>JAESGM010000002.1_pt1 | contig 1476528 bp, 1452 predicted proteins | sample 9269721 | NCBI WGS metagenome assembly JAESGM01 (sample SAMN15720920, study PRJNA650825) | algae metagenome | isolation source: Komarekiella atlantica HA4396-MV6 and co-occurring heterotrophs from... | place: USA: Theobald House, Kauai, HI | collected 2009-07-29 | reverse complement strand
TCCTGCAGCGGGCCATCACCGCGACCGCCACGGCGGACGACCGGGTCTATGATGGCACCACGGCGGCGACCGGCAGCCTGCAGCTGAACGGTGTGGTGGCGGGGGACAACGTCTCGGTCGGCGGGGCTACCTTCACCTTCGACAGCCGAAACGCGGGCGTGAACCGCACAGTCACCATCAGCGGCGCCACCCTGACCGGCGCGGACGCGGGCAACTACACGCTCACAGTTCCGGCCTCGACGCTGGCGGACATCCTGCAGCGGGCCATCACCGCGACCGCCACGGCGGACGACCGGGTCTATGATGGCACCACGGCGGCGACCGGCAGCCTGCAGCTGAACGGTGTGGTGGCGGGGGACAACGTCTCGGTCGGCGGGGCCACCTTCACCTTCGACAACCGAAACGCGGGCGTGAACCGCACCGTCACCATCAGCGGTGTGACCCTGACCGGTGCGGACGCGGGCAACTACACGCTAACAGTTCCGGCCTCGACGCTGGCGGACATCTTAAGGCGAGCGATTGTCGTGACGGCCGACAACCAAATCATAGCCCAGGGAGAGTTCGACCCGCCGCTGACCTGGCAACTGACGCAAGGATCCCTGGTGGCTGGCGACAGCCTCGCCGGGGCCCTGACCCGCGCGCCTGGACGAGGCCCCGGCGTCTACGCCATCAGCCAGGGAACGCTCGCCGCTTCGGACAATTACACGCTCACCTTCGTACCCGGGACGCTGCGGATCGAACCTCAGCAGCGACTGCCGCTGCCGCGCCCGAATGACACTCTCCAAGGGCTGCTGCAGCAAGCGGTCGAGTTTGGGTTCGGGTTCGACCAACCCATCACGATCATCACGGATGCCTGGTGCGACAACGACGACAACTGCGCAGGCACGCGGTAGCGATTGTCCCCTCCCGGAGAGCGATTGTCTCAATGTGTATCCAGTACAGCGAGTCATGGGCATCCCGTTCGTCCTGACGGCTCCGGCCCCTTGAGAGGCGACCGCACCGACCGCGCGCTGATCGGGCTCTTCATCGTCCTGATCCTCGCCCAGGCGGCGGCCGTCGTCGCTTGGGCGGTCAGCGCCTTCTAGAGATCCGACGGCTTATCCGATGGTGGCGAGGCGAACCGCCTCGGACCGCGAACGAACGACGCGATGATCTCCGCACCATCAAGTGGATGCAGCTGATCAGCTCCGCCTCGCTGATCATCGACCTGATCATCTGGATGGTGTGGCTGGGCGAACGGTGATCCACCGGATGACGCGGGCTGGCGAACCCAGTTCCCTCATGTATGGTCAGATTTGCCGCCTGGGCCCCACTCAGCGGCACGCGGCCCGGCACGCCCCTCCATGTCCCGCAGACTGGAAGCCGGGCCGCCACTCACTCCAGGGATGACGCATGGGCGTTCGGAAAGAGGCCAAGGAACGGACGCGAGCGAACGTCATCGCCGCAGCCAAGCGGCTTTTTGCGGACCAGTCCTATCACGCCGTCACGGTCCGCCAGATCGCGGCCGAGGCGGGCATCACGACGGGAGGCGTTTTCCACATTTTCGAGTTCAAAGCCGACGTCTGGAGAGCGGCCATGGGCTGCGAACCGCCGCTCGATCGCGTGCACACGCGCTTCGCCGACGACCTGGCGGCCCATCTGCGGAGTCTGGTGGAAGCCTACCGATCAGAAGGCCGGGCCAGTGTTGAAGACGCTCTGCTGAAAGCCGAGGCCTTGCTCGCCCGCATCGATCAGAAGGCGTAGTCGGCGCAGGTACAATACGCCCCGCCCTCTCATTCCGGGGCCGAGACGAGTGTCGAGGCATCCTTTAGGTCACTGACCTCGCTAAGCCGGTGCGCTCCCCTCCCCTCCGTCGCCCAGGCGAACAAGGCTACGATCCCTATCACCGCGAGCAAATGTATCAGGATCTGATAAGCCAGATCGCGCTTGCGCCAGACGGTCCACGGAGCGTTTCTCATGGCATCACTATATCACGCTGTAGATCCAATGTGCTTCAGCCGACCAGCGGGGGCCTAGATCCCATTGCGTTGCCAAGCGTCATGACATCCAGTTCAGGATCAATTATGGCTCGCCGCGATCGCGCTCGGTGAGTCCTTCGGTTCAGGCCTTAGGTTAAGCTGTTTCTCTGGGCCAGCTTTACGTGGAACGGGTTCGGCGTGAGGTCCAGCATGGCGCCCAGCCCGCACGCCAGAACCGGTCATAGCGCCACGACCAGAAATCTAACTCGCCGCGCTCAGTGCGATTTTGCGAATGTGCACTTTGGCGGCTCACCCGCCGGCGAGGCCTTTGAGGTCGAGCCGATATGCCGAGACGTCGAGATGCGTCGACGCCTTCGGCAGCAGCAACGCCAAAGCGCCCTCGCGCTCGGCGAGGTGGATGTGGTGATGCGCTCGACCGTCTTCGCGCGTCGTCGTGTTCAGCGACCCGACGACGTTCCGCATGACCCCCAAAGGCACGGCGAACGCCTCGTCGCGATCCATGCATCCAAGAACGAAGAACCCCCTCGACGCGGGCGCGAGATACTCATCCTGATCGACGTGATACGCATACCAATAAGGAAAATCCGGGCGGTCCTCGTAAAGCTTCGAGAGCGAGAGCACCGCGCGCACGTCGCCGTTCGCGCTTCTCCGACGCGCGACTCCGTCACTCCGCAATTCGACAGCCTCCCGCTGCGCCAACGCCTTGGTGATAACCTCACGCTTCGCGTGTAGCAGCTCGGCGTCGGTGAACTTCCAGACTCCCTTCTCTGCAGCGTCGATTTCCTCGGCCTCTCCACTCTCGTCGTCATCGCCCGTCGAGGTCGGCCGAAACCAGATCAGACGCGCGAACTCAAACAACTCGCGACCGCGCGCGACAACGTCCGCTTCGGACCAGGTCGCAGGTGTATCGGCCCTCAGCCAAGCGTTCAGCCGAAGGTCGCTGTCCAATGCGATTTTTTTGGTCTTCGTCGGCCACGTCCCATTGCTGGCCGAGGCGTTCAGCTCGTTCGTCAGCAGGGTGAGATTGCCGACTGTGTGCATCAAACGCTCTCGCCGACGTTCTACGGTCTCGCCTTCAGCCAACGGCAAGTCCGTCGGCATCGGGTAGTCCGACAAGAGCCCCTTCTGAGGCAGAAGGTGCTCCACGCTGAGCTGGTCGGGGAGCGTCACTTTCTCGTTCCTATTGGTCCTGATTTGGCGTTCGATAGCACGTAGCACCATCACGCTGCGGTCTGGTCGCGACTTGGCGTAGAGAGGTTTGCTCAACCAAGCCGCCAGGAATTCTCGGTCCGTCGGCCAGCGCGCAGTGACTTCTTTCGAGCGCGACAGCTCGGTTCTGACCAGGTCGGCGAGGTTCACGCCGGCCTCTGCGCGCTTCATCTTGGCGAGCAGAGCGACGAAGAACCGATTGTAACTCTTGTTGGTGAGCTGGCAGACGAAGCGACGGACCAGCCAAGACTCGACGTCTTCGAAGATGCGGTCGCGATCTGTGGTCGACAGGCGCTCTCCTGAAAGGCCCATGACGTAAAGAAGCAGCGGATAGACTGTGCTGTTGTCGAGCGACTTAAGCCGACGTGCGAGCAGCGCAACCCTGTCCTCCCCCTCAGGTTCGATGAGCTTCCTAAAATTGGCGCTGTGGAACTTGAGATCGATAAGCAACGCCTCGACCGGGCCGGCCGTCTCGGCTCGCCAGTCTCGAAACGCGCTAAACAGCTGCCCGATGTTTAGATCGTGCTCCGTCTGCATGACCAGGTAGTGGAATAGAAAGAGGTCGATGCGTGGTCGCTTGAGCCGCCCCTGCCGCTCCTCGATGTGCCAGAAACGCGTCTCTCCGCTGACCGCCGTATCGACGCGGTCGTCGTCGAACGGTCGCCAGTAGCCGTCATAGAGCCCGTCCGCGTCACAATGCGCGTCGTTGCTAGCGTGCAAGAAGATATAATTCCTAATCAAATCCGACGGCAGCAACGGCTGCCCGCGAGCATTGAGCGTCTCGAAAATGACCTGGGGGTCATCACCGTCTTCGAGTTCGATGACGACGAGTTGGAGGGACGTCCGCAGGGCTTGAAGAAGCGCGAGTATGCGGCTGTCGCGCGTGTCTTCGTCGACGTCCGTTCCAACGAAATTCGCGATCTGACGTGAAAAGTAGAGGTAGGCGCCAGCTAGTCGGGGAACCTTCCCAGCCGTGACGCCCAGCGCCTTCAGCAGCGCATCGGGGGCGCCGGTGGACAGTACGGTCTTGAACAAGGCGCGGTCGGCGTTCGTCGGCCAAACTTTATAGGACCCGTCGCTTCCTGCCTTCTCGTCCTCATTGACCGTGAGACGTCGCAGCTTCGCGACGTGGTGCGAGCCGCTCTTTGCCGCGAAGTCGCGCAACGCCGTGATAAAAATCTGCAGCGTGGTGAGACGCTGCTGACCGTCGATAACCTCAGAGCGCGCAACGCCGGATCCCACAATCTTTGAGACGTTCAGCACGATGGCGCCGAGAAAATGGGATCGCTTGGCGACAAGCCCCTCGCTCTCCAAGCACGCCTCAGCCTGTCTCTCGATGTCTTCCCAAAGCGGCTCCCATTGCCCCTCCTCGTTCCAAACGTAGGCGCGCTGATAGAGCGGGACGACGTAGCGACGCTCGCGCTGAAAGAGGTCGTGAATCGTCAGCTTATCGGGCTTCAAGGTCGGGCTCCCCACCGCCGCATTGGGTCATCGGCTCGATACCAGTGTTGCAACCGGCGCGTGCTGACGCAATCGAGCGATACAGACTGGCCGCACCTGCCGCTGTACTGTCGGAACACCCTCCGCCGCTTAGGTCGGCGATCGATACCCTCCGGTCTCGACGTCGATCCATGAACTGACCACCGCATCTTCGTGCATCAGGCGTGTGACAGCGAGGCGGTTCTCTATTGCGGTCGGAGTGAGTTCGCTTCTGAGCGCCTCCTGGCGCCGATGAAGCCAACTCCTGAACAGCTTGACGTCGGCCGGCAGATCCCCAGACCCCAAGTGATCGATCAGTGCTGTTAAACTCGTTAGTCGTTCGAGCCGAGAAATCTGCCGTTCCGCGAACTCCACACGACGCTCGTCAATTTGCGCGAGCCGCTTCTGCTGTTCACGACGCAAGTGCTCTTCATGCGCCCGTACGCGCGCCTTCTCATCCTCCATGCGCCGGCGCTTGGTTTCGGCTGCGTAGGCAGCCAACGCCTCTACGATGCAGTCGACGAGCGACTCGACCGTCTGCGTCTTTCGGTCGCTGAACGTGCGCCGCACCCCGCGCCAGCGGGCTTTCTCTTCAAGGACGAGCGACAGCTTCCCGTTCGGCAGATGATCCCACTCCGGTATTCGAGGTTTATCCCACGTCGAAACGTAGGCCCCCGTCCGACGAGCCTTCTCCGCTCTCGCATTGTACGCCTCGATCGCTCTGCGCTCCTGCTCCGCTAGGACATGGGGTACCCTGTCGGTCGTCTCGATCAGCTCAAAGCTGATCGTTTCGCCGTCCACATCGAGTGCGAGACCTTGTGGCCCTGCGGCGACGCCCCAGCCGCGGCCATCCGTCGCCCTGAGTAGCCGACCGAGCACGCTTTCGACGCGATCCGCTGTCGCCGTCGACGCCAGCACTGTAAAGCACCCGGACCCCGCGACACGTACTCGACCTTTCACTTTGGCCGACCTCAGTCGCGCGACCGTTTTGGCCGCTTTGGGATGACGCATCTCCTCAGCCATAAGATCGTTCGGTGAACCGGCAGCAGGGTCGCGCTCAAAGGCACCCTGAGTCCGGGTTTTTGGGCTTGATGCTCTGAACCCTGGTGTTCGGACCCGACCAATGTCGATCAGCGCAGTTCGATCGCCCTCCAACTCGGGCCGTGCGCCCCCTTTGCCGTGAGCGACTCGGCTCCAGTACCCAGCGCCGGGCGTCGGAATTTGGTGCTTTCGGCAGATGCTCGCCAGCAAGAAATTCGTGATGCCGAACTCCTCGGCTAGGCGGACAACCGGCGTCGCCCATACCCGGTGAAACAGCTCGGCTCGCGTCAGCTTGAGAGGGTCGGACCGACTTTCCATGACACGAAGTATGCAGCGTCATTCCCTCGGGACGAAGGCCAGCGTTGATTTAGGCCCAGAGGCCTCCCTTGCGGATCCTCGGTAGGTGATTGGTGCTGATCTGCACTGAACAACACTCTCAGCGGTCGGTCGTCGACCGACCTGATCCGCCGCCGGAAATGCGCGCCTATACGCCCTTCTCTCGCGACTCGACTGAAGATTGCGCCTCGGTCTAAGTTCGCGCCTTCGGAGGGCTCCAATGAAAACTGTCGCTTCGCTGCTCGCGATCTTGGTCGCGCTCGCACCATTCCCGGCTGGCGCCCACCCTGGTGGCCTGAACTCAGAAGGTTGTCACAACGACCGTCGCAACAGCGGTTACCACTGTCATCGAGGCGGCGGTCGCTCGTCGGGGTCGTCTTCGTCTCGGCAAGGTCTGCTCAGCGCGACACCACGCACTGGTGGTTCATTCGCAAACTGTTCCGCCGCCCGCGCCGCTGGCGCCGCTCCGGTCCGACGCGGGCAGCCCGGTTACGGCTCGCACCTCGATCGCGACGGTGATGGGGTCGGATGCGAGCGGTAGACGGCGACCCTCGACCTTGACCCGTAGACAAGCGCGTCGGGCGGACTGCGGCTCCTCCACCCATTGCGGCCAACTCCCGGCAGCCTCGTGAAGCTTGCATGTCGGTCGCTCTCGACACACGCGAGAGTCGTAAGCTATGCACGGTGACGCTCTCGTTTGGGGGGAGCGAGGGAGACTTCTATGCTTATCAGACTGATGGCGGCGCTCGGCGTCGTCCTGACCGTGCCTGCTTGCGCCACCGTTACGCGGGGCACCAATACCGCTTGGGAGGTCACGTCCACGCCGCCTGGCGCTCGTGTCGAAACCTCGAATGGGCACATGTGCCAAGCGACGCCTTGCTCGATCCGCATGCCGCGTCGCTCCGAATTTGTCGCGACTCTGACGCTCGACGGTTATCAGCCGGCCACCGTCACCGTGACCAACAAGGTCGCGACCGGTGGTGGTGTCGCGATGGCGGGTAATGTGCTCGTCGGCGGCATCATCGGGGCTGGCGTCGATGCGGGCTCGGGCGCGATGCTCGACCTCACGCCCAACCCCGCGCACGTCGAGCTGCGCCCCGAAGAGTAACGGTCTTCATTAGACCTGCCTTGGGGGTCTGCGGCAAGCATGTCGCAGACCCCCTTTTTCGTGCATGCTGGCCGTGAACGACGGCGAAGTGACCAACCTTCGGTCTGGCTTCTCATCGGAATGCGCTTACGGCCCAGACGATCACCAGAACGGCCTGGACCGCGGTCAGCAATATCACTGCGCCAACGAGCACTCGGTCGGTCGGGTCGCCCTTCAAGTCCTACCCTGCCTTCATCATCTGGTTGCGGCCAGACGCCCGCTGCCCCAGCTGCTCCGATCTTGCGGCGTCTGAAGCCCTCTGGTCCACGAGCCAGACTCACCGCGAGCGCCGCACCTTCACGACACGTGCAGACGCTCGCATCGAGAACGCAACTGCTGCAAGACCAACCTCAAAGGGCTTTTCGGCCAACCGGGATCGTCTTCAACATTGTACTCGAACAAGTCGATGAGAGCCCCGACATCCTCCAGAGTCGTAGGCGGCACGAACACGTATCTGTCAAAGACTTCGCGCCAATGCACGTACTCGCTCGCATCGACCGACGGATATCGCCAGACGAAGGCTTCCAAACACTGACGCCGCAACTGGCGACCGAACGCAGCGGCCTCTTGCAGGTCTGAAACGACGCCGACCATCAATGCAGCGGCGACAAGTTGGTGCGTTTCGCCCTCTGAGAGAATGCGGACTGACATGGCCTAGAGCTAGGACGCCTAAGCCGCCGCCGCGCGCCGGGGGCGCCCGGGTCGCGGGAGGAGGAGCGGCCCCAAACTCCCTCCCGGTCCGATGTAGCCAAGATCGCGAAGACTGGTGATCAGGCGTTTGGCGACGATCAGATGATCCACCACCTCCAACCCCATGGCCATTGCAGCTGTCATGATCTGCCGCGTCATCTCGATATCCGCCCTTGACGGTTCGGCTTTCCCTGAGGGGTGGTTGTGGACCAGAACCAGGTGTTTTGATCCAAGTTCGAGAGCCCGACGGATGACCTCACGCGGATAGACCGGAGCCTGATCGATCGTGCCCTCCCCTCCTAGCTCGTCCGCGATCAGGTGGAGGCCGGCGTCTAGGTGCAGGACTCTGAACTGCTCACGGCGCTCATGAGCCAAACTGGCTCGGAGATAGTCGTGAAGTTCACGGGCTGAGGCGACGAGTGGTCGGTCTGTGATGGCGCTCTTCAGAACGCCGATAACGAGGCGATTGAGTGATTTGACCGTTTCAGCGCAGGCATCTGAGTTGGGACCAAGGACGCGCTTTAGTTCGGTGGCAGGAGCTCCAAACACGGCCGCGAGCGTCCCGAACCGCTCAAAGAGTCGGTCAGCATAAGTTCTGGCAAGGTCAGGTCCCAACGACGCCGACAACACAGCCGCCAACTGAGCTGCATCGGCCGAGACCTCCGCTGTATCTGAGGGCAAGGTTCATTCCTTCCGCGCTACGCGCGCGAGACGAGACGGAGCTTGAGCGTAGGGTGCATATCGCGCTTCGAGGATGCCGAAGGCAGCGAGCGCCATAAGCTCCATCCAGACGATCAAACGAAACGTGACTGCCGCCCAAACCTGAGCATCGGGATCGACGATCTGGTAGATCCATGACGCTACGGAAACGAGCTGCAGCCCCGCCGCAACGACCAGCCACCACCGCCGACCCGTCAGTGCGAGACCGAAGAGGCTGACCGCCAGAAACACGGCGAGCCCGGCGACCCCGAGTCTCACACCGAAGACTTCCAAACCAGAAAGAAGCGGGGTGGCTGTCTGGCTGACCAACAGAGCGAAGGCAGCCAGACGATCCAACGCGCGTCCTCGCCAAAGGAGCAGGAGCAGTACGGCGTAGGTCAGGAACGTCAGGAACCACTGGGGGGCGGTCACAGCGACGAGGTCTTGCTCAGGCGGCGCTGGGCAAGACGTGGAGCTGCCCCGTCGGCCGAACCTTGGGCTCCATCGTCCCCTCCATCCGGTAGGGGATGTGGGTCGCCTCGGCGAGGTCCTTCAACGCGTCGTGACCCGCGATAACCGACCCGCGCACCGCCTGGAGCCGGCTCAGGCCATCGACCACGTGAGACAGAGCCTCGTGCCCCGACTGAGCAGCCACTCCAACCTCTAGTCGCCCCTCAATCATGGTTTGGATGAGAGCACTCGTCGCGATCATCGCGTTGTCGATCGCGTGCTCGGTTTCTTGAAGTTTGCGGGCGATTTTCACCCCAGTCTTGATGGTCATGAAGTCCTCGATGAGCTGGTGTTATCCAGCGCCAGGACTGCGTTCGAGGGTGCTGCTGGAGCCAGAGACTGAATGCCCCCAGCGACCAGCAAGACCAACCCGCCCGTGACGAGACCACTCAACGCCGCAAACGCCAAGATCAGACCAATGAGCCGCCAGGACCGCTGGGGCGGAGCTGGCAGTGGCCATCGGAAGCCGACCGAGGAGCCGGCGCTGGCGACAACGTCTCCTAGCGCCCGGTCATTCGCTGCGGGGCGCGAGCCTCCGGCTATGGGGGTAGGCGCCAACTGGGTGATTTCTGGGTAGGTACGGGCGACAATCTCCGCCGCAGCTCGTCGGTCAGACGTGCCGAGCTTGGCGTAGGCGCTGGTGAGGTGGTTCTCGACGGTGCTTGGCGAAATTCTAAGGGCTTGAGCGATCTGCTTGTTGCCAAGGTCGCGACCTGCCAGCCGAAGGCATTGCACTTCCCGCCGGGTCAATCTGTCGGCCATGCGACTCACCCCCTCCCCTCACGAGGGTGCCCCACGCCCATTAACCAAGGAAGAGACCGAAGACCTACTCCGACGAGTCTCGTTCAACCATCCGCCTGATGAATGCAGCAACCAACTCTTGATCCTTGGGCTTCAATGCTTTGGCTTCGAAAACCACGCGTCTCACAGTTGGCGAACTGGCGATCTGATCGACCTCGTCGCTGAGGGCGGCGTTCGTACTCGGGAAGAAGGCGCTTACCGGTACGCCCAGGAACTCGGCAGCCAACCATAGCTTGGACGAAGATACCCGGTTTGCGCCTCTCTCGTACTTCTGCACCTGCTGGAACGTCACCCCCAGAGCTGCAGCTAGTTCAGACTGCGTTAGGTTAAGCTCCTGTCTTCGCGCGGCGAGCCGAGCGCCGACAATCAGATCGACCGGCTCCGGCTGAGGTCTCGCAGTCTTGGTCATCGCCTAGGCTCCCACCATCGGAACCCCCTATACGGTATAGGTTGCACGAGGGCATCAGGGGTAAGCGGTCGCCCTGAGAGCGCGGCTATCCAAACCAACGACCAACGTAGTGACCAAACACAGCGATCCGGGCCGGTATAGCGCGACTCTTCCGATCCGAGACCTCCACACACCACGATGATGCGCGGAAAGTTGTCGCTGACCCGCATTTTGCGGAGGTGTCGTAAGTCATTGATTTGTGTGAAACGCAGCAATGCCTGTTTTGAGATTTTGCAGCAATCTTTCAGCAGGCAGTAGCTCGTCTCTTAATCAGCGGGTCGTAGGTTCGAACCCTACATCACCCACCATCGTCCACCCCCTTGCCCCCGTCGCGCGCAGGTCTGGGCATGATGGCCAGCGACCGGAGTGCGCCAGCAGCGGACATGCGGCGCTCTCCTGAACTGAGCCCCCACGTATGGTCACATCACCATTGCTCCGCGTTCCTCTCCAAACTCCATCGCGACCATCCACACCGCCATGGCGATCATCATCAGGTTCTCGGTCAGGGACAGGAAGCCCAGCGGCACGTTGCTGTCGCCGCCGACGCAGGCGCACTTGAGTTCGCGCTTGTCGATGTAGACGGCCTTGAACACCGAGACCGCGCCAATGCCGCCGATGAACAGGGCGATCGGGACCGACAACCAGGTCAGGACGCCGGCCAGCATCAGGGCCCCCGCCCCGAACTCGGCGAAGGGGTAGATCCTGCCGTAGGGGACCCATCGCTTGGCCAGAAGGTCGTAGTTCAGGAACATGGTCGAGAAGCTCTCGACGTTCTGCAGCTTGAGCATGGCCAGCGCCATCATCGACAGGGCGATGAACCATTCGCCCGCCTGAACCGTCAGGGGCGTGCCGTGGACCGTCAGGCTCAGCATCGACGCCATCACGGCCGTGGTCAGGAACACGACGAGGACCGGCGTATAGGTCAGGGCCTTGGGATCGCGGACCTTCAGGCCCAGGAAGCGACGCAGGTCGTCGTGGCCGCCGATGCGCCGGCCGTCGATGAAGACCTGGGGCGTGGTGGTCACGCCGTGCTCGGCCTTGAAAGCGTCGACCGCCTCGCGCGTGGTCAGCCAGCGATCGTCGACGGCATAGCCCCGGCTCTTCAGCAGATGCCGGGCCTTCAGCCCCCAGGGACAGGTGTGGCCGGGCATGACCATTCGATACAGGACGGCGGTTCGGGACAGGTTGGACATGGTGCGCTCCTTGGTTTGGCAATCCAGAGCAGCGACCCTAGGTTCCGTACTCAGATACGGAGTCAATCATGAAGGTTCGAACGATTGCGGGCCTGGCGCCGAAGGCGGCGTGGGGAGAACAGTCGCCGTCATGGCGATGGCGCCACCAGAGGAGAGTCCTGGCTCGCCGGACGCCCGACCTTCGGACCGAATGTCAGGTTTGAGCGTCGACGCGACTGCCGTGGCTATCGACAAGAGGCCGTCAGACTGAGGCTTCCTGGACGCAAGTCCGGATTCGGGAAGCGCGGTCATCAGCCGACAGCCGCTCGGCCCATTGACGTCGTTCAGTTGATCGGCCGATTTCGTCGTCGAACGGCGAGCTCCGCTGGCTCGCCTGAAACATCCATTCGCTGAGCGCCCGGAGGCCGGCGACATCGAGATCGACCCCTTGTCGCTGGGATAGGCCCCTCTCTGCGGCGAGCACGCCGACACAGGCAGCCGCGAAACCAGCGGAGCCGTCGTCCTTGAGCACCGGATCAACGACAGGCACGGACGCGCAACCCAGCAGCGCCGTCGCGGCGGCGATAAGGACCAGGACAGCGGAGGTCCTTTGTAAGGTAGGGGCTGGCGAGGTGGTCGCCTCGGCAGGACCAGACGGGTCGGCACGGTGTGTCATGGTGAAGATCGGCGCTCCGACTAGTACGACCACCTCATGGGCGTGTAGGTCAGAGTCTCGGGCTCGCGCACCTTGAGGCCCAGATAGCGGCGCAGGTCGTCGTAGCCCCCGATACGGACACCGTCGATGAAAATCTGAGGTAGCGACCTCACCCCTCGCTCAGCCTTGAAGGCCTCGACGGCGTCTCGTGTGGTCAGGCCGCGATCATCGATCGCGTACCCTCGCCCCTTGAGCAGATAACGCGCTCTCAATCCCCAGGGACAGATCTGACCGGGCATGACCACCCGATAAAGGACGGCGGTTCGGGAGAGGTTGGACACGATGCGCTCCGCAGCTTGCAATCCAGAGCGGCAAGCCTAGGTTCCGTACTGAGGTACGGAGTCAATCATGAAGGTTCGAACGATCGCAGGCCTGGCGCGCGAAGGCGGCGTGGGCGTGGAGACGATCCGCTTCTATCAGCGGCGCGGCCTGATGCCGAAGCCCGAGCGGTGGTCCTCCAGCGGCGTGGGCGAGGGCATCCGGCGCTATGGCGACGAGGATGTGCGGCGCCTCAAGTTCATCCGCTCGGCCCAGACGGCCGGCTTTACCCTGGAGCAGATTCGGGAACTCTTGTCGCTGGACGCCGGCGAGGATCGCGAGCGCGCCCGTGCGCTGGCCGCCGAACGCCTGGAGGCGCTGGACCGGACCATCGCGGATCTGGAGCAGGCGCGGGCGGGCTTAAGACGGCTGGCCGGAGCCTGCGCGTCGAAAGACACCGGGCCATGCCCGATCATCGCCGCCTTTCAAGGCGAGGCCGCCTGAGGCTCAGGCCCCGTTGTGGCGGCCGAAGACGGTCGCCTCGCCGGCGCGGTTGACCAGCAGGGTGACGTAGGGCTGGCGGCCCGCCGCCTCCATGCCGGGCGACCCTGCGGGCATGCCGGGCGCGGCCAGCGCCACAGCGGCGGGGCGCTCGCGCAGCAGGCGCTCCACATCGGCGGCGGGCACATGGCCTTCGATCGCATAGGCGCCGACCACGGCGGTGTGACACCCGGCATAGCGGTCCGGCACGCCGTATCGCGCGCGGATCGGTGCCAGGTCCTTGCGCTCGACCACCTCGATGGTCCAGCCGGCCGCGCGCATGTGCGCCACCCAGCCGTCGCAGCAGCCGCACCACGGCGTCTTGTAGGCCGTCATCCGTCGATCCTGCGCCATCGCCGCGCGTGCCGAGGCGAGAGTTAGGGCGCCGCCCAGCATCAGGCGGCGGGTCAAACGGGCCGTCATCAGTGGACCATGAAACGGACGGCGCCCGTCATCTCATGGCCGTCCGCGCCCTCGGCGGTCCAGTTCAGGACGTAGTTGCCGGGCGACAAGGTCGGCAGGTCGGCCGATACCCGCGTGGTTGCGGCGGCGGCGGCGACCGGGACGGTCACCGGGGCCTGACCTTCGGCCGTCACGGTGACGGCCTTGAGCGTCATCGCGTGCGGAAAGGTGGCGGTGAACCAGTCGGGCGAGCCGTCGGTCATGGCGCCGTCCGCCGGACTGGTGACGACGCCGTGCGCGGCGTGGTCGGCGGACGCGGCCTGGCCATGACCGGCGTGCGCATCCTGCCGGGCCCCCTCTGCGCAGCAGCAGCAGGCGGCCGCGGCCTGGGCCAGCGTCGGGAGGCTCAGGGCCAGGGCCAGAGCGGCGGCGGGAATGATCTTGCGCATGAACAGGTCTCCTAGAACCAGGCCTTCAGGCCGATGACAAACCGGGTGTGCTCGGGTTCTTCGCCCGCCGCGCGGGTGAAGTCGGCTGTGTCGCCGAGCTCCCGGCTCCACTCCACGCCCACATAAGGCGCGAACTCCTTGGCGATTTCATAGCGCAATCGCACGCCCGCCTCGACATGGGTGAAGCCGGAACCCAGACCGAGCTCCGGCACGTCGGAGGCCGAGGCCTCGACCTCGACGCGCGGCTGCAGGATCAGGCGCTGGGTGATGCGTTGGTCGTACTCGGCCTCGACCCGCGCGGTCAGGTCGCCCTCGGTCGACAGGAAGGCGGCGGCGTCGACCTCCCACCAGTAGGGGGCCAGGCCCTGAAGCCCGAGCACCAGATGGGTCGGGTCCTCGCCGTCCTCGCGGAAGTCCTGGCGCACCCCGGCCTGCACGTCCCAGAAGGGCGAGATGGCGCGGCTGTAGAGAGCCTGGACCTCGCCCTCGGCCTCGCCGTCGAAGTCGCCTTCGCCCTCGGACTTCCACCAGAAGCGGTTGATGTCGCCGCCGGTCCAGCCCGCGACGTCCCAGGTCCAGCCCTCCTCGCCGTCGTCGAAGCCGACCTCCAGCCGGTCGATGATGACGGCGGTGGCGCGCACGTCGCCGTTCTCGCGCCTCAGGATGTCGCGGGCGCCGGCCATCTGGTCCGCGCCCCAGAGGGCGTCGGCGGCATGGGCGGGGCCGGACAGGGCGGCCGGCGGCAGGGGTGGTTGACGCGGACGGCCTTCGTCATCCGCGCTGGTCGGCACGTCGGGAGGACCTCCGGCAGATTGGCCGCCCATGTCATGACCCGCATGGGGGTCGCTTTGGACCGGCATCGCATGACCGGCGTGGGGGTCAGCGGCCGGCGCCGGCGCGCCCATAGCGTGCCCAGCGTGCGGATCGGCGGCCTGAGCCGGCGCGGGCATGGCGTGTCCCGCATGCGGATCAGCCGCAGGAGCCTGCGTCGTCGGTCGGGCGGGCGTCGCATGATGGCTGTGGTCCTGGGCAGCCGCCGTCCCGGCGACCAGCAGCAGGGGGACGAGCGCGGTCATCATCCGGATCATGCCGCGCCTCCATCCAGCGGGCGCACGGTGACGACGTTGAACATGCCCGCGTGCATGTGCATCAGCATGTGGCAGTGGAAGGCCCAGTCGCCCGGCGCATCGGCCGTCAGGTCGAAGGTCACCTTGGACCCCGGCGCGACATTGACCGTGTGCTTCAGAGGCTGATGCCCGGGCGGCCCGCCGGTCACCAGCTCGAAGAAGTGGCCGTGCAGGTGGATGGGGTGGGCCATCATGGTGTCGTTGACCAGGGTCACCCGTACGCGCTCGTTCCGCTCGAAACGGATCGGCTCGACGATCTCTGAAAACTTGCGCCCGTCGAAGCCCCACATGAACCGTTCCATGTTGCCGGTCAGATGGATCTCCAGCGCGCGCGACGGCGGCCTCTGGTCCTTGTTGGGGGCGAGAGACACCAGGTCGGTGTAGACCAGCACCCGGTGCGGGACGTCTTCCAGCCCCATGGGCCGCTCACCCAGGCGGTTGGCCGGGTCCGACGAGATCATGTCCACCCCGACCCCGACCTCCATGCCGGCGGGGGCGTTGTCCGGGTTGCGCATGTCGTGGGCCATGCCCTCGTGACCCATGGCGGCGTGGTCGACTGGCGCGGCGGCAGGCTCTCCGTGACCCATGGCGGAGTGATCCATGCCGCCGTGTCCCGTCGCCGAGTGATCCATGCCCGCCATCCCGCCCATGCCCATGTCTCGCATGGTCAGGGTCGGAACCTCACGCAGAGGCGGAACCTCGGCCGTCATGCCCAGACGGGGCGCCAGCGTGGCTCGCGCCATGCCGGACCGATCCACGGACTCGGCGACCAGGGTGTAGGCGCGATCGTCCATCGGCCGGACGACGACGTCATAGGTCTCGGCGACCGAGATCTGGAACTCGTCCGTCTCGACGGGGCGCACGTTCTCGCCGTCGGCGTTGACCACCGTCATGACCAGGCCCGGGATGCGGACGTTGAAGATCGACATGGCCGAGGCGTTGATGACCCTCAGCCGCACCCGCTCGCCGGGACGGAACAGGCCGGTCCAGTTCTCGGCGGGGCCATGTCCGTTGATCAGATAGGTGTAGGTCGTGCCGTTGACGTCGGCGATGTCGCGCGGGTCCATCCGCATCTGGCCCCACTTCCGGCGGTCGGCCAGCGACATCCCGTCCTCGCCGGAGATCAGGCCCGACAGGGTCGTGCGCGACTGGTTGAAATAGCCGGGGCTCTTCTTCAGCCGGTCCAGGATTTCGTGGGGATGGAGGAAGCTCCAGTCCGACAGGACGATCACGTGCTCGCGGTCGTAAGCCACCGGATCGGCCCCTGCCGGGTCGATGATCAGCGGCCCGTAGTGGCCCATCGCCTCCTGCAGGTTGGAGTGGCTGTGGTACCAGAAGGTGCCCGACTGGATGACCGGGAACTCGTACTCGAACGTCTCGCCCGGCCGGATGCCGGGAAAGCTGACGCCCGGTACGCCGTCCATGTGGAAGGGCAGCAGCACGCCGTGCCAGTGGATAGAGGTGTCCTCATCCAAGGTGTTGGTCACCGACAGCCGCGCCGTCTGGCCTTCGCGCAGCCGGATCAGCGGCGCGGGCAGGGTCCCGTTCACGGTGATGGCATGGCCTGTCCGTCCACCCACGGTGAAGGGTGAATGGCCGACGCTCAGCCGCACGTCGGGGCCTTCCAGCGTCGGCAGGTCGGCGCGCAGGCCCCGAGACCCGGTCTGCGCCCAGGCCGGCAGCAGGCCTTGCGCGGCCCAGGCCGTCGCTGCGCCGCCCAGTCCCTTGAGAAGTCCTCGACGATTTCGGTCGATCATGGCGTAGGGTCTCGATTCCAGTTGGCGCAGACTTGCACTGCGTACATTGGTACAGAGTCAACGGTATGGCCTGCGACCGACTGTCCCTTCACCCTTACGCCCATTCGGAGCCGATGATGACCCGCCTGATCTTCGCCGCCCTTCTCGGCCTCGTCGCCGCGCCCGCCGCAGCGCACGACCGTCCGGTCGCCCCGGCGCTCGCCCAGGCGGCCGACGCCGCCACGGCCCCGGCCATCGCGGTCGTGGACGCCTTTCACGCGGCGCTTGGCTCCGGCGACGCCGACGCCGTCCTGGCGCTGCTGACCGAGGACGTGGTCGTCCTGGAAACGGGCGGGGCCGAGCGGTCGCGCGAGGAATACGCCGGCCATCACCTGCCCGCCGACATGACCTTCGCCGCCGCCACGACCGACGAGGTCACGAGCCGCGCCGCCTGGGTCGAGGGCGACGTTGCCTGGGTCCTGACCGAAGGGCGGACCACCGGCACCTTCAACGACCGGCCGATCAACAGCCTGGGCGCCGAGACGATGATCCTGCATCGCACGGCCGACGGCTGGCGCATCCGCCACATCCACTGGTCGTCACGGAACGTGCGCTGATCCTCACATCGAGGCCGGCGGCATCTGCACGCCCATCGCCGCGACGAGACCCAGCAGGAGGATCCCGGCCGCCATCTCCACGCCTACGCTGATCCGCAGGCCGCGAACCGCCTCGCCGGTGTCCGCGCCGGCCTCGATCGCCCGCTCCAGGGCCGGGGTTAGGGTGTAGCGGTTGTGCGAGGCGAGCCAGACCATGATCGTGAATAGCAGCAGCTTTGCGAACAGCAGCTGGCCCCACGTCGAGCTGGCGAGGCGTTCGGATCCTTCCGTCCCGACCAGAAAGGCGGCGTTCACCATCCCGCTGAGCGTCAGCGCCAGCACGGCCGCCGTCCCCACGGTCCCGAACCCGGCCAGGGATCGCGCAGAGGCCTCGACATCACCTCGGTCGCGGCGCGTCAGCATCATCAGAAAGCCCGCCAGCGCGCCCAGCCAGACGGCTGCGGCCAGGGCATGGATGATGTCGGCGACCAGATGGACCGCCCCCGCCCTGCCCTCGCTGGACGCCCCATGGCCGCTCCAGGCGAAACTGCCGACAGCGCCGGCGAAGGCCGCGACGGCCATCGCGGTTATCGACCGTCGGCCTCGCGCCGCCAGCAGCAGCACGGCCCCGAGCAGCGCCAGTCCAACTCGGCCCAAGTGCGCCATTCCAAGGCTGGTAGACTGGACAACATACCCGACCGCGGTCGGATCCAGAGCCGCCGCCCAGCCTCCTGCCATCATGGCGGTCTGGGTCAGCAGTCCTCCGACCGCCCCGAGCGACAGCAGCACGCCGGCGAGCACGGCCGCCCGATGCTGTACAGGCCCTTCGGAGGCCTTTGGGGCATAGAGCCGAAGCAGCGGCAGACCCAACGCCAGGACGGCGGCTGCGAACTGAAGCCAGCGAAGGATGACGACGGTCAGATCGATCGGCACGTCAGCGGACGGTGAAGCTGTATGTTCCGGTCATGCGGTGTCCGTCGGCCGCCGCGATCGCCCAGGTCACCCGGTAGGTCCCGGCTGCGAGGGGAGCGGCGAACGATCCTCTGAGCGTCTTGCCGTCTTCCGACACGGACCGGGTCACCGCGACTGCGCGACCTCGACCATCTTCCACTTCCACGATCGAAAACGGCGCGGCGAACCGTTCACTGAACGTCAGTGCGACCGTTCGTGGCGCATTGACGGTTGCTCCGTCAGCTGGCGTGGCGGCCACGAGCCGGGCGTGGGCGGCGACGGGAGAGGCCGACGCGACCAGGGTCGCCACGCCGGCCAAGACTAGGAGTCGGTTGGAAGCCACGTTCAGAAGCCCTTCATTACTGCGCAAACACATCGGTTCTGGTACAACCAGCAGCCGCCACCATGACGATCTGCCCGAAGGCCGCAAGGGCGCTCTTCGACGCCTCTCACGCTCGGCGGTGGAGCCGCTGGCTGCAATCGGGTGCGGCCGGTCGCAGGCCATCACGGTCTCTTACACCTGGCCAGAAGCAGGCCTCCAGTCCGCCTCGACCACCGCGACAGCGTCCCGGGGCCGGCTGAGGTGGCGCCGCCTGGGGGGCAGAGATTGGTTTCGCGCACAGACGGCTGAGGAGGGACTTGTCGACGCCAGGACGCCTCAAGGGCAGCCTCGTCTGGCGATAGTTCCGATGGTTTCAACGAGAGGCGCGGGACTTGCCGACGACCGCCAGGATGATGAGCGAGAAGGCGGCCAGCCGGATCAGGAAGAAGGGGCTCTGCTCTTCGCGTGGGACGTCCAGCCAGATCATCAGAAGCGGTCCGACGGCGAGCAGCACGAAGGCCGCGGAGAAGGCCAGAAAGAGGCGGTCGCCCGTGCGCTTCCAGAACCGCGCGAAGAAAAGGGCGGCCAAGGCATAACCCATGATCACCATGCCTGAGAGAAGATCTGTGGAAATCACCGATCGCTCTCCCAGATGAAGCCGTAGAGCAGCACCGTGACCGCCGCGAGAGCGCTCAGTTGTCTCGGCAGGGTCAGATCGACACGAGGCAGGACGAGCATGTCCAAAACCACCAGGAGGTTGTTCGCCGCCAACAGAACGAAGCAGAGGCCGCTCCAGAGCAGCAGCCTCTGGCGCGTGGATGCGTAGGCCCGCAGGAGCAGGCCGGCGCAGGCTGCGCTGGTGAGCAGACACAGGCCGTAGACGCCTTCAGGCCAGCCCAGGCTCATTTCTTCCATCCCCTGACTCGGAACGACTCTGCAAAGCTGACAAGCGGATCATGGCGCGCGGACACGATCGCATTGACCACCGCCACCGACCGTTCGGCATAGGCGGCCTCCAGCCGATCGCAGAGGTCCGCGAGGGAAGCCCCGGCGGGGGCGTAGCGCGCGCCGTCCTTGTCGGCCACCACAACGCCGCCTCTCTGGAGCGCGTCGAGACACTGGTCCACCAGCGGCGCGCTGGCGCGCAGTTCCGCAACCAGATCCGCGGCCTGCCACGTCCGGCCCTGGTCGCGCTTGAGCAGCAGCAACAGCTCCAGCGCCCACACCGAGGGGACGGCGGCGGCGATGAACTCTGTGAGCGCCGGATCAAGGGCGCTGGCCTGCGATGACGTCATCGCGACGCCCCCGGATGGGTCGAGCGAACCATTCGCCAAGGGTAGTCGCCGAAGATCATCAGGCAAGAGAACAGTTTTGGGCCGAGGGTGGAACCGCTCCGCTTGTCGCGGGTTGATAAAAGTTGGTTCGGGGAGGCATGCGAACATCATCGCGCGGACGGGGCTGAGGGGACCAGCCTCCAGGCGCGTCGGTGTCTTCCCGGCGATCCTTATCGTCTCGTGCGAAGGCCTACCATGACGCTCGCCCACATCGCTCCGGAGCCCACGCTCGACACCCGGCAACTGCTCGCCGCGCTTCGAGCCTTTCGAAGGGGCGATTTCTCCGTCCGACTGCCCGGCGATCTGACTGGCATGGACGGCGATCTGGCCGAGGCCTTCAACGACGTCGTCGAACTGAACGACCGGATGAGCCAGGAATTCAGCCGGCTGCGCGAGGTCGTGGGCCGGCAGGGCAAGATCAACAACCGCGCCCGTGTGCCCGCCGCGACCGGGGCCTGGGCCGAGAGCGTCGAGGCCGTCAACACCCTGATCGAGGACATGGTGCACCCCACGGCCGAAATGGCGCGGGTGATCGGCGCGGTGGCCAAGGGCGACCTCAGCCAGACCATGGACCTGGAGAATGAGGACCGGCCCCTGCGCGGCGAATTCCTGCGGATCGGGCGCGTGGTGAACACCATGGTGGGCCAGCTGGGCTCCTTCGCCTCCGAGGTGACGCGCGTGGCGCGCGAGGTCGGCACCGAGGGCAAGCTGGGCGGTCAGGCGAACGTCAAGGGGGTGGCCGGCGCCTGGAAGGACCTGACCGACAACGTGAACTTCATGGCCGCCAACCTGACCGGTCAGGTGCGCAACATCGCCGAGGTCACCACCGCCGTCGCCAACGGCGATCTCAGCCGCAAGATCACGGTGGACGTGAAGGGCGAGGTGCTCGAGCTCAAGAACACCATCAACACCATGGTGGACCAGCTGAACGCCTTCGCCTCGGAAGTGACGCGGATGGCGCGCGAGGTGGGCACCGAAGGCAAGCTGGGCGGTCAGGCGCAGGTCAAGGGCGTCACCGGCACCTGGAAGGACCTGACCGACAATGTGAACTTCATGGCCGCGAACCTGACCAGCCAGGTCCGCAACATCGCGGAGGTGACCACGGCCGTCGCCAAGGGCGACTTGTCCAAAAAGATCACCGTCGACGTGAAGGGCGAGATCCTGGAATTGAAGGTCACCATCAACACCATGGTGGACCAGCTGAACGCCTTCGCCTCGGAGGTGACGCGGGTGGCGCGGGAGGTGGGCACCGAGGGCAAGCTGGGCGGTCAGGCCCGCGTGGAAGGCGTCGGGGGGACCTGGAAGGACCTGACCGACAACGTCAACCTGATGGCCGACAACCTGACCGGTCAGGTGCGCAACATCGCCGAGGTCACCACCGCCGTCGCCAAGGGCGACCTGTCCAAGAAGATCACCGTGCAGGTGCGCGGCGAGGTGCTGGAGCTGAAGGACACCATCAACACCATGGTGGACCAGCTGAACGCCTTCGCTTCGGAGGTCACCCGCGTGGCCAAGGAGGTCGGCACGGACGGCAAGCTGGGCGGTCAGGCCCAGGTGGAGGGGGTGACCGGGGCGTGGAAGGACCTGACCGACAACGTCAACCTGATGGCCGATAACCTGACCGGTCAGGTGCGCAACATCGCCGAGGTGACGACCGCCGTGGCCAACGGCGACCTGTCCAAGAAGATCACCGTGGACGTGAAGGGCGAGATCCTGGAGCTAAAGTCGACCATCAACGTCATGGTGGACCAGCTGAACTCCTTCGCCTCCGAGGTGTCGCGCGTGGCGCGCGAAGTCGGCACCGAGGGCAAGCTGGGCGGTCAGGCCAACGTCCGCGGCGTTGGCGGGGCCTGGAAGGACCTGACCGACAACGTCAACTTCATGGCGGCCAACCTGACGGGCCAGGTGCGCAACATCGCCGAGGTGACCACGGCCGTGGCCAACGGCGACCTCTCCAAGAAGATCACCGTCGACGTGAAGGGCGAGATCCTGGAGCTGAAGTCGACCATCAACGTCATGGTGGACCAGCTGAACGCCTTCGCCTCCGAAGTGACCCGCGTGGCGCGCGAGGTCGGGACCGAGGGCAAGCTGGGCGGTCAGGCCCAGGTCACCGGCGTGACCGGCACCTGGAAGGACCTGACCGACAACGTCAACCTGATGGCCGACAACCTGACCGGTCAGGTGCGCAACATCGCCGAGGTGACGACCGCCGTGGCCAACGGCGACCTGTCCAAGAAGATCACCGTGGACGTGAAGGGCGAGATCCTGGAGCTGAAGTCCACGATCAATACCATGGTCGATCAGCTGAACGCCTTCGCCTCCGAAGTGACGCGCGTGGCGCGCGAGGTCGGCACCGAGGGCAAGCTGGGCGGTCAGGCGAACGTGAAGGGCGTCGCCGGCACCTGGAAGGACCTGACCGACAACGTGAACTTCATGGCCGGCAATCTGACCGGCCAGGTCCGCAACATCGCCGAGGTGACCACGGCCGTGGCGCGAGGGGACCTCAGCAAGAAGATCACCGTCGACGTGAAGGGCGAGATCCTGGAGCTGAAGAACACCATCAACACCATGGTGGACCAGCTGAACGCCTTCGCCTCCGAAGTGACCCGCGTGGCCAAGGAGGTCGGCACCGAGGGCAAGCTGGGCGGCCAGGCGCAGGTGCCGGGCGTCGGCGGGACCTGGAAGGACCTGACCGACAACGTCAACTCCATGGCCGCCAACCTGACCGGCCAGGTGCGCGGCATCGCCGACGTCGTGACCGCCGTGGCCAACGGCGACCTGAAGCGCACCCTGACGCTGGACGCCAAGGGCGAGATCGCCTCGCTGGCCGACACCATCAACGGCATGATCGAGACCCTGGCCATCTTCGCCGACCAGGTGACCAACGTGGCGCGGGAGGTCGGCATCGAGGGCAAGCTGGGCGGCCAGGCTCGGGTGCCGGGCGCGGCGGGCCTGTGGCGCGACCTGACCGACAACGTCAACCAGCTGGCCGGCAACCTGACCACCCAGGTCCGCGCCATCGCCGAGGTGTCGACCGCCGTGACCAAGGGCGAGCTGACCCGCTCCATCACCGTCGAGGCCTCCGGCGAGGTGGCGGCGCTGAAGGACAACATCAACGAGATGATCCGTAACCTGAAGGATCAGACGCTCAAGAACACTGAGCAGGACTGGCTGAAGACCAACCTGGCCCGCTTCACGCGCATGCTGCAGGGCGAGCGCGATCTGGCCACGGTCTCGAACATGGTGCTGTCGGAGCTGGCTCCGCTCATCAACGCCCAGCACGCCGTCTTCTACGCCGCCGACAAGGACGGCGAGGACGAGACCGTCCTTGTGCTGGCCGCCGCCTATGCCGCGACCGAACGCGATCAGCTGCCGGCCACCTTCCGTCTCGGCGAGGGTCTGATCGGGCAGTGCGCCAAGGAGAAGGAGCGCATCCTGCTGACCAACGTCCCGCAGGACTATGTGCAGATCGGATCGGGCCTGGGCGCCGCAGCGCCCCTGAACATCATCATCCTGCCCGCGCTGTTCGAGGGCGAGGTCAAGGCGGTGATCGAGCTGGCGACCTTCGGCGAGTTCTCCGAGACCCACCAGTCGTTCCTGAGCCAGCTGATGGAGTCCGTCGGCATCGTTCTGAACACCATCGCCGCCAACATGCGGACCGAAGGTCTGCTGACCCAGTCCCAGCTGCTGACCGGCGAGCTTCAGGCCCAGCAGGAAGAACTCAAGACCACCAACGATCGGCTGGAGCAGCAGGCGGCGTCGCTGCGTCAGTCCGAGGAGCTGCTCCGCGCCAAGCAGGAAGAGCTGCAGAGGTCCAACGCCGAGCTGGAAGAGAAGGCCCAGCTGCTGTCGGCCCAGAACAAGCAGGTGGAGGCCAAGAACATCGAGGTGGAACAGGCCCGTTTCGCGCTCGAGGAAAAGGCCGAGCAGCTGGCCCTGACGTCCAAGTACAAGTCCGAGTTCCTGGCCAACATGAGCCACGAGCTCCGCACGCCGCTGAACAGCCTGCTGATCCTGTCGAAGATGCTCAGCGAGAACACCCAGGGCAACCTGACCGGCAAGCAGGTGGAGTTCGCGAAGAACATCCACGCCGCCGGCTCGGACCTGTTGGGTCTCATCAACGACATCCTGGACCTGTCGAAGATCGAGTCCGGCACGGTCACCCTCGACATCGGCGAGACCCGCTTCGCCGATCTGCGCGACCAGATGGAGCGGACCTTCGCCCAGATCGCCCAGGACAAGAAGCTGGACTTCAATATCGACCTCGCGTCCGACCTGCCGGCGTCGATGTACACCGACGACAAGCGGCTCCAGCAGATCATCAAGAACCTGCTGTCAAACGCATTCAAATTCACTGCAGCCGGGGCTGTTCGATTCAGCGTGCGCCGCGTCGCCGAGGGATGGAACCCGGGCAACGAGCACCTGAACAAGGCCGGTCAGGTACTGGCCTTCTCGGTGGAGGACAGCGGCATCGGCATCCCGGAGGACAAGCAGCGCATCATCTTCGAGGCCTTCCAGCAGGCCGACGGCACCACCAGCCGCAAATACGGCGGCACGGGCCTGGGTCTGTCGATCAGCCGCGAGATCACCCGGACCCTGGGCGGCGAGCTGAAGGTCGAGAGCGAGCCCGACAAGGGCTCGACCTTCACCCTCTACCTGCCCCTCAACTTCAGCCCCGCTGCGGCCCCCGCCGCTCCGGGCAAGGAGGCGGGGCGGTCGCTGATCGTCCGCACCCAGGAAGTCGAGGAGGAGGCCGAGGCCGAGCCGATGGTCAGCGATGACCGCGACCAGATCGCGCCCGGCGACGCCGTCGTCCTGATCGTGGAGGACGATTCCCGCTTTGGATCCATCCTGCTGGGCCTGGTGCACGATCTCGGCTTCAAGGGCGTGATCACCCAGCAGGGCGTCGCCGCCGCTTCGCTGGCCCGACGGTTCGCGCCCCAGGCCATCCTCCTCGACGTGGGACTGCCCGACATGGACGGGCTGGCGCTGCTCGACCTCTTGAAGCGCACGCCCGAGACGCGGCACATTCCGGTCCACGTGATCTCGGCCGACGATCAGGCCGGCTTGGGCCTGGCGATCGGGGCCTTCGGTTTCACGCCGAAGCCTATCGACCGAGAAGGCGTCGCGGCGAGCCTTGACCAGGTAAAGCGTTTCGTTTCGACCGAGGATCGGCGGCTGATCTATGTCGGCCGCACCGGCGAGGCCTTGGGCGCGCTAAAATCCGCCTTCGACCAGGTCGTCCGGGTCGAGAGCCTGAAGAACCTGGCCAAGGCCAAGACGAAGGCGTCGGACAGCATGATCATCGATGCCGGAGCGGTCCCCGCGCTCACGCTGGCCGACTGGCTCAAGTCCGCCGAGCGGCCCGCCGTGATCTATGCGGCCGATCCTCTGGAGCCGGCCGACGAACGCCGCCTGCGGCTGTCGGTCTTCGCCGGTCAGGCCCGCATGGCCCGCACGCCGGAACAGTTGCTGGAGCAGGCGGCCTTGCTTCTGCACGAGCCGACCGACCGTCTGTCCGAGACCGCTCGAAACACACTGGCCCAGACCCGCAAGGACGACGCCATTCTGACCGGACGCACTGCGCTGGTGATCGACGACGACATTCGCAACATCTTCTCGATGGCCAGCGCGCTGGAAGAGTTCGGCGTCGGGCTTCTGTACGCCGAGAGTGGGCGGGCCGGACTGGACCTGCTGCGCCAGCATCCGGAGGTCGACATCGTCCTGGTCGACATCATGATGCCGGACATGGACGGCTACGAGACGATGCGGGAGATCCGCGGCATCTCTCGCTTCGCCGACCTGCCGATCATCGCCGTGACCGCCAAGGCGATGAAGGGGGACCGCAGCAAGTGCATTCAGGCCGGCGCGTCCGACTACGTCTCCAAGCCGGTCGATATCGACTATCTGATTTCGGTCATGCGGGTGTCCATCCAGCGTGTCGACGCCCAGCGGTTGACGCGCCGCGAGCCGGCGTCGGCCTGATGGCGTCGGGCAAGGACAAGCGGGGGGGGCTGCGCGCTCGCGTGCTGATCGTCGACGACGACGAGCGCAACGCCTTCGCCGCCACCGAGGCTCTTCAGGTGCTGGGCCACGAACTGGTCGTCGCCCGCTCCGGCGAGGAGGCGCTTCGGCTCCTGCTGGGCGAGGAGTTCGCCGTCATCCTGCTGGACCTGCACATGCCCGGCATGGACGGCTACGAGACCGCGCGCCTGATCCGGGAACATCCCCGCACCCGCGACACGCCGATCGTCTTCGTCACCGCCGTGTTCCGCGACGAGGCCCATATCTTTCAGGCCTACACGGTCGGGGCCGTCGACGTGGTGTTCAAGCCGGTCGATCCCTTCATCCTGCGCTCCAAGGTCGCCGTCCTCGCCGACCTCCATCTCAAGACGCTTGAGGTCGATCGCCAAGCCCGCGAGCGCGAGGCCCTGCTGGAGGAGAACGCCCGCATCGGCGAGGCGCGGCTCGCCGCCGAGATCGCGCTCCGCGCCACGCGCGAGCGCCAGGACGCCATCCTGCGCTCTCTGCCCGTGGTCTTCACCTCCCGCACCGGCGTGCACCCCTTTCCCGCCCAGTTCGTCAGCGACAGCATCCACCCGCTCACCGGTTTCGAGCCGACGCGCTTCATTGAGGAGCCGGAGATCGGGCTGGGCCGCATCCACCCCGACGACGTCTTCTCGGTGGTCGACTGCCTGATGCAGGCGGCGCAGAGCGGCGCCTACGCCTGCGAGTACCGCTGGCTCTGCGCCGATGGCGACTATCGGACGTTTCTGGACCAGGGCGTCTGGGTTCTGGATGAAGAAAGCGGCGAGGGCCGCATTCTGGGGACCCTGCTGGACGTCACCGACCGCAGGAAGCTCGAGGAGGAGCTGGCCCAGGCGCGCAAGATGGAGGCGGTCGGCCAGCTGACCGGCGGCGTCGCCCACGACTTCAACAACCTGCTGACGGTGGTCCTCGGCAACGCGGACATCCTTCTGCGACGCCACTCGGACCAGCCTGCGCTCGTAAGGCACCTCGGCGCCATTCGCCAAGCCACCGAGCGCGGTCAGGCGCTGACGCGGCAGCTTCTGGCGTTCTCGCGACGTCAAAAGCTGAACCCGCAGCCCACTGACCTCAACAGACTGGTGGAGGCCTTCACCCCGCTCCTGCAACAGGCGGTCGGAGAGGGCGTCAGCATCGAGACCCGGCTCGCGACCGCACCGCCTTGCAGCGAGATCGACGCCATGCATCTCGAGAGCGCCTTGCTGAACCTCGCCGTCAACGCCCGCGACGCGATGGGCGGAAGCGGCATCCTCAAGATCGCGGTCGATCGCGACCCGGTCCAGCCCGGCTTTGCGACGATATCGGTCGAGGACACGGGCCCTGGGTTGGCTCCGGACATCGCGGAAAAGGTTTTCGAGCCCTTCTTCACGACCAAGGAGGTCGGCAAGGGATCCGGGCTGGGTCTGTCCCAGGTGTACGGCTTCGTGCAGCAGTCGGGCGGCGCCATCCGCGTGGAGAGCGAGCCGGGTCGGGGCGCGCGCTTCGTCATTGATCTGCCTCTGACGGACGCGGCAGCGACGTGGCAAGAAGCGGAGCTTCCGACCGACGAGCGGAGAGGCGCCGAACGTATCCTGGTCGTCGATGACGACCCCGCGGTTCGCGGGGTCGGCGTCGATCTTCTGGAAAGCCTGGGCTACGCCTGCGAGACGGCGGACAGCGGCCTGACGGCGTTGTCACGGCTTCAGGAGACGTCGGATTTCGACCTCCTTTTTTCAGATGTCGTGATGCCGGGCGGCATGAACGGTGTGGAGCTGGCCGAAGCCGCGGCCGCCTTGCGCCCGGGACTGCGCATCCTGCTCACGTCCGGCTATGTCGACGAAGCCGCCCGGAGCCGCCAGCACGGTTTCCCGATCATAGACAAACCCTACGAACGCGCCCAACTCTCCGTCGCCATCCGTCAGGCCCTAGACGAAGTCCGGCCTCCGCTTGTGACGGCAAACCAGTCCGGCTGAGGCGTTGCGACAGAAGCGAACCTCATCCGCTGTCGCCGAACTGTGATCGACCTTGCCCGAGTTGCGGCTCGGGCAAAGGCGGCGGCTGGGGACCCAGCCCGGTCTGGTGGAGCGGGTCCGTGCCATCTGGAGCGGATGAACGGCGATGATCGATCCGTGCTGGAGCCGCGGGGCCGCGTCAAGAAGGTGGTGGTCGCCGTGGCTCTCGGAGGACGAGCGGGAGCCCTCGGCGGCCTGCGAACGGTTCAGGAAGCCGTCGGGGCCTGAGGCGGCGCGGACCGCCCGCAGAACCGGGCGAACGCCACGATCACGCCATAGCAGACGATCGGCGCCAGAAGGGCGACCCGCAGACCCGAGGCGTCGGCGATGGCTCCGGTCAACGGCGGAACGAGCGCGCCGCCGACGATGGCCATGCAGATGATGCCCGAGCCCTCCGCCGCCTTTCGCCCGAGGCCGGCGGAGGCGAGGGTGAAGATGGTCGGGAACATGATGGCGTTCATCAGCCCGACGGCCAGGATGGCGACGCCGGACACCAGCCCCGTGGTCAAAGCCGACGTCGCGAGGAGGACGATCGCCACGCCCGCCACTGAGGCGAGAACCTTCCAGGGGGCGACACGGCTCAGCACGAAGGCCCCGATGAAGCGACCCACCATGGCACCGCCCCAGTAGAAGATCAGGAGTTCGCCGGCCGGACGGGCCGCCAGGCCCAGGGTGTCGGACTGCATCAGGTAGTTGACCAGAAGACTGGCCACCGCGACCTCGGCCCCGACGTAGACGAAGATGCCCAGCGCCCCGAAAGCGAAGCGCGGGCGCTTCAGCAGGGCGAAGGCGTCGCCGATGTTGATGGCCGGGCCGTGGTCCTCCTTCAGCCGTCCGCGGTTCAGCCACACGACGGCGGCGACGACGAGGATGACGGCGGCCAGCGCCAGATAGGCGTTGGTGACGACCTGGGCCTCCTGGGCCCTATAGGCCGTCAGCGCCGCGCCGCTGAGCGTCGACTGATCCACCGTGGCGAGGGAACCGAGGATCACCACGGCGCCGACCCACGGAAAGATCGTGGTTCCCAGCGAGTTGAAGGCCTGGGCGAAGGTCAGGCGGCTGGAAGCGGAGCGCGGCTCGCCCAGCATGGAGATCAGGGGATTGGCGACCACCTGAACGATGGTGACCCCCGCCGCCAGGACGAACAGGGCGCCGAGAAAGGCGGGAAAGGCACCGGTGGCTGCGGCCGGAACGAACAGCAGGCAGCCCGCCATCATGACCAGCAGGCCGAGCGCCGCCCCGCGAAGGTAGCCGGTCCGGCGAATCATCAGGGCCGCCGGCAGGGAGACGATGAAGTAGGCGGCGAAGAAGGCCGACTGGATCAGCATCGCCTCGAAGTAGTTGAGGACGAACAGGTCCTTCAGCTTTGGAATGAGCACGTCGTTCAGGCTGGTGATGCCGCCGAAGATGAAGAACAGGCCGAAGACGAACCACTGCAGGGTGGCGACATTGGACGGCGCCGTCTGGCCGGCGACGGGGTCTGGGGTCTGAGGCGTGGCGATCATGGGCGGGCGTCTTCCAGGGGGCGCGGTGCGGGGCGCGCGAGCGCTTCGGGGTAGAGGTCGAGCAGAGCGCGGGTCACGCCATTGGTCCAGCCGAAACCGTCCTGCAGGGGATACTCGCCGCCGCCGCCGGGACGCACCGCCTCGACATCGTACTTCTCGAGCATCTTTCCGGTCTCGCGGTAGACGCGATCGACCGTGACCAGCCAGCATCCGGCGATGTCGGCCGCCAGATCGTCGTCGCCGTAGCGGCGGAACCCTGCGACGGCGACCCACTGCAGGGGCGCCCAGCCATTCGGCCGATCCCATTGCTGGCCCGTCTCCAGCCCGGTGGTGCGCAGGCCGCCGGGGGCGAGCAGTTCGGCGCGGGCGAGCGCCGCGGTCGCTCGGGCCTGTTCCCGCGTCGCCAGGCCGACGAAGAGCGGATAGAGGACCGCCGCCGAAACGGTCGGGGTGAGGTCACCGCTCCGACGGTCCCAATCGCCGAAGCGGTTCCGGGTCTCGCTCCAGAGGTGCTCGACGATCGCAGCGCGACGGGCGGCCGCGAGCGTCTCGAAGGTGTCGGTGCAGGACGCCTCCATCAGCACCCGGCACTGGGAGGCGATTTCGCGCTCCAGCGTCCAGAGCAGGCTGTTCAGGTCGATCGGTACGGTTTCCGTCGTGCGGATCGTGGCCAGCGACGACGGATCGTCCAGCCACCGGGAGCTGAAGTCCCAGCCGCTTTCGGCCCCGGCCCGCAGGTTGCGCCAGACGATCGGCGCGGGACGGCCCGCGGCGAGCCTCGCGGTCTCCACGTCCTCGGCCCAGGATTCGTCCCGCGGCGTCTCGCGATCATCCCAGTAGCGGTTGAGCAGGGCGCCGTCGGGCATGCGCACCACCCGCAGGCAGGCGTTCGTCGCGTCGAGGCAGTCGGCGCCGTCCATCCAGAAGGCGTGTTCGGTCCGCAGAGCCTGGAGCCGTCGCCGGCGCGTTTCCGGATCGGTCTGGTCCGACAGTCCCACCATCAGGGCGTAGAACGGCGGCTGGGATCGGCTGAGGTAATAGCTGCGCGCCCCGTTCGGGATGCGGCCGTGCGCAGCGAGAAGCGCCTCGAAGTTGGCGAGCATGGACTCCAGCAGCGCCGTTTGCCCGTCCGCCTTGAGGCCGAGCAGGGTGAAGTAGGTGTCCCAGTAGTAGATCTCGCGGAACCGTCCGCCGGGCACGATGTAGGGCTCCGGCAGGGCCAGCGCCGAGGAGCCCGGAACCGGCTCGAGCGGAGGCCGGGTGAGCAAGGGCCAGAGTTCGGCGATGTGCCGCTCGATCGGCGCGCCGTCCGTGATGGGCAGGTCCGTCGTCGGCTGATCGCGGGGAACCTCGAACCGGGCCTCCACGAAGCGGCGAAGAGCCTCGGCGCCGATCGGCTGCTCCCGCTCATAGTCCGCCATGATCCGCTCGGGCGGGACACGAGGAACGGCGTCGACGAAGGTCTTTCCGTCGGAGAAGACCCTCTGGGTCTGCACCGCCTCGAACAGCGGACCGTAGAGGTCGGCGGGCGTCGGCCGGTCCTGGCTCGCGGCCGTCAGCAGGGTGAGAGCGCCGGCGGCGACGGCGAGACGGCGGAGGCGGGTGATCACGGTCATGGAACGCTCACTGAAGACGGCAGCCGAAACAGGAAACTCCCCGGTCGTCGAAACGACCGGGGAGCAGTCGCGGGGAGGCTCAGAAGCGGTAGCCGACGCTGAAGCGGACCGACCGACCGAGGATGGGACGGGCCAGAATGACCCCAGACCCTTGGGCGCCCAGGGTCCGCGGATTGCCCTCGGTCAGACCGATCTCATCGGTCAGGTTGTCGCCCACCAGCTGAACCTGGACCCGGTCATTGACGTCCCACGTCACACCGGCGTCGATCTCGGTGTAGGCGGGCAGGCTCTGCTGGTTCTGTACGTCTGAGAAGCGATCGCCGACATAGGCCACGGTGGCGTAGAGGGTCAGCTCGCCCTCGGACCCCACCGGAAGCGTGTAGGAGGGCGTGATCCGCCCCTGCCATTCCGGCTGGCGCTGCACCTGGTTGCCGCTGAGGTCCGTCAGGCCGCCGTCGGCGAAGAAGTCCTGGTAGGTCGCATCCAGCCACGTCCCCGAGAAGGTGACGCTGAAGGCGTCGGTCGGCCGAACCTGGCCTTCCAGCTCCAGGCCCGTCGCTTCGGCCCCGCCCACCGACGCGAGCGGCGCGCCGTTGACGATGACCGTCGTCGCCAAGCCCTCGAACTCGTTGCGGAACAGGGTGGCGTAGAGGTCTAGCCGATCCAGGCTCGCCTTGAGCCCGGCCTCGTAGGTCTCGACCGCCCGAACCTCCCGCAGACCGTCGCGCAGGTTGTCGAAGAAGGGGAAGCTGTGGCCGAGGCTGTAGCGACCGAACAGCGACACCTCCGGGGTGAAGGCGTAGTTGGCCCCGACCGTCCAGGACGTTTCGTCGGCCTCGTAGTCGATGGTGGAGAAGGTCCCGTTCAGAACCGCCGTGCCGTTGTCGAACAGGGTGTCGGGGTCGCCGTCCACATTCACGCCGAAGGTGTTGTTCTCCAGCGTGCCGTCGACCTCGTTCCACTGATGGCGGATGCCGCCGTCCAGGGTCAGCTGCGGCGTGATCTCCCACTCGTCGGTGACGTAAAGCGCCGTGTCGACGCCGTCGTATGCCGCGTTGACGTTGAAGAAGGCGCCGCCGAGGAAGCCGCCTCGCGTCGCCTGCTGCAGGGCGTTGGTCGTGCTGTTGCGGATGGTGAGGTTCAGGCGCCGGGCGTTCGGCTCGGCCGTCAGAAGCTGCAGATTTCCGAGGTTCCAGGCGTCATCGGACGAATATCGGGCGTGATAGAGCCCTGCCGTCAGCGTATGGGCGCCCAGCCGGAACTCGACGGCGAGGTCGTTGACGAACGACTCGAGGTCCTTGTTCACCCGCCAGGCGCCGACCGGGATGACCTGCTGCGTCGCCGCGTTGGCGACGGCGCCTCCACCATTCACGAACGTCAGGCTTTCGAGGGTCCCGCCCAGCGACGAGGCGAAGTCCGCCGCCGTCTGGGGCGGCGCGCCGCCCGGAACCAGGCCGTTTGTGTCCGCGGAGCCCGTCAGCAGACTTGTGCGGTTCCTCAGGGTGATGGAGTCCGTCAGGTCGAGCTCCAGATTGGCGCCCAGGTTGACGATGTCGGCTCCGCGACCGTCGGAGAGGTCGATCGAGGTGCCGTCGTTCAGAACCGACAGACGGGTCTCATTGCCGGCGAAGGTTCCGGTCCCGGCGTTGAAGCCGGCGTACTCGCCGATGTCGTCGCCGTTCTGGGTCACGGGGATGGGCAGCAGCCACTGGCCGCGATCGTTGAGATAGCGGCCGAACACCATTAGCGAGCCGCGATCGAAGCGGTGGCGAATGTTGGCGGTGATCTGGCCGCCTCGCTCGGCGTCGAACTGCGGATCGCGGACGCCCGGTCCGCTGGCGTAGTAGCCGCCGATCATGAAGGTGGTGTCCGGCCCGAGCGGACCGGAGACGTAGCCGTCTCCGCGCGCGTCTCCGTAGTCCGTGACGGTGATCTTGCCGAAGCCTTCGAAATCCTGACCGCCTTCGCGCTGGACGAAGTTGATGGTCAATCCCGGCTGACCGGAGGAGAACAGGGCTCCGGTGCCGCCGCGGACGGCCTCGATCCGGCGAACGGTCTCGTCGATGCGGATTAGCTGACTGTTCTCGAGGAAGGAGAGCGTCGAGGGCGGGAAGAACGGCACCCCCTGGGACTGGAGGGTGATGAACTCCGCGTCGCCTCCCGACGGGTAGCCGCGCACGAAGATGTTGGCCCCGTTCTGACCGCCCGAGCTCTCGGCCGTTACGCCCGGCACCAGTCGGAACAGGTCGGCGGTGCTCGACGGGGCGGCCTGACGGATGGCTTCGTCGGACAGGGTAGTGACGGCGAAGGCCGCGTCCTGGCGACGGATGCCGGCACCGGCCGTGCCGATCACCACCACTTCGTCCACGATCGTGGGCTCTTGCTCCTGAGGGGAGCCGGCCGACGGTGCGTTCTGGACAGCTCCGCCCGAAGCCTCGGACCGCGCGCCGGATGCGGGCCGAGCCGGGGCCGAAGCCTCGATCAGCAAGGCGCCGCCGGCGGTCCGCTGATAGGTCAGGTTCGATCCGGCGAGCAGGCGCTGCAACGCCTGGTCCGTCGTATATGCACCGCGCAGCGCCGGCGCGCGCTTGCCCCGGACCAGGGCGGGAGAAAAGATCAGCTGCTGCCCGCTCTGGCGAGCCAGTTGCGTCAGCGCCTGCCCGAGGTCGCTTCGTTCGATCTGGAGCGCCGTCGGCCCGGTCTGGGCCAGGGCCAGACCAGGCGCGGCCGCCAGCAGGGCGGTCGAGCACAGGGCGACGATGCGCGTGTAGGATAGGGTCTTCATGGCCAGTCTCCTCCCGGCTCCTTCATGGAGCTCTCCCTTGTCTGGACGCAGGGCGATGGCGACTGCGAACCGCAAAGCTGAGAATTCTTGCAGCGCCTACGATCGACGCGAGGACAGAGTGAGGCGGTCCGGATCGGAAGGATCGACCGCGATCGGGAATCCGCGTCCGAGCGCCTCGGCGAAGGCGGTCTCTCCGCCCACGCGATAGACGCCGCTGATCCGCACCCGGCCGACACGCTCGTCCTTGAGCACCAGCGGGCGGGCGGCATAGCGGTTGATCTCCGCGGCCGCCTCGCTCAGCGGCGTGTCGTCGAAGATGACCAGACCCTCGCGCCAGCTCTCCAGCTGCGACGTGTCGGCGACCCGTCGCACGCGCACCCCCGCTGCGTCGGCGGTCAGAAGGTCGCTGGGCCGAAGACGGGCGGTCGCCGCCCCGGCTCCACCGCGAACCGGTGCGACGCTGACGCTGCCCTCCGCCAGCAGAACCTGGAGGGAGGAGACATCAAGCCGCACATCGAACCGCGTGCCGTGGGCGGTCACGACCCGATCGCCGGCGACGACGGAGAAGGGTCGTTCAGCGTCGTGCGCCACATCGAACCAGGCCTGGCCCGCGTCGAGGCGGATGAGCCTCTGGTCGCCCGAATAGGCGACGCGCAGGCGGCTGGCGGTGTTGAGGGTGACCTGGGAGCCGTCCTGCAGCGTCAGGTTCATGCGCTGGCCGACCGCGGTGGCGTAGCTCAGGGAGCGCTCCGCCGCCGGCTGCGGGTCCCGGAGGCCGAGCCAGAGCGCCGCCGGGCCGACCGTCAGGACGACGGCCGCAGCGAGCGCCGCGGCGACCTCAAACCGTCTGCGTCCAGCCTGACGCCGCGTCCGGCCAAGGGACGCGCGCGCCAGGGTCTCGTGGCGCACGGCAAGCAAGCCGGGATTCTCCCGGTGCGCGAACAGTTCGTCCTCCAGAGCGACCAGGGCGTCGTAAGCCCGGGCGTGAGACGGATCGGCCTCCATCCAGCGTGACCATGCAGCGCGCATGGAGGGCGACGCATCACCGGCGAGCGCGGCCCGCCACTCCGCCGCCGCTTCGCCCACGGGATCAGGGGTTTCAACCGCGGGCGAGATGGTCTGCCTCCGTGAGCGCCCGGGCCACATGGGCCAGCGCCTTCGCATAGTGTTTCTCGACCGCCCGCGTGGAGACGCCGAACGTCGAGGCGATCTCGCGCATCGACATCTCCTCGAAGGCCTTCAGCACGAACACGTCCCGCGTACGGGTCGGCAGTTCGTGAAGCGAGGCCCGGATCAGGGCGATCCGCTCTCGTGCGGTAAGGACGCGCTCGGCCGAAATCTCCGAACCTTCGAGCAGGTTTTCATCGAAACCCTCATGAGCGGCCGCGTGATGGGTCGATTCCCGGCGGTGACGGTCCCGCAGCACATTGGCCGCCACCACGAACAGGAAGGTCTCTGGCTTCTCGATCCGCCCGGGATCGTCCATGCGGCTCAAGCCGACGAAGACGTCCTGAACGAGATCCGGCACATCGGCGGGGTTGGCCGAGCGCCTCCTGAACCAGCGGGCGAGCGGACGCTCGAAGCGACGCGCCAATCCGTCGAGCAGGACATGACGCTCGTCCGACGGCCCGGCGGATCGCGGCGACAACCCTTCAGGCACGGGCGGGCTCCTGGGCGGCGACCCGATTCATGCTGCACCTCCCCGGACCGTCTTGCGGGTCCCTGCATCAAAGGACGCGCAAGCCGCCGTTTCGCGAACCTCGGACCGGCGCCCCGAAAATGCAAGCGCCCGCTCCCGCGCCGCATGGATCGCGCATCAGCCTTGGGCGATCGCCGGAGCTGATTGTCTTCCAAGGCGGCACCCTATTCCTCACAGAGGGCGCCCTCCCCCGCCCGACCGAACCGCGAGGACCCAGCAAGACGGTCCCTGACTCCGGTCAGAAGCTCGACGTCAGCGAGATCTGCACCGTTCGCCGCGGCCCCGGCCGGAAGGTCGAAGTGGTCCTGATGACCGTGGGGAAGTCGCTGGCGCCCGTCGTGGTGTTGATGGTGCCGAGGTAGTCCTCGTCGGTCAGGTTATCCACGTTCAGGCGGATGGACACATCGCGCACTGGTCCGAAGTTCCAGTCCCGACCGAAGTCGATGTAGGCGTTGATCACCGTATAGGCGTTCGTGGTCTCGGTATTGGTGAAGTTGGTGAACCGCTCGGAAATGCGCCGGACCGAGACATTGCCGACCAGCCAAGGCAAGGGCTCGACCGTGACGCCGCCCTGTATGACCCACTCGGGGCTGTCGGGCGTGCGGTTTCCCGCGATATTGAACCCGGTGAAGTTGTCCTTGAACTCGGAGATGTTGTAGCTGACGTTGGTGTTGAAATAGATTTGGTCGTTGAACAGCGACGGTTTCCACACGCCGCTGAACTCCCCGCCGTAGGCTTCGACGGTCCCGACGTTCTGGAAGAAGGTTTCCGTCGTCGTCGAACCGGGCACGACCGAGGCGAAGGACTGCAGCCGGTTGTCAAACCGGGTCCGATAGAGGGCCAGCGCCGCGTTGAAGGTCGGCCGATTGGTGCGGATCCCGACCTCGAAGTTCTCGGACGTCTCGGCCTCGGGGCCGGGGGCGGCCGGGCTGGCCTGAGAGAAGATATCATCGGCGCCGCGCGGCAGGGCCAGGTTCTCCGAAAAGCCGGCGAAGACCTGTTCGGTGTCAGTGATTTCCCACACCAGACCGACATTGGGCAGGAAGCGGTCGCGCCAGCTGTCGGTGATCCGGGGCTGGCGGCGGTTGTTGTAGTCGGCCGGGTTGCGGAAGCCCGAGATCTCGTAGTCGATGTCCAGAGCCTTGACGCCCAGCTCCAGCTTCAGCCGGCCGTCCAGCAGGCTGATGACGTCCTGGAGGAACAGCTGCCGGGTCTCGCGCGTCGAGACGTAGTCGCGCTGAAGGTGGACCGGCTCGTTCAGCAGGGGCTCGCCGTCCGGCGATCCGTCGACCTGATTATAGCGGGCCTGGGTGCGACGGTAATCGTCGGTCTCGACCCAGAAGCCGCCGGTGATGGTATGAGCGCCGAGCTCCCAGATCGCCCGTCCGACCAGGCCGCTACGCTCTCCCTCCACCGTCGACAGGCCGTACTGCAGGCCGCGGGGCGCAGTAAGGCCCGACACGAACGGTCGCTGGTTGTTGTAGCTGCTCAGAGAGGTCGCATAGGCCTCGGGCGAGACCCCGTAGCCGTCCTTGTCCTCATAGTAGGCGACCGCTTCGACCCGAAGGTTGTCGCGGAGCGGCGCCGACAGATTGGCGTGGATCAGGGTGTCGGTGCGGCTGTTGATGGCCTGCTTGAAGTACTGATTGTAGGCGGTGTTCGAAAACGGAACGCCTGCGACCGTCGCCGGCAGCGAGTTGGGCGTGGCCGCGCTGCCCACTGGCCCCGGCGTCGGCACGTAATCGAGATAGCCGAAACCCCGGCCCCTGCGCCCGAAGACGTCACCCGCCGCGCCCAGATACTGCGCACGGCTGATCGCGGGCGCGTCGAAATCGAAGTAGTCATTCCAGGTGACGCCGAGCGTCGCCTCGAGCCCGTTGGGGCCTTGGTAGCGCAGCTTGCCCTCGGCGTGTTCGCGGTTGATGTCGCCCGGCCCGCGCCACAGGTCGGCGGAGAAGTCCGAGAAGCTGGCATAGCCCGACCAGCCGTCGTGTTCGCCCGAATCCACCCGCACGAAAGCCCGCCGGAGATTGTCCGAGCCGACGCTGAGGCCCGTGAAGACGCCGAACTCCTCCGCCGGGTCGATGGTGTCGTAGCGGACGATGGGGCCGAGCGAGGCGTAGCTGGGAAGGGTCACGTCGCCGGCCCCTTGCGACGCCGTCACGCTGGCCAGGTTCTCGTTCTCGACGTAGCGGAAGATCGGGCTGCCGCCGAACTGGTCCGAGCGCCCCATCGGCACGCCGTCCAGCACGAAGCCGATCTGCTGGAAGTTGAAGGCGCGCACCGTCACCGAGTTGCCGAACTCATAGAGGCCGAGCGCGTCGTTGGCCTGGACGTTGAAGCCCGGCAGGCTCTCCAGCATCTTCAGCCCCGAGATCCCGCCGGGAGCCGACAGCAGCGCCTCGCGCGTGATGGCGATGGTGTTGGTGGTCTGGTCCGTGCCGATGGCGACTGCAGCGGTCGAGACGCGGCGGCCGGTGACGACGACGTCTTCGACCGCGGAGGTTTCCGGATCGGCGGCTTGAGCGTTGGCCACGCCGGCCAGCCCGGCTGACACGGCGGAGGCCAGCAGCGCAGCCTTCCAGGAGGTGGTCTTCATTCTGCGATCCCCGCGCCTTCGGCGCTTGTTGTCGTTTGAAAGGGGTCCGGCCGCGCGGAGGGAGAACACGCGCGGCCGGGGCTGTCAGGGCGTGCGCGCCGCCGCCTGCGCCGTCCCGAGAACGCGCAGGAGGTTTCCGCCCCACAGCTTTCGAATGTCCGCTTCGGAATAGCCGCGCCGCACCAGGGCGGCCGTGACCTGGGGCGCCTGGGATGCATCGGCCCAGCCCTCGATCCCGCCGCCGTGGTTGAAGTCCGAACTCAGCGCGACATGGTCGATGCCGATGCGACGCACCGCGTAGTCGATGTGGTCGACCAGGTGATCCAGCGTAGCGCGCGGCGTCACCGCCAGGGTGTCGCGCGAAAGGGCCGTACGTTGCTCGAAGCTGAGGCCCTCATAGCCGTTGCCGGTGAGGCCGTAGGAGGCGCGGACGGCCGCGATCCTCTGGCGCTCCTCGGGCGTGAAGGCGCGCAGGTAGCTGTTGAAGGCGTTGATCGCCACGACCCCGCCATTGGCCTTGATGGCGTCCAGCTCGGCGTCCGACAGGTTCCGGGGTTGGTCCACCAGGGCGCGGATGCTGGAGTGGCTGGCGATCACCGGCGCCCGCGTTGTCGCCAGCGCCTCGGTGAAGGCCTCGCTGGACAGCTGGGATACGTCGACCAGCACCCCCAGCCGGTTCGCGAGGCGAATGGCCTCGACGCCCGCCGGGGAAAGGCCGCCGTTCTCGCCCGGCGTGTCGCGCGCCTGGGGCCGGGAGGAGTCGGAGAAATCGTTGTTGCCCGCGTGCGTCAGGCCGACGATGCGCACACCCCGGTCGTAGAAGCCCTGTAAGGCCGCCGGGTCCCGACCCAGCGAATAGGCGTTCAGCAGGCCGATCACGATGGCCGTCTTGCCCTCCGCCGCCGCCCGTTCGACGTCGGCGGGCGTGAGGGCGATCACCGCCTGATCCGGCCGCGTCTCTGCGATCGCCCGGATGGCCGCCAGCTTGGCGTCGGCCTCGGCGCGCGCGGCGGCGTATCCCTCTGGCGTGCGCGGCCCCTGCTCGACGAAGACCGAGGCGACCATCGCATCGACCTGCCCGGTCCTCAGCTTGGCGAAGTCGATCTGGCTGCCCGCATCGATCGTGCCTGGCTGGCCGGCCCGGCTGGACGGCGAAGGCACATCGGCGTGGGCGTCGATGACGATGGCGCCGCGGTGGATCGCCCCTGCGTCCTGAGCCAGGACCGGCGCGGTCGACAGCGCCGACAGCGCGGTCGCAACAAGAAGGAAATGTCGTCGTTCCATATCGGCCCCCGAGCCGGAAAATCAGTCTTCATCACCGAGATGATGGGGCCGATGCCGCAACGCGCAAACCAGAACGCTTGCGCTACGGTTTAGCCAAGCTAAAAGATCAAACTCGGACGCCTTCCCCGCGTCGCCGCAATGCAGCATCGCCATCATGACCCTTCGCACCGACGTGACCCAGTTGATCGGGAACACGCCCCTGCTCCGGCTCAACGCCGCCTCGGCCGCGACCGGCTGCGAAATCCTGGCCAAGGCCGAGTTCCTGAACCCGGGCCAGTCGATCAAGGACCGGACGGCGCTGGGCCTCGTCCAGGCCGCCCGCGCGTCTGGCGCGCTTCGGCCCGGCGGAACCATCGTGGAGGGCACGGCGGGCAACACCGGGATCGGCCTCGCCCTGGTCGGGGCCGCGCTCGGTCACCCCGTCGTCATCGTCATGCCCCGCACCCAGACCGAGGAGAAGAAGCGCGCGGTCCGGCTGCACGGGGCCCGGCTGATCGAGGTCGACGCCGCGCCGTTTTCCAGCCCCAACCACTTCGTCCACTTCTCGCGCCGTCTCGCCGCCGAGCTGAACGACAGCGAAACCAACGGCGCGATCCACACCGATCAGTTCGAGAACACCGCCAACCGCGACGTCCATGAGCGCACCACCGGTCCCGAGATCTGGGATCAGACCGGCGGACGGATCGACGGCTTCATCTGCGCGGTGGGCACCGGCGGCACGCTGGCGGGCGTCGCCCGGGCGCTGCGGGCCCGGAAGCCCGACATCGCCATCGGCCTGGCCGATCCGCCTGGCGCGGCGCTCTACAGCTTCTACACCGAAGGCCGCCTGGCCTCCGAAGGCCAGTCCGTGACCGAGGGCATTGGCGTGAACCGCATCACGGCCAATCTGGAAGACCTCGCCGTCGACCACCCCTATCGCATCCCCGACGCCGAGGCCCTGTCGGTCCTGTTCGACCTCGTGCGCGACGAGGGCCTGCTGCTCGGACCGTCGAGCGGGGTGAACGTGGCAGGCGCCATCCGCCTGGCGCGCGACCTTGGGCCGGGCAAGACGATCGTGACCATCCTGTGCGATCCCGGCCAGCGCTACGCGGGGAAGATCTATGATCCGGCGTTCCTGCGCTCGCGCGATCTGCCGGTCCCCGCGTGGATGGAAGGCGCATGAGCGGCGACCCCGGCCGCCTGCCGCCGTTGAACGCGCTCAAGGCCTTCGAGGCGGTGGGGCGCCGTCTCAGCCTGTCGCGAGCCGCCGAGGAGCTGTCGGTCACCGTCGGGGCGATCAGCCAGCAGATCCGGCTGCTGGAGGAGCATGCCGGCGGGGCGCTTGTGCGCCGCGAGGGCCGGTCGACCGTCCTAACCGACCTGGGCGCCGAGCTGCATCCGCCGGTGCAGGAGGCGTTCGAGCGCCTGCGCCGGGCCTCGGAGATCATCTATCGGCCGGCGCGGCGTCGTCAGCTGACGGTCAGCGCACCGCCGTCGTTCGCCGGCAAGTGGCTGGTGCCTCGCCTGACCCGCTTCGGCGCCGAGCGACCCGAGATCGAGGTGTGGATTTCCGCCGACATGGCGCTGGCGGATGTCGCCGGCGGGCGGGTGGATCTGGCCATCCGATACGGCCGAGGCGGCTATGCGGGCGTGAGCAGCCAGCCCCTGCTCAGCGGGGCGGTGACGCCGGTGTGCAGCCCGGCGCTGATCACGCCGGACCGGCCGTTGACGCGGCCCGCCGATCTGGCCGGGCATACCCTGATCCACGTGCGGCCGGCGGGGCTGGAGGAGCCTCGGCCGGATTGGGAGATGTGGCTGCGTGTGCATGGCCTGACGCTCGCCAACGCCGAGGCCGGCCCGAGGTTCGACCAGTCCGCCCACGCCATCGACGCCGCCGTTCATGGACGAGGCGTGGTGCTGGCGCCGCCCGCTTTCGTGCGCGACGACCTGGCCGCCGGTCGGCTGATCGCGCCCTTCGCCGACGGCCTGATGGAGACGCCGCTGGCCTATCACCTCCTGACCCGCAAAGGCGCTGGGGCGGACGTGCAGGACCTGGCGCGCTGGCTGCTGGCGGACGCCCGGCGCCTGGAGGCCGAAGCCGACGAGCTGTGACGCGCGACCTTCAGCGCTCGTAGGGCAGTCGGATCAGCTCGACCCTCTCGCCTGCGGCGAGCGCGGGCGCGTAGGGCGGGCGCCGGATCAGGGCGTCGGAGCCGGCCAGGACCCGCACCAGCGACGAATCCTGCGCGACGGCCGGGATGACGGTCGACGGCCCCTCCCCCGGGCTTCGCAGCGCGCGCATGTAGTGTTCGCGGGGACCGTTCGCTTCGAGAGGCGCTCCGAGCGTGGCGCGTTCGACGATCAGCTCGACGCGACCGCCCTGGAGCGCCGCCAGCAGAGGCGCGAGGAACAGCTCGGCGCAGACGAGCGCGGACACCGGATTGCCCGGCAGACCGAGCACGAGGCGACCGGACGGAAAGCGGCCGAACCACACGGGCTTTCCGGGGCGCATGGCGATGCCGTCGACGGTGAGGTCTGCGCCCAGGCTCCGCGCCACCGGCTTCAGCCGATCATGATCGCCGACCGAGGCTCCGCCGACGGTGACGAGAAGGTCGACGTCCATATCCGCCATGACCGAGCCCAGGGCGGCGTCGTCGTCCTGGACCGGGCGCGACAGGCGAGCCTCGGCGCCCCATCGCGCGGCGAAGGCGACGAGAGCGGGACCGGCGGAGTCGTAGATCTGATGGGCATCGACGGGCTCTCCAGCCGGGCGGATCTCGTCGCCGGTCGGCAGGACGGCGACGCGCGGGCGGGCGGCGCAGACGAGCGTGGTGCGGCCAGCGGCCGCCGCCAGGGCCAGCCGCCACGGGCCGAGCCTCGTCCCTGGCTTCAGCAGGGCTTCGCCCGACCGGAAGTCGCCCCCGCGCGGTCGGACCCACGTCGCCTCGCTGATTTGCTCGCCCAGGATCAGGGTGTCGGCGTCACGGCGCGCCTCCTCCTGGATCACGACGCGGTCGGCGCCCGGCGGCAACGCGGCGCCGGTGAAGATGCGGGCGGCCTGGCCGGGGCCGACCGTCGCGCCGGACGCGTGCCCTGCGGCGATCTCGCCCACGATGGACAGGCGGGAGCCCGGCGCCACATCGGCCGATCGGACGGCCCAGCCGTCCATGGCGGAGGCGTCGAAGGGCGGCTGGTCCCTCGTGGCCGACACCGTTTCGGCCAGCCAGCGCCCGTCGGCGTCCGCGAGCGGCGTCTCGACGGCGCCGAGCGGCGCAGCGGCCGCGAGGATGGCGGCGCGGGCCTGTTCGACCGTGGCGAGCGTCACGCTCGCACCCAGTCCCCGGACGCCCCGCCGGACTTGGCGGTCAGGGCGACGCGCTCGAGCGTCATGCCTCGGTCCACGGCCTTGAGCATGTCGTAGAGCGTCAGCAGGGCCACGGTGGCGGCGGTCAGGGCCTCCATCTCGACACCGGTCTGGCCCCGCGTGCGGACCGTGGCCGTCACGTCCAGGCCCGAGCCGTCCGCCGCCTCGGAGACGACGACCTGAACGCCGGTCAGCGGCAGGGGGTGGCAGAGGGGAATCAGGTCCGAGGTCTTCTTGGCCGCCATGACTCCGGCGATCTCGGCGACGGCGCGAACGTCGCCCTTGGCCGCCCGGCCCTCGCGCACCAGGGCCAGTGTTTCCGGCCGCATGGCCAGCCGCCCGACGGCGGTCGCCTCCCGCGCCGTTTCCGCCTTGGCCGAGACGTCGACCATGCGGGCGCGTCCTTCGCCGTCGAAATGGGTCAGGTCGGGCATCAGATCTCCTTCAGCCGCGGCATGAGCTCGACCAGGTTGCAGGGGCGATGACGGCTGTCGAGCTGCCAGCGGATGACCTTGTCCCAGCCGTCGCGCACCGCCCCGTTGGAGCCCGGCAGGCAGAAGACGAAGACGCCGTCGATGATGCCCGCCGTTGCCCGGGACTGGAGCGTCGACAGGCCGATGGTCTGGTAGCTGACGTGGTGGAAGATGACCGAGAAGCCCTCGATGCGCTTGTCGAACAGGGGCTCCAGCGCCTCGGGCGTGACGTCGCGGCCGGTCAGTCCGGTGCCGCCGGTGGTGATGACGACGTCGGCCTGTCCCGCCTCGATCCAGCCGCGCACCCGGGCCCGGATGGCGGCGATGTCGTCGGGGACGATGGCCCGGTCCGCGCAGACGTGGCCGGCGGAGACGATGCGCTCGGCCAGGATGGCGCCGGAGGTGTCGCTCTCCTCGTCGCGGGTGTCGCTGATGGTCAGGACGGCGATCCGGACGGGCGTGACGGGTCCGTCGACCAGCTTGCCGCCCGGCGCGGGAGGGGTGTCGGGGGCGGTCATGGGGCGTCTCCGGTCCAGCGATCGAGGTCGGTCAGGTCCTGCGCCCGCGGCTCGACCCAGCGCGAACCCTTCGGGCCGACCTCCTTCTTCCAGAAGGCGGCGCGGCTCTTGAGGTGATCCATGACGAAGTCGGCCGCGTCGAAGGCCGCGCGGCGGTGGGCGGCGGCGACGGCGACGAAGACCACGGGCTCCCCGACCGGCACGGCGCCGATGCGGTGGCTGACGTGGACGTCTTCAATGTCGAAACGGCGGCGCGCCCCGTCCACGATGGTCTGGATCGTGCGCTCGGTGACACCGGGATAGGACTCCAGCACGATCTCCGCGACCGGGAAGTCGGCGTTCCCTGCCCGCGTCAGGCCGGTGAAGCTGACGATCGCACCGACGGAGGCGCGGCTTCGCGTGAAGCCGGCCAGCAGGGCCGAGGGGTCGAGCGGCGCCGCCGTGACCTCGATCATCAGCCGCCGCTCACGGGAGGACCGAAGGCGATCTCGTCGGTCGGGGTCAGGGCCCGGTCGCCGGCGCGGGCGGCGGGCGGCAGGATGGCGCCGTTCAGCACGACGAAGGTGCTGGGGTGGTCGAGCCGATCGACCAGAGCCGGATGATCGGCGACGAGGACCTGCCTGAGGGCGTCCAGCGTGGCGGCGTCGATCTGCGCGTCCCGCCAGCCCGCGGTCTCGGCGAAGGCTCCGAACAGTTTGACGATGGCCATGCGGTCCCGACCCTTGATCCAGTCTCGCCTTACGCCGATCAGCCCGCCAGGGGTACAGAGGTCGACGGCGCGGCGGTCGAAGGCGTGCCGAGGGCGTCCAGCGGACCGGGATCGCGCCCGCCGCCGAAGCGGATCAGGGCCTCGACCCGCTTGTCGATCGACGGATGGGTGGCGAACAAGCCGTCGAGGAAGCCTTCCTTGCGGTTGTCCAGGAACATGCCCTGGACTTCGTCGGGCGCCTTGACGAAGGAGCGGCCCTCGACCTTGCGCAGAGCCGAGATCATGGCGTCCGGGTTCTTGGTCAGCTCGACGGCGCCGGCGTCGGCCACGAACTCGCGAGTGCGCGACAGCATGAGCCGGATGACGACCGCCAGCGCGAAGCCGACCAGGGCGATGGCGAAGCCGATCATCAGCAGCGGCCCGGCGTTCTTGTTGTCGCGGCTGGAGCCCCGGACATAGAACAGCGCCCGGAAGGTCAGCTCGGCGATGACGGTGATGATCCCGGCGAAGATCGAGGCGATGACCATGGTCCGCACGTCCTTGTTGATGACGTGGGTCAGTTCGTGAGCCAGAACCGCTTCCATCTCGTCGCGGTCCAGGGCCTCCATCAGGCCCCGGGTGACGGTGACGCTGTAGTGTCCCTCGCGCAGGCCGGACGCATAGGCGTTCAGCTCGGGCCGCTCGATGATGCGCAGCGTCGGCGTGCGCAGGCCGCGCAAGATCGCGAGGTTTTCCAGAAGGTTGTAGAGCTGGGGCTCCGCGGTCCGCTCGACCTTTCGCGCGCCGGTCATGGCGTCGATCATGGCCTGGTTGCCGAAGAAGGCGATGGCGAACCAGATCCCGGCGACGACCAGGGCCAGCGGGATGGTGCCCGCCAGCATGGAGGCGGCGAGCGCGATGTCCTGCGCCAGCGTCCCGCCCGAGTTTGGCAGAACGCCGAGCCCCATGAGGATCAGCTGGATGCCGAAGATCACCCCGATCAGCATGACGGGAAAGCCCGCCAGCAGCAGGGCCGAGCGGGTGTTATTGGCCCAGATGTGGGTCCGAAGACCGACGGCGCGCATCAGACGTTAGAACTTCACCGTCGGCGGGGCGGCGTTCATGGTTTCGCGGTCGGCGGCGCCGACGTCGAAGAACGGCTTCTCCTGACCGAAGCCGAACATCCCGGCGAACAGCACAGTAGGGAACTGGGCGCGCACGGCGTTGAACTCGGCCACCGCGTTGTTGAAGAAACGGCGGGCGGCGGCGAGCTTGTTCTCGATGTCCGAGAGCTCGCGCTGAAGCTCCAGGAAGTTGGTGTTGGCCTTGAGGTCCGGATAGGCCTCGGCGACGGCGAACAGCCTGCCGAGCGCGGCCGTCATCATGTTGTCGGCGGCGACCTTGTCGTTGACCGACGTGGCCCCGGCGGCGGCGGCGCGGGCCTGGGTCACGGCGTTCAGGGTGCCCTGCTCGTGGGCGGCGTAGCCCTTCACCGTCTCGACCAGATTGGGGATCAGGTCGTTGCGCTGCTTCAGCTGGACGTCGATGTCGGCGAACGACTGGTCCGCGCGCTGATCCAGCGCCACGAGCTTGTTGTATGATCCGATCACCACGAAGGCGAGGATGGCGACGACGACGGCGATGATGATGAGCGTGGTCATTGAAGCTTCCCGGTTCACGGCGATTATCGCGCGCCCGGCCGGGCTCGGATAGTGAAATCGCAGAGAGGTTCGCCGACGAGCGAAGCGCCGCCGAAAGGAACCGCCGGACGGCGGAGAAGCTTCACGACAGCGAAAAGGGCCGCCGGATCGCTCCGGAGGCCCTTGTTACGCTACCGATGTCGCCAGGCTTAGCGGGCGGCCTGGAACTTCTCGACGGTCGCCGTGACGCGCTCGTTGACCGGCTTGAAGCTGTCCTTGACCGTGGCGGTCAGGGTCTCGGTCATCTTGGTGACTTCCGAGAGGTGGGTTTCCATCGCCGTCTTGGCGAAGTTGGTCTGCAGCTCGATCAGCTCCTGGATCGAGCGGGCCTGGGCCATCGACTGGGCGGCGGCGACGCCATGTTCCCAGCTGGTCTTGCCGTAGGACAGGGCCTGGGCCGACAGGGCCTCGGCGCCCTTCTGGGCGGCGGTGGCCGAGGCGGTCAGGGCCTCCAGGTTCGACTTGGAGTGAGCGGCCAACTCGTTCAGCGAGGCGGTCGTCTTTTCCAGGCCTTCGCGCACGGCCTTGACGCCGGCGGCCTGGGCGGTTTCGGCCTGGGCCTTGAACTGCTCGCCCTGAGCCTTGAACTGCTCGCCCTGGGCCTTGACGGTGGTCTTGGCGGCCTGCTCGACGGTCTTGATGGTCTCGGCGGTGTCAGCCATGGAAGGTCTCCTGAACCTGATGAGATCGCGGTTGATCCGCGTGATGCTTCTCGCCCCTTTGGGGAGCGACCAGGCTCATATGGTGCAAGTGCGAAGGAAGGTCAAGCTGTTTTGTGCAGCGCACAATAGCCACGCTTGGGCCTTTCGCCTATCGGGATTCACCCGTTCAAATCCGCGTTGACGTCTGCTTAACCCACATGAAACCTGCGCCCCTCATGCTAGGCTGAGATTTGCGTCGCGCCGGGGGGGCCGTCGTCGCGTCACGAACGGATGAGGCTGTTTGCCGATGATGCGTCTGCTGTCGAAGGGTTCCGGATTCGATCTGCGTCGCCTGGTGGCGGTGCTGGCGATGGCGTCGCTGGTGCTGGGCAGCGGGCTCGGCGTCTGGACGAAGGTGCAGGCGCAATCCGGCGAGAACACGCGCTATGCCGCGATCGTGGTCGACGCCGCCACCGGTGAGGTGCTGTTCGCGCGGCACGCGGACAGCCGGCGCTATCCGGCCTCCATCACCAAGGTGATGACCCTGTATCTCGCCTTCGAGGCCCTGGAGCAGGGTCGGGTGCGGCTGGATGACGTGATCACCGTCTCGCCGCTGGCGGCGTCGCAGCCGCCGTCCAAGCTGGGGCTCCAGGCCGGGCAGACGATCCGGCTGGACGACGCCATGCGGGCGACCGCCGTGCGGTCGGCCAACGACATGGCGGTGGTCATCGCCGAGCACATCGGCGGGTCGGAGGCGCGCTTCGCCTCCATGATGACGCTGAAGGCCCAGGAGCTGGGCATGACGCAGACGCGCTACGTCAATCCCAACGGCCTGCCCGACAGTCGGCAGCTGACCTCGGCGCGCGACCTGGCGATCCTGGCGCGGGCGGTGATGCGGGATTATCCGCAGTACTACGCCTACTTCGGTCAGCACGACTGGGCCTTCGAGGGCCGCGGCTATCGCAACACCAACGGTCTGCTGCATTCCGGCGACGGCTATGACGGCATCAAGACCGGCTTCACCAACGCCTCGGGCTATAATCTGGCGGCCTCGGCGGTGCGCGACGGGCGCCGCCTGATCACCATCGTGCTGGGCGGACGGTCCAGCGCGACGCGCAACGCCCATGTGGCCGAGCTGATGAACACCGGCTTCGAGGTCGAGCGGCGCCGCGCCGCCGGAGAGCGCATCCAGGTGGCCCAGGCCTTCTTCGAGGCGCGCGGCTTCGGCATCGGCGGACCGGATACGGGGGCGCCGGTGGCCTATGCGTCGCTGAACGGCGCGCCGACGGCTGACGAGGATACGGGCCAGGGATCGAACGCCGTGGCCTATGCCTCGCTGCCGGCCGCCTCCGTGCCGCAGCCGACCGCCGTATCGAACACGCCGCCCGCCGGCTACACGCGGGCCACTCCCCTGCCCCCAGCGCCGGTCGAGCGGGCGGAAGCCGCGCCCGTGCGGACGACGGCCAGTCTGACCGCCAGCCTGAACAGTGGCGTGGCCGGGACGACGTCCTCGCTGAACCGGAATGCAGCCACGACGACTTCGCGCCCTGCGGCGGCGGCGAACACGCGGCCTGCGACGCCGACACGGCCGGCGGCCGAGCGGTGGAGCGTTCAGGTCGGAGCCTTCCGCGACGAGTCGGTCGCCAATGAGTGGCTGGCCGAGGTCAATCGCCGCTTCCGCAGCCAGTTTTCCAACGCCGAGCGGACCGTGGCCTCGGCGGCGGGATGGCACCGGTCGCGCTTCACCGGCATGACCGAGGCGGCGGCGCGGGCGGCGTGCGAGGCGCTGGATGCGCGTCGCGTCACCTGCATGGTCGTGCGACCGGGCGGCTGAGCCGTCTAGCGCAGCTCGATGCGGCGGGCGTTCGCCGGAATCGCTAGATCGTTGCCTGACCAAGCGGCGGCGCGTCCGTCGATGCGGACCCGCTGGGGCGGGGTTGCACCCTCGGGCCAGCGGAGGACGAAGCCGCCGGGCGGGGTCGCTTCTCCCGACAGGGTCAGGGTCGTGACGCCGGCGCGGCGGCGCAGGGTATAGGAGAGAGCTCCGTAGGGGGTCCGGACGTCGCGCAGGCCGACGCCGGCCGCGCTGTCGATCCAGCGGAGCGGCACGCCGGCGGCGAGGATCAGGGCGTTGTCCGTATCGCGCTCATGAACGAACAGATCCAGCGCCGAACGGATGTAGTCCGAGCTGATCCAGGCGTGGGGCATGTCGCCGATGAAGCGGGGCTCGCGCAGGTCGCGGCCGACGACCTCGGCCCAGCCGTTCCAGGCGGTGGGGCGGCGGTCGGCGAAGAAGAAGTCGAGCGCTTCCAGCGCCCGGTCGCGATGGCCGAGGCGGACCAGGGCGCCGACGTTCCTGAGTTCGTAGGGCGTGTAATCCTTCCACTGACTGCGGTTGGCGGCGCGGGCCTGGAAGTTGGACCAATAGCGATCGAAGGTGTTGGTCAGCAGGGTCTCGGGCAGATCGGCCTGGAGGCCGCCGGGCGACAGGCTGATGGTGGTGGAGGTGGCGTCGAAATCGCCCCGGTCAGCGGCGCCGGCGATCCAGCCGATGCCGTGGTGGGCCGCGGTGGCCTCGATCGAGGCGAGGACGTCGGTCAGGAACTCCCGCCGGGCGGCCTCGTAGCGGTCGGCGGCGGCGGTGTCGCCCAGCGTCCGGGCGATGAAGACGGCGTCGCGGTAGCCGAGCAGGCCCCAGAAGTTGTCCCAGTTCGAATAGGCGGGACGGTCCGAATAGCCCTCGTGGCTGATGGACGGCGGGAGCAGGCCGTAGAGGTGGCGGCGGTCCAGCGTCTGGTTCTCGGCCGTGCGGGTCTGGGCGCGCAGCTCGTCCATGTAGCGGACGGCGCCCTGGACCTGGGGCCAGACGGCGCGGAGCTGGGTCTCGTCGCCGGTGTAGCGAAAGGTCTCGGCGGCGAGGAAGACGAACTCCCCGTGGCTGTCGTTCTCGGGCACGGGGTCGGCGCCGCGCTGGTCGACGCAGCAGGGAACCTTGCCGTTGTCGAAGACGAAGGGGGCGTACCAGGCGAGGTAGTCCTGGCTTAGGGCGGCGTGGCCCAGGCGGTTCAGCCCCTCGGCCATCATGGCCCCGTCGCGGATCCAGGAGCGGTTGTAGCTGCGCGTGCCGGGCTGGAGGATCGGGCCCTGGCGCGACATCAGCATGTGGGCGAGCGAGGACTTCATCGTGTCCTCTATGCGCTGGGCCTCGGGCGGGAGTATCAGGTCGAAGCGGTCGAGCTTCTCGCGCCATGTGGCGGCGATGCGTTGCTCGACGGTGTCCAGCGCCGCCTCGACCGAGCCGGTCGCGGGCAAGGCCGGGCGGACGCCCGCCAGCGCGGTGACCCAGCCGATGGTGCGGGTCTCGCCGGGCTGGAGCGTCAACGTCCAGGTCAGGGCTCCAGACATCAGGCCGGTGCTGTCGGACTCCACCATGGCGTCCCGGGGGACGTCGGGGCCGCGGGCGAGCAGGCTCTGGGGATCGGCGCCGGCGTGGAAGGTCGCGAGGCGGGCCTCGTCGGGCTGGACCAGGGGGCGGATGCGCAGGGCGTCGTTGAGGATCAGTTCGGCCCCGTTCCACTGGATCTGCTCCAGAGGCGAGGCGCCGCCGGGGACGGCGAGGAACTGGACCGGGCCGTTGACCTGCATGGGTCGGGCCATGAGGGCCAGCGTCAGGGTGCGGGGGCGCGCAGAGGTGTTGGTGAGGTCGTAGCGACCGTAGAGGGAGGCGGCGTCGGGGGAGCCTTCAGCCATGGCCGTGACCTTCAGCGTCCAGTCGTCGTGGGTCCAGGTGACGGTGGGGATGGGCAGGTCGTCGTCGATCAGGCCCTGCTCGATCCGCGCGTCGGCCCAGGTGACGACCCGGCCGTTGTCCAGCACGAAGGGCTCGATGGAGGGGCCGCCGCGCTTCAGCTCGATGGCGCCGTCCTCGGAGATCAGGCCGCTCTCGCCGCCGCCATCGACCCCGACGAGAGTCCAGTAGGACTGCTCGCCCCGGAAGCCGCGCGGGTAGAGGCCCCGGCGGCTGCGGTCGGCGACGGCGGTCAGGAAGGCGGTGCGGCTCTCGCCGAAGGACAGGGGCTCGATGCGCAGGTCGGCCAGGCCATAGGCGGCGGTCGCCCCGTCGCGCGCGCCGAAGCCCGCGCCCATCTGGCCCGAGGCGGGGGCGGGCTGGGGCTCGATCAGGTCGAGGCGCAGCCAGCGGGCGGAGGCCTCGGTGGTCATCAGCCAGTCCACGCCGCCGTCCGAGCCGTCGACGCGGGCCAGCTCGCGCCACAGGCGGCGGTCCGACGAGGACAGCAGGCGGTAGCGGGAGGCGGCTCGGCCCTCGACCCAGGTCAGGGTCAGACCGCCGAACTCGCGTTCGTAGCCGAGGTCGAGCGTCAGGCTCTGAGCGCCGGCGCCCTCGGTGACCCAGACCGTGCGGGGGTCGTCGTCGACGGCGAGCGCGGCGACGCTCTGGCCCTGTTCGCTGGAGGCCTCGGCGATGGGCCGCGGCGGGACCGAGGGCTCGGGCGGCAGGGTGCGCAGCGTCAGGTCGTCGATCTCGATGAAGCCGCGGCCGCCCTCCCCGGCCACGACGACGAACTCAATCCGCTCGGCGCCCCGGAAGGTGCGGTCCGGGTTGGGGCCCCAGGCCCAGACGATGTGGCGGCGCTTGATGACCACCTCGGTCCACTCGCCGGGGAAGTCGTAGCGGGTCAGCTGGCGCCAGTGGACGTTCTCGCCGGACGCGTCGGTGAACTTGATCTCGAAGGTGTTGGTCGGGCCCTCGCCCCGGACGCGGAAGCGGATTTCGTAGTTTTCGGGAGCCTCGAAGGACAGACGGCGGGCGGCGAAGGCGTAGCCGGATCGGCCGTTGAAGTCGTAGTCCAGCCGCATCGCCTGGCCGCGCGGGCCGTCGACGGCGCGGATCGTCGAGGTGACGTCGGTGGAGGCGTCAGCGGTCCAGGGCGACAGGTCCTCGAAGGCGTCGAGGGTGCGGGTGGATTGGGCGTGGGCGGGGGCGGCGAGGAGAAGGAGCACGAGCAGCAGCGTCACAAATCCTCCCCCGTTGGGGGAGGTGGATGCGAGCCCTTGCGAGCAGACGGAGGGGGCCAGCCGCGAGTGACGGCGTACGGCCAGAGCCCCCTCCGTCTCCTTCGCTACGCTTCGGAGCCACCTCCCCCAACGGGGGAGGATTAGTTCACGCATACTCAACCCTTCACGCTGCCCGCGAGCATACCGCGGATGTAGAACCTCTGGAGCGCCAGGAAGAGCGCCAGGACCGGCGCCACGGTGATCACCGCGCCCGCCATCATCATCTCGATGTCCTGCACGTGCTCGCGCGACAGGGCCGCGAGCGCCACCGGCAGGGTGTAGTTGGACTGGTCCGTCAGGATGATGAGCGGCCACAGGAAGTCGTTCCAGCTGCCCAGGAAGACGAAAAGGGCCAGGGTCACCAGGATGGGGGTCAGGGTCGGCAGCACGATGCGGCGGAAGATCTGGCCCTCGGTCGCGCCGTCGACGCGGGCGGCCTCCAGCATCTCATCCGGGATCGACAGGGCGTACTGGCGCACCAGGAACAGGCCGAAGATGGAGGCCAGCCAGGGGACCAAGGCCCCGGCGTAGGTGTTCACCAGGCCGACCGACTTCAGCATCAGGAACAACGGCAGGGTGCCGATCTGGGCGGGCACGACCAGCGCCGCGACCAGCAGCTGAAACAGGCGCTCGCGGCCCGCGAACCGCAGCTTGGCGAAGGCGTAGCCGGCGGGCACGGTGAACAGGAGCGCGAGGCCGGTGGCCAGGCTGGCCAGGGCAAAGCTGTTGAAGACGTAGCGGCCCATGCCGCGTTCGACGAAGAGCTCGCGGTAGTGCTCCAGCGTCGGGGCGGACGGGATCAGGGGTGGGGGGAAGTTGGCCGCCTCCCCGCTCGACATCAGGCTGACCGAGACCATCCAGGCCAGCGGAAACAGCACGATCAGGCCGATCGCGGCGACGCCGAGGTTCAGGAGGAGATCGCGCGGCTTCACGTGTGCTCCCCGCCGAGGCGGCGCGACACCGCCAGCTGGAGCATCGTGACGGCGAAGATGCAGACGAAAAGGACGAAGGCGACGGCGCTGGCGGAGCCCAGGTTCCACCATTTGAAGCCCTCTTCGTACATGAAGTAGAGCACGGTCACGGTGGACTGGGCGGGGCCGCCCTGGGTCATCACATAGGGCTCGGCGAACAGCTGGAAGAAGCCGGCGACCGAGATGATCGACACGAGCAGCAGAGTCGGCGCGATGGCCGGGAGCGTCACGTGGCGGAAGCGGCTCCAGGGGCCGGCGCCGTCGATGCGGGCGGCCTCGTGCAGCTCGTCCGGGACGGTCTGGAGCACCGCCAGGAATATCAGCATGTTGTAGCCGAAGGTCTTCCACACCACGAACAGCAGGATGGCGGGGATGGAGGTCGCGGGGTCGCCCAGCCAGTCGACGGCGGGCAGGCCGAGCGACGTCAGGGCCCAGTTGATGACGCCGTAGCGGGTGTTGAGCAGGTAGTTCCACAGCACCGCCGTGGCGACCAGCGTCGTGACGAAGGGAGCGAAGAAGATGACGCGCCAGATCGGCCGCCACTTCACCGTGCGGGCGTTCAGCAGCAGCGCCGCGCCCAGCGACGCCGCGATCGAAAGGGGCACGCCGATGACGGCGAACAGCACCGTGTTCTTCATCGCCTGCCAGAACAGGGGGTTGCCCAGCAGGCGCGTGTAGTTCTCCAGCCCGATCCAGCGCAGGTTCGACAGGTCGGCGAGCGCATAGATGTCGAAATCGGTCAGGCTGAGCAGCAGCGACGAGACGACCGGCACGACGAAGAAGACCGCGAGCGCGATCAGGGCGGGCGCGACGAAGCCCCAGGCGGCGCGTTCGCGGCTCGTCACTGTCCTTCTCCCCTTGCGGGAGAAGGTGGCCGAGCGCGGCGAGGTCGGATGAGGGGTGATACTCGGTGGCAGGCAATGAGGGGGCGGTCGGCGGTCCACCGGATACGTTGCCTTTCACCCCTCATCCGGCCCTCCGGGCCACCTTCTCCCGCAAGGGGAGAAGGGACGATGTGCGTAATCATCCCCGCCCCCGTTCCAGCATCCAGCGGCGCTTTTCCAACAGGCGGTCGGCGCGGCGGTCGATCTCGGCGGCGGCTTGGGGGACCGTGAACTCGCCGCGCACCATGCGTTCGGCGACGATCTGCATCTCGGTGACGATGCGCTCCCATTCCGGGGCCTTGGGCACGGCCTTGGCGCGTTCCAGCTGGCCGCCGAAGGCGGTGACATAGGGATCGGAGGCGACCTTGGGCGCGGCCCAGGCAGTGGGGCGGGCCGGCAGGCTGCCGGTGATGACGTTGAACTCGGCCTGGACGGCCGGATCGGAAAGGTAGCGGACCAGCCGCCACGCCGCCTCCTGGTTGGGCGAAGAGCGGAAGACGGCCAGCGACGAGCCGCCGGGCGCGGAGGCGCCGGGGCCGGTCGGGCCCGGCACGCCGGCGGTGGTCCAGTGCGGCTGGACCTCGGGCGGCAGGCGGGACTTCATGTCGCCTATGGTCCAGGGACCGGAGAAGTAGAAGCTGAACCAGCCGCGCGCGAACTCGGTCCAGACGTTGGAGATCTGAGACGCCGAGGCGACGGGGGCCAGGCCCTCGTCGAACAGGCTCTTGTAGAAGGCGAGCGCGGCCTGGAACGACGGACTGGAGAAGTTTCCCCGGGTCGCCTCATCCCGAAGCAACGGTTGATCGCCCTGAAGTCCGAAGGTCAGAAGCTGCTCGAACTCATTGAGCGGCAACAGGATCGCATAGCGATCGGGGCCGACGACGCGCTTCACAGCGTGCATGGCCCGCTTCCACTCGGCCCAGGTGGTCGGCAGCGCCCCGTAGCCGGCCTGGGCCAGCAGATCGGTGCGGTGGAAGATCAGGCGGGTGTCGACATACCAGGGCGTGGCGACGACCCGGCCGTCGATGCGGTTGGTGTCGAGCACCGCCGGAAACTGGTCGGTCAGGAGGTCGGCGGCCGCGGCCGGCAGCGGCGACAGGGCGCCGATGGCGGCGAGCTCGGCCACCCAGGTGTTGCCGATCTGGCTGACGTCCGGCAGCGAGTTCCCTGCGTACCCGGTCAGCAGCTTCTGGTGGGCGGCGGTCCAGGGCTGGGGCTGGACCTCGACCCGGATGCCAGGATTGGCGGCCTCGAAGGCAGGGAGCAGCCGGGGGACGTTGGTCCCCTCATTGCCCATGGCCCAGAAGGTCAGGCGGGTGATCCCGTCATTCCGCCCGCACCCGGCGAGCGCCGCGCCCGCGCCGGCCAACAGCCCCAGGGCGGCGCGGCGGTGGATCATGCCCCGAGCCATCCGCCGGTGAAGCCCGCGGCTTCGAGGCCCCGACGCAGGTTCGGCTCCTCGCGCATATGACGCCAGACCAGGTCGGTGCGGGCGTTCTCGATCATGACGACGATGGGGCCCTGGTCGATGCCGAGGTAGTCGCCGTCGACCCAGCCGACGCCCGGCACGATGCGGCCGTGCTGGAGCCGCCCTTCCCGCTCCGTCAGGGTCGGATTGAAGGAATCGAGGAAGCCGTACTCGGTATAGATCGCTTCGCCGTAGCCGGACTTCATGGCCTTCAGGCAGGCGGTGACGTCGGCGGGCGCGAACGGATAGCTGGCCATGGCCGCGGTGGGGGCGAGCGTGCCGTCGTCGCGGTCGCCGGGGCCGCGGGCGGAGTAGCTGAAGAACTCCCTCTCGCGCGCGTCGATGACCTGTTTGAAGTCGCCCGGGCCGTCGCAGGCGGTCAGGCCCCAGACATCGGCGGAATAGCCGTCCCAACCGCCTGGATTGGCGATGGCGTAGGTCCTCTGGGCCTGAACGGCGCGGACGCTGTTCTCGAAGTAGTCGAAGGGCCCTATCTCGGCGGATTTCGCCCGCATCCAGGGGTCGCGAATGCCGCGATAGTCCACGAACATGTGGCTGTACTGGTGCCCGAACAGCGGCGGGAAATGCAGGTGGGCGGGGCCGTACCGGTCGGTCCAGCTGCGGTCGTAGACGCTGCACCACTCGGTCCAGACGGCGGGCGAGACGGGGTGAGTGCGGCTGCCCATGGCCAGCAGCAGGACCAGCATGCCCTCGTTGTAGACGTGCCAGTCAGCCTCGATGAAGCCGGTCTCGGGATGCCAGCCCATGCTGATGCGGTTCGGGCGAACCACGGCCCAATCCCACTCGACCCGGTCGTAGATGGCCTGGGCCAGACGGCGGATCTCGGCTTCGTCGGCGTGATCGCGGTCGAAGTAACGGGCGGCGAACAGCATGCCGCCGAGCAGCAGGGTCGTGTCGACCGTGGACAGTTCGGTGCGGCCGAAGCGGTGGCCGGTGTCCATCTCCAGGAAATGGTAGAAGAAGCCCTTGTAGCCGGTCATGCCGGTGGCGTCGGGTCCCTGGGGCGCGTCGTGGAAGAAGCGCAGGGTGTCGAGGGTGCGCGCCCTCGCCTCCTCCCGGCTCATCCAGCCGTTCTCAACGCCGACGGGCCAGCAGGCGAGCGCGAAGCCGACGGCCGCGACCGAGCAGAACGACTCGGTCGGCCAGCGATCCGGCGTCAGGCCGCGCTCACGGTCGGTGACGTGGACGAACCAGTCGAAGGTGCGGCGCTGAAGCTCGGCCACCTCGGGGTCGAGCGGGCGGGCCTCAAAGCCCTCGCGGGCGGGACCGAAACGCGGCGCGCATCCGCCGGCCGCGAACAGCGTTCCGGCGACCGCCGAACTCATCAGGAACCGACGACGATCCACACACGACCTCATACGCTATCGAACTCACCCGCTCCAAAAAGAATGGCCGCGCCTCGAGCTTTTCGAGGCGCGGCCGAGGCTCAGGAGAGGATTACCAGCGATACCGCATGCCGAGCTGGAAGCTGCGCGGCGGCCCGCCCAGGGAGTTCGGCTGGCCGAAGTTGGTGTTGTTCTGCACGCCTTCGGGCGGAATGAAGCCGTCGTAACCGCCGAAGTTGTCTTCGTTGAAGACGTTGAACACCTCGGCGATGAGCTCCAGCTCCTGCCCCGACACGACCTCGAACGTCTTGGTCAGGCGCAGATCGACCTGGCTGAAGCTCTGGGCGTCGCCGAAGTTGCCGAGTCGCGCGAGACGCTCGAAGCCGGGCTGCAGGTCGACCACGAAGAAGGGCTGACCCGATCCGTAGGTGATCAGCGTCGACCCTTGCAGGCCGAACGGCAGGTCCAGGATGCCCGACGCCACGATGCGATGCGTCTCGTCCGCCGCGTTCGGCACGAAGGGCGCCTCGGCGATATTGGGCCGGTCGAAGTTGAACAGGAAGCCCTTCGCCTCGGCGTCGGAGTAGGTGTAGGCGAACGTCACGCCCCAGCCCGAATCCCGTGTGTAGGGCTTGTCGGCCGTGACGTAGATTCCGGTGTAGCGGGTCTCGTTCTCGTCGTTGGATGCGACGACGTTGCCGAAGCCCGGCACCGGAATGAAGGTGTTGGCTCCGTTCGGCTGGGCCTGGACGTTCCGGTTGGCCGGGAAGTAGCCGATCTCGTTCTTCCCGATCTGGCGCGTCAGGGTGATCGAGGTGTTCCAGTCGCCCAGCTTCTGGCGCAGGCCGATGCTGAACTGATCGGTGTAGGGCGGCTCCTGGTCGTTCTTGAAGACGCGAAGTTCGCCGTTCAGGTCGGTGCGGCTGGCGATCAGGGCGTCCAGGCCGGCGGCGCTGAGATAGCTCGGATCCCACTGGATGGTGGGCTGGCCGTTGCGAGGCGAGCCGTCGCGCGAGAACTGGAAGTTCTGCACCGCGACCTGTCTGAACAGGCTCTCCTCGGCCGCGTTCCGGAACAGGGTCCGGTCGTAGTAGCGGCCGAAGCCGCCGAACAGGACCGTCCGCTGATCGGCGAACCAGTCGTAGGAGAAGCCGACGCGGGGCTGGAAGGCCTCGGCGAACGGTTCGCGGTTCGATCCGGTCGAGATGTAGTCGTCGGCGCGGAAGAAGTTCCCGGGCTGGCTCGACAGCGTGGTCTCCAGCGCCCTGAGGGCCGCCACCGCGTCCGCCGGAGTGACGTAGTTCTCGTTGTTGGCGTTGGTCTCGTAGTCCCAGCGCAGACCCAGATTGAACGTCAGGTGTTCGTTGATCTGCCAGTCGTCCTGGATGAACAGACCGATCTGGGTGTTGCTGACCGAAACGCTGGGGACGCCGCTGCTGTAGCAGGCCTCGAACGGGAAGGTGAAGTCGACGTCGCGGACCGGATCGACGGCGAAGATGAACAGCGGATTGCGGCAACGCGCGCCCGTGATGTCGTAATCCTGGAACGACACCTTGGCCCCCATCTTGATCAGATGCTCGCCGTTCCAGTCCAGCGGGCTGAAGGTGATGTTGTTGCGGAAGGTCGAGCGAGACTCCTCGACCGCCTGGGTGGTGTCGCGCCCACCGACACGGATCACGCCCTGATAGTCGCGGCCGGGAACATTCGGATTGGCGGCGGTCGGCTCGAACGTCGAAGTCAGATAGTCGAAGCTGAACTCGTTCAGGAAGGCCGCGCCTTCGTAGTTGTGCTGGACGCGGACAGTGGTCACTTCGTTGATGAACTCTTCGGCCGCCTCGACGGTGGTCGCGCCGCCAAAGCCCCGGATATCGCTTTCGTCGCGATAGCTAACCGAGACATCCAGGGTCTGGTTGTCGGTGATCCGCCAGGTCAGCTTGCCGAACGCCAGTTGCTCCTCGAACGGCGCCTCGAAGGTCCCTGCGAACTGGGACACGTCGAACGGAACCTGGGCCTGAAGCGCCGGGCCGCCACCCGGAAGGACGTTGTTCGAGCGCGTCTGTTCGTTGACCTCATAGGCCGCGAAGAAGTGCAGTCGGTCGCGGATGATCGGCCCGCCCAGAGAAAGGCCGTACTGCCGGCGCTCCAGATCCGGCTTCTCGCGGTTGTCGCGGTCGACGAAGAAGTCCTCCTCGATCATCGACTCGTCCTGGTAGAAGCCGAAGACCTCGCCGGTGAAGTCGTTGGTGCCGGAGCGCGTGATGGCGCTGATGATCGAGGTCCCGGCCTGCTCGTACTCGGCCTTGAAGTTCTGGGTGGACACCCGGAACTCCTGCACGGCCAGCTGGCTGAAGGGGTTGCCCCGGCTGGAGTCCTGGCCGACCAGGCCGCCCTGCTGGACGTTGCTCTTCAGGCTGACGCCGTCGATGAAGACGTTGACCTGGCTGGAGCCCAGCGACGACCCGTCCCGTTCCGCGCCGTTGGCGCCGCCGGAGAAGGTCTGACGCTCCTCGTTGTTGTTCAGGCGGACACCGGGAGCCAGGGTGGCGAAGTTCAGGAAGTTGCGGTTGTTCTGCGGCAGGGTGTTGATCTGCTGCGTCGTCACGTTGGTGGCGACTTCCGAGGTGCGAACCTCGATGACCGGGCGCCCGACGACCACGATGTCCTCGACCACGGTCGCCGTGGGATCGACGGCCGCGGTCGCGGCGGCGACGTCGAGATCCAGATAGGCCTGCTGGCCGACCTGCAAGGTCACGATCTGCGAAGTGGACGACCCGTCCGGCGCCGTCACCTCGACGCGATAGGTGCCCGGCCGCAGCCCGCTCAGGACATAGCCGCCGTCCGCGCCGGCCGTGCCGCGCGTAACGAAGCCCGTGTTGACGTCCGTCGCGACGATGGTGGCGCCCGGTTGCGTCTGGCCTGCCTCCGAAACCGATCCGCGAAGCGTCGCGGTAACGGTCTGAGCCGAGGCCGCCCCGGCGACGGATAGCGTCGCCGCGATGGCGATCGCTGATGCCGCGGCGAGGACGCGGGTACGCGAGATACGGCGGTTCATGATGTCTCTCCTGATGAGCCCCGGGTGGAGGTCCTGGCCCCGCACGACTGGCGAACGACCAGTCGGGGGACGATGATGTCGCGGTTGGCGTCGTTGGCCGGACGAGCCTGCGACGGCGCCTTGGCGTCGATGTCTTCGAGCAGGCGTTCGACCGCCCGGCGGCCCATGCCCGCGATGTCGATGTGCAGCGTCGTCAGGCCGGGCCGAACCAGATCGGCGATCGGCACGTCGTCGAATCCGACGACGGCGACGTCTTCCGGACACCGGAGGCCGGCGTCCTGAATGGCGAGGAGAACGCCCACGGCCATGGCGTCGTTCGCGGCGAAGATGGCGTCGGGGCGATCGGCCTCGGCCAGAAGCCGGCGGGCCGCCTCGAACCCGCTGGCCTGGGTGAACTCGCCCTGGGCGAGGATCGGTTCCTGACCGGCCGCCGCGAGAGCGTCGACATAGCCCTGCTTGCGCTGACGCGCCTCGAGGTTGCCGATCGGGCCGCCGACATGGGCGATGCGTCGACGGCCGAGAGACAGCAGATGATCGACCGCCGCTCGGGCCCCGCCGACGTTGTCGACCGCCATGGAGGGCTGCTGGCCGTTCAGGTCGCCGCCGTTCATGAGCAGCACCGGCAGACGGCCGGACAGGCTGCTGGTCAGTTCGCCGGAGTCCAGATGCGGCGACAACACGATCAGTCCGTCGACCCGACCGCGCATCGAGCGGATGGCGGTGGCGGCGGCGGCGGCGTCGTCATGCGAGCTGGAGACGATGAGATGACGCCCCTGCTCGCGGCACGCGACGTCCATGCCCCGGATCAGCTCGGAGAAGAACTCGCCGAACAGGTCCGGCAGGATGACGCCGACCACGTCGGTGCGGCTGGTCGACAGGCTGCGGGCGCCCGAATGGGGCACATAGGACAGGGCCTCGACGGCCTGGAGAACCCGGCTGCGGGTGGGCTCGGCCACGACGCCGGCGCCGGTCAGCACGCGCGACACGGACGCGACCGACACGCCCGCGCGCTCGGCGACGTCGCGGATCGTGGCCGCCTTCACCGGCGACCTCCGTCGACCCGGAAGCGGGTTTGCTGAAGCCTGTGTCCCAAGGACCTGTCCTGACGCGTTTCCACCGTGCCGGCCGCCTTGTTGACGGTCCGTCGGCTTTTTGTAGCCGGTTACTGTAATCGGTTACATGACACGGCCTCGGGCCGATCCGCAAGGCCTAGATTTCGCCACATGGCAAAAAGGCGTCGGGCCGGCCGCGACGCAGCCCGCTAGGGACGGACGCGGCCGTAGTAGGCTTCGATCAGATCCAGACGTTCCGCATGGGGCATGGCGACGACGCGCGGTCCGTCATTGGTGAACTCCAGAAGCCGATCGGCGGCGGCATCCGGCCACTCGACCCCGGAGGCCACGACCGGCACCCCGGTTTTCGCGAAGCCTGTCCAGAAGCCCGCCATGAGATCGGCCGCCGCCTGATCTCTCGCTTGCATCGGTCGTCCGACGGTGTGGAGGTTGTCGAAGACGTAGGGGCGCTCCGAGGCATGGGTCGCGCCGCCGCTGGGCTCCGGATTGGAGGCCGCGACGACGTCAAAGCGGTACATCCAGGCCGGATGGCCGGCGCGCCGGTGCAGCCGGGCCAGATGGCGCGCGGGCTCGTTGAAGACGAGGTCGCTGACGATGTGGGCGTCGTAGCCGTCGGGACCGCCATAGGCCTGGAGCAGCGCCGCGTGCTCGGCGTCCGTCAGGGCGTCGTCGAGACGGCCGTAGGCGCCCGCATCGGTGGGACGGATCCACCAGAACTCGGCGCTGTTCGTGCCGATGATCAGGGGCACGGGCGCCTGGCGGCCTGCGGCGAACGCCTTGACCACATCCTCCGGGACCACACGGCCGTCGACGATCAGGTTGTCGGAGTAGAAGGCGGGCATGGGCGGCAGCAGTCGCTCGGCCGGGAGGGCGCGGAGTTGGTCGGCCGTCGCCTCGGGGAGGCCGGCGGAGCGGGCGAACTGGAGCCCCAGGGACTGGGCCGAAGGGCGACCCGGCCGATCCTCGGACAACAGGGCCGATCGCTGGCGGCCCAGGCCGGACTGGACGATGGCGGCGTGAAAGAGCCCTCGGGCGGCGGGGGCGACCATGAGCTGGGTGACGGCGGCTCCCCCGGCGGATTCTCCGAAGAGGGTGACGCGGCCGGGGTCGCCGCCGAAGGCGGCGATGTTGTCGCGCACCCATTCCAGCGCCGCGATCTGGTCCATGACGCCGTAGTTGCCGGCGGGCGTGTCGGCCGCGCGCTCTGCGGCCAGGGCCGGATGATCGAAGAAGCCGAGCCGGCCGAGGCGGTAGTTGATCGTGACCACCACCACGCCCCGGCGGGCCAGATTGGTCCCGTCATAGAGCTCTGCGGTGCCCGAGCCGTTGTTGTAGCCGCCGCCGTGGATCCAGACCATGACAGGCAGACGCTCGGCTCCCGCTGGGCTCCAGACGTTCAGCGTCAGACAGTCCTCGCTCATGGGCAGGGGCCCGACGCCGGGATCGCCGTTGGCGGGCGGCTGGATGCAGATCGCGCCGAGGTTGTCAGCGAGGCGAACGCCGGACCAAGGCTCGGGCGCCTGGGGCGGACGCCAGCGCAGCGCTCCGACGGGCGAGGCGGCGTAGGGGATGTTCCGAAACGAGGCGACTCCGTCGGCGGAGCGGCCGGTCAAACGGCCTTGGGCGACCTGAACCTCGGGCGGGTCCGATGTCGGGGCAGACAGGAGGGACATTCCGAACGCCAGGACCGCAAGCAACATCCTTCGATCCTAACCGTTGAGGTCCGGTCGGCAATGGCGGGGGCCATCTGGCGGCGGATGAAAATCTGCATTACGGCACGGCGTCGAACGCGGTCAGGCGCGGGGAGCGGAGGGATGTCATGACGACCGGACTGGACGGACGCCGCGTGCTTGTCGTCGAGGATGAATCCCTCGTCGCCATGCTGCTGGAGACCATGCTCGAGGACATGGGCTGCACCCCGGTCGGTCCAATCGGCACGGTCGAAGGGGCGCTGGAGGTCATCGCCGCCGATCCGGCGCTCGACGCCGCCCTGCTGGATGTGAACGTCGCGGGCCGGGCCGTGTTCCCGGTGGCGCAGGCGCTGGCGGACAAGGGCGTGCCGTTCCTGTTTTCCACCGGATACGGCGAGGGCGGTTTGCCCGACGACTGGCGCGGACGTCCGACGATTCAGAAGCCGTTCACCGAGGCCACGGTGCGCGAGGCCCTGCAGAAGACGCTGGGGATCAGCCTGGCCTGATCCGCTTGAGGACGGCCCGGGCCGCGTTATGGCCGGGGGCGCCGGTCACGCCGCCGCCGGGGTGGGCGCCCGACCCGCACAGATAGAGACCCGGCACCGGCATCCGGTGATCGGCGTGGCCGAGCACAGGGCGGGCGCTGAACAGCTGGTCCAGCGTCAGGCGGCCATGGAAGATGTCGCCGCCGACCAGGCCGAAGCGGCGTTCCAGATCGAGCGGCGTCAGGGCCAGGCGGCCGACGACCGAGGCCTTGAAGCCCGGCGCCCAGGCGTCGACCGTGTCGATCATCAGGTCGGCGACCGTCTCGCGGTGATCGTCCCAGCTGCGGCCGTCCGACAGCTGGGGCGCGACGTGCTGGCAGAACAGGCTGGCGACGTGGGCGCCCGGCGGGGCCAGGCTGTCGTCCAGCGTCGAGGGAATCAGCATCTCGATGATCGGCTGGGACGACCAGCCGTTCAGCCGCGCCTCGGCGTGGGCCCGGTCCATGTAGGCGAGACTGGGCGCCAGGATGATCCCGGCCGTCAGGTGGTCGCCGGGTTTTGGCCGGGCGGTGAAGCACGGCAGCTCGGACAGGGCGACGTTCATGCGGAAGGTGCCGGAACCCGAGGCGTAGCGTCCGATCCGCTCGCGGAAGTCCGCCGGGACGACGGCGGGATCGACCAGGCGGTCGAACAGCAGGCGCGGGTGGACGTTGGCGACGACGGCGCGGGCGCGAACCGTGTCGCCAGCCGCCGTGACGACGCCGACCGCCCTGCCCTTCTGCGTCAGGACCTCGGCGACCTCGGCGTCCAGGCGAATCTCGACGCCGGCCCCGGCGCAGGCGGCCGCCATGGCCTGGGTGATGGCGCCCATGCCGCCGATGGCGTGGCCCCAGGCCCCGCGCTTGCCGTTCACCTCGCCGAACACGTGGTGCAGCAGGACGTAGGCCGAGCCGGGCGTGTAGGGGCTGGCGTAGTTGCCGACCACGCTGTCGAAGCCGAACAGGGCCTTGATGGGGTCGCTCTCGAACCAGCCGTCCAGCCAGTCGCCGGCGGACTTGGCGAACAGGTCCAGCACATCGCGGCGGCCGGTGAGGTCCAGCCCGCCCAGCCGACGGGCCACGGACGCGGACTTCAGCATCTCCGGCAAGGCGTCGCGCCAGCCGCCGTCAGGCAGGTTTGGCGGGATTTCGAGCACGAGGGCGCGCAGGACGTCGGCCACGGCCTCCAGACGACGCTCGTATTCAGGCAGGCGTTCCGCGTCGCGGGCGGAGAACTGCGCCACGCAGGCGGCCGTGCGCCCCTCGCCGGCCTCCAGGGCGCGGCCGTCGGGCAGGGGCAGAAAGTTCGACATTCGCCGCTCGACGACCCGCAGGCCGTGCCGGGCCAGCTCCATGTCGGCCATGACCTTGGGGTTCAGCAGGCTGACGGTGTAGCTGGCGGTGGAGTTGCGAAAACCCGGGTGGAACTCTTCCGTCACGGCGGCCCCGCCGACGACGGCCCGGCGCTCCAGCACCGTGACCTTCAGCCCGGCGCGGGCGAGGTAGAAGGCGCAGACGAGGCCGTTGTGGCCGCCGCCTATGATGACGATGTCTGTGTCTGTCGAGGCCATGGGAGACCGCCTCTAGCACGGCGTGTCGCCGAGCCAACGCCTGCCTTCACCGCTTCGGAAGCCAGGGCGAGACGACCAGCCAGACCTGCAGCAGCCAGGCGATCCAGACGATCAGGATCAGCCCAAGTTCGGAGCGCAGGCGGTCGCGGTTCGGGGAATCGCACATGGGCGCATCTTAGCGTGCAACTCCACCATTATCTACTTTGAGTTGTCACCCTTGCAGCGGCGCTCGCGTCAAGGCGTCGAGATTCGCGCAGCCCGTGACGAAGCAGGTGGTCCGAAGCTGGCGGGACAGACCCTCGAAGTGAGCGATGACGGCGTCGGCGGACACTGTCGCGGCCTTCAGCACGCCCGCCGCCTGCGCCACGACGTCGGCCCCAAGCCGGATCGCCTTGGCGGCGTCCACGCCGTTCCGGATGCCGCCCGAACCGATGATAAGGGCTTGCGGACAGGCTGAGCGGACGTCGGCGATGGCGCGCGCCGTCGGGATGCCCCAATCGGCGAAGGCGAGCGCATGGGCCTTGTCGGCAGGGTCGGTCGCCCGCTCGCCCTCGATCAGGCCCCAGTTGGCGCCCCCTGCCCCGGCCACATCGATGGCGGCCGCGCCCATGTCGATCAGGCGGCGGGCCGTGGCGGCCGAGATGCCGGCGCCGGTTTCCTTGACGACGACCGGCGCGTCGAGCCTGCGGATCAGGGCCTCCAGCGCGGCGGCCACGCCCCACCAGTCGCGGTCGCCCTCGGGCTGGCAGGCCTCCTGCAGGGGATTGAGGTGCACGATCAGGGCGTCGGCGCCGATCATCTCCATGACCCGCCGCGCCTGGTCCACGCCGAAGCCCTGGGTCAGCTGGGCCGCGCCGATGTTGGCCAGGATCGGCGTGTCGGGGGCCCGGTCACGGAGCGAGGCGTTCAGTCCGCCATGGGCCCCGCCTTCCAGCGCGCCGCGCTGTGAGCCGACGGCGAGCGCGATGCCGAGCGCCTGGGCGGCCTCGGCGAGGTGGGCGTTGATCGCCTCGGCGCGGGACGGGCCCCCGGTCATGGAACTGATCAGGAACGGCGCCTTCAGTCGTCGGCCGAGGAAGTCGACGCCCAGGTCGATCTTGGCGTGATCCAGGTCCGGCAGGGCCTCATGGACGAAGCGGATGGCGTCGAAGCCCGCGTCTCGGGCATGGCGGCCGCCGCCGGACAGGACGACGTCCAGATGCTGGTCCTTGCGGTCGCGGATGACGTCGTCGCTCATGCCCTTCTGCTTAGCGACGCGCGGTCGCGGTTGGAACCGTCGGCGACGCGGCGTAGGGTCGAGGCATGACGATCGTCTGGTTCATTCTGCTGACGCTGGCCGTCTTCTTCCTCATGGAAGGGGTCGCCTGGACGACGCATCGCTACATCATGCATGGGCCGCTCGGCTGGGGCTGGCACCGCGACCACCATGAGCCGCACGACAAGACCTTCGAGGTCAACGACCTGTACGGCGTGGTCGGGGCGGTGGTCGGGACCGGCCTGTTCGTCGTCGCCTGGCTGACGGACCTGTGGTGGGTGCGGGCGATCGCGTTGGGCGTCACGCTGTATGGCGTGGTCTACGCCTTCGTGCACGACGGCCTGGTCCATCAACGCTGGCCGTTCCACTGGATGCCGAAGAACGGTTATGCGCGACGGCTGGTCCAGGCGCACAAGCTGCATCATGCGGTGCAGACGCGCGATGGGGCGGTGTCGTTCGGCTTCGTCTTCGCGCCCAACCCGCAGAGGCTCAGCGCCATCCTGAAGGCGCGCCGGGCCGAGCGCGGGGCGTCGGACGTTCCCGCCGAGTGACGCGGCGACGCCAGACCGTCGTCGGCCTGACGCTGGCCGCCCTGATCGTGGGCGGCTGGATAGGGCTGCATGTCTGGGGCGTGTTCTTTCAGCCGCTGTCGGGACCGACCCTGTTCGTTGTCCCGCTGCTGATCCTGACCCAAAGCTGGCTGGGCGCGGGCATGTTCATCGTGGCCCATGACGCCATGCACGGCTCGCTCGCCCCCGGCCGGCCTCGCCTGAACGCGGTGATCGGCCAGATCTGTGTCGGGGCCTATGCGGCGTTCTCGTATCGCAAGCTCAACGCCTGCCATCACCAGCACCACCGCGCGCCGGGCACGGCCGAGGATCCGGACTTCCATGCCGAGCGGCCGGAGGCCTTCCTGCCGTGGTTCTATGGCTTCTTCACCCGCTACTTCGGCTGGCGCGAGTTCGCCATCGTGACGGCGGTGCTGATCGCCTATCTGCTGATCGGCGCGAGGGTCGCCAACCTGATCCTGTTCTGGGCCGTGCCTGCCATTCTGAGCGCGCTGCAGCTGTTCGTCTTCGGGACATGGCTACCACATCGACATACGGACGGCGACGCGTTCGCCGACAGGCACAACGCCCGGACCGTGCCCATGCCGTGGATCGCGTCCTTGCTGACCTGTTTCCACTTCGGCCTGCACCACGAGCACCATCTGTCGCCGACGACGCCGTGGTGGAGGTTGCCAGAAGCCCGCCGACTGCTGACGAAACGAGGCGCCTAGACCCGCGTCCACATAGCCGCGCGGGGCGGCGGGGCCTTGCCGCGGTCGAGCGTCTGGGTCCAGACGGCGATGAGGGCGCCGCGCCCGAACAGCCAGAGCTTCATGAGGCGACCGACCGAGACGCGCTCGCGCCAGACGCCGGGGCCGCGTCGGCGGACCTTGCGGCCGATCTCGCGATAGACGCCGCGCGCGGCCGCGATCGCCATGGCGGAGCGGAACGGCAGGCCGCGCAGGCCGTCGCGGGCGCTGTCGTAGTAGGGTTCCGCGACCGCGAGCAGCCGCGTGGTGACGGCGTGGACCCGGTCGCGATTCGCGGGATCGGCCACCGCTTCGGCGGTGGGCTCGAGACCCGCCTCGATCAGCCAGTCGGCCGGCAGATAGACACGGCCGCCTTCGGCGTCCTCGATCACGTCGCGCGAGATGTTGGTGAGCTGGAACGCCAGGCCCAGGTCCTGGGCGCGGCGCAGGACCTCCGGGTCGGTCACGCCCATGACACGCGCCATCATGACGCCGACCACGCCCGCGACGTGCCAGCAGTAGGCCAGCACGTCGTCGATGGTCCGGTAATCGCGGTGCTCCACGTCCATGGCGAAGCCGTCGATCAGGTCCATGGCCCACCGCTCGGGCAGACGGTGGCGGATGGCCACGCGCTGGAAAGCGGCGAAGACCGGGTCGGACATGGGCTCGCCGGTCATGGCGCGGCGCGTCAGGTCGTAGAGGCGTTCCAGACGCCGCTTCTGCTCCTCGGGCGACAGTTCCTCGTGGCCGAAGCCGTGGTCCTGGCCGTCGATCTCGTCGTCGCAGGCGCGGCACCAGGCGTAGAGCAGCCAGGCGTCCTCGCGCACCTTGGGGTCGAACAGCCGGGAGGCCGAGCGGAAGCTCTTGGACCCCTTGACGATCGACGCCTTGGACGCGGCGAGGACGGCGTCGCTCATCGGGTCTCTGCTTGCTCCAGCATGAGGCCCGCCGTGGCCTTGGCCGAGCCCACGACGCCGGGAATGCCCGCGCCCGGATGGGTGCCGGCGCCGACGATGTAGAGGTTCGGGATGACGTCGTCGCGGTTGTGCGGCCGGAACCAGGCGCTCTGGGTCAGGATCGGCTCCAGCGAGAAGGCCGAGCCGAGGTGAGAGTTCAGGTCGTCCTTGAAGTCCTGGGGCGTCCAGATGCGCGTCGTCACGAGGTCGCGCCGCAGGTTCGGCATGTAGCGCTCCTCGAGATAGTCGATGATCTTCTCGCGGTACTCCGGCCCCTTGACCGACCAGTCGATGTCGGCGGCGCCCAGGTGCGGCACGGGCGACAGGACATAGTGGCTGGACTGTCCCGGCGGGGCCATCGACGGATCGGTGGCGCAGGGCGCGTGGAGATAGAGGGAGAAGTCCTCCGGCAGTTCAGGGCCGGAGAAGATCTCGGAGATCAGTTCGCGATAGCGCGGGCCGAAGCAGATGGTGTGGTGCGCCAGCTGCGGCTGAGGCGTCGACACGCCGAAGTGCAACACGAACAGCGACATGGAGAAGCGCTTGGACTTCAGCGACTTCGCCTTGGACTGCCCGCGCGGCGTGCGGCCGAGCAGGCGGTCGTAGGTGTGGACGACGTCGGCGTTGGACGCGACCATCTCGGCCGGAATGACCTCGCCGCCCTCCAGCACCACGCCGGTGGCGCGCTCGCCCTCGGTGGTGATGCGCTCGACCGGGGCGTTGAGGCGCAGGTCGCCGCCGAGGTCGGTGAAGAACTTGCACAGGCCGCCGATCAGGGCGCCGGTGCCGCCGCGGGCGAACCAGACGCCGCCGCGCCGCTCAAGCGCGTGGATCAGTCCGTAGACGGAGCTTGTCTTGAACGGATCGCCGCCGACCAGCAGGGTGTGGAAGCTGAAGGCCTGGCGCAGCTGCGGGTCCTTCACATGGCGCGCGACCATGGTGTGGACGCTGTTCCAACTCTCGAGCCGCATCAGCTGGGGCGCGGCCGCCATCATCGACCAGAAGGACTGGAACGGGACCGTGCCCAGCTTGAGGTAGCCCTCCTGATAGAGCTCCTCGGAGTAGGCATGGAAGTCGTTGTAGCCCCTGACGTCGTCAGGGTTGAAGGAGGCGATCTGGCGCTCCATCGCCTCCTGATCGTCGTTGTAGTCGAACGACCGGCCGTCCTCCCAGCACAGGCGATAGAAGGGATCGACGGGCAGGAGTTCGACGTAGTCCTTGAGCACCGAGCCCGTGCCGTCGAACAGCTCCTCCAGGCAGGCCGGATCGGTGATGACGGTGGGGCCGGCGTCGAAGGTGAAGCCGTGCTCCTTCCAGACGTAGGCCCGGCCGCCGGGCTTGTCGCGCTTCTCGACCAGAGTGGTCTGCACGCCCGCACGCTGCAGCCGGATGGCGAGCGCAATGCCGCCGAAGCCGGCCCCGATGACCACCGCCCGTTTCGCCGCGACGTCTCTCATGCGCTTCTTCCTAGACCGGTCTCGCGCAGCTGTCGAAGCGCGCGATGGATGGGGACGGGCGGTTTTCCAGTCAGGATGCGCGCCTTGTCCAGCGCCGTGCTCCGTCCTGCGTAGAAGCGCCGCACCAGGGGTTCGCGCAGGCCGTAGAAACGGCGCATGACGCTCCAGCGCTTCGAGGGCTCGGCGGCGCGGAACAGCATCCGGTCCAGCAGGCGATAGAAGGCGCGGTCGGCCCAGACCTTCTTGGAGTGCGCCTCCAGCAACGCCCTCAATGCCGGCCCCGACAGATCGTCCGCCTCGGCGACGAGCCCAGCCGTGGCGACAGCGTCCAGCAGGGAATAGCCCGTCGTGGGGTGGAACAGCGCCGCCGAAAGACCGGCGCGGGCGACCGGCGGCCCTTCGGCCCAGAAGGCGTCGATGTCGCCATCGAGCGCGATAGGCAGGACGCCCTCCTCCTCGTCGACCACCGCCTCGACCGTCCAGCCCCGCGAGCGGATGTAGGCGTCGATCCGTCCACGGATGATGTCGCGATCCAGACGGGGGCCATCGACGTAGTAGGTGTCCTCGACCAGCACCGTGCGCGCATCGAAGGGCAGGAGATAGACGAAGCGGTAGGCGTCGCCCTGGGCGACCGTGGCGTCCATGATGGTCGGTCGGGTCAGGCCGTGGGGCTCGGTGAGCCGGACGGTGCGGCCGAGGAACAGCTGCCAGCCGAGGTCGAGGTGGGGCGTCGGGGCGGGGCCTCGGGCGTCGATGACGCCGCGCGCCCGGATCACGCTCTGGTCGGCGAGGGTGACGGAGTCAGGCGCGACCGCGACCGCCTCGCCGCGGATCAGGCGGTCGCCGAGCAGGGGCGCGACGGCCTCATGCAGGCCTTCCGACGTCATGCTGTTGTAGGGCGTGGCCAGCGAGCGGCTGAGGCCAGGGAAGTAGATGTCGTAGCCGCTTTCCCAGCGGTGCGGCGTCGCGGGAGCCAGCCAGGCGCGGTCCTCGGCGGAGATGTCGCCGTCGAAGAAGGACCAGGTGTGCTTTCCGCCGAGACGGCCGTCGCGTTCGACGACGAAGACCCTGAGTTCGGGCCGGTCCAAGGCGAGACGCCAGGCGATCAGGCTGGAAGCCAGGCCGCCGCCGACGAGGATCAGATCAGGGTCGCCCGAGGCCATGGTCGAGTTTTAGAGGCAAAAGGCCTCCGACGCGACCGCGCCGGAGGCCGCCTGCGTCATTTCGGCCGCCTCATTCGCGCGGCTCGATGGTCAGGGCGTAGGCTCCGGTCTGGCCCGAGGCGAAGCTTCGGGCGCGGATGACGTATTCGCCGTCCTCCTCGACCGACCAGTCGACCTTGGCGTGGGTGTCGGACAGGCCGTCGTCGTCGGAGGCGACGCTCATCCACTCGGCGCCCTCGCCGCGACCGATGTCGAGATAGGTGTCGAACTCGTTCGAGACCATGGTCAGGCGCAGCTTGTCGCCGGCCTTCACGCTGATGCGATAGGCGTCGTAGAAGCTGCCGTCCTCGGCGATGGCGTCGTCCTCGCTCAGCGTGCCGCGCGCGGTGCCGCCGACGATGATGCTGCCCGGCGCCGGCTGGGGACCGCGGTCGATGAGCTCCAGCGAATAGAGCCCGTCCGCATCCGAGAACAGGGGACCCGCGCGGACGATGAAGTCGCCGGTCGAGGGCAGGATGTAGTTCAGACGCGAGTCCGTACCCTCGCCCAGACCGTCGTCGTCGCTGGCCAAGGCGTAGAAGTCACCTTCCGGACTGCCGATCTGGAGATAGGTGTCGAAGTCGCCCGAGCGCATGATGAGCTGGATGCGGTTGCCTTCCTGGCCCGAGATGCGGAAGGCGTCGAAGCCGCGGTTGTCGTCGTCGCGCGGATCGCCGTCGTTGATCTCGCCCTGGATGGTCCGGCCATAGGCGAGCGGCGTCGGCTCGGGCTCGGGGGCTGCTTCGGTGAGAGTGAGCTCATAGTCGCCACGGCCGTCCGCCGAGAAGCCGCGCGCCTCGATGGTGTAGAGGCCGTCCTCGACCAGGGTGTGGGAGAGTCGCGAGTCGGTCCCCTCGCCGGCCCCGTCGTCGTCGGAGTCGACCACATACCGGCCGTCGCCCTCGCCCGTATACAGATCGAGGTAGGTGTCGAAGTCGTCCGAGCTCATAGTCACGACCACGCGCTGTCCACTGCGGCCCTGGAAGGTGTAGGCGTCGGCGATCTGGCCGGCGCCGTTCTGGCCGTCGTCGTCGGACAGTTCGCCCTCCACGGTGTCGCCGAACCCGATGGGCTGCGTCGCCATCGGCGGCGGCCCTTCGGTGATGCCGACCGTGTAGGCGCCCGTCTGGGTTCCGCCGAGCGGCGCGGCGCGGACGATGTACTCGCCGTCGTCGGGGACGGTGAAGACGAGGTAGGAGTTCAGGTCGCCGCCGCCCGGCCGGTCGTCGTTCGAAGCGAGTTCCTCGAAGACCCCGCCGGCCATGCGGCCGACGCGGAGGATCGGGTCGAAGGGCTCGCTCTCCAGCGTCACCGCGATGCGGTCGCCTGCACGCGCCGAGAAGCTGTAGGCGTCGTAGAGATAGCTCGAATACGAATCCTCGCCCTCGTGCTCCGGATCGCCATCCGAAATCTGGCCGTCCAGGGTCGAGCCGAGGCGGATCGGGGTCGGACGGGGCGCGGGCGTCGGGGGGCCGCGATCGGAGGCCTTGAGGGCATAGTCGCCGCCCTCGAAGCCCCCGAGCGTCCGGGCGCGCAGGATGTAGGTTCCGTCCTGGCTGACGGTGTAGCGCAGCCGGGAGTGCAGACCTTCGCCGAGGCCGTCGTCGTCCTGCGCCAGGACGTCGTCGCTGCCCGCTCGCATCAGCTCCAGATAGCTGTCGAAGGCGTCCGACCGCATGACGATCTCGAGCCGCTGACCGGCTTCGGCGTCGATGGAATACAGGTCGTAGACGTACTGGCCGGAGTTTTCGTCATCGACCCGGGGGTCTTCACTCGTCAGGCTTCCGGACACGCCGTCGCCGAGCCGCAGCGGCGTCGGGTCCTGGGCCAGGGCCGAGCCGGCCGAGGCGAACAGCGCCAGCGCGCTGACAGTGGCGATGAAGGTCGAGCGGCGCATGGTTTCCCCCGTGATGCCCGACAACATAGACGCCGATCCGTGACGGCTGTAAATCGCTCGCGACCCTTCGGATTCTGACGAAACGGGAGCCCCTCCGTGGCCCATGACGACGCGCGCGCCCGACTGATCGACGGCAAGGCCTTCGCGGCGGGACTGGTGGAGCGGGTCGCGGCGGCGGCGGCGCGGCTGGAAGCCGATCACAGCGTCAAGCCGGGGCTGGCGGTCGTCATCGTCGGCGAGGATCCGGCCAGCCAGATCTATGTCCGCAACAAGGGCGAAACGACCGCGCGGGCGGGGATGCGGTCGGATACGCACCGGCTGGCCGAAACGACCTCTCAGGCGGAATTGCTGGCGTTGATCGCGCAGCTGAACGCCGACGCGGGCATTCACGGCATCCTGGTTCAGCTGCCCCTGCCGAGCCACATCGATTCGGCCGCTGTGCTGGGCGCGATCGATCCGGACAAGGATGTGGACGGGTTCCACGTGGTCAACGCCGGGCGTTTGGCGGTCGGGCTTCCGGGACTGGTTCCCTGCACGCCGCTTGGGTCGGTGATGCTGCTGAAGGATGCGCTCGGAGATCTGTCGGGGCTGAACGCGGTCATCGTCGGGCGGTCCAACATCGTCGGCAAGCCGATGGCGCAGCTGCTGCTGGCCGAGAACTGCACCGTCACCGTGGCCCATTCGAGGAGCCGCGACCTGCCGGCGCTGTGCCGCGCCGCCGACATTCTGGTGGCCGCCGTCGGGCGGCCGGAGATGATCCGGGGCGACTGGATCAAGCCGGGGGCGACCGTGATCGACGTCGGCATCAACCGCGTGCCGTCGGCCAATCCGGTCAAGGCGGCGGAGGGCAAGACCCGCGTCGTCGGCGACGTCGCCTTCGCCGAGGCCGCCGAGGTCGCCGGCGCCATCACGCCGGTGCCGGGCGGCGTTGGGCCCATGACCATCGCCTGCCTGCTCGCCAACACCTATACGGCCGCCTGCCGCGCGGCGGGGGTGGAGCCGGAACCGCTCGACGCAAGCGGCGCTTGAAGACCCGTCATCTTGCGCTGATAGTTCGGCGCAGCGTCCGGCTGGGACGGCTCAAGGGGGTTCTCATGGCTCGCGGTCCGCATCGTCTCGTCGTCACGCTCGGCGTCGTCGCCCTGGCGCAGGGCGTCGCCGCCTGCGGCTACAACACCATCCCGGAAAAACAGGAGCGGGCCGAGGCCGCCTGGGCCGATGTCCAGAGCCAGTACCAGCGCCGCGCCGACCTGATTCCCAACCTGGTGGCCACGGTGCAGGCCGCGGGGATCCAGGAGCGCACGACGCTGACCGAGGTGATCGAGGCGCGGAACGCCGCCGTGGCCACGCCTTTGACCGCCGACCAGTTGAGCGATCCGGCGGCCGTCCAGGCCTTCGTGAACGCCCAGGGCCGCGTGACCGCCGGGGTGCGGTCGCTGGGCGTGCTGGTCGAGGCCTATCCGCAGCTGCAGGCCAACCAGAACTTCCTGAACCTGCAGTCCCAGCTGGAAGGCACGGAGAACCGCATCACCATCGCGCGGCGCGATTACAACGAGGCCGTGCGGGACTACAACACCAGCCTGCGCACCTTCCCGACGGTGATTTGGGCCAACACGGCCTTCTCGGGCGAGGAGCCGATGCAGCTGTTCAACGCGACCGACGAAGCCCAGTCCGCACCGCGCGTGGAGTTCAACCTGAACGGCGCGCCTACCTCGGCCGGAAACACCGCACCCGGCGGCGGCGCGGCCCCCGTCGCGCCCGGATCGACGCCGCCCGCGCAGTGAGCACTGCCCTTCTCACCAGAATGACCAGGGCCGTTCTGGTCATCTTCCTGTTCGGTTTGGCGTCGAGCCTCGCGGGTGGTCGAAGCGCCGTCGCCCAGCCCGCCTTCCCGTCCCTGAGCGGCCGGGTGGTCGATCAGGCCCGCCTGCTGTCCGACGCCAAGGAAGCCGAGATCACGGCCAAGCTGGAAGCGCTGGAGGCCGACACCAGCGACCAGCTGGTCGTCGTCACCGTCGACAGCCTGCAGGACCTCGAGATCGAGGACTACGGTTATCAGCTGGGCCGCGCCTGGGGCATCGGTCAGGAAGGCCAGGACAACGGCGTCCTGCTGATCGTCGCGCCCAATGAGCGCAAGGTGAGGATCGAGGTCGGGTACGGGCTGGAGCCCATCCTGACGGACGCTTTTTCCAACGAGGTCATCCAGCGCGAAATCCTGCCGGCCTTCCGTGTCGGGGGCTTCGAGCGGGGCATCACAGCCGGCGTGGACGCCATTGATGCCCAGCTGAGGCTTGATCCTGCGGAGGCCCAGGCGCGCGCAGCGGCCGCGGAGCCGACGGAGGCAGAGCTTCCGGCTTTTCCTGCGATCATCATCGCCCTCATCTTCCTGTTTCTGTTCGTGAACATCCTGCGCGCCGTCGGCGGGAGCGGACGACGGCGGCGGCGCCGTAAGGGGCTCGATCCCGTCCTCGTCTGGACGGCGGCGGAGGTTCTGGGCAGCGCCAGCCGGAGCCGGTCCGGTGGAGGATCCGGCTGGAGCGGTGGCGGCTTCGGCGGCTTCTCGGGCGGCGGCGGGAGTTTCGGCGGCGGGGGAGCCTCAGGCGGATGGTGAAGCGCATCTCGGAAGCCGACCACGCCCGCATCGGCGCCGCCATCCGCGCCGCCGAGTCCCGGACCTCGGGCGAGATCTTCTGCGTCCTGGCGCGGGAGGTCTCGACCTATCGCGACGTGAGCCTGCTGTGGGCGGCTGGAGCGGCCTTCGTCCTGCCCTTAGGCCTGATTCCGTTCGGCTTCGACGCCTCGTGGATTCCCGGAATCTCGGCGGGCTGGGACGCGGCGCATCTGGCTGGGCGCGGCACCGAGACCAGCCAGTCGCTGGCGGCCTATGCCCTGGTCCAGGCGGCGGTGTTCGTCTTCGTCTATGCGCTTCTGCGGTTGCCGGGCCTGCGGCGGCTGGCCACGCCTCGCGCCATCCGGCGGGCGCGGGTGAGGAAGGCGGCGCTGCATCAGTTTCTGGCCCACGGCCTGCACGTGACCGAGGAGCGCACGGGGGTGCTGATCTTCGCGGCGCTGGGAGACCATCAGGTCGAGGTCATCGCCGACAGCGGCATCCATTCGCGCGTCGACCAGTCGGTTTGGGCCGAGGCGGTGGAGGCCCTCACGGACGGGCTGCGGGCCGATCGGCCGGCGGACGGCTTCGAGGCGGCGATCGGCCTGGTGGGCGGCGTGCTGGCGGAGCATTTCCCGCCGCGTCCGCGCAATCCGAACGAGATCGCCGACCGGCTGGTGGAAATCTGAAGCCTCGCGGGTCGCCAAGCGGCGGCAAATGCCTTAGCCCGTCCGGCCGTGCGCCTCCTCACCTACAATGTGCATCGCTGCGTCGGCGTGGATCGGCGGCTGGACGTCGAGCGGATCGCGGCCGTCATCGCCGAACATGAGCCAGACATCGTCTGCCTGCAGGAGCTCGACGTCGGTCGGGCCCGGACCGGAGGGGTGGATCAGGCCCGGGCGATCGCCGACCGCCTGTCGATGGCGGTGCGGTTCCACGCCGCCATGCGGATCGAGGCGGAAGAGTATGGCGACGCCATTCTGACCCGCTGGCCGGAGCGGCTGATCCGGGTCGGGGCGCTGCCGACCGTCCAGGGCATTCCGGGGCTGGAGCCGCGCGGAGCCCTGTGGGTCAAGGTGGAGATCGAGGGCGTCGAACTGAACGTCATCAACACCCACCTGGGCCTGGTTCCTCGCGAACAGAGGCTTCAGGCGGCGGCGCTGGTCGGCAAGGACTGGGTGGGCCATCCGGAGTGCGTGGGGCCGACGCTGCTGGCGGGCGATTTCAACGCGACGTCGATCACGCGGCCGTATCAGACCATCGCGCGCAGACTGGCCGACTGTCAGCGGCAGCTGGGGCTGAGGCCGTCGGTGAAGACCTTCCCGTCGGGCTTTCCGGCCATCCGGATCGACCATGTGTTTGTCACGCCGGACGTGCGGATCACGGGCGTGAAGGCCCCCTTCTCGCCCCTGTCGCGGATGGCCTCGGACCACCTGCCGCTGGTGGTCGACTTCGAAGTTCAGACCGGAAGCTGAGGCCGCTGGGAGCGGTTTCTCCGCTTCCACGGACGCCAGGCGTCGGCGGGCGAGACGGGGTCGCCGATCTGGAACTCGGCGATGGTGCGCTGGATCAGCGATGGCGGCGTGGCGCCGAGGGGCGTCAGGCGGCCCGTGTCGAACCGGCGCATGGCCTTGCCGGTCGAGCCCAGCACGGCCTCGGCGGCGGCGAATTCGTCTCCGGTCACGCCGATGAAGTGGGCGATGGTTCGGTGGCGGAAGCGACGAAGGGCGTCCCAGCCGGTCGCGTCCTTCGGCGCGACGGCGACGTCGCACTCGGTGTCCATGCCCAGCGACCGGTTGTTCAGGTTGGTCGAGCCGATGCGCAGGATGCGGTCGTCGACGATCGTCACCTTGGCGTGGACGATGATGCGCTCCCCGCCCGCCGTGTTCGGGCTGAAGGCGAAGAAGCGGTCGTGGCGGTCGGCGCTCTCGAGCCGGAACAGGACCTCGGCGCGGGCCGTGTCCATGGTCATGCTGTCGAACCAGCTGGGGCTGCGGCCAGTCGAGACCAGCACCACCTCCGGCCCATTCGGCTCGGCCAGACGCTCGGCCAGGGCGGCGGCGATGACGGGCGAGGTGAAGTACTGGTTCTCCATGTAGATCAGGCGCCTGGCCTGACGGATCGCCTCGACGTGCATCCGTTCGTTCTCCCGCACCTCGGAGCGGCCGCCGTGGGCGGGCTCGGTGCGGGCGATGGCGACGGGAACGTCGCGGAGGTCGGGCGCCACGCCGTCGGGCCAGGGGTCGAAGCCGTCCGGGTCGGGCAGGGTCCGCTCCCAAGTGGCCTTGAACCAGCGTTCGCGGGCCAGATCGCCGAGCGCGCGGGCGGCCGGGCCGTCCATGACGCACATGGTCTCGTGCCGGGGCGGAGAGATCGCGCCCGACGGTTGGGCGCGGCGCAGGTCGTCGTCGCGGTGGGCCTCCGAATCCCAGCGGTCGGTCGAGATGTCCCCTCCCCCGCAAAAGGCCACGGCGTCGTCGATGACCACGACCTTCTGGTGGTGACAGGCGCCGAGCGGTCCGGGCTGGTCCAGCCGGAACTCGACCATGCGCTTCCTGAACCAGCCTTGCGCGCGGTGGGGGTAGAAGCCCTGCGACGCGGCGATCAGCAGCGGCGATTTCCAGATCAGCAGGCGCACATCCAGCTCGGGCCGCGTCTTGACCATCATGCGCAGCTGGTGGCCGATCTCGGCCTGACGGTCGCCGGGGCGGGTCTCCGGATCCAGGCGCGTGCGCGGGTCGAACTGCCAGCCTAGGATGACGACGGACCGCTGGGCCTTGGACAAGGCGGAGGCCAAGGCGTCGAAGTAGGCCTCGTTCTCCATCAGGACGGCGAAGCGGCTGGCCCGGACCACCCGCCAGCAGGTGTCGCCGGGCGTCAGCACGCTCGCGGCGTCGAGGGCCGGTGCGTGATCGGCCTCCTGCTGCATCCTGTGGCGTCCCCCTGGTCCTGAGCGGAGATGCCCCGGTCGCGTGAAGACGCGCGGGAAGCTTATCCGTTCCACGCGCTCCCGGTCCGGTCAACGCCGCGCGACCACCCTGCATTGTCCGGTTCGCCGAAATCGGGTATCAGGGCGGCCGTCGTGGGGGAGATGAACACGTGCAGGCGCTGATCGAACTGCTTGCCGGCTTCATCGTCATGCTGGCCACAGCCGCCCTGGCGCAGTTCGGGGTATCGCTGGACCGACCCTCGGAGCCCCAGCCGGAAGTCCGCCGCGTGGTCGACTGCACGCCTTCGACCTCGGTCGCCGCGCCGGCCGACGCGCCCCGCGACTGCTGATTCCTCCCGCCTGAATCGCACCCGAAGCCTTCCGGGACAGGGGCTTAGTCGCTAGGGTCCGGCCCTCGCACACGACTGGCGTCAGCCCACCCGAGAAACCGCGTCCCATGAAGTCCCGTCACCGGCCGCCCCTGACCCTGACCGACCCCGCGCCTGAGGCCGACGCTTCGCCGGAGCGGGCGGACGCCGGGGCGGAGCCGTCGATGGACGCGCCCGGCGAGGAACGACCGGTCGAGGTTCCGGCGATGGACGGGCTGCGGCCCATGTCCGAGCGCCGCCGCCGCCGTCTGCTCGAGCAGCAGCGACTGGAGCAGGAGGCGGCCTTCGCGGCCCCGCCGGCGCCGGATCCTGAGCCGGCCGCTGCGCCGAGCGCGGTCGTCACGGCCGCGGAACCGGAGCCCGAGCGTCAGCCGATCGCCTTCGCAACCAGCGCCGACGCTCCGCCCGCGACACGAGAAGCCGCTCCCCCGCCCGCGCCGTTCACGGTGAAGTCCAGCGTGGCGCCGCCCTCCTCGGGCCGGACCTATCTGATCGCCGGGGTCGCCGCGGCGCTGTGGATCGGGGGCGTGGCCGCGTGGGCCGCCTATGAAGTGGGCGCCGGCGACGTCACGCTCGATCCGCTGCGTCTGGCGCTGTACGCCCTGATCGCGCTCGCCCCGGCCGGGCTGGCCGTCATGCTGGCCCATGCGGTGCGGCAGGGCGCGGGGCTGGCGGCCGAGACGCGGCGTGCGCGCGATCTGTCCGAGGCGCTGGTCGCCCCGACGGCGCTGGCGGCCCAGCAAACCGGCGAGGTGCTGGCGACGCTCAGGAACGACATCGACCAGGCGGCGCTGGCCGCCGAACGGGCCCGCAACGACATGGCCCTGCTGCGCGAGGCTCTGGCGGCCGAAACGCAGCGTCTGAACGACGCCGCCGAAGTGGCGGGGCGAACGGCGCGCCGCCTGACCGAGCAGCTGGGCAAGGAACGCGAGGAGATGGCCACGCTGGGCGGCCGTCTGGATACGCAGGCGTCCGGTGTGCTGGACGCGGTCGAGAAGCAGTCGCGGCTGATCGTGGATGCTTCGGACCTGGCGCAGACCCAGCTGCGGGAGGCGGAAGCCGCCCTGGCCGCCCGCGCCGCAGACCTGGCCGCCGCGGCGACGGAGGCCCAGGACGCGGCGCGTCTGGCCGCCGACGACCTCGCGCGCCAGACGCTGAGGCTGGAGAACGCCGGCACCGGCGTGGCCGAGCAGATCCAGTCGGTCGAGGAAGGCCTGAGCCAACAGCGCGCGGCGCTGGTGACCGCCGCCTATGCCTTGAGGACCGATCAGGAGGACTTCTCCGCCCAGGTCGAGAGCCAGCGCGCCCAGCTGACCGAGCAGCTGTCGGCTGCCCGCGCGGCAGCGGCGGACTTGGGCGACACCTCGACGAAGGCGTCCGAGAGCGTGCGCGATCTGGTGGAGGCGGCGACGGACCAGTTCCGCGCCCTGGTCGACCTGTCCCAGCGCGAGGCTGACGGCTTCGACGCCGCCACCAAGCTGTCGCTCGACAAGTTCGAGGCCCTGGCCGCCGAGGCGCGCGACACCCTGATCGAAGAGACCCGCCGGGCCCTGGCCCTGCTGCAGGCCACGGCGGAGGAGAGCCGCCAGACCGCGACGGACGCGACGACGCAGGCGCAGATCCACGCCGACCGCCTGGGCGAGGCGCTGTTCGATGCGGCGAAGAAGGCCGACGAGGCGGCCGATGCTCGCGTCGAGGGCGCGCGCCGGATCGTGCTGGAAACGACCGATCTGGTGGACGAGGCCGGGCAGAAGGCGATCGAGAAGCTGGAGGCGACGCTGGGCCGCATGACCCAGGCCCTGGCCGAGGTCGACGCTGCCATCGGCGATCTGGACGAACGCGCCGCGCGCCTGCCCGAGGAGGCCCGCGCTCGCGCCGAGGCTGTCCGCGTCACGGTCGAGGATGGGCTGGCGGCGCTGGCGGCGGCGTCGCGCAAGGCGGCCGAGGACACGGAGGCCCTGGACGCCGGCTTCCAGGAACGGGTGCGGCGCAACTACGACATGCTGACCGAAGCCGTACGCCTGATGGGCGTGGTGTCGGGCGATCCCGCGCCGATCCGGCGGCGGGAAGCCGCGCCCGAGCCCGCGCCCGCGGCGGCGACGCCTCCTCCGTCGCCGCGTGAGCCGGAGCGACCCGCGCCCCCGCCCGAGCGCGGGTTCGGCCTGCGCGGCCGGTTGCGTCTGGCCCCGACGGTCGATGATCCCGGATCACGGGCTGCGCCGCCCGCCTCGGATCGGCTGGACTGGGCCGATCTTGTCGACGACGCCGGGCCGGAAGCGCCGCTGGAGCTGGATACGCCGGTGATGCCGGACGATGCCGGCGCTCTGGCGGACCGCATCACCGCCGCAATCCGGCGCATGGGGGTGGATCCCAACGCGCTTCTGCCCCGGTCCCGGGTGGAGGAGGCTGCAGAGGCCTTCGCCAGCCGCGATCCCGACCGGGCGCGCCAGATCGTGCGCCGGGTGGCTCCGGCCGCGGTCCGCAGCGTGTCCCGCCGGGTGATCAGCGATCCGGAGCTGCGCGCCGACGCGGAGCGGTTCGTTCGGGGTCAGGCCGCTCGACTGGCGCAGCAGGCGGCGGACGGCGCCTCCGCCGTCATGGCCGTTCTGGCCACGGACACGGGTCGGGCCTTCATGCTGCTGGACGCGGCCATCGGCGATCTCGCCTGACAGGTGATTCCGGAAGCGAACGACCTTTACAGGTCGGTTTCGACTTGACGGCCACGCTGGATTTCCGACACGGTCCGGCCGCTGTCATGAGCCTGTCATGTGCAGCCCGGGGGCCTCAGTCCGGCCCGCCGGTTGGCGTCAACGGCTTTCGCAAGGCTTCATGCTCGACACCGCCGCCGAGGAAAAGCCCGACCGCAGGCCCGCGATGCTGGTCTGCGTGTACGAGGACGCCGACCCGATCTGGCCGCTGGAGGCCGGAACGCCGAACGCCCGCATCGTCTCGGTAGGACCCGATGATCCCGCTGTTCTGGCAGGCGTGATCACCGGCGAACTGGACGACGAGGCGTGCCGGGCCGTGCTGCTGGTTGGCCGCACCAAGAAGGCCGACCGCTTCCGCATCCAGATGCGCGCCGAGAACCGCGCCCTGAGCGGGGGCAAGAAGCTGTCCCTGACGGGCCCGGCCGTGGCGCGGGCCACCGCCCCGGTGTCGGAGATGGTGCGCGCGCTAAGCGACGCGGGCTTCGCCGCCGATGCGACGTCGGAGAGTGAGGACGACGCGGGATCCTATCTGCTCTATCGGGTGCTGACGGCCCTGCCGGACAATGCGGACGCGGTGGCCGTGGGCCTGCTGCGGACGCCGGCCGGTCTGTCGCCCGAGGCGGCCCGCCGCGGCGTCGAGGCGGCGGCGGCGGCGATGGCGCGGCACCTGTCGCCCCTGCCCCGCGCGCGCCTCAGCTGATCCGCCCCCTGAGAGACCAGGCGGCGATGAGGCCGACCCCTGCCAGCGCCGCCATGGACAGATAACCGAGCGTCCCGAACGCGCCATAGAGCGGCCCGGCCGCCAGCGTCGCCAGGCCGATCAGGACGCCCGCCGCCATGACCGAGTTCAGCGTCTGGGCGGCCGTGTGCTGGCCGGGCGGAGCGAGCCGTTCGATGATCTCGACCCCCGCCAGATAGGTCGCGGCGAAGGTCAGGGCATGGAGGGCCTGAAGCGGCCAGAGCAGGACGAGCGGCGGGGCGAAGGCCAGGGCGGTCCAGCGCACGACCGCCGCCAGACCGCCGACCGTCAGGATCGTCAGGGCGCCGATGCGTCGACGTCGCCGCCACGGCTCGACCCACCACATGAAGCCGATCTCGACGATCACGGAGAAGGCCCAGAGCAGGCCGGTCGCACGCTCGTCTATGCCCTGCGCCTTCCAGGCGATGGCCGAGAAGCCGTAGTAGAAGGCGTGGGTGGCCTGGATCGCGCCGATGGCGAGGAGCGCGGTCATGAACAGGCGATCCTTCAGCAGACGGCCGACGCCGGCGAAGCGGTCGCGCGCCCGGCCCCGCTCGGCCACGCCTTCCGTGGGGAGCAGGGTTGCGGCCGTAAGCGCAAGCAGGCCCGAGGCGACCGCGACGCCGACAATGACGCCATCCACCGTGGCGCCGCTGAGGACCGCGCCCATCAGGACGTTGGCGATGACAAAGGCGGCCGACCCGCAGCCCCTCGGCCAGGCGAAGGCGAAGCCGGTGCGGCGCGCGGCCTGGAGGCTGAGCACATCGGTCAGGGGGATCAGCGCCGCCATCGCGGTCGCCGCCACGAACCACGCCGAGCCCTGGATCCAGAGCCCCTGCCCCATCCCGGCGACGACATAGGCCGCGCAGGCGACGGCGCCGAGCAAAGCGATGGGCGTGCGTCTGCGGCAAAAGCCGTCCGCCCAGACGGCGATCACCGGGCCCGTGACGAGGCGGGCCAGCATAGGCGCGGCGAGCAGCCCGCCGATCTGGGCGGCCGTGAAGCCCTGGGCCGACAGCCACAGGCCGGCGAACGGCAGGCTGACGCCGTTGGCGGCGAACAAGAGGACATATTGCAACGCCAGTCGGCTCGCGGGGCTCATGGGGCGATGCGATAGCAGACGCCGGAGATTCCGTGAGCTACGGTCGCCTAATGAGTTGGAATCGCTCGCTCGCAGGCTTCGCCGCGTTGAACGGCGCCATGGCTGTCGCCGTGGGCGCCTTCGCCGCGCATGGCGCCGGGCCGCAGGTGAAGACGCTGCTGACCACCGGCGCCGGTTACCAGCTGTCGCACGCCCTGCTGGGCCTGGCCTGCGCCCTGTGGCCAGCCGCGCCGCGACTGGCGCATCTCGGCGGCTGGCTGGCGTCCGCCGGCGGGCTGATCTTCTGCCTGGCGCTGTCGCTCATCGGCCTGGCGTCGTTGCCGGCGCTGGGGGCTGTGGCCCCGATCGGCGGGGTCCTGATGATCGCGGGCTGGCTGGTCATCGCCTTCGCGGCGTTCCGGTCACCTTCCGTCAACGCCTGATCTTGTAGCTGCAACTCCTCGAAACTGTATGGCCTTTCCCGTGACCGAGACGCCCCGCCGAGAGCTCTATCCCGAGCTCGAACCCTTCGCGTCCGGCTGGATGCAGACCGACAGCGTCCACGAGGTCTACTTCGAGGAGTGCGGCAATCCGCAGGGCCAGCCGGTGCTGGTGCTGCACGGCGGGCCGGGCGGCGCGGTCAATCCGGCCATGCGGCGCTATTTCGATCCGGCGATCTATCGCATCATCCTGTTCGACCAGAGGGGATGCGGGAAGTCCCGGCCGAACGCCTCGCTGGAAGACAACACCACCTGGACCCTGATCGAGGACATCGAGCGGCTGCGCGAACGCTGCGGCATCGACCGATGGACGGTGTTTGGCGGATCGTGGGGATCGACGCTGTCGCTGGCCTACGCCATCACCCATCCGGAGCGGGTCAAGGCGCTGATCCTGCGCGGCATCTTCCTGCTGACCAAGAAGGAGCTGCACTGGTTCTATCAGGACGGAGCCTCGATGATCTTCCCGGACGCCTGGGAACGCTTCATCGCCCCCATTCCGGAGGATGAGCGGCACGACCTGATGGGGGCCTACTACAAGCGGCTGATCGGCGACGACGTGGCCGAGCGCGAGCGCTGCGCCGTCGCTTGGTCCAGCTGGGAAGGCGAGACGGTCAGCGTCGAGGGCCCCGCCGCGCGTCCGGACAAGTTCGCCGAGCCGGAGTTCGCCCTGGCGTTTGCGCGGATCGAGAACTGGTACTTCACCAACGGCGGCTTCTTCCCGGAGGAAGGCTGGCTGCTGAAGAACATCGGCCGGATTCGCCACATCCCGACCTGGATCGCCCAGGGACGGTTCGACGTCGTCACGCCGATCGCGAGCGCCTGGGCGCTGCACCGGGCGATGCCGGAGGCGAAGCTGGACATCGTCGGCGATGCGGGCCACGCCTCTTCGGAACCGGGCATCGTCGACAGCCTGGTGCGCGGCACGGACTGGGCCGCGACGCTCTAGGGCGGCTCAGACCAGGCCGTAGCCCTTGGGCAGTTCGGCGTAGCGGTGGACGCGGGTCGACAAGACCAAGCCGAAGCCGATCATGATCGTCATCATCGACGAGCCGCCGTACGACAGCAGCGGCATGGGCACGCCCACGACCGGCGCCAGACCCATGACCATGGCCCCGTTGATCAGCACGAAGATGGCAAAGAAGGCCGTCATCCCAGCCGCCGAGATGCGCGCGAAATGGCTGTGCGCCAGGGACGCGATGCGGAGCGCGATCAGGATGATGCCGACATAGCAGGCCAGCAGGGTGAAGGAGCCGAGGAAGCCGAACTCCTCGGCCACCGTCGAGAAGATGAAGTCGGTCTCGCGTTCGGGCAGGAACTCCAGCTGGCTCTGGCTGCCCAGGCCGTAGCCCCGGCCGAGCAGGCCGCCGGAGCCCAGGGCGATCTTGGACTGGATGATGTTGTAGCCGGTGCCCGAGGGATCCTTGGTCGGATCCAGGAAGGTCAGGACGCGGTTCCGCTGATAGTCGTGCATGCCGAACATGACGAACAGGGGCGTGAAGACCGCGCCCGCCGCCGCGCCCGCGGCGATCACCTTCCAGCTGAGCCCCGCCACGAACATGACGGCGGCGCCGGTCAGGCCGATGACCATGGCCGAGCCCAGGTCGGGCTGCTTGGCGATGAACAGGAAGGGCACGCCGATCATTCCGACCGGGAAGATCAGCTTCCAGGACCAGCGCGCCTCCTGGGCGGTGTGGTCGTGGTACCAGCGCGCCAGCGCCAGAACGAGGCCCAGCTTGACGAACTCGGCCGGCTGGATGCGGATGAAGCCCAGGTTCAGCCAGTTCTTGGCCCCGGCCCCCGCCGGCTCATAGCCCAGAGGCGTGAACTCGATCATCAGGACCAGCAGCAGCAGGAAGGCGTAAAGGGGATAGGCCGCGCGGAAGAACCATTTGGGGTGGATCATGGCCAGGCCGATCATGACGACCAGCATGGCCGTGAACCGCAGCAGATGATCGATGGCCCAGGGCTGCCACTGGCCGCCCGCGATGGAATACAGCATCGCCGTACCCACCAGGGCGACGGTCGAAAGGAGCGCGATCAGGCGCCAGTCCAGCTCCGATATCTTGGTCGAGAGGCGGTCGCGCTCGCCTGGACGGGTCAGGGCCGAGGCGGTCATTGCGGGGCCTCCGGCAAGTAGGGGCGCGGGCCGGTCGGTTCGGCAGCCGGGGCGGCGGCCTGCGTCGGCTCGACGTTCTGGACCAGACTGTCGGACTCGTGGGCCCCGGGGTCCTCGGGCGTCTCGGCGAAGCCTTCGCGTTCGACGCGCTGACGAATCTCGTCGTCCTTGAGCAGCACCACCTTCATGATCTCGCGGGCGCGGGGCGCGCCGGCGGTGCCGCCGCCCATGCCGCCGTGCTGGACGATGACCGAGACGGCGTAGCGCGGATTGTCGATGGGGGCGTAGGCGATGAAGAGGTTGTGGTCCTTCTGACTCCACGGCCGACCCGCGCCCTTGCGGGAGCCCGAACCGTAGTTGCGCGACTGGGCCGTGCCGGTCTTGCCCGCCATGCGCACCGCGCCGAGGCCCAGCTGGCTGTTCCTGAAGCCCGTGCCGCCGACGTCGGTCACCATCTCCATGCCCTCGCGCAGGACCTGCAGATGGGCCGGGTCATAGGGCAGGTCGGCGAAGGCGCGGTCGCGCCCCTGCTCCACCCCGTCGATGCTCTTGATGAGGCGGGGTGTCACGGCCTTGCGCCCGTTCGCGAGGCGCGCGGTGTAGGTCGCCAGTTGCAGGGCGTTGGCGGTCAGGGCCCCCTGCCCGATCGAATAGCTGGGCGTCTCGCCCGGATACCACATGGGGTCGCCGCGCACGGGATTGCGGCGGCGCCAGTCGCGGTCCGGCACCAGGCCCTCGCGCTGGCCGTCGATGCCGATGTCGAACTCCTGGCCGAAGCCCATCTCGCGCGCGGCCTCGGCGATGGCGTCGGGGCCCATCTCGACGCCCAGCGTCATGAAGTAGACGTTGCAGGAGTTCTTGATCGCCTCGCGCATGTTCTGCGAGCCGTGGGTGGCGTGGCAGGCGAAGCGCCGGCCGAGGTAGTAGCCGCCGGTGCAGACGATGCGGCGTTCCGGATCCGCGCCGCGCTTCAGGGCCGCCAAGCCGGTGATGGGCTTGAAGGTCGAGCCCGGCGCGAAGGTGCCGTAGATCGCCTTGTCCAGCAGCGGCCGCCGCTCATAGTCCGCCAGCGGACGGTACATCGAGCTGGGGATGCCGTTGACGAACAGATTTGGATCGAACGACGGCGCCGAGACCATGCACAGGATGTCACCGGTGCGGACGTCCATCACGACGGCGCCGCCAGCCTCCTCGCCGAAGACCTCCAGCGCCCGGTTCTGGACGTCGGCGTCCAGGGTCAGGACGACTTCCTTGCCGGGGACCGCCGGGCGGGAGCCGCCGACGTCCTCGGCCACCACGCGGCCGCGCGCGTCAACCTCCACCCGATTGCCGCCCTCGACGCCGCGAAGGTCGGCGTCGAGCGCCTTTTCGACACCGGTCCGGCCGATGCGGAAGCCGGGATTGTAGAGAAGCTGCGGGACCTCCTCGTTGCGGTCCTTGTAAGCCTGGACGTCGCGGTCCGACGGCTTGGCGACGTAGCCGACGACGTGGGCGAACGACCCGCCGAACGGGTAGTAGCGGGCGTCGTTCATGTCGGCCATGACGCCCGGCAGCTCATTGGCGTAGAGGTTGACGCGGGCGAACTCCTCCCAGGTCAGGTCGGTCTTGACCGGAACCGGGGCGAAGCGGGGCGCGGCGTTGACGTCTCGGATGATCGAGCGGCGACGGTCGACCGTATCCGGCAGGAGCCGTCCCAGGAGATCGAGCGTCTGGTCCAGATCCTTGGTCTCGTCGCGGACGACCAGGACGCGGAAGCTGGGCCGGTTGCCGGCGATGACCACGCCGTTGCGGTCCAGGATGCGCCCGCGCGGCGGCGGGATCATGCGGAAGTTGAACTGGTTCTGGCTGGCGAGGGTCGCGTACTCCTGGGCCTGAACGACCTGTAGCTGAGCCAACCGCACCGTGAGCGCCGTCACGCCGATGGCGGTCAGGCCGCCCACCACGAAGGTGCGCCGCAGGAACGAGCCTTGCCGCTCGTTGACGTCGGAGAAGAAGATGGACGGCTCGCTGCTCATCCTGCTTCGCTCCCTGCGGGAGCTTCGCAGGACTTCGTCCTCGTACTGCGAGGGTTACAGGGAAGGGCCTGCCCTTCGAAGCCTTGGCGAAGAAGGGTCATCGGAAGCGCACATCACCATCGTCGAACCGCTGGACCATCCAGTCGGCTACGGGAAACAGAAGAAGCGTCGGCAGGACCTGCAAGAGCAGGGCCAGCAGACTGGGCGGGCGGCCCGCGTCAAAACTGACGACCAGATAGGCCAGGAAGAAGGCGAGCGCGTTGCAGATCGCATACCAGACGAAGAGCACCTGGGTTTCCTGACCGGCGAGCAGGTTCCGCGAGACCAGGACCACGGCGTAGACCGCCAGCAGGGCCAGCGGCCACATGCCGAGCGTCCCGCCCCAGAAGATGTCGAGGAACAGTCCGAGCGCGAACAGCACGGCCGGCGCCAGCATGGATGGGCGGATCAGCGGCCAGGCGAAGGCCAAGACCATCGGCAGGACGGGCTCAGGCAAGGTCAGGCCGAACAGCTCCACCGGCGTGGCCAGGGCGATGGTCAGGGCGATGGCGATCAGGGCCGGCCGGAACACCAGCTCGAAGGAGCCGACGACCCGAACCGCGACGGGGCGCCTCACTCCGCCGCCTCCGACGGAGCGGGAGCCGCAGGGGCCGGAGCCTCGGCCTGGCGGGCGCGACGAGCGGCCGAGTCGCCGATGGCCGCGGTTTGGGCGGCGTCAGGGGCCGGAGCTGTCGCCAGCCCAGCCAGCGGCGGGGCGTTCAGGGCCTCGGGATCGACCAGTTGGCCGAAGTCCTCGAACAGCATGATGCGGACGTAGTCGATGGCGCCCCGGTCGCTGAACAGCTTGACCCGCCAGGTGCCGTCGATGCCGCGCGCCGCCACGCCGATCGGGACGCCGCGCGGAACGCCGCCGCCGTCGCCGGAGGTCAGGACGCGGTCCCCCGCCTGAACCGAGCCCACCCCGCGCACGAACTCCAGCCGGGGATTGCCCGAGCCGTCGCCGGTCAGGATGGCGCGGGCATCGGTGCGGTCGACCAGCACCGGCACGCGGCTGGCGACGTCGGTGACGAGAAGCATCCGGCTGACGCCGCCCGTTGTGCCCACGATGCGGCCGACCAGGCCGTGTTCATTGATGACGGGGTTGCCGATACGCACGCCCTTGCTCGATCCCGCGTCCAGAAGGCGGGCGTTGGCGAAGGGTCCACGCGATTCCGAAACGGACCGGGCCGTGGCCATCGCCACCGGCGGCTCGGTTCGCAGGCCGAGCATGGCCTCATAGCGGGCGTTGACGTTCTTCAGGGCGATGGCCTGGTCGCGCCACGGCTGGAGCTCGGCGACCTGCCGGCGCAGACGACGGTTCTCGGCGACGGCGTTGAAGTATCCGCCGACATAGTCGGACGCGCTGCCCGCCCAACGCACAGGCGCGGCCAGAACCCCGCCGATGGGGGCCAGGACCGTGTCCACCCCCGCACGGACCGGGCCATAGCCGTGGGCCCCGCTGTCATTGCGCCGATCGCCGACGATCATCATCACCGATGCGATCAAGGCGACCACCACCGCGACCGCGGCGGTCCACGCCAGCGGCACCTTGAGCTGATCGAACGGTCCGTCGCGGAACGCCACGGCCTTGCCTTCCAAAAGAGGTCAGAATCGGCGGGACGCCCCCCGCCGCTGTGGCCAGCCTATCGCAAAAAGCGCGCCGGATTGGAACCGGCGAAATCGCTGCAATCACGGGGATTTGCAGCGACGCTTGCGTCTCCGATCAGAGCGCGGAGTCGAGCACGCCCTTCATCCAGCGCGGATGCTCCAGAACGCGACCGCAACCGATGGCGACGCACGACAACGGATCGTCGGCGACCGAGACCGGCAGGCCGGTGTGATCGCGGATTTCGGCGTCCAGGCCGCGCAGCAGGGCGCCGCCGCCGGTCAGCATGATGCCCTTGTCGGCGATGTCGGCCGCCAGCTCCGGCGGCGTGGCTTCCAGGGCCACCTTCACGGCGTCGATGATCTGGCTGACCGGCTCGGCCAGGGCTTCGGCGGCCTGGCGTTCGGAGATGCGGACTTCGCGCGGCACGCCCTGCATCAGGTCGCGGCCCTTGACCTCGATCGACAGGCCCTCGCCGTCGGCCGGAATGCGGGCGGTGCCGATGTCCTTCTTGATGCGCTCGGCGGTCGTCTCGCCGATCAGGAGGTTATGGTTGCGGCGCATGTAGCTGATGATGCTGTCGTCCATCTTGTCGCCGCCGACGCGGACCGAGCGCGAATAGACGATGCCCGACAGCGACAGCACGGCCACCTCGGTCGTGCCGCCGCCGATGTCGACGACCATGGAGCCGGTCGGCTCGTGGATCGGCAGGCCGGCCCCGATCGCGGCGGCCATCGGCTCGTCGATCAGGCCCACGCGACGCGCCGAGGCGTTCAGGCAGCTGTCGTTGATGGCGCGACGCTCCACCGCCGTGGCGCCCGAGGGCACGCAGACGATGATCTTGGGGTTCACGAAGCCCTTGCGGTTATGAACCTTGCGGATGAAGTGCTTGATCATCTCCTCGGCGACTTCGAAGTCGGCGATGACCCCGTCGCGCATGGGGCGGATGGCCTCCATGTGGCCCGGCGTGCGGCCCAGCATCTGCTTGGCCTCGATGCCCACGGCGTGGACGATCTTCCGCCCACCGACGTTTCTCAGCGCCACCACGGACGGCTCGTTCAGGACGATGCCCTTGCCCTTCATGTAGATCAGGGTGTTGGCGGTGCCCAGGTCCATCGCGATGTCGTTGGAGATCGCGCCGAAGAGGGAAAAGCTCATGGGGGTCGGTTACCGTTCGGGTTGGGGCCGTTGAGGGCGATGCGAATCCAGCCCGTTTCGGCGACGCCCCTGACCGGTGCGCATCCCCATACGCAGTCAGTCTCCTGATCGTCCTCGCCTGACGGACTGAGCGCCCTTTGCCCGCTGCGACAGGCGATGACAAGCCCTGATGCCGCATAGCGCCGCTCGGGCGATCACGAGCCGGTTACGGCCGCGCTTGGCCTGCGCGTCAGGCGGCGCGGCCGAAGTCTCCGCCCGCCTGCATGACCCGATCCACGAGGGGATAGAGCTCGACGTTTTCCCGCTCGACCCGCAACGCGAGGGCTCCGATCACGCCGTCGGTGGCGGCCCGGAAACGGCGGGGATCGGCGAGGATCGCCTCGGCGCTCCAGAGGTCGCGATAGGCGTTCCACGCTCCGTGAATGCCGCCCATGTCCTCGAAGCATGAAGCCGCGATCGCGCGGACCTCCGCCTCGTCCGCCTCCATCAGGAGCGGATACATCCACTGGTCCTCGGTGATGAGATGATCGACCAGCAGACGATCGAGGCCGAGTATGACGGTTCGCGCCTCCTCGGCGACGTCCCGGGTCATCCGGATCCGCGCGAGGCCGGCGAGCGCGCTGGCCTGACGGAGAATGCGGTCGTGTTCGTTCCGTAGCCTCTGGGTGGGCATGACGGGCTCCTGACCATGACAGGAGTATGACGACGTCGATAAGGCATAGCTAACAAGACAGTACGCTGAATTACTTATCGAAGGCGGCGATCAGGCGTCGCTCGCACTGCCTTCTCGCCGTCGCACGAGCTCCCGGACGCCGAGCATGACAGCCAGCCAGACCACCGCCACGGCCACCAGAATCAGCGAGGTCCAGACGCCGTCGCCGCTGACCGCCGACACCACCGCCCCGCCGAAGAAGGCCACCAGCGCGGTCTTGGGCAGGACGCCCAGGGCGCAGCCCGCAAGGAAGGCGGCGTAGGAGGCGCGGGTCGCCCCGAACGCCATGTTGACGACGATGAAGGGCGCGGAAGGGACGTTGCGGATCATGAAGCTGGCGTAGAAGGCGTTACGCCCCACGAACCGCTTCAGCCGCTCCAGCGTGCGGCTGTCTAGCCGGTCGATCAGGCGCGCGGTCGGGCCGCGACCCAGCCAGTAGGTCACGCCCGCAGACACCACCGTCGCCGCCCAGCTGTAGAAGAAACCCAGTGACGGTCCGAAGGCGACCACGCAGGCGGCGATCAGGATGAACTGCGGCGCGCCCACGAAGGCGGCGGCCACGAACAGGGCGATGGTGACGGCGAAGGCGTAAGGGCTGCCGCGATACCCCTGGAGCCAGGCCTCGAGGTTCTCCTCGGCGTCCAGGGCGAACTGGGTCTTTCCGAGCGCCAGCAGGCCGAGGGTGGCCCCCAGCAGGAGAGCGGCCGCCAGCGCGGTGCGCCACCGCCGGGCCTCCATGTTGAGGATGAAGTCGAGGATGCGCCTCATGCGCCGCGCTTAGCATCCGACGCGCCCGGTGCGCGACTCCGGCGCTCAAGCAGCGAGCCGCCGCGCGGCGAGCGATAGCGCCACCAGCCCGCGCCGTTTGATCCGCGTTTCGCAACTGCGTAAGGGTTTTCGACCTCCCCGGGGAATCGCCGATGTCCGACCTGCAGTCCTCCGCCCTCGCCCGCGTGGCGCCCTCAGCGACCCTGGCCGCCACCGCCAAGGCGCGCGAGCTGAAGCGTCAGGGTCGCAACGTCATCAGCCTGGGCGCCGGTGAGCCGGACTTCGACACGCCGGAAAACATCAAGGCCGCCGCCATCGCCGCCATCCAGCGTGGCGAGACAAAGTATACGGACGTGGACGGCCTGCCCGAGCTGAAGGCGGCCATCGTGGCCAAGTTCGCCCGTGAGAACGGCCTGACCTACACGACGGCCCAGATCCACGTCGCGCCGGGCGGCAAGCCGGTGATCTACAACGCCCTGGTGGCCACGCTGAACGCGGGCGATCAGGTCATCGTGCCGGCGCCCTATTGGGTCAGCTATCCGGACATGGTGCTGCTGGCGGGAGGCGATCCAGTCTTCGTCACCGGCGAGGAGGCGGACGGCTTCAAGCTGCGGCCGGAGGTGCTGGAGGGTGCGATCACGCCGCGCACCCGCTGGCTGATCCTGAACAGCCCGTCGAACCCCACGGGCGCGGCCTATACTGGGGCCGAACTGGAGGCGTTGGCCGAGGTGCTGCGGCGGCACCCGCAGGTCTGGATCCTGACAGACGACATGTATGAGCACCTGACCTACGGCGGGTTCGAGTATACGACCATCGCCCAGGTCGCGCCGGACCTTTACGAGCGGACGCTGACGGTGAACGGCGTGTCCAAGGCCTATGCCATGACCGGCTGGCGGATCGGCTATGCGGGCGGGCCCAAGCCGCTGATCGACCTGATGCGCAAGGTCGCCAGCCAGACGACGTCGAACCCGGCGTCGATCAGCCAGTGGGCAGCGGTCGAGGCGCTCAACGGGCCGCAGGACTTCATCGCCGAGCGCGGCGCGGCCTTCGAGCGGCGGCGCGACCTTGTGGTGTCGATGCTGAACCAGGCGAGCGGCATCCGCTGCCCCACGCCAGAGGGGGCCTTCTACGTCTACCCGTCCATTGAGGGGCTGATCGGCAAGACGGCGCCGGACGGAACGGTGATCGACAGCGACGAGGCGTTCTCGACCGCGCTGCTGGAGGCTGAAGGCGTGTCGGTGGTGCACGGGGCGGCGTTCGGGCTGAGCCCCTATTTCCGCATCAGCTATGCGACGTCCGAGGACGTGCTGGAGGACGCCTGCGCCCGCATCCAGCGGTTCGCGTCGTCGCTGCGCTAGCTGGCCCGGCTGACGGCGAAGTCGGCGAGGCTTTCCAGCGCCGTGCGCCAGTCGCCGCGCGGCAGGACCTTGAGCGCGGTCTTGGCGGCGTCGGCATAGTCGCCGGCGGCGTCCAGCGTGGCCGAGACCGCGCCGGTGCCCAGGATCAGCTCGCGGGCGCGGCGGAAGTCCTCGTCGGAGCGTTCGTTGCGGTTGATCGTGCGGTCCCAGAAGGCGTCCTCACGGCCGCGCGTGCGGGCCACCGCCAGCAGCAACGGCAGGGTGACCTTGCCCTCGCGGAAATCGTCGCCGGCGTTCTTGCCCAGAGCTTCGGACGAGCCGCCGTAGTCGAGCGCGTCGTCGGCCAGCTGGAAGGCCAGGCCCAGGTTCAGGCCGTAGGACCGCAGGGCATCGGTGGTCTTCTCGTCGGCGCCGACGCCGACCGCGCCGGCCTCGGCGGCGGCGGCGAACAGCTCGGCGGTCTTGGCCGAGATGATGCGGAGATAGGTTTCCTGATCCAGGTTCAGGTCGTGGGCGCGGGTCAGCTGCAGCACCTCGCCCTGGGCGATCACGCCGGACGCCTGGGCCAGAATCCCGAGCGCGCGGATGGCGCCGGTCTCGACCATCAGCTCGAAGGCGCGGGCGAACAGGAAGTCGCCGACGAGCACACTGGTCGCCGAACCCCAGATCAGGTGGGCGGCGACCTTGCCACGACGACGCTCGGAGCCGTCGACGACGTCGTCGTGCAGCAGGGTGGCGGTGTGGATGAACTCTACGGACGCTGCGAGCTTGAGCGCGTTGTCGATCGGATCGGCCCCGACGGCGCGCGCGGCGGCGATGGTCAGAAGCGGACGCAGCCGCTTGCCGCCCGCCGAGACGATATGTTCCGCCAGCAGAGGGATCACCGGCACCTGAGACTGCATCCGGTCCAGGATCAGGGCGTCGACCGCCGCCATGTCGGCCTTGGCCAGGCGGGCCAGGGTCTCGACGTCGCCTTTCGGGCGGATGGCGGTCAGAACGGCGGCGTCCAAGGAAACTCTCTTTCAGGCCTCGCGGCGCGAGGGGAGTCCGCGTCGCACGATCATCCGTCCTTGCGGGGCGGCGTCACGGCGGACAATGGTGACCCCGCCATGAAGGGTCAAGCCGCGTGACCGTCGCATCCCCCCCGCCCGAGGGCGAGGTCCGAGAGGACGAACCGACCGAGAACGCCCTGCTGGGCGGAAGGGTCCGGCTGCTGCAGCCCGCGCGCGGATATCGCGCCGGCATGGACGCGGCCTTGCTGGCGGCGGCGGTGGCGGCGAAGCCCGGCGAAACGGTGCTGGAGGCGGGCTGCGGGGCAGGCGCGGTGCTGACGCAGATCGCGGCGCGGCGGCCGGACGTGGCCCTGGTCGGGGTGGAGCGCGACACCGAGGCGGCGGGGCTGGCGCGGCGGAACGCGGATCTGAACGGGATCGGGGACCGGATGACGGTCGTCGAGGGCGACGTCGGCGCGGGGTTCAAGGCCCTGGGTCTGCCGCGCGCGAACTGGGCCGTGTCCAACCCGCCCTTTTTCGACGATGAAGGAGCGCTGCGAGCCCCCTCCCCGGCCAGGCGCGGGGCGTGGATCGCCGACGACGGACTGGCCGCCTGGGTCGGATTTCTGACGGACGGGGTGAAGGACGGCGGGAAGGTGGTGATCATCCACCGGGCGGATCGGCTGGCGGACCTGCTGGGGCTGCTGGGAGCGAAGTGCGGGTCGTTCGTCATCCGGCCGGTCCAGCCGTTCGCGGACGAGCCGGCGAAGCGGGTGCTGGTCCAGGCGGTGCGAGGCGGGCGGGCGCCGCTGAGGCTGCTGCCGGCGCTGGTGCTGCACGACCGGTCGGGGGCGAAGCATACGGCCGAGGCGGACGATATCCTGACGGGGGCTGCCGCATTGGACTCTTGAGGGACCGAGTCCAGCGAGTGCAAGTACTCACGTCAAAACTCAGGTCTTCTGTGCAAAGATCTGGTTTATTTGATTTATTTTCTTCCGCTCACCCCGGCGAAAGCCGGGACCCAGTTCTTTTACGAGGCAAGCTGGCCTGGACACGCTATGGGGCTTATCGCCGGCCGTTGGCGCGCCCAAAGGACTGGGTCCCGGCTTTCGCCGGGATGAGCGGAGAACAATGTAAGCCGATGTCCCTGCGCCCGCTCTTCGTCACCCAGGTCTATGAGGCCAGCCTGGCCGGGACGCCCGGCTTTCCCGCCTTCAACGCCGCCCTGGCCGAGGCCTGCCGCATGCTGGCGGTCGAGGATGCGGGCGGGCGGGCGTGGTGCCGGGCGCACGGCTATCGCGGCTATACCTCCTATGGGTCGCTGAACGACCTGCCCCAGCGCCTGCCGGAGTTCGCCGAACTGAAGCGGCGTCTGGACCGGCACGCGGTCGCCTATGCCAAGGCGCTGAACTTCGACCTGGGCCGCAAGCCCCGGTTGGACACCCTGTGGGTCAACATTTTGAAGCCCGGCGGATCGCACAGCGGCCACATCCACCCGCACGCCTTCCTCTCGGGCACGGTCTATGTCGAGGTGCCGGACGGGGCCTCGGCGCTGAAGCTGGAAGACCCGCGTCTGGCCATGATGATGGCCCGGCCCAGCGTGCGGCCGGACGCATCGGAAAGCGAGCAGCCATTCGTCTACCTGGCGCCGCGCGCCGGCACGGTCCTAATGTGGGAGAGCTGGTTGCGCCATGAGGTGCCGGCGAACGCGGCGAAGAGCGAGCGCATCTCCGTGAGCTTCAACTATGCCTAACGACGTAGACGATCGAGCCCAGTATCCCGGCGTGTGCCTGATCACAGGGGCGGCGTCCGGCATCGGCGCGGCGACCGCGAGACGGCTGGCGGACGACGGCGCCCGCGCGCTTGTGCTCGTCGATCGTGACGGCGATCGGCTGCATGATCTGGGCGACGCACTGCAGCGCCCCGGGCTGAAGCCGTTTCTGTGCGTCCAGGACGTGACGGACGAAGATGGCTGGGACGGCGTCGAGCAAGGTGTGCGGGACCGCTGGCATGGTCTTGATGCTGTCGTGGTCAACGCGGGCGTGTCGGACAGCGGGCCGATCGCGGAGCTGTCGTTCGAGGCCTGGCGACGGGTGACGTCGGTCAATCTCGATGGCGCCTTCCTGACGCTGCGGACCGCGATGAGGCTGTTGCGGGATGGCGGAGCAGCGGCGGTCGTGTCGTCCGCCTCTGGCGTGAAGGCCGAGGCGGGGGTCGCCGCCTATGCGGCGTCCAAGGCGGCCGTCATCCATCTGGCCAAGGTGGCGGCGAAGGAGGGCGCGCCGCGCGGTGTCCGGGTCAACGCGATCCTGCCCGGCGGGGTCGAGACGCCGATGTGGAGCGGAATGGACTTCTTCCGGGACATGGTCGCCGAGCTGGGGTCCGAGAAGGCCGCGTACGACGCCATCGCCGCCCACGGCACGCCGCTCGGCCGTTACGCCAAGCCCGAGGAGATCGCCGGCCAGATCGCTTTCCTGTTGTCGCCGGCGGCCCGCTCGATGACGGGCGCGGCGCTGGTCGTGGACGGCGGCTATACCCTGTAGGCTCAGCGTGTAACCTTCCCCCTCTCCTCGCCGTAACGGGCCGCACGTGACCGACCGCGAAGCCCAACTGAAAGCCCTGATGCTCCGCGGACTGGAGGGCGACGCCGCCGCCTGGCGGCTGTTGCTGTCCGACATGGGGGCGCATCTGCGTCCCTTTTTCCGGCGCCGCCTGTTCGACGGCGGGGCCGACGCGGAGGATCTGGTGCAGGAGACCCTGATCGCCATCCACGCCAAGCGGGCCACCTGGGACCGCAGCCAGCCCTTCACCGCCTGGGCCTTCGCCATCGCGCGCCACAAGCTGATCGACCACCTGCGCCGTCAGGGCCGACGCCCCAGCCATCCCATCGAGGAGGCCGGAGAGCTGTTCGCCGATCACACGGTTGAGGACGGCGCCACGCGCGCGGACCTGACCCGGGTGCTGGGCCACCTGCCGCCGCGCCAGCGCCGTCTGATCGAGGACGTGCGCCTGAAGGGCCTGACCGTGGCCGAGGCCGCGGAAAGGCACGGTTACAGCCTTACCGCCGCCAAGGTGTCCATTCACCGCAGCATGAAGTCCCTGAACGCCCGCTTCGCGCCCGCGTCCACCGACGGGTCCATTACGGAGGGGGCCGAAGATGAAGACCGATGACCTGATCGAGGCGCTGGCCGCCGACCTGCCCGCCGCAAAGCCGCGCGAGGTCGAGCGCCGCATCCTGCTGGCGTTGGCGGCCGGGGGACTGTTGATCGTGATGGGCGTGGGGCTCTGGCTCGGCTTCCGCGAGGATCTGGGCGCGGCGATGATGGGGCCGAACTTCTGGATGAAGGCGGCCTATACGGCGGCGCTGGGCGTCGTCGGCTTCTGGCTGCTGGACCGGTTGGGGCGGCCGGGGGCCCGGATCGTGGGGCCGCTGGTGGCGCTCTGCGTCGTGTTGATCGCCGCGGCCGTCTTCGGGGCGATGGAGTTCATGAGCATGCCCGCGTCCGAGCGGATGCCCGCCATGATGGGCGAGAGCGCGGCGGAGTGCGCGCCGCTGATCCTGATCCTCAGCCTGGTCGCGGCGCCCTTCGTGTTCGGCGCGGCGCGGGGGTTCGCCCCGATGCGGCCGGGCGCGGCGGGGGCGGCGGCGGGGCTGCTGACGGCCGGGCTGGCGACGACGCTGTATGGCCTGCACTGCCCCGAGCATTCGGCCGGGTTCGTCGTGGTGTGGTACTCGCTGGGAATCGCCGCGACGGCGGCGGTCGGGGCGGTGATCGGGAAGGTGCTGTTCCGGTGGTGACACCCCACTCCCGTCGTCCCCGGACTTGATCCGAGGATCGGACGAAGGACGGGCTGTGCGTCGGACCTGTCGCACGAGCGAGCGGACAATCCGATCCTCGGATCAAGTCCGAGGATGACGGCGAGAGGTGGGTTCCGGTTTGCCCTTCCCGCCCCCAGTCGCTACATCCCGCGCCGACCTCCTCACACGCTTGAACGACAAAGGCGCACGCACCCCATGGCGCAGCAATACATCTTCCAGATGCAGGGTCTGACCAAGACCTTTCCCGGCGGCAAGAAGATCTTCGAGAACATCTGGCTGAGCTTCTACAACGACGCCAAGATCGGCGTGGTCGGCGTCAACGGCTCGGGCAAGTCGACGCTCCTCAAGATCATGGCCGGTCTGGACAGCGAGTTCTCCGGCGAGGCCAAGGCCGCCGACGGCATCAAGCGCGGATATCTGGAGCAGGAGCCCCAGCTGGACCCGAACCTGACCGTCCGCGAGAACGTCGAGGCCTGGTGCGAGGAGAAGCAGTGGGTCAACCGCTTCAACGAAGTGGCCGCCGAGCTGGGCGAGAACTACACCGACGAGCTGATGGAGGAGATGACGTCCCTCCAGGAGAAGATCGACGCCGGCGACGTCTGGGACATCGACAGCCGCATCGAGATGGCGATGGACGCCCTGCGCTGTCCGCCCGACGATTGGTCGGTTGTGAACCTGTCGGGCGGCGAGAAGCGCCGCGTGGCGCTGGCGCGGCTGCTGCTCTCGAAGCCCGACATGCTGCTGATGGACGAGCCGACCAACCACCTGGACGCCGAGTCGGTCGCCTGGCTGCAACACCACCTGGAAAACTTCCCCGGCTGCGTGATCCTGGTCACCCACGACCGCTACTTCCTGGATCAGGTGACCAAGTGGACGCTGGAGCTCGATCGCGGCAAGGGCATCCCCTACGAGGGCAACTACTCCGGCTGGCTGGAGCAGAAGCAGAAGCGCGTCGTTCAGGAGCAATCGGAATCCGAGGCCCGTCAGCGGGCGCTGACCCGCGAACTGGAGTGGGTGCGATCCGGCGCCAAGGCCCGTCAGGCGAAATCGAAGGCCCGTCTGGCCGCCTATGAGAAGATGGTGGCCGAGCAGGAGAACAGTCGTCAGGCGCAGAGCTTCGCCGTCATCCAGATCCCGCCGGGGCCGCGCCTGGGCAATGTCGTGCTGGAGGTCGACGGGCTGCAGAAGTCCTATGGCGACAAGCTGCTGTTCGACAACCTGACCTTCAAGCTGCCGCCGAACGGCATCGTCGGCGTGATCGGCCCGAACGGCGCGGGCAAGTCGACGATGTTCAAGCTGATCACCGGCCAGGAAACGCCGGACGGCGGCACCATCCGCGTCGGCGAGACGGTCAAGCTGGCCTACGTCGACCAGTCGCGCGACGCGCTCGACCCGAACAAGACCATCTGGGAGGAGATCTCGGGCGGCACGGACGTGATGCTGGTGGGCAAGCGGGAGATCAACTCGCGCGCCTATGTCGGCAGCTTCAACTTCAAGGGCGGCGACCAGCAGAAGAAGGTCGGGCAGCTGTCTGGGGGTGAGAGGAACCGAGTCCACCTGGCCAAGACGCTGGCGAGCGGCGGCAACCTGATCCTGCTCGACGAACCGACCAACGACCTGGACATCGAGACCCTGCAAAACCTCGAAGAGGCGCTGGAGGAGTTCGCCGGCTGCGCCGTGGTCATCTCCCACGACCGCTGGTTCCTGGACCGTCTGGCGACCCACATCCTGGCCTTCGAGGGGGACAGCCATGTGGAGTGGTTCGAGGGCAACTTCGAAGCCTATGAAGAGGACAAGAAGCGCCGTCTGGGCACCGATGCGCTGATCCCGCACCGGATCAAGTTCCAGAAGTTCGGGCGGTAGACGTCTCTCACGACCCATGCCCCACCGCCCGGCCCTTCTGATCGCGTCGCGCGCGCTCGCGCCCGTCGCGCCGTTTCTGGAGCCTGCCTATCGGGTGTTTCGCCTGTGGGAGGGGCCGCCGGTGGAGGCGACGGACGACATCACCGCCGTCGTCGTGGCGGGCGAGGATGCTTTGGATACGGCCGTGCTGGAGCATCTGCCGAACCTGAGGCACGTCGCCTGCTTCACCTCGGGCTATGACGGACTGGATCTGGACTGGTGCCGGGCGCGGGGACTGATCGTCACCCATGCGCCGGCGGTGAACCACGAGGATGTGGCCGATCATGCGCTGGCCCTGATGCTGGCGGCGCGGCGGCGCGTCGTGGACGGCGACCGCATCGTCCGGTCGGGAAGCTGGGCGATCGAGCAGCGGCTGATCACCCCGTCGATGCGGGGACAGCTGGTGGGTATCGTCGGGCTGGGCGCGATCGGCGAGGCGGTTGCGCTGCGGGCGGTGGTCATGGGCTGCGAGGTCACGTGGTGGGGGCCGCGCGACAAGCCGCAGGCGGCATGGCCCAAGGCGGGGTCGCTGGTCGAGCTGGCGCAGGCGTCGGACGTCCTGGTGGTGGCCTGTCGCGCGGATGCGACGAACCGGGGGCTGATCTCGACCGAGGTGATTGAGGCGCTGGGGCCGAACGGCCTGTTGGTGAACGTCGCGCGCGGCTCGCTGGTCGACGAGGACGCCCTGATCGCGGCGCTCAAGGCCGGGCGGCTGGGCGGGGCGGCGCTGGACGTGTTCGAGACCGAACCCACATCGGCCGAGCGGTGGGCGGACGTGCCCAATGTGCTGCTGACGCCGCACACGGCCGGGGCGACGTTGGCGGCGGTGCACGGGATGCTGGCGCTGTTGATGCGAAACCTTCAGGCTGTGGCGGCGGGCGAGTCGCCCGTGTCGCCTGTTCCCTAGCCCCTCCTCCGTGCACCCCGGCGAAGGCCGGGGTCCAGAAACGGACACGGTTGTCTGGACAGGTTGGTCCAACCTCGCAGGGCGGTGTTTGCATCTGGACCCCGGCCTTCGCCGGGGTGCACGGTAGGGGGAAGTCGTTTCAGCCTCTTTCGAGACCCTCACTTGACCGACATCGCCGCCGAGACCGACGCCCTGACGCTGGAATGCTTTCCAATGCGACCGGATCCGCCTCGGATGGTTCCCGGACGGCCCGAGCGGGAATGGATGGATGAGTTCGCGGGGCGGCATCCCTATCGCTGCCTGCCGTTGACGATGGCCAACACCACCGGATGGGAGCTGCTGTGCCCCTTCGGCTTCGAGGCCGAGTGGGACGGGCGGATGGGGGCCGACGCCATCCAGTTCCGACCTGACGCGGACGCGCTCTATTTCGATCATTTCGCCCAGTCGCATTTCACCGAAGGCGTGCTGACGTTTCACACCGGCTGGATGTTCCGCACGCCCGAGGGCTGGGGCATGCGGGCGTCGGGGCCGCCGAACCGGGCCAAGCACGGCATCTGCGCGCTGGAGGGCATCACCGAGACGGATTGGCTGCCCTACCCCTTCACCATGAACTGGCGGTTCACGGCGCCCGGCGTGATTCGCTTCGAGAAGGACGAGCCGTTCTGCTTCCTGCAGCCCGTCCCGCACCACCGGATCGAGCGGTTCCAGCCGGTGCGGCGGTCGCTGGACGACGACGGGGATCTGGCGGTGCAGTACCGCAAGTGGTCCGAGGTGCGGACCGACTTCAACACCCGCATGGCGGCGGGCGATCCGGAAGCGGTCAAGCAGGCCTGGCAGAGGTTCTATTTCCGGGGCGAGTTCCCGGATCAGGTCGGCCAGCGCACGGTCGAGCACGTCAACAAGCGCAGGCTCGCGCCCCTGCCGGACGCGCCGGAGCCGTCGCCGCCCGCCAGGGCGCATGTGGCGTTCACGACCTGGTCGGCGGTCGGCGCGGCCAAGACGATCACGGACGACGGAAAGCGCTAGAGCGCCGCGTTTCCTTCTTCACATCATATAAGGATATCCTTATATGATTATCTCATGAGCCTGACCGCTGATCAGACCGTCGATGTGCTGCGCGCCGCCGGAGAGCCGACGCGGCTGCGGGTGCTGTCGCTGCTGGCGGGCGAGGAACTGTCGGTCATGGAGCTCAGCCGGGTGCTGGACCAGAGCCAGCCGCGAGTATCGCGGCACCTGAAGCTGATGGCCGACGCCGGGCTCATCGAGCGGTTTCCGGACGGCGCGCGGGTCTTCTATCGCGTATCGCATGAGCCGGACGTGCGGCGACTGATCGACACCATCCTGGACGGGCTGGACGACGACGCCGGGGCTGCAGACCACCGGCGGCTGGACGAGGTGCGCGACGAACGCGCCGCCGCGGCCGCCGCCTATTTCGAGCAGGTCGCGCCCAGCTGGGACCGTATCCGTTCGCTGTATGTGTCGGAGACGGCGGTCGAGAGCGCCATAGAGCGCGCGGCGGGACCGGGACCGTTCCAGCGGGTGGTCGATCTGGGCACGGGCTCCGGGCGGATGCTGACCCTGCTGGGCAAGAAGGCGCGGATGTCGATCGGGCTGGACCTCAGCCAGAACATGCTGAACATCGCCCGCGCAAACGTGACCAAGGCCGGGCTGGACAGAGTCGAGCTGAGGCATGGAGACATCTTCGCCACGCGCCTGCCGGCGCAGTCGGCGGACCTCGTGCTGGTGCATCAGGTGCTGCACTACCTGGCCGATCCGGCCGCCGCCGTGGCCGAGGCCGCGCGGCTGGTCATGCCCGGTGGAAAACTGCTGATCGTTGATTTCGCCCCCCACGAGCTGGAGCAGTTGCGGGAGGAGCATCAGCACCGCCGCCTGGGCTTCGCCGACGAGGAGATCGGGCGCTGGCTGGGAGATGCGGGGCTCAAACCCTCGGCCACCATCGCCCTGCCCCCGGACACGGCGGGCCTGACCGTCACGATCTGGACCGCCGAGCGGCCCGCCATCGCCAGCCGGAGCGTCGCCTGATGGCCGCCACATCCCTCGCCGCCGCGCGTGCGTTGCTGCTGTCGCCGCTAGGCCCGGTGGCGCGCGCCGGCGAAAACCCGAACCCGGTGCGGGTCTCGTTCGAGTTCTTTCCGCCCAAGTCGGACGAGGCGGAAGCCTCGCTCTGGAAGTCGATTCGGCGGTTGGAGCCCCTGAACCCGGCGTTCGTGTCGGTGACCTATGGCGCGGGAGGTTCGACGCGCGAGCGGACGCACCGCACGGTGCAGCGCATCCTGACCGAAACGACGATGAAGCCCGCCGCCCACCTGACCTGCGTCGAGGCCAGCCGCGACGAGGTCGATCAGGTCATCGCCGAGTACAAGGCGATCGGCGTGGATCACATCGTGGCCCTGCGTGGGGACCCGCCGGGCTCGGCCGTCAGCGGCGGATCGGGCATCGGCGGGGTCTATCAGCCGCGCGCGGACGGCTACGCCAATGCGACGGAGCTGGCCCGCGCGATCCAGCGCGTCGGCGGGTTCCAGACCTCGGTCGGCGTCTATCCGGAGAAGCATCCGGAGAGCCCGTCGATCGAGCACGACATCGACGTGATCAAGGCCAAGGTCGACGCAGGCGCGACCCGGGCGCTCAGCCAGTTCTTCTTCGACATCGACGCCTTCCTGCGCTTCCGCGACCGGGTCCGGGCGGCGGGCGTGAGCATTCCCCTGATCCCCGGGATCATGCCGGTGTCGAACTTCGCCGGCTTGCAGCGGATGAGCGCCTCGTGCGGAGCCTCGGTGCCGGCTTGGTTAGCCGCGCACTTCGAGGGCTTGGACGACGATCCGGAGACCCGGAAACTGGTTGCGGCGTCGGTGGCGGCCGAGACATGCGCGCGGCTGCAAGAGGAAGGGTTTTCGGACTTCCACTTCTACACCCTGAACCGGGCCGACCTCGTCTATGCGATCTGCCGGATCCTGGGCGTGCGCGAGCAGAGGGCCGCCGCATGAGCCGCGCATCTTCAGATCGAAGTGGCCGCATCGCCCAGCTCCACGCCGCTGCGAAGGACCGCATCCTGGTGCTCGACGGGTCGTGGGGCGTGATGATCCAGCGGCGCGAGCTGTCGGAGGAGGATTTCCGCGGCGACCGCTTCACCGCGCACAACGGCCAGATGAAGGGGAACAACGACATCCTCTGCATCACCCGGCCCGACGTCATCGCCGACCTGCATGACCAGTACTTCGCGGCCGGGGCGGACATCTCCGAGACCAACACCTTCTCGGCCACGACGATCGCCCAGGAGGACTATCACCTGGACGCCGACACGGTCTGGGACATCAATCTGGAAGGGGCCAGGCTGGCCCGCGCCGCCGCCGACCATTGGACGGAGAAGGAACCGCACAAGCCCCGCTTTGCCGCCGGCTCGATCGGGCCGCTGAACAAGATGCTGTCCATGTCGTCGGACGTGAACGATCCGGGGGCGCGGCTGGTGACCTTCGACCAGGTCTATGAGGCCTATCGCCATCAGGTGAAGGCGCTGAACGAAGGCGGCGTGCACCTCTATCTGATCGAGACGATCACCGACACGCTGAACTGCAAGGCGGCGATCAAGGCGATCAAGGACCTGGAGGACGAGGGGCTGGAGCCCCTGCCCATCTGGATCAGCGGCACCATCACCGACCGCTCGGGCCGGACCCTGTCGGGCCAGACGGCCGAGGCCTTCTGGAACAGCGTGCGCCACGCCAAGCCCTTCGCCGTGGGCTTCAACTGCGCGCTGGGGGCCGACCTGATGCGGCCCTTCATCGCCGAACTGAGCCGGGTCGCCGACACCCTGGTCGCGGCCTATCCCAACGCCGGCCTGCCCAACGCCATGGGCCAGTACGACGAGGAGCCGCACGAGACGGCCCACTTCATCGAGGAATGGGCGCGCTCGGGCCTGGTCAACATCGTCGGCGGCTGCTGCGGCACGACGCCGGAGCATATCCGGCATGTGGCCGAGGAGGTGGCGGGAGTGACGCCGCGTGTGATTCCTGAGCGGCCGGTGGCCCTGCGGCTTTCGGGCCTCGAACCCTTTGAAATGGTAGCGTAGTGCGCCCCACCTTTATCAACGTCGGCGAGCGGACCAACGTCACCGGCTCGGCCAAGTTCAGGAAGCTGATCGTCGAGGGCGACTATGCCGCCGCGCTGGACGTCGCGCGCCAGCAAGTCGAGGCCGGCGCCCAGATCATCGACGTCAACATGGACGAGGGGCTGCTGGACGGCGCCGTCGCCATGCGGACCTTCCTGAACCTGATCGCGGCCGAGCCCGACATCGCCCGCGTGCCGGTGATGATCGACTCCTCCAAGTGGGAGGTGATCGAGGCCGGGCTGAAGTGCGTCCAGGGCAAGCCGATCGTCAACTCGATCTCGATGAAGGCGGGCGAGGCGGAGTTCCGCGAACAGGCGGTCAAATGCCTGCGCTACGGCGCGGCCGTCGTGGTCATGGCCTTCGACGAGGTGGGCCAGGCCGACACGGCCGCGCGCAAGATCGAGATCTGCACCCGCGCCTATCGCATCCTGGTGGACGAGGTCGGCTTCCCGCCCGAGGACATCATCTTCGATCCCAACATCTTCGCCGTGGCGACGGGGATCGAGGAGCACGACAACTATGCCGTCGACTTCATCGAGGCGACGCGGGCGATCAAGACCACCCTGCCCTACGCCCGCGTGTCCGGCGGGGTGTCGAACGTGTCGTTCAGCTTCCGCGGCAACGAGCCTGTGCGCCGGGCGATCCACTCGGTGTTCCTCTACCACGCCATCCAGGCGGGCATGGACATGGGCATCGTCAACGCCGGCGACCTGCCCGTCTATGACGACATCGATCCGGAGCTGAGGGAGGCCGTCGAGGACGTCATCCTGAACCGGCCGCAGCGAACGAACGTCTCCAACACCGAGCGGCTGGTCGACATGGCCCCTCGCTACAAGGGAGAGAAGGGGGCGGCCAAGCAGGTTGACCTGGCCTGGCGGTCCCTGCCCGTCGGCAAGCGGATCGAGCACGCCCTCGTCCACGGCGTGACGGAGTTCATCGAGGCGGACACCGAGGAGGCCCGAGCCCAGGCTGAGCGGCCTCTGCACGTCATCGAAGGCCCTCTGATGGACGGGATGAACGTCGTCGGCGACCTGTTCGGCGCGGGCAAGATGTTCCTGCCCCAGGTGGTGAAGTCGGCGCGGGTGATGAAGCAGGCCGTGGCCTACCTCGAGCCCTTCATGGAGGCGGAGAAGGCCGGAAAGCCGCGCGAGCAGGCGGGCCGGATTCTGATGGCGACCGTCAAGGGCGACGTCCACGACATCGGCAAGAACATCGTCGGCGTCGTGCTCCAGTGCAACAACTACGAGGTCATCGACCTGGGCGTCATGGTGCCGGCCGACCGCATCCTGGACGAGGCCAAGGCGCACAACGTCGACATCATCGGCCTGTCGGGCCTGATCACGCCCAGCCTGGACGAGATGGTGTTCGTGGCGCGCGAGATGGAGCGGCGGGGCTTCGACATCCCCCTGCTGATCGGCGGGGCGACGACCAGCCGGACCCATACAGCCGTCAAGATCGAACCGACCTATCGCCGGGGGTCGACCACCTATGTCGTGGACGCCAGCCGCGCCGTGGGCGTGGTCTCGGGTCTGCTGTCCAAGACGGAGCGGGCGAAGAACGAAGCCGCCACGCGCGACGAATACATCCGCATCCGCGAGCAGTACGCCCGGGGCCAGGAGGTCAAGGCGCGCACCTCGATCGCCGATGCGCGGAAGAACCCGGTCGCCATCGACTGGACCGCGCCCCGCCCCGCCGCGCCGAGTTTCACGGGCGTGCGCGCCTATGAGGCCTGGGACCTGGCCGATCTGGCCGACCACATCGACTGGACGCCCTTCTTCGCCAGCTGGGAACTGATCGGGCGGTATCCCCACATTCTGGAAGACGAGATCGTCGGCGAGGCGGCCCAGGACCTGTTCCGGGACGCCCAGGCGATGCTGAAGCGCATCGTCGAGGAGAAGTGGTTCACGGCGAAAGGCGTCGTCGGCTTCTGGCCCGCCAATGCGGTCGGCGACGACATCGTGGTGTTCGGGGACGAAACGCGCACAGCCGAGATCGCCCGGTTCCACACCCTGCGCCAGCAGATCGCCAAGTCGAACGGCAAGCCGAACGCGGCTCTGTCAGACTTCGTCTCGCCCACCGGCGACGACTGGATCGGCGCCTTCGCCGTCACGGCCGGCCATGGCGAGCTGGAGAAGGCCGCGGAGTTCAAGGCGGCGGGCGACGACTATTCGGCGATCATGTGCACCGCGCTGGCCGACCGTCTGGCCGAGGCCTTCGCCGAGCGGCTGCACAAGGAGGTGCGGACCACGCTCTGGGGCTATGCGCCCGACGAGGCGGCCACGATCCAGGACCTGATCGAGGAGAAGTATCAGGGCATCCGCCCCGCCCCCGGCTACCCGGCCCAGCCTGACCACACGGAAAAGGCGACCCTGTTCCGCCTGCTGGACGCGGGCGCGAACGCTGGCATGGCCCTGACCGAGAGCTATGCGATGACACCGCCCGCCTCGGTCAGCGGCCTCTACTTCGGCCACCCGCAGAGCCACTACTTCGGCGTCGGCAAGATCGACCGCGACCAGGTCGAGGACTATGCGCGCCGCAAGGGCTGGGACCTGGAGACGGCCGAACGCTGGCTGGCGCCCATCCTCAACTACGATCCGGTGGTCCTGGAACGCGAAAGGGCGGCCTGACGGCCGCCCTTCCAACTTCAGCCCGATACGGGAGCCGCCTCAGGCGGCGCCGTCGGCCGCCTTCTTCTTCTCGGCGTAGATCAGCAGAGGCTGGGCCTTGCCCTCGATGACCTCGGCATTGACCACGACTTCCTCGACGCCGTCGAAGGTCGGCAGTTCGAACATGGTCTCGAGCAGGATGCCCTCTAGGATGGAGCGCAGGCCGCGCGCGCCGGTCTTGCGCGTGATCGCCTTCTTGGCCACCGCCGACAGGGCGTCGTCGGTGAAGGTCAAGCCGACGTTCTCCATCTCGAACAGGCGCTTGTACTGCTTGATCAGGGCGTTCTTGGGCTCGGTCAGGATCTTGACCAGGGCGGTCTCGTCCAGGTCTTCCAGCGTCGCGAGGACCGGCAGACGGCCGATGAACTCCGGGATCAGGCCGAAGCGCATCAGGTCGTCCGGCTCCACGCCCTTCAGGATGTCGCCGGTGCGACGCTCATCGACTTCCTTGACCTTGGCGCCGAAGCCGATCGAGGCGCCCTGCCCGCGCGCCGAGATGACCTTCTCCAGGCCGGCGAAGGCGCCGCCGACGATGAACAGGATGTTGGCGGTGTCGACCTGCAGGAACTCCTGCTGCGGGTGCTTGCGACCGCCTTGCGGCGGCACCGACGCCACGGTGCCTTCCATGATCTTCAGCAGGGCCTGCTGCACGCCCTCGCCGGAGACGTCGCGGGTGATCGAGGGGTTGTCGGACTTGCGCGAAATCTTGTCGATCTCGTCGATGTAGACGATGCCGCGCTGGGCCCGCTCGACGTTGTAGTCGGACGCCTGCAGCAGCTTGAGAATGATGTTCTCGACGTCCTCGCCGACATACCCCGCCTCGGTCAGGGTCGTGGCGTCGGCCATGGTGAAAGGCACATCGATGATGCGCGCCAGCGTCTGGGCCAGCAGCGTCTTGCCCGAACCGGTGGGCCCGATCAGCATGATGTTGGACTTGGCCAACTCGACGTCGTTGTTCTTCGTCGCGTGGTTCAGGCGCTTGTAGTGGTTGTGGACCGCGACAGAGAGCACCTTCTTGGCGTGCGCCTGGCCGATGACGTAGTCGTCCAGGACCTCGCGGATTTCCTTGGGCGTCGGGACGCCGTCCTTGGACTTGACGAAGCCGATCTTGTGCTCTTCGCGGATGATGTCCATGCACAGCTCGACGCACTCGTCGCAGATGAACACGGTCGGTCCGGCGATGAGCTTGCGCACCTCGTGCTGGCTCTTGCCGCAGAAGCTGCAGTAGAGCGTCGACTTGGCGTCAGTGCCGGCGGCTTTGGTCATGGACCCTTCTCACTCTCACGTTCCGGGGAGGGAACGCGCTTCCTTCGCGATGATTCCACCACTATGGACGCGAAGATATTCAAAAAATGACAATCCCCCATCCGGAGCGCCGCCACAACCCCGTATTGGGGACAGCGTCGGGTCTGGTCGGGGATGGATCGGCGGCGACCTTGGGCGGACTGGGCGGAGATCGCGGCGCATGAGCGAGATGGGCGCCGCAGGCGGCTTTCGCCAGCCCCCCGCTCCGGGTCAGGCCGTGGTCGCCTTCGATTTCGACGGCACCCTGACGGTCCGCGACAGCTTCACCACGTTCTTGAGGAAGCGCGCGGGACGGCGGCGCTGGGCGCTCGGTCTGGTGCGCCTGGCGCCCGCGACGGCGGCCTACGCCAAGGACCGCGACCGTGGGGCGATCAAGGCGGCCGCGGTCAAGGAGTTCCTGCAAGGGGTCAGCCGCGCGGACCTAGAGGCGGACGCCGAGGCCTATGCCGCCCGAGCGTGGCGCAAACTGATGCGGCCGGATGCGCTGGAGACCTGGGCGGACTGGGGCGCAAAAGGCGCCCATCGGGTGATCGTGACCGCCTCTCCCGCCCTTACGGTCGCGCCGTTCGCGCGCAGGCTGGGGGCGGAGGGGTTGTTGGGGACGGAACTGACGTTCGACCCGGAGGATCGCCTGACGGGGGCCTTCGAAAGCCCCAACTGCCGGGGCGAGGAGAAGGTGCGGCGGCTCTACGCGGCCTATGGCGCTGACCTGCGGCTGGCGGCGGCGTACGGCGACACCTCCGGCGACACGGAAATGCTGCAGATCGCCGACCACGCCGGATTCCGGGTATTCAAGGGTCGTCCCTAGAACGGGTCAGCGGCCGTCGGCGTCGACGTCGAACACCATGGCCTTGCCGCGCGAGGCCGGGTCCCAGCCGGCTTCGATGGCGGCCGTCACGGCGTTGCGCACCGCGTCGAGGTCGACCTTCTGCTTCTCCACGTCCGGCCGACCGTTGGGGCGCAGCGGCGGCGGGAACTGCACGATCGCCTCCCGCTTGAAGTCCTGATGGCGCAGGCTGACGGCCACGCCCTCCCAGCCCCCACCGGCGACCGGCCGCGGCTGGCGGCGCAGCTCCCAGACATAGGTCTCGCCCTCGACCTCGAGGGTTCCGGACTGGTCTCGCGTGGACTGGGCCACCGCCGTATCGGCCTCAGACCGTCTTGACGCCGTCTTCGTCGGCCTGTTCGCGGCGGTCGTAGACGTGGTCGACGATGCCCCAGGCCTTGGCCTCTTCCGCGCTCATGAAGTGGTCGCGGTCCAGAGTCGTCTCCACCTCCTCATAGGTCCGGCCGGTGTGCTTGACGTAGATCTCGTTCAGGCGGCGCTTGGTGTAGCGGATGTCCTCGGCGTGGCGCTCGATGTCCGAGGCCTGGCCGCGGAAGCCGCCGGACGGCTGGTGCACCATGACCCGCGCGTTCGGCAGGGCGATCCGCTGGCCCGCCTCGCCCGCCGTCAGGATCAGGGAGCCTGCCGACGCCGCCATGCCCATGACCACGGTGGAAACCGGCGACTTGATGTACTGCATGGTGTCGTAGATCGCGAGCGCCGACGACACCTGGCCGCCGGGGCTGTTGATGTACATGGAGATTTCCTTCTTCGGGTTCTCGGACTCCAGGAACAGCAGCTGGGCGCAGATCAGGCTGGCCATGCCGTCCTCGAAGGGACCGGTCAGGAAGATGATCCGCTCGCGCAGCAGGCGCGAGAAGATGTCGAAGGCCCGCTCGCCCCGGCTGGACTGCTCCACCACCATGGGGACCAGGTTCATGTTCATCAGTTCGATGGGATCGCGCATTCGTGCCTTCTCGGGATGCTGGTCGGGCGACTCGGAGGCCGCGCCCTTCGTCCACCGATATCGCGTTCGCCGGGCCGGTTCGCAACCCATGCCGGAAAAGCAGATCCCCGCCCCGGAGACCGGGACGGGGATCGAAAGGCGTTCGACGGAGAACCCGATCAGACTTCGTCTTCGTCCTTCAGCAGCTCTTCCTTGCTGATCGGCGTGTCCTTGACCTCGGCCAGGGTGAAGATCAGGTCGCAGACCTTCTCCTCATAGATCGGGGCGCGCATCTGGGCGGCCGCGCCGGGGTTCTGGCGATAGAAGTCCAGCACCGCCCGCTCCTGGCCCGGATAGTTGCGGGCCTCGGCCATGATGGCGTTGTTCAGTTCCTGATCCGAGACGCCGACATTGTTGGCCCGGCCGATCTCGGCGAGCACCAGGCCCAGACGCACGCGGCGCTCGGCGATCTTCCTGTATTCTTCCTTGAGCTTCTTGTCGGACTTCTTGGCGTCCTCGGGCGTCAGGCGGCCGGCTTCCTTGTCAGCCTCGACCTGCTTCCAGATGCCGTCGAACTCGGCCTCGACCATCTTGGGCGGCAGGTCGAAGCTGTGGGCGGCGTCCAGAGCGTCCAGCAGGGCGCGCTTCAGCTTGAAGCGGGCGGCGCCGGCGTACTGCTGGTTCAGGTTCTGACGCAGCAGGTCCTTGAGCTTGTCCAGGCTCTCCAGCCCGATGCGCTTGGCGAACTCGTCGTCGACGGTCGTCTCGGCTTCGGCCTTGATGGCCTTCACCTTGACGTCGAAGGTGGCCAGCTTCCCGGCCAGGTTCTTGGCCTGATAGTCCTCGGGGAAGGTGACCTCGATGGTCTTTTCCTCGCCGACCTTGGCCCCCTTCAGCTGCTCCTCGAAGCCGGGGATGAAGCGGCCCGAGCCGATCACCAGATCGGCGTCCTCGGCGGCGCCGCCCTCGAAGGGCTCGCCGTCCAGCTTGCCCAGGAAGTCGATGGTCAGCTGGTCGCCCTCGGCGGCCTTGACCGTCTTGCCCTTCTTGTCCTCGTAGGACTTGGCCTGACCGGCCAGCTCCTTCAGCGCCTCGTCCAGATCGGCGTCTGTCGCCTCATAGACCGGGCGTTCCAGCTTCAGCGTCTTGGGATCGACCGGTTCGAAGTCCGGCATGACCTCCAGCGCCATTTCGTAGGCGAGGTCGTCGGACCCGGCGAGCACCTTGTCCATGTCGGACGTCAGCTTCATCTCGGCCGGGGCGGCGGGACGGACCTTGGCCTCGTCCAGCGCCTTCTGGCTCGACTCATTGATGGCGTCGTTGACGATCTCGCCCATCATGTCGCGGCCGAACGACTTCTTGACGTGGCTGACCGGCACCTTGCCGGGGCGGAAGCCCTTCAGCTTCATCTTCGGCGCGATCTCGGCGGCCTTGGCGTCCAGGCGGGCGGTCAGGTCGGCGGCCGGGATGGTCACGGCGATGACGCGGCTCAGGCCTTCGGTGGATTTCTGGACGACTTGCATGGACGGATCTGACGCTCTGGGGCGGCGCCGGATCGGCGCGCGCGGCGGGAGGGATAAACGAAAAGAGGCCGCCCCATCCGGAGCGGCGTCTCGAAGCCCGCCCTTATGTCGAGACAGGGCCCAAAGGTCAACGCGGGGCGGCACGGGCTTCTCCCTCCCCGGCACGGGGAGGGCAGGCGCGAAGCGCCGGGTGGGGGCGGCAAGGCGAACCAGACTCCGACCGTCACCTGTGTGTCGCAGGGCCGCCCCCACCCGGTCGCTGCGCGACCACCCTCCCCCAAGTGGGAGGGAGAGGCTATGTGCTTTCCCATGACCTCCTCCCCCTCGCCCGTCGGCGTGTTCGTGACGCCGGTCACGCCGCTGCAGCAGAACTGCACCACCGTCTGGTGCACGAAGACCATGAAGGCCGCCGTGATCGATCCCGGCGGATCGGTCGACGCGATCCTCGGCGAGGTCGCCCGACGCGGCCTGACGCTGGATCAGATCTGGATCACCCACGGCCATCTGGACCACGCGGCCGGCGCGGCGGAAATGGCGGAGAAGTCCGGCGCGCCGATCATCGGCCCGCATCCGGACGATCAGTTCTGGATCGATGATCTGGAGACCATGGGGGTCCAGTGGGGCCTGCCGGGCGCCCGCACCTTCACCCCCACGCGCTGGCTGGACGAAGGCGACGAACTGACGCTCGGCGAAACGTGCTGGCTGGTCCGCCACTGCCCCGGACACACGCCCGGCCACGTCATCTTCTTCAACGCAGCGGCCCGGTTCGCCCAGGTTGGAGACGTGCTGTTCAAGGGCTCGGTCGGCCGCACGGACTTTCCGCGCAGCGATCCCGCAGCGCTCATCAACTCCGTGATCGACAAGCTCTGGCCGCTCGGCGACGACGTCACCTTCGTTCCGGGCCACGGTCCGATCTCGACCTTCGGCGAAGAGCGGCGGACCAATCCCTTCGTTTCCGATCGCGCGGTGTCCGGAACGCCGCCCACGCGGGCGGCGTCCGGTCCGTCCTAGGGCCTCAGCGGCGCAGAAGGATGCCGATCAGCACGCCGACGCCCAGCGCATAGAGCGTGGCCTTCATCGGCTGATCCTCGATGGCGGTGCGGGCCAGCGTCGCCCGGTCGCGCGCCCAGTAGCGGCCGGCTTCGATATCGCTGCGCAGCGCCTGACGCAGGCCTTGCTCACGGGCGAAGGCGCGCTGCTCGCCGTCCACCAGCAGGCGATCGCCCTCGGCGTCCAGGGTGCGGGTCAGGCCGTCGTCGTCAACGATGTCTTCAGCGTTCAGGGTGGTGTTGGCGTCGGTCATGGAGGCTCCTTTGGGGAGGACGTTGATCCTGGCCGGTTGAACCCGAGGCGTCCGGGGCGGTTCCGCAAGGCGAGAGCTTTTCCCCAGGAGCCGCCATGACCGATCCGACGCCCCCCGTCCCGCAACCTGAAATCCCCCCGATGGACCCCGTGCCGCCGATGCCGGAGATCGATCCGGCCGGGACGCCCGACGAGGTTCCACAGCAGCCGGACGAGCCTGGCGGCGACTTCGATCGTCCGGGCGCGTCCTAAGTCGGGATTCAAGCATAGCCGTTGAAGCGCGGCTTTTGTCGGAACCTTGGCGGGCGGCCGGGGTTTCAGAGCCAACCCTCAGCGTATTCAGAGTAAAAGGGAGCAGCCGATGGCTCAAGGACAACCCAACCGTCCGTCCGGCGTGTCGAAGCGGGGCTTTGCCTCCATGGACCCCGAGCGTCAGCGCGAGATCGCCCGCAAGGGCGGCGCCAGCGTCCCCAGCGAAAAGCGCAGCTTCTCCCAGGACCGCAGTCTGGCGGCGCAGGCCGGCCGCAAGGGCGGCGAGGCCTCCCACGGCAGCCGCAAGCCCGGGGATGTGGCCGGTCAGGCGGAGTAAGCCCTAGCCGGCCCAGTCCGCGTCCCGGGCACGCTCGTAGGCGTCGCGAACCGCCTCGCGCGGTCGGTCGGCTCCGAGCAGCGCCGTCTGCTCGCTCCAGACCTCGGCGAGGCGGCCGACCGTCGTTGTGACCCAGCCGGGCTCCTGTTGGCGGACCCAATTCTCGACCGAGGCGATGTTGAAGATCAGGAGCACCACGGCCGCGATCACGATGACGCGGCTGGTCCAGCGGCGATCGCGCGCGGCGATGCCCTCCTCATCCGGCGGCTCCCCCGGCGGGAAGGCGAACCGGCCGAGCGCCACCAGCGGGTTCACGGGCTCGGGCGCGGTCGGCAGGTCGCGGGCGTCGGCTTTCTCGATCCAGTCGCTCGGCGGGTCGACCGGCGCCCTCTCCGGCTCCGGCGCTTCGAGATAGGGCGCGGCCTCGCCGCCCAGCGGCGGGAACGGCGACGGCGGCAAGGCCGTCGGGAAGGGCGCCAGCGGGATGTCCGGATCTTCGGGGCGGTCGCTCATCGGGCCCTCAGAACTGGAAATAGATGAACGGGGCGACGCCGTCGGGCCTCACCGCCTCGACCAGCAGGATGGCGGCCCCGACCAGCACACCCATCGTCAAGGACGGCGCGGGCTTGAGCCAGGTGGCGAAGCCTTCGACCGCGCGCGGCGGGAGCCAGTGCATGGCCAGACCGCCGACGATCAGCGTCAGCAGGAACGGCGTGACCAGCGTCGCCGCCTCGAACCGGCCGAGGCCAGCCAGCACCTGCATCGCCATGGGGAAGGTCTCGGACCGGAACAGGATCCAGCCCAGGCAGACGATGTGGAAGGTCACGATCACGCCGATCCAGGTCGGGATCACCCTGCGCTCGCCGAACGCGGCGCGGCCCAGCCGTTCGATCACCTGCACTCCGCCGTGCAGCGCGCCCCAGGCGACGAAGGTCCAGGCCGCGCCGTGCCACAGCCCGCCCAGCAGCATGGTGATGAAGACGTTCAGGCAGCTACGCACCAGACCCTTCCGCCCCCCGCCCAGCGGCACATAGAGGTAGTCGCGCAGCCAGCTGGACAGGCTGATGTGCCAGCGCCGCCAGAAGTCCTGCATCGACCTGGCGCGATACGGCTGATCGAAGTTCCTCGGGAAGGAATAGCCCAGCAGGGCCGCGATCCCGATCGCCATGTCCGAATAGGCCGAGAAGTCGCAGTAGATCTGGACGGCATAGGCATAGACGGCGGCCGCGAGGTCGAGCGCGCCGTAGGCTGACGGGTCGAAGAAGACCGGGTCCACCAGGCGGGTGGCGAGCTCCGACGCGATCACCGTCTTCTTGAACAGGCCCCAGCCGATCAGCAGGAAGCCGTGCGCCGCCATCTCGCGCGTCAGGCGGGGCACGCGGTCGAACTGGGGCAGCAGGTCGGACGCCCGCACGATCGGTCCGGCCACCAGGTGCGGGAAGAAGCTCATCAGGAGCATGACGTCGAGCAGGCTCTTGGCCGGCGGCGTCTTGCCGCGATGGACGTCGACGACGTAGCTGATGCCCTGGAAGGTGAAGAAGCTGATCCCGACCGGAAGCACGATCTCGAGCAGCGGCAGGTCCCGCTCCCAGCCGAAGCGGGCCAGCAGCTCGCCCGCCTGTTCGACGAAGAAGCCGTAGTATTTGAAAAAGCCCAGGATCAGCAGATTGGCGGCGACGCCAAGACCGACCAGCAGCTTTCGACGTCCCGCCTCGTCCGAGCGCGCGATCAGGGCCGCCACGCCCCAGTTGAGCGCCGCCGAGGCGATCAGCAGGGCGACGAAGCGCCAGTCCCACTGGGCGTAGAAGAACCAGCTGGCCAGCAGCAGGAACAGCTTGCGCCGCCCGTTCTCGCGATCCAGCGACCACGCCGTGAAGTAGACGAACAGGAAGAAGACGCCGAAGGCGAGCGTCGGGAACAGCACCTAGCGCCCTCCCCGGCTGGCGAAGGCGGCAGCGAGGTCGTCGAACAGCAGAGCGCCGATCCAGTCCCCGCCCGCCCTTGTGAAATGGACATGGTCTGGCCGCATCAGGGGCTCAGGGCCGAGCGTCAGGGCGTGCGCCGAGCATTCGCCTCCCATCCGACCCCTCCAGTCCCAGAACGCGACGCCCGTCTCGGCCGCCACCCGGTGCTGCACGTCCCGCACCACCGACAGCATGGCGGGCGCCCGCCAGCGGCCTTCCGGATCGCCGGCGCAGGTCCCGCCGCCCTCGCCGCGCATGGCTTCGGGCGCGCCGAGCAGCAGGATCGACGCTCCCGGCGCCTCCCGACGCACCCGTCCGATCTGCTCGCGGAGCTGGCGCTCGAACACCGCCGGATCCAGCAGGTCGTCGAAGCCGTCGTTGGTCCCGTAGGCCAGGACCACCAGCTGCGGCGCCGTCCCCTCGAACAAGGGCTGCCGCGCCTCCAGACCCCGCAGCGTCTCTCCGACTGTCCCAACGCCGTCCAGCCGGATGTCGCGTCCCGGGAAGCGCGACTGCAGCCGCCACAGAAGCGCGGCGGTGATGTCCCCGCCCGCCGTATGGCTGTCCCCGAACTGCAGAATCCGCACGGGGCCGGGGCCGCGCAGGGCTCCGAAGAAGCTGGACAGGCCCTCCGGCTGGCACAGACCGCCGGGACAGGTGGCGCTCACCGGACTGGGCATGGGCGTCCAGGGACGTTCCTGGGCCGAGGCCGCTCCGCCCGTCGCCAGAACGGCCGTCAGCACCAGCGGCCGGATCATCCCCCGGTCGGCTCCGACGGCGGCTCCAGCCCCGCGTCGCGGCGGATGCGCGCGGCCACGGGCTCGGCGATGCGCATATAGCCGGCCATGGTCATGTGGATGCCGTCGTTGCCCCGCATCAGCCGACGGCGCCCCGTGCCGGTCTCGGCCAGATAGGCGTCGTACTCGCCGGCCTCGTCGCGGGTCAGGCTCTCGGTCTCGATGAAGGGCACGCCCAGCGCCGCCATGCGGGCCGAGACGACCTCGTTGATCAGGTTCATCTTGGCGTCGAAGCCGGCCCGTTTCATTTCCGGCAGGCCGATCCAGTAGACGGCGATCCCCTGCCCCCGCAGCAGCGCGACGAGATCGTCGACGCGGCGAGCATAGGCGGCCTTCCAGCCGTCGCTGCCGAAGGCGTGGATGACGCCATTGAGCTCGATCGCCTGACCGTCGTTGGTGCCGAACAGGATGACCGCCGCGTCGATCGGCTCCTCGGCGATCTGGCGCGCGGTCTTGGCGTGGATATCGACGTAGTCGTAGCGCGACAGGCCGGTAGAGACCTCGCTGAACTGGGTCACAGTGACGCCGGGCTGCCCCCGCATATCGCGATACAGCGCCGCCCAGACGCCGTCGGCCATGGAGTCGCCGAAGACGCCGATGCGGAGCTGGCCTTGCGCGGCCTTCTCTCGAAGCGGGCTGACCGGTGGGGCAATTGGAGCGGGAGCAGCGGCCATCGCGAGCGGAGCCTCTCCGACGGCGGGGGCCGGGCTCGCCGAGGCGTTGGCGGAGCCGCCCGGCATCAGCGTGGGACGCGCCAGCCAGGCGCGACCGTCCGGCGTCAGGGCCAGTCCGATCCCGACGCCGACCACGAGGGCGGCGGTGACTGCATTCACTCCTGCGCGCACGCGAGGCCCCCAACGCAAACGACCGGGCCTTCATAGCCCGGCCGTCCCCGAATGCGCCATGACGCACGCGCCACGCACGAGCGAAAAGGTTAATCCTCGCCGAGCTCGCTGATGTAGAGCTCCGCCGAGGCGGTGTCGTCGCCGTAGGTCCCGACCCAGATGTCGTAGGTTCCGCTCTGGGCGTCGTTGAAGCGGATGAGCGGATTGAACGCCGCGTCGGCGCCGTCGTCGTCGCAATACCAGCGCCCGTCCGGCCCGTTCACGACCAGAGTGGTGTCGGTCGAACTGTTGACCCCGATGGTCAGGTCGAAGCTGGTGGCGCGGTAGCTCAGCTCGTAGTCCGGCGCTCCGGCGATCCGACCGACGCAGCCGGACCCCAACTGCGAGGCCTCCAGGCTGCCTCCGGCCGTCAGCCGGACCCGGTGCGGATCGGGCGTGAAGCCGCCGCGCAGCGACGTCGATCCATAGGTCGCCGGCAGGGAAGCGTCAGGATAACCATTGTTCGGCCCCGGCCCGCCGTCCAGTTCGCTGATGTGCAGTTCCGCCGGCGTCGTGCCGCCGCCGAAGGTGCCGACCCAGATGTCGTAGACACCCGACGGGGGACTGCCCCAGCGCAGTTCGGCGTTCAGGTTGCCGCCCGAATCGTCATCGCAGTACCAGCTGCCGTCCGGACCGTTGATCAGAAGCGTGGTGTCGCGGTCGGCGTCCGTGCGGATGCGCAAGGGAAAGCTGCCCGCGCGATAGGTCAGCTGGGCGTCCGGGGCCCGGGCCACCATGCCATTACACCCGTCGGCCACATTGGAGGCGTCCACATCGCCGCCCGCCGTCACATAGATAATGTAGGGATCGTCCGGGAACCCGGCGTTCAGCCGATAGTCGCCGTAACTGGCGCGGGCGGACGGATCGACCTGTTGCAGGGTCTTGCTTTGCGAGGTGGCAACAGCTGGCGCAGCCGCCAAAGCAAGAACGAGCAGCGCCGCCGATGTGGTTTTGAACATGAGATCTTCCCCCAACCAAGTTGCCCGGAGATGAGATACCATTGGCTGGCCAAAAACAATCGGCCGTCGGGAATCGTCAGGTTGCTCGGCCCGAGGCGAAGGTGGCCGCGAAGTATCCGGCCGTGGCCGCCAGCAGGGTCAAGGTCGTGCCCCAGGCGATATCGATCACGGTCAATCGCGCCGACCAGTTGGCCAGCGTAGCCTGATTGGTAAGATCGTATGTCGCGTAGGCGACGAACCCGAGAACGGCCCCATTGAGCGCGGCGCGCGTCCAGGCTCCTTCCTTCAGCGCGGGCGCGATGGCCAGGATGACGATCCCGCCGATGTAGATGACGTAGAACGCGACGGCTGCCACCATGTCGGGCTTGGCCGCCATGATCGGGCCGATCACGGGCCGATACAGCCGGTCGGTCATGTTCGTCAGCCAGACGAAGTCGATGGCGGCGAAGGCGACGGCGGTTCCGACGTAGGCGGCGATCCACTTGATCATGCGCGGGCTCCGACGGGGGCGAGCAGATAGTGGCTGACGGCCCAGGTGCGACCTTCGTCGTTCCCGAACAGCCCGGCCGTCGCCAGATAGAAGCGACGCCAGCGCCGCGTCCACAGCTTGGCGTTGGCAGGGCCGTAGGTCTCCGCCATCAGCTCGGCGACCCGGTCTTTGTTCAGATCCATGTTCTGGAGCCAGTGCTCGGCGGTGCGCTGATAGTGGACGCCGTTCCAGGTCCATTCCCGGGTGACGGCGAACAGGTCCGGGAACTGCCGGATCAGGTCGTGGCTGGGCATGACGCCGCCGGTGAAGAAGTGCTGGGCGATGAAGTCGCCGCTGTCGGTGTGGTCGAACCGGTAGGGCGCGTTCCGATGGGTGAAGACGTGGATGAACATCCGCCCGTCCGGCTTCAGCCAGCCGCGCGCCCGGGTCAGCAACGCGCGCCAGTTGGCCATGTGCTCGAACATCTCCACCGAGACGATGCGGTCATAGGCGCCGGGTGACGGCGGCTCGAACACGTTCATGTCCCGGGTGATGACGGTCAGGTTGGTCAGGCCGCGCGCCTTCGCCTCGGCCTCGATATGGCCCCTCTGGCCATGGCTGTTCGACACCGCCGTGATCCGGCTGTTGGGATACTTCTCCGCCATCCGAAGCGACAGCGAACCCCAGCCGCAGCCCATTTCCAGCACCGTCTGGCCGTCCTTGAGTTCGGCATGCGCGCAGGTCTCGGCCAGCGCCGCTTCCTCCGCCTCGTCCAGCGTCTCGGCGCCCGTCGGATAGAGGCAGCAGGAGTATTTCAGCCGCTTGCCCAGGCAGAGGCGGAAGAACTCGGGCGGCAGCTCATAGTGCTGGTCATTCGCCGCCTCGGTGTGTTCGGCGATGGCGCGGGCCCCCATCTCCCGGGCGAAGGCGGCGGCGTCGTGCGGGCCCTCGCGGTCCAGTTTCTTTCGCGCCTCGGTCACCAGGCTGCGGATTGCAGGACGGGTGACAAAATCGGGAAAGGGGGCGTCCTGTAGCTGGCGAATGGCGACGTTTGCGAGGTTCATGCGACGATCCTGACATTGCGGGCCGCCCGGGCGAAGCCTAACCATTGCCGCACGCAACGGCCGCGCTTGGGGGCGACCCGGCAGTTACGCACGACCGCGCCCGTCGGATGAGGCTCATCCAGCCGGGCGAACCGGCCGTAGTTCAGGGGTCAGCCTTCACCGTTTCCCGGAGACCGCATGAGCCCGCACCTCGCCGCCTCGAACCCGACGCCCGTCAAGCGCCAGAGGATCGCCGTCGTCGGCTCGGGCATCTCGGGGCTGTCTGCGGCCTGGCTGCTGTCAAAGCGCCACGACGTGACCCTGTTCGAGGCTGACGACAGGATCGGCGGCCATTCCAATACGGTGGAGGCCCCCAGCCCCTCTGCGCCCGTCGCGGTCGACACCGGCTTCATCGTCTACAACGAGGACAACTATCCGAACCTCAAGGCCCTGTTCGAGCATCTGTCGGTGCCGACCAAGCCGGCGCACATGTCCTTCGCCGTCTCCATCGACGACGGGGCGTTCGAATATTCCAGCCACGGCATTCCCGCCCTGTTCGCCCAGAAGCGCAACTGGGTGAGTCCAAAGTTCTGGCGGATGATCTCGGACCTGCTGCGCTTCCAGAAGCAGGCGCCAAAGGACCTCGCGGAGATGGAGCGGACCGGCGAGACGCTGGACGCCTACCTCAACCGCAACGGCTACGGCGACCTGTTCAAGGAGGCGCATCTGCTCCCCCAGGCGGCGGCGATCTGGTCATGCTCGATGGGACAGATGTCGGCCTATCCGGCGGCGTCGTTCGTGCGGTTCTACATGAACCACAACCTTCTGACCTATGACCTCAAACCGACCTGGCGCACGGTCGACGGCGGCAGCCGGGAGTATGTCCACCGCCTGCACGCGGACTTCGCCGGGCGGACGATCCTGAACGCCGGCGTCGTCGGCGTGTCGCGGGACGGCTCGGGCGCGACGCTGCGGTTCGCCGACAGCCGGGCCGAACGCTTCGACGCGATTCTGCTGGCGACCCATTCGGATCAGGCGCTGCGGCTCCTGGACCAGCCCACAGCCGAGGAGCGGCGTCTGCTCGGCGCGATCCGCTATCGCGCCAACAAGGCGATCCTGCACCGCGACGTCACCGCCATGCCCAAGCGCCGCAAGGCGTGGGCCGCCTGGACGCACAAGGGCTATTCCGACCGCTCGGGCGAAGGCGGCGTCACCTACTGGATGAACGAGCTCCAGTCCCTGCCGGGGCCGCCCCTCTTCGTCAGCCTGAACCCGGCCAAGGCGCCCGATCCGTCGCTGGTGATCGGCGAATGGGATTACGAGCACCCCGTATTCGACCAGGCGGCGGTGGCTGCGCAATCGGAGCTCTGGTCGCTTCAAGGCCGGGGCGGAGTCTGGTTCGCCGGGGCCTGGTTCGGCTCGGGCTTCCACGAGGACGGCTTGCAGGCCGGTCTGGCGGCGGCGGAACAGTTGGGCGGCGTCCGGCGGCCGTGGACCGTCGCGAACGAGAGCGGTCGTATTGTCCTGGGCGCCGCGCCGACGCCCGTTGCCGAGGCGGCGTGACATCGACCCTCCACACGCCGTCATCCTCGGACTTGATCCGAGGATCGGAGGTCGCCGCACGCTCGTCGTCCGCCGATGCGAACGGGACCGTGGATCAAACCCGTCGGCGGAGCCGCGTCATGCCCGATCCTCGGATCAAGTCCGAGGATGACGACGTAGACGTGGGCGGCGACGCGGACGCCCTCTACGTCGGTGAGGTGATCCACCGCCGCGTGGCGAACTTCGAACACCGGCTGCGCTATCGCCTCTACATGGCGCTTCTGGACATCGACGCGGACGAGGTGAACCGCCCTCGCCTGCTCCGCTCCGGCCTGATGCGCTTTTCCCCGCGCGACCACGGCGACCGCTCGACGACGCCGCTCCGCGTCCAGATCGAGAGCCACCTCGCCGCCGCCGGGATCGACATCGACGGCGGCCCCATCCGCCTGCTGACCATGCCCCGCATCCTCGGCTATGGCTTCAATCCGATCAGCGTCTACTTCTGCCATCGCCCGGACGGGACGATCGCGGCGTTGGTCTATGAGGTCACCAACACCTTCAATGAGCGGCACAGCTATCTGGTCGCCGTGCCCGAGGCCGCGCCTCCGGGCTCGATCCGCCAGACCACCGAGAAGTGCTTCTTCGTCTCCCCCTTCATGGACCAGGCCCTGACCTACGACTTCACCGTGCGGCCGCCGGGCGAGGTCGTCTCCATCGTCGTCGCCGTGCGGCGCGGCGACACGCCGATCCTGACCGCCAGCTTCGCCGGTCGCCGCCGCCCCCTGACCGACGGCCAGCTGCTGCGCGCCTTCCTCACCCACCCCCTCCTGACGTGGAAGGTCACCCTCGGCATCCACTGGGAGGCGCTGAAGATGATGCTCAAGGGCGCCCGGTATCGCCATCGGGGCGCGGTCCCCGCTCATCCGGTCACGGTGGGCAAGCCTCGCTGATCCGGCTATCTCTTGCCGTCCTCGCGTAGGGGCCCTAGAGACGGGCCAACGCCGCGTTATTCATCGGATGGTGAAAAAGGAAGAGCGATGCGCAAGATCTACGCCGACGCCAGGTCCGCGCTGGAGGGTCTGACCTTCGACGGCATGACCGTCATGTCCGGCGGCTTCGGCCTGTGCGGCATCCCCGAAAACCTGATCGCCGCCCTGCGCGAGAGCGGGGTCAAGGGCCTGACCGTCATCTCCAACAACGCGGGCGTGGACGGTTTCGGTCTCGGCCAGCTTCTGGAGACGCGCCAGATCGCCAAGATGATCAGCTCCTACGTCGGCGAAAACAAGGAGTTCGAACGCCAGTACCTGGCCGGCGAGCTGGAGCTGGAGTTCAACCCCCAGGGCACGCTGGCGGAACGCATCCGCGCGGGCGGCGCCGGCATCCCCGCCTTCTTCACCGCCACCGGCGTCGGCACCCTGGTCGCCGAGGGCAAGGAGGTGCGCGAGTTCGACGGCCGTCAGTACGTCATGGAGACCGGCCTCGTCGCCGACCTGTCGATCGTCAAGGCCTGGAAGGCCGACGAGCGCGGCAACCTCGTCTTCCGCAAGACCGCCCGCAACTTCAACCCCATGATGGCCACGGCCGGCAAGGTCACCGTCGTCGAGGTCGAGGAGATCGTGCCCGTCGGCTCGCTCGATCCCGACCACATCCACACGCCGGGCGTTTACGTCGACCGCCTCATCAAGGGATCGTTCGAGAAGCGCATCGAGCAGCGCACCGTCCGCGCCCGCGAAGCCGCCTGACCTTCAGCCACGGGGGACTGACATGACCGAGAAATCCGACAACCAGCACCTCAAGAGCATCAGCGACAAGCTGACCTGGGGCCTGATCTTCCTGTTCATCATCATGCTGAACACCTGCTCGCTCAACGACGACATCGAGGACGCCATCCGCGATAGCCGTCAGGAAGCCGCCCCTGCGGCGCCGGCGGCGACCGAGCCCGCGCCCGCAACCACCCAAGGCTGACCCATGCCCCGTACCCGCGAACAGCTCGCCGAACGCGCCGCCCAGGAGCTGCAGGACGGCTTCTATGTGAACCTCGGCATCGGAATTCCGACGCTGGTGGCCAACTACATCCCGGCCGGGATGGAGGTCACCCTGCAGTCCGAGAATGGCATGCTCGGCATGGGGCCCTTCCCCTATGACGACGAGGTCGACCCCGACCTGATCAACGCCGGCAAGCAGACGATCACCGAGATCCCGGAGAGCAGCTATTTCAGCTCGGCCGACAGCTTCGCCATGATCCGCGGCGGTCACATCAACCTGTCGATCCTGGGCGCCATGGAGGTGGCCGAGAACGGCGACATCGCCAACTGGATGATCCCCGGCAAGCTGGTGAAGGGCATGGGCGGCGCCATGGACCTGGTCGCGGGCGTCAAGCGCGTGGTCGTCGTCATGGAGCACGCCAACAAGCACGGCCAGTCCAAGGTGCTGAAGCGCTGCACCCTGCCGCTGACCGGCACGGGCGTGGTCAGCCGCATCATCACCGACCTCTGCGTCTTCGACGTCAAGCCGGGCGGCGCGGGGCTGGAGCTGATCGAGCTGTCCGACGGCGTGACCCTGGACGAGGTCGCGGCCAGGACCGAGGCCGCCTACACGGTTTCCCAAACCCTCAAGGCTGCGGCATAGTTAACTCCGACACCGGCTCCGTCAGAGGGCCGGACGATGGAGGGTGACATGACCGACGGCTCGCCGCCGACCGCCCCGGACCGCATCGCCGCGATCCGCGCCGCCATGACCGACGACGCCGAGGCCGGCGCGACCTTCGCTGAGCCCGTGCGGGGATCGGTCGGAGCCGCCCTTGAACGCCTGGATGCGATCGTCGGGTCCGCGCCCCACGCGGAGGCCGCCGCCCTGCTCCAGCATCTCCGCGATCGGATCTCCGGTCTCGACCCTGCGCGCCTGGAGCCGCGCCGGGGGTTGAGTGGGCTGTTCGACAGCCGGGGCAAGCGACTCAAGGCCTTCCGCGCGGCCTACCTCTCGGCCGCCGATGCGGCGGCATCGGGTGCGGCCGAACTGGTCGATCGCGGCTCGGCCATCGCCCGACGGAGCGAGGACCTGAACGCCCTGTGGACCGAACTCCGCGCGGGTGTCAGCGACCTCGACGACCACCTCGACGCGGGCCGCGCCTGGCTCGTCCAAAGGAACGCGACGGCTTCTGCGCCCCTACCGCCGGAGGCGGCCGCCGCTTTTGAGGACGCGGTCGAGCCGGCTGCCCCTCCTGAGGAGACGTCAAACGAGGCCGAAACGGGTCCGGTCGAAGCCCAGGCCGATGCGGAGGCGAACCGGGAGACCGTCGCTCCGGCGGCCCTATCCGAAACGACACCTCCCCATGATGCCGAGGCCAAACCGGACTCGGCGGCTGCGGCGCCCGTTGAAGCCCAGGCTGAGCCCAGTCCGCCGCCCTCGGCCGGGCTGGCCGCCCTGCCCCACCCGCTCGAAGCCCGGCTGACCGCACTCGCGGCCCTGCGCGCCCGCGCGGTCGCCGCCCTGCCCCGCATCCGGGCGCTGCAGAACGCCGATCACGCCGCGCCGGCGGCCCTAGCCTCCGCGCGGGACGACGTCGAGGCGTGGAGCGCGGAATGGCGGGACGCACTGGGCCTCTCGGGCCGCAAGCCGAAGAAGGTCCGCCCGGACGCCGCCCGGCTGGTCGGAAGCCGGGACGCCCTGATCGGCCGCCTGTCCGCCGCCAAGCGCGTGCTCGCGTCCGCCCAGGCCCGTCTCGCCGAGCTGACGCCCCGCACGCAGACTCCGCGGGAAGAGGTCCGCGCCGCCGCCTGAGACCGTGCGCCTCGAATTCGGCGCGGACGCCCTCTATATGGCCGCCATGACCGCCGTTCTGGACGATCTGGCCGCGCCCGCGTGCCCTCTGCCCGACATCGCTCGCGCCGACATGGACGCGGTGGTCGAGGCCGCGCGCGCGGCGGTGGGCCTGCCGGTCGGCAGCCGCATCGTGGCGGCCATGTCCGGCGGCGTGGACTCCACTGTGGTCGCGGCCCTGCTCGCCAAGGCGGGCTACGACGTCGTCGGCGTGACGCTGCAGCTCTATGACCACGGGGCGGCGCTGAAGAAGAAGGGCGCCTGCTGCGCGGGCCAGGACATCCACGACGCGCGTCTGGCCGCCGAGACGATCGGCATTCCCCACTATGTGCTCGATTACGAGAGCCGGTTCCGGGACTCGGTCATCGACCAGTTCGCCGACGACTATCTGGCGGGCCGCACGCCGGTGCCCTGCATCCGCTGCAACCAGACGGTCAAGTTCCGCGACCTGCTTGACGTGGCCCGCGACCTGGGCGCCGCCGCCATGGCGACGGGGCACTATGTCGGCCGGGCGGTCGGACCGGACGGACGGCCGCAGATGCGCAAGGCCATCGACCCCTCGCGCGACCAGTCCTACTTCCTGTTCGCCACGACGCGCGAGCAGCTGGACTATCTCCGCTTTCCGCTGGCGGGGCTGGAGAAGCCGGCCGTGCGTGGCGTGGCGGCCGAACTGGGCCTGCGCATCGCCGCCAAGCCCGACAGCCAGGACATCTGCTTCGTGCCGTCGGGCGACTATCGCACTCTAATTGACCGGCTGCGTCCGCAGGGGCGCGAGGCGGGCGAGATCGTGCACATGGACGGCCGGGTCCTGGGCGCCCACGGCGGCATCACCGACTACACCATCGGCCAGAGGCGCGGCCTGAACGTGGCCGTGGGCGAGCCCCTGTTCGTCGTGAAGCTGGAGCCCGAGACGCGCCGCGTCGTCGTAGGCCCGAGGGAGGCGCTGCTCACCGCGTCCCTGACGCTGGACGAAACCAACTGGCTGGGCGACGAAGCGAGCATGGAGGCGGCGGCCGAAGCGGGCGCGCCCGTGCTGGCGCGCGTGCGCTCGACCCGGCCGCCGTCGCCCGCGCGGCTGGCGCTGTCGGACGGCGCGATCTCCGTGGTTTTCGACGCAGGAGAAGAAGGCGTCGCGCCCGGTCAGGCCTGCGCCCTCTACGATCCCGCCGATCCGGACCGCCTGCTGGGCGGCGGCTTCATCGCCTCGACGACGGCTGTGGCGCTTGTCTGACGCGCTCGATGGCCGCACCGGCCTGCCTGAGGCCCATCGCTGGCTGCTGGAGACCTATCCGCGTCTGCGCTGGCGTGACGCGGAACTCGGCGAGGTCGCGCGCTTCTGGCTGCAGATGCACGGGAGCTTTCGCCACAAGCAGGCGGAAATGGCGCGCCACGTCGCGACGTGGCGAGCGGGCGGTGATCTCGTCACATTCCACCGCGGCCTGATCCCGACGCTTCAGGCCTATCTTCAGCATCTGGACGGCCACCACCGCGTCGAGAGCGGCCACTATTTCCCCGTCATGCGGCGAGTCGAGCCCGGGATCACCGCCGGCATCGACCTGCTGGACGCCGACCACGACGCCATCCACGGCCAGCTGGAGGCGTTGTTCAAGGCGGGTCTCGCCTTCCATCAGGCCGTCGCAGGCGGCTCGCCTGACGCCGCCGATCCGGCGGCAAGGCTCGGCGATGTGTTGGAACGCACCTCCCGACAGACCGACCGGCACCTGGAGGACGAGGAAGACATCGTCATCCCCCTGATCCAGCGCCACGCCGACGCCTTCGCGCACTGATCCGCGACTCTTTCGCAGACAGGCCGGACAGGACGTGCTCCTATCGGTTCGGGGATCGTGATCAGACCGAAGGGGCTTCGTCCACATGCGTACCGTCCACCTCGTTTCCGTCCTGGCGCTGCTCGCCGCCGCGCCCGCCCTGGCCGCGCCGCCGAGCGAGCCGGCCGCCTCGACCCAGGCCTCCGCGCGCCCAACCTACAGCGCCGCCCAGTTCTTCGAGAACCGCAGCTACCAGCTCAACGGGGGCTCGCGCGTCGGCGCCTTCTCGACCGACGGCCGGTCGATCCTGATCTCCTCGGACCAGACGGGGGTGTTCAACGCCTATGCCCTGCCGATCGCGGGCGGCGATCCCGTGCCCCTGACCAACTCGACCACCACGGCCACCTTCGCCATCAGCTACTTCCCGACGGACGACCGGGTGCTGGTCACCACCGACGGCGGCGGCGACGAGCTGAACCACGTCTATGTGCGCGAGCGTGACGGCACGCTGCGCGACCTGACGCCCGGCGAGAACCTCAAGGCCGGCTTCCTGGACTGGAGCGCGGACGGCAAGACCTTCTACCTGACGTCCAACGCCCGCGACCCGGCCTCCTTCGACGTCATCGCCTATGACGCCGAGACCTATGAATCGCGTATCGTTTTCCAGAACGACGGCTTCTTCCCTGACGCCATCTCGGGCGACGGCCGCTGGCTGGCCTTGACCAAGAACGTCTCCAGCGCGCGCACCGACATCTATCTGGTCGACCTTCAGGCCGGAACGCCGCCGCGCCTGGTCACGCCCGAGCAGAACATTTCACACGGCGTCTACGACTTCACCCCGGACAACCGCTCGCTGATCTACGGCACTGATCAGTTCGGAGAGTTCACCCAGGCCCGCCGCATGGTTCTGGAGACCGGGGACACCGCGCCCCTGATCGAGGCCGAGTGGGACGTGTCCAACGTCGCCTTCTCGCCATCGGGCCGCTACCGCGTCTCGTCGCTGAACGCCGACGGCTCCACCGAGGTGACCATCACCGATACGACGACGGGCCGGCCGGTCAGCGTCACCGGCATTCCGGGCGGCGACGTGGGCGCCGTGCGCTTCAATCCATCCGAGGACCGCATCGCCTTCACCGTGCTGTCGGACACCTCGCCGTCGGACATCTTCACCGCCAGCCTGTCGGACGGCGTCGCCCAGCGCCTGACCACAGCGCTGAATCCGCAAATCGACGAGGACGTCCTGGTCGAGGCCACGGTGGTGCGCTACCCGGCCTCGGACGGCACCCTGATCCCGTCCATCCTCTATCGCCCGCACGGCGCCTCGGCGGAGAACCCGGTCCCCGCCATCGTTCTGGTGCATGGCGGTCCCGGCGGACAGACGCGGCGCGGCTATAACGCCATGGTCCAGCATCTGGTGAACCACGGCTATGCGGTGCTGGGGGCCAACAACCGGGGTTCCTCCGGCTACGGCAAGACCTTCTTCCACATGGACGACAAGCGCCACGGCCAGGAAGATCTCGGCGACATCGTCGCGGGCGGTCAGTGGCTGCGCGATCAGGACTGGGTCGCCGACGACCAGGTCGCCGTGATGGGCGGCTCCTACGGCGGCTACATCACCGCCGCCGCCCTGACCTTCCACCCGACGGCGTTCGAGGCGGGGGTGAACATCTTCGGCGTCACCAACTGGGAGCGCACGCTGCAGTCCATCCCGGCCTGGTGGGGCGCCAACCGCGTGGCTCTGTACGACGAGATGGGCGATCCGGCCACCGATGCCGAGCGGCACCGCCGCATCTCGCCCCTGTTCCACGCCGACCGCATTCAGCGGCCGATGCTGGTCGTCCAGGGCGCCAACGATCCGCGCGTGCTTCAGGTCGAGTCCGACGAACTGGTGGAGGCCGTGCGCGCCAACGGCGTGCCGGTCGAATACGTCCTCTTCCCCAACGAGGGGCACGGGTTCCAGCGCCGCGACAACCGCATCACGGCTCAGGAGGCCTATCTGGCCTTCCTGAATGAACACGTCCGCAAGGCGGACTGAACTGCTCCCTCAGGCCGCCTCTTCGGGGGCGGCCTCCTTGGGCAGGACCTCGCCCACGGTCGGGCGGTTGGCGTGGAAGTGGATCTCGGTATCGCGCCGTTTCACGATCTCGCCGCAGCAGGAGCAGGCGACCCTGGGCTTGAGCTCGTGGCCGCAGGTCGTGTGGGTGAAGGTGACGCCGGAATCGAACTCGCCGTACAGGTGCTGGGAGCCCCAGCCGTGCATGACGATCAGGACATCGGACAGGGCGCGGCCCTTGGCGGTCAGGACGTATTCGTTGCGCGGCGGGCGCTCGGAATAGAGCTGGGGCTCCAGGATGCCGTGCTGGACCAGGGTCTTCAGCCGGGCGGCGAGAACGTTGCGGGCCACGCCCAGACGCTCCTGCCACTGTTCGAACCGCTTCACGCCCTGGAAGGCGTCGCGGATGACCAGCAGCGTCCATGGATCGCCGATCACCTCCAGGGTGGCGGCGATCGAGCAGCTCTGGCGAGAATAGTCGGCGGTGCGTCCCATGCGCTTGAAAGTGACCCTGCGTCAGCGGTTTGGCAAGAGGGTTGCCAAAAACGACGCGGTAGGTCAGTCTTGTTTGGCAACGAACACCGCGGCCTGCTTACGGCGTTTCCTGCATTCCCTCGACTGGCGGGCGGAGGCTTAAGCTTTCGCCCGTCTTCTTTCTCCGGTGACCCATGACCCAGCAGACGCTCGCCGAGGCGATGGCCCTGACGCCGTCTGAAGGCGGAACGCTGACGGCCCGGCTGACGCGGGACTTCTCCAACGCCGCCCTTGCGATGGACCCGGATCGCGGGGCGCCGTTCGGCGGGCTCATGGCGGCCCTGGCCGCGCGCGCCGCTCGTGACGGACTGGACATCGCCCCTCCCCTTCAGACCCTGACGGTGCAGTATCTGGCCGCCGCCCGGTTCGAGGACTGCGCTTTCACGCCGACCCTGCTGCGGGGCGGTCGTTCCGTCGCCTTCGCCCGCGTGGACGCCGGCCAGCCGGACCGCCCCGCCCTGTCGGCTCTGGCCACCTTCGGCAAGACTTCGCCGAGCCCCGACGTGAAGCCGCTGACCGCGCCGGTCACGCCCTTCGCCGATCTGGACGACACGCCTGTCGACCCGAACCTCGCGCCCTGGTTCACCCGCTACATCGAGCATCGCTTCGACGGCGGGCCGCGTCTGGGCGGCGGGAACACGATCTCGGACCCTACGCTGCGGCTGTGGATGCGGACGACCGATCACAAGCCGCTGGACGAGCTGGACCTGTGCTTCCTGCTGGACGGGATTTTCCCGTCCTACATGACGGTATTGCCCGCCCCGCCGGTGATCTCGGCCAGCGTGGACCTGCGCTATGACTTCATCGAGCCGTTGACGCCCGAGACGTCGCCGGAGGGCTGGGCGGTGTTCCAGTTCACGGTGCGCGACGTGGGCGGCGGCTGGGCGCTGGACGACGGCGTGGCCTTCTCGCCGTCGGGGGCGCCGCTGGCGCTGGCCCGTCAGCGACGCAAGCTGGCCCCGACGCGGCCCGCGCGGGAGGGCTGAAACGACAGCGGCCGCCCCCGTCACCGGGAGCGGCCGCTGTTTCCGTTCGGGAAAAACCTCAGGAGCGGTAGTTCTGGATCCGCGTGGTGCGCAGGCCCTGCATGCCCCATTTGTCGATCGCCTTCTGCCAGGCCAGGAACTCCTCAGCCGTCAGGCGATAGCGGGTCAGGGCCTCGTCCAGGGTGATCAGGCCGCCGCGAACGGCGGCGACCACCTCGGCCTTGCGCCGGATGACCCAGCGGTCCGTATTGGCCGGCGGCAGATCGCGCATGGTCAGGGGCGTGCCCGTCGGACCGACCACGTACTGTTCGCCGTCCTTGTTGACGCGACGCTCTTGCAACATGGGCTTATGCCTCATTCACCACCACCAATGAACGAGACTGTACCGAGCGCCCGCTAAGGCCGAGTTTAGCGGCGTGGTGAACCAAGGGATAACATCCCCGGCGGGCCCCAACGTCCGTTTCACTGATCTTTGAGTAAGAGTTCATTCAGTCTAACGAGGCGTTACCTGCCGATCAGCGTTTGATACTGATCAGTTCGGCCAGCATCTCATCGGCCGTGGTGATGATCTTGGAAGAGGCGGAGTAGGCCCGCTGGGTGGTGATCAGGCCCGTGAACTCCGCCGAGAGGTCGACGGTCGAAGCCTCCAGCTGGCTGGCGCCGATCAGTCCCGCCCCGCCGGTGCCGGGCGCCTTCAGGTTGTACGTGCCGGACCCCTGGCTGACGCGATAGGCGTTGCCGTTGGCGGTCGTCAGGCTGTCGGCGCTGGTGAAGGTGGCGAGCGCCACCTGGGCGATGCGGCGCGTCACGCCGTTGTCGAAGATGGCGGTGACATAGCCCTCGTCGTCGATCTCGATGTTCGACAGATTGCCGAAGGCGGTGCCGTTGGTGACCACGGCCTGGACGATGGAGTCGGAGTCGTATTGCGTCAGGCCCCCCGCCGAGGCGGTCAGGTCGAAGCTGACGGTCTGGTCGTCGATGCCGAGCGCCGTGGTCCACTTGGGCGCGGTCGCGCTGGGGGCCACCGCCGAATCCGAGGCGTTCAGGGTGACGGCCGCCGTCGCGGGATCGGCGAACAGCATGGAGCCGGGCGTCGCCGCCTCCGCCGCCACCATGCCGTCGACGTCGAGACGGCCGTCCTGGGTGAAGAGGACCAGGCCGGAACGCAGGATGCCGTTCGGCGGAGCAGAACCGTTGTCGATGTCGGTCGCCGGGATGACGTGAACCTCGGCGCGCCACTCATTGGGGTTCGCGGTCTTGAGGAAGGAGTAGGCCAGGGTGCGCTGGCCGCCCTTGGAATCCGACACCGGAACCGTGATCCGGAAGTCCGGTTTGAAACCGGTGCCCGCCTCCGCGTCATAGGTCGCCATATTATTGGTCGCGACGTTGTAGGTGGCGATGTCGGGCGAGACCGGCTGGCTGGATTGCAGGTTGGCGTTCAGCTGGGCGCGCGTCGTGGCCTGGGCCGTGCCGCCGACCGAGCCGACGTTGATCGAGCGTAGACGGTTGAGATCGGACGGGTCCGTCTCGATCAGCCCCTCGGCGTCGACCGGCCACCCCTGCAGATACAGGCCGGCGGTGTTCTTCAGATAGCCGAAGCTGTCGACCCGGAAGGCCCCCGCGCGGGTGAACAGGCGGGCGTCGCCCGCGTCCAGGTTCTCGGCCTTCTCGGTCACGACGAAGAAGCCCTGCCCCGCGATGCCGAGATCGGTCGAGGTGTTGGTGCGCTGCAGCTGGCCGCCCTGGCTTATGAAGTGCCGCTGATTGGCCAGGACGCCGCCGGCCGAATAGCCTGTGCCCTGGCTCTGGGAGTTGACCACGGTCGAGAACTCGGCGGCGGTGCGCTTGTAGCCCACCGTGTTCACGTTCGCGATGTTCTGGGAGATGGCGGCCAGCGCGGCGGAGTTGGCCGTCAGGCCCGAGACGCCGGCGAGAAGGGCGGAGTTGATGCTCATGGCTTGAGGCTCCTTACGAAAGCAACTTCAGGGGATTGAGGGCCGAGGCGATGGAGGCCATCAGGCCCTCGTTCTCGGAGGTGTCGGTGGTGGTCTGCGCGGCGGCGGCATTCGCCTCCTCGACGCCGATGACGGCGCTGAGCGGCACGATCGACGCGCCGATCGTCAGGTAGGGCTGGCCGTCGTAGAGCTCGACGCCCGTGACGCGGCCGCGGGTCAGCACCTGGGAGTCGACGTCGGCCGTGCCGTTCTTGGCCACGACCTTCAGGGTGTAGACGCCGCCATCGGCCAGCTGGCCGCCGGCGGTGGTCTTGCCGTCCCAGACGAAGTCGTGGGTTCCCTCGGCGCGGTCCGGGGCCGGGCCGCTCCAGACGACCTTGCCGGAGGAGTCCAGCACCTGGAGCTCGACCGAGGAGGCCGAGGCGGCCAGCTCATAGGACCAGTTGGCCTCGCCGTCCTCGAGCCGGGTCGCTGGCCAGGCGGCGGTGGCGTCCTTGCCGATGTAGGAGGTGGCGCCGCTCAGGCCGCCGCCCTGCTGGGCCGCCAGAAGGCTGGTGAGCAGGTCGTTGGTCAACAGCTGCTGCTCGACCCCGGTCATCTGGGTCAGCTGGGCCGTGAACTCATTGGAGTCGAGCGGCGACAGCGGGTCCTGGTTCTTCAGCTGGGCCGTGAGCAGGCTCAGGAAGGTCTCGAAGTTGGAGACCAGGCTGGTGCGGCTTGTATTCGCTCGCGTGGTGGCCTCGGTCGTCGTGATCGCATCGACCATCGTGTCAGACCTTCATATCGACGCCGGCGGGCGTCAGGCTCAGGGAGATCCAGGCGGGCGTCTGGAGCGAGAGGTCGGCCTCGGCGGCCAGGCGCGAGGCGGCGCCGAAGGCGCGGGCGTTCCGGGGATCGGCCTCGCGGTCGAAGGCGCCGCCCTGACCGGCTGACGGATCGCGCTCGGCGAAGGACAGGGCGTCGTCGGCGACGCTGAAGCCTGCCTCGATCAGCTGGCGACGCAGTTCGTCGGTCCGGCCGCGCAGCTCGGTGGCGGCGACGGGGTTGTCGAAGGCAAGCGTCGCCTGGAGAGCCCCGTCGGCGTCGATGTCTAGGCTGACGTCGACGCGGCCAAGGTCGTCGGGCGTGAGCGCCATCTCGAAGCGGGTGGAGCGGCCTTCCAGCTTGCGCACGATCTGGGCGGCGATCTGGGCCGTCGCCTCGACGGCGGCGCGCGAGAGGGTGGAGAAGACGGGAGACGACGCGGCTTCGGCCGGGCCAGCCTCAGGGGCGGCCGGCGCGACCGACGGCGCCGACACCGGCGCGTCATCGGCCGCGATCGGCGGAAGAACAGCCGTCGGAAGCTCGATGGGCGACTTGGCGACCGAAGGCTCGACGGCGGTCGCTAGGGTCTTGTCGGCGGTCGTGGCGTCGGTCGGGGCCTTGCCCTCGGCGCGCGCGCCCTGGGTCTCGGCGGGTGTCGCGCCCTGGCCGGATGGACGGGCGAGCGCCCGGTCGATCACGTCGCGGACGCGGGTCGTTTCGGCAGGCGGCGTGGAGGTCGCCGCCGGGGTTTCGCTCGCGGCTTCGCCCTCGGATCCATCGGCGGCCGGGGAAGAGTCCGCGACGGCCTGACCGGCGGGCTCCGCGGTCTTCGCCGGGCGCAGCGGCGTGATCACGGCGGAGCGGACATTGGCGACCTCCCGCGCGCGATCCGAGGCGACAGGCGTCGCCAGCTTCGCAGGCTCGGCGGGGGCTGGATCGGGCTTGCGGGGACGGTCTTCGGACGCGGTCGCTTCGGCAGCGGCAAGCAGCGTTTCGACAGGCTTTCCGCTCGGGTCGGTTTCCGTCGGGCGCGACGGCCGGGTCGATTGAGCCAGCGACGGGTCAGCCGCTTCGGCGGCGTCGGAGAAAGCGGGAGCGGAGCCGAAGCCGTCCGCCGGGGCGGTCTCGGCGTCCAGGGCCGGCGCGACGGCGGCGGCGTTCGCTTCCGAACCCACGCCGTCCGCCAGGAGGGGTGCGGCCGGGACCGTCGGCGGAGGAGCGAAGTTGGCGCCGAGAACAAGGGCGGGCGTCGCCGTGTCCGTCGCGGGCGCGCCGGCTTCGGGCGCGGGCGCCGGCTCGGCGGCGGGCTGCGGGGCCAGCTCCGCCTTGGCCCTGGGAGCGGACTCGGGGGCGGTCTCGGCCGGGACGGCCTCGTCCAGGGCGGCGCCGAAGGCCTCGGCGTCAGCGGACGCGCGCGCATCGACCTTCGCGCCCTTCACGGGGGCGGACGGCGCGACGACGGACAGGAGGACGGCGGCGGACATGGAGCGCAGGCGGCTTCGGTCTGGAGGAGCGTGGCGCCTGCTGCGCCGGAACATTCGGTTCGCTCGTCGCAAAGGGCGGGCCAGACTGCGAAGTCACAGCCATCCCACTGAAAGGTCGTATCTTTTCTGACCTTACGATCGCGGAGGTCGACATCCGCCGCCGACCATTCTTGCCGTGCGGCGGACGCTTTTTGCCCGGCTCGGCCAGCGTTCCCGGCCTTGGCCCGCCGCTTGCGCGCCTTGTCGGGCATGAAACGGTCGTCGATTCATTTCCTGAATGAAATCAGCGGGGTCGCCGCCGGGCCTTCGCGTGCGGCTGGGCAAACTTCGCAAGGCTGCGGGCAGGGCTTGCCGGGTGGAGGGTTAATCCGATGAGCCTGAACACCATCCTGAACATCGCCAACTCGGGCCTGCAGACCGCCCAGACCCAGCTGCGGGTGGTCTCGGACAACGTCTCGAACGTCAATACGCCCGGATACGTCCGCAAGATCGCCGACCAGCAGTCCTTGACGACCCAAGGGGTCGGCACGGGCGTGGAGATCGCGCGCATCCGCCTGGCCACCGACCGTTTCCTGCAGGCCGCCAGCCTGTCGGCGGGAGCGGAGGCCAGCCGCCAGGGCGTGCGGTATGAGCTCTATGACCGCATCCAGTCGCTGTTCGGCGATCCGGGTGGGGACACCGGCTTCTTCTCCCAGATCGACGACATCTTCTCCTCCTTCGCTGTCGCCGCCGAAGACCCCACCAGCGGACCTCGCCGCCAGGACGCCCTGTTCAAGACGCAAGCGGTCTTCGACGAGGCCGAGCGGATTTCCGGCCAGATCCAGGCCGTGCGCGAGGACGCCGACGGCCGCATCCAGAGCGCGGTCGAAAAGGCCAACAGCCTGCTGCAGCAGATCGAGACCCTGAACCTGGACATCGCCCGGGCTGTGGTGCTGGACGGCGACGCCTCCGGCGCCCAGACCCAGCAGGCGCGGCTGGTCAGCGAGCTGTCGTCCATCCTGGACGTGCAGGTGACGCAGCGGTCCGTCGGCGGCGTCTCGATCCGCACCAGCGCGGGCGTCCTGCTGGCCGGCAACGGCGCCGCCACGCTGGAGTACAATCGCGCGGGCACCGTCAACGCCGAGACGGCCTTCAACGAGATCTGGGTCACCGAGCCCGGCGCCACCAAGCGGCCGCTCGCTGAGGGTCTGAAGTCCGGCGAGATCAAGGGCCTGCTGGAGCTGCGCGACGTCGATGCGCCCCAGACGGCGGAACGTCTGGCCGAACTGGTCGCCCGGGTCGCCGACGAGCTGAACCGCGCCCACAACGCCAACTCGGCGGTGCCGGCACCCACGACCCTGACCGGCAAGAACGTCGGCCAGGCGCTGGAGACGGCGCTGACCGGCTTCACCGGCGGAACGACAATCGCCGTGGTCAATCCGACGACGGGCGCGATCACGACGCGGGCCGACATCGTCTTCTCGGGCGGGACGCTGACGATCAACGGGGCGGCCTCGACGCCGGCCAACTTCCTGACCGACCTGAACGCGGCGCTGGGCGGGGCGGCGACGGCCAGCTTCACCGGCGGACGGCTGTCGATCACGGCGGCGGGCGGCAACGGCGTGGCCGTGGCGGACGATCCGGCCAACCCGAGCGCCAAGGCGGGGCGCGGCTTCTCGCATTACTTCGGCCTGAACGATCTGATCTCCAGCGACCGGCCGGCGCTCTATGACATCGGGCTGACGGCCGGGTCGGCGCACGGCTTCACGGCGGGCGAGACCCTGACATTCCGCTTCACCGACGGCGACGGCGCGCGGTTGCGTGACATCCAGGTGGCGATTCCGGCCGGCGGCACCGTCGGGGACCTGATCACGGCGCTGAACAGCACCGCGACCGGGATCGGCCGCTATGGCTCCTATGCGCTGGACCCGACGACGGGCGAGCTGAAGTTCACCGGGATCGGCGACCCCGCCCCGCGTCTCAGCGTGCTCGCGGATACGACGACCCAGGTTCCCTCCGGCATTTCGGCGACCGAGCTGTTCGGGCTGGGCGGCGGCGTTCGGGCGTCGCGCGCCGACGGCTTCAAGGTGCGCACCGACATCCAGCAGGCGCCGTCGAAGTTGTCGCTGGCGCAGCTGAACCTGGCCGCCGCGCCGGGGGGCCAGGCCCTGTCCACCGGCGATGGACGCGGGGCCCTGACCCTGTCCGACGCCGGTCAGGTGACCGCCCGCTTCTCGGCCGCCGGCGACAGTCCGGGCGGCAGTCTGTCGGTCTCGCGCTATGCGTCGGAGCTCTCCGGCGAGATCGGCGGCAAGGCCCAGTCGGCCAAAACCCGCCGCGACAGCGCCGTCGCCCTGTCGACCGAGGCCAACGCCCGCCAGTCCAACTACGAGGGCGTCAACCTGGACGAAGAGTTGGTGCTGATGACCACCTATCAGCAGGCCTTCAACGCCTCGGCCCGGCTGATCCAGGCGGCCAGCGAAATGTACGACACGCTTCTGAGGATGGTCTGATGAGCCGCGTCTCCACCACCGGAAACTACCAGTCCGCCCTGCTGGACCTGATGGCCTCGCAACAGCGTCAGGCGGACGCCTCCCAGCGCGTCTCGACCCAGAAGGTCGCCACCGACATGACCGGCTTCGGCCGCGGCGCCGAGACGCTGACGGCGCTGAAGGGCGCGGTCAGCCGAGTGCAGGGCTTTCTCGACACCGGAGAGGTCGTGGCCGCCCGCCTGAGCGCGCAGGACCTGGCGCTCAACCAGATGATCGACGGCATCGGCGGCGCGCGCGAGGCGGTGGGCAACGTCCTGTCGTCCGACTCGGCCGGCACCCTGATGCTGGAGCTCGAGGGATACTTCCAGTCGGTGTCGAACGGCCTGAACGCGCGCCACCAGGGCGGCTACCTCTTCGCCGGGGCCGACACCTCGAACCCGCCGGTCTCGGTGGGAACACTGAGCGACCTGGCGGCCGCCGCCAGCGTCGCCTCGGTGTTCGGCAACGACACCATCAAGCCGGTGTCGCGCGTGGCGGAGAACACCTCGGTGGAGACCGGCTATCTGGCCGACGAGCTCGGCACGGACATTTTCCAGATCTTCCGCGACATCAAGGAATACCACGACAACCCCGCCACCGGCCCGCTGACGGGCAAGCCGACGGAGGCCCAGAAGGCGTTCCTGACCGCCCAGCTGTCGCGCCTCGATGCCGCCAAGGGCGCCACCATCGACGTCGGAGCGCGGAACGGCTCGCTGCAGAAGCGTATCGACCAGATGGCGACCAGCCATACGGCGCAGATCATCGCCCTGAACGATCTGGTGTCCGATCGCACCGACGCCGACCTGGCGCAGGCCGTGACGGACCTGCAGCTGGCCCAGGTGGCGGTGCAGGCCTCGGCCCAGGTCGTGAGCCAGCTCAGGGACGTCACCCTGCTGAACTATCTGCGGTGACGATCACTCGCGGATCTCGCCTCTCTTAAGTCTCGCGAGAAACGCTTCCACACCCCCGTCATCCTCGGACTTGATCCGAGGATCGGAGGCTTGGCCAACAAGAAAGGGGTAGAGGTCGCACCAATCGGGGTTGCGACGCTCGATGAGTTCCATCTTCCAGGGCCGATTCCATCGCTTCAGCTGCCGCTCGCGGTGAACCGCCGAAACCATCATCTCGAACGGCTCGTACCAGACCAGCATCCCGCAGCGATGCCGCTTGGTGAAGCCGTCGTAGAGGCCCTCACGATGTTCCCGACCTCGGCGGTAGAGGTTGTTGGTCGAGCCGACATAGATGACGCCCATCGGGCGGCTGGCCTCAATGTAAGTGGCGATGAAGGGACGTTCCAAAGGCAGAGCTCGCTGATGCTCCGATCCTCGGGTCAAGCCCGAGGATGACGGAGTTGGGGTCGCGCAGCGTGCGACACGTCGACTATAGCCATTCTCCCCTAATGAGAACATAATGGCAACATATGGCTCAGCTGGACCTCAGACGAAAACTCGCCGTGCTGGCGGATGCGGCGAAATATGACGCCTCCTGCGCTTCGTCCGGGACGTCCAAACGCGATAGCCGGGGCGGCAAGGGGATCGGCTCGACTGAGGGCATGGGCATCTGCCACGCCTATACGCCGGACGGTCGGTGCGTCAGCCTGCTCAAGATCCTGCTGACCAACTTCTGCATCTACGACTGCGTCTACTGCATCAACCGCGTGTCCTCGAACGTGCAGCGGGCGCGGTTCACGGTCGATGAGGTCGTCGAGCTGACGCTGAACTTCTACAGGCGGAACTATATCGAGGGCCTGTTTCTGTCGTCGGGCATCATCCGGAACGGCGACTACACGATGGAGCAGCTGGTGCTCGTGGCCAAGAAGCTGCGGGAGGAGCATCACTTCCGGGGCTATATCCACCTCAAGCTGATCCCCGAGGCCGATCCGAAGCTGGTGGAGGAAGCGGGACTCTACGCCGACCGCCTGTCGGCCAACATCGAGCTGCCGCGCGACGAGGCGATGGGACGGCTGGCCCCGCAAAAGGACGTCGGCGTCATCAAGAAGGCCATGGCTGACGTCCGGCTGAAGGTGCAGGCCGCCAGGCCGGAAAAGAAGACCAAGGCCCGCCCGCCGAAGTTCGCCCCGGCCGGCCAGTCGACCCAGCTGATCGTCGGGGCGGACGACGCCCCGGATACGGAGATCCTCGACCGGTCCGCCTCGCTTTACGGCGGCTACGGCTTGCGCCGGGTCTACTACTCCGCCTTCAGCCCGATCCCGGACGCGAGTTCCGCCCTGCCGGTGACGAAGCCGCCCCTGATGCGCGAGCATCGGCTCTATCAGGCCGATTGGCTGATGCGCTTCTATGGCTTTTCGCCGCCGGAGATCGGAGAGGCGACGACGGGCGGTATGCTGGATCTGGCCATCGATCCCAAGCTGGCCTGGGCGCTCAATCGACGCGAAGAGTTCCCGGTGGACGTCAACACCGCTCCACGCGAACGGCTGCTCCGCGTGCCGGGGCTGGGCGTAAAGTCGGTCGACCGCATGATCTCGGTCCGGCGCTACCGCACCCTGCGGCTCGAGGATGTCGCGCGCCTGTGCCGGGGCATCGACAAGGTGCGGCCGTTCATCACCGCGCTGGACTGGACCCCGGGCGGTCTGACCGACGCGGTCGATCTGCGCGCGCGGATCGCGCCGGAACCGCGACCGGAACAGCTGACGTTGTTCTGAGATGGCGACCGCCGTCCTGGATCACGAGATTGATTTCGACGGCTGGCGCGCGGCGGCCCGGCGGTTCCGGCTGGCGGGGGTCGAGCCGGCGCAGGTTCGGTTCGTGGTGCGAGGACAACCACACACCGGCGACCTCTTTTCTCCCGTGCACCCCGGCGAAGGCCGGGGTCCAGAAGCGCACTCACGGGCAGGCGTCGAAGACGGTGCTGGATCATTCCCATCCACCTTCGACGGAGTTCCTGATCTGGACCCCGGCCTTCGCCGGGGTGCACGGAGGGAAGAGAGCTTCACCGTCCCCAAGGCCTTCGTCGACATCGCCCAGGAGGTGATCCTCCATCGCTCCGAAGACCGCTTCGACCTGCTCTACCGCCTGCTCTGGCGGCTGCGCGATCAGCCGGACCTGATGAAGGTGGTCTCCGACCACGACGTGGCCGACGCCCTGGAGCGGGCCAGGAACGTCAGCCGGGCCTCGCACAAGATGAAGGCCTTCGTCCGCTTTCGCCTGATCGACGACGAGGACGGCGAGCTCTACGTCGCCTGGTTCGAGCCGGCCCACCGGGTGCTGGAGAAGACGTCCGGCTTCTTCGTGCGGCGCTTCACGACCATGCGCTGGTCGATCCTGACGCCGGACGGCTCCTGCTTCTGGGACGGCGAGGCCCTGACCTTCGGCCCCGGCGCCCGACCCGAAGACGCTCCGGACGACGACGAGGTCGAGGAGTTCTGGAAGACCTACTACGCCTCCACCTTCAACCCCGCCCGGCTGAAGACCAGGACCATGCAGGGCGAAATGCCCAAGCGGTACTGGAAGAACCTGCCGGAGGCGCAGCTGATCCCGGAACTGGTCGCCGCCTCGTACGCTCGCACCGAGACTATGGTCCAGGCCGCCCCGACAGAGCCGAACGCCCGCCTGTCCAAGGCCATCGCCCGGCATGCGCGCGACGGATCGTTCGAGGAGGGATTCGTCGCCTCCAGCCTCGATGAACTGCGCCACGCCGTGCAGGCCTGCCGCCGCTGTCCGCTTTGGCGCGACGCCACCCAGGGCGTCTGCGGCGAGGGGCCGAGGGAGGCCAGGCTGATGATCGTGGGCGAGCAGCCCGGCGATCAGGAAGACCTCGCCGGCCGCCCCTTCGTCGGCCCCGCCGGTCAGGTGCTGAATCAGGCGCTGGAGGCCGCCGGCATCGACCGGGACGACGTCTTCGTCACCAATGCGGTCAAGCACTTCAAGCACGAGCCGCGCGGCAAGCGTCGCCTGCACAAGACGCCGGTCGCCAGCGAGGTCTCGGCCTGCCGCTGGTGGCTGGATCAGGAGCGGCGGCTGGTGAAGCCTGCGATGACCCTGGCGCTGGGCGCGACCGCATCCTTGGGCGTGCTCGGGCGCAAGGTGGCGGTGACGCAGGAGCGGGGCCAGCCCCTGACCCTGGCGGACGGCTCGACGGCCATGATCACGGTCCACCCGTCCTACCTGCTGCGACTGCCGGACGAGGCAGCCAGGGCGCGGGAGCACGAGCGGTTCATCGCGGACCTGGCGGCCGTCAGCGCCAGGCTCTGACCCGCAAGTCATCACCTGTTGCAGACCGACGACGCGGCCGCTTTGATGGCGCATGGGCGCAACCTGCGGCGTTCTCGATTCGCATTCGCTCCGCTAAGGGTGACTTATGAGAACGGCGGAATTCCAGATCGAGGAGGCCAGCGGCGGCGGAGCCCTGCTGCGGCTCTCGGGCGACTGGACCACCATGACCTTGGGCAAGGCCGCGGTGCGGCTCGGCGATGGGCTGCAAGGGCGCTCCGTCGCAAAGGTCGACGTCAGCGACCTGGGGCGGTTCGACACCGCCGGCGCGCTCGCGCTCGTGCAGGCGTCGGGCTGCGCCATCCCGAAGGACGCCTTCGCCGCCCGCCCGGAGGCCGGGCGCATCTACGCCATGGTCGAGACCCTGGAACGCCAGGCCGGCCAGCCGCCCCCGGCCAAGCAGTCCCTGACCCGCTTCTTCGCCAAGATCGGCCACGGGGTGCATGACGCCGGGGCCGAGTTCCTGCTTTCGATGGCGTTCCTCGGGCGCCTGCTGACGGCTAGCGGACACGCGCTGCGTCGTCCCGCCGACATCCGATGGGCGGCGTGGGTCAGCCAGGCCGACCGGGCGGGGCTGGACGCCCTGCCGATCATCGCCGTGACCAACTTCTTCATCGGCGCGGTCATCGCCTTCCTCGGCGCCAACCTCCTGACGCAGTTCGGGGCGGGCGTCTTCACGGTCCAGCTCGTGGCCGTGGCGGTGCTGCGCGAACTGGCGGTCCTCATCACCGCCATCCTGCTGGCGGGCCGCTCCGCCTCCTCCTTTGCCGCCGAGATCGGCTCCATGCGGATGAATCAGGAGGTCGACGCCATGCAGGTGATGGGCGTCAATCCGTTCCAGGCCCTGGTCATCCCCCGGCTGGCCGCCATGCTGGTCATGATGCCGCTTCTGACCTTCGTCGGCATGCTGGCGGGTTTCCTCGGCGGCGGCCTGGTGACCTGGAGCCAGCTGGACTACGGCCCGGCCTTCTTCATCCAGAGGATCAGCGACGACCCCCTGATGGACACCCACCTGATGGTCGGCATGGTCAAGGCGCCGGTGTTCGCCATCGTCATCGCCGCCATCGGCTGTCGCCAGGGCATGGCGGTGGCCGGCGACGTCGAAAGCCTGGGCCAGCGGGTGACCGCCGCCGTCGTCCAGGCCATCTTCGCCATCATCGCCCTGGACGCGATCTTCGCCCTCATCTTCCTGGAGCTGAACCTGTGAGCCGGCCGCCCGCCCCAGCGCCGGCCGCGAACGACGCCGGCTCCGAGAACCTGATCGAGGTGCGCGGCCTGCTCAGCCAGTTCGGCGAACAGGTGATCCACAAGGACCTCGACCTCGACGTGAAGCGCGGCGAGGTGCTGGGCGTCGTCGGCGGGTCGGGCACCGGCAAGACCGTGTTGCTCAACTCCATCATCGGCCTGAAGGAGCCCGAGGGCGGCACGATCCGCATCTTCGGCCACGACCGGGGGGACCTGACCGAGGCGCAAGCCGCCGACATCGAGCGCCGTACCGGCGTGCTGTTCCAGCAGGGCGCCCTGTTCAGCTCCCTGACCGTGCTGGAAAACGTCGCCTCGCCCATGGTCGAGCACACCAGGCTGCCGCACGACACCATCCGCGAGCTGGCGGAGATGAAGATCGCCATGGTCGGCCTCAAGCCCGAGAGCCACCACCAGAAGCCGGCGGAGCTGTCCGGCGGCATGAAGAAGCGCGTCGGTCTCGCCCGCGCCCTGTCGCTGGACCCGGAGCTGATCTTCCTGGACGAACCGACGGCGGGTCTGGACCCGATCGGCGCCGCCGCGTTCGACGAGCTGATCCGCAAGCTGTCCGACGATCTGGGACTGACGGTCTTCATGATCACCCACGATCTCGATAGCCTTTACGCCATCTGCGACAAGGTCGCGGTGCTGGCCGACAAGCGGGTGATCGAAAAGGCCACGGTGCAGGAGTTGGAGAAGTCCGACCACCCGTGGATCAAGGAATACTTCCTGGGGCCGCGCGGACGCGCCGCCACCGAGGCCGCCTGAGGAGCCGAGATGGAACGAGACGCCCACTACGCCGCCGTCGGCATCGCCACCGTCGCCCTTCTGGCGGCGCTGGCGGTGTTCACCATCTGGCTGGCCCGGCTGCAGTTCAACGACGAGTACGACCTCTACGACATCGTCTTCTACGGCCCCGTGCGCGGCCTGTCGGAGGGCGGCGAGGTCCATTTCAACGGCATCCGCGTGGGCGAGGTGACCGACCTCAACCTCGACCCCAACCAGGGCGACCAGGTCATCGCCCGCGTGCGTCTGGACGCCACCACCCCCGTGCGCGTCACCAGCCGCGCCCAGCTGGAGCCCCAGGGCATCACCGGCCTGAACTACATCCAGATCACCGCCGGGACCGACGGTTCGGCCCTGCTCAAGAGCCAGTACGCGGAAAACGTCGTGCCGGTGATCCAGTCCCAGCCCTCGCCCATCGCCGAACTCCTCAGCGGCTCGGGCACGGTGTTGGCTCAGACCGTGGACGCCCTGAACCGCATCAATCGCGTCCTGTCCGATGACAACGTGCGCAGCTTCTCGACCAGCCTGCGGAACGTCGAGGCCCTGACGACCGAACTCGAAGCGCGCAAGGGCATGTTCGAGGACCTCGAGAAGGCGCTGGAGTCCGCCAACGCCGCCATCGCCGAGTATCAGGCTCTGGGGGCCGACGCGCGTCGCCTGATCAACACCGACGGCCAGGAAGCCATCGCCAACATCAACGCCGCGACCGCCGACGCCCGCACCGCCATCGCCTCGATCAACCGCACGGCCAATGCGCTCGAAGGTCCGGTCGGCGAGGTCGCGACGACCGGCATCCCGCAGCTGCTGGAGGCCATTCAGGGCCTCGAAGCCGCGACGCAGTCCTTGCAGGGCCTGATCGACGACGTGCGCGCCAGCCCGCGCGACTTCATCGCCCGTCCGCAGTCTCAGGAACTGGAGGTCCAGCCGTGATCCGTTCGCTCGTTCTCGCGGCCGCCGCGCTCTCCCTGTCCGGCTGCGCCCTGCTGTCCAGCCCCGACCCGGTCCAGCTCTATCGTTTCGGAGAGAGCGGCGGCGCGACGGCCTCGGCCGTGACGGTCTCCAGCCCGGTGCAGGTGCGGCTGAGGAACGTCGAGTTCCCGTCCGCTTCGCGCGGCGACCGCATCCTCGGCGTCACGGGGCTCGAAGCCGCCTACATCGGCGGGGCCCGCTGGGTCTCTCCGGCGCAACAGCTGATGTCCCAGAGCATCGAGAACGCCTTCGGCGAACAGGCTCGCACGGTCCGCCTGATTGGCCAGCGCGAGCTGACACCCGCCACGCGCGTCCTGGACGTCGATGTCCGCACCTTCGAGGCCCGCTATGACTATGAAGGCGCGATCCCGGTCGTGACCATCAGCGCCCGCGCCCGCCTGCTGCGCTTCCCCGAACGCACGGTGGTGGCCGAGGAGGTCATCACCGTGACCGAGTCCGCCGGCCAGAACCGCGTCTCCGCCATCGCCCAGGCCTTCGACCTGGCGTCGCGCGAGTTCAACACGCGTCTGGTCACCTGGACCGAGGCGAACGCCGGCTAGCCCACGTCATTTCCGGACGTAGGAAGCCGCGCGCCCCCTGCCCTCGCCCACGCGACTGCGCTAAGCCCACGGCATGGCTCGAGACGGCGCGATCTATGTCTGTCAGTCCTGCGGGGCGGTCCACGGCAAGTGGTCCGGCCAGTGCGGCGCCTGCGGCAACTGGAACACCATCGTCGAGGAGAGCCGCTCGGCCCCGCCCGGCGCGCTGAAACCCGCCGCCACCGCCCGCAGCCGGGGTCTGGCGTTCGAATCCCTCCAGTCCGAGACGCCCGAGCCGCCCCGCATCGTCACCGGCGTCGCCGAGTTCGACCGCGTCTGCGGCGGCGGCGTCGTGCCGGGGTCCGCCATCCTGCTGTCGGGCGACCCGGGCGTCGGCAAATCCACCCTGCTGCTCGATGTCGCCGGCCGCGCGGCTATAGCGGGCAAGCGCGTCGCCTACATCTCCGGCGAGGAGGCGATCGAGCAGATCCGCAGCCGCGCCAAGCGCATGGGCTTGGCCTCCGCCCCCGTCGAACTGGCCTCAGCCACGGCGCTGCGCGAAATCCTCGGCACGCTGAAGCGCGAGAAATTCGACATCGTCATCGTCGATTCCATCCAGACCCTGTGGTCCGACGCGCACGAGGCTGGCCCCGGTTCGGTGACGCAGGTCCGCGCCTGCGCCGGCGAGCTTGTGCGTCTCGCCAAGGCGGGCGGTCCGGCGCTGGTGCTGGTCGGCCACGTCACCAAGGACGGCCAGGTCGCCGGCCCCCGCGTCGTCGAGCACATGGTCGACGCCGTCCTCAGCTTCGAGGGCGAGCGCGGCTACCCGTTCCGCATCCTGCGCGCCGGCAAGAACCGCTTCGGCGCCACCGACGAGATCGGCGTATTCGAGATGGGCGACGCAGGGCTCTCGGAGGTCTCCAACCCCTCCGCCCTGTTCCTCGGGGAGTCCAAGGAACGCGCCCCCGGCTCCGCCGTCTTCGCCGGCATCGAGGGCAGCCGCCCCGTGCTGGTCGAGGTCCAGGCCCTGGTCGCGCCCTCCGCCTACGGCACGCCCCGCCGCGCCGTCATCGGCTGGGACACGGGGCGCCTGGCCATGGTGCTGGCGGTGCTGGAGGCCCGCTGCGGCGTCGGCTTCGGCAATCAGGACGTCTATCTGAACGTCGCGGGCGGCCTGCGCATCAACGAGCCCGCCGCCGACCTCGCCGCGGCCGCCGCCCTGATCAGCTCCGTCACCGACACCCCCCTGCCCCAGGGCTGCATCGTCTTTGGCGAGATCAGCCTGTCCGGAGAGGTCCGCGCCGTCGGCCGCGCCGAGGCCCGCCTGCGCGAGGCCCAGAAGCTCGGCTTCGACCAGGCTCTGTCCCCGCCCCTCACGGTCAAGGGCGGCGGCGTTTCGATCACACCCGTCAGCCGCCTGACCGAGGCCGTCGAACGAATCTCGCAGAACAGGTATTAGGTCGGCATGGCCGCAGCCGCTGACGCATGACCGGGTTCGACGCCTTCGCCTTGCTCGTGATCCTCGCCTCGGCCGCGGCCGGCTGGGTGCGCGGCGGCACGCGCGAGATCATCACCCTGCTCAGCTTCGTTCTGGCGGCCTTCATCGCCCTGGTCGCCCTGCCCCTGACCGCACCGCTGGGGCGCGCCCTGATCGATCCGGACTGGGCGGGCTCCATCTTCGCCGCGATCGGCTCCTTCCTGCTGATCTATTTCGGCATCCGCATCTTCGGCTCGATCCTGTCCAGGAAGGCCCAGGCCCATCCGACGCTGGGCGGCGTCGACCGCTTCCTCGGCATCCTGGTCGGCACGGGCCGGGCGCTCGTGCTGCTGGGCGCCATCCACCTCGTCATCGTCGCCGCCCTGCCGGGAGAGCGCACGCCAAACTGGCTGTCGGAAGCCGCGCTTCGGCCCGTCAGCGCCGGGGCCGCCCGCGCCATCCAGATCATCCTGCCCGGCATCGGCCGGGGCGCCGACGCCATCAGCCCCGTGGTGGATTCGTCCGTCCGCAGAGGCTTTTCCAACGATCCCGCCTTGCCCTCGGCGCAATCCGCGCCTACCTCGCCGCCTGCCGCCGCCGAATAGAGTTCTCGCCTGTCATCGGAGCCCCCACGATGATCAAGCTCGACCACGCCATCGCCTCTCCCGTCGTGCACCGCGAGCACCATCGCGAGGCCGACGACGACCGTCCGCGTCTTGAGTGTGGCGTCTGCGGCGTCTGGGGCGCGCCCAACGACGAAGCCTCGTCCATCGTGGCGCTCGGACTGCATGCGCTCCAGCACCGGGGCCAGGAGGCCTGCGGCATCGCCTCGGTGAAGGCCGCCCGCTTCCACACCGAACGCCACATGGGCCATGTGGGCGAGGCCTTCGGCGGCTCGGACTTGCCGAGCCGCATGCCCGGCCCGGCGGCCGTGGGCCACACCCGCTACTCCACCGCCGGCGGCAGCTTCCTGCGCAACATCCAGCCCATGTTCGCCGACCTGGACCAGGGCGGCATCGCCATCGCCCACAACGGCAACCTGACCAACTTCCACTTCCTGCGGAACCAGCTGGTCGGAGAGGGCTCGATCTTCCAGTCGACCTCGGACAGCGAGGTCATCCTCCACCTGATCGCCCGCAGCCGGAAGGCCAAGATCGTCGACCGCTTCATCGATGCGCTCGCCCGCATCGAGGGCGGCTACGCCCTGGTCGCCCAGACCCGCACCAAGATGATCGGGGCGCGCGACCCGCTGGGCATCCGCCCGCTGGTGCTGGGCCAGCTCGGCGACGCCTGGATCTTCGCGTCCGAGACCTGCGCGCTCGACACCATCGGCGCCACCTTCGTGCGCGACGTGGAGCACGGCGAGGTCGTGGTGATCGACCACGAGGGCGTCCGCTCGCTCAAGCCCTTCCCGGCCCGCGCCGCCCGCCCCTGCCTGTTCGAATACGTCTACTTCTCCCGCCCCGACAGCGTCGTGAACGGCCGCTCCGTCTATGGCGTGCGCAAACGCATGGGCCAGAGCCTGGCCCGGGAACACGCCGTCGAGGCCGACGTCGTCGTGCCGGTGCCCGATTCCGGCGTGCCGGCCGCCTTGGGCTACGCCCAGGAAAGCGGCATTCCCTATGAGATGGGCATCATCCGCAGCCACTATCTGGGCCGCACCTTCATCCAGCCCAGCCAGGGCGCCCGGCAGAAGGGCGTCGCCATGAAGCACAGCCCCAACCGTTCGGTCATCGAGGGCAAGCGCGTCGTCCTGATCGACGACTCCATCGTGCGCGGCACGACCTCGGTGAAACTCGTCCGCGCCGTCCGCGCTGCGGGCGCCAGGGAGGTCCACCTGCGCTCGGCCAGCCCGCCCATCCTCTGGCCCGACTTCTACGGCATCGACATGCCCGAGCGCGACCAGTTGATCGCCGCCAACAAGTCGATGGAGGAGATGCGCGAGTATCTCGAGGTCGAAAGCCTGGGCTTCCTCTCCGTCGAGGGTCTCTACCGCGCCATGGGCGAGGAGCGTCGCGACCCCGCCAACCCCCAATTCACCGACCACTACTTCACCGGCGACTACCCCACCCGCCTGCTCGACCGCGAGATCGAGGAAGGCGGCCGCGACCTGACCAACCGGCAACTTTCCCTGCTGGTCAGCGCTTAAGCCGTCTATGCAGACGCAGCTCGGCTACTTCACCCTGGAAACCCTCGACATCGCCAAGGCCAAGGCCTTCTACGGCGCCCTGTTCGGCTGGACCTTCGACGCCGAGGCGTCCCAGTCGACCTACGCCCACGTCGCCGGATCCAACCCCGCCTTCGGCTTCACCAAGGTCGAGCGCACCGGCGGCCACCCCAACCTCTACTTCCAGGTGGCTGACATCGACGCCGCCTGCGCCCGCGTGACCGAACTCGGCGGCCGGGCCGCCATCCCGTCCGACAGCCCGTCGGGCCGCTCCGCCACCGTCCACGACGACCAGGGGGTCGCCTTCAGCCTGTGGCAGCCCGCGCCGGGCTATTGATCCCGCTCTCGCCAACCTCGCCAGTCCTGCGACATGTGGAACAGGCGGTGGATGTGCAGCTCGTCGCCCATCAGTTCGTAGATGACGATGTAGCGCGTCTTCGGAACGATCTTTTCGAAGGTTCCCGGCGCATGCCCCGGTCGGCCGATCGGACGCTCAGCCAGTCCTTCGATTGTGGCCCGAATCTGGGCCGCGAGCTTTCCCGCGGCGACGGGGTTGCGCGGGATCAGGTACATCATGGCGGACCGGTACTGGCGCTTGCCCCAGTCCGACCAGACAACCTGTCTCAAGCAGCTTTGTCCTTGTAACTCGCCAGCAACTCGTCGATCTCCGCCATCACTTCCTCATGGGTATGGGTCCGACCCTGACGGATGTCCTCGCGGCTCTTCTCGATCTCCTCCAGCATCTCCAGATGGTAGTCGAGGTAGGTCCCCAGCGCCCGCTCGGCGACGGCCGAGGGCGTGCGGTCCGTCTCGGCGGCGAGCCGCGCCAGCTTGGCCTTCAGCTCCTCGGAGACCCGCAGGGTCAGGGCGGCGGTCTTGGGCATGATCGATCCTCGCTTGCGTGATGCAATGTATCACATTGACCGCCGAGCCGACCACACCCTAGGACGGCGGCCATGACCGACGACGCCCTCCCCCTCGACGACCGCATCGCGCTTGTGACCGGCGCCTCGCGCGGCATCGGCTATCAGAGCGCGCTCGCCCTGGCGCTCGCCGGGGCCCACGTCGTCGCCACGGGCCGTACGCAAGGCGCTCTGGAGGAGCTGGACGACGCCGTCTACGCCGCCACCGGGCGTCACGCGACGCTGGTGCCGTTCGATCTGGTCGACGGCGGCGGGATCGATCGGCTGGGCGGGGCCATCTTCGGCCGCTTCGGCAAGCTGGACGTCTGGGTCCACGCCGCCGCGACCCTGGGCGCTCAAGGACTGACGCCGGTCAGCCACATCGACCCGCGGGGCTTCGCCAAGATCGAGAAGACCAACTTCACGGCCACCTACCGGCTGATCCGCTCGCTGGAGCCCCTGCTGCGCCAATCGGACGCCGCCCGCGTCATCCACCTGACCACCAGTCTCGCGCGCGAGCCCAAGGCCTTCTGGGGCCTCTACGCCGCGACCAAGGCGGGCGCGGAGGCGATGATGCTGTCCTGGGCCGACGAGATCGAGAACACCTCCATCCGCATCGCCGTGCTCGATCCCGGCCGCATGCGCACCCAGATGCGCGCCCAGGCCTTCCCCGGCGAAGACCCCGAGACCCTGACCCACCCGTCCGAGATAGGCCCGCTGATCGTCGAGCTGGCGCGCGGCGACCGCACGCCGCCCCAGCGCGTCTCGTTCAAGGAGTGGAAGGCCACGCTGCCGCCGGAAGCGCTGATCTGACGATCAATCGTCGCGGTGGACGCGCTCGCGGCGCTCGTGCCGCTCCTGGGCCTCGACCGACAGCGTCGCCGTCGGGCGGGCTTCCAGACGACCCAGGCCGATCGGCTCGCCGGTGTCCTCGCAGTAGCCGTAGGAGCCGTCCTCGATGCGGCGCAGAGCGTCGTCGATCTTGGAGATCAGCTTCCGCTGCCGGTCGCGCGTGCGCAGCTCCAGCGCCCGGTCTGATTCTGAGGAGGCCCGGTCCACCAGGTCCGGGTGGTTCTCGGTCTCCGCCTTCAGATTGACGACGGTGCCCTTGGATTCGCGAAGGATCTCGTCCTTCCACGCCAGCAGCTTGGATTTGAAGTAGGCCAGCTGCCGTTCGTTCATGAACGGCTCGTCCTCGGTGGGCCGGTAGCCGGCCGGTTCGTCCGATGGGACCGAAGCTAAAGCGGTCATCGCACTCACACAAAAGAACAACGCCCCCCGTGGCGTTACGCGGCGTATAGGCAGGTCGGCGAGTCCCGGCAACACGGTTCTCGTTTCCGTGATCGCGGCGACGCTTGGGTTGAGTCGTCAGCGTGACATTTCTTCATCACCCGGTTCGTCGATCCGGGGATAGTTTCGGGAAAACTGGCGCTTATGCTGCGCTGCGGCGAACCTCGGCCTTGGCCAGCTCGACGGCGGCGCGGAGGTCGATCTGATCCAGCAGGCCGGTCAGGGCCGGGTCGGGATCTTCCGGCCGTTCCTCGCGCAACGACCGCGACAGCCGCTCCAGCGACGCCTCCCCGCTCTCGCCCGCCAGCAGCGCCAGCTTCAGCTCGTCCAGCCGGTCCAGCAGGCCCCCGCCCCGGCGCACCGCGCGCCGACGCCGCTCGGTCGCGCTCTCGACGCCCTGGAGCGCCATCAGGGCGGACACATCGGACACGCCGGACGTCGAGGCCGCGGCCTGGGCCGGAGCCGTCGAACCGGCGCCCGTCCCTTGCGATACGGCGAACCCGCCCGCCGCCGCCCGCGCCGGGCGACCGGGGGCCGTCGGGCCGGGACCATAGGGGCCGGTGATCTTCATCGCGGAGCGCTCCGAGGCATGACCCCACCTTCGACGCCCGACCGTGACCGTTTGGTTAACGCCCCGGCAGGATTTGCCCACGAACGCAGGAGCCAATGCACTAATGCATTGTCATTTCGAATGATTTTGTGCGGCACGCCTCCTGCAACGGGCCTCGCGAACGCGTTGTCGAAAGACCGTCCATGCAGAAGTTGCTCACCGCCCTCCTCGCCCCGCTCGCCGCGTCGCTGGCGCTCGCCGGCCCGGCCATGGCCCAGTCCCGCATCAAGGATATCGCCTCCATCGAGGGCGTCCGCTCCAACCAGCTGGTCGGCTACGGCCTCGTCGTCGGCCTGAACGGCACGGGGGACAGCCTGCGCAACTGCCCCTTCACCCGCCAATCGCTGGAAGGCATGACCGAGCGGCTGGGCGTCAACATCCGCGGGACCAACGCCAACTCCAAGAACCTGGCCGCCGTCATGGTCACGGCCGAACTGCCGCCCTTCGCCACGCCCGGCGCCCGCATCGACGTTTCCGTCTCCAGCCTGTGCGACGCCAAGAGCCTCCTGGGCGGCACCCTTCTGGTCACCAGCCTGCAGGGCGCCGACAGCCAGGTCTACGCCGTCGGCCAGGGCTCCATCCAGACCGGCGCCGTCTCCGGCTCGGGCGGCTCCGGCTCGTCGGTGACGCGCGGCGTCCCGACCGCGGGCCGCATCGCCTCGGGCGCCACGGTCGAGCGCGAGACGGGCTTCAACCTCGACAGCATGCCCGAAATCCGGCTGACGCTGCGCAATCCGGACTTCACCACGGCCCAGCGCATCGCCGCATCCATCAACGCCACGTTCCCGGCGACGGCGCTCGCCGAAAACGGCTCGGTCGTGACGCTTCGTCCCCCGCCCGCGCTCGGCATGGCCGCCTTCATCAGCCGGGTGGAGAACATGCCGGTCGCCGTCGATACGCCGGCCCGCGTCATCATCGACGAGGTCAACGGCGTCATCGTCATGGGCGAGAACGTCCGCATCTCCACCGTGGCCATCGCCCAGGGCAACCTGACCATCTCGGTCCAGGAAAGCCCCCAGGTCAGCCAGCCCGCCCCCTTCAGCCAGGGCGAGACCGTCGTCGTCCCGCAGTCCGACGTGACCGTCGAGGAAGAGCTCGGCCGCGAGATCCGGCTGGTGAACGGCTCGACCTCGCTCGCCACCCTCGTCGAGGGCCTGAACGCGCTCGGCGTCTCGCCCCGCGACATGATCTCCATCCTCCAGGCCATCAAGGCGGCCGGCGCGCTCCAGGCCGACATCGAGGTCATCTGATGGACGTCACCAGCATTCTCCCTCCCCCCTCGGGGGAGGGCAGGTGGCGAAGCGACCGGGTGGGGGCGGCCTCGGAGGCTTTCGCCCAAGCGCTGGCCGCAGAACAGACGGCCGCCCCCACCCGGTCTCCGCTTCGCTCCGACCCCCCTCCCCGTTCCGGGGAGGGAGAAGACCGCCGCATGCGCGAGACCGCCGAGCAGTTCGAGGCCTCCTTCCTGTCCCAGATGCTGAAGCCCATGTTCGAGGGCCTCGACACCAACGGCCTGTTCGGCGGCGGCGAGGCGGAGGCGACCTGGCGCAGCTTCCTGATCGACGCCATGGCCCAGCAGACCGTGCGCGCAGGCGGCATCGGGCTCGCCGACACCGTCATGGCTGAGATGATCCGCATGCAGTCCGAACAGACCGCCGGAGCCGCCGCATGACCGCCGATTCGACCACCGCCACCGCCTATCTACGCCGCCTGACCGACCTGACCGACCGCCTGACCGCCCGGCTGGAAAAGGAAACCGACGCCTTCGCCTCGCGTCGCCCCCAGGAGGTCGCCTTGGGCCTCGCCGAGACCCAGGAACTGGCCAACGCCTATCGCCGCGAGACCGCCCAGGTGAAGGCCAATCCCGGCCTGATCGCCTCCGCCCCCGCCGCCGAGCGCACCGCCCTGATCCGCGCCACGGAAGCCTTCGAGGCCGCTCTGGCCATCCACGCCCGCACGGTCGAGGCGGCCCGCAGCGTTTCCGAGGGCCTCGTCCGCGCCATCGCCCAGGAGGTCGCCGGGGCGCGCGCGCTCGGAACCGGCTACGGCGCCTCGGGCCAGGCCTACGCCGGCGACAGCCGCGCGGTCACGCTGAACCGCACCGCCTGACGCCGTCACCCTGCTGCCAAGGCGTGGCAACATGGCCTTGATGTTCCCACATTGTTCTTGCTGAATCGCCGGTCTTGATCCCCATATAGCGTTGTCGCGCCGGGCCACCCGCCCGGCTCTCCCGCGTTCTCCGGACTCCATGACCGAAAAGCACAATTTCATCCGCGTGCGCGGCGCACGCGAGCACAATCTCAAGGGCGTCGACGTCGACATCCCGCGCGAGAAGCTGGTGGTCATGACCGGCCTGTCCGGCTCGGGCAAATCCTCGCTCGCCTTCGACACCATCTACGCCGAGGGCCAGCGCCGCTATGTCGAGAGCCTGAGCGCCTACGCCCGCCAGTTCCTGGAGCTGATGGGCAAGCCCGACGTCGACCTGATCGAGGGCCTGTCGCCGGCCATCTCCATCGAACAGAAGACCACGTCCAAGAACCCGCGCTCGACCGTCGGCACGGTGACCGAGATCCACGACTACATGCGCCTGCTGTGGGCGCGCGTGGGCGTCCCCTACTCCCCCGTCACAGGCCTGCCGATCGAGAGCCAGACCATCAGCCAGATGGTCGACAAGCTGTCGGCCCTGCCCGACGGCGAACGCATCCTGCTGCTGGCCCCCGTCGTCCGGGGCCGCAAGGGCGAATACCGCAAGGAAATCGCCGACTGGCAGCGGATGGGCTTCCAGCGGCTCAAGATCGACGGCCAGTTCTACGCCATCGAAGACGCGCCGACCCTCGACAAGAAGTTCAAGCACGACATCGACATCGTCGTGGACCGTCTCGTCACCAAGGCGGGGCTGGAGAGCCGCTACGCCGACAGCCTCCAGACCGCCCTGAACCTGGCCGACGGCATCGCCACCGCGGAGTGGGCGAGCGCGCCAGAGGGCGACGAGCCCCGCCGCATCGTCTTCTCCGAGAAGTTCGCCTGCCCGGTCTCCGGCTTCACGATCAGCGAGATCGAACCCCGGCTGTTCTCGTTCAACAACCCCTTCGGCGCCTGCCCGACCTGCGACGGCCTGGGGCTGAAGCTGACATTCGACGCCGACCTGGTCATCCCAGACCGCGACAAGTCCCTGCACAAGGGCGCCGTCGCCCCCTGGTCGCGCGGCCCCTCGCCCCTCTACACCCAGACGCTGCAGGCGCTCGCGCTCCACTACGGCTTCTCGATGGACAAGCCCTGGCGCGACCTGCCGGAGAAGGCCCATCAGGTCATCCTGCACGGCACGGGCTCGGAGAAGATCAAGTTCGTCTATGACGACAACGCCCGGAAGTACGAGGTCTCCAAGCCGTTCGAGGGCGTCATCCCCAACCTCGACCGCCGCTGGCGCGAGACCGACAGCGCCTGGGTGCGCGAGGAGCTGGGTCGATACCAGTCCGAGACCCCCTGCGAGGCCTGCGGCGGCAAGCGCCTGAAGCCTGAGGCCCTGGCGGTCAAGATCGACGGCGCCGACATCGCCGAGATCTCGACCCTGTCGATCTCCAAGGCCTTCCTCTGGTTCTCCACGCTGGAGGAGCGGCTGACGGCCAAGCAGATGGAGATCGCCCGGCGCATCCTGAAGGAGATCACCGACCGTCTGCGCTTCCTCAATAACGTCGGCCTCGACTACCTCAACCTGTCGCGCAGCTCCGGCACCCTGTCGGGCGGCGAGAGCCAGCGCATCCGCCTGGCGTCGCAGATCGGCTCGGGCCTGACCGGCGTCCTCTATGTGCTCGACGAGCCGTCCATCGGCCTGCACCAGCGCGACAACACCCGCCTGCTGGAGTCGCTTTCCGGCCTGCGCGACCTCGGCAACACCGTCCTGGTGGTCGAGCATGACGAGGAGGCCATCCTGACGGCCGACTACGTCATCGACATGGGCCCGGCCGCCGGCGTCCACGGCGGCGAGATCTGCGCCGAGGGCACGCCCCAGCAGGTCATGGCCAATCCCCGCTCGCTGACCGGCAAGTATCTGACCGGAGAGCGCGAGATCGAGCTGCCGCCCGAGGGCCGCCGCCCGGTCAACCGCAAGAAGATGCTCAAGGTCTCGGGCGCCACCGGCAACAATCTGAAGAACGTCACGGGCGAGATCCCGGTCGGCCTGTTCACCTGCATCACCGGGGTGTCCGGCGGCGGCAAGTCGACCTTCACCATCGAGACCCTCTACAAGGCCGCCGCGCGCCGCCTGAACAATGCGTCGGACGCCCCGGCCCATTTCGACCGCATCGAGGGGCTGGAGCATTTCGACAAGGTCATCGACATCGACCAGTCGCCCATCGGCCGCACGCCGCGGTCGAACCCGGCCACCTACACCGGCGCCTTCGGCCCCATCCGCGACTGGTACGCCGGCCTGCCGGAGTCCAAGGCGCGCGGCTACGGCCCCGGCCGCTTCAGCTTCAACGTCAAGGGCGGCCGCTGCGAGGCCTGCCAGGGCGACGGCGTCATCAAGATCGAGATGCACTTCCTGCCCGACGTCTACGTCACCTGCGACGTCTGCAAGGGCAAGCGCTACAATCGCGAGACGCTGGAGATCGTGTTCAAGGGCAAGTCGATCTCCGACGTGTTGGACATGACGGTGGAGGAGGCCGCGCGCTTCTTCTCGGCCGTGCCCTCCATCCGCGACAAGATGAAGACGCTGGAGCGCGTCGGCCTCGGCTACGTCCAGGTCGGCCAGTCGGCCACGACCCTGTCCGGCGGCGAGGCCCAGCGGGTCAAGCTGTCCAAGGAGCTGTCCAAGCGGGCGACCGGCAAGACGCTGTACATCCTGGACGAACCCACCACCGGCCTGCACTTCGAGGATACGAGGAAGCTGCTGGAAGTGCTCCAGGAGCTGGTCGAGAGCGGCAACACCATCGTCGTCATCGAGCACAACCTCGACGTCATCAAGGTCGCTGACTACCTGCTCGACTTCGGCCCCGAAGGCGGCGACGGCGGCGGCGAGATCGTCGCCGTGGGCACGCCCGAAGAGGTGGCGCAGAACAGGAACAGCTGGACCGGCAAGTACCTCAAGGAGGTCCTGGACCGCCACGAGGCGCGCCGCCGTGCGCGAGTGGCTGCCCTGCCGCCCGAGGCCAAGCCGAAAGCGGCGCGGAAGAAGGTGAGCGCCTGACTTCTACCCCACTCCGTGCACCCCGGCGAAGGCCGGGGTCCAGAGGCGGACTCGATGGAGGAACCAGACCGCACGATCCGCCCATGGGCCAAGCGGAGTCCCCGATCTGGACCCCGGCCTTCGCCGGGGTGCACGGGCGTTATTCGTGCGGCAGCCCCTTGATGTCCCGGTAGGCCGCCGAGAACGGCGCATACAGCACCGCGATCTGCAACGCCGAAACGATGGCCTGCACCACGCCCCAAGCCAGCAACGCCGGTCCCGCCGCCTGGATGATCTGGGTGGTGGACAACCCCTCCATGGTCGCCAGTTGAGCCAGTCCCCCGCCGGTCAGCATCACCACCGGCAGGGAGATGATGCTGCCGAGGAGGCTGACCAGCATCGACATGATGAAGGCGATCACCGCCATGCCGAGGATCGGCAGGACCTGGCCCTTGGTGAGGGCGAAAGAAGCGAACGGCGCGATCCGCTTCTCGGCGACTGTGATCGGCACGGCCAGGCTCAGGCGAATGGCGACCCAGCACAGCAGGGCTCCAGCGCCGAACCCCAGGATCACGCCGACCAGAACCGCCACGCCGGGCTCGCCCTGGCTGACCAGCCCGGCGATCAGGGCCACGGCCATGAACAGCACGAAGGAGCCGACGCCGAGAACGATGCCGAGCACCAGGCTGACCGCCATGACCCGCAGCTCATCCGCGCCGAGCCTCAGATAGCCGAACGCTCTCTGCGACGGGAACAGCACCCCGCGGGCCACGCCGGCGTTGAGCACCGCGCCCACGACAAGGCCCAGCGGCAGGCCGAAACCAAGCAGCGCCGCATAGCTCGCGCCCAGCGCCTGGAGATCCGACACGTCCGGCTCTCCGCCCTGCAGCGCCTCCGCCTGCGCCATGATCGACGCCAGCTGTCCTCCGACCAGGGCAAAGAAGCCCACGAAGAAGATCACATAGGCCAGCGCCCAGAAAAGGATCGCCAGCGGGTTCCGCCGCACGATGCGGAAGCCCTCGAACGCGGCCTCGGTAGCTGAAAAGCTCATGGCGAATCCTCTCCCTGCTGTGCGCGACCCTAGGGGTTCGCCGCCTCGACGTCAGCCCCGACGGACGGGGCGAGCGGCAGTCCATCCAGCAACTGCCGCGCCGCCCGGATCGCCGGGGCGGCCATCAGGGCGATGAAGCCTCCATAGGCTAGCGAGATCACCGGGATCAGCGCCAGCAGCGGCCCCGTCATGGGCTCGACCAAGGGCGCCAGGTCCCGAGGGCCTTCGATGACCTCTGGCAAGGTCAGACCGAGCGCGAGGAAACTCCCGACCAGAATGGCCCCGACTACGGCGAAGAGCACAAGGTAGGCGAGGACATAGATGACCCAGATGATCAGGTGCATGCCGATCAGCTTCAGCACCTGCCCCCGGCCGATGGTCCAGCCCTCGGCGAATGCGAACCGCCGCAGGATCAGTGTGGCTGGGCCCATCAACGAAATCCGCGCCCACCCCGCGATGGAGACGATCAAGACCAGCAGGGCATAGACGATGACCGCCCCGACGGCGGCTGCTTCACCGAAGCTCCACGCCGCGAAGCCTATAGCCACGCCGATCAGGGTCAGGACCAGAATCGCGATGTACCAGCCGATGAACGCGCCCACGAGGACGACCGCCACGCGCACCTCGTCCATCCCCAGCCGCATGAACAGGAACCGGTCGCGCACGCCGGGCGACAGCGTCGCTCGTCCGGCCGCATTGAAGATGACCAGCAACACCAGATACATCAGCGCCATGAAGCCGTTCGACGCGGCCTGCAACCTCATGCTTTCCGCCTGAAAGGTCTCCATCGCGGTTTCCGCACCGTCCTGGAGAGGCAGGTTCAGAAAGATCGGAAGCAGCTGGCTGTAGTAGGCGATGGCCAGGGCCGCCATGGTCAGCCCCCAGGCAAACAGGCTGAACGGCCGCTGCCGGATCAGGACGAACGGCGCGGCGATGGCGTCGCTGAGCGAGAATCCAGGTTTCACCTCTGAGCCTCCTCCGGCGTCCAGTATTCAAGCTGTCGATAGGCCGCGCCCAGGAACGCCATGGTCAGCGGCAGCTGCAACCCGACCAGTCCCACGACCCACGCCACCGTCGCGGCCGTCCCCGTCAGCACCCCGCCCCCGATCAGGGCGATCAGCGCGATCTTCGGCGCGCTCGTGACGATCAACCCCGCCAGCAGCTGCCAGAAACTCCCGTAGGCGATGCCCATGCTGTTCAGCGACACCATCTGCCGCCGCCCCAGCGTCGCATGGGCGAACAGCGACAGCCGCACCGCCAGCACCAGCGGAATGATCAACGCCCCCGCCACCACGGCCCCAACCACCGCCAGCCGCCACGGCGGCCCGACCGCCGCCCAGTCCCGCGACCGGATCGCCTCGACGTTCAGCTCCGCCCCGCCCGCGATGGCCAGCACGATCACGCCCAGCACCGACACGATCATCGCGAGAAAGATCAGACACAGCAGCGAAGCCCCGATCAGCCGAAGCTCCGGCCACTTGAACTGCAGTCCCAGAGGCCCGAGCCCCAGATCACGCGCCGCCTTCAGGTCCGGCGTGATCGAAAGCCGCGCCAAAGCCCCGACCGCCACCACACTCAGAACCACCGCCGCGCCCGTCGCGCCCGCGACCGCGCCGCCCAAGGCTTCCACGAAAGCCGGGGCCAGGCACACAGCCGCCAGCAGGATCAGCGCGCCCGCCGCCCCCGCCCACAGACGCGGCATGGCCGCCAGCGCGTCGCCCAGCGCGCGCCGCAGCTTCAGCCGCCGGCTTCCGACATCCCTGTGGCTCATCAAGCCCCCTCGCTGAGCGTGGCCGTCACCATAGCCCGCGACGATGACGGCTGACAGACGGCGGCTGACGAACCGGCCGCGCGTGGCTAGAAAGCCGCATGTCTTCCTCCCCCGCTCCCATCCACGTCGTCGGCGGCGGCCTCGCCGGCTCCGAGGCCGCCTGGCAGATCGCCCAGGCCGGCGTCCCCGTCATCCTGCACGAGATGCGTCGCCCCGGCGTGACGACCGACGCCCACCACACGGATGGTCTCGCCGAGCTGGTCTGCTCCAACTCCTTCCGCTCCGACGACTGGGAGTACAACGCCGTCGGTCTGCTCCACGCCGAGATGCGGGCGCTGGACTCGATCATCATGGCCTGCGGCGACACCCATCAGGTTCCCGCCGGCGGCGCCCTCGCCGTCGACCGGGAGGGCTTCTCCAACGCCGTCACCGAGCGCCTGCACGCCCACCCCCTCGTCACCGTGGTGCGCGAGGAGATCGCCGGCCTGCCGCCGGAGGACTGGGACAGCGTCATCGTCGCGACCGGCCCCCTGACCTCTCCCGCCCTCGCCGACGCCATCCTGGGCCTGACCGGCGAGGAGAGCCTCAGCTTCTTCGACGCCATCGCACCGATCGTGCACGCCGACTCCATCGACTTCGACATCGCCTGGCGCCAGTCGCGCTACGACAAGGAAGGCCCGGGCGGCGACGCCGCCGCCTACGTCAACTGCCCGATGGACAAGGCGACCTACGACGCCTTCATCGACGCCCTGCTCAGCGGCCCCAAGGCCGAGTTCAAGGACTGGGAGAACGTCCCCTATTTCGACGGCTGCCTGCCCATCGAGGTCATGGCCGAGCGCGGCCGCGAGACCCTGCGCCACGGCCCGATGAAGCCCGTCGGCCTGACCAACCCGCGCGACCCGACGGTCAAGCCCCACGCCATCGTCCAGCTGCGTCAGGACAATGCGCTCGGCACCCTGTTCAACATGGTCGGCTTCCAGACCAAGCTGAAGCACGGCGCCCAGGCCGAGGTCTTCCGCATGATCCCCGGCCTCCAGAACGCCCAGTTCGCCCGCCTGGGCGGGCTGCACCGCAACACATACCTCAACAGTCCCAAACTGTTGGACCGCCAACTTCGCCTGAAGCCTCAACCGCGCCTACGCTTCGCCGGCCAGGTCACCGGCGTCGAGGGCTACGTCGAAAGCGCCGCCACGGGCCTCCTCGCCGGCCGCCTCGCCGCCGCCGAGCGCCTGGGCAAACCGCTGGACGCCCCGCCCGCCCACACCGCCATCGGCGCGCTGGTCGAGCACATCACCGGCGGCCACCTCGAGGGCGCGAAGTTTTCCCCAATGAACGTCAACTATGGACTCCTGCCCCCGCTGGAGGCTCCCCGGGTCGACGCCGAGGGCAATCGCATCCCGCCCAAGGACCGCGGCCGCGCCAGGAAGAGGCTGATGAGCGTCCGCGCTCTGGACGGCCTCACGGCCTGGCGCGACGCCGCCTGATCGGCTGAAACGAAAAAGGGCCCCAGCGTGGAGCTGGGGCCCTCGGTCTTGGCAGTCGGATCGGCTTAGAAGCTGAAGCGGGCGCCCACCGACAGGGTGTGGACCTCGCCCTCGGCCGAGACTTCGAGGCCGCTCTCGGCGCGCTCGAATTCCGGCAGGGTCAGGTAGCGGTAGCCGAAGTCGATCGTGGTGCGCTCCGACAGGGCGTAGTTCACGCCGGCGCGGACCTGCCACACAAAGCCGCGGTCGTTCTGCTCGTCGCCATCGGCCTCGAAGGCGACGCGGCCGTAGCCGACGCCCGCGCCGACGTAGGGGGTGAAGCCGCCAGCCTGGAAGTCATAGATCGCGTTCACGAAGAACGACTGCGACGAGGCGGTGACCTCTCCGAAGTCTTCGGTGTCGTCCACGTCGTTGTCGGTGAAAACCAGTTCGCCTTCGATGCGAACCGGATAGGCGGTCAGCTTGGTGCCGGCCGCGATGCTGCCGAAGATGCCGGCTTCCAGGTCCGCGTCTTCGCTGAAGGTGTCGACGCCGTCATCGGCGAACAGGTCGAGATTGCCGGCGACGCCGGAACCCAGGTTGAACTGGACGTAGTTCTGGCCGGCGCTCTGGGCGGAGGCGGTCGTGGCGGTGGCGGCCAGAAGGACTGCCGCGATGGCGAGCTGCGTTCTCATGATGATGCGATCCATTATTGCGTCCCACACGCGGGGCGAGCGCGATGGATATGGCAAGCGTAGCTCGGTTGTCGATCCGTGCTCCGCGGCATTTTGGAGAGCGTAGTATGGCGAACACACATTTGTCGCAGTCCGATCCGCAAAACCGCTCTGCGCGGCGATGTACCGCTCGAAAGGAGGCGGACGCCTCAGGTATCTCTTGGCTGTCTGAAGAAACGAGACCCATGACAGGCTCCGCCGAACTGTTGAAAGCCCGCGTGCGTCGCCGAATCAACACCCTGTTCAACGACTACGAACGGGGCGAACGTCCCGCCCTGCGCCGCGCTGACGCCCTGTTTCCGCCGGATTCCGTCGCCTGGCGGGTGAACGGCGACATCGTCACCATGATGATCGGCGGGGTGTCGGGGCTGCTGCTGCAGATGCTGCATCCGGCGGTGCTGGCCGGCGTCTGGGACCACTCCGACTTCCGCGCCGACATGCACGGGCGCCTGCGCCGCACCGCCAAGTTCATCGCCGTCACCACCTACGACCACGCCTTGAACGGCCAGGCCGCTATCGATCGCGTGCGCCGCATCCACGACAAGCTCGGCGGGACCCTGCCCGACGGAACGCCCTATCGCGTCAGCGACCCACGCCTGCTCGCCTGGGTCCATGTGACGGAGATCACGAGCTTCCTCGACGCCTGGGTCCGCTACGGCGACCCGTCCATGAGCCGCGCCGACCAGGACGCCTACATCGCCGAGATGGCCCGCATCGGCCGCGCGCTGGGCGCCGACCCGGTTCCCACCGACCGCCTGTCCGCCGACGCCCTGATCCACGCCATGCGCGGCGAACTGAAGGCCGACGCTCGCACCCGCGAGGTCGCCGACCTCGTCATGCGCCAGAGGATCGGCGGGCAGGCCGAGCGCGCCTCGGCCGCCCTGGTCATGGCGGCCGGCGCCGACCTCCTGCCCCGCTGGGCGCGCGAGATGCACGGCCTGCCCGCCGCTTCACCCGCGACCCACGCCGGGGCCCGCGCGCTCGCCCGCGGGCTCGCCTGGGTCTACGACGGCTCGCCCAACCGCCGCGTCTGGCCGGCCGACGTCACGACCTGGCCCGAGACGGTGGACCTCGGCCGCTAACCCTTGGCGAAACCCGGTTCGGCGTGCTGTAAGCAAAGCCGTTCTCGGGGGAGACCGTCATGAAGCCCGCCATCCTCGCCGCCGCTCTCTGCGCCGCCGCCCTGCCGCTCGTCGCCCAGGCCCAGACCTCCGTCGGTCAGTTCTACCGCCAGAGCGACCGGCCCGAGGTGATGTTCCAGTACGACAACGACTACCATTGCCACGTCCAGAACCCGTCGCAGATGGAGGCCTGGGGCGGCTTCGGCCTCGTCAACACCCTGCCGCGCGTGCAGATGCGCGGCGAGTTCACCGGCCTCTGCCCCTTCCCCGACGGCTTCTATCGGCTCAGCAACGACGCACGGGTCTATCGCCTCTACGGCGGCGGCATGTTCAATGTCGGCGAGTTCAGCTGTTACGTCACCGACCCGGCCCAGATGGCCCGTTACGGCGGCTTCGGCCAGGTCCGCGTCATCGAGCCGTCCTCGGACATCTCGATCGCCCGTCCGCGCCCCGGCCCCTGCGCCGATCCGTAAGCGTCAGACCCGCCCCCGCGCCACCGCCCAGGTCAGCCTCAGCGCCCGTGTCGGATCGCCTGGCGCGACCCCGATCAAGGCCGCATGCGCCACCGCCGGAAACGCGGCGGCCGGCAGCGCCTTCAGCGCCCGATTGGCAGCAGGTCTCAGAGCCCCCGCCTCCTCGACCCGCCCGGTCTGCGCCAGCCCCCACATGCGGCCCGCCTCGACCACGGCCGCCTCATGACCCGGCCCCGCCAGCACTCGCACAGCCGTTTGCATCGGCCCGACATAGAAGGCGTCCAGATCGTGCGCCTCGCCATGCACCCGGCCGATGTGCGCCTCGATCAGGGCCTCGAGCGGCGCCCGCTCCAGCCCCCGCCGACCCACAGCCAGTGTCAGCGCCTCCAGCACCGGATGCCCGCGCCGGGGCTCGCCCGCGAACACCCCGTCCATCTGCTCGCGCCACCAGGCGTAGCGCATCTCGGCCAGCAGCGGCTGGGTCACCCGCGTCGGTATGGCCAGCAGCTCGGCCTCGAAGGCATACAGCGCGATCAGGTCCGCCCGTGCCTCTGCGTCGCCGACGAACCGGCTGGACAGCCAGCGGTCCGGATCGGCCGCGCGGACCTGGTCGTCCAGATCAGCCAAACAGCGTCTGGTACATGGCCATGCTGGTCAGCATCGGCAGGCTCAGCAGCAGGTTGGTGCGGCTGCCCAGCATGGCGACGCGCGCGGCCTTGGCCTTCTTGTCGTCGTCGACCACCACGATGCCCAGCGCCCGCTTCTGGTTCGGCCAGATGATCCCCCAGACGTTCAGGAACATGACGATGGCCAGCCAGACGCCGACGCCCAGCAGCATATAGCCCTGATCCCCCTGCACCACGCCGCCGGCCAGGCCGAAGCTCAGCACCTCCATCGCATAGCCGTGGCCGCGCAGCGCCAGGATCGCCAGGCCCGCCAGCACCGTGGCCAGCGCCGCCCAGCGGAACCAGAACAGGGCCTCGGGCGCGATGTATTTCGACACCGCAGGCTTCAGCTCGCCGGGGATGGCCGGCATGACCCGGATCTGCACGAAGTTGAAATAGTAGAGCAGCCCGATCCACAGGATGCCGAAGCCGACGTGGCTCCAGCGCGCCACCGCCTGCCAGAAGCTGAGGTCGAAACCGCCCGGCGAGACGCGCCCGAAGGCGAAGATCATCACCCCCGCCAGCACGAGGCTGAGGATCAGGGTGTTCCTGAAGTTCGAAAGCAGTCCGGCCATGTGAGTCCCCCGTGAGTCGTCGAAGTGTAGTCTCCTCCCTATCGCGAAGCGATGGGGAGGGGGACCGCGAAGCGGTGGAGGGGCGCCGCGCACGCGATCATCGGGCGGCGAGAACCCCTCCGTCTCCTCCGCTGCGCTCCGGATCCACCTCCCCATCGCTTCGCGACAGGGAGGAGACGCAAGTTACGGCCGGCTCGCCATCCCCAGCTTCACGGGCTTGGCCTCCTCGGCGAACTCCCCGCGCTTGACGCCCCACAGCAGGATGATCGGCGCGGCGACATAAACCGAGGAATAGGTGCCGATGATGATCCCGGCCATCAGGGCGATCGAGAAGCCGAACAGGGCCACGCCGCCGAACACCGCCAGCGCCGCCAGCACCATGATCGCCGTCACGCCTGTGATGATCGTGCGGCTCAGGGTCTCGTTGATCGACAGGTCGATCACGTCGCGCAGAGGCATGGTCTTGTACTTGCGCAGGTTCTCCCGAAGGCGGTCGAACACCACGACGGTGTCGTTCATCGAATAGCCGATGACCGTCAGGATCGCCGCGACCATGTTCAGGTTGAACTCCAGCCGGAACAGCACGATCAGGCCGAACACCAGCACCACGTCGTGCACCAGACCCGCCACGGCGCCGAAGCCGAACTGCGGCTCGAACCGGAACCAGATGTAGGCGAACATCAGCACCACGGCCGCGCCGAGCGCCAGCAGGCCCGAGGTGAACAACTCGCTGGAGACCTTGGAGCCCACCACGCTGACCCCGGAGTAGGTCACGGCCCCGACCTCGGCCGTCACAGCATTCTGCACCCGCTCGACCACCGCCGCCTGGGCCTGGCCTTCCGGAATCTGGAACCTCAGGATGGCGCTGGAATCGTCGTCGATGCCCTGCACGCCGACATCGCCCATGCCCAGGCCATCCACGGCCGAGCGCACCTGCTCCAGATTCAGCGGACGCCCGTCCGCGGTGGTCAGCTCCATCGCCGCCCCGCCGCGGAAGTCGATGCCCATGTTCATGCCGGGGTAGACGACCCCGATCACGGAGGCGATGCACAGCACGGCCGACAGGGCGCCGAAGAACTTGGCGAACTTGACGAACTTCAGGTTCGTCTTGATCGGGACGATCTTGATGAGGGGCCACCAGGTCATCGCACGCTCTCCGCGATCGGCAGGGTCTTGGGTCGGCGCGTCTTCAGCCACCAGGCCAGCAGCACCTGCGCCACCAGCACGGCCGAAAACACCGAGGTGAACACCCCGATGGTCAGGGTCCAGGCGAAGCCGCGCACCGGTCCAGCACCGAACACGAACATGATCAAGGCTGCGACCAGGGTCGTGACGTTGGCGTCCAGGATGGTGCCCCAGGCCTTGTTGAAGCCCGCGTCCATGCTGGCGATGACCGATCGCCCGGCCCGCGCCTCGTCGCGCATCCGCTCATAGATCAGGACGTTGGCGTCCACCGCCACGGCGAAGGTCAGGATCAGACCGGCGATGCCCGGCAGGGTCAGCGTCGCCTGCGTCATCGACATGGCCGCGACGATCAGCAGGCCGTTGAGGAACAGCCCCAGCACCGACACCCCCCCGAACAGGAAGCCGTAGGCCAGGATCATGAAGACGATGATGATCGCAAACGCGATGGCCGTGGAAAAGGCGCCCGCCGCCACGGCGTCGGCGCCCAGTTCGGCCGTCACCGTGCGCCGCTCCTCGACCGTCAGGGGCGCCGGCAGGGCACCGCCCTCCAAAAGATTAGACAGCTCGGCCGCCTCGGCGATAGAGCCAACGCCAGTGATCTGGCCCGTCCCCCCGGTGATGGGGCTGATGATGGTCGGGGCCGAGATGACCCGTCCGTCAAGGATGATGGCGAAGGGACGACCGATGTTCTGGGTCGTCGCCTCGCCGAAGCGCCGCGCGCCCTGACCGTCGAAGCGGAAGTCGATGGCAGGCCGGCCGCTCTCGTCGGCACCGACGTCGGCGCGCGTCAGGTTCTCGCCCGAAACCAGAATGCGGCGCTTGACCAGATAAGGCGTGCCAGCCGCGTCCTGCAGCAGCTCGGCGTCCGGCGGGATCAGGCCCGTCTGGATCGCCTGGGTCTGGTTCTGCACGTCCACCATCTGGAACGTCAGCTGCGCCGTCTGGCCGATGACCCGTTCCAGCGCGGCGGGATCGCTCTCGCCCGGAGCCTGAACCACGATGCGCTCGGCCCCCTGACGGGTGATCGACGGCTCGCGCGTGCCGAGCGAGTCGATCCGTCGGCGAACGACCTCGATGGACTGGTCCACCGCTCGCGAGGCCATGCTGTTCCAGACCGCGTCGGTGAAGGCAAAGCGCAGCCGATCCGAGCCCACCCTCTGCACGGTCCGCTCCGGCTGGCCATTGATCCCGGGCGATCCGGCCGCCTGTTGCAGGGCCTCATAGGCCGCGTCCTGCTGGGCGGCGCTCGCCAGGGTGACCAGGGCGCCGCGTTCCTCGCGGGCGATCGCGGTCGTGGCGATGCGCTCCTCGCGCAGGGTGACCCGCACGTCCTCCACCAGGTTCGACACGCGGGCCGCCCGCATCGCCGCCGTATCGACCTCGAGCAGCAGATACGATCCGCCGCGCAGGTCCAGACCCAGGTTCAGCGTCCCCTTGGGCAGGAAGCCCGGCAGGGCCTCGCGCTGCGCGGGCGTCAGCACGTTCGGAAGCGCGAACAGCACCCCGAACACGACCGACAGTACGACGAGGATGACCTTCCAGCGCGACAGCTGAACCATGGACGGCGCTTTCGTTTCAGCGTGCGGCGATCAGCCCTTGGCGGGCTTGGAATCGTTGGCGGCGATGGCGGTGCGGTTGCGGACTTCGGCGATCATCGCCTTGACCACCCGCACGTTCACCGACGGGGCGATCTCGACGTTGACCTCGGCGTCCTCGACGCGCGTCACCTTGCCGATCAGGCCCGACGACAGGACGATGGTGTCGCCGCGCTTAACCGCCGCGATCAGCGCCGCATGCTCCTTGGCCCGCTTCTGCTGCGGACGGATCAGCAGGAAGTAGAAAAGCACGAAGATGGCGATGAACGGCACGAACTGCACGATCAGCGCGACGATGCCGCCGTCAGCGGGTGTGGTCATGGTGTCTTCCCCGACAGTTGGGCCAGCCTCACAGTCGGGCGCCCTCAAGAATACGAGGCGCGTTACCTAGGGCCGGGCGTCGCAAGATGCAACGCGACTATCTGGGAAGCACCGTCAGCGGATCGATCGCCACCGGCTCGTCGCCCTGCATGCGCCGGGTCTCGAAGTGGATCGAGGGGCGTCCATCGCCCGCCGTCAGCCCGACCGTGCCGATCTGCTGGCCCGCGCGGACGTCCTGATTGTCGTCGACCGTGGCCGAGCCCAGGTGCCCATAGACCGTGCGCCAGCCGTCGCGGTGGACGATCAGCACCGTCAGCCCCTGCCCCACCAGGTCGTCGCCGACATAGGCCACCCGGCCGTCCGCCGCTGCGACCACGGAGGCTCCCGCCGGCGCGCCGATGTTGATGCCGTTGTTGCGCTCGCCCAGACCCACCGGCCCGAAGCGCCGCACGATCTCGCCCCGCACCGGCCACTGCAGGGCGACCGAGCCCGGCGTGGCGACGCCGGTCTGTCCGCTGGACGCCGGCTGGCGCGGCGGCGGCGGCGTGGCCGGATTGCCCGACGGCGGCGGAGGCGGCGGCGGCGCGATGCCGTTCTCGGGCACCAGCACGCCCCTCGGCGTCGGCCCCGTCGCATAGGGATCGGTTCCCGTATCGACCGCGCTGTCGGGCAGGATGATCGACTGCCCCACCGTGATCGCGCCCCTCGGCCCCAGGCCGTTCAGGTCGATCAGCACCTGCACCGGCGTCTGGAACCGCCGCCCGACGCCCGAGATGGTGTCGCCCGGCTGGATCACATAGGCCGCGCCCGCCGTGACCGTCGTCGGCGCGCTGGCCACCGGCGGCGGGACATAGGTGGGAGGTGGGGGATTGTAGGCTGGCGGAGGCGGCGCATAGGTCGATCCGCCCGGCGGCGGCAGCGCCCCGCCCTCGATCGCCTCGACCGGCGCCGTCGCGGGCGGCGGAGCCTCATAGACCGGCGGCGCGGGCTGGGATCCATAGGCGGGCGCGCCATAGGGCGGCGGCGCGGGCTGGGCTCCGGACCCATACCCCGACATCGGCCGCGTCGAGTATCGCGGCCCCTCCGGATAGCTGGCGCAGGCCGTCGCCGCGAGCCCTGCGAGCGCGATCGCCCCTGCCCTGATCCACTGTCCGAGCGCCATCCGCCCCTCCTGATTCCGAGCCCCGAGTCGATGGTGCAGGCATACCCCCAAACCGCGCGAAAGTGGGGCGGAAAGGTTAATGGCAGGGAGGCAGGGATTAGGGATTAGGGATTAGGGATTAGAGGGACGGCCAAACCGCCAGTGCCGGGCGATCGACGCAGTGTGCGCGGCCAACCCAACTCTAATCCCTAATCCCTAATCCCTTTCCCCTCACCCCTCCTTCGCCGTCCCCTCGACCAGGGGCACGAACCGCACCTCGCACAGGCTCTCGCGGCGGAAGCTCCCGTCCGCCTGGCCCACATAGCGATGCAGCATCTGCACCGACGTCCGCCCCACCGGCGCCACCAGCACCCCGCCGGGCTTCAGTTGCTTCAGCAGCTCCGTCGGCTCGGTCGGGGCCGCGGCCGTGACCATGATCCGGTCGAACGGCGCCTGCTCGGGCCAGCCCAGGCCGCCGTCGGAATGCCGGGTGATGACGTTGTCGATCCCCAGCGTCCGCAGCTTGCCTTCCGCTTCGACCAGCAGGCTGCGATACCGCTCCACCGAATAGACATAGCGCGCCAGCCGGCTCAGCACCGCGCACTGGTATCCGCTGCCCGTGCCGATCTCGAGCACCCGGTGGCGTGGCTCCACCATCAGGGCCTGGGTCATCAGGCCGACGATATAGGGCTGGCTGATCGTCTGGGCGCAGTCGATCGGCAGGGCCTGATCCTCCCACGCCTGATCGAGGAACTTCTCGTGCACGAACACGGCGCGGTCGATGGACTCCATCGCCCCCAGCACCCGCGCGTCCGTCACCCCCTGCTGCCGCAGCGACAGGATCAGACGCCCGGCCCGGTCGTCGCTCAAATTCATTCTCCCCCCCCTGGGGGGAGAGGCTTCGCCTTGGCGAAGCCGAGGGGGGCAAGTCCGTTCATTCGGGCCCGCCTCTGGACGCTTCGCGTCCTGTCTCCGCCCATGGGGCGGAGAGATCCTTGGGAGGCGCGCCCCCCAAAACACCCTTCAGCGCGTGGATGCTCTCGCGGTGCGTCAGGTCGATGTGCAGCGGCGTGACCGAGATCTTCCCCTCGTCCATCGCCCGCAGGTCCGTCCCCGGCGCATGGTCCTGCTTGGTCCCGCGAAAGCTCATCCAGAAATAGTCGCGCCCCCGCAGATCGGTGCGCTTGACCGCGTGCATCTCGCCCTCGCCGCGAAAGCCCTGCCGCGTCACCTCGACCTCGGTCACCTCCTCCGGCGCCCGGGCGGGGAAGTTCAGGTTCATCACCACCCCCTCCGCCCACGTCTGGTCCAGCAGCCGCCGGATGATGGCCGGGGCAAAGGCCTCCGCCGTCTCCCAGTGGGCCGTCACCTCGTCATGGAACCGCTCCAGGCTCTGGCTCAGCGCGATGGAGCGGATGCCGAACGCCATGCCCTGCAACGCCCCCGCCACCGTCCCGGAATAGGAGCAGTCCTCCCCCACATTGTGCCCGCGATTAACGCCACTCAGCACCAGGTCCGGCCGCCCGTCGAGGATGTCGTTCACCGCCAGCACAACACAGTCCGTCGGCGTCCCCGTCACCGCGAACCGCCGCTCGCCCAGCCGGTTGACCCGCAACGGCTCGGTCAGGGTGATGCCCCGCCCCTTGCCGGACTGCTCCTCCTGCGGCGCGACGATCCACACGTCGTCCGACAGGGTCCGGGCGATGCGCTCGAGACAGTGCAGGCCCTCGGCCTCCACGCCGTCGTCGTTGGTCAGCAGGATGCGCATCACCGCTCACCCCACATGCGTCATCCCCTCGGGCATGTAGCGACGCAGCGCCTGCGGCACCGCGATCCGGCCATCCTCGTCCTGATAGTTCTCCATGATGGCCACCAGCGTCCGCCCGACCGCCAGCCCCGATCCATTCAGGGTGTGCACGAACTCGGTCTTCTTCTCGCCCGCCCGCTTGAAGCGCGCGTCCATCCGCCGGGCCTGGAAGTCCCCGCAGTTGGAGCAGGAGCTGATCTCCCGATACGTCCCCTGGGACGGCAGCCAGACCTCCAGGTCATAGGTCTTCCGCGCCGAGAACCCCATGTCGCCCTTGCACAGCAGCATGCGCCGATAGGGCAGCTCCAGCGCCTGCAGCACGGCCTCGGCGCAGGCCGTCATCCGCTCGTGCTCGGCATCGCTATCCTCCGGACGGGTGATCGAGACCAGTTCGACCTTGGAGAACTGGTGCTGCCGGATCAGCCCGCGCGTATCCCGCCCCGCCGACCCGGCCTCGGCCCGGAAGCAGGGCGTCAGGGCGGTCAGGCGCATGGGCGTGGCGAGTTCGTCCTCGGACAGGATCGTCTCGCGCACGAGGTTGGTCAGGGAGACTTCGGCCGTGGGAATCAGATATCGGGGCGCGTCCACCATGCGAGCGTTGTCCGTGCGTACAAGCACGATCAGCTTGCCGTCTTCTTCAAAGACCTCTGCATCAGGCGCGTGCGGGAACAGCAGACCGGGTCCAGCATCGAACTTACCATGCTGGTTTGGACGGACATCGAACTTGCTCGTGGCGAAGAACAAATCCTCCTCGAACTTCGGCAACTGCCCCGTGCCGAACATCGCCTCATCCCGCACGAGATACGGCGGATTGACCTCCAGATAGCCGTGCTCGGCGGTCTGCAGGTCCAGCATGAACTGGCCGATGGCCCGCTCCAGCCGCGCCAGCCCGCCCTTCAGCACGGCGAACCGCGCCCCCGACATCTTCGCCGCCGCCTCGAAGTCCAGCAGCCCCAGCGCCTCGCCCAGGTCCGCATGGTCCTTGGCCGGCCCGCCCTCCCGAGGCGTGCCCCAGCGCGAGACCTCGACATTGGCCGCCTCATCCTCGCCGTCCGGCACGTCGTCGGCCGCCAGGTTCTTCTGCGCCGCCAGCAGATCGCGCAGGGCCTTGCCCTTCTCCGCCTCCACCGCCTCCTGCGCCGCGATCTCGCCCTTCAGCCCCTCAACCTCGGCCTTCAGCCGCTCGGCCTCGGCCATATCCTTCTTGCCCATCGCCGCACCGATGGCCTTGGAAGCGGCATTGCGCCTGGCCAGAGCCTCCTGCCCCGCCGTCTGCGCCGCCCTCAGCTCCCGATCCAGCGCCAGCGCCTGCTCCACGATGGCCTCGGCGTCCTCCACGCCCCGCGACCGCCACCCGGCGACGTAGGGCTCGGGGTTCTCACGGATGGCGCGGATGTCGTGCATGGCGGGCGTCTTCGGCAGGAGGAAGCGGTTGCTCTAGCGGGCGTCGCGGGCCTCCGCAAAATCTTCCTTCTCACGGCGCCTATGTTCCTTCTCCCCTTGCGGGAGAAGGTGGCCCGGAGGGCCGGATGAGGGGTGACACTCGATGCCGGCAGTGAGGCACCGCGACCGCCGCTCATTTGGCGTCGTTACCTATTACCCCTCATCCGTCAGCCTTCGGCTGCCACCTTCTCCCGCAAGGGGAGAAGGAGAAACGCGCTGTTTTTCCCAATCATCCAACGACGCCCGGAATCCACGAGGAAAAACAACGCCCGTCGCATTTGAGAGCGTCTGAACGCGCCCGCATATCGGAGTGTGCTACCCTCCCCCTCGGTTCCGTCGCTTGGGAAGGGCGCAAGGCCTTGCGAGCTTGCTGCGGCGGGAGCGGTTGGAGCGGGAGCTCCCGAGGTTCAACGACCGGAGGCCGCCCAGGGGCGCTCATCCGGCGTTCCGGGCCAAGGGGGTGGTTCGCGGGTCCTTCGGGGCCCGCGGCGATAAGGGCGTCGGCAGAAGACCGGCACCGTTCAGGGGATCGGCTTTCGCAAGGTACGCCGACCTTCCCGCCGGAGGCGTCAGTAGCGGCAAGGCTCTAACAGGGCCGTTGGTCCCCGGGCAGTCGCGCGGGAACGACGCGGGGCCGTCCGCTTCCGATCAGACCAGCCGCGCGGAGCAGAAGACGCGAAGCCGAAACTACACACTCACGGTAACCGGGCCTCGCGCCCAAGCTCCGCCCGCCCTTCCCACCCGTTCACAGCGGAAGAGCGTGGACGCACGCCTGCGTCGCACCGGCTCTCCGCCCCCTGGGCGGAGACAGGCACCGCCGACCTGATCCGGGGCGCCAGAGGCGGGCCCGTCACCGCACGCTTGACCCCCAAAGCCTTTGCACCCCGCCCCGCACCTGATAAGCACTCGCAACATGAGCACCGTCATCTCCCTGTCCGACGCGCGTCTCGGCGACCGGGGCGTGATCACCGGGGTCCGCCCCGGCGGGACCGACGAGCACGCCGCCGAACTGGAGCGCCGCCTGCTGGAGCTCGGCCTCATCGAAGGCGCCCGCGTCGAACTGCTGCACAACGGCCTGTTCGGCCGCGATCCGATGGCGCTCAAGGTCGACGACATGCGCGTGGCGCTGCGCCGTCACGAGGCGGCGAACCTGACCGTCGAACTGCTCGCTGAAGCCGCCGAATAGATGGACGCCCTTGTCCGGCCCATCCGGGTCGCCCTGGTCGGCAATCCGAACTCGGGCAAAACCGCCCTGTTCAACGCCCTGACCGGCGCCCGCCAGAAGGTCGCCAACTACGCCGGCGTCACGGTCGAGCGGAAGGAAGGCCGAGTCCAGGGCGCGTCCGGCCGCTCCATCACCGCGCTGGACCTGCCCGGCACCTACAGCCTTCGCGCCCGCAGCCCCGACGAGGAGGTCACCCGCGACGCCGTCCTCGGCCGCCTCCAGGGCGAGGCCGCGCCCGACGTCATCGTCGCCGTCGCCGACGCCACCAACCTGCGGCTCGTTCTGCGCCTGATCCTCGAACTCAAGGCCGTCGGCCGGCCGATGGTCCTGGCGCTCAACATGTTCGACATCGCCGAACGCCAGGGCCTGCGCATCGACCTCGAACGCCTGTCCGCCGCCCTGGGGGTGCCCATCGTCACCACCACGGCCACCCGCAAGCGCGGCATCCCCGACCTGATCGCCGCCATCGAGGCCGCCGCCGCGCCCGCCTGGGCCGAGCCCGCCGAGGGCGGCTGGTCGGCCCCGGACGCCGCGGCCATTCGCGAAGCCCACCGCCGCGCCGAGCAGATCATGCGCGACTGCGTGCGCCCGCCCGAGCGCCCCGACACCACCACCGGCCGCATCGACGCCGTCCTGCTGCACCCGGTCGGCGGCCTCGCCATCCTGCTGGCCCTGCTGTTCGTCATGTTCCAGGCCGTCTTCGCCTGGGCGACGCCGGCGATGGACGCCATCGAGGCGGGCTTCGTCCTGCTCGGAACCGGCGTCGCGGCGGTCGTGCCCGACACCGGCGCTGTCTGGCCGCTGGTCCAGAGTCTGATCGTGGACGGCCTGATCGCGGGCGTGGGCGGCGTTCTGGTCTTCCTGCCCCAGATCGTCATCCTCTTCGCCTTCATCATCCTGCTGGAAGACCTCGGCTACATGGCGCGGGCGGCCTTCCTGATGGACCGCATCATGGGCGGCGCGGGCCTGCACGGCCGGGCCTTCATCCCGCTGCTGTCCAGCTTCGCCTGCGCCATCCCCGGCGTCATGGCCGCCCGCGTCATCGACGCCAAGCGCGACCGCCTGACCACCATCATGGTCGCGCCCCTGATGACCTGTTCGGCGCGCATCCCGGTCTACACCCTGATCATCGCCGCCTTCATTCCCCGACAGACGGTCTGGGGCTTCGCCTCGCTGCAGGGGCTGGTGATGTTCGGCCTCTACGCCGCCGGCATCGTCTCGGCGCTTCTGGTCTCCTTCGTCATCCGCAAGGTCTTCTGGCGGGGCGCGGTCGAGCCCTTCATGATGGAGCTCCCGGCCTACAAGCTGCCGGACGCCAGGAACGTCCTCTTCAATCTGTGGCTTCGCGCCAAGATCTTCATGGAGCGGGCGGCCCGCATCATCCTGCCCTTGATGATCCTGGTCTGGGCCGCCTCGACCTTCCCCTATCCGCCGGAAGGGGCCACCGGCCCGGCCATCGACTATTCCTTCGCCGGCCGGCTGGGCCATGCGCTGGAGCCCGTATTCGCCCCGATCGGCTTCAACTGGCAGATGGTCGTCGCCCTGATCCCCGGCATGGCCGCCCGCGAGGTCGCCGTCGCCGCGCTCGGCTCCGTCTACGCCATCGCCGACGCGGAGGCCGCCGGCAGCCTCCTGGCCACCACCATCGCCGCCCAGTGGTCGCTGGCCACCGGCCTCGCCTTCCTCGCCTGGTACGTCTTCGCGCCCCAATGCGTGGCGACGCTGGGCGTCGTGAAGCGCGAGCTGAACGGCTGGAAGTGGATGTGGGTCATGGTCGTCTACATGTTCGCCCTGGCCTACCTCGCGGCCTTCCTGACCTACCGCGTGGCGGTAGCGCTGGGGGGCGGCTAGACCACACCGCCGTGCACCCCGGCGAAGGCCGGGGTCCAGATCGACACACGGACGTCCGATAATGACGCAGCTTCATGCGATGATCCCGCCATCGAATCTGCATCTGGACCCCGGCCTTCGCCGGGGTGCACGGGGGTAAGTTGGACATCGTCCTGCCAGTCCTGTTCGCCGTCCTCGGCCTCATCTTCGGCAGCTTCATCGCCGCCGTGACGGTCCGCATGCCGAAGGACGAGGACATCGTGCTCGCCCGCTCCCGCTGCATGAGCTGCGGCGAACCGCTGAAGCCCTGGCATCTGGTCCCGATATTCAGCTGGCTGATCCAGCGCGGCCGATGCGCGATGTGCGGTGCCGCCGTCTCCCCCCGCTACATCCTCATCGAATGCGCCGCCGCCGCGATCGGCGTCTGGGCGGCGCTGGCCGGCGCCGGCGACCTCATCTGGACCCTCGCGACCGCCGCGCTCGGCTGGCAGCTCCTCCTCATCGCCCTGATCGACGCCGAGAACTTCTGGCTGCCCGACGAACTGACCCTACCCCTGATCGCGTCCGGCCTCATCGCCTCCGCCGTCCTCGTCTCCGGGTGGCCGGTCGATCAGATCATCGGCGCCGTCGCGGGCTTCGCCGGTCTGTGGCTCATCGCCCTCGCCTACCGCCGCCTGCGCGGCCGGGACGGCATGGGCTCGGGCGATCCGATCCTGTTCGCCGGCGTCGGCACCTGGGTCGGCTGGCAGGGCCTGCCCACCACCCTGCTGTGGGCCTGCGCCGCCGGGTTCAGCCTCGTCCTGACCTTCCTCATCACCCGCCGGAAAGTCTCCGGCGCCGACCGCCTCCCATTCGGAACCTTCCTCGCCACTGGCCTCTGGCTGACCTGGCTCTACGGCCCTCTGGCCGGCTAGCGACCCGTGACCAGCTTCACGACGATATGGGCCGTGGTGTCGATGATCGCTTCCGGCGGCGTCTCGCCCCGCCGCAGCAGCTCGAACCCCGCCGCGACCGACTCGACCAGGTTCGCCACCTCATACGACGCCAGCCGGGGATCCAGCCCCGGCGCATGGTACCCCGTCGCATGCGCCACTGCGATGCGCCGCTCGAACGCCAGGTGCACCCGCCGCAGCCGCCGGACGCGGGATTCGACGAACCCCGCCTCGCCCTTGTCGGCCAGCATGTGCTCGATGCGCAGCACCGGCCCGTGGTCGCGCCAGATCAGGAGGACATCCATCACATAGGCCCGCGCCGCCCCGAACGCCGCCTCCGCCGACCAGTCGCCCTCCAGATGCCGCGACAGGGGCTGGAACTCCGCCGCCACACCCTCGCACAGCGCCAGCACCGGCTCCTCCACCGTCTTGAAATAGGTGTAGAAATTCGAGGGAGACAGCCCCGCTTCCGCCGCCACGTCCGCCACCCGGATCTCCCCCAGGTGCCGCCGGTCCAGCAGCCGCCGCGTCGCCTCCAGGATCGCCGCGCGCGTCCGCCCGCCGCGAGCGCCGATGCGGTGACCCAGCTTGTTGATCTGGCGGTCGGGCATGAACGAGCGGCCGCGAAAGGGTGGTGCCGGCGGAGAGGATCGAACTCCCGACCTTCGGTTTACAAAACCGCTGCACTACCGCTGTGCTACGCCGGCTCGCGGTGGCCTTTAGCGGGCGAAACCGACTCGGCGCAAGCTGTCGCCCGCCATGCCGAACGCCGCCTACGTCACGCCTGTCCTGCTGCTGGTCGCCTCGAACGTCTTCATGACCTTCGCCTGGTACGGCCACCTGAAGTTCGGCTCAAAGCCGCTGTGGATCGTGGTGATCGTCAGCTGGGGCATCGCCTTCTTCGAATACTGCCTGGCCGTGCCCGCCAACCGCATCGGCCACCAGGTCTATTCGGCGGCCGAGCTCAAGACGATGCAGGAGGTCATCACCCTGCTGGTCTTCGCCGTCTTCTCGGTGACGATCCTCGGCGAGCGGCTGACCCTGAACCACGCGGTCGGGTTCAGCCTCATCTTTGCCGGGGCCTGGTTCGTCTTCCGCGGACCGTTCTAGGCGGCCTCGGCCATCGTCATCGACGCCGCCCGCTGCTCCGCCCACGGGATCAGCGTCGAACGCGGCCACACGACAAGCCACGACCGCGGCAGATACTCTCCGCTGTCGATCAGGGCCTTCCGCGTCGGCGAACTGGTCGCCGCCCGCTCGGTGTGGATCTCGCCCGGCCCCTGATGGACGATGAAGGCCCCGCCCTTCAGCGGATTGAGCCGCAGATAGGCCAGGCGCGGGCTGATCGTCTCCAGCGGCGGATCATAGAACCAGCTCGACCCGATCATGCCGCCCAGCTCCGGCCGCGTCCTGCAGATCGCCGCCGCCGTGGCCCAGGCCCGGTCCCAGCCGGCCTCGTTGAAGTCCTCCAGCTGGCGCGCCTCGGTGTGCACCTCAAGCCACGGCTTCTTCCAGCCCTGCGCCCGGACGTACTGGATCAACTGGCCCCAGCCATAGCCGTCGCGCCCGTTCTTGACGATCTGCCCCGGTCCGACGGGCGAGCTCAGATCGATCGTCTGCGTCCGCGCGCCCGGCACGCTGAGCACCAGCGCCATGCGCACGTCCTTGGCCCAGTGATCGCGATCGTAAGGGGCATCCGCCTCAGCCGCCGCCGTCAGGAACTCGGCCATCTTGTCGAGCCAATAGGGATAGAGCTCCATCACCTCGCCCGGCAGGGCCGCCTGCCTGACCCGCCCCGGCAGCTCGAGCGCCCAGGTAGCGACCAGCGCCCGCCGCATGGCGTCGGAGGCGTCCTCGCCGAGCGCCTTGTCGGCCGCGTGGCTCGGCAGGTCGAAGTTCCAGTGGGGCGCCGACGCGACGGCCGGATCGACAGCCTCCACCGAGGCGATGTCGACGCGCGCGCGTTCGTCGGGCGTCAGGCGGGCGCGCACGGCGTTAAACGCCGCGACTTGGGTGTTCGAGAGCGTTTCCATCCCCGCAGCTTGGCACACGCCGGTTGGCGAACCTTTAAGGGGTGGCGAGACGTCTCGCCGCCGCGCTAAACCGCCCGCGACCCTCTATGTGGAGCCTGACATGAGCATCGCCGCCCGCCTGACCGAACTCGGCATCACCCTGCCCCAGCCCGCCGCGGCCGTGGCCAACTATGTGCCGTTCGTGCGGACCGGGAACCTGCTGCACATCTCCGGCCAGATCTCGATGGATGCGTCCGGCGGGATCAAGGGCGTCGTCGGCGAGGACGTGACGCCTGAGCGCGCCGCCGAGGCCGCGCGCCTGTGCGGCATCAACCTGCTGGCCCAGATGAACGCGGCGCTGGACGGCGACCTCGATCGCGTCGTCCGCATCGTCAAGCTGGGCGGCTTCGTCCAGGCGGGTCCGGGCTTCCACGCCATTCCGGCGGTCATCAACGGCTGCTCCGACCTGATGGTCGAGGTCTTCGGCGACAAGGGCCGCCACGCCCGCTCGGCGGTCGGCGTCTACCAGCTGCCGCTCGGCGTCGCCGTCGAGATCGACGCCATCGTCGAGGTGCGGTGACGCCGGACGCCGACTTCACCCTCCAGGTCCACGACAGCCTCGCCGCCATCGGCCGCGAGGCCTGGGACGCCTGCGCCGCCCCGACGGGCGATCCGTTCGTCTCGTTCGACTTCCTCCACGCCTGCGAGGCCTCGGGCAGCGCCGTGCCGCGTCAGGGCTGGGCCGGGCGGCACCTGACCCTGCGCGATCCCGATGACCGGGTCATCGGGGTCATGCCCCTCTGGCTCAAGGGCCACAGCCAGGGCGAGTACGTCTTCGACCACAGCTGGGCCGACGCCTATCAGCGCGCCGGCGGGCGCTACTATCCCAAGCTCCTGTCCGCCGTGCCCTTCACCCCCGCGACCGGGCCGCGCCTGATCGCCCATCCGGACGTCGACGCCGCGACGGTGCGACAGACCCTGATCCAGGGGGGCCTGACCCTGTGCGAGCGGCTGGACCTGTCGTCGCTGCACGTCAACTTCCCGACCGAGGACGAGTGGCGGCTGATGGGCGACCAGGGCCTGCTCAAGCGCCAGGACATGCAGTTCATCTGGCGCAACGACGGCTATTCGACCTTCGACGACTTCCTCGCCGCCCTGTCGTCGAACCGGCGAAAGACGATCCGGCGGGAACGCCGCGACGCGCAAGGAGGGCTCGACATCCGCGTGCTGACCGGATCGGACCTCACCGAGGCCCATTGGGACGCCTTCTTCGCCTTCTACATGGACACGGGGTCGAGGAAGTGGGGCCGTCCCTACCTGACCCGCGCCTTCTTCAGCCTGATCGGCCAGAGCATGGCCGACCGCATCGCCCTGATGATGGCCTTTCGGGGCGAGACGCCGATTGCGGGCGCGCTCAACTTCATCGGCCGCGACGCGCTGTACGGCCGCCAGTGGGGCGCGCTGGAGGAGGTGCCCTTCCTCCATTTCGAGCTCTGCTACTACCAGGCCATCGACTTCGCCATCGCGCGCGGCCTGTCCCGCGTCGAGGCGGGCGCCCAGGGCGAGCACAAGATCGCCCGCGGCTACCTCCCCACCCCCGTCTACTCCGCCCACCACATCGCCGACATGGCGCTGAGGGTCCCGGTGGAGCGGTATCTGGAGCAGGAGCGGCGGGGCGTGGAGGCGGAGATCGCCGGGCTGACGGCGGAGTTGTCGCCGTACAGGGCACCGCAAGTCTGATTGCGGTCGGCTAGCTTGCACGGCATCGTGTCTGGATGAACGTCTACGCAGACATGGATGAGGTGATCGACAAGTGGGTCAGGTCAGCAGACAGCCACTTGTACACGGAGTGGGCGGGCTCTCAGGCTCGCTTCTTCCACCTGCCTGGCGATCCTCCGTTTGAGTGCTTCCAGATTAGCATTCAGCCGCCCGAGAAGGCAGCGACATCCGTGAGCGCCAGAGCAATCGATACCAACGACGGCACCGACAATTGGATGGAACGAGTATGGCATGGTCCGATCGACCAGCTGGATGATATGCTCGCCATCGCGTTTGAGACGATCGACACCTGGAAACGCCGCGAGCGCATCAAGCCAAATACACCGTCGCCCTTGTAGAGCATCGGTGTCTGCAGCAGCTAGGTCGAGCACTTACCCCCTCTCCGCCGCCGCTGCGAACGTCCGCGCGATCTCGTCGTCCACCGCCGCCGCGTCGTCCAGCTCCACCACCGCCGTCAGCCGCTCGGACCAGCTTTCCTTCCTGACCGCCGCCGTCAGCCGCCCCGACGCCTCCGGCTCCAGCTTCAGGCCCAGCAGCGCCCGGCCGCCCTTCAGCGGGCGCATGGCGGCGAACTGCACGGAGCGGCTCCAGGCGGTGTAGCCCTTCCTCTGGGTCGGGACGACGCCGTCGACCCCCGCCGCGATCCGCTCCACCGCCTCCAGGATCGCCAGCGAGCCCGCCTCCTTCCACAGCGCCGCGCGCAGGCCGTCGGGATCGTCCCAGCCCGTGCCGCCGGGACTGGCGGCCGAGATGACGTAGGAGGCGTGGTTGATCCCCAGGCCGTGGTTCGCCTTCAGCCAGGCGGCCTGCTTCTTCGGCCCCGTCTCCGGACAGGCCTTCAGCACATCGACCCAGGCGTCCAGCGACCGCCCTGTCTGCGACTCCAGGTTCGCCCGCAGCGAGGCGAACCACGTCTTCTGCCGCTCGGTCATCTGGATCGTGGTCATGGTCTGTCCATCCGGGCGAACCCCGAAGGGGTTCATCACAAAGAGCACCAAGGATACACGAAGAGCACAAAGAGAGCGTCGCCGCGTCCACGCACGGGGTCCCTTCGTGTCCTTCGTGGCTTTGCTTCCTTGGTGTCCTTCGTGATGAACCCTTGATGGGCCTGCGGCCCGCCCTTCGCGGCGAGGCCCCGACGCACTACCTTACCGAATCCCATGCCCATCCGCCGCCTCCCGCCCGAGACCGTCAACCGCATCGCCGCCGGCGAGGTGGTCGAACGCCCGGCCAGCGCCATCAAGGAGCTGGTCGAGAATGCGCTGGACGCCGGCGCCACCCGCATCGAGATCCAGGCCGACGGCGGGGGCCTCGCCCGCATCCTGATCGCCGACGACGGCCACGGCATGGCCCCGGACCAGCTGGCGCTCGCGGTCGAGCGCCACGCCACCTCCAAGCTGGAGCCCGACGACGCCGGCGACGTCGACCTGCTGCGCATCCACACCCTGGGCTTTCGCGGCGAGGCCCTGCCCTCCATCGGCTCGGTCGCCCGCCTGACGATCACGAGCCGCAGCGCCGGCGGCGACGCCCACCAGATCACCGTCGAGGGCGGCGACCAGCGCCCGGTCGCCCCCGCCGCCTTCCCCGGCCCCAACGGCTGCCGCGTCGAGGTGCGCGACCTGTTCTACGCCACCCCGGCCCGGCTGAAGTTCATGAAGTCTCCGAGGGCCGAGGCCATGGCCATCTCCGAGGAGATCAAGCGCCAGGCCATGGCGCACGAGGCCGTCGCCTTCACCCTGGACCTCGACGGCCGCACGGTCCTGCGCCTGCCCGCCGAACACCCCGGCGACGAAGGCCGGCTTAAGCGGCTGGCCGCCCTGCTGGGCCGCGACTTCGAGGCCAATGCGCTCCTGATCGACCAGTCGCGCGAGGGCGTGCGCCTGTCCGGCTACGCGGGCCTGCCGACCTATTCGCGGGGCAATGGCGCGCACCAGTATCTGTTCGTCAACGGCCGCCCGGTGAAGGACCGGCTGCTGCAGGGCGCGCTGAGGGGCGCCTACGCCGACTTCCTGGCGCGCGACCGGCATCCGGCGGCGGCGCTGTTCCTCGACATCGATCCCCTGTTCGTCGACGTGAACGTCCACCCCGCCAAGGCCGAGGTCCGCTTCCGCGACCCCGCCCTGGTGCGCGGCCTGATCGTGGGGGCGCTGAGACACGCGCTGGCCGCCGCCGGCCACCGCGCCTCCACCACCGTCGCCGCCGACGCCCTGTCGGGGTTCCGGCCCCACACCGGCGTGGCCGCCTACAGTCCCTCGTCCCCGACCGCCCAGAGCTTCTCCGGCGGCTACAGCGGCTGGACCGGCTGGGACCGCCCGGCCGCCGCCGTCCAGGACTTGCCCGGCCTGAACGAACGCAGCGCCCGCGTCGAGCCGGACGCCCTCCAATCCCCAATCCCTAATCCCTCGGCGGCCACCGCCGCCGACCCCATCGACCACCCCCTCGGCGCCGCCCGCGCCCAGGTCCACGGCACCTACATCGTCGCCCAGACCCGCGACGGCATCGTCGTGGTCGACCAGCACGCCGCCCACGAACGCCTCGTCTACGAGCGGATGAAGGCCCAGATGGCGCAAGGGTCCGTCACCCGCCAGGCCCTGCTGACCCCCGAGGTCGTCGAGCTCGACCCCGCCGAGGCCGACCGCGTGATCGCCCGCGCCGACGAGCTGGCCGAGCTGGGCCTCATCGTCGAACCCTTTGGCGGCGGGGCGGTGCTGGTGCGGGAAACCCCTGCGCTGCTGGGGGATGCCGACGTCCAGGGCCTGATCCGCGACATCGCCGACGACCTGGCCGAACACGGCGCGGCGCTGGCCCTGTCCGAACGTCTGGGCGAGGTCTGCGGCACGATGGCCTGCCACGGCAGCGTCCGCGCCGGTCGCGTGCTCAGCGCGCCCGAGATGAACGCCCTGCTGAGGCAAATGGAGGCCACCCCGCACAGCGGCCAGTGCAACCACGGAAGGCCGACCTACGTGGAGCTCAAGCTGACGGATTTAGAGAAGCTGTTTGGGAGAAGGTGAGACCCGCCCTCAACAGCGATTAGGCGCAACACGTTCCCCGTGCATACTGTGCGCTTCTTACAGGCTAGGGGCGTCGGATGCCTTTCACAGAACTCTTGGTCAGGGACCTTCTCGTCAACCAAGCCAACGATCGACATGGCGAAGTCGGCAGCGAGGATCTAGCGATCGCCGAGTTGTTTCGGCTCCATGACGTCCAGATGCGCAACCTTGCTGCTGACATTGTAACGGTCGGAACGATCTACGACCCTCCTCTTGTGATGCCCACTGGCGACCGGTTCATCGTCTTTGACGGCAATCGGCGGGTCACCTGCCTGAAGCTTCTGCTCGATCCAGGTCGAGCACCAACAAACGAACTAAGAGCGCACTTCGCCACGCTGCGTGATGGCGCAGACCACCCACTACCTACCGCGTTGGTCTGTCAGGTCGAAGAGGACAGAAATCTTATCGATTCTATTCTGTTCCGCCGTCACACAGGGTCTCAGAGGGGTGTCGGCCAGCTAGATTGGAATGACCGTGCAAAGCTAAACTTCGTTGAACGAACCGGCCAAGGTAGCGGTGTCAACGTTGCGGCTGAAGTTGAGCGGCTGCTCGGTGACGCTGGTCGACTTCCAGCTGGGACTATACCTTGGTCAACACTCACCCGACTGTTGTCTTCTGAAGAATTTCGGAACCGTGCCGGCGTAAGTACGGCGGGCCGACGTTTTCGGTTAACTCACGATCACGCTGCTGTCCTCGACACGCTGGCTCACATTACCGCAGACCTCGCGGCCGGTAACGTCACTCTTGGCGACCTTTGGAACAATGCGGGCAAAAGAACTTACTTGGATCGCTTGCAGGCCCAAGGAATCTTGCCCGACGAAGATGAGCGACTATCTGAACCAGCCGACCCCGGTGGCGGGCAGCGCAATCCCAGACGCAATCCCCGTCCCCGCCCTCCGCAAACTACATTTGTTCCGGAAGATGCCCCCCATATCCAGTGGATGGCCAACCAGCATCGAATAAGAGCGATCTGGGAGGAGTTACAATCTTTACAGCTTCAATCACACCCCAACGCCATATCAGCGCTGATGCGAATTCTCTTGGAACTAACTGTTGAAAACTACATCGCGCAGCATGGCCTAGCAGTTCCAGACAATTTGTCGCGCAAAGTCGGTGCCGTCTCGCGTCATCTTCTCGATCAGGCAGCGATCGACCAAGCCTACTTCGATGAGATCGAAAGACTGAGGCAGAACGATCAGCTTATCTCCGTTGCAAGCATGCAGAGGTACGTCCACTCCCCGGATTTCGGTCCAATGGAGCACGAACTGCGCACATATTGGATGCGACTTGGACGATTTTTGACCTGTGCACTCAATCGCTAGCTACCAGAACCCTCAAGCTTCGATCCTCTTCGTCTGCCTCGGCAACATCTGTCGCTCGCCGCTCGCCGAGGGCGCCCTGCGGGCCGAGGCGGCGCGGCGGGGGGTGGAGGTGGTCGTCGACTCCGCCGGCACGGGGAACTGGCATGCGGGCGAGCCGCCGGATGAGCGGGCCATCGCCGTCGCGGCCAGGAACGGCGTCGACATCACGGCCCTTCGCGCCCGTCAGGTCACGCGCGCCGATTTCGCCCGCTTCGACCATATCGTCGCGCTCGACCACGCCAATCTGAAGGACCTGCGCCGCCTGGCGCCCGCCGATGGCACAGCCCGGCTCAGCCTGCTGCTGGACTGGGTGCCGGGGCGACAGGGTCAGGCCGTGGCCGATCCCTGGTTCGGCGAGGCCGAGGGCTTCGACGCTGCGTGGGCCGACGCTGCCGCCGCCGCCCGCGCCATCATGGAGCGTCTCGGCCCAGCGGCCTAGACGGCCTCAGCGCGGGTTCTGGCGAAACCACATTTCGGCGACGTGGGGCGGGCCGCGCTCGTCAGAGACCGGCTCGCCGGCCTCCTCGCCGCGACACACCGTGCCGATCAGCCGGGCGATGGGCGAGTTCGGCGCGGTCACGGGCGGGTTCCACGCGTCCGACACGACCTGCTCGCCCACGATCCAGAGGTCGCGGTCGCGCAGGAGCGCCTGCTCGTCGGCCCATTCGCCGGTGCGGCAATCGACGCGGACGCGGCTGAGCTTGTTGGTCGCGCCGTTGTTCAGGCCATGCTCGAAATAGACCGCCAGCCAGCCCTCGCCGATGTCGCCGTTGCGCTCGATGTCGGCGCCCGAGACGAAATAGAGATAGCGGGTCTGCGGCTGGGTCTCAGCCCCGACCATCCACCACGGCCCGCTGACCGAGAAGCGTTCCCGCTGCGGAGCCGGGCGGAAGTCGCCGGCGCCGCCATAGGGGATGGCCGTGCGCGGCGGCATGGGCCGACCCAGGATGCGAGCGTCGAAGCGGGCGGCCACGTCGGCCTGACAGAAGGCGCGCAGCTCGCTCTCGTCGCGGGTGCGGACGCCCTGACGCCGGAGCGCGAGCCGGTCGCGCTGACGTTCCTCGGCGATGCAGTTCAGAACTTCCTGCTCGGTGGGCGTCACCGCCACCTGGGGCGAGGCCGCTGTCGCGACGGAAACGGCGGCCGCGGCCAACATGGAAATCAACACGATACGCCCCCAACCCCTACGCAACCTACGCAAGAATGGCGCGAGGACGCGGGGGTGTCAAAGTCCGTAGAGGACTTCCACCGTGCCGACCGCCTGTCCGCCCGACACCACCGCTCCGCCCGCGATGGCGTAGACCCGGTCGCCCATCGCCGCGGCCGCCAGACCGTGACGCGGCGTCCTCATGTCCGGCCCCGCGCTCCAGGCGTCGGTCGCGGGGTCATAGATCCAGGTCTCGCGGAACACCCCGCCGCCGCCCGGCGCGAACCACTCTCCGCCGAACGCGACCAGTTTCCCCCCGACCGCCGCCATCGCCAGTCCCCCACCGACCTGCTGGTCCGCCGCAGCGGAGCGCGGGATGGGGGCCAGGGTGTCCCACCGGTCCGCCGCAGAGTCATACCGGTCGAGTCGCCCCGTTCCGCCGCCGGTGACCGTTCGGCCGCCCGCGATCCACAGCGCCCCGTCCAGCACCGCGCCCGCCGCGCTGTTACGGGCCATCGGCGCCGGTCGCGCCTGCTCCCATCGGCCGTCGGCCAGCACCCAGTGCGCATCGACATCGACCTGATCCCGCCACTGGGCGTTGGCCTGGCCCCCCGGCGAGCGGCCGGTGACCAGATGCACCCGCCCGGCGTGGGCCAGGCCCACGGACTCGGCCAGGGGCGTCGGCAGGGACGGTCCCGCCGTCCACGCCTCGGCCCCCGGCGTCAGGCTCCAGACCTCGGTGGCGTTGGTCCAGTCGCCCTCGCCCCGGCGATAGCCGCCGATGGCGAACAGGCGGTCGCCGTCGGCCACGATCATCGGATGATGTCGGGCCTCCGGCAGCTTCGGCCCCTCGCTCCAGGCGTCGGCGGCGGGGTCGTAGAGGCCGACGCGATCCTCGATATGCAGCGGCGCATTGGTGCGTCCGACGAGGCCCCCGGCCGTGACGATGCGGCCGTTCCACACGGCGGCGTAGATCTCCTGCACCGGCCAGGGCAGGGGGGCGCGGGGCTCCCATGCGGTCTGCGCGCGAGCCGCCTGAGGCAGGGCGGCCGCGCCGGCGGCGATCAGGAGGGTGCGGCGGTCGATCTGGGTCATGGCCGGAGGCTAGAACAGCCCGCCCGCCTGCGCTATGGGCGGTCCGTCCACCCCTCCGGGAAGTCCATGTCCGAGATTGCGCGAAAGGCCTGAGGCCGACGGCGCTGACTGTCGAAGCCTCTGATCCACCGTCGGCGTGATTGCGCCGGCGCGAGCCTTCACGACATCACGGACATTCAAATGAACATCTCCCGTGCGGAGCAGCGCACGCTGCACGCCCTGGCGCAGGGCGGCGGCATCGTGCTCGAACGCGACGCGGACGGCCGCATCCTGAGAGCCGACTGCATCACCCGCGACGGCTATCTCCTGACCGATTGCACCCTGGCGGTCTGGAAGAAGCTGAAGACCAAGGGCCTGATCGTCAGCCGCAACGGCGGCCCGTATCGGGTCAACCGCGAAGGGCTGGCGCGCATGCGCAGCCAGCTCGACAACCGGGTCTCACCCCGCAGCTGGTGAGGCCCTGAGGAAGAGGACGCGCGCGGCGCCATAGTCGCGCGCGTCCAGTCGCTCGTAGCCGGGCGCCTCGATTTCAGGCTCGTCCGAACCGCGTTCGAACACCACGATCGCGCCGGGCTTGAGCCAGTTCCCCTCGATCAGACGAGCCAGCGCCTGTTCGCCCAGCCCCTTGCCGTAGGGCGGGTCGAGGAACGCCAGGTCGAAGGCCTCGCCATCCGATCCGGGCCGCACGCCCAGGTCGGTGGCGCTCCTGCGATGCACCCGGGTCGCGCCCATCAGGCCATAGGCGTCGGCATTGTCGCGGATCGCCCCGCGCGCATCCTCATCGGTCTCGACGAACAGGGCGAAGGCCGCGCCCCGGCTCAGGGCCTCGAAACCGAGCGCGCCCGATCCGGCGAACAGGTCCATGACCCGCGCGCCGGCCAAAGGCTCGGCCCAGGCGGCGTGTTCCAGCACGTTGAAGATGGCCTGCCGCGCCCGATCCGACGTGGGGCGAGTGCCCATCCCGTCCGGCGCGACGATGGCCCGGCCCTTCAGCTTTCCAGCGACGATCCGCATGGATCAGCCGCCCGAGCGAGGACCACGCGGCCCCGAGGGCTTCCTCGGCCCGACCGCGTTCCGACCCGCCGGACGCGCGCCAGCGCCTTCGGCGCGGGGCTTGAACGGACGCTTGGCGCCGTCCTTGCCGCGCTTGTCCGCGTCCCGCGCCCAGGTCGGGGACTTGGGTCCGATGATCTTGTCCTCGCGCGGTTTGAAGGGTCGCTTGGAGCCGTCGCCGCCGCCTTCGCCGTCCGGCCGGGCGCGGGGCTTGAACGCCTTCTTGGGGTGCTCGAACTTCGGCGCGGCCTTGGCCCATCCCGCCTTCTTCGGCGCGCGGGCAGCGCGGGCGGCGCCTTCCTCGGCGGCGGTCTCGGCGGCGCGGACGCGGCTGGGCTTCCTCGACGGGTCGGAGATGGCCGAGCCCGACTTGCCCACCACCTTGGGCGCGCCGGTGCGGCGGCCGGGGATGGGCGCGGGCGTCTCGACCGTATTGCCCTGGGGCAGGTTCTCCGGGCGGATATGCTGGGCCAGCAGTTCGCGGATCACGCGGGGACCGACCTCCTCGACCGAGCCGGTCGGCAGGGTGCCCAGCTGGAACGGCCCATAGGCCAGGCGGATCAGCCGGTTGACCGTCAGGCCGACCGATTCCAGCACCTTCCTGACCTCGCGGTTCTTGCCCTCGGTGATCGAGACGCTGATCCAGAGGTTGGCGGACTGGGAGCCGTCCTCGTTGGTCTTGGCCTTGTCGATGACAGCCTCGACCGGGCCATAGCGGACGCCGTCGACGGCGACGCCGTCCTTGAGCTTGTCCAGCTCAACCTGCGTCACCCGCCCGCGCGCCCGGGCGCGGTACTGACGCACCAGCGCCGTCTCCGGCAGCTCCAGCGCCCGGCTGAGCTCGCCATCGTTGGTCAGGAGCAGCAGGCCTTCGGTGTTGATGTCGAGCCGCCCGACGGAGATCACCCTCGGCAGGCCCGCCGGCAGGGCGTCGAACACCGTCGGCCGTCCCGCCGGGTCGTTGTGGCTGGTCAAAAGGCCGACCGGCTTGTTGTAGCGCCAGACCCGCGTGGCCTGGGCCGCCGCGATCGGCTTGCCGTCCACGGTGATGACGTCGTCTCGCGTCACCAGCGTGGCGGGCGTGTCAAGGATCCGGCCGTTCACCGCCACCTTGCCCAGGCCGATCAGCCGCTCCACCTCGCGGCGCGAGGCGATCCCGGCGCGGGCCATGGCCTTGGCGATGCGCTCGGTGCGCTTGGGCTCGGCCGGGGCCTCCTTGCCGCCGCCCTTGCCGCCGCCGGCCTTGGGATCGGCGGAGTAGCGCTTGCCCCTGATCGGCTTTTCGGGGCGCGCGCCCTTGTCCGGCGCATAGGCTCGGCCGCCGCCGGATCCCCGACCCGCTGCGGGTTTGTCCAGGGCTTCGTAGCGCGCGGCCGATGCCGAGCCGGGGCGGGCGGCGCCGCTCCTGGGCCGGTCGCCGGGCTTGTGGGCGCGCGGGGCTTGACGCGGCGAAGGCTTCTTGTCGTTGTCGTCGGGATGGCGGGCCATGATGAGCGGTTCATGCGCATGGCCTTGGCCCTGGCGCAAGCGGCGGCGGACGCCGGCGAGGTTCCCGTGGGCGCGCTCGTGGTCGACGAGAGCTCCGGCGAGGTCCTGGCCACGGGCGCGAACGGCCCTGTCGCTGGACACGATCCCACCGCCCATGCCGAGATCGTGGCGATGCGCGCCGCCGCCGAGCGCCTGGGCAACTATCGCCTGACCGGCCTCACCCTCTATGTGACGCTCGAGCCCTGCGCCATGTGCGCGGGAGCGATCAGCCACGCGCGCATCGGCCGGGTGGTCTGGGGCGCAGACGACCCCAAAGGCGGCGCCGTGATCCACGGGCCGCGCCTGTTCGAGCAACCGACGCTGCACCATCGGCCGACGGTTGAAGGCGGGGTGCTGGCGGACGAGGCGGGCGACCTGCTGCGCGGTTTCTTTCGCGCGCGTCGCGGAACGGGGGTCGCTCCGGCCCGTTAGCCAAGCCTGGCCATACCGGGACCTCCATGACGACGCTGAAACCGCTGACCTTTCTGCTCATCGGCGCGGGGCTTGCCCTGACCGCCTGCGGACCTTCGCCAGATGACGGTCCGACGGACGGCGAGGCCGTGCGGCAGCGGGCGATCCAAGCTCAGACCGCGAAGCGACGGACAGGCGCGGAGGTCCAGGACCGGGCCCTGAACCGCGTCATTCGCACGGTCTATCTCTGCGACAACGGTGAGCGGCTGTCGGTCGATTTCGACAATCCGCGTGACATGGCCACGGTGCGCAACTCCAACGGCGAGGCCGTCGATCTTTACCGAGAGCGAGCCGCCGACGGTCTCTGGTACCGCGCCAGCGCGCATGAGTTGCGCGGCGAGGGCCTGCTTGCCACCTGGACGGCCGACGGACGCGAACCTTCGGACTGCCGCGCCATCGACTAGGGGCGCGGTGGCCTCGAGCTCGACTGCTCGTAAGCATAGCCCAGCGACAGGATGCGGGCGTCGTCCCACTTGGCGCCGATGAAGCTGATGCCGACCGGCATACCGCGGTCCAGGCCCATCGGCACCGTCAGGTGCGGATACCCCGCGATCGCCGGCAGGCGGCTGGCGGACCCCTGGCCGTTGTCCTGATCCTCGCGGTCGTTGGTCCAAGCGCGCGACGTTGAAGGCGCGACGAGGGCCACGACGTTGTACTCGCTCAGCATCCGGTCGATGCCCTCCGGCCCGGCCATGCGAAGGGAGTTGGCGCGGGCGGCGATGTAGTCGGGGTTGTCCAGACCGCTGGTCGCCTCGGCCTGGAGGAACAGCTCCTGTCCGAACAGGACGGTCTCGCGCGGCTCGGCCTCGTTGAAGGCGATGACGTCGGCCAAGGTCCGGGTCGAAACCTGGGCGGGGTCTGTCGAGGCCAGATAAGCGTTCAGGTCGGCCTTGAGCTCGTACATCAGCACGGTCAGTTCCATCTGGCCGATGCCCGGCGTCTGGGGCGCCGTCGTGATTTCGACCAGGTCCGCCCCTGCGGCCCGAAGCGAACCCAGCGCCGTCTCGAACGCGGCCTGGGTCTCGGCAGAGTAGTTGCTGACGCCATAGCGGAGCACGCCCAGCCGCGTTCCGCGCAGCGAGCCGGCATCGAGCGCGGCGCGATAGTCCGTGCGCCGCTGATCCGCCTCGGCGGTGGCGGCGTCGGCGGGGTCAGTCCCGGCGATAGCGGTCAGGACGGTCGCGGCCGTGGCGACGTCGACCGCGATCGGGCCGGCGGTATCCTGGCTGTGGCTGATTGGGACGATATGAGTCCGGCTGACCAGGCCCACGGTCGGCTTGAAGCCCACGACGCCGTTAACCGAGGCCGGGCAGGTGATGGACCCGTCCGTCTCCGTGCCGATGGCGGCCGGCGCCAGGCCCGTCGCGACCGCCGTGGCCGAGCCGGAGGACGAGCCGCAGGCGGTGCGGGTCCGGTCATAGGGATTGACCGTCAGCCCGCCGACCGCGCTCCAGCCCGAGATGGAGTTGGACGAGCGGATGTTGGCCCACTCCGACAGATTGGTCTTGCCCAAGATCACGGCGCCGGCGTCCCGGAGGCGAGCGACCAGAGGCGCGTCGCGGCCGGGCGCGTTGTTCGCCAGCGCCAGAGAGCCCGCTGTCGTGGGCATGTCGCGAGTCTCGATGTTGTCCTTCAGCAGGATGGGCAGGCCCGCGATCCCGTCCTCGGGCGACCATTCGACCTCGCCGACGCCCGGCGTCCACAGGATGACGCTGTTCGCCGTGGTCTCGTCGTGCAGCACCGCGCGGGGCCCGCCCCAGGTCTGGGCGTTCGCAGCCCCCGCGAACGCCAGAACCGCCGCCGAAACGGCCAGCATCATCCTCGTTTTCATTGTCACGCTCCCCATCGCCCACTTGGCGCTAACCGCACCCTAACCTTCGGGACGCGCTCGTGAATAGCCCAATGCGCCGCGGCTTTCCGTCAGGGCCTTTGGCGAAGCCGCGCGGTCATTTCGGCGAACAGCCGCAAGGTCTGAGGGCTGACATGGTGTTCTATGCCCTCGGCGTCGGCCTCGGCCGTTTCCCCGGTGACGCCGAGCGCCAGCAGGAACTCGTGGACGATCCGATGCCGCTCACGCGAGGCGTCCGCCATCCGCTCGCCCGCCCCGGTCAGCGTGATGGAGCGATAGGGCCTGACATCGACCAACCCTTCTCGCTGCAGCCGCTGCAGAACCTTGGACGCCGTGGCCGGCGCGACCCCGAGACAGTCGGCCAGATCGGTCAGGCGCGCCGAGCCGGTCTCGGCGATCAGGTCGCCCACCAGTTCGACATAGTCCTCCGCCACCTCGCTGGAGCGGGCGTCACGCATCCGCCGGAAGGCGGCGGCGCGGCGGGCGGCGCTGAAGGGTTCGTCCACGGCGGGCTCCAGAGGGGCGATCCTGCCCGAGCGAGTCGGATAGCTGACGTATGGACCGATTTCATCGTCCTGTCGTGAAGAGGCGTCACGGAGACGGCGTGGTATTGCGTTGTTCCATGCTCCCGCACCTGCTCCTCGCGATCCTGTGCGCGTTCGCCGTCGCGCCAGCGGCGAATGCGGCGGCGGCATCGCCCGTCTCCCAGGCGGCCGAACCGCTGCAGTTCTACGTTTTCAGCTTCACCGACACTCCGGTGGATGAGGCGGCGCAGGACGTCGTGGTCGGCGCGCTGGCCTACGACCTGGAGATCGATCAAGCGGTGGACGCGGTGGTCACGTTCCGCGCAGACGGCTGGTACTCCAGCGACGCCCTGCTCAAGGATTTTGGGACGGCGCTGCTGGATCAGGACATCGCCTTGGTGCGGACAGGTGCAGGGGCCTTTGCTCTCGTGCCTCGCACGAACACGCCCATGCTGATGGCGCGCGGCGGGGTCGTGATGCAGCTGGCTGAACCCCGGACCGCCCGCGCGCCCGCCGGAGTCATCGCCGATGAAGAGCCGCCTCCCGTCGACCGCGCCCCGCGCTGGTGGGAGGGCGCCGCCGCCGCGCTGGCCTTGTTCTTCGCGGGAGCCGTGGTCGGAGCCGCAGCCCTGTTCGGTGGACAAGTCGTCTGGCGTCGCGCTGAGGCCGAGCGTCGGCGATTGTCCCCGCCCCTGCTGCGCCTGACCGATCAGCGTCAGACCCTGCAGCCTCCCGTGGAAGCTGCGCGGCCCGATCCCGAGCTGGTCATCCCTCGTTTCGAAAACCGGACCTAGAAGACGTCGTCGACGTCAGTCTCCAGTCTCGGCACCGTCTCCAGCGCCGGAGGCCGCGACGGGTCGATGCGAACGGGCTCGGCGGCGCGCAGGCGGTCGTAGCTCTCCTGCGCCGAGGCGGCCACGTCGGCGGCGTCCCTCAGGATCGTCGGCTTCAGGAAGATAAACAGGGTCCGGCGCGTCTGGCTGTCATTGCGCGACCGGAAGGCATTGCCGATCAGGGGGATGCTGGCCAGCCCCGGCACGCGGCTGTTGCCGATCTGCCGGTCGTCGGTGACCAGGCCGCCCAGCACGATGGTCTCGCCGTCGTCGGCCAGAACGCTGGTCTGGATGCTGCGCCGGTTGGTGATCAGGTCGGCGGCTCCCGTCACCGTCGTGGTGACCAGCGACGACACCTCCTGACTGACCTCCAGCCGCACCGTCTCGCCCTCGTGCACGCGCGGCACGACCCGCAGCGTCAGGCCCACGTCCTCGCGGCTGATGGTGGTGAAGGGGTTGGTGGAGTTGCCGTCGGTGGCGAAGCTGCCGGTCCGGAACGGCACATTCTGGCCGACCACGATCTCGGCGGGTTCGTTGTCCAGCACGGTCACGCTGGGCGACGACAGCAGGTTGGCCGCGGAGTTGGTCCCCAGCGCCTGCAGCAGCACGCCGAACTCCCCCTCCTCCCCCGCCGCGACCGACAGGCCCGAGGACAACAGCCGCCCGGCCGGATAGCCCAGCGCCGTCAGCACCGTCGACAGCGACGACCCCGCATTGCCGAACGACGTCCCGCCGACGACGCCCGTGTCCGGCACAGCCCCGCCGAGGCCCAGTTGAACGCCGATCTGCTCGCCCAGCTCGCCTGTGATCTCGACGATGGCGACCTCGATCTTGACTTGGGCTCGGCGCAGGTCGAGCTGGCTGATCAGCTCCTCCAGCATCTGCACCGTCGCGGGGGGACCGCGCATCACGACCGCGTTCAGCTCGGGCGAGGCCTGCACCGTGACGCCGTCGAGCGTGAAACCCGTCGGCCGCGCCTCCGCACCGCCCGTACCCGGCTGAGGCAGGGATCCCCCCTCCCCTCCCGAGGTGATGGCCGCCGCCGCTTGCGCCGCCGTATCGCGGTTGGAGGTCGAGAGGCTGGCCAGCCCGGTGTCATTGCGCAGCGACCGCGCCACGGCATTGGTCGCCGGACCTTCGCCGCCCAGCAGGCCGCGCACGATGTCGGTGATCGCCTCCGCGTCGGAGTTCCTCAGGCGCACGACGCGGGTGATCGGCGTCGCCCCGCCCGGCGTATCCAGCGCCGCGACGATCGACCGCGCCTGGGCGATGTCGGCGGCGTCGCCCCGGATCAGCAGCACGTTGGACCGCTCGTCCGCCGTCACACGCGGGCCTCCGGCGTCGGAACCCAGCAGGGCGCCCACCGACTCCGCCACATCGGTGGCCGAGGCATGTTGCAGGGCGATGGCGTCGAACGACGATCCGCCGCCCCGATCCAGCGTCGCCGCCAGCGCCTGCACCCGGGCGATGTTCTCGGCGTAGTCGGTGACGACCACGGCGTTCGGCTCGGTCAGGGCCTCGATGGCGCCGAAGGAGGACACGAGAGGCCTTAGCGCGCGTACGGCTTGATCGCTCGGCAGGTTCCGCAGGCGCACCAGCCGCGTCACGATCTGCTGGCTGGAGCTGGCCGCGCCGGTCTCCGACGCCCCGCTCTGGACCACGCTGGCCTGGGGCACGATGCGCCAGACGTTTCCACTGCGCACCGCCGCGAAGCCCGAGGTCCGCAGCACCGACAGGAACAGCTCCCACACGCCGTTGCGGCTCAGCGGCTGGGCCGAGACGACGTTGACCTGGCCCTGCACCTGCGGGTCGAGCACCAGGGTGCGGCCGGTGATGCGGCTGACCTGTTCGGCCACGTCCTTGATGTCGGCGCCGCGCATGTTGATGACCACGTCCTGCATGGCCTCGGGCGGTGGGGCGACGGTCTGGGCGAGCGGCGCGAGCGGCGCCGTGGCCGCGAGGCTCAGGGCCAGGACGCTGGCGGTGGTCAGGCGGAGATACTTGGTCACGCCGGGCTCCTAGCGAACGGGAAAGGTGAGAGTGAGACGACGGCCGCCACGATTGACGACGACCCGGGCCTGGCCGGCCGCGCGGGCCTGTTCGACCAGCGACTGGTCGTTGGCCGAACCCGAGACGGCCTGACCGTTCAGGCTTTCGATCACGTCGCCGGGCTGCAGGCCGAAGCGGCGGAGCTCGGCCGAGGGGTTGGGACCGACGCGATAGCCGGACGCCGTGGCCGAGACCCCCGAGGCGCCCGCGGCGGCGGCGACATTCGGGGTCGCTCCGGCGTCGAGCGGCGGCGGAGCGGGTCGGGCGGCCGCGGCGCTGGCCACGGGCGAGGCGGCGGCCAGAGCCGCAGAGGCCTGGGGCGTCTGGGTCGGCGGCCCCACCGGCGTGACCGTGATGCCCGCGCCGGGCGCGGCCGCCGCCGGATCGACCGGGGCGACGACGGGCTGGGGGAAGTCCAGACGCTCGCGCGCCCCGCCGACGTTGAGGATGACGTGGTCGATCTCGATGGACTCGATCACCGCGTTCGCCGCCGGGCTCTGGCCGACGCCATAGATGGTCGCCGGGCCTTCCCCGACCGCGATCAGGACCGTCGAGGCGCTGGGGGGATAGGCGGCCAGCACACCTTTCAAAACCAGGCCGAGACTGGAGGCCGGAAGCCCTCCGACCGCGGCGGCCCCGCCGCCGAAGGGCGCCAGCGAAACGATTCGCGCGACGTCGGGGTCCTGCCCGCCGGCCTGGACGCCCAGCGGCGGCAGGCTTTCGGCGACGGCGACTTCGCTGCGCCCATCGTCCCAGCCGACCAGCCGCCAGGTCAGGGCCGCGAGCGCCCAGGCGATCGACCCGACCACCAGCACGCTGACGGCTCGCAGGGCCAGTTCGTTGCGACGCTCGGGGGTCACGCCGCGCTCCCCAGACGGTCGACGAAGCCCGACAGCCGGATCGTCTCGGCGCCAGATCCGGCCGGGCTCACGGCCACCTCGACGGCGATCAGGTCCGGATCATCGGTCGCCCGGCGGCTGACCCGCACATCCCACTGGCGGTTCATCATCGTGACGGTCGAGACGTCGGGCGTCGTCGCCCCGCCCTTGAGGTTCAGTTCGGTCAGCCGGTTCTCGGCCACCCACTGGGCGACGACCCGATCCTCGAGCCCGCGCACCCCATCGACATGGGCCTGGGTCGCACGGGTCAGGCCCACCGTGGCGATGGCCAGGATGAACAGGGCGACCAGCGCCTCCATCAGGGAATAGCCGGACCGGCGCGCCCGCATCACGCCGCCTCGCCCGTCACGGGCCGCGCCACGGCGTTCAGTCCGTCGAACTCCACCCGCCAGCGCCGGTCGCCCTTGGCCAGGCCGAAGGCGGCGACCGGCTGGGCCCCGTCCGGGTCGATGGTCACGGGCGAGGTCGTCTCCAGCCCGATCAGGGTCACGCCGGGCGGCAGCGCATGCCGCTCCGCCAATCCCTCGACCCCCTCCCCTGCCTCGCCGCCGGGCCGCACGAAGCCGTAGCCCTCGCCGTCGAAGGCCAGCGCCAGCGGCCGCCGCGTCACCAGAACGTCATCCGCCGCGAGCCTCAGCCGGTCGGCCAGGCGATTGGCTTCAGTCTCCACGCCCATGCCGCGATCCGCCGCCCCGACGCCCAAGCTCACCACCGCCGCCATGACGCCGACGATGGCGAGGACGACAAGGATCTCCACCAGCGTCATGCCCTGGCGCCGCGTCCGTCCGACCTGTCCCCCGACAGCGGTCATCAGCGGCTCTTCTCCGTCAGGTCGGCGTCCAGGCCTTCGCCGCCCTCCTCGCCGTCCTTGCCGAGGCTGAACAGGTCGTAGGCACCGGACTGGCCGGGGCTGCGATAGACGTAGTCGCGGCCCCAGGGGTCCTGCGGCAGTTCGGTCAGATAGGGCTCGGTCGGATAGGCGCGCGGCGCGGGAGGCGCGGTCGGGCGCTCCACGAGGGCGGCCAATCCCTGCTCCGTCGTCGGATAGTCGCCGTTGTCCAGCCGGTACATGCGCAACGCCGTCGCCACGGTCTTGAGGTCGGTCTTGGCCACGGTGACGCGCGCCTCGTCCGGCCGGCCGATGACGTTCGGGACGATCAGCACGGCGACGACGGCGATGATCGCCAGAACGACGATCATCTCGACCAGAGTCAGTCCATCGCGACGACGCGAAAGACCAGATGCCCATTTGTGACGCTTGGGCGAAGTCATCATGACACTTTTTCTCGATGGGGCCGCCCGTAGCGACAGCCTGTTTTTCGCTGCTATAGACCGCCTCGTGGCCCTGGACCACGCCCTTCTGTCACGGACTTCCGATGCCCGGTCGACCCGCCCGTTCGAACCTTCCGAGCCGAGGCTTATGGCGTATCGTCGATGACAGAATCTTTGCGATGGACCGCGCCTGGGCGGGGCCGACGACGGTTCTGGTCCCTTCGGAAGACGTCCTGACCCTGACGGTCGACCTGCCGTTCGCGACGCGCGCGCAGCGCCTGGCCAATCTTCCGTATGCGATGGAAGACGCCGTCGCCGAGCCGCTCGCCAATCTGCACTTCGCGCTGGGCCAGGAGGTCGCGCCGCGCCGCCACATCGCCGGGGCCGTCCGCCGCGCCCGGATGGACCAGTGGATCGCCCTGCTGGCCGAGGCCGATCTGGACGCGGCGATTCTGCTTCCGGACGCCCTGACCCTGCCCGTCCCGCCCGCCGGGGTTTGGGCCGTCCGCAAGGCCGAGGGCGGCCGCGCCCTGATCCGCACCGACAATGGCGCGGGCTTCGCCGTGCCCCTGGCCATGCTCAACTCCGCCTGGACGGCGGCGGGTAAGCCCCGCATCGCCGCGCTGGGCGACCCCCTGCCCGACGCGATGGCCGAGGGCGTGGATGCGACGGCGCCCCTGGTCGATCCGGCGGGCGATCCCCTGCTGGTCCTGCCGCCGCTGGACCTGCGCCAGGGCGCCTACGCCGCGACCCGTCCCACCGCCCTGTCCGCCGGCCGCACCCTGGCCTGGGTCGCGGGCATCGGCGTGGTGGCCCACATCGCCATCCTGGGCATCGACGCCCTCCTTCTGCACGGCATGGCCGAACGAAAGGAAGCGGAAGCCCGCGCCACGCTCCAGTCCGTCGCCCCCCAGGTCGCCGCGACCGACGACCCGGTCGCCGCCGCCGACCGTCTGCTGCCCGGCGCGGGCGGCGGAGCCAAGCCCTTCACCGGCCTGCTCGGCCGCACGTCCCAGGCCCTGCCGGGAGGGGGCGTCGTCGCCTTCAACCGCCTGGCCTATGAGCCCGGCGGGCTCGATCTCGCCGTCGTCGTGCCCGACGCATCCACGCTGGAGCGGGCAGTGCAGGCGCTCAACGCCTCGGGCCTGACCGCGACCGGCGCGCCCGGCGTCGCCGACGCCGCCGCCGCGACCGGCGGGCTGAACGCCACCATCACGGTCGGAGGCGCCCGATGAGAGCGCCCGTCCTCCTGACCCGCGCATCGCCGGCGATCGACTCGGCCGCCGGGTGGTACGCCGCCCGCTCTCGGCGAGAGCAGATCCTGCTGGCCGGCCTCGGCGTGCTGCTGGCCGGCACCGTGCTGTGGCTCCTGATCCTGCGCCCCCTTCTGGACGCCCGCGCGGCTTCCGTCGCCCGCATCGCCGCCTATGAAGAGGTCATGGTGCGGGTCCGCACCGCCGGGCCTCCGGGACCGATGGTCGCCGGGCTGGACGGCCCACTAGAGACCGCCATCCCGACCCAGGCTGCGACCTTCGGCGTCGTCCCGACCGTCGCCATGGACGGCGAGGCCGCGACCGTGACCGTGTCGGAAGGCCGTTACGACAGCCTGATCCCCTGGCTCTCGGCGCTGGAGGCCTCGGGCGCGATCCTGTCCTCGGTCGAGTTGCAGCGCGGCGCTCAGCCGGGCGCCGTCAACGCCACCCTGCGGGTCGAACGCCCATGACCCTCGCCGAAGACCGCCCGGCCGCCCCTGCTCTCGCCTACGGCTTCGCCCGCAGGCACGGCGCCATGATCGTCACCGGCGGCGACCGGCCCGTCTGCCTGCACCGCCGCTCGGCCACGCTGGAGACCCTGCTGGAGGTCCGCCGCGTCGCCGGCGCCGACATCGCCTTCGAGGCCGTGGACGACGACCGCTTCGACGCCGTCCTGCGGGACCAAACGGGCGGAGAGGCCGCGCCCGCCGCCGACATCGCCGCCTCCGAGGACGACCTCAAGGCCCTCGCCGACGAGGCCGCCGTCATCGACGACCTGCTGGACAGCCGCGACGACGCCCCAGTCGTGCGCCTGATCAACGCCCTCCTGCTCCAGGCCATCCGCGATGGTGCGTCCGACATCCACATCGAGGCCGAGGAGAAACGCCTCGTCGTCCGCTTCCGCATCGACGGCGTGCTGCGCGAGGTGCTCGAGCCCGCCCGTGCGCTCGCCCCCCTGCTGGTCAGCCGCATCAAGGTCATGGCCCGCCTCGACATCGCCGAGAAGCGCGTGCCCCACGACGGCCGGGTGACCCTGCGGATCGGCGGGCTGGACGTCGACGTCCGCGTCTCGACCATCCCGTCCCAGTACGGCGAGCGGGTGGTGCTGCGTCTGCTGGATCGCGGCTCGACCAGCCTCGACCTCGCCCAGCTGGGCATGAGTGAGCGCGACCTCGCCACGTTCGAGCGCCTGATCGCCCGGCCGCATGGCGTGATCCTGGTCACCGGCCCCACCGGCTCGGGCAAGACGACGACCCTTTATTCGGCGCTCACGCGCCTGAACGACCGCCGCCGCAACATCATGACGGTCGAGGACCCGATCGAATACGCGCTCGACGGCATCGGCCAGATGCAGGTCAATTCGAAGATCGACCTGACCTTCGCCCGGGGCCTTCGCGCCATCCTGCGTCAGGACCCCGACGTCATCATGGTCGGCGAGATCCGGGACCACGAGACCGCCGAGGTCGCCGTGCGCGCCTCCATGACCGGCCACCTGATGCTGTCGACGCTGCACACCAACACCGCCGTCGGCAGCGTGACCCGCCTGATCGACATGGGCGTAGAGCGCTATCTGCTGGCCCCCATGCTGACCGGCCTGATCGCCCAGCGTCTGGTCCGTCGCCTCTGCCCCCACTGCCGCAAGGAGGATAAGGCGACCCAGGCCGACAGCGAACTGACGGCCGGCGCCATCCCGGTCGGCGCCCGCGTCTTTCGCCCCGTCGGCTGCCCCCAGTGCCGGGGCGAGGGCTACAAGGGTCGCCTCGGCGTCTATGAGGTGATCGAGGTCGATCCGGCGATGCAGCAGGCCGTCCACGACGGTGCGGGCGAACCCGAGCTGGTGAAGCTCGCCCGCCAACGCGGCCCGGGCCTTCTGGAGGACGGCGCCGCCAAGGCCATGGCCGGGGAAACCTCGGTCCAGGAGGTCGCGCGCGTGGTCCGCGAGGACGCCTGATGCCGGTCTACGCCTGGCAAGCCGTCGACGCCGAGGGAAAGCCTCACAAGGGCACGATCGAGGCCGCGTCCGACGTCGGCGCGCGCCAGCTGGTGCGCGACCGGGGCCTGCTCCCCACCGGCGTCACCCTGGCCGGCGACACGGCCCGGACCAAGGGCGCCGGGATCACCCTGTTCAAGCGCGGCGTCTCGTCCAAGACGCTCGCCGCCGTCACCCGCCAGCTCTCGACCCTGATCGGCTCGGACATCCGCATCGAGGAGGCGCTGCGCATCGCCGCCCAGCAGACCGAGGGCCAGCCCGTCTCCGTCGTCCTGACCGACGTCCGCGCAGCCATCCTGGAGGGCCGCAGCTTCGCCGCCGCGCTGGGCCGCCACCCGAAGGTCTTCCCGGAGTTCTACCGCGCCTCGATCGCCGCCGGAGAGCAGTCGGGCAAGCTGTCGACCGTGCTCGCCCATCTGACCGAGTTCGTCGGCAATCAGGAGACGGCGCGGCGCAAGGTCCAGCTGGCGCTGCTCTATCCCGCGCTGCTGGCCGGGGTGTCGCTGCTGATGATCACCCTGATGATGGTCTATGTGGTGCCCGACATCGTGCGCGTCTTCGTCTCGCGCGGCGCCGAGCTGCCCTTCCTGACCCGGGCCCTGATCGCCCTGTCGGCCTTCGTCCAGAGCTTCGGCGTCTATGTCCTGATCGCTCTGGCGGTGGCTGCCGTCGCCTGGAACCGCTGGCTGGCCGTCCCCGCCAACAGCCGCCGCTTCGCCGAGTTCCTGCTCAAGACCCCGCCCTTCGCCGGCTTCGTCCAGCACCTGAACGCGGCCCGCTTCGCCGGATCGCTGGCGACGCTGGTCCGTTCCGACGTGCCCCTGGTCGAGGCGCTCCAGGCCGCCGCCGCCGTGACGCCGAACCGCTACGCCCGCGAACGCGCGCTGGTCACCGCCGCCCGGGTCCGCGAAGGCTCCTCGCTGCGTCGCGCCATGGCCGAGGCCGACGTCTTCCCGCCCCTGCTGCTCGCCATCGTCGCGGCGGGCGAACAGTCCGGCAAGCTGGGGCTGGGCCTCGAGCGCGCCGCCCAGGATCTGGAGCAGGAGCTCGACAGCCTGGTTCAGGCGCTCGTGTCGCTGGTCGAACCCGGGGTGCTGCTGGTGATGGGCGGCATCGTGCTGCTGATGGTGCTGGCCATCCTCATGCCGATCGTGAACCTCAACAACCTGGCGGGGTTGTGAGCCGCCCGACCTACAGACTGCCCTCGAACCTCACCGGCGCGGTCATGCCGGGGATCAGGCCGACGCCGCCCGCCTCGATGGAGGCCGTCAGCCCGCCGTCCGCCTCGACGCGCGCCTGCATCACCCCCTCGCCCGAGCCGTCGCGATTCAGCGTCACCAAGGTCGATCCCTCGTCCGCCGTCACCGTCCCGGCCAGCGCCGGAACCGGCGTCCCCGCCCCGCCGCCAGTCAGGGCGCACGACCCCGCCGAGGTCGTGATGCTCCCCTCGCCCTCCGGCGCGCCCCGGATCGACAGCCGCGCCACATCCAGCCGCGCCACCGGATCACAGACGAACGGCATCGCGGGCGAAACGGCGTTGAGCAGCCGCATCGACGCCGTCCCCTCCAGATCGCGCACCAGCACCCGCCCCGGCCGCACCAGAGCCTCGGCCGTCGCCTGGGTGTCCGGCCCACGCAGGGTGATCAGCTCCACCGCCGCCAGGCTGAACAGAGAGCTGAAAGGCCGCAGGCTCCAGCCCGCGCCGAACCCGCCCGGCAGGGCCCGCTCGCCCGCCCAGACGGTGCCGACCGCCTGCCGCTCGCCGTTGGACGAGCGCGGCGTCACGATCTCCGCCGGGGCCATCGCCACCAGCCCAATCAGGAACGACCCCACGGCCACGCAACCCAGCACCACGCGCCAGCGCGTGACCTTGACCGCCAGGCGCTCGAACTGAAATGCGCCCCCGGCCCGTCCGCCTTCGCCGTCGCGTGTCCGCCAGACCTTCAGCATGGGCTCTCCCTCGTCCGCGCCTCGATAGCACGGCCAAGGTGACAACCAAGCGGCGCCGCGAGGGTTTCACCCTGGTCGAGGTGCTGATCGCTCTGGCCCTTTTCGCCCTCATCGGCGTGGCGGGCTTCACACTGCTGAACAGCGTGCTCCGCACCCAGGGCGCGACCGAGACCCGGCTTGACCGCATGGCCGAAATCCAGCGCGCCATGCTCGTCGTCACCTCGGACCTGGATCAGGTCACAGGGTCGGTCGCGGGCGGAGGCGGCGCGCTGTCGATCCGCAAGTTCGACGTCGCCGGCAACATCGTGGCCGTCCGTTACGAACTGGCCGGCGACCGCGTGAACCGCATCGTCAGCGGCTCCGGCGGCGAGCGCGTCCAGACCCTGCTGACGGGCGTCGCCGATGCGCGCTGGAGTTTCCACCAGAGGCGTGGAACGTGGCTCGACACCTGGCCTCTTCCCGCGCCCCCGGCCGCGGCTCCCGGAACCCCCACGCCCAACCAGCCAACCCGGCTGCTCGCCGACGAGGGGCTGACGGCGGTCGCGCTCGACCTGACGCTCAACGGCGTCGACGGCCGCCCCGGAGCGACGGTGCGCCGCCTCGTCTCCATCCCCCTGACCGATGCCCCCGAGGCGACCGTCCCGGCTCAGCCGGAGCCCGCGCCATGACCCGACGCGAGGGCATGATCCTGCTGAACGTGCTGTTGGTCATGGCGGTGGCCAGCGTCGCCGTCCTGATCATGATCGCGGCCCAGGACCTGGAGGTGCAGCGCTCCACCCGCCTGCGCGACGCCGCCCAGGCCAACGCCTATGCCCGCGCCGGCGAGCTCTCGGCCATCACGGCGCTGCGCCGCGACGGCCTGACCGCATCCGCCACCGACAACCTGACCGAACCCTGGGCCCAGCTGGGCCAGCAGGACATCTCAATTCCGGGCGGCCGCTTCGCCCTGACGATCGAGGACGAGCAGGCCCGCTTCAACCTGAATGCGCTCAGAACCGGAGACCCCGGCCCCATCGACCTGTTCCAGAGGATCGGCGCCGAGCTCGACATCGACCCCGCCAGCCTCATCCGCATCGCCACCGTCGTCCGCGTCGCGGGCGGCATCACGGACGAGGGCCTGATCCTCGCCGCCGGCGTGCCCCGCGCCGATCTGGACCGCCTCGCGCCCTACGTCGCCATCCTGACCGGCACGACCAGCGTCAATCTGAACACCGTCCAGCTTCCGCTCCTGACGCTGATGATCCAGGACGCCGAAGTCGCCCGCAACCTGATCGAGACCCGCGCCCGCAAAGGCTACCTGACCCCCGCGGACCTCGCCGCCGAGGGCGCTCCGACGCTGATGGGGACCGGCTACGCCTCCGACCACTACCGCGTCGTCACGACCGTCACCGTTGGCGACGTCACCCAGGCGCTGGACAGCCGCATCGCCCGCGTGCGCGGCGTCGGTACGGTGGATGTGGTGGTGACCGGACGTCGCCGGACGGCGGGCTAATCCCGAAGGCGCCGAACTCTCCCGAGTGCGATCAGTCCGTCACCGGCCCCAGCGCCGTCCCACCCCAGAAGGCGCAGTTGCGGCGCTCGAAGAAGGCGTCGTCCATCCGGTCGCCCGCCGGATCGAACACGCGCACCGGTCCGCCGCCGTCGCTGACCTGCGGCCACTCCGCCTCAAAGCCCGGATCGTGCCCAAACCCGGCCCACAGCCGCATCATTCGCTCCGATAGCGCCCGCTGCTCCGGCGTCCAGCGCTCCGTGTCCGTGAACAGCCAAGAGGCCCCGAACACCGACGCCAGCTCCGACGCATGATAGGCTCCCATGTCGATCCCCATAATCGCGTCGGGGATGACGAACGGCGGTTCCGGATCCGCGAACTCATAGCCGTGCACCGGCACATGGGCCGCCAGCACCCGCCTGAGCGCATCCGACGGACAGGCGAAGCGGCTGTCAGTGAAGCTGCGAGCGATCGCCACGCCCGGCCCGGCCTCCCCCACCGGATAGAGCGCCAGCGCCCGCTCGCCCGCCTCGCCATACAGCCACCGGGTCTGCCGCTCATACCGGTCCAGGCTCTTCACCTCGGTCGCGAACAGCCGGGCCTCGTCCGCCGTCGTCCCGGCGATCACGGGCACGCGCAGGAAGCGCCCGCTCGCGAAGGCTTCCGGCGGGCTGACCGGCACGATCCCATCTGAGTGCACCGGCCCCCACGACCCCGGCCCGTTGATCCCCGACCGAGGCGACGGCGCCCGCGCCACCCGCCACGCCGGCAGCGCCCTCAGGCACGCCACGTCCCAGGCCTCGCACCCCAGGCCTTCCGCGAAGGCCATCCCCTTCACCGCCTCGACCGCCGCCGGGTTCAGGGAATGCGGCTCCAGGCACGGCCCGCTCTGCAGAATGACGCGGTGAAACAGCCCCTCCGATTGCGGAGACGTCATCAGATAGCAGGCGCTCCACGCCCCGGAGCTCTCTCCGAACAGGGTCACATCGCCCGGGTCGCCCCTGAACCGCGCGATGTTGGCCTGCACCCATCTCAGCGCCGCCTGCTGGTCCATCAGGCCCCAGTTGCCGCCGACTCCCTCGCCCTTGGCCGCGAACTCCGGATGCGCCAGCCAGCCCAACGCCCCCAGCCGGAAGTTCACGGTGACCACCACCCGCCCCTGCTCGACCGCCAGCCGGCTCGGGTCGTAGTTCGCCCCAGCCCCGATGGTGAAGGCCCCGCCGTGGAGGAACACCATGACCGGCAGAGCCTCCTGGCTGCCGGCGGGCGCGTAGACGTTCAGGACCAGGCAATCCTCCGACCCCACCACAATCCCGCCGCCGCCGCCCAGCACGGCGTCCCGCCCGATCGCCTGCACGCAGTCCGACCCCAGCCGCGTCGCATCCCGTACGCCCGCCCACTGCTCGACCGGCCTTGGACCGCGCCAACGGAGCTCGCCCACCGGCGGCGCGGCATAGGGGACGCCGAGAAACGCCCGCACGCCCGCTCCCTCGACGCCCCTCACCTCCCCGGCCAGCGTCGCAGCCCGTACGAACGTCCGATCCCCCGCGAACCGCACATGGTCCACGTCACCGGGATGGGTGCAGGCGGCGAGCCCCAGAGCGAGGACCAGCACGAGCCTCCGGATCACGCGCCGTCCCCGCCGATCCTCAGGGCGTCGTACCAGTCCGCATAGGGGGTCTTCCGAACCATCTTCCGGTTCATGTCAGGTGCGCCGTCGCTCCACCAGACCGCACCGCGCTCGCCAAGGGCGACCTTGGCATCATTCACCTGCGCCCGCGCCGACTTCAGGGCCTGCTCGTCGCCGCTTCTAAGCGCCAGACCCACCGCCCGGCGCGCCTGCATCAGCGTCTTGACCAACCGCTCACGCGCGTCAGGCGCGAGGGCGGGATCGGAGCATCGCCACAGACGCCCGCGCACGACGAAGTACCGCCCGTCCGGCGTGACGGGATACGGCGGCGGCTCATCCGCCGACCTCAATAGTAGCCGTAGTCGCCCCGACGCGGCACGCGCTCATAGCCGTAGCGGCCGTCGCGGTTGTAGCCGCCGAAGCCGTAGCCGCAGGGATCCTCCCGCGCCGACAGCTGGTTGCCGATCAGACCGCCGGCGATCGCGCCGATCGCCGCGCCGCGCTCCCGGTCGTTCTCGCCCGCGATGGCCGCGCCCGCCAGCGCGCCCAGCGCTGCCCCGCTGGCCGTGGCGTAGCGCCGGTTCTCTGCATAGTCCCGCTCACAGCGCGAGGCGTAGTTGTCGGTGGTGGCGCAGGCGCCGGTCAGCAAGGTGGCAGCGCCCACGACGCCCAAGGTCAGGATGGTCTTCATCGGCCGGCTCCACGTTTGTCCCGGCTGAACGCAGGCTGGCCCGACGCCGTTCCTCGCAACGAAAAAGCCCCGCCGGATCGCTCCGGCGGGGCCTTTCGGTTCAGTCGCTCACGCGCTCAAGCAGCGAGGCTCCGCGAGCCGAGCGTTAGCGCGCCATGACCTTTAGGCGATGATCTTGGCGACGACGCCGGCGCCGACGGTGCGGCCGCCTTCACGGATGGCGAAGCGCAGCTTCTCTTCCATGGCGATCGGGGTGATCAGCTCGACGTTCAGCTCGGCGTTGTCGCCGGGCATGATCATCTCCACGCCTTCCTTCAGCTGCACGATGCCGGTCACGTCGGTCGTGCGGAAGTAGAACTGCGGGCGGTAGTTGGTGAAGAACGGCGTGTGACGGCCACCCTCTTCCTTGGTCAGGATGTAGGCCTCGGCCAGGAACTTGGTGTGCGGGGTGATCGAGCCCGGCTTGCACAGCACCTGGCCGCGCTCGACGTCCTCGCGCTTGGTGCCGCGCAGCAGCACGCCGACGTTGTCGCCCGCCTGGCCCTGGTCCAGCAGCTTGCGGAACATCTCCACGCCCGTGCAGGTCGTCTTCTGCACCGGACGGATGCCGACGATCTCGACTTCCTCGCCGACCTTGACGATGCCGCGCTCGACGCGACCCGTCACCACGGTGCCGCGGCCCGAGATCGAGAAGACGTCTTCCACCGGCATCAGGAACGGCAGGTCGATCGGACGCTCCGGCTGCGGGATGTAGTCGTCGACCGTCTGCATCAGCTCCAGGATCTTCTGCTCGCCGATCTCCGGGTTCACGCCGTCGGTCGCGGCCTTGGCCGAGCCCTTGGTGATCGGAATGTCGTCGCCCGGGAACTGGTAGGACGAAAGCAGCTCGCGCACTTCCATCTCGACGAGCTCCAGCAGCTCCTCGTCGTCGACCAGGTCGACCTTGTTCATGAACACGACCAGGGCCGGCACGCCGACCTGACGGGCCAGCAGGATGTGCTCGCGGGTCTGGGGCATGGGCCCATCAGCCGCCGACACCACCAGGATCGCGCCGTCCATCTGCGCGGCGCCCGTGATCATGTTCTTCACATAGTCGGCGTGGCCCGGGCAGTCGACGTGGGCGTAGTGACGGTTGGCCGTCTCATACTCGACGTGCGCGGTGTTGATGGTGATGCCGCGCGCCTTCTCTTCCGGCGCGGCGTCGATGTCCGCATAGTTCATCGCCTTGGCGCCGCCGGCCTTGGCCAGCGTCATGGTGATCGCCGCCGTCAGCGTCGTCTTGCCATGATCCACGTGACCGATCGTGCCGATGTTGCAGTGCGGCTTGGTGCGTTCGAACTTTTCCTTGGCCATTCTCTTCTCTCCGTCCCCTGATGAGGGGGCTATCCTAGGGTTTTCAGGGGGTTGGGGTTAGGCGCTGTACTTCTTGATCACTTCGTCGGCGACGTGTTGCGGCACCGGCTCATAGTGGTCGTACTGCATGGTGAAGGCGGCGCGGCCCTGCGACATGCCGCGAAGCGTGTTCACATAGCCGAACATGTTGGCCAGCGGCACGAAGGCGTTCACTACCGTGGCGTTGCCGCGCATGTCCTGGCCCTGGATCATGCCGCGACGACCGTTCAGGTCGCCGATGACCGAACCCAGGTAGTCTTCCGGCGTCACGACCTCGACGGCCATGATCGGCTCGAGCAGGCGGGGTCCGCCCTTCTCGCGCAGTTCCTTGAAGGCCGCGCGCGAAGCGATTTCGAACGCCAGCACCGAGGAGTCGACGTCGTGGAAGGCGCCGTCGACCAGGGTCGCCTTGAAGTCGATCAGCGGGAAGCCGGCCAGCAGGCCGTTTTCCTTGGCCGATTCCAGGCCCTTCTGAACGCCCGGGACGTATTCCTTGGGCACCGCGCCGCCGACGATCGAGCTTTCGAACACAAAGCCCGTGCCCGGCTCGCCCGGCTCGAACACCAGCTTGACGCGGGCGAACTGGCCCGTGCCGCCGGTCTGCTTCTTGTGGGTGTAGTCGATCTCGGCCTTGCGGGTGATGGACTCGCGGTAGGCCACCTGCGGCGCGCCGATGTTGGCCTCGACCTTGTAGGTGCGCTTCAGGATGTCGATCTTGATGTCGAGGTGCAGCTCGCCCATGCCCTTCAGGATCGTCTGGCCCGACTCGTGGTCGGTCGAGACGTTGAACGACGGATCCTCGGCGGCCAGCTTGGCGAGCGCGACGCCCAGCTTCTCCTGGTCGGCCTTGGACTTGGGCTCCACGGCGATCTCGATGACCGGCGCGGGGAACTCCATGCGCTCCAGGATGACCGGCGACTTGGTCGGGTCGCAGAGGGTGTCGCCCGTGCGGGTGTCCTTCAGCCCGGCCAGGGCGACGATGTCGCCGGCGTAGGCCTCCTTGATGTCCTCACGGTTGTTGGAGTGCATCAGCAGCATGCGGCCGACGCGCTCCTTGCGGTCGCGGGTCGAGTTCAGCAGGCCCATGCCCGTTTCCATCTTGCCAGAGTACAGGCGGCAGAAGGTCAGCGAGCCGACGAAGGGGTCGTCCATGATCTTGAACGCCAGGACCGACAGGGGCTCGTCGTCCGAGGCCTTGCGGGTCACTTCTTCTTCCGTGCGGAAATCGATGCCCTTGGTCGGGGGGATGTCGACGGGTGACGGCAGGTAGTCGACGACGGCGTCGAGCAGGGTCTGGACGCCCTTGTTCTTGAACGCCGAGCCGCACAGGATCGGATAGAAGGCGCCGGTCAGCACGGCCTTGCGGATGCACTTCTTGATGGTCTCTTCCGAAGGCTCGTTACCCTCGAGGTAGGCTTCCATCGCCTCGTCATCCAGCTCGACGGCGTTGTCGATCAGATACTGGCGGGCGGCGTTGGCCTTCTCGACCATGTCGGCCGGGATCGGCACGTCCTTGTAGGACGCGCCCAGGCCGTCGTTGTCCCAGACCACGCCGGTCATGCGGACCAGGTCGACCAGGCCGGTCAGGTTGGACTCCGAGCCGATCGGCAGCTGGATCGGCACCGCCTTGGCGCCCAGGCGATCGCGGATCGACTCGACCGACTTGTCGAAGTCGGCGCCGATCTTGTCCATCTTGTTGACGAAGACGATGCGGGGCACGCGGTACTTGTCGGCCTGGCGCCAGACGGTCTCGGTCTGGGGCTCCACGCCGGCGTTGCCGTCCAGCACGGTCACGGCGCCGTCGAGCACGCGCAGCGAACGCTCGACCTCGATGGTGAAGTCCACGTGGCCGGGGGTGTCGATGATGTTCAGGCGCTTCTCGCGCCAGAAGGCGGTCGTGGCGGCGGAGGTGATGGTGATGCCGCGTTCCTGCTCCTGGTCCATCCAGTCCATGGTGGCGGCGCCGTCGTGGACTTCGCCGATCTTGTGGGACTTGCCGGTGTAATACAGGATCCGCTCGGTCGTCGTCGTCTTGCCCGCGTCGATGTGGGCCATGATGCCGAAGTTGCGGTAGTCCTCGATCTTGTGCGTGCGGGGCATAGGAAGCGCCTTGAAAAGTTTTCAGGGCGCGGGATGTGCGCCCTCGGGGAGTTCGTCGATGTCGGGATGTGCGGGCGCGGGCGATTTAGCTCAAACCGCCCGCGCCGGATAGTCCCAGATAGTCAGCGCCCGGCCCTTAGAAAAGGGATGCGACGCTTTGAAGACGTTACCAGCGGTAATGGCTGAAGGCGCGGTTCGCCTCGGCCATCTTGTGGGTGTCTTCGCGCTTCTTGACCGCGGTGCCGCGGTTGTTCGAGGCGTCCAGCAGCTCGGCCGCCAGCTTCTCGGTCATGGTGTTCTCGCCGCGCTTGCGCGCCGCATTCACCAGCCAGCGGATGGCCAGCGCGCGACGACGGTCCGGACGGACCTCGACCGGCACCTGATAGGTGGCGCCGCCGACGCGACGCGACCGGACCTCGACCGAGGGGGCGACGTTGTCCAGTGCCGTGTGGAAGGTCTGGACCGGCTCCTGGTCCTTCTTCTTCTCGGCCAGGATGTCGAAGGCGCCATAGACGATGTTCTCGGCGACGGCCTTCTTGCCCTCGTACATGACGTAATTCATGAACTTGGTGACGATCAGATCCTTGTACTTCGGATCCGGCAGGACTTCGCGTTTCTGGGCGCGGTGACGACGGGACATGGGCTTCTACCTTGTTCTTGTTCTTACTTCGGACGCTTGGCGCCGTAGTGCGAGCGGCGCTGCTTGCGGTCCTTGACGCCTTGCGTGTCCAGCACGCCGCGCAGGATGTGGTAGCGGACGCCAGGCAAGTCCTTCACGCGGCCGCCGCGGATCAGGACCACCGAGTGCTCCTGAAGATTGTGGCCTTCGCCGGGGATGTAGCACACGGCTTCGTAGCCGTTCTTGGCCAGACGGACCTTGGCGACCTTCCGCAGGGCCGAGTTCGGCTTCTTCGGGGTCGTCGTGTAGACGCGGGTGCAGACGCCGCGGCGCTGGGGCGAGCCTTCCAGGGCCGGCACCTTATTGCGCACGGGCTTGGGCTTGCGGGGCTTGCGGATCAGCTGGTTGATCGTGGGCATTACAGTCTCGACTTCTGATGGAGGCGTGTGCCTGTCGGCCGGAGCGCCTCGGTTTCCTTCTTTTTGAACGGCTCTGGTGAACCGCCCGGGATCGCTCGAGACTGGTCGAACCGCCAAACGAAAAAACCGGAACGCGCGCTTCGGGCGTTCCGGCGGGCACAGCCCGTCCGTTCGATTGTCACGATCAGGATGGGGCAAGCCCCGTCTCGAAAGTCCGGCGCGTTTACGCGGACGGGCCCGTCAGGTCAAGGGCGCGACGCCCCTACTCCGCCACCGGCCGCGTCAGGTCGAACTCCACGCGGAAGTGCCGGTTGGGCCGACGCAGTTCATAGGCGAATATCCGGTCCGGATGGACCTCCATCGCCCAGACGTTGGTCGTCGAGACCGAGGCGTCCCAGGCGTTGAAGAGCTCGATGGAGAAGGCGTCGACCGGGAACGCCTGCCGCTCGGCGCTCCCCGGCGCCGCCGTGTCGCCGCCATACCAGTGCAGACCGTCGGGCCGACCTTCCGGATTGCGGTGATCATGCTTCAGCGTCAGTCCCTCATCCGTGCGCGTCACCACCCAGGTCCGCGACCGGTCCTCGCCGACCCAGAAGGGAATGCGCACCTCATCCGCCGAACAGTCGCGCACATGCATGAGCAGTCTTTGGCTGGCGAAGGTCGCGTCGACCGGATCGGTCGTCACCACCCTTCCCTCGAACCTCTGGCCGCACAGGGCGTTCAGCCGCGCCATGAAGGCGTCCTGCTGCGACGACGGTCCGGCGGGCAGGCTGGCGCAGGCGGCGAGGACCAGCAGGAGGGACGCGATCGGGAGGGCTTTCATGCCCCGACCCTGGGGCCCAGGCCGCGCCAAGGCAACGCCCCAAGTCCGGCGTTGACTTCGGAACCTTCCTGAGTATGTTCCGCGCCTCTCATTTTACGGCTTCCCCGCCGTCGCAAAGGTAATTTCCGATGGCCAAGCCCGCCTCGATCAAGATCCGCCTGAACTCCACCGCCGACACCGGCTTCTTCTACGTCACCAAGAAGAACGCCCGCACCATGACCGAGAAGATGGTCGTCAAGAAGTACGATCCGGTCGTGAAGAAGCACGTCGAGTTCAAGGAAGGCAAGATCAAGTAAGGCCGCCTTCGGGCCCGAACGCAGAAACGCCCGGCCTCGCGGCCGGGCGTTTTCGTTTAGACAAATCCTCCCGCGCTCTCCCTCTCCGTGCACCCCGGCGAAGGCCGGGGTCCAGAGGCGAACCCGGTGGCGAGAGCAGCCCTCACAGTGCGCCACGTCAAGCACGCCATCCGTAATCTGGACCCCGGCCTTCGCCGGGGTGCACGGTGGATATTGCGCCCTACTGAGCCGCCGCGCGCTCGGCGTCGATGTGTTTGCGGAAGTAGGTCCAGCTTGTCTCGTTGGGGCGCGCGTCGTCCACCGGCGGCGGCGTGGCGTAGTCGGGATAGTTGGCCGCTATCTCGTCCCTCAGAACCTGGGGCAGGCCGTCGATGCCGTTCGCCATGGTCTGGCCGACCGCGTTGAACACCAGCCCGCCGGGCCGTCCGCCCATCCGCATCCACGGCAGCCACGGCGACAGCCGCACCCAGGCGATGGCCGGATCCGCGCGCGGTCGAGAGGCGTCGATCAAATCGGCTTCCTGCATGGAGAAGTCGAAGATCTCCATCGCGTGATACTGGTTGCCCGCGAACTCCTGATACTCGCCGCCCAGCGGGTTGGTGTAGAACAGTGGCACCTCGAAGTTCAGGAACACCTTGCCCTGGTTCACCCGCCCGCTGAAGGTGAAGGGCGAGCCGTCGGCGTTGCGCTCGAACGTCGGGCGCGAGTTCACCGGATCGTTGGCGACGTGCAGGACCTCGACCTCCTGGTTCGTCTCCGGATTGGTCCAGGTGCGCAGCACCTCATTGGTGCGCGGGTCGAGGTAGAGCATCAGCTCGCGCGACACGAGGCGATATCCCATCCCGCGCAGGGGGTCCGTCACCGTGCCGCACTGACGCACGTTCATTCCCTCGACGTTGAAGATGTGGCGGTCCGGTTCGCCCGGCGACCGCGCGAACACCCGACCCGACCAGTGATAGACCACCGGCTCGCCGTCGACGGTCGAGCACTGGATCTTGCGGTTCGCCGCGATCGCGCCCGCCGGCGTCGACAGGTCGATCTGCTGGGCGGACGCCGCCATCGGCATCGCCGCGGCGACCAGGGCGGCCGAGGCCATCAATGTGCGGATCATCTCTCTTCCTCCGTTGAGATCAGGTGATCTTGGGCGCCTCGACGGCCCAGACGCGGCAGTCGGCGATGTCCTCGCGGAGTTTCTTGACCTCCGCATATTCGGGGCTGTCCCAAAAGGCGCGCAGCGCCGCCATGTCGGGCCATTCGGAAATCACGGCCCCGGCCCCGTCGCCCCAGTCGCCCTCCAGCACCTGGACCCCCGGTCCGCGCAGCAGATATCGCCCGCCGTGCTTCTGGATCAGGGCCGCCGCCGCCTGGCCATAGCCGCTGAGGAACCGCTCGCGGTCCGCGATCTTGGCCAGCACGATCATATAGGCGGCCATCGGCTCCCCCTTGCTATGGCCACCCTAGCGCGCTCAAATGATATAAATCTATACCATTTCGTCGAGAGCCTATGGAACTCCTGCGCGCCGCCACCCTGACCGTCGCCGACCCCGAGGCGACTGCGGCCCGCTATGTCGAGTGGCTGGACTATGAGGTTGTGGAGCACGGCCCGGTCCCCGCCGATCTCGCCGCCGCCTGGGGTTGCCCCGCCTCGGCCGGCCGTGCCTCGGTCGTCTGCCGCCCCGCCTCCGGCGCCGAGGTCTTCCTGCGCTTCGTCCAGGGCGCCACGCCCCCGGATTACAAGCCGCTCCGAACCTACGGCTGGGCCGCCATCGAGATCTGCACCCAGGACACCCACGCGGTGAACGCCCGCATGGAGCGTTCGCCCTTCCAGATCATCGGCCCGCCGAAAGAGCTCGACGGCCTGCCCGCCATCTTCCCCATGCAGGTGAAGGGGCCGGATCAGGAGATCGTCTATCTGACCCAGATCCGGGACAATCTCCCGGCCTACGACCTGCCGCGCGCCGCCAGCCTGATCGACAAGCTGTTCATCATCGTCCTGGCCTGTTCGGACCTGCAGGGCTCGCTGGACTGGTTCGAGACGGAGCTGAAGCTGTCGGCCGGCCGCTCGATGGACTTGGTCTACACCATGATCAACGCCGCCTTCGACCTGGCGGTGGACACCAAACACACCCTCGCCACCATGGTGCACGGGCGCGACTGTTTCCTGGAGCTGGACCAGTATCCGGACGCCACGACCCCCCGCCCGACCGAGCCCGGCGCCCTGCCCCCCGGCATCGCCATCACCACCTTCCGCCACCCGGACTTCGACGGATTGAAGGGCTGGATCACCCCGCCCGTCGCCCGCGACGGCGCCGTCTACGGGGGCAGGCGCGCGGGCACGCTCCGCGCCCCCGACGGAACCCTGGTCGAGGTGGTCGAGGTATGACCGATCAAGCCCAGGAGGTCGTCCTCGCCCGCCCCGTCACGGCCGCGCCCGTCGCCGCCGACTTCACCGTCGTGACCGGCGACCGCACGCCGCCGGAGGGCGACGGCTGGCTGAAGGTCCGCCCCCTGTTCCTCTCGCTCGATCCCTACATCGGCGCGCGCATCCGGGGCCGTCACATGGGCGAGCCCGCGCCCGCCCCCGGCGAGCCCCTGCCCGGCTTCTGCGTCGCGGAGGTTCAGGAGAGCCGCGACCCCGCCTTCGCCCCCGGCGACCGCGTCGTCACCGAGGCCGGCTGGACCGACCTCGCCTGGGTCCGCTCTGACACCGCCCGCAAGGTCTCCACCGACATCGCCCCGTCCCTGCATCTCAGCGTGCTCGGCATGCCGGGCCTGACCGCCTGGGCGGGCATGACCCAGCTGGCGAAGACCGGCGAAGGCGACCTCCTGACCGTCAACGCCGCGGCCGGGACCGTCGGCGGCGTCGCGGGCCAGATCGCGAGGAACCTCGGCGGTCGCGCCGTCGGCATCGCGGGCGGACCGGAGAAGTGCGCCCTGGTCATCGACCAGTACGGTTTCGACGCCTGCATCGACTACCGCGCCGCCGACTGGGAGGCCCAGATCGCCTCGGCCGTCGCGCCCGGCTCCACCATCCATTTCGAGAACGTCGGGGCGGGCCAGCTCGCCGTCGGTATCAGGAACCTGAAACCCTATGGCCGCGTGGTGCTCTGCGGCCTCGCCGACCACTATCAGGCCGACGCCGGCCCCGCCGTCACCGCCATCGGCCCCATCGTCGGCAAGCGCGCCGCCGTCTTCGGGCTCGTCGTCTACGACTTCTACCCCCACTGGGCCGAATGGACCGCGCTGGCCGAACCCTGGGTCAAGGCTGGCCTTCTCACCATCGCCGAGGACGTCGGTCAGGGCCTCGACAGCGCCGGCCGCCAGCTGGAGCGCCTGATGCGTGGCGAGAACGTCGGCAAGACCCTGGTCCGGGTGTGATCCGTCCGGGCGGCGAGCGCGGCTTCGTCACGGTCGACGGCCGCCGCGTCCTGATCCGCCGCTATGGCAAAGGCCCCGCCGTCCTCGTCATCCACGGCTCGCCCCAGTCCTCCCGCGCCGTCGAGGCCGTCTGCCGGGCCATCGCCGCGCGCGGCCTGACCGCCCTCGCCCCCGACACCCCCGGGGCCGGGGCGTCGGACCCCCTGCCCCTCGGCGATCCCGACAGCGCCGACTTCGCCCGCGCCCTCCACCGCCTGGTCGAGACCCTGGGCCTGTCCCGCGTCGGCTTCTACGGCTTCCACACCGGCGCCGCGACCGCCGCCACCTTCGCCGCTCTTTACCCGAACAGCACCGCCGCCCTCGTCTGCGACGGCCTGCCCGCCTGGACCGAGGCCGAGCGCGTCAGCTTCCTCGCCGACTATCTCCCGCCGTTCGAGCCCCGGTGGGACGGCTCCCACATGGCCTGGCTGTGGGCGCGGATGGAGGCCCAGACCGTCTTCTTCCCGTGGCATTCGACCGACCCGGCCGAGCGCATGGCCATGGCCGTCTCCTCGCCCGAACACATCCACGCCAACGCCATGGACCTGCTGGCGACGGGCGACGCTTACCGCCCCGTCTACCGCGCCGCCTTCACCTTCCGCGCCGAGGCGGTCGCCGACCGCATGCCCCCGCACAGCCTGATCGCCTGCGCCGCTTCCGACATACTGGCCGCCCACCTCGACCGCCCGGCGCTGGCCGGTCGCGGCGTGATTCTCCCCGACATCCCGGCGCTCCATGCCGCCGCAGCCGAGCACCTAGCGACCCATCCCGGCGACCCCGCGCCCGACCGCATCGGCGACGGCTTCCTCTCGCTGGGCGATGAGCGCCTCGCCGTCCACCGCCTGTCCGACGGCTCCGGCCGCCCGCTCGTGATGCTCCACGACGCCGGAGGCTTCGCCGCCGACCTGACCCCGCCCGAAGGCCGCCCCGTGATCGCGCTCGATCTCCCCGGCCACGGTCTGTCCTCGGAGGGCTGGACCGGGCCCATCGACTGGCCCGAGACCGTCCACGCCGCGCTCGACGTCCTGAACCTTTCCGACGCCGAGATCATGGGCGTCGGCGCCGGCTCCGTCCTCGCCTCGATCCTGACCGGGGGCGAGCTCCAGGCCGACCGCGTCCTCGGCCTGCCCGATCCCGCGCCCTCGCTCGCGCCCGAGTGGGACGGCGCCCACCTCCTCCGCGCCTTCCGCGTCGCCGCGTGGGAGCGCCTGTTCGACCCCTGGCATCGCCGCGACCCGGCCCACCGCATCGACCGTCCCGCCGACCTCGCCGCCACCCACGCTCGCGCCGTCAGCCTGTTGCGCGCGCACCGGCGATGGAGCGATCTGGAAGCGTGGGCCGCTTCCCGATCCTAGGCCGCAAAGTCCGGGTCCGTCGTCCGCTCCGCCGCCGCCGTCGCCTCGATCCGATCCGGCCCGAAGGTCCGATACTTGCCCATCAGCAAGAGCAGCGCCGCCCCCGCCACCAGCCCGATGGCCGAATACAGCAGGATGGTCTCGTAGCTGCCCGTCCGGTCGAAGTACTGGCCGAAGATCACCGGCCCGATCCCCGCCCCGAGCGCGAAGAAGCCGTACAGCGCCCCATAGATGCCGCCATAGCTCTTCAGCCCGAAGTAGCGCGCCACCATGAAGGCCATCAGGTCGTACTCGACCCCCGCCGCGAAGCCGATCAGCACGATCGACAGGCCCGCGATGACCGGATCGGTCGTGCCTTGCGCCAGCAGCCAGCACGCCACCGCCGGCGCGCTCAGCAGCACGAAGGCCACCCCCGGCGCCCAGAACCGGTCGATCAGCCAGCCGCCCAGCAGCCGCCCGCCGATCACCGACAGGCCGATCAGCGACGCCAGCGTCACGATGTCCCCGGCCTCGAAGCCGTTGGAGCGCAGAATGTTCTCGATGTTCGGGATCGGCCCGCCGACCGCGAAGCTGATCGGCACGAAGGCCACCGCCAGGATCCAGAAGCGCCAGTCCCGCAGGGCCTCGCCAAAGCTCTTGCCCGGCGTCACCGCCTTGCGTTCCGCGTCCGCCACCCGGCGCTCGGCCGCCGTCACGGTCTTTCCGCCCACGTCGTGGAAGAAGATGAAGGCGATCGGGAGCGCGATCAGCAGCGGCAGGGCCGCCACCCCCAGATAGGCCACGCGCCAGCCGAATTCCTCGACCAGCCAGGCCGTGTAGGGCTTGCAGGCAAAGCCGAACAGGCCGGTCCCCACCAGCGACAGTCCCAGCGCCAGTCCCTTGTGCACCTCGAACCGGTTGTTCACCGCCCGGGTCCACGTCACCGGCAGGGTCCCCGCCCCCACCAGCGCCATGATCCCCCACGTCACATAGAACAGGGTGATGTTGCCGTTGCTCGCCGCGAAGCCCGCGAACGCCAGACCGAACAGCAGCAGCGACCACAGCGCCACCGTCCGCACCCCGATCCGGTCCGCCAGCAACCCCACCAGCGGGCTCGCCAGCAGCACCGCGAAGGTCATGATCGGCAGGCCGCCCAGGATTTCGGCGAAGCCCCAGCCGAACTCGCGCGCCAGCTCCGGCGCGAGGATCCCGATCGTGTAGAACGGCAGGGGCGAAAGGCCCAGCCCGATGCCCAACATGGCCGACAGCACCACGGGCCACCCCAGCTTGAACTCGCCGTATCCGCCCTTCGCAGCTCCGTGCGCTTGCATCCGCCGTCCCGATCAGTTGGTATAAACTTATACCATTTGCCGACGGATCCCCGACCGATGCAAGAGCCCATCTCTGACGCCCCGCCCCATGTGGCCAAGGACGAGACTTCGCTCTTCCTCTTCGTCTGCAAGGACGGCCCCAACGGCCCCGTCCGCCGCGTCGAACATCTGGAGGGCCACCTGACCCACGTCGAGGCCAACTGGCGGCGCTACGTCGTCGCAGGACCGATGCGCCGCCCCGGCGAGACCGCCCTGATGGGCTCCTACTTCCTCGTCCGCGCCGCCGACGCCGACGAGGCCTGGGCGGTGATGCGGGGCGACCCCTACATCACCTCGGACCTCTACTCCTCGATCGAGCTGACCGAGATCACGCCCTCGATCGGCCTGTGGGTCGGCGGCAAGATCTGGGCCGACGCCGCCTCCATCGCCCACCGCGCGACGGGCGGCTGAAAGAAGCGCTGCAGTAAAAAACCTTTCCCGCCAAGCTTGTACGGTGCGGAACCGGCTTCGCGTCTCGCCGGTTTGCTGGCCATCGTCAGTTGCTTTGCAGGAGAGGCCCGTCCGTGACCAATACAGAGTATGAATTCATCGGCTGGGAGGCCTTGCTGGAGGTCTGGGCGCCCCGGGTTCTCGGCGCCGTCCTGATCCTGATCGCCGCCTGGTTCATCGGCCGGGCGATCAAATGGGCGCTGGCCAAGGGCGTAGACAAACTGCCGGGCGCGGACCGCCACAACGAAGGCCTGGAGCGCCGCCAGACCGTGGGCGCCAAGCTCGGCGACGTCGCGCTCTGGACCGTCCTGCTGTTCGGCGTGGTCGCGGCGCTGGGCGTGCTCAACCTCGGCGGCGCGGTCGCCCCCCTGAACACCCTGTTGAACACGGTGGCCGGCGCCATCCCGAACATCGTCGCCGCCGCCCTGATCTTCTTCGTCGGCTTCATCGTCGCGACGCTGGCTCGCCGCGTGGTCTCCGCCGCGCTCCAGGCCGCCAACGCCGACGGCTGGCTGCAGAAGTCCGGCGTGGGCCGCACCACCGGCTCCACCGGCGTCAGCGACGCGGTCGGCACCCTGGTGTTCGTCCTCATCCTGATCCCGGTGACGATTGCCGCGCTCGAGAAGCTGGCCATCACCGTCATCACCGAGCCCGCCGTGGCCGTGCTGTCGACCGTGTTCGACGCCCTGCCCCGCGTCATCGCCGCCGCCATCGTCCTGGCCATCGGCCTGTTCATCGGCCGCTGGGTCGCCAGCCTGATCGAGCGCATCCTGCCGGCCACCGGCTTCGACCGCTCGATCCAGAGCCTGATCGGCCTGTCGTCGCTCAAGCCCACCGCGTCCGCGACCCCGCCCGCCTCGGCTGGGGCCTCGCCCTACGCCGGCGCGGTCTCGCCCGCCTACGCGGCCCAGATCGAAGGCGCCGCCCCGTCCGCCAAGCCCCTCACCCCGTCCCGCGTCGTCGGCATGATCGCCATGATCGCCATCGTCCTGTTCACGGCGGTCGAGGCCGCGCGCCTGATCGGGTTCGCCTCGGTCGCCACCATCCTGGCCGGCGTCCTTGATCTGGCGGGCCGCGTCCTGGTCGGCGGGATCATCATCACCGCCGGCGTGCTGATCGCGGACGTGCTGGCCACCCTGATCAACCGGGGCACGGCCGGCGCGGACCGCTTCGCCTCCACGATCGTGCGTTGGGCCACCATCGCGCTCGCCACCGCCATGGGCCTCAGCTTCATGGGCATCGCCGACGAGATCGTGGTGCTGGCATTCGGCCTGATCCTGGGCTCAGCGGCCGTGGCGGCGGCGCTCGCCTTCGGCCTCGGCGGCCGCGAGACCGCCGGCAAGCTGCTGTCGCAGTGGACGCAGGGCGGTCAGCGGATCACACCGGCCTCGACCGACCGCCGCCCGCCGGCGCCCTCCCCCTACGAGCCCGAGCCTCGGCCGTTCCAGGCCGGCCAGCCCGAGAGCGGCGTCTGAGGTCTCAGAGGCGGCGGGCGATCAGTCCGCCGCCTCGACGGCCGCCAGAATGGCGTCGGCCACCACGCGCGGCTGGGCCAGCATGATCAGATGCCCCCGTCCGCGTGGGTCACTCTGGCGTTCATGGTGGTGGCGAAGTGGGTCTGCAGCTGGGGCGGGATGATCTGGTCCCCATCCGCGATCACATAGTGCGTCGGCTTGACCGACCAGGCCGCCGTCGCCCCGATGGCGTTGTCGTTGACCCCGAAGAAGGTCGGATGCTGCGTCGCCGCCAGCACCGCCTGCTGCCGCGCCGGCAGCCCGGCCAAGAACCACCGCGCCATCGGCTCGGCCGGCCAGGTCACCCAGCCTTGCGCGTCCGCGTGCAGGCTCGAGAACCACTCCGGCTGGGGGAACGCCGACAGGATCGCATTGACCGACTGGTTCGGCCCCGGCGCGAAGGCCGCGACATAGACCAGCGACCGCACCTTGTCGTGGTTGCCCGCCTCCGAGATCACCACGCCGCCGTAGGAATGGCCGACCAGCACGACCTCGCCGGCCTGATCGTCGATCACCCGCCGGACCGTCGCCACGTCGGCCTCCAGGCTCGACAGCGGGTTCTGCACCGCCACGACGTTGAGCCCCGCGTCGATCAGATGACCGACCACCTCGCTCCAGCACGATCCGTCGGCCCAGGCGCCGTGAACCAGCACCACCGTCGGCCGCTCCTGTGCCCCGGCCGCGCCCGCCGCCAGTCCGGCCGCCGCGAACACCGGCGCGCCCGCGCAAAGTAGAAATCTCAGCATCGTCAGCCTCCTCTGCTGAATCGAGACTGACTCCCGATCACCTCACTTTTGTGACGGATATCCGACTCTCGGGAACGGGCTGGAAATCTCCGTTTCCACTTAACGTTTCCGCAAATGGTCTGCAGCTAAGGTCTCTTGGTAGCAGGGAGTTTCGGCCCGAGTATGCCGACCATCGAAGTCCTGACGGAGCGCGCCGAGCCGGTCGACCCCTCGACCCCGGCGAGCCAGATCTTCGCCCGGTTCCAGTCGGAGCCGGATACCCTCGTCATACCCGTCGTCAAGGACGGCCGCCCTGTCGGCCTGGTCGAGCGCAACGCCTTCCTGCTGAAGATCGCCGGCCCCTTCGGCCACGCCCTCTACGCCAATCGTCCCGTGTCCATGATCATGGACCCCGAGCCCGCCGTGGTCGACGCCGGCGTCCGCATCGACGCCTTCTGCGACATCCTCATCAAGTCGGGCCCCGGGGCCCTGATGCGTGGCTTCATCGTCACGCACGAAGGCCGCTATCGCGGCGTCGGCACCGCCGTCGGCCTGCTCGCCGCCGTCAACGACGAACAGCGCAGCCGCAATCAGGAGCTGGCCGACCAGGCCCGCGCCCTGACTGACAGCCGCACCCAGGCCCTCGCCTCCGCCCGCGCCAAGAGCCAGTTCCTGGCGATCATGAGCCACGAGCTGCGCACGCCCATGAACGGCGTGCTCGCCGTCGCCGAGCTGCTGCGCCGCCAGCCGCTGAACGAGGCCGCCCACGCCCACGTCCAGACGATCGTCGACAGCTCCGAGACCCTGCTCCGCATCCTCCAGGACGCGCTCGATCTGTCGCGCGCCGAGGCCGGCGAGCTGGAGATGAACCCGCAGGCCACGCCCTTGCGCGCCCTCATGGACGACATCGAGCAGATGTGGGCCCCGCGCGCCTCGCAGGACAGCGTCCGCCTCATGGTCGGCTACGAGGGCGACACCGAGCTCGCCGCCGAGATCGACCCGGTGCGCCTGAAGCAGGTGTTCAACAACCTGATCGGCAACGCGCTCAAGTTCGCCCGCAACGGCGTGGTCGAAGCCAGCCTCAAGGCCTGGTCCGAGAACGGCCGCGTCCGTCTGGAGGCCCGCGTCCGCGACGACGGCCCCGGCGTTGATCCCGACCGCGTCGACGCCATCTTCGAGCCCTTCGTCCACGGCTCCGGCCCGGACGGAGCGGGCCTCGGCCTGTCCATCTGCCGGCAGATCGTCGAGCGGCTGGACGGCCGCATCTGGGCCGAGAACAACGCCGGCCGCGGCGCCACCTTCGCCTTCGACCTGACCGCCCCGCTCGCGGACCGCCCGGCCGAGGCCGCGACCAACGTCTCCGCCCTGTCGGAGCTGGACCCGCAGTCCATGCCACACATCCTCATCGTCGACGACAATGCGACCAACCGGGTCGTGGCCCAGGCGCTGTGCGAGATGTTCGGCTGCACCTCCGAAACTGCGGAAGACGGACTGGAAGCCGTCGAGGCCGTCCAGTCCCGCCCCTTCGACCTCGTCCTCATGGATATCAAGATGCCGCGCATGGACGGCGTCCAGGCGACCCAGACCATCCGCGCCCTGCCCGGTCCCGTCGGCGTTATTCCCATCGTGGCCCTGACCGCCAACGCCGATCCGGACGACGCCAAGCACTATCTCTCGATCGGCATGGCCGCCGTGGTCGAAAAACCGATCAAGCCCGAGCGCCTGCGCATGGCCATGAACGCGGCCCTGTCCCTGGACGCCGCCGAAGCCGCACCGGCCGAGGCCAAGGGCCGCCGCGCCGCCTGAGGCTCTTCGCAGGCTCCCATGTCGCTGCTAAGCCTCGGGGCATGATCCGCTTCGTCCCTCTCGCCGCCCTCGCCCTGCTCGGCGCCTGCGCCACCGCGCCCGCTCCGGCCGCTCCCGACGCCACCCCGCGCTATTCGACGCCCGAAGAATACGTGGCGGGTCAGCAGGCCTATCTGGAATGGAACGGCGCGCGACGCGGCTGGACCACCACCGCCTCGGGCCTCCAGTACCGTCGCGAGGGCCGCGCCAACCCGTCCGGCCGCCAGCCCACCGCCACCGACACGGTCCGCGTCCACTACGAGGGGACCTTCATCGATGGTCGCAAGTTCGACAGCTCCTACGACCGGGGCGAACCGGCCGAGTTCCCGCTCAACCGCGTCATCCGCGGCTGGACCGAAGGCGTGGCCCTGATGCGCGAGGGCGAGACCTTCCACTTCGCCATCCCGGCCTCGCTCGGCTATGGCGACCGGTGGGTCGGCGGCGACGAATTGCCGCCCAACTCCACCCTGCTGTTCAAGGTCGAACTGCTGGAAGTGAAGTAGACCCGGGCGTTCAGACCGTCCAGCGGGGGTCGCGCTTGTCGAGAAAGGCGCGGACACCCTCCTGACCCTCGGCAGAGACGCGGGCGCGGGCGATGCGTTTGGCGGTCTCTTCCATCAGGCTGCGATCGATCTTCTGGCCGACCACGTCGTGGACCAGGCGCTTGGCCTCGCCCATGGCGCCCGGCGCGTTGCGGGTCAGGCTGTCGGTCAGCATGGACACGAACTCGTCCATCGACCCCTCGGGCAGGACCATGTCGATGATCCCGGCGTGGGCCGCATAGTCGGCGTCGAAGATGTTGGCGGTCAGGAACAGCTGCCGCGCCCGGCGCACGCCCACGGCCTCGATGACGTAGGGCGCGATGGTCGCCGGGATGAGGCCCAGCTTGACCTCGGAGAAGGCGAAGCGGCTGCCCTCGACCGCCACGGCCATGTCGCAGGCGCAGACGATGCCCGCCCCGCCACCCATGGCCGCGCCCTCGACCAGGGCGACCGTCAGAGCCGGGATGTCGTGCAGGCTCTTGAGCATCTTCGCCAGGCCCATGGCGTCGTCGCGGTTGTCGCTCTCGGACCAGTCGACGGCGTCGCGCATCCACGACAGGTCCGCGCCCGCGCTGAACGTCCCGCCCGCCCCCCGCAGGAAGACGACCCGCGCGTGATCGGCCCCGTGCAGGGTCTCGAACGCCTCGTGCAGGGCCGCGATGGTGGCGGCGTCGAACGCGTTCTTCTTCTGCGGCCGATTGATGGTGACGAAGACGACCCCGTCGGAGGTCGAATCGATCTGCACCAGATCGTCGTTGGCGTCGGGCGCCGGATCGGCCAGCAGGGGATGGGCGATGGCGTTGATCTCGGCCGCCTCCCCGGGCGTGATGTCGAGCGCGTTCAGGTCGGGGTCGGTGGGGTCGGTCATTCATTTGTTCCTTCGGCCGCAGCGAACCGTGTCTGTTCCAGAGCGTCCCGCCAACTCGTTACCGTTTCAAACGCATGCAGTTCCAAGGGGGTCACGCAAACCCGATCTGCGAGCTCCTTGACGGGGCCTTGGGTGCCCACGGGCTGGTCAGGCAGGTAGCTCGTCTGCGCGAACTCAACGCCCCCGTGATCATAGGCGCGGCCCGGGGACAGCTGATACACGCGCCGGCGGCAGTCGATCCAGGCCTCCATGACCTGCAGCGGCGGCGCCGCATCTCCAGGCGTGACGATGATAACGGTCCCGCGCACCAAGCCCGGAATGTCAGACGCTTCCCAGCTCTGCCTCTCAATCAGCAGTCTGTTCGGCCCAAAGGCGCCCACGTAGGCGAGCGGGGCCTCCGAAAGGCGCGGCGGCTCAACCGGGACCTGAACGGTCTGCAAGAACAAGAAAGCCAAGGCGGGAACGCTTTGCATCGTGAACGTCCATGTTACATCCTGAACACGCCGAACGTCGTGTCGGCTATGGGCGCGTTGAGCGAGGCGCTGATCGCCAGGCCAAGCACGTCGCGGGTCTGGACCGGGTCGATGACGCCGTCGTCCCACAGGCGGGCGGTGGCGTAGTAGGGGTTGCCCTCGTCCTCGTACTTCTGGCGGACGGGGGCCTTGAAGGCTTCGGCCTGTTCCGGGGTCCAGGTGTCGGCGTCGCGGTGGACGGTGGCCAGCACGGCCGCCGCCTGCTCTCCGCCCATGACGCTGATGCGGCTGTTCGGCCAGGTGAACAGGAAGCGGGGCGAATAGGCCCGGCCGCACATGCCGTAGTTGCCGGCGCCGAAGCTGCCGCCGATCAGGACGGTGAACTTGGGCACATTGGCCGAGGCGACGGCGGTGACCAGCTTGGCGCCGTCCTTGGCGATGCCGCCCGCCTCGTACTTGCCGCCGACCATGAAGCCACTGATGTTCTGCAGGAACACCAGCGGGATCTTCCGCTTGCAGGCCAGTTCGATGAAGTGGGCGCCCTTCAGCGCGCTCTCGGAGAACAGGACGCCGTTGTTGGCCAGTATGGCGACCGGATAGCCCCAGATGCGGGCGAAGCCACAGACCAGGCTGGAGCCGTAGAGCGGCTTGAACTCCTCGAAGTCCGAACCGTCGACGATGCGGGCGATGACCTCGCGCACGTCGTAGGGGGCGCGGACGTCCTCGGGGATGATGCCGTACAGCTCCTCGGCCGGCAGCGCCGGTTCGCGCGGCTCGCGCACGTCCAGCTCGACCGATTTGACACTGTTCAGATGGCCGACGATGTCGCGGACGATCTCCAGTGCGTGCTCGTCGCTCTCGGCGACATAGTCGACGACGCCGGACTTGCGGCCGTGGGTCTCGGCGCCGCCCAGGTCCTCGGCCGAGATGACCTCGCCGGTCGCGGCCTTCACCAGCGGCGGACCGGCCAGGAAGATGGTCCCCTGGTTTCGGACGATCACCGTCTCGTCCGACATGGCCGGGACATAGGCCCCGCCGGCCGTGCAACTGCCCATGACGCAGGCGATCTGGGGGATGTTCCGGGCGCTCATCCGCGCCTGGTTGAAGAAGATGCGGCCGAAGTGGTCGCGGTCAGGAAAGACCTCGGCCTGATGCGGCAGGTTGGCCCCGCCGGAATCGACCAGATAGACGCAGGGCAGGTTGTTCTGTTCGGCGATCTCCTGGGCGCGCAGGTGTTTCTTGACCGTCATGGGGAAGTAGGCGCCGCCCTTCACCGTCGGATCGTTGGCCACGATCATGACCTCGCGGCCCGAGACGCGGCCGATGCCGCAGATCATGCCGGCGCCGGGCGCTTCGTCGCCGTACATGCCGTTGGCGGCCAGCTGGCCGATCTCGAGGAGGGGCGAGCCGGGGTCGAGCAGGCGTTCGACCCGATCGCGGGGGAGCAGCTTGCCGCGGGCGACATGGCGATCGCGGCTGGCGTCGGAGCCGCCGCGGGCCGCCCTGGCCACCTTGTCGCGCAGCTCGGCGACGAGGGCGGCGTTGTGGGCGTGGAGCGCCTTGAACGTGGGGCTGTTGGGATCGACGGCGGAGGTCAGCTTCGGCATGGCCGTCGGTTTAGGGGGGATTGAGGCGGTCGTGAAGCCACGCGACTTCCTTCTCCCCCTGCGTGAGAAGGTGGCCGAGCGCAGCGAGGTCGGATGAGGGGTGACAGGCAACGGAGTCAGTGGGTGGCCTTCATTCAACCACCGAGTCTCACCCCTCATCCGGCCCTTCGGGCCACCTTCTCCCGCAAGGGGAGAAGGGACTATCGCTTCAGCAACCGATCCTTTGCAGCATTGAGCTTCGCCGCGAGACCCTCGGTCCCGCCCTGGTCCGGATGGGCGCGGGCCATGAGGCGGCGCCAGGCGGCGGTGATGTCCTGGGCCGTCGCGTCGGCGGAAACGCCGAGGATGGAGCGGGCCTCGGCGTCGGACAGGCCTTCGCCGCGCGGCGGGACAGAGCGGATGCGCGACGCGAGCGTCAGCCACAGGGCGGCGGCGCACAGGCCGACGCCGGTGATCCAGGCGCCGCGCGACAGGGCCAGCGCTCCGCCTCCGAGCAGGGCGGCGGCGATCAGGGTGGCGGCGACACGCCATTGGCCCCGGCGCGGCCCCTCGGTCTGGCGGCCGAGACGGACCAAAGCCCAGACCACGATGCCCGCCAGCACGAGCCAGATCAGGCTCATGCCCGTTCTCCGATCAGGCGGCGGCGTCGAGCGCGGGCAGGCTGACGTCCTCCAGCCCCAGGGCCTGCATGAGGTTCCGCATCTCCTGACGCGCTGCGACGTGGGCCAGGGACACGGCGACCGGCCGCACCTCGTTGGACAGGTCCGCCACCGTCAGGCCGAAGGGGAAGAGCTCGCGGTAGATCACCCGGTCGCGCAGGCCGGGGCCGACGCGGAAGCCCACGCGCTTGGCCAGCTTCAGCATCCGCTCTTCCAGCCGTTTGCGGTTCCGGGCCTCGGCGACGGCCAGGCGATTCGTGACCACCACCCAGTCGATGGCGGCGTGGCGGCCTTCCTTGATGGCGCGGTGCTTCCTCGCCTCCCAGACGCTCTCGGAATAAGTCGAGGGCTTGAGCAGTTCCAATGTGACCGGATCGACCGAGCCCAGCATGTCGAAGTCGACGAAGCTGTCGTTCATCGGCGTGACGATCTGGTCGGCGCGGGCGTGGGCGGCCCGCGACAGGGGTGTGTCGCCGCCGGGCGTGTCGATCAGGATGACCTCGGCGCCGGAGCCGGCGGCCTCGGCGAAGGCGGTGTCGAAGCGGGCGATCTGCTCGGCCTCCTCGGCGCGAGCCAGAGCCTTGCCGTTGCCGAGGTCGGGCTCGGACGGCATGGGCAGAACGACGCCGTTCGCCGCCGTCCAGGCGGCGCGGTGGGCGAAGAAGTGGCTCATCGACCGCTGACGCAGGTCGAGATCCAGGATGGCCACCCGGTGGCCCGCGTGCAGCAGGCCGCAGACGATGTGGATCGCGAGCGTGGACTTGCCCGCCCCGCCCTTTTCATTGCCGACGACGATGACCCGAGGCTGCGCCATGTTCCGTTCCGTTGAGGGCGGCCGACTCAGCACGCGCCGCCTGATCCCGACAGACTCGCGGGGCGCGGGCCGGACGTCAACGAAAGGTTAAGCGAAGACTGTGGGTGGCGCTAACGCTCGGCTCGCGGAGCCTCGCTGCTTTAGCGCGGATCAACCCCGGCGCAGGCAGCCCAGGTCTGCGGCGTCGGCGGCGCGGCAGACGGCGCGCGCGGCGTCCGCGGGGGCGGCCACCTTGAGCCGGGTCAGGGTGCGGCCGTCGACCTCCACCACCTCGAAGGCCGGAGTCAGGGTCGATACAGCGTCGCCAGCGGCGGCGATCCGGGTCCAGGCGGCACGGGCGGCGTCCGGGCTGGAGAAAGCGCCGAGCTGCAACGTCTCCAGCACGGCTCGCGGGCGGAGCTCTTCGGCGGCGCGCGTGACTTCCTGAACCACGGCGCGGGTGACGGCCGGGGCGGCGGCTTCGACCACAGCCGGGGCCGCGCGTTCGACGGCGCCGCGCAGGCCGCTGTCGCGGGCGTCCCAAAGCGCGTGGGGGTCGAGCACCTCGACCCGCAGGGCGCCCGGTTCGGCGACCTGTTCGGCCGTGACGAAAGCGGGGCGCAGGCCGGCGTTGGCGGATGTGGCAGGCCCGCCGTCCAAGGGAATGTCGGCCACGGCCTGGGCCAGCTTCTCAAAGCGTTGCGGATCGCTCTCGACGAAGCCGCAGGAAGCGGTCGAGAGGCCCAGAAGGCAGATCAGGACTGGACGGAGCATTCTGCCGGGCGTCATAAGCCGACCCATAGCCGACCACCTCTCAAGGCTCGGCGAACGAACACGCTTAAATGGCAAGGTTAATCCGGTAAGCATGAGCGATCATCCTCCCCTGCCTATCGCGCGAACGGTCGAGGCGTTGCGCGAGACCGTGGGCGGCTGGCGACGCCAGGGGCTGAGCGTGTCTTTCGTGCCGACGATGGGGGCCCTGCACGAGGGCCACCTGACGCTGGTGCGCGAGGCCGGGCAGCGGGCCGACCGTGTGGTCGCCAGCGTCTTCGTCAACCCGACCCAGTTCGCCGCGCACGAGGACCTGGGGACCTATCCGAGACGGGAGGCGCAGGACGCCGAGCTGCTGGCCGGCGCGGGATGCCACCTGCTGTTCGCGCCGACGGTCGAGGAGATGTATCCGGACGGCTTCTCGACCGCCGTCAGCGTCGGCGGGCCGTCGCAGGGACTGGAAACGGACTTCCGGCCCCACTTCTTCGGCGGGGTGGCGGTCGTCGTGGCCAAGCTGCTGAACCAGGTCCAGGCCGACGTCGCCGTATTCGGGGAGAAGGACTATCAGCAGCTGCTGGTCGTTCGGCGTATGGCGCGCGACCTAAACATTCCGACCGAGATCGTCGGCTCCCCGACCGAGCGGGACGGGCACGGCCTGGCCCTGTCTTCACGCAACGCCTACCTGTCCGAAGCCGAGCTGGCGATCGCGCGGCGGCTGAACGGCGTGCTGGCGGAAGCCGCGATCAAGGCGGCGGACAAGCGCCCGCTCGCGGCGGTCGAGCGGGACGCCTACGCCGAACTGCTGAAGGCCGGGTTCGAACGCGTCGACTACGTCGCCGCGCGCCAGGCCGAGGATCTGGCGGTGTTCGCCAACGGCGTGGTGGACGCGCCGGCGCGTATCCTGGCGGCGGCGTGGCTGGGCAAGACGCGGCTGATCGACAACATGGCTGTATAGGCAGTGGCTAGTGACTGGTGGCTAGTGGCTGACCTGCGGCTCGCCGCCTCGTCGAACAATAACCAGTCACTAGCCACTAGCCACTAGGCACTCTCCAACGCCTTCAACCTCGGCTTGACGATCGGAATGGTCAGCATCGTCGAGCCCACGGCCATCAGCAACAACGCGGTGAAGGCCGTGTTGGTGATGATCGCCTTGTCCAGCAGGATGTTGGCGAAGATGATCATGATGAGCGCCTTGGTCTGAAGCAGCCAGCCGATCACGGTCGCCTCCCCCTTCGGCCATTTCAGGATGCGGCCGGCGAGGTGGATCCCCGCCAGCTTGCCCGCCACCGCCGCGACCAGCAGCAGCGCCGCCGCGCCGAACACCATCAGGCCGCCGACGTCCCACTGGGTGCGCAGGCCCGTCGACAGGAAGAAGACCGGCATGATGGTCATCAGGACGATGTGGCGGAAGCTGTCCATCTGCCGCTCCTCGAACAGGTCCTTGTCCAGCACCACGCCCGCCAGGAAGGCGCCGACCATGTAGTGGAGCCCCGCCCAGTCGCCGACGAAGCCCATGGCCGCCAGCCAGATCAGGCCGACGTACCAGCGGTCCGTCTGGGGGATGCGCCGCATCAGGGCCCGCACGGCGATGGACGCGATCGGGAAGCCGACCAGGAACGCCGCCTGACGCCCCAGCCGGTCCCAATCCAGAATGATGAGCGCCAGCACCCCCCAGATGGCGATGTCGTCCAGGCTGGCGTAGCGCAGCACCCGCTGGCCGAGGTCGCTTCTGAGCACGCCCAGCTTGTCGAGGAAAAGGACGAGGATCGGCAGGGCCGTGACCGCGCAGGCCATGCCCATGCCCGCCAGCACCTGCCAGGTCTGGCCGCGCTCGCCCACCCAGCCGGGGAACTGGAGCAGCACGGCGGCGGCCGCGCAGCCGAACAGCAGGGGCGTGATGAGGGCCAGGCTCGCCGTGACGCCGGTCTCGGCCCGGTTGGCCCAGGCGGCCTTGAGGTCGAGCTCGATGCCCGCCAGCCAGACGAAGATCATCACCGCCCACCAGGCGACGCCGTTCAGGGACTGAATGACCTCCGGCCGGAAGACGAAGGCGTAGTAGTCCGGGAACACCGCGCCCAGCACGCCCGGCCCCAGCAGGATGCCGCCGATGATCTGGACGACGACCAGGGGCGCGTAGTGATCCGTGCGGAACAGCCGCCACACCAGATACGGGACGCTGAAGATGATCAGCATCGCGATGAGGAATATCTCGGTGGTGTTCATGCCGGCCCCGGAAGCGTCGCCGTCAGCATAGGCGATTCCGGTCGAGCTTGACCAAGGGCGGAGACTCCCCTTCCTTGCCGTTCGGAGAACGGGGGACTTTCAGATGAAGACGAAGATGACGGCGCTCGCCTGTGCGGGCGCGGCGATGCTGTTGGCGGCCTGCGATGGCAACATCACCAAGACAGTAAGCGCCACGGCGGAAGCCGGCGCGACGCCGATGGTGCTGGCGGCCAGCGACATCGAGGCGGGGCGCTATCTGGTGCTGGTCGGCGGCTGCAACGACTGCCACACGCCTCAGTACGCCGCGACGAACGGGGCCCAGCCGCCGGAAGCGGAATGGCTGAAGGGCTCGACCGAAGGCCACACCGGACCGTGGGGCACGACCTACGGCAAGAACCTGCGCCTGACGACGCAGCGGCTGAGCGAGGACCAGTGGGTCGAGCTTCTGGCCACCGGCTCCAGCCTGCCGCCGATGCCGTGGCCGAGCGTGCGCGCCATGTCCGAGGCCGACAAGCGGGCGATCTATCGCTACATCCGCCAGTTGCCGGGAGACGCGGGCGAGCAGGCGCCGGAGCCCCTGCCGCCGGGCGCGACGCCGCCCGCGCCTGCCGCGCCGGCCGCCTAGGCGATCGCCCCGACGCAGCCTTCGGCGTCGCCGGGGGTGAGCCGAGCGTCGGTCAGGGCCAGGGTCCAGCCGTGGTGGGTGTTGAGCCCCCAGCGGCGCGCGCCACCGCCGTCGCCGGCGTCGCCGCCTGAGGTGACGATGACGCTGCGGCCCGTGGGCAGGGCGGCGGGGTCGATCTTGCCGACGGCCAGCGAACTGGGCTGGCCGCCCGCCTGGCCGAAGCCGTCGAAGACGCTGAGGCTGGACCAGTCGCGGCGCAGGCCGACCCACCAGGGATCGTCGGTGTTGACCGCCAGCACGGCCACCCCCTTGCCTTCCGCAGCGAAGGCGAGCGCGAGCTGGGGATCTCGCACCATGCGGATTGCGGCGGCTGTGCCGAAGCGGTGGCGCGCCCCGTCGAAGGCGCGGGTCGGGTCGACCGGGGCCCAGACCTGGACCTGGAGCTGGCCCTGCTGGGCCAAGCCCCAGCCGACGATCTCGCGCCACAGGCCCTCGACGGCCGTCGCGTTCTCGGGCTGGGCCTTGGACAGGACGCGCGACAGGACGGTCTGCTCACGGTCAGGACGCAGCTTGGTGTGGGGACCATGGGGCGCGTCCTTGGCGCGGCCGACCTTGGCGGCGATGGCGAGCCGCTTCTGGAACAGGGCCAGCATCTCGTCGTCGATGAGGTCGATCTCGTGGCGCAGGGCGGCGAGCGCCATCTGCTCGGGCGACATCTCCTCGGGATTCATTTCGGGCCAGACTTGCTGGAGGTTCGAATTCGGCATGGCGGGTGAGCTTTCAACGGATGCGTTTCGATGTGAGGGGTGCGTGGGTGCGCCGCCGCCCTGGGTCAGGGCGGTCGCCGGCGAGGCTGTCAGGTGCGAAGAGCGCGCCTGGCCTCAGCCGGCGTATCGAAAGCCGTAGAAGCGATAGCCGGAATAGAAGGTGCCGGCCGCGCGCGAACGGGGCGAAAGGGTCGAAAGGCAAGCGCGCGGGGACATGATCGGGCTCGGTTTGCGGACCGTCAGCGGTCCGTATCGCCTTAAGACACGCAAGGATCGTGCGCCGTCAACCCGCTTCACGCGCCAGGAGGACAAACCGCGTGCGGTTCGTGTCCGAATCCTGAAGGTCGTTGCGCAGAATCGACAGGCCGTAGACTTCGGCGGCCGCAACGGGGGCCAGGGCGGCGCGGGTGCGGTCGCCGAGTTCGGAGACCTCGCGGGCCGCGCCGGCGGTGTCGAAGGCCTCCACCACGTCCAGGCCCAGGGCCGCGATCTTGGCCGCGCATTGACGCAGCGCCACAGGGTGGCTGTGAACGGTGCGGAGGTGGGCGAGGTCCGCGCCGGGGACGGCCATCAGGGCGATCTGGATCTTGCGCCAGACCTCGGCCACGACCGGCAGGCCCGCCTCGGCGACCAGGGTGGCGGCGGGCTCGACCACGCCGATGGTGGAGTTCTCGACCGGGATGAGGGCGCAGTCGCAAGCACCGGATTTCACGGCCTGAATGGCTTCGGCGAAGGTCTCGAACGGGACATGCTCATCCCAGGGGCGCAGCTCGACGCAGGCCTCGTGGCTGAAGGCGCCGGGCGCGCCCTGGAAGGCCGTGCGACCGGCCCGGTCGTCGCCGTCCGGCCGGCCGATGCCCGTGGTCACGCCGCCGCCGCGCGCGCCAGGCGGCCGGTCTTGAGCCGCTCGGCGATCAGGAAGGCCAGTTCCAGCGCCTGATCCGCGTTCAGACGGGGGTCGCAGTGGGTGTGATAGCGGCTGGACAGGTCGTCCTCGGTCACGGCCTGGGCGCCGCCGATGCATTCGGTGACGTTCTGGCCCGTCATTTCCAGATGGACCCCGCCGGGGTGAACACCTTCCGCCTCCGCCACGTCGATGAAGCCCTTCACCTCGCCGATGATGCGGTCGAAGGGGCGGGTCTTGTAGCCGCTCTGCGCCATCAGGGTGTTGCCGTGCATCGGGTCGATCGACCAGATCACCCGCTTGCCGTGGGCCTTCACCGCCTTCATCAGGCGCGGCAGGCGGTCGTGGACCTTGTCGTGGCCGAAACGGCCGATCAGCGTCAGGCGGCCCGGCGTGTTGTCCGGGTTCAGCGCGTCGATCAGCGGCAGCAGATCGTCCGGCTCCATCGTCGGGCCGCACTTGACGCCGATCGGGTTCCGGATGCCGCGCATGAACTCGACGTGGGCGCCGTCCAGCTGGCGCGTGCGCTCGCCGATCCACAGCATATGCGCCGAGGTGTCGAACCACTCGCCTGATGCGCCGTCCAGCCGCGTCAGGGCGCTCTCGACGTTGAGCAGCAGGGCCTCATGCGAGGTGAAGACTTCCACCCGCGACAGGTCCGGATGGGTCTCCGGAGTGACGCCGACCGCCTCCATGAAGGCCAGGGCCTCGGCGATCTTGTCGGCCAGTTCGCGGTACTGGGCCCCCACCCCGCTGTCGGCGAAGCCCTGGGTCCAGCGATGGATGTTGTAAAGGTCGGCGTAACCGCCGCCCGCGAAGGCGCGCAGCAGGTTCAGCGTCGAGGCCGACTGGTTATAGGCCTTCAGCAGCCGCTGGGGGTCCGGCATCCGCTCTTCGGGCGTGAAGGCCGAGCCGTTGATGTTGTCGCCGCGATAGCTGGGGAGCGTCACCCCGTCGATCGTCTCGGTGGGGGCCGAGCGAGGCTTGGCGAACTGGCCGGCGATGCGGCCGACCTTCACCACGGGCTTGCGACCAGCGAACGTCAGGACCACCGCCATCTGCAGCAGCAGGCGGAAGGTGTCGCGAATGTTGTCGGTCGAGAACTCCTTGAAGCTCTCGGCGCAGTCGCCGCCCTGGAGCAGGAAGGCCTCGCCGGCCTCGACGGCCGCCAGCCGCTCCTTCAGCCGCCGCGCCTCGCCGGCGAACACCAGCGGAGGCAGCGCCCGCAGCTCGTCTTCGACGGCCGTCAGGGCGCGCGGGTCCGGATAGTCCGCCGGCATGTGCAGGGCGGTCTTGGTTCTCCAGCTCTCGGGCGTCCAGCGCATACTCATGGCGTAAGGATAGGCTTCTCGCGCCTGCGAAACAATGAACTCGGCGTCGCGGTCACCCCGCGTTTGTCTCCGACGTCTGCTTGACCCGGAGCGTCACCAGTTCCTCGGCCATGGTGGGGTGGACGGCGCAGGTGGCGTCCCACTGGGCCTTGGTCAGGCCGGCCTTCACGGCGATGGCGGCGAGCTGGATCATCTCCGGCGCCTCGGGGCCGACGATATGGACGCCGACGACGCGGTCCGACGTGGCGTCGACCACCAGCTTCATCAGCATGCGCTCGTCCGAGCCGGTGAAGGCGTACTTCATCGGCCGGAAGCGGGTGACGTAGACGTCGACCTCGCCCGGGCAGGCGCGGCGGGCCTCGGCCTCGGTCAGGCCGACGACGCCGACGGGCGGCTGGCTGAAGACGGCCGTGGCGACGGCCTCGTAGTCGAAGCTCTGGGGGTTGTCGCGATAGACCGTCTCGTGGAAGGCCACGGCCTCCCGGATGGCGACGGGCGTCAGGTTCATGCGATCCGTCACGTCGCCGATGGCCCAGATGTTGTCGGCCGTCGTCCTGGAGAACTCGTCGACCTTGATGGCCCCCTTGTCATTCAGCTCCACGCCCGCGGCCTCCAGGCCCAGGCCCTTGACGTGGGGCGCCCGGCCGGTGGCGAACATGACGACGTCGGTCTCCAGCTCCATGCCGTTCTCGAGCACGTTCAGCAGGCCGCTGTCCGTCTTGCGGATCTCGGTGTGCTGGCAGCCGAGGATGACCTTGATGCCTCGCTTCTCGATCTCGGCGGCGAGGTGGGCGCGGACGTCGTCGTCGAAGCCGCGCAGGATGTTGGGGCCGCGATAGACCAGCGTCGTCTCGACGCCGAGCCCGGCGAAGATGCCGGCGAACTCCACCGCGATGTAACCGCCGCCCGCGATCAGGATCCGCTTCGGCAGCTCGGGCAGGTGGAAGGCTTCTTCCGAGGTGATGGCGTGCTCGATGCCGGGGATTTCGGCCGGCAGCCAGGGGCGGCCGCCCGTGGCGATGAGGATGCGCTCGGCCGTGACGATCAGATCGCCGCCGTCCTCGCCCTTGCCGGCGATGGAGACCGTGTGGGCGTCCTTCAGCACGGCGCGACCGTGGATCAGCTCGACGCCCGCCTTGCCCAGATTGGCGACGTAGAGGCCCGACAGGCGGGCGATCTCGACGTCCTTGGCGTGGATGAACTTGGGCCAGTCGAAGCTGGCCTCGACTGTCCAGCCGTAGCCCTCGGCGATCTCGAAATCGTGGGCGAAGTCCGAGGCCATGACCATGAACTTCTTGGGCACGCAGCCCCGGATCACGCAGGTGCCGCCGACGCGGTGTTCCTCGGCCACCGCCACGCGCTTGCCGGACAGGGCCGTGAGGCGGGCCGCACGCACGCCGCCAGAGCCCGCGCCGATGACGAAGAGATCGTAGTCGTAGTCCGCCACCGCCGCTCCTCCGCTGCCTGGGAAAAACAGCGTGCGAATAGTCTGAAACGTCTGAAATCCGCCGTCGCGGCGGGCTGTCAGAGGGGGCTGGATGTAGGATCCGGCGGCCGCTGCGGCAAGGCTGGGCAGGACGGCCCGCGGCGAAACCCTGAGCGTATCGGCCGCGAAGACCCCGGCGGGGAATCGTCCGAACCTGAAGCCTCGCAGCGGACCTGTCGGCAGAACCAGTTGGGGAACAAGGAGCGCTCGTGGAGCCGACGACCATCCTGATGATCGCCGTCCTGATGGGGATGGGCGCGGCGCTCTATACCTCGGTCGGGCATGCGGGGGCGTCGGCCTATCTGGCGATCATGGCGCTCTTCGCGGTCGAGCCAGAAGTGATGCGGCCGACGGCGCTCGTTTTGAACGTGCTGGTGGCCAGCTATGCAACGGTTCGATACGTGCGCGCCGGGCGGTTCAACCTGTCCTTGCTGCTGCCGTTCGTGATCGCGGCCATTCCCTGCGCCTTCATCGCCGGGCGGTTTCCACTGCCGCCGGAGCTGTATCGGCCGGTGGTGGCGGTCGTGCTGTTCCTGGCGGCGATCCGGCTGCTGTGGCCCCGGCCGATCAGGGCGCTGAGCGATCCCAGGCCGCCGCACACGGGGCTGAGGCTTGTGGCTGGTGGCGCGATCGGGACGCTGTCGGGGCTGACGGGGACCGGGGGCGGCATCTTCCTGAGCCCTCTGATCCTGCTGATGGGATGGGAGACGCCGCAGAAGACCTCGGGCGTTTCGTCGGCCTTCATCCTGTGCGTGTCGATCTCGGGGCTGCTGGGCAGCCTGACGACGGTCGGGCGGCTGCCGACGGAGCTGCCGTGGTTCGTCCTGGCCGTGGCGATCGGGGCCGTGGTCGGGACGTTCGTTGGCATCCGGCGGCTCAGCGGGCCGCGGCTGCTTCAGGCGCTAGGGGTCGTGCTGCTGATCGCCTCGGCCAAGCTGGCGTTCGGGTAAGGCGCTCCCCGTCTCCGCTCATCCCCGCGAAAGCGGGGACCCAGTGCTTTCGTGAGGCACTGCGTCGGCGATCAAGGCCGTTGGGTTTCAGCGCCAGTCATCGCCCAAAGGACCGGGTCCCCGCTTTCGCGGGGATGAGCGGAAAGGGAAAGAGCTAGGGCAGAAGAACCTTCATCCCGCCGTCCTCGCCGATGATGGCCTCGTCGGCGAGGTCGAGGAACAGGCCGTGCTCGACCACCCCGGTGATCAGCTTCAGGTCGTCGGCGAGGCGGACCGGGTCGTGGATGGCCTGGCATTTGGCGTCATAGATGACGTTGCCGCCGTCGGTGCGGACCACGCCGCGATCGGCCTGGCGCAGGCGGGCCGGCATGGCGATGTCGTGGTCGGTCAGGACGTCCATGATGCGGTTGGCCGTCGAGCGGTGGCCGAACGCGACGACCTCAATGGGCAGGGGAAAGGACCCCAGCACCGGCACGACTTTGGCCGCATCGGCGATGACGATGCAGCGGTCCGAGGCCTCCCAAACCAGCTTCTCGCGCAACAGCGCCGCGCCGCCGCCCTTGATGAGCGCGAGGCCGGGACCGACCTCGTCGGCGCCGTCGACGGTCAGGTCGATGCGGGACACGTCGTCGAGCGCGGCGAGCGGCAGGCCCAGCTCGCGGGCGAGCTCGGCCGTCTTCTCCGATGTCGGGACGCAGCGCAGTCCGGTCAGGTTCCGCTCCGCCAGCGCCTTGACGAACCAGGCGGCGGTGGAGCCGGTGCCGAGGCCGACGACCATGCCGGGCTCGACGCGCAGGGCGGCGGCTTCGCCGGCGAGGCGCTTTTGATCGTCGGCGCTCATTGGGACTTCGCGGCCTTCTTCGCCTTGGCTTTCTCGCGGAAGGTCGCGCCTCCGCCCTCCTTCACGATCTGGCGGGCGCGGCCGAAGGCCATGGCGTCGGGGGGCACGTCCTTGGTGATGACCGAGCCGGACCCGACCAGAGCCCCCGCCCCGATCGACACCGGCGCCACGAGCGAACTGTTCGAGCCGATGAAGGCGCCCTCGCCCACCTCGGTCCGCGCCTTGTTGAAGCCGTCGTAGTTGCAGAAGATCGTGCCGGCTCCGACGTTGGCGCCCGCCCCGACCGAGCCGTCGCCCAGATAGGCCAGGTGATTAGCCTTGGCACCCTTGTCCATACGGACGGCCTTCACCTCCACGAAGTTGCCGACCTTCACGTCTTCGCCCAGGTCCGCGCCGGGGCGCAGGCGGGCGTATGGGCCGACCTCCGCTCCGCTCGCCACCGTCGCGCCCTCGATGTGGGAGAAGCTGCGGATGCGGGCGTTCTCGGCGATCTTGGCGCCCAGTCCGAAGACGACGAAGGGTTCGATGACCGTGCCGCCCCCGACCTGGGTGTCCCAGGCGAAATGAACCGTGTCGGGCGCGCTCATGGTCACGCCGGCAGCGAGGAAGGTCTCGCGCTGGACCTGCTGGAACAGGGCCTCGGCCTGGGCGAGCTCGGCTTGGGCGTTCACGCCCATCACGGCGTCCTCGCTGGCCATGACGGCGCGGGTCGGAGCGCCATGCTCGCGCGCGAGGGCCACGACATCGGTCAGATAGTATTCGCCCTTGGCGTTGTCGTTGGTGACGCGGGCCAGCAGGTCGAACAGCAGGCGGGCGGGCGCGGCCATGACCCCGGAGTTGCAGGTGGTGAGCGCCAGGACCTCGGGCGAGGCCTCCTTGGCCTCGGTGATGGCGGTCAGGACGTCGCCGTCCATGACCAGACGGCCATAGGCGCCCGGGTCGCGGGCCTCGAAGCCGATCACGGTGACCCCGCCCCCGCCGAACACCGGCTCGATGTCGGCGGCCCGCAGCAGGGGCACGTCGCCGTAGGTGACGACCACCTCTCCGTCGAAGTCGGCGAGCAGGCTTTCGGCGGCGCGCACGGCGTGACCGGTGCCCAGCGGCGGGTCCTGGACGGCGATGGCGGCGGCGCCCAGCCGCTTCTCGACGTGGGCGCGGACCTCGGGCGAGTGGTTTCCGACGACCACGACGATGCGCTCACAGCCCAGACCCTCGGCGGCGTCGATGGCGTGGTCCAGCATGGCGCGGTGGCCGACGCGGTGCAGCACCTTGGGCAGCGGCGACTTCATGCGCGTGCCCTGGCCGGCGGCGAGGATGACGGCGGCCCGTCGTGTCGAGTGGCTGGTCATGAATCGGTCCGGCGGCTAGTCACCACGGCGGTCTAGCCCATCGGCGGACGCGACGGGAGAGACGGCGATGATCGAACAGGACCTGATCCGCTGGACGATCGGCTTCGACCTCGACGGCACCCTGGTGGAGACCCACGAGGACCTGATCGGCACCCTGAACCGCATGCTGGCGATCAAGGGCCTGCCCCCCTGCCCGGTCGAGGGCGCGCGCGACCTGATCGGCGGCGGAGCGCGGGCGCTGCTGGTGCACGGCTTTGAGCGGGCGGGAGCGCCGGTCGAGGACGCGCAGGACCCCGCCCTGTTCGACGCCTTCATCGCCGACTACATCGAGCACATCGCCGATCACTCGCGCCCGTTCGACGGCGTCGTCGAGACGCTGGAGCGGCTGGCGGCGCGAGGCGCGACGCTGGTGGTCGTCACCAACAAGCGGTCGGATCTGTCGGAGCTGCTGCTCGGCAAGATCGACCTGACCCGCCACTTCGCCGCCATCGTCGGACCGGACCGGGTCAGCGCGAGGAAACCCTCCGGAGCGCACTTCGTCGAAGCGGTGCAGAAGGTCGGCGGCGATCCGGCGCGCGCCATCATGGTCGGCGACGCGGCGCCCGACGTCGGAACGGCGCGCGACGCGGGCGTTCCGGTCATCGGCGTGACCTTCGGCTACACGCCCGTGCCCATGGAAGAGCTGGAGCCCGACGTCATCGTCGATGCCTTCGAGGATGTGGAGGAGGCCGTCGACATGCTGGTGGTCGACCACTACGTCCTGAAGGCGATGGCGGGCTGATCGTTTAGCGACGCTAAACTCTCCGCCAGAAGAACTGCACCTGAACGGCCTCCGTGGCCGTTGCCGACCGGCGGCCGGGCGACGATGTTCCGGCTCCCCTCCCCTCGCCGGTCAACGATGCTCCAGAAATTCTTCGCCATTCCGCTGTGGCAGCGCACCGCCGCCGGGTTCGTCCTGGGCATCGTCGCCGGCCTGATCCTGCAGGAACAGGCGACGGTCTGGTTGGAGCCGATCGGCGACGTCTATCTGAACCTGATCCGCATGGTGGTGGCGCCCTTGGTGCTGTTCACCATCGCCAGCTCCATCGCCAAGCTGGGCGAAGGGACCGGGGCAGTGCGGCTGGCCATCCGGACGGTGGTCTGGTTCGCCCTGACGTCGTTCCTGGCCGTGCTGGTGGGCCTCGCCTTCGGGCATCTGATCGATCCGGGCGCGGGGCTGGCCAATCTGCCGCTCGGCGAAGTGCGGGAGCGCGAGATCCCTACGCCGCTGGAGGTGCTGATCGGCATCGTCCCGACCAATCCGTTCACGGCACTGGCCGAAGGCAAGGTGCTGCAGATCATCTTCTTCTCGGCCCTGGTGGGCGCGGCCCTGGTGGCGCTGGGCGACCGGGCGCAGACGGCGAGGCGGTTCGTCGACGAAGGCGCGGCGGTGGTGTTCCGCATCACCCGCTGGGTCATCCAGCTGACGCCCATCGGCGTGTTCGGCCTGATCGGGGCGGTCGTCGGCGGCTATGGCTGGGAGGCGCTTCTGCCGCTCGGCAAGTTCGTGATCGCCATTTGTGCGGCCTGCCTGTTCCACATCTTCGTGGTCTATCCGGCGCTGCTGAAGGCGCACGGGCTGAAGGTCATCTCCTTCTTCAAGGGGGCCTTCGCGGCCCAGCAGACGGCCTTCGCGACCCAGTCGTCGCTGGGCACCCTGCCGATCACCCTGCGTCAGACGGTCGAGCGGCTGGGGGTGCCGCAGGCCTACGCCGCCTTCGCCGTGCCGCTGGGGGCCAACGTCAAGATGGACGGGTGCGGGGCCATCTATCCGGCCATCGCATCCATCTTCATCGCCCAGTACTTCGGCATCGAGTTGACCCTGACGCAGTATGTGCTGATCGGGCTGACGGCGGTTCTGGGATCGCTGGGGACGGCGGGGGTGCCGGGGACCTCCATCGTCATGCTGACGCTGACGCTGTCGACGGCGGGACTGCCGCTGGAGGGCATCGGCTACATCGTGGCGGTCGACCGCATCGTGGACATGATCCGCACCATGACCAACGTCACCGGCCAGATGCTGGTCCCGGTGCTGGTGGCGCGCGAAGAGGGCATTCTGGATCGCGGCATCTACGACGGACACGTCGCCTGGCTGCCGGGCGATCCGGAGGCGGAGACGCCCGAAGGCGTGCGGGCCGCGGGAATCTAGGCGGCGCCGGCCATGAAGTCGTAGACGTCGGCCGGCCGGGTCACGGTGATGGCGATGCGATCCTCGCGGATCTCGATCTGGCCGCGCGCCACCGGGTGGTTGTTGGCCAGGATCCACACCTCGTCGTGCTCGGTGGCGTCCAGAGGGATGACGGCGCCGCGGCCCATCTTCAGCAGCTGGGACATGGGCAGCACGGAGCGGCCCAGCACGACCGACAGCTCGACGTTGACGGCCTCGACCTGGCTCATGGGAACTCCGGATACGCTGGAGGGTACTGGCGGCTGATCTTGCATTGGCGGCCCTCGGGGTCACATTGGGCCGATCATGCTTGCCGAGCCGTTAAGCGCCGCCGTTTCCCCGCTGATTCGCCCCGATGGCCACCCCGTCGAATGGGTCACGGCTCCCGGCTATGTCCCTTACGAAGACGCCGTCGCCGAGATGGAGGCGCGCGTCGCCGCGATTGCGGCCGGAGAGGCGGCCGAACGGGTGTGGCTGCTGGAGCATCCGCCGCTCTACACCGCCGGGGTGTCGGCCAAGGACAAGGACCTGCTGGCGCCCGAGCGGTTTCCCGTTCACCGGACGGGGCGCGGCGGCCAGTTCACCTACCACGGGCCGGGCCAGCGCGTAGCCTATGTCATGCTGGACCTGAACCAGCGCGGCCGCGACGTGCGCGGGTTCGTTCGGGGGCTGGAGGACTGGATCATCGGCGCGCTGGACGAGTTCGGCGTCGAGGCCGGCGTGCGCGACGGCCGCGTCGGCGTCTGGGTCGAGCGCAAGGGGCCCGGCTGGAGCCGCGAGGACAAGATCGCCGCGATCGGCGTGAAGGTGCGTCGGTGGGTCAGCTTCCACGGCATCAGCCTGAACGTGGAGCCGGATCTGGATCACTTCGGCGGCATCGTGCCCTGCGGCATCGCCGAGCACGGCGTCACCAGCCTGGTCGACCTGGGCGTGCCCGCGACGATGGACGAGGCCGACGCCGCGCTGAAGGCCAGCTTCCGCCAGGTGTTCGGGGCGGTAGAGTAGGGGTCGGCGACCCGAGTCCTCTCCCCCGCCGTGCACCCCGGCGAAGGCCGGGGTCCAGATACAGACTCTGCGTCGGCCAAGGGCGCACAGCGCGATCTCCTGGACCCCGGCCTTCGCCGGGGTGCACGGAGAGAGAAAGCAGACGTTTTTGGTGCAAGAAATGGTGGATGCGACAGGGATTGAACCTGTGACCCCCTCGGTGTGAACGAGGTGCTCTCCCGCTGAGCTACGCATCCATCTCTCGGGGAGGCGGGGACATAGCCCGGTCGGTTCAGAGTGGCAAGCGGATTGGCGGAGGCTCGCGCAAGACGCCCCTTCCCAAGCCCGGCGACCTCCGCTATCAGCGCGCCTCCGATGCGAGCGGTCGTGGCGGAATTGGTAGACGCGCAGCGTTGAGGTCGCTGTGGGGCAACCCGTGGAAGTTCGAGTCTTCTCGACCGCACCATCCTGCTTCGCCCTGACGGGCTTCGCAGGATTGGTCCCGCACCGGACCAATCTGAAGGCCTAGAGCCTTCGTCGAACGGGGCCGCATCGGCAGATAGCTGATCGCTGACAAACAGGGAGGCTGACGCGTGAGCACCACCGCACCCGCCGTCCCTGTCGCCGACATCGAAAATCACGAGGCGCTGGACGAGGACTATGTCCTGACCGCCGGCTTCGTCGAGAAGGTCGTCGACGCCGCCGACGACGGCGACGGCCTGCGCCTTCGCTCCCTGCTGGAAGACCTGCACCCGGCCGACGTCGCCGACCTCATGGGCTTCCTGACGGCAGAGCATCGCGCGGTCGTGGTGCTGTGGCTTCCGCCGGAACTTCTGGCCGAGACCTTGCCGGAGCTGGACGACGGCATCCGCGAGGAGGTGCTGGAGCGGGTGCCGAACGCCACCCTGGCCGAGGCGCTGCAGGAACTCGATTCCGACGACGCGGCCGCCGTCGTGGAGGACCTGGAGGACGACCAGCGCGAGAAGGTCCTGGCCGCCATGCCGGCGCCAGACCGCGCCGCCATCGAGAACTCGCTGCAATACGCCGAGGACACCGCCGGGCGCCTGATGCAGCGCGAGGTGATGGCCGCGCCGCAGTTCTGGACGGTCGGCGACACCATCGACCACGTGCGGGCGCAAGGGGAAGACCTGCCCGAGCTGTTCTTCGACATCTATGTCGTCGATCCGCTGAACCGGCCGGTCGGGGGCATTCCGATCAGCGGCCTGCTGCGCGCGGCCCGGTCGGTGAAGCTGGCCGACCTCATGGAGCCGGTGAACGAAATCGCCGCCGACACCGACCAGGAAGAGGTCGCCTACATCTTCGAGAAGTATCACCTGATCTCGGCGCCGGTGGTGGACGCCGGCGGGCGGCTGGTCGGGCAGATCACCGTGGACGACATCGTCAACATCATCCAGGAAGAGAACCGCGAGGACATCCTGCGCCTGGCCGGCGTGTCCGACGAGAGCCGGGGCGCGGGCGTGTTCGGCGTGGTGCGCTCGCGTATTCCCTGGCTGGTGGTGAACCTGGGCACCGCCCTGTTCGCCAGTTCCGTCATCGGGCAGTTCGCCAATGAGCTGGAGGCGCTCGTCTATCTCGCGATCCTGATGCCGGTGGTGGCCTCGATCGGCGGCAACGCCGGAACCCAGGCCTTGACCGTGGCGGTGCGGTCGCTGGCGTCGCGCGAACTGACCTCGGCAAACGCCGTGCGCATCGTCAGCCGGGAAATCGCGGTCGGCCTGTTCAACGGCGTGGTGGTGGCCGCCCTGCTGGCCGGGGTGGCGTGGCTTTGGTTCCGGGAGCCGCTGCTGTCGCTGACGATCGGCCTGGCGGTGGTCATCAATCTGCTGGCGGCGGCGCTGGCCGGGACGCTGATTCCGCTGGCGCTCGATCGGCTGGATCGGGACCCAGCGGTGGCCTCGCCCGTTTTTGTGACATGGATCACCGATACGATCGGATTCTTCTCCTTCCTTGGTCTCGCCGGGATCATCCTGTTGTAGGGAAGGAGCGGCGGCGCGGTCCTTGCGGGATCGCGTTCGAGGCGAAGCCGTCCTGTCTCGATTTGGGTCAAAAGTCCGGTGTCCGACGTCGTTTATCCCGTGAAGAAGGTCTCCCGCGAGGGGATCGTCCTCATCAAGAGTTTCGAGGGCTTCCGGCCCCGCGCCGTCGCGCGGCCCGAGGGCGGCTGGATCATCGGCTATGGCCACACGCTGTCGGCGCGCGAAGGCGCGTCGGTGTCGGAGGCCGACGCAGAGCTGCTGCTGCGCTATGACCTTCTGCCCGTCGAGAAGCGGCTGAACGAGACCGCCCCGGCCGCCCTGAACCAGCACCAGTTCGATGCGCTCGCCAGCTTCGCCTTCTCCGTCGGCCTGGATCGATTCGAGACGTCCGACGTCCTGTCGCGTCTGACGTCCGGCGATGACGGCGCGGCCGCCGAGGCCATGCTGGCCTGGCCCGAGACGCGCAGTCCTTCGGCCGGCGCCCGCCGTCGCGCCGCGGAACGCGCCCTGTTCACAGCCGATCCGGCCCGACCGGTCGCCCTGGCCGCCCTGCTGTCCGCACCCGTTGTCGAGCCGGAGCCTGCCCCGCACGATCCGCCGGTCGAGGCGCACGACGCGCCCTTGGCCGAGCGCCAGGTCGCCGAGCGCATCGTCGAACCCCAACCGGCGGAGATCGAGCCGCGCGCGGCCGCCGTCGCGGTGCTGCTGGGCGAGACGGAAACGCCGGTCGGACCGGCCGCCGCGCCCATCGTGCCGACGTTCGAGACCTTCACGCCCGCGCCGGTGGACCGTGAGCCGACCCAGGACATCGCGTCCTTGGAAGCCGTCGCCGACACCGCGATCGACTTTCCCTCGCCAGAGACGCCGATCGCCGTCGCGCCGGAGCCCGCCAACGACGTGGACGCCGCCCCCGAGGCGGCTGACCCGACGCCGACCGGGCTTGATCCGGCTCCGGCCGGCGCCATGACGCCCCGTCACGAGCCGCAGCCCTTCACCGCCGGACCCGTCGGCGGGGGCGCGGCCGCCAGCCTTGCCCTGAACGCCCATCGCTACTCGCCGTATGGCGCGGCGATCGTCGGCCCCCTCCCCGGCCTCGCTCCCTTCGCTGGGCCCAAGCCGGAACCGGAGCCGGAGCCGACGACGGCCCTCGAGAGCCTGATGCTGACCTCGCCCGATGACGCGCCCGAGCCGGTCGTGGTCCGTCCCGCCTGGACCGCCGAGGAGCGCGCCGAGGTCGAAACCGCGCCCGCCGGCGAAAGCTTGTTCGGAGAGGACCTGGGCCTGACGCAGGGCGGCCAGCCGCTCGGCCAGCCCGACTTCGAGCCTCAGGCGCCCCAGCGCTTCGACTGGAGCGAGACAGGGGCCTTCATCGTCATGGGCGCCGTCGGTCTGACGGCGTTCGGCGCCTCCATGGCCGCCTTCCGGCTCGCGTCGGAACAGGGCGCGGGCGACGAGACCAGCATCATCGGCTGGGTGCTGGCCGTGATCGGCGTCGCCTGCGTGGGCGTGTCGTCGTTCAACCTGTATCGCAAGTTCGGCCTGGCGGGCAGTGACCGATAAGGTCTGATCAGGAAAAGTGTCAGCGGTTTTCCGTCCGATCAGACCTCGCCAATCTGTCCTCTCCCCTCCCCCTCGCGGATCATGCTAGGGCGCGAGGCATGAGCATTCCCAACGCCCCCCAATCCATGGAATTCGGCCTCGGCGAGACCGCCGACGCCATCCGCGACACGACCGCCCGCTGGGCCGCCGACCGGCTCGCGCCGCGCGCGGCCGAGATCGACGAGACCAACACCTTCGCCCGCGACCTGTGGCCCGAGATGGGCGAGCTGGGCCTGCACGGCATCACGGTCGAGGAGGAGTTCGGCGGGCTGGGCCTGGGCTACCTCGAACACTGCGTGGCGATGGAGGAGGTGTCGCGCGCCTCGGCCTCGATCGGCCTGAGCTACGGCGCCCACTCCAACCTCTGCGTCAACCAGATCCGCCGCTGGGGCACGGAGGATCAGAAGCGCCGCTATCTGCCCGGCCTTATCTCCGGCGAACATGTCGGATCGCTGGCCATGTCGGAGGCCGGGTCGGGCTCGGACGTCATGTCGATGAAGACCCGCGCCGAGAAGAAGGGCGACCGCTACGTCCTGAACGGGACCAAGTTCTGGATCACCAACGCCCCGCACGCCGAGACCCTGGTCGTCTACGCCCGCACCGGCGAAGGCAACGGCGGCGTCACCGCCTTCCTGATCGAGAAGGGCATGAAGGGGTTCAGCGTCTCCAGGAAGCTGGACAAGATGGGCATGCGCGGTTCGGACACCGCCGAGCTGGTGTTCGAGGACTGCGAGGTTCCGGAAGAGAACGTCATGGGCGGCGTGGGCCGCGGGGCGGCGGTGCTGATGAGCGGGCTCGACTATGAGCGCGCCGTGCTGGCGGCCGGCCCGCTGGGCATCATGCAGGCGGCGCTGGACGTCGTCCTGCCCTACGTCCGCGACCGCAAGCAGTTCGGCAAGGCGATCGGGTCGTTCCAGCTGATGCAGGGCAAGGTGGCGGACATGTACGTGGCCCTGAACTCGGCCCGGGCCTATGTCTATGCGGTCGCCAAGGCGTGCGACCAGGGGCTGACAACGCGCTATGACGCGGCGGGCGCGATCCTGCTGGCGAGCGAGAACGCGGTGAAGGTGACGCTGGAGGCGGTGCAGGCTCTGGGCGGCGCCGGCTACACCAAGGAATGGCCGGTCGAGCGCCTGGTCCGCGACGCCAAGCTCTATGACATCGGCGCGGGCACCAATGAAATCCGCCGGTTCCTGATCGGACGGGAGCTGCTGGGCGCCTGATCTTCAGGCAGGCATGGCGAGCGGAACCGGCGACGGGCTTGACGGTTGATCCTGCGCAAGGAGACCCGCCATGCCCGCAAAATCCGCCGCCCAGCAGAAGGCCGCCGGGGCCGCCCTGTCGGCCAAGCGCGGCGACACGCGCAAGTCGAAGCTGAAGGGCGCCTCGAAGGCGATGCTGTCGATGTCCGAGAAGCAGCTCGAGGAGTTCGCCCACACCAAGCGTAAGGGCAAGCCTGAGCACGTGGCGAAGTCCTGAGAGGTTCGCGCGAAACCTTCACCGTCGCCGCCTAGGCTCTGGGCATGGACCTGACGACGACCTCGACCGGGCGGCCGGTCCGGTTCTCCGATACTCTGGAGAGGCTGGCTTCGCGCGGCGGCGAGAAGCTGTATCTCGGCGAGATCGTCGAGGCCTTCGGCGAGCGGGCGTTCGGGGCGGTGATGCTGCTGTTCGCCATCGTCAACATGCTGCCCTGGCCGCCGGGCGGGACGACCCTGACCGGCGCGCCGCTGCTGTTTCTGTCGGCGGAACTGGCCTGGGGTCGGGAGACGCTGTGGCTGCCGCATTGGCTGGGGCGGGCGTCCGTCAGCCGCAGCACCTTCAAGACGCTGAGCGGACGGCTGATGAAGCTGATCCGCATTTCTGAGGGCCTGTCGCGGCCCCGGCTCTACTTCCTGACCGGCCGGCTCGGTCAGGGGCTGATCGGGCTGGCGTGCCTGCTCCTTTCGGCCATTCTGGTGCTGCCGGTGTTCGGCGGGAACCTGCTGCCCGCGATCGCCATGGGCTTCTTCTCGCTCGGGATCATGCAGAGAGACGGCGTGGCCGTGCTGTTGGGCTGGATCATGACCGGGGTGACGGCGGCGGTGCTGGTGTTCGCCTGGCGGCTCGTCGTCGCAGGGTTCCAGACCGGGGCCGATTGGCTCGGCCAGGTCTTCTAGTTCTGTCGGAATGTTAAGTGGCGAGCGGACAAGCTCGGCCCTAGATCACCTTCACCCCTTCCGAGACCCCGTCGCCGATGCCCGACTACGACTATCAGAGCGACAGCCGGCCGTTTTCCAAGGTGCTGGAGGACATCGGCGCCAAGGAAGATGAGAAGCTCTATCTCGGCGAGCTGGTGAACGCCTTCGGCGAGCGCGGCTTCGGGGCCATGATGGTGTTCTTCGGACTGGTGAACGCCATCGCCTCGCCGATCCCCGGATCGACGACGATCCTGGGGGCGCCTCTGCTGCTGATCTGCCTCCAGCTGGCGACGCGGCAGGACCAGCTCTGGATGCCCAGGTGGGCGCTGAAATCCAGCCTGCCGCGCGAGAATTTCCGGAGCGTGATCGAGCGGGTCAGGAAGCCGCTCAAGACGATCGAACGGCTGTCGAAGCCCCGCTTCGGCTTCATGTCCAGCGAGATCGCCGAGGTGCTGATCGGCGTGACCTCCTGCCTGCTGACGGTCATCGTCATGCTGCCGATCTTCGGAGGCAATCTGTTCCCTTCGCTGTTCGTCGCCCTGTTCGGGTTCGGCCTGATGCAGAGGGACGGCGTGGCCATCGGCGTGGCCTGGATCGGGGTGGCGGGCTTCTGCGTCTTCGTCTGGCTGGCGTGGGAGGTGATCTCTCGGCTGTTCCTGGCCAGCGCGGGGATGTGGGAGAGCGCCTGGCAGTGGATCGTCGGCCTGTTCGGGGGATAGGGCGCTCAAGCAGCGAGGCTCCGCGAGCCGAGCGGTAGCGCCACAAACCTGCGCTCAAGCCGCGAGACGCCGCCCGTCGAGCGATAGCGCCAAACAACAAAGGGCCGCCGGGTCGCCCCGACGGCCCACATTGTCTGACCGCTTGGCGGCCGACCCCTACTTAGTCTGAAAGGATCAGACCCGGACCTCGCCAGAGGACCAGCAACCGGTCACCGCACGGGTATGGGACAATGAGATCACTGGATCACCTCCTTTCGACTGTTGAACAGGGACGACCAAGGTAGGAGTGCTTCGGCCACCGCGCAAAGCCCCGATGCCGACTTCGTGATCGCCCTCGCTCAAGCAGCGAAGCTCCACGAGCTGAGCGTTAGCGCACAAGCAAGAACGCCCGGGGCGAACCCCGGGCGTCCCTACGCTCACTAGTTCCTGAACAGCGACAGAAGGATCTGCGGCGACTGGTTGGCGATGCCCAGCGCCTGGACCCCGAGTTGCTGCTTGGTCTGCAGCGACTGGAGCTTGGCGCTTTCCTTCGCCAGGTCGGCGTCGACCAGGTTGCCCACACCGGCTTCCAGCGCATCCGTCAGCTTGCCGACGAAGGTGCGGTGGGTTTCGAGCGCCTTGGCCTTGGTGCCCAGACGCGCGAGCGCGGCGGACACGTTCTCGATCGAGGCGTTCACCAGACCCAGAGCCGTGGTGGCAAGGGTCGCGGTGCCGATGGTGGTGGTCGCCGCGACGGTGACGTTCGTCGACCCAAGGGCCAGGACTTCGGCCTGGACCGTCAGGGAGGATGTGCCAGACGCATTGGCCAGGGCCGCGAAGCCGGTCGCGCCAGCCTCCAGCAGGTTGACCCCGTTGAATTCGGCGTTGTTGGTCACGGTCGTGATCTGGTCGCGGATGGCCTTGAAGTCCTCGTTCAGGGCGGCCCTCGATGCCGTAGACAGCGACCGGTCGGTCGCCGCCAGCGCCTTCTCCTTCAGTTGCAGCAAGAGGTCAGAGACACTCTCGCCGGCCGCCAGGCTGACGTCGACCGCCGATATGCCGCGGTCGAGCGATGATTTGACCGCCCCCAGGGCGCCGATATCGGCCCGTTGACCCTGGGCGATGGCCCAGATGGCCCCGTTGTCCTTCGCGCTGGAGACCTTCTTCCCCGTGTTGATCCGGGTCTGGGTGGCCGCCAGTTCGGCGTTGGTGGCGTTCAGGTTCTGCAGCGCGATGAGGGCGCCGTAGTTGGTGTTGACCGAGTTGGCCATGGGTACTGTCCTTCCATTCTGGTCGGGGTTTGACGGCCTTCTGGCCGATGAACCGGTTCTGGTCCTGCGCGCGCACACGCAAGGGACGGGCCGGGCCCAGAGGATTGAAAGGATTGGGAAAGTTGTGGGGCGAGCGGCCGACGGTGGGCAATCTTTGACCCGTGGGGGTCGCGGTTACCTACCTTTCGTCATTCCGGGCGACAGGAGCGGAGCGACCAGAGACCCGGAACAGGGCGGCGCCGAAGCGAAGCGCAGGCGAAATGGGTCAGCGGACCGAGTGCGTGACAGGGTCGCGCTCTCGCGCGCCGCCCTGTTCCGGGTCTTCGCTGCGCTGCGCCCGGAATGACGAAAAAAGAGAACCTACGCCGCCTGCTGCCCTTGGGGCGCGAGGCCTTGCATGATCGCCCTGTTGATATCGATCAACGGTTCGAAGTCTTCCTCACCGCGCATGACGGCCGAGGAATGCCGGCCGACGAACAGGCTCAGGGAGATGATCTGGGCGCGGACCGGGTTGTTCAGCTGGTTCGACGGATCGGCGCAGTCGGTGGCCAGCACCGACCAGAGACGGCGGTTCCAGTCGAGCGCGTCGATGCGGGTCTTCACGTCCGACGGATCGACCTGGGAGGCGTGGATCAGGGCGCGGGTCACCTGGCCGAAGAGGCGGTACTCCATCTCGCGCGGGGTCTCGGTGCGCGTCGACGCCTGGGAATAGGCCGAAAGCATCAGGTCAGGCTTTCCTCATAGTCCACGATCTTCCGGGCGCTCATCAGGGCCTTGTAATACTCGCGCGCCATGACGTGCTTGGAGCAGGCCACGCACTCGGCCATGATCGCCGGGTTGCGGGTCGCGTTCATGAACTCAGACAGGCGGGTGACGAACTCATCGTAGACCTTGGGCACGGCCGCCTCGTCCAGGTACATCATCATGACCGGGAAGTAGATGCGCTTGGCCGGGGTCGTGACCTCCTCGACCTGCATGATGTCCTTCTCGCGCAGGACCGAGGCCTTGTTCTGGAGAATCAGCACGCCGCGCCGGTCGCCGTTCTGAACGACCGCGCCGTTCAGGACGAACTTCTCGCCGGGTTTCAAAGACAGCTTCAGCGGCATGGGCCGGGCCTCCCTCTCCCGCGCTCGGCTCCTGACTAGCCGCACGGTGACTGAAGCGACGTTAAACGGCCGTGGTTAACCATGTGCTATGACCCGCGCGGCCAAGCTGCGGGCACGCCAGCATCCTTGAGTCGCCCATGCCGTTCGCCGCCCCCGCCGCCGATCCCATGCCCTCCGAGCTCGCGCTCGGCCACATGCCGGTGCGGCAGGACGCGACCGGGGACGCCGCATCGCCCGCCGCGATCCGGCGACTGTCGCATGCGCTCGCCGACACGCGCGGGCCGAACGCCAAGGCGCAGAAGAAGGCGGTGGAGCAGCTGAAGGCGGCGGTCGCCTCCATCCGCGTCGGCGACTATCAGGCGGCGTCCAGGCGGGCGCTGGCGATCCTCGAAGCGGACGAGCGGAACGGCCTGGCCTGGCACGTCCTGGCGATCGCCCAGGAGAAAGGCGGGCGGCTGTCGGATGCGCTGAACGCCTATGACGCGGCGCTGCGTGCTCGACCGGAGGACCCCACCATCGCGCATGATCTGGCGCGGCTGGCCCAGCGGCTCGGCCATCTGGATATCGCCGAGAAGCTGCTGCTCAAGTTTCTGTCGGTCGAACCGGGGCACGTCGAGGGCACCAACAACCTGGCCTGCGTGCTGCGCGACCAGAAGCGATACGACGAGGCCATCGACCGGCTGCGCGACCTGATCGCCATCGAACCCGAGAGTCCGACGCTGTGGAACACGCTCGGCACCGTGCTGTCCGACCAGGGTCGGATGGGCGAGAGCCTGCCCTTCTTCGACGAGGCGCTGAGGCTGGACGAGGGCTTCGCCAAGGCCCGCTACAATCGCGCCAACGTGCTCCAGCCGCTGGGCGAGCCGGAGCGGGCGCTAGCCGATCTGGATCAGGCCCTGCCGGGTGCCGAGACGCCGTACGAGAACGCCATGATGCGCATGGCGCGGGCCATGCTGCTGATGGGCATGGGGCGGCTGAAGGAGGGCTTCGAGTCCTATGAGGTTCGGCTCGATCCGGAGATGCCCGAGGCCATGCGCGTCGTCGTCGATGCGCCGCGCTGGGACCCCGCGACGCAGGATTTGCGCGGCAAGCGGCTGCTGGTCGTCGGCGAGCAGGGCATCGCCGACGAGATGGTGTTCGGGACCTGCCTGCCCGATGTGATCGACGCGGTGGGGCCGCAGGGCAAGGTCTTCATCGCGGTCGAGCCGAGACTGGTCGACCTCTATCAGCGCAGCTTTCCGACGGCGGTCGTCGGCGGGCACCGGGCGGTGCGGATCGAGGGGCGGCTGCACCGCTACTGTCCCTTCATGGAGGAGGTCGCCGAGCGCGAGGGCAAGGCCGACGCGTGGACGCCCATGGCGGCCTTGCTGGCCCAGTATCGCACCGAGCTCTCCGCCTTCCCGGACCGCGACGGTTACCTGACGCCCGATCCGGACAAGGTCGCGCGGTGGAAGGGCGAGCTGGAGACGCTGGGGCCGGGCTTCAAGGTCGGGCTGCACTGGAAGAGCCTGATCCTGACCGGTGTGCGTGCGCGCTACTTCTCCAGCTTCGAGCGGTGGAGGCCGGTGCTGACCACGCCGGGCTGCGTCATGGTCAACCTGCAATGCGGGGACGTGTCGGAGGATCTGGCCGCGGCAGAAGCGGCGGGCGTGCGCATCTGGACGCCGCCGATGAACCTGAAGGACGACCTGGATGACCTGGCGGCGATTTCCTGCGCCCTCGATCTGGTGATCGGACCGGGCATCGCCGGCACCAATCTCGCGGCGGCTTCAGGCGCGCGGACATGGCTGATCCACGCGCCCGACGACTGGCACCTGCTCGGAACGGACCGCTACCCCTTTTATCCCCGCGTTCGCACCTTCGCGACCGGCGGCTTCGACGGCTGGCCGCGAGCGATCGCGGAGGTCCGGGCGGCGCTGGAGGCAGAGGTCCGCGCCGGCTGAGCGGCGTCGCCTCGGGCGCCGCGTCGCCCAAAGATGACGTTCTCGTGTTCTCGTCTTGACGAACCTGTGGCCGTGACCTCCAGTTGCGGACCGCGCTGTCGGCGATGATCCGCCGATCCGGCGCTGCGGGCGAGTCGGGGATGCGGTGAGTGTGGAGTTCGTCTTGGCCAGGACATCGCGCGCCCTGTTCCTCTCCCTGCTGGTCGGTCTTCTCGGCTGCGCGCCGGTGACCGCCTCGACGCCGACATTGCTGTGGCAGGGCGCCACCCGCGTGGCGGTTCTTTGTCTGGTCGCCCAGAGCCGGGTGATGGATCGACAGACCCTGCAGGACGACATCTGCCGCCGGGTCGTGGCGAATGCGACGCGCGGCGCGCCCTTGCCGGTGACTGAGATTGCTCACGGCGACCCCCAGGTGATCGCGCAGGATACGGTGACGCTCCTGGTTCACGCTTCCGTGGAGCGGGGGTCCGGTGATGGTCTGCTCGCCGCCGTCTCGATCCGCCCCTTCCGCGCCACGACCGAACAGACCGCCCAGTTGTTCGGCGCCCCGCCCCGCGCCGCGCCCATCCAGCCTGACCTGAGGAACGGCGGAGCCCTGGATGCGGCCATCGACGCCGCGCTGACGGACATCCTGCCCTGGCGCCAGCCGCCGACGCCCACCGGCCTCCAACCGCTTTCCTGAACCCTCCACGCCTTTCTCCAACCCCTGACAGGACCTATCCATGAGCAGCGCCGACAGCCAGACCTCGTCGCAGTCCACCTTCGACCTCGGGGCGTTCCAGAACCTGTCGCTCCATACCGGAGACGTCGGCTGCGGATGCCCCTCCTGCTCGCAGGATCGCGATCTCGGACCGGACACAGGGACGTCGCCGCTGGACGCCAACATCGACGGCACGGGCGGGACGGTGGCCGGCAAGCCGGTCTGGACCCTGGATCAGGTGATCGCCCACCTGAACCGGACCGGCATCTCCTGGACGCCCGGTCCGAACAACGCCGTCCCGAACAGCGGCAGCGCGGCGGTCATCTCGTACGGGTTCTTCGACACCCAGGCGCAGGTGGCGAACAACGGCTATGTCTATCAGTCGGGCACGCAGTTCTTCGGCTTCAGCGAGTACTTCAACTTCTCGGCCTTCACCCAGGCCCAGCGGCTGGCGGCCCGTGAGTCGATCGCCGCCTGGGACGATCTGATCGCCGTGACCTTCGTCGAGACCTCGGCCAACGACGCGGACATCAACTTCGGCAATCTGCTGAACGCCCCGACGACCCAAGCCTATGCCCGCCTGCCTGCCGCGACCCTGACGGGCAACCCCGCTATCAACGCCCAGATCCGCGAGATCGCCGGCGACATCTGGATCAGCACGGCCCAGGCCAGCAACTTCCAGCTGGATGAGGGTCTGTACGGCATTCACACCCTCACTCACGAGGTCGGTCACGCCCTCGGTCTGAGCCACCCTGGCGCGTACAACGCCGCTCCGGGTCTCAGCATCACCTACGCCGCCAACGCGGAATATGCCCAGGACACGCGCGCATACACCGTGATGTCCTACTTCAACGCCAGCGCGCTGGGCGCGCGGCACTTCGACTTCAATATCTCCACGACCGTCTATGCGGCGACGCCGATGATCCACGACATCGCCGTGATCCAGGCGATCTATGGGGCCGATCCGACCACACGGACTGGCGACACGACCTATGGCTTCAACTCCAACGCCGGGCGTGACTCCTTCGACTTCACGCGCACACCGGCGCCCGTCATGGCGATCTATGACGCGGGCGGGATCGATACGCTGGACGCCTCCGGCTACGACACCCAGCAGCTGATCGACCTGCGGCCGGGCTCGCTCAGCAGCATCGGCGGGGTGACGGCGGCTTCGGCACCCAGCTTCGCACAGACCAACGCCAACCGCGCGGCGGCCGGTCTGCCCCCGATCTCGCTGGCGACCTACACCGCCAACATCGCGGCTCTGGTGGCCAACCCCGTGGTCGGCCGACTGACCGATAACGTCGGCATCGCCTATGGCACCATCATTGAGAACGCCGTGGGCGGCTCGGGGTCCGACAGCATCATCGGCAACGCCGTGGCGAACGTCCTGTCGGGCAACGCCGGCGAAGACTTCCTGTTCGGCAACGACGGGGACGACACCCTCAACGGCGGCAGCGACAACGACTACCTGGACGGCGGGGTCGGGAACGATCTCATGGCCGGCGGATCGGGCGACGACATCTACATCGTCGACTCGGTCGGCGATCAAGTCAGCGAAGACGCCGACAACGGCGTCGATGAAATTCGCACGGCTCTCGCCAGCTTCACCCTCATGGCCCACCTGGAGAATCTAACGGGGACCTCCAGCACCGGCCAGACGCTGATCGGCAACGACGCCGACAACGTCATCACCGGCGGCGCGGGTGACGATGTCCTCGAAGGCGGCCTCGGCGACGACACCCTGGACGGCGGGGCCGGCGCCGACACCCTGACTGGCGGTCACGGCGACGATGTCTATGTGGTCGACAACGCGGGCGATCGCATCGTTGAAGGCGGCGGCGCAGGGACCGACGAGGTCCGGACCACGCTTGCGACCTACACCCTGGCCAACCACCTGGAAAACCTGACCGGGCTGGCGTCGACGGGTCAGACCCTGACCGGCAACAATGCGGACAACATCATCACCGGCGGCGCCGGCGGCGATACGCTCACGGGCGGCAACGGCGACGACATCCTGCTGGGCGGTGACGGCGACGACTTCCTGTACGGCAACAACGGCAACGACTTCCTGCTCGGCGGGGCCGGAGCCGACCGGCTGGAGGGCGGCAACGGCGACGATCGTCTCGTCGGCGGCAGCGGCGACGACATCCTGGAAGGCGGCAACGGTTCGGACGTGCTGGTCGGCGGGGCCGGAAACGATGTCCTGACCGGGGGCAACGGAGCGGACGTCTTCATCATCGGTCCGTCTTCGGGCAACGACCGGATCACGGACTTCGGCAACGGCGACCTGATCGACTGGTCGGCCATGACCGACGCCGGCTTCCAGGCGACGATCACCCAGTCCGGCCGCGACACGGTGATCTCGTTCAGCGACGGCTCCAGCGTCACCCTGGTCGGCGCCGGCTCGCCGCGCGGCGACTGGTATGAGGACGGCCCGCTGTCCTCGCTGGCGGCCGAACTGGTCACGCTCGGCGACGACGCCGCCCGCCAGTCGGACTGGATCCTGGCGGCCTGAGGTCGATGAGCCGCCCACGATCCGCTTCCCTCAGGGGAGGCGGTGACGGGGCGGCCTTTCCTCATCTCCGGCGTGGCGGCCAGAGCCCTCGGCTCAGCGATCGAATGGTGTGGCGGAGAGGGGGGGATTCGAACCCCCGGTACCCGTAAAGGCACGCCGCATTTCGAGTGCGGTACATTCAACCACTCTGCCACCTCTCCGCGGGGACCAAGCGCTTGGTTGAAAGCGAGGCGCTTCTCTAATCGCGCGGCGGGGTCATCGCAAGCCGGAACTTGGCCCGGTCAGCGACCGGGTCAACGCAGGGCCGGAAGCGCCAGCCCCGGCGCCTGTCCGTCGGCGTTGGCAGCCCCGGTGTAGCGGAACAACTCGGCCGGACGGCCACCCGTACCGGTCGACAACCGGCCGGTGGGCGCGACCAGTCCCGTGCGCTCCACGCCCCGGCGAAAGTTCTGCTTGTGCAGGCTCAGCGCCACCACGGCCTCGGCCGCGGCCTGAAGCTCGGACAGGGTGAAGGTCTCGGGCGTCAGTTCGAACAGGACGGGCCGATAGCGCAACTTGCTCCGCAGCCGCCCCAGACCCGTCGCCAGGATGCGCCGATGGTCCGACGCCATAGGTCGGTCGCCGAGGTTGATCGGGCATGCGTCTTCGCGGTCTCGGGCGGCCTCTGCGACCAGCCCCGCCTCATAAAGCAGCTCGAAGCGTTCCAGCACCCGCGCCTCGTCCCAGCGATGCGCTGGACCGGTCGGGAACAAGGCGTCGATCCTGGCTTGCCGCCGGGCGTCGCCTGCCGCCCAGGCTGTCAGGCCGGCGATGATCGCAGCCAGCGCCCCCTGCCCGCCTCCACGGCGATCCTCCCACGGAAACAGTTCCAGCACCGACGTCCAGCGCGCGCCCGGCGGCGTCATGTCCACCGCGTCCGAGGTCAGGGCCAGATAGCCGACCGAGATTTCCCGCCGCTGGTCCGGGCCCGGCGTCGCGCGGGGCGCATCCCGCCCCGCGTCGCCGAAGGTGTAGAGCTGCTCGACGAACCCCAGCTTAAATCCGGTCTGCGCCGTCACAAACGCCCGCAAAGCCAGCTCGAAGGTCCGATCGTTGGCGGGATCGAACGGCCCGGACGGCAGGGCCAGCTCGCCCTCGGCAGTCTCGGTGGTGAGGACGCAGAGGCGGCCGGAGTGGAGCGCCATGACCACGGCCGACAGGCTGATCCGCACGCCATGCTCCCCGCCCCAACTCATGACGCTATTCCGTGTGCCAGGCGTCGGGGCCGGGCAGGACGCCCATGGCCTGCGACAGGATGCGATAGCGTTCGACATACCGCGCCTGGGCCTGCGCCGGCGGCAGCGGATCGATGGTCAGGTCATAACCGACGGGCGGCGCGCCGAAGAAGCCCAGGGCCTCAGTCTCCGTAAACCCCGCCAACTGCGTCGCCTCGAAGAAGGCGCAGGCCTTGTCGGCGGACTTGATCAGCTTCTTGATCTCAAGCGGCGTCTTCGCCGGCAGGCCGAAGCGGACGTGGATGGCGTCCTCCAGTCGCGCCTCGAAGGCCTTGTAGCTGACGCCCAGCGCCGCCTTGAACGGCGAGATCATGTCGCCGATCACGTATTCCGACGCGTCGTGCAGCAGGGCCGCCAGTCGCCACTTCGGCTCCAGCCCCGGCCGGATGTGGGCGGCGATCTCCTCGACCACACAGGAATGCTGGGCGACCGAGAAGGCGTGCTCGCCGATGGTCTGGCCGTTCCAGCGGGCGACCCGGGCGAGGCCGTGGGCGATGTCCTCGATCTCGATGTCGAAGGGCGAGGGATCGAGCAGGTCCAGCCGCCGCCCCGACAGCATCCTCTGCCAGGCGCGCGGCGCGGGCTTGGGGGTGGTGCGGCGGGCGGGTTTGCGGGCGGTCGAGGCGTCCAAGGCGGCTTCCTATCGGTCGGCGGGTCAGGTGACCCATCCCGCGCTCAGGATCAAGCGCCGCCGATCACTCGCCGACGTTCAGCGTCACCAGATCGCGGGCCGAGTCCAGCACGCCGTCGCTGTTCCGGTCCTTGGCCTTGACGATGGCGATGACGACGGGGCCGCCGCTGGGCCCCCGCGCCTCGAAGCCGACCAGCCGCCAACCCTGATCGGCCTGGCGGTCGTCGGTCAGGATGTAGGTGGTGCGGATCGCCTCGCCAGGAATGCGGGTGCGGATCTCGGCCGCATCGTCCCGGGCCTGGACGCTGACGGTCTCGTCCTCGGACGACACGTCGACGCTGCCCGAGGCGTCGTCGGCCTCGATGGAGAAGCCGCCGATGCGGACGCTGGCCTTGTCCCCTTCCGCATCGACCGTCAGCCCCGGCAGGCGGACGTTGGCGCGGTCGCCTTCGGCGTCGACGGCGACGCCCGGCATGCGCACGCGGGCGCTTTCGGCGGAGGCATCGGCGGACGCATCGGCCGCGGCTCGAGCCTCCGCCCGGGCGGCGCCGGCTTCCACGCGCGCCGCATCGGCTTCCGCTCGCGCCTCGGACGCCTCGCGCGATGCGGCCAGAGACGCCGCCGTGTGCGGCATGGAGGCCATCAGATCCTGCTCGAAGCGGTCCAGGATGGTCTCGATCGGCTGGTCGTCCAGCCGCACCAGCTTCAGCGACACCTCGGCCCCGCGCGGCCCGGTGTAGACGCAGTGTTCGCCGCCGTCGTGGGCCGAGCCCTTGCGGGTCAGGACGCCGATCGTTTCCGGGCACTGCAGGGTGTCGATGACCTTCAGCACGCCCTTGCCGTCGGTCCGGGTCTCGGTCGCCGAGATGCGCACGGAGTTGTCGCCGTCGCAGGCGCCAAGAACCAACCCTGGCAGCAGGGCGGCGAGGCAGATCGGTGCGAGGGCGGGCAGACGCATTCAGGCGGTCCTTTCAGCCTTCCCTTCGAACAAAAACAGCCGCTGTTCCAGTGAAATTGCGGTAAGGCGTCTGACGATATCTGTTCGTCGCATGTGCAGAATGCGTCGTTTTTCTAGCCGCCGGGACGCGCGCCTTCCCGCCGATTGAGGAACGCCAGCCGCTCGAACAGATGCACGTCCTGCTCGTTCTTGAGCAGGGCGCCGTGCAGAGGCGGGATCAACTTGTGCGGGTGGGTTTCGCGCAGCGTCTCGGGCTGGACATCGTCCACCATGAGCAGCTTCAACCAGTCCAGCAACTCCGATGTCGATGGCTTCTTCTTCAGGCCCGGCGTGTCCCGGATCTCGTAGAAGGTCTTGAGCGCCTCGGCGACCAGGCGCGGCTTGATGCCGGGGAAGTGGACCTCGACGATGGCCTTCATCGTCTCATCGTCGGGGAAGCGGATGTAGTGGAAGAAGCACCGGCGCAGGAAGGCGTCGGGCAGCTCCTTCTCGTTGTTCGAGGTGATGACGACCACGGGGCGCACCACCGCCTTGATGGTCTCGCCCGTCTCCTGGACGAAGAACTCCATTCGGTCGAGTTCCTGCAGCAGGTCGTTGGGGAACTCGATGTCGGCCTTGTCGATCTCGTCGATCAGCAGGACGGGTCGCACCGGACTGGTGAAGGCCTCCCACAGCTTGCCGGGCTTCAGATAGTTGCGGACGTCGTGGACCCGCTCGTCGCCCAGCTGGCTGTCGCGCAGGCGGCTGACGGCGTCGTATTCATACAGGCCGTTGTGGGCCTTGGTCGTCGACTTGACGTGCCAGGTGATCAGAGGCGCGTTGAGCGCCTTGGCCAGCTCATAGGCCAGAACCGTCTTGCCGGTGCCCGGTTCGCCCTTGATCAGCAGGGGCCGTTCCAGCGCCACGGCCGCGTTGACCGCGATCTTCAGGTCCTGGGTGGCGATATAGTCCGAGGTCCCCTCGAACCGGTCGGTCGGCCGCGTCATGGATGGCTCCGGTTGCTCGAGCCAGCCCTAGCCGATGACGCGGCCGGTTAACAACGATCAGTTTGCCGCGCGGCCGTCAGGTGATGCGCTTGGGCGTCGCCGGGTCGCTCGCGGGAAAGGTCTCCTCCACGCCTTCGTCAATGAGAGCTTCCTGACGGTTCTCGGCCTCCGCCTCATGTCGGGCGAGATGATCGTGCTTGCCTTCGCCGAGCGGCGTCACGGGCCGGGTGGCGGGCGCAGTATCTTCCGGATCGTTCTTCACCGCGCCGCCCGCGGCGACATCATTCAGGGCGTCGATGTGATTCATTGCGTTTCTCCTTCGGGGCCATAGCCAAGATCGTCGAGGTCGTCGTCGGACAGACGCTTGGACTCCCAGTGCGCCGCGCTGGCCTGGGCTCCACGCACGTCCTCCATCAGGCCGGCGTAGACCAGTTCGACCTCGTCGGACGCCGGATCGTCGGCGCCGAGATCCTGATCGCTGACGCGGGCCGCGTCGGCACCGAACAGCGGATCTGCTTCAGGCTCGACGCCGTCGGCGCTCAGCTCGTCGTCCAGATCCAGATCGTCCTCGTCGAACTCGTCCTCGTCGGCGTCGCCCTCGGCCTGGGTGACGTCCAGCACTTCGGGCAACTCCTCGAACGTCTTGAACTCATTGGTCGCCGCGCCGGCGTCCTCAGCGTCGAAGTTGTCCTCGTCGAAGGCTTCGGACTGATCCTGCTCGTCGGCGGGGTTGTCGAGATCGGGCATGGCGATCCTCCTGTCTCGCGGTCAACGCCCGTGCTGGATGGCCCGTTCCCAGGCGGCCGAGTGGAGACTTGACGGCCGGGTCGGTCTATGGCGACGACCATGTCCGTGACGAACCCCTTCCCCGCCCTCGATCCGATCCTCGCCGCGACGTCCGACGGCCCGGCTTTCCCTGTGCGTCGGCTGTTCTGCATCGGACGCAACTACGCCGCCCACGCAAGGGAAATGGGCGCCGATCCCAACCGCGAGCCGCCCTTCTTCTTCACCGCCTGGGCCGAGACGGTCGTGGCCGGAGGCGGCGCCATCGCCTATCCCCCGGCCACCGCCGATTACCACCACGAGGTCGAGCTGGTCGTCGCCATCGGCGGCTCCGGCCGCGACGTGCCCGTCGATGAGGCGCTGTCGCTCGTCCACGGCTATGCCGTCGGTCTCGACATGACCCGCCGCGATCTCCAGGCCGAGGCCAAGGCCGCGGGCCGCCCCTGGGACGTGGCCAAGAACGTCGAGCAATCCAAGCCGCTGGGCGTGATCCGCACCTCCCCGGGCTTCGATCCGTCCCGGGGCGCGATCACCCTGTCCCGGAACGGCGTCGCCGCGCAGCGCGGCGATCTCTCCGACATGATCTGGTCGGTTCCCGAGGTCATCCGCCATGTCTCGCGCTTCTATCGGCTCCAGCCGGGCGACCTGATCTTCACTGGCACGCCTTCGGGCGTCGGCCCCGTCGCCGTCGGCGACCGTCTGGATTGCGAGATCGAGGGGCTGGCGCCTCTGAGCGTTGTCATCGCGCCGCCAGAAGCCTGACGCCATGATCCTGCACACCTATTTCCGCTCCTCGGCCGCCTGGCGGGTCCGCATCGTCCTGGCCCTGAAGGGCGTACCCGTGGAGCTGGCGTTTCAGCATCTGCGTCGCGCCGAACAGCTGGCTCCGGCCTATCGCGCCGTAAATCCGCAAGGTCTCCTGCCCAGCCTCGTCCTGGACGACGGCGAAGTCCTGACCCAGTCGCTCGCCATCTGCGAATACCTCGACGAGACATTCCCCGACCCGCCGCTGCTGCCCTCCGACGCCGTCGAACGCGCCCGGGTGCGCGCCTTCGCCCAGGCCGTCGCCTGCGACATCCATCCGGTCCAGAACCTGCGGGTGCTCAAGGCGCTGGAGGCCCTGGGTCACGATGAGGCGACGCGTACGGCCTGGGCGGCCCGCGTCATCGCCGACGGCTTCGACGCGCTGGAGGCCCTGATCGCCGACCGGTCCACGCCGTTCGCCTTCGGAGACCGGCCGTCGCTGGCCGATGTCCTTCTGGTTCCGCAGATGGCCAACGCCCGGCGGTTCGGCGTCGATCTGCGCTGGCCCCGGCTTCAGGCCGTCGAGGCGACCTGCATGGCGCTGGACGCCTTCGAGACCACCCGCCCCGAACGCCAGCCCGACGCGGAGTGAGGCGCCGATGAAGGTCGTCATCGTCGGTGCAGGCCATGCGGGCGGATCGGCCGCGGCGCTGCTTCGCGCCTCCGGCTTCGAGGGGTCGATCCTGCTGATCGGCGTCGAGCCCGTGCCGCCCTATCAACGCCCGCCCCTGTCCAAGGCCTGGTTGAAGGGCGAGGTCGATCTGGACGCCGTGCTGCTGCGCCCGCAGGAGTTCTACGCGGAACACGCCGTCGATCTCCGCACCTCCGTACGCGCCGTGTCGATCGATCGCGCCGCCAGGACGGTCGAGCTGTCGGACGGCTCGACCGAACCCTACGACGTCCTGATCCTGGCGACCGGCTCCGTGGGCCGGCGGCTGACGCTGCCCGGCGCGGATCGCGCCGACCTCCTGGAACTGCGCACTCTGGAGGACGCCGAGCGGCTGAAGGCCCGGCTGACGCCCGGCTGCCGACTGGCCATCGTCGGCGGCGGCTATGTCGGTCTTGAAGCCGCCGCCTCGGCTCGCGCCCTGGGCGCCGAGGCCGTGGTTCTGGAGCGGATGGACCGCGTCCTGGCCCGCGTCGCGTCCGGGACCTTGTCGGCCTTCTTCACCGACCGCCATCGTCGCGAGGGCGTCGACATCCGCACGGGCGTCGAGGTCACCGGCTTTGAACCTGGCGGCGTCCGTCTGGCGGACGGCGAGACCGTCGCGGCGGACGTCATCCTGGTCGGCGTCGGGGCTCTCGCCGACACCGCCCTCGCCGAGGCGGCGGGGCTGGACTGCACGCGGGAAGGCTCCGGCGGCATCGTGGTGGACGAGCAGGCCCGAACCTCCGACCCCGCCGTCTTCGCCATCGGCGACGCGACCTGGCGTCCCGTTCCGGTGCACGGCCGCCGCATGCGGCTGGAGAGCGTGCCCAATGCGCTCGAGCAGGCCCGTCAGGCCGCCCACGCCATCGTCGGCCGCGATGCTCCAGCGCCCGAGGTTCCGTGGTTCTGGTCGGATCAGTACGATCTAAAGCTCCAGATCGCCGGCGTCGCCGGCCAGGCGGATCGCACGGTGGTGCGCGGCGATGTCGAGGCCGGCCGCTTCGCCGTCTTCCATCTGCACGACGGCCGCCTCGTCTGCGTCGAGGCGGTCAACGCGCCTGCCGAGTTCATGGCTGGCCGCCAGATGATCGCCCGCGCCGCCCGCCCCGACCCGGCCGCCCTCGCCGATCCGGCCCAGCCCATGAAGGCCATCGCGGCGGCCTCTGCCTGATCCCGTCGATCCGCGATCGCCCACCCGCATTTCGGCCTTGATCCGGGCGCATAGGCCCCGCCCCCCAAAGCGCCGGCCCCGCTCGCGTTTTTCACGCGAACGCCCTACGAGACCCCCATGCCCTTCCCCGCCAGTCATCCCGCGCTCGACCGCGCGCTCTCCGAACGCGGCTATGACGAGCCCACGCCCGTCCAGTCCGCCGTGCTGGAGGCCGAGGCCGGCCGCGACCTGCTGGTCAGCGCCCAGACCGGCTCGGGCAAGACGGTCGCCTTCGGCCTGGCGCTCGCCACCACACTGCTCGGCGACGCCGACCGCATCGAGGACAATGGCGCGCCCGGCGCCCTGATCATCGCCCCGACCCGCGAACTCGCGCTGCAGGTCTCCAAGGAGCTGGAGTGGCTCTACGGCAAGGCCGGGGCCCGCATCGCCACCTGCGTCGGCGGCATGGACCCCCGCGCGGAGCGTTGTGTGCTGGAACGCGGCGCCGCCATCGTCGTCGGCACGCCCGGCCGCCTGAAGGACCACCTCGAACGCGGCGCGCTCGACCTGTCCCAGCTCAAGGCCGTCGTGCTCGACGAGGCCGACGAGATGCTCGACATGGGCTTCTCCGAGGACCTGACCTTCATCCTCGACGCCGCCCCGTCCGAGAACCGGCGCACCCTGATGTTCTCGGCGACGCTGGCCCGCGACATCGTCGATCTGACCCGCACCTATCAGCGCAACGCCATCCGCATCGACACCACCCAGAAGAACGCGCCCCACGGCGACATCGAATACCGCTGCATTCGCGTCGCCCCCAATGAGGTCGAGCTCGGCGTCGTCAATGTGCTGCGCTGGTTCGAGGCCCCCGGCGCCCTGGTCTTCGCCAACACCCGCGAGCGGGTGAAGCACCTCACTTCGTCTCTGCGCGAACGCGGCTTCTCCGTGGTCGGCCTGTCCGGCGAGCTGACGCAAGGTGCCCGCTCCGAGGCGCTGCAAGCCTTGCGCGACGGCCACGCCCGCGTCTGCGTGGCCACCGACGTCGCCGCCCGGGGCCTGGACCTGCCCGACCTCGGCCTCGTCATCCACGCCGAGATCCCGGTCAACAAGGCCACCCTGCTGCACCGCTCGGGCCGCACCGGCCGCGCGGGCAAGAAGGGCGTCTCGGTCCTGATGGTCAGCTACACGCGCCGCAGGAAGGTCGAACTCATGCTCCAGTCGGCCGCCATCAAGGCCGAGTGGCAGGGCCCGCCCACCGCCGAGATGATCCTGGAGAAGGACCGCGAACGCCTGCTCGCCGACCCCGTCCTGACCGCCCCCGTCGACGACGAGGAGGCCCTGTCGCTGGGCCGCCAGCTGCTGGAGCGCACGACGCCCGAACAGATCGCCGCCTCGCTGATCCGCCTCTACCGCCAGAAGCTCCCGGCCCCGGAGGAGGTCTATGACGACGAGCGCATGAAGCGCGCCCAGTCCTCCGGCGTGAACGAACGCGGTCAGAGGGACGGCCCCCTGACGGACTTCGCGCGCGGCGGCGACATGGTGTGGTTCCGCATCAACATCGGCCGCGACAAGAACGCCGATCCCAAGTGGCTGCTGCCCACCATCTGCCGCCTGGGCCACGTCACCAAGCCCGACGTCGGCTCCATCAAGATCTTCGAGCGCGAGACCAAGTTCGAGATCACCCGGTCCGCCGAGGCCAAGTTCCGCGCCGCGGTCGCCGCCTCCAACGAGGACGGCGTGACCGTGTCGGACGCCGTCGCCCCCGGGCCCGGCGAAAAGTCGCTGCGCCGCTTCGACAAGCCCCGCCGCGACGACGGCGACCGCCCGGCCCGCGCCCCGCGCCCGCCCCGCGCCGACGGTCCGCCGTCGAAGAAGCCCTGGACCCCGCGCCCGGCCGAGGCCGCCGCCGCGCCCGCCTCGACCGACGCCAAGCCGAAATGGGTCAAGCGCACCAAGGACGCCCCGGTCCCCGAGGGCAAGAAGCCCTGGGTCGACAAGCCCAAGTCCGCCAAGAAGCCCTGGACCCCCAAGACCCCCTCCGCCGGCGACCGCCCCTGGACCGGCAAGCCCAGGCCCGGCCCCAAGACCTTCAAGGGCAAGAAGGCGCGCGGCTAGCGTCGATCTTCTCCCTCCCCCATGGGGGAGGGTGGTCGCGAAGCGACCGGGTGGGGCGGCCCGGTGAGCCAGACGTGAACATCACCCATGTATGGACCGGCCGCCCCCACCCGGTCTCCGCTCCGCTCCGCCCCCCCTCCCCGTGCCGGGGAGGGAGAGGATTTGCTACGCCGCTGTAACCGTTTACGGTCGCCTCAACGATAAACGGGACGGAACGACGGAATGGCCGAGGTCGCCCTTCGCGGCATCACCAAGAGCTTCGGTGCGACGCGCGTCCTGAACGGCGTCGATCTCGACGTCGCCGACGGCGAGTTCGTGGTGTTTGTGGGCCCGTCGGGTTGCGGCAAGTCCACCCTGCTGCGCGTCATCGCCGGACTAGAAGAGCCCGACGCCGGCGAAGTCTCCATCGGCGGTCGGACCGTCAACGTCCTGTCGCCGTCCGACCGGGGCGTCGCCATGGTGTTCCAGTCCTACGCCCTCTATCCCCACATGACGGTGCGCCAGAACATGGCGTTCGGGCTGACGCTGGCCAAGACCGACAAGGCCGAGATCGAGCGTCGCGTGGCCGCCGCCGCCGAGAGCCTGAACATCACCGCCTACCTCGATCGCAAACCCAAGGCCCTGTCCGGCGGCCAGCGCCAGCGCGTCGCCATCGGGCGGGCCATCGTGCGAGAGCCGCAGGTCTTCCTGTTCGATGAGCCCCTGTCGAATCTCGACGCGGCGCTTCGCGTGCGGATGCGCTACGAGTTCGCGGCCCTGCATCAGCGGCTGAAGACCACCATGATCTACGTCACCCACGATCAGGTGGAGGCCATGACCCTCGCCGACCGCATCGTGGTGCTGAACGGCGGCGTGGTCGAACAGGTCGGAGCGCCCCTGGATCTCTACGAACACCCCCGAACCCGCTTCGTCGCGGAGTTCATCGGCAGCCCCAAGATGAACCTGATCCCCGCCGAAATCGTCGAGGCCTCGATGAGCGGCGCCACGGTCCGGCTCGCGGAAGGAGCCGCCGTCCGGGTCGCGGTCGACGCCTCCAGCGCCGCGCCGGGTCAGGCGGTCGCGCTGGGCGTCCGTCCGGAGCACCTCACCCTCGACGGCCCCGGGGACGGCATCGCCGCCACGGCCACCTTCGTCGAGAGCCTCGGCGCCGCCACCTATGCCTACGCCGCCCTGCCCGGATCGACCGACACCCTGACGATCCACCTGCCCGGCGATGTTCGGGTGGCGGCCGGGCAGTCCCTGACCCTCAGGGTGTCGCCCAAGCGCGCCCACCTGTTCGACGAAGCCGGCGAGGCCTTTCGCCGCCTGGGCTGACTCTTTCGCGATGCCGGGGACGTGACAGCCCACGGCCCGCTGGACAGCCTCGAACCGCTCGCCTATAGACCCCGCTCCCGCGCCGCCGGACCGCTCCGGAGCGCCGCGCCTGGATAGCTCAGTTGGTAGAGCAGCGGATTGAAAATCCGCGTGTCGGTGGTTCGAATCCGCCTCCAGGCACCACTCCCTTCCCCTAGGTCAACCTTGAGCGGCCGTCACCGGTTTTGGGGTCGGTTAATCTAACGACGAAATGCAGCAGGGGTGCGACATTGCGGGGCGTCTTCGGCGACGCTCGCCCACGGGGCGAAAAGCTCCTGCTCGCCCTTGACGCTCTGGTATCCCTTCGCCAAAGGAGCTTGACCGCTTTCTTTGCGTGAGCGGCCGAACGTCTGCCGAATTTCGATTCCACGGTGTTCGACCAACCCGCCGAAGGGGCCCCAGACCGGGGCAACCGGATGCGACAGAAGGCGTTTCGCTGTTCGGCCAATCCCGGCCGGTCGGCGGGACACAACCGTTTTCATTCTGGGCCGCGGCGCACTGACGCGCCGCGATCCTTGGGTTCCACGAGTCAGACCAAAAAGCAGGAACTGGCGACACATGCAAAAGACCAACATCCTTCTCGCTCTGGCCGGCGCCGCCGTCCTGATGGCGAGCTCGCCGGCTCTGGCCCAGGCCCCGGCCGCTCCGGCCGCGGAAGCCCCGGCCGCCGCTCCGGCCGCCGGCGCCGCCGCGACCACCCCGGCTCCGGCCGCTGAAACCGCTGCTGCCGCTGATCCCGAAACCGTCGCCGAAGCGGCGGGCGGCGGTCATGGCGAAGGCGGCCTGACCCCGATCTCCATGTTCATGGAAGCCACCCTGATCGTGCAGGTGGTCATGGTCGGGCTGCTGCTGGCCTCGATCTTCTCGTGGACCCTGCTGATCATCAAGCTGATCGAGTTCGCCGGCGTGAACGGCAAGACCGACCGCTTCCTGGAGAACTTCCGTCAGGCTCGCACGATCGCCGACATGCGCAAGGTCGCCACGGCCGATGAATGGGACGGCAACCCGCTGGCCGACATGGCCGCCGCCGCCACCGAAGAAGTCGAGCTGGCCCGCCAGTCTGGCCTGCAGGTCACCGGCGAGCACCGCGAAACCACCATCGAGCGCGCCCACACCGCCGTGTCGGCTGTCCAGTCGGGCATCGCCGCCCGCCTCTCCGGCGGTCAGCAGTTCCTCGCCTCGACCGGTTCGACCGGCCCGTTCGTGGGTCTGTTCGGCACGGTGTACGGCATCATGAACTCCTTCATCGGCATCGCCGAATCGAACACGACCAACCTCGCCGTCGTGGCCCCCGGCATCGCCGAGGCCCTGCTGGCCACGGGTATCGGCCTGTTCGCGGCCATCCCGGCGGTGGTGTTCTACAACTACTTCAACACCCGCATCGCCGCCTACGGCACCCGCGCCGACGGCTTCCAGGCTGAGCTGCTGAACGGCATCTCGCGTCAGCTCGACAAGGGGGCGTAACCCGCATGGCCGCCAAACTTTCAGGCGGCGGTGGCGGCAGGCATGTCGAACAGAACAGCGAGATCAACGTCACGCCGTTCGTGGACATCATGCTCGTCCTCCTCATCATCTTCATGGTGGCGGCTCCGCTCGCCACCGTGTCGGTGGAGGTGAAACTGCCGCGAGCCGTGGCTCCCCCGCAGGAGAACCCGCCGAAGCCGGTGTTCATCTCGATCCAGAACGACGGCGACGTCTTCCTGGGCGACTTCCGGTCCAGCCCTGAAGCCCTGGGCGACGACCTGCGGGTCCAGATCCGGACCCGCAATCCGGAAGAGGAGCGGATCTACATCCGCGCCGACCAGCAGACCCGCTATGGCGACTTCATGCAGGTCATGAACGCGCTCCAGGACAACGGCTTCTATTCCGTCGCCCTGGTCGGCGAAGACACCTCGACGCAGTAGGTCCCGATGACAGACACACCCATCGAGTATCACCGCAGTCGCTATGACGCCCCTCGCAAGAAGGGCTTCATGGGGGTGTCGGCCGGTGTCTGGCTCATCGCCCTGGCCGTCGTCACCGTTCTGTTCGGCATCCTGCTGTTCTATCTCCAGCAGGCCCGGTTCGAGCTGAAGGAGTTCAACTACACGGATGAGGCCGTGGACGTGGAGATCGTCGAACCGATCCCGCCGCCCCCGCCGCCTCCTCCGCCTCCGCCTCCGCCGGACACGCCCCCGCCGCCCAAGCTGCAGGTGCGCCCGCCGGTGATCAACACCGCCGCTCCTCCGCCGCCGATCACGCTTCCGATCGAGCCGACGAAGAAGGAGGACCGGGTCGAATACACGGGTCCGCCCGTGATCGTCCCCGGCCCGCCGCCGCCGCCGGCTCCGCCGGCTCCGGTCCGGCCTCCGGTGATCACCTCGGTGACCTGGGCTCGGCAGCCGAGGCCGGAGTTTCCGGAGCGTGCCGCTGAGCGTGGCGTGGAGTCGGGTCGCGTGACCCTCTCCTGCACGGTCAACCCCAACGGTTCTGCCACCAACTGCAGCATCGTTTCGGAGGAACCGTCTGGAGCCGGGTTCGGCCAGGCCGCCCTTCGGGCCATGCGATCCGCCCGCTTCTCACCGGGTACGGTGGACGGTGTGGCCACGGGCGGTACCGCACGCTTCAACGTGTCGTTCCGCCTAGAGTAGAAGACCGACGCTTGACTATCTTCGCCCCGGGGGAGACCTCCGGGGCGTTTTTCTTTGCGGGCGGGTCGGGGACGCCGCTTGATCACGGGGCGGGCAGAAGCTAGACACGCGCCTCCCACACGCCCTCGGGCGACGATGTGCAGCCTTAGCTCAGCTGGTTAGAGCGCCGGTTTGTGGAGCCGGAGGTCCTCGGTTCGATCCCGAGAGGCTGTACCACTTCCTCCACTGCCTTCAGGCCACTTCGGCCGACGCGCCCTCGTCCAACGGCGCCGCATCCGCGACCGGTCGCCTCCGGCACCGCGCCAGCGGCGTCTCCATGGCCTCCAGGGCCTCAACCGCCGCCTTTCGGCCGGCCTCGACGACCGGGTCATAGACTTTCCAGTCCCGGATATCCGAGCCCTCCGGCATGGGCAGGATCAGGAGGTCCGCCTCTGCCCGCGTGTCGTCCATCTCCGCGTCGGTGGTGATCGTCGCCGAGCGCATCAGGATCGAGACAATCGGCGGCCCCTTCTTCCAGGCGCCGGAAGCGATCCACCGCCACCACGAAGGCGGATTCTCCAGGGCATGGGGGTCCACCCCCCGGGCCTGGGACATGTCCACCCCGATGATCGGTCCGGCGTTCAGTTGGCGCATCACGTCGGTCGGGAAGTTCTTAATGACGGCCCCGTCGACCAGCACCTGGCCGTCCATCACGACCGGCGGCATGACGCCGGGGATGGAGATCGACGCCCGCATGGCGCGTCGCAGCAACCCCCGCCGATGCACCTCGACCCGCCCCGTCGTCAGGTTCGACGACACCGCGAAGAACGGCAGCGGCATGTCCGCGATATCGACATCGCCGTAGGCCTCTTCCAGCAAGCCCGCGACCTTCCGCGCCCGCGTCATGGCGATCATGGGAAAGGCCAGGTCGGACAGGGGATCAGACTTCACGAAGGCGCGCCGGATGCGGGTGTCGAGCTCCTCGTCGGTCCATCCCAAGGCGGGACCCGCGGCGATCACCGCCCCCATCGACGCTCCGCCCAGGAAGTCGAAACAGACGCCCGCCTCGTGCAGGGCCTTGATCGCCCCGATGTGGGCATAGGCGCGCGCGCCGCCGCCGGACAGAACCAGGCCCACCGCCGTGCCCGTCACGATCCGGGCGATCCTCGCCGCATCGCCGGCATCGCCCTCCACCGCGTGGAACCAGCGGCCGGGCTCGACGGCGTCGAGCCAGACGCGGGTGTTGGCGGGCCGCCGCATGCGGGGGTCGCGCAGCAGGATCAGGTCGGTGAACTGCTGCAGCCCATGCGCCGTCCTTGCGGGAATTGATTTCGGCGGCGCGGTCAGGGCGTCGCCCACGACGAACAGCCGGTCGACCTGGCGGGCGCACAGATTGGCCCAGGCCGGTTCGTCCAGTTCGGCGACATAGAGGACGAAGTCGTGCGTGTCCTCCATGCGCGAGAACCAGTCCGACGCGGAGGACAGGGCCGAATGGTCGATCACCTCGCAGGTGAAGCCCATCGCCTCGATCTCGGCCGCCACACGCTCGACGAAGGCGCGGATCGGCCGGGCGCGCACGGAGATGAAACCGAAGACGGTCGGCTCGGTCACGCCCGGCGCGCGTTCGCGGGCGCGCTGGAGCATCAGGCGCGACAGTTCGATCATCACTTCAGGCCGGGTGCGCACGGCCTCGAAGAAATCCTCGCGCGGCAGGGCCAGGATTTCGGAGTCGCGCAAAGCGACGACGCTGGCCGAATGCGGCGTGCCGGCGATCAGGGCCATTTCGCCCACGGGCTCGCCTGGCTTGATGACGCCCAGAAATTGGGGCGCCATGCCGTCGTCTTCGCGGAAGACGCCGAGGCGGCCGGAGCGGACGAGGTAGAGGCTGTCGGCCTCCTCCCCCGCCTGGAACAGGAGCTCGCCGCCGGTCAGGGCGAACCAGCTGGCGCGGGTGTTGCGGTCCTCGAAGACCTTGGCCAGCGCCGCTTCCAGAGTGTCGGGCCGGGTGGGCGCCATAGGGGATGTGTCGCCGATCTGGGGCGCGCGGTTACGGCGCGGATCGATCGACTTAGCGACGGTTCGGCGCTTGGGGCAAGACAGGCTCGATCAATCGCGTACGGAGACCCCGTCGCCGGCCGCGACCGCCGCCCTACCCTGCCCGGTGCGCTGCGACCTTGGCTTCCAGCGTCTCGGCGAGAACCCGCCCGGTCGGATGATCGTCGGTCTGGATCTGGTCCCGGACCACCGCGCGGATCGCGTCGATGTGAGCGTCGATCAGCACCAGGGGCGCGGCCATGCGCTTGGCGGGATCATCCAGCAGCTTGCACAGCGAGCCGGCCAGCCGCGTGACGAGCGGATACTGGTAGGTCGTGCCCAGGCCCTTCAGATCATGGGCGCGGAAGTAGACCGTCTCGGCGGTCTGGGGCGTGAAGCCCTCGGCTCGGACGGCGGCCTGGGCGGCGTCCAGCTTGGTGATCTCGTCCTGCAGCCACTGGCCGAACTGGGCCGACATGGCCTTCAGCGCCTCTTCCGCCTTGGCGATGGCGTCGGCGTTGATGCCGCCGAACCCGCCGCCGACCTTGGCGCGGAGAACGTTCGGGGGCTGGATGACCTGGGCCGGATTGCTCACGGGACGCTCCTGAAGGCTAGTCCCGGCCATAATGATCCGTACGCCCTAAGAAACCGTGACCTGCCTCAGGCCGTGAACTGCTCCGCCAGCACACGTTCCTCGAACGACCGTCCCGCGTCGAACAACATGGTCAGAGCGATGTCGCGCCGTTCCTTCACCGCCACGCGGACGACGCGACGAATTTCTAGGCTGTCCGCCACGGCGCTGACGGGGCGTTTATCGGCCTCCAGCACCTCGAACTCAACCTTGGCCCGGTGTGACAGCAGCGCCCCACGCCAGCGCCTGGGGCGAAACGCACTGATGGGCGTCAGAGCCAGCATGCGGGCGTCCAGCGGGATGATGGGACCGTGGGCCGACAGGTTGTAGGCGGTCGATCCGGCCGGCGTGGCGACCAGACAGCCGTCGCAGGTCAGCTCCTCCAGCCGCACCTTGCCGTCGACGCTGATGCGCAGCTTGGCGGACTGGCGGGTCTGGCGCAGCAGAGAGACCTCGTTGATCGCCAGGCCCGACTGGGCCTGCCCGCTCTCCGTGAAGGCGTCCATCTGCAGGGGGTGGATCACGGCGCGGCCGGCGGCGGCGATCCGCTCGATCAGCCCCTCGTCCTCGTAGTCGTTCATCAGGAAGCCGACCGAGCCCCGGTTCATGCCATAGACCGGCGTGCGGCGGCTGAGATTGGCGTGCAGCGTCTCCAGCATGAATCCGTCGCCGCCCAAAGCCACGATGACGTCCGCCTCGGCTTCGGGCACGGAGCCGTAGAGGCCGATCAGCCGCTCGCGCGCGGCCTGGGCCTCGGGCCGTTCGCTGGCGCAGACGGCGATGCGGGGAGAGGGATTGCTCACCGGCCGAGGTGAACCGACCGGACCGGCGAAGTCAAACGACCGGGATCGGCGTCACTCGCAGATGTGGCCCATCAGGGCGCGGAACTCGCGGGCCGCCGCCGAGGGCGCCAGGGTGGTGCGGCCCTGAACCCCGACCTCGCCGTCACCCTCGCCGGGCCGCCCATCGGCCAGCTTGCGGACTTCGTCGAGAACCGCCGGGAAGACGGCGCGGTCTATGCCGACCGAGGCGCACAGCAGATAGAGCGCGTCCGACGCAGGCCGCTGGATCGCGGCGCGAACCTGGGCGAGGCTGAAGCCCGACAGGGCGGCGACGCCGTGCTCGAACAGGCTCAGGCGCTTCTCCCGAATCGCACGGATCAGAAAGCCGGCGCGGAGCTGGCCGCCCGCTTGCAGCTTGGCGACGAGACGCCGCTCCATCTCGTCGCGCTCGACGACGCTTACGGCCTCCTCGATGCCCTTGGGCTCGGCCTTGTGCGGCTGGGCGCGAGCGGTCGCAACGTCGATGGCGCTGGCGAGCTTGGACTCGTCGACGCGGAAGCGTTCGCCGATGGCTTCGCGGAGCGCCTGGCCGACATATTGATAGAGCTGCGTCGCCAGTTGGTCGTTCAGGCGGGGATGGCGCGTCAGTGGCGCGCGCAGCGCCGCGATCCGCCGGGAATGATCGATCAGACGCTCCAGTGCGCTCTCGGACACCTCCGCCGTGCGGTTTCCGGCCAGCGCGGTCAGGCTGGCGGGCTCGCCCTTGTCGATGATGGCGTCGGCGACCTGGCCGGAGAGGTGGGGGCGGCGGGCGATTTCGATCTGGTGTTCAATGGTGGCCTCGACCAGGACGCGGAGAAGGTCCTGATCTTTCAGCAGCGGGCTCTTGGCGATGACGGGGCGGGCGATCTCGATCTCGTCGAGCGCCAGCATGGCGACCAGCGCCGGCGGGGCCCATTCGGCGGGCGCCAAGGCCTCGGACAGGGCCTTGCGGATGTCGCGCTCGGCCTGGCGGGCCAGGATCATGAAGATGTCGCCGAGCAGCGGCGAGGCCTCGGCTCCCGGCGGGGTCGCGTCGCAAAGGGCGGTGATGCCCAGAAGCAGGCGGCGGCGGTCCTCGGTCGTCTTGGACCGCGCGAGATCCAGAAGCCGCGAGGCGGACGAGGCCGTATCCGGTTCGGTGCGGTAGGTCTGCATCTGAACGACAGCGGTCACGGGCGGCTCCGGCCGGAGGAACTCCGAACGCCGTTCAGCTTGGCCGCCGGACGTGAAAACTCGGTTAATGAAGCCTGAATCGACAGCCTGATTCCTAGGCCGTTCTTGACCCGATCCCAGGTTGGCGCGACGGTCCGGCCGTTCATCGCCACGCCCCAGGAGACGATCATGGCCGACGGCTCGACCCCTTCGCTGAAATCCCGCGTCTCGGCCGAGGAATGGCAGGCGCGGGTCGAACTGGCGGCGCTGTATCGGCTGGTGGCGCTCCACGGGTGGGACGACATGATCTTCACCCACATCTCGGCTCGCGTGCCGGGGCCAGAGCACCACTTCCTGATCAATCCCTACGGCTACTACTTCGAGGAGATCACGGCTTCCTCGCTGGTGAAGGTCGATCTGGACGGGAACATCGTCCAGGAGACGCAGAGCTTCATCAATCCGGCCGGCTTCACCATCCATTCGGCGATCCACGCGGCGCGTGAGGACGCCCACTTCGTCATCCACCTGCACACCGTGGCCGGCGTCGGCGTGGCGGCGCAGAAAGAAGGCCTGCTGCCGATCGGCCAGAACGCCTGCCTGCTGCAGCACCAGGTGGCCTATCACGGCTATGAAGGCCTGGCCCTCAACCACGACGAGCGCGAGCGGCTGGTGGCCGACCTGGGCGACAAACCGCTGATGTTGCTGCGCAATCACGGCACCCTGGCGGTCGGTCAGACGGCGGCCGCGGCCTGGGTCGGGATGTTCTTCCTGGAGCGCGCCTGCGCCCAGCAGGTGGCCGCCCTGTCCGGAGGACGCGAGCACGTCCTGTTCGCCCCGGACGCCGCCCAGGCCGAAACCAAGGAGCAGGGGCGCGGCCTCGGCTCCGTGGCGCCCCTGGCATGGCCGGGTGCGCTTCGGCTGCTGGACCGGAAGTCGCCGGGCTACGACGCCTGATGCGCATCGCCCTCCTCGCGGGCCTCGCGCTCGCGGGGACGGCGACCGTCGCGGACGCCAGCGCCTGGACCCAGCCCAAGGGGAAGGCCCAGATCATCGCCAAGGCAGAGCTCATGCGGGCGACGCAAGGGTTCGACCCCGACGGCGCCCTGGCCAGCCTGCCCGCCCGCCGGGAAGACCGGGCGGTCGGCGTGTTCGCCCAGTACGGCCTCACCGACGAGGTGACGTTGCAGTTCAAGGGCGACTGGCAGTCGGGCCAGGACGCCTTCGTCGACTACTCCGGCCGAGGGCCGATCGAGGTGGGTCTGACGTGGCAGGCGTGGCGCGATGATCGCGGCGCGGTCAGCCTCTACGCCGGCTACGCCCAGGCGGGCGAGGGCCGCAACGCCGGCTACGCGGCCCCCGGCGTCGGAGAACAGGACTGGGAAGTTCGCCTCTCGGCCGGTCGCGGCTTTGGCGCGCCCGCCATGGCCGCCAGCCGCTGGGGACCCAACCGCACATTCGCCGAGGTCCAGGTCGCGCGCCGGATGCGCGACGGCCTGCCGGACGAGGTCCGGGCGGACCTCACCGTCGGCGCGCATTTCGGCGAGGACTGGATGGTGCTGGCGCAGGCGTTCGGTGGCGTGACGGACGATGATGGGGCACAGTGGCTGACAGCCGAGACGTCGGTCGTCCGTCACCTGGGTCGCTGGAGCCTGCAGGCAGGCTGGCGGCGAACGGTCGCAGGACGAGAGACGCCCCTGGCGGAAGGTCCCGTGGTGGCCGTCTGGCGCCGGTTCTGACCTGCGACCGGACGACGCGACGGAAACCGGAACGGCGCACGTTACAAACTGTTTAGATTGCCTGACGCGGCGGAAGCGTTATGGCCGGTCGCCTTTCGCCTCTCGAGACATACGCCTGTGTTCAAACGACACTTCTTCCTCGTGGTCGCCGCCGTCGTGCTGGGCCTGATGATCGTGGCCGCGGTTCTGCGCGTCGCCTTCGCCGAAGATGAGGGCGGTCGCGGGGGTCCGGGCGGTCCCGGCGGGCCGGGCGGGGGACGCGGCCAGCAAGTGTCCGAGGCCGTTGTGACGCTGCGGCCCTTCAGCGACCAGATCGACGTGCTCGGCGTGGCGCGCGGCCGTCGCTCCGTGAACATCACCTCGGCGACCTCGGAGCTGATCACGGCCGTGCTGTTCCAGGACGGTCAGCGTGTCGGCGCCGGCGCCCCGCTGGTTCGCCTGCAGGCCGGAGAGGAGGAGGCCTCCATCATCCAGGCGCGCGCCAACCTGGCCCAGGCCCAGCGCGAGTACGAACGCTTCTCCACCCTCGCCGAGCGCGGCGTGGCCCCGCGCGTGTCGGTCGAAGACGCCGAGACCGCCGTCGAGACGGCCCGCGCCACCCTGGCCGCGGCCCAGGCGCGTCAGGGCGACCGCATCATCCGTGCGCCTTTCGCCGGCGTGCTGGGCCTGTCGACCGTGACGCCCGGCACGCTCATCAGCCCCGGCGCCGTCATCACCACGCTCGACGACATCAGCGTGATCCGCGTCGATTTCCCCGTGCCGGAGCGATACCTTGGCGTGCTCCGTCAGGGCCTGCCGATCACGGCGACGGCAGACGCCTATGGCAACGAGAGTTTCGCGGGCCGCATCGCCCTCGTCGACACCCGCATCAACGAGACCACGCGCGCGGTCACCGCCCGCGCCGAGTTCCCCAACCCCGGCGGCCGCATTCGCCCCGGCATGCTGATGCGCGTCGGCATCCAGCAGGGCCAGCGCCAGAGCCCGTCGGTGCCCGAATCGGCCATCCAGTACGAAGGCGAGAGCGCCTTCGTCTACCGCATCGCCCCCGGCGAGCGCGGCTCGACCGCCCAGCGCGTCGCGGTCGAACCCGGCGCCGTCGAAGGCGGCTTCGTCGAAATCCTTTCGGGCCTTACCGCCAATGACCGCGTCGTCGGCTCGGGCCTGAACCGCATCCAGCCCAACGCCCCGATCAGCGTCGCGGGCGCGGGCGGCCAGCGCGGCGGATCGGCTGAAAAGGCGACAGCACGATGATGCTTTCCGACGTCTCCGTCCGCCGCCCCGTCTTCGCGGCCGTGGCGGCCATCGTGCTGTGCGTCATCGGCGCGGCGGCCTTCTTCTTCCTGCCGGTGCGCGAGCTGCCCGACGTCGACCCGCCCGTGGTGTCCGTCTCCACCGGCTACGGCGGCGCCTCGGCCGAGGTCATAGAAAACCAGATCACCGAGCCGATCGAACAGCAGGTCGCCGGCATTCAGGGCATCGAGCGCATCAGCTCGACCAGCCGCGACGGCCGCTCCAACGTCACCATCGAGTTCGCGCTGGACCGCGACATCGACGTCGCCGCCTCCGACGTGCGCGACCGCGTCAGCCGCGTCCAGGGCCGCCTGCCCGACCAGGCCGACCCGCCCGAAGTGTCCAAGGCCGATTCGGACTCCCAGCCGATCATGATCCTGTTCCTGCGGTCCTCGTCGATGAACCGGCTGGAGCTGACCGACTACGCCGACCGCTATCTGCTCGACCGCCTGGCGACCGTTCCGGGCGTCGCCCAGGTGCAAATCTACGGCGAGCAACGCTACGCCATGCGCATCTGGCTGGATCCCGACGCCATGGCCGCGCGCGGCCTGACGGTCACCCAAGTTGAGGCCGCCCTCACCCGTCAGAACGTCGAGCTGCCCGCCGGGGCGCTGGAATCGACCGACAAGGACTACACGATCCGCGTCGACCGCACCTATGCCCGGGCAGAAGACTTCGCCCAGCTGCCGATCAGCGCGACCGGCAACGCCTCGCTCCAGTCCGCCGGCGCCTCTGGCGCGGTATCGACCGGAGCCCAACCGACGGGGTCGGGGGCGCAGGGCGCGCTGCAGGGCCGCCCGGTCTATGTGGTTCGTCTGGGCGACATCGCCCGTGTCGAGGAGGCCCCCGCCGAGGACCGCCGCCTGTTCCGGGGCAACGGGCTGGATCAGATCGGCCTGGCCGTCACGCGCCAGGCCCAGGCGAACGACCTGGAAATCTCCAAGGGCGTGACGGCGCTGGCCGAGGAAATCCAGTCCAGCCTGCCGCCGGAGACCGAACTTGTCGTCGGATCGGACAACTCGGTCTTCACCAAGCACGCCATCGAGGAGGTCTGGATCACCATCGGCATCTCGCTGGTGCTGGTGGCGCTGGTGAACTTCATTTTCCTGGGCACCCTGCGCGCCGCCCTCATCCCGTCGATCGTGGCGCCGATCTGCCTCTTGGCCACCTTCATCGTTCTGGCCCCGCTGGGCTTCTCGCTGAACCTCCTGACGCTATTGGCGCTCGTGCTGGCCATCGGCCTGGTGGTCGACGACGCGATCGTCGTGACCGAGAACATCCAGCGCCGCCTCGATCACGGCGAGCCGCCCTTGGTCGCCGCCGAGCGCGGCACGCGACAGGTCTTCTTCGCCGTCGTGGCCACCACCATCGTGCTGCTCGCGGTGTTCGCGCCGCTGCTGTTCCTCCCCGGTTACGTCGGCCGGCTGTTCGTCGAGCTGGCGGCCGCCATCGCCGCCGCCATCGCGTTTTCGGCCTTCCTGGCGCTCAGCCTGTCGCCCATGCTGGCGTCCAAGATCCTGCGCCCGGCCTCGGGCGGCGGCTGGGTCGCGCGGCGTGTCGACTGGGCGATGGACAAGCTGAAGAACTCCTACGCCAACTCGCTGGACCTGCTGGTCGGCCGCCGGATCGCCGTGATCGGGGTCTCGGCCCTGGTTCTGGTCGTCGGGGGCGGAGCCGGCCTCATGTTCCTGAACCTGCCCAGCGAACTCGTGCCTCCCGAGGACCGGGGCCGGGTCAGCGTCCGGGTGCAGGGGCCGGAAGGGGCTGGCTTCGACTATACGCGCCAGATCATGCTGGGGCTGGAGCCCATTCTCGCCGAGTATCGCGAGGCGGGCGAGGTGGAGAGCTTCCTGATCTCCGCGCCGGGCTTCGGCGGCGGCAGCTTCAACTCCGGCAACGCGGTCATGGTGCTAAAAGACTGGTCCGAGCGCGATCGCACTGCCGACGAGATCGCCCAGGAGCTGAACGGCAAGCTGCGCGGCCAGACCGACGCCCAGGTCAACGCCTCGACCCCCGGCGCCTTCCAGCGCGGCGGCGGCGGTGGCAATTCCATCGAGCTGATCGCCACCGGCACCGACTACAACGAGATCTTTCAGTGGCTGCAGCCGATCCTGGCCGCCTCGCAGGAGAACCCCGGTTTCTCGCGCCCGCGTCTGAACTATGAGCCCAATGCGCCGCGCCTGCTGGTCGAGGTCGATCCGCAGCGGGCCGCCGCGCTCGGCGTCTCCTCCCAAGAGATCGGCCGGACGCTGGAGACCATGTTCGGCTCGCGGCGCGCGACCACCTATCTGCGTGGCGGTCAGGAGTACGACGTCATCCTCCAGACGGATCGGGAGGACCGCACGTCTCTGGCCGACCTCAACACGCTTTACGTCGGCACGGGCGGCAACGCCCTGGTGCCGCTGTCATCGGTCGTTTCCACGGAGACTTCGGGCGCGACGCCGGATCGGCGTCGCCTGGACCGCCAGCGGGCCATAACGCTATCGGCCGACCTGAACCCCGGCACGACCATCGCCGACGCCGTGGCCTTCATGGAAGCGCAGATCGCCGAGCAGCCTCAGGGGATCGTCAACATCCAGTACGGCGGGGCGGCGCGCGATCAGCAGGAGGCGGGCGGGGCGGTCCTCGCGGCCTTCGGACTGGCGCTGCTGCTGGTGTTCCTGGTGCTGGCGGCCCAGTTCGAGAGCTGGATCACCCCGGCGGTGATCATGCTCACCGTGCCGCTCGCCGCCGCCGGCGGTCTGTTCGGCCTGCTGATGGCCGGGTCCAGCCTGAACATCTACTCCCAGATCGGCCTCATCATCCTGATCGGGGTGGCCGCCAAGAACGGCATCCTGATCGTGGAGTTCGCCAATCAGCTGCGCGACCAGGGCCGCTCCATCAAGGAGGCCATCGTCGAGAGCTCGTCGCTCCGCCTGCGTCCGATCATCATGACCTCGATCGCCACGGCGTTCGGCGCCCTGCCGCTGATGCTGTGGCAGGGTGCGGGCGCCGGCAGCCGTCAGACCATCGGCGTGGTGATCTTCGCCGGGGCCATGTTCGCGACCCTGCTGACCCTGTTCGTCGTGCCGGTGATCTACGGCGCGCTCGCCCGCTTCACGCGCTCGCCGGAATACACGGCCCGCAAGATCGAGGAGTGGGAAGCTCAGGAGCAGACGGCCAACGACGCCGTCCCGATCGCCGCCGAGTAATCAGGCGGCGTTCGCGGCCTCGATGCGGACCTGGCCCTGCGGGGCCTGGTCCAGCCGCTCCATCAGATAGGCCACGTCGTCGCGCGGGGCGTTGGGCCGCTGGGTCAGGAATCGCTCCAGGATCCGCTCGCGGAACGTCTCGCCCGACAGATCCCCGCCTTCAGCCGTCAGCTGGCGCCATGTGTCGACGCCCGCGCGGAACGCCTGGAACAGGCGCGGCGGCAGGCCGGCGCGGTCATAGATCGCCTTCAGCCCCAGCGGCCCCGCGTCATGCACCATCAACCAGGCGCGGCTGTGCGGCGTGGACGCCAGCTCGGCCACCCCGTGCTCGAACAGCGCCATCTTGCCCCGCGCCAGCGCCCGCAGCAGCAGCGACGCCGTCAGGGCCTTCCTCGCATTCAGCTGCGCCACGAAGGTCGCCAGATCGGCCCCGGCCGGCGCCTGGTCGATCAGGTCGACGGTCGCCCGCTCGCGCGCATAGGTCGCCAGCCGGATCGCGGTCTCCGGGGCCACCGCATGACGGCTGACCAGGTGCTCGCGCACGGCCTCGGAGACCAAGGCCACCAGCCGCTCGGTGATCTCCAGCGGCAGCACCTGCCGATAGGCGAGCGCAGCCACGACTTCCGGCGTGCTGCCGAAGCGGTCGATGGCGCGGCCCATGGCGCGCTCGGACAGGTCGGCGTTGTCGTTCGAGGCCAAGGTGCGCACCGCCGCTTCCCCCGCTTCCGCCGCGATGACGTCGGCCACATCGCGCGGCACGCTCGGCCGGGCCGCGACGGCGACCTGGCGCGCGGTCGATCCGGCCCGCACGATCTCGATCAGGTCCTCGTCCGAGAAAACCGGCGACGATCCGATGATGGGCAGGGCGATGGAATCGACGTCCATCGCCAGCTTCCTCGCCACGTCTCGCGGCAGCAGGTCCGAGCTCTTCAGCGTCACCGCCAGCGCCCGCCGCACCAGTTCGGCCGCATCGTCCGCCAGCAGCCGCAGAATCTTCTGCGCCGCCTCGCGGTCCTCGTCCGACAGATCGATCCGCTCCATGCTGCGGCACAGCTTGTGCGCGGCGGCGGCCCGGTCGTCGTCGTCGGACGCCTTGACCAGGCGGCGGATGTCGAACTCGGTCAGGCGGGCGCGGGCGGCGGTCATGGCGATTGCGAGTGTTCCTTGAGTCGCGGCGAATGGTGAGCGGCCAGCGTTAACGGCCGGTTTACCACCCTGCGTCGGTCGAGGATTTCGAGCCGGGTCCAAAGGCGCCGCCGAAGCCCACGCCTGCGCCGGACTTGAACTGCCCCTCTCCGTCCTGCCCGAGCAGCAGGGCGAGCAGGCTCTGGTCCTGTTTCAGCCGATCCATCCGCGCGGCCAAGGCCAGAGCATGGTCGTCCAGCGGCGGCGCGGTCGGGACGGACGGCCCAATCACCGGCGCCGGCCCGCCCGCTGTGCTCTGCAGATTGGCGTGGACCTCGGCCACCGTCGCCGCGCGCCCGTCGCGGTAGAAGATCGAGCGATTGGCCGCCGCCGCCTGCGGAAACATGGCGGCCGCGTTGGCCCCGGGCCGCGTCGCCATCGCCTCCATGATCTGGGCCGCGCCGGCCGGTCCCAGGAAATGCGCGGCATAGAGATCGCCCGCCCCCGGCTCCCGCCCGGTCCGCCCGCGCAGATAGGCCGCGTTCTGGGCCGTCAGCTCGCCCGCCATCAGCGACGCCGCCTGGGGATCGAACCGCAGGTCCAGCACGACGTTCCGCGCCGAGCCTTCCACCCGCCAGCGGCCGTCGGCGCCCCGGTGGATCAGGTCGGCGTACTGGCCATAGCCGTGCTTGGCCCCGTGCTGCTTCACCGTCGCCAGCCACGTCTGTTCGATGAACTGGAACAGGCCTGACGCCGAGGACGTGGGGGCCCTCGCATTGGGATTGAACGCGCTCTCCCGCCGCGCCGTCTTCATCAGGAAGTCGAAGTCGACGCCGGTCGACTGGGACGCGCGACGAATCGCGGCCTCCACCCCTCCCGACGCTGGAATCGCCCTGACGGTCATGGCCGGAAGGCTCAAAGATCGTAGTTAATTGCCCGTTAACGTCGGTTAACGCCACCCTCCGTGCACCCCGGCGAAGGCCGGGGTCCAGAGACGGACGCGATCAATGGACCGACGCTGTGCCTCAGATTCGCGCGCACAGTCCGTGATCTGGACCCTGGCCTTCGCCGGGGTGCACGGAGAGAGAGAGAGAGAGAGAGAGAGAGAGAGCGTCAGGAACGATCATTACCCACCGCCCCGATCCAGGTGTCTCCTGAGCGCGTCGCAATCGTAGGCGACGCCGAGCGCCGCAAACAGGGACCGACGACCATGATGATCGAGACCGCCGCCGGGGCCCGCCGCCTCAACCCGCTGGACTGCGCCGAACGCCGTCGTCCCCTGCCCCGCGCCACCGTCGCGGCGATCAGCGTCGTGGTGCTGGCCCACGTCGGCCTGGCGGTGGCGCTTTACAACCAGCGCTTCGAGTTGCAGGAGGCCGAGCCGCCGCCCGACGGGCCGGTCATCACCCTGCTCCGTCCTCCTCCGCCGCCTCCACCGCCGCCGCCTCCGCCGGAGCCGACCACACAGCCGCCGGCCCCCAATCCGCCGATCAATCGAACCCCCTTGCCTAGGATCCCCACCGAGACCCTGCCCACGGTGATCAACGACGAGGCGGCGCCCGCCCCCGGACCGGTGATCAACCTCGAACGGATCGTCCCGCCCTCCCCCGCGCCCGGCACGGCGACAGAGCCCGTCGTCGAGGCGCCGCGCGGTCCGCCGGTCATCACCTCGCCGCGCTGGATCCGGCAGCCCAGTGGCGACCAGCTGGCCCGCGCCTATCCCGACCGCGCTCTGGACCGCGAGCTCGAGGGCGTCGCCAGCCTGAGCTGCACGGTCAACGCCGACGGTACGGTCTCGGCCTGCGCCGTGGCGTCGGAGACTCCGTCCGGGGCCGGTTTCGGCCGAGCCGCCCAGGGCCTCAGCCGCTACTTCCGCATGAGCCCCCAGACCGTCGACGGCCAGCCGGTTGACGGCGCTCGGGTGACCATCGGCATCCGCTTCAATCTGCCGAAGGATTGAACCGCAACGGATCGAGGGCCTCCGCATGCGGCCCGCACGGCCGCCCCTCGACAGCGTCGGCCACCACGCGGGCCACCAGCGGCGCGAGCAGCCAGCCGTTGCGTCGGGGCGCGAGCGCCAGATGCAGCCCCTTCCCCGCCGCGCCCGCCAGGGGCAGTCCATCTGGCGTCGCGCCCCGGACCGCTGCCCGCCACTCGACGGGCCCTTCGATGGCGTGGCCGAGGAGGGTCTCCGCCTGCCCGATCAGCCGGATGGAGGCTGCGGGATCGACTTTGGCGCGCGACTGCCCCTCGACCATCGTCGCCCCGATCAACGCGCCCTCCCGCGCCGGCACGACGTAGACGCCGGGACCGCGCAGAACCCGGTCGACGAGGGGCGAGGCGACGTGCCCGATCTGGCCCGCGACGGGGCGGATGGCCCCGGCCGCGAGGGCGGCGGGCTCGGGCAGGCCCTGGATTGGCGCACCCACGCCGGTCGCAAGGACGAGGCGCCGCGCCCGGACCCTTCCGCCTTCGATCGACACGGTCCAGCCGCCCTCGTCGGAAGCCACCGCAGAGGCCTTCGCCGGCGTCCGCCTGGCGCCGAGCCGTTCGGTCAGTCGTGCGATCCCAAGGGCCGGATCGACCCGGATGTCGCTCGGCGCAGCCACGGCCTCGGGGCGTCGCTCGACGACGAAGCCGAGCGCGGTCAACGCCTCGGCGACCCCGTCCGGGTCCGGGCCCCGCCATTCGGCCGGCGCGTCGTCGAGCGCCAGTCCGTGGGTCTCGGCGAAGGCGGGCCAGAGCGTTGCGGCGTCGCGCAGGAGGGCGGCCCGTTCAGCGTCGGTCCGGTCGAGCAAACTCTCGAACGCCGGCGCGATCATGCCCGCGGCGACCGAAGAGGCGTTTGGTCCGCCGGGATCGATCACCCGAACGTCGTGCCCGCGCCCGCTTAACTCGGCCGCGACGGCCAGGCCCAGCACGCCTGCGCCGATGACGACAATTTCGGTGGAGAGGTCGGCCACGCGCGCTGCATCGGCGCGCGCGGCCCGGATTGCAAGCCGGGAGCCGCTACTCCGCCGCCATCACCGCCGGTTCGCCCCGCGCGACCGCCAGGCGCGCTTCCAGCGCGGCGTGCTGCGCCCACAGCCGCGCCGGCAGCCGGTCGCCGAACTGGGCGTAGAAGTCCGGGATCATCGACGCCTCTTCGGTCCAGACCTCGGCGTCGACATCGAGCAGGGTCGCCAGCTGGATCTCGGTCAGCTGCAGCCCCGTCAGGTCCAGCGCCTCCGCCGTCGGCACCCGTCCGACCGGCGTGTCCACCGCGTCGGCCTCGCCGTCGATCCGCTCGGCGATCCACTTCAGCACGCGGGCGTTCTCGCCGAAGCCCGGCCAGACGAACTTGCCGTCCTGATCCTTGCGGAACCAGTTGACGAAGAAGATGCGCGGCAGTTTCGACGCCTCCGCCTTCTCGCCGAACTTCAGCCAGTGGGCGAAGTAGTCCCCCATGTTGTAGCCGCAGAAGGGCAGCATGGCGAAGGGGTCGCGGCGCAGCTCGCCGACCTTGTTCTCCGCGGCCGCCGTGCCCTCGCTGGCCACGGTCGAGCCCATGAACACCCCGTGCTCCCAGTCGAACGCCTCGGTCACCAGAGGCACGGCCGACGCTCGACGCCCGCCGAACAGGATGGCGTCGATCGGCACGCCACGGGGGTCCTCCCACTCCGGCGCGATGGTCGGGCACTGCCCCGCCGGGGCGGCGAAGCGCGCGTTCGGATGGGCCGCCGGCTCTCCGGACGCCGGATCGTGCGGCTTGCCCTTCCACGTCGTCAGGCCCTCGGGCGCGGTCTTGGACAGCCCCTCCCACCAGACGTCGCCGTCGGCCGTCAGGGCCGTGTTGGTGAAGACGGTGTTCTTCGCCAGGGTCTCAAGGGCGTTCTGGTTGGTGTTGCGGCTCGTGCCCGGAGCCACGCCGAAGAAGCCGGCTTCCGGGTTCACGGCATACAGCCGCCCGTCGTCGCCGAAACGCATCCAGGCGATATCGTCGCCGACCGTCTCGGCCTTCCAGCCCGGCAGGCTGGGTTGCAGCATGGCCAGGTTAGTCTTGCCGCAGGCGCTCGGGAAGGCCGCGGCCATGTACTTCACCCGGCCCCTGGGGTCGGTCAGCTTCAGGATCAGCATGTGCTCGGCCAGCCAGCCCTCGTCGCGGGCCATGACCGAGGCGATCCGCAGCGCGTAGCATTTCTTGCCCAGAAGCGCGTTGCCGCCGTAGCCGGAGCCATAGGACCAGATCTCGCGCGTCTCGGGGAAGTGGACGATCCACTTCTCCTCATTGCAGGGCCAGGCCACGTCGGCCTGCCCCTCGGCCAGCGGCGCGCCCAGGGTGTGGACGCAGGGCACGAACACGCCGTCGTCGCCGAGCGCCTCCAGCGCCGCCGCCCCCATCCGCGTCATGATGCCCATCGAAACGGCGACATAGCCGCTGTCGGTGATCTCGACGCCCAGCGCGCTGATCTTCGACCCGATCGGTCCCATGGAGAACGGCACGACGTACATCGTCCGCCCGGCCATGCAGCCGTCGAACAGCCCGCCCAGGCGTTCGCGCATCTCCACCGGATCGGACCAGTTGTTGGTCGGGCCGGCGTCGGCCTGCTCCTCCGAACAGATGAAGGTCCGGCTCTCGACCCGCGCCACGTCCTTGGGATCGGACGCCGCATAGTAGCTGCCCGGCCGCTTGATGGGGTCCAGCGCCTTCAGCGTGCCCTTGCCGATCAGGTCGGCGACGATCACCGCCTTCTCTGCCTCGGATCCGTCGCACCAGTGCACGCGGGCGGGCTTGGTCAGGGCCGCGATCTGCTGGACCCAGGCGATCAGCCCGGCGTGACGGGTCGGCGCGGGCTCAAGGCCCGGGATGGTCGAGATGGATTGCACGCACCGCTCCTGAAACGTCTCCGCCCGGCGATCTGACGCCGCCGTGGCTCTTCCTGAGTTTGTAACAACGCCTCACGGCGTGTTTCAGCCGCAATGACACCCGTCCTGCCGCCGCGTCAACCGGCGCAAGATTCCGCCCTTTCGTCCTACGCCTCCGTCTCTCAGGGCAGGAATCTCCCTCGCTCAGGCCGTGCACCCCGGCGAAGGCCGGGGTCCAGAAGCATGCGCGGTGCATGGAATCATAGCGGGGGCCGACGGCTCGACAGGGCGTCCGTGATCTGGCCCCCGGCCTTCGCCGGGGTGCACGGTCGGGTTGGGCTCGCATGGAACGCCTTGGGTCGATATCAAAAGGGCGTGCAGACCTTGGACTCCATCAGCCCCGCCGCTCCGGCCGGCGCCCTCGCCTCCCCCGCCGTGGCGCGGAACACCCAGCCGATCCTCGACGTCCTCAAGGCTCACCTGCCCGCCGAGGGCCGCGTGCTGGAGATCGCCTCCGGCTCGGGCGAGCACGCGGTCGCCTTCGCCCGCGCGCTCCCCCGCACCACCTGGACCCCCAGCGATCCCTCGGCCGAGGCCCGCGCCAGCATCACCGCCTGGGCCGCCGAGGCCGATCTGCCGAACCTCAAGCCCGCGCTGACCCTCGACGCCGCCGATCCGGACGGCTGGCCGCCGCTGGACGTCCAGGTCGTCGTCTGCATCAACATGATCCACATCAGCCCTTGGTCGGCGACCGAGGGCCTGATGACCGGTGCCGGCCGCGTCCTCCCCGACCCCGGCGGCCTGCTGGTGCTTTACGGACCCTTCCGCGAGGTCGACGTCCAGCTGGCCCCCTCCAACGCCGCCTTCGATGACAGTCTGAAGGCCCGCGACCCCGCCTGGGGCCTGCGCGACCGCGACGCGGTCGTCGCCGAGGCGCTGAAGCACGGCCTGCACCTCACTCGCCGCGTCGAGATGCCCGCCAACAACCTCATGCTGCTGTTCCGCAAGGTCGGCTGAACCGGAGACCCGCTCATGTCCAAGACCCCGTTTGCGGCCCTTGCCCTCGCCCTGGCGCTCGGTGCGGCTCCGGCCGCGCTGGCCCAGACTACGGCGCCCGCCGCGTCCGCCACGCCGCCCGCGCCCGCTCCGGCCTATGGCGCGCCCATCGCCCTTGAGACCGCGCAGAGTCTTATCGCCGCCGCCCTCGATCACGCCCGCGCCAACGGCTGGCGCGTCGCGGTCGCGGTCGTGGAACCCTCCGGAGAATTGGTCGCCTTCGCCCGCCTCGACGACACCCAGTACGGCTCCATCCATGTCTCGCAGCGAAAGGCGTCGACCGCCGCCCGCTACCGCATCCCGACCCTGACGATGGAAGAGCGGGTCCTGGCCGGCCGCATCGTCAGCCTCGCCAACGAAGACACGCTCCCGATCGCCGGCGGCCGACCCATCCTCGTCGACGGGCGCATCGTCGGCGGCATCGGCGTTTCCGGCGTCACCTCCGCACAGGACGACGAGGTCGCGCTCGCCGCCCTGGCGACGCTGGACGACTGAGCCCCTTGGCCCTGACCCGCGTCTACGACGGGCCCGAGCCGGTCCGCATCAACAAGTGGCTGGGCCAGTCCGGCGTCTGCTCGCGCCGCGAGGCCGACGCCCTGATCGCCGACGGCCTGGTCTCCATCGACGGCGCGGTCGTCACCGACGCGGGCCGCAAGATCGAGCCCGGCCAGACCCTGACGCTCGCCGACCGCGCCGAGGCGGCGCTAGCTTCCGGCGTGACCATCGTGATGCACAAGCCGGTCGGCTACGTCTCCGGCCAGCCCAAGCCGGGAAAGATCCCGGCCGTTCGCCTCCTGACCGCCGCCAACCGCCTGGGCGAAGGCGATGTCCCCGCCGCCGACGCTTCCCTGCCCCCCATCGGCCGGCTGGACGAAGATTCCCGGGGCCTGCTGCTGCTCTCGTCGGACGGGGTGGTGGCCAAGGCGGTGATCGGCCCGGAGTCGGCGCTGGACAAGGAATACCTGGTCCGGGTCACCGGCGATGTGACCGAGAAGGCGCTGGCCCAGTTGCGTCACGGCATCATGCTGGACGGCCGCGTTCTGAAGCGGGCGAAGGTCACCCGTGTCGAGCCGCATCGCCTGCGCTTCATCCTCACCGAAGGCCGCAACCGCCAGATCCGCCGCATGTGCGAGAAGGTCGGCCTGGAGGTCACGGACCTGCTGCGCATCCGCATCGGCCCCATCCGTCTGGACGGTGTGCCCGAGGGGCGCTGGCGGACGCTCACCGCCGAGGAACGGGCCGCGCTCCTCGGCGGTTAGGGATCACCCCGCGTCGGCGGACTGGGCGGCCAGCTGGTCGGCCTGGCGCTCGAGGTCATCCGCCTGACGGATCAGACGCGGCCCCAGCGCCTGGAGTTCGGCGTCGGTAATGGTGTGGCCCCGCGCTCGATTCCGCTCGATCTGCTCGGCGCGGTAGGCGGGGTCGGCCAGGCGCCGGCCCTCCTCGCGCATGTTCTCCGCGCCGCGACGCATCTCGTCGGCGCCCTGACGCATCTGGACCCGGGCGTTGGCCATGGCGGTGCGCGCCTCGCGCATCGCGACCTCGGCATGGGCGCGAGCCTCCTCTCCAGCGCGGCGGGCGTGCTCTCCAGCCTGACGGGCGGCGTCGGCGGCGGCGCGGACCGCGTCGGCCTGCTCTCGGCTCCATTCGCCGTCGGCGCGGGATTGCAAGGCCATCAGCCGGGCGTGGGCGGCCCTCTCCCGGGCATGGGCGGCGGCGACGCGGGCCTCGGCGGCGCCCTCGTCGGAGCCGCGATAGAACCAGACGCCTCGGCCATCCTCCGGCGGGGAGGGCGGGGCCGGAGGCGCGGGCGGTTCGGGCGCCTCAGCCCAGTCGGCCGGAGCCGGAGGCGCGGGCGGTGCGGCCAGTGTCTGCATCGGCGGGCTCGGCGGCGTCGGGGCGGTCGGGGCGGTCGGAGGCGTCGGCGGGACGCCCTCGGCCTGGACCTGCAGGGCGCGGGTGATCTCCAGGGCGGCGATGGGCGTGGCCACGGCGGCCAGGGCGGCCACGGCGGCGATGACGACGGCGGGACGACGGCGAGAGGGGGTGTCGGTCATGATCCTGGCGATCCTTTGCTTGAGGGCGGGACCCGGCGCGGCCATGGCGGCGGCGCCGAGCGGTACAGGGGCGGTGCGGGCGGCGAGCCCCACCAGGGCGCGGGCGTAGGTCTGTCGATCGACCTGACCCAGCGCGATCGCATCGGCGGCTTCTTCCGACCGCTCGATCAGCTGACGGTGGACGATCCACACCAGCGGGTTGAACCAGAACAGGGCCAGCGCCAGCCGCGACAGCACCAGGAAGATCCAGTCGCCGCGCGTGATGTGCGCCATCTCGTGGGCGATCACGGCCGGGGCGGTCTGGGGCTCTCCCAGCGTCTTCTTGTCCAGCAGCACCACGCCGGGCGGCAGGCCCCAGCTGAGCGGGCTGGTCGCCTGCTCGCTGGCGCGCAGCGACGGCCGCTTCCGCATCCGGTGCCGCAGCACGGCCTCGCGCCAGGCCGGCGCCTCGACCGGGCGGGCGGCGGCGGTCCAGCGCGACAGGGTCAGGACGCCGAGCGCGAACCGCCCGGCCACCACCACAGCGCCCACGGACCAGAACACGGCCATGATCTCGGCCCACGTCGGGGCGAACACCGAACCCGACACCGTCAGTCCCTCGGCCGGCCGGACCGTCCCGCTCCACAGCGTGGTCGGCGCGACGGCGACCGGCTCGGCCGCAGGCAGCAGCGCCAGCCTCAGCTCCGGCCCGAAGGCGACGGCGAGCGGCAGAAGCAGCAACAGCACCACCGTGGCCCGCAGCACGTCGCTGCGGTCCACCGGCCGTCGGGCGACCCACGTCGACAGGACCAGCCCCGTCCCTGCGATCAGGCCCGACTTCACGAACAGGGCGATCAGCAGGGCGCTCATTGCTCCGGCTCCTTCGCGGCCTCGATCAGACGCTCCAGCGCCTCGATCTCCTCGGGCTTCAGCGGCCCGCTCATGCCGAGCAGGGCCGTGGCCGCGGACGCCGCCGACCCGGCGAAGAAGGTGTCGACCATCCGCTTCAACTGACCCGCCGCCACCGTCGAGGCGCGCGGCACCGGCCGATAGACGAAGCCGTCCGGCCCGCTCTCGCGCGCCACCAGCCCCCGGTCCTCGAGCCGCTTCAGCAGCGTCCGCACGGCCGAGTCGCTCAACGGATCGGATAGCGCCGTCCGCACCGAGGCCGCCGTCGCGCCGGGCTGGCCGCACAGCACCTCGAACACCTCGCGCTCGCGCCTGGGCAGCCCCTCGATCATCACGGTCTCCGCTACATTTGTAGCGTTACACTTGTAGCGGATTGCGGCGGCATTGGGGCGACCGGATGAAGCCTTCGACAGGGTTGCGATCGGCGCGGACTGCCGTCCGCCCTCCCTGACGAACGCGACCGCTCTCAAGGCGTTGGCACAGGATGACCCAGCCCCCTCCGCCCTCCCCTCCCGCGCCGCCGGCGACCGGCCTCGTCGTCGGCGGCCTCGGCGGCGACGAGCACGAACTGCTGGAGAGCGGCCAGGAGGAGGTCTTCTCCCGCACCGAGGTCGAGAGCGGCCGCATCGAGCATCCCGCGAAGGCGGGCAGCGGGTCGAAACCCGCGGACCAGCAGCACACGTCCGCCGACGTCGCCGGTTCAGTTCAGACCCCCGAGGGGCGTCCATGAGCGCTGCGGTCCGCGGACACGGTCTGGGTGGGCTTCGCCGCCGCCGCGCCGTCTTGGCAACCTAGCTCTGGGCGCGAATCTCGGCGAGCTTGCGCGACCGACACCATGGAACTCCGACCACCATGACAGACGCCGTCGCCATGACGCCTGCGCGCCGCCTCAGGAACATCGTCGGCGGTTCGGCGGGCAATCTGGTCGAGTGGTTCGACTGGTTCGCCTATGCGGCCTTCACCGTCTACTTCGCGCCGGTCTTCTTTCCCGAAGGCTCGTCGACAGCCCAGCTTCTGGCCACCGCCGCCATCTTCGCCGTCGGCTTCCTGATGCGGCCGATCGGGGCCTGGGTCATGGGCGTCTACTCCGATCGCAAGGGGCGCAAGGCCGGCCTGACGCTGTCGGTCAGCCTGATGTGCGCCGGCTCGCTGATCATCGCGATCACGCCCGGCTACGCCACGATCGGCGTCCTGGCCCCCGCCCTCCTCCTGCTCGCCCGCATGATGCAGAGTCTCAGCGTCGGCGGCGAATACGGGTCCAGCGCCACCTATCTGTCGGAGATGGCCACGGCCAGGCATCGCGGCTTCTGGTCCAGCTTTCAGTACGTCACCCTGATCTCGGGCCAGCTGCTGGCGCTGGCGCTCTTGATCGTGCTCCAGCGCACGCTCGGAGAAGAGGCGCTGGAAGCCTGGGCCTGGCGCATCCCCTTCTTCGTCGGGGCGGGCCTCGCCGTCATCGTCTTTTGGCTCCGGCGGGGCCTCGACGAAACCCGCGAGTTCCAGACGCGCACCGGCCCCAAATCCACCGCGCTGGAACTGATCCTGCGCCACCCGAAGGAAGCCCTGATCGTCATCGGCCTGACCGCCGGGGGCACGCTCGCCTTTTACACCTACACGACCTACCTGCAGAAGTTCCTGGTCAACACCTCCGGCTTCACCAAGGCCCAGGCCACCGAGATCAGCGCGGCGGCCTTGCTCATCTTCATGCTGCTCCAGCCCGCGGTGGGGGCCCTGTCGGACCACGTCGGCCGCAAGCCGGTGATGATCTCATTCGGCATCCTCGGCGTCTTCTGCACCGTGCCGATCATGACCAGCCTGGCGGCGACCGACAGCCCCTTCACGGCCTTCCTGCTGGCCCTGTCGGCACTGGTGATCGTCTCCGGCTACACCGCCATCAACGCCGTGGTGAAGGCCGAGCTGTTCCCGGCCCACATCCGCGCGCTCGGCGTCGCCCTGCCCTACGCCATCGCCAATGCGGTCTTCGGCGGGACGGCCGAATACGTCGCCCTGTGGTTCAAGCTGGACGGTCGCGAGAGCCTGTATTTCTGGTACGTCACCGCGATGATCGGCCTGTCGCTCATCATCTACGTCACGATGCGCGACACCAAGGAGCGGAGCCTGATCCGCGAAGACTAGGGCCAAAGTTCCAAAAGGGCTTCGACCGCTGCCGTCACTCCCACTCGATGGTCCCGGGCGGCTTGGACGTCACGTCGTAGACCACGCGGTTCACGCCCCGCACCTCGTTGACGATCCGCGTCGCCGTCCGACCCAGCACATCCCAGGGAAACTCGAAGAAGTCCGCCGTCATGCCGTCGGTCGAGGTCACGGCCCGCAGCGCCAGCACCTTCTCATAGGTCCGCGCATCGCCCATCACGCCCACGGTCTTGACCGGCAGCAGCACCGCGAACGCCTGCCAGATCTTGTCGTACAGCCCGGCCTTCCTGATCTCCTCCAGGTAGATGGCGTCCGCCTCCTGCAGCGTCGCCACCGCGTCCGGCGTGATCTCGCCCGGGATGCGGATGGCCAGCCCCGGCCCCGGGAAGGGATGGCGCCCCACGAAGGCGTCGGTCAGACCCAGTTCGCGGCCCAGCGCCCGCACCTCGTCCTTGAACAGCTCGCGCAGCGGCTCGACCAGCTTGAGCTTCATATAGTCCGGCAGGCCGCCGACGTTGTGGTGGCTCTTGATGACGTGGGCCTTGCCGGACGAGGACGACACGCTCTCGATCACGTCGGGATAAAGCGTCCCCTGCGCGAGGAACTCGGCCCCCTCGATCTTGGCGGCCTCGCGGTCGAACACTTCGATGAAGACCCGGCCGATGGTCTTCCGCTTGGTCTCGGGGTCCGACTGCCCGGCCAGGGCGCCGAGGAACTCGGCCGAGGCATCCACATGGATCAGCGGGATGTTGTAGTGCTCGCGGAACAGGGTCGTGACCTGCTTGGCCTCGTCCTTCCGGAGCAGCCCCGTATCCACGAACACGCAGGTCAGCTGATCCCCGATCGCCTCATGGATCAGCACCGCCGCGACCGATGAATCAACCCCGCCTGACAGGCCGCAGATGATCTTGGCCGAGCCGACCTGTTCGCGGATCTGGGCGATCTTCTCGTCGCGATAGGCGGCCATGGTCCAGTCGCCCTTCAGCCCCGCGATGCCGTGGGTGAAATTCCGTAGCATCTGATGCCCGCGCGGCGTGTGCATCACCTCCGGATGGAACTGCACGCCATAGAAGCGGCGGCTCTCGTCGGCGATCACGGCATAGGGCGAGCCCGCCGAGGACGCGACGACGTCGAAGCCCTCGGGGATGGCTACGATCTTGTCGCCGTGGCTCATCCAGACGGTCTCGTCCTCGCCGACCGGGGCGAGTCCCTCCAGCAGCGGCGACTCCTTTTCGACGGTGATCTCGGCGCGGCCGAACTCGCGGGTGTGGCCGCCCTCGACCTTGCCGCCGAGCTGCTCGCACATCGTCATCTCGCCGTAGCAGATGCCCAGCACCGGCACGCCCGCATCGAACACGGCCTGTGGCGCGCGCGGGCTGCCCTCCTCGTGCACGCTCTCGGGCCCGCCCGACAGGATGATGGCGCGCGGGTTCATGGCCGCTATCGCGGCCTCCGCCTTCGCATAGGGATGGATCTCGCAATAGACGCTGGCCTCGCGCAGCCGCCGCGCGATCAGCTGCGTCACCTGGCTGCCGAAGTCGACGATGAGGACTTTCTCGTGGTCAGTCATTGGGAGCAACACCGGTCCTTCGGTTACAGCCATCTACAAGTTCGCCGTTCTCAATGCGGTAGAACCGCGCTTCCACACGATTGCTGAGAACGGTCTCAGGCTCCCGGGAAGGCGGTCCTCCCCGCTCAACGAAAGCGACAAGAACGCGGTCAGAGCTCACGCCACGTCGCACCAACTCATCGCGGATCGTGTCGGCACGCGCCTGCGCCAGGGCCCGCCAGGCTTCCTCCGAAACGTTCCAGCCAGCGAACCCCGCGATCCGAACTTCGGCTGGTTCGCTGCCACGGGCGAGCTGGCTCAGCCATTCCAGTCTCCGCTGATGGTCTTCATCGTATGGCCGGAGAGCCGTAGTTTCCGCCTCGAAGTAGAAATCGAAGACGGCGGGCGTGCAGGCTTTCGCGGAAGCTGGAAACAGAACCACCGAAGCGACGACTGCCAAAATCCAGTTCCTGAGGGTCACAGCTCCATCCCGCGTTGACCCACGTCTGCAAAAGCGAGGTGTGGGGGTTTCTGGAAGCACGCCAGATTGTCCAGGCCGCCCTCTTCCAGCACGGCCTTCAGTCTGTCGAGGGCGACGGCGAGGTTCTCGTCGACGTGGTGCAGGGTCGAGGTCCAGTCCTCCAACGCCTTCAGCTCGGCGCGCCCGTCGGACACGCCGCGGAGCGCGATCAGGGGCGCGTCGAACGTCATGGCGGCGCGGACCAGGGCCCAGGTCTCCATGTCAACCATCTGGGCGTCGATGGTGGCGTAGGCGGCGCCGGAGATCACATTCGCCCCGGTCGATAGCGTCGCCGTCGGCACGCCGGGGATGGGCGTCGGCAGGGGCAGGACGGGGGGCAGGTCCGACAGCGGCGTGACGCCCTTCTCGAACCCCAGCGGGCTGGCGTCCATGTCGCGATAGGCGACCGACGCGGCCTGATAGACAGCGGCATGCTCCAGCGCCACCGACCCGCAGGACCCGAGCGACACGATCAGATCGGGCAGGCGGCCCGCCGCTCCGAGCTCGGCCAGGGCGCGGGTCAGGGCGACCGCCGCTTCGACCGGACCGATGCCGGTCATCAGGGGCGCGATCCGCGCCCTCAGATGCTCGCCGTATTCGGCGGGCGCGGCCATGACGGGCAGGACCGCGACCCCGCCCCAGTGCTCCACGCGAAACGTCATGCGCCGCGCTCATAGACAGCGGCGAAGAAGCCATCGGTGTTCGTCGAGGCGGGCGACAATCGCAGGCGCGGTCCGGTCGGCGTGAACTCCGGATGCCCCGCCTCGAAGGCGTCGGCGCTGGCCTCGTTCTCGGCGGTCAGCATCGAGCAGGTGACATAGACCAGCCGCCCGCCCGGCTTCACCAGCCGCGCCGCGCGCCCCAGGATCTGCACCTGCAGCCCGTGCAGCCGCGCGACCTCATCCTCGGTCAGTCGCCAGGCGTCCTCCGGCCGACGCCGCCAGGTGCCCGAGCCCGAGCACGGCGCATCGACGAACACCACATCGGCGGCGCCCGCCAGGTCGTCCATCCCCTCGCCGTCATGGCCCAGCAGCCGCAGCTCGGCCTCCACGCCGGCCCGCGCCAGCCGGGGCCGGATATTGTCCAGCCGCTTCTGCACCACGTCGAAGCCAATCAGCTGGCCCCGGCCCTCCATCTGCGCCGCCAGCCCGAGCGTCTTGCCCCCGCCGCCGGCGCAGTAATCGACCACCGTCATCCCCGGCCTGGCTTCGGCCAAGGCGCAGACGATCTGGCTGCCCTCGTCCTGGATCTCGACGCGGCCCGCCTTGAAGGCCTCCAGCGCCTGGACGTTCGGCGGCGGCTCGGTCGGGAGCCTCAGCCCCACCGGCGAGCGCGGCGTCCGCTCGGGCGCCAGCCCCGCCTCGCGCAACTCCGCCTCGACCGCCTCGACGGTGGCCTTGGTCGTATTGACCCGCAGGTCGATCGGCGCGCGCGGCTGCATCAGGGCGGCGGCCTCCTCCGCCCAGCGATCCCCGAACGTCTTCTGGAAGTCCGCCACCACGAACTCCGGCAGGCCCGCCGCGACCCAGCCCGGCAGCTCGCCCTCGCCCGCCGAAATCCGCGCCCGCTCCTGCTTGGACAGCGGACGCGGCCCATACCCCTCGCCCGAATGCAGCGCCTCGATCTCCTCCAGCGGCAGGCCGTCGATCAGGCTGAGCGAGCCGATCACCAGCGCTCGCCCATCCTCGCGCCCGCCCATAGCCCAGGCCAGGCGCCCTCGCGCCCGCAGCACCTTGTAGACCCGGTCCGCGATGGCCCGCCGGTCCTTGGACCCGGCATAGCGGTTCGACTGCCCCCAGGCCTTCAGCACCACCTCCGCCGGCGCGCGGCTGTGCGCGATGGAGTCGAGAACCGAGGCGGCGGCGGCGAGACGGGCGGCGGGGGTCAAAGGCTTGGGGTCAACTCGGAGATGTCAGGTCAGGATGGCGGCGAAGATGGCGATCAGCCCGCCCATGGCGATCAGCCAGACGATCGACCGCACGAAGGGAACGCCGAGCGCATAGATGGGGATGTAGATCAGCCGCATCCAGAAGAAGGCCTGCGTCCCCCAGAAGGTCAGCGGCCCCTCCTCGCCCGTCACATGGGCGACCAGCACCGCGCCGATGAACAGCGGCAGGGTCTCCCACATATTGGCCTGCGCCCGCTCCAGCCGCTGAGTGATGATGCCCGGCCGCGCCGGCTGGCCGTCCCGGGGCCCCGCGTTCCAGCCGATGCCGTTGGCCAGCGTCCGCCCGGCGGCCGGCAGGAAGACATGCACGAACGCCAGGATCAGCGTCGCCGTCAGCATGGTCAGTTCGGGCGTGGTCGACAGGACCCAGGCGTCGCTCATGCTCGTCATCCCTGCCGGTAGTTGGGGGCTTCCCGCGTGATCATCACGTCGTGGACGTGGCTTTCGCGCAGGCCCGCGCCGGTGATCCGCACGAACCGCGCCTTCGCCTGCAGCTCGGCGATCGTCGCCGCCCCGACATAGCCCATGGCGGCCCTCAGACCCCCGACCATCTGGTGCAGCACCGGCGCGATCGGCCCCTTGTAGGGCGTCTGGCCCTCGATGCCTTCGGGCACCAGCTTCTGGGTGTCCTCGACCTCCTTCTGGAAGTAGCGGTCGGCCGAGCCGGCCCCCATCGCCCCCACCGAGCCCATGCCGCGATAGCTCTTGTAGGACCGGCCCTGGTACAGGAACACCTCGCCCGGGCTCTCGTCGGTGCCCGCGAACATCGAGCCCATCATGGCCACCGACGCGCCGGCCGCCAGCGCCTTGGCCAGGTCGCCGGAGTACTTGATCCCGCCGTCGGCGATGACCGGCGCGCCGGAGTCCCTGGCCGCCCGCGCGGCCTCGATGACGGCCGTCAGCTGGGGCACGCCGACGCCCGCGACGATGCGGGTGGTGCAGATGCTGCCCGGCCCGATGCCGACCTTCACCGCATCCGCGCCCGCGTCGATCAGGGCCCGCGCCCCGTCATAGGTCGCCACGTTTCCGGCGATGATCTGGACCCGGTTGTTCTCACGCTTGATCCGCTCGACCGCCCGGCTGACCTGCACCGAGTGCCCGTGCGCGGTGTCGATCACCACCACGTCCACCCCGGCCTCGGCCAGGGCCATCGACCGTTCGTATCCCGCGTCGCCCACGGTGGACGCCGCCCCGACCAGCAGCCGCCCCTGCTCGTCCTTGGCCGCGTTCGGATGGGCCTGGGCCTTGTCGATGTCCTTCATGGTGATCAGGCCGACGGCGCGATAGGCCTCGTCGACCACGATGACCCGCTCGATCTTGCGGGTGCGCAGCAGCTCGCGCGCCTCGTCCTTGCCCGCGCCTTCCCGCACGGTGATCAGCTCGCCGGACGTCATCAGCTCGCCGGCCTTCTTGTTCGGATCGGTGTCGAACCGCATGTCGCGGTTGGTCAGGATGCCGACCAGCCGTCCGTCGCCGTCCACCACCGGAAAGCCGCTGATCTTCCTCGACGCCACGATCTGACGGACCTCGCCCAGCGTCGTCTCGGGCCGGATGGTCACCGGATTGATGACCATGCCGCTCTCGAACCGCTTCACCTCGCGCACCTGATCGGCCTGCTGCTGCGGCGTCATATTGCGATGAATGACCCCCAGACCGCCGGCCTGCGCCATGGCGATCGCCAGCCGGCTCTCGGTCACCGTGTCCATCGCGGACGACAGCAGCGGGATGTTCAGTTTGATGTCGCGGGTCAGCCGGGTCGAGACGTCCGCGTCGGCGGGCATGATCTCGGACGCGCCGGGTTCGAGCAAAACATCGTCGAAGGTGAGCCCTTCGCGAATCTCCATGGGAGTCTCCGTTTTGCGGGCCGCCTATCGTCTTTCGCGGGTGCGAAGTCAACCGGCGAGGGCGCATCCGGCCGCCGCCACACCGCGTATCTTTTTCAGTCAAGGTTGAACTTTTCAGCCGCAGCTAACATTTTGGTCCCCGATGGTCGTCACTCTCGCCCGGTCCGTGCGGAGCCTCGCGCTCAAGATCGCCAGCTATGGCGTGATGCACCTGATCGTGGCCATGCTGGTCGCCTTGGCCATCACCCAGGACTGGCGCATGGCTCTGGCCATTGGCTTCGTCGAGCCCTTCTTCCAGACCATCGCCTACTCCTTCCACGACCGCGTCTGGCATCGCATCGAGCAGCGCCGCAGGCGCGGACGGCTGGAAGAAACCGCCGAGGCCTTCACCGCCCGCCTCGACGTCATGAACGCCGAGGAACAGGCCCGCGCCCACGGCCACCACGGCCACACCCACGCCCTGCCGTCGTTCCGGAAGATCGCGGTCAAGACCGTGACCTACGGCGTGATGCACCTGATCGTCGCGGTCGCCGTCGCCTTCGCCATCACCCAGGATATCCGTCAGGCGCTCGCCATCGGCATCATCGAGCCCCTGGTTCAGATGGTCTTCTTCGCCATCCACGACCGCGTCTGGACCACCCGCGAGGCCCGCCGCGCCAAGGAAGCGACCCAGGCCGCCTGACGGCCCTCCCGTGACCCTCCTCCGTGCACCCCGGCGAAGGCCGGGGTCCAGATGCAAACTCGATGAACGGAGCTAGCCGTTCTGTGCGAATCCGGTCGGCAGCGGTGATCGTAATCTGGACCCCGGCCTTCGCCGGGGTGCACGGCTGAAAGGAAGGCCTAAGCGAGCCACTCGAACCACGCGCCGTGTGGATGTCCCCGCGCCAGGGCGACATCGTCCCCGCCCGGCCACGCCCTGAGCCTCAGCACCGGCTGACGCTCGAACCCGGATTGCTCCGCCTCGAAGGTCAGCCAGGCGACCGGCGCGTCCCCCGTCGCCCGCGCCCCCGCCGCCTCGATCCACGCCTTCACCCGCGCCTGCACGTCCGGCGGGAAGTACTGGAACGCTATGGTGTGCATCACCACCCGGCACACGCCGGTCTCCGGCTCGACCGCCAGCCGCCGCTCCAGCCAGTCCGCCGCATCCTCGCGCGCCACCTCAACCGCCATTCCCGCCGCGATCTCCAGCGCCGCCTCCAGCCGCGTCAGCCGCTCCCTCTGATCCGCCCAGACATAGGCCGCCAGTCGCTCCCGCGTCGCCGGATCGCCCGGGTCCAGCGGATTGAGATCCACCCCCGCCCGCCGCGCCACCCGCACCTCGGCCGACGGCGGCGGCGCGCCTCGCCACTCCGGGGCGATCCGCACGGCCGACGCCAGATCGCCCGCCTCTACCTCCCCCAGCCGAAACCCATACCGATCCAGCCGCGTGTTCAGCCCCGCGCTGGCCCCCAGCTCATACAGCGCGAACGGCGCCCCGAACCGTTCCGCCAGCACCAGCAGCCCGCCCATCAGCCCGGCCGACCGCCCCACCTCGTTCGTCTGCGGCGGCCCATCCAGCCACCGATCCAGCTGCGGCGCATGAGAGACAAGCGATCCCGCCACGATCTGCCACAACACGTCGTCCTCGCCCGGCGCCGCGTTCGGCGGATAGACCGCCGTCAGCCCCGGATCGCTCCCCGCCCGCGCCAGCCCATGCAGCCCGCCCGCCAGCCTCAGCGGCAACGCATCCCCCTCGTGCGAAGGATTGCCCGCCCAATCCAGCACCCGCCGCCCGATCTCGCCCGACCGATCCAGCCGCTCCCCGGTTAGCCCGCACACTCGTCCCGTGAAGGGCGCGCCCGACGCCGCGCAGATCGCCGCCTGCTTGGCGAAGGCCGCGCGGACGTCGGCCTCGCTCATGCGGCCGCGAAGGGATTGCGTACGGTCAGCCCGCCGAACCTCTGGCCATCCGTCAGGTCCTCGGTCCACAGCGTGTCGCACCCGGCTTCCAGCGCGCAGGCGACGATCGTGGCGTCGTAGATGTGGATGTCGTGGCGGCTGGCGATCTCGACGGCGGCCCGCTGCGCATCGATCGTGATCGGGACGATCTCCAGACGAAGGTCCTCGACGCCTTCGAGCACCGCGTTGACCACCTCCCACGACTGCCTGAGCTTCCGGCGCAGAACAGCGACCATCTCGTTCAACACCTGAACGCTGATGACCCCGCCGTCACGGAGCCGGGCGACGGCCAACGCCGCCATCTCCTCGTCCTCTCCCACGGAGTAGACCAGGACGTTGGTGTCGAAGAAGGCTTTCAACCCCGCCCGCCGCGACGGCTGATCTCCTCGCGGTCGAACTTGTAGTCGGCGGGAATCTTGATGCGCAGGCTGCGGAGCTTCTGGATCGCCTCCTCCCGTCGCCGGTCAGGCGTCACCGAGACGCCGCCCTCAGGAAGAGCCGTCACGACCACCGCGTCGCCGTCCTTCAGACCCGACGCCTCCATCACCGCCCGCGGAATTCGAACGGCGGGGCTGTTTCCCCATCTTGCGACACGGCTCATCTGCGCCTCCGGATATACGTCACCCGACGTATATCATTTCCGCCCCATCGCCACCAGATAGACCTCCGACGACCCCTTCCGGCTGGCGACGGGCTTGACGTATTTCACGTCCTCGAACGCCGCGCGCAGGTCGTTCAGCACCTCTCCGGCCGCCCCGCCCTGGAAGTTCTTGGTCACGAAATGCCCGCCGGGCTTCAGCGTGCGGATGGCGAAGTCCGCCGCGATCTCGATCAGGGCGATGATCTTCAGATGGTCGGTCTGGCGATGCCCCACCGTGTTGTGCGCCATGTCCGACAGCACCAGGTCCGGCGCCCCGCCCAGCTCGGCGATCAGCTGCGCGTCCACACCCGGATCGGTGAAGTCCGCCTGGATCAGGGTCGATCCCGGGATCGGCTCGATCGGCAAGAGGTCCACCCCCACCACCGCCGCCGCGCCCCGGTTGACGCAGACCTGCACCCAGCCGCCCGGCGCCGCGCCCAGGTCGATCACCCGCGACCCGCGCTTGATCAGATGGAACCGGTCGTCGATCTCCGTCAGCTTGAAGGCCGCCCGGCTGCGCCAGCCTTCGGCCCGCGCCTTTTCCGACCAGGGATCGGCCAGCTGGCGCTTGATCCACTGCTGGCTCGACATGGTCTTCTTGTCGGCGGTCTTGATCTTCTGGCCTGTGCCCCGCCCGGCCGCCGTCCCGCCCGAGGGCGGGCGCACCATGCGTCGTCTTTCCGGCGGCTTTTCGTCCTCGCTCATCGCTCCTGCATAGCGCCCGGCGCCGTCGCCCGCTATGACCCCGGCGAACGACCCCAAAGGAGCGCCCGATGGCCGACACCCTCACCTTCACTCTCGACACCGGCGACGGCCAGGGCGGCGATGTCGTCATCAAGCTGCGGCCCGACCTGGCCCCCGGCCACGTCGCCCGCATCACCGAGCTGGCCTCGGAGGGCTTCTACGACGGCGTGGTCTTCCACCGCGTCATCCCCGGCTTCATGGCCCAGGGCGGCGACCCGACCGGCACCGGAACCTCGGGCTCCAAGAAGCCGAACCTGAAGCAGGAGTTCTCGTCCGAGCCCCACGTCCGCGGCGTCTGCTCCATGGCCCGGACCTCGGACCCGAACAGCGCCAACAGCCAGTTCTTCATCGTCTTCGACGACGCCACCTTCCTGGACCGCCAGTACACCGTCTGGGGCCAGGTGATCGAAGGCATGGAACACGTCGACGCCCTGCCCAAGGGCGAGCCGCCCCGCAACCCGGGCAAGATCGTCAAGGCGACGGTCAACTGACGCCAACCGTCTCCTCCCCGTTCGCCCCTTGGCGAATGGGGAGGGGGACCATCCGAAGCCGCTCGGCGAAGGATGGTGGAGGGGTCAGCCCCCGCCCATCGACCAGGCGAACTTGACCCCGCCATAGCTCCGGCCGTCGACCGTCACGCTCCCCTCCATCGCCGGATCCTCGTCCGTGCCCAGGTTCCGTCGCGCCAGCGCCAGCGCCCCGCCGTCGAGCCGCGCGTCCAGCGTCACCCGCCCCAGCGCCTCGCTGCTCCCGGAAAACCGCACGCGGCTGTCCGACACCTCGTACCGCTCCGGCAGCACCCGCTCCCCGCCCGCGAACTCCAGCATCACCGGCGCGAACCCGCCGTCGCGCGTTCCCTTCTCCCACGCCTCGAAGTCCGCCGGCTGGCCGATGAAGACCAGAAGCAGCCGCGCGTCGCCCTCTCCGGTCCCGGCGACCGGCGTATAGAACCCCGACAGGTCCTCGCTCTGGGAATGACGGAACGCCCCGCTCGCCACGGGGGCCGCCGCCCCTTCGCCCGTCTGTGCCCGCTCCGGGGCCGACGCCTCGAACAGGTCGCACCCCGCCAGCGTGATCGCCGCCCCGAGCGCGACCAGCGCCGCCCGCCGCATCAGCGGCTCAGACCCCGATCCAGCGCCTGGAACGACCGCCACGACAGCTCCGTCGCCGCCGCGAACACCGCCGGGTTCACCTTGTCGAAGTCATCGGTCGGCCGGTGATAATCGGGGTGATAGTCCACGCCCAGATACAGGAACGGCAGCCCGGCCCGATAGAAGGCCGCGTGGTCCGACGCCTCGACCCAGTTGTTGTTCCCCGTGTCCTGCGGCGTGTCCTTGCCGAACGCCAGCGCCACGCCGTTCTCCGCCGCGATCGGCTCCAGCAGCGGCCGCAGCGTCGGGTTCTGATACGTCCCCGTGACCCACAGCTTCATGTCGGTCTCCGCGCGCGCCGTCATGTCGAAGTTCAGGTTCAGAGCAATGGAGCTCAGCGGCACCGGCGGCGCCTCCACGAAGTGCCGCGCGCCCAGCAGCCCCCGCTCCTCCCCGTCCAAGAAGGCGAAGATCACGCTGTGCTCCGGCGGCGCCGCCTTCAGCCGCGCGGCGATCTCCAGCGCCGTCGCCACGCCGGACGCGTTGTCGTCCGCCCCGTTGTGGATCTGTCCGTCCGCGATCCCGACGTGGTCATAGTGGGCGGTGATGACGATGTAGCGATCCGTCGCCCGCGTCCCCGGGATCACCGCCAGCACATTGGTCCCGTTGAAGGTCTTCGGCCCCTCGCGCGTGCGCCCTTCCATCCGCCAGGTCTGCAGTCTCCCCACCGGCGGCGCCGCGACGCCCAGCGCCTCGAGCCGCGACACGATATAGGCCCGCGCCCGCTCCCCGCCCGGCGCGCCCGTGTCCCGGCCCTCCATGTCGTCGGCCGACAGGATGCGCAGGTCCGCGATCAGCTGAGCATAGTCGGCGCTCGCGGCCGGCGCTGCGGTCTCCGGCGCGGGCGTCGCCGTCTCCATGCCGGCGCAGGCGGCGAGCGCGGTCAGGGCGGCGCCGACGAACAGGGCGCGAAGCGTGCGGGACATGGAGCCTCCTCAAACGATGTCCACTTCCGATTAGCGCGAGCTTGGCCGGCTCGTCCGCTAAATTCGCCGTCATGCGCGGATGGCTCGCGCCGCCGCCGATGCTAAACCCGACCCCATGACATCCCCCCACCGTGCACCCCGGCGAAGGCCGGGGTCCAGATCACAGACTCCATGCAAACCGACGGCGCTCCGTGCGGTCTGTCCCGACCACCGCATCCGCCTCTGGACCCCGGCCTTCGCCGGGGTGCACGGAGAGAATGGGGCGACAAGCGTGGGAAGCAGCCTCCCGTGAGTATAGACGTCGACACCCTGACCGAAGCCGAAGCCGCCGCCGAACTGACCCGCCTGGCCGCCGAGATGGAGCGCCACGACGCCCTCTACGCCGAGGCCGCGCCGGAAATCTCGGACGCCGAATACGACGCGCTCCGCGTCCGCAACGCCGCCATTGAGGCCCGCTTCCCCGCCCTGATCCGCCCCGACTCGCCCTCGCTCAAGGTCGGCGCCCCCGTCTCCAGCCAGTTCGCCGAGGTCCGCCACGGCGTGCCCATGCTGTCGCTCGACAACGCCTTCGACGAGTCCGACGTCGCCGACTTCGCCGCCCGCATCCGCCGCTTCCTCAGGCTCCCCGCCGACGAACCCCTGGCCTTCGTCGCCGAGCCCAAGATCGACGGCCTGTCCGCCAACATCCGCTACGAGGACGGCGTGCTCGTCCAGGGCGCCACCCGCGGCGACGGCCGCGCCGGCGAGGACATCACCGCCAACCTCAAGACGATCTCCGACATCCCCCACCGCCTGTCCGGCTCCGGCTGGCCCGCCCGCATCGAAATCCGGGGCGAGGTCTACGCCCCCAACGACGCCTTCGCCGCCTTCAACGCCGAGGCCGAGGCGGCCGGCCGCCGCACCTACGCCAACCCCCGCAACTTCGCCGCCGGGTCTCTCCGCCAGATCGACCCGACCGTCACCGCCGCCCGCCCCTTGCGCTTCTTCGCCTACGCCTGGGGCGAATCCTCCGAGCCCTTCGCGCAGACTCAGGCCGAGGCGCTGGCCGCCTTCGAGGCATGGGGCTTCCCTGTCAATCCGCGCTCGAAGCGGGTGGAGGACGCGTCTGGCCTGCTCGCCATCTACCGCGACCTGGAGACCCACCGCGCCAGCCTCGGCTATGACATCGACGGCGTGGTCTACAAGGTCGACCGTCTGGACTGGCAGGAGCGTCTGGGCTTCGTCTCCCGCAGCCCCCGCTGGGCCATCGCCCACAAGTTCCCGGCCCAGCAGGCCACCACAGTGCTCGAAGGCATCGACATCCAGGTCGGCCGGACTGGCTCCCTGACCCCTGTCGCCCGCCTCGGCCCCGTCACCGTCGGCGGCGTCGTGGTCCGCAACGCCACCCTTCACAACGAGGACGAGATCGAGCGCAAGGACGTGCGCATCGGCGACACTGTCGTCCTCCAACGCGCCGGCGACGTCATTCCCCAGATCGTCTCGGTCGTCCTCGACAAACGTCCCGCCGACGCCGTGCCCTACGTCTTCCCCACCCACTGCCCCGTCTGCGGCTCCGAGGCCGTCCGCCCTGACGGCGAGGTCCGCCGCCGCTGCACCGGCGGCCTTTTCTGCGAGGCCCAACGGGTCGAGCGCCTCAAGCACTTCGTCGGCCGCCGCGCCTTCGACATCGAGGGCCTGGGCGAAAAGCAGCTGATCGCCTTCTCCGAACGCGGCTGGATCAAGGAGCCCGCCGACATCTTCCGCCTCGCCCGCGACGAAGAGAAACTCGCCGCCCTCCGCGCCGAGGACGGCTATGGCGAGACCAGCGTCCGCAACCTCATCGCCGGCATCGATGCCCGCCGGACCATCGCGCTGGAACGCCTCATCTTCGGCCTCGGCATCCGCGAGATCGGCGAGCAGACCTCCCTGCTTCTCGCCCGCCACTTCGGCAGCTGGACCGCCTTCCACGCCGCGGGCCTGGCCGCCGCCGAGGGCATTCCCTCGCCGGAGTGGACCCGCCTCGCCGAAGGCCACGGCGTCTCCCCCCGCACCTTGTCCGTCTTCGCCGCCGCCAGCCTCGACCCCGCCGACCCGTGGCCCGAAGCGCCCGTCGAGCAGAAGCTCGCGCTCGCTTTCCCCGGCGTCGCCGCCCCCGCCCGCCGCGCCCTCGTGCCCCTTGCCCCCGACTGGCCGGCCATCGTCGAACTGTCCCGCATCGCCCGCGAGGACGGCCCGTCGGAGACGCTCGGCGAAATCGCCGGCATCTCCGGCGTCGGCCCCGTCGCCGCCCGCGCCGTCGCCGAGTTCTTCCACGAGCCCCACAACCGCGCCGTCGTCGACGCCCTGGTCGCCGAGCTCGACCGCATCGAGGACGCCGAACGCCCCAAGACCGACACCGCCGTCGCCGGCAAGACCGTGGTCTTCACCGGCAGCCTGGAGCGCTTCACCCGCGACGAGGCCAAGGCCCGCGCCGAAAGCCTCGGCGCCAAGGTCTCGGGTTCAGTGTCGAAGAAGACCGACTACCTCGTCGCCGGCCCCGGCGCCGGCTCCAAGCTCGCCGACGCCCAGAAGCACGGCGTCACCGTCCTGACGGAGGACGAGTGGCTGGCGCTGATCGGCTCGTGAAATCCTCCCCCATTGGGGGAGGGGGACCGCGAAGCGGTGGAGGGGGCCAGCCGCGCACGGCGGTGTCTGGGGCGAGCCCCCTCCGTCATTCCGCTGCGCTCCATGACACCTCCCCCAACGGGGGAGGATTTGAGCACCCTATTCTTCTCAATCATCCAACGACGCCCGGATTCCACCTGTAAAATCAGCGCCCGTCCCGTTTGAGAGCCGCCGAACGCGCCCGCATATCCGGGTGTGATACCCTCGCCCTCGGTTCCGTCGCTTGGGAAGGGCGCAAGGCCTTGCGAGCTTGCTGCGGCGGGAGCGGTTGGAGCGGGAGCTCCCGAGGTCCGACGACCGGAGGCCGTGATGAGCGGTCATCCGGCGTCCGGGCGGAGGGGGTGGTGTGGGCAGACTACGCCGTTCGAAGCGAGGGTCCCGGGCTCAAGCAGCCCGGAACCGCGTTCCGGGCGGTAGCCCACCGATAAGGCGTCAGGCAGAAGAGCGGGCGCGTTCAGGGGATCGGCTTTCGCAAGCACGCCGACCTTCCCGCCGGAGGCGTCAGTAGCGGCGAGGCTCTAACAGAGCCGTTGGTCCCCGGTCAGTCGCGTTCGAACGACGCGGGGCCGCCCGCTTCCGGTCAGACCAGCCGCGCGGAGCAGTCGTCTTTCGCCGAAACACAAACCCATACGGTCTCCGGGCGAAGGCCCGGCTGCTCCGCCCGCCCTTCCCACCCGTTCACAGCGGAAGAGCGTCGACGCATGCCCGCGGCCTACCGGTTCAGCGCCGCGCGTCCCGCGAGAGCATAGCGATCCCCGACGACCGCCTCCTTCGGAAACGCCGCCTCGATCCGCGACAGATCCTCCGGCGTCAGCGCGATGTCGACCGCCGCGACGTTCTCCTCCAGCGTCCGCACGCGCCGCGTGCCGGGGATCGGAACCAGCGTCTCGCCCTGCGCCAGCACCCAGGCGAGCGCCAGCTGCGCCGCCGTCACGCCCTTGTCCGTCGCGATCGCCGTCACCGCGTGAACCAGGTCGATGTTCTTCTGGAAGTTCTCGCCCTGGAAGCGCGGATTGGACCGGCGGAAGTCGCCCTCCTCCAGATCGTCGATCGACTTGATCTCGCCGGACAGGAACCCCCGCCCCAGCGGACTGTATGGCACAAAGCCGATGCCCAGCTCGTCGCACAGCGCCAGCAGCTCGTCCTCCGGCTCGCGCGACCACAGGGAATACTCGGTCTGCAGCGCCGTGATCGGATGGGTCGCATGCGCCTTCCTCAGCGTCGCCGGCGCGGCTTCCGACAGGCCCAGGAACCGCACCTTGCCCTCGGCGACCAGCTCGGCCATCGCGCCCACCGTGTCCTCGATCGGCGTGTCGGGATCGACCCGGTGCAGATAGTAGAGGTCGACGTGGTCGACGTTCAGCCGCTTGAGGCTGCCCTCGATCGCTCGGCGCACATTGGAGGGCGAGCCGTCGACCTTCAGCGCCGTGCGATCGGCGTTGTAGCCGATGCCGAACTTGGTCGCCAGGAACACCCGGTCGCGCTTGCCTGCGAAGGCCCGGCCCAGCAGCTCCTCGTTCGTATAGGGCCCGTACATCTCGGCCGTGTCGAACAGGGTCACGCCCAGATCGAGCGCGCGGTGCAGCACGCGGGTCGCCGTCGCCTCGTCGGACGGCGCGCCGTAGAAGGCGCTCATCCCCATGCAGCCGAGGCCGAGCGCGGAGACTTCGGGGCCATTCTTGCCAAGGCGACGGGTCTTCATCAGCATGCTCCATTCAGCTTTCGGCCACAAAATCGGCGCCCGCCTCGGCGATCACAAGAGCGCGGGTCACGCGGCGAACCGATTGATGAGTCACTCGGATTCCGGCATGATCCTCGCTTGACGACCGAACGCAGACCGCGCGTCGATCCCGGATCGAGACCGCGACGCGCATCAACGGGGGCCGCCGCCTTGACCGATTTCCGCCGACGCGCGCTGGCCGCGCCGACGATCGCCATTGCGGCCCCGCTGATGGCCCTGGCCCTGTCCGTCATCGCCGCGCCCGCCGTCGCCGCGCCAGAGCCCTATGAGGCGGTCGTCGCCGACGAGGAGCAGTCCACGCTCCGCATCACCCCCAGCGCCCTCTCCAACGCCGACCGGCTCAGCTACACCAACGCCTTCGACGCCCTGCGGCGCGGCGACCTCGACGCCGCCCGCGAAGCCGCGCGTCAGGCAAACGACCGCGTGCTGCTGGGCCAGGTCGAGTTCGAGCGCCTGTTCCACCCCGACTACACCGCCACCTACGAAGAGCTGGCGGCCTGGCTGAACGACTACGCCGATCTGCCCAGCGCCCAGCGCGCCCATGCGCTGGCCATGCGTCGCCGTCCCGATGGCGCGCCCGAGCCACGGCGGCCTGCCGGCGTCTTCGCCACCCGAACCTGGGACGCGGTCGCGGCCGGCGGCGCCAACGCCGAGGCCGATCCGGCCCGGGCGGCCCGCGTGGCGCTCAACCGAGACGATCTCGGGTCGGCGATCACGCTCGGCGAGCAGATCGGCGACTGGTGGACCGTCGGCCTCGCCGCCTGGCGCACCGGCGACTACGCCAAGTCCTTCTCGGCGTTCGAGCGCGTCGCCGTCGATCCGACCGAAGACGCCTGGACCCGCGCCGGCGCCGCCTGGTGGACGGCCCGCGCCGCCGGACAGACCGGCCGTCAGGACCGGATCACGGAGTTCCTGCGCCTCGCCGCCCGCTGGCCCGCGACCTTCTACGGCCAGATCGCGCTTCGCCAGCTGGGTGAGGAGCCGGCCATCCTCAACGCCGGGCCGACGCCCTACGGCGCACTCCAGACCGCCTCGCTCAACGACGAACCGGCGGGCGTCAATCAGCGCGAGATGGACGCCTTCCTGCGCGACGAGCCCCGCGCCCGACGCGCCGTGGCCCTCTACGAAGTCGGCCGCCGCGGCGACGCGCGAGACGAACTGAGGAACGGCCTGCGCACCGCCGGCGACGCCACGCGCCGCCTGTGGACGGGCCTTGCCCGCGTGCTCGGCCCGCGCCTCGGCGGCTCCGGCAACGACGCGGCCCGGATCGACGCCGCGGACTACCCGCAGCCCGACATCAATCCTGAAGGCGGCTGGACGCTCGAACGCTCGCTCGTCTACGCCATCGCGAGGAAGGAAAGCGGCTTCAACGCCGAGGCCCGCTCGCCCGTCGGCGCCTACGGCATGATGCAGGTCATGCCCACGACCGCCGCCGAGATGACCGGTGATCGCGGCTTCGTCGCCGAGCCCCAGCGCCTGTTCCAGCCCGCGACGAACGTCCGCCTCGGCCAGGAATACGTGAACCGCATGCTGGCGCGGCCCGAGTTCCAGGGCGATCTGCTGCGCGCCGTCTCAAGCTACAACGCCGGGCCTCGCCCCATGATCGAGGCGCTCCGCCGCCTCGGCCCCGACCCCGACCCCCTGCTGCTGATCGAGACGATCGACGTCCCCCAGGCCCGCGAATACGTCGAGAAAGTCGTCGCCGCCTACTGGATCTACCAGCGTCTGGCGGGACGTCCGCTGAACACGCTCGACGCCGTCGTCGCGGGCCAGCGCCACATCCCGATCAGCCTGGACTACGTCCCGCCGCCGCCGTCGGAGCAGGCGCCCACGACGCAGCTGGCCTCCGTGCCCGCGACCGGCGCCCGCTAGAGCAGGCTCCCCACCAGCGAGGCGCACAGGCAGCAGCCCACGAGAATGAACAGCCCATAGCTCATCAGGCTGGGGCGGCCCCGGACGGGTTCTGGCGAGCGCTCAGTGGACATGGCGGTTCCCGAAATCGTCGCTCAGGATAACGGCGATCCCTTAAGCCGGGGTTCGCCATCGCCCTTAACGGCGCGTTCGCCGTCCTAATGAGCCCCGCGCTTGGCCAGTTCCGTCCATTCCAGGAAATCCGGCTGCCGCAACAGTTCCGCCACATAGGCCGTCGCCGTCCCGTCGTCGCCATGCGCCGCCAGATCGATCCGATAATGCCGGAACCGGCACGCCACCGGCGTCAGAAAGGCGTCCGCCATCGACCACTCGCCGAACAGATACGGCCCGCCCGCGCCGAACCGGTCCCGCATCGTCACCATGATCTCGACCAGCCGCCGCACATCGGCCGCCACCGCCTCGCTCGTCGGCGGATCGGCCCGATCGTCTCCGACCATCGTATGGATCACGCCCTGCGCATCCGGACCCATCCCGCACTCGGTCCGCAGCGCGGCAAAGCTCGAATGCATCTCGCAGACCACCGACCGCGCCAGCCACCGCGCGGCCGGGTCAACCGGCCACAGTTTCGCATCCGGATACCGTTCCGCCGCCCAGACCGAGATCGCCAGCGAATCCCAGATCGTCTCCCCGTCGACCTTCAGCAACGGCACCTTGCCCGACGGCGACACTTCCGCCAGCCGCTCCTTCCAGCCTTCGCCGTACAGCGGGATTTCGGTCAGCGTGAACGCGGCCCCGCACCGCTTCATTACCAGCCACGGCCTCAGCGACCAGGTCGAAAAGTCGATGTTGCCGACGATCAGTTCCATTCTTGGCGTCTCCCCTGCCCGCGCTTCCTTGACATCGGCGGGCCGCACCGCCTTTACCCCGCCCCATGATCAGCCGCTACGCCCGCCCCGACGCCGTCGCCCTGTGGTCGCCCGAGACCAAGTATCGAATCTGGTTCGAGATCGAGGCCCATGCCGCCACCAAGATGGCCGAGCTCGGCGTCATCCCTCAGGAAGCCGCCGACGCCATCTGGGCCAAGGGCAAGGACGCCGTCTGGGACGCCGACCGCATCGACGAGATCGAACGCACGACCAAGCACGACGTCATCGCCTTCCTGACCCACGTCTCCGAGACGGTCGGCGAGGAGGCCCGCTTCCTGCACCAGGGCATGACCTCGTCCGACGTGCTCGACACCTGCTTCGCGGTGCAGCTGGCCCGCGCCTCGGACCTGCTGATCACGGGCGTCGACCGCGTGCTCGCCGCGCTCGAGACGCGGGCGAAGGAGCACAAGTTCACGCCCTGCGTCGGCCGCAGCCACGGCATCCACGCCGAGCCCGTCACCTTCGGCCTGAAGCTGGCCGGCTATCACGCCGAGTTCCAGCGCGCCCGGCGCCGCCTCCTGACGGCGAAGGAAGAGATCGCCACCTGCGCCATCTCCGGCGCCGTCGGCACCTTCGCCAACGTCGATCCGGCGGTCGAGGAGTACGTCGCCGAGAAGATGGGCCTCGCCGTCGAGCCCGTCTCGACCCAGGTCATCCCGCGCGACCGCCACGCCGCCTTCTTCGCCGCCCTGGGCGTCGTCGCCTCCTCCGTCGAACGCCTCGCCGTCGAAATCCGCCACCTACAGCGCACCGAGGTGCTGGAAGCCGAAGAGCCCTTCGATCCCGGCCAGAAGGGCTCCTCGGCCATGCCGCACAAGCGCAATCCCATCCTGACCGAGAACCTGACCGGCCTCGCCCGCCTGGTCCGCTCGGCCGTGACGCCGGCGATGGAAAACGTCGCCCTCTGGCATGAGCGCGACATCAGCCATTCCTCCGTCGAGCGCGGCATCGGCCCGGACGCGACCATCCACCTCGACTTCGCGCTCCACCGCCTTGCGACCGTGATCGAGCGGCTGGTCGTCTATCCCGACAACATGGCGAAGAACCTCGACCGCCTCGGCGGCCTGGTGCACTCCCAGCGCGTGTTGCTGGCGCTGACCCAAGCCGGCGTGTCGCGCGAGGACGGCTACGCGGCGGTCCAGAGGAACGCCATGAAGGTCTGGCGCGGCGAAGGCAACTTCCTCGATTTCCTCAAGGCCGACCCCGATGTGATCGTGCCGGACGCCGAGCTCGAGGCCCTGTTCGACCTCGGCTACCACACCAAGCATGTCGATACGGTGTTCGACCGCGTCTTCGGCTGACCGCCTGCGTCGCCCTGTCGCGCCGGAAAATGTGATCGGGCGCGCATCCTTTGTGAAGCTGAGCCGTCTTTAGCGGACTTGCCGTCCGCATCGCCCGATGCGGGCCGCTTGCACTCAGGAGAAGACGCCATGAACACCCGCCTCCTTACCCTTTCCGTCGCCTCGGCCGCCCTGCTGGGCCTGGCCGCGTGCAACTCGGGCGGCGAGACCGAAGCCCCGGCCGCCGACGCCGCCGCGACCGACACCGCCGCGACCGAAGCGCCCGCCGCCGCGACCGGCACAGTCGTCACCGTCGCCCAGGGCAATCCGGACTTCACCACCCTGGTCAGCGCGGTCCAGGCCGCCGAACTGGTCGAGACGCTGAACGGCCCCGGCCCGTTCACGGTCTTCGCCCCGACCAACGCCGCCTTCGAAAAGATCCCCGCCGCCACGCGCGAAAGCCTGATGGCTCCCGCCGGCAAGCAGGACCTGACCGGCATTCTGACCTACCACGTGGTCCCAGGTAATGTCAGCGCCGCAGCGCTCGCCGAGCAGATCACCGCCGGCGGCGGGCAGGCCCAGTTGAGCACGGTGCAAGGCGGCACCCTGACGGCGCGCGCCAACGCCGACGGCTCCATCACCCTGACCGATGCGGCGGGCAACACCTCGCGCGTCGTCCAGGCCGATGTGGCCGCGACCAACGGCGTGATTCACGCCATCGACACCGTCGTGATGCCGGGCTGATTTTTCCGGTGAACCAATTCTCGCGTCCCGCATTCTGGTGGGGCGCGAGACGCGAAGATATCGGGTGAGGCTTTCCCCCAGGCCCCCGATCGAGGAAGGGCCGCAGACCCCCCGCTGCGGCCCTTTTTCGCGTCTGGACGCCATCATCTCGCTGTAACGATGACTGAAATTTAAGCGTCACGGTTCGCGTCCCCTCGCAGCCTCGCTCGGTAGCTCCATCCGAGCCGCCCCATGGGAGGGCGGCCTTGCACAGGAGACTCCCCGATGACCCGTATCTCGCGTTCGCTTCTCCTCGCCGCCTCCGCCTTGGCCCTCACCGCCACGGCGGCGACGGCCCACGAGCGGCCCCGCGCCGCTCGCCCGGCTCATGCTTCGGCGAGCTCCGCCACCCTGGTCGGCGTGGCGGCCGCCAATCCCGACTTCTCGACCCTGGTCGCGGCGGTCCAGGCGGCCGGCCTGGCGGACACCCTGTCCGGCAGCGGCCCCTTCACCGTCTTCGCCCCGACCAACGCCGCCTTCGAGACCCTGCCCGACGGCACGGTCGAGCGTCTGGTCCAGCCGCGCCAGCGCGCCCGGCTGACCCGCATCCTGACCTACCACGTCGTGCCCGGTCGCATCTCCGCGGCAGATCTCGCCACCGCCGTGCGCGTCGGCGGCGGCAGCGCGGCCCTGACGACGGTCGAGGGCGGCCGACTGACCGCTCAGGACGCCGGGCGCGGCCGTCTGCGCCTGACCGATTCGACCGGCGAGACCTTCTGGATCACCGCGGCCGACGTGAACGCCTCCAACGGCGTGATCCACGTCATCGACGGCGTCCTGACGCCCGGCCATTGACGCTCGGCGGACAGCAAAACGGCCGGCGGAGCGATCCGCCGGCCGTCATGATTCTGCGAAGGCGATGCGGCTATTCGCCGGCGCGGACCTGCTCGCGCGCCACCGAAGCCAGCTCGTCCATCTTGGAGCGGATCTCGCCCTCCGAAACGCTGATGCCCGAGCCCTTGAAGTCCTGATCCAGCTTCCTGAACACGTCCTCGTCGCCGGGCTGTTCGAAGTCGGCGCGGACCACCGCCTTGGCGTAATCCTCGGCCGACTCGGGGCTCAGCCCCATCTTTTCGGCCGCCCACAGCCCCAGCAGCTTGTTCCTGCGGGCCATGGCCTTGAATTCTTGCTCCTGATCGAGGGCGTATTTGGACTCGAAGCCCTTTTCCCGATCGTCGAAGGTCGTCATGCGTGGTCGTCGCTCCTCGGGCCGTCCGCGAACGCGGCGGCGGGCCGTGGTCTATATCCGCCGTCGCCCGCAAGGCAATGGATAACGGCTCGCAGCCCGACGGTCGTGCACGGATCAAGCCCGGTGTGGCCAAAGGGTTGCGGCCGGTCCGGCTTCCGGGTCGGCGTTTGTGTCGCAGGGCGATTTCGGCTAAGGCGGGCGCGAAACATTCCCCGCTCAGCTCGAGACCGGATCGCGCCGCCCAGACGAACCCTCTGGCCGCGCGATTTTCGTTTTCGGCGACGCCCAGAGAGGCCCGGTCAAGGACCGACATGATGACCCCCAAGCGCAAGAAGATCTACGAAGGCAAGGCCAAGATCCTCTACGAGGGCCCCGAGCCCGGCACCCTGATCCAGTACTTCAAGGACGACGCCACCGCCTTCAACGCCCAGAAGAAGGCGACGCTGGAAGGCAAGGGCGTGCTGAACAACAAGATCAGCGAGTTCATCATGATGCGGCTGAACGGCATCGGGGTGACGAACCACTTCATCAAGCGGCTGAACCTGCGCGAACAGCTGATCCGCGAGGTCGAGATCATCCCGCTCGAGGTCGTGTGCCGCAACATCGTCGCCGGCTCGCTCAGCCAGCGCCTCGGCATCGAGGAGGGCACGCCCCTGCCCCGCTCCATCATCGAGTTCTACTACAAGAAGGACGAGCTCAACGACCCGATGGTCACCGAGGAGCACATCACGGCCTTCAACTGGGCGAGCACCCAGGAGATCGACGACATCCTGGCCATGACGCTGCGGGTCAACGACTACCTGTCGGGCATGTTCGGCGCGGTCGGAATCACCCTCGTGGACTTCAAGATCGAGTTCGGCCGGGTCTGGGAGAACGACTTCGCCCGCATCATCCTGGCCGACGAGATCAGCCCCGACAGCTGCCGGCTGTGGGACTCGTCCACCGGCGAGAAGCTGGACAAGGACCGCTTCCGCCGCGACCTGGGCAACGTCATCGAGAGCTACGCCGAGGTGGCGCGTCGCCTCGGCATCATGAAGGACATGCCGACCGTGATTCAGGGAGGACTGCACTGATGGCCCCCAAGACTTCAACCAAGGTCAAGGTTCACGTCTTCCTCAAGCCCGGCGTGCTCGATGTCCAGGGCAAGGCCGTCGAAGGCGCCTTGAAGGGCCTCGGCTGGGGCGGCGTGTCGAACGCCCGTGTCGGCAAGCTGATCGAGTTCGACCTCGACGGCGCCGAGGACCCCGCCGCCGAGGCCAGGAAGATGTGCGAAACGCTGCTGGCCAATACGGTGACCGAAAGCTACCGCATCGAGGTCGGCTGAGGCTTTCGCCGGAGCCGCGGCGGCGCTAATCGCGTTTCTCGACGAACGAGAGGAGCCCGCCATGACCTTCACCGTCACTTCCAACGATTTCCGGGACGGCGCGACCCTGCCGGACGCGCAGGTCTACGCCCAGGGCAACCGCTCGCCCCATCTGGCCTGGTCGGGCGCGCCGGAGGGGACGAAGTCGTTCGCCATCACCTGTTATGACCCGGACGCGCCGACCGGCTCGGGCTTCTGGCACTGGACGGTGGCCAACATCCCCGCCGACGTCACCGAGATCGCGGCGGGCGGCCCGGTCCCGGCGGGCGCCGTCGAAGGCCGCACCGACTTCGGCCAGCCGGGCTTCGGCGGGGCCGCGCCGCCGGCCGGACACGGTCCGCACCGCTACATCTTCACCGTCTTCGCGGTCGACGTGGAGAAGCTGGACGTGACGCCCGAGGACAGCGGGGCCAAGTTCGGCTTCAACCTGCACTTCCACACGCTCGCCAAGGCGCAGATCACGGGCGTCTATGAGAACAAGGGCTGAGGCCATCCACAGGGGGAACGCGATGAGAGCGATTGCACTGACGGCCATGCTGACGGCGCTGACGCTGACGGCGCCTGCGCAGGCTCGCCAGGAGGCGGCGACCGCACCGGCCGAAGCCACGGCCACGCCGGCCGGCATCCCGCTGGACAGCGCTTGGCGGCGCGCGGTCCACACCCATGCCCAGGCGAACCTGGCCCATCCCAGCTGGGGTTGGCGGCATTCGGAGCGCAACTATCTGCTGGCCCTGTCGCTGGCCCAGGCCGAGGGGCTGAGCGTCGACCCTGACGTCCTGTTCGCCGCCGCCTTCCTGCACGACTGGGGCGGGATCGCGCCGTTCGCGTCGCCGGGCGTCGACCACGCTGTGCGCTCGGTGGAACTGGCCGAGCCCTTCCTGCGCGACGCGGGCTTTCCGATGGAGAAGTTCCCGGCCGTCCGCGCCGCCATTCTGGGCCACATGTACGACAAGGAGCCGGAAGGCCCCGAAGCCATCGTCATGCACGACGCCGATGCGCTGGATTTCCTCGGCGCGCTGGGTGCGGCGCGGCTGCTGGCGGCGACCGGCGAGGGCGACGATTACGATCGCGCCCTGCGGACGCTCGAGACCTTCGCCACCGCCATCCCGCCCCGGCTGAAGACCCAGACCGCCCAGCGCATGGCGCCAGAGCGCGTCGCCGTCATGTCCGACTTCCTCGCCCGCGTGCGCAGCGAAACGCCGGAGGGCTCCCGCCCCTAAGGATCGCTCTGCGGAGGTTGCGTTCGCGCGACACCGCTCTCTAAGCTGATCAGGTCTCCGGGGGGAGGAATCGTGACCGACAGCGTTCGACCGTTCGCGCCCAGCCATCCGCTGGACCGCACCTTCTTTCTCGTCTTCCTGATCATCGCCGTCGTAGCGGTTGCGGGGGGCTTCCTGCCAAGACTGGAGACCATCTTCTCCGGAGAGCGGGACTGGCCGCCCTTCGCCGTCCATGTTCACGCCGTCCTGTTCTACGGCTGGATCGCCTTCCTCGGCGCGCAGATCGTGCTGGTCCGAAGCCGCAACATGGCTCTGCACAAGCGGATGGGGCTGTTCGGCCTGGGCCTCGCCGCCGCCATGGTCGTCGTCGGGGCCTGGATGGCGCTGACCATGGCCGAGTGGCACTGGGCGCGCGGGGCTCAACGCGCCGCGGGCTTCCTGCCGGTGCCCCTGACCGATCTGGTGATCTTCACCGTCCTGATCGGAGCGGCCGCCCTGCTGCGTCGCGACGGAGCCGCGCACAAGCGGCTGATCCTCATGGGCACGACCCAGATTCTGGGCGCGGGCTTTGGACGGATGAACCTGTACGACGCGCCGGCGACGCCCTTCCTCCCGGCGCTCGAGCCCATGATCGGCCTCTACAGCGAACTCTGGATCATCCTGGCGGCGGCGGTGATTTTCGACGTGGTGACACGGGGTCGGCCCCACCCTGTCTATCTGATCGGCATCCCCTTCATGCTGGCGATGCAGTTCGCGGCGTCCAACCTGCTCACCTGGCCCGGCTGGCTGCCCTTCATCCAGGGCGCGCTCGACCTGAGTTGATCCGCCCCGCCCCTGACAGGCGCGGCGAACCCTGCTACAGGCCCGCGCCATGAGCGCCGCCGTCATCGTCTTCCCCGGTTCCAACTGCGACCGCGACTGCAAGGTCGCCATCGAGCGGTCCACGAACGAGCGGGTCGAGATGGTCTGGCACCAGGAGACCGAGCTGCCGAAAGCCCTCGATCTGATCGTCCTGCCGGGCGGATTTTCCTACGGCGACTATCTGCGTTGCGGGGCCATGGCGGCCCAGTCGCCGGTCATGCAGGCCGTGAAGAAGGCCGCGGACGACGGCGTGGCGGTGGTCGGCATCTGCAACGGCTTCCAGATCCTGTGCGAGGCCGGGATGCTGCCGGGCGCCCTGCTCCGGAACGCCGGGCTGAAATACGTCTGCAAGCCCATCAGCCTGGAAGTCGCCAACGGCCAGACCCGCTTCACCGCCGGCTATCAGGGCCAGCGCGAGGTGGTGATGACCCAGGGCAACGGCGACGGAAACTACTTCGCCGACGCCGAGACCCTCGCCCGCATCGAGGGCGAGGGCCAGGTGGTGTTCCGCTACGTCGACAACCCCAACGGCTCGGTCGGCGACATCGCGGGCCTGCAGAACGCGCAGGGCAATGTGCTCGGCATGATGCCCCACCCGGACCGCGCCTTCGAGGCCGAGCTGGGCTCCGCGGACGGCGCGGTCCTGTTCCGGTCGATCTACGCGGCCGCCTAGACCTCGTCTTCGTCGACGGCTTCGTCGTCGGTGACGCCTTCGAGTTCGCCGTTGTCCGAGCCGTACTCGGTGTCGTCCTCGTCCGATCCGAGGACCGAGGTGTTCTCGTCGAGGAGGTCTTCGTCGTCGCTGTCCTGGGACGCGGACTGGAAGTCGCGCTCCTCTTCCGGCGCGGCGACGGTGTTGCCGACGTCGCCCTGCTGATTGAGTTCACGCTCGCCCATGCCCAGTCCCTGTTCGCGGCCCCGGGTGGCCTCGACGTCGGTGGGATCGAAGGTCTCGTCGGTGTTGGTCGCGTCGGTCATCGTGGCTCTCCGCTGCCAGGGGCGCGGAACAGCTCGCGCCCACAGTCGCCGTAACCCGCGCCCCGCTCGCGCGTTTCAGCTTGGCCGCAGACTCATTTGCCGCACACGCGAAGGTGAACCGCGCGGCTGCGAAGGCGTAGATTACCCGGAGGAGAAGCCCGCCATGTCATCCATCGTCCGCCCGTCTGGCGCCGACCGCACCCGCCGCCTGATCGTTCTGGCGTCCGCCCTGTTCGCCGTGGTGGCGGGTCAGCTGCAGCAGTTCGCTGGGCTGGGACAGACGCCGGCCGAGTTCTCGGCCGACAGCGACGCGACGCTGCGCGTGGTCGGCTGGGCCTTCGCCATCTGGGGACCGATCTACCTGGGCCTGATCGCCTACGCCGTGCGCCAGGTCCTGCCTCAGACCGGAGAGAGCGACATGATCCGCGCCTTCGGCTGGCCTTCGGTTCTGGCGCTGCTGGGCATCGGCTGGTGGATCCTGGCGGCCGCCTGGGACGCGGAGGTCGCGACCATCGTGCTGATCTTCGGCTCGCTGATCGTGCTGCTGATCCCGCTCCTGACCCATGCCCGGTCGATCCGCGCCCTGTCGCGTGGCGATCGCGACCGGTGGCTGACCGTCTGGCCTTTGGCGGCGCTGGCCGGTTGGCTGACCGTAGCCTCTCCGGTGAACCTGCTGACGGTGGCCACCGGCAACGGCGACCTGCCCGCCGCCCTGCCGCCGACAGCGTGGGCGCTTCTGGCCGTCGCGATAGTCGCGGCCTTCGCCTTGTTCGTAACGTGGCGCGTGCGGGTGCTGGCCTATCCCATTCCCGTCGCCTGGGGTCTGCTCGGCGTGTTCGTGGCGGAACAGGACAAGGGCAACCTGACGCTGGCGTTCGGCGCGCTGGCGGCGTCGCTGATCGTCCTGGGCGGCGCGCTCTGGCTGGTTCTGGGCCTGCGCCGCGATCGTCCCGCCGAGGCCCTCGCCTAGTCGGCCGGGGCGACCGGGCCGCCGCTCAGGCGGCGCTCGTCCGGATCGTGTTGGGGGGTGAAGCTGTTCGACTCGGTCATCCGCTTGGCATGGGGCTGCGGCCCCGGATCGCCCGAGGGCGAGACGCCGCCGGATCCCAGCCGCTCCTCGGCTCCCGAATCGTCACGGGGATGGCCGGGCTCCGGCAGGGCCTGGGTGTCGTACAGCTCGGGCGGCGGCGCGTCTGGCCCCGCCCCGACGTCGAACACGCCTGGGTCGTCAAAGCCGATGCTGCCCACGCCATGCGCCGAGCCGGTCAGGCGCTGATGGCGGCTGGTCATGGCGACGGCAGGGGCCAGGGCGTCCATCTCGGCCGTCACCGCCGGATCGTTGGAGCGATCCATCTGCTGGTGATCGGCAGGCGTGGGCGTGGTCTCGGAGCCGGTGCGGGCCATCAGACCCCCTCCCCGTCCACGCCCTCTTCATCCTCGTCGTCCGCGCCGTCGATGGCGTCGTCCGCTTCGCGCGGTTCGATCACCCGGCTCTCGCCCTCGCGGCCGAGCCCTTCGGCGATGGCGGACGCGCCCGCATCGTCGGCGGCGATCTCGGGGGCCGCGCCGTCGTCGGGCGTCGCGGCGGGGTCGATGGGCTGGTCGGTCATGGGAGTCTCCTTGGCTCACCGTTGAGCGCCGGGGCCCGGTTGCGGTTCCGCGACCGAAAGGTGTCGAGAATGTAATGATGCCGCAGGTTTACTTGGGCGCGGGGGCGGTGAAGATGCCCGCCGGGTGCGCGGGGGGCCGTCCGTCGCGTGCAGTAGCGTCCGCCAAGCCGGACGCCGGCGGAGGAGGAAGCCTTGGATAGACGTCAATTCCTTGCGGCCTGCGGGATCGGAGCGGGCGGCGTACTGCTGCCGGGCTTCGCCGGGCGGGCCATCGCGGCGAGCCAGCTGACCGAGACCATCGACGTGGCCGTCAAGAAGCGCCTGGCCGATTCGGGCCTCAGCGCCGCGACGGGGGCCGGCGCCTCCTATGCCGACGTGCGGGTGGGCCGCTACCTGCGCCAGTTCGTCATCACGCGGGAAGCCACCGTCCAGAACGTCGTCAACACCGAATCGACCGGCGTGGGCGTGCGCGTGATCGCCGACGGGGCCTGGGGCTTCTCGGCCACCAACACCATGACGCCCGAGGCCGTGGCCGAGGCCGCGCGGCTCGCCGTCGCCATCGCCAAGGCCAACGCCGTCAACCAGACGCAGCCCGTCCAGCTGGCCCCCACGCCCGGCGTCGGCGAGGTCAGCTATCGCACCCCGATCCGGCGCAACGCCATGGAGGTGCCGATCGCCGAGAAGGTCGAGCTGCTGCTGGGCGTCAACGCGGCGGCGCAGGCGGCCGGGGCCAACTTCGTCAACTCCCAGCTCTTCCTCGTGAACGAGCAGAAGTACTTCGCCTCGACCGACGGCTCCTACATCGACCAGGACGTGCACCGCATCTGGGCGCCCTTCACCGTCACCGCGGTCGATCCCGCCTCGGGCAAGTTCCGCAGCCGCGAGGGCCTGTCGGCCCCGATGGGCCTCGGCTACGAATATCTGGACGGCAACGCCGCCGACAAGCTGAACGGACCCGGCGGCATCATCAGCTATGGCATGTCCTACGACATGCGCGAGGACGCGGAGGCCGCGGCCCGTCAGGCGCGCGAGAAGCTGACCGCCAAGTCGGTCGAGCCGGGCCGTTACGACCTGGTCCTGGACCCCAACCACTTGGGTCTCACCATCCACGAGTCGGTCGGCCACCCGCTCGAGCTCGACCGCGTGCTCGGCTACGAGGCCAACTACGCGGGCACCAGCTTCGCCACGCTCGACAAGCGTCGCGACCGGTTCCGCTATGGGTCGGAGATCGTCAACCTGTTCGCCGACAAGACCCAGGTCGGCAGCCTGGGCGCCGTGGGCTACGACGACGAGGGCGTGGCCACCAAGCGCTGGCCGCTGGTCGATCAGGGCATCCTGGTCGACTACCAGTGCACGCGGGATCAGGCCCACATCCTGGGCAAGACGGAATCGGACGGCTGTTCCTACGCCGACAGCTGGTCGACGGTTCAGTTCCAGCGCATGCCCAACGTCTCACTGGCGCCGGGCCGCACGCCGATGACGGCGGCCGACATGATCGGCAATGTCGAGAACGGCATCTACATCCTGGGCCGCGGCTCCTTCTCGATCGACCAGCAGCGCTACAACGCCCAGTTCGGCGGCACCCTGTTCTACGAGATCAAGAACGGCCAGATCACTCAGCCGCTGGAGGACGTCGCCTATCAGATGCGCACGCCCGAGTTCTGGGCCGCCTGCTCGGCCATCTGCGACGAGAGCGACTATCGCCTGTTCGGCTCCTTCTTCGACGGCAAGGGACAGCCGTCGCAGGTCTCGGCCGTCAGCCACGGCTCCTCGACCACCCGTTTCGACGGGATCAACGTCATCAACACCGCGCGTTCGCTCGGCTGATCGGATCGGAGGGACAATCCCATGAGCATCATGACCGAAGCCGAAGCCAAGGCCATTCTCGACAAGGTGATCGCCCTGTCGCGGGCCGACGAATGCACGGCCACCCTGACGGGCTCCATCGAGGGCAACATCCGCTTCGCCCTGAACAACGTCTCGACGTCGGGCGTGGTGTCGAACACCGACCTGGGCGTCCAGGTGGCGTTCGGAAAGCGGGTCGGCACCGCCTCGATCAACGAGTTCTCGGACGCCGCGCTCGAGCGCGTCGTTCGTCGGGCCGAGGACCTGGCCCGACTGGCGCCCGAGAACCCGGAGTTCATGCCGGCGGTCGAGCGCCAGACCTATCGCCCGACCGAGACCTTCAGCCAGGCGACGGCCGACATCACGCCCCAGCAAAGGGCCGAGGTGGCGCGCGCCTCGATCGAGCCCTGCAAGGCGCAGAACCTGATCGCTGCGGGCTTCCTTCAGGACGGCCAGAGCTTCTTCGCCTCGGCCAACTCCAACGGCAACTTCGGCTATCAGCGATCGACCGAGGCTGACTACACCTGCACCGTGCGAACCGAGGACGGGCGCGGGTCCGGCTGGGTGGCCAAGAACGTCCAGGACATCCGCAGCTTCAACGCTTCGGACGACATCCAGATCGCCATGCGCAAGGCCGCCGCTTCGGCCGACGCCCAGGCGCTGGAGCCCGGCAAGTACACGGTGATCCTGGAACCGGCGGCGGCGGCCGGCCTGATCAGCTTCATGTTCAACTTCTTCAACGCTCGCCCGGCCGATGAAGGCCGCAGCTTCCTGTCCAAGGCGGGCGGCGGCAACAAGATCGGCGAGCAGGTGTTCGACCCGCGGGTGAACTTCTACTCCGACCCGGCCGATCCGAATGTGCCCGCCCTGCCCTGGGACGGCGACGGCCTGCCGCGCGAGCGCATTTCCTGGGTCGAGGACGGCAAGATCTCCAACCTGATCTATGGCCGCTACTGGGCTCAGCGTCAGGGCAAGACCCCGACGGCGGGACCAGGCAACGTCATCATGACGGGTGGCACCAAGTCGACCTCGGACCTGGTGCGCGAGACCGAGCGCGGGATCCTGGTCAGCCGGACCTGGTACATCCGCATGGTGGACCCGCAGACGGTGCTGCTGACCGGCCTGACGCGCGATGGCACCTTCTACATCGAGAACGGCGAGCTGCGGTATCCGCTGAAGAATTTCCGCTTCAACGAGTCGCCTGTCATCATGCTGAACAACATCGACGAGCTGGGCCGTCCGGTCCGGGTCGGCGACGGCCAGACCATGATGATCCCGCCGATGCGTCTGAGGGACTTCACCTTCACCTCGCTGTCCGACGCCGTCTGACGGATCTTCGCGTGTGTCCCTGAGTACCCTGACACGCGCGGACCTGTTTCGCCTTCTGGCGGGGGGAGCGGCGGCGACGTTGCTCCCCTCTCCCGCGGCGGCCCAGACCACCTACGACTTCTGGTTCACCCGCCTGCGCTATCAGTCGGGCAACTGGGACGTGGACGAGCGCATGCCCGCCAACGTCCTGACCTCGCTGGTCGACTACACCAATCTGCGCGTCGATCCGGAAGAGCGGGTGATCGATCTGGCCGATCCCGCCATGCTGACCGCCCCCTTCTGCTACATGGCCGGCCACAAGCTGGTGGAGTTCAACCAGGCCGAGGCGAGGAACTTCCGCACCTATGTCGAGAACGGCGGCTTCGTTTTCGTCGACGACTGCAACCACGACATCGACGGCCTGTTCGCCCGCACTTTCGAGCGCCAGATGGCGGCCCTGTTCGGCGAGGGCGCGCTGGACAAGATCCCCAACGACCACCCGATCTACTCGGCGTTCTTCGACTTCCCCGATGGTCCGCCCAACACCTCGATGGAGCTGAACGGCTGGGGCGACGACCTGGTCCACGACTACCTCAAGGCCATCATCGTCGATGGCCGGATCGGGGTGCTCTATTCCAACAAGGACTACGGCTGCGAGTGGGATTACGACTGGCGGAACAAGCGCTTCCTGGCCGAAGACAACACCAGGTTCGCCGTCAACATCGTCATCTACGCCCTGACCGCCTGACGCCTCCCCTCCCCGGACGCCGCATGACCACGCCCACCGAAGCCGAGATCAAAGCCAAGCTCAGCCAGCTCACCGAGCTGAAGGCCGCCATCGGCCAGGCCGTCGTGGGTCAGAACGAGGTGGTGGAACTACTGCTGGTCGGCCTGCTGGCCGGCGGCCACTGCCTGATCGAAGGCGTGCCCGGACTGGGCAAGACGCTGCTGGTCCGCACACTGGGCCAGGCCCTGTCGCTGGAGTTCCGCCGCGTCCAGTTCACGCCCGACCTGATGCCCAGCGACATCCTCGGCACCGAGGTGATGGAGGAGGATCACGGCACGGGCCGACGGAGCTTCCGCTTCCAGCCCGGTCCGGTCTTCACCAACCTGCTGCTGGCCGACGAACTGAACCGCACCCCGCCCAAGACCCAGGCTGCGCTTCTGGAAGCCATGCAGGAGCACACGGTCTCCTACGCCGGCACGACCTATCGACTGGAGGAGCCCTTCTTCGTCCTCGCGACGCAGAACCCCTTGGAGCAGGCGGGAACCTATCCCCTACCCGAGGCCCAGTTGGACCGCTTCCTGCTGAACATCCGCGTCGGCTATCCGACGGCCGAGGAGGAGCGCGCCATTCTGGTCCAGACCACCGGCGCGGGTGCTGGCGCCGTGCCCCAGGTCATGACCGGGGCTGACGTCGTGACGCTGCAGTCCTGGGTTCGGCAGGTGCATGTGTCGGACGGGCTGCTGGGCTGGATCACCGCTTTGGTCCGCGCCACCCGGCCGTCGCCGGAAGCGCCCAAGGCCATCGTCGACTACGTCCGCTGGGGCGCGGGCCCTCGCGCGGGTCAGGCCCTGATGCTGGCGGCCAAGGCGCGGGCCTTGGTGCATGGACGGCTAGCCGCCACTCGGGACGACGTGCGCGCGCTGGCCGCGCCGGTGCTGCGCCACCGCATTCTGCTGTCCTTCGCCGCCGAGGCGGAGCGCAAATCCCCCGACGACGTGGTCGCCGCGCTGCTGGCCGCCCTGCCCGCCCCCGGGAGCGACTGAGAGCGGTGTCCCCGCTCGATCTCCCGCCAGACCTGAGGACGCGGCTGCGTCGCCTGTCCATCACGCCGCGCCGCGCGGCCGTGATCGCTTCGGCCGGCCAGCACGCGAGCCGCAATCGCGGCGGCGCCCAGGAGTTCGCCCAGTATCGGGCCTATGAGCGCGGCGACGACCTGCGTCAGATCGACTGGAAGCTCTACGCCCGCTCGGACCGCTTCTTCGTCCGCGACGCCGAACGCGAGAGCCCGGTCACCGTCTGGATCGTCCTGGACGCCAGCGCCTCCATGGCCCAGCCCGACCTGAAGACGCCGAACTGGTCGCGCTTCGACGCCGCGCGGCGGCTGGCGGCAGCCCTGGTCGAGATCGCCGTCAATCAGGGCGATCGCTTTGGCCTGGTGATCGAGACGGCCACCGGCCCGATGGTCGTCCCCCCCGGCGGCGGCGCGCGCCAACGGGACCGCGTCCTGCTGACCATGGCCCCGATCCAGCCCGCCGGGATCGCTCGCTGGGACCGCGACGTCGGCGTCTACGGCGAACGGTTCGGAAGCACCGACGTGGTTCTGATACTGTCAGATGGCTTCGACGCCGCCTGCGTCGAGACCGCCGAGCGCCTGGCGATGTCGGGGCGCGACGTCGCCATGATCCGGGTTCTGACCGCCGACGAGCGCGACTTCCCCTTCGACCAGGGCTACCGCTTCGTCGACCCGGAAACGGGCGCCCAGCTGGTCGGCGACGGCCCGGCGCTGAGGGCCGACTTCCTCCGCCGTTTCGCCCAGGCCCGCGAGGCCCTGTCCGACCGTCTGGACGCCCACGGGGTGCGCCATGCCGAGCACTTCGCAGACCGCCCCGCGGACGAGCCGATCCGCGCCCTGTTCCGCCCCGAGGCCGCGCGATGAGCCCGGCGCTGCTCTTCCCGCTCGGCCTGCTGGCGCTCGCGGCGCTCGCTATTCCGCTGATCATCCACATCGCCCGGCGCACCGAGAGCCGCACGGTCGCCTTCGCCGCCCTCGCCTGGCTGGAGGAGCGGCCCAAGCCCCGGCGGCGGCTGCGGCTGGACGAGCTCTGGCTGCTCGCAGCCCGTCTGCTGTTGCTGACGCTTCTCGCCCTCTGGCTCGCCCAGCCGGTGCTGTGGGGCGCGGCCGACACCCGGCCGGTCGTGGCGATCGCCTCCGGCGTCGATCCCGCCTCCCTTGAGGTCGACAAAAACGCCCGCCGCGTCTGGCTGGCACCCGGCTTTCCCGAGGTCGGCGTCGGCCCGGCCCCCGCGCCCATGACCGGACTCGTCAGCCTGATCCGCCAGCTCGACGCCGAACTGCCCGACGGCGCGCCGCTCCGCATCGTCGCGCCCGCCGTCATCGACGACGCCGACGCCCAGCGCCCGATCTTGACCCGCGAGGTGGACTGGACCCCGGCCGCCCAGAATCGCGCGGTGTCTACCCTGGACGCTCCCGCTCCGCCGCGCCTGACCGTCCGCTTCGACGCCGAGGGCGAGGCCGCCGTCCGCTACCTCCGCGCCGCTACGACCGCGTGGGCCGAGGAAGGCGAAGAGCCGGCCTTCGAGGCCGCGGCCGTCGACCGGCCCCTGCCTGGCGACGCACGCGCCATCGTCTGGCTGTCGACCTCGACCCCGCCCCAGGCTGTCATCGACCGGGTCCGGTCAGGGGCCACGGTCCTGACCACCGGCGGCCTGCGCCTGCCCGTCGACGGCGAGCTGCGCCCGGTCTGGGTCGATGCCGACGGCGCTGTGATCGCCTCGGAAGGGCACATCGGACGCGGTCGCGCGGTCGTCGTTTCTCGCGCCCTGACGCCGCAGGACCTGCCCGCCCTGCTCGAACCCGACTTCCCCGACCGCCTGTGGGCCCTGCTCGCCCCGCCGCCCGAGCCGACCCGCGTCGCCGCCGCCGACCACGCGCCGCTGACGGGTGCCGCGCCCTACGCCCAACCGCCGCTCGACCTGCGTCCGTGGCTGGCGCTCCTGATCGCCCTCGTCTTCGCCGGCGAACGCTGGCTGGCGACCCGCCGCGTGCGAGGGCCCGCGCCATGACGGCGATCCCCCTGCTGCTCCAGCCCCAGCGCCGGGCCCAGTGGCGCGCCCTGATCGACACCCTCGCCCTTGGTCTTCCGGCCACGCTCGTCGTCGGCATTCTGGGCTGGCGCGTCGGCGGATGGGGCCTGACGATCCTCCTCGCTTTCCTGACCCTCGCCGCTGTGGTCGGCCTCGGCGTGTGGCGCGCCCGTCGGCTGGACCAAAGCTGGCTGATCCGTTCGCTCGACGCGCGCCTCGCCGCCTTCGAGGACAGCGCCGCGCTGCTGTTCGCCGATGGCCGGGCGCTCGACGGCTTCCGCGCCCTCCAGCGCCGTCGCCTCGAGGCCCGCGCCGGAGAGGCGGCAAGCCTCGACCTGAACCCGCCCTGGTCCCGGCGGCCCATCGCCGTCGCGTGGGCGGCGGCTGTGGTTCTCGCCGCCGCGATCCTCCTGTGGCCCGCCGCCCGCACCGAGAGCGCCACCTCAACCGACCCGGCCGCCCCGGCCGCCGCTGGTCCGCCCGTCCTGACCTCCTTCCGCCTGCGCATCGTTCCGCCCGCCTACACCGGCCTGCCCGCCCGCGAGCAGGCGACGCTGGACGCCAGCGTGCCCCAAGGCTCGCGCCTGGAATGGACCGTCGGCCTGTCGCCCGCCCCAACCTCGGCCGCCCTGTCCTTCCCCGAGGCGTCGCCTCTGCCGCTGGTGCGGACCGGCGACGTCTGGTTCGCCAATCGGGTCGCGGCCCAGCCGTTCCTCTACCGCGTCGAGGCCCCCGATCTGGCGCGCCAGCGGCTGGGCCGCATCGACGTCGTCGCCGACGCCCCGCCCGCCATCCGCCTGATCGAGCCTGACAGCCAGCTGGTCCAGATCGCGCCCGGCCAGACCCGCTGGACCGTCGTGTTTGAAGCCTCCGACGACTACGGCGTCCTGTCCGCCGCCGCCCTGCGGATCACCCTGGCCAAGGGCGAGGGCGAACAGGTCACCGTCACGGAAACCACGCGCGGCATCGCCGGAACCGGAGAGGCCCGTCAGCGCCGTTACGCCATCACCTTCGACCTGGCCCGCGAAGGCATGGAGCCCGCCTCGGATATGATCGTGCAGCTGATCGTCACCGACAACCGGCCGAGCGGTGCCCAGAGGGTCGAAGGGCCGAGCGTCATCCTGCGCTGGCCTTCGGCGCTGGGTCTGGCGGACGGGCTGGACGGCATGGCCCAGTCGGTCCTCCCCGCCTACTTCCGCAGCCAGCGCCAGATCATCATCGACGCCGAGGCCCTGATCGCCGAGCAGCGGCGTCTGGACCGACCGACTTTCGTGAGCCGCTCCAACGCCCTTGGCGGCGACCAGGCGACGCTGAGAAACCGCTACGGCCAGTTCATGGGCGGGGAGAACGAGCCCGTCGGCAACGCCCTGCCCACCAATGACGCGCCCGCGCGTCCGGCCTCGCCGCCCTTGCCGACCAACGATGCACCGGCGGCCTCGACCACCCAGACTCCGGCACGGACTCCGGAACGTCCCCCGCTGGAAGAAGGCCACAGCTACGACGACGGTCACGATCACGGTCCGGCGCCGGAGGGGGGTGGATTCTTCGGCTCGGCGGTGGATGTGCTGAACGAGTTCGGCCACGCCCACGACAGCGGCGACGCGGCGACCCTGTTCGATCCCGGCACCCGTTCGACCCTGTCCCAGGCGCTGGACGCCATGTGGGCCTCCGAGCGGGCGCTCCGGCAAGGCGAGCCCGCCGCCGCCCTGCCCCACGCCTACCGCGCGCTCGACCTGCTGAAAGAGGCGCAGCAGGCCACGCGCATCTTCCTGCGCCGCGTCGGGTCCGACCTGCCGCCTGTCGACATGGCCCGCCGCCTGACGGGTGACCGGGACGACATCGTCGCCGGCGCCCTGGCCCCTGCCCCCGAGCGCGACCCCGAGAGCCCCGCCGTCGCCGCCTGGCGCGCGCTGGAGGATCGCCCTGGCCGCCGCGCCACGCCCAATCTGAGCGCCTTGGACGCCTGGGTGCGCCAGAACGCGAGCCGCATCGCAGACCCGCTCGCGCTGCGCGCCGCCATCGACATGGTGCGGGCCGAGCCAACCTGTGCGGAGTGTCGCCGCCGTCTGCGAGGTCTGCTGTGGGGCGCCATCCAGCCTCCTTCGACCGCCGTAGACCGTCGCCCCGCGCCTCCGGCGCGGGGTCGCCGCTACCTGGACTCCCTCAGATGAACGGCCTGTCGGACCTTTGGCTCGCCGCAGTGATCGGGGCCGTCTGCATCATGGCGCTGGCCCGGTTGGCCCTGTGGCGACGCAGGGCGGCCGCCGGTCACGGCGGACCTCAGTGGCGGTTCCCGGCGCTGGCCGGATTGAACCTGCTCGCGGCCCTGCTTCTCTATCTGACGCTCAATCCCCCGGATGTGGGCGTGCGCGCCGGGCGGCTGGTCGTCCTGACGGCCGGCGCCCCGTCGACCGTCGAGACGCAGGCCGGTGACGTCCTCGTGGCGCTGGCCGAGGCCGGAACGGGCGCTGGCGAGCGGGTCCCGGACCTTGCTACGGCGCTGCGACGCCACCCCGAGGTCCGCGCCGTCCGCTTAGTGGGCGCCGGACTGACCGCGCGGGATCGCCTCGCCGTGGACCGGCCAATCCTGTTCGAGGCTCCTCCCCTGCCGGAGGGCTTTGTTCAACTGACGCCGCCAGAACCGGTCGCCGCGGGCGCGCCCTTCACCGTCAGCGGGGCCGTCGGCGCGCTACCGGCCGGAATAGTGGAGCTGGTCGACCCCTCGGGCGCCGTCGTCGACCGCGCGAGGGTCACGACGGATTCGCGCTTCATCCTGCGAGGCTCGGCTCGCGCGGCGGGTCTCACCCAGTTCGATCTGCGCCTGAAGAACGCCGAAGGCGCGGTGATCGAGCGCATCGACATCCCGCTTGAGGCGCGAGACCCGTCACCGCCTCGGGTCATCGTCATGGCGGGCGCGCCGGGTCCGGAACCCCGGTTCCTCCGACGCTGGGCCCAAGGCGCGGGCATCGATCTGTCGGTCCAGTTGTCCTTGGGGGCCGGCGTCGAACTGACGGCGCGACCCGCCCCGCTGACCCTCGCCGGCCTGTCCGAAACCGACCTTCTGGTCATTGACGAGCGGCGTTGGGACGGGCTGGGCGGAGGCGAGAAGGCGGTCGTGCGGACCGCCGTTGCCGGGGGGATGGGGCTGCTGCTGCGTCCGACCGGACCGCTGTCGGAGGCGACCCGGCGTGAGTGGGCGGCGCTGGGCGCGCCGCTCAGCGGGGGCGAGACGGTGCGGCCTCTGGCGCTGGAAGGCCCGACCGCGCCCGCCGATGAGGCCTCGCAAACCGATCAGGAGGCCCCGCCTGAGCTGACGCGGCGCGACTTCGCCGTCAGCCCGTCGGCGGCCGTGCTGCTGACCGACGCGGACGGGACCGCCTTGGCGACCTGGCGCCCTTACGGCTCGGGCCGGGTCGGCGTCTGGACCGTTGCGGACAGCTACGCCCTGATGCTGACAGGGCGAGAGGACGTCTATGGCGCGCTCTGGAGCCGGATGTTCTCGACCCTGGCTCGGCCGGAAGGCGGACCGGCGCCCAAACTGAGCGGGATCGTACGCGCTGGACAGAGGGCCACGGTGTGCGGGCTCCAGGACGGCGCCGTCATGACAGGGCCAGATGGGGGTCGCGCTCGCCTGCTCATTGACCCGCGGGCCGGTCCGACGGCCTGCGCCGCCTTCTGGCCGCTGCGATCCGGCTGGCACGCGGTGACGGGCGATGGCGGCGAGCGGGGCGTGGTGTTCGTCCACCCGGCAGATGCGACGCCATCTCTGATCGCGGCCGAGCTGCGCGATGCGACGCTGGCGCTCGCGGGCGAGGCGAGATCCAGCAGCTCTGCCGGACCCGGCCGCGCGGCTAGCTCGCCCTGGCCCTTCTCCATCGGCCTGCTCGCGGCGCTCGCGGCTCTGTGGTGGTTGGAGCGGAGACGACCCAACGCCGTGTCGCAGAGCGGTGATCCGCGACTGTCATAAGTCGCCGCAAGCCGCTAGGCTGCACGGGGGCTGAGGCGGGGCTTTGCATGCAGAGGACGCGACCGGCGTGGGGACGCACGGCGCTGATCGGATCGACCGGCTTCGTTGGCGGCGCCCTGTCGCGCGACGTAGCGTTCGACGCGAGCTATGCGTCGGCCACGATCGACCGGATGGCGGGCGAGTGCTTCGACCTCGTCATCTGCGCGGGCGCGCCGGCCGCCATGTGGCGGGCCAACGCCGACCCCGACGGCGATCTTGGCAATCTGGAAGCGCTCGCCGCCTCGGTCGGTCGGGCGCGGATCGGGCGGCTGGTGCTGATCTCGACCATCGCCGTTCTGGCCGACCCCGCCTCGGGGGCCGATGAGACCACCGCGGATTTCGAAACCGAAACGGCCTATGGGCGCCACCGTCGCTGGCTCGAGACCGCACTGTCCGACGCCTTTCCCACGCTCATTCTACGCCTGCCGGCCCTGTTCGGCCCGGGGCTGAAGAAGAACCTGCTGTTCGATCTGCGCCACCCGCTTCCCGCATTCCTCAAGCCCGATGCTTTCGGCGCCCTTGAGAGCGGGCTGAAAGGCGAAGCGGCCTCGGCCGTGACGTCGCTCTATGCGCTGAACGCGGAAACCGGTCTCTGGACGCTGGACCGCGCGGCCTTGACGGATCACCCGTACCGCCAGGCGCTGACGGAAGCGGTGGTCGCCGAGGGCCTGGGCGCGACGCAGTTCACCCATGCCGACAGCACCTTCCAGTTCTACGGGCTGAGACGTCTGGCCGACGACATCGACCTCGCCCTTAGGCTCGACCTGGACGTCCTGCACCTGGCGACGGAGCCCTGGGGGGCGGGTGATCTCAGCGAGCGGTTGACGGGTCGGTCGCTCCTGTCGACGACCGCCCCGCGCCGCACGGAGGATATGCGCAGCCGGCATGCGACGGCGTTCGGCGGGTCCGGGCCTTACCTCCAGTCGCGCGAGGCTGTGCTGGAGGCGATTCAGGCCGACTGGGCGTCGGGGGCGTGGTGATGCGGCTGGCCGTTTCCAACATCGCCTGGCGCCTCGAGGAGGCCGACGCCGCGCTGGATTGTCTGCAGGCGCTGGGCGTGGCGGGGCTGGAGATCGCTCCGGGCCTCACCTTTCCCGGAGAACCGGACCCGGTGAGACCGTCACCGTCGGCGGTCGACGCCTGGACCGTCGGACTTGAGCGCAGAGGTCTGACGCTGGCGTCCATGCAGTCGCTTTTGTTCGGCCGGGCCGAGGCGGCCCTTTTCGGTGACGACGACGGACGCCGGGCTTTCGAGGCCGGACTGGAGGCCGCCATCGACCTGGCGGCGCGGCTGGACTGCCCCAATCTGGTCCTGGGGTCGCCAGCGGCGCGACGGATCCCGAACGGCATGGACGCGCGGACCGCAGAGGCCATCGCGCTGGAGGTCATCGGTCGACTGGGCGATCGGTGCAGCCAAGTCGGATCGATCCTTTCGCTGGAGCCCAACCCCGCGATCTACGGCACGAACTTCCTCAACACCTGGGGCGAGACGCTGGCCTTTGTTCGGACGCTGGATCATCCCGCGGTCCGGCTCAATCTGGACATCGGCGCCCTGATCGTGAACGGCGAAACCGAAGCTGTGATCGACAGCCTGCCCCTTGCGATCGATCGCATTGGCCATGTTCACATCAGCGAGCCGGGACTCGCCGCGGCCCCGGCCGATCCGGCGGCGCTGAGCCCTCTGTTCGCCGCTCTCCAACGCCAGGGCCATGACGGCTGGGTCTCCATCGAAATGCGGAGCGGCGACGGCGACAACCTGGAAACGCTGCGGTCCTCGGTGGAGAAAGCGCGCGCGGCGCTCGCAGCGAGCGGAGCGGACCGGCCGTGAGCGTGGAGCACCTCGCCTCCTTCTGCATCGTCGGGGATCAGGATCAGGGTCTGCCGGATGATCTGCCGGTGCTGGTCAACCGGCTCGCGGTCGAGAACCTGCATTACGAGGTCCTCGTGGTGGTGGGAGAGTCCATGAGGCCCGCCCTGGCGGACGCTGGCCCGGCGCTGGCGGCGCTGCCCAACCTGCGGGTGCTGGTCGTGGCGGACGAGACCAATCCCTATCGCCGGCGCCGTCTGGCGGCCGCCGAGGCGCTGGGCGACGTCATAGTGATCACCGATCACGACGAGGCGGCGCGGCTGGACCTGACGGCCTTCGCGCGCGAAGCCCTGACCGGGGGCCGGATCGTCCTGGGGTCCCGGGCACAGGCGCGGGCCGGATTTCTGGCGCTTCACGGTCCGCTTCGGGTGCTGAGCGGCTATCGGGTCGACACCCGGGACCTGCGCACCCTGGCCCTGCCCAGAACCAGCCTGACCCGGCTTCTGGCCCGGCCGACCGCCGGCATCGACCTGCGCTTCGAAGCCAAGCGCGCGTCCGAGCGGTACGTCCGCAAGGTCGTAGACGCGCCGGGTCTGGATGATCGCCTGCTGCGCGGTCGCCGGATCGACCTGCTGGTGGAACTGGTGTCTGCGTCTGGCCCGAGGTTCCTGAAAGGCTTCGCCCTCGTCGCCCTCCTCACCCTGGGGGCCGCCCTCGTCTATGCGGCGTACGCCGTGGGGGCTCTGCTGCTGGTGGAGGATCTCCAGCCCGGCTGGTTCACGATCTCGATGGCGCTGAGCGGTTTGACGGCGTTCCTGTCCCTGTGGGCGGCGATCGGGTCGCTGGCCCAGGCCCGCATCCTCGAGCTGCTCGACAGCCGCCAGCGGGACGAGATCGTCGAGGAGCTGGGGGCCATCAGCTTCTTCCGGCAGGCGGACCCGCTGAACGTGGCCCTAACCGGCGGGTCCGGGCCGGGGAACCTGGCGTCGTGAAGCGGACTCCGAGCTTCGCCGCGCGCGGCTGGGCCGTGCCTGACTTCGACGTGAAGGGTCTGCACGAGCGTCGCACGCGGCACGTCGTTGTCATACCGGTTATGAACGAGGGCGATCGCATTCGCGGCCAGCTCGCGCGGATGCACGCGATTGGCCTGCACCTCGAGGCCGATATCCTGATCGCCGACGGCGGCTCGACCGACGGATCCACGGATCCCGAGTTCCTGCGCGGCATCGGCGTGCGGGCCTGCCTGACCAAGCGCGGGCCGGGCGCCCTGTCGGCGCAACTGCGATGCGCCTACGCCTGGGCCCTGGACGAGGGTTACGAAGGGATCGTCACCATCGACGGCAACGGTAAGGACGGGGTGGAGACCGTGCCGCAGTTCCTGGCGGCGTTGGACGACGGCTATGGCTATGCCCAGGCATCGCGGTTCATCCGGGGCGGGCATGCCGAGAACACGCCGTGGCTCCGGACGCTCGCCATCCGCCTCATCCATGCGCCGGTGCTGAGCCTGGCTGCCGGGCGCTGGCTGACCGACACGACCCAGGGCTATCGGTCCTATTCACGGGCCTATCTGCTCGACCCGCGCGTCCAGCCGTTCCGCGATGTCTTCGTCCGCTACGAGCTGCTGGCCTATCTGACGGTCCGGGCGTCCCAGCTCGGCTACCGCGTGCGGGAAATCCCGACGTCGCGCGTCTATCCGAAGGGCGAGGCGATCCCGACCAAGATCCAGGGCCTGCGTCCCCTGGTCGACCTGCTGGCCGTGCTGTGCCGCACCGTCACGGGCGCCTATCACCCGAAGTCCGGCCCCGCATGAGCCGCCCGGACTGGGACGCGGTGGTGATCGGCGGGGGCTTCTTCGGCTGCTGCCTGGCCCTGACGTTGCGGACGGCGTGTGATCGGGTGCTGGTCCTCGAGCGCGAGACCGAGCTGATGACGCGGGCGTCGCGGGTCAATCAGGCGCGGGTCCACACGGGCTTCCACTACCCCCGCAGCATGGTCACGGCGCGGCGTTCACGCGCGCTCCAATCACGTTTCGTCGCGGCCTTTCCGGAGGCGGTCGTCAGCGACTTCCGCATGCTCTATGCCATCGCCCGGCATCGCTCGAAGGTGACCGCGTCGCGGTTCTCGGCCCTGTTCCAGGCGCTGGATGCTCCCTTCGCCCCGGCGAGCCGAGCCGACGCCGCCCTGTTCGATCGGGAGGCCGTCGAGGCGGTCTATGCATGCCAGGAGTTCGCCTTCGACTGGCGGGCGCTGCGCCAGGCTCTGATCCCCCGACTGGAGGCGGCGGGCGTCGTGGTGCGCACCGGGGTCGAAGCCCGGAGTGTGACCGACGACGGCGAGGCGGCGACCTTGGAGTCGTCCGAGGGCGGATTCAGGAGCGACGCCGTGTTCAACGCCAGCTACGCCGGGCTGAACGACCTGGCCGGCGCGTCGGGCCTGGCCCGCCTGCCCATCAAGCACGAATGGGCCGAGATCGCGCTGGTGAAGCCGCCGCCCGATCTGCGGGGGCTGGCGGTGACGGTGATGGACGGGCCGTTCTTCTCCACCATGCCCTACCCCGCCGAGCAGTTGTATTCCCTGACGCACGTCCGGTTCACGCCCCACGCCGCCTGGACCGACGATCAGGCCGGACCGACGGGGGCCGTGGTCGATCGCATGCCGCGCCGGTCGCGGGTCCGCGAGATGATCCTGGACGCCGCACGCTACCTGCCCTGCATGGCCGAGACGCGGCACGAGCGGTCGCTGTGGGACGTCAAGACCGTGCGGACCCAGAACGAGATAGACGACGCCCGGCCCATCCTGGTTCATCGCCACGCCGACTGCCCGCGTCTGATCAGCGTGCTGGGAGGCAAGCTGGACAACGTCTTCGACCTGCTGGAGACCTTGCCGGATCTGGACGATCGCTGGCGCGACGCGCGGCCCGAGGCGGTCTTCGGATGAGGGGCGGGGCGCGGTATCTGGCGGTGCTCGTGATCGGCTTTGCGGCCGATCTGGGTTTGGCTCTCGCGCTGAACCGGCTTCTGGGTCTGGATCTGACACTGGCGGCGGGGGGCGGGTTCGTGGGAGCCCTGCTGCTCAACTACCTGCTGTTCGAGGTCTGGGTCTTCCGCGCCGACCGGGCGACGCTCTCGGCGCGCAGGCTGGCGGCGACGGCGGGTTCGGCCGCCATCGCGCTCGGCGTGCGGCTGGCGGCGGTGGCGGGGCTGGAGGCGCTTGTTCGGCCCCAGGGCGCCGTCGTGACCGCGGCGGTTCTGATCGTCGCCGCCGGGCTGTCGCTGATCGTCAACTGGGCCCTGGTTTCGCGCATTTTCGCCCGGTCGAGGGACCGCGACGCCGCGTGAGTTGGACTCTGGCGACACCGAGTCCAACGAGTCCAACACCTTGGACTGTCACGCAAGAATCCGGCCCATCTGTCTGTTTTCGCTGAGGCGACGGCAGCGGTCCCAGATCGCCGCGCGTCTACACCTCAGACGTCGCGCCAGTCTCGCCACCAGCGGACGAAACGGTCCAGGCCCTCGGCCAGCTCGACCTTGGGCGCATAGCCGGTCAGGGCGTTCAGCTTGGTCACGTCGGCATAGGTGGCGGTGACGTCGCCGGGCTGCATGGGGCGCATGACCTTGACCGCTTCGCGGCCCAGCAGACGCTCCAGGGTGGCGATCATGTCCATCAGGCCGACGGGGCGGCTGTCGCCGATGTTGTAGACCTCGTGGGCCCGATGCGGCGGCGGTCGGTCCAGCACGCCAACCACGCCGTCGACGATGTCGTCGATGTAGGTGAAGTCGCGCGCCATGCGGCCTTCGCCGAACACCTCGATCGGGCGCCCGGCCATGATCGCCTCAGTGAAGCCGAAGTAGGCCATGTCGGGTCGGCCCATCGGGCCGTACACGGTGAAGAAGCGCAGACCCGACTGCGGAAAGCCGTAGAGCGACGCGTAGCTCTGGCTCAACAGTTCGCAGGACCGCTTGGTGGCGGCGTAGAGCGAGACGGGGGTGACCGCCGCGTCGTCTTCGCGGAACCCCTGCCCAGTCAACGGTCGGTCGCCATAGACGGAGCTCGACGAGGCGTAGACCAGATGCTCGACCTCGGCGTGACGGCAGGCTTCCAGCACCGCCAGGTGGCCCGCCAGATTGGACCGCTGATAGGCGAAGGGGTTCTCCAGCGAGTAGCGGACCCCGGCCTGAGCCGCGAGGTGGACGACGCGGCGCACGCCCTCGGCCCGCACGATGCCGGCGATCAGATCGGGCTCTGCGATGTCGCCGCGGACCATGCGGAAGGCCGGGTGAACCTCCAGCCGCGCGGCGCGCAGGTCCTTCAGCGACGGGTCGTAGTAGGCGTTGAAGTCATCGACGCCGATGACCGTCTCGCCGCGCTGCAACAACCGCTCGGCGACATGCACGCCGACGAAGCCGGCCGCTCCGGTGACGAGGACCGGTCCCCGGCTCACGGCTTGCCGACGCCGACGTATTCGAAGCCGTCCCCGCGCGCCTCGTGCGGGCGATAGACATTGCGCAGATCGACCATCAGCGCCCGGTTCATCACGCCCTTGAGCCGCACGAGGTCCAGGGCCCGGAACTGGTCCCACTCGGTCAGGATCACCAGGCAGTCCGCGCTTTCGGCCGCCTGATAGGGGCCGTCGACGAAGTCCACGTCGCTCAGCAGATGCCGCGCCTCGGCCATGCCCTCGGGATCGAACGCTCGCACCCGCGCACCCATGGCCTGCAGCGCCGGGATGATGGTCAGGCTGGGGCTGTCCCTCATGTCGTCGGTGTTGGGCTTGAAGGTCAGGCCCAGGATGGCGACCGTCTTGCCGGCGATCGGCCCGCCCATGGCGTCGCGGATCTTCTCGGCCATGCGCTGCTTGCGCGCGTCGTTGACCTCGACCGTCGTCTCGATCAGGCGAACCGGCGCCTGGTACTGCTGGGCCGTGCGGACCAGCGCCAGGGTGTCCTTGGGGAAGCACGATCCGCCATAGCCCGGGCCGGGGTTCAGGAACTTGCCGCCGATGCGACCGTCCAGGCCGATGCCCTTGGCGACCTGCTGCACGTCGGCGCCGACCTTTTCGCACAGGTCGGCGATCTCGTTGATGAAGGTGATCTTCATCGCCAGGAAGCCGTTGCCGGCGTATTTGATCAGCTCGGACGTCCGCCGGGAGGTGTAGACCACCGGGAACTCGTTCAGGCTGAGCGGGCGATACAGCTCCGCCATCGCCGCCTTGGCGCGCTCGTCCTCGACGCCGATGACGACGCGGTCGGGGCGCTTGAAGTCTTCGATGGCCGCGCCCTCTCGCAGGAACTCGGGGTTGGAGACCACGGCGAACTGGGCGTTGGGATTGGCCCGCTTCATGATCGCCTCGACCTCGTCGCCGGTGCCGACGGGCACGGTCGACTTGGTGACGATGACGGTGAAGCCGTCGATCAGGCCGGCGATCTCTTCGGCGGCGGCATAGACATAGGACAGGTCGGCATGGCCGTCGCCGCGCCGTGTCGGCGTGCCCACGGCGATGAAGACGACCTCGGCGTTCCGGATCGCCTCGGCGCCGTCGACGGCGAAGGACAGGCGGCCCGCCTTGACGTTCTTGGAGACGAGTTCGTCCAGGCCCGGCTCGAAGATGGGGATCTCGCCCCGGTTCAGCCGCTCGATCTTGGAGGGGTCCTTGTCGACACAGACGACCTCGTGGCCGAAGTCGGCGAAGCAGGCGCCGGAGACCAGGCCGACATAGCCCGTGCCGATCATGGTGACGCGCATGAAGGTTCCTTCCGACCGCGATGATCCGCACGCCATAGCCCAGCCGGGCGGGTTCGCAACCCATCAAATGCGAGTGCGGGCGCGCGCGTTAAGCCTGTTCGATTACCGGACCTTGAGAGCGGATGAGGCAGGGTCAGGCATGGCCGACGCCGCCCACGCCCTGACCGACGCGGTCTTCGCCGACGACCGTCGCACCGAACCGCGCCGCCCGTTCCGGAAAGCGCGCCGCGAACGCGAGCGCGTGCGGCTGCTGGGCCAGACCGTCGATCTGGTGCGGCCCGAAGAGGTTCTGCACCACGTCGAGACCTGGATCGCCGAGGGCCGGAAGGCCGTCGTGGCCAACCACAATCTGAACTCGCTGGCCCTGCTGCGGAAGCATCCGGAACTTCAGGCCTTCTTCGACCGGGCCGATCTCGTGGAGGTGGATTCTACGCCGCTGATCCATTTCGCCAAGATGCTGGGCCTTCACGGGCGGGCGTTTCATCGCTGCACCTATCTGGACTGGCGCGAGCATTTCTGGAGCCTGGCCGACCGCAACGGATGGCGGGTCATGTATGTCGGCGGCGCCCCGGATGTGGTCGAGACCGCGCGGCTGCGGCTGAGCCAGCTGCATCCGCGTGCAAACATCGCCGTCCGCGACGGCTATTTCGACGCCGCGCCGGGGTCGGCCGGGAATGCGGCGGTGGTGGAGCAGGTCCGCGCCTTCGACCCCGACATCCTGTTCGTCGGCATGGGCATGCCGCGTCAGGAGCTGTGGATCCTGAACAACCTCGAGGCCCTGCCGGACTGCGTGATCTTCTCGGTCGGCGCGGCCTTCGACTATGAGGCGGGCGCCCAGGCCGAGGCGCCGCGATGGATGGGGCGCTGGGGCGTCGAGTGGCTGTTCCGCCTCGTCCACGACCCGAAACGGCTGGCGCGGCGGTATCTGGTCGAGCCGTGGAGCCTGTCGGGCCTCATCGCCAGAGACATCGTCGCGGCGGTCCGGGCGCGGATGGGTCGTCAGGCGGACAGGAGCCGGGTCGAGAGCGACACCCGCTCGCCGCGCCCGGCGGCCTGAAGCAGGCTGCGCGTCTCGCCTTCCAGCCGCACGGCCGACAGGATGCCGGTCGCATAGGCGCCGGTGTCGATGCCGATCCGGCGGGCGTCAGACACCACCTCGTCGGCGGGCGTATGGCCGTGGACCACGACCTTTTCGAACAGCGCGGGGTGATCGAGGAACTCCTGACGGACCCACATCAGGTCGTCCGGCGACTGGGCGTCCAGCGCGACGCCGGGACGGGCGCCGGCATGGGCGAAGAAATAGTCCCCGATGGCGACGCTGTGGCCCTGGCTACGCAGCAGACGCAGATGGCTGTCCGGCAAGGCGGCCCGCAGGGCTTGCGACGCCTCGGCCCAGCCGGCCGGGTCGCCCCGCATGGCGGGCGGGACCACGCCATAGCTCATCAGGCACTCGCGCCCGCCGTAGTCGCACCAGCCCGGCCCGAGCGAGGGATCGTCGAGGAAGGCCTCCATCCGATCCTCGTGGTTGCCGCGAAGACAGTGGACCTCCAGCGCGGGATCGGCCGCGACCTCGACCACCTGATCCAGCACGCCCCGGCTGTCGGGACCGCGATCGATATGGTCGCCGAGAAAGACCAGAACGCGGCGTGCGGCTGCGCTGGCGGCGAGATCGTCCCGGATCACCGTAATCAGCGGCCCTGAAAGGTCCAACCGGCCGTGGATGTCGCCGACCGCCCAGACGACGCAGTCGTCAGGGGTCCGCGCGGGCCCTTTCCGGCCGGGCTTGTTGAACAGGCGGGAGAACATCGCTCCGTCTTCGCCCGCCCGGGAGCTCGGTTCAAGCCGGGGTCAGCCTGAGGGTCGCGGGCTCGCCCGCCTGGGCGGAGGCCGACAGCCAGACATCGAACAGGCCGGGCTCGACCGTCGGGCGACCTTCGGCGCCAATGAACTCCAGCTGCGAGCGGCGCAGGGTGAAGCGGACGGTCTGCGTCTCCCCCGCGCCCAGGGACACCTTGCGGATGTTGCGCAGGCGGCGACCCGGCTGGGTCAGGCTGGCGACCCGGTCGCGGATATACAGCTGGACCGTCTCCTCGACCGGGCGGCTGCCCGCGTTGGTGACCTCGACCGACAGCTCGACCTCGCCGTTCCATGCGAGCGTCGCCTCACCGGGCGTGACGGCGCCATAACGGACGTCTCCGTAGGTCAGACCGTGACCAAACGGATAGAGCGCCGTGTTCACCGTCTCGCGGTAGCGGGCGACGTACTCCTGACTGGCCAGGCTGTTATCGGCGGGACGGCCCGTCGTCTTGTGGTCGTAGCTGTAGGGCTGCTGGCCCGAGCGATGGGGGAAGCTGACCGGCAGGCGGCCGGACGGCGAGGCCTGGCCGAACACCACATCGGCGACCGCGTGGCCCATCTCTCCGCCCAGGAACCAGGTGACGAGGATGGCGTCGGCGTCCTTGACCGCACCGGACAGCTCCAGCGCCCGGCCGTTGCGGAGCAGCACCACCACGGGCTTGCCGAGCGCGGCCACGGCTTCGGCCAGGGCGCGCTGAGGCGCGGGAACGTCGATTTCGGTACGGGACTGGGCCTCGCCCGACATGCGCGCGCTCTCGCCAAGCGCCAGGACGACCACGTCGGCGTTCCGAGCGGCGGCGAGGGCCGCGTCGATGCCGCCGTCCAGCGGCGCCTCGACGTCCGAGCCCCTGGCCACGGTCAGCAGCGAGGCGTCGGCCATGGCCGCGCGGAACCCGGCCTCTAGGGAGATGCGCCGGCTCTCATCACCCCAGATGGTCCAGGGGCCGAAGACGTTGTCGACGTCGTCTGCGAACGGGCCGATCAGGGCGATCCTCTGGCCCGACGGCTTCAGCGGAAGGACGCCCTCGTTCTTGAGCAGCACGATCGATTTGACGCCGGCCTCGCGGGCCAGGTCGCGGTGCTCCTGCGATCCGACGACGATACGCTCCCGCTCCGGATCGCAGCCGCGATAGGGGTCGTCGAACAGGCCAAGCGCCGCCTTGGTGGTCAGGACGCGGCGCACCGCCTCGTCGACGCGGGCCACGGGCACGTCGCCCTTCTCGACCAGGTCGGGGATGTGCTCCAGGAAGATGCCGGACACCATCGACATGTCGATGCCCGCCATCAGGGCGATGCGGGCCGCGTCACGCGCGTCCTCGGCGAAGCCGTGGGCGATCAGCTCCTGCTCGGAGGTGTAGTCGGAGACGACGAAGCCCTCGAAGCCCCACTCCTCGCGCAGGATCCGGGTCAGCAGATAGCGGCTGCCCGAGGCCGGCACGCCGTTCAGATCGTTGAAACCGCTCATGACCGAAAGCGCCCCGGCCTCGAAGGCGGCCTGGAACGGCGGCAGGTAGACGCCGCGCAGCGTCACGTCGGACATGTCGGTGGAGTTGTATTCCATCCCGCCCTCGGCGGCGGAATAGGCGGCGAAATGCTTGGGCGTGGCCAGAAGGGCGTCGCGGTCCGCGAGGCCCCGCTCGCCCTGGAAGCCGCGGGTGCGGGCGGCGGCCAGGATCTCGTTCAGCCAGACGTCCTCGCCGGCGCCTTCGACCACCCGGCCCCAGCGCTGGTCGCGGGCGACGTCGACCATGGGGGCGTAGGTCTGGTGAACGCCCGACGCCGCGCCCTCCAGCGCCGCGGCGCGGGCGGTGCGATAGGCCAGGTCCGGATCGAAGGCGGCGGCCTCGGCCAGGGGAACCGGGAAGACGGTCTTCAGCCCGTGGATGATGTCGGCGGCGAACAGCAGCGGAATGCCCAGCCGGGTCTCCTCCACCGCGATGCGCTGGATGCGGCGGCCGGCCTCGGCACCGATGCCGTTGAACAGATTGCCGACCTTGCCCTCACGAATCAGCGCGGTGACCCGAGCCGGGTCGCCTTGCCCGTCCAGCGGATTGACGTTCTGGGGCCGGAAGCGGAACGGGTCGCCGACCAGGTTCAGCTGACCCGCCTTCTCGACGATCGTCATGCGGGCGATGAGCGCCTCGATGCGCTCGGCATGGGAGGCGACGCGGGCGCGGGTATGGCTGGCGCTCATCAGCATGCTAGCGCCCAGGGCGGCCGCGCCCATCAGGACGCTGCGACGACAGGGAAGACGGGACACGAATACGCGGACCTCCAAAACGGGAGTGTAACCGCTTACAACCCAAGCTCGCTCCTGTCAGCCCGCAGAATTACCTAACGCGACTCAGTGCCCGCCGGGCGACCCCGCCGCGGCGATGGAATGGGTCTTGGCCCGCGAGGCGGCGACCGCGAAGGCCACCAGGATCAGATACCCGACCATCGGCACGTAGAAGAGCGGATTCAGGGTCGCCGAGTTGTCCGCGATCGACCCGGCGATCGGCGGCAGGATGGCCCCGCCGATGATGCCGAACACCAGCAGACCCGAAGTCGCCGGCACCGGTGCGTTCGACCGCTCCAGTGTCAGGGTGAAGATGGTCGGGAACATGATGGAGTTGAAGAAGCCGATGGCGATGGCCGCATAGGCCGCCGTCGTTCCGCCGGTCTGGGTCACGACCAAGCAAAGGATGGACGCCACGGCCGTGTTGAAGATCAGGATCGTGCTGGCCCGGATGGCGGTGAGCATCAACAGGCCGCCGATCAGACGGCCGACCATGGCCCCGCCCCAGTAGAAAGCGACCAGCTGGCCCGCCTGGGCAACGGGGATGTCCAGGATCTCGGGCCGATGCAGGAAGTCGGTCATCAGGTCGCCGATGGTCACTTCCGAGCCGACGTAGAAGAAGATGGCCAGCGCGCCGAACACGGCCCAGGGCGACTTCAGCGCCACCAGCGGCGACATGCGGTCCTCAGCGGTCGGAACCGGGGCGGCGGCGTTGATGGTCTTCCTCGCCGAGAAGATGAAGGCCGCGACGACGGCGAAGAACAGGCCGACGGCCAGGAAGGCGATGTCGATGCTGCGGAGCGATTCGGCGCGCACCGCCGGATCGGTGATGACGGCGTCGGCGGCGAACACGCCCCCCGTGAGCAGGATCGGCGCGGCGAGCAGCGGCCCGAGCGTGGTGCCCAGCGAGTTGAAGAACTGGGAGAAGTTCAGCCGCGCGTGCGAACTCTTCTGCGGGCCGAGCGCGGCGACCAGCGGATTGGCCCCCACCTGCAGCAGGGTCACGCCAGAGGCGATGATGAAGAGCGCGATCAGTACGCCGGGATACCAGTCGACGATGGTGGCGATCGGCACAATCAGGCAGCCGGCGACCATGGTCACCAGGGCGAAGACGATGGCCTTGCTGTAGCCGAGCCGCGCCAGCAGGGCGGCGGCCGGGATGGAGGCGATGCCATAGGCGATGAACCAGGCGAAGGTGGTCAGCGTCGCCTCGGCGTAAGAGAGCTCGAATACGCGACGCACGGCGGCGATCAGCGGGCCGATCAGCGAGGTGACGAAGCCCCAGGCGAAAAACAGCGTCGTCACATAGGCGAAGGCGAGGCCCGTCCCCTTGGGCGGCGTGGCGTCGGTGGCGGTCGTCATCTGTGGCCTTCTTCCCTGGTCGGGCGTTCGGTGCCCGCTTTGCGTTCTAGATCCATGCGTCGCGCGGTTCGCCGCCTCCGTCCAGCGGCATGGGGCGATGTCGTCACCAAATGTTATGCCCCGTAACGAAAAGCGGCCGCGCGGATCGGATCCGCGCGGCCAGTTTCGCCTCAGGAGGAGGCGGCCGCCCCCCAACCCTTCAGAAAAAGATTGGGGGAAGAGCGGCCGAGGTCGATCATCAGTAGCGGTAGTTGATCCCGAACAGGAACGTCCGGCCGTACTGCTGGAAGTCGATGGTCTGGCGCTCGTCGCCGTTCTGGAAGGTCTTGAACGGCTCGTCGGTCAGGTTGTTGACCTGGAACAGGACCGAGGCTCCTTCCAGGACGCCCGACTGGAACTCGTAGCCGATCTGGGCGTCCACGACGTTCTCCTCGGCGACCGAGCGCAGGGTGCGGCCGTTGCCGAAGCCGGCGACCTCGCCCAGGAAGTCCGAGCGATAGCGGTTGGAGGCGCGCAGCTGCCAGCCGTTCTTCTCGTAATAGACGGTCAGGTTGGCGACCGTCTCAGACAGGCCGGGCAGAGCCGTGGTGTTCACCCCGTCCGGCGTGATCTCGCTCTCGGTGACCGAGTAGGAGAACTGGGCGCCGAACCCTTCCAGAGCGGGATGGAAGACTTCGAACGGCGTCGAGAGCGCGAACTCGAGACCCTGAATGAAGCCGCCCTCGCCATTATCCGGGGCCGAAACGACGCCCTGATTGATCACCGGGGTCACGCCGCCGGTCGGATAGCCGGTGAAATCGAAGATCTGGTTCCGGTTGAAGACGAAGGTGACCAGGTCCTTGTAGAAGGCCGCGATCGACACATAGCCCGAGCGGTTGGCGAAGTACCGTTCCCACGAGATGTCGTAGACGTTGGCCAGGGTGGGCCTAAGCTCCGGATTGCCGCCGCCGCCGCTCCACGGGGAGTTCTGGTCGGGACGAGCGTTACTGTTGTTGAACCCAGTGTTGAAATTGTAGTTCCGCGACGCCCGCATGTCGTCCATCCGCGGCCGCGCGAGGGTGCGGGCGGCGGCCAGACGCAGGTAGGTGTCCGGGGCCATCTCGAAGATCAGGTTCGCGGCAGGCAGGAACTCTTGATACTCGTCGCCGCCGGAGACCGGCGTCGACAGCGTCGACGCGCCCGTGCCGGAGGCCGCAAAGCCGTTCGAGCTCTGGTCCGTCGAGACGTACTGCAGGCCGACGTTGCCGCGCACCGGGACGCCCTCGAACACGGTGTCGATGCCCAGCTGGACGTAGCCGGTGTTCACTTTTTCGGTGACTTCCCAGTTGCCGGACAGGACGTCGGCGTTCGGGTTGCGGACCAGGTTGTAGAAGCCGGAGTTGACCAGGCCCAGGGCGTCGAAGCTAAGCACGCCGCCCAGGCCCAGGTACGTCAGCTGGGTCGGTTCCAGCAGGAAGGCCGTGGGCACCTGCGGTGAGCCGCCGCCGGGGACGCCCAGGAAGAACTGGTCGTTGACGAAGCTCTTCTCGCGCTCGGAGATGTTCACGCCAAAGCGGATGTCGGTGAACGGCACGCCTTCGGCGAAGGTGTGACGCGCCTCCAGACGGATGGCGTTGATCTCGTCCTCGGTCTGGGGATTGTTCAGGTAGCCGTCCTGACCGCCCGGGATGATGTCGCCGCCCCAGCCTTGCGGGCTGGTCAGGCGGATCAGGTTGGGGTCGGCGTAGTTCAGGGTGCTGGTGAAGGTCGGCACGCCATCGTCGTTGATGGTGAAGCCGAGCGTGTCCAGCGCGCCGTTGATGTTGCGACCGGTGCCCGCATAGGTCTCCAGCACGATGTCGTTTCGCTCGACCCGGGACATGCTGAGGTCGGCCATCAGCGTCCAGTTGTCCGAGATGTCGAACACACTGTTCCAGCCGAGCGACAGGATCTCACTGTCGCGCGTGTTGACGTCGTTGCGCAGCACGCCCTTGACGTTCGAGAAGCTGCCGGCGGTGACGAAGCCGTCCTCGGTCGTCCCGATGGTCAGGACCGGGGCCGGGCGGCAAACGTCAGGAGTCGCCACGTTGTTGGTGATCTCGCAGCCGCCGAGCACGGTCGAGCTGCGGTTCGGGTTTTCGGACAGACCGCCCCAGAACAACGGGAACTCGATGCCGCGCAGAACCTGGGTGTTCTGGAACTCGGAGTAGAAACCGTCGATGGTCGAGCGGAAGCGGTCGTTCGGCCGCCACTCCACGGTGCCCATGAAGCCGTCACGCTCGAGCTCCGACGACATGACATAGGGCTTGGTGCCGCCGATCACGAAGGCGCCGTTCGAGGCGTTGGGATAGCCCCAGGCGTTGAAGCGCTCGGACTGGTACGGGCTCTCGATGTGGGCGTAGCCGAAGGCGACGCCCAGCGTATCATCCAGGAATTGGTCGATGTAGGAGAACGAGTAGCGCACGCCCTCGTCGGTGGACCCGGCGTTCAGGGCCCCGATGTCGTTCAGCTCGTAACGCACGTTCGCGGCGATGGCGCGCCGGCCATACGACAGCGGCCGGATCGTCTGGAGGTCGATGGTGCCGGCCAGGCCCTGGCCGATCAACTGGGCGTCCGGCGTCTTGTAGATGGTCACGCCGCCGAGCAGTTCCGACGGATACTGGTCGAACTCGACGCCGCGGTTGTCGCCCGTGGTGACCTGTTCACGCCCGTTCAGCAGCGCGGTGGTGAAATCCGGGCCCAGGCCGCGGATCGAGATCAGCTGACCCCGGCCGTCAAGACGCTGGACCGTCAGACCCGGCAGGCGCGCCAGCGATTCGGCGATCGACACGTCCGGCAGCTTGCCGATGTCCTCGGCGGTGATGACCTCGACGATCGAGGTGTTGCGGGCCTTGGCCGCGATCGAGTTCTGGATCGAGGCGCGGATGCCGGTGACGATGATCTCCTCGACCTCGTCAGCCTCCTGCGGCGGGGCGTCGGCGCTCTGGGCGTTGGCGGATCCGGCGAACGCCAGGGCGGCGAGGACGCCCAGGGCGCCTCCCGACAGCAGGCGGGCGCGCGTGTTGTTGCGATGGCTCATTCTCTTCCTCCCTGCGGACGTCTCGCGTTTCTGGCGAAGCGATCCCGTCCCACTTCGCAAATCTATGCAAACTCTGCGCAACCTTGCAAGCCCGTAATGCAGGCGTCGCAAAAAAGGCAAACCGGCCGGAACGCAGGCGCAGCGCCATTTTCGCGGTGCAGCATGTCCACAGTCTTGCCATCGTGGGCTCGGCGTTGCGCGATTGACACGCTGCGCCCATGCTGCAAAATCTTGCAAACAGACCGCGAGCCACGATGCTCGCGGCGCGGGACGGAAGGGAGAGGGCGATGGGCGGAACGGCGACGCGGACGGCCGCGGCCATGCTGCTGGCGCTGGCAGCCGGCACGGCTTCGGCCCAGGATCATCGCCAGCGACTGCCGCAGGACGAGGTGATCTACTTCCTGCTGCCGGACCGGTTCGCCAACGGCGATCCGTCCAACGACACAGGCGGCATTCCCGGTGGACGGCTGGATCACGGCTTCGATCCGACCGACGCCGGCTTCTACCAGGGTGGCGATCTGGCCGGCCTGATGCAGCGGCTCGACTACATCCAGGGCCTCGGCGCCACGGCCATCTGGGTCGCGCCGATCTTCAAGAACAAGCCGGTCCAGGGCGAACCGGGCCGGGAGTTCTCGGGCGCGCACGGCTACTGGGCGACCGACTTCACCCGCGTCGATCCGCACTTCGGCGAGAACGCCGACATGGCGGCCCTGGTCGAGGCCGCCCATGCGCGCGGCATGAAGGTCTACATGGACATCGTCGCCAACCACACGGCCGACGTGATCCGGTACCGCGAATGCCCGGCCAACGACTGCGCCTATCGCAGCCGGGCGGACTATCCCTACACCCGACGCGGCGGCGTGGACAGCGAGCCGATCAACGAGGGTTTCGACGGCACGAACTTCGAGCGCCTGACGCGTTCGGACTACGCCTACACCCCCTACGTCCCGGAGGGCGAGGAGACCGTGAAGGTCCCGGCCTGGCTGAACGACCCGATCTACTATCACAACCGGGGTGACACGACCTTCAGGAACGAGAGCTCGACCGACGGCGACTTCGCGGGTCTGGACGACCTGATGACCGAGCACCCGCGCGTCATCGAGGGGATGATCGAGATCTTCGGCGGCTGGATCGATCGCTACAAGGTCGACGGCTTCCGCATCGACACGGCCAAACATGTGAACCCGGAGTTCTGGCAGGCCTTCGTGCCGGCCATGCTGGAGCGCGCCGAGGCCAACGGCATCCCGAACTTCCACATCTTCGGCGAGGTCTATGACACGGACCCGGCCCAGCTGGCGCGCTACACGCGGGTGGACCGCTATCCGACAGTGCTGGACTTCGGCTTCCAGTCTACGGTGACCGATCTGGTGGCGCGGGATGTTCCGCCCGACCGGCTGGCGCGGCTGTTCTCGACAGACGTGCTCTACGAGGGCGGCGAGGCGGCGGCGCTGGCCTTGCCGACCTTCCTCGGCAACCACGACATGGGCCGGATCGGCAACTTCATCCTGACGGCCAAGCCGGGCATCTCGGACGAGGAACTGCTGGCCCGCACGACCCTGGCCCACGCCTTCCTGATGTTCAGCCGGGGCGTGCCGACGATCTACTATGGCGACGAGCAGGGCTTCGCGGGCGACGGCGGCTATGGCGGCGCGCGCCAGACGATGTTCCCGACCCAGGTCGCGACCTATGCCGACGACCGGATCATCGGCGGGGCCCAGGCCCCCTACTCCGCCGAGGCCCCGCTCTATCGGGCGATCGCCGGGATGGCCCAGCTGAGAGCGGCCGATCCCCGACTGCGAAGGGGCCTTCAGACCGTGCGGTTCGCGGCCGAGGCCCCCGGCCTGTTCGCCGTGACCCGGCGCATCGAGGGCCAGCCGGGCGAAACCCTGATCGTCTACAACACCTCGACCGCCGAGATTTCCGCCAACATCGAGGTGGACGCCGCATCGACCGCGTGGTCCTCATCTCGTGGTGCCTGCCCCACGGCGGCGACCGCTCCCGCCAGCGTCCGGGTGACCGTGCCCGCGCTGGAATTCATTGTTTGCCGTTCCGAGTAGGTGTGCGTTGACGCTTGAAGCCCTGATCCCCGCGACGCACGACCTGGCCGATGGGCCGGCGGCATCGAGCCATGAGTGGTGGCGGGGGGCCGTGATCTATCAGGTCTATCCGCGCAGCTTCGCCGACACCAACGGCGACGGGATCGGCGACCTGCCGGGCGTGACGGCGCATCTGGAGCACATCGCCTCGCTGGGCGTGGACGGCGTCTGGCTCTCGCCCTTCTTCACCTCGCCCATGAAGGACTTCGGCTACGACGTGGCCGACTACCTCGGCATCGACCCGATCTTCGGCACCATGGAGGACTTCGACCGGCTGGTCGAAAAGGCGCACCGGCTGGGCCTGAAGGTCATCATCGACCAGGTCTATTCCCACACTTCGGACGAGCATGCCTGGTTCAAGGAGAGCCGCCAGGACCAAACCAACGCAAAAGCCGATTGGTACGTCTGGGCCGACCCCAAGCCCGACGGCACGCCGCCGTCGAATTGGCAGTCCGTGTTCGGCGGCCCGGCCTGGACCTGGGACGCGCGCCGGCACCAGTACTACATGCACAACTTCCTGAAGGAGCAGCCGCAGCTCAACGTCAGGAACCCGGAGGTCCAGGAAGCCCTGCTGTCGGTGGCGCGGTTCTGGCTGGACCGGGGGGTCGACGGCTTCCGCTGCGACGCCCTGAACTTCTCGATGCATGACCCGGCGCTGACGGACAATCCGCCGGTGACCACGCCCGGCAAGCGGACGCGGCCGTTCGACTATCAGCACCACTTCTTCAATCAGTCCCATACGGACATCCCGGCGTTCCTGACGCGTCTTCGTCAGGTGGCCGACAGCTATGGCGACGACCGATTCCTGGTCGCCGAGGTCGGCGGCGAGCGCGCCAATGAGGAGATGAAGCTCTACACCCAAGGGCCGGACAGGCTGCACTCGGCCTATGGGTTCCTCTATCTCTACGCCGACCGGCTGACGACCGACCTTGTCGACCGGGGCCCCGCCATGTGGCCGGGCGGACCAGGCGAAGGCTGGCCGTCCTGGACCTTTTCCAACCACGACGCGCCGCGCGCCTTGTCACGCTGGGTCGAGGGCCGGGACGAGAAGGCCTTCGCCGAGATGGCGCTGCTGCTGCTCATGACGCTGCGCGGCAACGTCTTCGTCTATCAGGGCGAGGAGCTGGGCCTGCCCCAGGCCGAGGTGCCGTTCGAACGGCTGGTCGATCCGGAGGCCATCGCCAACTGGCCCGAAACGCTAGGCCGCGACGGCGCGCGCACGCCCATGCCGTGGAAGACCGACAACGGCTTCGCGGGCTTCTCCGAGGCCGAGCCCTGGCTGCCGGTCGACCCGCGCCACCGCCGGCTGGCTGTGGCGGAGCAAGAAAAGGATCCCTCGGCGACCCTTCATCTCGCGCGGCGCCTGATCGCGCTCAGAAAGGCTCATCCGGCGCTGCGGACCGGATCGATGACCATGCTGGATTCGCCCGATTACCTGCTGCTGTTCACCCGGCAGGAGGGAGACGAGGGCCTGCTGTGCGCCTTCAACCTCGGCCATGAGCCGATCGCCTGGCGGCCGCCGTCAGGCTGGAGCGTGGCTCAGGCGGTCAACTGCGACGATCCCTGGTCGGGCGAGTTGCCGCCGCTGGCGGGCCTGGTATTGAGCGAGCCCCGCTGAATGACCTCAGCCGCCGCAGGTCTCGCGCACGATCAGGTCGGTGGGGATGCGCTCGGAGCGTCCACCACCCTCCCCGGCGTGGTCCAGCAGCTTGGACACCATCAGGCGGCCAGCCTTCATCGTGTCCTGACCGATCGTGGACAGAGCCGGTCGCGAGTATCGGCTGAACGGCACATTATCGAAGCCGATGACGGAGACGTCCTCGGGCACGCGCTTGCCCGCATGCAGCAGGGCGCGCACGGCTCCGAGCGCGATCAGGTCCGAGGCGCACACGATGCCGTCGAAATCCAGTCCGCGCCGCAACATGGAATCAACCGCTCCCTCAGCGCTCTCAACCTCGAAGTGGGCGGGCAGAATCAGGTCGGGATCGACGCCCAGCCCGGCCGCGTCGAGGGCTTCGGCATAGCCGCGCTGGCGTTGCATGGCCTCGGGCGGATCGAGATCGCCCAGGAAGACGATGCGCTTTCGCCCCAGTCGCGCGAGGTGCGCCGTAGCGCGTCGGCCGCCGCTGACGTTGTCGGAGCCGATGGAGCAATAGACCTGCTCGGGCAGCTCGGCGCCCCAGACCACGAACCGACCGTCCGTCTCGGCCATACGGTTGAACGCCATATGCAGCGTCGATTGCCCCAGGAAGATGACCCCGTCGGCCCGGCTGGTCGTCATCGCGGCGTTGAGATCATCCAGGTTCTGGGGCGAGACGTGGCTGAGGACGATGTCGCAGCCCCGTTCCCGTGCCGCCTCGCCGACGCCGGCGAGCAGTTCCAGGAAGAACGGATCACTCAGACGACCCTCACGACCCTGCGGCCGAGGCGTCACCACCGCGATGGTGCCAGAAGCCCCGATGGGACCGGCCGGCATATGACGCCGGAACGGATAGTCGTGCTCGCGCGCCAGCTTCCAGATCTTCTGCTTGGTGCGGTCGTTGACGGCGGGATGGTCGTTGAGCGCCCGCGACGCAGTCGAGATCGACACCCCGGCCAGCGCCGCGATGTCCTCCAGTCGGGTCGATCGCCGGGTCACCGGATCACCGCTGCAAATTTTGCTGCAAAACACGTCATCGGCGCATCTGCCCACCGGGCGGGGCGCTTGGCAAGAGCTTCGCTATAGAAGCCCCCAGGGAGTGAAGACCATGCGTAGTCTGTTGATGATCCTCGCCTTCCTGGCGGTCTGGACGCCGGTTCTGGCGCAGGATCGACCGACGGCGTCGGTCGCCTCGCCCAACGGCGCGCTGGTCGTCAGCGTCACGACGGACGGCGACGGCCGTCCCAGCTATGCGGTCAGCCGCCTGGGCCGGGCGGTGATCGAGCCGTCGCGGCTGGGCTTCATCCTGACGGACGCGCCCAAGCTTGAGCGCGGACTGGAGCTGACCGCGCGGCCGCCCACCGATCACGATGACACCTGGGAGCAGCCCTGGGGCGAGCGGCGCGAGATCCGCAACCACTACCGCGAACTGCGCGTCACCTTCACCGAACGCGCCGACCTGCGCCGGACTTTCGACGTCGTCTTCCGCGTCTATGACGATGGCCTGGGCTTCCGCTACGAGTTCCCGCAGCAGGAGGCCTTGCGCACCATCCGCATCGGCTCGGAGCTGACCGAGTTCAACATCGCCCAGGACGGCGAGGCCTGGTGGATCCCGGCTTGGGAATGGAACCGCGAGGAGTACCTCTACCACCGCACGCCGATCGAGGGCGCGGGCTCGACCCAGACGCCGATGACCATGCGGCTCGATTCCGGCCTGCACGTCTCGATCCACGAGGCGGCGCTCGTCGACTACTCCGGCATGAACCTGCGCCGCGCCGAGGGCCGCCGCTTCGTCGCCGACCTGACGCCCGGCTTTACCAATGCGGCGGTCGAGCGCGAGGCCCCCTTCCCCACCCCGTGGCGGACGCTGCAGATCACCGACACGGCCGGCGGCCTGGTCGAGTCCAGCCTGATCCTGAACCTGAACGAGCCCAATGCGCTGGGCGACGTCAGCTGGGTTCAGCCGATGAAGTACGTCGGCGTCTGGTGGGAAATGCACCTGGACACCAAGACCTGGGCCAGCGGCCCCCGCCACGGCGCCACCAATGAGAACGTGCGCCGCCACATCGACTTCGCCGCCGAGCACGGTTTCGGCGGGGTGCTGGTCGAGGGCTGGAACGTCGGCTGGGACGGCAACTGGTTCGGCAACGGCTGGGACTATTCCTTCACCGAGAGCTACCCCGACTTCGACATCGAGGCCCTGTCGGCCTACGCCCGCGAGCGCGGCGTCCAGATCATCGGCCACCATGAGACCGGAGGGAACGCCTACCACTACGAGCAGCAGATGGAGGCGGGCTTCGACCTCTACGAACGTCTCGGCATCGGGGCGGTGAAGACCGGCTATGTCGCCGATGCGGGCGGCGCCCGGGTCACCGGGCCGGACGGCCAGCCGACCTTCGCCTGGCACGAGAGCCAGGCCATGGCGCGCCACCATCTGGCGGTCGTGACCGAGGCGGCCGAGCGCCGCATCGCCGTCAATCCGCACGAGCCGGTCAAGGACACGGGGCTTCGCCGCACCTATCCCAACTGGGTGACCCGTGAGGGCGCGCGCGGCATGGAGTTCAGCGCCTGGGGCCAGCCCGGCAATCCGCCCGAGCACGAGGTCAACCTGATCTTCACCCGCCTGCTGGCCGGGCCGATGGACTATACGCCCGGCATCTTCGGCATGGTGACGCGCAGCCCCGACGGCATCGCCACCACCTGGGCCAAGCAGCTGGCGCTCTATGTCACCATCTACAGCCCGCTGCAGATGGCGGCCGACCTGCTCGACAACTACGAGGCCAATCCCGCGCCCTTCCAGTTCATCAAGGACGTCGCGGTGGACTGGGACGAGACCCGTGTCCTGAACGGCGAGATCGGCGACTATGTCACCATCGCCCGGCGCGAACGGGACGGCCGGGAGTGGTTCCTGGGCTCCATCACCGACGAGCATCCGCGCGTCCTCTCGGCGGACCTGAGCTTCCTCGAACCCGGCGTCCGCTACCGCGCCGAAATCTATCGCGACGGACCCAACGCCGACTGGCGCGACGGCAACGGCCGCAGCCGCACCGACATCGTCATCGAGCAGCGCGAGGTGACCTCGGCCGAGACCCTGACCCTGGTGCTCGCGCCCGGCGGCGGTCAGGCGATCCGCTTCGTGCCGCTGGGGAGGGCCCGGCGTTGACCCTGTCCGCGACCTTTCCCAGCGCCCGGCCGCGCCTCACAAGGCTGGCCATCTGGAACATGTGCGTCGGCTTCTTCGGCATCCAGATCGGCTTCGGCCTGCAGAACGCGAACACCAGCCGCATCTTCCAGACGCTGGGCGCCGAGGTCGACAGCCTGGCCATCCTGTGGATCGCCGCGCCCCTGACCGGCCTGATCGTCCAGCCGATCATCGGCCACTTCAGCGATAAGACCTGGGGGCCGCTGGGCCGTCGGCGGCCCTATTTCCTTTTCGGGGCCATCGCCACGACGGTCGCCCTGGTCTTCATGCCCAACGCCCCGGTGCTCTGGATGGCGGCGGCGACGCTGTGGATCATGGATGCCTCGATCAACGTCACCATGGAGCCCTTCCGCGCGTTCGTCGGCGACAACCTGCCCGAGGAACAGCGCGCCACCGGCTATGCGATGCAGAGCTTCTTCATCGGCACGGGCGCGGTCTTCGCCTCCTGCCTGCCGTGGCTGCTGAGCCAGGTCGGCGTGGCCAACACCGCGCCGGAAGGCGTCGTGCCCGACAGCGTGCGGATTAGCTTCTATGTCGGGGCGGCCGCCATGCTGATCGCTGTGCTTTGGACGGTGTTCTCCACGAAGGAATACAGCCCCGAGCAGATCGACGCCTTCGAAGGCGCCAGGCCGGAACCGTTGACGCATGAGGCGATGCGTCCCGCGTCGCGCTACCTGTCCGGTGGCCTCGGCTGGCTCATGGTCGGCGCGCTCGCCTTCCTTGCGATCTGGTTCGTGCGCGATCAGGCCGCCGCCCTGCCCGCTGATGTCCAGGACTGGCGCAAGGCCGTCGGCAAGGAGCTGTACGTCCTCGCCGGCTTCGTCGCCGGCTTCGGCGCCTTGCAGATCCTGGTCGCCGGGATGCGTCGCGCGGCGAGGTCCAACGGCCTCACGGAGATCCTCGACGACATGTTCGGAATGCCCGAGACCATGCGCGGCCTGGCGGTGGTCCAGTTCTTCAGCTGGTTCGCCCTCTTCGCCATGTGGATCTACACCACCGCCGCCGTCACCGCCGTCCACTTCGGCTCCAGCGACACCACGTCGGCCGCCTATAACGAGGGCGCGGACTGGGTCGGCGTGCTGTTCGGCGTCTACAACGGCGTGGCCGCGCTGGTGGCGTTCGGGCTGCCGGTGCTGGCGCGCCGGATCGGCAAGCGCGGCGCCCATGCGGTCGCCTTGGCGATGGGTGGTTTCGGCCTGATCGGCATCTTCCTGATCCGCGATCCGCAGATGCTTTGGCTGCCGATGATCGGGGTGGGCATCGCCTGGGCCTCGATCGTGTCGATGCCCTACGCCATCCTGTCCAGCGCCGTGCCGGGCCGGAAGATGGGCGTCTACATGGGCGTCTTTAACATCTTCATCGTGGTGCCCCAGCTGGTGGCCGCGACCCTGCTGGGCCTGATGCTGAACGCCCTGTTCCAGTCCCAGGCCATCTGGGCCCTGGTCGTCGGCGGGGTCAGCTTCTTCATCGCCGCGGCCATGAGCCTGAGGGTCAAGGAGGTGAAGGCGTGAACCGGCGCGACCTGCTGGCCACCCTCGGCGCCCTGCCCTTCGCGGGCTCGGCCCTGGCCCAGAGCGGCGCCGTCGCGGGCGGGCGGCTGGTGGAGCATGAGTCCGTCGCTTCGGCCCATCTGGGACCGCGGAACGTCACCGTCTGGCTGCCGCCCGGCTACGACGGCGGCTCCGAGCGGCACCCGGTCCTGTACATGCACGACGGCCAGAACCTGTTCGATCCGGCTCGCGCGGCGTTCGGCGAATGGGGCGTGGACGAGCATCTGGTGCGGCTGATCGAGACCGGTCAGGTCCGCCCGCCCATCGTCGTCGGCGTCTGGAACACGCCGCTGCGCCTGCGCGAATACGTCCCCGCCGACCTGATCGACGCCCTGCCGGCCGAGGTCCGCGACAGCCTGATGCCGATGTACGGCGGCCCGCCCCTGTCCGACGCCTATCTGCGGTTCCTGGTCGAGGAGTTGAAACCCCGCATCGATGCCGAATACCGCACCCTGCCCGGCCGCGACGACACGGTGATCGCGGGCTCCAGCATGGGCGGGCTGATCTCGCTCTACGCCATGATGAAGCATCCGGACGTCTTCGGAGCGGCCGGCTGCCTGTCGACCCACTGGCCCTTGCGGCTGGAGCGGCTGGAGGGCGATGCGCTCAACACCTGGCGCGAGGCGGTGGTCCAGGCCTGGTCCGACGTCATCCGGGCCGGCCTGCCCGACCCGTCGACGCATCGCCTGTACATGGACCGCGGCGACGAGACGCTGGACCAGTTCTACGCCTTCTTCCAGTCGAGGATCGACACGGTGATCCGCGACGCCGGATGGGGCCCCGACCGGTTCAAGACGCTGGTCTTCCCGACCGCCGAGCACAATGAGAAGAGCTGGAACAGCCGCCTCGACGTGCCCCTGACCTTTCTGCTTCCCGCCTGAGAGTGACCCCCATGCGTAGACTGACCTCGATCCTGATGGCCGGATCGGCCGCCCTGGCGCTCGGCGCCTGCGCCTCGATGGGCGGAGCGGACGACGCCGCGACCCCGCCGGTCGTCCACGCTGTGGCCCCCGGCGCGCCGGGCGCTCCGCCGACCTGGGTCAATGCGGCGAAGACCGGCGCCGGCGCGTCTTACGAGGCCTATGTCAACGGCCGCTACGCCGACGGCGGCACCACCGGCGCAGTGTCGAAGGTGTGGTTCTCCATCGCCGACGGCGTCCTGACCGAGACCATGTACGGCCTGATCCACGAGGCCCAGATCAAGCAGCTGCGCTTCGCGGTCGCCACCGAGAGCGGCCTGGCCGTCGAAGGCGCCGACACCACCGACCGCACCGAGTATCTGCACGCGGACGCCCAAGGCCGCCCCCTGTCGCCCGCCTATCGCATCACCACCACCGACCGGAACGGCCGCTTCGAGATCGAGAAGCGCGTCTTCACGGACCCGGATCGTCAGGCCCTGATGCTGCGCGTCACCGTTCGCGCGCTGTCTTCGGACGTCACGCCCTGGCTGCTGCTGGAACCGCACGTCGCCAACACCGGCGTGGGCGACAGGGGCGAGGCGACGCCCGAGGCGTTGCATGCCTTCGAAGGCGACACCCACCTGATCCTGCGCCCCAGCGCCCCGTTCGAGACCGCCAGCGCGGGCTTCGTCGGGGCTTCCGACGCTTTGGCCGATCTGGCCGACGGCGATCTGGACATCGCCTATCGCTCGACCGGGGACCAGGGCGGCAACATCATGCTGGCCGGCGGCCTGCCCAGGATCCGGGCGGGAGAGAGCCTGACGCGCGACTTCGTTATCGGCTTCGGCGAGACCCGAGAGGGCGCGGAAGGGGCCGCCGACGGAGCGCTTGCGACGGGCTACGAGACCGTGCTCGCCAACTTCAACGGCCAAGGCGCGGCGGTCGGCTGGGAGGACTACATCGCCTCGCTGGACCAGCTGCCGCGTCTGGCCGAGCAGTCCACGGATGGCGGCAAGCTGGCCTATGCCTCGGCCCTGATGCTGAAGGTGCAGGAGGACCGCACCTATGCGGGGGCCCTGATCGCGTCGCTGTCGAACCCCTGGGGCGATACCGTCGACGCGACCAACCCCTCGACCGGCTACAAAGCCGTCTGGCCGCGCGACTTCTATCAGGTGGCCATGGCCATGCTGGCGCTGGGGGACACGGAGACGCCGCTCGCGGCCTTCCGCTACCTGCCCCAGGTCCAGGTCGACGCCGACACGCCCGGCAACACCGGGGCCACCGGCTGGTTCCTGCAGAAGACCTGGGTCGACGGCACCATCGAATGGGTCGCGGTCCAGCTGGACCAGACCGCCATGCCGATCATGCTGGGCTGGCGGCTCTGGAAGGATGGCGTGGTCTCCGACGCCGAGATGGCGAGGATGTACCGCGAGATGATCAAGCCCGCCGCCGACTTCCTGGTCGACGGCGGCACGCTGGGCATCCTGTGGAACGACCGCACCGTCACCCCACCCTGGACCCAGCAGGAGCGGTGGGAGGAGCAGGAAGGCTATTCCCCCTCCACCACCGCCGCCGTGATCTCGGGCCTGGTGACCGCCGCCGAGATCGCCCGCGCGTCGGGCGATCAGGCGTCCTCCGACCGCTACCTCGCCGCCGCCGACGACTATGCCGGCAAGATCGAGAGCCGGATGTTCACGACCCGCGGTTCGCTCGGCGATGGCGACTACTTCGTGCGCATCACACGCAACGAGGACCCCAACGACCGCGCCCCGATCGGCGAGGCCAACGCGCAGCAGGGCCTGCCCGAGGACCGGATCGTCGACGGCGGCTTCCTGGAGCTGGTCCGCTACGGCGTGCGCCGGGCCGACGCCCCGTCCATCCTGGCCACGCTGCCCGAATATGACGACCAGACACGCGAGGATCGCCTGCGGGTCCGCTACGACCTGAACGGCTTCCCGGCCTTCCGTCGGTACGGCAACGACGGCTACGGCGAGAACGTCGAGACGGGCGGCAGCTACGGGGTCGGCGGCATGACGCCTGGGCAGCGCGGCCGGGTCTGGCCCTTCTTCACTGGAGAGCGCGGGCACTATGAACTGGCGCGGGCGCTTCAAAGAGGATCGGCCTCGCCCGCCGATCTCGCCCGCATCCGCGACACCTACGTCGCCGGCATGGAGAACTTCGCCAACGACGGCCTGCTCCTGCCCGAACAGGTCTGGGACGGTGTCGGAAACCGGACGCGGTTCGACTACGACCCCGGCGAAGGCACCAACTCGGCGACACCCCTGGCCTGGACCCACGCAGAATACATCAAGCTGCTGAGGTCGCTGGCCGATCGCCAGGTCTGGGATCGCTACGCGCCGGTGGCGGAGCGATACGCGAGGTAGAGCACGGACCGAAGACCGTAGAGGCGGCGGGGTTGTCCCCGCCGCCCTACCGCCGGATCAGAACGACGCCTTCACCGTGAAGGCGAAGCGCTCCTCGGCGATGTCGATGCCGTCCAGGTCGGTGTCGTGGTAGCGGCCGTCCAGCACCACGCCTTCGGCCAGGGTGTAGGCCACACCCAGGTTCCAGGTGACGTAGTCGTCGCTCACATCGAGGAACTGGTTCCCGACCGCCCCGGACACGGTCCAGCCGTCGGCGATGGCGAAGGCGGCGTTGCCCTCGACATAGGTGGCCTCGTCGTCCGCGCCGAAGAAGTCGGGCGAATAGAAGACCGCGCCGCCGAGGGTCACGGGTCCGATGGCGCGCGACGCCGCGACCTTCAGCTCGGCGTAGTCGTAGTCGACGCCCCCGGGCGCTCCATTGTAGAAGTAGCCGACGACGCCGAAGTCCAGGGCGTAGCCCGCCGCCTCGGTGCGATACCCGCCGTAAACATCGACCTCGATGTCCGTGCCGTCGCCGAAGTCCACGCTGGAGCCCCAGGCCCCCGCGTAGAAGCCGCCGTAGGTGGCGTCGATGCCCGCGAAGGGCGCCGGGTCCTCGCCGGACTGGCTGACGCCGCGGAAGACGTAATCCGTGGTCAGGCCGAAGTTGCCGGCGATCTGAAGGTCCTGGGCGCTAGCTGCGGAGGCGGTGGCGGTCAGGGCGGCGGCCAGGGCCGCGCAGGCGATGTGCAGTCTCATCTCGATATCCCCTCGTGATGTGTCTCGTTGAAGTGTCCGCCGGACGGGAGGGAGGATCCCGCCCGGCGGTTTCTTGCGGCTCAGGCGCCTTCCAACGCTTCGCCGTGCAAGGTGGTGTCCAGGCCCTCGGCCTCCTGGGCGTCGCTGACACGCAGGCCGGTGGTGAACTTGCAGATCACCAGGATGACGAAGGTCACGACGGCCGACCAGGCGATGGTCCAGGCCAGGCCCATGGCCTGGGTCGGGATGTTGGCCCCTTCCGACAGGCTGTTCACCGCCGTGGTGGCGAAGACGCCGGTCAGGATGGCGCCCAGCAGGCCGCCCGCGCCGTGGATGCCGAAGGCGTCCAGACTGTCGTCGTAACGCAGGAGCTTCTTCAGCCACACCGACGAGGCGTAGCAGACCGGTCCGGCGATCAGGCCGATGATCACCGCGCCCTTGGGATCGACGAAGCCCGCCGCCGGCGTGATGGCGACCAGACCGGCGACCAAACCCGACAGCACGCCGATCAGCGACGGCTTCTTCTTCTCCATGACCTCGACGATCTTCCAGGTCAGGGAGGCGGCGAAGGCGGCCAGCAGGGTGTTCAGCAACGCCACGCCCGCGATGGCGTCAGCCGCCCAGGCGGAGCCCGCGTTGAAGCCGATCCAGCCGACCAGAAGCAGGCTCGCGCCGATCATGGTCAGGACCGGATTATGGGCGTTCATGACCTCGGCGCCATAGCCTTTGCGGGGCCCCATGAAGAGGGCGCAGACCAGACCCGCGACGCCGGAGTTGACGTGCACCACAGCGCCGCCAGCGAAGTCGAGCACGCCCGCCGAACCCAGGAAGCCGCCGCCCCACACCCAGTGGCAGATCGGGGCATAGACCAGCAGGGTCCACAGGCCGGTGAACAGCAGCAGAGCCGAATACTTGATGCGCTCGGCGAAGGCGCCGGTGACCAGGGCCGGCGTGATGATGGCGAAGGTCAGCTGAAACGCGATCCAGAGATACTCCGGTAGGCCGGGCGCGGCCGAATAGGCGGTCTCCATCGTCACGCCGTTCAGGAAGGCGGCGTCGAGGCTTCCGATGAATGACTGCACCGTCTCGCCATCGAAGCCGAACGTCGGCTGGCCGACGCCGAACGCCAGAGAATAGCCCGCCGCGAACCAGGCCAGGCTGACCACGGCGGCCACGCCCAGCGACTGGGTAATAGTGGCGATGACGTTCTTGCGACGCACCATGCCGCCGTAGAACAGGGCCAGACCCGGCAGGGTCATCAGCAGGACCAGGGCCGTGGAGGTCAGGATCCAGGAACTGGCGGCGGCGTCAGGTTCGGCCACCGCCTGATGGGCCAGGAGGGCTGGGGCCGGAGCGGCGTCTTCCTCGGGCGCGGCAACCGACTCGACAGCGGCGGCGGCTTCGGTCGTTACGGCCTCGGCAGTCTCGGTGACGGCGGCGGCCGGGGCCGCCACGGGTTCGGCGGGCGCGGCGAACGCGCCCCCGGCGTAGAATAGCGCTGCGGTGAGCAGACAGAGGGCGATAGCCCCCGGAAGTCGGTTGAGCAACTGCGACATGAGCATCCCCTCTTCGATCTCGCAGTTGCGAACTGTTTACCGCAATGGAGGGCCACGCAAGAGGCTTATGGCGTTTTTGTGCAACTTTCGTGTTTTTGTGAGCACATATCCACGCCTGATGAAAAGATTATTGCTCCGGACCTGCGCTGCAGCGCACAATAGCACTGTGTGACGGCTGAGCGACGGAAAGGTTAACCCCGGATCATCCCCAGTGCATCTGCACCCGGTGGGACGCCGCCCAGTGGATTGCCTTGATGGCGTCGATGACCGCTCCGGCCGCCGCCCGGGTGCCGAGTTCGCCGCCCAGGTCGGCCGTGACCGCGCCCGCCGCCAGCACGGCCGCGACCGCCGCCTCGATGGAAGACGCTTCGTCCTCGAGGTCCAGGCTGTGACGCAGCATCATCGCCGCCGACAGGATGGTCCCGACCGGGTTGGCCAGGTCTTGCCCCGCGATGTCGGGCGCCGAGCCATGGATAGGCTCGAACAGTCCCGGCCCCGATTCGCCCAGCGACGCCGAGGGCAGCAGACCGATCGAGCCGCCCAGCACGCTGATCTCGTCGGACAGGATGTCGCCGAACATGTTCTCGGTCAGAATGACGTCGTATTCGCGCGGCTTGCGGATCAGATGCATGGCCATGGAGTCGACCAGGGCGTGCTCCAGCTTGACCTGGGGAAACTCCTCGGCGTGGATGCGGGTCACGACCTCGCGCCACAGACGGCTGGTTTCCATGACATTGGCCTTGTCGACCGAGGTGACCTTGCCGCGCCGTTGCAGGGCGGTCTTGAACGCTGCCCGCGCCACCCGCTCGATCTCGGGCACCGTGTAGATGCACAGGTCTGACGCCATGTCGGCCGTACGGGTCTTCTCGCCGAAATAGACGCCGCCGGTCAGCTCGCGGAAGACGATCAGGTCGACGCCCTCGACGATCTCCTTCTTCAGCGGCGAGCGGTGGGCCAGGACCGGCGAGACCTGCAGCGGGCGCAGGTTGGCGAACAGGCCCATGGCCTTGCGGATGCCCAGCAGCCCCTCTTCCGGCCGACGCTTGCCGCCGTCCCACTGCGGCCCGCCCACCGCGCCCAGCAACACGCCGTCGGCCGCCAGACAGGCGGCCGTCGTCTCGGGCGGCAAGGGATCGCCGGTCGCGTCAATGGCCGCGCCGCCGATCAGATGCTCCTCGAACTGGAACGTGTGGCCATAGAAGTCACCGATCACGCCGAGCACAGCCTTGGCCGCCGCAGTCACTTCGGGGCCGACGCCGTCACCGGGCAGCAGGACGATATTGTAGGTCTGGGCGGGGGGCATCAGGCAGGCTCCTTGGCGTGAGCGCGTTCGTAGGCTTCGACGGCCGGCAGGTGGTTCTGCAGCCATCCGAGGGTGTCGACGCCGTCCAGCAGGCACTGGCGAGCGAAGGGTTCGACGGTGAAGGCGACGGGCGCGTGGTTGCCTCGCCGCAGTTCCTGAGCTTCCAGATCGAGCGTCACCGGCTGTTCCGGATGGGCGGCCAGATCGTCCCAGACGGCCTGATCCACGACCACCGGGAGGAAGCCGTTCTTCAGCGCGTTCGAGCTGAAGATGTCAGCGATCGAGGTCGAGATCACCGCGCGGAAGCCGTAGTCCACCAGGGCCCAGGGCGCGTGCTCGCGCGACGAGCCGCAGCCGAAGTTGTCGCCAGCCAGAAGGATGCGGTGCTCGGCCGGATCGATGCGGTTCAGCACAGCTTCAGGCTTGGGCGTCCCGTCCGCCTCGTAGCGCCAGTCGTGGAAGGCGTGACGGCCCAGGCCCTCGCGGCTGGTGGTCGTCAGGAAGCGGGCCGGAATGATCTGGTCAGTGTCGATGTTCGACTGCGACAGGACCAGGACCTTCGAGGTCAGGGCGCGGAACGGTTCAGGCATCGACCTTGTCCTCCAGGAAGACGCGGGGATCGGTCAGGACGCCCATCACGGCGCTCGCCGCCGCCGTGGCCGGGCTGGCCAGTATGGTGCGCGCGCCCTTGCCCTGGCGGCCCTCGAAGTTGCGGTTCGAGGTCGACACCGCCAGCTGGCCCGGTCCCACGAAATCGCCGTTCATGGCGATACACATGGAACAACCGGGGATGCGCCACTCCGCTCCGGCCTGGGTGAAGACGGTGTGCAACCCTTCCGCCTCCGCATCGCGGCGCACGGCCTCGGAGCCCGGCACGACGAGCATGCGCACGCCCGGCTTGACCTTGCGACCGCGCAGAACATCCGCCGCCGCGCGCAGATCGGGCAGACGGCCGTTGGTGCAGCTGCCGATGAAGACCACGTCGACCGGCTGATCCGTCGTCGCCCGCCCGGCCTCGAAGCCCATATAGGCGAGGGCCTTGCGGTCGCTGTCCGACGCGGGCTGGGGCACGGGCGCGCCGATGGGGGCGCCGGCGTCGGGCGTGGTGCCGAACGTGGCCATGGGCCGGATCACAAAGCCGTCGATGATGATCTCCGCGTCGAACACCGCGCCCGGATCGCTCGCCAGCGTCAGCCAGTCGGCCGCCGCGCGCTCGAAGGCCTCGCCCGCCGGGACGTGCCGACGGCCCTTCAGCCAGGCGACGGTCTTCTCGTCCGGGGCGATCATGCCGGCGCGCGCACCCGCCTCGATCGACATGTTGCAGAGCGTCATGCGCCCTTCCATGTCGAGCGACCGCACCGCCTCGCCCGCGTATTCGATGACGAAGCCGGTCCCGCCGCCGAAGCCCAGGCGAGCGATGACGGCCAGCGCCACGTCCTTGCCGGACACGCCGGGCTGGAGCGCGCCATCGACGGTGACCCGCATGGCCCTGGACTTCCTCTGGATCAGGCACTGGGTCGCCAGAACGTGCGCCACCTCCGAGGTGCCGATGCCGAAGGCCAGCGCCCCGAAGGCGCCGTGGGTCGCCGTATGGCTGTCGCCGCAAACGACGGTCATACCCGGCTGGGTCAGGCCCAGCTCCGGCCCCATGACGTGGACCACGCCCCGGTCGGCGCTGTCCCATCCGGCCAGGGTCACGCCGTGCCGCGCGCAGTTGGCCTCCAGCGCGTGGACCTGGGCCTCGGCCTCGGGGGTCACATAGGGCTTCAGGCCGTTCAGCCCGGCGGGCAGCGTGGGCGTGGAATGATCCAGCGTGGCGAACGTCCGATCGGGGCGGCGCACCTTCAGCCCCCGCGCCTCGATCTCGCTGAAGGCCTGGGGGCTGGTGACCTCGTGGACCAGATGCAGGTCGATGTAGAGCACGCCGGGCGTTTCGGCGGTCTCGGGGACCACGACGTGCCGGTCCCAGACCTTGTCGAAGAGGGTCTTGGGCGCGCTCATCGAAATCCTCCCCCATTGGGGGAGGTGGCGCGGAGCGAAGCGAAGCGACGGAGGGGGCTCGCCCCACACGCCGTCATTCGCTGCAGGCCCCCTCCACCGCTTCGCGGTCCCCCTCCCCCAACGGGGGAGGATTTTGCGTCATGCCGCCTCATGCTGAGTCTCCCGCTGCCGCGTCGCCACGCAGATGGCCGTCAACTCGGCGTCGTCGATCTCGCCGATCTGATCCGCGCGTTCCTTGAAGGCGGCGAAGGCGTCGGTCAGGTGCTGGCCGGTCAGGCGATGACCCAGGACCTCGGCCCGCTTGGCCACGGCATGGCGACCCGAGTGCTTGCCGAGCACGAAGAAGCTGCCCTCGAACCCCACGTCCTGCGGCCGCATGATCTCGTAGGTGCGGGCGTCGGCGAACATGCCGTGCTGGTGGATGCCGGCCTCGTGGGCGAAGGCGTTGATGCCGACGATGGCCTTGTTGCGGACCACCGGCGAATGGGTGATCTCGCTCAGCAGCCGGCTTGTCGAGACCAGTTTCGTGCTGTCGATCCCGGTCGTGACGCCGAACCGTTCGGCCCGGACGCGCAGGGCCATCACCACCTCTTCCAGCGAGGCGTTGCCGGCCCGTTCGCCGATGCCGTTGATGGTCGACTCCACCTGCCGCGCCCCACCCTCGACGGCGGCCAGGCTGTTGGCGACGGCCAGGCCCAGATCGTTGTGGCAATGGGTCGAGAAGACCACGTCCGGATGGCGGGGCCGGATGCGCGCGATCAGGAAGCGATACAGCTCTCGCATCTCGTCGGGCGTCGAATAGCCGACCGTGTCGGGCACGTTCAGCGTGGTCGCGCCTGCGTCGGCCACGGCCTCCAGCACCTCGGCCAGGAACTCCGGTTCGGTGCGGATGGCGTCCTCGGCCGAGAACTCGACGTCGTCGAAGCGGGTGCGCGCGTATTCCACCGAGGCGATGGCCTGGGCCAGCACCTGATCGGTCGTTATCTTCAGCTTGGCCGAGCGGTGGATCGGGCTGGTGCCCAGGAAGATGTGGATGCGGCGGCGCGCCGTGCCCTTCAGCGCGCGCCAGGCGGCGTCGATGTCGGCCTCGGTCGAGCGGGACAGGGAGCAGAAGACCGGTCCGCTGTCGTCCTCGGCCACCTCGCCGACGACCGCGCGGATGCAGTCCTCATCGCCCGGAGATGCCGCCGCGAAACCGGCCTCCATGACGTCGACGCCCAGCGCCTTCAGCGCGCGGGCCATGCGCACCTTGTCGGCGGGCGACATGGAAAAGCCCGGCGCCTGTTCGCCGTCACGCATCGTCGTGTCGAAGACGACGACGCGGTTCGGATCGGGGGATGCTCGATCTACGCTCATGCCGCCGCCCCGGTCTGGAAGCCGTAGGTCGCGGCGGCGAAGCCGACGCGAGTCGCCCCGTGCAGCTTGTCGATCTGCCGACCCAGGTTGTCGGCGCAGCGCCCGGCGTCGCGGCCGCGCACCTGCATGGAAACCCGCCGCGTCGCGCCCTCGTCCGAGAGGGTCATGCCGTCGATGTGGAAGCCGCGCCGCTCGACGAGGCCGATCAGGCGCTGGAGCGAACCGTCGGCGCGGTCGATGGTGATGTGGATGGTGTCGGTCATCAGATGTCCCCCTCGAAGCGGGCGTCGTGCATCATTTCGGCGTTGGATTTGCCCGGCGGCACCAGCGGCCAGACGTTCTCTTTCGGGTCGATCAGGACGTGCGCGAGGCAGGGGCCGGGCGCGTCCAGCAGGCGCTGGATCCCGGCGGAGACCTCCTCGCGCCGGCTAATTCGGAAAGCTTCGACGCCGAAGGCCTGGGCGACGGCGACGAAGTCGGGATTGTCCGACAGATCGACCTCTGAATAGTTCTCCTCGAAGAACAGCTCCTGCCACTGGCGCACCAGGCCCAGGCTGGAGTTGTCCAGCAGCACGATCTTCAGCGCGACGCCGTAGCGGCGCAGAGTCGCCAGCTCCTGGATGTTCATCATGAAGCTGCCGTCGCCGGAGACGGTGACGACGTGGGCGTCGGGGTTGGCCATCTTGGCCCCCAGACCGGCGGGCAGGCCGTAGCCCATGGCCCCCAGACCGCCGGACGTCAGATGCGCCTCGGGCCGCGAGAAGGCACAGTGCTGGGCCACCCACATCTGGTGCTGGCCCACGTCGCAGGCGGCGATGAAGCGGTCGCCGGCGGCCTTGGAAAGCGCGTTCAGCAGGGCGGGCGCATAGACCCCCTCGCCCGGCGCGTCGTAGCGGAAGGCGTGGCGCTTCGCCGACGAGGTGCAGCAGATGATCCACGGATCGATGGCCAGAGGCGCCTTCGTCACCCGCGCGGTCAGGGCTTCGATACCGGCCCTCAGGTCGCCGACGACCGGCACATGGGCGGCGCGCAGCTTGCCGATCTCGGCCGGATCGATGTCGAAGTGGATGACCCGGGCGTGGGGGGCGAAGGCGTTCAGCTTGCCCGTAGCCCGGTCGTCGAAGCGGGCGCCGAACACGATCAGCAGGTCGGCGTCCTGCACCGCCTCATTCGCGGCGCGCGTGCCGTGCATCCCCAGCATGCCCAGGAACCCCGGCGCATCGGTCGCGATCGAGCCCAGCGCGTTCAGCGTCGAAACCGAGGGGATGCCGGTCCGCTCGGCGAAGTCGCGCAGAGCCTGAGTGGCGCCCGCGATCTTCACCCCGCCGCCGACATAGATCAGCGGGCGCTCGGCCGCTCGGATCAGCTGTTCGGCCTCGGCGATCGCCGCGTGATCCAGCGGCTCGGCCTCGTTAGGATAATGAAAGCCGTAGTCGTCGGTCGCCATGCCGACCTGAACGTCCTTGGGCAGATCGACCAGCACCGGACCCGGTCGGCCGGAGCGGGCGACGTGGAAGGCCTCCTCGATCACGGCCGGGATGTCGGCGGGGTCGCGCACCACCCAGCTGTGCTTCACGATCGGCAGGGTGACGCCCAGGATGTCGATCTCCTGGAAGGCGTCGGTGCCCATCAGGTGCGTCGCGACATTGCCGGTGATGCAGACCATCGGCACCGAATCCATCATCGCGTTGGCGATGCCGGTGATCAGGTTGGTCGCGCCCGGCCCGGAGGTGGCCATGCAGACCCCCACCTTGCCGGTCGAGCGCGCCCAGGCGTCGGCGGCGAAGGCCGCGCCCTGCTCATGCCGGACCAGGATGTGCTTCAGGCCCGACCCGGTCAGGGCGTCATAGACCGGCATGATCGCCCCGCCCGGATAGCCGAACACCACCTCGACCCCCAGCCGCTCCAGGGTGCGGACGAGCAACCGCGCGCCGCTCTGCGGAGCGACGGCTGGCGTTTCCTTGAAGGCGGCGGCGGCGGTCATGACGGTCACGGGACGCTTTCGAACTCAGGCGGCTTCGGCTGGCCGAGAAATGGAATGCGGCGCGTGCAGCCAGGCCATCCGCTCGCGCAGACTGGCTCCGACCGATTCGATCAGGTGGTCGCCGTCGGCCTTGACCAGGGCGTCGTAGGCGCCCTTGCCCGCCTCGTTCTCGGCGATCCATTCGCGGGCGAACTGGCCCGACTGGATCTCGGACAGGATCTCCTTCATCCGCGCGCGGGTTTCGGCGTTGATGACGCGCGGGCCCGACGAGACCGAGCCCCACTTGGCCGTCTCGGAGATGAACTCGTTCATCTTGGTGACGCCGCCTTCGTAGAACAGGTCCACGATCAGCTTCAGCTCGTGCATGCACTCGAAGTAGGCGATTTCGGGCTGGTAGCCGGCCTCGACCAGGGTGGTGAAGCCGCCCATGACCAGCTCCTTGGCCCCCCCGCACAGGACGGCCTGTTCGCCGAACAGGTCGGTCTCCGTCTCCTCCTTGAAGGTGGTTTCCAGCAGCCCGCCGGTCGCCCCGCCGATGCCCTTGGCATAGCCCATGGCCCGGTCGCGCGCCTTGCCGGTCGCGTCCTGCTGGACTGCGAACAGGGCGGGCACGCCGCGGCCCCGCGCGTATTCGCGGCGGACCAGATCCCCCGGCCCCTTGGGCGCGACCAGGATGACGTCCATGTCCTTTCGCGGCTGGACGCGGCCGTACAGGATCGAGAAGCCGTGGGCGAACAGGATGGCCGAGCCCTTCTTGGCGTGGGGCTCGATCGTCTCGCGATAGATCGCCGCCTGGGCCATGTCGGGCGTCAGGATGGCGATGATGTCGGCGCCCTTGACGGCATCGGCCGGCTCGGCCGTCGGGATGCCGTCGGCCTGGGCGTGCTTCCAGCCCTTGCCGCCATGACGGACGCCGGCGATCACGTCGTGGCCGCTGTCCTTCAGGTTCCGCGCATGGGCGCGGCCCTGAGAGCCATAGCCGATGATGGCGATGCGCTGGCCGGCGATGGCGCCGGGTCGGATGTCGTCGTTGGTGTAGATCTGCATGGCTCAGGCTTCCTCGGTCTGATGGTTGTCCGCGCGGACCTGGGCAGGCGGCGGGTTGGGGATGGTGACGGCGCCTTGCGCGGCCGAGGCCACGGTGGCGCGATACTTGGCGAAGACGCCGGCGGCGGCCTTCAGCGGCGGCTGGACGTGGCCGGCGCGGCGCGAGGCCAGGTCGGCCGCAACGTCAATCCGGCGGTTGGTGACGTCGATGGTGATGCGGTCGCCGTCGCGGATCAGGGCGATGGGGCCACCCGCCGCCGCTTCCGGCGAGACATGGCCGGCGACGAAGCCGTAGCTGGCGCCCGAGAACCGGCCATCGGTGATCAGGGCGACGTCGTGGACGCCCCGCCCTTTCAGGGCGGCGGTGACCTGCAGCATCTCGCGCATGCCGGGGCCGCCTTGCGGGCCTTCATAGCGGATGACGATGACGTCGCCCTCGCCCACCGACCCATCCTGCACCGCGTGGAAGGCGTCTTCCTCGCTGTCGAACACACAGGCCGGGCCCTCGAAGCGGTCGACCTTGTGGCCGGTCAGCTTGATGACCGCGCCGTCCGGGGCGACGTCGCCATAGATCACGGCGTAGGAGCCGCGGGGGCTGAACGGAGTGGCGATGGTCGCGACGACTTGCTGGCCCGGCGCGGCCTCGGCCTCGGCGGCCTCGGCGAACAGGCTGCGGCCCGAGACCGTGGGCGTGTTGGTGATCTTGCCGGCCTCGGCCAGCCGCTGGGTGACCAGCCGCGTGCCGCCCGCCGCGTACAGGTGGCTGGCCAGGAACCGCCCGCCCGGCTTCAGGTCGCAGATGACCGGCGTGGCCTCGCAGGCCGCGTTCATGTCCTCAACGCCGAAAGCGATGCCAGCTTCCGCCGCGATGGCGGTCAGGTGCAGCACCGCGTTGGTCGATCCGCCGGACGCGGAGACGGCGGCGGCGGCGTTCTTCAGGCTGGCGCGGGTGATGTACTTGCGCGCCGTGTCGCCGGCGAAGACCCGCTCGACGATCAGGCGGCCGCAGCGTTCGCCCTCCCCCGCCTTCGCCGGATCGACGGCGGGCACGTCGTTGGCCCCCATCGGCGACAGGCCCATGACCGACAGGACCATGGCCATGGTGTTGGCCGTGAACTGGCCGCCGCAGGCCCCGGCCCCGGGACAGGCCGCGCTCTCGACCGCCTTCAGGCCCTCGTCGTCCAGCGTGCCCGCGCCATGCGCACCGATGGCCTCGAACACCTCCTGGATCGAGACCTCACGCCCGCCGACGACGCCCGGCAGGATGGTGCCGCCGTAGTAGACCAGGCCAGGGATATCCATGCGGGCCAGAGCCATGGCCGCCGCCGGAATGGTCTTGTCGCAGCCGACGATGCAGACCACGCCGTCCAGCTGGTGCCCCTGCACGGCCAGCTCGATGGAGTCCGCCACGACTTCCCGGCTGATCAGCGAGGCCTTCATCCCCGGTGTGCCCATGGAGATGCCGTCGGTCACCACGATGGTGTTGAAGTCGACCGGGTATCCGCCCGCCGCCCGGATGCCCGCGCGCACGTCGCCGGCCAGCCGGTCCAGGTGCATGTTGCAGGGCGTGACCGACGACCAGGTGTTGACCACCGCGATCATCGGCTTGTCGAAGTCGGCGTCCTGCATGCCCGCCGCGCGCAGATAGCTGCGGGCCGCCGCGCGGTTCGGACCGCGCGTGACCACCGCGCTGCGGTGTCGGGGGCTGGAGGTGAAATCTTGCGTCGTCACGAGTTCGGGTCCGGGGGCTTTTCCGGACCGCGCGCAACAAAAAACCCGCTTCCTTTCGGGAGCGGGTGGCTGCGGGCGATCCTGTTTTGCTTGGGTTCAGGTCGTCAGCGTCCACGCCGCTCCGGCGAGCAGGCCAAGAAGTACGCTGAGAATGAGGGTGTTCAGGGCGATCGAAACGGTCTGGGCGCGCGAAGCCGCGACGGCGTGAGCCGTGCGGGCGTTCGGGGTGTGACGGCTCGAGTGGCTCACGGCCGGCTCCTTGCTACCCGCCCATAAGGCCAGACATCGCTGCGCCGCACAAGACGAAATTGGAAGAAAGTTCCAAAATCCGTTCACCATGCTCCCAGCGTGGCAATTTCGCCCCGCTGGCTCAGTGGATGGTTTCGCCGTGCTGGGAGTAGTCCAGACCCTCGATTTCGCCTTCGCGATCAACGCGCAGACCCGTGGTGAAGCGGCAGACCAGCAGCACGATCCAGGTGCCGACCGCGCTCCAGGCGATGACGGCGAACAGGCCGAGAACCTGCTTCACGACGTCGGCCCCTTCCGACAGGGCGTTGATCGAGGCGCTGGCGAGCAGGCCGGTCAGAACCGCGCCGACGATGCCGCCCACCCCGTGGATGCCGAAGGCGTCGAGGCTGTCGTCGTACTTCAAGGCGCGCTTCAGCCAGACCGATCCGGCGTAGCAGGCGGGGCCGCCGACCAGGCCGATCAGGAAGGCGCCCTTGGGATCGACGAAGCCGGCGGCGGGCGTCACGGCGACGAGGCCGCCGACGAGACCGGACAGGAGCCCCAACAGGGTTGGCCGCTTCTGGTCGATCCACTCCACCACCATCCAGCCGAAGGCGGCGGCCGCTGGGGCCAGGATGGTGTTCAGCGCCGCCACCGCCGCGATGCCGTCCGCCGCCCAGGCGCTGCCCGCGTTGAAACCTAGCCAGCCGACGAACAGCAGCCCCGTGCCGATGGCGGCGTAGGCCAGATTGGCCGGCGCCATGTTGTCTCGCCCGAAACCGTGCCGGGGGCCGAGCACCAGAGCGCAGACCAGGCCCGCGACGCCCGCGTTCACGTGGACCACCGCCCCGCCCGCGAAATCCAGCACGCCCCAGCCGCCCAGCCAGCCGCCACCCCAGACCTGATGACAGATCGGCGCATAGACGATCAGGTGCCACAGGGCGAAGAACAGGACGCTGGCCGAGAACTTCATCCGCTCTGCGAAGGCGCCGGCGATGATGGCGGGCGTGATGATGGCGAAGGTCAGCTGAAACGCGATCCAGAGATATTCCGGCAGGCCGGGCGCGAGGCTGTGAGCGGTCTCGATGGTGACGCCGTTCAGGAACAGGGCCTGCAGGCCGCCGATGAAGCCGTTGGCCGGCTCGCCCGAGACGCCGAAGGACAGGCTGTAGCCGACGACGAACCACAGCACTGTCACGACCATGAAGGACGCCGCCGAATGGGCGATGGTCGAGATGATGTTCTTTTTCCGAACCATGCCGCCGTAGAACAGCGCCAAGCCCGGCAGTGTCATCATGAGCACCAGCGCCGTCGAAACCAGGATCCACCCCGTCGCCGCCGCGTCGATGGCCAGCGGCGCCTGATGCGCGAGGAGGGCGGGCGTCGTCATCGGCGGGGAGGCCTTCAGATGATCTGTGCGGGTAGACGGATCATGCGGGGACGGCTTCTCCCTGGTCAAGCTTGCGCTCGGCCTCGGCGACCGGGGTCGGCACGATGCGGACGAACCGTTTCAGGTTGTCGCCCCAGGCCCCCAGAAGCCGCCGCGCCAGGGGCGATCCCGTCGCCGCCAGATGGGCCTCGATCAGGGCCTTCAGCCGTCCCGCCGCAGCCTCGGTGACCGGCGCGAAGGAGGCCAGATCGCCGTTCAGCGCCAGTCCGGTTCGGCCCGCCTCGTCCAGCACGTACAGTTCGCCGCCCGACATGCCCGCCGCCAGGTTCCAGCCGACGGGACCCAGGATCGCGACCCGGCCGCCAGTCATGTATTCGCAGGCATGGGCGCCGGCGCCCTCGACCACGGCCTCGGCGCCCGAGTTGCGGACGGCGAACCGCTCGCCCGCGCTGCCCGCCACGAAAAGCCGGCCGGAGGTGGCGCCGTAGAGAGTCGTGTTGCCGATGGCGGGCTGGTGCTCGCGCCATTCGATGGGCTTGACCACGATGTCGGCGCCGGACAGCCCCTTGCCGACATAGTCGTTGGCCTCGCCGGTCAGCTCCAGCTTCAGACCTTTCGCGCCGAACGCGCCGAACGACTGACCGGCCGAACCGGCCAGCTTCAGGGTCAGCACCCCGGTCGGACCCGTCGGCCCCCAGCGGCGCACGATGGCCGAGCTGATCCCGGCCCCAATGGTCCGCATGACGTTGGAGATCGGATAGCTGAGCTCCGAGGTCTGGCCCCGGTCCAGGAATGCCCAGGCGTCGTTGAGGATGCGAGCGTCCAGCGTTGGGGGGACCTCGGCGCGGCCCTTCTCGGCCCAGGCCTTCTTCTCGGCCGCCTCGACACGGACCAGCAGGGGGTTGAGGTCGAGGTCGTCCAGATGCGAGCCGCCGCGCCGGACCTGACGCAACAGGTCGGTGCGGCCGACGATCTCATCGAGCGTGCGCGCGCCCAGCGAGGCCAGGATCTCGCGGACTTCCTCGGCGATGAAGCTGAACAGGTTCACGACCTTGTCGGCCGTGCCGGTGAACTTCTCGCGCAGGCGCGGGTCCTGGGAGCAGACGCCCACCGGGCAGGTGTTGGAGTGGCACTGGCGCACCATCAGACAGCCCATGGCGATCAGGCTGGCCGTGCCGATGTTGAACTCCTCCGCGCCCAGGATGGCGGCGACCACGATGTCGCGGCCGGTCCGCATGCCCCCGTCGGCGCGGACGACGACGTGGCTGCGCAGGTTGTTCAGGCTCAGCACCTGATGAGTCTCGGCCAGGCCGATCTCCCACGGCAGGCCGGCGTGCTTGATAGAGGACTGGGGCGAGGCGCCCGTGCCGCCGTTGTGGCCGGCGATCAGGATGCAGTCCGCCTTGGCCTTGGCCACGCCCGAGGCGATGGCGCCGATGCCGGACGCCGAGACCAGCTTCACCGTCACCCGGGCGTCCGGGTTGATCGACTTCAGGTCGTAGATGAGCTGGGCCAGGTCCTCGATCGAATAGATGTCGTGGTGCGGCGGCGGGCTGATCAGGGTCGTGCCGGGCGTCGAATGCCGCATCCGGGCGATGAACTCTGTGACCTTGAAGCCGGGCAGCTGGCCGCCCTCGCCGGGCTTGGCGCCTTGGGCGATCTTGATCTCGATCTCGCGACACTGGTTCAGATACTCGGCGGTGACGCCGAAGCGGCCCGACGCGATCTGCTTGACCGCCGAGTTCATGTTGTCGCCGTCCGGGCGGGTGGCGTAGCGCTCCGGGTCCTCGCCGCCTTCGCCCGAGACGCTGCGCGCGCCGATGCGGTTCATGGCGACGTTGAGCACGCCGTGGGCCTCGGGGCTGAGCGCGCCCAGGCTCATGCCCGGCGTAAGGAAGCGGCGGCGGATGTCCGAGACGCTCTCGACCTCATGGATCGGGACGGGCGTCAGGCCCTCCTTCCAGTCCAGCAGGTCGCGGGGGGCGAGATCGGGCTGCTCGCGGACGGCTCCGGAATACTGCTTGAACCGGCGATAGTCGCCGCGATTGCAGGCGTCCTGCAGCAGGTGGATGGTGCGGGCGTCGTTGGCGTGCGCCTCGCCGCCCGCGCGGATGCGGAAGAAGCCGCCCATGGCCGGGGTCGGCGTCGCCTCGGTCCAGGCCAGGGCATGGCGGGTCATGGCCGCCTTCTCCAGACCGGCCAGGCCGATGCCGGAGATGCGCGACGGGGCGCCGGGGAAGAACTCGGCGGTGACGGCGCGGGACAGGCCCAGCACCTCGAACTCGCAGCCGCCGCGATAGGCGGAGATGACGCTGATGCCCTTGCGCGCCAGCGTCTTCATCAGCCCGGCCTCGATGCCGGCCTTGTAGTTCAGGCAGGCGTCGCGAAGGGACAGCCCCGGATAGGCGCCGCGATCCAGCCGCTCCTGGAACATCTCCTGCGCCAGCCAGGCGTTGACGGCGGTGGCGCCGACCCCGACCAGCACGGCGAACCCGTGGGGGTCCAGCACCTCGGCCGAACGCACGACGATGGAGACGAAGCTGCGCAGGCCCGTATCGGTCAGCCGCTTGTGGACCGCCGCCGTGGCCAGGATCATCGGGATGGAGAGCCGGCTCTCGGACGCCCGCTCGTCGGTCAGCACGACCAGCCCCGAGCCGCCTTCCACGGCGGCCTGGGCCTCGGCTTGAATCCGGTCGAGCGCGGCGCGCAGGCCCGCGCCCGCCCGGTCGCCCGGTCCCGGCAGCAGGTAGGAGCAGTCGATCACCACGGTCGAACCCGCGCCGACCACGTCCAGCATCCGCTCGTACATGCCGGTGGTGAGCACCGGTGAGTCCAGCACGAAGACGTTCGTCTGGGCCTCTTCCTCGGCCAGGATGTTCCCGAGATTCTTGAACCGGGTCTTCAGGCTCATCGCCCCGGCTTCGCGCAGGGGGTCGATGGGCGGGTTGGTGACCTGGCTGAAGTTCTGGCGGAAGTAGTGGGCCAGAGGCCTCGGCAGGGCCGACAGCACCGCAGGGGGCGCGTCGTCGCCCATGGAGCCCACCGCCTCCTTGCCGTCCTTGATGAGGGGATCGAGCAGCAGGTCGAGGTCTTCGCGGCTGTATCCCGCCGCGATCTGGCGGCGCGTCAGGGCCTCGCCGGTGGCGGCGCGGGGCTCGGGTCCGGGGCCGATCAGGGGCTCCAGATCGACCATGTTCTCCAGCCACTCCGTATAGGGGTGGTCGGCGGCGAGCGCGTCGATGGCCTGGGTCTCGTCCAGTACGACGCCCGTCTTCAGGTCGGCGACGATCATCCGGCCGGGGCCGATCGGCAGGCGGCGCTTGATCCGGCTCTCGGGCAGGCCGGCGAGCCCGGCCTCGGAGCCCGCCAGCAGCAGGCCGTCGTGGGTCTCCATGGCGCGCAAGGGACGCAGGCCGTTCCTGTCCTTGCCGGCCACGATCCAGCGGCCGTCGGTGGCGCAGATGGCGGCCGGGCCGTCCCACGGCTCCATCACCGCGTTGCAGTAGGCGTAGAGAGCGCGATGCTCGGCCTTCATCAGGCCCTCGTCCTTGGCCCAGGCCTCGGGGATCAGCAGCGCCTTGGCCATGGGTGCCGGACGCCCGGCGCGGACCAGAACCTCGAACACATTGTCGAGCGAGGCGGAGTCCGACCCGCCCGCCTGCACCACCGGCTTCACGTCCTCGCCGTGGTCGCCGAAGGCGGTGGCGGCCATGCGGATCTCGTGGCTCCGCATCCAGTTCAGATTGCCCTTCAGCGTGTTGATCTCGCCGTTGTGGGCCAGCATCCGGAACGGCTGGGCCAGGCGCCATTCGGGGAAGGTGTTCGTCGAATACCGCTGATGGAAGATGGCGTAGGCCGCCTCGAAGCGCGGGTCGAGCAGATCGGGATAGAGCCGGTCCAGCAGCTCGGCCCGCACCATGCCCTTGTAGATAAGAGACCGCGACGACAGCGAACAGACGTAGAAGCCGGGCACGCCCTCGGCCGTGATCGCCTTTTCGATACGGCGGCGGACCAGATAGAGCTCGCGCTCCAGCGCCTCGCCGTCGTCCAGCAGGTCGGCGGGACAGGCCAGCATGATCTGCTCGATCTCGGGCCGGGTCGCGTCGGCCTTGGAGCCCACGACGGACAGGTCGATCGGCGTCTGGCGCCAGCCGTAGATATAGAAGCCGGCGCGCAGCACCTCGGTCTCGACGATGGCGCGGGCGCGGTCCTGGGCCCCCAGGTCGGTGCGCGGCAGGAAGACCTGGCCGATGGCGATGGGGCCCGCCCGCAGACTCTGGCCGATGGTGCGGACCTGTTCGGCGAAGAATCCTTGCGGCGCCTCGACCATCAGGCCGGCGCCGTCGCCCGACAGGCCGTCGGGGTCGACCGCGCCCCGATGGGCGACGTTCTTCAGCGACCTGATGGCGAGCTCGACCACCTCTCGGCGCGGCTTGCCATCGATGGCGGCGACCAGGCCCACGCCGCAGGCGTCGCGTTCGGAAGAGGGATCGTAGGCGTGGGCGTCGATCAGGCGGGCGCGATCCGTCTCGTATTGTGTCAGCCAGCTCATGCCGCGACCTCCTGCGTGCGGGCGCGGAGATAGCGATCGATCTCGGCGGCGGCGTCCTGGCCGTCCTTCACGGCCCAGACGACGAGCGAGGCGCCGCGCACGGCGTCTCCGGCGGCGAAGACGCCCGGCAGGCTGGTGGCGCTGCTGCGGCCCGCGACCTTCAGCGTGCCCCAGTCGGTCAGGGCCAGGTCCGGGTCGTGGGCGGCGAAGGCTTCGGGCTCGAAGCCGAGCGCCTCGATCACCATGTCGGCCTTGACGTCGAAGTCGGCGCCGGCGACCGGCACGATCTCGCGACGCTTGCCGAACTCGGGCTCGGACAGGGCCATGCGAGCGGCGCGGACGGCGGCGACGGTCTCCCCCTTGGACATCAGGGCCTTGGGCGCGGCCAGCCATTCGAAGACCACCCCCTCCTCCTCGGCGTTGGCGACCTCGCGGGCGGACCCCGGCATGTTCTCGCGGTCGCGGCGGTACAGGCAGGTGACAGATTTGGCGCCCTGGCGGATGGCGGTCCGAACGCAGTCCATGGCCGTGTCGCCGCCCCCGACGACGACGACCTCGCGGCCCTCGGCGGAATGCCAGTCGGCCCCGGCGGCGTCGCCGAGATCGCGGCGGTTCTGGTGGATCAGGAAGTCGAGCGCCGCGACCGTGTCGCCGGGCCCCGCGCCCGGGACCTGGAGAGCCCGCGCCTGATAGACGCCGAAGGCCAGCAGCACGGCGTCGTGCCGCTCTCGCAGCTCGGCCAGGGTCACGTCGCGGCCGACCTCGCAGCCGGTGACAAAGACCACGCCTCCGTCGATCAGGCGGTCGATGCGGCGCTGGACGATGCGCTTCTCCAGCTTGAAGCCGGGGATGCCGTAGATCAGCAGGCCGCCCGGCCGATCATGACGGTCGTAGACGGTGACGGCGTAGCCTTGCTCGCGCAGCCGGTCGGCGGCGGCGAGACCCGCCGGACCCGCCCCAACGATGCCGACGCTCTCGCCGCGTTCATGGGCCGGGCGGATCGGCTCGACCCAGCCGTTGTCGAAGGCCGTGTCGCCGATGAAGGCCTCGACCGAGCCGATGGTCACGGCCTCCCAGCCGGACTGGTTCAGGGTGCAGGAGCCTTCGCACAGCCGGTCCTGCGGACAGATGCGGCCGCAGATCTCGGGCATGGTCGAGGTCGCCGACGCCACGCGCCAGGCCTCGCGCAGGTCGTCCTCGGCGGCCAGATTCAGCCAGTCGGGAATGTTGTTCTGAAGCGGGCAGGCGTTCTGGCAGAAGGGCACGCCGCAGTCGGTGCAACGCCCGGCCTGGGTCTCGAGCGCCCCGGCCGTCGGCTTGACGATGATCTCGCCGAAATCGCGCACGCGCGCGGTCGCGTCGGCCTTGGGCAGGCGGCGCGGTTGGACGACGAAGCCTCGCGGCTCGGAGGGGCCCTTTTGCTGCATGGCAGCATTTAACGACAACCGGGCCGGTTAGCGCAAATGATTTCCTATCGGCGCGACGCAGGCGGCGGATCGAGCACGAAACATGCTCGATCTACTGGATCGAAGGTCAGGCTTCCCAACCGCCCGCCAGCGCCTTGAACAAGGCGATCTGGTAGGTCGTGACCAGGGCTTCCGACTGGGCCAGCGTCGCCTCAGCCGAGGCCTCGGTGCGTTCGGCGTCGAGAACCGACAGGAAGCTGTCGGCCCCGGCGTCGAAGCGCAGGCGGGCCAGGCGCGCGGCCTCGGCGGCCTGGTCGCGGGCCTCGGTCAGGGCGGCGCGGCGGTCCAGTTCGTTGGCGTAGTTGGTCAGCGCCGTCTCGGTCTCCTGCAGCGCCAGCAGGACCGTCTGGTCGAACGTCGCCAGCGCGGCGTCGGTGTTGGCCTCCGCCCGATTGACCCGACCCTGCGCAACGCCGGGGTTGGTGTAGGACCAGGTCAGGAGCGGCCCTAGGCTGAAGCGGAAGTTGTCCTCGTCGCCCAGGTCGCCGATGTCGAGCGCGGTCGCACCCAGCGAGCCGCCCAGCGTGATGCGGGGATAGAGGTTGGCCACCGCCACATTGACCCGCGCCGCCGCCGCGATCAGCCGACGCTCGGCCTCGCGCACGTCCGGGCGACGGGCCAGCAGCGCCGCGCCATCGCCGACCGGGATGGGCTGCGCCAGCTGGGGCGGGCGGGTGCAGGCGCGCGCGGCCTCGCTGACCTCAGCCGGTGTGCGGCCGGTCAGGGTGGCGAGGCGGAACAGAGCGCCGTCCCTCTGGGCGCGAAGCGTGGGCAACTGGGCCCGCGTTGAGGCCAGCTGCGACTCGGCCCGGGCGACGTCGAGGCCCGATCCGGCTCCGCCTTCTAGCAGACGACGGGTCAGGTCGGCGGTCCGGCCTTGAAGCCCGACGGTGCGTTCGGCGACCGCGATCTGGGCGTTGGCGGAACAGGCGTCGGCATAGGCGCGAGCCGTCTCGGCCGCGACGGTGATCTGGACCGTGCGCATGGCGGCCTCGGCGGCGTCGGCGTCGGCGCGGGCGGCGCGGATCGCGGCCGAGACACGACCGAACAGATCGACTTCGTAGCTGGTCTCGAGCCCGACGTCGTAGGTCTCCAGCTCGTCCTGCGCCCCGCCGGGACCTTGGCCTGGCGGGATCGATCCGGCCGATTGTCGGCTGTAGGTCCCGGAGGCCGTGGCCGTTAGGGTCGGCAGGCGACCGCCCCGTGTCTCGCTGAGCGTCGCGCGTACCGAACGGACGTTGGCGATCGCCGCCTCCAGCTCGTTGTTCTCGGCGAAGGCCTGTTCGATCAGGCCGTCCAGCACCGGGTCGGCGTAGAGACGCCACCAGTCGTCGCGGGCCTCGGCCGTCGAGACCGCGCCGTTGGCGGTCCCGATCGGCGTGCTCACGAAGGCGCCCGACGCCGAGGGGGGGAGAGGGGCGTCAGGCGCCTTCGGCCCGACCGCGCAGGCCGCCAACAGGGCGGTGGCGGCGACCGCGGTCAGGAGGGGGGTGATCTTGGAGCGGATCATGCGGCGTCTCCCTGGCGCGGCGCGCCAAGCGCGGGCGCGGGTCCAGGCTGGGTGATGGAGGACGGTCCGGCGAAGTCGCCCTCGCCGTGGCCGCCAGACGTCGGCGGCTTCTTCTTCGCGCCTTGCGGCAGCCGCTTCGCCAGCGCCCGGGTGATCACATAGAAGACTGGCGTGAAGACGAGGCCGAACAGGGTCACGCCCAGCATGCCGAAGAAGACGGCGGCGCCGAGCGAACGGCTCATCTCCGCCCCCGGACCGGTCGCCAGCACCAGGGGCAGCACCCCCAGCACGAAGGCGAAGGAGGTCATCAGGATCGGGCGCAGGCGGATGCGGGCGGCCTCGACGGCGGCGTCCCGGGTGTCCAGCCCGTGGTCGTCCTCGGCCTGTTTGGCGAACTCCACGATCAGGATGGCGTTCTTGGCCGCGAGCGCGATCAGCACGATCAGGCCCACCTGCACCAGGATGTTGTTGTCCAGGCCCAGCGCGTTCACCCCCAGCATGGCGGCGAGCAGACACAGGGGCACGATCAGCAGCACCGCCAGCGGCAGGGTGAAGGCCTCGTACTGGGCGGCCAGCACCAGGAACACCATCAGCACGGCGACGATGAAGATGGGCGCCGCGCCCCCGGCCGCCGCCTTCTCCTGAAGCGCCAGCTCGGTCCATTCGTAGCTGAAGCCCGGCGGCAGGACCTGTTCGGCCATCTGCTCCATGTGGGCCAGCGCCTGGCCGGACGAGACGCCCGGCGCCGCCGATCCCTGAAGCTCGGACGCGGTGAACAGGTTGTAGCGCACCAGGCGGGCCGGGCCGGATTCCTCCTTCAGCGTCGCCAGGGAGCCGATGGGGACCATGGCGCCGGACGACGCGCGGACCTTCAGGTTGGCGATGTCGGCCAGGTCGTCGCGATAGGCGGGCTCGGCCTGGGCGGTGACGCGGAAGGTGCGCCCCAGCAGGTTGAAGTCGTTGACGTAGGACGAGCCGAGATAGACGCCCAGCGTGTTGAACACGTCGTTCGGCTGGACCCCCATCATCAGGGCCCGGTCGCGGTCGACGTCGGCGGTCACGCGCGGCGAGCCGGTGTTGTACAGCGAGAACACCTGCTGCACCCGATCCGGCGTCTGGGCCGCCGCGCCCATCATCGCGAAGGTGGCCCCCTCCAGCGCGCCGTAGCCGGCGGACTGGCGGTCCTGGATCATCATCTTGAAGCCGTTGCCGTTGCCCAGACCCTGGACCGCCGGCGGGGCGATGACGAAGATGTTGGCGCCCTGGATGCCCTGGGACGCGCCGGTGATGGCCCCGGCCAGAGCCACGGCCGCCGTCTCTCGCGTGGTGCGATACTTGAAGTCGTCCAGCCGCACGAAGATGGTCGCGGCGTTGGAGCCGAACGAGAAGCTGGAGCCGTCCAGGCCGGCGAAGGCCACGGTGCCATCCACCCCTTCCGTCGACTTCATGATGTCGGCGGCCTGGGTCATGATCGCCTGGGTCCGGTCCAGCGACGATCCGGCCGGCAGCTGGATGACGCCGATCAGATAGCCCTGGTCCTGCTCCGGGATGAAACCGGACGGAGTGTCGATCAGACGCCAGGCGGTCAGGGCCAGCATGCCGACATAGACCGCCAGAACGAGGCCGATGACCCGCACCGCGCGCGCGGTGAAGCGGCCGTACTTCTCCGACAGCCATTCGAAGCCGCGATTGAACTGACGTCCCGCCCAGCCGGCCCAGTAGGGGATCTCGCGCCAGCCGCCGCGCCGGGCCGTGGCCTCGTCGTGGGGCTGGTGATGGCGCAGCAGCACCGCCGACATGGCCGGCGACAGCGTCAGCGAAACGAACAGCGAGATCACCGAGGCGGCCGCGATGGTCACGGCGAACTGGCGATAGAAGATGCCCGGAATGCCCGGCACGAACATGGTCGGCACGAACACGGCGACGAGCACCAGGCCGATGGCGATCAGGGCGCCCGAGACCTCCTGCATGGACTTGTAGGCGGCCTCCTTCGGACTGAGGCCCTGGCGCAGATAGCGTTCGACGTTCTCGACCACGACGATGGCGTCGTCGACCACGATGCCGACAGCCAGCACGAGGCCGAACAGGCTGAGCGAGTTGATCGAGTATCCGAGGCCGAGCAGCACGGCGAAGGTGCCGACCAGCGACACCGGAATGGCCACGATCGGAATGATCGCCGCGCGCCAGCTCTGCAGGAAGATCAGCACCACCAGCACGACCAGGGCCACGGCCTCGATCAGGGTGGTCTGGAGCTTCTCGACCGACTTGGCGACGAATTCGGTCGGGTTGTAGGGGACGCTGATTTCCATGCCTTGGGGCAGTTCGGCCCGGATGGCCTCGACCTCGGCCAGCACGCGGTCGGCGGTGCCGAGCGCGTTCGATCCCGGCTGCTGCAGGATGGCCATGCCGACCCCGCGCTCGCCGTCGAAGAAGCCGCGAATGCCGTAGTCCTGAGCCCCCAGCTCGACGCGGGCCACGTCGCGGATGCGGGTGACGGCGCCGGTCGTGGGATCGGTCCGGATGACGATGTCGGCGAACTGTTCGGGGTCGGACAGGCGGCCCTGAACCTGGATCGGCTGCTGGAAGGCAGCCGCATTGGTGGCGAACGGCGGCTGGCCGATGGAGCCGGCGGCGGCCTGGACGTTCTGGGCCTGAAGCGCGGCGGTGATGTCGGTGGCGTTCAGCCCGCGCGCGGCGGCCTTGTTCGGATCGATCCAGATCCGCATCGAATAGTTGCCGCCGCCGAACACCTGGACGGCGCCCACGCCCTCGAGCCGCAGCAGGCGGTCGCGCAGATTGGCGTTGGCGTAGTTGCCGACATAGTCGTTGGACAGGACCCCGCCCGGCGAGGTCAGGCCGATGACCATCAGGAAGCTGGTGGTCTGCTTGTTCACCACCACGCCGACCTGGCGCACCTGCTCGGGCAGGCGGGGCTCGGCCAGCGCCACGCGGTTCTGGACCAGCACCTGGGCCTGATCCAGGTCCGTACCCGGCTGGAAGGTCACGGTGATGGCGACCGCCCCGTCCGACGTCGAGGACGACGTCAGATAGAGCATGTTCTCAACGCCGTTCACCTCCTGCTCGATGGGGGCCGCGACGGTTTCGGCCAAGGTCTCGGCCGAGGCGCCGGGATAGGCGGTGTTGATGGTGATCGTCGGCGGCGCGATCTCCGGATACTGCGACAGCGGCAGCAGCGGATAGGCGAACACGCCGACCAGGGTGATGAAGACCGACAGGACGGCCGCAAAGATCGGCCTGTCGATGAAGAAGCGCGAGATGTTCATCGATCAGGCCTTCAGTCGCCGGAGGCGAGGGACTGGGTCAGGGCGCCGGCGGAGGTGCCGGTGGCGGCGGGCGGCGCGGTCGTGACCGGGGCCTGCTCCTGGCGGGGTTGGCGCTGGATGCGGCCGTTGGTCGGCTGGACCTTCATGCCGGGCATGGCGCGCTGCAGGCCGTCGATGATGATGCGGTCGGTGGGCCGGATGCCCGACCGGATGACCCGGAGACCATCGACGAGCGGCCCGAGTTGCACCGGCGTCGGCGTGACGGTGCCGTCGGCGTTGACGACCATGACCACGCGGCGCGCCTGATCGGTGGCGACGGCGCTGTCGGGGACCAGAAGGGCGTCGTAGGCCCCGGCACCGGCGACGCGGCCTTGCGCGAACATGCCCGGCTTCAGGAAGCCGTCCGCGTTGGGGATAATGGCGCGGGCGCGGATGGTGCCCGACGCCGGATCGACCGCGTTGTCGGTGAAATCGAGCGTGCCGGAACGGGTGAAGTCCGCTTCGTCCTGAAGCCGCACGCGCACCGGGGCCGAGCGGCCCGCGCGGGCGTCGCGCTGATACTTCAGCAGCAGGGCTTCGGAGGCCTCGAACACGAAGTAGATCGGCGAGGAGGAGACGATGGTCGTCAGCACGTCGGCCTGCGACGAACCGCCGGCGACCAGATTGCCCGGATCGACGCGGCGGTCAGAGACTCGGCCCGACGCCGGGGCGACGACGCGGGTGAACTCCAGATCCAGCGCGCGGGCGCGGACGTTGGCCTGGGCCGAGGCCACGGCGGCCTCCGCCTGTTCCACGGCCCCGCGGTTGGTGTCGACCTCGGACTGGCTGACGGCCTGGCTGGCCAGCAACCCCTCGGAGCGGGTCAGATTGGTGCGGGCCAGCGTCAACTGCGCCTCAGCCTGGCTGAGCGCCGCGCGGGCGGCCGCCAACTGGGCCTGGGCCGGGCGGGGATCCAGGGTGAACAGCAACTGGCCGCGCCGGACGAAGTCGCCGTCGCGGAAGTGCACCGCCTGGACGAAGCCGCCGACGCGGGCGCGCACCTCGACCTGACTGGTCGCCTCGAACCGGCCGGTGAAGTCGTCCCAGTCGACGACGCGCTCGGCCAGCGGCACGGCGACCGTGACCGGTGCGGCGGGCGGCGGGCCCTGGGCCTCCGAACGTTGCGAACAGCCGTAAAGCGCGCCCGTCAGAAGGACGGACACGGCCAGAATCTTCAGCCCGCGCATGCGCGCAATCTCCCAGTCGGAGCGATTTCCCTGTCAGGCGCCGACCCAATGCTACGGGGGGGTGGTCAACGCCTGTTGACTTAGATGTGACGAACGCCCACGCTTGTCAACGGGTGGTGACATCGTCATATCAAGAGGACAGCAAAACAAGACGAAACGCCGCAGGATTCGGTGCTTTCAGGGAGATCACATTGGGTTTCGCCGCCGTCTGCCCTCGACCTCGCAACGCCGCCGCCACGCGGACCGCAATTCTGGACGCGGCCGCCAAACGATTCGCGGCCGAGAGCTATGAGCAGGTCGGCATGCGCGACATCGCCCGCGACGTGGGGGTCGATCCGGCCCTGATCTCCCGCTATTTCGGTTCCAAGGAGGAGCTGTTCCGCGCGGTTCTGGACGACTGCGACGGCGACGAGCTGATGGACGGCGACCGCGCCACCTTCGGCGAACGCATGGCCGAGGACCTGATCTACGGTCCGGCCAAGGACGAGGACCTGGCCTGGCTGCTCATCATGCTGAAGTCGGCCGGATCGCCAAAGGCGGCCGAGATTGTCCAACAAGCCGCGATCGAGGGCTTCTACGAGCCCTTCACCGCCTGGCTGGGCGGCGAGGACGCGGCGATCCGGGCGCGCATCCTGGCGGGGATCCTCATGGGCGTCGCGGTCGGCCGCGACCTGTCCGGCGGCATGAAGCTGTCGCCCGAGGAATGCGAGCGCATGAAGGCGCGGCTCGCGCCCATGCTGCAGGAGCTGGTGGACGGCTGAGCCGCCCTACCCCGCCACCTGTCCGAAGTCGGCGACGCGGCCCATGACCGCGCGTACCTGACCCAGCAGCTTCAGCCGGTTCTCGCGCTCCACCGCCACGTCGGAGTTGACCATCACGTCGGTGAAGAAGGCGTCGACCGGGGCCCGCAGCCCCGCCAGCGCCGTCATGGCGGCGGCGAAGTCCTCGGTCTCCAGCGCCTGATCCACCGCGCCGCGCGCCCGCTCGACGGCGAAGGCGAGCGTCGTCTCGGCCTCGGGCTGGTTCGGCAGGCCGGTCCCGACCGCTCCGACCGGCAGCGGCCCCTTCTTCTCCTCGGCCTTGAGGATGTTGGACGCCCGCTTGTAGCCCGCCAGCAGGTTCGCGCCGTCGTCCGTGGCGAGGAAGGCGTCCAGCGCCTCGACCCGCCGCACGATCCGCACGAGATCGTCGTCGCCGAGCGCGAACACGGCATCCACGAGGTCGTGCCGCTTGCCCTGATCGCGGAGGAGGACTTTCAGGCGGTCGGCGAAGAAGCCGAGCAGGTCTTCGACGTCTTCCTTCCGCCACTCATGATCGTCCTTCTTGAGAACCTCAGCTGCTTCGCCAGCCAGTTCCTTGTGGCGTTCCACTTCCTTGCGGAGACGATCAAGAGAAGCTTTAGCCCTTTCGTCGACGAGCGCCTGTGCGCTGCTTTCAACAAGAGTTCTTCCAAGAACCTCGCCGATAGCAACGTGACACCGTAGCTTTTGACGGCTCAAGCTTGCGACAAGCGAGACCTGAGCATTGTTGTCCAAAACCAGCCGGATCACCCCCAGCGCCGCTCGCCTCAGCGCGAACGGGTCCTTCGACCCCGTCGGCTTCTCATCGATGGCGAAGAAGCCGACCAGGGTGTCCAACTTGTCCGCCAGGGCCACCGCCACGGTCAGCGGGGCGGTCGGGACCGTGTCGCCCGGACCCTGCGGCTTGTAGTGGTCGCGGATGGCGTCGGCGATGGCGTCGCCGTGCTCGGCGCGGGCGTAGTAGCCGCCCATGATGCCCTGCAGCTCCGGGAACTCCCCGACCATGCCGGACGCCAGGTCGCCCTTGGCCAGCTTCGCGGCTTTCTCGGCGTCATCCGGATCGGCCCCGACCAGCGGCGCGATCTCGCGGGCCAGCGCCGCGATCCGCTCCACCCGCTCGGCCAGGGTCCCCAGCTTGGCGTGGAAGGTCACGCCCTCCAGCTTCTTCAGCCAGGCGTCGAAGCCGACCTTGCGGTCCTCGTCCCAGAAGAAGCGGGCGTCGTTCAGGCGCGCCGACAGCACGCGGCTGTTGCCGGCCGCCAGCGCCTCGCCCCCGTCCGTCGCCTCAACGTTGGCCACCACGACGAAATTGGGCGCCAGGGTCTGTGGTGACAGGCCCGCCTCTGGCGGCTGCGCCGCCTGTCTCCGCCCAGGGGGCGGAGAGCCAGCGTTGTCCGTCTGTCCCCCCTCTGGGGGGACCGAAGCCTGCGAGGCAGGGTTCGAGGGGGGCCGGGCCACCGCGAAATACTTCTGGTGCGTCTTCATCGACAGCCGGATCACCTCCGGCGGCAGGTCCAGGAACGACGGGTCCATGTCGCCCAGGATCGGCGTCGGCCATTCGGCGAGGCCCGAGACCTCCTCCAGCAGGCCGTCGTCCTCGACCAGCTCCAGCCCCTGCGCGCGACAGGCGGCGCGGGCGCCTTCAAGAATCCTCAGCTTGCGGTCGGCCTGATCCAGCAGGACGAAGTTCGCCTCCAGCTGCGTCCGATAGTCCTCGAACGACCGCACCTTCAGCGGATGACCCGAGCCCATGAAGCGGTGCCCCTCGGTCACGTCGCCGCTCTGGATGCCCTCGAGCGCGAGCGGGACGACAGCGCCGTCGAACAGGGAGAGGATCCGCTTCAGCGGCCGCACCCAGGTCAGCGTGCCCGTGCCCCAGCGCATCGACTTCGGCCAGGGAAAGCCTCGGATGATCCCCTCGACCATCTCCGGGATCAGATCAGCGGTCGACCGCCCCTTCTGCTCGATGACGGCATAGAGCACGCCGTCGCGCTCGGTCAGTTGCTCGCGCGTCAGGCCGGTCTTCCTCAGGAACCCTTCCAGCGCCTGTTCAGGAGCCGAGACCTTGGGCCCCTTCAGCTCCTCGGACCGATCGGGCGTCGCCGACGGCAGGCCCTCGACCACCAGCGTCAGCCGCCGCGGCCCCGCGAAGGTCGTCAACGCCTCATACGACAGCCCGGCCGCCTTCAGCCGCTCGCCGGCCATCCGCTCCAGATCGCGCGCGGCCTGCGCCTGCATCCGCGCGGGGATTTCCTCGGAGAAGAGTTCGAGAAGAAGCTGGGGCATCAGGCCGCCCTCTTCTCTTCTTCGACCCACGCCAGGGCGCATGCCTTGCACAGGTCCCGGATGCGGCCGATGTAGCTCTGCCGCTCGGCGACCGCGATCGCGCCCCGCGCATCCATCAGGTTGAACAGGTGCGAGGCCTTCAGCACCTGGTCATAGGCCGGCAGCACCAGCGCCTGCCCCTGCGGCCCGGTCATGGCCAGCAGGCGCGACACCTCCGCCACCATGTCCTCGAACCGGCGCTTCAGCCCCTCGACGTCATAGCCGTGGAAGTTCGCCTCCGACTGCTGGCGCTCGTTCTCCAGGAAGACCTCGCCGTAGGTCGTCCCTTCCTTGGTGAACTTCAGATCATAAACGTTATCAACGCCCTGGACATACATGGCCAGGCGCTCCAGGCCATAGGTCAGCTCGCCCGACACCACGTCGACCTCGATGCCGCCGACGCCCTGGAAGTAGGTGAACTGCGTCACCTCCATGCCGTCGCACCAGACCTCCCAGCCCAGGCCCCAGGCGCCGACCGTAGGATTCTCCCAATCGTCTTCGACGAAGCGAATGTCGTGCAGTTTCGGATCGATGCCGATGGCCTTCAGGCTGTTCAGATACAGGTCCTGCAGATCGTCCGGGTTCGGCTTCAGGATCACCTGATACTGGTAATAGTGCTGCAGCCGGTTGGGGTTCTCGCCATAGCGGCCGTCGCCGGGGCGGCGGCTGGGCTGGACATAGGCGGCCTTCCACGGCTTCTTGCCGAGCGCGCGGAGCACCGTCGCTGGATGCAGGGTGCCGGCGCCGACCTCGATGTCGTAGGGCTGCAGGATGGCGCAGCCCTGGTCGCCCCAGTAGCGGTGCAACGTCAGGATCAGGTCCTGGAAAGCGAGCGGTTCGGTCTGGGTCAAGGCGGTGTTCGCAGGCGCAAAAGGAAAGGCGGCGGACCCTAGAGCCCGCCGCCTTCTAACTCAACCGGACCCGGAGGTCGGTCGATGCGCCCTTACGACTGAGGCTCGTCCTCATCGGCGGCGTCAGCGTCCTGCTGGCCGTCGGTGGGGTTCGGCACCGGGGGCGAGGCCACCGTGGTCACGGCGGACGCCGGTTGTCCGTTCGGCGCGTTCACCGGGGCGGCCGGCGGGACGGGGGTCGTGCTTGTCGTCGCCGAGCCGGTCGTCGACGTCGTAGCCGAGGGAGTCGTCACGGTCGCCGCGCTCGTGGCCGAGGCGGTCGGCGGAGGCGCGACCTCGCCGGCGTCGACATCGGCCTCGACGTCAGCGCCGACCGTTTCTTCGCCGGCCGAAACCTCAGCGTCGGCCTCGACGTCTTCCGACACCGGCGGCGTCGTGGCGGCGGCGTCGGCCGGAGCCGTCGCCGCTTCTTCGGCATCACCCGTGGCGACCAGCGACTGGGCCGGGTTCAGGACGCGGTCGATGACGAAGATCGCGCCGTTGCCTGCGTCGATGTCGGCCTGGGTGACGGTCGCCGCGTCGACCTTGATCGCGTCACCCGTGCCGTCCAGCTGGACCTGGGTCCGGGCCGCCGTCTCGACGCCGCCCAGCGCGCCCTCGATCTGGCTCGAGTTCACGTCGGCGACGATGACATGGTAGAGCAGCAGCTGGCGCAGCTCATTGGCGTTGGCCGGGTCGAGCAGGCGCGTGCGCTCGGCCTCCGGCAGGGCCGCGAAGGCCGCGTCCGTCGGGGCGAAGATCGACACAGCCGACTGGCTGCGCAGGGTGTCGGTCAGCTGGGCGGCGTCCAGCGCGGCCAGCAGCGTGGTGAACTCACCCCGCTCACGCAGCACATCGATCACCGAATTCGAGGAGGCCGGGGCGGCGGCCTGGGCGGCTTGAGCCGGGGTCGCGGGCGTGGCGGGGTTCGCCGGCGTCGCAGGCTGGCCGTCTTGGGCCGGGGTCGCTGGCTGGGCGGGCGTGGCCGGGGTCGCGGCTTGGGCGGGCCGCGCCTGGTCTGGCGTCTGGGCGAAGGCGGCGCCGGCGCCGAACAGGGCGACAGCGGCGGTGGCGGTGGCGGTCAGCAGTCGAGTGCGAAGCATGACAGTATCCTTACAATGCTGCACGGACCGCCGGGGAGGAGACGCTCGCGGCCCGTTACTCAGTGTTACGAAGCCTAGGAAGACCTCGACCTTCCACTGGTTCCGCGTCACAGCATCATTTCGGAAACTAAGGCGAAGCTCGGGGTGATCTTGGGACTTTGTCGGCGAAGTCGCCGAATAAAAGCCCCGCCGCCGCCTTAATCTCAAGCTTGACTGATTGCACTCGCGAGCATGGTTGGCCTGACCCACCAGCCCGACCCGATTGTCTCCAGGTCACGCGCGGCCGCGGCGGCTTCAGCGAGCGTACCGAACAGCCCAAACACCGTGGCCCCCGATCCGCTCATCCTCGCCAGCCGAACGCCGGGCGTTGCCCTCAACCGCGCAAGCGCCGCTCCGATGGCCGGCTCCCGTGCGACCGCGACGGTCTCAAGATCATTCCTTTGAAGCGCGAGCCACGCGATCGTCTCTCCGAGGTCCCAGGACGGAGGGAGATCGGGCCGATCCGGCGATAAAGGGCCCGCGGCGTCGTAGGCCTGATAGACGGCGCCGGTCGGCGAGGGCGCGCCCGGATTGATCAGCAAGACCGGCAAGGCGGGCACCTCAGGCGCATCGGACAGGACGTCGCCGATCCCTTCCGCCCAGGCGACCCGGCCTCGCAGGCACATCGGCCCGTCGGCCCCGATGACCTTGGCGAGCTCCGCCAGGGCCGCTTCGTCCATGCCAAGCCTCAGCGCCGCGTCCCCCAGACGCAACGCCGTCGCCGCGTCCGACGATCCGCCTCCGAGGCCTGCCGCGATCGGCAGTCGTTTGTCGAGCGTCACGGCAAGGGGCGGGTCGCCGATCCCGGCCGCCTCGCCCAGCGCCCGAAGCGCCTTCAGGATGAGGTTGTCTCCCTCCCCCGCCAAGGCTTCGCCGAACGGCCCCGTCACGCGCAACGACAGCCGGTCCGATGGCTCGACCGTCACATGGTCGCCCACGTCGGCGAAGGCCACGAGGCTGCACAGCGGATGATAGCCGTCCGGCTGCGGCGGACCGACGTGCAGGAACAGATTGACCTTGGCGGGCGCGAGCGCGCTCAGCGTCGTCAGAGGCCGGCTCCGACGCTCGCTTCCGGGATCAGACCGTCAACCAGCTTGCGCTCCACCTCCGCTCGCCGCTCGGCGTCGGGGTCGAGGGTCAGGACTCGGTTCCACTGAAACCCGGCCTCTCGCCGGCGGCCTACCATCCAGTAAGCGTCGCCCAGGTGGTCGTTGATCTCGGCGTTGGCGGGCTCCTTGGCGACCGCCTGTTCCAGGGTTTCGACGGCGACGTCGTACTGCCCCTGGCGGAACTGGGCCCAGCCCAGGCTGTCCTGGATGTTGCCGTCCTCCGGATCGGCGGCGTGGGCGCGGGCGATCATCTCCGCGCCCTCGGCGACGCGGGTTCCGGAATCCACCCAGAGGTACCCCAGATAGTTCAGATAGACTGGCTCGTTCGGCGCCGCCTGCAGGGCGGTCCATAGCTCGGCCTCCGCCTCCGGAATACGGCCGAGCGATTCATAGGCCGCGCCGCGCAGGAAGCGAATGTCGGCGGTCTGGTCCGCGGTATTGAGCAGAGGGCCGTTGAGGACCGTCAGCGCCTCTTCATAGCGCTCCAGCTGCATCAGCTGGCCGGCGGTCACCTGAGCGATTCGGGCGTCGTCGGGGGCGGAGCCCTGGGCGGCCCGGAAGGCGGCGAGCGCCTCCTCGTTGCGCTCTTCGGCCGCGAGCGTCAGACCTCTCTGGACCTGGGCGGCGGCGTGGACGGCGGCCGGCTGTTCAGGAACCTCGGCCAGAACGGACAGGCCGAGATCGCGCAGGTCCTCTTCCTGCGCCGCCGTCTGGCCGAGCAGGTAGAGCGTCTCCGGCGTGCGATCCAGCGCGACGGCGAGGCGCAGATAGACCACGGCGAACTGGTCGGCGTTCTCGGCTGAGGCCTGACGCGCGGCGATGGTCAGGGCCTCGGCGGCCCCTTCGCGCAGGCTGGGCAAGGCGGGCGGACGCCCCCGGGACGCGGCGCGCTCGCGGGCGAGCGTCAGGGCCGGATCGGCCGAGCCGGCGGCGATGCCGGCGTCGTAGATGGCGAGCGCCTCGTCGCGCCGGCCGCGACGTTCGAGGAACTCCGCGTAGGGCACGCGAAAGACAGGGGCGGTGCGAGGGTTGTCGACCAGCGACCGAAGCACCGCCTCCGCCTCGTCGTGGCGGCGACGAAGCTCCAGCAACTGGGCGCGGTTGTAGCGGCCGAAGACGACGACCAGCGGGTCGCCGGTCGGATTGGGCTCGGCGAGCGCCGTCTCCCAGTCGCCTGCCGCCGCGGCGATCCACGGCGAGACGAGCGCCCCCGCGCGGGCATGCGGGGCGCTGACGGGATCGGCTTTCAGCCGGATGTTAGCGCGGCGGGCCTCGCCGCGTTCGAAGTCGAGGACGGCGGAGACCAGTTCGGTCGCCTCGCCGATGGCCGGCGACAGGCCCGCCGAGGCGGTCGCGCGGGCGGCGTAGCTCAAGTCTCCGGCCAGCAACGCTGCCGTCGTCGCCTGCTCGGTGACCGAGGGCTGTTCGGGCGTCAGGGTCTGGACCGCGCTGAGAAACTCGGCGCCTTGTTCGAACGCGCCCTGCGACAGAGCCGAGCGACCGGATAGGAACAGCCCATAGGCCGTGCGGCCCATCTCGTCGCGCGGCGACGGCGACCAGACTGGAGGAATGGCCTCGATGATCGGGGCGGGCGTCTCCTCCCCTTCGCCGACGATCATGGGCGGCGACGGCGGCTCAGGCACGATGTCCTGAATGCGCGGCGCGGGCGCCTCCTGCGCGAGGACAGGAGACGCCAGCACGGTGGCGGTGAGCAGGATCGAACGGAGGACGGTCAGGCGCATGGCGACGACATTCCCCGGCTTGTGCGGCGACGGCAAGGCCCCTCCCCCGCCGCGCGTCACATGTTGGGATAGTTGGGCCCGCCGCCGCCCTCGGGCGTGGTCCAGACGATGTTCTGCGACGGATCCTTGATGTCGCAGGTTTTGCAGTGGACGCAGTTCTGGGCGTTGATGACGAACCGGGGATCGGCCTTGGCCGCCTCGTCGCCATAGACCACCTCGTACACCCCGGCCGGGCAGTAGAGCCTCGCGGGCTCGCCGTAGATCGGCAGATTGACCCGGATCGGCTTGTCCGGATCGATCAGCTTCAGATGCGCCGGCTGCTCCTCGGCGTGGTTGGTGTTGGAGATGAAGACGCTCGACAGCTTGTCGAACGACAGCTTTCCGTCCGGCTTGGGATAGGCGATCGGCTTGTGCTTGGCCGCCGGCTCGGTTGAGGCCGCGTCGGTCTTCCCGTGCTTCTGGGTGCCGAACAGCGACAGGCCGCCCAGCAGGGTCTGGCACCACATGTCGAAGACGCCGAGCGCCCCGCCCAGGGTGGTGCCGTACTTCGACAGGAGGGGCTTGGCGTTCCGGACGCGCTTCAGCTCCTGGTAGACCCAGCTGTTCTCGTAGGCCGTCTGGTACTCGCTCAGCACGTCGCCCGAGCGGCCCGCGATGACGGCGTCATAGGCGGCGTCGGCGGCCAGCATGCCGGTCTTCATGGCGTTGTGGCTGCCCTTGATGCGCGGCACGTTCACGAAGCCGGCCGAGCAGCCGATCAGGGCGCCGCCGGGGAAGGCCAGCTTCGGCACCGACTGGAAGCCGCCCTCGGTGATGGCCCGCGCGCCGTAGGAGATGCGGGTTCCGCCCTCCAGATGCTCGGCGATGGCGGGGTGGTGTTTGAACCGCTGGAACTCGTCGAACGGCGACAGATGCGGGTTCCTGTAGTTCAGGTGCACCACGTAGCCGACGGCCACGTAGTGGTCGCCGAAGTGGTACATGAAGCTGCCGCCGCCGGTGTTCTCGTCCAGCGGCCAGCCGGTCGTGTGCTGAGCGAGGCCCGGCTGGAACTTCTCTGGCGGAACCTGCCACAGCTCCTTCAGCCCGATGCCGAACTTCTGCGGTTCGGCGTCGTCGCACAGGTTGTGGCGAGCCATGATGGTCTTGGCCAGCGAGCCGCGCACGCCCTCGGCGATGAAGACGTACTTGCCGTGCAGTTCGATGCCCGGTTGGAAGTCGGCGGTCGGCTGGCCGTGCTTGTCGATGCCGAAAACGCCGGCGACGACGCCCTTCACGCGGCCGGTCCCCTCTTCCCAGACGACGTGGCTGGCGGCCATGCCGGGGTAGACCTCGACGCCGAGCGCTTCCGCCTGCTCGCCCAGCCAGCGGCAGACGTTGGCCAGGGAGGCGATGTAGCAGCCGTCGTTGTGCATCATGGGCGGCAGGGCCCACATCGGCAGGGCCGCCTGGCCGTGCGGGCCCAGCACCAGGAAGCGGTCCTTGGTGACGGGGGTCTCCAGAGGGGCGCCGCGTTCCTTCCAGTCGGGGAACAGCTCGGTCAGGGCGCGCGGATCGATCACGGCCCCGGACAGGATGTGCCCGCCGACCTCGGCCGACTTTTCCAGCACGGCGACGGAGATATCCTTGCCGTCCTGCTCGGCGCGTTGCTTGAGCCGGATCGCGGCGGCGAGACCGGCAGGGCCGCCGCCGACCACGACGACGTCGTACTCCATGACGTCGCGCTCGACGCCCTGGAGAGCCTCCAGCGGCGGCAGGTTGTCGAGGATGGCTTCCTGGGCGGGGGACGTGGCGCCGCCTTCGATGGCTTCGGCCATGGGGACCTTCGTTCTTTTGTCGTGAGCGCCCCTTATCGGAAGGTGACGCGAGGGCGGTCAAGGCTTATCCCTGACGCACCCCATGAACGCCGAACCCCGCGACATCGCTGCGATCGAGAGCCTGCTCGCCTTCTGGCGCGACGCGGGCGTGGACGCCTGCTTCGAGGAGGCGCCGCAGGATCGGACCATCGTGGTCGCGCCGGCGCTGAAGGCCGTGGCCAAGGCGACGGCGTCCGTCGTGGCCCCCATCGATACCCGCGACGTGGTGGTTGAGGCGCGGGCGCTGGCGCGGTCCGCCGACAGCGTGGAGGCCCTGGCCCAGGCCGTCGCGACCTTCCGCGGCTGCGACCTCGTCGGGCTGGGCGCGCGAGGCTGCGTCTTCGGGCGGGGGAGCGCCGAGGCATCGCTGCTGGTCATCGGCCACGCCCCGGCGGCCGAGGACGAGAGCGCGGGCGAGCCCTTCTCCGGTCGGGTCGGGACCCTGACCGACCGCATGCTGGGGGCCATCTCTGCGACCGAGCGGGCCTATCTGACCAACACCGTCTTCTGGCGTCCCCCCGGGGACCGGGCGCCGACGCCGGAGGAACAGGCGACCTGCGCGCCGTTTCTGGAGCGGCTGCTGGAGCTGATGAAGCCGCGCGCGGTGCTGCTGCTCGGCGCCGTCGCTGCGCGCGGGGTGCTCAAAAGCGAGGAGAGCATCGTCAAGGCGCGCGGGCAGTGGCGGGAGTGGCGGCTGGCGGAGGGCGACGTCTCGGCGCCTGCGCTGGCGACCTTCCACCCGGCCTTTCTGATGAAGCAGCCGCAGGCCAAGCGTCAGGCCTGGGCGGACTTGCTGGCCGTGGCGGCGCGGGTGGACCCAGGCTGATCCGAAGCGTCGTGAGGACCCTGGATTGGACTCTGGCGACACCGAGTCCAGCGAGTGCAAATCCTGAGATTTAAGCGCATCTAATGGATGCAAACTATTGTTTTAGGATGTATTTTTCTGCATTTATTTACTCCGCTCATCCCGGCGAAAGCCGGGACCCAGTGCTTTGGGCGATGAACGGTTCCGGCCCACGTTGACCCTCATCCCAGGCGACGTGCCTCACTCAAGAACTGGGTCCCGGCTTTCGCCGGGATGAGCGGAACGGAGGGGGTCACTCAGAAGCGATTGCTCGAGAACGGGACAGGAAAGCCGAACTCACAGCGCCCGACACTGCTCCTCGAGCCACCCCTTCACCGCGCCATCCAGCAGCGGCCCGACCTTGGCGTAGGTCTCGGCGTGATAAGCGTCGACATAGGCGCGCTCGGCGGAGGTCAGCAGATCGACGTCGATCAGGCGGCGGTCCAGCGGGGCGAACGTCAGCTGCTCGAAGCCGTGCATCGGCCGCTCGCCGCCGGGGATCGGCTCGGCGGGGGTGACGACCTGCAAGGTCTCGATACGGATGCCCCAATAGCCTTCGCGATAGTAGCCGGGCTCGTTGGAGACGATCATGCCGGGCAGCAGGGGTTGGGTGTTCACCGCCTTGGCGATGCGCTGCGGCCCTTCGTGGACGCCGAGGTAGGAGCCCACCCCGTGGCCGGTGCCGTGGTCGTAATCGAGGCCGGCCATCCACATCGGCAGGCGCGCCAGCGCGTCCAGCTGATGCCCCGTCGTCCCGGCCGGGAAGCGGACCGTCGCCATGGCGATGTGGCCCTTCAGCACGAGGGTGAACATGCGGCGCTGGTCGGCCGAGGGTTCGCCGATGGCCATGGTGCGGGTCACGTCGGTGGTGCCGTCGAGATACTGCCCGCCGCCGTCAACGAGCAGGAGCGAGCCTTTCTCCATGCGGCGAATGGTGCGGGTGACGGGCCGATAGTGCGGCAGCGCCGCGTTCGGCCCGACGCCGGCGATGGTGTCGAAGCTGAGGTCCTTGAGCGCGCCGGTGTCCTCGCGGAATCGCTCCAGCGCCTCGACCACGGCGCGCTCGTCCGGCAACTGAACTTGCGCAACCGTATCGACCCAGTGCAGGAACCGCGCGAGGGCCGCGCCGTCGCGGATGTGGGCCTGACGGCTGCCTTCGATCTCCACCGCATTCTTGGTCGCGCGCGGCAGGGTGCAGGGGTCCATGGCGCGCACGACCGAGGCGCCCGCCTGCTCCAGCCTGTCGAAGTACCAGGCGGAGGATTGAGCCGGATCGATCAGAACGCGGCGGCCGCTCAGAGCCTCCAGCGCCGATGGCAGGGCGTCGGGCGCCTCGAGCTGGACGGCGTCGCCCAACCAGCCGGGGAGTTCGTTGGTCACCTTCGCCGGGTCGAGGAACAGCCGCGCCCGGCCGTTCGTCTCGACGATGGCTTGGGCCAGCGGCAACGGCGTGCGGATGACGTCCCCGCCCCGCACGTTGAAAAGCCAGGCGATCGACGCAGGCGCGGTCAGGATGGCGGCGTCGGCGCCAGCCTTGGTGATCGCGTCGCCGATGCGGGCGCGCTTGGAGGCGCTGGTTTCGCCAGCATAGCGCTCCGGATGAGGAACGACTGGCGCGGTCGGCTGGGCGGGGCGAGCGTTGCCCCAGGCGAGATCGACGGGGTTGGCCTCGACCGGCTTCAGTTCGGCCCCGGCCTTCGCCGCCGCTCGGCGCAGGGTCGCCAGGGCGTCGGGGCTGTGCAGGCGGGGATCATAGCCGATCACCGCGCCCTTCGGAGCCTGCTCCAGATAGGCGGGCACGCCCCCCTCGACGAGGTCGCGCAGCTCGAACTGGCCGGCGTCGACCTGGGCCTTCACCTGGACGGTGTAGCGGCCGTCGGTGAAGACGGCGGCGCGATCCTTCATCACCACTCCCGCTCCCGCCGATCCCGTGAAGCCGGTCAGCCAGGCGAGGCGGTCGTTGGCCTCGGGCAGATATTCGTTCTGATGCTCGTCCTCATGCGGCACAAGGAAGCCGTCGAGGCCCTGCTCGGCCATGGCGGCGCGGACGAGGGGCAGGTGCTTGGCCCCGAAGGTGGGATCGGTGGTTTCGTCGAAGGTCTGGCGCATGGTTCGCGCATAGCATCTCCCTCCCCTGCAAGGGGAGGGTGGTCGGACCCCGGATTTGATCCGGGGGGGAGACCGGGTGGGGGCGGCAAGGCGATACAGCGGTGATGTCGGCGTCTGGTGCACCGGGCCGCCCCCACCCGGTCGCTGCGCGACCACCCTCCCCGTTCCGGGGAGGGAGAGAGCCTGCGCCCTACCCCACCCGTCTCAACACCAGGGCGCTCCAGGCGTCGCGGCGGATGCGGCTCTCCAGCCGGAAGCCGCGCGACAGATAGGCCGCCGTCACCCGCCGCTCCTGCGTCCGCAGCAGACCGGACAGCACCGCCACACCACCGATCCGCAGCGCCAGCTTGATGTCCTGCGACAGGGCGACCAGCGGCGGGGCCAGGATGTTGGCGAAGACGAGATCATAGGGCGCCTCGGCCCGGATGCGGCGGTCGTCCAGGCCCGAGGCGTGAAAGAAGCGGCACTTGGCCCGGTTCAGAGTGGCGTTCTCATTGGCGATGCGGACCGAGACCGGATCGATGTCGGTGCCGACCGCGACGCGGCTGCCGGTGCGCGCCGCCGCGATGGCGAGCACGCCGGTGCCACAGCCGACATCCAGCACCCGCTCGAACCGCTCGCGCTTCAGCAGATCGTCGAACGCCAGAAGACAGCCGGTCGTGGTGCCATGGTGACCCGTGCCGAAGGCGGCGCCCGCCTCGATCCGCAGGTTCACCGTCGACGCCGGCGCCCGGCCGCGATCGTGCGCGCCATAAACGAAGAATCGTCCGGCCCGCACCGGCGGCAAGCCGGACAGCGACATGGCCAGCCAGTCGGCATCCGCGAGTTCTTCAGTGGTGACGACGAGATCGCTATAGTCGGCGAGAACGGCGCGCAGGCCTTCGGCCTCCACGTCCGATGTCGGAAAGGCGTCGATGCGCCAGATCCCGCGATCCTCATCCTCCTCCAGGATCGAGTAGGTCGCGCCCTCCAGCAGGGGGGTCGCATCGATCCCGGCGGCGGCGGTTTCGGCGACAGCGCGGGGGCCTCGGGCGATGATCTGCACGGCGTTTTGGGACATTCAGCAAACCTCGCTATCATCGCGAATCGATACAACCACGCACGCGCCCGGCTCCTGCCCATCCGGCCGTGTCAGTTTCAACCGAGGGGTCGGGGAATACATGGCCAAGTCACCGTCTACTGCCGCGTCCAAGGCGTCCGCCGCTTCCAAGCCGAAACCGGCTGCGAAGTCGACCGCGAAATCCGCAACCGCCGCCAAGGCTCCGGCCGCCAAGCCGGCGACGGCTGCGAAGGCCGCTCCAGCCAAGACCACCGCCAAGGCTCCGGCCGCCAAAGCCGCTGCTCCGAAAGCCGCTCCGGCCAAGGCGGCGGCGAAGGCGGCTCCGGCGGTGAAGGCGACGACCAAGACGCCGGCCGCAAAGACGGCGGTCAAGGCGGCGCCGGCGGCCAAGGCCACTGCGCCCGCGAAAGCTCCCGCCGCCAAGGCCGCTTCGAAGCCCGCGGCGAAGTCGACCGCCAAGCCCGCCGTGAAGGCCGCGCCGAAGACGGCCGCCGCCAAGCCCGCGACCGCCGCGTCCGCTCCGGCCGCCAAGCCTGCGGCTCCGGCCGCCCCGGCTCCGGCCGCGACCGCCGCGCCGGCGGCCAAGCCCGCGACCCCGGCGCCCGCCGCCCGTGCGCCCGCGCCGAAAAAGGGCCTGCTGAGCGGAATCGCCGACTTCATCTTCGGCAAGCGCTGATCGCAGAGACCTGAAACGCGAAACGCCGGGCGGAGCGATCCGCCCGGCGTTTTCGCATGCGCCGCTCGCCGGATCAGGCGGCGGGCAGGTCCTCGGCCAGGATCGCCATCTCGAACATGAAGCTGCCGTCCTCGTCCTCGTCGGCGAAGACGACGCCGATGAATTCGTCGCCGACGTAGACCTCGGCGGAGTCCGACACCTTGCCGCGCGCCTTCACGATGATGCCGCCGGTGTTGAAGGTGCGCTTCAGATGGGTCTCGATGCGCTTCATGTCGGCTTCGGTCACGGGGGGCCTCGGGTGGTCTGGGGAACAGGGCGCGGACCCTAGAGGGACCGGCCGCGCATGGGAAGGGCGAACGGGCGCCGGCCGCTTCCGACGCGGTCTTCAGCCGGCGGCCACGAAGGCGTCGACCTCGGCGATGTGGCGGGCCTTGGCCGCCTCCGGCAAGAAGGAGCCGGTGAAGCTGTTGCGCGCCATCTCGGCCAGCTGATCCCGGTTCAGGGCCGTGGCGGAAGCCAGCTGGCGATAGTTCTCGTTCACATAGCCGCCGAAGTAGGCCGGGTCGTCCGAGTTCAGAGTGACCCGGATGCCGCGTCTGAGCATCTCGGGCACGGGGTGGCTCTTGAGGTCATCGACCACGCAGAGTTTGAGGTTCGACAGCGGACAGACGGTCAGGGTCATCTGCTCGGCGGCGAGACGCGCGATCAGGGCCTCGTCCTCCATGGATCGGTTGCCGTGATCCATCCGGTCGATGTGGAGCAGATCCAGCGCCTCCCAGACATACGCCGGCGGCCCCTCCTCCCCGGCATGAGCCACGCGCTTCAGCCCCATCTGCCCCGCCCGATCGAAGACGCGCTGGAACTTGGACGGCGGATGGCCGACCTCGGAGGAGTCCAGGCCGACGCCCTCGATCCGGTCCAGCCAAGGTTCGGCGGCCTTGAGCGTGGCGAAGGCGGCGTCCTCGTCGAGGTGGCGCAGGAAGCAGAGGATCAGCTTCGACGTCACGCCCAGCCGCGCCTCGGCCTCGGCCATGCCGGACAAGAGGCCGTCGGCCACGACCTGGAAAGGGATGCCGCGATCCGTGTGAGTCTGCGGGTCGAAGAAGATTTCGGCATGGCGCACGGTGTCCGCCGCCGCGCGCTCGAAATAGGCGACCGCCAGATCGTGGAAGTCCCGCTCGGTCCGGAGCACGTTCGCGCCGGCGTAGTAGATGTCCAGGAAGTCCTGAAGGTTGGAAAAGCTGTAGGCGGCGCGTACGGCCTCAACGCTGTCAAACGGGATGACGACGTTGTTCCGCCGCGCCAGCTCGAACATCAGTTCGGGCTCCAGCGAGCCCTCGATGTGGAGGTGCAGCTCCGCCTTGGGCAGGCCGTCGATGAAGGCGTCGAGGTCGGTCAAAGTCCTATCTCCTTGGCGAACTCCGGAAGACTCATCAGTTCGACTGAAAGGCCGGCTCCTCGAACCTTGGCGATCAGCTTTCCGTCCGCCGTCAAAAGCGGGGCCTTCATGTCTTCCGCGTGCGCCAGGTAGAAGCAGTCGTAGGCCGAATGCTGAAGCTCACGAGAGAGAGCCGCCGCCCTCTGGATCAGTCGCCGGGAGGGCTCGGTATACATGTTGAGCGCCTCGATCAGGTCGATGGCGCGTTCCGCCTCGCGCATGTCGATCTCACCGATCCGATAGCGTTTCCAGACGATGTTCGCGCATTCCGGAAAGATCAGGTCCGGTGCGCTCCACGGCCTTGCACGAAGTGCGGCGACGGCGATCGGGCTGTGTGGCTCGTGCAAGACCGTCTGGATCGCGACGCTGGCGTCCACGACGATCATCGACTGTCACGATCCTCTCGGATCAGGATCTCGGACGGGATGATGAGGCGGCCCTTCGTCGCCTCGCGCAAGGCGGCGGCGCGACGCTCCCACTCGGAGTCAATCCGGGGGGTCAGCGCCTTTCGCAGAATCTCCCGATGCTCGGCTTCGGCAGACCGATTATTCTCTTGCGCTCGCTTCTTGAGCGCCAGGGCGATGTCGTCATCGACATTGCGCACATGCAGGTTCACGGGCATGGGCACACTCCTCTGCTAGCAGATATAGCATCAGCCGTTGGAGACGACGAGCCTCAGGTTGCCGCGCCGGATCTCGGGCGTCGGCGTCTCGGGTCCGGGCGGAGGGGGCGGGGCCTCGCCCTTGGCGGTCCAGGCGCGCGGCCGCTCGACATAGCCGGACCGCGTCAGGATGCGCTCGGGCAGGCCGCAGCGCTCCAGCATGCCGATCTCGACCTCGGTCCGCGCGTCTGCCCATTCCAGCAGCTGGCGGTTGTGACCCCGGGCCGGTGGGGCGACGCTGACGACGCGGATGTGGGGATAGCCTTCGTGGAGGAACCGCGTGGTCGCGGCATGGTCGCCGTCGGTGGTCAGGATGTAGGCGACGTCGACCTTGTCGGCGGCCGCGTCGGCGGCGACGGCGAGCGCCAGGTTGACGTCGCTCTGCTTCTCGGTGGCGTCCATCCAATGGTGGCCGCAGGCGTGGCAGTGGTCCGAGTGGACGACGAAGTGGCCCATCAGGCAGCGCACGTCGCGCGCCCGGAGCGCCTCCTCATAGGCCAGCAGCGCCTCCATTCGGTCGCGGCGCTGGGGCCGGTGGGCCGAGACCCAGGTCACCCCGGCCATCCGCTCGCCGGACGGAACAAGCGCGCGGCCCAGCGCCATCAGATCCAGCCACAGCAGCTCGCGCCGGTTCAGGTCCAGGATGGCGTGGTGCAGGTTGAAGCCGTCGACGTAGAGCCGGGCGCGTTTCCTGAAGATCGGCAGGCGAAAGCCGTCGCGGCGCACCGACGGCGTCTGCCCTCCCCTTGATCCCGACCGCGCCATGTCCGGCCCCGTCCTGTCTTCCCCCGAAAAACAGTTAACCCGACGATCGATGATGAGTCCGTGGCGCCGAGGCTACAGAGCGGTCGAGACGCTTACATCCGCTCCGGCGTCTCGATGCCGAGAAGGCGCAGCGCGGTCTCCAGCTGATCCAGCGCCGCCTTCGACAGCGCCAGCCGCGATCCGACCACGGCCGGGTCTTCGGCCGCCAGCACCGGGCAGGCGGCGTAGAACTTCGAGAAGCTCTGGGCCAGGCGATAGGCGTGCTCGGCGATCGCGTGGGGCGCGCGGCGGTCGTAGGCGTCCGAGACCGCCGCGTCGAAGGCGTCCAGCGTCAGGGCCAGTTCCCGCTCGGCCGGCTCGGCGACAAGGATGGGGCCGGTGACGACCCCTTGCGCCTCGGCCTTCCTCAGAAGGGATTTGATGCGGACGGCCTGGTACAGCAGATAGGGCCCGGTCTTGCCCTCGAAGCTCATGAAGCGGTCGAGGTCGAAGACGTAGCTGGTGGTCCGATTGTTCGACAGGTCGGCGAACTTCAGCGCCGCCACGGCCACCTTGGCGGCGATGTCCTCGAACTCGGCCTCGGGCAGGTCGGCGCCCAGCTCCGCCTCGCGCAGGCGCTCGCGGGCCTTGTCGCGGGCCTGGGTGATCAGATCGTGCAGCTTCAGCACGCCGCCCGCGCGGGTCTTGAAGGGCTTGCCGTCAGACCCGTTCATGGTGCCGTTGGCGGCGTGTTCCAGCTGGCCGGGCTTGGCGTAGCCGCACTTGTAGGCGGCGCGGAAGACCTGTTCGAAATGGTCGGCCTGACGCGCGTCGACGCAGTAGAGGACCAGGTCGAAATCCTGCTCGCGCCGACGCTGCAGGATCGTCGCCAGATCGGTCGTGCCGTACATGGCCGAGCCTTCGGACGACACGAGCAGGAGCGGCGGCAGCTCGCGCTTGTCGCCCTCTTCCGCCACGCGGATGATCCAGGCGCCCTGGTCGAACTCGGCCAGACCTTTCGCCTTGATCTCCTCGACCATGGCCGGAATCAGGGGATCGGCGTCAGACTCGCCGTTCCAAAGGTCGAAGGTGACGCCCAGAGCGCCGAACTCGCGTTCCAGAGCGGTGCGGCTGACCGCCACGAAGTGCCGCCACAGGGCGCGATAGCCGGGGCGGCCGGCCTGCAGCTCGGCCGTCGCCTTCCGGGCCCGATCGCGGAAGGCGGTGTCCTCCTTCGCCTTGGCGGCGGCCTGCGGATAGAGCCGCTCCAGATCCTCCAGCGTGACGGGGCTCTGGTCCGGAAACGGCCCGTCGCCCTCGACCAGGAAGGCGTCGGCCTGGCCCTCGTCGCCGACCGCGACGATCAGCAGACCCATCTGGAAGCCCCAGTCGCCGAAGTGGGCGTCGCCCCACACGGTGTCGCCCCGGAACCGGAACAGCCGCTTCAAGCTCTCGCCGATGATCGACGACCGCAGGTGGCCGACGTGCATCGGCTTGGCCACGTTGGGGCCAGCGAAGTCGACGATCACCCGGCGCGGCGCGGCTACCGGCGACGCCCCGGCATAGGCCGCGTCATCCGCCACGGCCTGGGCGCGCCCGGACAGGGCCGCGTCCGAGACCCTCAGATTGATGAACCCGGGGCCGGCGACCTCGACGCCCGTCAACCGTGCGTCGCCTTCGAGCCGCGCGGCGACCTTCGTCGCCAGCTCGCGCGGATTGGCCTTCAACGCCTTGGCCGCGGCCAAGGCGCCGTTGGACTGAAAGTCCGCCAGGTCGGGCCGATCCGAGACCGTCACGCGCGCCAGCAACGCATCCACGCCTTCGGCGGCGAAGGCGGCCGCGACCGCTTCGCCGAGCGCCGTCTTGAGGTCGGTCATTGTTCCGGGGCGGTCGTCGGGCCTTGCGCGCCCGCGTTGATGCGGAACCGGCTGCCCGAGCGGTTGAACTCGGCCATCTCGGGCGTGACGTCGAAGCCGATCAGGATCTCGAAGTTGCCGCCCGAGGTCGTGGCTTCCGCACGCGGGATGACGATGGTCTGGCCTTCCTCGACCGACGTCGTGCGCTGTCCATCGAAGTTCACGGGCAGGTCGAAGTATTCCTTGGCGAGAACGGCCTGGTTCCGCTCGGTCACGGCGATCCAGTAGCGGTAGGTGCGCCGGTCGTCCGAAGCCTGCGGTCCGCGGCCGAGGTTGAACAGGATGTTGGTCTGGACCGTAATTGGATCGTCGTCCCGATACGAGCAGCCGGCGGTCACGCCCTCGATCTCGCCGGTGAAGCCGACCGCCGACGCGGCCGCGCGCCCGCCGTCCAGTTCCACATAACGAGCGGCGTCGTAGAGAATCTTGACGAAGGGACATGGGCCGGCGTTCGGCCGGGCGCGCAACGGAGCGAACCGTTGCGGGCGTTCTTCCGCCTCATCCCGCGCCTGACGCTCACGATCTCGTTGAATGGGCCCGGAGCTGGTTTGCGCGATGGCCGTCGAAGCCGAAGCGAGAAGCACAAGGGCGGCGAGGGCGGCGGTCGCAAGACGCATTCGAAGATATCCGGAAAATCGGCGCTGACGAAACGCGGTCAGGCTTCCCGCCTGATAGCGGCTAAAGCGAGGCGTCGCAAACCTCGGTCTGCGCGGCCGCAGTGGCGATGTGGCGGCGAAGCGACTAGGTTCCGGGCATGGACGTCCTGGCCCCCTCCCCCGATCTGGCGCTTCGGCCGCTGACCGTGCGCATGGCGACGCCGCGTGGCTTCTGCGCTGGAGTGGATCGGGCCATCCAGATCGTCGAGCGCGCCATCGAGAAGTTCGGCGCGCCGGTCTATGTCCGTCACGAGATCGTCCACAACAGGCATGTGGTGGATCGGCTGAAGGGGCTGGGCGCCGTCTTCGTCAAGGAACTGGACGAATGCCCCGACGACCGGCCGGTCGTCTTTTCCGCCCACGGCGTGCCCAAGTCGGTGCCGGCGACGGCGCGGGCTCGCGAGCTGCTTTTCCTCGACGCCACCTGCCCCCTCGTCTCCAAGGTCCACGTCGAGGCGGAGCGGCACCACGCCAACGGCCGCCACATCATCCTGATCGGCCACGCCGGTCACCCCGAGGTCGTGGGCACTCTCGGCCAGCTGCCCGAGGGCGCGATCAGCCTGGTCGAGACCGTCGAGGACGCCGAGGCGTTCCAGCGTCCGGGAGACAAGCCGCTCGCCTACGCCACCCAGACTACGCTGTCGCTGGACGACACCGCAGAGATCGTCGCGGCGCTGAAGCGGCGCTTCCCCGAGCTGCCGGACCCGCACAAGGAAGACATCTGCTACGCCACCACCAACCGCCAGGAGGCGGTCAAGCAGCTGGCCGACGGGTCGGATCTGGTTCTGGTTATTGGCTCGAAGAACTCGTCCAACTCGGTGCGGCTGGTGGAGGTCGCGCTGCGGGCCGGAGCCAGGGACGCCCGCCTGCTGGACGACGCCAGCCAGCTCGACTGGTCATGGTTTGAGGGCGTGTCGACGGTCGGCGTCACGGCGGGGGCGTCGGCCCCCGAGCCTTTGGTGCAGGGCGTGATCGCGGCCCTGCGCGGCCGGTTCGACGTAACCGTGGCGGACGATCCCGGCGAGCCGGAGACTGTGACGTTCAAACTGCCCCGGGCTCTGACGGCCTGATCAGTTCTTCTCGGGCTGCTCCGAGCCGCCCGACAGGACCGCCGCTTCGGCCGGAGACGCCGGCGCGGCGACCTCCTTCTCCGTCGCATTCTCCATGGAGTCGGGCGCGGGCGTGACGCCGCCGTCGGTGGGGAGCTCGGTCGGGCCGCCCACGGCCGGGGCGGTGGTGGACTCGATCTCGGTGGCGGGTTCGGCGTCGGCCGGCTCTTCGGCGGCGGGGGTGCAGGCGACGAGCGCCAGGGCGGCGGCTCCGGCGGCGACAATCAGGGTGCGCATCTCGGCTTCTCCTTGGACGGCGTTCGACGAGGAACGGCCAAGGTGACGGATGGTTCAGTCGCCGACGAAGTCCTGGGCGAACTCCGGCGCGTCGCCGTCCTCGATCGGATCCTCCTCGTCCTCGGCGCCGGTGCGCGAGGGGTCCGGCACCTCGAAGCCGACAGGCAGCGAGAGGTCGAGCAGGCCCGCCGCCTTCATCTCGGCCGCGCCCGGCAGGTCGTAGAGGCTGGCGAGGCCAAAGTGCTCCAGGAACCGGTCGGCGGTGGCGTAGGTCACGGGACGGCCCGGCGTGCGGCGGCGGCCGCGGAGGCGGACGAAGCCCATCTCCAGCAGCAGGTCGAGCGTGCCCTTGGAGATGGAGACGCCGCGCACGCTCTCGATCTCGGCGCGGGTCACGGGCTGGTGGTAGGCGATGATGGCGAGCGTCTCGAGGGCGGCCTTGGACAGGCGGCGGGGCTCCTCGCGCTCCTCCGTCATCAGGAAGCCGAGATCGGCGGCGGTGCGGAACCGCCAGCGATCGGCGACGCATTCCAGCTCCACGCCTCGCCCCTCGTAGCGGGCGCGCAGGGAGGCGATGGCGCGCCCGACGTCGGCGCCGTCTGGCAGGCGGCGCGCGATGTCGGCGGCCGAAAGGGGCCCGGCGGCGGCGAACAGCAGGGCCTCGACCCGGCGCTCGATCTCGGCCTCGTCGGGGGCGAAACGGAGGTCGCTCACGGCGTCAGCTCCAGCGGCAGTCCCCGGCCCCGGCGTTTCAGCCAGACGTCCTCGAAGGCCTTCTCCTGGCGCACGTCCATGGCCCCTTCCTTCACCAGCTCCAGACTGGCGGACAGGGTCGAGGCGGTGAAGCTGGCCTGGCTCGGCCCCTCGCCTTCGTCGCGGACGGGGGCGACGCGTTCCAGCGGCGTCCAGTCGGCGAGGCGGGGCAGGATGTCCCGGAGCCAGTCGCGGGCCTCCTCCAGGGCGAAGGCCTCGATGCGCTGGGTCGGATTGTACTGGCGGCCCTGTTCGCGGCGGCGCTGGCCGACGTAGGCGGCCATGAGCTCATACAGGCTGGCGTCGATGCGGTCGGACGGCACGATCACGGTCGCCTCCGGATCGCCGCGCGTGAAGACGTCGCGCTTCAGCTGGGGCCGGGCCATCAGGGCGTCGGACGCCTTCCGCATCGCCTCCAGCTTCTGCAGACGGAAGGCGAGCGCCGCCGCCATTTCCTCGGCCGGAGGCTCGTCGGCCTTGCCCTTCTCGGTGCGCGGCAGCAGCAGCCGCGACTTCAGATAGGCCAGCCACGACGCCATCACGAGGTAGTCGGCCGCCAGGGAGAAGTTCCGCCGCCGCGCCTCGTGCACGAAGGCCAGGTACTGTTCCGCCAGCTTGGTGATCGACAGTTTCAGCAGATCGACCTTCTGCGTCCGCGCCAACGCCAGGAGCACATGGAGCGGGCCCTCATAACCCTCCAGATCGACCACGAAGGCGTCGCGCGCGTCGACCTCCTCGACGGCGGTGAAATCCAGATTGGGCTGGAAGGCTTCGGGCATGCTCAGGCCTGCGCCTCGCCGACGTCCGGCCCCTTGGCGGCGGTCAGGCGGCCGGCCAGCATGGCGTCGAAGCGGTCACGGGCCTCGGCGACGTCCAGCGGCTCGGGCGTATGGACGATGCGGGCAAGCGCCGCCGAGGCCCGCCGCGCGGCCCCGCCCCTCAGCTTGCCGACGCCGGCCATGACCTGCTCCATCTCCGCCATGTCGCCAGTCCAGTGGATGACGAGGTCGCAGCCGGCCTTGAGGGATTTCTCCGCCCGCTCGGTCAGATCGCCGGACAGGGCGTTCATGCACAGGTCGTCGGACAGCAGCAGGCCGCCGAAGCCCAGTCGCTCGCGGATCAGGCGGATCGCCTTTTTCGACTGGGTCGCTGGTCGCCGTTTGTCGATGGCGGTGAAGACGATGTGGGCCGTCATGCCGATGGGCATGTCCGACAGGGCCTTGAAGGGGGCGAAGTCCCAGGCGTCCAGGTGCTGCAGATCGGCGTGAACAGTCGGCAGCTCCTTGTGACTGTCGGCGAAGGCGCGGCCGTGGCCGGGCATGTGCTTGATGACCGGCAGGACGCCGCCCGCCAGCAGGCCTTCGGCCACCGCCCGGCCGAGTTGCGTCACGGTCGCCGGGTCCTTGGCATAGGCGCGATCCCCGATGATGTCGTGGGCGCCGGGCGTCGGCACGTCCAGCACCGGGGCGCAGTCGATGTTGACGCCCACCGCCTTGAGGTCGTGCGCCATCAAACGCCCGCCCAGCCGGGCCAGCTCGCGCGCCGTCAGGGGGTCGTTGGCGGCCTTCAGGAAGGCCTCGCCGGGCGGATACTTGGACCAGTGCGGCGGGCCCAGACGCTGGACCCGGCCGCCTTCCTGATCGACCAGGATCGGACAGTCCCAGCCGACGGCCTCACGCATCGCGTCGGTCAGGCGCAGCACCTGTTCCGGGCTCTCGACGTTCCGGCGAAACAGGATGAAGCCCCAGGGCCGCGCCTGCCCGAAGAAGGCGCGTTCCTCGGGCGTCAGGGCCGCGCCCTTGCAGGCCAGGATGGCGGCGCTGGACACCCCGCCTAGCGCACCAGGCAGTCGCCGCCGCCCGCCTGGATGGCGGCGCAGAAGGCGCGGGCGTCGGCCGCAGACAGGCCGGTGAAGGTCGTCCGATAGACCGTCGAACCGTTCGAGGCCGTCACCTCCTGCACGCGCTTGGTGGCGTTGCGGGCGAACTGGGGGAAGCGGGCGGCGACGGCGGCGTATTCACGATCGGCGATAGCGGTCGAGGAGAAGGCGCCGATCTGGACGGCGGCGTTTCCGCCCGCTCCGGTCGCGGCGGGGGCCGGGGTTTCGGCGGCGGGGCGCGTAGCGGGGGCGGGCGTCGCCGGACGCGGGGCCTCCGCCTTCTCGGCGGCCTCGATGGGGCGGGGTGCCGGGCGCGGAAGCGGAGTCTCCGGCGGAGGCGCGAACTCGGGCGCGGTCACGGTCTCGGGCGCCTCGTCGTAGAGGCCGACGCCCGCTTCGGGATCGATCGGCTGGGCCTCGATCGGGGCCTCGACCTTCATCTGCGGGACCGGCGTGCCGACAGCCGGCGGCGCGTCCGTCGAGGACCGCAGGCCGGAGCGATAGAACAGGACGACCGCGATGATGAGCACCAGCAGCACCCCCGCGCTGACCAGCAGGGTAACCGGCGGCGCCTTCCTCGGCGGCGCGCGGCGCGGGTCATAGCCGCCACGGTTGAACGGCAGGTCGTCGTCGGTCGGCGGCGTGTAGGCGCCGCGATCGCGGGGACGGTGATCGTCGTCGTAGGACATGGTGTCTGCGCCTCGGTTCGGGCCCGGCTCGAATCGGCGATCCGGCCCGTCAGTCTACGCCGCCCCCGTTCCTGTGAGGAATCACAGATCGAGGGCGAGGTCGAGTGTGAACAGCTTTCTGTGTTCCTCGATGGCGTAGCGGTCGGTCATGCCGGCGATGTAGTCGCACACTGCCCGCGCGCGGCGGTGCTCGTCCTCGGTCGAGGCGCGCTCTCGCCACTCATCGGGCATGACCTCCGGCTCAGCCATGAACAGCTGGAACATTTCGGCGAGAATCCGCCGGGCCTGGCTGCGGGTGCGGTTGACGCGGTAGTGGCGATACATGCGCTCGAACAGAAAGCGCCGCAGCTGGCCCAGATCCGCCAGCATGGCGTCGGAGAACTGAACCAGGGTGCGTCGGGCGGCTCGGACGTCGTCGGTGGACACGATGTCGTCCTCGGCGATGCGCCGCTCGGTCTCGGTCAGGACGTCGTCGATCATGACGCCGATCATGCGGCGGACGGCTTCGAGCCTCAGCATGCGTTCGGACAGGTCGGGCCAGTCCTTCCGCGTCCGGTGCAGCACCGGCCCGATCAGGGGCACGTCGGCGAGGTCGGCCAGGGTGAACAGCCCCGCCTGCACCCCGTCGTCCACGTCGTGGTTGTTGTAGGCGATGTCGTCGGCGATCGCGGCGGCCTGGGCCTCCAGCGAGGCGAAGCTGTCCAGCCGCAGATCCCAGCCCGGCGCGAATTCGGCGATGGCCTTCCAAGCCGGTTCGTCCAGCTTGTGGGTGACGGGGCCGTTGTGCTTGACCACGCCTTCCAGCGTCTCCCAGCTCAGGTTCAGGCCGTCAAAGGCGGGATAGCGGACCTCCAGCTTCGTCACGACGCGGAAGGTCTGGACGTTGTGGTCGAAGCCGCCGAACGGCTCCATCTGGAGCTGCAGCTCGTCCTCGCCGGCGTGGCCGAAGGGCGGGTGGCCGAGATCGTGGGCCAAGGCGACGGTCTCGGCCAGATCCTGATCGATGCGGAGCGCATGGGCCAGCGACCGGGCGATCTGGCTGACCTCCAGGCTGTGCGTCAGGCGGGTGCGGTAGTGGTCGCCCTCGTGCGCCACGAAGACCTGGGTCTTCTCCTTCAGCCGGCGGAAGGCGGTCGAATGGATGATGCGATCCCGGTCGCGCGCGAAGGCGTTGCGGGTGCGGCTGGCGGCCTCGGGAACCAGGCGGCCGCGCGAGGCGTCGGGGCTTTCGGCGTAGGCGGCGCGGGGGTGGCTCTGGCTCAAGGGCGGAATCCGGTGCGCCGGGCTTTGCGAACCGGCCGGGGCGGCCTCATATAGACCGTCATGACGCCGGTCCAAACCGCTCCTCTGGAACTGAAGATCGCCACGCGGTCACCCGAGGGCATCGTGCTGGCCGACAGCGCGGCGCGCCGGCTGGCCAGGCTGGCAGAGGCTGAGGGCCGCCCCGTCATGCTGCGCGTCGCCGTCGAGGGCGGCGGCTGCTCGGGGTTCCAGTACCGGCTCGATCTGGTGGACGCAGCTGAGCCCGACGATCTGCGCATTGAGGCCGACGGACAGGCCGCGCTGGTCGATCCGGTGTCCGTCCCCTTCCTGAAGGGCTCGGAGATCGCCTTCGTCGATGAAATCGCCGGGGCGCAGTTCGTGATCCGCAATCCGAACGCGGCGACCAGCTGCGGCTGCGGCGTCAGCTTCTCGATCTAGACGTCCAGAACGACGACCCGGCCCCCGCCCGAACCGGCAAGGCCGGCGCGGACGCGCTTCAGCAGGGTCTGCGGGTCGAAGGGCTTCAGCACATAGCCGTCGCCGCCGGCCGCCATGACTTCGCGCACGGTCGCGGCGGTGTTGTCGGCCGTCATCATCAGCACCGGCATCCTGTGACCGGCGCGGCGCAGACGGCCCAGCGCCTCGACGCCGCCGATGCCCGGCAGGCGGATGTCCAGCAGGACCAGGTCGGCCCGCCAACGAGACAGAAGCGCGAGCCCGTCCTCGGCCTTTCCGACGCCGTTCACAAGATAGCCCGCCTGGGTCAGGATCACGTCCACCGCGTCCCGAAGCAGGGCGTCGTCCTCGATGACGAGGATCTGCCTGGCCATGGTCAGACCCCCAGCGTCTCCTGGAACCGGACCGGTCGGCCGTGGGCCGCGCCGATCAGTTCGCCGTCCCTCATCACCACCCGGCCGCGCACAATCGTGGCCATCGGCCAGCCCTGGGCCTCAAAGCCGTCGAAGGGGGTCCAGCCGCAGCGGCTGGCCATGTCCTCGTGGCGGATCGTGCGCCGGGCCTTCAGGTCCACCAGCGTCAGGTCGGCGTCGTAGCCCTCGGCCATGCGACCCTTGTTGGCCGTCTGGAACACCCGCTGGGCCCCCGCCGAGGTCAGGTCGATAAAGCGTTCCAGCGTCATCTTCCCCTGCGCCACATGGGTCAGCATGACGGGAACCAGCGTCTGCACCCCCGGCATGCCTGACGGCGAGGCGGGATAGGGACGCGCCTTCTCTTCCTTCGTGTGCGGGGCGTGGTCGGAGCCGAGCACGTCGACCACGCCCTGCTCGATGCCGCGCCAGAGCCCGGCGATGTGGTGAGCATTGCGGATCGGCGGGTTCATCTGGGCGTAGCCCTTCAACCGCGCATAGGCCTCGTCGCCGTCCAGGGTCAGGTGCTGGGGCGTGACCTCGACGGTGGCCACGTCCTTGTGGTCGGCCAGGAATTCGATCTCCTCGGCGGTGGAGACATGCAGCACATGGATGCGCTTGCCGGTCTCCTTCGCCAATCGGACCAGGCGACGCGTGCTCAGGATCGCGCTCTCGGCGTCGCGGACCTCGGGGTGGCTGGTCCAGTCGCCAGGGCGGGCCAGAGGACGGCGGTCGGCGAGGCGATACTCGTCCTCGGAGTGGAAAGTCGCGCGGCGGGAAACCGCGTTCAGCACCTTTCGCACCCCGTCGTCGTCGGCGATCAAGAGGTCGCCGGTCGAGGCGCCCATGAAGACCTTGACCCCGCAGCAGCCCGGCAGCCGCTCCAGCTCGCCCAGATGATCGGCGTTGGCGTGGGTGCCGCCGACGTAGAAGGCGTGGTCGGTCCACATGCGGTCCCGGGCGCGGGCGAGCTTGTCCTCCAGCGTGGCCGGATCGGTGGTGTTGGGCTCGGTGTTCGGCATCTCGAACACGGCGACGACGCCGCCCAGGGCCGCCGCGCGGGAGCCGGTTTCCAGATCCTCCTTCCACTCCAGGCCAGGTTCGCGGAAGTGGACCTGGGTGTCGATAACGCCGGGCAAGACCGTGAGGCCGGCGGCGTCCACCACCTGTCCGGCCGAGGCCCGGGACAGGTCGCCGATGAAGGCGATGGCTCCGTCGATCACGCCCACGTCGGCAGGGCCGCGCCCGGCGTGGTTGGCCACCTCTCCGCCACGGACGATCAGGTCGTATGTCTGGGTCATGTCCGCCTTCTACGCGGCAGCGGAGCGCTCCGCCAGAAGGCCGCGCGCGGCCTTCAGCACGCGATCGGCGGGCAGGCCCATCATGTGCTGGATCGCCTGGTTGAGGTTCGGGTCGACCGCGCGGAACTCCTCATAGAGCCGGTCGCCCCGGATGGAGACGCCGCCCCACGGACCGACGCGGGTGTCGTCCGAAGGGCCGTAGACACCCACGGTCGGGGCGCCCGCCGCGACCGCCAGCTGGGTCCAGATCGAGTCGGCTCCGATGTAGAGCGCCGTCCGCGACAGGGCCGCCGCCGTCTGGAGCCGCGTCAGCTTGCCCTGCAGTTCGATCACGCGCGCGCGCGGAACCGCCAGGCGGATGGTGTGGGCCAGGTCGCGGTCGGCCTCCTCGCCGACGATCATCAGCCGCCCGCCCGCGAGAGGACCGTCCTCGGACAGCAACGGCAGGGCGACCTTGGCGTAGCGTTCCGCCGGCCAGCGTTTGCCGATCCAGTCCGCGCCCGGCCCCACGGCCAGGATAGGGGAAGGGTCGTCGCCGATCAGGGCGTCGGCGGCGGCGCGGGTCTCGTCGCCGAGGAACAGACGCGGCGCGGGGACTTCATCCAGATGCAGCGTCCAGGCCGCGTCCTCGACCGCGTGGGTGCCGGGGCGCGCCGGCCCTTTGACAGCGCGCTTCTGGCGCCGCAGCCGCTCGGTGAAGCGGGTGCCGCGCATGTCGACCGCCAGGCCCCAGCGCGTCTGGCGCACCTGGTTCCACAGGGCGATCCAGTCGAACCGGCCGGTCTTGTCGAGCACGATCAGGCTCGAAAGTCGCGGCGTATCCGCGAACAGGGGCGCCGAGGCCGCAGAGCCGACGATGGTGAAATCCGCCTGGGGCAGGCTCTCGACCAGATAGGCCAGGACGCCCGAAGACAGCACGGCCGCCTCCGCGTCGGCCTCGGCGATGTAGAGAATGGGAAAGCGGCCGCTCATGGGCGCACCGTATACGGATTCTCTCGTGGCGAGGGTGGGGCGGGCTCCCGCATTGGCTGCGAAAAGCCTATCTGAGGCGCATGACCGACCGCATCGCCCGCCTCGACAGCCGCGCCCTGATCCGGGTGATCGGGCCGGACGCGCGGCCCTTCCTGCACAATCTGCTGACGCAAGACGTGGAGACGCTGGCGCCTGGCGAGGCGCGATTTGGAGCACTCCTGTCGCCGCCCGGACGGCTGCTGTTCGACCTGTTGCTGTGGGGCGAAGACGAGGCGGTGGTGCTGGATGTCGCGGCCGAGCGGCGGGATGCCCTGATGCAGAGGCTGTCGATGTATCGGTTGCGGGCGAAGGTCGAGATCGCGGCGGACGACCGGCCGGTCTTCGCCAGCTGGCCCGGCGTGGCCGCGGGCTTTGTCGCCGATCCCCGGCTGTCGGCGCTGGGGGGGCGGTCCCTGGGCGAGCGGGCGGCGAACGCGGACGAGGACGCCTGGGACGCCCACCGTCTGGCGGTCGGCGCGCCGGACCCGACGTCGGATGGCGGCCACGACCTCCGCTATCCGATCGAGGCCAACTTCGACCTGCTGAACGGCATCGACTTTCGGAAGGGCTGCTTCGTCGGACAGGAGACGACCAGCCGCATGAAGCGGCGCGGCGAGATCAAGAAGCGGATGCTGCCGATCGTCTTCGACGGCCCGCCGCCCCCCGAGGGCGCCGAGGTGCTGAACGGAGAACTGCGCGCGGGCGAGGTGCTGACGGGGCGGGACGGCGGGGCTATCGCCCTGGTGCGGCTGGATCGGCTGAAAGGAACGCTGACGGTCAAGGGACGAGCGGTCGAGGTGCGCATGCCGGAGTGGCTCGAACTCTGAAGTCAGCCAAGGCTGAACTGTGAAGATTTGGCTTTTTCACGGTCAAGCTGAAACCGCCACATGTGTGGCGAGTATCTGTCTTCGGAAGGGCATGTCCGCCCACGGAGGCACCGCGTGTCAACGACTGAACAGATCATCGAAAAGCTCGACCAGAGAGCCGAGCGCCTCGCCGAACGGCGCAAATTCTTCAAGACGGCCGGTGGCTTCGCCGTCGGCGCGGTCGGCGGCGCCGTCGTGGGGGCCTGCTCGAGTTCCTCGGAGACTGCCGTGGCGCAGAACCCGCCAGCGGGCCAGGCCAACCTCGATGTCGAGATTCTGAACTTCGCCCTGCAGCTCGAGTATCTGGAGGCGCAGTTCTACTCCTTCGCCGCCTTCGGCACCGGCCTGCCGCAGAGCTCGCTCACCGGGACGGGCACGCAAGGCGGGGTGATCGGCGGGCGTCAGGTGAACTTCACCGATCCGCTGGTGCGCCGCTACGCCAATGAGATTGCGGCCGACGAGGTCGCGCACGTCAACTTCCTGCGCGGCGCGCTCGGATCCTCCGCCGTGGCCCAGCCGGCCATCGACGTCGGTGGGACCGATCCGAACGGCGCCTTCTCCACCGCCGCCCGGGCCGCCGGTCTGGTCGGGCCGGGACAGGCCTTCGACCCCTATGCGTCCGACGAGGCCTTCCTGCTCGGCGCCTTCATCTTCGAGGACGTGGGCGTCAGCCTGTACAAGGGCGCCGCGCCCCTGGTGACCAGCAAGGTCTTCCTGGAAGCCGCCGCCGGCATCCTGGCGGCCGAGGCCTATCACGCCGGACTGGTGCGGACCGTCCTGTCGGCAAAGGGCATCGCCACCCCGTCCCTGATCGACGCGACCGAAGCGATCTCCAACGCCCGCGACAGCCTGGACGGGCCGACGGACCTGGATCAGGGCGTGCGGCCCACGGGCACGGGCAACGCGGCCGCCTCGAACATCTTCCCCGGCGACAACAACGCCATCGCCTTCAGCCGAACGGTGCAGCAGGGGCTGAACATCGTCTACCTCAAGGCCGGAACGGGCCAGACCAGCGGCGGCTTCTTCCCCGCCGGCCTGAACGGACCGGCGACTTTCCGCACGACCTGAGCATCGCGCGCGCCTCGCCGCTCGATCGGCGGGGCGCGCCGAGCCTGGCTTTCTGGAACAGCTCCTCATCCCAGACATTCCCGCGTGGACTTCGGGGCGCCCCGGCCCGCGCGAAGGCAACTCAAGGACGACACGATGACCAAGCTTCTTCTCGCCGCGTCGGCGGCGGCCCTGACGTCCGCGGCCTCGCCCGCGCTCGCCCAGGACTGGTCGGGCGGCTACATCGGCATCCACGGCGGCTATGGCCAGACGAACGACCAGGACGACGAGCGGCTGCGCTTCGACCGGAACCTGGATGGAAACTTCGGCGACACGGTCACGACGCCCGCCGGAGCGGACGCCTTCAGCCCGGGATCGTGCGGCGGCTCGGCCAACACCGGCGTGTTCGCCGACGGCTGCGACGACGACTTCGACGCGGCCGAGGGCGGCGTCCGGGCGGGCTGGGACTTCCAGTTCGGGTCGTTCGTCGTGGGTGCCCTGGTCGAGTACTCGGGCGTCAGCGCCGAGGACAGCGTGACCTCCTACTCGTCGACGCCGGCGTCCTACACCTTCGAGCGCAAGCTGGAGAACCTCGCCGCGGTTCGGGCGCGGCTCGGCTATGCGATGGGACCGGCGCTGTTCTACGGGACCGCTGGCGGCGCCAGCGGAGAGATGTCGAACCAGTTCTATTCCAGCAACGGCGTCAACAGCTTCACCGCGACGGTCAACGACGACGAGGCTGACGGCTATCAGGCCGGGGGCGGCATCGAGTACCGGCTGGCGGGCAATCTGACGCTTACGGGCGAGTACATCTACACCTCGCTGGAGGCGCCGGACTTCACCATCCGCGTCGGACGCGGCATCGCGGCGGCCAACAATCCTTTCGTGCTGACGCCCAACACCACCGGCACGGACATCACCCGCTCGAACGGCCGCTTCGGCCTGCACGCGGTGCGGATCGGGATGAACTACCGCTTCTGAGGCGCCGGCCCCGGCTGGGTCGCGCGGGCCGCGTCGGGCGCTAAGCTGTCGGCATGACCGATTCGCGCTGCGCCTGGTGCGGGACCGATCCGCTGTACGTCGCCTATCACGACACCGAGTGGGGCGTGCCCGAGCATGACGCCCGCGCCCTGTGGGAGAAGCTGGTGCTGGACGGGTTCCAGGCCGGGCTGGCCTGGATCACCATCCTGAGGAAGCGCGAGGCGTTTCGGGCGGCGTTCGACGGGTTCGATCCGGAGAAGGTCGCGCGCTACGGCGAAACGGACCGGGCGCGGCTGATGACCGATCCGGGCATCGTGCGCTCGGGCGCCAAGATCGAGGCCGCGATCCGGGGCGCGCGGGTCTGGTGCGACATGCGTGAGCGGGGCGAGGACTTTTCCCGGTGGCTGTGGGGCTTCGTCGACGGTCAGCCGATCCAGAACACGCCCGAGACGATGGCCGGGGTTCCGGCCCAGACGCCGGTTTCGGTCGAGATGTCCAAGGCGCTGAAGGCCCGCGGTTTCGGCTTCTGCGGGCCGGTGATCACCTACGCCTTCATGCAGGCGACCGGCATGGTGAACGACCACGTCCAGTCCTGCTTCCGCTGCGACGAGGTGCGGGCTATGGGCGGGCGGTGACCGGCGCGCCTTCTCTCCTCCCTCCGTGCACCCCGGCGAAGGCCGGGGCCCAGATCACGGACTCAGACGATCCGGCAGGCGCACGGTGCGGTCTGTTTCCCACGCCCGGTACGTTTCTGGACCCCGGCCTTCGCCGGGGTGCACGGTGAGGGGGATGGCGAAAACGATTCCCACTCTCGCCCTGGAGACCGTCTTGGCCGGACGGGTCGGTGGGCCGGTGTGCGGCGTGGACGAGGCCGGGCGCGGGCCGTGGGCAGGTCCGGTGACGGCGGCGGCGGTGATCCTGTCGGCCGAGCGGCTGCCCGAGGGCATCGACGATTCCAAGGCCCTGACGGCGAAGCGGCGCGAGGCGCTGGAGGGCGAGATCAAGTCGAGCGCTGTCGCCTGGGGCGTCGGCTTCGCCTCGGTGGAGGAGATCGCCGAGCTCAACATCCTGCACGCCACGGGGCTGGCCATGTGCCGGGCGATCGAGGCGATGGCGATCCAGCCGGTCGCGGCGCTGGTGGACGGCAACTACCGCTTCAAGCTGCCATGCGACGTGGAGACGGTGGTTGGCGGGGATGGCTTGAGCCTGTCCATCGCGGCGGCTTCCATCCTGGCCAAGACGGCGCGGGACCGGCTGATGGTCGAGATGGACGCCCTCTACCCCGGCTACGGCTTCGCGGGACACAAGGGCTATAACGCACCGGTCCATCAGGAGGCGCTGAGGACGCTGGGTCCCTGCCCCATCCATCGGCGCGGTTGGGCGCCGATCCGGGCTCTGCTGGATCAGTAGACGGCCAGCGCCCCACCGAGCAGGGCGCCCATGATCGCCGAGATCACCCCGCCGATGGCGACCACCAGCCAGCGCGGCATCGGCTCCATCTGCACCGGGCCGGGCGTAGACTGAGGCGCGATCAGATCGGCGCGGGACAGGAAGTCGTTCGCAGCGAAATCATTGGCCGGTCGGCTGTCGAAGCGGGTCGCGGCAGGCGCGCGCCAGGCGGCGGCCTGATAGGCCTCGATGGCGGTCCTGACGCCCTGGGGGCGGCGGCCGAAGTCATTGGTCGAAGTCATGTCGAGCGCGTCCATGTCGCCTTAACGACAGATTGACGCCCGCGTTCCCCCGCTCGTCAAGCGGCCAGCGATGCCGCAGCCTCCGACACCACGAACAGATACTCCACGTTCCGCAGCCGCCCGACGGTGCCGACCTTCTCCCCCCTCGGATTGTGGATGCCGATACGGGCGCCGACATAGCGGGGGCGCGGGATCTCGATCACCTGCACCGGACCGCGCACGGACAGCATCTCGACCAGCTGCTCGCGGCTCAGATAGCCCTCGTCGTTGAACGAGACGATCAGGTGCGGCGCGCGCACCGCCTCGATCACGGCCTTCAGCGCCGGGCCGATGCCGGGGCGCGAGTTGAACGCGCTCTTTCGCGTCCGCACGTCGATCCGTTTGTTCGCCACCCCATAGGTCTCGGGCCGGTCCCAGAGCACCAGGCTCTCCCAGACGTGGTAGTTCCCCAGATAGGAATGCTGGTTGTACGGCGGGTCGAGGTAGACGAGGTCGGCCTCGACCTCGGGCGCGATTTCGACGGCGTCGGCGCGGGTGGCGCGGCCGGGACCGGGGAGGATCGCGGGCAGGCGAAGGTGGAGAGGCTTCAGCGCCCGCATCGCCCACTGTTTCATGTAGGCCATCTGCACCCCGGCCGTGGAATCCACGCGGTCGGCCGCCTCCATGAGGGCGGTCAGGGCGATGGCCTCGAGCTCCGGCTCCAGCGACAGGGCGGCGATCCGCTCCCGGATGGCCTCGATGCGCGCGCCGTTCTGGGGCGTGAAGTAGCGGGCGTCCTCGCAGAACGCTTTCGTGAACCAGCCGGGCGCCGGCGCCACGAGGTTCAGTTCAGTGATCAGCCGCTCGGCGGGCGCGCGCCAGCGGTCGGCGTCGGCCTGCACATAGGCCGTGGCCAGCGCATGGGCGTAGGCGTTCAGATCGTTGGACCAGACCTCATACCCCCGCGCCTTCAGGGCATGACCGACCCGCGCCGTGCCGGAGAACAGGTCGCACACCCGCCCGCCGTTCGGCAGCAGGGCGCGCACCGCCTCGGTGATCGGATCGATCAGCGCGCGCTTGGAGCCGAGGTATTTGATCATTCCTTGTCCAATCCTCCCCCATTGGGGGAGGTGGCTCGAAGCGAAGCGGAGAGACGGAGGGGGCTTACCACGGACGCCGCCATTCGCTGTTGTCCCCCTCCACCGCTTCGCGGTCCCCCTCCCCCTACGGGTGAGGATTATCGCTTGCTCTTCTTCGCCGGAGCATGGGCGAGGCGCAGCAGATTCGCAGCCCCCGGCGCGCCGAACGGCGTGCCAGCCAGGATCAGGATGCGCTGGCCGGGTTCGGCGAGGCCGTACTCCATCGCCGACGCCACCGCGTCGTCCGTCACGTCCTCCAGCGACGTCGGCTCCTTGCCCAGGCGCGGCTCCAGCCCCCAGACCAGCGCAAGCCGCCGCGCCGTCTCCGGCTTGGGCGTTAGCGCCAGCACCGGCTGGATCGGCCGCTCGCGCGACATGCGCCGCGCCGTGCCGCCCAGGGTCGTGAACACCACGATGCAACCCGTCGAGGACGCCTCGCCGGCCTTTCGCGCCGCGGCCACCAAGGCGTCGGCGTCGAAGCCTTCCATGCCGGCGTGTTCGGCGTCCATCAGGCTGGGCCACAGGGGATCGCTTTCGATCCGCTCCATGATCCGGTTCATGATGCCGACCGCCTCCAGCGGGTAGTCGCCCGACGCCGTCTCGGCCGACAGCATCAGGGCGTCGGCGCCCTCATAGACCGCGTTGGCCACGTCCGAGGCCTCGGCGCGCGTGGGCGCGGGCGAGGACGTCATGGATTCGAGCATCTGGGTGGCCACGATCACGGGCACGCCGCGCTGGCGGGCGGCGCGGATGATGGTCTTCTGGGCGACCGGCACCTCTTCCGGATGCATCTCCACGCCGAGGTCGCCGCGCGCGACCATGACGCCGTCGCAGTAGTCCAGGATGCTGTCCAGCGCCTCCAGCGCCTGAGGCTTCTCGATTTTCGCCAGACAGGCAGCGCGGCCCTTCACGATGGACTTCAACTCGGCCATGTCCTCGGCCTTCTGCACGAAGCTGAGCGCCACCCAGTCGACGCCCATGCGCAGCGCGAAGTTCAGGTCCTCGCGGTCCTTGGGTGTAAGGGCCGAGACGGGGATGACGGCATCGGGCACGGCCACGCCCTTGCGGTCCGACAGTTTGGTCCCGCTCTCGACCGTGACCTCGGCCCAGTCATCGGTGCGTTCGCCGACACGCAGGCGCACTCGGCCATCGTCGATCAGCAGCGCCATGCCGGTCCGCAGCGCCCGGAAGATCTCCGGATGCGGCATCTGCACCCGCGTGGCGTCGCCGGGCGTCGGGTCGAGGTCGAAGCGCATCGTATGGCCCGGCTTCACAGCGATGGCGGTCTCGGCGAACTTGCCCAGCCGTAGCTTCGGCCCCTGAAGGTCCGCCAGCACGCCCAGCGGCCGCTTCAGCGCGATCTCGGCCCCACGCACGGCCTTCAGGGCCGCCTCGTGGTCTTCGTGCGAGCCGTGGCTGAAGTTCAGGCGGAACACGTCGACCCCGGCCTGGGCCAGGGCCTTGACCGTGCCGGGCGAGCGGCTGGCGGGGCCCAGGGTCGCGACGATGCGCGCGCGTCTGGCTCTGATCATTGGTTCGTCCGGTGCGTTTCCCAGGGCTGTTGTGCCAACGAACGCCTGCGGAGGTAAGCCCGCCTCCGTTCGGGAAACAGGAAGTTATGGTCGGTTACACCGCGACCGGCGGCGCGCCCGGCACAGCGAAGCGAAGCTGGACGCCGTCGGGCTCGAATTCGTGGCCGGCCAAACTCATCAGGACATTGGCCAGCAGCAGGTCGAACATCGGGCGGTCTCCGGCCTCCAGCGCCGGGCCGAGATAGCCGGTGACAACCGCCCGGACCGGCAAGGTTCCGACCGGCCCCGGCACGCTGATCGCCAGCGACAATCCCTGCTCCCGCCACGACGCCAGGGTCTCGAACAAGGCGCCAGAGCGCAGGAAGTCCGTCTCTCGCACGACGTAGAGGGTGATCTCGCCGGTCGTCAGCCCGTCGGGGCGGACGATGATCCCGCTGCGGTCCGGCCGCCAGTCGTCGGACAGTTCGACGATCCGCCAGACGCAGAACCATGTCCGGCAGGTCTGCGGGCGGATCGCGTGAACCGCGCACCCCGCCCCATCGACGCAATAGGCGCACAGCATACCCGTGGGCTTGGCCAGTTCCGGCAAATCCAGCGGGATGAACCGGCAGCACTCGACGCAGGCCCCGCACGTCCGGTCCGGCAGCAGCGGCAGGTCGAGGGTCATCCAGCCTCCGGGCGACGAATGTGTGCGAAGCGAACAGCCTGTTTGAAGGACCTTCGACACGGGTGCTAGCGTGCCCGCCTCGTATCTTGTGAGGGGACCGCCTGTGCTTCGTAACCTGCTTCTGGCCACCGCCGCCGTCGTCGTGATGGCCTCGCCCGCCGCCGCCCAGACCTCCGCTGTACAGTCCGCCGATGCGCGTCTGTCTGACCTGCTGGCCCGGCACGAAGCGATCGAGCGCCGCTTCGACCCCGTCACCTCCAGCGAGAACGGCGACCAGGCCGCCCTGTCGCGCCTGGGCGACAACTCCCCCGCCGCCGTCGAGGCGCGGGCCCAGGAGCTGCGCGCGCTGCGGGCGGAGCTCGGGGTCATCGACCCGGCGGCCCTCGGCGATGACGACGACCGGCTGAACCTGACGCTCCTGATCCGCTCCATAGACGACGATCTGGAGAGCATCGGCTTCGACCGGGGCCGTCTCGGCGGCGGGGGCGGCGGCTTCGACGGCCTGGGCCGCAACACCCCGCTGCGCAGTCGTGACGACGCCGAAGCCTGGCTGACCCGCATGGGCCAGATGGCGGCGGCTCAGCGCCAGGGCATCGAGAACAGCCGGCGCGGCATCGCCACCGGCTGGACCCAGCCGCGCCAGATCATCGAGCGCTCCATCACCGTCGCTCGCGCCACGGCGGCCCGTCCCGCCGAGCAAAGCCCCCTTCTGCTGCCCTTCGCCACCTTGCCGCAATCGGTGCCCGAAGCCGAGCGCGAGGCCTATCGCACACGGGCGCTGGAGATCATCACGACCCAGATCATTCCGGCGCAGCAGGAGCAGCTGACCTTTCTGGAAACCGAGCTCCTGCCCGCCGCGCGGCCTGGGCTCGGCGTGCGGACGCTGCCCAACGGCGAGGCCTACTACCGCTATCTGGTCCGCTCGAACACGACCACCGAGATGACCCCGGAGGAGGTCCACGCGCTCGGCCTGTCCGAGGTCGCCCGCATCCGCGCCGAGATGGACGCCGTCATCGCCGAGACGGGCTTTCAGGGCGACTTCCAGGCCTTCCTGACCTTCTTGCGCACCGATCCCCAGTTCTACGCCACCTCGCCGGAAGAACTGGTCCGCATCGTCGCCGAGATCAGCCGCCGCGCCGACGCCGCCCTGCCTCGCATCTTCGGCACCTTGCCCCGCCTGACCTACGGCATCGAGGAGACGCCGGCCGAGACCGCGCCGACCTCGGCCACGGCCGGCTACACCCCGGGCAGCGCCGCGCTCGGCAAGGCCGGCACCTATGTGCTGAACACCTATCGCCTGGACCAGCGGCCGCTCTACGAGATGCCGGCCCTGACCCTGCACGAGGCGACGCCGGGCCATCACCTGCAGGTCGCCCTGATGCAGGAACAGCCCGAGGCCCCCTACTTCCGCCGGACCTCGTGGTTCACCTCATACGTCGAAGGCTGGGGCCTGTACGCCGAGACGCTCGGCTACGACATGAACATGTACACCACGCCGTACGAGCGGTTCGGCCGCCTGTCCTACGAGATGTGGCGGGCGTGCCGTCTGGTGGTCGACACAGGCATCCACTGGCTGGGCTGGACCGAGGCCCAGGCGCGCGAATGCTTCGAGCAGAACAGCGCCCTGTCGCCCCAGAACATCACCGCCGAGGTCAATCGCTACATCGGCAATCCGGGCCAGGCCCTGGCCTACAAGATCGGCGAGCTGACCTTCCGCCGCATGCGGGCGGAAGCGGAAGCCGCGCTGGGCGAGCGCTTCGACCTGCGCGCATTCCACGACCACCTGCTGAGCGACGGCGCCCTTCCGATGGACGTGGTCGAGACCCGCATGCGGGCCTGGATCGAGCAGCAACGTGCGGCGCCGGCGACCTGACCGGGATGGTGCGAGCGGCGGGGATCGAACCCGCATGACCGAGGTCGAGGGATTTTAAGTCCCTTGCGTCTACCAGTTTCGCCACGCTCGCGGCGCCGACCCGTCTTACACATCCGACGGGGCGCGTCAGCCCGCCCCGTCGTCGGAGGACCGGTCGTGACCAAAGGACCCAGACGCCGCTTCCTGCACAAGCTCTACCTGGTGCTGCTGGAGCGCCGGGACGGACCGTCGATTCGCAACGGCCGGTCGCTGTGGGGGCTGCAACGGCCGATGGCCTATGAGACGGGCGCCGATCACGGCCACCGGATCACAGTGCCTGCGGGCTTTGTCACCGATCTGGCCTCGGTGCCCCGGCTGGTGTGGTCCTTCTATCCGCCCGACGGCCCGTGGGTGAAGGCGGCGGTCGTTCACGACTTCCTCTACGACACCAATGGCGACGGGCGCTGGTGGGACAAGGACTGGATCGCGCCGGCCCGGACCTTCACGCGGGCAGAGGCCGACGACATCCTGCTGGAAGGCATGCGTGATCGCGGCATCGGCCGGTGGGAGCGGACTGTGATCTGGCTGGCGGTGCGGCTGGGCGGCGGCGCGGGCTGGCGTCGTGCGGGCGCGCTGAAGGCCGAGCGGGAGGCCCTGCGCGCTCAGATCTCGACCGCCGCGCCCCGCCCGGTCGCGGCGGACGAAGAGCCGCCTGCGATCTAGTCCGCGGCCGGCGCCCTCAGGTCCACGTCCGAGTTCGCCAGCAGCCACAGGAAGGCGGCCCAGGCGGCGACGTTCTGATCCAGGTTGTCCGGGTCGATCCGGTCCAGCACGTCGTCGGCCGTGTGATGGAAGTCGAAATAGTCGGTGCCGTCCTGGTTCAGCCGGAAGGCCGGCACGCCCAGCGCCACCGTCGGCCCGGTGTCGGGTCCGCCACCCGTCGCGGGCGCCGGATCGTTGATGATCCCCAGCGGCGTCAGAACGCGCAGGGCCGCCTGGCGGAACTCCGGCGGCGTCGCGGCGGGCAGGCCGAGGCTGTAGATCGGCCCGGCGCCGAAGTCGCTTTCGGAGATGGCGATGTGGTTCGCCATCTGGTCGCGGCGCGTCTCGGCATAGTGGCGCGCGCCGGCCAGGCCTTGCGACGGCGGCGGCTGGGAGACTTCCTCCGAGCCCCACCAGACGACGCGGATGGTGCGCCGCGGCTGGCGCGGCATGTCCTCGATCAGCTTCAGGGCGGCGGCGGTGATGGCCACTCCCGCGCCGTCGTCGATGGCCCCGGTGCCCAGGTCCCAGCTGTCCAGATGCCCGCCGATGACGATGACCTCGTCCGGCGCCTCACGACCCCGCACCTCGCCGATGACGTTCTGGCTCTCGCTCTGGCGGGTGAATCCGGCGGAGGAGAACAGCCGCATCCGCACCGGCTCGTCGGTCAGGCGGATCAGGCGGCGGAGCTGGTCTGCGTCCGGCGGGCTCATGGCGAAGGCGGGGATGGTCCCCTCCCCCACCCGCGTCGCGCCGGTGTGGGCGAAGCGGTGATCGTGGGTGCCCAGCGAGCGCAGCACATAGCCGACGGCTCCGCGCCGCGCCGCCTCGGTCGGGCCCGCGCCGCGGATCGGCGAGGTCGCGCCATAGCCCCGCCCGTCCTGGGCCTGGACCGTGTCCTGAAGGACCACGACGATCTTGCCGGTGAGAGACCCCTCGGGCTGGTCGAGCAGCTGCTGATAGGTCTCGAAGATCGCGGCTTCACCCTCGATGCCTTCGGGTGGGGTGGCGATGGAGCCGCCGAGCGCGACCACCGTCAGCGGCTGGGGAAAGGGCGACAGGATCTCGACCCGCGCCTCACCGCGTTCCCACAGGGCCAACGGGAAGGTCTCGATGTCGACGTTGTCGAAGCCCATGTCCCGAAACTGTTCCGCGCCCCAGCGGGCCGAGGCCTGCTCGGACTCCGACCCGGCCAGGCGCGGTCCGAACCGCGTGGTCAGTTCGGACACCAGCTCATAGGCGACGTTCTGCTCCAGCGCCCGATCCCGCAGCTGTTCCGCCTCGGCGATGATTCGGGCGTCCTGGGCGGCCGCGTGCCCGGCCAGAAGGAAAGCGGCCAGCGCCATAAACGAGACGCGACGAAGGGCGAGCGACATGGAAACTCCGGATCAACAACACCGCGACCCTATCGACCCGCATCGCAGCGGTGAAGCCGTGTCAGCCTTCCGAGGCGATCTCGCTTTTCTGGAAGTAGGGCTCGACCGTGCCCTGCAGCTTGATCGTCAGCTGGTTGCCCTTGCGGTCGACGGCCTTGCCGGCCGCGAGGCGCACCCAGCCTTCGGAGACGCAGTACTCGTCGACGTTGGTCTTCTCCTCGCCCTTGAACCGCACGCCCACGCCGCGCGCCAGCACGTCGGCGTCATACCAGGGGCTGGACGGATTGACCGAGAGGCGGTCGGGGGGCGTGTCGGACATGGCGGGCGCCTGCAGCTAGCGGAAGGCCGGCTGATTAGCCGCCTCGCTCGCCGATGCCAACGGCCTATTGGGCCGCCCGTCGCCCGATCCTGCCTGCCAGGAAGGGCATGTCCTTCGGGCGGACGCGCCTGCATCGGGGCGCCCGGAGACGACCTCGACGCTTGCAGCCTGCTGGCCGAGCTCTGCGGCACGAGTCCAGATCGGCTGTCCGAGCTACGTTCATCGCACCGAACGCCAATGCCTCCCTGTCAGAGGGTTAGGGCGCTTTGCTGAGATCGCGTCTTAGCCGTTGGACTCGTTGCACTCGGCTCGCTGGAGTCCAATCCGCCTCGGCTCAAGCCGGGCAGACCGCATCACTGCACCGACTGGCGGGGCGCTTGAGGATTGGCGGCGGCTCCGGCCGGCTCCCCGGGCTGATAGGGCTGCGGACCGGGCGCGGCCGGCGGCGTGGCGCCCGTCGTGTTCGACGCCGGGGTGCGGGCGGGCTGGCGAGCCGTCTCGCGCGGCGGCGTGCGGCTCGCGGCCCGCTGGGGCTGGGTCCGGGTGGCCTGGGCGCGCGTGGCGACGGGCTGGGCCGGACCGGTTGCCGGCGCCAGAGCCGCCGTCTGCGTCGCAGCGGGCGCGTTCGCGGTCGCCGGAGCTGGCGCGGCGGCGGCCGTCTGGGCCGGGGCGACGGCGGGGGGTTCCGCAGAGGCGGCCGCGGCGCGGGCCGCCAGCTGCTGGGCCTGGAATCTCTGGGCCATCTTCTGCGTCAGGTCTCGCGCCGCGGCGGGCGGCATCTGGGCCATGATGGCCGACAGCGAGCGGGGCCGCATGGCCGCCGCGATCGGCAGGCGCACGCTGTCCTCCAGCGTGGCGAAGACGGCGGCGGCCTCGCGCGGACGCATGGCCGAGTAGACAGCGACCAGACGCGCCGTCTCGGCCTCCTCGCGCTCGTCGACCTGACCTAGCAGGGTCTGGACCTCGGCCTTGATGGCGTTCAGCGCCGTGATCTTGGCGTCCAGCTTCTGCTCGGCGGCGACCATCAGCGGCAGGGTCGTGGCGAGGTCGGCGTCGCGCGCGTCCAGTTCGGTGCGGCGCGCCGACAGCGACTGGATGATGCGCAGTTCGGCCGGAGAGATGCCCGCCTGCTGGGCCAGCTGCTCGGGGGTCAGGGCGCAGACGGCGGGCGCGGGACGCGCGGCGGCGGGGCTGGCGACGGCTTCGCCGGCGGTGGTCGCCGCTTCCTCGGCCCAGGCGACCGCGCCCTGGAACAGGTCCGGGCCTGCGCCCACAGCGCGCACGGCCACCACCCCGCCGATGGCGACGGCGATCAGGGGAAGCAGGCGGGGCAGCTTGGACATCGGCGGCTTTCGAAAACTCAGGCGGCGAACAGGTCGTCGTCCGCCAGGCTAGCCTTGGCGCGGTTGAGGCTTTGCTTCGCAGACTGGTTAGCGGTCAGGGCGTGCAGGATGGCCTGAACGTTGCCCGCGCCAGCGGCGGCCGAGGTCGTCGGCGACTTCAGCCCCTGAATGCGCTCGGCCAGAGCCGCCATCCGGAACGCGCGGTCGTCGGGGTTGGGGGTCGGCGCAGCGGCTGATTTCTCCCTCCCCGGCACGGGGTCGACGACGGCTCGCATTCGAGCCGAGGAGGGGGTCGCGGAGCGACCGGGTGGGGGCGGCTCGGCAACGCGCGCGCGATCGGAACCGGTGTCAGCCGGCCGCCCCCACCCGGTCTCCGCTTCGCTTCGACCACCCTCCCCCGGCGGGGGAGGGAGAGGAGCCGTACGCGCACCCCTCGCCACCAACGCTTCCAGATCCGTTTTCAGCGCCCGCGCCTTGATGATGCGGTCGTGCAGCAGGTCCGCCTCCTCGCCGGTGGCCCGCAGCGACGACAGGGCGTTCTCGGCGCGCGTGCAGGCGGCGTTCAGCTCGGTGACGGCCCCGGCGAACGCCAGCTGTCCCGCGCGCAGCTGACTCAGCTTCTTCTCCAGCCGCACGCCGTAGCCGAGCGCCGCGACCAGCAGCAGCATCAGCACCGCGTCCATGATCATGCCGGTCATGTCAGCGCTTCCCCTTGGTCAGTCGTGCGGCGGCTTCCGTGCTGATCGGCGCCTCGACCCGGACGGCGATGTGCTGGCCCTTGCGGCCCATGCGGCCGGTGGTGACGGGGATCGGCCCCAGCCGCAGCGTCACTTCTGAATCCGGCGTGGCGTTGAGCATCAGGGTGTCGCCGACCTTCAAATCGAGCACCTGCGACAGCGGCAGCGACTGCTCGTCCAGCACAGCGCGGACCTCCGTCTCCGTGGTCCAGAGCTCGGTGGCCAGGTGGCCTTCCCAGATGTTGTCGCGGCCGAACTTCTCGCCCATGAACTGCTGCAACAGCATCTTCCGGATAGGCTCCAGCGTGGCGTAGGGCAGCAGCAGCTCGACCCGGCCGCCCCGGTCTTCCATGTCGATCCGCAGCTTGACCAGGATCGCCGCATTGGCCGGCCGGGCGATGGCGGCGAACCGCGGGTTGGTCTCCAGTCGGTCCAAGTTGAAGTGAACCGGTGTCAGAGGCTCGAAGGCGGCCCGCGCATCGGCCAGGATGACCTCGACCATCCGCTGGACCAGGACCCGCTCGATGGTGGTGTAGGGCCGACCCTCGATGCGGAGAGCGGCGGTGCCCCGACGGCCGCCGAGCAGCACGTCCACGATCGAGTAGATCAGATTGGAATCGACCGTCAGCAGGCCGTAGTTGTCCAGCTCCTCGGCCCGGAACACCGCCAGGATCGCCGGCAGCGGGATGGAGTTCAGATAGTCCCCGAACCGGATCGAGGAGATGTTGTCCAGGCTCACCTCGACGTTGTCGGAGGTGAAGTTCCGAAGCGACGTCGTCATCAACCGCACGAGGCGGTCGAAGACGATCTCGAGCATCGGCAGCCGCTCATAGCTGACGAGCGCCGAGTTGATGATGGCGCGGATGCCGCTCCGCTCCGCCCCGTCGTCGTCCCCGAGGTCGAAGCCGAGCAGGCTGTCGATCTCGTCCTGGTTCAGGACCCGTTCGGTGGCCGCGGCTGACCCGAACCCCTCCTCGCCGGCGAAGGGATCGGTCTCGTCGTCGGCGAAGGCGGCGTCCGACATCGCCTACTGCACCAGCATTTCTTCGATCAGAACCGCGTCGACCTGGCCCGGCGCCGCGATCAGATTGACCCGGCGCAGGATCTCGGTGCGCAGCTGATAGCTGCCGGCGGACCCGGCCAGGTCCTCGGGCCGCAGCTCGCGCAGGAAGCCCTGGAACATGTCCTGCATGCGCGGCAGCTCGCCCTGCAGCTGATGCGCCAGGTCCGCGTCGTGCATCTCCAGCGTCAGGGTCAGCTTGAGGAAGGTCGGACGACCGTCGGGCGCCTGAATGTTCACCACCATGTCGGGCAGGGTGTAGAATGTGACCCCGTCCGGCCCTGCGGCGATCTTGCCGAGCGACGGATCGGCCTCGGCGTCGCCGCCGCCTCCGTGGTCCCCGCCGCCCTTCTTCGCGCCGTGGTCCCCGCCCTTCTTCTCGGCTCCGTGATCGCCGCCTTTCTCTTCGCCGTGGCCTTCCTCTGCGGCGGCGGGCTTGGGCGCGAACAGGAAGAAGTAGGCCCCAGCCCCGCCTCCGCCCAGCACCAGCAGAGCGACCGGGGCGATGATGAACAGCAGCGGGAGCTTCTTTTTCTTGGGCGCGTCGTCGCCCTCGCCCTCGGCGCCGTGCGCCACGGCGATCGCGGTGGCGTCGTCGGCCGGCGGCTTGTCCTTCTTCTTGCCCAGCTTGAGCATGCGGTTCTCGCGCCCCGGAATATTCCAGGGGCCAGCGTCGCCAGACTTGGTTAACGCGAGGTGTAGAACCGGCAGGTTTTGCCGGGCGCCGAGGCCCGAAATCCTGGTCAAACCCAGGCGTGGCGGGCGTTAACCGTCCTGGCACGACCGTTGCGAGGCTGCCTGCGAAGGAGTTCGCCTCTCGTGGAAAACGCCGCCTACATCGGATTGTCGCGTCAGATGACGCTGAGGCGCGAGCTGGATATCGCCGCCAACAATATCGCGAACGCCGACACGACCGGGTTCAAGGTCGAGCAGCTGCTGGTCGCCGCCGAGGTCGGGCAGCGCGCGCGCAACGACGCCATCCGCCCCGGCGCCAGCTTCGTTCTGGACAACGGCGTGGGCCGCGACTTCTCGCAGGGGTCGCTGGAGCAGACCGGCCGTGCGCTGGACTTCGCCATCGAGGGCGAAGGCGTCTTCTTCCGGATCGAGGACGCGGGCGGCGAAGCCTACACCCGCGACGGGGCCTTCACGATCAGCCCCGAGGGCGTGCTGGTGACCAAGGCGGGCCGTCCCGTGCTGGGCGACGGCGGACCGATCGCCATCGATCCGGCGCAAGGCCCCATCACCGTCGCGGACGACGGCACGATCAGCCAGGCCGGCGCGATCATCGGCACGATGGGCCTCGCCCGCTTCGAGGATCTTGGCGTGCTGTCCAAGGACGGCGACGGGCTTTATCGCAACGCCTCCAACGCCGCCCCGATCGACGCCACGGGCGCCCAGGTTCGCCAGGGCATGCTGGAGGGATCCAACGTCAACCCCCTGATCGAGATCACCAATCTGATCGAGATCAGCCGCGCCTACGAACGCGCGACCAAGATGGTCGAGAACGTCCAGGAACTGTCCCGCCGCTCGGTCGAGCGGCTGGGGCGGTCGAGCTAAGGAGACCCTAGATGCGTGCTCTCAGAACCGCAGCCTCGGGCATGGCCGCCCAGCAGCTGAACGTGGAGGTCATCTCCAACAACATCGCGAACATGAACACGGTCGGCTTCAAGCGCCAGCGGGCCGAGTTCCAGGACCTGATGTACCAGAACGTCGAGCGCATGGGGGCCCAGTCCTCCAGCCAGGGGACGGTCGTGCCGACGGGCATCCAGGTCGGCCTGGGCGTCAAGGCCGGCAGCGTCTATCGCGTCACGGAACAGGGCACGCCCCAGCGCACTGACAACCGCTACGACATCGCCATCGACGGTCGCGGCTACTTCCAGATCACCCTGCCGTCGGGCGAGATCGGCTATACCAGGGCGGGCAACTTCGCCCTGAACGGCGAGGGCCAGCTGGTCACCGAGGACGGTTATGCCGTCGAGCCGGCCATCACCATTCCGCAGGATGTGATCGACGTTTCCATCTCCAAGACCGGCCAGGTGCAGGTGATCTCGCAAGGCTCGCCGGAGGCCCAGGTGGTGGGTCAGCTCGAGCTCGCCATCTTCTTCAACGAGGCCGGATTGGAAGCCATCGGCGACAACCTGCTGCTGGAGACGGCCGCGTCCGGTCCGGCCACGGTGGGCACCCCCGGCGAGAACGGCTTCGGCCAGATGATGCAGGGCTTCACCGAGGCGTCGAACGTCGACGCGGTCACCGAGATCAGCGCCCTGATCATCGCCCAGCGCGCCTATGAGATGAACTCCAAGGTCATCACCACCGCCGACGAGATGATGAGCGTCTCCGCCCAGGTGAAGAGCTGAGCCATGAGAGCCCTGACCCTCATCGCCGTCCTAGCTCTGATCGCTGGACCCGCTCTGGCCGGGCCCGTCACGCTGCGCGCCAACCCCGTCGACGACGACGGTCGGGTGACGCTGGGCGACATCTTCGAGGGCGCGGGCGCGGCCTCGGGCGTCGTCGTCGCCAATCGCGCGGGGCCGTCGGTGGTGTTCGAGGCGGGCCAGCTTCAGGCGCTCGCGGCACGCTCCGGCCTGCAATGGGCCAACCCCCTGAACCTGCGCCGCGTGGTGGTCAGGAACGCCGCCCTGGCCCCCGGCGCGGTCGTCCCGACCGCGACGGCGGCCACCGCCACCCGTCCCGCCGCCACGGCCGGAGCCACCGTGTCGGTCCTGACCTACGCCCGCAATCTCTCCGCCGGTGATGTGATCCAGCCTGAGGACGTCGTCTGGACCGACGTCCAGGCTCACCTCGCCCAGTCCGGCGGGCCGAGCGACGCCGATCAGGTCATCGGCCTGAGCGCCCGCCGCGCCCTTCGCGCCGGGGCCGTGGTCGGCGCCCGCGACCTCGTCGCGCCCCAGGTCATCGCCCGGAACGACACCGTCGAGGTCGCCTTTGTGGCCGGCGGCGTGACCCTGACCGTGACCGGCCGCGCCACGCGCAACGCCGCCGTCGGTGAGCCCGTCACCATCACCAACCTGACCTCCGGCCGCCAGATCGAAGCCGTCGCCACAGGCCCCGGCCAAGCGGTCGCCGGACCGCAGGCCCAGGTCGCCCGCGCCAACGCCGCCCAGACCGCCCTTCGCTGAGGAATCCCAGTCATGCGTAAACCCGTCCTCGCCGCCCTCGCCCTGACCGGCCTCTCGCTCGGCGCCTGCTCCACCGCCGTCGAGGCGGTGCGCGGCCCGGAGCTGGCCCCCATCGGCTATCCCGCCCAGCTTGTTCCGGTGACCCAGGCCTATCAGGAGCCGCCCCAGGCGCGCTCGGCCAGCGCCAACTCCCTGTGGCGGACGGGCGCCCGCGCCTTCTTCGGCGACCAGCGGGCGCGCAACATCGGCGACATCCTGACCGTCTCGATCCGGATCGACGACCGCGCCCAGACGTCGAACACCACGAGCCGGAGCCGCACGAACGACATCAGCGGCGGGGTGACGAACTTCTTCGGCCTGGAGAACAGCCTCGGCCGCGCCTTCCCCGGTGGCTTCGACCCCCAGACCCTGGTGGGCGTGGAAGGCTCGTCGAACGCCAACGGCACGGGCTCGGTGAACCGGTCGGAGCGGGTCGACCTGACCATCGCGGCGGTCGTGACCGACGTCCTGTCCAACGGCAACCTGGTGATCCAGGGTCGGCAGGAAGTGCGCACCAACCGCGAGGTGCGCGAACTGACCGTCGCCGGCATCGTGCGCCCCGAGGACATTTCCTCGGCCAACACCATCGCCCACACCCAGATCGCCGAGGCTCGCATCAGCTATGGCGGCCGCGGCGACATCAGCCGCGTCCAGGCGACGCCGGCGGCGCAGAGCCTGGTGGAGCGGTTCAGCCCGTTCTGAATGGCGGCCCCGTCACCCGACAAGCGTGACCAAACACGCCAATGATCAGCGCCAAGATCGTCAGTGGAGCGCCAAAGGCGTCAAAGGACGCAGAATCAGCCGAAGCTCCACCGTGAACCGTTAACGCGGAGCGACGTTTGACGACCAGATCGAAGGTTCTGGCATGTTCAAGGTTCTGCTCCCCGCCGCCGCCGCACTCGGACTGGTCGCCATCGCGGCCCAGTCCCAAGGCGCCGCGTCCGAGCCCCAGATGACGCAGCCGGTCATGAGCTGGACGCTGCATCACGACGGCGAATTCGCCAAGCTGGCCTATGGCGTGCCGAACTCCGACCAGCTGGCCATCATGGTCGCCTGCCAGCCCGGCGAGCGGACGGCGTCGGTCTATGGCGACGTGCGGCTGGAGACAGCGCAGGTCGTGCAGGCCAGCTATGGGCCCCAGCCGATCGATCCCCTGTCGGGCGGCCTGGCCGAAGAGGTCCGCATCGCCGTCAACGACCCCAGCCTTGAGCGACTGGCCGAGCGCGGCCGGCTGACGGTGGAGGGCGACGCCGGCCAGTTCACCCTGCGCGCCGATCAAGAAGAACGTCGCCTCGTGCGCGATTTTCTGGCCTATTGCGGAGCGGAACGCGCCTGAGGCGCGCGGCTGCGGGCGACATCCATGAGCTTTCTGGCGACGGCGTTCGCTCTGCTGGCGATGCAGCCCGGCTGGACCTGGACCCTGTATGAGGGCGAAGGCCCGCTGGTTCTGGCCCATGAAATCCCCGATACGCCGCAACTCCGCGCCGTTCTGGAGTGCGAGCCCGGCGCGGGCGTGGCGCGGCTGGACCTGTATGGCGGCGGGGCGTCGGGCGGCATTGCAACCGTGGCCAGCGGCGACGCGACCGCTCAGACCGAGAGCGTCGGCGTCGCCGATCACCGCAGCCTCGCCATGCGCGCCGATCACCCTGTCTTCGGCCAGTTCGTCCTGACCGGCCAGCTGGCCGTGACCGTGGCCGGGAGGTCGCAGGCTGTGGAGGTCGAAGCCGCCCACCTTGCCAAGCTGCGCCGCTTCGCCGAGCTTTGCGGCGGCTGATCGGGAGTTGGGGCATGCTGAGGGTCTGGGCGCCGGTCGTGGCTCTCGCAGGGCTGACCGCCGCGTGCGCCAGCGTTGAGCCTGTTGTCGCCCCAGCGCCGGTCACCGCCTCGGCCCCTGCGCCGACACCCGGCTATGACTGGTTCCTCAGCGAGGATCAGGGCGCGGCGCGACTGGCCTATGGTGTCGAAGCCTCGGACGATCTGAAGTTGGGCCTCGATTGCGAGGCGGGATCGGGCAAGGTCGACCTGGTCGTGCTCGGAAAGACTGGCACGTCGGAAATTCATCTGGAATCCGGCGGCGACACCGAACGCTTCCGGGCCGAGGGCGAGCCGTCGCAGCTTCACGACGGCGACCTGCTGACTGCCACCGCCGATCTGGATACGCCCGTGCTGCAGCGGTTTCGTCGCCTCGGCTGGATCGCCCAGTGGGTCGATGGCGAGCGCACGGCCTACGCCCCCCAACCCGGCTCCGAGATCAACGTCGAGCGCTTCTTCGCCTTCTGCGACTAGGCCAGACCCAGCTCGGCCCGCGCCTTCTTCGTCAGCTTGGCGGCGATGATGCCGTGGGCGATTTCCAGATGCTCAGCCAGCTCGGCCTCGTCCCACGCATCCGGGTCGGCCAGGAACACCCACTTGGCCCGCGCCAGATAGGGCGCCGGCGCGGCCCGGCCGCTTTCGGTCAGAACCTCAAAGGCGATGTCGGAGACCTTGAACGACAGGCCGCCGTCGCCGCCGATGATGGCGAACATCTTGCCGCCGACCTTGTAGGCGTCGTGGTCGTCGCCGAACGGATGATCCAGCGTCACCCCCGGCAGGGCCAGGCAGACCTTGCCCACCCCCTCCCGACCCACGACTACGCCTCGACGCCGACGCCGATCGGGCAGGTCACGCCGGTGCCGCCGATGCCGCAGTAGCCGTTCGGGTTCTTGGCCAGATAGCCCTGATGGTAGTCCTCGGCGAAGTAGTAGGGGCCCGCCGGCGCGATCTCGGTCGTGATCTGGCCGCGCCCGGCCTTGCTGAGCGCCGCCTGATAGACGTCGCGCGAGGCCTCGGCCTCCCGACGCTGCTCGTCGTCCAGATAGTAGATGGCCGAGCGGTAGGTGGTGCCGACGTCGTTGCCCTGGCGCATGCCCTGGGTCGGGTCGTGGTTCTCCCAGAAGGCCTTGAGCAGCTCGGCGTAGCTGATCTCCTTCGGGTTGAAGACCACCTGAACGACCTCGGCATGGCCGGTCAGGCCGGTGCACGTCTCCTCATAGGTCGGATTGGGCGTGATGCCGCCGGAATAGCCGACCGACGTCACCCACACCCCCGGCAGTTGCCAGAATATGCGCTCCACGCCCCAGAAGCAGCCCATGCCGAAAATGGCCGTCTCGAACCCTTCCGGATGAGGGCCCTTGAGCGGCCGGCCGCTCACGAAATGGACCTCATCGGTGTGCAGCGGCGTGGTGCGGCCCGGCAGGGCGGTGTCGGCGGTGGGCAGGGTGGTCTTCTGGCTCAACATGGCGGCGATCCGGGAGAAAATGGACATGGCCGCCATATGGGCGGTGCGGCTCATCTTCGCCAGCGCGGCGCTTGCCGTTACCGCCCGCCTGTTCTATCAGCCTGCCCTCCCCGGATCGACCGTCCGGGGTCTCGCCCGCGCGGTGAACGGACAGGTGGCGGAGTGGTCGATCGCGCACGCTTGGAAAGCGTGTGTAGGTGAAAGCCTACCGAGGGTTCGAATCCCTCTCTGTCCGCCATCGCCCGGCGAGGACCCTGGACGGAATTACACATCCGACGTGGAGAACCGGCTGGTCGGCGGGCCCAACGGCGCGACGCTGGTCTATGATCCCCTGGGCCGGCTGTTCCAGAGTTCCTCCAACAGCCACCCTGCGACGCGCTACGTCTATGACGGCGACCGACTGATCGCGGAGTACGACGGCTCCAACACCCTGCTGCGCCGCTACGTCCATGGCGACGGGGTCGACAACCCCATGGTCTGGTACGAGGGCTCCGCCGTCACCGCGCCCCAGTACCTCTACGCCGACCACCAGGGCTCCATCGTCGCCCGCACCAATGCGGCCGGGACCACCGTCGATATCAACGCCTACGACGAGTATGGCATCCCCAGCGCCTCAAACACCGGCCGCTTCCAGTACACCGGCCAGACCTGGCTGCCCGAGCTGGGCATGTACTACTACAAGGCCCGCATCTACTCCCCGACGCTCGGCAGGTTCCTCCAGACCGATCCCATCGGATACGGCGACGGGATGAACCTCTACGCCTACGTCGGCAACGATCCGGTGAACCTCACGGATCCGACGGGGCTGGATCGCCTGCCGCCCATTACTGTTACGGGCGACATCTGCAACACCGCAACACACCAGCTGCTAAACGCCGCGTGTGGAGCCGGCGGGAGCGGTGGCCTAACACTCAACCCCGGCCTAGGCGTCGGGCTTTCGCTGCAAATGCCCCCCAGGCAGGAGAGCAGAACCCGACAGCGGCGAGAGCGGCGACAGAGGGTTTCGAGAGAGTGCACAGAAGCACAAGAATTCGCTGCAGGAGCTGCGATATTCATGGACAGTTTGAGTGATGCTCTTGCAATCACTGCACTGGGAGGTGGCGTTGTCGCCGGAGTCGGATTGCTTGCTGGAGGGCCGTCAGCAGGTTCGTCTACCCCCGTCGTTATGTTCGGTTCAGGCCTTATGACAAGTGCAGGCACAGGATCATTTGTTGCAGGTGGCGCTGCTGCAGGCCTTCGCTCATTCGCCGCAGGTAACTCCAACGCACTAGCGGTATTCGCCCTTGAGTCAGGGTTCGGGTCCTTAGCTGGTACCCTTGCTGATATCCAGCCGCTGGCGAGGGTTTTGCCGCGCGAAATGCGTGAACTTTTGTCACAGTCAGCAGAGTTGATTGCGGGCATCAATGATCTTGTAGAAAACAATCCTTGTGATTAACGATGATTTTGAATGAGCAAATAATTGATATGCTAATACCAATAGGAGTGTTCTGGTTTCTTTTCGACGTTGCACATTGTCTCAGATCGGGAAAATCTGGAACTTTCCTAGTATTCCGCAATGCTTACCGCCGAGACCAGCCACTAGACTATTGGGTCATTGTATTTATCAAGTTCTCGTTTTTTTCCCTCCTTTCAGGACTAGCTTTTACACGACTGATACTGGGGCAAGGTATTTGAGCACCCTCAGCGTTGTCAGGATAGTCTTGTCGGGACAACGGCTGCCGCCCAAAACTCGCCCTACCCTCCTCGCCTCAGGCGGTCGCCGCCGCCCAACCTGCATCAGCCTCGGCGCGGAAGCGGCGGAGCGTGGGCCGGCTGATCAGATGTCTGTGGGTGTAGAAGGTGTTGTAGACGCCGGGATGGGTGGTGAGGAAACGCTGGGCTGAGGCCTGGCTCTTGAAGAGCTGCATCTTTCGCTCCCGTCGTCGGATCGGCAGGTGCGAGTTCTCCGCCCTGTTGTTCTCTCGAAGCCGGCCGAGGCGGTGAAGCCCCTCTAGACCGAGCTCCCGAAGGGCAGATCCATAGGACGCCAACCCGTCGGTCACGATCGCCTGCGGCTCGATGGGTTGATTACGCAGGAGGCGCTTCAGTAAGGTCAGGGCCGCGTGGTGATCCCGGCGCTTCTGCACCACGACATCCAGCACCTCGCCTTCATCGTCGACCGCACGCCACAGGTACATCCGCTTGCCGCCGATGGTGCAGACCCCCTCATCCAGATGCCGCCACGGCGAGGGAGCCGGCCGCCTCTTCTTGAGGTTCCTGGCGATCTGAGGACCGAACTTGATCGTCCAGCAGCGGATCGTCTCGTAGCTAACGTCCACGCCGCGCTGGGCCAGCATCTCCTCGACGTCGCGAAAGCTTAGGGTGAAGCGGAAGTAGAGCCACACCGCCTGGCGGATCACGTCCGCCGGGAACCTATGCCGCTTGAACGAGAGTGGCCGCATGCCCCTCCCTCCCATATCGGCCCAGGCAGGCCCGTGGAGACGTGTTGGCGTTAGGCTGACAGCACCAAAGCAGCGCTCTCGGTTCCCGGCGCCGGGCCGGATCAGTCTAACCGATTGAAGACCCGGACGTAGTCGATCTCCATTCTCTGGGGAAAGGCCCGGTCGTCCACCCCCTCCGCGCCGCCCCAGTCGCCGCCGACCGCGATGTTCAGGATCATGTAGAAGGGCGCGTCGAACGGCCAGGTGGCCGGGTCTCCGCGACCGTCGTTGCGGAATCGGTAATAGCCGACATCGTCGACGCCGAAGTTGATTCCCTCGGGCGTCCACAGCACCTGATAACGATGGAAGGCGTCGCAGGCGTCACGAACGCGCTTTCGGCCACCGCGTTCGGTGCCCTGGGTGTGGTTATAGCGGGTCGTGTGGACGGTGCCGTGGATCTCGCCGCGCGCATGGCCGACGTGCTCCATGATGTCGATCTCGCCGCCGGCGGGCCACTCGGCCTCGGCGACCGGCAGCATCCAGATGGCGGGCCAGCTTCCGCGTCCACAGGGTATCCTGGCCCGCACCTCGTAGAAGCCATAGGTCCACTCGCCCCGGCCGCGGGAGATCAGGCGGGCAGAGGTATAGGCCTGGCCGCCGGCATCCGGGACCTGATCGGGCGTTAATCGCTCACGCCGGGCCTCGATGATCAGGTGGCCGTTCTCGACCCGGGCGTTCTCAGGCCGATCGGCGGCATAATACTGGAGCTCGTTGTTGTACCAGCCCTCGCGGTTGCGGTGGGTGTCATAGGTCCAGCGCGCTGGGTCCGGCAGGCCGTCGGTGCTGAACTCGTCGTTCCACACCAGGCGATAGCCGTCCAGGCTGTCCTCCTGGGGCATCGGCCCAGCGCCGAGACAACCCAAGGCCGCCAGCGATACGAGCGCCACGTCGCGACAGCGCATCCAGTCCTCCGGTGATCATTCTGCGACGAACCAGAGTAAGCCAATCTCGGTTTGACAACGTTGTCAACTCCCGACACCTTGAGTGAAAACATAATCACAGGGACGAAACTCATGCAGGATGCCGCCCCCCGGCGCGGTTTTGCCGCCCTTGCCGTGTCGCTGACCGCCCTCGTGATCGCCGCCGGACCGGGGTTCGCCCAGATAGGGCCAGAACCCGTGATCGACCTCGCGTCCTGGCCACGCGCCAGCAGTCCGGACGCGATGACCGACGCTGCGACGCGCGCCTTCGTCGAAGACCTGCTCGGCCGGATGACGATCGAGGAAAAGGTGGGGCAGGTGATCCAGGCCGACATCGGCTCCATCACGCCGGCCGATCTGGCGACCTATCCCCTCGGATCCATCCTGGCGGGCGGCAATTCGGCCCCCGGCGGCGATGAGCGGGCCCCGGCCCAGGCCTGGGTCGAGCTGGCGCGCGCGTTTCGCGCCGCGGCTGCCGAGCGACCGGGGGCCCGGGTGCCGCTGATGTTCGGCATCGACGCGGTGCACGGGCACAACAATGTCGTCGGCGCGACCCTGTTTCCGCACAACATCGGGCTCGGCGCGACTCGCAACCCCGATCTGATCGAGCGGATCGGCGCAGCGACGGCGCTGGAAGTGGCGGCCACGGGCGCGGACTGGACCTTCGGGCCCACGGTCGCGGTGCCCCGCGACGACCGTTGGGGCCGGACTTATGAAGGCTATGGCGAGGACCCCGAGATCGTCGCCGCCTACGCGGGCCGGATGACTTTGGGCCTTCAGGGGGCGCTGGGCGAGGGGAGGCTGGCGGCGGGCCGGATCGCGGGCTCGGCCAAACACTATCTCGCCGACGGGGGCACGCTGAACGGCAAGGACCAGGGCGACGCCCTGATCACCGAACGCGAGCTGATCGACATTCATGCGGCGGGCTATCCGCCAGCCATCAACGCCGGTGTCCTGACGATCATGGCCAGCTTTTCCAGCTGGAACGGCGTCAAACATACGGCCAACCCCGACCTGCTGACCGATGTGCTGCGCGGGCCCCTGGGGTTCGACGGCTTCGTGGTCGGCGACTGGAACGCGCACGGCCAGATCGAGGGCTGCACCAACGAAAGCTGCGCCGCCGCCTTCAACGCCGGGATCGACATGTTCATGGCGCCGGACAGCTGGCGGCCGCTCTATCACAATACCCTGGCGCAGGTGCGCTCGGGCGAGATCGCCATGGCGCGCCTGGACGAGGCGGTGCGGCGCATCCTGACGGTCAAGGTGAAGGCCGGGTTGTTCGAGGCCGAGCGTCCGGTGGAGGGGCGGGTCGAGGTGCTGGGTTCCCCGGAGCACCGCGCCCTGGCCCGCGAGGCCGTGCGCCAGTCGCTGGTTCTGCTGAAGAACAATGGTTCCGTCCTGCCGATCCGGCCGGGCGCGCGCGTCCTGGTTGCGGGCAGCGCCGACGACATCGGCCAGGCCGCGGGCGGGTGGACCATCAACTGGCAGGGCACGGGCAACACCCGGGCCGATTTCCCCAACGCGCAGTCGATCTGGGAGGGGCTGAAGCAGGCGGTGGAAGCGTCCGGGGGATCGGCCGAGCTGAATGTCGCCGGTGAGTTCGAGGCGCGCCCCGACGTGGCCGTCGTCGTCTTCGGCGAAGAGCCCTATGCCGAGTTCCAGGGCGACCTGTCCGACCTCGACTTCCGCCCGCGCGAGCCGTTGGCGATCCTGCGCCGACTGCGCGAACAGGGCATACCGACCGTGGCGGTTTTCCTGTCGGGCCGACCGCTCTATGTGAACCCCGAGATCAACGCTTCGGACGCCTTCGTCGCGGCCTGGCTGCCGGGCTCCGAGGGCGGGGGGATCGCCGACGTCCTGGTGGCTGGGGCGGACAGCGCGCCGCGTCACGACTTCAGGGGACGGCTATCGTTCAGCTGGCCGCGCAGCCCGGATCAGGCACCCCAGAATCGGGGTACGCCGGACTACAATCCTCAGTTCCCCTATGGCTTCGGCCTGACCTATTCGGCGTCGGCTGAGACCCCGCCCTTGATCGAAGTTTCGGACACGGCGGGGGCGGGGGCGATGCGGTTCCTGGCCGACGGTCGCTTCGTGACGCCCTGGTCCCTGGTGGTGCGCGACGCAGGCGGAGAGGCGCGGATCGCCGACGGCGCGCGCGGCGTCAGTCCGCGAGCCGTCGTCACTGTCTCTCCGGTGGACGGTCAGGCGCAGGAGTCGGCGCGGCTCCTGCGGTTCACGGGCTCCGGGCAGGCGATCATCACCGGGCCAGCGATCGACCTGTCTGGACCTGAGTCTTCCGGCCTGGCGCTCAGGTTCCGATACAGGATCGACGCAGGTGATCCTTCGTCCTTGCGGATTGGACTGGGTAACGGCTCGGTTCGGATGACGGGTGGACCGGGCTGGCAGGACGCTTCGATCCCCGTCAGCTGTTTCGCCACGGCTCCGGGCGGCCTGCGAGGGGTGGATCGCGCCTGGATCCTCGAGGCGCGAGCACCGGTTGTGATCGCGATCGAAAACATCCGCCTGACCGCCGCGACCACCGCCCCATGCCCGGCGGCGGACTGAGCGCGCTCAGCGGCGGGGCGCGGTCGAGCCGCGAATCTCCAGGCCGAAAGGCAGCAAATGGTCCGAGGGGGTGACCTCACCGATCTTGCTGGCCCCGATCAACAACTCGGCCGCCCGGGCGGCCATCTCCGAGATCGGCTGGCGAATACTGGTCAGGCCCGGCACGCTGAGCCGCACTCCCGGAGTGTCATCGAAGCTGACCAGCGACAGGCCCGGCACCTTAATCCCCCTGCGCGAGGCGACGTGGAGCGCGGCGAGGGCCATTTCGTCATTGCTGGCCAGGATCGCCGTCGGGCGGTCCGGCAGGTCCAGCAGGCGCTCCGTCGCGACGACGCCGCTCTCGAACGTGAAATCGCCCGGCGCGATCAGGGTTTCGTCGCAGGCCATGCCGGCGGCCCTCAAGGCATCGGCATAGCCCTGCTGGCGTTGACCGCTGGCCTCAAACCGCGGACTGCCGGAGATGAAGCCGATCCTGACGTGCCCCAGCTCGATCAGATGGCGCGCCGCTTCGCGCGCGGCCTCGCGATCGTCCATGAACACGCCGAAGCCAAGGCCTTCTCCCGGCACCCCCATTCGCGCCACCGGCACCCGGCGGCGGCTCAGCATCTCGACCAGGTCCCGGTTCTGGGAATGCGGCGGCGTCAGGATGATGCCGTCCGGCTGCAGGGCCGACAGAATGGCGACGACCTTGCGTTCCAGGTCTTCCGACCCGGCCTCGACCAGCTCGAACAGCATGCGATAGCCATGCGCCTCGCACGTCAGCATGGCCCCGTGCAACATCTGGTCGATCCAGTCGTTGCCCCGACCGCTGCGCCAGTTGTTGATGGTGTTCTGCCGGTCGTTCAGCGCGACGAGCAGATAGGACCGGCTGCCGCCCATGCGCCTCGCGGCCATGCTCGGGACATAGCCCAGCGCATCGACCGCCTTCATCACCCTGTCCTGCAAATCCCGGGTGACGTTAGGCTCGCCGTTCATCACGCGCGAGACCGTCTTGACCGCGACGCCGGCCGCCTCGGCGACGTGGCGGATCGTGACTTTCGACATGGCGCCCCTCGCGACCTCGCTCCGGCGAGCCCCCGCGCCGACGGTCCTGTGTTGCACCAAACCCACCCCGAGACACCAGTCGAAAACGCACGGTTGACAACGTTGTCAGATAATGGCGGACTGAAGGCAAGCGGAATGCTCAAAGGTCCGCATCGGGAGGACGATCCAAATGCGTAACCGGAAGACGGCGCTGCTGTGCGGCGCGACACTGGCCTTCGCCCTGCCGGGGCTGGCGATGGCCCAGAGCGCCGACACGCCGGCACCCGCCAGCGCTCAGGACCCGGAAGAGGAAACCGTTCTCGACGACATCGTCGTCACGGTCGAACGCCGCGAACAGAGCCTGCAGAACTATGCCGGCACGGCGGTCGCCCTGGCGGGCGACGACCTGAAGGCGGTCGGGTTCCAGGACATCTCTGACCTGGAAGGCCGCGTCCCCGGTCTCTCGGTCGCCAACAACGGCGGCAACATCGAAATCTACATCCGGGGCGTGGGCTCGTCGAACAACACCGAGCTGGGCGATCCCGCGGCGGCGACCCACTATGACGGCGTCTACCTGCCGCGACCGGCCGGCATCGGGTCTGCCTTCTTCGACATCCAGCGGGTTGAGGTGAACATCGGTCCGCAGGGCACCCTGCGCGGCCGTAACGCCACCGCGGGAACGGTCAACATCGTCTCATGGAAGCCCGGGCTGAACATCTGGGACGCCGCCGCCGAGTTCGAGATCGGCAATTATCAGCAGCGCGCCTTCCAGGGGATGGTCAACATTCCGATCGGCGAGACCGCGGCCGTCCGCATCGCCGGTTACCACCTCGAGCATGACAGCTACTACGAGGATGTCGGGCCGGCCGGCGTGGGCGTGGCCGAAGCCGAGAACAACGACGCCGGTCGCATCCAGTTTCTGTGGGAGCCCACCAGCCGCCTGTCGATCCTGCTGGGCGCCGACTACATCCGCGAGACCGGCACGGGCTACACGGGCACCAACTATGCCAATCCGCTGGGCAACGGCATCGATCCCGACGACATCGAGGATCCCCGCCGCGTCATCGCCAGAGCCCAGGCTCCGGACCTGAACACCCGCCACTGGGGCGCGCGGGCGCACATCAACTACGACGGCGACCTGTTCGATATCGAGTACACCGCCAGCTATCGGGATCTCGTCTACGACTATCGCGCGGTGACGCCGCTCTCGCCCTTCTATCCGGGAGTGATCGAGAACCTGACCGGGCCGGGCGGGATCGGTGAGACCCTGGACAACTTCTCCCAGTTCCAGTCGATCACCGACAGCCAGTCCAAGACCCACGAGCTGCGGTTCTACGACAACGAAGGGCCGCTGATCTGGAGCCTCGGCGCTTTCTATCTCGAGGAGGACCAGTATTCCTTCCTGGGCTCCACCGGCGACCGGGGCCTGTTCTTCCAGGGCGTCGAGTTCAACATGCCCGACGTCGACACTTCATCCTATGCCGTCTATGGCGACTTCACCTACAGCGTGACCGACCGGTTCCGGATCACGGCGGGCCTGCGCTACACCGAGGACGAGAAGAGCCGTCGGGGTGTCGCGGCCCGGTATGGCTTCGCGCTCGGCGCCGGCGATTTCAACTGCTGCGGCGGCGTGCGGGTGGGCACGGAGGGCTTCGAGTTCGCCGGCCGCGACCGCACCATCATCAATCCGGACACGAACAACAACGGCTCCATCTCCGAACAGGAGATCATCGACTTCTACTTCAACGGCGTGAGCCAGTTCGGCGCGCGCGACAACATCGATGACATCTTCGCCAACGGCCCGGTTCCGGGCGGGGCGCCGAACCGGCCTGCCTGCCTGGACACGATCACCGGCGACTTCTGGAACTGCGCCGCCGACGGCCGCCTGACCTACGCCGTCCCTTTCACCGGCCAGATCTTCCAGCAGGTCGGCGAGAGTGAGATCGACTTCGTCGACTGGCGCCTGCGGGCGGAGTTCGACGTCACGCCGGACAATCTTTTGTACGGACTGATCGCGACCGGCAACAAGTCGGGCGGGTTCAACGATAATATCGGAAACGCGGGTCTGGCTCCTACATACGACGCCGAACGGGTGACGCTGTACGAGCTGGGGTCCAAGAACGAGTTCTACATCGGCGATCTCAGGGCACGGCTGAACGCCTCGCTGTTCTACAACGACTACGAGGACCAGGTCCTGACGTCGCTGCTGTCCGTGGCCCAGATCGTCGAGTTCCTCGGCGGACCGCAGCAGGTGCCGGTGCCGGTGGACTCCTCGCTCGCGCTCGTCGTTTCCTATTCCTACAACGCGGCGTCCTCGCGAATCTACGGGGCTCAGTTCGATGGCGGCATCGACCTGCCCTGGAACATCGGGCTGGACTTCAACCTGCTCTACCTGAAGGCCGAGGTGGTAGACGCCGAAGAGATCCAGGACTTCCGCTTCCAGGCCGACGTGGCGCCGACCGAGGCGGTGTTCCAGTCCATCGACGGCAAGACCCTGCCCCGGACGCCGGAGTGGCAGTTCAACATGAACTTCACCCAGGCCTTCCCGACCGAAACCATGGGGCAGTTCGACTATGTGATCTCGGCGGGCTACCGCTCGGACTTCTTCACCACCATCTTCAACGGCGAGGATTTCCAGCAGCCCAACAACCCGCGCCGGCGACTGGACGACCGCGTCGACGGTTACTGGACCTTTGACGCCGGCTTCGGCTGGACGCCGCCGGGCGACGGTCGCCTCCGGTTCGAGGCCTACGTCAACAACCTGACGGACGAGATCCACGAGGCGGCGATCATCATCACCCAGTTCGACAACACCCGCTTCTTCACCCGTCCGCGCACCTTCGGCGCGCGCGTGCGCGTGCAGTACTGATCCGCTGACTTCCTGAGCGACCCTGGCGGCGTCCTCCTGTCGGAGGGCGCCGCTTTTTTTTGCGCGGTGACAAGGGACGACCGAACAGCCAAGGTCGAGCCGATGCAGCCCGTTACGCCTACGCCCGCGATGGGCCCCTCGACGTCGGTCGGGCCCCGCTTCGTGGCCCTGTATATGGCGGCTCAGGTCGGAGCCTACATCGCCTTCATCCCTCTGCTGACCATCCTCCTGCCGCTGAAAGCAGAGGCGATCGATCCAGCCGGGCGGACGGAGATGTTGAGCCAGGTGGCGTTCTGGGGCGCGTTGACCGCCGGGCTCGCCGGAGTTCTGGCCGGCGTGATCGGTGACCGGACGCGGCATTGGCGGGGCGGGCGCTCGATCTGGATGATTGCGGGCTTGATCGGCACTGCGGTCAGCTACGGTCTGATCCATGCCGCCGCGACTCAGACCGGCCTGATGACAGCGATCATCGCACTCCAGATCAGCCTCAACTTCATGCTGAACCCTTTGGCGGCCACCCTGCCGGAGCGCGTACCTGCCACGCAGCGAGGATTGGTGGCGGGCTTCACCGGCCTGGCCTTTCCGCTTTCCAGCCTTTTCGCCGCCCTCGCCATTGGCGTGTGGCTGACGGGTGAGGCTACCCGGTTGAGCGTGGTGGTGGCGGCGACGGTGGCGCTGATGGTTCCCTTCATCATCGTGACCCTGCGTTCCGAACCAATGCCGGCGCGCGCCCGCATCGGCGGATTGTCACTGGTCGCCCTGGCCGACCGTGATTTCCTGATCGCCTGTGGTTCGAGACTGATGGTCCAAACGTCCGTCGCGCTCAATGTTCTGTATCTTCTGTTCTTCCTGGACCAGGAGAGCAATTTGCCGAGCGCGCTTCCGGGTGTGCGCATCGAGGTTGTGGTCGGCGGGCTGCTGGCGACCTCTACCGTGGCGTCGGTGGCGGCTGGCCTGATCGGCGGCCAGGTCTCGGATCGCGCCAAGCGCCGCCGTCCGCTGGTCTTCGCCGGAGCCCTGCTTCTGTCTGCCGGCGCGCTGCTGATGGCGTCGGCACCGGCATGGCCGGGCCCCTGGATCGCACAAGCGGTGCTGGGTGTGGGCATCGGCCTCTACGGAAGCACCGACGCAGCGCTGGCAGCGGAAGTGCTTCCCTACCCGGAGGACGCGGGCCGAGATCTAGGCCTGTTGAACATGGCCGTGACTGCGGCTCAGATGCTTGCGCCCCTCCTGAGCTTGGTGGCCTTGAGCGCGTTCAACGGTGATCTCCAGTCATTGTATGGCGTCGTTGCCGCGCTCGCAGCCCTGGGCGGTGCGAGCGTTCTCGCGATTCGTCGTGTGGCCTGAGGATTGATAGCTGTCATCAACAGTTGCCCGAGGAGCCATGGCTCGGTCGAGCAGCAGCGGATGGTCCCATAGCTGACTCGACGCCGCGTTGCGCAAGCATCTCCTCCCCGTCTTGAGCGCTGAGCGTGATGCGGAAGTAGAGCCACACCGCGTGGCGGAAAACATCCGCAGGAACCTGTGCCGCATCAACGAGAGTGGCCGCACGCCCTTCCCCTCCTCGACGCCGGCCCCCAAGCAGGCCCCAAGTGGAGACGTGTCAGTTAGACTGACAGCACCGATGCCGACGGTTGAATACCCGCCGAGCGGTCAGGTCCAGCCGAGACACGACCTCGCTTCGTCGGGCTCGCTGTGATCCGAAGCCTGCTTCGCCAGCGCCCCTCGGCGGCGGAGAGGCCGAACGGTCCCATGGATCGTCCTAGGCGTCGGATACGGCAAGCGCGATGGTGCAATGGACGCCCGAGGGGTCGAGCCGAAAGCTGGTCTCCGCGTCCAGCTGATAGGGCAGCGCGCGTTCGATGAGCTCACGGCCCTGACCGATGCGGCTCGCCTCTGTGCTCGAGGCGAGCCCCTCGACGCCAGTCTCTCGCCAGTCGATGAACAGCCACGACTTGCCATCTCGACCGTGCGCCTCATGGGTCCAGGTCACGGTCAGCCGCCCCTCGTTCGAGCGCAAGGCTCCGTACTTGACGGCGTTGGTGGCGAGTTCGTGCAACGCCATGGCCAAGGTCTGGACCGTCGAGGAGCGAAGCCTGATCCCGGCCGGCCCGCTGAGCGCGATCCTTTCCGCATTCGCGCTCAAGGCATCGAGTTGCGTCTTGATGAGATCGTCGAAGGTGACCCGGTCGTGGACATCCAGGCGCGACAGCAGGCCTTGTACCCGAGCGAGGGCCTCGAGACGCTCTCGGAAGTGAGCCTGGAACTCGGTCAGGGTCGTGCTGGTCTTGATCGTCTTGTCAGCGAGCGATCGAACGATCGCGATCAGGTTGCGCGTGCGATGCTGCAGTTCTGACACCAGCACAGCCTGCCGGTCCTCCCACTCGCGCCGCGCCGTGGTTTCCGTCATGGCTCCGACCATCCTGACGGGATGCCCCGCCTCGTCGTAGAAGAAGCGACCCAGCGCGTGCAGCCAGTGCACCGCGCCGTCGGGATGGACCGAGCGGAACTCGTGGTCGTAGTCTTCGCGACGGTCCCGTGCGCGCAGCAGGGCAGCTTCCGCTTCGGGGCGATCCTCGGGGTGGACGCGGGCGGCCCAGGCCTCATAGCTCGGCGTCACCTCCCCGACTTCATAGCCCTCCATGCGGAAGTGTTCGTCCGACCAGTGAACCTCGTCGGCCGGAATGTCCCAATCCCACAGGCCGAGACGCCCGACCTCCGCCGCGCTGCGTAGCCGCTCTTCGGATCGCCAGAGGGCGTCCTCCGCCTGCTTGCGGTCCCGAACATCGTTGAACAACATTGCGACCCGTCGGCGTTCCGGCTCGTCAACCCGGAAGGCATAGACGTCGTACCAGCGGCCGAGCGCATCGGCACGCGCCTCGAACCGTCTCGGCTCGCCCGTTAGCGCGATCTCGCCATAGATGTCGAACCAGTGCTGCTCATGCGCGGGTCGAAGCGCGCGCATGGTTTGGCCGGCGGCGTCCTTCAAGCCCGTCTGACGCTCGAACGAGGCATTGCACTCGATGAAGCGGTAGTCGGCGGGCCGACCGTCTTCGTCGAAGATCATCTCGACGATGCAGAAGCCTTCGTCGATGGAGTCGAACAGCACGCGGTAGTTGGCCTCGCTCTCGCTCAGCGCCTTTTCCGTGCGCTTCTGCTCCGTGACGTCGAGGGCGGACAGCAGGATGCCGTCGTCGGCCTTGGCGATGCTATGGGCGAACCAGCCGTCGAACTGCTCGTGCTTGTAGTAAAGTTCGTGCTGGATCGGCTGCCCGGTCTCCATCACCCGGATGAACTTGTCCCAGACGCCGCTCTCCACCACCGCCGGGTTTTCCGTGAGCAGCCGCTTGCCCGTCTTGGGACCCCAGCGGTCGTTCCACTGCTTGTTCGTCAGCACCCACTCGAAGTCGACGATGGCGTCTTGCTCGTCGCGCACGGCCTTGAAGAGCTGTACGATCTGCAGCGAGCTGTCGAAGGTGGTCCTCAGGATCGAGATGATCCTGAGAAGCTCCATCTCGGCTTCCTTGCGCTGATCGATGTCCTTGAACGACACCGAGAAGCTTTCGTTGGCGGACTCCAGGTCGGCGAACATCTTCTCCCGCACCGCCCGCCGTTCCTCGACAAGGTGCAGACGATCGATGACCGGGCCCAGGATGGTGGCGTAGGTCCGCAGGAATTGGATCTCGTCCTCACCGAACTCGCGCGGCCCTGTGTCGTCGACCTGCAGAATGCCGTAGGGCCGCTAGCCGGGAACGAAGATCGGCACGTTCACCAGGGCGACGACCCCGGCGGTCTTCATGAAGGCCGGGACCTCGAAGCGATCTTCGTGGGCGATGTCTTGGCACACCACGGGCTCCCCCGCCTGGATCGCATAGGTCTCGGATGACCGCTCGTCCATCGGCAGGCGAACGCGGCCGACGACATCCGGTCCCCAGCCCACGCCGGCGCGGAGGAAGAGCTCTCGGCCCTCCTCCTGGATCTCGAGAACCTTGGCGCGTCCGGTTCCCGTCGCTTCGCCGACGAGGCGGCAGGCTTCCATGAGCACCGCATCCAGGTCCTGGGATCGAATGGCGAACTCGCCGAAGTCGGCCAGGACCTGCTGCCGCTTCATCATCTGTTTCAGGTCTGCCAAACGTTCCACCTCTGCGCGATCTGGACGTAAACGCACCGGGTAGGAAAGCGTTGGGCACAGCTAAGGCCTCCGCTTCCGATCAATCTGTGACGCCCCCCGGCGCCGCGGGTTGACGGCCTAGCCTGTCGGCAAGCGTCTTGTTCCGCAGCCTTGATGACCCATCCGCGCCTCCGCGCGTTTCGGCGTCAAACCAGGAGACACCGATGGACGATGGATCACTCAGGGGACGGCGAATTCTGGTGCTGGAAGACGAGTACATGTTGTCGGAAGACATGCGCGAGGCACTGGAGGCGGAAGGCGCCATCTGGCGGAGCGCAACAGGGCCCGCTTCCTCCTGACCTCCACCAGCGAGATCTACGGCGACCCACACGTCCACCCCCAGCCGGAAACCTATCTCGGCAACGTCAACTGCACCGGCCCCCGCGCTTGCTACGACGAGGGCAAGCGCTGCGCCGAGACCCTGACCTTCGACTATGACCGCGCCGGCCGGGGCGAGGTCCGCGTCGCCCGCATCTTCAACACCTATGGCCCACGCCTGTCCGCCGCCGACGGCCGCGTCGTCTCCAACCTGATCAGCCAGGCGCTGGCCGACGAGGAGATCACCGTCTTCGGCGACGGCTCCCAGACCCGCTCCTTCTGCTACGTCGACGACATGATCTCAGGCCTGATCGCCCTGATGGAGCACGACGGGCCTCAGCCCGGTCCGATCAACCTGGGCAACCCCATCGAGCTTAGCGTGTCCGAACTGGTCGATGTCGTTCTGGACCTGACCGGCTCGTCCTCGCCCGTGGTCCAGCATCCCCTGCCGATCGACGATCCCAAGCGCCGCCGGCCCGATATCGCGCGCGCCGCCGCCGTGCTGGGCTGGACGCCGACCGTGGCGCTGGAGGACGGCCTGCGTGCGACCATCCGCTGGTTCGACGAGGACCGCGACCGGGTACGGCCCGAGCGCCAAGCCGCCCTCTCGGCCTGAGGCATGGCCGCTTTCGATCCCGCCCTCACCGCGCCCGCGCACCCCGGCGACGTCGCCACGACGCTGAAGCGCAACATCGAGCTGCTGCGGCGTCGCCGAGAGGCGGAAGAGGCAGAGGCGTCCGTCAGCGACCGGATCGCCCGCGTCATCACCGCCTTTACGGGCAGCCTGACCTTCGTCGTGATCCACCTGGTGCTGTTCGGCGGCTGGATCGGGCTCAACACCGGCGTCCTGCCCGGTCCACGCTTCGACCCCAGCCTGGTGATCCTGGCCATGGCCGCCTCGGTCGAGGCCATCTTCCTGTCGACCTTCGTCCTCATCAGCCAGAACCGAAACGCCGCCGCCGACGCCCGCCGGGCCGAGCTCGACCTGCAGATCAATCTGCTCGCCGAGCACGAGGTGACGCGGCTGATCAGCCTGACCACCGCCATCGCCAATCGCGTCGGCGCGAGACGGCCGGACGGCGAGATCGCCGAGATGGAACGCGACGTCGCCGTCGACGCCGTCCTGGACCGCATCGAAGACGCAGAGACCACCGGGAGCCGCCCATGATCGCCGAGACCCTGACCCGGACCATGCCCGCCGCCGTCCTGACCGGCCCGGGCCAGGTCGAAATCCGCTCCGTCGCCCGCCCAGAGCCCGGCCCCGGCCAGGTCCGGGTGCGGCTGGAGGGCTGCGGCGTCTGCGCCTCCAATCTGACGCCCTGGGCGGGGCCGGACTGGATGACCTTCCCGACCGAGCCCGGCGCGCTCGGCCACGAAGGCTGGGGCCGCGTGGACGCCCTCGGCCCTGGCGTCGATCCCGCCCTCGAGGGTCGCCGCGTCGCCGTGCTTTCGCACGATTCCTACGCGGCCTACGACCTGGCTGCGCCGGATCAGCTGGTCCTCCTGCCGCCCGAGCTGGACGACCGCCCCTTCCCCGCGGAGCCCCTCGGCTGCGCCATGAACATCTTCCGGCGCAGCGACATCCAGGCGGGTCAGACCGTCGCCGTGGTGGGGGTCGGCTTTCTGGGCGCCATCCTGATCCGCCTCGCCGAACAGGCGCGCGCGCGGGTCATCGCCGTCTCGCGCAGGCCCTATTCGCTGGACCTCGCGCGCGACATGGGCGCCGCCGAGGTCATCGCTATGGACGACCACTACGGCATCATCCAGCAGGTCTCGGACCTGACCGGCGGCGTCTTTTGCGACCGGGTCATCGAAGCCGTCGGCAAGGCCTGGCCGCTCGAGCTCGCCGCCGAACTGACGCGCGAACGAGGCCGCCTGGTGATCGCCGGCTACCATCAGGACGGCCCGCGCCAGATCAACATGCAGCTGTGGAACTGGCGAGGTCTCGACGTCGTCAACGCCCACGAACGGGACCCCGCCGTCTACGTCCAAGGGGTGCGGGAAGCCGTCGACGCAGTGCTGGACGGCCGCATCGATCTCGACCGCCTCCTGACCCACCGCTACCGGCTGGCCGAGCTCGGCCGGGCGCTCAACGACACCCGCGACCGCCCCGAGGGTTTCCTGAAGGCCTGGATCGACCTGACGTGAGCCGCCCTCGCCTCGGCTTCCTCGGCGTCGGCTGGATCGGACGCCATCGCATGGAGGCGATGCTGGCCACCGGCCTCGTCGATGTCGTCGGCGTGGCTGATCCCTCCGACGACATGGCTGGGGCCGCCCTCGCCCTCGCGCCGACCGCCTGCCGCGCGGTGGACCTCGAGGACCTGCTGGCGCTCGATCTCGATGGCTTGGTCGTTGCCACGCCGAGCGCCCTTCACGCCGATCAGGCGCGGCGCGCGCTCCAGGCCAGCGTCGCCGTCTTCTGCCAAAAGCCGCTGGCCCGTACGGCTCAGGAGACCGCCGACGTCATCTCCGCCGCCGAAGCCGCCGACCGGCTGCTCGGCGTGGACATGTCCTACCGCCATACCGCTGCGGCGATCGCGGTCCGCGACCAGATCCGCTCCGGCGCGCTCGGCCCCATCCACGCCATGGACCTGACCTTCCACAACGCCTGGGGCCCGGACAAGCCGTGGTTCCGCGACCGCGCCCTGTCCGGCGGCGGCTGCGTCATGGACCTGGGGGTGCACCTGGTCGATCTGGCGCTGTGGATGCTGGACGGACCCAAGGTCGTGGACGTGCACGCTCGCCTCTTCACCAACGGCCGCCGCTGGGACTCCGCCGGGTCGGAGGTCGAGGACTACGCCGTCGCATCTCTGACTTTGGCTGACGGCGCGGTCGTCCGGCTGGCCTGCTCGTGGAACCTGCCCGCCGGAGCGCCCGCCGTCATTGGACTCCAGGCCTACGGCGCTCGAGGCGGCGCCGGGATGCGCAACCTCGACGGTTCTTTCTACGACTTCGCCGCCGAGCAATTCTCGGGCCCGGAACGATCGGGTTTGACATCCCCGCCGGATGACTGGAGCGGGGCCGCTGCACGGGGTTGGGCGAGAGCACTCCACGCGGAGAATGGCTTCGATCCCTCCGTTGAGGACCTGACGGCGACGGCAGCTATCGTGGATGGCATCTATGCCGCTGCAGCCTGATGCCTGGAGCCATAAGCCGTCAACGCGCTAACCACTGAAGCGCGCAAGCACAGAGGGTGCGGGTATCTCTAGGTAATCACCGACGCGAGAATCGAACCCAGAGCGACAGTCACAACAAGGTCGCAGGCGTTGAGCTTGGAGAGGGTTCGTTGGCGAATTTGCCCTCAGAATGGAAAGAACTGCGGAATGGCCAGCATGGCTGCTCCCCAGGTGACGAGGTTGAGCGGCACCCCGACGCGGACAAAGTCCATGTAGCTGTAGCCACCCAGCTGATAGACGAGCACATTGGTCTGATAGCCGAAGGGCGTGGCGAATGCGGCGGAAGCGGCCATCATCACGCCGACGAGGAAGGGCCGGGGGTCGACACCCAGGCTTTCCGCCAAGGCCACGGCGACAGGCGTGATCAGCACCGCCACGGCCGCATTGGACAGCAGCTCGGTGGCGAACAGGGTGACGCCATAAAGCACGACCAGCGCGGCCAGCGGCCCGAGCGGCTCGATCACGCCGATCAGAGCCTGACTTCCGGAGGCGGCCAGACCTGTCACTTCAATCGACAGTCCGATGACCACCATGCCGGCGATCAGCAACAGGACCTCGGGCCGTAGACCCGCATAGGCTTCCTCGGCGCTGATCACTCTCATCAGTATCAGGGCGACCGCGCCGGCAAACGCCGCCGCCGCGATGGGGGCGAGGCCCAGCCCCGCCGCCAGCACGACCAGCACGAACACGCCGAGCGAGAGCGCGGCACGACGAGGTTCGAACGGGCGGTCTGCGGCCTGGAAGAGCGCGGCGTCGCCGAGCTGACCATCGCCCGTCTGATCGAGGGGGCGGGCCGGACCCTTGACGCCGGGCTCGCTCTGGCGCGCCAGCAGGCGGTCGCCGATCAGGAACAGATAGAGTGAGCCAGCCAAGGCGATCACCAGACCGACCGCCGTGATTTCGAACAGACGAAACACGGGTTGCCCGGCGTTCCTCGCCATGTCGTTGACCAGCAGATTGGTCGAGGTGCCGATCAAAGTGCAGGCCCCGCCCATGATCGTCACATACGACAGCGGGATCAAAAACCGCTTGGGCGACAGGTTGAGCGAGGCTGCGACGTCCTTCACCACCGGCGCCGCCAGCACGACGATCGGCGTATTGTTCAAAAAGGCGGATGCGCCGCCGCACAGGCCGATGACGAGCCACAGCCCTCCGGCCCCAAGGCGGGCGCACAGTCGGCTGGCTTGGCGGATCATCAGGCCAAGCAGCCCTGAGAGTTCGATCGCATAGGCGATGACGAACAGGCAGGCGAGCGCGATGACCGCCGGCGAGGCGAAGGCCCCTTGCACCTCCACGGGCCGAATGACGCCCAGAAGCAACAGGGCGGCGGCGCCCGACAGAGCGGCCACATCAGAGCGCAGCCTGCCGTGGATCAGCACGCCGACTACTGCCGCGAGCACCGCCAGAGCCGCGATCTGGTCAAAGGTCATGCCGCTTGCTGGCCCTCGTCACCCCTCAGGTCAAGCGAGGTTCCGACCCCATCGGCGTCACGGATGTGCTAGGCGAGGTTCATGACTGGATCGGATCAGTTCTCTCGCGCGCGCCGAAAGCGACTGGCCTGCGCTTTGGTCCTGGCGGCCCCCATGCTGGCGCACTGCGACCGGCAGAGACAAACGCCGGAGCCCGAACCCGAGGCCGAAGCTACAGCTGCACCGGCCGCACCTGCCGCGCCTCTTGGCCCGCTCACCCGAGGCGATCTGCTGCAGGCCATGGATCAGGCCGCATCCGCGTTCGCCGCGGGCGGATCGAGGTCCTCGTCCGATCCTCTGGTCGGCCGGGCATTCGAAATCCGGTCGCCATTCGGCTGCGGCGGACTTCAGGCGGCCGGCGTGCAGCCTGCTCCGGCGACGGAGGGACTGGCCCAGGCGCAGTGGGGACCGGAGGGCCGAACCATCGTGCTCAGCCTGACCCCTGCGGACTGGAGCGCATCGACCCTGCTGTCGACCGGCGCCGCCGGTTCCAATTGGGAGGCTGCGGAAGGTCTCTGGGTCCCCCGACCATGGCTCAGGACGGGGGGCTGTCCATCGGTCGCACGCGATCCACTCCAGACCGCCCCGTCCCCGCCTTCGCCGCAGACGGTCGGCCTTGCGGCCGTCTTCGAGACCGGCAGCTCGCGCCTCGGCCGTCGCGATGGTCGGGCCTATCGCCATGTGATTCGAGGAGAGGGCGACGCGCCACCGGCGCCGTCCGCATCGGGCTATCGGCTGAAGCTGGCTGGGCGCGTAGTCGGATTCCCCAATGGTCAGGCTATCCGTTGCAGCGCCCAGGGCGTGGATCAGCGTCCGGTCTGCGTCGCAGCGGTACAGTTGGACGAGGTGGCGTTCGAGGCAGCCGAAGGCGCGGTCTTGAGCCGGTGGATTTCAGGCTGATCGCCGACCCACGACGCTGATGTCGCCGTTGCGCTCCAGGCGAACCGTCTCCGTCTGCGAGAGGTCCTCAAAACCTTGAGCGCGAAGGGCCATGGCGATGTCGCCTTCCCCAAGTCCGTGTCTTTTCAGGGCCGAAGCGTCGAGCCTGCCGTCCCGGGCGAGGATGGCCGACCGGCCCTTCACAACATCGGAGAGCCGAGGCCAGCGAACGGCCGCTCGCGCCAGCGCGGCGTGAAGCATGACGAGGGCCACGGTTGCTACAAGCGTGGGCGCGAACGGCGCTGACCCGGTCAGCGCCCGACTGAGGTTTGACCCGACGATCACGGCCAGCAGTATGTCCAGGGCGCCCCACTTGCCGAACGCGCGTGCGGCGGCCAACCGGACCAGCGCCAGTCCCAGGACGAAGATCAGCACCGCCCTCAGCGACATCTGCCACCAGGAGATGTCCCCGCCGTCTGTACCGATGTAGGCGTGTAGAGCTTCCAGGTTCAGCCTCCTGCGCCTGCTGAGCCGATTGAGGGCGCCACGATCGCATAGGCGCCGGAATCTCCAGCCTCCTAGATCGCCCGGACGATTGGCTCAACCTTCCGCCGACGCTGCACCAAGCGCTCGGCCTTCGGAACAGCGATCCCTCGCCCAGCGAGCGAGAGGCGGCTGCGAGACACAGGGCAACGCTGCGATCGCCCGGGGCTTCCTCCCGTCCACAGGAGGACAGGCGGAATGGCGAAACGGGTTCTGGTCACAGGAGGCGCGGGCTACATCGGATCGCATACGGCCAAGGCGCTGGCACAGGCGGGGCATGCGCCCGTGGTATTCGACAACTTGAGCGCGGGCCATGTCGAAGCTGTTCAGTGGGGGCCGCTGGTGGTCGGCGATGTGCGCGACGCCGACACCGTGGCCGAGGCGCTGCGGACCCATGCCATCGACGCGTTGATCCACTTCGCGGGCCTGATCGAGGTGGGCCGGTCGGTGCGCGACCCGGCGCCATTCTGGGACGTCAACCTGGGCGGGACGGCCGCGGTGCTGCAGGCGATGCGCGCCTGCGGCATCGACCGGATCGTCTTCTCCTCGACGGCGGCGGTCTATGGCCAGCCCGGGACCGACCGCCCTCTGACCGAGGAGCTGCCGCTCGCGCCGATCAACCCCTATGGCGACAGCAAGCTGGCCGCCGAGCGGATGATCGCGGGCGTTTGCGCGGCACACGGTCTGACTGGCGTAGCCCTTCGCTACTTCAACGCCTGCGGCGCGGACCCGGAGGGGCGCATCGGCGAGGCGCACGATCCAGAGAGCCATCTGATCCCGCTCGCGGTTGAGGCCGCCCTCGGGTTCGGCCCGGCCCTGACCCTGTTCGGCGACGACTTCCCGACGGCCGACGGCAGCTGCGTGCGCGACTACATCCACGTCGAGGATCTGGCGCGGGCCCATGTGCTCGCGGTCGAACACGCGATGGCGGAAGGCGACTTCCTGGCCATGAACCTTGGCACGGGCGCGGGCCGCTCGGTCCGCGAGGTGGTCGAAACCGTGGGTCGGGTCGTCGGCCGCCCGACGCCCCATGCGGTCGGTCCCCGACGCGCCGGCGACCCCGCCCGCCTGGTCGCCGATCCCAGCCGCGCCGAGGCGATCCTGGGCTGGCGCGCCACCCGGAGCGATCTGGAGGCCATCGTCGCCTCCGCCGCCGCCTGGCGACGCGCCCCCGGGTTTGGCCGGCGCTTCGCCGTCAGCGAGAGCGTCGCCGCGTGACGGCGCCTCTGGAGCTGTGGGGCGGGGTCGAGTGCACCGTCAACCGCGTCGGGGACCGCTGGGGCGACCAGATGCGGCTGTCCGGCCATGATGTCCGCATCGACGACTTGGACCGCATCGCGGCGCTGGGCGTGCGGACCCTGCGCTATCCCGTTCTGTGGGAGAAAACCGAGGTCGAGCCGGGCGTCTTCGACTGGCGCTGGGCAGACGAACGACTGGAGCGGCTGCGGGCGCTTGGCATTCGCCCGATCCTCGGGCTGATCCACCACGGCTCGGGTCCGGCCTGGACCAGTCTGGTCGACGGCGAGGGGTTCGCCAAAGGCCTGGCGCGCTTCGCGGGCGAGGTCGCCAAACGGTATCCCTGGGTGACGGACTGGACGCCGGTCAACGAGCCCCTGACCACGGCGCGGTTCAGCTGCCTTTACGGGCACTGGCACCCGCATGCGCGGGACGAGGCGGCCTTCTGGCGTGCGCTGTTGAACCAGATCGACGCCGTGCGCCTGTCGATGCGTGCGATCCGGGATGTGATCCCCGGCGCGCGCCTGGTCCAGACCGAGGATTTCGGCGTGACCTATGGGACCGAGCCCTGCGCCGAACAGGTGCGCCATGAGAACCTGCGCCGTCTGGCGACCTGGGACCTGCTGGAGGGACGGGTTGGGCCGTCCCACGGACTGCACGCCCGCGTCGCCCGCTTCGGCCTTGCGGAGCGGCTGGCCGCCGTCGCCGCCGATGCCTGTCCGGCGGATGTCATCGGCCTGAATCACTATGCGACCAGCGATCGGTTCCTTGATCATCGGCTGGATCGCTATCCCCCTCATCGTCATGGCGGCAACGGCCGGATCGCCTACGCCGACGTCGAGGCCGTGCGGGTGCTGGAGAACGACGCGCGCGGATGGGGCGACCTGTTCGACCGGCTGTCGGCCCGCTATGGCCGGCGCATCGCCGTGACCGAGTGCCATCTGGGCTGTTCCGTCGATCAGCAGATCCGCTGGCTGTCGGACTGCTGGGAGGCGGCCCAAGTCGCGCGCGGCCGCGGCGTCACGGTCGATGCGGTCACGGTCTGGGCCCTGCTCGGCAGCTATGACTGGAACAGCCTGCTGACGCGCGACGACGGGCATTATGAGCCGGGGGCGTTCGATCTGTCCTCCGGATCGCCGCGACCGACGCCGCTCGCCGACGTGGTGGCCCGGCTCGCCGAAGTCGGAGACCTGGGCGAGGATCCGCACGGAACCTGGGGCATGGCGCAGCTGGGATGGTGGCGCGCGCCCGACCGCTTCGACCCCGCTCCCGCCTGACGCGAGAGTCGGCTCTCGGACCCCGACGTCCTAAAAACTCAGCGAAGATCAATGATCTGGAACCCCGATGCTGCGGTGCGATTGTTCCGGTCCAACCTCGTAAGGCCTCCCCTTGATCCCGTCATCCCACACCGCCCCCGTCGTCGACCTGCCCAAGTCAGACAGCCGCCAGGACCCCGTCGTCTGCCTGTCGCACCTGCGATGGAACTTCGTGTTTCAGCGGCCGCAGCACCTCATGAGCCGCTTCGCCGAGACCCGGACGGTGATCTATTTCGAGGAGCCGACGCCGGCCGATCCTGGCGCGGGCATGTCGGTCGATATGCGCACCTGCGCCGAGACCGGCGTGATCGTCGCGACGCCGCGCCTGCCCGACGGTCTGGACGGCGCCTGCGCGGCCGCCGTGCTGCGCCAGCTGCTGGACGAGACGTTGGCGGCGCACGCCGTCAACCGCCCGGTGCTCTGGTACTACACACCGATGATGCTGCCGGTCGCACGGCACATCGAGGCGGCGGCGGTCGTCTATGACTGCATGGACGAGCTCGCCAACTTCAAGTTCGCACCGCCCGAGCTGGTGGGGCTCGAGCGCGAGCTGTTCACCCAGGCCGACGTGGTCTTCACCGGCGGCTTCAGCCTCTACGAGGCCAAGGCGGACCGCCACGCCAACATCCACCCCTTCCCCTCGAGCGTGGACAAGGACCACTTCGCTCAGGCCACCGCGCGCGTGGACGGCGGCCGTCCGCGCCTCGGCTTCTTTGGCGTGATCGACGAGCGCATGGACCTCGGCCTGATCGCGGCCCTGGCCGAGGCGCGGCCGCAGTGGGACCTGGAGATCGTCGGGCCGGTGGTGAAGATCGACCCCGCCGACCTGCCTCAGGCCCCGAACCTGACTTATCCTGGCCAGGCGGCCTATGAGGACCTGCCGGGCTGGCTGTCCCGCTGGGACGCGGCCCTGATGCCCTTCGCCATCAATGAGTCGACCCGCTTCATCAGCCCGACCAAGACGCCGGAGTATCTGGCCGCCGGGCGGCCCGTCGTCTCCACCCCCATCCGCGACGTGGTGCGCCACTACGGCGACCTCGACGCTGTCTTCGTCGCCGAGACGCGCGAGGCCTTCATCGCGGCCTGCGACGACGCCGTGGCCCTGGCGCGGGGCACGGACGCCGGCTGGCGCGACGACGTCGAGGCCGAACTGGCCAGCCTGTCGTGGGACCAGACCCATCTGCGCATGGCCGCCCTGGTCAACCAGGCCGCGCGTCGGCGCGGGACTATCATCGCCGCGCCGTCTGTGTGGCCGGCCGCGCGTCGCTCCCACTATGACGCCCTGATCGTCGGCGCGGGCTTCGCGGGGTCGGTCATGGCCGAGCGTCTCGCCTCGGCGGAGCAGAAGGTGCTGGTCGTTGACCGTCGTCCGCACATCGCCGGCAACGCCTATGACCACCTGGATGCGGCCGGGGTGCTGATCCACCAGTACGGGCCGCACATCTTCCATACGAACTCGGCCGACGTGTTCGACTACCTGTCGCGGTTCACCAAATGGCGCGCGTACGAGCACCGGGTGCTGGCGCAGGTCGGCGACAAGCTGGTGCCCATGCCGATCAACCGGACGACGCTGAACGCGCTCTACGGACTGGACCTGCGCTCCGACGAGGCGGCCGAGGCGTTCCTGGCCAGCCGGGCCGAGCCGGTCGAGCGCATTCGCACGTCTGAGGACGTGGTCGTCAACGCCATCGGCCGTGAACTCTATGAGACCTTCTTCCGCGGCTATACGCGCAAGCAGTGGGGGCTGGATCCGTCCGAGCTCGACAAGTCCGTTACGGCCCGCGTGCCGACCCGCACTAATACCGACGACCGCTATTTCACCGACGCCTTCCAGGCCATGCCGGCCGACGGCTACACCGCCATGTTCGAGGCCATGCTCGACCACCCGAACATCTCGGTGGAGACGGGCGTCGAATACCGCGACGTCGTGGACGACGTGCTGCACGACCGGCTGGTGTTCACCGGACCGATCGACGAGTTCTTCGACCACCGCTTCGGCGAGCTGCCCTACCGCTCCCTCCGGTTCCGGCACGAGACGCTGGCCCAGGAGACATTCCAGCCGGTGGCCACCGTCAACTACCCCGACGAGGCGACGCCCTACACCCGCATCACCGAGTACAAGCATCTCACCGGCCAGACGCACCCGCTCACCAGCGTGACCTACGAATACCCAGCGGCGACGGGCGATCCCTACTATCCGATCCCGCGTCCGGAGAACCAGGCGCTGTTCAAGCGCTACGAGGCGCTGGCGGCGGCGCGGTCAGACGTCACCTTCGTGGGCCGGCTCGCGACCTATCGCTACTACAACATGGACCAGGTGACGGGGCAGGCCCTGGCCACGGCGCGGCGTCTTCTGGCGCCGGGCGCGGCTGCGGTGGCCACAGGCGAGGGAGCGGCCCTGGCCGGCTAGGCCCGTGGTCTATGAGTTCCGCTACTTCGTGGGGCGATCGGACATCCCGGCCGTCGAACGCTCGGCGTTCGAGGACGATCGGGGGGCGATCGCCCGGGCGGCGAGGGAGCTCCTGAGCATGCCGTCGCGCCGGGCGGTCGAGGTCTGGGCGGGGCCACGCCTCGTCTACCACCGCGCCCGCTATGGCCGAGGCGCGTGGGATGACCCGGAACTGTCGGCCTAGTCGAGCGGTCGGTCGATCCAGGCCCTCGCCTGCGCTACCTCGTCCTGATCGAACGTGCGGGCGTCGATGGGGGTGATGAGGCCGCCGAGCGCGATCATTGCGTCCGCCCACGCAGGCGCCCCGACGACGCCGTAGCGGCGGACGTGCGCGGCCGACGCGAGTTCGACCTTCAGGGCCTTGGGCTCGAACACCGCCCCCGTGGTCGCGCCGTCGAACGGTCGAAAGATGACGAGCATGTCGATGCGGCCGTGCGTGTCGAAGGCTTCATCGACCTGGTCAGCCATCCATCGCATATCGTCGGCGTCCAGCCGCCCGAGAACCTCGAACGTCACCAGATCGGGTCGTCTTTCCTCAAGGCGGTTGACGCAGGAACGATGGAGCCGGTTCGGTTCGGTCATGTCGGTCCCATGAAGGTCAAGGCGGTTACTGATGGCTCGCGACCTTGATGAACGGTCGTCGGCCGGCTTCGAAACGCAAGAACCCCCGCCCGGTCGCCCGGGCGGGGGTTGCTCGTCTCCCGGACGTCAGCTCGGATCGAACTCCACGGGCGTGGTCCGCCCGGCTCCGGGGCCCGCGCCAAGGTCGGCCCCTGTGATCGGGTCGGCCGTCGGATCGGACTGCGTCCGGGCGGCGAAGGCCTCGACGGCCGTCCGCTCCTCGGGGTTCAGCCCGACCGTGGCGTGACCGTCACCGCCGTCGACGGCGGCCTGGCCTTCGCGGTCGTCGATCACCTCCCACTGGTCGCCGGTGTTCCACGGCCCCGTCGCATTGCCCTCGCCCTGCGACATGTCGAAGTACACGTCGGCGAAGTCGGGGTCGGCCGGCAGCTTGCCGGGCGGGAAGTTGGCTGGAATGGCGTAGAGCGCCTTTTCGAACGCCTTCTGATGCGCCACCTCCCGCGTCATCAGGAAGGTCAGGGCGTCCTTGATGCCCGGATCGTCGGTGACGTTGATCAGCCGCTCGTAGACGATCTTGGCGCGGGACTCCGCCGCGATGTTCGACCGCAGATCACAGGCCGGGTCGCCGATCGAGTCGATGTAGGCGGCGGTCCACGGAACGCCCGATGAGTTTACCAGCGCCGTGCCGCCGCCGTACAGGATCGACATGGTGTGGCTATCGCCGCCCGAGGTCATGCTGGCGTAGAGGTCGGCCTCCTCCTCCGCCGCTTCAGCGAGCCGGCCCTTGGCGCCCCTGTTGAGCATGGCCACGATGGAGCCGATGACTTCGAGATGGCTCAGCTCTTCGGTGGCGATATCCATCAGCAGGTCGCGGCGCGCCACGTCCTCGTCGGCCAAGCCTTGGGTGAAATACCGCATGGCGGCGGCGAGCTCGCCCTGAGGGCCGCCGAACTGTTCCAGCATGAGGGTGGCGAGGCCGGGGTTCGGCTCGGCCACCCGGACGGTGTACATCAGCTTTTTGTTGTGCATGAACATGAACTTGCCCCTCAGCGGCTGGCGTTTTCGCCGAGGCGGCGAAGTTCGAGATGCTTGTCGATGACCATGGGCAGGCTGTCCTGCACCCAGCGCGCCATGCGCGTTTCCTCCTCCAGGGTCTGCTGGAGCGGATCGAGCGCGACGGAATAGCCGCCCCGATCGGCGAGGATGATCAGCCCCTGGTAAGCGGCGCATTCGAAATTCTCGAAGGCGTAGTTGGCGAAGGCGTTCTTCAACACCTCGTCGCCCGCCACGGAGTGGCCCAGCGCCGCCATCGTCCCGCCCATCGACATGGCGGCGTCCTTCAATCCCGAAGGCTTCTCGTCGAGCGAGGCCAGCAGGGTGTCGAGCCGCTCGATCTGCAGTTCCGTTTCACCGCGATGCTGCTGCAGCATGTGGGCGATCTCCTGAAAGTTCTTGGCCCGCTCGATCTGTCGGTCCATGAGCGCGAGCGCCTCATGTTCCATGGCGTGGGCGTTCTTCAGTCCGGTCACGAACACGTCGCGCCAGACGTCATCGGCTAGGATGTCGGTCATGGAAATCTCCTGAGGGGTCCATCAGGAGAAGTGCCGACCGATGCCAAGGAGCCGCTGTGTCGGAGGTCCGACCCTCGACATGGGCTGATCGAGTTGAGCTGGGTTAGTTAGAGACTGCCGATGGGGCCGGGGCCGTTACAGCATGTGATTTGCTGCAGGGGTCTCGCCTCCTGATATCGGCCCCAAGCGAGCCCGAAGTGGAGACGTGTTGGCGATAGACTGACCGCACCGCCACCGGCGGCTCATCCCGCCAGCTGCGTCTCCAGCGACCCCAGCACCCGATAACAGGGCAGCACCTGCGCCACGCTGGCCTTCGGCTCGCGGCCGTCACGGATGGCGGCGACGAACTCGCGGTCCTGCAGCTCGATGCCGTTGGACGACACCGCCACGCCGGTTAGGTCGACCGGCTCTTCGCGGCCTGTAACCAGGTCGTCGTAGCGGGCGATGAAGGTGCCGTTGTCGCAGATGTAGCGGAAGAAGGTGCCCAGCGGTCCGTCGTTGTTGAAGCTGAGCGACAGGGTGCAGATGGCCCCGCTCTCGGCCTTCAGCTGGATCGACATGTCCATGGCGATGCCCAGTTCCGAGTGGATCGGTCCCTGCATGGCGTGGGCCTCAACGATCGGCCCGGCCTGCCAGGCGAACAGGTCGACCGTGTGCGCCGCATGGTGCCACAGCAGGTGGTCGGTCCAGGAGCGCGGCTCGCCCTTGGCGTTGATGTTGGTGCGGCGGAAGAAGTAGGTCTGCACGTCCATCTGCTGGATCGACAGTTCGCCGGCCTGGATCCGGTTGTGGATGTACTGGTGGCTGGGGTTGAAGCGCCGGGTGTGGCCGACCATGGCGACCAGCCCGGTCTCCCGCTGTTTGGCGTCGACGGCCTCGGCGTCGGCCAGGCTGTCGGCCAGCGGTATCTCGACCTGCACATGCTTGCCCGCGTTCATGCAGGCGATGGCCTGGGACGCATGCAGCTGCGTCGGGGTGGCCAGGATGACGGCGTCGACCTCGGGCCGGGCCAGCGCCTCGTCCAGCTCCGTCGTGACGTGGCCGATGCCGTATTTGTCGGCGACCTTCTGGGTGGCCTCCAGGGTGCGGCCGATCAGGCTGACGACCTCGACGCCCTCGATGCGGGCGAGCGCGTCCAGATGCTTTTCGCCGAAGGCCCCGGCGCCGGCGAGGGCGATCTTCATGCAGCGGCTCCGATATCGTTGGCGACGCTGGCCTCATCCACGGGTCGCAGCACGATGTGGCCGACAGCGGTGTTGGACGCCGGGACGTGATAGTGGCGATGCAGCTGCTCGGTGGTCTTGCCCATGGCCCCGCGCATGATCAGCCACATGACCATCTCGATGCCCTCCGAGCCGGTCTCGCGCAGGTATTCGATGTGCGGGATGTGACGCAGGGCGTCGGTCGAGCCCGACAGCTGGTCCAGGAAGCGGTTGTCCCATTCCTTGTTGATCAGGCCGGCGCGCGGACCCTGCAGCTGGTGGCTCATGCCGCCGGTGCCCCAGACCTGGACGTTCAGGTCCTCCGGATAGCTCTCGACCGCCCGGCGGATGGCCTCGCCCAGCGCCCAGCAGCGGTTGCCCGACGGCGGCGGATAGGTGACGACGTTGACGGCCACGGGGATGACCTTGCAAGGCCACTTGTCGACCTTGCCGAACATCATCGACAGCGGGACGGTCAGGCCGTGATCGACCTCCATCTCGTTGATGATGGTCATGTCGAACTCGTCCAGGATGCAGCTCTGGGCGATGTGCCAGGCCAGGTCCGGATGACCCTCCACGACCGGCACCTGGCGCGGGCCCCAGCCCTCGTCGGCGGGGGTGAAGCTCTCGGCGCAGCCGATGGCGAAGGTCGGGATGAACTTCATGTCGAAGGCCGTCGCGTGGTCGTTGTAGACCAGGATGACGACGTCGGGCTTCTCGGCCTTTTCCCACTCGCGGGTCCAGTCGAAGCCGGCGAAGGCGGGCTTCCAGTAGGCCTCCTCGGTCTTGTCGAAATCGACCGCGACGCCCAGCGCCGGGATGTGGCTGCAGGCCACGCCTGCGGTGATGCGGGCCATCAGTATTTCTCCTTGATCGAGCGGACGCCGACGGGCGAGCGGCCGCCGGCGATCATCATGGCCTGGTAGTCCTCGAAGCTCATGTCGGTCATGGTCGACACGGCCTGGGCGAAGCTCTTGCCGTCGGTCGAGAACAGCTTGGCCAGGAAGTAGATGTTGCCGCCCAGCTCCAGGCAGCGGTTGAAGTCGCGGTCCAGCACCGCCTGCTTCTGGTCTTCCGTCATGGGCCAGCGGTCCAGATAGGCCCGCTCGTCGGCCTTGAAGGCCTCGCGGTTGTCGGCCTTCATCAGGCTCATGGCGAACTGGTTCAGGTGGTATCCCTGGCGCGCGCGCTGGGCGGTGAAGACCCGGGTGCCGGGGATGTCCTCCATCTCGGCCAGATAGGCGTGGATGTCGCGGGGCGCGGTCATAGCCCTCTCTCCTTCAGCTTGGCGTCGAGGCGCGGGAAGACGCGGCGGGCATTGCCCTCGAAGATGGCGTGGCGTTGCTCGGCGGTGATCGGGGCGGCGTCGATGTAGCGCTTGGTGTCGTCGAAGTAGTGGCCGGTCTGCGGGTCGATGCCGCGCACGGCCCCGACCATCTCCGACCCGAACAGGATGTTGGGCGTCTCGATCACCGTGGTCAGCAGGTCGATGCCTGGCTGGTGATAGACGCAGGTGTCGAAGAAGACGTTGTCCATCAGGTGCTGATCCAGCGGCGGCTGTTTCAGCATGTCGGCCAGCCCCCGATAGCGCCCCCAGTGATAGGGCACGGCCCCTCCCCCGTGCGGGATGATGAGGCGCAGCGTCGGGAAGTCCCTGAACAGGTCGCCCTGGATCAGCTGCATGAAGGCGATGGTGTCAGCGGCGATGTAGAAGGCGCCGGTCGCGTGCAGGCCCGGATTGCACGAGCCCGAGACGTGGATCATGGCGGGTACGTCCAGCTCCACCATCGCCTCATAGAAGGGATACCAGAACCGGTCGGTCAGGGGCGGAGCGGTGAAGTGGCCGCCGCCGGGATCGGGGTTCAGGTTGCAGCCGATGAAGCCCAGCTCCTCCACGCAGCGGCGCAGCTCGGCGATGGAGCCGGTCAGGTCCGCCTTGGGGCTCTGGGGCAGCATGCAGACCCCGGCGAAGGTCTCGGGATACAGGCCGCACACCCGCGCGATCAGGTCGTTGGACGCCCGCGCCCAGGCGGTCGAGACCGATTCGTCGCCGACGTGATGGGCCATGGTCGAGGCGCGCGGGCTGAAGATGGTCATGTCCGCGCCGCGCTCCTTCAGCAGGCGCAACTGGTTGGCCTCGATCGTCTCGCGGATCTCGTCGTCGGTGATTTCGGGATAGGGCGGCGGGGCCTCGCCGGCCTTGAAGGCCGCCTTCTGGGCGTCGCGCCAGGCGTCGTGCTGGGGCGGGGCGGTGGTGTAGTGGCCGTGGCAGTCGATGATCAGGCTCATGCGGCGGCCTCGCGTTCGGGCGCGTCCGCCAGCAAGGCCAGCTTGGCCTCAAGGCCGTCGGGCGAACCGAGGCCGCGCGCGCCGATTTCACGCTGGATGGCGATGGTGCCGCGCGTCATGCGGGGCTCGACGCCGAGCCCTTCCAGCGTCCTGGCCGACTCCTCCATCTCGGCGGCGCGGCGCAGGCCGTGGATCAGGATGCGGTCGAGGTTGTAGTCGAACCGGCCCCGCCAGTCGGCGCCCGGCGAACTGGCTTCCAGCGAGGCGATGACGGCATCGGTCACGCCCGCGCGGTCGGCGGCGAGAATGCACTCGGCGGAGAGAGCCTCGATCCCCTTGACCATCACCGAGCGGATCATCTTCACCGCCGCCGCAGCCCCCACCCGGCCGTCCAGCATCTGGATGTTGACGAAGCCTAGCGCGGTCAGGGCGTGCTCAGCGTCCCCCGCATGAGGGCCGGAGATCAGCAGGGGGACCGCCCGTCGCTTGGGGTGGACCGGGGCCATCACCGCGACGTCGACATAGCGACCGCCCGCCGCCTCGACGGCTTCGGCCGCCCCGCGCTTGGTCTCGGGCGCGACGCTATTCATGTCGAAGTAGAGCGCGCCCGGCGTGATCACGGCAGCGGCTGCGTCGGCTGCGATGACGGCCTGATCGGCGGTCACCAGCGACAGGATCAACGGCGCGTCCGACAACGCCTGAAGCAGGGTCGAACATCCCGCGACGCCGGACCGCTCATAGTCGGCCAGCTTGCCTGCCCGGGTCGCGCTCGACTCGGTCTTGCGGTCATAGGCGCGGGCGGACACGCCGCTCCAGCCCTCGGCGAAGGCCGAGGCCGCTTCCCCGAAGCCGATGAAGGCGAGGCGCTGCGTCATGGGCCGGACCTATCGCGGCGAGGCCCCCGATCCGCAAATCACTATGGGTCGGGGGCTATTCATTTTCCTGAACGAAAGATGCGGCTTGCTCGATCCTCGCGAGGAACCGCGCCTGCGTCGGCGTCGGCCGCCAGTCGCCTCGCGTGGTCAGGCCGATGGTCCGCGTCGTCTGGCCGACCGGCGGGCCGATCGGCGTCAGCACACCGGCCTCGATCTCCAGCGCCACCTGGTCGCGCGACAGCAGGGTCAGGAGGTCGCTCTGCCTCAGTATCCCCCGGATGGCTGTGACCGACCCGCATTCGACCGGCGCGGCGGGCGTCGGACCGTCGGCGAACAGCGCCTGCCACAGCAGCCGCAAGGGCGAGCCCGGCCGCCCGATCACCCAGGGATAGGCCGCCAAGGCCTCCCGGCTGGGCCTCGCCGCGCCCGCCAGCGGATGGCCCTTTCGCCCCACGACCATCAGCCGGTCTTCCAGCAACGGTCGCTGGACGAGGTCGGCGGGAACCTCGTCACGCAGGGCTCCGACCATGACGTCGATGACGCCGTCGCGCAGGGGCTCGATCAGTTCGCGCCAGGCCCCGTCGACGATGTCGACCACGAAGCCCGGCTCCTCGGCCACCATCCCGGCGACCGCGCGCGGCAGAAGCACGGCGCGCGAGAGTGGCATGGCGCCGACCGTGATGCGATTGAGGTCTCCGCCCGCGCCGGGCCGCAGTTCCGCCAGGGCCGAGGCGATCTCGGACCGCGCCAGCCGCGCGCCCCGCGCCAGCCGCCGCCCCGCGCGGGTCAGGACGACGCCGCGTCCCTGGCGCTCCACCATCGGCACGGCGCAGATCTGCTCCAGGTCCCGCACAGCCGCGTGCAGGCCGGGCTGCGAAAGCCCCGTCGCGCGCGCCGCCGCCGTGAACGATCCCGCGTCCGCCAGCGCCAGAAAGGCCCTCAGCTGCGTCGCCGTCACCAGCCGCTCGGGCCGGGCGAAGCCGCTGCGCCCCGCCTGTCGCGCGGCCTCGGCGATGTGGTGGAAGGCCCGGTCAGCCCGCTCGGCCAGAACTTGTCCGGCCTCGGTCGGCCGCACGCCATCCGGCTGGCGCGTCAGCAGACGCAAATCGAGCGCCCGCTCCAGCTTGGCCAGCCCCTGCGTCAGAGCCGGCTGGGACAGGCCTACGGTCTCCGCCGCCCGGCTCATGCTGCCGCGCGCGATCACCACCGACAGGGCGCGTAGGTGGCGCAGGTTCAGGTCGAACGGCGACAGATCGATCATGACCTATCGTAAAATCTTATCGGCTCGGCGCAAATGCGAATTCCCCCTGCCCCTCCCCCCCGCCATGAGCGGGGCGAGCGAAAGGGAGGCATGGATGGCGGGTCGGGTTGTGACCAAGGTCGCGCGCGCGGACGCCTCCGTGATCGACGGCCTCGCCCGGCTGGGCGTCGCCACGGTGCACGAGGCGCAAGGGCGCATCGGCCTGCTCGCCCCGCACCTCCGGCCCATCTATCCCGGCGCGCGGATCGCCGGATCGGCGGTGACGATCTCGGCCCCGCCCGGCGACAACTGGATGCTGCACGTCGCCATCGAGCAACTGCGGCCCGGCGACATCCTGGTGCTGGCCCCCACCTCGCCCTGTTCGGACGGGTACTTCGGCGATCTGCTGGCGACGTCGGCGCAGGCGCGGGGGTGCCGGGGGCTGGTGATTGACGCGGGCGTGCGCGACGTGCGCGACCTGACCGAGATGGGCTTTCCGGTCTGGTCGAAGGCCGTCTTCGCCCAGGGCACCGTCAAGGCGACGCTGGGCGACGTGAATGTGCCCATCGTCTGCGCCGGGGCGGCGATCGAGGCCGGCGACGTGATCGTGGCAGACGACGATGGGGTTTGCGTGGTCCGCCGGGCGGACGCGGCCTCGGTGCTGGAGAAAGGGCTGGCGCGGGAGGCCAATGAGGCGTCCAAGCGCGAGCGGCTGGCGGCCGGCGAGCTCGGCCTCGACATCTACGACATGCGCGGAAAGCTGGAGGCGATGGGCCTGCGCTATGAGTGAGGGCGTCCGCTGCATGTGGATGCGCGGCGGCACCTCCAAGGGGGCCTTCTTCCTCGCCGAGGACCTGCCCGCCGACACCGCCGTGCGCGACGCCTTCCTGCTGCGCGTTATGGGGTCCCCCGATCCGCGCCAGATCGACGGCATGGGCGGCGCCGACCCCCTGACGTCCAAGGTCGCGGTGGTGTCGCGCTCGGCCCGCGAAGGCGCGGACGTGGACTATCTGTTTCTGCAGGTGTTCGTGGATCAGGCGATCGTCACCGACGCCCAGAACTGCGGAAACATGCTGACGGGCGTCGGCCCCTTCGCCATCGAACGGGGTCTCGTCGAAGCGAAGGACGGCGAGACGCCGGTCTCCATCTTCATGGTCAACACCGGACAGACGGCCGTCGCCACGGTGGCCACGCCGGGCGGGCGCGTCACCTATGATGGCTCGGCCCGGATCGATGGCGTGCCGGGAACGGCCGCGCCCGTACCGCTGGAGTTCCGCGAAACCGCCGGTTCGTCCTGCGGCGCGCTTCTCCCGACCGGAAACGCGGTCGATGTCATCGACGGCGTCGCCTGCACCCTGATCGACAACGGCATGCCCTGCGTGGTCATGCGCGCCGACGCTGTCGGGGCCACAGGCTATGAGGATCGCGAGACGCTGGACGCCGCAGACGCCGTCAAGGCCCGGATCGAGGCCATCCGCCTGAAGGCCGGGCCCATGATGAAGCTCGGCGACGTCGCCGACCTGTCGGTGCCCAAGATGATGCTGGTCGCCCCGCCCCGGAACGGCGGCGCGGTGACGGTCCGCAGCTTCATCCCCAAGCGGGCGCACGCCAGCGTCGGCGTGCTCGGCGCCGTCAGCGTGGCCACCGCCTGCCTGCTGAAGGGCTCGCCCGCCGCCGAGGTGGCAGAGGTTCCCGACGGCCGCCGCAAGACCCTGTCGGTCGAACATCCCACCGGCGAGATGACCTGCGTGCTGGAGACCGACGACGCGGGCGAGGTCGTCTCCGCGGCGCTTCTCCGGACAGCGCGCAAGCTCATGGACGGAGTGGTCTTCGCATGAGCATCGACGCCCAGGGCCGGGTCCGCAGCTGGACGCTGGAGCCGTCCATCCCGAGGTTCCGCCCGCCGCCCGGGGCGGTGGACGCCCACTGCCACGTCTTCGGTCCCGCCGACCGCTTTCCCTTCAGCCCCAAGGCCAAGTACCATCCGCAGGACGCCGGCCCTGACGCCCTGTTTGCTCTGCGCGATCATCTCGGCCTGAGCCGCAATATCATCGTCCAGGCCAGCTGCCACGGCACGGACAATGCGGCCACGCTGAACGCCATCGCGGCATCCGACGGCCGGGCCCGCGGCGTCGCCGTGGTCGATCCGGCGATCTCCGACGAAGAGCTTCAGGCGCTTCATTACGGCGGCATCCGGGGCGTGCGCTTCAACTTCCTCAAGCGGCTGGTCGACGACGCCCCCAAGGATCGGTTCCTGGAAGTCGCGGGCCGCCTGCCCGCCGGGTGGCATGTCGTCGTCTACTTCGAGGCCGACATTCTGCAGGAGCTGCGCCCCTTCCTCGACGCCCTGCCCGTCCCGGTCGTCATCGATCACATGGGCCGTCCGGACGTGACCCAGGGACCCGACGGCGCCGACATGCGCGCCTTCCGCGCCCTGCTAGACAGCAGGCCGGATATTCACTTCAAGGCCACCTGCCCCGACCGCCTGTCCGAAGCCCCGCCGTGGGACGACTTCGCCGAGGCCGTGCGGCCGCTGGTGGAGGCCTATCCCGACCGCTGCCTGTGGGGCACGGACTGGCCGCATCCGAACATGGAAAGCCGCATTCCCGACGACGGCGCCCTGGTCGAGATGATCCCCCGCATCGCGCCGACTCCTGAGCTTCAGCGGAAGCTGCTGATCGACAATCCCATGCGCCTCTACTGGAGCGAAGAATGCCCGTGAGCATCGCCACGACCCACGTCGGCAGCCTGCCGCGCGGGCCCGAGCTGACGCCGCTGCTGCTGGCCCGCGACCACGGCGAGCCCTACGACGCCGAGGCCTTCAACCGCGTGGTCCAGACCGCCGTGGACGAGGCGGTGAAGAAGCAGGTCGAGGCCGGCGTCACCGTCATCAGCGACGGAGAGCTCGGCAAGGTCGGCTATTCGACCTACATCATCGAGCGCCTGTCGGGCTTCGGCGGTCACAGCCCCCGGAAGCCCGCGCTGGACCTCGCGCCCCTGCCGGAGTTCCGCGAGAAGCTGGCCGGCATCATGGGGGCCCAGGAGTTCACCCGCGCCTCCTGCATCGGCGAGGTCAGGCTGGTGAACCTGCAGCCGCTGCACGACGACATCCGCCGCTTCCGCTCGGCGCTGGACCGGCATGGGAAGGGCACCCGCGCCTTCATGAACGCCGCCTCGCCCGGTCTCATCACGGCGTTCCAGCCCAACGCCTTCTATCCGACGCATGAGGCCTATCTGGCCGATCTGTCGGACGCCATGCGGCCGGAATACGAGGCCATCGTCGACGCCGGTTTCGAACTGCAGCTGGACTGTCCCGACCTCGCGATGTCGCGCCACACCGGCTACCAGGACATGGACGAGGCGGCGTTCCTCAAGACCATCGAGGCCAATGTCGAGGCCCTGAACGCCGCGACCGCCAGCATCGCGCCCGAGCGGATGCGCATGCACATCTGCTGGGGGAACTACGAAGGGCCGCACGACCACGACATCCCGCTGGAGCGGATCATGTCCATCATCCTGAAGGCCCGGCCCTCGACCATCCTGTTCGAGGCGGCCAACCCGCGACACGAGCACGAGTGGATCGTCTGGCGCGACGCGGACCTGCCCGACGACAAGATCCTGGCCCCCGGCCTGATCGACACCTGCTCCAACTACCTGGAGCACCCGGAGCTGATCGCCCAGCGGATCGAGCGATTCGCCGGAATCGTGGGCGCAGAGCGCATTCTGGCCAGCACCGACTGCGGCTTCGGCACCTTCGCCGGCTACGGCAAGATCGACCCCGCCGTGACCTGGATGAAGCTCGCCGCGCTGCGTGAAGGCGCGGATCGGGCTGCGGCGAGGCTGTAGCTTGCCAGCGAGTGCACGCTGGTATACTTCACGTTCCTGAACTTTTCACATATAAGAAAAGACAGGCAGGCGACTGCGTCCGGACAGAGGGGTCCGGCTGGTTCGAGTAGCGGCCCGGAGAGGCCGGACGACCGTCACCAAGGAAACGACCACCGGGAGGATTTCATGAAGATCGCATTCGGCGCGCTCGCCGCGCTGCTGGCTTCGACCAGCGCCTATGCCCAGACCGGCGCCCCCGCTCAGCAGCAGGAGGCCGCCACCGTCGACGACATCATCGTCACCGCGTCTCGCCGCGAACAATCGTTGCAGGACGTGTCCATCGCCGTGACCGCGCTCGGCGAAGAGCGGCTGGAGAACGCCCAGGTCAACAATCTGGCGGACCTGCAGACCATCGTGCCGTCGGTGAACTTCGGCAACGACTTCAACCAGGCCAAGATCTTCATTCGCGGCGTCGGGGCCAACACCTCGACGACCGGCTCCTCGACCGGCGTGGCGCTGCACGTCGACGGCGCCTACGTCGCCCGCGCCGAGGCGCAACTGACCTCCCTCTTCGACGTGGAGCGAGTCGAGGTCCTGCGCGGTCCGCAGGGCACGCTCTATGGCCGTAACGCGGTCGGCGGCTCGGTCAACGTCATCACCGCCAAGCCGTCCGATGTGTTCGAAGGCTACGGCCGGCTGACCATCGGCAACTACAACGCCCTGATCACCGAGGTCGCTGTCGGCGGCCCGATCACGGACACCATCCAGTTCCGCATCGCCGGCAAGACCGAGGGCCGTGACGGCTTCGGCGAGAACCCCTTTACCCGCGCCGACGTCGACGATCTGAACCGCCGCATGGTCCGGGGTCAGCTGAACTTCGACTTCACCCCGGACGTCAGCCTGCTGCTGTCGGGCGAGTACTTCCGCCAGGACGACAGCTCCGGCGCCATCCACTATCTGCGCGCCGCCTTCCCGGGCGTCGCTCGCCTGCCCTCCCTGGGCGTCGGCGGCTATGCGACCGACCCGCGTGACCTGGCCAGCGAGATCCAGCCCGGCACGGACACCGAATCCTACGCCTTCACCTCGACCTTCCGGGCGAATATCAACGAGAACCTGTCCTTCACGAACATCACCAACTTCCGCAGCTTCCAGACCTCCCTGTTCCAGGACCTGGACCTGTCGGCGGTGCAGAGCGCCTTCACGATCAATGGCGTCAACTCGACGGTTCAGGAGCGTCGCATCGACAGCGAGCAGTTCTCCACCGAACTGCAGATGAACTACGACACCGACTTCCTGAACCTGGTGCTCGGCGGATATTACTTTGAGGAGCAGCAAAACCCGATCGACAACGTCGGCTTCGGCCGCGCTACCGGCCTGCCCGGCACGCCGACCATCCTGGCCCGCGACAACGTCCCGCTGGCCACGGCCTATGAGTTCTGCGGCTATGGTCCGGGCGGCACCACGGGCGGATCGACCATTCAGACGCCCAAGCGCGTCTGCATCAGCTCGGACCTGCAGACGGAAGCCACGGCCCTGTTCGGCCAGGCGACCTTCGATCTGGGCATGCTGTCCGAGCAGCTGCAGGGCTTCAGCATCAAGGTCGGCGGCCGCTACAGCCGCGAGACGGTGACGACCGACAATGCGGGTTACATCATCCGCTATTCGGCGACGGCGCCCAACCAGGCCCTGCCGACGCTCTACACGCCGCGCGGCGCCACCCTGACCGAGCGGACGTTCGAGGACTTCACCCCCGAAGTCGGCATTCAGTGGGAGGTCAATCCGGACCTGCTGCTCTACTACACCTACTCGGAAGGCTTCAAAGCGGGCTCGGGCGAGAACGCCTACGCCTCGCGCACCATCGTTGATCCGGAAGAGATCACGAACCACGAGGTCGGCGTGAAGGCGACCCTGCTGGACAACCGCCTGACCCTGAACATGGCCGCCTATTCCTATGAGCTGGACGGCCTGCAGCTGAACAAGACCATCACCGGCGGCCCGGCGGGCTTCACCACCATCTTCCAGAACGCGGCGCGCACCTCGGCCAACGGTTTCGAGGCGGACTTCTTCGCCGCCCCGACCGACACGGTCCGCCTGTCGGGCGGCCTGTCGTGGACCGATGCGTCGTTCGACGACTACATCACCGTCGATCCGCTGGATCCGCGCAACGTCGCCGGGGGAACCCCCTACAACGCCGTCACCAACCCCGATCCGACCGCCTTCGGCGCGCCGGGCGGCGGCAACCGGCAGTTGGCCGGAAACCGGGTTCGCAACACGCCGGAGTGGGCCTGGAACCTTCACGGCGAGGTCGACCTGCCGTTCGTCATGCCGATGGACGGTCAGCTGACCCTGATGGGCGACATCTCCTACAAGAGCCAGACGTTCTTCTCGGAGTTCGAGCGCGATATCGAGAGCTCGGAGGCCTACACCATGGTCGACGCCTCGGTGGTCTATGAGAGCGGCGACGGCCAGATCTCGGCCCAGCTTTGGGCCAAGAACATCGGCGACGAGGATGTGCGCGCCTCGACCTTCGCGGTCTCCACCGGCCGTCTGATCGGGGTGACCTATCTGCCGCCGCGGACCTATGGGTTCACGATCGGCTATCGCTTCTGATGCCTCAGGGCCTGGGGCGGTTCGCCGCTCCGGGCCCGCCTGTTTCGGGGGTCCCGTGACCGACGCCGAACGCTTCCAGATCGAATGGGCCTGCGCCCGCCTGATCAACCTCTATGCGACGCTGAACGACCAGGCCCGCTGGGACGAGGTCGTCGACCTCTACGCGCCCGACGGCCTGATGACGCGCCCGACCGCGCCTGATCAGGCCATCGTGGGGCGCGAGGCTCTGCTCGCCGCCTTCAAGGCCCGACCGCCCCGCACAACCCAGCACGTCTGCGCCAACATCGTCGTAACGGTGGAAGGCCCCGACGCGGCCTCGGCCAACAGCGCCATGCTGCTGTTCACCGGCCCGGACGCCCCGCCTCTGGTTGGAACCTACCGCGATCGCTTCGTCCGCCTGGACGGACGCTGGCTCTTTTCGGAGCGGCGGGGGGCGCTGAGCTTTCCGCCCTCGACCTGACCCATGACCGCCCCGCCCCCTTGCCAGTCCGACGCCCACGCCGCATGGGAGGCCTGACGCCATGACCGACGCAGCGCCCACATCGACCGTCAAATCCGCCATGCGGACGCTCGACATCCTCGAGCTGCTGGTCGCGCAGGGGCGACCGCTGGCGGCCCACGAGATCGCCACGGCCCTGGCGATACCGGTCAGCAGCCTGTCCTATCTCCTGACCACGCTGGCCGAGCGTGGCTATGTCGAGAAGCTCGGTCGGCGCTACGGGCCGGGGCCGGGGCTGTCGCGGCTGCAGCCGGAGCGGGCGTCGGACGACGTCATCGCCCGCGCCGGGCCGATCATCCGCTCGCTGCGCCTGCGTCTGAACGAGACCGTCGGCTTTTTCGTGCCCAAGGGCCACGAGGTCGAGGCCGCCGTCAGCGAGATCGGCACCCAGGCCCTGCGCTATTCGCTGGAGGTCGGCCGACGCGCGCCGATGCACGCCTTCGCCGCCGGCAAGGCCATTCTGGCAACCTGGTCCGAGGAAGAACTGGCCGAGTACTTCGCCACGTCGGAGCGGGAAGCCTTCACCCGCCACACCCTGACGACCGAGGCCGAGCTGCGTCAGGAGATCGAAACAATCCGTCGAAACGGCTGGGCCCGCACGCGCGAGGAGCACACGCCGGGCATCCAGGGCATGGCGCGGGTCGTCATGGCGGGCGGCCGGGCGGCGGGCGCGATCAGCATCGCCATCCCCCTGCCCCGGGTCACACCGTCTTTCGAGAGCCAGGCGATCGAGGCGCTGAAGCACGCCGTCGACCTCCTGGAACATCCCGACGATGCGGAGCGTCAGCCGGCGGCCTGAGCCGCCGGCCCATCTCGATCAGGCGACCTTGCGGTTACGCCAGCTGTCGGCGTAGGCGTCGCGCGCCACTTCCGAATAGGGCACCGGGCTGACCGTCGCGCGGATCTCGGCCTGGACGTGACGTTCCACCGTCGGCTTCCTCGACCCGCCGTTCTCCTCGCCCCAGAGCAGCGTCACCTGCGTGCCCGGCTTGGCGTGCTCGGCGTCCAGCATGGCCAGGGTCAGGCCGCGGCCCTCGTTGGCGCTGTAGCCGACCCAGGTCGAGAGGCCGACGTCGCGGCCGCCAGCGCCCAGCACCCGGTCGAACTGGTGCATGGTGTAGACCGCCGACGGGAACTCGAAGAACTTCGCCCGGTCGCCCTTCTGGAAGTAGGAGCTCATGATCCGAACCAGGTCCTCGCTGTCGAGCGCGAGCGTCACTTTCTGCCGGTGCGGCCCGGCCTGCTTCTTCTCCAGCGCCTCCTTGCCGATGAAGTCGTGGTCGAACTTGACGAAGGGCCCGTACCCCAGGTCCCACGGCGTCAGGTAGTAGTCCTCGATGTTGTCCGAGTAGAAGCTGCCGCCCAGCGACGCCTTGCCCTCATAGCTCGTGGCCGGCAGCCATTCGCGATACGGCCGCATGGCCTCGCCGGTGTAGACGGCCGGCAGCGGCGACGGGATCCAGCCCGACTCCAGGGTGTTGGACGAATAGGTCCGCCCGCCGACCAGCTTCAGCCCGAAGTCGGCGCCGGCTGCGACCAGGGCCCCATGCACCTCGTCGCGCTCCTCCCACGGCCCGAACAGCTCGAAGCCCGGCTGGCCCGCCATGCCGTGGCGCAGGGCGCGCACCTGGCGGCCCGCGATGGTCAGCGTCGTCATGTGGAAGAACTTCAGCTCCGGCGGCGTCTGGCCCAGCGCCTTCTCCATCAGCTTCATCGCGTTCGGACCCTGGATCTGATAGCGATAAGACTTGCGGTTCTGGGGGTCGGGGCGGACGGCGGTACGCTCGTCGCGGGCGACGCGCACGTCCCAGCCGCCGGTCGCGGCGTGATACTCGACCCACTCGATGGTCGGGGCGCGGCCCACCATGTTGAAGGTGTTCTCGGCCAGATAGAACAGGATGACGTCGCCGATGACGTAGCCGTCATGGCTGACCGGCACGAATTGCTTGGCGCGATCGGGCACGAAGCCCTTGAAGCTGTTGATGCCCAGGCTGTTCAGCATGGCGAAGGCGTCGGGGCCTTCCACCAGCAGGTCCACCATGTGGTAGCTCTGGTTGAACAGGACGCAGGTCTGCTGCCAGGCGATCTGCTCGTCGCGCCAGTTGCTGTATTCCGCCGGCACGCCCGGATAGGCGTTCGGCCCCGCCTGCTGGTTGCGCAGGAAGTCGGGGATGTTTTTGACGCCGTTCAGGACGTCCTGCAGGCTCTGGGTCATGGGGTCTCCTCCTTGAGTTTCTTTTTCAGGCGACGCGGGGAACGGGGATCGAAACCGGATCGGCCGCCAGCCAGTCGGCCACGGCGGCGACGAAGGCGGCGGGGGCTTCGGCGGGCAGCATGTGGCCGGCCCCTTCGACGATCTTCAAAGTCGCGCCCGGGATGGCGGCGGCAATCGCGCGATGCTGATCCGGTGGACTCCACTGATCCTCGGAGCCGACCAGCACCAGCGTCGGACAGCCGATGGTCGGCAGCAACCGCTCGACCTCGGGCCGATGCAGCAGGGCCTTGATCTGACGCGCGAAGGTCTCGACGCCGGCCTGAACGCACATGGTCCGCAGCGGCCGGATCAGCGCCTCGTCGGCGCGACAGTCCGGGGCCACCATCGGCGGCAGCCACCGATCGACCAGGGCCTCCGCGCCCTCGGCCAGACCGATGTCCAGCAAGGCGTGGCGCGCGTTCGCCTCGCCGGGCCGGGTCAGATGCACCCCGGTCGAGACCAGCGCCAGCCGCTCCACGCGGTGCGGGTGACGGCGCTCGATCTCCAACGCCACCCGCGCGCCCATGGAATGGCCCAGCAAGGACACCCGCTCCGGCGCGCCTTCCAAGGCGCGATCGGCCATGTCGGTCAGGGTGTCGGCGTCGCCATAACCCATCGGCGCGATCAACGGCCGCGTCAGGGACAGGATTTCCGTAGGCCAGATGCGTGCGTCGCACAGCAGGCCGGGCAGGAGCAGGAGCGGCGCGGCCGACGATCCAGACATCTTCTCTCCCGTCGCTCTTTGACTTCACATACCTGAACTCTTCATCTATACGAATAAACAGACGCCCGCTAGAGGCTGTCGCAAGGGTCGTCGCAAGGCGGCCGACGGGAGGCCTCATGCTGGACGTCACGCGACCGGACACCCCCACCGCCCCGCGCCTCGGCGCGCTCCTGAATCATTTCTCGCTGGAGATGACGGCAAAGGACGTCCCGGCCCTGGAAGAGGCCGCCGGCGTCATCCCCCAGGGCACGCGCATCGCCATCGCCTTCCTGCCCGGCGAGACCTTTGAACAACGGCTGCACGCCGCCGTGCGCGTTCGCGCGCTGGGCTTCGATCCTGCCCCTCACCTCTCGGCTCGGCGCATCGCGTCCGAGACCGAGCTCCGCACCTTCCTCGAACAGCTCGCCGCCCAGGCCGCGATCCGGCGCCTGTTCGTCGTCGCCGGCGATCCACCCGAGCCGCTCGGCCCCTATTTCGACGCCCTGTCCCTGATCCGGTCCGGCATGCTGGCTGACCTGGGCCTGGAGAGCGTCGGCGTCTCCGGCTATCCGGAAGGCCATCCCGACATCGGCGAACCCGCCTTGTGGGGCGCCATGTTCGACAAGCGCGACGCCCTGGCCGAGCTCGGCATCTCCATGACCATCCTGACCCAGTTCGGCTTCGACCCCGACGCCATCGTCGATTGGGTCGGCAAGGTGCGCGACCACGGCGTCGACGCCCTGATCCGCATCGGCGTGCCGGGCCCGGCGGGCATCAAGACCCTGATGCGCTTCGCCGCCCGTTGCGGCGTCGGAACCTCCGCCAAGGTCATGAGCCGCTATGGCCTGTCGATCACCAACCTGATCGGTTCCGCCGGCCCCGACCGCCTCGTCCACGATCTGGCCGGTCAACTGGACCTGGAGCGCCACGGCCCGCTCAGCCTGCACTTCTACCCCTTCGGCGGGATCGCCAGGACCGCGCAATGGGTCAGCGACTTCCGCGCCGCCCACGCCGCCTGACCCCTTCGGAGACCGCGCCCCGCATGTCCGACATCTGCGTCCTGACCCTGTCCTGCGACGACCAGCCGGGCCTCGTCGCCAAGGTCGCCGGCTTCCTGTTCGAGCACGGGGCCAACATCCTGGAAGCGGGCCAGTTCGACGACCGTGACGCTGGTCGATTCTTCATGCGGGTGCTGTTCGAACTGGCGGCCGACGCCGAGGGCGTCGAGACGCTGCGCCAGGCCTTCGCCCCGATCGCCTTGGCCCACGCCATGACCTGGACGCTGCGCAACACCGCCGAGAAGCGGCGCGTCCTGATGCTGGTGTCCAGGTTCGACCACTGCCTGGGCGACCTGCTTTATCGCGAGCGCACCGGCGAGCTGCCGATGGAGGTGGTCGGCATCGTCTCCAACCACCCGCGCGAGGTGCTGAAGATCTCGCTCATCGGCGACATCCCTTTCCACCACCTGCCGATCACGCCCGACACGAAGCCGCAGCAGGAAGCCGCCATCAAGCGCATCGTGGAGGAGACGGGCGCCGAGCTGGTCGTGCTCGCCCGCTACATGCAGGTTCTGTCCGACGACATGGCCGCCTATCTGTCCGGCCGCTGCATCAACATCCACCACAGCTTCCTGCCGGGCTTCAAAGGGGCCAAGCCCTACCATCAGGCCCACAGCCGGGGCGTGAAGATGATCGGCGCGACCGCCCACTACGTCACCGCCGACCTGGATGAAGGCCCGATCATCGCCCAGGACGTCGAGACCATCACCCACGCCGACCGGCCCGACGACCTGGTCCGCAAGGGCCGCGACATTGAGCGCCGCGTTCTTGCCAGGGCCGTCGCCTTCCATCTGCAGGACCGGGTGCTGCTGAACGGCTCCAAGACCGTGGTCTTCAGCGACTGATGGCGCGCCGGTCTGCTAGGCTTTCATCAAGCGGCCCGCCAGCGGCCGCGCAGGGAGGATAACCGATGGTGACGGACCCCAGGGCGCTCGTCGATCAGGCGCGCATGTCGCGGTTCCAGTGGACGGTCGTCATCCTGATGATCGGTCTGAACGCGCTGGACGGCTTCGACGTCCTGTCGATCAGCTACGCCTCGCCCGGCATCGCTGCGGACTGGGGCATCGACCGGGCGGCGCTGGGCATCGTCCTGTCGATGGAGCTGGTCGGCATGGCGTTCGGCTCGCTCCTGCTCGGCAATGTCGCCGACGCCATCGGGCGGAGGAAGACCATCCTCGGCTGTCTGGTCGTCATGTCGGGTGGCATGTTCGCGGCCGCGACCGCCACCGACATCACCACCCTGTGCATCTATCGCGTCATCACGGGGCTGGGCATCGGCGGCATGCTGGCCTCGATCAACGCCGCCGTCGCCGAGGCCGCCAACGCCAGGCGCCGCGCCCTGTGCGTCGTCCTGATGTCGGCGGGTCTGCCGTTCGGTTCGGTGCTGGGCGGCCTGGTGTCGGGCGAGCTGCTGAAGGTCTACGACTGGCCCGCCGTCTTCATTCTGGGCGGCGTGGCCACGGCCTGCTTCATTCCGCTGGTCCTGTGGCTGGCCCCGGAATCCATCGCCTTCGAGATGCACAAGCGCGGCCCCGGCGCCCTGGAGCGCATCAACAGGACGCTGAAGCGCATGGGCCACGCGGCCATCGACGCCCTGCCCGACGCGCCGGCGATCAAGCCCAAGGCCGGTCTAGCCTTGCTGTTCTCACCAGCGTTCGCGGCGCTCGCCCTGCTGCTGGCGGCGTCCTACTTCGCCCACATCATCACCTTCTACTACATCATCAAGTGGATCCCGAAGATCGTGGTGGACATGGGGTTCCCGCCCCCGACCGCCGCCGGCGTGCTGGTCTGGGCCAGCACGGGCGGGGCGCTCGGGGCCCTGACGCTCGGCCTCATGACGCTGAAGGCGCGAGTCACCGCCCTGACCATCGGAGCCATGCTGCTCTCCACCGTCGCCGTCATCGGCTTCGGCCAGGGCTGGGAGACGCTGAACGAGATCTCGATCGCCGCAGCGGTGGCGGGCTTCTTCACCAACGCGCCCATCGTGGGCCTCTACGCCATCGTGGCCCAGTCCTTCCCGACCGAGCTGCGCGCCACGGCGACGGGCTTCATCATCGGCATCGGACGCGGCGGCGCGGCCTTGGCGCCCGTCATCGCCGGCTTCCTGTTCCAGGCGGGATGGTCGCTGCCGACCGTCTCGATCATGCTTGGTCTCGGAGCGACGGTCGCGGCGCTGATGCTCTTCCTTGCCCGGGGGGGAATCGCCGGAAACAGCCGAACGCTGCCGTCCGCCCCCTGAAGCGCGGCCTCGGTCACATCGACGGTTGAAGAGAGCCCCGGGCCTGGGCGGAACAATGCTCTGGGACGTTTCAGGCTTCAGTCCCTGGTCACGACCAGGTCGTCGCCCGGCCCGGCCGCCGGATCGACCTCGGCGGCCAGGGGCGCGGACTCCCCGTTCAAGGCCGCCGCCAGGGCTTCGCGGTCCAGCGCGCCCTCCCAGCGCGCGACGACCAGGGTCGCCACGGCGTTGCCGATGAAGTTGGTCAGGGCCCGGCACTCGCTCATGAAGCGGTCGATGCCGAGGATCAGGGCCATGCCCGCGATCGGCACGTCGGGCACGACCGCCAGGGTCGCCGCGAGCGTGATGAACCCCGCGCCGGTTATGCCGGCCGCGCCCTTGGAGCTCAGCATCGCGACCAGCAGCAGCGTCACCTGCTGCCACAGGCTCAGCTCGATGTTCAGCGCCTGGGCGATGAACAGGGCCGCCATGGTCATGTAGATGTTGGTGCCGTCCAGGTTGAACGAATAGCCGGTGGGCACGACCAGCCCGACCACGGACTTCGACGCTCCGGCCCGTTCCATCTTCTGCAGCAGGCTGGGCAGGGCCGCCTCGGACGACGACGTGCCGAGCACCAGCAGCAGTTCTTCCTTCAGGTAGCGGATCAGCTTCAGGATCGAGAAGCCGTTGGCGATCGCCACCAGCCCCAGCACGCCCACCACGAAGATCGCCGACGTCAGATAGAAGGTGGCGACCAGCGCGATCAGGTTGATCACAGAGGCGATGCCATAGGCCCCGATGGTGAAGGCGAAGGCCCCGAACGCCCCGATCGGCGCGGCCTTCATGACGATGGCCACCAGCCTGAAGAAGGCGATCGAGACCGATTCCAGCATGGTCAACACCGGCTTGCCGGCATCGCCCACCATGGCCAGGGCCAGGCCGAACAGCACCGAGACGAACAGGACCTGCAGGATGTTGCCGGTCGAAAAGGCGCTGACGACCGTGTCCGGAATGATGGCGAGCAGGAAGCCGACCACGGTCGTCTCATGCGCCGCGCTGGAGTATTGCGACACCGCCCCCGCATCCAGCGACGCCGGGTCGATGTTCAGCCCCCGTCCCGGCTGAACCACATTGGCCACCACCAGGCCGACGATCAAAGCCAGCGTCGAGAACACCAGGAAGTAGGCGAAAGCCTTGGCCGCCACGCGTCCGACCTTGCCGATGTCGCGCATGCCGGCGATGCCGACCACGATGGTCAGGAAGATCACCGGGGCGATGACCATCTTCACCAGCTTGATGAAACCGTCGCCCAGAGGCTTCAGGCTCTCGCCGAACTCCGGGAAGAAATGGCCTATCGCGCCGCCCAGCAGGATGGCGCCCAGCACCTGGACATAGAGATGGCTCCACCAGGCCTTGGGGCCGATCGGAGTTTCGCCGTGAGCCGCCGTAATCTGCATACATCCCCCTCGGACGCCCAGGCGACGCCCATGTCCCCGATCTAGCCCCAGTTCGCACGTCGGGTGTAGCCCGCCGGCCGTCTTTCCGGCTCGGGGTGACGGCGACTAGCGGCCAGCCTCGCCGAGGGCGGCGAACTTTCGTCGGGTGTCCAGCAAAACCCAGCTGCGCATCAGCAGTTCGCCCACGTCATAGGGCTTTAGAAGGACGTCGTTGGCCCCCAGCGATAGCGCTCTCAGGCGAGCGTTCATCGTCGAGTCCGCTGTCAGGACAAGGATCGGCAAGTAGTCCGTGTCCGCCGTCAAACGGCGAAAGCTTTCGAGCAGTTCGTAGCCGTCGAAACCGGGCATCATCAGGTCCAGCAGGACCAGATCCGGAGGTCGGGCGGCGAAGTCGGCCAAGGCGTCGCGCGCGTCGATGCAGGTGACGACGTCGCCGAATCCCTCCCGGCGAAAGGCTCGATCAACCAGACTGAGATTGGCCGCCTCATCATCGACCGCGAGAATTCGGGAAGCCTTCAGCGCCGCGTCATCGGGAACGATCTTCATGCCGGGTCCTCGGTCTCGGGGGCACACGCGGGCAGGTCCAGGATGAAGACCGCGCCGGGACGATCCTCCCGGACGCCGTGGCGCAGGTCGCCGCCCTGCGCCTGGGCCAGTCCGCGCGAGAGGGCCAGGCCCAGGCCGGATCCTTCGACGCCGCTCCATCGTTCCGCGTCGAGGCGATCGAAGGGCGTGAAAAGCCTCGAGGCCAGAGCCTCCGGCACGCCGGGCCCCTCGTCGATCACCTCGATCTGGAGCCTGTCGCCGTCCTCACGAACCGCCAGCGACACCCTGCCGCCCGATCCCCCGTACTTGATGGCGTTCGAAAGAAGATTGAGCAGGATTTGAGTCGTCGCGCGGCGGTCTGCCAAAGCCGTGCGGTCGACCAGGCCGAGCAATTCCACCGCCACGTCGGCGGCCTGCGCCTGCGGCCCGATCAGGTTGCGGACATCCTCCAGCAGCGGACCCACAGCGAGGGGCTCGAGGGTCAGGGCGTGACCTCCCGCCTCGATCCGGGCGATGTCCAGAACCTCCTCGATCATGGCCAGCAGGTGGCCGCCGGCCTTGGCGATCTGATTCACCGCGTGGCGCTGGTCTTCGTTCAAGGTCTCGCGATCCATGCCGAGCAGCTGGTTGAAGCCCAGGATGGCCGTCAGCGGCGTGCGGAGCTCGTGGCTCATGCGCGACAGGAACTCGCTCTTGGCGCGGCTGGCCCGCTCGGCCTCGGCGCGGGCGTGTCCCAGGGCCTCTTCCGCTCGTCGGCGCTCCGTGACATCGCGCGTGACCTTTGAGAAGCCGGTCAGGACGCCGTGCTCGTCCCTCAAGGCCGTAATGACGACATTGGCCCAGAACCGGCCGCCGTCCCGACGGAGGCGCCAGCCCTCGTCCTCAACCCGCCCGTCGCGGCGCGCCAGTTCCAGAAGGCGCCGCGGCGTCGTCTCGCGGGCGTCCGGCGGATAGAAGGTCGAGAAATGCTGCCCGAGGATTTCTTCGGCGGTCCAGCCCTTGATCCGCTCGGCCCCGTTGTTCCAGCTGACGACGCGCCCTTTCACGTCGAGCGCGAAGATGCCGTAGTCCCGCACCCCTTCGATCACCCGCCGATAGCGCTCTTCGCCCTCGCGCAGCGCCGCCTCGCGCATGCGCAGCAGGTCGCCGGCCTGAACCAGGCGCCGGGCCAGGCGGCCGATCTCGTCCTGGGCCTCGTCGGCCAGCGTCAGGGGCTCGCCTCGCTCCAGCCTCTCGGCGTCGCGCTCCAGGCCTCGCACCCGACGCACGATGCCGGTGAAAAGAAGCTGCGCCGCCGCCAGCCCTCCCAGAAGGCCGACGCCGGCCATGACGGCCGTCAAGGCCCAGGTCCGACGGCGCTCGGCGTCCGCGCGGGCCTGACGCTCGGCCAGCAGTTCGGCTTCTCGCCGTTGCATGGCTTCGATCTCGTCTCTCAACGCATCGAGCACCGCCTTGTTGGCAATCAGGGCCCGGGTCACTTCGGCGGTCTGAAGGCCTGCGCTCGTGCCCGCGCCCGGCATGGCGGCGAGCTGCGCCAGGCCATCGCGCTTCAGCACCACGAGGCGGTCCACTCTCGCCAGCCGTCGCCGGATCTCGGGGTCGCGGGTGGTGCGCCGAAGCCGTTCGAGGGTGGTCGGCAGCAGGGCCTCCGCCTTCACATAGGGCTCCAGAAAGGCGCGCCGACCGGTCAGTCGATAACCCCGCACGCCGCTCGCGGCCTCGGCGAGCAGCGCGTGCACCTGGTGGATATCACGCTGGATGGCGAAGGTCAGACGCACGCGCGCCTCGGCCTCTGCTTCCGCCCGCGCCGACAGATGCAGGGCGCCGATGCCGCCAAGCAGAATGCCCAGAGGCAGGACGACGACGATCAGGCCTTTCCTGCTGAGACCGAGATCGGACCAGGTCCCGCCCAGGCGTTTCCAGAACGCGAACGGCTTCATGGCAGCGCCCTCGCGGCGAAGACCGCAGCCTGGGTGCGATCCGCCACCCCGAGCTTGGCGATGACCTTCTCGACATGGGCCTTGACGGTGCCCGGCCCGATGCCGAGCTCGCGTGCGATCGCCTTGTTGGTCAAGCCCTCGCGGACCAGGGCCAGGACCTGTCGCTCTCGAGGAGTCAGTCGCTCCAGATCGCCCGAGGTCGGCCCGACGGGCGGAGACAGGGCTGACCGCAGAAGGTCGGTCGGCAGAGCCGTGCGACCGGCGGCGACGGTTCGAATGGCGTGAAGCAGCTCTTCGCGACCGGCGTCCTTGAGCACATAGCCCGTCGCTCCCGCGGCGAGCGCGCTGCGCACATACTCGGGGGTGTCGTGAAGGGTCAGCAGCAGCACGCGAGCGGGCGACGCCTCGAGGATGCGCCGCGTGGCGTCCAGACCGGTCAGACCTGGGCCGAAGCGGATATCGAGCACCGCCACGTCTATGTCGCCGCGCAGGCACCGATCGATCGCCGCCTCGGCGGTGGTCACCTCGTCGACGAGGCTCAGATCCGGCTCGCGCTCGATCACGGCGCGCAGGCCCGCGCGTGTGAGCTCGTGGTCGTCGGCAATGAGAACCCGCATCAGGCGCCCGCCAGGGGGACGATCGCCCGGATGCGAAATCCGTTCGAGGTCGCCTCGGCCTCCAACCTTCCCGCCACCGCCAGCAGGCGCTCGCGCATCATCTCCAGTCCGAAGCGCGGGGTGTCGTCGGCGGGACCCGTCGCCTCGCCGCGGCCCCCCGCGTTCTCCGCCGTGAGAACGACCACGCGGGCGTCGGCGTCGACGACCAGATCCAGGCTCACCGCCGCGCCCGGAGCGTGTTTGGCCACGTTGTTGAACGCTTCCTGGCCGATGCGGAACAGCAGGGTCTCGAGCCAGCCCGCGAGCCGTCCGTTCAGCCGCTCGGACACCTTGACGACATGTCCCGCCGCTTCCAGGCGACGGGCGTCCTCCCTCAAGGCGGCGGCGACGCCGAGGTCGTCCAGGCTCGGCGGACGCAGGCCCGCGATGACGCCGCGGAGATCGACCACCGCCTGCCGTGCGACGCCGATCAGACCTTGGACGTCCTGGGCCAGCTCGATGTCGCGTGCGGCCAGATCGAGATGCACCAGCTCCAGCTGTCGATGCAGGGCGGCGACCTGCTGGGCCACGCCATCGTGCAGGTCCGCCGAGATGGCGGCCCTCTCGCTCTCCTGGGCTCCGACGACGCGGGAAAGCACCAGTTCCAGCTCCTTCTCGCGCCGCTCCAGCCGGGCGAGCAGCTGGGCTTCCTTGCGCCGCTGGACATCCACGGTCAGGCGCCCCTCGATCAGTTCGACAAGCAGACGCAGGGCATCGGCGTCTTCCTGGGCCGCGATCGCGGCGGGGTTCATCGGTGTCGAGAACACCAGATTGACACCGGGGCGTCCGCGCTGGGCCAGGGCGTTCAGGGGAATGACGAAGGCGTCTTCGGCGACCTGTCCCTCGCCCGTCTGCACCGCGCCCGCCGCATATCCGGCGAACAGAGCGGCCCGTTGCGCGGCTCTCGCCAGGGCTGCCTGCAACTCGCCGCCGTCCGCTGCGGCCAGGTCGCGGCTGACCTCGATAAGCAGCTTGAGCCGCGCCGCGCGCGCCTCGGAGTCCCGGAAAAGCGAGCGCAGGTCGAGGGCGATAGGGAGCGCGTCTGCGGGCAGTCGATGACCTCCGGTTAAGCCCCGTGCTTAGCGCGTTCGCGCGGCCTCGTCATATGCCAGACGGCATAGGACGACCGGCCTGCCGTCAGGCTGATGTGCGCCGCGAAGCGGATCGACACCCTGCTGTCCTCGCCGCGGTTGCGGCCTCAGGAAAAGAGGTTTCCATGCGCAAGATTTTCGCTCTCACCGCCCTGGCCGGCGTGCTGGCGGCGGGCTCCGCCTTCGCCGAACCTGTCCTCGCCAACGCCTTCTCCAGCGATTCCTACGCCGTCGCCAACCTGAACGGGGCCGCCGTGGCCGCCGCTCCGATCACCGTGGCCGAAGTCGAGGCCGCCCAGCGGGCCTGGGGGGACGCCTTGGTCGCCATCGCGACCGAGTATGAGCGCAATGGCCAGGCCGCCGCGACCCGTCTGGCCGGCCAGGTGCTGGACACCGCCTACGGCTACAGCCTGGGACCGGTCGCCTTCAAGCCGACCCTGGCGCACGGCGAGACCACTTTCCGCACGACCCGCGACGGCGCCCTCGCCTACTTCGTCGGCGGCGACAGCCGCTTCGCCGGCGACACCGGTTTCGCGCTGAAGGGCTGGCGGTCCTACGAGATCGACAACGCCGCCATCGTGATCAACGGCTCCACCGCCATCTCCACGGGCAACGTCATGCTGACCAATGACGAGGGCGAAGTCACGACCGTGAACAAGACCTGGGGCTGGGTGCGCGACGCCAGCGGCGCCCTGCGCATCGTACTTCATCACTCCTCCCTGCCCTACGCGCCGAACTGACGCCCCGGAAGACCGGCCCCCGGTCCCTCGCCCGGGACGGGGCCGGTCGCTCGACCACGAAGAACAGATTCTCCGACGATGAAGCGTTTCGCGATCCCGGCCATCGCCGTGCTGGCCTCGTTGACCAGCGTCCACGCGGCGGCCCAGGACGACCGGCAGGTCTGGAGCGCAGTTTTCGCCAGCGGACCCGTCGCCCAAGATAGCCGGCTCCTGGTCTGGTTCGACGGTCACGCCCGCTTCCGCGACGAGGGCGACCAGCTGGATACGACCATCATCCGCCCCGGCGTGGGCTGGCGCGTTTCGCCCCGTCTGGACCTGTGGGCCGGGTATGCTCACGTGACCCTGCGTCGTCCGGGACCCGACGGCGAGGAGCACCGCGCCTGGCAGCAGGCGACCTATCCCATCGCAGAGATCGGCGGCGGCCGCCTGACCGGCCGCACCCGGCTGGAACAGAGGTTCCGCGAAGGCGGCGATGATACCGGCTGGCGGCTGCGGCAGTTCGTGCGCTGGAGCCGCCCTGTCGCGGGACCCGACGTGAGCGTCGTGGCCTCCAACGAGACCTTTCTGGCGTTCAATGACACCGACTGGGGCCAGCGCGACGGCTTTGACCAGAACCGCGCCTTCGTCGGGCTGGCCTGGCAGGCCCGTTCCCGCGTCAGGCTCGAGGCCGGCTACATGCTCCAGCACATCGACGGCGGTCCGGCCGGGAACCGCCAGAACGACAACTTGCTGTTGTCCGCCTTCACCGCCTTCTAGCGATGGTCCGCTGAACAACAAACGCAAACGCTTCTAAGGTCGACGCAATCTTTACCGGTTGGCGGTCAGATGCACGGATGCTCGAAACCGCCGACAGGGCCTCCACGGCCGCACAGACCGTCCCGCCCGTCCGGGTCATGGTCGTGGACGATTCCGCCATCGTGCGCGGACTGATCGTGCAGATGCTCGAAAAGCACGGCGGCATGGCGGTCGTCGCCCGCGCCGCGAACGGCGAGGCGGCGCTGGCCGAGATCGACCGAACCCCGGTGGACGTCGTGGTGCTGGATCTGGAGATGCCCGTCATGGACGGGATGACCGCTCTGCCCCTGATGCTGGCCAAGCGGCCCCGTCTGCAGATCATCGTGGCCTCGACCCTGAGCCAGCGGAACGCCCGCATCAGCCTGGACGCCCTGCAGAAGGGCGCCGCCGACTATGTGCCCAAGCCGGAGACAGGCAGCCTGGTCAACGCCGCCGAGTTCGAGCGGGAGTTGACCTCCAAGATCATGGCGCTGGGTCGCCGCTCGCACGCCACCGCGGGGGCTCGGGCGGCCAGCCCCGTCGCCTTGGCTCCGCGCCGGCGCGATCCGGTGCGGCCGGGCGTCATCGCCATCGGCGGCTCGACCGGCGCGCCGCCGGTGCTGCTCAAGCTGATGGCGGAGATGAGAGGCGCGATCACCCAGCCCATCCTCATCACCCAGCACATGCCCGCCACCTTCACCGCCCTGCTGGCCGAACAGATCGAGCGGGCGGGCGGACGCCCCTGCGCCGAAGGCAAGGACGGCGAGCCCATTCTGCCCGGTCGGACCTATGTCGCGCCGGGCGGGTTTCACATGACGGTGGGGCGCAGCGGCGCGACGCCGGTCATCCGCCTGAACCAGGAACCGCCCGAGCACTATTGCCGTCCGGCCGTGGACCCCATGCTTCGCTCGGCGGCCGAGGTCTACGGTGCCCGCTTGGCTGCGGTGATCCTGACCGGCATGGGGGCCGACGGAGCCGAGGGGTGCCGGATCGCGGCGACATCCGGCGGCCGTTTCGCCGTCCAGGACGAGGCCTCAAGCGCGGTCTGGGGCATGCCCGGGGCCGCCGCCAAGACCGGTCTGGCTGAGGCCGTGCTGCCCGCCGACCGCATCGCCGACTGGATCAAGGAGATCGCCAAGTGAGCCTGGGCGCGCCCGACGACATCGAGGCGTTCCGCCGCCTGGTGCTGGAGCGCTCGGGACTGATCCTGAGCGCCGAGAAGGACTATCTGCTGAAGACCCGGCTGGAGCCCATCGCGCGGGCCGAGAGCTTCGCGGATGTGGCCTCCATGCTGCGGCAGGTGCGGCTGACGCCGGCCTCGCGGCTGGCCCAGCGCTGCATCGACGGCATGGCGACGCACGAGAGCTTCTTCTTCCGCGACATCACGCCCTTCGACCAGCTGCGCGACGTCATCCTGCCCGAGCTGTGGAAGGCGCGGGCGGGCTCGAAGACCCTGCGCATCTGGAGCGCCGCCTGCTCCAGCGGTCAGGAGCCCTATTCGCTCGCCATGCTGTTGCGGGAGCAATACGCCAAGTTCGGCGACTGGAAGATCGAGATCCTGGCGACCGACTTCTCCCAGCCGATCCTGGAGCGGGCGCGCACCGCCCTCTACAGCGACTTCGAGATCCGGCGCGGCCTGAGCGAGGAGCGTCAGGCGCGCTGGCTGGTCAAGGAAGGCGCCGCCTTCCGCATCGCGCCCGAGATCCGCGCGATGATCCAGTTCCGGCATCACAACCTGCTGGACGGCATGGCGACGCTGGGTCAGTTCGACTTGATCTTCTGCCGCAACGTGCTGATCTACTTCGACCCCGCGACCAAGGCGCGGACGCTGGAAGCCGTCGCCAACATCCTCGCTCCCGACGGCGCCTTGATCCTGGGCAGCGCAGAAACTGTGGTGGGGTTGGCCGGCTCGTTCGAACCCCAGCAGGGTCTGCGCGGCGTGTTTCGTCGGAAGGCGACGAGCCAGCGCGCCGTGGCCTGATTGGCCCGCGACGATAGCCAACGAAAAGGGCGGCCGGGGTGACCCGGCCGCCCTTCTGATTTCGGCTGTTGATCGCCTCAGGTGTTGGCGAGCTTGTCCATTTCCAGCGTCAGGCTTTCGGCCTGCTGGGCCAGTTCGGCCGAGGCGTTGAGCAGGTCGTTGGACGCATGGCTGGTCTGGACCGCGGCCTCCGAGACGTTGGCGATGCTGGTCGAGACCAGCTGGGTGCCTTCGGACACCTGGGCCACGTTCGCGGCGATCTCGCGGGTCGCGGCGGTCTGCTCCTCCACGGCCCCGGCGATGGCCGAGGCGATCTCGGCGACCTTGCGGATCGTGTCGGTGATGCCGGCGATGGCCCCGACCGAGGTCTGGGTCGCCGCCTGCATGGCGTTGACCTGGGACGAGATCTCGTGGGTCGCGCGTGCCGTCTGGTCCGACAGGCTCTTCACCTCGGACGCCACGACCGCGAAGCCCTTGCCAGCCTCGCCCGCGCGCGCCGCCTCGATGGTGGCGTTCAGAGCGAGCAGCTTGGTCTGGCCCGCGATGTCGTTGATCAGGGTGACGACATTGCCGATCTTCTGCGCGGCCTCAGCCAGCGTCTGGATGGCTTCCGAGGTCTTGTCGGCCTCGACCACCGCGTGCTGGGAGATGTTGGAGCTCTCGGCTACCTGACGCGCGATCTCGCTGATCGAGGCGGTCAGTTCCTCGCCCGCCGACGACACGGTCTGGACGTTGACGGAGGTCACCTCGGCGGCCGAGGCCACTGAGCCGGCCTGGCGCGTCGTCTCCTCGGCCGTGCGGGCCATGCCTTCGGCGGTCGCGCGCATCTCGGACGCCGCCGAGGCGACGATGGAGGAGATCTGCGTGACCCGCTCGGCGATGCCCTTCTGCTCGGTGATGTCGGTGGCGTACTTCACCACCTTGTAGGGCTTGCCGTTCAGGTCGAGGATCGGGTTGTAGCTGGCCTGGATCCAGATCTGCTTTCCGCCATTACCCTGGCGGCGATACTGGCCGGCGTCGTATTCGCCCCGGCCCAGCTTTTCCCAGAACATGCGGTACTCCAGGCTCTGGGCCTCGGCGGGCTCCACGAACATGGAATGGTGGCGACCCACGACCTGATCGGCGCGATAGCCCAGCGTCGACAGGAAGTTCTCGTTGGCCTGCAGGATGTTGCCCGACATGTCGAACTCGATCACCGCCTGCGCCTTGTTGATGGCGGCGATCTGACCTTCGAAATTGGCGGTGGCCAGCTTCTGGGCGGTCACGTCGGTGGCGTACTTCACGACCTTGAACGGCCGCCCGGCCTTGTCGAGAATCGGGTTGTAGCTGGCCTGGATCCAGATTTCGCGCCCGCCCGAGGCGATGCGCTTGTACTGGCCGGCGTCGAACTCGCCCCGGTTCAGCTTGGCCCAGAGGTCGCGATACTCTTGGCTGGCGGCGTGCGCCGGCTCCACGAACATGGAGTGGTGACGGCCCTGGATCTGATCGATCGAGTATCCCATGGCCGACAGGAAGTTGGCGTTGGCCTGACGGATGGTGCCATCCATGTCGAACTCGATCACGGCCTGGGCCTTGTCGATGGCGGCCAGCATGCCCTCGTTCAGGCGCTCGCGCGTGACGTTGTCCCACTCCAGCACGTTGCCGACGTACTCGCCCTTGTCGTCGATGACCGAGGTGATCTTCAGCGAGAAGCGCAGGTCGCCGACGGTGATCTCGGCGAAGTGCGGCTCCTTCCTCGGCTGGGCCATCATGCCCCGCTGATGCGCCGGGTTCTTGTGGAACTCGTCGATCGAGGTCCCGATCATCTGGTCGAAGTTCACGCGCGGGAACTGCGCCTTGAACAGGTCGGCGTGCTCCTTCATCAGGCGCTCGGTCGCCGGATTGAGATAGGTGATCTCATAGTCGCGGTTGATGGTCATGAGCGCGACCGAGGCCGCCTCCATGGCGGACCGACTGAAGGTGGCGGAATCGAACTCCGGCACCAGGTCAAAGGCTTCGCCGATCTGTTCGGCCAGGGCGCTCTTGGGCATGTCAGTCTTCCTTCAGGCGTGTGCGGGGGCGGATCAGGCCGCCATCTGTTGAGGGGGTGAAAGCGTCAGGAACCGTTCGACGTTGAGGACCAGCATCAGCTCGCCCTCGAGCCGGTAGAGGCCGTCGCAGACCGCGCGCCATTCCGGCGTCAGGGTGATGGGCGTCGGCTCCTGTTCAGCGGAGGCCAGCCAAAGGACATCGCCGACGTCGTCGACCTGGAGCGCGTAGAGCTCGCCCGAGCGTTCGACGATGACGCTCATGTGCGGGGCGCCCTCCTCGCGGGCGGGCATGCCGAGGCGGCGTCGGATGTCGATGGCGGTGACGATGCGGCCGCGCAGATTCAGCGACCCCGCGACCTCGGGCGGGGCCAGGGGCACGACGTCGATACGGACCGGGGCGATCACGTCCTGAACCGACAGCACGGGCACGCCGAAGGTCTCGCCGCCGACCTTGATGGAGACCAGACCCTGGATGGCGGTGTCGGTCATCAGGCGGCTCCCTTCATGGGTTCCAGCGTCTCGGAGACAGCGGACAGGATTTCCTCGCCCTCATGGCTGCGGGCGAAGTCGGACAGGCCGGTCGGGGTATCCAGTCGATGCGCCCCCAGACCCAGCAGCGGCGTGGCGTGCCAGCCGGTGGCGCGACCAAAGGCCTGGGCCATCTGGCGGGCGTGCGGGCTGGCGGGGGATGTGTCGGCCAGGATCAGATCATAGACCGCGCCGTCGTCGTGCAGCGCCAGCGCCTTTTGCGGATCGGCGGCGACCTCGACCACATACCCGGCCTGAGCCAGCAACGGCCCGAGCAGCAGCTGGGTGAAGGGGCTCTGATCGACCACCAGCAGGCGCTTGGTCGGGGCGGGGGCCGCCGCCGGAGCCGGCTCGGCAGTCGAGGCCGACGAAGGGGCCGCAGTCGTTGCGGCCGGGGCCGCGCCCATGCCGACCTTGCGCCAATAGGTCTCGACGTCGATCAGCTCGGTCGCGCGCCCCGCCACGACGATGCTGGCGGTCCCGCCCGCGCTGGTTTGCTCCAGCTGCGGGTTCAGCGGTCCCTCGACGATGTCGACGATCTCGTCGACCAGCAGCCCCATGCTCTGTTCGCCGCGTGAGAAGACCAGCAGCGGCCGACGCGCCTCGCCCTCGACCGTGACCGGTTGACCGTCGGCGCAGATGATCGGCATCAGCGTGCCGCGATACTGGACCACGGAGCGACCATCGACCCACTCGACCGACTTCGGCTCCAACTCCTCGATGCGCGCGACCTGGCCGAGCGGCGCGGCCTTCAACGCCTCACTGCCCGCGCGGAAGACCAGCAAGGGCTGGGTCTGTTCGATGGCTGCGGCGATCTCGGCCTCGACGTTGTCCGACCCGCCCAGCAGGTGCGAGGCGCCGGCCTCCATCGACATGCCCTTGAAGTCCAGGATCATGATGACCGAGCCGTCGCCCAGGATGGTCGCGCCCGAATAGAGCTTCAGGTGACGCAGGATCGTCGCCACCGGCTTGACCACGATCTCCTCGGTGTCGAACACCCGGTCCACGATCACGCCGAAGGTGAAGGACCCCACCTTGGCCACGACGATGCAGGCGTCGGCGCGCGGCGTCTCGGGGCCGGTCAGCCCCAGCATGGTCTCCAGCGACACCAGCGGCAGCAGCCGGTCGCGCAGCCGGAGCACCGAGGCGCCGTTGATCTGCTCGATGCGCCGGCCTTCGGAGCCATTGGCGCTGACCAGTTCGACGATGCTCGCCTGAGGCATGGCGAACCGCTCGCCGCAGCTCTCGACGATCAGAGCCGAGACGATCGACAGCGTCAGCGGAATGCGGATGACGAAGCGCGTCCCCTGCCCCTCGACCGAGGTCAGTTCGATGACGCCGCCGATCTTCTCGATGTTGGTGCGGACCACGTCCATGCCGACGCCGCGCCCGGAGACCGACGTCACCGTCTCGGCGGTCGAGAAGCCCGGCAGGAAGATCAGCTGGCGCGCCTCCGTGTCCGACATGGCGGCGGCCTGGGCGGCCGAGATGACCCCGTTGGCGACGGCCTTGGCGCGGATGCGGTCGGCGGGCAGGCCGCGCCCGTCGTCGGCCATTTCGACCACGATGGCGCCGCCCTCGTGCCGGGCCGACAGGCTGATCCGGCCCGTCGCGGGCTTGCCGGCCGCCAGGCGATCGGCGGGTGTCTCCAGCCCGTGATCGGCGGCGTTGCGGATCATGTGCGTCAGCGGATCCTTGATCAGCTCCAGCACCTGTCGATCCAGCTCGGTGTCGGCGCCCGAGGTGACCAGCTCGATCTGCTTGCCCAGGTCGGTGGCAAGGTCGCGCACCAGTCGAGGCAGCTTGGCCCAGGCGCCGGAAATCGGCTGCATGCGGGTGGTCATCACCCCTTCCTGCAGCTCCGACGTGACCTGGTTCAGCCGGTGCAGCGGACCGGCGAACGGGCTTTCCGGCGCGCTCCGGAGCGTCTGGATCAGCTGGTTGCGGATCAGCACCAGCTCCGAGACCATGGTCATCAGGTTCTCGAGCACGTCGACGCTGACACGGATGGTCTGGTTGGCGGCCTCGGGCTCCGACGCCGGTCGCGGCGCGGTCGTCGGGGCCGGTGTCTCCGCTGCGGCGATCGGGGCGAGGGGCTCCGGATCGGGCTGCGGAGCGGTCTCCGCAGCGGCGATCTCGCCGATGTTTGGCAGAATCGCCGAGACGGCCGAGGGCTCGGCCTCAAGGGCGATCAGGGCCTCTCGCACAGCCTCGGTGAAGCGTTCCCGCTGGGCGTCCGACAGGCCGGGCAGGCGCTGACGCAGCGCCGCGCCGAAGCCGCCCTTGGCCGTGTCGCGCGCCTCGGCCACCAGGCCGTCGCGCAGGTCCGCCTGCAAGCCGTCGATGTCGACGCCGGCGAACTGCGGCCCGATCTCGGGATCGCCGACCATCTCGCCGATGGCGCATTCGCAGCCGGCGTCCAGGGTCGCCTCGCCGCCGAGCCGCTCCAGCAGGGGGCGGTTGGACGCCGGAGCGGGCGCCGCTTGGGCCGGCTGGCTCTCGCCCGCGAAGATGCGGTCCAGCCGCCCGATCAGGACGCTGTCGTCGCCCTGGGGCTCGGTGCCGTCCGCCGCGATTCCGTCGATCACCAGCCGGACCACGTCGACGGCTTGCAGGATCGCCGAGACCGCCTCGCCGCTCACGCCCAACGTGCCGTCCCGGAAGGCGCCCAGCACGTTCTCGGCCGCGTGGGCCACGGTCTGGAGCCGCGAGAGCCCCAGAAAACCACTGGTGCCCTTGATCGTGTGGATCAACCGGAAGATGTCGCCCAGCAGCGCCGGATCATCCGGACACTGCTCGAATGTCACGAGTTTGCTGTCGAGAGCCTCGATGCCCTCCCGCGCTTCCGCGACAAAGTCCTGAATCACGTCGTCCACAGGCGCGCCCCGCCGGACGACCGGGTCTCCCGCCCGATTCTTCCGGTGAGTGCAGCATTCCTCGGATTGGTTAATCGACCCTGAAATTGTTACATGCGTTACATAGGTAGTTCTTCGTATACCGGGAATAGATCAATCTTAAGCGACCATTAGCGAACGGAGCCGTATCCGGTGGGTCAGCTGGGCGCAGACCCAGGGACAACGATCGAGAATGCCGCCATGCCCGTCGACAAGACAATGAACGTTCTGGTTGTGGACGATTACAAGTCCATGATCCGTATTGTGCGGGGTCTGCTGAACCAGTTGGGCTTTCACAACGTGGACGAGGCGCTGGATGGCCCCTCCGCCCTCGCTCTGATCCGCAGCAAGACTTACGGGCTGGTGTTGTCGGACTGGAACATGCAGCCGATGACGGGACTGGAGCTGCTCAAGGAGGTCCGCGCGGACGAGCGCACCAAGACTCTCCCCTTCGTCATGGTCACGGCCGAGGCGAAGGCCGAGAACGTCGTCGCGGCGCGCCAGGCCGGCGTCAACAACTACGTCATCAAGCCGTTCACGCTGGCGGTGCTGAAGCAGAAGCTCACCGCCGTTCTGGGCGAGCTCTGAACCATGGATCGGGCCGCCGCCCTGACCGAAATCGAGGCGCTGAAAACCTCGCTCGACGAGGCTTGCGATCAGCTCATGACCCAGGCCGAAACCGGTCTGGCGTTGGCCTCGGCTCAGACCGTCGACCCGGACCGTGTGGCGGCCGCTTTCTCGGAAATCCTGTCGCTCTGCAGCTTTCAGGATCTGGCCGGTCAGCGGCTGAGCCGGCTGGCTGACCTGCTGTCAGGAGGCGCGTCCGACGCGCGTCCCGACGCCCACCTCCTGAACGGCCCGGCCAACGCCGGGGGCCTGGACCAGTCCGCGGCGGACGCTCTGTTCGATGAGCGCTGATCCCGCCGAAAGGTCGCTGCCGTGACCCTGCCGTCCACACGGTTGGGGCTGAAGGGCGTGGAGCCCCTGATCGTCGACGACAACAACCAGTCGCTGGAGGTTCTCGGCGCCATTCTGATGGGGTTCGGCATCAACAAGACGACCCGCTGCAACTCCGTCGCGGAAGCCCGGGAGCTTCTCGCGCAGCGGGTTTTCGACGTCGTCATCGTCGACTGCGAGATGCCCGACGAGGATGGCTTCGACCTCGTCCGTCACATCCGCAGCGACCCGAACGGCGGCAACTTCACCGTGCCCATTCTGATGATGAGCGCCACGACGCCCCAGTCCAAGGTGGAATGCGGCCGCGACTTCGGCGCGAACTTCACCATCGCCAAGCCTGTCTCGCCGACCGTGCTGCTGGAACGGCTGCTCTGGATGGCCCAGTCCAACCGTATGTTCATCTCGGCCGCCGGATACACCGGCCCGGATCGGCGGTTTCATACCGTGCCCCTGCCGGACGACATTTCGGAGCGGCGCAACGCCGATCTCGAACTGACCGCCAAACCCGAACGCGCCCTGTCCCAGGACGAGATCGACGGGTTGTTCGCATGAGCGCGCGCCCACCCTCGGTCGCTTTCGTGCCGCGCAACCGGCTGGCCAAGATCCTGTCGTCTCTCGACCGCAAGGCCTTCGCCGAGCACGTCGAGGCGGCCGAGCGGGAAGTGGAGCGCGTCGCGCCGATTCTGGGCCAAAGTATCGAAGGCGACGTCCAGGCCCTGATCCGGCTTTGCCGCCAAGACGAGGCGGACATCTTCGCCCAGAGCCGCGAGATCGGCTGGCTCGCCCTCAAGATCGTCGAAAGCGCGCGACTGGCCGACCGGCCCCAACTCGCCGATACGGCGGAGGGCGTCTGGGAGATGATCGAGGCTCTGTCGACGCGCGGGGTCTGGCATACCGAGGCGCTCCGCATCCACGTGGAGGCCCTGCTGGCCCTGACCGCCGACACGGCTCTCGATGAGCCCCACCGTCGGGTCATCGCCCAGGAGCTTTTGAGAATGCGAGCCGCCGTCGGAGCCAAGGACAACTAGAGGACAGGCACGGTTCTCAGAACGGAGCGTCCACAACAAAACCTGCATCTGTTGCTGTTGCGGTCGCGCGCGCGAACGAAGTCGTGCAGAATCTGTGGTCGCTGGCTGACGTCGCAACAAACGACGTCCTGATCTTCTAACGCACTGGACCCCGCTTCAGCGCCACAATACTCTCGACGAAGGCGAAGCGGCTTCGCATCGCTCGCGACGGCTGATCAATAGCCGCGCCGGGCCCTTGGGAGGGGGCCAGAATGGAGGCTTCGTTCGCCAAGAGCATTCTGGTGGACGCTCCGATGGCCGTGGTGGCGATCGACCGCCAGGGCCTCATTCGGACCGCCAATGCGACGGCCGAGACCTTCTTCGGCGGGCCGCTGGTCTGTGAGCCGCATCGCGCCATCGGCGAGTTGATCGACGGTCTTCGGCTCACCGGCGATGCCTCGCAAGGCGATGTCGCCGCCTTCAACGTGCGCAGCCGCAGCGGCGGCGAAGGGGTGCATCTGCAGGCGCGCCGTCTCGACGGATCGACCGTGCCGGTCGACATTCAGGCCGCGCGCTTCTCGGCCGTGGACGAGGATTTCGTCACCCTGTTCATCCAGGACGTCACCGCCGTCATGGCCGCGGAACAGGCGGTCCAGGAGTTGCGGCTGCAGATCACGCAGAATTGGCGGCTCAACTCCCTGGGCGAGATGGCCTCCATGCTGGCCCACGAGCTCAATCAACCCCTGTCCGCGGTCGCCAACCACCTCCACGCTGCAGAGGTCGTCCTCGCGCGCGACGTGCCCGATGCCGATGCGGCCCGCCGATCGATCGCGGCCGCCCAGGACCAGGCTCAGCGCGCCGGTGAAACCATCCGCCGTCTGCGCGCCCTTCTCTCGCGCGGCACCGGCTACCATCGAAGCGAAGTCGTGGCCGAGGTCGTCGGGGAGATCATGCCGATCCTGAGCATCACGGCGCGGGAAATGGATGCCGAGATCACGCTCGACATACCCCCCGACCATCAAACCCATTGCGACCGGGTGCAGGTCCAGCAGCTGGTCTTCAACCTGGTGCGGAACGCCATGGAAGCGCCGGCGACGGACCGGCGTCGTGAAATCCGCATCAGCGGGCGCTGCATCGGACGCGGCGCCTATCGTCTTCTGATCGAGGACAATGGGCCGGGCCTCAACAGCAGCATCCGCGACCGCTTGTTCGACCCGCTCACCAGCACCAAGCCCGATGGCATGGGCCTGGGATTGTCCATCTGCCGCACCATCGTCGAAGCGCATGGCGGGACCATCTCCAGCGTCGAGAGCAACCTCGGCGGCGCCGCCTTCGCCTTCAGTCTGAACGAAGCCAGGGCGAGAGCCGCATGATCACCGGCCACATCATCGTCATCGACGACGATCCCGCCGTGCTGGAGTCGCTCATCTCCCTGCTCACTCTCGCGGGTCACCGGGTCACAGGGTTCCCTTCAGCCATCGCCTTCCTGGATGCGGCTGGAGATCTCAGGCCCTCCTGTCTGATAACGGATATCCGCCTGCCCCAGATCGACGGACTGACGCTCATGGAGCGGCTGAGAGAGGTAGGCCTTCACACAGTTCCGGTCATTGTCATCAGCGGACACGCTGACGTTCCGATCGCTGTGACCGCCATGCAACTCGGAGCCGCTACGGTTCTGGAAAAGCCCTTCCCGCCGACTCGGCTGCTCGCCGCGATCAGCGATGCGATCTCCGGGGCGAAAATGACCGCCGCCAGTCCGGAGGTCGCCTCCATTCGACGGCACTACGAGGAACTCACAGACCGGGAGCGGGAGATCATGGCGCACCTGGTCCGGGGTTCCAGCAGCAAGGTCGCGGCCAAGGCCCTGGGCATCAGTCCGCGCACGGTCGACGTCTTCCGCGCCAAGATCCTGCACAAGATGGCGGCGCCGAACGTGGCCGCCGTCGCCACCCAGCTCGCGATGGCGGGCCTGCCGATGGGTCAGAGAGCGCTCTGAAACCGATCAGGACGCATGCGCGCGGATGAACTCGTCCGCGGCCGCCTCGATATGCGCCCTTAGCCGCTCAGGCTCTATGGGCGGCAAGCCGAAGGACGCCCGCAAATGCGCCTCGCCCTTCACCCCGCCGAGGTAGCGCCAGGCCGCGCCGTCGGGGTCGCGCACATTCAATCGGCCCCGCTGGGTCTCGGCGGTCAGCCACGCGGCGAAGCGGTTCTTCAGCGTCAGCACCGCCGTCTCGTAGAACAGCTCGGCCATGCGTGGCGCGCGCGCGGTCTCGGCGACGAGGACGCGGTTCATCTGCATCGCCTTCTCACCGGTCACCAGGTCGAGAAACCGCGTCGCCAGCACGATCAGCGTGTCGCGGACCGATTGGCTCGGGTCGGGCGAGAAGCTGTCCAGCGACACCGCCCGCTCGCACTCCTGGCGCAGAACGGCCGCGAACAGGGCGTCCTTGTCGGCGTAGCGGGCATAGATCGTAGCCTTGGACACGCCCGCCTTCTGGGCCACGGCGTCCAGGCTGACGGCCTCGTAGCCGTGCTCCATGAACAGGTCGCCCGCGGCCAGCAGGATGGCCTCGTCCTTGGCCGTGTCGCGCGGTCGGCCGCGCTTCAGAGTGGGTTCGGCGAGCGTCATCGCACCGTCACTTGACATACTGAACCGATCAGTATTGTTATTCGCACAGTACCCTAGCTTACCCCCACGCGCCAGTCCCGGCGCAACCCCGACCACGGATCACAGGATTCCGAGGATGAGATCTGTCGCGCTGAAAATGCTGCTGGGCGACAGCGCCAAGTATCTGGCGCTGGTATTCGGCGTGGCCTTCGCCACCCTGTTGATGAGCCAGCAGGTCTCGATCTTCATCGGCCTGATGACCCGCACCGCCAACCAGGTGCTGGACGTGCGCGAGGCCGACATCTGGGTCATGGACCCCCGCGTCCGGTACGTCGACGAGGTCGAGCCGATGCCCGACGCGGCGCTGGGCCGGGTGCGCTCGGTCGAGGGGGTCGAATGGGCCGCGCCCCTGTTCAAGGGCAACGCCATCTTCCGCACCCGCGACGGGCTGATCAACCAGATCAACATCCTGGGCGTCGACGACGAGACCCTGGTCGGCGCCCCCCGCACCTGGCTGGCCGGCGATCTGGAGGCGCTGCGTCAACCCAACAGCATCGTGTTCGACAAGGAGGGGGCGACCCTGATCTGGCCCGACGACGACCCCCTGTCCAAGGTCGGGGCCGAGGCCGAGATCAACGACCGCCGCGTGGTCGTGACCGGCATTGCCAACACGGCGCCGTCCTTCATCACCTTCCCGCTGGCCTACGCCCGCTATTCCGAGGCGATCCGCTTCACCCCGCCACAACGCAACAAGATGTCCTTCGTCCTGGTCCGCGCGCGAGACGGCGTGGATCACAAGGCCCTGGCAGAGCGCATCGCTGAGCAGACCGGCTATCAGGCCCTGACCTGGGACAGCTTCGCCTGGCGCTCGGTCCAGTATTACCTCACCCGCACGGGCATTCCGGTGAACTTCGGCATCACGGTGATGCTGGGCTTCATCGTCGGCGCGGCGGTGACGGCCCAGACCTTCTACCTCTTCGTCATCGAGAACCTGCGTCAGTTCGGGGCGCTGAAGGCCATCGGCGCCACCAACGCCCAGATCACCGGCATGGTGCTGTTGCAGGCCGGCGTCGTCGGGCTGATCGGCTATGGGCTGGGCATGGGGGGGGCCGCCGCCTTCTTCACCTTCGTGCGGGGCACGGCAGCGCTGGAGGGCTTCTATCTGCCCTGGCAGGTGCTGGTCGGCACCGGCGTGGTGGTCTTCCTCATCATCCTGATCTCGGTGCTGGGCAGCCTGACCAAGGTGTTCCGCGTCGATCCCGCCATCGTGTTCCGGGGCTGATCGTCATGAGCGCCGTCATCGCCCGCGACATCGAAATGGCCTTTGGCTCGAACGGCCTGAAGACCCAGGTCCTGTTCGACATCGACCTGGAGGTCACCTCCGGAGAGCTGACCATGCTGGTCGGCCCCTCCGGCTGCGGCAAGACCACGCTCCTGTCCATCCTGTCGGGCACGCTGAAGCCGACCGGTGGCGACGTAGAGGTGATGGGCAACGTCATCACCCGCATGAAGGATTCCGAGAAGGTCATCCTGCGGCGGCGCCGGATCGGTTTCATCTTCCAGCAGTACAACCTGCTGCCGGCCCTGACGGCAGCCGAAAACGCGGCCATGGCGCTCGTCGCCGACGGCATGCCGCTGAAGAAGGCGGCGGAGAAGGCCCGCGCCGTGCTCGAGACCCTGGGCATGGGCCCCCACGCCGACAAGCTGCCCCGCATGCTGTCGGGCGGCCAGCAACAGCGCGTCGCCATCGCCCGCGCCATCGTCCACGAACCCGACCTCGTCGTCTGCGACGAGCCCACCGCCGCGCTGGACGCCGAGACCGGCCGCCAGGTCATGGAGCTGCTGAAGGAAGCCGCCGCCGGCCCCGGCCGCGCCGTCCTGGTCGTGACCCACGACAACCGTATCTACCGCTACGCCGACCGGATCGTCGCCATGGAAGACGGCCGGATCGTCGGAGACAGCCGCCTTGGAACACTCCCGGAGGGACTCCATGCCCACTAATCTTCGCCAACGCATCTCGCGCCTCGTCCTGCCCGCGCTCGCGGGCGGATGCCTGGTCTTCGCCGTCGCCGCCGTGATCCGGCCCGAGCGCACCCGCGCCGATCCGCCCGCCACGCCGCCGAGCGCCGCGTCAGCCTCGGCCGTCGCGGGCATCGGGACCATCGAGCCCCAGTCCGAGCTGATCGCCGTCGCCGCCGAGGTTCCGGGCGTGGTCCGCAGCGTCCTGGTCCAGCCCGGCGACCGGGTGACCCAGGGCCAGCCCCTGTTCCGCCTGGACGCCCGCGCCGCCGAGGCCGCCGTGGCGACCGCTTTGGCAGACGCGGCCTCCGCAGAGGCCGCCGCGCGGCAGGCGGAGGTGGCGCTGGCCGACGAGCGCCAGCGGCTGTCGCTGTTCGAGGCGGTCGACGACCCGCGCGCCCTGTCCGGCGACGAGCTGGAGCGCCGCCGCTTCGCCGTGCGCCGGGCCGAGGCCGCAGCGGCTCAAGCCCGCGCCAGCGCCGCCGCCGCCCGCGCCCAGGCCCAGGCCCGTCGCGTCGATCTGGAGCGTCTGACGGTCGCGGCCCCCATCGCCGGACGCATCTTCCGCGTCGACGTCCGCCCCGGCGAGTACGCCCCGGCCGGCGCGGCCTCCCAGCCCCTGATCGCCATGGGCGAGGACGCCCGCCTGCACGTCCGCGCCGAATTCGACGAGGCCGACGCCGCGCGCCTGACCCGCTTGGGCCGCGCCTATGGGACGCTGCGGGGACAGGCGAACCGCCGCATTCCCCTGACGCTGGTCCGCATCGAGCCGCAGGTGGTCGAGAAGCGCGCCCTGTCCGGCGGCTCCGAGCGGGTCGACACCCGGGTGGTGGAGGCGATCTACAGCTTCGATCCCGCCGCCGCCCCCGCCTATCTCGGCCAGCGCATGGACGTCTTCGTCGAGGCCGCGCCCTCGCCCACGCAGGCGGCCGAGCCGACGACGGAGCCCGCGCGATGATCCGCCGGGCCCTGCTGATCACCACGGCGGGCGTGCTCCTGTCGGCCTGCGCGACGGACCTGACGCCGCCGGCGTCGGCGCTGGCCGCCCCTGCCGCCTGGGACGTCGCCGCCCTGCCCTCAGCCGACCCGGCGACCGACCGCTGGTGGATCGCCATCGGCGACCCGGTTCTCGACGGCATCGTCGAACAGGCGGGCGAAGCCTCCGATGTCCGCATCGCCGAAGCCCGGCTGTTCGAGGCGCGCGCCCGGCTCGGCTCCGCCCGCGCCGCCCTGCGGCCCGAGATCGGCGGACAGGCGACCGCCGAGCGGCAGTCGGTGGACGACGTCGACCAGGACACCTTCCAGGCCCTGGTCTCCTTCAGCCTCAACCCCGACCTGAACGGCGCCGTCCGCACCCGCGCCGCGGCCGAGCGCCTGCGCGCCGAGGCCGAAGCCGCCCGCGTCGACGCCGCCCGCCTGACCGCCCGCTCGACCGCTGTTCAGCTCTACGCCGCCTACCGCGAGGCCCAGGCCCGCGCCGCCGCTGGCGACCTCGCCGTGCGCGCGCTCGAAGAGTCCCTGTCGCTCGCCGACACCCGCGAACGGGCGGGCCTGACGTCTGGCCTCGACGCCGCCTCGGCCCGCGCCGCACTGGCCTCCGCCCGCGCCCGGCCCATCGCCGCGCGCCAGGCGGCCGAGGAGGCCCGCCTGGGTCTGGAGGCCTTGCTCGGTCTGGACCCCGGCGCGCTGACGACGGCTCTGGCCGACCCGACCACCGCCGCGCTCGAAACTCCGGCCGTCCGCGCCCTGTCGGCCCCCGCCGCCGTCCTCGCCCGCCGCCCGGACCTGCGCGCCGCCGAGCTACAGCTCTGGGCCGCCGGGGCCGACGCCCGGGCCGCGCGGCGCGACTTCTGGCCGACGCTCTCGCTGAGCGCCGCGCTCGGTGGTCAGGAGGTGGATCCCGAGACCCCCTTCACCGCGTCCGGCTTTCTCAGCCAGATCGCCGGCGGCCTGACCGCGCCCCTGTTCAGCTTCGGCCGGCTGGAGAGCGCCCGCGAGGCCGCCGACGCCCGCCGGACCCAGGCCGAGATCGCCTATCGTCAGGCCGCGATCGACGCCCTGTCCGAGGTCGAGACCGCGCTGGTCGCCCTGGCATCCGCCGAGGCCCGCGCCGCGACCCTGGCCGAAGCCGTCGCGGCCGCCGATGACCAGACGCGACTGGCGAACCAGCGCTACCGCGGCGGCGTGTCGCCCTTCCTGGAGGTCCTGACCGCCCAGCGCGCCGCCGCCGACGCGCGCGCTGAGGAGGCCGCGGCACGCGGTCAGGCGCTGTCCGCCTATGCCCGGTTGAACGCGGCGGCCGGCCTTGGCGGGCAGGCTGCCGCGTCGGCGCGGGGCGCCGACCTCAGAAGCGAATTCTGAGGTTGGCCCCGGCCGTGTGGGTCTCGGTGCGGTCGTCGAACTCGCCGACGTAGCCGGCGCGGAACGTCCACCGATCTCCGCTGGTCAACTCGAACTCGACGCCGGCCTTCAGGCTCTCGCTTTCGAAGCCGGACCGCAGGACGGCCGGATCCGCCGCCGGATTGGCCCCGACGAAGCGCATCGGCAGATCGAACGCGTCCTCGGAGTGCAGCCGCCCGCCGACGGTGAAGGCCAGCCGGCCTTCGGTCTCCTGACCTTCGTTGATCATGACGCCGAACTCGATTTCGGGGGTCAGCGTCGCGACCGTCTGGTCGTGCTCCAGCACCTCGAAGCCCAGGCCTTCCAGTCCGACTTCCTCGGCGCCCTGGTGGCTCAGCGACGTCACCGCCGCCGCCAGACGCGGCTTGATGAAGCCGGCGCCACCCACACGCCACTCCCGCTCGGCGGAGACGCCCAGCTGGCCGTAGATCGTCTCGGGCTCGGACTCGCCGATGCCGCGCTCGAACACGGTGACCGAGCGGACCATGTCGACTTCCTGCCAGCCGCCCGTGAGGGTGAAGCCCAGCACGATGCCGTTATCGAGATACCGCTCCAGACCGGCGCCCAGGTGCAGGCCGCGACCCGTGAAGTAGGCCCGGTCGCCGACCTGGGACAGGTTGATCTCGTCGAACCCGGCGGCGATGGCCAGGGACCACCGGTCGTCCAGAGCCCGCTGATAGCCGCCGCGGAAGCGCACGGCGTCCGCATCGGCCGGCAGGAACTCCGCGTCGCCCGTCAGATCGAGCTGCGTCATCTCCAGACCGCCCCAGACGCAGGGCTGGCCGGTTTCCACCACGGCGTCCGAGCAGGTGAACATCTGCTCGCCGAACTGGTTGGCCGCGTTGAACTGCACGTGGAGCGGCGTCAGATGCGGTTCCGGGTTCAGCTCGTCGAAGATCGCCTCATAGACGGCCTCCTCGCCGGGACGGAGATTGCCCAGCAGCGCCATCAACCGGCCGATGCCGCCCGAGCCGCCGACCTCGATGGCCGAGTCCATGTGGGCCCCGACCGCGCGGCCGTTGGCGTTCAGGAACGGCTGACCGAAGTCGCTGACGAAATCCAGATGGATGCCGTCCGCATCGGCGATGATCGAGTAGTCGAGCGCCAGGGTGTCGGCGATCTGCAGGCCGTTGTTGACGCCGATCCCGTCGGTGGCGAACAGGGTGCGGCGGTTGCCGTCCTGCAGCCAGGTCAGGATGACCTCGCCCGTCCCGGCCACCGTCGCATTGCCGGTCACGTTGACGATGTCCGACGCATAGGGGCCGAACGCCACGTCGAAGGCCAGGTGGCCCGCGGCCGTCTGGACGTAGTTGCCGTCCAGGGCGACCGTGTTGATCACCCGCGACCCGAACAGCAGGTTGGTCGTCGCCGGACCCGCCAGATCGACGTTGGCGAAGACGGCTCCGTTGGCCAGGTCGATCGGCGTGCGCGGTGCCGACAGCCCCATCAGGAAGTCGCCGGCGTTGTTGAACGTGCCCGTCGATCCCGCGCCGTCGCGCAGGTCGATGGTGTTGAAGGCCACAAAGGTCCCGGTCGCGGTGTTGTTGAACACGTTGACGCCCGAGCCCAAGTCCACGTTGCCCACGACCCAGCCGGAGTTGTCGACGCGGTCGTTGCCCGTGCCGGTGTCGATCGCCAGTCCGGAGACCGCCGAGATCGAACCGGAGGTGATGATCCGGTTGGCGGCCCCGCCGGCGAAGCGGACGCCCGCCCCCGCGCCCGAGCCGCCGCGGATCGCGCCGTTCGAGGTCAGGGTGATGTCGCCGCCGCCCGCCTGGCCGACGCTCTGGGCCAGCACCGCCGTCGAATCCAGTCCGGCCGCGAAGATCTGGCCGGACACGTTCAGGTCGATCAGACCGCCACGCCCGATGCCGCCCGCCGTGCCGGCGAAGAGGCCGTCGATGAAGCCGCCCCCGCCGCCCACCGACTGGGCGATCAGGCCGAAGGCGCCCTGCCCCAGGGCGTTGATATCCCCGGTCTGGGTAAAGCGGATGTCCCCGCCGTCGCCGGTGTTGGCCGCGCGGGTCAGGACGCTCGACGCGGTGAAGTCGCCGAGCACCAGGCCGCCGCCGCCGCCGATCGACTGCAGGATCACGCCGTGGCCGCGCGCGCCCTCGGTGCGGATCGCGCCGTTGTTGGTGATCGTCAGGTCGCCGCCGTCGCCGTCGGCTCCGCCCGTCGCGCCCAGGGTGACGTTCACCGTCTGGACGCCCAGGCTCCGGACTTCGCCGCCGCCGCCGCCGATCGACTGGACCACCAGCCCCGTCGCGCTGTCGCCGAGCGTCGTGACGCCGCCGCTGAAGCCGGCCGTCACGTCGCCGCCGTCCAGTCCAGAGCCGCCGTTGGCTCCCAGGGTGGCGTTGAGCACGCTGCCCGGAACCGGGGCGCGCTCGACCTCGGCCGGAGCCGCCTGAACTTCGGACCCAGCGGCGATGGCCGGAGCGCCCGAGGTCGGGGCCGCGGACCCGGTCAGGATCACGCTGGTGGAGCCGCCGCCGCCGCCGATCGACTGGAGCAGCACGCCGGTGGCCAGATCGCCGGTCGTCGCGATGGCGCCCGTCTGCTGGCGCTCGATGTCGCCGCCCTGCTCGTTCGACCCATTCCGGCCGCCGAGCGTGACATTGACGTCGCCCAGCGTCGTGTCGGACCCGGTCAGGTCGATGATGGCGCGACCACCCCCGCCGCCGATCGACTGGATCAGCGTGCCGAGCGCATTGTCGCCGTTGGTGACGATCCGTCCGGCGTGCGTGGACGACACGTCGCCGCCCGCATTGTCGACCCCGTCGGTTCCGCCCAGATCGGCGAAGAAGCCGATCGCGCGCAGAGGCTGGGTGACGGACGGATCGATCCGGTCGGCCGTGTCGAGGTTAAGCAGCAGGGTGCCCCCGCCGCCGCCGATCGACTGGTTGAAGGCCCCGACCCCGTTCGCGCCGGCGACCCCGAAGGTCCCGGTGGTGTTGAGGATGACCTCGCCGCCCGCGCTGCCCGAGGCGCTCTCGGCCCCCAGACGCGCCGCGACGAAAGGATCGGCCGTCGGGGTCCCGGTCGGGCCGACGAACGGCACGCCCGGGATGCCGATGATACCGTCCAGATCGATGGTCAGGGTGCCGCCGCCGCCGTTGATGCTCTCGGCGCGGATGGCCTGGGATCCCTCGCCGACGACGGTGATGTCGCCGGAGTGGTTGACCGTCACGGTCCCCCCGGCCCCGCCTGCGCCGCCGCCGGTCGCGCCGATCAGGGCGGACAGGGCGTTGCCCAGCACCAGGGTGTTGGCCTCGGCCGTCAGTCCGACGCCGAGGTTGGCGTCGCCGCCGCCCCCGCCGATGGACTGGGCCAGAATGCCGTGAGCATTGGCCCCGCGCGTGACGATCGTGCCGGAGTTGGTCACCGTGACCGCCCCGCCGTCGCCCCCGGCGCCGCCTGTCCCGCCGATGGCGATGAGCGGCGTCGCGGAGCTGGAGCCGATGGCCATGCTGCCGGCCAGGACGAGCCCACCGTTGCCGCCGCCGCCGCCGATCGACTGGGCCAGGACGCCGTGGGCGTTCGCGCCCGAGGTGTCGATCCGGCCCGCGTTGTCGACCGTGACCGTGCCCGCGTGGTTGCCCGAGCCGCCGGCGCCGCCGATGTTCAAGCCGAGGGTCGCGCTGTTGCTGCCGGTCACCAGGCCGCTGATCGAGATGATCGACGAGCCGTTGCCGCCGCCTCCGCCCAGCGACTGGGCGAAGATGCCGTAGGCGTCGTCGCCCTCGGTCACGATCCGGCCGCTGTCGGTGACGCCCGTCACCGGACGGTTGATGACCGAGACGTCGCCGCCCGTGCCGCCCGTGCCGCCGTCGCCGCCGATGTTCAGAGCGAAGCGGTGGACGTTGTTGCTGGAGCCGGTGACGCCGACCGTCAGGTCCGCCAGAACGCCCGCGTCGCCGCCGCCGCCGCCGATGCTGTTGGCCGCGATGCCGACGGCACCGCGTCCCTGGGTCCAGATCAGGCCCTCGTTCAGCACCGAGACCGCGCCACCCGCGCCGCCGGTCCCGCCCGCGCCGCCGACATTGACGTCGATGCTGTCGCCGCCGGTCAGGACATGGCCGCGCACGTTGAAGGTCGCGCCGCCGATGCCGCCGCCGCCGCCGATCGACTGGGCGCGGATGCCGTGCGAGGCCTCGCCGTCGGTCAGGATGGTCCCGCGGTTGGCGACGTCGACCAGTCCGGCAAGCGCCCCGGTTCCACCGGTTCCGCCGACGTTGACGTTGACGGTGGTGCTGCTCGCAGGCGTCGCCCCGAACAGACCCTGGGTGATGGTGAAGGACCGGGCGTTGCCGCCCACGCCGCCGCCGCCGCCGATCGACTGCGCCAGAATGCCTTCAGAGCGATCGCCTTCGGTCGAGATCAGCGCCTCGCTGTCGACGGTCACGCTTCCGGCCACTGCGCCGGTGCCGCCGGTGCCGCCAACGCCGACGTTGGCCGAGCCCGTGGCGTTGTACGAGATGTTGGTCGTCGCACCGCCGTTGCCGCCGCCGCCGCCGATGGATTGGGCGAAGACGCCGCGCGAGTCGTCGCCTTCGGTCAGCAGGGCGCCGACCGCATCGACCCGCACGTCACCCGAGATCGCTCCGGTTCCGCCTTCCAGGCCGACCGCGACCGAGCCCGAATAGCTGCTCGCGTTGTTGCCGGTGCCGGAGGTGCCCGAGGCGCCGACCGAGATGGAGTTGCTGTTGCCGCCCCCGCCGCCGATGGACTGGGCCTGGATGGCGCTGGACGACACGCCGGCCGTGGAGACGGCGCCGTTCGAAGACACCGTCACGTCGCCGCCGACCCCGCCAGAGCCGCCGCGGCGGCCGATGGTGACGCTGACGGAGTTGCGCGACAGCAGGCTGGTGGCCAGGTCGAAGCCGGCGTTGCCGCCGCCGCCGCCGATGGACTGCGCCAGGATGCCGGTCGACAGGTCGCCGCTGGTGACGATCGTGCCGACGTGATCGACATCGACCGTGTCGCCCGATCCGCCGGCGCCCGTATCGCCGCCGACGGCGAGGTTCAGGCTGTTGGCGTCGCGCGCCACGCCCAGGCCGATGTTGAAGTTGGCGTTGCCGCCGCCGCCGCCCAGCGACTGGGCGATCAGGCCCTCGCTGTTCGTGCCGTCGGTGATGATGGTGCCCGCGTGACGGACCGACACGGCCGCGCCCGAGCCCGCGCCCGCCCCGCCGCCGCCGACGCTGACCAGCGCCGACTGCGGATTGTCAGTCTGGCCGCTGACGGTGGCGATGACCACGAAGTTCATCCCGGCGTTACCGCCGCCGCCGCCGATCGACTGGGCGATCAGGCCTTCCGAGTTGTCGCCGAAGGTGCGCAGCAGCGACGGAGACGCCGCCCCGCCAGCCGCATAGCCGCGGACGACGTCGACCAGACCCGCGTGCCCGCCCGATCCACCAGACCCGCCCACGCCGACCGCGACGGGGTTGCCGAAGGGCGAAATGGCGCCGGTGGCGTTCAGGCCGCCCACGCCGCCGCCGCCGCCGATGGACTGGACCAGAATGCCCGCGCCGCCGCCGGTGAACTCGGCCGCCTGCAGCGTCGGCGTTCCGCCGCCCGAGGGGGTGACGAACCGGCCACCGACGATGACGGCGCCGGTGCTGTCCAGGCTGACGTCGCCGGCGTCCGCGCCGTCGCCGCCCGAACCGCCCACGCCCACCGCCAGATTGTAGCCCTGGGCCCGCGACGTCGATCCGCCCAGGTTCAGTCCCGCCGAGACGTTCAGCCCGCCCGAGCCGCCGCCGCCGGCGACGCTCTGGGCCAGGATGCCGATCGAATCCACGCCGTCGACCAGGATCGTGCCGTTGTGGTCGACATCGACGTCGCCGCTGATGTTGCCCGCGCCGCCGAAGCCTCCGAGGCCGAAGGTGATCGTCGGCTCGGACGTATCCAGGTCCGCCGTCACGCTGCCGGAGATGTTGATCCCGCCGGAGCCGCCGCCGCCGCCGATCGACTGGGCCGACAGACCGCGCGAGCGCGCGCCGGACGCCAGCAGGTCCGCGTCCACGTCGACGGTGACGTCGCCGGCCGTGCCGCCGCCGCCGCCGAAGCCGCCGATGCCGACCGTCAGAACGCCGTCCAGCGCCACGGTGCCGGAGACGTTCAGGCCCCCGGCGCCGCCGCCGCCGCCGATCGACTGGGCGATGACCGCCGAGGCGTCGTCGCCCGTGCCCTGGACCACCACGCGATCCGTTCCCGGCGCGCCGATGCCGACCGTGACGTTGCCGGCGTTTCCGCCCAGGCCGCCGAAACCGCCGATGCCGATGGTGGCCGCGCGGGCCGCCTGTCCGCCCGGCGAGGTCAGGGCGATGTTGCCGCTGATGTTGATGCCGCCGTTGCCGCCGCCGCCGCCGATCGACTGGGCGATGACGCCGTTCGATCCGTTGAGCTGCTCCCGATAACCCGGGATCTCATAGGTGGCGGTTTCGCCGCCCGGCAGGGTCACGGTCACCGTCTCGGCGTCCGTCGTCACGTTGGGGCCCGCGCCGGTGGCGAAGACGTTGCCGGTGATGTCGGCGAACACGTCGCCCGCATCGCCGCCGCCGCCGCCGAAGCCGCCCAGGCCGATGCCCACGCCGCCGACCTGGCCGCTGGTGCTGGCCGAGATGTTGCCGGTGACGTTGAGGCCGCCCGAGCCGCCACCGCCCGCGAGGCTCTGCACGCGGATGCCGTCGGAGTTCGCGCCCGAGGCGAAGGTGTCGCCGACCCGCGTCAGCGTCGCGTCGCCGGAGTTCCCGCCGCCGCCGCCGAAGCCGCCCACCCCGATGCCCAGGGTGCCGGACGTGCCCGTCGAGAAGCTGAGCGAGCCCGTGACGTTGAAGCCGCCGTTGCCGCCGCCGCCGCCCAGCGACTGGACCACCACGGCGTCCGAATCGACGCCGGTCGTCACGTATTCGCCGGTGATCGTGCCGGTGGCCGATCCGGCGTCGCCGCCGCCGCCGCCGAAGCCGCCGACGCCCAGACCCACGCCCACGGCGGCGTTGTTGCCGACCGACAGGGCGATGGAGCCCGTGACGTTGAAGCCCCCCGAGCCGCCCGAGCCGCCGAGGCTCTGCAGCATGGTCCCAAACGCGCCGTCACCGACCGTGATCACGTCGCCCGTCAGCACGCCGGTCACATCGCCCGCGTTGCCGCCCAGGCCGCCGAACCCGCCCAGGCCGAAGCCCAGCGAGCCGTTGATGCCCATGCCCGCGCTGACGACGCCGGTGACGTTGAAGCCGCCCGAGCCGCCGCCGCCGCCCACCGACTGGAACAGGGCGCCATGCGACTGGTCGCCCACGGTGCGGATGGTTCCGTTGACAGAGGCGTTGACGGTCGAGGCGTTGCCGCCGTCGCCGCCGAAGCCGCCCACGCCGATGCCGAGCGTGCCGGCCCCGCCGCCGCTGCCGACCGTGGCGGTGATGCCGCCGGTGACGTTGAAGCCGCCGTTGCCGCCGCCGCCGCCGATCGACTGATAGGTCACGCCGCCGGAACGGTCGCCGTCCGTGAAGACGTCGCCGGTCAGGCCGCCGCTGACCGCGCCCGCGTCGCCGCCGCCGCCGCCGAAGCCGCCGACGCCGACCAGGATGTTGCCCGATCCGGTCTGGGCTCCGGAAATGCCGCCGGTGACGTTGAAGCCGCCGTTGCCGCCGCCGCCGCCGACCGACTGGACCAACAGCGCCGCCGAGTCGTCGCCCAGGGTGACCAGGTCGCCGGTCACGGTCCCGCTGGCGGACCCGCCATGACCGCCGTCGCCGCCGCCGCCGCCCACACCGACGCCGATGTTGCCGGACGCCGTCTGGGCGCCGGAAATGCCGCCCGCGACCGTGAAGCCGCCGTTGCCGCCGCCGCCGCCGACCGACTGCGCCAGCACGCCGCGCGCGCTGTTGCCGAGCGTCGTGACGTCGCCGGTCTGGGTCAGGGCCACCGCGCCGGCGTCGCCGCCGCCGCCGCCCGTGCCGCCGACCGACACCGAGACCGTGCCCGCCGCGGTCTGGGCGCCCGAGATCGAGCCCGCCACCGCGAAGCCGCCGGTTCCGCCGCCGCCGCCGACCGACTGGGCCAGGACCCCGTCGCTGAGGTCTCCCAGCGTCAGGACGTCGCCGTCGACGGTCAGGGTCGTCGCCCCGCCGTGACCGCCGTCGCCCCCGGACCCGCCGACCCCGACGGAGACCGCGCCCGCGGCCGTGCCGGCTCCGCTGATCGAGCCGGCCACGGTGAAGCCGCCGGAGCCGCCGCCGCCGCCCAGGGACTGGGCCACGATGGCCGACGAGGCCGTGCCTTCCGTCAGGACGTCGCCTGTCACAGACGCGGTGACGATTCCGGCGTCGCCGCCGCCGCCGCCGGACCCGCCGACGCCGATGGAAACCGCCCCGGCGCCCGTCCCGGCGCCTCCGATCGATCCGCCGACCGAGAAGCCGCCGGACCCGCCGCCGCCGCCGACCGACTGGGCCAGGAAACCGCCAGCGCGGTCGCCGCGCGTGCGGATGTCGCGGGCGAAGGCCGTCACGGCCCCGCCGTCGCCGCCGTCGCCGCCCGTTCCTCCGACGCCGATGCCGATGGCGCCCGCGCCGGTGCCCGATCCGGCGATGGAGCCGCCCACGGCGAAGCCGCCGTTGCCGCCGCCGCCGCCCAGGGACTGGATCACCACGCCGGAGGAGCCGTCTCCCTCGGTGTAGACGTCGCCCTCGGCCTCGCCTCTCACGACGCCGCCGTTGCCGCCGCCGCCCGCGAAGCCGCCGACGCCGACGCCCGCGCCGCCCGCGGCCGTGCCCGAGCCCGCGATCGATCCGGACACCGAGAAAGCCCCGTTGCCGCCGCCGCCGCCGACCGACTGGACCAGCAGGCCCGTCGACAGGTCGCCCAGGGTGGTGATGTCGCCGCCGGCGCTGCCGTCGACCGATCCGCCGTCGCCCGCGTCGGCCCCGAAGCCGCCCACGCCGACCGAGACCGCGCCCGCGGCCGTGCCGGCCCCGGCGATGCTGCCCGCCACGGCGAAGCCGCCGTTGCCGCCGCCGCCGCCCATCGACTGGACCACCACAGCGGTCGAGCGATCGCCCTCGGTGCGCACATCGCCGCCGACGCGGCCGGTCACCGACCCGCCGTCGCCGCCGCCGCCGCCGGTGCCGCCGACGCCGACCGCGACGCTGCCCGAGGCGCCGCCCGAGCCCGATACGGCGCCCGTGACGTTGAAACCGCCGTTGCCGCCGCCGCCGCCGACCGACTGGATCAGGGCGCCGAGCGAATCGTCGCCGCGAGTCAGAATCATCCCGTCGAACAGGGCGTTGACCGTGTTGCCGACCCCGCCGTCGCCGCCGAAGCCGCCCACGCCGACCGACACCGCGCCGGACGCGCCGCCGGCGCCCGCGCCGGACAGGGCGATGGAGAAGCCGCCGTTGCCGCCGCCGCCGCCCACCGACTGGGCGATGAAGCCGCTGGAGAAATCGCCGTCCGTCTGGATGGCGCCGCCGGAATCGACGGTCACCAGACCGCCGTCCCCGCCCGCGCCGCCCTCGCCGCCGATGCCCACCGCCAGGGCGCCCGAGACGGTCTCCCCGCCTGAGAAGGCGAAAGACAGGGCGAAGCCGCCGTTGCCGCCGCCGCCGCCGATCGACTGGGCGAAATAGCCGTCCGAGAAGTCGCCGGTGGTCAGGACGCTCAGGTCGCCGGTCCCGTTGACCGTGCCGCCGTCGCCGCCCGCGCCGCCTTGGCCGCCCACGGCGATGCTGACGCCGACCGCGTAGCCGACGGACAGCTGGCCCGCGAGGCCGCCGTTGCCGCCGCCGCCGCCGACCGACTGCAGATAGACGCCCCGCGCCCGGTCGCCCGAGGTCTGGATGAAGGGATCGATCAGGCTGGTGCCGCCGCCGGGGATCGAGACGCTCTGCTGCGTCAGGTTCAGGGTGGCGTTGCCGCCCGCGCTGCCGATGCCGCCCGAGCCCCCGATGGCCACGCCGGCGAAGGCGCTCACCGAGCCGGTGGCGCCGCCGTTGCCGCCGCCGCCGCCCACCGACTGGGCGAAGATGCCGTGCGCGTCATTGCCGCCCGTCAGGATCTGACCGGCGTGGTTGACCGTCACAGCGCCGCCGGGCCCGCCGCCGCCGCCCGAGCCGCCGATGGTCAGGAAGACGCCGCCCGTAGTGCCGCCATCGCCGCCGCCGCCGCCGACCGACTGGGCCTGGATGCCGATGCCCTGATTGCCGGAGGTCTGGATCGAGCCTGAGTTTCCGACCGTGACCGCGCCGCCGGAACTGGCGGTGCCGCCGCTGCCGCCCACCACGATCAGGCCGCCGCCGTCTCCGCCGGACCCGCCGCCGCCGCCGATGGACTGGGCGAAGACCCCGCGCGCGGCCGCGCCGCTCGTCAGGATCAGGCCGCCGTTGCTGACGGTGACCGCGCCGCCGTTGCCGCCCGATCCGCCGGTGCCGCCGAGCGCGCCGAGGCCGCCGGACGTCGAGCCCGTGCCGCCGCCGCCGCCGACCGACTGGGCGAAAATGCCGTGACCCAGGATGCCGCCGGTCTGGATCTGTCCGCCCGCGAGCGTCGTGACGTTGACGGATCCGGCCCCGCCGGCACCGCCCCCGGACCCGCCGAGCGCCACCAGGCCGCCGCTCCCGGTCGCGTTGCCGCCCCCGCCGCCGATCGATTGGGCGAAGATGCCGCTGGCCGCCAGGCCCGTGACGGCGATGTTGGCGCCGGATGTGACCGATACGTTGCCGCCGAGCCCGCCGCTCGCGCCTTGCGAGCCGACCGCAAGCAGGCCTCCGGTGATGCCCCCGTTGCCGCCGCCGCCGCCGATCGACTGGGCGAAGACGCCGTGGGAGAACAGCCCGCCGGTCTGGATCGAGGACCCGCTCTCGGCAGTCGCCGACGCCGTGCCGCCGTTGCCGCCGGTGCCGCCCGAGGCGCCGAGCGCCACCAGGCTGACCTCCGTGCCGGCGTTGCCGCCGCCGCCGCCCACCGACTGGGCGAAGACGCCGTAAGAGAGGCCGCCGACCGTCTGGATGGATGACCCGGCGCGCGTGATCGCGGTGGCCGCGCCTCCGTTGCCCCCCGGCGCGCCGGAGTCCGAGAAGGTCAGAAGCCCGACGGAGTTGCCGGCGTCGCCGCCCAGGCCGCCGATGCTCTGCGCCGCGACCCCATGGGATCCCCCGCCGAACGTCAGGATGTCCCCATAGTTGTCGGCGATGGCCGTCCCGCCGCTGCCGCCCGCGTTGCCGGCTCCACCGGCTCCGAACAGGCCATAGCTCCCGCCGCCGCTGCCGGCGCCGCTGCCCAGGCTCTGGGCGAAGATGCCGTGCGCGCCGCGCCCCGTCGTGGTGATGTCCGTGTAGCTGATGATGCGGGCGAAGCCGCCAGAGCTGCCCTCGCCGCCTTCGCCTCCGGCCGAGAAGACGAAGCCGCTGCCGCCTTCGCCGCCCTGCCCGGCCCGGCTCTGCACCACGATGCCGTGGGAAGCGGCCCCGGAGGTCGCGATCGATCCGACGCGCGAGGTGATGTCGACCGTTCCGCCCGCGCCGCCGCGTCCGCCCCTGGCCCCGCTGGCGCCGAGGTAGCCGTCGCCGCCGTCGCCGCCTTCGCCGCCCTGGCTCACGTAAAGAATGCCCGGCAGGTTCGCCGACACGGTCGTGATGTTGCCGTGGCTGGCCGCCACCGTCAGGCTGATCGTCTCGCCGGTGTCGCCCGCGCCACCTGAGGACGCCGGAACGAACAGGGCCCCGTCGCTGCCCCCCGAGCCCCCGTCGGCCGTGCGGTAGACATAGATATAGTTGCTGTCACCCGATGCCGGGGGGAAGGGCGGCGTCGTCACAACCCCGCCTGGCCCTCCGCCCGGCGCCGTGGTCAGGGACTGCACCACATTGTAGAGGCGACCATCGGTGAAGACGACGGTGACGGGCAGGCCGGTCCCGGGGTTCAGGACGTTGGACGCGACGGTGACATTGACCGCCGGGTTCGCCGGATCTGGGAAGACGGATCCCGCAGCGGTCGAGGTCAGGATGAAAATGTTGCCCGTGGCCAACACGCCGTTGGGGAAAACCTCGAGCACCGTCAGGCCGACGCCGGTGACCGGGTTGATGACCGTGTCGCCGACCGCCACGCCGAGCGGCAGGTCCGCCACGATCGGTGCGAACTCGGCCGTCTGCGCCGCCGCCGCCAGCGGGGCGGACAGAACCACCCCGGCCGCCACCAGGCCGCCGATCTGAGCCAGGGTCTTGGTCAGGCGCTTGCGGACCAGGGGCTCGACGGTCTTGCCGCCCTTGCGTTCGGCGGTCGCCGACAGGGCCGCGTCCAGCCGTCCCAGGCTCTCGCGCAGCGCCTGCGCCGAAACGCCGTCCCGCTGTCCCAAGGCGGCCAGCAGATCGGCGACCTGCGCCCGGGCGGCGTCGCGTTCGGCGCGGGAAAGGCGACGCTCCTGCAGACCCTCGATCAGGTGATCGACAGCGACCCGAGCCGCATCGAGAGAACGCACAGTCTTGAATTGGGTCGCCATTTCGTCACTCCTCCACAACCTGAAAGGTGACGCCCGGCCCCTGGCTTCGGCGGAGAGACACCGTCTCTGGTCGCCGCAACCGCCTGTTCGCCCCCCAAACAGTTAATGACATGGGGCGATAAATGCGCTTTCGGGTCAAGCCACTTCTCGTTCCGGGCGAGCTTCCGGACGGCCCCGCGTTAACCTTTTGCTCCGTCTCCGGAGGGACCCCGGACCGCAACTGCCTGACCCGCCGCACAACTTTTGAGATATCGATGACCTGGACCGCAGCGATTTTTCGTTCGACCGTCGGCGGGCTGACAGGGCGGCGGTTCATGGCTAGAAGCGCGCCTCATGAGCGCCCCCCAGAAATCGCCCGCCGAACTCGCCGTCGAATGGGGTCTGGCCCCCAATGAGTATCAGGTGATCCTGGACCGGCTGGGCCGCGAGCCCAATCCGGTGGAGCTGGGCGTCTTCTCGGTCATGTGGTCCGAGCACTGCTCCTACAAGTCCTCGAAAATCCATCTGTCGAAGTTCCCGACCAAGGGCCCCCGCGTCATCTGCGGCCCGGGCGAGAACGCGGGCGTCATCGACATCGACGACGGGGACGCCTGCATCTTCAAGATGGAGAGCCACAACCACCCCAGCTTCATCGAACCCTATCAGGGCGCGGCGACGGGCGTGGGCGGCATCATGCGCGACGTCTTCACCATGGGCGCGCGGCCGGTCGCCCTGCTGAATGCGCTCCGGTTCGGCGACGTGGAGCACGAGAAGACCAAGCGTCTGGTCAAGGGCGTCGTCTCGGGCATCGGCGGCTATGGCAACTGCGTGGGCGTGCCGACCGTGGCTGGCGAGACCAACTTCCACCGGGGCTACAACGGCAACATCCTGGTCAACGCCATGTGCGTGGGCCTGGCCCGGGCCGACAGCATCTTCTACTCGGCCGCGCCCGGCGCGGGCATGTCGGTGGTCTATTTCGGCTCCAAGACCGGCCGCGACGGCATCCACGGCGCGACCATGTCTTCGGCCGAGTTCGACGACGAGTCCGAGGCCAAGCGTCCGACCGTTCAGGTCGGGGACCCCTTCGCCGAGAAGCTGCTGATCGAAGCGACGCTGGAGCTGATGGCGTCCGGCGCCGTCGCCGCCATCCAGGACATGGGCGCGGCGGGCCTGACCTCCTCTTCCGTCGAGATGGCCGGCAAGGGCGGCGTCGGCATCGAGCTGGACATGGACAAGGTGCCCCAGCGCGAAGAGGGCATGACCGCCTATGAGATGATGCTGTCCGAAAGCCAGGAGCGCATGCTGGCGGTGCTGAAGCCCGGCCGCGAGGAGGACGGCTACCGCATCTTCCAGAAGTGGGGCCTTGACGCCGCCGTCATCGGCCGCACCACCGACACCGGCCGTTTGGTGCTGAACCACCACGGCGAGGTCGTCTGCGACGTGCCGCTGGGGCCGCTGTTCGACGACGCGCCGCTCTACGACCGGCCCTGGGTCCAACCCGAGCTCCAGCCGCGCATCGCCCCCGCCGACGTGCCCGCGCCCGAGGTCTGGGAGGACGCGGTGTTGAAGGTCCTGACCTGCCCGGACATGGCGTCCAAGCGCTGGATCTGGGAACAGTACGACCGCCACGTCATGGCCGACACGCTGCAGGATTCCGCCACCGGCGCCGACGCCGGCGTGGTGCGGGTCCACGGCACCGACAAAGGCCTGGCGATGACCTCGGACGTCACGCCCCGCTACGTCCAGAACGACCCCTACGAGGGCGGCAAGCAGGCGGTGGCTGAGGCCTGGCGCAACCTGACGGCCGTAGGCGCGCGGCCCATCGCCATCACCGACAACCTGAACTTCGGCAATCCCCAGCGGCCCGAGATCATGGGCCAGATCGTGCGCGCCATCGACGGCATGGCCGAGGCCTGCCGCGCGCTGGACTTCCCGGTCGTGAGCGGGAACGTCAGCCTCTACAACGAGACCAACGGCGTCGCCATTCCGCCGACACCGACCGTGGGGGGCGTGGGCCTGCTGCCCAACTACGACGTGGTCGCGGGCTTCTCGACCATGGCCGAGGGCGACACGTTGGTCCTGATCGGCGAGACCGTGGGCGAACTCGGCGCCTCGATCTATCTGCGCGAAGTGCTGGGTCGCGAGGACGGGGCTCCGCCGCCGGTCGATCTGACGCTGGAGAAGAAGACCGGCGACTTCGTCCGGGCCGAGATCGAGGCCGGTCGCCTGACCTGCGTCCACGACCTGTCTGACGGCGGCCTGGTCGGAGCCGCTGCCGACATGGCGCTGGCCTCGGACACCGGCGTGGTGCTGGACGCGACCAGCGCGACCCATGCGCACATCCTCCTGTTCGGCGAGGATCAGGCCCGCTACCTCGTCGCCGTACCGGATGCGGAGGCTCTGATCGAGGCGGCGCGCGCGGCGGGGCTGCACGCCTCGGTCGTGGGCCACGCCAACGGCGACGCCTTCGCGTCGAAGGACCTGTTCAGCATCCCGCTGAAGCACCTGCGCGAGATTCACGAAGGATGGATGCCCCGATGGATCGAAGGCTGATCGCTCTCACGACGGTATCGCTGGGTCTGGCGCTCGCCGCCTGTGAGGGCGGCGGCGACCCGGTCCAGCAGGCCATGCGCGACGCCGCCACCGCCAACCAGAACGCCGCCTACGCCGAGAAGGCCGCCGGCGCGCACGCGGGCCACGGCGACGCAGGCACGCCCTCGACCGGCGACGCCGCCTTCGCCGAGGTCGAGGCGGAGATGCATCAGCGCATGGGCCAGGCTTCGGGCGCGACGCTCGACGAGGCCTACATCGCCAAGATGATCGAGCACCACCGCGGCGCCGTCGCCATGGCCCAAGTGGCTCTGGCGCAGTCCCAGGACCCCGAGATCCGCCGCATGGCCCAGGCCGTCGTCGACGCCCAAACCCGCGAGATCGCCGAGATGCGGACATGGAAGCCGGCCGCCCGCTGACGCGAACGGCCGGCTCTAGGCCCGGCTGGGAAACTCAGTTCAGCTCTGTGATGTAGAGCGTCGACGAACCCGCCTGGCCGACCGCCCCGACCCAGATGTCGTAGGTGCCGCTTATGGGACGCGCCCAGCGCAGGACGGGATCGAGCCCGTCAGAATCATCGACGCAGTACCACTCGCCGTCCGGCCCGTTGACGACCAGGCTGGTGTCCACGTCCGAGGCGACGGAGAAGGTCAGCGGCAGCGTCCCGGCGTCATAGGTGAACTCATAGTCCGGCGCGCTGGCGACCATGCCCACACAGGCGCCGCCCAGCGTCTGGGACGCATCGATGCCGCCGCCCGAATAGATGCTGACGGTGATCGGGTCTGGGGTGAAGCCGGAGCTCCGGCTGATCGAACCGGCGGTGCCCGACGCGCTCGGGTCCTGAGCCGAGGCGGCTGAAGCCGTGGCGGTCAGCGCCAGGGCGCAGACGATGGAAAGTCCCCGCATTCCGCGATTACGGATGCCCGACGGACCGGACGCCCTAAAGCGGCCTCCGGCGAGAGAACGAGATGTCATGATTGTCCCTCCATGGCGCAGCCCCCGCTGCGGCGGGCACCATGAACCCTCCGACCTTGGCCATACAAGTGCGTTGTTGGCTCCGGCGCGTCCGCGCGCCTGGCTTGGGCCCATGCCCGGGTCCAAGACGCCGCTGACAGGGCTTCGTCAACCGGGGTAAAGCCGGTCCGAAGGAGCGATGATGTCCCCGATCCCACCTCTGGACCTGGCCCAAGCCTCGTGACCCGCACGGCCATCGTCCTGCCGACCGGCTACCTGTTCCCGCAGGCGCGGCCGAACTCCATCGAGACGGTCGTGCGGACGCTGGCCCGAGCCAACCGCCGCGACGACCTGATGATCTTCGCCGACGCCGGCGCCGAGGACGTCGGCGACCTGCCGGTCACACGCATCCCCGCGCAGGGGAGCCGCTCCGGCCGACTCGCGGCCCTGATCACGGCGTTGCGGGCGTGGACTCCCGAGTTGATCGAAGCGCATCAGCATGTCCCGACCGGGTCGCGCCTGGCCCGCGCGTTTAAGGACACTCCGGTCGCGCTCTATCGCCACAACATGACGCCGCCGCCGAGGGGCTGGCTGAGCCGCTGGCGCTATCACCATCGCCTAGACCCCATAGCCGCCCACGTCTTCGTCAGCCAAACGGCGAGGCAGGATTTCCAGACCGACTACCCGGCTTTCGCCGCCCGCGCCCACGCCGTCCCCAATCCCGTCGACGCCGCCCCCTGGCGAGCCGATCCCGCCGATCGTGAGCCCCTGATCGTCTTCGCCGGCCGGGCGACACAGGAGAAGGGACTGGGCCTGCTCTGCGAGGCCTTGCCGCGCGTCCTCGGCTCGCGGCCCGGCTGGCGAGCCGAGCTGCTGCTGGCCGACTGGCGCATGCACCGGGCCTGGGCCGAGGGTCCGCTGCAGGCACTCGCGCCCGTCTCGGACCGGGTGACCGTGACCACCGACGCCCCGCTCGCCCGGGTCCGCGACGCCCTCCAGCGCGCTGCCATCGTGACCGTGCCCTCGATCTGGAAGGAGCCCTTCGGCCTCGCCGCGCTCGAGGCCCACGCCGCCGGCGCGGCCGTGATCTCGTCTGGCACGGGCGGCCTGCGCGAAGCCAGCGGGGATCACGCCCTCTATGTCGAGCCCCTGACCGCTGACAGCCTGACGGACGCCTTGCTCCTGCTGATCAACCAGCCCGAAAGACGCCTCGCCCTGGCCCGCGCCGGCCAGGACTTCGTCGCCGAGACCCACGGGCCGGACCGCCGCGCCGAGCAGTTGTCCACTCTGCGCGCCGCCATCGTCCAAAAAAGCGGGTGAGAGCTGTCACAAACCGCGTCTATTCAGCGCCATAAAGTCGACCCGGAGCGTTCCCGTGACCCTGATGTCCCTGTCCCGCCGTCACCTTCTGATCGGCTCCGCCGCCTTCGGGGCTACGGCCGGGACCAGCCGGCAGGCGCTGGCCCAAGCCGTGTTCGAGGACAACCCCTTCCAGCTCGGCGTGGCGGCCGGCGACCCCCTGCCCGACGGCTTTGTCATCTGGACGCGGCTGGCCCCCCGACCGCTGGAGCCCGACCACGGCATGCCGTCCCAGCCGATGGCGGTGAACTGGGAAGTCGCGACCGACGCGGGCTTCGGCACGATCGTGCGCTCGGGAGAGGCCATCGCGCGGCCAGAGCTGGGCCACGCCGTCCATGTCGAGGTCGGCGGGCTCGAGCCGGGCCGACCCTACTTCTACCGCTTCATCGCCGGCCGCGAGCGTTCGGGCGTCGGCCGCGCCAAGACCATGCCGGTCGCGGGCGCCGCACTGGACCGCGTGCGCTTCGGCATCGTCGGCTGCCAGGCCTATGAGGCCGGCTACTACACCGCCCACCGCAAGATCGCGGCCGAGGACCTCGACTTCATCTACTGCTACGGCGACTACATCTACGAGGGTCGCGGCAACCGCATCTACGGCTCGACCAGTCCGCAGGAGAACCTGCGGGTCCACGTTGGCGGCGAGGTCTACACCGTCACCGATTACCGGCAGCGCTATGCCCAATACAAGATGGACACGGACCTGCAGGCGAGCCACGCCTCGGCGGCCTGGTTCACCACCTGGGACGACCACGAGATCGACAACAACTGGGTCTCGGACATCGACCAGGACGGCACCGATCCGGCCGTGTTCGCCTTGCGTCAGGCCGCCGCCATGCAGGCCTACTACGAGCACATGCCGCTCCGGCGGTCCTCCTTCCCGCGCGGGTCCGCGATGCAGCTCTATCGCCGGGCGGTCTATGGCGACCTGCTGGATCTGAACCTGCTGGACACCCGCCAGTTCAGAACAGATCAGCCCTGCGGCGACCGCTTCAACACCACCTGCGACGGGATCAACGACCGGAACGCCCAGGTGCTGGGCGAGGCGCAGGAGGCCTGGCTGCTGAACAACCTCAACCGCTCCGAGGCGACCTGGAAGGCTCTGGCCCAGCAGATCATGGTCATGGACCTGGACCGCAATCCCGGCGAGGGCGTGGGCAACAACAACGACAGCTGGGCCGGCTACCGGGTGCCGCGCGAACGCCTGTTGCGCCACATCCGCGATCGCCGCATCGCCAACACCGTCGTCCTGACCGGCGACGAGCACCAGAACTATGCGGGCGAACTCTATATCGACGGCCGCAACCCCGAGGGCGAGCCGATCGCCACAGAGTTCGTCTCGACCTCGATCAGCTCCGGCGGCGACGGCCAGGACGCCCGCGCCGATCAGACCGAGTTCCTGGCCGCCAATCCCCAGCTGAAGTTCCGCAACAGCCAGCGCGGCTATGTCCTGTGCGACGTGACGCCGGACCGCTGGCAGACCGAGTTCAAGGTCCTGGACCAGATCCAGAACCGCAACGGGAACCTCTCCACGCGTCAGACGATGGTGGTCGAGCGGGGCAGCGCGCGGCTGCAGACCGCCTGAGCGGAGAAGACCCATGGCCTATGTCGACGGCTTCGTGCTGGCGGTGACGAAGGATCGGCTGGACGACTATCGCCAGATCGCCGCCGACGCCGCCGCCATCTGGAAGGAATACGGCGCGATCCGCACGGTCGAGGCGGTCGCCGACGACGCGCCCTACGGCGAGCTGACGTCCTTTCCCCGCGCCGTTCAGGCGAGCGAGGACGAGATCGTGATCTTCTCGTGGATCGAATACCCGGACAAGGCGACGCGCGACGCCTGCAACGAGAAGGTCATGGCCGATCCGCGCATGAAGATGCCGTCGGAAGGCGTCATCAACGGCAAGACCATGATCTTCGGCGGTTTCGTTCCGTTCGTCGATAGCGCCGACTGAGCGTCAGGCCGCCACTGGCACACTCTGGCTCAGACGCCCGCCCACGCGGATCGGCTCGATCCGCGTCGCCAGACCCGTGCGGTCGTCCGTCTCGACATAGACCCCGCAGATCGTCGCCGGACCCGACGCCGGCGAATAGCGCCCTTGCGAAATCCGCGTCGTGAACCGCCGAAGCGGCTCTTCCTTCTCATTGCCGATGACGGAGTCGTAGTCGCAGCAGCCGCCCGCGTCGGTCTGATAGGCCGTGCCGCCCGGCAAGATCTGGGCGTCGGCGGTCGGCACGTGGGTGTGGGTGCCGATCACCAGACTGGCCCGCCCGTCGCAGAAGTGACCCATGGCCATCTTCTCGGACGTCGCCTCCGCGTGCATGTCGACGATCACGGCGTCGGCGACGGCCCCCAGCGGCGCGGCGTTCAGCTCGCGATCCACCGCGCTGAACGGATCGTCCATCGGATCCATGTGCACCCGGCCCAGCACATTGATCACCAGCACCGTCCTGCCGCTGTGCGTCTCGAAAAGATTGGCGCCTGCGCCCGGCGCATCCATCAGACGAGGATAGTTGACCGGCCGGATCAGGCGCGGCTCGCGCACGATGTAGGTCAGGGCCTCGCGCTGATCCCAGGAATGGTTGCCCAGCGTCAGGCAGTCGGCGCCGGCCATGAACAACTCGCGCGCCGTGTTCTCGGTGATGCCGAACCCGCCCGCCGCGTTCTCGGCGTTGATCACCACGAAGTCGAGCTTCAGGTCGCGCTTGAGCGCCGGCAGGTGGTCGGTCAGACCGTCGCGGCCGGACTTGCCGATCACGTCTCCAAAGAACGCCAGTCTCATGTCAGATATGGTCCAGGGGGGCCAGCCGGCCAGTCTTCACATCGCAGGCCATCGACCCGTTCGAACTCTCGCAGGTTTCCCGTCACCACGATCAGGCCGAGGCTGCGGGCGTGACCGGCGATGAGAATGTCGTTCGCCCCGATCATCCGGCCTCTGCGCCTAAGGTCTGCCTTTATGTCTGCCGCATGGTCAGCCGCCGCCGCGTCGAAGTCGAGGAGTTCGAGCCGGGCGAGCAGATCTTCGACCTCGGCCGCCTGTTCCACGGGCTGGCTGGATAACAAGGCACCGTTCATCAGTTCATGGCGGACGATGACGGACGTGAACAAGCGTCCGCCGAGCGGATTGAGCTGTCGGCTCAAACTGGGGGACCGATTGCGCATCAGGCGGATGCAGATGTCGGAATCGAGCAGATACACCTAGTCCAACGAGACAAAGCTGTCGTCGATGACGTCCTCGGCGATGCGAATGTCGATCCCCGGCCTGTCGAAGAAGTCATCCCAGAGGGCATCGACGGGCACCAGAAGCAGTCCCTTGCCTTGGGGGATAACGCGCAGCTCTTTCACGCCGTCCGGGAACGCGGCCGCTTTGGGCAGGCGCACGGCCTGGGACCGGTTGGAGGTGAAGACAGTCGCCTTGAGCGGGGCTTTGAAAGGCGCGTTCATGGTGGCACCTTCGAGCATCGGTCGGGATATGTCAATGCCATATCCTTAGTCTGTCCAGCGGAAGCCGCCCTCGGTCAGAACGCCATGCAGCGGCATGTCATGAGGTTCGAGCGGAAGGCGCTCGACCCTCTGGCCGGAATAGGCCAGGCCGATCCGGATCGCTTGGGGCATGGCCGCGAACGTCCGGTCGTAGTGCCCCCCGCCTTGTCCCAGACGACCGCCGTAATCGTCGAAGGCCAGGAGCGGGGTCAGGATCAGGTCGGGCTCCACAACCTCGGCCAAAAGCAGGGGCGCGGGACACCCGGCGGCATCGACCTCCAGCGGATCGCCCGGAGACCAGCGACGAAAGATCATCGGTGCCGAGCGGTCGATCACCACGGGCAGGCAAAGCGTTCGCCCCAGTGAAGCGAGGGCTTCCCCCAGCGGAGCCGGATCGAGCTCGGACCCCATCGCCCGGTAGACGGCGATGACCACCGCCTCGGGCAGGTCGTCAGCAAGCCGCGCGACGGCCTCCGCCGCCACGGCCCCGTTGCCGGCGAGAGATCGCCTGATCCGTCGCATCTCCGTGCGCAGGGCGACTTTATCGGAAGGGATCATCCGCCATCCGCGCTCAAGCAGCGAGCCGCCGCGCGGCGAGCGGTAGCGCACTTTCGAAGAGGGGTGGCGGCGCCATGAGAGCCGTGAAGGACGGTTTAAATCCTCTCGAGCCTGGGTAGCCAGGTGGGCTCCGTGTACCCGGCCCCACGGGGCCAGACAGGGACAGATCCCTTCGAGTGAATTAAGGCCGCGAGGATATGTTGCCTTCGACGTGAGCCACAGCTGACCCGCCGGGAGTCAAGATAAGCCGCCGGGAGCGGAGTTTCCAGAGCCGCCTACAGCCCCTGGGCGATCTTCTCGATCCGGGCGGCCACTGCGTTCAACGCCTCCGCCACGCCGGCGTCGGACGGCGGCGCAGCCGGCTGGACCACAGGCGCGGCTCCCGCAGACAGCCGGGCCTCATGCAGTTCATCGGCCAGCAGCAAGGCGCCCATCAGGAACAGCCTCAGGTCGCCGACCTGCCCCACCTCGGAAGCGACCTGCCGCACATTGGCGTCGAACTGCTTGGCCAGGATGCGAACCCGCTCCTCCTGGCCGTCGGCGCAGCCCACGGCGTAGGGGCGACCGTTGATCTCGACGGTGACGGTGGCCATCAGGCGGCCTCGTCCGCTTCGGCGTCGGCCAGCGCCGCGCGCACGGCGTCTGCGGCGCGGGCCAGGGCCTCGGACGCCTCGCGCCCGGCGGCTTCCAGCACGGCGATCCGGTCCGCGTCCTGGCCGCTCGAGGAGGGCGGCGGGGGCAGGGCGAACAGGTCGTCGTCTGGCACGACGGGCGCCAGCTTCAGCTCGTGGATCCTGCGTTCCAGCGTATTCAGCGCGCGGTCGAGACGGTCGCGGGCGGCGGTGGTGGCGTCGGCCATCGGTCGCTTCCTCCAGATTTCGTATAGAACCCGCCACGGCCGCGCGGTAAAGCGGCGCCGCCTCCCTTTTTCCGCCTCCCGACGAAAGTTCCGCCCGTGGCCGAGTCCCAAACCGCCCCTGAAAAGGCTTCCCTCAAGCAGATGGCCGACGCCATCCGGGTGCTCGCCATGGACGGCGTGGAGAAGGCCGCCAGCGGCCACCCGGGCATGCCGATGGGCATGGCCGACGTGGCGACGGTCCTGTTTTCCCGCTTCCTGAAGTTCGATGCGAGCCGCCCCGACTGGGCCGACCGCGACCGCTTCATCCTGTCGGCCGGCCACGGTTCGATGCTGATCTACGCCCTGCTGCACCTGACCGGCTACAAGGCCGCGACCAAGGAGCAGCTGTCGAACTTCCGGCAGTGGGGATCGAAGACCGCCGGCCACCCGGAGTACGGCCACATGCCGGGCGTCGAGACGACGACGGGCCCCCTGGGCCAGGGCCTGGCCAACGCCGTCGGCTTCGCCATGGCCGAGCGGCACTTGGCCGCCCGCTTCGGCGAGGACCTGGTCGACCACCGCACCTGGGTCATCGCCGGCGACGGCTGCCTGATGGAGGGCGTCAGCCAGGAAGCCATCGCGCTCGCGGGCCGCTACAAGCTGAACAAGCTGACGGTGCTGTGGGACGACAACGCCATCACCATCGACGGCGCGGTCAGCCTGTCGGACGCTACCGACCAGAAAGGCCGCTTCAAGGCTGCCGGCTGGGCGGTCAAGGCCATCGACGGCCATGACCCCAAGGCCATCAAGGCCGCCCTGCAATGGGCGACCCGTCAGGACAAGCCGACCCTGATCGCCTGCAAGACCAAGATCGGCCGCGGCGCCGCCACCATGGAAGGCAGCCACAAGACCCACGGCGCGGCTCTGGGCGCGGCCGAGGTCGCCGCCACCCGTCTGGGCCTGTCCTGGACCCACGATCCCTTCGAACTGCCCGAGAGCATCGAGAAGGCCTGGCGCAAGGTCGGCAAGCGCGGCGCCAAGGCGCGCAAGGCCTGGGAGGCCAAGCTGGCCGCTTCGCCCCAGGCCAAGGACTTCACACGCGCCATGGCCGGCGACCTGCCGGAACGCGCCTTCGACGGCCTGAACGCCGGCATCGCCCAGCTGATCGCCGACAAGCCCGCCCAGGCCACGCGCCAGGCCTCGGGCGCCGCGCTTGAGGCCGTCTTCGGCGCCGTGCCGGAGCTGATCGGCGGCTCGGCCGACCTGACCGGATCGAACAACACCTTCGTCAAGGGCACGCCGATCTTCGACGCCCCGACCTATGAGGGTCGCTACGTCAACTGGGGCATCCGCGAGCACGGCATGGCCGCGGCCATGAACGGCATGGCCCTGCACGGCGGCGTCATCCCCTACGGCGGCACCTTCATGGTGTTCTCGGACTACAGCCGTCCGTCGATCCGGCTGGCGGCGCTGATGGGCATCCGCGTCATCCATGTCCTGACCCACGACTCGATCGGCCTGGGCGAAGACGGCCCGACGCACCAGCCGGTCGAGCATCTGGCGGCCCTTCGCGGCATCCCGAACCTGATGGTCTTCCGCCCCGCCGACACGGTCGAGGCCTTCGAGTGCTGGCAGCTGGCGCTGGAGGCGAAGACGACGCCGTCCGCGCTCGCCCTGTCGCGCCAGAAGACAGCGGCGGTGCGCACCACGCCCTCGGACGAGAACCTGTCGGCGCGCGGCGCCTATGAGCTGAAGGCCGCGTCCGGCGAGGCGAAGGCCACCCTGTTCGCCACCGGCACCGAGGTGCCGATCGCGCTGAAGGCCGCCGAGACGCTGGACGCCCAGGGCACGCCGACCCGCGTCGTCTCCGTCCCCTGCTTCGAGCTGTTCGAGAGGCAGGACGCCGCCTATCAGGCCTCGGTGCTGGGTCGCGGCACGGTCCGCGTCGCCGTCGAGGCCGCGATCCAGCAGGGCTGGGAGCGCTTCATCGGCGAGGACGGCGGCTTCGTCGGCATGACCGGCTTCGGCGCCTCCGCCCCCGCCGAGGTCCTCTACCGCGAGTTCGGGATCACCGCCGAGGCCGTGGTCGCGGCGGTCAAGGCGCGGCTCTGAAGATGCGGCTCGCGGCGCTGATCTTCGCGGTCGCCGCCCTGCTCGGGGTCGTCCCGGCCTCGGCCCAGACGCCCGAGCCGACGCCCATCGTCATCGGCCAGTCCTACGCCCTGCCGTCGGCGGTCATGGGCCAGCCGCGCGAGATCAACGTCTGGCTGCCGCCCGGCCACGGCGAGGACGGCCGACGTTATCCGGTGCTCTATGTGCTGGACGGCGGTCAGGCCCAGGACTTCCACCACATCAGCGGCCTGGCCCAGCTCGGCACCGTCAACGGCTCGACCCGCGACGTGATCGTCGTCGGCGTGGCCTCCGTGGATCGCAGGAACGAACTGGCCCTGCGCTCGTCCAATCCGGACCTGATCGCCCAGTACCCGACCCAGGGCGACTCCGCCCGCTTCCGCCGCTTCCTGGCCGACGAGGTCATCCCCTTCGTGGAGACGACCTTCGCCACCGACGACACGTCGGTCCTGATGGGCGAGTCGCTCGCCGGCCTGTTCGTGGTCGAGACCGCGCTGAAGACCCCAGCCCTGTTCGACGCCTACGTCGCCATCAGCCCCAGCCTGTGGTGGGACGACGGGGAACTGGCCGGTCAGGCCGCGACCCTGCTGGCGGCCCATCCACCGGGTCCGCGCACCCTCATGCTCAGCATCGCCGACGAGGGCGGGCAGATGCAGGCGGCGATGGACGTCTTGGTGGCGGCGCTGCGGTCGTCGGTGCCGGCCGACCTGACATGGACCTACGACCCGCGCCCGGACGAAAGCCACGCCACCATCTATCACGGCGCGGCGCTGGACGCCTTTCGCGCCCTGTTTCCCTATCCGTCCGAGCCCTGAACGCCCGCGCCGTCAGGCGTCGCCTCTGGCGAAACGACGTTTGACGAGGCACTCTCTCCGCATCACCGGGGGAGATCGAAATGACCAGAGTGAACGCATGGATTGCGATGGCCGGTGCGGCCGCCGCCCTGTTGCTGGCCGCCTGCTCGCAAACCGAGGGCGAAGCCAAGGCTGACGGCGAAGCCGCCGCTGCTGCTTCCGGTGGCGCCGTCGCCTTCGAGACGCGGCCCGACATCCGCGAGGGCGTTCAGGCACTGCCCCGCCTGACGGGCGACACGCCGGCGATCGCCGCGATCAACGCCGACCTCGACCGTATCGACGCCGACACCGCCGGATGCGACGGCCCCGGGACCTTCACGCGCACCGCCACCCTGCCGATGACCGGTCCGGGCTTCTTCACCGTCATGCTGAGCGACGAACTCTTCTGCGAGGGAACCGCCCGACCCAGCATCGGCTTCACCGCCATCACCTACGACCTGTCGACGGGACAGCGCGTGGACTGGAGCACGGCGGCCCCAGGCCTGCGCGCCACCCGGTCCAGCGCCGAGGGCATGCCGGCCAGCTACGCGCCCACCCTGACATCGGAAAATCTGGCGGAATGGTATGCGCGCGAGATGCTGGCTTCGACGAACGCCGAATGGCTGGAACAATGCCGCGACCGGTTCACCGAGGAGATGCTCGCCGACGACGGCTTCAAGGTCTGGCTGGACGCGAGGAGCGGCGGCCTCGCGGTATCCGCCGACTTCCCCCATGTCGTCATGGCCTGCGCCGAGACCGCGACGATGACCGAGGAAGAGATGCGCCGCTTCGGCGTGACGCCCGCCGTCATCGAGGCCGTGACGACCGCCCAGACCGCAGGAAACTTCGCGCCCAAGGGCTAGGCCGCGCCTTTTCGGATGCGGATCGAGACGCGGGATTGTAGGTCGAGGCGATGACCCACTCTCCCCGCCTCGGCACGCCCCTGTCGCCCTCCGCCGTCGGCGTCATGCTTCTGGGCGGCGGCGAGCTCGGCAAGGAGGTCGTGATCGAACTCCAGCGGCTGGGCGTGGAGACCGTCGTCGTCGACCGCTACGCCGACGCGCCCGCCATGCAGGTCGCCCACCGCAGTCACGTCGTGACCATGACCGACGCGGCGGCCTTGCGCGCCGTCATCGCCGCCGAGCGCCCGCACCTGATCGTGCCCGAGATCGAGGCCATCGCCACCGAGGTCCTGGCCGAGGTCGAGGCCGCCGGTACGACCGTCATTCCCACTGCACGCGCGACCCAGCTGACCATGAACCGCGAGGGCATCCGCCGCCTCGCCGCCGAGGAGCTCGGTCTGCCGACCAGCCCCTACGCCTTCGCCGGTTCGGCGCTCGAACTCGCCGAGGCCGCCCACCGGATCGGCCTGCCCGTCTTCGTCAAGCCGGTGATGTCCTCATCCGGCAAGGGCCAGTCGATGATCGACGCCCTGGAGGACGCGCCCAACGCCTGGGCCTACGCCCAAAACGCCGGGCGGGTCGAGACCGCCCGAGTCATCGTCGAGGGCCGCATCGACTTCGATTTCGAGATCACCCTCCTGACCGTCCGCTCGGTCCGGGACGGACGGATCGTCACCGACTTCTGCGCCCCCATCGGCCACCGCCAGGTCCAGGGCGACTACGTGGAGAGCTGGCAGCCCCAGGCAATGAGCCCCGCCGGCCTCGCTACAGCTCAGGACATCGCCGCCAAAGTCACCGGCGCGCTCGGAGGCCTCGGCGTCTTCGGCGTCGAGCTGTTCGTTAAGGGGGATCAGGTCTGGTTCTCGGAGGTCTCACCCCGCCCGCACGACACCGGCCTGGTGACGCTGGCGACCCAGATGATGAGCGAGTTCGCGCTCCACGCCCGCGCCATCCTGGGCCTGCCCGTCGATGTCTCCCAGCGCGAGATAGGCGCCAGCGCCGTGATCTACGGCGGCATGGATGCGACGGGCATCGCCTTCGACGGCGTCGCCGACGCCCTTTCGGTTCCGTCCGCGGACCTGCGCCTGTTCGGCAAGCCCGAGGCCTTCGAACGCCGCCGCATGGGCGTGGCCCTGGCGCGCGGCGCATCCGTCGAAGAGGCCCGCGAACGGGCGCGGGACGCCGCCGGCCGCGTCCGACCGGTCAGGGCCTGAGGCTCACAGTCCCTGCGCCATTTCCGCGACCGGCGCGCCGCCTGAGGGCGCGCGGGCCTGCTCCTGCCGGTTCAGCGCGTCGAGCGCCGCATCCAGCACCGGATCCCGTCCCGCGCGGCGATCCTCGACGGTGCGCGCCACGACCACGTCCGGGGTCACGCCCCTCTTTTCCAGCCGCACGCCGCCCGAGGTGATGTAGTCCGCCCGGCTGAGGGTCAGACGCCCCCCGTCCGGCAGCACCGTGTCCTGGGAGATCAGCACCGATCCCGCCGTATGCTCGCCCACGACGATCGCCCGTCCTGCCTCCTGCAATGCCGCGGGCGTCAGCTCGGCCGCGCTGCGGCTCGCGCCGTCCACCAGCAGCGCCACGTCGTGCGGCGCCGGCTGCTCCAGATCGCCGCATCCCGGCATGACCGTCAGCGTCACCGGCCGTCCGCCCCGCGCGATGCGCGTGGCCCAGGGCTGACGCGCCGGCAGGAAGCACGACAGGGTCGCGTCCGCCTCCAGCAGCAGACCACCGGGGTTGCCGCGCAGGTCGATCACCACATCGGTCTCGGCCGGAATCTCCGCCAGCCGGTCGCCCAGCCAGCGACCCAGCCCCGCCTCGAAACCCTCGACGCGCAGCACCACGGCCCCCGGCCGCGAGGCGTCGACGCTGAACGCCGGCAACGGGTCCATCTCGCGCGGGATCAGGGTCACCTCGCGCGTCTCTCCGGCGCCGTCGAGAAAGGTCAGCCGCGTCGGCTTTCCCGCCTCGACGTCGAAATCCACGCCCCAGGACTGACCATCGACCGTCTGCAGCACCCAGCCGACCTCGATCCCGGCCTCTTCGGCGGGCGAGCCCGGCCGCACCGAGTCGATCCGCCAGGCGTCGGCGTCCACGCGCGCCAGCATCACGCCCATCACCGCGCGCCGCGTCCGCGCCTGATCCTGACGGCGCGCCTGGGCCGGAGAGATCGCGCCCGCATGATCGTCGTCCAGCAGGTCGAGCATCTGGCCCAGGCTGCGATAAAGCGCCCGGTCATCGACGGCCGCCAGCGCCTGAGGCCGGTAGGTCTCGCGCGCGGCGCGCCAGTCCACGCCATGCAGATGCGGATCGTAGTATCGCCGCCGGACCGTGTCCCAGACCGTGTCGAAGACCCGGGCGTTCATCCGCGCCCGCTCGCGATCCGGAGCCGCGACGGTGGGCGCGTCCGCATGGACCGCGGGCTCGGGGCTCCGCGCCGCGGCCGGCGCGGCGGCCAGCGCGAGCGTCATCGTCGCCACCACCGTGGCGAAAAGGCGCGTCGAGTGTTCGCTGCCGGCGAGGGTCATCCACATCAGCCTAGAACGCGACGAACCCGTCACTCAAGTCACGATACCGAAGCCGTTTCCGCGCGGGACGAGACCGCCCTCAGTCCTCGCCCTCGGGACCGCCGCGCTCGCCGTCCTCCAGGGCGCCGTCCCGGTCGGCGTCCATGCGCAGGAAGGCCTCGCGCAGGGGCGCCACGAACTCGTCTTCCGTGACCCGGCCGTCGTCATTGGCGTCCATGTCGCCGTGACCGTCGGGCCCGCCGAAGCGACGGATCTCGATCCGGCGCTCGCCCGGCCCGTGCGCCTCGACATCGCCGCCCGGCCCGCCCCGGCGCATGACGAAGACCTCGCGATCGCCGCCGCCGGGGCCGCCGTGGAACATCATCACGTCGCCGGGACCGTGTCCGCCGCGACCGCCGAACATTCGCACGCCCGGTCCGCCGCGCCGCATCTCCAGCACCACAGGCCCGTCGTGGCCTTCGGCGTCGCCGTTATGCGACCGAAGCTCCTCGGCCGACAGTCGGCCGTCGTCATCGGCGTCGATGCGGTCAAAGGCGTTCGACAGAGGCGCGGTGAACTCCTCCCGCGTCACGAAGCCGTCCTCGTCGGCGTCGAGCCGACCGGGGCCATCGGGACCGCCCACATTGACGATGCGAACCTCCGAGCGGGTCTCGACGCGCGGCTCGGCGTCCTGGCCCATCGGCAGGGCGGCGAGCGCGGCGATCAGGGCGATGCTGGAAATGGACATGGAGCTCCCTCAGTCTGTTGTTGCGGCCTTTCGATCATGCGTCTCTTGCACTCATGTTTCAGACCGCACCCGGAATGTTTCATCGTTGAAATGACGCCGCCGCGTCCGCGAGGGCATAAGGGCCTCATGACCGAGCCATCCGCCCGCATCCTCGTCGTCGATGACGACCCCGGCATCCGGGAAGTGCTGTGCGACTACCTTGGCCAGCACGGCTATCTCGCCGCCGGCGCCGCCTCGGCCGAGGAGATGGATCGCGCGCTCGCCGCCCGCCCGGTCGATCTGATCGTGCTGGACCTGATGATGCCGGGCGAGGACGGACTGTCGGTCGTGCGCCGTCTTGGCGGGACCCCGCCCGTCGTCATGCTGTCGGCCATGGGCGAGGACACCGACCGCATCGTAGGCCTTGAGCTCGGCGCCGACGACTATCTGGCCAAGCCCTGCAATCCGCGCGAACTGCTGGCGCGGGTCCGCGCCGTCCTGCGCCGCCCGCGCGAGGACGAGGCCCCGGCCGGCGCCGCTCTGGAGTTCGACGGCTGGCGTCTGGATCTGGTGCGGCGCGAGCTGCGCCGGCCGGACGGGCAGGCCGTGACGCTATCGGCCGGAGAGTTCGGCCTCTTGCGCGCCTTCGCCGAACGTCCCGGCCGCATCCTGACCCGCGATCAGCTGCTGGAGGCCGCGCGCGGCTCCGACGCCGATGTCTTCGACCGCGCCATGGACGTCCAGATCAGCCGCCTCAGAAAGAAGCTCGACGACGGTTCAGGTCGGGAACTGATCGCCACCGTACGCGGCGAGGGCTACCGCTTCGACGCCCGCGTCAGGAAGGGCGTGATCCGCTGATGCGCCCGCTCGGCTCCATGTCCGTGCTGGTGCAGGTCGCCCTGCTGGCCGTGTTCGCGGTCGTTGCGTCCCAGGTCGTGGCTCTCGTTGTCGTCCTGACGGCCCCGCCGCCGCGCCCCGCCGGCTTCAGCGTCGCCGCCGCCGCCGAGGCCCTCGCCGGACGACCCGCCGAAACGGCCGACGGCCGCGACCTCAAGCGCCGTCTGTCCGACGCGCCCCCCGCCCCGGCCGGCCCGACCGGACCGATCGAGCGCGTCATCGCTCGGGGCCTCGCCGAGCGCCTGGACCTCCCGGTCGAAGCGGTCCAGGTCCGGCTCGCGCGCGCCGAAGCGTCCAGAGGCCTGCTGATGACACGGCGCGAGGTGCCGCCGCTCCCGGGACTTCCCGACCGGATCAGAACGGAAACCGCCCAGACCTTCGTCCTCAACAGCCGCGAACCGCAGGGTCCCGACCGGCAAGCCCTGCTCGAGGGGTTGAACGCCGCCCTGGCCAGACATCGGCCTCCGGGCGGCTCCCTGGACTCGGTCGAGATCATCACCACCGGCGACCGCCAGACGCGCTTCAGCGTCACCGCCGACCGCCTGACCTTCGCGCCCTTCTCGGCTTCCGCCCAGCTGCCCGACGGACGCTGGGCGACGGTCGAGCCGCCGCGCGGCTGGATCGATCCCTGGCAGGCGCGGCTGCTGATGGCGCTCGCCATCACAGCGCTCATCCTGGCGCCCGTCGTCTGGCTGATGGCGCGCCGCCTGACCCGGCCGATCCGAGTCTTCGCCGCCGCCGCCGAACGGCTCGGGGCCGATCCGGACGCCGAGCCGCTCGCCCCGACCGGCCCGTCGGAGGTCCGCACCGCCATCTCGGCCTTCAACGACATGCAGGCCTCGATCCGCCAGCACATGCGCCAGCGGACCCAGACCATCGCCGCCATCGCCCACGACCTGCGCACCCCCCTCACCCGCCTGCGCTTCCGCGCCGAGCAGGCCCCCGAGGCTCTGCGCGACCGCATGGCCGCCGACGTCGAGGAGATGGACGCCCTGATCGCCCAGGCCATGGCCTTCGTGCGTGGGGAACAGCAGGCCGAACGCCGAGAGTCCCTGGACCTCGCCGTCCTCGCCGCCGATTGCGTCCAGGGCTTCGCCGAGACCGGCGCTTCTGTCCGCTTCATCGGAGATGCCGCCCTTCCCGTGCTCGGCGACCCCGCCGGCCTGCGTCGAGCCCTGGCCAACCTCATCGACAACGCCGTGAAATTCGCCGGCGACGCCGAGATCACGGCGACCCGCGAAGCCGATCGCGCCGTCGTCGCCGTCTCCGACCGGGGCCCCGGCCTGCCCGACGACGAGCTGGAAGTCGCTTTCGAGCCGTTTCAGCGCGGCGAACGCTCCCGCAACCGCCAGACGGGCGGCGCGGGTCTCGGCCTGGCTGTGGCGCGTCAGGCCGCGCGCGCGGCGGGCGGCGACGTCATCCTGTCCAACCGGCCGGGCGGCGGTCTGGAAGCCCGGCTGAGCCTGCCGCTGCGGACCTGAGCATCAGGCGATCCGGCGGCCCTCGAGCGCGGCCAGCGTCAGGGGCGGCCGGTTCGGCGCGCCGACGCCCACCGACAGCCGCGCCGTCAGCGGCCCGACCGCCTCGCGCCGTCGCTCCTGCGGCTCCACGGGCTGATACAGGCCAAGCAGCCGGTCCGTGCGGCCGTCCGGCGTCCTCAGGGGCGCAACGACGATCTCCAGGACGCCCCTCAGCCGCGCCGCCTCGGCCACCACGACGACGGGCCGCGCCTCGCGCACAGTCTGGACGATGGCGGCCTGGACCATCGGACGACTCTGGGGCGACCACAGGTCCAGCCAGGCCGCGCCGCGCAGCGGCCGCCCGTGCAGGGTCTCGATCCAGCCGCCGGCCAGACGCAGCTCGGCCCCGTCCGCCATCCGGTCCGCGCTGAACAGATGCGGCACCAGCCCGCCGAACGTCAGCGGCTCCAGATCGGCGCGCGACGGCAGGCCGCCGACCCTCGGCAGGGCCGCCCAGCGGTCGATCAGGGTCTGTGTGCCGCTATGGAACACCGGGCTCGCCTCCGCCCGGCGCGCCGCAAGCCCCGCGCCTCATCGTGAATCGCTCGGAAACGGAAACGAAAGACCTTTGCCGCCAGATGTCAGGCTGGATCGGCCCATGCGCGGGCCGCGTGACGCTTTTCAGGAGCCCAGCCCATGCGGGTGCGGATCAAGATCTGGTTGCCGGCCGTCGTGGGGGCCTTGGCCTTCCTCGCTCTGGCTGACACCGCCTCGGCCCAGTGCACCTCGGGCTGTCAGCCGCCCCCGCCGCCGCCGTCCTGCTGCGAGCCGCCTCCGCCCCCGCCGCCGCCTCCCCCGCCGCCGGCGTGCTGCGACAATCCCGACCGGCCCGAGTATCCGGGCGGCGACATCAATGTGAACGTCAACGTCAATGCGAACGCCAACGCCTCGGCGGCCGCGCGCGCCGGCATCAACGCCCGCGTCGGCGGCTACGGCAATGTCCGCTCGGGCGGCGGTGGTTCGGCCTACGTCAGCGTCGAACAGCCCTATCCGACCGTCATCCAGGGTCTGACCGTCGAGGCCGGCGCGGTCGCGCGCGTCATCCGCGTGCCCTATGAGGCTCGCCGCCGCTGGGAAAAGCGCGTGGTCATCCAGGCCTTCTGCATCGACGACCGCGGCAGCCCCCATCCCGCGTCCCAGGTCATCCCCGACCGCGATATCCACGACGGCTATGAGGGCGAACTCTATCGCTGCATCGCCGGCACGCGGCTGCAGATCACCTGGGCCGAGTGGTTCGGCCACGTGTCCTTCGACAGGGGCGAGAGCTTCTATTGCCAGAAGGGCGAGGCCCTGTGGCGCGACCGGTCCGGCGCCCTCACCTGCCGCCCCCAGACGCCCCAGCGCGAGTGCAACGAACGCTCCCTGCTCCGCCGCTATGGCGCCGGCGTGAAGGTCGTCACCTGGATCCGCGAGGAGATCTACACCGAGTACCGAGAAGAGACCGTCATGGAGCAGGGCGCGGCCATCACCGGGGCCAGCCTGATGCTCGACGGCGGCGTCGGCGGGCGGGTGTTCTGACCTGAACGCCGGACAACGGGCCGTTCAGCCTGCCAAAAGCGCCAAGCGACTAGATTGAGACCGTCGGTCATCGCCGGCGATCCTGAGTAGACTTGGCCCCGGAGCTCACGCCCCGGGGCCATTTTTCTTGTCTATTGAACGCTCGCGGCGACCACCGTGGCGCGCCAGGCCTTGGACGGGTCGAGATAGCGCTGCGCCAGGGCCTGGATGGTGGCCGGCGTCGCCGCCTCCAGATCGGCGATGTGGCCGGTGATCTCCGCCACCGCCGCCGGATCGGTGTCCACCTCGGAAAGCTGGGCGAGCCAGTATTCATTGCCGGCCTGGGCGCGACGCAAGGCCTCCACCATTGGGGCTCGCGCCCGGAGGAGTTCATCCTCTTCAATGGGCGTGTCGCGCAGTGACGCGGCCATGGCGTCAAGCTCGGTGAAGAAGGTTGTGCGGTTTTCCGGCGTGACCTGGGCCGAGGCGAAGATTGAGCCATAGCCCTCGAAGACGTCCGAAGAGGACGATCCTGCGCTTGGCGAATAGGTAATGGAAAGCTCCTCGCGGAGTCGTTCGTTCAGGCGAAGCTCCATCACCGCCGCCAGCAGGCCGAGCTGCCGCGCCTCGGTACGGTCGCCGATGGTGTCGGTGGTCGGCCAGGCGATATAGGCCATGGCCTGTTCGGCCGGTCCCAGATGCGTCAGACGCAGCGGCTCGGCGGTGCCTGCAGGAAAGCGCTGGATTCGGGCCTCCGCGCTCGGGCTCGGGGCCGCCGGGCGAGCCGGCAGGGCGGCGAAGGTGGAGCCAACGGCGGCGATCGCGTCCTCGACCGTCACATCGCCGACAACGGTGATGTCGATCGGCCCCTGGGCGAGCCCGGCGATGACGCCCGCCTTCAGCTGATCATTGGTCCAGCCTGCGACGGTCTGGGGGTCGGGGAAGGTCTGACGCGCGTCCCCCGAAGCCAACAGCCCGGAAGACTGCAGCGCGAAGGCCCCGGCCGGGGTCGCGGACTGCTGGGCCACGATCTGCGGGAACAAGGCCTTGATCTGCTCGAACGGCGCGGGGCGCAGACCCGGGTCGGTCAGATAGGCCGCCAGCACCTGCATCTGCAGGTTCAGGTCCGCGGGCCGCGTCGCACCGCTCAGTCGATAGGCGTCGCCGTCCAGGGCGAACCCGGTCGAGTAGATGCGCCCCGACAGCACGCGGTTGAGTTCATCCAGCGTCAGACGGCCCAAACCACCGGAAGCAAAGGTGAATCCGGCCAGAGACTGCGGGTCCGGCGTCGTCGTCGACAGACCGAGTTCGCCGATGCCGGTCTCGACGCTGACCAGGATCTGTTCGTCACGGAAGTCCGTCGGCTTGACCGTCAGGCGCGTGCCGTTCGGGAAGGTGACGACGGTCGCGCTGATCTCGGCGATCTCGCGCACTTCGCTCGGCTGGGCCGCCGCACCGAAGTTTGCATAGGGCCACTCCAGAGCGGCCGCCTCGGCCCGCGCCGTGACCGGCACGGCCTGGGACGCCTGCAGCGCGGCCGTGACGGCCGCCTCCCCGCCCGCGATGGGCTCGGGCGTGATCACCAGGACCAGCGGTCCCTCGCCCTGGAAGGCCTCGCGCACGGCCGCATTGACCGCGTCCGGCGTCAGATTGGCGACTGTTGCATTGAAGATGTCCAGGTTGGTCTGCGGATGGACGAAGACGCGGTTGTCATTGGTCGCGGTCAGCAGGGTGTTGACCAGAGCCGGCGTCGTGCGCGTCGCGGCGGAGGCCACGGCGTTCTCGAGCGCGGTGCGGTTCTCGGTGATCTCGCGCTGTAGCTCAGCCGGCGTCACGCCGAACTCGACCAGGCGCCGCGTCTCCTGCTCCAACGCCTCGATCGCGCGCTGGATGCCGCCCGGATTGAAATTGGCCGAAACGCTGCCGATGTCCAGGCTGTTCACCAGCGTCGAGGCCCCGGCGCTGGCCCCGACGAAAGGCGGGTTGTCCGCGCGAGCCAGTTCGGCGAAGCGGCGGTTCAGCACCGCCAGGCCCAGGTTGCGGATGATCCGCGACTGACGCTCGGCCACGGTGTCGGGATCGCGGTCGGGCGCCCGGGTCCAGTTGATCTGCACCGAGGACTGGGTGCCCGGCTCGACCAGGATGCGCGTCTCGGCCTCGCGCGGAGCGACGGCGCCAAGGTCCGGCTCCGGCCCGTCTGGGGCGCTCGGCTCCCAGCTTTCGAAAGCCGCCCGGATCTTGCCCTCCATCACATCGACGTCGAAGTCGCCGACGGCCAGCATGGTCGCCCGGCTGGGCCGGTAATAGGCCTCGTAGAAGGCCACGAAACGATCGCGCGGCGCTGTGCGGATGATCTCCAGATCGCCGATCGGGAATCGGTTGGCGAGGCGCTGGCCGGGCGCCAGCAGGGCGAACTGGGCCTTGAGGCTGCGCAGCCCGGGCGTATTGCGCGTGCGCTCCTCGCCGACGATGACGCCGCGCTCCTCGTCGATGGCCTGGGGGTCCATCAGGGCCTCGGACACCTGTTCGCGCATGATGCGCAGCGCCGTATCGACCGTCTCGTCGTTCGTTCGGGGCAGCTCCAGCTGATAGAAGGTCTGGTCAAAGCCGGTCGCCGCGTTGGTGTCAGGGCCGAACGCCAGACCCAGCCGCTCGAGGATGCGCAGCAGCTCGTTCTCGGGGATGTTGGTCGTGCCGTTGAAGGCCATGTGCTCCATGAAGTGGGCCAGGCCCAGCTGGGTCTCGTCCTCCATCAGCGAGCCGGCGTCGATCCGCAGGCGCAGCGACGCCTGTCCTGGCGGGGTGGCGTTCCTCAGGATCGCATAGCGCATGCCGTTGGGCAGGGTGCCGAAGCGGACATTGCTGTCCGCGGGAATGTCGCTCGTCGTCTGCGGCCAGGGATCGGACGGCGCTTCCTGTGCCAGGGCGGGCATGGAGCCGGTCAACAGGGCAAGGCCCGAGGCGGCGGCGAGCAGCAGTCGGCGGGTCTTCAGCATGGTGGCTCCGGTCATGGGGCGAGGCGTGACGATGACCAGACGGCCCCCCGCTTGGTCGAGCCCGATCCTTATCGCCGCGTCATGATGTGTAAAATGAACTTTACGTCAGGAATCGGCGGCGAGCCCGGCCGCATACCGCTTCCAGTTCTGCACATAGTGCTCCGCCGAGGCTTCCAGCGCGGCGATCTGCCCCGGCTCCAGCGCCCGCACCACCTTGCCCGGCTGGCCCATCACCAGCGACCCGTCCGGGATCACCTTGCCCTCGGTGATGAGGGCGTTGGCCCCGATCAGGCAGTTCTTCCCGATCTGCGCCCGGCCCAGAACCACCGCCCCGATGCCGATCAGGGTCCCGTCGCCGATCGTGCAGGAATGCAGCATCGCCATGTGCCCGACCGTGACGTTCGCCCCGATGATCAGAGGTTCCCCCGGATCGGAATGCAGCACGCTGCCATCCTGGATGTTGGTGTTCTCGCCGATGACGATCGGATCGTTGTCGCCGCGCACCACCGCCCCGAACCAGATGCTGGCGCCCGACTTCAGCGTGACGTCGCCGATCACCGTGGCGTTCGGCGCGATCCAGTATTCGCCGTCGGCGGGAAGCTGCGGTTTCTTGTCCGCTAGCGAATAGACTGTCATCAAACCCTCATCTGATCTGGAACGCTTTGGCGCTTTAAGCCTTCGTAAACCACGTTAGCATCAAGGTGTTGATGCGATTCGAGGCGGCCATTTCCGCCCCGGATCCGAAGCCGGATCAAGCCCGGTCCGGTCAGAGCCCAGGAGAGCGTGCGTGTCGCGTTCGGGTCTACGGCGGTCGTCTCCGCCGGATGTGGGATACATCTGCGACCCTGGACGCTGCGTCGTCGCCTTCCAGCACCTCCCCACCCTCGTTCGAGGCGATGCCATTCCGGCGTCGCCTTTTTTCATGCCTCGGAGACGGACATGACCAAGCGCGCGGCCCTCAAGCGTCAAGCTCGTGAAGCGGGGGCCTTCGATGGCCCCGACTATGGCGCTCACGACGCCAAGGTCCGGCGGTTGCCGGTTTCACAGGGCCGCGGCTGGTCGCCCCATCCGTCCAATGACGACCGCGACCAGGCCTATCTCAAGACGCTGAAGCCCAAGTCCGAAGGCCAGGCCGCCCTGCTGAACGCGGTGGACGCCTACAACCTGACCCTGGCGCTCGGTCCGGCCGGCACCGGCAAGACCTATCTCGCCGTGGCCAAGGCGGTGGAGGCTCTGGAGGCCGGCAAGGTCGGCCGCATCGTGCTCTCCCGCCCCGCGGTCGAGGCCGGGGAGTCGATCGGCTTTCTGCCCGGCGCGATGGAAGACAAGCTCGCCCCCTATCTGCGCCCCCTCTACGACGCCCTGTCGGACCGGCTGTCGATGAAGCGGGTCGGGGCCCTGATGGCCGAGGGCCTGATCGAGATCGCCCCCATCGGCTACATGCGCGGCCGCACCCTGAACAACGCCTTCGTGGTGGTGGATGAGGCGCAGAACTGCACCTACACCCAGCTGAAGATGCTGCTGACGCGCCTGGGCTGGCACTCGACCATGGTCGTCACGGGGGACCCGCACCAGTCCGACCTGCTGCCGGGCGTGTCGGGCCTGGCGGACATCGCCGCCAGGCTGGAGGCGGTGCCGGAGATCGCGGTCGTGCGCCTCGCCGAACAGGACATCGTGCGCCACCCTCTGGTGGCCAGCATGATCGGGGTGCTTTAGAGCCCGACAGAGGTCTGGAGCCGAAACGTCGATCCCATCGACGTTTCCGCGCCCCGCCCGATCGCAGCGATCGCATCCCGCATCCGGCCGCCGCGCCCCAGCGCCTCGTCGGCCAGCGCGACGACCCTCGCGTTCGGCGTGGCGAACGGCGCAGCGGCGCGCAAGGCCGCTGCGAGGGCCGCCTCGTCGCCCGGTTCCGAGCGGGCGCAGGCCAGCACATAGGCGGCGGCCGGCGAGCGGCTCACGCCCGCCCAGCAGTGGACCAGCAGAGGCCGCGACGCCGTCCAGCCCCGCGCAAAGGCGAGCAGCCGCTCGACATCCTCGCGCGTCGCGGGCGTCAGCCCTTCGCGCGGCTCGGGGATGTCGTGGAACGTCAACCGCAGCGTCTCGACGTGATCGGGCAGACGCGCAGGCTCCGCCCCCGGCGAGGCCAGGCTGACGATATGCGAGGGTCGCCACCGGGCGATAGCGGCGTCGATCTCGTGCAGCGGCGCGACGACGATCATGCCGAGGCCACGGCCGCCGCCAGCGCGATCAGGACGCCCGCCTCGAACATCTGTTCGGTGGCCCCCAGGGTGTCGCCGACCCAGCCGCCGATCAGCCGCGCCGCCGCCGCCGCCATCAGGGCCGCGAGCGCCCCGCCGACGACCAGCGCGCCCAACGCGGCCCCCGGCGCGCCGAGCCCCAACGGCGCCCACGCCGCCGCCGCAAGAAGCACGGCCGCCAAGGCTTCGCCGCCGCTCACCCCGTCCGCCGTCGGCTTGACCTTGGTCTGATCCCTGTCCCCGGCGTAGGGCAGCAGACGCATCGCCACGACCGCGGCCGCCCGCCCGCCCGCGTGCGCCGCGATCAGGCCCACAGCCCCGAGCCAGACGGGCGTCTGGGTCAGCGCCGCCGCCTTCAACGCCAGCGTCAGACCGAGGCCCAGCATCCCGAAGGTCCCGATGCGGCTGTCCTTCATGATCTCGAGCCGCCGCTCGCGCGACTGTCCTCCGCCCAGCCCGTCGAAGGTGTCCGCCAGCCCGTCCTCGTGGAAGGCGCCCGTCAGCAGCACCCCAACGGTCAGCGCCAGCAGCGCCGGCACCGGTCCGCTCCACACGCCCGACGCGATCAGGAACATGCCCGCGGTGACAAGCCCAACCAGACCCCCGACCAGCGAAAAGTACCGCGCCGACCGCGCCGTCCAGTCCGGCTGGAACTCCTTGACCGTCGGCACCGGCACCCGCGTCAGGAACTGCACCGCGACCAGAAACAGCGCGACCTGCCGCGCCATCACAGACGCCCCGCCAGAACGTCGTCCAGCGACGCCACCTCGGCCAGCATAGCCGCCGCCGCCCGCAGCAGCGGCAGGGCGAGCAAGGCCCCCGTGCCCTCGCCCAGCCTCAGACCCAGGTCCAGCAGCGGCTCGGCCCTCGCCGCCTCCAGCATCGCCCGATGCCCCTGCTCCGCCGACCGATGGGCGAAGACGCAGACCCTCGCAGCCTCGGGCTCCAGCCGCAGCGCCGCCAGCGCCGCCGCCGACCCGATGAAGCCGTCGATCAGAACCGGCGTCGCCCGCTCCGCCGCGCCCTGGATAGCCCCCGCCATCATGGCGATCTCGAACCCGCCGAACTGGCGCAGAACCTCCAACGGCTCGACCGCGTCCGACCGGGCGGCGGCGCGCTTCAGCGCGGCCCGCTTGCGCGCCAACCCCTCCGCATCATGACCGGCGCCCAGCCCCACGCAGTCCGCCAGCGGCGCGGGCGCGAGCCGATGCATGAGCAAGGCGGCCGAAGCGCTGTTGCCGATCCCCATCTCGCCCAGCGCCAGCACCTGCGCGCCGGCGTCGATCGCCGCGACCGCCCGCTCCCGCCCCCGCGCCAACGCCAGGTCCAGTTCCTCCGTCGTCATGGCCGGCTCGCGGGCGGCGTTGCGGGTTCCTCGCCGGACCTTCGCGTCGATCAGTCCGGGATGAGGCTCCAGTTCGGCGTCCACCCCGGCGTCGATCACGACGACCTCCGCCCCCAGCGCCCGGGCGAAGGCGTTGGCCGTGGCCCGTCCCGCGAGCAGGGTCCGCACCATCGCCACGGTCACCTCGGCGGGATAGCGCGACACCCCCTCCTCGGTCAGGCCGTGGTCGCCCGCGAACAGCAGCAGCGTGGCCCTGTCGACGCGCGGGTTCAGCGTCTGGCGCAGCACCGCCAGCCGCACGGCCAAGTCCTCGATCCGCCCCAGCGACCCCGGCGGGCGCGCCTGGGCGTCCAGATGGGCGCGAACGTCGGCCTCGGTGATGGTCATGCGGCTCGGTCTTTCAGTCCGGCGATGGCGCTCAGCGCCGGGATGTCGAGACAGGCCTCCAGCGCCTCGGCGATCTCGTCCAGAGCCGCATCGACGACCGCGCCGTGGTCCGCGCCGGACGCGCCCACGCCCAGGGGCGCGAGCAGCGCCGCCCGCGTCTCGCCCGTATCGAACAGGCGATGGACGTAGCATCCCGCCACGCGGCCGTCGGCGGACACCGCGCCCTCCGGCGATCCGTCCGCCCGGAGCAGCAGCGGCCGCGACAGCCCCGCGCCCGTCGTTCGCCCCATGTGCATCTCGAAGCCTTCGTACGCCGCCGCGCCGCCCGCCACGCGGCCCCGACAGGGCTGCAGGATCTTCTCGCCGCTCAGCACCGTATCGACCTCCAGCAGCCCCAGGCCTTCGGCCGTCCCAGCCGCCCCCTCGATCCCGTCCGGGTCCGCCACGCTTCGGCCCAGCATCTGGAACCCGCCGCAGATGCCCAGCACCCGCCCGTCGCGCCGGACGTGGGCCTTCACATCGATGTCCCAGCCCTGCGCTCTCAGGAAGGCCAGATCCGACAGCGTCGCCTTGGATCCCGGCAGGATGATCAGATCGGCGTCCCCCGGCAGCGGCGTCCCCGGCGGCGTGAAGATCAGCTCCACCGACGGCTCCGCCCGCAGCGGATCGAAGTCGTCGAAGTTGGCGATGTGTCTCAGGATCGGCACGGCGATCTTCACCCGCCGCTCGCTTGGCCAGGCACCCTGCTCCAGCACCACCGCGTCCTCGGCCGGCAGGCGCCGCGCGGTCGTCAGCCACGGGACCATCCCCAGATCGGGCCATCCCGTCCGGTCACGTATCGCCGCTCGGCCTGCGTCGAACAGCGCCAGATCGCCCCGGAACTTGTTGATGATGAAGCCCCGGATCATGTCGGCGTCGGCCGCGTCCAGCACCGCCCTGGCCCCGACCAGGGCGGCGATCACATGCCCGCGGTCGATGTCGCCCACCAGGACGACGGGCACGCCGGCCGCCCGGGCGAAGCCCATGTTGGCGATGTCGCCCTCGCGCAGATTGATCTCCGCCGGACTGCCCGCGCCCTCCACGATGACCAGATCCGCCTCGGCTTCCAGCCGTCGGAAGCTGTCCAGCACGACCTCCAGCAAGGCGGCCTTCCTCGCCTGATAGGCCATGGCCCCATAGCTGGCCTCCACCCGCCCCCGCACGATCAACTGCGCCCCGACATCGCTCTGGGGCTTCAGGAGCACGGGGTTCATGTCGACCGTCGCGGGCGCACGGCACGCCAGCGCCTGCAGCGCCTGGGCCCGGCCGATCTCGCCCCGCCGCCCGGTCTCGTCCGGCTCGGTGACGGCGGCGTTGTTGCTCATGTTCTGGGGCTTGAACGGCCGCACGCGCAGGCCCCGGTTTGCGAACAGCCGGCACAGGCCCGCGACCAGCACCGACTTGCCCACGTCCGAGCCGCAGCCCTGGATCATCAGCGCCCGCATGCGCGCCCTCCCACGGCCACCATCGCCCACAGCAGGCCGCACGCCCGGACATAGACGCCGAGCGCCCGGCGCAGGTCGCCCGCGTCTGGCGGCGGCCCGTCGCCGAATACGGGCCGGTCGACCTCAACCCCGTCATAGGTCGCCGCCCCGCCCAATCGGACGCCGAGAGCCCCGGCCATGGCCGCCTCAGGCCAGCCCGCATTGGGCGAAGCATGACGCCGCGCATCGCTCAGCATGACGCGCCACCCCCCGCCTCCCGCCACGGCGATCAGGGCGCCGGCCAGCCGCGCGGGCGCCAGGTTCATCGCGTCGTCCGTCCGCGCGGCCGCCCAGCCGAAGTCCCGCCAGCGCGGCTCGCGATGACCGATCAGGCTGTCGGCCGTGTTCACCGCCTTATAGGCATAGAGCCCCGGCAGGCCCGCGAGCGCCAGCCAGAAGGCGGGCGCCACGATCCCGTCGTTGAAGCTCTCGGCCAGGCTTTCGATCGCGGCCGCCGCGACGCCCGAGGCGTCCAGCGTCCCCGTGTCCCGACCCACGATCCGCCCGACCGCCGCGCACGCCGCCGACAGATCCTCGGCCTCCAGCGCCCGCGCCACCGCGACGACGTGATCGTACAAGCTCTTCTGCGCCAGCCCCAGGGTGGCGGCCAGCACGGGCGCCGGCCCCGGCGCTCTCGCCGCCGCCGCGCCGACCAGAGCCGCCAGACCGGCCGTCGCCGCCACCGTTCCCACGCCCGACAGTCGCCGCGTCATCGGCGAACGATCCCGCCGGTTCAGCACCCGTTCGCCCAGCGAGATCATCGCCCCCAATCCGACCACGGGATGCGGCAGGCGGCGATGCAGCCGGTCCGGATAGCCGACCAGCGCCTCGGTCATCAGCGCCCCGAGCGCCAGCCTTCCCTGCCGCCTAAGCACGACGGATCACGTCGATCAGCGGCCCGCCCGGGCCCTGGGTCAGCGTCGCCTCCACGCCATAGGCCCGCTTCAGCACCTCGGGCGTCAGGGCGGTGGCGGGCGGCTCGTCGGCCATGACGCCGCCCTCGGCCAGAACGATGATCCGGTCGGCGGTTCGCAACGCCATCGACAGGTCGTGCAGCGTCACGATCACGCCCGTTCCCTCTCCGGCCAGTCGCCGCAGCAGGGCCGCCGCGTCCAGCTGATGCGCCGGATCGAGCCCCGTCAGAGGCTCGTCCGCCAGCAACCACTCCGGCTCTCCGGCCAGGGCCCGCGCGATCAGCACCCGCGCCCGTTCCCCGCCCGACAGGGTCTCCACGACCCTGTGCTCGAACGCCTCCACATTCGCGGCCGTCATGGCGCGATCGACGGCGGCCTGATCCTCGACGGTCAGTCCCCGCGCGCCGATAAACGGCGTCCGACCCAGCTCGATCAGGGTTCGCGCCTCCACCGCCCAGGCGACCTCCGGCGTCTGCGGCAGGAAGGCCAGCCGCTTGGCCCGATCCCGAGCCTTCATGCCCGACAGGCCGGTCCCGTCCAGATGCACCGCCCCCGACGAGGGCGCGCGCAGGCCGGCGAGACAGGACAGCAGCGTCGACTTGCCCGCCCCATTGGGACCGACCACAGCCGTCACTTGCCCGCTGGCGAACGACAGGCTGACGCCGTCCAGAATGGTCTTGCCGCCAATCGCGACGCGCACATCCGTGCAGGACAGGAGGCTCATGCCATCGTCCTCCGCAGGCGCAGCAGCAGGACCAGGAAGAAGGGCGCCCCGAGCGCGGCCATGGCGACCCCCAGCTTCACCTCCGCCGCCGCCGGCGTCAGCCGCACCAGGATGTCGCCCGCCAGCACCACCACCGCCCCGCCCAGGATGCTCGGGACCAGCAGGGCGCCCGGCCTCTGCCCCACCAGCGGCCTCAGCAGATGCGGCGTCACCAATCCGACGAAGCCGATCACCCCGGTCACCGCCACGCTGGCCCCCGCGCTCAGCCCCACGCCCAGGGCGATCGTCCAGCGGACGAGCGGCATGGACACGCCCAGCGACCGCGCGCCCGTCTCGCCCAGCGTCAGCGCGTCCAGCGCTCGCCCCGTGGTCAGCAGCAAGCCGCAGCCGATCAGGATCAGGGGCAGCGCCATGCGCACCTCCTCATAGCTGCGATCCGCCAGCGACCCCATCAGCCAGTCGACGATCTCGTTCACTGCCCAGGGGTTGGGCGCCAGCGACAGGGCCAGCGACACGCCCGCGCTGGACAGGATGTTCAGGATCGCCCCGGCCAGGATGAACGTCACCAGGCTCGACGCCTGCCCCGACAGCAGCATCAGGATCGCGACCCCGATCAGGGCCCCGCTGATCGCCGCCACCGGCAGGGCCCAGGGCGCCGCTGCGGTCACTCCGTAGTAGAGGGTCAGCACCGCCCCCAGCGCCGCCATGGCCGACACCCCCAGCACGCCCGGATCGGCGAGCGGGTTGCGCGTGTATCCCTGCAACACCGCGCCCGCGAGGCCCAGCGCCCCGCCCACGAACAGCGCCAGGATGGTCCGGGGCATACGCAGCTCGAACACGATGGCCCAGCGCGGATCGATGTACGGCTGGGTCCAGGCGCTGAAGGGCACCCAGACCTTGCCGACGATCAGGCTCAGCCCCGACAGCACGATCAGCAGGACGATCAGCCCGAGATACAGCAGCGGTCGATTGACGGGCTTCATGCGCGGCTTCCTAACGCCTGCTCGCGCGCCCGGGCGAGGGCGCCGGCCGTCTGGATCAGCACCGGCCCGCCGCAGAACAGCAGCCGCTCCGGAAAGACGGCGCGCCGCATGTCGCCCGCCGCGCGCGCCAGCGCCGGATGCTCCATCACCCGCTCGGCCCAGCTCGGCGCGCCCGGATAGGGCTCTCCGGACAGCAGGATCTGCGGCGGATCGGCCACCACCCGCTCCAGGGGCAGATTGGCGGTGCGCGTCAGCCCATAGCGCGTCGCCGCGTTCTCCAGACCCGCGCGCCGCATCATCTCGTCCATCAGGGTGCCGGGTCCTGAGACGAAACCGCCCGGCATGAAGATCAGCGCCGACAGGGGCGCCGCGCCAGGCCTCGGCGCGGCTTGCGCCAAGGCCGTCTCGATCCGGCCGACCAGGGCCTCGCCGCGCTCGCGACGCCCGACCAGCCGCGCGACCTCGCGCACCTGCGCCAGGCTGTCGGCGACCGTCTCCGGCACGCCGAACAGCGCCATCGGCACGTCCAGGCGGCCCAGCGCATTTCGGGTCGCCAGCGACGAATGCCGCCCCGTCAGCACCAGATCCGGCCGCAGCGCCAGCACCTCTTCCGCCGTCTCATAGGTGAAGGGCAGGGTCCGGGCCATATCGGCGATGGTCGAGCCATAGTCCTCGCGCGCATAGTGGCTCAGCGCCGCGATCTGCGACCGGTCGGCGACCTCGACCAGGATGACGTCCAGACAGGGGTTCAGCGACACGATCCGCCGCGGCCGCCCGCCCGCGGACGCAGGCGCGACCGGATCGTCCACGACCCGGCATCCCGCCGCCGCAAGGCCGCCCGCCACCACCATCCGCCGGTCGATCCGCATCAGAAGTCGATCCCCCGCTGGGCCTTCACGCCCTGATCGAAAGGATGCTTCACCAGGGTCATCTCGGTGACCAGATCGGCGACCGCCAGCAGCTCCGGCTTGGCGTTGCGACCCGTGACGCAGACATGCTTGCCCTCCGGCCTGGCCGTCAGCCCCGCCACCACCCCATTGATGTCCAGGTAGTCGTAGCGCAGGGCGATGTTCAGCTCGTCCAGCAGCACGAAGTCGATCTCCGGATCGGCGATCATCTCCAGCGAGGTCTTCCAGGCGGCCTCGACGGCGGCGATGTCGCGGGCGCGGTCCTGGGTGTCCCAGGTGAAGCCCTCGCCCATCACCTCATAGCGGACCTGGTCCGGAAATTTGCGGAAGAACTGCCGCTCGCCGGTGATCCACTTGCCCTTGATGTACTGGACGATGCCGACCCGCATGCCCCAGCCGAGCGCGCGCGCGACCATGCCGAAACCGGCCGTCGACTTGCCCTTGCCGTCGCCGGTGTTGACGATCAGCAGTCCGCGTTCCTCGGTCTTGGTGCGCATCAGTTCGCGCCGCTCGGCCTGCAGCGCCTTCATCGCCTCGGCGTGCTCCGCATCGGACTTGGGGGTGTCGGTCATCGCGATGTCTCCAGGGCGGTCTGAAGCCGCCGCCAATGGTTTCGTCCCGGCAGTCCGAACCGGATCAGCGTCGGGTCATGGTCGAAGGTGCGCGCCAGCACGCCCTGCCCGGCCAGCCGCCGTGCTCTCGCCTGCGCATCCGGGGCGCGCGCCAGCCGGAACAGGCTCGTGCCTCCGACGACGTCGAACCCCGCCGCGATCAGCATCCGGTCCAGCCGCGCCGCGTCCCGCCTCAGCCGCGCGCGCGTCCGCTCGGCCCAGTCCGCATCGGCATAGGCGGCCCGACCCATGGACATCGCGTCCGCGCCCACGGGCCAGTCGCCGATCCGCCGCCGGATGCGCTCCGCCAGCGCCAAGTCGCAGACCACGAACCCCAGCCGCACGCCCGCCAGGCCGAAGAACTTGCCGAACGAGCGCAGCACGACCGTCCGACCCGTCGCCAGAGCCGCTGCGCTCAGGCCGGGGTCCACCTCGACGAAGCTCTCGTCGATCACCAGCCATCGCCCCGCCACGGCCTCGACCAGCGCCGCGCCCGCTGTCGCCGCCCCGTCCGGATTGTTCGGATTGACCACCACGAAGGCCTCCGCCTGTGCCTCGAACAGGGCCCTGCGCGCGACCTCCAGAACCTCTACCCCCGCCAGCCGCCAGGCGTCCGCGTGGCTGCCGTATGTCGGCGACGCCACCGCCACCCGGCCTGCGCCCAGCATCTCGGGCAACAGCCGCAGCCCCGCCTCGGCTCCCGCCACCGCCACGACCCTTTCGGCCTCCACGCCGAAGGCTCTCGCGGCCACGGCCTCCAGCGCGGCGGTGTCCGCCGGATCGGGCAGCCGGCCCAGCTCCGACATCGCCGCCCGCCCTTTACGCCACCCCTGCGGATTGATCCCCGTCGACAGGTCGAGCCACGGCGAGGGCGCCGACGGATGCTCCGCCTGCGCCTGCGCCAGCCGCCCGCCGTGAGGGATGCGCGCGGTCATCGCTCAGAACCGCGCCCGCACGCCGACGAAGGCTCCGCGCCCCGGAACGCCGTAGTTGCGGATCGTCTCATAGACCTCGTCCCCCACGTTCTCGACCCGGCCGTAGAGCTCCAGCGTCTCGTTGATCGGCCAGGCGGCGCGAAGATCGACCAGGGTGTAGCCGTCCAGCCGGACGCTGTTGGAGGCGTTGTCGAAACTGTCTCCGGCGTGCTGGACCGCCACCGACGCCGACAGTCCGGACGCCCACGCATAGCCCAGGACCAGATTGGCCTGCGCCTCCGGCCGCCGCGCCAGCCGCCGCCCCAGGTTCGCCCCCGGCGTCCGGTTCTCGGTCCGCGTCTCGGTGTAGTTGGCGTCCAGCGAGAACCCGCCCGCCCGCAGCGCCGCCGTCACCTCGACCCCGTCGGCTTCCGTCAGGGCGATGTTGTCATAGTAGCCCGATCGACGGACCGGCACGGGCGCCGCTCCCGGCGGCGCGGTGTTGCGAAAACACAGAGCCGCCGTGGCCGTCGCCGGACACGACACGAAGTCGATCTGGTTCGTCGTCTCGCGTGCGAAATAGGTCGCCGACAGGATCAGGACCCCGTCGAGCAGGGCCTGCTCCACGCCCGCGTCCCAGCCGTCCGCCTCCTCCGGCTCCAGAGCCAGATTGCCGAAGTCGCTGTAGAGCTGGAACAGGCTGGGCGCCTTGAACCCCTGGCCGAAGCTGGCCCGCAGGATCGTCGCCCCCTCGTTCAACGACCAGGCCGCCGCCGCCTGACCCAGGGTCCGGCCGCCGAACGTCTCGTGCTCGTCGCGCCGCGCCCCGACGGTCAGGGTCACGCCGTCCACGACCTCCGCCTGCGCCTGGGCATAGGCGCCGTCGATCGACACCTCGGCCCGCGCCGGGATGGGGTTGGGCCTCAAAGCCGTGGGCGACGCCGTGCGGAATTCCGACGTCTCATGCTCGGCCCCGAAGGTGGCGGTCCAGCCCTCGCGCAGGTCGAAGACCCCCTGATACTCCCAGCGCCGGTTCTCTCCCTCGGCGTCGAAGGTGGTCGAGGTGACCGCCTGATCCGGGTTCTCGTTCAGCCGGTTCGTGCGCGTATAGGCGTGAGCCAGCCGGTTCGAGAACCGCCCGTCCAGCAGATCCAGGTTGACGCCGGCGTAGGTCACCAGTTCGCGGTTCCGCGTCGTCTCGCGCGTGTCGGCGAAGCTGAAGGCCGGCGCCGGAAACCCGTCGATCCCGACCGTCCCGTCGGAATAGACGGCCCGCAGGTCCACAGACAGCGCGTCGGTCAGGCGCACGTCCGCTCGCCCGCTCAGCCCCAGGTTTTCATACTGATCGGCCTCGGCTCCCCGGGCGAAGGCCGAGACCCCCTCGGTCTCATACCGCGACGCCGCCAGCCGCCACGTCGCCCGCCCGGTCGCGCCCCCGACCCCGCCCCGGACGTACCGTGTGCCCCGCGACCCCGCCTCGGCCGACAGGGTCGCCTCGAACGGTCCGGTCGGACGGGCGGTGGCGATGTTGACCACCCCGCCGATCGCCTGGCTGCCCCACAGCGTCGACTGCGCCCCGCGCAGCACCTCGATCCGCCCGATGGCGTTGACCAGCAGATTGCCGAAGTTGAACCCCCCGCCCGTCCCGGACGGATCGTTCAGCTTGACGCCGTCGATGACGACCACCGTCTGGTCGGCCTCCGCGCCCCGGATGCGCAGCGAGGTCGTGGCCCCCACGCCGCCGTTGCGCGACAGGCTGACGCCCGGCGTCCGGACCAGCAGGTCCGCCACCGCCACCGTCTGGCTCTCCTCGATCTCTTCGGCGGTCAGGACCGTCACCGACTGGCCGACGCGTTCGCCCGCCTGGGCCGAGCGGTTGGCGGTGACGACGACGTCCTCCAGCAGCGCCGGATCGGCGACCGAGGCGGCCCTCGGGTCCGGGGCTCGGTCTGAGGTCTGGGCGGCCGCCGCCTGGGCGGCCAGAACCAGCGCGGCCGCGGCGGCGCCGGTGATCATACGGATCTTCATGCGGGCTCCTGTCCCTCGCGTTTGACGACGAGCCGGACCGCGCAGGACCACGCCGGGCGCGCGAACGTCCGGACGCGGCCGCGCGCGGACGCGGCCTGGCAGACGTCGTCATTCGGGAAAGACCCCGTTTCGCTCGGCACACCCCGTCCGCGCGAAGGACGACCGCGACGGGCAGGTCTCCTGGCTCGCGGGTCACCGCCCCTTGCGCGCCGCCTTCCCAGAGGGTTCAGACTTTCGTCCTCCCCGCCCAGTGGCGTATGGCGCGCGGGCTCGCCGCTTACAGTTGCGGGGGCAGCCCAGGTCTTTCACCTGAGTTCCCTTTTCATCCCCGTCGCCGGGGAACCTGTCGCAACCGGACCTTAGGGCGAAGCCGGGGCGACGACAATGGAGGCGCGCCATGCCGACGATCCTGGTGCTCGGCGGAACCCGTTCGGGAAAGACGGCCTACGCCCAGGCCCGGGCGCTCGCCGCCGCCGAGGGCCGAACGACGCCGACTATGATCGTCACGGCCCAGGCCCTGGACGACGAGATGACTGACCGCATCGCCCGCCACCGCCAGGATCGCGGCGACGGCTGGCGCACGCTCGAGGCGCCCCTGAATCTTGCGTCGGTTCTGGAGGCGCTGTCCGTTTCGGACGTGGCGGTCGTCGACTGCCTGACCCTCTGGCTCAGCAACCTAATGGGCGAGGGCCGCGACATCGAGGCCGAGACGGCGGCGCTGGCCCAGGCCGTCGCCCGATGCCCGGCGGCGCTATGGGTGGTCTCCAACGAGGTCGGCTGGGGCATCGTCCCGGACAACCCCCTCGCCCGCCAGTTCCGCGACCACGCCGGCCGCCTGCACCAGCGCCTGGCGGCCGAGGCGGACGGGGTTGTTGTGGTGGTCGCGGGATTGCCACTTGCCCTGAAGGGTTAGTTCGCGAGCTGGACGAACTTCGGCACCGCCTGCCCGTTAGAAGATGATCGGCTGGTCTTCCCGTCCAGGCGGATAGATTTGACCGCTCTCGTAGGGAGAGTCCTCGCTTGCGATCTGCAAGACCGCTCCGTTCGCAAACACCAGAGTCAATCCTCTTGGCTCACGCTCCACCCGAGTGATCTGCTGCTGAATGAGGTCGCGGAGATAAACCGCCCCCCGGTCCTGCCCCTCTCCGGCCTGGTGGGCGTGTAGCGCTCCCTTGGCGTCTCGATGGTCGAAGGGGCCCTCAATGGTGATGCGGCCGCCTTGGGAAAAGCGCACCTGCGTGGACCATGGATCATGGCATATCTGGCCGACCTCAAGTCCGATCAGGAACTGCAAATCAGAGGCGGGAGGAAAGGCGTGCATGGGTCAAACTCGCCGCCGATCGGCTGGCTGGCAATGCCCTGGAATACCGGCTTCAGATCGTCACTGGCGCGGAGGGGTCATCTCCCAAGTCGCCGTGTAATCAGGATCGACGACGACCTCGCCGGTCCCCCGCAGCCGGTATGAACCAGGTTGCGCGGGAAGGAGCGCGCGCTGATCGGGCGGCAGGGTATAGATTTCTCCATCCCGGCTTCCGTTCAGCCGCAGGGTTATCCCCTCGTCCGGATCGGCTGAGATAACGGTCCCGAAGAACTGCTCCAGACGCTGTCCCGCAGGCTCATTGAACGTGATGCCCACCAGCACGGTCGCGCCTTCGAGTTGCGCGGCCCAGGCGTCATCCCACGCTGGACGCCCGTCGCTTTTGCTGAATGGCCAAACCATCGTCTCTCTCCACTCCGACTTGCCGGCTCATGGACCACAGCAGGCTCGATATGGCGCTCGACGAGCACGAACCCAGTCGGACGGGCATCCGGTCCCAGGATTTCAGCGTCCTGCCCCCTTGGCGACCCCGGCAGGACTCCAACCTGCGACCTCGGCTTTAGGAAAGCCTTGCTCTATGCAGCTGAGCTACGGGGCCGTCGGGGGCTCCCCTAGCGGTTCGCGTCCGCGCCGAAAAGCCGTCCGACGAAATCGCCGCCGCCGCGACCTTGGCGGTTGTGGTTAATCCCGCTTAAGATACAATATCTTGGGGTGAACAGATCACGAATCGGGCCGTGTCGGTGATTCGGTCCTGATTCGTTTTGCCCCTGTTCCGCCGGTCCGCCCGCTCGCGTTAAGCCTCACCCTCAGGAGCCGCCGCCATGAGCCCCGAGACCCTGTTCAGCATCGCCAATGCCACAGCCCTGGTCGGCTGGATCATCCTGGCGCTGGCGCCCCTCCGCCGCCCGCTCGCCATCGCGGCGGCGCGGGTCATCGGCGTGGCGCTCGCCGTCACCTACACGGTGTTGCTCGGCGGCGTGATCCTGACGCTCGGCGAGGCGGGGCGCGAACTGGATTTCTCCTCGCTGGAGGGCGTCACCCGCGCCTTCGCCCAGCCCGAGGGCGTCCTGGTCGGCTGGGTCCACTACCTCGCCTTCGACCTCTGGGTCGGCGCCTGGGCCACCGAGGACGCGGGCAAGCGCGGCCTGCCCCACTGGGCGCTCCTGCCCTGTCTCTTCTTCATCCTCATGGCCGGCCCCTTCGGCCTGCTGCTCTATCTCGCCGCCCGCACCCTGTTGTCGCGCCGCCCCGCCTGAGGCTTGCCTATCCCGTCCGGGCGCGGAACAGTCCCCCCTGTTCGGGCGGGGGTCTGTATGCGTTTCACGGCGTTTGTTCTGGCGGTGCTTCTCTGGCTGGGGGCCGCCCCCGTTCAGGCGCAGGAGACCGAACGGCCGCGCCAGACCCAGACCGTCTGCTCGGTCGGCGTCTACCTCAGCGATCTCTACGACATCGACACCCGGTCGCACCGCTTCGGCGCCGACGTGTGGGCGTGGAGCGTCTGCACTGGCGACAAGAACGCGCTCCAGACCGCGGAATGGCTCAACGCCCAGGAGCAGGTCCAGTCGCTGGAATACGCCGACCCGACCGACTTCGGCCTGTGGTCTCAACGCAAGATCACCGGCGTCTACCGTCAGAACTTCGACGTGCGCAGCTACCCCTTCGACCGTCACACGCTTCGCATGATCGTCGAGGATTCCTACGACGACGCCGCCACGCTGCAGTACGTCGCCGACGACCGCCGCTCGACCGTGTCGCGCAATCTGCGCCTCGACGGCTGGACCATCACCCGCTTCGCTGTCGAGGCCCGCGAGGAGGTCTATGGCACCGCCTTCGGCGACCCGACCCTGCCGGACGACCAGGAGACCCTGTATCCGCATCTGGAGATCGTCATAGATATCGAGCGGTCCAACCTCTGGACCTTCTGGAAGCTGGTCGCGCCGCTCTACATCTCCTCGGCCCTGACGCTCCTGACCTTCCTGATGCACGACGAGGAAGGGAAATACCTCAGCCCCCGCCTCGGCCTGCTCGCGGGCGTGCTGTTCGCCATCGTGCTCAACATGCGCGCGGTCGAGGAGGTGGTGGGCGAAACCAGCGGCCTCAGCCTGATGGACAACATCCACCTGCTGGCGCTGTTCCTGGCGGTCCTCGCCATCATCGCGGCCACGGCGTGGACCTTTTTGACCCGCAACGGCTGGGGCCCGGCGCGGGTGCGCCGGTGGGACAAGTGGTTCTTCTTCGCGGGCTCCGGCGTCTACATCGCCGCCAACGCCGCAATGATCGGGGCGGCGGTCCAGGCGGGCTAAATCCTCCCCCATAGGGGGAGGGGGACCGCGAAGCGGTGGAGGGGGCTGACCGCGAATAGCGGTGTGTGGGGCCGACCCCCTCCGTCTCCTCCGCTTCGCTCCGGATCCACCTCCCCCTACGGGTGAGGATTAGCCGCGCTTGAGGAACCTCCGGCGAATCGCCACCTTCTTCCCATCATGAGCGACCGCCCGACCGGCCAGGCTCCCTCCCGCGTCGTCGCGGTGCTGGGGCCGACCAATACCGGCAAGACCCATCTGGCGGTCGAGCGGATGCTGGGTCATGCGTCCGGCATGATCGGCCTGCCGCTACGGCTGCTGGCGCGCGAGGCCTATGAACGGATCGTCCGCGCCCGGGGCCAGAACGCCGTCGCCCTGATCACCGGCGAGGAAAAGATCATCCCGCCGCGCCCCGCCTATTTCGTCTGCACGGTCGAGGCCATGCCGATGGAACGGGACGTCGAGTTCCTGGCCGTCGACGAGATCCAGTTGGCCGCCGATCCCGAGCGCGGCCACGTCTTCACCAGCCGCCTGCTGCACGCCCGGGGCCGGTTCGAGACCATGTTCCTCGGCGCGGGCACGATGGCACCCCTGATCCGCCGCCTGATCCCCGATGTGGAGATCGTCAGTCGCGAGCGCCTGTCCAGCCTGACCTACGCCGGGTCCAAGAAGCTGACCCGCCTGCCGCGTCGCAGCGCCATTGTCGCCTTCAGCACCGAGCAGGTCTACGCCATCGCCGAGCTGATCCGCCGCCAGAGAGGCGGAGCGGCCGTCGTTATGGGCAGCCTGAGCCCGCGCACCCGCAACGCCCAGGTCGCCCTGTTCCAGTCCGGCGAGGTCGATTTCCTGGTCGCCACCGACGCCATCGGCATGGGGCTCAACATGGACGTCGACCATGTCGCCTTCGCGGGCCTCAGGAAGTTCGACGGCCGCCGCACCCGCTGGCTCTACGCCCACGAGATCGCCCAGATCGCCGGCCGCGCCGGCCGCCACATCCGCGACGGCACCTTCGGCGTCACGGGCGAGGCCGAGGAGCTGGACGAGGACCTGGTCGGCCAGGTCGTCGACCACCGCTTCGACCCCGTGCAGGCCATCGAGTGGAGGAACGCCCGGCTCGACTTCGACACCCTGCCCGACCTCTTGCGCTCGCTCGTCCAGACGCCCGGCGTCCCCGGCCTGAAGCTGACCGGCCAGGCTCTGGACGAGACCCTGCTTCGCCGCGCCATGCAGGACGACGACATCAAGCGCATCGGCCGTTCGCGCGGGACCATCATGCGCCTGTGGGAAGCCTGCCAGCTGCCCGACTTCCAGAAGACCACGCTGGACGAGCACGCCCGCCTGTCGCGCGATGTCTTCCGCGCCCTGACCAGCAGCCGGGGTCGCCTGACCGACGACTGGTTCGCGCCCCGCTTCGCCGAGGTCGACCGCGACGACGGCCAGATCGACCAGCTCTCGGCGCGGCTCGCGGGCGTGCGCACCCTGTCCTACATCGCCAACCGCCCCGACTGGGTCGCCGACGCCCAGGCCTGGCGCGAGCGGACCCGCGCGCTGGAGGACCGCCTGTCCGACGTTCTGCATGAACGCCTGACCGCCCGCTTCGTCGATCGCAAGACCACCGCCCTGATGCGCTCGCTCCACGACCGCGAGGCGACCCTCGCCGAGGTCGCAGGCGACGGCGTCGTCAGCGTAGACGGCGAGGCCGTGGGCCATCTGGAGGGCGTCCGCTTCGCCCCCTCCGCCGGAGGCTCGGCCCTGGCCGACCGCACGCTGAAAGCCGCCGCCCTGCGCGCCGTCGGCCCCGAGATCGCCCGCCGCCTCGGCCGCCTCGCCGCCGACGCCGACGCGGCCTTCGCCGTCACGCCTGAGGGCGACGTCCTGTGGCAGGGCGCGCTCGCGGCCCGCATCGTCGGCGGCGACCCCTTCAGCCCGCGCGTCCGCCTGATCGGCGACCTCGGCCCCCAGGCCGCCCGCGACCGGGCCCAGCGCCGCATCGAAGCGTTCCTGTCGTCGGAGGCCGGCCGCGCTCTGCGCGACCTCCGTCGCCTGCGTACCGCCATCGAAGCCGGAACCCTGACCGGCCTGCCGCGCGGCCTCGCCTTCCGCCTTGTCGAGGCGGGCGGCGTGCTGGACCGCCGCGACGTCGAGCGCGACCTCGCCGCCCTCAGCCAGGCCGAGCGCCGCACGCTCAAGACCTTCGCCGTCCGCGTCGGCCATCACTCCGTCTGGCTGCCCGGCGCGCTCAAGCCCCGCGCCCGCGCCCTCGCCCAGGCCTTCGCCGGCCCGCCCCTCGCGCTGCGCGAGTCCGGCCTCAGCCTCCTGCCCGAGCCCGCCCCCGGCCCGCGCGCCCTGTCCGCCCAGGGCCTTCGCGCCGTCGGCCGCTTCGCCATCCCGGTCGAGACCCTGGAACGCCTCGCCGAGTTCAAGCGCGAGGCCGCAAAGGCCGACCTGTCCGACGCGGCGCTGGCCGAGCTCGGCTGGTCCGCCGCCGAGCTCAAGACCGTGCTCGCCGCGCTGCGCACCCCCCGCGCCCAGCAGCCCGACCGCCCTGACAAGGCCCCCCGCCCGGTCAAGGACTCGCCCTTCGCCGCGCTCGCCGCCTTGACCGCGCCGCCCGCTCCGGTCAGGCGAAAGCGCCCGCGCCGCAAGCCCGCCCAGCGCGCCTGAGACCCTCCATGGCCGGACCCAGCCCCATGCGGGCCTTCTACAACCTGCTGGCCAACAACGCCGTCGCGGGCGTGGTGAACTTCACCGTCTGGTTCGCCGTCACCTTCTGGGTGTTCCTGGAGACCCGGTCGGTCTTCGCCACCGGCATGATCGCGGGCCTGTTCCTGGTGCTGACGGCTGGCCTGGCGGTCTGGTTCGGCAGCCTGGTGGACCACTATCCCAAGACCCGCGTCATGCTGGCGTCCAGCCTGACCTCGCTGACCTTCTACATCGCCGCCCTCGCCCTGCTGCTGGCGACGCCTGAAGAGGCCTTCGGCGACGTCGCCCGGCCCCAGCTGTGGATCCTGATCGTCCTGGTCATGCTGGGGGTGATCGCCGGCAATCTGCGCACCATCGCCCTGCCCACGCTCGTGACAGCCCTGGTCCCCGAAGACCGGCGTGACCGGGCCAACGGCCTGGTCGGCATGGCCACCGGCGTCGGCTTCCTGACCACCTCGGTCATTTCCGGTCTGCTCGTCGGCTGGAGCGGCATGGCCGGGGCCCTCTCGGTCGCGGTGGCGGCGACGCTGCTGCTGATCGTGCACCTCGTCTCCATCCGCCTGCCCGCCCATGTGCGCGTGGCCGCCTCCGACAGCGCCGCGACCGACCCCGACGCTCGCCCGGATCGCCGCATCGACCTCGCCGGCACGCTGAAGGTCGTCGGCGCCGTCCCCGGCCTGTTCGCCCTGATCCTGTTCGCCACCTTCAACAACTTCCTGGGCGGCGTCTTCATGGCCCAGCTGGACGCCTACGCCCTGTCGATGATGCCGGTGCAGCAGTGGGGACTGCTGCTGGGCTGCGTCTCCACCGGCTTCATCCTGTCGGGACTGGCGGTCTCCCGCTTCGGCCTCGGAAAGAAGCCGCTGCGCACCCTCATGCTCGTCAACCTGGCGGCCTGGAACTCGGCGTCCCTTTTCACGACCCAACCTTGGATCTGGCTCCTGGGCGTCGGCTGCTTCGTCTGGTTCTTCATCACCCCCGTGGCCGAGGCCGCCGAACAGACCACCTTGCAGAAGGTCGTCCCCTATGAACGCCAGGGCCGCGTCTTCGGCTTCGCCCAGTCGGTGGAGCAGGCCGCCTCGCCCCTGACCGCCTTCCTCATCGGCCCGCTGACGCAGTTCATCGTCATACCCTTCATGACCGACGGCTGGGGCGCCCAGGCCATCGGCGGCTGGTTCGGCACGGGGCCGGCGCGAGCCATGGCCCTGGTCTTCACGATCGCGGGCCTGTGCGGCGTCGTCACCACGATCCTGGCTTTCAACTCGCCCGCCTACCGCCGCCTGTCCGCCGCCTACGCCCAGGCCCCCGACCCGGCCCCGGACACCAGACCTGCATGACCACCGAGGCCTGCCGCATCGACGTCTGGCTCTGGCGCGCCCGCTTCGCGAAAACCCGCTCACTCGCCGCCGCCTTCGTCGAAACCGGCGCCGTCCGCCTGACCCACAACGGGCTTCAGACCCGCCTCGACAAGCCCAGCCGCTCGGTCCACGTCGGCGACCTGCTGACCTTCGCCCGCGCCGGCCGCGTCACCACCCTGCGCATCGAGGACCTCGGCGACCGGCGCGGCCCGGCGCCCGAGGCCCGCGCCCTCTACGCCGATCTCGCGCTCGACAGCTCCGCTGGCGGCGACGTTTAGCCCCGCTCGGTTGACAGCCCGCCCGCGCCCGGCCATCTCCCGGAACCGCTGAGCCTTAAGGACCGACCCGCCCGCCCATGACCTACATCGTCACCGACGCCTGCGTGAAATGTAAGTTCATGGACTGCGTCGAGGTCTGCCCCGTCGACTGCTTCTACGAGGGCGAGAACTTCCTGGTCATCGCGCCAGACGAATGCATCGACTGCGGCGTCTGCGAGCCGGAATGCCCCGTCGACGCGATCAAGCCCGACACCGAGGACGAACCCGACGGCAAGTGGCTGCAGGTCAACGCCCAGTACGCCCGCGTCTGGCCGAACATCACGGTCAAGGGCACGCCGCCCGCCGACCGCGAGCAGTACGAGCGCGAGACCGGCAAGTTCGAGAAATACTTCTCCGAGAAACCCGGCAAGGGCTCCTGATCCGGCCGCCTCGGCCCGGGGTCGGAATTTCGGCCCGAGTCACCGCTCGCGCGCTGACGTTTTGAAATTCCGCATTTTTGTGATATGTTCCCCACATTGGGTCGGGCGGTCTGCGTTTTCTGCGCGCCGCCCGCGTTTGCGACAGAACCCTGTCCATGAAGACGGGGTCGGCCAGAGGTTGGGTGATCCGTTTCCGCGTTTGACTGATTGATCTTTGGGCGCCGGCGATCCGCTCGCCGGGCTCCGAGCGCAATTGTCGTCGCGCCTTCGCCTCACCCTTTCCCTGCGTCCGGGAAAGGAATGACATGACGAACAAGACCGGTCTGGAATTCAAGGTTGGCGACGCCGTCGTCTATCCGGCGCACGGCGTCGGCAAGGTCGCGGCCATCGAGACCCAGGAAGTCGCGGGCATGTCGCTGGAGGTCTACGTCGTGACCTTCGACCACGAGAAGATGACCCTGCGCGTCCCGACCAAGAAGGCCAAGACCGCCGGCCTGCGCACCCTGGCCGCCGAGGACACCGTGTCCAAGGCCCTGACCGTGCTCAAGGGCCGCGCCCGCATCAAGCGCACCATGTGGTCGCGCCGCGCCCAGGAGTACGAAGCCAAGATCAACTCGGGCGACCTCATCTCGATCGCCGAAGTGGTCCGCGACCTGCACCGCGCCGAGACCCAGCCGGAACAGTCCTATTCGGAGCGTCAGCTCTATGAATCGGCGCTGGACCGCATGGCCCGCGAGGTCGCCGCCGCCAACCGCATCGACAAGGACGCCGCCGTGGCCCTGCTCGGCAAGTCCCTCAGCGCCAAGAAGGCCAACCAGCCCGTGGCCGAAGAGGCCGAGGAAGCCGAAGCGGCCTGATCGGCCCGGCATCGCTGAGATAAGGAAGGCCCCGGAGCGATCCGGGGCCTTTTTCTTGCCTCCTCGACAGGGCCGCAAACCGTGTCGATCACCCAACCGTGACGGGAGCCGCGCTAGCCCCCGCGTCGCCGCGCGCCTAGCTTTCGCGTAACGAAGCCGTACCCCCAGCGTATCCAGACCCAAGAGACCTCGCCGCCGTCCACCGCCTCCCGGAGCCCACGATGTCCAGCATTCCCGTCTCCCCGCGCGCCGCCGCCCCCGCTGTCCGCCGCATCACCGGACGCGACCTCGACTGGGCCCTGGCGGAGGGGTGGAAGGACTTCAACGCCAAGCGCGGCGACATCCTGGTGCTCGCGGTCCTCTATCCGGTGCTCGGCCTGCTGGCCGCCGCGATCGCCCTGAACGACCGGCTGCTCCCCGTCTTCTTCCCGCTCGTCGCCGGCCTGTCCGTCATGGGCCCCGCCGTCGCCGCCGGCTTCTATGAGATCGCGCGCCGCCGCGACCTCGGCATCTCTTCCAGCTACCGCCACTTCTTCGATCCGCTGAACGGCCGCAGCCGCACGCCGCTGGTCGTCCTCACCCTGATGTCGCTGGTCTTCTTCGCCGCCTGGATCGCGGCGGCCTGGCTGATCTACGAGGCGACGCTGGCCCGCGTCGGCCCCATGACGATCGCCGGCGGTTTCGAGCAGCTGTTCTCCACGTCCGAAGGCTGGACCATGGTCCTGGTCGGCAATGCGGTCGGCGCCGTCTTCGCCGTCCTGACCGTCTTCCTGACCCTGGTGTCCTTCCCGATGGTGGTGGACAAGCCCGTGGACGCCGGCACCGCCGTCGGAACCTCGATCCGCGCCGTGGGTGCCAACCTGCCGACCGTCGCCGCCTGGGGCGTCCGCGTCGCGGTCCTGCTGGTGCTCGGCGCCCTGCCGCTGTTCGTCGGTCTGGCGGTGGTCCTGCCGGTCCTCGGCTACGCCACCTGGCACCTCTACACCCGCCTGGTCGAGCGGTGATCAGGCCGACAGGTCGACGTCCTTCCGCTCCCTGACCAGCAGGACGCCCAGCACCACCGTCATGACCGCCACGACGACCGGGTACCACAGCCCGGCGTAGATGTTGCCCGTCGCCGCCACGATGGCGAAGGCCGCGGTCGGCAGGAAGCCTCCGAACCAGCCGTTGCCGATGTGATAGGGCAGCGACATCGAGGTGTAGCGGATGTTGGTCGGGAACATCTCCACCAGCGCCGCCGCGATCGGCCCGTAGACCATCGTCACGTAGAAGACGAGCACGAACAGGATCGCCACCACCAGCGGCCGGTTCACCAGCGCGCTGTCCGCCTTGGCCGGATACCCCGCCGCCGTCAGGGCCGTCCCCAGCTCCGCCTCGAACGCCGCCTTGGCCTCGCCGAACGCCGCCCGGTCCAGCGCCGCCCCATCGAAGCTGACCACCGTCGCCTCCCCGATCCTCACCTGCGCCACCGCGCCGGCCGGCGCCGCCTCATTGGCGTAGCTGACGCCGGCCTTGGCCAGCCAGCCCTTGGCCAGGTCGCAGGAGCTGTCGAACACCGTCCTGCCCACCGGGTCGAACTGCACCGAACAGTCCGCCGGATCGGCTGCGACCGTCACCGGCGCCGAGGCCGTCGCCGCCGCCAGCCGCGGATTGGCCGCCTCGGTCAGCAGGCCGAACAGCGGAAAATAGGTCGCCGCGGCCAGCAGGCATCCCGCCAGGATGATCGGCTTTCGCCCCACCTTGTCCGACAGCCAGCCCCAGAAGACGAAGAAGGGCGTGGCCAGCAGCAGCGCCGTCGCAATCAGCACATTGGCCAGCGCCGCCTCGACCCTCAGCACCTTCTCCAGGAAGAACAGGGCGTAGAACTGCCCCGTGTACCAGACCACCGCCTGCCCGGCCGTCAGGCCCACGAGCGCGATCAGAACGAGCTTCAGATTGGGCCAATGCCCGAAGCTGTCCTTCAGCGGCGTCGCTGATCCCTTGCCTTCCGCCTTCATGCGCTGGAACGCCGGGCTCTCGGCCAGCTTCAGCCGGATCCACAGCGACACGCCCAGCAGCAGGATCGACACCAGGAACGGGATTCTCCACCCCCAGTCACTGAAGGCCTCCTCCCCCAGCGTCGTCCGCACGCCCAGGATGACCAGCAGGCTCAGCATCAGCCCCGCCGTCGCCGTGATCTGGATGAAGCTGGTGTAGAGCCCCCGCTTACCCGGCGGCGCATGCTCGGCCACATAGGTCGCGGCCCCGCCGTACTCTCCGCCCAGCGCAAGCCCCTGCACCAGCCGCATAACTACCAGGATCACCGGCGCCGCCACCCCGATGGCCGCGTAGGACGGCAGGAGCCCGACGACGAAGGTCGACAGCCCCATCAGCAGCATGGTCACCAGGAAGGTGTTCTTGCGCCCCCACAGGTCGCCCAGCCGCCCGAAGAACACCGCCCCGAACGGCCGCACCGCGAACCCGGCCGCGAACGCCATCAGGGCGAAGATGAAGCCGGTCGTCTCGTTCACGCCCGAGAAGAACTGGGCCGTGATGATCGCCGCCAGCGAGCCGTACAGATAGAAATCGTACCACTCGATCACCGTCCCGACGGACGAGGCCAGGATCACCATGCGGTCGTCGCGCTTCAGGCCGGTGGCGTCGGTCATTTCATCGTCCACACTGTCCCTTCTCCCCTTGCGGGAGAAGGTGGCCCGGAGGGCCGGATGAGGGGTGAAACTCGGTGTTCAACGCCCAGCCGCTCTCCCGCAAGGGGAGAAAGGCAGCTCAGATCGGCATCCTCATGATCTCCTGGTACGCCTGGATCACCTGATCCCGCACCGCGATCACCGTCTCCAGCGACGCCTCGGCCGAGGCCACCGCCGTCACCACGTCGATCATCGAGCCCTGGCCCTGGACGGTCTGGACCATCTGGGTCTCGGCCGCCCGCGTCGCCTGGGTCATGTCGGTCATGGCGTTCTGGACCAGCTGCGAGAACTCCCCGCCTCCGGCTTGCGCCACCGCCGCGCCCGCGCTCGCCCCGCCGGTCCCCTGCGCCGCCGCATAGGCGCGCGCCGCCATCAACGGATTCATCGGCTAGCTCCTCAGCGCTTCAGGATGTCGAGGGTGCGGCTGGCCATCGTCCGCGCCGTCTCGATGACGTTCAGATTGGCCTCATAGGCCCGCTGCGCCTCGCGCATGTCCATCGCCTCGATCAGGGTGTCGACGTTGGGCCGCAGCACATAGCCCTCGGCGTCCGCCGCCGGATGGCTGGGGTCGTATTCGCGACGGAACTCACGCTGATCCGGCCGCACCTCGGCCAGGGACACGCCCATCGCCCCGTCGATGCGCCGCGCCTCGAACACCGGCACCTGGCGGCGATAGGGCTCGCCGCCCGCCGTGCGCGCGGTCGATTCCGCATTGGCGATGTTCTCGGCGATGATGCGCATGCGCGACTGCTGGGCGGTGAGCGCCGAGGCCGCCACCTGCATGGCGCTGTTGCGCTGGTTCCCCCCCCGGCCGTTGATCGGATCAGGCATGAATCATCTCCCTCAGCGGCCCGGCGGCTTGGCGGCCAGCCGCAGCATCGACAGCGACTTCTGATACAGGCCGATCGCGGCGTCATAGGCCATGCGGCTCTCGGCCATCTTCAGCATCTGCTCCTCGACCACCACCGCATTGCCGTCGAGCGTCGTCTCCGAATCGGGCGCTGCCTGCGAGGTGAAGCGCGCCACCGGCGCCCCGTTCGGCCCGCCCACCGGCATGTGCCCCGCCCGCGTCTGCGCCATCTGCAGCGGCCCGCCCTCGCGCAGGGCGGCGGCGAAATCGGTGGGGGCCTTCAGGTCCCGGCCGACGTAGCCGGGCGTATCGGAGTTGGCGACGTTCTGCGCGATCAGCCGCTGACGCTCGTCGAGCCACGTCAGGCGGCCTCGGATCTGGCCCAGCAGCGGCAGGTCGGCGACGCCCACGGTCGTCTCCTCATCATCAGGTGGGAGGAAAATGCCGGGTGCGTGGTTAACGAGGCCTTATCTAAACGCGGCGTTAACCGAGTTCCTTAAGGCTTGGGTCAGTCTCTGGGGCCGGCCTTTCGCATGAACTTCCTCGACCTGTTGCGCGCCCTGTTCGGCCTGGCCTTCACGCTCGGCCTGATCGGCCTCGCCGCCTGGGCCGCGCGCCGCTACGCCCCCCAGCTGATGGCCCGCCTGAACGCCGAGCGCGGCGAGCGGCGCATGACGGTGGTCGAGACCCTCGTCCTCGACCCCGCCCGCCGTCTGGTTCTCGTGAAGATCGACGACGAGGAGCGTGTGCTTCTGCTCGGCGAAGGCAAGGAGCTCATCGAGCCCAAGGGGGCAGGGAAGTGAGGGGCGAGGCGCACGCTCCTCTCCCTCCCCGGCACGGGGAGGGTGGTCGAAGCGAAGCGGAGACCGGGTGGGGGCGGCCGAGCGACCCGAACTCCGACGTTTCCTATGCATCACCCGGCCGCCCCCACCCGGTCGCTTCGCGACCTGCCCTCCCCCGCCGGGGGAGGGAGAATGCGCTCTTCGTCATCCCCACCCGCGCCGAGCTGCTGCGCGCGCTCAAGCTCTCCGCGCTCGCCACCCTGATCTGCCTCGCCTGGCCGATCGCCGCCTTCGCCCAGGACGCGGCGGCCGCCGCCGCGTCCGGCTCGGCCATCAACATCGACCTCGGCACCGGCGCGGGCCTCACCGAGCGCGTCGTTCAGCTCGTCGGCCTGATGACCGTCCTGTCGCTGGCGCCGTCCATCGTCATCATGACCACCAGCTTCGTGCGGATCGTGGTCGTGCTGTCGCTGCTGCGCACCGCGCTCGGCATGCAGCAGTCGCCGCCGAACGCGGTTCTGGTGTCGCTGGCCCTGTTCCTCAGCGCCATCGTCATGGCCCCGACGTGGCAGGACGCCTATGATTCGGGCATCCGCCCCCTGATGGATCAGGAGATGGAACTGCCCCAGGCGTTCGATCTGGCGTCGGAACCTGTGAAAGATTTCATGCTGGCCCAGGTGGAGCCCGAGGACCTCGCCCTCTTCACCCGGCTGAGCAATCTGGAGACGGCGACGGCCCCCTCCGACCTGCCCCTTCGCGTCATCATCCCGAGCTTCATGATCAGCGAGCTGAAGCGCGCCTTCGTGATCGGATTTCTCCTTTTCGTTCCGTTCCTTGTGATCGATCTGGTGGTCGCCAGCGTGCTCATGTCCATGGGCATGATGATGCTTCCGCCGGTGGTCATTTCGCTGCCGTTCAAGCTCATCTTCTTCGTCCTGGTGGACGGCTGGAGACTGGTCGCGGGCAGCCTGGTCGAGAGCTTCCGGCAGGCCTCGGGGACCGGCTAGAGCCCGCCCTCAAAGGGTTTGCCGGGCTTTGCCGCTTGCATTGTCGGTTGAAAGCGGCGTTGATCCCTCCGTCGTCGCCTTGGGAATCAGGGCGAGCTATTTCGGGAAACGACCCACAATGACCACTCAAGCTGAACTCATCGCCGCCGTCGCCAAGGATGCCGGTGTCTCGCAGGCCGACGCCGGCCGCGTTCTGGACGCCATCGTCAAGAACATCCACAAGTCGCTGATCGGCGGCGGCGACGTCCGCATCTCGAACCTGGGCGTGTTCGACACCGCCGCCCGCGCCGCCCGCGAAGGCCGCAACCCGGCCACCGGCGCCACCATCAAGATCGCCGCGTCGAAGGCCGTGCGCTTCCGCGTGTCCAAGCCGCTGAAGGACGCGGTCAACAAGTAAGGCGATCCTCCCCCCTTGGGGGAGGTGGATCGCGGCGAGCAGCCGCGAGACGGAGGGGGCAAGTTCTAGCGCAAGCGCACTTTCTGCCCCTCCCAGCCGTCAGGGTGCTGGCGAAGTTCGGGCGGGGGTCGCAGGGCGGCTCCCGCCCGTCGCTTGTGTGGTCCCCGTCCGCTCGCGCAGCTGCTGCTTCATCTGGGCCACCCAGCCGGTGAAGGTGTCCGCCGACGCCGTCAGCCCGGCGAAGTCCTGGGCCCGCGCCGGCCCCGCCATCCCGTCCAGCCCGTCCAGAGCGATCCGCATCGCCGCCGGCGACCGCGCATTGGCCGTGAACGGCGCATAGTTCCGCGACAGCCGCGCCAGCGCCCCGCCGTCCCGCGCGAGCGAATACCCCACGCCCGCGCGGATCACCCGGCTCTCCTCGTCGGGCGTCAGGGGCCGCGCCGTGTCCGCATGCCGATCCCCCATCTGCGCTTCGTACAGCGACGCCGCGCCCGCCCAGTTCTCCTGCTTCCAGAAGATGTCGGCCCGCACCCCGTTGGCCTCCGCCGACCGGTCGTCGCCCAGCACCTCCAGCGCATGGTCGTAGCGCCCCAGCTCCATCAGCGCCCGCGCCTCCAGCGCCCGCCGCTCGGCGTTCAGGGCGCTGGGCAGCAGCGTCGTGCGCGAGTTCCAGATCGCCTGCAACGCCGGCTCCGGCTGGCGATCCATCAAGAGCACCGTCGCCAGCGTCGTCGCCACCTGCGCCTTGGCGACCCCCTCCAGCCGGTTGTCGACCTGATAGCGCAGCAGCTCCGCCGCCTGGTCCAGCAGGTCCACGTCCACCAGCCGCCGCGCCAAGCGCCGCACCATCTCGTCCCCGTCCGCCCCCACCGGGGTCAGGTCGCGGAAGTCATAGAACAGCGCCAGCGCCTGCACCGGCTGCAGCCCGTCCGCCGCCCCGTCCAGGAACAGCGCCTTGAACGCATTGGACAGATCCAGCTGCAGCTCCGCCGCCCCCGGCAGGTCGGCCAGCCGGTTGCCCGCCCGCTTCAGCGTGTCCATCGCCTCGCGATAGCGCCCCTGCGACAGATAAAGATCGCCCAGCGTCCGGATCACCGCCAGCTCGGTCGCGTCGCCCCGCCAGCGCCACTTCAGCTGCTCCAGCTGGCTGGCGGCGACGTCCGCCGTCATCGTCCCCTTGGCCATCTCGATCTTGATGACGCCGAGTTTCGCGGGTGTGGCGATGGCGTCCAGCGGGGCCCGCGCGATGGCCTTGTAGACGGCCAGAGCCCGGTCTGACTGCCCGTCGATCTCGAAAAGGCGCGCCTGCACCAGCCGCGCCGTCAGCTGGTCCGCCGCCGGCGCCTCCTGCGAGAAGCTGTAGGCCAGCAGCGCGCGGGCCGCATTCAGGTCGCCGGTCTCCAGCGCCGCCATCGCATGCGCCGCCCCGAACCGCGCGCGCCACTCCGCCGGGAATTGGTCGATGGCCGCCGCGCCCGCCGCGAAGGCCTGACGCGCGCCGGCCCAGTCGCCCTGCTCGGCCGCGATCCAGCCTTGCCACACCTTCGCCGACGGATCACCCGCCAGGGGCCCGGCGCCGAAATCCAGCGCCGCCTCCTCGATCCGCCCGATCGAGGCCCGCGCGATCCCGCGCAGCCCCCTCAGCTCCGGCTCGCCTTGCAAGGACGGCGTCTGGACGAACATGGCGTTGACCACGCCGACCGCCTCATACCCCAGCCCCGATCCGACCAGGAACCGCACATAGGCCGACCGGGCCGCGATGGGCGCGCGCGGATCGTCCGAGGCCGCGATCGATTCCTCCGCCGCCGCGTCCTGCAACCGCCGGTGCCGCGCGGAAAAGCCCTCCTCGCCAACGGCCGCCCAGTCGGCCAGGACCAGCGCCGGAAAGTCCGCCTTCCTCGGCGTCTCGGCCTCGGCGGGCGCCGCCGCCTCCAGCCCCATCGACGGCGGCGACAGGGTCAGGCCGCCGGGCCGCCCCAGCGTCACCAGATCGCCCTCGGCCCGGATCGTCAGGTCGTCCGTCGGCGTCTCGACCGCCAGCCCGTGCGCCGTCGGCAGCAGCGTCAGATCCACCGTCTGGCGCCGATCCCCGAACCCCTTCCCGGGCGCCCGCGCCGTCACCGCCGCGAACCGGTCCCCGACCATCGGGTCGGTCAGCCACACCGTCTTGGTCGCTCCCGCCAGCGTCGCCACCAGGGCCGTCGCGCCGTCGTCGCTGCGGCCCACCGACACGCCCGTGGCCGCCCCGGCCTCGCCGCCGATGGTGACGCTCCACTGCGTGCCCTGCCCGCTCGCCGAGACCGCCAGCCCCTCGGGCGCCGCAATCCGCACGGCCGTATAGTCCGGCCCCGTGGCCCAGCGCGCGTCGGTCGCCTCGCCCAGTTCGCGGGCCCGGCTCATGTCCATGCGCGCGGCCGTGTCGAACACGACCCAGACCGCCTCGCCGCGTCGGAACACCGCCGCCCCGACCGGCGCGGCCCATCCGAAGGTCAGGGTCGTGCGCCCTCGCGCCGTGGTCGCCACCACCGGCACCGCCCCGCCGGCCGGGACCGCGCTGGCGGTCTGGGCCGGGGCCGCGCCGGCCGGATACAGGTTGACGAACACCGCCCCGTCCGCGACGCCCGAGCGCGCGTCCGCGCCCTCGCCCAGGGTCATGACGATCTCGGTGGCGTCCATCGCCGCCCGCGTCTGGACCTCCGTCACCCCCGGCGGCGGATCGACCTTCAGTCGGCTGACGTCCGGGGCCGCCGTCGTGCCGATGCGGACGATGACGTCGGCGCCTTCCCGTCGCACCCGCGCCCGGCTGCCGACGACGCCGGCGAACTCGACTCGCGTGAAGCCGTCATTGGCCCCGACCCGGATCGTCACCGGATCCAGCGCGGCCTGCCCGGCCTCCTGCGCCAGCACGGGCGCCACGCCGGTCAGCACGGGGGCGAGCGCGATCGTCCCCGCGACGCCGAGCGCCGTCGAGGTCCGTCCTATCGCGGTCCTGGATCGCGCGCGGGCCATGTCGTCCCTGAATCACGCGAACGCCCTTTCAGCGCGGTTAACGGGGTGTGACCGAAGCCCCCTTGATGCGTTGGCTCGAAAGGCCGACAGGAGCCCCCATGTCCGACAATCCGCCCGCCGAATGGCCCCGCCTGTCGACCCTGTCGACGGGGCTGCGCTGCCGCTGTCCGCGCTGCGGCAAGGGGCCTCTGCTGAAGGGCCTGCTGACCATCCGGGACGCCTGCCCCGTGTGTGGCCTGGACTATGGCTTCGCCGAGCCCGCCGACGGCCCCGCCTTCTTCGCCATGAGCGCCATCGGCGTGGTCGGCATGATCGCCTTCATGGCGTTCGAGTTCACGGTCCAACCCCCGATCTGGGTCCATTTCACCGTGACCTTCCCCCTGATCGCGCTCGCCTGCGTCCTGTGCTTGCGCCCCTTCAAGGGCTGGCTGGTTTCCGAGCAGTACATCCACAAGGCCGCCCCGCCCGAATGGGAAAGCATCGGCAAGCACGGGGATTGAGCTCGAAATCCTCCCCCGTTGGGGGAGGTGTCATGGAGCGCAACGGAATGACGGAGGGGGCCAGCCGCGCGCGCCGTCCTCCGTCGTGTGCCCCCTCCGTCTGCTTCGCTTCGCTGCGCATCCACCTCCCCCAACGGGGGAGGATTTGGCGCGCTGTTTTTCTCAATCATCCAACGACGCGCGGATTTCGCGTGGGAAATCAGAGCCCGCCGCGTTTGAGGCCCGCCGAACGCGCCCGCATATCCGGGTGTGCTACCCTTCCTCTCGGTTCCGTCGCTTGGGAAGGGCGCAAGGCCTTGCGAGCTTGCTGCGGCGGGAGCGGTTGGAGCGGGAGCTCCCGAGGTTCAACGACCGGAGGCCGCCCAGGGGCGTTCATCCGGCGTCCCGGGCCGAGGGGGTGGTTCGCGGGGTCTTCGGACCGCGCGGCGATAAGGTCATGGGCAGAAGACTCGCCGCGTTCAGGGGATCGGCTTTCGCAAGCACGCCGACCTTCCCGCCGGAGGCGTCAGTAGCGGCAAGGCTCTAACAGGGCCGTTGGTCCCCGGGCAGTCGCGCGGGAACGACGCGGGGCCGTCCGCTTCCGATCAGACCAGCCGCGCGGAGCAGTCAGCTTTCGCCGAAAATTGTCATCCCGGACCTGATCCGGGACACGGTCTCCGGGCGAAGGCCCGGCTGCTCCGCCCGCCCTTCCCACCCGTTCACAGCGGAAGAGCGATGAGGCGTGTCTGATCCTGTTCCGATCAGCGTCGAGGAGGGACCAAAGATGACGGTTCAGGGTGCCGACTGGCGAACACGCGGGGTCTATGCTGATGACTGCTCCCGACCAAAGCGGAGGTCCTTCGCATTCGTGCTAGAGCTAGACGCAATCATACCCATTGAGGTCAAGAATGCGCGGTTACACCAACAGAATCTTCTGGGGAACCTGTGTGATCGTTCTAACTTTCGGTTCGCTCGGCCCGATCTTCAGAAGCGACGACTTCGCCGCATACGTCGGGTTTGTCTGCTCGTTAGTCCTTGGTGGAGCGCTTCTATGGAAGGTGCTCAGAGCACAAAGGTTGCCCTAGATGCGACGTCGGCTTCCGGTCGCCGCGCCCCTTGACCCCGCCCCGCCCCCGTCGTGATCTCGCGTTCATGTCGATCCGCGCCGCCGCCCTCGCCGCCTTCCTCCTCGCCACGCCCGTCGCCGGCCAGGAGGCTCCCGCCGACTCCGCCGCCTCCACGCTCCAGAGCGGCCGCGCCCTGGCGCCCGAGCAGGCCGCGGCCAGCCTCGACCTCGCCGATCTCGCCATCAGGGTCCTGCCCGAAACGCGCTCGATCGAGGCCGTCGCCACCCTGACCTTCACGGCCACCGCGCCCGTCGAACGCCTGGTTGTCGATCTCGACGAACGGTTCGCCATCGGCGAGGTCGCCATCGACGGAGTCGCCCTTTCCGCTGACGACTGGGGTCAGGACGACGGCCGCCTCTGGGCTCGCCCCGCCGGTACCCTCGAGGCCGGGGCCGCCGCCACCCTGCGCATCGTCTATTCCGGCCAGCCCCGCGTCGCCCCGCGCGCGCCCTGGGACGGCGGCTTCGTCTGGTCGACCGCCCCGTCCGGCGAGCCCTGGATCGCCACCGCCGTCCAGGGCGAGGGCTGCGACCTGTTCTGGCCCTGCATCGATTCCAGCCTGTCGCAGCCGAGGCGCGTCGACCTGCACATCACCGTGCCGTCGAACCTGTCTGCGCCGTCCAATGGCCGCTTCCTGGGCACGGTCGATCACGGCGACGGCTGGACCACCTGGAACTGGTCGGCGCGCGACATCAACCCCTACGCCGTCGCCCTCAACATCGGCCCCTACGACAAGGTCGAGGCCACCTACCGCAGCCGCTTCGGCAACAGCTTCCCGATGGAATACTGGCACCTGAAGTCCGACGACCCGGCCAAGGTCGCCGCCCTGTTCGCCCAGTTCGCCCCCATGCTGGATTTCTTCGAGGCCACCGTCGGTCCCTACCCCTTCGCTGACGAGAAGATGGGCGTGGTCGAAACCCCTCACCTGGGCATGGAGCATCAGACCATCAACGCCTACGGCAACGGCTACCGCATCGACCTGCGCGGCTACGACTGGCTGCTCCAGCACGAGCTGGCCCACGAATGGTTCGGCAATCAGCTGACCCACGCCGACCCGGACGACTTCTGGCTGCACGAGGGGCTGGGCACCTATATGCAGCCGCTCTACGCCCGCTGGCTGAACGGCGACCGCTACATGCAGATCGAGCTGGGCGAACTGCACGCCGATCTGGTCAACGCCCATCCGGTCGTCTCGGGGCGGCCGCTGACGGCAGGGTCCTATTTCGAGGGCGGCGGGCCGGGCAACGACATCTACTTCAAGGGCGCGCTCACCGCCCACACCCTGCGCATGCTGATCGGCGACGAGGCCTTCTTCCGCTCGCTCACCACCCTCGTCTACGGCCGGCCCGACCCCCGGCCCGGCAACTTCACCACCGTCACCCGCTCGACTCGCGACTACATCGACATCGTCGAGGCCGAGGTCGGGCGCGACATGGACTGGTTCTTCCGGGGCTATCTGTTCAACGCCGCCCTGCCCGTCCTGAACCAGAGCCGCGAGGGCGACCGCCTGATCCTGAGCTGGACCACCGGCGACGGCGCTCCCTTCCCCATGCCGGTCGAGGTCGAGATCGACGGCGTCACGACCACCGTCCCCATGCCCGACGGCCGGGGCGAAATCGCGGTCCCGGCGAACGCCCACGTCCTCATCGACCCGGACAACAAGGTGCTCAGACGACTGGAGGTGATCGAGACCTACCGGGCTTCTCGCGCCCGCCCGAACTGAGCGCGATCAGGCCGCGCGTGCGGTCTCGTCCTCGGCCACGGCCGTGATCGACTGGCGCACCAGCTCACAGGTGCCCTGCGTCGACAGGAAGGCGATGTCGGCGGCGTCGCGCCCGCAGGCGATCCGCACCAGCCCCTCGATCGGCGCCAGGCCCGTCGGATCGACCAGCCACCAGCCGTTCGACAGCCACACCTCGAAGATGGCGTGGAAGTCCGGCGGCGTCAGCTGATGGGCGTATGCGCTGACGGCGCGGGCCGGAATGCCCGACGCCCGGCACAGGGTGATGCCCAGGTGCGTGAAGTCCCGGCACACCCCGGCCCGGTCGATGAAGGTCCGCGCCGCCGTGGTCTCGCTGTCGGACACGCCGCGCTCATAGTCGATGTTCTCGGTGATCCAGTTCAGGATGGCCAGAACCCGCTCCCCGCCCTCGGTCCCGCCGAACTGGCGCTCGACGAACCGGCCGAACTGGTCCGACGGGCAGTACCGGCTGGGCCACAGATAGGTCAGCACATCGGCCGGCAGGTCGTTCCAGTCCTGCTGCGTCGCCACCGGCGGCAGGCCCATTAGCCGCCCGTTGTCGACCAGGGCCTCATAGACCACCGCCACCTCGCCGCCGAGCCGCGCCCTCAGGGTGCGGGCCCCGAAATCGGGATCGACGTCCTCGTGGAAATCCTGCGGCGGCGTGGCGACCAGCCGCTCCTCCAGGATCGTCTGCCCCGGCCAACGCGCGACGTGGATCTTGTAGATCGCATCCGTCGGCGGATCGAAGCGATAGACGAGCTCGGCGCGGACGCGGATCTTCATGGACGGCCTGGGACTGAGGGTCGATACGGCAACGCCGCCGCTCGGGCCCACGTTCCGGAGCCGCTCGTCTAGCAGCTTCCCGAGCCCGCGAAAGGGCTTGGGACGCCGCAGGCGCTCAGCGCCACAGCCACTGCGCGGCGGCCGTGTAGAGGGCGATCCCCGCCAGCAAGTTGAAGGGGAAGGTGATGGCCAGCGACGCGGTCACGAACACGCCGGGATCGGCCTTGGGCGCCGCCACCCGCATGGCCGCCGGCACGGCGATGTAGGACGCCGACCCCGCCAGCACCGCCAGCAGCGCCGCATCGCCGACGCCGAGACCCGCGACCTTGGCCAGCGCCAGCGCGATCGAGGCAGAGGCGACCGGGAACAGCAGGGCGAAGATCACGACACGCGCGCTCAGCTTCCTCGCCCCGGTCATCAACCCGCGGGCCGCGATCAGGCCGAGATCGAGCAGGAAGAAGCACAGCGCCCCCTGGAACAGCGGCCCGACGAACAGCTCAAGCCGCTGGTAGCCTGCCTCGCCCGAGATCGCCCCCACCGCGAACCCGCCGAGCAGCATCATGGAGGCGGCCCCGACCAGCACCTCTCTCAGGACCAGACCCCGGTCGACTGGCCTGTCCGAGCCTGACCCGCCCATCAGGATCAGGGCGGTCAGGATCGCCGGCGTCTCCATCAGGGCCAGCACGGCGGCCATGTACCCCCCGGCGTCCAGGCCGATCGTCGCCAGATGCTGTTGGCCCGCTGCGAACGTCACCACCGACACCGAACCATAGGCGCCGGCGACGGCGCAGATCGTCGGCTTGTCGAGCTTTCTCGATCCCCTCAGCCATAGCCAGACCACGAGCGGCATCAGCGCGCTCATGGCCACGCCGATCACCCCGGCAGTGAGAAAGTCGCCGTTAAGCCCCGCCGCCCGCGCCTCGACCCCGCCTTTGAAGCCGATCGCCATCATCAGATAGAGCGACAGCGCCTTGGTCACCGGCTCCGGTATCGCGAGATCCGAGCGCAGGAAGGCCGCCAGCGCGCCGACGAAGAAGAACAGGATGGCGGGCGAGGTCAGCAGCGCCAGGCCGGCGGACAAATCGGTCATGGATGGGGTTCCGGCGAGGGGTGGCGCCGTGTGCCCCTGCGACCTTGGCTATTCCAGTTTATTGACGTGATAGAAGACATAATGGATGATTATGATATGAGCGCGCGCCCCCTAGACTTGGACATCGATCTTCTGCGGACGTTCGTGACCGTGGTGGAGACGCGCAGTTTCACCCGTGCGGCGGCCCTGTTGAGCCGAACCCAGCCCGCGATCAGCCTCCAGATCCGGCGCCTGGAGACACAGCTCGGTTCGCCGCTCATCGACCGTACGGGCCGGGCGGTCGCCCTGACCACCGAAGGCGCCGCCCTTCTGCCCCAGGCCCGCCGGCTGCTGCGGCTCAACGACGAAATCGTCGCGACGCTGGGCGAGGGCGATCTGGAAGGCGAGGTCCGCTTCGGCGCGCCAGAGGACATCGCCACCCTGCACCTGCCCGGTATCCTGGGCGCCTTCGCCCGCAACCATCCCCGCATCCGGCTGTCTGTGACGTGCGACTTCACCGCCAACCTGCTGGATCAGATGTCGCGCGGGATGCTGGACCTGGCCCTCATCAAGCGCGAGCCGGTCGGGCCGGAACTGGGAGCCCGGGTCTGGAAGGAGCCACTGGTCTGGGTCGCGCAGGATGCGTCCCTCGCGGCCCAGACGCCGCTGCCTCTGATCGTGGCTCCGGCGCCGGACATCTATCGCAAGCGCGCACTGGCCGCCTTGCAAAGCGCCGGGATCGCCTTCCGCCCCGCCTTCACCTCCCCCAGTCTCGCCGGCCAGATGGCGGCGCTCAGGGCCGGGCTGGGCGTCAGCGTCCTGCCCGCCGCCATGATCCCGCGTGATCTGGTCTCGGTCGGCGCCCCCCTGCCGGCCCTGCCCGACAGCGAGATCGCACTCGTCAGCGCGGTCGGCGCGAGCGGTCCGGCGGGCCTGCTGTCGCAGGAAGTGCTGAGGGCGCTGGAACGGGGGCCGCAGGCGGTGCGGATGTCGGCCTGACGGCGCGCTATCGTCCGTCAGGCCAAGGGTCCGATGGCCGCTTCCTGAGAGAATAGAGGCGCTTGATCGCGGGCTTGAGGGCCGACACCGACCGCGTGGATCAGCTCCGCCGGGACAAGGTGGTAGGCATGACGGAGCCGGTTGCCGATATCGGCGATCTTCGGCCAAGGCTGGTCCGGCTCCAGCGCCTTGTCGTCATCGGCGATGTGGCGACTGGCTTCAGAGATAATCTCGATAGCCCGCTCGACCGACAGCCGAAGAGGCACATCGACTTCGAACGCCTCAAGCGACACATCCGCCATCAACCGCTCGCAAACGGCGATCTTGTCGAGGATGTCGAACAGCCAATGCCGCGTCTCGCGCACCATCAGAAGACGCGCACGGCCTCCCGTTCGATGTCTTCGCGCAAGAACGGATGCAGCGCCCGCCGGGTCGTCAGGTCCACAGGCCGACCGAGTTCACGGCCAAGCAGTTCCGGCGCTCCGGCAAAGTCCCAGCCGATCGCCGCCCCGGTCTCGAACTCAACGAAGACATCCACGTCGCTGTCGGGACGGGCGTCGTCACGCGCCGTCGAGCCGAAGACATGCAAGGAGCGCAGTCCAAGCGCGCGCAGCCGCGGCTCCATCGCCTTCAGGCGCGACAGGACTTCGCTGCGTCGAATGGCTCTCGAGGCGTTGGCGTTCATGAGCGAACCATACCGCATCTCTGCGGCAGGGTCATGTCGGCCCCGTCAGGCCGCCGCGCTCTGCTGGCCCTCCGACGGGTCGCGGAGCACATAGCCCCGGCCCCAGACCGTCTCGATGTAGTGCTTGCCGCCCGCGGCCGTGGCCAGCTTCTTGCGCAGCTTGCAGATGAAGACGTCGATGATCTTCAGCTCGGGCTCGTCCATGCCGCCGTACAGGTGGTTCAGGAACATCTCCTTGGTGAGCGTCGTGCCCTTGCGGAGCGAGAGCAGCTCCAGCATCTGGTATTCCTTGCCCGTCAGGTGGACGCGGTGACCATTCACCTCGACCGTCTTGCCGTCCAGGTTCACGGCGATCTCGCCGGTGTGGATGATGGCCTGGGCGTGACCCTTGGAGCGACGGACCACGGCGTGGGTGCGCGCGATCAGCTCGTCCTTGTGGAAGGGCTTGGTCATGTAGTCGTCGGCGCCGCCACCGAAGGTCTTGACCTTGGTCTCGATCTCGGTCGAACCCGACAGGATCATCACCGGAGTGTTGACCTTGCCCACGCGCAGCTGGCGCAGAACCTCGAGGCCGCTCATGTCGGGCAGGTTCAGGTCCAGAAGGATCAGATCGTAGTCATAGATCTTGCCGAGATCGATGCCCTCTTCACCGAGGTCCGTCGTGTAGACGTTGAAGCCCTCGGACTTCAGCATCAGCTCGATGCTTTGCGCCGTGGCGTGATCGTCTTCAATCAGCAGAACACGCATTCATGCCCCTCCAGGCAAAGCTTGACCGTATGAACCCGCGCACACACACGGGTAACCTTGTTCGCGAGTTAACCGGCGAAAACCTTAAGAACGGTTAATGGCCTCCCCGTGACCGATTCGTAGGCTGATTTGCGAATCGGCGTCGAGAGTCCGCGAGTCAACGATTCGAAATTTTTCCGGCGCCGTTCACGGCTACGTCCGCTTCTGACGCACAAAAGGATTATCTTCCTATCGTCAGTTCAGCGAGGGAGGCGTGCGTGAGGGAGCCCTATCGGGTCGAGGTCAATGAACGGGACCGGCTGCACGCCGATCTGGTGATGCAGCTGGTCGCGGTGCGACTGGGCGTGCCGACCGAGACCATCCGCCGAACCAGCCGCCTGCCCCTTCCGGCGCTGCGGGCCCGGAGGGTGGCGATGTATCTGGCCCATGTCGCCCTGGGCTGGCAGCTGGAGCGGGTCGGCCATGCCTTCGGCGTCAACCGCCAGACGGCCTCGAACGCCGCGACCCGCATCGAGGACGCGCGCGAGCACGAGGCGCTGAACCAGCTGCTGGAGGAGCTGGAAGACGCCATCCACGGAGTGGTCGACGCTCCGCCGCCGGACCTGTCGGGGCTGGGAGAAGTGGCATGAGCGTCTCGGTCGAACGCGCGCGCCGCATGCTGTCCCGCCCCGGCGCCTGGATCGACGCCGTCGTTCCCGACCGGACCTACGCCCTGCGACTGGGCCCGACCCGCAACCACCGCGCCATCACCACTCTCGACGAGACCGTCTTCCGCGCCCTGGTCGAGACCCCCGGACTGCGCCGGCGCGCGAAAGGGGGCTGGGAGGCCCGCAACGCCCCTCGGCCGGAGCGTCCGGCCCCCGTCGGAGCCCCGGGCCGGATCGAGGGCGAACGCATCCTGATGGAGGCCGACGGCCGCCCCCGCCGTGTCCGCGCCAACCTGGGCCAGAGCCCGCTGCAGCGGCTGGCCCTGCGCCGCGACGCCGACGGTCGCCCCTTTCTGACGCCGGCCGAGGTCGCGTCCGGCCTGCGTCTGGGTCTGGATGCGGAGAAGGCGCTGTCCGGCCCCTCGTTGACCATGCGCTGGGACGCCCTTCCGCGTTCCGGCGGAGGCTCCGCCGCCCGCGTCGAACCCGGCGACCGCGCCCTCAACGCCGCCGACCGCGTCAGACGCGCGCTGGCCGCCTGCCCGCCGGATACTCGAGGCTTGCTGGACCAAATTTGCATCCGGGGCGCGACCCTCGACATGGCGGAGGAGGCGCTGTGCCTGCGAAGACGGCAGGGGGGTGAGGTTCTGAGGCGCGGGTTGACGGCCTTGGCCCAACATTACGGTCTGGAATGAGCCCCCATGAACGGACCGTTCCAACGCCTGAGACGGGTGGAAGGCGGACGAAACGCGAAGGCGATCCGGGTCGGCGGAAACCCGTCAGCCGTTGCGCTCAGCAGCGTGCAAATCCATCACTTCGCGCTATGCCGTAGCCTGTCGGGTGCAGGTCGGCTCGCCTCCAACGCTACGCTGGCCGTGAGCGTCAAAACAGCGGCGGCCAGGAGGGGTCCGGCGTTCATATGCCCCTCCTTCAGTAGGGGCTCGGCGGGGTGGCAATGACTCCGACGCGCTTGGATTGCTACTCGAGCCTGCGGCAAGGGCTCACGACGACACCAACACCATGGTTGTCATGGCTCCATTGGGACCAAAGGCCGGCGTTTGCGTCCGAAGCCGCGACATAGGCCCCTCTGGTTGGCCCGAAAACGTCGCTCGGTGCAGGATACTCGTAGAGCAGAGCGCCTCTTCGAACCTGGACAGGATACGACGTGCTGCTGGAGAATGAGTCCGTCATTGTCATTTTCCGCAGGTCGAAGACGAAGACGATCTCACCCTCAACGTCACTCCAGCGACCGGGAACCCAAGCGTCGTCCTGCCGGCTGACGTCAGTCACAGTACGTCGGTCGCACTCGATGACGACCCTGTTCGGCCATCCATGGAGCTCTTGCTCCGTCGGGGCGAAGACAGACGCCGCTACCAACATCTGCAAGATCATGCCGCGCTCCTAGACTGCGATGTGCGGTGACATTGCGCGCCGCGACTGTCCCAGGCCGTCGCTTGAGGCCGTCTGCCGGACAGCCTGCGTTCAACCTATCCATTCGCCTCACTCCGGATTGGAGGGGGGGCGCTCGCCCGAATAGGGCCACCGTAGTTGTACTCGCCGACACACTCCGGTGTCCGTGGCGACCAGGCGATCTGAAACGAACGAGACGACCATCACCCCTTCCACATCGTCCGGCCTCCCGAACCAGGTCCAGGTCCTGGGCCCGGCCGAGGTCGGCGGGTCGCAGCCCAGCAAGCCTTGTTCGCAAATCTCCGCTGGGAGTTCGTTGCTGTACGCCTCGCTCGAGGTGTGAGTGAGCGACAGACTGCGTCCGGTCGCTCGAACCGAACCGCCTACCCGCCAGTCCGGCCGCATCCAGTCCCGGGCGGGCCAGTCGACCCATTGGCCGCTGACGGTGAAGAGGAGGTTGAGCGGCTCCATCGGCCCCCTAAGATCGGTCACGACCTCCCAGCTGTCCTCGCGGCGAGCAACGGTGACGACCTTCGAGAACTCACAGACGAACCCGACCATGTCCGGCCAGTTTCCCTCGGTCTGACCCGTTAGGAGAACGGCCGCAGTGGCTGCTGCCAACATTTGTGTTCCTTTGAGACCTAAGCTTCGGGCGACGTTAAGGGGGTCTGGGGTCGCTCATCAACCCACGCTTTCTGATGAACGAACCCGGACAAGTGACTGGCCGGAGCCGGCCGCTGACATTGGCGAAGCGGGAGAAAGCGCTTCCTTGACCGCAATCGTCTCTTGCCAGCAGTTTCCATGGCTCGCGTGGCTCAGCCTATGAGCGCGGATAAGCCGCGATCGCGTGGATTGCGCCGACGTGGCTCTGACGCTCGTTGGGAGCGGTGATCAGGCGGGGCGGGCGACCCATCTCCTCGATCCAGACATAGAAGGGGGTCCAGTCGTGAGGGTGTGGCGGGCCCGGTTGGGCTCGCGGGCGCCGCAATGGAGGGTCCCAAGGCCACCGATCGGGTTCCCAGCTCCTGCAGGGATCCGAAAGCGACCGCTCCAGAGCCGCAGCCTGAGCCGCATTGAGTGGCCCGTGAACAGGTGGCCAACGAACATGATCCGGAGGCGGGTATTGCGCGATCTCGGCCTCATAAGCAGCGCGTTCGGCCGGACCCGCGTCGGAGCCTGGTGGGGGCGGTGGCGGCGGCGGCGGCTCGTTGGTCTGGTTCTGACGCCAGAACCACCATCGGCCGTCCGGCTCTTTCCACACCACGGACCAGACGGTGTTCGAGTACATGCCGCCCGGCGGCGCGACTCCGGTGAGGACGACAAGCGCTTCTGAACTGGGTGCACGCGCGTCGCCCGTGACGCGGACCCGATTCAAGAGGTCTTGGAGGTAGGTTTCGGTCCGTGCTGCTGAACTCCTTCGGGACTCCGTCAGCTGGTCCGCGGCGATTGTGGCGAGGTCGATGTCGGCCACAAAGGGGCAGGCGGAGATCGGCGGTGGAGCGGCACCGCCAGCGGCCTGCCAGGCCCGGACTTGGGGCAAGAAATCGAGCGGTGGTTGGGTCGCGCACCCCGCGAGAACACCGCCGGCACACAAAATGACAAGGTTACGCATCATCGTCCCCGAACCTCTTCGCAACCCTGTAGGACAATCGGTCAAGCTTCAACTTTCAAGATCTGACGTTCCGCGAAGTCCGTCGAAGTGACGACGACGCAGTCGGTGTCCTCGATCCACGAGTTCAGCGGTCCTCAACAGTCGGACGAAGCGAACCTTCCCGATGGGTCACAAGAGGAATTGCCTCTTAAGCGTTGGGCTGGTGGCATCGCCCTCCCTGTCAACGGACCTTCCCAACGTCCGCCTAGGGTCGAAAACCGACCTCGCCCTACCCCGCCGCCATCGCCTCGGCGCGGATGCGCCCTACCATGGCGTTCAGCCCGTTCGCCCTCTGTCGGGTCAACGCCTGGGGCAGGCCCAGCCGATCCAGCGCCGCCTTGGCGTCGAACGCGAGGATGTCGGCAGGCGCCCGGCCGGAATAGAGCCTCAGCAGCAGCGCCACATTGCCCTTGGAGATCGCGCTGTCGCTGTCCGCCCGGAACGTCAGCCGGTCGCCGTCGCGCTCCGTCGCCAGCCAGACCTGGGCGGCGCAGCCCGACACCTTGTTGGCCTCGATCCGGTCGGCATCCGGCAGCGGCGCCAGCCCCTTGCCCAGGTCGATGACGTAGGCGATGCGCTGTTCCCAGTCCTCCAGGACCTCGAAGTCCTCGATCAGTTCGGCGAGGGTGTCCTCGATGGGATTGGCGGCGGCGGTCATGGCCGCGACATAGGCCCCGTGCCGATCAGGGACAACCGTGACATCGTTCCACGACCGCGAGGCGATGCCCCCCCGAAATCGAGTCGCCCCGCGCGGGAGCGGGCTTTAGGCGACTCGTGCGCGAGGCTACCCTCGCACGTTGGGCGCAACCTCCCTTTCAGCCCGGCCGTCGCCCCGGCCGCCCGGACCTCGCTTGACGCCAGCCCCCGCCCATACGCCAGAGGACGCGGCCGCGACGGCCCCGCGGCTCTTCGAGGGCCAGGGCGTCGTCGCCTGGCATGGCGGCTGGGCGGCGGCCGTCGCCGTCGCCACGGTGCTGGCCCTGACGATCGACCGACCGGCGGGAACCGCGGCCTTCGGGGCGCTCGCCATGATCGCCCCCGGCCTGGGCGGCCTGGCCCTGCTCCGCCGCGACGGGCCCGGCGAGCGGTCGCTGGTGCTGGTCGGCTGGACGCTGGCGGCGCTGGCGGCGCTGGTGCTGTCAGGCGGCTTGTCGGGTCCGCTGGTCGCGTTTGCGGTCATGCCCTTCGTCGCCGGGATCGCCCTGGGCGGCCCGCGCCACGGCGTCCGACTGACCCAGGCCGGGGCCGCCGGGTCGGCGATCGCGGCCCTGGCGGGTCAGTTCTCGGCTTGGTGGATCGGCCCGCCGGAGCCGCGCTACATCGCCGCCGGCGTTTTCGCCCTGATCGCCGCCGGGGCCGCGGTTTTGGCCGTGCGCCTGTCGTGGCGGGTGCGCGAGCGGGTCCTGCTCCAGGCCGAGACCGAGGCCGAGCGCGTGCGGGGCTTCCTCGACGCCCTGCCCGGCCTGACGCTCGTCATGGATCCCACCGGCCGGGTTGTCGCCGATTATGGCGCCCCGCCGCCTGCGCTCGACCTCGCGGCGCTCCGCACCGGCGGGCTCATGGCCGCCGTCCACGCCCCGGACCGGACCGCCGTGCTGGCAGCGATCGACGCCGCCCTGGCCGGGCAGGAGGCCCAGGTCGTCTTCGCGCCGCGGCAGGCGCTGGATCGCCGGGTCAGCCTCGCGCTGCGCCAGATCGGCGGCGGCGACAGCGCGCCCCTCGTCGTCGCCCAGGCCTTCGACGCCACCCGTCAGTTCGCCATCGAGGTGGGCCTCGAAGCCGCCCGCGCCGAGGCCGAGGCCCGCGACGCCGGCAAGACCCGGTTCCTGGCCAACATGTCCCATGAGCTCCGGACGCCGCTGAACGCCGTGATCGGCTTCTCCGACGTGATGCGCCAGCGCCTGTTCGGGCCCCTCCCGCTCCGCTACGCCGAATACGCCGAAAGCATCCACCAGGCCGGCGGCCACCTGCTGGAGCTGATCGGCGACGTGCTGGACGTCGCCAAGATCGAGGCCGAACGCTATGAGCTGTCGCGCGAGGTGTTCGACGCCCGCGACGCCGTCTCCGCCGCCGTCGCCCTGGTCCGGGTCACCGCCGCAGACAAGGGCGTGACCCTGTCCAGCCTGCTGCCGGACGAGGCCGTCACCGTCGATGCCGACCGCCGCGCCTTGAAACAGATCACGCTGAACCTGCTTTCCAACGCCATCAAGTTCACGCCGTCGGGCGGGTCCGTCACCCTGACGCTGGAGACCATCGGGCCGTATCTGGAACTCGTCGTCGCCGACACGGGCGTGGGCATTGCGAAGAAAGACCTGAAACGTCTGGGCCGCCCCTTCGAACAGGCGGGCGGCGCGGATCAGAAGGCGCAGGGGACCGGTCTCGGCCTGTCGCTCGTCCGGGCCCTGGCCGAACTGCACAGCGGCCGGATGTCACTCGACTCGACCCTGGGCGAGGGCACGGCCGTCACCGTCCGCATGCCTGTCGCCCGGACAGAACGCCCGGCGCCGTCCGAAACCGGCGCGGAGATCGTCCCGCTGAACGCGGGCTGAGCCGCGCCTGCCCCGGTTCCGCCTCACGAAACGACGCAATTCGATGTTAGACGTTAAGCCTGTCGATATGCTGAAGCTGGAGCGCCTCCCCGCATGCGTCGCTTTCTGATCTGGTCCGCGCTGGCGGTCGTCATCGGCCTGGCCATCGCGGGCGGCGGCTACTGGGCCTACTGGAATTTCTACGCCCGCTTCCAGCCGGTCACGGTGACCCGGAACCAGACCGAGATTCAGCGCCTGCTGGACGAAGCGTCATGGATATCCGGCGGCGGCGGCGGTGAACCGCTCTACCTCATCGGCTACCGCGACTCGGCCTCGTTCCAGCGGTATCAGCGGGAGGAAGCCAATAGACTGCGGGCCGGCGGCGTCGAGATGCGCGTGGTGGTCTTCGCCCGGCCCGACCGCGAGGGCGCGCCTCAGTCGACCCCGACCGAACGCTCGACCATCGCCGAACTGTGGCTCAGCCGCGACTGGAGCCTCTACGAACGCTGGCTCGCCACGCCGTCGCGCAACTGGACCGCCGCCGGCGTCCCGGCCGCCGACGGCAACCTGGCCCGCTCGGCCGTGGTCGAGGCCAGCCGCGAGTTCACGACCCGGCTGAACGACCTGCTGCGCGACGCGGGCGTGCCCACTGGCTACCCGCTGGTGATCTGGCGCGACCGCGAGGGCTTCCTGAAAGCCTGCGCCTGCTCCGACAGCCGCTCCTGGGTGTTCGTGCGCGACGACGTGGGGGCGCCCGACGATGTTTCGGCCCCGACCCCGCCCGATCCGGTGGATGTCGCTCCCGGATCGCCGCCGCCGGCGGGAACGCCGGGGGCCTCTCAGGCCCTGCCCTATCCGAACCTGGGTCCGATCCCGCCGCTGGAGGGAGGCTCCACACCGACGACGCCGTCGAACCCCGGTGCGACGCCTGCCCGTCCCAGCCCGGCCCGCCCGGCCCCCGCCCGCCCCGCCCAGCCGACAAGGCCGCCGCAGCCGAGCCAGCAGGAAGACACGACTTTCTTCTAGGCGGTCAGGCGAACAGCGTGCGGCACTTGGTGATCAGCCGCTCGACGTCGTCCGCGTCCTGATAGAGGCCGAAGCCGAACCGGATCACCTCGTCGCGCACGTCGGTCACGACGTTCGCGGCCAGCAAATCCGCACGCCAGCGCTGGGCGTCCCTGTCCTTCAGGGCCAGGAAGCGGGCGCGGGGCCGGTTGTCGCCAGGCGGCGGATTGAGCACCTCGGCCTCGCTAAGCCGCCCGCATTCTCCGCCCTTCAGCGCCTCGAAGAAGCGTGACGACAGCCGGTCCGCATGGGCCGAGATGTCGGCGGTGGTCAGGCCGTTCTCGTCCAGCATCCGCCGCACGCCGTTGAAGCGATAGAGCGGCGTGGAATCGAACGTCGCGCCCCAGAACCGGCCCGCGTCGGCGCGATACTGAACCCCGTCCGGCGGCCCCATCAGATTGCCGAACTCGGCAAACCAGCCCGTCACCACCGGCCGCTCGCAGAAGCCTTGGGGCGCATGAAGGAAGCCCGCCCCCTCGCCCGTCATGGCGTATTTGTAGCCGCCGGAGACGTAGAAGATCCGGTCCGCCACTGCCGACAGGTCCGTCGGCGTGGCCATGAAGCCGTGATAGCCGTCCACGATCACCCACGGGCCCTCGGGCCGCGCGAGGTCGGCGAGCGCGGACAGACTGTCAATGGCCTGCCCCGTCTTGAAGAAGACCTGGCTGACTACGACGGCGTCGAACGCCCCACCCTTGGCCGCCGCGACGAACCGCTCGTCGAAGGTGTCGAACGGCTCCAGCGGCACGCGCGTGACGACCGCCTCTCCGGCCTCCTCCCATCGCTCGGCCTGACGGCGGAAGGCGTGGAACTCCCCGTCCGTGGTCAGGATGCGGATGGGCCGGGTCTCGATGCCTGAGAACACCCGGATCAGGAAGTCATGGGTGTTGGGCGCGAAGACCACCGTCTCCGGATCGGGCAGACCCAGCTCCTTGGCCACATGCCGCTGCGCCTCCGGCACCACCTCGCCGAAGACCAGGTCCCACTTCCGGTCCGCGAAATGGTTCGCCTCGACCCAGGCCCGCACCTGCCCGTCGAACGAGGCGTCCGGCCACAGGTGATGGCTATGCGCCGCGAAATGCAGCCGGTCAGGGTCAAGCGCGAGGGCGCGGGAGAAGAGGGGCTTGTAGGTCATCAGGATGTGGGAATCCGGCCGGGGTCGATCAATCGAGAGCCGTGGGTGATCGCTGTCACCAGAACACGCCAAGGCCTGAGCACATAAAAGATGAGATAGTTTCCGTGAATTGCCCTTCGGACCGGCTCGGGACGTTCAGACACAACCGCCCACTGCTCTGGAAACTGACTCAGCGAGCGACAGGTGACGAGCAGTTCCTCGACATAGGTCTTGCCTCGTCTCGGATTATCTCGGGCGATCCAGCGTCCGATCTGGCGAAGCTCGGCTTGGGCGCGGCGCGTCAGGACGACCTTCAAGCGGCTCGCTCGTCGGCGGCGATCATCTCGTCGATCTCGGCGAGGAGTTCTGCAAAGACGATCTCGGCGTCGACGCCTTCATCGTCATCATCGAGGCTCGCCTGGACCATCGCCGCAACGTCGTCGGGCGAGATTTTCGACATCGGCAACGCCTCGCGCCACTCGGCGAGCGCGTGGGCGACGACATCGGACACGCTGCCATATCTGCCGGTTTCGACCGCTTCCCGGATGGTCATCGCCATCGCTTCGCTGATCTCCGCCGTGATCGTCTCGTGCTTACCCATGAGGCCTAGACTACCACGACCCCGAGATCAGACCAGCGCCCCGTGGCAGTGCTTGAACTTGCGGCCCGAGCCGCACGGGCAGTCCGCGTTCCTCGGCGTCCGCTCCCACCCCGCCGGCAGCATCTCGACCGGCAGCCGTGAGCGCGCGTCGCCGTCCAGCTGGCCTTCCGGCAGTTGGGCCATCGGATCGGCCATTTCGTTGACGCCCGTGCCGGGGTTCAGGTGGATTTCCTGGAACTCGGGCATCTCCATCGGCGGCGGGGCCTCGAAGCGGAACTCCACCGTCATCAGCCAGCGCGTCACATTGTGACGCAGCTCGTGCAGCAGGGTCTCGAACAGGCTGAAGGCCTCGGTCTTGTACTCGTTCAGCGGATCGCGCTGGCCATAGCCGCGCAGGCCGATGACGCCGCGCAGGTGGTCCAGATGCACCAGGTGCTCGCGCCACTGCATGTCGATCATCTGCATCAGGAACTGCTTCTCCAGCCCCCGCATCTGGCCTTCGCCCAGCTGTTCCAGACGCTCGGCGGCGCGTTTGTCGGCGGCCTCGCGGATGCGCTCCTCGACCTCCTCGTTGGAAACGCCTTCCTCGGCGGCCCAATCATGCAGCGGCAGGGTCAGGCCGAGGGTGGACTTCACCTTCTCGTCAAGGCCGTCGATGTCCCACTGCTCGGCATAGGCCTTGGGCGGCATGAAGCGCTCGACCAGGTCGGAGATCACATCGTTCCTGAACTCCCCGACCAGTTCGGACAGGTCCTCGGAGTCCATGAACTCCTGGCGCTGCTCGAACACGGCCTTGCGCTGGTCGTTCACGACATCGTCGTACTTCAGCAGGTTCTTGCGGATGTCGTAGTTGCGCGTCTCGACCCGCTTCTGGGCGGTCTCGACGGCGCGGTTCAGCCAGGGGTGGCTGATCGCCTCGCCCTCGGCCACGCCGAAGTTCCTCATGATCGCATCCAGCCGGTCGCCGGCGAAGATGCGCAAGAGGTCGTCCTCGCAGCAGAGGAAGAACTTGGACACGCCCGGGTCACCCTGACGACCGGTGCGGCCGCGCAGCTGGTTGTCGATGCGGCGGCTCTCGTGGCGCTCGGTGCCGAGCACGAACAGGCCGCCGGCGGCCAGCGCCTTTTCCTTCTGGACGGCGATGTCAGCCTTCAGGCGCTCTTCCTCGGCCTTCTCCATCTCGGGCGTGACCTCGATGGCCAGGTTCCTCTGGTCCAGCCGCCACTTGGCCATGCGCATCTCGAGGTTGCCGCCCAGCTGGATGTCGGTGCCGCGACCCGCCATGTTGGTGGCGATCGTCACCGCGCCGGGCAGGCCGGCGTCGGCGACGATATAGGCTTCCTGCTCGTGCTGACGGGCGTTCAGCACGCTGTGGGGGATGCCCTTGCCCTTGACCGTCTGGATGTCATAGGCGGCATCGCCGATCTTCTGGGCTTCCTTCTCGCGGCCGACATATTCGGGCTTCAGCGTGCGCGAGACCTCGACCTCATAGGCGTAGGTGCGCAGCAGTTCGGACAACTGCTCGGACTTCTCGATCGAGACGGTGCCGACCAGGATCGGCTGGCCCTTGACGTGGCAGGAGGCGATCTGTTCGGCGATCGCCTGGTTCTTTTCCTTGTAGGTCCGATAGACCTCGTCGTCGTGGTCGATGCGCTGGACCGGCCGGTTGGTCGGCACCTCCAGCACGTCCATCTTGTAGATGTCGAGGAACTCCTGGGCCTCGGTCGCGGCCGTGCCGGTCATGCCCGACAGCTTCTCGTACAGGCGGAAGTAGTTCTGGATCGTCACCGAGGCCAGGGTCTGGTTCTCGGGCATGATCTTGACGTCCTCCTTGGCCTCAATAGCCTGGTGGAGTCCTTCGGACAGACGACGGCCCTGCATCATGCGGCCGGTGAACTCGTCGATCAGGATGATTTCGCCACCCTTGATGATGTAGTCCTTGTCGCGCTGATAGAGCGTATTGGCCCTGAGCGCCTGGTTGACGTGGTGCACCAGGCTGATGTTGGCGGCGTCGTACAGACCGGTGGTGTCCTCGGCGAAGTGACCGCCCTCCTCCAGCATCTGCTCGATGCGCTCGGAGCCTTCCTCGGTCAGCAGGGCCTGGCGCTGCTTTTCGTCCAGGTCATAGGTCGACTTGTCCTGGATCAGCGTCTTCACCAGACCGTCGACGATCTTGTACAGCTCGGACCGGTCCTCGGTCGGACCCGAGATGATCAGCGGCGTGCGCGCCTCGTCGATCAGGATGGAGTCCACCTCGTCCACGATCGCGAAGTGGTGGCCGCGCTGGACCATCTCGCGCCGGTCATAGACCAGGTTGTCCCTCAGATAGTCGAAGCCGAACTCGTTGTTGGTGCCATAGGTGATGTCGGCGGCGTAGGACATCTGCCGCTGACCCGACGACAGGCCGTTGACGATCACCCCCACTTCCAGCCCCAGGAAGCGATAGACCCGGCCCATCCACTCGGCGTCGCGCCGGGCCAGGTAGTCGTTGACGGTGATGACGTGGACGCCCTTGCCCAGCAGCGCGTTCAGATAGACGGGGGCCACGGCGACCAGCGTCTTGCCCTCGCCGGTCCGCATCTCGGCGATGCCGCCCTCATGCAGGATCATGCCGCCGGTCAGCTGGACGTCGTACTGGCGCTGACCCAGCACCCGCTTGGAGGCCTCGCGCGCCACGGCGAAGGCGTCGTTCAGGATCTTGTCCAGGCTTTCCCCTTGCGCGATGCGGTCGCGGAACGCGTCCGTCATCATTCGCAGTTCGTCGTCCGACAGGGCCGCGTACTTGGCCTCCAGAGCGTTGATCTTCTGGACCCGGCCCATGAAGTCCTTGACCTTGCGGTCGTTGGAGGAGCCGAAGAGTTTCTTGGCGAAGCCGAGCATGGACGATCCGGAAGCGGACGAGCGGTTCAGAGCTCAGGAATGACCCTTTTGGGGGGCGGCGAGAACGCCGCGAGAGGGGCCGCCGGACGGGGCGGCGTGAGGGCCGCGCGAACGCTCGAAAACCCCTCGACTTGGGCGCAGGCGGGACTTAAGCACCGGCCATACCCCTGTCAACGCGAGGGGCTTTGCAGCCGCGCGTTTGGGCCTGATCGCTTAAGACATGGAGCGTCCGATGCGGCGCCTTTCCCACGCCCTGACCCTGTTGGCCCTGACCGGCGCCCTTGCGCTCGCCGCCTGCGGTCGCGGAGGCGGCGAAGACCGCCCGCCCGAGCCCGGCGACCGGGCCGTCGCGGAGGTGCAGAACCAGACGATCTGGGCGTCCGACGTCAAGCGCGAGGCGGTGGCGCAGGGCCTGATCGGCGAGGGCGAGCCGCTGGATGTCACCTCCGATCTGTTCCGCCGCGTGCTGGACGAGGTCATCGACCAGAAGCTGCTGGCGCGGGAAGCGGAACGCCGGGGCCTCGACAACTCGCCCCTCGCCCAGCGCCGGCTGGAGGCGACGCGCGAGCGCATCCTCGGCGACATGCTGGTCGAGAACGTCGTCAACGGGGCCATCTCGGACCAGGCGGTCGAGACGCTGTATCGGGAACAGCTGAGGCTGGCGCAGACGTCGGAGGAGATCCGCGTGCGCCTGATCTTGTCGCGCACCCGCCAGGAGGCCGACGCCGTTCTGGGCATCCTGGGTCAAGGCGCGACCTTCGAGGCGGTGGCGATCGAACGCTCGATCGATGAGGCGACGCGATTCTCGGGCGGCGACCTCGGCTATTCCACCGTCGACGTCATGCCCCAGGCCTACGCCAATGCGCTCCGGGACGCTCCGGCCGGCTCCACCGTCGGGCCGTTCCAGACCGAAGGCGGCTGGGCCGTGCTGCGGGTCGAGGATCGCCGCCGCGAGAGCCCGCCGACGCTGGAGCAGGCCCGGCCCCAGATCGTGCGCTACCTGACCTATGAAGGCGTCCGCCAGCTGCTGGAGGAGTTGCGCGGCAAGGCCGAGGTCGAGGTGCTGCTCTCCGCCGAGGAGGGCCGAGCCCAGGAACCGGCGTCGGCGCCGCCCGCCCGCGCGCCGGCGACGCCCCCGGCTCCGACGACCACGCCAGCCCCCGCCGCTCGTCCTGCCGCCCCCGCCGCGACGCCCGCCGCGCCCGCCGCCAAGGCGACTGCCCAGTGAGCCGCTCGCCGCGCGCTCCCGGCTCGACCGGCAAGGCCATCGAACAGGCGGTCGGCAAGGCGCTGGACCCGCTCGCCTCGGCGCTGCGCAAGGCCACCCAAAGCGCGCCCTCTGCGACCGTCCCGGCGACCCCGGCCGCGCCGGGCAAGCCGGGCCTGAAGATCTCGCCGCTCGCCGTCCCCTTCCCGACCATCCCCGGGGTCGGCGGTGTCGAGATGACCACCGCCCGCGCCGGCTTCTACAAGCACGAGCGCGACGACCTGGTCGTCTTCCGCTTCGCGCGCGGGACCAGCTGCGCCGGCGTCTTCACCCGCCACAAGGTCGGCTCGGCCCCGGTCGACTGGTGCCGCCGCCAGCTCGACTCGGCCGGCGGCGGTCAGGACGTCCGCGCCCTGGTCGTCAACGCCGGCTGCGCCAACGCCTTCACCGGCAAGGCCGGGGCCGACGCCGCCCGACGCACGGCGTCGGAGGTCGCCAAGCGTTTCGGCTGTCGCCAGAGGGACGTCATGCTGGCCTCGACCGGCGTCATCGGCGTGCTGCTGGACGACCGCAAGATCGCGGCCAAGCTGGGCGAGATCGAGCACAAGCTCGACGGCGACACCCCCGCGTCCGAGCAATGGGCGGCGGCCGGTCGGGGCATCATGACCACCGACACCTTCCCCAAGGGGTCGTTCGCCGAGTGCAGGATCGATGGCTACACGGTCCGCATCGCCGGCATCGCCAAGGGCTCGGGCATGATCGCGCCGGACATGGCCACCATGCTGGCCTTCATCGTCACCGACGCCGACATCCACCCGACGGTGCTGCGGGCGCTTCTGGGCCTGCACGTCCGCACGACCTTCAATTCAGTGACGGTGGACGGCGACACCTCGACCAACGACACCTGCCTGCTGTTCGCCACCGGCACGTCCGGCGCGCCGCGCATCGGCCGGGTCGGCGACCGCCGCCTGAAGGAGTTCTCGGCCGCGCTCGACAAGGTCATGCTCGACCTGGCGCATCAGCTGGTCCGCGACGGCGAAGGCGCGTCCAAGTTTGTGCGCATCACGGTGGAGGGAGCCGCCAGCCCCGCCTCGGCCCGCAAGCTCGCCAAGTCCATCGCCGACAGCCCGCTGGTCAAGACCGCCATCGCCGGCGAGGACGCCAACTGGGGCCGCATCGTCATGGCCGTCGGCAAGACCGAGGAGCCGGTCGACCGCGACCACCTGGCCATCCGCTTTGGCTCACATCAGGCCGCCGTCGACGGCGCCATCGTCCCGACCTACGACGAGGCGAAGATGAGCGCCTACATGAAGCGCCCCGAAATCGACATCGCCGTCGACGTCGGCATGGGCCGCGCCTCGGCCACCGTCTGGACCTGCGACCTGACCAAGGGCTACGTCGAGATCAACGGGGATTACCGGAGCTAGGCCGCCGCCTGCTCCGCCCGCCTGAGGGCGCTCGCCCGGACCTTCTCGCTCTCGCTCTTCAGCTGACCGCACGCGGCCAGGATATCCCGTCCCCTCGGCGTCCGGATCGGGCTGGCGTAGCCCGCCTTGTTCAGCACCGCCGCGAACCGTTCGATCGTCTTCCAGTCCGAGCATTGGTAGTCCGTGCCGGGCCAGGGATTGAACGGGATCAGATTGATCTTGGCCGGGATGCCCTTGATCAGATTCAGGAGGGCGCGGGCCTCTTCGACGCTGTCGTTGACGCCCTTCAGCATCACATACTCGAACGTCACCCGCCGCGCGTTCGACAGGCCCGGATAGGCCCGGATGGCGGCCATCAGCTCGGCCAGCGGATACTTCTTGTTCAGCGGCACCAGCACGTCCCGCAGCGGATCGTTCGTGGCGTGAAGGCTGATCGCCAGCATGGTCTGGGTGCGCTCGCCCAGCTCCGGGATCATCGGCACGACACCCGAGGTCGAGACCGTGATCCTGCGCCGCGAGATGGCGATGCCCTCGCCGTCGGCGATGATGTCCACCGCGTCCGCGACGTGGTCGAGATTATACAGCGGCTCGCCCATGCCCATGAAGACGATGTTGGACAGGCGGCGGTCCTCCTTGGGCGACGGCCATTCGCCCAGGTCGTCGCGCGCCACCTGAACCTGGGCCACGATTTCGGCGGCGGTCAGGTTGCGGACCAGCTTCTGGGTGCCCGTGTGGCAGAAGGTGCAGTTGAGCGTGCAGCCCACCTGGCTGGACACGCACAGCGCCCCCGCCCGACCCACGTCGGGGATGTAGACCGTCTCGATCTCGATGCCCGGCGCGGTGCGGATCAGCCACTTGCGCGTGCCGTCGTTCGACACCTGGCGCTCCACCACCTCGGGCCGTGCGAGCGTGAAGGCCGCGGCCAGGGCGGCGCGCGTCTCCTTGCCGATGTCGCTCATCAGGCCGAAGTCGGTGACGCCGTAGTGGTGAATCCAGCGCCAGACCTGCCCAGCCCGCATCTTCGCCTTCTCGGGCGGGCAGATGTCCGCGTCGATCAATGCCTGGCGCAGCCCCTCGCGCGTCAGACCGGACAGGTTGACGGGAGCGGCGATCGGCGTGCGCGAAAGGTCGAGCGTCAGGCTCAAGAGCGAAAATCCTGGGTGGCGGGAAGCGCGCCTTATAGCACGGATCGCGCTGGATTTAAGGCGCGGCGCTGAACCTCTCCCTCCCTGGCACGGGGAGGGGGGTCGAAGCGGAGCGAAGACCGGGTGGGAGCGGCCGATGATCCAGACAGCGGCTTCAGGCCGCCCCCACCCGGTCGCTTCGCGACCTGCCCTCCCCTGAAGGGGAGGGAGAGGATCGCGCCTTACAAAATGAACCGGCTCAAGTCCGCGTTCCTGGCCAGCTCCGCCACTCGCGCCCGCACCGCCTCGCCGTCGAAGGCGACCGTCTGGCCAGACAGGTCAGACGCCTTGAACGAGGTCTCCTCCAGCACCCGCTCGATGACCGTCACCAGCCGCCGCGCCCCGATGTTCTCGACCGCCGAGTTGGCCGCGACCGCCGCGTCGGCCAGGGCCTCGACCGCGTCCGGCGTGAACGTCAGCGTCACGTCCTCGGTCGCCAGCAGGGCCTGGTTCTGTCGGATCAGATTGGCCTCCGGCTCGGTCAGGATGCGCACGAAGTCGTCGCGCGTCAGGGCCTTCAGCTCGACCCGGATCGGCAGCCGCCCCTGCAGCTCGGGCAGCAGGTCGCTCGGCTTGGCGACGTGGAAGGCGCCCGACGCGATGAACAGCACATGGTCCGACTTGACCGGCCCATACTTGGTGGAGACGGTGGTGCCCTCGATCAGGGGCAGCAGGTCCCTCTGCACGCCCTCGCGCGAGACGTCGGCTCCGCCCCGGTCCTGTCGCGCCGCGACCTTGTCGATCTCGTCGATGAAGACGATGCCCTCGTTCTCGGCCAGAGCCACGGCCTCGCGCGCCAGGCTGTCCTGATCGAGCAGCTTGTCGCTTTCCTCGGTGACGAGAGGGGCCAGCGCCGCCTTGACCGTCGTCTTGACCGGCCTGGTCCGCTGGCCGCCCAGCTTGCCCAGCATCTCCGACAGATTGATCAGCCCCACGTTCTGGCCGCCCAGGTCCATGCCCGGAATGGCCGGCGCTGCTTCGGCCATCTGCAGCTCGATCTCCTTGTCGTCGAGTTCACCCGCTCGCAGCTTCTTCCGGAACGCGTCCCGCGTCGCCGGCTGGGACCCCGGCCCGACGAGGGCGTCGAGGATGCGCTCCTCGGCCGCCGCTTCCGCCTTTGCCCGCACGCCGACCCGCTTCTGCTCACGCACCATCAGAAGCGCCGCCTCCACCAGATCGCGGATGATCTGATCGACATCGCGGCCGACGTAGCCGACCTCGGTGAACTTGGTCGCCTCGACCTTCAGGAACGGGCTGCCCGACAGCCTGGCCAGGCGCCGCGCGATCTCGGTCTTGCCCACGCCCGTCGGCCCGATCATCAGGATGTTCTTGGGCGTGACCTCATCCCTGAGGTCGTCGGGCACGCGCTTGCGCCGCCAGCGGTTCCGCAGGGCCACGGCGACGGCGCGCTTCGCATCCTCCTGGCCGACGATGAAGCGATCGAGTTCGGAGACGATCTCGCGGGGGGAAAGGTCTGTCATGCTCGGCAGATGGGGCGTTCGGGGCGACTTGGCGAGGGCCGAAGCCCTACCCCAGCCGCTCCACCGTCAGATTGCCGTTGGTATAGACGTCGATGTCCGCCGCGATCGCCATGGCCCGCCGCGCCACGGCCTCAGCGTCCAGGTCCGTGTTGTCGATCAGGGCCCGCGCCGCCGCCAGCGCATAGTTGCCACCCGACCCGACCGCCGCCACGCCATGCTCGGGTTCCAGCACGTCGCCTACGCCCGTGACTGTGAAGATGCTGTCCTTGTCCGCCACCAGCAGCATGGCCTCCAGCCGGCGCAGATACCTATCCGTCCGCCAGTCCTTGGCCAGATCGACGCAGGCCCGCGCCAACTGGTCGGGATATTGCTCAAGCTTGGCCTCCAGCCGCTCGATCAGGGTGAAGGCGTCCGCCGTGGCGCCGGCGAAGCCCGCCAGCACCTTGCCGCCCGCCAGCGTCCGTACCTTGCGCGCCGCGCCCTTGACGATGGTGGGCCCCATCGAGACCTGACCATCACCCGCGATCACCGTCCGGCCGTCCTTGCGTACCGCCAGGATCGTCGTGCCATGCCAGCCGGGGCCGTTTGTCGTCTGATCGATCATGAGGGCCGACATGGCCTCCAACTTGGGGCACGGCAAGCCCCGCCGACGCAGAGGCGTCGCAAATAGAAGGCCGCTTATCCGCCACAATGTAACCACCGTAATCGGTTACAACCGCATCATTACACCGTTACATGGGCATCCAGGGGACGTGTCGTGCTTTATCGCTTGATCTACGCGGCCGAGACCGTCGGTTCGACCGGCTCCTCGACGCTATCGGTGGCCCAGATTCTGGGTGCGGCGACTGTCAACAATCGTCGGGACAACATCACCTCGGCCGTGATGTTCCACGACGGCTGGTGCCTGCAGGGCATCGAGGGGTCGCGACAGGATGTCGACCGTCTGATGCGCCGCATCAGGGACGACCGCCGCCTGAACAACATCCGCATCGTTTCGGACAAGCCGGTCGCCGAGCGCCGGTTCCCGGAGCCGATGGGCCTGTGCGACGATCCCGCCGCCATGCTGCGGGCTATCGGCGTTGCGAACATGTCCGAGATCACCGCCTACGACGCCGACCGCATCGTCGAGCTCAAACAGGCGGCGTGACGTGACGCGCCCGCGCGCTTAACTGAGGCGCATGGGCTTCTCCCCCAAAGACGTCGAACGCTACGCCCGCCACCTGGTCCTGTCTGAAATCGGCGGGCCGGGTCAGCAGAAACTCGCCGCTTCGACGGTCGCCGTCGTCGGGGCTGGCGGCGTCGGCTCTCCCGCCGCCCTCTACCTGGCCGCTGCGGGCGTAGGGACGCTCCGGCTGATCGATCCGGACACCGTGTCGCTGTCCAACCTTCAGCGCCAGGTGCTGTTCGATACGGCCGACATCGGCCGTACCAAGGTCGAGATCGCCGAGCGCCGCCTCGCCGCCCTCAACCCCGGCGTCCACATCGAGGCCGTGGCCGAGGCCCTGACCGCCGAGACCGCGGCTCGCCTGATCGCCGGTGCGGACGTCGTGCTCGACGGCACCGACGACTTCGGCGTCCGCCACGCCGTCAACGCCGCCTGCGTGGCCTCCCGCATTCCCCTCGTCTCCGGCGCGCTCGGCCGCTGGAGCGGTCAGGTCGGCGTGTTCGCTGGCCAGCCCTGCTACCGCTGCCTTGTCCCCGACCTTCCGCCGGATGCAGAGACCTGCGCCCGCGTCGGCGTCGTCGGGGCGCTGGCCGGCGTGATCGGGTCCATGGCCGCGCTCGAGACGATCAAGCTGATCACCGGCGCGGGCGAGCCGCTCAACGGCCGACTCCTCCTCTACGACGGACTTTCGGCGACCAGCCGCACGGTGGGCATAGCTGCCGATCCAGACTGTCCGACCTGTGCCGTTCAGGTCTAGGCTGGCCGAGCCATGACGCTCGAAAGCCGAACGACCTTCCTGTCGGTCACCCGTCTCAAGCCGCGCGGTCTGCGCTTCCTGGCGCCGATCGCCCTTCACACCTGGCGCAGCCGACAGCAGATCGAGAGGGCGCCGGGGTTTCTCGAAGGCTATCTGGCGACGGGCTCCGGCATGGCTCTATGGACGGTGACGCGCTGGACGGACGAAGCGGCGATGGCGGCCTATCGCGCCTCGGCCGCCCATCTGAAGGCCATGCCCTCGCTGGCGGGAAGCTGCTCAGAGGCCGCTGTGGTTCACTGGATCAGCAATGACGATGCCCTCCCCACGCCCGCGCAAGCTGCCGAGCGGCTCTTGACCGGTCGCACGTCGAAGGTGCGACGCCCGTCTCCCGCCCATGCCGCGAGCGATCCCTGGCCTGATCGGCTCATTCCCCTACGCGGCCCCTCTCTGACACCTGCAGCCGACACCCCCCGGACGTCGCCCGGCAAAGAGAGATAAGTCGGGCGGGCGACAGTAGAACGCGCCGTCGGCCTGTAGAGCTCTGTAAATCAAGACCTTCCTGCGAACGCCCAGCATCGTCAGGAACCCGCCCCGCGTTCCGCCGCTTGCCCTCCCGAACCGAGAGGGCTCCCATGACCGATCCGACATTCGCCACCCCATCGCCGGGCGGTCGCAATCCTGCGGCCGCGTCCGACGACATCCGCACCGCCGCCCACGACGCGGCTGAACAGACCAAGGCCCGCCTGCGCGAGAAGGGCGACCAGAAGATCGACGCCGCCTCGACCTCGGCGGGCGAGCAACTCCGCACCGTCGCCGACCAGCTCCGCCAGGCGGGCGACGGTCTGGGCGAGGAGCAGGGCTGGGCGCGCCAGGTCTTCAGCCAGGGCGCCGACGGGCTGGAGCGCGTCTCCTCCTATTTCCGCGACGGCCGCATGGACACCTTCGCCCGCGACCTCCAGGGCTTCGCGCGCAGCAACCCGGCGGCCTTCCTGGCCGGCAGCGTGGCGCTCGGCTTCCTCGCCGCCCGCATCGCCAAGACGGCGGCCGCGCACGCCGCCCCGGCGGCCCAGCCGACCACCGCCTACACCGCGCCACCGACCGGCATGGAGGAGCCGCGTTCCTTCGCCCCGGCCGACGCGAGCGATCTCGACCCGACGATGAGGGACCTCTGATGGTCGCCCCGGACAAGCCCATCGGCGCCCTGCTCCAGGACGCAGCCGCCGACGTGGCCTCGATCGTCAAGAACGAGACCCGCCTGGCCCAGACCGAGATCAAGGAGAACCTGCACCAGGCCGTCAACGGCGCCATCGCGGCGCTGCTGGGCGCCGTCGTGCTGATCCCGGCGCTGACGCTGGTGCTGCTGGCGCTCGCCTATGCGCTGGACGACTACGACGTCGCCCCCCGATGGGTCGCCGCTCTGATCGCCGCCGGCGTCGGCGCCGCCATCGGCGCGGTCCTGTTGGCGCGCGCCAAGTCGGCGTTGAAGCCCGCCGCGCTGGCCCCCACCCGCACCGCCGACAACCTCAAGCGTGACGCGCAACTGATCAAGGAACAGGCCCGATGAGCGACGCTGATCGACTGGAACGCGACCTGGAGCAGGACCGCGAGCACCTGCGCGAGACCCTGGGCGCGCTCGAGGACAAGATGTCCCCCGGCCGCCTGCTCGACGAGGCGATGGCCTACTTCGGCACGGGACCCAAGGCCTTCGCCTCCGACCTCGGCGCCCAGGTCCGCGACAATCCCATGCCGGCGTTGCTGACCGGCGTGGGCCTCGCCTGGCTGATCATGGGCGACCGGAAGTCGAAGACAGCGTCGACGGACGGCGCCTTGTCTCAAACGGCTTCGGAACCGCCTGTCACCGACGGCTTCGGCTACGTCATGGACCCGGCGGACTATGACGCCTGGCAGGAGCATGACCGGCTGCAGCAGGCCGAGTGGGCCTGCGTTCGCCAGGACGGCGAGACGGCCGACGCGTACGGCCTGCGTCTGGATCAGGCCCGCGCGGCGGCGCTCGGCGTCACCCATGAGCCCGCCGACGACCATGCCGGTTTTTCCACCAAGGTCCGGAGCGCCGCCGATGCAGTAAAGTCCAGGGGCGTCGCCGCCCGCGACAAGCTGAAAAGCGCCTCGCGCGGAGCTGGGAGCGCCGCGAGCCGCGGCGGTCAGGCGGTCAAGTCCGCCGCCGCCTCGACCAAACAGGGCGTGGCCAACGCCGCCTCGGCTGGCATGCATCTGCATGAGACCAATCCCATCGCCACCGCCGCCATGGGCGTGGCGCTCGGCGCCCTGCTCGGCGCCGCCCTGCCCTTGTCGCGCAAGGAGGAGCAGGCGCTCGGCAAGGTCGCTGATGCGGGCCTCGACCTCGGCGCCCAGGCAGGCCGCAAGGCCGCCGACGCCCTGTCGGAGCGGATGTCCCGCTCGGACGGAGCCGGCGATGGAGCGGCGGCGGGCGGATCGACCCTGCCGATGGGCGCGGCCTGACCGCGCTCATCGGGTGAACCGGACCTAAGGCCTTCCTCGGGCCGGCAGTCCGTCGGCCGCGCGCACCAGCTGCACGAAGGCCGCACGTTCGCCGTAGGGGTCTGCGCCCCGCGCGCTTTGGGCGAGGTCCAGGATCGCGGCCTCGCCGAAGTCCTCGTTCATCCACGGGTCGCCGCGCAGACGCTGACCAAAGGCCGCCACCGCGAGCGCCCAGCGGGTCGTCTCCGGCGGCTGACCCGACGCTCTCGCTGCGACGGGAGTCTGCATCAGCCGTGAGGTGGGCTCGCCCGGCAGCTTGTAGCGCACCTGGACGAAGCCCAGTTCGCCCGACCCCGCGCTCGCCCCCGCCGTCGGCTCCGGCCGGTTGCCTTCGTAGCGGCGGTCGCGGATCTGGCTCGGCCCGCCCACCGGCGTGACCTCGTACAGCGCCGTCACCGAGGCGCCCGACCCGACCTCGCCCGCGTCGACCGCGTCGTTGTCGAAGTCCTCCTCGTTCAGCAGCCGGGTCTCGTAACCGATCAGCCGGTATTCCGAGACGACGGCCGGATTGAACTCGACCTGGATCTTGACGTCGTCGGCGATGGGGAAGGCGCCCCGGTCGAAGGCCGGGCCGAACAGGCGGCGCGCCTCATTGAGGTCGTCGACGTAGGCGGCGACGCCATTGCCCGCCTGGGCGATGGTCTGCATCCGCTCGTCCTGGTAGTTGCCGCGCCCGAAGCCGTAGACCGACAGATAGATGCCCGTTTCGCGCTTGTCGGCGACATAGTCCTCCAGCCGCCGGTTGTCGGTAACGCCGACGTTGAAGTCGCCGTCGGTGAACATCAGGATACGGTTGACCTTGTCTTCGCCGAACGCCGCCTCGGCCTGCTCATAGGCGTTGACCATGCCTTGCGCCCCGGCGGTCGACCCGCCCGCGTCCAGCGCCTCAACCGCGCAGCGCAGCTTCAGTTTCTCGGAACCCGACGTCGGCCCGATCGCCGTGCCGACATTGGCGGCGTAGTAGGTCACGGCCACCCGGTCCTGCGGCCTCAGCCGGTCGATGATCAGGTTCATGGCCTGCTTGGCCAGCCCGAGCTTGTCGGGCGTGCTCATGGAGCCGGAGACGTCGACCATGAAGGTCAGGTTCAGCGGCCGACGCTCGCCTTCCGGCAGCTCATAGCCCTGCAGGCCGATGTGGACGATCTGGCGTCCTTCCGACCACGGCGACGGCGTCACCACCGTCTGCACCGCGAAAGGCTCCTCGGCGCTCCTGGGACGGGCGTAGCCATAGTCGAAATAGTTGATCATCTCCTCGACCCGCACCGCGTCGCGCGGCGGAGACACGCCGTCTGAGATGAAGCGACGGACATTGGCGTAGGAGGCCGTATCCACGTCGATCGAGAAGGTCGAGACCGGCTCGTCCGCCACGCGTCGCACCGGGTTCGGGGTGGCGTCAGGGTAGCGTTCGGTGTCCGAAGGCGCGAAGCCCGGCGCAGGCAGGCCAACCGCAGAGTTCGAGAAGCCGGGCGGACTCGCGACCGGCGCGGCCGCCAGCGGAGCGGGCGGAGGCGGAGGCGGCGGAGGCGGGGGCGGCGGGGGCGGCGGGGGTGGCGGGGGTGGTGGCGGGGGTGGCATCGGGAGCGGCGGCGGCGCCGAGCCCCGCTGCACACGAGACCCGGTCACGACGACATTCTCGACCTGCGTCCGGCGAAGGGGAATCCCTAGCGCCGCGCACGCCGCCTCGCTGACCGCGCCGTCGCCTGGCCCATAGGCCGCTCGGGCCTGAACCGGCTGGGTCGCACCCCCGCTCGGCAACGCCAGACCCACCCCGATCAGCACCGCCAGCCCGCGTTTCACGGTTGCTGCGACCATCGTTAGACCTCCGGTTGTTTGGAGCGTCAGAAGGCTTTCCAACCGGAGGCGGAAATGTGGCGAAGGGCCGCCCGCAAGTCTCGCTGTCAGCTTCGATCAGGGGTCCGGAATGTCATGCCGAGGAGAGCGAGAGGCGATATCCGGAGCGCGGGCCGACCTGATCCCCGGGTCCCTGATCCCCCCTACTCCGGCTTCTGGCGCTTCTTGCGGAAGCTCGGGTTCAGCACCTGCTTCCTCAGCCGGATCGACTTGGGCGTCACCTCGACCAGTTCGTCCTCGTCGATATAGGCGATGGCCTGTTCCAGGCTCATGACCCGCGGCGGGGTCAGGCGCACGGCCTCGTCCTTGCCGGAGGCGCGGACGTTGGTCAGCTGCTTGCCCTTGATCGGGTTGACGTCCAGGTCGTCCCAGCGGCTGTTCTCGCCGATGATCATGCCCTGATAGGTCTTCTCGCCGGCGCCCACGAACATGACGCCGCGCTCTTCCAGGTTCCACAGGGCGTAGGCCGCCGTCTCGCCGTCGGAGTTGGACACCAGCACGCCCTTCAGGCGGCCCGCGATCTCGCCCTTGTAGGGCTCATAGTGGCTGAACACGCGGTTCAGCACGCCCGAGCCGCGCGTGTCGGTCAGGAACTCGCCCTGATAGCCGATCAGCGAGCGCGAGGGGCACTTCAGCTGGATGCGGGTCTTGCCGGCGCCCGACGGCCCCATGTCCGTCAGCTCGCCCTTACGCGCCGACAGCTTCTCGATGACGATGCCCGTGAACTCGTCGTCGACGTCGATAACGACGTCCTCGATCGGCTCCAGCTTCTCGCCGTTCTCGCCGGTCTGATAGACCACGCGCGGACGGCTGATCGACACCTCGAAGCCCTCGCGGCGCATATTCTCGATCAGGACGCCCAGCTGAAGTTCACCCCGGCCCGCGACCTCATAGGCGTCGCCGCCCTCGGTCGTGGTCACGCGGATGGCGACATTGGCCTCGGCCTCCTTCAGCAGGCGGTCGCGGATCACGCGGCTCTGCACCTTGTCGCCTTCGCGACCCGCAAGGGGGCTGTCGTTGACCGACACCGTCATGCTGATGGTCGGCGGATCGATGGGCTGGGCGGGCAGGGCCTCGGTGACTTCCATGGCGCACAGGGTGTCGGCCACGGTCGCCTTGGACAGGCCCGCGATGGCGACGATGTCGCCGGCTTCAGAGCCCTCGTCCAGCGGCTGGCGCTTCAGGCCGCGGAAGGCCAGCACCTTGGTGATGCGGCCCCGCTCGATCTCCTTGCCTTCGCGATCCAGCGCGTGGATCGCCATGCCGGGCACGGCCTTACCGCTCTCGATGCGGCCGGTCAGGATGCGGCCCAGGAACGGATCGCTCTCGATCAGTACGCTCAGCATCCGGAACGGCTTGTCCTTGTTCGCCTGCACGGCCGGCGGCGGGACGTGGTCGACGATCAGGTCGAACAGCGGCGCCAGATTGTCGTTGGGCTGGTTCAGATCCAGCGTCGCCCAGCCGTTGCGGCCCGACGCATAGATGTGCGGGAAATCCAGCTGCTCGTCGGTCGCACCGATGGCGGCGAACAGGTCGAAGGTCTCGTTGTGCACCCGGTCGGGATCGGCGTGGGCGCGGTCGACCTTGTTGATGCACAGGATGGGGCGCAGGCCCATCTTCAGCGCCTTGGTCAGGACGAACTTGGTCTGGGGCATGACGCCCTCTTCGGCGTCCACCAGGATGACGCAGCCGTCCACCATGCCCAGGATCCGCTCGACCTCGCCGCCGAAGTCGGCGTGGCCGGGGGTGTCGATGATGTTGATGCGCGTCTCGCCCGCCTTGCCGTTCCAGAGCACCGAGGTGCACTTGGCCAGGATGGTGATGCCGCGCTCCTTCTCCTGATCGTTGGAGTCCATCGCCCGCTCGGTCGTCGCCTCATTGGCGCGGAAGACGCCGGACTGGGCCAGCAGCTGGTCCACCAGAGTGGTCTTGCCGTGGTCGACGTGGGCGATGATGGCGACGTTGCGGAGGTTCATGGTCGTTCAATGCAGAAAGGCGGCCGAGTGTCGGAGGCCGCTGGAAAGGGCGTCATTGCGGGGAGCGCGCGCCTCCTACACCGCGACCGCCGAAATGGCCAGAGCGGCCGGTTTGACAGCGTGGCGGCAGGGGCGCAGCGTCACCGTCTCACTCAAGGGAGACGGGTCCATGAAGCGTATCGTGATCGCGGGGGCACTGTCCCTGATGTGCGTGGCTGGCGCGGCGGGAGCCGCACAGGAGGTACCCCCGGAAGAAGCCGCTGGAATCGTGGCGGTGCGCCAGGCCTCCTTCGCCCTGTCGGCGGCGACCTTCGGCGGCATCAAGGCTGGGCTGGATGCGGGCACGCCCCTGCAACAACTGGCCTTCGGGTCCAATGGCCTGGCGCGCTGGGCCGCCTCCATGACCGTCGCCTTCGTGCCCGGCACCGGACCCTCTGCCGTCCCTTCCACCAAGGCCAAGCCCGAGATCTGGACCGACGGGACCGGTTTCCAGGCCAAGGCCGCCGACTATCAGGCCGCCTCCGCTCGCCTGCGCGACGCCATCGCCGCCGATGACCGGGCCGCCGCCAACGAAGCCTGGGCCGCGACGCGGGCGACCTGCCAGAGCTGCCACGAGGCGTATCGGTCCTGATGGCCACTACGGCCCGCCCGGATCACGGGCGGGCCATGACCCCCATCAAACCTTCGCCGACCGCCCCTTGATCCACTGATAGAGGCCGAACGCCAGCACCGCGAAAGCGACTACCCCCACCGGCATGGCGGGCCAAGTCTCGGGCAGGCCGAACACGGCGAAGGGCGCCTCGTTCTCGGTGGCGCCGATGACGCCCGCGTTGAACACGCCGAACAGGCTCTCGCCGACGATCAGGCCCGAGGCCATCAGCACGCCCATGCGGCGTCCGATGTCCTCATAGGACTTGCCCTTCAGGCCCTTCTCATAGAGCCAGCCCAGCACCGCGCCGATCACCAGCATCGTCGTCACGGCGGCCGGCAGGTAGAAGCCGATGCCGACAGCCAGCGGGGGCAGCTTCATCCGCCCCTTGGTCGCGCCGTTCAGCACCGCGTCCAGAATGATGACGCCCACGCCGATCAGGGCCCCGACGCCGATCAGGTCCCAGCGCAGATCGCCGCCGATCACGCCGCGCGCCAGAGCCGAGATCAAGGTCGCCTGAGGCGCCGCGAGCGGTTCGGACGCGATCCCGACCGGCCCGCCTTCGAAGCCGAAGGCGCGGTTCAGCGCGTTCAGTACGAACGGGATCACGAGCGCCCCCGCGCCCACGCCGACGATCAGGGCCGCCTGCTGCCGCCAAGGCGTCGCCTCAACCAGCTGGCCGGTCTTGAGGTCCTGAAGGTTGTCGTTGGCGATGACGGCGACCGCGAACACCACCGCCGTCACGATCAGAGCGTAGGCGATGAAGCTGGGATCCGCCGGCACGCCCGCGAGCGCCATGAGGCCGAGCATCAGCAGCGACGCGATCACGATCGCCAGAATGCCGACGCCCGACACCGGGCTGTTCGACGACCCGATCAGGCCCGCCATGTAGCCACAGATCGCCGCCACCGCGAAACCGATCAGGATGACGTAGACCAGCCCGCCCGCGATCAGCACCGGTGTCTGGCTCGCCAGCGCCGGAGACGTCTGGGCGAACCAGGCGAGCAGCAGACCGATGCCGACCAGCGCCGCGACCGACAGCCCGGCCACGATGTTGATCGGAATGTCCTGCTCGGTCAGCTCCAGCGCCTGCCCGCCCGTCCGCGCGCGGTTCGCCGCGAGCGCCGAAGTAAGACCGCCGATCAGCGGCCCGGCCAGCTTGATCAGGGTCCAGATGGCGGCCACGCCGATGACGCCCGCCCCCATGAAGCGGACCTCGTTCCGCCACACGCCGATCGCCAATTCCTCGGCCGGGGCGCCCGCCGCGATGCCCGCCGCGACCGACTCGATGCCAATGCCCTGCAGCCACGTCACATAGTCGGGCGAGGTCATGATCGGCACGATCACCAACCAGGCGAACAACAGGCCGAACAGCTGGGCCAGACCCACCGTCAGCCCGATCAGATGCCCGGCACCCAGAAGCGCGAACTGCATGCCGAAGCCCAGCCCGGTCGCCCCGCCGCCGAGACCCGCCGGCAGGTTGAAGAACCGCGCCGCCTCGCCCGCGAAAACCCGCGCCGCGGCCAGGAAGGCGTAGCCCGCCGAAACCACCGCGCTCCAGACCACGACCCACAGGCCGATGGCGTTTTCGCGCACCGCGCTCTCGGACTGTTCCGCCCCGCGCGATCCGACCTTCAGCACCTCCGCCGCCGCCACGCCTTCCGGATACGGCAGACCCCCGTTGACCACCAGCGCCCGGCGCAGCGGAATGGAGAAGGTCACCCCCAGCACCCCGCCCAGCACGCAGATCGCCACCGATTCCCAGATCGGAAACTCCAGCCACCAGCCGATCATGACCAGGCCGGGCAGGACGAAGATGATCGAGCTCATGGCCCCGCCGACCGACGCCACGGTCTGAACGGTCATGTTCTCCCAGATCGTCGAGGTCTTGAACGCCCGCAGCAACGCCATGGAGATGACCGCCGCCGGAATGGCCGAAGCGAAGGTCAGCCCGACCCTCAGGCCCAGATAGGTGTTCGCCGCCGTGAAGATCACGGCCAAGATGCAGCCCAGCACCAGGGCGCGAAGGGTCAACTCGACGCGCTTGCCTTTTGGCGCGGCGGTGGAGGCGGTGTCGGTCATGGAGATCCTGCTGATCGTTCGCCGTGACCTAAGCCGGAAACCGGCGGCGCGGCAACGTCCGCTCTTTTTGAGGTTCGAGGTTCTAGGGGCTAGGGAAGACAGGCTTCCGCTTTCGGGGTCAGGCGGCTCTTCAGAAGACCGCCCCAACCTCGCCCCTAGAACCTAGAACCTAGAACCTCCCGCATGCCCGAGCTTCCCGAGGTCGAAACCGTCCGACGCGGCCTGGAGCCCGTGCTGACCGGCGCTCGACTGACCCGCGTGCGCCAGAACCGCCCCGACCTGCGCTTTCCTTTCCCCGACCGGTTCCCGGACCGCCTCGACGGCGCGACCGTCCTCGCCGTCCAGCGCCGAGCCAAATATCTGCTCGCCCCTCTCTCGACCGGCGAGACCTGGGTCACCCACCTCGGCATGACCGGCCGCTTCACCCTGGACGGCGAACAGCTGGGCGAGTTCGAGGAAAACGCCCCCATCGCCGGCAAGCACGAGCACATGAGCCTGTGCGCGGTCCGCGAGGGCCACCCGACCCGCATTGGTTTCGCCGACGCGCGCCGCTTCGGCTTCATGGGCCTGATCGCCTCGGACGCGGTCGAGGCCCACCCCTGGTTCGCCGCCATCGGCCCCGAGCCGCTTGGCAACGCCTTCTCCGCCGCCCATCTCGCCGATGCGTTCAAGGGCAAGATGCAGAACATCAAGGTCTCGCTGCTGGACCAGCGCATCGTCGCCGGCCTGGGCAACATCTACGTCTGCGAGGCCCTGTGGCGGGCGAAAATCCCCCCCACCCTGCCGGCGGGCCGCGTCTCCCAGCCGCGCCTTGAAGCCCTGACCGTCGCCATCCGCGACGTCCTGACCGAGGCCATCGCGGCGGGCGGCTCGACGCTGCGCGACTTCGCCAACGCCGAGGGCGGTCAGGGCTATTTCCAGCATCGCTTCGACGTCTACGGCCGCGAGGGCGAGGACTGCCGCCGCGATCCCGCCCACCCCGTCATCCGACGCATCGTCCAGGGCGGGCGGTCCACCTTCTACTGCCCGGCGTGTCAGCGGCGCTGACCGCCTACGTCCGTTTCTGACGCAGGCCCGTGCCACACTGAGCGCATGACCGACGCGCCCCAGCCCTATCGCATCCGCTCGCCCCTGACCTGGGCCGCCGCCCGCGCCGCCTATCTGGAGGGCGAGGCGGCCGAGAGCGTCTGCGCCCGCTTCGACCTCGGCCTGTCCGCCTTCCGCAGGCGCGCCCGCGAGGAGGGCTGGCGTCGCGCCGACCAGCCCGACCCGCCCGAGACCAATCCGGACGATGCCGACCCTGACGGCGATGAGGACTTCGATCCGATGGACCTCGCCTCGCTCGCCTGGCGCCGCGCCGGCCGCGCCATGGTTCGAGGCCGCTCGGCCGAAGCGGCGCGCTGGCTGCGGCTGCATGAGACCCTGATCGCCTCCGAACGCGCCCGCGAGCGCCACGCCGCCCAGGCCGAGGGCCGCCGCGACCGCGCTGAACGCGACCTCGACGATGCCCATCTCCGCGCCATCACCCTCGCCGAGCGACGCCTGGCGTTGGATGCGGCCGGACCTCGCTCGTCCGGGCGTTCCGTCCAGGCCGAGGTGCAAGATCTGCACGATGCGCACCCTGTTCCGGCGGCGAGGCCCGCCAACCGCGCCGAACGCCGCCGCCTTGCGCGGATGGAGCGGGCGGGCGCATCGCCCTGAGCCGTCTTTCGCCTTCGCTGCGCCCTTGGTAAGCCCGCTGCCAAGAGGAGGCCCCCATGTCCGACACCTACGCCAATCTGCTGATCGAGCGGCACGCCGACGGCTATGCGGTCGTCACCCTGAACCGGCCCGAGGCGCTGAACGCGCTGAACTCGGCGCTCTTTAAGGACCTGGCCGACTTCCTCGACGCGGTCGAGCACGACGACAGCGTCCGTTGCCTGATCCTGACCGGCTCGGGCGACAAGGCCTTCGCCGCCGGCGCCGATATCAAGGAGATGGCGGACCAGACCTACGCCCAGATGTATGCGGGCAATTTCTTCGCCCTGGGCCACGACCGGATCACGCGGTTCCGGAAACCCATCATCGCCGCCGTCAACGGCTTCGCTCTGGGGGGCGGCTGCGAGCTGGCCATGCTGTGCGACTTCATCGTGGCCTCGGACAAGGCCAGGTTCGGCCAGCCCGAGATCAACCTGGGCGTCGCGCCGGGCATCGGCGGCTCCCAGCGTCTGACCCGCCTGGTCGGCAAGTCCAAGGCCATGGACATGGTCCTGACCGCCCGCATGATGGACGCGGCCGAAGCCGAGCGCGCGGGTCTGGCGTCGCGCGTCTTCCCCCATGACCAGCTGCTGGACGAGACCCGCAAGATCGCCGCGAAGATCGCCGCCCAGAGCCCGCTCGCCGTCATGGCCAACAAGGAGATGGTCAACGCCGCGCTGGAGACGACCCTGACCCAGGGCGTCCAGTTCGAACGCCGCCTGTTCCACTCGCTCTTCGCCTTCGAGGATCAGAAGGAAGGCATGGCGGCCTTCGTCGAGAAACGGAAGCCGGAGTTCAAGGGGCGCTAGGGATTAGGGATGGGGGATTAGAGTTTGTCGGCCTTGGGAGCGGGGCGCGGCGGATGAGCCCGACGCGGCATCCTCTGATCCCGAATCCCCAATCCCTCCCTTGCCCGACCGCGCCCCTTCCGCTATACGCCGCGCCTCTTGAAGTTTCCCCACGCCGTGGACGGGGTGTCCCCGGCGTTTGCCTTGATAGGTTCTGACGAATGGCCAACAACCCCGGCGCCAAGAAAGCGATCCGCAAGATCGCCGCGCGGACCGAAGTGAACAAGTCGCGCCGCACCCGCGTCCGCACCTTCCTGAAGAAGTTCCAGGAAGCCGTCGCCGGCGGCGACGCCGAAGCGGCCAAGGGCGCCTTCGTCACCGCCCAGTCCGAGCTGATGCGCGCCGTCTCCAAGGGCGTGGTTCACAAGAACACCGGCTCGCGCAAGGTCTCCCGCCTGGCCGCCCAGCTGAAGAAAATGTCGGCAGCCTGAGGTAGGTAGTTTTGCGGACTGTCACCGGTCCGTCATCCTAAAGCTAAACGATTTCAACGGCGAGTAGGCTCAAGCTTACTCGCCGTTTCGCCGTGTGCGGATAAGTGATCACAGGGGAATCGGCGCTCGCCGAACGCGCGAAACCGGCATTTTCCCAAGCGGGATTTGCACTTGGCCCTGTCAACGAATTTAGTTGCCATTCGGTCAACGAATCAGCGTTGACCCCCGCCGCGCCCGGCGTAAGTTTTCCCTCCTAACGCACTTCCATCCCGACACGGATGAAGACGGAGCGAGGCCCTGCCTCGTGCCGGCGGGAGATGTCTGTTCGCAAGGCCGACCCCAACCCTGGAGCCACCGCTTCAAGGGACAGGAGAAGTCGTCCCTGAACAGACCGGCCCGGCGAAGGGCCTGGAGCGTGACCGTTCCGGGCGTCGATGACTTTTTTGAGGCGGGTGGAAAGATCATGGGGGGACTGGCGTTGGCGTCGACGGGAATGACGGATCCGGATCGCATCTGGACGGAGGCGGCGACCCGTCTCCGGGCCGAGATCGGCGAAGGGCCGTTCAGCTCCTACATCGCCCCGTCGGCCGTGCGCGCCGACGGCTCGGGCCAGCTGATCCTCGTCACCCCCACCGGCTATGCCCGCGATTGGGTTCGCAAAAACGCCCTGCGGCGTCTGAATGAGCTCTGGCTGGGCCTCGACGGCCTGTCGCGCCGGCTTGAGGTCCGCTGCCGCGCCGAGGTGCCGGCCGTGACGCCAGCCTCTGCCGTCGCCCTCCAAGCGCTTTCGGCGGCGGGCGGCGAGACACCAGTGGCGCCCACGGTCGCGCCGGTCGCCGACGGACCCCGCGCCGTCCGCGCGGCGGGCCTGCAGGAACGGCTGACCTTCGACAGCTTCGTGGAGGGCCAGGGCAACGCCTTTGCGCTCGCCATCGCGCGCCAGACGGCCAGCTGGGCCGAGGGCCATTTCAACCCGATCTTCTTCTGCGGCCCCTATGGCTACGGGAAGACCCACCTGCTGAACGCCATCGCCTGGGAGGCCCAGCGGCTCAAACCCGACGCCAAGGTCGTCTACCTGACCGCCGAGCGGTTCCTGTCGACCTTCGTCAAGGCCATGCAGGATCGCTCCACCGCCGCCTTCAAGGAAAGCCTGCGCACCGCCGACATGCTGCTACTGGACGACGTCCAGTTCGTCGGCGGCAAGGCCTCGACGCAGGAGGAGCTGCTGTCGACGCTGACGGCCCTGATCGAGGACGGCAAGCGCATCGTGCTCTCCGCCGACCGGCCGCCAATGGCGCTCACGGAGGTCGAGCCGCGGCTCCGCAGCCACCTCGCCGCCGGCCTGACCTGCCCGGTCGAACCCGCCGATCGCGCGCTCAAGATCGCCGTCGCCCAGAACCGCATCGCCGCCTTCGCCCGCATGGGCCTGGTTTCCGGCGAGGCTCCCCGCGAGGTGCTGGAGCAGCTGGTCGACCGCACGCCCGGCTCGGTCCGCGAGCTGGAGGGGGCGATCAATACGCTCGCGGCCTCGGCCGGTCCGCGCCTCGCCACCCTCGGCGCCGACGAGGCCGTGGCGCTACTCGGTTCCGCTCTTCGCGGCGGGCCCGAGCGCCGCATCACTGTCGACGAAATCCAGAAGACGGTGGCTGAGCACTTCTCGATGAAGCAAGCGGACCTCTTGTCGGAGCGCCGCACCCGCGCCGTCGCCCGCCCGCGTCAGATCGCCATGTATCTGTGCAAGCAGCACACGACCCGCTCCTACCCCGACATCGGCCGCCGCTTCGGCGGGCGCGATCACACGACCGTGCTGCACGGCGTGCGCAAGATCGAGGAGCTCCTGGCCACCGACGACCAGATCGCGCGGGATGTCGAGGCCCTGACGCGCAAGCTCCGGGGCTGATCGGACAGCGGGGCGTTGCCCCGCCGCGCCAATCCGCTAGTGTCCGAAGTCCTTATCCGCGACCCGGTTTGAGTCGCGCCCGGACGCCCAAGAAGACCTCATGCAGCTGACCATCGAACGCTCCGCCCTGCTGAAGGCCCTCGGCCATGTTCAGAGCGTGGTGGAACGCAGGAACACCATTCCGATCCTGTCCAACGTCCTGCTGTCGGCCGGCCGCGACAAGCTCAGCTTCGCCGCCACCGACCTTGACATGGAGATGGTCGACGAGGCCGAGGCCACTGTCCAGGTCGAGGGCCAGATCACGGCCCCGGCCCACACCCTCTACGAGATCGTCCGCAAGCTGCCGGACGGCGCCGAGGTGGCGCTCACCTACAACGGCGACGATCCCCGCCTGACGGTCCAGGCCGGTCGCTCCAAGTTCAATCTGCCGGTCCTTCCGGCGGGCGACTTTCCGGTCATGTCGACGGACTCCACCGGCGTCCGCTTCACCCTGATGAAGGACGATCTGGCCCGCCTGATCGACAAGACCCGCTTCGCCGTCTCCACCGAGGAGACACGCTACTACCTGAACGGCCTCTACCTTCACACCGTGGCGGAGGCCGGCATTCCCCTGCTCCGCGCCGTCGCCACGGACGGCCATCGCCTGGCGCTTGCCGAGACCCCGGCTCCGGAAGGCGCGGCGGGCGGCCCGGGCGTCATCGTGCCCAGAAAGACGGTGGACCAGGTGCGGCGCCTGCTGGATGACGGGACCGGCCCGGTCGAGATCCAGGTCAGCCCCCAGAAGATCCGCTTCGAGTTCGGCCAGGCGTCCCTGACGTCGAAGGTCATCGACGGCGCCTTCCCCGACTACATGCGTGTCATCCCCAAGGGGAACGACAAGCAGGCCGACATCGACAACGCGGTCTTCGCCTCCGCCGTCGACCGCGTCGCGACCATCTCGGCCGAGAAGAGCCGTTCGGTGAAGCTGGCCTTCGAGCTGGACCGCGTGACCCTGACGGTGCGCAACATGGAGGCCGGCCAGGGCGTCGAGGAGCTGGAGATCGGCTATTCCGAACAGCCATTCGAGATCGGCTTCAACGCCCGCTACCTGCTGGACGTCGCCGGCCAGATCACCGGCGAGAACGCCACCTTCATGTTCGCCGACCCCGCCAGCCCGACCCTGGTCCTCGATCCGGGCGACCCGGGCGTGCAGTATGTGCTGATGCCGCTCAGGGTGTGACGTGGCCAGGGCGCTCGACCAGTTCGAGCGCGTGGAGGTCACGACCCGCGCTCAATGGCGCGGCTGGCTGAGCGCCAACCACCAGCAAACCGACAGCGTCTGGATCGTAACCTACAAGGTCGGCGCCTCCCAACCCCGCGTCCCTTACGACGATCTCGTGGAAGAGGCCCTGGCCTTCGGGTGGGTCGACAGCCTGCCGAGGAAGCTCGACGCCGAGCGCACTATGCTCCTGATGTCGCCCCGCAAGTCCGGCTCCAACTGGTCGGCGGTCAACAAGGCGCGGATCGAGACGATGACGGCGGCGGGTCTGATGCATCCGGCCGGGCTGGCCAAGATCGAACAGGCCAGGGCCGACGGATCCTGGACGGCGGTCGACACCGTCGACCGGCTGGAGGTCCCCGACGACCTCGCCGCCGCCTTCGACCAGCGCCCCGGATCGGCCGAGGCCTTCGCCGGCTTCCCGCCCTCGACCCGGCGCGGCATCCTTGAATGGATCGGCAACGCGAAGAAGCCCGAGACCCGCGCCGCCCGGATCGCCGAGACGGCGGAGAAGGGCGCGCGCGGCGAGCGCGCCAATCAGTGGCGCGGGCGCGGCTGAACGCCTATCACCTGTGGCCTTGATCCGTTCGCTCGCCCTGACCGACTTCCGCTCCTACACCTCCGCCCGTCTCGACCTCGAGGCGGGGCCGGTAGTGCTGCATGGGCCAAATGGGGCAGGCAAGACCAATGTCCTGGAGGCGCTGAGTCTGTTCACCCCCGGCAAGGGCCTGCGGGGCGCAACGGCGCAGGAGATGGGGCGGCGCGAACCCGGTGAGGCGTCTGGTCGGGCCTGGGCCGTCGCCCTGACGCTCGGGGATCAAGATGGCGATGTCATTCGGCTCGGCACCGGCGTCCAGACCGCCGGGGCGTCGCGACGGCTGGTCCGGATCGAGGGCGAGACGGCCCAGCCCGGTCGCCTGCTGGATCACCTGCGCCCCGTCTGGGCGACGCCCGAGCACGACCGCCTGTTCTCCGACGCCCGGGCCGAACGGCTGAAGTTCTTCGACCGCCTGGTGTTCGCCGCAGAGCCGGCCCATGCAGCGGTCGTAGCTGCCTATGAGAAGGCCCTGCGCGAGCGTCTGCGGCTGCTGATCGAGGGGGCGGAGGGCCGGGAGGCCGATCCCCTGTGGCTGGATGCGCTGGAGGCGAGGCTGGGCGAGGCCGGGGCGCGAGCGGCCCTGTCGCGCGCCCGAGCGCTGGCGACACTTCAGGCCGGCATCGACGCCCGCTCCGACCGCCCCTTCCCCCAGGCCGACCTGGCCCTGGTCGGAGAGACCCAGAGCCTCGCCGGGGACGGAGCCTCGGAAGCTACGCTGGCCGCCGCCATCCGCGACGGCATGGCCCGTTCGCGCGGCCGGGACGCGGCGGCGGGACGATCCCTGTTCGGGCCGCATCGCGCGGACCTGACGGCGCTTCACCGCGCCAAGAACCGGCCGGCGGCGGAAGGGTCCTCGGGCGAGCAGAAAGCGTTGGCGCTCAATCTGATCCTCGCCCAGGTCGGGCGGCTGGCGAGCGGCGGCGCGGCCCCCGTCCTGCTGCTGGACGAAGCCCCGGCCCACCTCGACGCCGACCGCCGCGCGGCCCTGTTCGAGGAAATCGTCGCGCTGAACCTCCAGGCCTTCATGACGGGGACAGAAGCCGTGCTGTTCGCCCCGCTGGAGGGCCGGGCGGCGTTCGTCCGCGTCGAGGGCGGAGAGCTGATCCCCGCCTAGGCCGTCGCCGGATTGACCTCGCCCGGCGCACGGGTCTCCCCCTTGCCGCCCCCGATCCGGTCCATGAAGCGGAAGACGAAGGGGTTCAGCGAGATCGACAGCAGGGCGGCGGCCAGGATCAGGTCATGCGTCCCCTGGCTGAGCGCGCCGAGCGACAGGCCGAGCGCCGCCAGGATGAAGGAGAACTCTCCGATCTGGGCCAGGCTGGCGGCCACCGTGAGGCTGGTCGCGCGATCCAGCTTGAACGCCGAGGTGATGACCAGCGCCGCCAGCGTCTTGCCGACCAGGACGATCCCGACCACGCCCAGCACCGCCAAGGGCTCGCGCACCACGATCGAGGGGTCGAACAGCATGCCGACCGATACGAAGAACAGGACCGCGAAGGCGTCGCGCAACGGCAGCGACCGCTCGGCCGCATTGTGCCCCAGCGGCGTGCCGTTCAGCACCAGGCCGGCCAGGAAGGCGCCCAGGGCGAAGGAGTGGAAGAGGGCATATGCCACCCAGGCGATGCCCAGCGCGATGGCCAGCACGCCGAGCGTGAACAGTTCGCGCGACCGGGTGTGGGCGATCCGCACCAGCACCCAGGGCAGCACCCGGCCGCCGATGAACAGCATCGCAGCGACGAAGGCGGCAACCTTCAGCAGCGTCCAGCCGACGTTCAGCCCCAGGGTCGAAAGATCGACCGTCGTCCCGTCGTTCAGCAGCAGCATGGGCAGCATGACGAGCGCGATGACGATCACCAGGTCCTCGACGATCAGCCACCCGACCGCGATCTTGCCGACCTCGCCCTTGCCCTGGTTGCGCTCTTCCAGCGACTTCATGAGGACGACGGTGGAGGCGACGGACAGGGCGAACCCCATCAGCAGCGCCTCGATGTCCCCCATGCCGAGCCCGAACCGGCCCAGGATCCAGCCCATCAGGGTCGCGGCCGCGATCTGGACCAGGGCGCCCGGCACGGCGACCCTGCGGACCTTCATCAGGTCGGCGGGCGAGAAGTGCAGCCCGACGCCGAACATCAGCAGGATCACCCCGATCTCGGCCAGCTGAGGCGCAAGTTCCGCGTCCGCGACGAAGCCGATGGTGTAGGGTCCGACCGCCACGCCCGCGAGCAGATAGCCGACCAGCGGCGACAGCTTCAGCCGGTTCGCGATCATGCCGAACGCGAACGCCAGCACGAAGGCGGCCACGAGGGTCGAGATCAGGCTGTAGCTCTGCATCCAGGCTCCGGTTCAGATTGTGGGGCGACCCTCCTTGGGACCCACAACATATGGGGCGATAACCCGCCGGAACAAGCCGGCAAAACGCGGTGAATCCTCGCTTTTCGCTGCGGAAATCCTATATAAACGACGCATCCGGACGACGGGATTCGTTGGCCCGGATGATCCTTTCCTGCGGCGGGTCCGGCAGCGCGTGCGCGGCCCCTTCGACCCCGCGCTTCCGGACGACCGAATGACCGACGAACCCCTGAACAACGCCGAGACCGAGCGCACCGCCGATACCGCCGAAGAGGCCGCCTACGGCGCCGATTCCATCAAGGTGCTGAAGGGTCTGGACGCGGTTCGCAAACGCCCCGGCATGTACATTGGCGACACCGACGACGGCTCGGGCCTGCACCACATGGTCTATGAGGTGGTGGACAACGCCATCGACGAGGCCCTGGCTGGTCACGCCGACCTGGTCGAGGTGATCCTGAACGCCGACGGCTCGGTGACGGTCACCGACAACGGGCGCGGCATCCCGGTCGACATCCACGAGGGCGAAGGCGTCTCGGCCGCCGAGGTCATCATGACCCAGCTGCACGCGGGCGGGAAGTTCGACCAGAACTCCTACAAGGTCTCCGGCGGCCTGCACGGCGTGGGCGTGTCGGTGGTCAACGCCCTGTCGGACTGGCTGAAGCTGGTCATCTTCCGCAACGGCAAGCGCCACGAGATGCGCTTCGAGCGCGGCGACACCGTCGAGAGCCTGAAGGTGACGGGCGACGCCCCCATCCGCACCGACGGCGCCAAAGCGGGCCAGCCGCTGTCGGGCACCCAGGTGACCTTCTATCCCTCGGTCACGACCTTCAGCCACATCGACTTCGACCTGAAGACGCTGGAGCACCGGCTGCGCGAGCTGGCCTTCCTGAACTCGGGCGTCGTGATCAAGCTGGCCGACCACCGCCACGCGGAGCCCTTCGAGGAAATCCTGCACTACGAAGGCGGCGTCGAGGCCTTCGTGCGTCACCTGGACAAGTCCAAGACGCCGATCCTGAAGGACGTCATCGTCATCCGGGGCAAGAAGGAGGGCGTCGAGCTCGACCTCGCCCTGTGGTGGAACGACAGCTACCACGAGACCATGCTGTGCTTCACCAACAACATCCCCCAGCGGGATGGAGGCACCCACCTGTCGGCCTTCCGCGCCAGCCTGACGCGGGTAATGGGTGCCTACATGGAAAGCTCCGGCGCGCTGAAGAAGGAAAAGGTCGCCCCCACCGGCGAGGACGCCCGCGAGGGCCTGACCTGCGTCCTGTCGGTGAAGGTGCCGGACCCCAAGTTCTCGTCCCAGACCAAGGACAAGCTGGTCTCGTCGGAGGTTCGCCCGGCGGTCGAGGCCCTGTGCTCGGAAGGCCTGTCGACCTGGTTCGAGGAGCATCCGGTCGAGGCCAAGCTAATCACGGCCAAGATCATCGAGGCGGCTTCGGCGCGTGAGGCGGCACGCAAGGCGCGGGACCTGACGCGGAGGAAGTCCGCGATGGACATCAGCTCGCTCCCCGGCAAACTGGCCGACTGCCAGGAGCGTGATCCCGCCAAGTCCGAACTGTTTATCGTCGAGGGTGACTCGGCCGGCGGCTCGGCCAAACAGGCCAGGAACCGCGAGAACCAGGCGGTTCTGCCCCTTCGCGGCAAGATCCTGAACGTCGAGCGGGCGCGGTTCGACCGCATGCTGTCATCGGACCTGATCGGCACCCTGATCCTGGCGCTGGGCACCGGCATCGGGCGCGACGACTTCGACGCCGACAAGCTGCGCTATCACAAGATCATCCTGATGGCCGACGCCGACGTCGACGGCGCCCACATCCGGACCCTGCTGCTCACCTTCTTCTATCGGCAGATGCCGGAGCTGATCGAGCGCGGCCACGTCTTCATCGCCCAGCCGCCGCTCTACAAGGTCTCCAAGGGCAAGCAGTCGCGCTACCTGAAGGACCAGGCGGAGATGGACGCCTATCTGATCGAGGAGGGCTCCACCGAGGCTGAGCTCGACTTCCGCTCCGGCGAGCGCCGCATCGGTCAGGACCTGATGGCCCTGGTGCGCGAGGCCAAGGCGTTCAAGGCGGGCGTGGATCGCCTGTCGCAACGCGCCCCGGCCTTCGCCATCGAGCAGGCGGCGCTCGCCGGTCTGTTCGCCCCTGACGCCGATCTGGCCGACCGCGCCGCCGCCGCAGCCGACCGCCTGAACCTGTACGCCGAGGAGGGCGACGGGGCCTGGACCGGCGAGCCCGGCGAACAGGGCGCGGTCGTCTTCGCCCGCACGCGCCGCGCGGTGAAGGAGACCATCGTTCTGGAGGAACAGCTGATCCGGTCGCTGGACGCGCGTCGTCTGGCCGAGCGGGCGGCGGCGTTCGAGGGCCTGTTCGAGAGCCCGGCCACCTATCGTCGCCGCGACAAGAGCGTGGACGTGCGCGGGCCGCTCGATCTCCTCACCGCCGTGCTGGACGCCGGCAAGAAGGGTCTGTCGATCCAGCGCTACAAGGGCCTCGGTGAGATGAACCCCGATCAGCTGTGGGAGACGACGCTGGACGCCAATGCCCGCACCCTGCTGCAGGTCAAGGTCGACCACGCCGACGACGCCGACGACCTGTTCGCCAAGCTGATGGGCGACGTCGTCGAACCCCGCCGCGACTTCATCCAGGAAAACGCGCTGGACGCGGCGGTGGACGTCTGAGGCTCAGGGTCGGCCGGCGTCCATATAGGCGCGGATCGACGCGTGCTCGGCCCCGCTCGGGACCATCTCGCCGCAGGCGAGCTGCTTGACGGCCTCGTCCAGCGTGCCGGCGCGCGCCTCCGACCATGGCTCGTCGGTGACGTAGGTGTCGGACGTTTCGCCGTCCTCCAGCACCTCGGTCGCGTTGACCACACGCGTCCGGCCGGCGGCGCATTCGACGCCGAACTCGTCGATGACGTGGCTGAGGTCCCCCGCTTCCGGCGCGCGCGGCACCCGGGCGACCATGACCCGCACTTCCTCTCCCTCCGGCCGGATGCTCGCCAGGTCGATCAGGTAGTTGATCCGATCGCTGCGCGAGAAGATTTTCCACTGCGGCCCGGCAGGCGCTGTAGGCGCCTCGGCCGTCTGAGCCGGCGGCGACGCCGCCTCCTGCATCGACGCGGCCTGCGCCGCGCCCGCGATCGTCAAGATCGCCAAACCTCCGATCATCCAGCGCATGAACTCCTCCCCAGGACTGCTGCTGAAGCGATGTTACACGACTGACACACAGCAAGATCAAGACCCCGCATCGCCAACCAAAGGCCGCGATCCTCGTTCACCTCGACGCCATGACCCGCCTTGTCGCCCTGCTTTCACTCCTGATGTTCGCCCTGCCCGGCCTGGCGTCGGCGCAGACGCGAGAGCGTCCGTTTGTCTCGGAGCGGATCGTGGTGGACGCGCGCGGGCGCGGCCCCGACGTCATTCTGATCCCGGGCCTGGCCTCGACCGGCGACGTCTGGGCGCGGACGGCGGCGCGGCTGGACGACGAATATCGCGTCCACATCGTCTCCATCCGGGGCTTCGGCGACACGCCGCCGGGCCGCAATCAGGACGGCGCCCTGGTCGCGCCGGCGGCGGCGGAGCTGCGCCGCTACATCGCCGAGCGACGGCTGGAGCGACCCGCCGTGATCGGCCATTCGATGGGCGGGCTGGTCGCGCTCCGGGCCGCCGCCGACGCGGGCCGGGACCGGCGTAATCCCATCGGCCGGGTCATGGTGGTGGACGCCACGCCCTTCTTCCCGGCCCTGATCAGCCCCGGCGCCACGTCCGGCGACGTCGAGCCCATCGCCCAGATCGCCTATCAGGCCCTGCTGCTGCTGGGCGACGCGGCGCTGCGGAACCAGCCGACCCTGATCGGGCGCGAGCTGGGCGGGGCGGCCGACAGCGTGTTCGGCTCATTGGGCTGGCAGGGCGGCGACCGCCAGGTGCTGGCCCAGGGGCTGTACGAGGTCATGACCACCGACCTGCGCCACCGCCTGCCCGACATCACCGCCCCGGTGACCGTCGTCTACGGCTGGAGCCCAGACGAAACCAACCCCCGCGCCCGCCTCGACGCCGCCTTCCAGACGGCCTACCGCAGCCTTCGCGCACCCGCTCGGTTCGAGCGGATCGAGGGCGCCGAGCACATGGTGATGATCGACCAGCCGCAGAGGTTCCTCGCGGCGGTGGGGCGGTTTTTGGGGTGAGACGAGCGAAACTAGCGAATCTCGTTTAGCGCGGCAGCAGCGCTCGGGCGACCGGCCCTAGGAGTCCGGTTTGTCTCGATTGGCGGCTTGGCTGCTGGCCAATTTGTAGATCTGTAAACCGTCAATGGCCGTCAGCGCCAACAAGCCGCCAACCACAAGCAAAGGCACAAAGACGCTCATGCCGAAGAGCGTCGGAGCTAGGAACGAAAGTGCGAGTGCTGTCGCAGTGACGCCAACACGCCGCGCGGAGAACAGGCGAAATGATGGTGATGGGAACAGGTCGCCCGCTCTCAAGCCGAACATCATACTCATTCTGAGCGCCAGCAGGCGGGGCTGCAAGAAGAAGGCGATAGCGAACATGGCCAGTGTCGCGATGTATAAACGGCCGTCTGCTAACATGCGGTGCGATTGCCTTGGTCGTGGCCAGTATAAATGAGGTCTCTAGGAGACGGTGCTGTGATTACCTCGTGGGGCTTGGACCGCACGGTGGACTCGCCTACAGCCACCCCGCCATCGCCTCGCCCGCCAGCATCTCGTCGTAGCTCGGCCTGGCGCGCACCACCGCCCAGTCGAAGCCATCCACCAGCACCTCGGGGATCAGCGGCCGGCTGTTGTATTCACTCGACATCACCGCCCCATAGGCCCCGGCCCCGGTGAAGACGACCAGGTCTCCGGCCTCCAGCGGCGGCAGGGGGCGGCCCCGGGCGAAGGTGTCGCCGGTCTCGCAGACCGGGCCGACGATGTCGTAGGCGACGAGGTCACCCTCCCGCACCACCACCGGCTTCACCTCGTGGAAGGCGTCGTACATGGCCGGGCGGACCAGGTCGTTCATGGCGGCGTCCAGCACCAGGAACCGCCGCCCGTCCGCCCGTTCCGTGATCTGGATCACCCGGCTGAGCAGCACGCCCGCATTGGCGGCCAAGAGGCGCCCCGGCTCGAACGCCGCCTCGACGTCCAGACCCTCCAGCACCCGCGCCGTCATGGCGGCGTAGTCGGCCGGGCTCGCGGTCTGCGCTCCGCCGGAATAGGGCACGCCCAGCCCGCCGCCGAGGTCCAGCCGCGTGACCGACAGACCCTGCCCTCGCAGCGTCCGCGTCATCTCGGCGAGCAGCCGGAAGGCCGCCTCCAAGGGGGCGAGGTCGGTGATCTGGCTGCCGATGTGGCAGGCCAAGCCCACGGGCGTGACATGCGGGCTGGTCGAGGCGCGGGCGTACAGCGCCATGGCCTCGTCGGCGGGGACGCCGAACTTGTCGCCCTCTCCGCCCGTGGTGATCTTGGCGTGGCCGCCCGCGCCGATCTTGGGGTTCACGCGGATGGCGATCTCGGGCGAGGCGCCCTTGTCCGCCGCGACCGCGATCAGCCGATCCAGCTCGGCCGGGCTCTCGACGTTGATCTGGCGCACGCCGGCCTCGATCGCGAAGGCCAGTTCCCGGTCGGTCTTGCCGACGCCCGAGAAGATGATGCGGTCGGCGGGCACGCCCGCCTTCAGCGCGCGCCGGATCTCGCCCTCCGACACCGTGTCGGCTCCGCAGCCCTGCTTCGCCAGCGTCGCCAGCACCGACAGGTTGGAGTTGGCCTTGACCGCAAAGGCGATCAGCGCGCCGTTCAGCGGCGCGTGGCCGTCGAGCGCCTCCCTCAGCACGTTGTAGTGCCGCGTCAGGGTCGCGGTCGAATAGACATAGACCGGCGTGCCCACGGCCTCGGCCAAGGCAGCCAGAGGGACGTCCTCGGCGTGGAGCGCGCCGTCGCGATACTCGAAGTGGTCCAAGGCCTACTGCGGCTCCCGCCCGGCTGCCGTGCCGCCGTAGGGATTGGACGGACCGCCATCGATGCCGACTTGGCTGGACGGACGGTTGACGGTCGCCGGATCGGTGATTGGACGGGCGCGGGCGTCGCGCGGAGCGCGCTCGGTCTCACGCGGAGCCGGCGCTTCCAGATCGGCCATGCGGCCGCAGGCCGAGAGGACGACGGCGAGGGCGACGAGGCCCAGAACGGGGAGGGTCTTCATGGTGTGATCCTTCACGCGAGACGCGCCTTCCAGTCGGCGATGCGCGCGCGGACCTGTTCCGGCGCGGCGCCTCCGAAGCTCTGGCGGCTGGCGCAGGAAGCCTCAGGGCTGAGCACCTTGTAAACCTCCTCGGTGACGGAGGCGTGGAGCGCCTGCAATTCAGCGAGCGGCAGTTGCTCCAGACCCACGCCCAGCGACTCCGCCCGCTTCACCGCCGCGCCGGTCACATGGTGCGCCTGACGGAACGGCAGCCCGGCCTCGCGCACCAGCCAGTCGGCAAGGTCCGTCGCCGTCGAATAGCCCCAGCCCGCGGCCTCGGCCATACGGGCGGTGTTGGGCCGCAGCGCCGCGACCATCGCAGTCATGGCGGTCAGCGCCAGATCCAGCGCGTCCAGGGCCTCGAACACCGGCGGCTTGTCCTCCTGCATGTCCTTGGAATAGGCGAGCGGCAGCCCCTTCATCACGGTCGACACGGCGACGAAGGCCCCCATGATCCGTCCGGTCTTGGCCCGGACCAGCTCGGCCGCGTCGGGATTGCGCTTCTGCGGCATGATCGACGACCCGGTCGTCAGGTCATCCGGCAGGGTGACGAAGCCGAACATCGGCGTCATCCACACCACGATCTCTTCGGCCAGCCGCGACAGATGCCCGGCCGTGATCGAGGCGGCCGCGAGCGTCTCCAGCGCGAAGTCCCGGTCCGAAACCGCGTCCAGACTGTTGCCCATCGGCCGGTCGAACCCGAGGTCCTTGGCCGTCGCATGGCGGTCGATCGGGAAAGGCGAACCGGCCAGCGCCGCCGCCCCCAGGGGGCTCTCGTTCATGCGGGCCCGGGCGTCAGCGAAGCGTCCGGCATCGCGGCCGAACATCTCGACGTAGGCCATCAGGTGGTGGCCCAGCGTCACCGGCTGGGCGGTCTGCAGGTGAGTGAAGCCGGGCATCAGGTCGCCCGCGTGCTGTTCGGCGCGGGTCAGCAGCGTGCGCTGCAGGGCCTTCAGCTGTTCGCCCGTCCGGTCGCAGGCGTCGCGCACCCACAGTCGGAAGTCGACCGCCACCTGATCGTTGCGGCTGCGCGCCGTGTGCAGCCGACCCGACGGCTCGCCGATCAGTTCGGACAGCCGCGCCTCGACGTTCAGGTGGATGTCCTCATACTCGTCGCGGAAGGGGAAGGTCCCCGCCTCGATCTCCGCCTGGATCGCATCCAGCCCCGACAGGATCGCCGCCCCGTCCTCGACCCCGACGATGTCCTGGGCCATCAGCATGCGGCAATGGGCCCGAGAGCCGCGCAGGTCCTGCGCCCACAGGCGTCGGTCGACGCCGATGGAGACGTTGATCGCCTGCATGATCTCGGCCGGGCGAGACGAAAAGCGACCGCCCCACATGCCTTGACCTTCGGGCGACGGCGCGGCCTTAGTCGCGGCCGGGTCTTTGGAGTGGGGCATGAGCGGCTCGAAAAGGGGCGTCTGGATCGGCGGAGCGCTGGCGCTGGCGGTTCTGGCCGGCGGAACGGTCGGCACCCTATACGCCATGCGAGCCGGTCCTTTCAAAGCGGCCGAGCCGGCCGTGGCCGAAAAGAGCGAACTGGCCCGCTTCGCCACAGGCCCACTCGCGCGGCTGGAGACCCCCGCCGCGCTGGAGATCGCCCCCGACTATGTCTTCACGGACCGCGACGGCGCCGAGGTTCGCTTCGCCGACTTCCGGGGCAAGGTCGTTCTGGTGAACCTGTGGGCCATGTGGTGCGCGCCGTGCCGCACCGAGATGCCGACGATCGCCGCCCTGGCCTCGGCCTATCCGGACGGCGATCTGGTCGTCCTGCCCATAAACGTCGACACGGGCGAAGACGCCGTCGCCGACGCCCGCTCCTTCATCGACGTGCACGAGCCCCTGCCCTTCTATTCGGACACGCGCTTCCAGCTGCCGTTCGAGTTCCCCGGCAAGGGCAAGATGCCCCAGACGATCCTGCTGGACCGTCAGGGGCGCATCCGCGCGTCCTTCTCTGGCGAGGCGGACTGGAACAGCGCCGAGGCCCGCGCCCTGATCGACGCGGTCCTGGCGGAAGAGGCTGTTTAGAGGCGCTAACGCTCGGCTCGCGGAGGCTCGCTGCTTGAGCGTCCCTTATTGCTCGGCGGGCGGGGTCGCGCCGGGACGGCCCTCGGCGGCGGCTTCGGCCTGATTGTCCTCGAGCTTGTCGGCCAGATTGCCCGCGCCCTCTTCCACGGCCTGAGCCGCCTTCATGGCGCCGGCTTCCAGCACCTCGCCGGCGGCAGCGGCCCCTTCCTGGATTTCCTCGCCCGCTTCGGCGGCGGCGAACTCGGCGTTGTCGCCGGCGGCGTCGGCTTCCGCGGCGGTTTGATCCTGCTCGGCCTCGGTGCAGGCGACGACGCCCAGCGACAGGGCGGCGATTGCGGAAACGGCGACGATAGACGGCAGACGAACACGCATGGGAAACCCCCGGTCAAGCTGTTGAACCTTTGCCGTAAACGCCGGTCCAGCTGTTCGGTTGCGCTCCAGCTGCCGTAGCGCCCCATTAAGGTTTACCGGAGATGATCGCCGCGAACTCGCGGAGACGCCCTTCCCCATGCCCATGCCCGTCGAAGCGCTGCACGCCTGCCTGGCCGAGGCCTTCCCCGACGCCGAGATCGCGATCGACGACTTGGCGGGTGACGGCGACCACTATCGCGCGCGCATCGTGTCTTCGGCGTTCGAGGGCCTGTCGCGGGTACGGCAACACCAGCTGGTCTACGCAGCCTTGAAGGGCCGCATGGGTGGAGAGCTCCACGCGCTCGCGCTTGAAACCTCCGCACCGGCCAAGGGAGACTGACGATGCGTTATCGCCCCTTCGGCGCCTCCGGGAGCGCCGTCTCCAGCCTCACCCTCAGCCTCGGCGTCGACTCCCTGGCCCGCGGCGAGAAGCCGGCGCACGAACTGATCTACTCGGCTCTGGAGGCGGGCATCAACGCCTACAGCCTGGAGACGGCGGACCCGGTGCTGGCCGAAGTTCTGGGGCAGGCCCTGTCCAACGTCGATCGCAAGCTCCTGAACGTCAGCCTACATCTGGGAAGCGGCGACGGCCGCAAGGGCTCGGCGCGCGACTTCTCGGCCGAGGGGATCACAGGGGCGATCGACCGCTGCCTGCACGTTTCCGGCCTGGGCTGGTTCGACCTGGCCATTCTGGACGAGCCCGGCGAGCACGAACTGCCGCAGAGCTCGCTGAGCGCGCTGAAAGCTCTGCGAGCGACCGAGCGCGTGCGATATCTCGGCGTCGCGGGGGAAGGCGAGGTGATGGACGCCTATGTCTCGACGGGCGCCTTCGACGTTCTGGCCACGCCGTTCCATGTCAACGTCGACTGGCGGGTGCGCAGCCGCATGCGGGCGGCGCGGGAGCAGGACATGGTGATCCTGGCCTACGACTACTTCCCGGAAGCGCTGAACACCGAGAAGAAGGCGGCTACGGTCAATCAACAGCCGGTGAAGAAGGGACTGTTCGGCTTCGGCGGGGGCAAGTCGGAGCGCTCCAAGGATGATCCCCTGGCCAACGTCGGCACCTTCGCTTTCCTGCACCGCACGCCGAACTGGACGGCCGAGGCCATCTGTCTGGCTCACGCCATGACCGATCCAAACGTGGCAAGCGTCCTCGTGCGCGCGACCGATCCGGAACGGCTCGCCGTGCTGGCGGCCGTGCCCGAGCGGGACATGCCGCCCGGCCTGTCCGCCCAGATCGAAATGGCCCGCGTAGCGGCCTGAAACGGACCCGCATCGCGGCGCCGTGATCGGCGCCGACCTTGACCCGCCCCTTCGCGGCGCCTAGCTGACGGCCGCACACGAAAGGCGTCCCTGTGACCGATACTGCAGTCGAAACCCCCGCCGATCCGATCCAAGCCTTCATCGCCCAGGCGATCGCCGAGCATCCGGTCGTCCTGTTCATGAAGGGCACCCCGGACGCACCGCGCTGCGGCTTCTCCTCGCTGGCCGTGCAGATCCTGGATCATGTCGGGGTCGAGTTCGTCGGTGTCGATGTTCTCCAGGACGACGGCCTGCGCGACGGCATCAAGACCTTCACGGACTGGCCGACCATCCCGCAGCTTTATGTGAAGGGCGAGTTCGTCGGAGGCTCGGACATCGTGCGCGAGATGTTCCAGACGGGCGAACTGCAGGCCATGCTGGCCGAAAAGGGCGTGCCGACCGGCCAGGCCTGACCCGCATGGCCCGAAAGACGCTGGAGCCGCGTCCGGATCGCGAGGTGTTCGAGCTGCCGCTCGTCATCCGGCCCGAGCACATCGACGAGAACGGCCACGTCAACAACGTGGTCTATGTCGGCTGGCTGCAGGACGCCGGCACCGCCCACTGGAATGCGCGCTTCGACTCCGAGACCCGGGCGAAATGGTCTTGGGTCGCCCTGCGTCACGAGATCGACTACCTGCGCGCCCTCATGCCGGACTCCACCGCGGTCGCCCGCACCTGGGTCGGCGACCCGCAGGGCCCGCGCTTCGCCCGCTATGTCCGCATCGAGGACGGCGAGGCCCGTCTGTGCGCGCAAGGGGTGTCGGAATGGTGCCTGATCGAGCCGCGCACCATGCGACCGACGCGCATCCCGGCCGACATGCTGCAGACCTTCGAGCGCCGCTGAAGGGCCTCAGATCGAGGGCGGCAGCTGATAGGGGTTGTTGACGCGGACCCGCTCGCCGGGGGCGAGGCCCAGCTCCTCGAACGACCAGATGATCTCCACGCCCTCGGCCAGAGGGTGGTCGCAGGTGTCCTCGTCGATGCGGCGAAGGGTGATGGTCGAGCCGTCGCCGGCCCGTTCGATCACCGGCGTCAGGTCATCCTTGTCCGTGCAGCCGTTGGAACTGACCCAGAACACCGCCAAGTCGCGCGTGATCGCCGCCGCGTGGATGGGCTCCAGCTGACCCGGCATGTCGCGTACCACCGCCTCCTCCCGCCCGAACGGCAGCAGGGCGCAGCCGGATGCGCCGAGCGCGGCGGCAGCGACGAATGAAAGTGTGCGGAGGGTGGTCATGCCCCCGATCCCGTAACAGCCAAGGACCGGATGATCACTCAATTCGGTCCTGTTCGCATCTGATATCTTTGTAATCTCAGCTGTCGCGAGAGCGGCCATGCAAAGAGGGCCCCGAATCGCTCCGGAGCCCTCCTGTTGTGCTTGAACTGGCCGCCTGAGCGCGCGGCCTGCGCGTGACGGGATCAGGACGAGTAGTATTCCACGATCAGGTTCGGCTCCATCTTCACCGGATACGGCACGTCGGCCAGCTCCGGCACGCGGACGTAGCGAACCGAGAAGCCGCGGTCGCCCAGCTCGAGGTAGTCGGGCACGTCACGCTCGGACGATTGCTGGGCTTCCAGCACCAAGGCCATGTTGCGGGACTTTTCCTTGACCTCGATCACCTGGCCGGGCTTGACCCGGTAGGAGCCGATGTTGACCTTCTTGCCGTCGACCGTGACGTGGCCGTGGTTGACGAACTGGCGGGCAGCCCAGGGGGTCGGGACGAACTTGGCGCGATAGACGATGGCGTCCAGGCGCGATTCCAGCAGGCCGATCAGGTTCTCCGACGCGTTGCCCTTGCGGCGCGTGGCTTCGTCATAGATCGCCGAGAACTGCTTCTCGGTGATGTTGGCGTAATAGCCCTTCAGCTTCTGCTTGGCCTTCAGCTGCAGGCCGAAGTCCGAGACCTTCGACTTGCGGCGCTGGCCGTGCTGGCCGGGGCCGTAGCTGCGCTTGTTGACGGGGGACTTGGAGCGACCCCACAGGTTTTCACCCATGGCGCGGTCGATCTTGTACTTGGCGCTGTGGCGCTTGGACATGTGTTCTCTTTTCAGCGACGCGGCCCGGTCCCTCCCGGATTGGAGAGACGATCTCAACGGCGGTACACGCGTCATCCGTCATGCATCACGCCCCGGACGATGTCCGGCGCGCGAAAGCGGGCCTTATGACGAGCCGGACGGGTCAGGTCAAGCCGTTACAGGCTTTCCTCAGGCGCCGGGCGTTTCCGGAACCCAGACGAAGGCGTCCTCGCGTCGCTGGATGCGGCCGATGCCGGGATAGGGGAAGTGCACGGCGTACACGAGCAGGTTCTCCGACGCCGCGCGGCTGAGCAGGGCCTGGCGGCTGGCCTCCGCTGTCGCCTCGTCGCCGTCGAAGGCGATGGTCCAGGTCGGCTGCTGCACCGAGATGATCTGATGGTGCATGGCGTCGCCGATATAGAGGAGCTTCTCGTCGCCCGACGCGATCTCATAGCCGGTGTGGCCCGGCGTATGGCCGTCGATGGCGTAGGCCTTGACGCCCGGCGTGATCTGGGCCCCGGGCGCGAAGGTCTCGACCTTGGGCGTGATGGCGGTGACCAGGGCGGCCAGCTGGCGGTCGGCCTGGATGGCGGTCCATTCGTTGGCGGTCAGACGAATGGTGGCGTTGGGAAAGGTCAGGGCCCCGGACGCGTCGGCCAGACCCGCGACGTGGTCGCCGTGGCCGTGGGAGATCAGAACGTCGGTGATCTGGTCCGGCGTCACGCCCGCAGCCTGCAGCGAGGCGACCAGCTTGCCGGCGTTGGCGCCCATGGAGGTTCCGCCACCCGCATCGATCAGCACCAGGCGCTCGCCGTCACGGACCAGCAGGGGCTGGATCGACAGGTCGAAGGTGTCGCCCGGCAGGCCGTTGGCGGTCAGCAACGCCGCGACCTCTTCGGGAGTGCGGTCCACGGCGAGGATGGAGTTGTCGTTCGGCACGCCGGTCATGCCGCCGTCGCGGAGAGCGATCAGCTCCAGCGAGCCGACATTAAACCGCGTCACGTCTGGATTGGCGGTCGGCGCCTCAGCCGACGCTGGCTCGGTCGTCTCTGCGGGCTGGGAGCAGCCGGGGGCGGCGATGACGCCGGACAGCAGAAGCGCGGCGGCGGAAATCTTGAACGTGGGGGACATGGTCAACCTCGACGGATCGGAAACAGCCAAGGTGACATAGGCGCGACCGGGAAAGGCGCCAGAGGGGCGGATCGTGAAGCTTTCGCGACGATCCGCCCGAAGCGATCAGCGACCGGCTCCGATCAGGCCGCGGCGGCGGCGTAGAGGTCGTTGACCTTATTCCAGTTCACCACGTCCCAGAAAGCCTTCAGATAGTCAGCCCGGCGGTTCTGGTAGCGCAGATAGTAGGCGTGCTCCCAGACGTCGGCGCCGAGCACCACCGCGCCCTTTTCTTCGGCCACGTCCATCAAAGGATTGTCCTGGTTCGGAGTCGAAGTGACCTTCAGCTTGCCGTCCTGGACGATCAGCCACGCCCAGCCCGAGCCGAACTGGCCGGCGCCGGCGGCGTTGAAGGCCTCCTTGAACTTGTCGAGACCGCCCAGGTCGCGATCGATGGCGGCCGACAGTTCGGCCGAGGGCCGACCGCCCTGCCCGGCGGGGGCCAGCAGCTCCCAGAACAGGGCATGGTTCCAGTGACCGCCGCCGTTGTTGCGCACGGCCTTGGGCGCCTTGGAGATCGAGGCGAACAGCTCTTCCAGCGACTTGCCCTGAAGGCTCGCGTCCGCGTCCACCGCCTTGTTCAGATTGTCGACGTAGGTCTGGTGGTGCTTGTCGTGGTGGAAGGTCATCGTCTCCTTGTCGATGGCCGGTTCCAGCGCGTCATAGGCGTAAGGCAGCGGCGGCAGGGTGAAGGCCATGGGAGGTTCCTTTCCAGGGTCAGATGTCCGGTAACGCCCAGATAGGCGTCCGGTCGCCGGAAGGAACCCCCGTTTTGTCATCCCGGAAGTCGCAGAGCGACTATCCGGGACGGTGCATGGCGCAGATCTTGTTGCCCGAAGGATCGCGCAGATAGGCCAGGATCAGCGTTCCGAACGGCCCTTGGCGCTCGCCGGGCGGGTCCTCGATGGCCTTGCCGCCCGCCGCGACCCCGGCGTCATGGAAGGCTTGGACCATCTCGGGCGTCTTGGCATGAAAGCCGATGGTGCCGCCGTTGGCATGACAGGCCGGCTCCCCGTCGATGGGCGCGCCGATGGCGAAGGCACCCAGGCGGCTTCTGTACCAGTAGCGGCCCTTGGCGTCCGGCCCGACGCCCGGATCATGGCCGAGCGCGCCGAGCACGGCGTCATAGAACCGGTGCGACGCCTCGACGTCATTCGCGCCGACGGTGACGTGTGTGAACATGGTGATGTCTCTCCCTGTTGTACGGCGACGCTAGCCGAGTGCATTTCTCAACGCAACGGACTTAGAACACCACCACGCTGCGGATGCTCTCGCCCGCGTGCATCAGGTCGAAAGCCTCGTTGATGCGCTCCAAAGGGAGGGCGTGGGTGATCATCGGGTCGATCTCGATCTTGCCTTCCATGTACCAGTCCACGATCCGCGGCGTGTCGGTCCGGCCGCGCGCTCCGCCGAAAGCCGAGCCGCGCCAGACCCGGCCTGTGACCAGCTGGAAGGGCCGGGTGGCGATCTCCTTGCCCGCTTCGGCCACGCCGATGATGACGCTCTCGCCCCAGCCCCGGTGACAGGCTTCCAGCGCCTGGCGCATGACCGTCGTGTTGCCGGTGCAGTCGAAGGTGTAGTCCGCCCCGCCCCCGGTCAGCTCGACCAGATGGGCGACGATGTCCGCGCGGTCCTTCGGGTTCACGAAGTGGGTCATGCCGAAGCGACGGCCCCACTCCTCCTTGGACGGATTGATGTCGACGCCGACGATCATGTCGGCCCCGACCATCTTGAGGCCCTGGATGACGTTCAGACCGATGCCGCCCAGGCCGAAGACGACGCAGTTCGCGCCGGGCTCCACCTTGGCCGTGTTCACCACCGCGCCCACGCCGGTGGTCACCCCGCAGCCGACGTAGCAGGCCTTGTCGAAGGGCGCGTCTTTGCGGATCTTCGCCACGGCGATCTCGGGCAGGACGGTGTAGTTCGAAAACGTCGAACAGCCCATGTAGTGGGCGATCGGCTGGCCCTTGTAGCTGAAGCGGCTGGTCCCATCGGGCATCAGCCCCTTGCCCTGCGTCGCCCGGATGGCGGTGCACAGGTTGGTCTTGCGGCTGAGGCAGGACTTACACTGGCGGCATTCGGGCGTGTACAGCGGGATCACATGGTCGCCGACCTCCACCGAGGTCACGCCCGGCCCGACCTCGACCACCACGCCCGCGCCCTCATGGCCGAGGATGCTCGGGAAGATGCCCTCCGAATCCAGCCCGTCCAAGGTGTAGGCATCGGTGTGGCAGACGCCCGTGGCCTTGATCTCGACCAGCACCTCGCCCGCGCGCGGCCCCTCCAGATCGACCTCAACGATCTCGAGCGGCTTCTTGGCCTCGAAGGCGACGGCGGCGCGGGTCTTCATGGGCGGCTCTCCTGAGTCTTCGCTCTTCCTAGACGAAGCCGGGTGCGCGATGAAACGCCATGCGTCACCACGACATCGTCATCCTGACCGGCGCGGGCATCTCGGCGGAATCCGGCGTGCCGACCTTTCGCTCCGACGACGGCCTGTGGCTGGGCCATCGCGTCGAGGATGTGGCCACGCCGGAGGCCTTCGCCCGCGACCCGGCCAGGGTCCAAGCCTTCTACAACCAACGCCGCCGCCAGATGGCGGAGGTCCAGCCGAACGCCGCCCACCGCGCCATCGCCGACTTCGCCGCGCGGTTCCAGGGGCGGCTGACCCTCATTACGCAGAACGTGGACGATCTGCATGACCGCGCCCACGCAGACGCGCCGCCCGCGCCCGGCTTCCAACTGATCCACATGCACGGCGAGCTGCTGAAGGCCCAATGCACCGCCACCGGCCGCGTCCTCGACTGGACCGAGGACCTCGACGCCTTCCACGACAGCCCGTTCAGCCCGGATGGCTGGCTGCGCCCACACATCATCTGGTTCAGCGAGTTTCCGCTGCACATAGATCGGATCGAGCGCGCGTTGGCCACCTGTGACCTGTTCGTCTCCATCGGCACCTCGGGCGAGGTCTATCCGGCGGCGGGCTTCGTGCGCCGCGCCCTCATGGCCGGTGCGCGCACCGTGGAAATCAATCTGGAGCCCAGTCTCGGCGCGTCCCTGTTCGACGAGGGTCTCTATGGTCCGGCCACAGAGACTGTGCCGGCCTTCCTCGACACCCTGACTTAGCCGCGCGCCTTCCGCTCGGCCGCCAGCTTTTCCAGCCGCCGCCCTCGCCCCTTGGACAGGGCATGGATCACGCCGCGAAACGTCGCCACCTCCTGCTCGGAGAAGGCCGCTCGACCCAACATGACGCGCAGGTTCTGCATCATCGAGGGCTTCTTCTCCGGCGGATAAAAGAAGCCGCCCTCGTCCAACTCCGTCTCCAGGTGGGTCATCATGCCTTCCACCAGCCGGGCCTCGGCCGGCGGATCACCTTCACGGAAGTTCGGCGGCGGGGCGTCTTGCACCAGGGCGCGCCACTCATAGGCGTTGATGGCGACGGCCTGCGCCAGGTTCAGCGAGTGATGGCGCGGATCGATCGGGATGGTGGTGATGCCCTGGCAGAGCGCGATGTCGGTCGTCTCCAGCCCCGCCCGTTCGCCTCCGAACAGCAGACCCGTCGACAGCCCCGACGCGGTGTCATCGTAAAGCAGCCGGGCGCTTTCCCGAGGCGTCCGCACCGGCTGACGCGTCTCGCGCGGGCGGGCCGTGGTGGCGAAGACGGTGTTCAGATCGGCGATGGCGTCCGCGACGCTGTCGAACACCGCGATCCCGTCCAGCACCCAGTCGGCGCCCGACGCCGCCGCCCAGGCTCGGTCCTGGGGCCAGCCGTCGCGCGGACTGACCAGCCTCAAGCGGCTCAGGCCGAAGTTCGCCATGACCCGCGCGACCGCACCGATGTTGTCGGCCAGTTGCGGCTTGTCGAGAATGACGACAGGAGGCTCGCGATGCATCCCCCGTCCTTATCCGCTCCGTTCCCGCGGGTCGACGAAGGTTCTGCCACGCATCGATCTCGTGAGCGGAGATCGAAGCCGATCAGGCAGAAGGCGCCGCGATCTCTTCCGTCGCGCGGACGGGGTTGACGCGGATGCGGCCGCCGCAGGGGGTGAGGCTCAGGGGCACGGCCAGGGCGGCGGTGTCCGGGCCGAGGCGGACGGTGACGCGCGCGGCGGTCGGGCAGGTCGTCTGGCCCTGAGCCTCGTTGGGCACGACGTTCCAGGCGATGTCGAAGTAGGCGCGACCGCCCGCCGGAAGCGTGACGGGCGCGGCCGTGCCGGGGTTCTGGTCCGAGCGAACGCCGGTCACCGGGCGGCCGTTGGCGTCGAGAAGGGAGACGGCCGGATAGCCCGACAGGCTGCACGGCGCGGCGCCGGCGTTCGTCAGGGTCAGAATCTGGCTGCGGTTGCCCGCGCCGGCGTCCCCCTGCCCTGCCGCCAGACGCAGGTCGGCGGTGCGGCAGGCGACGGCCGCGGCGCCGGTCGAGGCCGGCTGGCCCGGCGGAGGCAGCTCGGGGTCGGCGGACGGGCGGCTGCAGCGTTCCAGCACCGCCGTGCCGACCTGATCGTTGGGGCCGATGCGGCTCAGCGTCGCCTCCTCCTGGCCGTTGCGGCTGGCGGTCCACCACTCCAGGCCCGAGCCGACGTAGCGGGCGCCGCTGCCGGAGACGGCGATGCGCATGGCGTAGGTCTGGCCGTCGTAGATCACCTGGGCGGTCTCGGTGTCGATATACTGGGCCTGAACCGTCTTGCCGCTCTCGCAGGCGTAGCCGATGGCCGGCGCGGTCGGGGGCGGGGCCGCCACGGGCGGCTCCTGAGGCACGGGCGTTACCGGCTCGGCGGCCTCGCGGTTGCACGCGGCCAGCGACAGGGCGCCCATCAGGACGACGGCGAGCGGACGGGTCGGGGTCATGCGAGTCTCCGTTGAACGCCCAAGCTTAACGCCGTTCGATGACAATGGCTCCGCTTGTCTATGCGTGAGGCGCGGCTTGGCCCGGCGGGCCCGCGCCCGCTAAGGTCGGGGTCAAGGAGCGCCCCATGACCGACCGCGACCTCTATCCCGTCCCGCCGGAATGGGCGGCCCGCGCCCACATGAACCGGGAAGCCTATGAGGCGGCGCGGGTCGCGGCGCGCGAGACGCCGGACGCCTTCTGGGCCGAGCAGGCGAAGCGGCTCGACTGGATCACGGCGCCGACGGTCATCAAGGACGTGTCGTTCCGGAAGGAGGACTTCCGCATCCGCTGGTTCGCCGACGGGGTGCTGAACGTCTGCTTCAACTGCGTGGACCGGCACCTGCCCGAGCGGGCCGATCAAACGGCCATCCTCTGGGAGGGCGACGAACCGGATCAGTCGGGCGGCCTGACCTATGCCCAGCTGCACCGCGAGGTGTGCCGCATGGCCAATGTGCTGAAGTCGCTGGGGGTGAGGAAGGGCGATCGGGTCACGATCTATCTGCCCATGATCCCGGCGGCGGCGGTCGCCATGCTGGCCTGCGCCCGGATCGGGGCGGTGCATTCGGTGGTGTTCGGCGGCTTCAGCCCCGACAGCCTGGCGGGGCGGATCGAGGACTGCGGCTCGAAGCTGGTCATCACCGCCGACGAGGGGCTGCGCGGCGGCAAGCGGGTGCCGCTGAAGGCCAATGTCGACGCGGCGCTGGAGAAGGTCGCGGTGGAGACGGTGCTGGTCGTCAGCCACACCAACGCCGATGTGCCGATGACCGGCGGGCGGGATTTCCGCTATGGCGAACTGAAGCACGGGGCCTCGGACGAATGCCCGTGCGAGCCGATGAACGCGGAGGATCCGTTGTTCATCCTCTACACCTCGGGCTCGACCGGAAAGCCCAAGGGGGTGCTGCACACCACGGGCGGATACCTGTTCTGGGCGTCGTGGACGCACGAGCTGGTGTTCGACTACCGGCCCGGCGAGGTGTTCTGGTGCACGGCCGACGTAGGCTGGGTCACGGGGCACAGCTATGTGGTCTATGGGCCGCTGGCGAACGCGGGGACGACCCTGATGTTCGAGGGCGTGCCCAACCACCCGAGCGTCAGCCGCTTCTGGGAGGTGGTGGACAAGCACAGGGTCGAGATCTTCTACACGGCGCCGACGGCGCTCAGGGCCCTGATGCGCGAGGGCGACGGGCCGGTGAAGGCGACGAGCCGGGCGTCGCTGCGGCTGCTCGGCACGGTGGGTGAGCCGATCAATCCGGAGGCCTGGCGCTGGTACCATGAGGTGGTCGGCGAGGGCCGGCTGCCGATCGTGGACACCTGGTGGCAGACGGAGACGGGCGGCGTGCTGGTCTCTCCCCTGCCCGGCGCCACGGACCTGAAGCCGGGGTCGGCGACGAAGCCGCTGCCGGGGGTGGAGCTGGAGCTGGTCGACGCCGAGGGCGCGGTGCTGGAGGGGGCGACGAGCGGCAATCTGGTGATCACCGACAGCTGGCCGGGCCAGATGCGGACGGTCTATGGCGACCCGCAGCGGTTCTTCGACACCTATTTCAGCGCCTATCCGGGCAAGTACTTCACCGGCGACGGCTGCCGGCGGGACGAGGATGGCTACTACTGGATCACCGGGCGGGTGGACGACGTAATCAACGTCTCGGGCCACCGCATGGGCACGGCGGAGGTGGAGAGCGCGCTGGTGCTTCACGCCGATGTGGCCGAGGCGGCGGTGGTCGGCTTCGCGCACGACATCAAGGGCCAGGGCATCTACGCCTATGTGACGCTGAACGCCGGGGTGGAGGCCACCGAGGCCCTGCGCGCCGAACTGGTCGGGCACGTGAGGAAGGAGATCGGGCCGATCGCGGCGCCGGACGTGATCCAGTGGGCGCCGGGCCTGCCCAAGACGCGGTCGGGCAAGATCATGCGGCGTATCCTGCGCAAGATCGCGGAGGGAGAGACGGGGGCGCTGGGCGACACCTCAACGCTGGCCGATCCGTCGGTGGTCGAGGCGTTGGTGGCCGGCCGAAGCTGACACCTGGACAGCAAAAAGCCCCGCGGCCGGAGCCTGCGGGGCTTTGAGATCTTGGGTGCGGGAGCAGGATTTGAACCTGCGACCTTCAGGTTATGAGCCTGACGAGCTACCGGGCTGCTCCATCCCGCGGCAAACGGTAGGCGTGAAGGAAGAACGTTCGAGAGATTTCACACTATCGGCTGTCCGCTCGGTAGACCCGGCGGCGACCTACTCTCCCGCGCCTTGAGACGAAGTACCATTGGCTCTGGAGGGCTTAACGACCGAGTTCGGAATGGGATCGGGTGGGGAACCTCCGACATAGCCACCAGGTCAACCGAGCGGACAGCGGATAGTGCGAGAAGACATTGTCGACGTAGTCGAATGAGTTTTGCTGAGAAACGATCAAGCCGATCGGATTATTAGTACCAGTAAGCTTCACGCGTCGCCGCGCTTCCACACCTGGCCTATCAACGTGGTAGTCTTCCACGATCCTCAGCGAAGCCTTGTTTTGAGGTTAGTTTCCCGCTTAGATGCTTTCAGCGGTTATCTATTCCGTACTTAGCTACCCTGCTGCACGGCTGGCGCCATGACAGGTCCACCAGAGGTACGTCCATCCCGGTCCTCTCGTACTAGGGACAGATCCTCTCAAGCTTCGAACACCCACGGCAGATAGGGACCAAACTGTCTCACGACGTTCTGAACCCAGCTCACGTACCACTTTAATCGGCGAACAGCCGAACCCTTGGGACCTGCTCCAGCCCCAGGATGTGATGAGCCGACATCGAGGTGCCAAACTTTGCCGTCGATATGGACTCTTGGGCAAAATCAGCCTGTTATCCCTAGAGTACCTTTTATCCGTTGAGCGATGGCCCTTCCACGCGGGACCACCGGATCACTATGGCCGACTTTCGTCTCTGCTCGACTTGTCAGTCTCGCAGTCAGGCGAGCTTATGCCATTGCACTCGACGAGCGATTTCCGACCGCTCTGAGCTCACCATCGCGCGCCTCCGTTACACTTTGGGAGGCGACCGCCCCAGTCAAACTACCCACCACGCCATGTCCCGGGACCGGATAACGGCCCTCGGTTAGACGTCAACGACAGTAAGGGTGGTATTTCAAGGATGGCTCCACCAGAGCTGGCGCCCCGGCTTCATAGCCTCCCACCTATCCTACACATACGGTCGCTAACGCCAAGGCGAAGCTATAGTAAAGGTTCATAGGGTCTTTCCGTCTGACCGCGGGAACCCCGCATCTTCACGGGGAATTCAATTTCACTGAGCCTGTGCTGGAGACAGTGGGGAAGTCGTTACGCCATTCGTGCAGGTCGGAACTTACCCGACAAGGAATTTCGCTACCTTAGGACCGTTATAGTTACGGCCGCCGTTTACCTGGGCTTCAGTTCGACGCTTTCACATCTCCCTTTAACCTTCAGGCACCGGGCAGGCGTCAGACCCTATACGTCGCATTGCTGCTTCGCAGAGCCCTGTGTTTTTGCTAAACAGTCGCTACCCCCTGGCTTGTGCCACTCTCATCTGGTTGCCCAAAAGAGAGTCACGCTTATTCCGAAGTTACGCGTGCAATTTGCCGAGTTCCTTCAGCACAGTTCTCTCAAGCGCCTTGGTATGCTCTACCTGACCACCTGTGTCGGTTTCGGGTACGGTCTCTGCTGGAGTTATTTCCAGGGACAACTTCCCTGCCAGGACAATCCAATAAGCCCTGACAAGTTACGCCATCCGTCACTTCCAGCTGGTGCAGGAATATTTACCTGCTTCCCATCGACTACGCTTTTCAGCCTCGCCTTAGGGGCCGACTAACCCTGCGCAGATTAGCTTTACGCAGGAACCCTTGGTCTTTCGGCGGGAGTGTCTCTCACACTCCTTATCGTTACTCATGTCAGCATTCTCACTTCCGATACCTCCAGCCAGGCTCACGCCTGACCTTCACCGGCTTACGGAACGCTCCGCTACCGCTCGCTTACGCGAACCCATACCTTCGGCGACTGGCTTGAGCCCCGTTACATTTTCCGCGCAGGATCGCTTGATCAGTGAGCTGTTACGCTTTCTTTAAAGGATGGCTGCTTCTAAGCCAACCTCCTGATTGTCAAAGCAATCCCACATCGTTTCCCACTTAGCCAGTACTTGGGGGCCTTAGATGATGGTTAGGGTTGTTTCCCTTTTCACGACGGACGTTAGCACCCGCCGTGTGTCTGCCCGGTAGTTCTCTCGGGTATTCGGAGTTTGGTTAGTATTGGTACCGCTCGCGCAGCCCGCAACCATCCAGTGCTCTACCCCCCGAGGAATTCGCCGGACGCTCTACCTAAATAGATTTCGCGGAGAACCAGCTATGTCTGGGTTTGATTGGCCTTTCACCCCTATCCACAAGTCATCCGAGACTTTTTCAACAGGCACCGGTTCGGACCTCCAGTTGGTGTTACCCAACCTTCATCCTGCTCATGGATAGATCACCCAGTTTCGGGTCGTCATACGTCGAACTTAGCGCCCTATTCAGACTCGCTTTCGCTGCGCCTACACCTAACGGCTTAAGCTTGCTCGACACATGAAGTCGCTGACCCATTATACAAAAGGTACGCCGTCACCCCGCATGGGGGCTCCGACTGCTTGTAGGCTTCCGATTTCAGGATCTGTTTCACTCCCCTTGTCGGGGTGCTTTTCACCTTTCCCTCACGGTACTTGTTCACTATCGGTCGTAGAGGAGTACTTAGGCTTGGAGGGTGGTCCCCCCATGTTCAGACAGGATTTCACGTGTCCCGCCCTACTCGAGTCTCTTGCTGTTTGACGTCTACGGGGCTGTCACCCGCTATGGCCGACCTTTCCAGGTCGTTCGACTTTATTTCACAAGAGCACTGGCCTGGTCCCGGTTCGCTCGCCACTACTACGGGAGTCTCGGTTGATGTCCTTTCCTCCGGGTACTGAGATGTTTCAGTTCCCCGGGTTTGCTTAATGAACCCTATGTATTCAGGTCATTATACCTTTGAACGATCCGCCAATCGCCGCCTGCCGAAGCAAACAGAGTTGGAAGACCGTAAAGGTGGGTTTCCCCATTCGGAAATAGCCGGATCAAAGGGTGCTAGCGCCTCCCCGGCTCTTATCGCAGCTTGCCACGTCCTTCATCGCCTCTCTACGCCAAGGCATCCGTCAGAAGCCCTTCAACGCTTGATCGTTTCTCAGCAAAACTCATGCAGGGAATGATCCGCCGACTGGAAAGATGCCGGCGGGTCCCTGCCTGATTTTTGTCAGACAATGTCTTCTCTCGAACGCGACCTAGAAGCTCAGGGGAGCCGGTCATGTTCTTCCTTCACGATGTCAATGCCGGCCGACCCCAAAGGGCCGGAGGCAAACTTGATGTGCGATCATTTGCGAAGCTGCGCTCAAGCAGCGAACCGCCGCGCGGTGAGCGTTAGCGCCACAAACATGCGGTCCTGGTGGAGCCAGACGGAGTCGAACCGACGACATCCTGCTTGCAAAGCAGGCGCTCTACCAACTGAGCTATGGCCCCGTTCTCAGGAACGGAAACAAGCCCAGGAAAGCTGTCGGCGACCTGTCGGTGAAACCAGCTGGGCTGGTAGGCACGGGCAGACTCGAACTGCCGACCTTACGCTTATCAGGCGTACGCTCTAACCACCTGAGCTACGCGCCTATGGCAGCGACAGCCAGGCTGTTCAGCCCAGGCTCGCGATCGCACGCTTCCCGGCGACGACCCGTATGGCCGACGCTGCGAAGCGTGAAATAGGAAAGAGAAACGAAGACGGCGGCGCTCCGCAGTTTATGCGGAGCCTCAATAGACCCTCGTGAGAGAGCCTGGAGAAGCATCCTTAGAAAGGAGGTGATCCAGCCGCAGGTTCCCCTACGGCTACCTTGTTACGACTTCACCCCAGTCGCTGACCCTACCGTGGTCGCCTGCCCCCTTGCGGTCAGCGCAGCGCCTTCGGGTAGAACCAACTCCCATGGTGTGACGGGCGGTGTGTACAAGGCCCGGGAACGTATTCACCGCGGCATGCTGATCCGCGATTACTAGCGATTCCAACTTCATGCCCTCGAGTTGCAGAGGACAATCCGAACTGAGACGACTTTTAAGGATTAACCCTCTGTAGTCGCCATTGTAGCACGTGTGTAGCCCACCCTGTAAGGGCCATGAGGACTTGACGTCATCCCCACCTTCCTCCGGCTTAGCACCGGCAGTCCCATTAGAGTTCCCAACTGAATGATGGCAACTAATGGCGAGGGTTGCGCTCGTTGCGGGACTTAACCCAACATCTCACGACACGAGCTGACGACAGCCATGCAGCACCTGTGTCCTAGTCCCCGAAGGGAAAGCGTGATCTCTCACGCGGTCCAGGCATGTCAAAAGGTGGTAAGGTTCTGCGCGTTGCTTCGAATTAAACCACATGCTCCACCGCTTGTGCGGGCCCCCGTCAATTCCTTTGAGTTTTAATCTTGCGACCGTACTCCCCAGGCGGATTGCTTAATGCGTTAGCTGCGTCACCGAGGTGTAAACACCCCGACAACTAGCAATCATCGTTTACGGCGTGGACTACCAGGGTATCTAATCCTGTTTGCTCCCCACGCTTTCGAGCCTCAGCGTCAGTAATGATCCAGTATGTCGCCTTCGCCACTGGTGTTCTTCCGAATATCTACGAATTTCACCTCTACACTCGGAGTTCCACATACCTCTATCACACTCAAGACACCCAGTATCAAAGGCAGTTCCGAGGTTGAGCCCCGGGATTTCACCCCTGACTTAAATGTCCGCCTACGCTCCCTTTACGCCCAGTAATTCCGAGCAACGCTAGCCCCCTTCGTATTACCGCGGCTGCTGGCACGAAGTTAGCCGGGGCTTCTTCTCCGGGTACCGTCATTATCGTCCCCGGTGAAAGAATTTTACAATCCTAAGACCTTCATCATTCACGCGGCATGGCTGCGTCAGGCTTTCGCCCATTGCGCAAGATTCCCCACTGCTGCCTCCCGTAGGAGTTTGGGCCGTGTCTCAGTCCCAATGTGGCTGATCATCCTCTCAGACCAGCTACTGATCGTCGCCTTGGTGGTCCATTACACCACCAACTAGCTAATCAGACGCGGGCCGCTCTAAAGGCGATAAATCTTTCCCCCGAAGGGCACATCCGGTATTAGACCCAGTTTCCCGGGCTTATTCCGAACCTAAAGGCACGTTCCCACGTGTTACTCACCCGTCCGCCACTAGCTCCGAAGAGCCCGTTCGACTTGCATGTGTTAGGCCTGCCGCCAGCGTTCGCTCTGAGCCAGGATCAAACTCTCAGGTTGAGTTGACTTCTGACCTAAGCATGACGGTCGGGAAGACCGTCTGGCATTAGTTCTACGTATTCTTGACGAGATCCCACGTTCGCTGAGCCGAAGCCCAACGACATGGTATGTCTTTCAAAAAGACCGCAGATGTCAGTGTCGAGTGACAATCTCTGGGATTGTCGCTGGAGCACCGCCGCCTGCGTTTCTCTTTCCAAATCAACGATGTCAAAGACCCAGGGAACCGGAGGACCGGCCCCACCGTTTAGCGCCCGGTTTCGGCGGAGGCGGCGATTTAGTCGCCTCGGAAGTCCGTGTCAAGCCGTTCTTCAGAAGAACTTTTCGACGTCGTCACCGGCCCGGAGGTCGGCGGAGGCGGCGATGTAGTCGCCTCCGATTTTCGCGTCAAGTGGTTCTTTTTAAAGAAGAACCTCGATCTGCGATGCGGCCCCGGAGGGCTGCGGAGGCGGCTTCCTAAGGAGGCCGATCCTCGGTGTCAACCGGGCTATTCAGCCATTTCACGGGCGCTGAAACCCGGAGGTTTCGGACCGCAAAAAACCACCTGGAGGGAAGCGAGAGACTGCCCTCTGTCTAGCGACCGGCGATTCGGTTGGAGCGCGGAGACTATTGGGAACCAACCCCGAAAGCAAGAGATTATTCACCTCTGTCTTCCGGTCAGAAGCCCTGCGAACCGAAGTCCGAAGGCCCTGGCGGCCGGCCCGTCGCCGAGCGAGGGCGCGATATACGGACCGGCCCTTTCGTCCGCAACCCGCTTTTTGACGATTGTGCGAAGAATCTCGCCGATCGCCGCTCAACCGGCGGCGATGTAGGTCCGGAGCTGCTCGGCTTCTTGCGTCGCCTCGGCGATCTGGCACTTCACCACGTCACCGATGGAGATGACGCCAGCCAGGCGACTCTCCTTCAGGACGGGCAAGTGGCGGATGCGGCGGTCGGTCATGCGGCCCATGAGAACGGCGACCGTCTCGCCCGGTTCGGCGAAGATCACGTTCTTCGTCATATAGTCTGACACCGGGCGATCGAGGGCGGCCGCGCCGTCCCGCGCCACGGCCCGGACGACGTCGCGTTCGGAGATCACGCCGGCGACGCGGTCGGCGTCGCACACGATCAGGGCGCCGACCCGGCGGCCGTCGAGCTCGGCGCAGGCCTGGGTCACCGTGGTGTCGGGCGCGATCGAAAAGACCTCGCCGCCTTTGGATTTGAGGATTTCCGCGACCAGCATCCGGCGTCCCTTCCCTGTCGTTTCGGGAGCGATCGACGGCCGAAGAGCCGAAGCCGCTTCTTATGGGCGAGGATCACCCGGTTCCGGGCGGGAATCAAACCTTTCGTCCGCCCGGCCGAAGAAGCGGACCGCCGGACCAATAGCGAGAGTGCCAAAGAGATAGCCGAATGCATGGGCTTCCCAGGCCACCTGAGCGCCGTCGGCACCGGGAGCGAAGCCGATCAAGCCAAGGCCAGCGTTCACGGTCATCCACACCAAAGACACCAGGATAACGGGGCGACTCGTCAGGGAAAGGAGTGTCTTTCCACCGCCCAACATCCTCATGGCGGCTCCAATCAAACCGAAAAGGGCTCCCGAGGCTCCAACAACGAAACTGGGATTTCCCCAGTGGAGCAGGCCATAGCCGAGAGCAGCAGCCATCCCGCAAGCTATATAAAAGGCGAGGAAAATGAGCACTCCTGCAGGACCACCGAACCGACGGGCAAGCGGCGGTCCGAAGGTGACTATGCCAACGGCATTCATCGCCATGTGAAGCCAGGACCCATGCAGCAGCATATAGGTTAAAAGGCCCCCATACCGCCCCTCCGCCAGATCGATCGGCCGAAACGCCAGCTCCAGCCAAAAGGTGTGAGACCGCTCCTGCAGCCAGTAGAGCGCCGGCATCGAGGCGGCGAGCAGCAGCGCCACGAGCGGGGCGTTGAAGATGCGTTCCTTGGGGGGCGGGCCGTCGAATCGGCCGTCGGACGGCTCCATGATGCTCAGATGCGCGCGCGCGGTCGGCGCATCAAGTCATCCTTAACACCCGTCTCCCATTTTGGGACGCGGACCGCCTGCCTGCGGCCGAATCATGAGTGCCGCGTGGGATTTATCGACATGAGCCCGATCCGGACCGCATCGGCCGCCCTGGCCCTTTCGATCTTCGCCCTGCCCGCGACCGCCCAGGTCTCCAGCTCAAACGGCATGGCCCAGTTCCAGAACGGCTACGGCGGGGCTCGCCAGTCGGTCAACAGTGCCCAGACCGGCTCCACGCGCGATCAGAACGGCAATCGCCTTATCATCGACGGGATCATCCAGCCCCACGCCTCGTCCTATTCGCGCCAATCCGGCGTCTCTCAGCAAGGCTCAGGCGCCGCCTACGGCTCGGGCACCACGGCCATCGGCAACAACCTGAACGTGGTGGTCCAGGGCAGCCACAACACCGTCATCGTTAACTCCAGTCAGACCAACTCGGGCAATGTCACCGCCCGCAATGATCTGACCGGCACGCTCACAGGCTTCGAATGACGCTCGGTCACCTATCCCGGCTGCGCGTCCCCGCGCTCCTGACGGCTTCTGCGCTTGCGCTCAGCGCCTGCGTGAGCCCGACAGCGGGTCCGAGCGGCCTGTATGCCCGACCGATCGGCAATGCGCCGGTGACGGCCAATCCGACGCCCTATTCCACCGCCCTCTACTGCATGGCCGACTATGCGCGGCGCTACGGCCTGCCCTCGCCGCGCATGGCGGTCGGGCGGATCAGCGACTACACCGGCACGGTCTCCTCGGACGGCGGGCGGCAGATCACCCAAGGCGCGTCCCTGATGGCCTTCAGCGCGCTGGCCAAGGCCGGCGCCCAGATGGTCGAACGCTACGACACCTCCATCTCGGAAATGGAGCTTCGCTACGCCAACAACCGCCTGATCGGTGACGAGGGCGGCACGCCCGAGGAGCCGAACTATCGTCGCATCCTGGCGGGTCAGGTGCCGGGCTCGGACTTTTTCCTGGTCGGCGGCATCACCGAGGTGAACTACAACATCCGCTCGGCCGGTTTCGATGCGGGCGTGGGCGAGACCGACACCGACACGCCGGGATCGGGCATCATCCAGGGCAAGATCTACGTGATGAACGTGGCGATCGACCTGCGCCTGGTTCAGACCACCACGCTCGAGGTGGTCGACGTCATCTCCTACCAGAAGCAGATCATCGGCCGGGAGATATCGGCCGGCGTCTTCGACTTCCTGAACGGCAACGTCTTCGACGTCTCGGCGGGCACGGGCGGGATGGAGCCGGTCCAGCTGGCGGTGCGGGCCCTGATCGAGCGGGCGACGCTGGAGATGATGGCGAACCTCTATGGCGCGCCGGGGCCGGAGGTCTGCCTTTCGGCCGAGAACGATCCGCTGAACACCGTCGGCCCGACCGGGGGCTACTACCCGGCCTATGACAACACGGGAACGAACAATGGCCAGACCCGCGCCGATCCGTCTCGCTGGCACGATCGCCGCGACGGCGATGTGCGTCGCAGCCGCTACTGAGGCCTTCGCGCTTCAGCAGCAGGACAGCCGCGTCCTCAACAATCAGCTTCAGCTGGGCGATGTCATCAGTGGCGTCGTCCTGAACGTCGAAGACCCCTCGGCGGAGGTGTCCGTCGACAACGCCGCCCAGGCCAACAGCCTCTACGGCGCGGCCGAGAACGGGACCGTCGTCCTGACCTCGTCGCAGGAGATGCGGGGCGACAGCCGTGCGTCCAGCGAGCTCACCGTGACGGGCGACGCCGCCGGCCCCGTCAACGTTCAGACCACCGCAGGCGCAAACGCTCTGTCGGCGGCAGGCTACGGCGCGAACATCACTGTCGAATCCAATCAGGTCGTCGGGCCTTCAGAGGTCACTTCGTCGGCCGCCATCCTGAACGACACGGCTCGGCTTCTCGGCGGCGCCTCCTTCTCGACTTCGGCCAACGCCAACGCGGCCTCACTGGGCGGAACCGACACCCGGGTGCAAGGGACTGTCGTCCAGGGGTCCGAGGCCGGCGTCCGCTCGGAGACCTTCGTGGTCTCGCAGTACATCCCTGCCGAGGCCGAGTTCATCAGCGAATCCCTCGGCAACAGCATCGGCGCGAACTCGACCGGGGCCTCCAGCCAGGCCCTGACCCTGCGTCAGCGCCAGGCCGGCGACACCGTCTCGGCCAACACCAGCGCCAACAGCGGCAACGCCTGGGACCTGGCGGGTCGCGCCCGCGCGGTGGGCAACATCGCCTCGACCTACAATCAGGGCGGCTCGGTCGTGACCGTGACGGACCAGTCCAACCTGTCCGAGATCCGGGCCTCGGCCCTGGTCACCTCCTATGACTGGGGCGGGGCGACGGCCAGCGCGGCGGGCGTGGGCAACCAGGTCGTCATCGGCAACAACGACCGCTATCTCGAGATCGACAACAGCCAGGTGAACTCCGGCGGCGTCCAGGTCACCTCCGAATTCGCGGGTGCCTTCGGCTACGACGCGTATGTCGCATCGGAGGCGACCGGCAACGCCGTCACCGGCTACGCCTGCTCGAATTGCGAGGGGCAGATGGTCGTCACGAACAACCAGACCAACTCCGCAGGCGTCTCGGCCGCCAGCACGGTCCGCGTCACGGGCGCGGCCCGCGCCGTGGCGACCAGTGCGGCGGCCACAGGCAACGCCGCGACCTTCTACGTCTCGCGCTCGGGCGACTGATCCACCCACACGATACATTGCTTCACCGCATGTGAGCCCGCCGGGGTTGATCCTCGCGCGCGCCGGTTCCATTGAGGCGCGTAACGAAATACACCGCTTCAGGAGACCGCCCCATGACCGTCCGCGTCGCCATCAACGGCTTTGGCCGCATCGGCCGCCTCGTGCTTCGTTCGATCGTCGAGCACGGCCGCCGCGACATCGAGGTGGTGGCGATCAACGACCTGGGTCCGGTGGCCACCAACGCCCACCTGCTCCGCTACGACAGCGTCCACGGTCGCTTCCCCGGTACGGTCGAGGCGGGCGACGACTGGATCGACGTGGGCCTGGGCAAGATCAAGGTCACGGCCGAGCGCGATCCGGCCAACCTCCCGCACAAGGACCTGTCGGTCGACATCGCCTTTGAGTGCACCGGGATCTTCACGTCCAAGGACAAGGCCTCGGCCCACCTGACCGCCGGTGCCAAGCGCGTGCTGGTATCCGCCCCCGCCGACGGCGCCGACAAGACCATCGTCTACAAGGTCAACCACGACACCCTGACCGCTGACGACATCGTCGTCTCGAACGGCAGCTGCACCACCAATGCGCTCGCCCCCGTCGCCAAGGTGCTGAACGACCTGTTCGGCATCGAGCGCGGCTACATGACCACCATCCACGCCTACACCGGCGACCAGCCGACGCTGGATACGATGCACAAGGATCTCTACCGCGCCCGCGCGGCGGGTCTGTCGATGATCCCGACCTCGACCGGCGCCGCCAAGGCGCTGGGCCTGGTCCTGCCCGAACTGAAGGGCAAGCTGGACGGCTCGTCCATCCGCGTTCCGACCCCGAACGTCTCGGTCGTCGATCTGAAGGTCGTCGCCGGCCGCGAGGTGACGGTCGAGGAGATCAACACGGCGCTCCAAGCCGCCGCCGACGGCCCGATGAAGGGCGTCCTGCACACCACGAACGACCCGGTCGTTTCGATGGACCTGAACCATATCGCCGCGTCGTCCACCGCCGCCCTGCCCCAGACCCAGGTCGTCGACGGCAAACTGGCCCGCGTGCTCAGCTGGTACGACAACGAATGGGGCTTCGCGACGCGCATGAGCGACACCGCGCTGGCGATGGCGAAGTTCCTGTAAGCCGCAGCGTCTCCTCCCTGTCGCGCAGCGATGGGGAGGGGGACCGCGGCGCGGTGGAGGGGCCGCCGTATAGCCGATCTCGCCGCGTTGAGAACCCCTCCGTCTCTCCGCTTCGCTCCGAGCCACCTCCCCATCGCTGCGCGACAGGGAGGAGACAGGTGGACCCATGACCTTCCGCACCCTCGATGACGCCCCCAACCTCGGCGGCAAGACCGCCCTCGTCCGCGTGGACTTCAACGTCCCGATGGAGGACGGCCGCGTCACCGACGACACCCGCCTGCGCGTCGCCCTGCCGACGATCCAGAAGTTGCGCGACGCCGGGGCCAAGGTCGCCCTGCTGGCCCACTTCGACCGGCCCAAGGGCAAGGTCGTGCCATCCATGAGCCTGGCTCCCGTCGTCGACGAGCTGGAGCGCCTGCTCGGCGCCCCTGTCCGGTTCGCGTCTGACTGCGTGGGCGACGAGGCGAAGTCCGCCATCGCCGACCTCGACGCCGGCGGTGTGGTCCTGCTGGAAAACGTCCGTTTCCACGGGGGCGAGGAAGCCAATGATCCGGCCTTCTCCCAAGCCCTCGCCGACCTCGGCGACCTCTACGTCAACGACGCCTTCTCCGCCGCCCACCGCGCCCACGCTTCGACCGAAGGCCTGGCTCGCCTGCTGCCCGCCTATGCCGGCGAATCCATGCGCCGCGAGCTCGACGCCTTGGAGGCCGCGCTCGGCAATCCGAAGAAACCGGTGATCGGCATCGTCGGCGGGGCCAAGGTCTCGACCAAGCTGGACCTGCTCAAGAACCTGGCCGGCAAGCTCGACCGCCTCGCCATCGGCGGCGGCATGGCCAACACCTTCCTGTTCGCCCAAGGCATCGACATCGGCGGTTCTCTGGCCGAACGCGACATGGCCGACACCGCCCGCAAAATCCTGGCCGAGGCCGAGGCGCGCGGCTGCCAGATCCTGCTGCCGGTCGACTTCGTTGTCGCTGCCGAGGTCAAGCCGGGCGCCGCCTCCCGCCCCGTCGTCGCCGGCGCCGCCCTGTCCGCCGACGACAAGATCCTCGACGCCGGCCCCGCCAGCGTCGCGCGCCTGGTCGACGCCCTGACGGCGTCGAAGACCCTGATCTGGAACGGCCCGCTCGGCGTGTTCGAGGTCCCGCCCTTCGACGCCGCCACGGTCGCCGTGGCCCAACACGCGGCCGCGCTCGCCAAGGCGGGCGTCCTGACCGCCGTTGGCGGCGGCGGCGACACCGTCTCGGCGCTCAACCACGCCGGCGTCGTCGACGACATGACCTTCGTCTCCACCGCCGGCGGGGCCTTCCTGGAATGGATGGAGGGCAAGGCGCTTCCGGGTGTCGAGGCGCTCAGGGCGTGAGCCAACCCTTTGATCCGAGGCCCGTCAGCAAGGCCGCGAAGAACGAGCGCCGCAAGCTCACGGCCGCGACCGTCAACACGGTGGGGCTGACTGTCTTCGGCGTCGGCTTCATCACGCCTATGTTGGCCGGAGAGCGCACACGGGCCTCGACCCTGACATTGGGAGCCTCGCTTGCTATATTGGCCTTTAGCCACGTCATCGCGCGGCGGCTCCTGCGTGGACTGGAGGACTGATAATGTCCGTTGATCCAATCTGGGTGTTTTTCGGCGGATCGACACTTGTCGTCGTTTCGATCTACGCCATCCATATGCTTGACGAGCGGAAGTGGGCGCGCGAGGCCAAAGAGCGCGAAGAGTGGGAACGCACCCACCCTGCCGAATAGGCGACCCGTCCCTCTGTAACATGGCGTGACTTGAGGCCGCCCGGGCGCTAGACCGTCCGCAAAACAAGACGACCTCAGGAGGCTACCCTTGGCGCGGATCACCCTGCGACAGCTGCTCGACCATGCGGCCGAGAACGACTACGGCCTGCCGGCCTACAACATCAACAACATGGAACAGGGCCTGGCCATCATGGAGGCGGCCGAGGCCGTCAACGCGCCGGTCATCATCCAGGCTTCGCGCGGCGCCCGCTCCTACGCCAACGACGTCGTCCTGGCCCGCCTGATCGACGCCCTGGTCGAGCTCTATCCTCACATCCCGGTCTGCATGCACCAGGACCACGGCAACGGCCCGGCCACCTGCGCCACCGCCATCCAGTACGGCTTCACCTCCGTCATGATGGACGGTTCGCTGGAAGAGGACGGCAAGACCCCCGCCAGCTATGAGTACAATGTCGACGTCACCCGCCGCGTGGTCGAAATGGCTCATGCCTGCGGCGTCTCCGTCGAGGGCGAGCTGGGCGTGCTGGGGTCGCTGGAGACCGGCATGGGCGAGGCCGAGGACGGCCACGGCTTCGAGGGCAAGCTGGATCACTCCGCCCTGCTGACCGACCCGGACCAGGCCGTCGATTTCGTCAGCCGCACCAAGGTCGACGCGCTGGCCATCGCCATGGGCACCAGCCACGGCGCCTACAAGTTCACGCGCCAGCCGGACGGCGAGGTCCTGGCCATGCATGTGATCGAGGAAATCCACCGCCGCCTGCCCGACACCCATCTGGTCATGCACGGCAGCTCTTCGGTGCCCCAGGACCTTCAGGACATCATCAACCAGTACGGCGGCCAGATGCCCCAGACCTGGGGCGTGCCGGTCGAGGAGATCCAGCGTGGCATCAAGCACGGCGTGCGCAAGATCAACATCGACACCGACAACCGCATGGCCATGACCGGCGCCATCCGGAAGGTGCTGGCCGAGAAGCCCGGCGAGTTCGACCCCCGCGCCTATCTGAAACCGGCCAAGGAGGCGATGCGCAAGCTCTGCATGGAGCGGTTCCAGCAGTTCGGCTGCGAAGGTCAGGCCTCGAAGATCCGCCCCATGTCGACCGCCCAGATGGCCAAGCGCTATGCCTCGGGCGACCTCGACCCCGTCTACGGCCGTCGCGAGAGCGCGGCGGCCTGACCGCCCTCCGGCCGTCGCCCGTCAGGTTCGGTCAGGTTCCGAAAGGGTCGCTCACCGACCCGAGTTGTATTGTCGCACCATTGCACCTAGGCTCCGTCCTTGGGGATGGACAACACGCCTGAGGGGGACGTGATGGCCGACAGGAAGGCTTTGGACCGCCGCTCGTTTCTGAGCCGCGTCATCGGGGCCGCCACCATGGGCGGGGCGCTGACGGCCGTGACCGGACAGGCCGAGGCCCAGTCCGGCTGCAGCGACAGCGACAGCGGATCCTATTCGGACCCGAGCGGACGCGGACGGCGCTGCGCGACGCAGAGCGGCTGCACCGACAGCGACACCGGAAACTATCGCGACGGCATCGGCAACGGCCGCCGTTGCGCGACGTCCTATTCTGGCTGCACCGACAGCGACAGCGGGACCTATGGTGACGGTGTCGGCAACGGTCGCCGATGCGCGGCTCCCTCGACGGGCTGCAGCGACAGCGACTCAGGGAGCTATGCGGATGGCTCCGGCCGCGGTCGCCGCTGTTCGACGCCATCCACCGGCTGCACCGACAGCGACAGTGGAAGCTACGGCGACGGAGTGGGTCGCGGCCGTCGCTGCACGCCCGCGTACAACCAGTCCGGTTGCACCGACAGCGACACGGGCGCCTATGGCGACGGCGTCGGAAACGGCCGCCGTTGCTCGCCCGCCCCGCGCAGCTGCACCGACAGCGATACGGGCAGCTATGCCGACGGCGTGGGCCGTGGTCGTCGCTGCGGATAAGGTTCAGCCTTGAGTTCTTCGCTTCAGGGGTCGCTTTCCGACCCGCTCCGCTGGCTTCTCGGCGAGCACGCCGACGGCTTCTTGACGGAGGTCTACGAGGGCAAGCCGGTCGTCGCCCGCCATGGCGATCCAGAGCGGTTCCAGTCGCTCCTGTCCCTGAACGAAATCGACCGACTCGTGTCGGAGCTCGATTTCCAGCGCGGCATGCTGGTGATGACGGACTCGTCGCGCACCATCGCAGAGTCCGACTATGTCGCTCCCGCCGGAGCGGTCGACCGGAGCGCCGTCGCCAGCCTGTATGGCAGTGGCGCGACCCTGATCCTGAATCAGCTTCAGCAGTCCCACAGCGGCATGGCCGCCCTGTGCCGCAGCCTGGAGAGCGTCTTCAGCTGTCACGTCCAGACCAATACCTACCTGACCCCGCCCTCGTCCCAGGGGTTCCGCACCCACTACGACAACCACGACGTCCTGGTAATCCAGATCGAGGGCGAAAAGGCCTGGCGTCTGCACGACCAGCCCGTCGCCATCCCCTATCGCGGCGAGGGCTTCCAGCCCGGCGTCTATCCGGTCGGCGAACTGTCCGAGACCTTCGTCCTCAAGGCAGGCGACTGCGCCTACGTCCCTCGCGGCCTGATGCACGACGCCGCCACGTCCGGCGACAAGCCGTCGCTGCACATCACCTGCGGCCTGATCGTGCGCACCTGGGCCGACGTCGTGCTGGAGGCCGTGTCCGAGGTCTGCGTCAAGGACGAAGCCTTCCGCCGCAGCCTGCCGCCCGGTTTCGCCAACCCCGGCTACGACCGCGCCGCGCTCGGTCGAGAGTTCCAGAGCCTGATCCAGCGCCTGTCCGACCAGGCGCGTCTGGATCATGCCCTGGATTTCGCTATCCGCGAGTTTGTGCTCAGCCGCGAATCCGACGTCTCCGGCGCCCTGCTCGGAGCCCATGAGCCGCTCGCCGCCGCCTATGTCGCCCGACCGTCGATCTGGCGGATCGAGGGGGACGAGGCCGACGGCGACACGCCCGTGCGGCTCATCGCTCCCGGCGGCGAAATGGACTTTCCGGGCCTCGATCGTGCGGCTCTCGAGCGCGCCCTGTCCGGAAGCGTCTTCGCGCCCGGTGACCTTGGCGTGCCGGACCCGGCACCCGTGATCCGGCGTCTGGTCGCTTGCGGCCTCATCGGCGCGACCTGAGCCGGGGGACATGCTAGACCGCATGCGTGGAAGACGACGCCGAGGAAGTTGAGAGCCCGACCGGCGCAGAAGGCGAGCGCGTTCTCGTAGACCTGTCTGCCAAGGACCTGACCCAGCGCCTGGATCGTCTCCTCGCCGACGCCCTGCCGGAGATGTCCCGGGCACGTCTTCAGGCCCTGCTCTCCGCGGGCGCGGTCACCCTCGACGACCGGCCCGTCTCATCGCGGGATCGACCACGAGCCGCGACCTATGCCGTCCTCGTGCCGCCCGTCGCCTCGGCAGACCCCCAGCCCGAGCCCATCCCGCTGATCGTCCTGTTCGAGGACGCCGATCTGATCGTGATCGATAAGCCGGCGGGCATGGCGGCCCACCCCGCCCCGGGAACCGAGACCGGCACCCTGGTGAACGCCCTGCTGCATCACTGCGGCGCGTCCCTGTCCGGCATCGGCGGCGTCGCCCGTCCCGGCATCGTCCATCGTCTGGACAAGGACACCTCCGGCGTCATGGTCGCGGCCAAGTCCGACCGGGCCCATGCGGGCCTTTCAGCCCTCTTCGCCGCCCACGACATCGAGCGCACCTACATCGCCCTCACGCGGGGCGCGCCATCGCCCGATCGGGGCCGGATCGAGACCCTGATCGGCCGCTCCTCCGTGGACCGCAAGAAGATGGCCGTCCTGAAGTCCGGCGGCCGCAACGCCATCACCGACTATGTCGTCCAGACCCGCTTCGGCATCCCGACGAAGGCCGGCGCCGCCCCTCTCGCTGCGCGCGTCGCCTGCACGCTCAACACCGGCCGCACCCATCAGATCCGGGTCCATCTGGCCTCGAAGGGCGCGCCGATCCTGGGCGACGCGGTATACGGTTCGGGCAGCCCCGCCACACCGGTTCGCGCGGCGATCGCCGAGTCCGGCCTCGCCCGACAAGCCCTGCACGCGGCCGTGCTTGGTTTCGTTCACCCCGTGACCCGCCAGGCCCTTCGCTTCGAGACGCAACCGCCCGCCGACATGCAGCGGCTGGAAACCTTGCTGTCGGCGATCTGAAACACCAACTGTTTCCCAAAGGGAGGAGCCGCCATGACCATCGACCCCGAGATCACCGACAACGCCGAGGCCCACCGCTACGAATTGCCCGTCGACGGCCAGGTCGCGGTCGTAACCTACAACCTGTCCCCGCCGAACCTGATGATCACAGAGACCCTGGTGCCCGAGGCGCTGGAGGGACGCGGCATCGCCAGCCGACTGGCCCGCCACGTCATCGCCGACGCCCGGGCGCGAGGCCTCCTGATCCTGCCCGTCTGCCCCTTCTTCGCCGCCTTCTTCCAAAAACATCCCGATCAGGCTGACGTCGTCCATCCTCGCTACCGCCTCAGCCTGGGCCTGCCCGAAAGTCAGTCTTGATTTGAAACGGACTATCTGCTACAACCCGCGTCATTCGGCGCAGTGGCGCCGGGGTCACGGTCACGCTTTCCTGTGACGATCCGCTCCTAAAAAGGCGGGCAACCTGTCGCCACATGATCCGCTTGAGGGGTCGAGGACCCGGCGCCCATCCCGGGGCCGGCGCCAATGAGGACCCGCTCGCTACCGGTCGGAGGGACCACGTCTATGGCTGCCAATGCTACGCTCGCGGTGATGTCGCCTGAACAGGGGCTGTCGCGATATCTGTCTGAAATCCGCAAGTTCCCGATGCTCACCAAGGACGAGGAGTTCATGCTCGCCAAGCGGTGGACCGAGCATCAGGACCCCGAGGCCGCGCATCGCCTCGTCACCTCGCACCTTCGTCTCGTGGCCAAGATCGCCATGGGCTATCGTGGCTACGGCCTGCCGATCGGCGAAGTCATCTCCGAGGGCAACGTCGGCCTCATGCAGGCCGTGAAGAAATTCGACCCGGACAAGGGCTTCCGCCTGGCCACCTACGCCATGTGGTGGATCCGCGCCTCGATCCAGGAATACATCCTGCGCAGCTGGTCGCTCGTGAAGATGGGCACCACCGCGGCACAGAAGAAGCTGTTCTTCAACCTGCGGAAGGCCAAGAGCCAGATCTCGGCCTTCGAGGAAGGCGACCTGCGCCCGGAGCACCTCTCGGCCATCGCCACCAAGCTGGGGGTGACCGAGGAAGAGGTCACCAACATGAACCGTCGCCTGTCCGGCGACGCCTCGTTGAACGCGCCTCTGCGTGTCGACGGCGAGAGCGAGTGGCAGGACTGGCTGGCCGACGACAATGCCGTCTCGCAGGAGACCCAGCTTGCCGAGGACGAGGAAAAGTCCATCCGCATGAGCCTACTGGAAGAGGCGATGGGCGAGCTGACCGAGCGCGAGAAGCACATCCTGACCGAGCGCCGCCTCAAGGACGACCCCGTCACCCTGGAAGAACTCGCCGGCCAGTACGGCGTCTCCAGAGAGCGCGTGCGTCAGATCGAGGTCCGCGCCTTCGAAAAGCTGCAGAAGGCCATGCGCGCCGCCGCCGAAGAGCGAAACCTGCTCGACGCCTAGTGCGCAGCCTATCCGGCCCGGGCCAGCTGCGTCTCGGGTGGAGCCAGCGCAAGCAGCGCGTTGATCGGGGCCGCCAGCATGGCCTTGGTCGGCGCGCCTTGCGCCAGGCAGCTCTCCAGCCCGGCCGCCGCGACCGCCAAACGGGTGTCGCCCGTCTTGACCGCCAGCGCCTTCAGCGTCTCGACCTGCTGCTTCGACGCCCGCACCGCCTGCATCGGATCGCTGTCGAACTGCGCCAGCGACGCCGCCAGGATTCGCAGTGCCTGATCCTTGACCGCCAGCGCCGCCTCGCCCGCCGTCTTGGGCTTGTCGGCGCTGCGTTTCTGCGGGCCGGCGTATTCGCCGGAGTTGAACCGACGCCGGTCCGGCCCGACATAGCCCACCGCCTCGATCCAGTCGCGCGGCTTCAGCGCCACGTTCTCGACCCGCTTGAACAGGTCGCCCGCCGTGAAGGGCTTTCTGAGAAACTCGTGGATGCCGGCATCGCGCGCCCCCTTGATCGATGACGCTGTAGCTTCCGCCGTCACCATGATGATCGGGACTCGGCGGCACGCCAGGTTCGAGCGCCGGACGCGACGCGCGAACTGCTCTCCGTCCAGCCGGGGGCCCGCTCGTTCGGTGAAGATCACGCCCGGTTGCAGCTCGCGCGCATGGTCCAGCGCGCGGCTCTCGTCGGCTTCGGTCACGACCTCACGCGACCCCAGGCTCTTCATGATGTCCTGGAGCAGCCGCGCCGAGGCCGCGTTCGGATCGACGATCAGCACACGCCTCACCACCGGCTCGATGCGGTTCAGGGTCTTGGCGTCGGCAGTGAACACGAAGGGCGGCTCCGAAGGCTGAACCTCCGCCCTACCCCATCTCGGTTAAGGCCGCGTTGAGCGTGAACGCGGGTTCAGCCTTGGAAGGGGTCTCTCATCAAGATGGTGTCGTCACGCTCCGGGCTGGTCGACAGCATGGCCACCGGCGCCTGGATCAGCTCCTCGATGCGGCGCACATACTTGATGGCGTTCGCCGGCAGGTCCTTCCAGCTGCGTGCGCCCTGGGTGCTGTCGGCCCACCCCTCGATGGTCTCATAGATCGGCTCGGCGGCCGCCTGAGCCTTCAGCCCGGCCGGCAGATAGTCGAACACCTCGCCGTTGATCCGATATCCGGTGCAGATCTTCAGCTCATCGAACCCGTCCAGCACATCGAGCTTGGTCAGGGCGATGCCGTGGATGCCGTTGATCGCGATCGACTGACGCACCAGCACCGCGTCGAACCAGCCGCAGCGCCGCGCCCGACCCGTCACCGTCCCGAACTCGCGGCCCCGCTCGGCGATGCGCTTGCCCGCGTCATCGAACAGCTCCGTGGGGAACGGTCCTTCCCCGACCCGGGTCGTATAGGCCTTGACGATCCCCAGCACGAAACCGACGGCGCTCGGCCCCAGCCCCGACCCCGCCGCCGCCTGCCCTGCCACCGTGTTGGACGACGTCACATAGGGGTAGGTCCCGTGGTCCACGTCCAGCAGCGACCCCTGCGCGCCCTCGAACAGGATGCGCCGCCCCTCGGCCCGGAACCCGTCCAACATCCGCCAGACGGGCTGGCTGGCGAACGCCAGCACGCGCGGCGCGATCTCCATCAGCTGAGCCTTCAGCCCCGCCACATCGACCTCGTCCAGTCCGAGGCCTTTCCGCAGCGCATTGTGATGAGCCAGCAGCCGCTGGATCTTGGCGTCCAGCGCTTCCGGATCGGCCAGATCGCCGACGCGGATCGCGCGGCGCCCCGCCTTGTCTTCATAGGCCGGGCCAATGCCCCGCCCCGTCGTGCCGATCTTGGTCACGCCCGCCGCCGCTTCCCGCGCCTGATCCAGGTCCCGGTGCAGCGGCAGGATCAGGCACGCATTGTCCGCCAGCGTCAGCAGCTCGGGCGTGATCGCCACGCCCTGCGCCTCGATCCGCGAAATCTCGTCCAGCAACGCCCAGGGATCGACCACGACCCCGTTGCCGATCACCGACGGCTTGCCCTGCACCACGCCCGAGGGCAGCAGGCTCAGCTTGTAGGTGACGTCGCCGACGACCAGCGTATGGCCGGCGTTGTGTCCGCCCTGGAACCGCACGACCACGTCGGCGCGGTTCGACAGCCAGTCGACGATCTTGCCCTTGCCCTCGTCGCCCCACTGGGCCCCGACCACCGCCACGTTCGCCAATGCACAAGTCTCCGCTGGATGCGGGAGGGGCTATAGCGGGGGAATCGAGAGATGTCGTCCCGACCGGAACTGTTTTCACCTCAGAGCTCGGCGACAGCCGTCTCGAACGCCCACTCCAGCCACGGCGTCGCGGCCGCCACGTCCTCGGTCTCCACCGTGCAACCGCACCACAGCCTCAGGCCCGCCGGCGCGTTCCGGTGGCTTTCGACGTCATAGGCCGCGCCTTCGGCCTCCAGCAGGGTCTTCATCCGCTTCACGGACGCCTGCCGCCCCGCCTCGTCCAGCGCGGTGACGCGCGGATCGACGATTTTCAGGCACACCGACGTCGTCGACCGCGTTGCCTGATCGACCGCCAGGGGCTCGATCCAGTCCGTCCGCTCGACCCAGTCGAACAGGGCCTGCGCATTTGCATCCGTGCGCCGGATCAGTTCCTTCAACCCGCCGACGCTCTGCGCCCACTCCAGCGCGTCGATCCAGTCCTCCAGCGTCCACAAGCTGAAGGTGTTGATCATCGTCCCGGTCGCCAGCGCCCGGTCGAACCCCTTGGCGTCGCGCAGCCTCAGCACCTTGGGCACGGCCCGGGGCGGCGCGTATTCGTCCAGACGCGCCACCGCCCGGGGCCCCAGCGCCGCGATCCCGATCCCCGCCTCGCCGCCCAGCGCCTTCTGGAAGCTGAAGGTCACCACATCGACGCGCTCATAGTCGATCGGCATGGCGAAGGCGGCCGAGGTCGCGTCGCAGATCACGATCCCCTCGCGATCCTTGGCGATGAAGTCCGCGTTCGGCACCCGCACGCCCGCCGTCGTCCCGTTCCACGGAAACACCAGGTCCTTGTTCGGATCGACCCGGCCCAGATCCGGCAGATCCCCCCACGGCGCTTCCAGCAGCTCCAGGTCCGGCAGCTTCAGGTGATCCTGGGCGTCCACCGCCCACAGCTTGCCGAAGTTCTCGAACGCCATGACCTGCGTCGGCCGCGCGCCCAGCATGTTCCACATGGCCGCCTCGACCGCGCCGGTGTCGGACCCCGGCACATAGGCCAGCACCCAGTCCTCCGGCACCTCGAGCAGCGTCTTGGTCAGCCTCAGCGCATGGGCGAACCGCTCGACCACTTCCGGCGCACGGATGCCCCGGCCCAGCAGTTCATGAGGCAGCGCCTGCGACGACCATCCCGGCCGCTTCGCCGTCGGCCCCGCCGAGAACCACGGCCGCTTCGGCTTCACTGTCGGTTTTGCGACCATCACCCCCGCCCCGGTTTGTAGGGACGGGTGTTTCGCCAGTCCTCGGCGATCCGCTCCAGGATCGGATCGACCCGGTCGGGCAGGGTCACCATGATCCGCGCCTTCAGATCGCCTCTCGCCCCCCCGGCATAGGCACCCTTGCCCTTCAGCCTCAGCACCTGACCCGAATTGGAGCCCTTCGGCACCGTCACCGCCACCGTCCCGTCCGGCGTCGGGCACTCGACCTTGCCGCCCAGCACCGCGTCCGGCACCGAGACCGGCAGGTCCATCACCACATCGGCGCCCTCGACCTTGAAGATCGGATGCGGCGCGACCCGCAATTCGATCAGGGCGTCGCCCGCTTCGGTCCGCCCCGGCATGCCCTGCCCGCGCAGCCGGATCGTCTGCCCGTTCGACGCCCCCTTGGGGATGTTCACATCCAGCGTCCGCCCATCCGAGAACTGGATGCGTCGGCTCGCCCCGCCGATGGAGTCCTCAAGGCTGATCTCCAGAGTGGCGCGCACGTCCTGGCCCTTGCCGAACGCCCGCTGCGGCCCCCTCTGGCCGAAGTTGCCGAAGATCGCCTCTAGGTCGATGTCGTCGAACGCCGCCCGGCCGCCCGGCCCGCCTGTGTGCGAGAAGCCGAACCCGCCCGGCCCCGCGCCCGGCCCGCCCGCGCCGGAGAAGCCCCGGTACTGCTCCTGCCCTTCGGCGTCGATCTGACCAGCGTCGTAGCGCGCCTTCTTCTTAGGATCGCTCAGCAGGTCGAAGGCGGCCGACACCTTCTTGAACCGCTCCTCGGCGACCGGATTGCCCCGGTTCTTGTCGGGATGCAGTTCCTTGGCCAGCTTGCGGAAAGCGGCCTTGATCTCGGCGTCGCTCGCCCCCCGGGACACGCCCAGTTCCTGATAGGGATCGCCCGCCACGCCGTCGTCGCTCCGTCAGATGAGATTCGCCGCATCCGGGCGGCGTCTCTCGTCAGTTAAGCCATGCGGCCCGGCGTTCAATGCGTTTTTCAGGCCGCGAGCGGAACGATGGCTTCCTCGCCCCATCCCCAGTCGTTGCCGTACTGCGCCACCGCGACCCGCGCCGCCGACCCGAACCCGCCCGGGAAATCCTCCGCGATCGCTGCGGCCAGATAGACCGCCGATAGCCCCTCGACCTCCATGACCCGACGTTCAACTGCGCCGTCCAGAACTCTCAGCCGGAACCGCCTCGGATCCATCTCGACCGGCTCCAAATCCCACCGATCCCCGCCGACGCGCACGCGCGGCGTCCAGTTCAGCGCCAACCCCTCCGGGACCGCTTGGACCGCCAGCCCGGTCGGCGACCACGGCCGCCCGTGCATGCCCTCGATCGTCAGCGCCAGTTCCGCGAAACCCGGACCGCCCGGAACCGCCCCCTGCGGCCCGACCCGCGCGACCCTCGGCAAGCCACGCTCCTCGGCCCCCATCTCGATCCGGGCCAGCCGCTCATCCAGCACGACAACCAGCCCGCCCTCGGCCGCCCCAGCCGCCGTCGCGCCTTCGGTCCCCTGTTGCCCGCGCAGCAATCCCGACAGCCGCCACTCGCCGTTGCCCATCAAAACCGCGGACCGGAACGACACGATCTCCCATCCCGCCGGCGTCTGCACCGCCAGCCGGTTCGCCCCGCCCAGCACGGCCGCCTGCGTCCCCGACGAAGGCGCCACGCCTTCGAACGCCACCGTCATCCGGTTGACCTCGTCCCACCGCCCGACCGGTCCGGCCGCCAGAGCCGCCGTCAGCCGCCCCACCGTCGCCGGAGTCGAAACAGCCGCACGCTGCGTCAGCGTCTCGACCGCCTCGCCCAGATGCAGCGCCATCGGCCGCCAAGGCTCCACCGCCACGGCGACCAGCGGCCGCCCATCCGCCTCCGCGCCCGGCAGCGGCGGCAGGTCCAGCACCACCGCGAACGGTGCCCCCGCCGGTCCTTCCACCTCGCCCGGCCTCTTCGGCCCGGCCTCCTCGCCGACGACCACGCTGTAGACCCGCGCCAGCGCCGCGCGCGGCGTCTCGTCCAGAGTCACGCGCTCGACCCGCCAGGTGCCCGCCTGCCCCTGGACGCCGACCCGGTCGCCCGGCTCGATCCGCAACGCCTCCAGCGGCCCTAGCGCGACCGTCAGCCGCTCATCCTCCGCCGCCCCCAGCGTCCGCTCCGCCAGGGCCGTGGCCAACGCGGCGCCGCACACGGCCGGCAGATCGACGTCCGTCCCGCCGCCGTCCTCGTACCCATCCGCCCGCACGACGACCGACCCGGTCTGATAGTCCCGCTCTTCGTCGATGAACCGCACCCGCGCCGCCGTCGGCCGCGCCTCAAGCAAGCGCTCGCGCCTCGGTCCGCCGCCCTCGTCCCCGACCGCCAGATCGTCGATGGCCAGCGTCAGCGTCTCGGCCTCCACGCCGATCAGGGCGACCTTCCCGCCCCGCTCGGCCGCCATCATGCCCAAGGCGCCGAGCAGCGGCTCGATCGCGTCCCGGGTCCGCATTGGCCGATCAATGACATAGCCCGCGACCGTACCGTCTGGCCGCCCGACGTCATACTCATCCTCCGACAGGCCCCCGCGCCGCAGGATCGCCTCCAGCAGAAACCGCGCCTCGCCGCCCATGCGCCCGTTCAGCCAGTGCCCTCCCCGCCAGGCCCCGGCGTCGGCCCACACCTCCGCCAGCCCCGGAAACGCCGGATAGGGCCGCGCGTCCCAGCACCACGCGTCCGCCGCCTCCAGCATCGGCCCGCCGTAGACCCCCGACACCGGATTGTTCTCCGGCACCGCGAACCACCCCAGCACCGCCTCCAGCGCCCGCCTCTGCATCCGGTCGTCCCGCGCGCCGGTCGAAAACGGCAGCAGAAAACTCTCCGACGACTTCGGGTCCTGAAACAGGTTCGGCGCATTGCCGCCGCGGTCCACCGCCGCACAGCCGAACTCCGTCAGCCGAATCGGCTTCATCCCCGGAACCCACGCCGTCGAAGTCGCAGCCCTCACCCCGCCCGGCCGGTCATGGTGAGCGTTCCCCCACCATCCCTTCAAATCCTTGACCCGGAACACCCAGTCCTCGCCGTGCGCGGCGTCCACGATCGAGGTCCGCACCTGCGCCGCCTGATCCGCCTCGCTGGCATAGAACCAGTCGAACCCGTTGCCGCCCGCCACCTGGCTCGCGAGATAGGCCGGATCGTCCGGCCCCTCGAAGTCGGCCGCATCGACGCCGCCGTCGCCCGCCCGCCAGTCGCCGAGCGGCGGGTACCAGTCGATCCCGACGTAATCGATGGCCGCATCCGCCCACAGCGGATCGAGGTGAAAGATCACATCCCCCGACCCGTCCTCCGGCCGGTGCCCCGCATACTCCGACCAGTCCGCCGCATAGCTGATCGCCACATCCGGCCCGACCACCACCCGGCACTCCGCCGCCAGCGCCCGGTACTGGTTCACCGCCGGATATCCACCCGCCGCATCCCGCGTCCACGTCAGGCCGCGCATCTCCGAGCCGATCAGCAGGCCGTCGCACCCCGTCTCCGCCGCCAGCGCTGCATAGTGGAGCGCCAGCCGCCGCAACCCCCACCCGTCCGCCGCGCCGAACACCGCCGCCACCTCGGCGGTCGCGCCCGCGCCGTCCTCGCCCTTGACCCGCCCGCGCCAAGGATAGGCCGCCTGCCGCGCGCCGCCATAGGGGTCGGGCAGGTCGTTGTCCACCGGCACATCCATGAACACGAACGGGTAGAGCGTCACCGCCCACCCCCGCGCCTTCAGCGCCGCCACCGCCTGTCGCACGCTTTCGTCCGACGGCGTCCCGCCATAGGCCGGCCGAGCGTCCACCTGCGAAATCAGATGCGCATCCTCCCGCCCCAGGCCCGCCACCGACCAGGCCAACGGCTCCGTCGGCTTGTCCTGCCGCTCCACCCCAGGCTTCACCACGCAGTGCCCGGCCCTCAAATCCGTCCCGAACCAGCCGACCACCAGGCTCACCCGTTTCAGGTTCGGCAGCTGCGCCTCCAGCTGATCCAGCGACGCGATCAGGTCCGTCCGCCCATCTCCCAGATGGACGTTCTCGGCCGCTGTCCGCGTCAGCCCGTCCCGCCGCATCACGGCCTCGGTGGCCAGCACGAACTCTCCCGCACCGGGGATCAGGCAGACGCCTTCCAGCATCTCCTCCAGCCCGTCTCCGGGTGGCCTGCGAAACACCTCGAAACTCAGCTGCGGAACCCGGTCGCCATACGGCCCGAGCGGCAGATCCTCGAACACCACATAGGCCGTCCCGCGATACGACGGAGCGTCCCCTTCCACGGCTTCGATCAGTGGATCGGGCGTCTGCTCCTCCGTCCCCCGATGTACGCGCATCGCCTCGCCGGTCAGGTCCATCGGCTTGCCGTCCGCCCAGACGCGCCCAACCCCGTCGATCGGCCCTTCGCACAGCGCGACCGCGAAGCTCAGCGAATAGGCATAGTCGACCGTCCTCGGCCCGCCCTTGCCGCCGCCGGACTGGTTCCTCCGCTCCAGGAACCGCGCCGCCCAGATCACCTGCCCCGTCACCCGCGCCCGCCCGAAGACGCAGGCCATCGGCGTGCCCTCCGCCGTCGTCTGGATCTTCAGCGTCTCGAGCCTTGGCCCCACTTGCCGCGCCGGCGACAGCGCGTTCACCGCGCCTCGATCGATCACGCCCCCCAGCGCCGCCCCGATCGCCCGACCGACGCCGCCGCCGACGATCCCGCCGACGCCCCCCAGGATCACCTGCGCCATGTCACCTCACTCCTTCGTCGGGACGGGCCAGCCGAACACGGCCACCAGCCGACGTCGCCACCAAGGCCCCATCCAGCTCTCGACCACCGCCCGACCCCAATAGGCGTGGATCATCCGCGGCTCCGGCCCCTCGATGTCGCTCAGGATGGCGCAGTGCTTCACCGCCGCCCCCGGGCTCATCCGGAACAGCAGCACGTCGCCCGGCCGCATCATCTCTACCGGCCGCTCCACCAGCCTTCGCCGCGCCGCCATCAGCAGCATCTCCTCGCCCCCGACCTCGGCCCAGTCGGCGGAGTACGGCGGCGGCTCTTCCGGCTCCTCGCCCACCACCTCGCGCCATACGCCGCGCACCAGACCCAGGCAGTCCGCCCCCACGCCTTTCTCACTCGCCTGATGCCGATATGGCGTGCCCAGCCAGCCACGCGCCCCCTGGACCGGGCTCATCGCCGGCTCCCGCCGTCGTGGCGTCCGCCCGTCGCCGGCATGGCCGTCAGGAAATCGTCGCCCGGCACATCCGGAAAGCCCCGGAAGTTCAGTCCATTGCCGAACGTCCCGACGCACGTCTCCCACCGCTTGTCGCAGCTGCGTCCGAGCGCCTCGACCCCGCACCGCGCATCGCCCAGCACCGCGTCGCACAGCCGCCCGTAGGTCCGCCCGACCACCCGCTCCAGCGCCGCCATCGGCCCTTCGAGTTCGGCCACGAACCCCTCGCCGTCGCGCCGGATCCGCCCCAGCCGCCCGACGCCCAGCCGCACCCTCAGGTCCGGACGCCGCCAGTCCACGCGCCAGAGCTCGACCCGCGCCTGATCCCACAGCCCCGCCGCGACGTCGGCCTCGTCGACCGCCTCGCCGTCCAGCACCCCGCCGATCGCCAGGCTCCCGGCCGACAGTCCCGCCGCGCCCTCAGCCGCCCCGTTCGTCCACCCGCTCGCCGCGCGACAGACGACCTCGTCCACGACCAGATCCCGATCATGATCGGTGAACCCCAGCCGCGTCCCCTCCGCCTGTGTCACGATCCAGGCATGGCATAGCGTCGCCGCTCCGCTCTCGATGCGGGCGGCCAGTTCGCTTGGAATGTCCCTCATGTTTCTCCCTCCCCTTCATGGGGAGGGACGGCGAAGCGCAGCGGAGCCCGAGTGGGGCCCGTTCGTGCGAACTCGCTGTCCGGCCCCACCCGCGCTCGCCAAGGCTCGCGGTCCCTCCCCACAAGGGGAGGGAGATGCCTGCTGTCACACCCGCACTTCGATCAGCGGCACGGCCGCCATCCGCCCCGCGTCGAAGCTCTCCAGGGTGACCTCCAGCCGGTCCGCGTCGAACCTCACCGGCGTGTCGAACAGGAACCCCGCCGTCACCGCGACGCCCGCTCCCGGCGCCGCCTCCAGCGTCACCTCGCCCGTCGTCGCATCCACCGCGAACGCCGCAGCCGCGAGCTCCACCCCGCCGACCGCCACCCGGATCGAGCCTTCGACCGGCTTGGTGATCGGCCGCTCCACCGCCTGCCCGCCGTCGTCGCCATACCGCTTGATCAAGGGGAACACCGTCCGTGCCCCGTCCCCTTCGCCCAGCCCCTGATCCAGCGGCCCCGGCGTCCCGCCCGGCCCGCACGAGGCGTAGTCCGCAAAGTCCCGAAACCGGAACCCGTACAGCCGTCCCCGCCGCGCCTCGAAGAACTCCGTCAGCGCCGCCATGTCCGCCAGCGACCGCAGGTTCGCCCCGATCAGATATCGTCTGCGCCCCATCGCCCAGGGCGAGGACCGCCGCTCATACCCCGATCCCAGCGTCACCACCTCGGTCCGCCGCTCGACCCCGCCGGTCGATCCGAACGCCAGGCGCGTCGGCAGTCTCACCTCGTGAAAGGCCATTCCTGTCTCCGGTTTCACTTGTCCGTCCGCCCGGCCTCCGCCAGTCTCGCCCCGTTCGCGGCCGCAAACGGCCGCTCGGCAGGGGAGCCAAAATGCGCGGTCAGATTCTCAGCTTCGACGACGCCTCTGGCGCGGGGCTCATCAGCGGCGACGACGGCATCCGCTATTCCTTCGTTCGCGAAGCGGTCTCACCGCCCGCCAGCATCACCGCCGGCCTTCGCGTCGACTTCGTCCCCGTCGCGGGCGAGGCCACCAACATCATGCTGCTCGCCGCCGCGCCCACGCCGTCCGGACCCTCCGCCACGCCCGGCGTTCCGGTCGACACCTTCAACTTCCAGCACGTCCTGTTCTCGTTCAACGGCCGCATCCGTCGCCAGCATTTCTGGATCGGCTGGCTGATCTGCCTCGGCGCCGGCGTCGTGCTCGGCTGGATTCCGCTGCTGGGCACACTGCTGTCCATCGCCCTGATCTGGCCGAACCTGGCCATTGCGGTGAAGCGCCTCCACGACATGGGTCACACCGGCTGGCTGGTCGCCATCCCCTGGGTCGCCGGCATCGCAGGCATCGTCGCCGCGGGCATGAGCGTGGGCTTCGCGGCCCTTACCACAGGCTACATGGGCAGCGACGACCCCGTTGCAGCGTTGGCCGTCCTCGGCCCCATGTTCGGCATTCTCGCGATCGTCGGCCTGATCCAGCTCGGCTTCCTGCTCTGGATCGGCATCAGCGAAGGCCAGCGCGGCGACAACCGCTTTGGCCCCAATCCCAAGGGCGAGTAGTCGATTCCTATAGCCGCCGCGCCCCCAGCGCGGCGGCCCTGGCCAGCGCCTGTGCGATCTGCGCCTCTGACCTCAAGAGCGCCGGCGCTCCGCCGTCGACCGTGACGTTGACCACCACGCCGCCTGGTCCCGTCGGCTCCACGACACCCGCGCCCGAGGGCCGAAACAACTCAGGCCCCCGCTCGCCGACCAGATAGGCTCCGCCGCCCAGCACCGGGCCGCCGTCGGCCCTCGCGCCGCCAAAGCCCGCCGCGCCCGCCACCGCCTGGGCGATCGCCGCGCCGAGACCGCCCGATCCGCCGACGCCGGCCCCCACCGCCGCGATCACCGCCCGCGCCAGTTCCGCCAGCGACACCTCGCCGTCCGCCGCCGCCCGCGCCAGCGACCGCGTCAGACTGGCTCCCGCCCGCGAGAACGCCTCCTCGATGGACGCCGCCGCCCGCTCGGCAGGCTCCCGTAACGCCTCCAGCGCCGCCGCGGCTTCCGCCGCCTTCGCCGGCACCCCGTCCAGCTCGTCGGGTCTATCGTCGTCCGTCATCCGGCCACGCCCTCATCATCTCGTCCAGCTCGCGGCGCGCCATCGGCCCCGGCCCCGTCGGCGCCGTCAGCATCCGCCATTCCTTCAACGACAGCCGCCAGAAGGCCTCGGGCGCAATCCCCATCGCCACCGCCGCGCGCAGCATCGCGCCCCACTCAGCCATCGAGGCTCGCTGCGAACCCCGCCGCCACCGCCTCGGCCGCCTCCGTCGGCGTTACCGCCGCTCGATCCAGCTCGCCCGCGAACGCCCCCTCGCCGCCGCCCCGCAGCAGCGCCGCCAGCACCACCATCAGGTCCCGCGCCGACAACCCGCGCAGCCGATCCGCCAGCGCCTCTACGCCTGCGACGCCCAGCGCGGTCTCCATCTCCGCCAGCGCGCCGAGCGTGAGACACAGCCTCCGCTCCGCCCCCGCCAAGGTCACGACGGCCTCGCCTCGCGCCGCGTTCGGCGCCATGCTCACGCTCATGCGCACGCCCTTTCTCTGCATCATGGTGTTGCTGTCGAGCTGCGCGACCGAGCGGACTGCGCGCCAAGTCGAAGTGTGCCTCGCGGGCGAGGCCGAGGCGCTGGAATTTCAGGCCTTCATGCGAGATGTGGCCGATCGCGCCGACCTGAAGTTCACGGACGGCAGCTCATACCATGACCGCAACTCAGAGGTCCTCGGCACGGCCTCGGGCCCGGTCGAAGGAGGACGCACCATCTACTTCGGTGCCGAGAGCCGTACCGACACAGGCGGCTTTACGGCCGCGAACATCAGCCTCAATCCCTACCAGATCGCCCTCGGCATGACCGTGACGGACGATCCGCGATTCGACGCCCAGGTCATCGAAGCCACCACGGACGAAATCCTTCACCGCTGGCCCGGTCGTCGCATTCCCTCCTCGGACACCTTCCAGCCCCGTCCCGGTTGCGGCGAAGCGGTAACTGGCTAGGCCGCCCCGAACGTCACTTCCCCCGCGCTGGCCAGGCTGATCGCGAACGTCGCCTCGCCTTCATGGTCGCCGGCATACTCCAGCGCCGACACCAGGAACGGCCCTTCCAGCGTGCCGAAGTCCGGCACGATCAGCCGCCAGGTTTTCGCCGCCTGCTCGAAGAACGCCTCCCGGATCAGGGCGTCGGACGCGGCATCCCGAAAAATCCCCTGCCCCGACACGGCGGCGGACTTCACCCCCGCCCCGCCCAGCAGTTCGCGCCAGCGTCCCGCCGAGTCCGCATCCGTCGCATCCACAGTCCGGGCGTTCAGACTGATCGTCCGCGCCCTCAGCCCCGCCACGGTTTGATATGTCCCCGCCCCCTGCTCGATCTTGAGCAGGATGTCCTTCCCGCGCTGTGCGGCCATGTCTCTCTCCTCAGATCTCTTCCGTCACGGCCCTCAGCCGCACCACGCCCCAGGTCGACCGCTGTCCCTGTCCCCGGAACACGTCGACGAAGTTCGCCCTAAGGCTCACCACCCGCACCCCGTCGGCCTCCAGCGGCGCCTCATGCACCGCCGCCCGCACGGCGGCGCAGATCGCTTTGGCCTCTTCCACGCCCTCGAAACGCGAGGCGCATCGCAAGCTGATCCGATGCTCGATCCCGCAGTCCGCCGCCGCGACGGGCTGGCTTTCCGACCGCCCCACCGTCACCCGCGGCCATCCCGCGCCCTTCGGCGCCTCGTCCCAGATCCGCGCCGGGTCGCCCAGCAGCGCCTTCAGCGTCGCATCCCCCCGCAGATGCGCGATCAGCGCCTTCTGCAGGGCGCTCTCATGATCCCTCATCGTGTCCGCTCCAGCTGCAGCTCGGACCGCCCCGGCCGCTCCGCCTCGACATCGACCTGGCTGATCGTCCAGTCGGCCCCGCCGAACTGGATCACCCGCCCCTCGACCAGCCTCGGATCGGTCCGCGCCTCCGCCGTCGCCACCTCAACGGCCACGGTCCCCTCGGCCTCGCTCCGCTCCCGCCTTCGCCGACCCTGGACCTTCAGCCAGACCGCCCCCAGCGGCTCCCACGACACCGCCCGCCCGCCGTATGGCGTCTCCGCCTCGACGCGCTCGAACAGCTCGCCCAGCATCCTCACAGCCGCACCACGCGATACGGCGCGATCCAGGCCTCTACCGGCCGGATCGGCATCTCCCGCTCGCCCCGCTCATAGGCGCGCAACGCCAGCATCAGGATCGCGAGCCGCAGCGGCGCCGGCGACGTCGAGGTCAGGCTCAACCCCACCTCTCCCTCCACCCGGCTCCGCGCCGCGTCGATCAGCGTCTGGATCAGCCCGTCCTCCGCGCCGTGCTCGACGCGCAGGAACAGCTTCGCCTCCGTGAGGCTCACGGGTGCGGTCATGGAACCACCTCGATTGTTGGAAGGACCGAGGCCTTAGGGCTTAGGAGGTAGGGCTTAGGGATCGTCCCTCGCCGCGCCTCACTAAGCCCTAAGCCCTACTCACTAAGCCCTCGCGAGCCTCAGCTCGCGCTGAACTTCATCACCTTGATCGCGTCGAAGTTCTGCACCCCGCCGCCCACGCGCTTGGTCGTGTAGAACAGCACATAGGGCTTGGCCGAATACGGATCGCGGAGGACGCGGACACCCGCCCGATCCACGATCAGATACCCCCGCTGGAAGTCCCCGAACGCGATGGCGTGGCTGTTCGCCGCGATGTCCGGCATGGTCTCGATCTCGGTGACCGGATAGCCCAGCAGCGACGCCGTCTCCCCCGCCCGCGTCGCCGGCGACCAGATGTAGTTGCCGTCCGCGTCCTTGAACTTGCGCACCGCCGAGACGGTCTTCCGGTTCATCACGAACCGCCCGTTTGGACGGTACTGGGCCTTGGGCGCATAGATCAGGTCGATCAGCCGGTCGGTCGGATTGGACGCCGTGAACGCCCCAGCCGCCCCCGACGCCACATAGCCGATATCGCCCCAGGCGTGGCTCGCGTCCGCTACGATCGAATAGCCCAGAAAGCCCCTGGGCTTGTTCACGCCGTCGCCGGTCACGAAGGCGGTCGTTTCCTGCGCCGCGAAGGCGTCCTCGACCTCGCCGGCCAGCCATTCGTCCAGATCGACCAGGGCGTCGTCCAGCAGCGCCTGCGTCGCCGCCGGATTGGCGTAGAGATCGGCCGCCGGGAACTCCAGCAAGGCCAGCGTCGCCGGATCCGTCTCCGGCCGCGCCGCCGTTTCGGCGACCCAGCCCGAGGCGATCCCCGCCGTCGACACCGGCTTTTTGAACACGCCGGACGCCACGGTCCGCACCGTCGCGATCTCGCGCATCGGGCTGACCGTCATCAGCCGGCGCTCGATCGCCCGCTCCGTCTCGGCCGGCACGACATAGCCTCCCGACGTCGGCGCCGAGCTCAGTCCGGCCTTGATCTCCAGCCCGACTTCGCGCCCGGTCCGCACATACCCCTCGAACGCGGCCTTGGCCTCCAATCCTCCCCCGTTGGGGGAGGTGGCGGCGAAGCCGACGGAGGGGGCCGCCACGGACTCGATTCCGGGACGCCGGCTCTCGCTCAGCGCCCGATCCAGCCGCGCCTGCGCCTGGCCCACGGCGGCGTCGATGCGCGCTACCTTCTCCTCCAGCAGGGCGTCGGCCGAGGCCTTCTTCTCGATCTCGCTCAGCCGGGCGTCGTTGGCCCCTTTGAACGCCTCGAACGCCGCCATCATCTCGTGCAGCACCGCGCGCGCCTCGGGCGATGCCGAGGCCGTCTTCGTTTCTTTCATGGTTTCCCCTTGATGATCCCTCTCCCGGCCGGGAGAGGGCTTGAGCGCCCGAGAGCGCACTTCTCAGACCGGCGCGACCCGAAGGGCGGCGCGTAGCAGCCAAAGGGTGAGGGGCCCGCTCTTTCCGGCTTCCCCCGAACGCCCCTTCGCGCCAGTCTCCCCCGGTTCACCGGAGATCTCTGAATGCGTCCGACGATCCTCGCCGCCGCCCTGCTAGCCCTCGCGCCCGCCCCGGCCCTCACCCAGACCCCGCCCGAGCCGACCACCGCGACGGCCAACACCGCCTACGCAGCCGATGTCGTCTCCGCCGACGCCATCCTCGCCGCCCTCTACGCGGTCATCTCGGGTGACGCAGGCCAGGCCCGCGACTGGGACCGCTTCCGCAATCTGTTCCACCCCTCCGCCCGGCTCATGCCCACGGCGATCCGTGACGGGGTTGGCGTCCTAACCCCCCTCACGCCCCAGGACTACGTCGACCGGGCCGGCCCCAACCTGGTCCGCGACGGCTTCCACGAGCGCGAGATCGCGCGGCGCACCGAAACCTTCGGCGCCGTCACCCACGTCTGGTCCACCTACGAGGCTCGCCGCGCCCAGACCGACGCCCAGCCGTTCCTGCGCGGCGTCAACTCGATCCAGCTGTTCAACGACGGAACCCGCTGGTGGGTCGTCAGCGTCTACTGGCAGGCCGAAACCCCGACCCTTCCGCTCCCGGCGGAGTACCTGACGACGCCCTGAACCGCGCCCGTAGTCCTTGAGGTCGTTTACGGCTAGGCTGGCGGAATGGAACACCGAGCATCGCATACACCCGATGGCCTGGGCCGTTGGCCACTGATCTTCGGGATCGGCACCGTCTTGGCGTTCGGCGGCTCGATGCTCTTGGTCAACTTCAAGCCTTGGGGGCTTTGGCTTGCCGCCGTCATGCTGGGAGGCTGGGCTGTCATGGCGTTGCTCAGCAGTCACGCCCAGGATCGCCTAGACCGGGCGGCAGGAGGGGTCCTCGACCGTGCTCGGCAAGTAAGGAGCAAGCTCACGCGAGCCTTACAGGCTCCATTGTTCCTGGGAGCGATCGTGTCTTTCGGCTATGCGCAGTGGCTTACCGCGCAGGGCGCGCCAGACGGTGTCAGCAAACCGTATGCAGACGGAGCAATGTTCTTGTCTGCACTAGGCTGGATCGTCGCACTGGCGGTTGAGCCGGTCGCCCGGTGGTGGTCGAACCGTCAACCTCTGAAAGACGCGGCCTGAACCGCGCCCCCGGCAGCATTGGGAACGTCACCAGCGACACCTCCCACAGTTCCACGCCGGACAGCACTCTGAGCCGCCCGTCCCGCCGCGCCTTCGCCGTCCGGAACCCGATCGACAGCCCGTCCAGCGCGCCGGCCCGGCTCAACGCCTGGGCATACCGCGCCTCGGCCGACCAGTCGGCGATCCGTCCCCGGACGAACAGGCCACGGCCGTCCTCGACGATCTCGTCCCAGACGCCCACCACCGCCCGGCTCTCGTGCTGATGCAGCATCCGCACCCCGCCCGCGCCCGTCCGCCTCAGGCTGTCAACGAAGGCCCCCTTCGCTGTCACATCCCCGTTCAGGTCGGCGGCACCCCACAGCGAGGCATAGCCCTCGATCCTCAATCCGGCGTCCACCGCCACCGTCACCGCCGATCCTCCAGCCGCGTCTCGATCCTCACCAGCGCCGCCCGCGTCGCCTCGCCCTGCGCTTCCAGCCGCGCCAGCCGTTCGGCCACCAGCCTCTGCTCGTCGACCCGCTGCTCCAGCGTCCCGATCCGCGCCGCCGCGCCTCCGGCCCACACCAGGCCCGCGATCGTCTGCACCGCCAGCGCCACCCCCAGCGCGCTCGCCAGCTTCCTCAGATCCTCGCTCATGCCCCCACTCCGGCCATCCGCCGCCGCTCCTCGTCCGTCAGGAACGAGGCCGCGTTCAGCCGCGCCCAAAGCGCATCCCGCTCGGGCTGCAGCGCCGGCACCGCGTCAAGGTCAGGCGTGATCTCCACCCCCTCGAACCGCCCGCCCAGCCAGCCGCTCAGCGCCCCCGCCGTCTTCCGCACCAGCGGAACCACCGTCCCCCGCCAGAAGGCCGCATTGGCCTCGCGATAGTTGGCATAGGTCGCGTCCCCAGGGATTCCCAACAGCTGCGGCGGCACCCCGAACGCCAGCGCGATCTCCCGCGCCGCCGCGTGTTTGCCCGCGATGAAGTCCATGTCCGCCGGGCTCATCGACATGGCCTTCCAGTCCAGCCCGCCCTCCAGCACCAGCGGCCGCCCCGCGTTCGCCGCGCCGGAATGCGCCTCCGCCAGCTCGGCCTTCAGCGCCTCGAACTGCGCCTCGGTCAGCCGCTCTCCGTCCCGGCTGTCGAACACCAGCGCCCCGCTGGGCCGCGCCGCATTGTCCAGCAACGCCTTGTTCCAGGCGCCCGACGCATTGTGCACATCGATGGCGAAGGCCGCCGCCTCGATCGGCGAGAAGCCGTAGTGATCGTCCGTCGGATGCCACAGCTTCAGATGCATCACCGGCATCCAGCCGTCCGCGGCCCGACCGATCCGCGTCGACCGTCCGCCGACGGAGTACTCATAGGCGTCCGGCCAGCCCGCCTTCCCCGGAACGACCGTGACCCGGTCGGGCCTCAGGGTCCATAGCTCCTCCACCGACCCCTCGCCGACCGCTTCCGCATAGGCGTTCCCCGCCGTCTGCAGGGCGCCATACAGCCCCTCCAACCATTCCGCCCCCGACTGCTCCGGGTTCGGCTTCCTGAGCAGCCGCGCCGCCGGATGGTCGTCGTTCCGCGCCTCATCGACGAACACCACCAAAGGCGTCGCCGCGCAGGCCTCGGCGATCATCCGCACGCAGCGATAGGCCACGGCGTTCTTGGCGAAGCCTTCGCTCGCCAGGCTCGCGTAATCCCTGGGCGTCCACCGGGGCCGCCCCGCCCCGGTCAGGGCGATCAGCGGTCCCGCCCGGCTGTCCTTCACCTCAGGCGCCCCCGTTGCAGGCACACTCTTTCGTCCCCGCCCGAAGGGCCAGGTCATCGTCGCCATCTCGGCTCCTTTTCTTAGCGTTTCGGGTTCAGGCGATCCGTCGACGGATCAGGGCGGCGATCTTGCCGTAGCCCTGGGTCGAAGGATGCAGGCCGTCGATCATGTCCCCGGCCGCCGTCGCCTGCGCCAGCGTGCCCAGCGCCAGGCCCAGATCCAGCGGGGCGGCGAGCCCGTTCAGCGTCGCCAGATCGCTCAGCGACTGCGCGAACGTCCCCCGGTTCGCCGTTCCTGTATCGATGGGCACGCACAGCAGGACGTCCGACCCGGCCGCGGCGGCCCGGTCGATCACCGTCTGCACCGAGGCCCGGAACGCCGTTTGCGTCGTGCCCCCGTTCCAGTCGTTGATGCCGACGTTGTAGATCACCAGGTCCGGCGCCAGCACGTCCAGCGTGTCCGCGGCTCCGAAGTTGGCCACGACGAAATCCGCCGCCCTCCAGCCGGACACCCCGGCGTTCATGACGTTCACGCCGCTGCCCGCGTCATGACAGTCCAGCCCCACATGGCCGCTGTCGTTCAGCGCCACAATCGCCACCGGGTGCGCGCCTCGCGCCAGCCCTGCCTCAGCGCACGTCACCGTCCGCTTGCCGACGGCGTTGCCGAAGTCGCCCGTGACGACCACCGGCGTTCCCGTCCCGATCGTCACCCTCAGCGACGTCGCGCCATACAGGTAAAGCTCGACCTGATCGAATGGCAGCTGCGGCGCGAAGGTCATGGGATTGGCCGTCACTGTCAGATTGCGGTGAAAGCCCCCGCCCAGACCTTTCGTCGAGTCCGCCGACCAGCCCGCCCCGCGCGTCATGCGGCTGTCATAGGTCGAGCCCAGCCCCGCGTTGGAGAAGAACCCCGTCTCCCGTCCGCCGCGCCAGCCCATCTGCTCAGCCAGCTGGCGCGGCCAGGCCCCGCTTCGCCCCGGCGCGCCGTATCCTGCCGTCGTCGAGTCGCCGAAGCAGACGATCCGCGCCCGCCCCCGGCCGCACTGCGCCCGTCGCACGGCCGCCGACCACCTCGGCAACCCGCGCGCGCTGAACCGCGCCGCGCTGGCTCCCGCCGGCGCGACCTCGGCCATGCTCAGCCCCGGCATCAGTCGAACAGCGCCACGATCGAGGTCGCTGTCGTCCCGGTGGCCAGCACCCGGCTGACCTGCACCGGCAGGTAGCCGATCGGGTGGGCCGGCAGCGTCACCGCCGCCCCTCCCCCGGCCGGCAGCACCCGCACGTCGCCGGGCCCTCCGACATACAGGCTCTTGGCGACCGCGCTCAGATCGACGGTGTCGCTCGGCGTCACCGCCTCGGCGCGTCGGGCCGGCGAGGACGGGGACGCGGCGTGCGCGGAGTACGGGTCGGTGATCGGCATGATTTTTCCTTTGTCTGAAGCCTCTCCGCGCGGGAGAGGGCCTGCGCGCCCGAGAGCCCGTCGGGCAATCGGCTGGTCTGGGTCCACCGTCGGGACAGCGTTACAGAACGCGAACCCTCGGCCGTCCCGGCGTCTTGAGCAGCAGCTCCGTCAGCGCCCAGACCAGGGCGTCCGCCCGATCCGGACTGCGCCGGGTCTCCTCCGAGCCCAGCGCCATCAGTTCCTCGGCCAGTTCGGGAAACTCCCCGCAGTGAACCACGCGTCCTTGTTCATACAGAGCCGCCACCGGTTCGGCCCGCGCGCGCTTGCTGCGGCTGGCGTGCACCAGCCGGATCGGCGCGGCGCATCCCGCCTGCTGCAGGACGGTGCGCACCATCTCCCCACCCTGGTTGGCCTCCGCCACCACGACTGTGGCTCCCAACTCTTGCGCCACAGCCGCCACGCGCCGGCCCCAGCCTAGGGGCGTCAGCCCGCGCGCCGACCGATCCGCCAGCACGAAGCCCCGCCCGCCCAGCCGCCCGGCCGCCACGATCCCGCAGGCGTCGCCGTGCGCGCTCGCGGGCGGGTCGACAGCCACCACGATCTTCTCCAGCCGCCTGGGCCGCTCGCCCCGCGCGCGGCTCAGGTCCTCGGCCCGGAACAGAGCGCCCTCGGTCTCCACGACCAGGCCGTTCAGCTCCTGGGCCTCCAGCCGTGTGCCGCCATAGATCCTGCGCACATGAGCCAGAAAGCCCGGCGACAGGTTCCTCGCATTGTCCACCGTCCCGCCCCGCCGAATCGCCAGACCCGGCTCGGTCATCAGCCGCCTCAGCGCCGGAATCGGCCGAGGCGTCGTCGTCACCACCAGCTTCGGCGCCCCGCCGAGCCGCAGTCCGAATCTCAGGTTCGACAGGACGCGGTCCGGCTCCCGCCAGGCGCAGAACTCGTCCGCCCATGCGCCGTGAAATTGGGGTCCGCGCAAACTGTCCGCGTCCTCGGCCGAAAAGGCGTAGGCGACGCTGCCGTTGTTCCAAACCAGCCGCTTGCGCCCGGCCTCCCAGCGTGGACGCTGATCGTCGGCGGCGATGGCTTTCACACCCGAAGGCCCCTCGACCATCACCTCGCGCACGTCGTGCAGGGCGGGTCCGACCAGCGCCAGTGTCAGGTTATCCTGACTAAGCGCCAGGCTATGCAGCCAGAACGCCCCCGCGAAGGTCTTGCCCGCGCCCCGTCCACCCAGCATCAGCCAGGTGCTCCACTCCGTCTCCGGCGGCGTCTGGTGGGTCTCCAGCCTCGGCGAGAGCGCCGATGTGCGCCTCAGCTCCGTCCCGTCCATCGTATCCAGCACGGCCTCGAAGCTCTCTCTGGGCAGCGAAAAAATCGTACCGCTCCCGCAGGTCGGCGCGCAGGGCTTCGAGTTCTGCGGGATCATCATCACGGCGTCCGCCCATCTCATCCTCTTCGGTTTCGTCCGGAGGCAGGCCGGCCGACGGCCTGATCGCCTCGACCGCCACGACGGCGCGCGCCAGATTCGTAATCGCCCGCACACGACGATCGGCCGTGGCGGGGTCGCCGCCCGCGAGCATCTCGGCCATCAACTCGCCCTCGGCGAGCTCGATCATCCGCCTCTGGTTCATCTTGCGTCTCGTGGCCCAGTCGTCGGCGCCCGCCGCGACCGCTTCGGCCTTCACCTGATTTCCCGACATGCCCACATCATAGGGGATCGGCGCATGCGGGCGCGTTCAGCACGCCATAAATCGAGTGGTCTCTGATTTCTAAGGCGAATTCGGCGCGTCGTTGGATGACTGGGAAAAACAGCGAACGCAGAAGCGAGGGTCAGGCGGCCTCTTCGCTGGCCGTCCGACCGGCTCCGGCCGGAAGAACCCCCGCCATGGCCGCGATCAGGTCATCGACCTGGATCGGCTTGCCGACGTGGCCGTCCATCCCCGCCGCGCGGCAGGCGTCGACCTGTTCAGGCTGCACGTTGGCCGTCAGGGCGATGACGGGGACCCGGCCCGCCGTCCCCGGCAGCGAGCGGATCGCCCGCGTTGCGTCCATCCCGTCCATCACCGGCATGTGCACATCCATCAGGATGAGATCATAGCCTCCGCGCGAGGCCGCCTGCACCGCCTCGGCCCCGTTCTCCACGGTCTCCAGATCGACCGCCCATGGCCCCAGGATGGCCTTGATCAGTTCGCGGTTGGCCGGGGCGTCATCGGCCATCAGGACCCTCAGTCCCTTGGGCAGATCGATCGTCGTCTGCGCCTCGACCCCGCCTTCAGCCTCCGCGACCGGCAGCGGAACCTCGAACCAGAAGGTCGAGCCCTCGCCCGGCCGGCTCGTCGCGCCGATCTCGCCCCCCATCATCTCGATCAGGCGCCGGCTGATCGCCAGCCCCAGTCCCGTGCCGCCATAGTTCCGCGTGGTCGAGGCGTCGGCCTGGGTGAACCGTTCGAACAGGGCGTCGATCTTCTCGGGAGAGACGCCGATCCCGCTGTCCGTCACCTCGGCCCGGAACCGCCCATCCGACCACCGAGTCTCCAGCCGAACCTCACCGGAAGCCGTGAATTTCACGGCATTGGACAGGAAGTTCAGAAGAACCTGCCGCAACCGCCCATCATCGCCCATCAGGGCGCCGGGCATGCTGCGATCGCCCGCAACGACAAGCGCCAACCCTTTTTTCTCGCACTGCTGCTCGACCATCGCCGCCGCCGAGGCCGCCAGCTCCGCCGGATCGAACGGCCGGGGATCCAGATCGACCGCCCCCGCTTCCAGCTTGGAGTAGTCCAGGATGTCGTTGATGACGCCCAGCAGAGCCTCGCTGGCCGTGCCGATCCGGTCGGCGAACCGCCGCTCCTGGTCCGGCAGGGCCTTGCTGTTCCGCAGCAGACCCGAGAAGCCGATGACGCTGGTCAACGGCGTTCTCAGCTCGTGGGACATGTTGGACAGGAAGTCGGACTTGGCCCGCGCGGCCGCTTCCGCGGCGTCCTTGGCGGCGATCAGCTCGTCTTCCAGCGCCTTGGCGGCTGTGATGTCGCGCAGCGCACTGCGGAACTCGACGATCCGCCCCTCGTCGTCTCGGATGAAGGTCGTACGCGCGTCCAGCCAGCGGACTGACCCGTCCTGCGTGGCCGCGCGGTATCGCAACTCCCCCGTCGCGCTGTCGCCATTGGTGCGAACCAGTTTGTCGAAGCCCCGTATCACTGCGTCGGCGTCGTCGGGGTGCATCAACTCGGTGGTCGGGCGTCCGATCAAGCTGTCGGGTGACCGCCCTGTCACGGCCTCGACGCTCGGAGAGACATAGGTGATCACCTGGTCGTGGCCATAGGTCGCGATGATGTCGCTCGCCGTGTCGGCCATCAGGCGATAGCGCGCCTCGCTGGCGGCCAGATCGGCGGCCGCCCGCTCGCGCTCGGTCACATCCTGGAACACGCCGTACAGCGCCGCGATGCGTCCATCGCGACGATCAGGTCGGCACTGGGACGCCACGATCCGCTCCTCGCCATCGGCGCGGATCAGCCTCAGCTTAAAGGCGTCCCCTTTGCCGGTGTCGATAACCCTGGCGATCCAGTCGCGAACCGCCTGTCGGTCGTCGGGATGGTAGAAGGCCACCGCGTCGTCCAGGTTCGGATCGAAGCTCTCCCGATCCACTCCGTGGATGCGATAGACCTCGTTGGACCACTGCGTCTGCCCTGTCTCCAGGTCCAGCTTCCATGACCCCAGACCGGCGAGGGATTCCGCCAGCCTGAGCGTCTCCATCAGCTCAAGCTGCGCCGCCTCTGCGGCCTTGCGTTCCGTCACGTCGCGGACGAAATCGTGGAATTCCACCAGCCGCCCGGCCTCGTCGCGGACGGCGCGTGGCGTGGCCTCCAGCCAGATCGACGTGCCGTCGGCCTTGATCGCCGGGTACTCGTATCGCGGGGCGGGCGCGTCCGGTCCGGCGGCGACGTAGTCGGTCAGGATCTGGCCGATCTGCTTGAGGTTCTCGGGCGGAATGATGCCGGTGCAGTCCTTGCCCAGCATGTCCTCGGGATCGCGTCCCAGAACCGTCTTGGCCGCAGGGGAGACATAGAGGAACCGCCCCTGCCCGTCGAACCGGCACACGATATCCGTCGCCGTTTCCGCCAGGGCCCGGTAGCGCGCCTCGCTCTCGGCCCGATCCCGGACCAGAGCCGCCACCGGCAGGGTGGTGAACACCATGGTGGCCAGGAACAGCTGCTGCATCATGGCCCTCTGGTCCAGGCCGCCGTCTATTAGGGCTATTGGACCATGCCCTGTTGCGACCGCGGCCAGGGACACTACCGAGGCAACCAACAGGCCCATGCTCGCCGATCCGGCTCCGCACCGGAACACGATCAGGATCAGCACCGGCGGAATGAGAAATAGCAGGGGAAAGGAAGTCTGCAGGAAGACCGCCGCCAGCGTCCCCGCCAGCAGCACTCCCATCGCCAGCCGCCCTGTCAGAGAACGGCCGCCGGCCCAGGCGCCCCGGCTCGCCATCACCAAGAGCGGCGGCGCCGTGATCAGCATCCCGAGGCCGTCCGCGATCAGCCAGCGCAGGACGTTTGGCCCGACCGGCTCGTGGTGCCACAAGTACAGCGTGCCCGCCGCCATGACCGACGAAGCCGCCGGCCCGGCCAGTCCCGCCGACACGGCGAACCGCAGCAGGGTCTTGCCCTTCAACAGCGTGTCACGCAGTTTGGCGTCGCGCAGCAGCCAGGCCGCGATGGCGATCTCCACGGCGTTGGCGGCCGACAGGCCGAACGCCAGCAACGGCGTGTCGCCCATCCCCAGCGTCACGGCCACATTACCCAGGAAGGCCCCGCCGATCAGGGCTGCCCGCTCGGCCCGGGGCCGCAAGAGGATCAGCGCCAGCAAGACGCCGTTGGCCGGCCAGATGGCCGCCACCCGCCCCGCTTCTCGCGCGAACATCAGGCTCAGCAGCGCCAGAACGCCGAACGCGGCGGCCCCGATCAGGAAGGCGCGGACCCGGCGTTCCCACACGGGCTGTTCGGCACGTTCAGTCGACACCCGAGCCCGTCTCCAGAGGTGAAGCACGAACCTTGGCGGTTCAAACCCTTAAATACGGTTACCCGGTGTCAAACGCCCCTTTCCTCCACCCAGTCCGACGCTTCGTAATCGAGCGCATCCTCGGGGTCCGCCAGCTCCTCTTCCGAAATCGTCTGCCCTCTGACCGAAACACCCGCCCGGTGCACGCTCTTGGGGTCGCCCGACACCAGCGGATGCCAGTCCGCCAGCCCTCGCCCCTCGTGCAGCCGACGATAGGCGCAGGACTTCGGCATCCACTCCAGCGCCTCGATGTTCCACGGCGTCAGCTGGATGCAGTCCGGCACATGGACCTTTCGGTTGCCGTAGTCCGAGCACCGGCAGGCGTCGCCGTCGAACAGCTTGCAGTGCACCTTGGTCGGGATCACCTCCCCGGTGTCCTCGTCCTCGAACCGGATCAGGCAGCATAGGCCGCACCCGTCGCACAGGCTCTCCCACTCCTCGCGGGTCATCTGCTCCAGACGCTTGGTCCGCCAGAAGGGCTGGTCGCCCGGGGTCTCACGCTCTACATCCACGCCCTCCCCATACCCCCCTCGCCGCCCGAAAGCACCCATGGCCGCCCGCCCTCCCCTCGTCGCGCTCAAGGACGTCCGTCTCCAGGACGGTCAGCGTCCCCTGTTCGAGGGCGTCGACCTGGCCATCGAACCGCGCACCCGCTCCTGCCTGGTCGGCCGCAACGGCGCGGGCAAGTCCACCCTGATGAAGCTGGTCATGGGCCTGATCGAGCCCGACAGCGGCGACCGCAGCGTCCAGGCGGGAACCCGCTTCGCCTACGTCCCCCAGGAACCCCTGATCGTCGGCGACACCCTGCTCGACTACGCCTCTTCCGGCACAGCCGAGCCCTGGATGGCGGAGGCTTGGCTGACCACCTTCGGCATGGATCCGCACAAGTCCGCCAAGGGCCTGTCTGGCGGCGAAACCCGTCGCGCGGCGCTCGCCAAGGCCTTCGCCGAGGAGCCCGACCTGCTCCTGCTCGACGAGCCGACCAACCACATGGACATCCTGGCCATCGAGCTCCTGGAAAAGGAGATCATCGCCGCCAAGTGCGCCGCCCTGATCGTCAGCCACGACCGCGCCTTCCTGAACCGCGTCACCCAATCCTGCCACTGGCTGGAACACCGCCGCGTCCGCACCCTCAACAAGGGCTTCGACGCCTTCGACGACTGGGCCGCCAAGGTCCAGGAAGAGGAGGCCGAGAGCCTTCGCCGCCTCAACAAGCGCATCGAGGCCGAGACCTACACCTTCTACCGCTCGATCACCGCCCAGCGGACCCGCAACGAAGGCCGCGCGCGCGCCCTTGAGGCCATGCGTCAGGACCGGGCCATGCGGGTCAAGGACCTGCCTCGCGAGATCCAGCTCGGCGTCGATTCCGGCGTCACCTCGGGCAAGCTGGTCGCCGACCTGAAGGGGGTCTCGAAACGCTTCGGCGAGCGCACAGTCATCAAGCCCTTCACCACCCGCGTCATTCGCGGCGACCGCCTGGCCATCGTCGGCCCGAACGGCGCGGGCAAGACGACGCTGGTCAAGATCCTGCTGGGCGAGCTCGCCCCCGACGAGGGCACAGTCAAGCTCGGGGCCAATCTGGAGCCCGTCTACCTCGACCAGTCCCGCGAGGGCCTGAAGTCCGACATGACCCTGTGGGACGCCCTGACCCCCGGCGGCGGCGACAGCATCCTCGTGCGCGGCCACTCCAAGCACGTCGCCGCCTACGCCAAGGACTTCCTGTTCTCGGAAGCCCAGCTGCGCCAGCCGATCTCGACGCTCTCAGGCGGCGAACGCAACCGCCTGCTGCTCGCCCGCGCGCTCGCCAAGCCCGCCAACATGCTGGTGCTCGACGAACCCACCAACGACCTGGACATGGACACGCTGGACAAGCTCGAGGAGCTGCTGGACAGCTACGACGGCACTCTGATCCTGGTCAGCCACGACCGCGACTTCGTCGACCGCCTCGCCACCTCCACCATCGGCATGAACGGCCGCGGCGACATCGTCGAAACCCCCGGCGGCTGGACAGACTTCATCGTCCAGAACCCGGGGTTCCTGTCTCCCCCCCCTGGGGGGAGCACGGCGACGAAGTCGCCGGTGGGGGGCAAGTCCGAGCCCGCGATAACGGACCCGCCCCTGGCGGCTTCGCCGCCGGTCTCCGCCCGGCGGGCGGAGAAGAAGCTCTCCTTCAAGGACACCCACCGCCTGAAGGAACTCGACGCCCTCATCGCTGCCCTGCCACCCGAGATCGCCGCCCACGAGGCCCGCCTGGCGGACCCGAACTTCTACAGCCGCGACCCCTCCGGCTTCGACGCCACCATGAAGGCGCTCGACGCCGCCCGCGCCAAACTGGAGGCCGCCGAAGAGGAATGGCTGGAAATCGAGGCCAAACGCGAGGCTTTCGCCGCCGGCTGAGCGGATTCTGTGGACAACCCAAATCACTGATTCGCTGCAGCGAATCTCATCCGTCCACAGAGGTTAACAGGGTTGTCCACCGAGCCTCGGGCCGTCTTGCACAGCGGGGCGAATTCGGGCGCTTGCCGTCTAACGGTTTTCGTCGGAACGTCAATGGGCCGAGGGACACGGCGGCGCGGAAATCCGGTGAGAACCGGAACTTCAAGCGGGTCGGTCCGGCTCTCTGACCAAGGGTTCCAAGGCACTTCGGTGGACGCGGAAAGCCCGGGCAGGGCCCAGGCCCTCAGCCTTTAGCGTTTCGGCGCGGGGCGAAGGGGAACCAGGCCGGGATCGATGAACGACGCCGGGGGCGAAAATCCTCTGTGGACCGGCATCGGACAGGAGCCGCCAGGATACAGCCGACCGTCTTCGGGGTTCGCCCCGCGGGCGCCCAGGCCAGGGTCCTGAACCTCAACGGCCAAGTCCCAACCCGGACTTGGCGAGGGGACGCGAGTACCGGTTCGACCGGGCTTTCGTCCCCTCGCTCAATTCTGGGCCCTCCCAAGACCTTGAAACCCTCGTTCAAGTGTGTATCTATGCGCACATGAACAGCCGCGAGGTCATCAAGGCGCTCACGGCCGATGGATGGGTCGAAGTGGCGCAGAAGGGCTCGCACAAGCAGTTCAAACATCCCGACAAGCCGGGGCGCGTGACCGTGCCCCACCCCAGGCGGGACTTTCCGATCGCCACCCTGCGCTCGATCGAGCGGCAAGCCGGGATCGCTCTGAGGTAGCCATGGTCCAGTTCATCGCCCTGATCCACAAGGAGGCCGACAGCGACTATGGCGTCCACTTCCCGGACCTGCCGGGACTGGTCACCGCCGGTTCGACGCTGGACGAGGCCCGCGCCTTTGCCGAGGAGGCCCTGGCGCTGCACCTGGAGGGCATGGTCGAGGACGGCCTTCCTGTGCCCGAACCCAGCAGTCTGGAGGCCGTCATGGCCGACCCCGACAACCGGGACGGCGTGGCCATCCTCGTCCGCGCCGAGACCCGCAGCCGTGCGGTCCGCGTCAACATCACCCTGCCGGAAGATGCGCTGCGCGACATCGACGCCTATGCCGAGGCTCACGGCTACACCCGCTCCGGCTTCCTCGCCCAGGCCGCCAGAAAGGCCATGCAGGCGGCCTGAGGGCGCCTGCGGCGTCGCTCCGCTTCCCATCTTTTCCCGCACAGCCTAGGGTCCGGCCATGCCGCCGTCATCGACTCATGGGCTCGTCAGCCGCCGCCTGATCCTGGCGGGCGGCATCGCCGTGACCGCGCTCGGCACCGCCGCCTGCTCCAACTCCGAGGCCCCCGTCGACGAACAGGGCCGCATCCGCATCCGCTTCGCGACCGACTGGCGCGCCCAGGCCGAGCACGGCGGCTTCTATCAGGCGCTTGCGTCCGGGGGCTATGAGCGGCGCGGCCTGAACGTCCAGATCATCCAGGGCGGCCCCGGCGTGAACGTGCCCCAGCTGCTGGCGTCGGGCGCTGTCGAGCTGGGCATGGGCTCCAACAGCTTCATCCCGCTGAACCTGGTGGCGGAAGGCGCGCCCGTGAAGGCCGTCGCCGCCTTCTTCCAGAAGGACCCCCAGGTCCTGATCGCCCACCCCGATCCCGCGCTGGAAAGCATCGCCGACCTGCAGGGCCGCCCCTTCCTTCTGGCCGATGCCTCCATCACCGCCTTCTGGGTCTGGCTGAAGGCCCGGTACGGCTTCACCGACGATCAGGTCCGCAAGTACAACTTCAACCCGGCCCCCTTCATCGCCGACGAACGGGCGGTCCAACAGGGCTATCTGACCAGCGAGCCCTACACGATCCAGAAGGAGGCGGGCTTCGAGCCGCGCGTCTTCCTCCTCGCCGATGAGGGCTACCCCTCCTACGCCACCATGGTCCTGTCGCCCGACGCCTTCGCGCGGGACAATGCGGACGCCCTGCGGTCCTTCATCGCGGCGTCGGTGGAGGGCTGGCGCGACTACATGCGGGGCGACCCGTCGGCCGCCAACGCCCTGATCCGGGAAGCCAATCCGGAAATGACCCAGGACGTGCTCGATCAGGCCCGCGCCAAGCTCAGCGAATACGGCATCGTCGATTCCGGCGACGCGGCCCTCTATGGCCTGGGCGCCATGACCGAGGACCGCTGGCGCCAGTTCTTCGAGGTCACCAGTCAGGCCGGCGTCTATCCGGCGGATCTGCGCTGGCGCAACGCCTTCACCGACGCCTTCCTGCCGGGCCGTGGTTGACGCTCCTCTGGCGCGCCTCTCCGGGGTGGTCGTCCGATACACGGGCAGGTCGCCGCTCGGTCCCATCAACCTGACAGTCGCGCCCTCCGAGATTGTCGCCCTGGTCGGTGCATCCGGCGCGGGCAAGTCCACGGCGCTGCGTCTACTGGCAGGCCTCGAGACCCCGGCGGAAGGTTCGGTCACCCGGCCAAACACCACCAACAGCACCGGCTTCGTCTTTCAGAGCCCGACCCTGATGCCTTGGGCCGACGCCCGGACCAACGTCGCCCTGCCGCTCGAACTGTCCGGCGTCCCGGCCGCCGAGGCCCGCCGTCGCGCCGACGAAGCCCTGGCCGCCGTGGGTCTCGGCGCCCGCACCACCGCCCGCCCGCGCCAGTTGTCGGGCGGCATGGCCATGCGGGTGTCGCTCGCCCGCGCCCTGTCGATCCAGCCCGACCTGCTGCTGCTGGACGAACCCTTCGCGGCGCTGGATTCCATTACCCGGCGCGGCCTGATCGAGGACCTGCACCGGCTGTGGTCGGCCCGACCCTTCGCCGCCGTCTTCGTCACCCACGACGTGGAGGAGGCCGCCTATGTGGCCAGCCGGGTCGTCGTCCTGTCGGCCGCCGATGGCCGTGCCGTCGCCGACCTGCCCATGCCCGGTCCCCTGCCTCGGCCGGCCGACTGGCGGCGCGACCCCGCTTTCCGCGAAGCCGTCGAAGACGTCGCCCAGGCGCTCGCCGCAGCCATGCCGGAGGCCGCATGAACCGCCTCTTCTCCGCCCTGCCCGGCCTCGTCCTGACCGCCCTGTTGCTGGCGATCTGGGAGGCCGCCTGCCGGACCCTGGCCGTCCCCGTCTACTTCCTGCCGCCGCCCAGCGCGGTCGCCATCGCCCTGATCGACAACGCCCCCGTGCTCGCCGGATCGGCGCTCCAGACCTTCTGGATGGCCTTCCAGGCCCTCATGGTCGCCACCGTCCTGGGCGGAGGCCTCGCCATCGCGGTCTCCCTCAGCCGGCCAGCCGAGCAGGCCGTGGCCCCGCTGGCCGTGGCGCTGCAGGTCACGCCGGTCGTGGCCATCGCGCCGCTGGTGCTGATCTGGGCGGGGCTGGACCACGCCGACCGGGCGGTGATCGCGCTCGCCTCGGCCGTCGCCTTCTTCCCCATCTTCTCGGGCGTGCTGACGGGTCTGAAATCCGCCGATCCGGACCTGGAACGCCTGTTCGATCTGCACGGCGCGACCCGGCTCCAGCGCCTGAGCCGCCTGCGCCTGCCGTCGGCCCTGCCCTTCGCGCTGGAGGGCATCCGCGTCGCCGCCGGCCTGTCGGTCGTGGGGGCCGTGGTGGCCGAGTTCGTCTCTGGCTCCGGGGCCACACAAGGCCTCGCCTGGCGCCTTCTGGAGGCCGGCAATCGGCTCCGCACCGCCGAGCTGCTGGCCGCGCTCGTCTGCCTGGCCGTTCTGGGCCTGCTGCTGAACGCCGCTACCACAGCGATCCAGCGCCGCGTGCTGGCGTCCCGCGCCTAACCCCGCGTTAGTCCGGAGTTAAGCCGCGCACCGCTAGGCTTTCGACCTGTCCGTCATGGACCGGAGCTCCGCCTTGGCCCAGCCGCCGACGACCCGCGCCCGCCCGACCGCCCAGACCGCAGGCCTCGGCCTTGCGACCGCCCTGGCTTGTCTCGCGCTGGCTGGCGTCGCCCAGGCCCAGACCCAGGCCCCGCCGACCAGCTCGCGCTACCTGTCCTGGGCCAACCGGACGACCTCGACGACCCCGCCGCGCGTGGCCGCCAATGCCGCGCGCGCCGACATCCTGCCCCGCCGCGTGGCCCCGTCCCAGGGTCTGGCCCGGCCGCAGATGCAGCCGTTCAGTCCGCCCCTGCCCATCCGGGAAGGCGGACTGACCCCGGCCAGCGCCTGGATCGGCCCGCGCGTCGCCCCGTCCTTCGCGCCCGGCAACCCCGACCCTCTCGGCTACGCCACCACCGAGTTGGCCGCCGCGACACCGCCCCCCCCGGTCATGACCGCACCGCCCCCTACCGCTCCGGCCGCTCCGACCCGCACGGAGACCCCCGGGGCCGCGCCGCCGCCTCCGGTCGCCCAGCCGATCCATTCGCCGCCCGCTGCCGCGCCCGTTGCGGCTCTGGTGACAGCCCCCGTGCCGGCGTCGGCCACGTTCAACTCGGCCGATCCTATGGCCCCCCGGCCGGACGCGCCGATCTTCCGCCTGCGGTCACAAGGCGCGGCCGCCGCGCCGGTTCAGGCCGGGACCGGGACCGGCCCCGATCAGGCCGCTCCGGCCCAGCAGCCCCCCATGCAGCAGACGCCCGTCCAGGCCAGCGCCACGGGCCAGGCCCCCTCCCGCTACTACTCCGTCCATCGCGCGGCGGGTCGGCAGCCCGACCGCACCGTCATGCCGGACCCGGTCTTCTTCGACAGCGTGGCGCTGGACCTCGCCCAGCCGCCGGAGACGGAGCCGGTTCGCCGCGACGCCCAGGGTCGCCGCATCCCTGTCGCTAACGCCGATCCGAGCCTGCCATGAGCGCCGTCGCCGAGATGGAACCCGTCGAGACCGGCTCGCGCCTGCCCGACCTGATCCTGCTGGCGCAGGAAACATCGTCGGAGAAACGCCGCGCCCTGCTGCGCGAACTGACCGACCACTTCTTCGGCTCGGCCCAGCGCAGCGCCGCCGAAGACGCCCTGTATGACTCGGTCCTCAGCGACCTGACCGCGGAGATGGAAACGGCCGTCCGTGCCGAGCTGTCCGCGCGCTTTGCCCTGTCGCCCGACGCGCCGCGCGGCCTGATCCGACGTCTGGCCAACGACGAGGCGGCCGTCGCCGCAGCCGTGCTGCGCGCCTCGACCGTGCTGACCGACGACGACCTTCTGGGCGTGGTCCGCACCAAGGGCCAGGATCACCTGAAGGCCGTCTCGGAACGCTCGACCGTCTCCGAAGCGGTCTCCGAGGTCATCGTCGAGCGCGGCGACGACGACACCCTGGGCAGTCTGCTGAGAAATGACGGAGCGCGCCTGTCCCGCGCCGCCAGCGAGACCGCGGTCGAACGCGCCAAGGCCAATCCGGCGCTGCATGAAGCCACCGTCCAGCGCGCCTCCCTGCCGCCCGACCTGTTGAACGACATGTACTTCGTCGTCGAGGCTCGCCTGCGTCAGCGCATCCTGGAACAGAACGCCTCGATGGACCCGGCCCTGCTGGAAAGCGCGCTGGCGGCCGGCCGGGCCCGGGTCGCCACCGATGACGGGGCCCTGCCGCCCGACTACGCCGAATGCCTGGCCTATGTCGAAGAACTCAAGGCAGCGAACCAGCTGACCCCGACCATGCTGGCGCGGTTCCTGCGCTCTGGCAGCCGGACGTCCTTCCTGATCTCCCTGGCCCAGCTGGCCGACATCGACTTCCACACGGCAGCGTCCATCGTGGAGAAGAAGGAGCTCGACGCCCTGGCCGTCGTCTGCAAGGCGGCGGATCTGGACCGGGCCCTGTTCCTGACCTTCGCTGTGGTCATCCTCAACGCCGAGGACAACGCCATGGGCAAGGCCCACAGCTACGCCAAGATGTACGCGGAGCTCCAGCGCGACGCGGCGCTGCGCACCCTGCGCTTCTGGCGGCTGCGCCGGGGCGCCGAGGCGGCATGAGAAAACCCCCTCCCGCGAGCGGGAGGGGGTCTCAAATCCATCGGCTGAAAGAGACTTACTTCTTCGCGCGGCCGGCGCGGGCGGGTTTGCGGCCGCCTTGGCCCAGACCCATCTGCTTGGCCAGGTCCGAGCGCGCCTTGGCGTAGTTCGGGGCGACCATCGGATAGTCCTTCGGCAGGCCCCACTTGGCCCGGTATTCTTCGGGGCTCATGTCGTACTTGGTGCGCAGGTGGCGCTTCAGCGACTTGAACTTGCGGCCGTCTTCCAGGCAGATCAGGTAATCGGGGCTGATCGACTTGCGGATCGGCACCGCCGGCTCCTTGGGCTCCGGAGCCGCCTCGACGGCCCCCGTCGAAACCGTGCTCAGCGCTGCGTGAATGTTGGAGATCAGGCTCGGCAGCTCGGCGGCGGCGACGGTGTTGTTGCCTACATAGGCCGACACGATGTCCGCCGTCATTTCCAGCAGTTCGGAGCGGTCTTCAGGTCTTGAGGCGTCCACGGGCGTTTCCTTGCGTTCGACTGTTCGCACTTCGGCGATCGAGACTCGCGCTGATACTGATGTTCGCGCATCAACGCAAATGCTTTGCGAAGACAGGTCAGTCTCGGCCGCTTTACCCCAAGGGGCGAAATCTACTGTCCAGTTGATCGGCGCTGTCTAGCGGCCGAAGTCTTCCGCCAGGGCCATCATCGCAGCGCGTTCGGGAGCGGAGTATTGATCCAGCGCCTCTTCGTCGCCTTCACGAATGGCCTTCATGAGCGCGGGCGACATGGCCGAGGACAAGGACCAGTTCCAGTATCGCAGAACGGTCTGGGCCCGGTCGACCGCCAGCATCTCGAAGATCATCTGCACGCGCGTCCAGTCCGCGTGCGGCTGTCCGACAGTGTCGACCAGCGGCCGCCGCACCGACTTCCAGAGATTCTCGAGATCCGTCCGCGACATGCCGGTCGCCTTGCACAGGATGGCCAAGGGCTCGCCGCCCACATCGCCCATGATCTTCGCGCCGGTCAGGGGCTTGATCCCCGCGAGATACGCGATTTCGGCCGCCAGCTCGGGATTGAGACCGTTCCTGGCCGCCTCCGTCACGGCGTGCTCCAGGCTGTCGTATGGGCTCTTCTCGATGGCGGCGCGGTTCCTCTGGCGACGCTCAATGAACTGCAGCGCCTTGCGCGCCACCGGGTCCTGCCAGTTCTCCTCGGCGGCCATGGCGAAGACGTCCTCGGAGACCTCTTGCAGGACCTCGCGCGATACAGCGAAGCGCTGGAGGATGGTCTTGCGATCCTCGGCCCCGCACCACCAGAACATGACGTAGGCCCCGGACGGCCGGAGTTCGGGACGGCGCAGCAAGTGCTCGCATAGCTCCGGCGTCGTGCGGCTCAGGCTGACGATCGCCTCGATGCCGGGTTGGGACAGCCTGGCCGTGACGTTGCGCAGCAAGGCCTGGATCACGGCGGGCTCGTCGAAGGCGATCAGGCTTTCGGTCACGACTTCAGACAGCCCCCGGCGGCTGGCCATCAGGAAGCGGTGGTCCAGCCCTGTGTCGGCGGCGCAGGCGCACAGATCGGCGTCGTTCAGGGCGACGCAGCCCTCGATCAGCGGCCCGGCGATCTCGGGCTCGTCCCGCAGCAGCATCCGCATGAGGCCGTTTGGCAGCTCGGCCAGCGGGGTCAGACGCACCGCCACCCGCTTGCGCTCCTGCGGCGAGGCGAGGCGCAGCATCTCGACCAGCAGATCCCCCGTCACCGCCCGCTCGAAGGCGTTCACCCGGCTGGCCGGCAGGGACACGACGTCGGCGAGCCGCTTCAGCAGCGCATGACGCGCGCGAAGGCTGGCTTTCGCGGCCTCGGGGGGCGGAACGGGCGCCGTTTCGGACATGTCAGGTCGACGTTAGCCCTGCGCGGGTTAACCGGCGGTGACGGCGAAGCTCACAACCCCTCGAACAGGGCCGTGGACAGGTAGCGTTCGGCGAAACTGGGGATGATGACGACGATGGTCTTGCCCGCGTTCTCGTCCAGCGCCGCCTGGCGGAAGGCGGCGACCAGGGCGGCGCCGGAGCTGATGCCGACGGGGATGCCCTCCACCTTCGCCACCTTGCGGGCCATGTCGAAGGCGTCCTCGTTGGAGACCTGTTCGACGCCGTCGATCACCGAGCGATCGACCACCGCCGGGATGAAGCCCGCGCCGATGCCCTGGATCTTGTGTGGGCCGGGCTCCCCGCCGGACAGGACGGGCGAGGCGGTGGGCTCCACCGCGATCATCTTGAGGCCGGGCTTGCGCGCGCGCAGCACCTGGCCGACGCCGGTGATGGTGCCGCCGGTGCCGACGCCCGAGATGACGATGTCGACGGCGCCCGCGGTGTCGTTCCAGATTTCCTCGGCCGTGGTGGAGCGGTGGATGGCCGGGTTGGCGGGGTTCTCGAACTGGCTTGGGCTGACGGCGCCGGGGGTGCGTTCCAAGAGTTCGTTGGCCATGGCGATGGCGCCCTTCATGCCCTTCTCGGCGGGCGTCAGGACCAGTTCGGCGCCGAGCAGCGCCAGCATCTTGCGCCGTTCGATGGACATGCTCTCGGGCATGACCAGGATCAGGCGATAACCCTTGGCGGCGGCGACGAAGGCCAGGGCGATGCCGGTGTTGCCGGATGTCGGCTCGATCAGGACGCCGCCGGGCTGGATGCGGCCGTCAGCCTCCAGCGCCTCGATCATGGCGACGCCGATCCGGTCCTTCACCGAGGCGATCGGATTGAAGAACTCCAGCTTGGCCAGGACCGTGGCCTTGGGGTTCAACTCGGCGGACAGGCGCGGCAGGCCGACGATGGGCGTGTCGCCGATGGTGTCCAGGATGGAGCCATAGACCTTGCCCCGGCCGGAGGTGGAGCGGGCGGCGGCGGAGGGGGCGTCGGACATGGCAGGGCTCCGGCTGAGGTGGAAATCGCGTGCGAACAGTCTGAAACGTCTGAAATCCGGCCGCCTCGGGCAGGGCGATGCGACAGCGAAAGCACATAATGCCGCAGCGGGACAGCGCAACCGCATGCGGTGAACCAATCAAGCTCCGCCGCGTTCGAAAGCGCGCGGGGGATGCGCCACAGGCCGCCGCCCAGGGGGACGACCGCTGCTCGACAAGGATACGATCGAAGACGATCCGACGGACTTCCTGGGCGGTCGGGGCGAACTCGCCGACCTGATCCGTCGTCATGACTGGGCGGCGACCCCGCTGGGACCGATCCAGGCCTGGCCGCAGAGCCTGAAGACGGCGACCGGCCTGCTGATCGCATCGCCCGTCCCCATGGTCATGCTGTGGGGGCACGAAGGCGTGATGATCTACAACGACGCCTATTCCGTCTTCGCGGGCGGGCGTCACCCCTGGCTGCTGGGCACGAATGTGCGGGAGGGCTGGCCGGAGGTCGCGGACTTCAACGACAACGTCATGAAGGTGGGCCTGGCCGGCGGCACCTTGGCCTATCGGGACCAGGAGCTGACCCTGCTGCGCCACGGGCGGCCCGAACAGGTCTTCATGAACCTGGACTATTCGCCGGTGCCGGACGAGACCGGCCGTCCGGCGGGCGTGCTGGCGATCGTGGTGGAAACCACCGGGCAGGTCGCCACCCAGACGGCGCTGCGGGACAGCCAGGCGCGCTACAAGAGCCTGCTGGAGACCACCGAGACCGGCTTCTGCATCGTGCAGATGAAGTTCGACGAACAGAACCGAGCCGTCGACTACAGGATCGTCGAGAGCAACGCCGCCTTCGAGGACCTGACCGGGCTGAAGGATGCGACCGGCAAGTGGGTCAGCGAGATCGCCCCCGGCCTGGAGCGCCACTGGTTCGACGTCTACGGCCAGGTCGCCCTGACCGGCGAAGCGGTGCGGTTCGAGAACCAGGCCGCCAGTTTCGGCCGCTGGTATGATGTCCAGGCGCTGCGCGTCGGCCAGCCGGAGGAACGGCGGGTCGCCATCCTGTTCAACAACATCACCGAGCGGGTGAAGCGCGAAGAGCGGCAGGCGACCATGCTGGCGCTGGACGACGCCCTGAGCGCCTCGGCCGACGCCGAGGCCGTCCTGGTCGCGGCGACCGAACTGCTGGGCCGGACGCTGGGCGCGTCGCGGGTCGGGTTCGGCGAGATCGACGCGGACCGCCAGACCATCGACGTCCTGACCGATTGGCGGGCCAAGGACGGACAGGCCAGCGTGGTGGGTGGACACGCCTTTGCGGACTACGGCGACTACGTCGAGGATCTGCTGCTGGGCCGGCCTGTGCTGATCGAGGACGTGCGCACCGACCCGCGCACCAAGGCCGACCCCCTGCCCCTGCTCAGCTACGACATCGCCGCCTTGATGGACGTGCCCCTGACGGACCAGGGTCGAACGGTGGCGCAGCTGTTCATCCACTCGGACGCGCCGCGCGTCTGGACGCCGGAAGAGGCCGCCTTCGTCCGCGACTTCGGCGAGCGCACGCGGGCCGCCTTCGCCCGGCGGGAGGCCGAGGTGGTCGCTCGTCATCGCCAGACCGAGCTACAGCGCCTGACCGACAGCCTGCCGGTGCTGGTCAGCTTCGTCGATCGCGAGCACCGCTACGCCCTGAACAACCAGGCGTATCGCGACTGGTTCGGCGACACGGCCAAGACCATGGTCGGCCGGCACATGCGCGATGTCCTGGGTCTGGAGGCCTATGAGAAGGCCCGCCCGCGGATCGAGGCCGCCCTGGCCGGCGAGCGGCTGTCCTATGAGGACTATCTGCCCTACCGCGAGGGCGGCGGGCGTCACGTCCGGGCCGACTATGTGCCGCGCCGCGACGAGGACGGCGAGGTCGACGGCTTCTACGCCATCGTCCAGGATATCTCGGAGCGGAAGCAGGCGGAACTGCGCCAGAGGGTTCTGGTCGAGGTCACCGACGCCATCCGCGACGAGAACGACCCCGGCGCCCTGGCCGCCGCCGCCGCCCAGGTTCTGGGCCGGTTCCTCGAGGTCGACCGCGTCGGCTACGCCACCATCGACGCGACGGCCGAGACGCTCACCATCGAGCGGGACTGGACCTCGTCGCGCGCCTCATCGATCGCAGGCACGCTGAACCTGCGCGAATGGGGCGACTTCATCGACGACCTGAAGGCCGGGCGGCTGATCCGCGTGACCGACGTGCGTGGCGACCCGCGCATCGCCCACGCCAGCCAGGATCTGGAGGCGGCCGCCTGTCGCGCCTTCGTCAACGTCCCCTTGCTGGAGAACGGCGAGCTGGTGGCCATGCTCTATGTCAACCACGCCGACGCCCGGGCGTGGACCGATGAGGAGGTGGCCCTGTCGGTCGAGGTGGCCGGCCGCATCCGCACCGCGACCGAACGCGCCGCCACTGCCCACGCCCTGCGCGTCAGCGAGGCGCGGCTGAGGTTCCTGAGCGAGCTGGACGAGGCCTTGCGATCTGCCGCCGACGCGCCCGCCGCGATGAAGATCGGGGCCGCCCTGCTGGGCGAGAGGCTGGGCGTCTCGCGCTGCGCCTATGCCGACGTCGACATGGATGCCGACAATGATCGGTTCTTCATCCGTGACGACTATTGCGCGCCGGGTATCACCAGCTCGGCGGGAACCTACAGCCTGGACCTGTTCGGATCGCGCGCCGCCACGGACATGCGGGGCGGCCAGACCCTGGTGATCCGCGACATGGCGGGTGAACTGACCATGGGCGACGGGCGCGAGATGTTCCTGTCGATCGGCATCGCGGCCATCGTCTGCTGTCCGCTGGTTCGCAACGGTCGGCTGGCGGCCATGATGGCAGTGCATCAGGACCAGCCTCGCGACTGGCACGCGGACGAGATCGCCCTGATCCAGGCGGTGGTCGAGCGATGCTGGGCGCATGTGGAGCGGGTGGGGGCTGAAGCGCGGCTGATCGCCCTGAACGCGACCCTGGAAGACCGCGTCGCCGAACGCACCGCCGAGCTGATGCGAACCGAAGAAGCGCTGCGCCAGTCCCAGAAGATGGAGGCGGTGGGCCAGCTGACCGGCGGCATCGCGCACGACTTCAACAACCTGCTGGCGGGCATCTCGGGCAGTCTGGAGCTGATCGAGAAGCGCATGGGTGAGGGGAGACTGGCGGGGATGGATCGCTACATCCAGGCCGCGCAGGGGGCGTCGCGCCGGGCCGCCACCCTGACGCAACGGCTGCTGGCCTTCTCGCGCCGCCAGACGCTCGACCCCAAGCCGACGGACGTGAACCGGCTGGTGCTCGGCATGGAGGACCTGATCCGGCGCAGCGTGGGACCGGACGTGACGGTTTCGATCGATGCGGCATGCGACCTCTGGGTGACCTGCATCGACGCGTCGCAGCTCGAGAACGCGCTGCTCAACCTCTGCATCAACAGCCGGGACGCCATGGCGCCGGACGGGGGCGACCTGACGATCCGCACCTGGAACGTGACGATGAACGCCGCCGAGGCGCGATCGCGCGACCTGCCGCCCGGCGACTATGTGAAGATGTCCGTGACCGATACCGGGTCCGGCATGACGCCTGAAGTGGCGATCAAGGCCTTCGACCCCTTCTTCACCACCAAGCCGCTGGGCCAGGGGACGGGGCTAGGTCTGTCCATGATCCACGGCTTCATGCGCCAGTCCGGCGGTCAGGTCCGCATCGAAAGCGCGCCCGGCCAGGGGACGACGATCACCCTGGCCCTGCCCCGCTGGCTGGGATCGGCCGAGGCGGGCGAGGCGCCGGACGTCGAGGCCGTCGCCGAGGAGACCGGCCAGGGCGAAACCGTCCTGGTCATCGACGACGAGGAGACGGTGCGGATGCTGGTCGTCGAGGTGCTGGAGGACGCCGGCTATTCCGTCCTGCAGGCCGCCGACGGTCCGGCGGGTCTGGCCATCCTGAACACCGACGCGCGGATCGACCTTCTGGTGTCCGACGTCGGCTTGCCGGGCGGCATGAACGGACGGCAGGTGGCGGACGCCGCGAGGGTCATGCGGCCTGGGCTGAAGGTGCTGTTCATCACCGGCTATGCCGAGAACGCGGTGGTGGCCGGCGACAGTCTGGAGGCCGGAATGGCGGTCATGACCAAGCCGTTCCAGGTCTCGGCGCTGGGCGCGCGCATCCGCGAGATGATCGAGGGCTAGGAACCGCCGGGCCTCTGCGCGAGTTTCGCCAGCCTGAACCTGAAAGCTTGACCGAGGCTCGAAATGACCCGCCGCCTGACCGCCCTCGCCGCCGCCCTGCTCGCCTCCTCCGCGCTGGGAGCGTGCGCGTACAACGAGACGCTGGGCCGCAACCAGCTGATCCTGGGCGACAGCGCCGCCATCAACCAGCAGTCCGACGCCGCCTGGGCCGAACTGCTGCGCACCCAGAACCCGACGCGGACGGGCGCCCAGGTCGAGCGCATCCGCCGGGTCGGCGATCGGCTGGTGCGGGCGGCGAACCTGACCGACCGGGCGTGGGACTATGCGGTGTTCAACAGCCAGAGCCCCAACGCCTTCGTCCTGCCGTCGGGCAAGATCGGCGTGACGACGAGCCTGCTGGCTCTGGTCCAGAACGACGACCAGCTGGCCACCGTGATCGGCCACGAGATCGGCCACGTCGTCGCCCAACACGCGGCCGAGCGCGCCACCTCGGCGGGTCTGGCCAACATCGGTCTGTCGGTGGCGCAGGGCGTGGCCGGCTCGCGCGGCCAGACCGTGGGGTCTCTGGGATCGGTCGCGGCGCAGTACGGCCTGCTGCTGCCGCACTCGCGCCGGGACGAGCTGGAGGCGGATCGGCTGGGCGTCGACTATCTGGCCGCCGCCGGTTTCCGGCCGTCGCAGGCTGTCGCCCTGTGGCGGCTGATGGCCCAGCAGCGTCAGTCCGGCCAGCCCGAGTTCGCCTCGACCCACCCGTCGGACGCCACGCGCATCGCCCAACTGGAGGCCTACATCGCCCAGCGCGGGTGGAGCTGAGACAAACGCCCGGCGCCCGGCATTGGCGACGAAACAACCGCAGGCTATGACTGTGTCGAGAGGTCGTCATTCGCGGCCTGAGACAGGGTCGTGGGGGCCTCCGTGCTGCGTTCGTTTCTTGCGGTGTCCGCGCTCGCCTGGCTGATTGTCGCCGCGCCTGCTCAGGCCCAGTCCGATCAGAGACCCTCGCGGGGCAGCGTGCCGGAGTGGGTGATCGAAGCGGAGGCGGACCCTGTCGCCTCTGATCCCGGCGACGCCGCCTTGCGGATTCCGCTGCTCGATACCCAGGTGCACGCGACGGGCGAGGCGGTTCATCTGTATCGGCGATTCCAGACCCAGGCGCTGACGCCCCAGACCCTGCCCCTGCTCGGCAATGTCGCCCTCGCCTGGAGCCCGGCCTCCCAGACCGTGACGGTGCATCATGTCACCCTGCTGCGGGATGGAACGGCCATAGATCTTCTGGCCAATCAGGACTTCGAGATCCTCAGGCGCGAGGAAAACCTCGACCAGTCGATGCTGGACGGTCAGGTCACCGCCGTCCTCCAGCCGCAGGGCCTGCGGGTTGGAGATGTCATCGACACGGCCTACACGATCACGTCTCGCGATCCCGTCCTGGGCGGTCACTTCGAGTCGGCGCTGAGCCTGAACCTTCCCGCGCGGCTGGAACGCGCGAGATTCCGGGCGTCCTGGCCCGCCGATCAACCCGTGCGGTCCCGCGCCAGCGGCGACTGGACGACCCTGCGTCCCCGCAGGCAGGGCGATCGCCAGATCATCGATGTGGACGTCGGTCCTCTGGAGTACGTCCCCGTGCCCGAGGACGCGCCCGGACGGGTGGCGGACGTGCGCACGATCGAGCTGACGAGCTATCGCGACTGGTCGGATATCGCGGTCGCGCTGAAACCGCTCTACGACCGGGCGCGGTCACTTCAACCGGGCTCGCCGTTGCTGGTCGAGATCGAACGGATCCGCGCGCTCTCTGACGATCCGGCCGTGCGCGCGGCCGCCGCGCTGCGGCTGGTTCAGGATCAGGTTCGGTACGTCGCGCTGGTCATGGGCGAGGGTGCGCTGACGCCCGCCTCGGCGGACGAGACCTGGACCAGACGCTTCGGAGACTGCAAGGCCAAGACGGCGTTGCTCTTGGCGTTACTGGACGGCCTGGGCATCCCGGCCGAACCTGCGGCGGTCAGCCTTCTGAACGGCGACGGCCTGTCCGACCGACTGCCCCGGGTCGGCGCCTTCGACCACGTGCTGGTGCGGGTCCAGCTCGACCAGGGCGTTTTCTGGCTGGACGGCACGCGCACCGGCGACCGGGCCCTGGCCGACATCATCGTGCCTCCGGTGGACTGGGCCCTGCCTCTGACCGGGCGGCAGGCCACCCTTGAGCGGCTCACCACAGCGCCTGTCGAGCGGCCCCAGTCCGAGCTCGCCGTGGAGATCGACGCCTCGGCCGGCATCTACGTTCCGTCCGACCTGACCGGAACGATGACCTACACCGGCGACCTGGCGACCTTGGTCAGCACCGCGCTGGGACTGGTCGGCCCGGCGCAACGCGAACAGTTCTTGCGAGGCGTCTGGGCGGAAGAACTGCCGGACGCCGACATCGCGGAAGTCGCCTCGTCGCACGATGCGGACGCCAATGTCGTCACCATCACCGCGCGGGGCAAGATCGCGCTGGACTGGACGGAAGCCGGACTCATTCCTCCCGCAGGAAGCTATCAGCCGGTCGCCTTCACGCAGCGGGAGGACGGGCCGCTCAGGGATGCGCCATTCGTCGTGCTCCACCCCATCCACACACGGCGGTCATCGACCGTCATCCTGCCCAACGACGGGGATGGGTTCCGCGTCTCCGGCGGCGTTGTCGATCGAGCGGAGTCCGGCCGGCATATCCGACGCGAAGTCGCCCTGGCCGAAGGGCGCGTCACGGTGCGCACGTCCATCCGGAGCCTTGTCGACGAGATCACCGCCGAGGAGGCCGGGCGCGACCGCCTGGCGGCCGACGCGCGGCCCTACGATCCGCCGCGTGTTTTCGCCCCGACCGAGTACAGGCTGACCCAGGCGGATCGCGAGGTTCTGGACGGAATTACGCCTGAGACGGCGGGAGACTGGCTGGACCGGGCCTATGCGCTGCAGGGCACGGGCGACTGGGCCGGCGCCTTCGCCGCCGCGGACCGCGCTGTTGAACTGGCGCCGGAGGAAAGCGCCGCCTGGGCGAACCGGGGCGTCTATCGCTTCCATATGGGCGACATCGAGGGGGCGCGAGCCGACCTCGACAAGGCCGTCGACCTGGATCCGTCGGAACGGATCGCGATGAACGGTCACGCCTTGATCGCACAGGTGGAGGGCCGCCATGAGGACGCCGTCATCGAGCTTTCGCGGGCCTTGCGCCAGAAGCCGGGCGACCAGTTCGCGCTGGAGCGACGCGCCCAGTCCTACGTCAGACTGGGTGAGTTCGACCGGGCGATCCGCGACGCCGACGCCCTGATCGCCGTCAACCCCGACAACCTGCCCTGGAAGATCTTTCGGGTCCTGATCCTTGAACGAGCCGGGCGGACCGAAGAGGTCGATCGCGACATCCAGGCCCTGAGGACTGAGCATCCCGGGGACGAGATGGTTCCGATCAATCACGCGACCATCCTCCTCGGGCGCGACTTGGCGCAGGAGGCGCTGGACGCGATCGAGGAAGCGCCGGAAGAGGTCTTCGATGAACCCAGCAGCCTGCTTCTTCGGGGCCGTATTCGCATGAGGATGGGTCTCCACGATCTGGCGGCCAGCGACTTCGACAGGGTCCGAGAACTCAGCCCTGGAGACGCGCGCTCGCTGAACGAGATGTGCTGGTCCGCCGCCTTGGCGGGAATGATGCTGGAACAGGCGCTGAAGGACTGCGATGCCGCGCTGGCCATCTCTCCGCGATCTGCGGCCTATCTCGACAGCCGGGCTCGGGTTCTGCTGCAGATGGGCGATGTAGCGGGTGCCTTGGCCGACTATGAGGCCGCCTTGGAGGTCGCGCCGCGTCAGGCGGCTTCGCTCTATGGCCGAGGGCTCGCTCGTATCGCGCTGGGCCAGACGGAGGCCGGCGAAGCGGACAAGGCCGCCGCTATCGAGATCGCGCCCAGCGTCGTTGAAAGCTTCGAAAGCTATTCCCCGCCTCCCGCGGCGGCACCCTAGCCTGCGTCGCGACCGGCGTTTCACCCGCCGTTAACCACGATCGGCGATTGCGTTAACCCATGCGCAACCTGATCGCCGCCGTCGAAGCCGTCGATCCGCTGGTCGTCACCGGCAAGGTGGCGGGGGTGTCTGGCCTGCTGATCGAGGCGCGGGGCGGGCTGTCGCGACTGGCGGTGGGGGCCAGGGCGGAGATCAGGCGGCGGGGGTCGAGCCCCCTGCCCGCCGAGGTCGTGGGTTTTCGGGACTCCAAGGCGCTGCTGATGCCGTTCGGCCCGGTCGAGGGCGTGGCGCCGGGCGCGGACATCCACATCATCGGCGAACAGGCCAGCGTGCGGCCGACCACAGCCTGGCTCGGCCGCATCATCGACGCCTTCGGCCAGCCGATCGACGGCAAGGGGCCGCTGCCGACCGGGCCCGCGCCCTATCCGCTGCGCGCCTCGCCGCCGCCGGCGCACTCCCGTGGCCGGGTGGGCGAGCGGCTGGATCTGGGCGTGCGCTCGATGGACGTGTTCACCACCACCTGCCGGGGCCAGCGCCTGGGCATCTTCGCCGGATCGGGCGTGGGCAAGTCGGTGCTGCTGTCCATGCTGGCCAAGCAGGCGACCTGCGACGTGGTCGTGGTCGGCCTGATCGGCGAACGGGGCCGGGAGGTGCGCGAGTTCATCGAGGAGACCCTGGGCGAGGAGGGCCTGCGTCGCGCGGTGGTCGTGGTGGCGACCTCGGACGAGCCGGCGCTGAAGCGGCGTCAGTCGGCCTATATGACCCTGGCCATCGCCGAATACTTCCGGGATCAGGATCTGGAGGTCCTCTGCCTGATGGACTCCGTCACCCGCTTCGCCATGGCGCAGAGGGAGATCGGTCTGGCGGCGGGCGAACCGCCGACGACCAAAGGCTACACCCCCACGGTCTTCACCGAACTGCCCAAGCTGCTGGAACGCGCGGGGCCGGGGCAGGTGCGGCCGGACGGGACGACGGCGGGGCCGATCACGGCCCTGTTCACCGTGCTGGTGGACGGCGGCGACCACGACGAGCCCATCGCCGACGCGGTGCGAGGCATCTTGGACGGCCACATCGTCATGGATCGCAAGATCGCCGAGCGCGGGCGCTTTCCCGCCATCGACGTGCTGAAGTCGGTCAGCCGGACCATGCCGGAGAACCAGACGCCGCCGGAGCGGGAGTTGAACCGCCGGGCGCGCCAGTGCCTGAGCGCCTATGCCAACATGGAAGAGCTGATCAAGATCGGCGCCTACCGCACCGGCGCCGACCCCATCGTGGACCGGGCCATCGCGCTCAATCCGGCGCTCGAAGATTTCCTCGGCCAGGACAAGGACGACGTCACGCGTCTTACCGATTCCTTTACCCGGCTGGAGGCTATTCTGAACCAGGGCATGGTCCCGCAGTGACCGGAGATTTCGCATGACCGCTTGGGCCCATTCGCTCATCCGCATCTCCAACTACGAGGTCGAAACGCTGCAGAAGCGCCTGGCCGAGATCACGGCGCGGAAGGCCTCGGCCGAGATGCGGCTGGCGGTCCTGGACGCCGAGGTCGAGGTGGAGCGAGAGCGCGCCCGCGCCGACGCGGAAGCGGGATTGTTGCTGCAAGCCTACATGGCGGGATGGAAGGCGCGGAAGGGCGCGGCGGAGGCCGATCTGGAGACGCTGGACGTCGAGGAGCTCGGCGCGCGCGACGCCCTGACCGACGCTTATTCCGAGCTGAAGAAGTTCGAGCGCGTCGCCGAGACCACCCGCCTCAACGCCCTGATCGCCGCCGGCAAGCGCGAGACGGCCGCGTTCGACGAGATGGGACTGCGCAGACGCGCAGGCTGATCGTGCGCGGTCTCGGCCTAGTCCCGCGTCAGTCGCGGCTGAGACTGGGACACAGCCGCCGCGCCCTCGATGAAGCCCTCCAGACGGGACACCCTGTCGCGCAGCGCGCCGAGGCCGTCGGCGAGCCCGTCGACGTCGTTGCTCAGGCCTTCGACCGAGCGTTCGAGACGGGCGATGTTGGCCTCCATCAGCACGACCTGACGCAGCCCCTTCAGCATATCACTGACGGTGCTCATGCGCGGACGCCCATGTCGCGCAGCAGACGGTCGACCTTGGCGTGGGTGCTGTCCAGACGTTCGACGGACCGGTCGAGAGCCGCACGCATGCGGGGCACGGCCTCGGACAACTCTTCGATCAGGGCGGCCAGTTCGGCCGATTCTGTTTCGCCGGGATTGAAGCTGTCGACGGCGAGGCGGATGAATTCGCCGCTGGAGACGCCCATGTCGGCGGCGCGAGATTCCAGCTGGGCCTTGCGGTCCGGGGTCATCAGCACGGTGACGCGGGCGGTCTGCATGGCGGGCTCGTTATCATGAGATTATAATGCGCGTTCGATCCTCCGACAACGCCGCGACGCCCGACCGCCGCCTGTTCCTTGCGTCTACCCTGGCGCTCGCGGCCTGCGGAAACACCGAAGCGGCCCAGCCCGCGATCCAGGCGGCGCCGCTGAAGTCCGTGGTCCCCTTCCCCATCGGCACGGCCGCCATGGCGGGGCAGTTCGATGATCCGGCCTGGGTCGAACTTTGCCTGACCCACTGCTCCCAGCTCACGCCCGAGTGGGAGATGAAGATGGAGTACATCCTGCAGGGGCCGGACCGGTTTCTGTGGGACGCGCCGGATCGCATCGCCGATTTCTGCACCACCCACGGCCTGCGCCTGCATGGCCATGCCCTGATCTGGTATTCGCAAGGGGCCGAGGCGTTCCGGGGGCTCGACCGTCCGGCATTCGTCGCCGCCTTCGATCGCTACATCGCCGAGGTCGCCGGTCGGTACCGAGGGCGCGTCAACGGCTGGGACGTGGTCAATGAGGCCGTGGCCGAGGACGGGAACGGTCTGCGCGACTGTCACTGGTCCGAGGCGCTGGGCCAGGACGGCTACATCGCCCGCGCCTTCGAGCAGGCGAAAGCGGCCGATCCGGACGCGGTGCTGTTCCTCAACGACTACAATCTCGAGAACAATCCGGTGAAGGGCGCGACCTTCCTGCGGCTGGTCGAGCGGATGCTGGGGCGCGGCGTGCCCATCGGCGGGATCGGCACCCAGAGCCACCTCGACATCGAGATTCCCGCCGGTCAGATCACCGCCTTCTTCCGCGAGGTCGCTCAGTTCGGCCTGCCGATCCACATGTCGGAGCTGGACGCGTCGCTCCGTCGTGAAGGCCGCATCGACACCCGCTCCCAGCGCCAGAAGATCGAGCAACAGACCGGCCGAGTGATGGAACTGGCCGAGGCCTTCATGGACCTGCCGCCCAGCCAGAGGCACGCCTTCACCGTCTGGGGCCTGCGGGACACCGACAGCTGGCTGCGGCGCGATGCCCGCGACGACGGCAAGGACAGCCCCCTGCTGTTCAACGCAGCGGGGCGGCCCAATCCGATGTTCCAGGCGGTGGTCGACGGACTGACCTGATCCGCCGCGTCCGGATCGAACCTTCACGCAAACCGGGCTAAGCTCCACGGGCAAAACCGGAGCCCCGCGTGGAATCCATCGCCTTCGATCTGCGCCAGACCAAGCGGACGCCGCTCGCCCCGGCCCATGTGGAGGCGATCAGGGCGGTGGGGCGCCGGCGCACCTATGCGGCGGGCGAATTCCTGGCGCGGCCCGGCGATCCGATGACCTGCTTCGTCTGGGTCGAGGCGGGCGAGGTCGAGGTGGTGGACCTGACCACCGGCGAGCGGCGTGTGCCCTCCACGCTCGGCCCCGGCCAGTTCATGGGCGAGATCGGCTTTCTGGCGGGCGGGCGCTGGACCCTGCCCATGCGGGCGGCGCAGGACACCACCACCACCGAGGTCGATCGCTCCACCATGCTGCGGCTGATGAGCGAGATCCCCGAGATGTCCGACATCATCATCGGCGTGTTCGCAGCGCGGCGGCGACGCCAGCTGGAAGACGGCGACGGGGCGCTGCGCCTGATCGGCGAGGACGAGAGCCCGGCCGTGCGCCGCGTCGCTTCCTTCGCGGGCCGCAACCGCATTCCCTATCTGAGCTATGCGCTGGACAGCGCCGAGGCCCGTGTCTCTCTGGATCTGTGCGGCGTGACCGAGCCGCGGCCCGCCGTCATCTTCGGGCACGACGACATCATCACCGACCCAACGCCGGCACGGGTCGCGGCGCGACTGGGCCTCGATATCGCTCTGGACCCGGAGGACGCCTTTGAGGTGCTGATCGTCGGCGGCGGACCGGCGGGCGTGGCGGCGGGCGTCTATGCAGGCGCGGAGGGCTTGCGGGCCCTGGTCAGCGAGGACCTGGCCATCGGCGGTCAGGCGGGGACGTCCAGCCGCATCGAGAACTACATGGGCTTTCCGACCGGCATCTCGGGCACCGACCTCGTCTGGCGCGGCGAGGTCCAGGCGATGAAGTTCGGCACGCGGTTCGCAATTCCACTGCGCGCCACGGGCATCGAACGGCAGGAAGACGGCGTCTTCTGCGTTCGCTTCGACGACGGTCAGTCGGTGTGCGCGCGCGCCGTCGTGGTGGCGACCGGCGTCGAATACCGCCGCCTGCCCCTGCCCCGCCTGGAAGAGTTCGAGGGGAACGGCGTCTACTATGCCGCGACCGAGCTGGAAGCGCGCTGGTGCCGGGGCACGGAAGCCGTAATCGTCGGCGGCGGCAATTCGGCAGGCCAGGCGGCCATGTACCTAAGCCGCAATGCCGAGCATGTGCACGTGGTGGTGCGCGGCCCGAGCCTGGCCGCCTCCATGTCGCGCTATCTGACCCAGAGGCTGGAGGCCGATCCGCGGATCACCGTCCACTATCGCAGCGAGGTCGAGGATCTTCAGGGCCGCGACCGGCTGGAGCGGCTGACGATCGTCAACCGGGCGGACGGCTCGCACCGAGACATCGACAGCCGCGCCCTGTTCATCATGGTCGGAGCCGCGCCCAACACCGCCTGGCTGAACGGGATGGTCGATCTGGACGACAAGGGCTTTATCCGGACGGGTCAGGACTGCGGCCTGTCGGACTCACCCTATGCGACCTCGGCTCCGGGCATCTTCGCCGTGGGCGACGTTCGCGCCGGATCGGTCAAGCGGGTGGCCTCGGCGGTCGGCGAGGGCTCGGTGGTGATCAGCCACGTCTATCGCCACGTCCGGCCGGGCGAAGCCTGAAACCCCTTCAAGCGCTTCTGCCGACCGCTGCGTCTTACGCGGAACTGCAGGCCGGGTCGGGTTTGCGTCTTGCGGGAACGGGAAACGCAGAACGCGATTGCTCCCGGCGCAAGGAGAAGACTCATGACCGGCATCGCCCTGTGGCTTTGGATCATTCTCGCCCCGCTGGCCTACATTCTCGCCATGTCGGCGAAGCGATAGGCCCGTCAGGCGATTCGTCGCATCCGGACCTGAATGGCGACGTCGACTGAGACGACCGCGTCGAGCACCGCCGTCGGCTCGAAGTGGTGCATCAGGTGTCCGGCCGGAATCGCGCGCACCGCGCAGGTGGGCATGCGGCTGGCGAGCCAGCGGGCGTGAGCCTCGGCGTCGATGACGCGGTCGTACGGGTCCATCAGGACGAGGGTGGGTGTCGAAAGCCGGTTGAGGCGCGAGCGCAGGCCGATCATGTCGGCGTTGAAGCCGCGCAGCTCGGCCGCCATGGCGCACACGGCGCTGGGCTGAGCCATCCGCCTCCATGGGAAGGCGTGCGCGTCCGGCATGGGCTGGCCGCGGTGAAGGGCCGCCCTGACCATGGAGCGACCGAGCGGCGACGCGAATGACGGGAGCATGCGCCGGATCGTCGGGCCGATGACCGGAGCCGTGGCCGCCCGAAGACCGAGCGCCGCCCTGGGCCGTGTCGGACGACAGAAGGGGCTGATCAGAACCAGGCCCGCCACCCGGTCCCCGGCTCGCGCCGCGAGATGCAAGGCGGGCGCCGCTCCGGCGGAGTGAGCGACGACGATGGCCTCGCGGAGTCCCAGGCGACGCAGGGCGGAGTCCAGGCCGTCGGCCTGGGCTTTCGGTCCCATCGCCTCGGCCGCGACAGCGTCGCTGCCGCCGTAGCCGGGTCTGTCGATGGCGGTCACCCCGAAGCCCGCATCGGCCAGAGGCCGAGCCAGCGGATGGAAGATTTCGTCCGCGAGGCTGGCCAGACCATGCAGCAGGACCACCGGTCGCCCGTCCGCGCCACGCTGGACCAGTCGGTGGCGACGGAGCGGCGGTCCTACCCGGCGGCTGCGGCGCGGCGACGCCGGGCCGGATGAAGGACGGGGCGTGAACATCGCCGGCGAAAAGGGTTCAGTCCATCGCGGCGTCGCGGCGACGACCGCGGTGGGATGGTCCCCGTTCTCAGCGCAATCCTTGGTCCTGTCCGCCACATCGCTCTCCGGTGTCCGCACCGACACCGCGAACGCCACATCGCCTCTTCAGGTTCGTGAGGGACGGCGATCGGAACTCCGCAACAGAAGGCCTCAGCTTGGCGTTACGCCGGCGATGGGAGACTGAGCCATGAGAAAATACGGCTACGCCTGGATCACCCTGGCCTTCTTCGCCATTTCGTTCGGACTGCACTGGATGTTCGGCTGGCGGTCCTATGTCGAGGAGGCGAGCCAGCACGGGCAGACCCCCTCGCTGACGCCCTGGCTGATGGAGATGGGCCGCGACACCTTCGAGAACTGGCAGTCGGAGTTCCTGCAGCTACTGTGGCAGGTCGTGGGTCTGGCCTACTTCCTCTACGTCGGCTCGCCCTCCTCCAAGGAAAACGACGACCGCATGGAGGCGAAGATCGACGCCTTGCTGGAACTGGTCGGCCGGGACCGCGGCATCGCCTTGATCGAGGAAATCGACGAGACCCACCTGCGCCACGGCGGCCATGCCGCGATCCAGAAGCGCCCGCCCTATGAGGCGTCGGGAAGCCTGGGTCGGTCATGAGCGAGACCCTGTCGGCCAGCCTCCCGTCCGCGCTGGAACGGCGGATCACGCGGGCGCTCCAGACCCTGTGCGAGCGCGGCCTGACCATCGCGACGGTCGAGAGCTGCACGGGCGGGTTGATCGCGTCGGTCCTGACCGACGTCGAAGGTTGCGGCCATGCTTTCGAGCGGGGCTTCGTCACCTACAGCGAGGCGGCCAAGATCGAGGACCTGAAGGTGCCTGCAACGCTGATCCAAGCCCATACGGCGGTGTCGGCCGAGGTCGCAGAGGCCATGGCTTTGGGCGGCCTTCGCCGGTCCGCCGCGGACTTGGCGCTGTCGGTTACCGGCTACGCCGGTCCGGGCGGCGACGGCGCCGAGGAGGGCCTGGTCCATCTCGCCCTTGCCCGTCGCGAGGGACAGGTGATCCGGGTGGAGCATCACTTCGGCCCCCTGGGTCGCGGCGGGGTGCGGCTGGCGACCCTGGAGGCGGCGATCAACCTGATCGAGTCGGCGCTCGGCGAGGCTTGACCTTACGGAACGGCGGCCGGCGCCGGGCGTCTTCTGAGACCCCGACCCCATTCAGGAAACCCTGCCCATGTCCGTCATCGACAAGATCGCCGCCGCCATGACCCCCATGCCCGACGAGGACAAGCGCCGTGAGGCCACCGAGCAGGCCCGGGCGGCCGCGCGTCCCGGCGACTGGCTGAGCTTGGTGCTGGACCACCATGACCGCATCCGCGAAGCCTTCAGCGCCGGGAAGCTGGCCAAGACCGCGGAGGCCCGAACCGCCGCCATGAAGGAGCTGGCCGTCGTGCTCAACGGCCACTCCCTGGCCGAAGAGGTGGTGCTTTATCCCGCGCTCGGACAGGCGGGCGAAAAGACTCACGCCGCCCACGCCTATCTCGAGCAGACCACCGCCAAGAACCAGATGGCCGAACTGGAGAACATCGCGCCGTCCAAGCCGGAGTGGATGGACAAGTGGGAGCACATCGAAGGCGCCGTCCAGACCCACATGTACGAGGAGGAATCCGGCTGGTTCCTGGAGCTCAGGGAGAAGGGCGAGAACCAGACGCGGCTGACCGCCCGCTACGCCGAGGAGTATGACCGCTACGTCGGCTGACGCCTCAGCGGGGCCGCGGGGTCAGGCCCCGCTGCCCGGCTCGGCCATCTTGCGGTGGGCCTCGGCCAGCATCGAGGGGGGCGTGACGGCGGCGAGGCCTGCCTGCACCTTGTTGCCGACGCCCGCGACGACGTCGGCGTCACCCCGGTTCATGGCGTCGTAGCCGATCTGCGCCACCTGGGCAGCCGACATCTTCTGATTGGTGGTCCCCAGCTTGGTGTCCATCAGGCCCGCGCGCTCGAAGAAGGCGGTGTCCGTCGCGCCCGGCATCAGGACGGTCAGGGTCACGCCCGTGTCCTTCAACTCGTTGCGCAGAGCATAGGCGAAGTTGTCCACGAAGGCCTTGGAGGCGTTGTAGACGGCGTGGAACGGCCCCGGGATCAGGCCGGCGATCGATCCGGTCACGAGGATGCGGCCCCGCCCCCGCTCACGCATGTCGCGTCCGATCAGGTGAAGCAGATGGAGCGTGCCAACCACGTTGGTCTGAACCACATGGGCCACGTCGCTGAAGTCGACGTCGAGGAACAGTCCCGCGACCCCTTCCCCGGCATTGGCCACCAGGGCGTCCACGGGCCGGCCCGCCACGGTCTGGTAGAGCTGCTGCACGCCCGCCTGGGTGGCCAGATCGACCCCCACGATCTCGACCCGCGCGCCGACCGCCTCCAGCCCCTGTCGCGCTTCGGTCAGCCCCCGGTCGGCGGCGATGATCAGGTCGAAGCCGTCCTCGGCGAAACGCCGCGCGAGCTCATAGCCGATGCCGCTGGAGCCACCCGTGATCACGGCGAGCGGGCGCACCGAATGGGCGGGCGTCTGGGCCAGATCGTCGGACATGGGAGGTCTCCTTCATCGCGGGGATGACATGGACAACCCCGAAGACCGGCGCCTGTTCCGGCGCGCGCTTCGATCCACGATCGGCGCCCGACCCCGGGGGCGAGGCCGTTTCCTCAGGGTCTCGCCAGTGTCCGTTGGGACAACCCAAAACCTGAGCGCCGGACGCCTGGCTCCCTCTCGATCTTCGCGCGGCTACCGAGGTTGGCGGTGGTGAGCCTCAGGGCTCCAGCTCGATGTCCCAGTAGAGATAGTCGAGCCAGCTCTGGTGCAGGTAGTTCGGCGGGAAGCGCCGGCCCGCCTCCTGCAGCTGATAGGCGTTCGGCCGGTGGGGCGCGCGGCGGATCGGCATGTGGGCCTGCTGGGGCGTACGGCCGCCCTTCTTCAGATTGCAGGGTGAGCAGGCGGCGACGATGTTCTCCCAGGTCGTGCGGCCGCCGCGGCTGCGCGGGATCACATGGTCGAAGGTCAGCTCGGCGGTCGTGCCGCAATACTGGCAGGCGAAGCCATCGCGCAGGAAGACGTTGAAACGGGTGAAGGCCGGGGCGCGGTTCTGGTCGACGTAGCTCTTCAGCGCGATGACGCTGGGGATCGCCATCTCCATTGACGGGCTGCGCACCACCCGGTCGTAGGTCGAGACCACGTCCACGCGGTCCTGATAGACCGCCTTGACCGCCTCCTCCCACGGCCAGAGCGACAGGGGATAGTAGGACAGCGGCCGGAAGTCGGCGTTGAGCACGAGCGCCGGAAAGCCGGACGGCGGCTTGTGGGAGACCAGCATCAGGCCCTCCCGCTCATGAAGCCGGCCCAAGGACCGCGAGCATGGATCGAGGAAGTCGGACTGAAGACGTCTCTCCTTCGTTCTAGCACCCTGACTCTAGACTCGATTCGTCGCCGCCGCCATGACGGCTTCGCGTCGGTTTGGTGAAGTCTCGTCTAGCCGCGCCGGGCCAGACCGCCGGGAAAGCCCGGCAGGCTCCAGCCCCACACCAACGCCCCGGCGCGCAGAAGGAACCCGGCCGGTGCCGCGATCAGGGCCGCCGGCCAGGGCTCGAGGCCGAGCGCGCGCGCGGTCACATAGGCGGTGGCGGCGAGCAGCGCGGCGGACACGGTGATCTCGCGCCGGAGCAGGATCGAGGGCTGGCCCGCCAGCAGGTCGCGCACTATGCCGCCGAAGCAGGCCGTCAGCGCCCCCATGACGATACAGATCAGGGGCGGCACGCCGAAGGCCTCCGCCTTGGCCGCACCGAGAACGCCGTAGGCCCCGAGCCCGACGGCATCGAGCCAGAGCAGCGCCCGAAACCGCCACGTCCCGACGCCCAGCAGCCAGACGCCAAGCGTCGCTGCCAGGCAGACGGCGATGTAGCGCCAGTCCTCGACCCAGAAGACGGGAGCTCCGATCAGGAGGTCGCGCAGCGTTCCGCCGCCGACGCCGGTGATCGCGGCGAAGAAGGCGAAGGTGACGAGGTCGTGCCGCTCGCGCGCGGCGGCGAGCGCCCCCGTCGCGGCGAAGACGGCGACGCCGGCGAAGTCCAACGCGCCCAGCACGGCCGCCGGCCGCGCCAGCTCGGCGCCGATAACGGCGGGATCGACGATGACGCTCATGCGGCCTCGTCCAGGACGATCTCCCCCTTCTTCACGCCGGTGTACCAGGCCCAGAGCAGATGGGTGGCGACGCCGCGGTACGGCCGCCAGGCTTCGGCGCGAGCATAGGCCTGTTTGGTGTCGGGCCGCGTCTCGGACCGATCCGCCCACTTGATGGCTTCCTGCAGGGCCACATCGCCGCCGGGGAAGACGTCGGTGCGGCCCTCGCAGAGCAAGAGGTAGGCTTCGGCGGTCCACAGCCCGACGCCCTTCAGCACCGTCAGGGCCTCGATGGCCTCGGCGTCGCCGAGCGTCGAGAGGTGCTCCAGGTCGATGGTCCCGTCCAGCTGCGCCCGCGCCATGCCCTGGCCATAGGTCGCCTTCTGCCGCGACAGGCCCATGCCGCGCAGGGAGTCGAGGTCGTGAGCGAGCAGGTTCTCCGGCGTGATCCCGCCCAGCCCCGTCTCCAGCCGCGCCCAGACGGACGCCGCCGAGGCGACCGACACCTGCTGCTCCACGATCATGCGGAACAGGCCGACAAACCCCGCCTGCCGCACCCGCCATTCGAAGGGCGGGGTCTGGGCGTGCGCTCGGGCCAGCGCCGGATCGCGATCGGCCAGAGCCTGGCGGGCGGCGGCGAGGTCGGCGGGAGTGATGGGCATGGCGGACTTTCGAGCGGACGGCCGGGCGGCTAGCGTCTGGCCATGACCAGTCTGGACGATCTTCTGGCCCCGATCACCCCCCGTCGCGGGCGTTCCGGCGACGAGGTCCGGAAACCGCGATGAGCGCCTTCGTCACCCGTTTCGCGCCGTCGCCCACCGGCCTGCTGCATCGCGGTCATGCTTTCTCGGCCCTGACGGCCTGGACGGCGGCGCGCGAGGCGGGCGGAAGGTTTCTGCTGCGGATCGAGGACACCGATTTCACCCGATGCCGGCCGGAGTATGAGACGGCCTTGCTCGAGGACCTGGGCTGGCTCGGTCTGGACTGGGACGGGCCGGTGGTGCGTCAGTCGGAGCGGCGGGCGGCCTATGACGCGGCGCTGGACCGGCTGCGGGAGATGGGGGTGCTCTATCGCTGCTTTCGCACGCGCAAGGAGCTGATGGCGCTCGCGGGAGGGGCGCCGCACGCCGACGATCCGGTCGATGCGCGAGCCTTCACCGCCGGCCCCCTACCCGCTGCCGAGGAGGCCGCATTGATCGCCGACGGCAAGCCTTTCGCCTGGCGGCTGTCGCTGGAGGCGGCGCGTGAACGGCTGGGAGGGTTCGGGCGCCTGACCTGGGTCGAGGAAATCGCCGATCCTGGCGTCAAGACCGCGCGGCCCGAGGCGCTGGGCGACATGGTCGTGGGGCGAAAGGACATCGGCGCGGGCTATGTCATCGCCTCGGTGGTCGATGATGCGGCTCAGGACGTGACCCATGTGATCCGGGGCGAGGACCTGATCGAGACGACCTCGATCCAGCGGGTCCTGCAGGCGCTGCTGGACCTGCCGACGCCAGTCTATCGCCACCACCGCCTGCTGCTGGGACCGGACGGCAAGCGGTATGCGAAACGGGATGGTTCGGTCACCCTGATGGCGCTGAGGGAGGCGGGGGTGACAGCGGGGGAGCTGCGGGCGGAGCTGGGGTTCTAGATCCCTCTCCCTCTGGGAGAGGGAAGCGGCTATGCGACCGCATGACCGCCCCCGCCCCGCGCCTGATTCCCCTGCTCGTCGTGCTGGCGTCGGCCTCGATCCTCGGGCTGGCGCCGATCCTGGTGCGGCTGACCGAGACCGGACCAGCGGCGGCGGGGTTCTGGCGGTTCGCCTTCGCCATGCCGCTGCTGTTCCTGCTGGTGGCGCGGCCCGGCGGCGAAGGCGTCGGGCGACCGTCGAAGTGGATGCTGCTGGCGGGACTGTTCTTCGCGCTGGACCTGTCGTTCTGGCACTACGGCATCGTCATGACCTCGGTCGCCAACGCCACGGTGCTGTGCAACCTGACGCCGGTGGTCGTGACCCTGATCGGGTGGTTGTTCTTCAAGGAGAAGCCGGCGCGTCTGTTCCTTCTGGCGCTCGGGTTCGCCATGGCCGGGGCCTGGGCGATGGCGGCGGGCAAGGCGGGCGGTCAGGGGACCAATCCGCCGCTGGGCGATGCACTCTCGCTGCTCGTATCGGTCTGGTACGCCCTCTACTTCCTGATGGTGAAGTTCGCCCGGACCACGGCGGGCGCGCTGAAGGTCACCTTCTGGGCCACGCTGGCGGGCCTGCCGCTGATGGGAGGCGTGGCGCTGATGCTGGGCGAGGACATGGTTCCAGCGAGCGCATCGGGGTGGGCGGCCTGCGTGGGCATGGGGCTGATGCATGTGGCGGGACAGGGCGGCGTGGCCTGGGCGCTGGGCCGGCTGCCCGCCTCCATCACCGCCGTGACCATCCTGATCCAGCCGATCGTGGCGGGCCTCTTGGGATGGGTGATCTTCGGCGAAATCCTGTCGCCGGTTCAGGCGCTGGGAGGGGCGCTGGTGATGGCGGCGATCGTCCTGGCGCAATGGTCGAACGCGCGACCGCCCGCGCCTACGAAAACGGGCGCGGCTCCCGGAGGAACCGCGCCCGCGTGATCGCTGTGTGCGACCCTGAACCCTAAAGGATCAGAGCAGCTTCAGGTTCACGGCCGAGGTCTTGCCGCGCTGGGATTCCAGCTCGTATTCGACCTTGGCGTTCTCATCGAGGCCCGGCAGGCCCGCCTTCTGCACGGCGGTGATGTGAACGAACACATCGTTTCCGCCGGCTTCCGGCTGAATGAAGCCGAAGCCCTTGGTGGGGTTGAACCACTTGACCGTTCCGGTCGGCATTGTGCGTCTCCATAAACGCGCTCTTCCAGGCGAACGCCCTGTTCAAGGGGTCCGACAATCCATCTGGACAGGCTCGTTCATAGAAGGAGCTAGACGCAGGTGTGGACCCCACGCGAAATCCGGATTGCGCGAATGTTGTCTCCCAGCCGTCAAGCCCGGTCAACCGGAATCGATTCGCGTCTCGGGCGACCCGGACTCCGCGAAATCAGGCGCACAGGCCCCTCGGCGCCCCGTCCAGGTGCAGATGGTCAGCGTGGGCCTCGTTGTAATCGGGGCTGAGCACGGTGGAGAACACCCGGCAGGCGCCGTCGCGCAGGCGACGGATAAAGCCCGCGCCTTCAACGCCTTGCGGTCCCCGCCCGTCCCAGTCCGACTGGACCGAGACGGTGCGTCCGTCGGCCAGGGTGACCGAAGCGACGTCCAGCGCATTGGCCCGCGCGTGCTCGCTGGGGCGGTCGTTCTGGTCCTCGGAGCCATAGATGCGGCGGCAGGAATAGGCGCCGAAATTGTTCACCGCCACGGGCGGGGAGCCATAGGCGGCCTGTGCGGCCGGCCGAAGAACCTGCCGGTCCCAGATGACGTAGCGGACCGCCAGAGGACACTGCATGGTCAGGCCTCCCGGCCGGAGCGGCGTGACGGCGCCCCCTGTGATGACCACGGCGTTCCTGACCTGGCAGAAACCGCCGCCATCGATGTCCTCGGCGCGACGGACCTCGACGCCGGCGTCCCTCAGCGTCTGGATGCAGGCGGCGGTGACGGCCTCGACCTCCTCGGCGGGCGCGGAGAAACCGACGGAGAAATCCGCGACCTTGGCCGCCGTCGCCTGGCCGATGGGACGGTTCAGGTCCAGCGGCTTCCACGGCAGGTCCTGCGGTGGAGCGAAGGCGTTCAGCAGGGCGAAGCCGGCGCACAGCGCCAGGCCGAGCTCCCACATCAGGTTCCAGAAGTCGGCGAAGTCACGCTGCATAGGCCCCTACCGTGCACCCCGGCGAAGGCCGGGGTCCAGATCACAAACGCAGAGCTTGGCGAAGGGGCTCCGACCGGGCCTCTGCGGCCACGCATCGCATCCGCCTCTGGACCCCGGCCTTCGCCGGGGTGCACGGTGGCGGGCGAAGGAGACCGTCATGGGCAAGAAGGACGACTACGAGGCCGAGCTGGAGGCGCTCCAGATCGAACTCGTCGAGACCCAGCACTGGTGGATCGAGCAGGGCAGGAAGCTGGTCATCGTCTTCGAGGGCCGGGACAGCGCCGGCAAGGACGGGGCCATAAAGCGCATCACCGAATTCGCCTCCCCCCGCCAGACCCGCGTCGTCGCCCTGCCCAAGCCGACCGAGCGCGAGACCACCCAGTGGTACTTCCAGCGCTATGTCCCCCACCTGCCGGCAGCGGGCGAATGGGTGCTGTTCAACCGGTCCTGGTACAATCGGGCAGGCGTCGAGCCGGTCATGGGCTTCTGCACGCCCGAACAGCACGAGCAGTTCCTGAAGGACGTGCCGCATTTCGAGACCCTGCTGAGGGGCTCCGGCATCCATCTGATCAAGCTGTGGCTCGATATCTCCAAGGAGGAGCAGGCCAGGCGACTGGCCGAGCGGGTGAACGATCCGCTCAAGCGGTTCAAGGTCTCGCCGCTGGACGCCGAGGCGCAGAAGCGGTGGGACGCCTACTCCGCCGCCCGCGACCGCATGCTGTCGGACTGCCACACCAGGCACGGGCCGTGGACCGTGGTCGCCACCGACGACAAGAAGACCGCGCGGCTGAACATCATCCGCCACATCCTGACCGAACTGAAGCGGCCAGGATCCAAGGTGAAGCGGCCCGACCGCGAGGTGGTCTTCGCCGCCGATGATCACCAGGGGCGGCTGAACCCCTGATCGGGATCAGTCGGCTCCCAACTCCTCGACCAGGCGCTGCATGCCGTAGACATCGCGCAGAGCCGTCGTCACCGCGCCGGTCGTGACGATGACGCTGCGGTTCACATCGCGGTCGTAGCCGTAGGCGTTCCTCTGGGTCAGGACGGTCGAGTCGAAGTTGGCCCCCACGATCTCGCCCGCCTCATTGACCACCGGAGAGCCCGAGGAACCGCCGATGGTGTCCGACGACACCGTCATGTTCAGCACCGTGTCGCCGTCGATGGCGTCGCGCGCTGCCAGAAGCTTGGGCGCCACGTCGAAGGGCGCCGAGCCGGTCGCCCGGTCCCACAGGCCGTCGAAGGTGGTGAAGCCGTCGAACCTCTGGCCCGGCACGTCGGAGCCCTCGATCAGGCCATAGGTGAGGCGCAGGGTCCCCGTCGCGTCGGGATAGACGCTGTCGCCATAGGCGGCGAAGCGGGCGGCGGCGAGACGCTCGGACGCCTGTTCGGTCGGGGCCTGGACGCGGGTTTCCCACTCCGACCGAACGCCGCGGGTCACGTCCTGTATCGACAGCATCCACTGGATCAAGGGGTCGTTCGACGCCTGGATCGCTTCCAGCCCGCCTTCCCAGAGGGCGCGGCGGACGGCCGGGTCGGCGAGCCTCGAGCCCTCGACCAGACGGGCCGACAGGGCTTCGGGCGACTCACGGCCCAGCAGGGTGCGGACGCGCGAGTCGTCGACGGTCAGCCATTCGCGGGTCTTGGACAGCCACCACTCCATGCGGACCTGCTCCAGCTCCGGATAGACCGGGCGGGCGGCCAGGAGCGCGCTTTCGACCTGGCCCAGGCGGGCGTCGCCGTATTCCGGCAGGCGCTCGGCCGAGGGCTTGGCGCGCTCCTGCGCCGCGCGGACGAGGGTGCGGGCGTAGTTGAACAGGACCGAGCCGCCGCCGGGCGCGGTGGTGCCGACGCCGGTCCCGCCTTCCAGCAGAGCCATGGGGGCATAGAGCTCGCGCACGGCGGGCTGGACAGAGGCCAGATCACCCCAGGGATTGCCGAACTGGGCGGCGAACTCGGCGTTGGCGGCGTTGCGGGCCTGGAAGTCCGCCTCGGCCTCGGCGCGGCGCCTCATGAAGGCGGCGTCGGTCAGCGCCCGCATCCGGCCCAGCCCGCGCTTGTAGGTGTTCTCCAGACCCACGATGGGGTCCATGGCGATGAATGCGTTCTCCTCGCTCTCGGCGGCGAAGCGGACCAGTCGTCCGCGCAGCTCGGACGCGATCAGCTGGTCCAGCGGCAGGACAACGTCGCGCACCGTCGCCAGCTGGTCCTGGGTCAGGAGGCGCTGGGTCGCCCCGGGGCTGCCCGAGACGAAAACGGGCGTGCCGGTCACCGGCCGGTCGTCGTTCCAGACGAAGTGGGTCGGCGTCGCGACGGGCTGGCCGTTCTCGTAGAGGCGGATCAGGGCGGCATCGATCGAGAAGCGCGGGAAGGAGAAGTTATCCAGATCCCCGCCGAACGTCGCCGCCCGGTCCTCCGGAGCCCACGCGAGGCGCACGTCGGTGTAGCGCTTGTAGGCGTAGAGCTTGAACTGGCCGCCGCGATACAGGCTGACGACCTGGCAGCGGCGATCGGCGGCGCCCTGACAGGCTTCCTGTTCGATGCGGCCGATCTCGGCATCGCGGGCGCGGGTGAAGGCCTGGCCCGTCAGGCCGGCGCCGGCCGCCCTGACGCGCTCGGTGACGTCGGTGATCTCGGTCAGGATCTCGGCCGTCCCGCCGGGGCAGCGCAGCTCTTCTTCGCGGGTGCGGGGCGTGAAGCCGGTGGCGGCGTAGTTGACCTGCGGCGTCGACAGATTGGCCACGCAGGTGGCGACGCAGTGGTTGTTGGTCAGGACGAGGCCGGCGTCCGAGACGATGCCCGCCGAACACCCCCCGAACCGCACCGAGCTCAGCCGCACCCGGTCCAGCCACGCCTGATCGATGTTGGTCCCCAGCGTCTGGTTCGCCCGCGCGATGGGGAAGTTGTCGAACGTCCACATGCCTTCCTCGGCGGAGGCGGAGGCGGCGGACAGAAGGACGGCGGTGGTGGCGAGAAGGAGAAGGCGCATGGGACATTCCTTCCTTCTCCCCTTGCGGGAGAAGGTGGCCCGGAGGGCCGGATGAGGGGCACGAAGACCCGGACGAGGTTTGCGATCAGAAGATCATCGGTCGGACCGAGTGTCACCCCTCATCCGACCTCGCTGCGCTCGGCCACCTTCTCCCGCAAGGGGAGAAGGGACCGGACGCGACCCCTATTCGACCCCGAGTTCCTCGAGCAGGCGGGGCTGCTGATACACCGACCGCAGCGCCTCGGTGATCGCCGCGGTTGACACCGTCACCGTGCGGTTCAGGGCCGCGTCGTAGCCGAAGGCGCCGCCCAGCGAGTGGATGTTGCCGTCGAAGGCCGCGCCGACCACCTCGCCGTCGGCGTTGATCACGGGGGAACCCGAGTTGCCGCCGATGATGTCGTTGGTGGAGCTGAAGTTGTAGACGACGTCCTTGTTCACCCGGTCCTCGGCGGCCGCGAAGGCCTCGGACAGGACGAAGGGGGCCGAGCCCGTGGCCCGCTCATACAGGCCGCCGATGCGGGTGAACGGCTCGACCTCCGTGCCGCGATACGTCCAGCCCTCGACCGCCCCATAGGACAGGCGCAGCGAGAAGGTCGCGTCCGGATACTGGTTGGTGCCATAGGCGGCGAAGCGGGCCTGGGCGATGCGTTCGGCGGCGCGGGCGGTCGGGCCGGACACGGTCGATTCCCACTGGGCGCGCAGGGCCTGGGCCGCGTCGTCGTTCCGGAGAACGAACTCGATCAGCGGATCGCCGGAAGCCGCCAGCTGTTCCGGCGTCATGGCCAGAAGTTCGGCACGGCGCGCGGGATCGGTGAGGCCCGTGCCGGACACCAGACGATCGGCCAAAGCCTCGGGGCTCTCGCGGCCCAGCAGGCGCTGGACGTCGGCATTGTCGACGGTCAGGTATTCGCGGGTCTTCGACAGCCAGAAGGAGAGGTAGATCTCTTCCAGGTCTTCCTCGATCGGGGTCACGGCCGCGAGGCGACGGCCGAGCGCGGCGATGTCGGCGTCGGAGTTGCCGGGGCGGCGCTGATCGGCCGGCTTGGCGCGTTCCTTGGACGCCCGGACGATGGCGCGGGCATAGCTGTAAAGCAGCGAACGCTGGCCGGCCGCGGCCTCCAGCTGACGGTAGGGGATGAACAGCTCTGCGGCGCGATCCTCGACGGCCGTCAGCTCGCCCCAGGGATCGCCGATGCGTTCGGCGAGCGCCGGGTCGGCGGCGACGCGGGCGCGCAGCTCGGCCTCCTCCTCGCGCTTGCGCCCCAGGAACTCGGCGTCGAGCAGGGCCTGCTGCTGGCCGAAGGTGGCCTTGAAGGTGTTCTCGATGCCGAACAGGGGGTCGACCGAAACCCGCGCGGCCTCCTCACCGGTCGAGGCGTACTGCTGGATGCGACCGCGCAGTTCCGACAGCTGGATCAGGGTCGTCGGCTGGACCTGGTCGCGGATGCGCTCCAATTGGCTGATCGACAGCAGACGCGACGTCGAGCCGGGATTGCCCGCGACGAAAACGGCATCGCCTTCTTCCGGCACCTCGGTGGTCCAGGTCAGATGGTTGGGCGTCTCGACCGGCTGGCCGTTCTCGTAGAGGCGCAGGAAGGCGAAATCGAGCGCGTAGCGGGGGAAGTTGAAGTTGTCCGGATCGCCGCCGAAGAAGGCCGCCTGGAACTCCGGCGCGAAGGCCAGGCGCACGTCCTCATAACGCCGGAACTCATAGAGGGCGTAGCGGCCGCCGCGGTAGAAGCTGATGACCTGGCAGGTGCGGGTCCGGTCGTCGCCGCAGGCCTCGCGCTGGATCTGCTGCTGGGCCGCTCCGCGCGCCTGGACGAAGGCGGCGCCTTCGAGCCCTTCGCCGGCGGCCAGGATGCGGTCGGTCACGTCGGTGATGTTGGTCAGGATCTCGGCGGTCTGGCCGGCGCACTGGCGCTCGTCCTCGCGGGTCGCGGGACGGAAGCCGGCGGCGACGAAGTCGTCCTGGGCGTCGGACAGGTCCTGGACGCAGGAGACGACGCAGTGATGGTTGGTCAGGACCAGGCCGTTGGGCGACACCACCGAGGCCGAGCAACCCTGGATACGGACGGCGGCGTTGCGGACGCGGTCGAGCCACGCCTGGTCGATGCGGGTGCCGTATTTGTCGTTGACCGTCTGGATCGGGAAGTTGTCGAAGGTCCACATGCCTTCGTCCGCCAGCGCCGGGTTGGCGGCGAACGACAAGGCGGCGAGCGAGGCGAAAAGACCGAGACGGCGAAGCGACATGCGGGGGTCTCCGAGGGGCGGATTTGCGTGTTACACAGTAACTAGACGCCAGGCTGGCCGACGGGCAAGCGCGGCATCTCTGCCCTCCCACCCTGGCCGGTCAAGCGTGGCCATATTGATGACAAGCGTCCTTACCCCGATTTAACTTGGTGAGAAGGCTCGCGGGCGTCAGATAACGCCACAAGTCAGGGACCTCGCTGTCACAATATGTCGCTCGCGCTCTCAACGCTGCTCTTCGAGTGGCGCCGATACATGGCCGCCGTCATGGCGCTGGCCCTGTCCGGCCTTCTGGTGCTGGCCATGACCGGGGTCTTCATCGGCATCGGCAAGGGCTTCACCGCGACCATCGAGCGGTCAAGCGCCGATATCATCGTCATGCAGCCAGGGGCCAAGTCTTTGATCGGCGGGCCGTCGGGCGTGCCGCGCCGCTTCATCCCGCTGGTCTACAACAACCCGGCCGTCGTCGAGGTGCAGCCTCTGGACGGAGCCGGCGGCAGCTTCCAGTCGGTCAAGAATGTCGATCCGACCATGTCCCAGGCCGAGCGAGCGCGTCAGGGCGCGCCGCGTCAGGAGTTCGTCCAAGCCTCCATCATCGACACGACCCCGGGCTCGGTGACCATCCCGACCGACTATTCGCAGGAACTCGTAGACGCGCTCCGCCAGCCCTACACGGTGGCCATCGACGAGACGGCGGTCGCCAAGCTGGGCGTCAAGCTGGGGGACAAGGCGCTCTACAACGGTCAGACCGTGACGGTGGTCGGCATCACGCGCGGCTATCCCAACATGATGCAGGCCACGATCATTATGTCGCGGGACACTCTCCGCATGGTCGGACAGGCAGATACCGGCCCGCGCGTCGGTCCCCTCATGGTCAAGCTGCGCGATCCCTCGCAGGCCGAGCGCGTCGCCGCCGAACTGAACGCCTCAGGCAACGGCCAGTGGAAGGCCTGGACCCGTCAGGAACTGGCCGACGCCAACCAGATGGCCATGTTCGAGGAAGGCATCCTCGTCATCATCATCGGCGGCTGCGTCGTGCTGGGCACCATCATCGGCGTGGCCATCACCTGGCAGACCCTGCGCGGGGCCATCATGGCCAACATCAAGGAGTTCGCCTCGCTGCGGGCGCTGGGCGTCGGCATGGGATCGCTCAACCGCATCGTCATGGAGCTGAGCTTCTGGGTCGGCTGCGTCGGCGTGCTGGCGGCGATCCTGCTGACGATGGGCGTCCAGTGGCTGGCCATGACCGGCGCGGTGATCATCGCCCTGCCGCCGCTGCTGCTGATCATCGTCGGCGGGGGCCTGATCCTGATCGCCATGCTGTCGGGCCTCTTGTCGCTCGGCGTCCTGAAGAACAGCCAGCCGGCGGACCTGCTGCGATGATGACGACCAAATCGCACGGCAAGCATGGCGACTTCGCCATCGAAGCCAAGGGCCTGCGCAAGCGCTTCAAGTCCGGCAAGAGCTTCGTCGAGGTGCTGAAGGGCGTCGACTTCGATGCGAGGCACGGCGATCTGACCATGGTCATGGGCCCGTCCGGCTCCGGCAAGTCGACGCTGATCGCGGCGCTGTCGGGTCTGCTGCGGCCCGAGGAGGGCCGTGTCGACGCCCTGGACGTCGACGACCTGTGGAAGCTGTCGCCGGGCAAGATCGACAAGTTCCGGCTGGACCACTGCGGCTTCATCTTCCAGGGCTTCAACCTGTTCCCGGCGCTCTCCGCCCTGCAGCAGGTCGAGACGGTCCTGAAATTCCAGGGCCTGTCGCCCGACGCCGCCAAGAAGCGCGCGACGCTGGCTTTGGAAGAGGTCGGCCTGAAGCCCCGCCTGCACCAGCGGCCGGCCGCCCTGTCGGGCGGCGAGAAGCAGCGCGTCGCCATCGCCCGCGCCCTGGCCAAGGACCCGCAGATCCTGTTCGCTGACGAACCGACCTCGGCGCTCGACGGCGAAAACGGCCAGATCGTGATCCGTCTGCTGCGCCGCGCCGCGTCCGAGCACGGCGCCGCCGTGATCTGCGTGACCCACGACCCGCGCCTGGAGGAGTGGGCCGATCGCGTCATCAAGATCGAGGACGGCATCATTATCTCCGACGAGCGCCGCACGCCCAATCCGAACGCCACCCTGGCGTCCCATCACTAAACGCCGACCTAGGACCCTGAACGCATGCCTGGCTTCCTGAAGAACAAATGGGTCTGGATCGGCGTCCTGCTGATCATCGTGATCGTGGCGGGTTTCCTGTTCATGCAGGGTCAGGGCGCGGCCAAGAAGGCGGCCGACGAGAAGGCCGCCGCCGAGCGGGTCGAGAGCCCCTACGCCGCCATCGCCAACGGCCGCGTCGACATCGAGGGCGGGCTGATCCAGATCGCGGCGCGTCGCGGCGGCGTGGTCCGCGAGGTCTATGTCCAGGAAGGCGACGTCGTCACCGCGGGCCAGATCCTGGCGCGTCAGGAAGACGACGAGCCGCGCCTCGCCTTGCAGACGGCCGAGGCCGATCTGGCCGCCGCCCAGGCCCAGCTGCGTCAGATCGAGGTCGACATCCGCACCGCCCAACGCGAGTATGAGCGGCTGGAACGCCTGGTCGCCACCAACTTCGTCGCCGGGCAGCGACTGGATCAGGCGCGCGACGCCATCGCCTCGGCCCAGGCGCGGATGGCCTCGCAGCAGGCCGCGGTGCAGACCGCCCGGGCCCGCCGCGACCAGGCCGCCTTCAACGTCGAGCTGACCGTCATCCGCTCGCCCGCCAATGGCCGCATCGTGCGCCGCTACGCCAACCCCGGGGCCGGCGCCTCGACGCTGAACGTGTCCAACATGTTCGACCTGGAGCCCGACGCGCCGCGCATCGCCCGCGCCGAGATCGTCGAGAGCGACATCCCCAACGTCAGCGCCGGCCAAGCCGTTGAGATCACGCCCGAGGGCGATCCCTCGACCGTCTACGTCGGCTCGGTCCTGCGCCGCGCCGCCGTCTTCGGCGCGCGCAAGCTGGCCTCGGACGACCCGTCCCAACGGTCCGACGAACGCGTGGTCGAGGTGGTCGTGACCGCTGGCGACGCACCGCTGCTGATCGGTCAGCGGGTGCTGGTGAAGTTCATGAAGCCTGGCGAGACCGCCGGCGCCCCGCGTACGCCCAGCGTCGGCGTGCCGGCGAGCCGTTCCATGCAGACGCCGGCTCCGAGGGCCTGATCAAGGCGGTCGGGGCCGGTCGCCTCGCTCCGACCGCGACATATAAGGACATCCTTATATGTTCCTTGCCCCCGCCACGGCTGCGGGCTATAGGCGCGCGCAACCCGACACCGCCGCGCTCAAGGAGCCGCTCATGACCGACTACATCGTCCGCGACATCTCGCTTGCCGCCTACGGCAACAAGGAGATCGCCATCGCCGAGACCGAGATGCCGGGCCTGATGGCGCTGCGCGACGAATATGGCGCGACCCAGCCGCTCAAGGGCGCCCGCATCGCGGGCAGCCTGCACATGACGATCCAGACGGCGGTGCTGATCCAGACGCTGGAGGCGCTGGGCGCCGAGGTGCGCTGGGCGTCCTGCAACATCTTCTCGACCCAGGACCACGCCGCGGCCGCCATCGCCGCCAACGGCACGCCGGTGTTCGCCGTGAAAGGCGAGACCCTGGAGGAGTACTGGGACTACGCCCACAAGATTTTCGAATGGGCCGACGGCGGCTATCCGAACCTGATCCTGGACGACGGCGGCGACGCCACCCTGCTGTGCGTGCTCGGTCCCAAGGCCGAGAAGGACCCCTCGGTCCTGAACAACCCGACCAATGAGGAAGAAGAAGCCCTCTACAAGGTCATGAAGCGCTATCTGGCCGAGAAGCCCGGCTTCTATTCGGCCATCCGCGACGCCATCGGCGGCGTGTCGGAAGAGACCACCACGGGCGTGCACCGCCTGTACCAGATGGCCGAGCGCGGCGAGCTGCCCTTCCCCGCCATCAACGTGAACGACAGCGTCACCAAGTCCAAGTTCGACAACCTGTACGGCTGCCGTGAATCCCTGGTCGACGCGATCCGTCGCGGCACCGACGTGATGCTGTCGGGCAAGGTGGCGGTGGTCTGCGGCTATGGCGACGTGGGCAAGGGCTCGGCCGCCTCGCTGCGCCAGGGCGGCGCCCGGGTGAAGGTCACCGAGATCGACCCGATCTGCGCGCTGCAGGCCGCGATGGAAGGCTATGAGGTCGTGACACTGGAGGACGCCGCGTCCGAAGCCGACATCTTCGTCACCGCCACGGGCAACAAGGACGTCATCACCGTCGACCACATGCGGGCGATGAAGAACAACGCCATCGTCTGCAACATCGGCCACTTCGACTCGGAGATTCAGGTCGCGGGCCTGAAGAACTTCAAGTGGGACGAGATCAAGCCGCAGGTCCACCACATTGAGTTCCCGGACGGCAAGAAGATCATCCTTCTGTCGGAAGGCCGTCTGGTGAACCTGGGCAACGCCACGGGCCACCCGTCGTTCGTGATGTCGGCGTCGTTCACCAACCAGACCCTGGCCCAGATCGAGCTGTGGACCAACGCGGCCAAGTACGATAACAAGGTCTACACCCTGCCCAAGCACCTGGACGAGAAGGTCGCCACGCTGCACCTCGGCAAGCTGGGGGCCAAGCTGACCGTGCTGAGGCCTGAACAGGCCGAATACATCTCGGTGCCGGTGCAAGGGCCGTTCAAGCCGGATCACTACCGGTACTAGGGCGCGCGACGCCGGGTCGCTGGCGCGCGACCCGGCCGAGGCCTAATGTGGCTCCATGAGCCTGTTCGACATCCTGATCCTGGCCGCCATCGCGGCGGTGGCCATCACGCTCGGCTTCGGCATCCATGCCCTGTTCAAGGGCGGCGATTACGCCCGGTCGAACTCCAACAAGCTGATGCGCCTCAGGGTCGGGCTGCAGGCGGTCGCGGTTCTGCTTCTCGTCCTGGGCATGTGGTGGAAATCCACGCACGGGAGCTGAGCGTGGTCGTCCTGAACAAGATCTACACCCGCACCGGCGACGACGGCGATACGGGCCTGGCGTCCGGCGATCGCGTCTCCAAGAGCGATCCGCGCGTGGAGGCCTATGGCACCGTCGATGAGCTGAACGCCGCCATCGGTGTGGCGCGTCTGCACGCCGGCCAGAACGACCGGATCGACGCCATGCTGGGCCGCATCCAGAACGAGTTGTTCGATCTCGGCGCCGATCTGGCCACGCCGCTCGACCCGCCCCCGGCCTGGGAGGCGCTGCGCATGGTGGACAGCCAGGTCGAGCGGCTGGAGGCCGAGATCGACTGGATGAACGAGAGCCTGAAGCCTCTGGACAGTTTCATCCTGCCCGGCGGCTCGGCGCTGTCGGCGCACCTGCATCTGGCCCGCACCATCGCCCGTCGGGCCGAGCGGGAGGCGATCCGGCTGGTGGAGACGGGCGCGGCGGTGACGCCCCAGGCGCTGCGGTATCTGAACCGGCTGTCGGACCACCTTTTTGTAGCCGCCCGCCGCGCCAATGCGAATGGCGCGGGCGATGTGAAATGGGTGCCTGGCGGCACGCGGTGACGCTGGCGCAGCGAGCCCCCGGCGGCTAAACCGCCCGCCAATCAAGAACAGTCGCTTTCAGGGAAACGCTCGCATGCGCGACATTCATCACTTCATCGACGGCGCGTCGTTCACCGGAGCCTCGGGCCGGTTCGGCGACGTTTTCAACCCCAACACCGGCGAGGTGCAGGCGCGCGTGCAGCTGGCGACCGAGGGCGAGGTCGATCGCGCGGTCCAGGCCGCCCAGGCCGCCTTCGAGGGCTGGTCCAGCACGAACCCCCAGCGCCGCGCGCGGGTCATGTTCGAGTTCAAGCGCCTGGTCGAGGCGAACATGAACGAGCTGGCCGAGATGCTGTCCTCCGAGCACGGCAAGGTCATCGCCGACGCCAAGGGCGACATCCAGCGCGGGCTGGAAGTCATCGAGTTCGCCTGCGGCATCCCCCACGCCCTGAAGGGCGAGTACACGCAGGGGGCCGGCCCCGGCATCGACGTCTATTCGATGCGCCAGCCGCTGGGCGTCGTGTCGGGCATCACCCCGTTCAACTTCCCCGCCATGATCCCGATGTGGATGTTCGGCGTGGCCATCGCCTGCGGCAACACCTTCGTGCTGAAGCCGTCCGAGCGCGATCCGTCGGTGCCGGTGCGTCTGGCGGAGCTGATGATGGAAGCTGGCGCTCCGGCCGGGGTGCTGAACGTCGTCCACGGCGACAAGGCGGCGGTGGACGCCATCCTGACCCACCCGCTGATCCACGCGGTCAGCTTCGTCGGCTCGTCCGACATCGCCCACTACGTCTACCAGATGGGGGCGGCCAACAATAAGCGCGTCCAGGCCATGGGCGGGGCCAAGAACCACGGCATCGTCCTGCCCGACGCCGACATGGACCAGGTCATCAAGGACCTGTCCGGCGCCGCGTTCGGCTCGGCCGGCGAGCGCTGCATGGCCCTGCCGGTCGTGGTGCCGGTGGGTCAGAAGACGGCCGATGAGCTGCGCGAGCGCATGGTCTCCGAGATCGCCACCCTGCGCGTCGGCGTCTCGACCGACGCCGGTGCCCACTACGGCCCGGTCGTCACCGCCCAGCACAAGGCCCGGGTTGAAGGTTGGATCGATCAGGGCGTCAAGGACGGCGCCGAACTGGTCGTCGACGGCCGGGGCTTCTCCTTGCAGGGCCACGAGAACGGCTATTTCGTCGGCCCGTCGCTGTTCGACCACGTCACGCCGGACATGGCCTCCTACAAGGAAGAGATCTTCGGCCCCGTGCTGCAGATCGTGCGGGCGAACAGCTTCGAGGAGGCGCTGGCCCTGCCCAGCAAGCACCAGTACGGCAACGGCGTGGCCATCTTCACCCAGAACGGGCGGGCGGCGCGGGACTTCGCGGCGCGGGTCAACGTCGGCATGGTGGGGATCAACGTCCCGATCCCGGTGCCGGTCGCCTATCACACCTTCGGCGGCTGGAAGCGCTCGGCCTTCGGCGACACCAACCAGCACGGCATGGAAGGCGTGAAGTTCTTCACCAAGGTCAAGACCGTCACCGCCCGCTGGCCCGACAGCGAGCTGGAGCACGCGGACTCCAGCTTCGTCATTCCGACGATGCGCTGAGGCTGACAGGCTTCAGCCACCGCGACAGGCCGCGCCGCTCCTGGTGGCGCAGGCCGTCGGCCTCGGCCTGGAGCGACCGGGCCAGTCGTCTGGCCTCGCGCCGGGACATGGGTCGGGTGGCGCAGCCGTTGACGACGACGGACCATCCGTCGTCGCGCGGCTCGACCTTGTAGCGCAGGGGACCGCTGGGACTTCGGCGCGGCCCTTCGATGGAGCCGTGCATCATCGTGGCGCGCCTCCCGTGCGGGGCGGCGCGCCGAAGACGCGGCCGAGAAGGTCGAGGCACATGCTCCGGACGCCGGCTTGCGCGGGCCGGGCGGCGAGGCTTCGGGAAGCCTGAAAAGAGGGGGTGCGGTTCACGAGAACCTCCGTTGATCCTTGCGGAATCAACCACCGAACGGCGTAACCGCTCCATTCCGAAGCGGCGCTCTCCGCATCAGGCGCGCATAAGTCGGAAAGCCGTCAGACCGCGCCGAGCGCGACGAAGGCGCGGGCGGCGGCGAAGTCGCCGACCTCGAACCGGGCCGTGGCGATGCTGCCGTCGCGGAACAGGAACTGCAACAGGAAGGGCTCTCGCGGGTCCAGATCCCCCAGCATCTCGCCTGCCGATGCCGGGAAGCGCCAGGCCTCGCCCTGACGCTTGTCGCCCGCCAGAATCGACGCCTCCGCCTCCGCCGCGCCGGTCGACCACAGCGCACGCCGCTGGGCCTCGGGCGGCAGGACGCCGTGACCCTGAGCGGTCAACCAGGGACGAGCGGCCAGGTCCGGATCACGGGTCACGATGCGCGCCGCATAGGGCCGGGGACGGCCGACGAAGGACACCACCGCCGACAGGGTTTGCGCGCCGTCCGGTTCGGCCACCAGGCCGAAGGTCACGGGCGAGGACCCGGTCATGCCCGCCTGCATCAGCCGCCAGCGCGGCTCGGCGGCGCGAAGGCGGTTGGCGGTCCATTCGGCGCGGGCCCCGGGAAAGCTCATGCGGGGGGTGCGGGCCCAGCCCTGGAAGGCGTCGGTCACCCGGTCGCGCACCACGGCCAGTTCGGGATTGGCGCAGGACACCTCGGCCGCCCGCGCCCGCGCCCGGCGCGTCGTCGCCGCCAGATCAGCCTCGCTGGCCCCGGCCCGGAGCGCCGCGCCGTGCGCCTGCAGCGTCGCCGCCGACAGGGCCCCGGCGACCGGCGCGGCGAACAGGCGGCATTTCTCGTGGGCGGCCGTGACGAAGGCGCGGTCGTAATAGGTTCCGGTCACGGCCCAGCCCGCGGCGGGCGCAAGCGCGCTCGACGCGGCGACCACGGCCGTGATGGCGATCCGGCGGATTTGCCCTATCCTCATGCCCCGACCTTAGGCCCGCCGGCCTTGCGGTCCCGTTTGCGATCAGGGTTAGCGATTTGCTTCTGAACTCGGACCTGTGGGTCGCCGCCCTGATCCGCCGCGCCGAGATCGAGGGCGCCAACGCCACCGTGGTCCGCCGGGGCGACGCTCGCGCCGGCACGGTGATCGTCAAGGCCTATGACACCTCAACCCGCCAGGCCCGCCTGTTCACCGAGGCCTTCGGTCCGGACGGCGACCGTCTGTGGATCCAACCGGTGACGGGCAGCGAGAGCGAGCTGGACGCCTACATCGAGCGTCAGCGCGGCTATGATCCGGACATCTGGGTGGTGGAGGTCGAGGACCGGCAGGGGCGGCATTTCATCACGGAGACCGTAGCCGCCGACTGAGCCACAGAGGCTGGCGGGAGGCGCGCATGGACTTCTTTCCCTACGGCTTCGAGACGCGGATCGCTCATCACGACCTGGGCGCCTACCGCTACACCGTGGTCTGGCTGGACGAGGAGATCGCCACCGAGCTGCCGTTCGACGGCCAGCCACGCCTGCGCATCGCGGGCGAAGTGGCTGAGGTTCCCATCGAGGGGGCCTGGCAGCCGAGCCGGGGCCGCTGGTATCTGATGCTGGGAAAGCCGCTGCTGAAGGCGGCGGGCAAGGGCGTCGGCGACGAGGTGGAGGTGCGCTTCCGCCTGGCCCCGCCCGACGACCTGGCTCTGCCCGAGGCGCTGGAGCGGGCGCTGGACGCGGACCCTCAGGCCCGGGCCGCCTTCGAGCTTCAGACCATCGGCAAGCAGAGGGCCCTGGCCCACCGAGTCGGCTCGGCGAAGGGGCCCGACACCATCGCCAAACGGGTCACGGAAATCCTCGACGCGCTCGCCGGACGCGAGGCGCCGACCCTGTCGCGGCTGAGGCTCGTCGTGCCCGAGCCGGTCGCAAATCCTTAAGGACGTTCGGGAACGGAACCGAAAACCAGACGGGCGTAGGGTCAGCGGTGTCGGCGAGAAGCGTCGACGTCAGGCGAGTGCCCTTCATGCTGTTTCTCATGAACGACGTCGTGTTCGATCTGGACGAGGCCTGCCCGGTCACGGCCGCCGATGCGCGCCGGTTCGAGAAGCTGGGCTTCGACTATCTGATGGAGCTGGGCTGCGAGCTGTTCGCCGAGGACCCGATGCTGCACCGGAACGATCCGGAGCGCGCGCGTCGGCTGGCCTGGCTGATCCACGACCGCAGCCCGGACGTGAACGCCGCCCTGTTCGCCGCGCCCGAGACCGACTGCGACCCGGCCCTGGTCGAGCCGCAGTTCTGCGCCCTCCCAACGGCGGTGCTGCGCCAGTTGATGGCGCGCGCGAAGAAGGGCCTGCTCGACGCCGTCAGCGCCGACCGCGCCGTCTGGGGCCGCATGGCGGCCTGACCTTTCCTCCGCCGCCTAGAAGATCAGGCGGAACAGCAGATGCACCGCCACGCCGGCCGCGGCGATGACCGCGAAGCCTGTGACGACACAGATCGAGGGGTGGGGGCCGTCGTCCGACCGCGCCCGGTCGTGCTTTCGGGCGCTCGAAACGCGGTCCGCCGGATGCAGCGAAGCCATGGTCGTTTCCTTCTTCCCAGCGGTGCCCGGATGCGTGTCCGGAGCGTCTCGCAAGGGGACAATGACTCCAAAGTCCCTGATTGGCGAGGGGTCTTGTCGGTTCGACTTTTCTGACGGGTCGCGCTAGGTCCGCGCGCCCACCGGAAAGACCATGTCGAAACTGACCCTCGCCGAGGAAGCTGCGCGTCGACGCACCTTCGCCATCATCGCCCACCCCGACGCGGGCAAGACCACCCTGACCGAGCACATCCTGCTGTCGGGCGGGGCCATCCGCGCGGCCGGCGCCGTGCGGGCGCGCGGAGAGAACCGGCGCACGCGCTCGGACTGGATGAAGATCGAGAAGGAACGCGGCATCTCCGTCTCCGCCTCGGTCATGACGTTCGAGCACGACGGCAAGATGTTCAATCTGCTCGATACGCCGGGCCACGAGGACTTTTCGGAGGACACCTATCGGACGCTCACGGCGGCCGACTGCGCCATCATGGTGCTGGACGCCGCCAAGGGCATCGAGCCGCAGACGCTGAAGCTGTTCGAGGTGTGCCGGCTGCGCGACATCCCGATCATCACCTTCATCAACAAGCTGGACCGCGAGGCCCAGGATCCGATGGCGCTGCTGGACGACATCGCCAGCCGGCTCCAGCTCGACCCCGCTCCCATCTGGTGGCCGGCCGAGAGCGGCAATCGTCTGAGGGGCATGGTCGAGATCGGCACGGGCCGGTTCCAGCCGTATGTGAAGAAGCCCGCCGGCTCGGACGAGGACCCCGACCACGGCGACCCCCTGCCGCTGGAAGAGGCCGCCCGCTTCTTCGAGGCCGGGGAGCAGGAGGCCCTGACCGAGGCGCTGGAGTTGGTCGAGGGCGGCTATCCCAGCTTCAACCGCCAGAGCTTCCTGGAGGGCCATCTGACGCCGGTGCTGTGGGGCTCGGCGCTGCGCCACTTCGGCATCGACCAGCTGCTCCAGGCCATCGGCGAATGGGCGCCGCCGCCCAAGGTGCTGAAGGCCCAGAAGGCGGCCCCGCCCGAGACCCGCAACGCACCCGAGCCCGTCGACCTGACCGTCGATCCGGGCGCGAACGAGGTCACCGGTTTCGTCTTCAAGGTCCAGGCCAACATGGACCCCAACCACCGCGACCGCATCGCCATGTTCCGCATGGCGAGCGGGTCATTCAAACGCGGCATGAAGCTGAAGGTCCAGAACACCGGCAAGTCGCTGTCGGTGAACGCGCCCATCATGTTCTTCGCCAGTGATCGCGAACTGGCCGAGGACGCCTATGCCGGCGACGTCATCGGCATTCCCAACCACGGCGTGCTGCGCGTGGGCGACAGCCTGTCGGAGAGCGGCATGATCCGCTTCGCCGGCCTGCCCAACTTCGCGCCGGAGATCCTGCAGCGCGTGCGGGTCAAGGATCCGCTGAAGGCCAAGCACCTGAAGAAGGCGCTGGAGGGCCTGGCCGAGGAAGGCGTGACCCAGCTGTTCCGGCCCGAGATCGGCGCGGACTTCATCGTCGGCGCGGTCGGTCAGCTGCAGTTCGAGGTCATGGCCGACCGCCTGGGCGAGGAATACGGGCTGGAGGTCATCTTCGAGCCCAGCCCCTACGCCGAGGCACGCTGGATCGACGGGACGCCCGCCGATCTGGAGGACTTCATGGGCAAGTATCGCCCCCAGATGGCCCGCGACATCGACCAGGCCCCGGTGTTCCTGGCCAAGTCGAGCTGGGAGACGGGTTACGTCATGGAACGCTATCCCAAGGTCGCCTTCACGAAAACGCGCGAGCGCGGATAGGCCGCAGAGCTGAACCCGGACGGCCCTGCCATCGTTCTGACGCCGAGCCTGACCATAAGGACCGTCATGACGACCGCATCGATCCGCACTCCCCTGATCCTGGCGACCGCGTCCGTCGCCCTGATGCTGGCCGCCGGGGCGTCGGCTCAGGAAACCGAGGCTCAGGCCCGCGCCCGCGCAGCGACCCAGTCGCTGAACGGCGGGCCGGCGACCTCGACGCTTCAGAGGCCGACACCCCCTTCGACCGCTGCTCCGACCCGGCCCCTCGCCCCGCAGGCGACGACACGACCCGCCGCCAAAGATCCCGACCGCACCCTGGAGGCCCTACTGGGCTCCCTTGGGGACGATGGGACTGAAACCGAGGATGCACCGGCGGTGACGCTCGCAGAGGGGGAGACCGCGCCCGCGCCCATCCCGGTGGCGCTCGGCTACTACGTCCGGGGCGAGATCGACTGCGACCAGGTCTGGCCGGGCGAGGGCAATCTGGCCTTCATGACGCCGGAGGCCTTCACCATCGATTTCGGCGGCTGCACGCCCGGCCAGTTCCTGCAGACCGGCCCCAACAGCTGGCGCGAACGCCAGTCGTGCCAGACCGAACTGGGCGGCGACGCCGGCGCCTATGTCGTCGACTATGAGATGGTCGAGACGGGGGTGCTGCAACGCACCGCCCGGCTGCAGATCGACAACAGCGTCGAGCAGGACCGCTGGCGCTTCTGCGAGACGGCGCAGGTGCCGGACAACGCGCGGTTTGCATCCTAGGCCAGCCGGGCCGGCAGGCTTGCAATCGACGATTGCGAAATCCTCCTCAATGTATCATCGTTCTCCGGGCAAAAGGGGGACGCGCGATGATTATCAGGTTGATTGGCACAGTAGCGTGCCTCGGGCTGCTCGGCGGCTGCGCGACATTAACGCACGACTATCGAACGGTCGGTCGTGACCTGAACGGGGTCTCCCCGGCAGATCTCGCGGCCGAGGTCATGCCAGAGACTACCTTCGACGCGGAAGACGATCCTAGGGGGAACCGCGCGCTGCGGCGTGATTTCGTCTACGGCATGATGGCAGCGTCCGATGTGGACTGCGAGGACTATCTGATTGGCGTCGCGGCCGTTGCAAATCAGACACGCGCCGGTTTCGGTGCGACCGGCTTGGCGCTCAACACGGCCGGGGCGCTTGCAACACCGGACCGGTCCTCGCGACTGCTAAACGCGCTTGGCGCCCTGACCGGCTCCACGACAACGGCTCTGGAAGACACGGTATTCGCTGGCAGGGATTTTCAGATCATCTACACGGCAGTTCAGACCGGCCGCCGCAGCACCCGTGACCAGATACGAACCCAACTCGAAGCCGGGACATTCGACACTTGGGGTTATCAGTCGCTTGTCGCGCTGGTCACACCGTACCATCTGAACTGCGGCATCAACTATGGGCTGCAGCAGATCGCGGAGGCCGTCGAAATCCAGGCGCGCTCGGCTCAGTCGGCTCAGGCTGGAGACGGGATAACCCCGTACCCGGCTGCAGGCGCGGCGGCCGACGCTAATGGGACTCCTGTCGCATCGCCGCGCTAGCTCAGGCCTCGACCGTCTCCAGGAACGGATAGTCGGTGTAGCCCTTGGCCCCGCCGCCATAGAAGGTGGTCTTGTCGGGCGCGTTGAGCGGGGCGTTGGTCTTCCACCGCTCGACGAGATCCGGGTTGGCCAGCACCGGCACCCCGACGCTGACCAGGTCGGCGCGGCCCTCGGCGATGGCCTTTTCGGCCGTCTCGCGGGTCAGGCCGCCGTTCAGCATCAGCGGGCCGCCGAAGGCCTCGCGTATCCGGGCGGCCAGCAGCGGCGCGCCGTCCCACGGCGCCATGACCGTGCCCGGCTCGCCCTCGATCAGGTGCAGATAGGCCAGGCCGAACGGCTTCAGCGCCGCCGCAGCCGGAACGAAGACGGCGGCCGGATCGCTGTCCTTCGTGCCGTTGGAGCCGTTCGAGGGTGACAGGCGGATGCCGACGCGATCGGCGCCCCAGACGGCCACGACCGCCGACACCACCTCCAGCATGAAGCGCAGCCGGTTCTCGACCGAACCGCCATAGCGGTCGTCGCGCTGATTGGAGCCGTCCTTCAGGAATTGGTCGATCAGATAGCCGTTGGCGCCGTGCACCTCGACCCCGTCGAAGCCGGCCTTCCTGGCCATCTCTGCGGCGTGGACGTAGTCGGCGATCACGCCCTGGATCTCATCGAGCGTCAGCGCGCGCGGCGTCTCGAAGGGGACCAGGGTGAAGTCCTCCTTCATGGCCTGGCCTTCGGCGGCGATGGCGGACGGCGCGACGGCGGGGCGGCCGTCGGGCTGATAGGCGGCGATCGACACCCGACCGACGTGCCACAGCTGGGCGACGATCAGCCCGCCCTTGGCGTGGACCGCATCGGTCACGCGCTTCCAGCCCTCGACCTGGGCGTCGGTGAAGATGCCCGGCGTGTTGGGATAGCCCTGACCCGACCGGCTGATCTGGGTCGCCTCGGAGATGATCAGGCCGACCGACGCGCGCTGGCCGTAGTATTCGGGGGCCAGGGGGTTGGGGACCTCGCCCTCGACCGCGCGGCTGCGGGTCAGGGGGGCCATGACGATGCGGTTCTTCAGCTTGAGGGCGCCGAGGTCGATGGGGTCGAAGAGCGGGGAGGCCATAGGAAACACCTGCTGTTGCGGTCGCACGCAGGTAGGCGCCCGCTCCACAGGCTTCAAGACCGGAACCTTCGCCGCGGCGTCGGCCTTGCTAGACGCGGAGGAACATCAGTGAGACGGTCCCGAAGCGGGACGCGGAGCGTTTGACGTGGCCATGTTCGAGTTCGGTCGAGACCTGAGGAAGCTGTTCGGCGAGGCGCGCGACAGCGACGACCTGGGCTGGCTGGAGCTGATCGGCGCCGACCTGCTGGCGGTCGAGGCCCGGGCGCTCACCACCGACGGCGGGCGGGTGTCGTGCAAGGCCCCGGCGGCGACCTGGACCCGGGCGTCCGCTCTGTGGCGCGAACATGCGCGGCGGACAGGCGCGCGCGCCAGTCTCGACAAGGCTCTGGCCACCGCCGCCGATGCGCTCAAGGCGGCGACCCAGATCGACGATCAGGCTCGCGCCGGGCTGGCGGCGGCTCTGGCATGGCTGACGGCCTTCGATCTTTACGGCGACCGGTCGGCGCTCGAAGAAGCGACCCACGCCGCGCGCGAGACCCAGCCCAAGCGGCTGGCGACGCTGGCGCTCAGCGCCGCCGTCCACGCCCGCATCCGGACGCGGCAGGCGCGTCTGAGCGGCGCGACGGCCGACCGCCTCGACGCCGCCGCCCTGATGGACGCGGCGCTGCATGCGCTGATCAAGCACAATCCGGCGGAGGCCGACGAGCTGCGGCTGGACGGGGCGGCGCTGGCGCTGGAAGCCGGCATCCTGCAGCGCGACGCCCGGCTGCTGGACCAGGCGGGACGCGATCTTCAGGCCTTGGTCGCCGCCAGCGACCCGGACGCCCGGCCCCTGACACGCGCGCGGGCGCTCGCCCTCTGCGGTGCGGGGCTGTCGGCGCTGGCCGCCATGGCGGGCGATGCGGAGGCGACGGCGACCGGCCACGCCCTGTTCGACGCGGCGGCGGATCAGTTCTTCCCCGACCACAGCCCGATGGACTGGGCCGCCGTCCAGGTCGCCCGCGCCGTCGATCCCGAGACCCCCATCGAGGCCCTGATGCAGGCCGAGGCCCTGACCAGCGGGACCGGCACGGTGCTCGGCGCCCTGGCGCTCGACCTGCTGATCCAGCGAGAGATCGCGACAGCCGCGGCGAACGGCGACGTCATGGCCCTGACCCGCATCGAGACCCGCGTGCGCCGCCGCCTGGCCGAGCGAGTCGGCGCGCCCGGTGCCGTCGAATGGGCGGCGGACCAGATCGCCATGGCTCGCCTGATGATCGCCCGCGCTGAACTGATGGGGACCGAGCCGGATCAGGCGGCGTTCGTCCTGTCGGAAGCGACCGAGGCCGCGGTCGATCACGGCGCGCCGGTATTGGCCGACCGGGCGCGGGGGTTGCTGGTGGGGTTGTCCGGCCGTTCGCGATCGCCGACCGGCACCTAGTCCTCAGACTAACCTTGGTTGGGGCTGCAGGAAGCGGCGCAGCAGACCTCCCGGCCTCTCCTTGACGCTATGGAACATGACGAACTGACCGGCCTGCCGGGGACGCAGGACCATCTCCTCGTCCGCCAGGAGCGGACCCTGACGGCCGTCGTCGAGCATCCGGTAGGTATTCTGACCTGCCCAATCGATCAGCTTGAGCCCGCCTGAGTCAGCCATCGCCAGAGACTCCGCCAGCGAGTAATGGCGGTGATGGAAGTGGTTGCCGGTCTTCTCCAAGGGCAGCAGATCCTGGCAGGGCGTCGAGAAGAGTATCTGACCGCCAGGCTTCAGGCTGTCGACCAGCGCCCTGAAGAAGACGTCGCCGTCCGGGACATGTTCGATCGACTCGAGAGAGACGACGAAATCGAAGCAGGCGGTCGGCAGTTCAAAGGGCCAATAGGCGGCGGAAAACAGGGTTCCCGGCCGCCGATAGTGCTCTTCCGCGAGCCTGACAGCATCGACCGAACCGTCGATCGCCCAGACCCGTCGGGTTCCTCCAAGCAGCCATGCTCCGTATCCGTTGCCACAGAAGACATCGAGCCCGAACCCGCCGGGCGGGATCAGGGCATTCGCCCATTCGTATCGGACCCGGTGATCGGCGCGGATGTCATCGAACCGAGTCGCCGTCTGACGCTCGCCCGAATTCAGCGACATGTCGTGCATCGCATCGACCCCTTCGGCGGTTTCAAAAGCGTTCGACGGGCGGAAACAAGGCGCGACCCTGTCGCTTGCCGCATCAGACCTGGCCTCGGCGAATGCAGGCCCGGGAGGATTTTGTCTATCCCCCCATCGCCACGAACGCCCCGTTGACGAACCCCGGCTTGCCGTAGCGCAGCGGCTCCCCGTCCGGGGCCAGGACGCGGCCGCCTGCGGCCTCCAGCACCGCCTGGCCCGCCGCCGTGTCCCATTCCGAGGTCGGCCCGGTGCGCGGATAGGCGTCGAACCTGCCTTCGGCGATCAGGCAGAACTTCAGCGATGAATCCGTGCCCTGCCATTGGGTGCAGCCGTGGCGGGCGGCGAGGCGGGCGGCCTCTTCGTCCGTTACGCTGTGGCTGAGAAGCGCGATCCCCTCGGCGGGTCGGTTTCGCACCTTGATCGCGCGCCAGGCCTCGCCGAAGCGGCGCATCTGGGCGCCCGACGGCGCGGTGCGCCAGGTGATGCCGGTGGCCGGCGCGGTGACCACGCCCGCGACAGAGCGGCCGTCCTGGATCAGGGCGATGTTGACGGTGAAGCTCTCCTTGCCCTCGACGAAGCCGCGCGTGCCGTCCAGCGGGTCGATGAGCCAGAAGCGAGCGGCCGCCTCGGTCGGGCGACCCTGGGCTTCCGCCTGCTCCTCAGCGACGGCGGGGATGTCGGGATAGAGGACCGACAGCCGCTCCAGGATCAGGGCCTCGGCCTGCTGGTCGGCCAGCGTCACCGGGCTGGCGTCGGCCTTGGCGAAGACCTCCGCCCCGGTGCGCCAGTAGGGCAGGATGACCGCGGCAGCGGCCTCGGCGATATCGGCCAGGTGGTCGTGGAGCGCGCCGGACATCAGATCGGCGTCGAGGGAGGTCTTCATTTCGGCGGGGATAGACCATCGCGGGCGGTTTCGCGAACGGGCAAATCACCCCAGCCTCGCGCTCATGACCGACACCGCCTTCGCCGCCCCGTCCGACAATCTCGCCGTGCCCGCGCAGCTGGACGGGCCGGAGCTCGCCACCCTGATCGCCGCCAAGCTGTGCCACGACTTCATCAGCCCGTCGGGTGCCATCATGTCGGGGCTGGACCTGCTGGCCGACCCGACGGCTCAGGACATGCGCGACGACGCCATCGGCCTGATCACGGATTCGGCGCGCAAGATGGTGGCGCTGGTCCAGTTCTGCCGCGTGGCCTTCGGCGCGGCGACGACCGCCGAACGGTTCACGGCGGACGAGTTGAAGGGTCTGGTCGAGGGCGTCACCGCCGGCGGACGGTCCACGATCGCCTGGAACGTCGACGTCGCAGACTTCGGCAAGCCGCAGGCGCGGGCTCTGGTCAATCTGGCCTATCTGACAGCCGCCGCCTTGCCGATGGGCGGAGAAGCGGTGGTTTCGGCGACCCACGACGGCGGCCATCTGAAACTCGAAGGCCGGGCCGAGGGGGCGCGGGCGCGTCTGAAGGCCGAGGCTGCGACCGGACTGGCGGGCCAACGCCTGACCGAGGGGCTGGCCGGCCAGTGGATACAACCCTACTGGCTTTGGCTGACGGTGGATCAAGCCGACGGCGCGCTGCACGTCGAGGCTGCGGAAGGCCGAGTCGTCCTGACCGCCGTTATGCCGGCTTAACCCGAGATACCAACGGCTCGTTAACCGCCCCCCGCGATAGTGCCGGATGAAGCGGCGCATACCGTCCGGCCGCTGGGAGACATCCACCCCGTGGACATGCGCACCTGCCTGATCGTCGACGACAGCCGGATCATCCGCAAGGTCGCGCGCCGCATCGTCGAGGAGATGGGCTTCGAGGTGGACGAGGCCGCCGACGGCGCCGAAGCCCTGTCGCACTGCACCGACCCCCTGCCGGACGTGGTCCTGCTGGACTGGAACATGCCGGTCATGGACGGCATGACCTTCATTCGTCGACTGCGCGACATGCCCGGCGGCGACAAGCCCAAGGTCCTGTTCTGCACCATCGAGACGGCGCCTGAGCGCATCGCCGAGGCCCTGGGTGCCGGGGCCGACGACTATGTAATGAAGCCGTTCGACGGCGAAATCCTGCAATCCAAGCTCTGCGAAGTCGGAGCCGTCTGAAGCCGACCCATGCCCGCCCCCGCAATCCAGCCATGACCGAGGACGACTTCGATCGACTTCAGGCGCTGCTCGCCTCGCGGGCCGGCTATCGGCTGGGCCGCGACCGCATGCATCTGGCCGAGCATCGTCTCGGTCCCGTGGCGCGGCGGGAGGGGTTCGACAGCGTCGAGGCCCTGCTGCAGTCCCTGTGGGTGAAGCCGGTGGCGAGCCTGGGCTGGGCGGTGATCGAGGCCCTGCTGAACGCCGAAACCTGGTTCCGCCGCGACCGGGCGGTGTTCGACACCATCTCGCGCGAGCTGCTGCCGGCGATCGCGCGGGTGCGCCCCGGCGGGCGTGTCACCCTGTGGTCGGCGGGCTGTTCGACGGGGCAGGAAGCCTATTCCCTGGCCATTGGCGCTCAGGAAAGCGGCATCGCCGTCGACATCGTGGCCACCGACCTGTCCCAGCGCGCCATCGACAAGGCGCGGTCGGGCCTGTTCAGCGCCTTCGAGATCCAGCGCGGCCTGTCGGCCCGCGTCATGCTGGAGTGGTTCCAGCCGGCCGAGGACGCCTGGACCGCCGTACCTCGCCTGAAGGACGCCGTCCGCTTCGCCCGCCACAACCTGCTGGACGCCCCGACCGACGGGGCGCGTTTCGACGTCATCCTGTGCCGGAACGTCCTGTCGGAGATGGACCCGGCCCAGCGCGGCCGGGTGGTCGATCATCTGGAACGCCGTCTCGCCGACGATGGCGTCCTGATCCTTGGGGCCGAGGAGCGGATCGAGGCCGACACGGTCGCGTTCCGCCCGGTCGCCGGGCGCAAGGGCCTCTACGTCAAGACGCCGGCGACGCTCAGCCGGGCGGCTTGATCCTTGAAGTCCTCCCCCGTCGGGGGAGGTGGCTGCGCAGCGAAGCGAAGCAGACAGAGGGGGCCTAGCCGCAAATGACGGCGTACGCGGCTGGCCCCCTCCACCGCTTCGCGGTCCCCCTCCCCCAACGGGGGAGGATTTGCTCCGTCGACACCCCGCCTCCCCTCCGCCTAAGCTCGCCCTGTCGGTTACAGGGGAACACCTCATGCGCTGGGCGCTCTTTCTCGGCTCGCTCGCCCTTGCGCTGCTGATCGGCGTCTGGGCGCTCCAGGTCCCGAGCCCCCGCCCGACCACCGCCCCGGCCGTCGCCTTTTCGGCCGAACGAGCGATCACCGACGTGCGCGCCATCGCCGCGCGGCCCCATCCGGTCGGATCGGCCGACCACGCCCGGGTGCAGGCCTACCTGGTCGAACGCATGACGGCGCTCGACCTCAACCCCGCGCTGCAGGCCGGTGCCATGTCGCCCGACGCGGTGGCCCGGCTCCAGCGGTGGGGCGGCGATCCGGCTGCCGTCGGCAATCAGGCCGTCAACATCGTCGGCGTCCTGCCCGGCCGTGACCCTGACGCCGCCGCCGTCGTCATGATGGCCCACTACGACAGCGCCTGGGGCTCGCCCGGCGCGGCCGACGACGCGGCCGGCGTCGCCGCCATCCTGGAGTCCGTGCGGGCGCTGAAGGCGCGCGGGACCTTCGACCGCACGCTGGTCGTGCTGATCACCGACGCCGAGGAACTGAACCTCGACGGCGCGCGCATCTTCTTCTCCGAGCACCCCCTGCGCGATCGCGTGGGCGCGGTGGTGAACCTGGAGGCGCGCGGCGGCGGCGGCCGGGCCATGATGTTCGAGACCGGCCGCGGCAACGCCGAGACCATCGATCTGTTCGCCCGGATCGCGGGCCAGGCCGACGGAGGCGTGACGTCCAACGCCCTGTCGATCTTCGTCTATGAGAACATGCCCAATGGCACCGATTTCACCATCCCCAAGAACCGGGGGATCGGCGGGCTGAACTTCGCCTTCATCGGCCGGCCGGCGCTCTATCACACGCCCGAGGCCACGCCCGACAACCTCGATGTCGGCGCGCTCCAGCATATCGGCTCGCAAGCCCTGGAGGCGACCGAGGCGCTCCTGTCCGCCGATGCCCTGCCGATCGCGGGCGACAACGCCGTCTATGGCGACCTGCTGGGCCGGTTCCTGATCGTGCATGACAAGGCGACGGGCTGGGGCCTGCTGGCCGTCACTGCCGCGGCTCTGGCCTTCGCCGCCTGGGGCGCGCGCCATGCAACCGGGCTCGATCCGAAGGACATCGGGCGCGGCATGCTGTCGGGGCTGTGGCTGGTGGTCATGGGCGTGGTCGTGACCGCCGGGGTTCGCGTGCTGGCCGGACCCACCGCAGGTCGCGCCGAGTCGGCCGAGGCCTACTACACCCTGCTGCGCCGCCTGCCGTGGATGGAGACCGCGACCGTGCTGACCGTCGTCGCGGTGACGCTGGCAGCGCTGGCGGGACGCGCCGCGATCGGGCCGCGCATCCTGGCGGGCGTCGTCCTACTGGCTGTCGCGGCGGCGACGATCGTCGGCGGCTTCGATCCCGTCCTGATCGGCGCCGGCGGCGTCGCCATCGCCCTGTCGGTCTGGAGCCAGGCCTGGCCGAAGACCACCTGGGGCGCGTGGCTGGGCCTCATCGCCCTGATCTTCCTGCTCGGCTGCGTCGCCCAAGGCGCCGCGCCCGAAGCCGCGTTGATCTTCATCTGGCCCGGTCTGATCGCCGTGCTGGCCGCCGCGATCGCCGCCCTGATCGCCGCCAGCCTGAAGGACCCGCGCGCCCTGGTCCCGGCGGCGGTCGCGACGGTTCTGGGCGGGGCCTGGATCGTGACGCTGGCCCATCCCGTCTTCCTCGGCGTCGGCATGGACATCCCCGGCGTCCTGGCCCTGATGGCGCTGCTGGTCCTGCTGTTCGCCCGGCCGCTCGCGCCCGAGCAGGCCAGGGCGACCTATGCCGCAGCGGCCGCCGCCTGCCTGATCCTCGCCTGCGGCCTGTCGGCCACCGCCCGCTTCGCCGAGCCGATGCCGCCGCCGGCCGAGGGCGGTCCGACGTAGCAGGCTCCTGGGCTGAGCGCCTCCGCGTGCTGAGCGAAAGGGTTCATCACAGAGAGCACGGAGAATCCACAAAGGACACGGAGGGACCGAGCAGGCGGCAAGAGCGTCGACTGGTGAGCCCCACGATCACGCGTATCACGAAAGGCGGCTTCGCCGCCAACCAGGCCTCAGTCACCGATGTTGACGGGAGCGGTCGGCGACAGGGCCGCCCGCTCGGTTTCTTCGTGTCCTTTGTGAATTCTCCGTGCTCTCTGTGATGAACCCTTCCTTTCCTTGGTAACGATTCCCTCGGACCCGGCGAAGCGGCCCGCATATCCTCCCCAGGGAACCGCCCCATGCGCGCCTCCGCCAAGTCTGCCGTCCTGCCATTCGATCTCCGCCGCCGCCTGACCCTGTTCGCCTCCATCGGCCTGGTCGCCGCCGCCGTGGTGTTCGGCTACGCCACAGCCCAGCCGGTCGAGGCTCGCGTGCCCGCCCCGCCGCCCTCAGGCGAGTTGACCGTGGTCGAGCTGTTCACCAGCCAGGGGTGCAACTCCTGCCCGCCCGCCAACGCCAATCTGGTTCGGCTGTCCAGCCGCCCCAACCTGCTGACGCTCAGCTTCAACGTGACCTACTGGGACGACCTCGGCTGGCCGGACACCTTCGCCAAGCCGGAATACACCGCCCGCCAGCGGGCCTACCAGCGCGGGCTGGGCACCGACAACGTCTGGACGCCCCAGGTCGTGGTCGACGGCCGCGCCCATACCGTCGGCCGCCGCATGGAGCAGATCCAAAGCCTCATCGATGCCCATCGCCCGGCGAGCGGCCCGGCCGTCGTCTTCCGGGGCGGCGGCGTGGGTCTGGCGGGTGGAGCGACCCCAACGGCCCCGGCCGACGTCTGGCTGGTCCGCTACGAGCCGGCGCCGATCGCCGTACCGGTCGCCCGGGGCGAGAACGCGGGCGCCACCCTGCCCCACGCCTCGGTCGTGCGCGAGCTGGTCAGGCTGGGCCAATGGTCGGGCGGCGAGGCCCGGGGCTGGCGGTTGCCGACCGCCTCCCGCGAGGGCCTCCTGACCGCCGTCCTGGTCCAGGCCCCGAACGGTGGCCCGATCCTGAGCGCCGCCAAGGCCTGAGCCGATCCGGAATCAGGGCGCGGCGTCGGCCGCCGACAGTCGCGCCCTCAGCCGCGCGTTCTCCGCCTCCAGCTCGGCCATCCGCTCGCGGACCGGGGCCAGCGCCGCTTCGATCTCCGCCTCGGTGAAGCGCGGCGTGATGTGCTGAGGGCAGTTCCAGTCAAAGGCGTGGACCTTGATCCGGAAACCCCGCTCGACCCTGGCCCCGTAGTCGGCGTCGACCACGGCGTTCGCGAACTCGGTCTCCTGCGTCAGATCCACGGCGCTCATGTGACCCAGGATCTTGAGCCGTCGGCGGTTCGGATAATCCATGGCGAACAGGGCGACGCGGTCGTCGTCGCGGATGTTGCCCAGGCTGATGTACTGGCGATTGCCCCGATAGTCGGCGAACCCGATCGTCTCGGCGTCCAGCACCTTGAGGAAGCCCGGCGGCCCGCCCCGGTGTTGCACATAGGGCCAGCCCAAGGCCGACACCGAGGCCAGATAGACGCTGTCCCGCGCCATCAGGAAGGCCGCCTCGGGTCCGCCCAGCCGGTGATTGGCCGACTCTCCGCCCTTCAGTCGGGCGTAGGCGTTACGGCTTCCGTTCTGCGCCTGGACGGCCTTCACCGCCTCCGTCGTCAGGGTCTCGAGAAAGCGGTGTCCCATGTCTATCTCCCGCGTCCAAGAGACATGGGCGCCGCGGCGGCCACGGCAAGCCAGACGCGCTACGTCAAAATTGGACGCAGGGTCACGTCAGACCGAAAAGAACAAATTGCCAACCGGAACAAACCGTGCACATAGTGCGGTTCATCGGGAGCGGGTCACGGGGACATCCTCGAAGGCGGGCCTTCCTCCCCAGTGCGTTCAGGGAATCATGGCAAGGGAGTCGAAGGCAGTGTCACAGGCGGCTTTGAAATTGGTGGGCAAGGAAGACGGCGACAAGCAGCGCGCTCTGGAGGCGGCGATCGCCCAGATCGACCGCGCCTTCGGCAAGGGCTCGGTGATGAAGCTGGGCAAAGGCGGGGTCGTCGCCGAGATCGAGAGCGTCTCGACCGGGTCGCTCGGGCTCGACATGGCGCTCGGCATCGGCGGATTGCCGGTGGGGCGGGTGATCGAGGTGTTCGGACCGGAATCGTCAGGCAAGACGACGCTCGCTCTGCACACCGTCGCCGAGGTCCAGAAGAAGGGCGGCACCGCCGCCTTCGTCGACGCCGAACACGCGCTGGATCCCGTCTACGCCGGCAAGCTGGGCGTGAACCTGGACGACCTTCTGGTGTCGCAGCCCGACACGGGCGAGCAGGCGCTCGAGATCGTCGACACCCTGGTGCGTTCGGGCGCCGTGGACATCGTGGTGGTCGACTCCGTCGCCGCGCTCACGCCGCGCGCCGAGATCGAGGGCGAGATGGGCGACAGCCTGCCGGGTCTTCAGGCTCGCCTGATGTCCCAGGCGCTGCGCAAGCTCACCGCCTCGATCAACAAATCCAAGTGCATCGTGCTGTTCATCAACCAGATCCGGCACAAGATCGGGGTGATGTACGGCAGCCCCGAGACGACCACGGGCGGCAATGCGCTGAAGTTCTATGCCTCGGTCCGCCTCGACATCCGCCGCACCGGCGCCATCAAGGACCGCGACGAGGTCGTCGGCAACACCACCCGCGTCAAGGTGGTCAAGAACAAGGTCGCCCCGCCGTTCCGCGAGGTCATCTTCGACATCATGTACGGCGAGGGCATCTCCAAGCTGGGCGAGGTGATCGACCTGGGCGTCAAGGCCGGGGTGATCGAGAAGTCGGGGTCCTGGTTCAGCTACGACTCGACCCGTATCGGTCAGGGCCGCGAGAATGTGCGGGCCTTCCTCAAGGCCAATCCGGACATCGCCGCCGACATCGAAAAGGCCGTGCGCGGCTCCTCCAACAAGATCGCCGAGGAACTGCTGGGCACGCCCGAGCCCGACGAGGGTCAGGACCTGGAGGGCTGATCCAGCACGCGGGGCGCAAAGTGCACAATGTGCACAATGTGCACTGTGTTTTCGTCGCCCCCATCGAACACTCCGCCCGGCTGGTCTCTGCGACCCGCCGCCGACCCCCGCGGGGATCGGGCCGGGAGGAGCCGCCCGTCCGGCTCGTCCGGACGGGCTTTTTTCTGAGTGTCAGACCGGAAGGCCGAGGGTCCGCAGCACGGCCGGGGCCTTCTCCTTGAACGGAAAGAAGCCCTTGGTCGCCAGCGGCCAGAGCGCCTCGTCCCAGGCGCGCCGAACCCGAACCAGAGTGATTCCCTCGGCCGCCAGAACCGGCCGCGCCCGCTCCAGCGCCTCGGCCGTCGGCCCCACCGGGGTGTAGGGGGTCACGATCGTCGCCACGCCCGCGTCCCGCGCCGCCGCGACAAGTCCCTCGGCATCCAGCCCCGCCAGACGCCGCGCCGGCTGGCGATACCGCGCCTCGGCCCGCGCCGCCGCGTCAACCAACGCCCCATCCAGGAACGCCCCAGCCGCCTCGCCCACTCCCTCGCGCCCCGGCTCCGAAACCAAGGCAACGCCCGCCACCTCCCACGGCCCGATCAGGCTCTCCGGCGAAAGGTCCTCGGCCGTGACGAGCAGCAGATGCGGTCCATCCGGCGTCTGTCCGGCCGCCACCGGCAAGGGCCGCGCCGCCGAGATTGGAGCCTCTGACAAGGGTTCGGCCGCCTTGGCCAGCCCGCTCGGCCGGAAGCGTCCCTCGGCGAATCGTGCGATGTTCTCCGCCGTCGCCAGATAGGTCTTGCCCTGCGTCTGCAGCCCCGCGACCCAGCGCCACGACAGGGTGTTCGACGCCGGGTCTCCGTCCATCAGATGCCGCAGGAAGAAATCCGCCCCCAGCGTCCACGGCAGCCTCAGGGTGAAGATCCAGATCGAGGCGAACCACATCCGCGCATGGTTGTGCAGCCAGCCGGTCTCGACCAATTCGCGCGCCCAGTCGTCGAAGCCTTCGATCCCGGTCCGCCCTTCGACGGCCTCGGCCAGAGCCGTTCTCAGCCCCGCATTCCCCTCGACATTCGCCCGGGCAGCGTCGCGCTCAGCGAGGTACCGCGACCAGACCTCCGGCCGCATCTCCAGCCAGCCCTTCCAGTAGGTCCGCCAGATGACCTCCTGAACGAACTTTTCCGCCGCGCGCGGTCCGTGCGCCTCGAGCGCCCCGCGCGCCAGCTCCTCCTCGGTCACCAGCCGACGCCGCACCCAGGGCGACAGCTGCGACACCGCCTCCTGCCGGCCGGGCCCCCGATCGGTGTTGCGCCCCTCGGCATAGGCGCGGCCCATGCGCGGCGTGAAGGCGGAGAGGCGCTCCAGCCCCGCCGCCCGCGTCGGCGACCACAGGGCCGTCACCGCCCCGCGCCCGCCGGCCGATCCCAGACGCGGAACGCCCGCTGCAGGCCGGGCCGCACTTTCAGGAACGCCAGATACAGCCGCTCCAGCACCGCCAGCACCCGCCGGTCCCTCGCCATGAGTCCCAACGGCCTCAGCACCGGAATCGCCCGCCACATCGCCGCGAAGGCCGCCGCCCCCGACAGCATCCGCCCGTCCTCGCGCGCATGGAACCGCGCCAGCAGCTCCGCGCGATCGATCGGACAGACCCCGTTACCCCGCGCGACGTCCTGAAACCGGATCGCGCCGCGCCGATCCAGCCGCTTCAACAGGGCGATCTCGCGCCGGCACAGCGGGCAGTCGCCATCGAACCAGACTTCGACCTTGGCCATGGTTCGCTTCTACGCCGTCCACCCGACACAGGCGCTGCGACGGAACGTCTGCGCGCGCCGCCGGTTGACCCTCTCCCAACCGAGGAGCTTCCCATGGCCGACACCCAGATCCAGGCGCTGAGCCAGTTCACCCTGTCGGAGACCCCCGACGGCTATCTGATCGAGGTCGAGGGGGATGGCGGAGGCTCGCTGGCCCTGTCCGCCACGCCCGAGCAGATCGACGCCATCATCGACGGCCTGGACGCCCTGCTGTCCGATGACGACGCGTCCGCCGACGCCTTGGACGAGGACGATGAGGAGGAGGGCGCCGACGCCGCCTGACCGGCGCCCCGCCAAGGTGATGCGTTCGCGGCGGAAACCCTATATGAGGCGCGGTTTCCCATCCTCCCGACGCGCGTCAGACGAACACCATGGCCAGCCTGAACGACATCCGCTCGACCTTCCTCAACTTCTTCGAGGCCGACGGACACCAGAAGATCCACTCCGCGCCGCTGGTGCCGCAGAACGATCCCACGCTGATGTTCGTCAACGCGGGCATGGTGCCGTTCAAGGACTACTTCACCGGCGCCGCCAAGCCGCCGTCGCCGCGCGCTACGTCGTCACAGAAGTGCGTGCGCGCCGGCGGCAAGCACAACGACCTGGACAACGTCGGCTACACCGCGCGCCACCTGACCTTTTTCGAGATGCTGGGCAACTTCAGCTTCGGCGACTACTTCAAGGAACACGCGATCGAGCGCGCCTGGGAGCTGGTCACCAAGGACTTCGGCCTCGATCCCAGGCGTCTGCTGGTCACCGTCTACATCGACGACGACGAGGCCGCCGCGATCTGGAAGAAGGTCACGGGCTTTTCCGACGACAAGGTCATCCGCATCGCCGGCTCTGACAACTTCTGGGCCATGGGCGACAACGGCCCCTGCGGCCCCTGCACCGAGATCTTCTGGGACTACGGCGACCCCGTGCCGGGCGGCCCTCCCGGTTCGCCGGACGAGGACGGCGACCGCTATGTGGAGATCTGGAACAACGTCTTCATGCAGTTCGAGAAGGAGAACGACGAGATCGTTCGCAACCTTCCCAAGCCCTCCGTCGACACCGGCATGGGGCTGGAACGCATCGCCAGCGTGCTTCAGGGCAAGAACTCGGTGTTCGACACCGACCTGTTCCAGACGCTGATCCAGGCCTCGGCCGAGGCCACCTCGACCGATCCGAACGGCGAGATGGCCCCCAGCCACCGGGTCATCGCCGACCACCTGAGATCAAGCGCCTTCCTGATCGCGGACGGGGTGACGCCGTCCAACGAGGGGCGCGGCTATGTGCTGCGCCGGATCATGCGCCGCGCCATGCGCCACGCCCACCTGCTGGGCGCCGCCGACCCCCTGATGCACCGCCTGGTGCCGACCCTCGTCGGCGAGATGGGCGCGGCCTATCCGGAGCTGAAGCGCGCCCAGGCGACCGTCGAAGACACGATGAAGCAGGAGGAGATCCGCTTCCGCACCACGCTGGGTCGCGGCATGGGCCTCCTGGAAGACGCCACGCGCGATCTGGCGCCCGGCGGCGTCATCCCCGGCCGGACGGCGTTCTCGCTCTATGACACCTACGGCTTCCCGCTCGACCTGACCCAGGACGAGGCGCGGCGTCGCGGCTTCACCGTCGACATCGAGGGCTTCGACGCCGCGATGGAGGAGCAGAAGACCCGCGGCAAGGCCAACTGGAAGGGCTCGGGCCAGACGGCCTCGGCCGGCGAATGGCTGGCGCTCAAGGACCGGCTGGGGCCGACGGTCTTCACCGGCTACGACGCCGTGGACGGCTCCGGCGAGGTGCTGGCCATCCTGAAGGACGGCGCGGCCGCCGACAGCGTCCAGACCGGCGAGACCGCCGAGATCCTCTTCGACCAGACCCCCTTCTACGGCGAGGGCGGCGGTCAGGCCGGGGACAAGGGCGAGGTGGAATGGCCGGGCGGTCGCGGTCGCGTCCACGATGTGCAGAAGCCCACCGGCGACCTCTATGCCCACACCATCGAGGTGCTGGACGGCGCCCTGTCCATCGGCACGCGCGTCAGCCTGCATGTCGACGCCGACGCGCGCCTGACCACCCGCGCCAACCACTCCGCCGCCCACCTGGTGCACGCGGCGCTGAAGAATGTGCTGGGCGCCCACGTGGCCCAGAAAGGCCAGCTGGTCGACGCAGAGCGCATGCGTTTCGACTTCAGCCACAACGCCCCCGTCACCGAGGACGAACTGGCCCGCATCGAGGCCGAGGTGAACGCCGTCATCCGCCAGAACATCCCGGCGGAGACCAGGCTGATGGCCCCGCAGGCCGCCATCGAGGCGGGCGCCGTCGCTCTGTTCGGCGAGAAGTACGGCGACGAGGTCCGGGTGCTCACGCTCGGCAAGAGCCTGACCGACGACAAGGCCTATTCGGTCGAGCTGTGCGGCGGCACCCACGTCGCCCGCACCGGCGACATCGCCCTGTTCAAGATCGTGTCGGAGACCGGCATCGCCGCCGGCGTCCGCCGCGTCGAGGCCCTGACCGGCGAGGCCGCGCGGCTGTATCTGGAAGGCCAGGCGGGCGTGGCGCGCAAGCTGGCGCAGGGCTTCAAGGTCCAACCCGCCGATGTCCCGGCCCGCGTCGACGCCCTGTCGACCAACGTCCGCACGCTGGAAAAGCAGGTCGCGGACCTGAAGAAGCAGCTGGCGCTCGGCGGCGGTTCGGGCGGGTCGGCCGCTCCGGAGGAGATCAACGGCGTCAAGCTGATCGCCCGCGTCCTGGACGGCGTCGACGGCAAGGGCCTGCGCGGCGTCGCCGAGGACTTCCGCAAGCAGGTGGGTTCGGGCGTCGTCGCCCTGATCGGCGTGACCGACGGCAAGGCCGCCGTCACCGTGGCGGTGACTTCGGACATGACCGGCAAGGTCAACGCCGCCGATCTGGCCCGTACCGCCGTCCTCGCCATGGGCGGCCAGGGCGCAGGCGGCAAGCCGGACTTCGCGCAAGGGGGAGCGCCCGACGGATCGAAGGCCGAGGCGGGTCTCGCGGCGGTGCGGGCGGCTCTGGCGGGTTGACCTCGGCCGAGGTCTGACGCCCCATGCGGCCCTCGTTCAATGGGGGCTTCATGCACCGTCTCGCCTTCGTCGGCCTCGCCGCCGCCTTGCTGTGTTCGACTGCTCCAACCGCTTTCGCCCAGTCCGCGACCGAGGCCGCCCAGCCCGCCGCCAACGCCGAACTCGCCTCGCTGCTGACGGACTACGAGGCCTATCTGAAGGCGCGCGATCCAATCTCGGCCGGGCTGGAAGGCGACCTCGCCGCCAAGGGCCGACTGCCGGACATCTCTCGCGAGGCCGAGGTGGCGCATCAGCCGGTGCTGGAGGCGTTCCTGGGCCGGGCGCGGGCGATCCCGGCCGAGGGCCTGTCGTCCGACGACCGGCTGAACCGCGATTTCCTGATCCTCGATCTGGACCGCTCCATCGAGGCGATCCGCTACGATTCCGGCCGCCTCGCCTTCGATTCCGAGGGCGGTCCGGGCCAGACGGCCAGCTACATCGCCTCGGTCACACGCATCACCACCGCGGCGGAGGCCGAGGCCTGGCTGTCGCGGCTCGCGGCCTTCGCCGGATACTATGACGCCGCGCTGGCCAATGCCCGGCGGGGCCTGGACACGGGCTTCACCCAGCCGACCTCGGTGGTCGAGAGCTTTCTCGTCTCGCTGCGGAACGAGCTGGCCTTCACCCAGGAGACCGACCCTCTTCTGAAGCCGACGGAGACCCGGCCCGCATCGATCCCCGAGAGCGACTGGGAGCAGATCCGGGTCGCCGCCCGGGCCATCGTCAACGGCGAGATCGCGCCCCGTCGTCAGCAGTGGCTGCAGTTCATCGAGACCGCATACCTGCCCGCCGCCCGACCAGAAGTGGGCATCGGCAGCCGCCCCGGCGGGCGCGACTTCTACGCCTTCGAGGCGCGGCGCTACACCACCACCGACCTGACGCCGGACCAGATTCACCAGATCGGTCTGGATGAAGTCGCCCGTATCCGCGCCCGCATGGACACGGAGATGCGCGCCGCCGGCTGGACCGGCGACTTCGCAGGCTTCCTGAACCATCTGCGCACCGAGCCTCGCTTCTATGCGACCTCGCGCGAAGAGCTTCTGGAGAAGGCTTCGGAAATGTCCAAACGGGCCGACGGCGGCCTGCCCGCCCTGTTCCGCACCCTGCCGCGGCTGACCTACGACGTCCGGCCCGTGCCCGAGGCCATCGAGGCGACCTATACCACCGGCCGCTACAACGGCGGCTCGCTCGCTGACGGGGTGCCCGGCGGCTACATCGTCAACACCGGGCGGCTGGATCAGCGCCCGCTCTATGAGCTGCCGGCCCTGACGCTGCACGAGGCGGTGCCGGGCCACCACCTGCAGATCGCGCTGCAGCAGGAGGCCGAGCAAGGTCCCTACTTCCGCCGCACCGTCGACGTCACCGCCTTCACCGAGGGCTGGGGCCTCTACGCCGAGTTCCTGGGCGAGGAGATGGGCTTCTACCGCACGCCGGAGGAACGCTTCGGCCGCCTGTCCTACGAGATGTGGCGCGCCTGCCGCCTGGTCGCCGACACCGGCATGCACTGGATGGGATGGACGGTGGACGAGGCGCGTCGCTGCTTCGCCGAGAACTCGGCGCTGGCCCCGCACAACATCGAGACGGAGTTGCAACGCTACGTCGGCTGGCCCGGCCAGGCCCTGGCCTACAAGATCGGCGAGATCCGTCTGCGCGCCATCCGCGCCCGGGCGGAGCAGGCTTTGGGAGACCGCTTCAACGTACGCGACTTCCACGACGCGCTTCTGGTCGACGGGCCCCTGCCGCTCGACCTGCTGGACCAACGCATGGACGCCTGGATCGCGGCTCAGCCCTGAGCCGGGGCCTCCGGCAACTCCACGCCCGCCAGCTTCCAGCCGAACGGCCCGTCTCGCTTGAGCAGGAGCTTCAGCGTCTCGTCGGGCCGCTCCGGATCGGTCAGCCCGAGCACGAAGGTGTTCAGGTCGCGATAGGCGTAGCTCTTGCGAATCTCGCCGTCCTCCGACGCAGGCCCGGACGGCGTGACCGCGTCCGCCGGGTCGGGGGCTTCGGCCGTCTCGACCATTGCCGCGATCGCCTGCGGATTGACCAGGGCGTCGACCGCCCCGTCCACCAGCATCGGCCCAAACAGCATGCCCAAACCGGCCAGAGCGCTGTCGTCGGTCCGCTCGTCCTCCCGCATCTCGGCCATAAGCCGGCCAGTCAGCTGTTCCTTCAGGCTCTCGCGAAAGGCCGGGAAGTCCACCAGCCGCTCCAGCGCCGCCTCGTCGCCGGTCTCCGCCGCCCGCACGAGCGCCCGCACCGTCAGGATCGGCATGGCCAGATAGGCGACGACGACCACGACCGCCGACAGGATCAGAAGCCCGCGAACCCAGCCCTTCACTTCTTCGCTCCGGCCGCCGGCGCCTGAACCGGGGCGGCGGGCGTCGGCCCGTCCGGCAGACCGATGTGGACCAGCTTCCATTCGAACGGCCCGCGCCGCTCGAAGGTGAAGATCGTCTCCGAGCCCCCTTCGTCAGTGACGGCCAGTCGCGCCAGGTTGATCCCCCAGTACTTCGGACTGGGCATGGGCGCAGGCTCGGCGTCCTCCGGCATCGTCGCTGCCGACTGCACCACGGCGTAGCGCCCTTGCCCGCGCATCAGGCCGTCCAGCGCGTCCGGCGTCAGGAAGGCGTCCGGGTCCGGTCCGGCGGGCGCGGCGGCGACCTCGAACTGGCGGCGCACGGCCCCGATGGGGTCTTCCATGAAGGACGGCGCGGGCGTCAGGGTCTCGGCCCGACCCGACAGCTGCGGCCGCAGCGATTGGCGCACGGCCCCATAGTCGATCAGCCTCTGCAGGCTCGCCACATCGTCGGCCTGGGCCGCCGAGCGGATCCCGAAGAAGGCGACGGCGGGCGCCACGAAGAAGCTGACCACCGCCACCATGAGGCCAAGCAGCAGCAGATTGCCGATGATCCGTTTCACGCGGTGGTCTCCCCTCCTCCGGTGCGACCGGCATCAATGCACGGACCGGAGCAGGGCTCAAACGAAACCCCGCCGGAGAGGCTCCGGCGGGGCTCGAAAGTTTCGATCCGTGTTCGATCAGCCGACGTCCGGCAGGTCCTTGCGCAGGTTCTCCGCCACCTTGTCGAGGAAGCCCTCGGTCGACAGCCAGCCCTGCTGATCGCCGACCAGCAAGGCCAGGTCCTTCGTCATGTGGCCCGCTTCGACGGTCTCGACCACCACGCGCTCCAGGGTGTCGGCGAAGACGTCCAGCGCCTCGTTGCCGTCCAGCTTGGCGCGGTGCTTGAAGCCGCGGGTCCAGGCGAAGATCGAGGCGATGGAGTTGGTCGAGGTGGCCTCGCCCTTCTGATGCTGGCGATAGTGGCGGGTCACGGTGCCGTGGGCGGCCTCGGTCTCCAGCACCTTGCCGTCCGGCGTCATCAGGACCGAGGTCATCAGGCCCAGCGAGCCGAAGCCCTGCGCCACCACGTCGGACTGCACGTCGCCGTCGTAGTTCTTGCACGCCCAGACGAAGCCGCCCGACCACTTGATGGCCGCCGCGACCATGTCGTCGATCAGGCGGTGCTCATAGGTCAGGCCCTTGGCCTTGAACTCGGCGGCGTACTCGGCGTCGAACACCTCCTGGAAGATGTCCTTGAAGCGCCCGTCGTAGGCCTTGAGGATCGTGTTCTTGGTCGAGAGATAGACCGGATAGTTCCGCGCCAGGCCGTAGCCGAACGACGCCCGCGCGAAATCGCGGATCGAGTCGTCCAGATTGTACATGCCCATGGCGACGCCGGCGCCGGGCGACTTGAACACCTCGTGCTCGATCACCTGGCCGTCGTCGCCGACGAACTTGATGGTCAGGACGCCCGGGCCGGGCATCAGGAAGTCGGTGGCCTTGTACTGGTCGCCGAAGGCGTGGCGGCCGACGACGATCGGCTGGGTCCAGCCGGGCACCAGGCGCGGCACGTTGCGGCAGATGATCGGCTCGCGGAAGACCACGCCGCCCAGGATGTTGCGGATGGTGCCGTTCGGCGACTTCCACATCTTCTTGAGGCCGAACTCCTTCACCCGGGCCTCGTCGGGGGTGATGGTGGCGCACTTCACGCCGACGCCGTGCTTCTGGATGGCGTGGGCCGCGTCGATCGTCACCTGGTCGTCGGTGGCGTCGCGGTGCTCCATGCCCAGGTCGTAGTAGTCGAGCTCCAGGTCCAGGAACGGGAAGACCAGCTTGTCCTTGATCATCTGCCAGATGATCCGGGTCATCTCGTCGCCGTCGATGTCCACGATGGGGTTGGCGACCTTGATCTTGGCCATGCGGCACTCGTCCTGTTCAGCGGTTCTCGGGAAGTGGCGGCGGGTATAGCGACCGCGCGCGCGCGAGGCAAAGGGTCGCGGCGGCGGCGTTAACCGCGCCTGGAAACAGCCGCCGCCGGTCACACTGAACCGATCGGCGTCTCGGTCATTCTCCCGCCTGCAACGGCCTTTCGAGACCAGAAACGAGCGAGCATGGATGAGGACATGGAGGCGCTGGTCCAGCGCTGGATCATCGCCTTTTGCGAGATGCCGCCCCTGCTGGACGCGGAACTGATGCGGCGCGTGCTCGCTCAGTCCGAGACGCAGCAGCAGGAGCGGTGACGATGGCGGAGAAGAGCTTCAAGGCCGGCGACAAGGTCAAGTGGGACCACAGCCAGGGCACGACCGAAGGCAAGGTGGTGCGGAAGCTCACCCGCCCGACGAAGATCAAGACCCACAAGGTCGCGGCGTCCAAGGACAATCCGGAGTATCTGGTGAAGAGCTCAAAGACCGGGGCCGAGGCGGCGCACGAGCCCTCGGAGCTTCGGAAGGCTTGACCGAGGCCGACGTTCTGGTGGTCGGGGCCGGTCCGGCCGGCCTGACCGCCGCGACCTATCTGGCGCGCTTCCACCGCTCCGTGCTCGTCGCCGACGGCGGCGATCCGCGCGCCGGCTGGATCCCGGTCAGCCACAACATGCCGGGCTTTCCCGCCGGCATCACCGGCGACGCCATCCTGGGCCGCATGCGCGAGCAGGCCGAGGAGTATGGCGCGAAGATAGAGCCTGGACGGGTGACGGAGCTTCTCCAACAAGGCTCAAAGTTCACGGCGAGACTGTCGGACGCCTGGGTGACCACCCGCGCCGTGCTGCTGGCGACCGGCGTCGTCGATCACCACCCGCCCCTGCCGGGCGTGGAGCGCGCCATCGAGCGGGCGCTGGTTCGCATCTGTCCGATCTGCGACGGCTATGAGGCCACCGGCAAGGCCGTCGCCATCCTGGGCGACAGCGACATGGGCGCGCGCGAGGCCGCCTTCCTGCGCACCTATTCCGACCGCGTGACCCTGATCCACACCGGGCCACTGGACGCCCTGACCGAACGCGCGGCGCTGGCCGATCTCGGCGTCGACGTGGTCGAAACCCCCATCGAGACGGTCCGGCTGGAGGGCGACCGCGTCACCGCCTTCTGCTGGAACGGGCAGGACCGGGCCTTCGACCTGATCTATTCGGCGCTCGGCACGACCCCGAACGCGGCGTTGGCCCGATCCCTCGGCGCCCGCCTCGCCGAGGACGGACGGCTGGAGGTCGATCTCCACCAGAGGACCAGCGTCCCCGGCCTGTGGGCCGCCGGGGACGTGGTGCGGGGCCTGAACCAGATCGCCGTGGCGACGGCCGAGGCCGCCGTGGCCTCGACCGACATCCACAACGCGCTGCGCCGCGCCGAGGGGCTGACGCTCTAGCCTCGTCCGCCGCGTCGGCGACCGCCGGTTCGAGGCCCGTCGCCTCGATCGGGCGTTCCCGCGCCCGGCAGGCCCAGCAGATGGGAGAGGAAGTCAACGTCCGACCACGCCGGACCTCGCCCCATGAGGGCGGCTCCAAGCCGATCGGCCTGGCGCACCACGACCAGGTCATGCGCGGGGATGAGGTAGAGCCGCTGATTGCCCGCGCCGGCCGCCATCCGGACATCGAGGCCGCCCAGCCTCTCGAAGTCTTCTTGGTCGATGCCGGCGTTGGGTCCGGGCGGGACGAGCCCGGGACGAAGCAGCCACCAGCTGATCCCGTAGCCGGGATTGGCCGTCGACGACTCGAAGCCGGCGGCCAGCGCCGACGCATCGACCAGGCCTCGCCCGCCGTCCTGAACCATCTGGCCGAAGCGCGCCCAGGCCGTCGCCGTCAACTGGGCTCCGGACGGAAGATTGGGCTGTCCGTCCTGCGTTCGCCAGCCGCCGACCTCCAGACCGATGGGCCGGAACAGGCGCTCGGTCATGAAGGCGAAGACATCGTCGCGACGGCCGGCGGCCACGAGCTTGCGCCGGACGATTTCGCCGAAGACCTGGAACGGCGTCGGGCCATAGCGGAAGAGCCCGGCCGGTCCGGCGACGGGCTCGGCGACGGCGCGCGCATATGAGGGCGGCCGCCCGATCCGGCCCGTCCCGACCCCGGACGACAGCTGTAGCAGGCTCCGGATCGTGGCGTCCCGCTTCACCGGCTCCGAGCGCCATTCGGTCAAGGTCTCGGCGCAGCGCTCGTCCAGCCGAAGTAGCCCGTCCTGGACCATGGCCGCCGCCAGAACCCCGGTGAAGCTCTTGGTTCCGCTCGCGAGTTCGAAGGGCCGCTCGGGCCCCTTGGGATGGTCGCGAAAGACCTCCCGGCCGCGCTCCAGCACCAGCAGCGAGACGCCGTCGCTGCCGGCGGAGTATGCCGCCGCCGCCGCGTAGCGATCCTGAGCCCGGACGACAGACGGCGCCGCGATGGCCGCGCCCAGGCCGAGAACGACGGTTCGACGATCGGGACCGCGCATGATCAGGCTCCTTGTTCGCCTGTTCCACGGCCAAGCTGACCGCCTCCGTCGCTCCGACCTGGGCGGAGCGGCCTCAGAGCTTGGTCCCGCCCGAGGCCTCGATCACCTCGCCGGTGACCCAGCCCGAGTCCGGTCCCGCGAGGAAGGCGACCACGGAGGCGATGTCGGCCGCCTGTCCGACCCGTTGCAGGGCCTGGAAGCTCTTGACCATGGTCTGGCCGTCCGCGGACTTCAGCCACTCGTTCATGTCGGTTTCGATCGCGCCCGGAGCCACCGCGTTGACGGTGATCCCGCGCGGCCCCAGCTCTGCCGCCAGATGACGCGTGATGGTGTTCACCGCGCCCTTGGTGGCCGAATAGGCGATGATGTCGCCAAACGGCGTGCGCGCCACGCCCGAGGAGATGTTGATCACCCGTCCGCCGTCGCGGAGCCGGCCCAGCGCCTGCTGGGTCACGAAGAAAAGCCCCTTCACATTGACGTCGAAGTTCTCGTCGAACACGGCCTCGGTCGTCTCGGCGAAGGGCGCGCCCACAGCGACGCCGGCGTTGTTGACCAGGATGTCGACACCCGACAGGCCCCGCGCCGACAGCGCCGTGTCCAGCGCCGCGAACAGCCCCTTGATCCCGTCGACCGTTCGCACATCGCCATGGACGGCGAAGGCCTCGCCGCCTTTAGCCTCGATGCCGGCGACCACGTCGCGCGCCGCGTCGGCGCTGGCGCCATAGTGGACCGCGACGGTTGCCCCGTCCTCGGCCAGCCGCTCGGCGACGGCGCGACCGATGCCGCGCGAAGCGCCGGTGACCAGCGCGATCTTCCCTGAAATCTGGCCCATGGCCTGATGCTCCTTGACGCCGGATCAGTCCGGCGGAGACACAGATGGGCGCTCGTTCCAATAGTTCAAGAATGTTGGAATATTGAAATGAGGGGCGAAGCGGCCCACATCCGGTCCATGCAGCCCCTGTCCCATCCACCGGTGGAGAGCCTGAGCCTGGAGCGCGTGCTTCATGCGCTGGGCGACGTCGCGCGGTTGATGATGTTCCGCACCATCGCGGCCTCGGACGGCATCGCCTGCGGCGAGGTCTGCGCCTTCCAGCCGCGGTCGACGCTGAGCCACAACACCCGCATCCTGCGCGAGGCCGGGCTGATCCGGTCCGAGCGCCGCGGCAAGTCGCTGATCAACTATCCGCGCACCGAGGACCTGGAGGCGCGCTTCCCCGGCCTTCTGGACGTCGTGCTGAACCGGGGGCCCGCCGCCCGCTAGGTCGCGGGACCCAGCCACGCTTCCCGGAACGCGGCCTCTGCGGCGCTGATCTCGCCCCCTCCGGCGTCCATCCGCACGACCTCCAGCGCCGGGTTCGCCGCCAGGGTCACGGTCACGGTTTGGCTGTCGCCGCCGCGCCGCTTGACCTCGAGTTGCAGCACGTCGCCCGGAGCGTGGGCGGCGAGAACCGCGGTCCAGTCCGCGTCGGCGTTCATCTCGGCCCCGTCGACGCTGACGATCTCGTCGCCCCGGTCGAGCCCCGCGACATAGAGCGGCGTGCCCGGCGCAGGGTAGCCCGCGACCATCAGCGCCGTTCCCGTCGCCCGCACGGGCGAAGGTCCGACCCAGGCCGCCGTCGGCCGGGCCGGTCTGAGCGTCAGTCCCGCCTGTGCCAGCAGGGGCCCAAAGTCCGGCAGCTCCGATCCCTCGACATGCCGCGCGAAGAAGTCCTCGGCGAAGGCCCGGTCGCCGGTGACCCGAGCCAGCGCCTCGACCAGATCCCCCGGCCGATAGGGCCGCTCCGTCACCCCGTGGGCGCGCCACATCTCGCGCATGTAGTCATCCAGCGTCACGCCGGGGAACCGCTGGCGCAGGGTCAGGTCCAGCGCCAGGGCCACGATCTGGCCGTAGGGATAGTAGGAGGTGAAGATGTTCGGATTGACCGGATCGATCGCGGTCGCCGCATCCACGAACGGCGCCCTCAGGCTCATGTCCTGCGGCGAGCCATAGGCCCGGCCGGGGTTGTTCAGGATGAAGTTCAGCGTGCCCGACAGGTCCTCGACGAATTCGTCCACGCTCGACACGCCGGCGCGGCGCACCATCAGCGGGCCGTAGTAGCTGGTGAAGCCCTCGGCGAACCACAGAGACGGCGTCGGATTGGCCCGGGTGAAGTCGAACGGCTCCAGTTCGGCGGGACGGATGCGCTCCACGTTCCAGGCGTGAAAGATCTCGTGGCTCAGGGTGTCGATCTGGCCGAATTCGGCCTGGGCGAAGGAGCGGGTGTCGCTGAGGATGGTGGAGTTGCGATGCTCCATACCGTCGCCGTTCACATGCGGCAGATAGTCGGCGATGAAGGTGTAGATCCCGAAATCGAAGTCCGGCGCGTCGCCGTAGACGGCGATGTGCTGATCGACCACGCGGCGTGCGCGATCGGCGAAGGCGTCCATCTCCGCCTCTGTCCCGGCGTGGTGGGCCGCGATCCGGAAGGTGCGGGTCTCGCCGTGATCGTCCACCGTCCACTCGCGCACCATGTGGGCGCTCAGCTCGGTCGGGCTGTCCATCAGGTACTGCAGGCCCGGCGCGGTGAAGACGTCGGGCGCATCCGTAGACCTCAGTTGCGTGGCGATGCGCCAGGACGGGTCGGGTCGGTGGAAGGTCACCCGCACCGGCCGATCGTCCGTGCCCGGCGCCCACATCAGGGTGGCGGGCATGTTCAGGTGGGCGTGGGTCGGATCGACCTGGGAATAGGTGCCGTCCGCCCGGTCTGCGAACAGGGTGTAGGTCACGCTGACCGTCCCGTCGTGGCCCAGCACGGTCCACCCGTAGGGGTCGGTTCGGTCGACCCGCAGCGGCCGCCCCTGCCCGTCCACGGCCGAGACCGAATAGACGTTCTTGGCGAACTCATGGATCGCATAGCGGCCGGGCGAGGACCGCGACATCTGCACCCGGAGGGGCGCCGAGCCGATTTCGCGCCATGTGGCGGTGATTTGCGCCTCGTGATGGGCGGCGTTGTCGAACCGCAGATCGTATTCGACCGGCGCGCCGGACTGGGCCTGGGCCATGCCGGCCGACAGGGCCAGCAGCGACGCCGACGCCAGACCAACGAGCGCGAGACGGCGCATTCCCGACACGCCGATCACGCCGCGGCCTGCGCCGCGGTCCACTCCGTCATCACCCGCTCCAGCACCGTCAGCGGCACCCCGCCCGTGTTCATGCCCGCGTCATGGAAGGCCTTGATGTCGAACCGGTCGCCCAGAGCCCGCTGGGCATTGGCCCGCAGCTCAACCCACTTGATGTGGCCCAGCTTGTAGGAGCAGGCTTGGCCCGGCCAGACGCAGTAGCGTTCGATCTCGGTCGTCACCGCGCTTTCGGCGTCGCCCAGCGCATCGACCATGAACCGGATCGCCTGTTCGCGGCTCCAGCGCTTGGCGTGCATGCCGCTGTCGACCACCAGGCGCGTCGCCCGAAACATGAGCGACTGCAGATAGCCGATCTGACCCACCGGATCGTTCTCATAAACCCCCATCTCGTCGGCCAGCTGCTCGGCATACAGGGCCCAGCCCTCCGAATAGGCCGAGAAGCCCAGCACCTTCATCAAGAGCGGGACGTTCTCGCGCTCCTGCGCCAGGGCGATCTGGTGGTGATGGCCCGGCGCCGCCTCGTGATAGGTCAGGGTCGGCAGCTGGAACTTCGGCCACTCCGCCGTGTCGCGGAGATTGATGTAGTAGGCCCCCGGCCGCGACCCATCCAGCGCCGGCGCGTTGTAGTAGCCGCCCGGCGCCCCCGCCTCGATGGCCACCGGCACGCGCCGGATCTCCACGCCCGACTGCGGGATGCGGCCGAAGTATTCCGGCAAACGCTGCGCCATGTCGGCCATCTGGGCGTTCAGGTCGGCCAGCAGCTGCTCCTTGGCCTCGTCGGTGTTCGGATAGAGGTATTGCGGATCGTCGCCCAGCGCGGCGATGCGCGCACCCACCGATCCCTGCGTCAGCCCCTGCGCCTTCAGCAGCACGTCGGCGCGGGCGGAGAGCTCGGCGAGCTGCTGCAGACCGATCTCGTGGATCTCGTCGCCGGACAGATTGGTCGTGGTGTAGCTCTGGATGCCGTAGCGGTAGAAGGCCTCGCCGTCCGGCAGACGCCACACGCCGGCGTCGTGGGTCGCCCCGGCCTGCACCGCCCGCAGGGCTTCGGCCTGGCGGTTCAACGCGGGGAAGACGGCGTCATCAACAATGGCCTCGGCGCGGCGGCCCCATTCGCCGGGGATCGACTTCTCGCCGGTGCGGCGCACCACCGACTGGACCAGCGTGGTGCCCGAGGCCCCGTTGGCCATCAGGTTCTGCATCTGTGTCAGGGTGCGGGCGATGACGAAGTCCGGCGGCACGGCTCCGGCGGCGAAGTCCAACCCCATCCGCTCGGTTTCCTGATCCAGCGCCGTGGCGAAGGCCGAGACCCGGCTCAGATAGGTCTCGGCGTCCTCGGCCGTCTCGATGGAGTGCTGGCTGTCCAGGAAGTCCGGGATGCTCTGATACGATCCGGTCAGCTGGCTGACGGTATAGGGCGACGGGCCAAAACCGCCGCCGCCGTAGGGGAACCGATAGCCGCTCACCGCCGTGTCGCCGAAGTACTCGAGGGAGTCGTACCACACGGCTTCCTCGGCGTTCAGGCCCGCCCGATCGACCGCCTTCAGTTCGCCCATCAGGCCCCGGAATGTCTCGCGATCGGCCAGCACCTTGGTCTGGGACCTATCGTCCAGGCGCGCCTTCATTGCCGCGTTGGGCCCCTTGTCGAAACCCAGCTGGGTCAGGGTCTCGGGCGAGGTCATCAGGGTCTCGGCGACGATCTTGTCCATCACCGCGCGCAGCTGGGCGCCCGCTCCGGCCTGGAGAGGGGCGGCGATCGCCTGACCGGCGGCGGCGAGCCCGGCTCCGGCAGCGGCGGTCAGAAGCAGGCGGCGGCGATCGATCATGACGGGTCTCCGGAAAACAGATGTCGCGCATTGGCCATCAAGTTCGGCGGCGGGGCAAGCGTCCCATTCTCCCTCCCCGGAACGGGGAGGGCAGATCGCGCAGCGATCGGGTGGGGGCGGCACGGCGACACACAGGCGAGGTCGAGTATGGCTAACCGGGTCGCCCCTACACGGCGCTTCGCGCCCGCCCTCCCTCGCCGGGGGAGGGAGAGAAGGCCGCCGCTCACACAAACCCACGACCGATCCCGACGCACGCCTCGCCTAGGCTCTCGCCACCCCCATCTGAAGGGACCCACCCAGCCGGATTTCAGACGTTTCAGACTCTTCGCACCCTGTTTTTCGCCCCGCCTTTTCCCTGACCCGCCCCGGGCCTAAGAAGCCGCCCATGAACGCCCATGTCGCCCCGCCGCTCGCGTCCCTCCCCCTGACCCAGGACTGGGACGCGCTGGACCACGGCAAGTTCGCCGACGAGCCCACGGTGGTGCGCGGCTTGCTCGCCGCCATGCCTCTGGACGCGGCCGCCCGGCCCGCCGCCGTCGCCGAGGCCGTGGAACTGGTCGAACAGGCCCGCCGCAGCCAGAAGAAGCAGGGCGTGGTCGAAAGCTTCCTGCAGGAGTTCTCCCTGGGCACGCGCGAGGGCCTGGCCCTCATGTGCCTGGCCGAGGCCCTGCTGCGCACCCCCGATGAGGAGACGCGCGACAAGCTGATCGCCGAGAAGATCGGCTCGGCCGACTGGGCCAGCCACCTCGGCCAGTCCGACAGCCTGTTCGTAAACGCCTCAACCTGGGGCCTGATGCTGACGGGCAAGCTGGTCGACGCCGACGATCAGGCCAAGTCCGACCTGCCCGGTTTCCTGAAGCGTATCGCCGGCCGGCTGGGCGAGCCCGTCATCCGCCAGGCCGTGGCCACCGCGGTCAAGATCATGGGCGAACAGTTCGTGGTCGGCCGCACCATCGAGGCGGCCCTGAAGCGCGCCGACCGCGAGGGCTGGCTGTGCTCGTTCGACATGCTGGGCGAGGGCGCCCGCACCGACGCCGACGCCGTCCGCTACGAACGGATCTACGCCGACGCGATCACCGCCGTCGGCAAGACGGCCAAGGGCCAAGGGCCGGAGAGCGGCCACGGCGTCTCTGTCAAACTGTCGGCCCTGTCGCCGCGCTACGAGGCGACGCAGGAAGCCCGCGTCTGGGCCGAGCTCTATCCCCGCGTCCTGCGGCTGGCCAAGATCGCGGCCGACGCGGACATCAACTTCACCATGGACGCGGAAGAGGCCGACCGCCTGGCCCTGTCGCTGAAGCTGCTGGATCGGCTGGCGCACGAGCCGTCGCTCGGCGACTGGAAGGGTCTCGGCCTCGCCGTTCAGGCCTATCAGAAGCGCGGCCCGGAGGTCATCGCCCGCGTCGCCGAACTGGCCCGGACGTCCGGCCGCCGTCTGATGGTGCGCCTGGTCAAGGGCGCCTATTGGGACACCGAGATCAAGCGCGCCCAGGTCTTCGGCCGCACCGACTACCCCGTCTTCACGACCAAGGCGGCCACGGACCTGAACTACCTCGTCTGCGCGCGGGCCATGATCGAGGCGGCGCCGCATCTCTATTCCCAGTTCGCCACGCACAACGCCCATTCGCTGGCCGCCGTCCACCGCATGGCGCGCGACAAGGGGGTGAAGATCGAGTTCCAGCGCCTGCACGGCATGGGCGAGGCGCTCTACGACGCGGCCACCGACACGTTCGGCGCCGTGACGGTCCGCGCCTACGCCCCCGTCGGCGGGCATGAGGATCTGCTGCCCTATCTGGTCCGCCGCCTGCTGGAGAACGGCGCCAACTCCTCCTTCGTCCACGCCCTGCTGGACGAGCGGGTGCCTGCCTCCGCCGTCGCCGCCGACCCCATCGCCAGCGTCGAGGCCCACCCCGACCGCCACGCCAAGATCCCCACGCCCAAGGACATGTACATGGACCGCCAGAACTCGCTCGGCCGCGACTACTCCCAACGCGCCGACCGCGAGCGCCACGCGGCCGCCCTGGCCAGGGTCGGCGCCGAGAAGCTGACGAGCGGCCCCCTCATCGGCGGCAAGCTCCGGGCCGGGACCAACCCGCAGGCGGTGACCAACCCCTTCGACACCACCCAGGTGCTGGGTCACGTCTCCGAAACGACCGAGGCCGACCTCGACGCCGCCGTCGACGCCGCAGCCCGCGCCCAGGTCGCCTGGGATCGCAAGGGCGGCTCCGGCCGTGCGCCGATCCTGCGCGCCATGGCCGATGCGATGGAGGCCGAGCTGGATCGCCTCGTCGCCCTCCTCAGCCGCGAAGCCGGCAAGACCCTGAACGACGGCGTCGCCGAGGTGCGCGAGGCGGCGGACTTCTGCCGCTACTACGCCATGCTGGCCGAGCGCGACTTCGGCGGGCCCCAGCCGCTGAAGGGCCCGGTCGGAGAGATCAATCAGCTGGTCCTGCACGGCCGGGGCGTCTTCGCCTGCATCAGCCCGTGGAACTTTCCGCTCGCCATCTTCACCGGCCAGATCGCCGCTGCGCTCGCCGCCGGCAACGCCGTGCTGGCCAAGCCCGCCGAGCAGACGCCCCTCGTCGCGGCGGAAGCCCTGCGGCTCTACATCAAGGCCGGGCTCGATCCCGACCTGCTGGCGCTGGTCCCCGGCCGCGGCGAGACGGTGGGCGCGAGGCTCGTGGCCCATCCGGGCATCGACGGCGTCGCCTTCACCGGCGGCACGGATACGGCGACGGCCATCAACCGCTCGCTGGCCAACCGCCCCGGCCCCATCATCCCCTTCATCGCCGAGACGGGCGGCCTGAACGGCATGTTCGTGGACACGACGGCGCTGAAGGAACAGGTGATCGACGACGTCATCCTGTCGGCCTTCGGTTCGTCGGGTCAGCGCTGCTCGGCGCTGCGCCTCCTCTACGTCCCCCACGACGCCGCCGACGCCCTGATCGAAGGCTTGAAGGGAGCGCTCGCCGCCCAGGTCGTCGGCGATCCGTCCGACCCCTCCACCGACATCGGCCCGGTCATCGACGCCGACGCCAAGGCGATGCTTGAGACCCACCTCAAGCGCCTGGAAGGCGACGCGAAGATCATCGCCCGCGCCGCCCTGCCCGCCGGCGCCGAGAAGGGCCATCTGTTCGCCCCCACCATCGCCGAGGTGCCAACGCCGGACTATCTGGAGCGCGAGGTCTTCGGACCGATCCTGCACGTCTGCCGCTATGAGCCGTCGAAGCTCAAGGAGACGGCCGCCCGGCTCGCCCAGCGCGGCTACGGCCTGACGCTCGGCGTCCACTCCCGCATCGAGGCCTTCGCCGAGGAGGTCGCGCGCCTGGTCCCCGCCGGCAACGTCTACATCAACCGCTCGATCATCGGCGCGGTGGTGGGGGTCCAGCCCTTCGGCGGCGAGGGCCTGTCGGGAACCGGCCCCAAGGCCGGCGGCCCCTACAGCCTGATCCGCTATGCGTCCGAAAAGGCCATCTCAAACAACATCTCCGCCCAGGGCGGCGACCCGGCCCTGCTGAACCTCTGACGCAATCTCACCCGCGGGTCGGGGCGAGGCGGCCAGAATCCCGGTGACGCCGCGCCGGGCGGTGCTAATCAGGTGTGCGATGCAGCAAGCCAGCGCCCGATACGTCTCGACCCGAGGGGCCTCGCCCGTCGCGGACTTCGCCGAAGCCCTTCTGCGCGGCATGGCCCCCGACGGCGGCCTCTACATGCCCGCCGCCTGGCCGACGCTGGCGACCGAGGCCTGGGCGCCGGATCGCGCCTATGCCGACATGGCCCGCGCGGCGATGGCGCCATTCCTCGGCGAGGCCCTGCCGGACGGCGCGCTGGACCGGGCGCTCGATCGCCTGATCTCCGGCTTCGCTCCGCCCGAGGTCACGCCGCTGCGCCGGCTCGAGGACGGGCTTTATCTGCTGGAGCTGTTCCACGGCCCGACCGCCGCCTTCAAGGACCTGGCCATGCAGCTGGCCGCCGCCTTGTCGGCCGAGGCCCTGGCGGCGTCGGGCGAGCAGCTGACCCTGGTCACGGCCACCAGCGGCGACACCGGCGCCGCCGCCGTCACCGCCTTCGCCAACCAGCCGCGCATCCGGCTGATCGTGCTCCATCCGCATGAGCGGGTCTCGCCCGTGCAGCGGCGGCAGATGACGACGGTCGCGGCCGACAATGTCCTGAACCTCGCCGTCCGGGGCGACTTCGACGACTGCCAGCGGCTGGTGAAGGGCCTCCTCGCCGACGAGACGCTCAGGGCGTCGGGCCGGTTCAGCTCGGTCAACTCGATCAACTGGGCGCGGCTGGCGGGGCAGATCCCTTACTACCTTTCGGCGGTCTCTCAGTTGGCGGCGGCCGGCGAGACCCGCCCGCCGGTGTTCGTGGTGCCCACGGGCAACTTTGGCGACGCCTTCGCCGGGATCGCGGCGTCCAAGATGGGTTTGTCCACGCGCGGCTTCGTCGCCGCCGTCAACGCCAACGACGCCCTGGCACGCGCGATCAACGACAGCGTCTACGCGCGTCGCGCAGCGGTGGAGACGGCCTCGGTCAGCATGGACGTCCAGGCGCCGTCCAACTTCGAGCGGCTGGTCTATGAGGCATCCGGTCGTGACGCCGACCTGACGCGCGGCCTGTTCGCCGACTTCGCCCGCGACGGCCGGGTCGTCCTGCCGGACGAGCTCCTGACCGCGCTCCGCCGCGAGGTCTCGGCCGTCTCGGTCGACGAGGCGACCACGCGCGCCGAGATCGCCCACGCCCACGCGACGTGGGGCCAGGTCGTGTGTCCGCACACCGCCGTCGCCCTGTCGGGCGCACGCGGCGTGGACCGTTCCGCCGGCCCGGTCGTGGCGCTCGCCACCGCCCACGCCGCCAAGTTCGGCAAGGATGTCGCTCCCGTCGTCGGTTTCGACCCGGACCCGCCGGAGGTCATCCGCGCCCTAGGCGACCGGGCGGAGCGGTTCGAGGTGATCGGGGCAGAAGCGGGAGAGGCGCTCTCAGCCGTCCGCGCCTTCGCGGCCTAACTGCAGGCCGCCCACCAAGTCGCGCGCCTGAGAAACGCCGCCGGGTCCTTGGGCGTGACCAGCTTGGTCGGGTCGTGGAAGACCCGGTCGTGCAGCCGGGTCAGGGTGAAGCGCAACGCCGCCGCCTCGCCCAGTCGCGGCAGGGCGGCGGCCTCGGCCGGGGTCAGCGGGCGGACTGCCTCATAGCCCTCGCGGAACGCATCGACCGCCCCGACGATCGGCGCGCCCGACCCGTCGAAGCCCCAGGCGCTGAGGGCGATGGCGAGGTCGTAGGCCATCGGTCCCGTGCAGCCGAAGTAGAAGTCGATCACACCGGACACGGCGCCCTCCGCGAACAGCACGTTGTCCGGAAAGTAGTCGGCGTGGATCGGACCGACCGGCAGGTCCTCCGTGAACGGATCGGCCAGGTGGGACAGCAGCGCCTCGGCCTCGTCGAGGATCGCCCGATCCTCGCCGGTCGCGGCCGTGGCGCTGCGGTCGGCCAGAGCGCGCCAGGCCGCGGGCCCGACGGGATTGTCGCGCTTCAGCGGGAAGTCGGCGGCCGCGAGATGCAGCCGCGCCAGCATCGCTCCGGCCGCTGTCAGGTCCGCAGAGTTGGGCGCGCGCAGCCAGGCTCCCTCCAGCCATTCGATCACCGCCGCCGGCCGGTCGTTCAGGGTTCCGATCCAGCCGCCGTCCCGACGCCGCACGGGACGCGGTGCGGGGTAGCCGCGCGTCGCTAGATGCTCCGTCAGACCCAGGCAGAAGGGCAGGGATGCCGCATCCGTACGCGCCTCGAACAGCGTCAGCACATGGCGCGCCCCGACGGTTTCCAGCCGATAGTTGGTGTTCTCCACCCCCTCGGCGATCGGATGGAGCGCGACGAGATCGCCGAGGTCGTAGTCCCCCAGGAAGGCGCGCGCCTGATCGTCCGAGACCGGAGTGAAAACCGCCACGCCCTAGTGATGCCCCAGCGACGCATGGCGGGCGCGCACGATGTCGTTCAGGTCGGCCAGCACGCTCTCCGTCGTCGGCCAACGGCCCGCGCCGCGTCCGCCACACGACCACACCCGACCGTCCTCTCCATAGACCTTCAAGCCGTTCCGCTCCCCGTTCAGGGCGATGAAGAACGGATCGTCCAGCCCCACGTCAAGCGAAACCGACGCCTTGAGCGCGTCGCCCTCTCGGAAACAGGCCCCGATCTGCCGCACGGGGCCGGACGGCTGGAAGTCCTCCGACAGCACGGCGCAGGGGACGTCCTCGGCCGGGCGACCGAACGCCTCGAACGCCAGCAGTCGGACCTTGGCGGCGGAATCCCGGCCCTCCAGGTCCGACGACGGGTCCTCCTCGGCGAACCCCGCCACCCGGGCATCGGCCAGGGCGTCGGCGAAGTCGGCCCCCGCCTGGATTCGGCTGAGCATGAAGTTGACCGTGCCGTTCAGGATGGCCTCGAAGCCCTTGACCGGCCCGGCGGCGCGGGCGGCGCGCACAGTCTCGATCATGGGCGCCCCGCCGCCGACGGCCGCCGAATAGGCCAGGCGCGCGCCTTTGGCACGGGCGAGGTCGGCCAGCCCCTGGGGATCGCGGCTGATCGCCTGTTTGTTGGCGCTGGCGACGTCGACGCCGCGTTCCAGCGCTGCCCGGATCAGGTCATGCCCGGCCCCGCCCTCCGACAGGGCCTCCAGCAGGATGTCGGGCTGGAGCGCCAGCAGCGCCTCGCGGTCGGCGGTGAACAGATGGGCGGGAGCCTCGACGTCGCGCGCCTTCTTCGGGTCCCGGACCAGGACCCCGACCACCTCGAACCGATCATCGGCCTGGAGCCGCTTCAGCAGGCCGCCGCCCACCACGCCGCAGCCAGCGATGGCGACCTTCAGCGGCGCGTCGGGCACGGACGGTCCGGGCGGGGCGGAGTGATCGCCCACGACGGTGCAGTCCGACCGGCCGATGGCGGCGACCTCGATCTCGACCGACCGTTCCTGGCCCAGGTCGATGGCGTCGTGCTGGACAAGCGCCCCGCCGTGACGCCGTGCGTCGTCCCAGCTGGCGCGGCGGAAACGCAGCGGCTTGCCAGAATCCAGCGCCGGATCGCGGTCGTAGAGTCCGTCGACATCCTTCACCAGACGGGCGCCCTTCAGCCCCAGCTCGGCGGCGAGGAACACCGCTGTCAGATCCGATCCACCTCGGCCCAGCAAGACGACGCGGCCGTTCGGCCCGACGGCGCCGAAGCCGGGCACGATCACGACCTGGTGCGCAGCGATGGCGCGGTTGAGCGCCTCGGCGTGAAGGGCGACGGGGTGTGCGTGCTCGACCGGGCCTTCCGCCACGATGCCGAGCTCGCGCACCGACAGGGCGCAGGCGTCCAGCCCGATGCGGTCGCAGGCGATGGCGACCAAGGCCGCCGCCTGCTCCTCGCCTTGGGCGACGTAGGCGGGCAGCAGGTCGTTTTCGTGATCGAGGCCCAGCGCCCGAGCGTCGGCGAGCAGACGGTCGGTATGGCCCCCGAGCGCGGACACCACCGCCACGACCTTCCGCCCGGCGCGGACGTGGCCATAGAGCTCTGACGCCACGGCGGGGGCGCAGGATTGGTCTTTGAGGATCGAGGAGCCGAACTTGAGGACGACGACCTCGGAGGCGGGCGCGGCCTCCGGCAGCGGTTTCTGCACGACGGCGAGGTGGGCTTTCGACTGGGGCATCGGGGTGGTCCGTTTCGAAGGAAAGGTTGGATTTGAGACGAAAGAAAACCCGCCGGGCGGGGGCCGGGCGGGTGGGGTTTGCTGAGCTGTCTGATCGACCGCGCGCGCTAACCTGTCCCCGCCCGCAAGGGGCCGGTGGTGGTCATGCCGGTGGTGGTCGACATGAGGGTCGCGGGCGTCATCGACCGCGCCGCGAGAGCGGGCGTCGAAAGCGAAACGGCGATGCGGCCGAGACGGGACACGGGGCGGACCTCAGGAATATTGTGGGCGCAGCGTGTCGGGCGGGATCGCTGTCGTCAACCCGTTTGGCGCACTTTTCTTTCGCCTCCGAACCTCGCTGAGGCTTTCGCGCCACGCCTTTCGCCATACAGACGCGACATGGGGTAGATTTTTTCTCTTGACCCGCGCCCTTCGCACTCGCAACGTAACGTCACTCATCAAGACCGGCTGAGGGATAGGCCCTTTGACGCCGGGGCAACCATCGGGTTCCGCCCGAACGGTGCCAACTCCTGCGGGGAGGGTTTCGACCTTCCGCGAGAGATGAGTGGAGCGTCGATCAGGCGACGTCTCCACGGTCTGTCACCGCGTCCGGAGTCTTGCTGAGCAGGACGATGCGGACGACGACATGGCCTTCGACACCCAGACCCTCTCTCCCGAACCTCTCTGTCGCGACACCGCGCGCGTGCCCCGGATCGCGCGCGGCAACGTCGCCGTCGACCTGCCGGTCGAGATCCCGGCCGACTTCCGGCTCCAGTCCGGAGAGCGCCTGGCCCAGCGCCGGATCGTCGGCCGCCTGCACGGTCGGGAGGGCGCGCCGCTGGTCGTGGTCGCAGGCGGCATCTCGGCCGGGCGGTTCGTGCATCGGACCGAGACCAACGGCCTGGGCTGGTGGTCGGGCGCGGTGTCGATCCGGGGGCCCATCGACCTGAACCGCTTCCAGGTGCTGGCCTTCGACTACGCGCCCGAAACCGCGCCCGGCGCCAAGCCGGTCACCATCACCACCCACGATCAGGCGCGGCTGCTGGCCCTGATCCTCGACGCCATCGGCGACCCCATCGTCTCGGCCTTGGTCGGTTGTTCCTACGGCGGCATGATCGGCCTCGCCTTCGCCGAACTGTTCCCCGAGCGGGTCGAGCAGCTGGTCGTGGTCTCCGCCGCCCACCGCGCCCACCCCCAGGCGACCGCCTGGCGCGGCATCCAGCGCCGCATCCTGCAGCTGGCCGAGGCCGCCGGACGTCCCGAGGACGGGGTGGCCCTCGCCCGCGAGCTGGCCATGACCACCTATCGCACGGCCGAGGAGTTCGGCGAGCGGTTCGAGACCGACGCCCCGGCCCGCGTCGGCGGCGCCTATCCGGTCTGCGACTATCTGACGGCGCGCGGCCGGGCCTACCGCAATCACACCACCCCGCCGCGGTGGCTGTCGTTGTCGGACTCCATCGACCGCCATCAGGTGACGCCCGAGGCCATCGTCACCCCGACCACGCTGGTGGGCTTCACCTCGGACCGGCTGGTGCCGATCGAGGATGTGCGCGAGCTCGCCGCCCGCCTGCCGACCCTGTTCCGCTTCGTCGAGGCCCCGTCGCTCTACGGCCACGACGCCTTCCTCAAGGAGGACGAGGCCGTCGGCGCCATCCTCCGCGCCGCCCTGAAGGAGATCGCCCAATGACGCGCCGCCACGCCCACACGACCTGCGCCCGCTCCGGCGTCGATCAGGACACGGCTCACGGCGCGGTCATGCCGCCGCTCTATCTGTCGTCGAACTATTCCTTCGCGGGCTTCGAGCAGAAGCGGACCTACGACTACAGCCGCTCGGGCAATCCCACGCGCGACGTGCTCGCCGAGACCCTGGCCGAGCTGGAAGGCGGCGCCGGCTGCGTGGTCACCGCCACCGGCATGGCGGCCGTCGACCTGCCGCTCGCCTTTCTGGAGCCCGGCGACCTGCTGATCGCCCCGCACGACTGCTACGGCGGCACCCATCGCCTGCTGACCGCACGGGCGAAGAAGGGTCATTTCGAGGTGCTGTGGGTCGATCAGGGCGACCCCGTCGCGCTGGAGTCCGCGCTGCGACTGAACCCGAAACTCGTTCTGGTCGAGACCCCGTCCAACCCCCTGCTCCGCGTCGTCGACGTCGCCGACATCTGCACCCGCGCCCATCGTGTCGGGGCAAAGGTGGTGGCCGACAACACCTTCCTGTCGCCCGCGCTCCAGACGCCGATCGCGCTGGGGGCGGACATCGTGATCCACTCCACGACCAAGTACATCAACGGCCATTCCGACGTGGTCGGCGGCGCCGTGATCTCGGCCGATCCGGCGGATCATGCCGAGCTGGCGTGGTGGGCCAACTGTCTGGGCGTGACGGGCTCGCCGTTCGACGCCTATCTGACGCTGCGGGGCGTGCGGACGCTCTTTGCACGGATCGAACGGCAACAGGCGACGGCGGGCAAGATCGCGACACTGCTGGAGGCCCATCCGGCGGTGTCGGCGGTCCACTATCCGGGGCTGAGGAGCCACGCCGGCCATGCGCTGGCGGCGCGCCAGCAGAAGGGTTTCGGCGCCATGCTGAGCTTCGAGCTGTCGGGCGGGGTCGAGGCGGTGCGCCAGCTGGTCGAGACGCTGGACGCCTTCACCCTGGCCGAGAGCCTGGGCGGCGTCGAAAGCCTGATCGCCCACCCGGCCACCATGACCCACGCCGCCATGGCGCCGGAGGCGCGCGTGGTCGCGGGCATCACCGAGGGCCTGCTGCGGTTGTCGGTCGGTCTGGAGCATGAGGACGACCTGACCGCCGACCTGGTGCAGGCGCTGGACGCCGTGGCGCCGGCGCGTGCCGAGGCCGCATGATTGGACTCTGGGGGCGCCGAGTCCAGAGAGTCCAAATCGTCCACCACGGCGACAAGACAGCCGCTTATATCATTGAACAAACAGTGTTTATTGTCGAATCCAGGCGCGGCCGGCGTCAGCTGTATTCGTGCACCGGGACCGTCTGTCCCCCAGCGGGGCCCGCCTCCAGATCGTGGAGGCGAGCCCCGTCCGAGGTGATGAAGCCGCGGCCTGCCGCCGCCTCGACCGCGCCCCCCGACGCGACCGTCGCCGTTGCGAGAACGGTCCTCCCCATGACGCCGACCGTGGTCGCCCGTGTCCAGGCTGGCGGGGATGACGGACCGTTGCGCCCCATCGGCGGCGATGTGACCCGGACCGTTGTTCTCTGTCGAGAGCCTTCGCCGGTCGCGAGAGCGATAGGGTTAATCCCGTGGCGCCGGTGCACCGCCCCGCGGGCGCGTCAGTAGCCCCCGGCGCGGGCGAGCCGTTCGGCATGGAAGCCCGCGTCGCCCAGCAGTTCGTTCAGCACACGGACGCGCTTCATGAACAGGCCGACGTCGTATTCGTCGGTCATGCCGACGCCGCCGTGCATCTGCACCGCCTCCTGCACGGCCAGCTCGGCGACGCGGCCCGCCTTGGCTTTGGCGACCGAGACGGCGAGGTCGGCCTTGTCCCCGCCCGCGTCGAGGCGCTGAAGCGCGGCCAGCGTCGCGGCCTTGGCGATCTCCAGTTCGGTGAACAGGTGCGCCGCGCGATGCTGGAGCGCCTGGAACTCGCCGATCGCACGGCCGAACTGCTTGCGGGTGCGCAGGTACTCGACCGTGACGCGGAAAGCCTCGTCGCCGGCACCCGTCAGGCAGGCGGCGGCGCAGGCGCGGCCGAGGTCGAGCGCGGCGTTCAGCGCCCCCTCCCCGCCATCGACCGCCCCGATCACGGCGTCGGCGTCGACCTGGACGTCCTTCAGCGTGACCCGGGCGGCGTTGTGGGCGTCGACCATGACGGTGCGCTCGATCTCGATCCCGGCGGTCTTGGGGTCGACCAGGAAGAGGGTCGTGCCCCCCTCGGTCTTCGCCGCCACGATCAGGGCGTCGGCGATGTGGCCGTCCAGCACGAAGCCCTTGGCTCCGTTCAGCTTGAAGCCGTTGCCGCTGCGCTCCGCCGTCGTCGTGATGCGGGCGGGCTGGTGCTTGGGACCTTCGTCGACGGCGAGCGACAGGATGGCTTCACCCGCCGCGATCCGGGGCAGCCAGGCCGCCTGCTGCTCGGCGGACGCCGCGTCGATCAGGATGCGGGCGGCCAGAACGCTGGATGCGAAGAAGGGGCTGGGGGTCAGGGTGCGCCCCAGCGCCTCGGCCACCACGCCCGCCTCGACGGCGCCCAGGCCTGAGCCGCCGTGCTCCTCGGGGATGATGACGCCGGCGAAGCCCATCTCGCCGAACGCCCGCCACAGCTCACGCGAGACGCCGTCCGCGTCGCGGCTGTCCCTCAGCTGGCGCAAGTGAGTGATCGGCGCGTGCTCGGCCAGGAAGCCGTCAGCGGCCTCCTTCAGCATCGTCTGTTCTTCGGTCAGGATCAGGGGCATGGACTATTCGCCGATAAGGAAGCCAGCCGCCCAAACGAGAGGCAGGAGCAGGGTAACGAGAACCGGGGGCCAAAGGGCCTTTGATCGAGCTCGGTAAGCACGAACCGCTATGACCACCGAAACAAGGGGGGCAAGAAAAACGAGGATGTAGAAGGGCGGCAGGTAAGCCTCACGCAGATCGCCTCCAGCGCCCCACATCATCCAGAACCAAGCGAGCCAAACCAAACCAAGGCTAGCGAAGAAGCTCAGACCGGCCAAAAGCCATAAGGCGAACAACGTCGCTGGCCGCATCGCCCTACGCCCCCGGCAACTGCAGCAGATGCTTGGCGATGATGTTCAGCTGGACCTCGCTGGTGCCGCCCTCGATGGAGTTGGCCTTGGTGCGCAGCCATTCGCGGGCCGGCGTGCCGCCTTTCGACCGCTCGCTCTCCCACTCCAGCGCGTCCGCGCCGCCCGCCGCCATGGCCAGTTCGTGGCGGCGCTTGTTCAGCTCCGAGCCGTAGTACTTCAGCATCGACGCGATGGCCGGACTGACCTGCCTGGCCTTCACCTGATCGCCGACCCGCTCCATCGACAGGCGGAAGGCGGCGACGTCGATCTCCAGCTCGGCGATCTTTGCCCGCAGCATGGGCTCGTCCAGGCGGCCGCTCTCGTCCAGGCCGAGGGAGTCCACCGCGACCTGGCTGACCGGCCGGCCCATGTCGCCCATGGCCCCGATCATGGTGCGCTCGTGCGCCAGGAGCGCCTTGGCCACGTCCCAGCCGCGGTTCAGCTCGCCGACCAGGTTCTCCTTCTCGACCCGCACGTTGTCGAAGAAGGTCTCGCAGAAGGGCGACTTGCCGCTGATCAGGGTGATCGGGCGCGTGGTCACGCCGGGCGTGGCCATGTCGAACAGGACGAAGCTGATGCCCAGGTGCTTGGGCGCGTCCGGGTCGGTGCGGACCAGGCAGAAGATCCAGTCGGCCTTGTCGGCGTAGGAGGTCCAGACCTTCTGGCCGTTGACGATCCAGTGGTCGCCCCGGTCCTCCGCGCGGGTCTGCAGCCCCGCCAGGTCCGAGCCCGCGCCGGGTTCGGAATAGCCCTGGCACCAGCGGATCTCGCCGCGTACGATCTCGGGCAGGAAGCGCTTCTTCTGCTCTTCCGTGCCGAACTGCAGCAGCGCCGGGCCCAGCATCCAGATGCCGAAGCTGGACAGGGGCGACTGGGCGTCGATGCGGCGCATCTCGCTGGCCAGCACCTTGGCTTCCTCGCGCGACAGGCCGCCGCCGCCGTATTCCCTGGGCCACTCGGGCGCGGTCCAGCCGCGTTCGCCCATGACCTCCATCCAGCGCTTGTGGGCCGGGGTCTTGAAGACGGCGTTGCGGCCGCCCCAGACGCGGTCTTCGTCATTCTCCAGCGGCCCGCGGCATTCGGCCGGGCAGTTCGCCTCCAACCAGGCCCGCGTCTCGGCGCGGAAGGTCTCCAGATCGGTCATGCGTGTTCCCCGCGTTTCCTCTGGCGAACGTTCTAGCAGGTTCGAAACGGTGACGTAGCGTCATCTCCCTCCCCTTAAGGGGAGGGTGGTCGAAGCGCAGCGGAGACCGGGTGGGAGCGGCAGAGTGGTCCACAGGCGATGTCGAGTCTGGCGCGCCGGGCCGCCCCCACCCGGCGCTTCGCGCCTGCCCTCCCCCGCTGGGGGAGGGAGAGGCTATTTCGTCGGCAGGAAGGGCGAGAAGGTGATGACGGTGAAGGTGTCGCGGATGTGGGGGCGGGTCTGCACCGACTTGGTCACGAAGGTCCCGATGTCCATCTCCTTGGGCAGCTGGAACTTGGCGAGCAAATCGTACTGGCCCGAGGTAGAGTAGACCTCCGAGACGTTCTCGACATTGTCCACGATGTCGGCGGCGACATCGTTGGCGTGGCCCAGCTCGCATTTGATGAAGACGAAGATGGCGGTCATCATGGCAGGGGCAGGCTCCGAGGGAGGGACTAGGGATTAGGGATTAGAGACGTTGTATGCCGCGCCGCTTGCGCAGACCATCACCGCGAACGATCCACCCGCCCTGACACTCTCCAATCCCTAATCCCTAATCCCTTCCCAGCCGTGGACCTCGAAGCTCAATACAACAACCGCGCCGCCGTGCCCGAGCACCCGGCCCTGATGGCGGCGTGGAAGGCGCAGGCCGAGGCCGCCCGCGCGGCCCATCCGCCGACGCTGATCCGCTATGGTCCCGGCGAGCGGGAGGTGATGGACCTGTTCGAGGCCGGGCCGGACGCGCCGATCGCCCTGTTCATCCACGGCGGCTACTGGCAGGCGCTGGACAAGGACTGGTTCAGCGGGATCGCGCCGGCGATGCTGGCGAACGGCGTGTCGCTGGCGGTCACGTCCTACGACCTTTGCCCGACCGTCCGACTGGCTCGCATCGTCAGCCAGATGCGCGAGTCGGCGGGCGTGCTGCGCGAGCGGACGGGCAAGCGGCCGATGGTGTTCGGCCATTCGGCGGGCGGGCATCTGGCGGCTTGCCTGCTGAGCGAGGGCCGCGTCTCTGCGGCCGTGGCCATCTCCGGCGTGTTCGATCTGGAGCCGCTGGTTCCGACCTCGATCAACGCCGCGCTCGGGTTGGACCGGCTGGAGGCCCGCGCCCTGTCGCCGATCCACTGGCCGACGCCGAACGGCGGAGCGCCTGGCGGCACGGTGCTGGACTGCGTCGTCGGCGCCGAGGAGACCGCCGAGTTCGTCCGCCAGTCGCGCGACATGGCCGCCGCCTGGGGCGCCAAGGGCGCAGTGACCCGCTTCGAGGCCCTGCCCGGCCTGAACCACTTCACCGTCCTGTCGCCCCTGACCGATCCGGACAGTCCGCTGGTGCGGCGCATCGTCGATCTGGCGAAATCCTGATCCGCCCTCGCAATCGGGCGACCCAAGCGCCACTATAGGTTCTCTGGATCATCGACAGGGCGAGGCGGGCATGGCGGAATCGACAGGCATGGACCTCGGCCACGGCGTGGTCCTGCTGGCGGCGGCGGTGGTCGCCGTGCCGCTGTTTCGCAGGCTGGGCCTGGGTTCGGTGCTGGGATACCTGGCCGCAGGCGTCCTGATCGGCCCCTTCGCCTTCGGCATGATCGAGGACGCCGAGGCGATATTGCATGTCGCCGAGCTGGGCGTGGTGATGTTCCTCTTCATCATCGGCCTGGAGATGCGACCGGCCAAGCTGTGGGCGCTCCGAAAGGAAATCTTCGGCCTTGGCGCCTCCCAGGTCCTCGCCTCCGGCCTCCTGCTGACCGGCGTGGCGATGGCGTTCGGCGTCGCGCCTGCCGTGGCCTTCGTCGGCGCCATGGGCTTCGTCCTGTCCTCCACCGCCGTCATCATGCAGACGCTCGATGAGCGGAACGAGATCAACACACCCCAGGGCCAGCGCGCGGTCTCGATCCTGTTGCTCGAAGACCTCGCCATCGTGCCGCTGCTGGCCATCGTCGCGGTGCTGGCCAGCGTGCTGGGCGTCGCCGAGGATGGACCGCCGATCTGGCGGACCATCGTGCTCGCCGTCGCCGCCATCGCGGGCGTCTTCATCGCCGGCCGGTTCGCCATCAACCCCCTGTTCCGCCAACTGGCCAAGTACGGTGGGCGCGAGGTCATGCTGGCCGCCGCCCTGCTGGTGGTCGTCGGCGCCGCCTGGGCCATGTCGCTGGGCGGACTGTCGATGGCGATGGGAGCCTTCCTGGCGGGCGTGCTGCTGTCGGACTCGACGTTCCGGCATCAGCTGGAGGCCGACGTCGATCCCTTCCGGTCGATCCTGCTGGGCCTGTTCTTCCTCAGCGTCGGCATGTCGCTGAACCTCGGGGTCGTGGTCGCCGACTGGCGGTGGGTGATCGGCGGGGTCGTCCTGTTCATGATCGTCAAGGGCCTGGCGATCTACGGCATCGCCCGGCTGTTCAAGGCCAAACACCACGAGGCGCTGGAGCGCGCGGCCCTGTTCGCCCAGGGCGGCGAGTTCGCCTTCGTCCTGTTCGGCGCAGCCCTGACGACCGGCATCTTCGACCCCCGGACCAGCGCGATCTTCACGGCCATCGTGATCCTGTCGATGCTGCTGACCCCGCTGGTGACCGTGGTGGTCTCGCGCGTCTTCCTGAAGGACGGGCCCCAGGTGTCCATCGACGATCTGGAGGGCGTGGACCGCGCCGAGGGACTGCGCGAGCGGGTGCTGATCATCGGCTTCGGCCGCTTCGCCCAGGTGGTGTCCCAGCCGCTGCTGGCGCGCGATGTCGACGTCTCGATCATCGACCACGACGTGGAGATGATCCAGGCAGCCGGGAACTTCGGCTTCAAGGTCTATTTCGGCGACGGCTCCCGGCTGGACGTGCTGCGGGCCTCCGGCGCAGCCGAGGCCGAGACCATCCTTGTCTGCGTCGACAAGCCCGAAACGGCCGATCGCATCGTCGAACTGGTCAAGGCCGAGTTCCCGCTGACCAAGCTGTTTGTGCGCGCCTACGACCGGGGTCATTCGCTGCGGCTGATCCAGGCCGGGGTCGAGTACCACATTCGCGAGACCTTCGAATCCGCGCTCAAGTTCGGTGAACAGGTGCTGATCGACCTGGGCTTCAACGCCGAGGACGTGGCCGAGACCATCGAGGACGTGCGCCGCAGGGACGCCGAGCGGCTGACGCTACAGGTCGCGGGCGGCTTGACCGCCGGGCGCGGGTTGATGCGCGGCAACGCCGTGACCCCGACGCCGGAGCCCTACGTCAAGCCCAAGCGCGAGGCGCGTGCGCTGAACGAGGACGCCGCCGAGATGATGGGCCAAGACGAAGGCGAAGAGCGCGTGCAGGAACAGGCCTGACGGCGCACCCCGAGCTATCGCGCCGCCCCTGTCACGCCAAGGTCACACTGCAGCGGCCTTCGCAAGCCCGGCCTTCGGCGCACGGGAACGCAAGCGGCGCCGCAGTCCTTTTCTCGCGGGAAAGGGATATCGGAATGTCGCCGAAGAAGCCGAACAAACCGGATCTCCGCCTCGTCGCGGAGTCCGAAGTCTATAATCTGATGACGCCTCCGGCCACGACGGCCGAGCGGGTGAAGCGCCTGCAGGCCGAGGCGCGCGCCCTGGCGCTCGAAGAGGTGGAGGCGCTCGAGCGCATCCTGGTCGAGGCCGCCGCCAAGGCCAGAGAGATCGCCGCCGGCGGCGACGCCTATCCGGTCGGCGCGCGTGAGATCGCCTCGCGTCTGGCCGAGGACCTGCCGATGAAGGCCGAGACCATCAAGGCGATCGTGTCGCGCCAGCCCTGAAGGCGTCCTCGCGCGGGTCCATGCGTGCGCGCACGCGCCGGGCCAGTCGGAAGATCGCGATCGCCAGCACGATCATCAGGATCGGCACGAGGACGGGGGCCAGAAAGGCCAGCACCACCATCAGGAAGCTCAGCACGTCCTCGATGAAGGACAGGACCGGGTTGCCGATCCCGCCGGTCGTCGCGGTGGACGTCAGCCGGGCCCCGCCCTGGGCCGCGTTGAAGGCGAAGGCGGTGGGCGCGCCCACGATCAGACCCGCGATGGCCGCCGTCATCGGATCGACGCCGGCGAAGACGCTGCCCGCCGCCACGGCGCCCGCGATCGGGCGGGTGAAGGCGCCCAGCACGTTCAGGCCGTGATCCACCACCGGCACCTTGTCGCCGGTGAACTCCACGACCGAGGCGACGGCGAGCGCGCTGATCGCCGGCCAGTCCGCCAGCCAGGCCATGCGGTCGTTCAGGTCGATCCCGAACAGTCCGAACTTCGCCGCCAGCGCCAGCATCAGCAGCGGCAGGAAGGTCCGCAGGCCCGTCGCCGAGGCCAGGCCGAGGCCCAGGAGGGCCGGCAGCACCCACGTCTGAAACCCTGAAATCGCGTCGATGTCCAAGGCCGCCTCCCGCGTCATCGGTCCGACGTCGGGAACCCCCGGCGTCCCGCCCGGTTCAATTCGCTCACCGACCGGAGACGAAACAATGGCCAGCCAACGGTCGACCCGCAACATCGCCGTGATCAGCCTGATCGCCCTGGTGCTCGCCACCGTGGGCTGGGGCGTCTGGGTCTGGAACCACTGGGGCGAGCGACGCCAGGACATCAGCGACAGCGTCGGCCCCGTCATGCCGCCGGGCGGCGCGGCGCCTGGACAGGTCGCCCGGCCCGATCCCACGCCCGAAGGCGCCCGTCCCGCCGATCCCACCGAAGCCGGCGCGCACGACGCCACCGGCGACGCCTATCGCCCGGCTTCCGAACGCCGGGCCGTCAACACCCGAGAGGAGCAGCCATGACCCCCGACGACCGCAGCACCGGCTTCGAACCCGACGCCGAAACCATCGCCGACCACGAACGCGAGATCCAGGCAGGCATCGACGCCAAGGCCGACAAAGGCGGCGACGAGGAGGAGGACACGGCCGTCCAGGCCGGGGCCCGCCCCTATCCGGCGCCACCCTTCCCGGAGCAGCATCAGAGGAAGCCCGGCGATGAGGCCGCTCTGGACCCCGCGCCGCTCTATGACGCGCCGTTCTGGAGGGGCTCGGGCAAGCTGGGGGGTTTCGCCGCCATCGTCACCGGCGGAGACTCCGGCATCGGGCGGGGCGTGGCGGTCCTGTTCGCGCGTGAGGGCTGCGACGTCGCCATCTGCCACCTGGACGAGGACGCCGACGCCGAGGAGACCCGCCGCGCGGTCGAGGCGGAGGGCCGCCGGGCCATCGTGCTCAAGGGCGACGTATCCGACCCGGCCTTCTCCGACATGGCCGTCGCCGAGACGATCAAGGCCTTCGGGCGCCTGGACGTCGTCGTGCCCAACGCCGCCTTCCAGCAGCATGTGGAAGCGTTCGAGGACCTGACGTTCGAACAGTTCGACCGGACGATGAAGACGAACCTCTACGGCTACTTCAACCTGGTGAAGTCCGCTGTGCCGCACATGAAGTCAGGCGGCGCGATCGTGATGACCGGCTCGGTCACCGGCATCCTCGGCAATGAGAACCTGCTGGACTATTCCCTGACCAAGGGCGGCATCCATGCCTTCGCCCGATCGCTGGGGACGCACCTGGCGCCGCGCGGCATCCGCGTGAACGTGGTGGCGCCGGGCCCGGTCTGGACGCCGCTGAACCCCGCCGACCAGCAGGCCGAGAAGGTCGCCCGGTTCGGGGCCAAGACCGTGATGAAGCGCCCGGCCCAGCCGGAGGAGATCGCGCCCGCCTACGTCTTCCTGGCGTCGCCGCAGATGTCGAGCTTCATCACCGGCGAGGTCCTGCCCATCATCGGCGGCTACACCGGGGGCTAGGCCAGAACGTCCGCTTGGTCCGGGTGACGCCGAAACCAGGCGACGGCGTATCCGCAGATGGGAATCAGCTTGGTCTGTTCGCGCCGGGCGTGGTCGGCCAGGCTCTGCATAAAGCGGCCCGACGCGCCCGTGCCGCGCAGCTCGGGCTCGGCCTCGACATGCAGGATGGCCCGCGCGTCGCCGCGATCGGCATAGTCGGCCCAGACGCAGCGGACGGTCCCGTCCGCGTCGGCGAAGCCCTGTTCATACCGGCGCTTGTCGATGACGTCGCGAAGATCGCTCATGGCCTGCTCCCTCGGTGAGCCCCCGCAATGCCTGCGCGCTGGGGCCGTTCCGTCCTGCGACCGTTCGTCAGGCCGGCTTGTCCTGCAGCAGTTGGAGGAGGCCGAGGATGCTCTTCACCGTGAACCAGACGCTGATCAGGAACCAGACCGCCAGGAACAGCAGCAGGAAGGGGATGCCGATCAGGACCAGCGACGCCACCGCGCTGACGGCGATCAGCACCCAGGTCGCGATCGTCCACCAGAACACAGACCAGAACAGCCGGATCTGGGCGTCGATGTGCTGGCGCGGCAGGCCGGTCGCCGACCCGCGCGCCGCATAGGCGACGACCAGGCCCACGATGACCAGCAGGTTCGCTGACGGGATCGACAGGATGTAGAGCGCCCAGGCGATCAGGGCGGCGGGCTTGCCCTCGCCCTCGTGGCCGGGCTGGAAGCGGGGCTGGTGGGCGTCGGTCATTCTCGGATCCCTGTCAGATCAGCCAGCCGCGGGGGTTCGGCATGGCGCGCCCGGCCTTGAGCTTGAGAACGCCCGCGGCGCCGCGAACGATCAACCAGACCGCCAGAAGGAACAGGACGAAGACGCCCAGGCCCACGACGATCAGGATCGCTCCGGCGAGCGCCACGACCGCGCCGGCCCACAATGTGCGCTGCTGGAAGACGAAGTGGCTGGCGGCGATGTCGCCCGACGGCCCGGGCCGCCCGGTCACCGCCAGCAGGGCGATCAGCGCCGAGACGCCCAGCGTCGGCACGGCGAACAGGATGAGCGCATAGACGGTGTAGAGGCCGCTCGCGCCCTCCAGCTCCGCCGGGATCTCGCGGCGCGCGCCGAAGCCTCCGTAGGTCTGGGCCGCAGGCGTCTCGCGGGCCCAGGCGGGGGTCGCAGCGACCGGAGGCGGCGTCGGCGCGGGCCAAGGCGCGACGGGTTCCGGCTGGGGCTGCGGCTCCGGGGGCGCCGCCGGCTCGGGGGCGTCGAACAGGGAGGGCTCTGCGACAGGCTGGGGCGCCGTCGGCGGCTCCGGCGCGGGCTCGGGCGCGCGCGGACGGCCGGCGAGCGACGCAGGCGAGGCGAAGCCGACCGCGTCGTCCAGATCGTGATCGCCGGGCGCGGGGGGCGCTTTCGGATCGCCGGGTTCGGCCATCGGGGCTCCTCGAAGGTCAGGCTGCGACAATGGCGGTCCGGCCGGGATGAGGCAAGTCGCGCTCAGGCCGGTTTGTCGTTGGCGGTCAGGTCGTTGATCGACAGGTCGGGACGGTCCATCCAGCTACCGGCCATCCAGGCGCGCTCCGCCGCGCTCAGGGTCTCGCCGACGACGATGGTGTTGGTCGGGGTCTCCTCCAGCGCCAGTTCGATGCAGCGATAGGCCGAGCCCTCGGCCGTCAGGATCGCCTCGATCTTGCGACGCAGGGCGATGGCGAAGGCCTCGGTCGTGGGATCGCCGTCGAAGACCATGACCTGATTCAGCCGGTGCGGCTCGTGGGTCCGGAACCAGTCCAGCAAAGGATCCTTTGACCCGACCTGAAACGCATGATCGACCGCGCCGTCGATGAACCCATGCCAGCGCTTCTTCAGTCTCTCGAAGGAGCTGACGTAGTTGGTGTGGCCGAATTCCACTTCCTGATCCGTCGCCAAAGTCACCGTGACGAACTCGTTGTGACCGTGGGGCACGGCGCAGCGCGAGCCCGCGTCCGCCAGAAGGCGGTGGGCCATGGAAAATCGACGGGTGAAACGGACCTGGGGCATTGGAGCGGCGCTATGTCGTCCCTTCGGGCCGCGATGGCAAGGTCAGTGAAAGTCGCGCGACCCCGGCAGGACGCGCACATCCCTCGGATGCCGCCCTCGCGCAGGCGCGTGGCCCGAGCCCGGGGCCTGATCGGCGCTGAGCTCGCCCAGCATCGGCGTCCAGTCGAGCAGGTCCTCGACCACCAGGTGGGTGACGTTGTCGGCGCGCTGCACTCGGCCTCGCGCCAGCACCATGCGCGCGCCCATCGCCACGGGCCTGAGCCGTTCGAACACGTCGGGCCAGAGCACCAGATTGGCCACGCCGGTCTCGTCCTCCAGCGTCAGGAACACCACCCCCTTGGCCGAGCCGGGTCTCTGGCGGACCAGCACCACCCCGCCGACGGAGACGCGGCGGTTGTCCTTCGCGTCCTGATAGACCTCGGCCGTCAGAGCGCCGGCTTTGGTCAGCTTGTCGCGCAGGAAGGCCACAGGATGCCCCTTCAGCGACAGGCGAATGGACTGATAGTCGCCGACCACCTCCTCGCCCGCCGTCAGCCGGGGCAGGGCCGCGGGCGGAGCGCCGTCCGCCTCGTCCAGTCCCATGGCTTCGAACAGGGGCGCGCTGGAGGCCGGGGGCGCGCCCCGCGCCGCCCACATCCCCTGACGCCGCGTGAGGTCCAGCGAACCATACGCGTCCGCTTCCGCCAGTCGGTCCAAGGCCGAGGGCGGCAGGGAAGCCCGCACCCGCAGGTCCTCCAAATCGCGGAAGGGCGCCGCCTTTCGAGCCTCGACGATGGCGTCGGCCCAGACCTCGCGGAAGCCGTCGATGGAGCGCATGCCCAGCCGCAGGGCGTGCTGCTCCTGTCCCGGCCTCGGTTCCAATGAAGCATCCCAGCCGCTTGCGTTGACGTCGGGGTGGCGGACCTCGACCCCATGCTCGATGGCGTCCCGCACCAGCTGGGCGGGCGCATAGAAGCCCATCGGCTGGCTGTTGAGCAGGCTGGCGGTGAAGACGTCCGGGTAGAAGCACTTAACCCAGGCCGAGACATAGACCAGGTGGGCGAAGGCGCAGGCGTGGCTCTCGGGAAAGCCGTATTCGCCGAAGCCCTTGATCTGATCGAAGCATCTCTGGGCGAACAGGGGGTCGTAGCCGCGATCCTTCATCCGGCCGACGAAGATGTCCTCATAGGTCCCGATCGTGCCCATGTGGCGGAAGGTGGCCATGGCGCGGCGGAGCCCATTGGCCTCCTTGGGCGAGAACTTCGCCGCCTCCATGGCGATGCGCATGGCCTGTTCCTGGAACAGCGGCACGCCCAGCGTCTTGTCCAGCACCCGCTTCAGCTCGTCCCGGTCCCCGTGCTCCGGCGCCGGATGCGGATAATCAATGACGAAGGGCTGGCCCGCCGCCTCGGCCGCCCGCCGCTCGGCCCGGCGCTTGAGATAGGGGTGGACCATGTCGCCCTGGATCGGCCCCGGCCGCACGATCGCCACCTCCACCACCAGGTCGTAGAAGACCCGGGGCCGAAGGCGCGGCAGCATGGCCATCTGCGCCCGGCTCTCGACCTGGAAGACGCCGAGCGAGTCGCCCTTGCACAGCATGTCGTAGACGGCCTTCTCCTCGCGCGGGACGGTGTCGAGCTCCAGCGGCCGGTCGTAGCTCTCGGCGATCATGACAAAGGCCCGCTTCAGCGCCGTCAGCATGCCGAGCGCCAGGACATCGACCTTCATCAGCTTCAGATGATCGATGTCGTCCTTGTCCCATTCGATGAAGGTCCGATCGGGCATCGCTGCGTTGCCGATCGGCACGATCTCGCAAAGCGGCGTCTGGCTGAGCACATAGCCGCCGACGTGCTGACTGAGGTGGCGGGGGAACTTGATGAGCTCGGCGGTCAGGTCGAGCGTCAACTTCATGCGCGGGTCGTCGCGACGGATGCCGGCGCGGTCCACGTACTCGTCCTTCACCTCCGCGCCATAGGATCCCCAGACGGTGTCGGCCAGACGCGCGGTGACGTCCTCGGTCAGGCCCAGCGCCTTGCCCACGTCGGGGATGGCCGAGCGCGGCCGGTAGTGGATGATCGTGGCGACGATGCCCGCCCGGTCGCGGCCATAGCGGCGATAGACGTACTGCATCACCTCCTCGCGCCGCTCGTGCTCGAAATCCACATCGATGTCGGGCGGCTCGGAGCGGTCGGCCGAGATGAAGCGCTCGATCAGCAGATCCTGCTCGGCCGGGTTCACATTGGTGACCCCCAGGCAGAAGCAGACGATGGAGTTGGCCGCCGAACCCCGCCCCTGGCACAGGATCGCGCGCTCCGGATGGCGCGCCCAGTCGACGATGTCGTGCACGGTCAGGAAGTAGTTCGGATAGTTCAGCGTCTTGATCAGCTTCAGCTCGCTGACGATCTGGCGGCGCAGTTTGAGCGGCACCGGCCCCTCCCGACCCAAGCGTTCGCGCGCGCCCTTGAAGGTCAGGCGGATCAGGCGGCGCTGGGCGGTCCAGCCGTTCGGTACCGGTTCGTCCGGGTACTGATAGCTGAGCTCCCGCAGCGAGAAGGTGCAGGCGCGGGCGACCTGCATGGTTCGCTCCAGCGCCGCCTCGTGGCCCTTGAACAGGCGGGCCATCTGGGCGGGCGGCTTGAGGTATCGCTCGGCGTTGGCCTGGAGCCGAAGGCCTGCCGCGTCGATGGTGGTCTTCTCGCGGATGCAGGTCAGCACGTCCTGGAGCGGGCGGCGCTCGGGGTGGTGATAGAGGACGGCGTTGGTGGCGATGAGCGGCGCGCCCGTCCGTTCGGTCATCTTCGCCAGCCGGTTCAGGCGCGCGCGGTCCCCTCCGCGCCACAGCGGCTGGGCGGCGAGATAGAGGTCGTCGGGCCAGGCCCGTCGCCAGGCCAGGAGCCTGGCCTCGAAGGCGGCGTCGGGGACCTCGGGCGCGGGGACGAGGGCGATCATGTCGCGTCCGAAGGCGACCGCCTGCTCGAACGTCAGCCGCGTCTCGGCCTTGGGGATGCGGTCGGGGTCGGGGGGCGAAGGTAACGTCTCCTCCCCGTTCGCTTCCGCCCCGCCATCATCCTCCGACTTGATCGGAGGATCGGACGAAGTGACGAGGCGAAGGTAGGGGCGTGGCGAGAACCGTGGGTCATCCCTCGCACTGAGCGGTGAACGATCCGATCCTCCGATCAAGTCGGAGGATGACGACGTAGTGTTAGGAGGCAACGGGGGAGAGACCTCGACCGGCACAGCCTCGCTCTTGCCCATCGTCAGCAGACGGCACAGGCGGCCGTAGGCGGCGCGGTCGCGGGGGAAGACGATCAGCTCGGTTCCGTCGAGGAAAGCCAGGCGGCAGCCGACGACCAGGGGGATGTCATGGTCCTCCGCCCCGATCAGGGCGCGGACCATGCCGGCCATCGTATTGCGGTCCGCCACCCCCACGGCGGACAGGCCCAGCGCCTTGGCCTGCATCATCAACTCGCCGGGATGCGACGCCCCTTCCAGGAAGCTGAAGTTGGTCATGGCGCCGAGCTCGGCGTATTCGCCGGACCAGTCAGGATGGGGCCACGTCACGGGAACATCCCGTGCATCCACCAGGACGGCGCCCGCTCCTCGGGCCGGCCGGTGTATTCCGGCCCGTACAGCCCCTCGCGGAACAGCCAGTAGCGCAGGCCCTGGTCGTCCTCGATGCGATAGTAGTCTCGCGTGCGGACCTGACGCCCGTCGGCGCGCGGCCGCCACCATTCCGGCGACAGGCGTTCGGGGCCGTCGGCGCGAGCGACCCGGCGGCAGACGCGCCGCCAGGTGAAGCGGGCGGGCGCTCCGTCGGGCAATTCGGCGATGGCCTCCACCAGCTCGGGCGGATCCAGCAGCATCAGGGGCCGGGCGCGGTCATGCGTCGCCGGCCCCTCGACCGGAGCCGGAGCCCTGGCCAGCGCCGGCCGCCAGCGCTCGGCCCGCTCGGGCAGCCAGGAGCCTGCAGGCGCGGCGACCCGCACGGCCTCCTCGCCCAGCCGCGCCGACAGCCGGTCGATCAGGGCGGCCAGCCCCTCCGCCTGACGCGCCGCCGTCTCCTGGCCGATCTCGACCTGATGGGCGGTCAGCGGCTCGGCGACGTCGGCCGACAGCATCAGGGCGTCGACGCCGAAGCCGGGGTCGATCCGTTCGAACCCGGTTTCGCGAAACAGCCTCAGCCAGACCTTCACCTCGCGGGACGCCCGCCCCATGCGGACCGAGACGTCGCTGGTGCATCCGTCGACGCGGAACGCCGTCAGGGTCAGGACCCGCGCCCCTTGCCCGTCCCGCTCCAGCGCGCGTGACAAACTTTCCGCCAGGCCCGGCGCGCGCGCCTCGATGCCGGCGGTGTCGGTCAGGGGTTCGGCATAGGCTTCCCAGCCGCGATATTTGGCGGGCGCGCGCACCGGGATCAGGGCCTCGGCCGTCAGACCCAGAGCCTGGTCCAGCCGTCGGACCAGCCCGGCGCCGTCGACCTCGCGGAACCTTCGCGCGAGGCCCGAGCGGGGCATGGGATAGAGGTCGCCGATGGTCTTCAGCCCGAACCGTTTGGCCTGACGCAAAGTCGCTTGATCGATCCGCAGCGCCTCGACGGGCAGGGGCGCCAGCAGGTCACGCACGTCGTCCCCGGCGATGCGGGGCGCGGTCCCCCAACGGGCGAGCGCCCAGGCCGCGCCGGGCGTGGGGGCAATGGCGACCCGTGAGCGCGCCCCGGCGTCGGCCAGCCGCCGCTCGATCTGGGCGACCAGGACCGCCTCGCCGCCGAACAGATGGGCCGCGCCGGTGACGTCGAGGAACAGGCCCTCCAGCCCGCCGTCGGACGCATCGACGCTGACCGACGGCGACCACCGCTCGGCCCAGACCGCCAGCGCCCGCAGCGCCTTCGTGTCGGCTTCGGGATCGGCGGGGCGACAGTCCAGATGCGGGATCATGGCCAGCGCATCGGCTTGGGTCTGGCCCCGGCTGAGGCCCACGGCGCGCGCGGCCGGGTTCAGGGCGTGGATCACCGCGCCCCGCGCCGTCTTCTGGATCAGGGCCAGCGGCCCCGCGGCCTCCGCGAAGGGATCAGGCGGCGCGAGCGGTCCGGCCGACCGGGCCATGACCGTGACCGGCCAGTCGATCAGCCAGACGGAGACGATGCGTCTCATCCTCCATCTCCAGCATCCAGACGCCGGGCCGCTCGCCCCGGCTGCGGGTCAGTTCCGCCATCAGGCGCATCGGCCCCGGCCCCCGGACATCGTAGGGGTCGCCCCCGCTGGCCTCCGCCGCGACGCGCCAGCGCCGACGCGCGGCGGACAGGTCGCCGGTCCGGGTCCTGAGCAGCATCCCCGCCGACGCGCCATCCCGGGCGGCGAAATCCAGACGCCGCGTCTGCGTCAGGTCCGCCCCCTCGATGCCCCCCAGCATCAGCGACAGGCCGCCGGACCGCAGCCCCTGCTCCATCGCCCACAGCGCCTGCGCCTCCGTTCGGCAGACGACCAGCAGCACGCCGTCAGCCCGCCCGAACCGCGCCAGGCCGGGGCCATAGGGACGGCCGTGCTCGTTGAGCCAGGCCCGCGTCAGGGCCAGGCCTACGCCGCGACGATCCTCCGCCGCCACCCGCGCCAGGGCGAAGGCCAGGGTCGCGGCCATGTCGCGCGGCGCGTTCGCGCACGCTTCCTCCAGACCGGCGGGGAGGTCGGTCAGGGGCGGCGGAACGGCGGCGTCTGGCGTGGGCGAAGGGGCGGTCATGGCGATCAAGGAACCTAGATGTTCATTATTTGTTCCGGTCTGGTTCCGAGTCAAACCGAATCGCAAAGCTTCGCTGCGTTGGGGTGTGGAGCCTTCGGATCAGGCCGCGCGGGCTTGCGGTTCCGCGGCCTCGACCGCCCGGCGCACGGGGATCTCAAAGCTGACCGTCGTGCCCGCGCCCGGCTCGCTCTCGATGGCCATCTGGCCGCCATGCAGCTCGATGAGCGACTTGGTCAGGGCCAGGCCCAGGCCGGTTCCCTGGGTCGTCTTGGAGTGCTGGCCCTCGACCTGTTCGAACGGCTGGGCCAGCCGCGCCAGATCCTCGGGCGCGATGCCGATGCCGGTGTCGGCCACGGCGATCCGCACGCGATCGCCCAGCGTCGGCTGGACCGAAACCGTGATCGATCCGCCTTCCGGCGTGAACTTCACGGCATTGGAGATCAGGTTCAGCATCACCTGCTTCAGCCCACGATAGTCGGCCTCGACCTCGGGCAGGTCGTCGGCCTCCAGCGTCAGGGCCAGTCCGGACTCCTGCGCCCGGCCGCGCATCAGCCGTATGGCGTCTTCGCAGACCTCGTTCAGATCGACCGCCTCGTAGTGCAGGGTCATCTTGCCCGCCTCGATCTTGGCCATGTCGAGGATGTCGTTGATCAGGCTGAGCAGATGCTGGCCGGACTTCAGGATGTCGGCGGCATAGCCCTTGTACCGGGCGTCGCCCAGCGGCCCGAACAGCTCTCCCGCCATGATTTCGGAGAAGCCGTTGATGGCGTTCAGCGGGGTCCGCAGCTCGTGGGACATATTGGCCAGGAACTCGGACTTGGCCTGGTTGGCGGCCTCCGCTCGGGTCATGGCGATTTCGTACTTGCGGGCGAGCAGGCTGAGCTTCTCCTGGCTGGCCTCCAGTTGGTCGACCGTGGCGCGCAGCGAGTCCGCCGCCCTCTGTCGTTCCAGTTCCTGACGGCGGATGGCGGTGACGTCGGCGGCGGTGACGACCGTGCCGCCGTCGCCCGTGAAGCGCTCGTTCAGTTGCAGCACCCGGCCGTCGTGCAGCTCCACCTCGCGGGCGCCGGCGCGACCTTCGGCGGACGGCCGTTCGGCCTTGATGGCGAGGGCCGCGATGCGGGTCAGCTCGTCCTTGAGCGCACCCTTCTTCAGCGCCTCGTCGGTGAAGCCGAAAGCGTCCTTGAAGGCCACGTTGGACAGGATCAGCCGGCCGTTGCGGTCGAACAGGGCAAACGCGTCCGACACGCTCTCGATGCCGTCCCTCAGGCGGTTCTCGGCCGACTGGGCCTGCGCCTTGGCGCGGCGGGCCTCGGTGATGTCGAGCGCCACGCCCATGATCATGGAGAAGCCGTGCTGGCCCCGCGCGCCACGCGCCTGGCCCCGGGCGTCGATCCATCGGGCGCCCTTGCCCTCGACCGGCACGGGGAAGGTCACCTCGAACGACCCGAAGGTGGAGGCCTGGAGCAGCGCGTGCTGGACGAGCTCGCGATACCGCGGATGGATCCGTTCCATCACGGCTTCGGCGGCCACCGCCCCCCCATCGGGCAGGCCCAGCAGCTCGGCCATGTAGTCGGAGACGATGACCTCTTCCGCCTCTGTGTCCCACTCCCAGACGCCGCAGCGGGCGGCCTCGACCGCGACGCGGAAGCGGTGCTCGGTCTCCTCGAAGACCCTGGCCGCGCGGCTCTGGCGCCAGCGCTGCATCAGGGCCAGGCCCAGCACCAGCAGACCCAGCCCCAGAGGCGCGACCAGCAGCCACAGGTCGCTGATGACCGCCGCCGCGCCAGCCGTCTCCGGTCGCCAGGCGACGGCATGGAGCCCGGTCGCGCCCACCGGCGCGGTAACGGCCTCAATGGCGCGTTCAGGCGACAGCTCGACCTTGATCGGCTCTCCCGCCTCGATGAGCGGCTGCAGGCCCACGCCGATGCGGCGTTCCAGATCGCTCTCGCCCGCCGCGATCACGCCGACCCGCGGCATGACGATCAGCAATCGGCCGCGCGGGTCGGAGGGCGCCGGGGTGCGCGCGACGATCCTGCCGCCGGGGCCGTCGTCCACGGTCAGCAGCGCGCCCCGGTCCGACGCAGGAAGCAGCGCGCCTGATCCAGAGACGCCGAAAGCGCCGGGCTCCGCGCCCTGCACCGCGCGGGGCGCGTCCGTCTCGTCCAGCACGGCGAAGGCATTGGCGGGGGCGACGGCGCGGGCCGCCTCGACGGCGTCAAGCGGTCGGTCGGGATTTCGGGTCAGCGCCGTCCGCGCGGCCGCGAGACCCAGCCGCGCCGATGCGAGGTCCGCCTCCAGCCGCGCCGCGCCGAAGGCCGCGTCGCGCGACAACGCCTGTTCGCGCAGAACCGCCGCCTCGCGCGCAGGCCGCGTGCTCTCGCGGGCGAACAGGACGACGTAGAGGGCCAGACCCAGCGTCAGCGCCAGCACAGTGATCCGCGCCCAGGCGGGAAGGGCCGGGGTGGTGTCCGATGCCCTTCGGCCCGGATGCTGAGTGCGGCGCTCGCTGCCCCGCAAGGCGCTCTCCCGGACAGTTCGCGGCGTCGCGGCCGGAGGGCCGGGGCGAGCGCTTGGCGATTCGACGACGCTCCGGAATCTAGGCTGCGTCGCGGAATCCTGTCGAGGCTTGGTTAACGAAACCTTCCCGGCATCACGCCGCCACTCATGCCGCGACTCTGGCGACCGGGCCCGGCGCGGCCGAGGCGGCGGGCATCTCGGCGGGCGGGGCCATGATCTGGGTCACGGATTTCAGGATGTCGCGCGCCTCGCGCGCCAGGGCCAGGCTCTCGGGCGGGGCGTCGTCGGGGTTCTCGGCCACGGCGTCGACCAGACGCTGGGCCAGCGCCATCAGGCGCGGCGCGGCGGTGATCAGACGGGCCTGGAACTCGATGCGATTGGGATCGCGGTCGTACTCCGCGCCCGGCACGCGCCAGCCGCCCCAGTCGGCCGCATCGGTGACGACGACGGGATAGGTGCCGGGATAGGGATGGTGAGGCGTGTCCTCAGCCGACTGCCACTTGTTGCGCGCCCGCAGCAGCCGCCAGCCCGCCATGTCCGGCGTTTCGTCCTCTGACGGCAGCAGCAGCTCGGACGCCTGGAACTCGCGGCCCAGGCCCACGTCGTAGGTGACGCGCACGGGCTCGTCGAAGCCCTTGGCCCAGACGGGCTGGACCTTTTCGACGTGCGCCCAGGCGCCGACGCATTCGACCCAGACCTTCTGACCCTTCTGGAACTGCGCGCGCGCCATCGCCACCCTCGTGATTGGACGGCCACCCTGCCCCCTCGCGCGTTGACACAGGGTTCAGAGACAGGGTGAAGACGCGGTGAAGATCAGTGGGGCCGGGAGATGGATTCCAGCGTCTCGCCGGCCGATTTCTCCTTCACGCGGGTGGACAGGTCGCCCAGCGACACCACGCCGACCAGACGATCATGCTTGTCGAGAACCGGCAGTCGGCGGATGCGGCCGTCGGCCATCAGGTCGAGCGCGACACGCAGATCGTCGCTGTCCAGCACCGTCGTCGCTCCGCGTGACATCACCTCGGCCACGGCGGCCTGCGGCGGGCGGCCCTCGCCGACGCCGCGGATGGCGATGTCGCGGTCCGTCACCGTGCCGACCAGCCGGTCGCCCTCCACGACGGGCGCGAAGCCGAAGTCGCCGGCCTTCATGCGCGCCGCGACGGCCTCGAGGGTGTCGGTCGGCTGGGCGATGTGGATGTCTCTGGACATGACGTCTCGGATTCTCACGACGGAATCTCCTGCGGTTGGCGTTGAACCTTTCGAACCCGTCGCCTCACGCGCGGTTCCGAAGCGAGACCGTTCATCTGGCTGAACGCCAGACAACGCTCGCCTCAGAGGCGTGTCAGCTTCGCCGTGGTTTTCTTCACCCGTCGGCCCGATCCCCGGACCGCTTTGAAGGAAGACCTCGATGACGACCGCCCTGTCGAAGAAAGCGCTGCTTTCGCTCCTGGCGGCGTCGGCGGTCGCGATCGCGACCCCGACGCTGGCCCAATCCTACGGCCACGGCCGAGGCCATGACCGCGGCTATGACCACGGCTACAACGGCGGCTGGAACGGCGGCGGCCATGGCGGCCTGCAGGGCGAACAGGCTCGTCTGGCCCAACGCGTCGATCGCGCCGCCTATCGTGGGGCCATCAGTCGTCGCGAGGCTGCAAACCTGCGTTGGCAACTCGACGAGGTTCGACGCCTGAGCTGGCGCTACGGCCGCGACGGCTACAGCCGGTGGGAGCGCAACGATCTGGAGAACCGTCTGGATCGCATCCGCTATCAGCTGCGCGAGGACCGTCGGGACGGCGGCTATCGCGACCGCTGGTAAGCGCCTGATCGCCTGATCGAGGGGCCGTCGTCCGAAAGGGCGGCGGCCCTTTCGTTCGTCTGGAGCCGAGGCTAAGCGGTGCGGACAAGGAGCCCGCCATGACCGCCGCCGACGACGCCCGCGCCATCCTCTCCCGCCTCGTCGTGCCCGAGACGGTTTTCTCGGCAGAGGGCCTCTCGACCCGCTCGCCCATCGACGGCTCATCCGGTCAGGCCGTCCGCATCACCACGTCGGACGAGGTCGATCAGGCTGTCGGGTCGGCCACCGCCGCATTCGACGCCTGGCGCCGCGTTCCCGCCCCTCGACGCGGCGAACTGGTCCGCCTGCTGGGCGAGGAACTTCGCGCGGCCAAGGCCGACCTCGCCGCCCTGGTCACGCTGGAGGCCGGCAAGATCGCCTCGGAGGGCCTGGGCGAGGTTCAGGAGATGATCGACATCTGCGACTTCGCCGTCGGCCTGTCGCGCCAGCTCTATGGACTGACCCTGCCCAGCGAACGCCCCGGCCACCACATGCGCGAGACCTGGCAGCCGCTGGGGCCCGTCGCGGTGATCTCGGCCTTTAACTTCCCCGTCGCGGTCTGGGCCTGGAACGCCGCGCTCGCCTTGGTCTGCGGCGACCCGGTGATCTGGAAGCCGTCGGAGAAGACGCCGCTGACGGCGCTGGCCACCCACGCGGTCGCGGAGCGCGCGCTCGCCCGCTTCGGCGATGCGCCCGATGGGTTGCTCCAGGTCCTGATCGGCGGCCGCGATGTCGGGGAGTCGTTGGCCGCCGATCCGCGCGTGCCGCTGGTGTCCGCCACCGGCTCGACGCGCATGGGCCGGGCGGTGGCCCAGAGCGTGGCGGCGCGGCTGGGGCGGTCGCTGCTCGAGCTCGGCGGCAACAACGCGATGATCGTGACGCCCTCTGCAGACCTCGACATGGCGGTGCGCGCCATCGCCTTCTCCGCCGTCGGCACCTGCGGGCAGCGGTGCACGAGCCTGCGCCGCCTGCTGGTCCATGAGAGCATCGCCGACGCCCTGATCGCCCGCTTGGCCAAGGCCTACGACAGTCTGCCGATCGGCGATCCGAGGGACGACGGCGTGCTGGTCGGCCCCCTCATCGACGACGACGCGGCCGCCGCCTTCGACACGGCGCTGGCTCAGGCCGTGGAACAGGGCGGGACGATTGTGACCGGCGGCGCCCGGGTCGAGCGAGCCGGCGCCTACGTCCGCCCCGCCGTCGTGCGCATGCCCGCGCAGACGCCGGTCATCATGCACGAGACCTTTGCGCCCATTCTCTACGTCCTGACCTGGCGCGATTTCGACGAAGCCATCGCCATGCAGAACGCCGTGCCGCAGGGCCTGAGCTCGTGCGTCTTTACCGACAGCGTGCGCGAAGCCGAGCAGTTCCTGTCCGCCTGGGGTTCGGACTGCGGCATCGCCAACGTCAACATCGGCCCGTCGGGCGCCGAGATCGGCGGGGCCTTCGGCGGCGAGAAGGACACGGGCGGCGGCCGCGAGTCGGGCTCTGACGCCTGGAAAGCCTATATGCGCCGCCAGACCCAGACGGTGAACTTCTCCTCCGCCCTGCCGTTGGCGCAGGGGGTGCAGTTCGAGGTGTGACGCTGGTGATTGGTGGCTAGTGGCTAGTGGTTAGTCGCCGGGCAAGGCTGAGATCCGCGCTTCAAAAACGGCTGTGACCACTAGCCGCTAGCCACTAGCCACTCCGCGCACGCCGACTGCCTCGACACCGCCCCCCCGCCTCCCCACACTCTCGATCATGAACCGCCGCAACCTTCTGATCCGAGCCGGCCTGCTCGCCGGCGGCCTGGGCGGCGCGTGGTGGCTGAGGGAGAACGTGCTGTGGCGTGACCCCGGCGTCGCCTTCCCGGAAGACGGCTCCAGCGGCTGGCTGCCATATGACGAACCCCGCGCCTCGGTGCCCACCGTGCTGGTCGACGTCGCGGGCCAGAGCATCCGGGCGCTGGTCGATTCCGGCGCCCAGTATTCCGTCATCGATCGCGGCCTGTTCGACCTGCTGGGGCTGGATCGCGCCATTGACCTGCCGCTTGTAGCCTACGGCGTCGGCGGCGGGGCGCAGATGGGGCGGGGTACGACTCTGAGCCTCGGCGTCGGCGCCCTGCGGATCGAGAAGCTGCGGACCGCCATCCTGGCGCTCGGGCCGCTGGCCATGCGCGACGGTTTGTCGGCGCCGCTGATCCTCGGTCAGGACCTGCTCGGCGAGACCGTGCTCGAGCTCGACACCGTCGGCCATCGCCTGCGGTTTCTCAGGCCCGACGATCACGTTCTGCCGACCGACGTCCGGCCGATCGCCGTCACCCGCCGAGGCACCGCCCTCTCGACCCAGGTCACCGTCGAGGGCGCGACCATCCAGGCCGTGGTCGACACCGGCGCTTCGGCCCTGCTGGCGCTGGGACGAGACGCCGCCGTAGGGGCTGGACTACTCGACGGCCGCCCGACGCGCCGGACCTCCAGCATCGTGCTGGGCGGCGCCATCGCGGCCGAGGTGGCGTTGGCCCGCACGGTGACCGTGGGCGACCGCCTTTACCGTGACGCTGAGGTGCCGATCTACGCCGACGTCTCCCTGCCCGGCTTACCCGACGCGCTTTTGGGCATGGAGGCGTTCGAAGGGCGCACCCTGGTCATGGATCTGGGGCGCGGACAGCTGCACGTGGCCGACGGGCAGGGCGTCACTGTCGGCTAGGGCCGGGTCTGGCCCGTCCCTCGCACCACATACTTGTAGCTGGTCAGTTGCTCCGCCCCCACCGGCCCTCGCGCATGCAGCCGCGAGGTCGAAATGCCGATCTCGCCGCCGAAGCCGAACTCTCCGCCGTCGGCGAACTGGGTCGAGGCGTTCCACAGCACGATGGAGGCGTCCACCACCGCCTGGAACGCCGCCGCCGCATAGCCGTCCTCGGCCACGATGGCCTCGGTATGGCCCGAGCCGTAGCGGTTGATGTGTTCGACCGCCTCGTCCAGCCCGTCGACGATCTTCACCGACAGGATCGGCGCCAGATACTCGGTGGACCAGTCGGCCTCTTCCGCCACGCCCATGCCGGGGATCAGCGCCCGCGCCGCCTCGTCGCCCCGCAGTTCGCAGCCCGCCGCCATCAGGGCCTCGGCCACCGGCGGCAGCAGGCGATCCGCCGCCTCATGGTCCACCAACAGAGTCTCGGTGGCGCCGCAGACGGAGACCCGCCGCATCTTGGCGTTGAGCACCACCTCGACCGCCATGCCGACGTCAGCAGAGGCGTGCAGATAGGTGTGGTTGATTCCCTCCAGATGCCCCAGCACCGGCACCCGCGCCTCGGCCTGGACCCGCTCGACCAGGCTGCGCCCCCCGCGCGGGACCAGCAGGTCGATGGTCCCCCCGAGCCCCGTCAGGAGCGCGCCCACCGCCGCCCGGTCGGGCGTGTCGACCAGCTGAACCGCCTCGCCCGGCAGGCCCGCCGTCGTCAGCCCCTCGGCCACCGCCGCATGGATGGCGAGCGCGCTCTCCAGACAGTCCGAGCCCGACCGCAGGATCGCCGCATTGCCCGAGCGGATGCAGAGCGCCGCCGCGTCCGCCGTCACATTCGGCCGGCTCTCATAGATGATGGCGAGCACGCCCAGGGGCGTCCGCACACGGCTGAACTCCAGCCCGTTCGGCCGGGTCCAGCGGGCGGTGGTCGCGCCCAGCGGATCGGGGAAGGCCGCCACCTCCTGGACCGCGCCGGCCATGGCCGAGATGCGCGGCGGCGTCAGCGCCAAACGATCGATCAGGGCCTCGGACACGCCTTTCTCCCGCGCCCGCTCCACGTCCGCCGCATTCGCCGACAGAATGGCGTCCAACTGATCACGCAGGGCCTCGGCCATCGCCGACAGCGCCGCCGACCGGCTCGCGGCCGTGGCGGTGCGCAAGGCGTCCGCCCCGCCCCGCGCGCGGCGGCCCATCTCCAGCATCGTCGCGTCCAGGCTCATGACGTCAGCACCAGGTCGTCTCTATGAATGGCCACGCCCGGCCCCTTGTAGCCGACGATGGCCTCGATCTCTCCGGAATGGCGACCCCGGATGCGCTCCATCTCCTCCGCCGCATAGGCGGCCAGGCCCACGCCCAGCGTCCGTCCGTCCTCGCCGGTCACGCGCACGCTGTCGCCCCGGTCGAAGCGCCCCTCGACCCGGCGCACACCCGAGGCCAGCAGGCTGCGGCCGGACCCCAGCGCCTCGGCCGCGCCGCCGTCTACGGTCAGGGCTCCGGCCGGCTCCAAGCTGCCCGCGATCCAGGACTTGTACGCCTGGAGCGGCGTTGCGGGCGCGGTGATCAGCGTCGCCTTCGCCCCCGCTGTCACGGCCGCCAAAGGCCGCGTCGCCAGCCCTGAGACGATCAACGTCGCACACCCCGCTGAGCGCGCGATCCGCGCCGCCTCCAGCTTGGTCGCCATGCCGCCGGTGCCGACGTCGGCCTCGGCGTTGGCGCCGCCCGCCATCGCCAGCACCTCCGGCGTCAGGGCCTCGACCACCGGCAAGTGCTCCGCCGCCGCGTTTCGTCTCGGATCATCCGTGTAAAGACCATCCACGTCCGACAGCAGGACCAGCAGGTCCGCCCGCGACAGCTGGGCCGCCCGCGCCGCAAGGCGGTCGTTGTCGCCGTAGCGGATCTCCTCGGTGGCGACCGTGTCGTTCTCATTGACAACCGGCACGGCCGACAGCTTCAGTAGGGCCTCGATCGTCGCCCGCGCGTTCAGCCAGCGCCGCCGCCGCTCGGTGTCGTCGCGGGTCAGCAGCACCTGCGCCGGGGTCATCCCGCGCGGGTTCAGCGCCTGATCCCACGCCTGCATGAGGAGCGACTGCCCGACGGCGGCGGCGGCCTGCTTCTCGTCCAGCCGCGCGTTCTTCTCCAGACCCAGCCGACCTCGGCCCAGGGCGATGGCCCCCGACGACACCAGGATCACCTGTCGCCCGCCGGACCTGAGCGCGGCGATATCCTCCGCCAGAGACGCCATCCAGCCCAGGGCCGGGCCCCGGCTGTCGGCCTCCACCACCAGCGACGAGCCGACCTTCACCACAACGCGGCGGGCGGACTTCAGGACTTCGGCGGCGGAGAGGGCGGCGGTCACCCGCCGAATGTGACGCTTCTTTCGCGGTGCAACAAGCGGCCTAGAGCCCTCTAAAGGTGTCGCACGCCGCCGGGTCGCCGGACTGATAGCCGCGCTGCAGCCACTGCATCCGCTGTTCGGAAGAGCCGTGGGTGAAGCTCTCCGGGTTCACGCCGCGCCCGGAGTTCCGTTGCAAGGCGTCGTCGCCGATGGCCGAGGCCGTGCGCAGCCCCTCTTCCAGATCGCCCGGCTCCAGCGCCACCTCGCCGCCGGAAACGGCAGAGGCGTTCGCCGCCCAGACGCCGGCGTAGCAGTCGGCCTGAAGCTCCAGCGCCACGGAGTAGCGATTGGCCTCGCCTTCTGACCGCGCTGCCTGCTGGGCCCGTTGGACCTGCTCCGACGCGCCCGTCAGGGTCTGGACGTGGTGGCCGATCTCGTGGGCGAGGACATAGGCCTTGGCGAAATCGGCGCCCGATGCGCCCATCCGCTCCATCTCCTGCCAGAAGCTGAGGTCCAGATAGACCTGGCGGTCCGCAGGGCAATAGAAGGGGCCGAACGCCGCCTGGCCGTAGCCGCAGCCGGTGTTGGTGCCCTGCTCGTACAGCACGATGTTGTCGGGCGGGCGGTAGCCGTCCAGCTTCTGCGCCCAGACCTCGTTGATGTTGCGGCCGACGACGTCGACGAACAGGCCGGCCTGATCCTCCGGCGTGCCCTCGCGGCCTTCCTGCGCTGCGCCCGCCGCGCCGAACTGGCTGGCGACCTGGGTCGTGGTCGAGGGGTCGATGCCGAAGACGAAGTAGCCGATCAGGGCCAGTACCGCGACGCCGATGCCGCCGCCCGCGACCGCGCCGCCGCCCATGCCGCGCCGGTCCTCGATCCCGCCACCCCTGCGTCCACCCTGCCACCGCATCGCCGATCCTCCCTCGTCCCGCCTCTCAAGCTATGCCGGAACGCCGTCAAAGAGGAAGGGATGCAGCCGGATCGTCACGGTGGGCCGGCGAGCGATCTCACCGGGGCGCGGCGATCCGCGTGCGTCGTTGCGGGGCCACGCCGCGCGGCGCGTCCAGCGGGCTGGCGAGAACAGGAGGCGGCGCGGGCGGCGCGGCCACGGTCTGGACGGGTTCGGGCGCCGGCACGGCCTCCTCCTCGAGCGCGTCGCCGGCATCGGAGATCTCGGCCTCGGACCTCGCCAGGGCGACGATGGGCGCCAACTCCAGGCTCGGCAGAGGATCGCTCTCGGGCAGGGTCGTCGGCAGTTCCTCCACGTAGGTGGCGACCGCCGCCAGCTTGGCGATCACAGGCTCGGCGCCCGCGTGGGCACCGGTAAAGGCGGCGGGCAGGCCCCAGCCGCCGGTCCAGCGATAGAAGATGTGAGTGTCGATCTGGCGCAGCTTGACCAGTCGCTCGGCCCAGTAAGGCGCGACCCAATCGGTGTGATAGTGCGTCGCCATCCCGACCTCGGGCGTGACGTGGCCGTTCAAGGCCGCCGAGGCCGCCGCCCGAGCGCGCGCCCAACCCAGGGCCGACGGTCGGCGAGCCAAGGCTCCATCGCAGGTGAAGCTGAACTGGCAGCCCGTAGACCGCTCCTGACCCTGGAAGACGACGCCGCAGACCGTCTTGGGAAAGGCCGGGTGGCGCATGCGATTGAGCACGACCTGGGCGACGGCGGCCTGTCCCAGGGCGCTCTCCGATGCGGCTTCGTAGTAGACGGCGGCCGTCAGGCAATCGAGCGCGCGGGCGTAATCGGAAACGCTGTCAGGGGGCATGATGAAGGGACGAGCCGCCTGGATGGGCAGGCTCGAGAACGGCAGGGCGGCGTTCCAGACGCGCGCCTCCTCCATGGAAATGGGACGCACGGCGTCGGGGGACAGGGTGAAGTCGGCGGCCAGCGCCGCTGCAGGGGGCGCACCGGCCGTCAACCGCGGCTCGGCGGAGGCGGCCGCCATTTCCGCCAGGCGCGTCTGGATCAGCGCCGTCGCGGCCAGGACGAGGATCATGAGGACGGCGGCGGGGGCGACGGCCAGCGGGGTCCAGGCGCTGAGCGCCACAGCGCGGGCCACGCCGCGCGGCCGCTCCAGCCAGGCCGGCCAGACAAGCGGCGGAATGTGCGTGCTCAAGGTCATCAGGATCCGCCCCGGCCGAAACCGAACTGCAAGCCTAGCAGCAGGGCCCAGAAGGCGGCGATGGACGGCACCTGAAGCGCGAAATCGGTCAAACCGTGCAACAGGACGACAAGGTTGGCGCATACGAGGCCGATCAGGATCGTCTGGCCCGGTCCACCGCGTCGCGCCCGCCAGGCCGCGTCGACCAGGAGCCACGCGATCAACAGGAACATCGGGGCGGCGCCGATCAGACCCGCCTCCTCCAGCCACTGGAGATAGACGTTGTGGGTCGCCCGGATGGTCCAGAGTTGGGGCGCGGTCTCGGCCGTCATCATCTGCAGGTTCACGGCGTCGAAACTGCCCAGACCCCAGCCCGTCAGGGGCGAGGCGAGAAAGGCTTGCCAGTGGACGGCGAACAGCTCAGTCCGTCCGTCGAGACCCGGATCCTCCTGACCCAGGCGGGCCCACAGCAGGTCGTTGCCGCCCCAGACGAGCACGCCCGCCACGACAATCAGCAGAGCGGCGCCCAAGGCGACGGCGCCCCGGCCGCGACGCCGTCCCGCCAACGACCAGATCAGCAGCGCGGACGTCGCGAAGAGGGTGGCGACCAGAGCCATGCGCGAGGCGGTCAGCAGGAGGCAGGCTGTCGCAAGCACGAGCGCTGCGATCGGAATGGCCGTCGCCGTCAGTCGAGCGGAGGGATCGCGGCCTTCGCTGCGCCGCCAGTCGCGCAGAAGCACGGCGAGGGACAGGACGATCGAGATCCCGAACACAGTCGCGCCGCTGTTGGCGCTGAGGAAGCCGCCGGTCAGGCGCCCGCCGGGGGCGACCTGCAGCCCGGACAGGAAGGTCAGCAAAGAAATCGCAGCATAGGCGGCCCCGACCCAGACGATGAGCTCGACGGCCGTCTGGCCAGCGCCGCGACGCGCGGCCTGCATGGCCCCGAGCCCGAAGACGCAAGCCAGTCCCAGCAGCTTGACGATCTCCAGCTGGGTGGCGCTCCGATCGATCGTCAGGGCGCCGGGCTCGACCCCGGCCCACGCCCACACGGGGTGAGGCCCGCCCGGCCCCCAAGGCGTGAGGCTGAGCAACGCCGCCGCCAGGACGGCCGCGAACAGAAGGGCTGGACCGGTCAGGCCCTGAAGGCTGGCGAGTTCGCGCCGAAGCGGCGTGGCCAGACCCGCCAGAAGGGCGAGGCCGAGAGCGGCGGTCAGCCAGGCCGAGGCCGCCGCCTGGTTGGCCCCGAACAGGAGATGCGCCAGCGTCAGCAGAGCCGGCGCCAGAGCCAGACCCACGGTCGCCCACGGCGCCGGCTTGGCGGAGAACGAGCCGCCGCGCGATCCGAACGTTCTCGGCCGACGGGAGGGGCTGACGGGGGCGGCGGACGTCATGGCGTCACGCCGCGTAGTATTTCTTGTACTCGCCGTAATAGTAGCCGGCGTCGCCGTAGCCGTAGCGGGACTGGGCCTTCATATCGACCTGGGTCAGGCCGATGCCGGCGATATGGGCTCCGGATTGCTCCAGCACCTTGATGGCTGCGGCGATGGCCTTTTCCGGCGTCTTGCGCCACCGGGTCAGGAAGACGACGGCGTCCGCCCTGGCCGCCACCTGACGGGTGTCGGACACCGCCAGCACCGGGGCGGTGTCGAGAATGACCAGGTCGTAGTCGCGCCTCAGGCCCTCGATCAGCGTGTCCATCGCCGCCGAACCGAACACGTCCCTGGGCGTGAAGCTGTCCTTGGCCAGGGGCAGGATCATCGCTCCGGACGGCGCGTCGAGCATCAACCCCTGCTCAAGCGGAGCCGCTCCCGAGAGAACCTCGACCAACCCCGTCTCCGGCTCGACGCCCAGCAGGCGGTTGACGTTGCGGCGACGCAGGTCGCAGTCGACCAGCACGACCTTGAGGCCCGATTGGGCGGCGACCCGAGCCAGGCACAGGGAGGTGGTGGTCTTGCCCTCCGCGGGCAGGGCCGAGGTCAGGGCTATGACCTTCACCTGCTGGCCGATCCGCGAGAACAGGATCGAGGCCCGCATGGCCCGAACCGCCTCGGCGAAACTCGAGAGCGGTTTCTTGACGACGTAGTCGGCGGCGGTCTCGTCGCGATCCTCCGGCGCGGCGACCGACGACAGCAGCGGCACGGACCCCAGATGGGGCAGGCCGAACCTGTGCTCGACGTCCTCGGCGGTAACGATGCCGGTGTCCAGCAGGGTCGCGAGCACCACCGCCCCGACGCCCGCCGCGAGTGCGAGCGCCAGCCCGAGCGCGAGGTTCAGCGGCACGTTGGGCGAACTCGGTCCAAGCGGGATGGCCGCCGGCGAGACGATGCGGGCGTCGGATTCCTGCAGCCCCTCGGTGCTGGTCGTTTCCTGGAAGCGGTTGAGGAAGCTTTGATACAGGGTGCGGACCGACTCGGCGTTGCGCTCCAGTTCGTTCAGACGGACGGCGGCGGCGTTGTTGGCCGCCAGGGCGCCGCGGGCCGAGCCCAGGCTGCCGGCCATCGACCCGGTCCGCTCGCGCGCCACCTGGGCCTGGGCCTCCAGGTTGGAGATGATGCGTCGGATCTCGGCCTGGATCTGGGCGTCGATGTCGGCGAGCTCACGCTCGGCGCGCAGCATGTCGGGGTGGCGCGGACCATAGCGGCTGGAGAGCTCCGCCACCCGGCCGGAGACCTCGGCGCGACGGGCGCGCAGCGACTGCACGACCTGGGAGCCCAGGGCCTCGCCGACGTCCTCGCCGTTCGAACCGGCGGCCAGCTGGGCGCGGGCGGTGCGCAGCCGCGCCTCGGCCTCGGCCTGGGTGGCGCGCACGCTGGCCAGCTGCTGGTTGTAGGCCGAGATTTCCTGCTCGGTCAGGGTGGCCCCCGAGGCGCTGAGCAGATTGTTGGCGCTGCGATACTGGGCGACGGCGGCTTCGGCCTGCTGAACCTCGGTACGAAGATCGGCGAGGCGCGTGTTCAGCCAGGAGTTGGCCTGGCGGGTCGCCGAGAACTTGGCCTCCAGCTGCTCCAGCAGATACCGCTCGGCGTACATGTTGGCGATGCGGGCCGCCTTGACCGGATCCTCGGAGGTGAAGCCCAGGTTCATGACGTAGGTCAGACCGGCCCGGCGCACCGTCAGCCGGTTCAGCACAGCGTCGACGACCTTGTCCTTCTCGCGCCGGCGGTCGAGCTCGCTCATACGCTCGCGGGCCGCGTCGGGGGCGGCGGCGCCGAACAGGGCGGCGGCGCCATTCAGGACGCCTTGCACAGGGCCGGGCTCGGCGAGGGCGACGTTGAACTCCGGGTCCTCGTCCAGATTCAGGGCGTCGACGACACGCTCGGCCAGCTGTCGGGACTTGAGGATTTCGATCTCGGTGTCGACGACGCCGGTGTCGGGCGACAGGCCGGAAAGCACCGCTTCGGTGTCGACCACAGTCTGATCCCGCGTGTCGATGGTCAGGCTGGAGGTGGCGGTGAACAACGGCGTGGCGCGGACCGTGACGACGATCGCCGCCACCATCACGAGCAGGGACACGGCCAGGAACAGCGGCAGCCGACGCCGGAGCAGGGCGATCAGCCGGTGGAGATCGATCCGCTCGACGAGACCTTCGGGCCCGTCGGGGCCGGTCGGACCGCGCGTGGCGTCGAAGGATCGGGGGTCGGAAACGCTGTTCAACATGAGGTCAGGGCATTCGGCGGGCCGCGACCCTAGAACTGTGCCACCAGGGTCGCGGTCACGCGGTTGACCTCGAACTCGGCGCCAGCGCCCAGACCGTCGGACGTCTGTTCGAAGCGACCCGCGCTCAGGCTCACGCCGAGATTGCGGTTAAGCAGGTAGGTGCCGCCGATCGAGGCCTGGAACCGTTCGTCCTCGCGATCGATGTCGTCGTACTCGTCGCGGGACAGCGAGACCTCGGCGTTCAGCAGGACGTTGCGCATCAGTTCGTGATCGACGCGGGCCCCGACCGCGGTCGACAGATAGCCGCCCGATCCGGACAGGCCCGAATCCTCGATGGTGCGCGAGGCGAAGCCGGCGACCGTGGTCAACTGCGTCGGGAACCACTCCAGCTGCGCCCGCGCGCCGAAGCCGTCGATGTCGTCGTACGAGACATCTTCGAAGTCCTGCGAGATGTAGCCGGCCGCGATCTCGCCGCGCATGACGGCTCCGACCTCGAAGTTGGCGCCGGCCAGGATTTCGTATCCGTCCGAGTCCCGCGCCGGCTGGATGATCGACGCCGCGGTCTCGTAATCGCGCTCGTTCGTCGTCGCCTGGACGAACAGGGCCGTCGCGGGACTGATCGCCACGTCGGCCCGACCCGTCAGGCTGGTGATCGTGCGGTCGCGGTTGTCCTGATCGACGACGACGTTGAAGACCGTGAGCGCGTCCTCGTAGTCATAGGTGCGGACGTCGGCCCGGCCGGACAGCTTCAGCCGGCCGCTGGTCCGTGTGGCGGCGAGGAAGGCCGCGTCGAGATCATAGCTGACGGGCCCGCGCGTCGCCGCCGGCGCGTTGGACGAGGTGCGGGGCTCCGTCAGCGAGGAATGATCATAGCCGAAAGCGATGTTGGCGGCGCGCGAGATGTCCAGCCGACCCGTCGCGCCGACGCTCCAGTCCTCGAAGTTCTCGTCGTCGAAGTCCTGATAGCGGGCGATGTGGCCTCGGGCGTACAGGCTCAGCGCATGCCGGGACCAGCCGGACTCCAGCGAGACCTCCGGCTTGACGCGGACGATCCAGTCGCTGTCCGGGCCGGTCTCGACAGCGAAGATGTTGTCGTTGTGCTCGGCGTCGATCTGGAGGACCGGATAGAGGGCGAAGGTCCCGACGCTCAAGCCCAGGGCTTCATACTCCGGGCGCGGCCGCTCGCGCACGGAGACGTTGCGGTCGCGCGCGAAGAGATCGCCCGTCTGACTTTGAGCGGCCGTGATCGAGCCTCCGGCCGTCTGCGCCTGAGCCAGGGTGGCCGAAGTCATCGCCACCAACGACAGGATCAGCGAGACGGTGTTCTTGCGGATCGACATGGTTCCCCCATCGCTCGCAGGGAGCGCCTCATGCGGCATGGATGTCATGGACGTCAGGTGGCCGGGCGGTAGTCGGAGCCGCCGCCCCCGCCGGCGCCCGCCGAGCCGGGAGCGCCCTGGGGCGCGCCGCCCGAGCCGCCCGCGCCGGGGGCCCCGCCGACTGCGGCCCCGCTGATCGCCGCCTGCACGCTGCTGACGGCGGCCGCAGCGGCCGACGACAACTGACCGGACGCGCTGAGCGAGGCCCGGGCGCTGGCCAGGGCCTGGTAAGCCACCGTCGGGCTGGCGCCGCTGGCGGCGATCACGGCCTGAACGGCGGCTTCGATGCTGGCGGCGGCGTCATCGCCCGACAGACCGGCGGCGGCGGCCTCGGCCTGGGCCTGAAGGATGGTCGACTGGATCTGGGCGGACAGGGCCGCCACCTCATCCTGAGCGGCCGCGACCGGAGCGGGCAGCGCCGTGACCGGCGTCACGACCGTTCCGCCCATGACGAAGACAGCCGACAAAGCGACTAGAACACGCATTCTGACAATCCCCCGCCCCTCGTTAAGGCTTTCTTCATACCGTTCTCAAGCGACGGTGAGAACACGCCGGTATGCAGAATCTGCGACAATCGGTCCGATCGGCAGGGCCTGTGGCCGATCAGCCACCTTTGCTGTTCACTCGAAGAGGTCTGGCGCGCCGAGCGTCAGGGCCATGCGCCCAGTGGGATCCGACAGCGAAGCGTGGACCGCGCGGACCAGAGCCGGGCGGGTCCTGGCCGCGACCCGCAGCTCGGCGAGCACCTGACGGCGGAGGTCGGGCGACAGGCGGCCCCAGCGATCCAGGGCGAAGCGCAGCCGCCACGCCGTGATCTCGGGGCCGTGAGGCGCCGCGACGTAGGATCGATCCAGCGCGTCCAGCATGTCCGCCGATTTCCCCTGCTGGTCGGCGACCCAGGCGAGACGAGCCCAGGCGGCGGCGTCCAAGGGTCGTTCGGCCAAGGTCGCGCGGGTCGCACGCTCCACAGCCTGGAGGTCCGGCGCGGCGCCGTCAGCGGCCGCCAGCGCACGCGCTTCACTGACGGTCGCCAGTCGCGGCTGATCCAGGCGCCAACCGCCCGGCCAGCTGAGCGGCAAGGCCAGACAGAGGCCGGCCAGAACCGTGACCCCGCCCAAGGCGGCGGCCAGCGCCAGGCGCAGTCTGGTGTTTCGTAGCATCGTCGCCTCCCCGCCGTTTGGAGGGCTAGAGGGCGACGCTCACCCAGTCAAACGCGCCGCCGCGCGCCTGACGCTCGCGCCAGCGGTAGTCGACCCGATCCCAGCGGGTGACCCAGGGCGACAGGCTGTCCAGCACATACTCCCCGCGATCGGAGGCCAGCAGAAGCACGGCGTGGGTCTCGCCCCGGGGGGTCTCAACGATGGCGATCGACAGGGCCCCGGTCGGTACGCCCGCCTCGATCAGGGCCGCCCGCTTGGCCAGGACATAGTCCTCGCAGTCGCCAAGACCGTCGGCGGGCAGGATCCAGAGATCGTCCTGCCCGTGAAGGTCGCGATCCTCGACATGACGGATCGCCCGGTTCAGGCGGCGATTGATGCCGTTGACGGTCCGCCAACCCTGGCGATCGAGAGCGAAGACCTCTTCCGATCGAAGCGACTCATCCGTGTACGGATTCGCATCGACGACCGACACAGCGGAGCCCGCCACGGCGGTGGTCGTGAAGTCGGTGGCCGCGACGGCTTCGACAGAGAGCGGATCGCCGGCCGCCTCGATCGCGGGCGCCCCCAGGTCCGCGGCGGCGAGGGCCTGGATCGGTTCCGGATTTGCCGGAGCTTGCGCCTGTTCCGCATGCGGACCGACAAGCCTGGGAAGCAGGGCGACGATCGGAGCGTCGGACAGAACCGATCCCCCTATGACCGGTCCCGCGGCGGGAGCTGCGGCCGTCTGGGCCGTCAGGCCGAACAAGGCGCTCCATCGCCTGCGGTTGGCCTCCGCCGCCATTTGCTCCAGGTCCGGAGCCTCGCCGATCGCCGGGCACTGGTCGGGGTCCCGACGGCACAGGGCGATGAAGCCCTCCGGCGCAGGGGCCGCGGCGCCCAGCGGCATCGCTGGCGCCGGAACGCGGCGCGTTTCGGCGACGACCGTCGTCGCCGCCGCCGTCAGGCAGGACATAGCCGCCAGCGCGATCGCCACCCTGTTCGTCGGTCGCCTTTTGCGGACCATGACTGCTCCCCGAAGTTGAGGGCAGTGTGCACGCCAACCGCTAAGGCCGGTTTCACGGTTAAGGTTTGCAGGCTCTTGAAAAGCAGGGTTTTCAGCCGGTTAACCCTAGACCGGCAGCGCGCCCCGCTTGACCACCGTCCGCATGGCCACGCTGGAGGACACCCGCGTGACGCCGGGAATGGTCGTCAGCGACTTTGCGTGGACCCGCTCCAGATCGTCGACGTCCCTGACAACCAGCCGCAGCAGATAATCCGAGCCCCCGGTCATCAGATAGCACTCGACCACCTCGGGCACATTGGCGATGGCGGTCTCGAACGCCGTCAGGGCGCTCTCGGCCTGGGACGACAGGGTCACGGTCACGAACACGCTGATGGGCAGCCCGACCGCCCGCTCGTTGATGACGGCGGCATAGCGGCTGATGACCCCTGCGCCCTCCAGAGCGCGCAGCCGCCGCAGGCAGGCGCTCTCGGACAGGGCCACCTGCCGCGCAAGTTCGCTGTTGGTCATGCGCCCGTCGGCCTGAAGCAGGCGCAGCATCTTTCTGTCGATCAGGTCCAGCTCGACCGCAGAAACCGTCTTCATGGGGCGCGCGCTCCGTTCCTTCTGCGACTTTACGGCGTTCACCCGCCGAAAAGAACAGGAACCTGCGACGCGCCCGGCGCTATTTTCCCGCCAAACCCGTTCCAGAGGTGAGGAAACCCATGCGCGTCGGCGTCCCCAAGGAAATCAAGAAGAACGAACACCGCGTCGGCCTGACGCCCACGGCGGTCCGCGAATACGTCGCCCACGGACACCAGGTCTCGGTCCAGACGGGCGCTGGCCTCGGCGCCGGCTTCGCCGATGACGCCTTCGTCAAGGCCGGCGCGACCATCGTCGCCGACGCTCCGACCATCTTCGCCAACTCCGACATGATCGTGAAGGTCAAGGAGCCGCAGAAGGTCGAGTGGGAAATGCTGCGCGAGGACCAGATCCTCTACACCTATCTCCACCTCGCGCCCGATCCCGAGCAGACCAGGGGTCTGATGGCGTCGAAATGCGCCGCCATCGCCTATGAGACGGTGACCGACGCGCGCGGCGGCCTGCCGCTGCTGGCCCCCATGTCCGAGGTCGCCGGCCGGATCGCGGTCTTCTCGGCCGCCGAGACCCTGCTGAAGCACAACGGCGGCATGGGCCTGCTGTTCTGCGGCGTGCCGGGCGTGGCGCCGGCGCGGGTGCTGGTGCTGGGCGGCGGGGTCGTCGGCCTGAACGCGGCGCGCATGGCCATGGGTCTGGGGGCAGAGGTGGTGGTGCTGGAGCGGTCGATCCCGCGCATGGCCTATATCGACGAGGTCACGGGCGGCCGGGTCATTACCCGCTATTCCTCGATCGGCGCGATCGATGAGGAAGTGGTCAAGGCCGACGTGGTCATCGGCGCCGTGCTGGTGCCGGGCGCCGAAGCGCCGAAGCTGGTGAAGAAGGCGCACCTGAAGCAGATGAAGCCCGGCTCGGTGCTGGTCGACGTCGCCATCGACCAGGGCGGCTGCTTCGAGACCAGCCATGCGACGACGCACGAGGACCCGACCTACACCGTCGACGGCGTCGTCCACTACTGCGTCGCCAACATGCCGGGCGCGGCGCCGCGCACCAGCTCGGAGGCGCTGAACAACGCCACCCTGCCCTTCGGCCTGGCACTGGCGGATCACGGGCTGGAGGCGCTGCGCAAGGACCCGCATCTGGCGCGGGGCCTCAACGTGCTTCGCGGCGAGATCACCTACCCGGCGGTCGCCGAGGCGATGGGCCTGCCCTGGTCCGATCCCTTCGGTGTCTGGGCGAAAGGCTGAGCCTTGCGACAGGGGCGGGAGGCCGCGATATCCCGCCAATGTCCGACTTCGACCCCGTCGCCCCGTCGCTCGACGACTTCGCCCGCCTGGCGCGCCGGGCTTTCGACGCCCTGCCCGAGCCGTTCAAGTCGGCGGCGGGCGAGGTGGTCATCCGCGTCGACGACTTTCCCGACGAGGAGACGCTAGCGTCCTTCGGCATGGAGGACCCGTTCGAGCTGACGGGTCTGTATCACGGCCACCACATCGGCGAGCGCGACGCTCTTGGACCGGCTCCGGAGCCCAGCCGGGTCTTCCTCTACCGCCGCCCGATCCTGGACGAGTGGTGCGAGCGCGGCGACGTGGGGCTGTACGAGTTGATCTCGCATGTGCTGATCCATGAGATCGGCCACCACCTGGGCCTCGACGACGACGACATCGACGCGATCGAGGCCGAGGACTGAGGCGTCAGCCCGGAACCAGGCTCATGTCGCGGCGCGCCATCAGCTTGTCGAACTCGGACCAGACGCCGTCGGCGCCGTGCCAGGCGCCCTGCGTCGCCGCCTTGGAGTATTCCGTGGCGCGGGCCTCGAAGAAGTTGGCGTGCTCGACGCCCGACAGCAGCGACTGCAGCCACGGAAGGGGGTTTTCCTTCACGCCGTAGAGCTCGGGCAGCTTCAGCTGGCGCAGGCGCCAGTCGGCGATGAAGCGGATGTATTGCTTGATGTCGTCCGGCGTCATGCCCGACACCTCGCCGGCCTCGAAGGCCAGGTCGATGAACTTGTCTTCCAGCTTCACCACGGTGCGGCAGCATTCGACGATGTCGTCGGCCACGGCCGGGGTGACGCAGCCGGTTTCCTTGTTGAAGGCGTGGTAGAGCTTGATGATGCCGTCGCAGTGCAGGCTCTCGTCGCGCACCGACCACGACACGATCTGGCCCATGCCCTTCATCTTGTTCTGGCGGGGGAAGTTCATCAGCATGGCGAACGACGCGAACAGCTGAAGCCCCTCGGTGAAGCCGCCGAACATGGCGAGCGTGCGGGCGATATCGGCCTCGGTCTCGACCCCGAACTGGCCCATGTAGTCGTGCTTGTCCTTCATGGCCTCGTATTCCATGAAGGCGCCGAACTCGCTCTCGGGCATGCCGATGGTCTCGAGCAGGAGCGCATAGGCCGCGATGTGGATGGTCTCCATGTTGGCGAAGGCCGAGAGCATCATCTTGACCTCGGTCGGTTTGAAGACCCGGCCGTATTTCTCCATGTAGTTGTCGGCGACCTCGATGTCCGACTGGGTGAAGAAGCGGAAGATCTGCGTCAGCAGGTTGCGCTCACGGTCGTTGAGGTTGGCAGCCCAGTCCTTGCAGTCCTCGCCGAGCGGCACTTCCTCGGGCATCCAGTGGACCTGCTGCTGCTTCTTCCACATGTCGAAGGCCCACGGATAGCGGAACGGCTTGTAGGCGGCCGAAGGCGTCAGAAGGCCGGCGGTGGCGGGCTTGATCGAGACGTGAGCGTTCATGGGGAGACCGGGCGAACTGGAGTTGTTGTGCGTCTGATCCATAGAAGACCAGATTCGAGACCGACGCTACCTCTAGACGGTTAACGATCCCCAGCATCAACATCTTGTGTGCAGATGGGGACAATCTGGCGCAGGCGGCTCTCCGTCCCCGGCACGGGGAGGGGGGGCGCAGCGCAGCGGAGACCGGGTGGGGGCGGCCGGGGGGTCGAGCGGCGGCATCGCATCTGTATTGCCGGGCCGCCCCCACCCGATCGCTTCGCGATCTGCCCTCCCAGTTCCGGGGAGGGAGAATGCCGGCCACGCCTCATCGCTCTTCCGCTGTGAACGGGTGGGAAGGGCGGGCGGAGCTTGGGCGCGAGGCCCGGTTACCGTGAGTGTGTAGTTTCGGCTTCGCGTCTTCTGCTCCGCGCGGCTGGTCTGATCGGAAGCGGACGGCCCCGCGTCGTTCCCGCGCGACTGCCCGGGGACCAACGGCCCTGTTAGAGCCTTGCCGCTACTGACGCCTCCGGCGGGAAGGTCGGCGTGCTTGCGAAAGCCGATCCCCTGAACGCGGCGAGTCTTCTGCTTGCCGCCTTTTTGGTGGGCTACCGCCCGGAACGCGGTTCCGGGCTGCTTGAGCCCGGGACCCTCATTCCAAGCATTGGTGCGCCCACGCCACCCCCTTGGCCCGGGACGCCGGATGAACGCCCCTGGGCGGCCTCCGGTCGTTGAGCCTCGGGAGCTCCCGCTCCAACCGCTCCCGCCGCGACAAGCTCGCAAGGCCTTGCGCCCTTCCCAAGCGACGGAACCGAGGGCGAGGGTAACACACCCGGATATGCGGGCGCGTTCACGGCGTCTCAAACACGGCTGGCGCTGTTTTCACTGACGAAATCCCAGCGTCGTTGGACGATTGAGAAAAACAGCGTGCCCAAAACCCCGTGCACCCCGGCGAAGGCCGGGGTCCAGATCACAGACTCCGCTGCATCAACGGCGCACGGTGCGGTCTGTCCGGATCACCCCGTCCGCTTCTGGACCCCGGCCTTCGCCGGGGTGCACGGTGGGGGGAGGGGCCGGACGCATTTCGCCTGCGCTCCGCTCCGGCGCCGCCCTGTTCCGGGTCTCTGGTCGCTTCGCTCCCGGCGCCCGGAATGACGAAGGTAAGCACGCGATGTCATTCGCCTCTGGACCCCGGCCTTCGCCGGGGCGCCCGGTGAAGGGGCGGGGCCGCCCCCACCCGGCGCTTCGCGACCTCGCAGGCCGATCGTATACGATCGGCCAAGCACCCCCGAGGGGGAGGGAGACGGTATAGGCCGAGTATGGACACGCTTTCCGACCGCTGGGCCCGCCTGGAGCCCCACGCCGCCTGGGTGGGGCCGGAGGATGACCGCGCGCGCCCGACGGCGCTGCTGTTTCATGGCTGCGGCGGCTTGAGGGGGCATCTGCCGAAGTATGCCGCGGCGGCGAAGGCGAAGGGGTGGCGGGCGGTGATCGTCGATTCCTATGCGCCGCGTGGGTGGAGCCGTCAGTTCGCCATGGCGACGGTGTGCACCGGCCTGTTGCTGCGTGGCTGGGAGCGGGCGGGCGACATCCTGGCGGCGATCCACGGAGTGTCGCACAGGCCCGAGGTGGACGCGGGCGCCCTGGTTCTGGCGGGCTGGAGCCACGGCGGCTGGGGGATCATGGAGGCGATGAGCGCGGACCGGGACCGGATCGGCGCGCTCGGCGTCGCGGATGCGGAAAACGTTTCGCTGGACGGGGTGAAGGCGGCCTATCTGGCCTATCCCTACGTCGGGTTCGCGGCGGTGAATCGCATGCGGCCCTGGCGGCACTGCCCCAAAACCCTGGCCGTGGTGGCGGCGAAGGATCACCTGACGACCGTCCGGAACGCCGAGCGGATCAACGCCATGGTCCGAAACTGCGGGGCCGAGGTGGAGACCTGGATCGCCGACGGCACCCACAGCTTCGACGAGCCCATGACGGCCCCGCCGATGCGCTATGACCCGGCCCTGTCCGACGAGGCGATCCGCCGGTTCTCGGCCCTGCTGGAAGACACCGCCGTCGCGCCGGCGGTCTGAGCCTCAGGCCGACTCGACCCGAACCTCGGCGCGGATGGAGTTGGCGATGTAGCAGAGGCGGTGGGACTGGTGGTGCAGGTCGTCCAGCGTCGCGGCGTCCGGGGCGGGGCCCGACCAGGCGATGGCCGGGCGCAGCACGACCTCGGTGATCGACATGCGCCCCCGGTCGTCGCGCGCCAGGGTGGCGACGGCGGCGTCGCGGTAGCGGTCGACGACGAACCCCGCCTTGGCCGCCAGCGCCAGGAAGAACAGCATGTGACAACTGGACAGGGCCGCGACCAGCGCCTCCTCCGGATCGACGGCGGACGGGTCCGACAGCGGCGGGGCGACGCTGGTCGGGGCGGAAGATCCCCGCACCACCGCACCCCCGTCGAAGCGCCAGTCGTGGGCGCGGGAGTACTGACGATCCACGAAGGGCTGGTCGCCTCGGACCCATTCGACGACGGCGGCGTGTTCGGTCATGGCGCGATCTCCAGCTCAGACGAGAACGGTGTAGATGACCCGCGCGCGCGTGCGGAAGCCGAGGCTCTCGTAGAGGGCGATCGTCGCCTCATGGGCGGCGTAGGCATGCAGGAAGGCCGCGTCGCCCTCGGCCAGAATTCCCGCCACGACCCGGCGCGAGAGGGCGGCGGCCAGACCGCGGCCCCGGAAATCGGGATGGGTGCAGACGCCCGACAGCTCGGTGTGACCCTGAACCCTGAGACGACGCCCGGCCATGGCGGCCAGGCGGCCGTCGCGCCTGACCCCGATGAACCCGCCGAGCCGAGGCGTCCGGCCGAGGAAAGGACCGGGTCGGGTGAGCTGGGCGAGCTCCAGCATTTCCGGGGCGTCGGCCTCGCCGAGCTCGACCACCTCCAGGGCATTTTCGGGCGCGGTCGTCAGCGCCTTGCACGTCATCTGAACGCAGGGGGCGCGGCTGACGACATCCACGCCGGGGGGCAGCGCTTCGACCATGGGGCCGTCCTCCCGTTCGACCAGACCCGCGCCAGGATGGGCGCGGCACAGGACGGCCAAAGCCTGAAGGCTGTCGGGCAAGGCGTCCGCCGCTGCCGCGAAGACCCCGACCTGGGGATCGATCCTGACCGCGCGCGCGTCGCCCAGCGCCATCGACGACAGACGACCCGTCAGGGCGCTCCAGGCGGGTCGATCGAGAGGATGGTCCATCGCGACCGGTTGAAGCCGAGCCAGGGGCGGCTTGTCCAGTGTGATCGCTCGCGATGAGCCGCCGAGCGCGTCGGCCTTTCGAGAGCCTCAGTTCGGCTTGATCGACGGGGTCTGCGAGGGGCGGCCCATGGTCCAGTTGGACTGGAGCCGGACCTTGGGGTTGGGGGCGCACCAGATCTCGCCGGTCTCGTCGATGGCGGTGACCCAGATCAGGGAATGCTCCTGGCCATAGTCGATGACGCCGATGGCGTAGCCCTTGCCCTTGCCTTCGACAGTGACGGGGAGGGTCGGGGAGAGCTGGGTGAACATGGCTTGGGCAAAAGAGCGGACGCAGTGTCGAGTTCCAGACACGGAGTGTCGCAGGGTCGGCGGTTGCGGCGGGAGGTCGAACCTTTCAAGCTCCGCCTTTCGTATGGAGCACCCATGAGCCCCTCGGACTTCATCCAGAGAACGTTCACGGTCGATGGACAAGACACGCTCTGTCGCTTCTTCCTCCCGACCGCTGCTGATGTTGATTTTGAATGCCGCTACGAGATCGCATGGCCTGAGGGCGTGCGGTCCCGCATCGTCAAGGGAGTGGATAGTGTGCAGGCGCTCCTGCTCGCGATGCAGACCGCGCACACCGATTTCCTGGCGTGCCGGGAGAATGGCGGCCGGCAAGTGACCTGGCTTGACCAACGAGGCCTTGGCCTGCCCGTCGCCAAGACGATCCAAGACTGGGATCAGAACGGAGGTCTCTGACGGCGTGACCGGTCGCTCTTCAGCAACGCCACGAGACGCTAGATTCCCGCCGCCGCCTCCGGATCGGCCGCGGCGTCCCGGCCCTCCACGATCCGGGCGGCGGCCATGTCGGCGGTGACGTTGCCGATGGTGCGGAAGATGTCGGGTACGACCTCGACGGCCAGCAGCAGCGGCAGGACCTCGATCGGCACGCCCATGGCCAGGCAGATCGGGGCGATGGAGGCGAAGAAGCTGACTTGGCCCGGCAGGCCGACGGTGCCGACGCTGATGGCCAGGGCGGCGAGGCCTCCGGCCAGCATGGTCGCGGCGGTGATTTCGGTCCCGGTCAGACGGGCGACGTAGATGACGACCGCCAGGTTGGCGACAGTCGAGGTGATGCGGAACACCGCGACCGCCAGCGGCAGGACCAGACCGGCCGTGGCCGTGGAGACGCCGAGGTGGCTGACCGACCGCTCGACCATCACGGGCAGGCAGGCCAGCGAGGACTGGGTCGAGAAGGCCACCACCTGGGCGGGCGCCGCGCCCCGGGCGAAGCGGGCGAGGCAGATTCGGCCCCAGATCACGGCCACGACATAGGTCAGCAGGATCAGGCCGATCAGCGCCAGACACACGAGCGCAATATAGTGGCCGAGCACCCCCGCCGCCCCGATGCCCGCCCGCAGACCCACGCCGAAGGCCAGGGCGAAGACGCCGAAAGGGGCGACGGCCAGCACCCACTGGACGATGACGATCATGGTCCGGGCCACGCCCTCGAAGAAGACGGCGACAGGCTGGCGCAGCCGGGCCTCCAGCCGGGTGGTGGCGAAGCCGAAGGCGATGGCGAAGACCACGATGGCCAGGATGGCGTCGTCCGCCGCCGCGCGGATGGGGTTTGCGGGGGCCAGGCTGGTCAGGAAGGCGCCGAGGCCGCCCCCGCCGATGTTGGCGGCCACCTCGGCGGCGGCGCCTTCGGGCGTGCCGGCGATCAGGGCGCGCGCGGCCCCTTCCGCGATCGGCCAGACCTCATGCAGGCCGAGGGAGGCGGCAAACGCATAGATCGTGGCTCCGATCAGCAGCACGGCGAAGACCCCCACGGCCTTGAGCGCCAGCCGTCCGGTCGCGGCTGCGTCGGCGATGGAGGCGATGCCGGTCACCAGCAAGCTGAAGACCAGGGGGATGATCGTCATGCGCAGCGCGTTGAGCCACAGCTGGCCCAGCGCATCGATCAGAGCGACCGACCCGGTTCCACCGGGAATGCCGTAGGCCTGCGCCCCCGCGCCGGCGGCGAGGCCTCCGGCGAGAGCGAGGAGCACCCACAGGCTGAGGGAGGTGAACAGGGACGCGGTGCGGGAGCGGGTCATGACCGGACGCTAGCGGCTTCCCGGTCTCAGGGGGAGAGGGTCGCCGCGACCGCGTCCGCCGCGCGGTCCAAATCAGCGTCCGACACTCCCGCCATCTCGATACGGCGCAGCAGCGGGCGGTCGCGGCGGGCGGATTGGCGGCGGTAGGCGGGGTCGTAGTGCTCGGCGATGAGGGCGGCGGCGAGGGTCTCGGTGTCGCCGGCGCGGGCCAGCGCCTTCCAGGCGACGATGGTGTCCTTCGAATGGTGCGGCGGGAGGCGGCCCAGCACGGCCTCGACCGCGTCGGGGTCGGCACCGATGTCGGCATAGGCGCGGGCCGAGAAGGCGGCGCGGGCGGCGACGGGGGCGTGAAGCTCGATGACGGAGGCGCGGCCCATCGCCTTCCACAGCGCGGGCGGGAGGGTGCGGACGCCGATGCGGCTGGATTCGGCCTCGACGACGACCGGGCGGGTGGGGTCCAACGCCTCCAGCGCCACGAACAGGCGGCTCTCGAAGAGGGTCTGGGAGGGCTGGGGGCGGTCGCGCCAGGCCCCGAACAGGGAACCGCGATGCCCGGCGAGGCCTTCGAGGTCCAGCGTCTGGACGCCCCGGGCGGCGAGGCGGGCCAGGACCTCGGTCTTGCCCGAACCGGTGCCGCCGTCGAGCAGGACGACGGTCAGGTCGTCGCCGGGGCCGTAGAAGCGGGTCTGAACCTGCCTGCGCCAGGTGCGATAGCCGCCGTCCAGCACGGTGACCGGCCAGCCGATCTGGTCCATGACGGCCGCCATGGCGCCGGACCTCTGGCCGCCGCGCCAGCAGTGGACCAGCGGCCGGAAGGAGCCGTCGCGGTCGGCCAACGCCCCGTCCAGATGGGCGGCGATGTTCCTGGCGACCTTGGCCGCGCCGATGCGGCGGGCGAGGAACTTGGATCGCTGGACATAGATCGTGCCGACCTCGGCGCGTTCGGCGTCGTCGAGCACCGGCAGGTTGATCGCGCCGGGGATGTGGTCGTGAGCGAACTCGGATGGGCTCCTCACATCGATGATGGCATCGAAGCGGGCGCGGGCGTCCGGCGACAGGTCGTCGGTGCGGCGGATCAAGCGACCCGGACCCCGGCGCCCTCGACCACCCGGCCGACGATGGCGGCGGCGTCGAACCCGGCGGCGCGGACGCGGGCCAGCACGTCCTCGGCCGCATCGGCCGCGACGCTGACGAGCAAGCCGCCGGAGGTCTGGGGGTCTGTCAGGAGGTCGCGGCGCCACTCGGGCAGGTTGGGGGGCAGGTCGACGGCCTCGCCGTAGCTGGTCCAGTTGCGGGCCGAGGCGCCGGTGCGCACGCCGTCGCGCACGAGGGCCTCGACGCCGGGGAGAAGAGGGGCGGACGCCGCGTCGATCTCCACACCGACGCCCGAGCCTCGCGCGAGCTCCAGCGCATGGCCGAGGAGGCCGAAGCCGGTGACGTCGGTCAGGGCGTGGACGGCGTCGATCTCCGCCAGGTCCGCGCCGATGCGATTCAGCTGCGTGGTCGAGGCGATCAGGGCGGCGTAGCCCTCATCGGTCAGCCGCCCCTGCTTGTAGGCCGCGCTCATCACGCCGACGCCGAGCGCCTTGGTCAGGATCAGCACGTCGCCGGGCCGGGCGCCGCGATTTGTCCGGACGCGGTCGGGATGCACGAGCCCCAGCGCCACCAGGCCGTAGATCGGCTCGACGCTGTCGATGGAGTGGCCGCCGGCGACCGGCACGCCGGCCTCGGCGCAGACCGAGGCCCCGCCCGCCAGGATCTGTCCGATGGTCTCGGCCGACAAGACGTTGACCGGCATGCCGACCAGCGCCAGCGCCAGGATCGGCCGCCCGCCCATCGCATAGACATCGGACAGGGCGTTGGCCGCGGCGATGCGGCCGAAGTCGAAGGGATCGTCCACCACCGGCATGAAGAAGTCGGTCGTGGCGACGAGGGCCTGCTGGTCGTTCAGCCGCCAGACCGCTGCGTCGTCACTGGTCTCGGTCCCGACCATGAGATTCGAGAACGCCGCCGCCTGCGGCATGGCCGAGAGGATGTCGCGCAACGCTTGCGGCGACAGCTTGCAGCCGCACCCCCCGCCGTGGGCGAGGGAGGTCAGGCGGGGTTCGATGCTCACTGGAAGTACTCGGACAGGGGGACGATCCGATCAGAGAGACCCGACCGGTCGCGGACCAGGGCTGCGAATGTGTCGTCGGCAGTCAGCAGCCGGCAATCGCGCTCGATCGCGAGGGCGAGGAACAAGCAGTCCTGGATCGAATGGCGCAGGCTCGCCGCCAGCTCGAAGCCACCCCCAAGGAGTGGAGCCGTCAAGGCGTCCTCGACCGGAGCCGCGTCCATCACGCCGAGATAATGTCGGCCTTCCTCCAAGGTCGCCTGCTTCATCGCCACGGCCCGTCGAATGCCGTTCGCCGCCTCCACCCGCCAGAAGTCCGGCGCGATCAGCGGAAGCGCCAAAGCGCGTTTGGCCAGTTCGCTCCCCGGCTCACGCAAGACCCATTTCAAGGCGACGGAGGTATCGACGACAATCACTGCTCGTCGCGCATTTCACGAACGACCACTTCCGACGGGGTAAAGGTGCGACCCTCCTGCTTCTCGTGGATGGCCTCGATCTGGGCCAGGAAGCGTTTGACCTTCGCCAGACGCTCCGCTTCCAGAACCTCTTCGAGCAGGGCGCGATGCTCCGCCTCGACGCTGCGCTGGTTGGCGGCCGCGCGCGCCTTGAGGGCCTCTACGGTTTCTTCGCGGACATTGCGGACGAGCAACTGGGCCATGACCGGACGATAGCATGTGCTATCGTGTCTCTCAATCCACGCCTTGCCCTCCCTCGCGTCAAGGCCTGTAAGGTGACGCTTCGCAGCCTGGAGACCGCGTCATGATCGTCGTCCATCATCTGAACAACTCCCGCTCCCAGCGCGTGCTGTGGCTGCTGGAGGAGATGGGCGTCGAGTATGAGGTCAAGCGTTACGAGCGCGACGCCCAGACACAGCTGGCGCCGCCCGAGCTGAGGGCCATCCATCCGCTCGGCAAGTCGCCGGTGATTCAGGACGGCGACCTCCTGGTGGCCGAGACCGGGGCCATCGTCGAGTATCTGCTGGAGACGCGGGCGGGGCACGGCTTGCGGCCTCAGTCGGGGACGGCGGACGGGCGGCGGTTCACCTACTGGCTGCACTATGCCGAGGGGTCGGCGATGACGCCGCTGCTGCTCAAGCTGGTCTTCTCCAGCCTGCCGAAGCGGACGCCGGGGCTGATCCGGCCGATCGTCGGCGCGGTGGCGGGCAAGGTGCAGTCGGGCTTCATCGACCCCCAGATCGCCAGCCACACCGCCTATTGGGAAGCCGAGCTCGGCAAGTCGGCCTGGTTCGCGGGCGACCGGTTCAGCGCCGCCGACATCATGATGAGCTTTCCGGTGGAGGCGGGGGCCAGCCGCGCGCCCTATGGCCCGGACAAACCCCGGCTGAAGGCGTTTCTTCAGACCATCCACGCCCGACCGGCCTATCAGCGCGCTCTGAAACGGGGCGGCCCCTACGCCTACGCCTGACCCAGCGGAGCCGTGAACCCCGTCGGCGCGGGCGCGTTCAGGGGCCCATGCGTCTTCGAATGGTTCACATCTCCGCCGCCCTGGCCGCCGCCGTCCTGCTGATGATCGCCTTCATGGCGGCCGGCGTCGCCTTGGTGTCGCTGGTCTCCGCCGTGCTGGCGGCGGCGCTGGTGGGATGGATCGCCTATCGGGTGGCCAGGAACGCCCTGCTGCGTCGTCGGACGGCGACGGCGGTGTCTCACGGACGTCAATCGGGCGTGCGATGAAAGCCGTCAGGGGCGACGTGGAAAACCCCGGTCTTGAGTTCGAGGGACGGGCGCCCTAGCATCTTCGGCCTGTCGCGTACGCCCAGCGACCGAGTGTTCCTCCCGTACGTCTCTCTTTTCAGTCCCTTCCGGATACCCGGGCGGCATAACAAGAAAACCCACGTCACATGGAAAAAGTGCCCATGACGTCGGAGGGCTATAGCGCCCTCGACGCTCAGCTGAAGCAATTGAAGTCCGTCGAGCGCCCCAGCGTGATCGCCGCCATTTCCGAGGCGCGCGAGCACGGCGACCTGTCCGAGAACGCCGAGTATCACGCCGCCAAGGAACGCCAGGGCTGGATCGAGGGCCAGATCGCCGAGATCGAGGATCGCATCAGCCGCGCCCAGGTCATCGACGTCTCGAAGCTGTCCGGCGACCAAGTCAAGTTCGGGGCCACCGTCACCGTGGTCGACGAGGACACCGAGGAAGAGGGCCGCTACCAGATCGTGGGCGAGCATGAGGCCGACGTGAAGTCGGGCAAGATCTCCATCGCCTCGCCCATCGCGCGGGCCATGATCGGCAAGGAAGTGGGCGACGTGGTCGAGGTGAACACCCCCGGCGGCGTCAAGGCCTACGAAATCCTCAAGGTCGAGTGGAAGTAGGGGCCAGCCCCCTCACCATCCGCGTCGTCACCGACGGCCGGGCGGGCATCGAGAACCAGGCGCTGGGCCTGGCCGAAGCCTTCGCCCGGCTGACCCCCGCGAACATCGACGTGCGCCGCGTGCGCTGGCGGCCGGTGTTCGACTGGCTGCCGGCCGACCTGAAGACACCGGCCATGCTGCATCCGGCGTCGGACGCGCCCTTCCCGGCCGAAGGCGAACCGTGGCCGGACCTGTGGATCGCGGCGGGGCGAGCCAGTCTGCCCTTGTCGTTGGAGGTGCGGAAGCGGAGCGGCGGCCGCACGGTCGTAGTTCAGGTGCAGGACCCCCGGCTGGATCCCGCGCGGTTCGATCTGGTCGTTGCGCCCGAGCACGACGGACTGACCGGGGCCAACGTTGTCTCGATCACCGGTTCGCCGCATCGCATCACACCAGAGCGACTGGCCGAGGCGGCGCCCGTTTTCGCCGCGAGCATCGAGCCCCTGCCCCGCCCCCGCGTCGCCGTCCTGATCGGCGGCCGGTCCAAGGCCTTCGACCTGAGCGCGGGACGCGCCGACGATCTGGCTGACCGCATCGCGCGGGCGGTGGAGGGAGCGGGGGGATCGGTGCTGGTGACCTTCTCCCGCCGCACGCCGCCAGAGGCGCAAAGAGTGATGGCCGAGCGGCTGGCCTTGCTGCCAGGCCAGATCTGGGACGGGACCGGGCCGAACCCCCTATTCGCCTATCTGCACTTCGCCGACCACATCCTGGTGACCGAGGACAGCGTCAATATGGCCGCCGAGGCCGCCTCGACCGGCAAGCCGGTGCATGTCCTGCCGATGGTCCGGCGTGGGTCGGCGGGGAAGTTCGCCCGATTGCACGCCGATCTCGCCGAGCGCGGCGCCACGCGGCCGTTCGAGGGCGGGCTGGAGACGTGGACCTACGAGCCGCTGACGGAGACCGAGCGGGCCGCTCGCGCCGTGCTGGAGGCCGTGAAGCGGGGTTAGTCCCCGCCGCCCCCGCCGTCGCCGCCGCCGCCATCCGAGCCGCCGTCGCTGTCGCCGTGGGCGTCCTTGCCGCCGCGACCACCGCCGCTGTCACCGATGAAGGCGCCGCTCGAGCCGTCGGCGCCGTCGCCCCTGTCGCGCCTCTTCTTCTGGCCGGCGTCCATCGACGCCCCGATCGCGACGCCGAGCGCCAACCCGACGGCGATACCGATGGGCAAATTGCCCAAGGCCACGCCCAGGCCCGCGCCGACGGCTACGCCGAGGGCGATGCCGATGCCGATATAGCTGCGTCCCGCCATGCTTGTGCATCCCTCCTCGCCCCGATCGCGAACCCAGCATCGCATCCTCGGGAATCAGAGCCTAGATAGAGACCATGAGCAGCCCCCGCACCACCCGCGTCGCCATCATCGGTTCCGGCCCGGCCGGCTGGACCGCCGCCATCTATGCGGCGCGCGCCAGCCTGAACCCCATCGTCATCGCCGGCATCCAGCCCGGCGGCCAACTGACCATCACCACCGACGTCGAGAACTATCCGGGCTTCGCCGAGACCATCCAGGGCCCCTGGCTGATGGAGCAGATGAAGGCCCAGGCGCTGCATGTCGGGACCGAGGTCATCGAGGACATCGTGGTGTCGGCGGACCTGTCCAGGCGGCCTTTCCATCTGAAACTGGATTCGGGGGCCGAGCTGCTGGCGGAGACGGTGATCATCTCGACCGGCGCCCAGGCCAAGTGGCTGGGGCTGGAGAGCGAGGCGAAGTATCAGGGCTTCGGCGTCTCGGCCTGCGCGACCTGCGACGGCTTCTTCTATCGCGGCAAGGAGGTCGTGGTGGTGGGCGGCGGCAACACCGCGGTCGAGGAGGCGCTGTTCCTGACCAACTTCGCGTCCAGGGTCACGGTCGTGCATCGCAAGGACGAGTTCCGGGCCGAGAAGATCCTGCAGGACCGGCTGTTCGCCAATCCCAAGATTGAGGTGGTCTGGAACCACCAGGTCGACGAGATCCTCGGTCAGACCGACGGCGTCGCCTCCAACGTCACCGGGGTGCGGCTGAAGGACGTGAAGACGGGCGCCCTGCACGAGCGTCCTTGCGACGGCGTCTTCATCGCCATCGGCCATGCGCCGTCGTCCGAGCTGTTCCGGGGCCAGCTTGAGACCAAGGCGGGCGGCTATCTGGTGGTGAAGCCCGGCACGACCCAGACCAGCATCGAAGGCGTCTACGCTGCGGGTGACGTCACCGACGACGTCTATCGCCAGGCGGTCACGGCGGCGGGCATGGGCTGCATGGCGGCGCTGGAGGTGTCACGCCTGCTGGCCGAGGAAGACCACGCCCGGGCGCACCACCCCATCAGCCACCGCGAGGCGGAGAAGATCGGCGCCTGGTAGGCCTCAGCCGAAGAGCTGCAGCTCGGGCGGCGCCAGGTTCGCCGCCGCCTTGCCGTCGCGACGACGGAGCGCATAGTCGACGGCCTTCTGCACGGCGCGCTCGTCGGTGGGCTTGGTCAGGACGCCGATGGTGCCGGCCACGCCGTTCCGGACCATGCCGGGGTTGGCGGTCATGAACAGGACGGTGATGCCCATCTCCTGACCCAGTTCCCGACCCAGGTCGATGCCGGTCGCGCCGTCGGACAGGTGGATGTCGACCAGGGCGAGGTCGATCTCGGTCTCGGCCGCGAGCGCATGCGCCGCCTTGGCGTCCGCCGCGGTTCCGACCACCTCATGACCCAGGTCCTCCAGCACGAAGCGGAGTTCCATGGCCACCAGGGCCTCGTCCTCGATGATAAGGATACGCGCAGTCATGGCCTTGTGCTGTCAGCTTTGCCGTTCGTGTGTACGGTTGCGAACGCAACCGCCGGATTTTGGTTTCATGCGGACTTGAGAGCCGCCCTGCGGCGAGACAGCGCGGTCGCGGGCAGGTCGGCCTCGACCACCAAACCCTCGCGCCGCCATCGACGTTCCAGCCGTCCGCCCAGCTGCCCCTCGACCGACAGGGTGGCGAGAGAGGTCCCGAAGCCCGTCCGCGCGGGCTCTCCGGTCACTTCGGGTCCGCCGACCTCGGTCCAGGTCAGGATGAAACGGTCGCCGGCGTTGCGCGTCCGCAACAGCACGTGGCCCTCCAGCGCCGACAGGGCGCCGTATTTGGCCGCGTTGGTGGCCAGTTCGTGGAACAGCAGGGCCACCGACGTCGCGGCCTGATCGTCGAAGGTGGCGTCGTCGCCCTCGATCCGCACCCGGGGCCGCCCCTGACCATCGACATAGGCGCGGAACAGAGCGTCGAGGAAGGTGTGCAGCGTGGTGTCGCCCACGCTGGGTTTGGACACCTCCGAATGGGGCCGGACGAACTCGTGGGCGCGGGCGAGCGCATTGATCCTCTGGCGCACCGAGGAGGCGAAGGCCCTGGCCTCCGGATGCTCGCGGGCCGACAGGGCGATCAGGGCCGAGACGACGGCGAAGATGTTCTTGATGCGGTGCGACAGCTCCTGGCTCAGCAGGTCCTTGCCCTGCTCCATGCGCTTCAGGTCGTCGATGTCGGTGCAGGTGCCGAACCAGCGCGTGATCTGGCCCGCTTCGTTCCGAATCGGCTGGGCCCGTCCGAGCGTCCAGCGATAGACGCCGTCATGGCGGCGCAGGCGGTATTCGATCTCATAGGGCTCGCCGGTCTCCAGCGAATGGCGCCAGCGGGCCCAGGCGCGGTCCTGGTCCTCCGGGTGGAACATGCCGTTCCAGCCCTCGCCGTCGGTCGAGCCGACCGGGACGCCGGTGAACTCGTACCAGCGGGCGTTATAGTAGTCGTGGAAGCCGTCCGGCAGGGTCGACCACACCATCTGGGGCATGGAGTCGGCGATGGCGCGGAACTTGGCCTCGCTGTCGGCCAGCCGGACGACCATGTCGTCGAACGCTTGGTCGCGCGCCGTGTCGGCGATGACATTTGCGTTGTCGGCTTCAGGCGATCGATCAGGCACGCAGGGCTCCAAGCGGGGCCGTGGCCCGACACAGGCTTAATGCTTCAGCTTGCAAGTCGTTGCAGATCGGGCCTCAGGAGGCCGGCCGTCCGACTTCCTCGACGTCCATGGTCACGACGCCGGGTGGCGGGGGTGCGGCCGCGGGCTGGGCTGGAGCCGGGGTCTCGAAGGCGGCGAGGCGTGCGTTGATCTCGGCGATCTGCTCGGGCGAGGCGGGGCGGCGGCCGCCCAGGCTGGCGACGCCGACCACGCGGGTCTGACCGTCGATCTCGACCGTGCGCAGGTTCATTCCGCCGTGGGCCAGGACCTGCGCGTCCGTCGCCCCCATGTCGGACGCCAGCTGCAGCTCGGGCGCCCGCAAGCGGGGCCGGGCGAAACGGGCCTCGTCGATGACGGGCTCGTTGCCCGAGTATCGCTGCTGGAAAGCCGCCGTCTCTCCCGCCAGCCCCTTCCAGCGATAGAAGATGTGCGCTCCGATCTGGGTGATCTTGCCCAGCGTTGGCGCCCACCAGGGATGGACGTAGTCGGCGTGGTAGTGTGTGGCGGTGCCGACCTCGGTCGCGACATGGCCCGCCAACGCCCGCTCGGCCACCACGCGCGCGCGGTTCCAGGCCCAGGCGACCGGCGCCTGCGCCAGCGAGCCGTCGCAGGTGAAACTGAACTGGCAGCCCGTCACACGCTCGGCGCCTTCGAACACCACGCCGCAGACGGTGTTGGGGTAGTTGGGGTCGCGCACGCGGTTCAGGATGACCTGGGCCACGGCCTCCTGACCCTTGGTGCTCTCCAGCGCCGCCTCATAGTAGATGCCCTGCGTCAGACAGCGCAGGGCGCGGTTGCGGTCCGCCGCGCTTGCGGGCGTGAAGGCGAAGGGGCGAGCGGACCTGAGGGCGCCGGCCGCCACCGGCATGGCGGCGTTCAGGCGCTGGGCGTCAAGGCCGCTGGCGCCGAGCTCGAAGCCGGGCTTGCCCGCCAGCGTCAGGCTCTCCCAGCCGGGCGTCAGGCCCAGCGGCGTCGGCTTGGGATCGTTTGGGTCGAAACGGACCGCCAAGGCGATCTGGGCCGGATCCATGCGGGACGACACCGCCCGCAGGCCGACCTGGGTCCAGTCTCCCCGCGTCAGTCGCGCGATGGCTTCCGCCGTGCGATCGACATCCGGGCGGACGGCCGAGCTCGCCGCCACGGCCACGCCGAAGGCCGCCAGAGCGGCGGGCGCGGCCGCCCACAGGCGGTGGCCCTGGACGGCATGGCGCAGGCGGGCGACGAGGCTGGCGGGGTCGAGGCGCATCCGAACTCACGATCTGCGACGCCGGAGCGCCGGAAAGCCGCGTCGCCTAACAGGGATTCACGGCGCCTTTCTGACAGAGACTTGCGGACGCGTCACGCGGGCTCAACGCCCGCCGAGCGTGGACCGCAGCATCCAGGCGAACTTTTCGTGCGCCGCCAGCCGTTGAGTCAGAAGGTCGACGGTCACGTCGTCGCCGTCGTCATCGGCGGACTCCAGGGCCGCGCGGCAGGTGGCGATGACGGTCTCGTGGTCCTTCATCAGCTCGTGCAGCATGGCGGTGGCGTCCTTGTCCGGATCGCCGTCCTTGATGGAGGTCAGATTGGCGAAGGTCGCATAGCCCTGGGGCGCGTATTCGCCCAGCGCGCGGATCCGCTCGGCGATGTCGTCCAGCGCGTCCCAGATGTCGCGGTACTGCTGCTCCAGCAGATTGTGCAGGGTGAAGAACTCCGGCCCGCGCACGTTCCAGTGGTAGCCGTGGGTCTTCATGTAGATGGCGAAGCTGTCGGCCAGAACCTTGGTCAGTTCGCGGGCCACATCCACCCGCTCGGCCTTGCTCAGCCCGGTGTCGATCGTCGCGGTCATGGTTCGCTCCTTGGTCGCCGGCTCGGCGTCAGTTAGGCATTCGGGGACGGCGCGCAAACCCCGGGCGGGGGTCATCGCGGCCGGATGGAACGCACATGAGGCCAAAGCGTTGCAGTTTTTCGTGCGCGATCTTCGGGGGGCGAGTTGAGGGCTGAGGACGGCGCGACCGGGGCGTGGACGCCCGACGCCGTCCTGGCGAAGCTGGCCCGCACCCCGGCCGGTCCGTGGTGGCGCGGGGTCCTGATCGGCCTGGGGTTCGCCGCCGCCGCCCTTTTCGTCCGATGGGCAGGGCAAGCGTTTTACGGTCAGGTGACCGGCTTCATCATCCTGCTGCCCGCCGTGGTGCTGGCTGGGTTGGCGGCGGGTCGGACGGCGGGGATCGTCGCGACGCTCGCCTGCCTGTTCGGCGGCTGGGTCGTGGCCGGACCGAGCGCGACCGGCGTCGGCATAGGCAATGCCATGGGGCGCATCGCCACGGTGAACTTCGTCATCGTCGGATTGTTTCTGGCGATCGTGGCTGCGTCGCTGCGCAAGACGCTGAGGCGGCTGGACGACACCATCGATGCGCTCGGCGGGTCCGACGAGGCCCTGCTCCGCAGCGAAAACCGGTTCCGCACCGCGGTCGACGCCGTGCGGGGCATCCTCTGGACCAACACGCCCGAAGGCCGGATGGAGGGCGAGCAGCCCGGCTGGTCGGCCCTGACGGGGCAGTCGCGGTCGCAGTACGAGGGCTATGGCTGGTCCGAAGCCGTCCATCCCGACGACGCCCAGCCCACCGTGGACGCCTGGAACGCCGCGGTGGCCGGGCGCCGGGCCTTCGACTTTCAGCATCGGGTGAAGACGGCCGGCGGCGACTATCGCACCTACGCCATCCGCGCCGTGCCGACGCTCGATCGCACGGGGCATATCCTGGAATGGGTCGGAGTCCACATCGACGTCACCGAAGCCCGGTCCGCCGAAGTCGCGCTCCGCGAGAGCGAGGCCCGCTTCCGTCTGATGGCCGACACGGCTCCCTCGCCCGTCTGGCTGACCGACGCCGAGGGCAATGTCGAGTTCGTCAACCGGGCGCTGGAGGTCTTCTACGGCAAGCCGGGCGACACCTTTCTGGGCCAGGTGTGGAAGGAGTCGGTTCACCCCGAGGACATCGACGGGGTGAACGCTATCCAGGCCGCGGCGCGGGCGACGCGGTCGCCCTACGGCTTCGAATGCCGGTTCCAGCGGCATGACGGCGTGTGGCGCTGGATGCGCATCTCCGTGAACCCCAGGTTCGACGGCGCGGGCGTGTTCCTGGGCTACGTCGGGATGGCCTTCGACGTCACCGACACCCGCGCGGCGCTTGACGCCCTCGCGGCCCAGGAACGTCGCCAACGGTTCCTGCTGGAGCTCAGCGACGGGGTGCGCGAGCTGGAAGACCCCTCTGCCATTATGGACCATGTCCAGAGCGTGCTCGGCCGGATGCTGGGCGCCTCTCGCGTGGGCTATGGCGAGTTCTCCGAGGATCGCCAGACGATCGAACTGACGCCCGACTGGACCGAGGGCGTGCCCAGCATCGCCGGACGCATCCGCGTGCCGGATCTGGGCGAAGGCGTCATGGCCGAGCTGTTCCTCGGCCTGACGGTCGCGGTGGACGACGTGGCCGCCGACGTGCGCAGCGCCAGCGCGGCGGCCTCGCTGGCGGCGTCCCAGATCCAGTCCTTCGTGGCCGCGCCCCTGTTCCGCGCCGGAGAGATGCGGGCCTTCCTCTATGTCCACGCCGCCCGGCCGCGCGTGTGGTCGCCGGAGGACGTGGCCCTGATCTCCGACGTCGCCGACCGCACCTGGGCCGAGGTCGAGCGGGCCCGCGCCGAGGCCGAACTGCGCGAGAGCGAGGCCCGGTTCCGCGACATCGCCGACACGGCGCCTGTGCTGATCTGGGTGACCGGCCAGGATCGCGTCCGCGCCTTCGTCAACCAGGCCTATGTCGATTACCACGGCGGGACCTACGAGGAGGCGCGGCTCGCCGAGTGGCGCACCATGATCCATCCCGACGATCAGGCGCGGGTGGTGGCGGAGTCGATGGCGGGAGAGGCGACGGGGGAGCCCTTCTCACTGGAGGCCCGCTACCTTCGCCACGACGGCGCGTATCGCTGGCTGAAGTCCTTCTCGCGGCCCCGGCTGGGCGCGGGCGGGCAGGTGCTCGGCTTCGTCGGCGTGGCCTTCGACGTCACCGACATCCGCGAGAGCAACGACCGCCTGGCCACCGCCATGGCCGAACGCGACGCCATCCTGAGCCAGCTGGCCGAGGGCGTGATCGTCACCGATCCGGACGGCGCCATCGTCTTCGTCAACGAGGCCGCGCGGCGTCATCACGGCGTGGCCGAGCTCGGCGTCGGCCCGGATGAATACGCCAACACCTACCGCCTGTTCACCGAGGACGGCCGCCCCTATCCGCCCGACGAGTTGCCGCTCGCGCGCACGGTCCGCCACGGCGAGACCATCACAGACGCCCGCTGGCGCATCCGCCGCCCGGATGGAACGGAGGTCATCGCGGTGGGCAACACCCGGCCGGTGAGCACCGCCGACGGACGCACGATCGGGGCGGTGCTGACCCTGCGCGACGACACGGCGCGGGTGCAGGCCGAGCAGCGACTGGCTGAGTCCGAAGCCCGCTTCCGCACCGTGGCCGACAGCGCCCCGGTGCCGATCTGGATGGGCGACGAGACCGGCAAGGTGATGTTCGCCAACCTGGCCTACCGGACCTTCTTCCAGGTCGTGGACCGAGCGCTGCAAGGCGGCTGGACGGGCATGATGTCCACCGATGATCTGACAGCCTTCAAGGCCGACTACGGCGCCGCCTTCGACCGTCGCGAACCCTATGACGGCATGGTCCGGGTCGCCCACCCGGAACTGGGCGAACGCTGGCTGCGCTGCCAGGGCGTTCCCCGCTTCGATGCGGCCGGGAAGTTCCAGGGCTACATCGGTGTCAATCTGGACATCACCGACGCCAAGCGGGCCGAGGCTGACCTGAAGCGCATCAACGAGCTGCTGGAAGAGCGCGTCGGCGAGGCCCTGGCGGAAAAGGCCAAGGCGGAGGCCGACCTGATGCACGCCCAGAGGATGGAGGCCGTCGGGCGTCTGACCGGCGGGGTGGCCCACGACTTCAACAACCTGCTGACCGTCGTCATAGGCGCGCTGGACATGATCCTGCGGTCGCCGGACGACGCGAGCCGGCGCCAGAAGATGGGCGAGGCGGCGCTGGCGGCGGCGCGCCGCGGCGAGCGGCTGACGCACCAGCTGCTGGCCTTCTCGCGGCGGCAAACCCTGCGGCCCGAGCCGGTCGACCTGAACGCCCTGGTGCGCCAGAGCGACCCCCTGCTGCGTCGAGCCGTCGGCGAGGCGGTGGAGTATCGTCTGAAGCTGAAGCGCGGCGGGGCCCGCGTCGTGGTCGATCCCGCTCAGTTCGAGGCGGCTCTGCTGAACCTGATCGTCAATGCACGCGACGCGATCGCGGAAGGAGACGGCGCGGCCGCCTCCATTCGCGTCGAGACCCGGCGCTGCCGCGTGGCCCAAGGCGAGGTTTCGGAACTGGCGGCCGGCGACTACCTCTGCATCAGCGTGACCGACACTGGGGTCGGCATGGACGAGGAGACGCGGCGGCGGGTCTTCGAACCCTTCTTCACCACCAAGGCCGTCGGCAAGGGCACCGGACTGGGCCTCAGCCAGGTCTATGGCTTCGCCCGCCAGAGCGGCGGCGGAGTGCGGCTGATCTCGGCGCCCGGCGAGGGCACGACGGTGGAGATCTTCCTGCCGCCCGGCGTGGAGGCGGAGACAGTCGTCGAAGACGTTCAGGCAGACGGGGAGGCCGTCACGGGACGACTGCTGCTGGTCGAGGACGATCCGGCCGTGGCGGCCATCGCCCTCGACCTGCTGACCGCTCACGGCTTGCAGGTCGAGATGGCGGAGAACGGTCCCGAGGCGCTCCGGCGCCTGCAGGACCAGGGCTTCGACATCATGATGACGGACGTGGTCATGCCGGGCGGGATGTCGGGCCTGGACCTCGCCCGCCGCGCGGCCGGGCTCTATCCGAAGATGCGCATCCTGCTGGCCTCGGGCTATGCGGGCGACGACGTGGACGCGGACCTGGCGGGTGCGGCCTGGCCCTTGTTGCGCAAGCCTTACTCGCGAGACGACCTGTTCGCCGCCCTGGCCCAGGCGCGCGCGACGACGCCCTGACGACGTCTGACAAGGTCGCCCGGCAGGTCTTGCCGTCCCCAATCTCGCCCCATTCCCCGCCAAGCTGGCGTTTGTCACACGGGCCGGGGATAAGGCCTGACGACCTCTCGCCTGGCCGACTTGGGAGACACTGATGCGTCTGAATCTGCTGCTGACCACCGTCGCCGCGCTGGGCGTCGCCGCTGCGTCCTTGGTGCAGGCCCAGACGGCGACGCAATCCCTGAACGGCGGCCCGTCGCGTCAGCAGGCGCAACAGCAGCCGGCCCAGGAGGGCGGCCCGATCGAGGTCGAGATCGACCAAGGGGTGCTGCGGCCCTTCCAGATCGCGGTCGCGCCCTTCAGCGGCCAGAACGGCGCCTCCATCGCCGAGGTGGTGTCGGGCGACCTGCGTCGCTCGGGCTTCTTCGAGCCGATCAATCCGGCCAGCTTCATCGAGACGGGCCTGACGCTCGCCAATGCGCCGAACTTCCCCCAATGGACCCAGATCGGAGCGCAGGCGGTGCTCTACGGCTCGGTCACGCCGCGGCCGGACGGGCGGAACGACTTCGGCTTCAGGCTGTACGACCCGTACCGGCAGTGCCAGCTGGTCAGCTACAACTTCACCGCCACGCCCGAGCAGTGGCGGCGGATCGGGCACAAGATCGCCGACGTCGTCTATTCGCGCATGACCGGTGAAAGCGCGTTTTTCGACACCCGCATCATCTATGTCGCCGAGAGCGGGACCGAGCTGAACCGCCTGTCGCGCCTCGCGATCGTGGATCAGGACGGCTACAATCCGGTCTTCCTGACCGACGGCAGCGAGATCATCCTGACGCCGCGCTTTTCGTCCAATCCGGACGAGATCATCTATATGGCGCTGGGCGAGGACTACAGCCGCATCTACCTCTACAATCTGACCACGGGCCGGCGCGAGAACCTGGGCGAGTTCGACGGCCAGCCGCTGGCCCCGCGCTATTCGCCGGACGGGACCAAGGTGGCGTTCTCGATCATCCGGGGCGGCAACACCGACGTCTATGTCATGGACCTGCAGACACGGCGGCTGTCGCGGCTGACGACGGATCCCGGCATCGACACCTCGCCGTCGTTCAATCCGGACGGGACGCGGATCGTGTTCAACTCCGACCGGTCCGGCACGCCACGCCTCTATGTGATGAACGCCGACGGGTCGGGCCAGCGGCCGATCAGCCGCGGCGGCGGGGCCTATACGGCGCCGGCCTGGAGCCCGCGCGGCGACCTGATCGCCTTCACCAAGTCCGGCGGCGGACAATTCGGCATCGGCGTGATGGCGCCGGACGGCTCGGGCGAGCGGATGCTGAGCCGCAGCTTCTTCGAGGAAGGTCCGTCCTGGGCGCCCAACGGCCGCTATCTGATGTTCTCGCGCCAGACGCGCGGCGGGAACACCAATCTGTGGATGGTCGACCTGTCCGGGCGTGTGATCGCCCAGTCGGGCTATCAGGGTCGGGGTAGCGACCCGGCCTGGTCGCCCCTGCTGTCCGAGACGCCGTCGAACCTGGGTCGCGGCGGGCCCGACAGCTGCGACTCCTAGTGCTTTTCCGGGGCGGGGCCCCCGGATGCTCAAAACCGCGTCATCGCCCCGGCTGACGCTATGAGACGAAGCCCGGCGCGTAAAGCTTGACCGCCGGAGACGACAGAGGAAACGAGCCCATGATAACCGCATCCCGCATCGCCAAGGTCGCCCTGATCGGCGTCGCCGTCGCCGCCATGGCCGCCTGCGCCCCGCGCCGCCCGGTTGAGGGCGTGACCGGCCCCGGCGGGGCTGACCAGGGGACGAACGTCCCGGCCTATCCCGGTCCGGGGACCGGGGCCGTCGAGGGCGGCGGTCTCGGTTCGGGCGCGCCGGGCTCGACGAACGACTTCGTCGTCAACGTCGGCGACCGCATCTACTTCGATCTGGACAGCTATCAGATCAGCCCGGAGGCCTATCCGCGGCTGGACGCCCAGGCGGCGTGGCTGCAGCGCTATCCGCAGGTCACGGTCCGAATCGAGGGCAACGCTGACGAACGCGGCACGCGGGAATACAATCTGGCGCTGGGCGCGCGGCGCGCGGAGTCGATCCGCAACTATCTGATCGAGCGCGGCGTCTCGGCCGGCCGGATCGACACCATCAGCTTCGGCAAGGAACGCCCGATCGCCCAGGGCTCGACCGAGGAAAGCTGGGCGCGCAACCGCAACGGCCGCACGGCGATCGTCTTAGGCGCGCAGTAGGCAGGTTGGAGGCGCTACCGCTCGCGACGCGGTCGGTCGCTGCTTGAGCGCAGGGTCGGAGGCGCTACCGCTCGCGACGCGGTCGGTCGCTGCTTGAGCGCAGGGTCGGAGGCGCTACCGCTCGCGACGCGGAGCGTCCCAGCTTGAGCGCGGCTTGCCCCTGATTGTGCGCCGCGTCACAGTGGCGTGGACGCGGCCAGGGGATCGGCATGGTGGACATCGACGCAGCGGGCGGAGCCGCGACCGGCGGGCTGATCGCGGCCGCCGTCGAGAAGCCGACCGGGCATGCGGGCGAGGCTCACGCCACCTGCACGGACTGCGGCGAACCGACGTCAGGCAAGTTCTGCTCGAACTGCGGACAGGCGACCCATGTGCACCGCAGCCTGCTCCACTTGTTCGAGGAAGTGCTGCACGGCGTGCTGCATTTCGACGCCCGCATCTGGCGGACCCTGCCGCTGCTGCTGCTCAATCCGGGGCGGCTGACGCGAGAGTGGATCCAGGGCAAGCGGACCCGCTACGTCTCGCCGCTGGCGATCTTCCTGTTCACCGTCTTCCTGATGTTCTTCCTGCTGAGCTTCACCGGCGAGGGAGCCATCGAGGTGGAGACGCTGGACGAAAGGATCGCCGGGGCTCGCATCGCCGTCACCGAGATGGAGACCTCGATCGCCGAGGCCGAGGCAAGGGCGGCGCGCGGCGAGCCGGGAGCCCAGGCCACGGCGGACGCCCTGCGCGGCGGATTGACCGGGGCCCAGACAACGCTGACCAACCTGGAAGCCGCCAAGGCAGCGGGCCCCCGTACCGATGGGTACGAACCAGGAAGCTGGCAGGCTACGATGGCCGACGCGGTTCGCGACGGGAATGTCAACATTGGCGTCGGCGACAAGAAGTTCCAGGAGAAGATCCTGGAAAAGCTGAGCAATCCGGACTTCGCCTTCTACAAGGTGCAGCAGACGCTCTATAAGTTCGCCTTCCTGCTTGTGCCGCTGTCGATCCCCTTCGTCTGGCTGATGTTCGCCTGGAAGGGAGGCTTCACCTGGTACGATCACGGCGTGTTCGTGCTCTATTCCCTGACCTTCATGGCGATCTTCACCATGGGACTGTCGTTGCTGGATCGTATCGCGGGCAACGGCGGTGGTTGGTGGGAGGCGACCATCGGTTCAATCGCGGGCCTCCTGACGCTCGCCATCCCCGTCCACATGTACGGCCAGTTGAAGGGCGCCTATGCGCTCAGCTGGTTCTCGGCGCTGTGGCGGACGGTCGTCCTGCTGTTTTTCAGCCTGCTGGTCTTCACCCTGTTCCTTGTCGGGGTGATCCTTTTCGGCCTGGGCTTCTGACGCCTTGTGGCGGCCTCAAATCGGTGAAAGCTCTGCGCTCATGACGCTCAGCCCCAAGACCCTTCGCACCCTGGCGCTGGCCGCCGTCGCCACCGGCGTGGTCGGCGGCGCGGTGGTGGCCCAGACCCAGCCCCTGCCCGCCATCCAGTGGGACGTACGCCGCCTCGACAATCTGGACCGCAACGTCCGGCGGCTGGAGCGGGCCATCACCCAGAGGAACGCCCAGGGTCAGCCGGTGCTGGTCGAGTCCGATCCGGAGCTGGTGGCGCTGCAGGGCCGCGTCGCCCTGATGGATCAGCGGCTGCGCGACATGGAGCAGACGGTCCAGCGGGTGAACGGCGACCTCGAGCGCCTCACCTTCCAGCTCGACGAGTCCGGCGGCGACAACACCTCGCTGCGCACGCGACTGGCCGACGCCGAGGAGCGAATCGCCACGCTCGAGGCCGCGAAGGAAGCCGCCGAGACGGCCGCGCGCGAGGCCGCCGAGTTCGCCGCCCGGTCGCCGACCGGCGACGCCGTGACCGATCTGGCCGCCGCTCGAACGCTCCTGGCCAGCGATCCGGCGCGCGGTCGGGCGGCGCTGGAGCTGGTCGCCTCCACCTGGGCGGACACCCCGTCGGGCCGCGAGGCGATGTGGCGCATCGGCGACATCATCCGCGCTGACGGCGATCAGGCCGGAGCGGTGCAGCAGTATGCCCAGGCGCTGCAGGGCTGGCCGACGGAAGCCTGGGCCGGAGAGGTCACGCTGAAGCTCGCTCGCGGGCTGGAGGCCACCAACCGCGACGCCCAGGCCTGCGCGGCTCTGGGCGAATACCAGCGGCGCTACGCCGCAACGTCCACGCCGGCGTTGCGCGACATCGCCGCGCGCACGCGGACCCAGGCCGGCTGCCGCTGACCGGGGACGGCCCCGGCGCCGGACTGGAACGCCGCGTCGCCGCCGTGCTCGACGCGCGGCTGGAGCGGGATGCCGCCCGTCCGGTGGCCGTGGCGCTGTCGGGGGGCGGAGACTCTGTCGGACTGCTCCACATCGCCGCTGCGTGGGCGAAGCGGGCCGGGCGGCGTCTGCTGGCCATCACGGTCGATCACGGGTTGAACCCGGACAGCGCGCACTGGAACAGCTTCTGCGAAGCCGAGGCGCTTCGACTTGGCGCGGATTGGAGGCTGCGGCGCTGGGAGGGAGAGAAGCCTGCGAGCGGCCTGCCCGCCGCCGCGCGCCGCGCGAGGCACGCGCTGATCGCCGACGCCGCGCGGGAGGCCGGAGCGCGGGTCGTCCTGTTCGGACACACCGCCGACGACGTCGCCGAGGGCGACTGGATGCGCGAGCGCGGCTCGACGCTGGGGCAGTTGCGGGAATGGTCGCCGAGCCCGGCGTGGCCCGAGGGGCGGGGGCTGATGCTGCTGCGGCCGATGCTGGCGGAGCGGCGGGAGGGATTGCGGGGGGTGCTGCGGGCGAGCGGCGCGGCGTGGATCGAGGACCCGGCGAATCGACTGTTTGGAAGGGGCGCAGCTCGGCGCGCTCTGACCCCTCTCCCAGAGGGTGGAGGAAGGATCGCATGCGATCCGACGACAGGCTTGAGCGCCCGAGAGCCCCTCGGGCGATCGGACTTGCGCGAAAGGGTGAGGGGGCCCGGTGGGAGCCGGCGAGAGGGTAAACCCTCACCCTTTCGGCTTGCGGATCGCTGCGCTCTCCGAGCCTCAAGCCCTCTCCCGCTGGGAGAGGGTTTCGAGGGACCGGACGATCTCCCCGTCATCATCCTCTGCGCGGCTGGACACGACCGCCTGCCGCGTTCTGACCGCCTCGCCGCCATCGCCGAGCGCATGGCCTCTCGACAGCCCTTCACCGCCACCCTCGCCGGCGCCCGCATCGAGGCGACCGCCGAGCGCCTCCTCGTCCTGCGTGAAGCGGGCGAACTCCGCCGCCGTCCGCCCGCGCCCCTGCCCCTCGCCACCGGACAGCCCGTCGTCTGGGACGGGCGTTACGAGATCACCGCCGACGCGCCCGGCTGGTCCGTGGTCCCGGCGCTGGGCCGCCTCTCCGCCCTGTCGGCCGCCGACCGCGCCGTCGTCGCCCGCTCCCCCGCCGCCGCGCGCGGCGCCCTGCCGGTCCTGATCCGGGACGGTGATCCGCGCCCGGTTCTTGCATGGCGTCACGCACGGGTCCTGGCGCTGGCGCCGCGCCGTCTGAAGCTGGCTTCGGGCGAAACGACGCAGGAAAAGGACCTGGCCGACGCCGTGCATGGCGAAACGCCGCCGCCTGACCTATTTTGAGTTCGACAGAGTGACATTGAGGCCGAGGTTCCGCTCGGCGACGAGGATTTCCAACCGATGAACCTTCGCAATCTGGCGATCTGGGGCGTGATCATCCTGGGGCTGCTCGCGGTCTATGCCGCGGTCAGCCAGAACGGCGGGACCCTGCCGGGTCAGCCCGCGAGCGCGGCGGCGCAGGGCCGTCCCGCGACCATCACCTATTCCCGCCTGGTCCAGGCCGTCGAGGCGCGCGACATCAAGTCGGCCCAGGTGCGCGGCGACCAGGTGACCGGCGTGTTCCAGAACGACAACCGCTTCACCGCAACCACGCCCTATCCGAACGAGGACCTGGTCAACTCCATGCTGGCCTCGGGCGCCCAGGTCGACGTCAAGACGACGCGTCAGGCCTGGTGGCAGGGGCTGCTGGTCGGCCTGTTGCCCATCGCGCTGCTGATCGGGGTGTGGATCTTCTTCATGCGCCAGATGCAGGGCGGGGCGCGGGGCGCCATGGGCTTCGGCAAGTCCAAGGCCAAGCTGCTGACCGAGCACAAGGGTCGCAAGACCTTCGAGGACGTCGCCGGCGTCGACGAGGCCAAGGAGGAACTGCAGGAGGTCGTCGACTTCCTGAAGGACCCGGGCAAGTTCCAGCGTCTGGGCGGCAAGATTCCGAAGGGCGCCCTGCTGGTCGGCCCTCCCGGCACCGGCAAGACGCTGCTGGCCCGCGCCGTCGCAGGCGAGGCGGGCGTGCCATTCTTCTCCATCTCGGGCTCGGACTTCGTGGAGATGTTCGTAGGCGTGGGCGCCAGCCGCGTGCGCGACATGTTCGAACAGGCCAAGAAGAATGCGCCGTGCATCATCTTCATCGACGAGATCGACGCGGTCGGTCGCCACCGGGGCGCAGGGCTCGGCGGCGGCAACGACGAGCGCGAGCAGACCCTGAACCAGCTGCTGGTCGAGATGGACGGCTTCGAGGCCTCGGAGAACATCATCCTGATCGCGGCGACCAACCGCCCCGACGTTCTGGACCCGGCGCTGCTGCGTCCCGGCCGCTTCGACCGTCAGGTGGTCGTGCCCAACCCCGACGTCTCGGGCCGCGAACGCATCCTGCGCGTCCACATGAAGGACGTCCCGCTGGCCGCCGACGTGAATGTGAAAACCATCGCCCGCGGCACGCCCGGCTTCTCGGGCGCGGACCTGGCCAATCTGGTCAACGAAGCGGCCCTGATGGCGGCGCGCAAGGACCGGCGCATGGTCACGCACCGCGACTTCGAGGACGCCAAGGACAAGGTCATGATGGGCTCGGAGCGGCGCTCCATGGCCATGAACGAGGAAGAGAAGCGCCTGACCGCCTATCACGAGGGCGGCCACGCCATCGTCGCCATGAACGTCAAGATGGCCGACCCGGTGCACAAGGCGACCATCGTCCCGCGCGGCCAGGCCCTGGGCATGGTGATGCAGCTGCCGGAAGGCGACCGCTACTCCATGAAGTACCAGCAGATGGTCGATCGCATCGCCATCATGGCCGGCGGCCGCGTGGCCGAGGAGCTGATCTTCGGCAAGGAGAACATCACCTCGGGCGCCAGTTCCGACATCCAGCAGGCGACCAAGCTGGCCAAGCGCATGGTGACCCAGTGGGGCTTCTCCGACGTGCTGGGCACCGTGGCCTATGGCGAAAACCAGGAGGAGGTGTTCCTGGGCCACTCGGTCGCGCGGACCCAGAACATCTCCGAAGAGACGGCGCGGATCATCGACGCCGAGGTCAAGCGGCTGGTCACCTCGGGCTGGGACGAGGCCCGTCGCATCCTGACCGAAAAGGCCGGCGATCTCGAAAAGCTGGCCCAGGCGCTGCTGGAGTACGAGACCCTGTCGGGCGAGGAGATCAGGGACCTGCTGGAGAAGGGCGCGGCCCCGAACCGCGACGAGAACAACTTCCCCAACGCCGGCCCCTCGGTCGCCGTGCCGGTCACGCCGGTGTCGGAAGGCGTCTCGGTCGTGGCCCAGGACGAGCATCGCACGGTGCACTGAGCTTCGGATGGGCTAAGGAAGGGCGCGCCGGGCGGCGCGCCCTTTTTCGTATCGGACACCCTATGCGACCCAAGGTCATGGGCATCGTCAATGTGACGCCCGACAGCTTCTCGGACGGCGGGCGCTTCGACAGCGCCGAGGCCGGGCTGGCGCACGCCATGAAGCTGATCGGCGACGGCGCCGACATCCTCGACATCGGCGGAGAGAGCACCCGGCCGGGCGCGGAACCAGTGTCGGTCGAGGACGAGATCGCGCGGGTCGTGCCGGTGATCGAGGCCGTTCACGCCCGCTGGCACGGCCCGATCAGCGTCGACACCATGAAGCCCGGGGTGGCGCACGCCGCCGTCGCCGCCGGGGCCATGATCTGGAACGACGTGACGGCGCTCGGCTTCTCGCCCGACAGCCCGGCGGTGGCCGCCGAGCTGGGCTGCGAGGTCGTGCTGATGCACATGCTGGGCGAGCCCCGGACCATGCAGATCGAGCCGCGCTACGACGACGTCGTGGCCGAGGTCATGGCGCAGCTGTCGGCCCGGGCCGGGGCGGCGATGGCGGCGGGCGTGGCGCGCGAGAAGATCACGCTCGATCCCGGCATCGGCTTCGGCAAGACGGTGGAGCACAACCTCGCCCTGATCTCCGCGCTCGACCGGTTCGCCGCACTGGGGTTTCCCGTGCTGCTGGGCGCCAGCCGCAAGCGCATGATCCGCAACATCGACCCCTCGGCGGCCGAGGCCACGGACCGGCTGGGCGGCTCGATCGCGCTGGCTCTGGAAGGGACGCGGCGGGGGGCGGCGATCATCCGCGTCCACGACGTGCGCGAGACGGTTCAGGCGCTCAGGGTGCAGGCGGCGGTGATACAAGCCGGCTGAGCATTCGTCTCGACATCAGTAGAGCGAAGACCGCCGCGGTCATGACCCCATAGGCGACGGACCCCGCGAGCGTGGCTCCGGGCAGGGCGGCGAGCAGCAGGCTGTCGTTGCCGCCGGGGATCAGACTCGCGCCCAAGGCCATGACCGTCCCTCCGCCGAGCGAGCGGATAAAGGCCACAGGGCGCGGCGGCCGAAGCGCGAAGGATCGCCGCTTCATTCCCGACGCCACGGCGCCCGCGCACAGGAGTGCGAACATGAGCAGGCCGAGCGCGGTCGCCGACATCAAAGACATGGCCCCGTGCGGCGCGGCGATGCGGATGGCGTCGGCCAGCGTCCAGCTTGGAGCGGCGGCGAAGAGGAAGGCTCCGGCGAGCCCAAGCACGGTCATGGCGACCCGACCCGACCAGCGATCCTCCTCCGCGCGATCGCCCAGGCTCCGCAGGATCGCCCAGCCCAGCCAGATGGCGACGCAGAAGCCGATCAGGACCAGCATGGAGACCTCCGACGGATGTCCCAGCAGATTGGGTCGGCTTGGCGAGGCCTGAGCCCGAATGGCGTCGGCGAGGACGAACCCCAGGAACAGGCCGACGGGCAGGCCCAGGTAGCTGGACCGGCCGTCGCCAATGCGCGAGATGCTGCCCAGCAGGCAGGCGCGGTTCAGCACCGCCCCGGCGCCCAGCAACACCGCCCCGGCGATGAGACCTCCGGTCACCGCGCGATCCGGGGTCAGGGCGACGACGCCGGACCATGACAGCGGCAGCCACACCAGCCCCGCCGTCGCCGCCGCCACTCCGAACCCCAGCAACATCGTCGGCCGCCGGTCATCCAGAACCTGGCGAGCCGCCAGGACGGCGCAGGTCGTGCCCTGATTGAGCGCATAGCCCATGATGAAGGCGCTGAGCGCCGCGAGGCCCGCAAGGCCCAGGTTCCAGATCATGCGCGGTCGATACTCCCCTACCGGCCGTTCGCTGGCATCGGCGGAAAGGCTACGCGGACTTGCGGGCGGTCGCGAGACGCCGCATGGAGCCGCATGGCTCCCGCTTCTCCCTCCGCTCTCGGCCGCGTCCTCATCATCGCCGGGTCGGACTCCGGCGGTGGGGCAGGCGTCCAGGCCGACATCAAGGCCGTGACGGCCATGGGCGGGTACGCGGCCACGGCGATCACGGCGATCACGGTGCAGAATACGCTCGGCGTCCACGGCGTGCACCCGCTGCCACTCGATTTGATCGAGGCCCAGGCGCGGGCGGTGCTGGACGACATCGGGGCCGATGCGATCAAGATCGGGATGCTGGGTTCGGTCGCCGTGGTCGAGCGGGTCGCGGCCATCCTCGACACGAGCCAAGGCCCCGCCGTCGTCGATCCGGTCATGGTGGCCAAGGGCGGCGCGGCCCTGCTGGACGCCGACGCGGTGGAGGCGGTCAGGTCGCTGATGGTCCCGCGCGCCGCGATCCTGACGCCGAATGCGCCCGAGGCCGAGGCCCTGACGGGCATGCCGGTGGCTGATCTGGACGGCCAGCGTCGCGCGGGCGAGGCTCTGCTGACGATGGGCGCGCGCGCCGTCCTGATGAAGGGCGGGCATGTCGACGGACCGACCGTCGTCGACCTCCTGCTGACCCCGACGGGCGAGACGCTGCTGGAGGGCCCGCGCATCGAGACGACCTCGACCCACGGCACGGGCTGCACCCTGGCCAGCGCGGTCGCCGCCGGGCTGGCGCAGGGACGGCCGGTCGAGACCGCTGTCGCCGAAGCCTGGGCCTATGTGTCGGAGGCGATCCGCCGGGCGCCGGGGCTGGGCCGCGGGCACGGTCCGCTGGATCACGGATGGCCGCTGAGGGACCGGCAATGAGCGCGGCGCTGGAAGCCCGGCTGGCGGAGATCGTCCGCGCGGACCCGGACCTGATGCATGTGCTGATGGTGGCGCGGTCGTTGGGACTGCCGGACTGGCGGATCTTCTCCGGGGCCGTCTATCAGACGATCTGGAACGCGCTGGGCGGACACCCGGTCGGCTATGGCCGCAAGGACTATGACCTGGGTTACTACGATCCGGACACGTCGTGGGACGCCGAGGACATCTTCATCCGGCGGGCGGCCGAGGCTTTCGAGGAGCCCTTTCGCAGCCAGGTCGAGGTCCGAAATCAGGCGCGGGTGCACCTGTGGTTCAGGGACCGGTTCGGCGAAGACTATGAGCCACTGTTGGGCACCGATGAGGCGTTGGCCCGGTTCGTGGCCCCTGCGTTCGCGGTGGGCATTCGGCTCGAGACCGACGACCGGATCTCGGTCGCGGCGCCGTTCGGACTGGAGGATGTCTTCGATCGGGTGATCCGGCCCAATCCGAATCGGCCGCGCGCGCGGGGGTGGGACCGGGCGGTCGGCAGCGCCGTCACGCGCTGGCCCGAGGTTCGGGTGGTCGATCCCTTCTAGGCGCAGCGAACGTCGAACTCACCTGTTCCGGCACTCACGAGCCGTCGTGAAGGTCGGCCGGATCGTAGCGCCCGCAAATCCTTGGGGCACAACGAACGGAGCGGTCTGGCGCACGGCGCGAAGCGCTCCGTCGGCTTGAGCCCTCCAGGCCGGGTCGTTACTCGGATTGATGAGGGTGGGTCCCCGCGTGATCGAGCCGTCCGGACCCAGCGTCACATCCATTGTGATACGCATGTCCGATCCTCCCGGGATATCGCACAGGATGATCCAGTTTCGGGAAGCCTGCTGAAGGATCGCCCCTGCGATCTGAGGACCCGTCGCCTGGGCTGCCTGTCCCCTCCCCTGCTGTCCCGTCGGCGCGCGCGGACCCGGCGTCGGCGCGGGGCGGCGCGGACCCGCCAGTTCGTCGAGGTTCAGGGGCGGCGCGTCCGAGCGCGACGGCGCTGGCCGCGTTTCGGTTCGAGGCGGATTCGGCCGGGTTTCGGTGCGGGGCGGCGTCGGCCGGGGCGGCGTGGGGGTCGGACGCGTCTCGCGCGGCGGCGTGGTGCGCGGCGTCGGAGCGGGCCGGGGCGGCGGAGGCGTGGGCGCCGGGGCCGGGGGCGTGGGCTCGGGCGGGGTCGGTTCCGGCGGGCTGTCGACCGGCGCGGTGGCGGCGTCTTCGGTGACGAGTTCCTCGGACGGGTTGTCCGCGGGCGCGGCCTCGATGACCTCCGACGAGACGATCGACACCGGCACGGAGTTCACCATCGGCACGATGTCCTCGCTCTCGGGCCAGCGCACGAAGAACATCGCCGCCACGCCCGCGTGCAGCAGGAGCGCGCCCAGAATCGATGGGAGCCGCACCGCCGGCGATGGAGCCCGCGCCGTCACCGCCTACTCCTCGGCCGCCGTGTCGGTGATCAGGTTGATCCTGGTGAAGCCCGAGGCCGACAACCGCGCCATCACCCGCGCCACCGCCTGATAGGGCGCGCGCCCGTCCGCGCGGACGAACACCGACAGCTCGTCCCGCTCCGTCTCGCCCGCCGCGTCGCTCACCCGTTCGACCAGGGCGTCGAAGGCCGTCTCGTCGCGCTGCACGAAGATCGCCCCGTCCTGGTCGATGGAGACGGTCACCGGCGGCTTTTCGGTCTCGACCGCGCTGGCCTCGGTCTTGGGCAGCTCGACGGGCACGCCGACCGTCAGCAGCGGCGCCGAGATCATGAAAATGATCAGCAGCACCAGCATCACGTCCACCAGCGGCGTGACGTTGATTTCGGATAGCGGACGCTTCCTCGCCCGACGTCGCCCCCGGACGTGACCTCCCCCGCCTGCGCCGGCGCCCAGAGCCATGTCAGACGCTCCGACGGAAGCCGAGGTCGGACGGTGGCGGGGGCGGCGGGGCGACGGGGGCCGATCCTCCGCCCAGACGCCGCGCCACGGCGGCCTGCAGGTCGTCGGCGAAGCTCTCCAGCCGTCCGCTGAACTTGCCCGCGTCGATCGAGAACTTGTTGTAGGCGATGTAGGCCGGAATGGCCGCCGCCAGGCCGATGGCCGTGGCGAACAGGGCCTCGGCGATGGCCGGCGCCACGGTGGTCAGATTGGTGTTGCCCGCCGCCGCGATGCGGCCGAACGCATTCATGATGCCCCAGACCGTGCCGAACAGGCCGACGAAAGGCGAGGCCGTGGCGACCACCGACAGGACGCCCAGCCCTTCCTCCACCCTCTGGCCCTCCCGCGCGATCAGGCTGTCGAGCGCCCGGTCGATGCGGGAGATCAGCAGATTGCCCTGGGTGTCGTTTAGCGGCCCCTTGGCGCGCGTCTCGCGCCAGTCGGCGAGCGCGATCTGCAGCATGCGCGGCAGGGCGTGGGTTGGCTCGGGTCCGGCCCGGGCCGCGACCTCCTCCAGCGAGCGGCCCGAGGCGATCGACTTTTCGAAGGCGTCGGCCTGCCGGTTCAGGGCGGCGAAGCGGAAGGCCTTGTCGATGATGACCGTCCACGACCACAGCGACGCGACGGCCAGACCGACCATCACCGACTTCACGACCCAGTCGGCGGCCATGAACAGATGGACGGGATTGAGCAGGCTGGCGTCGGCGGCTTCGGCGGTCATTCGGTCGTTCCAAGGCTGGGCCCGGCCTATCGAGCGACCGGGCATGGCTGTTCTATGGCAGATCGGGGCGTGATGTCCTTACAGGGGCCTGCCGAAATCTGACGACCGCCGGTCTGTAGCGCGAAAGACTCAAGTCGCCCCGGCCAGCCACGGCGTCACGGCCTCGACCAGCGCCTTGGTCGGACGGCGCGGTCGGCCGTCCAGATGGATGCACACCGCCGTCACCTCGGCCCGGCACAGCGCCTCGCCGTCCCGCTCGATCACCTGGGAGATCAGCAGGCGCGGCCCCTTGATCGCGTCATACCGCGTCCGCACCGTCAGGGCGTCGTCGATGCGCGCGGGCTTGACGAAGGTCAGCCGCATCTCCGCCAGGACGAAGGCCATCGGCGCGGGGTCCTCCAGCAAGTGCGCATGGCCGATGCCGATGGCGCGCAGGAAATCGGACCGCCCCCGCTCGAAGTAGCGGACGTAGTTGGCGTGATAGACCACCCCGGTGAAGTCGGTGTCCTCGTAATAGACGCGCACGGGCAGCAGGTGATCGCGCCCGTCGAACCGGCCGGAGGTGGGGGTGTCGCTCATGGGTTTCCTCCGAAGAGGTCGGGTGGCGTGGCCGGCTTAGGCGGCTCCACTAACCCCAAATGCGCATAGGCGCGAGCGCAGGCCATGCGGCCACGCGGCGTTCGCTGGATGAAGCCCTGCTGCAGCAGATAGGGCTCGATCACGTCCTCGACCGCGTCGCGGGCCTCGGCGATGGCGGCGGCCAGGGTGTCCATGCCGACGGGGCCGCCGCCGTAGTTCTCGATCAGGGCCTTGAGGAAGCGGCGGTCGTTGGCGTCCAGCCCCGCCTCGTCGATCTCCAGACGGCTCAGGGCGCGGGCGGCGACGAGCTTGTCGATGACGGCCGCGCCCTCGGCCCCGGCGAAATCGCGCACGCGCCGGAGCAGGCGGCCGGCCACGCGGGGCGTGCCTCGGGACCGCGAAGCGATCTCCCTCGCGCCGTCGTCGTTGATGGGCGCGCCCATCTTGCGCGCCGCGCCGGTGATGACGCGCACCAGTTCGTCGGGCGTGTAGAACTCCAGCCTCAGCGGGATGCCGAACCGGTCGCGCAGAGGCGTGGCCAGCAGCCCGGCCCGCGTCGTCGCCCCCACGAGCGTGAAGGGCGCCAGGTCGATCCGCACCGACCGCGCCGAGGGCCCCTCGCCGATGATCAGATCCAGCACATGGTCCTCCATGGCCGGATAGAGGATCTCCTCGACCGCCGGGGCCAGGCGGTGGATTTCGTCGATGAACAGGACGTCGCGCGGTTCCAGATTGGTCAGGATGGCCGCCAGGTCGCCGGCCTTGGCCAGGATCGGCCCCGACGTCGCCCGGAAACCCACGCCCAGTTCGCGCGACACGATCTGGGCCAGCGTCGTCTTGCCGAGCCCCGGCGGGCCGAACAGCAGGACGTGGTCCATGGCCTCGCCGCGCCCGCGCGCCGCCTCGATGAAGACCTTCAGATTGCCCTTGGCCTGCTCCTGGCCGACGAAATCCGACAGGGTCTGGGGGCGGAGCGCCCGGTCGTAGGCCTCGCCGGGCGCGGCCTGGCCGGACACGATGCGGTCGTCGCTCATCCTGCTGCGCTCCTGACGGAGCTTCGCAGGACGGGGTGCGAACCCTGAGTCACGAGGGCCCGCCCTCCGAAGCCTTGGCGAAGGAGGGTCACCGCCCCAGCTCCTGCAAGGCCGCCCGGATCACGGCCGACAGATCGGCGTCGTCACTCAGCCGGATCAGCGCCTGATCCACCGCGCGGCGCGCATTCACCTCGGCCACCCCCAGACCCAGCAGGGCCGACACCGCCTCGCCGGTGACGCTCGGCGCGGGCGCGGCGGCCTCGACGTGCACGCCCGGCGCGGAAGGCGTGAACGACAGATCCCCCAGGGGCTTGCCCTTCAGTTCCGTGACGATCCGCAAGGCGAGCTTCGGCCCGACGCCGTTGGCGCGCCCGACCGCCGCCTTGTCGTCTCGCGCCACCGCCGAGGCCAGTTCGCCAGGCGGCAGCACGTCCAGCACCGACAGCGCCGCCTTGGGCCCCACGCCCTGGATGCCCAGCAGCGTCGTAAAGGCCCGCCGCTCGTCCCGCGTCAGAAAGCCGTAGAGCCTCGGTCCGTTCTCGGCCGACCAGCTCTGTTCGACGTGCAGCGTCGCCTCGTCGCCGGGCGCCGGCAGGCGCTGGAGCGTGCGCGCCCCGCAAGCGACGACATAGCCCACGCCGGCGCAGTCGATCAGGCAATGGCCCTCCTCGACCTCGGCCAGCACGCCGCGCAATCTCCCGATCATGAGGGGCGCCCGATCACGACGCGGCCGCCATCAGGGCCCGCTTCCTCAGCTGCGCATGGGTGATGGCCACGGCCAGGGCGTCGGCGGCGTCCGCCTTGACCTCGCCGCAGGTAGGCAGCAGCCGCTTCACCATGAAGGCGATCTGGGTCTTGTCGGCGTGTCCGGCCCCGACCACCGCCTTCTTGATCAGGTTCGGCGAGTATTCCGCCACCGACAGCCCCGCCCGCGCCGGGGCCAGCATCACCGCCGCCCGCGCCTGGCCCAGCTTCAGCGTCGAGGCCGGATTGACGTTGACGAACACCTCCTCGATCGCCGCCTCGTCGCAGGCATGGGCGGCGCAGACCTCGCCGACCTTGTCCAGCAGCCACAGCAGGCGCTCGGACAGGGCCAGCGTCTCCGGAGGCGTCACGACGCCGTGAGCGACCCAGACCAGCCGCGATCCCTCGCTGACCACCACGCCCCAACCGGTGCGGCGCAGGCCGGGATCGAGTCCGAGGATTCGGGTCGCCCCGCTGTGAATCGGTGTGTTCGCCATCCGTTCCAGTCATGCCGCAAACAGGGTTGACGAGCAATGAAGGCGCTCAGGGATCGTGGGGCGTAATGGACCAGCCGACGACGCCGGGAGTCCGCGACAGACCTTCGCCGAGCGCGCGTACGCCTCCGAGGTCTCGCGTCCTCACCTGCGCCAGACGACAGTGCAGGCCGGTTTGGGGGTCTTGCTCCAGGCGCTTCAGGCGGCAGGCGCCGTCCGTTGACTGGAGGACGCGTTCGATGCGTGGCGCTGCTTCGGGGTCGCGCCACCAGACCTCCACGTCGCTGATCTGTCGCTGCGGAAGGGTTCTGGCCAGGACCCGCAGGACCAGCAGGACCGCCACGGTCGCCGCCGCGCCCACCGCGGCCTCCCACGTCAACCCTGCTCCGATCAGGATCCCCAACGCCGCCGTGATCCACAGCGACGCGGCCGTGGTCAGACCATGCACCGAATAGCCGCTCCGAAAGATCACCCCGGCGCACAGGAAGCCGATCCCGGTGAGGACGCCGTGGGCCATGCGGGTCGGGTCGCTGACGATCTCCGTTCCCGGCAGCCCGAAAAAGCGCCACTGACCCTGGCTGACCGCCGCTTCCATCAACATCGCCGAGGCGACGCAGACCAGAATATGGGTTCGCAGCCCTGCGGCGTGGCCTCGCCACTCCCGCTCCAGGCCCACCAGGCCACCCGCCGCGACAGCGACCAGAAGCGACACGAGGAAGGGCGGCAGGGTCGTGGAGTCCATGCGGGATCAACCGGTCGCGCCCGGTCCCCGTTCCCGACCCGAGCCGGCCTTAAATCTCTGTCATGTTTCGCCAGCTACCTTGTGACGCCAGATACCTTGCGATAGGTGTTCGCCCGTCAAGGAGGTGATCGGCATGCCCGAAACCATAGAGATCCAGCTGAAGAAGGGGGTGCTGACGCTGTGCGTTCTCGCGCTGCTCGCCCGCAACGACAGCTACGCCTACGAGATCGCCAGCCGGCTGTCCGACGCCATCGATATGGGGGAGGGCACCATCTACCCGCTGATGCGCCGCATGCAGTCGGACGGCCTGGTCGAGACCTATCTGGTCGAGTCCAGCTCCGGCCCGTCGCGCAAATACTACCGCCTCAGCGAGGCCGGTCGTCGGGCGCTCGCCGCCCAGTCCGCCGAATGGACCCATTTCGCCCGCGCCGTCGACGCCATCGTGACGCCAACCGGTGCGCAGGCCCAAACAGAAGCTCAGGGGGAGCCCGCATGACCCGCCCAACCTTCACGAAAGAGGAATTCCTTCGTCGGCTGAAGGCCGGCCTCGTCGGCCTCCCGACGACGACCGCCGCCGAGATCGTCTCGGACTACGAGACCCACTTCGACGATGGCGTCGCCGCCGGCCGGACCGAGGCCGAAGTGGCCGCCGCGCTCGGCGATCCCGACCGCCTGGCCCGCGAGCTGCGCGCCGAAGCCGGGGCTCAACGCTGGCATCAGGAGAAGAATCCGTCCGCCGCCGCCGCCGCCGTTTTCGCGGTGCTGGGGCTCGGCGCCATCGACATCCTGATCCTGCTGCCCATTCTGATGGGCGTGATCGGGACGATCTTCGGCTTCTTCATCGCCGCCATCGCCCTGTTCTTCTCGGGCGGCGCGGTCATGGTGGCCGGACCGTTCGCGGCGCCTCCGGGCGGCCCGCTGGCGGCCATCCTCTTCGGCCTCGGCCTGATGGCGGCGGCGACCGTGATCGGCGCTCTTCTGGCCATCGTCAGCATCTGGCTGGTCAACGGCCTCGTCTGGTTCGCCCGCCTGCACTACCGGCTGCTGAAGCCCGCCCTTGAACCCACCAACACCAACACGACCTCGGGAGCCGTCGCATGATCCGCACCCTCTTCATCATCGCCGGGGCCGCCCTGGTCCTGTCCATCGCCACCATCGGCGGGGCCGCCGCCCTGGGCAGCCGCGACCTGGCCGCCAACGGCTGGTCCTGGACGATCAGCGAGGACGAGAACGACCACTTGCGCTTCGAGCGCGGCGGCCGGGCCGAGGACCTGGGTCCGGACGTCACCCGCTCGGTCGCCTTCGAAGGCGGCGAGCGCCTGCAGCTCGATCTCTCGGCCGACGTGACCTATGTCCAGGGCGACGCCGCTACGGTGGAGATCGTCGGGCCGCAGAGGGTGATCGACCGCGTCCGGGTCCAGGGCTCGCGCATCTGGATGGACGACGGCCCCGAGCGCGTCACCCTGCGCTGGAACGGCCATGGCATCGACGGCTATTCGGACTCGGACCGGCTTCGCGTCACCGTGACGGCGCCGTCGGTGACGCGCTTCGACCTCGAAGGCTCCTCGGACCTCAAGATCCGCGACTACGACCAGGACGCCCTGTCCATCGACGTCTCGGGCTCGGGCGAGATCGAGGCCGACGGCCGGGCCCAGACCCTGGAACTCGACATCTCCGGCTCGGGCGAGGTCGACCTGTTGCGGCTTGACCTCACCGACGCCAACGTCGCCATCGCCGGCTCAGGCGAGGCGCGTCTGGGGCCGACGGGTCGGGCCGACGTGACCATCTCCGGCTCCGGCGACGTGGATCTGACGCGGGAACCCGCCACGCTGACCCAGTCGATCAGCGGCTCGGGCGACGTCAATATCCGCTCTGTCCGGAGCCGGGAGGTCACCGTGACCCGGACGGAGCCGATCGCCTCGGCGCCAGGCGTTCGCATCGAGCGTTCGGTGACGGCGCCGGCGCGTGAAGGCTGATCCAACCTCGGGTGTCCCTTCTCCCCTTGCGGGTCGACGAAGGTCGCATCGCGAGGGGAGAAGGAGAAACGCGCTGTTTTTCTCAATCATCCAACGACGCCCGGATTCCCTCAATGAATCCAACGACCGTCCCGTTTGAGACCCCGCGAACGCGCCCGCATGTCCGGGTGTGATACCCTCCCCCTCGGTTCCGTCGCTTGGGAAGGGCGCAAGGCCTTGCGAGCTTGTCGCGGCGGGAGCGGTTGGAGCGGGAGCTCCCGAGGTTCAACGACCGGAGGCCGCCCAGGGGCGCTCATCCGGCGTGCCGGGCCAAGGGGGTGGCGTGGGCAGACTACGCCGCTCGAAGCGAGGGTCCCGGGCTCAAGCAGCCCGGAACCGCGTTCCGGGCGGTAGCCCGCCAAACGCGAAGCGTCGGGCTCAAGCCGCTCAGACGCCGCGCGTCGAGCGGTAGCCCACCAGAAAGGCGGCGAGCAGAAGACTCGCCGCGTTCAGGGGATCGGCTTTCGCAAGGTACGCCGACCTTCCCGCCGGAGGCGTCAGTAGCGGCAAGGCTCTAACAGGGCCGTTGGTCCCCGGGCAGTCGCGCGGGAACGACGCGGGGCCGTCCGCTTCCGATCAGACCAGCCGCGCGGAGCAGTCCGCGTTCGCCGAAACAACATTCCATACGGTCTCCGGGCGAAGGTCCGGCTGCTCCGCCCGCCCTTCCCACCCGTTCACAGCGGAAGAGCGTCGGCGCATGCCCGCATTTCCCTTTGCCTCCCGCCTCGCTAGAACCGTCTCACATCTCTCTCTCCTCTGGAGCACCTCATGGGCGTGGCCCTCGTCTGGCTGGTCAACACCGTCATCCAGCTGATGATCTGGTCGATCATCATCTCGGCCATCCTGTCGTGGCTGTTCGCCTTCGACGTCATCAATCACCGCAACCGCTTCGTCAGCCAGGTCGCGGCCTTCTTCGACGCCGTGACCCGGCCGCTGCTGGAGCCGTTCCGCCGCATCATCCCGCCGCTGGGCGGCATCGACATCTCGCCGATCGTGGTCCTGTTGTTGCTCAACTTCGCTCGCATCCTGTTCAACAACTCCGCCGCCGGGCCGCTGATCGCGATCCTGGGGTGACAGTTCGGCGACGGTCTCGCCGCAGCGCACCATTCGGCGCTTGCGCCGGGGGCGGACGCTTCTAAGGTGCCCGACGCCCGGGCGGAGACGCCGCAGCAGACCACGACCGCATGAGTTCCCAGATCAAATCCGTCGCCGTCATCGGCGCAGGCCAGATGGGCGTCGGCATCGCCCAGACGATCGCGCTGGGCGGCTATCGGGTCAGCCTCTACGACGTCGACGCCGACCGCCTTTCGGTCGCGCTCGGCGTGATCGGCGCCAGCCTGGCCCGTCAGGTGGAGCGCGGCGCGACGACGCAAGGACAGGCCGACGCGGCGCTGGCCGCCGTTTCCGCCGTCCCGTCGCTGGCCGAAGCCGGCAAGGCCGATCTGGTCATCGAGGCGGCGGTCGAGGACGAGGCCGTCAAGAAGGCAGTCTTCGCCGAACTGGTCCCCCACCTCGGCCCCGACACCCTTCTCGCCTCCAACACCTCCTCCATCTCCATCACCCGCCTGGCGTCGGCGACCGACCGGCCCGACCGCTTCATCGGCCTGCATTTCATGAAGCCGGCGCCGGTCATGAAGCTTGTCGAGATCATCCGCGGCATCGCCACCTCGGCGGCCACCTACGACGCCGCCGTCGCCTTCGCCGAGAGCCTGGGCAAGACCACCACCAACGCCGAGGACTTCCCCGCCTTCATCGTCAACCGCATCCTGGTGCCGATGATCAACGAGGCGATCTATGTCCTCTATGAGGGCGTCGGCAACGTCGCCTCCATCGACAAGGCGCTGAAGCTCGGCGCCAACCACCCGATGGGTCCGCTGGAGCTGGCCGATTTCATGGGCCTGGACGTCGTCCTGGCCATCATGAACGTGCTCTACGAAGGCCTGGCCGACAGCAAATACCGGCCCTGTCCCCTGCTGGTGAAATACGTCGAGGCCGGCTGGCTCGGCCGCAAGTCCGGCCGCGGCTTCTACGACTATTCCGGCGAGACGCCGGTCCCGACCCGCTGATGGCCCGCCGCGCGATCCGCCTCGACAGCATCGCGGACCTGCCGGGCCAGACGCGCGTCACCTGGCGACGGACGCGGTTCGCCCTTCCGCTGGCGGCGCTGGCGGGAATCGCCTGGCCGCCCATCATCCTGACGCTGCTGATCTGGCCGCCCGAGAACTGGATTCCGGGGGCCGACATCGACTGGCGCATCGTCCTTTTGGCGCTCGGCTGCATCGCCGTGCCCGCCGGGCTCTACGTCATCCGGCGCGAGCGCGACCGGCGCGGCCGCCCCGGCACCCGGCTCGGCATCGTCTGGCGCTTCATGCTCTACGGCGGCCTGCTCGCCGCCGCGCTCCAGACGCTCGTCGCGCTCCTCATGGTCATCATCGGCCTCGTCGCCTCCGGCGACGTGCTGCAGGGAATCGGCGCGACCGAGACCACGCTTCTGATCTACGGCGTCGGCGGCCTGCCGATCGCCGTTCTGGTCGGCGTCTCCTATGCGCTTTGGGCCGGGCTGTGCGCCGCCTTCATCGCCTTCGTGCCTGCGCCGGACAAGGTCCGCGACCGCCTGGGTCTGATGAGCGATCCCGCCTGACGCCTTACGGCGAATTCAGTTTACGGCCTCCGCGGCCTGTGTAAAGTTCGCTTGTCTATCGCGTTTTGGGGGATCAACGCATGGCCATGTCCGCCGTCGAGGCTCAGCCTCTGCCCGCCACCGGGGGCCTCGCCCCCGTCCAGCCCAAGGACCGCATCTTCCAGCTCGACATGCTGCGCGGCTGGGCGATCCTGGGCATCCTGGCGGTCAACGCCATGGCCTTTGCCTGGCCGCTGAAGGTCGAGATGTCGCTGGTCGATCCCTTCGGCCATACGGGCGCCGACGCTTGGGGCGCCTGGGTGACGGAAGTCTTCTTCGCAGACAAGTTCCGCACCCTCTTCACCATGCTGTTCGGCGTCTCGATCTTCCTGGTGGGCGGCGAACGGTCGGACGAGGCGCGCGGCAAGCTGCTGCGTCGCCGCCTGCTCTGGCTCGGCGTCTTCGGGATCCTCCACGGCGCCGCCTTCTGGTATGGCGACATCCTGCTGCACTACGCCTACTGCGGCGCCATCATGCTTCTGCTCCGCTCCTGGAGCGCTCCGCGGCTGCTCTGGATCGGCGGATCGATCTCGGCGCTCTGGGCGCTGATCGCCACGAGCGGGCCGCTGGTGATCGGGCTGCTCGGCCCGGAGTTCCAGGCGCAGTTTGAGGCCGGTTCGCCGACTCTGACGATGGAGGACATCGACGCCGCCGTCGCCGCCTATAAGGCCGGCTTCGCCGCCCCCTGGGTCGAGAATCTCAAGGCATGGGTTCTGGGGGCCACGCTGTCGCTGTTCCTGATCCCCGTCAGCGTGCCGCTGATGATGCTCGGCCTGGGCCTCTACAAGTCGGGCTTCTTCGTCGGCCGCTCGCCGGTGTTCGTCTATCTGCTGGTCTTCCTCGCCGCCGCCGCCGTTCTGGCGACCGACGCCTGGGCCAGTCTGCCCGGCCAGGACCCCGCCGCCCTGCCCGTCGCGGGCTTGGACGACGCCGCCGGCGGCATGGCTCCGCTGATCACGCTCGGCTACGCCGCCATGCTGATCCTGCTGACGAAGATGGGGCTGCGCATGATCACCGGCGTCCTGGTCCCGGTCGGCCGCATGGCCTTCACCAACTACCTGACCCAGACCCTCATCATGGCCAGCCTCTTCTACCTGCCCTGGGGGCCGCAGTGGATGGGCGACTACCACCCCGCCGCGCTCTGGACCGTGGTCGGCGCCATCTGGATCGCCCAGCTGATCTGGTCGCCGCTCTGGCTGTCGGTCTTTTCCAACGGTCCGCTGGAATGGGTGTGGCGCTCTCTCACCTACGGGCGACTGGTGCCGATCCGGGAGTAGGTCTTGGAGAAGGGATTAGAGAACAGGGATTAGAGAGGCGAACTCGGCGTTGGCCGCGAAGCGCGACCTCTAATCCCTAGTCCCTAATCCCTAATCCCTCTACATCCGCGCCATGACCGACGCCGCGCCGCCCGCCCGCCCCGAAGCCCGCAGCCCCCGGGGCTTCGCCGACCGCCGGGGCCCCGACGTCGCCGCCGAACGCAGGATCGTCGCCCGCGTCACCGAGGTCTACGAACGCTGGGGCTTCGAACCGCTCGAGACCGGCGCGTTCGAGTATGCTGACGCCCTGGGCAAGTTTCTGCCCGACGCCGACCGCCCCAACGAAGGCGTCTTCGCGCTCCAGGACGACGACGACCAGTGGATGGCGCTGCGCTACGACCTGACCGCGCCTCTGGCCCGCTTCGCGGCGCAGAATTGGGAGACCCTGCCCAAGCCCTATCGCCGCTACGCCTTCGGCCCCGTCTGGCGAAACGAGAAGCCCGGCCCCGGGCGGTTCCGCGAGTTCGTCCAGTGCGACGCCGATACCGTCGGCTCCGACCGCCCGGAGGCCGACGCCGAAATCATCGCCATGGCCTGCGAGGGGCTGAAGGCGGCGGGCCTCGCCGAGGGCCAGGCCGTGGTCCGCGTCTCGAACCGCAAGCTCTTCGACGGGCTGTTCGACGCCGGCGGCGTGACCGATCCCGTCCAGCGCCTGACGGCGCTGCGCGCCATCGACAAATACGATCGGCTGGGCTGGGAAGGCGTGGCTGCCCTGCTGGGCGAAGGCCGGCTGGACGAGAGCGGCGACTACACCAAGGGTGCGCGCCTGCCCGGCTCCGTGGCCGACACCATCCGCGCCTTCCTGGGCTCGGCCGGGGAGGGGACGCGCGCACAGACGCTGGACGCCATCGCCCGCGTCGGCGGGCTCGGCGCGGCGGGCGAGGCGGCGCTGAATGAGCTCTCGGGCATCGACCGGGCTCTGAAGGCGATGGGCGTCGATCAGGCCGCTGTACGTTTCGACCCGACCATCGTGCGGGGGCTGGAGTATTACACCGGCGCGGTATTCGAGGCCGAACTCCTGCTGGAAACGACCGACGACAAGGGCCGCGCCGTCCGCTTCGGCTCCATCGGGGGCGGCGGCCGCTACGACGATCTGGTCGCGCGCTTTACCGGCGAGGCGACGCCCGCGACGGGCTTCTCGTTCGGGGTTTCGCGCCTGGCCTCTGCCCTGCGTGCTGCGGGCCGTAACGAGACTGCGACGCGCGGACCCGTGGTGGTCATCGTCTTCGACGAAGCCGACATGCAGCACTACCTCGACGCCGTCGCCGAGCTGCGCCGCTCCGGGATCGCCGCCGAGCTCTACCTCGGCCGCGCGGGCATGAAGGCCCAGATGAAGTACGCCGACCGCCGGCGCGCACCCGCCGCCGTAATGCTGGGCGGCAACGAGATCGCCGCCGGTCAGGTGACCATCAAGGATCTCGACGCCGGCCGCGCCCTCGCCGCCGGTCTGGCCGACAACGAGGCCTGGAAAGCTGCGCGCCCGGGGCAGCAGACGGTCGCGCGCAACGCCCTGGTGCAAACCATTCGCGGCATTATCGAAGGTTCTTCGATAAGCTGATCTCCTCGCGGATGAGTGATCGACGTTTAGTCATGAAACCGTCGGATTACACTCGGCCTTTGGTTGACTTGAATCCGTCATCCGGGTGATCTGGCCTCACTCGAACGGCGCGGCGCTGTGAGGCGCAGCCGCTGGACGAAGGCGTTTCGGGGAGGAAACGTCCGCTCCTGAGAGAGCGAGAAAGCCCGCTGCGATGTATCCCCCGCAGCGGGCTTTTTCACGCCCGGACATTTTGATCGTCGTATTGATGCTTCGGCTTCAGGGGCCGGCGCGAGGCTGCGCTCCGGCCGGTCTCGCGGTCGAGGCTTCTTGGCTTGAGGCCGGGCGGCCCCTCGACGTCGTCTGGCGTCGTCTGGCGCAGACGGGTCCTCGCCTTCCAAGGGCGCGTGTCCTGAAGCCTCTGCGATGCGAACCCAAGCCCGATCGCGCGCTCGATATCCTCGCCAGCAGCGCCCCGGACCCTGACAAGATGTCCGCTCGCCCTGACACGCCGTCAGGAGCGCCGAGGAGACGACGAACGTCAGTCGCTGTTCAGGGTGTTGGTCACCGAGATATCGTAGACCACCCGCGAGATCTGCTGCACGAATTCGAAGAATTTGCGCATCTCGGCGGCTGTAGCGCGCGGCGCATAGATGGTGTCATCGGGACGGATCTCGAAGGTGCTCGCGGTGAACAAGCCAGACGCCTCCTCGAGATCGAGGCGATACACCACCGGAACGCCCCGGATCGTCGGGGGCTGGGTCAGGCCCAGCGCCTGGGCCACCTCCGGTCGCTCGAACCGGAAGACCAGAACCGACCGGGCGTTGGCGAAGTTGTCGTTCAGCCCGCCCGCGCGGGCCAGAGCGCTGGCCAGCGTCAGGTCGCCGGCCGGCATGTCGGCCTCGGCCACTGTGCCCAGGGCTCCGAAGGTTCGGAACCGGCGCGGGACGTGAACCAGATTGACCTGATCGCCACGTTGCAGACGAACGTTCTCGTTGAAGTCCGTGTTCACGGCGGTCAAAGGCGCCGAATAGGTCTGGCCGTCCCGACGGATCTGGACCTCGATGTCCTGGGCGGGACGAGCAGCGCCGCCGCGCTCGGCGATGACGTCAAGCAGGGTCTGGGCATTGACCGACAGACGTGCGCGCCCAGGCTGACGCACCTCGCCCAGCACGGTGACGGTGTTGGATACGTTCTCCTCAACGGCCACGGTGACCTGCGGATTGCCGACACGTCCGATCAGCGCCCGGCGAACGGCTCCGGCGGCCTGGGTGGGCGTCAGGCCGGCGACGCGCACAGCGCCAGCGAAGGGCACGGTCACCGCGCCGTTGCGATCGACGGCGAGCCCCGGCAGGGATCGGCTCCCGGACCGAACGCCTTCCGTTGAGGCGCCGCCTCCGAACAGGGTTCCCGAGGGTTCGAAGATGGCGATCGAGAGGACATCGCCCTCGCCGATGACATCGACCTGCTCCGTGCTGGCGGCGGCTGCGAGGGAGCCCAGATAAGGCGCTGCGACAGCGCGGATACGCTCGGCGGCGGCGTAGTCCAGCTCCACGATGGCGTAGTCCGCGCCGTTGGCGTCGGCCTCGGCGCCCCGGTCGATCGCTCGCGCCGAAGGACCGTCGCGCGGCAGGGTCGAGCAACCCGACAGAATGGCCGCGAGCGCGAGGGCGAACAGTTTACGGGTCATGGCGTCCGAGGGTCTGCGATGTCATCGTGATTACTGGCCTTTGCCGAGCGCCGCCACCCCGATCACGCCGCCTCGGCCCGCCGGGCGTCCAGGCCGACGCATTCGGCGACGCGAGCGAAATGGCTGTCCCAGGTCGGCGCCTTGTAGGCCGGCGCTTTGGGCGGCCGCCGGGCTGCGCGCTCCAGGGCTTCCAGCCACCCCAGTCCGTCAAGCGGGTCGATCATCTGGGCGTTCGGCACCAGTTCGCGATGCGCCGGAATGTCGGACGCGATAACGGGCACGCCGAGCGCCGAGGCCTCGACCGCCGGCAGGTCGAACCCCTCCACCGAGGAGGGCGCGAGCAAGGCGCGCGCGCCGCCAACGAGGCCCGCCAGGGCGGAGTCGGGCAGGTCCGACGCCTGGTGCACCAGGCCGCGCAGGGCCGGCGACCGCTGAAGATGATCCAGCACCGCCTCGTTCTCCCAGCCGTAACGGCCGATCAGAACCAGCTGAGGCGCGGCCTCGCCCATGCGCTCCTGCAGCCGACGCCAGACCGTCAGCAGGAAGGCCAGGTTCTTGCGCGCCTCGATCGTGCCGATATGCACGAAATAGGGCTGCGCCGTCGGGGCCCGTTGCGCGACCATGAAGGTCGGTTCCAGCCCCAGGTGAACCGCATGGATCGGCGGGGGCTCGATCGCCTCCCGCGCGGCGAAGGCCGAGAGCTCGGACGCGGTGTAGGCGGAGTTCACCACGATCCGGGAGGCGTGGCGCAGCGCCGTCACCACCCGCGCGCGATGCTTTTCGCCGTCTCCGGGGCGGCAAAACTCCGGATGCGTGATCGGGATCAGATCGTGCAGCATGACGATGCGCTCGATGCCGCGCTCCGCGAGCCCGCTGAGGATTGACGGATCGGTCAGCCCGGTGTGGCCGACGTTGAAGTACAGGCTGCTGGGCGGCAGCTTTCGGGTCCATTGCGAGCGGAACAGCTGTTTCAGCACCCGTGCGCGGCGACCCGGGGCGCGGGCCGGATCGATGGGCGGCTGGCTCATGATGGAGTCGGTGGTCCTGGCGCCGCCCGTCAGCGCCGTCATCAGCCGCACCTCGTCCAGCGTCAGGGACCGCTCGAAGAAGTCGCCGGTCCACCGGGACCTCAGCGCCTTGACGCACTTGCTGAACCACGCCCCGTCCACGACCACGAGCTGATCCTGACGCGTGCGGACAGCCGTGACTGTCAGATCCGGGCGGGACAAAAGCCATTCGGCATAGGCCAGGCAGACGCGATCGACGCCCGTCGGCGCGGTCCGTTCGGCCCGGCTCAGCAGGCGACTTGCGTCAAAGAGGACGGACCGGGTCACCGCGGCGGGGTAGACCTTGGCCATCAAGGGGTCAACCAAGCTCAGGTTCGCGCCTCAGGCGACGTATCCCGCCTGCATCAGTTCGGCGATGTGGACGATAGCGACGGGACGGCCCTCGTCCACCACGAACAGGTTGGAGATCTTGTTGGCGGTCAGCAGGTCGACGACGTCGCTCATGCGCTGGTCCGGGCCCACGGTGATGGGCTGGCGGCTCATGATGTCGGCGGCGGTGATGCGCGACAGGTCGCTGGAGAAGGCCCGACGCACGTCGCCGTCGGTGATCATGCCGGCCAGCGTCCCGTCGGCGTCCAGCACGGCGACCGAGCCCTTTCGGCCTGCGGTAATCGCCGCAACGATCTCTGCGAAAGCGGCGTCCATCGCCACGGTCGGGGGCGGCGCATGATTGTCGCCCATCCACTCGCGCACGCTCTGCAGGCTCATGCCCAGCGACCCGCCCGGATGGTGCAGGCCGAAATCCGTGGCCGAGAACCCGCGCCGCTCCATCAAGACCATCGCCAGCGCGTCGCCCAGGGCCAGGGTCATGAGGGTCGAGGTGGTGGGGGCCAGGCCGTTAGGGCAGGCCTCGGCCACGCTCGGCATGACCAGGGACACCGCCGACATTCGCGCCAGGAAGGACGACGCCCGCTGGGTCATGCCGATGACCGGGATGTCGTTTCGCTGACAGAAGATCAGGGGATCGCGCAGCTCGCGGCTTTCGCCGGAGTTGGAGATGGCCAAGAGCGTCGTGTCATGGCGCAACATGCCGAGGTCGCCGTGGCTCATTTCAGCGGGGTGGACGAAGAAGGCGTTGGTGCCGGTGGACGCCAGGGTCGCGGCGATCTTGTTGCCGATATGCCCGGATTTGCCCATGCCGGTGACGACGACATAGCCGGGCCGCGACAGGATGATCTCGACGGCCCGCACCAGACTGCCGTTGACCGTCCGCTCCAGCGCCTCCAGCGCCTCGATGTTGAGGCGGATGACGGAACGGGCGTGATCGATCATGGGGCCGGCCGTGTCGGCGGCGGACGTCTTGGCGTCGAGCGGCATGAGCCTTCGGTCTCCGCGGGTCAGGCGGGCGGTTTAGACCCAAGCCGCACGGCTCGACAATCCATGGCCTCGCTCGGCGGCTGTAACCGGAGTTCATCCACCGGGCTCAACCTTTGCCGCAGTCGGGCGTTAGGGGGGCCGGGCGTCCGCCAAGAAACCGCATCGAGAGACCATGCCGCCATCCGCCGGGACCCTGACCCGCCCCCTGACCGCGCCGCCGATCCCGGCGACGGGCGACATCGCCCTGTTCCTGGACCTCGATGGCACGCTGGCCCCGCTTGCGCCGACACCGGACGCGGTGCTGGCCGATCCGCGGCGGACGGGCGTGCTGCGGGCGCTGAATGACGTCCTCGACGGTCGTGTGGCGATCGTCAGCGGCCGGACGCTGGAGGAGATCGATCGGATCGCCGGGGGCGCCGCGCATTCGGCTTCCGGCGTGCACGGTCTGGAACGCCGCCGCCGCGACGGCAGTCTGGACGGCGCCGAGGCCAGCCGCCATGTGGCGGACGCCGTCGCCGCATTCGAGGCCTTCGCGGCCGACCGCCCGGGCGTGATCGTCGAGAACAAGGCGGTCTCGGCGGGTCTCCATTATCGCCAATCGCCCGACGCTGAAGATGCGGCGCGCGCCCTGGCGGCGAGAATTTCCGACGACACCGGGCTGGAGCTCCAACCTGGACACATGGTGCTGGAACTGAAGACGCCCGGCGCCGACAAGGGCCAGGCCGTCCGCGCATTCATGGCCGAGCCTCCGTTCAGCGGGGCGATGCCCATCATGGTCGGCGACGACTTGACCGATGAGGCGGGCTTTCGCGCCGCCGCCGCGCTCGGCGGCTACGGTGTCCTGGTCGGAGCGGAACGCGAAACAGCCGCCCGGCATCGGCTGGAAGACGTCGAGGCCGTCCTGACCTGGCTGGAAGCGATCGCGGAGGCGCGCGCATGACCCCGTCTCGTCGCGACCTCGACCTCGCTCCCATCGGCAACTGCGCCATCTCGGCCCTGATCGACCGTCAGGGTCGTTACGTCTGGGCCTGTGCGCCGCGCGTGGACGGCGATCCGGTCTTCTCGGCCCTCATGGACGGCGACGCGCCCGACCACGGCTTCTGGTCGCTGGAACTGGAAGGTCAGGTTTCGGCCGAGCAGACCTATCTGCCCAACACGCCGGTCCTGCGCACCGTGCTCACCGCAGGCGACGGCGCCGCTGTCGAGATCATCGACTTCGCCCCGCGGCACAGGAAGCATTCCCGGACCTATCGGCCTCTGGCCTTCGCCCGCATCGTTCGGCCCCTGTCGGGCAGCCCGCGCATCCGCATCCGGCTGCGCCCCTCCGCCGATTGGGGCGCGCGGCAGGCCGAGTGCACCTCGGGCTCCAACCACGTCCGCTATCTGTGTACGGACATCACCCTGCGCCTGACGACCGACTGTCCGGTGTCGCATGTGCTGGAGGAGCGGTTGTTCCGGCTGGAGCGCCCCCTGACCCTCTTCCTCGGCCCGGACGAGGGCTACGATCAGGAGGTCGGCGCCGGCGTGTCGGCGACGCTGGATCGGACGTTGGCCTATTGGCGCGACTGGGTGCGCACCCTCTACATTCCCCTGGACTTTCAGGAAGCGGTGATCCGGGCGGCGATCACGCTCAAGCTCTGCGTCTATGAAGAGACGGGGGCCATCGTCGCGGCCATGACCACTTCGGTGCCCGAGTTCCCCGAGAGCGGCCGCAACTGGGACTACCGCTACTGCTGGATCCGCGACGCCTATTACACCGTGCGCGCCCTGAACCGGCTCGGCGCGGTCGACATTCTGGAGAACTATCTCGTCTATCTGAGGAACCTGGTCGACGCCTCGGCGGGCGGTCACGTCCAGCCGGTCTATGGCGTCGGGCTGGAAGAAGACATCGACGAGCGCATCGTCGACACCGTCGCCGGCTATCGCGGCATGAAGCCGGTCCGCGTCGGCAACCAGGCGCGCGAGCATCTACAGCACGACGTCTACGGACAGATCGTCCTGCCGCTGGTCCAGAGCTTTTACGATCAGCGCCTGCTGCGGCCCGGCTCGCTCAACGACTTCCATGCGCTGGAGAAGGTCGGAGAGCGCGCCTTCGCCATGCACGACCAGGTCGACGCGGGCCTGTGGGAGTTCCGCACTATCGCCCGGGTCCACACCTATTCCTCGGTCATGTGCTGGGCCGCCTGCGACCGGCTGGCCAAGGCGGCGGCGCATCTGGGCCTGACCGACCGGGCCAGGCACTGGGTCGAGCGAGCCCAGACAATCCGTAAACGGATCGAGGCCGAGGCCTTCCTGCCCGACGAGGGCCGCTTCGGCGCTAGCTTCGGTGGCCAGGAGCTGGACGCCTCCCTCCTTCAGTTGGTCGATCTCGGTTTCCTCGACCCGCGCGATCCCCGCCAGGTCGCCACCTTCGACGCGATCGAGCGCGACCTGAAAAAAGGGCCCTACCTCTTCCGCTACGTCGAGCCCGACGACTTCGGCGAGCCCGAGACCGCCTTCAACTTCTGCACCTTCTGGTTCATCGAGGCCCTGCACCAGAACGGCCGCGACGCCGAGGCCCGCGAGATCTTCGAGCAGATGCTCAGTCGCCGGACCCACGCCGGCCTGCTCAGCGAGGACATCGCCATCGAGACCGACGAGCTGTGGGGCAACTACCCCCAGACCTACTCCCTGGTCGGCATCATCAACTGCGCCGTCCTGCTCAGCCGCTCCTGGACCGATGTGCGCTGACGGATCACCGATCGATCACGAACTTGCTATGGAGCCGATCTGCAGCTTGACCGTTTGGGGCGCGTCATGACCCGCCTGATCGTCGTCTCAAACCGCGTTTCCGCCCCCGTTGACCCCGCCGCCGGCTCCGCCGGGGGCCTCGCCATGGCCCTGTCGGCCGCTCTGAGGAAATATGACGGCCTCTGGTTCGGCTGGTCCGGAGAAACCATCGAGACCTTCACCGGCGAGCTGCGGGTCGAGGACCGCGCCGGCGTGACGGTCAACCTTGTCGACCTGGAGGCCCAGGACGTCGAGGAATACTACAACGGCTACGCCAACAAGACGCTGTGGCCACTGTTCCACCATCGCGTCGATCTGACGGCCTATGAACGCTCCTATGGCGAGGGCTATGAGCGGGTGAACCGCCGCTTCGCAGAGACGCTGGCCCCGCTGATCCAGCCGGGCGACGTCATCTGGGTGCACGACTATCACCTCATCCCGCTGGCCCGGGACCTGCGTCGTCTGGGCGTCCAGAACCGGATTGGCTTCTTCCTGCACACCCCTTGGCCGGCGCGCCAGCTGATGGTGACCCTGCCGCACCATCGCCGTCTGGTCGAAAGCCTGTTCGCCTATGATCTGATCGGCTTTCAGACCCAGGAGTGGCTGGACCTGTTCCGCGACTACGTTATCTCCGAAGCGCGGGGCGAGCTCGCCGGCTACGGGGGCCTGGAGGCGTTCGGCCGGCGCGTCCGCATCGGAACCTTCCCGATCGGCATCGACGTCGAGGGCTTCATGCAGGCTCGAAACTCGCGCGAGGGGGTTCGCACCTATGACCGCATGGCCGCCTCGGCGGCCTTTCGCTCCATGATCGTCGGCGTGGATCGGCTCGACTACTCCAAGGGGTTGGAGGAGCGTCTGCTCGGCTACGAGCAGTTCCTTCAGGACCACCCCGACCTGCGCGGCGACGTCTTCCTGGTCCAGGTCACCCCGATCAGCCGCGATGAGGTCGATGCGTATCAGGACATCCGCGCTCGGCTGGACTCGCTCGCAGGCCGCATCAACGGCGAATACGCCGACATGGACTGGCAGCCGATCCGCTATCTGAACCGCAGCTATCGCCGCGATCAGCTGGCCGGCATCTACCGCGCCGCCCGCGTTTGCCTCGTCACGCCGCTGCGGGACGGCATGAACCTGGTCGCCAAGGAATATGTCGCGGCTCAGAACCCGGACGATCCCGGCGTCCTCATCCTGTCGCGCTTCGCCGGTGCGGCCGAGCAGATGGGAGAGGCCCTGCTGGTCAATCCCTTCAGCCGCGAAGAGGTCGCCGACGCCATTCACCGGGCCCTGACCATGCCGCTGGAGGAGCGCATCCGGAAATGGCGGGCCCTCATGAAGGTGGTCCACGACACCGATGTGGGCCTGTGGCGCGACGCCTATGTCGGGGCGCTGAAGTCGGTGGAGATCGCCGGCGAAAACGGCGACCTCCCCCACGCCGCCTGATCAGGCGGCCTGCTCTAACGAAACCGCGCCGTCCCGCGCCATGGCCCGCGCGTTCGCCGGCCGCGCCGCCAGCCGCTCCAGATAGCGGTCAAACAGCGGACTGTCGGGCAGCATCGACCGCACCCAGGCCAGCGTCGATCCGATCATGACGTCCGCCACCGTGAACCGCTCGCCCATGAGGAACGGGCCGCTCCACAGGGTGTCCATCAGTCGATCCATCGCCGCCTCATATCGCGCGACCGAATAGGGATCGCTCGCTCCGCTCATGCGCGCGAACAGGGCCGGCTCCAGCTCCCCCGCCGCCCAGGTCAGCCAGGTCAGCAGGGCGCCCCGTTCCGGCGATCCCACCGGCGCGCCCAGACCGGCCTCGGGATGCAGGTCGGTCAGATACAGCGCCACCGCGGCCGATTCCGTGATCAGGGCGCCGTCATGGATCAAGGCGGGCACCTTGCCGTCCGGATGCGGATTCCTGGCAGCGGCTTCCCCGACCTTCTGCCCGTTCCGATAGGCGATCTCGCAGTAGGCCACCTCGACGTCGGCCCCGAGCTCCTCGATCAGCCAGAGGATGCGCGACGAGCGGGTTTGAGGCGCATGGAACAGCGTCAGCATGGTGGTCTCTCCCTCGAAAGCCGTCCGGCGCGGCGCGCCTCGGCGTCGATGGATTGACTACCGCCATCCTGCTGCCAGCATGCTGTCAGCAGCCTTGCCTTAGGTCGTCTCCATGCGCAAAGCCGACCGGCTCTTCCAGATCGTTCAGCTGCTTCGCCGCAGCGCCCGGCCGGTGACGGCCGAAGCGATGGCGGCCGAGCTGGAGACTTCCAAACGCAGCGTCTACCGCGACATCGCCGCCCTGATGGGCCAGCGCGTGCCGATCCGGGGCGAGGCGGGCGTCGGCTATGTGCTCGACACCGGCTTCGACATGCCGCCGCTGATGCTGACGTCCGACGAGGTCGAGGCGGCGGTGCTGGGCGCCCAGTGGGTCGCCGGCCGGGGCGATCCGGCGCTCGCCCGCGCCGCGCGCGACCTGATCGCCAAGATCGCCGCCACGGTGCCCGAGCGCCTGCGACCGATGGTGCTGGAGCCCGCCGTCTCGACCCCGCCGGGCTGGAACGTCCTGCCCGAGGCCATCGACATGGCCGCCGTCCGCCGGGCCATCCACGGCGCCCGCAAGATTACGCTTCACTACAGGGACGAGAAGGAGGCCGAGAGCCGCCGCACCGTCTGGCCCTTCCAGATCGCCTACCGAGACACCACCCGCATCGTGCTGGCCTGGTGCGAGATGCGGGACGATTTCCGGATGTTCAGGACTGACCGTGTGCTGGACGCCACCGTGCTTGAGGACCGCTACCCGGCCCGCCCGGCCCAACTCAGGGCCAGATGGCGAGCCGAGATGGCCGCGCGCTACGGCGACGACCACAGTTGACGACTGCCACCACGGCATTGTCGCGTTCCGTGAACGCGGACTCAAATTCCACGTCGCGGACTCAAGTGCAATAGCTAGCGTGGCTTGAGAAGCTCATGAGTTTCAACGCCTAAAGCATGAGCAAGGCGCTCAATGTTGTCCAGCGACACGTTCCGTTCGGATCGTTCGACCGCGCCCACGAAGGTTCGATGCAGGCCGGAAGCGTCCGCGAGAGCATCTTGCGTCAGGCCCAGGTTAGCGCGCACGCGGCGGAGGTTCGTCGCCAGCACTGCTCTTGCTGATGTCCCCGCCGCCGGCATGACGGCAAGGTCGAACGATGCTGCATTTAAGGCGACCGCATTTACGTAGCATTATGGAAGGTCTCGTTAGGGTCTCGGCAAACCAGCGGAGACTCACCATGCGTTTGATGGGCGTGCTTATGGGCTTTGTGGCTCTGTTCATCTTCTGGCCGGCGGCGATCGTGATCTGGCTATTCTGTTTGATCCCGAGCGCACCAAAGCCTGCTCCTGATCGCGCAGGAGACATTCGCACCTTCATGGGCCGCCGGTTGATCATGGGCGAAGACGGTCAGTGGTATCGGTTGGACTGACGAGCGTCCGCCTCGTCTAGAACAAAGACGGAACTAACGTTAGAGTCGCCGCATGGCGATTCTGACGACGCTTCTGGCGACTGCGTTCACCTGGGCCGGCGAGCGAATGCTCGACGCCGGCCTCAACAACATCCGCGAACGCTTGAGGGACAAGGCGGCCAATGCCGAACTCGTGACGATTACGGCTACGGCGATGGAGGCGGCTGTCGGTGTCGCGCCTGATCTAGGCGAAGATTTCCGCTCCGCGAGCTTCTTGAACGACGTGGTCGCGCCGATCGTCATCGAGCGCCTCGGTGATCCTTCCGACGTTCTGGACCCGGAGGCTTTGGCCGAAGCCTATCTCATTCGGTTCGTGCAGCCTTGGGCCAAGGGCGGTGATGCCGAGGGCACTTTAACGCGCTTGTTTCAAACAGAGCGCTCCACCCTGAGCAAGGCGCTCCAGGCCTTCGTTGAAGCGCTCCGGGTCGGCCTGTTCGCATCTGAGCATTGGAAGGAAGTCGGCCTCCATCGCACGGTCGCCGAGGTGCATCAGCGAGTCTCCACGCTCGTGGAACTTCAGCGCCGGTCCGAGCCGCCGATAATCGATCTCGCCACGGCGATGGCTGACTCGAAAGCCGCGTCGCGTGACCTGCTTGAATGGCAGCGCACGATCCGGGGACTTTTCATCGAGAGGTCCGAACTCGATCTTCTCCTCAATCGCATACGAACCGAGCCGCGAGGCCGAACTCTGCTCGTAGGCGAGGCAGGCTCGGGCAAATCTGCACTTCTGTCGGAACTGACCGCTCGCCTCCAAGCTGACGGCATGACCGTGTTCGCGGTCAAGGCCGACATGATTCCTCCGGACGTCGCCACAGCGGACGCTCTTTCGCGTGCGCTCGGGCTGCGGGGCGATCTTGAGGCGGAGCTGCGGCTGCTGGCGCAGGCTGGTCCTGTCGTCCTGGTGATCGACCAGATGGACGCAGTCAGCAACGTGATGGATCACTCGTCGCAGCGGATGAAGCTGCTGCTGAGGATCGCCAACAGCTTCCGAACCGACGCACGTTTCGACGACGGTCCGCCCGTGCATGTGGTGGTGTCATCACGGCCCTTTGAGGCCGCCCACGACGGTCGGTTCCATAGTCTCGGCGCTGAAGACATCAAGCTCGGGTTGCCCTCCAACGAGAAAGTCCAAGCGCTTCTCTCGAACCTTGAGATCGATCCCAAGTCAGTTCCTGAGGCGCTTCAGGAGACGCTGCGGCGCCCGTTCGCCCTGCGGCTCTTCGTCGAACTCGTCGACCGGGGCGTGGACGTCAGCCAGGTGAAGGCGGCTGATCTCCTTACCGAATGGCTGAGGTCCGCCAATCTGGGCGACGCCCAGCGTCGTCCGACCGTAATCGCCTTTTTGGAACGTCTGGCGTCGGCGATGACGGAGACCGAGACGCTCTGGCGACCGGCGGACGCCTTTGACCTCGACTGGGGAGACGCCGTCGCTCTGGCGGAGGCGTCGGGGCTCGTTCTGAGGCAGGAAGGGCGGCTCGGCTTCAGCCATCAGTCCTGGCTTGATGATTTCCAGGCAAAGGCCTTCGTCGACGGAGCTGCCATCGCGGCGTTCGCCTGGGACCGGCAGGACGGTCTTTTCGCCCGCGCCACCGTGCTGCGGGCGCTGGAGCGACAGAGACGATACGACATCACGGCCTACGAGGCCGCGCTCGACCTTCTCCTGGGAGATGCGCGGACCCGACGACATGTCAGGCATCTCGTCGTCGACGTGATGGCCAACCAGGAAACGCCGACTCCTCGCGAGATCGGCTGGGCTCAGGCGCTGCTCGAGGGAGACGTTCCTTTGGCGCGTCGAGCGGTTGGCAAACTCGCCCCACACTGGGCCGGCTGGCGGGTGGGATTGAAGCAGCTTTTGCCGAAGCTGCTCCAGTCCAACGATCTGCGATGGTCTGGAGCCCGTTTGATCCAAGCGGAGGCCTTAGTCGACGCAGAGTCCGCGATCGCACTCTTGCGCGAAGAGTGGTCAGGGCCGGACCGAGACCTTGACCTGTTTCAGGTCGCCTCATTCGCCAAGCTGTGGAGCCCTTGGATCGAAGCACGGGTGCGGGAGGTGCTGGATCGGCACGACATCCAGGACTTCGCGATCGCCAATTACATCGACGAGTTGCTGAAGACCGGCAAGGTCGACGCGGCGGTCGACCTGCTGGCCACATATTTGGCTGTCAGGCCAGTCGGACAGCGGCAACGACTTCGACTCTATGGCCTCGGGAAGCTTGTCGAAACGGCACCGCTCAAGGTCGCTGAACGGCTCGTCCCTTGGTTCATTGGGCTGGTATCCGACGCCGTCGACAGCGGCGGTTTTCGGTCAGAGTTCCCAAGCTCCCCGACCTTGCCCTTCGATTGGAACCACAACGAGGGAGAGGACAGCATCTATGCCGCGCTGAAGTCAGCGCTGGCGCTCTCGGCAAGGGCTGAACCCGACGCGGTCGCAAGCCTCGTCATGAAGCTGAGCGAGATCGAGTCCGACGAAGCGCAAGCCTTGGCGGCCGACACAATGGGCGAGAACCCTGCGGCCTTCGCAAGCCAAGCACACGCCTTCCTTTTGGCCGACTCCCGTCGCTTCTCGCTAGGAGAGGCGCATCTACAAGATGAGACAGGGTGCGGCCATCACGTGAGCGGATGGTCTACGCAGCAGTTGATCTTCGGGATCGCACCCTACCTGACACCAGATCAGCTCGTCAGCTTGCGCCAGGCCATCGAGGTCTGGGATCGCTACCGGCCCGAGGCCTGGGATGGTTGGACCGCCGCAGACAAGAAGATGAGGCTCGGGTGGGTTCAGGATGCCCGCTTCGTATTGCTGGATCGGCTGCCGGACAGCCTGTTCGGTGCGCGAGAACTGCGTCGGATCAAGGAATGGAAAGCACGTCAGCCCGTCCTCACGGGTTCCGGTCGGTTGATGGCGAGTTTTGTCGGCGCGCCGATGTCCAAGGACCAAATGGCGAAGGCCTCCGACGACCAGTTGATGGGTCTCCTGGACGACTGCCCGGACGGCAGCGAATGGGGTGATCGGCGTTGGGAGAAGCGCCGGCACATCTCGCGCAGTGGCGGAGCGATCCAAGTTGCACGTGAGCTTGCGGAAATGGCCAAGGACGAGCCCGGGCGTGCCCTGCGGTTGGTTCGGGATCGACTGTCACCGGAACGCCACCAGTATGCAGCGGGAAGCGTCGTCAACGAACTTGCCGGGTTGGAGAAGGTCGATGCGGATGAACTGGTCGCTGTGATCCATGAGATGTCTGCCAGAGGCTTCGACGGCGAGTCCTGGCGGAGAGATGCGGCCTGGGCGTTCCAGAAGCTCGCGCAGCGGAACAACGGCTTGGCGTCCGCCGACCTTGAGCTGCTGGAAAGCTGGATTGTCGATGATGTTGAGGTCGCGCGTGATCGAACCATCCGCCGGATGAACCTCGACGCGGCCAACAATGAGAGAAACAAGAGAGACGACGAACCGAAGTCGGCGTCCCCCGTCATTTTCGGCAATCGGTTCGGCGGCGGTGTCGGGGTTCTTCCTCAGGACAACTACGCCTATCTCGCTGCCATGGCTTCGGGGGTGTTGTGTCGAGACCCCGCCGAGCGCGATGAGTGGCTTGGCATGCTGGAGCGTCATGTCGGCCGCGCCGACGATCCGCACATCTGGGAAGCCCTCCTCCTCTATCATGGTCCCACGCTGTTCTGGGCGAACCGTGAGCGCACATTGGAGCTGTTCAGGCGTATCTGGCAGCGTTTCCCGGAGGCTCTGACGGTGTTGGCCGCCGGGCGTCTGTGGGCCTACCGAGCCATGCTCCCAGCAGATGTTCAGCGCGGCATGATGGCGCGCTGGATCGAGCAGGAAGGGGACAGGGGCGCTCAGGCGGCCGGCGAGTTCGCGATGGCGTCGAAGATCGTCGGTGACGATGACGACCCGCTTCGCGATCTCGCGACGGCCATGCTGGACGGGCCGCCTTCTCGGCAGCGCTTGGGATGCCTGTTCGCCGCTTCGGCTGCCTGGCGGCACAACGCCGGTCGCCTACGAGACGAGGCGCATCGAATACTTACGGTGTTCTCGTCTATCGCGTCCGGTGATGAGGCCGAAGCCTTGTCCACGTCCCTAGATGGCAGCCGGACCCTGCTCCCGGATCACGCCACAAGGGAGATGCTCGGAGCGGCGCTGCGCAACGATGCGATCCTTTCGGCGGCGTTGACAAGCTGGTTCGGGGACGCGCTGCAAGAGCTCCTTCTGCACCCAGGATTCGAGGACATCGTCCTGGCCGTAGCCGAGCGCGCGGTCGACAAGCTCATCGGCCGCGAAGACGACAGCCGACGAGGAATGATCGACAGCGATTTCGTCTCCATCGCCATTGCGCTTCAGCGCGCTCATGGCAGCCAACGAGCGCGTGCCATGGACCTTTACGAGCGCCTTCTAGATGCTGAGGCCTATGGGGCGAGTGAAGCGGCGGCAGCCGCTCTGAGGCATTGATCGGGAGCCGGGGCGTTCCCGTCAGGCCTCTCCCCCTGCCGCCAAGTCGCCAAGGATCGGACAGTCGGGTCGCTCGTCCCCAGCGCAACACTTCGCCAGATGCCTCAGCGTGTCGGCCATTGCTTGCATCTCGGCGACCTTGCCGTCGAGGTCCGCAACATGCTTTTCCGCCACCGCCTTAACCTCACGGCTGGGGCGGTCGCGGTCGCGCCAGAGGGCTAAGAGGCGACCGATCTCGACGACCGAAAAGCCGAGATTGCGTGCCCTCCGGATGAACCGCAGTTCGTTGACGTCGCGTTCGCCGAAGTCTCGGTAGTTGCTGCCCGTCCGGTCGACCGGCCGGATCAGGCCGACGGACTCGTAGTATCGGATCATCTTGGTCGATACGCCCGTCGCCTTGGAGGCCTGGCCGATGTTCATGTCTGGGCTCCTTCGAAACGGGTCTTGAAGCCCCGCAGCCGTAGCGCATTGGTCAGGACGCTGACGCTGGACAGGGCCATGGCCCCGGCCGCCAGCATGGGCGAAAGCAGCCAGCCGAACGGCGGGAACAGCAGGCCTGCCGCGACCGGGATCAGCACGACGTTGTAGCCGAAGGCCCAGACCAGGTTCTGGCGGATGTTGCGCATCGTGGCGCGCGATAGGGCGATGGCGTTCACGGCGCCGCGCAGGTCGCCCCCGGTCAGAACAACGTCCGCGCTCTCGATGGCGACATCCGTGCCGCCGCCAACCGCGAGCCCGACATCAGCCGCCGCCAGCGCCGGGGCGTCGTTGACGCCGTCACCGACGAAGGCGACGCGGCGACCGTCGGCCTGAAGGGAGCGGACGGCCTCGACTTTGCCGTCCGGCAGGACCTCGGCGCGCACCTCGTCGATGCCCAGGCGTCGAGCCACGGCCTCGGCAGTTCGACGGTTGTCGCCGGTGATCATCGCGACCTTAAGCCCGAGCGCATGGATTGCCGCGACAGCGCCGGGCGTTGTCGCCTTGATCGGATCGGCGACAGCGATGATGGCGGCGAGGCGGCCGTCGATGGCCGCGTAGATGGGGCTCTTGCCCTCTTCGCCAAGCCGCTCAGCTTGGTCGGCGAAGGCGGACAAGTCTTGGCCGAGACCGTGCATCAAGCGGTCGGCACCGACCTGAATCCAGTGGCCGGCGACCTGGCCTTCGGCGCCGAGACCGGGGCGCGATGAGAAGGTTTCGGGTTCCGGCACGGGCAGTCCTCGCGTCTCGGCGGCTTGGATGATAGCGCGGGCGATGGGGTGCTCCGAGCGGGTCTCCAACGCGGCGACCAGACTCAGCACCTCGTCCTCGTCGAAGCCCTCGGCGACGGTGAGGTCGGTGAGTTTGGGCCGCCCTTCGGTCAGCGTGCCCGTCTTGTCGAAAGCGACGACCTCTACGCCTTGGAGCGCCTGAAGCGCCTCGCCTTTGCGGAACAGGATGCCGAGTTCGGCGGCGCGGCCGGTCCCGACCATGATCGAGGTCGGGGTCGCCAATCCCATCGCGCAGGGGCAAGCGATGATGAGAACCGCGACCGCGTTGACGAGGGCGAAGCCCAGCGCCGGCTGCGGGCCGAACACCAGCCAGACGCCGAAGGTCAGCACTGCGATGGTGATCACGGCCGGAACAAACCAGCCGGTCACCTTGTCGACCAAGGCCTGGATCGGAAGCTTCGCGCCCTGAGCGGCCTCGACCATCCGCACGATCTGCGCCAGCACGGTTTCGGAGCCCACCTTCTCGGCGCGGAAGCGGAAGGCGCCCGTGGTGTTGATCGTGCCGCCGACGACCTTGGTGCCCTGGACCTTCTCGACCGGAATCGGCTCGCCGGTGAGTATGGACTCATCGACGAACGAGTTGCCGGACAGCACCATGCCATCGACCGGAACGCGTTCGCCGGGTCGGACCACGATCACGTCGCCGGGCGTGACCTGATCGATCGGCAGTTCGACCTCTGACCCGTCCCGCTCCACGCGGGCGGTCTTGGCCTGAAGCGTCATCAGGCGGCGGATGGCCTGGCTGGTCTGGCCCTTGGCGCGGGCCTCGAACCAGCGGCCGATCAGGATCAGCGTCACGATCACCGCCGCCGCCTCGAAGTAGACGTTGGCGGTCCCGGCGGGCAGCCACTGCGGGACCAAGGTTGCCACGGTCGAGAACGCCCAGGCGGCTGTGGCGCCCAGCACGACCAGCGAGTTCATGTCCGGCGTCAGCCGTATCAGGTTCGGCACGCCTTTCCGGTAGAAGCGCAGACCCGGAACGAAGAGCACGAAGGTCGCCAGCACGAAGCTGATGATCCGCCAGGGTGTCATGCCGATAGAGTCCATCAGCCAGCCGTGGGCGCCGGGAATGAAGTGCAGCCCCATCTCGATGACGAACAGGGGAAGCGTCGCCGCGCTGGCGACGGCTACGGCGCGTCCCAAGCTGCGGATTTCGGCGGCGCGGGAGGCCTGCTCGCGGTCCTCGCTGCTTGCGTCGGGCGCGGACGCCGCCTCTGCGCTGTAGCCCGCCTTGGCCACGGCTTCTGTCAGGGCGCCGGCATCTGCGGCGTCTTCAAGCACCCGGACGGTGGCGCGTTCGGTCGCCAGGTTGACGCTGGCGTCCAGAACACCTGGCGCAGCCTTCAGGGCACGCTCAACCCTCCCGACACAACTGGCGCAAGTCATGCCGCTGATCTTCAGTTCGACGGTGTGCTCGATGGGCTCGTAGCCGGCCGAGCGGATCGCCTGGGTCACGGCGGCCGGGGAGCCGGCGTCGTCGAACTCCACCCGCGCGCGCTCGGCGGCGAGGTTCACAGTGGCGCTCTTCACGCCGGGCGCGGCGCGGATGGCCTTCTCGACCCTTCCGACGCAACTGGCGCAGGTCATGCCGAGCACGGGAATGTCGAGGGTTCGAAGGGTCGTGGCGGTCATCGGGACGGTCTCCAAAATCGAAGTCCTGCCCCTCATGAAGGTTCCAGTCATGGGAAGGTCAAGCGCTCTTTGGGAACGGCGCGACGGTCAAACGGTTCGTTGTTCTTCACCTCATTCGGAGAACCACGATGTCGATCACATTCAAGACAGCGCTGTCTGGCGTCGCCCTATCCGGCCTGCTGATGGCCTGCACCCCCGCCGAGAACACGGAGACCGCCGCAAGCGGCGAGACCGAAATGGCCGCCAACGCCGAGATGTCCGGCGGCATGTCCGGCGAGAAGATGTCGGGACCGCAGACGCCGTTCACCCCGTCCGAGGACAAGATGCATCAGGACATGATGCAGGCCACGGGGGCGGACGTGCAGGAGACCTACGCCCGCAAGATGATCGCCCATCATCGCGGCGCGATCGAGATGTCCGAGGTCGTGCTCCGGGAAAACCCCGACGCCCAACTGCGAGCCATGGCCGAGAAGACCATCGCCGACCAGGGGCGCGAGATCACCATGCTGGAGCAATGGCTAGAGCAGCGCCCCGCCGCCGGCGCCGTGACGACGCCTGAGAAGGCCGGTTGATCGTTCCCGGCGCAGTTAGAAGAAGGCGTGGGATTTGGAACGACGAACACGTCGTGGGACCGGTCACCGGCGCGACCCAGTCTGTAGAGGACCGACCAGTGACGAAGCGTTTTTCAAGCGAGGTGCCGCAAAAGGTCACGGCTCACGAAACGGTTCGATCAGTTGATCTAGATAGCCTCGGGGATAATCGGGTCGGCCCGAGACGCCTATCTCTCCGGCCTTTGGGGTCGGCCGGTCAGCCCGGAACGTTCCGAGCAAATGGTCCCATAGGCTGGTGAACAGGCCGAAGTTGACGTCGCCGTCGGTGTCGGATGCGAGGTGGTGATGCCGATGTGCGGGTGCCACGGCCCAAATGTGAACGAGCGGGCCGATCTTCATGTCGACATTGGAATGCTGGAGCAGCAACTGGATCGCGACCGCGAAGGCGACAAGCCAGGCGACGTCTTGCGGCATGCCCAGCAGAAGAAGTGGGGCCGTTCCTGCCGTCAGTTCGATTGCCTGGTGTAGCGGGTGCTTGAGCAAGCCGTTGAAGCCATACATCCGCTTAACGGAATGATGCACTGCGTGCAGAGCCCAAAGGGCGCTGATGCGGTGACTGGCGTAGTGGGCGATCGTGATGCCGAAGTCCGCGATGACGATGGCGAAGCCTAGCTGAACCCAAAGCGGCCAGTCAGACGGCCAGAGCCCGAAATCGGGAACGAACGTCGCCGCCAGCGGCAAGGCGAAAACCGACAAAGCGATCGCGGTCTCGTTGACGATGGCATGGGCTACATCGCGGGCGGTATCGCCATGCGGTTGGTTCCACACAGGTTCGTAGGGAGCCAGTCTCTCGGCCAGAGCGGAGACCGCCAACGCCAAGGCGAGCAGGATGGGCAACACCCAGGCCGGTGCGCCTCCACCAACCAGGGCGATGGCGACGCTGAGGAAGCCGATGAAGAACGCAGGCGCGTAAAGGACGCGGATGATGGACCTGACGATGGGCATTGGACCCTCCTTTGAGAGCGATCCTGCCCTTCTGTGGTCATCGGCTATTGAACGTTCCGCTTGCCGGTCCGCCGCAATGCTCCCGACGCCTGGGCCGGCGTCACGCCGAACATGCGCCTCATGGTGCGGCTCAGGTGGGCTTGATCCGCGAACCCCCCGGCCAGCGCAGCATCGACGAGGCCGCCGCCAGTTTCCATCGCCGCGCAGGCCCGGCGAAGCTTACGCCATAGGAGCCACTGCGATAGCGGGGTCTGCATCTGCTCTTTGGCCAAGGCTCTCAACCTAGGGGCCGAAAGCCCCACCCCCTCCGCTGCCCGAGCGATCGCGCGTGGGTTTGGGTCGGTGGCCGCGATCTTCAACGCACGATCAAGCCTTGGATCAAGATTGGCGGCTGCGATCGTCAGCCCGTCGATCAAGCGGGCGAATACTCGATCCGGCGGGTCATCTGAACTCACCAAGTCCGAGATGCGGCGCGGCGCAACCGCAGCGGTGTTGGGCGAGATCGCCTCCATCAGGTGGGTCGCCAAAGGCGAATGCGCTTCCAGGTAGATCATCAAGACGGGAATGCCCGCGTCGAGCATCCGGTGCCGAACACCTGGCCCAACGATGATCACTCGTCCCGTCAGGAGTTGCGACTGGGCCAGACCGACGACTGCCAATCCCGATCTGGCCACGAACAATTGCACCGCGACGTGAGCATGGTTCCTCTGGTCCGCATGCGGACCCGAGTAGGCCGCCCAACCGTCGTCGGAGATGATGACCTCTGCCTCTGGTCGTTGGATCACCACGTCTTCAGCCTCAGTGAGCCGTGATTACGGCGAGCGCGTCGATGCTGCCGATGACACGCGCCGGCCTTGGTTTGAAGGTTTTGGAGATCGACGTGCATTCGCCCGCCTTCAGGGATATGGTTCTGACCATGACGTTCCTGCGCCACAACGCCATCCCGCTTGCAGCCGCACTTCTTGCGGCGCTGGCCGTGATGTTCGTCTCCACCGTTTCGATGGCGTGCGAGGCACCCGACGCCTCCAGCGCGGCTGCGATGTCGATGGGCGCGGATGGCGGCCCCTGTGAGCAGGAGGCGGAAGACATCTCTTGTCTGAAGGCCTGTCTGGTTTTCTGTCATGGGTTGGTTGCGCGAGCTGACGGCCTCGCGGTCGACCGCGCCTTCGCGTCCGTTCGGTATCCGTCGCCCGATGCGACGACCACCGACTTTACCCGCGAGGCGGAAGACCCCCCTCCGCGAACCTGACGTCATCGAACCCAAGACTAACATCCATATCGATCAACAGAGATCAAATCATGAAACGCACTCTCACCATCGCAGCCCTGGTGCTGCTGGCTACCGGTTCCGCCGCTTTCGCGGCCGCGCCGGATGCCGTGGCGCAGGCTGTCTGCGCTTGCTGCGAAGCCATCGCGGCCTGCACCTGCTGCTGATCGCTTGATCGCGGACGCCCGCCCGAAAGGGCGGGCGTCTTGCATATCGTGTCGTCAATCGCGTTCGACGCCGTCGCCCGCGTTGCGCAAGATTTCGATCCCGCCCTTGACCGCTAGGGCCGCCACCAAAACTCCCACCACGAGATCGGGCCAAGCCTGGTCCAGCCACATGACCAGCCCGCCCGCGACCAGGATGCCGCCGTTCGCGGCGAAGTCGTTCAGGCTGAAGGTTTCGGCCGCTTCCATGTTGACGTCGTCGGTCCTGACCCGCTTCAGGAGCATCAGGCAGACCAAGTTGATCACCGCCGCGATCAGGGCCAGACCCATCATGGTCCAGCCGACGGGCTCCGCGCCGACCCACCACCGTCGGCCGACATCCAGCAGCACACCGACAGCGAAGGTCAGGAGGAGGATGCCGGACACGCGAGCCGCCCCCTTTTTCCACGCCAGCGCCCGACCTACGGCGAGAAAGCTGATCAGATAGACAACGGAATCGGTTCCGTTATCGACCGCGTTGGCCAGGAGCGCGCTAGAGTCGGCGAGGATGCCGCCGGCTCCTAAGCCGACAAAAAGCAGCGCGTTGAGGACTAGAACCGCCAGCAGCGCGCGTTGCTGCTGGCGATCCTGTGAGGTGGCTTCGGTCAATCTTCCGTTCCTTCCGAGGTGCGGTGCTTGACCGCCCTGGCCGCAAACGTCGGCAGGACGAGCAGGGTCAGGATGGTCGCGGTCAGCAGACCGCCGATCACCACCGTCGCCAGCGGCTTCTGCACCTCGGCGCCGGCGCCGTGGGCCAGCGCCATCGGGATGAAGCCGACGATGGCGACGAGCGCCGTCGTCAGCACGGCTCGCAGGCGGCTGGATGCGCCTTCGATGGCGGCTTGGTAGGGGGTCAGCCCGGCGGTCAGTCGCTCTCGAATGGCCTGCATCAGGACCAGGCCGTTCAAGGTCGCCACGCCCGACACAGCGATGAAGCCGACGGCCGCTGAGACGGAAAACGGCATCCCGCGAAGCAGCAGCGCCAAGGCGCCGCCGACTAGAGCGAGCGGCACACAGGCGAAGACCAGTCCTGCCTCCGCAAACGATCCCAAAGCCAGGAACAGCAGCACCCCGATTAGGACGAACACGATCGGGATAACGAGGCCGAAGCGTTGCTCGGCTCGCTTCAGGTTCTCGAACTGCCCGCCCCAATCCAGATAGACCCCCGCCGGAAGGTCGATCTGCGCGACCTGGCTCTGGGCTTCGGTGACGAAGCTCCCCAGGTCGCGACCGCGCACATTGGCCTGGACCACCATGCGGCGGCTGCCGTTCTCGCGGCTGATCTGGTTCGGACCCTCCGCCGTTTGAATCCGCGCGACCGAAGACAGCGGCACGATCACGCCGGTGTCGGATACGATGGGAAGCGCCGCCAGGGCAGCCGGGTCGTTGCGAGCGTCGTCGGGCAGGCGGACGACGACGTCGAACCGGCGGTCCCCCTCGAAGATGCGTCCGGCCTCGGCGCCGCCGATGCCGGCCGAGACCGCTTCGCTGACGTCTGCGGCCGACAGGCCGTAGCTGGCGGCAGCCGTTCGATCCACGCTGACGGTTAGGGTGGGCAAGCCCGACGCCTGCTCGACCCGAACGTCGGCTGACCCGGTCGTCTCCCGCAGCGCGGTCGCGACTTGATCCGCCACCCGCTGAAGGGTGTCGAAGTCGTCGCCATAGACCATGACGGCGACGTCGGTGCGGACGCCGGAGATCAGTTCGTTGAAGCGCAGTTCGATCGGCTGGCTGAACTCGAAGTTGTTGCCGATCTGCTGAGCGGCGACGCCTTCGATCCGTTCGATCAGTTCTTCCTTCTCCAGTTCCGGATCAGGCCAGTCCTCGCGGTCCTTCAACACGATGACGCTATCGGAGATGTTGGGCGCCATCGGGTCCACAGCAGCCTCGGCGGTGCCGGTGCGCGAGAACATGGTCTCCACCTCCGGCTGGGCCTTGATGGCGCGCTCCAATGCCATCTGCATCGCCAGGGACTGCTCCAAGGAAGCGGACGGGACGCGCAGCGCCTGCATAGCGATGTCGCCCTCGTCGAGCGTCGGGATGAACTCCCGGCCCAGCGACATGAAGGACACGACCCCGATGACTAAGGTGGCAACCGCCGAGATCAAAACGACCTTGGGGCGGGAGACCGCGCTCTTGATCGCCGGTTGGATGAACCGACGGGCGAACCGCAGGATGAAGGTCTCGTGTTCCTCGGCCTGACCGTCGGGACCGATGTGGACATTCTTCGGATCGCGCACCAGCAGGGCGGTCATGGCCGGCACGAAGGTGAACGAGAAGATGAAAGCCCCGACGAGGGCGAGCATGACAGTCGCGCCCATCGGCTGGAACGTCTTGCCCTCGACCCCCTCAAGCAGCAGCAGCGGCGCGAACACCAGCAGGATGATCAACTGACCGAAAGCGGCCGGTTTCACCATCTGGCGCGCGGATTGAACCGCGACCTGCAACCGTTCGTGACGGGTCAGCATCCGGCCGAGTTGAGCTCGCCGCTGCGTCAGCATCAGCAGAGTGTTCTCGATCACCACGACCGCGCCATCGACCATCAGCCCGAAGTCGAGGGCGCCAAGGCTCATCAGGTTTCCGCTGATGCCGAACCTATTCATGCCGATGACCGCGAACAGGAAGGACAGCGGGATCATCAAGGCTGTGATGGTGGCTGCACGGATGTTCCCCAGCAGCAGGAACAGGACGACGATGACCAGCAGCGCGCCCTCGGTCAGGTTCCGAGCGACGGTCGAGATGGTCGAGTTGACCAGCTCGCTGCGGTTCAGGACCGGCATGGCGACGATGCCGGGGGGCAGGCTGTCGTCCACCACCGCCAGCCGCTCAGCCGCCGCCTGGGCCACCGTGCGGCTGTTGCCGCCGGCGATCATCAGGGCTGTGCCCAGGACCGCCTCGTGCCCGTCGCGGCTGGCGCCACCCAAACGTGGAGCCTGCCCGATCTCAACCGTGGCGACGTCGGCGACCCGGACCACCAGACCGCCGCGATTGACCACGGGGGCCTGAGCCAGATCGTCGATGGTCAGCGCCAAAGCGTCGGTGCGGACGACCAAGGCCTCGCCCGCGCGCTGGATGTAGCCGGCACCAGCCTGCGTGTTGGCGCGTTCGACCGCCTCGACCAGGTCGCCGAGGCCGAGACCATAGGCGGACAGCCGCGCGGCATCGGGCCTGACCGCATACTCCTTGACATAGCCGCCGATCGTATCGACGCCGGCCAGACCTTCAGTGGTGCGCATCTGCGGCGCGATGATCCAGTCCTGGACCGTCCGCAGATAGGTCGCGCGCTGCTCGGACGTCGTCAGTCGCTCGCCCTCCGGCGTCAGATAGACACCGCCTGCCTGCCAGCCCGGCTGGCCGGGCCTGGAAAGGTTTTCGGCGTTGAACGGGACGTAATCGACGGTCCACATCAGGACTTCACCAAGTCCTGTCGTGATGGGCGACAAGCCCGGCTCCACGCCTTCGGGCAGGCCTTCGGACGCTTCCGCGAGCCGCTCGGCGACCTGCTGGCGCGCAAAGTAGATGTCGGTCTGGTCGGTGAAGACGGCTGTGATCTGACTGAAGCCGTTGCGTGACAGCGATCGCGTGCTGGTCAGGCCAGGGATGCCGGCGAGGGCCGTCTCCAGCGGATAGGTGACCTGTCGCTCGATCTGCTCGGGAGCCAGAGCCGGGGCAACGGTGGTGATCTGGACCTGTCGATTGGTGATGTCGGGAACGGCGTCGATCGGCAACTTGGTCAGTTCGAACAGACCCAACGCTGCGACGAGGCTGACGGCAAGGACGACAAACCAGCGGAATCGGACTGACGCTTCAATGATGGCTTTGAACATCTGCCGGGCCCTTAGTCGTCGTCGCCGGCCTCGCCCTTGGCGAGTTCGGCTTTCAGGAGGAAGGCGTTGGTCCCGGCGATGCGCTCGGTCCCGGTCAGGCCGCTCAGGATTTCTGTTCGATCACCCGCTTGACGGCCGACCAGAACAGGCACGGCGCGGAAGCCCGTCGCGGTGCGCACGAACACCACGCTCGCGCCCTCCAGCGTCTGGACGGCGTCCGAGGGAACCGAGAGGCCGCCCACGGACTGGCCCGTAACCGCCACGCCGGAAACGGCCGATCCCGCTGGCGGCAATTCCCCTCCGGTCGGTCGGGCGCGTATGATCGTTGCACCGCTTTCTTCGCTTGCATCGGCGGCGACGCCGGTGACGACGGCGTCGAACTCCCCGGCCGGTCCCTGCACGCGCATGGGCGAACCCGCGCGAACCTGGGCCGCGAGCGCGGGAGGCGCCGTGAAGACGATCTCGACCCGCGCCGGGTTGGTGACCTCGGCGATCACCCCGCCCTGGGCGGCGAATCCACCCGGCCCGACCTGAACGCTGGTCACGACCCCGCTGATGGGGCTGACGACGCTGAGTCGACCCGATGCGTTGGGAGAGCCGGCGGCCGAGACCCGCGCTCGCGCCGCGCGCGCGGCGGCGTCCGAACTCAGCGACTGAGCCCGCGCGGTCTCCACCTCCTGAAGCGCGACGACTCCGGCCTCACCCAAGTTGCGATCCCGCTCGTAAGCCCGACGAGCCGCATCCGCCGACGCGTTCGCGGCGTCCGCTTCGGCGCGCAGGGCGGCGGCGTCGCCGCTCACCAGCACCGCCAAGGGCTGACCCGCGCGAACCGACTGCCCAGGCGCCACCAGGACCCGTTCGACGCGTCCGCCGACGCTCGCGGCGACGGCCGCGCGCGCGTCCACCATCGGCTCGACGCGCCCGGAAAGACGGGTCTCGCTTCCTCCGCCACCCGTGACCGCGACGACGGAGATGTTCGCGGCGGCGATCTGCGCCTCGGTCAGGAGGACGACGCCTTCCTCGGCCGCGCCTTCCTCGGCCTGACCGTCTTCACCTTCGGCATGTTCTCCTTCGGCTGACGCGGCCGGCGCTTCAGCCGGCGAGCGCGTCATCGCAAACAGACCCGCACCGCCCAGAACGATGACGGCGGCGACCCCGGCCATGAGCCAGGTCTTGTTGATGTTAGGGGTGCGTTTCATTGCGATGATCCAAACGGGAAACGGCCTTGCAGGCGCGCGAGATCGACTTCCGCCCGGACCCGCGCGAGGCGGGCGTCAACGGCGGCATTGCGGGCCGCGATCAGCGCGGCTCTGGAAGAACTGAGTTCGAGTTGCGAGATGCGTCCGGCCTCGAAGCCGATGCGGGAGAGGCGATAGGCCTGCTCTGCGGCCGTCACGCCGCCGTCGGTCGCCCAAACGCGGCTGTTGGCCGATCGCAGTCGAGCCTCGGCGCCGGCGAGATCGGCCTGTGCCGTCTGTGTCGCAGCCATGACGCGGGCGTCGGCGGCGCGAAACTCGGCCTGGGCGGCGTCGTAGTTGCCTCGGTTTCGGTCAAACAGCGGCAGCGGCATGCTGACCCCGAACGTCAGGGCGGTCGCGTCTTCGGCCTCGTAACGACGCACGCCGACCGAGACGCGGACGTCGGGCCTCGCGCGAACCCGCTCCACTTCGATCCGGCTTTCGGCGGCGTCGCGTTCGGCCTCGGCCACCCGCACCTCCGGAGACGTCGAGGAGGTCGGAACGACGGCGGGCGGCTCCCGATCCAGCAGGCTGGCGCCGATGGAGGTCACCGGGTTCGGCAGCATCGCCACGGCGGTCAGCCTCGCGAAGGCGGCGTCGCGTTCGGCTTGCGCCTCGTCGAGCGCGGCTCTCGCCGCCGCCGCCTGGCTCTGGGACTGGATGCCGCGAAACAGCGGTTCTCGGCCCTCTTCGACCAGGATCATCAGCGCCCGCGCGTCAGCGATCGTCAGGTCGAGGGCTTCCTGCGCCAACTGAAGTCGCCGCTCGGCCGCCTCGGCTTCGGCATAGGCGAGCGCCAGTCTGCCGGCCGCGTCCAGGGCGGCGAGGTCGCGCCGCAGCAGCGACGTTCTGCCCTCGGCCTGGGCGACGCCCACCCTGGCGCCTCGCCGGCCCCAAAGTTCCAGGTCCTGGCTGACCGACAGGGTGGTCTCGGCGTTGTCGTAGCCGGAGAAGGGTCTACTGCCGAAGGCGTTCTCGGCTTCCAGGCTCAGTTCGGGGTTCGGCCGCACGCCCGCCTGACGGACGCGCGCCTCGGCCGCATCGACCAGGGCGTCGGCTTCCAGCGCGCCGGGCGTCAGACCGATGCGTTCGAGCAGTTCTTCATATGACGGCACGGGGTCGGCCCAGGCGGGGCCGATCGCGACCGTCGCCATAGCGACCACGGCGCAGCCGATCGCGAGGCGCGACCGACAGAATTTCAGGGGTGGCATGTCCCATGTCCCAGCAGTTCCAGACGATTGACGAGCGCCATCAGGCGCAGGGCATCGTCAGGGTCTGGGAGGACGCTTGAGGCCGCTGGGGGTGCGGGAATCGAGGGCCTCCGATGCTGGCACGACCGGCACCGTCGTCATCACGCCAGCCACGACCATCGGCTCCGGCATCTGCGGCAAAGGAGCGCCGCCATGGTGGCATAGGCAATGCGAACAGATCGCCCGCCCTTCGTTCGGGTCGCCTGGCTGAGTGTCAGACAGGCCGGCCGAGGCTTCTGCAGCAGACGGGATCGCCGGCTCCATTGCGCAGGTCGCGGCCTCGACTGCGGTCGTCAGAGCGAACAGCGACATTAGCGCTGCGAGCAGCGCCGCCATCACTCCCTGCTTGAGCCGCACCATATCCACGCGGCTCCCTACCATGGCGCTCGACGGAAAAGAACGCGTCGATGTCGCTCCTGCTCTCCGTAATGCTGTGGGTTTGTCCGATCGGCTCGTCATGAAACCTGCCTCAGTTCATCACGCGACTGGCGAACGATCGCCCAGGCCGACTGAAGAAAGACCAGGGCCAGGATCACACCCGCGATCAGGTCGGGCCACCGCGAGGCCGTGATCCACACCAAACCGCCTGCCGCCGCGACGACCAGGCTCTCGATGAGATCGTTGCGGGTGCAGAGCCAGACGGACCGGACATTGGCGTCGCCGTCACGGTGCCGAACCAGCAGCAGGGCCGCCACCCCGTTGGCAGCAAAGCCCAGCAGCCCCAGCCCGGAGATGACCGCTCCCTCCGGGGGCGCACCCGACACCGCCCGCCAGATCGCGAATCCGAGGATGAAGGCGGCCAGGAGCCCGAGGCTCGCGCCCTTCAGCAGGGCAGCGCCCGCCCTGACCCGCGTCGAGCGACCGATGGCCCACAGGCTGATCGCGTAGGTCGCGCTGTCGGCCAGAAAATCCAGAGCGTTCGCCCCCAGCGCCGCCGACCCTTGCAGCCAGGCGCCCCCGGCCAATGCCACGAATGCGAGGGCGTTGATGGCGATGACCGACCAAAGGATACGGCGATAGGCGGGTGTGGCTCCGTCGAACTTGACGGCGGCGCCGCATCCGCAACCTGCGGAAGGCTCTTCAAGGACGGGCTGGCTCACGGCGACCTCCAAGTCGGAGACACCCTTCTGCATCCTCTAGCCACTAGAGCATCAAGCCCCTATTTTCGCGGCATGGCCTCCTCCTCACCGTCCACGCGAAGCATCGGAAAACTGGCCGCGCTCACGGGCGTGAAGGTCCCGACCATCCGCTTCTACGAGCAGATTGGAATCATGCCCGCCCCGGAGCGGACTGCGAGTGATCGACGCGTTTACGACGACGCGGCGCTGCGCCGTCTGTCCTTCGTCCGGCACGCTCGGCAGTTGGGCTTCGACCTCGACTCGATCCGCTCCCTGCTGGACCTCGCGGACGAACCGGAACGCCCGTGCGGCGAGGCCAACGTCATCGCCGAACGTCATCTGAACATGGTGGTCAAGAAGATCGCCCAGCTTGAGGTCCTAAAGGCTGAACTGTCTCGCATGACGGCGGAGTGCGCCGGAGGCCGGGTCTCGGGCTGCAAGGTGATCGAGGTTCTGCATGACCAGGGCCGCTGCGCAGGGGATCATAGCGCCGCGTGAGGCCAGGTATCGCTGCCACCGAGGGGGGCAAGCCCGCTGGCTGCGCGGGATCAGAGCAGCCCGAGGTGGATGGATCGAAAGGTTATGCGTAGGTTCGGCTCATGGCCGACCACGCGACACCGAACCTCCCGGCGCTCGACTTCGAGGCGACATCGCAGTTCTATCAGGCGCTCGGCTTCCAACAGGGTTGGCGCGACGACCGCTGGATGATCATGACGCGGGGAACGCTGACGTTGGAGTTCTTCCCCTATCCAGACCTCGCGCCAGGAGAGAGTTCGTTCAGTTGCTGCCTTCGACTCGACGACTTGGACGCCTTCCACATCGTGGCACGCGAGGCTGGTCTTCCGGATAGATGCTGGGGATGGCCGCGTTTGGGTGAGCACCGCATGGAAAAGTCGGGTATCCGGATAGCCTATATGGTCGATCCAAATGGGTCCCTGATCCGGCTCATTCAGAACTGAAACGCGCGCTGGCGAGCCCCCTTCGACCCTCTGACAATGAACGGTGAGGGCGTCGCCTCGTCGATGCGTAGGGAACACACAGCCTCTAGAAGCCAACGTCCGGAGACCGAGTATGCGTCACTTGCACCCCACCCCGTTCGTCGCGGTCGTCGCCGCCGTGGCGCTCGCCGCCGGACCGGCGTCGGCCCACTCCCGCCTGGTGAGTTCGAACCCGGCGGCGAACTCCACGATCGCCCAGACCCGGACGGTCAGCCTGACCTTCAGCGAACGCAGCGTGCCCGCCTTTTCCAGCTTCGACCTGATCGATGCGGCGGGCGACAAGGTTGCGATCAGGGTCGCCGTGTCCGAAGACGGCAAGACGCTGACCGGGACCCTGGCCCGCCCGCTCGCGGCCGGCGTCTATCGCGTCGACTGGCGCATCGCCTCCGGCGACGGCCACCGCATGACCGGGACCTACAGCTTCACGGTGCGATAGGCTGTGCTCGACCTCGCGGTCATCGCCCTGCGCTGGCTTCAGTATGTCGGCGCGGTCCTCCTCATGGGCGTGCCGCTGTTCCTGACCTACGGCTTGCGCAGTTCTGATCGCCCCGCCCTGAACTGGACGCGGCCGGTGCTGGTCGGAGCGGCCGTGGCCGTCACTCTGGGCTCTTTGGCGGGCCTGATCGCCCAGACCGCCGTCATGGCCGGATCGTTGAGCGAGGCGATCAAGCCCTCGTCGCTGTCGTTCATGGTCACCGGGACGGCCTTGGGTAAGGCCTATGTCGTGCGGCTGATCGCGGGCATCATGGCTCTCGGCCTGATCCTGATCCTGCGGCCCACACGACCCCTCTGGATTCTGGCGGGCGTGCTCGGCGCGATCGTCACCGCCAGCTTCGCCTGGACCGGCCACGGCGCGGCGACCGAAGGGTCGGGGCGCTGGCTTCATCTGGGCGCGGACGTCGTCCATGCCCTGGCTGCGTCGGTCTGGCTGGGCGCGCTGACCTGTTTCGTATTCCTGCTGACGCGTCGGTCGGCGCCTGACGATCCGGCGATCCACCGCGCCCTGGCCGGGTTTTCGGGGATCGGCACGGCGGCAGTCGGCCTGTTGGTGGTCAGCGGACTGGTGAACACCGCCTTCCTGGTCGGGCCTCCGAGCCCTGAGGCGTTCGGCACCGGGGCCTATGTCTCTCTGTTGGTGGTCAAGCTGCTGCTGTTCGGATGGATGGCTGTCCTGGCGGCCGACAATCGCTACCGTCACGTTCCCGCGCTGGAGTCCGCGCTCGCCAAAAACGAAGACCCCGGACCCGTGATCCTCAGCCTGCGTCGCAGCGTCGTCCTCGAAACGGCGGCGGGCGCGATGCTCCTGGCGGTCGTCGCCGTGATGGGCACCCTGCCGCCGCCGTCGTCACTCTAAAGCCGTCCGCGAGTCGGGCGATACGCCGCGAAGCGGGTCTGCCCTCGCGCTGGCGCCTCAAAACAATGTGCAGGAACGGCTCAAGCGACGATGAGTTGGTTCTCCAATCCACCTCAGGAGAGCTCTATGCACGCCCAGCAACTCATCGGCGCCCACCCGCACGTCAGGGGGGCGGTGAACGCCCCACTCGCCCGCTGCATCGACGAATGTTACGACTGCGCCCAATCCTGCGTGATCTGCGCCGACGCCTGTCTCGGCGAGGAGATGGTGCAGCAACTCCTCCAATGCATTCGCCTCAACCAGGACTGCGCCGACATATGCGCCGTGGCCGGCGCCGTCGCGTCGCGGCGGACCGGGTCGAACGAGGCGGTCATTCGGTTGACCTTGCAAGCGTGCGCCGAGGCCTGCCGCGTGTGCGCGGAGGAATGTGAGCGTCACGCGGACATGCACGAGCACTGCCGCATGTGCGCGGAGTCCTGCCGGCGTTGCGAAGAGGCCTGCAACGCGGCTGTCCAGACGGTGCAATAGCGAGTCGGCGACCCTTCGATCGCCGTGCTTATGACTACCGGGGCGAGCGCGAAGACCAGTGGATGTGCTGGATGCGCCAGCCGTCGCGGCTGCGCCTCAACACCATGGTTTCGGTGGTCAGCAGGTTCACGGCGCGGCCGTTGAACTGGCCCGTCGTGCGGCCCTCGCTGACGATCCAGGCGACGTCGCCCGACGCCCAGCCCGATCTGCGCGTGACCGACGCCTCGGTGGCGGCCGAGAAGGCGGCGTCGGAGCCTAGGTGGTGGGACGCATACTCTTCTCGCGACCGCTCGGCGCCGCCGCCCTCGAAGATCATCACGTCGGGAGCCAGGAAGTTCAGGGCGCCGGCCGTGTCTCCGGACTGCAAGGCGGCGTGGAAGGCGTCGACGACAGTCGCCGCCTCCATGGCCTCGGCCGCCACGGATGCCCCAGCATGGTCAGCCCCGTGGGCATGGTCCTGGGCGAGGGCGGGCGCGGCCGAAAGCACCGCAATGGACAGGACGAGAGGGATGAGTTTGCGGGACATGACGGCTCCGGTTCGGATGCTTAGTTGTGGTGGTCCGCGTCAGGCGGGCTGGTTGTGACGTGCGAAGACTCGGGTCTCGCCGGAGCGGAGCACCAGCAGGGTGTCGTAGGGCTGCCGACGCCCCTGCGGCGTCTCCATGCCCGGCGACCCCAGCGGCATGCCGGGCACCGTCAGCCCGACAGCCGACGGCTTCTGGTCCAGCAGACGAACGACGTCCGCCGCCGGGACATGGCCTTCCACGACGTAGCCGCCGATCATCCCGGTGTGACAGGACGCCAGGGCATCCGGCAGTCCGGCGCGTTGGCGGATGGGCTGGAGATCGTCCAGCACCGTGACCGTCGTCGTGAAGCCGGCCTCCCGCATATGGGCGACCCAACCGTCGCAGCAGGGGCAGGTCGGCGTCTTGTAGACCCTCAGATCGCGAGGCGCGGGCGTCTGAGCGCAGGCTGCCCCCGTCGTCGCCATAGATGCGATGGAAGCCAAGATGAGGCGGCGCGAGATGGTGGTGGCGTTCATAGCGGTTCTCCCTGATCGCTGCGGACCGAGCGTCTAGATTCCAAAGAGTCGGGCGGCGTCGGCGCGAACATCCCGCGCAGGACCTTCCGTCCTGGACGCTCGACGAACAGATGGATGGCCGCCGCCGCCACGAGCGTCAACAACAGCATGGCCGCCAGTTCCGCAGGCGCCATCCTGTAATCTCTCGGCACCTCGAACAACGCCTGGGCCGCGTTTCGCCAGACCATCAGGATCGGAATGTGGACGAGGTAAAGCGCGAAGGACGCTTCGCCTCCGAATAGCAGAGCGGGGTGTGACAGGAACGTTCGCACGCCGCTCTTCGCCAGCATGGCGAGCGACAGGATGAGGGGTCCCGCCGCCAGAACGATCAGCCGGTCATCCGCGCCGATCTGCATCATCGCCAGCAGGACCATCGTGCTCGACAAGGCGACGATGACTGCGACACGGCGGGACCAGGTCCAGCCCTGGCCCAGGTAGTAGAGGCCGATGCCGAACAGGAACTCCGGGATGATCCGGAGAATGCCCACGTTGTCTTCCGCACGAGGCAAGACCTTGCCGAACCGCGCCTGATAGATCGCATCGAGGACGATGAAGGCGGTCGTCGCGAGGGCGATGATCGCCCAAGGCCGGCGTCGCAGCCGGAGCGCGATCCAGGCGAAAGCGGGGAAGGCCAGATAGGCGAACCACTCCGCCGACAAGGACCAGGCCGGACCGTTCCACAGGGCGAGGGTGTCACGCGGAAACCATGCCTGGACCAGCAGAACGGTCTGCACGAAGTCGCCGGGGTTGAAACGGCCGGGTTCCAGCCCGACCCCAAACACAGGAGCCAGCAGGACCAGACCGAGCATCGCCAGCAGGATGAACAGATGCGCCGGATAGATGCGGGCGAACCGCGCCGCGAGGAAGCGCCGGTAGTCCGGCGGGCGGTCGCCTTGCAGGTAGACGTGGGTCAGGATGAAGCCCGACAGGATGAAAAAGACGTCCACGCCCAGTCGCGCACGGTTCAGCAGCCCTGCGGCCTCCGGCGGAAGGGTCCAGTAGAGCTGAAAGTGGAACAACACGACGCCGAGCGCGAGGAAGAACCTCACGCCGGTCAGCGGCTCCAGGGCCTCCGGAAACGGCACCGCTGGCGTGACCCCATGTCTCGTCAATCTGCGCCCCCGGCGCGATCCCGGCCTTCCGCGATCGATCTCTGCTATCTACGCGCGGCGCGCCTAGCCCCCTCATGAGGGAGGTCGGGCTGGCGCGCGTAGAACCCGTGGGGCGTGACGCAGGTGCGCGATGACTGACGACATGGATGAACTGCTGGCCATGGACCCGCCGTCGGGCTCGGCGGGTCTGATGGACCTCGAACCCGCCGTCTGGGCGCGCGTCGATGCGCTTCGGGCACGGTCAGGTCGCCGAAACGCCCGCGTGGTCGCCGTCGTGGTCGCGCTCGGCGTCGGCGCGACGAACGGCGGGCTGATGTTGGCCAGTCAACCCGAGCCCACCGAGATGCAGGTCTTCAGCGTAGCGGCCAACCTCGGACCCCTCGGCGGACTGGACGGCGTCGGATGAGGGCGAACTGGAGATCGATCGTCTTGACGGCGATCCTTGCGGCGGTCGTCAGCAGCGGCGCCACCTGGGCAACCGCCGCGTGGATGATGCGTGAGCGCCAGGCGCCCAGCCTGCACAGCATCGTTCATGAAGAGCTGGACCTGAGCCCCGAACAGGATCGCCGCCTCGACGCCATCGAGACCCGCTTTGCCGAGCGGCGCACCGCTCTGGAAGCCGAGGTGGAGGCGGCACATCGCGAACTCGCCGCCGCCATTGCGGCCAGCGATGGCAACACGGCGGAGGTCCAGGCGGCGGTGGATCACTTCCACGCCGCCATGGGCGACCTGCAAAAGGAAACGATCACTCACGTCTTCGACATGCGCTCGGTCATGACGCCGGCGCAGGCGGAGGTGTTTGACGACGCGGTCGTGGACGCCCTGCGCCGCGAAACCAACTAAGCGACGCGGTGGGGGCCGAGGAAAGCATCGAGACCCGCGCGGCCAGCGGTGACCGCACGGCCTTCAGCGCCTTGATGACAGGCACAAAGGCGGACCTGTATCGCTTCATTCGCCGCTATGTCGGGGACGAGGACGAGAGCCACGACCTGCTCCAGGAGACCTACGCCGCCGCCTGGCTGTCAATCCGACGCTACGATCCGGCCCGGCCTTTCGACATCTGGCTGCGGTCTATCGCCCTGAACAAATGCCGAGACTGGGGCCGCCGCCGGGCTGTCCGGCGCGTGGTTCGCGGCGTGATGGGGCTGGATGCGCCGGAAGCGGCAGCGGTCGGCGAGGATGTGCCGCTGGCGGAAGTCCGCCTGGATGCCCAGCGCCGCTACCAGCAGATGCAAAGGGCGCTTGTCGATATGCCCGACACGCTGAAGGGGCCTTTGCTGCTCTCGGCATTCGAGGGGCGGTCTCACGCGGAGATCGCCGCGATCCTCGGAGTAACGACCAAGGCTGTAGAGACGCGGATCGCAAGGGCGCGGCGCCGCCTCGCCGACACCCTGCAAGCCTCGCCGCGATCAGGCGCTTGACCTTCCCAAGGTGGGAAGGCGCATTCGTATACACGGAGACGCTGCGGCGACCTGACACAAGGGATCAGGGCCGTTCGTGCGTATCTGGACCAACGACGCAAGAACCGCCTCTAGGACGCGCCTGAAGCATGATGACGACAAATCTCGATCGCCGATCGATTCTGCGTGGCGCCGTCGCCGGCGGCGCCGTGGCGGGCCTGTCGGGACTTCTGCCCGCTTGGGCGCAGACGGGTTCGGCGGGCCTGCGCGCCGACCTGCCCACCCTGACCGGGCCGAACGTCAATCTGACGGTGGGTCACTCGCCCTTCACCGTCGGCGGTCGCACAGGGCACGCGATCACCATTAACGGCGTCCTTCCGGCCCCCCTGATCCGCCTGCGCGAGGGCCAGAATGTGCGGCTGTCGGTGGCCAACGGCCTGGACGAGGACACCTCGATCCACTGGCACGGCCTACTTGTCCCGTTCCAGATGGACGGCGTGCCGGGCGTCAGCTTCCCCGGCATCGGGGCGCGCGAGACCTTCGTCTACGAGTTCCCGATCCGGCAGTCGGGCACCTTCTGGTATCACAGCCACTCCAACCTTCAGGAGGCGATGGGCCACTACGGGCCGATTGTCATCGATCCGGCCGGGGCCGATCCCGTCGCCTACGACCGCGAGCATGTGCTGGTCCTGTCGGACTGGAGTTTCATTCATCCGCACGAAATCCTCGACAAACTGAAGAAGAGCCCTGGCTACTTCAACCGCTCGCGCACCACCTTGTCCGGCCTGATCTCCGGCGAGGACGGCATGAGCCTGGAGGAGCGGCGCATGTGGGGCCAGATGCGGATGGACCCGCGCGACATCGCCGACGTCAACGGCACCACCTACACCTATCTGATCAACGGCCACGGACCGCAGGAGAACTGGACCGGCCTGTTCCGCCCCGGCGAGCGCGTGCGGCTGCGCGTCATCAACGCCTCGGCCATGTCGATCTTCAATGTGCGCATCCCCGGCCTGCCGATGACGGTGGTCCAGGCCGACGGCGAGAACGTGCGCCCGGTCGAGACCGACGAGTTCCAGATTTCGGTCGCCGAGACCTATGACGTGGTGGTCCAACCGACCGAGGACCGCGCCTACACCATCGTGTCGGAGTCGGTGGATCGCTCGGGCATGGGCCGCGCGACCTTGGCCCCGCGCCTTGGCATGACCGCCGAGGTTCCGCCGCTGCGCGAGGTTCCGACCCTGACCATGCGCGACATGGGCATGGGCGGAATGAACCACGGCAACATGGCCGGCATGGATCATGGCGCGATGGCGGGCATGGACCACAGCGCGCACGGACAAGCGACGCCGTCTGGCTCCCCTGCTGCGATGGATCACGGCGCCATGGACATGCGCAATCCGCAAAATGCGCCGCCCGACATGGCGGTGGGGGTCGGCGTGGACATGGTGGCCATGGACCCCGCCAACCGCCTGGGCGAACGGCCGATGGGTCTGGAGGAGGTCCCACACCGAGTGCTGGTCTATACCGACCTCGTTTCGCTGATCCCCAACAAGGATCAGCGTCCGCCCTCGCGGACGATGGAAATCCACCTGACCGGCAATATGGAACGGTTCATGTGGGGCTTCGACGGGCGCAAGTTCTCCGAGATCGTCGAGCCGATCCGCTTCGAGCGGAACGAGCGTGTGCGGGTGACCCTAGTCAACGACACCATGATGGCCCACCCGATCCACCTGCACGGCCACTTCTTCGAACTGGTGACAGGTGGTCCTGCCGGGCACCAGCCGCTGAAGCACACGGTCAACGTCGCACCAGGCTCCAAGGTGACGTTTGACCTGACTGCCGACGCGCCGGGGGATTGGGCCTTCCACTGCCACATGCTGATGCACATGCACGCCGGCATGTTCAACGTCGTCACCGTGCGGCCTATGGACGGAGCCGCGTCGTGAACCGCCTCTCGGTCGCCCTCGCTCCGCTGATCCTCGCCGCCAGCGCCTTCAGCGCCCAGGCCCAGGACCCGCACGCAGGTCACCGGATGCCTGCGAGGCCGCCGCAGTCGTCGGCCTCGCCCGCTCCAGTCGCGTCGCAGGCGCCTGCCCCGCCGGCAACGCAAGACCCCCACGCGGGTCACGTTATGCCGGCGCAGGCTCCGCCCGCAACCGATCCGCACGCGGGTCACCAGATGCCCGCGCAGCCCGCGACCGCCGATCCCCATGCGGATCACGACATGCCGACCACCGCGCCGACCCAGTCTGGTCCGCACGCGGGCTATGACATGTCCACGATGAGTCCTGCCCAAGCCGATCCGCACGCCGGTCATGACATGTCGACGATTAGCATGGGGCCGCCGGACGTTCCCACCAGCGCCGATAATCCCGGCCGACCTCCGGAAGACCCGCTGCCGTCCGCCGCCCTGAGCGGCCCCGCACACGCTGCCGACCTGATCTTCGGCGCCGAGGCAATGGCCGCCGCCCGCCAGACCTTGGTCCGCGAAAACGGCGATGTCCGCGCCACGGCCGTCATCATTGATCGTCTCGAAGCTGGGTTTGGCGACGAGGACGAAACCTACCTCTGGGACGTCCAGGGTTGGACCGGCGGCGACATCAATCGCTTCTGGTGGAAGTCCGAGGGCGAAGGCGACTTCGGCGGCGAACTGGAAGAGGCCGAAGTTCAGGCCCTCTACAGCCGCGCCGTCTCACCGTTTTGGGATGTCCAGGCCGGCGTGCGCCAGGACTTCCGACCTGACGGCGAGGACACGACGCATCTGGTGCTTGGGCTTCAGGGCCTCGCGCCCTACTGGTGGGAGATCGACGCCGCCGCCTTCCTGTCGACCGATGGCGACCTGACCGCCCGCGTCGAAGCCGAATACGACCAGCGCATCACCCAGCGCTTGATCCTCCAGCCACGCCTCGAAATCGACGCCGCCGCGAGCGACATTCCGGAGCTGGAGATCGGCTCGGGCTTGTCCTCAGTCGAGGCGGGCCTACGGCTGCGCTACGAGCTCCGCAAGGAGTTCGCGCCCTATGTCGGGGTCGAGTGGAGCCGCGCGCTCGGCGACACCGCCGACACCATCGAAGCCCGAGGCGGCGAAGTCGAAGACACCCGCCTCGTCGTGGGCCTCAAGGCCTGGTTCTAACCCAAGGAGACCACCCCATGATCCGCACTCTCGTCTTCACCGCCGCCGTGGCGTTCGCCAGCTCCGCCGCCGCCCAGGACCCCCACGCCGGCCACACGATGCAGGCCCAAGCCGCCGCGCCCCAGGCGGGCATCACCACCGTCCCCGCCGACGGCGCCATGACGCACGGCTCGCCCGAACGGTTCAGCGCGACCTTCCCCCACGCGATGGTCCTGAAGACGGTCACGATCACCGCCGAGGGGCAGGAGTCGGTTTCGGTCCCTGTGCCCGACGCGTCGGCGGCGGCGACCGTCAGCACCCCGCTTCCAACCCTGGTGCCCGGCAACTACACCCTCGCTTGGAAAGCCAACGGCGAAGATGGCCAAGAGATGGGCGGCACCGTCCGCTTCATGGTCCACTGAGACAGCTCACTGTCAACACTCCGCAGACAACAAAGTAAAGAAAAACAGATACTTCTTGACGATTCGCGAAAAACGTGGGACTTTCCGAGAGTCGCTGGCGGGGTCGGCGGCGTCCACTCCACATTGCGAGCTTAGCCATGCTTCTCGGTTTTACCGACCAGGGCGCGTTCGATCGCGTCGTCTCCGATGCGCGCCCATTCTATCAACGCGTTAGTTCCGACCTTAAGGTCGATCAGTTGGCCGGCTGCGACGTTGGGTCCCGCCAAGTCGCGCCGGTAGCTTGGCTTGCGCACGGGGGCCTAAAGTTCGGGCGCTTTTTCTTCGAGGGCGACCAGGCGGTCACCCCCAGCACGGGCATCGGAGGCCGGCGCTGTCTGGTCCCCGTGATCGATATGGCAGGTGAGACGAAGATGGTCGCCGGCGTCTGGACGCCGAGCCTCAACGGTGTTGATCCTAAGGCCTTTTACATCGTGAAGGTCGATGACGAGGCGATCGAGATCGCCCCGCTTAACTGGGACAACTGGCTCAACCCCGAGCGCGATCCGAGGCCGATGCTCCGACGGTCGGAATGGCTGGTCGTGCCGGGGCACTAAGGAAGTCCTCGGAACTCCTGATGGCCTGTCAGGCGTCGCACGCGTTTCCCTGGGTGACCTTCTATTGGCTCGATCTCAACCGTCAGCAGTGGTCGTCCGGCGACCTCCGCCAGTCTAGTGCCGGCATGGGCAAGATCGATGAAGAAGCCTGAAAGGAAATCGCCAAAAAGTCCGACATCCTGGAGATCGGACACAAAGTCCAGCTTGTCGCCACTGGCTCGCCAGACATACCTGGCAAGGGTGGTTGCGCCAGCCAGATCGGCGGCTAGGGCATGACTATTCTCGAACTGCTCTAGAAACTGCCCCACGTCGCTTTCGTGCCCGAACACCTCACATGCCCCGTCAGCGCTCAGGAGCGCGAACCACAGGACCATCGTTGCGGCCTTCTTGCCGATGTCCGCTGACTCGCCAGGCGGCACACCGAAGCGCGATAGCTCATAACGGATCATTACTTCGGCCGCTTCGCCGCCGGTGAAGCGGGCGGGGCTTCCCTGTCCTTCAGGCAACTGGTGCCGTCGTCGCCAGACGCGCTGCATTTCGGGGGACAGCCCAGTGATCTCAGCCAGTTCAGCCGGGGTGAATCGCGCGTGCCTCACAGACCACCGCGCTATCCTGTTGTCCCGTTGCTTGCTGGAAGTGTTCAAATCGATGCCGCGTCAGCGATCATCTGGATACGCGATACGGGGACAATGACGTCGCAGCTCACTGGGCTTCCATCGACCTCCACGGTCCGAGCCACCAAGAACCTCTCGCGCGTCAGATCGGCCTGGAGTTGGGCGATGCTTGTCGCCTCCACGTCCAGGACAGGCGCTTGCGTGGACCCAATAAGGAAGAACTTGAAGCGCGCCATTCCGAGACCATGCCCCTATACGCGGATCGCTATATAGATGCGCCGATCCTGTCAACCGAATCAATGATTCGCTTACCGGGGCGTTGACTCGGTCGACCGGATCAGGTAGTGCACGGCCCTCTCGAATTGCGATGGAGGATGCGTGACAAGGCCGGAGGACATCAGGACCATCTCGATTTCACTGCCCGGATCACGCTTCGCGGACGTGGAGGTCCGGCGTCGCCAAGATGGCCGAAATGTCAGGTTGGGGAACGGGCGCCGTTCACGAACCGTCGGCCGTTATTTCAGCATCAAGAACGGGGGCGGGCAGCCGTGGGAGTCCCGGCCGGAGCTTTTTGACCTCTATCATGCGGAGGTCGATGGCGCGGTTGTCAGCTTCAGGACGCAGCCGGAGACGCTCGCCTGGCGATGTGAAGGGCGAGCGTGGCAATACACCCCCGACCGGATCGACGTTCTGGAAGACGGGTCCCACCGGGTTGTCGAGATTAAGGATGAGTATGACGCCGAACGCGATCCAACTTACGCAACCAAGCTGGACCAAGCCCGAGAAATCTATGGCCTGCTAGGCCGAACCTTCACCCTGCGCGCGAGCGCCGACATCTTGGCCGAGCCCGTGTTCTCTGCGGTCGAGGAAGCTCAAGCTTACCGGAGGGCGGTCGTCACTACCCAACAAGCCGTTCACGTCCGGGAACGGCTTGAAAAAGGGCCTGTGCCGTTCATCGATCTGATGGAGAGCCTGCCCGGCGTGCACCCTCGCGAGTCAATCATCGCGATGGGTGTCCGCCGCATCATCCGGCTCGATTACTCCGCCGGTCTGACACCTGAAACTCCAGTTCGCCTCATCGAGAGTCCGAACTGATGAGGGGCCTCACGACCTTCACGGCGGGTGAAGTCGTCACTATCGACGGAGTGGACTATGAGTTCCATTCGCTGGTGAAGCCGGAAGCCGAACGGCCTGACGGGTCGGACGATCTTCAGTTCCTGAACGCGCGCCACCGCCGGGTCAAAATCCTCACGCCAGCAGAGTTTCTGTCGGCCTACGACGAGGGCCTGGTGCGCCTTCATCGTTCGCCTGAACGCGCCGGCGACGGTAATGGCGAGGAAGAAAGCCCGGAGAAAGCTCTCCGACGGCGATGGCGGCACTTTTGGGTTTGCGCGTTCGACAGCGATCCCGTGCCGCTGTCGAGTAAGAAGTTGGCGGGCTTCGTCGAACGCTATCGAAACCAGCAGCCTGATCCTATCGATCCCCCAAGCCCTGAGACGCTTCGCAAGTGGATCAGGGAGCGTGGGTCTCGGGGTGACCGCCGTCCCCGTCAGATGGGCGATCGATCGCGGCGCCCGACCAAGCGTCGCCCACTCCATCCTGACGTTCAGGAACTCTGGACGGCAAGCTCGGCCATCTACTGGAGCAACAGCAAGGTCACCTTTGAAGACCTCTGGACCGACGTTCGTGCGAAACTGTTTCGCCTGAACCAAGGCCGCGTGGCGCGGGGTCATGACCCGCTGAAGGTGTCTCGGACCACCCTGTGGCGCCACCTTCAAGACGAAGCCACTTATACGAACATCTGTTCGCGCGAGGGTCGCCATGTTGCAGACCGTCGCTTCAAATCGGTGAAGGGGTCCCTCGAAGCGAGGCGACTGCTGGACATCGCCATCGTCGACCACAAGCGAATGGACGTTCACGTCGTGGACGATACCGGCCGGTTCGTCTTGGGACGGCCATGGCTGGCGGTGCTCATCGATGTAAAGTCACGGATGGTGCTGGGCTTCACGCTGACCTTCGAGGACCCCAGCGTTCTTTCTGTGATGGCGTGCATTCGAATGGCGTTGCGCGGGGAGCCCGCCCTTCGGTCCAAGTATCCCGGCGTGCGGGGTGATTGGGTATCGTTCGGCGTGCCCCGAACCGTCCTCGCCGACAACGCCTGGGAGAACACCGGCTCGTCTTTTCAGGACGCCTGTGAGGATCAGGGTATTTCGATCGAGTGGGCTCCGGTCAGGAGGCCGGAATACAAAGGCATCCTGGAGCGCTTCTTCTCCACGCTCGACATGCAGCTTGTTCACAAGTTGCCCGGTGCGGTCACCGCTGCGCCTCACGTTTTGGCTCAGAAGAGGATTGATCCACGTCACGATGCCAACCTTACTTTGGCTCAGCTTCGCACCTTCATCGTTCGCTACATCGTCGACGACTACGCGTTTGGGTGGCATGAAGCTCTTAACGCCGCCCCGCTCAAGGTTTGGCAGGATCGCGTGGACACCGACGGCATCGAGCTGGCGCATGATTTGGCGTCCGTCGACTCCGCCATGGGCACCTTGGTCAGAAACCGGAAGCTGACGCGGGAAGGCGTGGAGTTCCTGGGTCTCCACTATCGCTCCGACGCCGTGGACGGATTGCTCGCCGACCTTCTGCCGCGCGAACCCAAGGCGTCACGTGCCGGCACGGCGACCGTGAAGATCAAGTATCATCCGGAGGACCTCTCGCGAATCTTCGTATGGAACGAAGCTCGCAGGGCTTATGTCGCCTTGCCGTGCGTGCTGCCGCGCTACGCAGATGGGCTCAGCCTGCGACTCCATGAGATGGTTAGGCAACAGCAACGGGCTGATCACGCGGCCTTTCAGTCTGAGCACGACGCCTGCCTGAACAAGGCCGCACTTCTCAGTGCGATTCAGGAGTCCTATGCGGACGCGTCCGGTCGGGATCGAAAACGCGGCGCGCGGCTGACCACGTCAGGTCCGCTGGAGCCTTCGTCGAAGCGTCGCATCGCTGTGCATGCGGTCAGCGCGCGTGTCGACGCCGATAAGCCCGACAAGGTGTCGGTGCGTAGACGCCAGCCTCGTCAAAAAGTGGATGATCAGGCGGTCGCCCGTTCTCGTCCTGATCAACGGGTTACCGTCGTGGATCCTTTCGCGGGAACCGACTGGTCGGCAGCGATCGTGAACTCGAAGGCGAGGATCAATGACGGTCGTTGATCCCCAGCTCACCGCTGCGGCGCGTCGAGCGATGATGGACGACATCGTCGTCGGCAACCCACGTATGAAGGCGGCCCACGAAACCTTCGACTACCTGATCGAACACGCCGAACTTCAACCCGGCCGTGACAAGCGCTGCGTGGCCCTCATCGCTCCTAGTCAGAGCGGCAAGACCACCATCATCGACAGCTACATCAAGCGGATGAATACGCCCGAGGCGATGGCACAGGGTGACATTCCTGCGCTCAAGGTAACGCTGCAAGCCAACATCACCCGTCGCCAGTTTGCGCAGGACATTCTGGAGTCGTTCGAGCGGTTCGGCTGCGATGCCCTGGTCGAGACCGGGACTGAAGCGCAACTCCTGCGCCGTGCGGCGAAGTATCTTCTGCTGCGTCGGGTCCGCATCCTGTTTCTCGACGAGTTTCATCATGTTGTTCACAGCGACAACCGCAAGGTCGTCATGTCGGTGAGCGAGACCGTCAAGCGGCTGCTGATCACTGGCAACTGCCCGATTGTGGTTGCGGGCCTGCGTGATGCGCGCCGTCCCTTCGACGCTAATGCCCAACTTGCCCACCGCGCGGAACCCCATCTTGATCTAAGTCCGCTGGACCCCGCGCGGAAGGACCACACTGAGCTCTTCAAAGCGTTCCTTCTCGACTACCTGAGTAAGGCCGATCAGCTCGGAGTCGCCGACAACCTCCTCGACCTGATGAGCGGCGACACGCCCGCTTGCATCTGGGAGGTATCGCGGGGCGTTCTCGGCGCCGCCTGCAATCTTATCAAGGAAGCAGTCCACGTTGCGGCGATCGAACGTCGCCGGTCCGTCGTTCGGGCCGATCTCGCCCGTGCAACCGAAAGCGCTATCCGCAACCGGCTCTACGATCGCAACCCCTTCACCCACGGCTTGGATCAGATTCGCCCGATGGAGGAGGGATGAGCATCCGACCTCTTTGTGCGACGATCGAGCCGTTTCCGGACGAGAGCTTGGCCTCAATCCTCGTCCGGTCGGCGGACGCGAACTCGGTTCCGAGGGTGCCTGAGCTTCTGCGCCATGTCGGACTTCCCATCCTCAAACCGGCCTACTTCGCATTCACACGCATGGCGGATGTCGAGCCCTTAGCCGCCGTTCTTGGCCTCCCGAAGATGGAGATTAGGCGTCGGATGCATCCGAGGATATTGGATCGAGACCTCCTTACCGTGGATTGGTTCGGAACTCCGTTGGAGCGGCGCTTCATTGAAGCAGAGGCTCGACGAGTTCCGACCGACGTGTCGGAAAACGACGGCTATGGAACGGTCCGTTGGATGGTCAGACCGTTGAAGGTCGCGAGCGGATCGGGAGCTCGCCTCATCCACGAATGTCCCTCATGTTCACATCGATTGGGATGGACGCGAGCTGTCGATCTATGGCTCTGCGAAAAGTGCAATGCCCCGCTCAGATCGAACATCGCGCACCCAGAAAAGAACAGCGCTCCCGACATCCTCGCCCAAATCGAGGGACTGATTGATCCTTACAAGGAGCAGCGTTCGTCTGCTCTCGCCCGGCTTCCTGTCCCGTTCCGCGACTGGGAGGGAGGCGACGTATTCGCCGCGATCGTCGATCTGGGTGTCATCGCGCAGCATCCCGGTGCAGAATTTAATGACCCGGTTGGCCGGTGTGTAGGCCAGGGGGACTTCTCATCCCTGACCACCGAGAGTTTTCTTAAGGGATGGAACATCGTCGCGGGCTGGCCCGATACCTTTATAGACCTCGTGGCTCAAGTATCAGTTCTCGGAGCCGCCAAATCCACACGCTGGCTCGAAATGATGGGACCCTTCGCGCGGCATTTGCATCCACAAGCGTCAGATACGCCATTCAGATCGCTTGTCCGGGCATCACTGCCCGAAATCGTCAGCCGCTTGAATCTTCCAGTGAAAAGAAACAAACAGTCTACATTTTTCGCCACTCCGAGGGCTACCGCGCTGACGGTTACTGAAGCAGTCCAGACTTTCAATATCGACAACCGCACTCTCGCAAGGCTATCGCCGCATGGAAAATCCGTCGTCCGATCTCAGGCGGCTGGTCGCCGAATCACGTTGCTGAACGATGAGATGCTCAGGAATTCTGTAGGCATATTTAGGGGATCGCCGCGAATTTCGCAACTAAGCAGTAAATTTGGCGTTCCGGGTCACGTCATCAGGGCGTTCCTTGAAGATAAACTGCTCAAGCTGGCCGACGATCACGACGCGCAGCTTCTCGCCGGAAAGGACCCACTCATCGATGCCGATGCCGCAGGTGACTTTGCGGAGACGATCGGCGCCTTGCCGATCCATCATGGCGATGTTGGCGGCGGCGTCGATCTTCAGGCGGCCTTGCAGCGGGAGATCAATCCACTGGTCTGGTCAGGGATCATGGCAGGCATCTGCGACCGCTCAATCAGCGCCTGGGTAACCGACCAGGAGGGGGAAGCGCTAGCCCGCGTCCGCGTATCACGAGCGGACTTCGACCATGCGTTAGCAAGGAACCGCAACCGAACTTTGCCAGATTTTGAGGTGCCCGCCGTAGCAGCTGCGCCTCTGCTGTGGACGACAGCTCCGGTGGTGGGGGCGGCCGAAAAGGCGGGCCTGCTGGCACGTTCCGACGGAGGATTCCGCCTGTCCGATCTGCAACGGTTTCATGCTCAACATGTCTTCCCAGAAGAGGTCCGCTCCTGGTTCGGCAGACCGACCAATCAGTTGACACAAACTATGCGGAAACGCGGCGTTGCGCCTGTCGCGGTGCTGAACAAAGTGAATGTCTGGCGGCGATCAGACGTCCGTTTGGCGTTCCCTGAGTCCGCAAATGCGGAATATGCCTGCTGATGAGTCCGGCGAAGTGAAATTTTGAGTCCGTCACCCCCGGCTCAAGGCCATCAAACTTCTGTTTTTTCGGACTTTTCCCGGTCACGATGAGTCCGCCACGATGGAACGCGACAGGCATCTTTCGAAAAATGGCGCACCCGACACGATTCGAACGTGTGACCTTTGCCTTCGGAGGGCAACGCTCTATCCAGCTGAGCTACGGGTGCGTCTTGCGCAGCCGCGCGTGGCGGCCGGACGAAGGGCCTTACAGCAGCTGGACGCGGCTCTCAATCCCGAATGCGCGAAGCCGTGCGGGCGTCTGCACGCCACCGGCGTCTGGACGATTTTTAAGGTTGGTTCGCGCGTCGGCTGGTCTAGCGTCGTGCGGACGGTTCGAGTGGAGGATGACGATGCGGGCGCTGGTTCTCGGGATTCTGGTGTTTCTCGGTGCCTGCGCAACGACGCCGGCCGCGCGCCCGGACCCGTCCGGAGACAGTCTGGACGCCGTCGCGCGCGATTATGTCGCCCTGATCCTCGAGATCGGCGAGCGCGAGCCCGGCTATGTCGACGCCTACTACGGCCCGCCAGAGTGGGCCGACGCCGCCAAGACCAATCCCCGCGACATCCCCGCTCTGATCCAGGGCGCCGCCTCCCTGAACCAGCGTCTGAACGCCATCTCCGTCACGGGCGCGGAACCCGCCGTCGTGCAGAGGAAGGCCTATCTGCTGGCTCACGTCTCGGCCGCCGCCGCACGGCTGCGCATGATCGGGGGAGAACGCCTGAGCTTCGCCGATGAGGCCGAGGCCCTGTTCGGCGTCCGGCCCGAGCTGCGGCCCCTGTCGGCCTTCGACCCCATCCTGGCCGAGATCGACCGCCTGGTGCCCGGCGAGGGCGAGTTGGCGGCCCGCGTGGCCGCCTTCCGGGGCGGGTTCCAGATCCCCACCGACCGGCTCCAGGCCGTGTTCGACGCCTCCATCGCCGAGTGCCGCGCGCGCACACTCCGTCACATCGACCTGCCGGCCAATGAGCGTTTCACCCTGGCCTTCGTCACCGACAAGCCCTGGTCGGGTTACAACTACTACCTGGGCGGCGCGGCCAGTCGCATCGAGATCAACACCGACCAGCCCATCTTCACCGACCGCGCGATCGACCTGGGCTGTCACGAGGCCTATCCGGGCCATCACGTCTACAACGCCCTGCTGGAGCAGACCTTCGTCGTGGAGCGCGGCTGGGTCGAGATGAGCGTCTATCCGCTCTATTCGCCCATGTCGTTCGTGGCCGAAGGCAGCGCCAACTACGGCATCGACCTGGCGTTTCCGGGCGACGAGGCCGCTCGGTTCGAGCGCGAGACCCTGCTGCCTCTGGCCGGCCTGACCGGCGCGCCGGTCGAGCGGAAGGCCGAGCTGAACGCCCTGGTCCGCCGTCTGGCGCGCGCGGAATACACCATCGCGGACGCCTATCTGGCCGGCCGCATCGACCGGGCCGAGGCGACGCGGCTCCTGTCCCGCTACATGCTGACTACGCCCGAGCGCGCCGCCCAGCGGGTGCGCTTCATCGAAACCTACCGCAGCTACATCATCAACTATGGCCTCGGCCGCGATGTGGTCCAAGCCTGGGTCGAACGTCAGGGGCCGGACCACTGGCAGGGCATGGAGACTTTGCTGGCCAGCCAGATTCTGCCCGTCGATCTTGTGGACTAGGCAATGGGACGCCGAACGCCCCGAGAAACCTATTTCCTGACCGTGATTGCAGTGCTGGTGGCCTTCTTCGCGCTGTTTGCGCTGGTCTCACTCGGAATCACGGCCACATACGTTGTCACTATGCTTAGCGGCTCCAACGCATCGGCAGGGTGGGTTGAGCTGGCGGCCGGAGTGCTATGCAACGCTATTGGTGTGGCTGCTGTCGTAGGTCTAGTGAAGCTATACCGACGGGCTGAACGCTGCGGCGTACTGGATGCACCAGACAGTCGCTGATCAGCGCTATTGCGCCGTCATGCCGCCGTCGATCTTGAACTCCGACCCCGTCACGAACTTCGACTCGTCCGAGGCCAGATACAGCACGCAGTAGGCCACGTCGTCGGGCTCCCCGATCCGCTTCAGGGGGATGCCGCGCGCCAGCTTCTGGTGAGCGATGTCCTCATCGCCACCGGCCATGGCGACGAAGGGGTCCAGGATCGGAGTCTTGATGAAGACCGGGTGCACCGAGTTGCAGCGCACGTTCCAGTCCTTCTTGGCTGCCTCCAGAGCCAAGGTCTTCGTATACATCCACACCGCCGCCTTGGTGGCGTTGTAGGCCCCCATGCCAGGCCCAGCCGCCAGCCCTGCGATCGACGAGATGTTCACGATCGAGGCCGGCGCCGCCGCCCGCAGATGCGGCATGCAGTGCTTGGCCCCAAGCATGACGGACTTCAGATTGATGTCGAACTGGCGCTGCCAGTTCTCGATGGTGTCGTCCTCGACGAAGGTCAGGGGTCCGCCGACGCCGGCGTTGTTGATCAGCACCGACAGCGATCCCATCGCCGCGACGGCCTCGCGGACCACCTCGGCCCAGCGCGTCTCGTCGGCCACGTCGTGCTGCCACGCGAAGGCCGAGCCCGGCGTTTCGGCGTTGATCGACGCGGCCAGGGCCTCGGCGCGCGCCCCGTCGATGTCGGTGACCGCGACCTTGGCCCCCTCCCGCACCAGCATGCGGGCCATGGCGTCGCCCAGCCCGCCCGCGGCGCCTGTGATCAGGGCGGTCTTGCCCGCGACCCGTCCGGTCATCTCATTTCCCTCCGAGAGCCGACGCCGCCTCGTCGATGAAGCGGGCCAAGGTTGTGTCCAGTTCCGTCACCCCGCCCGCATCGTGGGTGGTCAGCAGCACCTCCACCCGATTGTAGACATTGGACCATTCCGGATGGTGGTCCATCGTCTCGGCCTTCAGCGCCACGCGGCTCATGAAGCCGAAGGCGGCGTTGAAGTCGGCGAAGCGGAGCTCGCGGCGGATGGCGGGTCGCTCGCCCGGCGCGACGGACCAGGCGGTCAGATCGGCGACGGCGGCGGCGGGGTCGAGGACGGGTCGGCTCATGCCTCTCGCCTAGACCGCCGCCCGATCCGCGACAAGCGCGCCATGCCGCCGCCGATCATCGTTCGGAACGCATCGCCAAGCTTTGGCGTTGGGAAGCGTCGCCATTCATCGGAGGCTCGACATGGACAATCTCTGGATCGCCTCGCTCGCCGACGCCGACCGCCGGCGGCTGGAGCCGCATCTGCATGAGAAGCCCTTCGCCCAGGGACAGATGCTCTATGACGCGGGCGAAGAGGTCGGCGAGGTCTGGTTTCCCCTGACCGGCGTGGTGTCGCTGATGACCGTCCTGCCCGAAGACCGGCTGATTGAGACCGCCGCCATCGGCCGCGAGGGGCTGGTCGGGGTCACCTGCGGACCGATGAACGGCCGCGCCTCCAGCCGCGCCATCGCCCAGATCGAGGGCGCGGCCGCCTGTTGCCCGGCCGACGTCTTTTCCGACGCGCTCGGCAAGAGCGAGGATTTGCGCAACGCCCTGTCGCGCTTCACCGAAAGCCTGTTCGCCCAGGTCCAGCAGACCGCTGCGTGCAACGCCCAGCACCGGCTGGACGAGCGGCTGGCGCGCTGGCTCCTGACGCTGCACGACCGGGCCAACGGCCCCCGCTTCGACCTGACCCAGGCCGACATCGCCGGCATGCTGGGGGTGCGCCGCGCCACGGTGTCGGAGGTCGGGTCCGAGTTGGAGGATCGCGGCCTGATCCGGCGCGGCCGAGGCTGGGTCGAGGTGCTGGACCGCCCGGCCCTCGAGGCACACGCCTGCGGATGCTACTCGGCCATGCGGGGCGTCATGAAGGACCTGGGCGTGCCGCGTCCCAAGGCGGCGTGATCCGCTCCGCCTGCGGCCACGCGGGCGGATGACGCCGGGCCTGCGACCCGCTAGACCGCCCGGATGACCGAGACCGCCGCCACTTCCTCCTTTGGCTTTCGCGACGTGGATGCGCGCGAGAAGGTGCGGCTGGTGCGGGGCGTGTTCGACAGCGTCGCCTCAAGCTACGATGTGATGAACGACCTGATGAGCGGCGGCGTCCACCGGCTTTGGAAGGACGCAGCGGCCGCGAAGCTCAACCCCCGTCCCGGCGAGGTGATCCTCGACGTCGCGGGCGGCACCGGCGACATGGCCCGGCGTTACTCCAGGCTGGCGCGACGCGCCCAGGAACGCCGGGGCGGCTCCGACGCTTCGGTCATCGTGCTGGACTACAACGCCGAGATGATCCTGGCCGGCGTGGCCAAGGGTGGCGAGCCCGAGATGGTCTGGACCGTCGGCGACGCCATGAAGCTGCCTGTCCCCGACGCCTCGGTCGACGCCTATTCGATCAGCTTCGGCATCCGCAACGTCGCCGACATTCCCGTCGCTCTCAAGGAAGCCCGGCGGGTGCTCAAGCCGGGTGGACGCTTCCTGTGCCTGGAGTTCTCGCGGCCGACGGCAGAGGCGGTGCGCAAGGCCTATGACGCCTGGTCGTTCAACGCCATCCCGGCGATCGGCCAGTGGGTCGCCAAGGACCGCGACAGCTACCAGTACCTGGTCGAGAGCATCCGTCGCTTCCCCGACCAGTCGACCTTCAAGGCCATGATCGAGGACGCCGGCTTCCGGAACGTCGCCGTGACCAACCTGTCGGGCGGGGTCGCGGCCATCCATTTCGGGTGGGCGATCTGAACCCCAACCCCGCATATCGTGTCGCCCCGGCCGCGCGGCCGACCGTGCCCGTGCGCGATCCTTTGGGCGCCACGTTTCGCCTGATCCGATGGGGCGGGGCGCTGGCCAAGCATGACGCCCTGATCCCGCGCGAGATCACCCATCTGCTGCCCGCCTGGTTCCGGCCCATCGCCGGCTTCGTGCATCTGTTCGCGGGGGCCGACGCCCGCACCGGCCGCCCTGGCCAGCGTCTGGGGCGTGCCTTCGAGACGCTGGGTCCGGTCGCGATCAAGCTGGGCCAGGTCATGGCCACCCGCGCCGACATCTTCGGCATCGAGTTCGCGCGTGACCTGGGCCGGCTGAAGGACAAGCTGCCGCCGTTCCCGACCGACCAGGCTCGGCTGGAGGTCGAACGCTCCATCGGCCGCACGGTCGAGGACCTGTTCATCGACTTCGGCGATCCCATCGGCGCGGCGTCGCTGGCACAGGCCCACCCGGCCTATCTGGCCGACGGCCGCAAGGTCGCGGTCAAGGTGCTGCGCCCCGGCGTCGAACGTCGCGTGGCCAAGGGGCTGGACGCCATGCGGCTGGCGGCGCGGCTGGTGCATCGCTTCGTCATCCCGGCGCGTCGTCTGGAGCCCCAGGCCTTCGTCGAGACCGTCGCCCGGTCGATGTATCTGGAACTCGACATGCGGCTGGAGGCCGCCGCGGCCTCCGAACTCCACGACGTCATGGAGCGCGCCCGAGCCGACGGCATGATGCACATGTCCTCGCCCAAGGTGGTCTGGGACGGGGTCGGAAAGCGGGTCCTGACCCTGGAGTGGGCGCCCGGCCTGCCCATGACCGACCCGGACGCGGCGCACCAGCCGGGGCTGGACAAGGACCAGCTGGCCGACAACGTCGTGCGCGCCTTCCTGATCCAGGCGCTGGATCACGGCGTCTTCCACGCCGACCTGCACGAGGGCAACCTGTTCTGTCAGGCCCCGGCCGACCTGACCGCCGTCGACTTCGGCATCGTCGGCCGCATCGGCCCGGCCGAGCGCCGCTACCTCGCCGAGATCCTGTGGGGCTTCCTGACCCGCGACTATGGCCGCATCGCCCGCGTCCACTTCGAGGCCGGCTACGTCCCACCTCACCACAGCGTCGAGGCCTTCGCCCAGGCCCTGCGCGCAGTCGGCGAGCCGGTGATCGGCCGGGCGGCGTCGCAGGTGTCGATGGGCCGGCTGCTGGGCCAGCTGTTCGAGATCACCGCCCTGTTCGACATGCACCTGCGGCCCGAGCTGATCCTGCTGCAGAAGACCATGGTGTCGGTCGAGGGCGTGGCGCGCCGGCTGAACCCCGATCACGACCTGTGGTCTGCCGCCCAGCCGGTGGTCGAGCGCTGGATTCGCCGAGAACTGGGTCCCCAGGCCCAGGTGCGCGACGCCATCAACGAGGCCATCGCCGCCGCCCGCGCCATCTCCCGCCTGGTCCAGGACCCGCCCCAGCCCCAGACCGTCATTGTCGAGAGGGCGAAACCGTCGCCGTGGCTGGGCGTTGGCGTGGGCGTGTCCGTCATCCTGTCGGCCGCCGCCTTGCTTCTGTCGCTTTGGCCCTGGAGTCTCGGCTGACCCTCTCCGAAGGACGCCAGATGATCCGAACTCTAGCCTTCGCCGCCGCCTTCGTGACCCTGGCCGCGCCGGTGCTGGCGCAATCCACGGGAACGTTGGACCCCGCGCGCCGAAGCCTCGCCCCGACGGGCGCGCCCGCGGCCGCCGCGACCCTGCCCAACACCTTCGACGGACCCGCCACGGCCGCCGTCGTCGCGCCTCCCGTGGCCGCGCCCAGCCAGGCCGAGGTCACCCGGGCCGACATGGCCGAAGGCGTGCTGCGCGTGGTCATCGCCGATCTGGCCCAGGGCGAGCTGGACGCCGAGCTTTTCACCACCGACCTCGCCAACCGTCTGAGGCCTCAACTGGCGACGCTGCGGCCGGTCGTCCAGGGCTTCGGCGCGCTCGAGACGATTGAGCCCCAGGGACTCAATAACGGCGCCAGCCAGTTCCTCGTCACCTTCGCCAACGCCGCGACCCAGTGGGTGATCGGCCTGAACGACGAGGGTCGCGTGTCCGCCCTGCTGTTCCGTCCCGCCCCGGCCGAATCCTCGGAGCCCGAAACGTCCGAGCCGACGGCGGACGCCGATTAGTCCAGCTCCGGCCGGCCTCGCCCGGCCTTGATCGACGCCCGCCCCGCCTTGGCCTGAAGCCGCCGTTCTTTCGACGCGCGCGTCGGCCGGGTGGCGATGCGCTTGACCGGCGCGATGGACGCCTTGTCGACCAGGGTCTGCAACCGCTGAATGGCGTCGGCCCGGTTCCGCTCCTGCGTGCGGAAGCGTACGGCGGTGATGACGATCACCCCGTCCTGCGTCAGCCGCTGCCCCGCCAGCTTCATCAGCCGCTCGCGCACCGGGTCGGTCAGGCTGGGGGAGTGGCGGGCGTCGAAGCGCATCTGGACCGCCGTCGCGACCTTGTTGACGTTCTGGCCGCCCGGTCCGCCGGCGCGAAAGAAGCGGAAATCGAGTTCGCTCTCCGGGATGACGGTCATGCCATCACCCGCTTGGCCCGCACCACGGCCGTGTCCAGCGCCTGCAGGAAAGCCGACCGATCCCTGGCCGAGAATGGCGGCGGCCCGGAGGTGGCCACACCCATCGATCGCAGATGCTCGCCCACCATCCGTCCGGCCAGCGCCGAGCCGATCATGTCTGGCGTGAAGCTCTGGCCGTTGGCCTTGAGCGCCTGCGCTCCGGCCTTCAGACAGCGGTCCGCGAGGGGAATGTCAGCCGTGATGACGATGTCGCCAGGTCCTGCCCGTTCGGCGATCCAGTCGTCGGCGACGTCCGGTCCCGCATCGACCACGATCTGCTCGATCCACGGCTGACGCAGGGTGTTGATCCAGCCGTTCGACACCACGAACACATGCAGACCATATCGCGCCGCCACGCGATAGACCTCGTCCTTCACCGGACAGGCGTCGGCGTCGATGAAGAGGCGGGGCAGGGGCATGGCGAGGATATAGCGCGCAAGGCTCGGTCCCTCACAGAGGCTTGCGTTCCGTCATCCCGGACCGTGGAGAGGGGCCCGGCCTAACCCGCGTACTTCGCCAGGTCCTCGTCGGAGATGTCCTCGTTGGAATAGACGTTCTGCACGTCGTCCTCGGCGTCGAGCGCATCCAACAGCTTCATCAGGGTGCCCACCGTCTCGCCCGTCACCGACACGGTGGACTGGGGCTTCCAGACAATGGCGGTGGACTTCGGGTCGCCCAGCACCTTGGACATGGCCTCGGCCACCTCGTTCAGGTCCTCGAACGCGGTCCAGATGGTGTGGCCCGGCGCGTCCTCATAGATGTCGGGCTTGACCAGGTCGCTCTCGACGTCCTGGGCCCCCGCCTCGATGGCGGCCTCCATGACGGCGTCCTCGGTGCCGGCTTCGGCGGCGTAGTGGATGCGGCCGACCCGGTCCCACATGAAGGCGACCGAGTTCATCTCGCCCAGCGCCCCGCCGTTCTTGGTGAAGGCGGCTCGGATGTTCGATCCGGCGCGATTGCGGTTGTCGGTCAGGGCCTCGACGATAATGCCGACGCCGCCGGGGCCGCGGCCCTCGTAGCGGATCTCCTCCATCGTATCGACGTCGCCGGAACTGGCCTTGTTGATGGCGCGCTGGATCACGTCCTTGGGCAGGCTCTCGGCCTTGGCGTTGTTCACCGCCAGGCGCAGGCGCGGGTTCATGGCCGGGTCGGGCAGGCCGGACTTGGCGGCGACCGTGATGTCGCGCGACAGCTTGGAGAACAGCTTGGAGCGGGCCGCGTCGGCGCGACCCTTCTTGTGCATGATGTTCTTGAACTTGGAATGGCCGGCCATGAGGGCTCTCTTGGTTGCGCCAACGCTCGGGACGCGGTCCCTCGCGGCTTGAGCGCGGTTGTCTGTGGTCCGCCGCGCGACGCCTCGCTGCTTGAGCGCGATCACCTGTGCGGGAAGACGCGCATCTAGCCGATGGTCGCTGGCCTGTCACGACGCGCTGGCCGGAACCGCCGCGCTTGACGCGGGTTGATGCCCAGACGCCGACAGGAGCCCTGCGATGAGCACCGCCGACACCTACGAAGACGCCGCGGAAGAGAACGAGGCCGACATCGTCGAATGGTACGAAGCGCGGCCGGTCACCGTGTCGACGGCCGTGGCCACGGGCTCGATCGTGGCGGCGTTCGCGCTCGGGGTGCTGACGGCCGTCGGCGCCCTGGCGCTGCTGGGCTACATGGACGACTGATGTCGCCGGATCACTGCGGCGTCGGCGGCGTCGCGGTGTTGGTCAGCGGCGCGGTCGTGCCGGTGTCCCCACGGGCGGTCGTGGCCGTCGGCTCGGTGCGCACGGCGCGCGCCTGCTCCTGGGCCAGACGGGCCTCTTCTTCAGCCTCTTCGCGCTGCTGACGCTCCCACTCCGCATCTTCCTGGGCGGCTTGGATGGCGCGCTGGCGGCGAGCACGCTCGGCGGAGCGCTCGCGAGCGCGTTCCGAGATCGATTGAGGCGCAGAGGCGTGGGCTTCGGACCGGGCCACGACGTCGACGACCGCCACGGCCGGGATCGCGAGCGAGAGCGCCAGAGCCAGCCGGAACGTGGAAGCAGGCATGGGAGGACACCTTGAGGATTACAGGCTTGTAACGAAACCACTACATGAAGTTCTCGCAATCTTCATGTCAAGACGGTGTTTACCTGATCCCTAGGGTGTGAGCGACGCGAGGAAGCCGCGCATCCCCTCGCTGAGCGGCACGGGTCGGTTGGTTTCGCGATCGACATAGACATGGACGAAGAATCCCACGGCGGCGGCCTCGTCCTCGTTCTTCTTGAACAGGCCGATCTCGTAGCGCACCGAGGATGTCCCGACGTGGGCGACGCGCACGCCCGCCTCGATCTCGTCCGGGAAGGCGGTCGGGGCGAAGTACCGGCAACCGGTCTCGGCGACGAGGCCGATCACCTTGCCGTGATGGATGTCCAGCTGGCCCGACACCACCAGCAGCCGGTTCACCGCCGTGTCGAAGAAGGAATAATAGACCACGTTGTTCACGTGGCCGTAGACGTCGTTGTCCATCCAGCGCGTCGAGATGGCCTGAAAGCGGCGGTAGTCGTTGCGGTGCGTGCGTTCGATCGTGCCCGGCATGGCGGTCCTTCTAGGGCGCTAACGCTCGGGACGCGGTCCCTCGCTGCTTGAGCGCTTGGTTGGTCGCGCTAACGCTCGGGACGCGGTCCCTCGCTGCTTGAGCGCGGCTTTGTGGGTTTCCTCGGCGCGTCTGATGCGCGCCTGACCCGACGCTCGGGCTTGGCCTCCGCGACGTCAAGCGCCTAACGAAGGCGGGTCACCAATCGAGGGGGCTTCGTCTTGTCCATCGCCGCTCGCGCCGCCGTCCTGCGCCAGTCCAGAGCTGCCCGGCCCTATGCCGACACCCGCCCGTTGAGCCTGGAGACCGTCACCCTGGACCCGCCCGGCCCCGGCGAGGTCCTGGTCGCCGTCAAGGCCGCCGGCCTGTGCCACTCGGACCTCAGCGTCATCAACGGCGACCGGCCGCGACCGCTCCCGATGGCGCTGGGCCACGAAGCCGCCGGGGTGGTCGAGGCGCTGGGCGAGGGCGTCGCCGACCTCGCGGTCGGGGACCATGTGGCGATGGTCTTCATGCCGTCGTGCGGCCACTGCGCCCCCTGCGCAGAGGGCCGGCCGGCGCTGTGCGAACCCGGGGCGGTCGCCAACGGCCGGGGCGAGCTGCTGTCCGGCGGCCGTCGCATCTTTCGCGAAGGCGAGCCTCTGAACCACCACCTCGGCTGCTCCGCCTTCGCCGAGCGGGCGGTGGTGTCGCGCCGCTCGCTGGTGAAGATCGATCCGGCCCTCAGTTTCGAGGAGGCGGCCTTGTTCGGATGCGCCGTCCTGACCGGGGTCGGAGCGGTCGTGAACACCGCCCAGGTCCGCGCGGGCCAGAGCGTGGTCGTGGTCGGTCTCGGCGGCGTCGGCCTCGCCAGCGTGCTCGGCGCGCTCGCCTGCGGGGCGTCGCCGGTCGTCGCGGTCGATCTGTCGGAGGACAAGCTGGCCCTGGCCCGCACGCTCGGTCCCGTCCACACCGTCAGCGCGGGCGACCCGGATGCGGTCGATCAAGTCCGCGCCCTGACCAACGGTGGCGCCGACGTCGCGGTCGAAATGGCGGGCTCGGTCCGGGCGCTGGAAGCCGCGTGGAAGATGACCCGGCGCGGCGGCCTCACCGTCACCGCCGGCCTGCCACCGCCGGAGGCGGCGCTGCCGGTCAACGTCGTCTCCCTGGTTGGCGAAGAGCGGACGCTGAAGGGCTCCTACATCGGCACCTGCGTGCCCAGCCGGGACATCCCTCGTTACGTCGCCCTCTACCGCCAGGGCCGCCTGCCGGTCGACCGGCTGATGAGCGGCACGATCCCGCTCGAAGACATCAACGCCGGCTTTGACCGGCTTCACGCGGGCGAGGTCGTTCGGCTGGTCGTGACCTTCTAGCTGCCCAGCAGGGCCTCGACCTCGGCGCGGTTGCCCAACGACGGCTGCGCCCCGCCCCTCGTCGCCGCCAGGGCTCCTGCCGCGCAGGCGAAGGCGAGCGCCCTCTCTGTCTCCATCCCCTCGGTCAGCGCCACCACGACCGCGCCGACAAAGGCGTCCCCCGCCCCGGTCGTATCTACGACCGCAACCTTCGGCGGCGTCGCACGCGCGACCTCCCGCCCAGCCTCGAACATCACCGCGCCCGCCGCCCCCAGCGTCACGATCACCCCCCCGCCCCCGGCTTGCAGCCGCTCGTCATAGAAAGTCGCCTCGCCTTCGTTAACGATCAGCAGGTCGGCGCGAGCCAGCAGGGCGTCCGAGACCGGCGCGGCCGGGGCCAGGTTCACGGCGACGAAGCCCTCGGTCCGCGCGACCGCCGCCTCGACCACCGGGATGGGCAGCTCGAGCTGGAGCACCACGGGCCCGGTGATTCGCTCGGGGAGGTCGGCGACGGTCACGGCGTGGTTGGCGCCGGCCGCCACCACGATCTGGTTCTCGCCGGATGGATCGACGGCGATCAGAGCCACCCCGGTCGGGGCCGACGGCTCGACCGCCACGCCCGTGAGATTGACGCCGCCCGCGCGGAGCAGAGCCAGCGCCTCATCGGCCATCGCGTCATCGCCGACCCGGCCGATCAGCGCCACCTCGGCTCCCAGTCGCGCCGCCGCCAGCGCCTGATTGGCACCCTTGCCGCCAGGATGGCGGGCCAGCGTCGCCCCCGTCACCGTCTCGCCCGCGGAGGGCAGTCGGGGCGCCGTGGCGGCGAGATCCAGATTGATGGAGCCGATGACCGTCAGCCGCGTCACGGCAGACGCCCCAGTCGCTCGGCGATCAGGTCGAACACGCCCTGGGCGTCCGCCTCGACGACCCAGTGATGGCGCGCGGCCGCCGCATCGATCCGGAACTCCACCGCCGTATGGCCGCGCGTCAGGTCGCTCTCGGTCTCGACCGCGATCCGGCACGGAACGGTGCGGAAAAGCTCCGGCCGCAGCAGCCAGGCGACGGTGCAGGGGTCGTGGAGCGGCGCCCAGTCCCAGCCGACGATGCGACGCTCCACGTCCTGAGAGAACCGCAGCAACGACGCGGCCGTGCGCGCGCAGACGCCCGGCAGGGCCTCGATTGCGGCGATGCGCGCTTCGGTCGCCCGGACCTGGTGGGTCGCGTCCAGCCCGAGGACGGTCACGCGGCAGTCGCTGGCGAACACCTCGGCGGCCGCGTCGGGGTCGGCCCAAATGTTGTACTCCGCCGAGGCGGTGATGTTGCCGCCCTCAGACCGCGCGCCGCCCATGACGACGACCGGACCGAGCCGCCCGGGTAGCCCAGGCTCGGCTCGCAGCGCCAGGGCCAGATTGGTCATAGGCCCCATCACCGCCAGCGACACCGATCTGGCGGGGCGGGCCATGACGGCCTCGACGATGGCCTCGGCCGCCGACCCCGGTGCGGCCGGCGCGGCGGGCTCGAAGGTCTCGAGATCGCCCAAGCCTTCAGCGCCGTGGAAGTCTCCGGCGTCGGCGGGCTCGCGTCTCAGCGGCCGCTGCGCCCCGGCGTGGACCGGCACGTCCTCGCGCCCCGCGATCTGGCGCAGGATGCGGGCGTTCCTCGTCGTGCGCTCCAGCGAGACGTTGCCCGCGACGGTCGTGATCGCGAGCAGGTCCAGCTCGGGCGACCCGAACGCCAGAAGCAGACCCACGGCGTCGTCCACGCCGGGGTCGCAATCGATGATGAGACTCTGTCCTTGCACGGACCCTGAATGGCCGGGCCGCGCGCGGTGAGCAAGAGACAGGGCGCGCCGTCGCCGACGCGCCCTGCGCCTTCAGACCCTGGCGCGAAGTCTCAGAGGCCGACCACGCCGCCGTCAGTCTTGGTGATGACGATGGTCGCCGAACGGGGGCGCGCCGTCGACGGTCCGGTCTGGCTGGACGGCCAGTTGGATGTAGGCGAGGCCGCCGACCCGCCTTCGCCGGGGTGCTGGATGTTGACGAAGATGGTCCGGCCGTCCGGCGTGGAATCGATGCCGGTGATCTCACACCCGCGCGGACCGACCAGGAACCGCTTCAGGTTCAGACCCGGCGCGCGACCGACGAAGGTGGCCTGGTCGCGAGTCGCGCCGCCGGCGTCGGTGTTGGTGATGGTCCGCGCGCCGCCGTCGCCGACGCGGCCGGGCAGGGCGAGCAGCATCTGGTTGTTCGTCTGATCGACGAAGGAGCCGTCGTCGGTCTGGATCCACAGCAGGGGATTGATCTGGCCGGACGGGTTGGAGCGGCGCGAGAACCACAGGCCGTCCGGGCTGGCGAAGTCGTTCGTGGCGTCCAGCGCGGACAGGTTGATGTTGGCCGCGTTCAGATCCGAGCCGGCGCCGAACAGATAGATGTCCCAGGTGAAGCTGAGTGCCGTTGCGGTGTCGCCCGTCTCGCGCAGACGGATGATGTGACCGTTCGGATTGCCGCGCTGGGCGGTGTTCGCCGGGCCGCGCGGGTCGTTGTAGTGGCGCGGGTTGGCCGCGTCGGTCCCCGCCAGCGGCCGCGCGGTGGCGTTGCTGTTGGTCAAGGTCAGATAGACCTCGCCATTGGCCGGATTGACTCCGGCCCATTCTGGGCGATCCATCTTGGTGGCGCCGAGCGCGTCGGCCGCCAGACGGGCGTGGATCAGGACGTCGGCCTGGTTGTCGAAGGGATAGAGGCTGTTGGTCGCCGTCAGACCGTTCTGACCAAACACCAGTGGCAGCCAGACGCCCTGACCCGTCGCGTCGAAGCGGGCGACGTAGAGGGTGCCGTTGTCCAGATACTTGTCGCCGACCGCGAGACGATCCGTGCACTGAGCATCGGCCGGGTCCCAGTTGGTCGCCGAGACGAACTTGAAGAAGTATTCTCCGCGCGAGTCGTCGCCCATGTAGTAGACTGGCGGGCGACCGGCCACGAAGTTCGCCGGCCATGCGCCCTCGTGCGCCATGCGGCCCAGCGCCGTGCGCTTGCGAGGCGTGGAGGCCGGATCATAGGGGTCGATCTCGACGATCCAGCCGTACTGGTTGGGCTCGTAGCGGAAGTCGCCCGTAGCGTCGCCCGCCAGCACCGAGGCGTTCCACTTGCGGTACTTCGTCTCCGTGGGATCGGAAAGCGCCAGAGTTCCCCAGTTCAAGCCCGCCACCGGACCGCCGGCGACGCCGTAGCGGGCATAGGCCTGGCCTTCTTTGGCCGGGCGCAGGGCGTTGTCGCCGGCAGCGCGATTGAAGTAGCCGGCCCAGTTCTCCTCGCAGGTCAGATAGGTGCCCCAGGGCGCGTAGCCGTTGGCGCAGTTGTTGACTGTGCCCCGTCCCGCCACGCCGGTCGGCGAATAGAGGGTGCGGACCTTGGCGTCGCCGCGGACCGGGCCGTTGATCGTCATCGGCGTATTCGGCGTGATGCGACGGTTGTAGGGCGACGCTTGATTATAGGCCCAGGCCCCGGCGGCGTTCTGGGCCACTTCGACGATGCCGACGCCGTGCGCCTCGATCTCGCGGTCCACCTCGACACGGTCGACGCGGGCCCCGCCGACGACCGTCAGCGCGCCGTTGGCGTGGAGGTACTGCTCGGTGATGTTCTCGTGGTTCACGCACAGGATGCCGCGCGTGTTGGAGGCGTCGTCGCGGGCCGTCCCCGCCGCGTTCAGACCGAAGAAGTACATGCCGTCGTGGTGGTCGCCCGCGCGCTGCGCGAAGTTCACGTCCGTGCCCTGATTGGCGTAGGCCGAGACGCCGGGAGCGATGGGGTCGCCGAGGGCGTAGAGCACCGTCATCGTGTAGCCTTCCGGCAGGGTCACGATGTCGTTCAGGTTCTTGGCCACGGCGTTGAAGCCCAGGGTCGCCGGGCTGACCGTCACGGTCGTCGTGGAGGAGGTCGCGACCCCGTTCGCGCCTGAGCCGCTGAACGAGAAGACCAGCGGCGTCGCGCTGGCCACCGCCGGGGCGATGAAGGTCGCCGTGTTGCTGTTGGCGTTGGTCAGGGTGACCGCGGGTCCGGACTCCTGGGCCCACAGAACGCCAGTGGCTCCTGTCGCCGTGCCGGACAGGGTCACCGCCTTGCCCGTCGTCGTCGCGGCGTTCGAGCCCGCCGCGACGGTCGCCTGTGCGGTGGCGCTCCCGCCGTCGTCGTCATCGCAGGCCGACAAGCCGAACAGGCCGGCGAGCGCCGCCATGCCGCCCAGCACCTGGCGACGCGAGTTGCGGGCCGCGATCAGGTCATCGATATGCGGATTGCTCGAGAAATTGACGCAGATGTCGCCGTCGTCGTGCGTTCCCACACGTTTCAACTCTGTCATGGCAGCCTCTCCCCTGGGTTCAGGGGTACCGCTAACCGGTCTTCTTGAGGGCGCTGTGTCGAACGCCTGACCGTTTCATGCCGGGCCGGAGACCGTTCAGATACGAATGGTCCGCAAGCCGATCGGTCGTCACATCAATCGAGACAGATGTTCACACTGGCTCTGGCGAGGACCTCGGCGGAATCGACCAGAGGAACATCGATGTCCGTCTGAGCGAGCAGTAGGGGAACCTCCGTGCACCCCGCGATGATCATCTGGGCGCCGGCTCCGGTCAGGGCCTCGGCCAGGCTCCGCATCCGGGCCCGGACCTCAGGCCCGACATCCCTCCGCTTCACGGCGTAGATGCAGGCCATGAAGGCGTCGCGATCCACTCCGGCGAGCAGGACCGGCCTCATCCCGGCGGCCTGTAGGGCAGGGGCGTAGAGCGTTTCTCCGCCCGGGGTGGCCAGAACGCCGACGACCTCCACACCGACGTCTTTCGCGGCTGCGACCGTTTCGGCGATCATGTCGATGAAGGGGAGGCCGGCGGCGAGGATGCCCACCTTCTGTGCATGGGCGGTGTTGCAGGGCATGGCCAGCACCTCGGCCCCCGCTGCCTTCAGCCGAAGCGCCATCGCGGCCAGCTCGGCCTCGGCCTCGCCCGGCCGGGTGTTCCGGTCGGGCGTCTGGGGGTTCATGTCCATGACGACGCGGATGTGATCGGCGTCGCCCTCGGCCGGGGTCAGGGCCTGCACCCGGGCCAGAAACGCCAGCGTCGCCGCCGGTCCCATGCCGCCCAGCACGCCCAAGGTCTTCATGCGAACATCGGCTCCAGTTCGCCCTGGTAGCCGAAGATCCCTTGCGCCCCTCCGGTGTGCAGGAACACCACCCGCTCGCCCTCGAACCGGCCGGCCTTGGCCAGGGCGATCAACCCCTTCATCGCCTTACCCGAATAGACGGGGTCCAGAACGATCCCGTCGGTGCGCGCCGCCAGCATCAGGGCGTCGGCCACGCCCTGGTCGATCAGGCCATAGCCCGCGCCGACATAGTCGCAGTCGGCGACGACGCGGTCGGGCGTCACGCAGCTCGGACGGCCCAGCAGCGCCGCCGTCTCCTCGGCGAGCTTGAGGACGTTGGCCTCCTGTTTTTCCTTGGGTGCGCGAACGCCGATGCCCAGCACCGGGATGTCGACCCCCGTCACCGCCAGTCCCGCGACCAGACCGGCGTGGGTGCCGGCGCTGCCAGTCGCCGTGACGATCCGGTCGATCTGGAGATCCAGCTCGTCGGCCTGCACCACGATCTCCCGCGCGCAATCGACGTAGCCCAAGGCACCGATCGCGTTGGAGCCCCCGCCGGGGATGACATAGGGCCGGCCGCCTCGTGCGCGCACCTCGTTCGCCGTCTTCTCCAGTTCGGCCGGCATGTCCGACCCGCCGGGCACGGAGCGCACGCCCGCGCCGAACAGCCGGTCCAACAGCACATTGCCGTTGCGGGTATAGTCGGTCGCCCTGGAGCCCGTGCGCTCCTCCAGGATGACTTCGCACTTCAGGCCGTGCGCGGCGGCGGCGGCGGCCGTCTGGCGCACATGGTTGGACTGCACCGCGCCCTGGGTCACCAGGGTGTCGGCCTCGGCCTCGAAGGCGGCGCCCAGCAGGAACTCCAGCTTCCGGGTCTTGTTGCCGCCGCCGGCCAGGCCCGTGCAGTCGTCCCGCTTGATCCAGAGATCGACGCCGAGCGTCTCCGACAAGCGCGGCAAAGGCTCGAGCGGCGTCGGCAGATGAGCCAGGCGGACACGGGGAAAACGGGCGAGATGCATCTTCGGGTCTTTCGTTCGGCCGGTCCTAACACCGCGACGCCGTCGGAGCGAGCATCAGGCGGCGGCGACCCGCAACGCCTCGATCGTCTCTCGCGGACAGGCGTCCAGCCCGTCGACGACCCGATCCAGCAGGGGTTCAACGGCCGGGGTCACTCGCGCGTTGGCCATGGACCGCCCCTCGAAACTGCGGCTTTCCACCGGCGCTCGCTCCAACACCCGAAGATCCTTGTGCCTGGGATCACGGCGTAAACGATCCAACAGCCTGTCGATGGACTCGGCAGGACCCTCGATGACCTGGATGAAGGCGCCCCGATGCGCCGCCAGGGCCCCGGTCAGATCGCGCTGGGCGTTGTTGCGCTGCGACTCCCCGAGGATGGTCGCGACGCCCAGAAGGCTGTCGGTGCTGCCCGTGGCCTTGCTCGCATAGAGCACGCGGTGAAGACGGGGCATGAGACACTCCAGAACGCTACTGAGGATCGGAGGGGGCGGCGACTCGTCCGGTGTGTCAACCGACCCGACGACCGGCCAAGGAAAAGCCGGCCGGGGTCGCCCCCGGCCGGCTCATGTCATCCGACGAACGCCGGATCAGTATTGGACGCGAAGGGTCACGCCATAGGTGCGCGGGGCCCCCAGGAAGGCGTCAATGGTCTGGCTGTCCGTCGCGGGGTTGTAGAAGCTGCCGTCCGGCTGCTGAACCGACGAGAAGCCCGACCCTTGCAGGAAGCCGTTGTAGGCGACCTGGACGTACTCTTCGTCGGTCAGGTTCTGGGCCCAGGCCTCCAGCGTCCAGCGATCGTCCTCGGCGCCGATCGAGATGCGGCCGTTCAGGGTGCCGAAGCCGTCCTGAAGCTTGAAGGGCAGCAGATCCGAGCCGGTGTTGTACTCGGTCATGTACTTGCCCGACAGCGAGAAGCCGAACTCCAGCCCGTTGCCGATCGACCTATCGAAGTTGATCGAGCCGACATAGGACCATTCCGGCGCGAACGAAGGCGTGGCGCCGGGCAGGAGCGAGATGCCCGGGAAGTTGCCCGGCGACACCAGGTCTGCGGCGGTGAAGCGGCCGTACTCGGCGTCGGTGTAGGTCACACCGCCCGACAGGGTCAGGCCCTCGACCGGCGTGAACCACAGGAAGTCGGCGTCGACGCCGCGCGACGTCAGCTCGGGGATCGATTCCACGACGAAGGCGGTGCCGAGGAAGGTGTTGAGCTGGAAGCTGTCGAACGTCTGGTCGAAGTAGGTGGCGTTCAGCAGCATGGTGCGGTTGAACAGGGTCGTCTTCACGCCCAGCTCGTAGCTGTCGACCTCTTCCGACGGGAAGAAGAGCGAGGCCTGCGGGTTGATCGGCAGCGGATTGGTCGCGGTCGCGCCCTGCACCCTGTCCTGATTGTAGCCGAAGCTCTTATAGCCGCGAGCATAGGAGGCGTACACCAGGACCGAGTCGTTCAGGCGATACGCCGCCTTGATCGTTCCCGACAAGTTGCTGTCGTTCACGCTCTCGTCAATTCCGCGGTTCGCGTAGAACGGGTTGGTCCAGGGCAGGCACAGGCGCGCCAGGATCGGCCCGGCGTTGGCCGCGCCGAGGGTGCCGCCGATGGTGGTCGCGTTGCCCAGCGCGGCCGCGCAGGTCAGCTGCGCCGTGCCCACGTTGCTCTGCACGCCGAGCAACCGCTTCTCGTCATAGGTGTAGCGCAGGCCGAGCGTGATATCGAACTGATCCGTCAGGCTCCAGGTGTTGTTGGTGAAGACCGCGATGGAGTCCGAGCGCTGGGAATAGCGATCTTCGAAGCTCTGGCCGGCGTTGAAGGTCGGGCCGCCGCCGAAGACCGCGCCGCCTGTCCCCAGGCAGGACTGGAGGCCTACGACGGTCTGGGCCGTCCGCGTGAAGCAGGGGATGATCGACGGGCTGACCGGGATCAGCGGGTTGGCGGCGTTCAGGGCCGCCGAGAGCTGGAACGACAGAACCGGGGCGTAGTCGGCGCCCAGGAAGAAGGTGTCGCCGCGGCTGACGTTCTCACGCGTGGCGAAGACGCCGACCAGCCAGTCCCAGTTGTCGGTCGCGCCGGCGAGGCGGAGTTCCTGCGTGATGTTGCGGACCCGCGAGTAGAAGTCGCCGTCCGGCAGGCGGTAGGCGATATCGGCGCCGGTGAAGTCGGCGTCCTGGCCGTTCTCCGTGCTCCAGTTCCGCCAGGAGGTGATCGAAGTCAGGGTCGAGCCGCCGAACAGGTCCAGGTCGATGTTGGCTTCCGCCGACAGACCCATATCCTCGATTTCCTGGTCGGTGTCGCGGTTGGCGAAGGCGGTGCGCGAAAAGGGCAGGAAGCCGAAGCCCGCCGCCGGCGGGCGCTGGCCGGTGCCGACCGAGGTGGCGTCGATGAAGGGGTAGGTCGGGCCGGTCCGCACCTGAACGCCGGTGCAGCAGTATTCCTCGCGGCGCGTGTAGTCGGCGATCAGGCGGATCGAAGCCTCGTCGCTCGGCAGGATCAGCAACTGACCGCGCAGGGTGTAGAAGTCCTGATTGTTGTCTTCGGTGTTCGTGCGCGGGCCGTCGCCGGTGTCGACGTCGTAGAAGCCGTCGCGCTGGCGCATGGCGGCATAGGCGCGGAAGGCCACCTGGTCGTTGATCGGGCCGGTTGCCGAGCCGGAGATGCCGAAGTGGCCGTAGTTTCCGAACGTCAGCTCGCCGTTGACCTCTGGAGTGAAGGACGGGGCCTCGGTGATGATGTTGATGACGCCGGCCGAGGTGTTCTTGCCGAACAGTGTACCCTGCGGCCCCTTCAGCACCTCGATCCGTTGAAGTTCGCCCAGGTCGCCGAAGCCGACCCCGTTGCGCGAGCGGTAGACGCCATCGATGACGATGCCGACCGAGCTTTCCAGACCAGGGTTGTCGCCCACGGTGCCGACGCCGCGGATGCGGGCGGTGGTCGAGGCTTCGGTCGAGGTTGAGGTGACCGTCAGGCCGGGCGTCAGAATCTGCAGGTCCTTGATGTCGCGCACGCCCGCGTCCTGCAGCGCTTCCTGGCTCAGGCTGGTGACCACGATCGGCACGTCCTGAAGGCTCTGCTCGCGCTTCTGGGCAGTGACGATGATGTCGTCGACGGTGGCCGCTTCCTGGCCGTCCTGGGCCTGGGCGGCTCCGGCGAAACCAAAGGCGACGGCGGCGACCGCACCGGCCGAAGCAGTGGTGCGGAGAAGATTGACAAGACGCATGGACGGCTCCCGGCTCATGGCCGGACACGCCCTTCCGGGGCGGGTCGCGGCGTTTCCTGATTCCCAGACCCGCGCCCTTCTTGACGGAGCGACGGATTCTCGAGGGTTTTGCCTAGTCCAAGCCGGGGCGAGCGACAAGCAGCCGCAGGCGTTCACGCCGTGTTTCAGCCCCGCCCTCGCGCCGTGTGTGACGCAAAAGCGACAAAGATCATTTACCTTGCGTCAATATTCGCCGTCGAGGCGACAGTATTCAGAGTCGGCACAGCCTTTTCGGCGCGTCGCTTTCGTGAAGCGGCCGAAAGAACGACCGCCCCCAGCGTCGCCGACAGGACCGATCCGAGGATGACGCCGAGCTTGACCTCGACTTGCGCAGGCGAATCGATGGGCCCGGGGAAGGCCAGCGCGCCGATGAACAGACTCATGGTGAAGCCGACGCCGCACAGCAGACTGACCCCATAGACCTGCAGCCACGTCGCCTGGCTCGGCTTGGCCCCCAGTCGCAACAGAGAGGTCAGCCAGGCCGCGCCGAACACGCCGATCTGCTTGCCCAGGAAAAGACCGGCCGCGATACCCAGCACCAGAGGTGCGAACAGCTGATCCATCGAGAGACCCGCGAACGACACCCCCGCCTTGGCGAACGCAAACAGGGGCAGGATCAGATAGGCGACGTAGGGATGCAGGTCGTGCATGGCCTCCTTCAGCGGGCTCTGGGCGTCCTGCATGCGCGGCGACACCGGCACGACCGCAGCGAAAGCCACGGCCGCCAGCGACGTCGACAGACCGGCCTGGACGCTCAACCACCAGACAATCGCGAAGGCCATGACCCAGAGCGGCGCCGCGATCCGACGACGCGACGCCAGGGCCAGCACCGCCAGAAGGCCCGCCGCCCAGGCCAGGGGCTGCCACTCCACGCCCGCGCTGAACAGCACGGCGATCAGGGCGATGGCCCCCAGGTCGTCGACGATGGCCAGCGTCAGCAGGAACACCCTCAACGACGACGGCAGGCCCCGCCCGACCAGGGCGAAAACGGCCAGCGCGAAGGCGATGTCGGTGGCCAGCGGAATCGGCCACCCCGCCTCGGGCCCGCCCATCGTTCCGCTCAACGCCAGATAGACGCCCGCCGGCGCCAGCATGCCGCCGAGCGCCGCGATCACCGGCGTGGCCAGCTTTTTCGGATCGCTGAGCTCGCCCCGGCGAATCTCGTATTTGATCTCCAGCCCGACGACGAGGAAGAAGATGGCCATCAGGCCTTCCTTGATCCACTCCGAGGCCGACAGCGTCAGGCTCAGCGGTCCCGCCTGGAACAGGTGCTCGCTCTTGAGCCAATAGAAGTAGGCGTCCGACAGCGGCGAGTTGGCCGCGATCAGGGCGGCGACGGCCGCCAGGCCCAGCAAGGCGCCCGAGGCGGCCTCGGTCTTGAGGAAGTCGAGCGTCAGTTTGCGCGCCACGGCGGGCCTCCGTATCGATTGGGGGTCTACGTCGTGGCGCCCGGTTATCGACGGGCGCCGGACCGGGTTCGCGCCCAGGCGGCGCGCCGGCCTGGCCGACGCGGGGTCGGCCTGATCTCTGGCCCCCACAATAGCCAAGGCGGCCGCAGGTTCAACCGTTCGCCGCCGCCACGGTTGCCTATTCCGGCTCCAGCCCGCATCTGCGACCGATGCCCGTCAGCGCCGCCTATCGTCCTGAGCCCGCCTTCTTCGATCTGGGCCCCGAGTTCGGTGACGCGGTCCGGCCCGCGACCTTCCCCGAGCACCGGCTGCGTTTCCGCAACGATCGGGCGGCCGCCGACGTGGGCCTCGCAGACTTGGCCGACGACGAATGGATCACCCATTTCGGCCGGTTCGAGCCCCTGCCCGGTCAGCCCGGCCCGATCGCCATGCGCTATCACGGCCATCAGTTCCGCTCCTACAACCCCGACCTCGGCGACGGACGAGGCTTTCTGGCGGCCCAGATGCGAGACGAGTCAGGTCGGCTGCTGGACCTGGGCACGAAGGGCTCGGGCACGACGCCGTGGTCGCGCGCCGGCGACGGCCGCCTGACGCTGAAAGGCGGGGTGCGTGAGGTGCTGGCCGCCGCCTTGCTGGAGGCGCGCGGCGTCCCGACCAGCCGCGCCTTCTCCTTGATCGAGACCGGCGAGGCGCTGGAACGCGGCGACGAGCCCAGCCCCACCCGCTCCTCCGTCCTGGTCCGGCTCCAGCACAGCCACATCCGCATCGGCACGTTCCAGCGCGCCGCCTTCTTCGGACGCGCCGACCAGATCGAGACTCTGGTCGAGCATGTCCGCGCCCTCTACCATCCCACCGTCGCAGCGGGGGACGCGCCCGGCCTGCTGACGGCCATCGTCGCCGCCTCCGCCCGCCTGACCGCTCGCTGGATCGCGGCGGGTTTCGTCCACGGGGTCCTCAATACCGACAATCTGAACGTCACGGGCGAGAGCTTCGACTACGGCCCGTGGCGCTTCCTGCCCTTCTACGATCCGGGCTTCACTGCCGCCTATTTCGACCATTCGGGCCTCTACGCCTTCGCCCGCCAGCCCGAGGCGGTGTTCTGGAACCTGACCCAGCTGGCCGGCTGCCTGAAGCTCGTCGCTGAGGCCGAGCCCCTGAGCGAGGCCCTGAACGGCTTCGGCCCCGCCTACATCCGCGAACTCCGCGCCGCCTTCCTGGAGCGGCTGGGCGTGAGGAGCCTCGGCGAGGCCGCCGACCAGCGGCTGCTGGACGCGACGCTCGCCCTGCTCCGCGAAGGCGGCGAAGACCTCGGCTGGGAGCCCCTGTTCCACGACTGGTTCGCCGGCTTCTCCTCCTCGGCCCGCGCGCTCGCAGGCCCGCGCGGCAAGCTCTATCAGGGCGAGACCTTCGACGCCTTCCGCTTCGCCCTGTTCGAGCACGAGCCCGACCGCCCCGAGCGGCTGGAGCACCCCGTCTTCTCAGGCCCGCCCGAAGACCTGCTGATCGACGAGGTCGAGGCCATCTGGTCCGCGATCGACAAGGGCGACGACTGGGGTCCGTTCGAAGCCAAGCTCGCCCGGATCGAAGCAGCGAGACAAGCGCGGGCCTGACCTGTCGATTTCACCGGACGTGGCGCGTCTCTCCATCGACGCTCCACATCGCCGGATTACGAGATCGTATGCATACCGCCACGCTCCAGCCCCGTAGCTGCTCCACAGCGCCGCCGACGGCCGGACGCGGCTGCGAAACACGAAGTCATCTGCTGATGTCATCAATTGATGTCTACGGCTGATGACATCGTGTCGAAACTCTGCCATACCTCTTGAAACGGCAGTCGCTCGATCTGATCTAGCGACCGTTACAGAAATAAAGGCCCTCCCCGGCCGCACTCACGATCGTTGCCATGTCGACCACCCTGTCGCCCCAGCCTGCCTCTCATCGGCCCCGTCCGGCCCTCAGCCCCGCCCAGATGCGTCTGCGCGCCGAGTATCGCAACCTCGCGCTCTGGACCCTCCAGGGCTGGGCGGCGATGTTCTTCCTCGCGGCCGGCTACGCCAAGATCAGCGAGCCGATGGACAATCTGGTCGCCCTCATGACCTGGCCCGCCTACGTGAGCGAAAGCCCGGTGCGCGGTCTCGGGATCGTCGAGATCGTGCTCGCGCTCGGCCTGATCGCGCCGCTCGTGTCGTGGACGCTGGGCCGCTGGCCGCTGCTGGTCTCGGCGGCCGGGCTGATCGTTCTGGAGACGGTCATGCTGGCGGTTCACGCCGTCCAGCTGGACGCGGGCCTGGCCCTGACCAATCTGGCGCTCCTGGCCATCACCGTGCCGGTCCTGCTCGGCCGTCGCGCGCCCCGCTGACGGATACGGCCACGCTTCGGCCACACGGAGCCTGACACTTTCGGCTGTTCACCGATCGAGGCGTTCCATGCTGCGTGTCCTGCTTGCGTCCCTGACCCTTCTCGCCGCAACGCCGTCCCTTGCGCAGGAGCCGGAAGCGGACCGCGTCGAGGACATCATCGTGATCGCCCGGCGCAGCGACGTGCCGGTGTGGGAGGTGTCCAAGGGCGACCGCTCCCTGATCCTCGTCGGCAACATCCGGGGCGTGCCCCGGGACTTCGAGTGGAACCCTGCCGGGCTGCGGGACGCGACGGCGCGGGCGGACCGCGTGCTCTACCCGCCGGTCGGGCGCGTCTCTCCGGCCGATATCATCCGGCTGGTCTGGCGCGGCCGCACCGTGGCCCGGCTGCCGGAAGGCCGCACCAGCGCGGACTATCTCGCGCCTGACGTCCAGACCCGGCTCGAGGCGGTGATGTCCGGCGAACGCAACGAGGCCTGGCGCACGCAGGGCTTCTTCCTGCTCGGCCTGGATCTGATGACCGACAAGGCCGGCTATCGCCGGGGCGGCGACGACGCCGAGGACGCCGTCCGCGACGCCGCCCGTAGCGCCCGCATCGACGGCGAGACGGTGGGCTTCGTGCGCGGCGACGACATCGTCGACAGCCTGCTGAGCCAGCCGCCGGAGACCTTCGCCCCCTGCATCGCCGCGGGCGTCGGCGCCGCCGAGGCCGGTCCCGAGGGCTTCACCGAACGCGCTGATGACTGGCGCGCCCGCCGTGTGCCGGAGGTCATGGCCAATCCGCTCGACATCGCGCTCGGCCAGTGCTGGCCGTGGGGCGATCCGGCCATCGGGCCTCAACTGCGCGGCCAGTGGCTGACCGCCCTGTCCCAGGCCGTGGAACAGCCCAGGGTCACCCTCGCTGTCGCGCCGCTGCGCCTGCTGGCCGAGCCCGGCGGCGTGCTCGACGGGCTGGAGGCCGACGGTTTCGACATCGTCGGGCCGGAGTGGCGGGCGGAACAGTAGGGATTAGGGATTAGAGGCGGACCTCACTTGAAGCCGGAACCAGCCTTGCCGATCCGGCGCAACCGAAGTGCGGCTCACCCGCTCTAATCCCTAGTCCCTACTCCCTTTCAGACCGCCGTCCCGCCGACCGTCAGCCCCCCCATCTTCAAGGACGGCTGGCCGATGCCGACCGGCACGCCCTGACCGGCCTTGCCGCAGACCCCGACGCCGGGGTCGAATTCGAAGTCGTTTCCGACCATCTCGATCTTGGTGAGCGCCGTCGCCCCGTCGCCGATCAGGGTGGCGCCGCGCACCGGGGCGGTGACCTTGCCGTCCTCGATCAGATAGGCCTCGGTGCACTGGAAGACGAACTTGCCGTTGGCGATGTCGACCTGGCCGCCGCCGAAGTTGGCCGCATAGAGCCCGCGCCTGGTCGAGGCGATCATGTCGGCACGGCTCGCGTCGCCGTTCTCCATGAAGGTGTTGGTCATGCGCGGCATGGGCATGTGGGCGAAGGACTGGCGCCGTCCGTTGCCGGTGGCGGCGACCCCCATCTGACGCGCGCTCAGCCGGTCGTGCATCAGCCCGACCATGATGCCGTCCTCGATCAGGACGGTGCGCGACGTCGGCGTACCCTCGTCGTCAACGGTGAGCGAGCCCCGCCGTCCGGCGATGGAGCCGTCGTCGACCACGGTGACGCCCGGCGCGGCGACCCGCTTGCCCATCATGCCGGTGAAGACCGAGGAGCCTTTCCGATGAAAGTCGCCCTCGAAGCCATGGCCGATGGCCTCATGCAGCAGGACGCCCGGCCAGCCGGCGGCCAGAACCACGTCCATCTCTCCGGCCGGGCAGTCGACGGCGTCGAGGTTGACCACCGCCTGGCGGATGGCCTCGTCGACCTGGGCCTGCCAGCGCGCGGGCTGGATCCAGGTCTCGAAACCGGCGCGGCCGCCCGCGCCGGTCGTGGCGCTCTCGCGGCGGCCGTCCTTCTCCACCGTGACGGAGATGTTCAGACGCACCAGAGGCCGCACGTCGCGGACCGTCAGGGCGTCGGCGCGCAGGATCTCGACGGCGCGACGTTCGCCCACCAGGGTGGCGGAGACTTGGACCACGCGGGGATCGCGGGCGCGGGCGAAGGCGTCGATCTCCTGCAGCAGGGCGATCTTGTCGGAGAAGGCAGGCGAGGCGAGCGGGTCGACGGGTTCGTAAAGGCGCTGGTTGGTCGCGCGCGGGCCCTCGGCGGTCACGCCCGCATGGCCGGTCTTGGCGAGCGCGGCGGCGTCGGCGGCGCGGCGGAGCGCGGGGGCCGAAATCTCGTTGGCGTGGGCGTAGCCGGCGGTCTCTCCGGCGACGACGCGCAGGCCGAAGCCCTCGGTGGCGTCGTAAGCCGCGGACTTGAGGCGGCCGTCGTCGAAAACGAGCGATTCCAGCTCGGAGCGTTCGAGGAACAACTCCCCGTCGTCGGCGCCGGAGAGCGCGCCCTGGAGGATCGACAGGGCCTCGTCGGGATCGACGCCGGAGGTTTCGAGAAGCGGCGGCGGGGGGATGTGGACGGTCATGAAGCGAAGATAGGGAGGCGGAGGGACGGCGTCACCTCGTCCGTTTCCTTCTCCCCCTGCGGGTCGACGAAGGATCGCATGCTATCCGAGGAGGGGTGGCCGAGCGCGGCGAGATCGGATGAGGGGTGTGACTCGGTCTTGCCGTTGAGCGTCAGTAGAGACACCCGGTCTGGACCTCCGCACCCCTCATCCGGCCCTCCGGGCCACCTTCTCCCGCAAGGGGAGAAGGACCCTGGGGGCGAACCACTTGTCGGCCTTCGCGGGGAGCACAGGGACGTGGGATCTGTCGGGGCGACCCAGAACGCCGTTCAGGAGGAAACCGAACGAAATCCAGCGAACCGTGTTAACCCTGTCTCATGATGAGGAGACGGCGATGCGGGGAGTTCTGATCGCGGCGGTGATGGCAGCGTTGGCCGCCGCCCTGCCCTCTGCGGCCCAGACCTGGGGCCAGCCCTTTGGCCGCGCGCCAGTCGTCACCTGGGGCCAGGGTCACGGCACCTGGGGCGGCGGCCTGACCGAATGGGACGGGCGCGCCTATGCCGCGACGGGGCATGCGGCGACGGGATACGTCAACGGCCCTGCCCCCGCCTACGGCGATCATGGCTATGTTTACGGCCACGGCGGTCATGCCTATGGCGGGTACGCATACGGCGGCGGGGGCTATGGCGATCCCCGCGCCTATCGTCCGCCGAGCGGCCATGGCTACGGATACGGTCACCGGAGCCACGATCGGGGCGGACGATACGGGTACAGCACGGGCAATCGCTGGACGCGATGGTCCAGTCCGCCGGGCCGCGGCTATCACGACGCCTATGGCTACAACGACGACCGGGCGCCGCGCGGACCGGATCACGCGCGTCGATACGCCGACGACTGCTACTGCGGCGTGGGACCCTACCTCTACGACCGCTGACTGGGGCCTCACGCCCCACCTTCACGCTTTGGGCGCGAAGTTTAACCACGTCTGGAACGGCCCTCTCGCGCCGCGCGAGCATCCGGAACCCAAGGGCTGCGAGACGCTCTAGGACGGCTTGATCCGCCTGGAGAACTCCGCCGTGTCCCGACTGATTTCGACGCTCATCGCCTCGCTCGCCGGCCTGTTGATCCTGGCCGGCTCCCCCGCGCTCGCCGGAGACCGTCCCGGCGGCGGCGGGCATCACGGAGGAGGCCACGGCGGGGGTCACCCCGGCGGCGGCTGCCGGGGCGGCTGCGGCGGAGGCGGTCATCACGGCGGCGCCATCAACGTCAACGTGAACGCCAGCGCCACGGCCAGCGCCTACGCCTCGGCGGGAGCGGGCGCCGCGATCAACGCTCGGGCCTATGACCTGGGCCAGGTGCGCGGCGGATACGGCGGCCACGGCGGCATGGTCGCGGTCGGCTCGGGCGGGATCGACCTGGGCGGCTATGGTTATGGCGGGGGTTACGGCTACGTCTACGTCAGCGGACCCGGATACGGCCCCAGCCGGCCGTTCGGCTATACGGTCCACGGCTTCGGGCGGCGCTATGTGACGACGGACCGCTGCGGCGGCTGCCGTCCGCCGCGCCCGCGTCCGTGCGACAGCGTCTGCGGCGGATACGGCCACGGCGGGGGCCATCCCCACCCCGGCTACGGTTACGGCCATGCGTACGGCTATGAGGTTCAGGCGCCGCCGCAGGTCCATTACGAGCGGGATCATCGGGGCGCCTACGGCTCCAGCTACTCCTCCTATGAGAGCTACAGCGAGAGCGAGGGCTATGGCGGCGGCTATGCCTACGGCGGCGGCGCCGTGACCGGCGGGCCGCAGTACGCCCCGGCGCCGCCTGTCTATCCGGAGACCCCCGCCTATCAGGAACCTCTGTATCCGCCGTCGCCCTATGCGCCGCCGCCCGTGACCTATCAGCCGGCGCCGGTCAGCGTGGCGCCGCCCGCCGGCTACTATGGCGACCTGCCGCCGGGCGACACAGGCGAGGGCCGACCGTATCGGCAGGAGATGCCCTATCGCCAGGAGTACGGCGAGCGGGGCTGACGGCTCAGCCGTCTTCCGTCCGGAGGCGTGAGCGGCTAGAGCCTGCCGCCATGACCGACCTGGCCGCCCTCGAACTGGACCTGATCAACGCCATCGGCGGGGCGGCGACCGTCGCCGAGGTGGAGGCCGTACGCGTCGCGGCCCTGGGCAAGACCGGCACGATCTCGGGCCTGCTGAAGGGCATGGGAGCGATGAACCCCGAGGAGCGGCGCGAGCAGGGCCCGCTGATCAACGGCCTGAGAGACCGGGTCGCCTTGGCGCTGGTGGCGCGGAAGGCCGAGCTGGAGGCGGCGGAGCTGGACGCGCGGCTGGAGGCCGAGCATGTCGACCTGACCCTGCCGGCGCGGCCGCGTCGCAAGGGCGGGGTGCATCCGACCATGCAGGTCATGGACGAGATGATCGCCATCTTCGCCGCGATGGGCTTCTCGGTCGCGGAAGGGCCGGACATCGAGGACGACTTCCACAACTTCACGGCCTTGAACTTCCCGCCCAAGCACCCGGCGCGGGAGATGCACGACACCTTCTTCCTGCGGCCCGATCCGGAGACGGGCGAGAGGAAGGTGCTGCGGACCCATACGTCGCCCGTGCAGGTGCGCACGATGATGAGCCAGGAGCCCCCGATCCGCATCATCGCGCCGGGCCGCACCTTCCGGAAGGACTCCGACGCCACCCACACCCCGATGTTCCACCAGATCGAGGGTCTGGTGATCGGGCGGGACATCCATATGGGGCATCTGAAGACGACCCTGAAGGACTTCGTGGCGCGCTTCTTCGAGCTGGATGACGTGGATGCGCGCTTCCGGCCGCATCATTTTCCGTTCACCGAGCCCTCGGCCGAGATGGACATCCGCTGCGACCGTTCGGGCGGCAAGCTCGTCTTGAACGAGGGCGACGACTGGCTGGAGATCTTGGGCTGCGGGATGGTGCATCCCAAGGTCCTGCGGAACTGCGGCATCGATCCGGATCAGTGGCAGGGCTTCGCCTTCGGCATGGGGGTCGATCGCCTGGCCATGCTGAAATACGGCGTGCCGGACCTGCGTCCCATGTTCGAGGCCGATGTGCGCTGGCTGGCCCACTACGGCTTCTCGGCGTTTTCCGCCCCCAACCCCGCCAGCGGATTGAGCTGACATGACATCCCGACTGCCAATCACCCGCCCGGTGAAATGGGCGACCGATCTCGACGCCACCGTGTTCGAGGACGTGGACGTTCCGCTGCATCAGGTGGTCGCCGCCAGCCTGAAGCGCGGCGTCTCCAGAATCCAGGGACGGACCTTTCGCGGCTGTCGACTCGTCGGCCCGGCGGTGGTCATGCCCGGACCAGGCACTTCGTTCGATGAAGTCAATTTCGGCGACGCCCACGGCGACGTCCGCAACCTGGTGTTCAAGCCCATGGGCGAGTTCGCGGTCGGCGTCATCGTGCTGGAGAACTGCGTCATCGAAGGCTGCGAGTTCACCGAGTGCGGCTTTACCGGCAGCGACGGGTTCCTGAAATCGATCCTGTCGCTGACGCCCGAACCCTAAAGCCAAGCCGACCGACGACCGGAGACCGGACCATGTACAACCTCGAAACCGTCGGGCCGCCGCCCGAGAACCTGTCGACCCGCGTCGTCTTCGAAAACGTGCGCGTTCCCATGCTGCACCTGGCCGACGCCGTGAACACCAGCGGTCTGCCGCTGGCGGACCGCCAGTTCAAGGACTGCGTGATCATCGGCCCGTGCGTGGTCGTACCGGCGGCCGACACCGTCTTCACCCACTGCACCATGGGCCAGCCTTCGGGCGATGTGCGCAACCTGTTCCTGCGAGCGGCGGGCTCGAGGATCACCGGGGGGATTCCGCTGCCCGGCTGCCGGTTCGAGGGATGCCTGTTCGTGGGGGTCGGCTTCGCTGGCGACGACTCCTTCGTGGACGCCTTCGTCAAACTTCTCGGCGGACAGGACGCCTGATCCCGTGAAGTTCTCCCTTTCCTGGCTGAAGGACCACCTCGACACGACCGCGACCGTGCAGGAGATCGCGGACGCCATGACCATGGCCGGGCTGGAGGTCGAAGAGGTCCATGATCCGGCCGCGGCGCTCGCGCCCTTCACCGTGGCGAAGATTGTCTCGGCCGAGCGCCACCCGAACGCTGACCGGCTGCAGATCTGTCAGGTCGAGACCGTCGACGGCCTGAAGGAGATCGTCTGCGGGGCGCCGAACGCCCGGGCGGGGCTGACGACCATCTATGCGCCGATCGGCGCCTATGTGCCCGGGCTGGGCGTGACCCTGATCGAGAAGCCGGTGCGCGGCGTGGTGTCGAACGGCATGCTGTGTTCGGCCTCGGAGCTGCAGCTGGCCGACGAGAGCGACGGCATTCAGGAACTGCCGCCGGAAATCCCGGTGGGGACGCCGGTGGCCAAGCTGTTCGGCGCCGAGCCGGTCATCGATTTCGAGGTCACGCCGAACCGGCCGGACTGGCTGGGGGTGACGGGCATCGCGCGGGACCTGGCGGCGGCGGGCGTGGGCACGCTGAAGCATTTCGACATCGCGGTCGTCCGGGGCGGCTTCCCCTGCCCTATCGCCGTGCGGATCGAGGCGCCGGAGCTGTGCCCGGTGTTTGCCGGGCGGCTGATCCGGGGGGTGAAGAACGGGCCGTCGCCGGAGTGGCTGCAAAGGCGGCTGACCTCGATCGGGCTGCGCTCAATCAACCGGCTGGTCGATGTGACCAATCTGATCGCCTACGACCGGGCGCGGCCGCTGCACGTCTACGACGCGAACAAGCTGGTCGGGTCCGAGATCGTGGTGCGGGCGGGTCAGGTCTCGGCCGGCGCCGAGCACATCGCGGCGGGCACGCCCGAGAGCCTGATCGCCCTGGACGGCAAGACCTATCAGGCCTCGCCCAGCGACTGCGTCATCGCGGACGCCGGCGGCGAACGGCCCATCGGCCTGGGCGGCGTCATGGGCGGCGAATCGACCGGCTGCGATGACCAAACGACCGACGTCTTCGTCGAGAGCGCCTGGTTCGACCCCATCGCCACGGCGCAGACGGGCCGGTCGCTGGGGATCATCTCGGACGCCCAGTACCGCTTCGCGCGCGGGGTCGATCCGGCCTCGGTCGTGCCGGGGCTGGAGCTGGCGACGCGGCTGATCCTGGACCTGTGCGGCGGGGAGCCGTCGGAGATCGTGGTGGCGGGCGAGGCCCCGGCGAACCCGGCTCCGTTCCCGTTCGATCCCGCCTATGTGAAGCGGCTGTCGGGGCTGGAGCTGGACGACGACCGGATCGGCACGATCCTGGGTCAGCTCGGCTTCCGGGTGACCGCGGGCGGCGCGGGTCAGGTCGAACGGTGGACCGTGACCCCGCCGTCGTGGCGCCGCGACGTGGAAGGCCCGGCCGATCTGGTCGAGGAGATGGCGCGCATCCACGGCTACGACTACCTGCCGGATGCGCCCCTGCCCGATCAGGGCGCGCCGAGCCGGGGGGTGCTGAACCCGCGTCAGGCCCGCGTGCGGGTCGCGCGGCGGGCGCTGGCGGCCATGGGCTATGCGGAAGCGGTCACCTGGTCGTTCACGCGCCGGGACATCGCGGAGATGTTCGGCGGCGGCGACGAGCGCCTGGTGGTGGACAACCCCATCGCCTCAGACCTGGACTGCATGCGGCCGTCGGTGTTGCCGAACCTGATCCAGGCGGCGGCGCGGAACGCCGCGCGCGGGCATGGCGACGTGGCCCTGTTCGAGATCGGGCCGATCTATCTGGGCGACGGTCCGGCGGACCAGAGGACGGTGATCGCCGGGCTGATCAGCCCCCGCGCGGCGCGGCACTGGGGCGGTTCGGGCGAGGACGCCCTGTTCGCGCTGAAGGGCAACCTGATGGCCCTGCTGGAGCAGATCGGCGCGCCGGTCGCGGCGATGCAGCTGGCGCAGGGGCAGAACCGCGACTGGTGGCATCCGGGCCGGTCGGCGCGGCTTCAGCTGGGGCCCAAGACCGTCATCGCCGAGTTCGGGGCGGTGCATCCGCGCATGCTGAAGGCGCTGGACGCCGACGGTCCGATGCTGGGCTTCGAGATCGTCCTGGACGCCGTGCCCGAGCCCAAGGCGAAGGCGACCAAGGCCCGCGGAAACGCCGACCTGCCCAATCTGATGCCTCTGACCCGCGACTTCGCCTTCGTGGTCGAGGACGGCCGGGCGGCGGGCGATCTGGTCCGCGCCGTGGGGGGCGCGGACAAGGCGCTCATCACCGAGGTGCGCGTGTTCGACGTCTATCTTGGGACCGGAGTGCCCGAAGGGTCCAAGTCCGTCGCCCTGGAGGTCGTGATCCAGCCGCGCGAGGCCACCTTGACCGACGCCGATATCGAGGGTCTGTCTGGGCGCATCGTCGCCGCCGCCGAGAAGCTGGGGGCGCGGCTCAGGAGCTAGCCGGGGGGCGGAGATGGGCGTCAAGCCGAGGATCGAGACGGCCTTCGAGCGGCTGCTGTTCCGCTCGCGCTGGCTGATGGCGCCCTTCTACGTCGGACTGGCGCTGGCGCTCGTCATGCTGCTGGCGATCTTCGTGCGCGACCTGGCCTACTACCTGCCCCAGGCCTTCGCCACGCGCTCAGAGATGGATTCCAACGACGCCATCCTGGCGTTGCTGACTCTGGTGGACCTGTCGCTGGCGGGCAATCTGCTGCTGATCGTGATCTTCTCGGGCTATGAGAACTTCGTCTCCAAGCTCGACCTGGACGGCGAGACCGACCGGCCGCCGTGGATGGGCACTGTCGACTTCTCGGGTCTGAAGATGAAGCTGATCGCCTCCATCGTGGCGATCTCGGGCATCCAGCTGCTGAAAACCTTCATGAACATCGGCAAGCCCGGCTATCCGCTGGACGAGGCGGCGATGATGTGGGGCGTCATCATCCACCTGACCTTCGTGGTGTCGGGGGTTCTGCTGGCGCTGATGGACTGGCTGACGGCCAAGACCGACAAGCACTGAAACGTCCTGCCCGGGCTCCTAGACCCGCTCCAGCCGGGCGGCGAAGAAGCCGTCCAGACCGCCGTGTTCGGGGCAGTGGCTCGGCAGGATGCGGAGCCAGCCTTCGGGCGTGAGGGCCTCGGCGGGCGCGCCGACGGCCGCCGGGTCGGCGGGGACGGTGCGGAAGGCGGGGTTGCGGCGCAGGAAGGCGATGATCTGGGTCTCGCCCTCCTCCCGCTCCATGGAGCAGACGCAGTAGACCAGCCGGCCGCCGGGCTTCACCCGCAGGGCCGCGGCGTCGAGCAGGCGATGCTGGACATCGGCCAGCTTGGCCACGTCGGCGGGGCGGGTGGCGCGCAGCACCTCGGGGTTTCGACGCAGGGTGCCGGTGGCAGTGCAGGGCGCGTCCAGCAGGACGGCGTCGAAGGTGCGGGGATCCTCCCAGTCCTCGCCGTTGGCGACGACGACTTCGGCCGGCAGGCCGGTCCGGTCGAGGTTCTGGCGCAGGCGCTTGAGGCGAGGCTCGGAGCGGTCGAGCGCGGTCACGGTCCCGCCCGAGGCCGCGATCTGCAGGGTCTTGCCGCCAGGCGCGGCGCAGAGGTCCAGCACCGTCTCTCCGGCCTGGGGCGCCAGGAGGCGGACGGGGACGGCGGCGGCGGCGTCCTGGACCCACCAGTCGCCGGCCTCGTAGCCGGGCCATGCGGCGACGTCGCCGCGCGATCCGGTGCGGACCGTGCCGCCGGGCAGGACGCGGCCTTCCAGCGCCTCGGCGAGGCCTGCGGCGTCGACGCCGGGCTTGAGGCTGAGGTCGGTCGGCGGCTCCTCGCGGACGGCGAGCGCGATGGCCTCCAGGGTCGGTTCGCCGTAGGTCTGGGCCCAGCGGGCGGCGATCCAGTCGGGCAGATTGGAGCGGGCGATGGTCAGGCCCGGCCCCTCGCGCTCGATGGCGCGCAGGACGGCGTTGACCAGGGCCTTGTAGGGGCGGGTCTTGACGCCTCGCTCGGCCAGCTTGACCGCCGTGGAGACCGCCGCGAAGGCGGGGGTGCCGAGCACGAGGGTCTGGGCCAGAGACACGCGCAACAGGGTGCGCACGGCCTCTGGCGGCGACTTCTGCAGACGACGATCCAGGATCTGGTCGATTTCGCCGAGACGACGCAGCGCCGCCATGGCGACCGCCCGGGCGAAGGCGCGGTCGGGCGCGGGCAAGGCCGCGACCTCGGCGAAGCTCATGGCCTCGTCCAGGCCGTTGCGACGCTCCAGCGCCGCGTTCAGCAGGACGCCGGCGGCGACGCGGGCCTCGACGCCGATGTCGGCGGCAGGGTCGTCCGACGGCGGGTGGGCGACCGGCTCTCGACGGGGGCCGCGCGCCTTGTCCGCCATGCGCCGTCCCCGCGCCGAAGAGTTGCGACCCTCGGTCAAACCGAGACCTGGGTGCCGAGCTCGACCACCCGTCCCGGCGGGATGTGGAAGAAGTCGGTCGGGTTGGCGGCGTTGCGCATGAGGAAGATGTAGAGCTTGTCCTGCCAGAGCGGCATGCCCTGGTTGGCGGCGGGCACCACCGAGCGACGGCCCAGGAAGAAGCTGGTCGACATGATGTCGAACTTCAGACCCTGCTTGCGGCACTGGCTGAGCGCGCGGGGGACGACGGGGCTCTCCATGAAGCCGTAGCTGAGGGTGATCTTCTTGAAGTCCTCGTTGATGGATTCCATTACGAAACGGTCGGCCTCGGGCACGCGCGGGCGGTCCAGGGTCTTCACCGTCAGGATGACGTTCTTCTCGTGCAGCACCTTGTTGTGCTTGAGATTGTGCATCAGGGCGACGGGAGCGACATCGGGGTCGCTGGTCAGGAAGACGGCGGTGCCGGGCGCGCGATGCGGCGGGCGGGCCCGCAGCATCTCGATCAGGTCGGTCAGCGGCAGGCTGTCCTTCTTGGCCTTGGCGGTCAGGATCTGGGACCCGCGCGTCCAGGTCCACATGATGGTGACGAGCCCCGCGCCCAGCACCAGGGGCATCCAGGCCCCCTGCGGGATCTTCAGCATGTTCGAGGTCATGAAGACCAGGTCGATGGCCACGAGCGGCGAGATGGCCGTCAAGCTGAGCGGGATCGACCACTTCCACAGGTTCCGGACGATGAACCAGGCCAGAAGGCTATCGACGAACATGGAGCCAGTGACGGCGATGCCGTAGGCGGCCGCCAAGGCCGAGGAGGTCTGGAAGGTCACGAGCAGGGCCAGCACGCCGACCATCAGGAGCGAGTTGACGGCGGGGACGTAGATCTGGCCGGCCTGGCTCTCGGACGTGTTCAGGATCGACATGCGGGGCAGAAGGCCCAGCTGGACCGCCTGCTGCGTCACCGAGAAGGCGCCGGTGATGACCGCCTGGCTGGCGATCACCGTGGCCAGCGTCGCCATGATCAGGACGGGCCAGTAGGCGAACTGGGGCACCATCAGCCAGAAGGGATTCTCGACCGCCGCGCGGTTGGCGAGCACGAAGGCGCCCTGGCCCAGGTAGTTCAGCGTCAGGCAGGGCAGGACGACCCAGAGCCAGCCCAGCCGGATGGGCGACTTTCCGAAGTGGCCCATGTCGGCGTAGAGGGCCTCGGCGCCGGTGACGGCGAGGAAGACGCTGCCGAGGATGACGAAGCCGAGGAAGCCGTTGTCGAACAGGAAGACCACGCCGTAGTGGGGCGACAGCGCCCTCAGGATCGAGATGTCGTCGAAGATGTGATAGACGCCGAGCGCCGCCAGGATCAGGAACCAGGCGAGCGTCAGGGGTCCGAAATAGCGCGCCATCGAGCCTGTGCCGCGCGACTGGATCATGAAGAGCGCGATCAGGATGCCGGCCGCGATGGGCAGCACATAAGGCGTCAGGGACGGGCCGATCCCGGGCGCGTCCTTCAGGCCCTCGATGGCCGAAAGCACCGAGATGGCGGGGGTGATGACGCCGTCGCCATAGAACAGCGCCGCGCCGCAGACGCCGAGCAGGAAGATGGCGGCGCTGCGCCTTCCGACCGCGTGCTGGGCCAGAGCCATGAGGGCCAGGGTGCCGCCCTCGCCCTTGTTGTCGACGCGCATCAGGAAGGCGACGTACTTGATCGTGACGACCAGGATCAGGGCCCAGAAGACGAGCGAGACCACGCCCAGCACCGCGAGCTCGGCCGCGCCGCCGCTGCGCGAATGATGCAGGGCCTCGCGCATGGCGTAGAGCGGGCTGGTGCCGATGTCGCCGAAGACGACGCCGATGGCGCCGATGATGAGGGCCGTCTTGCCGGTCTTGGCGTGGCCGTGATCGTGTCCGCCGGCCGAAGCCGGGGCCGGATCCTTGGCCGGGATTGGCGGGGCGGGGGGAGCGCCTTCGCCGGGGCCGGAAGCCGGGGGGGATGCATCCCCTGCCATGAGTATCCTCCGGGTCGCGCCGCACGCGCGCCCATCAAAGCGGAGCGCCTTTAGGCTCATTGTGAGGGGGTTTCAATCGCGCGCCAGACGATTGCCATCAGCCCGGCGGGGATCGCATTTGTGAAACATCCGCGAAGGCCCTATTTTGTCGGCTGGAACCTGGAAATCATGTCCGACAGTCAACGCTTTCCCGTCGCCGCCCACGCCTTGGCCTATCTGGCCCACAAGGGGGCGTTCGACGCCACGCGCGCCGCGCCCAGCGCGATCCTTGCCGCCTCGGTGCCGACCAATCCGGTGGTGATCCGCCGGGTGACGGCGCTGCTGGCCAAGGCCGGGCTGATCGCCACGCGCCCGGGCGCGTCCGGCGGCTCCTGGCTGCTGCGCCAGCCGCAGGAGATCCGGCTGGATGAAGTGCTGCGGGCCGTGAACGGCTGCGCCCACCTGGGCTCGCCGCCGGCGGGGGCCAAGGGCTGTCCGGTGGGGCAGCATATCCCGCGTCAGGTGGGCAAGGTGCTGACCCTGGCGGACCAGGCGGCATCGGACGCCCTGTCGAAGATCACCATCGCCGACCTGCTGGCCGAGAATGCGCCTGCGCTGGCGGGGGTACAGATCCACGGCTCGTGCAGCGAAGCGATTCGCGCGGCGGAGAGCGTCGCAGCGTGAGCCGACCGGCCGGGCGGCGTCCGCGCATCCTGATCACCGGGGCGTCGGCCGGCATCGGCGCGGCGCTGGCGCGGGTCTATGCGGCGCGCGGCTGGGACCTGATCCTGACGGCGCGGAGGGAAGCTGCGCTGGAGGCTCTGGCGGCGGAACTACGGGCGGGGCACGGGGGGGACGTGGCGGTGATCGCGGCCGATCTGGCCGAGGCGGATGCGCCCCAAGCCCTGTTCGAGGCGATCGCCGGGCGGGGGCTGGTCGTCGACGGGCTGATCAACAACGCGGGCTTTTCGCGGACCACCGGCTTTCTCCAGACCGAGCCCGAGGCGCACGAGGCGATGATCCGGGTCATGCTGACGGCTCCCGTCGCCCTGTCGCGGCTGTTCCTGCCCGGCATGGTGGAGCGCGGGTTCGGGCGGGTGATCAATGTGGCGTCGCTGGCCGGGCAGATGCCGGCGACGGGGGGCGACACCCTGTACGGGCCGATCAAGAGCTTCCTGATCAAGGCGTCGCAGGGACTGTGGCTGGAGACGCGGGGGACGGGGGTGCATGTGACCGCCCTGTGCCCCGGCTACACCCTGACGGAGTTCCACGACGTGAATGGGTCGCGCGAGCAGGTGTCGTCGGCCTATCCCGCCTGGATGTGGCAGACGGCGGAACATGTGGCGCGGGTGGCCTACGACGCCTGCGAGGCGGATCGGCCGAGGGTGACGCCGGGCGCGATGAACAATGTGCTGGCGGCGCTGGGCAAGCTGCTGCCGGATGGCGTGGCGCTGAGGATGGTGGCGGGGCACGCGAGGCGGCTGGGGCGGATCTAGCGGGAGGGATTAGGGAATAGGGATTAGGGATTAGAGGGCCGGCGGGCCGATCGGGTGCGATGGCCCCCGGCCCCAGTTCGACTTGGCTCTAATCCTTAATCCCTGCTCTCAGTGTCCCCCATCGGGATAGGGCGCGGTGACGCCCGAGGCGAACATGCCGGGCAGGGCTTCGCTGAGGCCCGCCAGCATGAACTGGATGGCGAGGGCGCACAGGATCAGGCCTAGAACGCGGACGATGATGGCCATGCCCACGTCGCCGAGCACGCGGCTGATCGGGCCGGTGGCGGCGAAGGTGACGAGCGTCGCCAGGGACGCCGCACCGATGGCGATCAGGCCCGCGATGGTGCCGGCGTAGCCGATGGCCTGGGCCTCTCCGGCCTGGATGATGATGGTGGAGATGGCGCCGGGGCCGATCAGGAGCGGCATGGCGAAGGGGACGATCAGGCGCTTGAAGCGGCGCTGGGCGTAGCCGCGCACGTCCTGGGCGTCGGCGGCGGCGTCCTTGTCGGCGAACATGGTCAGGAAGTCGCCGCGCGTCATGTCGAGCCCGAGCAGCAGCAGCAGGATTCCGCCCGCGATGCGGAAAGCGGCCAGAGAGATGCCGAAGAACTGCAGCAGCCACAGGCCGGTGAAGAAGAAGAAGGCCAGGAAGGCCGCGATGAACAGACACAGCAGCACCGACACCGAGAACCGCTGGCGCGCGCTGGCGCCGGCCGTGGCGGCGGCGAAGATCGGGATGTTGCCGATGGGGTCGAGCAGGGCGAACAGGGCCACGAACAGGTTGACCCCCAGATCGAGCGCGTTCATGGCCGGTCCCCGATAGCCGAATCCTGACGTGACATTCCCTCGTCTAGCCGCTCGGCCGGAGATCGTCGATGACCTCGCCCCTCGCCTCGGACCCGCGCCTGATCGTTGGACTGGACCTGCCGTCGGTGGAAGCCGCCGAAGCCCTGGTGGAGCGGGTCGGCGATGTGGTCGAGTTCTACAAGGTCGGGCTGACGCTCCTGGCGCGTCCGGGCGGGGTGGACTTCGCCCATCGGCTGCGCGCGCGGGGCAAGAAGGTCTTCCAGGACTGGAAGCTGCACGACATCGGGGCCCAGGTGGAGGGCGCGGCGCGGTCGGTGGCCGAGGGCGGGTGTGATCTGCTGACCGTGCACGCCGAGCCGCAGGTGATGCGGGCGGCGGTGAAGGGGCGGGGCGACCGGGCGACGAAGATCCTGGCGGTCACGGTAATGACCAGTCTGTCGGACGCCGACCTGAGGGAGATCGGCTATTCGGCCGGCGCGGCGGAGTTGGTGGAGGCGCGCGTGGGCCAGGCGCTGGACTGCGGCGTCGACGGGGTGGTGTCGAGCCCGCTGGAGGCGGCGCGGGTCAAGGAAATCGCGGTGGAGGCCGGGCGGCCGGACTTCCTGATCGTCACGCCGGGCGTGCGGCCCGCGGGCGGGGACATGGGCGACCAGCAGCGGGTGGCGACGCCGGCTGAGGCCTTGAGGGCCGGGGCGACGCACCTGGTGGTCGCGCGACCGGTGATCGCGGCGGACGATCCGCTGATGGCCGCGGCGCGGATCGCGGCGGAGATGGACGGAGTGCGCTAGTCTTCGCCGGAAGCGGCGGCCGCTGCGCCGCCCTGGCAGAAAGCCCGAACTTGCCCGGCGAAGTCGAGGTAGCCGCCGTCCAGCGCCGCCTTCACGGCACCGTCGCAGTCGTCTTCCGCGAGCCGCGAGGTGACCGTGCGACGGACGACCTCGAAGGCGTCCTGCTTTTCCTTCAGCGTGCGGGCCGCGCGACGGTCGTCGGGCAGGCAGATGGCGTACCACGGCGCGTCGGCGCAGCGGGCGACCAGGCGCGCCTCGCCCTCGGTCAAGATGCCGGCGTCCAGCGTGATCGTGCGGCGCTCGGGCGCGGCGGGGACGGTCGTCACGGGCGGCGCAGGCTCGACCTCGGCGGCCGAGGGCGCCTCCCCGCCGGTCAGAACCGCGGCCGGCGCGTCGGCGACGATGTTGTCACCGGGCAAAGGCACGATCTCGATGTCCGGCACCGCATAGCGGCAGACCCAGCGGCCGCCTTCCATGGCGCAGGACTGGAGCGTCGCCTGCACGGCCTGCGACGCGGGCGCGGCGAGCATGGCGGCGAAGATCAGGCTGATCATGACGACCTCCCAGGGTCACGAGCGGCCATAGTTAACGCCGCGCGCTCGGCCGACCTAATGAAATCTCACGTCTCGGCGAGCGCCGGTTCGTCGACGAGGGCGGCGTGGGCGCGGGTCTGGCGGCGCTCGACCGCATGACTGACGAGCCAGAGCGCCATGGCCCAGGCCGCGCCGATGCTCCAGCCGGCGAAGACGTCGGTGGCCCAGTGGGCGGCGAGATAGATTCGCGTCAGGCCGACCAGGACGGCGATCAGGATGCCGACGCCGAGCACATAGATCTTCAGCCGCCGACGCGGGAAGGCGCGCGACAGCATGACCGCCAGGCTGAGGTAGAAGACGGTGGACAGCAGCGCATGGCCCGACGGGAAGCTGGCGTTGATCGTCTCGACCGCCTGATAGGCCGAGGGCGGGCGCTCGCGTTCGAACACGGCTTTCAGGCCTTCGCTGAGCGCCACGCCGCCGAGCAGGCCGAGCACCAGCAGGACCGCCGACAGCCGCTTCCTCTGAATCAGCAGGAAGCCGACGGCGGCGACGGCGAACAGGGTCAGCACCGAGATGCCGCCGAGCGCGGTCAGGTCGTTGGCCGCCGTCTCCAGCCACCAGGGCCCCAGCGCATTGGACGGATCGGCCGCGGGGCGCAGCGCCCACAGCACGGCCTGGTCGACGTTTCGGCCGTCAGTCTCGGTCATGTCGTCGGCGAGTTCGGCGAAGGCGGCGACGCCGAGGCCGATGACCAGAAGCGCGGTCAGGGCGGCGAACTCCACACGGGCGAAGGCGATGGCGCGGCGAAGATATGGGACGGGTCCGGAGGGAAGCATCGGCGTCGAACGGCCAAGCTGGAGCCGCGTTCCCGATCACGGCTTGTTGATCGGCTGGCAGGGCCCGCCGTCGCATCGCCGTCGCGCCTTTTCAACAGGCTCATCCCCCGTCCCGATGTGATTCGCGCACGAAATGCGACGTCAAGGCGTTGACGGGTCGTTCACCATCTGCGCCCCATATGTGGGCTTGGGGAGCGCTTCGGCCACAAGATGATGTGGTCGGGGCGCAGGCGGCTCATTCGAGATTTTGTTCGGGATACTGACGACCATGGCTGGCGGTGAAGCGTTGAAGACGGTAGAATTCCAGTCGGTTGCGGCTGCGCCGACGACCGAGAAACCGCATCTGACGGTGGTCCGGTCGCTCGAACTGGACCGCTCGCGCGACGATCTGCTGACCGACTTCGGCAAGAAGACGCTGGAGGATCGCTACCTGCTGCCGGGCGAGAGCTACCAGGACATGTTCGCCCGGGTCTCGACGGCCTTCTCGGACGACGCCGACCACGCCCAGCGCGTCTATGACTATATGTCGAAGCTCTGGTTCATGCCGTCGACGCCGGTGCTGTCGAACGGCGGGGCCAACCGCGGCCTGCCGATCTCCTGCTTCCTGAACTCGGTGCAGGACAGCCTGGACGGCATCCAGCGGGTCTGGAACGAGAACGTGTCCCTGGCGTCGAACGGCGGCGGCATCGGCACCTATTGGGGCGGGGTCCGCTCGATCGGCGAGAAGGTGAAGGGCGCGGGCCAGACCTCGGGCATCATCCCGTTTATCCGCGTGATGGATTCGCTGACGCTGGCGATTTCGCAGGGCTCGCTGCGGCGCGGCTCGGCGGCGGTGTACCTGGACGTCCACCACCCGGAGATCGAGGAGTTCCTGGAGATCCGGAAGCCCTCGGGCGACTTCAACCGCAAATCCCTGAACCTGCACCACGGCCTGAACATCACCGACGAGTTCATGGAAGCCGTGAAGGCGGGCTCGGACTTCGCCCTGCGGTCGCCCAAGACCGGCGAGACGATCCGCAAGGTCGATGCGCGCAGCCTGTGGCAGAAGATCCTGGAGATCCGGCTGCAGACTGGCGAGCCCTATCTGATCTTCTCCGACACGGTGAACCGGCAGATGCCGCAGCACCAGAAGGACCTGGGCCTGAAGGTCAAGCAGTCCAACCTGTGCTCCGAGATCATGCTGCACACCGGCCCGGACCACCTGGGCATCGACCGGACGGCGGTGTGTTGCCTGTCGTCGGTCAACGCCGAGAAGTTCCTGGAGTGGCGCGAGGAGCCCCGCTTCATCGAGGACGTGATGCGGTTCCTGGACAATGTGCTGGAGGACTTCATCACCCGCGCCCCGCCGGAGATGGCCGCCGCCGTCTATTCGGCCAAGCGCGAGCGGTCGGTGGGTCTGGGCCTGATGGGCTTCCACTCCTTCCTGCAGTCCCAGGGCGTGGCCTTCGAGAGCGCCATGGCCAAGTCGTGGAACATGCGACTGTTCAAGCACCTGCGTCGGGAGGCCGACAAGGCCAGCCGCCTGCTGGCCGAAGAGAAGGGCCCGTGCGAGGACGCGGCCGAGCGCGGCGTGATGGAGCGGTTCAGCCACAAGCTGGCCATCGCGCCGACCGCCTCGATCTCGATCATCTGCGGCGGGACCAGCGCCGGCATCGAGCCGATCCCGGCCAACATCTATACCCACAAGACCCTGTCGGGCTCGTTCGCGGTCAAGAACCCGTACCTGGAGCAGCTGCTCGAGGGCTACGGCAAGAACACCGACGCCACGTGGTCCTCGATCCTGGAGCACGAGGGCTCGGTCCAGCACCTCGACTTCCTGACCGACGACGAGAAGAGCGTGTTCAAGACCGCCTTCGAGCTGGATCAGCGCTGGGTGGTGGAGCTGTCGGCGGACCGGTCGGCCGACATCTGCCAGGCCCAGTCGATCAACCTGTTCATCCCCGGTGACGTGAACAAGTGGGACCTGCACATGCTGCACTGGAAGGCGTGGGAGAGCGGGGTGAAGTCGCTCTACTACCTGCGCTCCAAGTCGGTGCAGCGCGCCGCCTTCGCAGGCGCGGACGGCAAGGAGACCGAGGAGCCGGATCCGAACCAGCCGGACCTCTTCTCGGCGGCCAAGACCGACTACGACGAGTGCCTGGCCTGCCAGTAGGCCGGTGACACGGCGGCCTCCATACGGCTAGGCTTGCCCCTCGCTCTCGGGGGGCTGGCATGGCGACGATGGGGCCGGTCGGACAGGACCGCACGCCGGAACTGGACGTGATCCGCGGCTTCGCCCTGTTCGGGGTGATGCTGATCAACCTGTACGGCCACCCCGAGTTCGCCATCCCCGAGCGCGTGATCGAGGCCCTGCCGACCGCCGTGATCGACGGGCCGCTGGGGCTGGTCCTAGACGTCTTCTGGGAAGGCAAGGCGCAGGCCCTGTTCTCCATGCTGTTCGGCTTCGGCTTCGCCATGTTCCTGGGACGGGCCGAGGCGCGCGGCGTGGACGGGATGCGGCTCTATCTGCGGCGGGTGCTGATCCTGCTGGCCATCGGCACGGTCCATGTGGCAGCGGTCTTCTTCGGCGACATCCTGCAGATCTACGCGCTGGCGGCGCTGGTGCTGATCCTGTTCCGGCGGGCGCCGGACCGGACGCTGCTGATCGGCGGGATCCTGCTGTCGCTGTTCGCGGGCCTCGTTTTGCCGATCCACCTGGCTTGGGTCGAGGCGGCGACGGGGGCGACCCCGCCGCTGGTCCAGGCCTGGGAGGCGGGGATCGAGCGGCGCTGGATCGTGTTCCTCGACAACGACTGGCCTGCCTACGCCCGGGAGCTGATCCGGGCCGCGGGCGACGAGTGGTTCCTGTCGGTCTTCGCCTGGAGCTATATGGCGACGGTGCTGGGCCGCTTCCTGGTGGGCTTCTGGCTCTATCGAAAGGGCTGGCTGATCCGGCCGGGCGAGCACGCCGCCGCCTTCCGCCGGTGGGCGCCGCGGCTGATCGGGGCCGGGCTGGTCCTGAGCGTGGCGGACGTGGCGGTGGGCGCGACGGTCGAGCTGACGCTGGCCGGGGAGATCGCGCATGAGGTGCTGCACCGGTCGGGTCAGCTGATGCTGGCGCTGGGGTACGGCGCCGGGCTGGTGGTGCTGATGCAGGGGGGTGCGGCGCGACGGGTGCTGGCCGGGCTTGGCGATGTCGGGCGCATGGCGCTGACCAACTATCTGACCCAGAGCGTCGTCTATCTGTTCGTCTTCTACGGTTTCGGCCTGGGGTTGATGCGGTGGGGCGGGGCGCTGACCTGTCTGGCCATCGCGGTTCCGACCTTTGCCTTGCAAGTCGTCTTCAGCCGCTGGTGGCTGGCGCGGTTCCGTTACGGCCCCTTGGAATGGCTGTGGCGATCGGCCACTTACGGGGCGTGGCAGCCGTTTCGGCTTGCGCCCGTTGTTCCGCCGCCCATGACCGCCTGAGGACCCGCCCATGACCATCGCCGCCCGAGACGCCGGCCTGAAGCTGCTGCGCGAGCGCGCCCTGATTGCCGGGGAGGCCGTCACGGGCGACAAGCGCATCGCGGTGGACGATCCGGCCACCGGCGAGATCATCGGCCATGTGCCGGACCTGGGCGTGGCCGAGACCGAGCGAGCGGTTCAGGCGGCGCAAGACGCCTTTCCAGAATGGTCGCGAACCGATCCGCACAAGCGGGCGGCCTTCCTGCGCGAATGGGCGCGGCTGATCGACGAGAACCTGGACGGGCTGGGCGCCCTCATGGCGCTGGAGAACGGCAAGCCGTTCGAGGAGGCGCGCGGCGAGGCGGTCTACGCCAACAGCTTCCTGAAATGGTTCGCCGGCGAGGCCGAGCGGCTGCTGGGCGACACCCAGGACAGCCCGCTGGGTCATGTCATCGTGACGTTCCGCGAGGCGGTGGGGCCATGCGCCCTGATCACGCCGTGGAACTTCCCGGCGGCGATGCTGACGCGGAAACTGGGTCCGGCCTTCGCGGCGGGCTGCACAGCCGTGGTCAAGCCGGCCAGTCAGACGCCGTTCACCGCCATCGCCCTGGTGGAGCTGGCCTACAAGGCCGGCCTGCCGAAGGGCGCGCTGAGCGTCGTCACGGGCGATGCGGCGACCATCGGGGGCGTGCTGACCTCGTCGCCGCTGATCCGCAAGCTGAGCTTCACCGGGTCGACCCCGGTCGGTCGCAAGCTGGCGGAGCAGTGCGCGCCGACCCTCAAGCGTCTGTCGATGGAACTGGGCGGCGCCGCGCCGTTGATGGTGTTCGAGGACGCCGATCTGGACCTCGCGGTCGCTGAGACGATCAAGGGCAAGTTCAGGAACTCCGGACAGACCTGCGTCTGCCCGAACCGGGTCTATGTCCAGGCGTCGGTCGCCGAGGCCTATGCGGCGAAGCTGGCGGAAGCCGTGGCGAAGATCCCGGTCGGTCCGGCGTTCCAGGAGGGCGTCAAGGTCGGGCCGCTGATCGAGGACAAGGCCGTCGCCAAGGTCGAGGACCACCTGAAGCGCGTGACGGCCTCTGGCGCGAGGGTGCTGACCGGCGGGGCGCGGCATGAGCTCGGCGGACGGTTCTTCCAGCCGACGGTAACGCTGGGCGGCGACGACGCCCTGTTCCGCGAGGAGGAGACGTTCGGGCCGCTGATCCCCGTCTTCCCGTTCGAGACGGAAGAGGAGTGCCTGACGAAGGCCAACGACAGCGAGTTCGGCCTGGCCTCCTACGTCTTCACCCGCGATCTGGACCGCGCCATGCGGATCGGGCGGCGGATCGAGGCGGGGATGATCGGGGTCAACACCGGCCTGATGTCGACGGCGGTCGCGCCCTTCGGCGGCGTCAAGCAGTCCGGCTACGGCCGCGAGGGCTCGACCCACGGCATCGACGAATACGTCGAGATCAAGCAGGTGACGCTGGCGCTGAAGTAGGGCGTCAGACCTTGTTCAACCCGCGTCCGAAGTCAGCCACATCGGCGATGTTCAGATCATCGCCTTCGAACCAGAAGGTGGTGAGCGCTTCATGGTTCAGGGCCACCCACTGGAGCGCGGCCGGCGCGATACGGGCCAGGTCCCGCTCATCCAGACTGCTCGCCAGGACGCGGGGGTTGGGGCCGATGGAGATCGACGCGCTCGGCTGATGCCGACCCTTCTTGAGGTACAGCTTCACCCGGGGCCCGTGCTGACCCAGCGCCGTCGAGATGAAGATGTGCGCGAGGACGCCGGTCCATTCGGGCGGGAGGTAGGCCATTTCGACGACATCCTCCTCGCCGAGCGCAGACAGTTCTTCATCGAGCGTCGGCTCGCGATCGGTCCAGACGGCGACGGTCTCACGGACTTCCATGCGCGTAAGCTAGCACATTCGAGTGTTCCGCTCGAATGGCGGCGAGATGTCCTGACCTACCGCGTCCGCGCCACGCCTTCGCGGCGGTCATCGGCGCCGCCGTCCCAGGCCCAGCCGTCGGGGCCCTGTCGCCACAGACCGCCGTGCAGGCCGGAGGTCTCGGACTGGTTGGGGGCGAGCGTCACGCCGCCCGCCGCCAGCTGCTCGGCCAGCGTGGGGCCGAAGCGGGCCGTGTCGGCGCCGAAGCCGGAGCCGCGCGCGACCAGATTGGGCAGGTCGATCGCCGCCTGCATCGGCAGGCCCCAGACCAGCGTCCCGATCAGCGCCTTGGCGTTATAGGCCAGGATCGACGGCCCGCCCGGCGAGCCGACAGCCCCGACCAGACGGCCCTGCCGGTCTAGAATGATGACCGGCGACATGGACGAACGCGGCCGCTTGCCCGGCGCCACCGCATTGGCGGCCTCGCCCCCGTCCGGCCGGGTCGGGACGAAGGAGAAGTCCGTCAGCTGGTTGTTGAGGAAGAAGCCCGCCGCCATGCGGCCGGAGCCGAAGACGCTCTCGACCGTGGTGGTCATGGAGACGGCGTTACCCTCGACGTCGACCACGACGAAATGGCTGGTGCCGGCGGGCTCGGTCGTGGCGTCGGGCGCGCGGAAGACGCCGCCGGGGGGCGTGCCGGGCTCGGCGGCTCCGGTGAGGCTGGGGGCCAGCGCCGCGCGGGCGGCGACGTAGTCCTCGTCCAGCAGGCCGGCGACGGGCACCCCGACGAAGGCCGGGTCGCCGACGTAGCGGTCGCGGTCGGCGTACATCAGCCGCTGAATCTGGGCGAAGGCGATCCAGGCCTGGGCGCTCGTCTCGCCCTGCGCGAGCAGCGGCGCGATGGTCGGGGTCTCGGCCATGGCCAGAAGCTGCAGCACCGCCACCCCGCTAGAGGGCGGCGGCGGGACGCAGACGACATACACGCGGAACGGGCGGCAAAGGGCGTCGCGCTTGATGGGTCGATAGGCGGCGAGGTCGGCCTGGGTCAGGGCGCCGGGGCGCGGCTCGGCCTGGACGGCCTGAATGATTGCGTCGGCGATGGGGCCGGAGCGGAAGGCGGCGATGCCGTCGCGGGCCAGGGTCGCCACGGTGTCGGCATAGGCCGGGTTCCGCAGGGTGTCGCCCGCCTGATATCGCTGGCCGTCGGCCTTGGTGAAATAGGCGTTGGCCCATTCGGTCCGGGCCTGGCCGCGCGTCAGGGCGATCATGCCGGCCAGACGCGGACTGACGACGAAGCCGTCACGGGCGAGGCGCTCGGCCTCGTCGAACAGCTGGCTCCAGGGCAGGCGGCCGTGCTCGGCCTGCGCCATCGCCAGGGCCTCGACCGCCCCCGGAACGCCGGTCGAGCGGCCGCTCAGCACCGCATCGCCGAACCCCAATGGGCGGCCGTTCTCGTAGAACAGCTGGGGCGTGGCGGCGGCGGGCGCGGTCTCCCGGCCGTCGTAGACGACGGTCTCGCCGGTCGCCGCGTCGAAGTGCATGAGGAAGGCCCCGCCGCCCAAGCCCGACGACTGCGGCTCGACCAGACCCAGAACCGCCTGGACCGCCACCGCCGCATCGACCGCCGAGCCTCCGCGCCGCAGGACTTCGAGACCCGCCTCGACCGCGTGGGGATTGGCGGCGGCGACGAAGGGGCCTCGGGCGGGCGGCGCGGCCGGGGCGCCGGGCGTCGGCGTCTGCGTCGGCGCGGGCCGGGCCGCGACCGAGGGCTGGCAGGCGGCCAGCGTCAGGGCCAGGACGGCGATCACGGGACGGGCGAAGGCGGCGAGACGCATGAAGGGAAATCCGGCGACGGAAAGGTCGTTCTCCGACCTAGGGGCCTCGCGCCGCCTCGCCAAGCCCGCAGGGGACGGAGTGGGCGTCAAATCCGGGTTGCGCGGTCGGGGTCGAGCCGCTAAAGACCCGCCCTCGCCGTTCACGGCCGCGCGCACCCGTAGCTCAGCTGGATAGAGCACCAGACTACGAATCTGGGGGTCAGGAGTTCGAATCTCTTCGGGTGCGCCATTTCTCCACATGCGCAGGGGCGGTCGCCCGTCCCATCCGGCGGCGCCGGGCGGGCTGGAACCTGCCGTCACGCCTTGGGACGCAGCGTGATCCAGTGGCGGCTTCTGGCCCGTAAAGACGGCCTCAGACGGGGCCCGCCTCCAGCCGCAGATAGACCGGGTCGAACTCGGCCATGGCCCACAGCCGAGCCTGATCGAGCACGCGGACCCGGCCGCCTCGCCACTCGATCAGTTCGCGGCGCCGCAGCAACATCAAGGTTCGGTTGATGTGCACCGAACTCAAGCCGAGACAGTCCGCCAGGTCGATCTGGGTCAAGGGAAAGTCGAAGCCGTCCGGGCCGGTCTCCTCGACGACGCTTAACCGGGTCTCGATCTCGCAGATCAGATGCGCCAGCCGCCCGATGGCGTCCTGCGCGCCCATGCGGTGCAACCATTGGCGATGGATCGCGGCGTCGATCGTCGTGTCCAGCCACAAAAGTCGCGCCAGATGAGGAAACCGTTCCGTCGCCGCCAATATCCTGGCGTGGGGCGCCTTGCTGATCGCGCATTCGCTGAGGGACACGATCCCGTGGTCCATCTGCCTCATCAAGAAGCTGTGGAGATCGATGAAGTCACCGGGCACGCTGATCTGCGTGACCGACCGCGACCCGTCGCGAAGCAGATTGAACCGGGCGCAGAACCCGCGGATCAACAAGGTGGAGCTGGTCGGACGATCGCCGGGATGCACGAGGACGTGTCCCGCCGGGACCACCTGGATCGGCTCCATCACCGCGTCCAGCGCGACACTTTCGAGTGGAGAAACAAAATCCCTGCGCTGAAGCTTGCGAAGGAGCGCCTGTGTCGGATTTTGCCCTTCCGTCATCCGGGGTTCAGGTCTGAGCGTATAGTCCGAAGACATGGCCTCTTACCATTACACGGTCACAGGCATCGATCTGCCGATCCGTCTGTCGGAAGCGGCGTCGGATCATCGGGCCGCACAGCAGGAAGCGGTGCTGTTCCTGTCCGAGCTCTTGCGAGACCTAGCGGTCTCGCAAGGAGACGGTTCCGAAATCAGGATCGAAGTTCGAGGGCCTGCGGGAGACCTGGTCTGCGTGGCCAGCGCGCAAATCTCATCCGCCCTGCCCTGAAGCCCGGGCGCGCAAAGACTCTGGATCTGGACAGAGCCTTAGCACCCGCAGGCGAGTTCGCTCAGGGTCGCGTGACACCTTATGCGCATGCGACCCCGCCGGACGCTGAGCGCCCCCGCGCGCTCGAGCGTCTTGATCGAGGCGTTGACGCTGGTCCGCTGGACCCCGACCGCCTTGGCCAGGGCCGCTTGTGTCGTTCGCACCTCGGCGTCTGAGACGTGGCTCAATCGCCGGATCAGATTGGCGACCCTCTGGGGAACAGCGTGCACGGCATGGCAGGCGGACGCCGCCTGAAGAGCCGTCAGATGGTCGAGCGCGTGACGCGCAAACACGCGCTCGACCCAACCCATTCCCATGACGCCCATCGGGACGGTGGCAGGCAGCGCGATCCACTCGCTGTCCAGAAGCGCCAGAAGGTTAATCTCGCCCTGCTCGGGGAGAAGGGACGCTTCCCATCCGAAGCTGGAGCCCGGTCCCAGAAGATGCACGCATGCCAGGTCCTTGCGGTCGAAGACGGCGAGGCTGCCGCGCAAAACGAAGCCGACCGCCCCCGTGGACACGAACCGCTCGCCCGAGGCGCATCGGTTCAGTTGGCCCTCACGAATGACGCTTTCACGCAGAGGCCCTGGCGAGGCGCGAAGAACCGGATGCTGATCCAGCAGGGCGTCGGCGAGCGAGAACCTGTCCGACCAGGATTTCGAACCGAACTCGGAGTGGGCGACAGCGTCTAGCATCATTCCAGAGTGTCGAAGCTGAATGGCCAAGCCATTCACATGGGATAAGGGCGGCTCCGGCGCCGAAGAATTCATCCACCGGGTTTGTGACTCGCGCGTGTCAAACCGTAGCCATAAGGCGAAGGGCGGACCCAGCCGGTCCCAGCTTATCCCGGGCTCTCTCCGGAAGCATCCCTCTGAAACGTCACCAGGGTGCGCAGACCGTGCGCATCGCATCGGCCGGCGATCAGCTGTTCAGCGAAGAGCTTGTTCTCGCCCTAGGCAGTCGTGTTCATCTTTTGGAGATGGCTTTTGACCAAATTGGTCTTATGCAGATGGTTCACTCCGGAGTGCGTGACAGGCTTCGTCGCCCTGGGTCGGTTGCGGTCGAGTTCGCGCTCGTGGGTCCGCTGCTGATCCTCATGCTCATGGGCATGGCGCTGTACGGCGGGTGGTTCTGGCTGGCGCAAGGCGTGCAGTCCCTGGCGACGGAGGGTGCGAGAGCCGCGGTCGCCGGGCTTGATCCCCTCGAACGTGAGGCGCTGGCGCACGCCTTCGTCGAAACGGAGGCCCGCTCCGTCTACGGCTTCGCCGCCGAGGATCTGACCGTGGCCGTGGAGGCCGACGCCGCGGAGATTCGCGTCCGGGTGACGCTCGACGCTGCAAGCCATCCGGTCATGACGCTGGGCGCTCTCATCCCCGCCCCGCCTGACCGGATCGAACGCGCCGCGGTGGTCCGGATGGGCGGGTTCTGATGTTCCCGCGCCGGCTGTCGGATGACAGAGGGGGCGTGGCGACCATGGTCGCGGCGGCAGGGTTTCTGTTGTGCGTGCTGGTGGCCATCGTGGTGGATCTGGCCGGTCTGGCGCTGGCGGGTCGGACGTTGCAGGGCGCGGCCGATCTGGCGGCCCTGTCGGCCGCGGCCAATCTGGATCGCGCCGCCCTGGCCGCGACGGCGACGGCCGAGGCCAATCTGGGCGAGGTGGAGACGCGAGCGACGGTCGGACGGTACCGCCCCGATGCGCGCCTGGCGCCCGCCGATCGCTTCGTCGACGCTGAGACGCCGACGAATGCAGCGCGCGTGACGTTGAGCCGGTCCGCGCCGCTCTATTTCGGGCGTTGGGTGCTCGGGCGATCCGAGGTGATGCTGAGCCGCACGGCGGTGGCCGCCACGCCCGCTGATCCGCCCCGGGCCATGTTCTCCATCGGATCGAGGCTGATGCGGCTGGAGGGCGGCGTGGCCAACAGCCTGCTGTCGGGCCTGACCGGCAGCTCGGTCAGCCTCAGCGTCATGGACTATCAGGCCCTGGCCGACGCCGAGGTCAATCTGCTCGGCCTGTTCGACGCCCTGGCCACCGAACTGGATGTGGAGGCCGGGCGGTACGACGCCCTTCTGGAGCGGGAGATCACCGCGGGGCGGGCGCTGAGGGTGCTGCGCGATCTGGCGGGCGACCAAGGCGACAGCGCGCTGTCGAAACTGATCGGGCCGGCGTCGGAGGTCACGGTGCGGCTGGGCGACCTGTTCGGCCTGGAAGCCGATGCCAGAGCCGGGCTGGAACAGGGGCTCGACGCCTCGGTGTCGGTGCTGGATCTGGCCATGGCCATGCTGGAAACCGGCGGCGAGCGGCAGGTGCGGCTGAACTTGGGAGCCCGGACGGGGTTGGCCGACGTGACCGCCGATCTGGCCATCGGCGAGCGGCCCAACCGCTCCCCCTGGCTGACGGTGACGGGCGAGGGACAGCCCGTGATCCGCACGGCCCAGGCGCGGCTGTATCTGAAGGCGCGCACGGCCCAGAAGCTGTCCGGGCTGGCGCAGGTCGAACTGCCGATCCTGCTGGAGCTGGCCGCCTCCGAGGCGCGGCTGGAGGCCATCGCTTGCGACCCGGATGCGGTGACGCTGGGCGTCCGGCCGGGGCTGGCGCGCGCCAGCCTGGGGCGAATCGCCGAGGCGGACCTGGATGATTTCCGGCGGACGCTGACGCCGGCGCCGGCGACCCTGCTGGACGTCGCCGGTCTGGTGAGGGTGAAGGCCAGGGGAGACGTGGAAGCGGCCGATCCCCGCTTCCAGACGGTGCGGTTCAATGCGGGCGATATCAGCGGTCAGACGGTGAAGACGGCGACGGCGGCCAGTTTGCCCTCGGGGCTGATCGCCTCGCTGTTCGGGCGGCTGGAGGTGGATGTCCAGGCCCTGGGACTGGGGTTCGGCCTGGGCGGTCTGACGTCGGCGCTCGGGGCCTTGCTGACGCCGGTCGGGCCCGTGCTGGATGGACTGGTCCACTCCATCCTGGACATGGTCGGGCTGAAGCTGGGTCAGGCCGATGTCAGGGTGCACGGGGTGACCTGCGATGGACCCGAGCGGCCCCCGGTTCTGGTGGGCTGAGCCTTCGCCTTGAGGCCGGGCGTCGATCGGCCGATAGAGGCGGCCATGAGCGACGCGCCCCCCCTGACCTCGGACATGACCTATGCGCGGTATCTGGACCTCGACACCCTGCTGTCGGCCCAGAACCCCGTCAGCGACCAGCACGACGAGATGCTGTTCGTCGTCATCCACCAGACCAAGGAACTGTGGCTGAAGCAGATCCTGCACGAGGTGGCGCTGGCCCAGAGTCTCGTGCGCGCCGGCGATCTGGTGCCGGCCTACAAGAGCCTGGCGCGGGTCAGCCGGATCCAGGCGGTGATGACGCAGAGCTGGGACATCCTGGCCACCATGACGCCTGCGGACTATCTGCGGTTTCGGGGCGTGCTGGGCTCGAGCTCGGGATTTCAGAGCGACCAGTTCCGGCGGCTGGAGACGATGCTGGGGCTGAAGGACGCCAAGTTCCTCGCGTTCCAGACGGACCGGCCCGAGGCGCATGCGGCGCTGTCGCAGGCCCTGGCGTCCCCGAGCCTTTACGATGACGCCCTGGGTCAGCTGGCGGCGGCGGGCATCGACATTCCGGACGCCGTGCTGAACCGGGACGTTTCGAAGCCCTACCTCCCCTCGCCCGAGGTCGAAGCCGCCTGGCTGGAGGTCTATCGCGACACCGACCGGTGGTGGGCGCTCTATCAACTGGCCGAGAAGCTGGTCGATCTGGATGACGCCCTGGTGACCTGGCGGCACAAGCATGTGGTGACGGTGGAGCGCATCATCGGGCGCAGGCGCGGAACAGGCGGCACCGACGGCGTGGGCTATCTGTCGTCCACGCTGGAGCGGCGGTGCTTTCCGGAGCTATGGTCGATCCGGACCCAGCTCTGAGGCCGGTCAGGCGTCCTCGTCGAACTTGCGCTCGACCAGTTCGGCCAGCGCTTCCACCGCCGGTTCGGCGTCCGAACCCTCGGCCCTGATTTCGATATCGCAGCCGTTGCCCGCGCCCAGCATCAGAAGGCCCATGATGGACCGGGCGTCGACGGTCACGCCGTCTCGGGTGACCGTGACCTCGGCCTCGAAACTGGAGGCCAGCTTGACGAACTTGGCCGAGGCGCGGGCGTGCAGACCCCGCTGGTTGCAGATGCCGACCGAGCGCGACGCCGTCATTTTTCGCCTGCCAGCACCCAGGACGCCACGGAAATGTATTTGCGCCCCGCCTCCTGGGCGTGTGCGACGCAGGTCTCCAGGCTCTCGCGTCCGCGAACGCTGGCCAGCTTGATCAGCATGGGCAGATTGAGGCCGGCGATGACCTCCGCGTGGGTCTGCTCCATCACCGAGATAGCCAGGTTGGAGGGCGTGCCGCCGAACATGTCGGTCAGCAGGATGACCCCCTCGCCGTCGTCCACGGCGGCGGCGGCGTCGACGATGTCGCGGCGACGGCGCTCCATGTCGTCCTCGGGCCCGATGCAGATGGCCGCGACCCCGCGCTGAGGGCCGACGACATGCTCCATCGCCGAGAGGAATTCCGAGGCCAGGCCCCCGTGAGTGACGATCACCAGGCCGATCATGAAGACGTCTTCAAGGGCGAAGCATCCCGCAGTGACGGCGCCGACGCCCCCCGGGCCGACGCGCAAGCGGGACGGCATAAAGGAAAACGCGTCAGGATCAAAGGCGGCGCATCGCCCGAGCGATGATGGCGGTGGCCGAAGCCGGGCGTATGTCGAGCGTGAGGCGCGGCACGACTGTGCCGCCGACCTCGGCGTGGTCTTCCTCGGGGAAACGTTCGACGCCGTCCTGAACGCAGTCGACGATCAGCCAGACGCGCGCGAGCGGCAGGTGCCGCGCCGTCAAGACGCCGACGCCGCGAGCCTCGATCATGCCCGCGATGCGTTCAGCCGGCGCGGCGTAGAGCCCCTCGCCCGAGGCGAAGACATGGACGTAATCGTCTCCCACCAGCCGCCAGCCCTGGCCCATCAGACGCAAGGCGAGGTCACTCTTGCCCGCGCCGGACGGACCGCGCAGCAGGGCGGCGCGCCAGCCGCTGGCGCACCACAGGGCCACCGCCGTGGCATGCACCGGGCTCACGCCCGGCGTCCCGTGGCGGGAAGGGCGACCTCGAACCGGGCTCCGGCCACCGCGCCGCCGTCGCCGGTCCGGTTGGTAGCCGTCACCCGGCCCCCGTGGGCTTCCACGATCTGGCGGACGATCGACAGGCCCAGGCCGGAATTGGCGCCGAACGCCGTCCCCTTGGGGCGCGAAGTGTAGAAGCGCTGGAACACGGTCTCCAGGTTCTCGGCCGGAATGCCCGGACCGTCGTCCTCGACCAGCACGCGCAGGGGACGTTCGGCGTCGCCCTCCTCGCGGCGGATGGTCAGCCGCACGTCGGAGCCCTCCGGACTGAAGGACCGGGCGTTGTCGATCAGGTTCCTGAACACCTGACCCAGCGGTCCGTCCTGACCCAGAACGCGCGTCGGGCCCGGGGTCGCCACGGTCAGCCGCACGGGCGCTTCGCCCGGCTTGGACGTGGTGTCGTAGACGCCCACGATCTCGGTCAAAAGGGTGGTCAGGTCGACCGGACGCGGCCGTTCGCGCGACAGCTCCGCGTCCAGCCGCGAGGCGTTGGAGATGTCGGTGATCAGCCGGTCGAGGCGGCGCACGTCCTGTTGCAGCACCCGCGTCAGCCGCTCTCTCTGCGCCGGCTCCCTGACCAGATCCAGCGTCTCCAGCGCCGAGCGGATGGAGGTCAGGGGGTTCTTGATCTCATGGGCCACGTCGGCGGCGAAGCGTTCGATCGCGTCCATGCGCGCCGACAGGGTCTCGGTCATGGATTCCAGCGACCGGGCCAGATCGCCGATCTCGTCCTTGCGCTCCTCCAGGTCCGGCAGGGAGATGGCGCGGGCCCGCTGCAGCTTGACCTGATCGGCCGCCGCCGACAGCCGCATGACAGGCCGCGCCACGAACAGATGCAGGAGCAGCGAGGCCAGCAGGTTCACCGCCAGCGCCACCAGGGCGAAGGGCAGCAGCGCGCGGCGCTGGGCGTCGAGGATCTGGTCCACGTCGCCAGCTTCGAGCGTCAGGACACCGAGCACCTGCTGAACATGGCGAACGGGCAGAGACACCGAGACGACCCGATCCCCCGTCTCGGATCGACGCACCGTAGCCTGGGGAACGCCCAGCAGCGCGGCTTCGATCTCGGCGCCCAAGGCCTGGTTGGCCTGGACAAAGGTGTCGCGTTCGGCCTCGGCGTCGGCAGGTGGAGCGACGGGCGTGCCGGCGGGATTGGCGGGCGGCAGCGGATTGCCGGGGATGGCGTCGGTCACGGACAGACTGTCGGAGACCAACAGGCCGTCGGCGTCGTAGAGCCGCGCCCTCTGGCCGCTCGGGATGAAGTTGTCCCTCAGCCACTGGCTGGCGGCGATCGGGTCCAGCGCCGGGCTGGGCTCGCCGCGGGTGATGCCGAGCTGGCCTAGCACATTGGAGAGGAGCTCGGCCTGCACCCGCAGGCTCTCCTGGCGAGCCTGGACCAGCCCCCTGTTCCACTCGTTCAGCGCCAGCGCCCCGCCGAACAGGATCAGCAGGCTGAGCAGGTTGAGCGCCAGGATCAACCCGCCCAGCCGCGAACCGCCGAAGCGGATCAGGCGTCGGCCGGACGGGCGGTCTTCGGCGATCTCCGAAGGATCAGCTCTCGCGGTATCGATAGCCGACGCCATACAGGGTCTCGATGGCGTCGAACTCGGGATCGACGACCCGGAACTTCTTGCGCATGCGCTTGACGTGGCTGTCGATGGTGCGGTCGTCGACATAGACCTGATCGTCGTAGGCGGCGTCCATCAGGTTGTCGCGGCTCTTCACGAAGCCGGGCCGCTGGGCGAGGGCTTGGAGCAGCAGGAACTCGGTGACGGTCAGCTTGACCGGCTTGCCGTCCCAGGTGCTCTCGTGGCGCGCCGGGTCCATCACCAGCTTGCCGCGCCGGATGGCCTTGCCGGACGATTCTGCCGAAGGCTCGGGCTCGCCGCCGTCGCCGCCCGAGCGGCGCAGCAGGGCCTTGACCCGCTCGATCAGGAGCCGCTGGCTGAACGGCTTGTGGATGTAGTCGTCGGCCCCAAGGTTGAAGCCGAGGATCTCATCGATCTCCTCGTCTTTGGAGGTCAGCATGATGACCGGCAGCTGGCTGGTCTGACGCAGGCGGCGCAGCACCTCCATGCCGTCCATGCGGGGCATCTTGACGTCGAGGATGGCGAGGTCCGGCGGCGTCTGCTCCAGCGCCTCCAGGCCTGTGGCCCCGTCATGATAGGCGACCACCTTGTGGCCGTGGCTTTCCAGCGCCAGCGACACCGACGCCACGATGTTCTCGTCGTCGTCCACCAGGGTGATGTTGGCCAAGTCGGTCTCCTTGTCGTGACCCCGCACGCGCAGTCCGGGGCCTATGAACGCACTTCAAGCGTAACCGTTCGCCCGAGATGAGGGTGACTTTACGGCCACACCGCCGGACTGGCCAGATTTGGGGCGTCGAAACCGGAACTTAAAGCCTTCGGTTCACCGTGACCGGCCAACAGCGGACCCAAAAATGGCCGGACCCGTCCACTACGAGATCTATATCCGCAAGACCGCGCCGGCGCCCTGGACGCTGATGCAGGCGACCGAGGACCGCAAGAAGGCGATCGAGGTGGCGGAGGAGACGCTCGCCGACAAGCGCGCCGTCGCCGTGCGCGTGACCAAGGAAACGCTCGATCCGGACACCATGGAGTTCACCAGCGTCACCGTGCTGACGCGCGGCGCGCCCGAGGCTCCGAAGAAGCGGGTGGTGGAGGCCGACGATCGGCCCAACTGCATGACGCCGCAGGACTTCTACACGCCCCACGCTCGAGAGCTGATCGGCAGGGTGCTGGAGGACTGGCTGGGGCGCAACGGCGCGACGGTGTTCGAGCTGCTGCACCGGCCGGACCTGGTCGAGAAGCTGGAGGCCTCGGGCGTCGAAGTCCAGCACGCCATCCAGAAGGTGGCCATCCCCGAGAGCCAGGCCACGGGCCAAGCGACGCACGACCTGATCCGCCACTACCAAAAGCTGGCCGAGACGGCGATGGAGCGGGTCGTGGTAGCAGGTCGCAAGAACCTGTTCCCCGATCTGGCCAACCGCTCGCTGGCCGACGTGGCCCACCGTCTGGCGGGATCGTCGGACAGGGCTTTCGTCATGGGCGGGGTCATCTCGGGCGCGCTCATCGGGGTGCGCGGAGCGCGGGCCCGGCTGGAGCGGCTCATGGATCTCGCCGACCGCGCGCCGATGGAAGGACCGCCGCGCGCGCTGGTGATGGTCGGGATCGAGCAGATTCTGTGCGAGATGATGGGATCGCGGACCTGTCTGTCGGAGATCCTCGGCCCGGCGCTGGACCAGGGAGGCAGTCTGGCCGCCGTGGTCCGCATGGTCGCGCCAAGGGAAATCGAGACCTTGATCCGCATGGATCCGAAGATGGCGCTTCTGATGCCCGCCGTGGACGGACCTGCTGCGCGTCTGGGCGTCCGGCTCGAGGCGGGCGAATACCCGATCCTGTCGGCGGCGCTCGCCCGCATGGTTCTGCGCGAACTGCAGGGGCCGCGCCGTCTACGCCCCACAGATGCGCCCGGCGAGATCGACATCCTGCGCACGCTCGCCATGTCGCTGACGGCCACGGCGGGGCGGCTGCTGACGCTGGAGGAGGTCCAGAATGCCTTCACCGAGCGGTCCAAGTCCCTGGTCACCGCCGATTTCGTCCAGGCCTATGTCGACCCCTGCGAGACCGTCCTGTGCGAGGCCGAGCAGCTGACCCGGCTCTGCGAGAACGTCACCGGCATGGCCAACAAGCGCTCCGCCGCGCGCTGGCTGGCGGCCTGCGTGACCTCGCTGCGCTTCGAGCAGGAGATGCGCACCGCGCCCCAGACGGCGGCAAGAAAACTCCAGGCGCTGGCCCTGCTGCACCGCTCGGTGCGCGCAGCCGCCCTGTCAGAGCATGACACCGAACAGATCGGGGGGGCCATCGGCCATGTCGGCGGGGTGGTGGAGGCGGAGGCCAAGCTGACCGCTCAGCTCGCCCGCGCGCCCGCGCCGCCGCACCAGAAACTGGCGGCTCTGCTCCGCCTCGCCGCCGGCGAGACCGCCCCCTTCGGTCCTGCCGCCGACCGCGCCAAGGCCGAGGCCATCAAGCTGTTCCGCGCGCCGGAGGCTCGCGCCGCCCTGACCGCCTCGCCCGAGCAGATCGCGCCGCTGAAGAGCCTGATGAAGGCGGCGGGGCTGGCGGCCTGAACCGCTAGTGCGCCTCGTCCCAGTTCTTCGCCGCTCTCGCATCGACGACCAGCGGCACGGATAGCGCCACCGCCGGTTCGGCCGCCCCTTCCATGACCTTGCGGATCAGGGGGATGGCGCGTTCGGCCTCGGCCTCGGGGGCCTCGAAGACCAGTTCGTCGTGGACCTGGAGCAGCATCTTCGTGGCCAGACCCGCTTCGGCCAACGCGCCCGGCATGCGCATCATGGCGCGGCGGATGATGTCGGCGGCGGCGCCCTGAATCGGGGCGTTGATGGCGGCCCGCTCGCCGAACTGGCGCTCGGCGCCGGACTTGGAGTGGATCGCGGGAATGTGGATCTTGCGGCCGAAGACGGTCGAGACGTAGCCGTTCTGACGGACCTCGGCGCGGGTCTGGTCCATATAGGCGCGGATGCCGGGGAAGCGTTCGAAGTAGGTCTTGATGTAGGCTCCGGCCTCGGCCTGATCGATCCCCAACTGGGCCGCCAGGCCGAAGGCCGAGATGCCATAGACGATGCCGAAGTTGATGGCCTTGGCGCGACGCCGCGTCTCCGGGTCCATCTGGTCGACCGGCACGCCGAACATCTCTGACGCGGTGGCCGTGTGGATGTCGATCCCGGCCTTGAAGGCGCGTTTCAGCTCGGGGATGTCGCCGATGTGGGCGAGCAACCGCAGCTCGATCTGACTGTAGTCGGCGCTGATCAAGACATGGCCGTCGCGGGCGATGAAGGCCTGGCGGATCTGGCGGCCCGTCTCGGTGCGGATCGGGATGTTCTGGAGATTGGGGTCCGAGGAAGCCAGGCGGCCGGTGGTGGCGGCGGCGAGCTGATAGGAGGTGTGGACGCGGTCCGTTTTCTCGTCCATCGCCGCGATCAGGGCGTCGGTATAGGTGCCCTTCAGTTTCGACAGCTGGCGCCATTCCAGCAGGACGCGGGGCAGTTCGTGGGTTTCGGCGAGCGTCTCCAGCGTCGAGGCGCCGGTCTCCCATTGGCCGGACGCGGTCTTCTTGCCGCCCGACAGGTTCAGCTCGCCGAACAGGATGTCGCCGATCTGCTTGGGGCTGCCGACATTGAAGGGTCGGCCGGCCAGGCCGTGGGCCTTCTCCTCCAGCTCAGCCATGCGCAGGCCGAACTCCGACGACAGGCGGCGCAGGCGGTCGGGGTCGATGCGGACGCCTTCCAGCTCCATGTCGGCGAGCACGGCGGGCATGCCGCGTTCAAGCGTCTCGTAGACGGTCGCCAAGCCCTCGCGCGCCAGCCGGGGCTTGAGGATGCGCCAGAGACGGAGCGTTACGTCGGCGTCCTCGGCGGCGTAGCAGGTCGCGGGCTTCAGCTCGACGTGCTTGAACGACTTCTGGGCCTTGCCCGTCCCGGCGACCGACTTGAACGGGATGGGATCGTGGCCGAGGTGGAGCCGGCTGAGCTCGTCCATGCCGTGGCCGTGCAGGCCGCCTTCGAGCACGTAGGAGATCAGCATGGTGTCGTCGATCGGCGCCACGCGGATGCCGCGCCGGGCCATGACGGCGAGGTCGTACTTGCCGTTCTGGACGACCTTCAGGACGGCGGGGTTTTCCAGCAGGGTCTTGAGCCGCGCCAGCACCGTGGGCTTGTCCAGCTGGGTCAGGGGCTCGCGCGCCTCGCCCCCACCGCCGAAATCCAGTCCGCCCGCGCCTTCGACCGGCGGATACTCATGCGTCAGGGGAATGTAGCAGGCGTCGTTGGGGCCGATCGCCAGCGACACGCCGCAGAGCCCCGCATGGGTCGCCGACAGGGCGTCCGTCTCGGTGTCGAAGCCGACGACGCCGGCCTCGGTCGCGCGGGCGAGGAAGGCGTCGAGGTCTTCCAGCGTCTGGATGCAGTGGTAGGCGTCGTGGTCGAACGACTGCTTCTCGACCGTGTCCGACACCGCCTGGGGGGCGTAGCGCGGCGAGATGACCGGTGCGGTCAGAGGCGCGGCCGGACGGGCGGGCGCGAAGGCCGAGCCGTCGTGGTTCTCCACCTTGCCGTCGCCGACGCGGCGGGACAGGGAGCGGAATTCCATCTGCTCCAGAAAGGCCGACAGGGTCGCCGGATCGGGATCGCGCACGGCGAAGTCCTCGATGGGCTCGGGCGCGGGTGCGTCGCAGGTCAGGCGGACCAGCTCGCGGCTCAGCAGGATCTGGTCCTTGTGCTCGATCAGGGTCTCGCGCCGCTTGGGCTGTTTAATCTCGCGCGCCCGCTCCAGCAGGGTGTCCAGATCGCCGTATTCGTCCAGCAGCTGGGCGGCGGTCTTGGGGCCGATGCCGGGGGCGCCAGGGACGTTGTCGACGCTGTCGCCGATCAGGGCCTGTAGATCGACCATCTTGTCCGGCGTGACGCCGAACTTCTCCATCACCGCCTCTTCGGCCAGGCGGCGGTCCTTCATCGGGTCCCACATGACCACCGACGGCCCGATCAGCTGCATCAGGTCCTTGTCGGACGAGACGATGACGCACTCGCCGCCGGCGTCGCGCGCCTTGCAGGCATAGGTCGCGATCAGGTCGTCGGCCTCATAGCCGGGCAGTTCGACGCAATGGACGCCGAACGCCTTGGTCGCCTCGCGCACCAGGGGGAACTGGGGGATCAGGTCCTCGGGCGGGGCGGAGCGGTTGGCCTTGTACTGGTCGTAGAGGTCGTTCCGGAACGTCTTCTCGGAATGGTCGAAGATGGCGGCCAGGTGCGTCGGGCCGTCCGCGCCCTTCATGTCCTTCAGCAGCTTCCACAGCATGTTGCAGTAGCCCTGGACCGCGCCCACCGGCAGGCCGTCGGACTTGCGCGTCAGAGGCGGCAGGGCGTGGTAGGCGCGGAAGATGTAGGCCGAGGCGTCGATCAGCCACAGCCGGATCGGCGGGCCGTCCTGGGTCAGGGGGCGGTCGGGGGCTTCGGGCGCGGCGACGTCGGACATGGGGCGAACATAGGCGGCCAGCCGGCCGCCGTCACCGGCCGCTTACCAGGTCCCGACGTTCGGCATGGAGGCCCAGGGCTCGGCGGGCGGCAGGGGCTCGCCTTCCTGAAGGAGCTCTATCGAGATGCCGTCGGGCGAGCGGACGAAGGCCATGCGGCCGTCGCGCGGCGGCCGATTGATGACGACGCCGCCGTCCATCAGTCGCTGGCAGGCCGCGTAGATGTCGTCGAACTTGTAGGCCAGATGCCCGAAGTTGCGACCGCCCGTGTATTCCTCCGGGTCCCAGTTCCAGGTCAGCTCGACCTCCGGCGACCGCTCGGCGGCGGAGCGTTCCAGATCTCTGGGCGCGGCGAGAAAGACCAGGGTGTAGCGGCCCTGTTCGTTCTCCATCCGGCGAACCTCCTGCAGGCCCAGGAGGTCGGTCCAGAACCGCAGCGAGGCGTCCAGGTCTTTCACCCGGACCATGGTGTGGAGATAACGCATGGGACGCTCGCGGATCGAAGAATGGGGACCGGCATCTAGGAAGCCGGTCTCGCTCCGCCAAGGCGCCGCCCGACCTTCGGGGCTCGCGAAGGTCTCACCCGGTTGCGCGCGGCGGGCGGAGGCCTCACCTTTCCAGCCGACCCCTGAACGAGGAGCGCGCGATGCCGCTGTTGATGTGCCCGAACGACAACGCCCAGATGCAGACGCTGGACCGGGGCGGCGTTCAGTTCGACATGTGTCCGACCTGCCGAGGCGTCTGGCTGGATCGCGGCGAGCTGGAAAAGCTGATGGAGCAGGCTTCGACGAGCGCGGCCCCGGCCTATGCGCCGCCGCCTCAACCCGCGCCCCAGCCTGGTCCCTGGAGCCAGCCGCAGCCGGCGCCTCAGCCCTATGGCTATCGGGAACAGCCGCGCTATCGCGACGACGACTACCGCTACAAGAAGAAGAAGCGGGATAGCATCTTTGACATATTCGACTGATACGCGGAGGAAGACGGGAAGTGGATCGTCCAAGATCCGGCGCGGGGGCGTCGGATCCGCCTGACCGGGCGGGGCGATACAGGGGCTGGGGGATTGAATGCAGGCCGGAGGGGCGGTCAATCGCCGAAACCTCAGGGTTTCGTCGGCAGAGGAGCGCGCCGAAATCCCGGCGTCGGTCGCGCGCGACCAGGTCCACGTCGACCCTGACGGTCCGGTCGGCGGAGCGGCGGGCCGCGTTCTCGTGTTCCAACCCGCGCTCCCCAGCTATCGACTCGGCTTTTTCGACCGGGTGTCGTCGGCGCTCGGCAGCCGGTTCACGGTCTTCTATTCCCCGGCCGGCCTGGGGGTTCTGACGGATCGCGGCGTTCAGCCGGCCTGGTCCTTCGCGCTCGGCCCGATGCTGAGGCCGGCTCCCGGCGTCGAATGGCAGGTCGGAGCCCTGCGCCAGCCCATCCGGCGCGGGGACACCGTCGTCGTCTCGGGCGCGCCGAGAGGCCTGACCAATCTGCTGCTGCTGCTCAAGGCGCGGCTGGTCGGGGCCCGCACCCTGTGGTGGGGGCAATACTGGAGCAGCACCAGCCACCCCCTCCGCTTCGCCGTCCGGATGATGCTGATGCGGCTGGCGCACGCCGTCATCTTCTACACGGACGACGAGGTCGCGGCCTATCGCGCCGGGCCGGGACGGAGCGACCGCCGTCCCCTTTTCGCGCTGAACAACGGCATCGACGTCGAGCCGATCGCCGCGCGCCGGGCGCCCTACCGGGCCTCCAAACGTGGATGGGAGATCCTGTTCCTGGGGCGCCTGACCGAAAAGGCCGAGGTCCACCTGCTGATCCAGGCCCTGGCCCAGCCGGAGCTGGCGGACGTCGTGCTTCATGTCCTCGGCGACGGAGAGATGCGCGAGGCGCTTGAACGGGAGGCGCGCGCGCTCGGCGTGGATGATCGCATCATCTGGCATGGGGGCTCCACCGACGAGGATCGCATCGCCGCCGTCGCCAACCGGTGTCGCCTCTTCGTCTATCCGGGCGGCGTGGGTTTGAGCCTCATCCACGCCATGGCCTATGGCCTGCCGGCGGTGGTCCATGACGACCGTCGCAGGCATATGCCCGAGATCGCGGCGTTCCTGGACGGCGTGACGGGGAGGTCCTTTGTACGGGAGGACGCCCGCGACCTTGCGCGGTGCCTGGCCATTCTGTTGACCGACGCCCCGCTGCTCGAGCGTTTCTCGAAACAGGGTGTCGAGGTGACTGCGACGCGCTTCAATACGGTGATGATGGCTGAGCGTTTCGCGGACGCGCTCCGGCAGTCCCGGGAGCCGGCGGGTCATGCGGACTAGGCAGGTCTGGTTGCTGTCGCGCTCGGCACTCTATGCGGTCGCCTTTGCGCTCTCGACGTTCTCAGTGGTGTCGGCCTTCGCCGATATGGCCGGCCTTGCCGTGGCCTTCTTGGTCTTGTCAGCGATCACTCTGGTGAAGCTGGGACGCTACGAAAACATGTTCCACATGACTTGGCTGACAGGTCATGTGGTGTTCTGCGTAGTGCCGTCGTTGATCTGCCTCGCTACGGCCTTTCCGATCGCGTTTGAACTAGCCGCGCTATGTTCGGCTCTGTCCGTCCTGGCCCTCGCGCTGACCGATCGACCCTCGCCGGCGATTCGAGTGTCATGGACGCCCAGCCCGTCCATGTTCACGCTCGTGGTCGTCTTGGCGGCGGGGGTGATGGTGGCCTCTCAGGGAGCCAGCTTTCTTTTCTCGATCCTGCTTCTGATCCTGCTGTTCTCGGTCACCGCGCGTGGGCAGGCGATGCCGGTGCTGATCGCTCTCTATCTACTTCTGGTCGGCTTCATCCTCCTGTACGCCGCGCTCTTCTGGGGTGGGTTCGGTCGGCTGGTTCTCGCTGGAACGCTGATCGTGCCAACCTTGTTGACCATTCGCCGACTTCGGATCCCATTCGGGAAGTACATCTTTCTCGTTTTTTGCGCGGCTGGAGGTGTGCTGGGAACACTTCTTCGGATTTCGACCGCGACGTTTGGTTCCGTTCTCCGTGCGTCCCTTGGCGACTCGAATGTCGGACCTTTGGTGCTTGGTCAGTCTTTCATAGACAGGGCCCGGAACGGAGTGATGACCGACTGGTCGGGTTGGTTCGACCAGGTCATTCTCCTCGGACTCGCTGTCTGGCCTCGCGACTGGTGGAGGGAAAAGCCGCAGGGGTTCGGCGCCGCATGGGTCGCTGAGAATATGGGCCCTGGCTATTTGGGTCACTCGATCGCCAGCACCTTCATCGGCGAACACATCTACTACCTCGGTCTCGGCTGGGGTCTGGCGGCCGCAGCGGCGGCCGTTGTCGTCATCGCCAAGGCCTACAACGTCTTAATGTCTTCCCGATACTTGTTCGGTTTGGGCGGTTACCTGGTCGCGGTCTATTTGCCGACCTTCTACTGGGGCGGAATGGCCTCCTTTGCCACCCGTTTCTGGACCGGTTTGGTTCCACTGGCGATCATGCTCGCCATCTTTGTTCTGCTGAAGCGATCGGTTGGCACCGGTTCGGGCGCCCGGCACGTACGTGCAGTCCGGCCGTTAAGTGCAGATGACCGCTGAACGCTCGGCCATACTGACTTTCGCAGGTCACTATTCGCCAGCCTTCAAGGCGGGAGGGCCGATACGCACCCTTGTCAATATGGTGGAGCGACTGAGCGATCGGTTCGAGTTCCGGATCGTCGCCGCAGATCGCGACCTCGGCGACCCCGAACCGTTCCCCGGTCGGCCAACGAACGTCTGGACCAGGGTTGGGCACGCCGAGGTGTTCTACCGTTCCCCAGGGCTTGCGAGCGGGTTGAGTTTGTTGAGGAGCCTTGAGACCCGCCCGCCCGACCTGATCTATCTCAACAGCTTTTTCAGCCCGACGGCGTCCGTTTATCCGCTGGTTTTCCGTCGGCTCGGCTGCTTTGGATGCATCCCGGCGATCCTGGCTCCCCGCGGTGAGTTTGCCATCGAAGCCATAGCGATGAAGCGAGCGAAGAAGCTCGGCTACCTCGCGGTCGCCCAGGCTATCGGACTCCATGAGGGCGTCGTCTTTCAGGCCTCGTCGGAATACGAGGCCATCGATATCCGCCGGGTTCTAGGGAAGCGTCGGGTCATCGTGGCCAGCGATATTCCAACCCGGTCCCAAGATCGCGACCAGCCGCCTCGTCCGGGGCCTCGGGCGCCTTTTCGCTGCGTATTTCTGTCCCGCATCAGCCCAATGAAAAACTTGCTCGGCGCCTTGCAGATTCTTCGCGGGATCGGCGTCCCGGTCGATTTCGATATCTACGGCATCCTCGAGGACGCGGTCTATTGGGCACGCTGTGAGGCGGCCATCGCCAGCCTGCCGCAGAATGTCCGGGTTCGGTTTCTAGGAACCGTTCAGCCGGACCAGGTCGAGGCCACACTGTCCGACTATGACGCCTTTCTGTTCCCAACGCTCGGCGAGAACTACGGCCATGTCATCCGCGAGGCGCTGTCCGCTGGCCTGCCGGTGCTCACCAGCGATCGCACGCCCTGGCGCGATCTGGAGGTCAGAGGTGCGGGCGCGGACCTGCCGCTAGAGAATCTGGACGCCTTCGCCGACCGTATCCGTGCCTGGGCGGCACTGCCTTCCGACCGATTTCAGGCGATGCGGGAGGCCGCCCGGGCCATCGGCGACGATACGGTCGCCGCCGAAGCCGCCGTCGAGGCGAACCGCCAGATGTTCCTCTCCGCGTTGCGCAAAGACCGTTGATCGTCGATATTCGGCCGGGGGTTCCAGATGATGTTCGCAGGCAAGACGCTGCTGATCACCGGCGGCACCGGCTCGTTCGGCCATGCCGTGCTGGAGCGGTTCCTCGCCTCGGACATCGGCGAGATTCGCATCTTCAGCCGGGACGAGAAGAAGCAGGACGACATGCGTCGCCGCTTCGCCTCGGACAAGCTCCGCTTCCATCTGGGCGACGTGCGCGACGAGCGAAGCGTGGCCTCGGCCATGCAGGGCGTCGACTACTGCTTCCACGCCGCTGCGCTGAAGCAGGTGCCGTCGTGCGAGTTCCACCCCATGCAGGCGGTGCGCACCAATGTGCTCGGGACCGAGAACGTGCTGACGGCCGCGCTGTCGGCGGGCGTGTCGCGCATCATCTGTCTGTCCACGGACAAAGCCGTCTATCCCATCAACGCCATGGGCATTTCCAAGGCCCTGATGGAAAAGGTCATGGTGGCGGCGTCGCGCAACTTCGCCGGCACAGGCGCGATCGCCTGCGGCACCCGCTACGGCAACGTCATGGGCTCGCGCGGATCGGTGATCCCCCTTCTCGTCGAGCAGATGCTGGCGGGCCGGCCGATCACCGTGACCCACCCCGGCATGACCCGCTTCATGATGAGTCTGGAGGACGCGGTCGAGCTGGTGCTCTACGCCTTCGAGCACGGGACCAACGGCGACACCTTCGTGCAGAAGGCCCCGGCGGCGACGCTCGAGACCCTGGTCCAGGCGCTGACGGACCTGTTCGACCGCCCCTACCATGAGGTCCGGGTCATCGGGGTTCGTCACGGAGAGAAGCAGTCCGAAGCCCTGTTGGGACGGGAGGAACGGGCGCGGGCCGAGGATCTGGGCGGCTACTTCCGTGTGCCGGCGGACGGGCGCGACCTGAACTACGGCAAGTTCTTCGACCAGGGCGGCCTGTCGCTGACCGAGGCCGAGGAGTACAACTCCGACAACACCGAGCGGCTGGATGTGGAGGGTCTCAAGACGCTGCTCCTGCGCCTGCCGCTGATCCAGCGCGCGCTGGCGGGACGCCCCCTCGAGATCGAGGGCTGAACTCATGACCGTTGTGGTCACAGGCGCACACGGCTTCATCGGCAAGACGTTGATGATCCGGCTGAAGGAGACGGGGGTCGCCGCCGTGCCGATCGGCTCGGCGGCGAGCGACGCGGATCTGAGCGCGGCCCTGACCGAGGCGACCTTCATATACCACCTCGCGGGCGTGAACCGTCCGCAAACGGAGGACCAGTTCGAGAGCGGCAACGTCGGCTTCACCCGCGACCTTTGCCGTGCTCTGGCGGCGACCGGCAATCGCGCGCCGATCGTGTTCGCCTCCTCGACCCAGGCCGAGCGCGACAATCCCTACGGCCGATCCAAGCGCGCGGCGGAGGACGCCCTGTTCGACCATGCCCGGACCACCGGCGCGGGCCTGCGCGTGTTTCGCCTGACCAACGTCTTCGGCAAGTGGGCGCGGCCGAACTACAACTCCGCCGTCGCCACCTTCTGCCACAACATCGCGCGCGGGCTTCCGATCCGGGTCGACAACCCTGACGCGCCGCTGAACCTGATCCACGTCGACGATGTCTGCGACGCCTTCCTGGCCCTGCTGGACGCGCCGCCGACCGACGCAGCCTTCGCCGAGGCCGGGCCGGTCCATGCGACCGCGGTCGGGGCTGTAGCCGACGCTGTTCGCGGCTTCGCCGCCGGACGCTCGACCCTGACCATCGACCGGGTCGGCACAGGGCTGACGCGCGCCCTCTATTCGACCTATGTCAGCTATCTGCCGCCGGACGCCTTCGCCTACGACGTGCCGCGCCACGCCGACCCGCGCGGCGTGTTCGTCGAGATGCTGAAGACCCCGGACGCCGGTCAGGTCTCCTACTTCACAGCCGGCCCCGGGGTGACGCGCGGCCAGCACTATCATCACGCCAAGACCGAGAAGTTCCTGGTGCTGAAAGGCCGGGCCCGCTTCGGCTTTCGCCATATCGTCACGGGCGAGCGTCATGAGATCACCATTGAGGGCGGAGAGGCCAGGATCGTGGAGACCATTCCGGGCTGGACCCACGACATCACCAACATCGGCGACGACGAGATGATCGTCATGCTGTGGGCCAATGAGGTCTTTGATCGGTCCCGTCCCGACACCGTCGCGGAGCCTGTCTGACCATGAAGCGGCTCAAGGTCATGACGGTGGTAGGCACCCGGCCGGAGATCATCCGGCTGTCGCGCACCCTGGTCGCGCTGGACCGCCACATGGACCATGTGCTGGTCCACACCGGCCAGAACTACGACTACGAGCTCAATGAGGTCTTCTTCCGCGATCTGGAGCTGAGGAAGCCCGATCACTTCCTGGAGGCCGCTTGCGCGACGGCGGCGGAGACCATCGGCCGGATCATCATCGCCGTGGATCGTGTGCTGGACGAGGAGAAGCCCGACGCCCTGCTGGTGCTGGGCGACACCAACTCCTGCCTGTCGGTCATCCCGGCCAAGCGGCGCAAGATCCCGATCTTCCACATGGAGGCGGGCAACCGCTGCTTCGACCAGCGCGTGCCGGAAGAAACGAACCGCCGGATCGTCGACCACACGGCCGACGTCAACCTGACCTACTCCACAATCGCGCGGGACTACCTGCTGGCGGAGGGTTTCGCCCCCGACCGGGTCATCAAGACGGGCAGTCCGATGCGCGAGGTGCTGACCCACTATCGCCCCGGCATCGACCGATCGACCGCCTGCGCGGACCTCGGGTTGACGCCCGGCCGCTACACGCTCGTGAGCGCCCACCGGGAGGAAAACGTCGACGACGAGCGCCAGCTGCGCCGACTGGCGGATTGCCTGAACGCGGTCGCCGCCTCGACCGGGGAGCCGGTTCTGGTCAGCACCCACCCCCGGACCCGTGCCCGCGTCGAGGGGTTCGGCGTCGCCTTCGACGACCGCGTGCGACTTCTCAAGCCGTTCGGCTTTCTCGATTATGTGTCGCTTCAGATGCAGGCCCGCGCGGTCCTGTCCGACAGCGGAACCATCACCGAAGAATCCTCCATCCTGAACTTCCCGGCGCTGAACCTGCGAGAGGCGCACGAGCGGCCGGAAGGCATGGAAGAGGCGGCCGTCATGATGACCGGCCTGTCGCCGGAGCGCGTGCTGCAGGGCTTGGCGATCCTCGAGACGCAAGGCCGGGGCGAAAACCGCACGATCGGCCGCGTGGTCGATTACGACCCGTTGAACGTCTCGGAAAAGGTGGTGCGGATCATCCTGTCCTACACCGACTACGTCCGCCGCACGGTCTGGAAAGCCTACTGATCGTGGCCGGGCGCGTCCTCTTCCTGACGCAATGGTTCGACCCGGAGCCGGTCATGAAGGGCGTGACGTTCATCCAAGGCTTGATGAAGCAGGGACTGGATGTCGAAGTCGCCACCGGATTTCCCAACTATCCCGGCGGCCGGATCGCCCCAGGGTATCGGCTGCGCCCCTATCAGCGCGAAGTGATGAACGGGGTCAGGGTGCACAGGCTCTGGCTATGGCCAAGCCATGACGCCTCCAGCCTGGGGCGCGCGGCGAACTACCTGTCATTCTTCGTCTCGGCCCTGGTCTTCTGCCTGTTGCGCGGCCGTCGCTATGACGCCGTCTACGTCTATCATCCGCCGATCACCGTAGGCTTGGCCGCGGCGCTGGCGGGGCTGATCACGCGCAGGCCGTACTTGCTCGAGGTCCAGGATCTGTGGCCAGACTCGGTGGCCGCCTCCGGCATGTCCGGAACGAGCCGGATTGCCGGGGCGCTCGGCCGGATCTGCAGCTTCGTCTATCGACGCGCAGCCCATGTGATCGGCCAATCGAACGGCATGACCGCCCGCCTGATCGAGCGCGGCGCTGCCGCCGACCGGGCCTCCACCATCGTCAACTGGGCGGACGAGACGCTGGCGCGGGCCGGCGGGACCTATCCGATCGAGACCCTGGGGTTCGAGGGCCGCTTCAACCTCGTCTACGGCGGCAATCTGGGAAGGGTCCAGGGGCTGGAAACCCTGATCCATGCCGCCGAGCGCGCAGGGCGGGATGTGCCGGAACTTCAGCTGACCCTGATCGGCGAAGGGGTCGAGCGTGATCGGCTGGCGGCCCTGATCCGATCAACCGACGGCGGCCACATTCAGTTCAAACCGGGCGTGCCGCAGAATCAGATAGGCGACGTCTTCGCAGCCGCCGATGTGCTCGTGCTCCACCTGATCGACGACCCGCTGTTCGAGGTCACCATTCCGTCCAAGACCCAGTTTTACATGGCGATGGGTCGCCCCATCCTGGTCGGCGTGCGCGGGGAGGCGGCGGGCATGATCACCGACGTCAACGCCGGCGTGGCGGTCGCGCCGGGCGATGTGGAGGCGACGGCGGCCGCCATGGTCCGGATGGCGCGAATGCCCGCCGCAGACCGCGCGGCCATGGGAGACCGGGCCCGGCGAGCCTATCTGGACCACTACGGTTTCGATCGCGCCGTCACCGCGACCGTGGAACTGATCCGAAGCGTGGGTCGCAAGACCTCGCGCGTTCCGGCGCAACCCATGCCGCTCAAGCGCATGATCGACGTGGTCGCTTCCGCCTGCGCCCTGGTCCTCCTGTCACCCGTCCTCCTCGTCGTGGCCCTGGCCGTGCGCCTCAAGCTCGGCTCGCCGATTCTTTTCCGCCAGACCCGGCCGGGTCTGTACGGCCGCCCGTTCGGCATGATCAAGTTTCGCACCATGCTCGACGCCTACGACAATGAAGGGCGCCCCCTGCCCGACGCCGAGCGCCTGACATCCTTCGGCCGTTGGTTGCGCTCCACGAGTCTGGACGAGCTGCCGGAGCTCTGGAACGTTCTTAAGGGCGACATGAGCCTGGTGGGGCCAAGGCCGCTGCTCATGGACTACCTGCCGCTCTACACGGCCGACCAGGCCCGTCGCCACGACGTTCGTCCGGGGATCACCGGGTGGGCCCAGGTCAACGGACGCAACGCCATCAGTTGGGAGGAGAAGTTCGCGTTCGATGTCTGGTACATCGATCACAGGAGCATCGGCCTGGATGTATCCATACTGGCCAAGACCGTTCTGAAGGCCTTGAAGCGCGATGGCATCAGCGCCGACGGTGCCGCGACCATGACACGCTTCACCGGCAATCGGCCGACGCTCACAAGGGAGGGATGACGATGCTCGCCATCTACGGAGCGGGGGGATTCGGGCGCGAAATCGCGGCGTTCGCGCGTCGCGATCGCGAGGTCGTCTTCGTTTCCGACGCCGCCGATCAGGTCGGGTCCGCAATCAATGGCCTTGAGGTGCTCGCGCTGGAGGAAGCGGCCTCCCGCCCCGGCGCGGAAGTCGTCATCGCCGTCGCTGACGCGGCGACGCGGCGGCGGCTAGCCGATAAATGCCAGGCGGCCGGATTGGCGTGCGGCTCGCTGATGGCGCCCGGCCATGAACGCGGCGACAATGTCACCGTGGCCGAGGGCGGTATCTTTTGCGGTCAGACAGTCTGCACGTCTGACCTGCGGATCGGTCGCCATGTTCACGTGAACATCTTCGCCTATATCGCCCACGACTGCGCGATTGGTGATTTCGTCACCCTTGCTCCGCGAGTGTGCATCAATGGAAACACCATTGTCGAAGACGATGTCTATATCGGCACCGGAGCCATTCTGCGCCAGGGAACGTCCGAGAAACCGCTCCGCATCGGCAGGGGGGCGGTGATCAGCATGGGCGCGGTGGTCACCCGGGACGTTTCTCCCGGCACGACCGTGATCGGCAATCCCGCTCGACCGATGGATCGATGAAGGACCTTCTCATCATCGGCGCCGGTGGACATGCGCGCGTCGTGCTCGCGGCTCTAGACAGCGACGTCCGGCCCTGGCTTGTCGATCCTGCAGTGTCAGCCGGCGCATCGCTGGACGGCGTGCCCATCCTCGGCGGTGATGATGTCCTGGCGTCTCGCACCGATGCCGCGCACGTCGCCATCGGCGATAACCGCCGACGGCGATCGGTCGTGGACGGGATCGAGCCTCGCGAGTGGCGCAGCGTGGTGAGCCCGCATGCCGTCATTCTCGGGCCGGTCGAGATCGGGGACGGAGCTTTCGTCGGCGCGCGGGCGGTGCTGCAGCCCGGCGTCCGGATCGGTCGCCACGCCATCGTCAACACCGGGGCCATCATCGAACACGACTGCATCATTGGCGGATTCGCCCATATCGCGCCGGGCGTGGTTCTGGCCGGTGGCGTCAGGGTCGGAGACGGCTCCCTGATCGGTGCCGGAGCGGTGGTCAGGCCCGGCGTCTCCGTCGGCCGCGACGCCGTCGTGGGGGCCGGAGCCGTGGTGATCCGGGACGTGCCCGACGGCGTCACCGTCGTGGGCAATCCCGCCCGTGCGCTGGAGCGCTGAGTCCATGCTGAACACGCCCTTCGCGCCCTGGCCCAGCTTCAGTCCCGAGGAGGTTCAGGCCGTCGCCGACGTTCTAGCGTCCAACCGCGTCAACTACTGGACCGGCGACCTGTGCCGCGCTTTCGAGCGACGGTTCGCGGAGTGGGTCGACGTGCCTCACGCCATCGCCCTCATGAACGGCACCGTGGCGCTGGATGCGGCATTGTTCGCGCTCGGCATCGGGCCGGGGGACGAGGTGGTTACGACGCCGCGCACCTTCGTCGCCTCGGCCTCGGCTATCGCCATGGCCGGCGCGACGCCCGTGTTCGCCGATGTCGATCCAGACACCCAAGGCCTGTCCGCCGAGACCATCGCCGCGGTTCTGACGCCGCGCACCCGCGCGGTGATCTGCGTTCATCTGGGCGGCGCCCCATGCGACATGGACCCCATCATGGCGCTCGCAGAGGCACGCGGCCTGAAGGTCATCGAAGATTGCGCCCAGGCCCACGGCGCCCGCTACAAGGGTCGCAGCGTCGGGTCCATCGGCCACATCGGGGCTTGGTCGTTCTGCCAGGACAAGATCATGACCACAGGCGGCGAGGGCGGCATGGTCACGACGTCGGACCCGACCCTGTGGTCCGCGATGTGGTCCTGGAAAGATCACGGCAAGAGCTGGGAGGGGGTCTATGAGCGCGACCATCCGCCCGGACCTCGCCTGGTCCACGACAGCTTCGGCGGCAACGGCCGCATGATCGAGATTCAGGCCGCCATCGGCCTGATCCAGCTCGACCGCATGGCGGAGTGGACCGCGCGGCGCACGGCGCTGGCCATGCGGCTGGCGGACGTCTGCGCGCGCCATGACGTCGTGCGCGCGCCCCTGCCGCCCGCCGAGGTCGTGCACGCCTGGTATCGCTTCTACGCCTTCGTCCGGCCGGAACGGCTTGCACCAGGATGGACCCGCGAGCGGATCGTCGACGAGATCACCGCACGCGGAGTACCGTGCTTTCACGGCTCAGCGTCGGAAATCTATCTGGAGCGAGCCTTCGATGGGACGCCGTCGCGCCCGACGGAGCGGCTGCCGGTCGCCGGGGCGCTCGGCGACACGTCGCTGGCCTTGCTCGTGCACCCCACCATCACAGACCCCCAGATCGACCGGGCCTGCGCGGTGCTTGACGAAGTGCTCGCCCAGGCGACCGCCTGACGGCCCAGCACCGCCGACCGGGCTTTCAGAACGGCGATTTTTCCCATACCGTGCCGCCTCATGATCCTGTCGACGTCATCGGGAGACTTCCCCATCCCGCCCGACGTGGCGAGCCGTTTGCCTCAGGTTCCGCCCCTGCCGGATCCTGCGGAACCCAACTACAATCGGCGCGCGCGCGAATTCACCGAATGGCTGGAGTCCTCGCCAGAGCATACGGTCGGCTTCGAGCGGCTGCGGCGCTGGCATCTGGTGCAAGACGAGCTCGCGCGTCAGGCCAAGACGGCCGGACGCCCGTTCGTCGTCACCGACGACGGCCTGGACTGAACTGCATTGAGGACCGCTCCTGCGAAGCGCCGTCAGGCGCGAAGCAGGATGGTGGAGCCGAGGGGAGTCGAACCCCTGACCTCGTCATTGCGAACGACGCGCTCTACCAACTGAGCTACGGCCCCGCGCCATCGGCGGCAGGAGCCGGCGACATAGAGGGGCCGACGGGCCGGTGTCAACGGGCCTCGGCCGGAGCAGCCGGTCAGAAGGGCAGCAGGTTCCGCTGGCGGCTGTAGGCCATGGTGCCGACGTTGGCGCCCAGACGCAGACCGACGCCCGTCCGCACGGGGGCCAGGACGATGCCGTCCGCGCGCTGATAGTTCACGCCGACCCCGCCCACGAGGTAGGCCGAGCCCTCCACGCCCGGATAGCGACGGTAGATCGCATCCGGGTTGTAAAGGCCATAGACCAGGGTGAAGACGCGGCTGGCGTTGCCGCCCACGTCCCAGCCGACCGAGATGCCCTGCCAGAAGACTTCGAGCGAGGCGCTCATGTCCTTCATGTGCAGGGCGCCGCGACCATAGCGCAGGCCGACGACGGCGGCCCCGGCCCCCTCCTCGCCCGCGATGTAGGCGGTCGGACGGTCGCCCTGGTCGGCGAAGATGCGCTCGATGGCGGCGCCCATGGCCTCGGCGGCGATGCCCAGTTCGCGCGAACCGGCCGCGACCAGTTCATCGGCGGTATAGGCCGGAGCGGTCTGATCCGAGGCGATGGGATATTGCGGCTCCACCGGCTGGCGCGGCTGGGTGGCGCAGGCGGACAGGGCGCTGGCGGTCGCGGCGGCGAAGCCGGTCTGGATCAGCTGGCGGCGGTGCATTGATGGGTCCCCGGGAATCAGTGTCGTCGCCCCCTCGGCGTCTTCGCGCAGGGTCGGCGACGTTTGAGTCAGACTTGGGGCGGCAGGGTTAACGAAAGCTTTCCAGCGCCGCGCAGCGAGCGGTCGCCTTGACGGAGTGTCACGGACGGTCGCAACTCTGGACAGGTCCTTCATGCTTTCCGGAATGCTCATGATCCGCGCCCTGCTCGCCGTCGCCTTCGCCGCGCTTGCGCTTCCCGCGTCCGCGCAGGACCTGCTGATCCGGGACGGTACGATCCACACGGGCGTGGACGGCCAGCCGCCCGCCGAGGTCGTCATCGCGCGGGGCGGCCGCATCGCCTACGTCGGCCCGGTGGCTGGCGCGCCGTCGGCGGAGGGGCTCGAGGTCATCGAGCTGAACGGAGCGACCCTGTTCCCCGGCTTCACCGACGGCCACGCCCACCTGGACGGCATCGGCTGGCGCGAGCTGACGCTGAACCTCGAGGGGTCCGCCTCCGTCGTCGACGCCATGAGCCGCCTGACGGCGTGGGCCCAAGCCAACCCTGAAGGCGTCATCATCGGCCGCGGCTGGATCGAGACGCGCTGGCCCGAGAGCGCCAACGACGCCCGCTTCTTGACCGCTACGGACCTCGACGCCGCCGCGCCGGGTCGGATCGTCCTGCTGCAACGCGCCGACGGCCACGCCACGGTCGCCTCCACCGCCGCCATGCAGCGGCTCGGCATCACGGGTGAGACCCAGGCTCCGTTCGGCGGCGAAATCCTCAAAGGGCCCGATGGTCAGCCGACCGGCATGTTCATCGACGCCGCCGAGCAGTTGCTGGGCCCGCTGATGCCCCAGGTCGACCCTGAGGCGACGCGCGCGGCCTATCGCGCGGGTTTCCAGGTCGAGGCCCGCTACGGCTGGACCGGCATCCACTCCATGAGCGTGCCCTGGCGCGACGTGCCCCTGCTGGAGGCCATGGCCGAGGCCGGCGAGGCCCCTTTGCGCGTCTACAACAGCGTCACCCCCGACGGCGCCGCCGAACTGTTCCGGAGCGGTCCGCGCTCGGTCGCCGACGGCCGCATCATCACCCGCGCGGTCAAGTTCTATGCCGACGGGGCGCTGGGTTCGCGCGGCGCGGCGCTCCACGCCCCCTACTCCGACGCGCCCGAGACCTCGGGCCTGATGCAGGTCACGCGCGAACAGCAGGTGCCGCTCTACGAACAGGCGCTGCGCTCGGGCATCCAGCTCGCCACCCACGCAATCGGCGACCGGGGCAACACCGAGGTCGCCGAGTGGTACGCCGAGGCGCTCGGCAATGTGTCGGCGTCGGAACGCCCGAACGGCGCCGACGTGCGCTGGCGCATCGAGCACGCCCAGATCCTGCGGCCGCAGGATTATCGCTGGTTCCACGAGCTGCCGATCCTGGCCTCCATGCAGCCCAGCCACGCCATCGGCGACTTCCACTTCGCCCCGGCCCGGCTGGGCGACGCGCGTCTGGACGGCGCCTATGCGTGGAAGAGCCTGGTCGATCGGGGGGTCATCGTGGTCGGGGGCTCAGACGCTCCCGTCGAGCGCGGCGATCCCCTGATCGAGTTCTACGCCGCCGTGGCCCGCCGCGACCTCGAGGGCTTCCAGGGGCCGGACTGGCGCCCTCAGGAGGCCGTGAACCGCGCGACGGCGCTGAAGATGTTCACCCTGTGGCCCGCCTACGCCTCGTTCCGCGAGGACGAACTGGGAACCATCGAGGTCGGAAAGCGCGCCGACTTCACCGCCTTCAACATCGACCTGATGACCGTGCCCGTAGCCGACATTCCCCGAGGCCGCGCCGTGCTGACCGTCGTCGACGGCGAGGTGGTCTATCGGGCGGAGTAAAAAATCCTCCCCCATTGGGGGAGGTGGCTCGTAGCGGAGCGGAGAGACGGAGGGGGCCGCCGCGCACACCGAATGTGCGGCCGGGCCCCTCCACCGCTTCGCGGTCCCCCTCCCCCAATGGGGGAGGAGAAAGGAGGATCTAGAACCGCGCGGTCAGGCTGACCGAGGCGCTCGAACCCAGATCGTAGTTGTTGATCCGGATCTTGTTCCCGAGTTCCTGATACTCGTCGAACTCGGTGCCGAGCAGGTTGCGCAGCTCCAGAGCGAAGCCCAGGTCCCGACCCATGGCCGTGAAGTCCTTGCGGTAGACGAAGTCCAGGAACACGCCAGGCTCCTGGATATAGTCCGGCTCGCGGCTGCCGCTCACGCCTGCGCCGCGCGCGGTGATGCGCTCGGACACATAGTTGACGATCAGGGTCGCCTGCGACCGGGCGCTGTCGTCTTCCCAGCCGAACTGGGCGTTGACGACATGCTCGGACTGGCCCTGCATCCGGCTGCCGTCCTGGATGAAGAAGGCCGCGCTCTCGGCTACGCCCGCGCCGCCCAGGGTGAAGACCCGGTCGCCCGCGTCCACCTGAACCTCGGAGTCCGAGTAGGTGTAGTTGGCCTGCACCAGCCACCGCTTGTTGGCGATGAAGGACATCCCGTTGTCGGGGAACTCGAAGTACTTTTTGGCCTCGAGTTCGGCGCCGATGATCGTCGCCTGGGGCGCGTTCAGGAACGACTGCTGACGCTGGTTGCCGACGTCGACGATGATCGACTCGACCGGGTTTTCCAGGTCCTTGTAGAAGATGCCGGCCGTGATGAACTGCTGGCGGGCGAAGTACCACTCCCAGCGGGCGTCCAGGTTCAGGATCTCGGTGTCGATCAGGAACGGGTTGCCGATGAAGGTCCGGTCCGAATCCGGGTCGGTATAGGACTGGGGCGCCAGTTCGCGGAACTGGGGCCGGCCGATGGTCTGAGAGGCCGCCAGACGCAGCTGCATGTCCTCGGCGAAGTTCCAGGTCACGGTGGCGGCCGGGAGCCAGTACTGCTCCTCGATGCCGGTGTCCTGGAAGGGCGCGGCGCCGCCGAACAGATCCCGCGGCGACACCGACTGCTCGCCGTCCTCGTAGCGGACGCCGACGGTCAGATTGACCAGCGGGATGATCTCCGCCTCGACCTGGCCGTAGATCGCGTTGACCGTCAGCTCGGCGTCATAGGCCGCCGCGCCGTTCGAGCCCGTGATCTCCTCGATCTGCAGCGTCGTGCCGTTGATGTTGAAGTCAGAGAACAGGAAGTCGACGCGGGATTCCCGCTGGTCCTCGGTCAGACCGCCCGGCGAGATGAAGCGCAGGTCGCGGCGCTCGGAATCGCGGGTGTTGTCGAAGTGGGCCAGACCGAGGCTGAACACCGCCTCGCGATAGTCGGACAGGGCCAGGGTGTAGCGGAAGTCCGCGCCGGCCGAGAAGACGTCGTCCTGCAGCTCGCTGAAGGAGATCAGGTTGCGGTTGATGTCGTGGACGTATTGGCCGCCCGCATTGAAGCCGTAGCCGAAGCGGGTTTCATACGGCGCATCGCGCGAGGTGGTGGCGTAGGCCGCCCGCCAGTCGATCTCGAAGGCGCCGTCGGCGAAGTCGTGCTCGCCGGCCAGCTGGGTCGTGAACAGCTGCCGCACGAAGTATTCGGTGAAGTCGTCGCGGATGACCGAACCGCCGGCGTCGAAGTCCGGGCCTTCCTGGCTGCGGGCTTCCTTGGAGGTGTTGCGGACGTAGAAGTTGGTCCAGGTCACCTCGTGGTCGAGGCCCGACAGCGACAGGGCGCCGAGGAAGTTCAGCTGGACGTCGGTCTGGGTCGAGGCGAAGGCCTTGGACGTCGAAACCACCAGGTCCGAGCCGGAGAACTGACCCTCTTCCTGGAAGCCCTGACGGGTCTGGCTGCTGTAGTCGTAACCCGCCACGGCCAGCACGCCGAGCGTGCCGATCGGCGTCTCGTGCGAGAAGCCGCCCGAGAGCTCGAGGCTGCCGTCGATCGGGATCTCTTCGCGCTGCAGGAGGCGGAGCGGAGCATTCTCCAGCGACTGGCCGATCTGACGCAGCTGGGCGTCGGTGTAGTTCGGACCAGCCTGGATGCGATTGCCCGAGCGGAAGGCGAGCGCCAGCGGGCCAGGCACATCCCGGGTTCCGTCATCGAAGCCAAGGAAGTCGGTGCGGCTGCCGTAGTAGATCAGCCCCTCCTGGGCCGTCGTTTCGGTGTCGTAGCCGATGCCGACCTTGAAGTCGAAGAAGGGCTCATTGGGGGCGTCGACCGTGCGCAGGTCGATCACGCCGCCGCCGAACTCGCCCGGATAGTTGACCGAATAGGTCTTCTGGACCGTGACGCCTTCCAGGATGCCCGACGGAAACAGGTCGAGCGGCACGACGCGCTGGAGCGGCTCAGGTGACGGCAGCGGCGAACCGTTCAGCAGGGCCGAGGAGTAGCGTTCGCCCAGGCCCCGCACATAGACGAAGCGGCCTTCGACGACCGACAGGCCGGTGACGCGGGTCAGGGCCGCGGCGGCGCTGGAATCGCCCGTGCGCTCCAGGTCCTCGGCCGTCAGGAAGGCGGCGACCTCGGGGCTCTCGCGGTTCGGTTCGGGGATGTAGCGGCCAAGGACGACGATCTCGTCGACCTGGGTGGCCTCGTCTTGCGACTGGGCGGCCGGGGTCTGCTCGACCGGGGCCGTCTGCGCCTGGGCGACGACCGGCGCGATCAGCGCGCTGGTGGCCAGGAGGACCCCCGTCAGGGTCAGGGAGTGTGTCTTCATGATCTGCGCGCCTTGAAGGGGTTCAACGGAAAGCGGGAAAGGCGGCGACGGCCCCGAAGAGCCGCCGCCTCGCTTCCGTCATCAGCAGGTCGTGTCGCCCGACAGGCCGCAGGTCCAGCCGGCGTACCAGGTGTCGGCGGCGTTCTGGACGGCGCCGATGTAGGTCGTCGCCGTGAAGAACGAGTAGACGGCCGGGGCGTTGACCGGGGTCACGGCGGTCTCGTTGGCGCCGTTGATGAAGGTCAGGACCTGGTTGGTCAGGGTGGCTCCCGAGGCCGGGGCCGTCAGGGTGCTCGTGCCCGCCGCCGTGTTGCCGACGCTCGGAGCCGTGGTGAACACGGTCTGCGACCGAGCCGCGTTGTTCGGGCGATACGAGACGGGGCAGGACATGAAGACCGAGCGGAAGTTGACGCCCGCCGTCTGGGTGTCGGCGTCGGCGATGTCGAGGCAGCCCGCGACCGAGCCGGCGGCGGCGGTGAAGACCGAGTTGATCACCGTCGCGGCCGAACCCGTGTCGAAGTGGGCGACCGTGTGGGCGTCGATCGGCGAATTGCGGCCGACCAGGGTCCAGTTGGCGATGTTCGGGCGCGAGTTGTAGCGCGAGGCCAGCGGCGTCGCGGCCGGGGCGGCCGAGAACTCGAAGCCGGCGGAGCGGCTGGTCGAGGTCGGGGCGCGCTGGGTCACGATGCCGAACTGGGCGCCGCCGCGCCAGCCGGTGTCGGTGTCGAAGGCGTCGTCGTCGGCGCCGGTGATGACGATGCGGCGCAGGTTGACGTTGCCGCCGAAGATTTCGATGCCGTCGTCCGAGGAGTTATGGACCTGCACGAACTCGACGGTGGTGCCCGAGCCGACGCCGCCCATGGTCAGGCCCTGCAGCTCGTTGCCGGTCGAGATTTCGAAGCCCGAGAACTTGATCTGGACGTAGCGGATTCGGCCCGAGTTATCCGTCGGGGTGTTGCCGCCGTAGAAGGCCGAAGTGCCTTCGACCTGGCCGGTGCAGGTGACGGGAGCGGTCAGCTGACAGTTGGCCTGGGGCGCGCGGCCGGCGATCACGAGACCGCCCCACTGGCCCTGCGACGTCAGGGTGGTGGTCCCTTCGATGTTCTGGCGGCTCGTGAAGATGATCGGGCTCGCGGCGGTGCCTTCGGCGAAGATTTGCGAGCCGCGGTTGACGATCAGGTAGTCCGAGCCGCCCGAGGCGAAGACGCGCACGCCCGGCTCGATCGTCAGGATGCCCTGCTGGCCCGTGGTCGAAGCCGGGTCGATGCCGCGGTCGGTGCCGACCTGGGTACGGCCCGAGATGGCGTAGATGGTGCCGGCGCGGTTGGTCAGGGTCAGGTTGCCGATGATGTCGGCGGGCAGCTGGCAGGCGCGCAGGGTGCCGCCGGCGACCAGACCGACGTTGGCCAGGCCAGCCGGGCAATCGGCGGCCGGCGTGCCGGGAGGCGGCGGGGTCGGTCCGGTGCCGCCGCCACCACCGCCACCTGAGCCGAAGTCGCCTTCGCCGGGCGAAGCCACTTCCGCCGAGCCGCACGCGGCCAGCGCCATCACGGCCGCACCGGCCAGCAGAACCTTGGTCAGTCGAAGCATCGGGGATCCCCTCGCGTTGAATGTTCGGTCGCCACGCGTCCGAACGACGCAGTCCCAGCAACCCCGCGCCGCCTTTAGGGCGTGAGTGCAATGCTCCCGTGACAGAAAATCTGCGGTTTGTTACAGTTGTTCAGAAGTCGGAGTAGCCGTCACAGGCTTGTCGGAAACGAATACTCGCAATGGATTTGAGACGGTCCGTCCGAACCCGGAGGGTGTCGTCAAATGGCGCGGTCGCGGCGATTGCCGCTTGAGCGGTCCGGCGGTTCGGGTAGTTTGCCCGCTGGCTGCGCGGGCGTGATGTAGTGGTAGCCTGAAAGCTTCCCAAGCTTTTCGTGCGGGTTCGATTCCCGCCGCCCGCTCCAGCCTCTGTCCCTTGCAGCGCAAGCCGAAACGCCGCCCCGAAAGGCCGGGACGGCGCTGGCGTCAGACGTTGCGAAACGGGCTCAACGCCGGCGGGAGTGGCGGATCGCCGTGATTGAACCGGCCGAGGTCGCCACCGCGATGGCGGCCCAGAACAGGGCGTCGTTCCAGGCGCGCTGGTAAAGGTGAAAGCCCACGATCGCGACCCAGATCACGGCCATGACGACGACGGCGCCGAGAGCCGCTTGATCGCCGTTTCGGGCGCCATTCGGCCCGCCCGTCATTGCCGCGTGACCGTGACGCCACGGTCCTCCAGAATCTCCTGAACGCTATCGTCGCCCGCGAGGTGGGCGCTGCCGACGGCGATGAAGGTCGTGCCCGAGCCCGCCAGCAGGGTCTGGATCTGGTCCGCCCAGTTGGTGTTCCGACGCACTAGAAGAGCCTGATAGATCTCTTCCGACTGTGAGCGCATCTCGTCCACCCCAAGGCGCTCGATGCTTTCGACATCGCCCGTGGCCCAGGCGTCGACCAAGGCGTCCAGTTCGGTGGTGGCGTCCTTCCAGCTATCGAGCGTCGCGCGCAGGAAGGCGAGCTGGGTGTCCTCGGACAGGGTCGCGAGAATGCGGACCTGCTCGTCGATGGTCTCGAAGCCGGTCACCGGCTTGCCGGCCGCCTGGGCGCGGGCTTTCAGAATGATCTCCACGCCGGACTGGGGATCATATCCGGCCTTGGCGAGCGGCGCGACCGACAGGGTCAGGCCCACCAGCCAAGGACGCAGCGGATCGAGCTGGGCGGCGGTGGCGCCGATGGATCCGGCGGCCTCGTTCAGCTCGGCGATCTCCTCGGCGGTCAGCAGGCTGGAGAGCGGGCGGTCCGGCGAGACCCCGTACTGGGCGATCAGGGGCTGGATGGCGGCCTGGTCGTCAGGGTTGGAGATTTCGAAGATGACGTTCTGGCTGGCCTCGAAGGCGGCGTCGACCTTGGGCGAGCCCCAGGCGGTGGTTGGGCGCAGCACATGGACCGTGCCGAACAGATAGAGCGTCGAATCCGCGTCGCGGATCACCCAGAGCGCGGGCCCATCGCCCTGGGCCTGGGGCACGGCGGCGGGGGCCGCGGTCTGGGCGAAGGCGTCGGCGGGGGCCGAGGCCAGCAGCGATACCGTCAGGCCGAGGCCGAGAGCGACGCCGGCGGCCGAACGGCCGATGCGGGCGGCGGAGGACTTGAGAGCAGAGGCGAGTGTCATCGATCCGATCCTTTCGATCAGGTGGGCAGGCGTTGAAGTCAGGAGGAAGGCAGAGGCGTCAGGTCATCCCGCGTCGCGCGGAGGCGACGATGGAGGCGAGCAGATAGACGGCCATCAGAATGCCCATCATCGCCCAGGCGCTGATCGTATCAACCAGCCCCAGACGCTCGGCGGCGGCGTAGAGGAAAAGCGCCGTCTGCAGCGCCCAGAAGGCGATGGCGGAGGTGTCGGCCATGACCTGGCGCAGCATCTCGTCGGCGCGGCGCCACAGCATGACGTTGGCGACCGTCTGAATGGCCAGCAGCGCCACGATCCCGCCGAACACCATGTCCGGAGCCAGCGAGGCCGGAGCGTACATGGGCAGGAGGAACATGATCCCGGCGAGCAGGAAGACGGTGATCTGCAGCACGCCGCAGCCCTTGGGGACGGTCGAGGGCCGGGTGAACAGAACGATCGTGCTCATCAGGCCGATAGCGATCAGGGCCACGCCCATGGCGGTGGCCAGGCCGTCGGGCCAGGTCGTGTTCCGGGGGTCGAACATCTGCGACAGGCCATAGCCGCAAAGGGCTCCGACGCCGGCCAGCACGGCCATGAGGCCGATCCTGGCGGCCAGGGACTGGGGACGATCTTCGGCTTGGGACATCATGGTCAGGCTCCGGTGTCCGAGAAGATGGATTCGATGGGCTGTTTGAAGACGCGGGCGATCTTGAAGGCGAGCGGCAGGGAGGGGTCGTAGCGGCCCGTCTCCAGCGCATTGACCGTCTGGCGCGAAACGCCGAGGGCGGCGGCCAGGTCGGCCTGGCTCCAGTTGCGTTCCGCGCGGAGGACCTTGAGGCGATTGTTCATGGCTTCACCGACGCTGGAGCCACCACACGGCCCAGGCGACGCCGTAGCCCAGGGCCTGGGCGATGACGATCAGGCCGGCGCCGCCGATCAGGATGTCGGCCGGGTCCCCGGTGAGCGCGCTTTCGCCGGAATAAGCCAGGGTGAACAGGGCCACGCCCCCAAGAGATCCACCGAACGTCGAACCCCACCACCAGGCCCACTTGTGGGCTTCCTGAGCCGCCTCATCGAGGCCGCGCCACCAGCGGGCGCAGACCCAGAGGCCCACCGCCATGGCCAGACCGACAGCGCCGGCCACGGTCGGGGCGGAAGACCACCCTCCGTCGCCGACCGCCGCGGACACCCCGCCGGCGATGCCGCCCGCCAGGAGACAGACGAAGACCAGAGCCCCATAACGGGCCAAGGGACGCTCACTCATGCTTTCCTCCTTCGCCTGTGACAAGGACCCATGTCGCTTGGACAAGGGTCTTTTACATTCCTCGGCGGTGTTGTCAAGCGAGCTTGTCAGCGGGTGGCGAGATTTTCAAGGGCGGGCGCCGCAGGGGATTCAGCGAGCAGTTCCGGACGGGTGACGGGACGGGGCGCCTGCTCGACCGGGGTCAGCGCGGGCAGTTCCTTGCCCTCGTGATCGACGTGCAAATCCTCGAAGCGACGGGCCGAGACCATGACCTGGCTCTCCAGCGAACCGACGAACTGGTTGTACTTGCCGACCGCCTGCTCCAGCGCGCGACCGACGCCGAAGACGTGGCCGCCCATGGTGGCGAGGCGCTTGTAGAGCTCCTTGCCCAGCTTCGCGACCTCGTCGGCGTTGCGGGACTGCTCCTCGGCGCGCCAGCCGTAGGCGACGGCCTTGCACAGGGCGAACAGGGTGGAGGGGGTGACGATGATGACGCGTTTGGCCATGGCCTCGGTCATCAGCTCGGGCTCGCGGTCGAGCGCGGCCGAGAGGAAGGCGTCCGACGGCACGAACAGGGCGACGAAGTCGGGGCTGGGCTTGAACTGGTCCTGATAGGCCTTGGCCGCGAGCGAAGAGACGTGGCCCTTGATGGCCTGGGCGTTGCGGGTCGCCAGCGCGGCCTCCCGTTCCGCGTCGTCGGCGTCTCCGGGCCCGGGAAAGACGAGGGGTGCCTTGGCGTCGATGACGAACATGCCGGCCCCGGGCAGGCGCACGAGGAAATCGGGGCGCTTCTGCCGGCCCTCCTCATCGGCGGCGGAGGACTGCTCAATGAAGTCGAACCGCCCGGCCATGCCCGCGGCCTCCAGCACATTCCTGCAGGTCTGCTCGCCCCAGCGGCCGCGCCGACCAGTGTTGCCGCGCAGGACTTCGGTCAGGCGCCGGGCCTCGTCGCGCGTGGCGGAGGAGGCGACCATAAGGGCCGAGAGCTGTTCCTTCAGCGTGCCGGTCTCCTCGGCGCGGGCCTTGTCGAGCGCGGTGACCTTTTCCTCAAAGGCCTTCAGCGTGTCGGCGACAGGCTTGAGCTGGGCCTCGAGGCGCTCGCGGGCGACGCGGTCCTGGGCCTGGAAGGTTTCCGTGGCCCGGGTGACCATTTGGTCGGCCACGGCCTGGGCCGATTGGGCGGCCTGGGCCTTGAGGAACTCGGCCATGGTGGCCCGGCTGTCTTCCAGCAGGGACAGCTTTTCTTCGGCCAGCGCGATCTGGCCCTTGGCCGTGCGCCAGGCGAGAAAGGCCCAGACGAAAGCAAGGGCGAAACCAACGGCCAAGGCGGCGAGGATCAGGGTCAAAGCGTTCATGATCCGTTCGATAGCCGGAGTCGCCGCGCGGCGCGAGACGGCGTGGGGGGGACGGAAAACAGGGTGCGAAGAGTCTGAAACGTCTGAAACCGGCTGGAACGGCGCAGTGGGCGAAAGGTCATGTCGCCACGCTATCTTATCGATGCGTCAGAACTGGACGCAGCCTTCGTCCTTGCGGAGGAGGCGGACGTTACGCCGGGCGCCGCGCCCGAAGCGCCTGGACGATGGTGCCGTCGTCCAGCCAGTCGAGATCTCCCCCGACCGGAACGCCGCGGGCCAGGGATGTGATCTCCAGTCCGTCGCCCGCGATGCGGTCGGCGAGGTAGTGGGCGGTGGTCTGGCCGTCGACGGTGGCGGGCAGGGCCAGCACGACCTCCCGCACCCCGCCTCCCCTCACCCGCCCGACCAGTTCGGAGACGCGCAGCGCCTCGGGTCCTACGCCGTCGAGCGCCGACAGGAGCCCGCCCAGCACATGATACTTGCCGCGAAAGGCGCCGGACCGCTCCATGGCCCACAACGCCCCGGCCTCCTCGACGACGCAGATCAGGCCGTTGTCGCGGGCGGGGTCGGAGCAGATAGCGCAGGGGTCGCGGGTGTCGGGCGTGCCGCAGACCGAGCAGGAGACGACCTTCTCTGCGGTCTCGGCCAGCGCGGCGGCGAGGGGGACGAGCAGCTGGTCGCGGCGCTTCAGCAGGGCGAGCGCCGCGCGTCGGGCCGAGCGGGGGCCGAGGCCCGGCAGCTTGGCCAGAAGGCCGATCAGCCGCTCGATCTCGGGTCCGGCGGAGGCGGCCAATCAGAACAGCTTGGGCATGCCGGGGATGTTGAGGCCCGCCATGGGCCCCGCGGCCTCGCGCATCAGCTCGGCGTTGACGGCGTCGAGCTTGCGCTTGGCGTCGGCGTGGGCGGCGACGATCAGGTCGGCGAGGATTTCGCCCTCGCCCGGGACCATCAGGCTGTCGTCGATGCGGACCGCCGTGATCTCGCCGGGCCCCTTGAGCGCCACCGTCACCAAACCGCCGCCGGAGGTTCCCTCGGCGGTGGTTTCGGCCATTTTCGCCTGAGCGTCCTGCAGCTTCTGCTGCATCGCCTGGGCCTGCTGCATAAGCGCGTTGAGGTCTTTCATCCGGGTTAGATAGGCGCGCGCGGGCGGGAGGTGCAAGGCGTGGACCCAAGCCCACTCGTCAATTAGCCGCAGGTCTGCGTAACGGAAGGCGCTTCGCTCCGAATGAGGGCCGTCCGACGCTTCGGACGGAAACGCCAACGGAGCCCACCCATGACCAAGACCTATATGACCATCGGCGGCGCCACCGCCCTAGCCCTCGTCGCCGGGGCCAGCCTGGCTCACGCCCAGAGCAACAACCGCACGAGCGAGCCAGCCATGGAGAAATGCTACGGCGTGGCGCTCACCGGCAAGAATGATTGCGCCGCCGGCCCGGGCACGACGTGCGCCGGCACCTCGACCCGCGACTATCAGGGCAATGCCTGGAAGCTGGTTCCTGCCGGTACATGCACCTCAATTCAGACCCCGCGCGGCAACGGTTCGCTGACGCCCGTCAACCGCTGATCCCTCCAGCGGCATGACCCCCCATCCGGTCGTCGAGACCCGGCCCATGTCAGGTCCCACCCCCCCGGGACGCGCCATGACGGTCGGGTTGGGGCTGAAAGCCCCGCACTATGCCGAAGCTTTGGCGTGTTCGGCGGCCGGACTGTGGTTCGAGATCCACGCGGAAAACTACATGGTCGACGGCGGCTCGAGGCTGGCGTGGCTGGATGCGATCCGACGCGACAAGCCCCTGTCCATCCACGGCGTAGGGCTGTCGCTGGCTGGAGATGCGCCGCTGGACCCTGATCATCTCGACCGTCTTTGCGACCTGGTCCTGCGCTTCGAGCCGGCGCTGGTGTCAGAGCACTTGGCCTGGTCGCGACACGGACAGGTTTATCACCCTGATCTTCTGCCTTTTCCTCGCACCCGCGCGCGGCTGGAGCGCATCGCCGAGAACATCGACCGGGTTCAGGACGGGCTCGGCCGACAGATCCTGATCGAGAACCCCTCGCTGTATCTGGCCCTGCGCGGTCATGAGATGGATGAGGTCGAGTTCCTGACTGAGCTCGTCTTCCGCACCGGTTGCGGGCTCCTGCTCGACGTGAACAACGTCCATGTCACCGCTCACAATCTGGGCGGCGACGCCCTGGCCTATATCGACGCCCTGCCCGCCTCAGCGGTGGGGGAGATTCATCTGGCCGGCCATGCCGCGGACGAACGCCTGGGCGAAGCCCTTCTGATCGACAGCCATGATGCGCCGATCTCCGAGGCGGTTTGGGCGCTCTATGACCACGCGCTCGCAAGGTTCGGACCTCGCCCGACGCTGATCGAGCGCGATGGCAACGTGCCCGCGTTCGCCGTGCTCATGGCCGAGCGTGATCGGGCCATGAGCCACTACGGCGCGCAAGGGGAAAGCCTGCATGTCTGACCGGGCTGCGGACGGCTTCGAGGCCGCCTTCGAGGCCATGCTGTCGGGAGATCTCACCGCGCTGGACGCGTGGCTGGTCCCCAGCGGGCAGGGTCGGTCCGTCGGCGATGTCTACCGAAACTCGGTCGCGAAGGCCCGGTTGGATGCCCTGGAGGCGCTTTATCCTACAGTCGTGCGACTTGTAGGCCGCGAGTGGTTCCGGGCGGCAGGGGCAGAGTTCGCGGCAGCCGCTCCGCCCCTGAATCCAGTTCTGGACAGCTTCGCCGAGGGCTTTCCGGACTGGCTGGCGGTCTTTCCGCCGGCGCGCGACCTCGCCTACCTGGCCCCTGTCGCCCGGATCGACCGGGCATGGATGCGCGCCCACACCGCCGCCGATGCGCCGGTGCTGTCGAGCGGCATGGTCGCCGCCATGCCCCCGGCGCGGCTGTTTTCCTCGAAGGTGTGGCTACACCCTTCGACCGCCCTGTTCTGGTTCGACTGGAGCGTCCCCTCGATCTGGATCGCCAACCAGCCTGACGCCGAACCCGAGAGGCCGATGGTTTGGCAAGAACGGTCTGAAGGTCTGCTGATCGTCCGCTCAGGCCAGGGCGCGGGCTGGCGGCGACTTGCGCGGCCGGAGTGGGCCTTTCTCGCCGCATGTCGCGACGGGCACGACCTTGGTCGGGCCGCGCGCGACGCCTTCGCGGCCGCCCCCTCCGTGAACCTCTCGACCCTGTTCGCTGGCCTACTGTCCACCTCAGCCTTCTCGATCCTTAATCCGGAGACCCAGCATGACGTTTGATGCCCGCACCCTTTCGGATGACCCGCCGAGACGCGGCGCAAAAGGGCTTTTGGCGCCAATCGAGGCCGCCGGGAGATCGCTCGCGCGCCTGGTCCCGGACTGGCTGGTCGGTCTGACGGCCCGAACCGGCATAGCGGCCGTGTTCTTCCTGTCCGGCCGGACCAAGGTCGAGGGCGTCCTCGACGTCTCCGACAGCGCCTTGTTCCTCTTCGCCGAGGAGTACCGGCTGCCGGTCATCCCCAGCGATGTCGCCGCCCATCTGGCGACCTATGCCGAGCACCTTTTCCCGCTGCTTCTGGTGTTCGGCCTGTTCACGCGGTTTTCCGCGCTCGCCCTGCTGATCATGACGGCGGTGATCCAGGTTCTGGTCTATCCAGGAGCCTGGGCGACCCACCTGGTCTGGGCGGGGCTGCTGATCTACCTGATCCGCAACGGAGCCGGCGCCCCGAGCCTGGATCGTCTGCTCCGCATCGGCTGAGGCGGAGTCCGTCGCGACGACCGGGCGTCAAACACGGTCGTCGCGGCGGGGACTTCCACCAGACCCCGACTACCAGCGCAGGGTCCAGCGACCCAAGGCCGCACCCATAAGGCCGGACGTCAGGATCCCGAGGCTGTACCAAACCGCGACGAAAGTGGCGGTGATCTCGCCGCAGTAGAGACCATAGGCCGAGGCGGCGACAGCTCCGGCGAGGATGCCGGCGGCAAAGCCCGCCAACGTCGGGCGTGCCGGGGCCAGTCTGCGGGCGGCGAAGAAAACGAACGGTGTCGCCGCGAGGCTGATCGCCCCCACGCGAAGGGAACACTGGCTCCACGACTCGCCGAGAAAGGCGCCCAGCCGCGACGTTGCATCCAGTCCGGCCTGCTCCCAGGCGACGAGGCCAATGACCAGCAGGGCGACCCCGCCAAGGCCGATCACCGGACCTCGGACCGGCGCTCCGGGCTGACCCAGGCGCAGCATCAGCCAGCCCGCGAAGCCCGCGATCGACAGGGCATAGACCTGCCGCAGAAGGAAGGCGGGCTCGTCGACGACGGACGCCAGATCCGGACGGGGGCCAAGCGTCATCAAGACCACGGCCGCCGTCGCCACCAGGGCCAGACCGCCACACAGCGCGGCGCGCGACGCCGATCGACGCTCGGGTATCGGTCGGGTCCCGGCGGCCAGACGGTCGATCAGGTCTTCGGTGTTCAACGGTTCAGGATTCATGATCGGTCACTCGATCCATCAGGGCCTTCATGGCCCTGTGCAGACTGACGCGCGCCGCCCCCTCCGACAGGCCCGCGCGCTCCCCAGCCTCGGCGAGGCTGTAACCCGACAGTTTCACATCCTTGACCAGGGCTTGCTGTCGGGCCGGCACCGTCGACAACAGATAGTCGAGGTCGCGACGGACGACCCCGTCCTCGACCCCATCGACCTCCAGCGGCAGGTCGTCGATCATGGGCACGAACCTCGCGCGACCCGTCTTGCGCAGGTGGTCGATCAGCTTGTAGCGCGCGATCACATAGCACCACGACGTCACCGGATCGGCTCGTCGCCAGGTCTCACGTTTGGCATGGACGGCCATGAGGGCTTCCTGCACTAGATCCTCGACATCGGCGTCGCCATGGAATTGGCGGCGCCTGAAATAGGCGTGGAACGCAGGGCGCAGAAGGCCGAGGAACTCGCGCCAGGCGCGCGCGTCCCCATCCAGCCCCTCGATCATGAGCGGCTTCAGCCGTGCTTCCAGCGTGTTCACACGCTGCCTCATTCGGGCAACGGGCCCAAATGTTACGCCACGGCGCTCCGAGAGGCTGTCTCTCAATCAAGACCAGACATGGCCGCTCAGGTCTCGCCACCCGCCTCGGCGGGAGGGCGGCCGCCTTTTCGCCACGCCGCCGCCCTGGCGGCTGGCGACGACGAACATCTGTCGCCCCTTCACGCAACATGGGGTGCGGGTCCGTCCGCCACCTCGCGGATCGCAAGGCGGCACCGTCGCGTTACGCCGATGGAGGTTTGACCACTCATGCGCGGCGAACTCGAGACCTATCGCAAGAAGCGCCGGTTCGACGACACGCCCGAGCCGCGGGGGCGCAAGGCTGCAGGCAAGGCATACGGCGGGCGCTATCTGATCCAGCGGCATGCGGCGACGCGCCTGCATTATGATTTCCGCATCGAGATCGACGGGGTGCTCAAGTCCTGGGCCGTGACCAAGGCCCCCTCGCGCGACCCCAAGGTCAAGCGGCTGGCGGTCGAGGTCGAGGATCATCCGCTGGACTACGGCGACTTCGAAGGGACCATCCCCGGCGGCAACTATGGCGCCGGCACGGTGCAGATGTGGGACACGGGGACCTGGAGCCCGCAGGAGCCGGACCTCGAGACCGCCTTCAGGCGCGGTCAGATCAAGATGGTGCTGGAGGGCGAGCGGCTGCAGGGCAAGTGGGCGCTGATCCGGCTGAAGAGCGATCGCGGCAAGCCCTCGAAGCGGAACAACTGGCTGCTGATCAAGGAGAAGGACGAGCACGCCGTCGAGGGGGAGGGCGACGCCAATATGGAGATCGACGCGTCCGTCGTCTCCGGCCGGACCATGGCCGAGATCGCCGACCGTAGGGCGCAATGGACGTCGTTGAAGCCGACGAACCGCAAGGCTCCGGCGAAACCGAAGCCGAGCCCGGCTCAGGCGTCTCACGCGCGAAAGCCCCACGCCTTCGTGCCGATCCAGCTGTGCAAGGTGGTCGATCATCCGCCCGGCGACGCGGGCTGGGTGCACGAGATCAAGTTTGACGGCTATCGCGTGCAGATCGCGACCGGCGGCGGGCGGGCGACGGTGCGGACGCGCAATGGCCTGGACTGGACCGAGCGGTTTCCGGGGCTGGCGGCGGACGCGGCCGCCTGGCCCGACGCGGTCATCGATGGCGAGGTCTGCGCCCTGGCGGAGGACGCCAGCCCCGACTTTTCGGCGCTGCAGGCCGCGCTGTCGGACGGGAAGACGGGAGAGCTGATCTACTTCGCCTTCGACCTGCTGTTCGAGGGGGCCGAGGATCTGCGGGACCTGCCGCTGTCGCACCGCAAGGCGCGGTTGCAGGCGCTGCTGGACCGACTGCCGAAGAGGACGGCGGGACGGGTGCGGTTCGTGGATCACTTCGGCTCGAGCGGGCGGGCGGTCCTCGACAGCGCCTGCCGGATGGATCTGGAAGGTGTCATCTCAAAGCGGCTGGACGCGCCCTATCGCGCGGGGCGGTCGACGACCTGGGTCAAGTCCAAGTGCCGGGGGCGCGACGAGGTCGTCATCGGCGGCTGGACGGCGGAGGGGTCGCGCTTCCGGTCCCTGCTGGTCGGAGTGAGGGACAAGGGCGGTCTGCGGTCTCTGGGCCGGGTCGGGACCGGGTTTGGCCAGCCCCTGCTGAAAACCCTGCTGCCCGCCCTGAAGGCGGCGGAGGCCGATGCGTCGCCCTTCGTCGGCAAGGGGGCGCCGCGCAGGACCGCCGGCCAGACGATCCACTGGGTCAAGCCCGTGCTGGTCGCCGAGATCGAACACGGCGGATACACCGACGGGGGCTCGCTGCGGCAGGCCAGCTTCAAGGGCCTGCGCGAGGACAAGCCCGCGGCCGAGGTCGACGCCATGCCCCAGGCTCCGGCAAAGGCGGCGGGGACGGCCAAGGCCGGCAAGACGGTGGTGGCGGGGGTCACGATCTCAAACCCCGACAAGGTGCTGTGGCCCGCCCGGGACGGCGCCCCGGCGATCACCAAGGCCGATCTGGCGCGCTACTATGAGGCGGTCGCCGAGCGCATCCTGCCGCACATCGAGGACCGGCCGGTGTCGATCATCCGGGCGCCGGAGGGGATCGAGGGCGAACGCTTCTTCCAGCGCCACGCCATGCCGGGCTCCAACCCGCGGCTGAAGCTGATCGATGTGAAGGAGCGCAAGCCCTATGTCGCCGTGGTCGACGTCGGCGGACTGGTGGCCGTGGGTCAGGCGGGCGGACTGGAGCTGCATCCCTGGGGATCGGCGCCGGGGGACCCGGAGACCCCGGACCAGATCACCTTCGACCTCGATCCAGACGAGGGGCTGGACTTCGACGACGTCATCGCAGCGGCCAGGGCGGTGAAGGCGAAGCTGGAGGCGCTGGGGCTGAACCCCTTCGTCAAGACCACTGGCGGCAAGGGCCTGCACGTCGTCGTGCCGATCAAGGCCGACAAGCGCTCGGCCGTGACCTGGGACCAGAACAAGGCCTTCGCCAAGGCGGTGTGCGAAGCCGTGCGCGCCGACCAGCCCGACCGCTTCACCACGACGCTGGCCAAGAAGGCGCGGGGCGGGAAGATCTTCCTGGACTATCTGCGCAACGGCCGGATGGCGACGGCGGTGGCGCCGTGGTCGCCGCGCGCGCGGCCGGGCGCGGGCATCGCCTTTCCGTTGAGCTGGGGCCAGGTGAAGAGCGGGCTCGATCCGCGCGCCTTCACGATGCACACGGCGCCCGCCCTGCTGAAGAAGGCCGATCCCTGGAAAGACTTCCGCGCCGGGGCCGTCAGCCTGAAGCCGGCGCTGAAAGCGATGGGGGTATAGGCCCTCAGACCGGGTGGGTCGGCGGCGGCTGGACGGGGTCGGAGCGGGTGGTCACCGCCGCGTCTTCCGGCAGGGGGATGAACTCGTGGTCGTCCTCGGTCGGCAGGGTCATGCGGCCCGCCTTCCAGTCCTGCTTGGCCTGTTCGATGCGTTCGCGCGACGAATGAACGAAGTTCCACCAGATGTGCCGCTCGCCCACCGGCTCACCGCCCAGAACCATGACCGTCGACGGGCCGATGGATCGCACCGTCGGTTCGGCCGTCGGCTCCAGCACGATCAGTTGGCCCTCGTGGAAGGTGCGGTCGCCGATCTCCACCGAGCCCGTGGCGACATAGAGCGCCCGCTCCGACATGCCGCCCGCGCCTTTGCCTGGGGGCGGCGCGGTGCGCACCCCGTCTTGCAGCTCCCAGTGGACATAGAACAGGGGTGAGGAGACCTGCACCCCGGCCCTGGCTCCATAGGCTTCGCCGGCGACGAGACGCGCGAACAGGCCGCCGTTCTCATAGAGGGGCAAGCCTTCCTCGGCGATGTGCTGGAAGCTGGGATCGGCGTCCTCCGCCTCGGTCGGCAGGGCGATCCAGGCCTGCATGCCGTTCAGCTTCCCGCCTTGCGCCTTCCTCAGCGGATCGGTGCGTTCGGAGTGGACGATACCCGTGCCGGCCGTCATCCAGTTCACTTCGCCGGGCCGGATCGGCTGGGTATAGCCCAGGCTGTCGCGGTGCAGGATCTCGCCCTCGAACAGATAGGACAGGGTCGACAACCCGATGTGCGGGTGCGGCCGCACATTGATCGCCTCGGCCCCCGGGGCGAACTCGGCCGGGCCCATGTGATCCAGGAAGATGAAGGGCCCGATCATCCGGCGGGAATGGAACGGCAGGACCCGCCCGACCTCGAAGCCGCCGAGGTCCTTCCTGCGGGCGTCGATCACCATCTCGATCATGGGGTGCTCCTGACGAACTGTGCCTGAGACTATTGCACGTGCGGCGTGACGATGCCCAGCGGCAGGGTGGTCACGTTCTTCACGCCGCGGGTGACGATGTGGCTCTCGCAGTCCGAGACGATGCCGAGGCTGAGCAGCTTCTCCCTCAGGAACTGGTCGAAGGCGTGCATGTCCGAGGTGATGATCCTCAGCACATAGTCCTCGCGGCCGGTGATGGTGGCGCACTGCACCACCTCGGGCCACTGGGCCACGGCGGCCTCGAAGGCGTCGAGGTTGTCCTTGGACGGAAGGCTCAGCTTGACGATGGCGTAGACCTCGAAGTCCAGACCCAGAAGCCCGGCGTCCAGCAGCGTCACCCGCTTGCGGATGAAGCCCGTATCCTCCAGTCTCTTGATCCGTCTCCAGCATGGCGAGGCCGACAGGCCCACTCGCTCGGCGACCTCCGCGACCGACAGGCCGGCGTCCTGTTGCAGGATGTCCAGGATGCGGGCGTCGATCGGGTCCAGTTCGTCAGCCAAGGCGTTTCTCCGATTATCGTTATTGCGCAATAAAATACCCTAAACCGGGCTTGTGCAAGGTGATAATAGGCGAGCGTTAACGCCGGGTGCGTGTTATGAGCGCCGGAAATCGATGACGCGCTCGGATCAACCGGACGGCAGGATGGAATGACCAGGAACTCAAGGCCGCTCTCGCTGCGCGTGCCGGAGCCTTCGGGCCGCCCGGGAGACGCGCCGGACTTCAGCCACATCAAGATCGATGCCGCAGGCGCCGTGGACCGCCCGCCGGTCGACGCCCGGCCGGTCCAGATGCTGGACCTGGCCTTCCGACTGGTGCGGGTGCTGGACGACGAGGGCCGAGCCGTCGGACCGTGGGATCCGAAATTGGACCCTGAGACGATGCGCCGGGGCCTGAAGGCCATGATCCTGACCCGCGCCTTCGACGACCGGATGCACCGGGCCCACCGCCAGGGCAAGACCAGCTTCTACATGAAGTGCACCGGCGAGGAGGCCATCGCGGTCGTCCAGGGCATGATCCTGAGCCGCGAGGACATGGGCTTTCCCACCTATCGGCAGCAGGGCCTGCTGATCGCGCGCGGCTATCCGCTCAGCGCGATGATGAACCAGATCTATTCCAACGCCGAGGACCCGATCAAAGGCCGCCAGCTGCCGATCATGTATTCGGCCAAGGACTACGGCTTCTTCACCATCAGCGGCAATCTGGGCACCCAGGTGCCCCAGGCGGTCGGCTGGGCCATGGCGTCCGCCTACAAGGGCGACGACAAGATCGCCATCAGCTGGATCGGCGACGGGGCGACGGCGGAAGGCGACTTCCACAACGCGCTCACCTTCGCCGCCGTCTATCGCGCGCCGGTGATCCTGAACGTCGTCAACAACCAGTGGGCCATTTCGTCCTTCATGGGCATCGCCGGCGGGCTGGAAACGACTTTCGCGTCCAAGGCCATCGGCTATGGGCTTCCGGCGCTCCGGGTCGACGGCAACGACTTCCTGGCCGTCTGGGCCGCGACCCAGTGGGCCGAGGAGCGGGCGCGGACCAACCAGGGCGCCACGGTCATCGAGCTGTTCACCTATCGCGGAGCGCCGCACTCTACGTCCGACGATCCCAGCCGCTACCGCCCCGGCGACGAGCACGAAAAGTGGCCCCTGGGCGACCCCATCGCGCGGCTGAAGCAGCACCTGATCGCGCTGGGCGAATGGTCCGACGAGCAGCAGGCGGAGGCCGAGAAGGACGCCGTCGAACAGGTCCGCGCCGCGGGCAAGGAGGCCGAGGCCATCGGCACGCTCGGCCAGTCGCGCCCGAGCGTGAAGACCATGTTCGAGGAGGTCTACGCCACCGAGGACTGGCGCCTGGTCGAACAGCGCCGCGAAGTGGGGGTCTGAGCCGATGACCGAGCAAGCCTTCACCGACGCCGACATCCAGGACGGCATCGAGCCCGACATGGCGGACCAGTCCAACGCCCCCGCCTCCGACGCGCCAGAGGCCCCCGCCGTCGCGCCCATGAACATGATCCAGGCGCTGAACTCGGCGCTGGACGTCAAGATGGCCGAGGACCCGAACGTGCTGAGCTTCGGCGAGGACGCGGGCTATTTCGGCGGCGTCTTCCGGGTCACCGACCATCTGCAGAAGAAGCACGGCCTGACCCGCAGCTTCGACGCTCCGATCTCGGAATGCGGCATCGTCGCCGCCGCCATCGGCATGGGCAGCTATGGCCTGCGTCCGGTCGTGGAAATCCAGTTCGCCGACTACATCTATCCCGCCTACGACCAGATCGTGTCGGAAGCCGCCAAGCTGCGCTATCGTTCGGCCGGGCAGTTCACGGCCCCGATCGTCGTTCGCAGCCCCTATGGCGGCGGCATCTTCGGCGGTCAGACGCACAGCCAGAGCCCTGAGAGCCTGTTCACCCACATCGCCGGCCTGAAGGTGGTGATCCCGTCCAACCCCTATGACGCTAAGGGTCTGCTGACCGCGGCGATCGAGGACGACGATCCGGTCATCTTCTTCGAGCCCAAGCGACTCTACAACGGCCCCTTCGACGGCTGGCACCAGAACCCGGTCTCGCCGTGGAAGGCCCAAGCTCTGGCCCAGGTGCCGACCGGCAAATACGTCGAGCCCATCGGCAAGGCGCGGATCATGCGCGAGGGCAATGATGTCACCATCCTGGCCTATGGCTCGATGGTGTGGGTGTCTCTGGCGGGAGCAGAGCACGCCGGCGTCGACGCCGAGGTGATCGACCTGCGCAGCCTCGTTCCGCTCGACATCGAGACCATCGAGGCCAGCGTGAAGAAGACCGGCCGCTGCGTCATCGTGCACGAGGCGCCGAAAACCTCCGGGTACGGAGCGGAACTGTCGGCCCTGGTGCAGGAGCGCTGCTTCTATGAGCTGGAGGCGCCCATCACCCGCGTCTGCGGCTGGGACACGCCCTATCCGCACGCCTTCGAGTGGGAATACTTCCCGGGCCCGCAGAGGGTCGCCGACGCCCTGAAATCCGTGATGGCGGGAGGACGCTGATGGGTCGCTACGTCTTCAAGCTGCCCGACGTGGGCGAGGGCACCGCCGAGGCCGAGCTGGTCGCCTGGCACGTCGCCGTGGGCGACGCGGTCGCCGAGGACCAGATCCTGGCCGACGTCATGACCGACAAGGCGACGGTGGAGCTGACCAGCCCGGTCGCGGGCACGGTCACGGCGCTGCACGGCGAGCCCGGTGTGATGTCGCCGGTCGGCGGACCGCTGGTCGAGTTCGAGGTGGAGGGGGCTGGAAACGCCGCCGAGGTGGCCGAGCCCCCCTCGAACCCTGCTGCGCAGGCTTCGGTCCCCCCAGAGGGGGGACAGACGACCGATCCCGTCTCTCCCCCCTCAGGGGGGAGTACCGGCGAAGCCGGGGAGGGGGGCAAGTCCGATGCCCCCGGCAACTACGTTTTCAAACTGCCCGACGTGGGCGAGGGTACCGCCGAGGCGGAGCTGGTCGCCTGGCACGTCGCGGTCGGCGACGCGGTCTCCGAAGACCAGCTGTTGGCCGAGGTCATGACCGACAAGGCCACCGTCGAACTGACCAGCCCCGTCGCGGGCGTGGTCACGGCGCTGCACGGCGAGGCGGGAACCCAGGTTCCGGTCGGCGGCCCGCTGGTGCGCTTCGACGTCGAGGGAGCCGGAAACGTCGCCGCGTCCGCACCCCCCTCGAAGCCTGCGGCGCAGGCTTCGGTCCCCCCCGGGGGGGGACAGACGGCCGCGACCGTCTCTCCGCCCCCTGGGCGGAGACCGGCGACGCAGTCGCCAGAGGCGGGCAAGTCCGTCTCCCGCACCCCCCAGACCCCCGGCGTCCGCCCGCTCGCCTCGCCAGCCGTGCGAAAGCGCGCCCGCGAACTCGGCGTCGAGCTGCAGTTCGTCCCCGGTTCCGGTCCCGCCGGCCGCATCGAACACGGCGACCTCGACGCCTTCCTGGCCGGTGGATCGCGTCCGGCCGCGCCGACCTCGACCAGCTCGACCTACGCCCGCGCCGAAGGCACCACCGAGGTCCGCATCATCGGCCTGCGCCGCAAGATCGCGGAGAAGATGGCCGAGAGCGTCCGGCGCATTCCCCACATCACCTATGTCGAGGAGATCGACGTCACGGCCCTAGAGGAGCTGCGCGCCCATCTGAACGCTCAGAACAAGGGGACGGACCGACCCAAGCTGAACGTCCTGCCCTTCATCGCCCGCGCCATCGTCGTGGCCCTGCGCGACCAGCCGCAGATCAACAGCCACTATGACGACGAGGCCGGGGTCCTGACCCAGCATGCGGCGGTGCATCTGGGCATCGCCGCCCAGACGCCGAACGGCCTGATGGTGCCCGTCGTCCGCCACGCCGAGGCGCGCGACCCGTACGACACGGCGCTTGAGATCGCCCGCGTCTCGGGCGCGGCCAAGGACGGCTCGGCCAAGCGCGAGGAGCTGACCGGCTCGACCATCACCATCACCTCGCTGGGCACGCTGGGCGGCGTGGTCCACACCCCCATCATCAACCACCCCGAGGTCGCCATCGTCGGCCCCAACAAGATTCAGGAGCGGGTGGTGGTGAAAGACGGCCAGATGGTCGTGCGGAAGATGATGAACCTGTCGTCCAGCTTCGATCACCGCATCGTCGACGGCCACGACGCGGCGGTGTTCGTCCAGCGCATCAAGGGCCTGCTGGAACAGCCCGCGACACTGTGGATGGGGTGACCATGCGGGCGCTCCTGATCGCTGCGGCGATTACGGTCGGAACTGGCATGCATGGTGCCCACGCATGCAGTCTGCCCGGCGAGCGACTGTCTGGTGAAAGCGAGGCGGAGGCCTACGATCGATTTCATCGCCAGCACCAGGATCGCCTCTGGGCGCAGGCGGATGTCGTGTTCGTCGGTGAGGTCGTACGCCTGACGAAATCAGGCGACACGTTTGACGTGGAGGTGCTGCCACGTGGCGCATTGAAGGGGGAGATCGGCACCGCCCCGATCACCTACCTACTCGACTACGATGGACTTGCTTGTGACGCCCATGGCTTCCCGGCCATGACCTTTCCGGGCGTCTTCTATGCCAGCCGCACCCCGGACGGCGCGTTGCGTGTCGACGGCATGCTCAACTCCGAAGACATCCGGGACGATGCCTTGCGGGATCGCCTCTACGGACAGCTCGGAATGGAGCCTATTCCCCGCGCGCGACTCGACGAAGCAGATCGTCCACCCGTCCTGCCGCATTGGGTATGGCTGGTCGGAACGGCGAGCGTTGCTCTTCTCGCAGGCGTCTTGATCGGCCGCTCGGGTCACACAGCTTCCAACAAGCAGAAACCTCGTTCATGACCCAGACCCTCAGAACTAAGGTCCTCATCATCGGTGCCGGCACCGGCGGCTATGTCGCGGGCATCCGGTGCGGTCAGCTGGGGCTGGAGACCGTGCTGGTCGATGGCGGCGACGGCCTCGGCGGAACCTGCCTGAACGTCGGCTGCATTCCGTCCAAGGCGATCATCCATGCGGCAGGCAAGTATGAGACGGTCGCCAAGGCCGCCGGCGACGGCACCCTGGGCATCACGGCGTCGGCTCCGGCCATCGACCTGTCACAGACCGTGGCGTGGAAGGACGGAATCGTCCGTAAGCTGAACAGCGGCGTCGCGGCCCTGCTGAAGAAGGCCAAGGTCAAGGTCATCAAGGGCTGGGCGACATTCGCCGACGCCAAGACCTGCCGCGTCGAAACCGAGGACGGTCCCATCACGATCACCGCCGAGCACGTCATCCTGGCGACGGGGTCGGAAGCCGTCGAGCTGCCCTTCCTGCCGTTCGGCGGCGACGTCATCTCCTCGACCGAGGCCCTGTCGCTGGACGCCGTGCCGGGGAGGCTGGTCGTCGTCGGCGGCGGCTATATCGGACTGGAGCTGGGCATCGCCTATCGCAAGCTGGGGGCCGAGGTCGCCATCGTCGAAATGGCCGATCGCATCCTGCCGCTCTACGACAAGGCCCTGACCGATCCGGTGCATAAATGGCTGGAGCGACACGGGGTCCAGCTACACCTCGGCGCCCGCGCGGGCGGCTTCGGCGACGGGGCGCTGTCGATCACCACCAAGGACGGCGAACCCCTAACGATCCCGGCCGACAAGGTGCTGGTGACGGTGGGCCGCAAGCCCCGCACATCCGGCTGGGGCCTGGAAAACATGGGCGTGGCCATGGCCGGGCCGTTCGTGAAGATCGACGACCGCTGCGCCACCACAATGAAGAACGTCTGGGCCGTCGGCGACCTGGCCGGCGAACCCATGCTGGCCCACAAGGGCTCGGCCCAGGGCGAGATGGTCGCCGAGATCATCGCCGGGAAGGACCGTCGCTTCGATCCCGTCACCATCGCGGCGGTGGTCTTCACTGAGCCCGAGATCGTGGCGGCGGGCCTGCTGCCTGCCGACGTTGAGGGCCGCGACGATGTCATCACCTCGGTCTTCCCGCTCGCCGCCATCGGCCGGGCGCTGGCGATCGAGGCGGGGGAGGACGGCGGCTTCGTCCGCGTCATCGCATCCAAGGCCGACCACCGCATTCTCGGCCTCCAGGCCGTCGGCCAGCACGTCGCCGAACTGTCCAACAGCTTCGCCCAGATGCTGGAGATGGGCGCGGTGCTGGAGGACGTCGCCGGCGTCATCCACGTGCACCCGACGCTGGGCGAGGCCTTCCACGAGGCGTCGCTGCGCGCGCTGGGCCACGCCATTCACATCTGAGGCTCCGCTCCCTAAGGAGAGGGATCAAGGAGCCTGGCCATGAAGACGCATCGCGTTCAGACCGACGGCCTGACCCAGCAGGTGCTGGAGGCGGGTGACGGGCCGCTGGTGCTGCTCGTTCACGGCTTTCCCGAACTGGGGATCAGCTGGCGGGCGCAGGTCGCGGCTCTGGCCGAGGCAGGCTACCGCGCGGTCGCGCCCGACATGCGCGGCTATGGGGGAACGGACAAGCCGGAGCGGACAGAGGATCACACCATCCTGCATCTGGTCGGCGACATGGTCGATCTGGTGCGGGCGCTGGGGCATCAGACCTGCGTGGTCGTCGGCCATGACTGGGGCGCGCCTGTCGCCTGGCACTGCGCGCTGATGAGGCCGGACGTGTTCACGGCGGTCGCAGGACTGTCGGTGCCGTTCCAGCCGCGCCGGGCGGCGGGCCCGCCGACCCCGGCCATGACCGCCATTTCGAAACGGCTGGGCCGGGGCGAGCTCTACATGAACCAGTTCCAGGCCCCGGACGCCCACCGCATCTTCGAGGCGGACGTGGCGGCGGGGCTGAGGAAGGGCTTCTACAGCTACGACGGCGCGACGCCGGACGGTCGTCAGTCGACCGGCTTCATCGCGCCGGGCTACGACTTCCTGTCAGAGATCCCCGAGGACGCCACCCTGCCGCCGTGGATGAGCGAGGCGCACTTCGCCGAGTATGTGGCGGCCTTCACCGCGTCGGGGTTCAAGGGGCCGATCGACTGGTATCGGTGCCTGGATTTGAACTGGTCGCTGACGGCGTTTCTGCAGGACAGGAAGATCACCCAGCCGTCGATGTTCATGGTGGGAGAGCGCGATCCGGTGCGCCACTACGCCGGTCAGCACGAGGCGGGGCTGAAGGACTGGTTGACTGATCTGCGGTCCCAGACCGTGCTGCCCGGCGCCGGTCACTGGCTGCAGCAGGAACGGGTCGAGGAGGTCAACGCCGCCCTGCTGGGCTTCCTGCGCTCGCTGTGAGCCGATCCAGGACCTACGACGTCGTCATCGTCGGCGCGGGCGCGGCCGGGATGATGTGCGCCATCGAGGCGGGGCGGCGGGGGCGGCGCGTGCTGGTCGTCGACCACGCCCGCGCGCCCGGCGAGAAAATCCGCATCAGTGGCGGCGGACGCTGCAACTTCACCAATCTGGACGCCGGCCGGACCGACCGCTTTCTGGGAGCCAACCCGCGCTTCGCGGCCTCGGCGCTGGGCCGCTACACACCCGCCGACTTCATCGCCCGGGTGGATCGGGCGGGCATCGCCTGGCACGAGAAGACGCTGGGCCAGCTCTTCTGCGACGACAGCGCCAAGGAGATCATCCGTATGCTGACCGACGACATGCGCGAGGCGGGCGTAGAGGTCCGGCCGGGCACGGCGGTGGAAACCTATGGCCGTTCTGGCGACCAGTTCGACCTGACCCTGTCGGACGGCTCGGCTGTGTCGGCGGCGTCGCTCGTGGTGGCCTCGGGCGGCAAGTCGATACCAAAAATGGGCGCGACCGGCTGGGGCTATGACGTCGCCGGGCGCTTCGGGATGACGTTGACGGAGACGCGGCCCGCGCTGGTGCCCCTGACCTTCGAGCAGGGCCTGCTGGAGCAGACGACGCCGCTGGCGGGCGTGGCGGTCGATGCGGTCGTCAGCCACGGCAAGACCCGCTTCGAGGAGGCCATGCTGTTCACCCATCGCGGACTGTCGGGCCCGGCGATCCTGCAGATCAGCAGCTACTGGCGCGAGGGCGATCCGATCACGGTCCAGATGGCGCCGGGCGTGCCCGTGCTGGAGCGGTTGAAAGCGAGGAAGGCCGAGAACGGCGGCAAGCAGGCCGTGCACACGGCGCTGTCCGAGATCGTGCCGCGCCGCCTGGCCGAGACGCTCGCCGCCCGCGAGGGCGCGGCCGGCAAGCTGGCCGAGGTCGGCGACAAGGTGCTGGCCCGGCTGGAGACCGCCGTGAACGCGTGGACCGTCAAGCCGGTGGGATCGGAGGGCTATCGCACCGCCGAGGTGACGTTGGGCGGCGTCGCCACGGATCAGCTGGACCAGAAGACCATGGAAGCCAAAGCCGTGCCGGGCCTCTACTTCATCGGCGAGGTCGTCGACATCACCGGCTGGCTGGGCGGCTATAACTTCCAGTGGGCGTGGAGCTCCGGCTGGGCGGCGGGGCAGGCGTGTTAGCTGTCTTGTCCCTCGGGGAAAACGCGTAAGGGTCGCCGAAGCCGGTAGAGCCAAAGCCCAGCCGTCAAGAACCCGCCGAACATAACGGCTTGAATCGCAAGGAGCAAAGGCGCGAAAATCAAGAACGGAGCCATCGCGGCAAGGACGGTGCCTCGCCCCTCAATGATCTCGCCGTTCACGAGCATCTGTCCGGTCGCCAGGCCAATGATCAGTAGCATGAGCAAGATCAGGGCGAACAGAGACCCAAAGGCGACCAGAAACGCGACCGCGAGGAGCTTGAATGCACTGCCCAACGTGAGTTGGTTGTCGCGAGTTCGGAGCTCCATCGTGACCTCAATGCGCCTCCGGCCCTCGGGCGGCGGGACTGTCATATTCGTTCTCTCGCCGCCCCTTCGCAGCCAGCACAAAGCGGCGGTCGCAGTAGCCGCACTCGACAAAGTCGTCCTCGCCCATGTCCATGTAGACGAGCGGATGACCCAGAGCCCCGCCGCCGCCGTCGCAGGCCACGCGCTTGGAGGTCACGACGATCTCCTCGGGCGGCGGGACGGGCGTATCGGGATGGCGGGGCGGCATGGAGAGGTCCGTGGTCTTGGCGCAGGGCTTGCGCGCGCATAGTTAGACGCCACGGCGCGCCGCCGAAAGCCCCGATCCTCCCGAAAGCCCGCATGACCGAAGCCGAAGCCCTGCCCGTCAACGCCATCGAGGTGCGGGGGCTGGAGAAGACCTATGCGGGCTCCAAGAAGGCGCCGCCCAAGGTCGCGCTGAAGGGCGTCGACCTGGCCATTCCGCGCGGCTCCATGTTCGGCCTGCTGGGCCCCAACGGCGCGGGCAAGTCGACCCTGATCAACATCCTAGCGGGCGTCGTGAACAAGACGGCGGGCCACGCCTCGATCTGGGGCCGCGACATCGACGAGCGGCCGAGGGACGCCCGCGCCGCGCTGGGCGTCGTGCCGCAGGAGATCGTGGCCGACGTCTTCTTCACCCCGCGCGAGGCGCTGGAGGTGCAGGCGGGGTTCTACGGCGTGCCTGCCAGCGAGCGGCGGTCCGACGAATTGCTGGCCGCGCTTGGCCTGTCGGACAAGGCCAACGCCTATGTGCGCGCCCTGTCGGGGGGAATGAAGCGCCGCCTGATGGTTGCCAAGGCGCTGGTGCACAATCCGCCGGTCCTGATCCTGGACGAGCCCACGGCGGGGGTGGACGTCGAGCTGCGCCGCCAGCTGTGGGAGTACGTCCGGCGCATCAACGCCGAGGGCGTGACCATCCTGCTGACCACTCACTACCTGGAGGAGGCGCAGGAGCTGTGTGACACGATCGCCATCATGAACCGGGGCGAGGTCGTGGCCTGCGAGCCGACGCCGCAGCTGCTGCGCCGGCTGGATACGCGCAACGTCGTGGTCACACCGGAAGGCGAGCTGCCGGCGCCGCCGACCTTGCCGGGGTTCGACGTCGCGCCGCGCGCCAACGGGGCCTTCGCGGTGACCTACAAGAAGGGTCAGTCGTCCGTGGAGCAGGTTCTGGCGGCTGTGCGCGCGGCCGGGGTGACCATCGCCGACATCACCACAGAGGACCCCGACCTGGAGGACGTCTTCGTCGCCCTGACCTATGGCGATCCGAACGCGGCGGATCCGGTCAGGGACTGATCGCTAGACCACCATCACCGTGCCGAGCAGCAGCTTGGCCGCGCCTCGCCGCCCCAGGATGATGTTGACCGCCGACTGCAGCTGGGCGGCCAGCCGGTCGACGTTGGGCACGGCGCCGGGCAGCAGGCTCTCGGCCTCGCGCTGGACCAGAATGGCGAAGACGGCGCGCATGCGAGGCTGGGCCTGCTGGGCGCGCAGATGCATGGCGGGATCGGCCACGTCGACGCCGGTCTCGACCGTCATGACGCCGCGACGGCCGTCCGAGCGGATCGTGGTGGCGGTGATCGTCGGGTAGCGAAGGTAGCCGCCCGTGGAGCTGGTCGACCCACCCCCTCCTCCGCCCGCGAGCGCGGGCGTGGCGGCGGCCATGAGCAGGGGGACGGCGAAAAGGGCGCGGCGATCCATGAGCGCCGTTATGCCACGGCGCCGCTTAAGGTCGGGTTACGCGGCTTGCGCCTCGGCACCGAGCGCCATCGGCCGCAGGTCGAGCTTGGCGAAAAGGGCCGCGTCGGCGTCCTCGCCCGGATTGGGCGTGGTCAGCAGGCGGCCGCCGACGAAGATGGAGTTGGCGCCGGCGAGGAAACAGAGCGCCTGCATCTCCGCGCTCATGCCCTCGCGCCCGGCAGACAGGCGGACCATGGCCTTGGGGCAGACCAGGCGCGCGACGGCGACGGTGCGGACGAACTCGATCGGATCGATCTCGCCCTCCCGCTTCACCCGGTCGCCCAGCGGCGTGCCCGACACGGGCACGAGCGCATTGACCGGCAGGCTGTCGGGATGCTCGGGCAGGGTCGCGAGCGCATGCAGCAGGCCCGCGCGATCCCGACGGCTCTCGCCCATACCCACGATGCCGCCGCAGCAGGTCTTCATGCCAGCCGAGCGCACATGCTCCAGCGTATCCAGGCGCTCCTGATACGTCCGGGTCGTGACCACGTCGGCGTAGTAGTCCGGCCCGGTGTCGAGGTTGTGGTTGTAGTAGTCCAGCCCCGCGTCCTTCAGCTGGCGCGCCTGATCCGGCGTCAGCATGCCGAGCGTGGCGCAGGTTTCCAGACCCAGCGCCTTCACGCCCGAGATCATGGCAGCGAGCCTGGGCGTGTCGCGATCCTTCAGCTCTCTCCAGGCCGCGCCCATGCAGAAGCGGCTGGCCCCGCCGGCCTTGGCCGCCATGGCCTCGGCGATGACGGAGGTCGCGTCCATCAGCTTTTCAGCCTTCAGGCCGGTATCGAAGGCTGCGGACTGGGAGCAGTAGCCGCAATTCTCCGCGCAGCCGCCGGTCTTGATCGACAGCAGCTGCGAGGTCTGAACCTCCGACGGATCGAACCAGCGGCGATGCACGCTCGCTGCCTCGAACACCAGGTCCATGAAGGGGCGGGCGAACAGGGCCTCGACTTCGGTCAGGGTCCAGTCGTGGCGGGGAAGGTGAAGGGGGTGATCGGTGATTGGTGATTGGTGGTTGGGGAGGGGCATGTGATGAGTGGCTAGTGGCTGGTGGCTAGTGGCTGATCACTCTGCCCGGCGCCTTAACGCGGCGGAGAGGGACATAAGCATCCGACTGATCTCGTCGGCGTCTGCGGTCAATCGGTCAAGCTGTTCTTCGTGGAGATATCCGAGCCGATACGCGATCAGCAGCTGGGTTTCGGCCTCTGCCAGCGAGCCTTGAGCGATCCCGACGAAGCGGCGAAAGTCGGCTGTCCCACGTCTCGCGGCGCCTTCCGCGATGTTTGAGGCGATGGAAACCGAACACCTTCGGACCTGGCTGGTAAGTCCGAACCGTTCTTCAACGGGCCAACTGGACGTGACCCTGTAGACCAGCTCCGTCCATGACACGGCCTTCTTCCAGACCTCCAGATCGCGATAGCTCCGAACCGTGCTCATCAGCCACTAGCCACTAATCACTAGCCACTACTCTTCGCGCTTGTAGACCCTGCCGTCGCGCATCACGAAGTCGACATCCTTGAGCACGGTGACGTCCGAAAGCGGATCGCCATCGACGGCGATGATGTCCGCGCGGCGGCCCGGTTCGAGCGTGCCGATCTCCTCGCCAAGCCCCAGTAGGTCAGCGGCGTTGACCGTCGCCGCCTCGATGGCGGTCGCCGGCGTCATGCCGTGCTGGACCATGAGCTCGAACTCGTCGGCGTTCCGGCCGTGCAGCGACACGCCCGCGTCGGTGCCGAAGGCGATGCGGACGCCGGCGGGGACGGCGCGCTCCAGCGACTGGCCGGTGATCTCGATACGCCAGAGAATCTTGGGCAGGACCTCCGCGGAATAGGCGTTGGGATCGGCGGCGAGGCGGGCGCGGTAGCCGTTCACGGTCGACAGGGTCGGGACGTAGTAGGCCCCTGAACTGCGGAACAGGCGCAGGGTCTCATCGTCGAAGATGGTGCCGTGCTCGATGGAGTCCGCGCCGAGCCGCAGGGCCAGATTGATGCCGTCGGCGCCATGGGCGTGGACGGCGACCCGCTTGCCATAGAGGTGCGCCGTCTCGATCAGGGCGCGGGCCTCGTCCTCGAACATCTGGGCGCCCAAGCCGGCGCCGATGCGGCTGTTCACCCCGCCGGTCGTGGCGATCTTGATGACGTCGGCGCCCCGGCTGATCTGGAGGCGCACGGCCTCGCGGCACGAGCCGATGTCGTCGCAGACGTTGTCGTGCGGGATGTGCTCGCGCAGTTCGTCGTTCAGGCCGTTGCGACCATCCATGTGGCCGGTGGTGGTCGAGATGCTCTCGGCGGCGTCGACGATGCGGGGGCTGGGAAGGGCGTGACGGGCGGCGGCATCGCGCAGCGCCAGCGTCACACCCTCCCCGTCGCCGAGGTTTCGCACCGTGGTGAAGCCCGCCATCAGGGTGACGCGCGCATTCTCGGCGGCGCGATAGGCGCGGGTCGGAACGCTCTCGGTGAACTGGGCGATCAGGCCCGCCTGACCCGCTTGACTGGTCCCGAGGTGGACGTGGCTGTCGATCAAGCCGGGCAGGACGAAGCGGTCGGACAGGTCGATGACCTCCGCCCCCGGAAAGACGTCGACGCCAACGATCCCGTCGCGCACCTCCTCGACCCGGCCGTCGCGGACGACCACGGTCGAAGGGCCGCGCGGCGCCTGGCCGGGGCGGTCCAGCAGACGCCCCGCCTGAACCAGGGTCACGGCGTCAGGCGCCGCGTCCTGAGCGACGGCGAAGGTCGGCGCGCACAGGGCGAGCGCCAGGGCGGCGATGATCGGCTTCATGAGGTCCCTCCGGCTTTCGAGACCGGAGTTAGGCATGCGCCGGGACGAAGGCATAGCCCCTCTCCCTCAGGGAGAGGGGTGACGTCAGGCCGCCGCCTTGGCGCCCGTGAACCGGCCGTAGAAGGTCTCGCCGCTAGCCGCCATGTCGCGCAGAAGCTTGGGCGGGCTGAACCGGTCGCCGTACTTGGCCGCATAGGCGTCCGCCTGTTCGACGAAGGCCTTCAGCCCGTACTGGTCGATGTAGGTGATCGGTCCGCCGGTCCAGGGCGCGAAGCCCCAGGCCAGGATGGCGCCGACGTCGGCTTCGCGCGGATCGTCGATCACGCCTTCTTCCCAGCAGCGGGCGACCTCGACGGCCTGACGGAAGATCAGGCGGCGCTTCTGGTCCTCGACCATCTCGGGCGTCGAGTCGTTGATGGTGACCGGTGCCAGGTCCGACAGGCCCTTCCACAGGGTCTTGGGCTTGGAGGCGTAGTCGTAGAAGCCCATGCCGTTCTTGCGGCCATAGCGGCCCAGGTCCTCGACCATGGTCTGGACGATCTTCCAGCCGGGCAGGGGCACATAGGCGTCGCCCAGGTCTTCCTTCGTCTGCTTGGCGATCTTCACGCTCAGATCGAGCGCCACGTCGTCGTGCATCTCCAGCGGGCCGCGCGGCATGCCGGTCATGCGGCCGATGTTGTCGATCAGGGCCGGGGCATAGCCCTCCTCCAGCATGGCCAGGCCCTCGGCGACGTAGGTGCCGAAGCAGCGCGAGGTGTAGAAGCCGCGGCCGTCCTGGACGACGATCGGCGTCTTCTTGATCTTCATGACGTAGTCCAGCGCCTTGGCGAGCGCCGCCTGACCCGTCTTCGCGCCCATGATGATCTCGACCAGCATCATCTTGTCGACCGGCGAGAAGAAGTGGATGCCGATGAAGTCCTCAGGCCGGACCGAGGCCTCGGCGAGGCCCGTGATCGGCAGGGTCGAGGTGTTGGAGCCGAACACGGCGCCGGGCGTCAGCTGGGCCTCGGCGCGCCTGGTCACGTCGCCCTTGATCTCGCGATTCTCGAACACCGCCTCGATCACCAGGTCCGAGCCCTTGATGTGGTCGTAGTCGGTGGTGGCGATCACCGAGGCGAGCAGGGCGTCGTACTTGTCCTGGGTCAGCTGGCCGCGCGACAGGCGCTTCTTCAGCAGCTCCTCGACGTGGGCCTTGCCCTTGTCGGCGCTCTCCTGGTCGCGGTCGATCAGGATGGTCTGGATGCCGGCCATGGCGTTCACATAGGCGATGCCCGCGCCCATCATGCCGGCGCCCAGCACGGTGACCTTCTTGGGATCGGATTGGGGCACGTCCTTGGGACGCACCGCCCCCTTGTCCAGCTCCTGCTTCGACAGGAACAGGCTGCGGATCATGCCCTGGGCCTGGGGCGTCATCAGGGTCTTGATGAAGTAGCGGGTCTCGATGCGCAGCGCCGCGTCCATCGGCACCTGAACGCCCTCATAGACGGCCTTCATCAGGTTCAGCACGGCCGGATAGTTGCCGTAGGACTGCTTGCGCAGCATGGCGTTGCCGACCAGGAAGTTCTGGATGCCCGCCGGGTGATAGGGACCGCCGCCTGGCAGCTTGAAGCCCTTGTCGTCCCACGGCTGCTGGGCCTTGCCGCCGCCCTTGATCCAGGCCTTGGCGGCCTCGACCTCGGTTCCGGCCGGGACGACCTCATGGACGATTCCCGCGCCCTTGGCGTCGTTGGCGCGGAAGGACTTGCCTTCGCTCATGGCCATCATGGCGGCCTGGACGCCGACCAGGCGTGTCAGGCGCTGGGTGCCGCCGCCGCCGGGGAACAGGCCGACCTTGATCTCGGGCAGGCCCAGCTGGATCTTCGGGCTGTCGCCGACCACCCGGTAGTGGCACGCCAGGGTGAGTTCGAGCCCGCCGCCCAGCGCCAGGCCGTTGATCGCGGCCGCCACCGGCTTGCCGCAGGTCTCCAGCGCCCTGAGCGCTCCGTTCAGCCGCCAGCCGGCGTCGAAGGCGTCCTGCAACGAGCCGCCCGTCAGCATGCCCGCCGCCATGTCGCCCAGGTCCGCCCCGGCGCAGAAGCCCGACGCCTTGCCCGAGGTCAGCACCGCGCCCTTGATGGCGTCGTCGGACTTGATGCGCTCGACCACCTGCGGGATCTCGGCCATCACGCCCGAGGTCAGGGTGTTCATCGACCGGCCCGGCACGTCGAAGGTGACCAGGGCGATGCCGTCGGCGTCGACGTCGATCTTAAAGTTTTCCATGATCTTCAGCTCCCGGATCAGACGCGTTCGATGACGGTGGCGGTGCCCATGCCGCCGCCGATGCACAGGGTGATCAGGGCGGTTTCCTTGTCGGAGCGCTCCAGCTCGTCCAGCACCACGCCGGTGATCATGGCCCCGGTCGCGCCCAGCGGGTGGCCCATGGCGATGGCGCCGCCGCAGCCGTTGATCTGGTCGTGCGGGATGTCGAGCGCCTGCATGAAGCGCAGCACCACGGCGGCGAAGGCCTCGTTCAGTTCCCACAGGTCGATGTCGTTCTTCGACATGCCCAGCTTGCCCAGCAGCTTGTTCGCCACGAACTCCGGCCCCGTCAGCATGATCGAGGGCTCCGACCCGATCGAGGCGGCGCCCCGGATCTTCGCCCGCGGCTTCAGGCCGAGCGCCTTGCCGGCCTCCAGCGAGCCGATCAGCACGCCCGCCGATCCGTCGACGATGCCCGAGCTGTTGCCCGGGGTGTGGACGTGGTTGACGCGCTCGACCTCGGGGTAGCGCTGGTTGATCACGGCATCGAAGGCCATCTCGCCCATCATGGCGAAGGACGGGTTCAGCGCACCCAGCGTCTGCATGTCCGTGTTCGGACGGATCGTCTCGTCATGGTCCAGGATGGTCAGGCCCAGCTGGTCCTTGACCGGCACCACCGACTTGTTGAACCGGCCCTCGGCCCAGCTCTTGGCCGAACGCTTGTGGCTCTCGACCGCATAGGCGTCGACGTCGTCGCGGCTGAAACCCCACTTGGACGCGATCATGTCGGCCGAGACGCCCTGGGGCACGAAATAGGTCGGAAACGCGCTGGAGGGGTCGACCGGCCAAGCCCCGCCGTCCGAGCCCATCGGCACGCGGCTCATGGCCTCGACGCCGCCGCCCACGGCGAAGTCGGCCTCGCCGGACTTCACCTTGGCCGCGGCCATGTTCACGGCTTCCAGGCCCGAGGCGCAGAAGCGGTTGATCTGGACGCCGGCCGTCGTCTGGGCCCAGCCGGCGTTCAGCACGGCGGTGCGGGCGATGTCGGCGCCCTGTTCGCCCACCGGCGAGACGCAGCCCAGGATGACGTCGTCGACTTTCGACGTGTCCAGCCCGTTGCGGTCGCGCAGGCTCTCCAGCACCTGGGTCGCCAGCGACAGGGCGGTGATCTCGTGCAGCGAGCCGTCCTTCTTGCCCTTGCCGCGCGGCGTGCGCACCGCGTCGTAGATATAGGCGTCGGTCATGGTGTCAGTCTCCATTGAGGACGGATCGCGTGCAGGCGTCTAAAGCCGACGTTTACGTCAACGTCAAGATAAGAGTTACGCCGCCTCGGAACGGCCGCGCTCGTCGGCTATTGAGGAGGCCATGATACGCCTCGCCTCCGCTCTCGTCGCCGCCTCTCTGACCTCGGCCTGCGCCCTGCTGCCGGCCCCGATGCGCGTCCCCGTCCCTGCGCCTGTCCCGGCCGATCCGGGCGGCCCGCGCTGGATCGAACCGGCGTCGCCGGCGCCTCGGGCCGCCGTCCCCATCGCTCCGCCGCGCGAGGCCCGGCCTTCGGACGCCGTCGAGGCGCGGCTGCTCGCCGCCCACAACGACGAACGCCGCCGCGTGGGCGCGCCGCCGCTGCTCTGGAGCGCGGATCTGGAAGTCGAGGCGCGCGGCTGGGCGCGGGAGCTGATCGCCACGGGTCGCTTCGCCCACGACCCGCGCCCGCACGGCCACGGCGAGAACCTCTGGACCGGCTGGGGCGACCGCACCTGGACGCCGGAGGAGATGGTCGAGGACTGGATCGAGGAGCGGAAGGACTATCGCCCCGGCGTCTTCCCGAACGTCAGCCGCACCGGGAACTGGACGGCGGTCGGCCACTACACCCAGCTGATCTGGTCGGGCACCACCCACGTCGGCTGCGCGATCGAGGCGCGCGGCGACCAGCAGCTGCTGGCCTGCCGCTACGCCCCGCCCGGAAACGTCGACGGCCGGCGTCCGCTCTGACGCCGGCCGTTCGGTCGTTCAGACGGCTCAGGCCGCCTGCTGCATCGCCTCGGCGTTGACGGCGGCGTCGGCGATCTTGGTCAGGTCCTCGTCGGTCTGGCTCTCTTCCTGCAGGGTCTCGTCCAGCAGGCGCACGGCCTCGTCCATGCCCAGCACCGTGGCCCAGCGCTTCAGCGTGCCGTAGCGGGTGATCTCGTAGTGCTCCACGGCCTGGGCCGCGGCCAGCAGGCCGGCGTCCAGCGCCGCCGTACCCTTGTACTCCTCGGCGATCTCGTCGCCCTCGGCCAGGATGCCTTCGATGGCGTCGCAGGTCTTGCCGCGGGCCGGCTTGCCGATCAGTTCGAACACCTGCTGCAGCCGTTCGATCTGGCCTTCGGTCTGCTGCTGGTGCTTCTCGAACGCCGCCTTCAGCTCCGGCGACTGGGCGGCGCGCTGCATCTTGGGCAGGTTCTTCAGGATCTTGCGCTCGGCGTAGTAGATGTCCTTGAGGGTGTCGTGGAACAGGGTGTCGAGGGTCTTCTCGGCCATGGGAAAGCTCCTTGCCTGGGGTTGAGCCCAAGGAACGACGCCTCACCCGTGCGGTTCCGACGGCAAAGCTAGGAACATCAAGGACTTATGGCGACGCTTGGCCGCTCAGGCGGCCTGGGCCCAGTCGGCCGTGGTCTCGGCGAGAATCTCCAGGGAGCGCACGCGGGCGGCGTGGTCCCAGATCTGGCTGGTGACCATCAGCTCGTCCGCCTGGGTCTGGTCGACGAAGCGGTCGATGCGGTCGCGCACGGTCGCGGCGTCGCCGACGGCGGAGCAGGACAGGGCCTGATCGATCATGGCCCGCGCGGCGGGATCGAGCCGCTCGGCATAGCCCTCGACCGGCGGGGGCAGCTTGCCGGGCCGCCCGGTCCTCAGGTTGACGAAGGCCTGCTGGACCGAGGTGAACAAGAGCCGCGCCTCCTCGTTCGTCTCGGCGGCGAAGACGTTGAAGCCCAGCATGACATAGGGCCGGTCCAGCCGCGCCGAGGGCCGGAAGGTCTCGCGATAGAGGCGGATCGCCGCCGTCATCTCCGTCGGCGCGAAATGGCTGGCGAAGGCGTAGGGCAGGCCCAGATGCGCCGCCAGCTGCGCGCCGAAGGTCGAGGACCCCAGGATCCAGATCGGCACGTCCTGCCCCTCGCCGGGATTGGCGCGCAGCCGCTGGCCGTCCTCGGCCGGCTCGAACCAGTGCATCAGCTCGACCACGTCCTGAGGGAAGCTGTCGGCGTCGCCGGCGAGGTTGCGCCGCAGCGCCCGCGCGGTCGCCATGTCCGACCCCGGCGCCCGGCCCAGCCCCAGGTCGATCCGCCCGGGATGCAGCGCCGCCAGCGTCCCGAACTGCTCGGCGATGACCAGGGGCGCATGGTTGGGCAGCATGATCCCGCCGGCCCCGACCCGGATCGTCTTCGTCGCCGCCGCCACCGCCCCGATCACCACCGCCGTCGCCGCCGAGGCGATGCCCGGCATGTTGTGATGCTCCGCCAGCCAGTAGCGCCGATACCCCAGCCGCTCGGCGTGGCGGGCCAGGTCGAGGGTGTTGGCCAGCGCCCGCGACACGTCGGACCCCTCGGGCACCGGGGCGAGGTCGAGGATGGAGAGGGCGGTCATGGGAGGGATATGGGAGGGGGTGGCCAGGATTTAAGGAGCAGCTCCGCCTGACTCTTCACCTGCCGCCGCTGGTACCGCCGAGCTCTGCAGTAGTGGACTATTGGCCGGGTTGTGGGCCTGTTGCTCAGGCTGGCGTGTCGCTTTGGCCAACTCCACGAGACTCACGGCTTGTATAGCGGCGGGGGACGAGCCCAACGCTCGGTGCATGAACGTCCCAAAGGCCACAACACCAGCGATGATCGCGACCAAGCTACCCACAGCGAGACCTATGCCGACAATTCGGACCACACCGCCAATCTTCCAGAAGCGCATGCTTTCGGGAGTATCCACGACCCAGGGGCGGACGAAGATGGTCTCTCGCCTCTCGGTCGCAGCTTCATAGTACGCTGCGGTGAAGTAGGCGGCGAAGGCAGCCATAAAGGCGAGCGACAGAGCCGCGACTATGAGTGCGAGTGCTATCAACAGAGGGCCAAGGTCGAGAGACGTGCCACTCTGGGCCAGGACCCCGAGGAAGGCGAGAATCGCAACGAGCGACCCTCCCTCGATGGTGATCATCATCCGCAGGGTGAATTCGGCCCACTTCCAGGACTGCTGCGATATCAGCCCGAGAGAGCTCCTGTGCTCCTCGTGTGCGGCATTCGCAGTCCTCTCATTGGACTCCATGATGAAGGTTTGTAGCCATTCGGGCAGCGCAGCCCACTCTTGGTGGCTGAACCCAAAGATCTTAGGCTCTTCAGACATTTGCGGCCTTCCCCAAGCGCCACGGACCACTTCACGACATCAGGCCTGCCGTCAGAAGGGCTCCACCCGCCTTAAATCCGGCGGAGTCGCCTCCTCGGTCAGGATACGCACCGCCTCGTCCAGGCTGACCACCGTCTGCTCCTGGCTGCCCAGCCGCCGGATCGCCACCTCGCCCTTCTCGGCCTCTGAGCGGCCCACCACCGCGATGACCGGGACCTTGCCGACCGAGTGCTCGCGCACCTTGTAGCCGACCTTCTCGTTCCTCAGGTCGGTCTCGACCCGCAGGCCCGCGGCCTTGAACCGGGCGGCGACCTGATGGGCATAGTCGTCGGCGTCAGACGTGATGGTCGCCACCACGGCCTGGACCGGGGCCAGCCACAGGGGGAAGGCCCCGGCGTAGTTCTCGATCATGATGCCGATGAACCGCTCGAAACTGCCCAGGATGGCCCGGTGCAGCATGACCGGCCGGTGCTTCTGTCCGTCCTCGCCGACGTACTCCGCCCCCAGCCGCTCGGGCAGGACATAGTCCAGCTGGATGGTGCCACACGTCCACTCGCGGCCGATGGCGTCCTTGACGATGAAGTCCAGCTTGGGGGCGTAGAACGCCCCGTCGCCGGGCGTGACAACCGGCTCGGACCCGGCCGCGCGGGCGGCCTCCAGCATCAGGGCCTCTGCCTTGTCCCAGAACGCGTCGTCGCCGGCGCGCACCTCCGGCCGAGTGCCCAGCGAGATATAGGCCGTCTCCATGCCGAGGTCGGAGTGGACGCTGCGCGCCAGTTCGATGAAGGCCGCCGTCTCCTCGACGATCTGGTCCTCGCGGCAGAAGATGTGGGCGTCGTCCTGGGTGAAGCCGCGCACCCGCATCAGGCCGTGCAGCGAGCCCGACGGCTCATAGCGGTGGCACGCCCCGAACTCGGCCATGCGCAGCGGCAGTTCGCGGTACGAGCGTTGGCCCTGGTCGAAGATCTGCACATGGCCGGGGCAGTTCATGGGCTTGAGCGACAGCGTCTCGCCCTCGACCGTCTCGCACACAAACATGTTGGGCCGGTACTTCTCCCAGTGGCCCGAGGCCTCCCAGAATTTGCGGTCCAGCACCTGGGGCGTCTTGACCTCGACGTAGCCGGCCTTGGTCAGGCGGCGGCGCATATAGGCCTCGATGACCTGCCACAGCACCCAGCCCTTGGGGTGCCAGAAGACCATGCCCCGGCCCTCTTCCTGCATGTGGAAGAGCTCCATCTGGCGGCCCAGCTTGCGGTGGTCCCGCTTCTCCGCCTCCTCCAGCCGCTTCAGATAGGCGTCCAGGTCCTCCCTGGTCGCCCAGGCGGTGCCGTAGATGCGCTGCAACTGCTCGCGCTTGGAGTCGCCCCGCCAATAGGCCCCGGCCAGCTTGGTCAGCTTGAAGGCCTTGCCGACGTGGCGCGTGGAGGGGAAGTGCGGCCCCCGGCACAGGTCGATCCACTCGCCCTGGCGATACAGGGTGATGGTCTCGCTCTCGGGCAGGTCGCGGATCAGCTCGGCCTTGAAGCTCTCGCCCCGCGCCTCGAAGAAGACGATGGCCTCGTCCCGGTCCCAGACCTCCCGCTCGAACTTGGCGTCGCGGTCCACGATCTTCGCCATCTCCTTCTCGATGGCGGCGAAGTCGTCGGTCGAGAACGGCGTCTCCCGGAAGAAGTCGTAATAGAAGCCGTCCTCAATGGCCGGGCCGATGGTGACCTGGGTGCCGGGGAACAGCTTCTGCACGGCCTCGGCCAGCACATGGGCCGTGTCGTGGCGGATGGTGTAGAGCGCCTCGGGGTCGTCGCGCATGATCAGGCGGAAGCTGCCGCCCGTCTCCAGCACCCGGTTCAGGTCGCGCTGCTCGCCGTTCAGCTCGGCCAGCACCGCCTTCTTGGCGAGCGAGGGCGAGATGGCGGCGGCGACATCGCGCGCGGTCGAGCCGGCAGGGTATTCACGCGTCGCGCCGTCGGGGAAGGTCAGCTGGATCATGGTCTCTTGGGCTCTTTGGGCGGCACCGGGTCGTATCCGGACCCGCCGAAGGGATGGCATCTACACAGTCGCCGCACCGTCAGCCACCCGCCCCGGATCGGTCCATGCTGGATCAGGGCGTCCCGGCCATAGTCGGAACAGGTGGGCAGGAAGCGGCAGGACTGGCCGAAGAAGGGGCTGAGCGTCAGCTTGTAGCCCCGGTGGGCCGCGCGGACGCCGCGTTCATAGAGACTGCCGGAGCGGGCCATGGGCCGGGCTTATCCCTCGCAAGCGCGGGGGCTGCAACCGGGCCGTCAGGCGGCGCCGGCGAGGCTAGTTCGGGCGGCGAGCGCGGCCTCGACCGCCTCCAGCGTCGCCTCGATGGCGACCATGGTGGAGGCATGCCGCGCCGGATAATCCGCGACCTGCTTGAGCACCCGCAGGCCCTCGAACCGACCGGCCGGGCCTTCCCCGCCGGACTTCAGCATGTCGCGCAGGGAGTCGCGCGTGGTGCGAAGCTCATCGACCGAAGCCCCGATCACGCTCTCGCCCAGCACGCCCGCCGCCGCCTGGCCGAGCGCGCAGGCCTTCACGTCCTGAGCGAAGGCGACCACGCGCCCGGCGTCGTCCAGAACCACATCGACGATCGCCTTCGACCCGCACAGCTTGGCCACGCGCTCGCCGGTCCCCTCCGGCGCGGCCAGCCGCCCGGCGTGCGGCAGGTTGGCCGCCAGCGTCAGGATGCGCGCGCTGTAGAGGTCGTCGATCATGGGCCGAAGATAGGCGTCCGCCGGGCCGCGGTGAAGCGTCGCCTTTCACAAGAATTTCAGCAGGCGTGATTGGCCAGCCCGGGTCCCCCTCCCTAGGGTCCGCGACCTTCCCCCAGCTTTCATATTGAAAAGACGAGGATTTCCCATGCGCCGCATTCTGATCGCCGCCGTATCCGCCGCCGCCGTCCTGTCGGCCGCGCCCGCGCTCGCCGCCCAGACCGACTACAGCGACGCCCAGCTGGAAGCCTTCGCCTCCGCCATGGTCGAGGTCCGCGCCGCCGCGCCCGCCGACGGATCGGCGCCGACGCCCGAGCAGCAGGCCGCCATGGCCAGCGCCGTCGAGGCCTCGGGCCTGACGCCCGATGAGTTCAATGCGCTCGCCGTCCGGGTGTCGTCGGACGCCGTGCTTCAGGCCCGGCTGGCGCTTCTGGACACGCCCGAACCTGCGCCGGGCTCGGTCGCCGCGGGGGTGACCGATGCGGAGGTCCAGCAATTCTCGGCCGCCATGGTGAATGTGCGCGCCGCGGCTCCGTCGGACGGTTCCACGCCGACCCCGGAACAAGCCCAGGCCATGGCCGCCGCCGTCACGGGCTCGGGCCTGACCACTGAGCGGTTCAACGAGATCGCCACGGCTGTGTCTCAGGACGCCCATCTGCGCGCCCGGGTCCGTCTCGCCGACGCGCAGCGAGCAGGCTGACGCCCATCAGGGGTTCTGGAGCGAGCCCCAGGTGCGCGCCTGTTCCGTCGGCAGGGCGGCGGACTGCACCAGCGTCTGCGATCGCAGCCACTGCAGGTTCCGCTCGGCCAGCTCGGGCGGCAGTTCGCGGCGGATGATCTGCTCGGCCTCGGACATCTTGCCCTGCAGGCCGAGCGTCATGGCCAGGTTCAGCCGCATCTGCTGGGTCGCCGTCGGCTGGGCCACCGCGCGGCGCAGCATGGCCTCGGCTCCGGCCGCGTCGCCGGATGTGGCCAGCGCCATGCCCGCGTTGGTCAGCACGTCCGGATTGTCCGGAGAGACGGCGAGCGCAGCCCGCCAGGCCGCCTGGGCGTCCTCGGCCCGCCGCACCTGCTGATAGGCCACGCCCAAAAGCGACAGCGGCCGCCAGTCGTTCGGCGCCAGATCGCGGGCCTGCTCAAGCGGTGCGATGCCGTAAAAGGCCTGACCCCTCGCGATTTCGGCGCGGCCGACCTCCAGCATGGCCTCGATGTTGGCGGGCTGAAACGTCAGCACCTGCCGCGCCGTGGCCGCGGCCTGCTCGTGCTGACCCAGCTGGCGAAGCGCCTCGGCCAGCTCGACCCCCGCGACGGGGTCCATCGGATTGACCTCCATCTCGCGGCCCCAGAACACCGAGCGGGCCAGGGGGTCCAGGCGATTGTAGGCGGCGCGCTCCTCGGCCGAGGCGGGCAGGCGGGCCGAGGGCGCCGTCGCCGTCTGGGCGGGCGCGGTCTGGGCGAACGCGGGCGCGGCCGCACAGCATGCGGCGGCGATCAGGATTGAGCTTGCGACGCGGTTCAGCGACATGGGGCGGACCGATCCGGTAAGTCTGTCCGCAGAAGACTCGGCGCTTCGCGTCAAGCATTGGTTAATCCGACAAAGGCCCGCCATGTCCGCCCTCTCGCCCGATCCCATCGTCGCCGCCGACTCGGCCGAGGCCGCCGGGGCCATCCCTGTCCGCTTCGTCGGGCCGGAGGGCGCGATCGCCGAGACCGCCCGCACCTGGGCCGAGCGGCTGGGCTTCAAGGGCAAGCCGGGGCAGGTCGTCGTCGTGCCCGGCCCGGACGGCGGGATCGACCAGGTGCTGGCCGGAGCGGGCCAGACCTTCGATCCCATGAGCGCCCGCGCCCTGTCGGCCAAGCTGCCGAGCGGTCTCTATCGGCTGGAGACTGCGCCCGAGGACGCCGGGGTCGCCGCTCTAGCCTTCCTGCTCGGTCGCTACGCCTTCGACCGCTACAAGGCGCGTAAGGACGTCGCCGAGGTCCGTCTGGTGGCGCCGGACGGCTTCGACGCGGAGGAGGCCGGCCGCATCGCCTCGGCCTGCGCGCTCGCCCGCGAGATGGTGGACACCCCCGCCGCCGACATGGGCCCGCTGCAGATGGAAACCATCGCCCGCGAGATCGCCGAGGCGCACGGGGCCTCCATTTCGGTCACGACCGGCGACGCCCTGCTGGAGCAGAACTACCCCTCCATCCACGCCGTCGGCCGGGCCGCGGCCCCGCACCGGGCGCCCCGCATCATCGAGATCGGCTGGAACCTGGACCACGCCGACCGGCCGCTGGTCGCCCTCGTCGGCAAGGGCGTGGCGTTCGACAGCGGCGGCCTGGACATCAAGACCGCCGCCGGCATGCGCAACATGAAGAAGGACATGGGCGGGGCGGCCCATGCGCTGGCGCTCGGTCGGATGGTCATGCAGGCAGGGCTGGACGTGCGACTGGTCATACTGGTCGCGGCGGTGGAGAACGCCATCTCCGCCGACGCCTTCCGGCCAGGCGACATCCTGTCGAGCCGCAAGGGCCTGACGATCGAGATCGGCAACACCGATGCCGAAGGCCGCCTGATCCTGGCCGATGCGCTCGCCCGCGCGGGGGAGCATTCGCCGGACCTGACGCTGGACTTCGCCACCCTGACCGGCGCGGCGCGGGTCGCGCTAGGGCCAGAACTTCCGCCGCTCTATACGGATGACGAGGCACTCGCCGCCGACCTGCTCGCCGCCTCAGCCGAGGTGCGCGACCCCCTGTGGCGCATGCCGCTGTGGCCCGGCTACCGCGCCGCCATCGACAGCGAGCTGGCCGATGTGAGGAACGACAGCGCGGGATGGGTCCAGGGCGGATCGATCACCGCCGCCCTGTTCCTGCAGAAGTTCGCCCCGACCACTGGGGCCTGGGCCCACATGGACATCTTCGCATGGAACCCCCGAAACCGTCCCGGCTGGCCCGAGGGCGGCGAGGCGCAAGGCCTGCGCGCGGCCTATGCTATGCTGAAAGGCCGCTACGGAAAATCCTGATTCAGCCTCGCGGCTTAACCGGATTTTCGCCTTCGCGGTTCAGAATGCGGGCTCACTCGACCGAGCCTGCGCTTGACCGACCTCTCCTCGCCCCTTCTGGCCCGACCCGACCTCGCGGCGCTGTCGCTGGAAGGGGTCGTGCGGGCTGACGCCTATCGGCCGACGCGGGCGATGCGAGCGGCCGTGCCTGTCGCCGACATCTATGCTGACGCTGACTCCGCCTCCGAGCGAATCGACCAGCTGCTGTTCGGCGAGGCCTTCGACGTTCTGGATGAGTCCGAAGGCCGCGCCTGGGGCCAGGCCCGTCGCCACGGCGTCGTCGGCTGGATCGACCTCGCGTTCCTCGTCGCAGGCGCCGCGCGCCCGACCCACACAGTCGCCGCGACGAAGGCCCGCCTGCCGCTGAACGCCTTGGTCGCCGAGGGCGCCGAGGCAGACGGTCTGCGACTCATCGGCGTGTTCGACACGGATCTTGCCGCTGTGGCCGAGCGGCTCCTCGGCACGCCGCACGAACTCGGCGCTCGGTCGTCGCGCGCGACCGACTGCTCGGGCCTGGTGCAACAGGCCTTGCTGGCTTGCGGCCTCGCCGGCCCTCGCCGCTCCCATGAGCAGGCCGAACTCGGCGCAGCGATCTCACGCGACCAGGCCCGTCGCGGCGACCTGGTTGTCTGGCTGAACCGCGTCAAGGGTCAGAGCTGGACCGGACACTCGGCCCTGATGCTGGACGCCGACCGAGTCATCCACGCGACCGGCCACCACGGCGCGGTCGTGGTCGAGGCCTTCGCGGACGCGGACGCCCGCTGCCTGGCGGAGGGCTTCGAACCCGCCGTCTTCCGGCGGGTCCGCTAAGTCTTAGTCAGCTGTTCGGGGGCGCCGGGCTGTCCGACGCGGGCGGAGCGACGTCGCTGGTCTGGGCCGTCGGCGCGCCGGCCGGACCCGCCACGGGAGCGCCGCCCGAGGGCCCGCCCGCTTCGGCCGGAGACGTTCCGACACCGCCCGGCGTCGCCGGATCGACCGGAGCCGCGCCCTCAGCCGCCGCGGCCGCGCCGGGCTGACGCGCAGGATCGGGCGCGGGGATCGGGAAGCCCTCGGAGCCCTGGCTGCGCAGATAGGCGATCAGGTTCACGCGCGCCTGGGTATCGCGCAGGCCTGCGAACGACATCTTGGTGCCTTCGACGTAGCGGGCCGGGGCGTTGATGAACTGATCCAGCGCGTCCAGCGACCACGTCGGATCGACCGACTGGTGAGCCACCATGGCCTCGGAGAAGGCGAAGCCCGGGTGAGCGCCCACGCCCCGTCCGACGACGCCGTACAGGTTCGGCCCGATGCCGTTGGCCCCGCCCGCGTTGATCGTGTGGCACGCCTGGCAGCGCGCGAAGGCCGCTTCACCGGCGGCCAGGTCCGCGACCGGCAGCAGGGTGCCCCAGTCCGGCGGCAGTTCCTCTTCGGCGGCGCCGCCCTCGGCCTCTTCCGGCGCGTTGATGAAGTAGCCCATCCTCTCGGGCGTGTGGGTCTCGTAGATCGCCCCCGACACCTGCTGCAGCGCCAGCACGACGAAGGCCGTTCCCAGGCCCGCGCCCATGATCTTGTTCCACTTCAGATCGCCGCTCATCCGCGTCGTCGCATCCCGTCTTGTGGCCCGCGCCAGGAGGAGGCGAAGCGGGCGAATGTCTTGCGGCGCGGTCTCTGACACGCTAGCGCCGCCTTCGCAACCGGCCCGACCGCCTGTTTCGGCGGCGCGGCGTCGCACGACGGGAAACGCACTGATGACGCCCCTGATCCTGATTCCCACGCGCATGGCCGCGACGCGCCTGCCGGGCAAGCCGCTGGCCGACATCGGCGGCAAGCCCATGATCGTGCGCGCGTGGGAGCAGGCGACGCTGTCCGGCCTGCCCGTCGCCGTCGCCGCCGGCGACCCGGAGATCGTCGATGTGGTCGAAGCCGCCGGCGGCCGCGCCGTCCTGACCGACGCGGCCCTTCCCAGCGGTTCCGACCGCGCCCTCGCCGCGCTTGAGACCCTCGACCCTGACGGCGAATACGACGCCGTCATCAACCTCCAGGGCGACATGCCCTTCGCCGATCCGGGGCTGGCCACGGCCTGCGCCGCCCTGCTCCACGGCGAGCCAACCTGCGACATCGCCACCCTCGTCGCGCCGGAGCTCGATGCGTCGGACCGCACGAATGTCGACGTGGTCAAGGCCGTGCTGGCGATCGCGGAGGGCCACCGCCACGCTCGGGCCCTCTACTTCACCCGTTCGACGCTCTACGGCGAGGGGCCCGTCTGGCGTCACATCGGCATCTACGGCTATCGGCGCGAGGCCCTGAAGCGCTTCTGCGCCGCTCTGCCGTCGCCGCTGGAAAGGCGGGAAAAGCTGGAGCAGCTCCGCGCCCTGGAGCTCGGCCTCTCCATCTGGGCCGCCACGGTCGACGAGGCCCCCATCTCGGTCGACAATCCTGCGGATCTGGAGGCGGCCCGGGCGCAGTTAGGGATTAGGGATTAGGGATTGGAGGCCTTTGCAGGTTCAGCCAGGCGCGTCCGGAGCGCCGTCAGCATGCGGCCCAGCTCTTCGGTGCGGCCCAGGAGTTCGGCCACCTTGTCTGCAGGCGCCAGTTCCAATCTGCCGATGATCACCAAGAAGGTCTCGAGTTCAGCCGCCGAGCCGCGAGCGATGCTGACGAAATGGGCGTAATCCCGCCGCGTGGCTCGCCCGTTACCTTCGGCGAGGTTAGCCGGAATTGAACTCGACGCGCGGATGATCTGCCCCGAGAGGCGAAATACCTCCTCCTTCGGCATCAAGCGGGTCAGCCGGTAGATGTCGCAGGCGAGGTCAACTCCCTTCTGCCAGACAGCCAGATCCCGGTGCGACAGCGCCATCTCTAATCCCTAATCCCTAATCCCTCGCCTTCCACCCACGCCTCAAGCAACGTCCGCGCGATCGCGAACTTTGGCGGCGCCTTCACCTCATGGCCGCCCGCCAGCACCGCCCGCGCCTCGTCCTTGGTGAACCAGCGCACCTCCTCCAGTTCCGTCTGGTCCGGCGTGGCTTCCTCCGAGTCCACCTCCGCGATCAGGCCGATCATCAGCTGGGACGGAAACGGCCACGGCTGGCTGGAGTGATAGCGCACCGCCGTCACCGTCAGCCCGGCCTCCTCGGCGATCTCGCGGGCGCAGCCTTCTTCGATGGTTTCGCCGGGCTCCAGGAACCCCGCCAGGGCCGACATCCGCCCCTGTGGCCAGGCCGCCTGACGCCCCAGCAGGCAGCGATCCCGGAACACCGGCAGCATGATCGTCACCGGATCGACGCGGGGAAAGTGCTCGGTCGCGCAGGCCGGACACTTCCGCTTCCACCCGCCGGAGATCAGCTGGGTCGCCTGGCTGCAGTTGGCGCAGAAGCCGTGGCGGCGGCTCCAGTCGAACAGGCTGCGCGCCGTCCCCGCCATGGCCGCATCCGCATCCGGCAGCACCGCCGCCGCCTCGCGCAGCTCGGTGAACACGCCGAGCCCCGCGACCGGCCCCCCAGAGCCTTCACCCGCCGGATCGGCCGCGCCCTCGAACTCGACCGCGAACACCGGCGCGCCCTTCCACAGCCCGAGGAACAGCTCGTGATCGGCCTCGTCCACCATGGCCCGCGCCCGGGTCAGGTCCGTCCACGCGAGCCGGGGCCCCTTGGCCGTCTCCTCGAGCAGCGGCCGTCCCTGCCACAGCATCATGGCCAGGGCTTCGGGATTCGCCGCCTGCTCGGCCAGCCAGTCGGGGTCGTTGCGCCGGTCTCCGGCGCGGTCCAGCGGGTTGCCGGCGAAGGTGTTGAGGACAGGCAGGGTCATGGCCCCGTCCTAGCCGCCTTCATGCCAGCCGGGGAGGGGGCGCCTTGATCCCGCCGCGCGGGCGCGTCATATGGAGCTCGGAGATCGCGGGCGAAGGCTTCGCCAACCTGGTCAGGGCCGGAAGGCAGCAGCCACAACGAATTCCCCTTCGGGTCGCGGTCTCCACCTCCCTGCATTGTTAGTGGCGCTAACGCTCGCGACGCGGTCGCTCGCTGCTTGAGCGCGGTGCTTGTGCGCTATCGCTCCACGCGCGGCGTCTCGCTGCTTGAGCGCGGGGAACCTTCACCGCCGCCGCCCGCTCCTCCGTCCGACCTCAACCGGAGCGGACCTCATGAGCATCCTCGGCAAGATCCTCGGCGGCATCTTCAACCGCAAGACGGAGCAGCCCCGCACGCCCAGCGCCCCGGCCCAGCCGGCGCCCACGGCCACGCCGGTCCAGCCGCCCGCCTCCGCGCCCGCCTTCCAGCCGGCGCCCCAGGCCGCCCAGCCGGTCGATGTCGCCGGCATCCTCGACTTCATGAACGAGCAGCGCGACCAGAAGCTGAACTGGCGCACCTCCATCGTCGACCTGATGAAGCTGATCGGCCTGGAAAGCTCGCTCGCCGAGCGCAAGGAGCTGGCCGACGAACTCGGCTACACCGGCGACAAATCCGACACCGCGACCATGAACATCTGGCTGCACAAGCAGGTCATCCAGAAGATCATCGACAACGGCGGTCAGCTCCCCCGGGACCTGACCCCTTAAGTTAGGGCGCTAACGCTCGCGACGCGGTCGCTCGCCGCTTGAGCGCGTTCTGAGTCGCATCGACAGGCCTGTCCGCGCTAACCTCCGCCGATGAGCCACGTCGACCTTGATTCCGGCGATCCGCCCTGGGCGGAAGACGACGACGCGCCCGAGCGCGACGAGAACACCGACGACATGTTCGGCGCGCCCGCGCCTGCCCCAACGGCCGAGGCTCCCAAGCCCGCGCCCGCCCCGGTCGCAGCGCCGCCGGAGGCCCGCCAGAACGACGGCGAATCCTACACCGTCCTCGCCCGCAAATACCGCCCGCGCACCTTCGAAGACCTGATCGGCCAGGAGGCGATGGTGCGCACCCTGACCAACGCCTTCGCCACGGGCCGCATCGCCCACGCCTTCATGCTGACCGGGGTGCGGGGCGTCGGAAAGACCACGACCGCCCGCCTGCTGGCGCGCGCGCTCAACAACGAGACCGAGACCATCGACCGGCCCTCGCTGGAGCTGACCGCCCACGGCCGCCACGACGCGGCGATCATGGCAGGCCAGCACATGGACGTCATGGAGATGGACGCCGCCAGCCACACGGGCGTCAACGACATCCGCGACATCCTGGAAAGCGTCCGCTACGCGCCGGTCGAGGCCCGCTACAAGGTCTATGTGCTCGACGAAGTGCACATGCTGTCCAACCAGGCGTTCAACGCGCTTCTGAAGACGCTGGAAGAGCCCCCGCCCCACGCCAAGTTCATCTTCGCCACGACGGAAATCAGGAAGGTCCCGGTGACGATCCTGTCGCGCTGCCAGCGCTTCGACCTGCGCCGCGTCGAGCCCGAAATCCTGGTCGAGCACCTGGCCCGCATCGCCGACAAGGAGGGCATGAAAGTCGAGGCCGATGCGCTGGCCCTCATCGCCCGGGCCGCCGAGGGCTCCGTCCGCGACGGCCTGTCGCTACTGGATCAGGCTCTGGTCCAGGGCGAGCGCGGCGAGCCGGTCCGCACCGACCTGGTCCGCGACATGCTGGGGCTCGCCGACCGCAGCCAGACCATTCAGCTGTTCGAACAGATCATGGCTGGCCGCACGCCCGAGGCGCTGGAGACCTTCCGCACCCTCTACGGCTACGGCGCCGACCCGGTCCAGGTGACCAACGACCTGCTCGAGCATTGCCACGCCGCGTCGGTCGCCAAGATGCTGGGCCCCAACGCGACTCGCCTGCCGAACGATCAGGCCCAGCGCCTGGCCGCGCTCGGCTCGGTGGTCTCGGCCGGGACGCTCTCGCGCACCTGGTCCATGCTCTTGAAGGCGCTCGACGAGGTCCGACGCGCCCCCAGCCCCGCCGACGCCGTCGAGATGGCCATCGTCCGCCTCGCCTACGCAGCCGACCTGCCCGGCCCGGAAGAAGCGCTCAAGAAGCTGCAATCCGGAGAGCCCCTGTCCGGCGGCCCCGGCGGATCGGCCCCGCGCGGCGGCGGCAGCGGCGGCGGCGCCTCGGCCCAGCTCGCCGCCCGCCCGGCCGCCCAGCCCAGCCTGCCCGACCCGCAGAGCTTCGAGGCCGTCGTCGCCCTGATCGGCGAGAAGCGCGAGATCGCGCTGCAGATGGACGTCCAGCGCTATGTCCGCCCCGTCTCCTTCAAGCCCGGTCAGCTGACGTTCGAGCCCGCGCCCGGAGCGCCCGCAAACCTCGCCACCCGCCTGGCCGGACGTCTCAAGGACTGGACCGGCCGCCAATGGTTCGTCGTCGCCAACGGCCAGGGCGGCGGCGAGACCCTGATCGAACAGGAGAAGAAGGCCGCCGCCTCGCTCCGCGCCGAGGTCGAGGCCGACCCCTTCGTTCAGTCGATCATGGCGGCGTTTCCCGGCGCGACGCTGGGCGAGATCAAGACCCTGGCCCCGGTGGTCGAACTGCCGGTCATCCCCGATGAAGGAATTGATGGCGACCTCGAATAGATCCAAGCTATAGTAGTTAACTCGAATTTATCTTTATTGGTTCGTATACTAAGTCCTCAAAAGTTGTTGTTTTGACCGGAACAAAGAAGCTGGCAAACCTGACGGAGCGCGATTTCACGCGCAAGGGAGGATAAAATGCTCAAGAAACTGGTCATCGGCACGTTCATGGCTGCCTCGACACTCGTCTCAATGCCACAAGTCGCATCCGCGCAGCCAGACTGTGCTCTCGACTGCTTCTGGGTGGACATCAGGAACGCAGACGGCGACATCGTGGGCGGCTATTGGGAGTGCCCGGACAATCCGACGACGATGGATTGCGTCGAATAGGGCGCGGTCGACCGGCTGGTGACTGGGGGCGATCGACGCTTCTGTTCGCTTGTTGTCGCCAGTCGGGCCTTGCGCATCGCGCGAGCGACGCGGTTATCCGATTGTCTGAACCCTCCCGCCCCAGCGCCGTTACGACTCCCCGAAACCGAGGAGTCACCACATGGCCGCGCGTCCTGTCTGGCATGGGCATCTGAAGCTGTCGCTGGTCACCTGTCCGGTCGGCCTCTACACGGCCACCGCGTCCAACGCCCGGGTCAGCTTTCACCTGATCAATCCCGACACCAACAACCGCATCCGCATGGTGCCGACCGATCCCGACGCCGGGCCGGTCGAGCGCTCCGATCTGGTCAAGGGCTATGAGGTGTCGAAAGACGAGTATGTCCTTCTGGACGACGCCGACTTCGACAAGGTCAAGCTGGAGACCACCCACACCATCTGCATCGACAGCTTCGTCGACGAGACCGACATCGACCGCCTCTACTGGTCCGACCCCTTCTTCGTCGTGCCCGAGAAGGGCGTCGGCGTCGAAGCCTTCGCCGTCATCCGCGACGCCATGAAGGCCGCCGGCAAGGTGGCGCTCGGCAGCCTGGTTCTGCGCGGCCGGGAGCGTCAGCTGGCCCTGGAGGTCCGCGACGCCGGTCTGGTCGCCTACACCCTGCGGGCGCATGACGAGGTCCGCGACGCGGCGGACTACTTCGACGACATCCCCTCGGTGAAGGCCGACAAGGACATGGTCGAGATCGCCACCCGCATCATCGCCCAGAAGGAGGCCGACTTCGATCCGACCCAGTTCCACGACCGCTATGACGACGCCCTGCGCGACCTGATCAAGGCCAAGCAGAAGGGCGGCAAGGCCGTCGTCGGCGTCGAGGAGCCCGAGGACACCAACGTGGTGGATCTGATGGCGGCGCTCAGAAACAGCCTCAAGGGCTCGTCCGGTGGCGGCTCCGGGAAGAAGGCCGCTCCGAAGACGTCGTCGGGGCGCAAGCCAGCCGCCTCGAAGTCCTCCGCGAAGAAGAAGGCGGCGTGACGGCGGGCCGCCGACCGCCGGCCCGATGGCTTCGAAACGCGCCGAAGCCACCCTTTGGGGCGATCAGTGGCGGCGTTCAGCGACCGGCGGCCTGGCCGCCCGGGTAGAAACCCTGCGACCGCTGGATTTCGTCGAGATAGATGGTGAACTCCACGATCTTCCAGCCGCCGTCAGCCTGGCGCCGCGCGACGTAGTCGTAGCGGCACAGCATGTATTCCAGCGTCACGGCCTGCGCCTCGGCCGTTCGGGCGTCCGAACGGATGAAGTGGGGCACCCCGGCGTAGGCGCTGACCCGGGCGGTGTCGGCATCGGTGAAGTCGATGTCGAAGTTCGACATCAGGTGAAGGCTGGACGAGTAGTTGGCGTTCTCGAAGAAGCCGTCGGCGAAGGCGATCCAGTCGGGGATGCCGGTCACCTCGCGCAAGGGGGTGGCGTTGCGCAGCGGATAGACGGTGATCTTCACGTCGGGCGCGAACGCTTGGGCATACTCCGCTGCGGCGCGGGCGCGGCCGTTGGCGCGGTCGGCGAAGTGGACCGACAGCTCGTCATTGCCGCGTGCGTAGTGAAAGGCCAGCTGGCGCAGGGCGTCGCGGTCGGCGCTGACCTGCAGCCGGGCCAGGGTCTCGCCGACCCAACGGTCGTAGGCGGCGGTGCCCGGCTGGGCGGGCGGAATCAGGCGGTCTTGCGCCGAGGCGGACCCGGCGATCAGGGCGAGGGCGGCGGCAGACGCCGCGAGGATCATGCGTGACATCGTTGGGGCTCCATCGTCGCCGGAAGTGGCGATGGCGGCCAGATAGATGACTGACCGATCAATTACAAGGTCAGCACGAGGCATTGATTAGAGATCGGTCGTTCCACATACTCCCACCATGGCCAGAACCCGTGAATTCGATCTCGACGCCACCCTCGACCAGGCGATGCGCGTCTTCTGGAGAAAGGGCTATGCCGCGACCTCCATGTCGGACATCTACGCCGCGACAGGTCTGAAGCCGGGCAGCGTCTACGCCGCCTTCAAGGACAAGGAAGGCCTGTTCCAGCAGGTCTTCACCCGCTACGCCGAGCGCTTCCGCTCGACCCTGCCGACCGACCGCCAGGGCGTGGCCGCCATCCGCGCCTGGATCGCGCTCCAGGCCGAGCTCGCCTCGCAAGACGCGGATCGTGCGGGGTGCCTGATCGTCAACACCGTCGCGGAGCGCGAGGCCCACTCCCCCGCTACCCAGGCCATGGCCCAGGGCCGGATGCGCGAGATCCGCGACTTCTTCGTCCGCCACCTGGTGATCGCCGTCCAAGCCGGCGAGCTCCCGGGCGACACCGACGTCGACCTGCGCGCCGACGCGCTGGTGGGCACGGTCGTCAGCATCATGACCCTGGGCCGCGCCGGGGCCGACGCCCGCACCATCCAGCATGTGGCCGACGCGGCCCTGGAGGCCTTCCCCGACAAAAAATGATCGGTCGATTATTTTTTATCTTGATCATTCAATCCTGATTTCACAGATCGGCGTCGCACCGACGCTCATCGAAAGGATCGGACCCATGATCGGACACACGGTCGTCGTCATCGGCGGCAGCCGCGGCATCGGCCTGGAGGTCGCCCGCCAGGCCCTGGCGCGCGGCGCCGCCGTCACCATCGCCGCGCGCGGAGCCGACGCCCTGGCCCAGGCCGTCGCCGCCAACCCCGACCTGAACGCCGTCGAGGTCGACGCCACCGACGCGGGTTCGGTCCGCGCCCTGTTCGACCGCTTCGAGCGGGTCGATCACATCTACAGCGCGGCGGGCGGCTTCGTCGGCGGACCGGCCGACGGCGATCTGGACGCCTATCGCGCCGCGCTGGAGCCGCGCATCTTCGGCGTCGCCCACATCCTCGTCGCCACGGCCGGCAAGATCCCGGCGGGCGGATCGATCACCCTGACCGGCGGGGTCTCCACCGACCGGCCGGCCAAGGGCGCCTGGATCACCAACATCGGCACCGCCGCCGCCGAGCAGAGCGCCCGCGCGCTGGCCCTCGACCTCGCCCCCATCCGCGTCAACGCGGTCGCCCCCGGCTGGACCGACACGCCGATGTGGGACGGCCTGTTCGGCGAGGACAAGCACGCCGCCTTCGCCGACGTCGCCGCCAAGCTGCCGGTCGGACGCATCGCCTCGGCCGCCGAGGTCGCCGACGCCGTCCTGTTTCTGATGAACAACGGCTCCGTCACGGGCGAGGTCGTCCACGTCGACGGCGGCCACCGCCTGGTCTGAGGCCGCGCGATGACCGTGCTCAAGGCCCTGCCGTCCCTCCTCGTCCTCGCGACGGTGCTCGCCGCCGCCCTCGCTCTCGGGTGATCCCCATGCGCTATCACACGGTTGGCCGCACCAACACGGACGTCCAGCGGGTCGATCGCCGGGCGGAGATCGTTGCAATGCCGGACGGTGCGTGGCCCGTCACCGGTCGGACCGAGAGGCGGGTCGCGGTCGATCTCTGGATCGACCCCATCTGCCCCTGGTGCCTGATCGGCATGACCCAGATGGAGCGCGCGGCGGCGGCTCTGGGCGTCGCGCTGGACCTGCGGTTACGGGCCTTTCGCCTGCATCCGATCTGGCCGGCCGATGGCATGGACTGGCGCCAGTTCCAGGCCCACCGCGACCTGCCCGATGCCGTCTTCGACCGCGTGGCCGAGGCGGGCTGGACCCACGGCCTGGACTTCCGCTTCTCCGAGATCGCGCGGGTGCCGGACACGACGGACATGCATCGCCTGCTGATCGCGGCGGGACCAGGTCAGGCGCGCGCGCTGTACGTCGCCTTTTCCGACGCCTACTTCTTCCGGCGCGAGAACCTGGCCGATCCCGCAATCCTGCGAGGCGCCGCCGCGCGGGGCGGTCTCTCCCGGACCCAGTTCGACGCCGCCCTGTCGGACCCGACGACCCTGTCCCGCCTGACCGGGGACGAGGCCGAGGCCCGCGCCATGGGCGTGACCGGCGTGCCCTTCCTCAGACTGGGTCAAGCGCGCCTGTCCGGCGCCCAGGGCGAGGGCGGCTACGCCCGCCTGCTCGGTCAGGTCCTCGCGTCCCGCTGAGACCCTTCACCCTTCCCCGTTCGACGCGCGGACGCTCCCGGCCGCGCGCCCTTCCTCCCCTCGGGAGCCTTCAAGGAGAGACTGTGATGAAAGACCTCTACGTCGCCCGCGTGGCGATCCAGCACGGCCGCGACGGCACGGCCAAGTCCGAAGACGGCAACCTCGACGTGCGCCTGGCCTTTCCCAGGGAGCTGGGCGGCAACGGCCAGGGGACCAACCCTGAGCAGCTGTTCGCGGCGGGCTTCTCGGCCTGCTTCGCCAGCGCCGTCCGCTTCGTCGCCGGCCAGAAGAAGCTGGACGCTGGGACCGTGACCGTCGATACCGCTGTGACCCTGTTCGTACGCGAGGACGGCCGCTATGGCCTGCGCGCCGATTTCGACGTCAAGGCGCCGGGCCTGTCCGGCGAAGATCTGGACGCCGTCATAGCCGAGGCCAAGCGCATCTGCGCCTACACCAACGCCACGGCTGGCAACGTCGAGACGCGCTTCACGGTCACGGGCGCGTAACGAGCTCCGGATCAGCTCTGCGAGGTTGGACCCGGAGCCTCAGTCCGAAAATCCGCCTCTCCAGGACCGAGCCCGGATTTTGCGTCGCCGCGACGGCCGTTGTCGAACCAGCAGCCCGCTAAAGATCGAGCGCCACCCGCAGCTCGTCTTTAGAGAACGGCTTGACCAGCGTCGCGTGGGCGCCAAGGCCCTCGGCCATCTTCAGGATCGGTCCCGGACCGAGGCGGCCACCGCCGGTGATGGCGACGATCCGCATGGGCGTGTCCCGGCCGGTCTCCATGATGAAGTTCAGGCCGTCCTTGTCGGGCATCAGGATATCGACCACCGCCGCATCCGGCCTATGCTCCCGAACGAGGGCGTGGGCCTGGTCCACGGTCTCGGCGAGAAGAACTTGGCAACCAAGCTCCGTCAGCATGTCTCCGACGTGTTGAAGCATGAGAGGATCGTCCTCGATGACGCAGACCTTTTTGGACATGGCCGCCCATTGCCTCCCTTGATGCGATCGTTCGTAACGCGCGTCGCGCAGATCGGGCGCCATCGGCCCGGCGTGCTGACAGGTATCGCCCTTCTTCTTGTCACGACTTTGCTGGTCCTGTCAGCGGCCGAAATCGCGCGGGAGTTCAGCGCCGCCTCCCGTCTAAGGAGCGCGGTGACCCAGTCGTACGAGACGCGCAACCAGATCCAGCGCGTGTTCTCCCTGCTGCAGGACGCCGAGACCGGGCAGCGGGGTTATGTCATCAGCGGCGACGGCCGGTTCCTGGAGCCCTATGTCGACGCGACTGGCGGTCTGTCGCGACAGATGGCGGAGCTGGAGGCCCTGTTCGCCGATCGTCCGGAACAGCTCGCTGACTTCGAGGAGTTGGAACGGCTGGTGGAGCAGAAGGAACTGACCCTGGTCGCCGCCATCGAAGCGCGGCGGACCCTGGGCCGCGACCAGGCGATAGACCTCGTCTCGGAAGGTCAGGGCAAGGCCGTGATGGACCAGATTCGCGGCATCGTGGACGCCATGATCGCGCGCGAGGCGCGCGAGCTTTCAGCGCTGTCGCGGGCGGCCGAGGCGCGGACGACGCAGACCTGGCAGCTCATCGTCGGTCTGTTCGCGGCCCTGACGCTGGCCCTGCTGACGGCGGTGGTGTTCATCTGGCGTTACCTGAAGACGCGCAACGACCTGCTTCGCCGCATGCGGGCTGTGGCGGCGCGGCAGGAGGCGGTGTTCGACAGCGCCATGGACGCGATCCTGACGCTGAACCCGTCGGGCAGCATCGAAACGATCAATAGGGCGGGCGAGCGCATGTTCGGCTGGACGGCCTCGGATCTGGAGCGGCGCGACGTGGCTCGGCTGTTCGACCTCGCCGACGATCGCCAGGGACCGTTTCTGAAGCGGATCGGGGCGGCGCCGGAGGCGCTCGAGGACGGGGTGCTGCGCGAGATGAAGGCGCGGCGCAGGGACGGGAGCACCTTCCCCATCGACGTGGCGCTGGGCGCCATGCGGCTGCCGACGGGGCTGCACGTGGTGGCGGTGGTGCGCGACATCACCGAGCGGCGACGGGTCGAGCAGATGAAGGCCGAGTTCGTTTCGACCGTGAGCCACGAACTGCGCACGCCGCTGACCTCCATCGCCGGGTCGCTGGGCCTGCTGGCGGGCGGGGCGGCGGGGGCCTTGCCGGAGAAGGCGGGGCGGCTGATCGGCATCGCCCAGGCCAACTCCCAGAGGCTGGTGCGGCTGATCAACGATATCCTGGATGTGGAGAAGCTGGAGGCCGGCAAGTTCGAGCTCGACCTGCGGCCGCTGGACCTGCGCGAGATCGCCGAGCGGTCGATCGAGGGCGCGCGCGGCTATGCCGACGAGCTGGGCGTGGCTCTGACGCTGACCGAGGGCGACGATGCGCCGGTGCGGGGCGACGCCGATCGGCTGGTGCAGGTGGTGACCAATCTGCTGTCGAACGCGGCCAAGTTCTCGCCCCGGGGCGGGGCGGTGACGGTCAACGTCTATCCCGAAGCGCGTATCGCCCGCCTCAGCGTCGTCGACCAGGGCCCGGGCATCCCCGAGGCCTTCCGCAGCCGCATCTTCTCCAAGTTCGCCCAGGCAGACAGCTCCGACACCCGGTCGAAGGGCGGCACCGGCTTGGGTCTGGCCATCGCCCGCGAGATCGCCGAGCGCCACGGTGGGCGGCTGTGGTTCGAATCGACCGAGGGCGAAGGCGCCACTTTCCACCTGGACCTGCCCCTGGCGATCGAGGTCGCGCCGGCCGCGGGCGGAGAACCGCGGGTGCTGATCGTCGAGGACGACGCGGACGCCGCCGCCGTGCTGGCGGAGATGCTGCGGATGGACGGCCTGACGGCCGAGACGGTGGAGACGGCCGAGGCCGCGATGGCCGCGATCCAGTCCGGAGACTATGTCGCCGCCCTGGTCGATCTGGGCCTGCCGGACCAGGACGGGGTCAGCCTGATCCGGGCCTTGAGACAGAGCGCCGAAGGCCGTGATCTGCCGGTGGTCGTGGTATCGGGCGACGTGGCGCGCGGACGGCGCAAGGGGCGAGCGCTGGAGGTGCTGGACTGGCTGGACAAGCCGGTGGACGCGGATCGCCTGAGGTCGGCCGTGGCCGCGATCCGCAACCGCATTCACACCGATCGGCCGCTGGTTCTGCACGTCGACGACGATCGCGACATCCTCGACGTCACCCGCGCCGCCCTGTCCGAAGTCGCCGAGATCGTGACCGCAGGCACGCTCGCCCAGGCGCGCGAGGAGATCCGCAAACGGACGCCCGATCTGATCATTCTGGACCTGGGGCTGCCGGACGGCTCGGGCATGGAGTTGCTGCCCGAGATCGGCGCGGACGGATCGGGCATTCCGGTCGTCGTCTATTCCGCCCAGGAAGCCGACGCCCAGCTGATCGGCAGGGTCGAGGCCGTTCTGACCAAGTCCCGCACCTCCCTGACCGACCTGGTGCGCACCGTGCGGCGACTGAGCCTATCGACTGAGGAAACGTCATGACCCTGAAGATCCTGCATGTCGAGGACGAACCCGACATCCGCGAGGTCGCGGCAATGGCGCTCGACCTCGAGGGCGACATCGACCTGACCGCCGCCGCGTCTGGCCCGGAGGCCCTGGCGCTGCTGGACGGCTTCACGCCCGACGCCGTGCTGCTGGACGTGATGATGCCGGGCATGGACGGGCCGAGCGTGCTGGTCGAACTGCGCAAGCGGCCGGAGCTGGCGGCGACGCCCGTGATCTTCATGACCGCGCGGGTGCAGGCCAGCGAGGTGGCGCGCTACCTCGACCTCGGCGCCGTCGGCGTGATCACCAAGCCGTTCGACCCCATGACGCTGGGTCGCGAGGTCAAGGACATCCTGGCGGAGGCGCGGGCGTGAGCGACGCGCTGGCCGGCTTGCGTCAGCGGTTCGTCGCGCGGTGCGTCGGCGATCTGGCCCGGCTGCGCGACCTGGCGAGGGGCGACCTGGCGTCCAGTGAGCTTCAGGATCTGGCCCATTCCCTCGCGGGGGCGGCGGGCACCTTCGGCTTTCCGCACGTCAGTGATGTGGCGGGGGGCGTGGATGACCGCTTCGCGCTGGGCCAATCGCCATCGAGGGCCGAAGTCGAAGCTCTGATCAACGCACTTCAGGACGTCGTCGAGGCCGCCTGACCGAAGCCCTTGCGGGTCATGGTCCCCCAGGACTGGCTGCGGCGCAGATACTGCCAGGTGCCGCGCAGCCGCCAGATGTTGTTGAGCTGGCGGTAGCCGAAGTTCTCCAGCACGGCGACGACGGTCAGCAGCACCAGGTCCCGCGCGCGCGGGAAGCGCCGCAGCTCACTCTCCTCCAGCGCCAGGGCGCCCACCGAGATGACCACGCCGAAGGTGAAGCTGACCGCCAGAAAGCCGAGCAGATAGTCGAACGACAGGAGCCCCAGCGCCCAGAAGGCCGGGATCAGCAGATAGCCCAGGGCCTCCACGATCGGCCCGATCACATCGACCAGCAGGATGTAGCCGAAGCCGAGCGGACCCAGGCGGCCGTAGCGGGGATCGAACATCACCTTCCAGTGCCGCTCGAAGGTCTCCAGCGCTCCCCGATGCCAGCGCGCCCGCTGGCGGCCGAGGACGGCCAGGCTCTCGGGGGCCTCGGTCCAGCAGACGGGCTCGGGCACGAAGCCGATGCGGTAGGGGCGGCCCTTCTCGCGCATCAGCTTGTGCAGCTTGACCACCAGTTCCATGTCCTCGCCGACGGTGCCGTGTGTGTAGCCGCCCGCCTCGATCACGGCGGCGCGCCGGAACAGGCCGAAGGCGCCGGAGATGATGGTCAGGGCGTTGATGCGGCTCCAGGCCAGCCGCGCCATCAGGAAGGCGCGCAGATATTCGACGGTCTGGAGCAGGGCCAGCGGATTGCGCGGCACGCCGACCTCGACGACCCGGCCGTGCTCGATGCGACAGCCGTTGGCGATGCGGATGGTGCCGCCGACGGCGACGGTGCGTTCCGGATCGTCGACGAAGGGACGGACGGCGCGCAGCAGGGCGTCGGGCTCAAGCAGGGAGTCGGCATCCATGGAGCAGAAGATCGGCGCGCGGCTGACGTTGATCCCGGCGTTCAGCGCGTCGGCCTTGCCGCCGTTCTCCTTGTCGATGACGATCAGGCGGGGCTGATGGCGGGCGCGGTAGACGCCCCGGATGGGCTGGTGGGAGATCGAGAGCTCATAATGCCGGTCGATGGGCGCCAGCTCATAGGCCGCCTTCAGGACCTCGAACGTCTCGTCCTTCGACCCGTCGTTGATGACGATGATCTCGAAGTTCGGGTACTGCAGCGACAGCAGGGAACGCACGCTTTCGACGATGGTCAGGGCCTCGTTATAGGCGGGGGCCAGCATCGCGATCGGCGGGGCGGCCTCGGCGTAGCGGCGCCACAGCACCCCGGCCTGGGGCGTCGAGGGCGTCTGGATCAGCGAGGCGGCGGCCAGCAGCAGCTGCACCAGATAGATCAGGTTCTGCAGCACGCCCGTGCCGATGACGAAAATCGCGATGGTCTCGGCGAAGCCGACCAGACCCGAAAGGATGGTCTGGATCACGCCAGACCTCGCTCGGCCAGCGCCAGGGAGGCCGCGCGGCGAATGACGTCGATCGGGGCGGTGGCGGCGAGCCGCAGACTGCGGACGCCCTTGTCGCCGAGCTGGGCCATGGCGTCGGACGCGCGGAAGCGGACCCACCATGCAGGGTCCTGCAGGAGCTCGATCAGGCGCGGGATCTGGTTGACGGCGCCGATCCGGCCGATGGCCTCGCAGGCCGTGGCGCGGACTTCCCAGCGCGGGTCGTGCAAGGCCTGGGCGAGCCCCGCCTCGGCGGCCGGGTGGGCTAGGGCCCCGAGCGCGCGGATGGCGGCGGTGCGGACCTCCAGCGCCGGATCGCCGAGCGCGTGGGTCAGGGCCGGAAGCACGGCGTAGTCGCCGGTCGCCCCTAGCGCATCCGCCAGCATGGCGCGAACCGCAAGGCTGCGGTCGGGATTAGCGATCTCCTCGATGGCGGCGGCGGGGCGGTCCATCGCCAGGCGGCGCAGCACTGGCAGGAAGGTCAGGGAGTCCGCGCCCGCTCGCTCCAGCTCCCGAAGCACGTCGCGGAGCGTCGGCGCCTCGCCGAGCTCGATCAGCGACCGGATGGCGGCGAGCCGCAGAGCCGGGTCCCTGGACCGCCTCCAGACGGACTCCAATGCCGCGACGGTGGCGCGCGACGGGAAGACGCTGAGGGCCTCGGCCGAGGCGATGCGGCCGGGGGCGTCGTGGGTGAACAGCCGACTCCTGAGGCGACTGTCGATGCTGAGCGCCTCCAGCGCCTTGATCAGCCGCTGGCGATCGGGGCCCCGCACCAGCGCCATGGTCTCCAGCAGGGCCTCTGCGATCAGGCAGGCGCGCCGCTGATAGGGGCTGAGCTGCGCCGTTGCATCGCCGGCACCGCCGAGAATGGCCATGAAGGCCTTCATTACCGCCCTCTGCTCGGACTGGCGACGTCGGGCGCGGGTCTCCCGGCCCAGCCGCGCGGACACGAGGCCCGCCATCCACAGCAAGGCGCCGGCCGCCATGACGACCGAGGAGACCCACAGACCCTGAAGAACGGTCACCTCAATACCGCCAGCCCAGGCCGAGCCCGATCTCGCGGCGATCGAAGGCGCCGCGATCCTCGTCCGTCAGGTTGACGCGTACGGTGACGCGCCCGGTCGCGGCGAACTCCAGCCCGAGGCTGCGCGAGACCACGGGGATGGTGACGCCCTGATCCGTCTCCGGCGCATCGGCGAGGCCCGCACGAAGCGTCAGCCGCGGATGGACCGCGAAGGCGCCGCGGAGCGCATAGCCCGACTGGCGGGCGTCGGTCTCGTCCCAGGTGTTGATCCAGCGCGCGTCCAGCTGGATCCGTCCCGAGGCGTCGCTCCACTGCACGCCGGGCTGGAGCGACGACACCGTGCCGACGGGATAGCGCGACAGGGAGCCGTCGATCGTGACCGCCCATCCGGCGCCGACGGGGCGTTCGACGCCGCCGCGAACCGACAGTTCGGGCCGATAGTCCGCGTCTGGCGTTCCGCCGAAGCTGAGCGTCGTGGCGCCCCAGCTCCAGCGATGGGCCACGCCGGCTTCCAGATAGAGGTCGGTCCGGTCGAAGCGCTCGGTCCAGTCCGCCAAGGCCGAGAGCGTGGCTCGATCGTCGAGACGGCGAGCGGCGCCGACCACGACCTGCCGCCACGGGCTCAGGCCCTGGCTGAGATCGCTTTCGGCGGCGCTGATGTCGATCCGCGTGCGCGGCTCCTCCGGCGCGGCGAGCTGGGTCCGCAGGGCGGCGACGGCCGGGTCGCCGGGCCGGGCGGCTTCGGCCAGGGCCAGCCGTCGTTCGGCTTCGGCCCGGTCGCCGCGCCTCTGGGCGATGCGCGCCAGGGCGATGTGGGCGTCGGCATAGGCGGGGGCCTGCTCGACCACCGTGTTCAGCTCGCGCTCGGCGTCGTCGAGACGTCCCAATGCCAGGAGCGACAGCCCCAGGTTCAGCCGGGCGTCGACATCGGCGGGCCGCTGGCGGAGAACCTCGGCGAACAGGGCGGCGGCTTCGGCGTTGCGGCCCTCGCGACGGAGCGCCACGCCCTGGGCATAGGCTTGATCGGGCGACGCCGGCTGGACCTGCTCAACGGCCGGGGGAAGCGCTGGAAGGATCGGCATTCGAGGTCACAGCATCGGCAAGCGGGAGGACGCGGCGGGCGCGGGCGAGGAGTTCGTCGGGAATGAAGGGCTTGGACAGATAATCGGCCGCGCCGAGGTTGAGCGCGTTCATCACGGCGTCCTCCTGACGGAGCGCGGTGAGCATGATGACGGGAACCTCGCGCAGGGCCGGATCGGCCCGAATGCGTCGCAGCGTCTCGAAGCCGTCCATCACCGGCATCATGGCGTCGAGAATGAGAAGCTCGGGCGGGTCGTCGCCGATCGCCCTCAGCGCCTGAAGGCCGTCTTCGACGCCCGAGACGCGGTAACCGGCGGCGACGAACCGATGCTCGAGCAAGGCACGCAGAAGAGGATCGTCGTCGGCGATCAGGATATGCGGCATCGGCATCTGACAACTCCAATCAACTCGCCTTCCAAGAGAGACGTATCACGCTCTGATGAATCGCGTCTTGCACGTCCCGGCGTGACCGGGTCGGGCTGGACCCCTCGGTTTGTGCTGGAAGTCGCGGAGGAACCTTGAGCCGACGCCCGGAACGACCAAGGGCCCGACGATGTCCCGCCGGGCCCTTGAGAAAATGGTGGAGCTAAGCGGAGTCGAACCGCTGACCTCTTGAATGCCATTCAAGCGCTCTACCAACTGAGCTATAGCCCCGAACCTTTCGGTCGGATCGCCGGGCGGAAAAGCGCCCCCCGGCGAGGCGGCGGAACCTATGTCAGGCGATTTTGCCGATCAAGCCCGCTGCGGGGATTTATTTTAGGCCTCTCCGGGGGCCTGCGGAGCGGGCCTCGAACCCGCTCCGAAACCGGGTCGCGATCAGTCGTCGTCCTTGCCCGGCTTGACGACATCTTCGTCGAAGGCGTCGTCGTCCTCGTCCTCCAGGAAGGGCACGGAATCGTCGTCGTCGTCGCCGGCGAGCACGTCATCGTCATCATCGCCCGCCTCGCCCATGCCGGGCTCCTCGGTCGGATCGACCGGGGCCTCGTCGTCGTCGTCGGGCGTGAGGATCGGCTCATGGCCTTCCTCATCGATCTCGGGGGTGACGGTTTCTTCTTCTTCCTCGTCGCCGTCCGTCGACTTGTCGGCGACCTGATCCTCGGCCTCGTCGGCGGCGTAGCCGCCCGGACGGCCGCGACGGTTGCGCAGCTTGATGGCCTCTTCAGGGTCGAACTCGGTCGCGCACTTGGGGCAGTGGGCGGGGCGCTTGTTCAGGTCGTAGAACTTGGCCTGGCAGTTCGGGCAGACCTGCTTGGCGCCGAGTTTGGGATCAGCCACGGGGCGATGCCTTCAAAATGGGGGCGGGAGAAATCGGGCGCGTCCCTTGCCACCCCTTGGGGCCGCTGTCAAAACCCCGATATGGCCTGGCCTTGAGCGCCGCCGTCCCTCTATCCATCCGGAGCCCGAGCGGGTGAGCCACGCCCCCCATCTGACCGCGCGTCCGTCATCCGGCCTGAAGGGCGTCGTGCGCGCGCCGGGCGACAAGTCGATGTCCCACCGGGCCATGATCCTGGGGGGCATGGCGCGAGGGGTCACCGAGGTCGAAGGCCTGCTGGAGGGCGACGACGTGCTGGCGACCGCACGAGCCGCCGAGGCGTTCGGCGCGGCCGTGGAGCGGCTGGGCGAAGGCCGGTGGCGCGTGACCGGTCGCGGCGGCCTGACCTCCCCGCCGGGCGTAATCGACTGCGGAAACGCCGGGACCGGCGTGCGGCTGCTGATGGGGGCGGCGGCCGGGTATGACCTGACGGCGACATTTGACGGCGACGGTTCGTTGAGGAAGCGGCCGATGGGTCGGGTGACCGATCATCTGGAGCGGATGGGGGCGCGGTTCGAGTGGAGCGGCGCCAGGGGCCTGCTCCCTGCGACCCTGACCGGCGGACGGCTGAGCGCGATCGATCACGTGCAGAGCGTCGCCTCGGCCCAGGTGAAGTCGGCGATCCTGCTGGCGGGGCTCAACGCCGAGGGCGTGACCTCCGTCGCCGAGCCCGAGAAGAGCCGCGACCACACCGAGCGCATGCTGCGGGCCTTCGGAGCCGAGGTGGATGTCCAGGATCAGGGCGATGGCTGGATCATCCGACTGAAGGGCGGCCAAGGATTGCATGGGGCCGCTGTTGCCGTTCCGGGCGATCCGTCCTCAGCGGCCTTTCCGCTGGCGGCCGGGCTGATCGTTCCGGGGTCGGAGGTCACGGTCGAAGGTGTGATGCTGAACCCGCTCCGGACCGGCCTGTTCGAAACCTGGCGCGAGATGGGGGCCGATCTGACGATCTCGAACCGGCGCACCTCCGGCGGCGAGGCGGTCGGCGACATCACGGCGCGGCATTCGACCTTGAGGGGCGTGGTGGTGCCGGAAGCCCGCACCGCCTCCATGATCGACGAGTACCCGATCCTGGCCGCTACCGCCGCCTTCGCCGAGGGGGAGACGGTGATGAGGGGCGTCGGCGAGATGCGGGTCAAGGAGAGCGACCGCATCCGCTTGATGGTCGATGGCCTGCGCGCCTGCGGCGTGGCTGTGGAAGAGGAGCCGGAAGGCTTCATCGTTTCGGGCGGCACCGTGCCGGGCGGGGCGATGGTGCACACGGCGCACGACCATCGCATCGCCATGAGCCATATTGTGCTGGGGTTGGCGGCGCAGGCCGCGGTGACCGTGGACGAGCCCGAGATGATCGCGACGAGTTTTCCAGGGTTCGTCGAGATGATGCGGGGGTTGGGCGGACAGGTCGGGCATTGACGAAATGTCGCCTATAGACGACACTCTCGACCTGATCTTCACGCGCCAGTTCGACGCATGGCTCCTGAGCCTTCGCGATCTCCGCGCCCGGTCGCGGTTGACGACGCGGTTGGACCGGCTGGCCCAAGGGCATTGGGGCGACGTCAAGTCTGTCGGCCCCGGCGTCTTGGAACTGAGGATCGACTACGGTCCCGGCTATCGGCTCTATGCGATGCGACAGGGGAGACGAATGGTGGTGATGCTCGCGGGTGGTGACAAACCGAGCCAGAGGCGAGACGTCGCCTTGGCGCAGGCTTTGGCCAAGGAGTACGGCGATGCCTCTTGAAACGATCCCCTTCGACGCCGCGAGATATCTGGATGAGCCAGAGGCCGTCGAGGAATACCTTCGTGCGTCTTTTGAGGATGCTGCGGAGTACGGAGATCCGGCAATCATCACCAAAGCTCTGGGAAACGTGGCGCGCGCCAAGGGCATGACGAAGATGGCCGAGGACGCTGAGCTGTCCCGCACAGCGCTCTATCGCGCCTTGAGCGAGAAAGGCCGACCGGAGCTGGCGACGATCTTCAAAGTCATGCAGGCTTTGGGCCTGCGCCTGTCCTTCACGCGCCTTGATCCCGCCGCTTGACCCGTCCCCTCGTCATCGCCGTCGACGGCCCGGCCGCTTCGGGCAAGGGGACGATCGCGTCGCGGCTCGCGGGCCATTACGGCCTGCCGTTCCTGGATACGGGCTTGCTGTATCGCGCGGTGGGCGTCGATCTGCTGAGCGGCGGGCGCGACTTGTCCGACGCGCGGGCGGCGGAAGAGGCGGCGCGGGCTCTTACGCCCGAACGGCTGTCGGACCCCGCGGCCCTGACCACCGGCGACGCCGGCGAGGCGGCCAGTCGGGTCGCGGGCATTCCAGGCGTGCGGGCTGCGCTGCTGGAGCTGCAACAGGCCTTCGCGCGCCAGCCGGGCGGGGCGGTGCTGGACGGACGGGACATCGGCACGGTGATCGCGCCGGACGCCCCGGCCAAGCTGTTCGTCACGGCCTCGCCTGAGGTCCGGGCGCGGCGGCGCTGGAAGCAGCTGAACGACCGCGGCGACGTCATCACCTACGAGGCCATGCTGGCCGACATCCTGCGGCGCGACGAGCGTGACGCTGGACGCGGGGCCGCGCCCATGGTGCAGGCGCCGGACGCGGTCTTGCTCGACACCACCGAGATGGATATAGAGGCCGCCTTCGATGCGGCCCGCCGTATCGTCGAGGCGGCGCGCGCTCGATAAGAGCCAATCCAACGCACCCAACCTCGGCTTCCGCGGGCGTTCTGGCTCATCCGCCTCGCCTCGGCCTGTCTACCCGAAGCCATCTCAACCTCGCGCAGGGCCGAACGGTCGTGCGCCTTCAGCCTTTCCTCCAACCCCAGAGTTTCATGACCGACACCCTTTCCCCCTCGCGCGACGATTTCGCCGCGCTTCTCGACCAGAGCCTCGGCGGCCGCGATCTCGGCGAAGGCCAGGTCGTCCACGGCCGCGTGGTCGGCGTCGAGAAGGACATCATCATCATCGACGTCGGTCTGAAGACCGAAGGCCGCATCCCGGCCCGCGAGTTCGGCATCGGCGAAGGCGCCGTAATCCCCAAGGTCGGCGATGACGTCGAGGTCTACCTGGAGCGCGTCGAGAACGCCCTGGGTGAAGCGGTCATCAGCCGCGACAAGGCCCGCCGCGAGGAAGCCTGGACCCGTCTGGAAGTCGTGTTCGCCGACGGCCAGCCCGTCAACGGCGTGATCGTGGGCCGCGTGAAGGGCGGCTTCACCGTCGACCTGGGCGGGGCCTCGGCCTTCCTGCCGGGCTCGCAGGTGGACATCCGTCCGGTCCGCGACGTCGGCCCGCTGATGGGCAAGGAACAGCCCTTCGCCATCCTGAAGATGGACCGCCCGCGCGGCAACATCGTCGTCTCGCGCCGCGCCATCCTGGAAGAGGCCCGCGCCGAACAGCGCACCGAACTGGTCGGCCAGTTGCAGGAAGGCGAAGTCCGCGACGGCGTGGTCAAGAACATCACCGACTACGGCGCCTTCGTGGATCTGGGCGGCATCGACGGCCTGCTGCACGTCACCGACATGAGCTGGAAGCGCGTCTCGCACCCCAGCCAGGTCCTGGCCGTGGGCGACACCGTCAAGGTCCAGATCGTCAAGATCAACCCGGACACCCAGCGCATCAGCCTGGGCATGAAGCAGCTGCAGTCCGATCCGTGGGACGGCGTCGAAGCCAAGTACCCGCCGGGCGCCAAGTACACGGGCCGCATCACCAACATCACCGACTACGGCGCCTTCGTGGAGCTGGAAGCCGGGGTCGAGGGCCTGGTCCACGTCTCGGAAATGTCCTGGACCAAGAAGAACGTCCACCCGGGCAAGATCGTCTCCACCTCGCAGGAAGTGGACGTGGTCGTGCTGGACGTCGACGCCTCCAAGCGCCGCATCTCGCTGGGCCTGAAGCAGGCTCAGGACAATCCGTGGGACGCCTTCGTGGCCGCCCATCCGATCGGCTCGACCGTCGAGGGCGAGGTCAAGAACGCCACCGAGTTCGGCCTGTTCATCGGCCTGGACAACGACATCGACGGCATGGTGCACCTGTCGGACCTCGACTGGAACGTGTCGGGCGAAGAAGCCATCCAGCGCTACCGCAAGGGTGAGATGGTCAAGGCCAAGGTGCTGGACGTCGACGTCGAGAAGGAGCGCGTCTCGCTGGGCATCAAGCAGCTGGGCGGCGATCCGATCGGCGAGGGCGACACCTACAAGAAGGGTCAGATCGTCACCGTCACCGTGACCGCCATCGAGACCGGCGGCGTCGAGGTCAAGTTCGGCGACGACACCGCCCCGGTCACCAGCTTCATCCGCAAGTCGGACCTGTCGCGCGACCGCAACGAGCAGCGCACCGAGCGTTTCTCGGTCGGCGACCGCGTCGACGCCATGATCACCACTGTGGACAAGGCCACGCGCCGCATCTCGGTGTCGATCAAGGCGCTGGAGATGAAGGACGAGCAGGAGGCCATCGAGCAGTTCGGTTCGTCGGACTCGGGCGCCTCGCTGGGCGACATCCTGGGCGCAGCCCTGCGCGAGAAAGCCGGCAAGGAGTGATCCCGGCGGCTTGATCCTTTCAAGCCACTGATCCGGTGACGGAACTTGGGGCGGTCGGAGCAATCCGGCCGCCCTTTGTCTTTGGTTGCAGAATCCGTATGCGGTTTGGGCCGATTAACGCATTTTCCCGGCCCGTGAGCGCCGATCAGGCCTTTTTCGCCCGGCGAGCGAAGGCTAGGGTGGCCTTGCAACCCGATTGAAGTTGCACCCGTATTTGCTCTCCAGAGCGGGAAGGGCGGGGGCCTGACATGATCAAGTCCGAGCTGATCGAGAAGCTGGCGGCCGAGAACACCCATCTGACCCACGCCGAGGTCGAGCGGGTCGTGAACGTCGTGCTGGGCCGCATGACCGAGGCCATGGCCGAGGGCGGCCGGGTCGAGCTGCGCGGCTTCGGCGCCTTCTCGGTGCGGTCGCGGCCGGCGCGCGCGGGCCGCAACCCCCGCACCGGCGAGACGGTGGACGTGCCGGCGAAATCCGTGCCCTTCTTCAAGAGCGGGAAGGAGCTGCGCGAGCGGCTGAACGCGGGCGGCGACGCATGACCCTCAAGCAGCGAGGTTCCGCGAACCGAGCGTTAGGGTCGAGGGTGGCCTGATGGGGCTCCTGTCGGAGTTCAAGGAGTTCGCGGCGCGGGGCAACGTCGTCGACCTGGCGGTCGGGGTCATCATCGGCGCGGCCTTCGGCAAGATCGTCACCAGTCTGGTCGAACAGGTGGTGATGCCGCCGATCGGCCTGGTGCTGGGCCGCGTCGATTTCTCGAACCTGAAGTGGGTCTTGGCGCCCGAGGATCCGGCGACGGAGGCGATCGAGGAAGTCGCCATCCAGTACGGCGCCTTCATCAACACCGTGATCCAGTTCCTGATCGTGGCCTTCGTGGTGTTCCTGATGGTCAAGGCCATCAACAATCTGCGCCGCGCCGAGGCGGCCAAACCCGACCCGGCCCCCGCTGCGCCGACGGCGACGGAGGCCCTGCTGGCGGAAATCCGCGATGAACTGAAGGCGCGACCGAAGGTCTAGGCGGCCGCGCGCATCTCCGCCGGAACCGGCACGGGCCTGAGGCACATCTGGTAGTCGCCGTCGAACGGGGTCGGAGCCCAGGTGTCGACGCCTTCGACGCCCGGCTCAAAGCGGACATGACAGTGGCCCCAGCCGCCCTCGCGCCGAGCAGAGGCGGCGAGCGGTCCGAGCTGGCGCAACAGGACCTCGTTGACGACCTGGATGCGGACCTTGGCGGCGCCGAGCGCCCGGGCGTTGGCCAGAAGCGCCTGCATCAGAGCGGGGACGGCGCGCGGCTCGTCGCGCAGGGCGACGAGGTCGAGGACCTCCAGCACCGGCGGTTCGATGATGCTGGCCTTGGCCATCATCGCCATCGCATAGCCCGTGATCGCCTTGCCGCGATTGAAGGCCAGGACCAGCGGCTCGATCGTCCGGTCAGGGTCGGCGAGGCGCCAGCGCAGCGTCTCGGGGCTGCGGTCGGCGACGATGCGGCCCTCTGCCCGGAACGCTGTCCAGAAATCGCCGAACCGGGAACGGTCGTTGAGGTCCGAGAGAACCGCGACGCCGGCTGGCAGAACAAGCGGGCCGTGATGGACGAGACGGCGGTTGAGGAAGCGTTCCTGGCGCGGATCGACCCAGGTCGGGGCGCGGCGATCGACCTCGCGCCACAGCCGTCCGGCGGCGCAGGTCAGGGTGTCCAGCCGCCACGCCAGCTTCAGCGCACGGGTGGTCGTGGGCCAGGGATGAAGCCCATAGCGTGGGAACAGCGGACTGGACTTGGGATTGGCGTTGAAGGTGTAGCGGGCGAACATGCCCGGCTGTTCGGCGAAGGCCCGCAGAAGCATGCGGCTGTGGCCGCGCGCCGGAGGCTGGACCACGATGGAGTATCCGCTGGTCCCAAACAGCGGATCGTCCCCGCGCCAGAACCGCTGGACGAAGTTGCCGGTGTAGCCGCGCGGCTCGCCGTCGTTGTCGATCAGCAGCCATCCCGCCGGCGCTCCCGCCTCAACTCGCGCGGGATGGTTGATGAGCCAGCGCCAGCCGGCGTCGCTGCGGCGGGGCCAGCCGACCGAGGCGTGCAGCGCGTTGAGGGCGCCGGCGTCCTGATCTTCCACGGGTCTGAGCGAAAACGGCATCACATCTGTCCCTGAACGGGACGCGGGCGCCCCTTCGGGCTTGCGGATGCATCGGGCGGGCCATCGACATCACCCTTGGTTGAAAATCGCGAAGGTCGGAAGAGGTGACGGCCTTCAGGATTTTCTGAAGAGATAGAGCCCGAAGCCGAGATACGGACGTCCGAAGTCGAAGGTCGTCTTGATCTGATCGGTGCGCAACTTTAACGTGTCCCAGCCTTCTGCGCCGGGATGGGCGTCGAGCCAGTCGCGGACCCGCCGGTCCGCCGCGCCGAAGAAGGCGTCCCAGACCTCCTGGGAAGAGATTTCTGCGGAGACGCACTCCAGCCCCGCCGCCATCGCTGCGGCCTTCCAGCCGGCGTCGCTGTCGTAGACGCCGGCGGCGCCGATGAGCTGGCGAAGCGGTCCGGGCGGCTCGGCGGTCCAGGTCAAGTCGCCCCATAGCAGATAGCCCGGGCGGGAGAGACGGTCCGCGAGAACCTGGAAGATGGCGGCAGGCGTGGCGGCCTCCGGTCCCCCGACGCGGGTCGTGCCCAGGGCCACCATCATATCGGCCGGGGCCAGTTCGTCGAGAACCTGAGGAGCCACGCCCTGGCGAGGTTTGACGCAATCCTCGAGGCCGTCACCACACACCCGCTCGCCGATGCGGGAGACCATGACCGGGTCGCGCTCGATGGCGTGGACACTGTAGCCGAACCGGCGAGCCAGCGCCGCCGACACGCCGCCGGTGCCGGCGCCGATGTCGAGGACCCTGGCGCCCGGAGGCAGGCCACTGGCCTCGGCCGCCGCCAGGACCGCCTCCATCGTGACCGGGTTGGCGATCTCGAGACCGGCGTAGGCGATGTGATGATACTCGGGGGCCATGGTCTCGCTTGTAGCGGGTGCCCAGCAAGTCAGGTTGAGAAAGTGCTTTACATTGCAAAGTTAACGGTCGATAAGTCCGGTCATCGGCCGTCTGAATGAGGAACGGCCTTCAACTGGAGCCTTTGTCGATGAGCGACACCCATGACGATCTGACGGACATCGCCTGGATGCGGGGACTGGCCGAGGAAGGCGCGAAAGCGCCGATCCGCGGCGCCTCCATCCTGTTCGCGGCGGGACTGATCTTCGGCTCAGGGGCCGTCGGCCACTGGTTGATCGACGCCGGCTTCATCGCCGCCCCCGCCTCGGCGTTCGGCGCCATTTGGGGCGTGACGGGCCTCCTTTTCGTGACAAGCCTTGTTGTTCTGATCGGTCGACTGAAGCGCGAAGGCGGGGTCGAGACGGCCGCCAATCGCGCCTTCGGCATCGTCTGGGCGGCGCTGGGCTGGGGGATTTTCAGTCTGTTCCTGTCGCTGATCGCCAGCGACTTGGCCCGGGCCGGCCAGTCGAACCTGGCCGAATGGTCGCTGGTGATCCCCTCGATCATCATGGCCTTCTATGGCGTGGGCTGGGCGGTGACGGCGACGATGACGCGGTCCAAGTCGCTGTGGACCCTGGCTCTCGCCGCCTTCGCAGCGGCGCCCGTTCTGGCCGTGCTGTCCGGAACGAGCTGGCAGTATCTGGCCTATGCCGGGGCGCTGTTCGGCCTGATGGCCCTGCCGGGCTTCCTGATCATGCGGTCGGCGAAGGCCTGAGCATGCCGGACGATTTCGATATCGGCCGCATCGACGACGTCATCCACGGACGGATGCGGCTGGGCATCATGGCGACCCTGTCCGGGGTCGAGAGCGCGGACTTCGCCACGCTCAAGGCCCGGCTCCAGGCCACGGACGGTAATCTGTCCGTGCACCTGCGAAAGCTGGAAGAGGCCGGCTTCGTCACCGTGACCAAGCGCTTCGTGGGCCGCAAACCTTTGACCGAAGCCTCGATGACGGATGCAGGCAGGAAGGCCTTCGTCGCCTATCTCGACGCCATGGCGGGGCTGGTTCAGCCGCGCTGATCGGTCCCCCTCGCCTGCCCTTTCCGCCGCCCCTATAGGAAGGGCATGACCAGCCGCATCCACGCCTTCGACGCGCTCGACAATTTTCGGGACTACGGGGATTACGCCACGGCGGCGGGCGGCCATGTGCGGTCGGGCGCGCTTTACCGCTCGGCCCATCATGCGGGGGTCAGCGAGGCGGATCTGGAGCGGCTGGCGGCGATCGATTTCGGCGCGGTGATCGACCTGCGCCGGCCGGTCGAGCGACGCCGACAGCCGTCGAAGCGGCCTGCCAACTTCACCGGCGTGGTGATCGAGAGCGATCTGGACGAGGCCGGTGAGGCGCCGCACATCACCTTCCTGAAAACCGCCGACCTGACCCCGGACAGCGGCCGACGCTTCATGACGGCGACCTACCGCGAGCTCCCATTCGCGCCGGCGCATCTGGACCTGTTCTCGCGCTACTTCCACGCCCTTGCCGACAGCGAGCGGCCGGTGCTGATCCACTGCGCGGCGGGCAAGGACCGAACCGGGATGCTGGCGGCCCTGACGCACCACCTGCTGGGCGTGTCCGAGGACGACCTGATGGAGGACTATCTCCTGACCAATACAGCGGTCGATCTGGAGGCGCGCGCTCCGGGCATCGCCGAGCAGCTGAAGGCCTTCACAGGGCGGACGGTGGCGCACGACGCCGTCGTGGCCTTCATGGGTGTCGAGGCCGCCTATCTGCACGCGGCCATCGCGGCGATGACCGAACGGCATGGATCCGTGGACGCCTATCTGGATCAGGCGCTCGGCGTGGACGCGGTCCTGCGAGACCGGATCACGGAGCGTCTGGCGGCGTGAGCGACGGGCGGCAGGGGCGGCCCTGGATCGAGCCGCTGGCGGTCGCGGCGGGCCTGCGCGACGAGGACGGTCTGCTGTGCCTGCTGTCCGACGGCGGCCCGGCGGGTCGGTTTTCCTACGTCGCCGCTGCGCCAGAGACGGCCGAGGCCGGGCCTCTCGAGCCCGACGGGCTGGCCAAGGCGGTCCGGTCGCAGACGGGACGACACGGCGTCGCCCTGGTCGCCTATGACTGGGGCGCGCGTCAGGCCACCGGTCGCCGCGAGACGGTCTGGCCCGATCTGATGACCGCGCAGTACCCCGCGGCCCTGGTGTTCGATCACGTCGATCAGACAGTCGCGCTGGCCGGCGACGTCGCCATCGGCGAGGCGTGGCTGGCGCGCGCGCAGGCGCCCGAGACCGGGTCCGCGCCGGCGGAGAATTTGACGACGGAAAGCAGCGATATCGACTACCGAACGGCTGTCTCCGATGTCGTCGCGCGCATCGGCCAGGGAGAGTTGTTCCAGGCGAACATCGCGCGCGCCTGGTCGGGCAGGTTGAAGGCGCAAGCGGACCCGTTCGACCTGTTCGTCCGGCTAGCGGCGGGCGCGGCGCCCTATGGGGCCTATTGGCGACTGGGCGAGCGCGCGCTGGTGTCAAACTCGCCGGAGCTGTTCCTGACCTTCAATCCGCGGACACGGCGCATCGAGACACGCCCCATCAAGGGCACGCGACGCCGCTCCACCGACCGGGCCGAGGACGCCGCGCGCGCCGCCGAGCTGATCGCCAGCGAGAAGGATCGCGCCGAAAACCTCATGATCGTCGACCTCATGAGGAACGACCTGGCGCGGGTGTCGGAGATCGGCAGCGTCGCGGTCGAACGGCTGTTCGAACTGGAGAGCTTCGCGACGGTGCACCATCTCGTTTCCACGGTGACGGGCCGGGCGACAGAGCGCGTCGGGCCGGGCGACATCCTGCAGGCGACCTTTCCGCCGGGCTCGATCACGGGCGCGCCCAAGCACCAGGCCATGAAGGTCATCGCCGACCATGAGCCGCCCCGCGGACCCTGGTGCGGCAGCCTGGTCCACATCGACGACACGGGCCGGATGACGGCCTCCGTCCTGATCCGGACGATCGCCCTGTGGCGCGAGGACAGCCGCTGGCGGTTCCGCACCCAGGCCGGCGCCGGCATCACGGCCGGAAGCGATCCGCAGGGCGAGCTGGAGGAGACCGAGGCCAAGATCGCCGCGATTCGCGCGGCGTTGGTCGATCAGCAGTCCGAGCAGGGAATGGTGTCGGTCAGGCGCGGCCGGAGGTAATGGCGGCCGGTGAAGGTGGCGACGCCGGGCAGGAGACGGCCGATCGGCGAATCGTAGACGTAGCTGCTCTCGCCCATGATGATGGTCTCGCCGTTGGCGATCAAACCGTCCGGAACGCTCTGGACACCGGAAATGCCTTCCATGCCGCGGCCCCGGCTCCAGTTGACTCGCGCGACGCCGTCGGTCCCGCGGGTGATGCTGGTCACGCGCATGGTCAGCGGCGCCTCCGGAAACGGCCGCATGATCAGGGAACCGACGTCCATGATGGCGTCGATCTGCGCTCGGCTGGTGGTGGGCGCGCGCGCCACCATGTCGGCGATCTGGGACGTCGTGTGCTGGGCCCGCTTCTGGGCCATGTAGGCCTGGCAGAACTCGGCCAGGCCGAAATAGCAGACGATCAGGGGGGGCACGACGAGGGCGAACTCGACCGCCGCGACGCCGCGCGCATCGCCGAGGAACCGGGCGAAGAACGATCGAAGCGCACGAAGCGGCGTCATCAGAACGGCTCGTTGCGGAAGGCCGTGGTGACCTGGATCACCGCGTCTCCGGAGTTCAGCCGGGTCAGGGCGCGAGACAACAGCGGCGTGACTACAGGCTGCTGATACCACACGCGAACCAGCATAAGATCTCCCGCCTCGCCGGGATTGAAATCCGTCTGGGCCGGATCGAACTCGCCGTCGGCGATGGGATCGGGCGGATTGGGATCGCGAAACTGGGGGATGGGGCGAACGTCGACGACGGCGCGGGCTTCGCAGTCGCCCTCGAACACATTCATCGACTGGCACATGGCGGTGCGGAACTGGTCCGGGCTGACGGCCCCGCCCTGGGCCTGGCCCGTGCGGACCAGACGCGTGGCCTGGTGAACTGCGGACTCCAGCGTGGAATCGACCAGGAAGATGACGCCGAGCTCCAGCACGGCGAAAATGACGAAGAAGAAGGGCACGGCGACGATGGCGAACTCCACCGCGGCCGCGCCTTCGCGGCGGCGGCGAAAGAAATCGAGGGGGCGTCGGCGCCGCGACATGGGTGCGCGGACCCGGATCAGGGCGTGGGAGCGGCGGCAGCGCCGGCGTTGCGCAGCGACGGCGCGCAGGACGAGGCGCAGGCCATCTCTGTCGCCTGGGCTCCGCGCCAGACGCGCACCGAGCCGGTCGAGCCGCCGGTGACGACCACTTCCCCCTGATAGAGGGTGCGGCCGAGCGCATCGACAGCCACCACCTCCGTGACGCCATAGCCCTTGCCGGTCACGAACAGGGTGTTGGTGTCCACGACGGTGACGTCGGCGATGTCGGGGTTGCCGACGATGACCGAGGCGGCCTGGCCGCGCAGGTTGATGCGGCTGGAGCGATCGATCTCGACGTTCAGCGACTGGGCCTGGGCCACGCCGGCGGCTGCGACGAGGGCGACGGCGGCCAGGGCTGACAGCGTTCGGGCGGGAAATCCGGCCATGAGCGGGTCCTTGGTCTATCTCGCACGGGCGCGAGTCGAGCCAGGAGGATCGGCCGGAAACCTCTACAAATCCTGAAAACCGTGAGCCCCGGCAAGAGGTCGGCAACCACGGTTAACGCCGATTAAAGCATTCGCTCGTCGAATACTGACCGGCGACCGGCTTTTCCGACACTATATAGAAGCGCGGCCTGCCCAACAGGCATGAGAGTCAACTTTTCAAGGTGAATATCCCGGTAACCACGCCCTCTGACGCGACCTTAACCGATACCGATGCATGGTCACCGTGCGTTTGGGGGACAAGCGGGCGACCGGAGCCTCCCAGCCATCGTTGCTCGCTTAGCCAGTTTCACCTGAGAGGAAGTCACATGACCCAGTTCATCAAGAAGTTCGTCAAGGACGAGTCGGGCGCCACCGCCATCGAGTACGGCCTGATCGCCGCCCTCATCGCGGTCCTGATCATCACCGCCGTCGGCCTGGTCGGCACGCGCCTCGAGGCCGTGTTCAACGCCATCGCGGCCGGTCTGCAGCTCTAATCGGCCAGACCTCTTGAAGCCTCGGGGGCCGGAGCGGAAACGCTCCGGCCCCTTTGCTTTGCGGGCGCGATGACGCTCCGGGCGCCGGCGCGTCGCTTGAGCGTGGCGAACCCGGCCTTAACGGTCGTCGTGCCAGGCTCCTGAGCATGGAACTTCTGACCCCGCTGCTGCTCGCACCGCTTCCGATCCTGGTGGTGATCGCCGCCCTGACCGATCTGACGCGGATGAAGATCCCGAACTGGATCTCCGCCGCCTTGATGGTGGCCTTCTTCCCGGCCGCCTTCGCGGCGGGGCTGAGCCCCGTCGAGGTCGCCCTGCACTTCGGCGTCGGCGTGCTGGTGCTGTTCGCGGGCATGGTCCTGTTCGCCCTGCGCATCGTCGGCGGCGGAGACGCCAAGCTCATGGCGGCGGCGGCCCTGTGGCTCGGCGCCGCCGCGCTGACTCCCTTCCTGATCTGGACGGCGATCCTGGGCGGCGCGTTCAGTCTCGTCCTGATGGTCGGTCGGAGCCTGGCCCAACCCTATCTGGCCGGCGCGCCCTCCTGGTTCTCCAGCCTGCTGCGGCCGAAAGGCGACATCCCCTACGGCGTGGCGATCTGCGGCGGCGTGCTGCTGGCCTATCCGTCGAGCCTGCTGATCGCCCGCGCCTTCTCCGGCTGAGGCGCCCGGCGTGGCCGCCCCGGCCCGCGGCTCCGCTTAGGTCTGCGTTAACCCGCGCCCGTCATGGTCGTTAACGGTAGGGGCCGCGCGTCTAGAATCGTGCGTCCGGCTCCGCCGGAGATCCAAGATGAAACCCGCACGCATCGCCGTCATCTGCATCGCCGCCGTATCGGCCATCGGCCTGGCGCTCGTGGTGCGCGCCATGGGCTCGTCCTCGGGCGAAGCCGTGGCCACCGCATCGGCCGAGCCCGCCGCGCCCATGGCCAAGGTTCTGGTGGCGGCGCGAGACCTGGCCCCCGGTCAGCGCCTGACCGACGCCGACCTGGAGTGGAAGGACTGGCCCGCCGCGGAGGTCAATCCCGCCTTCATCACCGACGGCTCCGTGCCGGTGCCCCGGCCTGCGACGGCGGAGGGCGAGGCGGAGAAGGCGGAAGCGGAGAAGCCCGCCGATGAGAGCGCAGGCGCCCGCGTCACCCGCGCCGTGACGGAGCTGGCCACCGGCGGCGCGGAAGCCGACTACTATGGTTCGGTCGTGCGCGAACCCATTCTCGCGGGAGAGCCGATCGTGGGCCGCAAGATCGTGCGCGCCGGCGACAGCGGCTACATGGCCGCCTATCTCGAGCCCGGCATGCGCGCCATGTCGATCGGGGTTTCGGTCGAGACGGCGGCCGGCGGCTTCATCCTGCCGGGAGACCGGGTCGACGTCCTCGTGACGGTCGAGCTTCAGGACAACGGCGAAGGCGGCGGCCAGACCCGCTACGCCTCCTCGATCGTTCTGCAGAACGTGAAGGTTCTGGCGGTCGATCAGTCGACCCGGGCCGAGGACGACCAGCAGGCCGTCGTCGGCGCCACGGCGACGCTGGAGGTCTCTCCGTCCGACTCGGAGGCCCTGGCCTTGGCCAAGGCGGCCGGTGAACTGTCGCTGGTTCTGCGCTCCTATGCCGACACGGCCGGGCCCTCCGGCCGCGTCCAGCCCCTGCCCCGAGGCCGTGCGACGCCGCAGACCGCCTCGGTGCGGATCTATCGCGGCGGCGAACCCGAAACGGTGACCGTCCAATGAGGACGCCGATGACCCTCCCGATGAAACCCCTGGTCGCCCTGACCTGCGCGCTGCTGACCGCCGCAACGCCGATCGCGACGCCCGTCCTGGCCCAAAGCTATGGCGCGAGCCAGACGGTCGCCGCCGGGTCCGGTCCGCGCCTGATCAATCTGCCGCGCGGGACGTCCTTCGCGGTCGATCTGCCGGCGGACGCGCGAGACGTGATCGTGTCCAACCCGGCGGTGGCCGAGGCCAACGTCCATTCCCCACGCCGCATCACCGTGATCGGCATCGCGCCCGGCGAGACCGACGCGGTCTTCCTGGACGCGGCCGGCCGGTCGATCCTGACCCTTCGAGTGCGTGTCGATGCCGGCGTGTCGGCGCTCCAGGACACCCTCAGCCGGGTCGCTCCCGGCTCGCAGGTGCGGGCCGAGGCCGTCAACGACAGCATCGTCCTGACGGGCCTGGTCACCAGCGCGGCGGAATCGGAACGGGTCGCCCAGGTGGCGCGGGCCTTCGTCTCGGCGCCGGAAAAAGTTCTGAACCTGACCACCGTGGCCGCCTCCGACCAGGTGACGCTCCGCGTCCGGATCGTCGAGGTGCAGCGAAACGCCATCAAGCAGCTGGGTTTCAACACCGAGGCCGTGTTGCGCCAGGTCGGCAACACCCAGTTCCTGCTCGGACAGACCGCGAGCTTCGGCATCAACGGAGGCATTCTGGGCGGGGGAAGCCTCGGCGCTTCGCGCGACACGACGCGCAACTTCCAGCTTGAAGCCCCCTGCGGCCCCGGATTTCCGGACGGATCGCTTTGTCCCTTCACCGTGCGAGGGCCGGCCGACGCCTCCAACTGGGACACAGCCCAGCCGGGAACGGGTCCGGGTTCCAACGGTCTGAACCAGGGCGAGGCCACCATCCAGGCGTTCGAACGCGTGGGTCTGTTGCGCACCCTGGCGGAACCCAATCTGACCTCCGTCAACGGCGAGGCGGCCAGCTTCCTCGCAGGCGGCGAGTTCCCGGTCCCGACCGGGCGCGACCGCGACGGCAACGTCACCATCGAGTTCAAACCTTACGGCGTCAGCCTGGCCTTCCGCCCGATCGTCCTGTCCGAGGGCCGCATCTCGCTGCAGATCAAGGCCGAAGTCTCGGAGCTGACCCAGACGGGCGGGATCACCCTGGGCGCGGGCTCGGCCAATCCGCTGAACATCGCCGGACTGAACGTCCGTCGGGTCGAGAACACCGTCGAAATGCCCTCGGGCGGCTCGATGATGATCGCCGGGCTGCTGCAGGAGAGCACGCGGCAGGCCATCGACAGCTTCCCGGGCCTGGGCGCCCTGCCGGTGCTCGGACAGCTGTTCCGCTCGCGGGATTACCTGGCGGGCGAGACCGAGCTGGTCGTCATCGTCGAACCCTTCATCGTCACGCCCACGTCGCGGGACCGCATGCAGACGCCGGCCGACGGCCTGCGCATCGCCCACGACGCCCAGACGATCTTCTTCGGCCAGTTGAACCAGGCCTACGGCTCCCCGGCGCCCGGCGCGACGTCCGCGCCGGCCTGGACGGGCCCTGTCGGCTATGTGATCGAGTGAGCGCTCCGATGATCCGCACCCTGCTTGTCGCCGCCTCCGCCCTGACGCTGTCGGCCTGCGTCGGCCTCCCTGCCGAAGGAACCGGGCCGGAGCCCCTGAACCCTGTTTCGCGCTTCGCCCTTGCGGTCGAGCCCGGCGTCGAGCGGATCGCGCTTGCCGTCCACGAGACCGGCCCGTCCGCCAACCAGAGCCGGGCGCTGCAGGACTTCGCCTATCGCTTCTCGGCCGAGGGCGCGCCCGTGCTGCGGGTCGAGGCGCCGTCGGGCGACGATCCCGTCTCCAGCGAGATGGCGTGGAGCGTCCGCAACGCCCTGGAGGCGCTCGGCGTCCCGGGCCATCAGGTCCAGGTCGTCACCTATGTCGCCCCCGATCCGCGGGCTCCGGTGCTGGTCGGCTTCGACACGGTCAGAGCCGCGGTGCCCCGCTGCGGGACCGAGTGGACGAACCTCGCGCGCACGGCGTCCAACGCCGGCTACGCTAACTTCGGATGCGCCGTGAACGCCAACCTGGCGGCCCAGATCGCCAACCCGCGCGACATCACCACCCCGCGCGCCATGACCCCGCCCGACGCCGGTCGGCGCGCGGTCGTGTTCGACAGGTACCGCCGTGGAGAACAGACGGCGGCTATCACCGAGGTCTTGCTCCAGAACGGAGAGGTCTCGAATGCCGTGGACTGATGGTCGATGACGAATGCGTTCGCCTCGCGCCCCTATGAGCCTCTGGATGACGAGTTCGACGCCGAACTCGACGTCGTGCCCCAGGCCGCCCCGCCCGTAGAGGCGGGGGACATCAATCCGCGCGAGCCGCTGCAGTTCACGACGCCCGGCGGATACGATCCAAACGCCGCCGTCGCGCCGGGCGGCACCGTTGTGGCGCATCCCGCTGGCCTTCCGGTGACGCAGGGCGGACTGCCCGTGGGGGCCGGCTACAATCCCGTGGGCGATCTGGTCGCGGGCGCGTCCGCCGCCATTCAACCGCACGCCGTGTCCGCGGGGCTGCAGAACGAAGTCACCATTCCGCGCATCGCCATCCACGTCTTCGCCGAGCGGCAGGACACGCTCGCGGCCTCGGAACGCGCGGGCCAGGATCGCCGCATGGCGCGCGCCACCACCCAGATCCGGGTCGGCGGCATCCCGGCCGCCGTCGACGCCTATAATCAGGAGCCGACGCCGCCCCTGATCATCGTCGAATGCATGCAGGATCCGGGCGCCCTGCTCTGGCAGGTCGATCGTCTGGCCGAGGTCTGCGACGCCGGGACCAAGGTCATCGTCATCGGCGCGACAAACGACATCATCCTGTTCCGGGAACTGATGAAGCGGGGTGTCAGCGAGTATCTCGTCGCGCCGATTCAGCCGCTGCAGCTGATCGCCGCGATCGGCGGCCTGTTCTCCGATCCCGCCCAGCCGTTCGTCGGCCGCTCGATCGCCTTTGTCGGCGCGCGGGGCGGATCGGGCGCATCGTCGGTGGCGCACAACACCGCCTACGCGATGTCCGAGAAGATCGGCGCCAACACCGTCATCGTCGACTACGACCTGCCGTTCGGCACAGCGGGGCTGGATTTCAACCAGGATCCGCTGAACGGCGTGGCCGATGCGCTGGGCCAGCCCGACCGTCTGGACCCGGTGCTGCTGGACCGGATGATGGTCCGGTGCACGGACAAGCTCAGCCTGTTCGCGGCGCCCGCGACGCTGGACAACGACTGGGAGATCAGCGCCGAGGCCTTCGAGGAGGTCACGACCCAGATCCGGGGCACGGCGCCTTTCGTGGTGCTGGACCTGCCGCACATCTGGTCGGGCTGGATGCGCCGCACCCTGATCGCCGCCGACGAGGTGGTGGTGGTGGCGACGCCCGACCTGGCGTCCCTGCGCAACGCCAAGAACATGATCGACCTGATCCGCTCGGGTCGTCCGAACGACGCGCCGCCGCGGCTGGTGCTCAATCAGGTCGGGGTGCCGGGACGGCCCGAGATTTCGGCCAAGGATTTCGGCGCGGCTCTGGGGGTGCATCCCAGCCTGTCAATCCCGTTCGACGCCAAGCTGTTCGGGGCGGCGGCCAACAACGGCCAGATGATCCTGGACATGGGCGCCAAGTCCAAGGCCGCCGAAGCCTTCCAGCTGCTAGCCCAGATCGTCTCGCGCCGCGAACTGCCGGCGCTGGCCGCGCCCGGCAAGGCGCCCAAGGCCCCCAAGGGCGAAGGCAAGTCCCTGTTCTCCGGCCTGTTCAAGAAGAAGACCTGATCCGTGTTCGGCAAGCGCACAGGTTCGCCCGGCGTCGCGACGGCCCCCCCGCCGCCCCAGCCCGCGCCCATGCCCGAACCCGCGGCCGCCTTCGACCACGCCGCCGCCTCGCCTCAGCCCCAGCAGGGCCATCAGACCCAGGCCTTCGGGTTTTCGGCCGAGGGCATCGCGCCCCAGCCCGGCCCGGCCGCACAGCCCCGGCCCGGTCCGGCCGCCGGAGCCTCCGCCGGCGTGGACCGGCTCGACGCCCTGGCCTCCAAACCGAAGCCCAAGCCCCAACCCCAAGCCTCGACAGGCCCCGGCCCCAAGGCCACCCCCGGCTTCGAGCAGCTGAAGAAGGCCCAGGCCGTCGCCGAGATCGTCCGGGAACAGAGCGACTACTACCACGCCACCAAGACGACGATCTTCAACGCCCTGATGAACACGATCGACCTGGCCCAGCTGGCTCAGCTCGATCCCAAGGCGGCGGCCGAGGAAATCCGCGACATCGTCGCCGAGCTGGTGGCGATCAAGAACGTCTCCATGTCGGTGGCCGAGCAGGAGCATCTGGTCCAGGACATCGTCAACGACGTGCTGGGCTATGGACCGCTGGAGCCGTTGCTCAGCCGCGACGACATTGCCGACATCATGGTCAACGGCGCGGGCCGGGTGTTCATCGAGGTCGGCGGCAAGGTGCAGCTGACGAACGTTCGCTTCCGCGACAACGCCCAGCTGATGAACATCTGCCAGCGGATCGTCAGCCAGGTCGGCCGCCGCGTGGACGAGAGCAGCCCGATCTGCGACGCCCGCCTGCCGGACGGAAGCCGCGTCAACGTCATCGCCCCGCCGCTCGCCATCGACGGCGCGACCCTGACGATCCGGAAGTTCAAGAAAGACAAGCTGACCATGCGCAATCTGGTGGAGTACGCCTCCATCAGCCCGGAAGGAGCGCGGGTTCTGGGCGTCATCGGCGCCTGCCGATGCAACGTCGTCATCTCGGGCGGCACGGGTTCGGGCAAGACGACCCTGCTCAACACCATGACGGCCTTCATCGACCCGACCGAGCGGGTCATCACCTGCGAGGACGCGGCCGAACTGCAGCTGCAGCAGCCGCATGTCGTCCGTCTGGAGACGCGGCCGCCGAACCTGGAAGGCCAGGGCATGATCACCATGCGGGACCTGGTGAAGAACTGTCTGCGGATGCGTCCCGAACGGATCATCGTCGGCGAGGTGCGCGGACCCGAGGCCTTCGACCTGCTGCAGGCCATGAACACCGGCCACGACGGGTCGATGGGCACGCTGCACGCCAACAGCCCGCGCGAGGCCATCAGCCGGATGGAATCGATGATCACCATGGGCGGCTACGGCCTGCCGTCCAAGACCATCCGTGAAATGATCGTCGGCTCGGTCGACGTCATCATCCAGGCCGCCCGCCTGCGCGACGGTTCGCGCCGCATCACCCACATCACCGAGGTCGTGGGGCTGGAAGGCGATGTGATCGTCACCCAGGACCTGTTCGTCTACGAGATCACCGGCGAGGACGAGAACGGCAAGATCGTCGGTCGCCACAAGTCGACCGGCATCGCCCGTCCCCGCTTCTGGGACCGCGCCCGCTACTACGGGCTGGAGCGCGAGCTGGCCGAAGCGCTGGACGCGGCGGAGTAGGCGATGCTGGAAGTCATCGCCGCGATCCTGGCCTTCATCACCATCGGCGGGCTCGGCTGGGTCTTCGTCGGCGGCGACGACAGCTCGGCCCAGGCGGTGAAGCGCGCCGAGGCCATGGGGCTGGGTCAGACCAAGGCGGCGCGGATCAAGGCCGCCAAGGCGGAGGCGAATACGCCCGAGGCGCGGCGCAAGGCCATCGAGAACCAGCTGAAGGAGGCCGAGCGCAAGGAACGCAAGGCCCGCATGACCATCGGGGCCCGGCTGAAGCACGCGGGCCTCGGCATCAGCGTGCGGACGTTCTGGATCATCAGCGGCGTTCTGGGCGTCGTGGCCGCTCTGGTGGCTCTGGTGTTCGGGTTGCACATCCTGGTGGCCCTGGGCGCAGGCGTCGCCGCGGGTCTCGGCCTGCCGCGCTGGGTTGTCGGATTCGTGGCGTCCGGGCGGATGAAGAAGTTCGGGCTTGAGTTCCCCAACGCGGTGGACGTCATCGTGCGCGGCATCAAGTCGGGCCTGCCGGTCCACGACTGTTTCAAGATCATCGCCAAGGAGAGCCCCGCGCCGCTGGGGCCGGAGTTCCAGACGCTGGTCGAAGGCCTGGGCGTCGGGCTGACCCTGCCTCAGGCGCTGGAGAAAATGTACGACCGCATCCCGACACCGGAACTGAAGTTCTTCACCATCGTCATCGCCATCCAGCAGAAGACGGGCGGCAACCTGGCCGAGGCTCTCGGCAACCTTTCATCGGTGCTCCGCGCCCGGAGGATGATGCGCGAGAAGGTCAAGGCCCTGTCGTCCGAGGCCCTGGCGTCGGCCGGCATCATCGGCTCCTTGCCGCCCGTGGTCATGGCGCTCGTCGGTCTGACCACCCCGGCCTACATGGCGCTGATGTTCACCGATGTCCGGGGGCAGATCATGCTGCTCGGTTCGGCCATCTGGATGGGCTGCGGCATCTTCGTCATGAAGCGCATGATCTCGTTCAAGATCTAGGGGCCGGGCATGGGCATCATCGAAGCCATCGTCGAACCCCGCAATCTGCTCAGCATCGGCGTGGGCGTGCTGGTGTTCGCCACCCTCCTGACGCTGATGAGCTCCATGACCGGCGGGGTCGAGCTGAACAAGCGGATGCAGTCGGTCTCGACGCGGCGCGACGAACTGAAGCGCAAGTCGCGCGCAGCCATCGCCGGCGGCCAGGGCGGGCTGCGCCACACCGACGACGGCTTCAAGAAGAAGATCGTCGAGCAGCTCAACCTGTCCAAGCTTCTGGAGGACCCCAAGGTCGCCGAGCAGATGATCCAGGCGGGCTTCCGCGGACCCAAGCCGGTCACGACCTTCTACTTCTTCCGGTTCGCCACGCCGATCTTCTTCCTGCTGTTCAGCGCCTTTTATCTGTTCTTCATCAACGACTTCGGCCTGCCGCCGATCACCAAGCTGCCGATGATCATGGGCGCGACCGTGCTCGGCTTCTATGGCCCCAACGTCTATCTGCAGAACCGCATCACCAAGCGGCGCCAGTCGATCATGCTGGGCTTTCCCGATGCCCTGGACCTGCTGCTGATCTGCGTGGAATCGGGCATGTCGATCGAGGCGGCGATCGTGAAGGTCAGCCAGGAAATCGGCACGACCTCGGTCGAACTGGCCGAGGAACTAGCGCTGCTGTCCGCCGAGCTCAGCTACCTGCCGGACCGCCGCATGGCCTATGACGGCCTGGCCAAGCGGACCAACCATCCGGGCGTCCGCGCCGTGGCGACGGCCATGGTGCAGGCCGAGCAGTACGGCACGCCGCTGGCGACCGCGCTGCGCACCATGGCCAAGGAGAACCGCGAGCTTCGTCTGTCGGCGGCCGAAAAGAAGGCGGCGGCCCTGCCGGCCCAGCTGACGGTGCCGATGATCCTGTTCTTCCTGCCGGTGCTGTTCGTCGTGATCCTGGGGCCCGCCATCATCCAGATCCAGGACCAGATGAAGACCCGTGACGGTCAGCAGGCGACGGCGCCCGACAGCCCGTAGAGGCTCAGATCATTTCGGCGTGGGCCTTCAGGCTCTCGTTCACGGCCTGACAGGCGGCGCGCAGCTTCGGCCTGTGCTTGTCGTGGAAGCCTTCGGCCCGGAAGCCCGAGAAGACGAAGCCGTTCGCCACGATACAGCTCTGAGGCTGCAACTGCTCGATCTCGAAATAGCGGGTGACGTTGAACAGGAAGCCGCGCTTCTCGGCCAGAATCAGCTGGCGCTCCGGCGTCCACTCGACGACGCCGAGCGTGGTGCGGCGCTCGCCCAGCTCGGGGATGGTCTCGGTCAGGGTCAGGCTGCCGCCGAAGCCGATGCGGCCCTGGACCCGGGTCTCGACGGGGTTCCAGCGGTCCCAATACGACAGGTCGGCGATCAGCGCCCAGATGCGCTCGGCGCTGGTCTGGATGCCGATCCGCTTTTCGATCTTGAAGGGGTTCATGGGAGGCGATGTCGCAAGCACCGGGGCCGGACGCAAGCGCGGGCGTTCGTCGCGGTCTCAGCGGTTGCCTTCCGGCCCGGGCTGGGACGCGGGGGGGGTCTCGGACGCGGGCGTATCGATCAGGTCCGGGTGCGGGTCGCGGCGCAGCGTCGGGCTGAGCAGGGCCATCGCCGTGGCGAACGCCAGCAGCACGGCGTTGGCGCCGAACGGGGCGGCCTCGCCGAGCCCATAGAGCGCCACGCCCGCGACCGGAGGCACCAGGAAGCTGAGCCCCGCCAGCGACATCATCAGCCCGGCGACGGCGCCCTGCTCGCCAGGTCCGACCGCGAGCGACGATCCCGCCGTGAAGCCCGGGCGGGCGAAGCCGACGCCCATCGACACCACGGCGTATCCGACCACCACGCCGAAATAGCCCGGCGCGACCATGCTGAGCAGATTGCCCGCCAGCGCCAGGCCCGCGCCCCACCGCATCAGGGCCAGCGGCTGCATCTTAAGGAGGGGGATCAGGCCCCACTGGACCATCAGGGTCGCGGCGGCGCCGGCGAACATGGCCACGCCGATGAACGCCTGGGCCTGGGCGGCCGGGAGGCCGGTCTCGGCCATCTCGTCGATGATGTGGAAGCCGAGCACGGCGATATTCACAGCCTGCGCGCTGGTGACCAGCAGGCCGTAGAGCAGGAAGTCGCGCACGCGCCGGTCGCGCCACAGACCGCCGCTGTTGTTCCGGACCGTCGGCTGGCGCACGACGTCGCCCGACGGCAGGCGCTTCCAGACGACGATCAGCACGATCAGGCCGATCACGGCGAAGGCGTACATCGGCCCGGCCAGGCCGACGATCGGCAGGACGAGGAAGGGCGACAGCACCGGCCCGATCACCGTGCCCAGCCCTTGCGCCGAGGCGAGCAGCGACATGGCCTGGGTGCGCTCTTCCGGGCTGGTGCGATCCGCGACATAGGCCTGCGACGCGATGGGCGCGGCCGAGCCCAGCACGCCATAGACGGTGCGCGCGATGGCCATCAGGACGAAGGCGGTGATCGGGGCCAGCCACCCTTCCAGGCCAAAGGTCGCCCCCAGTCCGAACCCCGCCATCGACACGACGAAGCCGATCAGACCGATCAGGATGACGTTCTTGCGTCCCGCCCGATCCGACAGCCGCGCCCAGAACGGCGAGGCCACCGTCCACATCAGGGCCGAGATGGCGAAGGCGGCGGCCACCAGGGTGTCCGCCAACCCGAACGTCCGCCCGATGTTCGGCAGCACCGACTGCAGCCCCATGTTCCCGGCCGCCGCGATCAGGCTGACGACGAACAGGATCACGAAGGCGGGCGAGGTCGGCGACATGGGGAGGGGATAGCGCAATCCTCCCCCATTGGGGGCTTGAGGATCGGCTCGTATACGAGCCGATCCTCAAGCCCCCAATGGGGGAGGATCACTCAACGACGGTCAGGGTGGGCTTCAGCCGCCGCCCGTCGTCGAGCCCTAGCCGTGCCTTGACCTCGAACAGGTCGGCCCCTGCGGGCACGATCAGCAGCTGCTTGGGCTCGGCGGCGTTGACGGCGATGACCGCGCCCTTGGGGCAGATGTCGAAACAGCCGGTTTCGATCACCGCCAGTTCGGCCTTCCTGCCCTTGCCGTCGCCGGGCCGGAGATACTTCTTCAGGGCTTTCTTCAGCGACTTGTCGCCGTCCGGGCCGAACCCGCCGTCCAGCTTCTTCTGGCACTTCTTGCAGACCAGGACGACGTCCTTCCAGCGGGTCTTGGTCGTCTTGATCGCCATGTCCGACAGATCGGCTGCGTCGGCAGCATCCGCAAGTCGCTTGCGTCCGCGAAAGGGGCTGTCCATCGTCGCGCGTCCATCTCCGAAAGGCTCGCCATGTTCCGCACCGCCGCCCTCGCCGCCCTGATGACGCTGGCGGCATCGCCCGCCCTGGCCCAAATCACCGCCGCCGAGGTGCGTACGGCGGCCGACGACGTGAACGCGGATGTGATCGCGTGGCGGCGCCACCTGCACCAGAATCCCGAGTTGGGGCTCGCCGAGGTCCAAACCGCCGCCTTCGTCGCCGACCGCCTGCGGGGCTTCGGCTTCGACGAGGTGCGCGAGGGCGTGGGCCGCACCGGCGTCGTCGGCATCCTGCGCGGCGCAGGTGAGGGACCGCAGCGGGTCGTGGCGTTGCGCGCCGACATGGACGCCCTGCCGGTGCAGGAGGCGACCGGCCTGCCCTTCGCCTCGACCGCCACCGGGACCTATCTGGGCCAGACCGTGCCGGTGGCGCATGCCTGCGGCCACGACGCCCACGTCGCCATGCTGCTGGGCGCCGCCGAGGTGCTGAGCGGCATGAAGGACCGCTTCTCCGGGACCATCGTCTTCCTGTTCCAGCCGGCCGAGGAGGGCGTGCCGCCCGGCGAGCCGTTGGGCGGCGCGCGGCTGATGATCGAGGCGGGCGCGCTGGAGAACCCTCAGGTCGAGGCCATCTTCGGGCTGCATGTCGTGCCGGGGCGGCCCGGAACGATCTTCTATCGTCCGCGAGGCTTCATGGCGGCGTCCGACCGCGTCGACATCACCCTGACGGGCCGACAGACGCACGGCGCCTGGCCCTGGCGTGGGGTGGACGTCATCGCGGTCGCCGCCAACGTGGTGCAAACGGTCAACACCCTGACGGCGCGCACCGTCGATCCGACCACCACGCCGACGGTGTTCACCATCGCCACGCTGGACGCGGGCGTCCGCTACAACATCATTCCCGACACGGCGACGCTGTCCGGCACGCTTCGGACCTTCGACCGCGATCAGCGTCAGGCCCTCGTGGATCGCGCCGAGGCCGCCATCGACCATGTGGCCGAGGCCTATGGCGCCAGCGCCGAGTTCCGCGTGACCGAGAACGCCGCCCTGGTGTTCAACAACGAAGAGCTCTCGGCCTGGCTGGCCCCGGTTCTGGAGGAAGCGGCCGGACCCGGCAACGTCAATCCGGCCACGCCGCCGACCACGGTGGCGGAGGACTTCTCCTACTTTCAGAACGAGGTTCCCGGCGTCTTCTATCACCTGGGCGGCACGGCCGATGACGTCGATCCCGCGACGGCCGCCCCGAACCACTCGCCCCAGTTCGACGTCAACGAGGATGTGCTGGTCGTCGGCGTGCGCGCCCATGTGCTGAGCGCGCTTCGGTTCCTGGAGAGCGGCGGGGCCTGACCGATCTCAGCTAACGCTCTTGCTAATCATTCGCAGCCAATCTAGAGCAATGCAAATCATTCGCATTGCCAGGTTTGCTTGTGTCCACTGTTCGCTCGCTGCTTTTGTCCGCATCATTGATCGCGCTGGCGTCGCCCGCGCTCGCCCAGCAGGGCCAGGCTGATCCCGAGATCGCCACGGTAGAAGAGGTCGTCGTCACCGGACGGGCCCAGCGTCTGTACCGCACGCCCGAGACCTCGGTGGCGCGGGGCGGCGAGAGCGTGCTGGACATCCCCCAGGCCACGACCGTGATCAACGAGCAGTTGGCGGCCGACCAGGGCGCGCGGGACGTGACGGACCTGTATCGCAACATCGCCGGGGTCACGACCTTCAGCTATTCCGGGGTGACCTTCCGGGGCTTTCGCCAGGACGAGGTCTTCTACGACGGTCTGAGGGGCAATCCGTTCATCGGCTTCTCCGTGCCCCAGCTGTTCAACATCGAACGGGTCGAGGTGCTGAAGGGGCCGGCCGGGATGCTCTACGGGCCCGGCTCGCCTGGCGGCTTGATCAACTACGTCACCAAGACCCCGTCCGACATGTTCGAGGCCGAGGCCACGGCGGTGCTGGGCGACAACGAACGACGCGGCGGCTCGGTGGAGGTCACGGGGCCGCTCACCGCCGACGGACGACTGACCGGTCGCGCGGGCGCCTTCTACGAGTATCGCGGGCCCATCCGGGTCAACACGGACTCCGAGATCGCCATCCTGGACGGGAGCGTCGGTTATCGGGTGAGCGAGGACCTGCGGCTGGTGATGCAGGCGACGCATTACGAGCAGAAGCTGGACGGGAACCGGCTGCGCGGCGTGCCGGCGGACGATGACGGGAACTTCCTCGCGCCCATCGACTGGAACCACAACGAGCCGACGGACTATCTCGACCTCGAAGCCGACGTGGTGCAGGGGCGGCTGTTCTGGGACTTCGGGCCGGGAACGCGGCTGGACGCGGGCGTGCGCTGGGGCTCCGCGACCGAGGTTCAGCAGTATCACGAGCCGAGGGGCCTCAGGGACACCAACGGCGACGGCGTGGTGGACTTCAGCGCTCGCGAGTTCCGCGACCAGGCGCGGGAGGGCGAGAGCCTGGCCCTCGCCGCCAACCTGGTCCACGAGACGCAGCTGTTCGGGCTGCAGCACCGGCTGCTGGTGGGCGGGGACTGGAGCCGGGAGGAGGCGCTGTCATCCTCCCGCATCGCCCGTACCGGCGTCGTCCCGGGCCTCAGCCTGATCGACCCCGTTTACGGCCAGACATCGGCGGACGACTACAACCTGCGTGCTCTCACGCCGTCGCGCGCGGACAATGAGGCGGTGCGCTGGGGCGTCTATGTGCAGGACGCGGTGCGTCTGACCGAGCGGCTGAGCGTCGTCGGCGGAGTGCGGTACGACCGCTTCGACGATCGGAACCGGCTCAACGGCACGAACCTCGAGACCGAGGCGACGACGCTGCGCGGCGGGGTGATCTATCGCCCGGTCGATGGGCTGTCGCTCTACGCCAGCTGGTCGGAGGGCTTCGAGCCCCAGGGCATCGACTCGCAGGATCCCTTGGCCGGCGGGCCGTTCGATCCGGTGACCGGCGAGCAGGTCGAACTGGGGGCCAAGGGCGAGCTGATGAACGGACGGCTGCAGTTCGGCGCCGCCCTGTATGAAATCAAGCGCCGGAACCTGTTGCAGAACACCGGGTCGGACGCAGGCGACGACGGGGTCGATGACCTGGCGCCGATCGGCGAGGTGACGTCGACCGGCTTTGAGGTGGAGACCGCCTTCGACCTGACGTCGAACTGGGTCGTGACGGCCAACTACGCCTATAACAACGCCCGGATCACCGGGACCGTACCGGAGCAGAGCCTGACCAACGCGGTCGGCAACCGCTTCGCCAACGCGCCGGAGCATCAGGCGGGGCTTTGGACCCGCTACGACTTCGATTCCATCGGCTTCTCGGCCGCGATCGGGGCCGAGCACGTCGGCGAGCGGCTGAGCCTGGATGGCCAGCGGGTGAAGCCCTACACCATCTTCGACGCCAGCCTCATCAAGCGGTTCGGCGAGCGGTTCGAGGCCCTCGTCCGGATCGACAACCTGTTCGACGAAACCTACGCGGCGTCGGGCTTCATCGAGCGTACGGGCCACTTCCCAGGCGAGCCCCGCTCCGCCTTTGTGGAACTCCGCGCGCGGTGGTGAAGGCGGGCGGTCAGAAAGGCAACCGCTCGCTCTGGTGGTGGGTGCACCACTGGCTGGGGCTGAAGCTCGTCCTGTTCATGACCTTCGTCCTGCTCACCGGGACGCTGGCGACCGTGGCGCATGAGATCGACTGGCTGCTTGATCCTGCGATGCGGGTCATGCCCCGCGCCGAGCCGCAAGCGAGCTGGGGCGCCTGGGCCGGGGCGGTGAAGGCCGCCGCTCCCGACGCCGAGATCGAGGCCCTGAACCGGCCGCTGGAGCCCTGGTTCGCCGCCTCGGCCGTGCTCAGGATGCCCGACGACAGCCGGCGCATCGCCTATGTGAACCCCTGGACCGCCGAGGTGCAGGGCGTCTCGACCTGGTTCAACGCCCACCGCTTCCTGCGCTTCACCCATCGCCACCTGATGCTGCCGGTGAAGTGGGGTCTGCCGATCGTCTGCTCGCTGGCGCTTGTCCTGCTGGTGTCGCTGATCACCGGGCTAGTGACCTACAAGAAGTTCTGGCGCGGCTTCTTCCGGCTCCCGCGCTGGCATGCGGGGCGCAAGGGTGAGGCGCGGCGGTTCACCGGCGACCTGCACCGGTTCGCCGGCCTCTGGTCGATCTGGTTCCTGGTCCTGATCGTGGCGACCAGCGTCTGGTACCTGGTCGAGTGGGGCGGCGGACAGGCCCCGCTCGCGCCCCGACCCGAGGTCGTGACCGGCCCGGCCCAACCTGTCGGGGCCGAGCTGGATGCCCTGATGGCGACCGCGCGCGCGGCCGATCCGGAATTGAGGGTCACCGGGGTGCGCTTTCCGTCCGAGAATGGTCGGGGCGTGATCGTCGAGGGTCAGGCGCGGGCCATCCTGGTGCGCGAACGCACCAACACCGTCCAGCTCGACCCCCGAGATGGCGCAGTCCTGCTGACCACGCGGGGCGAGGATCTGAACGTCCATCAGCGCATCTCCGAGATGGCCGACCCCCTGCATTTCGGGACGTGGGGCGGGTTCGCGACGCGGCTGATCTGGTTCGCCTTCGGGGCGATCCTGACCGGCCTGTCGGTGACCGGGGTGCTGATCTATTCCCTGCGCATGAGCCGGGCGGAGGCCGAGGCGCGGCGACGGTCGTCGATCGGCTGGCTGTGGAACAGCCTGGGGCCGGCGGCCTATCCGACCGCCGCCCTGATCCTGATGAGCCTGGCCCTGACGCCGGTCGTTGCGGCCGGCGGCGGGCTGGGCGGTTAGGCCAGCCAGACCATCATGCGGGTGTCGACCGGCTCGCCCCGCGCCTTGCTGAAGCGCTTGCGTTTCTCGCCCGTATAGAGAAAGCCCGCCTTCTCCAGCACCCGGCCGGACGCCGGGTTGTCGGCGAAGTGGCCGGCCATCAGCGCGCGCCGCTTCCACCGCTTGCCGGCCCAGACGAGCGCGCCTTCCAGCGCCTCGGTGGCGAAGCCCCGGCCCCAGAACGGTCGGCCGATCCAGTAGCCGGTCTCCGGAGCCACATCACTGTCCTCGAACATGCCGATGACGCCGACCGGACCCTGGTCCTCGTGCTCGATCAGGAAGGTGGCGGCCTTCGCCGGGTTCTGGGCGGCGACCTGGACGACGAAGTCCTCCGCGTCGCCCTGGCCGAACGGATGGGGCATGCGGCAGGTCATGCGCGCGATGTCGGGATCGTTGGCCAGCCGCGCGATCGCAGGGATGTCCTGGGGTCCGGGCGCGCGCAGCAGTAGACGCCGCGTCTCCACGACCGGAGAGGTTTCAATGACGCACATGGGCGGCCTCGCCTGATGACGTGTCCGCCTCCTTGGGAGAGGGCTCGGGCGGACTTCGAGGCGGGGAACGCAAACGGGGAGCCTGGTGATCCAGACTCCCCGCGGAATATTTCCCTTGGTCCGGATCGGCTGCTTTCTGGAGGAGAGCAACGCGATCCGAAGGCCGGTTTCGCGTTACTCGGCGGCGAGCGCCTGTTGGTCGTCGTTCGCCGGAATGATCGACACGTAACAGCGGCCGCCACGTTTGGTCTGGAACTGGACCGCGCCGGTCGCCGTGGCGAACAGGGTGTGGTCGCGGCCGAGGCCGACGTTGGTCCCCGGGTGGAACTTGGTGCCGCGCTGACGCACGAGGATGTTGCCGGCCAGCACGCGCTCGCCGCCGAACTTTTTCACGCCGAGGCGCTTGGACTCGGAGTCGCGACCGTTGCGCGACGAACCGCCGGATTTCTTGTGTGCCATGGGAAGTCTCCCGTTCTCGTACTGGTCTTAGGCTTCGTCGGACGAAGCGGCGGTTTCAGTCTTGGCGGCGGCCTTCTTGGCCGGAGCCTTCGCAGGCTTGGCCTTCGGAGCCTCTTCAGCCGGGGCGGACTCCATGCGCGGGGCCAGGCCACGGGCGCGGGCGTTGATCTCGGCCTTGGTGATCAGCTCGACCTTGCCGTCCCACTTGGCCTTCTCGCCGGCGCCTTCGATGCCGGTGATGCGCAGGACCGATTCCAGCTGGCGGTGACCGCGCGTGCGGCGATAGCCCTGGCGGCGGATCTTCTTGAAGATCTTCACCTTTTCGCCCTTGCGGGTCTCGATCAGGGTCGCGGCGACGGTGGCGCCGTCGATCAGCGGGGCGCCGACGGTGACGCCCTTGTCGCCGCCCAGCATCAGGACTTCGCCGAAGTTCACGGCCGCGCCGGCCTCGCCGTCGAGCTTCTCGACCACGATGGTGTCGCCCGGTTGAACCCGGTACTGCTTGCCGCCGGTTTTGATCACCGCGTACATGTTGAGGCCTCGGCTTAACGCGAAAAAGAATGCGCCCGCCGGAGGACCCCCCGCGGGCGAAGAGCGGCGACATAGACAAGAGCCGCACCCGAGTCAACGCAAATGGCCCGAAATCCGGGCCGTGACGCGGCTTCCCGCGCCCCTATATTGCCTGTGATGCCCTCCGACACGCCCGCCCTCGACGCGCCCTCCGCCCTCGTCGCCGCCGACCTGATCCGCGACGAGGCGAAGCGCGCGCCCGACAAGCCGGGCGTCTATCGCATGTACGGCGAGGACGGGACCTGCCTGTACGTCGGCAAGGCCAGGTCGCTGAAGAAGCGGATCCTGCAGTACGCGCAAGGCCGCTTCCACACCCAGCGCATCGGCCTGATGGTCTCGCTGACCCGCTCGATGGAGCTTGTGGTCACGGCGTCGGAGACCGAGGCCCTGCTGCTCGAGTCCAACTTCATCAAGAAGCTGAAGCCCCGCTTCAACGTGGTGCTGCGGGACGACAAGTCCTTCGCCGAGCTGATGATCCGCAAGGACCACCGCGCGCCCCAGGTCAGGAAGCACCGGGGCGCCCACACGACGCCGGGGGACTACTTCGGTCCCTTCGCCTCGACCTGGGCAGTCAACCGCACCCTGACGACGCTGCAGAAGGCGTTCCTCCTTCGGTCCTGCTCGGACAGCGTCTATGAGACCCGCACGCGCCCCTGCATGCTCCACCAGATCAAGCGCTGCTCGGCGCCCTGCACCGGCCTGATCAGCCTGGAGGACTACGGCGATCTGGTCGAGGAGGCCTCGCTGTTCCTGCGCGGCAAGTCGCGCGCCGTCATCGGCCGGCTGTCGCAGGAGATGACCGAGGCGGCCGAGCGCATGGACTTCGAACAGGCGGCGCGGGTCCGCGACCGCATCCGCGCGCTGTCGGCCATCGCCATGGAGAACAGCGTCAACGCCGACGGCGTGGCCGAGGCCGACGTCTTCGCGCTCCACAGCGAGGGCGGTCAGGCCTGCGTGCAGGTCTTCTTCTACCGCGGCGGCCAGAACTGGGGCGGGCGGGCCTATTTCCCGCGCGTGGATCGCTCCGACACCGATCCGGAGATCCTGTCGGCCTTCCTCGGCCAGTTCTACGAGGACAAGCCGGTCCCGCGTCTGATCCTGACCAATGTGACGCCGTTCGAGAAGGAACTGCTGGAAGAGGCCTTCTCCATGAAGGCCAAGCAGGCCGACGGCCGCCGGGTTGTCTCCATCGAACGGCCGATGCGCGGTGATCGCAAGGGGTTGGTCGACCACGCCCTGAACAATGCGCGCGAGGCCTTGGGGAGGAAGCTCGCCGAGAGCTCCGCCCAGTCGAAAATCCTGGACGAAGTCTGCGAGGCCTTCGGGCTGGAGAGCCGGCCCGAGCGCATCGAGGTCTACGACAACGCTCACATCCAGGGCTCCAACGCCGTGGGCGGCATGATCGTGGCCGGGCCCGAGGGCTTCCAGAAGTCGCAGTACCGCAAGTTCAACATCAAGGGGACCGAACTGACCCCCGGCGATGACTACGGCATGATGCGCGAGGTCATGCGCCGCCGCTTCTCACGCCTGGTCAAGGACGAGGAGGAGGGGACCGAGGAGGTGGTGCGGCCCGACCTGCTGCTGATCGACGGCGGCGCGGGGCAGCTGGCCGAGGTCCAGGCCGTGCTGGCGGACCTCGGGCTGGAAGACATCACGGCCGTCGGGGTGGCCAAGGGGCCGGACCGCGACGCGGGGCTGGAACGGTTCTTCGTGCCCGGCAAGCCGCCCTTCATGCTGCCGCTGAAGTCGCCGGCCCTCTACTACATCCAGCGGCTGCGCGACGAGGCCCACCGCTTCGCCAACGGCGCGCATGCCAAGCGCCGGGCCATGGACATCAAGAGGAACCCGCTCGACGAGATCGAGGGCGTCGGACCGGGCAGGAAGCGCGCCCTGCTGCACGCCTTCGGCTCGGCCAAGGGGGTCTCGCGGGCTTCCGTCGTCGATCTGGTCAAGGTCGAGGGGGTGAACCAGGCCTTGGCGGAGCGGATTTACGGCTTCTTCCACCCTGAGACCCGGCGCTAGGGTTCGCCGATGTCGGAGCCGCGCGCATGAGCGACTTTTCCCAGGGGACGGTGCACGAGGCGGGTCCCGACCTGCGCGCCGCCATTGAGGGCGATGCGGAGGCTCATGCCCTTTGGGAGGCCCTGACGCCGCTCGGCCGCAATGAGTTCATCTGCTGGGTCGAAGACGCCAAACAGGCCAGGACCCGCGAGCGCCGCATCGTCCGGACGCTGGAGGAGATGCGCGAGGGCAAGAAACGCCCCTGCTGCTGGGCCGGCTGCATCCACCGCACCGACAAGGCGCCGAGCGCATGGCAGCAGGCTGTGCTGATCGACAAGACGCCGCGCGGCTGAGCCGGGGGTCGGAGGTTGGCAGCCCTCCGCCGGATGGCGTATGCCGCCCGCCCATGACCGACGCTGCCAACGACCCCCTCCTCGCCGGCTACCGGCGCTTTCGTACCGAGCGCTGGCCCGAGGCCAAGGCGGAGTATGAGGCGCTGGCCGCCGGCCAGACGCCGCACACCCTGATTGTCGCCTGCTCGGACAGCCGGGCCGACCCGGCCCTGATCTTCGACGCCGCGCCGGGCCAGCTGTTCGTGGTGCGAAACGTCGCCAACCTGGTGCCGCCCTATCAGCCGGACGGGCAACTGCACGGCGTCTCGGCGGCGCTGGAGTTCGGGGTGAAGGCGCTGAAGGTGCGCCGCATCGTCGTCATGGGCCATGCCCACTGCGGCGGCGTCGCGGCCATGCGGAACGGGACGCCCGAGATCGTGAGAGACTTCGTCGCGCCCTGGATCGAGCAGGGCACGCCCGTCGTCCGCCACGTCGCGGAAACCGTGGACCCCGCCGATGTCGAGCAAGCCTCGGAAGAGGCCATCGTGCGCCTCTCGATCCGCAACCTGCGCACCTTCCCCTGGATCGCCGAGCGGGAGGCGGCGGGCGAGCTGGAGCTGACCGGGCTGCACTTCGGCATCGCCGAGGGCATCCTGCGCAAGCTGACCCCGGCCGCGCGGTTCGAACCGGTCGTCTGATTGTCGAAAGTAGTGAAATCCACTACCTTCCCGACATGGAGCGGTCGATCTCAGCCACGGAAGCGAACCGGGAGTTCTCGCGCGTCCTGAGCGAAGTGTCGGGCGGCGCGACCTACGTCGTGACGTCGCATGGAAAGCCGGTCGCCAGGATCGCGCCGGTCACGCCGTCCGCGCTCGACGAAGACGCCAGGAAGCGCCGGCTGATCGCCTTTCTCGATGAGATGGCCAAGACTCCGCCGCAGAACATGGGTCCGATCACCCGCGACGACGGCTACGAGTGAGGGTCGCCCTCGACACCAACATCCTGGTCTATGCGGTCAGCGGGGGCGACGACGCGAGAAACGCGACGGCTCGCGCCTTGCTGAGGGCCCTGCCGCCCTCTGATGTCTGTCTTCCGGCCCAGGTCGCCGGAGAATTCTACAATGTCGTCGTTCGAAAGCTGAAGCGATCGCCGGATGCCGCCATCGCCATGCTGGCCGAGTGGCGGGAAGCTTTCGACATCCGCCCGGCGACGCAGGACGACTTCAGCGCGGCTTTCGAACTGGCTCGGGACCACGAGTTTCAGGTCTGGGACGCACTCATCGTCAATGTCGCCGCCGCCGACGGCTGTGATCTGCTGTTGTCGGAAGACATGCACGACGGTTTTCGCTATCGCGGCCTGACCATTGTCAATCCGTTTTCCAAGCCGCCCCACCGGCAGCTGAGGCCTCTCTTCGACGCGCTGCCAGAAAGCCCCTGACGTGCCCCACAGCCATCGCGCCAATCCCATCCCCAACATCCTGACCGGCATGCGCCTGGTCGCGGGCGTGGTGATGTTCCTGATCCTGGCGGGGGCGACCGGGGGCGTGCCGATCCTGTCGTCCTATCTGAGCCCCGAGGATCAGTTCGGCCTGTATCGCGCGGCCTTCTACATCTTCGTCGTGGCCGCCTCGACGGACTGGGTCGACGGCTATCTGGCCCGCCGCTGGAACGCCACGTCGAGATGGGGCGCGATCCTGGACCCCATCGCGGACAAGATCCTCGTCACCGGCGCCATCCTGGGCGTGCTGACGTCGGGCAGCGTGCCACAGATCGCCATTCCCTGCGGCCTGATCCTGTTTCGCGAGTTCGCGGTCTCGGCGCTGCGCGAGACCGTGGCCGGGCGGGTGACGCTGGAGGTCACGACGCTGGCCAAGTGGAAGACCACGGTTCAGCTGGTGGCGCTGGGCGCCCAGCTGTTCGCGCGCAACTGGGACGGCTTCGGGCTCGAGTTCGACTATCTGCCGTATTTCCAGCTGTTCGCCGACACCCTGATCTGGTTCGCCGCCATCGCCACGGTCTGGACCGGCTGGCAGTATTTCGATACCGCGCGCCGCTCGCTGGCCGAACCGCAAGACTGAGCCCGCCATGACGCAAGACCGCCGGGTCCAGGCCGCGCGCCGGATCGCCTCGCATGTCGCCGAGCACCTCCAGGCCGACCTGTCGCTCCAGCTCTGGACCGGCGAGGTCCTGCCGCTGGGGCCGAACGCGCGCGACGACATCCGCATCGTCTTGACCGATCCCGGCGCCGTCCGGCGGCTGGTGCTCAAGCCGAGCCTCATGACCCTATTCGAGCTCTATGGCGCGGGCGACGTGCGCATCGAGGGCGGCAGTCCGCTGGAGGCGGCCGAACGCTGGGATCACGGCCGCGCCGTGCATCTGCCGCGCCGGGTCGACAAGGGCCTGATCGCCCGCGAGCTGCTGCCCTTTATCATGGGCGGCCGGACCCGCGGCGTCGGCGACGCCGCCTATGACGTCGAGGGCATGGCCGGCCAGCGCCAGGACAAGGCCGCGCGCAAGGACAAGGATTTCATCTCCTTTCACTACGACGTCGGCAACGACTTCTACGGCCTCTTCCTCGATCCGGAGATGGTCTATTCCAGCGCCTACTACGCCGACGACACGACCTCGCTGGAGGAGGCCCAGACCCGCAAGCTGGACCTGATCTGCCGCAAACTACGGCTCCAGCCGGGGCAGAAGTTGCTCGACGTCGGCTGCGGCTGGGGCGGTCTGTCGTGCTGGGCGGCGCGGCACTACGGCGTCACCGTTCACGGGGTGACCCTGTCTGAGGAGCAGCTGGCCTTCGCCCGCGCCAAGGTCGAACGCCTGGGCCTGGCGGACAGGATCACCCTGGAGCTGCGCGACTACCGCGACCTCGACATGTCGGACCACTTCGACGCGATCAGCCAGGTGGAGATGTTCGAGCACGTCGGCTTCGCCAACCACGACCGCCACTTCCTGGAGATGAAGCGGCTGCTCAAGCCCGGCGGCCTCTACTTCCACCAGGCCTCGGTGCGGCGCGGCGGCAGCGACCCGGCCAACATCGCGCCCCAGACCCATGCCACCCGCGCCATCAGCCGCTTCATCTTCCCGGGCGGCGAGCTGGACACCATCGGCATGACGGTGACGAACCTTGGCCGGCTGGGTTTCGAGGTGCTGGACGTCGAGGACCTGCGCGAGCACTTCCAGCGCACCACGGCGGAGTGGTCGCGCCGCCTGATGGCCCGGCGCGAGGAAGCGGTCGCCATGGTCGGCGAGGAGCGGACGCGGCTGTGGCTGATCTTCTTCGCCATGTGCGCCAAGGGCTTCGAGCGCGGGTCCATCCTCGTCTACCAGACGGTCGCCCAGCGCCGTCGCGCCGGGCCGAGCGGCCTGCCGCTGGACCGGCGCAGCCTCTACGCCTGAAAACCCCTCGACCGTTATAAAGTAACACGCTATAGGGTCGGCGATGTCGCCGTCCGACCTTGAACAGCCGGTCCTGCTCTCGCTCGTCGGGGGCGGGTTCGCCGCCGCCTTCCTGCACGCGGCCCTGCCGACGCACTGGCTGCCGTTCGTGCTGGTCGGGCGGGCCCAGCGGTGGAGCCTGACGCGCAACATGGCGGCGGTGACGGCGGCGGGGCTTGCCCATGTGGCCTCGACCGTCTTCGTCGGCAGCCTGATCGTGGCGGCCGGACTGGTGCTGGACACCGTGATCGACGGCCTGTTACCCTGGCTGTCGGCGGGGCTGCTGTTCGCGTTCGGCGGCTTCTACCTGATCCGGGCGATGGTGCGCAGGCCGGTCACGGTCGGTGGCCCCGGCATGGACCTGGCCGAGCCAAGCGTCTCGCACGCCGCCGCCTTCTGGGGTCTGGTCGGGATCATGGCCCTGTCGCCGGGCGAGGTGCTGCTGCCGATTTACATGTCGGCCGCGGGCGAGGGGGCGGCCGTGCTGGCCTTGCTGACGCTCGCCTTCGCGCTCGGAACGGTGCTGGGCATGGCCGTCTTCACCCTCCTGGCTCGCGCCGGGGCCTCGATCCTGCGGCTGGAGCGGTGGGCGCGCTATGAGGGGGCGGTGCTCGGCGTCGCCTTGATCGCGATCGGCCTTCTTATCGTGACGCACCAGCACTAGGCTGGAGCCATGTCGGGCGGACACGCACACGCGAACCATGCGCACCACGACCATGATCACCCCGATCATGGCCATGACCACGATCACGCGCACGGGCATGGCCACCATCACGGGCATGCTCATGGGCACGGCCACAGTCACGGACCGGTGGACACTGGCGACTGGCGCTATGGCGTGGGTCTGGTGGTCAACCTCGCCTTCGTGGTTTGCGAGGCGGTCGCGGGCGTGATCTCCGGATCGACCGCGCTGCTGGCCGACGCGGGGCACAATCTATCCGATGTCCTCGGCCTGGCGATGGCGGGCGGGGCGGCGGTGCTGGCCCGGCGCGCGGCGGGACCCAGCCGCACCTACGGCTTCGGCAAGGCGACGGTGCTGGCGGCACTCGCCAACGCCCTCCTGCTGATCTTCGCCTGCGGGGCCATCACCTTCGAGGCCATCCGCCGTATCGCCGAGCCGGCGCCGGTCGAGTCCGGCCTGATCATGGCCGTGGCCGGGATCGGCTTCGTCATCAACCTCGGCACGGCGCTCCTGTTCATGAGGGATCACCACGACCTCAACGCCCGGGGCGCCTACCTGCACATGATGGCCGACGCGGGCGTGTCGCTGGGCGTCGTGGTGTCGGGCGGCATGATCCTGCTCACGGGGTGGAGCGTCATCGACCCGGCGGTCAGCCTGGTCATCGTGGTGGTGATCCTGCTCGGCACCTGGGGCCTGTTCCGGGAGTCCTTGAACCTGGCGCTCGACGCAGCCCCGGCTTCGGTGAATGTCGAGGCGGTCAAGCAGAGCTTGACCGGCCTGCCCGGCGTGACGGCCGTCCACGACCTGCACGTCTGGGGCCTGTCGACGACAACGACAGCGCTGACCGCCCATCTGGTCCACGAGCGGGGCGACCCCAAGGCCCTGCTGGCCGAGGCGCAGGGGCTGGCGAAGTCCCGGTTCGGCATCGCCCACACGACGTTCCAGCTCGAGACCGACGTCCTGCCGGACTGCCCGGATTGCTGACGCCACGTCAGCTCCACCCTGCGCCAAATCGCCGGTGCGGCGTCCAATCGCTTGGCAAGGCGGGGTCCGGGCGATAAGGACCGGCTGAAATCGTCGATCCCTGTCGTTTCGGGGTCGGCGCCGGGTCCGCGCTTCCCCGCCTGATCCGGTTTACTGAGCAGGATGAGGAACAATCGCATGCGTCTGGGCAAGCGCGCCCTGAACGGGGTCATGGGCGGCATCGCCACGGCCTCGCTCGCCGCCTTCTTCGCCGCGCCCGCCTGGGCGCAGGACCTGATGGGTCAGCCCACGCCGGGCGGCATCGGCCTCCAGCCCGCCGCTTCGCCGCTGAAGCACCAGGCGCACTTCTTCCATGACGCCATCCTGATGCCGATCATCACGGGCATCAGCCTCTTGGTGTTGGGCCTGATCGTCTGGGTCGTGGTCCGCTACAACAAGAAGGCCAACCCGACCCCGGCCAAGTGGAGCCACAACACCCTGGTCGAGATCGTCTGGACGGTCCTGCCGGTGATGATCCTGGTCGGCATCTCCCTGTTCTCGTTCCGCCTGCTCTTCGCCTACCACGACATGCCGACGCCGGACCTGACCGTGAAGGCCACGGGCAACCAGTGGAACTGGGCCTATGAGTATCCGGATCAGGGCGTGCCGGAATACATCTCCAACATGCTGCCGGAGGCCGAGGCCCAGGCCCAGGGCGTGCCCTATCGCCTGGCCGTGGATGAGCCCATCGTCGTGCCGGTCGGCCAGACTGTCCGCGTTCTGGTCACCGCATCGGACGTCATCCACGCCTTCGCCCTGCCGGCCTTCGGCCTGAAGACCGACGCCATTCCGGGCCGGGTCAATGAGACCTGGTTCCGCGCCGAGCGCGAGGGCGTCTTCTACGGCCAGTGCTCCGAGCTGTGCGGCGTCGACCACGCCTTCATGCCGATCCAGATCAACGTCGTCTCGGAAGCCGAGTTCGCCGCCTGGGTCGCCTCCAAGGGCGGCTCCATGACCCCGGCCTCGGCCGCCGCGGCTCCGGGCGGAACGGTCGCCCAGGTCGCCGCCGGAACGACGGGCGCCCCGACCGCTCCGGGTGCCGCCGTCGCCACCGAAGCTCCGGCCGCCGCCCCTGCCGGCCAGCCGCCGGCCGGCGCCGAGCCGTCCGAAACCGCCGCTCCCGCCGCCACGCCCGCCGCGTAACCCGTCAGACCGAAACCGATCATGGCCACCGACATCACCGCCGACACCCACGTCGCTCCCGGGCACGACGCCCACGCCGAGCACGACCACAAGCCGGGCTTCTTCACCCGCTGGTTCCTGTCCACCAACCACAAGGACATCGGGACGCTGTACCTGCTGTTCGCCATCATGGCGGGCATCGTCGGCGGCATCCTGTCGGGCTTCATCCGTCTGGAACTGGCCGAGCCTGGCATCCAGTGGTTCGTCGAGGGCGGGCTGATCGAACAGCTCGGCATCGTAGAAGCCTCCAAGCACGGCTACAACGTCACCGTCACGGCCCACGCCCTGATCATGATCTTCTTCATGGTCATGCCCGCCATGATCGGCGGCTTCGGCAACTGGTTCGTGCCGATCATGATCGGCGCGCCGGACATGGCCTTCCCGCGCATGAACAACGTGTCGTTCTGGCTGCTGGTCTCGGCCTGGGTGCTCTTGTGCCTGTCGCTGTTCGTCGACGGCGGGCCGGGTCGCGGCTTCGGCGGCGGCTGGACCATCTATCCGCCGCTCTCGACCAGCGGCCACACCGGCCCGGCCATGGACCTGGCGATCTTCTCGCTGCACGTCGCGGGCGCCAGCTCGATCCTCGGCGCCATCAACTTCATCACCACCATCTTCAACATGCGCGCGCCGGGCATGACGCTGCATCGCATGCCGCTGTTCGCCTGGTCGGTGCTGGTCACCGCCTTCCTGCTCTTGCTGTCGCTGCCGGTTCTGGCGGGTGCCATCACCATGCTGCTGACGGACCGCAACTTCGGCACCAGCTTCTTTGATCCGGCCGGCGGCGGCGACCCGGTGATGTTCCAGCACCTGTTCTGGTTCTTCGGCCACCCCGAGGTCTACATCCTGATCCTGCCGGGCTTCGGCATCATCAGCCACATCGTCTCGACCTTCTCCAAGAAGCCGGTGTTCGGCTACCTGGCGATGGCCTACGCCATGGTCGCCATCGGCTTCGTCGGCTTCATCGTGTGGGCGCACCACATGTACACGGTCGGCATGAGCGTGAACCTGCGCGCCTACTTCATCGCCGCGACCATGATCATTGCGGTGCCGACGGGCGTGAAGATCTTCAGCTGGATCGCCACCATGTGGGGCGGCTCACTCAGCTTCAAGACGCCCATGCTGTGGGCGATCGGCTTCATCTTCCTGTTCACCGTCGGCGGCGTGACCGGCGTGGTGCTGTCCAACGCCGGCATCGATTACAGCCTGCACGACACCTACTACGTCGTGGCCCACTTCCACTACGTGCTGTCGCTGGGCGCCGTCTTCGCCATCTTCGCGGGCTTCTACTACTGGTTCGAGAAGATGTTCGGCGTGAAGTACAACGAGTTCCTGGGCGCGCTGCACTTCTGGATCATGTTCGTCGGCGTGAACGTGATCTTCTTCCCGCAGCACTTCCTGGGCCTGCAGGGCATGCCGCGCCGCTACATCGACTACCCCGAGGCCTACACCCTGTGGAACCAGGTCTCGTCCTGGGGCTACGCCATCACGGCGGTCGGCGTGGTCGTGTTCCTGATCGTGCTGGCCGAGGCCGCGATCCGTCGCCGCGCCGGCGTCGCCAACCCCTGGGGCGAGGGCGCCACGACCCTGGAATGGACCCTGTCCAGCCCGCCGCCGCATCACCAGTTCAACGAACTGCCGGTGGTCAAGGCCGACAGCCACTAACCCCTCCATCCCGTGATAGGATGTGGGCCGCCTTCCGACCCGGAAGGCGGCCCCTCTCTTTTTCAATGACCCAGTCCGCCACCCCCGCCCAAACCCCGACTCTGTCGACGGCCCAGCCGGAGGATTTCTTCCAGCTGCTGAAGCCGCGCGTCATGTCGCTGGTGATCTTCACGGCGGCCACGGGGCTGATCGTGGCCGGCGCCGACATCAACCCGCTGGTCGCCGCCATCGCCATCCTGTGCATCGCGGTCGGGGCGGGCGCGGCGGGCGCTCTGAACATGGCGCTGGAGCATGAGACCGACGCCCTGATGCGCCGCACGCGCGGACGGCCGGTCGCGGCGGGGCGTCTGCGCAGGAACGACGCCCTGGCCTTCGGCGTGGTCCTGTCGGTGTTCTCGGTCATGCTTCTGGGCATGAACACCAACTGGCTGGCGGGCGGTCTGCTGCTGCTCACCATCGCCTACTACGCGGTCTTCTACACCCTGATGCTGAAGCGGCGGACGCCCCAGAACATCGTCATCGGGGGGGCGGCGGGGGCCTTTCCGCCCGTGATCGGCTGGGCGGCGGCCACGGGCGAGGCGCCGTGGCAGGCGTGGCTGCTGTTCCTCATCATCTTCCTCTGGACCCCGCCGCACAGCTGGGCGCTGGCGCTGTATTCGACCGGCGACTACGCCAAGGCGGGCATCCCCATGATGCCGGTGGCGCGGGGCGCGAAGTCCACCCGGCTGCAGATCCTGCTCTATTCGCTGGTGTTCGTGCCCGTGGCGATCGCGCCCGGCCTGACGGGGCTGGGCGGCCCGATCTATCTGGCCGTCTCGGTCGCCGGCGGCCTGCTGTTCCTCGCGCTCGCGTTCCGTCTGTGGCGTTCGCGCGCGGGCGACCAGCCCGACAAGGCCGAGGCCGTGGGGCGAGAGGCCGCATTGTATGACGTCCGCGCCGAGGCCAAACCGGCGCGCAATCTTTTCGCCTTTTCGATCCTGTATCTGATGGCCCTGTTCGCCGCCCTGCTGGTCGAACGTTTCGCGCCATTGGGAGCCCTGTGATGCCGACCCTCCTCACCCCCGAACAGCTTGAGGCCCGCAACCGCCGCAGCCTCTGGATCGCGCTCGGCCTCGTCGGTTTTATCGTCCTGATCTTCCTGACCACCTTCCTGCGCATGCAGTCGAACCTGGAAGAGCGGAAGGCGATGAACGCGGCCGCCACGGCGGAGGCCGCGCGCTGATGGGCGAGGCGCGCAAGACCCGCTGGTCCACCCGCGCCGTCGCGCTGGCCTGCGCGGGCGTGGTTCTGACCATGACCGGCGCGGCCTTCGCCGCGGTGCCGCTGTATCAACTGTTCTGCCAAGTGACGGGTTTCGGCGGCACGACCATGCGGGCGGACAAGCCCTCCGACGTCGTCCTCGACCGCACCGTCAAGGTCCGCTTCGACACCAACGTCCGCAACCTGCCCATGACCTTCAAGGCCGAGCAGGTGACCCAGACGGTCCGCATCGGCGAGACGGGCCTGGCCTATTTCGACGTCACAAACACCTCGGACCAGCCCATCGCCGCGCGCGCCAGCTACAACGTCGTGCCTGAGCAGACCGGCCAATACTTCCAGAAGCTGCAGTGCTTCTGTTTCGACGACCAGACGATCGCGCCCGGCCAGACCATCCAGTTCCCGGTGCAGTATTACGTCGACCCCCTGATCGCCCAGAACGCCGAGACCGACGGGGTCGAGGAAATCACCCTCAGCTACACCTTCTATCCCTCCTCGGAAGACGCCGCCGATTCCGCTTCCGCCTCCGGCGGGGGCACTGGCGCGGGCTGAAACCCGACGCTATAGCCTGCCGCAAACCCCTATCGCCTGACCCGGACACGACATGGCCCACGCCGCTCCGCATCACGACTACCACCTGGTCGACCCCAGCCCCTATCCGCTGATCTGCTCCATCACCGTCACCGTCATGATGGTCGGCGCGGTGATGTGGATGAAGGGTCTGTTTGGTCTGCCCGAAGGCACCTCGTGGCTGTTCTTCGCGGGTCTGGCGGGCACCCTCTACGGCATGGGCGCCTGGTGGTGGGACGTGATCCGCGAGGGCCAGAAGGGCGACCATACGCCCGTCGTCTCCATCGGCCTGCGCTACGGCATGACGCTGTTCATCGCGTCGGAGATCATGTTCTTCGCCGCCTTCTTCTGGATGTTCTTCGAGATGGCCCTCTTCAACGAGGCGCGCACGAACATCCCCGAGATCTCGAGCTGGGCCGAGACCGCCGCCGCCTGGTCGACCTGGCCGCCGCAGGGCGTCGAGACCCTGGACGCCTGGTCCCTGCCGCTCTTGAACACCGTGATCCTGCTGCTGTCGGGCACGACCGTGACCTGGGCTCACCACGCGCTGCAGGTCGGCGACCGCAACGGCGCGCGTCTGGGTCTGATCATCACCGTTGCGCTTGGCGTGCTGTTCACCGGCGTTCAGGCCTATGAGTACTACCACATCATCCACGAGAACCTGTTCTTCAACGACGAAGCGGCGGGCTCGGGGCTGTATGGCTCGATCTTCTTCATGGCCACCGGCTTCCACGGCTTCCACGTCCTGGTGGGGACCATCTTCCTCGCCGTCTGCCTGCTGCGCCTGCTGGCCGGTCAGCTGCGTCCCGAGAAGCACTTCGGCTTCGAGGCGGCGGCCTGGTACTGGCACTTCGTGGACGTGGTCTGGCTGTTCCTCTTCGCCTTCGTCTACGTCACCTTTGGCTGAGGCTGGCCAATCCTCCCCCGTTGGGGGAGGTGGCGCGCAGCGACGGAGGGGGCCTGACCCCGACTCCGGCGTGCGCGGCGAGCCCCCTCCACCGCTTCGCGGTCCCCCTCCCCCAATGGGGGAGGATAAGGGCCTTCCCTGGCTGCTGACGATCCTCCTGATCCCGGCGCTCGGCCTGCTCATCGGGCTGGGCGTCTGGCAGTCCCAGCGCCTGGCCTGGAAGACCGACCTGATCGCCCGCGCCGAAGCGGCGGCCGCCCAGCCGCCGGCGCTCCTGGCCGACGTGCTGGCCGCGCCCGATCCCGAGTTCCGAAAGGCGCTCGTCCTGTGCCGGGGCCTGCCCACCGCCCCTTATGTGGAACTGGTGTCCATCCAGGACGGCCAGCCGGGGGTCCGCCTGATCTCGGCCTGCGCGCCCGAAGGGCTCGACCAGACCTTCCTCGTCGACCGGGGCTTCGTGGCCGAGACCATTTCCGCGCGCCCGCCGGTCCAACCGTCCACCCTGCCGCTCAGCCTGACGGTGGAGCTGCGCCGCACGCCGCCGCCGGGCGCCATGACCCCGGCCCCCGAAGGGACGCGCTTCTACGGTCGGGACAACGCCGCGATGGCCCGGGCGCTCGGCGCCACGACCCCGCCGTCGGAGTTCACCCTGTTCGCCCTCGTGAGCCCCAATCCGGAGTGGGAGGCCTTGGTCGCCTCCGCGCCTCCGGCCGCCTTCTCCAACAATCATCTCGGCTATGCGGTCACCTGGTTCGGCCTCGCGCTGGCGCTGGCCGGCGTCTACGTCGCCATGCTGATCCGCCGCCTCCGGGGCCGCGCGTGAGCCCCCGGCTCCATACCCTGTCCAACGGCGTGCGCGTCGTCTGCGACCCCATGCCGGGCCTGCGCACGCTCGCCCTGACCGTCGCCGTCAAGGGCGGCGCGCGGTGGGAGCCGGAGGACCGGTCGGGCTGGTCCCACCTACTCGAACACCTCGTCTTCAAGGGCGCGGGCGACATGGGCGCGCGCGACATCGTGGAACGCATCGAGGCCGAGGGCGGGTCGATCAACGCCGCCACGGGCTATGAGCGGACCAGCTTCGACGTGCGGGCGCTGGACGGCTCCCTGCCGCTGGCCATGCAGGTCGTCTCCGACCTCGTGTTCCGGCCTACCCTCGACCCCGCCGAGATCGAACGCGAGAAGGACGTCGTCGCCCAGGAGATCGCCGAGGCCTTCGATACGCCCGACGACCACGTCTTCGAAATGGCCCAGACCCAGGCCTTCGCCGGCCAGCCCCTGGGTCGACCCATCCTCGGCTCGGTCGAGAGCCTGTCCTCGGCCGATCGGGCGACGATGCAGGCGTGGCGCGCCCGGCTGTATTCCCCCGACCGCATGACCGTGGCCGTCTCCGGCGCCGTGGACGAGGACGAACTGCTGGTGCTGGCCGAGCGCTTCTTCGGAGACGCCGTGCCGGCTTCGGCCGACGGCCCCGCGCCCGCCGTCTTCACGGGCGGACAGGCCAGTCTCTCGCGCCGAATCGAACAGGCCAATCTCGTTTTCGAACTGCCCGGCGTCTCCGCGTCCGATCCCGCCGCTCCGGCGATGCGGGTGTTCAGCGAAATCCTGGGCGGAGGCATGGCCAGCCGGCTGTTCCAGACGGCGCGCGAGGAACGCGGTCTGGCCTACGCCATCGACGCCTGGCACGACCCTTACGACGACGCGGGCATCCTCGGCGTCTACGCCGGCGCCGCCGCCGACCGGGCCGTGGAACTGGCCGAACTGACCGCCGACCAGATCCGCGACCTGGCCGATCAGGGGCCGACCGACGCGGAGCTGTCACGCGCCAAGGCCGTGCTCAAGGCCGGGCTGTGGATGTCGGACGAAAGCCCGGCCAGCCGCGCCGGCCGGATGGCCGCCCAGACCCTGATGTTCGACCGGCCCATTCCGTCGGAAGAGACCGCTGCCCGCATCGACGCCGTCACCGCCGACGCCGTCCGGGACGCCGGTCGTCGGACGATCGCGCCGGGCCGCGCCGCCACCGCCGTCTTGGGCCCCAAGGCCGCCGCGCAAGCCGGCCAGGCCTTCGCCGCTCGCCTCAGCTGAGGCCGAGCCTCGGCATCTGGCAGCAGTCGCCGCGTGCTGCTGATAACCGTCTGATTCTCAACATTTTTATTCATTGATCCGTCACGAATCCTGCGGCAGCATCCTCTTTGTCGGCGCCGCCTCTCGCGCCGGGGCTCCAACTCCGAGGAGCGGTCGGCCGGGCGGGGGCGCCGGCGCACACGACAGAGAGAGGATCGCCCGCATGGGCCACGCCGCCGACCACAAAGAGATCGACCTGCAACTGCGGGGCTATGGCCTGACCACGGCCGAGATCATCTATCGCATGCCCGACACGCCGAGCTTGCTCCAGACCTACGTCTGGCAGGCCTACGACCTCGCGCCCCACTTTCCGGAGCTGGAGAAGTTCCTCGATTTCTGGCGCCGCACGCTCGACGGCCCGCTGCACAGCGTCCGCTACGCCCATCAGCGGCTGATCGGCCCCAGCGAATGGCGCCACTTCAGCGGGGTCTGGCGCCTGCAGTAGCCGCCGCTGCGCCGGGTCTCAGTGTCGCAAGGCCCGGCCGACGAAACTTGACCCTCCCCCGCGCCGCGCCTACGTCCCCGCCATGGCCATCCGTCGCATCCTGACCATCGACAACGCCGCCGACCTGGCGATCCTCAAGCAGGTGTCCAGGCCTGTGGAGACCGTTGACGACGACGTGCGCGCCCTCATGGATGACATGCTGGACACCATGTACGACGCCCCCGGCATCGGCCTGGCCGCTGTGCAGATCGGAGACCTGCGCCGCGTCGTCGTCATGGATCTGGGCGACGGCCCGGTCCCGGAGGACGCGCCGGCCGTGCCGGAGGGGCAGGACCCGCCGCGCGTCCCCAACCCCCGCTTCTTCGTCAACCCCGAGGTGTTGTGGGCGTCGGAAGAGACCTTCTGCTACGAGGAAGGCTGCCTTTCGATCCCGGAATACTTCGACCAGGTCGAACGCCCGGCCCGCATCCGCGTCGCCTATCTGAACCGCGAGGGCGAGCGCATCGAGGAGGAGATCGAGGGCCTCTACGCCGTCTGCTACCAGCACGAGCTGGATCACCTGAACGGCGTGCTGTTCATCGACCATCTGTCGCGGCTGCGCCGAGATCGCGCCATGACCAAGGTCAAGAAGACCATGCGCGCGAGGGAGGCCGCCTGATGGCCCGCCGGAAATCCTATGTCGTCGATCCCGCCGGCCGCCGCCGCCTGACGCGGTCGGAAAAAATCGGCATCGGCTCGGTCGTGACCCTGGTCGGCGTCGCCGCGCTCGGCGTCATCGCGGGCGTGGTGCTGGACCGTCTGCTGGACTTCGACGACGCGCTCGACGCCGGCGGCGAGTGGGACGAAGGCGGCGGGGTCTCGACCCGCTGGCAATAGCGGCGCCCCACGCGGTGCAACGCAACGTCACTTGACGGGGGCCGTCGTCCGTCCGATCCCGGCACTACGCCTCGCCGGAGACCCCGATGCCGCACGATCGTCTGTCCGTCCTGACCGCGCTCCAGACGCAAGGCATCTGCCCGGTCTTCTATCATTCCGACCCCGGGACGGCGCTGAACGTCATTCGCGCCTGCGCGCGCGGCGGGGCGCCGGTGATCGAGTTCACCAACCGGGGCGACTTCGCCGTCGATCTGTTCGGCGAGATCGCGCGCGAGCTGTCCCGCACCGATCCCGACATCGTGCTGGGCATCGGCTCGGTGCTGGACGCGGGCACGGCCGCGATGTTCCTGAACCGCGCCGCCCGCTTCGTGGTGTCCCCGGCGCTGGTCCCTGAAGTGGCCCAAGTCTGCAACCGGCGCATGGTCGCCTATTTCCCCGGCTGCGGCTCGGTGACGGACATTTCCAACGCCCACGCCCTGGGCTGCGATATCGTCAAGCTGTTCCCGGGAGCCAGCGTCGGCGGACCCGACTTCGTCAAGGCGGTGCTCGGCCCCATGCCGTGGACCAAGATCATGCCGACCGGCGGCGTGGATCCCGACCCGGCCTCCATCGCGAAGTGGTTCGGCTCGGGCATCGTCGCGGCCGGCATGGGCTCCAAGCTCATCACCGACGCGGCCGTGCGCGACGGCGACTGGGCGGGCATCGAGACCGCCGTGCGCGGCGCCGTCGAGGCGGTTCGGGCCTTCCGCGCCGGCTGATCGCATCGCCCGGTCGCGGGTCGTGAACCGACACGGCGGAACCTCGATCGGCTCCGACCGCTGATGGTTTCATGACCGATCGCCCGATCCAGACCGACGGCCGCGACGCCAACGGCGCCATCCCGCTCGGCAAGCCCGACGCCTCGACCTCCGACAGGGACGTCAAGAAAAACGCCGAACGCGAGCGGCGGAGCGCCGGGCCTGACGGCCCTTCGGCCGCCGAGGTCGGCGACTTCCTCAAGAAGAGCCCCGGCTGACGTCAGGGGAGACAGCTCCGGACGCGGCGTGTTAGCTCCCTCGTGAGCAAAAGCCCCCAACCCGCGAGCCCGTCCTGTCCTTCTTCCACACCGGACCCGCGCCCCAGGCGATCGGCCCCCGACCGGGCATCCTGCGTGACGGGATGAACCTGACGCCCGGCATGTCCGTCGGCCTGTTCGGAGGCTCCTTCAATCCGGCGCACGACGGCCACGCCCATGTTGCGGAGACCGCGATGCAGAGGCTCGACCTTGATCGGGTCGTCTGGCTGGTTTCGCCGCAGAACCCGCTGAAGGACGTCGCCCAGACCGCTCCGCTGGCCGAGCGCATGGCCTCGGCGCGGTCCGTCGCCCCCGGCCCGCGCATGATCGTCTCGGACTTCGAGACCCGCGCCGGCACGCGCTGGACGATCGACACCCTGCGCGCGCTGAAGGCGCGCCATCCCGGCGTGCGCTTCGTCTGGCTGATGGGCTCGGACAATCTGGAGAGCTTCCACCGCTGGCGCGGCTGGACCGACATCATGCGGATGATGCCCGTGGCCGTCGTCGCCCGGCCGGGCTCCCTGCTGGAAAGCCGCGCCGCCCCGGCCGCCCGCCGCTTCGCCGGCCATCGCGTCTCCTCGCGCGAGGCGCGTCTGCTGGCTCACATGCAGGCCCCCGCCTGGACCTATTTGCGGGCGCCGCTGAACCCGACCTCCTCCACGGCGTTGCGAGCCCAGTCACCCGCTTCGCGCTCAAGCAGCGAGCAACCGCGTTCCGAGCGATAGCGCCAAGAGCCGGTGACCTTTCGGCCCTCCCGTGCTATGGGACCGCTTTAGTGACCACCTTCGGAGCCCTCCGCTGACCCCCTCGCCCGCGCACGATGCGCAAGACGACGCCGTTTCGAACACGGCGCACGAGATCGATCCCATCGAGCCCCTCCACACCGAGGATGGCGCTCCCGAGGACGACGACTCCTCCGATTTCTCCCTCTTCGGCACGGGTTCCGAGGGCGTCGAGCCCGAGGACGACGACGCCCCCTTCACCCGCGACGCTCCGCTCCCGGTCGGCTCCACAGCCATCGAACAGGCCGTGCTGGCCAAGCTGGACGAGGACAAGGCCCAGGACATCGTCCTGATCGACCTGAAGGGCAAATCGCCCATGGCCGACACCATGATCGTGGCGTCGGGACGGTCGCACCGCCACGTCGGCGCGCTGGCCGATCACCTGCTGCGCACGCTGAAGGACCACGGCCTGGGCCGCGCCAAGGTCGAGGGCCTGCCGCACTGCGACTGGGTGCTGATCGACGCCGGCGACGTGATCGTCCACCTGTTCCGCCCCGAGGTCCGCGTCTTCTACAACATCGAGAAGATCTGGGCCGTCGACAGCGCGCACCGGGGCGCCGCCTCGGCCTGAGTCTCCAGATGTCCTTCTCCCCTTGCGGGAGAAGGTGGCCCGCAGGGCCGGATGAGGGGTGAAACACCGTCGTCCGGGGTCTAGGGTCGCTCAATGCGACAGGGTTCACCACAAGTCACAATCGCAGCCAGACACGCGCCTGGCTCACAGCGCATGACGGTGTTTCACCCCTCATCCAACCTCGCTGCGCTCGGCCACCTTCTCCCGCAAGGGGAGAAGGGACACCGATGAAGCTCGCCATCCTCGCCATCGGTCGGGCCGGTCGCGGTCCCGAGGCCGAGCTCGCCGCCGACTACGCCGCCCGCGCCACCGCCGCCGGACGACCGCTGGGGCTGGGTCCGCTCGACCTCGTCGATCTCGAGCCGCGAAAGCCCGGCAAGGCGCCCGAGGCCGAGCTGATCCTGGCCGCCGCCGACGGCGCGCACCTGATCGCCTGCGACGAACGGGGCAAGACCTTCTCCAGCCGCGCCTTCGCCGATCACATCGCCCGGCTGCGGGACCAGGGCGAGCGGCGGCTGGTCTTCGCCATCGGCGGGGCGGACGGGCTGGACGCCTCGGTGCTGTCGGCCGCCCGGTCCAGCCTCGCCTTCGGACCCCAGACCTGGCCCCATGCGCTGGCCCGCGCCATGCTGGCCGAGCAGCTCTATCGCGCGGTGACGATCCTGGCCGGATCGCCCTATCATCGCGACTGATGAAGCGTTTCGCCGTCCTCGCCGCCGTCCTGCTGGCCGCCCTGCCGGCCGCCGCCGCCGTGCAGGAGGATCTGCAGCAGCTTCAGGCCCGCTATCGCGACGAGCAGGTGCGCGCCCGGCGCCTGCGCGCCGACGCCGAGGCCGCGCGGGGCGAGATCGCCGCGCTCGACCGCGAGCTGGCCACGCTGGAACGCGACGTCGCCTCCGGCGATCAGGAACTGGCCGCCCAGCGCGCGCGCCTGGCCCAGCTCGGCCGGCGCGAGGCCGCCATCGTCTCGGAATTGTCCAGGGCGCGCGACAGCCAGATGCGGCTGCTGTCCGCGCTCCAGCTCATGAGCCGCCGCCCGCCGCCGCCGCTGCTGATCCCCGCCGACCGGGCCGTGGACACCGTGCGCGCCGCCATCCTGATGAAGGCCATGGCGCCGGATCTGCGCGCCCGCGCCGATGCGCTCGCCGCCCGCCAGGCCGAGGTCGGCCGCATCCGCCGTCTCGCCGTCCTCTCCTCCGAGCGCCTGATGACCACCGAGAGCGCCCAGGGCGACCGCCGCGCCGAGATCGAGGGCCTGTCCGCCCGCCGCACCGCCCTGCTCGCCGTTCTCCGCGCCGACGCCGAGCGGGCCGAGCGCGCGGCCCGGTCCCTCGAGAACCGCATCCGGGCGCTCGGCACCGCGCCCGTGTCCGCCACGGCTGACGCCGACGCCCCCGCCAGTCGCCTGCCTGCGGGGCGCAACCGGCTGACGCCCCCCGTTCCCGGCGCGCCCTCCGTCCGCTTCGGCCAGGGCGGCGAAGGCGCGCGCTCCCAGGGATGGCGCTGGGCGGCCTCGGGCGAGGTCGCCGCCCCCGCGGGCGCCCGCGTGGACCACGCCGGTCCCCTCAGCGGCTGGGGCGAGGTGGTGATCCTGGATCTCGGCGACGGCTGGCGCGCGGTCATCGCCGGCCTCGACGCCGTCACCGTTGAACCGGGTCAAAGAGTCGCCGACGGCCAGTCGCTGGGCCGCGTGGATCCCGACGGCGACGTCTATCTGGAACTCCGACGCGGCGACCGCCCGGTCGATCCGGAGCCGTTCTTCTGAGGTAGGGATTAGGGAGTAGGGAATAGGGATTAGGGCCGCAGCGCTTCGTCTGCGCGTCGGACACGGGCAGCATCATCTCGCTGGATAGCGCCGCCCTTCCTCTAATCCCTAATCCCTAATCCCTAATCCCTATTCCCTTCCCCGCATGACGCTGATTTTATCCACCGGACGCGGGGCCGCCACGATTGATCGCGACGATCCCGTTCCATCCTCCCTCCGTCCGCCTCGGCGGACGCTGAAAGAGACCGAATGCGCAGACTTCTCGTCGCCGGAGCCGCCGTCGCGGCGCTGGGCCTTTCCGCCGCCGCCGTGGCCAGCCAGACACCCCGGAACGAGACCTTCCGGATGCTCCAGCTGTTCGGCGACACCCTGGCGGTGATCGAACAGGCCTATGTCGTCCCCGTCGACAACAAGAAGCTGATCGAGGCGGCGCTGGCGGGCATGATGACCGCGCTGGACCCGCATTCGAACTACCTCGCGCCTGACGGCTTCGACGACCTGCAGGAACGCACCTCGGGCGAATACTCCGGCGTCGGCCTGACCATCACGACCGAGGGCGGCCTGGTGAAGGTCATCTCGCCCATGGACGACGGCCCCGCCGCCAAGGCCGGGGTCCAGGCGGGCGACGTCATCTCGGTCATCGACGGCCAGAACGCGGCGGGCCTGACGGTGTCCGAGGTCTCCGAGAAGCTGCGCGGCGCCATCGGCACCTCGGTCAACGTCACCTTCCTGCGCGACGGCTCCGATCCGCTGGAAGTCACCCTGGTGCGCGAGGTCATCACGGTCGACAGCGTCACCGGCCGGCTGGAGGGCGACTTCGGCTACCTCCGCGTCGCCACCTTCAATGAGAACACTGGCCGCGAACTGACCGAGGTCATCGAGCGACTGAAGCGCGAAAATCCGAACATCCAGGGCTATGTGCTGGACCTGCGCAACAACGGCGGCGGGCTTCTGACCGCCGCGATCGAGGTGTCCGACGCCTTCCTGGAACGCGGCGAGATCGTCAGCCAGCGGGGCCGCCGCGCCGATCAGATCGAACGCTACGCCGCCCGCCCCGGCGACCTGTCGGGCGGCCTGCCGATCGTGGTCCTGATCAACTACGGCTCGGCCTCGGCGTCGGAGATCGTCGCCGGCGCCCTTCAGGATCAGGAGCGGGCGACCCTCGTCGGCCTGACCAGCTTCGGCAAGGGCTCGGTCCAGACCGTCATCCCCCTGCGCGGCGGCCAGGACGGAGCCCTGTCGATCACCACGGCGCGCTATTACACGCCGTCGGGTCGCTCCATTCAGAAGATCGGCATCGAGCCGGATCTGGAGGTGGCCCGCACCGAGGCCGAGGCCCGCATCGTCTCCCGCTCCAGCTTCGTCTACTCCGAGGCCGCCTACGCCACGGCGCTGGACGCCTCCATCGGCGCGGAGCGGCGCGGACCGCACACCCCGCGCGAGGCGCCGGGTCCGGACTATGACGAGGACGCCGATTATCAGCTGCAGCGGGCGCTGGACGTCCTGCGCGCGGGCGGCGACCTGACGCGCCTCGCTGCGGCGCCCGAGGGCATCATCGTCACCGACCCCGACGCGCCCGCGATCGAGACGGCGGCGCTCGAAGACACGACGGAAGAGTAGGCCCGATCAGGCCCCGGCCTTCCGGGCGAAGCTCCAAGCGCCCGCCGCCAGAGGCTCGACCTGGGCCGCCATGGTGCGGGCATGCGCCGAAGCGGCCGTGCCGTCGCGCACCCGTCCGGCGATGCCCTGACAGATGGCGGCCAGCCGGAACAGGTTGTAGGCGAACAGCCAGTCGAGGTTGGCCGGCGGCGCGGCTCCGGTCTTTTCGGCATAGCGCGCGACCGTCTCCTCGACCGAGGGGATGCCGAGCGCCTTCAGGTCCGCGCCGGCCAGGCCGTTGCGCAGGCTCGCCGGAATGGCCCAGGCGATCAGCAGGTAGGAGAAATCCGCCATCGGATCGCCCAGCGTCGACAGCTCCCAGTCCAGCACAGCTCGCACCTCGGGCGCGTCGGGCGCCAGGATCATGTTGTCCAGCCGGAAGTCGCCGTGAACGATCCGCGTCGGCCCCTCGGGCGGCAACCCCTGCGGCAGAAAGGCGATCAGCCGGTCCATGTCCGGGATCGGATGGGTCTCGGACGCCTGATACTGCTTGGTCCAGCGCGCCAGCTGACGGGCGAAGTAGTTGCCGGGCCTGCCGTAGTCGCCCAGCCCGATGGCCTCCGGCTCGAAGCGGTGCAGGGCCGCCAGCGTATCCACCTGGGCGTCGTAGATGGCGCGGCGCTGGTCCGGCGTCATGCCGGGCAGCTTCAGGTCCCACAGGACCCGGCCCTCGACCTTGTCCATGACGTAGAACATGGAGCCGATCACGCCGTCGTCCGTGCAGAGCGCATGGGGCCGTGCGACCGGAAACCTCTGGGCGTGCAGTGCCGAGATCACCGTGAACTCGCGATCCACCGCATGCGCCGACGGCAGCAGCGTCCCCGGCGGCTTTCTGCGCAGCACATAGGCGGCGGTGGGCGTGGTCAGTTCATAGGTCGGGTTCGACTGTCCGCCCTTGAATTGGCGCACCGTCAGCGGCCCGGCGTAGCCGGCGACGTTCGCCGCCATCCAGGCGTCGAGCGCGGCCTCGTCCAGGCGATAGCGGGGATCGACCTCGCGCGTGCCGGAGAAGGTCGATTGCGGGTCGTCGAGAGCGGCGGAGTCAGTCATGGGCGGCGACAATGGCCGCCCGCACGGCGCGACGCCAGCCCCCCAGCAACCGCTCGCGCCCGGCGGCGTCCATGCGCGGCGTCCAGACGGCGGGCGCCTCGTCGCCGCGCGGCTCCAGATCGTCGATCAGCCCCGCGCCATAGGCCGCCAGCCGCGCGGCCCCCAAAGCCGTCATCTCCTGGAACGCCGGGCGCTCGACCGTGACCTCGCAGATGTCGGCGACGAACTGCATGGCGAAGGCGTTGGCCGTCACCCCGCCGTCGACCTTGAGCACGCCCAGCCTCGGCGCCCCGTCGGCGGCCAGAGCATCCAGCAGGTCGCGCGTCTGATAGGCCAGGGCCTCCAGCCCCGCGCGGACGAAGTGGGCGGGCGTGGAGTCCCGCGTCAGGCCGATGACGGCGCCGCGCGCGTCCGGCTCCCACCAGGGCGCGCCGAGCCCCGTGAAGCCCGGCACCAGATAGACCCCGCCGTTGTCTTTCAGCCCCTGCGCCAGCGCCTCCGAGCCCCGGCTGTCGGCGATCATGCCGACGCCGTCCCTCAGCCACTGGATCGCCGACCCCGCCGAGAAGATGGAGCCCTCCAGCGCATAGGCGCCGTCGCCGTCGACCGCATAGCCGAGCGTGCCGAGCAGCCGACTGGTGGACGCGACCGGCGCCGGTCCCACATTGGCGACCAGAAAGGCGCCGGTGCCGTAGGTGATCTTGGCGTCGCCGGCCTTCAGCGCGCCGTGGCCCACCAGCGCCGCCTGCTGGTCGCCCGCCGAGCCGGTGATGGGCAAGGCCCGGCCGAACAGCCCGGCTTCCGTCCGCCCCAGCTCGCTCGCGCATTCGCGGATCTCCGGCAGGGCCGCGCGCGGAACCTGGAACAGGGCGCACAGGTCGTCGCGCCACACCCGGTCCTTCAGGTCCATCAGGGAGGTTCGGCTGGCGTTGGTGGCGTCGGTGGCGTGGGTCGCCCCGCCCGTCAGCTTCCAGATCAGCCAGGTCTCGATGGTGCCGAGCAGGACTTCACGCCGCTCCGCCCGTTCGCGCGCGCCGGGCACGGCGTCCAGCAGCCAGGCGAACTTGGTCGCCGAGAAGTAGGGGTCGAGGATCAGGCCGGTCGCCCCCTGAACCGTCGCCTCATGCCCCTCGGCCTTCAGGCGGTCGGTGACGTCGGCCGTGCGCCGGTCCTGCCAGACGATGGCGCGGTGCAGCGGCTCGCCCGTCGCGGCGTCCCAGATGACCGCCGTCTCGCGCTGGTTGGTGATGCCGACCGCCGAGAACCGGCCGATCCCGCCGGCCTTGGCGATGACTTCGCGGCAGGTCTGGAGCGTCGCGGTCCAGATCTCGGCGGCGTCATGCTCGACCCAGCCCGAGGCCGGAAAATGCTGCTGCAGCGCGATCTGGCTGATGGCGACCGGGTGCAGCCCACCATCGTCCCGGAGTTCAAACGCGATGGCGCGGGTCGAGGTGGTGCCCTGGTCGATGGCGAGGATGCAGGTCGTCATAACCCCACCTTACGCAGGATCGGGCGATGCGCTAATCCGCCAGACATGGCTGACCGCATCGCTTCCTTCGAGGGCGTCATCGACGCCGCCCGTCAGATCGAGGGGGTCGCCGTCCGCACCCCCCTGATCGAGAGCCCCGCCCTGAACGAACGCGCGGGCGGGCGTATCCTGCTCAAGGCCGAGAACCTGCAGGTCGCGGGGGCCTTCAAGTTCCGGGGGGCCTACAACCGCATCAGCCGCCTGACGGATGAGGAGCGGGCGCGCGGCGTCGTCGCCTTTTCGTCCGGCAACCATGCCCAGGGCGTGGCGGCGGCCGCCCTGAAGGTCGGGACCAGCGCCACCATCGTCATGCCGGCCGACAGTCCCGCCATCAAGATCGCGGGCGTTCGGCGCTTCGGCGGCGAGGTCCGCCTCTACGACCGCTGGACCGAGAGCCGCGAGGAAATCGGCGCGGCCCTGGCGGCCGAAAAGAACGCGGTGCTGGTGCCGCCCTTCGACGATCCCTTCGTCATCGAGGGCCAGGGCACGAGCGGGCTGGAAATCCTGCAGCAGTCCGACACGGCGATCGATCAGCTGGTCTGCTGCTGCTCGGGCGGCGGGCTGATGGCCGGGATCAACCTGGTGCTGGAGGCGAAGAGCCCGAAGACGCTCAGCTGGGCGGTCGAGCCCGAGAACTTCGACGACACGGCGCGGTCCCTGGCGGCCAAGCAGCGGGTGGGCCACCCCAAGGCCCCGCCCTCGATCTGCGACGCGCTCCAGACCCCGATCCCCGGCGAGCTGACCTTCCCGATCAACCAGCGTGTCCTCAAAGGCGCGCTGGGCGTCAGCGACCTGGAGGCGGCCGAGGCCGTGCGCTACGCCTTCCATACGCTGAAGCTGGTGCTGGAGCCTGGGGGAGCCGCGGCGCTGGCGGCTGTGCTGGCGGGCAAGGTCGACACGCGCGACCGGACCACCGCCGTCATCCTGTCCGGCGGCAACATCGACCCCGCCCTGTTCGCCGAGATCATCGAAGACCGCTTCACCGGAGCCGCCGCATGACCAAGCCTTCCGACCTCGCCTCCCTGATCGGCCAGGAGGTCGGCGTCAGCCGCTGGATCGAGATCGACCAGGCCCGCATCGACGCCTTCGCCAAAATCACCGAGGACGAACAGTTCATCCACGTCGATCCGGAGGCCGCCAAGGCCACTCCGTTTGGCGGGACCATCGCCCACGGCTTCCTGACGCTCAGCCTCGCTTCGGCCATGAGTTACGACGCGGTCAAGCCGCTGGAGGGCGTGGTGATGGGCGTCAACTACGGCTTCGACAAGCTGCGCTTCCTCGCCCCCGTCCCCGCCGGATCGAAGGTGCGGGGCCGCTTCAAGCTGCTGTCGGCCGAGGACAAGGGCGGCGGGCGCTGGCTGCTGAAGCACGAACTGAGCGTGGAAATCGAAGGCTCCGAAAAGCCGGCCCTGATCGCCGAATGGCTCGGAATGCAGGTCGTCTCGGCCTGATCACGAAAAGCACTTTACATTCTAAAGTGGGTGCGGCATATGCGGGCCACACAGGAGACATCGCCATGTTCAAGACCCTCGTCTGCGCCGCCGCCGCCCTCTGCCTCGCCGGACCCGTCACGGCGCAAACGCGAGAGCACGCGGATCACGCCGGCCATCGTCACGCGGACTTCCAGTCCACCCGCATGCATGTCCGCGTCGACGGCGAGGCCGGGCCGGGCGCCCGCGACATCATCCTGATCCCGGGCCTCAGCTCCTCGCCCAAGGTCTGGCAGGGCACGATCGATCATCTGGGCGCCGGCTGGCGGGTCCATTCCATTCACATCCAGGGCTTCGCCGGAGCGCCGGTCGAGGGCAATGCGGAGGGCCCCGTCGCTGCGCCCGTGGCCGAGGAGATCGCCCGCTACATCGCGGAACAGGGGCTGGATAAGCCCGCCGTCGTCGGCCACTCCATGGGCGGAACGATCGGCATGATGCTGGCGGCGCGCCATCCCGACGCGGTCGGCAAGCTGATGGTCGTCGACATGGTGCCCTTCATGGGCGCGATGTTCGGCCAGCCGGGGACCAATCCCACGGCCGAAAGCGTCACCCCCATCGCCGACCAGGTCCACGCACAGATGCTGAACAGCCCGGAAGAGGCCTACCGCGCCCAGGCCGCCCAGACCGTGGCCGCCATGGTCCGCGACGAGGCGGCTGAACCCATGATCCTGGCCGACACCGCCGCCAGCGATCGCACGGTCTCGTCCAACGCCTATCGCGAACTGATCGTCACCGACCTGCGCCCCGAACTGGCGAACATCACCGTCCCGACCGAGGTGGTCTACGTCGCCTTCGACTTCCCCGGCATGACGCCCGAGATGACCGACGCCATCTACCGCATGTCCTATGCGACCCTGCCAGGGGCGGAGCTGACCCGCATCGACGACGCGGCCCACTTCGTCTTCATCGATCAACCCCAAGCCTTCTTCGCCGAGCTGGACGCCTTCCTCGCCGAATGACCGACCCGGCCGATCGCATCCTCGGCCTCTATGACGACAAGGCCGAGGGCTGGATCGCGGATCGCGGTCTGGCCCTCGGCGGCTCCGGCAAATCCATCGACGAACTGGAGGCGCTGGAGCGGTTCTGCGCCGCCCTGCCCCCCGGCGCCGCGGTGCTGGATGTGGGCTGCGGCTCGGGCTGACCCTGGGGCGCGGCGCTGATCGACAGAGGCTGCCGGGTGACCGGGCTGGACGCCTCGCCCCGCCTCATCGCCCACGCCGCCCGAACCCTGCCCGAAGGCCACTGGGCGGTCGGCGACATGCGCGACCTCGACCTCGGCCGGACCTTCGACGGCCTGCTGGTCTGGCACAGCCTGTTCCACCTGACGCCTGAGGATCAGCGCCGGGCGCTGGACCGGATCCTCGCTCACGCGGCCCCATCGGCGTCGCTGATGATGACCGTCCCCGTCGAGGCCGCCGTCCAGATCGGCGAGTGGCGAGGCGAGGCCCTGTACCACGCCAGCCTGGGCGGACCGGTTTATGAAGCCATCCTCGCCGACGCCGGCTTCATGCAAGACCCCGCCGACGAACACGCACCGTCCGCCCGGGCCGGAGCCTGGCTTTTCCGCCCCGCGGCGGCCGCCTGATCCGGCTCAGCCGGTGGCGGCGTCGGCGTCGTCATCGCGCTTGCCTTCCACCGGGTCCTGATCGCCGTCGCCGGGCGTCACGCCGGTATTCTCGATGGGGTCGGGATCGACGCCCGAGGGCGACTGGGGATCGGCGAAGGCGCGGCCCTCGTCGGCAAGGGCCTTGTTGATCGCGGCCTGATCGGGATCGATGTCCGACCCCGAGGCCGATCCGCCCCGGAGCGAGCCCGCGCGCGTGTCGGAGCCCATGTCGCTGCCGGACAGGGCCTCGACCAGGGCGTCGGGCGTGCGGCCGAGGTCGGGGCGTTCGCCCATGTCGTCGGCCTCGCGGGCTTCGTGGCTGTCGGGTCTGGCGTCGGTCATTGGATCGCTCCTTCGCCTCAGGAAGCGTCGCCGGACCCGGCCGGTTCCCTCCTCCGGGCCCGGAGGAAGTCGACGAAGGCCTTGAGCGCGGGCGGGGGATGACGCCGCGAGGGGTAGTAGAGGAAGGGGCCGTCGAACGGTTGCTGCCAGTCGTCCAGCACGGCGATCAGCCGCCCTGACGCCAGGTCGTCGCGCGCCCAGGCCTCGAAGGTGGCGAAGAAGCCCAGGCCGTCGCGCGCGGCGTGCAGGCCGAGGTCCGCCGAGGTGACGGTCAGACGCCCTTGCGGCTGGAAGCGGATGACCTCGCCCGCCCTTTCGAACTCCCAGGGAATCAGGCCGCCGGGCAGGCGCAGCCGGATCGCGGGCAGGCTCCGCAGCCGGTCCGGGTGCGCGGGCATCCCGACGCGCGCGATCAGGGACGGCGCGGCGACCAGGACGAAGCGTTCGGGTCCGCCCAGCGGAACCGCGATCATGTCCCTGGCCAGCGCCTCGCCGTAGCGGACCCCCGCGTCGAAGCCGTCGGCGACCACCTCGGTGAAGGCGTTGTCGAAGACGACCTCCATCGACACGCCCGGATGGGCCGCCATGAAGGGACCCAGCAGCGGGCCGAGCGCGATCTCGGCGGCGTCAGGCGCATTGATGCGCAGGCGGCCCACCGGCGCGTCGGCGGCCAGGCCGACGGCGGCCACCGCGCCCTCGATGTCGGCCAGCGCCGGCGCGATGCGGGCCAAGAGCGCCTCGCCCGCCTCGGTCGGGCTGACGCTGCGGGTGGTGCGGTTGAGCAGGCGGGCCCCCAGCGCGTCCTCCAGCGCCCGGATGCGCTCGGACAGGCCCGACGGCGACAGCCCGGCCTCGGCCGCCGCCTTGCGAAAGCCCCGGTGGCGGGCGACGGCGGCGAGCAGGGCCAGGTCGTCGAGGGACGGCGTCATTGTTCGCTGATCTGCACAGTTCATGCGGAGATTGCCGGATTATCGAACAAGGAGGCAAGGCGTAGTCAGACGGCCTTGCTTCAGAGGAGCGACGTCATGACCACTCTTCCCACCCGCCGCCTGGGCGCGACCGGCCCCAAGGTCTCCCTGATCGGCCTCGGCTGCATGGGCATGTCCGACTTCTACGGCCCGGCCGACCGCGACGAGAGCATCGCCACCCTCCACGCCGCGCTGGAGGCGGGGGTGACCCTGCTCGATACCGGCGACTTCTACGGCATGGGGCACAATGAGATGCTGATCGCCGCGGCCCTGAAGGGGCGGCGCGAGCAGGCCCTGCTCAGCGTCAAGTTCGGGGCGTTGCGCGATCCCGAGATGGGCTTTCGCGGCTATGACAGCCGGCCGGAGTCGGTGCGGAACTTCGTCACCTATTCGCTGCGGCGGCTGAACGTCGACCACATCGACATCTACCGGCCCTCGCGGCTGGACCCCGCCGTGCCGATCGAGGACACCATCGGCGCCATCGCCGAGCTGGTCGAGAAGGGCTACGTCCGCCACATCGGCCTGTCGGAAGTCGGCCCCGAGACGATCCGCCGGGCCGCCGCCGTCCACCCCATCGCCGACCTGCAGATCGAGTACAGCCTGGCGTCGCGCGGCATCGAGGCGGCGATCCTGCCGACCTGTCGCGAGCTGGGCATCGGGATCACGGCCTATGGGGTCCTGGCGCGCGGCCTGATCAGCGGCCACTGGTCCAAGGACCGCTCGGTCGACCGCACCTTCCGCGCGATGAGCCCGCGCTTCCAGGGCGAGAACCTGGATCGCAACCTCGCTTTGGTCGAGGTCTTGCGCGGCGTCGCCGAGGCGCGCGGCGCGACGGTCGCCCAGATCGCCGTCGCCTGGGTGGCGGCGCAAGGCGAGGACATCGTGCCCCTGGTCGGGGCGCGTCGCCGGGACCGACTGGCGGAATCGCTGGGCGCCGTCGCCCTGACCCTGACGCCGGAAGACCGCGCGGCCATCGAGGCGGCCGTGCCCAAGGACGCCGTCGCCGGCGCCCGCTATCCGGAACAGCTGCTGCGGTTCATGGACAGCGAGCGGGCCTGAGCACCAGGGTGTTCACAGCGCGTTGAGCGGCATCCGTAAGTAGCGTCGGCCATCCGGGTCGGCGGGGGGCAGGGCGCCCGCGCGGATGTTGATCTGGAGCGAGGGCAGGATCAGCTGCGGCGCCTTCAGGGTCGCGTCGCGCGCCTCGCGCATGGCGACGAAGGCGTCTTCTGAGACGCCGCCGCCGATGTGGATGTTGTGCCGTCTTTGCTCGCCGACCGTGGTCTCGAACCGGAACTCCGACCGGCCGTCCGGCAGGTAATCGTGCCCGACGAACATGCGGGTCTCGTCCGGGAAGGCGAGCAGGCGCTGGATGGACCGATACAGCGTCCGGGCGTCGCCGCCGGGGAAGTCGGCCCGCGCGGAGCCGTAGTCCGGCATGAACAGGGTGTCGCCGACGAACAGGGCGTCGCCGATCCGATAGCTGACGCAGGCGGGCGTGTGGCCGGGCGTGTGGATCACCTCGACGGTCAGCTCGCCCAGGGGGAAGCTGTCTCCATCGGCGTACAGGCGGTCGAAGGCGACGCCGTCCAGGCTGACATCGGAGGCGCCGAACAGGGGGGCGAAGACGGACTGGACGCGGGTGATGCGCTCGCCGATGCCGATGGGCACGCCCTCGGTTCGGCGCAGGTGCTCGGCCGCGGTCAGATGATCGGCGTGGGCATGGGTTTCCAGAACCGCCGTCAGGGTCAGGCCCGCCTCCCGCACGGCCGCCATGACGGCGTCGATGGAGCCGGTGGAGGTCCGCGCCGTCGCGGCCTCGTAGTCCAGAACGGGATCGATGATGGCCGCCCGACCGGTCGCGGGGTCGCTGACCAGATAGGTGACCGTGTGGGTCGCGGGATCGAAGAAGCCGCGGACGTCGGGGGCGTGAGCCATGGAGAGCGCTCCTTTCGAGCTCCAATATATTAGCTATTGCTCATTTAGCAAGTTCGAATATATTGGCCGCATGATCGATATCCAGACCCTCGGCATCGAACGGTTTCAAGCGAGCGCGAGCGACGCCGCGAACCTGTTGCGCGCCCTGTCCAACGAGAAGCGACTGATGATTCTGTGCCAGCTGGGCGACGGCGAGCTGTCGGTCGGCCAGCTGTTGCCCCTCGTCGGCCTGTCGCAGTCGGCTCTATCCCAGCATCTGGCGCGGCTGCGCGACGAGGGTCTGGTCGGCACCCGCCGCGAGGCGACGACCATCTTCTATCGCATCACCGATCCCTCGGTCCTGAAGGTCATCGCCGTCCTGGCCGAGATCTTCTGTCCTCCCCTCCCATCCGAAAAGGCCTGACCCCCATGACTGTCCTCGCCCCCCTCAAGCCCTCCGAAGCGCTGGAACGGCTGAACTCCGGCAACGCCGTCCTGGTGGATATCCGTGAGCGCGACGAGTTCGCCCGCGAACATGCGCCCGGCGCGGTCTCCCATCCCCTTTCGACGTTCGATCGATCGGCGCCCGAGCCGCGCCCGGGCCAGACGGTGATCTACACCTGCCGCACCGGCCAGCGCACCACGATGAACGGCGTGCGCCTGGCGGCCTGCGTGCCCGGACAGGTCTATGTCGTCGAGGGCGGTCTGGAAGCGTGGAAGGCCGAGGGGCTGCCGACGCGAAAGGATCGATCCCAGCCGATCGAGCTGATGCGCCAGGTCCAGATGACGGCGGGCGGGCTGATCCTGCTCGGCGCGGCGCTGGGGCTGCTGATCCACCCCGCGTTCTGGGGCCTGTCGGCCTTCGTCGGCGCCGGGCTGTTCTTCGCCGGGGCCACCGGCTTCTGCGGCATGGCGCGTCTGCTGGCGGTGATGCCGTGGAACCGACCCCGGACCGAGGTCACACCCAGCCAGGCCTGACGTCATGACGCTCGACCTCGTCCCTCTCGCCCTTGCGACGCTCAGCGGCGCGGTCGTGGCCCTGTTGCTCGCCGTCTTCGGCGGCGGCGGGTCGGTGCTGGCGGTTCCCCTGCTGCTCTATGTTGTCGGGGTCGCCGATCCGCACCTCGCCATCGGGGTGTCGGCGGCCGGCGTGGCGCTGAACGCGCTCACGGCCCTGGCCGGTCACGCGCGCGGAGGAGACGTGCGCTGGCCCTGCGCCACGGTGTTCGCGGTCACCGGAGCGGCAGGAGCGTGGGTGGGTTCATCCGTGGCCAAGATGATCGACGGCGACCAGTTGCTGCTGGCCTTCGCGGCGGCCATGGCGGCGGTCGGACTGGCCATGTTGCGTCCCCGTCCCGCCGTCGTCCGCCCGGAGCCGAGGCTGAACTGGGCCCTGTCGCCCCGCGTCGGCCTGGCCGGAGCCGGCGTCGGCTCGGCGGCGGGTTTCTTCGGGATCGGCGGCGGCTTCCTGATCGTGCCGGGGCTGATGGCCTCGACCGGGATGAGCCTGGCGGCGGCCCAGGCGGCTTCCCTGTTGAGCGTGGCGGCGTTCGGAGCGACGACCTCGGTCAACTACGCCCTGTCCGGCTGGGTCGATCCGGCCCTGGTGGCGGCCATGACGGTCGGGGGCGTGGTGGGAACGGCCGCCGGCCTGCCGCTGGCGCGTCGACTGGGCTCCAGAGCGGCCCTGGGACGGACCCTGTTCGCAGGGCTGATCCTGATCGTCGCGGCCTATGTCGCGATCCGGGCGATCATGGCGCTTTAGGGGGTCGGGGGCCGACCGCAGCGGTCAGCCCCCGCAGCCTTCCCGTCAGGCCGCCTTTTCGAACAGCTTCTGCCAGCGGCGCGGCTCGCGCTTCTTCCAGCCTTCGCGGTGGTAGGCGTCCGAGCCGATCAGCGGCACGACGGTCGTGGCTTCGGCGAAGACCATCTGCTCATAGGTGGTCGAGACCTTGCCCCACGACGCGGCTTCCTTGAGCGTCGAGGACGAGCAGGCGCCGTCGCGGACGTCGGCGACCGTGATCTGGACCGCATACTTGTGCATGTCGGCCTCGACGCCGAGGATCTCGGCGCAGACGACGGTGTCCTGGGCGAAGTTCTTGGGAACCCCGCCGCCGACCATGAACAGGCCGGTGGTGCCCGCCGCGATCTTGATGTCGGTCAGCTCGCGGAAGTCGGCGATGGCGTCCAGCATCATATAGGGCTGGCCGGCGGCGGCCCGCTCCTTCTGGTGCTTGACCAGGCCGAAGCCGGCGGAGGAGTCGACGAAGGCCGGGCAGAAGATCGGCACGCCCATCTCATAGGCTGTCTGGATCAGCGAGCCTTGCTTCTTCGCATTCCCTTCCGACAGCCACTTGCCCATCTCCCAGATGAACTCGCGGGACGAATAGCCGCGCGGCTCCAGACGGTTGGCGATTTCGAGAATCGTGTGGTCGCAGGCCTGGAGCTCTTCCTCGTCGATGTAGGTGTCGTAGATGCGGTCGATGTAGTTGTCGCGCAGCACATTGTCGTCGACCGGGCCGGCCGCCTGATAGTGCTTGAAGCCCAGGGCCTCGAAGAAATCCATGTCGACGATGGAGGCGCCGGTGGCGACCACGGCGTCGATCATGCCGAACTTCACCATGTCGCGGTACACGTGCATGCAGCCGCCGGCCGAGGTGGAGCCCGCCAGGATCAGCCAGGGCGAGCAGGTCTCGTCCTCGATGGCCATGTTGAAGATGTCCGAGGCGCGCGCGGTGTCGCGGCTCGAGAACGACATCTTGCGCATGCTGTCGATGATTGGACGGGCGTCGAAGCTGGTGATGTCGATGTGCTCCACGACATTCTGGAGCAGCTGGGCCTTCTGGTTCGATTGCCCCGTTTGAGTGTTACTGGGAGCGTTCATTGCAAGGGTTTCCCTTTGGTTTGAGCGCCCGTCGTCAATAGAAGCAGCGGCCCGGACGGAGCGACGGGCCGCTGCGAGTTAGAACGTCTGTGTGACGGTTTAGCGCCGACGCTGCTTGCGCTGGCCCGCCTTGCCCTTGGGGCGAGACAGGCGAACGATCTTGCGGGCCTGCTCTTCCGCCGTGGTGCGCACGGTCGGGATGGAGCGGGGCGCGAGACCGTACAGCGAGGCCATCGGGGCGTCCTCGACCGCGGCGACCTCATGCTCGCCATAGCCGTTGAAGCCCGTCGACATGGCGACGCCATAGGCGCCGAGCATGCCGATCTCGATGAAGTCGCCCTCACGGATGTCGGCCGGCAGCCAGAACGGACCCGGCATGTGGTCGATCGAGTCGCAGGTCGGTCCATAGAACTGGAACGCCTTCAGCTCGGCCGACCGCTCGCCGTCCCGGACCAGCTTGGTCGGGAAGGGCCAGCGCGAGTGCGTCGCGTCGAACAGCGAGCCATAGGACCCGTCGTTCAGATAGAGCGCATCGCCCTTGCGCAGCTCGACGCGGGCCAGGACCGAGGAGCTCTCGGCCACCAGCGCCCGGCCGGGCTCGCACCACAGCTCGGTCGTTTCCGACACCGGCATCTCGTTGAAGCCGCGATGGATGGCGTCGGCGTATTCGCTCATGTCCGGCGGGACCATGCCCGGATAGACCGAGGGGAAGCCGCCGCCCACGTCGACGATGTCGACGAACACGCCCGCGCGGGTGATGGCGCGACCGACCTGGGCCATGGCCGCCTCATAGGCCGAAGGACGCATGCACTGGCTGCCGACGTGGAACGACACGCCCATCAGCCCGTCCTTGACCGCGCGGCGGGTGCTGAGCAGCAGCGACGGGGCCTGGTCGGCGGAGACGCCGAACTTGCCCGACAGCGTATAGGCCGCGCCGTCCGCCGACACCGCCATGCGCACGATCAGGTTCAGGTCGTCCGCGCCGCCCGTGGCGTCGAGGATTTTCTGAAGCTCCTCTTCGCAGTCGAGCGAGAAGGTCCGCACGCCGTGGTCGAAGTAGGCGCGCGTGATCGCCGACCGGCTCTTGACCGGGTGCATGAAGGCCAGGCGCGCGTCGGAGCTGACCGAGCGAACGAGCTCGATCTCCGCCAGCGAAGCGACGTCGAAACCGGTGACGCCCGCGTCGATCAGGGTCTCGATGACCCAGCGCGACGGATTGGCCTTCACCGCATAGAAGACGTCGGCCTTGAGATTATCCTGGAACCAGCGGGCCGCTACGGAAACCGAGCGCGGTCGCACGAGTGCGACGGGACGCTCAGGAGGCCGCTCACGGACCAGGTCCAGGGGAAACTGGTACGTGCGCAATTCACGTAACCCCCTGTAAGTCGTTAACCCAGACCGGCGTTAGCAGCGCGTAACGGTTAGACCTACGGGGTCCGCCGGAAGCGGCCATATGGGGTCACGCGACTGTCATGTAAAGCGGTTTTTTCGCGGCGCGCCCCTGTGGACAGGATTCCGCTCCGATGGCGGAAGGTCTTTGATTTCAACGTCGCGGGCGTGACCTTCCCGCCCCGCTTTACGCATCGCTCGCCCGCGTGGCATTAAGACTTGCCGGACCGCGCGCCTCGCGGCATTCGGCGCCTGTTCATCAGCCGCCGTCAGCGAGTTCATGAGTTCATCCGCCGCAGCCGCCGCCGCGCCCGGCTCCCTTGCGACCAGCCTGGTGCTCGCGCGCGACGTCTCCAAGACCTTCGGTCAGCGCAAGGCGCTGGACGGGGTGTCTGTGTCCGTCGCCTGCGGAGAGATGGTGGCCCTGATCGGACCCTCCGGCTCGGGCAAGTCGACGCTGCTCCGCTCCATCACCGGGCTTCAGTCCATCGACGGCGGAAAGGGCACGATCAGCGTCTTCGGCCAGACGGTGCAGTCCAACGGCCGCGTGGCCGGGACGGTGCGGGCGACGCGCAGCCGGCTGGGCATGATCTTCCAGCAGTTCAATCTGGTGGGACGTCTGAGCCTGTTCTCGAACGTGATGCTGGGGGCGCTGGGCCGTCTGCCCGGCTGGCGCGGCGCGCTCGGCCTCTGGCCGTCGGCGGACAAGACCCGGGCCATGCAGGCGCTGCATCGCGTCGGCGTCTCCGACTACGCCGCCCAGCGCGCCAACACCCTGTCGGGCGGCCAGCAGCAGCGCGGCGCCATCGCCCGGGCCCTGGTGCAGGGGGCCGAGGCCATCCTCGCGGACGAGCCAGTGGCGTCGCTGGACCCGGTGTCGGCGCGCAAGGTCATGGAGCTGCTGGTCGAGCTGAACAGGCGCGACGGGCTGGGCGTGATCGTGACGCTGCACCAGGTCGACTACGCCATCCGCTACTGCGACCGCGTGGTCGCGCTGAAGGCCGGGAAGGTCGTCTACGACGGCCCGTCGACGGGGCTGGACACCGCCCGGCTGATCGACATCTACGGCCCCGAATTCGAAGACGCCTTCTGGGAGACCAAGGCATGAGCCTTCACCGCTTCACCCGACGTGCCGGCCTGATCGCCGCCTCGGCCGCCCTTCTGGCGCTCTCCGCCTGCGGCGGCGGCGAGGAGAAGGCCGCGACCGGCGCGCCCGAGACCATCACCTTCTCCATCCTGTCGGCGGAAGGCCAGGCCTCGGCCGGCCCGCTGTGGGAGCCGCTGCTGGCGGACATGGAGGAGGCCATCGGCATCCCGGTCGAGCCCTTCTTCGGCTCCAACTACACCGTCCTGGTCGAGGCCATGCGCGGCAACCAGACCCAGGTCGCCTGGTTCTCGGCCAAGCCGGCGGTGGAGGCCATCGACCGCGCCGACGCCGAGGTCATCGCCCGCACCGTCAACCGCGAGGGCCAGGACAGCTATCGCTCCACCCTGATCGTCAAGACCGGTTCGGGCATCACGCTCGATCAGGTGCTGGCCTGTGGACGGCGGTTCGACTTCGGCATCGGCGACGCCCAATCGACGTCCGGCACGCTCGCGCCCTTGGCCTTCCTGTTCAATCCGCGCGGCATCAATCCGACCGAGTGCTTCAAGACCGTGCGCGCCGCCAACCATCAGGCCAACGCCTTCGCCGTGGCCACCGGCGTGGTGGACGTGGCGACGTCCAACACCGTCAACACCGTCTTCCTGGTCCGCCAGAACCCGGCCGTGGCCGAGCAGATCACCGAGATCTGGCAGTCCCCCCCGATCCCGGAGAGCGGCATCCTGGTGCGCGGCGATCTGGACCCCGCCACCAAGGAGAAGATCCGCAGCTTCTTCCTGACCTACGGCCAGGGCGAGGGCGTGGAGGCCGAGCGTCAGCGCGAGGTTCTAGCCGGGCTGGAGTACTCCCAGTTCCGCGCCGCCGACGACAGCTACCTGAACCCCATCCGCGAGATGGTGGCCGACCAGAAGCTGTCGGAAGCTCGCACCCGCGGCGACAACGCCGCCGTCGCCGAGGCCCAGGCCGAACTGGAGCGCCTGCGGGCGCTGCGCGAGGTCCAGCCTTGATCGACACCAGCGTAACCGGCGGCGCCATCCCCAAGCCGCCGTCCAGGTCTCTCGGCGCCTGGCTGCTCGACGTCCTGATCTGGGGCGGCGTGGCCGTGGTGCTGATCTACAGCATCGGCGACGTCGACCTCGGCAACCTGTCGCGTCTGGTGACCAACAGCGACAACGTCCGCACCTTCGCCGCGGGCCTGCTGCAGCCGGACTTCACCAACTGGCGGCTGTTCGTCGAGCAGATGTGGCTGACCATCCAGATCGCGCTGTGGGGCACCTTCCTGGCCGTGATCCTGGCGGTGCCGATGGGTCTGGCGGCGGCGAGGAACATCGCCCCGATCTGGGTGGTGACGCCGGTGCGCTGGGTCATGAACCTGCTGCGTTCGGTGCCGGACCTGGTTATGGCGCTGCTGTTCATCGTTGCGGTCGGTCTGGGGCCGCTGGCGGGCGTGCTCGCCATCACGCTCAACACCACCGGGGTGCTGGCCAAGCTGTTCTCCGAAGCGGTCGAGTCGATCGACAAGGGCCCGGTCGAGGGCGTGCGCGCCACCGGCGCGTCTGGCCTGCACGAGATCGTCTGGGGCGTCGTGCCCCAGGTGGCGCCGCTCTGGACCTCCTTCGCCCTCTACCGCTTCGAGTCCAACAGCCGCTCGGCCACGGTGCTGGGCCTGATCGGCGCGGGCGGCATCGGCCAGGTGCTTTTCGACAGCATGAACGCCTTCGACTACAACTCGGTCTCGACCATCGTCATCATCGTCGTCGTCGCCGTGACGCTGATCGACATGCTGTCACAGGCCATGCGCAAACGTCTGCTTTAAGCGTCGCCGAATCGTCGCCTTCGAAAGCCGCCTTCATGTCCTCGACCCTGCCCCGCCGCCTCTTCGTGGCCGGCGCCGCCGCCATGGCCCTGATCGTCGCCGCCTGCGGACAGGCCGGCGGCCAGCAGAGGAACGGCATCTGGGCGGCGGGGTCCTCGACCGTCTTCCCCTTCGCCACGCGGGTGGCGGAGAACTTCGGCCGCAACTTCCCCGACGGAGCGCCGCCGCGGGTCGAGTCGCTGGGCACCGGCGGCGGCATCCAGGCCTTCTGCCAGGGCCTGGGGCCCACGACGCCCGACATCGCCAATGCGTCGCGTCGGATGAAGGGCTCGGAGTTCGACCAGTGCGCCGAGAACGGCGTGACCGAGATCATCGAGATCAAGATCGGCTATGACGGCCTGGCCGTCGCCACCGCCCGCTCGGGCTCCGACTTCGTGCTTCAGGGCTCGGACCTCTATCTGGCGCTGGCCAAGGAAGTGCCCGGTCCCGACGGGCAACTGATCCCCAACCCGAACCGCACCTGGGCCCAGGTGCGCGCGGGCCTGCCGGACGTGCGCATCCAGGTCTATGGCCCGCCGCCGACGTCGGGAACGCGCGACAGCTGGAACGAGCTGGCCATGCTGACGTCCGCGGAGGCCCTGCCCGCGCTGGAGGCCCTGGCCGAGAGCGACCCCGACCGGTTCGAATCCGTCGCCCAGACGCTGCGCGAGGACGGCGGCTGGGTCGATTCCGGCGAGAACGACAACGCCATCGTCCAGACCCTGACTCGCACGCCCGGCTCGGTCGGCGTGTTCGGCTATTCCTTCCTGGAAGAGAACTTCGGCCAGGTGAAGCCGGCGACGGTCAACGGCGTGACCCCCACGCTGGAGACGATCGCGTCGGGCGAGTACCCCATCAGCCGGTCCATGTTCATCTACGTCAAGAAGGCCCACATCGGCGTCACGCCGGGGCTGCAGGACTTCCTGATCGAGTTCACCTCTGAGGCCGCGACCGGCCGGGGCGGCTATCTGCAGGATCGCGGCATGGTGCCGCTGCCCAGAGCGGAACGCGAAGCCCAGCGCGCCGTCGCCGCCAATCTCACGGTGATGGCGCGTCCCGAGGAATAGCCGGGGCTCAGGCCGCCGCGCGGCGGCGCAGTCGGGTGATCCGGCGCAGCCGTCGCCAGAACCGCCCGCGCTGGGGCTCCGGATAGGGCTCGAGGTTCGCGACGAACTGCTCGGCCGAGGCGCGCCAGCTGAAGGTCTCGGCATAGGCCCGCGTCGCCGCGCGGTCGCATTCCAGCGCCTTCATGCAGGCGGTCTTCAGGTCGTCGTCGATGGCCCCGGCGTTCGATCCCGGGATCAGGTCGATGGGGCCGTGCGCCGGATAGGCGGCGACCGGCGTGCCGGTGGCCATGGCCTCCAGGATCACCAGGCCGAAGGTGTCGGTCCAGCTGGGGAAGACGAAGACGTCGGCGTCCTTGAAGCACCGCGCCAGCTCCTCGCCGAAGCGGGCGCCCAGGAACTTGGCCTTGGGATAGCGGGCCTCGAGGTCGGCGCGGGCCGGACCGTCGCCCACCACGATCTTGGTGCCCGGCAGGTCGAGCTCGAGGAAGGCCTCGATGTTCTTCTCGACCGCCACCCGGCCGACGTTCAGCCAGAAGGGTCGCGGCCAGTCCTTGCCGCCGATCTCGGCGTAGATCGGCTCGAGGTCCGGCCGGAACAGCTCGGTGTCGACGCCGCGAGACCAGGGCGAGATGTTCTTGAAGCCGTGCTCCTCCAGCTCGCGCTTCAGCGTCGGCGTGGCGACCATCAACCGTCCCGACGGCTTGTGGAACCATTTCATATAGGCGTAGCCGACCTGCACGGGCACAGGGAAACGGGCGGAGATATATTCAGGAAATTTCGTGTGATAGCTGGTCGTGAAGGGCAGCTTCCACTCCACGCAGATGCGCCGCGTGGCGATGCCGATGGGCCCTTCGGTGGCGATGTGGACCGCCTCGGGCTCCAGCGCCCGCAACCTCTCGCGGATCTCCTCCTCGGCGCCCAGGGCCAGCTTGATCTCGGGATAGGTCGGGGCCGGGATGGTCTTGAACTGGCTGGGCTCGATGACCTCGACCTCGTGGCCCATGGCGCGGCATTCCGCGACCGTGCGGGTCAGGGTGCGGACGACGCCGTTGACCTGGGGCTCCCAGGCGTCGGTGGCCAGAACGATGCGCATCGGGGGCGGGCGGCTCTCACCGTGAACGGGGATGGGACGATCTAGCGGGTCGGAGGGCTCTTGGCGAGACGGGCCTCTAGTCGGAGAGGTGGGAGGCGAGCATGGATACGGCGGCGTCATCCCCGCTGACGGAGATTCCCATGTCGGTTTCAGCCTCAACTCGGACGATGGACGAGCCGATGCGGTAATCGTGCCCCACGACCTCCTGTGAGCCGAAGACGCCCCACGAGTTCGACAGCTTCTTCGCGTTCACGGCCCTCAGCGCCGCTTTCAATCGGCGTCGAGCAGTCGCGTCGGTCTCGCTACCGAGATGCAGAGTTGCCATGCGGCTAGCCTTTCCAGCCGCCGGCGCGGCTGAGCGCGCTGGGCGTCGGCCGCCCGATCCGCTCGCCGATCCAGCGGGCTGTCTCGATCAGGGCGTCCAGGTCATAGCCGGTGGGGTATCCCGCCCGCTCCAGCATATAGACCAGGTCCTCGGTCGCGACATTGCCCGTGGCGCCCGGCGCGAAGGGGCATCCGCCGATGCCGCCGACCGAGGCGTCCAGCACATCGACGCCCGCCTGGACCGCCGCATAGGCGTTGGCGACGCCGGTGTTGCGCGTATCGTGGAAATGCAGGCGCAGGACCGCGTCCGGCGCAGCGGCGCGGGCGGCCTCGATCTTCTCGGTGACGCTCCAGGGGTCGCCGACGCCGATGGTGTCGGCCAGGCCGATTTCCTCGACACCCAGCCTGACGAGTTCGCCCACGACCGCCGTGATCTGATCAACCGACACCTCGCCGTCGAAGGGGCAGCCCCAGACGCAGGACAGGGTGGCCGACAGCGACGGAACGGGCGCGTCTCCGCCCGCCGAGTTGGCTCGGCCGGCGACGATGGCCTCCAGCATGGCGATCTGGTCCCGGGTCGCCAGGCCCTGGTTCTTCAGGCCAAAGCCGTCGGTGACCGAGAGCGAGACATTGACCTCGTCCACGCCGGTCCCCAGCGCGCGATCATAGCCCTTGCCGTTCAGGACGAGCCCGATCCGGCTGCGGCCGTCGGCGGGCGGCAAGGCGACCATGACCTCTTCGGCGCCCGCCATCTGGGGCACCAGCTTCGGATGAACGAAGCTGACCGCCTCGATCCGGCGCGCCCCCGCCGCCTCGAGCCGCAGCACCAGCTCGGCCCGGACGGCGGGGTCCAGCACGGTCTTCTCGTTCTGCAGCCCGTCGCGCGGGCCGACCTCGACGATCTGGATCGGGCGGCTCATGGTGTCGCCTCCTGCGCCGCGCGGGCGTCCGGCGGGGCGTAGAGGGTCAGACGCACATCGTCGCCGGAGGAGTAGTTATGGCCCGTCACCACGGCCACCGCCGTGCCCGGCACGCCCGTGTCGACCGTCGCGGCGCGGAAGGCCTCGGCGTCGCGGTCCTCGACGATAACGGGGCGCCCCTCGGCCAGGGCCCGGGCGGCCCCGGCGCCGTCGGTCAGCTGGGTGTCGCGGCCGGTCAGGAACACGAAGCTGGGTTCATGGAAGGTGGTGATGGCGACCGGACCGGGCGTCAGGCCCTGGCGGGGATGAAGGCCGTTCTCCTCCAGCGCCTTCTCCAGCCGGGGGGCGATGGCGAGCGGACGCAGCTGACGAATGGTCCCCGCCAGTCCCGCATGGGCGACGACGCCGAACACCAGGGCGATCAGCACGCCGGTGACCGCCGCGCGATTGACCAGCAGGAATCCGCCGATGAGGGCCGCCATCGCCGCGCAGACGACCGTGATCGTCGCCCAGGTCTGGGCCGTGGAGGTGCCGAACGCCGTCAGGCCATAGACGGTGATGCCGCTGATCACCACGGCGGCGAGGACCGCGAGCGCGGCTCCGCTCCACCGCGACATCCGCCCGATGGGCTGGGTCAGGGCCGCGGCCATCAGCAGAGTGATCGCCCCGAAGGTCGGCAATGTGTAGTGCCACAGCTTGGTCGGCGCGATCTCGAACACCAGCCAGGCCGGCACCAGCCAGCAGACCAGGAAGCGGATCGCCGGCTCGGCGCGTCGGCTCCAGCCCGTCGACAGGGCGGCGGGCAGCATCAGGGTGGCGGGAAACAGCAGCAGCGGGCTGAGCAGCAGGTACATGCCCGGCAGGCCGCCGTGGCTTTCCTGGGCGCCCGCGATCTTGGGGGCCAGGTCGCCGACGATGGCCTCGCGCCAGAAGCCGCCGTCGGTGGCGATGGTGATGGCGATGGCCCAGGGCCCGACGATGAGCGCCAGCAGGGGCAGCCCCCAGCCCCAGCCCAGCCGCTTCAGCCAGGCGAACCGCCGGTCCCACAGGCTGAGCATCAGCACGGCGGGCACGACCACCAGCAGGCCGATGGGTCCCTTGACCAGAATCGACAGTCCCAGCCCCAGCCAGATCATCAGCTTCCACGGCCGATGCGCCGGATCGCCCTTGATCAGCGTCCCGGCGCGCGACGCCATGTAGAGCCGACCCAGCCCCGCCATGGCCAGCGTCACGGCTCCGCACAGCATGGCGTCGGTCTTGGCGATGCCGGCCTCGGACGACAGCAGGAAGGTCGCGCCCAGCAAGGCTCCGCCCAGGAACCCCGCCCGCGCCCCGAACAGGGCCGAGCCCAGCCACGCCGCCGCCCAGGCCGCCAGCATGGCCCCCAGCAGCGACGGAATGCGGTAGGGCGCGATCTCGCGATCGGCGACGTCCGACGTCAGGCCCACGGCCACCGCCTGCATCCAGTAGATGCCGACCGGCTTCTTCCAGCGCGGATCGTCCTGGAAGCGGATGTCGACATAGTCGCCGCTCTCCAGCATCTGGCTGGTGGCCTGGGCGTAGCGGCTCTCGTCCCGGTCCAGCGGGGGCAGCAGCAGCATAGACGGCAGACCCGCCAGCAAGGCCACCAGCGCCGCCAGCAGCGGTCCGCGCCAGCCGGCGATGTAGCGATCGAGGTCGGGGCGGGCGATCATCCGGCCTTGCTAACACGAAGATGAACGGACCGTCAGCGGCTGCGAGGCGTCCTCGCCGAGACCGTGGCGCCAAACGCCGAAATCCGGCACAGAGCGGCCATGACCGCCGACGCCGCGCCCGACATCTCCATCGTCGTCCCCGTCCACGACGAGGCCGGAGCCGCGGGTCCCCTGGCGCGCGAGATCGCGGCCGCCTTCGCCGGGCGCGCGCACGAGATCATCTTCGTCGATGACGCCAGCCGGGATTCCACGCTCGCCGAGCTGCGGGCCCTGACCGCCGAACTGCCGACGCTCCGCGTGCTGGGCCACGGCGCCAACGCCGGCCAGAGCCGGGCCGTACGCACAGGCGTCCTGGCCGCGCGCGGCGCCATCGTCGTCACTCTGGACGGCGACGGCCAGAACCCGCCCGCCGATGCGCCCAGGCTGGTCGACGCCCTTCTCGCCGCACCGCCCCAGGTCGCCCTGGTCGGGGGGGTGCGCCAGAAACGGCAGGATTCGCAGGCCAAGCTGTGGGCCTCGCGCTGGGCCAACCGCATCCGAAAGCGCCTGCTGGGCGATGACGCCGACGACACGGGCTGCGGGCTCAAGGCCTTCCGGCGCGACATCTTCCTGCGGCTTCCCTACTTCGACCACATCCACCGCTACCTGCCGGCCCTGGTGATCCGCGAGGGCTACGAGAACCGCTACCTGCCGATCGGCCACCGGCATCGGGACACCGGCCGGTCGAAGTACACCAACTGGGGGCGGCTGAAGGCCTCGGTGTCGGACATCCTGGGCGTCATGTGGCTAAAGACCCGCTCGCGTCGCCCCGGACCTGTCACTGAATACTAGGTCGGCCCCGCCGACCCGCGCTCAAGCAGCGAGGCTCCGCGAGCCGAGCGGTAGCGCCAACAAACCTGCGCCCGTTGCGCGAAGTTCGTGGCCGCCGGGAGCGAACCGGGGTATGCGTCGTTAACAAGCTCGGCCGTGAACGCGAGAGGATTCCGCAATGCTGATCGCCATTCCCCTGCTGATCATTCCGGTCGTGCTCTACAACATCGTCATCCTGTTCGGCGGCGGAGGCGGCGGCATGGCGGCGGCGGACGAGGTGCTGCGCCAGCCGATGTTCTCCATCCCCATGGCCTCGGGCGCCAGCTGGCAGGTCGGGGTCGGCGACCTGATCCTGTTCCTGTCGCTGATCCTCTTGTTCTTCGAGCTGCTGAAGTCGACGTCCAGCCAGAAGGTGGCGATCGTCAACCACGCCCTGTCGATGATCCTGTTCGTGGTCTGCCTGGTGGAGTTCCTGCTGATCCGGGGCTTCGCGACCTCGACCTTCTTCCTGATCGTAACCATGGTCATGCTGGACGTGCTGGCGGGCTTCATCGTCACCATCATCTCGGCCCGCAAGGACCTGGATTTCGGCAGCACGGCCTGATCGACGCCGCGCCGTTCAGGCCCTAGAGAGGCGCCCATGCGCCTCGCCTTCATGGGAACCCCCGACTTCGCCGTGCCGTCGCTGGCCGAGCTGATCGCCTCGGGCCACGAGGTGGTGGCCGTCTGGTCCCAGCCGCCCCGGCCGCGAGGGCGCGGCCAGAAGCTGACGCCCTCGCCGGTCCATGCCTTCGCCGAGACCATGGGCCTGCCGGTCTTCACGCCCGGGAGCATGAAGTCGCCCGACGCCATCGCCGACTTCGTGGGCCTGGAGCTCGACGCCGCCTGCGTCGTCGCCTACGGCCAGATCCTGAAAGCGGAGGTGCTGGAGGCGCCGCGTCTGGGCTGCTTCAACCTGCACGGCTCGCTCCTGCCGCGCTGGCGGGGCGCCGCGCCGATCCAGCGGGCCATCATGGCGGGCGACCGCCAGACCGGCGTCCAGATCATGCGCATGTCCGAGGGTCTGGACGAGGGTCCGATCCTGCTGTCGGAGGTTCTGCCCATCCTGCCCGACGACACGGCCGCCAGCCTGAGCCAACGCATGGCCGCGACCGGCGCGACGCTGTGGCCCCGGGCGCTCGCCGCCATCGAGCGCGGCGGGGCGGTCGAGACGCCGCAGGCCGGCGAGCCGACCTATGCCAGGAAGATCACCCCGGCCGAGGCCCGCATCGACTGGACCCGTCCCGCCGCCGAGATCGACGCCCACATCCGGGGCCTGTCGCCCGCGCCCGGCGCCTGGTTCGAGGTCATGGGTCCCGACGGCCAGCCGACGCGCATCAAGGCCCTGATGAGCCGCGTCAGCCTGAAGGCCTCGGGCGCGCCCGGCGAGGTGCTGGACGGCGAGCTGCGCATTGGAACCGGCGACGGCGCGGTGCGCCTGCTGCGCGTCCAGCGCCCCGGCAAGGCGGCGCAGGACGCAGCGCAGTTCCTGAACGGCTTCCCCCTGCCGCCGGGCACGGTCCTGGGCTGATGCCGCGCTACCGGCTGACGGTCGAATACGACGGCTCGGGCTACAACGGCTTCCAGGCGCAAGCCGACCAGCCGACAGTGCAGGGCGCGATCGAGGCGGCGGTGACGGCCTTTTCCGGCCAGAGCGTGCGCATCGCGGCGGCCGGACGCACCGACACCGGCGTCCACGCCACCGGCCAGGTGGTCCACGTCGATCTGGACAAGGACTGGCCGGCCGCCACGGTCATGAACGCGCTGAACGCCCACCTGGTCCACGAGGCCGTGGCGGTGCTAGACTGCGCGGTGGCCGAGGGCGACTGGCATGCGCGGTTCTCCGCGACCGGGCGGCGCTATCTCTATCGCGTCCTGAACCGCCCCGGCCGCCCAGCGCTGGACCGGAGCCGGGTCTGGCACGTCAAGCGGGCGCTGGACGTCGAGGCCATGAACGCGGGCGCGGCCTTTCTGATCGGCCAGCATGACTTCACCACCTTCCGCGACGTGGCGTGTCAGTCCGCCTCGCCGGTCAAGACTCTGGACGTCGCGCGCGTCGAACAGGTCGGCGAGGAGGTGCGTCTGACGTTCGAGGCCCGATCGTTCCTGCATCGACAGGTCCGCTCCATGACCGGCACCCTGGTCGAGGTCGGGCTCGGTCGCTGGCCGCCCGACGACGTGCGCGCGGCGCTGGAAGCCCGGGATCGCGCCGCCTGCGGACCGGTCGCGCCGTCGGAAGGCCTCTATCTGACGGGCGTCGATTACGGCTGAATTCGCATTAACCTCCCGGCCCTAGTTTCGGCCGAAACGACCTTCACATTCGCGTGAGAACAGTGGGGCGTTCCAGACCGGCGTTCGGCGCGCTATGTGCGGCCGAGCGGGCTTTTCGAGGATGTCTATGGCGGGTCCAGGTTTCGGGCGCGGACAGGGTTCCGGCGGCGCGGCGGCGAGCCGGACGCCGCTTCAGCGCGCGCTCTATTGGGCCGCCGTGGTCGGCGTCTGGGGCCTGATCTTCCTGGTCGTCTTCTTCGCCGTGTTCGCGCGCGGCCTGCCCGACACCTCGGCGCTCTATGATGTCGATCGCCAGCCCTCGATCACCTATCTGGACCGCAACGGTGCCCTGATCGCCACGCGCGGATCCCAGCAGGCGCCGCCCGCCGATCTGGAAGCCCTGCCCGATTACGTCCCGGCCGCCTTCATCGCCATCGAGGACCGCCGCTTCTACTGGCACCCCGGCTTCGACCCCATCGGCATGCTGCGCGCGGTCCAGGCCAATATGCGCGCGGGGCGCATCGTCCAGGGCGGCTCGACCCTGACACAGCAGCTGGCCAAGAACCTGTTCCTGACGCCCGACCAGAACATGCGCCGCAAGGTGCAGGAGCTGATGCTGGCCGTCTGGCTGGAGATGAAGTTCTCCAAGGAGGAGATCCTCGCGCTGTATCTGAACCGCGTCTACTTCGGCGCCGGCGCCTACGGCATCGAGGCGGCGTCGCAGCGCTACTTCGACAAGTCCGCGCGCGAGCTGACGGTCGGCGAGGCGGCGCTTCTGGCCGGGCTGCTCAAGGCGCCCAGCCGCTATTCCCCCGTGTCCGAGAGCGAGCGGGCGGCGACGCGCGCCACCGTCGTGCTGAACGAGATGGTCGACGCCGGCGTCATCACGCCGGAACAGCGCGCCGCCGCCGTGCTGGAGCCCGTGCGGGTGTCGCGCACGCTCGCGACCCAGCACGCCCAATACTTCATCGACTGGCTGGACCAGGAGATCCGCGGCCTCGTCGGCGAACCGACCGAGGACCTGATCGTGGAGACGACGCTCGACCTGACGCTCCAGACCGCCGCCGAGCGCAACGTCCGCCGCATCCTCGAGCGCGACCGCTCGCGCGGGGTGCAGCAGGCGGCCCTGGTGGCGCTCGACGGCGACGGCCGGGTGCGGGCCATGATCGGCGGCGCCTCCTACGCCGACAGCCAGTTCAACCGGGCGGTGGACGCGCGCCGTCAGGCGGGCTCGGCCTTCAAGCCCTTCGTCTATCTGGCGGCCATGGAAGCCGGCTACACCCCCGAGACCCCCGTGGTCGACGAGCCGATCCGCATCGGCAACTGGAGCCCGCGCAACTACTCCGGCAACTTCATCGGCGAGACGACGCTGGGCAACGCGGTCGCCCAGTCGACCAATACGGTCGCCGCCTACGTCGCCGACCAGATCGGGCGCGACAGCGTGGCCCGCGCGGCCCGCAGGCTCGGCATCAGCTCGCGGATCGGGCTGGAGCCGGCGATGGCGCTGGGCGCCGTCGAGGTCTCGCCCATCGACATGGCCAGCGCCTACGCCGCCTTCGCCAACGGCGGCCGCCGGGTCGAGGCCCACGGCATCAGCCGCATCCGCACGCCCCAGGGCCGGGTCATCTATCAGCGCGGCGCCCGGGACGCCGTCGGCGGCCAGGCCATCAACAACCCGCCGCTCTACTACATGAACCAGATGCTGCGCGGCGTGGTCACGCGCGGCACGGCCCAGGCCGTGGCCATTCCGGGCCGCGATCTGGCGGGCAAGACGGGCACGACCTCGGACTACAAGGACGCCTGGTTCGTCGGCTACACCGGCGGCTTCGTCACCGCCGTCTGGGTCGGCAAGGACGACAACACCGCCATGCGCGGCGTGACCGGCGGCTCGGCCCCGGCGGCGATCTGGAAGGGCTTCATGGAGGCGGCCCTGCCGCGTCTGGCGGTCCAGCCGATCCCGAACGGCCCGCCCATGCCCGAGGGCTGGGTCGCGCCCGATCCGGTCGGCGACCTGATGAACTCCATCGAAGACCCGTTCGGCGACAGCCGCGTCATCGACGGCGTCGACATGGATGCGGGCGAGCCCTACGACCCCGGCGCGCCCGTGGAGACCGACAATCCCCGCCCCGCGCCGCCCGTCGATCCGCGCCGCCGCGAGGAGCCACCCGCCCAGAATCCGGAACCGGCTCCGCCCCGCGAGCGCGAGCGCGACCCGTTGTTCTTCTAGGGCCCTTCTCCCCTTGCGGGAGAACGGCCGTTAGCGTCCCACCGCGTGCAGCGCCGCGCCGTTGGCGCGCAGCCAGGCGCGATGAGGCCGATGGTCGCCGATCAGGCCCCGCACGACGGACCAGTAGGCCGGGCTGTGGTCCGCGTGGACCAGGTGCGCCACCTCGTGCGCCGCCAGGTAGTCGAGGATCACAGGGGGGGCCAGGATGACCCGCCAGGAATAGCGGATGGCGCGGGTCCTGGGCGTGCACGACCCCCAGCGCGTTCCCGCGTCGTTGATGGCGATGCTGACCGGTCCCTGTCCAAGCGCCTTGCGGTGAACCTCCGTGCGCTCCGCCAGTCGCTCGCGCGCCAGCCGCTTCAGCAAGTTCAGGACCCGGCGAGCGAACGCCTCGCCCTCGCCGCCCGAGACGATGCGCGGGCCGTCCGGCCCCTCGACCAGCCGCGCCGCGCCCGCGCCGCCGGTCGCCTCCAGCCGCACCGGGCGGCCTTCCACCGGGATCACCGCGCCGGGCTCCAGGGCTGCGCCGGCCGGCCGGGCGGCCAGTCGCTCGGCGATCCAGTCGGACTTGGACCGGGCGAAGGCGACGGCGTCGGCCAGCCGCCGCTCGGACGGCGCGACGGCCACGGCCTCGCCCCGGCGGCCGTCGATGCGGATGGAGACGCGCCGCGCGCGCGGGTTGACGCTCAGGCGTACGTGCCCGCCACCCTCAAGCGGCAGTCGCTGACCGGTCCGGTACGGCGGAGAGCTTTTCATTGGCGGCGATGAAGTCCCGGGCGCGGGGGTAGATCTCCTCGCGGAACCGCCGCCCGTTGAAGACGCCGTAGTGGCCGACCTCGGGCTGGACGTAAAGCACCCGGCGGTCGTCGGGGATGTTCACGCACAGGCCGTGCGCCGCCTGGGTCTGGCCGACGCCGGAGATGTCGTCCTTCTCGCCTTCGACCGTCATCAGGCCGATGTCGGTGATCTTCGTCAGGTCGACCCGCTCGCCGCGATGTTCCAGGAGGCCGCGCGGCAGCAGGTGCTGCTGGAAGACGATGTCGATGGTCTGGAGATAGAACTCCTCGGTCAGGTCCAGCACCGACAGATACTCGTCGTAGAACTGCTCGTGCTTCTCGACCCCGTCGCCGTCGCCCTTCACCAGGCTGGTGAAGTAGTCCCAGTGGGCGTCGGTGTGGCGCTGCTCGTTCATCGACATGAAGCTGTAGAGCTGCACGAAGCCCGGATAGACCTGCCGTCCCACGCCCGGATAGGGCCAGGGCACGGTGTGGATCATGTTCGACTTGAACCAGGTGAAGGGCTTCTCCTCCGCCAGCTGGTTCGTCACCGTCGGCGACAGGCGCGCATCGATCGGCGAGCCCATGAAGGTCATCGACGCAGGCCGGTTCGGATCGTTCTCGGCCGCCATCACGGCGGCGGCCGCCAGCACCGGCGGCCCCGGCTGACAGACGCCGACGACGTGGGCGCGCGGGCCGATCTGGGCCAGCATCTCGCGGACATGGTCGATGTAGTCATAGAAGTCGAAGCGACCCTCCAGCATCGGCACCTGACGGGCGTTGACCCAGTCGGTGACATAGACGTCGTGGTCCTGAAGGAAGGTCTCCACCGTGCCCCGCAGCAGGGTGGCGTAGTGGCCCGACAGCGGCGCGACGATCAGGACGCTGGGCGCCGCGACGGGCTTCCGCGCCCGCTTCAGGTCGCCGACGTTCCTGGCGAACCGCACCAGCCGCACCCACGGGCTCTGCCAGATCACCTGTTCGGTCGTGCGCACCGGATGGCCGCCGATGTTGACGACCTCCAGCCCCCAGGCCGGCTTGCCGTAGCGGCGGGTCATGCTCTCGAACACCTCGGCCGAGGCATAGGCCGTGCGGCCGATCGCCGTCTGCGACGCCGGATTGAACGGAGAGGTCCAGAACCGCCGGGCGAACTGGGCCCCGATGCGGAAGGGCTGCGCCGAGGAATAGGCGAGCTCGTGAAGCGCGTAGAGCATGGAATCCTTGAAGCGGCCCCCGCCGAGGCGGGGATGGGGCCATAGAACGCACGGCTTGGCAAAAGGATTATCGCTGATAACCGTTAACCGTTACCAAGCGTGACGGTTCGCGCCCGTTCAGCCTCGCGCCATCACGCGCCGGATCAGCTCCGCCGATCGTTCCGGCCCCAGATCGTGGGCGATGGCCGAGCGGAACTGGCCGTCCGGCCCTATCAGATAGACCGTCAGCGAGTGGTTCATGGTGTACCCCTCGCCCTCTCCGACCTTCTCGTAATAGGCGCGATAGGCCCGCGCGGCCCCGGCGACCTGCTCTTCCGAGCCCGTCAGGCCGATCACGCCGGGCGGAAAGCCGTCCGACGACAGATAATCCTTCAGCGCCTGGGGCGTGTCGCGCTCGGGATCGACCGAGATGAAGACGATCTGCAGATCGTCGGCCTGCTCGCCCAGCCGCTGGCGCGTGGCCTCCAGCGCAGTCAGGGTCGTCGGGCAGAAGTCGGGACAGTAGGTGAAGCCGAAGAAGACCAGGCTCCACTTGCCGTTCAGCAGGGTCTGATCGACCGCCTGCCCCTCCTGGTCGACCAGCTGGAACGGCCCGCCGACGCTGGGCTGGCCGGTCGAGGTTCCTTCCGCAATCGCCGCGGCGCGCTCGCGTCCGGTCACCACGATGACGGTGACGGTCGCTAGGGCGGCGGCGATGGCGATGCAGGCGCCCGCGAACAGCAGGATGGAACGGCGTGGCATCGTGTCTCCAGACGAAGGGGCCGACAGACGGAAGGGCGCGGTCTATAGACCGGTCGTGAGTTCAAGCGAAGCCAGCCTCTCGTCGCAGCCCATGGTCGCCCCCGGCGGGCGTCCCGGCCTGCCGCGCCGCAGTCGGGGCCTGAGCCTTCGCACCCTCATCATCCTGCGCTGGCTGGCCATCGCGGGTCAGACGGCGACCGTCATCGTTCTGGTCGCGGGGCTGCACTTCCCCCTGCCGCTGTGGGAATGCCTTGCGGTCATCTTCGCCAGCGTGGTCGTCAATCTGATCGCCATGTCGCGGCTGCGTCAGGTCGAGGGCCGCCTGCCCGACGGCCGGCTGACGGCCATCCACCTGGGCTTCGACATCCTGCAGCTGACCGCGCTCCTGGCCTTCACCGGCGGGCTGGAGAACCCCTTCTGCCTGCTTCTGGTCGCGCCGGTGACGGTCGCGGCGGCCTCCCTGCCGGGGCGTCAGGCGCTGTTCCTCGGCCTGCTGGTCCTCATCGCCACCATCGCGCTCTTCTTCTGGTCCATGCCCCTGCCGTGGCAGGCCGGGACGAAGCTGGAGCTGCCCGCCCTCTATCGTTTCGGCATCGGGCTCGCTTTGATCACCGGCGTCGTCTTCACCGCCGCCTACGCCTGGCGCGTGGCGGCGGACGCGGAGACGCTGGAACTGGCGCTCGCCACCACCCAGGACGTCCTCCAACGCGAGCAGCGGCTGGCGGCGCTGGGCGGTCTGGCGGCGGCCGCCGCGCACGAACTGGGCACGCCGCTCGCCACCATTCAGGTTGTGGCCAAGGAGCTTTTGCGCGCCTCCCCGCCCGACGGCCCGGTCGCCGAGGACGCCCGCCTGCTGCTCAGTCAGGCCGACCGCTGCCGCGACATCCTGAAACGCCTCTCGACCCGGCCCGAGGACGGCGACGACCTCTATGTCGACATCGGCCTGAAGGCCCTGCTCAACGAGGTGGTCGAGCCGCACGAGGGCTTCGACATCGCCATCACCGTCTCGGTCGAGACCCCGCCCGGCGTCGAGGAACCCCGCGTCAAGCGCTTCGCCGAAGTCGTCCACGGCCTGTCCGCCATCGTCGAGAACGCCGCCGACTTCGCCGCCTCCTCCGTCCGAGTCGAGGCCCGCGCCGGCGAGCGCTGGATCACCGTCACCGTCATCGACGACGGCCCCGGCTTCGCGCCTGACATCCTGCCCCGGCTGGGCGAGCCCTATGTGACCTCCCGCCCCAACAGCAAGACGCGCCAGGCCGTGGCCAAGCAGCTGGAGGCGGCGCGCACCGCAAGCCGCAACGTGAAGAAGGGTCGGCCCGTCGTCGCCCCGCCGCTCGCCGAGATCGCCCCCAGCCAGGGCGGCATGGGTCTCGGCTTCTTCATCGCCCGCACCCTGCTGGAGCGCACCGGCGGTCAGGTCGCGGTTGGCCACGGCGACGGCGGCCCTGGGGGCAACCGCGGCGCCCGCGTCACCATCCGCTGGCCGCGCGAGGCGCTGGAAGCGTGACCCGCCTCAAGCAGCGACGGTCCGCGACCGGAGCGTTAGGCGACCAAAAAAGCATGGCGACGCATCGCCGCACCGCTTGAATTCACGGCGCAAACAGCCGACCTCGGCGGCAAGGGAGAACACCGTCATGGTCACCGCCGCTGCTGCCGCCCCGTCTGTCGAAGAGCGCATCGCCGCCCTCGAAGACCGCTCGCTCCTCCTGCTCGACGACGATCAGGCCCTGCGCACCCGCCTGGGCCGTGCTCTGGAATCGCGCGGCTTCGAGGTCACGACCGTCTCCTCCGTCGCCGAGGCCAATGAGGCGCTGCGGGCCAAGCAGCCCGCCTTCGCCGTGCTGGACATGCGGCTGGAGGACGGCAACGGCCTCAAGGTCGTGGAGACCATCCGCGACCGGCGCGAGGACGCCCGCATCGTCATGCTGACCGGCTACGGCGCCATCGCCACGGCGGTCGCGGCGGTCAAGGCCGGGGCCGTCGACTACCTGTCCAAGCCCGCCGACGCCGACGACGTGGTCAAGGCCCTGCTCGCCACCGGGGACGCGCCCGAGCCGCCCGAAAACCCCATGAGCGCCGACCGCGTCCGCTGGGAGCACATCCAGCGCGTCTATGAGCTCTGCGACCACAATGTCTCGGAGACGGCGCGTCGCCTCGGCATGCACCGCCGCACCCTCCAGCGCATCCTCGCCAAGCGCGCCCCGCGCTGAGGTCCGGCCCTTTAAGGGTTCATCACCAAGGACACCAAGGAGCAACCAAGGACACGAAGAGACCGAGCCCGCGCCACGGCTCACGACCGCTCGCTTCGAGCAGGTGCGTCGAACTGGGATGACGCTTCGCGTCGACGAGGGTTACGCGGCGAAGCCGCCTTCCTTCTCACTCGACCTTGCCGATGAGCGGTCGTCGCTCCCGACGTCCGCTCGGTCTCTTCGTGTCCTTGGTGGCCCCTTGGTGCTCTTGGTGATGAAACCACTTTCCCCGCAGCGCCCCGCCAAAGCCAAGCTTTGACCCCGCCGCCCGTTCCGCTAGTCAGGACGGAACGACACGAGGAAACGGCGGCGATGAAGGTTCTGGTTCTGGGCGGCGACGGCTTCTGCGGCTGGCCGACGGCCCTGCATCTGTCGGCGCGCGGCTGGGACGTGATCATCGTCGACAACCTCAGCCGCCGCGACATCGACGAGGAACTGCAGGTCCAGTCCCTCACCCCGATCCGCCCGATCGACGAGCGCATCGCCGCTTGGAAGGAGGTCTCGGGCCGCGACATCGGCTTCGTCAACATGACGGTCGGCAAGGAATTCGACCGCCTGGTCGAGCTGATCCGCACCGAGCGCCCCGACAGCGTCGTCCACTTCGCCGAACAGCGCGCCGCGCCCTATTCGATGAAGTCGGCGCGGCACAAGCTCTACACCGTCGACAACAACCTGAACGCCACCAACCACCTGCTCGCCGCCATCGTCGAGAGCGGTCTGGACGTGCATCTGGCGCATCTCGGCACCATGGGCGTCTATGGCTATACGACCGCCGGTCTGCGCATCCCCGAGGGCTATCTGAAGGTCACGGTCGACACCGACTTCGGCCCGGCCGAGCAGGAAATCCTGTTCCCGCCGAACCCCGGCTCCATCTACCACATGACCAAGACCCAGGACGCCCTGCTATTCCAGTTCTACGCCAAGAACGACCAGCTGCGGATCACCGACCTGCACCAGGGGATCGTCTGGGGCGCCCAGACCGAGGAGACCAAGCGGGACGAGCGCCTCATCAACCGTTTCGACTATGACGGCGACTACGGCACGGTGCTGAACCGCTTCCTGATGCAGGCGGCGGTCGGCTATCCGCTGACGGTGCACGGCTCGGGCGGCCAGACGCGGGCCTTCATCCACATCCAGGACACGGTGCGCTGCGTCGAGCTGGCGCTGAAGAACCCGCCCAGGCGCGGCGACCGGGTCAAGATCCTCAACCAGATGACCGAGAGCCGGCGCGTGCGCGACCTGGCCCGCATGGTCGCCGACATGACCGGCGCCGAGGTCCACAACGTGCCCAATCCCCGTCAGGAGGCCGACGAGAACGAGCTGGTCGTCGCCAACGACCAGTTCCGCGACCTGGGTCTCAAGCCCATCACCCTGGCCGAGGGCCTGATGGCGGACGTGACCGACATCGCCCGCCGCTACGCCGACCGCTGCGACCGGACCAAGATCCCCTGCGTCTCCGCCTGGAACGCCGGTCGGGCCAAGGCGCTGGAGACCGAGCCGGTGCGGGCGGTCGAGACCTCCGCTCCCGCTTCGGCGCGCGCGCGGGCGGTCTGATCGACACGGTGGCCGGGTCGCTCCTCGTCTTCGGCGGCGGCTATGTCGGCGGCCGGGCGGCGGCCGAGGCGCTCCGGCGCGGCATGACCGCGAGCGCCACCTCGCGTGACGCCGACCGCCGCGCGGCGTTCGAGCGATCCGGCGTCGCCGCGGTCGATCCCGCCGACGAAGCCGCCTTGCAAGCCGCCGTGGCCCGGGCCTCGGCCATCCTCGTCACCGCCCCGCCCGAGGCCACGGGCTGCCCCGGCCTCAAGGCCCTGATCCCCGCCCTCACCGCGAGCGGCACCTATCCCGACTGGATCGGCTACGTCTCCTCCACCGCCGTCTACGGCGACCGCGACGGCGGCTGGGCTTTCGAGGAAGACGAACTCAACGCCTCCTCGCTGGAGGGCGCGCGCCGCGTCCGGGCCGAGGCCGACTGGCTGGACGCCGGGCGGGGCATGGGCCTGACGGTCCAGCTGTTCCGCCTGCCTGGGATCTACGGCCCCGGCCGGTCGGTCGTCGACCGCTTGCGCGACGGCTCCGCGCGGCTGGTGCGAAAGCCCGGTCAGATCTTCAACCGCATCCATGTCGACGACGCCGTGTCGGGCCTGTTCGCCTCCATGGCCCGCCCCAACCCCGGCCGCGCCTACACCCTCGCCGACGATGAACCGGCCCCCGCCGACGTCGTGATGGAATGGGCGGCCGAACGCCTGGCCCTGCCGAAACCACCCGAAGTCTGCTGGACCGACCCCTCGGTCTCGGACGCCATGCGCCGCTTCTACCTGGACTCCAAGCGCCTCTCAAACGCCCGCGCCAAGGCCGAACTGGGCTGGCGACCCGCCTATCCGACCTGGCGCGAAGGGATCGAGGCGATCCTGGGGACACGCGGGGGCTGACGAAGACCTGAGTCTTGTCACCGGCTCGCAGTCACGTCCCTTCTCCCCTTGCGGGAGAAGGTGGCCGAGCGAAGCGAGGTCGGATGAGGGGTGAAACTCAGCCCGTCGCCATGACGCGTATTCCATCCGACGGCTTGAGAATGGCGGAGCGAGGCGTCCGAAGGCGGTGTTCCACCCCTCATCCGGCTCTCCGGGCCTCCTTCTCCCGCAAGGGGAGAAGGAGAAGGCTCGCGCTGTTTTTCTCAATCATCCAACGACGCCCGGAATCCGCGAGGAAAAACAACGCCCGTCGCATTTGAGAGCGTCTGAACGCGCCCGCATATCGGAGTGTGCTACCCTCGCCCTCGGTTCCGTCGCTTGGGAAGGGCGCAAGGCCTTGCGAGCTTGCTGCGGCGGGAGCGGTTGGAGCGGGAGCTCCCGAGGTTCAACGACCGGAGACGCCCAGGGGCGCTCATCCGGCGTCCCGGGCCAAGGGGGCAGCGTGGGCAAACGACGCCGTTCGGAATGAGGGTCCCGGGCTCAAGCAGCGAGGGACCGCGTCCCGAGCGGTAGCCCACCAAAAAGGTCATGGGCAGAAGACCCATGACGTTCAGGGGATCGGCTTTCGCAAGCACGCCGACCTTCCCGCCGGAGGCGTCAGTAGCGGCGAGGCTCTAACAGAGCCGTTGGTCCCCGGTCAGTCGCGTTCGAACGACGCGGGGCCGTCCGCTTCCGGTCAGACCAGCCGCGCGGAGCAGAAGACGCGAAGCCGAAACTACACACTCACGGTAACCGGGCCTCGCGCCCAAGCTCCGCCCGCCCTTCCCACCCCGTTCACAGCGGAAGAGCGATGGCGCATGCCTACAAGTTCACCACCTCAAGGCCGTCCTCGGCCGCCAGTCGCTCGGCCAGCACGGCCCGGTGGCAGCCCGCATGATCCGCCTCGAAGCACAGCAGCGCCACCCGGCGCTCGCCCGCCAGCGCCTTCAGCCGCGCCAGCTCCACCTGGGCCTCCGGCTCGGTCAGATGGTCGGCGAAGATCGCGCGCATCTCCCCGACCCGGCCCTTCCTCGCCGCGTCCCGCCCGGCCTTGGGCGTGCCGAGCGCGCGCAGGTGCAGATAGTCGATGCCCTCGGCCTTCAGGCTCTCGCCCAGGACGGTCTTGGAGAAACCCGCCCGGCGCGACGCCGCCACGGCGCGGACATCGACCAGGGTCTCGACCCCTGCGGCCTTCAGCCGGCCGATGACCTCGGGCTGGGACGCGCCTTCGTATCCGATGGTGAACAGTTTCATGGAGCCAGGATGGCGCTGGACCGGCCGCCGCGCCAGCGTCGCCGTGCCGGCGGGAGCCCAGGCCCCTTCGCCCGGCGCCCGTCCCCGGTTGTCCCTCCCCGCCCGCCCGGCTACGACGGAAACGCCTCCAGCCGAGACGCCTTCATGCCCGACCAGACCGACAAACAGACCTTCTCCGACCAGGAGGCGCTGGATTTCCACCGCCTGCCGACCCCGGGCAAGATCTCCATGGCGCCGATCAAGCCGATGGCGACCCAGCGCGACCTGTCCCTGGCCTATTCGCCGGGCGTGGCCGTGCCGGTGAACGCGATCGCGCAGGACGCCGACCGCGCCTACGACTACACCTCCAAGGGCAATCTGGTCGCCGTCATCTCCAACGGCACGGCCATTCTGGGGCTCGGCGCGCTCGGCCACATGGCGTCCAAGCCCGTGATGGAGGGCAAGGCCGTCCTGTTCAAGCGCTTCGCCGACGTCGACAGCTTCGACGTGGAGGTCAAGACCACCGACCCGGCCGAGTTCGTCACCGTGGTCAAGAACATCGGCGACACTTGGGGCGGCATCAATCTGGAGGACATCAAGTCCCCGGAGTGCTTCGTGATCGAGAGCGAGCTCCAGGACCTGCTGGACATCCCGGTGTTCCACGACGACCAGCACGGCACGGCCATCATCTCGACGGCCGGCCTGATCAACGCCTGCCACATCACCGGCAAGCGGCTGGAGGACATCAAGGTGGTGCTGGCCGGCGCCGGCGCGGCGGGCCTGTCCTCCATCGGCCTGATGAAGGCCGTCGGCGTGAAGGCCGAGAACACCGTCATCTGCGACCGCGAGGGCGTCGTCTACAAGGGCCGCCCCACCGGCATGGACCAGTGGAAGGCGGCGCACGCCACCGACACCCCGCACCGCACCCTGGCCGAGGCCATGGTCGGCGCCGACGTCGTTCTGGGCCTCTCGGCCAAGGGCGCCATCACCAAGGAGATGGTCGCCTCGATGGCGCCCAACCCCATCATCTTCGCCATGGCCAACCCGGACCCGGAGATCACGCCCGAAGACATCATGAGCGTCCGCACCGACGCCATCATCGCCACGGGCCGGTCGGACTATCCGAACCAGGTCAACAATGTGCTCGGCTTCCCCTACATCTTCCGGGGCGCGCTCGACGTTCGGGCCCGGCGCGTCAATCACGAGATGAAGATCGCCTGCGCCCAGGCCCTGGCCCAGCTGGCCCGCGAGGACGTGCCCGACGAGGTCGCCGTCGCCTATCGCGGCCGGAAGCTCAAGTTCGGCCCGGACTACATCATCCCGACCCCGTTCGATCCGCGCCTCATCTGGTACATCCCGCCCTTCGTCGCCCAGGCGGCCATGGACACGGGCGTAGCGCGCCGCCGCATCGACGACATGGACGCCTATCGCGCGGCCCTGCGGGAACGCGTCGACCCCTCCGCCGCCCTGATGCAGAAGATCTCGGCCGCCGTCCGCGCCGCGCCCAACAAGCGCGTGGTCTTCGCCGAGGGCGAGGAATCCACCGTCATCCGCGCCGCCTGGGCCTTCAAGCAGGCCGAGCTGGGCACGCCGATCCTGATCGGCCGCGAGGAGCTGGTGAAGAAGAACGCCGCCGAGGCCGGCCTGAACTTCGACGAGATGGGCATTGAGATCGTCAACGCCCGCGTCTCGGACATGAACGAGGCCTACACCGACTGGCTCTACGCCAAGCTCCAGCGGCGCGGCTATCTGCGTCGCGACGTCCAGCGGATGATCAACCAGGACCGCAACTACTTCGCCGCCGCCATGGTCGCGCGCGGCCAGGCCGACGCGGTCGTCACCGGCACGACCCGCAACTTCAACATGGTGCTGAAGGAGGTCCGGCGCGTTCTGGACGTCAAGGGCGACAGCCTGATCGGCCTGTCCGTCGTCCTGGCCAAGGGCCGGACCATCTTCGTCGCCGACACCTCCATCCACGAACTGCCGTCGGCCGAGGAGCTGGCCGACATCGCCATCCAGGCCGCCGCCACGGTCCGCAAGCTCGGCCGCACGCCGCGCGTGGCCTTCCTGTCCTATTCCAGCTTCGGCAATCCGCCCGGCGAGCGCGGCGAGAAGGTCCGCGAGGCCATCCGCATCCTCGACGCCAAGGGCGTGGACTTCGAATACGAGGGCGAGATGCCGCCCGAGCTGGCGCTGGCTCCCGAGCAGCGCGCCAACTACCCCTTCATGCGCCTCAGCCGCGAGGCCAATGTGCTGGTCATGCCCGCGCTGCATTCGGCCGCCATCTCGACCCAGCTGGTCCAGGCGCTCGGCGGTGCCACCGTGATCGGCCCGCTGCTGGTCGGGCTGGAGAAGTCCGTCCAGATCGTCTCGCTCGGCGCCTCGGTGTCCGAGATCATCACCGCCGCCACCTTCGCCGCCTATGAGGAAGGCGTCACCGTCGAGTTCGAACCCGAGGACGAAACCGCGGCCCCCCACCCCAGCGCGGCGGCGGAGCGGTCGATGCACGCCACGGCGGTGCCGCCGACGGTGTGACGGGTCAGGACGGCTGGGCGTCGGTCGCCGCCTCGTCGGCTTCGGTCTTCAGCCGCTCCTGCAACGCCGTCTGCTTGCGGGCCACCACGAAGGCGAGGGCGATGGCGAAGACGCCGATCACGGTCGAATAGAGGAAGAAGACCACATAGCCTGCCCCCAACGCCGCCGGGGTCACCCCGCTGGTGGCGGCCCCTTCCACCAAGGATCCCGCGGGCAACCGCGCGAACAGGCCCTTCAGCGGCGCGAACACCCCGCCCGCCTCCGCCGCCCGGGCCGAGCCCTCGACGATCCGCCCCGACTGAGACGCGATCAGCTTGCCGGGCAGGGCATAGAGCGAGCTGAAGAGGGCGTACTGCGTCGCCGTGAAACCGATGGAGGTCAGGCTGGACATATAGGCGATCAGAGCCGTGCCGGCGTAACCCGTGGCGATGTTGTCGACGCCGATGGCGATGGTGAGCGCGCTCAGGCTCGGCCCCTGCGTCGCCAGCCAGGCGAACACGAGGTTCGAAACGGGGCTCATGAACGCCCCGATGACCATGGTCCGGATCAGGCCCAGCCTGGCGACCGACCAGCCGCCGATGAACACGCCCAGCGTCGTCATCACCACGCCGAAGACCTTCCGCACCTCGGCCAGTTCGGTCTTGGTGAAGCCGAGATCCAGATAGAAGGGGTTCATGATGTTGAGCACGAAATCCGCCAGTCGATAGACGCAGATCAGGGCCAGGATCAGCGTCGCCACGCCCGCGAAGCGTCGGTAGAAATCGACCAGCGGTTGGCCGAACGATCCGGCTAGGTAGGCTCCTGGCCGCGTTCGGACGCCCGGCAGAGGCCAGCAGGCCAGGACCAGCAGGGCCAGCCCGCCGAACGTCGCGGCGACCTGCAGATACGTCCCGTTCGGCTTGGCCTGCCAGGCGGCCTTCAGCGCCTCGCCGTCAGCGGCCGACTGCCCGAACAGGCCCAGCGCTCCCGCTAGGAGATCGGCCTGGCCTGTCAGACCGGACCCGATGATCAGGGCCGCGACCAGGATGACCGCCAGCCGCGCGATCCACTCCAGCACCTCTAGCGGCGGCCGGGATGGGACGTCGCCGACCGGAATGGGCCGATTGGTATGCACCCGCTCCTTGGGCGCCAGCAGCACCCCGCCCACGCCCACGCCCATCAGCGCGGCCATGACCGCATAGGAGAGGTTCCAGTTGTAGAGATCGGCCAGAACGAGCGGCACGGCGCCGGCCACGATGATGGCGATGCGGTAGCCCCACTGATAGGCGGCGGCCATAGCGCCCTGGCGAGAGTCATCGGCCGCCTCGATCCGCCAGGCGTCGATGACGATGTCCTGCGTCGCGCCGAAGAAGCCGACCAGCACGGCGAACAGGGCGACCGATCCGAGCGCGGTCGCGGGGTTCAGTCCGGCGATGGACCACAGCCCCAGAATGACGACCGCCTGGGTCACGATCATCCACGAGCGCCTATGCCCCAGCAGGCTGTGCAGCACCGGCACGCGCGTGCGATCGATCAAGGGCGCCCAGATGAACTTCAGCGAATAGCTGAGCGTCGCGAGCGCGAAGAAGCCGATCACCTCAAGCGACAGGCCGCTCTCGCGCAGCCAGGCCGACAAGGTGTCGAAGATCAGGAGGTTGGGCAGGCCGGCCGAAAAGCCGAGCAGCAGCATCACGAAGACGCGACGCTCGCCATAGACCGCCAGACCGCCGAAACGGCCGGCCGACTTCTCGGGCGTGTCTGCGGATGCGGTCATCGGGAGCGGCCTCTCTCTCGAAGGCCGCCACTCTGTCGTCGGCTGGCCCTATGCGGCGACGACCTTGGCGCGGAAGTCTCCGGCCGTCCAGCGGGCGAGCGCGGACCGGAGCGCCTCCAGCTCCAGCGGCTTGACCAGATGATCGTTCATCCCGGCCTCCAGACACGCCCGCCGATCCTCTTCGAAGGCGTTGGCGGTCAGGGCGACGATGGGCGTACGGTCGCCGGACGCCCGAATGGCGCGGGTCGCCTCCGGCCCGTCCATGCCGGGCATGCGCATGTCCATGAACACCAGATCATAGCGGGCCCGCTTCAGCGCCTCGACCGCCTCCCGGCCCGTTCCCGCCGTCTCGACCACGCACCCCTCGCGCCGCAGCAGGGTCTTGGCGAGCAGCGCCCCCACAGGATTGTCCTCGGCCAGCAGCACCCGCGTGCCGGCGAACCGGACCGGCAGGACGCGGTCGTCCTCGGGCGGCAGGGTCCTCGCCCCGGCCGGGACCGGATCGCCCGCCGTCGCCGCCGCCAGCACCCGCTCGACCAGCGAGGCGCGCCGCAGCGGCTTGATCAGATAGCCGTGGAACCCGGCCGACCGATACCGCGCGATCAGTTCGCGCTCGCATGGCTTGAGCAGGATGATCCCGCGTCCGCCGGCCGGGGCGTCCGCCATCGGGCGACCGGAGGCGCTCGCCTCCGCGTGATCGACCAGGGTGACGGCCGCCCGGCCGTTCACCGGCTCGGCCCCGCTCGCCATCAGCTGAGCGCGGCACGCCTCCGTCACGAACGGGTCGGGCGACCGGACCGCCACCGACAGGCCTTCCAGCGCCCGCTGACGCGGGGCGGCGCCGGCCGCCGCCGTGAACGTCGCCTGGAAGCGGAAGCGCGAGCCGCCGCGTCCGTCGGCGTCCGGCCGGTCCGCGACCGTGACCTTGCCCTTCATGGCCTCGGCCAGCTTGCGCACCACCGCCAGACCCAGCCCAGCCCCGTCATGGCGCGTGGCGTCCGAGGCGTCGACGTGGCCGAACTCCTCGAAAATCTTCTGGCGCGCCGAGGCCGGGACGCCCGGACCCGTGTCGTCGACGATGAAGGCCAGCGTGGGCTTGCGATCCGTCCCACCGGCGCGCTCGACGGCGATCCGCACGCCGCCGGTCTCGGTGAACTTCACCGCATTGCCCGCCAGATTGAACAGAACCTGCCGCAGCCGGCCCTCATCGGCCATGACGTCCGGGACATCGGCCGCCACCGACCAGACGATCTCGAGTCCCTTGTCATGGGCGCGCGGGCTCAGCAGCTCCGCCACCCCGCGCACCAGGGTCTCCGGATCGACGGGCGCCAGATCGAACTCCAGCTTGCCAGCCTCCAGCCGGGCGTAGTCCAGAAGATCGTTGACCAGCCCCAGCAGATGCTCGGCCGAGTCTTTCGCGGCCTCGGCGTAGGCGCGCTGGGCGCCGTCCAGCCGCGTCCGGGTCAGCAGGCCCAGCATGCCGATCACGCCGTTCAGCGGCGTCCGCATCTCATGGCTCATGAGCCTCAGAAACGGGTCCGCTCCGCCCGACGCCGGCCCCTGTTCGCCCGCCATCCTCACCGTGGTCGCCGTCTTCTTCGTCATCCACCGTCCCCCGATCAGAGAACAGGCTTAACGGCATCGGCTTAAGGGTGGCTCAACCCTCAGGGTTTCCAAAGTCTTTCCGAGGGCGTCCCCGGGGTCACCACGCTGGAACCCCGGCCCGACCGCCGTCCTGCCGTTCGAAGTCAGCCTGGGCCCCCACGGTGGAGCGGCGGTAGATCAGGGCTTCGGCGATATGGCGGCGCAGGACCCCCGTCGAACCCTCCAGGTCGGCGATGGTCCGGGCCAGACGGAGCGTCCGCGTCCAGCCCCGCGCGGTGAGGCCGCCGGCTTCGCCCGCCCGCATCAGCAGCGCCCGACCCGCCTCGTCTGGACGCGCGAAACGATCCAGCGTCTCGCCGGTCGCCCGCGCGTTCAGAGCCTGGAGCGGATCCAGCCCCGCTTCCCTCACTCGCTCCTCCTGCATGGCGCGGGCGACGGCGACGCGGACGGCGACCTCGGCGGTCCCTTCGGCGGGCGGAGGCAAGGCCATGTCGGCGGCGGTCACCGGCGGGGTCTCGACCGTCAGGTCGATGCGGTCGAACATCGGGCCGGAGATGCGGTTCTGATAGTCGCGCTGGCAGCGCGGGGCCTTGCCGCAGGCTCCCTTGCCCGCCCCGCCGAGCCCGCAGCGGCACGGGTTCATCGCCGCCACCAGCTGGAACCGGGCGGGATAGCGGACGTGGGCGTTGGCCCGCGCCACCACGATCTCGCCGGTCTCCAGCGGCTGGCGCAGGCTGTCGAGCGCCTGGGCCGAATACTCCGGTATTAGGTAGCAACCTCACCAAATATGATGAGGTGAGTTTGGTGCTGACGCGGTAGGTTGGCCGCATGGAACGCCCGAACACCATCGCCGGATTGCAAGCCAAGCGGAAGGAGCTTGTGAAGCTGAGGGCCGCCCTAGAGGCCGACGTTCGCAAAGTGACGTGCGACTTGGACCACATCGACGCCTGCATCCGGCTGTTTGATCCAGAGGCCGGCGTGCGGGCCGTGAAGCGATACGCGACGAAGCATCGGGCGAAGAAGGGCCAGATGCGGCGGTTCGTGCTGGATCAGCTGAAAGCCGCGACAGGTCCAATCACGTCGCGGGACATAGCGGAGGCGTGGGTTCAGGATCGAGGGCTGAGAGCGGATGACGGGACGCTCGTCATGATCCGAAAGCGGGTCGGAGCATGTTTAACGTCTCTTCAACAGAACGCACTCGTCGCTGGGGATGGCACTGTGGACAGGCTCTGGAGGATCAAGCCTGATCTGTGAACTTCACGCCCAGAAAGCCGTCCCGCTCTAACGCCACAGCCTGCTGAGTAATCAAATAGACCGCCACCTCGGATGCGCTCTTGCCGACGATCGAACGTCTGGCGAGGCCGCAAACGTAGTCATGCAGGCCGCTTGGCAGCGTGATGTTGAGGGATTTGCCTTCCCCTTCGTTCTTCGGCCGAGCCACCTAATGCTCCATAACAATGGCGTTTGAATGCCATTATTATCCTTGCCAACGCGAGTCGAATCTGCGAATCACCTGTGGTAGGAAAAGGAAGGGCGGCCACCCGTGAGGATGACCGCCCTGATGGTGGAGCCGGGGGGAGTCGAACCCCAGGGGGAGAGCCTGCAAATGCTTCCCTGGCACCGGCACAACCGGCCCCGCACGTAAGGCCGACTCGAAAGGGTCGGCCTTTTCGTTTCTACCACGCTTTCGCGCCACATCTAGGCCCCTTGAAAGCTTGGACCGCAAGATGTGGGGACAACGTGGTGAACAGGTCGATAATAGCCGCCTCGCCTTAACGATGCGTCAACGTTTTTCGTTGGCATTAGCGCTGCCAGTAACCCTTCCATTGACGCGACACCGGAGCCGCCATCGCAGCGGCCACGATAAGACCGAACTGGCCGCCGTTCGACACGCGGCGATGATCCTCGCGCCAAGCCATTTCGACGGCATAGGCGGCGAGATACTTGCCCGCGATGTGGTGGTGAACGCCAGTCTCAGCGCGGCGCAGGCGCGAGAAGTAGCTTTCGACTTGGTTCGTGCAAGCGCCGTCCAGCGAGTAGGCCTCGCTGTGGTTGATCCGCTGCGTCGCGTAGTGAGCGTGTAGCGCGTCCCAGTGCGAAGCTTCGTCGGCCTGAACGGTCGCGCCCTCAGCGACGTTGGCGGCGACCAGGGCGACGCCTTCGGCTTCCCGCTTGGTGACGAAGGGGCGGGTCTCGCCGTCGCGCTCGCGGATGGCGACCACGACCTGACGCTTCCCCGACTGGTTGGCCTTGCGGCGGCGGTCGGCGCGTTCAGCCTTCACGTTGGCGGGCTTCACATAGCCGCCGAAGTAGGCGCCATCGACCTCGACCACGCCGTCCAAAGCTTCGCCCGACCGCGACAGGCCGATGGCTTCGCGCAGCTTGTGGGCCATGACGAAGGCCGTCTTGTATTGCACGTCCAGATCGCGGCTCAGTTGGAGAGCGCTGTAGCCCTTCGCACCGTTGGTGAAGATGGCGATGGCGGCGAGGATATCGCGGATCGCGAGCTTGCGGCTGGCGAAGATCGTGCCGGACGTGACGCTGAACTGCTTGTAGCAGACGGCGCACTTGAAGGTCTTCCGCGTCGTCAGGTCATACACGTCGCAGGAGCCGCAGGCCGGGCAAACCGGTTCGCCGTTCGTCGCAGCCCAACGAATGCCCTTGAACGTCTCGCGGGCGGCTTCCTCTGTCATGCGCATGACCTTCGCCAGCGACAGGGTGCGGGCGGCGGCTGAGAGGAGGAAGTGCTGAGACATCATCATATCCGGTGAGGTATGTAACCGGATATGAGGGCTTACATCATCGAAGTCAAGGGTCTATATCATCAGATACGATGACATTTGGAGCAGCCATGCCCGCCAAGTCAGATCCCATGACCGTCCAGTTTGAGGCCAGGGCGAAAAACCTCTTGAAGGGGGCGCTCAAGAGCAAGGCCGTGACCTATGCCCAGCTAGCAGAGAGGCTTGGGGCTATGGGAATCCACGAGACAGAACGCAATTTGACGAACAAGATCAGCCGAGGCGGATTCTCAGCAGCGTTCTTGATTCAATGTCTCACGGCTATTGGTGCATCCTCGCTCTCGTTGGAGCCCTAGCGACATCTACTCCGCTACAGGCGCAGGATGGCGGCAAGGCTCAAGAGCGCTCCCAAGCCGCCCAAGCCGACCCAGAACGCCCGGCAACGCCAGCTCCAACGCCTAATCTCCCCAATAACCAACCCCAAGCCTATTCCCCCAACTGTCAGAGTCCCGAGACCCGTGAGGACGCCAGCTTTTGCGTAGAACGCCGGGCCGCCGAGGCTGCTGAACTGGCGAACGCCATCGCCGATAGGGGGTTCTGGGTCACGTTTTGGGGAACGATGGCCGTTATCGTCAGCGTCATCTTCACCGCTTGGGCCGCTATCGCTGCATCCAATGCAGCTAAGGCCGCTAAAGAGTCGGTCGAAGACGCGAGGGCAGATGCCGAGGAGCAAAGCCGTAGGTTTGGCGAGCAGCTGGCTGTCGCCCAGGCTTCCGTAAAAGTTGCCGAAGAGACTCTCGACCACGCTCGTGACCGAACGGTCAAAGAACTGCGAGCGTATATTGATGCACGCTTCATCAGCTCGCCAGAGTTGGAGGGAGGGAATGTTGTCGCTTGGCTCGTGGGCTTCACCTACGAGAACTTTGGTAAAACTCCGGCCTACGAATTCACGACTGGCATTGCTGGAAGGCTCATGCAGCCGGCCGAGATAGACGCTCACGATTTCGAGGACGGCATCGGGCCGCCTGTTGATGGCGAGGGTGTATTTCTTCCTGCCGGTATTCGTCCATCTACCAAATGGATACGCATCACCTTGGAAGAACTTGAACTCGCCGCCAAGCGTGAACGTCACCAACTTCTCTGGACAAAAGCGACTTACAAAGACGCATTCTCCGATGACTGGAGAGAGTTTGCTCGGGTCGGTTTCGTGATTCCACAGGGCGATCTGCGCCGCCCCGGTGCCGCAACGCTGACCCTGCTGCTCTACGAGCACCCCTTCAACCAGCAAACTTAGAAGTTCGATCACGCCGCGCTCCATTCACGGAGCGGATTATGGACCTCATCGCATTTGGTGAGGATGATGCATAATGCCGGAATACTCGGGCAGTTCATCGAGGAAGAGGACGCCGTTGTGAGCCAGCGAGGCTTCTCCCGGCTTGGCGCGCAGGCCGCCACCGGTGAGCGCCGCCATCGAGGCCGAATGATGCGGGGCCCGGAACGGCCGCTCTCGCGTGAGGGCCCCGCGCTCGATCAGGCCCGCCACGGACCAGACCATCGAGGTCTCCAGCAGCTCCTGCGGCGTCAGGGGCGGCAGAAGCCCCGGTAGACGCTGCGCCATCATCGACTTGCCCGATCCGGGCGGGCCGACGAACAACAGATTGTGGCCCCCGGCGGCGGCCACTTCCAGCGCCCGCTTGGCGCTCTCCTGACCCTTGACCTCGCGGAGGTCCGGCACGGCGGTTCCCGACGTCACCGGCCCGGCGGCGGGCGCCCGCAACACCTGCGTGCCTTTGAAATGGTTGATCAGGCCGATCAGCGAGCGGGGCGCCAGGATCGACACTTCGCCCGCCCACGCGGCCTCGGGCCCGTTCGCTTCGGGGCAGATCAGGCCCAAACCCATCGCCGAGGCCGAGACGGCGGCGGGCAGGGTTCCGCCCACAGGCAGGATGCGCCCGTCCAGGCCCAGCTCTCCGACAGCCATCCAGTCGCTCAGGGCGTCGGGCGGCACCACGCCGAGCGACGCCAGCAGAGCCAGCGCGATGGGCAGGTCGAAATGGCTGCCTTCCTTGGGCAGGTCGGCAGGGGCCAGGTTGACGATGATCCGCCGGGGCGGCAGGGCGAGGCCGATGCCGGCGAATGCGCCGCGCACCCGTTCCCGGCTTTCGGCCACCGCCTTGTCGGGCAGGCCGACGACGGCGAAGACGATGGGTCCGTCATTGCCGACCAGCTGAACCTGAACGTCGACGCGGCGCGCCTCGACCCCCTCGAACGCCACCGTCGCGATGCTCGCCAGCATGGGCGTTCTCCCTCAGCGGAGAGAACAGACCATGAACTTACAGCCTTTGGGCATGTATCCCCTTGGAACATGTAAGCGAATGAGAGAGGTTTACAGCCGGGGCGAGAGTGCGCTTAAGCTTTCGCCGATATCAGGGGGCGCAAATGGCAAAGGTGCCAGCAACTACAGGGACGTCGCCGAAGCGGCCTGCCAGACAGCAAAAGCGTCAGGGAGTGCAGTCGGCAGACATGACCGAGGGCGATATCGTGGAGGCGTTGTCCGTCCCGGCGCACTTCATCAATACGACGGTGACCTTGCATCGCGACAACATCATCAGGATCGCTTTTGGAGAGTCCGCGAGATCGCGGTCTCGGTTCCATGTCGCCGTGGCGATGAGCAAGGACAACGCAAGAGGTCTAATCGAGTCCCTGCAGCAATATGTCGGCGACGAAGCGGATGCCGAATAGCACCATTAGGCTTGCCTACGACGCCGATGATGCATCGCAGGAAAGCAATCCCTATCTTATCGGAGCTGCTAGTGAGGCGGGCTGGACGGAGGTCAGTCCAGCCTCAGTTGAAGCGATTGCTCGTCGGATCGAGCGAGTGCAGGAGAATTTGCGGGCTAGACGCGACGAGCGCGCCGCAAAAGCAACACCGCCGCCTGCTAGGGAGTCGAAAATGAGTGACCCAGTCACAAAAGACCTGCTCGACGCCCGCTTAGAGGCTGTCGAGGCTCGCACTACGGCGCAGTTCAAGGAAATCCTGGGCGAGATCAAAGCGTCCAACGCCGCCCTTGCGGGCAAGATTGACGTTGTCGCTGCGAAGTCGGCCGGCAAGTGGACGGTTTGGGGTGCGGCGGGCGCGATCATCGCCGCGATGGTGGCCACGATCATAGTCCTGCTTCAGGTAGGACAAACCGGTTATGACAGCGGTCGGAATGCCGAGGCGGCGATGCGGAGTCAGGTCGAAGCCGCTGTCAAAGAGGCTTCGACCAAGTGACCGACCCCAACGACCGCTTCGACGCCCTCCTAGAGGCCATGCTGACCAAGCCTGATCCGTCAGCTGAACAGCCTACGGAAGGTGCGGATGACCAAGACAGTGATACCGAAGACTAGAAGAGGTTAGTGGTTAACGGTCGTTAACCCTTCTCGGTATAATGGAAAGGCCGGTCGCGATTCGCAGTCGCTTCCGGCCTTTGTCTTATCAACCTGCCGTCGCGCGGCAGCCATTGGGTAGCAGGCGAATTGTCTAGGCATTCGCCCCAGCGGTCAAGCGCGACGGCTCTTTTTTGGAGCCTGCCAGTGCCTGCCTACCTTGTTTCCTACGACCTCATGAAGAACAAAGACTACAAGAGACTGACTGACGAGCTTGTGCGCCTAGATGCCCATAAGGCGCTGCTCTCTGTCTGGCTTCTGAACCTGATGGACGAGAGGGCGAGCGACGTGAGGGACCACCTCAAACGCTTCGTCGATGAAGACGACAAGCTGTTCGTCGCCGAAATCACGAAAAACGCGGCGGGCTGGATGGCCTTCGAAGGCACGGCCGCTTGGATCAAGGCGAACGCTTAATCGGCCTCGCTCTGGTCAGATAGCGCCTCCCGCCAACGCACTACCGCAGGCGTTGGCGGGAGGTTGTCGTGAACCGAACGGGGCGGCAGATTCTCTGGATAGGGCATGGTATCCATATACCGCATCGTCATGCGGTAATCAAATACCGCGAGCGAAGCTGTTCATCAGCAGCGGCAGCATCAGGTGCGGAGCCTTCCGCAGATTGTAGCGGAACTCGAACTCGCCGAGATACGTCGGCAGGTGCTTGGCAGACACGCTGATGTAGGTGCCGCGAATGCCGCGCTTCACAAGGTTCCAGAAGCCTTCAACGTGCGACGTGGTTTGACCATCAACCTTGAACTCGCCGTGACGGCGCTTGATGGCCGTGTGCTGGTAGCCTTGGCCAAGGAACGGGATCGCGCCGAACGACAGTTCCGCGTCTGACGTGATGTGCGTCCCCGGCTTGATCGCGCCCTTGATGGCGGGCAGCACCACGTTGGAATGACGGTTCGGCATGACGCGCGTTACGACGTTGCCGCCGCGCTCGACCATGCCCAGGACGATCTTCTTGTCGTCCTGACCGCGCTTGTCCTCGCCGCCGATAAAGCCGTGGTCGATTTCCACGCCCTTGCTGTCAGGACCGCCGATCATGTCGTCGCCGTCCACATAGGCCATGTAAGCCCGGATCAGCTTCGCCATGCGCCAAGCCGTCTTGTAGGTCACGCCGATGGTGCGCTGGATTTCCTTGGCGCTCACGCCGTTCCGAGAGGCGCAGAACAGGAACATGACGTGGAACCAGTCACGCAGGCTGGTGCGGGTCTTCTCAAACGGCGTCCCGGCCGTCGGATAGACCTGATAGCCGCAGTGTTCGCACTCGTATGAGCGGCGAGCCTTCACCCGGTAGTAGCGGGCTTCCCGCTCGCATTTGGCGCAGGTGTGCCGTTGGCCGTAGCGGGTGCGCATCAGGTGTTCGAGGCAGGCGTCCTCCGTCGGGAACCGCTCTTGGAACTGGCGGAGGGTCGGGAGTTTGGGGCGCTTCGTTTCCATGAAGCGAATATCCCATATCCGGGCTTACATGTCCAGAGGGGATAGATGCCAGCCTTTGCAAGAGCGGCGTTACGCGCTCGGCGTGCGCCTGACCTCGATGGCGTCCCACAGGATGGCCGCGGCATCGACGCCGCTGAATTCCTTCAGCTGCACCGCGCCCGTGGGCGAGGTCACATTGATCTCGGTCAGGTAGTCGCCGATCACGTCGATGCCGACGAACATCAGACCCCGCGCCTTCAGCTCCGGTCCGATGATCGCGCAGATCTCGCGATCCCGCGCGGTGATCTCGACCGGGGCGGCCGTGCCGCCGACCCGCAGGTTCGAGCGCACCTGCCCCTCGGCGGGCACGCGGTTTATGGCCCCCACCGGCTCGCCCTCGATCAGGATGATGCGCTTGTCGCCCTTCGATACCGCAGGAATGAACTTCTGGATCACCAGGGGATCGCGGCTGGCGGCGGCGTGGATCTCGATCAGGGCCTCCAGGTTCGGGTCGCCCGCCTTCAGCCGCACCACGCCAGACCCCGCCGCGCCGTGCAGCGGCTTCAGCACCACGTCGCCGTGCCGCTCGTGGAAGTCGACGAGGGCGACCGGGTCGGCGCTGATCAGAGTCGGTGGCTGGACGCCCTCGAAGCGGGTGGCGAACAGCTTCTCGGGCGCCGAACGCACCTCGGCCGGATCGTTCACGACCAGGGTTCGGGGGTGGACCGTCTCCAGCAGATAGGTCGCCGTCACATAGGCCATGTCGAACGGCGGATCCTGCCGCATCAGGATGACGTCCACGTCGCGCCCGAGGTTCAGCTGGACCTCCTCGCCGAAGCTGACGTGATCGCCGACCACGGGCCTCAGCGTGACGGGCCGCGCGCGGCAGAACAGGTCGCCGTCCTCCAGCGCCAGCGTCCGGAAATCATAGACCCACAGCGGATGGCCGCGCCGCTGCGCCTCCAGCGCCAGGAAGAAGGTCGTGTCCGAGGCGATGTTGACCCCTTCGATGGGGTCCATCTGGATGGCGACCTTGAGCATGGGCAGTCCTTCGGCGTCCGGTCCGCCGGACATGGACGGCTCCGCCGGTCGCCGCAAGGGCGCGGCTTAGTTCAGCCGCATCCTCAGTCGCTCGAAGGCGACTTCCGGCACCGGCGCCGCCTCGCCCGATACAGCGCGGGCGCGAGCGAGCGCGTCGATGGCCCCGTTCAGGGCGCCCTGCCTCTCGCGCGCGGCGGCGACGTCCAGCCAGGGCCGGTGATCCTCGGGGTCCAGCAGGGCGCGGCGCACCGCGGACCGTTCGGCGGTCTCATAGTCCTCGGCCTTGATGGCGCGGCTGAACAGGACGTTCTGCAGCCGGATCAGGGCTTGGCGCTCCGTCACCGGAGCCATCAGCACGTCGAGCCGATCCGCCACATGCGGCGTCAGCCCGGCGCGAAGGGCCCGCCGGGTCAGCTCCGACGGCATCACCACCCGGCCCTGGCTAAAGGGGTCGAGCGCCACCGGGCCCGCCGGCGTCTCGACGCGAAGGAGGAAGTGGTTCGGAAAATCCACCCCGGACGCCTTCACCCCCGCCCGCCGGGCCGCGTCGAGATAGAAGACCGCCAGCGCCGCGGACAGGCCCCGTCGCCGCTCGGCGATGTCGACGACGTCGGTATTGGCCGGGTCGTCATAGCGCAGCAGGTCGCCGTTCAGCCGCAGATCGGCGGCCATGGTCTCGGCGAGCGCATCGTCCGGGCTCTCGCTCTGGATGCGCTCGGCCAGGCGCTCGCCGGCGGCGTCCGCTAGGCGTCGCGCGGGCCGGTCATCGCGGAAGGGGACGTCGTGAAGCGCGCAGGCGATGGCGGCGTCGAGCAGCGGAAAGGCGTCGTCGTCGGCCTGTCCCGCCAGGCTCAGCCGGTCCTCCGCCTCCTCCCGTGTCACGGCGACGTCCTCCCCGACGACCCGTTCCCTCGCCCCAGAACGCGGGCCGAGAAACTACAGGCCGCGACGATGGCGTGGAAACGCGCGGGACGCCAGCGTCACCGTGTCCAACCGGAGACGAAGGCCCTTCAGACCGGGTCTTTGGCGCAACAGTCGCTCTCCGGCCAGCCGCAACCGTTCTCGCTGGGCGGGCGACAGCGCGGCCTCGGCCGCTTCGGCCGTGGCGCGGCGCTTGACCTCGACAACCGCGAGCACCCCGGCCTTCTGGGCCAGGATGTCGATCTCCGCGCCGGGCGCCTTCAGTCGGAACCCGAGAATCCGATAGCCCTTCAGCACCAGCCACGCCGCGGCCAGCCATTCCGCCGCGTGGCCGGCCCGGAAGGCCTCGCCGCCCTTGGCCTGCCGCCAGTCCGCCTTGGCGGGCCGAGACACGCGAGGGCGGGCCAGCCTCGGCGGCTTCATCCCCGGCCCTGAAGTTCGAGAGCCCGTCGGTAGAGCGCCTTTCTCGGCAGATCGAGCGCCCTCGACACCTCCGACGCCGCCTCGCCGGGCGCGAGCCGGCTCAGGGCCTCGGTCAGGGCCGCATCGGCGTCGGCCGCGCTGGCCGGCTCCGCCTCGCCGGGACCGACGACCACGACGATCTCGCCCTTCGGTGCGTCGAGCGCGGGGTCGGCGGCGAGCTCGGTCAGGGTCCCTCGGACGCATGTCTCATAGAGCTTGGTCAGCTCGCGGCACACGGCGGCGGGGCGGGGTCCCAGCACGCCGGCCATGTCGGTCAGGCTGGCCCGCAGGCGCGGTCCACTCTCGAAGAAGACCAGCGTCTGCCCGCCCGCCTTGAGCTCGGTCAGGGCGCCGATCCGACCGGCGGACTTGGGCGGCAGGAAGCCGACGAAAGTCACGCGATCGGCGGGCAGGCCCGAGAGCACCAGCGCCGCCAGCAGGCTGGACGCGCCGGGGATCGGATGCACCGGCAGCCCCGCCGCGATCACCGCCCGGGCCACGACGAAGCCGGGGTCCGACACCATCGGCGTGCCGGCGTCCGACACCAGGGCCACGACGCCGCCCTCGGCCACCCGCTCGACGGCGATCTCGGCGGCGCGGGCCGAGGCGTGGTCGTCGCAGCGTTCCAGCCGGGCCTTCAGCCCGTAGGCGGCCAGCAGCTTGGCGGTGACACGGGTATCTTCGGCCAACACGAGGTCGGCGGCGGCGAGCACGTCCAACGCCCGCAGCGTCATGTCCCGCAGGTTTCCGATGGGCGTCGAGACCAGATACAGCCCTGGCGACACCCGCCGGGGCGGAGGCGCGGTCGGCGGAAACAGCGTGGCCTCGGTCATCGCCGGACCGTGCCAGCGGGGCGCGGGCGGAGCAAGGCGAGGCTCAGGTCAGGAGCGCCTTGAGGACCGCGTCCAGAACGGGGCGGCCCAGGTGTGTCGCGGCCAGCCGACCGGCGGCGAGCGTCAGGAAGCCGCTTTCGATCAAGTCTCGGACCGGCGCCGCGACGGGGTCTAGGCCGAGGGCCGGCAATAGCGAAAGGGGCACGCCTTCAGTCGTCCTCAGGCCCAGGAGCAGTCGCTCCTCGGCGGCCTCTCGCGGGTCCAGGGTCTGGCTCTCGCTCCACGGCGATCCGGACGCGACGCCCGCGACATAGTCGGCGATGCGGGGGCGGGCGACGGTGGCGGTGCGTCCTTCGCCGAGGGTCAGGCGGCCGTGCGCGCCTGGCCCGACGCCCACGTAGTCTCCACCGCGCCAGACATGCAGATTGTGCGTCGAGCGGGCGGCGACGGTCGTCGCGTGGTTGGAGACCTCATAGGCCGCGAAACCCGCCGCCTCGAGCGTCGTCTGGGTCGCCTCGTAGAGATCGGCGGCCGTGTCCTCGTCCGGCGGGATCAAGGCGCCGCGCGCGAAGGCCCGGCCGAAGGCGGTCGTCGGCTCGATCGTCAGCTGATAGGGCGACACGTGCTCGAAACCGAGCGCCCCGGCCTCGTCGAGCGCCGCCTGCCAACGGTCCACGGTCTGGCCGGGCAGGGCGTAGATCAGGTCGATGGACAATCGATCGAAAACACCGACCGCCACGGCGATGGCGCGTCGCGCCTCCGCCGCAGAGTGATTGCGGCCCAGAAAGGCCAGATCGCGGTCATCGAGAGACTGGACGCCCAGAGACAGCCTGTTGACCCCGGCCTCCGCGAGGGCGGCGAAGTGGGCGGCCTCGGCGTCCGTCGGATTGGCCTCCAGCGTGATCTCTATGGGATCGGCGGTCGGGAACAGTCGCCGGACCGCCGCGACGACGCTCGACACGTCCTCGGGCCGCATCAGGGACGGCGTGCCGCCTCCGAAGAAGATCGAGGTCAGTGGCCGGCAACCGAGCCGGCCGGCCTGCGCCTCCAGGTCGGTCAGGATCGCCTGGACCAGGACCGCCTGCTCCTCGCGCCAGCCCCGATCCTTGACGACGTTGAAATCGCAGTACGGGCAGATGCGGGCGCAGTAGGGCCAGTGCACATAGACGGCGACGCCGTCCGGCCGGTCATCCGTCAATGAGGGCGGCCTTCAGCTTGCCAAAGGCGACGGCGCGGTGGCTGAGGCTGTCCTTCAGGGCCGGGTCCATCTCGCCGAAGGTCTGATCGTATCCGTCGGGGATGAAGATGGGGTCGTAGCCGAACCCCCGGTCGCCACGCGGCGGAAAGGTCAGGCGGCCATCGACGCGGCCCTCGACCACCACGCACGGCCCGTCCGGCCAGGCCACGGCCAGGGCGGAGGTGAAGAAGGCTGACCGATCCGTCGCGCCTAGATCCTCCAGCCGCTCCTCGATCTTGCGCATCGCCAGGCCGAAGTCCTTCTGCGGGCCGCCCCAGCGCGCCGAGAAGATGCCCGGCGCGCCATCCAGCGCCACGACCGACAGGCCGGAATCATCCGCGAGACAGAGCTCGCCCGAGCGGTCGGCGGCATGGCGCGCCTTCAGCATGGCGTTGCCGACAAAAGTCGTCTCGGTTTCGGCCGGTTCGGGCAAATTCAGCTCGCCGGCGGTGACCACCTCGTAATGTCCGTCCAGAAGCGCGTGGATTTCGCGGGCCTTTCCCGCGTTGTGGGTCGCCGCGACGAGCCGCATCCCCTTGATAAGCTTCAGATTCACGCGAACTCCCGATCCAGAAACATTCCATTGCCGAAGTTTAATATCGTTAAACGATATGTAACGTGCAAACCGGCCTTGCACGGCTTATCTATGTTCTCACGAACGGAGGCCACAACGTTCCCCGGTTTGATCGAAACGAGCAAATCGAACCCCCGTGGCGCAGAATGCGGGCAACAAACGACCCGCACTCAGGATCGAAGGATAGATACGATGACCACCCTGAACGCCTCGCTGATGCTCGACAAGGTCGGCGCCCTGCTGGTTCAAGTCGCCATGCTCGCCGCCCTGCCGACCGCCCTGGTCGCCATCCTAGTGCAAGCGCTCTAAGCAAGGGTCGCTTGGCTCGCAATGCGATCGCTCGCTGCTTTGGCGACGATTGCTTCGACCGACCCTTTCCATCCTGCCGCTCAAGCAGCGAGGCTCCGCGAGCCGAGCGTCAGCGGCATCCAAGAAGGCGCTTTGACCATTGACCAGGAACGCGATGTATAGAGCCGCGTCGGGGTTCGCCGGACCCCGCGCGGCCGTCGCGGCCTGATCCCCGGCGAGAGATCGCCGATGACCGCCGACCGGCCCCCTTCTGACCGAACGACCGCCGCCCCAGCCCTGCCGCGCCTGCCCAGGATGCCGCGGATCGGCGTGAAGGCGCCATTTCGCACCCTCGGCCCAGGATCCGTCTCCAGCCTGCTGAAGATCGCGCTGGACGTGGCCTATGTGCTGCTGATGATCATTACGGCAGTGCTGCTGCTGTTGCTCCTCGCCTCGATCTTCATCCCGATCGCCAATCTCAACATCACCGTCTCCAACGACGAAGGCGGCCGCCAGCAGCCGTTGACGCGGCCCCTGCTGCTGTTCGGCGTGGGCGCGCTGACCGCCTACTTCGGCGGCTTCCTGATGATTCTGCGGAACCTCCGGCTGATCTTCCGCACCCTGACCATCGGCGATCCGTTCCAGCCCGGGAACGTCCGCCGGCTGCGCCAGGTCGGGCTGATCCTGGCGATCGTGACCGGCGGCGTCTGGGTCGCCCAGGGCGTCGTCGCCGCCCGCCTGGCCCCTGGCGTCATGGAACCGCAAGGGTTCGGCGAGCTTCTGACCCCGATCTTCTCGGTTCTGGTCGTCTTCGTCCTGGCGGAGGTCTTCCGCGAAGGCGCACGGCTGCGGCGCGAATCGGAGCTGACCATATGACCGCGCGGGGGGTGCGATAATGGCCATCAAGGTGCAGCTGGATCGACTGCTGGTCGAACGGCGCATGTCGCTGACCGAGTTGGCGGACCGCGTCGGCGTGACGGTCGCCAACCTGTCGATCCTCAAGACGGGCAAGGCGCGCGCCGTGCGCTTCACGACGCTTTACGCCCTGTGCCGGGAACTGGATTGCCAGCCGGGCGACCTCCTGACCTATGAGCCCGGCCCGCCCGAGCCCGACCTCGACGACGAGGAGGCCTGAGGCGCGTGGCCCGGCGCCCGCCGCCCGACCTGAGCGCCGAGGACCGCCGCCTGTGGGCCCGCGTGTCCGGCTCGGTCACCCCCGCCCGCGTCCGGAAGGCCCTGCGGATCGCTCTGGAAGCCCCGGCGAGGGTGGAGGTGAAGCCGTCCGCACACGCCCCGCCTCGCCCCCAGCCCACCGCTGCGAAACCTGCCTCCAGCCCGGCGACGTCCGTCGTCCGCCAGCCTCTGGCCCACGGCGCGCCCGAGGCGCTTGAACCCCGGCGACAGCGCCGCCTTTCGCGCGAACGCGATCCCATCGAGGCGACGATAGACCTGCACGGCTTCGGCCGGTTCGAGGCCGAGGACCAGTTGCGCGCCTTTCTGCTGTCCGCCCAGGCGCGCGGCCTCCGCGCCGTGCTTGTGGTCACGGGTCAGGGCCGACGGGGCGGCGGGGTGATCCGCGCCTCGATACAGGAGTGGCTACAGTCCCACGCCCTGCGCGGCGTGGTGTCCGGCTTCGCCACCGCCCACCGCCGTCACGGCGGCGACGGGGCCTTCTACGTCACCCTCAGGCGCCGTGGAGCCTGAGCCCCTTCTGCTCGGCCAGCTCGTGAAGCGAGGTCATGGGGCGCGGACCCCAATGGCCGATCACCTCCGCCGCCGCCAGAGAGCCCAGCGCGCCGGCGTCCGCCAGGGACAGGCCGCGCGCCAGGCCCAGCAGGAAGCCCGCCGCATACTGGTCGCCGGCGCCCGTCGTATCGACCACGCGGTCCACCGCGAAGGCCCGGACCACGGCGCGCTCGGCGCCCCGGACCACAACGGAGCCATGCTCGCCCCGGGTCACGGCCGCGACCTCGACGATCCGCGCCAGCCGCTCGGCCGCAGCGTCGAAATCCTCGGTCTCGAACAGGGCCAGAAGCTCGACCTCGTTGGCCAGCACGATGTCGGCTGAGGCCTCGATGAAGGCCAGCAGCTCCGCCCGCCAGCGACCCACCACGAAGGCGTCCGACAGGGTGATCGCGACCTTGCGGCCCGCGTCATGCGCCGCCTTCGCCGCCGCCTCGAACGCCGCCCGCGCCGGCGCCGGATCGAACAGGTAGCCTTCGAGGTAGACGATGGCGCTGTCGCCGATCAGGGCCTCGTCCACATCCGCGACCGTCAGCTGGTTGGCGGCGCCGAGGAAGGTGCACATCGTCCGCTGCCCGTCGGGCGTGACGTTGATCAGGCAGCGGCCGGTGCCCGCGCCGCCCTGCAACGCCGGGGTGTCGAAGTGGACGCCCGCCGCCCGGATGTCATGAGCGAAGATCTCGCCGAGCGGATCGGCCGCCACCTTGCCGATATAGGCCGCCCGCCCGCCGAAGGAGCCGACCCCGGCGACCGTGTTGCCCGCCGAGCCGCCGGACGCCTCCACCCCCGCCGCCATGGCGACATAGAGGGCGGCGCTCTGGGCCTCGTCGACCAGCTGCATGGAGCCGGGGGTCAATCCCTGATCGGTCAGGAACTGCGGATCGCAGGGGGCGAGCACGTCGACGATGGCGTTGCCGACGGCGCAGATGTCGTAGGAGGCGGTCTGGGTCATGCGGCGCCCCTTAGCGGCCGCCCGCGCGCCGCGCCAGCCCTGCTTGCCCCGGCCCGACAATCATATAAGGACATCCTTATATGTTTTCGAGACCGACATGACCGAGATCGCTGTCCTGACCCCCGCGGCCGACGATGGAACCTATGGCCCGCACTGGCCCGAGGTGATGGAGCGTCTGGCCGCCGCCTTGGCGCTGGCGGACCTGACGGTCCGGCCGATCGCTTGGCTCGATCACGTCGAGGATGCGTCGGGGCTGCTGAAGTTTCCCCTGGTCCTGCCGCTCCTGACCTGGGGTTACCACCAGCACCACGCCCGCTGGCTGAAGGCCACGGAAACCTGGGCGCACGCCGGCGTCCGAATCGCCAACCCGGCCTCGGTCCTGGCCTGGAACTCCGACAAGACCTACCTCCGCCGTTTCGAGGCCTCAGGCGTCGCCATCCCGCCGACGTTCTGGACCGAGGGGGTTACGGACGCCGAGGTCGCCGCCGCCTTCGACCGCTTCGGGACCGACACCCTGATCGTCAAGCCGACCGTGTCCGGCGGCGCCTGGAAGACGCTGAAGATCGCGCGTGGCGAGCCGCTCGTGGATGCTCCGGAGGATTCGGCCATGATCCAGCCCTTCCTGCCCGACCTCGCCACCGCGGGTGAGCTGTCCCTGCTGTTCTTCGGCGGCAAGCTGAGCCACGCCGTGCTCAAGACCGCCGCGCCGGGCGACTTCCGCATCCAGTCCCAGTTCGGCGGCCGATACCAGACCGTGGCCGAACCGCCGGCCGCCGCCTTGGCCTTGGCTAGACAGGTTTTCGGGGTCATCGAGGAGGACCTCCTCTACGCCCGCATCGACATGGTCGAGCACGAGGGCCGCTGGCTGCTCATGGAAGCCGAGCTGATCGAGCCGGATTTCTATCTGTCCGAGGCGCCGGACCGGGGCCGCCTCTTCGCCGAGGCCGCGGCCGCGCGCGTCGGGGACTCAGTGGGCGCCTCCGCCGCGTAGAGGAAGCCGCGCGACGGGCAGAGGTCCGAGATCACGCACCCCGGACAGTTGGGCTTTCGCGCCGTGCAGGTGTAGCGGCCGTGCAGGATCAGCCAGTGATGCGCCTTGGCGAGGAAGGCTTCGGGAACAAAGGCATGCAGCTGGTCCTCGACCTTGTCGGCGGTCGCGGCGTTCGCCAGCCCCAGCCGGTGGGAGACGCGGAACACATGGGTGTCGACCGCGATGGCCGGCTCGATTCCGAGTTCGTTCAGCACCACGCTGGCGGTCTTGCGCCCCACGCCCGGCAGGGCCTGCAGATCGGCCCGGTTCAGCGGCGTGGTTCCGCCGTGCCGTTCGACGATGATGCGGCTCAGCGCAATGACGTTCTTCGCCTTGTTCCGATAGAGGCCGATCGAGGCGATGTAGGGGACCAGCCCTTCTTCGCCGAGCGCCAGCATCTTCTCCGGCGTATCCGCGACGGCGAACAGCTTCTCCGTCGCCTTGTTCACCGAAACGTCCGTCGCCTGCGCCGACAGGGCGACCGCGACAACCAGAGTGTAGGGATCCTGGAACCGCAGCTCGGTCTTCGGCTCCGGCATGATGCGAGACAGCCGGGCGAAGATCTCCTCGACCCGCGCCTCGTCCGGCGGCCAGGCGAAGGCGGGCACCGGCGCGCCGGTCATGACCGAGCTCGGTTTGCGGATCGGCGGCGCGGCGGCCGTCGCCTTTCGCGGTCGGGGTCGAGAGGACGGCGACTTCACGCTTCCTCCTCAGCCATTCGAACCTCGACGCCCAGCAGAGCCAGCGCCTCCCGCGCGGCCCGTTCGCCTTCCATCCAGGCCCCGTGCGCGGTGCCGTAGAAATCGGGGCACGTCGCCTCGCCCGCGACGAAGATGCGGTCCTCGGCCGGCCGCCTCAGCCTTGCCCGAGCTCCTGAGGTCGGATCGCCCTGACCCGGCAGGACGTGGGAATAGGCCCCGCGCGACCACGGATCGGCGCCCCACATCGACATCGACACTGGCCCCAGCCGCCTCCTGAAGCTCGACCCCAGCAGGTCCGACAGTTCTCCCGCCGCGAAGTCGAAGAAGGCCGCCTGGCCCTCCGCTTCCAGACCCCAGGCCAGGTCGCCGCCGAAATAGCCCTCGATCATCGGCCGCCCAAAGGGCCGCAGATGGTAGCCGCCGGTGTCGGCCGTATCGGTCCGGCCCCAGAGCTGGCTGTCCGGTGGAAAGTCTTCAGCCCCCTCGACCGCCATGTGCAGCTTGGACGCCAGCCCCAGCGGCGCGCCCGCCGCGGCCTCGATCAGGTCCGGCAGGGGCGGGTCGAACCGTACGCCCTCGGCCGCGAGGACTGAGGTCGGCAGGGTCAGGATGCAGGCCCGGGCCGCGACAACACCTCGCGTCGTCTCGATCTTGAGGGTCGGCCTCCGCCGGTCGATGCGCTGGACCGCGCAGTCCAGAAGGACCGGCAGCCCTTGCCCCAGCCGCTCGATCAGCGCGCCGTAGCCCTCGATGACTCGCCAGTTCACGCCCGTGTCGCGATAGGCGTCGTAGTCGAGCGTGGAGACCTCGGCGAAGCGCGCGCCGTTCAGGGCGCCGGAGATGGCGTCCATCCGCCCGTTCCAGCGATCTCCGGGCACGAACAGTTCGGCGGCGGGTCGATCCTCGCCGCGCCGAGCGGCCCCGGACACACGCTCGTCGAAGGCATCGAAGGCGTCGCGGAAGGCCTGCTGCTCGTCGGGCGTCAGGCCAAGGTTGAAGGCCTGGGTCCGCCAGGGCGGACGGGTCTTGTCGCGCGTCAGGCCGAGCGGCTCGACCCGCTCCGCCAGCGGGTTCTCGTCGGCCGAGTGCAGCCAGCCGCACCCGACATCCAGACCGTGGCCGTTCCAGCGGATCGTATGCGCCCGACCACCGATGCGATCACGGGCCTCCAGCACGACGACCGAGAGGCCCGCCTTCACCAACGCCCGCGCCGCGGCGATGCCGGCGGCCCCCGCTCCGATCACGGCGACGTCGATGGAGGCGGGAAGGGCGGTCACGCGGCGATAGATGCGGTTTCGGCCGCCCGGCGCAAGTCGGCATCGACGCCGCAGGGCGGACGGGCGTAGGAAGGTCGCCTGTCACCGACCCCGAGAGTTCCGCATGCTGATCGCCTTCTCCGCCTGGCCCGAGATCGACGCCCGCCTGAAGTCCACCAGGACGGTGGTGGTCCCGATCGGGTCCAACGAACAGCACGGGCCGACAGGCCTGCTCGGCACCGACTGGATGTGCCCGGAAATCATCGCCCACGCGGCCGAAAAGGCCGACGACGGCCTGGTTGTGGCCCCGACCTTCAACATCGGCATGGCCCAGCATCATCTGGCCTTCGCGGGCACCATCTCCTTGCGCCCCTCGACGTTCATGGCGGCGATCACGGACTGGGTCAGTTCGCTCAGCCGCCACGGCTTCGAGCGCATCTACTTCCTGAACGGCCACGGCGGGAACGTCTCAACCATCGAGGCGACCTTCTCGGAGCTCTATGCCGAGTGGTCCTTCGCCGAGGAGCCCTGCCCCTATGTGCTGAAGCTCCGGAACTGGTGGGACCTGCCGGGCGTGAACGGCCTGTGCAACTTCATCTTCCCGACCGGCCACGGCATGCACGCCACCCCGTCCGAGATCGCGGTGACCCAGGCCGCCTGGCCCGACCGGATCAAGACGGCGGACTATTCGCCCAAGATCGCGCCGAGCGGCCCGATCCGCGATGCGCTCGACTATCGCGCCCGCTTCCCCGACGGCCGCATCGGCTCCGACCCGGCGCAGGCCAGCCCGGAGAAAGGCCAGAGGATCATCGACGCAGCGGTGACCGCCCTGCTCAAGGACGTCGCCGACTTTTCGGCCGAGGTCTTGCCGGGCTGACGAAACGGGCGCAGGGCTGGGCCATGACGAAGACGACGAGGGCGGGCCGCGCGGCTCGCAAGGCGGCGACAACGGCCCAGGGGGCGGCCGCCCATGTTGGGAACGGGGCCGAGATGATGCGGGCGGCGTCCGAGGTCATCGCCGCGCGCATGACCATCCTCGCCGACGGCCTCGCCGACCCAATGAAAGCCGATATCCGCGAAATGTCGCTGATGGGCACCGAGAAGCTGGAAGCGATGGGGGCGTCCGCGACAGCGCTGGCGGGGGTCATGGGTGATCTGACCGCCAGAACTTCGGCCTCGGCGATGGAGGAGATGGGTCATGCAGCGCGCGCCGCCTCGGCGATGGCGAGCGCGCGGTCCCCGCAGGCCGCCCTGTCGGCTCAGATGTCCTGGGCCATGGGCTGGTGGAGCCGCGCCTCGAGCCAGGCGCTGAGCGTCAACGCCGAACTGCTGAAAGCCCAGGCGGAGGCGCTGAAGCCCATCCATGCCGCAGCCACGGCCAACGCCCGGCGGCTGAAGAAATAGGCTCAGGCCGTCCGGATCATTCCGCCCTCGGCCTTCACCGGCCAAGGAGTCAGCTTCCCACCCGCGCACGGTCCGCCGACGCAGGCACCGGTCAGTGGCTCGAACACCGCGCCGTGCCACCCGCACAGGATCTGGCTCCCGTCCGGCGTCAGATAGCGGTCCAGCTCCACCGCGATCGGAAACCCCGCGTGCGGACAGCGATCGACCCAGCCCGCGACCTCGCCGCCCTTTCGGACCACGAACCCGTGGAAATAGGCCTCGCCGATCTGGAGCACGAAGCCTCGCGAGCCGGGCTCGGAGATGTCGTCCAGCGCGCACAGCGCCACGCCCGGCGGCGTGGTCCAGACCCGTTTGCGCTCGGTCGGGGCGGGCTCGCTCATCCCTGCTCGGATTTCAGCGGCCGGGACAGAAGGGCGTCGATCAGTCCGTCGACGGTGGTCTCGCCTGCGAGCAGCGCCGCGACCCCCTCGCAGATCGGCATCTCAACCCCGGCCCGCGCCGCCAGTTCGCGCACCGCCGGCGCGCTCTCATAGCCCTCGGCCACAGACCGCTTTCCGGCCAGGGCCTGCTCCACCGTCTGGCCCTGACCGAGCGCAAGGCCAAGGCTCATGTTGCGCGACTGCGGGCTGGAACAGGTCAGGACGAGGTCGCCGAGGCCGCATAGCCCGGCCACCGTCTGCGGCTCGGCGCCCAGCGCCACGCCCAGTCGGGTCATCTCGGCGAAGCCCCGCGTGATCAGGGCCGCGTGGGCGCTGCGCCCCAGCCCCCGGCCCTCGGACAGCCCACAGGCGATGGCCAGCACGTTCTTGATCGCGCCCCCGACTTCGGCCCCGATCAGGTCGGTCGCCAGATAGGGCCGAAAGCCCGGCGCCGAGAGCGTCCACATCAGCTCTTCGCCGATCGCGGCGTCCTCGCAGGCCAGGGTGACGGCGGTCGGCAGGCCGCGCGACACGTCCGCCGCGAAGCTGGGCCCCGACAGGACGGCGGCGGGCGCGGCGGGAATGGTTTCGGCCAGCACCTGGGTCATCAGCTTCAGCGACCCCCGCTCGATGCCCTTGGAGCACAGCAGGATCGGCGCGCCAGCCTGTGCGTGCGGCGCGAAGGCCGTCAGGGTCGCCCGCATGAACTGCGCCGGAGGTACGGCGAGGATCAGGTCGCAGTCCGCCAGATCGGCGAAATCCGACGTCACCGAGATGCCCGGCTCCAGCTCGACGCCCGGCAGGAAGGCCTCGTTGACCCGGCGCGCCCGGATGCTCTCGACGACTTCGGGCTCGCGCGCCTGAAGCACCGTCTCCAGCCCGGCTCGCGCGCAGACCTGGGCCAGGGCTGTGCCCCAGGCCCCCGCGCCGATCACCCCCGCCTTGCGAAATTCCATCATTGAGTCCTGTTGCGGGCTCAGGCCTTGGCCCCCTTGCGCCCCGTTGGATGCACAGGGTCGGCGATCGCGCGGGCTTCGTCCAGCGGCCAACGCGGCCGGGCCGGCGCGTCGATGTCGGAGACCAGACCGAGCCTCAGCCGCTCGGCCCCGGCGAGCGCGATCATGGCGGCGTTGTCGGTGCAGTAGGCCATCGGCGGGGCCAGGAAGCCGAAGCCCCGCTTGGCTGCCGTCTCTTCCAGCACCCCGCGCACAGTCTTGTTGGCCGCGACCCCGCCAGCCACGACGAAGGCCCGCGCCTCGTGCCGCTCGGCATAGTCCGCCATGGCCCGATCCGAACGCTCGGCGAGCTGACGCGCGATGGCGTTCTGCACCGCGTCCGCCAGATCGGCCCGGTCCTGCTCTGTCTCCAGCGTCTGGGCGATCCGCGAGGCGGCCGTCTTCAGGCCCGAGAAGGAAAAGTCGCAATCCTTGCGGCCCAGCAGCGCCCTCGGCAGGTCGAACCGCGATCCGTCGCCGCTCGCCGCCAGCCGCTCCAGCGCAGGCCCGCCGGGGTAGCCCAGCCCCATGGCCTTGGCGATCTTGTCGAAGGCTTCGCCGGCCGCGTCGTCGATGGTGGTGCCCAGTCGGCTCATGTCGCCGATGCCGCGCACCTCCAGCAGCTGGCAGTGCCCGCCAGACACCAGCAGAAGCAGGAAGGGATAGTCGATCCGCGCGCCTAGCCGGGCCGAGACGGCATGGCCTTCCAGATGGTTGACCGCCACGAACGGCAGGCTCCGCGCCAGCGCCACGGCCTTGCCGAAGCCAAGCCCGACCATGACCCCGCCGACCAGCCCCGGACCGGCCGTCGCGCCCACGCCGTCCAGCTCGGCGTATCCCAGCCCCGCCTCGGTCATGGCGCGGGCGGCCACGCCGGCGATCATCTCGACATGGCTGCGGGCCGCGATCTCGGGCACGACGCCGCCATAGGCTTGATGGTCTTCGATCTGGCTGTGGATGACGGACGACAGCACCTCAGCCGACCCGTCCGGCGACAGGCGCACGATCGAAGCCGCCGTCTCGTCGCAGCTCGTCTCGATGCCGAGCACTGTCAGCGGTCGATCATCAAACGGCTTTGCGGCTCCGCTTTCGCTGATAAGGTCGCCTGAGTTCTGCACCGGCGTCAGGTAACGACCCGGCCCACCCGACGCAACGGACCCGAATGCCCACCATCCGTATCGGCACCCGCCGCTCCGCCCTGGCCCTCGCCCAATCCGGCATGATGCAGCGCGCCATCGCCGCCGCCATGAGCCTGCCGATCGAAGAGGTCGTGCTGGTCGAGATCGTCACCACAGGCGACCAGATCCAGGACCGGCGGCTGATGGAGGTCGGCGGCAAGGCCCTGTTCACCAAGGAGATCGAGGAAGCCCTGCTGGATGGCCGCGTCGACATCGCCGTTCATTCGATGAAGGACGTGCCGGCCGAACAGCCCCCCGGCCTGACTATCGCCGCCATCCCCGAACGCGAGGACGCGCGCGACGCCTTCATCAGCCGCGACTTCGATACTCTGGAAGACTTGCCGCACGGCGGTCGCCTCGGCACGGCGTCGCTGCGGCGCCAGGCCCAGGCCCTGGCGCTGCGGCCCGACCTGCAGATCGAGATGCTGAGGGGCAACATCGACACCCGCCTGCGCCGCGCGGCCGAGGGCGATTTCGACGCCATCCTGCTGGCTGCGTCGGGCCTAAACCGGCTGGGCCGGGCAGAGTCCGTTCGAGGCTATCTGTCGCTCGACGCCTTCCTGCCCGCGCCGGGCCAGGGGGCGCTGGCGCTCCAGACGCGCGAAGGCGACACCGATCACGACTGGGTCCGCGCGCTGGACGACCGCGACACGCGCCTGGCGGTCGCCGCCGAGCGCGGGGCCATGACCGCGCTGGAGGGCTCCTGCCGCACGGCTGTGGGCGCGCACGCCACGGTCGCGGGCCAGACCCTGACCCTGACCACCGAGATGCTGGCCCCGGACGGCTCGGCCCGCTGGCGTCGCTCGGGCCAGATCGACCTGATCGGCCCGGACGCCGAGAGCCACGCCCGCGCGCTGGGGCTGGAGCTGGGCGGCCAGGTCCAGGCGGCGGCGGGGGATCAGAGGGTCGCCGTTTGATCGTGAGGCCATGAAGGTCTGGATCACCCGCGCCCGCCCCGGCGCCGAGGCCACCGCCGCCCGGCTGACCGCGCTGGGCTTCTCGCCGGTGATCGCGCCCCTGCTGGAGGTGCGGCCTCTTTCCGCCGAGATCGACCTGACCGGCGTCGACGGCCTCGTCTTCACCAGCATCAACGCCGTCGCCGCCTTCACTGCCCTGAGCCCGGCGCGAGACCGTGTCGTCTTCGCCGTCGGCGAGGCCTCCGCCCGCGCGGCTCGAGAGGCGGGCTTCGCCACCGTCCGCTCCGCCGATGGCGACCTGACCGCGCTGGCGGCCCTGATCCGCGCCGCCGCCAAGGGCCTGACCCTGCTCCACCCCGCCGCCGCCCAGCCCGCCGGAGACCTCGCCGCCCTCGTCGGTGACGTGGCCCACGTCCGCACCGTGGCGGTCTATGAGACCATAGAAACCGACGCCCGCCCTGCCGAGCCATGGGACGCCGTCCTGATCCACAGCCCTCGCGCCGCTCGCGCCCTCGCCTCCGCCGCGCTGGCCGTCGCCGGTCACCTCGCCTGCGCCATCTCCCGGGCCGCCGCCGCGCCGCTCACCCCGCTCGGATTCGCCGAGGTCCGCATCGCCGCCGTCCCCACGGAGGACGCCCTTCTGGCGGCCCTTGGCAAGCCGGGGCCCGCCGTATAAAGAGCCGCTTCCGTCGCCGGGCGCATTCCGACCCGCTGGCAGGCCGCTTTAGCTCAGCTGGTAGAGCACCTCATTCGTAATGAGGGGGTCAGGTGTTCGAGTCACCTAAGCGGCACCATTCCCGTTCCGACACTGCAACCGAGACGAACGCGTCGCTTCGTCCACGCGCGCCTGCGCTGCCTCCCTTGATCGCATAAACATATCTTTATATGTCTCGCGCCCACGCGGCGCGCCCGCGCGACCCTTCGGAGCCATGCCTTGTCCCGTTCGTCCTTCCTGTTCACCTCGGAAAGCGTGTCCGAGGGTCATCCCGACAAGGTCGCGGACCGCATCTCTGATACCGTCGTCGACCTGTTCCTGGCCAAGGACCCCTATGCGCGGGTGGCGTGCGAGACGCTGACGACCACGAACCTGGTGGTGCTGGCGGGCGAAATCCGCGGTCAGGGCATCTGGAACTCCGAGAAGGACACCTGGGAGCCGGGCATCGAGGCCGAGATCGAGGCGGCGGTGCGCGCGGCGGTCAAGGACATCGGCTACGAACAGGACCAGTTTCACTGGAACACCTTCGAGTTCATCAACCGCCTGCACGGCCAGTCGGTCGACATCGCCGTCGGCGTCGACGCCTCGGGGAACAAGGACGAGGGCGCGGGCGATCAGGGCATCATGTTCGGCTATGCGTCGAATGAAACGCCCGAGCTGATGCCGGCGACGCTGCAGTACAGCCACAACATCCTCAAGCGCCTCGCCGAGGTGCGCCACGCGGGCGGCACCCTCCTGGAGCCCGACGCCAAGAGCCAGGTCACCATCCAGTACGAGGACGGCAAGCCGGTCCGAGCCACCTCCATCGTGCTGTCGACCCAGCACGCCAAGGGCAAGGCCGCCGAGGTCGCCGCCTTCGTCAAGCCCTACATCCTGGAGGTGCTGCCCGAAGGCTTCACCGACGAGAACACCGTCTGGCACATCAACCCGACCGGGATCTTCGAGATCGGCGGGCCGGACGGCGACACCGGCCTGACGGGCCGCAAGATCATCGTCGACACCTATGGCGGCGCCTCGCCCCACGGCGGCGGCGCGTTCTCGGGCAAGGATCCGACCAAGGTGGACCGGTCGGCGGCCTATGCCTGCCGGTACCTGGCCAAGAACGTGGTGGCGGCCGGTCTGGCGGATCGCTGCACCATCCAGATCAGCTACGCCATCGGCGTGGCCAAGCCCCAGTCGATCCACGTCGATCTGCACGGCACCGGCAAGAACGGCGCGACCGAAGCCAAGCTGGAGGCGGGCATCCTCGATCTGATCGGCGGGGCGACGCCGCGCGCCATCCGCGAGCACCTGGGCCTGAACAAGCCGATCTACGCCCGCACCGCCGCCTACGGCCACTTCGGCCGCGAGCCGGACGCCGACGGCGGCTTCGGTTGGGAGAAGGTGGATCTGGTCGACAAGCTGAAGGCGCTGGTCTGAGGTTTCAGGGATTGGGGATTAGGGATTAGAGGTCGACGCGGGCGCGCTTTCCGTCTCCGCGCCGATCCTCGCAACTCGCGCGGACCCGCCTGACTCTAATCCCTTTCCTCTAATCCCTTCCTCATGCCCCATCCCCCCCTCCGTTCCTTCGGCCGCATCAAGTCGCGGCCGATCAAGCCGCGTCAGGCGGCGCTGTTCGACACCCTGATGCCGACGGTTCGCCTGCCCGTGCCCGCCGAGGGCAAGATCGACGTCGCGGCCCTGACGCCCGGCGCGGCCGAGGTCTGGCTGGAGATTGGGTTCGGTGGAGGCGAGCATCTGGCGGCGCAGGCGGCGCGGAGGCCGGACGCCCTGATGATCGGCTGCGAGCCGTTCCTGAACGGCGTGGCCTCGGCGCTCAGGCACATCGACGAGCAGGGGCTGAAGAACGTGCGGCTGCACGACGACGACGCCCGCGTGGTGGTCGCCGCCCTGCCGGACGCCAGCCTCGACCGGGTGATGATCCTGTTCCCCGATCCCTGGCACAAGGCCCGACATAACAAGCGCCGCCTGATCCAGCCGGAGTTCGCGGCCGAGCTGGCGCGGGTGCTGAGGCCCGGCGGGCGCCTGCGGTTCGTCACCGACTGGAAGGACTACGCCGGCTGGACCCTGGAGCGGCTGATCGCCACGCCGGGGCTGGTCTGGCTGGCGGACGAAAAGGCGGGCTGGACCGTCGCGCCCGAGGACCACGTCGTCACCCGTTATGAGGAAAAACGTCTGGGCGACACCGATCCGATCTTCCTGGAGTTCGAGCGGGTCTGATCAGGCCTGCCGAAAGCCCAGAACGTCCTGCATATCATACAGCCCCGGTCGCCGGTTCCGGACCCAGGCGGCGGCGGCCACGGCGCCGCGGGCGAACAGACTGCGGTCGATGGCGGAGTGGCTCAGCGTCACGACTTCGTCCTCGGAGGCGAACAGCACGGTGTGCTCGCCGACGATGCCGCCCGCGCGGATGGAGGAGAAGCCGATCTTGCCCGTCGCGCGCGCCTCGCCGACGCCGTCGTAAGGAGCCGTGCGCAGCGCCGACAGGTCATGGCCCCGGCCGGAAGCGGCGGCCTCGCCCAGCATCAGGGCGGTGCCGGAGGGGGCGTCGACCTTCTTGCGGTGATGGGCCTCGGTGATCTCGATGTCCCAGTCTCGGGCGTCCAGCCGCTGGGCCGCGTGCTCGACCAGGCCGATCAGGATGTTGACGCCGAGCGAGAAGTTGCCGCTGCGGACGATGGCGACCCGTTCGGCGGCCTTGAGGATTTCAGCGTCCTGTTCGGGCGATAGGCCGGTCGAGCCGATGACCAGGGCCGGACCGCCGCGATCGGCGCAGGCCTGCGCGAGGGCCACGGAGGCCTCGGCGGTCGAGAAGTCGATGACGACGTCGCACAGAGACAGGTCCGGGGTCTCGCCCCAGTCGAAGCGGGCGGCGACCATGACGTCGTCGCGGGCGTCCAGGACCTGGCTGACGGCCCGGCCCATGCGGCCGCGCGCGCCCGAGATGCCGACGTGGAAGATGTCGCTCAAATCCGAGGCCCCCCGGCCGTAGTGCCCATCACTGGGCGTTCTCGCGCCGGGGCTCGTCGGCCCCCAGAATGTCGGCCCAGAACCGCTTGGCCTTGCCGGCGAAGGACGAGTTCCGCGGGCTCTGGTCCTCGCCGAAGGAGGCGGCGAGCTCCTGCATCAGCTCCTTCTGGCGGGGCGTCAGGTCGGTGGGGGTCTCGACGAACAGCTCGACCACCAGGTCGCCGCGCTGGCGACCGTTGAGGTGAGGCATGCCCTTGCCCTTGATGCGGACGGTCTTGCCGGTCTGGGCGCCGGCCGGGACGCTGACCGGGGCCTTGCACTGGCCGTCGCAGGCGCTGGAGACCAGGCACGGCGCCTCGATCTCTCCGCCCAGCGCGGCGACGGTCATGGGCACGGGCACGGTGACGAGCAGATCGAGGTTGTCCCGCTCGAACAGGTCGTGGGGCTGGACCGACAGGAAGACGTAGAGGTCGCCGCGCGGACCGCCGCGCTGGCCGGCGTCGCCTTCGCCCGACAGGCGGATACGCGAACCGTCGTCCACGCCGGCCGGCACCTTGAGCGCCAGCTTGCGGTTTTTCCGCACCTGGCCGTGGCCGTGACAGGTGGTGCAGACGTCGGCCTGGGCGAGGCGCTGGCCGGCGCCGCCGCAGGACGGGCAGGTCCGCTCCATCTGGAAGAAGCCGTTGGCCTGGCGGATGCGGCCCGCGCCGTTGCAGGTGCCGCAGGTCGAGGGCTTGGCCCCCGGCTTGGCGCCCGACCCCGTGCAGGTCTCGCAGGTGACGGTGGTGGGCACCGCGATCTCGACCTCGGCGCCCTGATAGGCCTGCTCCAGCGTGATCTCGAGGTCGAAGCGCAGGTCCGAGCCGCGACGCGGGCCGTTCGACTGGCGCCGCCCGCCGAAGACGTCCCCGAAGGCGTCGCCGAAGACTTGGGCGAAGATGTCGTTGACGTCGTGGAAGCCCTGGCCGCCGAAGCCGCCCGCGCCCTGGCCGTTCACGCCCGCATGGCCGAAGCGGTCGTAGGCGGCGCGCTTCTGGTCGTCGGACAGGACCGAATAGGCCTCCGAGATCTCCTTGAACTTGGCCATGGACTCCTCCGAGCCGCCGTTGCGGTCCGGGTGGTGCTCCATCGCCAGCTTGCGATAGGCGGATTTCAGGCCGGCCGCATCGACGCCCCGGTCGACCCCCAGCACATCATAATAATCCCGCGCCATGCGCCGATGTCCTTAAAGCCCAACCCCTGACGATCCGTTGCCGCCTCTGACGGGCGACTGCCGGACGGCCGACGCCCAAGACATGGGCGCCGGGTCAGATGATGCAAGTTGAAGGCCGGCCGAGCGTGAGAGCCACAAAGCAGCGGCGCTCACGTCTCTCGCCGGCCGGGTCACGCGCCCTGTCAGGCGCTCTTCTTCTGGTCTTCGTCCGAGACTTCCTCGAACTCGGCGTCGACCACGCCGTCGTCGGCGGGCGCGTCGTTGGAGCCGCCCGATTGCGCCGCATACATGGCCTCGCCCAGCTTCATCGAGGCCTGGACCAGGGTGTTGGTCTTGGCCCGGATGTCGTCCGGATCGGTCCCGTCACGCGCGGCCTTGAGCTCGGCCAGGCCGGTCTCGATGGCGGTCTTCTCGGCCTCGCCGACCTTGTCGCCGTGTTCGGCCAGCGCCTTCTCGGTCGAGTGGATCAGGCTGTCGGCCGCGTTCTGGGCCTCGACCAGGTCCTTCTTGGCCTTGTCAGCCGCGGCGTTGGCCTCGGCTTCCTTGACCATCTTCTCGATATCGGCGTCCGACAGGCCGCCGTTGGCCTGGATGCGGATCGACTGTTCCTTGTTGGTCGCCTTGTCCTTGGCCGAGACGTTGACGATGCCGTTGGCGTCGATGTCGAAGGCGACTTCGATCTGGGGCAGGCCGCGCGGCGCCGGCGGAATGCCCATCAGGTCGAACTGGCCGAGCAGCTTGTTGTCGGCCGCCATCGGACGCTCGCCCTGGAAGACCCGGATCGTCACGGCCGACTGGTTGTCGTCGGCGGTCGAGAAGACCTGGGACTTCTTGGTCGGGATCGTCGTGTTGCGTTCGATCAGCGGGGTGAAGACGCCGCCGAGCGTCTCGATGCCCAGCGTCAGCGGGGTGACGTCCAGCAGCAGCACGTCCTTGACGTCGCCCTGCAGCACGCCCGCCTGGACCGCGGCGCCCAGCGCCACGACCTCGTCGGGGTTCACGCCCTTGTGCGGCTCCTTGCCGAAGAAGGCCTTCACGGCCTCCTGCACCTTGGGCATGCGGGTCATGCCGCCGACCAGGACGACCTCGTCGATGTCCGACGCCTTCAGACCCGCGTCCTTCAGAGCCTTCTGGCAGGGCTCGATGGTGCGCTGGACCAGGTCGTCGACCAGGGCCTCCAGCTTGGCGCGGCTTAGCTTGATGTTCAGGTGCAGCGGGCCGGACGCGTTCATGGTGATGAACGGCAGGTTGACCTCGTACTGGGTCGTGGAGCTGAGCTCCTTCTTGGCCTTCTCGGCCTCCTCGCGCAGACGCTGGAGGGCCAGCTTGTCGTTCCGCAGATCGACGCCCTGCTCCTTCTTGAACTCGTCGGCCAGATAGTCCGCCAGACGCACATCGAAGTCCTCGCCGCCCAGGAAGGTGTCGCCGTTGGTCGACTTCACCTCGAACACGCCGTCGCCGATCTCCAGGATCGAGACGTCGAAGGTGCCGCCGCCCAGGTCATAGACCGCGATCTTCTGACCGTCGTTCTTCTCCAGCCCGTAGGCCAGGGCGGCCGCCGTCGGCTCGTTGATGATGCGCAGGACTTCGAGGCCCGCGATCTTGCCGGCGTCCTTGGTCGCCTGGCGCTGGCTGTCGTTGAAGTAGGCGGGCACGGTGATGACGGCCTGGGTGACCTTCTCGCCCAGATAGGCCTCGGCGGCCTCCTTCATCTTCATCAGGGTGTAGGCGCTGATCTGCTGGGGCGAATAGTCCTTGCCGTGGGCGCGCACCCAGGCGTCGCCGTTCGGGCCCTTGACGATCTCATAGGGCACCATGCCCTTGTCCTTGGCCACGATCGGATCGTCGAAGTTGCGGCCGATCAGGCGCTTGATGGCGAAGAAGGTGTTGGACGGATTGGTCACCGCCTGGCGCTTGGCCGGCTGTCCGACCAGGGTCTCGCCGTTCTCAAGGATGGCGACGACCGACGGGGTCGTGCGGTTGCCCTCGGCGTTCTCGATGACCTTGGGGTTCTTGCCGTCCATCACGGCGACGCACGAGTTGGTGGTGCCGAGGTCGATACCGATGATCTTGGCCATGAGCCTGTCTTTTCTCCGTCTGGCGGGCGATGCGGCGGCCTTATCAGAAAGCGCCGCGCGTGACCGCCCCCGTTTTGTTTGCGCCGGGGCCGCGAGGGCGCGGACGTCGGCAGGTTGGGTTCGATTCTCCGGGAAACCCCACGAACGGCGGGGTTTTCCGGGCTGTGCGGCATATGGGAAAGTCCCGATGCGCCGCAAGGGCTTGGCGCCGAATCAGCCGTCGTCCGAGGCAGACAGGGCCCAGCGCGGGCGCTAGGACGCAGGAGGTGACGCCCTTCCCGGACATCGAAGGCTTTCTCTACTGGCCCGGACGGCTGGACGGCGCGGCCCAGAAGGCTTTGCTGGTCGAGCTCGAGACGGCGCTGGCGGCCGCCCCGCCCTATCGACCCGTCACGCCCGGCGGTCGGCCCTTCTCGGTGCGGATGAGCAATCTGGGGCCGCTGGGCTGGGTGTCGGATCGGGCGGGCTATCGCTATCAGCCGACCCATCCGGAGACCGGCCAGCCGTGGCCGCCGATCCCGGCGTCGCTCCTGTCGTTGTGGTCCGAGCTGACCGGCGCGCCGCCGCCAGACGCTTGTTTGGTCAACCGCTACGACGCCGACGCCCGCATGGGGCTGCATCAGGATCGGGACGAAGCCGATCTGACCCAACCCGTGCTGTCGGTCTCGCTGGGCGACACCGCAGTGTTTCGCATCGGCGCGGAGGGAGGGCGCACGCGGACGCTGAAACTGGCGTCGGGCGATGTCTGCGCCCTCACCGGACCGGCGCGGCTGGCGCGGCACGGGATCGACCGGGTTCTCGGCGGATCGTCGTCGCTGATCCCCGGCGGGGGCCGGATCAATCTGACCCTCAGACGCGCGGCCTGAGCATCAGGAGGCCTTAGGCCTTGCTGTCGAAGGCCGCGCCATTGCCGGCGGCCGCCGCGCCGTAGGGGTTCGATGTCTGCGGACCCGAGCCCTTGGCGGCGACCACGACCATGGCCGGGCGCACGGTCCGGCCGAACAGCTCATAGCCCGCCTGCATCGTCTGGATGACCGTGCCGCCGGGGGCCTCGGCCGAGGGCTGTTCGATCATGGCCTGATGCAGGTGGGGGTCGAAGGCCTCACCCAGATCCGGCGCCACGCGCTTCAGCCCATTGGCCTCGAAGGCCTGGAGCAGCGACTTCTGGGTCAGCTCCAGCCCGGTGATCAGGCCGGCCGCCTGGCTGTCGGCGTCCTTCGGCGCGGCCTGCAGCGCGCGCTCCAGATTGTCGGCCACGCCCAGCAGGTCCTTGGCGAAGCGCTGGATGGCGTAGGCGCGGGCGTCGTTCATCTGGGTCTCGGCGCGCCGACGGGTGTTGTCGGCGTCGGCGGCGGCGCGCATGGCGCGGTCCTTCCACTGGTCGCGCTCGGCGATCAGGGCGTCCACCGTCGACAGATCGTCCCCGCCCTGTCCGTCCAACGCGGCCTCGGCATGAGCCAGGGCCTCGTCCAGCGCCGAGGGCTCGGCCGCGTCGGGATTGTGCGTATCGGTCACGTCTCTTGTCCGTCCAGGATGCGCCCCAGCACCCGGGCGGTGTAGTCCACCAACGGGATGATGCGGGCATAGTTCAGTCGCGCGGGTCCGATCACGCCGATGGCGCCCAGAACCCGCTGCCGGCCTGTCATATAGGGCGCCGCGACGACAGCGGAACCCGAAAGCGAAAACAGCCGCGTCTCCGCCCCGATGAAGATGCGCACCCCTTGCGCCGTCGTGACCCCGTCAAGCAGGCCGATCAGCTGTTCCTTCTGCTCCAGGTCGTCGAACAGGACCCGCACCCGCTCCAGATCCTCCACCGCGCCGGCGTCCGCCAGCAGATTGGCGCGGCCGCGCACGATCAGGGAGCGGTCGCGATCCCCGCCGCCCGACCACGCCGCCAGCCCTTCCTCGACCAGGCGGGCGGCGGCGGCGTCCAGTTCCTTGCGGGCCGCGTCGAGCTCGCCGCGCATCTCCTGACGCGCCTCGGACAGAGGGCGCCCCTTCAGCCGGGCGTTCAGGAAGTTCGACGCCTCCTGCAGGGTCGAAGGCGTGACCCCGGCCGCCAGCGTCATCAGCCGGTTCTCCACCGTGCCGTCGTCGGCGACCAGCACCGCCAGAGCCTGCCCCGAGCCCAGCGCCACGAACTCCACATGTTTGACGCCGGCGTCGCGCACCGGGCTGGCGACGATGCCCGCCCCGCCCGCCAGCCCGCTCAGCAAGGCCGAGGCCTCGTTCAGCGCCTCGTCGAAGCCGCGTCCGCGGCCGGCCAGGCGCGCGTCGATCTCGCGGCGCTCGTCGGCCCCGATGTCGCCAATCTCGAGCAGGCCATCGACGAACAGGCGCAGGCCCGCATGAGTCGGGATGCGCCCGGCCGAGGTGTGGGGGGCCGCGAGCAGCCCGGCCAGCGTCAGGTCCTGCATGGTGTTGCGGATCGAGGCGGGCGACAGGGCCACCCCGCCGCGAGAAACCGTGCGCGACCCGACCGGTTCTCCCGTCTCGAGATAGGTCTCGACGATGCTGCGGAAGATGTCGCGCGCCCGCTGATCAAGCGCCGGCAGGCCGGGTGAGGGATGGAGAAAGGTCATCGGCGCGCCACCCAATCGGGGCGGGTCAGACGGTGCACCAAGCAGTCGTCCTCCTCAAACATCCGCCGGCCTTCCGGAACGAACCCCAGCCGCTGGTAGAACCGGATCGCGGCGGTGTTGGACGCCAGGGGGTCGATGACGATGGCCTTGACCTGGGGCTCGGCGAAGCAGCGGTCGATCATCTGGGTCATCATGGACGTGCCGACGCCGCGCCCCAGCCATTCCTTCGGTCCGATCCAGATGTCGATGGCGCGCAGGTCCGGCTCGATCTCGCCCCAATAATGGCTGGGCTCGGTGTGGGGATCGCAGACGGCCATGACGCCGACCGGTCGGCCCTCGACCTCGGCGATGACGTAGGTGAGTTCATAGGCCGAATTGGTCAGCTCGTCGGTCCAGTCGACGCCGTCGAAGGCGACCTCGGCCAGAGGATCGTCGCTGGAGCAGGCGATGACGTGCGGCTCCAGGTCCCAGGCGGCCAGGATTGCGGCGTCGGCGACGGTCGCGGGTCTCAGGCTCACCGTCGGCGCTGCGGGCGGGCTCGCCTGACGTTCGGGGGCATACAGGCTCATGGTTTCAGGATAAGCGGTGCGGCCCGTTCCGCAACGCCTCCGAGACCCCGATCATGCGCCCCTCCGACCGCACCCCCGACCAGCTCCGCGCCGTGACGCTGGAGACCGGCGTCAACCGCTACGCCGAGGGCTCCTGCCTGGTCTCGTTCGGCCACACCAAGGTGCTGGTCACGGCTTCCGTTGAGGAGACCGTGCCGGGCTGGATGCGCGGCAAGGGCGCGGGATGGGTCACGGCCGAATACGGGATGCTGCCCCGCGCCACCCACACGCGCGGCCGGCGCGAAGCCGCCGCCGGCAAGCAGTCGGGCCGGACGCAGGAGATCCAGCGCCTGATCGGCCGCAGCTTGCGCGCCGTCGTCGACCTGAAGGCGCTGGGCGAGCGTCAGGTGCTGGTGGACTGCGACGTCATCCAGGCCGACGGCGGCACCCGCACGGCCTCCATCACCGGGGCCTGGGTCGCGGTGGCCTCGGCGCTCGGCTACCTGAAGACCGAGGGCGTACTGAAGGTCGATCCGGTGCTGGATCAGGTCGCGGCGGTCTCGTGCGGCGTCTTCGCCGACACCCCGGTGCTCGATCTCGACTATGAGGAGGACAGCCAGGCCGAGGCCGACGGCAACTTCGTCCTCACCGGCTCCGGCTCCATCGTGGAAATCCAGGCGACGGGCGAGAAGCGCGGCTTCTCCCGGCCCGAGTTCGACCGACTGTTCGAACTGGCCGAGCTGGGCTGCAGCCACCTGTTCACGCTCCAGCGCGAGGCCGTGGAAGCCGCGCTCGCCCGTCAGGCGTAGCGGGCTTCCCAGCCTGACCGAAGCGGCGCATCGTTCGGGCCTCGATCGCCCTGAGAGCCCGCCATGTCTCGCGTTCGCCTGTCCCTCGTCCTGATCGTCTCTCTGTCGCTCGCCGCCTGCGGCTCCGAGCCCGCGGAGCCGACCGCGGCCCCGGCGACGGAAGCCGCCCCCGTCGCCGCGCCGCTCGCCATGATGCCCGACGACGCCCCGCCGCAGGAAGAGGCGCCCGACGAGGTCGAGACGACCTCCGCGACGCCCGCCAACTGCCGCGAGGAGATCGGCGAGGCCGCCTCCGCCCGGCTGGTCGCCCGCTGCATCGCCGTCAGTCCGGCGACCCGGCCGCCATGCAATGCGCTGAACGCCTGTGAACTGATCCAGGGCGAGATCGACCGCGCCTGCGCCATGTACGGCGAGGGCGAGCAGAAACCGGCGGAGTGCGCGGCCTAACTCCACGAAAAAGCCCCGCCGTCGCCGGCGGGGCCTCCTTCATCTCGGCGATGACGCGGGACCTCAGTCCCGACGACGCCGGCCGCGATCGCCGCCGCCGCGACCGCCGCCGTCACCGTCCCGCTTGGGACGGCCGCCGGTGTCTTCCGACAGGGGGGGCTCGCCGCGTTCGGCGCGTTCCGCGTTGATCTTATCGGTGATGTCTTCGCCGGTTTCCTGATCGACGACCTTCATCGACAGCTTGGTCTTGCCGCGATCGTCGAAGCCCAGGAACTTGACCTTGACCTCCTGGCCTTCCGACAGGACGTCGGCCGGGTTGGCGACGCGCTCCAGGCTGATCTGGCTGACGTGCACCAGGCCGTCCTTGGCCCCGAAGAAGTTCACGAAAGCGCCGAAGTCGACGACCTTCACGACCTTGCCGGAGTAGATCATGCCGGGCTCGGGCTCGGACACGATCGAGCTGATCCAGTTCTTGGCGGCGTCGATCTTCTCCTGCTCGGAGGCCGCGATCTTCACCGAGCCGTCGTCCTCGATGTTGATCTTGGCGCCGGTCTTTTCGACGATCTCGCGGATGATCTTGCCGCCCGTGCCGATGATGTCGCGGATCTTGTCGACCGGGACCTTGATGGTCTCGATCTTGGGCGCGAACTCGCCCAGCTCGGTGCGGGCGCCGTCGATGGCCTTGTCCATCTCGTCGAGGATGTGAAGGCGGCCGGCCGACGCCTGGGCGATGGCCTTCTTCATGATCTCCTCGGTGATGCCGGCGACCTTGATGTCCATCTGGAGCGAGGTGATGCCGTCACGGGTGCCGGCGACCTTGAAGTCCATGTCGCCCAGATGGTCTTCGTCTCCGAGAATATCAGAGAGGATGGCGAACTCGCCCGACGGCTCCAGGATCAGGCCCATGGCGATGCCCGAGACGGGCTTCTTCAGGGGCACGCCCGCGTCCATCAGGGCCAGCGACGATCCGCAGACCGTGGCCATGGAGGACGAGCCGTTCGACTCGGTGATCTCCGACACCAGGCGGATGGTGTAGGGGAACTCGTCGTGGCTGGGCAGCATAGGACGGATCGCCCGCCAGGCCAGCTTGCCATGACCGATTTCCCGACGGCCCGCGCCGCCCATCCGACCGGTCTCGCCGACCGAATAGGGAGGGAAGTTGTAGTGCAGGAGGAACTTCTCCTTGTACGTCCCGGTCAGGGCGTCGATGTACTGCTCGTCGTCGCCGGTGCCGAGCGTGGCAACGACGATGGCCTGGGTTTCACCGCGGGTGAACAGGGCTGAGCCATGGGTTCGCGGGAAGACGCCGACTTCCGAGACGATCGGACGGACCTTGTCCAGCGCGCGGCCGTCGACACGGTGGCCGTTCTCGATGATGTCGCGACGCAGGACCTCGGCCTCGCACTCCTTGAAGGCCGCGCCGAACTTGGCCGGCTCGACGCCGTCCGGGTTCTCGTCGGTCTTCACCAGGGCTTCGGCGGCCTTCTTCTTTGCAGCGCCGACGGCGTTGTGGCGCTCATGCTTGGTGACGTGGGTGTAGGCGGCCTTGATGTCCTCGCCGACCAGCTTCTTGATCGAGGCGACGACGTCGGAGTGGTCCTCGGCCTGGAAGTCGAAGGGCTCCTTGGCGGCGTGCTCGGCCAGTTCGATGATGGCCTCGATCACCGGCTGCATGCCGCGATGGGCGAACATCAGGGCGTCCAGGAAGGTGTCTTCCGACAGTTCCTTGGCCTCGGACTCCACCATCATCAGGGCGTCGGCGGTGCCGGCGACGACCAGGTCGAGCGCCGAGGACTCCATCTGGTCGAGGGTCGGGTTCAGCACCAGTTCGCCGTCGATGTAGCCGACGCGGGCGCCCGCGATCGGGCCCATGAAAGGCACGCCCGAGATCGTCAGGGCGGCGGAGGTCGCGACCATGGCGACGACGTCGGGGTCGTTCTCCAGATCGTGCTGCAGCACGGTGACGACGACCTGGGTCTCGTTCTTGAAGCCCTTGACGAACAGGGGGCGGATCGGACGGTCGATCAGGCGGCTGACCAGGGTTTCCTTCTCGGTCGGACGGCCTTCACGCTTGAAGTAGCCGCCCGGGATCTTGCCCGCGGCGAAGGTCTTTTCCTGGTAGTTCACGGTCAGGGGGAAGAAATCCATGCCGGGCTTGGGCGCGCGGCCATAGACGACGGTGGCCAGAACCACGGTCTCGCCGTAGGTGGCCAGGACCGCGCCGTCGGCCTGGCGGGCGATGCGGCCCGTCTCCAGCGTCAGGGGCCGGCCGGCCCAGTCGATCGTCTTGCGTTTGATGTCGAACATAGTCGTTTCGTCTTTCGTGCCCCGCGCGGCGGATTCCGGGCGGGCGTCCCGTCAGGGGGTGGAGCGTCGGGCCTTTCTCGTCCTTCGATCCGTGGACCGGCCGCCCCATGGCGATCGGTCCGGGTGTGATGAGGACCGCTATGGAGCCCTCGCGTCAGTAGTCTGGACCGGACCCCGCGCCCTCGGGCATCGGGTCGGGTCGTTGCGCCGAACGTCCGGCGGCGCACCGGTCTTCATATGCGGAAAGAGGCGCGGGCGTGAACCCGCGCCTCGTGATCTGTTCCGCGCAGCCCGCGCTTAGCGGCGCAGGCCCAGCTTGGCGACGAGGGCGCCGTAGCGGTCCTTGTCGGTCTTGGCCAGGTGGTCGAGAAGGCGACGACGCTGCGAGACCAGCTTGAGCAGGCCCCGGCGGCTGTGGTTGTCCTTCTTGTGGGTCTTGAAGTGCTCGGTCAGGTTGGCGATGCGTTCCGACAGGATCGCGACCTGGACCTCGGCCGAGCCGGTGTCGCCCGAGGAACGGGCATTGTCCGCAATGACCTCGGCCTTGCGTTCAGCAGTGATCGACATCCGCAGCTTCCTTTCTGTGCCCTAACGCTCGGCCTGCGAGGCCTCGCTGCTTGAGGGCGGGAAGTGTCCATCCGGTCCCTGGGGAGGGGTGCGTCAGGACAGGTTGAAAACGCGGTCGGGTTCGAGCCGACCGGCCCGCAACTGACAGAGGGCGACCAGCGTCTGGCCCTGAAAGGTGGAAACGGTGCGAGACCCGCCAGCGAGGCGGCTCTTCAGGGTTTCGACCTGTCGGGGGAGCAGAACGATCGGCCGTCCCTGCCGAAGCGAGAAGGCGTCCTGGTCCGTCACGGCCAGCTCCGGGATGTCGTCCAGGGCGGTCGAGACGGGCAGCAAGCCCTCAAAGGCGGCGTCCCTATGCACCAGATCGGTCAGGAAATCCAGCGACACGGCGTTTTCGGTGGAGAACGGCCCCACCCGCTCGCGCCGGAGAGCCGAAACATGCCCTTCGGCGCCCAGCGCCAGCGCCAGATCGCGGGCCAGCGACCGGACATAGACGCCCTTGCCGGTGCGGATGGTGATCTCGACGTGGTCGTTGTCCGGCGCATCGGTGACGTCCGCCTCGTGGATGACCACGCGGCGGCTCTCCAGCTCGAACTCGGCGCCGTCGCGGGCCAGATCATAGGCCCTCTGGCCGTCGACCTTGATGGCCGAGAAGCGCGGCGGGGTCTGGTCGATCTCGCCGACGAAGGCCGGCAGCGCGGCCTTCACGGCCTCGACTGAAGGCCGCACGTCGGAGCGGGCGATGATCTCGCCTTCGCGGTCCACGCTGTCGGTAGAGACGCCCCAGTTGATCGTGAAGCGATAGACCTTCTGGGCGTCCATCAGGAACGGGACGGTCTTGGTCGCTTCGCCCAGCGCGATGGGCAGGATGCCCGTCGCCAGGGGATCGAGCGTGCCCGCATGGCCCGCCTTCTGCGCGTCGAACAGGCGGCGCACCTTCGTCACCGCCTCGGTCGAGCCCATCTCCAGCGGCTTGTCGAGACAGACCCAGCCGTGGACGGGATTGCCCTTCTTCCTGCGGCCCATCAGGCGTCGTCGTCTGCGTCGCGGCGTTCCAGGTCGGCGCGCACGCGCGGGTCGTCGAACAGGCGGTCGATGCGGCTGGCGGCGTCGAAGCTCTCGTCGTGGCGGAAACGGAGGTCCGGCGTGAACTTCATGTCGATGTGACGGCCCAGCTGGCCGCGCAGGAACTTGGCGTGCGCATTCAGCGCCTTGATGATCGCTTCCTCGTGACCCGCCGTCTCGGCCGCGTCGACGCCCGCGCCGAGCGGTTCGACGAAGCAGGTGGCGTGCTTCAGATCGGGGCTGAGGCGGACCTCGGTCACCGTGATGGAGACGCCGCGCAGAGCCTCGTCGTGGATCTCTTCCTCGCGCAGCACATCGACCAGGGCGTGACGGATCAACTCTCCGGCGCGCAGCTGGCGCTGGGAGGGCCCAGCGAGGCCGGAGGCGTTTCGGGTGTGTTGCTTGCCCATTTCGGGTCTCCTTGTTTCGCTCGCCGGGGATCGGACCCGGCTCGGAAAGCGAAAGGCGGGCGGTCTAGGCCGCTTGGGAGGCCCTGTCTACCGTGGCGACGACCTCGCCGGCCGTGACGGCGCGCATCGGGCGGATGTCCAGACCGGCGGCGTTCAGCACCCGCGCCGTCCAGCTGTTGCAGAGGTAGCCGATCCAGAAGTGCTCCCGGCTGGCGAAGAAGTGCGCGCCCGAACCCGGCCGGGCGGTGGATAGCCGCGGGCGGCCGTCCTCCAGTGCGAGCGAACCCTCGACCCGGTTCGTCATGGCCGCGAAGGCCGGGGGCGAGAGGCTAAGCGTCCGAACCTTCTCCGCCGAAAGGCCGCGCGTGGGATCGCCGGCATGCGGGTCCAGCATGACGACCGACGGATTGCCCGGCCGGAAGAAGGCGCGCGCGCCGTCCGGCAGCCGGCTCTCCATCGGCGACTGATCGACGAAGAACTTGGCGTCGCCCCAGCCGATCAGGATCCAGTCGCCCGCGCCGGCCGACCGCGACGCCTCGGCCAAAGGACCGTCTCGCGCCTCCAGGGCCGCGCGCGGCACGGCCAGGTCGGTGTGGAAGCCGTTGTTCAGGATGTGGACCACGACGGGCGGGCCCTCACCCGGCGCGACTTCGGCGCCCGATCGCGTCCAGGTCCAGAGCCCGGCGATCAGGCCCAGCAGGCTCGCCATGAACAGCCCCCCCAGCCCGCGCATCAGGGGGTCTCGCCGACCGGCGCGCGCGGCGGAGTGCTCCATTCGCCGCGATAGAGGTAGGACAGGGTCACGCAGTGACGATAGGCCCCGTCGGGCCAGCGGCCGACCCCGTGCATCGCCATCGGCCGCCCGGCGCGCACCCGGCCGAGCACCAGGAAGGTCTGGTCCGCGCCGGGGCAAAGGGCGCGGGCCAGGCCGCGTCCGTCGCCCTCCAGCGGTATGGTGTAGACCGTCGCCTCCGAAACGCCGTCGGGCAGGACCCGGCGCGCCTCGTCCGGGCCGCCGCGCGCGATGGCGGCCGAGCCCCGCGCGCTGGTCGACAGGATGCGCCGCACGGAGATCGCGCCGAACAGCCCGCGCTCGACCTCCAGCGTCACGCCGCGCGTCAACGCCCGCGTCACCCGATCCGCCGGATCGAAGGCCAGCAAGCGGGTGTCCGCCGCCGCCGGTCCGGCGATGGCAAGAAGAGAGAGACTGACGATCAGGCGGCGCATGGCCGCACTGATACCGCGATCCGTGGCGGAAGGGAGGCGGGCGAGGCGTCTCCCTCCCCGGGACGGGGAGGGTGGTCGGAGCGCAGCGGAGACCGGGTGGGGGCGGCCCGGCGAAACGAAGTCCGCCATCGCCTGTGTATCGCCTTGCCGCCCCCACCCGGCGCTGCGCGCCTGCCCTCCCCCGCTGGGGGAGGGAGAGAACCGCGCTCAAGCAGCGAGGTTCCGCGAGCCGAGCGTTAGCGCCCGGCGCGCAGCGCCATTGCCTAAAGGCTCCGCTTCACTTCCTCGACGGTGAAGCACTCGATGTAGTCGCCGACCTTGATGTCCTGGAAGCCCTGGAAGTGCATGCCGCACTCCTGGCCCGACGGGACCTCGTTGACCTCGTCCTTGAAGCGCTTGAGCGTGGCGAGCGTGCCCAGCTCCAGCACCACCACGTCCTCGCGGATGATGCGGACCTTGGCGCCCTTGCGCACGACGCCTTCGGTGACCCGGCAGCCGGCGATCTTGCCGGTCTTGGAGATGTCGAACACCTGCAGCACCTGGGCGTTGCCCAGGAAGGTCTCGCGCTGGAGCGGCGCCAGCATCCCCGAGAGCACGCCCTTCATGTCGTCCAGCAGGTCGTAGATGATCGCGTAGTAGCGGATCTCCACGCCCTCGCGGTCGGCGAGGTCGCGGGCCTGTTTCGACGCGCGGACATTGAAGCCCAGGATCGGGGCGCCCGCCGACTTGGCCAGCTGGACGTCGGATTCCGTGATGCCCCCGGCGCCGGAATAGACCACGCGAGCGCGGACCTCGTCGTTGCCCATCTTCTCCAGCGAGCTGGATATGGCCTCGCCCGAGCCCTGCACGTCGGACTTGATGACGACCGGCAGCTCCGAGATCTTCTTGGAGCCCAGCTTGGACATCATGTCGACCAGCGACACCTGGTTGATGCCGCCCGTGGCCTTCTCGCGCTTCTGACGCGCGCGGAACTCGGTCAGCTCGCGGGCGCGGGCCTCGCTGTCCACGGTGGCGAAGATGTCGCCGGGCGACGGCGCCTCGTCCAGTCCCAGGATCTCGACCGGGACCGAGGGCCCGGCGTCCTTGAGCTGTTCGTTGCGTTCGTTCAGCAGGGCGCGGACCTTGCCCCACGAAGAGCCGGCCACGACGATGTCGCCGCGCTTCAGCGTGCCGCGCTTGACCAGGACGGTGGCGACCGGGCCGCGACCCTTGTCCAGCTTGGCCTCGATGACCACGCCCTCGGCCGACCGCTCGGGATCGGCCTTCAGGTCCATGACCTCGGCCTGCAGCAGTATGGCCTCGATCAGGCCGTCGAGGTTGGTGCGGGCCTTGGCCGAGACCTCGACGATCTGGGTGTCGCCGCCGAGCGCCTCGCCGATGATCTCGTATTGCAGCAGCTCGTTGACGACCTTCTGCGGATCGGCCTCCGGCTTGTCGATCTTGTTGACCGCCACGATGATCGGAGCGCCCGCCGCCTTGGCGTGGGAGATCGACTCGATCGTCTGGGGCATGACGCCGTCGTCAGCCGCGACCACCAGCACCACGATGTCGGTGACGTTGGCGCCGCGCGTCCGCATTGCGCTGAACGCCGCGTGACCGGGCGTATCGAGGAAGGTGACCGCCTCGCCGCTGGGCGTCCGGACCTGATAGGCGCCGATGTGCTGGGTGATGCCGCCGGCCTCGCCCGCCGCCACGTCGGTGGTGCGAAGGGCATCGAGCAGCGAGGTCTTGCCGTGGTCGACGTGGCCCATGATGGCCACGACCGGGGCGCGCGGCGTGGTCGCCTCGTCGTCGACAGCGTCGGACAGGAAGCCCTCTTCGACGTCGCTTTCCGACACACGCTTGACCGTCATGCCGTACTCGTCGGCCACCAGCTCGGCGGTGTCGGTGTCGATGACGTCGTTGATCTTCATCATCAGGCCCTGCTTCATCAGGAACTTGATGATGTCGACACCGCGCACGGCCATCCGGTTGGACAGCTCCTGCACGGTGATCACGTCGGGGATGACGACCTCGCGCGGACGGTTCGGCGTATCGGTCGAGCCGCCCTTCCTCTTTTCCTTCTCGCGTTCGCGGGCCCGGCGGACCGAGGCCAGAGAGCGCATGCGCTCGGCGGCGTCCTCGTCCCCTCCGGCCACGGCCTGGATGGTCAGGCGGCCTTCGCGCCGCTTGGGCTCGCCGCGCGTGCGGCTGACGGCCTTGCCGGCGTCCGAGAAACGCTTGTCGCGATCCTCCTCGCCGGCCTTGGCGGGACGGCCGAAGCCGGCGCCGGGCGCGCGGCTGGGACGCAGCACATTGGGTTCGGCCGGCGGAGAGTTCGGGGCCGGACGGCCGCCGGGGCCGGTGCGCGCAGCGCCGGGACGGGCCGCGCCGGGGGCCGGACGCGGGTTCAGCGCCGAATAGCGGACAGGCTCGGCCGGACGACCGGGCGCGCCGCCGGGACGGGCCGAAGGCGGACGCGCGCCCTGCGGCCGGTCGGAATAGGAGCGTTCGCCGCCGCCCATGGCTTCTTCGCGCGCCGAACGGCCGCCGAAACCGGGGGCCGGAGTGCGGCCGGGGGTCGGGGCCTTGGGCACGCGCTGGCCGAAGTTGACGACGGGCCGAGCGGGCGGAGCCGGACGCGCGGGCGCGGCCGGGGCCGGCGTCGGAGCCGGGGTCGGCGCGGGCGCGGCGGCGGTCGGAGCCGGAGCGGGCGCGGCCGGCTTGGGCGCGGGCTTTGCGGGCGCGGCGGCGCCCAGCTTGGCGGCCTCGGCGCGGGCGGCTTCGGCGGCGGCCTTGGCGGCCGCCGCCTCGGCCTGGGCGGCGCTGGCGGCGCGTTCGGCGGCGGCGGCCTGTTCGCGCGCGGCGGCGTCGCGACGGGCCTGCTCCTCAGCCTGGGCCTTGGCGCGTTCAGCCTGCTGGCGCGTGGCCAGCTCGATGGCGCGGCGACGGGCCTCCTGTTCCTCATTGGACAGGCGGCCGCCGGCGGGCTGGGGCGCGGCGGGACGCGGAGCCTGGGACGCGGCCGCGGCCTCGGTCCTCGGACGCGCGACATCGAAGCCCTGGGGCCGCTGATGACCCCCGGCCGGAGCGCCCGGACGGCGCTTGATCTCGACGGCGACCGTCTTGGTGCGGCCGTGGCTGAAGCTCTGGCGCACGGTACCGGTGGGCACCGAGCCCACCGCGCGCGGCTTCAGGCTCAGCGGCGCGCGCGGTCCCGTCGTGGACGGGGTTCCCGTGGGAGCCTGGCCTTCGTTGGTCTTGTCGTTCTCGTCGGTCATCCGGTCGCTTTACTCGTGGGCGGGAAGGTCCGCCGGTCGTCCTAAGGTCGTCTCGTCAAACGCAAAAAGCCGTGCGACGCCCGGCCCTTCCAAGGAAGGACCGAACCCCGCCCGTTCGCCCTCACGGGCCTGATCCTGGGTCTTCGTCTGACCCGCTCCCGCCGCCGGACCCCGTACCGAGGTCCCACTCCGGGGGGCGGAGCGGTCGAAATCCCGCCAATCGCGAGGCCTCCTGGCCCCATCGATCCGCCCGCCCTCCGGCGAGCAGGACGGCGTGTATCGCATTTTCCAGCCCGAGGGCCAAACTCAAATCGTCCGCGCTGAAGGCCCCGCAGACCCGCGTCGCCTGATGCCGCGCCAGATTGAGCAGTTTCCCCCGTCCGTCGGTCGCGCCGTCCGACGCCTCGATCAGCCACGCCGCCTGGCCCGTGCGGATCGCCGCCGCGCATTTCTCGAAGCCCGAGATAAGCACGCCTTCGCGTCGGGCAAGACCCAGCTGGTCCAGACAGCGCCGGATCAGCAGGCCTTCGACCATATCGGCCAGATCGGCCGGCGCCTTCAGCGGCGCCTTGGCCGACCGGGAGAACAGGTTCTTCTTCGCCGCCGTCTCGATGGAGGCCCGATCGGCCGCCACCCACATGCCGCGACCCGGCAGCTTGCGTCCCAGATCGGGAACCACCGCGCCGTCCGGGCCCGGCACGAAGCGGATCAGACAGGTCTCGTCCATCGCCTGGTGCGTGACCAGGTCGCGGCGCTCCCTATCCGATGTCGCGGCGGCGAGACCCATGGACGGCTGCGGCTCCCATCACTGGTCGCGCGGCTGGTCGGGATCCTCGGCGAGGACCTCGGCGTCAGCATCGGCGTCTTGCAGGGCGCTGTCGAAGACGGCCTCGGGGTCGTATTCGCCCTCGGCGTACTCTTCCTCGTATTCTGGCTCCGGCTGCGGCAGCTCCGACGCATCGATCCAGCCGGCGGCCACGCGGGCCTGGAGGATCAGCATCTCGGCGTCTTCCTGGGCCAGGTTGAAGCTCTCCAGCACGCCCGGGACCTTCACCCGCTCGCCGTTCCGGACCTCGTAACCGCCGCGGATTTCGTCGGTGGCCAGGTCGGCCAGGTCCTCGACGGTCTTGATCCCGCCTTCGCCCAGGGCGACAGCCATCGGCAGGGTCACGCCCGGCACGTCCAGCACGCCGTCCTCGACGCCGAGTTCCTTGCGCTTGGCGTCCAGCTCGGCCGCCTGACGATCCAGGAAGTCGCGGGCGCGGGCCTGCAGTTCCTCGGCCGTGTCCTCGTCGAAGCCCTCGATCTCGGCGACCTCGTAGCTCTCGACGTAGGCCAGGTCCTCGACCGTGGCGAAGCCTTCGGTGACCAGCAGCTGGGCGATGACCTCGTCGACGTCCAGGGCTTCCTGGAACAGCTGGGTCCGCTCGGCGAACTCGCGCTGGCGACGCTCGGAGTCCTGGCTCTCGGTGATGATGTCGATCTGCCAGCCGGTCAGCTGGCTGGCCAGGCGCACGTTCTGGCCGCGACGGCCGATGGCCAGCGACAGCTGCTCGTCGGGCACCACGACCTCGACGCGGTCGGCTTCTTCATCCAGCACGACCTTGGACACTTCGGCCGGGGCCAGGGCGTTCACGATGAAGGTCGGCTCGTCGTTGTTCCACTGGATGATGTCGATCTTCTCGCCCTGCAGTTCGGCCACCACGGCCTGAACGCGGCTGCCGCGCATGCCGACGCAGGCGCCGACCGGGTCGATGGAGCTGTCGTTCGACAGCACCGCCATCTTGGCGCGCGAGCCGGCGTCGCGGGCGGCGGCGCGGATCTCGATCACGCCGTCATAGACCTCGGGCACTTCCTGGGCGAACAGCTTGGCCATGAAGCCGGGGTGGGCGCGGCTCAGCATGACCTGCGGGCCCTTGGCCTCGGGCCGGACGTCGTAGATGTAGGTGCGGATCCGGTCGCCGATGTTGAACACCTCGCGCGGGATCGACTGGTCGCGGCGCATGATGCCCTCGCCCCGGCCCAGGTCGACGATGGTGTTGCCGTATTCGACGCGCTTGACCGTGCCGTTGACGATCTCGCCGACGCGGTCCTTGAACTCTTCGTACTGGTTGGCGCGCTCGGCCTCGCGGACCTTTCCGGTGATGACCTGGCGGGCCATCTGCGTCTGGACCCGGCCGAACTCGAACGGCGGCAGCTCCTCGACGTATTCCTTGCCGACCACGGCCTCCGGATCGCGCTTCAGGGCGTCCTTCAGACGCACCATGGCGCTGTCGTTGAACTCCTCCAGCTCGTCTTCCGGCTGCCAGTCGTCCTCGACGATGGTGACGTGGCGCGTCAGGGCCAGTTCGCCGGTCTTGGGATCGATCTTGGCGCGGATGTCGTGGTGGGCGCCGTAGCGGGACTTGGCGCCCTTCTGGATCGCTTCTTCCAGGGCCTCGATCACGATCTCGCGGTCGATGTTCTTTTCCTGCGCCACCGAATTGGCGATCTGGAGCAGCTCCAGACGGTTGGCGGAGATACCGGTCACGGCCATCAGGCGTCGTCCTCAGTGGTCTTGATGTTGGTGTTCGCTTCGGCGCTTCCGGAGGGAAGGCCGTCGTCTTCGGGTTCGCCCCGCGCGGCCCGGATCGCGGCGCCGCGCTTCAGGAGCGCATCGTTCATGACCAGCTTGGCGTCCGCCAGCCAGTCGAAGGGGATGAGCGCGGTGTCGTCCTCACCGTCCAGGTCGATGGCGATGTTGTCCTCATCGGTCCCGGCCAGCAGACCCTTGAAGCGCTTGCGCCCCTCGATCATCCGGTCGGTCTCGAGCCGCGCCTCCAGCCCCTCGAACAGGTCGAAGTCCTTCAGTCGGGTCAGGGGGCGGTCGACGCCGGGCGACGACACCTCCAGCAGATACTCGCCGGCGATCGGGTCCGCAGCGTCCAGCACTTCGGACACCGCGCGGCTCAGCCGGGCGCATTCCTCGACCGAGATGTCGTTGTCCGCCGGCCGCTCGGCCATGATCTGCAGCCTGCGCCGCAGCGTCCCCCCCATCAGCCGCACGCGCACGATCTCCAGGCCGAGCGTCTCCGCGACGGGATCGACCAGCTCCAGGATCTCACGGTCTTCGACGGTCTTGGCGCGCAAGGGGTCTGTTTCGGGCAAAAGAAAAAGCGGTCGGCCATCCAGGCCGCCGCTTTGAACGACGCCGTTGGACGCCGGTCTAACGATGTGGGACGCCCTATAGACCCGCTTTCGCCGAAAGAAAAGGGCGGCGTCGGCCGCCCCTCCCGGTGGTCAGTGCGCGTGTGCCCGCTTGCGGCTCAGTCCGCCGGTCAGCAAGGTCTTGATGAAGAAGAAGACCGCGATGACGATCGCATAGCCGAGGAACAGCGCCAGCCGCGTGATCCAGAACCCACCCTCGGTCAGATCGGGCAGCAGGAAGGCGCCGCCGTCCAGCATCGGCCGCAAGGCCTCGATCAGGGTGTGAGCCAGGGTCGCGCCCAGCGCCGAACCCCACAGGCCGCCCCAGGCCCCCATCAGGAAGAAGCCGAACACGGCGGCGATCACCAGGCCCATGACCTGATTGACGCCGTCGAAGCCGCTGTCGGCCAGCGCCAGCAGCCCCTGCAGCAGATTGCCTAGCTGGGCGAGAAGGTCTTCCATGACGCGCCGCTCCGGTTCGATGTCCCACGGCCCCGCTTGGCCGCCGGCAGGGTTAACGCCGGTCGGCGGAAATGGCTCCGCTTAGCGACCGGTCGAACCGAACCCGCCCGCGCCGCGCTGAGACCCAGAGACGGCGTCAACCTCCTCAATGCGCACCCGCTCAACAGGCGCGATAATCATTTGTGCAAACCGCATCCCGCGCTCAACCGTTACTGGTGCGCGACCGTGGTTGACGGTGATGACCTTCACCTCTCCGCGAAAGTCACTGTCGATCGTTCCGGGGCCGTTCAACACAGTCAGGCCGACCCGAGACGACAATCCTGACCTCGCTCTGATCTGTCCCTCGAACCCGGTGGGTATGTCAAAGGCGAAACCCACGGGAATCAAAGCCGTATCGCCCGGATGCATCTCAATCGGGGCGTCTATTGCTGCGTAGAGGTCAAACCCCGAAGCGCCCGCTGTCTGATAAGCCAATTGCGGCAGGCCATCGGCATTAGGAAGGCGGATCACGCGAAGCGCTGTCATTGCGGCTGCTCTAGCTCAGCTTAGGTTTGAACAAGGTGGGGATCTCCGAATGCCCATACCGGCCTTCGTAGCCTTCGGTATTGCGGTCGCTGCAGCGGAAAATGAACATCTGGCTTACAGGTGCTCCGACCCTTAGGCCGATTGGAAAAGGAGCATGGTTCGCTATCTCAAACGTCACGCGCCCGGTGAAGCCTGGCTCGATTTGGGCGTCGTTCATGTGAACTGCGCACATCAGGCGCGCCAGCGAACCCTTGGTCTGCAGGAACCCCATATAGCCAAGCGGCATCGATATCGATTCTTGGCTACACGCCAAAGCCGTCTGGCCCGGAGCGAGGTCCAACGTCTTGTTCGCGGGAATCGTTTCCTGCCTAAAGAAATCTGCAGCGTCATCGACAGGGTAAACCAATCGAGAAGTAGTTTCGCTTGGCCTAAACACAATGTCGTGAAGAGTAAGGGTCACTGAGAACTGATCATACGACTGTTTTGGAGCTAGATTAAACTGCTCAATGAGTCCGCTAAGGTTCTCTCCTACGACGATCATTTCGAAACCGCCTCTGCCGCGATGGCCGAGCGCTTTGCAGCATCCGCCGAAATAGCACCGTACCACAGGCTGGCAGCGGCGATCAGCGCCGACAGAATCGGTATGACGATTGTCGCCCAAGTAGTCTTGTGTCTTTTGGCGAAGAGGGAGAAGCGATCTCCCCAATTCTGTACGGCGGGCGTCAGCTTTTCGCGCTTTTCTACCAGAGGATGGGGAACCGTCGCGTCGGTCTTTAGGAATACAGCGGCACCGATGGATTGTCCCTTGTGTAATACGATCCGCCTAGCCGACCCGTTGAAGAGAAGAAGCCTTAGTCGCCCCGAGAACCCCGGATCGATTTTTGTGGTCGGTGAGAACACCCCGTGAACATGAGCCAGGCCTCCCTTTGGAAAAATGATGCCAAACAGATTGAGAGGAACGCTCATTTCCTCAGCCGTTTCAACGGTTACGCAGCTATAGGCGGGCAGCACGATTTTCTCGTCAGGCAATGCTGTGAATGAGCCGTCCTCGGTCGGGTGCCTTGAGGCGTAGACATCTCCGATCGTCAGGGCGAGTTCGAATTCGGAGACATCACCGACCTTGGTGAAAAGCAGACTTGCATCGCTCTGGTTGTGGCGCTCATAGCCCTCTGCGTCGTGGGTAATGCGATTTCGGATAAAGGTCACAGCCATCACGACACCTTATTGGCGCGGTTTATCGTCTCGACAATCCGGTCCGACAGCCGAGCCGCCACCTCGGTCTTGGACAGGCGCGGCCAAGGCTCGACGGCGTCTCTTGTGACCAGCAACACGGTGTTGCCGTCGGCGCCGAAGACATTGGCGGAGACGTCGTTGCCGACGATCCAGTCGCAGCCCTTCCTCGACAGCTTGGCCCGGGCGTTGGCCTCCAGGTCGGTGGTCTCGGCCGCGAACCCGACCACCAGCGCCGGTCGGCGTGGCCCCGCCTTGGCGATCCCGGCCAGGATGTCGGGGTTCTCGATCAGATGGAGCGCCGGCGGGCCGCCGGGCGCCTTCTTGATCTTTCCGCCTGCGATGGTGTCGACGCGCCAGTCGGCCACGGCCGCCGACAGGACCGCGATATCGGCGGGAAGCGCGGCCTCGGTCGCCGCCTGCATCTGCAGCGCCGTCTCGACGTCAACGCGGGTCACCCCCAGCGGTGCGGGCAGGCCCGTCGGTCCCGACACCAGGGTCACGTCCGCGCCTCGCTCGGCGAGGGCGGCGGCGATGGCGTAGCCCTGCTTGCCGCTGGACCGGTTGGTCAGGCCGCGCACCGGATCGATGGGCTCGAACGTTGGTCCCGCCGTGACCACAGCCTTTCGCCCCGCCAGCGGCCGCCCGGCCGGCCCGGCCAGCTGCGCTCTGATCGCCTCCAGGATCGCCGCCGGCTCGGCCATGCGCCCGGGTCCGAACTCCCCGCAGGCCATCTCGCCGTCATCGGGGCCGACCACCGCCATGCCGTGCAGGCCGGGGAAACCCTTCAACCGCTCGACGTTCGCCCGCACCGCCGGGTGGGTCCACATCCGCACGTTCATCGCTGGGGCCAGCAGTACGCGCTTGTCCGTCGCCAGCAATGTCGTGGAGGCCAGATCATCGGCCGTGCCGTTGGCCGCCTTGGCGATCAGACCCGCCGTGGCCGGGGCCACGACCACCAGATCGGCCCATCGCGACAGCTCGATGTGGCCCATCGTCGTCTCGTCGTCGGGCAGGAACAGGCCCTGACGCACCGGATGTCCGGTCAGGGCCGCCAGCGACAGGGGCGTCACGAACGCCGCCCCGCCTTCAGTCAGCACCGACCGCACCTCGGCCCCCGCCTTCTTCAGCAGCCGCACCAGCTCCAGCGCCTTGTAGGCCGCGATGCCGCCGCCCACGATCAGCAGGATCTTTCGGCCAGTGAGTGCGGGATCGGACATGGTCTTCCCTCTAGCCGTCGCCAATCCCACGGTCGAGCCGCGAAAAAAGAACATTGCAAGAACACGCGAGGTGTGCGTAACGTTGGTTCGCGGGAAGGTTGGAGGGTTGAAAATGAAGGCGATGACGTTCGCGGCGCTGGTCGCGGCTCTGGGCTTGGCGGCCTGCGGGAATGGAGACTCGGCTGTCGAGACGCGCGATCGCGCCGAGGCGGCTCCGGTCGCGATGATGTCGGCGACGGTCGCAGAAGGTTCGGGAGAGGCGGCCGCGAGCGCGGCCGAGACGCCCGGCCCCTTGACGGCCAACCGGCGCGAGACAGTCGATGAGAAAATTCAGCGCCTGTATGAGCGCAACGGCGCGGATTTCGGCGCGCGGTCGCCCGAGGACTTCCTCGCCAAGGTCACGGCCTTCACCACGTCGCCGCCGTCGGGCACCGACCGGGCCACGCGGCCGAACGGCGACGTGCTGCTGTATCAGGCTTCGACCAACACCTTCGCCGTGGTCGATCGGGAGGGCACGCCGCGCACCATGTTCAAGCCGGATGAGGGCGAAGCCTACTGGGCCGAGCAGAAGGCGGCCGCGCCCACCTTCGGCCAGCGGCGCTCCAACGGCTGAAGCCTCAGTCGAACGCGTTCGGCGGCGTCAGTCCGCGTCGGGGCGTTCCGCCATTTCCCGGATCAGGTCCAGCGCGAGCTTCTGCTGTCGAGCCGAGAGCCTCGGCGCCAGCCGGGAAATTTCGATGGTATGCCGTGTCGCCGGAAAATCGTGCTCGAACGCGGGCGCGTCGTCCTCGGCCATGCCCGGCTGCGCCCCGCCCAGCCCCTGGAAGAAGTAGGCCACGTCGACCTTGAAGAAGCGGGCGATGTCCCAGAGCTTGGACGCCGAAATCCGGTTGGTGCCCTTCTCGTACTTCTGGATCTGCTGAAAGGTCAGGCCGAGCGCCCGGCCCAGATCGCTCTGATTGTAGCCCAGGCTGATCCGTTTTTCGCAGACCCGGCGCCCCACGTGCCGATCCACCGGATGGGGACCGTCCTCTCCCTTGCCTCTGGCCATGTTTTTCACCGTCATGAAAAGTTCGTATACCTGTAGAACGCAATGCGCTCACCGCCGGCGCCTGTCATTCGAATTCTGGGAAATGGCGATTCCGCGTCTAGCGTCTCAGGCTTCGGGCGGTGGCGACGAGCACCTCGATCTGGGCGTCCGTGAGGGGTCGGGCGGCGCGTGCGAGCCGGGCGATCGCGGCTCGCGGAGGCGCGCCATCAAAAACGGTTCGGCCTTCCTCCACGCCCGTGGACGCAGACGTGGGCGCCGCCGCGAGCGGGGCGGTCTCGGACTCGGCTCGATCACGCCATATCCGATTGGGCAGGTCTTCGAACATGGCCTGGACCGGGACACCCAGAACGCCGCAGACCTGCCAGAGCTGGGCCGCGCTGATCCGGTTATCGCCGGACTCGATGTGCTGGAGGGAGGGCTGCGACACCCGCAGAGCCCTCGCCAGCTCGGCCCGGCTCATGCCCCGTTCGCCCCGGAGCGCCTGGATCCGCTGCCCCAGCAGGACATCGATGTGACGCGTCCGCCAGTTCGTCGCGTGGGGCCGATCTCCTGTCACAGCGCCCTCCGCCAAAGCCCGCCCAAGGCTGCGGGCGCGATGGCGGCCAGCATCAACACCCAGAAGATCAGGTCACCGAAACGGCCATAAATCGTCGGTTCCGCTGCGGCGGGCAGGCGGGCGTCGATCACCCCGCTCTCGCCGCTATCGAGGCGGTGGCCGTCGATCACGCGGCCCCACGGGTCGATCATCGCCGACACGCCCGTCGGCGTTGCGCGCACGACCGGAAGACCTGTCTCGATGGCGCGATAGCTGGCCAGATTGAGATGCTGCAACGGGCCCGACGTCGCCCCGAACCAGGCGTCGTTGGAGACGTTGACGATCCACTCCGGCCGGTCGCGTCCGGCGGGCGTGAAGCCGGGATACAGGCTCTCGTAGCAGATCAGGGGCTGGACGCGCGGCCCGCTCGGCAGGTCGATGGGCGCCGGGGTCGGGCCCGCGCTGAAATCCGCCGGCATGTGAACCAGACTGCGTATGCCGAGCGAACTCATCAGACCGCCCAGCGGCAGGAACTCGCCGAACGGGACCAGACGGTGCTTGTCGTAGACCGCCGCGATCCGCAGGCCCTCGCCACCCTCGTCGTGCAGCGCCAGAAGGCTGTTGTAATAGCGCGCGCGGCCGTCCGGGCTCTGTTCGCCGCGCGCGAAGCCCGCCAGCAGGGTCTGGCCGGGCTGCAGCGCCCGGGCGATGGCCGCGCCATCGGGAGAGCCCGGCGCAAAGACGTCGTCGAAGCTGGCGGGAAGCGCGCCTTCGGGCCAGACGATCAGATCCGGACGGACGTCCCTCGGACGGGCCGTCAGATTGACGTAGCGATCGACGATGGAGCGATAGGCCTCGGGCGTCCATTTGGACGCCTGATCCACGTCGGGCTGGACGATGCGGACCAGGGTCGCGGTCTCGCGCACCTCAGCGCCCGACAGGCGGATCGTGCCGCCGACGATCAGGGCGGCGATCACGCCGGCGCCGGCGAGGGCGACCCCGATCCGGCGCTTGCGCGGGCCGGGCGAGGCCAGAGGGCCGAACGCCGCCGACGCCGCGACGGTGACGAGACTCAGGCCGTAGACGCCCGCCACGGAAGCGAACTGCGACGCGGCCGAGCCCGCCCGCCAGCCGGCGCCTGCGGGGTTCCAGGGAAAGCCGGTCAGGACATGTCCGCGCAGCCATTCCAGCAGGGCGAAGAAGGCTGCGAACACCAGCACGCGGGCCAGACTCGCCGGCGCGAACCGGCGATAGAGCGCGGTCGCCGCGCCCCAGAACAGGCCGATTCCGGCGGGCAACAGGCTGGCGGCGAAGGGCGCCATCCAGGCCTGCGCCGGATTGACCAGAAAGGCCTCGGCCACCCACCAGCAGCCGACGAGAAAATAGCTGAACCCCCCCAACCAGCCGACCCAGAAGGCCCCGCGCACGGTTCCCGACCGCTCCGCCAGCAGCATCAGCAGGGGATAGGCGACCAGCCCCGGCAGGATCCCGAACGGCGGATGCACCAGCGCGGCCAGAACGCCGGCGGCCAGCGCCAGGCCGATGCGGCTCCATCGGCCCGCCAGCAGGGGCCCGATCCAGTTTTGTCCGCCCATCACGCCGTCACCCGGTACGGATCGGCGACGCCCAGCCCCGCTAGAATCTCACGCTCCTCGGCTTCCATAGCCTCGGCCTCGACATCGTCCTCATGGTCGCGGCCCAGCAGATGCAGCACGCCGTGAACGGTCAGGTGAGACAGGTGATCGGCAAGGCTCTTGCCCTGGGTCCGCGCTTCCTCGGCACAGACGCCATAGCCGAGGATGATGTCGCCCAGTGGCTGCACCTCCGCACGGGGGATGGCGGCGGCCGGAAACGACAGCACGTTTGTCGCCTTGTCCTTTCCGCGAAAGCGGGCGTTCAGCTCGCGCACCGTCTCATCATCGCTCAGCAGGACCGTGACCGCGCCGGTCGCGACGCCCAGGGCCGCCTTGGCCGCACGGGTCGCGACGGCCTCGACATCGGCGATCGACGCCGACCATGCCGTGTCCTCGACCTCGACCTCGATCATCGCTCTGACGGATCCTCGAGGTCGGGCGCGGGGCGACTGCGCGTCGCATCGGCGTCGTAGGCGCGCACGATGCGCTCGACCATGGCGTGACGCACCACGTCCTCGGCCTCGAAGGCGAGCACGCCCACACCCTGGACGTCCTTCAGGATGCGCAGGGCGTGCGCCAGACCGGAGTCGCGCGGGTTCAGAAGGTCGATCTGGCTGGGGTCGCCCGTCACCACCATGCGCGCGCCTTCGCCCAGGCGGGTCAGCACCATCTTCATCTGCAGGCGGCTGGTGTTCTGGGCCTCGTCGACGATGATGAAGGCGTGGCTCAGCGTGCGGCCGCGCATGAAGGCGATGGGCGCTGCCTCGATCTCGCCCTTGTCGCGGCGACGCTGGACGTCCTCGGCGCCCAGGATGTCGTTGAGGGCCTCCCAGATCGGCGCCAGATAGGGATCGACCTTCTCGTTCAGGTCACCCGGAAGGAAGCCCAGCTTCTCGCCCGCCTCGACCGCCGGTCGGGTGATCACCAGCCGGTCCACCTGCCCTCGCCGCAGCAAGGACGCGCCGTAGGCGGCCGCCAGGAAGGTCTTGCCCGTCCCGGCGGGGCCGACGCCGAAGGTCAGCTCGCAGCGGGACAGAGTCTCCAGATAGCGAGCCTGGGCGTTGGTCTTGGGCACGATGGCGCCGCGCTTGCCGATCGGCAGGGCCATGGGATCGGAACTGGCGGCGCCCTTCCCGCCGCCGCGCGCCGTGGCGATGCCAGCGCGCACGTCCGCCTCGTTGACCTCTGCCCCCTTGTCGGCGCGGGCCACCAGCGCGCTGATCACCGCCTTGGCGTTGGCGCGATCCCGCGCCCCCCCGTTGATCGACACGCCACCACCGGGCGCTTCAATAAGCACTTTGAAGGCGTCCTCGATCAGGGCGACGTGACGGCTGTTCGGCCCGATGACAGCGCGCAGCGCGCGGTCGTCCAGCGCGAGAAACTCGCTTTCACGCGCCAAGAAGCTCTCCCGTCAGACTGTTCTGCTGCCCGCTCACAATGCGGACCGGAACGATCTGTCCGATCAGATGATCCGCGTCCTCAGCATGGACGGACTGCAAATAGGGCGAGCGGCCGATCGCTTGGCGCCCGTGGCGACCCTTCTTCTCGAACAGCACATCAAGCGTCTTGCCGACCTGGGCCCTGTTGAAGGCGACCTGCTGCTCGAGCAGCAATGCCTGCAGCGCGTGCAGGCGGGCCAGCGACACGTCCGCCGGAACCTGCGTACCCATCCCGGCGGCGGGCGTGCCGGGGCGCGGCGAATACATGAAGCTGAAGGCCGAGGCGTAGTTCACCTGCCGCACCAGATCGAGAGTCTCCTCGAAATCCCGGTCGGTTTCGCCGGGGAAGCCGACGATGAAGTCGCCGGACAGCGCCATGTCTGGCCGCGCCTCACGAATGCGGCCGATCAGGTCGATGTACTTTTGCCGACCGTGCTTGCGGTTCATCAGCCGCAGGATGCGGTCCGAACCCGACTGAACCGGCAGGTGCAGATAGGGCATGAGCTGCGGCAGCTCCGCGTGGGCCGCGATCAGGTCGTCGGCCATGTCGTTGGGGTGGCTGGTCGTATAGCGGATGCGGTCGATGCCGGGGACGTCGGCCAGCGCCCGCGCCAGCCGCGCCAGGGTCCACACCGATCCATCCGGCCCCGCGCCGTCATAAGCGTTGACGTTCTGGCCCAGCAGGGTCAGCTCCCGCACGCCCTTCGCCGCCAGACCCCGCGCCTCGGCCAGCACTGCTTCGGCCGGACGCGACCACTCCGTGCCGCGCGTATAGGGCACCACGCAGAAGCTGCAGAACTTGTCGCAGCCCTCCTGCACCGTCAGGAAGGCCGTCGGGCCGTTGACGCCCCGCGCCTCGGGCAGACTGTCGAACTTCTCGTCGGCGGCGAAGTCGGCGCCGATGCGCTCGCCGCGCGCCCGCGCCGTCCGCGTCAGCAGCTCCGGCAGCTGGTGATAGGCCTGCGGCCCGACCACCAGATCGACCGCCGGCTGGCGACGCATGATCTCCTCGCCCTCGGCCTGCGCGACGCAGCCCGCGACGGCGATGGTCATCGAATTCCCTGTCGTCCTCGCCCGCTCGTCCTTCAATTCCCTCAGCTTGCCGAGCTCGGAATAGACCTTCTCGGCCGCCTTCTCGCGGATGTGGCAGGTGTTCAGGATGACGAAGTCCGCGCCCTCGGCCGTGTCGGTCGGGGCATAGCCCAGCGGGCGCAGCACATCGGCCATGCGCTCGCTGTCGTATACGTTCATCTGGCAGCCGTAGGTCTTGATGAACAGCCGCTTGACGGCCGGAGCGGACTCCGGCGTCGCGACCGTCCCGGCCTGCGGCGGGGTCAGGGTGTCGGACATGGGCGGCTTATGATCGCCGATCCCGGCGACCGCAAGGCGGGCGGGAGCCGGCGTGGATCAGGAGACCTTCTCGGGATCGACCCGGGCGACGTTGCGCGTATAGATCAGCCCCTCGCGCCGCGACGGCTCGGCACCGGGGATCGGCTTGCCGTAGAGCTCCAGCTTGTGGCCCACGAGCTCGAAGCCGAGCCGCTCGGCGATCTCGGACTTCAGCCGCTCGATCTCCGCGTCGAAGAACTCGATGACCTCGCCCGTGCGGGTGTCGATAAGGTGGTCGTGGTGATCGTCGCCCGCCTCTTCATAGCGCGAACGGCCATCGCCGAAGTCATGCTTCTCGACGACGCCCGCCTCCTCGAACAGGCGCACGGTGCGATAGACGGTGGCGATCGAGATGTGCGGGTCGATGGCCGAGGCGCGGCGATAAAGCTCCTCGACATCCGGGTGGTCCTCGGCGCTGGACAGCACGCGGGCGATGACCCGCCGTTGTTCGGTCATGCGCATGCCGCGCTCGGCGCAGAGTTTCTCGATCCGGTCCATGGGCCGCAAGATAGGCCCCGGATCAGGCGCTGGGAAGCGGGACGGGCAAATTGCGAGCGAGTAGCAGGGCGTCGACGGCGGGGCCGTTGGCGCGGGCGTAGTAGAGGGGCCGACGGCCCACCGGCTCAAACCCAAGACGGGCATAAAGAGCCCTTGCGGCGAGGTTGTCCTCAGCCACCTCCAGGAACAGGCGATCGGCTCCCACCAGGGCAGCCCGCCGCGCCGCCGTCTCGACCAAGGCTGTCGCCACGCCGTTGCGGCGTGCGGCTGGACGCACGGCCAGGGTCAGGATCTCCGCTTCATCGGCGGCCGCCTGGACAATCACGAAGCCGTCCGACGCCGCCTCCAGCATGACGCCCGGCTGGGCCAGAAGCGCCGCGAAGGCCTCGGCCGACCAGGGCGCATCGAACGCCTCGGCGTGGATGGCCGCCAGGGCCTGCGCGAGGTCCTTGATGGTTTGGACGGTCACGACGCTCGCGCCTGTCCGGGCAGGCGGGTCGGCGGCGTGGCGTCGGGCGCACGAAGATAGAGGGGTCGGGCCGGGTGTCGCGACGGTTCCAGCCGCTCGGTGAGCGCCGCGAGCGCGAGTGGCGTCGGCTCAGTCACGACCGGGCCGAGGTTCGGGGCGAGAAGGGCGGCCCCGTTTCCGGCCCAGCGCCAGGGCGGCCCGTCGTCGCTGAAGGCCGCGTGCGCGGCCTCGACGGCTACGGCCCGGGCCTCGTCGAGCGGGTCTCCGTCAAGGAAGGTCTGGACGTAAATCTCGCCTCGGCGCGCGTCGATGGCGGCGGCGACCGGGCCGCCGGGGCCGTTCTCGACGGACCAGGCCAGGGCTTGCAGGGTCGATATCCCGACGACCGGCCGGCTCAAGGCCTGACCCAGACCGAGGGCGAAGGCGAGGCCGACCCGCAGGCCGGTGAAGGAGCCCGGCCCGACCGTCACGCCGATGCGATCGAGGGTCTCGAACCCCTCGCCGGCCTCCTCGACCGCCGCCCGGACGAAACCTCCCAGTCGCTCGGAATGGCCCCGCGCCATGACTTCGCTGCGGACGCCCAGAACTCGACCTTGCGCGCACACCGCGGCGGTGCAGGCGCTCAGCGTCGTGTCGATGACGAGCGTTCTCATGACGCCCGCATACGCCCGCTCAGCCCGCCGACGCCAGAGCCTCGACCACGCGGGCAACGGACTGGCGCACCGTCCGGTCGGCGATGAGCGGGAAGTGCTCGGCTACGGCGCGACCTTCCGCACTGGCGGTCATCAGCCGCGCGCTCACCAGCAGATCGGGATCGGACGGAAGCGCGGCGGTGGCGGAGGCCGGAAAGAACGCCCCGGGATGTTCGCCCATCAGCGTGGCGATGCGGCTGAGGGTGGAGGCCGAGATGCGATTGGACCCGGTCTCGTACTTCTGGATTTGCTGGGCGCTAAGCCCCAGACGCTGGCCGAGGGCGGCCTGCGTCAGGCCCATGGCCTGGCGGCGCATGGCGAGACGCGCTCCGACATAGGCGTCCGTCGCATCGGGCGTTCTGGCCATGCCGAGCTGTCTCCTTCGATACAACGAAGGTGTTTCACGTCGCGAGTTGATTGGCAACGATTTTGTTTCACGACTCGCGTCGGGCTATCACTGCACAGACCCGCCGCACCGTCCCGCGGTCTACGGACGATCGTGCCTCCAGCCCGGCCGGTCCGCCCCGCAGATGCAGGCGATCGGCGTCAGCGCCGGCGAAGAGCCGGACCAGCCTGGTTCCGTCCAGGAGATCGATCACGCAGCCCTGCCCTCGTCGGGGCCAGCGGGAGGGGTCGAACTCCACGGTCACGCCCGCCTCCGCCCAGGGGGCGAGGTCGTCGTCGATGAGGGTCATGCGCTCGGGCGGATCGACCTCCCGGGGCACCGGCGCGGGAACGAAGGCGCGAGAGCCCGCCTCGACGCCACGTGTCGGCACCGCGACGTCGTTCATGGTTGGGGGAAGCCGAAGGGTCAGCGCCTCCGGCATGGCTCCGATGGCCGCGGTGAGCCGCCTTTGCACGTCGGGACGAAACAGTCCCGGACGACGCCCGCTCTCGTAGAGGCCCCACCCCTGGCTGGTCATGCCGACCCGCGCGCCCGCCTCGGCCTGGCTCAGGCCGGCCTCGCGACGCAGCGCGGCGAGCGCGTCGCCGAGAGCGTTCAGCTGGGGATCGGCGTCGAAGCGGGCCACGCCTCACTGTGGGCCAGACCGCTCGCCTTGGCGAGACGAAAACGTTTCAAAAGCGCCCTAGATGACCTGCTCGACCCGCGTCACCTCGGGCACATAGTGGCGCATCATCTGCTCCACGCCGGCCTTCAGGGTCATGGCCGACGACGGACACCCGGCGCAGGCACCGCGCATCCGCAGGGACAGCACTCCTGTCTCCTCGTCGAAGGCGTCGAACAGGATGTCGCCGCCGTCCTGGGCCACGGCCGGCCGGATGCGGCTGTCCAGCAGCGACTTGATCTCGGCGACGATCTCGGAGTCGTCACCCGCTTCGCTTTCGCCCTCCGCGCCCTCGCGGATCAGGGGCGCGCCGGAGGTGAAATGGTCCATCACCGCCGCCAGGACCTCGGGCTTGATGTCGCTCCAGTCGCGGCCGTGCGGGGCGCGGGTCACCGAGACGTAGTCGTCGCCAAAGAAGACGCCGGTGACGTCCTCCAGTTGGAACAGGGCCTCGGCGAGAGGCGAGGCGGTCGCCTGGTCGATCGAGAGGAACTCGCGCGGCGTGCTCGACACGATGCGTCCGGGGATGAACTTCAGGACGTTCGGATTGGGCGTGGGTTCGGTCTGGATGAACATGAGCCAGAGATGCGCCTCTGATCCGCAGCCTTCAAGACCCGGCGCTCAGGCAGCGAGCCGTCGCGCGGCGAGCGTTAGCGCCTCCAACTAGGCCAGATCCTCGATCTCGGCGTCTGTCAGCTCGCCCGGCACGATCGTCACGGGCAGCTTGCGCCCTCCGAAGCCCGCACCCTTCAGCACCGCGCTGACCAGCGGCCCCGGCCCCCGGCCGCCTGACCCCGCCGCGAGAACCAGAATCTTGATCTCGGGATCGTCGGCGCAAACCTTGCGAATGGCGGCGTGCGGATCGCCCTGCTCGATCAGGAAGACCGGCTGGGCCCCCGACCGGTTCGCCGCCTCATCTCCCAGCCGGCTCAGCAGCTCTTCGGCCTCGGCCCGCTGCTGACGCTCGATCTCCTCGCGCACGCCCGCCCAGTGTTCGTCGGACTGATCGGGGATGATCCGGAGCAGGGCCACCCGACCGCCTGTCGAGCGCGCCCGGCGCGAGGCGTAGCGCAGCGCCGCCTCGAATTCCGGGCTGTCGTCGACCACGACCAGGAACTTCCTGGGCATCAGAGCGCCCCCGTGACCTGCCGGATCTGGCCATTGGCGATGGTCAGCTTGGCGAAGGTCCAGCCGGCGCCGGAAGCCTCGATCTCGTCGACGGAGGCGCGCACGCCCTCGACCAGGTCCTGGCGCGAGCCGATCCAGGCGTCGACGGCGGCCTCGGCGGTCGCCTCGCTGTCGCCCACGGCCGGGTCGGAGACCTTGGCCACAGCGCGGGTCAGGACGACCTGCTCGCCCATCAGGTCCTCGATCAGGCGGCGCACCGCGAGGCGGTCGAAGTGGTCGGCGGACGGAACCGCGCCAGCGGCAGCGCGCAGCCGGTCGAAGTCGAAGGCGGCGCCGACCTGGTGGTACAGTCGCGCCATGCGGGGCTCGGACCAGCCGGCCTCGCGCGCCAGGTCGCCGATGTCGGCGGTGGCCACCAGGGGCCGCAGCATGGAGATGGTCTGGGCCAGGTCCTCTCCCACGCCCATGTCGGCGAAGCGCTTGAGCCGCTCGGCCAGCCGTGTCTGCTCGAAGCGCGACAGGACGTCGCCGCCCGCGGCCCGAAGCGCATCCGCCGCCGGACGATAGGCCTCGATCAGCCCCGCCACCGTGGCGCCGCTTCGACCGGCCCGACGCGCCAGCCAGAACGTCTGACGGCGCAGCACCGTCGCGATCTCGGTATAGAGCGCCGTCTGGGTCTCGGCGGGCACCCTGAGGTCGAGCGCATTGACGGCGTCCCAGGCCTCGTCCAGCCGGAACACCCGTCGTGCCGCCTCAAACGCGATGACCAGCGCGGTGGTGTCGCAGCCCGAGGCGCCCCGCAGCCGGTCCGGGAAGGTCGGCCCCGCCATGTTGACAATCTCGTTCGACAGCACCGTTGCGATGATCTCGCGGCGCAGCCGGTGCCCGCGCATCTGCTCCTCGAACCGAGCCAGAGCCTGCGGGAAGTAGCGGACCAGGGTCTCCTCGAAGAACGGGTCCTCCGGCGCCGTCGAGGCGACGATGTCGTCTGACAGCTCCAGCTTGGAATAGGCCATCAGCACGGCCAGTTCGGGGCGCGTCAGGGCCTGACCCGCCTGCTTCATCTCCTGCACGCGCTGGTCGCTGGGCAGGCCCTCGACCTTGCGATCCAGTTTTCCGCGCGCCGTCAGCGCCTGCATGAACCTCTGCTGGGCGTCCAGGCCATCGACGCCTTCCGCCTGCTGCAGGGTCAGGGCCAGGGTCTGGTCGTAGTTGTGGGCCAGGACCTTCTGGGCCACCTCATCGGTCATCGACGCCAGCAGCGGCACCCGCTCCTCGATCGGCAGGACGCCGTTGGTCACGGCCGATCCGACCAGGATCTTGATGTTGACCTCATGGTCGGAGGTATCGACGCCGGCGGAGTTGTCGATCGCGTCGGTGTTGATCCGTCCGCCATTCGCGGCGAACGCGATGCGGCCCGCCTGGGTGAAGCCGAGGTTGGCCCCCTCGCCCACCACCTTGACCCTCAGCTCATCGGCGTTGATCCGCAGAGCATCGGTGCCCTTGTCGCCGACCTGGGCGTCGGTCTCGGCGGCGGACTTCACATAGGTGCCGATGCCGCCGAGGTAGAGCAGCTCGGCGGGGGCCTTCAGGATGGCGCGGATCAGGCTGACGGGGTCCAGGCTGTCCTCGGTGATGTCCAGCGCCGCCTTGATCTCGGGCGTCAGCTCGATCGACTTGGCCCCGCGCGAGAAGACCCCGCCACCCGCCGAGATCAACGCCTTGTCATAGTCCTGCCAGGACGAGCGCGGCAGCTGGAACAGGCGGTTGCGCTCTTCCCACGACCGGGCCGGGTCAGGATTGGGGTCGATGAAGATGTCGCGGTGATCGAAGGCGGCGATCAGCTTCGAAGCCTTCGACAGCAAGAGCCCGTTGCCGAAGACGTCGCCCGACATGTCGCCGACACCGACGACGGTGAAGGGCTCGGACTGGATGTCCTTGCCGATCTCGCGGAAGTGACGCTTGACCGCCTCCCAGGCGCCGCGCGCCGTGATGCCCATGGCCTTGTGGTCGTAGCCGACCGAGCCGCCCGAGGCGAAGGCGTCATCGAGCCAGAAGCCGTAGTCGGCCGAAACGCCGTTGGCGATGTCCGAGAAGGTCGCCGTGCCCTTGTCCGCCGCCACGACCAGATAGGGGTCGTCGCCCTCGAACGGCACAACGTTCGCCGGACGGATCACGCCGCCGTCCGCGCCGATGTTGTCGGTGATGTCCAGAAGGCCAGACAGGAAGGTCTTGTAGGCCCGAACGGCCTCCGCCTGCTGGGCGTCGCGGTCGCCGCCGGCGCGGACGATCCGCGACAGGTATTTGGGGAAGAAGCCGCCCTTGGAGCCCACGGGCACGATGACGGCGTTCTTGACCTGCTGCGCCTTGACGAGGCCCAGCACCTCCGTGCGGAAGTCGTCGCGGCGATCCGACCAGCGAAGACCGCCCCGCGCCACGGGACCGAACCTCAGGTGTACGCCCTCGATGTGCGGAGCCCAGACGAAGATCTCCCGATAGGGCTTGGGAAGCGGCAGGTCGTCGAGCTCGCGCGAAGCGATCTTGATCGAAATGTGCGGCTTGGGCGCGCCGTCCGAACCCACCTGATAATAATTGGTCCGTTTCACCGCCCCGATCAGGGCCGCGATCCGGCGCAGCGCGCGGTCGTGGTCCAGGCTCTTCACCTCCATCAGCAGGCGGTCGATCTTGGCCTGAAGCTCGTTGATCTGGCCGGCGCGGTCGTCGGCGGAGCCCCCGTGGGCCGGATCGAACTTGCAGGCGAACAGCGAGATCAGCGCGCGCGCGATGGCCGGGTAGTCCCGCAGCGCCTCTTCCTGCACGGCCTGCGACGGGTCGAGCCCCGTCTGCTGCCGATAGCGGGCCAAGGTGCGGATCAACGCCGCCTCTCGCCAGCCGACGCCCAGCTCCAGCACCAGGCGGTTGAAGCCGTCGCTCTCGGTGCGGCCGGTCCAGACCGCCTTGAAGGCCTCCTCGAACGGACCCTTCACATCGCCGAAGGCCAGGGCCTCGCCGCGCGGGTCCTCCAGCAGGAACTCGTGGACATGGATTTCGCCGCCGCCCGTCGGATGGACCGCGTTGCCGAACTCTTCCAGCGTCTTCAGCCCCATGTCGGCCAGGATTGGCAGCACGTCGGACAGCGGCACCGCCGCGCCCCGGTGATAGAGCTTGAAGCGGAATTGCAGCGGGCTGTCCGAGGCATGGCGGAAAGCGCGCACGGCCACCGGCTCGCCCTCGCCCAGGCGGTCGAACTCCTGCAGATCGGCCACGGCCTCGGCCGCGTCGTAGCGGGCGCGATAGCCCGGACCGAAGCCCTCGGCCCAGCGGGCGCTCAACGCCCCGATCTGGACGTCGTCGATGTCGGCGGCGCGCAGGGCGCCCTCGAACCGGTCGACCCAGCTGCGGCCAGCCTCGGTGATCTCGGCTTCCAGAGCCCGGGCGTCCGGCGTCGGATGGTCGCCCGGCGTCACGCCGACGATGTAGTGGATGCGCACGAGCGGCGCGTCCGACAACTGCGGATACCAGGCCGACAGGCGCCCGCCCCAGGCGCGGGCGAGGATCTTGCCGATCCGCTCGCGGACGCCGGCGTCGTAGCGCTCACGCGGGATGAAGGCGAGGACCGAGACAAACCGGTCAAACGGGTCCTTGCGCGTAAAGGTCTTGATCCGCGGGCGGTCGTAGAGGTGCAGGATGCCGAGCGCGGTCTCGAGCAGCTCGTCCTCGGTGATCTGGAAGAGCTCGTCCCGGGGATAGTTCTCCAGGATGTTCTTCAGCCGCTTCTCGTTGTGGCTGCCGGGCGCCTTGGCCGCGCGGGCAAGCGCATTGGCGACCTTCCTGCGAATCAGCGGCACCTGGGAGGCGGCGCGGTCATAGGCCTCGGCGGTGAACAGGCCGACGAAGCGGGTCTCGCCCGACGGGCGGCCGTCCTCGCCGTACCGCTTGACCCCGACGTAATCCATGTAAGCGCGGCGATGGACACGGCTGCGGAGGTTGGCCTTTGCGACCGTGACCGGCTCTGACAGATCCATCTGCCGCTTCATCTGGGCCGTCAGGACGGCAGGCTCGGACGAGCGGCGCAGCACGGTGCGCTCCCGATCGCGCAGCACGCCGACGCCTTCCGCCGATTGGTCCAGCGGCGCCTCGTGCGCATAGCCGCCGTCGGCCGTGCGCGGGTAGTCGTAGTCGCGCGCGCCCAGGAAGACGAAGTGGTCGTCGTTCAGCCAGCGCAGGAAGGCGAGGTTCTCGGCCACGACCTCCGGATCGATGCCGCCGGGCCGCGCTTCAAGGTGAGCGACCGACCGTTCCATCAAAGCGCTCATCTTGCCGAAGTCGGCGACGGCCAGATGAACGTCGGCAAGCGCCTCGGCAACCGACTTGGCCAGCGCCTCCCGGCGGTCCTGCGGCAGGGGATCCAGAACGACGACGATGACCGATTCCCGCGTGTCGCCGCCGTTCGCGCGCCGCGATCCGTCCGCCTGCCGCGAGAGGGCCAGCACCGGGTGGAACAGGGCGCGCACCGACACGCCGGCGTCGGCCAGCTCGCCCATGACGCTGTCGACCAGAAAGGGACGGTCGTCCTGCACGATGCGCAGGACGTCGTAGGGGGTCTCGCGCCCGCCGACCGTCAGGGGCTCGATGTTGATCAGCGGCGCCTCGCCGGACGCGCGACGTTCGCTCCAGCGCCAGGCGTCGGCCAGAAGGCCGGCGACGTCTTCAGGCGACAGCTCGGGCGTCTCGTCCTCGGCGTAATCCTCAAACGCCTGATCGACGAAGGACTGCTCCAGTCCGTCCAGCGGCCCGCCGCCGCCCCGGGCCTTGGCGAAGGCCGCCTTGAGGGCCTCCGCGCTGGAGAACGGGGCAGAGGCGCGGGTTTCGCCGGACATGGGCAGGTCTCGTTCAGCGCGGCCTGGTTGCGGCCGCCGGTCGCAGACCCCGGCAATAGGCCCGCCCGCGTCCGGCGGGAAGCCCCGGCGACGTCAGACAAACGAAAAGGCCGCCGGACGGGCGTCCGACGGCCTCTCGTCAAGCCGGCGCTGGAGGGGGGTGGCGCCGACCGATGCCGCCGCGGCCTGGGAGGGGGAGGGGTGGGCCGCGACGTATCATGCCCAGATGGGGGCCGAATGCGGCGATGCAAGGGCGCCCGATCAGGGCTCCGACACGGCCGGGCGCGGCGGTTTGACGCGGGCCGGTCGTTTCGCCGGCGGCCCGTGGTCGTGGTGGTCCTCGTCTTCATAGGGCCGGCCGTTTCCGGACAGCAGCACCGCGATCCAACGCGATCCCTTGAACTCCGCCAGGATGGCCATGGCCATGACCAGCAGGGGGGTGGACAGAAACATGCCGACCACGCCCCACATCTTGCCCCAGAGCGCGAGCGCCAGCAGCACCGCGACGGGATCGACGTTCTGATTGTCGCCCTGCATGCGCGGCTGAACCAGATTGCCGACGACGAACAGGATGATCTGCAGACCCACCAGCAGGATCAGCGCGGGCCAGTAGGTCGGGAACTGGACCAGCGCGAAAAGGGGCGGCGCGAGCCCAGCGACCGCGCCGCCCAGCACCGGGATGAAGCCCACCACGAAGATGATGAAGGTCCAGAACTCCGCATGCTCGAGCCCGACCACCCGCATCAGAATCCAGGCCGCCGCGCAGATGATTACGCCGGTGACCGCCTGGACCCAGAGATAGCCCTCGACGCCGCCGCGCACGCGCTGGAACACCTCCAGAGCCTCCCACCGCTGCTCCCGATGCGGGAACATGGCCACCAGCTTGCGACGGAACCCGGCCTGCGACGCGAGGAGGAAGCCCAAGTAGACCATGACGAAGAAGGCCCCGGACGCCACGCCCTGCATCTGAAGGGCGAGACTGGTCAAGTAGCCCCGGATGTCCACGCCCGCGATCAGCTCCGCCGCCGTCGGCGCGGCTTGCATGCCGAACAGCCGAGCGCCGTCAGCGATGATGGCGTCGATGCGGGGCCCTATGCCGCTGGAGACGCCCGACATGTCCGTGAAGAAGGCCGCCGCTCCGTTCACGATGAAGGCGATGACGGCGAAGAAGACCGCGATGACCAGCAGCAGGGCGGCGATCCCGGCGGTGTGATCCGGAAGGGCGGTGTGCCGCTCGATCAGACGCTTCACCCCGTCGATCATGATCATCAGGAAGATGGCCATGGCGAGCGGCGTCAGGATGTCGCGCAGCCAGTAGAGCGCCGCGCCCACGGCGACCACCGCCAGGGTGACCAGCGCATTGCGGGCGACGGTCGAGGTCGGGATAGCGATGGGCGGCTTCATGGACGGACTGTCGGGGTCCGCGACGAGGCGGTCAACCGGCGATCGTCTGGCGGCGCGCAATGCCCTCGGCTAAGCAGGACCGAGCCCTTCCGGAGACCCGCCCATGTCCGACGCGCCAGCCGGCCTGTTTCTCGGTCAATCGGACAAGCCCGAGCTGCTGCTCTGGAACCGGGCCAACCGCCACGGCATCGTCGCGGGCGCGACCGGCACCGGCAAGACGGTGACCCTGCAGATCATGGCCCAGGGCTTCTCCGAAGCCGGGGTGCCGGTCTTCTGCGCCGATGTGAAGGGCGATCTCTCGGGCATCAGCCAGCCGGGCGCGCCGAACGAAAAGCTGCTGTCCCGCGCCGCCAACATGAACCTGACGCTGGTCCCCAAGGCCGCCCCGACCGTTTTCTGGGACCTGTACGGCCAGAAGGGCCACCCGATCCGGACGACGGTGTCGGAGATCGGGCCGCTGCTGATGGCGCGGATGCTGGACCTGAACGACGTCCAGGAAGGCGTCCTGACCGTCGCCTTCCACATCGCCGACAAGGAAGGCCTGCTGCTGCTCGACCTCGACGACCTCCGCTCGGTCCTGACCTATGTCTCGGAGAACGCCGCCCGCATCGGGCGCGAGGTCGGCAACGTCGCCCCGGCCTCGGTCGCCGCCATCCAGCGCGCCCTGCTTCAGCTGGAACAGCAGGGCGGCAAGGCCTTCTTCGGCGAGCCGGCATTGAAGCTCGAAGACATGATCCGCGTCGGTCTGGACGGCCGGGGCCAGGTCAATGTGCTGGATTCGACCCGGCTGATGGGGTCGCCGCGCCTGTACGCCGCCTTCCTGCTGTGGCTGCTGTCGGAGCTGTTCGAGCAGCTGCCCGAGGTCGGCGATCCGGAGAAGCCGCGCCTGGTCTTCTTCTTCGACGAGGCCCACCTGCTGTTCCGTGACGCGCCCAAGGCGCTGCTGGAGAAGGTCGAGCAGGTCGTGCGCCTGATCCGCTCCAAGGGCGTCGGCGTCTACTTCGTCACCCAGAACCCGGCCGACATTCCCGACAGCGTGCTGGCCCAGCTCGGCAACCGCATTCAGCATGCCCTGCGCGCCTACACGCCCGCCGAACAGCGCGGGCTGAAGTCGGCCTCCGACAGCTTCCGCGCCAACCCGGCCTTCGACACCACCGAGGCGATCCAGGCGCTGGGCACCGGCGAGGCCGTGGTCTCGGTTCTGGACGAGAAGGGCGCGCCCACGGTGGTTCAGCGCACCCTGATCCGCCCGCCGGACAGCCGTCTGGGCCCCGCCACAGACGCCGAACGCGCCGCCGTCCTGGCCGCGAGCCCGGTCAAGGGCGTCTATGACACGATGGTGGATCGCGAGTCCGCCGAGGAAATCCTCGCCGCCCGTCACGCCCGGACGCAGGCCGAGGCGGAGCAGGCTGAAGCGGCCGAGAAGGCTCCCACGCCGCGAGAACCCGCTCGGACCCGCGCCCCGGCCGAACCTCGCGCGCCGCGTCGCTCCAACCGCCAGACGCCGATGGAAGCCCTGACCAAGTCGGTCCTGCGCACCGCGGGATCGACGATCACGCGCGAGTTGCTGAGGGGCGTTCTGGGCGGTTTGCGCCGCCGTTAGCGTTCAGCGCGGAACCAATCGCCACATCCGGAGCGGATGCCGGACGGCTCCGGCCTCCTCGCCCGCCGCCGCGCCACGGCCCATGTAGAAGTCCGCCCGAACCGGGCCCCGGATGGCCGAGCCGGTATCCAGAGTCATGACCAATCCCCGATAGCTGCCCCGCGCGCCGCGCAGGTCGCCGCCGTCCGCCGCGATCCAGACGAGGTCGCCGTAGGTCCAGCTTGCGGGATCGACGGCGATCGCGCGCCGGGCCGGGAGCGGCACGCCCGCCGCGCCGGCCGGATCGCCTCCGTCATCGGGATCGAGGGCGAAGTAAATGTAGCGGGGGTTCAGAGCCGTGATCGCCCGCGCCTCGGGTCCCCGGTTCGCCGCCAGCCAGGCGCGGATGGCCTCGCCAGACGTTCCGTCACGCGGCAGCAGGCCCTGCTCCGCCATGGGCCGCGCGATGCCGACGAAAGGGCGGCCATTGTCTGCGGCGTAGGCGGCGCGGGCCTTCGATCCGTCCTCAAAGGTCAGATAGCCGGACCCCTGGATCTGGAGGAAGAACAGGTCCTCGGCGCGCATCCAGGCCAACGGCGCGGCGGGCGGCGGTCCGGCCTCGATCTCGGCGCGCGCCGGGCCGACCCAGCCACGTGTCCATCCCTGCGGCCGAGGCAGCACCGGGGTGTCGAACACCGCGTCCGGCGCCCGACGCGCCTCATACTCCGGCGCGAAGTAGGCGGTCAGCAGGCCCGCACCGGCGTCCGCCGTCTCGGCCTGAACGACGGAAAAGCCGGTCTCGAAGAAGGCCCGCGCGAGGGACGGCGTCACCGGTCGCGAGGTCTGCTGGATCAATCGGCCGCGTTCGCACTGCCGCACCGCAGCCGGCTCGCGCGCGACGCCGCAGGTCCGGACATAGGCGAAAAAGGCCGACAGATGATCCTCGTCCGCCCATCCGGCCAGGCTCGACGGGCCGGGCATGCCGGGAACGGGCGGAGCGGGAACACCGGGCGCAGACGCAGGCGGAGCGGGCCTCGGCGCTTCAGGCGTCGGCGTCGCGCATCCCGCCAGGATCAACCCAAGGACGCCGAGCCACAGCCCGGCGGTCCTGGCCGCGCGGTCGTCCGCGCTCACGCGCTGGCGGGTTCGACGCGGGCCAGCACCCAGTTGGGATCGGTGGCGCCGAGTGACCGTTCGAAAGTCCAGTGCTCGGCGGTGCGGCGTTCCTCGACGCGCGGCTCGGCCGTGGCGTCCGCGCCGGCCGGGAAGATTTTCGAGCGCAGTTCCGCCAGGAAGCGGACCTTGGCCACGGCCTTGTCGCCCTCGGCCGAGGCGATCTCCAGGTCGGCGCGGGGGCCGTGCAGAAACTCGACCTCCTCCGTCTCGCCTCGCGTCTCGCGCGCGGTGATGCCGGCCTCAAAGGATTCGAGCACCGCCGGCGTCAACAGGGGCTTGAGCGCCGCGCGGTCGCCGGTGGCGTAGCCCCGCACGATGGTCTCATAGGCCTGGCGGGCGCCTTCGATGAACTTGCCCGGATCGAAACCGGGGTCGCGGGCGCGCAGGGACGCAGCCGCGGCCAGAGCGGCGGCGTCGACCGCCGGCATCTTGGCGACCGGTTCCGGCGTCGGAGGGGCCTTGGCCAGCACGGGCACCTTGGAGCCGTCCTCGGGCTGGCGGCCGACCTTCTTGCCCAGCACATTGTAGAGCTGGAACAGCACGACGGCCGCGATCACGGCGAAGATCACGATCGAGAATTCTACCGGCACGGTCACTTCCTGACGTTGGCGTCCGACGACGAGCCCGAGGGCCGCCTGGACGAACTCGGTTGGACGATTAGGGGGCTATATAGGCGGGCGCAAGGCAGGCCGCACCCCGCCTGCACGCCTGCGAACGTTGCGACATCGCGTCCCCGGTGCTAGTCGCGCGCACCTTTTGTCCTTCTGACGCCCAGCCGACTGTTCGCACCATGACCGACGCCACGCCCGCCGACGCCTCCGGCGCTCCCGCCCAGCAGCCGATCGCGGGCTTCCGCATCCTGGCCCAGTTCGTGCGCGACCTGTCGTTCGAGAACCCGCGCGCGCCGGACAGCCTGCGTCTGGAGGGCAAGCCCCAGATCGACATGGGCGTTGAGTTGAACGCGACGGGCCGACCGGACGGTCTGTTCGAGGTCGACCTCAAGCTGTCGATCAAGGCCTCGACCGAGACGACCCCGGTGTTCCACGTGGAACTGCTCTACGGCGGCCTGTTCCAGCTGCAGGGCGTGTCCGAGCAGGACATCGAGCCGATGCTGCTGATCGAATGCCCGCGCTATCTGTTCCCCTACGCGCGCGAGATCGTGGCCCGGGCCACCTCGGACGGCGGCTTCTATCCGCCCTTCATGCTGGATCCGATCGACTTCGCGGGGATCTACGCCGCGCGGATGCAGCAGGCGGCCCAGCAGGCCGGCGCGGCCTGAACCCTCAGGCCGCGGGCTCGACCTCGACGCCGTAGCCCGCCCACAGCGACCGGTCCTTCAACGTCTCCAGCAGGAAGGCCGCGTGCGCGGCGGCTTCCGCCTCGGTCAGACGTGGCGCGACCGGCCGGGGACGGGGCGCATAGCCGCCGGCCGAGACCTCGACCGTTCCGATCTGGACCGTCGTCCGCGCGGAGAGGTCCAGCCGCCGTTCCTTGCCGCCCTTGAGCTCCAGATAGACGTCAGCCAGGAGGCGGGCGTCGATCAGGGCGCCGTGCAAGGTGCGTTCGACCAGCGAGATCTTGAACCGCTTGCAGAGCGCATCGAGCGAGTTCGCCATGCCCGGAAACCGCTTCTGGGCCAGCGCCAGGGTGTCGATCCAGCGGGTCTGATCGATCAGGGCGTGGCCGCACAGGCCGCATTCGTGATCGATGAAGGCCCGGTCGAAGTTGGCGTTGTGGGCGATCACCGGCGCGTCGCCGATGAATTCCATCAGGTCGACGACGATCTCCCTGAACTTGGGCGCATCCTTCACCTTGTCGTCGGTGATGCCGTGGACCTTGATCGCGCCTTCGGGGATCAGCCGCTCCGGGTTGACGAAGCGATGGAAGGTCCGGCCGGTCGGCAGCAGGTCCTCGATCTCGATGCAGCCGACCTCGATCAGGCGGTCGCCGGTCTTGGGGTCAAAGCCGGTGGTTTCGGTGTCGAGGACGATCTCGCGGGCCATGAGGCGTGATCCCGAAAAGTGTGGGCGGTTTTCGGATCAGATCACGCCCAGGGAGAGGCCTTAATGGGGGTGTTCGGTCGTGGGCGAAAGAGTCCGGCGGGGCGGCGTCCACTCCGGAGCCAGAACCGTCCCCACGATTTCGGCGACCTGGGCGCGCGCGGCGTCCATCCCCGCCGACGTGTCCACGATGAAGTCGGCGCGGCGGCGCTTTTCGGCGTCGGGGGTCTGGCGCGCCAAAATGGCCTCGAAGCGTTCGACCGTCATGCCGGGGCGGGCCAGGACCCGCTGCCTCTGGGTTTCCGCATCGGCCGTGACCACGACCACCGCATCCACGGCCCGGTCTCCGCCGGTCTCGAACAGCAGGGGAATGTCGAGCACGGCCAGCCGGACTCCCGCCGCCCGCGCCGCCTCGAGGTCCGCGACCCGACCGGCGGCGACCAGCGGATGGACGATGGTCTCCAGCCGCCAAAACGCCGTCTCGTCCCGCCCCAGCGCCTCCGCCAGCCGCGTCCGGTCCACAGCGCCGTCGATGACCACGCCCGGAAAGGCCTCGCCCACCGGCCCGACCGCCGCCCCGCCGGGCGCATAGAGGGCGTGGACGGCGTCATCGGCGTTCCAGACCATCGCGCCATGCTCGGCGAACATGGCCGTCGTCGTCGACTTGCCCATGCCGATGGAGCCGGTCAGGCCGAGCAGGATCACCCCGCCTCTCCCAGATGAGCCAGCAGCAGCGGCCGGGGATCGAGCGCGGGCGGCTCGACATCGAACAGCGCCCGGAACGACGGCGCCGCCTGGCCGATCAGCATGGCCAGACCATCGACCGTGGTCAGACCCGCGGCCTTCGCCGCGCGCAGGAACGGCGTCTCGATCGGGCGGTAGGTCATGTCCATCACGACCGTGCCCACATCGAAGCGGGCCGGATCGATCTCGGGCTGCACGCTCAGCGCATTGACCACCAGCCGGGCGCCGTCAAAGGCCGTCGCCAAGTCCCCTGCCTCCACGCCGAGCCCGATGTCGGCCGCCAGCGCCTCGGCCCGTTCGCGCGTCCGGTTGACGATCCGGACGCGCGCGCCGGCGCTCGCCAGCGCAGCCACAGCCGCCCGCGCGGCGCCTCCGGCCCCCAGCATCACCACCGGCGCGCCGCGCAGATCCAGGCCGGGCGCCTGATCCTTGAGCGCCCAGAGCAGGCCTTCGCCGTCGGCGCTGTCGGCCTCAACCTGTCCGCCCCGGAACCGGAGGATGTTGGCGGAGCCGCTGGACCGCGCGGTGTCGGACGCCTGATCGGCCGAGGCGAACGCCTGTGCCTTGAACGGCGCGGTGACGTTCACGCCGCCGAGCAGACCGGCCCGTCCGGCCTCGACCAGAGTGGCGAACCCAGCAGCGTCGGTCGGTGCGAAAGCGGCATAGATGGCATCCAGGCCCAGCGCCTCGATCCAGGCGTTGTGGATGATGGGGCTGAGCGAATGGGCCACGGGATTGCCGACGATGCCCGCCAGTCGGGCCGCCCCGGTGATCCGGCTCATGTCGCGATCACCTCCACACGCCGCAGCTCGGCCAATACGGGCCACAGCGGCATGCCGAGCACGGTGAAGTAGTCGCCCTCGACACGGTCGAACAGTTGGCTGCCCATCCCCTCCAGCCGATAGGCCCCAACCGAGGCCAGCACCGGCTCGCCCTCGGCCGCCAGATAGGCGTCGAGGAAGGCGTCGGAGAACTCCCGCATCGCCATCCGAGCCGTGTCGACGCCGGACCAGACGACCTGATTGTCCCTTGCCAGCGCCGCGCCGGAGTGAAGCTGATGGTCACGGCCCCGCATGATCCTCAGGCGGTCACGCGCAGCCTCCAGACTGGCTGCCTTTGAGATCAGGCCGCCGTCGAAGGCTAGGGTCTGGTCCGAACCCAAAACCCAGGCGCCGGGTCGCCGAGCCGACACGGCCAGCGCCTTGGCCCTCGCCAGTTCGACCGCCAGGGAGGCGGGGTCGTCACAGCCGAAGGCCGCCTTGATCGCGGGTTCGTCCACGCCCGCGTCCTCGGCCTCGAAGGGCACGCCCGCGCCCGTCAGCATCGCCCGCCGCGCGGCGCTGCGGGACGCGAGGACCAAGGGGGCGCTCACCAGCTTCCTCCCAGTTGCTTGCTGCGTCGCTCGTTCAACAGGTTCAGGACAGCCGCCGCCGTCTCCTCGACCGAGCGACGGGTGACGTCAATCGTCGGCCAGCCCCGCCGTTCGAAAGCGCGACGGGCCTTGATCGTCTCCTCGCGCACGGCATCGGGCTCGACATAGGCCGAAGCGTGGTTGGCGTTCAGCCCGTCCAGGCGGTTCCTCCGGATCTGCACCAGCCGGTCGGGCGATACGGTCAGACCGACGATCAGGGGGTTCTTCAGACCCACCAGCCGCTCTCCATCCTCCTGTCCCGGCACCAGGGGCACATTGGCCGCCCGCACCCCCCGATGAGCCAGGTAGATGCAGGTCGGGGTCTTGGAGGTCCGGCTGACACCGACCAGCACGACATCGGCGCCTTCCAGCTGCTCGGCCGTGCCCTGGCCGTCGTCGTGGGCCATGGCGAAGTCCAGCGCGCCGATGCGGTTGAAGTAGTCGTGGTCCAGCGCGTGCTGGGCCCCGACCCGGGTCGACAGCGCCGCGCCCAGATAGCGCGACAGGGCGCCGACCAGCGGATCCAGCGCCCCGATCTGGGGCATGTCCAGCGCGCGGCAGCCTTCCTCCAGCTGGGCGCGCAGATCGCGGTCGACGATGGTGTGGAGCACCACGCCGGGCGCCGACGCGACCTCGGCCAGCACCCGCTCCATCTGCTTGTCGGACCGAACGAGCGCATAGATGTGCTCGATGGGGATGACGCCATCGAAACGCGCCGTCACCGCCTTGGCCATGGCGTTCAGCGTCTCGCCGGTCGAGTCCGACACCAGGTGCACATGGAAGTAGGTGGCGAGGCGCGAGGCGCCGGCGGGGCGCGCCGGGCTCATGCGGATCGTCCGGGGACAGAGAGGGCGGCGACGGTGCGAATGGCGAGGAATCCTGTGGACGACCCGGGGCGCCGACCGGCCGGGCCGGGGCGCCGATGTCTATAGCCGCGCCGGGATGCGGAGGCGAGCCGGGACGGATTCGGACAGCGCCGCCGCTCCGGACCCGGATCATCCCCGCCGCCGATCGTCGCTCCCGGTCGGCTGGGGAAATCCTTAACGAAGGGTAAACGGCGCCCAGCCCAGGCGCGGCGCCGTCGGCCGCTGCGGGCCGCGCGTTAACGCCTCGTTAAGACTTGTCCCCGTTTTCGACAGGGCGTCACACAGCCGTCGTCTTGTCCCGGTGGGGCGCAGGACAAGCCTCCGCAGAGCCGCTCGAAGGCGCGATTCATCCCCGCCGTCCCGCCCCCTGCTGACTTCCTCTATTCCTTTTCAAATCTTGATCAGGTGAAGGGGAGGAGCGTGGGCTTGAGAGGACGCCGTTCGCCCCGTAAAGCCGATCCATGAGCACAACGCCTTCGCTGATCCGTGTCCTTCGGGGCGAGACCCTGGACCGCCCCCCGGTCTGGTTCATGCGTCAGGCGGGACGTTACCTGCCCGAGTACCGCGAGCTGCGGGCCAGGGCGCCGAACTTCATCGCCTTCTGCCTGAACCCGGAGATGGCGGCGGAAGCGACGCTCCAGCCCATGCGGCGCTTCGGCTTCGACGCCGCCATCGTTTTCGCCGACATCCTTCTGATCCCCCAGGCGCTCGGCCAGAAGGTCTGGTTCGAGACGGGCGAAGGACCGCGCCTGGGCGAGCTGCCCTCGGTCGAGCACATGCAGGGCTTGGCGGAGGGGGCCGGACGCGCTTTGTCGGAAGTCGGCGAAAGCCTGACCCGCGTCCGCGCCGAGCTGGAGCCCCATCGCGCCCTGATCGGTTTCGCCGGCGCGCCCTGGACGGTCGCCACCTACATGCTGGACGGCGGCCACGACACCATCGGCAAGGGGGAGCGCGCCACCGCCCGCTCCTACGCCTACGCCGAGCCGGAGAAGGTCGACGCCGTCCTGGCCGTGCTGGTCGAGGCCACGGCCTATTATCTGAAGATGCAGGCCGACGCCGGGGCCGATTGCCTCAAGATCTTCGAGAGCTGGGCCGAGGGCCTGCCCGACGATCTGTTCGAGCGGCTCGTGCTCAAGCCCCATCAGGCGTTGGTCGCCCGCCTGCGCGAGCTCGGCGTCACCGTGCCCCTGATCGGCTTCCCGCGTGGCTCGGCGCTGCATGCGGACCGCTACGCCCGCGAGGTCGACGTCCAAGGCGTGGCGCTCGACACCGCCTGCTCCCTGGCCAAGGGTCGTGAGGTCCAGGCGATCAAGCCGATCCAGGGCGCGCTTGACCCACTGTTGCTTCGGGTCGGCGGTGCGGCTCTGGACCGCAGGGTGGATGAGCTTGTCGAGGCCTGGGGCTCTGGGCCATGGATCTTCAACCTCGGCCACGGCATCCTGCCGGACGTGCCGATCGCTCACGTCGAGCAGGTGTTGAAGCGGATCGGAGCCCAGTGAACCGGAAGGCCGGTAGCCAGAACACCCGAGGTTCGCAGATCGGCTCTCCCTCGGGCGGCCGGCGGATTGCTGTCGTTCTGTTCAATCTCGGTGGACCGGACGACGCCGAGACCGTCCAGCCGTTCCTGTTCAACCTGTTCAACGATCCGGCCATCATCGGCCTGCCGGGCTTCGTGCGCACGCCGCTGGCCCGGCTGATCTCCTCGCGACGCGAGGCCAGCGCCCAGGCCAATTACGCCCAGATGGATGCGGGCGGCGGATCGCCGCTGAAGGCCGAGACGCTCAAGCAGATGGCGGCGCTCGACGCGGCCCTGGCGCGGCTCCTGCCCGGCGACGAGGTCAAGAGCTTCATGGCCATGCGCTACTGGCACCCCCTGACCGACGAGGCCGCGGCCGACGTGGCCGTCTGGGGGCCCGACGAGGTGGTTCTCCTGCCGCTCTATCCGCAGTTCTCGACGACAACGACCGCGTCGTCGCTGAAGGCGTGGCGCGAGGCCTACGCCGGCTCGGGTCGCGTGCGCACCATCTGCTGCTATCCCCGTCTGGACGGCTGGATCGAAGCCCAGGCCCAGGCGGTGCGCGCCAAGCTGACCGAGGCCGAGGCCGCCCATCCGGGCAAGCTGCTCCGCGTCCTCTTCTCTGCCCACGGCATCCCCGAGAAGCTGGTGACCGGCAAGGGCGATCCCTACCAGGAGCAGGTGGAAGCCACGGTCGCCGCTGTCGCCGCCCGCGCCGAGCTGACCGACTGGGTGCTCTGCTACCAGAGCCGGGTGGGGCCTCTAAAATGGCTCGGGCCAGCCACGCCCGACGTGATCGTCCAGGCCGGACGCGACGGCGTCGGCGTGGTCGTGACCCCGATCGCCTTCGTCTCCGAGCACATCGAGACTCTGGTCGAGCTCGACATCGAATACGGCGAACTGGCGCATGAGGCGGGCGTCCACCCCTATCTGCGCGCGCCGACTGTCAGCGTCATGGCGCCCTTCATCGACGGCCTGGCGGGCGCGGTGGCCGAGAGCCTTCAACGCACCGGCACGGCGCCGGCCGGACCGGGCTGTCAGGGCCGGTGGAAGGCCTGTCCGTGCCAGGCCGAGCGCCGCGCGGCCTGAGGAGAGGCGGATGGACTGGTATAATCTGGCGCGCGGGCTGCACATCCTGGCGGTGATCGCCTGGATGGCGGGTCTGTTGTTCCTGCCCCGGCTCTACGCCTATGACGCCGAACAGGCCGACAAGCCGGACGCCGTGCGCGACGGCATGCGCGAGCAGCTGCGGCTGTGGCAGACCCGGCTGCTGAAGATCATCCTCAACCCCGCCATGATCGTGGCCCTTGTGGTCGGCCTGTGGCTTATCCATCTGCGGGGCGCGGTGATCCTGACCCAGCCCTGGATCTGGGTGAAGCTGGTCGGGGTTTTCCTGCTTCTCGGCTGGCACGGCTTCCTGGTGGCGGAGCGGAAACGCATCCTCGCCGGGACCTCGAGCCGCACCTCCCGGTTCTGGCGGATGACCAATGAGGTGCCGTTCGTCCTCGCCGTCCTGATGGTCCTGTCCGTGACCCTGGAATGGACCTTCTGAGCCACGACGCTTGACCCGAACCCTCGGTTCGTGGTTCCGCTGACCCTGAGGCGCATTCCGGTGCGCTGCCCTTCTCTACGCGTCGACCGATCGCTGGCCCTCTTTCACTGAGGGGATGCCGCCTTCGGACCCGTCGCCCTCCCATCCGGCCGCAAGGCCAGCACCTTCAGCCCCGCCCGCTCCGTCGCAATGCGCCGGATTGTCCGGCGGCGCGCATCCGAGCCTTCCCATGACCGACGTCCGCGATACCGACCCGACCGCTCCCGAGACCGAAACCCTGCTGGCCGAGACCGGCGAGGCCGACGGTCTGAACGACGCGGACGCCGCTGCCGATCTGGGCGACGAGGCGGAAGAGGAGGGCGATCCCGTCGTCCCGTCGGGCCGGATCACGCTGGAAGAGCTGAACGCCAAGACCCCGGCCGACCTCGTCGCCTTCGCCGAGCAGCTGGAGGTCGAGAACGCCTCGAACCTGCGCAAGCAGGATCTGCTGTTCGCCATCCTCAAGGCCCTGGCCGAGGAAGAGGTCGAGATCATCGCCGACGGCGTGCTGGAGATCCTGCCCGACGGCTTCGGCTTCCTGCGCAGCCCGGACGCGAACTATCTTCCGGGTCCGGACGATATCTATGTGTCGCCGTCCCAGATCCGCCGCTTCGGCCTGCGCTCGGGTGACACCATCCACGGGGCTGTCCGCGCCCCGCGCGAGGGCGAGCGCTACTTCGCCCTGCTGAAGGTCGACACGATCAATCTGGAAGACCCGGAAGCGGTCAAGACCAAGGTCCTGTTCGACAACCTAACCCCGCTCTATCCCGAAGAGCGGCTGCACATGGAAATTCAGGACCCGACGCTGAAGGACCGCTCGGGCCGGGTCATCGACATCGTCGCCCCGCTGGGCAAGGGTCAACGCTGCCTGATCGTGGCTCCGCCGCGCGTCGGCAAGACGGTGATGCTGCAGAACATCGCCAAGTCGATCGAGGCCAACCACCCCGAGGTCTTCCTGATCGTCCTGCTGATCGACGAACGGCCCGAGGAAGTCACCGACATGCAGCGCACGGTGAAGGGCGAAGTCGTGGCCTCGACCTTCGACGAGCCGGCCACCCGTCACGTCGCCGTCGCCGAGATGGTGATCGAGAAGGCCAAGCGCCTGGTCGAGCACAAGAAGGACGTAGTGATTCTGCTGGACTCCATCACCCGCCTGGGCCGCGCCTACAACGCGACCGTGCCGTCGTCGGGCAAGGTCCTGACGGGCGGCGTGGACGCCAACGCCCTTCAACGGCCCAAGCGCTTCTTCGGCGCGGCGCGCAACGTGGAACAGGGCGGAAGCCTGACCATCATCGCCACGGCCCTGATCGACACCGGCAGCCGCATGGACGAGGTGATCTTCGAGGAGTTCAAGGGCACCGGTAACTCGGAAATCGTGCTGGACCGCAAGGTGGCCGACAAGCGCATCTTCCCGGCCATCGACGTGCTGAAGTCCGGCACCCGCAAGGAAGACCTGATCACGCCGAAGGACCAGCTGACCAAGACCTATGTCCTGCGACGCATCCTGAACCCTATGGGCCCGCAGGACGCCATCGAGTTCCTGCTCGACAAGCTGCGCCAGTCCAAGAACAACGCGGACTTCTTCCAGTCGATGAACACCTGAGGCGGCGCTCTCGGCCGGTTACCTCCGGCCGGGGGCTGCGGCGCCTCGCCGTTTCTGCATGACGAAGCCGATCACCTTGGCCGCCGCCTCGAAATGCTCGCGGGGAATGGTGTCGTCGATGTCGACGGCGGCGTAGAGGGCGCGCGCGAGCGGCACGTTCTCCACGATCGGCACATCATGCTCCTTGGCCACCTCGCGGATGCGGAGCGCCACGGCGTCGACGCCCTTGGCGAGGCAGACGGGCGCGGCGTCACCCTGGTCGGGCTCGTAGCGGAGCGCCACGGAGTAGTGGGTCGGGTTGGTGACGATCACCGTGGCCTTGGGCACGTTGGCCATCATCCGCTGGCGGCTGCGCTGCATGCGGATCTGCTTCAGGCGCGCCTTCACATGCGGGTCGCCCTCGGACTGCTTGTAGTCCTCCTTCAGCTCTTCCTTGGTCATGCGCATGCGCTTGGCGAAGCGCAGGCGCTGCCAGAAGACGTCGCCGATCGCGGTCAGGCCCAGGAGCACGATGGTGGAGGCCATCAGCGCGATGACCAGGTCGCGCGCCAGCGGCAGGATGGTCGCCGGATGCATGGCCGCCATGCCCTCGAACTCCCGCGCGTGGGGCTCCAGCACCATCCAGCAGACGACTGAGACGACCACCAGCTTGATCAGGGTCTGGAGGAACTGCATCAGGCCATCAGGGCCGAAGATGCGCTGGAAGCCCTTGAGCGGATTGATCTTGTCCAGCTTGGGCTTCATCCGCTCGGCCGAGAAGATCAGGCCGCCGGTCTGGGCCACGGTGCCGGACACGCCGCCCAGGATGGTGGCGACCATGACGGCGGCCAGGAAGGGCGCGGCCGCCCACAGCGCCTTGACGCCCAGCTCCACGCCCGCCCCGGCCTCGATCCCGCCCATCAGGCGATGGGGCATGGCGATGAAGGGGACGAGCGCCTCCGTCGCCGTGGTGGCGAACCAGCCGCCGCCCATGAGGATCACCGCCGCCGCGCCCATGAGGCTGAGGGTCGGGGCGACGTCCATGGACTTGGCGACGTCGCCCTTGCGTCTGGCCTCCTCGAGTTTTCGCGGGGTGGCCTCTTCTGTCTTGGACTCGGGATCGTTGTCCTCAGCCACCCGCGCCTCCCGATGAGACGAACAGGTTGGCGAGGTCGCGATAGCGGTCGATGAAGACCGTCCCGAGCACCCCCAGCGACAGGGCGAAGACCGACAGGCCGAGGATGACGCTCAACGGCGCGGCGACGAAGAAGATCTGGAACGCCGGCATGACTCGCCCGACCAGACCCGAGGCGAGATTGAACACCAGGGCGAAGACGATCACTGGCGCGGCGAGCTGCACGCCCAGAAGGAAGCTGTCGCCCACGGTGCGGACGGCCAGTTCGACGAAGTCGCCGGTGACCAGCGGCCGGGCCGGCGCGATCAGCTCATAAGAGCCGACGAGGCCGGCGATGAACAGGTGATGGGTGTTGGTGGCGAAGACCAGAACCGTCCCCATCAGCATCAGGAAGGCGGCGATGGTGGTGCCGGGAGAGGCCTGGAGCGGGTTGGTGGTCTGGGCGAAGCTGAGGGTGGTCTGCAGCGACACGATCTCTCCGGCGACGGCCAGGGCGGCGGTGAAGGCCCTCAGGATCGCGCCGATGGCCAGGCCGATGATGACCTCGCGGATCACCCAGCCGATCGAGGCGCCCAGGCTCTCGGGCAGGGGCGGCAGCGATCCGCCGACCACGGGCCAGAGGGCGAGCGCCACGACCAGCGCCAGCGACAGCCGGATCCGCGGCGGGACGTAGCTCTCGCCGATGCCGGGCAGGCTGAGGAAGATGGCGCCGATGCGGGCGAAGATCAGCCCGCCGGCCCAGACCTGATCGGCGGTGGCATACGGCTCCATCCGCCCCGCCTTACGCCGTCATCCTCGGGCTTGACCCGAGGATCGGAGGTTTCGCGCCAGAGTGCGATCTGGCGGAAACGCGACCTGTCCGCCCCTTTGTTCTGCCTGAGGACGATCCGATCCTCGGATCAAGTCCGAGGATGACGAACGTGAGAGACACGTTCGTCACATCCCCGAGATGCGGGCGGCGATCTCGCGCATGAAGGCGCCGAGCAGCCCGCCCATCAGCGGCAGGAACAGCAGGAGGGAGACGAAGATGGCGATGATCTTGGGGGCGTAGACCAGGGACTGTTCCTGGATCTGGGTCAGGGCCTGGAACAGGCCGATGCCGACGCCGACGATCAGGCCCACGATCAGCACGGGCGCGCACAGCTGGATGGTCAGCCACAGGGCGTCGCGGCCCACGTCCAGAACTTCCGCGCCGCTCATCGCGCCTACTCCCGAGATACTGGGCAAGAAATGCCGGGAGCGTGGTTAACGCCGGGTTACGCCGCGCGGCCCGACCCTTGCGCGCATGCGGTCAGAACGGGGATTTCCTATGGCCTGGACCGCGATTTCGACCCGAAACGAGACACCGCCCATCGCGCGCGGTGGCTGGCTCGATGCGCTGCGGTTCATCGTGGCCTCGCTGATCATCCTGCATCATTTCCAGGCGGCGGGGCCGGTTCCCCTGGCCGAGGCGCTGCACCCGGTGTTTGAGCGCGGCGGATTCCTGCTGACCAACTTCTTTCTCATCGACAGCGGCTATGTGCTGATGCGGGTCTATGGGGGCTCGGTCGGCTCGGGGCGGATGTCGCCGGGCGACTTCTTCCTGAAGCGCTTCCTCAGGGTCTATCCGGCCCATCTCATCATGGTGCTGGGGCTGGTGGCGCTGGTCGTCGTCGGATCGGCCGTCGGCTTCGCGCCGCGCAATCCCGAGTGGTTCGCCTGGGACCAGCTGCCGGCTCAAGCGGCGCTGGTCCAGTCGTTCGGCGTCTATGGCGGCCTGGGATGGAACGCGCCCAGTTGGTCGATCTCGGCGCTCCTCGGCTGCTACGTCGCCTTCCCATGGATTCTGGTCGCCCTGAAGCGGGTCGGCCCGTGGACAACGCTGATCGCCGCGGCCGGGCTCTACCTGCTGGCCAATGAACTGGCCTGGAGCCTGCTGGGCTATCCCGTCTATCAGATGCCCATGATGTACGGGGTCTGGCGAGCCCTGCCGCTCTTCATACTCGGCATGGCGCTGGCGGTGGTTTCCGAGCGGGTCTTCGTGGCGCCGCGTCTGGCCCGGATCACCGGCGTTTCGGCGGCGATCGGGCTGGCGACGGTGCAGGCCTTCGATAAGCACGCCCTGATATCGATCGTCTTCATCAGCCTTATCCTGCTGTCAGCGGGCGCCATTCCGGTCACGCGGCCGTCCAGATGGGTCGAGAAGGCCAGCGTCGTGTCCTTCGCCATGTTCATCACCAACGAGCCGGTGCGCATCGCCTGGTTCGGCGTGATCAACGTCCTGATCTCCCGCCTCGCCCTGCCGGTCGGGGTTCAGTGGGGATTGTGGGCGCTGGGCGTCGCGGCGGCCTTCGCCTTCGCCTTCCTCTTCCACGCCCTGATCGACCGGCCCCTTCAGGGCTGGATCAAGGCGCGGCTGTCGCGTTGGCGGACGCCGCAAGCTGCTTCCGCCGCGCAGCCGGTCGTATCGCTCGAAGGCTGATCAGCCGCGCATCAGGCGCCGGCACAGGTCGTCCAGCTGTTCCAGATTGGCGTAGGACAGCGTCAGTTCGCCCTTCCCGCCCCGGTCGGTCAGCGCGACCTTCAGACCGAGCGCGTCGGCCAGATCCTGCTCCAGAGCAGCCGTGTCCGGCGACGTCGTCGCCGGGGCCTTGCCGCGCGGCTTGGTCTCCGCGCCCTGAGACTTGCGGGCTAGCGCCTCGGTCTGGCGAACATTCAGGCCTTCCAGGACGATCTTCTCGGCCAGCGCATCGGGATCCCGCGCCGTCAGCAAGGCCCGGGCGTGCCCGGCCGACAGCATGCCCTCGCTGACCAGCTCCTTGGCGCGGGGCGTCAGATAGGTGAGACGCAGGGTATTGGCGACGTGACTGCGGGACTTGCCGACGATGCCGGCCACCGCGTCCTGCGTCCGTCCAAACCGCTCCATCAGAGACGCATAGGCCTGGGCCTCTTCCAGCGGATTGAGGTCGGCGCGCTGCACGTTCTCGATGATGGCGACTTCCAGCACCTCCAGATCGTCCATCTGGCGGACAATGATCGGCACCTCTGTCAGCCGGGCGGCCTGCGCCGCGCGCCAGCGACGTTCGCCGGCGATGATCTGCCACACGCCGTCTTCACCCGGCTGGGCGCGGACCAGAATGGGTTGCAACACCCCCTTGTCGCGGATCGACTGGGTCAGTTCCGACAGGTCTTCGGGTCGGAACACCTTGCGAGGCTGGTCCGGGTTGGGCTTCAGGCTCTCGATGGGCGCCAGCTGCACGCCCGCGGGCAAGGGCTGGCCCGGCGCGACCGGCGCAGCCTCGGCGGCCGCATCGCCCAAAAGCGCCGACAGTCCGCGACCCAGACCTCTTTGACGTTCAGACAAGTCGTTGTTTCCGTTCGTTTATCAGGCGGCGAGACGGCGGCGCTCGCGACCCACCACTTCCTTGGCCAGACGCAGATAGGCCTGGCTGCCGGTACATTTCAGATCATAGATCAGGACAGGCTTGCCGAAGGACGGCGCCTCGGAGACCCGGACGTTCCGGGGGATCACGGCCTCATAGACCTTGTCGCCGAAATGAGCCCGGACGTCGGCCGCCACCTGTCCGGACAGGGCGTTCCGGCGATCGAACATGGTCAGGACCAGGCCCTGGATCTCGAGGCTCGGGTTCAACGATTGACGGACCATCTCGATGGTCTTCATCAACTGCGTCAACCCTTCGAGCGCGAAGAACTCGCACTGCAGCGGCACCAGGACCCCGTCCGCCGCCGCCATGGCGTTGAGCGTCAGCAGGTTCAGCGAGGGCGGGCAGTCGATCAGGACATAGTCATACCGGGCGCTACCGCCCTGCCCTTGCGCAGCCAGGGCGTCGCGCAGGCGATAGGAGCGCCGATCGGCTTGGCTCAGCTCGATCTCGACGCCCGACATGTCGGCATCGGCCGGAATGATATCGAGGCCGGGCACGGCCGTCGGTACGGCCGCGTCGTCCACGGACCGGCCGTCGACGATGACGTCGTAGATGGTGATACGGCGTGTTTCACGTGGAACACCCAAGCCGGTGGACGCATTGCCCTGGGGGTCCATATCGACGATCAGCACCCGCTCGCCGATCGCGGCCAGCGCCGTGCCGAGGTTGATCGCGGTCGTGGTCTTGCCCACCCCGCCCTTCTGGTTGGAGACGGCGAGGACGCGGGCGGGACGGCTGGAACTAGCCACGGCGTTTCAGGCTCCGGACGGTGACGATGCGGCCGCGCGGATCGCTGCGCGAGACGGAGAGGTCGGCCTCCACTTGCCAGACCTTGGCCGCTTCCCGCAACTCGAGCTCGGCCCTCTCTCCCTTCAGAAACAGACCTTGTGCACCGCGCTGCAGATAGGGCTGTGCATAACCCAGCAGCTTCTCCATCGGCGCCACGGCGCGGGCGGTGACGATGTCGACCTTCAGCGCCTGCTGCTCGGCCCTTCCCCAGATCACGGTGCCCGGAAGCGAGAGCGCGTCCACAACGGTTTGCAGGAACCGGCACCGCTTCTGCAACGAGTCGATCAGCCAGACATGACCGTCCGCCCGTCCTTTCAGCAGGATAGCGAGCACCAGCCCTGGGAAACCGGCCCCCGCGCCGAGGTCGGCCCACGTCCGTGCCCCGGGCGCGAGGTCTAGCAGCTGGGCCGAGTCCCAGGCGTGGCGATTCCAGAAGTCCGGCAGGCTGTCCGGCCCGACGAGGTTCATCACCGCATTGGCTTCGGTCAGGCGTCCAAGGAAGCTCTCGAGCTCCGCCATGCGTTCAGGTGCGGCCCCGGTCAGCCGCTGAAACTCTACGGCCGTCATCAGGCCGCGACGGGTGAGCGTTTCACGTGGGCTAGTAGTGCTGTCAGCGCGCCCGGCGTTACGCCCTCGATGCGAGCCGCCTGTCCGAGAGTGCGGGGTCGGACGCGATCCAGCTTTTCTCGCACCTCGTTCGACAGGCTGCCGATGGCGGCATAGTCCAGATCCAACGGCAGGCTCAGCGCCTCCTCGCGGCGCAGGGCCTCGGCGTCCGCCGCCTGGCGATCGATGTAGCCGGCATAGCCCGCGTCGATCTCGACCTGCTCGCGGATGGCCGGCGACCAGTCGCGGATCGACGGGAAAGCCGCCTCGAAAGCGGTCAGATCGACGCCAGGATAGGCCAGCAGATCGCGCATCGACCGCCGCTGACCGTCCGGGTTGACCGTGATCCCGAGCGCCTGCGCCTCCTTCGGCGTGAAGCGCGTCTCGCGCGCCAGCGTGGTGGCCGCGGCGAGCGCCTCGGCCTTGGCTTCGAACGCGACCTGGCGTTCAGATCCGACGACCCCCGCCTCGACACCGAGCGGGGTCAACCGTTGATCGGCGTTGTCGGCGCGGAGAGTCAACCGATACTCCGCCCGGCTGGTGAACATGCGGTAGGGCTCGGTCACACCGCGCGTGACCAAGTCGTCGATCATCACCCCGATGTAGGCCTGATCCCGCCCCAGCACGATCTCCGGTGATCCCGCCGCGGCGCGCGCCGCGTTGAGCCCGGCAATCAACCCTTGAGCGCCCGCTTCCTCATAGCCGGTCGTACCGTTGATCTGGCCGGCGAGGTAAAGCCCGGGCCAACGCTTGACCTCGAGCGCAGGCGTCAGCTCGCGCGGATCGACGTAGTCGTACTCGATGGCGTAGCCGAAGCGAAATACCTCAACCGCCTCCAGACCGGGCAAGGTCCGAAGGAAGGCCATCTGCGTCTCGGGCGAGACCGAGGTGGAGATGCCGTTCGGATACACCGTCGGATCGTCCAAGCCCTCGGGCTCCAGGAAGACCTGATGGGAGGTCTTGTCGGCAAAGCGAACGACCTTGTCCTCGATCGAGGGGCAGTAGCGAGGCCCCCGCCCTGTCAGGCGGCCGCCGTATACGGCGCTTTCACCGAGGTTCTCGGCGATGATCCGATGGGTCTCTTCCGTCGTCGCGGTGATGCCGCAGGCGATCTGGGGCACGGTGATGCGGTCAGTCAGGAAGCTGAAGGGAACAGGCGTCTCGTCCGCCTCCTGCATCTCCAGCCGGTCCCAGGCGATGGTGCGGCCGTCCAGCCGCGCGGGCGTGCCGGTCTTCAGCCGCCCCATGGTCAGACCAGCGCCATACAGGTCGGCCGCGAGCCCGGTGGACGGCGCTTCACCGTGGCGGCCCGCCGGTATGCGCTCCTCGCCGCGATGGATCACGCCGTTCAGGAAGGTGCCGGTCGTCAACACGACCGCGCCGGCGCGCAATTCAAGCCCTTCGCTCGTCGTCACGCCGACGACGCGGTCGCCGTCGAGGATCAGGGCCTCGGCCGCTCCGGCCATCAGGGTCAGGTTCGGCGTCGCCGCGAGTTCCGCCTGCATGGCCTCGCGGTAGAGGCGTCGGTCGATCTGGCTGCGGGGGCCTCGGACCGCCGCGCCCTTGGACCGGTTCAGCATGCGGAACTGGATGCCCGAAACATCGGCCAATCGGCCCATCAGGCCGTCCAGGGCGTCGATCTCCCGGACCAGATGGCCCTTGCCCAGGCCGCCGATGGCCGGGTTGCAGGACATTTCGCCGATGGTCTCGAGCTTCTGGGTCAGCAGCAGGGTGCGCGCGCCGAAGCGCGCCGAGGCCGCGGCGGCCTCGCATCCGGCGTGCCCGCCGCCGATCACGATGACGTCGAAGGAGATCATGGGAGGCGGGACATAGTCGAGATGGGTCGAAAACGCCACCTCGGGCGTGTCTGCTCGCTACCGCGCCCCTCGCAGACGCTCCCCGATTGAGCGCATGTGTTTCACGTGAAACAGCGGAGCGTCACTTGCCTATGCAGAAGGTCGCGAAGACTTCGCCGAGCACGTCCTCGACGCCAATCTCGCCGGTGACCCTGGACAGGGCGCCCGCCGCCCTGCGCAGATCGTCCCCCGCCAGTTCCGGCGCGTCGATCAGGCGTGCCCGCGCGGCCTCGACGGCCTCGGCCGCCTCCGACAGCCGCCGCCGGTGGCGCTCGCGAGTGACGGCCGGGAAGTCAGCGCCCGACAGATCTCGAGCCAGTCGTTGCGCGAGCGCCTCGTGCAGCGTCTCGATCCCCTGCCCGGTGACGGCGCTGACGGCGAATCCCTCCGATGTCTGGACCTCTCCGAGATCGGCTTTGGTCCAGACGATCAGGTCGTCGGCTCGAACATAGGCGGCGGCGGGGCCATCCGGATCGCCCGGGGCGCGGACCCACAGACGCAGGTCGGCCGCCTTCGCGCGCGCTCTCGCCCGGCGGACGCCCTCGGCCTCGACGGGATCGTCGCTATCGCGCAGGCCTGCGGTGTCGGACAGGGTCACAGCGTAGCCACCGATGATCAGATCGGCGTCGAGCACGTCTCGTGTCGTGCCCGCGATCGGCGTGACGATGGCCGCCTCGCGCCGGACGAGGGCGTTGAACAGGGCCGACTTGCCGGCGTTGGTCTCTCCGATCAGGACAATGCGGTAGCCCTCCCTTACCCGTCGACCCCGGTCGGCGTCGGCCAAGGCGCCGCGGAGGTCCGACAGCAGCTTGTCCAGAACCGGCCCGGCGGAACGGGCGAGGTGGTCGGGGACGTCCTCATCGGGGAAGTCGATCTCCGCCTCGACAAGGGCCAGCGCCGTCAGCAGATCGCGGCGGAAGCCCGCGTAGGTCTGGGAGAGCGCCCCCTCCAGCTGACCTAACGCCTGGGCGGCTTGGGCCGAGGTCTCGGCGTCGACGAGGTCGGCCACGGCCTCGGCCTGGGCGAGGTCCACCCGGCCGTTCTGGAAGGCGCGCCGTGTGAACTCCCCCGGCTCGGCAGGCGACAAGCCGAGGTCGAGCAGCGCACGGGAAACAGCCTCCACAACGGCGCGCCCACCGTGGAGATGCAGCTCTGCGGCGTCCTCGCCGGTGTAGCTGTGCGGGGCCACAAAGCGCAGAGCGAGGGCCTGGTCCAGGATCGCACCGCCGTGGCGAAGGGTGCGCAGGCTGGCGAGACGGGGCTTCAGGCCGCCCGCTCCTAGCGCCTCGAGGGCGCGTTCAGTGCCCGGGCCGGACAGGCGGATGATCGCGACGGCTCCGCGACCGGGCGGCGTAGCGAGGGCAAAGACGGTGGTCACGTCACGTCTCCTCCCTGTCGGCGGAGCCGATGGGGAGGTGGATGCGAGCCTCTGCGAGCAGGCGGAGGGGTCCTGACGGCGGCGAGAACCCCTCCCGTCGTCGGGTCGTGTACGGCCCTTCCTCCACTCCGCTTCGCTCCGAGCCACCTCCCCCCGCTGCGCGCGGGGAGGAGACCGTACGTCCTCACGGCTTCACCACCGCCTGCATCATCTGGCGGAACTGGTCTTGGGCCTGAAGGCCGAAGGCGGTCCAGGACTTCATCAGCTCCTCGGGCTGCATGGCCGTGATGTTGGCCTCCATGCGCGCTTGCATCTCGGCGACCAGGCGCTCGTTCAGCGGGGTGACGTCCGGCAGACCCAGGAAGGCGCGGGCCTCCTCGGGCGTGCACTCGGCCTCGACCTTGAATTTCATCATGGCGCTCCAACCTCTCGGATCGATCTCATAGGCCGATCCGGCCCCCGAAAGGAACCCGCCATGCCCGACGCCACGATGCGCGCCGTCCGTCTCGACCGCGCCGGCGGGCCGGAGGTCCTGCAGATCGCGACGATCGCAGTCCCGCAGCCGGGGCCGGGCGAGGTCCGGGTGCGCCATCACGCCATCGGCCTGAACTTCATCGACATTTACCAAAGAGACGGTCTCTACCCCCTCACCTATCCAACCGGACTGGGGCTCGAAGCGGCGGGGGTGATCGAGGCCGTCGGTGAGGGTGTCACTCGCTTCGCCGTCGGCGACCGCATCGCCTACGCCAACGGCCCGCCGGGCGCCTATGCCGAGACGCATGCGGTGCATCAGGACCGGGCCGTTCGCCTGCCCGACGACATCTCGTTCGAGACGGCCGCCGCCGCGATGCTGAAGGGCATGACCGCCGAGTATCTGGTCCAGCGGGTGTTTCACGTGAAACAGGGAGACGCGATCCTTGTTCACGCCGCCGCCGGCGGGGTCGGGCTGATCCTGTGCCAGTGGGCGCGCAGCCTCGGCGCGACCGTCATCGGGACGGTAGGCTCGGAGGCCAAGGCGGCGCTCGCCAAGGCCCACGGCTGCCACCATGTCATCCTCTCCGACCGCCACGATGTCGCCGCTCGCGTCCGGGAGATCACTGGCGGGGAAGGCGTCGCCGTCGCCTATGACTCGGTCGGGGCGGCGACGCTGGACGCCTCTCTGAACAGCCTGCGTCGGCGAGGCATGTTCGTGACCTACGGCAACGCCTCGGGCCCGGTGCCGCCGCTGGAGCCGCTCCGGCTGTCGCGCGGCGGTTCGCTGTTCATGACCCGACCGACCCTGTTCGACTATGTCGCGACCCCGGAGGAACTCGACGCATCGGCCGAGGCGCTGTTCGCCGTCATTCGCTCCGGCGCGGTCCGTATCGAGATCGGCCAGCGCTTTCCGCTCGAAGATGTGCGCGCCGCGCATGAGGCTCTGGCCGGTCGCCGCACGGTCGGATCGACCCTGCTGATCCCCTGACCGCAACGCCATTGGCCGAAACGCCGATCGGGAAGACACTGGGCGACTGATTCGCTGCGGGAGCCTCGCTCCATGACCACGCCTCGTCGCCTCGATCTGTCGCTCATCCTGATGACGGCGGGCTTCGCCGTGGCCATTGGCGCCCTGGCCTGGCCCGCCTTCCAGACCGCCCCGACCTCGACGCCGCACATGATCCTGATGGTGGCCGTGGCCGCCGTGGCCCTGCTGGGCCTTTTCGCCTTCGGACGACAGGAGGCGCGCCGCCCCGCCCGGCCGGACGGCGACGTGGCCGTCGAGATGCTGGACGCGCTCGCCGAACCCGCCGCCCTGGTCTGGGCGTCAGGTCAGGTGCTGGCCTTCAACGGCGCTTGGGCCTCGCAGAACGGGGCGACGACGGCCCTGCCGCGCGGAGCCTCGGCTCAGGCGCTCTACATGGCCTTCGCCCAAGCCAGGCAGGGCGAGCAGGGACGAGCGATCGTCGTGATCGGCGAACGCGAGATCGAGGTGCTGATCGCCCAGGCGGGCCAAGGTCGCTTCCTGGTGCGAGAGGCGCCCGAGGCCGCTCTCACCCACTCCGCCACTCCTGCGCCCGTGGCGCATAACGGCTACGTCGCCTCCGCCGGAGAGGGCCGGGCTATGGCCGCCGGCGCCCCCTTCGGCTCGGCCGTGATCGCCGGCGAGGATCTGTTCGCCGGCCGCGCCGAGGACGCCAATCCGGCGCTCGCCGTCCTGACCGGCCCGGCCGCCGCCCGCGACGCCGCCTTCGGCCATCTGTTCGAACCCAATGGCGTGGCAGAGGCCCGGCGGCGGCTGGAGCAAGGGTCGTCCGGCCCGATCGAACTGGTCGCCCGCGCCCATCCGGACCGGTCGCTCCACCTCTATGTCGCGCCTGAGGGCGAGAAACGCCGCGTCTGGCTGTTCGATGTCTCGACCCAGAAGTCGATGGAGCTCCAACTGTCCCAGGCGCAGAAGATGCAGGCCGTGGGTCAATTGGCGGGCGGAGTCGCCCACGACTTCAACAACCTGCTGACCGCCATCCAGCTCCAGCTGTCGGGCCTGCTAGAGCGCCACCCCGTCGGCGACCCCTCCTACGAGGGGCTGAACGAAATCCGCCAGACCGCCATCCGCGCCGCCGACCTGGTCCGCAAGCTGCTGGCCTTCTCCCGCAAGTCCACCGTCCGTCGCGAGCGGCTGGACCTGGGCGAGCTGGTCGGCGAGTTCGCCGTCCTCCTGCGCCGCCTGCTGCGCGAGGACGTGCGGCTGGAGACCGACTACGGCCGCGACCTGCCCGTGGTGCTGGCGGACAAGTCCCAGCTGGAAACGGCCGTCATGAACCTCGCCGTCAACGCGCGCGACGCCATGCGCGGCGTTGTCGCCCCCGGCGACGCCGTGGTCACCATCCGCACGCGGCGCCTGACGCAAGCCCAAGCCCGCGAGCTCGGCTGGCTGGAGGCCCCATCCGAGGACGGAGCCCTGATCGAGGTGTCCGACACCGGCCCCGGCGTGCCGCCCGCCATCCTCGACAAGATTTTCGAACCCTTCTTCACCACCAAGGCCGTGAACGAGGGCACCGGCATGGGGCTGGCCACCGTCTACGGCATCGTCCAGCAGGCGGGCGGTCACATCGCCGTCGCCAATATCGAAGGAGAGGGCGCGGCCTTCCGCATCTTCCTGCCCGCCGCGTCGGAGCAGGAGCTGATCGAGGTCGCCCCCGTCGAGACCAAGGCCAAGGCCGCGCCCCGCGACCTGTCCGGAAACGGCCGCATCCTGTTCGTGGAGGACGAGGCGGCGGTGCGCGGCATCGCGGCGCGGTTGCTGCGCCAGCGGGGCTATGAGGTGATCGAGGCGGCCGACGGCGAGGAGGCCCTGATGCTGGCCGAGGAATGGTCGGGCCAGATCGACATGCTGATCTCGGATGTCATCATGCCGGGGCTGGACGGGCCTTCCTTGCTGAAGAAGGCCCGGCCCTATCTGGGCGACGCGCCGGTCATGTTCATCTCGGGCTATGCCGAGAGCGACTTCTCCGACCTGCTGCAGGACGAGACGGGCGTGTCCTTCCTGCCCAAGCCTCTGGACATCAAGACGCTCGCCGAGCGGGTGAAGCAGCAGCTGCAGGGGGACTGACCCTCTCCCGCCGGGAGAGGGAAGGCGGTTACCCCTTCAGCACTTCCACCAGCGTCTTGCCCAGGCGGGCCGGCGACGGCGAGACCTTGATCCCCGCCGCCTCCATGGCCGCGATCTTGGATTCCGCGTCGCCCTTGCCGCCCGAGACGACCGCGCCGGCGTGACCCATGGTGCGACCCTTGGGGGCGGTCCGTCCGGCGATGAAGCCGGCCATGGGCTTCTTGTGGCCTTTCCTGGCCTCGTCGATCAGGAATTGGGCGGCGTCTTCCTCGGCCCCGCCGCCGATCTCGCCGATCATGATGATGGACTGGGTCTCCGGGTCGGCGAGGAACAGCTCCAGCACGTCGATGAACTCCGTGCCCTTGACCGGGTCGCCGCCGATGCCGACGGCGGTCGTCTGGCCCAGGCCTTCGTTGGAGGTCTGGAAGACGGCCTCATAGGTCAGGGTGCCCGAGCGCGAGACGATGCCGACATTGCCCTTCTTGAAGATCGAGCCCGGCATGATGCCGATCTTGCACTCTTCCGGCGTCAGGATGCCCGGGCAGTTGGGACCGAGCAGGCGGGAGTTGGAGCGGTCCAGCCGCGCCTTGACCCGAACCATGTCCAGGACCGGAATGCCCTCGGTGATGCAGGTGATGAAGGGGATCTCGGCGTCGATGGCCTCGATGATGGCGTCGGCGGCGCCCGCCGGCGGCACATAGATGACCGAGGCGTCGGCCCCGGTCGCATCGCGCGCCTCGGCGACCGAGGCGTAGATCGGCAGGGTCTCGCCGTGACTGCCCGTCCAGTTCGTGCCGCCCTTCGTCGGGTGCACCCCGGCCACCATCTTCGTGCCGTGGTAGGCCAGCGCCTGTTCGGTGTGGAAGCCGCCGGTCTTTCCGGTCAGGCCCTGGACGATGATCTTGGTGTCGCGATTGACGAGAATGGACATGGGTCAGCTCTGAATAAGTCGGTCAGCAGGGCGGTCGGTGGCAGAGCGTGACGCTCAGCCGACCGCCGCGACGATCTTCTGGGCGGCGTCGTCGAGGTCGTCGGCGGCGGTGATGGCCAGGCCCGACTCGTTCAGGATCTTCTTGCCCAGCTCGACATTGGTGCCTTCCAGGCGGACGACCAGCGGCACCTTCAGGCCCACTTCCTTGACCGCCGCGACCACGCCCTCGGCGATGACGTCGCACTTCATGATGCCGCCGAAGATGTTGACCAGGATGCCCTGGACGGCCGGGTCCGCTGTGATGATCTTGAAGGCCGCCGCGACCTTTTCCTTGGAGGCGCCGCCGCCGACGTCGCAGAAGTTGGCCGGCTCCTTGCCGTACAGCTTGATGATGTCCATCGTCGCCATGGCGAGGCCCGCGCCGTTGACCATGCAGCCGATGTTGCCGTCGAGCGCGACATAGGCGAGGTCCCATTCCGAGGCCTCGATCTCCTTGGCGTCTTCCTCGGTCTCGTCGCGCAGCTCCTTGATGTCCGCATGGCGGAACAGGGCGTTGCCGTCGAAGCTGACCTTGGCGTCCAGCACCCGCAGGCGGCCGTTGGTCATGACGATCAGCGGGTTGACCTCCAAGAGGCTCATGTCGGTCTCGACGAAGGCCTTATAAAGGAGGGGAAACAGGGTCTCGCCGTCCTTGGCCGCCTCTCCGGTCAGCTCATAGGCGGCGTTCAGGCGCGCGACGTCGGCCGGGGTCACGCCCGTTTCCGGGTCGATGGCGATGGTGTGGATCTTCTCGGGGGTGTCGTGGGCGACCGCCTCGATGTCCATGCCGCCCTCGGTGGAGACGACGAAGGCGACGCGGCCAACCGAGCGGTCCACCAGCAGCGAGCAGTAGAGCTCGCGCGCGATGTCGGCGCCGTCCTCGATGTAGAGGCGGTTGACCTGCTTGCCGGCCTCGCCGGTCTGGGCGGTCACGAGCGTATTGCCCAGCATCTCCTTGGCGTGGGCGACGACTTCTTCGATCGACTTGGCCAGGCGCACGCCGCCTTTGGCGTCGGGACCCAGTTCCTTGAACTTGCCCTTGCCGCGCCCGCCCGCGTGGATCTGGGACTTCACGACATAGAGCGGTCCGGGCAGCTGGCGGGCGGCGGCCTCGGCCTGGTCGACCGAGGTGATGGCGACGCCCTCGGCGACCGGCGCGCCGAAGCCCTTCAGGACCTGCTTGCCCTGGTATTCGTGGATGTTCATGGGAGGACCGCCGCCGTCTTGTGGGGAGAAGTTGCGGGCGCTTATAGGCGGGGGTCCTTCGCAGGCGCAACCGCTCTCCCGTGACCGTCGGTCAATCCACCCAGTCGCGCCGGATGCTGCGGGCGGAGATGAACAGCAGGATAGCCGCCAGGCCGTAGAACCACTGCCCCACATACAGCGAATACCTCAGGGCCTCGTCGCCGAAGCGGGGCGTCAGATACTCCGACACGGCACCCAGCAGATAGATGCCCAGGCCGATGCCCACGAGGTTGTTGATCAGGAGGAAGCTGGCCGAGGCCGTCGAGCGCATGTGCGACGGCACCAGATGCTGGACCGCCGTCACGATGGGGCCGAGCCAGGCCAGGCTCAGCGCCTGCGGGATCAGGAACAGGACGAACGCCGTCCACTTGTCCTCGACGTTCATGGCCAGGAAGAACAGGGGCACGGCGATGACGAAGCCGACGGCGGGCACCAGCGGATAGGCGCTGCGCTTGACGCCCCGGCCCAGCTTGTCCGCCAGCCAGCCGCCCAGCCAGATGCCGATGGTGCCGCCGACGAAGGCGATGCCGGCCATGTACCAGGCGCGCTCGGCGCCCTCCATGCCAAGGCTGCGCTGGAAGAAGCTGGGCAGCCAGAAGGCCGCGCCGTAGCCGTAGACCGAGGAACAGGCCGCGCCGAACGCCATGAACCAGAAGCTCGGCTTTTTCAGAAGGATGGCCCAGACCTCGCCGAAGGACGCGGCCTTCTGGGCCGGCGCCGGCGTGGCGATGACGCCTTCGGGCGCGGGCTCGCGGTCATAGCGGCCCCGCTCCGGATCCTTGATGGTCAGCTTGACGACCGGCGCCAGGAGCACGCCCGCCAGACCCAGCACGATGAAGGCCGCGCGCCAGTCGATGGCGGCCGCCAGCAAGCCGCCGAACAGATAGCCCAGCGCCGTTCCGATCGAGACGCCGAAAGAATAGACGGCCAGCGCCCGCGCCCGCTGAGCCTTGGGGAAGTAGTCGGCGACCAGCGAATAGGACGGGGCGACCCCGCCCGCCTCGCCCACACCCACGCCCATGCGCGAGCCGAACAGGAACCAGAAGCCTGTCGCCAGACCGCACAGCGCCGTGAAACCGGACCAGACGGCTAGAGACGTGGCGATGATCGACGTACGGCTGATCCGGTCGGCCAGCCAGGCGATCGGCAGGGCCAGCGTGGAATAGACGACGGCGAAGGCCGGTCCGCCGAGCAGCCCTAGCTGGCTGTCGGTGAAGTTCATCTCGGCCTGGATGTAAGGCGCCAGGATCGCCAGCACCTGCCGGTCGATGAAGTTGAAGGTGTAGACCACCGTCAGCAGGCCCAGCACATAGACCTTGTAGGCCGGGCGCTCGATCGGCGTGGGCGTGGCGGCGGTGGTCATGGAGCATCCTCCTGGATCGTGTCAGGTCCGGATCGACGGTAGCGACGGTCGGCCCGGCTGCAAAAGGAAAAGGCGGCGATCGGGAACGATCGCCGCCTGAGGGGTCAGATCAAGGCCCCGGGGATCAGAATCGGACGCCGAGCGTCGCGGTGACCGTCTGGGGCGGGCCGTAGAAGCCGATCACCGTATTGCCGAACGCCGCGCCGAACGACGAGAAGTCGTATCCCCCGACGCGATACTCCTCATCGGTGAGGTTCTTGCCGTGCAGCGCGAGGGAGTATTTCTCGTCGGCCGAGGTCCAGACCAGGCTGGCGTCGATCAGCCAGTAGGCGTCCTGATCCAGGATCGGCTGGGGCGCCTCGAAGAGCTGGTATGCGCCACGGTACGAGGCGCTGGGTGTGACTCGAAGCGAGGAGCCGTCTCCGAAATCGTGGACGTAGCTCAAGCCGAACGAACCGGTCCACTCGGGGGTGTTCTGGAAGTCGCGGCTGGCGGACAGGTCGATGACGCAGCCCGGCAGGGTCGGGCAGGTGGAATTGACCGGGCCGGTCGGCACATAGCCCAGGAACTCGTCGAACTGTGCGTCGATATAGCTGAGCACCAGGTTGGCGGTCAGCCGATCGGTCAGCGCCAGGCTGCTTTCCAGCTCCCAGCCGCGAATGGTGGACTGGCCGATGTTGTCGACGACCGAGGCGACAACGCCCGGGGTCGCGCTGGGGAACTGGGTCGTGATCTGCTGGTCTTCGTAGCTGGAATCGAAGATCGCCGTGGCGAAGTTCAATCGACGATCCAGCAAGGATCCCTTCAGCCCGATCTCGAAGGTGTCGACGAGCTCTGAATCGTAGCCGTCCACCGTGGCGGGATAGGCCACGCGGTCGCCCCGCATGTCGAATCCGCCCGATTTGAACCCGCGCGAATACGAGGCGTAAGTGGTCAGGGTGGGAGACACCTCCCACGTGATGCTGGCGCGCGGGGTGAACTCCTCGAAGGTCTCGGTGTCGGTGTAGTTCGTCCGCGGAGCCTCGAAGGCGAAGGCGGAGGGGTTGCGGAACCGGGGACTGCGCAGGCCCAGATAGCGCTGGCGGAACACCGTCCCGGTTTTCTCGTCGCTGGTGAAACGACCGCCGACCGACACCGAGATGTCTTCGGTGACATCGTAGCTGAGATCGCTGAAGACGGCGAAGCTCTCGGTCGCCACCGAGCCGGCGGTCAGGGTCGTGACGTTGACCGCCCCGGCCACGGTGTCGAACGCGCCTGAGGCGTTGGTGTCGGCGTAGAACACCCCCACGACGCCGGAAAGGCGATCGCCTTCGTACAGAAGCTGGAACTCCTGGGTGAACTGGTCGTCGTCGTAGGCGGCCGGGATGTCCAGAAGCGGCGCAGGCAGGTTGTCGAAATCGATCACCCCTCGGGTCTGACCGTCCCGATAGGCGGTGATGGATTTGAAGGTCAGGGTATCGCTGATGTTCCAGGTGCCCGTCAGCGATAGGCCGCTGTTCTCGACATGGTTGGCGTCGCCCGCGCCGGCGTTGGTGTCGTAGACGCTAGCCGGAATCGGAGCCAGCTCGCGATGGCCATGCCGTGCGTTGGAATCATCGATGGTCGTGTCGCCCGCCAGGCGGAAAAACAAGGTGTCTGTCGGAGCCCATTCCAGCGCGAAGCGAGCGGCCAGGACGTCCTTGTTATAGTGCTCGGTCCCGGTGTTGAGGTTCTGACCGTAGCCGTCCCGCAGGTAGCGAGCCACGGTCGTCGAGAAGCCGATCGTGGGGGTCAGCGGTACTGACGCGGAGGCGACGATGTCGCGCTGGTTATAGCTGCCGACCGAGGCGCGGACCGACCCCTGCGGCTCGTCGCCGATCCGTCGGGTGACGTACTTGATCGCGCCGCCGATCGTGTTGCGGCCATAGAGCGTCCCCTGGGGCCCGCGCAGGACCTCGATGCGCTCGATGTCGAAGATGTCCAGAACCGCAGCCTGGGGTCGGGCGATATAGACGTCGTCGACATAGAGACCGACGCCGGGCTCGAAGCCCCACAGCGGATCCTGCTGGCCGACGCCCCGGATGAAGGAGATCAGCGTCGAGTTGGAGCCTCGAGCCGCCTGCAGCGTCAGACTGGGCGTGTTGCGGGTCAATTCGGTGATGTCGGCGGCCCCGCTCGCCTCGAGCCGTTCCGCCGAGAAGGCGGTGACGGCGATCGGCACGTCCTGGAGCGACTCTTCACGGCGGCGAGCGGTGACGATGATCTCGTCCAGGGCCGTCGCCTCGCTCTGTGGCGGGCCGGCGTCCTGCGCCACGGCGAACGTCGAAGCCGCGCTCCAGGCCGCGCCAGCCAGCAGCGCGCTCTTCATGATCCGGTTCATGGAAAAACCTTCCCTGATGTGTTTCCAACGACGCCTTTTTATTCAGCGTTCAATGATTTTCGCGGAAACTGACGACGTTTGGCGCGGGTGTCAAACCTGCGCTCCACTCCCGGCCTTGAAGGCCCGCGGTCTGTGGCGCCGTTGCACCGACCCGTCGCCGAGGACTAGCCTTCGCCGATGAGCAAGTTGGACACGCGCCCGCCCACCCCCGCCGCGCCCGCCCGTCGCGGACGTCCGCCCAAGATCCGGGCCGAAGCCGCCGGGGACACGCGGGCCTCGATCCTGGACGCCGCCGAGGACCTGTTCTCCAAGCACGGCTTCTACGGCGTCACGATCCGCGAGGTGGCGCGCGAGGCGGGCGTGGATACGGCGCTCGTCCACTACTACTTCGGGGCCAAGCGAGGTCTGTTCGACGCCGTCTTCCTGCGCCGGGCCGAGGTCTGGAACAACGAGCGGGTCGAGGCGATCAACCGCTATGCCCTGGCCAACAGTGGGTCGATGACGCTGGAGGGCCTGCTCCGGGCCTTTCTGGAGCCGCCGTTCCAGTGGTCGCTGAAGGGCGGGCCGGGCTGGAAGCACTATTCGGCCCTGGTGGCCCAGACCAACGCCAATCCCACCTTCGGCGGCGAGACCATGGCGCGCTATTTCGATCCGGCGATCCGCCGCCTGATCGAGCTGGTGAAGCGGGTGCTGCCTGACGCTCGAGAGGTCGACCTCTACTGGGCCTGGCACAACCTGTCGGGCGCCCTGACGCTGACGCTTGGCGAGACCGGGCGTCTGGACCGACTGTCCGGGGGGCTCTGCCGGTCCGGCGATCTGGAGACGGCCTGCGATTACATGGTGCGTTTCGCCGCCGCCGGCTTCCGGGCGGTGTGTCCCCCGTCGCCTAGCGCAAAGTGATCGCCTGACGCACGCCGTCTGCCGGCAGATCGAAGGCGGCCGCGTCGAAGGCGGGAGGGCCGACCCGGCCCCGGGCGTTCCTGGAAAAGCCATAGGCTTCGCGCGGGAGACCGAACGGCCAAAGGGTCAGCTCCCCGTTGCTGTCCGCATCGTGAAAGGCCCCCACCGCGTATCGGCCGGGAGCCAGACCCGAGATGGTGACTGAGGTCGCCCCACCCGGCGCCGGGACGACGCGCGTGGCGACCGGGTTCCTGCTGGTGCGGAAATCCTCGGCGTTGGCGTAGACCGCCACCGCGATGCTTCCGCCGGAGCCCTGGGCGCGAAGCGTCAGCGTCAGGTCGGCGGCGAAGGCTGAGCTCGCCGCCAGCAGGCCCAACGTCGCCGCCGCGATTGCCAATTTCATCGAAACGCCTTTTCGTGCATCGCCCCGCGACAGCGAAACACCAGTCGAGCTCTGCCGTCCAGTCATGACCGCCCCGTCGCCCCCTCGCGCCCGTCCACCGGCCTCCACCCGGATCGTGCGCGGCATGGCGGTGGCGGCGGCGGCCGCGGTGGTCCTGGCCCTGACCGGCGCCTTCGGCATGTCGGACACCACCCTGTGGATGAGGCTGGTCTACTGGGTGCCGGTGATGCTGGCCGGAGCGGCCTGGGGCGAACTCTGTTCGCGCCTCGTCGGTCGCTGGATCGACATGGACGAGCGGCCGTGGCTGGCGGTCGCGGCGCTGACCGCCGCGATCACCGGGCCGGTGGCGGTTCTGGTCTGGTTTGTGACGGGGCTGGTGTTCGAAGGCGCGGTCTATCCGCTGGCGACCTTGCCGCTGATGCTTGGGCCGGTCCTGATCGTCACCGCGAGCGTCAGCGCCATCAACGTCTTCCTCGCCAAGGCGCCGCCGGTCCAGACCCATGCGGCGGCCGCGGGCGCCGCTCCGGCCCGCTTCCCGGACCGTCTGCCGCCCCGCCTCCGCGGAGCGTCCATCTGCGCGGTGCAGGCCGAGGATCACTACCTGCGCATCCACACCGATCGCGGCTCCGACCTCATTCTGATGCGGCTGTCCGATGCTCTGGACGAGCTGGAAGGCCTCGAGGGGGCCCAGACCCATCGCAGCTGGTGGGTGGCGAAAGACGCCGTGCGCGACGTCGCGCGGGGCGATGGCCGGGCCACCCTGACGCTGGACGGCGGGATCACCGCTCCGGTCAGCCGGCGCTACGCCCGGGCGCTGCGCGACGCCGGCTGGTACTGAGTGGGCTAACGCTCGCGACGCGGTCGCTCGCTGCTTGAGGCAGGTCTCTGGGCTAACGCTCGCGACGCGGTCGCTCGCTGCTTGAGCCCCTCACCCCCTCCACGCCCCGTGGAACCCGGCGGGCAGGGCGACATCGGCCCGCCAGGTCGCGACCGGGCCGTCCTCGATCGCCGCGACGTCGAAGACGTGAAGCTCTGTGACGCCCTCGGCCAGGTTGATCGACGGCGCGATCAGCCAGGCGTCACGCTCGGCGGTCGCGCCAGGCTTGGGCACGAAGACGGCCTCTTCCATAATCTGGGTGTCGCCGAAGCTGAAGGCGCGGCTGACGCCGTCGTCCCAGTCGTGGAGCGCCAGCCCGTCGGGCAGGGGGCGACCGCCGGTCTCGCCCGCCACATGGACGGTCAGCGAGCGCCGCTGACTTGGGCGGCGAGGATCGCTCTTGGGGAACTCGGCGGTTATCCCCGACGACGTGATCTCGGCTCGACCGTCGGCGTGCAGTGTGACGAGGCTCAGTACGCTCGGTCGCCCCGGAACCGTCCCGCGCTGGGCTAACAGGACGCGCGCGCCCTCGATCGCGAAACTCACGTCCTCATTGGCTGCGAGGTCGAAACGGATCGTGCCGTCCGCCTCTTCCCAGCCGTCGCCCAGATGGAAGAAGCTGAAGGTTGGCAGCTCGAACAGCCGCGTGCGGGTCAGATCGGCCTTGTCCACGACCAGCACCTGCGTCCCGAGCTCCGGCCGCCAGGCGAACTGGGTCGAGAACGGCATGCCGCGCCACTCGAACACCCAGGGCTGGAGCACGAAGATCAGCGACCGCTCGGTGGCCGTGAAGTCGTGCAGGTAGCTGGCGCGGGGCAGGGTCACCAGCCCGGCCGAGATCAGCCCGCCCGCCGCGTCCATATGCCAGACGATCGCCTGGTCGCCGCTCGTTCCGACGTTCCAGATCGTGCCGTCGGGGGCGGGCCGGGGATGGGCCTGAAACGGCATGCCCTTGAGATCGTCTCGCAGGGTGACGAACCGCTCGGTGGCCAGCGTCGCGGCGTCCATCCGCAGCGGCGAACCGCCCTCCCACAGCGCCCAGACCTTGTCGCCCGTCACCATGACGGCCGTGTTGGCCGCGTTGGCGTCGTCGTTGGATCCGATCCGGGCGCGGCCGTCGCCCACGGTGCCGAAGCCCGGGGTGACCACGGCGTCAAGCTCGGTCTCCGTGCGACGCTTGGGCGTGTCGGCGAAGCGGGCGGCGAGCGTCGCCTGGCCATCTTCGATGCGGAAAGACCGCATCAGGCCGTCGCCGTCGAACCAGTGAGTGGCCGAACCGCCCGAGCGTCGGAACTTGCCCGGGCCATTCCGGAAAAGCGTTCCGGATAGGCCAGTCGGGGCACGGCCGTGGACCAGTCGCATCGAGCGCGGCGAAACGTCTGCGTCCAGGTCGGCCGTGGCCAGCGCCCAGGGCGCGGCGATCTCCTGGGCCATCGCGGCCCAGACCGTCTCGGGGGTGGCGACGGTGGCCGAGAGGGCGGCGGCGCTCGTCAGGAACTGGCGTCGGGAGGCGTTCATGGCGATGTTTCCAAGGAAAGGATCGGGCTCAAGTAGCGAGCGACTGCGTCGCGAGCGGTAGCCCACTAACGAATGCTGATGGTCTGGACGGTTGCGCCCTCGACGGTGAAGCGGGCGCGGTCCCAGCCCGCCGGGCCCATGTTGCCGACCGCATTGTTGGAGAAGGCGTAGGGCTCGGTCGGCATGCCGAAGGGGTTGCGGTTCATTTCGCCGTCACCGTTGACGTCGTGGAACGCCCGGATGGCGTATTCACCAGGGGCGAGGCCTTCGAAGCTGACGGTGCGCTGGCCGGCCGCGACGTCCAGCCGGGCGCCCCGGATCGGCTGGCCGCCGTCGTAACCAGCGGCGTCGTAGAGGCCGAACATCACCGCGCCGGTGTCGGCGCCCGTCTCGAAGGTGACGGTCAGGGCGCTGGTGGGCTCCGCGAAGGCCGGGGCGGCCAGGGCCAGAACGGTCATCAGGGCGGCGGTGCGGATCATCTCGACTCTCCATCGGGGGTGGGAGACCGACATCCGGCCTCCGATGGCCCGACCGTGGTTCGGCTCCGGCGGCGTCGCCACCGGACTTGCGGCGACGACCGCCTGGATTTCGTGAACGGCCGCCGGCGTCCATCCGCGAAACGTGAATGAACAGGCATCGTGCGCCGCTTGCGGGCCGTGCGGCTCGCGCGCATCGTCCGCCGCGAAAGCGGAGGCTCGTCGATGTCCGAAGAGATCGTCTTCTACACCAACCCCATGTCGCGCGGCCGTATCGCCCGGTGGATGCTGGAAGAGCTGGGCCAGCCTTACCGCACCGAGGTGCTGGACTACGGAACGACGATGAAGGCGCCCGCCTATCTGGCCATCAATCCGATGGACAAGGTGCCCGCCATCCGTCATCGCGGCGTGACGGTCACGGAATGCGCGGCGATCTGCGCCTATCTGGCCGACGCCTTTCCGGAAGCCGGTCTGGCCCCGGCTTTAGACGATCCGACGCGGGGCGCCTATCTGCGCTGGATGTTCTTCGGCGCCGGACCGCTGGAGTCCGCCGTGACCGCCAGGTCGCTGGGCTGGCAGGCGCCGCCCGAGCGGCAGGGCATGGTCGGCTACGGCACCTTCGAACAGATGGTCGATGCCCTGGAGACGGCGGTCGAGGCCGGCCCCTACATTCTCGGCGAGCGGTTCAGCGCGGCGGATGTCTACGTCGGCGCCCAGATCGGCTGGGGGCTGCAGTTCAAGACTTTGCCGGACCGGGACACCTTCAAGGCCTACGCCGCGCGAATCACCGCAAGGCCTGCGGCCCAGAGCGCGCGGGATATGGACGACGCCCTGGTCAAGACCGGCGTGTGATATGCTGGTTCCTCCAAGCTCCTGCGAAAAAGGACGAACACTCATGCGTATGAATTCGCATCTGACGCTGTCGATCGTCGCGGTGGCGCTCGGCGTCGGAGCCTGCGCCATGACCCCGCGCGACGGGGTGCCGCAAGGCTATGCCGCCAATCTCGAGCGCCTCCGGGCCGACTGCATGGCTCGGGGGGGGATACTCACCCCGGTGTCAGGCAGCACCGGCCGCGCCGAGACCGACCATGTCTGTGAACTTCGGGGCCCGGCGACCCGCCTTCAGGACTGATCGCTCTCAGGCCTCGCCCAGGCAGCGCAGCGCGACCTCGAGATTGCGCAGTCCATCCTCCCCGGTGACGGCCGGCGTTTCGCCCGTGCGGATGGCGTGGGCGAAAGCTTCCAGCTCCTTCTTCAGGGGCTCGTTGGGCCAGGAGTGGACGCCGCGCGTCGAATAGCTGCCGTCGGGTTGCTGGCCGAAGTATTCGGTGACCTGGCGGGTCATCAGGTCGGCGACCACGAACTTGTTCTGGGTGGCGACCTGCAAAGTGCGGGTCTTGTAGGGCGTGACCCAGTTGGTGGTGATGTGGGCGATCACCCCGTTTTCCATTCGGAACTGGAGCAGCGCCGTGTCCTCGCGCTCGGCGCGGGTACGGGCCAGCTGGGGCTGGACCTCGGCCACCTCCGCGTCGGTCAGGTGGCGGATGATGTCGATGTCGTGGACCGCCAGGTCGATGACCACGCCGACCTCGCCCATACGCGGCGGGAAGGGACCGACCCGGGTGATCTGGATGGAGATGACGTCCTCGCCGGCGATGGCGCGCTTGACCGCCTCGACCGCCGGATTGAACCGTTCGACCTGACCGACCATCAGCACCCGGCCATTGGCCTCGGCGGCGTCGATCATGCGCCGGGCGTCGGCGACGGTCGCGGCGATGGGCTTTTCGACCAGGACGTGGACACCCTGTTCCAGCAGGGCGACGGTCAGGTCGGCGTGGGTGCGGTTGGGCGTCGACACCACCGCGGCGTCCAGCCCGGCGGCGACGAAATCGGCGGCCGAGGTGTAGGCTTTCGCTTCGTAGACTTCGGCCACGCCGCGCGCGGTCACATCGTCCATGTCGAAGATGGCGGTCAGATCGAAGTCGCGGATGTCGGCCAGAACGCGGGCGTGATTGCGGCCCATGACGCCGACGCCGGCCACGCCGACCTTGAGGGGGTTGGATTGCGGGCTCATCGGATCAACCCTTGAACGACGCGACGGCGGCGACGATCCGATCCTGGGTCGCCTCGTCCAGGTCGGAGTGCATCGGCAGGCTGATGACGACCTCCTTCTTCGCCTCGGTCACGGGCAGGCCGCCGGGCCCGCGCGGATGATGCTGGTAGGCCGGCTGAAGGTGGCAAGGGATGGGATAGTAGACCGCGCTCGGCACGCTTTCGGCCTTCAGGTGCGCGGCGAGCCCGTCCCGGTTCGGATGCTCGATCGTGTACTGAGCCCAGTTGGAGACATTGCCCGCAGGCACGAACGGCACGGCCGTGACGTGGGGCGCGAGCATCTCATTGTAGCGGGCGGCGATGCGGTTGCGCCATTCGATCTCCTCGGGGAAGACCTTCAGCTTCTCGATCAGGACGGCGGCCTGGACGGTGTCGAGGCGGCTGTTCATGCCGACCCGCATGTTCAGGTACTTGGGATCGTGGTCGAAGGTCCGGCCCGCCAAATCCTTCGCCACCGCCTTGCCATGCACACGGTAGCTGTCGATCTCCTGGGCCAGGTCGTCGTCATCGGTCAGGACCGCGCCGCCGTCGCCGTAGCAACCCAGCGGCTTGGCCGGGAAGAAGCTGGCGGTGGTCACGTCGGCCCATTTCAGGGGGTGAGATCCGTCGAGGGTGCAGCCGAAGCCCTGGGCCGAATCCGAAATAAGCTTCAGCCCGTGCCTGTCGCAGATCGTCCGGATCGCCGGATAGTCGGCGGGCTGGCCGAACAGGTCGACGGCGATGACGACTTTCGGCTTCAGGCGGCCTTCTGCGATCGTCGCCTCAATGGCGGCCTCCAGATGGGCGGGGTCCATGTTGTAGGTGCGCGCGTCGATGTCGATGAAGACCGGCGTGGCCCCCAGCCACGGCACGACCTCGGCGGTGGCGCAGAAGGTGAAGCTGGGCACGAAGACCGCATCGCCCGGCCGGATGCCCCAGGCCATCAGCGGCAGGACCAGAGCCTCGGTGCCGTTGGCACAGGACAGGGCGTGCTTCGCCTGGCCGAACTCCGCCAGCATCGTCTCGAATTCGCGCACCTGCGGCCCCATGACGTAGGCCCCGCTCTCGACGGCGGCCATGACGGCGGCTTCGATCTTGCCGTTCAGGCGGCGGCGCTGGGCCTGCAGGTCGATGAAGGCGATGCTCATGTGATGGGATGCCTCTGTCGCGACGGCGCGATCCACGCCCGTCCGTTCGGTGCGCCGCCTCTAACGCGACGCGAGGGGATCGCCAACCGACAGGGGCTCACATCGCGTTGCGCCTTGCAACGGGCGACCGTATGCAGACGGCCCCGCTTCGGAGCTTCTCGTGTCGCCTGCCCAGCCCACCACGCCCGCCGTCTTCCTGGATCGCGACGGCGTCCTGATCGAGGACAGCGGCTATCCGCACCGGGAGGAGCACCTGGTTCTGATCCCCGGCGCGCCGGAGGCTGTGCGGCGTCTGAACGCGCTGGGCTACCTCGTTGTCATCGTCACCAACCAGTCGGGCGTGGCCCGCGGCATGTTCAGCGAAGACCAGATGCACCGTTTCAATGACCTGCTGGTGCGGCGGCTGGCGGCCAAGGGGGCGCGGATCGGCGCGGTCTACGCCTGCCCGTTCCACGCAGACGCCGAGGACGAGCGATACCGCCACCCGGACCACCCCGACCGAAAGCCCAATCCCGGCATGATCCTGAGGGCGGCGGCCGACCACGGCATCGACCTCAGCCGTTCCTACCTGATCGGCGACCGTCAGAGCGACTTGGAGGCCGCCCGACGCGCGGGTATTCCGGGCTTCCTGTTCGAGACGGGAAATCTGGACGCCTTCGTGCGCGACCTGATCGGCGCCTGATCGCAATTCTCCGACCGATGAAATAGTCTGCGGGTGGCGCGGGGGCGTCATCGACGGAGCGAGATGTGTCAGAGCCGCAACCCTACGCTGAGCGTCGGTGGACCTCCTCGGACGGCCTCAGCCTGTATGCGCGGGACTATGGCGGCGGGGACGGCCCAGTCCGGCTGCCGGTCGTGGCCATCCACGGGCTGACGCGCAACTCCGCCGATTTCGAGCACATCGCCGGGCTGATCGCCCGCAGCGGACGTCGCGTGCTGGCGCTCGACGTGCGCGGGCGAGGCAAGTCGGACAGGGCGACCGATCCGATGACCTATCAGCCGCCGGTCTATGCGAAGGACGTGCTGGAGCTGCTGGACGCAGCGGGCATCGCGCGGGCGGTGTTCCTGGGCACCTCCATGGGCGGGCTCATCACCATGGCGGTGACGGCCCTGCGGAGCCGGGCGGTGGCCGCCGCCATCCTCAACGACATCGGGCCGGAGGTGGACAAGGCGGGGCTGGCGCGCATCGCGGCCTACTCCGGCAAGCCTGTCGACACGCCGACCTGGGCGGCGGCGGCGGCCTATGCCCGCGAGGTCAACAGCGTGGCCTTTCCCCACTACACCGACGCCGACTGGCACGCCTTTGCGCGCAGGGTGTTCCGCGAGGGCACGGAGGGGTCGCCGGTGCTGGACTACGACCCGGACATCGCGGTTCCGATCAAGGCGGCGGGAGCCAAGGCGCTGGTCCCGAACCTGTGGCCCTATTTCCGGCGTCTGGCGAAGAAGCGTCCGACCTTGCTGATCCGGGGCGAGACCTCCGACCTGCTGAGCGCCGATATCGCGGCCCGGATGCAGAAGGCCGCGCCCTCGATGCGCTATGTGGAGGTTCCCGGTGTTGGCCATGCGCCGATGCTGGACGAACCGGAAGCCAAGTCCGAGATCTTCGAGTTCTTGCGCGACCTGCCCTGAGGCCTCAGGGTCCGAAGGCGTCGACGACGCCGCCGATCGACGCCACGCCCGCGCAGCCGCTGTCGGTGAGGGCCATGATGGTCGCCCCCGTCATCCCCCCGAGCGCAAGGACGGGCGTCGCGCCCTTGCTGGCCCGGCCGAGCGCGTGCAGGCCCAGCGCCGGTTTCGCAGCTGAAGGCCCGCCGGCCGGAAAGATCGGCGACAGCAGGACCGCGTCGAGGTCGCGGGCGGACAGCGCCGCTTCCACCGAGTGGACGGCTCCGGTCAGGATCCAGTCGGGACGGCGGCCCGAGAGGGCGTAGGCGGCGCCAAGGCTGCGCTCCGGAAGGTGCAGCCCGTCGGCCTCGACCGCGTCGGCCAGATCGACGTCCAGCCCGATCAGCAACCTCATGCCGCGCTCGCGCGTCACGGCCCTTAGCCGCTTCGCCGTTTCCAGCGCCTCGGATCGACCGAACCCGCGATACACGACGCCCGAGCCCGGCGGCATGCGCGCCGCGATCTCCCACGGGCGCGGCGTCCGCTCGGGATCGGTCAGGAACAGGAGCGGCGGCACGCGCGACGGTTCGCCCCCCCTGACAGCCAGCCGGGCGCGCGCTAGAGCCTGTGCCCCGGCCCACAGGCGGGCTCCTTCCGAACGCGACGCATCCTCCATGGCCGCCTCATCCCCCGCTTCCGCGCCGCCGTCCAGCCAGAGCCTGTCCGCGCGTCTGGCCGGCATTCGCACGCGCATGGACGCCGCCGCCCGTACGGTCGGGCGCGATCCGGGCTCCGTCACCCTGACCGCCGTCTCGAAGACGCAGCCGCCGGACGCCATCGATACGGCGCTGGCCGCGGGTCTGCGCGTCTTCGGTGAGAACCGGGTGCAGGAGGCTCAAGCGCGCTGGACCGACCGGCGCCCCAGCCTGCCCGATCTGGAGCTGCGTCTGATCGGGCCGCTGCAGTCCAACAAGGCCGAGGACGCCGTCGCCCTGTTCGACGTCATCGAGACCCTGGACCGCGAGAAGCTGGTCGGGGCTCTCGCCGCCGCTCAGGACAAGACAGGCCGTCGACCCCGTGTGTTGGTCCAGGTCAACACCGGCGAGGAGCCTCAGAAGGCCGGAGTCGCGCCGCGTGACGCCGATGCTCTGATCGCCTCAGCGCAGGCGGCGGGGCTGAACGTTGAGGGCCTCATGGCCATTCCGCCTGCCGACGAGGAGCCGATCCTGCATTTCGCCCTGCTGGCACGGATCGCGGCCCGGAACGGCCTGCCGGTCCTGTCGATGGGCATGAGCGGCGATTACGAGGCCGCGATTCGGCTGGGCGCGACCCATGTGCGGCTGGGAACGGCGCTGTTCGGGGAACGAAACCCGGCGTTCGCGCCCTCTAACGCCTGATTCCATTCCGCTTTCGACCTTCGCCTTGGCGGGGACGACAAGCCTCGCCATGTTAGGTCCATGCCGACAGCCAAGACCCTTCTCATCATCGACGACGACGACGACCTGCGCGAGGCGCTGGCCGAGCAGCTGGCGCTGCACGAGGAGTTCCGCACCGTCCAGGCCGCGACCGCCACCGAAGGCGTCCGTCTGGGCCGCGAGATCCGCGCCGACCTGATCCTGCTGGACGTCGACCTGCCCGACATGGACGGCCGCGAGGCCTGCCGCCTGTTGCGCAAGGACGGCGTGTCGACGCCGATCATCATGCTGACGGCCCAGGATTCGGACGCCGACACCGTTCTGGGGCTGGACAGCGGGGCCAACGACTACGTCACCAAGCCCTTCCGCTTCGCCGTCCTGCTGGCCCGCATCCGCGCCCATTTGCGCAGCCATGAACAGTCCGAGGACGCGGTCTTCCAGATCGGTCCCTATGAGTTCCGCCCCGCCGCCAAGGTGCTGATGGACACAAAGGGCAAGAAGGTCCGGCTGACGGAAAAAGAGACCAACATCCTCAAGTATCTCTATCGCGCCGGGGCCAAGCCGGTGTCGCGCGAGGAACTGCTGACCGAGGTCTGGGGCTACAACGCCGGGGTCACGACCCACACTCTGGAGACCCACATCTATCGCCTCCGCCAGAAGATCGAGCCCGAACCCGGCCTGGCGAGGCTGCTGCTGACCGACTCCGGCGGGTATCGCCTGCAGCCGTGAAGCCGGTCAGCCGTAGAGGTCGCCCAGATAGACGCGGCGGACTTCCGGATCGTGGATCACCTCGTCGGCGGTGCCTTCGAACAGGACCTCGCCGTTGGAGATGATCGAGGCGCGGTCGATGATGTCGAGCGTCTCACGCACATTGTGGTCGGTGATGAGGACGCCGATGCCCTCGCCGGCCAGGTAGCGGATGACCTGGCGGATGTCGGCGATGGCGAGCGGGTCGATGCCGGCGAAGGGTTCGTCCAGCAGCATGAAGCTGGGTCGACCGGCGAGCGATCGGGCGATCTCGACCCGTCGCCGCTCGCCGCCCGACAGGCCGGTGGCCGGGGCGTGGCGCAGATGGCCGATGTTGAGTTCGTCCAGCAGACGGTTCGTCTCGGTCTCGATGGCCTTGCCGGTGGCGTTCAGCTCGACCACCGACCTGATGTTCTGCTCGACCGTCATGCCGCGAAAGATCGAGGCCTCCTGCGCCAGATAGCCCAGACCCATGCGGGCGCGCTGGTACATGGGCTGGGCGGTGATATCGACGCCGTCCAGCCAGATGGACCCGCTGTCGGCCGGGATCAGGCCGGTGATCATGTAGAAGCAGGTGGTCTTGCCGGCGCCGTTCGGTCCCAGCAGCCCGGCCACCTCGCCGCGCTGGACCGTCAGGGACACGTCGCGCACCACCTGGCGCGCGCCGAACGCCCTGGCGATGCTTTTGACCCGCAGCCCCTTGTCCAGAGGCGCGGACGCGGCGGCCGGTTCGGCCTCGCGTTCCTTCAGGTTGAGGGCCGAGAGTTCCTTGCGCGCCATCGGGTCATCGACCGGGCCCAGGGCCTCAGTTCGACCCTTCCGGATAGAATACGCCGCGCACCCTGCCGCCGCTCTGGCCGCCCTCGATCCGGGCCTGGCCGGTGTCGACGTTGTAGCTGAGGCGCGAGCCGGTCAGGACGTTCTGGCCCTGGCGCAGGATCACGTCGCCGGTCACCACGACCGTAGCGTTCGAGACGGTGTACACGGCCCGGTCGCCCCGGATCGTCTCGGTCGGGGTGACGTAGTAGACGTCGCCGGAGGCCTCGATGGTCGACAGGCCGCCCGAGGCGTCGCGCGCCCCCTCGATGGCGTTGGCGCGCAGCCGGGCCTGGCCCTGGGTGATCTCGGCGCGGCCGCGCAGGGAGACCGAGGTGTTGGTCAGCTCGCCGGTGTCGGCGCCGTAACCGATCGGCTGGTTCGACGTGTTCGGCCGGCTTTGGGCCAGCGCCACGCCGCCCGCCGTTAGCGCGATGACGGTCGCGGCCGTCGCGAGGAGATGGGTCGTCTTCATGGTCATCCACCGGAGGCAGGGGCGATTGTCCCCTGCACCTTGTTGTCGCCCGCGCCGCTGAACACGACCCGTTCGCCTTGTTCATATATGGCATAGGACGTCGCGGAAATGGTCCCCGTCGGTCCCTGACCCTGAACGCCCTTGTCGCCGGTGACGACGCCGGTGGCGGTGTTCACCACGGCCTCGGGCGTGGTCAGGACGAAGCCGGACCCGCCGTCCGAGATGCGCACGTTCGGGCCGATGGTCACGGTGCGCGCCGCTTCATTGTAGATGCCCGCGTCGGCGGTCATTTCGGTGACCTTGGCACCGCCGAGGTTCAGCCGCAGGACCGGGCCGTTCAGGCGGAAGCGTCCCGTCGCCGGGTCGCGCACAGCGCCTTCCGCTCCGATGACGAAGCTGCGGCCCTCGGCGTCCTGGCCGTGGAACATGGGGTTGTCGAGCCGGATGTCGCGGGCCTGGCTGGCCTCGCGCTCGACGCCGGACATGACGGTGCGGAACACCGTCCAGGTCAGGGCCCCGCCCGCCAGGACCACGATCAGGATCGGCAGCAGGCGGCGATAGAGGCGCACCCGTTGCGACCGCGCGCGCCAGCGTTCGGCCTCGGCCGCCAGCCGCGCCTCGTCGGCGGCCTTTCGGTCCTGGGCCGGGTCGGTCTGGCTCATTTCGTCCAGGTGTGGGCGAAGACGTCGTCCTCGAAGCCCATGAGGTCGAGCCGGGCGCGGACGGGCAGGAAGTCGAAACAGGCCTGTGCGATCGCTGTGCGGCCCTCGCGCGCCAGCATCTCGTCCAGCTTGGCCTTGATGACGTGCAGATACAGAACGTCCGACGCCGCGTATTCCAGCTGGGCGGGCGAAAGCTCGGCCGCCCCCCAGTCCGACGACTGCTGGGCCTTGGACAGGTCGATGCCGGCCAGTTCGCGGGCGACATCCTTCAGCCCGTGACGGTCGGTGTAGGTCCGAGCCAGCTTGGACGCGATCTTGGTGCAGTAGACCGGCCGCGTCTCGACGCCGAGGTGCAGCTCCAGCATGGCGATGTCGAAGCGGCCGAAGTGGAATATCTTCAGCACCGCCGGATCGGCCATCAGCCGGCGCAGGTTCGGACAGTCGTAGGTCGGGCGGTTCAGGCGCACCACATGGGCGTCGCCGTCGCCGGCAGAGAGCTGGACCACGCAGAGAGGATCGCGGCGAAAGCGCAGGCCCAGCGTCTCGGAATCGACGGCGACTTCGGGGCCCAGGTCCAGGCCGTCGGGCAGGTCGCCCTCGTGGAAATGAACGGTCATGGCGCTTCCTAGCGCACGCGGGTTTCAGAGGCGATAGGCCGGCGCCGCAAAGCAAAAGGGGCCCGGACGACGTCCGGACCCCTTGGGCATTCGCTTGTGGCGGGCCTTAGTGGCCGCCGTCCACGGGCGTGCAGACCGTGCCGTCGGTGCAGTCCGAGAAGTGGACCTGCGGCGGCTCGACCAGGATTTCCGACGGCCGCACGTGGACTTCCGGACGCTGGACATAGATCTGGGCGGGCGCGATGCGGATCGGCGGGGCGTCCACATAGACGGGCGGCCCCTGGATGTGGATGGTCGGGCCCGCGACGTGCACCGGGCGGCCGATCACCCGGTAACCGGGCGAGGCGACGTGGATGGCCGGGCCGGCCGGCACGTTGATCGGCGGCGGCCAGCCGCCAGGAGGCGTGTAGCCCCCTCCGCCCGTCCACGGGCCGTAGAAGTCGACGACGCGGGTGCAGGCGCAGGCGTCATGCGAGCCATGCGGGCGTTCATCGCATCCATGAGCGTCGGACGCCGGCGCGCCCGAGATCAGCATGGAGGCCACGATCGAAGTGATCGGATCCATTCAGTCAGCTCCCCTCTCAAGTCCTTGCGAGACTTCACTTTTCCCCTGTAAGGCGAACCCTGGAGGAGGCCGGCGACCCGCCCGATCACGGTTATATTAACCCTATTTGGCTGTCTACCTCCGACCGACTTGCCGTTCGCCGCGGCGGCGACTACACGGCTCCGCGTCATCGGGGAGTAGTCGCCCGCGCGTCCAGCGGGGTCCACGTCAACAGACTTCCTCTCGCCCGGAGAGGATGGCGCGGACGGTCAAGGCGGGGGACACCCTGTCCCTCAAGCAGCGAGACGCCGCGCGTCGAGCGTTAGGGACGCCTAACCTGACAAGACCGTTGGCTTCGCAGGGTCGATCCACGCGGGGTCCGGCTGCGAACGCCACAGGTCCGTCCGCCGAGGCCCCGCGAACGAGTGCGTTTTGGACGCCGTGCTGATTTCCATCGGCCTCGTCTCCCTGGCGGAGATCGGGGACAAGACCATGCTGCTGGCGATCGCGCTGGCGGCGACCTGGCGACGGCCGACGCCGATCGTGCTGGGCATCTTCGCCGCGACCCTGGTCAATCACGCCTTCGCCGCAGTGGCGGGCGTGCTGGCCGCCCAGTATCTGGAAGGGCCGTGGATGCGGTGGGTCGTCGGGATCGCCTTCCTGGGTTTCGCGGTCTGGGCCCTGATCCCCGACACTCTGGAACTCGATGAGGCCGAACCGGCCGAGAAGAGCGCCTGGGGCGTGTTCTGGACGACGACCGCCGCCTTCTTCCTGGTCGAGATGGGCGACAAGACCCAGATCGCCACGGCGGGGCTGGCGATCCGGTTCGAGAGCCTGCCGCTCGTCATCGCGGGATCCACGATCGGCATGATGCTGGTCAACGGGCCGGCCGTCTGGCTCGGCGAGGCGACGGCTCGAAGGCTGCCGTTGAAATACATCCGCATGGCTGCCGCCGCCGCGTTTGCGGCGACCGGGCTGTGGGTGCTGATCGCCGGCTGAACCCTAGAAGAAGCGTTCGCCGATGCGGATGGTGTCGCCGGGCGCCACCTGGGTGTTCGTCGTCAGCGGGTAGGCCTGCTCGCCCCCGCTGTCGGCGCGGCGGATATAGACCCGGCGCGTATCGGCCCGATAGGTGAAGCCGCCCGCCGTCGCGACCGCGTTCAGGACGGTCAGGTTGGCGGTGTAGGGATATTCGCCCGGCGTGTTGACCTCGCCCAGGATGTAGAAGGGCCGGTAGTTCAGCACCTCGGCGTTGACGCGCGGCTCATTGATGTAGCCCTGGCGCAGGGCTTGCGCGATCGACTCCTGCAACTCGGCGATCGTCAGACCCTCGGCCTGCACCTCTCCGATCAGCGGCAGGGACACCTTGCCGGAGTTGCCGACGGTGAACTCGCCGGTCAGGGCCTCCTCGCCGAAGACATTGACGCGGACCTTGTCGGCGGGGCCGAGGCGATACTCCGGCACGACACGGACCGGACCGGCAGGGTCTCCACCGGTCTGGGCGACGGGGGCGACGATGGCCGGCGCCGCCGCGCATGCGGCCAGCACGAGGCCGAGCACCAGGCCGATCAGCCAGTTCAGACCGCTGCGCATCGCCATACCCCTTGCATCCCCGGGGTCGTTTTAGCGGGCGGGACGGCCGCGATCCAGCCCGCGCGAGATCGTTGATCGCCGAAGCAGGGCGTCAGACCGCTTGCATCGTTCCGGCGTTGATGGCGATGCGGCCCAGCAGGCCCTTGACGATCAGGTCCAGCGGCTGGCCCTCGCGGTAGTCGGCGGCGGCGACGAAGTTCACCCGGTCCTCCGAGATCAGGCCGTAAATCTTCTCCTGATCGCGCTCGGAATTTCGGGGATCATAGACCGCGATCGAGAAGCCGCCCTTGGTGTGCATCATCTTCATGGTCGGCACGTCGGTGTCGCCGTCGCCCAGGAAGATCATCCGCTCGAACGGCACGGCGCGCGCATCGTCGGGCACGAAGCGGTTGATGCGCTCGTGGTCCCAGTGGTTCAGCACCCCCTTGTTGATGCGGAACAGATACTGGGTCTTGGTCGTGTAGTTGACGCCGACCGCCGGCCAGATCGCCACGCCGTGGTCGTCATAGGCGAACTTGGAGGCGAAGACGTGCCGGAAGGCCGGGCGGATCGGGCAGCCCTCGATCATCTCCTCCAGCCCGGCCGAGATGATGTAGTGCTCGATCTCCAGCCCGTACTTGCGCCCCGCGGCGTCGATCCGCTGGAACCAGCCCTGGCCAGTCAGGTCGGACTTCAGCCCGTCGAACAGCTTCACCTCCTCGCCGTGCTCGCGAAGGAGCTTGCGGGTCACCGGCTGGCCGTTCTCGCGGGCTCGCTGCAGCATCAGCTGCATGTACATCAGGATGTTGTCGCCATCGGCCGACTTGGTCAGCCGGTCCGCTTCGCCCCAGAAGTCGCCCACGCCCATCCCCACCGACGGGATGAAGGTCACCTCCTGCATGTTCCCGCGCGCGAGCGTGCCGTCGAAGTCGTAGATAAGGGCGGTTTTCAGCAGGTCGGCCATGCGGCCTCCGAGAAGGGATTGGAGGCTAGGGATTAGGGATTGGAGCGACGGGGCTCAAGCACGCAGCCCATCGGGTGGCAACGGCAACCCCCCTCTACCTCTAATCCCTAATCCCTAATCCCTAATCCCTAATCCCTAACCCAGCGCCAGCTCCGGCTCCGCCGCGGCGCCGTCCGCCTCCAGCGGCAGGTGCAGGATGAAGGCCGCGCCCTTGCCGGGTTCGCTCTCCACCTCGGCCCAGCCGCCGTGCAGCTCGACCAGCGCCTTGACCAGCGCCAGCCCCACGCCCGGCCCGCCCCGCTCGCGCTTGACGAAGCGGTCGAAGACGTGGGCCTGAAGGTGATACGGAATGCCGCGACCGGTGTCCTCGACGCGGATGCGAAGCTCGGTCGCATTGGCCTCGGCCTTCAGCGTCACCGATCCACCTTCCGATACCGAGCGGGCGGCGTTGTCCAGCAGGTGATCGACCGCCTGGCCCAGCCGTCGCCCATCGGCGCGCAGCACCGGCAGGTCGTCGGGAACCTCGGCATGGAAGGTCGCGCCTCGGCCCTCGATGCGCGGCAGATGCTTCTGCGCGGCCTCGGCGAACACGTCCTTCATGCGCACGTCGCCGAGCGACAGCTCCATCTCGCCCGCGTCGATCTGGGCCATGTCCAGTACGTCGTCGATCGAGGCCGCCAGCTGCCCGGCCGCCACGCGGATCGCGCCCGCATGCTGGCGGCTGCGCTCCGGCAGGTCGCCCATGGCTTCCAGCAGCTCGGAATAGCCGACGATGGTGGTCAGCGGCGTGCGCAGCTCATAGCTGACCGAGCCGACGAACTCGCGCTTCAGGGCCTGGCTCTCCTTCAGCGCCGCCTCGCGCTGGGCCAGCGCCTGCTCCAGCTCGCGCCGGGCGGTGACGTCGGAGAAGGCCACCAGCGTCGCCCCGTCTGGCAGGGGCCGGGTCTGCCAGGCGGCGATACGGTTGTCGGTGGTGCGCCCTTCGCCGGAGACCGGCACGCGGCTTTCGGGATCGGGATCGGCCACCCGCGCCTTCAGCTCCAGCCACAGGGCGGCGTCTGGCAGATGGGTCTTCAGTAGGCCGGCGATGGCGTCGAAATCGCCGGCGTCCCTGAGTTGTTCGGCCGACAGGCTCCAGAAGGTCTCGAAGGCGTCGTTGTGCAGCCTTAGGCGACCGTCTGAACCGAATACGGCGACGGCGTCGTTCAGCTTGTCCAGCGTCGCCGTCTGCACCTGCAGCTGGGCGTTGAAGCGGCTCCTCAGACTGAGCTCGCCCGTGATGTCGGAGAACAGCAGCAGAATGCCCCCCAACGGGTGGGGCTGGCGCACCACGCGCAGCGTGCGCCCATCCGGCAGGGACCAGCTCTCGTCCGGCACCACGTCGGCGGAGCCGTAGAAGTCCAGCTCGCGCGCCTTCCACCCGGCGTAGTCGACCACCTCGGGCAGCATGCGGCGCTGGCGCAGCCGGTCCAGCAGCTCGGCGTGCGTCGGCCGCTCGTCCAGCCAGGCCGCGTCGAGCCCGAACAGGGCCTGGAAGGCCGTGTTGTGGAAGGCCAGCCGCCGCGACGGCCCGAAGATGGCGACCGCATCGGCCAGATGGTTCAGCGTCTCGTCATGGGCCTCGACATGACGGCGCAGAGTGTCGCGCGTCTCCTCCGCCTCGGTCATGTCGAGCGCGAAGACCAGCACGGGGCCGCCGGTGGCCGACAGGGGCTCGGCGATGATCTTCCAGGCCCGGCGGCGTCCGTCGCCCGGCGTCCAGCGGAAGCCTTCCTGCCGCGTGCCGATCCGTCCGGCTTCCGCCGCCAGCAGGTCGGCGCCCCGGTCGAAGGAGACGTGACCTTCGCGCGCCGCCTCCAGGCTGTCGCTGCCCGTCTCCTTCAGCCAGGCGCGGTTGGCCCAGACCAACGACCCGTCCGCAGCCAGCACCCAGGCCGGAGACGGCGACGCCTCGGCGATCAACCCAGCCCCCAGCGAGGGTTCGGCCGCGGCGTCCGTCCGTTCGCTCAGCCTCAGCCAGGCCACGCCGCCGTCGGTCCGGCCTTCGACGGTCCAGCCGCTCTCCGCATCGCGCGCCCGGAACGGGATCCCGTCGGCCAGCAGGCGGTCGATCGCCCCGCCGTGCCGGGCATGCAGGGCTTCGGCGATGGCCACGGCGGTGGTCCCCTGCGCATCGCCCGCCAGCGCCTGCCGCGCCGCCGCGATGCTGGCCTCGCCGCCCAGCAGGACCGGCGCCTCATCCGGCGTCAGGCCCAGTCGTACCTCGTCGAAGGCCGCCACGGCCCCCAGCCCCGCCGCGGCCTGTCGCTCCGCAGCGTCGCGGACGGCCTCGGCGGCGTCCAGCCGGGCGCGCGTCTGGTGCTGGAAGCGCCAGGCCCAGGCGCCGACGGCCAGCGCCAGCCCCGCCGCTCCCGCCGCCGCCGCGAATGCGATGTCGGCCTCCGCCATGCCGTCCCGCCCGTTGATGCCGAATCACGACCATAGCGCAGACGGTGCGACATCGCAGGAGTCCGCCTGTAATTCGCCGGGCTTATCGGTCATAAGCCGCGCTCAAGCAGCGAGCGACCGCGTCGCGAGTGTTAGCGCCAACAAATCCGCGCTCAAGCAGCGAGGCCCAAAATCCTGCCAAGGATGCGAGCCGAGCGTTAGCGCCAACAAAGACTGCATATGAAATTTTTGGACCAGGCCAAGATCTACATCCGCTCCGGCAACGGGGGCGCAGGCTCGGTGTCGTTTCGGCGCGAGAAGTTCATCCCCAACGGCGGACCGGATGGCGGCGACGGCGGCAACGGCGGCCATGTCTGGATCGAGGCGGTCGAGGGGCTGAACACCCTGATCGACTACCGCTACCAGCAGCATTTCAAGGCCGGTACCGGCCACCACGGCCAAGGCCGCCAGATGCATGGCGCCAAGGGCGAGGACGTGGTGCTGAAGGTCCCCGTCGGCACCCAGGTGCTGGACGAGGACAAGGAGACGGTCGTCCTGGACCTGACCGAGGCCGGTCAGCGCGAACTGCTGCTCTCGGGCGGCAACGGCGGCTGGGGCAACGTCCGCTTCAAGGGACCGGTCAACCAGGCCCCCCGCCACGCCAATCCGGGTCAGGAGGGCCAGGAGCGCTGGATCTGGCTGCGGCTCAAGCTGATCGCCGACATCGGCCTGGCCGGCCTGCCCAACGCGGGCAAGTCGACCTTCCTCGCCGCCGCCAGCGCCGCCCGGCCCAAGATCGCGGACTATCCGTTTACGACGCTGGCGCCCAACCTCGGCATGGTCGACCTGTCGCCCAGCGAACGCTTCGTCATCGCCGACATCCCGGGCCTGATCGAGGGTGCGTCCGAAGGGGCCGGGCTGGGCACGCGCTTCCTCGGCCACGTCGAGCGCTCGGCCTCGCTGATCCACCTCGTCGACGGCACCCAGGACGACGTCGCAGGCGCCTATCGCATCATTCGCGGCGAACTCGACGCCTATGGCGAGGGCCTGGCCGACAAGACCGAGATCCTGGCGCTCAACAAGATCGACGCCCTGACCCCCGAAGCCCGTGAGGAAAAAGCCGCCGAGCTGGAGGCCGCCGCCGGCAAGCGCCCGATGCTGGTCTCCGGCGTCTCGGGCGAAGGCGTGCCCGAACTGCTCCGCGCCGCCTGGGCCGAGGTGCGCAAGAACCGGGGCGAGATCGACGACGACGGCGAGGAGCGCATCGCCACCAGCGGCTGGGCGCCCTGAGCGGCACGGGGCCACACGGCATGACCGACGAACTGACCGCCATGGCCGAGGAGGAGCTGGCTTCCGCCATCGCCCTGACCTGGCCGGAACTGACCCGCATCACCCCGTGGGGCGACAGCTTCACGGGCTTTGCCCCGTCCGGCCGGACGGTCGAGGTTGAGCGCCGCTATCTGTGGGCTCACGATCCCGCCGGGGCCATCGTCGTCGAGGTCGAGGTGCGCGACGCCGAGGCGCGAACGGGGGCCGAAGCCCGGGCTTTGCTCCATGCACCGCAAGGCCCTGGAGGCTGACGCACAGGTTTCACCGACCGGCGTTAACCTTTTCCGTTGCGAAGCCGCTCCGGCCCGCCAATGATCGGCCCGGCCGCCACGGGGACCCCACGATGTATCCGCAGGACTTTCCCGTCGAACGCGCGGTTCCCATCGTCAGCCTGCCCATGGTGCTGACCGGCCTGGTGCTGATCGCCCTCGCCGTCTGGGCCGGTTACGCTTGGGCGCGCGTGAGAAAAGACGACCGGCCGACGCCCCGCGCCGTCGCCGCCTCCATCCACGCGGCGGTCCAGCATAAGCTGAAGGCGGCGCTGGCCGCCCACGGCGGCGCCACGACCAACGCCGCCCAGACCCTGGTCGACGAGATCGAGATTCGCCTGGGCGACGTGCTGACCCTCGCCGGCGACCTCGGCAAGGCGACGGGCGCGCTCAAGGACGCCATCGCGGGAAAGACCAAGCCCGCCGCCCTGACCCCGTCGGTCCAGCCCTCGTCGACTCACGCGGTGATCGTCCCGATCCCCGGACAGGGCGCGACCGCGGCCTCGGCCGGCGCCGGCGCAGGCGGCGTGGGAGCGAGCGCCGTCGGCGAGACCGGCGGACTGGTCGGGGCGGTCCTGCACCTGCCGCCCGCCCCTCCCGCGCCTTCGCCGCCCGCGCCCCCCTCTCCGGCCCAGCACGTCGCGGCCGTGCGCGCGGCGCTGGAAGCCTTCGCCGCCTATTGGGGCGCGGCGCCGTCCGATCCGGCGTCCGACGCGCGCATCGCCGAACTGGAAGCCGCCGCGCGCCAGCTGACCACCCTGGTCCCGGCGCCGAAATCGAAGACGCACGGCCACGGCTGATCCCCCACTGGCCTCGCGCCGCGTCGCGTGTCAGGGAAGGCGCATGAAACTCGCCTCGCTCAAGCACGGCCGCGACGGCCGCCTCGTCGTCGTCTCCTCGGACCTCGCCTGGTTCACCGACGCCTTCCTGATCGCGCCGACGTTGCAGGCGGCGCTCGACGACTGGGAACGGTGCGAGCCCCGTCTGCGCGCGCTCGCCGAAAGCCTGGATCATGAAGCCGTGCCGCGCGGCCGCTTCCATGAGCGCGACGCCGCCGCGCCCCTGCCCCGCGCCTATCAGTGGGCGGACGGTTCGGCCTATGTGAACCACGTGGAACTGGTGCGTAAGGCGCGGGGCGCCGAGATGCCCGCCAGCTTCTGGACCGATCCCCTGATGTATCAGGGCGGGTCGGACCACTTCATGGGACCGCGCGATCCCATCCCGCTCGCCGACGAAAGCTGGGGCTGCGATCTCGAGGCCGAGATCGTCGTCGTCACCGGCGACGTGCCCCGGGGCGTGACGCCGGACGAGGCGCGGGATCACATTCGCCTGGTTGGCCTCGTCAACGACGTGTCCTTGCGCAACCTGATCCCCGGCGAACTGGCCAAGGGCTTCGGCTTCGTCCAGTCCAAGCCGGCCTCAGCCCTGTCGCCCGTCTTCGTCACGCCCGACGCGCTGGGCGACCGCTGGAAGAACGGCAAGCTGCACGGCGCCCTGTCGGTCCAGCTGAATGGTCAGGACTTCGGCCGCGCCGACGCCGGCGTCGACATGACCTTCGACTTCGGCGTCCTGATCGCCCACCTGGCCAGGACACGGTCGCTGGTCGCCGGCTCCATCATCGGCTCAGGCACGGTGTCGAACCGCGGCGCCGACGGCGGCCCCGGCAAGCCTGTCGATCAGGGCGGCCTGGGCTACTCCTGCATCGCCGAGGTGCGGACCGTCGAGACGATCCTGACCGGCGCTCCGGTCACGCCTTTCCTCCGCTACGGCGATATCGTTCGCATCGAGATGCTGAACGAGAAACATCACTCGATCTTCGGAGCGATCGAGCAGGTGGTGGCGCGAGACGCCTGAGGCTTACCCGCAGCGTTGAAGACGCCTTGAAGTTGTGCATAACTTCCTACGTCTTTGGTTGGGGGAAAAGACTATGGTGCGCCGGAATAGGCTTACGAAAAGCATCGCGCCGATTTTTATCGCTACCTTCGGCGCTCAGGCCGCCGCCCAGACAAGCGACGGCGCAACCGCTGAAGACGACTGGTCAGTGGTGCGTAACGGCGACGTGGTCGCCGCCTATCTGCGCTATGAGAGCGGCCTCAACATTGTCGTCCGGTGCGCGAATGACAGGATGGAGGCCTGGATCGGCGGCCTGCCTGCAGCGACGGAAGAGCTTCGCACCCGGCCGGTCGCCACAGGCCTGAACCGCGCCACGGGCCAAGCCCAAGAGTGGTATATCGGACGCGATCGAACAACGATTGTCTCGACCTCCCCCGCCCGTTTCGCGCGCTGGCTGAGAGAAGGTGGCGCCCTCAACGTCAGCCTGCCTGGCGCTGGAGAGGGCGGACGCAATATCCGTTACGTCGCCGACCTGCCCGCTTCCCACGCCGTCTTGGACGAAACCTTGACGGCCTGCGGCAAGCCCTTGACGGATGCTCGTGATGACGAGATCGACCGGCAATCGGTCCTTCCGATCCGCTGGGCGGAACGGCCCGCGCCCAGATATCCGACGCGTCGCATGTATGAATGGGGCTTCGCTTCGGTCAGTTGTCTGACCACACCGACAGGCAGGTTGGAACGTTGCGAGGTCGAAAGCGAGTATCCCGAATGGGGAGGCTTCGGGGGCGCGGCTCTCGCATCCTTGGATGAGGCCCGCCTCGAGACCGACGGCGAAGCCGTTCCTCGTCGCGTGGTCCAGTTTGTTGTGCGTTTTCAGATGGGCGGCGAGTCGTCGGGAGCCAATGCGTACTTCGCTCCGGCCACGCGACTAAGGGAGCCCTGATCATCGCTCAAGCCAAGCGGCCCTTTGGCGATCCTTGAACCGGGCCGCACTTGCGGCGGATTCTGACACCCAATCTGTCAGCTGTTCGATAGTAGTCCGGACGGCCTCCGCCCAAGATAGACCCCTGATTTCCGGAGTCAAAACCTGTGCGCCTTAGTCTCCTCACATCCTCAACGGCGCTAGCCGCATCCACCGCGATCCTCGCTCAGGACGCGACCACCGACTGGTCTGTGTACCGGCAACCAGAGACTAGGCTTGTCGTCGCCTACGTCGAACTGTCTTCTGGGCTGTCTATCGCGCTTCGATGCCAAGGTGGTGCGTTTGCAGCGGTAGTGACGGGATTACCGGCCGCGCCCGGCGTGGAAACGGTTCGTACCCTAGAGGTGAAGTTTGGCGACGAACCAGCTCGAGAGACCAGATGGACGGTGGGAAGCAATCGAACGGTGGCGCTCGCCGACTACCCCGCGCCCATGGCGCGTAGCTTTCGAGAAGGTGGAGCCTTCAGCTTGACGGTCCCTGGGGGCGGAGAAGGAGGCCGGGATCTTCGTTACCGCATGACCCTCCCTGCATCCGTGTCCGCGATTGACGAGGCCCTGACGACATGCGGCAAGCCCCTTGTAGACCCGCGCGACGCCTTGATCGCTGACACAGGCACAGACGGTCTACCGGATGGCATGACGTGGTCGCGACCGCCGCGGCCAAGGTTCCCAGACGGCCTGTATGCTGAAGGCTTTGCCGTCATCAGTTGCGTTGTCCAGCCCGATGGAAGCCTGACCCGGTGCGAAGTGGAGTCGGAGTTTCCGCTGGACGGCGGGTTCGGCCGGGCCAGTCTGCTGGCGATGCGGAACGCCCGTGTGGTTAGCCCTAATGAAACCGTCGGTGCCTATGCTCCGCGTGTAATCGGCTTTCGTGCCCAATATGGCCTGCGTTGACGGCTCTGAGGTCAGGGCATCACCTGCGCCGAGAACCGTTCCATCTCCTCCTCCTGGGGCGACATCTGGAGGAGGAGCAGGTCCAGCCCCGCCGCCTCGAAGGCTTCTATCCGTTCCCGGACCGTCTCAGGCGTGCCGACGAAGCCGGGGCGCAGGCCGCGGTTGGAGACGCTATATTCGCGGATCTTCAGCTCGCGCTCCAGCTCGGTGCCTGACAGCCACTGGTCGAAGTTGGCGAAGCCGGCGGGCGGCTTGCCGTCGGCCAGGCCGGCAATGGTGGTGATCCGCTCCAGCTCGCGATCCGCCTCGGCCTGGCTGTCCCGCACGATCACATAGCCGGCCATGCCATACTGCATCGGCGGAAGGCCGAAGCTTTCGCGCCGGGCCTTCATGTCGGCGACCTTCTCGGCGATGAACTCCGGCTCGTCGCCGTGCATGACATAGGCGTCGCAGAACCGCGCGATCAGGGTCTTGGCCGCTTCCGACTCGCCCCCCGCATAGATGACCGGACGCGGCCGCTCCGGGCTCGACGTCGGTTTGGGCTCCACGATGGCGTCCTTGAGCGTGTAGTAGCGCCCTTCGAAATCGACGCGCTTCTCCGTCCACAGACGATTCAGCACCTCCAGCCATTCGCCGGTGCGCGCATAGCGGTCGTCGTGCTGGTCGAACTGCAGGCCGTAGCTCTCGGCCTCCTTGGCCCACCACGAGGACACCACGTTGAGCGCCAGCCGTCCGTTCGAGATTCTGTCGATGTTGGCCGCCTGCTTGGCGAACAGGGCCGGCTGATGAAAGTTCGGCCGCACGGCCACCATCAGCTCGATCGTCTCGGTGATCGCCGCGAGAGCCGCAGCCGAGGACCAGGCGTCCAGCGCCGGCGCCTCGATGCCCTTGATGTCGTTCAGATTCAGCTCGGCGATCAGTGTCAGGTCATAACCCAGCGCCTCCGACCGCTTCACCAGCCGCGACAGGTTTTCCCAGCTCGCCTCGCGCTCGTCGTCGACGTTCCTCAGCCAGCCGCCGAAGACCGGGGCCCAGTAACCGTACCTCATGCCGCCAGGTCTCCGCCGCGCTTGGCCTTCTCGTCCGCGATGATCGTTTTCAGCCACCCCACCAGATCGTCGTGCGGGTCGAAGCCCAGCACCTGGACCGGATTGGCCACGAAGTTCGACAGACCGTTGATGTCATAGAAGAGGACCGAACCGTCACGCTCGTCGATCAGATATTCGACGCCGCCGACTTCCAGCCCGCCCTCGACCGCGATCCGCTCGACCGCCGCGATGATCTCCGGCGACGGCTCGGCCTTGGTCATGGTCAGGGTCGGCGCGCCCGGCCGCACCAGACAGGCGTCGGCCGGACACAGGTCGAAGGCGTCGCCCGGGCTCTCGATGTCGATGGCATACAGATATTTGCCGTTCAGCGTCTCGACCCGGGTCACCTTGCCGTCGCGGCGCGGGGCGTACTCCTGGATCAAAGAGATGCCGTTGACGCCGACCGGGCACCACTTCTCGCCCGCCGCCTCCGCCAGCTTTTCCGGGGTCTCATAGCGGGTGATGCCGGCCCCCGCCCCGCCGATGTCGGCCTTGACCAGCACCGGGAACCGCAGGCCCTCGGCCGCCGCCGGAATGTCCGCCTGCCGGTGGGCCACTCGCGTCGCCGGCCCCTTCAGGCCCAGTCGCGCGATCAGGCTCATCTGCCGGGCCTTGGAGGTGTCGATGTTCAACGCCGAGGCGTTGACCACCCGCGTCCCCAGCCCCTGCCAGTGCTCGAACAGGCTCTGCGCATAGAAGATCGGGTGCTCGGGATCGCGCAGGAACGAACTCATCGCCACCCGACTGAACACCACTGTCGCCGGCGCGGGCGATCCGGCCGGGTCGAACGTGCTGCCCGCCAGAGGAACCTTCACATAGCTGACGCCGTGCCGCTCCAGCGCCCGGAACAGGGGTTCGAACCATTCGGGATGCTCATAGACGACGGCGAGGTCGGGCAAGGGCGCGCTCATGGCACGCCAGATGCGTTACACCACGATGAAACGCAAGGGGTGCGACGTCCCGGCTCAAGCAGCGCGACCGCGTCCCGAGCGGTAGCCGACAAAAAATGGCGGCGCCGGTGTAGCGCGAGGCTCGCCCTCGCACTACACCGGTGCCGCGCCCCGGTGGTGGAATTGGTAGACGCGCCGGACTCAAAATCCGGTTCCGAGAGGAGTGTCGGTTCGAGCCCGACCCGGGGCACCACGCGCGACGTTCTTCGAAGCCCGGAACGCAAGCGCCGTTAAGACATTGGAAAGGGGCAACCCTGGTCCAACGTCATGATCCCGCTCATTCTTTCCGTCGCCCTCGTCGCCAACCCCTCCATCTTGCCGAGCGGGCTCCGCGTGGCGCCCGCCGCCGCGACCGCCCCGGCTCCGGCGCCCGCGCCGCTGCTTCAGGGGGTGACGGTGACGCTGGAATGCACCGCGAAGGCCAGCGGCAAGGTCGAGGCCTGCCGGGTGATGGACGAGACCCATCCCGGCATGGGCTTCGGCGAGGCGGCCGTCGCCCTGATGAACGGGGCCGAGGTCGAGTCGGGGCCGCGCGACGTCCAGTTCGCCCGCACTCTCGTCTTCACGCCCTGAGCGTCGACCGGCGTCGCAGAAAGTGACGGGGTGGCGGTTGCGCCTGTCGCACCCGGCGCGCATCTGGCCTGAATGACCTCCCCCGACGCCGCCGCTCCGCCCGCGAAGGGGCCGGGGTTTCCCGAATTCGTTTGCTTGATCGCCTCGATGATGGCGATCAACGCCCTGTCGATCGACATCATGCTGCCCGCCTTGCCGCAGATCGGCGAGGCGCTCGGCGTGGCCAATGAGAACAGCCGCCAATGGGTGATCACCGCCTATCTGTTGGGCTTCGGCGCGCTGCAGATCGTCTATGGCCCGCTGGCGGATCGCTATGGGAGGAAGCCCCTGATCCTTCTGGGCATCGGCGTCTTTGTGGCGTTCAGCGCCGTCGCCATGCTGGCTCCCAGCTTCGAGACCCTGATCCTCGCCCGCGTCGGCCAGGGCATGGGGACGGCCGCGACGCGGGTGCTGGCCGTCTCGATCGTGCGCGACCGCTATTCCGGCCGAACGATGGCGCGGGTCATGTCGCTGAGCTTCCTCGTGTTCCTGGGCATCCCAATCATCGCGCCGACGGTCGGGCAGCTGGTGCTGTCCGTCGCCCCCTGGGAGGCGATCTTCGGCCTGCTCGGCGTGGCGGGCCTGGCCCTGATCCTCTGGATCGCGATCCGGCTTCCCGAGACGCTCCATCCCGAACACCGCCAGCCGGTCCAGGCCGGCCGCATCGCCCGCGCCTTCGGCGAGGCGATCACCAACCGTCAGTCCATCGGCTACACCCTGGCCATGACGGCGATCACAGGGGCCCTGTTCGCCTTCATCAACTCCTCGCAGCAGATCTTCTTCGATGTGTTCGAAGCCCCACATCTGTTCGCCGGGACCTTCGCCGTGATCGCCTCGGGCATCGCGGTGGCCGCCATCACCAATGCGCGGCTGGTCGAGCGGCTGGGCTCGCGCCTGATCGGGCATACGGCGCTCCTGGGCTTCATCGGCTTTGCGGCCATCCACGCCGCCGTCACCCTGTCGGGTTACGAAAACATCTGGACCTTCGCTGTGCTGCAAGGCCTGACCATGTTCTGCTTCGGCTTCCTGGCGGGCAACTTCGGGGCCATGTCGATGGAGCCGATGGGTCACATCGCGGGCACGGCGTCCTCGGCTCAGGGCTTCATCTCCACCGTCTTCGGCTCACTCACCGGCCTGTTTATCGGGCAGCAGTTCGACGGCACGGTCACCCCCATGGCCGTGGGCATCACCGTCTGCGGCCTGGTTGCGCTCGGCTTCGTCCTCGTCGCCGAGAAGGGCAGGCTGTTCGTGGCCCGGAACGCGCCGCTCGCCGCCGCGGGCTGAGGTGCGTCCGATTTCGACGCAGGCGTCGGCTACAGTGCCGTCCTTGGGTTATCGGCCGGGAGGATTTCGCACATTTCAGACGATTCAGACGCTGTTTTCGTCTTGCGCCGTTCGGCCTCCGCCACGGCGCCGCCCCTTGATTTGGCCATGCTTTCGGGGCTCGTTGCGGGCCGCTGTTCTCGGAGTCGCCCATGTCCCGCGCCCGTCTCGCCGTGATGGCGTCCGCCCTCGCCCTCGCCGCCGCCCTGTCCGCGTGTGAAGGCCTGGGCGAACCGAGGTCCGACATGCCGCCGCTTCCCGCCTCCGCCACGGCCCCGGTGACCTATGTGCGCGACATCCACTCCTACGCCCGGCCCGAGATCGCCCGCGTCAAGCATGTCGCTCTTGACCTGACAGCCGACTTCGAGGCCCAGACCCTGTCCGGCACGGCCACGCTGGACGTGACGGGCGAGCCCGGCGCGACCCAGGTCATCCTCGACACCCGCAATCTCGACATCCGTTCCGTCGCCGACGCGGACGGCCGTCCCCTGACGTTCGCGCTGGGCGAAGACGACCCGATCCTGGGCCGCCCCCTGACGATCACCGTCCCCGCCTTCGAGGCGGACGAGGCGCAGAAGATCGTCGTGACCTATTCCACGCGCCCCGACGCGGCGGCGCTCCAGTGGCTGACCCCGGCCCAGACGGCGGGCGGACAGCAGCCGTTCCTGTTCAGCCAGGGCCAGGCCATCCTGACCCGCACCTGGGTCCCGACCCAGGACAGCCCCGGCATCCGCCAGACCTATTCGGCGAAGATCACCGTGCCCGAGGCGCTGAAGGCCGTGATGTCGGCCGAGATGCTGACGCCCGACGGCGAGGACGCCGGCGAGGGGCGCAAGACCTACCGCTTCCGCATGACCAATCCGGTCCCGCCCTATCTGATCGCGCTCGCGGTCGGCGACCTGTCATTCGCCGAGGTGGGCGAGGGGGTCGGCGTCTGGACCGAGCCTTCGCGGCTGGCGGCGGCCGAAAGCGAGTTCGCCGAACTGCGCCAGATGGTGGACGCCGCCGAAGGCCTTTACGGTCCCTATCGCTGGGGTCGCTACGACCTGCTGATCCTGCCGCCGTCCTTCCCCTTCGGCGGCATGGAGAACCCCCGCCTGACCTTCGCCACACCGACGATCGTCGCGGGCGACCGGTCGCTGGTGTCGCTGGTCGCGCACGAGCTGGCGCACAGTTGGTCCGGCAATCTCGTGACCAACGCGACCTGGGCCGACTTCTGGCTCAACGAGGGATTCACCGTCTATTTCGAGAACCGCATCATGGAGGCGGTCTACGGCCGCGAGCGCGCCCAGATGCTCCAGGTGCTGGGCTGGAACGATCTCCAGAACACGCTCGCCGACCTGCCGCCCGCCGACACCCGACTGCGGCTCGACCTGACCGGCCGCGATCCCGACGACGGCCTGACCGACATCGCCTATGAGAAGGGCGCCGCCTTCCTGCGCACCATCGAGCGCATCGTTGGGCGCGAACGGTTCGACGCCTGGCTGAAGGGCTATTTCGAACGGAACGCGTTCCGCCCCATGACGACGGACGGCTTCCTTGCAGACATCCGCGCCAACCTGATCCAGGGCGACGCCACGCTGGAACAGCAGCTGATGCTGGAGCAGTGGATCGACCAGCCCGGCCTGCCGTCCAACGCCCAGGCCCCGACGTCCACGGCGCTGGCGGCGGTCGATCAGGCGGCCCAGGCCTTCTACGTCGCCAAGGGTCCCGCCTCGGCCATCCCGTGGCGGCGCTGGTCGACGCAGGAGCGCCAGCACTTCCTGGCCTGGCGTCCGACAGGCGCGGCGGCCTCGCGCGACTGGCTGACGCCCGCTCAGCTGGCCGATCTCGAGACCACGCTCGCTCTCAAGAACGAAGGCAACGCCGAGGTGCTGTTCGCCTGGCTCCAGATCGCCGTGGCCCATCGCTACCAGCCCGCCGTGCCGACACTGGAGCGGTTCCTGACGACGCAGGGCCGCCGCAAGTTCGTCCTGCCGCTGTTCACCAGCCTGTGGGCCGAGGGCGACTGGGGCCGCCCGATCGCGACGCGGGTCTATGCCCAGGCCCGGCCGGGCTACCACCCCGTGACGTCGGGCTCGGTCGATGAGGTGGTCGGCGTTCCCGCCGCCTAGGGGCGCTCGGCCACCATCATGAAGTTGACGTCGGCGTCCGCGCTCTCGGACCAGCGGTCGGTCAGAGGGTTGTAGGCCAGGCCGTAGGGTCCCCGCACGGCCACCGGCTCCTCCGACAGCATGCGCCGGATCTCGTCGGGCTTGACGAACTGGTTCCAGTCGTGCGTCCCCGCAGGCACCCAGCGCAGGACGTATTCGGCCGCCACCTTGCCCAAGGCCAGCGACTTGAGCGTCCGGTTCAGGGTGGCCACGATCATGATCCCGCCCGGCGCGACCAGGCGCGAGCAGGTGCGGATGAAGGCCTCCGGATCGGCCACATGCTCGATGATCTCGAGCGCGAGGACGACGTCGAACGGCCGCGCGCCCTCGGCCTCGATCTGCTCCACGGTGGCGGCGCGATAGGCGATGTCGAGCCCCACCTCCTCGGCGTGGGCGCGGGCTGTGCCGATGTTCTCGGACGAGGCGTCGATGGCGGTGACGTCGAAGCCCATCCGCCGCATAGGCTCGGCCACCAGCCCGCCGCCGCAGCCGATGTCGATCAGGCTCAGGCCCTCGAACGGGCGGATCGCGCGCGGTTCGCGGCCGAAGCGAATGGCGACCTGATCGCGGATGAAGCTCAGCCGCGCCGGGTTGAACTTGTGCAGAGGCGCGAACGGGCCCTTGGCATCCCACCACTCCGCCGCCTGCGCCGAGAAGCGCGCCACGTCGGCCGGGTCGATGGAGGGGCCCTTTGCCTCGCCTTCGAAGCCTTGGGCGGCGAGGGGTTTGCGCATCGCGGAGGGGTCGTTAGAAGCGGCCATGGGCTGACAGGGTGAACCCCTTTTCGGAAGGCCGCGCAACAGGGAGACCCCGTCACGATGACGCGGCCAACAGCCGATCGGCTGGTCATGAAGTTCGGCGGCACCTCCATGGGCGACCTGGAGCGGATTCGTCGCGCCGCCCGCATCGTCGCCGCCGAGGTGAAGGCCGGGCACGCGGTGGCCGTGGTCGTCTCGGCCATGGCGGGTAAGACCAATGAGCTGGTCGCCTGGACCGACGGCGCCGGTCCGCCGGCGCAGGGCATCCCCCTGTCGGACGACGAATACGACGTGGTCGTCGCCTCGGGCGAGCAGGTGACGGCGGGGCTGCTGGCCCTGACGCTTCGCAACTTGGGCTTTCGCGCCCGGTCAATGATGGGCTGGCAGGTGCCGATCCTGACCGACGACGCCCACGGCAAGGCGCGGATCGAGGACATCCCCGGTGACGCTCTGGCCACGGCAGTCGACGGCGGCGAGATCGTTGTGGTCCCCGGCTTCCAGGGCGTGACGAGGGACGGGAAAATCACCACGCTGGGCCGTGGGGGCTCGGACACTTCGGCCGTGGCGGTGGCGGCGGCTCTCGGCTGCGCGTGCGACATCTACACGGACGTGGACGGCGTCTACACGACCGACCCGCGCATCGAGAGCCGGGCGCGACGGCTGGAGAAGGTCTCCTACGAGGAGATGCTGGAGATGGCGTCGCTGGGCGCCAAGGTGCTCCAGACCCGCTCGGTCGAACTGGCCATGGGCATGCGCGTGCCCGTGCGCGTGCTGTCCAGCTTCGTCGAGCCCGACGAGCAAGGACATCTTCCGCCGAAGTCCGGCACCCTGATCTGCGACGAGGAGGAAATCGTGGAAAAACGCATCGTGTCCGGCGTGACCATGAGCCGCGACGAGGCCCGGATCACGCTTCTGGGGCTGTCCGATCGCACCGACGCCCCCGCCGACGTCTTCACCCGCCTGGCCGAAGCCAACGTCAACGTCGACATGATCGTGCAGAGCCAGGCCCGCACCGAGGGCGCGGTCAACCTGACCTTCACCACGGGCCGCCGCGACGCCGCCCGCGCCGCCGAGCTGATGCGGTCGGCGCAAGACCAGATCGGCTTCGGCGACCTGCGCATCGACGAGGACGTGGCCAAGGTCTCGGTGGTCGGCGTCGGCATGAGGAGCCACGCGGGCGTCGCCCAGACCATGTTCCGGGCGCTGGCCGACAAGGGCGTCAAGTTCCAGGCCATCTCGACGTCCGAGATCAAGATCAGCGTCCTGATCGACGCCGCCTATGCCGAGCTCGCCGTGCGCGCCCTGCATGCGGCCTATGGACTCGAAGCGGTATAGGTTTGGCTGAAGCTGGCCCTATGATGGGGCCGAGCAGGGAGACCGGATGGCCGTAGCGAGCGGAGCGATGACGAGGGGGCCGCGGGTGCTCCTGCGCCAGATCCGCGAGGCGATGGCCGACGGCGGCCCGGCGCAAGGGCGCCTCGACGTCGTGGTCCGCACCATCGCCCAGTCGATGGTGGCCGAGGTCTGCTCGATCTATCTGCGACGCGCGTCGGGCGAGCTCGAGCTGTTCGCCACCCAGGGCCTGAACCCGGACGCCGTCCACCGCACGCGACTGAAGCCCGGCGAGGGCCTCGTCGGCGAGGTGGCGCGGCTGGCCCAGCCGATCAGCCTGTCGGACGCTCCTAGCCACCCCAGCTTCTCCTACCGGCCGGAGACGGGCGAAGACCCCTACCACGCCTTTCTCGGGGCTCCCCTGCTGCGCGGCGGTAGGGCGATCGGGGTGCTGGTCGTCCAGAACCGGGCCGAGCGTCGCTATGACGAGGACGAGGTCGAGGACATCCAGACCATCGCCATGGTGCTGGCCGAGACGGTGGCGTCGGGCGAGCTTCTGGCTGCCGACGAGCTGCGCGACGTCGAACTGGCGCCCCACCGGCCCGAGCGCATCAAGGGCCAGAGGTTCGCCGAAGGCCTGGCGTACGGCCACGTCGTGCTGCACGAGGCGCCGCTGCCGCCCGAACGATTGCTGGCGGAGAACCAGCAGGTCGAGGAAATACGGCTCCGCGAAGGTCTGAACGCCCTCAAAAAGTCCATCGACGACCTGCTGGACGGCGGCCAGGGCAAGCTGGCGGGCCAGTCGTTCGAGGTGCTCGAAACCTATCGTATGTTCGCCGACGACCGGGGCTGGAACCGGTCGCTGGAGGAGGCGGTGCGCGGCGGCCTGACCGCCGAGGCCGCCGTCGACCGGGTCAGGAACGAGCATCGCGCCCGCTTCGCCCAGGCGCGCGATCCCTATATCCGCGAGCGGCTGCACGATTTCGAGGACCTGGCCAACCGCCTGCTGCGCGTGCTGGGCGGGGAGACGCCGGGCGAGCGGGAGCTGCCCGACGACGCCATCCTGGTGGCCAAGAACCTGGGTCCGGCGGACCTTCTGGAATATCCCCGCGACCGCATCCGGGGCCTCCTGATGGAGGAAGGCTCGGCGGCCAGCCACGCCGCCATCGTGGCCCGCGCGCTGCAGATCCCCTGCGTCGGCCGTCTGCAAGGGGTGCGCGACCGGCTGAGCGAGGGCGACCTCGTCATCGTCGACGGCGAGACGGGCGAGGCGCACCTGCGGCCCCGGCCGGACATGCTGGACTCCGTCCGCTCGCGCATGGCCGTACGCAGCCAGCGTCAGGCCGAGTTCGCCAAGCTGAGGGACACACCAGCCGTCACGCAGGACGGAACGCGGATCACGCTGCTGACCAACGCCGGTCTGGCCGTCGATCTGGAGAATCTGGACGCCACCGGGGCCGAGGGCATCGGCCTGTTCCGCACCGAATTCCAGTTCATGGTGTCCGAGGAACTGCCGCGCCTGAACTCCCAGACCGAGCTCTATCGCCTGGTGCTGGACGCGGCGGGCGAACGGCCCGTCACCTTCCGCACGCTCGACATCGGCGGCGATAAGGTCCTGCCCTACATGGAGACGACCGAGCGGGAGGAGAACCCGGCGCTCGGCCGCCGCGCCATTCGCCTCGGTCTGGACCGGCCGTCCCTGCTGCGCCTCCAACTGCGGGCGCTGCTGGCGGCGGGGGCGGGGCGCGAGCTGCGCGTCATGTTCCCCATGATCGCCACGGTCGACGAATTCCGCGCCGCCCGAGACCTGGTCGATGTCGAGTGCGAATGGGCGCGGCGCCGAGGGCGGCCTCTGCCGGCCCTGTTGCGGGTCGGCGCGATGATCGAATGCCCCAGCCTGCTGTGGCATCTGGACGCGCTGTTGCCCCTGACGGACTTCGTCTCGGTCGGGTCCAATGACCTGTTTCAGTACATGTACGCGGCGGACCGGACCAATCCGCTGGTGTCGGACCGCTACGATCCCCTGTCGCCTCCGGCGCTCCGGGCGCTCCAGACCATCCAGAAGGCCTGCGCCGAAACCGGCACGCCGGTGTCGGTCTGCGGCGAGCTGGCGGGACGGCCGCTGGAGGCCTTCGCCTTGATCTGCCTCGGCTTTACACGCCTGTCGGCTCCGGCCGGCGGCGTCGGCCCGGTCAAGCGCATGATCCTGTCGACCGATCTGGCGGCGGCGCGGCGCGGCATGGACAAGCTGCTCGGCTCCTCGGCCGGGTCGGTTCGGAACGAGATCGAAAGTCTGGCCCGGAAACTGAACGTCGGTCTGTGAGCCGTTCCCTTTCGGGACGGCGAACAAGCTTAACAAGACGTTGAACCAGCGGCCGAAATGGGTTATCCACAAGACGATTTCAGTATCCCCGGGGGGCCGGGCGGGTTTCGTCACAGCACCATGCTAGGCGGACCCGTGTGGGGTACTGCGACGGAAAACGTCAGTCCGTCGCTGAGTATGGGGCAGGGCGTCATGGCGCTGGACACGGGGAACGTCCCCGACGAGTTTCGGGCTCATCCGGACTGGAAGGACCCTGTGCCCTCCATTACTGACGCACCGACCCTGGGCGACGGCCTGAGACGCACCCGCGAGGGGTCCGGGCGGTCGCTGGCCGAGTTGGCCGCCGACACCCGGGTTCACGAGCGCTACCTGCGCGCGCTGGAGCAGAACGACCATTCGGCCCTGCCGTCGCGGGTCTTCGCCATCGGCTATGTGCGGGCCTATGCGGGCGCGCTGGGCCTCGACGAGCAGCTGGCGGTCGAGCGGTTCAAGCGCGAGACGCCGGACGCCGCCGTGCCGCTGCAGCCGCCGGTCGGCATCGCCTTCGAGGAAGTTCGTCGCTATTCGCCGCGCATCATCGGCGCCATCGCCCTGATCGTCCTGTCGATCGTGGGTTGGAACGTGTGGCAGCGGGTCAGCCTGATGCGGGCGCCGCAGCCGTCCGACATCGCCGAAGTGCCCGAGAGCTGGAGCCTGGGGGCCGTGATTGGCCAACAGCCCGTCAGCGTCGGCGCCCCCCTGCCGGCGCCGCCCGACCAGACCACGCCCGCGCTCTATCTGACGCCCGGTCTCGAGGCTCAGCTGACCGGCATCGACCCGGCCGACACCGAGGCGCTCGCCGCCGCGGCCGCCGCCAACGCGCCGCCGGTGCAAGCCGCCTTCAATCCGCGCGGCGCTGTCTATGGCGCCGAGGCCGCCGCGTCGCAGGTGGTGATTCAGGCGCGCAAGGCCGCCGCCTTCGTCGTCCGGATGAGCGACGGCCGCGTGCTGTTCGCCCGCCAGCTGGCCGCCGGAGAGGCTTGGCGCGCGCCGATCGGCGTGGCCGCGCTGGTCGACGTGTCCGAGCCGACAGCGTTCGACGTCTATCTGAACGGCGAGCACGGGGGGGCGCTGCCCGCGCCGGTGACCCCGCTGGCCCAGTTGAACAGCCGCGCCGCAGATCTCGCTCGCCAGACCGCCGCCCGCATCGAGGCCGAAGCCACGGCGCGTCAGGCCGCCGCCGCCCGCGCCGCCTCCGCCGCCCAGGGCGCGGTGACGCAGACCACCGGGGCCGCCCAGGCCTCGGTGACCCCGGCCGTCGCTCCGCGCTGATCCGGCGCGCGGGGCCGTCATGGCCTTGTCTCGACGACTGGCTTATATCTGCGGTCATGAGCCACGACGCGACTGAACTCGGCCATATCCGTCCCTGGCGGACCATCGAACGCAGGAAGAGCCGCCAGATCCGCGTCGGCTCCGTCGCGGTCGGCGGCGACGCGCCGATCAGCGTCCAGTCGATGACCAACACGCCGACCTCGGACGCGGGCGCCACGATCGAGCAGATCCGCCAACTGGAGGAAGCCGGGGCCGACATCGTCCGCGTCTCCTGCCCCGACGAGGAGTCGACCGCGGCGTTCAGGACGATCGCGCGTGAGGCCAAGGTCCCGCTGGTCGCCGACATTCACTTTCATTACCGCCGCGGCATCGAGGCGGCCGAGGCCGGCGCGGCCTGTCTGCGGATCAATCCGGGCAACATCGGCAGCCCCGATCGGGTGCGCGAGGTCATCCAGGCGGCGAAGGACCACGGCTGCTCCATGCGCATCGGCGTCAACGCCGGCAGCCTCGAGAAGGAGGTGCTGGAGAAGTACGGCGAGCCTTGTCCCGACGCCATGGTCGAGAGCGCGCTCAACCACGCCCGCATCCTGCAGGACCACGACTTCCACGAGTTCAAGATCTCGGTGAAGGCCTCCGATCCCTTCCTGACGGTCGCGGCCTATCACCAGCTGGCCGAGGCCATCGACTGTCCGCTGCACGTCGGCGTGACCGAGGCCGGGCCGCTGCGCACCGGCACGATCAAGTCGTCGATCGCCATGGGCAATCTGCTGTGGGCGGGCATCGGCGACACGATCCGCGTGTCCCTGGCCGCCGATCCGGTCGAGGAGATCAAGGTCGGCTTCGACATCCTGAAGTCGCTGGGCCTGCGCCACCGGGGGGTGAACATCATCGCCTGCCCGTCCTGCGCGCGTCAGGGCTTCAACGTCATCGAGACTGTCGGCGTGCTGGAAGAGAAGCTGGCCCACATCTCCACGCCCATGAGCCTGTCGATCATCGGCTGCGTCGTCAACGGCCCAGGCGAGGCGCTCTACACCGACATCGGCTTCACCGGCGGCGGGGCCGGGTCCGGCATGGTCTATCTGAACGGAAAGATCGCCCACAAACAGGCCAATGAGGGCATGATCGACACGATCGTCGAACTGGTCGAGCGCAAGGCCGAGGAGCTGAACGCCGCCCGCGCCGCCCAGGCCGCGGCGCTTGAAGCGGCGGAGTAGGCCAGGTTGCACAGGGGCCCCGAAAGGCTCATCTTTCCGCCATGCCCGCACTCGACCCCATCGTATCCGAGTTCGCCTCCACCGAAGAGGAGGAGGCTTACGATCGCTGGTTCCGTGTGAAGGTGCAGGAGGCTCTGGACGACGAGCACCTCCCTGTCCCACACGACCAGGTCGTGACTGAAAGCCTCGCCATCGTTCAGGGTCGAGCGAAGCCCTGACATGAGCCTGCCTGTTGTCTGGAGCCCGCGTGCCCGCTCCGACTTTGTGCAGACCCTGGACTACATTCGCCGGCGCAGTCCTCAGGGCGCGGCAACGATCCGAAGCCTGACATTGGCCAGCGTCGAACGCGCCGCCGCGTTTCCAGAAATGTATCGGGCAGGTCGCGTCGAGGGCACGCGCGAGGCCGTCGTTCATGCGAACTACCTCTACGTCTATGCGATCCGCTCGGACCACATCCTGATCCTGCGTTTTCTGCACGCCAGGAGACAGTATCCGTAACTCCTGTCGGCGACCGACAGCCAAGACGTTCACAAGGGACCGATCTCCATGAAGCTCTACATTGCTCCACCCTCTCCGTTCGCTCGGAGATGCCGGATCGTGGTCCGCGAGAAGGGACTGGCGGGCCGTGTGGAGGAGGTGCTCGTCAATCCGTACGAGAGCCCCGAGGCGCTGCTGGCGGTCAATCCGATCGCCCAGGTGCCGGCCCTGCTGACGGACGAGGGCGAGGCGATCCTGGACAGTCCGGTGATCTGCGAATGGCTGGACCGGCAGGGGTCCGGGGCGGCGCTGCTGCCGGTCGATGGGCCGGAGCGGTGGCGGGTCAAGCGGGTCGAGGGTCTGGCCTCGGCGGTGCTGGAGATGGGCGTCAAGCTGGTGCTGGAGAAGCGCCGACCCGAGAGCGAGCGGTCGCCGTCGTGGATGGCGCGCTGGACCGAGAACATGAGCCGGGCTCTGGACGGGCTGGAGGCGGCGGACGTGTCCGCCGAGCCGCTGGACATCGGCGTCATCACGGCGGGGTGCGCGGTGACCTGGCTGGATTTCCGCCATCCCGATTTCGACTGGCGGACCGGGCGGCCCCGGCTGGTCGCGCTCCAGGCGGCGCTGGAGCAGCGGGCCAGCTTCCGCGAGACGGTTCCGGCCTGATCGCGCCCGGCGGTCATGCGAGCTCGGCCAGAACCTTGAGCACGCCCGAGCCGTAGCGGTCGATCTTCGACTGGCCGACGCCGGGGATGGCGGCGAGCGCGTCCAGCGTCCCCGGCTCGCGCGTGGCGATCTCCAGCAGGGTCTTGTCCTGGAAAATGACGTAGGGCGGGACGTGCTGTTCCGAGGCCCGGTCGCGGCGCCAGGCGCGCAGAGCGTCGAACCGGGAGCGCACATCAGCGTCGAGCGCCTCGACGGCGGCGTTGCGGTCATTGCGGGCGCGGTTGCGGGAGTTGCCCGAGCGGGTCTTGGCGTCGAAACCGGCGGGAGTGCGGCGCACCTCGACCTTCGTCTCCCCGCGATAGACGCCGCGGACGCGGTCGGGGTCGCCCAGCATGACCAGGGGCTTGCCCTCGTTGGGGTCCTCGACCAGCAGGCCCTCGAACATCAGGTGATCGAGGATGTCGCGCCAGCTCGTTGGGGCGATGTCCCGGCCGATGCCCCAGGTCGACAGGTCGCTCTCCCAGGGCTGGACGTCTTTTGTCCTGCCGGTCAGGTGATCGACGATCCGGCCCCGGCCGAAGCGGCCGCCGAGCCGCTGGACCGCCGCGAGCGCCTTCTGGGCCGGGACGGTGGCGTCGTAGAGGGCCGGCGGATCCTGGCAGAGGTCGCAGACGCCGCAGACGCCGGCGTCGGCCTCTCCAAAGTAGCGGCGCACGGCCTGGGGCCGGCAGGTCGCGCCGTCCAGCATGGCGAACAGCTGGCGCGCCTTGCGCACCTGAACCGCCTTGACCTCCTCCGCCATGGGGCGGGTCTCCAGACGCCGCAGCGTCCAGGCGATGTCCGACGGGCCATACAGGGTGATGCCGTCGGCGGGTTCTCCGTCGCGGCCGGCGCGGCCGATCTCCTGCCAGTAGGCCTCCAGGCTGTCCGGCGGATCGGCATGGATGACGAAGCGGACGTCGGCCTTATCGACCCCCATGCCGAAGGCGATGGTCGCGACCATGACGGCGCCGTCCTCGGCGAGGAAGCGTTCCAGCCGCCGGTCGCGCTCGGGCCCGGCCATGCCGGCGTGATAGGCGATGGCGTTGGTTCCGGCGGCCTTCAGGGCGTCGGCGACGCGCTCGCAGCCGTCGCGGCTGCCGCAGTAGACGACGCCGGATTGGCCCCGACGGGCGCGGACCAGTTCGATGACGTGGGCGTCGGTCCTGGCGCGCGAGGCGGAATCCTTGCGGATGGCCGAGAGCTGAAGGTTCGGCCGGGCGAAGCTGTCGACGAAGACGGCGGCGCCGTCCAGATGCAGGGAGGCCAGGATGTCGTCGCGGGTGCGGGCGTCGGCGGTGGCGGTGACGGCGATGCGGGGAACGCCGGGGAAGAGCTCGCCGAGCCTGCCGAGCGTGCGGTAGTCCGGGCGGAAATCGTGACCCCACTGGCTGACGCAGTGGGCCTCGTCGATGGCGATGAGGGCGAGCGGGGTCTCCGCGAGACGATCCAGCAGGGCGCCGGATTGCAGGCCTTCGGGCGAGACGTAGAGCAGGTCCAGATCGCCGGAGCGGGCGGCGCGCAGCACGGCGGAGCGTTCGTCCAGCGTCAGGCCGGAATCGAGCCGGGCGGCGCGGACGCCTTGCTGGCGCAGGGCCTCGACCTGGTCGGTCATGAGGGCGATCAGGGGCGAGATGACCAAACCTAGACCGGGCCGGATCAGGGCGGGAACCTGATAGCAGACGCTCTTGCCGCCGCCCGTCGGCAGGACCGCCAACACGTCGCGCCCGGCCAGCACTTCGGCGACCACGGAGGCCTGCAGGCCCCGGAAATCGGCATGACCCCAGACGCGCTCCAGGATGGCACGGGCGTCGGCGAGGAGGTCGTGAATCATGGCGTCAGGACATAGGGGAATCGGCGAGGAATGGGAGAGGGTCCGGTCGAGCTGATGGTGGGCGACGCAGCTTCACCTCCCTATCGGCGAAGGCCGATGGGGAGGACCGGTCGGAGCGGAGCGACGACCAGGAGGGGGCGAGGTGATGGCGCGGATCAGGGCGGGTCGGTTCGCGTGACGGTGGGCGGGGTAAGAGCCCTGGTCGGACAGATCGAGTCGCCCCCTCCTCGCGTGTTCCGCGCCGGTCCTCTCCATCGCCCTTCGGCGATGGAGAGGTGACGTTATGGACACGCCTCATCGCTCTTCCGCTGTGAACGGGTGGGAAGGGCGGGCGGAGCTTGGGCGCGAGGCCCGGTTACCGTGAGTGTGTAGTTTCGGCTTCGCGTCTTCTGCTCCGCACGGCTGGTCTGATCGGAAGCGGACGGCCCCGCGTCGTTCCCGCACGACTGCCCGGGGACCAACGGCCCTGTTAGAGCCTTGCCGCTACTGACGCCTCCGGCGGGAAGGTCGGCGTGCTTGCGAAAGCCGATCCCCTGAACGCGGCGAGTCTTCTGCTCGCCGCCTTTCTGGTGGGCTACCGCTCGACGCGCGGCGTCTGAGCGGCTTGAGCCCGACGCTTCGCGTTTGGCGGGCTACCGCCCGGAACGCGGTTCCGGGCTGCTTGAGCCCGGGACCCTCGCTTCGAGCGGCGTAGTCTGCCCACGCCACCCCCTTGGCCCGGCACGCCGGATGAGCGCCCCTGGGCGTCTCCGGTCGTTGAACCTCGGGAGCTCCCGCTCCAACCGCTCCCGCCGCGACAAGCTCGCAAGGCCTTGCGCCCTTCCCAAGCGACGGAACCGAGGGGGAGGGTAACACACCCCGCAATGCGGGCGCGTTCAGCGGCTCTCAAACGGGACGGTCGTTGTTTTTACTGCCGGAATCCCGGCTTCGTTGGATGATTGAGAAAAACAGCGCGCCCAAACTCACCGTGCACCCCGGCGAAGGCCGGGGTCCAGATCACAGACTCCGCTGCATCAACGGCGCACGGTGCGGTCTGTCCGGATCACCGAGTTTGCTTCTGGACCCCGGCCTTCGCCGGGGTGCACGGTGGGGGGAGGGGCCGGACGCATTTCGCCTGCGCTCCGCTCCGGCGCCGCCCTGTTCCGGGTCTCCGGTCGCTTCGCTCCCGGCACCTGGAATGACGAAAGGAAGAGAGCGATGTGTTCCGCTTCTGGACCCCGGCCTTCGCCGGGGTGCACGGTGGAAAGAGGGGCCGCCCCCAGCCGGTCGCTGCGCGACCACCCTCCCCGTAACGGGGAGGGAGAGGGTGTCGCCACTGTCACCGCGCGTCGGACAGGTGGTCGGACAGGATGCTGTTCATCTCGAACATGGTGAAGCGGTCCTTCTTGAAGACCGCCTTGAGCTTGTCGTCGGCGACGATGTCCTGGCTGTCCTGAAGGTCGTTCGTCTTGATGTAGTCCCAGAGCGCGGAGACCACGTCGGCCCGGCCCATGGGGCCTTCGCCCACCACCTCGGCCAGTTCCGGCGAGGGCTGGACCGGGCGGTGCAGGCCGTCGTTCTCCTCGCCCGCGCCTTCACCCTCGCGGGGGCCGTCGTTCTTGCTGGCCATCTCGTTCTCCTTCGGCTGTGAAGGCGAAACCGGCGAGGCGGCGGTCGGTTCAGTCGCGCAAGGATCGCATCACCGCCAGCCGGGCGAAGGCCAGCGTAAGCGCCTTGCGCCGCGCCGGCGCGAGAGGGGTCGCCGTAGCCTCGCGCATCATCGCCCCGCCGAAGCCGTCGGCGACGATCAGGCCCGGATGCTCCGGCAGAAGGGCTTGCGGGAACTCCGGCGCCACGGCGAAGAAGAAGGCGTCGCAGAAGGGGGCGTACTCGGGCCATTTGCGGTCGACGCGGTAGTCCTCGACGCCGGATTTGACCTCGCAGATGACGATGTCGCCTTTCCGACCCAGCGCCATGACGTCGGCGCGGCGGCCGTTGGGCAGGCCGACCTCGAGCAGGGGCGCATAGCCCATGTCGGCAAGCAGCCGCGCCGCGCCCCGGGTGACGGACAGCGTGGTCTCGGGACGGCTGAAGGCCAGCTCCAGATGGACGGCGGCGGCGGACATACAGCACTATGTTCCGGTTGTGTTCCGAAAGGCAAGCGTGACCGTCTCGGTTGCGAACTTGTCCTTTCGAGCTACTGGAAGTAGGTTATCGCCATCGCGGGCTGGCTACCGGGCGCTCGCGGCTGGTAGAGATCGGTAACGCACGCCGCACACTCCCGCCCCTTATTGGCTGAGAGTCGGTCGTTGACCTATTTCTGTTTCATCGAGCTTCGCGCTCTGTCCGTCCCGCACATGGAGCCCCTGCTCGCCGACGATCGGGAGAGCGCCCTGAACGAGGCGCGGAGCCTGATGGCGCGGCACGCCAGCGCGGTGGCGGCCCACATCTATCTGGACGACGCGCTGGTCGGCACGGTTCGGCTCGATCCGGAGGCGACCGTCGACGAGGCCGACCACCCCGATGACGTGCGATCGTCCGGGACCGCCGGCTAGACGCCCGTCTGGACCACGCGGGCGGTGTTGAAGCCCAGGGCCCGCGCCCGGGCCAGGGTCGCCGTGCGCACGGATGGCGACGGGCTCTGGCTGCGATGCCAGATCCACCAGCTAGACTTGTCGGGCAGGCCCATGATGGCCCAGCTGTAGTCCGGCGCGTGATCCCAGACCCAGTATTGTTGGGACGCCAGACCGCCGAAGCTGAGCAGGCCCGCGAGGCTGAAGCGGAACTTGGCGTTGGTCGTCGTGTCGGTCACGCGGGCGGTGGCGCGCAGGGTCTCGACATTGCCCGACGGGCGGCGGACGCAGGTGACCAGGATGGCGTAGCGGCCCTCGGCGGCGGGGTTGAAGTCGATCTGGGCGCGGCTGCAGTCGCGCTGCATGCCGTTGGGATTGCGGGCGATCTCGAACCAGCGCCCGTCGAAGCGGTCAAGGTCGACGGCGGTCGCCTGGGCGAGCGCCGGGGCGGCGGAGGTCAGCAGGACGGCGGCGGCGGCCGCGCCGAGCAGCGGTCGGATCATTCGGTCTCTCCCTTGGGCGGGAGCTACGGGCGAGACGTCGACAGGGTTGCGGCTCAGCTTGCCCGCGCGCGCCACTGCTCGCGCGACTGGCCCCAGCGGTCGACGGGGAAGGTCTCGAACGGCGGGGGCAGGACGGCGGGGCCGAGGTTGGTGGAGCCGAGCGCCGCCGCTAGCTTCTGGGAGCCGATGTTGTCCGGATCGATGCAGTGGATGACCTCGGTCCAGCCGAGCACGTCGAAGGCGTAGTCGATGGCGGCGGTGGCGGCCTCCTTCGCATAGCCCTTGCCCTGCGCGTCCGGATGAAGGCCCCAGCCGACCTCGGTGCCGGGCCAGCCGAGCGGCGTCCAGGGGCCGATGCGGCCCAGCCAGAGGCCGGTCTGGCGGTCGATGACCGAGAACATGGCCACGCCCGAGAGCGCCCAGGCCCCGGCCATGCCCATGAAGCCGCGCCAGGCGGCCTCGGCCGGCTGCGGGCCGCCGACGAAGCGCGAGGTGGGGTGGGCCATGAACTCGGCCCAGCGCGGGAAGTCCTCGCTCGCCGTGGGGCGCAGGATCAGGCGGTCGGTTTGGAGCGTGGGGCCAGGCGCGGTGGTCACAGGGGGTACTCGCGTTCGAGGTCGTAGTGGCTGCCGTCGTCGGTCAGGACGCTGGAATACAGGCCGAAGCGGTCGATGCGGATGGGCGGGCTGTGCAGCAGGTTGTGGTTGGTGATCCAGGCGCCCACGCGGGCGGGGTCGGTCTGGGTCTTCAGATAGGCCAGGGTGACGTGGGGCCGGTAGGCGCGGGGCTCCATGCGAATGCCGGCGCGCTCGGCGGCGGAGCGGCACCGGCCGGCCAGCACCGTCAGCCGCTCGTTCGGTTCGACGCCGGCCCAGATCGCATGGCTGCGATGGGCGTCGCCGAAGGCGCCGACGCCCTTGAGCTCGATGTCGAAGGCGCCGCCGGGGATGCGGGACAGCTCGGCGGCGAGATCGTCGGCGGTGCGCTCATTGACCTCGCCGTAGAAGGCCAGGGTGACGTGCAGCTGCTCGGCGGTGCGCCAGCGCGCGCCCGGCAGGCCGGTCTGGCGGCGCGCGAGCGTCTCGGCGACGTCGAAGGGGATGGCGAGCGCGGTGAACAGCCGGAGCATGGAACGGTCCTAGCCCTCACGGGATTGCGAAGGAAGCGGAGCGGCCCTGCGGCGACCGTTCCCTTGCGTAAAACGGGCGCGGGCCCGATATTCCCCCGGTCGGACCGTGGTCTTTCGCCCCGGCCCAGGTTTTTCGGGGTCTGACCTGACCGGAAAACCGCTGACACTTTTCCGGGTCAGACCCTTGGAGACAAAACTCGCGATGAGCGATTTCAGAAACGGTTACTCGACCCCGGCGCCCGCCTCGGCCGACATGGCCGTGGATGCCGGACTGCGCAGCTTCATGCTGGGCGTCTACAACAAGCTGGCGCTCGGCCTCGCCGTCGCCGGCGTGCTGGCCTACGTCGTCGGCAATGTGCCGGCGGTGCAGCAGTTCTTCTTCGCCCAGACGGCGGACGGCCGGATCGGCCTGACGGTGCTGGGCATGGTGGTGCAGTTCCTGCCCATCGTCCTGCTGTTCGGCTCGATGTTCTTCATGAAGAACCCCACGGCGCGTGGCGTGAACATGCTGTACTGGGCCGTGGTGGCCTCGATCGGCGCGGGTCTGGGCCTCTTGTTCCTGCGCTATACGGACGCCAGCCTGGCCTCGACCTTCTTCGTGACGGCGGCGGCGTTCGGCGGCCTGTCGCTGGTGGGCTATACGACCAAGAAGGACCTGTCTGGCCTGGGCACCTTCCTGATCATGGGGGTGATCGGCCTGATCATCGCCTCGGTGGTGAACATCTTCCTGCAGTCCGGGACCTTCTACCTGATCATCTCGGGCCTGGGCGTGCTGATCTTCGCGGGTCTGATCGCCTATGACACCCAGCGGCTGAAGATGACCTACTATGCGCTGGGCGGCGACCAGGCCGCGCTGGGCGTGGCGACGGGCTTCGGCGCGCTGAGCCTGTTCATCAACTTCGTCAACCTGTTCCAGTTCCTGCTGGCCTTCATGGGCAACCGGGAATAGGGCGCGGGCGAGCGCTCGATGCGATGAGGGCCCCGGTGGAGACGCCGGGGCCCTTTTCTATTCCACGACCTGGAAGCGGCGGCTGTCGAAGACCCGCAGCACCTGGGCCAGCTCGCGACCCCGGCGCAGGATCTGGCCGCCCTCGCCGATGACGGCCCACTGGCCCTGGCGGGTCTGGAGCGAGGGGCGCTTCTCGATGCGATAGGCCGGGGCGTCCCCCGAGCGGCGGAAGACGGCGAACTCGGCGGCGTCCTTGCCGCCCAGCATGGCGTAATCGCGCCATTCGCCCTGCGCCACCATGCGGCCGTAGACCCGCAGGATCTGGTCCAGCTCGCGCCGGTCGAAGAAGACCTGGGCGGGGGCGCCGGAAGGGGGCAGGGTCTCGAGGCTCATTGGGATCAATCTAGGCGCAATGGAGCCGAACGCCAGCGACGCCGTGAGCGCGTTGCGGCGGCGGGGCGACCGGTCATGAAATGGCCCCGTTTCGGTCCTTCGCCGGACAGATGGCGGCGCGAGAACCTGACCGTCGGCCTGACGGAGTTCGGAAGCGTCCCGGATCCTGAACAGCCCCCCCAGCCCCCCTGGATGTCTCCATGAAGGGCTCCGCCGGGCCGACGCTTCCTCCAAAGCGAGACGCCCGCCCGCCCTCCTCCCCCTCCCGGCGCGGCGGGCGTTTTGCTGTCCGGGGCCGAGGTGACGGAGCGGCGTGAGGGATGCTAAGGGCCGCGCGCCCTCCCCTCCCGACCGGACGATCCCCATGCCCGCCGCCCCCGCCTTTCCGCCCGCGCCCGACGCCGTCCGTCCGGTGCGCGCCCTGATCTCCCTGTCCGACAAGACCGGGCTGGAGGAGGCGGCGTGCGCCCTGCACGACGCGGGCGTGGAGCTGGTCTCGACCGGCGGCACGCGGGCGGCGATCGCGGGCTACGGCCTTCCGGTGAAGGACGTGGCCGATCTGACCGGTTTCCCGGAGATGATGGATGGGCGGGTCAAGACGCTGCACCCGGTGGTGCACGGCGGCCTGCTGGGCGTGCGCGACGCGACCGAGCACAGGGCGGCGATGGAGGCCCACGGCATCGGGCCTATCGATATCGTCTGGATCGACCTCTATCCGTTCGAGTCGACCATCGCGGCGGGCGGCGACTTCGCCTCTGCGGTCGAGAACATCGACATCGGCGGGCCGGCCATGATCCGCTCGGGCGCCAAGAACCACGGCTATGTCGCGGTCGCGGTCGATGCGGCGTCCATCGGCGAGATCGTGGAGGCCGTGAAGGCGGAGGGGGCGACCTCGCTGGCGCTGCGGAAGCGGCTGGCGGCGCGGGCGTTCGCGCGCACGGCGGCCTACGACGCGGCCGTGTCGGGCTGGTTCGCGGGCCAGGTCGAGGATGCGGCGCCGGCGCGGAAGTCGGTGGCGGGATCGCTGGCCCAGACGCTGCGGTATGGCGAGAACCCGCATCAGACGGGCACCTTCTATCGCACGGGCGAGGCCCGGCCGGGCGTGGCGCGGGCCGAGCAGGTCCAGGGCAAGGAGCTGGGCTACAACAACATCGCCGACGCCGACGCGGCCTATGAGCTGGTGGCCGAGTTCGAGGCCCCGGCCTGCGTCATCGTCAAGCACGCCAACCCGTGCGGCGTTGCGGTCGGGCGCGATCTGGCGGAGGCCTATCGGCGGGCGCTGGAGTGCGACGCGGTCTCGGCCTTCGGCGGGGTGATCGCGGTCAACCGTGGACTCACGGGCGCGGACGCCCGGGCCATCACCGACATCTTCACCGAGGTGGTCATCGCGCCGGGCGCCGACGAGGAGGCGCGCGCCGTGTTCGCCGCCAAGAAGAACCTGCGTCTGCTGCTGACCGACGGCCTGCCCGATCCGCTGGCGGCGGGCGAGGTGTTCCGGTCGGTGGCCGGCGGCTTCCTGGTGCAGTCGCGGGACGTCAGCCGCATCCGGCCCGAGGACCTCAAGATCGTCACGCGCCGCCAGCCCACGCCGCAGGAAGTGGAGGACATGCTGTTCGCCTTCACCGTGGCCAAGCATGTGAAGTCCAACGCCATCGTCTACGCCAAGGACGGCCAGACGGCGGGCATCGGCGCGGGGCAGATGAACCGCAGGGACAGCGCCCGCATCGCGGCCATCCGGGCGCGGGAGGCGGGCGAGGCCAAGGGCCTGGCGCATTCGCTGGCGCAGGGATCGGCGTGCGCGTCGGAGGCCTTCTTCCCCTTCGCCGACGGCCTGATCGAGGCGGCGCAGGCGGGGGCGACGGCGATCATCCAGCCGGGCGGCTCGATCCGCGACGAGGAGGTCATCGCGGCGGCGGACGAGCTGAACCTGGCGATGGCCTTCACCGACGTGCGGGTGTTCCGGCACTAGGCCCTAGACCGCCAGCATCCCCGTCCGTTCGACCTCGACGGGGCCGGTCATGAGGACGTGGCCGGTGGCCTCGTCCCAGTGGATGTCGAGTTCGCCGCCGTCGACCACGACGGTGGCCAGGCGACCCGTCAGGCCTCGGCGGCTCGCGGCGACCAGGGCGGCGCAGGCGCCCGTTCCACACGCCTTTGTCAGGCCCGCGCCGCGCTCCCAGACGCGCAGGCGGATGCGGTCGGGGGCGAGCACATGGGCGAAGCCGACGTTGACGCCCTCGGGGAACAGGGGGTGGTGCTCGATCAGCGAGCCGGAACCCGTGACGAAGGCGTCGTCCAGCCGGTCGGTGAAGAAGACGACGTGCGGATTGCCCATGGAGACGGCGCCCGGCGTGTGCAGGACCGGGGCGTCGATCGGGCCGATCTGAAGCTCGATGCCGCGAGTGTCCATCTCTTCGGCGAGCGGGATCTCGGTCCAGTCCAGCCGGGGCGGGCCCATGTCGACGGTGATGCGGTCCGGGCCGGCGCGGCGGGCGACGGTCGGGCCTCCGAGCGTGTCGATGGTGACGCTGTCCGAGCCGTTGGCCTCCATCAGCATCCAGCCGACGCAGCGAAGCGCGTTGCCGCAGGTCTGGACCGAGCCGCCGTCGGCGTTCCAGACACGCATGAAGGCGTCGCCCTTCGATGATGGCTCGATGGCGATGAGCTGGTCGAAGCCCTGGCCGGTCTGGCGGTCAGACAGGGCGCGGACCTGATCGGCGTCGGGCGTGAAGGGGCGCGCGAGGGCGTCGACCACCACGAAGTCGTTGCCGCAGCCGTTCATCTTGACGAAGGGACGCCCGCTCATGCGCGGCATATAGGCGTGGGCGGTTCCGAAGGCGAGCGACGCGCGTTATGCCCGGTCATGGCCGCCACAGACGCCCCCGAAGAGAAACCCGGCCTGAGGCTGAGAGCGCGGCTGAGGGCCCTGTATCACGGGCAGTCGCGGACGGCGGTGCGGTTCCGGATCGGGGTTCTGGTCGTCGACCTGCTGATCGTCGCATTCTTCATCGCCGCGCCCCTGCTGCGGGACCAGCCGCTGGCCTTCTACGTCATCGACTATGTGATCGCCGCGATCCTGGCGGCCGATCTGGCGGCGCGGGCGTGGTGCTACTCGGACCTGAAGGACTGGCTGAAGAAGCCGATCGTCTGGGTCGACCTGTTCATCCTGGCGACCCTGCTGTTCCCGGCCTGGCTGTTCAACCTGGGCTTCCTGCGGGTGCTGAGGCTGTGGACCCTGATCAACTCCGAATTCTTCTGGCGCACCATCGGGCGGCGCTATGACGACACCCAGGTCGAGGAGGTGACCAAGGCCCTGGCGGCGCTGGTGACCTTCGTCTTCGTGGCGACGGGCTTCGTGTACAGCGCCTTTCTCGGCCGCACCGAGGGGTTGGTGGGATGGATCGACGCCCTCTACTTCACGGTGACCAGCCTGACGACGACCGGCTACGGAGACATCCTGCTGCCCGGCGCCTGGGGACGCATCGTCTCCATCATCATCATGCTGACCGGGGTGACCCTGTTCGTGCGACTGGGCCAGGCGCTGCTGAGGCCGCACAAGGTGAAGTATCCGTGCGAACGATGCGGCCTGCAGGTGCACGATCCGGACGCGGTTCACTGCAAGGCGTGCGGCAACATCCTGTGCATCCCCGACGAGGGGCGTTAGCGCCGCAGGAAGCCGCCGATCAGGTCGGCGATGCCGCCGCCCTCGCCGCCGGGAAGCTGGCCGCCGGGGGTCAGGCGGTCCACGGCCTCGGGCAGGAGACCGGCCAGGGTCTCGGACGCCTGTTCCGGAGAGATGCCGAGGCGCGCGGCGAAGTCGGCGATGGGGCCGGAACCCAGGACCTGGGCGATCTGCTCGGGGCTGATATTGGCGTTGGCCCCCGTGCCGATCCAGGACTGGACCGTGTCGGCGAGACCCGCCCCGCCGAAGCGTTCGGCCAGACCGGCGACGCCGCCCTGGCTCTGCAGCAGATCACCGAGGCCTCCGGCCGCCTGATCGCCCAGACCGTTCAGCACGCTGTCCATCAGTCCCATGATCGCCTCCTCGCGTTACAGGCGATCTTGATCCGCCAAGGTGACGCTGTCGTGTCGCAGGACGGTGAACGCGAAGAAGCCCGCCGGGGCGCGGCGGGCTTCCTGCATCGGTCGAGAGACGGCTTAGTTCTTGGCTTCTTCCGCGCCCTGGGCGACGGCGCCGCCGACGGCCTGGACGTCGCGGCCGACGCCGGCGACGGTGTTGCAGGCCGAGACCGCGAGCGCAGCGGCGATCAGGGACAGGGTGACGATCTTCTTCATGGTGAAAACCTCCGAATGGCGAAGCTTGCCTAACGCCACGCTTGTGTCCCGGTTCCATCGGGCTGTCCATCGCCAATCCACGCCCTCATCTGCTAGGGCGACGCCATGACCCAGAGCCGCACCCAGCCCGCCGGAACCGCCGCCCGCCGCATCGTCGAGACGCTGGCGATCAACGGGGTGACGCGGGTCTTCTGCGTGCCGGGCGAGAGCTATCTCGCAGTGCTGGACGCCCTGGTCGACTACCCCGAGATCGAGGTGGTGACGTGTCGGCACGAGGCGGGCGCCGCCAACATGGCCGAGGCTTATGGCAAGCTGACCGGGCGGCCGGGCGTCTGCATGGTCACGCGAGGGCCGGGGGCGACGCACGCCTCCATCGGGGTGCACACGGCGCATCAGGATTCGACGCCGATGATCCTGTTCGTCGGCCAGATCGCGCTCGCGGACCGGGGTCGGGGCGCGTTCCAGGAGGTCGACTACCGCGAGGTGTTCGGCGGCCTGGCCAAATGGGCGACGGAGATCGAGAGCCCGGAGCGGACGGTCGAGATCGTCGAGCGAGCGTTTTCGACCGCGCTTCAGGGGCGGATGGGGCCGGTGGTGATCGCCCTGCCGGAGGACATCCTGCATGAGCCGGGCGGGCCGGAGCCGGTGCGGGCGGTGGAGCCCGCCAAGGCGGGGCTGGACACGGGGTTTCTGGCGGCGCTCGGCGAGCGGCTGGCCAAGGCCGAGCGGCCGCTCTTGGTGCTGGGCGGCTCGGGCTGGACCGACAAGGCGGCGGGCGCGATCGGCGACTGGTCCGAGCGGCTGGGCCTGCCGGTCTCGCTCTCGTTCCGGCGGAAGGACATCCTGTCGAACGCGCGGACGAACTATGCGGGCGACCTGGGGCTGGGGTGCAATCCCGAGCTGATGAAGCGGGCCAGGGACGCCGATCTGCTGATCGCGGTGGGCGCGCGGCTGGGGGAGAACCCGACGCAGGGCTACACCCTGTTCGACCGGGCGCACACGGCCGGGCGGCTGGTCCACATCCATCCGGGGCCGGAGGAGCTGGGGCGGGTCTGGCCGACGCTGATGAGCGCCTGTTCCGACAACAGCCTGGCGGCCGAGGCCCTGGCGACGCTGGAGCCGGGCCGGACCTGGCACGATCAGGCGAAGGCGGCGCATGATCACTATCAGGCCTTCTCGACGCCGGTGGCGGTGACGGGCGCGGTCAACATGGCCGAGTGCATGGCGCATCTGGGGGAGGCCCTGCCGGCGGACGCCATCGTGACCAACGGGGCGGGGAACTTCGCCGCCTGGCTGCACCGCTTCTATCGGCATCGGGCGTGCCGGACGCAGCTGGCACCGACGTCGGGCGCGATGGGCTACGGCTATCCCGCGGCGATCGCGGCCAAGTCGCTGCATCCGGAGCGGGAGGTGGTCTGCGTCGCCGGGGACGGCGACTTCCTGATGACGGGGCAAGAACTGGCGACCGCCGTCCAGCACGGGATCAACGTGGTCGTCATCGTAGTCGACAATGGGACCTATGGCACCATCCGCATGCACCAGGAGGGGCACTACCCCGGCCGGGTGGTGGCGACGGACCTGAGGAACCCGGACTTCGTCGCCTATGCCAAGGCGTTCGGGGCCTTCGGCGTGCGCTGCGAGCGGACGAAGGATTTCCCGGAGGCTCTGAGGGCTGCGCGGGAGGCGACAGGACCGGGCGGGATTCCGGCTCTGGTCCACCTGATCACCTCGGCCGAGGACATCGCGCCGAACCGGACGATCGCGGCCCTGCGGAACGGCTGATCACTCCGCGTCGGCGACGGCGCGGATGATGCTGGAGGAGGACGGCCGGCCGGCCAGGCTCTGGCTCGGATTGACGACGACCCGGAGATCGCCGCGCTGAAAGGTGACCGAGGCGCGTGGACCTTCGACGAAGGTGATGCTGCGAAGGTCGGCCAGCTGGGTGCGGTAGGTCGGCGACCGGGCCATGCGGATGACGGCGTCGGTGGTGACCACGAGCGCATCGACCATCAGGGCCTCGGACTCCTCGCCGGTCAGGTTGATGACCACGAGGCGGCCCAGGGCCTGGCTGACCAGGCTGCCGCGCTGGTTCATCAGGCTGAACAGGCGGATGGGGCCAAGCGTGGGCAGGGTCAGGGGCTCGGCGCCGCCGGCGAGGGTCGCCGGCGAGCCGTTCGGAGCCCGCACGGTGTAGAGGGTCACCCCGCCGCCGTGGGTGACGCGCAGGATCTGGGTTCCGGCGTCGTTGCGATAGATGACGTCGCCGCGTGGCGCGGGGGTCGGGCGCAGCACCCAGGTCTCTGTGCGCCGCTCGAAGCGGAACAGGGGAAGCGCGCCCGTGCCGTCGAAGATGAAGGCCTCGCCGCTTTCGGAGACATAGCGGCCCGACGGCGGCTGGCCCGCGCGGGACGGCCGCACGGCGAGGGCGCGGCTCTGCTCGGCCTGGGCATTGCCGCGCGCCTGGGCCTCAGCGGACGACGGGAGTGCGGTCAGGGCCGCGAAGGCGGCGACGGCGAACGCCATCGCCGTCGGGAGGGGCGTTCTCGCCCTCACGACCTTCGACCCTGAAATCATGGACGAAAGCGATGATCCCGGGGCGGGGCGGATTTTGGGCGGGACGGCGTCAGCCGACCAGATACTGACCGCCGTTCAGCGACAGGGTGCAGCCTGTGACATATCCGGCACGCTCGCCAGCCAGCCAGGACACCATGTCGGCGATCTCCTCGCCCTTGCCGAGGCGGCCGACGGGGATCTGGGCGATGATGGAGTCCAGCACCTTCTGGTCCATGGCGCCGACCATTTCGGTGTCGATGTAGCCGGGCGCGATGCAGTTGACGGTGACGCCTTTCCGGGCGTTTTCAAGGGCCAGGGCCTTGGTGAAGCCGATCATGCCGGCCTTGGCGGCGGAATAGTTGGCTTGGCCGATCTGGCCCTTCTGGCCATTGATCGAGGAGATGTTGACGATCCGGCCGAAGCCGCGGTCGCGCATGCCGTTGATCACCTGCCGTGTCATGTTGAACACGCTGTCCATGTTGACGCGGATGACGTCGGACCACTGGTCGTGGCTCATCTTGTGAAAGAAGCCGTCGCGGGTGATGCCGGCGTTGTTGACCAGGGTGTCGATGGGGCCGAGCGCCGCCTCGACCTCGGCGACGGCGCGCTGGCAGTCCTCGAAGGAGCCCACGTTGCCCTTGACCACCATGACGCCGAGCTCACGGGCGGTGGCCTCGGCCGCTTCGGTGTTGCCCGAATAGCCGGCGGCGACCGCCATGCCGTCTTCCTTCAGCCGCTGAACGATCGCCTTGCCGATGCCCCGGGTGCCCCCGGTCACGAATGCCACGCGCGCCATCTCGTCGTTTCCTGTCCCTGACGGCTTCGTCTGATGCGGAGCCTGTTCGAGGCAAGGTGTAGCGGGGGCGGCCGTTCCTGTCTCCCCCGCCCGGCGTCAGAGCCGCGCCATGTCCAGCACGAAGCGGTAGCGCACGTCGGACCGGCCCATGCGTTCATAGGCCGTGTTGATCTCGGACGGGGCGATGACCTCGATGTCCGAGGCGATGCCGTGCTGGGCGCAGAAATCCAGCATCTCCTGGGTCTCGCGGATGCCGCCGATCAGGCTGCCGGCGATGCGGCGGCGACGCCACAAGAGCGGCAGGGCGTACACCGGCAGGGCCTCGGTGGTCAGGCCCAGCATGACCATAGTGCCGTCGCGCGCCAGCAGCTGGATGTGGCTGGCGATCTCGTGGGTGGCCGAGACGGTGTTGATGATGAGGTCGAACTTTTCGGCCGCCGCCTGCATCGCCGCCTTGTCGGAGTTGATGAGGAAGTGCCTGGCCCCCATGCGCTCGGCGTCCGCCTTCTTGCGGTCCGAGGTGGACAGGACGGTGACTTCGGCGCCCAGGGCGGCGGCCTGCTTGACCGCCATGTGGCCGAGCCCGCCCAGGCCGATGACGGCGACCTTCGAGCCCGGCCCGATCTTCCATTCCTTCAGCGGGGAATAGGTGGTGATGCCGGCGCACAGCAGGGGCGCGGCGGCGTCCAGCGGGATCGCGTCGGGGATCGACAGGACGTAGTTCTGATCGACCGTGATGTGGTCGGAATAGCCGCCCTGGGTGATCTTCTGGTTGACCGGGCCGCCCTTGGGATCGGGCGAGCCGTAGGTCTGGGTCATGCCGGGGACGCAGTACTGCTCCTCGCCCTGGCGGCAGGGTTCGCAGACGCGGCAGCTGTCGACCATGCAGCCGACGCCGACCCGGTCGCCGACCTTGAACTTCGTGACGTTCGAGCCGACCGCCGAGACGATCCCGGCGACCTCGTGGCCCGGCACGATGGGGTAGCGGGTCGAGCCCAGGTCGTTGGCGGCGACGTGCAGGTCGGAATGGCAGACGCCGCAGAATTTGATGTCGATGGCCACGTCGTCCGGCCCGGGATCGCGGCGTTCGAAGCTGTAGGGCTCCAGCGGCTTGTCGGCGGCGACGGCGGCGAAGGCGCGGGTGGCGATCGGCATGGCGGGCTCTCGGGGCTCAGGGGGTGGGGCGTAAATGTGGCCGCGTGGCCCCGGCCGCAACCAGATCAGCGCAGCTTTTCGATCAGGGCCTGGGCCGCCGCCGGATTGCGGACCTTCGCGCCCGCGATGAAGTAGGCGAAGACGTCGCCGCGCTTGGCCCACTCGCGCGTCCGGGCGGCGACGGCGTCCAGTTCGGCTGAGGTCATGCCGGTGGGCTCGTTCTCGCGGCTGGACATCAGGCGGGCATAGGTGAAGTCGGCCGTCGGCTGGTCGATGCGGGGCCACTCCGGGGCCTCGTCGTCCTCGGCGTAGACGATGGCCGCGCCGTACTTGGCCGCGAGATCGAAGAAGGCGACGGTGTCGAAGGTGGGATTTCGCACCTCAAGCGCGTGCCGCAGGCGGACGCCGTCGAGTTCCTTCGGCAGGAGCTTGAGGAACCCCTCGAAGTCCTCCGCGTCGAACTTCTTCGTCCCCATAAACTGCCAGTTGATGGGGCCGAGCTTGTCGCCGAGCGCCGTCAGCCCCTGGCCCAGGAAGCGGTCCATCGACTCGCCCATGTCGGACAGCACCTTGCGGTTGGTGCAGTAGCGGCTGGCCTTGACCGAGAAGACGAAGCCGTCCGGCGTTTCGTCGCGCCACTTCATCCAGCTGTCGGGCTTGAAGGTCGAATAGTAGGTGCCGTTGATCTCGATCGAGGTCAGGGCGCGGCTGGCGAACTCCAGCTCCTTCTTCTGGCTGAGCTTGTCCGGATAGAAGACGCCCCGCCACGGCTCATAGGTCCAGCCGCCGACGCCGACACGGATGGGGTGGGTCATGGGGCGTCTCCGTCAGAGTCGTCAGCGTCGCCGAGCGGATCGCCCAGCCAATCCTCGCGGCCGTGGCGTATGCGAAGGACCACGATTCCGTCGTCATGGTGTTCATAGAGGATGACGTGCGAGCCATGCGGGAAGGCGCGCACGCTGGCCGGCCAGCCGTCTCTCGGTCGCGCCATATCCGGGAACTGCGCCAGGAGCTCGAACTCGCGCTTGAACGCTTCGCGGTACCGCTCTGCTTGACGGGGACCGAACCGATCCATGCTGGCAAGAAAGATCGAAAGGAGATCGAGCTCCGCGTCTCGCGCGACGCGGTAGCGGCTCACGCGGCGCGCTGCCGACGTTCGTACTCGGCGCGCGCTTCCTCGAAGATCTGGTCGACCGTCTTTTCGCTGACGCCGCTGGCGCGGGCCTCGTCGATCAGCCTCTGCCAGTGGGCGATCTTGGCCGACCGTTCCTGATCGCGGCGAATGAGGTCGCGGATATAGTCGCTGGAGTTGGCGTAGCGCACGCCGTCCGTCTGCGACTCCACCCAGGACTTCATCGGGTCCGGCAGGGAGATGTTCATCGTCGCCATGGGGAGCTCCCGTTCAGCGAGGGAAAATGACAAACTTTGGCATAGATGTCGAGGGTGGGCGTTTCCCTGGACCCGCTGACCCGCTATCACCCGCCGATGACCACCCTGCTCTACGGTCGGCCGCCGCTGGTGTTCGACCCGCCCGGCGACGCCGTCCAGACCTCGCCCCTGATCCCCGGTTCGACCGCGATCGAAAGCCTGGCCGACGGATCTGTCGAGGCGGCGATGATCTATGCGCCGCCGGGGGTGCTGGAGCGGCGCTATGTGGTGGCGCAGGCGCTGCGGGTGCTGAAGGCCGGGGGGCGGCTGGATGTGCTGGCGCCCAAGGATCGCGGCGGGTCGCGGCTGAAGAAGGAGCTGGAGGCCTTCGGTCTGAGCTTCACCGAGGCGGCGAAGGCGCATCACCGGCGCTGCGTCGCGGTGCGGCTGGAGACGGCGCACGGCGTCGAGGCGGCGATCGCGGCAGGGGGGCCGCATAAGGTCGAAGGGTTGGGCGCCTGGTCCCAGCCGGGCGTGTTCGCGTGGGACCGGATCGATCCGGGCTCGGCCCTCCTGGCGGCCCATGTGCCGGAGCTGAGTGGCGCAGGCGCCGACCTGGGCTGCGGTTACGGAGCGCTCGCGACCGTGGTGCTGAGGTCGGTGGGCGTGACCGCGCTGCGGCTCGTGGACCTGGACCGGCGCGCGGTCGAGGCGGCCCGCCGCAATATCGAGGATGCGCGCGCGACGTTTGAGTGGGCCGATGCGCGGACGCTGGACGACGGCGGCGATCTCGACTTCGTCGTGTCCAACCCGCCCTTCCACGACGGCGGGGCCGAGGATCGACGGCTGGGGCAGGCCTTCATCCGCAAGGCCGCCGGGCTGCTGAAGAAGGGCGGGGTGCTGTGGCTCGTGGCCAACCGGCACCTGCCCTACGAGGCCGAGCTGAACGCGGCCTTCAAGCGGGTGCGGCCGGTCGCCGACCAGGGCGGCTACAAGCTGTTCGAGGCGGTGAAGTGAAACCCCCCACCGCCCGCGTCGACAAGCTGCTGTCCTCTATGGGATATGGATCGCGGGCCGAGATCGCGCGGCTGGGCAAGGTCGGGGGGATCATGCTGGACGGAGTCGACCTGACCGATGTGTCCAGGCGTATCGCGGTGACGCCGGACCTGCCCGAGCGGATGAGCATCGACGGGCGGCCGGTCGATCCGCCGCCGGGGCTGGTGCTGATCCTGAACAAGCCGCTGGGCATGACCTGTTCGCACAAGGAGGACGGGGCGCTCGTTTATGACGTCCTGCCCGACCGGTGGCGCCGGCGCGATCCGGCCATCTCGACCATCGGGCGGTTGGACAAGCAGACATCGGGGTTGCTGCTGCTGACCGACGACGGCGACCTGCTGCACCGGGTCATTTCGCCCAAGCGGCATGTGGCCAAGGTCTATCGCGCGACGCTCGCGCGGCCGCTGACCTGTACGGAGGGGGCGCTGTTCGCCTCGGGCGAGCTGGTGCTGGAGGGGGACGACAAGCCGCTGGCGCCCGCCGTTCTCGAGCCGCTGGGCGAGACAGAGGCGCGGCTGACGGTGACCGAGGGGCGGTATCACCAGGTGCGGCGGATGTTCGCCGCCGTGGGCAACCACGTCGAGGCGCTGCATCGCGAGCGGCTGGGCGGGCTGGCGCTGCCGGAGGACCTGGAGCCCGGCCAGTGGCGGCGGGCGAACGAGGCCGAGGTCGGCGCGATCTTCCTCTGACCCGGCCGACGTTCCCGCGTCGTCGACAATGGCCACCTGGATGGCTATCCTGGCGCCATGAGCGAATACACCGTGGCCCAGGCGAAGGACCAGCTACCGCGTCTGATCAAGCGGATGCTGGAAGGCGAGGCCGTGACCATCACCCGGCGCGGTCGCCCGGTGGCGCGCGTCGTCCCGGTCGAGCCGGACGCGCCGAGGGCTGAACGGATCGATGTCGAAGCGCTGCGGCGGCTGCGGGAGGCCGGCGCCACCGGAAAGACCCCGGTCATCGATACCGTCAAGGCCATGCGCGACGGCTACCGCTATTGACGATCCTGCTCGATACCAGCGTCCTCGTCGCCGCCTTCACAAAGGATGCGCAGTCGGAGCGGGCGGAGCAGTGGCTGGACCGCGCCGCGCCTTTCCTGGTGTCTGATTGGGCGGCGGCCGAGTTCAGCTCGGCGATACGGAACAAGGTTCGCCAAGGATACCTTGAGGCCCCTCTCGTCCCGGAGATCGAAACCTTTTTCGATGCCTGGAGCCATCGCCAGGGCGGTAACCGCCCGGTGGTCTCGGCGGACCACGTCACCGCCCGTCTACTGGTGTCTCAGCATGCCGGTCTGCGGGCTCCCGATGCTCTGCACCTGGCGATCGCGCTACGCCTGCGAGCGGTGATGGCGACCTTCGACCAACAACAGCAGGACGCCGCGCTTGCGGAGGGCTTGGAAGTATTTGCCCCATGACCCGCGTGAAGATCTGCGGCCTGACCACCGCCGAAACGCTCGACGTCGCCCTGGATCATGGCGCGGCCTTCGTGGGGGCGGTGTTCTTCGCCAGGAGCCCGCGAAACCTGTCGCCGGAAGACGCCCGGCCCCTGTTCGAGCGGGCGCGGGGGCGGGCCGGGATCGTGGCGGTGACGGTCGACGCCGACGACGACCTGCTGGACCGGATCGGGGCGCATCTGAGGCCGGACTTCGTGCAGCTGCATGGCCACGAGACGACAGCGCGCGCAGCCGACGTGCGGCGGCTGACGGGTGCGGGGATCATCAAGGTGCTTTCGGTCTCGACGCCCGCCGATCTGGAGGCGGCCGAGGGCTGGGAGGCCTATGCGGACCACCTCATGTTCGATGCCAAGCCGCCAGAGGGCTCCGCCCTGCCCGGCGGCGTGGGTGCATCCTTCGATTGGACCACGCTCAGCGGCCGCTCCTTCCGCCACGACTGGTTCCTGGCGGGCGGGCTGACGCCGGAGAACGCGGCCGAGGCTGCGGCGATCAGCGGCGCGCCCCTGCTGGATGTGTCCTCTGGCGTGGAAAGCAGCCCCGGTGTTAAGGACCCCGCCCGGATCGCGGCCTTCCTGAAGGCCGTGGCCTGACAATCCTCCCCGGCCGTATTTCGGCCCCCGCCGACCGCAAGGCTGAGCTCCGTGAACGCCATCATCCCCAACCAGTACGCCATGCCCGACGCCGAGGGGCGGTTCGGTCCCTACGGCGGGCGCTTCGTGGCCGAGACGCTGATGCCGCTCGTGCTGGAGCTGAACCGGGCCTATGAGGCGGCCAAGGCTGATTCCAGCTTCCAGGCCGAGCTGGACGACTTCCTGACTCACTATGTGGGCCGACCGAGCCCGCTCTACTTCGCCGAGCGGCTGACCGCCCACCACGGCGGGGCCAACATCTGGTTCAAGCGCGACGAGCTGAACCACACGGGCGCGCACAAGATCAACAACTGCATGGGCCAGATCCTGCTGGCCATGCGGATGGGCAAGAAGCGGATCATCGCCGAGACGGGCGCGGGCCAGCATGGGGTGGCGACGGCGACCGTCTGCGCCCGCTTCGGCCTGGAGTGCGTGGTCTATATGGGCGCGGCGGACGTGGAGCGGCAGTCGCCCAACGTGTTCCGCATGAAGCTGCTGGGCGCCGAGGTGGTGCCGGTGACCTCCGGGCGCGGCACGCTGAAGGACGCGATGAACGAGGCCCTGCGCGACTGGGTCACCAATGTCGCCGACACCTACTATCTGATCGGCACGGCGGCGGGGCCGCACCCCTATCCGGCGATGGTTCGCGACTTCCAGTCGGTGATCGGGCGCGAGACCAAGGCCCAGATGCAGGCGCGGCGCGGCAAGCTGCCGGACGCCGTGGTCGCGGCCATCGGTGGGGGGTCCAACGCCATCGGCCTGTTCCACCCGTTCATCGAGGACGCGGGCGTGCGGCTGATCGGGGTCGAGGCGGCGGGACGTGGCCTCGACGGGCCAGACCATGCCGCGTCGCTGCAAGGCGGACGGCCGGGCGTGCTGCACGGCAATCGGACCTATCTGCTGCAGGACGACGACGGACAGATCCTGGAGGGCCACTCCATCTCGGCGGGGCTGGACTATCCCGGCATCGGGCCCGAGCACGCCTGGCTGAAGGACATCGGCCGGGCGGAGTATCGCGCGGCGACCGATGCGGAGGCGCTGGCGCATTTCCAGCTGTGCTCGAAGCTGGAAGGCATCATCCCGGCCCTGGAGCCGAGCCATGCGCTCGCCCGGATCGGGGAGATCGCGGCCGAGGTCGGCCAGGGCGGCGACGTGGTGTTGAACATGTGCGGGCGGGGCGACAAGGACATCTTCGCCGTGGCGAAGCATCTGGGCGTGGAGTTGTGAGCATGAGCGTTTCGATCCTGATGGCGGCGGCGCTGTCCTTCCAGGCCGCGGCGGCCGAGCCACAGAAGCCTGCGCTCGACGTGAACATTCCGGCGGTCGAAGGCCTGACCGCCGACCCGACCTGCGGCGGGCGCCCCGCCCTGACCCAGATCGCCACCTGTTTCGCGACAACCCAGGCGGCCGCGGCTGGCGTGGCGGACCTGTGGAACGCGGCCTTCGTCAGCCAGGGCTGGGTCGCCGCGCATGGCGACGAAAACCGCGTGGTCTATGTCCGTCGCCGCGAGGGCGGGGGGTGCGACGCCTTCCAGCTGGCCGCCTTCGCCGACGATCGCCAGGTCTCGGCCCCGGCGGCCCCGGCCTATCTGGCGCTGGGCGTCATTCCGGGGGACATCTGCACGCAGGCCCCGGCCGGGACGACCGCCCCGCAATGACCACCGCCCGCATCGACGCCCGCTTCGCCGCGCTGAAGGCCGAGGGCCGGGCCGGCTTCGTCGCCTATGTGATGGCGGGCGATCCGTCGCGCGAGGAGGCGCTGGAGATCCTGCGCGGCCTGCCGGCGGCCGGCGCCGACATCATCGAGCTTGGTTTTCCGTTCAGCGATCCCATGGCCGAGGGACCGCCGATCCAGCGCGCGGCGCTGCGGGGGCTGAAGTCCGGGCTGACGCTAAAGGGCACGCTGGAGCTGGCGCGGGCGTTCCGGGACGGCGACGCGGACACGCCGCTGATCCTGATGGGCTATCTGAACCCGATCGAGTCCTATGGCTATGACGCGTTCGCGGCCGACGCGGCGGCGGCGGGCCTGGATGGAGTGATCGTGGTCGATTGCCCGCCGGAAGAGGCCGATCCGCTCACGGACGCGCTTGACGCGAACCGGCTGTCGCTGATCCGCCTGGCCACGCCGACGTCGGACGACGCGCGGCTGGAGGTCGTGGCGCGGCGGACCTCGGGCTTCGTCTACTATGTCTCCGTCGCGGGCGTGACGGGGGTGAAGGAGGCGCAGTCCGCCTCGGTCGCTCCGGCCGTCGAGCGGGTGCGCAAGGCCTCGGGCCTGCCCGTCGCGGTCGGCTTTGGGGTCAAGACGCCCGAGCGCGCCGCCGAGATCGCCCGGGTGTCGGACGCGGTCGTGGCCGGTTCGGTGCTGGTCGACGAGGTCGCCGCCGCTCTGGAGACCGGCGAGCCCGCTGCGCCGCGCGTCCTGGCCAAGGTCCGCGTCTTGGCCGAGGCCGTGCGGGGTGCGCGAACCAAAGAGACCGCGTAGAACACTTCGTCCCCGTCATCCTCGGGCTTGACCCGAGGATCGGACGTGGGCCGAAAAGGAAGTAATCATGGGGCGCGACCGAGAGTCGTTCCTCTGGACGAATGGCTGACCATCCGATCCTCGGGTCAAGCCCGAGGATGACGGAGCAAATAGGCAAGATGGCCGACAAGACCCCTCCCCGACCCCCTCAGGAAAAGCGCGGCGGCTGGCTCAGCCGCTTCGCGCCCGGCGTGCGCAAGATCGTCAGCCGGCGGGACACGCCCGACAATCTGTGGGTCAAGGACCCGGACTCGGGCGACATGCTGTATCGCCCCGACCTGGAGGCCGCCCTGTGGGTGACGCCGTCCGGTCGGCACATGCGCATCAATGCGAAACAGCGGCTGGGCTACACCTTCGACGGCGGCGAGTACGAGCCGATCGACACGCCCGACGTTCCCGAGGACCCGCTGAAGTTCTCGGACGGCAAGCCCTATCGCGAGCGTCTGGCGGCGGCGCGCAAGGCCACGGGCCAGAAGGACGCCATGGCCATCGGCTATGGCGAGGTCGGCGGCGCGGAATGCGTCGTGGTGGTGCAGGACTTCACCTTCATGGGCGGGTCGCTGGGCATGGCGGCGGGCGAGGCCTTCATCGCCGCGGCGCGAGCGGCGCTTTCTCGCGGCGTGCCGCTTGTGTGCTTCACGGCGGCGGGCGGGGCGCGGATGCAGGAGGGCGCCCTGTCGCTGATGCAGATGGCGCGGACGACGCTGGCGGTACAGGAGCTGAAGGATGCGGCCCTGCCGTATGTCGTCGTTCTGACCGACCCGACCACGGGCGGGGTGACGGCGTCCTACGCCATGCTGGGCGACGTGCATCTGGCCGAGCCGGGGGCCCTGATCGGCTTCGCCGGGCCGCGCGTGATCGAGACCACCATCCGTGAGAAGCTGCCGCCGGGCTTCCAGCGCTCGGAGTATCTGCAGGAGAAGGGCATGGTCGACCGCGTCGTCGCCCGCGCCGACCTGCCCGAGACGCTGGGCCGCATCCTGTCGATGCTGATGGGCGGACGGCGCAAGGCGGCCTGAGGCCGTGGACCCCGTCTCCGCCCGGCTGAGGGCGCGCCATCCGCAGAAGATCGACCTGTCGCTGGACCGGATGCGGACCCTGTGCGCCATCCTGGGCGAGCCGCAGCATCGGCTGCCCCCGGTCATCCATGTGGCGGGGACGAACGGCAAGGGCTCGACCGTCGCCTTCCTGCGCGCCATGGCCGAGGCGGCGGGCTTGCGGGTCCACGTCTACACCTCGCCCCATCTGGTGCGGTTCAACGAGCGCATCCGGCTGGCGGGGCGGCTGATCGAGGACGATCAGCTGTCGGCCATCCTCGACCGCATAGAGGCGGTGCGCGGCGTCGAGACCACGGTGTTCGAGAGCACGACGGCCGCCGCCTTCGTGGCCATGAGCGAGACGCCCGCCGACCTGGCCATCGTCGAGGTCGGGCTGGGCGGGACGCTGGATGCGACCAACGTCATCGAGCGGCCGTTGCTGAGCGTCATCACCCCCATCGACCTGGACCACGCCGAGTTCCTGGGGACCGATATCGCCCGGATCGCGGGCGAGAAGGCGGGCATCCTGAAGGCCGGGGCGCGCGGGATCGTCGCGCGTCAGGCGGAAGCCGCGATGGCGGTGATCGAGGCGAAGGCGGCGTCGGTGCATACGCCCCTGACCGTCATGGGCACGGACTTCGACGCCTGGGCCGAGCGGGGCGGCATGGTGTTCCAGAACGTCGAGCGGTTCCTCGACCTGCCCACTCCGGCGCTGGCGGGGCCGCATCAGGTGGCCAACGCCGGGCTGGCGGCGGCGGTGGCGCTGGAGCTTGATCTGCCGGAGACGGCGATCGCGGAAGGCATAGCGGCGGCGCGCTGGCCCGCGCGGATGCAACGGTTGACGGCCGGGCCCTATGGCGCGACGGCCAGGGCGGCGGACGCCGAGCTGTGGCTGGACGGCGGGCACAATCCGCACGCGGGCCGGGCGCTGGCGGACGCGCTGGCCGAGCGTCAGGCGCGGGCGCCCCGGCCGCTGGCGCTCATCGTCGGCATGCTGGCCAACAAGGACCACGGCGGCTTCTTCGAGGCGCTGAAGGACAGCGGCGCCCACGTCTTCACCGTCGGCTTCGAGGGAACGGCCGCCGATCCCGAAGCGCTGGCGGCCGTCGCGCGCGGGCATGGTCTGGGGGCCCAGAACGCCCCGTCGGTCGGGGAGGCGCTGGATCGGGCGACCCGGCTCGGCGCCGGGCGGATCGTGATCTGCGGGTCGCTGTATCTGGCGGGCGAGGTGCTGGGCGCGGACCGGGCGACGTGGCCCGACTGAGGCGTAAAGGACGCTTGACATTCGGTGTCGGGGCGGCAGAACCTTCGCCGCAGGAGGTTCCCGCATGATCCGTCGTTCGCTGCTCGCCCTCGCCTGCGCCCTCGGCCTCTCTGGCCCGGCCGCTGCCCAGACCGCTTCGCCGTTGCCGGCCGATCTGCAGGTGCTGTTCTGGCCCGCCGAGCGGCGCGAGCAGGACCTGCGGCGCATGCCCGAGCTGATCCCGCACGCCCGCATCGAGCCGTCGCCGACGCCGCGCGCCTTACCCCAAGGCGAGGCGCTGGACTTCGACCCGAACGCCTTCATGGAGAGTCAGACGGTGGCGGGCCTGCTGGTGATCCAGGACGGGCGGGTGCGGATGGAACGCTATGGGCTGGGTCTGACTCCGCAGGACCACTGGGACAGCTTCTCCATGACCAAGTCCCTGACCTCGACCCTGGTCGGGGCGGCGATCGCGGATGGGACGATCCGCAGCCCCTATGATCTGGTCACCGACTACATCCCCGAGCTGGCGGGCGGGGCCTATGACGGGGTGCAGATCGCCCACGTCCTGACCATGACCTCGGGCGCGCGCTGGAGCGAGGACTACGTCGATCCCAACTCCGACGTGGCGCGCTTCTATCTGACGCCGCCCCCGGCCGACATGGACGCCACCGTCGCCTATCTGCGCGCCCTGCCGCGCGAGCATCCGCCGGGCGAGCGGTGGCACTACAACACCGGCGAGACCAACCTGATCGGCGTTCTGATCGCCCGCGCCACGGGGCGGCCGCTGGCGGAGTATCTGAAGGAGAAGGTCTGGGACCCGGCGGGCATGGAGGGGCCGGCCTTCTGGATGCTGGACGCCCAGGGCAAGGAGGCGGGCGGCTGCTGCGTCTCGGCGAACCTGCGCGACTGGGGCCGAGTCGGGCTGATGGCGCTGGAGCGGGGCGCGGTCCCCGGCGGCCAGATCGCCACGGCGCGCTGGTTCGAGAGCGCCACCTCCCAGATGGTCGACTTTCCGGAGAACGACCGGGGCTATGGCGCGCAATGGTGGACGCGCGCCGACGGGGCGCAGTTCGAGGCGTCGGGCATCTTCGGCCAGATGATCCACGTCGATCCGGCGCGGAACCTGGTGGTCGTCTTCCTGTCGGCCTGGCCCAGCGCGACCAGCCGCGAACGCTCCGACGAACGGCAGGCGTTCCTGCGAGAGCTGAAGGCCGCGCTCTAGACCCTGATCGGCTGAGGTGGAATCGCTTCGCGATTGCGCCGATGCCGTGAATCAGGGTCCAGGATTTAGCGAGAGCTTGATTCACGCTTTCGGCAGACCCGCGAAGCGGGTCTACCTAAACCGATCAAGCTCGAGGGTCTCAGACCCGCTCGACGCACATCGCCACGCCCATGCCGCCGCCGATGCACAGGGTGGCCAGGCCCTTGGACAGCCCCTCGCGCTTCAGTTCGTGCAGCAGGGTGGTCAGGATGCGGGCGCCGGACGCGCCGATCGGGTGGCCGATGGCGATGGCGCCGCCGTTGACGTTGACCTTGACCGGATCGAGGTCGAGCTCCTTGAGCACGCACAGGCTCTGGGCGGCGAAGGCCTCGTTGGATTCGACGCGGTCGAGGTCGGCGACGGTCCAGCCGGCCTTCTGAAGCGCCTTTCGCGACGCCGGGATCGGGCCCGTGCCCATCACCGCCGGATCGACGCCCGCTGTGGCCGAGGACGCGATGCGGGCAAGCGGCTCCAGGCCCCGCGCCCTGGCTTCATCCGCCGTCATCAGGACCAGGGCGGCCGCGCCGTCGTTCAGGCCGGACGCATTGGCGGCCGTCACGGTGCCGTCCCTGGTGAAGGCCGGCTTCAGCTTTTCCATGGAGTCCAGCGTCGCGCCGTGGCGGATGTATTCGTCCTTGTCGACGACCGTGTCGCCCTTCTTGCCGGCGATGACGACGGGCGTGATCTCGGCGTCGAACTTGCCGGCCTTCTGCGCGGCCTCGGCCTTGTGCTGGCTGCCCAGCGCGAAGGCGTCCTGGTCGGCGCGGGTGATCTGCCACTTCTCGGCGATGTTTTCGGCCGTCTGGCCCATGTGATAGCCGTTGAAGGCGTCCCAAAGGCCGTCCTTGATCATGGTGTCGATCAGCTGGAGGTCGCCCATCTTGTGGCCGCTGCGGAGGTGCTGGGCGTGCGGCGCCTGGCTCATGCTCTCCTGACCGCCCGCCACGACGATTCTGGCGTCGCCCAGAGCGATCTGCTGGGCGCCGACGGCGACGGCGCGCAGGCCGGAGCCGCAGATCTGGTTCAGGCTCCAGGCCGCCGTCTCCTTCGGAATGCCCGCGCCGATCGACGCCTGGCGCGCCGGGCCCTGACCCGCCGCGGCCTGCAGCACATGGCCCAGGATGACCTCGTCGACGTCGGCCGGGTCGACGCCCGCGCGCTCCAGCGCCGCCCGGATCGCGATCTCGCCCAGCTTCGACGCCGGCAGGCTGGACAGCCCGCCCAGGAACGATCCCACGGGCGTGCGGGCGGCGGAGACGATGACGACGTCGGTCATGGGGAGGTCCTTGATCGGAGCTTGCCGGGCGGGGAGGCCGTTAGGCGGTCGATAAGTTTGCGTGGCGTTTCTGCCGCATCCGGCGGCTTTCGTCACCACCAGCGCGGCCGTTCAGGTGAAAGTCATCGTCTTCGACCAATATGGCAGGGAACGACAGGTGGAACCGCCGAGTTGATGCGACCATGCTGCAAGCCGTGAAACGCCACGTCCGTCGCCTCTGCACTCCCGATCAGATCGATCTGGAGGAGCACTACCAGTCGCCCGCCGAGCACACCGCCGACCTGGTGGTCCACACCGTGGGCCTGACGCTGGCGGCCGTGGGCGGGATCGTGCTGGCGGTGCTGTCGGCGCTGAACGGCGGGGTGGGCGTGGTGATGGCGACGGCCATCTACGCCCTGTGCCTGGTGGCCATGCTGACGGCGTCCACCGTCTACAACCTGACGCGGCCCTGCGCGGCGCGACCGGTGCTGAGGCGGCTGGACGAGGCGGCCATCTTCCTGATGATCGCGGGCAGCTACACCCCCTTCACGACGCAGCGGTTCGAGGGCTGGTGGGCGATCGGCTTCACGCTCGTGGTGTGGACCATCGCGTTTGCCGGCGTGGCGGCCAAGCTGGTGGCGCCGCGCATCTCCGACGCCTTCTGGAGCGGGGTTTATGTGGTGTTCGGCTGGATCGCCGTGATCGCGCTCAAGCCCATGATCGACACGGTCCATCCGATCGCGCTTGGCCTCTTGGTGCTGGGCGGGCTGATCTATACGGCGGGCGTCTTCTTCTTCATCTCGCCCAAGCTGAAGTACCGCCGGGCGATCTGGCACGGCTTCGTCGTGGCCGGCGCGGGCGTGCACTGGGCCGCCGTGCTGGTGGGCGTGGTGCTGGCGCCCAACCTGGCCTGAGGCTGTGATCGGCCCCGCGAAGGGGTTCATCACGGAGAGCACAGAGGATTCACAAAGGACACGGAGAGACCGAGCGAGCGGCGAGGGCGACGACCGGTCACTTCGGGCAACCGGGTTCTGAACTGCGGCTGCGCCGCTGGCCCCGTTTCGACGCGAAGCGTCATTTCGAGAAGACCGTATCGACGCTGAGCGGTCGGCGACCTCGCCGCCCGCTCGGTCTCTCCGTGTCCTTTGTGAATCCTCTGTGCTCTCCGTGATGAACCTCTTCCTTGCTCGGGCGAAAGCACCGCCGGGGCTCCGCGACAGGCTCGCGACACGAAACCGTCATGGCCCCTTTCGTCCGGCACCGCGCTGCGGGATAAGGGCGGCTGCACTGCAGGGATGGAACCGTGGCCGACAGCACCCAGCCGAACGGCAAGACGAAGGACGGCGAGGCCGTCGTCATCAAGAAGTACGCCAACCGCCGCCTCTACAACACCGCCAGCTCCGCCTACGTCACGCTTGACGACCTCGCCCGCATGGTGCGCGAGGGGACCGATTTCGTCGTCTATGACGCCAAGACCAATGAGGAGCTGACCCGCCAGATCCTGACCCAGATCATCTTCGAGGAGGAAAGCCGGGGTCAGGCCCTGCTGCCCGTCCAGTTCCTGCGCCAGCTGATCGGCTTCTACGGCGGCCAGATGGAAGGCGTGCTGCCCAGCTATCTGCAGATGTCGCTGGAGAACTTCGCCCGCCAGCAGGAGACCTTCCGCGAGCAGATGACCAAGGCGCTGGGCGCCACCCCCGGCGGCATGATGGGCGCGGGCATGATGGAGGCCGCCGCCAAGCAGAACATGGCGATGTTCGAGCAGGCGATGAAGATGTTCCCGGGCTTCGGCTATGGCCGCGCGCCCGAGGCCCCGGCCGCCGCCCCCTCGGCGTCGGACGCCAAGGCCGATCCGGCGCTGGACGAGATGCGCCGCCAGATGGACGAGATGCGCGCCCAGATCGAGCGGCTGGCCTCCTCGCGGGGCGGCTAGGCGATGACACGCGAGGTCGGCCCCATCCCTCCGGTCGGCCCGCGCGATCGGCGCGAGGCCGAGCGCCGCACCGCCGCAGACCGGCGCGCGGCGGCGCGAGGCGGCAAGGAGCAGGCGTCGGCCTCGGCCCTGGCGGTGCGGGTGCAGGAGACGATCGAACCGGCACATCCTGCCGAGGATCATGCTCCGCTCGATCCCGCCGCCGCCTTCGCCGCCCAGCTGATCGGCCAGTCGGGTCAGAAGCGCGGCCTGAAGGGCGGGCCGCCCGTGCTGGACAAGGCGCGTTCGACCTACCTCGGCGCGGAATACTCGGGCGAGAAGGACCGCCGACCGCCCGCCGGGGTGGTGAAGAAGACCGAGGTCTGACGCCCGGCGAACTGGCCCGGCGCTTGCAGGGACGGGGGCGACCGTCCCTTCGCCGTTCGAGCCTCGCCCATGTTCGCCGCCTCCGCCCTCTCGGCCGCCGCCCGCGTCTTCGACATCGCCGTGGTCAGCCTGATCTTCGCCGTGCTGCTGTAGGCCCTACAGCCGCGGCCCCCACGGTCCCATCGGCGGGGGCGGCGGGCGGTGCGGCAGGAACAGCGGGCCGAGCAGCAGCCCGAACAGATAGCCGCCCAGATGCCCCTCCCAGGCGATGCCGCCCTGGGCCCCGGCGGCGGCGGCCAAGCCGTTGATCAGCAGCACGAGAATGGCGTTGGAGATGACGAAGTCGCGCGTGACCCGCAGCGCATGGGGCGACCACAGCGCCTTGTCCGGCCCGCCTTCCGGGTCGATGCGGGCGAGCAGGCCCCACAGGGCGCAGATGGCCCCCGACGCGCCGACCATGGGCAGGGTCTGGTCCAGGTTCATGGCGATGAACAGCCCGGCCGAGGCCAGGCCGCCCAGCACGAAGAACAGCAGATAGCGCACGATCATGGGCAGGCCGCCCCGGCCCCGGCGCATGGCCCGCACCACGAGGGGGCTGAAGGTCAGCAGCGCCAGGGTGTTCATGATCAGGTGCGGCAGGCCGGCGTGGCTGACCATGTGGGTCAGGATGGTCTCGTAGCGACCCTCGTTCAGCGCCGGGATCGACAGGGCCCATGGGATGGGGCCGCCGTTGGAGATCTGCCACCCCGCCACGACGGCGAACAGGGCGCCCAGCAGATACCCCGGCCAGCCGCCCTCGCCGGCCCGGGGCCGGTCCGTCACGCGCTGGAGGGCGGAGGAGCGGGACATGGGCGAAGAGATGGTTGGGGGGTGGCGGGGGCGCCAGTGCGACCGTTGTTCCCTCTCCGACATCGACCCTCTCCCATTGGGAGAGGGCTTGAGGCTCGGAGAGCGCAGCGATCCGCAAGCCGAAAGGGTGGGGGTCGGCTATTGCTTTGGACGCACCGTGCGACGGCTTACGCCGACTGCGCCATCCGACCCTCATCCGGCCCGCCGGGCCACCTTCTCCCAATGGGAGAAGGAACCGTGTAGCTTGCCACCATGACCTCGTCCCGCCTGACCCCGCGCGCCCGGTCGTTGCGACAGGGCTCCGGCCTGGCCGAGGATCGGGTCTGGCAGCGTCTGCGCGGCGGGGCGGTCGACGGGTGGCGGGTGCGGCGCCAGCATCCGGTCGGGCCCTATGTCGTGGACTTCGCCTGCCTGCCGCTGAAGCTGGTCATCGAGATCGACGGCGGGGTGCATGAGCGCGACGAGGTCGTCACCCGCGACCACCACCGTCAGGTCGCCATCGAGGCCCTGGGGTGGACGGTGATCCGTTTCACCAACGCACAGGCGCTCGGCGAACCCTGGCGCATCGACGCGGCGATCCGCGAGCGGGCGAAGGCGCTGGGGCTGTGACCCTCTCCCAGTGGGAGAGGGCTTGAGCGCACGGCGGCTTCGCCGTCGTCCTTGCGCGAAAGGGTGAGGGTCGCCCGCCAGGGGTGGACGCACCGCGCGACGGCTCACGCCGACTGCGCCATCCGACCCTCATCCGGCCCTGCGGGCCACCTTCTCCCAACGGGAGAAGGAAACTGAGTGGAGGCGCTCGCGCCGCAGACCCGGAACAGGGCGGCGCCGGAGCGCAGCGCAGGCGAAATGCGTGCGCGAGCGGCGTGCGTGACAGCTTCGCGCTCCCGCGCGCCGCCCTGTTCCGGGTCTCCGCTCCGCTGCGCCCTGAATGACGAAAGTGAAGGCGGCAGATGGGTCGGGTAAGGGTTTGTGCCACGACATATAACATCGGTCAGCAACTTGACGTGGCTAGCGACTCAGCAAGACTCGCGTCGATTGAGGAGCGAAACGGTGGCAGAGCCCAAACCAAACTTTCCCCAAATTCCGAGCACGGTTTGGTGGGGGATTCGTGAGCAGTTCAAGAAGTCCGTCCCAGCCAAGGTTAGCGATAGCTACCTCGTGGCGCAGTTGAACGTCCAAGGCACTGCGGCCCAACAATATCTCCGGGAGCTCAAGCGAGTGGGGCTCTTGGACGACGACGGGAAGCCGACTGACGCAGCGAAGAAGTGGCGCTTCGATGACACCTATCGTGAAGCAGCCGATTCGATTTTGAGAACGGCTTATCCGGCGGAACTCATAGAGCTTGCGCCGCCTACCGACCACGACAGAGCCAAAGCGATTCGATGGTTTATGCAGGCGGGCGACCTGGGTGAAGGTGCAGCTAAGAATAAAGCCGCGACGTATTTCATGATCGGCAGCAACGAACCGCCCGCTGATCTGGCGTCCCCAAAAGCTGCTAAGGCCGCCCCAAAACGGCCTTCCGCTCCGCGAGAGACTCCGGCCAAAGACCGTAAAGCAGTCAGAGCAGCCGATGGGCCAGTATCAACTCCGCCGGAGAGTTCGGCCCCAGGCATGGAAGCAATGCCGTTGAATGTGAACGTCCAAATCCACATCAGTGCTGATGCTAGCTCTGAGCAGATAGAAGCCATATTCGCCAACATGAAGAAATATCTGCGATAGATGTTTGAGAGGTTCAGAGACCTTCAAAGGGCTATCAACCGGATTGGTCTTGGTGGGTCTCTCAAGATGCTGCCGTCGCCGCGCATGCTAGCGATCGAAGATGCAAGCGACTCCGGGAACGATATTCACGATCGATACCTCGAAGTCATCACGGACGTCGATCTGCTCGACGTGTCGCGGGACTTGTTCGTCTCAGGCTTCTATTCGGAAGCCGTAGGCGAAGCCTATAAATTCGTTGACAATTTCGTTAAAGCGAAGAGTGGGAGCACGCTGTCCGGAAGCAGTCTGATGGAATGGGCTTTCTCACCGAAAAACCCCACGCTTAAGCTCAACAAGCTTAGTTCTGAAAGTGAACAAAACGAGCAAGCTGGTTATCACCGCATCTTCGCGGGATCGATGCTAGGAATCCGAAACCCGACCGCTCATGAGAACGGTTGGATAAGTGATCCAGAGGTGGCGCTGGAAGCAATCGTCATGTCCCAGCACCTGCTCCGAAAGGCCAGGAACGCCTCTCTCTAGCTTAATGCACCCGCGCCTTCCCGATCTCCAACCCGTCCGCCCCCGCTGACACGGCGATCACGCTCCCGTCCGCGATCTCGCCGGCCAGCAGCTTCTTCGCCATGGGGTCGACCAGCTCCTTCTGGATCACCCGCTTGAGCGGACGCGCCCCATACACCGGGTCGTAGCCCTTGTCGGCGAGCCAGGCCGAGGCGCTGTCGTCCAGGGCCAGCGTCAGCCGCCGGTCGGCCATCAGCTTTTCCAGGCGCGCCAGCTGGATGCGGACGATGCCGGCCATCTGGTCGCGGCCCAGGCGACGGAACAGGATGATCTCGTCGATGCGGTTCAGGAACTCGGGCCGGAAGTGGGCGCGGACGGCCTCCATGACGAAGGGGCGCACGGCCTCGACGTCCTCGCCCTCGGCCTGATCGGCCAGCGCCGCCGAGCCGAGGTTGGAGGTCATGATGATCAGGGTGTTCTTGAAGTCGACGACGCGACCCTGACCGTCCGTCAGGCGGCCGTCGTCCAGCACTTGCAGCAGGACGTTGAAGACGTCGGGGTGGGCCTTTTCGACCTCGTCGAACAGGACGACCTGATAGGGGCGGCGGCGCACCGCCTCGGTCAGCGCCCCGCCCTCGTCATAGCCGACATAGCCCGGAGGGGCGCCGATCAGGCGGCTGACCGAGTGCTTCTCCATGTACTCGCTCATGTCGATGCGGGTGATGGCCTGGTCGTCGTCGAACAGGAAGGCGGCCAGCGCCTTGGTCAGCTCGGTCTTGCCCACGCCGGTGGGGCCGAGGAACAGGAAGCTGCCCAGCGGGCGGTGGGGGTCGTTCAGACCGGCGCGGGCGCGGCGGACGGCGTCGGCCACGGCAGCCAGAGCCGCGTCCTGGCCGACCACGCGGCCGCGAAGGGCGTCCTCCATCTTGAGGAGCTTCTCGCGCTCGCCCTCCAGCATCTTGTCGACGGGCACGCCGGTCCAGCGGCTGACGACGGCCGCGATCTGTTCGGCGTCGACGACCTCGGGCGTGAGGGAGGAGGCGGCCGCCTCGGCGCTCTCGGCCTCGGCCAACTGCTTCTCGATCTGCGGGATCTGGCCGTAGGCGATCTCCGACGCGCGCGCGAGGTCGCCGTTCCTCTGGGCGCTGGCCAGCTCGGCGCGCAGGCGGTCCAGCGTCTCGCGCAGCTGGGCGCCCTGGCCGACCTTCTCCTTCTCGGCCTTCCACTGGGCGGTCAGGTCCTCGGACTGGCCTTCGAGTTCGGCGATCTCGTCCTCCAGCGTCGACAGGCGCTGTTTGGAGGCGGCGTCGGTCTCCTTGACCAGGGCCTCGCGCTCGATCTTGAGCTGGACCAGGCGGCGGTCGATCTCGTCCAGGGCCTCGGGCTTGGAATCGACGGCCATGCGCACGCGCGACCCGGCCTCATCGATCAGGTCGATGGCCTTGTCGGGCAGGAAGCGGTCGGTGATGTAGCGGTTCGACAGGGTGGCGGCGGCGACGATTGCCGAGTCCGAGATGCGCACCCCGTGGTGGACCTCGTACTTCTCCTTGAGGCCCCGCAGGATGGAGACGGTGTCCTCCACCGTCGGCTCCGACACGAAGACGGGCTGGAAGCGGCGGGCGAGCGCGGCGTCCTTCTCGACGTGCTTTCTGTACTCATCCAGGGTGGTGGCGCCGACGCAGTGCAGTTCGCCGCGGGCGAGCGCGGGCTTGAGCAGGTTGGAGGCATCCATGGCGCCGTCGGTCTTTCCGGCGCCGACCAGGGTGTGCATCTCGTCGATGAAGAGGATGATCTGGCCCTCGGCGGCCGTGACCTCGCCCAGCACGGCCTTCAGCCGCTCCTCGAACTCGCCGCGATACTTCGCGCCTGCGATCAGGGCGCCCATGTCGAGCGCCATGACGGTCTTGTCCTTCAGGCTCTCGGGCACGTCGCCGTCGACGATGCGCTTGGCCAGGCCCTCGACGATGGCGGTCTTGCCGACCCCGGGCTCGCCGATCAGGACGGGGTTGTTCTTGGTGCGGCGGGCGAGGACCTGGATGGTGCGGCGGATCTCCTCGTCGCGGCCGATGACGGGGTCGATCTTCTGGTCCCGCGCGGCCTGGGTCAGGTCGCGGGCGTAGCGTTTCAGGGCGTCATAGGCGTCCTCGGCCCCGGCGGAGTCTGCCGTCTTGCCCTTGCGCACCTCGGCGACGGCGGCGTCCAGCTTGTCGGCGGTGACGCCGGCGGACTTCAGGGCGTCGCCGGCCGGGCCGCCCTCGCGCGCGATGGCCGACAGGATGCGTTCGGTGGTGACGAAGGCGTCGCCGTTCTTCTTCGCCGCTTCTTCCGCCTTGGCGAAGACGCGGGCGGTGGCGCCGTCCAGATAGAGCTGGCCCGAGCCGCCCTCGACCTGGGGCCGCTTCTTGAGCAGGGCCTCGGCCGCCGCGTCGGCCTTGGCCGGATCGCCCCCGGCGGCGGTGATGAGGTTGCGGGCCAGGCCGTCGCGTTCCTCGAGCAGCACCTTGAGCAGGTGCTCGGGCGCGAACTGCTGGTGCCGGCGCGCGAGCGCCAAAGTCTGGGCCGACTGGACCGCCTGTTTGGCGCGGTCGGAATAGAGGTCGAGATTCAAGGCGTATCCCTCTGACAAGCGGATGCCGGCGGCGCGCCCTCTGAAGCAAGCGACGCGCCGGACCGATGCCGGTCAGTTGGGTGTGGCGGCCGGGTCACACAAGGGGCGCCCGGCGGCCGGGATCAACCCCCCGTCGGTCCCGTCGAGAAGTCGAACTGCTCCGGCTGGCGGCGCTGGCTGTTGCCGAGCGTCCAGGTCAGGCCGACGTAGAAGGCGGTCAGGTTGATGTCCTGGTTCAGCTCGTCGCGGAAGGCGGGGGTCTCGAACACCGTGTCATTGTTGAAGGTGCCCAGCACGTCCCGGCCGGTGAAGTTGAAGGACAGGTTGTCCGTCAGCTTGCGCCGATAGCCGATGTTCAGCATGCCGCCGGCCTCGCGCGTGCCCTGGGCCAGCAACTGCTCGCCCTGCCAGAAGCCCGAGATCTGGATGAAGTCGTCCGGCGTGGCCTGCCAGTTGAGGTTCAGGCGGCCGCTGGCGAAGGTCCCCTCGCGGTCTCCGCCGCCGGGGATGCCGGCCGAGTCGACCTCCTGGCGGAAGACGTTGATCGCGCCGCTGTAGCGCAGGGTCGAGGTCAGGGGGCCGTTGGCGGTGAACTCCACGCCGGTGTCGCGGCGCGTGCCGAGGTTCTCGGGCCGGGTCAGGAGCACGCCGCCGCCGATGTCGCGCGCGACCGGTGTGAAGGCGCCCTCGGTGTCCCGCAGATAGGCGGTGGCCATGTAGAAGGTCTGGCCCTGGCGCATCTGCCACATGACCTCGAACGCGTCGGTCTCCTGCGGTTCCAGGTCCGGATTGCCCGAGTTGAGGTTCTGGGGGTCCTGGTAGGAGATGAAGGGATTTAGCTGCTGAGGCTGGGGCCGGGCGATGCGGCGGGAATAGCTGGCCCGCAGCGTCTGGGCCTCCGACAGCTTGTACTGCAGGTGAGCGGTCGGATAGGCCTTGAAGTAGTCCTGCTCCGCCGAGGCGCCGCCGGTCAGATCAGTGATCTCGATGTCGGCCTGTTCCAGGCGCAGACCCAGCTGGGCAGAGAACTGCTCGGTCAGCGGCTTCTCCCAGGTGGCGTACCAGGCGTGCACCGTCTGCTCGGCCTCGAAGCGGTTGTTGAAGGCGGGGACGGGCGCGAGCGTCGAAGTGGTGGCGCCGCGCAGGAAGCGGGACTCCTGCTCGGTCTCCTGCCGGTTCAGCTCATAGCCCAGGCGCAGCTGGCCGCCCTCGGCGAAGGGGCGGACGTAGGCGCTGGTCAGGCCGAGCGTCGGCTGGCGGCCCTCCTGGGCGGTCTGTTCATAGAGGTCGGCGCCGGCGGGCGTGGTGAAGCGCGTCAGGGCCAGGCCGCCGAACTCATTGGAGTTCTCGTCGTAGCGCAGCTCGTTGGACCACTCGTGGCCGGCATCGTCGAAGCGGTGCAGCAGGCGGGCGGTCGCGCCCCAGTTCTCGAAGCGAAAGTCGTTGTCCCCGCTGCGGGTGAAGGCGCTGGTCGTGGTCCCGGCGGCGTTGGTGGTGGTGAACAGGGCGCTGTACTGGCCGTCGCCCTCGAAGGCGTTGCCGCGCAGCTCGCCGGTCAGCTGCGTGCGGTCGGTGAGGCGATACTCGGCCGTGGCGCGGGCGAAGACGCCGGACTGGTCGTTCTCGACCGTCTGGTCGGTGGTGGTCGTGGAGATCAGGGCGCCGGTCGCCGGATCGAACTGGTCGCGCACCCGGTCGAAGTCGATGGTGATGGGATCGGTGCGGTAGTTGACGTCGCCGGACAGGGTCAGGCGGTCCTGCTGCAGCGAGCCCGAGGCCCCGGCGTTCCAGCGGCCGTCGTCGCCGACGTTGACGCGGACCGAGCCCGTGGTCTGGCGACCCGGGCGGGGCGCGCTGGGCTTGGTGATCAGGTTGATGACGCCGCCGGAGCCCTCGGGGCTGTAGGCGGCCGACGGGTTGGTCATGACCTCGATGCGGGCGTACTGATCCGCCGGCAGCTGCAGGATCGCCTGGCCCCGGCTCTGGCCCGACAGGATACCCGACGGGCGGCCGTCGATCAGGATGGTGACGTTGGCGTCGCCGCGCAGGGAGACGTTGCCCTCGGGGTCGACGTCGACGGAGGGCACATTGCGAAGGGCGTCGGCGAGGCTGCCGGTCGTGGCCTGGAGGTCGTTGGCCAGGCTGTAGCTGACGGAGTCGATCGAGGTGCGGGTCTCGTCGCGGCGGCCGGTGACGACGACGTCGCTGACGGCGTCGATCCGCTCCTGCTCCTGTTCCTGCGGCTGAACCGGCGGAGCCTGCGGCGCCGGTTGAGCAGGGGGGGTCTGAGCGGGCGCGGTCTGGGCCAGCGTCGGGGAGGCGACGGCGGCCACGGCGGCGCTCGCCATCAGGATGGTCTTCAGTCGGATCATGGATCAGCCCCCGTGGCGCATCCGCGCGCCGTCTGTGTTCAGCGCGGAATATCAAGGAAGCTTGACGCGCCCTAGTTACTTCGCTGTCATGATTTTCGACGTGATTTCATGACGTTACGTCCGTGCAATGAAGATGGCCGAAAGGCGGCGCTTGATGCGACGGGTGGCGTCGGGCGGCGGCCGCCGCTAGCGTCCGTCGCCAGATCGCCCGGAGCCCGCGCATGACCGACCGCCTGCCCGTCCTGACCCGCCGCTCGGCCCTGTTCGCCTCGGCGGGCGCCGCGGCCCTGCCGACGGTAGCCTGGAGCCAGACGGCGGGGGCGGCGAACGACAATGCCGGCATCGCGGAAGCCGTCGACGCCTACGTCCGGCAGTGCATGGCGGCCTGGCCGGATCAGCCGGCGCTGGGCGTCGCGGTGGTCAAGGACGGGCAGCCGATCCTGACCCGCGGCTATGGCGTCAAGCGGCAGGGCGCTACGGACCCCGCAGACGAGCACACCCTGTTCGCCATCGCGTCCAACACCAAGAACGTCACGGCGGCGGCGCTGGCCATCCTGGTCGACGAGGGCAAGGTGAAGTGGGACGAGCCCGTGCGGACCTATCTGCCGGGCTTCACCCTGTCGGATCCCTTCATCGGCGAGCGGATCACGGTGCGCGACACGCTGAGCCACCGGGCGGGCTTCGGCCTTGGGGCCGGGGACCTGTTGTTCTGGCCGAACTCGGACCGGACGCGCGCCGAGATCATGGCGGCGGTGCCCCATGTGCCGATCGAGGACGGGTTCCGGGCCAACTACCACTACTGCAACGTGATGTTCGTGGTGGCGGGCGAGGTGATCGCGGCGGTCAGCGGCATGCCATGGGAAGCCTTCGTCCAGACGCGCATTCTGGATCGGGTCGGGATGACCGAGACCGTGCCCTTCACCAGCATGGCCGATCCGGCGAAGTCGGCCCTGCCCCACGGGCGGATCGGGCCGCCGCTGCGCTATCAGGGGGCGATGACGCTCCTGAGCGACACCATCGCCGGCATCTGGAACTGGGACGCGGCGGGGGCTGCTGGCGGTTTCTGCTCGACGCCGGCGGATTGGGCCAAATGGATCCAGGTGCGGCTGGCGATGGGGGCGCTGCCTTCGGGTGAGCGCCTGTTCTCCGAGGCGCGGGCGACCGAGATGTGGCGGCCCAACATCATCAGCGGCTCCTCGCCGGGGCCGAGGCGGAGCTGCCGGGGCGCGCCATCGCCACGACCTATGCCATGGGATGGTCGGTGCAGGACTATCGCGGCGAGCGGTTGATCAGCCACGGCGGCGGGTCGCCGGGCGGCATTTCGGCGACCGTGTTGCTGCCGGGACGGAACGCCGGGTTCGCGGTGTTCTCCAATGCGGAGGAGAGCCTGCTGCTGCGCGCGCTCCGCAGCGGCATCGCCGACATCGTCATGGGCAAGACCGGCTTCGACTGGATCGCGGACTCCAAGCGGATAGAGACGGAAGGGAACGCCCGCTCGATCGCGGCGGCGGCGGAGATCGACGCCAAGCAGGCGGCGGGCGCGCCGCCGTCGCATCCGCTGTCAGCCTATGCCGGGACGTGGCGGGACCCCTGGTACGGCGACATCGTCATCGAGCCGCGGGATGTCCAACTGTGGCTGAGGTTTACCCGGACGCCCGCGTTGCAGGGGCCGCTGGAAGCCTATGACGGCGAGACGATGCGCACCCGTTTCCCCGACAAGCGCGAGGAGGACGCCTTCATCACCTTCGAGCTGGAGAACGGCCGGCCGGTGCGGGCGACCATGAAGGGCGTCAGCCCGGACATCGACTTCAGCTATGACTATCAGGACCTGCGGCTGACACGGGTCTGAGGCGGCATCCGGGAACCCGCGAGCCTGAACGACGCTTCATCGGGCCGCCGGAATATGGTCAGGGTCGCGTCATGGCCGCGCCGTGACCGCCATCCATGTTCAGCGCGATCGACAACGGTCCCCGTCCGGGGAAAAGGAAAGACATGACGCTGTCCCGCAGAGATCTCGGTTTCGGCTTCGCCGCCGTCGCGGCGCTGGCCGCCCTGCCCGCTTCGGCCCAGAGCGGCCTCAGCGAGGCGGATCGCGCGGTGCTGAATCAGGCCCAGGCCTATCTGCAGAACCTGACCGCGGCGCAGGGGACCTTCGTAGAGACCGGCGCGGGCGGCCAGCGGCGCGAGGGGCGGTTCTATCTGCAGCGCCCGGGGCGGATGCGGTTCGAATACACCACGCCCGCCGGCCTGCTGGTGGTGTCGGATGGATCGAACGTGAAGCGGTGGGATCCCCGTCTGGAGGTGTTCCGTCAGGTGCCGCTGGGCCAGACGCCGCTGTCGACCTTCCTGGCGCGCAACGTCCGTCTGGATCAGGGCGTGACCATCGAGCGGGTGACGCGCATGCAGTCCGGCGCCTTCGCCATCACCGCGCGCGACGCCCGGCGACCGCGCGACGGGCAGGTGATCCTCGCCTTCGCCGGCAATCCGCTTCGACTGCAGGAATGGACCATCACGGACGCGCAGGGCGCGCGCACGCGGACCCAACTGACCACCCTGCAGCCCGCTTCCGGCCTGGCCGCCAGCCTGTTCCGCCTGACGGACCCGACGCGACGGCCCGGACGGAATTGACGGATTCATGATTCGTTGACCGTGTTCGGATCAACACAGGCAAGTGCGCACACCTGAAATTTGACTCTTTCTGGCGGCCGTGACACTTTGGACACAGGACGGCGGCCCCGTCCTGACGCCTTCGGACCTCATCCCCTCCCGACGGCGGCAAGAGAGACACCCTCCGGCCCCCGGCGTCCGCGCCGGGGGCTTTTTTCGTTCCGGAACCGGCAGAGGTGCGAAAGGCCTTGGAAAGCGGGTCCGGGCGCGCTAAGTCTGCCTCGTCTCCCACCCATCCGCACCTTCTCGATCCGCTCAAGGATCGGCGACGCGCGGGCCGGGGCGCGCGTGAGGGTCCGAAGGTTTCGGGCGGACCACGCCGGGCGACGACGGTCTTTCCGATCACATCGCCAGTGGGGAACCGACCCCAGCGACCGCGAGCGGCGACCGGACCAGGAACAGCGGCCTTACCCCCACGCCAGACGCCTTGGGGACGCCGACCAGCACGGACGTTCGATGAGAGATTTCAAGGGCATGAAGCGCCAGCGCGGCCGCAACCGGAAACCGGGCGGCGGCAATGCGAACGCGGCCAATCCGAACCGTTCGTGGGATTCGCAAGGCCCGGAGAACATCAAAGTCCGGGGTAACGCCCAGACCGTCTATGAACGCTATCAGCAGCTGGCGCGGGACGCGGCGTCGTCTGGCGACCGGGTTCTGGCCGAGAACTATCTGCAGCACGCCGAGCACTATTTCCGGGTGCTGAGGGCGCTGCAGCCGCAGCGGCCGGTGTCGGAGATCGCGGCGCGCGAACTGTCCAACCAGGGCTTCGATATCGACTTCGAGGACGAGACCGGGGCCCAGGCCGCGGCCTTCCTGGCCGCCGCCCAGCAGCAGGCCGAGCGCGAGGCGCGCCAGCAGGCAGAGGCCGAGCAACGCGAGAACCGCGAGCCGCGCGAACCCCGCGAGTGGCGCGACCGTGACCAGAACCGGGATCAGAACCGCGAATGGCAGCCGCGCGAACCGCGCGCTGAAGGCGAACCGCGCGCCGAGGGCGAGGGCCGTCCCGAGGGCGGCCGCCGCGAGACCCGCCGCGAACGCTGGGAGCGCCGCCGCGAGGAACGCAACCGCCGCTTCCAGGCCGAGGGCGGCGTGGGCGAAGCGCCGGACGATCGCGGCGCGGCCGATCAGGGCGGTGGGGATTTCGACGACGCGCCGCCGGTGATTTCGGCTCCGGTGGAGACGGTGGCGGAAGAGACTCCGGTCCGTGAAGAACGTCCGGCCCGCCGGACCCGCGCCCCGCGCGCCGAAGCGGCCACGACCGACGACGCGGGCGCCCTGCCGGGCTTCCTGACCCGCTCGACCGCGCCCGCTCCGGCCGCCGCCGACGGCGAGGAGCCTGCGCCGAAGAAGCGCGCGCCGCGAGCCCGCAAGGTCGAGCCGGCCGAGGAGTAGGCCGCGCACGCGGGAAGCGCGTGCTCGATTTACCTTGATGCAACCTGAACGTGTCAGCGTCCTTCCCAACGGGAGGACGGACGATGCTGGCTGTGTTGCTGATCGTATCCATGGCGCTGGCCGCCGGATGGGCGGGGGTTCGGCTGTGGCTGGACGGCCGGGGCCACGCGCGGGCGCTGAAGGCGGCGAACGCCGGGCTTGAAGCGCGGGTGGCGGAGCGCACCGAGGCCCTGACCCGGGCGCTTTCGGCGGCGGGCGAGAAGACCGAGGCGCTGCGGCAGGCCAATGACGCCAAGTCGGAGTTTCTGGCCGGGCTGTCGCATGAGCTGCGCACGCCGCTGAACGCGGTGCTGGGGTTCGCCGAACTGATGCGGATGAACTCCGAGGCCGAGCCCCTGACGCGGCGGCAGGGGCAGGCGGTCGATCAGATCCACGCGGCCGGGCGGCATCTGTTGACGCTGGTCGACGAGGTGCTGGATCTGGCGCGGATCGAGGCGGGGCGTCTGAGCCTGTCGATCGAACGGGTCGATCCGCAGCTGGTGGTGCGGCAGGTCTGCGACCTGGTGCGGCCCCAGGCCGAGGCCGCGGGCGTGACCCTGTCGGCGCCGGCACCCGTCGCCGGTCTGGGCGTGACGGCGGACCGGACGCGGCTGCGTCAGGTGCTGATCAACCTGTTGACCAACGCCATCAAGTACAACCGCCGGGGCGGCCATGTCTGGGTCGAGATGCGCCAGACACCGGAGGGCGCGGCCATCGTCGTGCGCGACAGCGGCATCGGCCTGCCCGCCGGGCGCATGGCCGAACTGTTCAAGCCTTTCAGTCGACTGGGTCGGGAGGAGAGCGGCATAGAGGGGACCGGCGTGGGTCTGGCCGTGTCGCGGCGCCTGGCCGAAGCCATGGGTGGGAGGATCCAGGCCGAGAGCGTCGAGGGGGAAGGCTCGACCTTCACCCTGCACCTGCCGCCGGCGCGAGAGCCGCTGCCCGTGGTGACGGCCTCGCCGCTGACGGACCAGGCCCTGCCGGAAGCGGTGATGCTGTATGTCGAGGACAATCCGTCCAACATCGCCCTGATGCGGCATGTCGTGGCCGCGCTCGGGCCGATCCAGCTGCATGTCGCCGAGACGGGGCACGAGGGGCTGGCGCTTGCGCGCGACCTGAGGCCGGACGTGATCGTGCTGGACATCAACCTGCCGGGGCTGTCGGGGTTCGAGCTGAAGGCGCGGCTGGACGCCGATCCCCTGACCTGGGGCATTCCCGTGCTGGCCCTGTCGGCCGGGGCGATGCCGGCGGACGTGAGGAAGGGCCGCGAGGCGGGGTTCCAGGACTATCTGACCAAGCCGCTCGACATCCGCGCCTTCGCCAAGGCGCTGGATCGGGCCTTGAGCCAGCCGGGCGACGCGGAGCGACCTCGCGCCGCTTGACCGGGGCCCTCGGCTGGGGCTCCCTTCCGGCCCATGCGTATCCTGATTTCGGCGCTCGCCGCCCTGACCGTCGTCGCCTGCGCGAGCACGCCGCCGCCCCCTCCTCCGCCGCCGCCCGGAACGGGAGGCCAGGCCGTGCTGAGGGACTGGCGCGGCATCGTCACGGCGACCGATCGGGACCGCTACGCCCGGCGCGACGCGGCCTGGCGGCTGGCGCTGGAGCAGGCGCGGCGGCAGGCGGGGTCGGGTGATCTGGAGAGCGTCGGCGACCTGATCGATCCGGGCGCGGTGCGGGGCGGCGTGACGCCGCCAGTGGGCGATTATCGCTGCCGGACCGTCAAGCTGGGGTCGCAGGGCGGAGAGGCCGGGCTGGGCTACGTCGTCTACGGCTGGTTCGCCTGCCGAATCGAGCAGACGCCGCGGGGGCTGAAGTTCTCCAAGCTGACCGGCTCGCAGCGGCCGAGCGGCCTGCTGTTTCCCGAGACCGACCGGCAGATGGTGATGCTGGGGTCGATGGCGCTGTCGACCGAGCCGGCGGCGAACTCCTATGGCCAGCGCCCGGACCGCGACCTGATCGCGGTGCTGGAGCGGATCGGGCCGGGGCGGTGGCGGCTGGTGCTGCCCTGGCCGCAGTATGAGTCCAACCTCGACCTGATCGAACTGGTCCCCGCCTGAGCGCCGCGACCAGATGGCTGTGCGCGACATCGCCGTCGTCGGCGCGGGACCGACGGGCCTGGCGCTCGCCCTGCTGCTGAAGCGGCAGGGGCGAAACATCGTTGTGCATGAGCGGTTCGCGCAGGCGCGGCCGATCGGGGCGGGGTTCATGCTGCAGCCGACGGGGCTGCATGTGCTGGACCGGCTGGGGCTGACCGGGAAGGTCGCGGCGCTGGGCCAGCCGCTGAATCACATCTTCGGGCGCGAGGCGCGGCGGGGCCGCGTCGTGCTGGACGTCAGGTATTCGGACCTGAAGTCGCCAAGGCCGGACGGGCTGAACGCGCTGGGCGTGCACCGGGCGGCGATCTTCCATGTGCTGCACGACGCCTGTCTGGCCGAGGGGGTCGAGTTCGTCACCGACCGGGAGATCGCGTCGGCGTCGGACGGGCGGATCGTGGACGCCAAGGGGACGGCGAGCGCCGTGTTCGACCTGGTCGTGGATGCGTCGGGCGCGCGGTCGCCGATCGCGCGAGACCTGCTGAAACGTCAGGGCGGCAGGCGGACTGAGCTGGAATGGGGCGCGGTCTGGGGGACAGTCCCGTGGCCGGGCGATCCGTTCGACGAGGGGGCGCTGGAGCAGGTCTATCGCGGGGCGTCGCGGATGATCGGGGTGCTGCCGAGCGGGGCGCGGCCCGGATCGCCGGATCAGCTCGCCACCTTCTTCTGGAGCCTGAAGCCCGACGAGCACCCGGCCTGGGTCGCGGCGGGGATGGAGGGGTGGAAGGCCGAGGTGCTGGGCCTGTGGCCTCAGACGGAGCCGGTGCTGGACGCCATTCCCGACGCCGAGGCCCTGACGCTGGCGCGTTATGGCCACCACACCCTGCCCCTGCCGGTGGCGGACCGGCTGGCGGTGGTGGGAGACGCGGCCCATTCGACCAGCCCGCAACTGGGGCAGGGGGTGAACATGGGGCTGCTGGACGCCCTGACGCTGGCCGATGCGCTGGAGACCCACGCCGAGCTCGACGAGGCGCTCATGGCCTATGCCCGCATCCGGCGCTGGCACATCCGGCTCTATCAGGCGCTGAGCTGGGGCTTCACGCCCTTCTATCAGGCGGATGGAAAGCTGCTGCCCTGGGTGCGGGACCATGTGCTGGGCAAGGTGGCGCGCCTGCCCTTCGCGGCACGGATGCTGGCGGCGACGGTGTCGGGGGTGCTGCTCGACCCGAGGCGCTAGGCCTCACACCATCGGCGGCGGGCCGGCCAGGACGTCGCGCTTGCCGGCGTGGTTGGCGGGCGAGACGACGCCTTCCTGCTCCATGCGCTCGATCAGGGAGGCGGCGCGGTTGTAGCCGATCTGAAGGCGGCGCTGGACGTAGCTGGTGGACGCCTTGCGGTCGCGGGTGACCACGGCCACGGCGCGATCATAGAGGTCGTCGCCCGAGCCGCCGCCGCCCTCGTCGTCGAAGGCCGCGTCTCCGTCGCCGTCCGGATCGTCGGTGATCAGGTCGAGGTAGTCGGGCTCGGCCTGGGCGCGCAGGTGTTTGCAGACCTCCTCGACCTCGCCGTCGGTGACGAAGGGACCGTGCAGGCGGGTGATGCGGCCGCCGCCGGCCATGTACAGCATGTCGCCCTGGCCCAGCAGCTGCTCGCCGCCCTGCTCGCCCAGAATGGTGCGGCTGTCGATCTTGGAGGTGACCTGGAAGCTGATCCGGGTCGGGAAGTTGGCCTTGATGGTGCCGGTGATGACGTCGACCGAGGGGCGTTGGGTGGCCATGATCAGGTGGATGCCGGCGGCGCGGGCCATCTGGGCCAGACGCTGGACCGCGCCCTCCACGTCCTTGCCGGCGACCAGCATCAGGTCGGCCATCTCGTCCATGACCACGACCAGATAGGGCATGGGCTCGGGGCGGATCTTCTCGGACTCGAAGACGGGGCGGCCCTGCTCGTCGAAGCCGGTCTGGACCGTGCGTTCGAAATGCTCGCCCTTGGCCTGGGCCTCGCGGGCGCGCTCGTTGTAGCTGGCGACGTTGCGGACGCCGAGCTTGGACATGCGGCGATAGCGGTCCTCCATCTCGCGCACGGTCCATTTCAGGGCGACGACGGCCTTCTTCGGATCGGTGACGACGGGGGCCAGCAGGTGCGGGATGCCGTCATAGACCGACAGCTCCAGCATCTTGGGGTCGATCATGATGAAGCGGCACTCGGCGGGCGAGAGCCGGTACAGGATCGACAGGATCATGGCGTTGACGCCCACCGACTTGCCCGAGCCCGTGGTGCCCGCGATCAGCAGGTGCGGCATGCGCGCGAGGTCGGCGACATAGGGCTCCCCGCCGATGGTCTCTCCGAGCGCCAGCGGCAGGAGGTGGGCGGGCTTGCCGTATTCGGCGCTGGCCAGCAGGTCGCGCAGATAGACCGTCTCGCGCTTCAGGTTCGGCAGTTCGATGCCGATGGCGTTGCGGTTGGGAACGACCGAGATGCGGCAGGCGCGGGCCGACATGGAGCGGGCGATGTCGTCCGACAGGGCCACGACGCGGCCGTGCTTCACGCCGGGCGCCGGGACCAGTTCGTACAGGGTGACGACGGGGCCGGGGCGGATCTGGTCGATCACGCCCTTGACGCCGAACTCGGCCAGCACGCCCTCCAGCATCTTGGCGTTCTGTTTCAGCGCCGTCTCGTCGACGCTGGCGACGCGGGCCTGGGGCTTGGCCAGCATGGCGAGCGGCGGCAGGTCGAAGTCGCCCTCGGGTCGGGCGAAGTCGAAGGCGGCCTGGGCGTCGTCGACGGCCTTCTTCGAGGTCTTGGCCGGCTTGGGGGCGGCGACGCGGGGTTCGGGGGCGGCGCGGGCCGACGGCGCGGCGGGCGCGGGCGTGGGCTCGTCCCAGGGCAGGGGCGCGCTTTCGTCCTCGTCGTCGGGCAGCTCGAGGCGGGCGGGACGGCGCGAGGTCTTCTGGGGCGCGGCGATCTCCGGCTCGAGCACCGGACGGCGGCGGGTCGGGGTCGGCGCGGCGGGGGCGGGCGCGCGGCGCAGGCCGCCCAGCCAGGCGGCGGCGTCGCCGAAGTCCGACGCGCGCAGGCCCACGGCGTAGCCGCAGGTCCACAGGCCGAAGGCGAGGAAGATCAGGCCGCCGACGATCGTCCCGCCGGGGATGTCGAGGCCGCGGAACAGGCCGTCGAACAGGCCGATGACCCCGTCGCCCCAAAGGCCGCCGAGGCCCGAGGCCAGCGGCCAGACGGCCGGGGCGGCGAGCGCCGACAGGGCGCCGGCCAGCGAGAGGACGCCGGCGGTCGCGGCCAGCGCTTTCAGCGGCGTGGGCTTGAGCCGCTGCTGGATCGCGTCGCCGATGGCGGCGGCGAGGCCGAAGGCGACGATCAGGGCGGCGGCCGGCCAGGCGGCCAGGCCGATCGACTGCATGAAGAGGTCGGCGAACAGGGCTCCGTTCGCACCCAGCCAGTTGGTCGGGGCGGCCGAGGAGGCGGCGTTCAGGCTGGGGTCGGCCGGGTTCCAGGAGACGAGCGCGATGACCAGCAGCGTCGCCAGCAAGGCCTGCAGCACGCCCCGGAACCGCACCACGAAGGGCGCGTCCCACAGGATGACGGCGCTTTGCCAGGCGCGCTGACCGATGGCGAGGGCGGCGGACATTCAAGGCTCCGGACGACGGGAGCCGCAGTTTGGGCGGGACAGGGTTAAGGGGCTGTTTACCTGAGGGGAGGGCTTAGCGAGTAGGGCTTAGGGAGTAGGGAAGAGCGGCCGGCTCGATCGCCGCAGGTGACGAAGGCGCGCAGGGACAGGTCCCGACATTGTGCTATCCCTAAGCCCCAAGCCCTACTCACCAAGCCCTGACGAATGCCTCCTCCCCTCACCCATGACGTCATCGTCGCCGGCGCTGGCCTCGCGGGCGCGACCTTCGCGCTGGCGGCGGCGAGCGGGGGGCTGCGGGTCGCGCTGATCGATCCCCAGCCGTTCCCGGTGCAGCTGGCGGAGACGTTCGACGGGCGGTCGACGGCCATCGCCTGGTCGACGTTCCGGATGCTGGACGCGCTGGGCCTGGGCGAGCGGTTGCGGCCGCATGCTTGCCGTATGGACCGCATTCTGGTCACGGACGGGCGGCGGCCGGGGGCGGCGTCGAAGGCGGCGTCGCCGGCCTTCCTGCGGTTCGACGCCGAGGAGGTAGGCGACGCGACCGGCGGCGAGCCCCTCGGATACATGGTCGAGAACCGTCGCATCCGGGCGGCGCTGGCCGAGGTTCTGGCGGAAAGCGCCGTTGAGCTGATGGCCCCGGCGGCGGTCGAGGCGGTCGACGGATCCGGCGCCTGGGCGGTGGTGACGCTGAAGGGCGGCCGGGTGCTGGCGGCGCCGCTGATCGTGGGGGCCGAAGGGAGGGGATCGCTTGTCAGAAAGGCCGCTGGGATCGAAACGGTCGGCTGGGGCTATGGCCAATCCGGCGTGGTGGCGACGGTGCGGCTGGACCACGACCACGGCAATGTGGCGCACGAATACTTCCTGCCGGGAGGGCCGTTCGCGATCCTGCCCCTGACCGATCAGCGCGCCAGCCTGGTCTGGACCGAAACGACCAAGGCGGCGGAGGCCCTGCGCGATTGCTCCGACGCGGCCTTTCGGTCGCACCTGATGCGGCGGTTCGGAGAGTTTCTGGGCGAGGCCCGGCCGGAAGGGCCGCGCTTCGTCTATCCGCTGGCGCTCGAGCTGGCGACGAAGCTGACCGGGCCAAGAACGGCGCTGATCGGCGACGCGGCGCATGGGGTGCACCCCGTTGCGGGTCAGGGGCTGAACATGGGACTGAAGGACACCGCCGCCCTGGCCGAAGTCCTGATCGAGGCGGCGCGGCTGGGCGAGGACATCGGGTCCGAGACCGTGCTGGACCGCTACGCCCGTTGGCGCAGGTTCGACACCCTGGCGTTGGCGGCCGGGTTCGACGGCTTCGTGCGGCTGTTCTCCAACGACCTCGCGCCGGTGCGGCTGGCGCGCGACCTCGGCATGGCGGCGGTCAACCGCATCGCACCGCTGAGAAAGGCCTTCATGGGCGAAGCCGGCGGCGCCACCGGCGATCTGCCGAGGCTTCTGCGGGGCGAGGCGGTCTGAGGGGGTCAGTCCAGCTGCCGCGCTTCCTCGGCCAGCATGATCGGCACGCCGTCGCGGATGGGGAAGGCGAGTTTGGCGCCCTTGGAGATGAGCTCGTTGGCGGCGCGGTCGTAGTCCAGCTTTCCGCGCGTGACCGGGCAGACCAGAACCTCCAGCAGGCGGGGGTCGACCGAGGCGGGGGTGTGAAAGGCGTCGCTCATCGCGGGACCTGACGGATTGGAGATCGGGCGTCGGCACGATACACGAGCGGCCCGCCCCAGCCCAAGCCCGGACCCTGCGAATGACCGAATACGAAGCCTTCGCCCTCGAGCTGGCCGCAGAAGCCGCGCGGGTGACCCTGCCGCTGTTCAGGAACGAGGCGGCGGCCGAGAACAAGGCGGGCGAGGGGGCCTTCGATCCCGTGACCGAGGCGGACCGGGGCGCCGAAGCCGCCATCCGGCGGCTGATTGAAGCGCGCTATCCCGACCACGGCGTCATCGGCGAGGAGTACGGCGAGGACCGGCCGAACGCCGAGCATGTCTGGGTGCTGGACCCGGTCGATGGGACGCGGGCCTTCATCGCCGGCCTGCCGCTGTGGACGACGCTGATCGCGCTCAGGCAGGGCGGGCGGCCGACGGTGGGCGTGATCGCCCAGCCCTATCTGGACGAGGTCTTCCTGGGCGGACCTTCGGGGGCGCGGCTGGCGTCGCGGGGCGGCGAGCGCGCGATCCGGGTGAGGGAGTGCCCCCGCCTGACCGAGGCGGTCATCGCCACGACCGATCCGGACATCTTCACCCCGCCGGAGTTCGGGGCCTGGACCCAGGTGCGGGCGGCGGCGCGGCTGGCCCGGTTCGGGTGTGACGCCTACGCCTATGCGATGGTGGCGATGGGGCGGATCGATCTGGTGGCCGAGACCGGGCTGAAGGAATGGGACTGGTCGGCGCTGATCCCCGTGGTCGAGGCCGCGGGCGGGCAGGTGACGGACTGGACCGGCGGGCCGCCGTCGGGCGACGGGCGGATCATCGCGGTCGGCGATGCGAGGGTGCGCGAAGACGCCCTGGTGGCTTTCAAACGCGGCGTGCGCTGAGGCTCAGGCGGCGGGGGGCTCCGCCGCTTCCGGCATGGCCAGCGGCGCGAAGTCGTTCACCGGCGAGACGTAGTCGGCCATGGCGTCGAACTCGGTCAGGAAGACCGCGCGCAGGTCGTCGGTTTCCATGATGACCTCGTGCTTGGCGCCGGCGACCTCGACGTAGCGGCCCCGGCCCAGGCGCTTGGCGGCCCAGCGGTTGGTCTGCTTCCAGACCTTGTCGTCTTCGGCCGCCTGGACGAAGGTGCAGGGAATCTTGACCGATTTCAGCGCCTTGGGCTTCAGCGCGCGCTCGCCGGCGTCAAGCGCGAAGGCCAGCCAGCCCCAGGTCGGGCCGCCGACCGCCAGATGCGGACAGGCGAACAGCTGCTGGCGCCACAGCTCGTAGCGGGTCTCGTCGGACGTCAAGGCGTCCTTTTCAAAGGTGTGGTCGAAGGGGTCGTCGGGGTCGTCCAGCACGAAGTCGCCGGCCTTGCCGTGTCGCACGTTCCAGCGGACCGCCAGCTTGACCGACCACATCGACCGCTTGCCCGTCTTCACCCGGAGCATGGGGCTAGACAGGACGGCGCCGGCGAAGCGGTTTTCACCCGCCTCGAGCGTCAGGAGATTGAGCGCCCCGCCCATCGAGTGGCCGACCATGACCCAGGGCTTGGGCGCACGGGCCTCGAAGGCGTCCAGAAGGCGGGCATAGTCGTCGAGGAACTCCTCCACGGCGCGGGCGTGGCCCTTGAGCCGGTCGGGCAGGAGGCGGGCCGACAGGCCCTGGCCGCGCCAGTCGTGGGCGAGGACGCACCAGCCGCGCGCCAGGAAGTTGCCGATCAGCTCGAAATACTTCTCGATCGGCTCGGTGCGGCCAGGCGACAGGACGACGGTGCCCCGCGGCCTGGCCGCAACCAGGGTCGACGGCGTCCAGAAGGCGGCGCGCAGGCGCAGGCCGCCGGCGCCCCGGAACCATTCGCCCTGGCCGCCGGGCGGGGCGGCGGCTCCGGGCACGCCCATCAGGGGCGCATTGGCGGCGAAGGCGGCGGCGCGGTTCACTCGGGCTTCCGGAACTTGAGGGTCATGCGATCGCTCTCGCCGATCTCACGATAGGGAGCGGTGTCGAAGGTCGGGTCGGGCGGCGAGCCGAGCGGCGCCGTCAGCAGGCGCGGAGGCAGGGTCTCGACGCCGAAGGGGTGGTCCTTGGTGTCATCGGGGTTGGCGTTGATCTCGGACGCCGCCTCGAAGATGAAGCCGGCCTCGGCGGCTAGCTGCTTGACGAAGGCCTCCTGAACGTAGCCGTCGGCGGCGGCCGGGTCCTGGTCCTGATCGGGGCCGAGGCGGTGCTGTTCGACGCCGAGAATGCCGCGCGGGCGAAGCGCCGCGAAGGCGTCGGCGAAGGCCTTTTCGGCGATGCCGGCCGCCATCCAGGCGTGGATGTTGCGCATGAACAGGACCATGTCGGCCGTCCCGGCGGGTGCCACCGGGCCGGTCGTGGCCCCGAACTGGCTGAACTTGACCTCGCCGTACAGGCGGCGGTCGGAGCTGAACCGCTGTTCGAAGTTGGCGTTGAGCGCCGCCTGGGCCGGGTCGGCGCCCGGGGCGGTCGAGAAGCCGACGGCGTAGTATTCGCCCTCTCCCTTGGCCAGGTACGGCGCCAAGATCTCGGTGTACCAGCCGCTGCCGGGCCAGAACTCGACGACGGTCATGGACGGCTGCAGACCGAAGAAGCGCAGCGTTTCGAGCGGGTGACGCCAGGTGTCCCGCGCGCGATCGGCCGCGCGCCAGGGGCCGGCGATGGCCCATTCCAGCGATCCCTCGGGCGGTCCGGCGGGGGCTTCTGGATCGGCCTTTTCCGGCTCGCGATCGCCGCAGGCCGAAAGGCCGCCGACGGCGATCAGGCCGCAGGCGGCCAGCATAGCCCGTCTGGACGGTCCCGCTGATCCCGACCGCTTATCGTCCCGCATTCGTCAATCCTGCCCCGGCGCCGCCAGCCCGCGACGCCGTCCCGGAAGCGGTTGGGATAGAGGGCTTCGTGAAGCGCGTCAAAGCCGTCCGGATCAGGCCGGCTTGCGGAAACGCAGGGTCATGCGGTCGCTCTCGCCGATGGCGTCGTACTCAGCGCGTTCGGCCTCGGTCAGGGGCGTGGCGCGGTCGTTCGGATTGCCCTCGCGCGGCGCCGAGGTGCGGACCGGCGGCAGGGTCCAGACGCCATAGGGGTGATCCCGATCGTCGCGCGGATTGGCGTTCAGCTCGCTCCTGGCGTCCAGCACGAAGCCGGCGCGTTCGGCCGCGGCGATGATGTAGGCCTCCGAAACGTAGCCGAAGGGGGCGGTGGCGTCGGGGTTCGTTCCCGGCGCGGCGCGGTGCTGTTCGACGGCCAGGACGCCGCCCGGCTTCAGCGCGCCGAAGAAGGCGGCCATGAAGGGGTCGGTTCGGCCGGCGCGATGCCAGTTATGGAAGGCGCGGGCGACCAGGACCAGATCGGCGGTCCCGGGCTCTACCCCCATGCCTTCGCCGGGGTTGTTGACGGCGACATAGCGGCCGCCCGTCTGGGCCAGATAGGGCTGCAGGATCGCCGACCACCAGCCGGCGCGACCGGGCTGGATTTCCACGACGGTCGCTCCCGGCGTCAGGCCCCAGAAGGTCAGGGCCTCATAGGGGCGCCGCGCGGCGTCGCGGCCCTTGTCGGCGGCGGGACGGGCGTCCGACGCGATCGCGGCCTGGAGCGCGGCGTCTTCCTGCAGCACGGGCGGCGCGGCCGTCAGGGCGTTGGAGCCCGCGGCGGGCAGGGCCTGGGCCGAGGCGGTCGTCGCGGCCAGGACGGCGGCGAGGGCGATCACGGATGCGCGCATGAACTGGGTCTCCCGAAGCGTTGTTGTGGTTGGCGGCGACCATACCCGCGAGACCTGATCGGGCAAGTGACGATCCGGCGACGGCCGGGGTCTTGACGCCGCACCGGGGCGCACCATCTGACGCTCCGAGAGCGCCGGTTCCTGGGCTCTCGCGGACGGTTCGGGGCCCAGATCGGGACCGGGCGGTTCGATCCCTACGCCGACCCGGGCACAAATCGCGGGGCGGCTCCATCTTGCTGACTGATCAGGAGATCGACATGCGTACCATCGACTTCACCCCCCTCTATCGTTCGGCCGTCGGCTTCGACCGCCTGGCGTCGCTGCTGGAAAGCGCCGCGCGCACCAGCCAGGAGAACGGTTGGCCGCCCTACAACATCGAGACGACGGGCGAGAACGCCTATCGCATCGAGATCGCCGTCGCCGGCTTCAAGCCCGACGAGCTGAACATCGAGGTCAAGGAGAACCTGCTGACCGTCACGGGCCGCAAGACGGCCAACGACGACGGCGCGGCGAACCGGACCTATCTGCATCGCGGCCTGGCCGAGCGCGACTTCGAGCGCCGCTTCCAGCTGGCCGACTATGTGATCGTGACCGAGGCCCGCCTCGACAACGGCCTGCTGTCGATCGAGCTGAAGCGGGAGCTGCCCGAGGCGCTGAAGCCCCGTCGGATCGAGATCGCCTCGGGCGCGGCCGGGCTGATCGAAGGCAAGGCCAAGACCAAGGCGGCGTAAGCCTTCGGCGTCATCGACGAATGAGAGGGGCGGTCTTCGGGCCGCCCCTTTTTTTCTGCGTCGCCGGGCCTAGTGCGACGACGCCGCCGGCTCCAGGCCGCGGACTCCGGTCAGGGTCGCGTCTGCGAAATCGGCGTTTCGGGCCTGGACGCCGTGCAGCACGGCGCGCGTCAGGTCGGCCCGGACGAGGATCGCGCGGCGGAGGTCGGCCCCGGACAGGTCGGCGGCCCGCAGATTGGCGCCGGTCAAATCCGCCGGGAGCAGGCGTTCGGGACCGAGCATGAGCGGTCCCAGCTGGGCCTCGCGCAGGTCCGCGCCGTTCAGGCGGGCGTCGGTCAGCCGGGCGCCGCGCAGATCGGCCCGACGAAGATTGGTCGAGCGCAGATCGGCCCCCTCCAGATGGGCGCCCTGGAGTTGAACGCCCTCCATGTTGAGACCGTAGAAGACCGCGCGCTTGGCCGAGAGCGCTGTGAGGTTCAGTCCGGTGATGGAGCCGAGCGCGCGCAGGTCGACGTCGTCGAAGACCGAGGGCTGACCCTCCGCCCCGCCCGTCTCGCACCAGACGGCGTGTTCGTGAAGCATGTCGGCGGCCGGCAGCTTGGCCACCGGCGCCCCGGAAGAGCGATTGTCCGTCAGGGCTCCGTCCAGATTGGCCCCGTCGGTGCGCCACATCGCCGAGGTGACCCCCACCAGCACCGCATCGCGCAGGTCGGCGCCCGTCAGATCCGCTCCTGACAGGTCGGCGCCCGCCAGATCGGCGCCTCGGAAGGCAGCGCCTTTCAGATTGGCCCGGACCAGCTTGCAGTCCTTCATGATGGCGTCGGAGAAGTCGGCCGCCTGGGCCGCGATGCCGGACAGGCGGGACCGCTGGAGATTGGCGCCCACCAGCGATGCGCCCTGCGCCTCGGTGGGGTTGCGGTCCTGGGCCTCGATCACGCGGAAACCCACGGCCCGGTCGGCGGCGGCGATGGCCCCTTCGCGCAGATCGGCCTCGAACAGGTCGGCCCCAGAGAGGTCGGCGCCGCGAAGGCAGGCGCCGCGAAGGTCGGCCCGGCGCAGCGAGGCGTCCACCAGGATGGCGTCCTGCATGTCGGCCCCGAAGAAGGCGGCGTTGTCGAGCCGGGCTCCGGTCAGGTCCGCGCCGATGAGGCAGGCGGCCGAGAAGTCGGCGTCGGCGAGGTTTCGGCCCTTCAGATTGAGGCCGGACAGGTCCAGCCAGGCGAAGACGGCGCGCGCGCCGCCGGGGCGAGCCTGCCACAGCCGGTCGTGCCGCGCGCAGATGGCGTCGAGCTCCTGCTGGCTGATGCGGCGCCGGACGACGCCTTCCTGGATGGCTGACATGATCCCATTGTGGGACAGCGGCGCTTAAGGAAGGCTTGCGGAAACCCTTATTCCTAACCGTATTTCAGGCGGTCAGCAGACCCTGATCAGCGAGCGCGTCGGCCAGTTCGCCCGGGCCGGTCCAGAGACGGGTGTAGCCGGCTTCGCCCAGACGCTTCAGTTCGGTGACGAGGTCGGCGCGGGGGCTGGCGGCGAAGCGGGCGTCGAAGCCCTTGCCGTCCTCGCTGATGCGGACCATCGGGCGGCCGGTTTCCAGGCGATGGAGGAAGCCTTCCGACAGGACCTTCGCTTCGTCCTCCAAGAGGCCGGCTTCGACGACGAGCCCTGCCTGCCGCAGCCGCTCGGTGCCCCGGCCCGACGCGAAGGGTGATGGGTCGAGCGCCGCCACGACGACGCGGGCGACCCCGGCCTCGGCCAGGAACTGGGCGCAGGAGGCGCGGCCGGAGGACCGGGCGCCGCAGGGCTCGAGGGTGACGTAGGCCGTGGCCCCGCGCGCGGCCTCGCCGGCGGCCGGAACCGCCTGTTCTTCGGCGTGGGGGCGGCCCCCGGGGGCGGTGGCGGCCTCGGCGATGACCTTGCCGTTCTTGACCAGCACGCAGCCGACCGCGGGGTTGGGCCAAGTCTCGCCCATGCGGGCCAGCGCCAGGTCGATGGCGCGAGCCATGAAGCGGGCGTCATCGGCGCTCATGCGGCGTCCGGCAGAGGCTGGGCGCGACCGGCGTCGAGATAAAGGGCTGACGTGGGCTTGAGGCTTGCGTCGAGGTCGATCTCCAGCGGATTGCCGGTCGGGATCTCGACCCCCACGATCCGATCGTCCGGCACGCCGAACAGATGCTTGACGATGGCGCGGAGCGAATTGCCGTGGGCGGCGATCAGGACGTCGTCGCCAGACTGGAGACGCGGCGCGACCTCGGCGTTCCAGTAGGGCAGGACGCGGTCGAGCGTGGTCTTCAGGCTCTCGGTGTTCGGGATGGTCTGGCCGGCGTAGCGGGGGTCGCGCTCGAAGTCCCACTCCGAGCCGGGCTCCAGCGGCGGCGGCGGGATGTCGTAGCTGCGCCGCCAGACCTTGACCTGATCCTCGCCGTGCTTCTTCGCCGTCTCGGCCTTGTCCAGGCCGGTCAGGCCGCCGTAGTGGCGCTCGTTCAGCCGCCAGTCCTCGATGACCGGCACGCCGGTGAGGCCCGCCGACTGGAGCGCGAGCGCGCCGGTCCGCTTCGCCCGGGTCAGGACGGAGGTGAACATCACCGCCGGATGGAAGCCCGCTTCGGCGATCAGCTCGCCCGCGCGCCGGGCCTGGGCCTCGCCCTCGGCGGTCAGGTCGACGTCGACCCAGCCGGTGAAGCGGTTCTCCAGGTTCCACTGGCTCTGGCCGTGACGCAGCAGGATCAGGCGGGGCATGGGCTCTCCGGAAAACTCAGGCATTCCGGGGTAGGCGCGGCCCCATCGGCGGTCAAGCCGGGAGCCCCGAGGGTCCGGCCGCGTTGTTGTCGGCTCCCAAGCCCCCGTCTATACCCCGGCCGACCCGGCCGCAGGCCCGCCGCAGAGGAACCGCCGCATGCTGAAGCCCCGCCAGGACCTGGTCCCGAACACCTTCGAGTACGAGACCATTCCGCTGGTGAAGCCCACGGGTTTCCGCGAGTACGACGCGCGCTGGATCCTGGAGAAGGAGATCAACCTGCTGGGCATCCAGGCGCTGGGTCTGGCGGTGGCGACCTTCGCCCATGAGCAGGGCGTCCAGCCTCGGATCGTCGTGGGCCACGACTTCCGATCCTACTCCTCGACGGTGAAGCACGCCCTGACCATCGGCCTGATGGAAGGCGGCATGGAGGTGCTGGACGTGGGTCTGGCCCTGTCGCCGATGGCCTATTTCGGCCAGTTCGCCCTGGAGGCGCCGTGCGTGGCCATGGTGACAGCCAGCCACAACGAGAACGGCTGGACGGGCGTGAAGATGGGCACCAATCCGCCCGTCACCTTCGGCCCGGAGGAGATCGGACGGCTGAAGGAGATCGTACTGTCGGGGACGGGCCTTCCGCGTCCGGGCGGCCGTATCGAGCGGGTCGAGGACTTCCGTGAGCGCTACCTCCAGGAGGTCGTGGGCGACATCAAGCTGAGCCGTCCGCTGAAGGTCGTCTGCGCCACCGGCAACGGGACGGCCGGGGCCTTCGCGCCTGAGGCCCTGCGGCGCATGGGCGCCGAGGTCATAGAGATGGACGCCGACCTCGACTGGAGCTTCCCCAAGTACAATCCCAATCCTGAAGACCACGCCATGCTGATGCAGATGGCGGCCAGGGTGCGCGAGACCGGGGCCGACCTGGCGCTGGGCTTCGACGGCGACGGCGACCGCTGTGGCGTGGTCGATGACACCGGCGAGGAGATCTTCGCCGACAAGATCGGACTGCTGCTGGCGCGGGATCTGTCGGCGCTGCATCCGAACGCGACCTTCGTCGTCGATGTGAAGTCGACCGGCCTCTACAAGACCGACGAGGTGCTGGCGGCCAATGGCGCGACGACCGTCTACTGGAAGACCGGCCACAGCTACATCAAGAGGAAGACCGCCGAGCTGGGCGCTCTGGCGGGCTTCGAGAAGTCCGGTCACTTCTTCCTCGCCGACCCGATCGGGCGGGGATACGACGACGGGCTGGTCGCCGCGGCGGCGGTGCTGCAGATGCTGGATCGCAATCCGGGCAAGCGCCTGTCCGAACTCAAGCGCGCCCTGCCCGACGCCTGGACCAGCCTGACCATGTCGCCGCACTGCGACGACGAGCTGAAGTACGATGTCCTGGCCAAGATCGTGGCGGAGTACGAAAAGCTCGGGGCCGAGGGCGGCTCGATCCTGGGGCGCAAGATCGTCGAGGTGATCACCGTCAACGGCGCCCGGGTGCATCTGGACGACGGGTCCTGGGTGCTGGTGCGCGCCTCGTCCAACAAGCCGGAGCTGGTCGTGGTGGTCGAGAGCATGCGCTCGGAAGACGATATGCGCGCGCTGTTCCGCGAGGAGGTGAAGCCTCGCCTGGCCCGCCACCCCGAGGTCGGCGCCTACAACCAGGAAATCTAGGCCGGCAGCCGCAGCTCGAAGGTCGTACCGCTCGGGCCGGTCTCGACCAGGCGCAGGTCGCCGCCGTGGTTGGCGGCCAGCTCGCGCGAGATGGTCAGGCCGAGACCCGTGCCCTCCGAACCGCTCCCGCTGACGAAGGGCTCGAACAGGCGCTCGGACAGGCGCGGCGGGATGCCGGGTCCGTCGTCGGCGATGCGAATGACGCTCCAGCCGGGCTCTTCCGAGGCCGAGACGGTGACGCAGCCGAGCGCGCCGCGACGGCCCGGTTTGCGTGTCGGATCGGCCTCGATCGCCTGACGCGCGTTGCGCATCAGATTGACCAGGATGCGGTGCAACTGGTCGCCGTCCGCCCGGATCGAGAAGCGGGCGGGAATGACCTTGGCCAGGCGCACCCCGGTCGGCTCCAGCCCGGCGTCCTCGGCGGCGGCGGCGACGGCGGGGGCGAGCGCCAGACGGTCGATGACGGGGGCCGGTTCCTCGGACTTGCCGTAGTCGAGCACGTTGCGGGCGAGCGCGGCGGCGCGGCCCAGCGCCCGCTCAAGCCGGGGCAGGGCCTTGGCCACCTGGGGGTCCGGCGAGGCCGCGAGGCGTTCCGACGCCATCTGGGCGGACGTCAGCATATTCCTTAGGTCATGATTGATCTTGGCCACGGCTTCGCCCAGCGCGACGAGGCGGGCGCGCGACTTCAACGATTGACGCACCTCCTCCTGCATGCGGGCCAGTTCGCGCTCGACCCGGCCGATCTCGTCCTGGCGGTCCGAGGGCTCGGGCGCCGGCTGGAGCGGATCGGCGGCGAAGCCCTCGATGGAGCGGGTCACGCGCCGCAGCGGCTGAAGAACCAGATAGGCCAGGCCGGCGTAGAGAAGGCCGCCCGCCGCGACGGAGATGATCAGGGACACGATCAGGCTGTTCAGCAGGAAGGCGCGCAGCTCCTGCTTCAGCGGTTCCGCCGGCGCGACCACGTCGATGAAGTCGCCGGAGCGATAGCGGGGCGCGGCGCGGACGCGGATGGAGCGGTCGGGATGGCCCATCAGGGTCTCCATCGGCTCCCACAGACGCGCGCCGGTGTTTCGGCGCCTCAGATCGATGAAGTCGGGCGTGCGCGGCAGGTCGGGCGCGCGCAGCAGCTGGCTCATGACGCCCTGGTCGGAGATGGCCACGGCCGACACGCCCCCGATGCGCAGCAGCTGGTCGGCGGTCTCGGGATCCACGGCGTTGTAGGGCAGGGCCTCGACGCCGACGGAAGCCAGCTCGGCGGCCTGGAGTCGGTCCTGCAGCCAGGTCTCGTGGAAGTTGGCGGCGTTGGGCAGGAGGATCAGGGCCTCCACCGCCAGGGTGAACAGCACGGTCAGGATCAGCAGGCGCGACTGCAGGCCGTCGGGCGCGGACGGCCGCCAGCGGCGGGCGCGCTCGAACAGGTCGTCCAGCCGCGCGCGGGGGGTCATGGCGCGGCCGCTCCCGGCAGGCGGCGCTGGACGGCCTTAAGCGCGAGCGGCAGGACGACGGCGAGCACGAAGACGCCTAGCATGGGCGCCCAGAACTGGCCGAACAGGGCCTGAATATCGGGGTCGGGATCGCTGACGAGCAGGGTGTTCAGCCGCGCCCCGATCCAGCAGTAGATGATGTGGGCGGGCAGCAGGCCGATCACCGTGGCGACCGTGTAGGGGGGCAGGCGCACCGCCATCAGCCCGGCGGCCACATTGATCATGTGAAACGGCACCACCACCGCCAGCCGCGAAGCCAGCACATACCAGAAGGTGTCCTTGTCGATGGTGGCGCAGACCTTGGCGAACATCCCCTGATCCCGCTCGGCCCGCCGCCGCAGGTCCTCGCCCAGGGCCGTGCGGGCCACGCCGTAGACGATCAGGGCGCCGAGCGTCGCGGCGATGGCGGTCGACACGCCTCCCACCCAGGGGCCGAACAGATAGCCGGCCGTGATGGTGAGGAAGAAGACGCCCGGCACCACGCTGGCGGTCAGGATTGCGAACAGGGCCATGAGCGCGAGCAGCGCCAGGATGTAGTTGTCGGCGGTGAAGGCGCGCAACGCCGTCCCGTGGACCTTCAGCGTCTCCAGCGACAGGTAGCGGTGCCAGCCCATGGAGAAGATGAGGACGATCACCGCCGCGAGGACGAGGAGGGGGAGAAACCGCGAGAGGCGCTTCATGGATGTCTCAACGCCCGCAACTCCCGGATCGGCGGCCTTACCGGCGTTGACAGCCGCGGCCCCCGCCCTTATACGCCCGCCCTTCCCGCGACGGACGCCCTGTCCGGCCGCGCAACCCTATTCGAACACAGGAGCCGACCGTGAAGCGGACCTATCAGCCGTCGCGACTCGTGCGCAAGCGCCGTCACGGCTTCCGTTCGCGGATGGCCACCAAGAACGGCGCCAAGATCGTCGCCCGCCGCCGCGCCAAGGGCCGCAAGCGCCTGACGGCCTAAGCCATCCACAATCCTCCCCCGTTGGGGGAGGTGGCGCGTCGCGCCTTTGCGACGCGACGGAGGGGGCCTGACCCACAAGCGGCGTTCGAGGCATACCCCCTCCACCGCTTCGCGGTCCCCCTCCCCCGATGGGGGAGGATTATGACCGACCAACCCACACTTCGACGCCTGACCAAGCGGCCCCAGTTCCTGGCGGCCGCCAAAGGCGTTTCCCTGGCGCGCGGCGCGGTGCTGATCCAGCGGCTGGACCGGGCCGACGGCGACCCGGCCATCGGCGTGGGCTTCACCGCCACCCGCAAGATCGGCGGGGCGGTGGTCAGGAACCGCGCCAAGCGCCGCCTGCGCGAGGCCGCCCGCGCCCTGTTGCCGGTCCACGGCGTCGCGGGTTCCGACTATGTGCTGATCGCGCGCCAGGGCACCGCCGAGCGACCCTGGGAGCGTCTGCTTGACGATGTGGCGTCCGCCCTTACAAGGCTGGCGCAGCCGGGCCCGCCGGACCCCTCGCGTTCGCGCCAGGCCGCCTCCATCTCCGATCCCACGCCCGCCTCACAGCCCGACCAGGACGCCTGACCCCGAATGAAGAACGAGAACACGCGGAACATGGTGATCTTCGTCGTCGCGACGGCGGTGATCCTGATCCTGTACCAGATCTTCATCCTGGGCCCCCAGGCCGAGCAGCAGAAGGCCGCCGCCGAGGCCGCCCGCGCGGAACAGACCGTCGACGCCGACGGCGACCGCGCCGTTCCAGGCGCCGCCCCGGCCCCGTCCGCGGCCGTCTTCACCGAGGATCGCGGCCAGGCGCTGGGTACGGTCGCCCGCGTGCCGATCCAGACGGGCAAGCTGCGCGGCTCGCTGTCGCTGCAGGGCGGGCGCATCGACGACCTGTTCCTGACTGACTACCGCGAGACCCTGGACGATCCCGCGCCGGTCGAGCTGTTCCGCCCGGCGGGCATGGAGCACGCCTTCCTGGCCCAGTTCGGCTGGACCGGCCAGAACATCGCCGGGGGCGTTCCCGGCCCCAACACCCTGTGGCGGCTGACCAGCGGCTCCACCCTGACGCCGACGACGCCGGTCACCCTGACCTGGGACAACGGCCAGGGCCTGCGCTTCACCCGCGTGGTGTCGGTGGACGAGAACTACATGTTCACGCTCCGGGACACCGTCGCCAATCTGGGGACGACGCCGATCGTCATCGCCCCCTATGGCCGCATCGAGCGCCAGGGCGTGCCCGATACGCTCGGCAAGAACCAGATCCTGCATGAGGGCGGCATCGGCACCTTCGGCGAGCCCGGCGGCTATTCGACCACCCAGCTGAAGTACGGCGACTGGACCAAGAAGCCGCGTGAGGAATTCGAATCCACCGGCGGCTGGCTGGGCATCACCGACAAATACTGGCTGGCGGCCCTGATCCCCGGTCAGGACCAGACGATCGAGGCCGAGTTCGTGGCGCGCAACGCCAACGGCCTGCAGATGCGCGAGGCGCGGCTGCTGGGCGAGTCTCGCACCATCAACCCCGGCCGCCAGATCACCGAGGAGCAGCGCCTGTTCGCCGGCGCCAAGCGGAACGAGATCCTGGCCGGATACGAGGAAGAACTGGGCCTGCCGCGCTTCGTCTATGCGATCGACTGGGGTTTCCTGTTCTTCCTGACGCGGCCGATCTTCCTCTTGGTGCACTGGTTCGCCGGCCTGGTCGGCAACTTCGGCGTGGCCATCCTGCTGCTGACGCTGACGATCAAGCTCATCATGTTCCCGCTGGCGAACAAGAGCTACGAGAGCCTGTCGAAGATGCGCAAGCTCCAGCCGCAGATGGAGAAGATCAAGGCGCAGTTCAAAGACGACCCGCAGAAGCAGCAGATGGAGACCATGGCGCTCTATCAGCGCGAGAAGGTCAACCCGCTGGCGGGCTGCCTGCCTATCCTGGTGCAGATCCCGGTCTTCTATGCGCTCTACAAGGTGCTGTTCGTCACCATCGAGATGCGGCACGCGCCCTTCTTCGGCTGGATCCGCGACCTGTCGGCGCCCGATCCCACCAACATCTGGACCCTGTTCGGCCTGATCCCGTGGGATCCGGGTTCGCTGCCGCTGATCGGTGGACTGCTGGTCAACTCGGGCGGCGGCTTTACGCTTGCGCTCAGCGTTCTGGCCATCTTCTACGGCTTCACCATGTGGCTGCAGCAGGCCATGAACCCGCCCATGCCCGATCCGGTGCAGCGCCAGATCTTCGCCTGGATGCCGGTGATCTTCACCTTCATCATGGCGGTGTTCCCGGCGGGCCTGCTGGTCTACTGGGCCTGGAACAACGTGCTGTCGATCGCCCAGCAGTACTTCATCATGCACCGCTTCGGCGCCGAGAACCCGATCGACGACTTCCTCGCCAAGCTCAAGAACCGGCCGGCGTGACGGAGCCCGAAGCCGGCGCCTATTCGGACGAGGAGATTGAGGCCGCGCGCGTGCTGTTCGCCCGGCCCGCGACCTTCGTCATGGGCTGCGCCAAGATCGAGCAGTTGCCCGAGCCGGACCTGCCCGAGATCGCCTTCGCTGGCCGGTCCAACGTCGGCAAGTCCAGCCTGATCAACGGCCTGGTCGGCATGCACAAGCTGGCGCGGGCCTCCAACGAGCCGGGCCGCACGCGCGAGGTCAACTTCTTCGACCTGGACGGCAAGATGCGGCTGGTCGACCTGCCCGGCTATGGCTGGGCCAAGGCGTCGAAGTCGACGGTCAAGCAGTTCCAGAACCTGGGCCGCGACTATCTGCGCGGCCGGGTGACGCTGAAGCGAGTCTATCTGCTGATCGACAGCCGACACGGGCTGAAGGCGGTGGACACCGAGGCGCTGGACGCGCTCGACCTCGCCGCCGTCAGCTATCAGGTCGTCCTGACCAAGGCCGACAAGATCAAGGCGCATGAGCGCGAGACCATGCGCGAGGCGACGCTGAAGGCCATCTCCAAGCGTCCGGCGGCGTTCCCGGCGGTGGCTGTCACCTCGGCGGAGAAGGGCGTCGGCCTGCCAGAGCTGAGGGCCGAGATCATGCGCACCACGGGGGTGGAGCTCTAGGCTAAGGCCCGCCTAGCCGATCACTCCCGCCAGTTGCAGACCCTGGAAGCCGGCCAGCAACAGCAGCAAGCCGCCGACGCCATAGGTCAGCACCCGGCGCGGCAGCCGTTTGGTGATCCAGCCCGCGAACGGCGCGGCCAGCAATCCTCCGACCACCAGCCCCAGCACGGCCGCCGCATGGTTCTCCAGCGCCCCGGCCTCGCGCCAGTGCCCGGTTAGCAGAGCCCAGAGGAAGGTGGCGGAGATGGCGCTGGTCAGGAAGAACTCGGCGGTGTTCACCGTGCCGATGGCGCGACGGGGCTCGGCGCCGGCTCCCATCATGGTCGAAGACACGGTCGGACCCCAGCCGCCGCCTCCGACCGCATCCAAAAACCCGCCGACCAGACCCAGCGGCGCCACCACACCACGAGCGATCCTGCGGGTCTCCCGATCCTTGCGTGCCCGCCACAGGATGTAGAGGCCGATTCCTGCCAGATAGGCGACGATGAAGGGCTTGATGACGTCCCCGTCGATTCCGGCCAGCAGATAGGCGCCGACCACGCCGCCGATCACGCCGGCGATGGCGAGAGGGACGAACAATCTCCACTCCACATTCCTGTGCAAGACATGGGATCCGGCGGAGGCAGCGGTGGTGAATACCTCCGCGCCGTGCACGCTGGCTGAGGCCACGGCGGGCGGCACGCCCAGGGCCAGCAGGACTGAGGAGGAAATGACGCCGTAGGCCATCCCCAGAGCCCCATCGACGGCCTGCGCCAGCACCCCGACCAGCAGGAACAGCAGAAACGTGTCCATCCGGTCTCCGGGGAGCCGGACCGCGCGATGCGGTCCGCAGCCGACACCTAATGCGCGACGGAGCCTTTCGGCACGGCGATGACGCGGATTTTACCGCAACGCTTCGGCGGCGGCGTCCGCATCGACAGCCGCCGTGGCCCGCGATAAGGGTCCGGCCCTTCGCCGAACCGGAGCCCTAGTCCCCGTTGCGCCTGCCCCAGTCCAAGCTCGATCAGGTCCTGGATCGCTTCCATCAGGTGGAGGCGCGCATGGGCGCGGCCACCGACGGGCAGGAGATCGTGCGCCTGTCCAAGGAGCACGCCGAGATGAAGCCGGTGGCCGACGCGGTTACGGCGCTCGGCCGCGCGCGCGCCGAGATCGAGGACCTGAAGGTCATGGCGTCGGACCCCGAGATGGCCGCCATGGCGGAGGAGGAGCTTCGCACCCTGTCCGAGCGCCTGCCAGAGATGGAGCGGGACGTGGCCCTGCTGCTGGCCCCGCGCGACGCTGACGAAAACGCCTCTGCCGTGCTGGAAGTGCGCGCCGGCACCGGCGGGGACGAGGCGGCCCTGTTCGCGGGCGATCTGTTCCGCATGTACAGCCGCTACGCCTCCACGCGCGGCTGGCGGGTCGAGATCGACAGCGCCACCGAGGGCGAGGCCGGGGGCTACAAGGAAATCATCGCCACGGTCACGGGCGACGGCGTCTTTGGGCGATTGAAGTTCGAGAGCGGCGTCCATCGGGTGCAGCGCGTTCCGGCGACCGAGGCCGGCGGGCGCATCCACACCTCTGCGGCGACGGTGGCTGTCCTGCCCGAGGTCGAGGACGTCGAGATCGACATCCAGGACAAGGACATCCGCATCGACACCTATCGCGCCTCGGGCTCGGGCGGGCAGCACGTAAACAAGACCGACTCCGCCGTGCGCATCACCCATTTGCCGACGGGCATCGTGGTGACGTCTTCGGAGAAGTCCCAGCACGTCAACCGCGACAAGGCGATGAAAAACCTGCGGGTCCGACTGTATGACCTACAGCGCCAGCAGAAGGATCAGGCGCGATCCGACGCCCGCAAGTCCCAGGTCGGCTCCGGCGACCGGTCGGAACGCATACGCACCTACAACTTCCCGCAAGGTCGGGTCAGCGATCACCGCATCAACCTGACGCTGCACAGCCTGCCGCAGATCCTGGAGGGCGACCTCGATCCCCTGCTGGACGCCCTGATCGCCGAGGACCAGGCGGCGCGGCTCGCCGACCTGGAAGCCGAGTTCGCCTGAGCCTAGACAGCCTCGTCTTCGGGCGGCTGCCAGTCTGGGTGATCGACATCTTCGCCGCGGGCCTTGGCGTCCTTCTTGGCCTGTTTGGCGGCGGCCTTGCGCGCAGCCTTCTCGGCCTCGGCCTTTTCCCGTTCCATGCGTTCGAAGCTGTAGTTGGGCTTTCTGGCCATCGGCATTCCTCGATCGGAGCGCTGACGCTCGCCTCGCGGAGGCTCGCGGCTTGAGCGCGGATTCGCGCCCGTCAGGCCCACTGTGGGGATGACGGACCGTTCAGTCCACCGCGATGATTTCGACCGACTGTCCGGCGATCATCGCCTCATCACCGACGCGTTTGCCGATCAGGGCGCGAGCGAGCGGCGAGACGTGGCTGACGGAGCCCCTAGCCGGATCGGCCTCGTCCTCGCCGACGATGCGCCAGGTCTGGGTGCGGCCGTCCTCGCGCTCGATGGTGACGGAGCCTCCGAAGCGGACGCGGCCGTCGGCGGGCGCCTCGACGAGCTGGGCTGAGGCGCGCCGCGCCGACCAATAGCGCAGGTCGCGGGTGGCGCGGGCCATCGCCGTGCGGTCGGCCTCGATCGACCCTTGCGCTTGTGCGGCACCATAGGCCGCGCGCGCTTCGGCCAGCGCCGCCTCGATCGCCGCCAGCCCCGCAGGCGTGACGAGGTTGGGGTGGGGCGAAATCGGGCGGTCGGGAAGATCGGCGGCCGTGGCCTCCAGGTCCTCCTCGCGGGTGAAGGCGACGCTCATGGGGGATGAGCGTATGCGCGCGCCCGGCGTTCCGCCGCAAGGCCGGAGGGGCTAAGGGGCGGGGATGAACACGCCCGACCCTGTCCATGTCGTCGGCGCCGGCCCGGCCGGTCTGATGGCCGCCGAGACCCTGGCGCGGGGCGGGGCGCGGGTGGTGGTCCACGACCGCATGCCGTCGGTGGGGCGCAAGTTCCTGATGGCGGGGCGCGGCGGGCTGAACCTGACCCACTCCGAACCGGCCGAGGCCTTCGTCGGTCGGTATGGCGAGCGTCAACGCTTGATCGGGCCGTGGCTGGAGGCCTTCTCGCAGGCCGATCTAATCGCCTGGGCCGAGGGGCTGGGCCAGCCGACGTTCGTGGGGTCGTCGGGACGGGTGTTCCCCAAGGCCATGAAGGCCTCGCCGCTGCTGCGGGCCTGGCTGGCGCGGCTGGCCGAGCTGGGGGTCGAGGTGCGGACGCGGTCGCGCTGGATCGGCTGGGACCGCGACGACCTGGTGTTCGAGACGCCCGACGGCGAGCGACGGGAGCGGGCGGTCGCGACGGTGCTGGCGCTGGGCGGGGCGAGCTGGCCCCGGCTGGGTTCGGACGGCGTCTGGACGCCGTGGCTGGAGGCGGCGGGGGCGGAGGTCGCGCCGCTGGTTCCGGCCAATGCGGGCTTCGACGTCGCCTGGACGCCCGTGCTGGTCGATCGCTTCGCCGGAGCGGTGCTGAAGCCCGCCGTGCTGACGTTCGGGGACGGCTCTGTGCGCGGCGAGCTGGTCGTGACGCGCTACGGCGTCGAGGGCGGGGCGGTCTACGCCCTGTCGGCGGCGCTCAGAGAGGCGATCGCGCGCGACGGGACGGCGATGCTGACCGTCGATCTGCGGCCCGACATGAGCGAGGCGTCGCTGGCCCAGCGGCTGGCGCGGCCGCGCGGAAAGGACAGTCTCACCAATCATCTACGGAAGGCCGGCGGCCTGTCGCCGGTCGCCGTCGCCCTGCTGCGCGAGATTGGCGAGGTTCCGGCCAACGTCGAAAAGCTGGCGAAGCGGATCAAGGCGGTGCGGCTCAAGTTGACCGGCATGCAGGGGCTGGAGCGCGCCATCTCCTCGGCGGGCGGAGTCCGGTTCGAGAGCCTCGATCCATCGCTGATGCTGCGGTCCCGGCCCGGCGTCTTCGTCGCGGGCGAGATGATCGACTGGGAGGCGCCGACCGGCGGATATCTGCTGCAGGCCAGTCTGGCGTCCGGCGTCGTGGCGGGGCGGGCGGCGCTGGAGTGGCGGGCGTCGCGCGGCGGCGCTAGGGAAGGGGCATGACCAGCCTGCCCGAGATTTCCGGCGTCTGTCCGGACCGCTTCGCCGCGGTGAAGGACGCCTTTGTCGCCAACTTCGTCGACGCGTCCGACGGCCTGAACGAGCAGGGCGCGCGCTTCTCGGCGGTGATCGAGGGCGAGGTCGTGCTCGACATCTGGGCCGGTCAGGCGGATGCGTCGGGCGCTGCGCCGATGACGGAGTGCACGCTGGTGCCGGTCTTCTCCACCGGCAAGGCGGTGATGGCCATTCTGATGGCCTCGGCGGTCGAGCGCGGCAAGCTGGCCTATGACGAAACGGTCGCGGCGCTCTGGCCCGCCTTCGGGGCGAACGGCAAGGACCGCGTGACGGTGGCGCAGCTGCTGTCGCACCAGGCGGGGCTGCCGGGGTTCTCCGAACCCGTCGATCCGGCCATCTGGTTCGACCGCCAGGCGGTGCTGGATCGGCTGGCGGCCCAGGCGCCGATGTGGCCACTGGGGACCGGCTCGGGCTATCACCCGATCACGGTCGGCTATCTGGCCAATGAGGTGTTCCGTCTGGCGGACGGGCGGACCATGGGCCGGGCGCTGGCGGAGGACTTCGCCCGACCGTTCGGGCTGGATCTGTGGATCGGCCTGCCCGAGGCCGAGCACGGGCGTGTGGCCGCGCTGAGAAAGCCGTCCAAGGCGACGGACCTCGGGATCATCGACGCCGTCAAGAAAGCCGCCTTCCTCGACAAGGGCTCGGCGCCCGGCGGGCGCGGCTCGGCGGAGTGGCGGTCGATCGAGATTCCCTCGGCCAATCTGCACGGAACGGCGCGCGACCTCGCCCGCATCCTCGGCGTCATCGCCAACGACGGCGTGCTGGAGGGCACGAGGGTCCTGTCGCCAACCGTGGTCGCCGAGGCGACGCGCGAGCGGGTGGCGGGCCAGGACAAGGTCCTGCCCTTCGTCATGAGCTGGGGCGCGGGGTTCACCCGCAACGCGGGGCTCGACATCTTCGGGCCGAACCCGGAGACGATGGGGCACTGCGGCTGGGGCGGAAGCTGCGCCTTCGCCGATCCGGCCAGAAGACTGTCGGCCGCCTACGCCATGACGCGCCAGTCACCCTATCTGATCGGCGACCCCCGGGCGCAACGGTTGATCGAGGCGCTCTACGCGGCGCTCTGAGCGCGCCCGGGCGCGGTCAGCAGACCCACCAGTCCCGCCAGCAGGGCGCAGGCGGCCGAGATGGCCATGACCCACCGGAAGGCGGCGTGGAAGGCGTCTGTGGCGGCGTCGTCCAGCGCGCCCGAACCGGCCATGACCTGTCCCAGCCAGGCGCGGCCGTCGGGCTGGTCGACAGCCTGGACGAAGACCGCCGACAGCACCACGCCCAAGAGGGCGACCGCCAGCAGCCCCGCGATCCGGGCCACCGCGTTGTTGACGCCCGAGGCCACGCCCGTGTGCCCCGGCTCCACCGCGCCCATGACGGCGGCCGTCAGGGGCCCGACGGCGAGCGTCATGCCGACCGCCATGACGGTCATCCCGACCAGAGGACCGTCGACGAAGCCCGCGCCGCGGCCGGGCACGGCGAGGGCGATCAGCCCCGCTCCGGTCAACAGGGGACCGAGCGTCAGGGACAGCCGGGCGCCGAACCGGTCCGCGATCCTGCCGGCCAGACCCGAGAACAGGCCCATGACCACGGCGAAGGGCAGCATGGCGGCCCCGGCCTGGGTCGCGGTCCAGCCCTGCACCCGGATCAGGTCGAAGGGCAGGAAGAACATGGCCCCGCCCAGGGCGAAGTAGAGCAGCAGCGTCAACAGGTTGACCCCGCTGAAGACCGGCGAGCGGAACAGGTCGAGTGGCATCATGGGATGCGCCGCCCGGGCCTCGACCATCAGGAAGGCGGCGCAGAGGGCGACGCCGCCGGCCAGGCCCATCATCACCGTCGGATCGGTCCAGCCCAGATCGGGCGCGGCGGTCAGGCCCCAGGTCAGGGCCGCGAGGCCGGCCACGGCCAGCACCGCGCCGGGCACGTCCAGTCGCTGGGCGTCGGGATCGCGGCTTTCCGGGACCGCGCGCAGGGCGACGGCGATGGTCAGGGCGGCGAGCGGGACGTTGATCCAGAAGATGGCGCGCCAGTCGGCGTTGTCGGCCAGCCAGCCGCCGATCAGGGGCCCGGCCATGCCGAACAGGGCGCCGGCCCCGGCCCAGGTCCCGAAAGCCCGGCCGCGCTCCTCCGTTGGAAAGGTCGCGCCGATCAGGGCCAGCGCGCCGGGCGTCAGCAGCGCCGCCCCGACGCCCTGCAGGGCGCGTCCCGCGATCAGCAGGTCGACGCTGGGCGCCAGGCCGCAGGCGACCGAGGCAGGGCGAACAGCACGACCCCGATCAGGAACACCCGGCGCCGCCCGAACCGGTCGCCGGCTGCGCCTCCGGTGAGGACGAGCGCGCCCAGCGTCAGCAGATAGGCGTTGGAGATCCACAGGGCAGCCGCCGGACCGGCGCCGAGGTCGTTCTGGATGGCGGGAAGGGCCACCCCCAGGGCCGAGCCGTCGATGAAGGTCAGGGACGAGCCTAGCACCGTGGCGGCGAGAATGGCGCGCTTGCGGCCGGCGGACAGGCCGGTCTCGGCCGCCGGAGCCGAGCGGACCTGGCCGTCCTCGCAGGGCGGGCGTTGGGGACCGTGCATCTCGCCTCCTGAAGGACGAGGGCAGGCTAGACCGGCTGGGCGGTCTCCGCCACCGCGCGTCGCGCGGCCCGGGCGCGCATCAGGGCGGCAGCCGCGAAGACGCCCGCACCCAGCCAGATGAAGGCGAAGGAGACGCCGCGCAGCACGGTGAAGTCCTCGCCGGACGCCAGGCCGACGCAGAACTGCAGCGTCGGGGCCAGGAACTGGATGAAGCCCATCGTCGACAGCGGCATCCGGCGCGCCGCGAAGGCGAACAGCGCCAGCGGCAGGACCGTCGCCGGGCCGTTGGCCAGAGCCCAGACGAAGCCCTCGGGCGTGGAGAAGCCGTGGCCCTGACCGGCCATCTGCAGCCAGGCGACATAGGCGATGCCGAAGGGCAGCAGGATCAGGCACTCGACAAACAGCCCCGCCTGGGCCTCGACCGGAACGCGCTTCTTGATGACGCCGTAGGCTCCGAAGCTGAAGGCCAGCATCAGCGAGATCCACGGCGGGCGGCCGAGCGCCAGCGCCTGGAACAGCACCCCGACGGCGGCCAGGCCGATGGCGACCCACCCCCAGCGGTCGATCCGCTCGCGGAACAGCCAGAGCCCGACCATCATGTTGAGGAGCGGGTTGATGTAGTAGCCGAGGCTGGCCTCCAGCGTCGCCTGATGGGTCGTGGCCCACACATAGACGCCCCAGTTGAAGGCGATCAGGACGGTGGCCAGCAGGAGCCAGGCGACGGTGCGCGGCTGGCTCAAAGCCGTACGAACCTGGCCGGACTGGCTGGCGAGCAGAACAAGGCCGCCGGCGAACAGCACCGACCACAGGGCGCGGTGAGACAGGATCTCCAGCGAGGTGAAGCCGATCGCCGCCTGCCCCATGAACAAGAGCGGCATGAACCCCCAGATGACGTAGCAGCCGAGGGCGGAGAAGAAGGGGGCGTGGGACCTGGAAACGGTCATGCGGTCCTCCCCTCTCCCGGCGGGAGAGGGCTCATCAGACCGCGATCGACCGGTAGCCGCTCCGGGGTTTGATCGTGCCCGTCTCGTCCAGCAGCTGGGCGATCTGGACGGCGTTGAGCGCCGCGCCCTTCCTGAGATTGTCCGACACCACCCACAGGCTCAGGCCGTTCTCGACCGTGTGATCCTTGCGGATGCGCGAGACATAGACGGCGTGCTCTCCGGCCGCGTCGACCGGGGTGATGTAGCCGTCGTGCTCCTGCTTATCGATGACCAGCACGCCGGGCGCGTCGCGCAGGATGGCGCGGGCTTCATCGGGGCTGATGGGCTTTTCGAATTCGACCGTGACGGCCTCGGAGTGGCCGACGAAGACCGGCACGCGCACGCAGGTCACGGTCAGCTTGATGGCGGGGTCCAGCATCTTGTGGGTCTCGTCCCACATCTTGGCCTCTTCGTCGGTGTAGCCGTCGTCGCGGAACGAGCCGATGAAGGGGATGACGTTGAAGGCGATCTGCTTGGGGAACTTCTTGGGCGAGGCGTCGCCCAGGCCGTAGATGGCCTTGGTCTGGTTCCACAGCTCGTCCATGCCTTCCTTCCCCGCGCCCGAGACGGACTGGTAGGTCGAGACGACCGCGCGCTTGATCCTGGCCGCGTCATGCAGGGGCTTGAGCGCCACGACCAGCTGGGCGGTCGAGCAGTTGGGGTTGGCGATGATGTTCTTCTTCGTCGCCAGCTTGATGGCGTCCGGGTTCACCTCGGGCACGATCAGGGGGACGTCGGGGTCCTTCCTGAAGGCCGAGGAGTTGTCGATGACGATGGGGCCGGCCTTGCCGATCTTCTCGGACCATTCCCGCGAAACATCCCCGCCGGCGGACATCAGGACGATGTCCACCCTGGACCAGTCGAAGCTGTCGATGACCTCGCACTTGATGGTCTTGTCCTTCCAGGCGACCTCGACGCCCTTGGATTTGCGCGACGCCACGGCGTGCATCTCGGCCACGGGGAACTCCAGTTCCTCGAGGATGGTCAGCATTTCGCGTCCGACGTTGCCGGTCGCGCCCACGATGGCGACGTTGTAGGCCATGGCCGTTCCTTAGTGCGCTAACGCTCGCGACGCGGTCGCTCGCTGCTTGAGCGCGGTTTGGGGAGTGAACCGGACGCGCTCGTCCGGCGGGTCGCATTTATGCCTTCGCGTGTGCGAAGCAACCGCTTTCCTCTGCCGCGGGGGTTGTGACCGCCTCAGTATGCTGCGTCTTCGGCGAAGGGGGCATCGTCCTGCATATCAGCGAGGACTTGCACCAGAAGGGCGCGCTGCTGATCGACATCGGAGACAATCGACTCGGCACAGTCAGCAAGACGATCAGCGCCACAGTATGCCACGTGGGCTGTCAAGAAGTTGTCTAAGCCTTCGCCATCACGGAGAAGGTAGGCTACCGAGTAAATGGTCTGGTAGTCTTCCCCAGCAGGCGAGCCGAGAGTGCTTAGGTTCACGATCAAAACGGCGCGGTCTCTATTCGGCGATTGTGAAAGCGTCGCAGAGCGAGCCAAACTCTGAGAAATCTGGTATCTCAATCGTCCGCCAACGTAATCTGTGCCGGCGTGTTCGACAAAAACGGGGATGCGGGCGTTGTCTTGAACAGGCCACGCCATTAGCGACATCAGTAGCAGCAGCATTTCAGCCTCCCTCGAGTAGAACAACACATGAACAGCAGCCGCGTCAATGTCCGAGCTGCCTACGACAAACGCATCAAGGACGGGCGTCTGACGGCCGATCCGGCGCAGAAACAAGCCGTCGACGCCTTGGCCCGGCTGGAGAAGGACCTCGGCAAGCGGGGCCTGTTCGGCGGGGTTCCGGAGGTGCGGGGGCTGTATCTCTGGGGGCCGCCGGGGCGGGGCAAGTCCGTGCTGATGGACCTGTTCTTCGCGTGCGCGCCGGAGAAGCGGAAGACCCGCGCCCACTTCCACGCCTTCATGGCGCGGGTCCACGACCTGATCCGCCAGTGGCGCGAGGGCGACAGGCGCGCTCGCCAGAGCGTGTTCGGCACGCATAAGGGCGACGACCCCATCGAGCCGGTCGCGGCGCTGATCGCGTCGGAGGCGCGGCTCTTGTGCTTCGACGAGCTGCAGGTCACCGACATCGCCGACGCCATGATCCTGGGCCGGCTGTTCGACGCCCTGTTCGCGCGAAAGGTCGTGGTCTGCATCACCTCCAACCGCGCGCCGGATCAGCTCTACAAGGACGGCATCAACCGGCCGCTGTTCGTGCCCTTCATCGACCGCATCGTGGAGCGGTGCGAGGTGATCGAGCTGAGGGGTGGGCGCGACTGGCGGCTGGACCGGATGAGGGCGGCCAAGGTCTGGTGCGAAGGCGACGGCGGTCGGGAAGGATTCGAGCGCCTGTGGGCCGATGTTCGCGGCGAGATGCCGGAGTGCCCGGCGGCGCTGCACATCCTCGGGCGTGACGTGACGATCCAGCGGACGGCGGGCGGGCTGGCGCGGGCGACGTTCGCGGAGCTGTGCGACCGGCCGCTGGGATCGCGCGACTATCTGGCCATCGCGGCCCGCTTCCACACCCTGTTCGTCGAGGACATTCCCCTGCTGACGCCGGACAGGCGGCAGGCGGCGAACCGGTTCGTGACCCTGATCGACACGCTTTACGAGGCGAGGCGGCGGATGGTGGTGCTGGCGGCCGGGGCGCCGGAGGCGCTGTACCCCAAGGGCGACGGCGCGTTCGAGTTCGAGCGCACCGTCTCGCGGCTGAACGAGATGCAGGGCGCGGAGTGGCTGGAGGCGGCCTCGACCGAGACGCTGGACGCGCCCGTCGCCGCTTCGCCGCAATCGGCGCTAGATTGATGCGCCTGTCCGCCGGGAACCTCGCCATGAAGCCGACCGCCCTGATCGCCGCCGCCCTTGTCGCCCTGAGCGCGACGGCCCCCGCCGCCCTGGCTCAGGAAACGACCGCCGCCGCGCCCGCCGGCCGCTGGGCCGGGCTGCCGGTGGCGGAGATCACGGGGCGGCTGACGGCCGCCGGGCTGACGGTTTCGGAGCCGCAGGTCGCGGGCGACCGCGTTTATCTGCGGGTGGACGACGGTCCCCTGCGGTGGGTGCTCACGCTGTTCTCCTGCACCAACGGGGCCTGCCCGGACGTGCAGTTCACCGCCGCCTTCACCGGTCCGCAGGCCAACGAGGCCGTCATCGGCCGCTGGAACGGAGAGCGGCGCTTTGTGAAGGCCTTCTACGCCGCGCCTGAGGAAGGCTCGAACGCGCCGGGCCAGGCGGTGGCGCAGTACGATGTGCTGCTCAATGCGGGCGGCGGCGCAGCCCAGCTCGACGACCCGATCCAGGTCTGGCGGAGCCTGGCGATCGACCTGGGCCGAACGGTCAGCCCGCGGGCGCAGTAGCCGTCTCCTCCCTGTCGCGCAGCGATGGGGAGGTGGCTCGGAGCGAAGCGGAGAGACGGAGGGGTTGTCACCGCGGCGAGATCGAGTGCGTTGCCACCCCTCCACCGCTTCGCGGTCCCCCACCCCATTCGCCGAGCGGCGAACGGGGAGGAGACGGCTTACGCCAGGCTCGGCTCGATATCCTTGCAGGCCTGGATCAGGCCCTGGACCGAGGCCACCGACTTGGCCAGCATGGCCTTTTCCTCATCGTTGGTGGTGAACTCGACGATCTTCTCGACGCCGCCGGCGCCCAGCAAGGCGGGCACGCCGACGTACAGGTCCGACAGGCCGTATTCGCCCGACAGCCAGACGGCGCAGGGCAGGACGCGCTTCTCGTCCAGCAGATAGGACTTGGCCATGGCGATGGCGCTCTCGGCCGGGGCGTAGAAGGCCGAGCCGGTTTTCAGCAGGGCCACGATCTCGCCGCCGCCCTTGCGGGTGCGCTCGACGATGGCGTCCAGCTCCGCTTGCGTTATGAAGCCGGCCTTGACCGCGTCGGGCAGGGGCAGGCCGCCGACGGTGGAGTGGCGCACCATCGGCACCATGTCGTCGCCGTGACCGCCCAGGGTCCAGGCGTGGATGTCCTGGACCGAGACGCCGGTCTTCTCGGCCAGGAAATAGGCGAAGCGGGCCGAGTCGAGAACGCCGGCCATGCCGACGACCTTCTCCTTGGGGAGCCCTGAGAACTTCTGCAGGGCCCACACCATCGCATCCAGCGGGTTGGTGATGCAGATGACGAAGGCGTTGGGCGCATGCTGCTTGATGCCCTCGCCCACGGCCTTCATGACCTTCAGGTTGATGCCGATCAGGTCGTCGCGGCTCATGCCGGGCTTGCGCGGCACGCCAGCCGTGACGATGCAGACGTCGGCGCCGGCGATGTCGGCGTAGTCGTTGGCGCCTTTCAGCGCCACGTCGGCGCCGAAGACGGCCGAGGCCTCGGCGATGTCCAGCGCCTTGCCCTGGGGGGTGCCTTCGGCGATGTCGAACAGGATGACGTCGCCAAGCGCTTCCCGCGCCGCGACGTGGGCCAGGGTCCCGCCGATCATTCCGGCGCCGATGAGGGCGATCTTCGCGCGGGCCATGGGTCTGTCTCCTAGAAAGATGTGCTGCGGTGCGATGTCAGGAATCGTCGGGCGGCGGTCTAGACCCCATGGGGCACAGTCGCAAGCGGTGGACCACGGGGGTTTACCGATGCGCCGGGGCTTGCGAGCCTCGCCGCCGTTCCTGAAGGAGTTCGCCCATGCGCGCCATGTTCGCCGCCGTCCTGATGACCGCCCTCGCCGCCCCGGCTTTGGCCCAGACGCCGCCGGCCACGATCGGCCAGCAGTACGTTCCCGCGCCCTGGTGGATGCGAGATCCTGTGATCGCCTCCATCGGCTATGTCCGGGTCGAGCTGCCCGCGAACCGGGCGAGCTTTTCGGCCTATTTCCAGACGGTGGATCGCAGCGCGGCCGAGGCGTCGCGCAAGGCGGCCGATCAGGTCCGGGCGCTGAGCCAGGCGCTGGCCGCCTATGGCGCAGACACGGTGCGGGTCGAGACGACGCTGACGACCCAGGCGCTGTACGATCAGTATCGCGACGAGAACGGCGTGCTTCGCGACAACACCCGCGCCGATCGCATCGAACGCTATCGCGCCGACGCCACGATCCAGGTCCAGGTGCGCGACGCCACGGTGCTGGAACGGGTCTATGCCACGGTCCTGGCGTCTCAGCCCACGTCCACCGGGCAGGTCTACTTCAATCTGGAGCCGGACAACGCTGCGAAGTCGAATCTTGCCGCGGCGGCGATGCGCGACGCCCGCAACCGCGCCCAGGCGGCGGCGCAGCACGCCGGAGCGACGCTGGGTTCTGTACGGGTGATCGATCCGACCGGACGCGCCTGCCAGACGGACGTGCTGGCCGGGTGGCCGTCCTATGGCTCGGGTGTGAGCCACGCGACGACGGTGGCGGCCGAGGACATCGTGGTGACGGCCAGTCGGTCCTTCGCCCCACCGCCCCCGCCCCCGCCCCCGCCGGCCGCCGGCCAGGCGCCCTCGGAGGCTCAGATCGAGGCGGCGCGGCTGGCGCTGCAACCGCCGCTGCAGGTGCTGACCGACCAGGCCTGCGTGGTCTATGGGTTGAACTGAGGGTGAGCGGCTTTCGTCCCGACCCGGCTTTCGACGCCGGGTCGGTCTTCGCCGTCGATTGGCCGCTGTGTCACGTGCGGGTGCAGGACGATGCGCGGTTTTCGTGGCTGATCTTGATCCCGCGACTGGAGGCGGTGACCGAGATCGAAGACCTGTCGGTCAAGGACCGCGCGCGGTTGATGGAGGAGACGGTCGCGGCCGGACGCCTCGTCAGGGCGCTTGGCGACGCGGCGGGCATGCCCGTCGACAAGCTCAATGTCGCCGCGCTCGGCAACGTCACCGCGCAGCTGCATGTGCATATCGTGGGGCGTCGTCGCGACGATCCGCTCTGGCCCGATCCAGTGTGGGGGCGCGGCGGGGTCGAGCGGTACTCCGCGGCTGGGCTGACGGCGGTGGTCGAAGCCGTTCGCCAGGCCTCCAGCCCGGATAGCGCGATCAGCGCACCAGGCTGACCGGCTTCGAGCGACCGTCTTCCGACAGTGTCCCGGACCAACCCTGCGGCCCCGCCGTCAGGCGCAGGCGAGACGGGCCCAAGGTCAGGCTCAGACCGCCGTCGGTTCTTTCCACCCCGCCCACGGGCCCGAGCGCCCCCTGAGCGTCCAGCTTGCGCCATGCGCCTTCGAGCGAACGGCTCGGGCCGCGATCACTGAAGGCGATCTGCGCCAGGCCGCGGCCGTCCTCGTCGACGAGACGCCACAGGCCGTCCAATGGACCCATGCGCACGTCCATCGCGGCCTCGGCGTTCATCACGCCCTGATCGTAAGCCGTGTCCGCCGTGGAGGGGGCATATTCGTAGCTGCGGCTGTAGGCTTCCACCACGACCGGAGCCACGATCGGTCGGCGCCGGGGATCGCCGCCGCCATCGCCCTCGGCCGTCACCCGTCCAAAATTTGACGGCGGCTCAAAAGGCCGGACGACCGGCGGACTATAGACCTCTGCGGTATAGGGAATGGCCCGGTCCTGAACGGCCGGGGAAAGAGCGAGCGAAATCAGCAAGAAGAGGCTCATGCCGGCAGGTTGTCGTCCGTCGGCACATATGGCTAGAGCCAAGTCGCAACACGCGAAAATGTGATCGGTTCCCCACGGGCCTTGGCGATCTTGTGCAGTGCGGCCGATTGCGCGCCTCCGTTTCGTTGACACTCCCCTGCGACGGTCCCTAAAGCCTGTCCCGCATCAGCTTGTGCGCTGATCCTCCAAGGTTTTTGAGAACCATTCGCATGTCGAACGCCTCCCCCGGCGCGCCGCTCGATACGTCGAACGACCCGACCGGAGATCAGACCGGCCGCTTCGTGATCCAGCCGAACGGCCGCCCGCGTCCCTTGTCCCCCCATCTGCAGGTCTGGCGCTTTCACGCCACCATGACCGGGTCGATCCTGAACCGCATGGCGGCGGTGGCCCTGTCGGTGGGGTCGGTCTTTTTCGTGGCCTGGCTGGCGGCGGCGGCGTTCGGGCCCGGGGCCTATGCGACCTTCAGCGGCCTGATGGGATCGCCGATCGGGTTGCTGATCTGGTTCGGGATCACGCTCGCGGCCGCTTACCACCTGACGGCGGGCGTGCGGCACCTGATCTGGGACGCCGGTTCGGGCCTGACGCCCAAGGCGGCGACCAGCCTGACCTGGCTCAGCCTTTGGGGCGCGCTGATCCTGGCGGTCGGCTTCTGGGCCATCCTGTTCGCGACCGGAAAGGTGACGCTGTGAGCCGCCAGACCAAGGCCTTCGTGAAGGGCGTCAAGGTGTCCGAGCGGCACGGCGCGGGCGAGTGGACGGCCGAGCGGCTGTCGTCGCTGATCCTGATCCCTCTGGCGCTGTGGGCGCTGTGGAGCGGCTTCTCCCTCGCCGGGGCGGGCTATGAGGGCGCGCTCGACTGGTTCGCGAACCGCGTCAATGCGGCGCTGTTGGCGGCGACGATTCTGATTTCCATCTGGCACATGAACATGGGCGCCAAGGTGATCGTCGACGACTATATCCACTCGCCGGGCTCTAACCGGACGCTGTCGGGTCTGATCGGCCTCGTCTGTCTTTTGCTGGCGGCTGCCAGTGTTTTCTTCATCACGCGGCTGGCGCTGGGTTCGGCGCCGCTGCCGGCCGGGCTCGCGTTCTGATGGCTTCCTCGTATCAATTCGTCGATCACGCCTATGACGTCGTCGTGGTGGGGGCGGGCGGTTCGGGCCTGCGGGCCGCGCTCGGCTGCGCCCAGGCGGGGCTCAAGACCGCCTGCGTGACCAAGGTCTTCCCGACGCGCAGCCACACCGTGGCGGCGCAGGGCGGCATCTCAGCCTCGCTGGGCAACATGGGCGAGGACGACTGGCGCTGGCACATGTACGACACCGTCAAGGGGTCGGACTGGCTGGGCGACCAGGACGCCATCGAATACCTGGTCCGCGAGGCCCCCAAGGCGGTCTATGAGCTGGAGCACTGGGGCGTGCCCTTCAGCCGCACCGAGGACGGCCGCATCTATCAGCGCGCCTTCGGAGGCATGACCCGGAACTATGGCGAGGGCCCGGTCCAGCGCACCTGCGCGGCTGCCGACCGTACCGGTCATGCCATCCTGCACACCCTCTATGGCCAGTCGGTCCGCCGCGAGGTCGAGTTCTTCATCGAATACTTCGCGCTCGACCTGATCATGCAGGACGGCGCCTGCACCGGCGTCACGGCTTGGAAGCTGGACGACGGGACGCTGCACCGGTTCCGGGCCAAGATGGTCATCCTGGCGACCGGCGGATACGGCCGGGCCTACTTCTCGGCGACCTCGGCCCACACCTGCACCGGTGACGGCAATGCCATGGTGCTGCGGGCCGGTCTGCCGCTGCAGGACATGGAGTTCGTGCAGTTCCACCCGACCGGCATCTATGGCGCCGGCTGCCTGATCACCGAAGGCGCGCGGGGCGAAGGCGGCTATCTGACCAACTCCGAGGGCGAGCGCTTCATGGAGCGCTACGCCCCGTCGGCCAAGGATCTGGCGTCGCGGGACGTGGTCAGCCGCTCCATGACCATGGAGATCCGCGAGGGTCGCGGCGTGGGTCCGAACAAGGACCACATCAATTTGCACCTGGATCACCTCGATCCCAAGGTGCTGCACGAGCGGCTGCCGGGCATCAGTGAATCGGCCAAGATCTTCGCCGGCGTGGACGTGACCAAGGAGCCGATCCCGGTCATTCCGACCGTCCACTACAACATGGGCGGCATCCCCACCAACTATCACGGCGAGGTGCTGACGCTGCGCGACGGCAATCCGGACAGCGTGGTGCCGGGCCTGATGGCCGTGGGCGAGGCGGCGTGCGTCAGCGTGCACGGCGCCAACCGCCTGGGCTCCAACTCCCTGACCGACCTGGTGGTGTTCGGCCGCGCGGCGGGGCTGCGCGCCGGAGAGATCGTGGACAAGGCTTCCGCCGTGCCGGACGCGCCGGCCTCGGCGACCGATGCCCACCTGGCGCGGCTGGACCGCTTCCGCAACGCATCGGGCGGCACGCCGACGGCCGAGCTGCGCCGGGAGATGCAGCGCGCCATGCAGTCCGACGCGGCTGTGTTCCGCACCGGGGCCTCGCTGGACGAGGGCGTGGCCAAGCTGCGCGCCATCCACGAACGGGGCGCCGACATCCGCACCACCGATCGCGGCATGATCTGGAATACCGATCTGGTCGAGACGCTGGAATACGACAACCTGATCGACCAGGCGCTCGTCACCATCGAGAGCGCGGCCAACCGCAAGGAGAGCCGCGGGGCCCATGCGCGGGAGGACTTCCCCGACCGCAACGACGCCGAATGGATGAAGCACACCCTGGCCTGGAAGCGGCCGGGCGAGGGCGTCCAGATCGACTACCGCCCGGTGCACGAATACACGATGTCTTCGGACATCGAGTACATCAAACCCAAGGCGCGGGTTTACTGAGGAACCGATGGTCCAGCTTTCCCTCCCCCGTGGCTCCAAGCCGACCAAGGGCAAGGTCCACAAGGCCCCGAAGGGCGCCAAGAACGTCAAGACCTACAAGGTCTATCGCTACGACCCCGAGGTCGACGCCGACCCGCGCTGGGACGAATACCAGGTCTCGGCCGACGACCACGGGCCGATGCTGCTGGACGCCCTGATCCACATCAAGTCGACCATCGACCCGACCTTGACGTTCCGGCGCTCGTGCCGCGAGGGCATCTGCGGCTCCTGCTCGATGAACATCGATGGGCGCAACACCCTGGCCTGCACCAAGGGCTGGGAAGAGTGCCAGTCCTCGACCATCGCCATCGCGCCCCTGCCGCACCAGCCGGTGGTCAAGGACCTGGTGACGGACCTGAGCCTGTTCTACGCCCAGTACGATAGCATCAAGCCCTACCTCCAGTCCGATGAGCCGGACCCGGAGAAGGAGCGCCGCCAGAGCCCGTCCGACCGCGAGAAGCTGGACGGTTTGTACGAGTGCATCTTGTGCGCCTGCTGCTCGACGTCGTGCCCCAGCTACTGGTGGAACCAGACGGAGTATCTGGGTCCGGCGGCGCTGCTGCAGTCCTACCGCTGGATTTCCGACAGCCGCGACGACAAGACCCAGGAGCGGCTGGACGACCTCGAGGACCCGTTCAAGCTCTACCGCTGCCACACCATCATGAACTGCGCCCAGGTGTGCCCCAAGGGTCTGAACCCGGCCAAGGCCATCGCCGAGACCAAGAAGCTGATGGTCGCGCCGGGCCGCCGGAAGCAGGCGGCCTGATCAGGAGGCCAGTTCCAGGCCGCAATGGGCTGCGAAGTGGCGGAAGTCCCCATCGCGCGTGATCAGCGGTGTTCCGGCGTCTATGCAGCACTGAGCGATGAGGGCGTCGGGCAGTTTGCACTTCAGCCCCATCGCCCTCAGGCGCGCGCGCATTGTGCCCGCCCTTTCCCAGAACCCCTCCGCCACCGGAAGCCGGCCGACGAGGTCCAGCATCGTCTGAAGTCGCGCGTCGGCTCTCGGAAAGGACAACAGCTCGGTGACCACGGGAGGCGGCAGGGCGATGCGCTCGCTTCGCAACGCGGTCATGAAGACCTTTATGTCGTCCCGGTCGATTGGCCCATGACGAAGCCAGTCAACCACAGTGCTCGTATCGGCCGCGATCATCGATCGGTCGAGCCGTCCCAGTCGTAGACCTTCTCCTCTCGGAGTTCAGCCAAAGTCGTACCGTCGGCTTCAAGGTCCAGCGTTCCGCCCATGGCCAGCAGTTCCCGGCACGCCCACGCGTGGTTCATGTCGCGCAGCGCCTTGCGAAGGGTCTCGCTAACGCCTTCACCGGTGATGCGAAGGCTGCTGTCGATGAGATCGGCTGGAACGAAGGCCGTGATCTTGCGCATCTCTCCCATGTTGCCGACGATGCCATAAGTCCGTTACGGCATCAAGTTACGGTATTGCTTTCTCAGGCTTAGTTTGACATCACCCGCGCATGGCGAAGATCACCTACATCGAACACGACGGCCGCGAGCACGTCGTCGACGTCAAGCCCGGCCTGTCGGTCATGGAGGGCGCGATCCGGAACAATGTGCCCGGCATCGACGCGGACTGCGGCGGGGCCTGCGCCTGCGCCACCTGCCACGTCTACGTCGATGAGGCCTGGCGCGAGAAGACCGGCAAGGCCTCGGCCATGGAGGAGTCGATGCTGGACTTCGCCGAGGAGGTCGAACCGAACTCGCGGCTCTCGTGCCAGATCCGGGTGTCGGATGCGCTGGATGGCCTGATCGTTCGTCTGCCGCAGAGCCAGCACTGACCCAAAGCCGCTGGACGCGCGCCGCGGACTGGGCCACACCGCGACATGGTTGAGGGACCTTCGCCCTCGCGCCGCGTTTGAGTCCCCGTGTTCAAGTCCCAGCCCGCCGATCGACGCCACACGCCGCGCACCGCCGCGAATGCGCGCGGCGTCGTGGTCGCCCCCGGGATCGAGATCCCCTGCGTCATCGCCGACACCTCGGGCGGCGGGCTGAAGGTGCGGCTGGATCGCGCGCTGGCCTTGCCGGCCAGGGTGACCGTCGTAGATGTGGCTGCGGGTCTCGCCATCGAGGCGGAGACGGCCTGGCGGCAGGGCGCCGAGACCGGGTTGAAGCGGCGGGGCCAAGCGAGTCTTCGGGGGCTGGTGCCGTCCCGCTGGCTGGCGGCGCGCGAGGCCTGGACCCGCGCCGGGGGCCGCTGACGGCTTCACAGGCGCGTCACAGTCCTTAAGGTGCCCTCATCCGAGACATGAGGGTTCCGTCGATGATCCGTTCCGCCGCGCTCGCCGCGCTTCTCGCCACCACCAGCCTCACGAGCGCCGCCCTGGCCCAGACCTCGACCGCACCCGCCTCGTCTTCGGCCGACGCCGCCTTCGCCACGACGGACGCGTCCGATCCCTACATCTGGCTGGAAGAGGTCGAGGGCGAGCGGGCCCTGGCCTGGGTCGAGGAACAGAACCGCCGGTCGCTGGGCACGCTCCAGAGCGATCCGCGCTACCAGCAACTGCACGACCAGGCTTTGGCCATTCTGGAATCGCGCGACCGGATCCCGTCGCCGGCCTTCCTGAACTCGGGCCAGATCTCGAACTTCTGGCAGGACGCGACCAACATCCGGGGCGTCTGGCGGCGCACGACGCTGGACAGCTATCGCAGCGACGCACCCGAGTGGGAGACGGTGCTGGACATCGACGCCCTGTCGCGTGCCGAGGGCAAGAACTGGGTCTATCGCGGGGCCAGCTGCCTGCCGCCGGAAGAGCGGCTGTGCCTGATCTCCCTGTCCGACGGGGGCAAGGACGCGGTGACGATCCGCGAGTTCGACAGCGTCACCAAGACCTTCGTCGAGGGCGGCTTCGAACTGCCGGAATCCAAGGGCGGCGCGACCTGGGTCGACCAGGACACGCTTCTGATCTCGCGCGATTTCGGCGAGGGCACGCTGACGACCTCGGGCTATCCGACGACCGTCAAGCGCCTGCGGCGCGGTCAGACCATCGACCAAGCCGAGACCGTTTTCACCGGCGAGACCAGCGACACCCTGGTCGGTGCCTCGACCCTGCGGGACGCCGACGGCGTGGTGCAGGCCGTGCTCATCAACCGAGCGTTCAGTCTGTTCGAGTCCGAGACCCACCTGTTGAACGCCGACGGGACCACGACCCGTCTCCAGCTTCCGGCCAAGGCGGACATCAACGCCCTGGTCCAGGGCCAGCTGGTGGTGTCGCTGAAGCAGGACTGGACCGCGCCGTCGGGTCAGGCGTTCCGCACCGGCGACGTGATCGCCTGGACCCTGTCGGACTGGCTGGCGGATCAGAGCGCGCGGGCGCAGTTGGTCATCCGGCCCGGCGAGCGCGAGGCGGTCGAGGGGATCAACGCGACCCGCAACAGCCTGGTGGTCGCCCTGTTCGAGAACGTGCGCGGAAGCGTCTATGTCTATCGCCCCAACGCTTCCGGCGAATGGGCGCGCAGCCGGCTGGACCTGCCCGAGAACATCACGGTGGGCGTGGGCTCGGCCTCGGACCGCGATGACCAGGTGTTCGTCTCGGCGGCGGGGTATCTGACGCCCTCGACGCTGTATCTGGCCGACGCCGCGACGGGCGATCTGGCGCCGGTCAAGGCCCTGCCAGACAAGTTCGACGCCGAGGGCCTGACGGTCCAGCAGTTCGAGGCCCGCTCGGCCGACGGCACGATGATCCCATACTTCGTCGTCCACCGCGAGACCCTCGCCCTGGACGGATCCAATCCGACCTTGCTCTACGGCTATGGCGGCTTCGAGGTGTCGCAGTTGCCCGGCTATTCGGCCACGACGGGCAAGCTGTGGCTGGAGCGCGGCGGGGTCTATGTGGTGGCCAACACCCGGGGCGGCGGCGAGTTCGGGCCGCGTTGGCACGAGGCGGCGCTGCAGGAGAACCGCCAGCGGGCGCACGAGGATTTCCAGGCCGTGGCGCTGGACGTCATCGCGCGCGGCATCACCAGCCAGCCGCGTCTGGGCATCATGGGCGGCTCGCAGGGCGGGCTGTTCATGGGGGCGATGCTGACCCAGCGGCCGGACCTGATCAACGCGGCGGTCATCCAGGTGCCGCTGTTCGACATGCTGCGGTATCACCGGCTGCTGGCCGGGGCGAGCTGGATTTCCGAGTACGGCAATCCGGACATCCCCGAGGAGCGCGCCTGGATCCAGGCCTATTCGCCCTATCAGAACCTGCGCGCGGGCCAACCCTATCCGGAAGTCTTCATCCACACCTCGACCAAGGACGACCGGGTGCACCCGGGCCATGCCCGCAAGGCGGCGGCGCGGCTGGAGGAGCTGGGCTACCCGGTGCTGTTCTACGAGAACACCGATGGCGGCCACGGCGCAGCGGCGAACCTGCGCGAGACCGCCCGACGGCTGGCGCTGGAATACACCTATCTCAGCCGCCGGCTGATGGACTGAGTGGAGTTAGACACATGCGTATCGTGACGATGGCGGCGCTCGCCGCCTTGATGACCTCGCCGGCCCTGGCTCAGTCCCTGCCCCATCTGCCCACCGACCTGTCGCCGGCGGGCGTGCGGGCGGCCGACGACCATCTGGCCCTGGAAGAGGTCGAGGGCTCCGAGGCCATGGCCTTCGTGCGGGCGTCCAATGAGCGGGCGCTGGCGGCGCTGACGGGCGATCCTCGCTACGAGACCTTCCGCGCCGAGGCGTTCGAGGTCCTGTCATCCACGGCGCGCATTCCGTCGCCCAGCTTCCTCGGTGACGGAATCGGCAACTTCTGGCAGGACGCGCAGAATCCCAAGGGCCTGTGGCGGCGCACGACGCTGGACAGCTACCGCACCGACGCGCCGGAATGGGAGACGCTGATCGACGTCGGCGCCCTCGCCGAGGCCGAAGGCAAGGACTGGGTCTGGAAGGGCGCCAGCTGCCTGCCGCCGGATGAGACCCGCTGCCTGATCAGCCTGTCGGACGGCGGCAAGGACGCGGTCGTGGTGCGCGAATTCGATACGACGACAAAGACCTTCGTCGAAGGCGGCTTTTCGCTGCCCGAAGGCAAGCACCGGATCAGCTGGCTGGATCGCGACACCCTGTTGATCGCCACCGATTTCGGGCCGGGCACCCTGACCGAAAGCGGCTATCCCTTTATCGTGCGGGCGCTGGGCCGGGGCCAGAGCCTGGCTGAGGCGCGAGAGGTCTATCGCGGCGATCAGGGCGACGGCGGCTACGGCGTCAGCGCCTCGGTGTTCCGGGACGGCGCGGGGGCGATCCTCGGCGTCGTCGTCAATCGGCCGCTGGACACCTTCCGGGCCGAGCGGTGGCTGGTCGCGGACGGCGGGATGCGCAAGCTGAACCTGCCCGCGCGCGTCGGCCTGCACGGCATGATGGATCAGCGCCTCGTCTTCACCGTCGAGGAGGCCTGGTCGCCCTATCAGGGCGAGCCCTATGCGGCGGGGACGGTCCTGACCGTGCCGGTCGCGACCTTGCTGGAAGCCGAGAAGCGCCTGCCCCCACCCGATAGCGCGCCCGATCTGATCTTCTCGCCGGGGCCTCGCCAGTCGGTCGAGGACGTGGCTGTGTTCGATCAAGACCTGGTCCTGGCCGTGTCGGACAACGTCGTGGGCACGCTGCGCCGCGCCCGCTTTGGCGCGAACGGCCAGCCGCGCTGGACCACCGAGGCGATCCCCGCGCCGGAGAACAGCGCCGTGGGGCTGGGCGACACGTCGCGCGGGTCTGGCCGCGTCTTCGTCTCGACCCAGGGCTTCCTGACGCCGCCGACGCTGAGCCTGCTGGACGCCAGCGGCGCGGCGCCCCAGCCGCTGAAATCGGCGCCGAACCTATTCGACCCCTCCACCCATGTGGTCGAGCAGTTCGAGGCGCGCTCGACCGACGGAACCATGATCCCCTATTTCGTCGTCCGCCCGCGCGATCTGGCGATGGACGGGACGGCCCCGACCATCCTGTTCGGCTACGGCGGCTTTCAGGTCAGTTTCCCGCCCGCCTACAAGCCCGAGATGGGCAAGCTGTGGCTCGAGAACGGCGGCGTCTTCGTCCAGGCCAACATCCGGGGCGGCGGCGAGTTCGGCCCGGCGTGGCATCAGGCGGCCTTGCGCGAGAACCGCCAGAGGTCGTTCGACGACTTCGCGGCCGTCGGTCAGGACCTGATCGCGCGCGGCATCACCTCGTCGCGCCACCTGGGCATCTATGGCCGCTCGAACGGTGGCGTCCTGACCAGCGTGTCGATCACCCAGCGGCCCGAGCTGTTCAATGCGGCGGTGATCGAAAGCCCCCTGATCGACATGCTGCGGTATCAGGAGCTGCCCGCCGGGGCCTCGTGGATCGGCGAGTACGGCGACCCGCGCATCCCCGGCGATGCGGCCTTCATCAGCCAGTACTCGGCCTATCAGCGGCTGAGCCCCGAGGTGGAGTATCCCCGCGTCTACATCACCACGAACACGCGCGACGACCGCGTGCACCCGGGCCATGCGCGGAAGTTCGCCGCGCGCCTGGGCGATCAGGGTCACGATCACCTCTACTACGAGGAGACGGCCGGAGGTCACTCCAACGACGCCGATCCGGTCGCCAACGCCCGGCGCTGGGCGCGGCACTACACCTATCTGGCCCAGCAGCTGATGGATTGAGGCGCGCTCACGGAGTTATGAGGCGCGTCGTCGGCGCGGGCGGTTTACCAATCGCCGCCATGAAGTTCAGGGGCTGGATCATCGGGGCGGCGGGCGGGCTCGCGCTGGTTGGCGGGGTCGCCAGCCTGGCGCAGCCCGTTGGGGCGCGATCCAGCGCGCGCGAGGCGCCGGTCGAGCCGGTGGTGGTGGAGCTGTTCACCGCCCAGGGCTGCTCCGGCTGCCCCCAGGCCAACCTCGCCGTCGAGGCGGTGGCGGATGCGCCAGGCGTCATCGCCCTGACCTATGCGGTGGACTACTGGGATTACCTCGGGTGGGAGGACACCTTCGCCCGGCCCGAGTTCGAGGCGCGCCAGCGGGCCTATCAGGCGGCGATGCGGCTGAGGAACGTCTATACGCCCCAGATCGTCATCGACGGACGGCGCCAGATGTCGGGCGTCGAAGGCGAGGCGATCGAGGCGGCGGTGGAAGCCGAAGGGCAGCGTCGCGTCTTTCCCCCCGAGGTCGAGTTCCGCGAGAGCGGCGACGCCGTCGGCGTGGGCTCCGGCCGTCCGCCGTCGGGCGGCGCGGAGGTTTGGGCCGTGACCTATACGCCGGGGCCGCAGACCGTGACCGTGCAGGAGGGCGACAACCGCGGCCAGCAGGTGCGCCACGTCAACGTCGTGCGGCGTCTGACCCGGCTGGGCGACTGGACGGGGCGGCCCATCCTGCTCGACCTTCCCGACCTCGCGAGCGAAGGCGAGGCCGTCGCGGTGCTGGTTCAGTCGAAGCGGGATCGCCGCATCCTGACCGCCGCCGTGCGCTGACCCGAGCCGGGGGCCGGTGCCCGCTGCTCCGGTTCGGTCACTGTGGAGGCGTGACGCGGATTTCGAACAGTTTGGGCCAGTTCTTGCCGGTGACGAACAGCCGCCGCGTGGCCGGGTCCCAGGCGATTCCGTTCAGCACCTCGTCGCTCGGATCGGTGATGTCGCCTGGGGCCAGAAGGCCGGACAGGTCGATGACCGACAGGATGTTTCCGGTCGCCGGATCGATGCGCAGGACGGCGTCCGTCTGCCAGACGTTGGCCCACACCTCGCCGTCGATGAACTCCAGCTCGTTGATCCGGCCCACCGGACGTCCCTGCCAGTTGACAGTCACCGATCCCGTTTCGGCGAAGGTCTGGGGATCCAGGAATCGCAGGCGGGCGGTGCCGTCCGACAGGATGAGCCGGGTCCCGTCGTGGGTCAGACCCCAGCCCTCGCCGGAATAGGCGAACTCGCCGAGCGGCTCGAGCGTGTCCGGGTTCCAGATAAAGCCCTTGCCGTTCTGCCACGTCAGGGAGAAGGCCCGGTCGCCGAGGACCGTCAGACCTTCGCCGAAGTAGGCGGTGTCGAGCTCACGGCGGGCCAGAACCTCTCCATCCTGAAGCCGCACGCGGCGCACCGTCGACGGATAGCGGCCAGTGCTCTCCAGGAACTCGCCGTTCCGGAACACCAGCCCTTGCGTGAAGGCGGTCGGGTCGTGGGGATGGACGGCGACCACCTCATAGCCCTGGCGCGGCGGCCGCGCGGCGGGCGGGGTCGACGTCTGCGGAGCGGCGGCCGGAGCCGGCGTTTGGGCGACGGCCGCGCCTGGCCCCGCCGCGAGGGCGAGTACCAGCGCGAGGCCAAGGCCCGACAGGCGCATCAGTGGGCGGCGGGCGGCGTCTGGGCCGCCGTCTTCGCCTTGCTTCTCCGGCTCAGCATGTTCAGACCCTCCACGAGAGCGGAGAACGCCATGGCGGTGTAAATGTATCCCTTGGGCACATGGACGCCGAAGCCGTCGGCGATCAGCACCATGCCGATCATCAGCAGGAAGCCCAGCGCCAGCATGACGACCGTCGGGTTCTTCTCGATGAAGTTGGCCAGAGGGTCGGCCGCCAGCAGCATGACGGTGACCGCGGTCAGGACGGCGATGACCATGATCGGCACATGATCCGTCAGGCCGACGGCCGTCAGGATGGAGTCGATCGAGAACACCAGGTCGAGCAGGATGATCTGGACGATGGCCGAGCCGGCGTTGTTGATGGCCACCGACTTTTTGTCGAGCACGTCGTGATCCGACGGGGTCGGGTCCACGGTGTGGTGGATCTCCTTGGTCGCCTTCCACAACAGGAACAGGCCGCCGGCGATCAGGATCAGGTCCTTCCAGCTGAAGGAGGTCTCGAACGCCGGTTCGCCGTGCTCGTTCAGCGGGCCGACGATGCCCAGGTCGAACACCGGCGCGGTCAGGCCGACGATCCAGCCGATGGTCATCAGCAGGGCCAGACGCATGATGAGCGCCAGGCCGATGCCGATCCGGCGGGTGCGCTGGCGCTGGTGTTCGGGCAGCTTGTTCGACAGGATCGAGATGAAGATCAGATTGTCGATCCCCAGCACGACCTCCAGGACCACGAGGGTGGCGAGCGCCGCCCAGGCGGCGGGGTCGGTGAGCAGGGATGCGATGCTGTCGATCATGGGTCCGTTCTTCTGAGCAAAAGCGGCCGTCGTAAGGTGGGCCCCTGTTCGCATCTAGCGGTTCGGCCATCCGCTTCGCAATCCGCCCGCACGATGTAGCCGGGCGACACCGCTCGACGTAGGCGAGGGCATGGACCTCTCCCGAAGACCAGCCCGGCCAGTTGACGCACGATGGCGGCGGCTGATCGGGTTCGTCCTTGCCCTGGTCATCGCGGTCGTTCTCGGGACAAGCTTGGCCGCCTCTGCGCAAATGAGCAGCCCGTCTTCGACTTGCGACGCTACGTCCCCCATGGACAACGAGAGCAAGCCCGGTTTCGACTGCTGCGGGGCCATGTGCATCGGATCGGTGGGTTGCGCCGTGCTTCCTTCCGGAGCGTCGCCGTTCGACAAGATCGAGTTTGAACCGTTCGCCCATCGATGGCGTCAATTCCGGGTTCATGCTCTCCGTACATCCGCGCCAGAGCCCCCGCCGCCCCGATCGACCCGCGCCGGACCAAGAACCAAGCACCCTTTGAATCAATCGGTCATGGAGATTGACCTATGAAGAAGATCCTCACTCTCGCCGCTCTGACGCTCGTGGCGTCCGCCACTGCGGCCTTCGCGGCGGAACCGGCGGCGGTGATCGCAGTTGCCCAGAGCTGCTGCGATCTGATCCTCGATTGCTGCGGGGCGGCGATGGACTGCTGCCCCTAATAGGGATCGCGGACCTGATCTGATAGGCGGCGTCCGATCCTTGCGGATCGGACGCCGTTCCACGCCCTGTGCGCTCCTGCCTCGGTTGCTCCGGGGGACAAAGGGTGCTATCCGGCGCCCGGCTTAGCGAGGGGCGTTTCCAGCGAGACGGCCCCCTCCATGCTTTCCTTAAGCATTACAAGCCTTTGACCGGCGCGGCGTCGCGACCGGTCGTTTGACGAAACCGCATATCGGACGGACAGGTCTTGGCTGACGATTTCAGAACGACGGAAGTCGGAGGGCGCTATGCCCAGGCGCTGTTCGACCTGGCGCTGGAGACCGGTCGTCTGGAGCCCGTGCGCGCGGATCTGAAGTCGCTGAAGGCCGCCTGGATCGAGAGCGCCGACCTGCGCCGGCTGGCGACCTCGCCGGTCATGGCGTCCGACGATCAGGTCAAGGGTCTGGTCGCCATCGCCGACAAGGCCCGGTTCGACGCCACGACCCGGAACTTCCTCGGTCTGCTGGCCCAGAACGGCCGCGCGAAGGACTTGCCGGCTGTGATCGCCGGCTTCGAGCGCCTCTATTCGGCCCACACGGGCGTCGTCGCCGCCGAGGTCGTCTCGGCCGTGCCCCTGACGACGGCCCAGACCACGCATATCCGCTCGGCCCTGATGCAGGCGCTGGGCAAGGCCCCCGAGATGACCGCCCGCGTCGATCCGTCGATCCTGGGCGGGCTGAAGGTCAAGGTCGGCTCGAAGCTGTTCGACGCCTCGCTGAAGACCAAGCTCGACCAGATGAAGTTTGCCCTCCGGCGTGCGTAAGCGCGCCGACTAATCCGATGCAGCGGGCCTGACGGCCCACCCGAAGACGATAGAGAAGAAGAGCCCGCCATGGACATCCGCGCCGCTGAAATCTCGGCCATCCTCAAGTCGCAGATCGCCAACTTCGGCGTCGAGGCGGACGTCTCGGACGTCGGCCAGGTCCTGTCGGTCGGCGACGGCATCGCCCGCATCCACGGCCTGGACAACGTCCAGGCCGGCGAGATGATCGAATTCCCCAAGGCCGGGGTGAAGGGCATGGCCCTGAACCTGGAACGCGACAACGTCGGCGCCGTGATCTTCGGTCAGGACAGCCAGATCGCCGAGGGCGACGAGGTCCGCCGTCTGGGCGAGATCGTGGACGTGCCGGTCGGCAAGGGCCTCTTGGGCCGCGTCGTCAACCCGCTGGGCGAGCCGATCGACGGCAAGGGCCCGATCCAGTTCACCGAGCGCCGCCGCGTGGACGTCAAGGCGCCGGGCATCATCCCGCGCAAGTCGGTGCACGAGCCGATGCAGACCGGCCTGAAGGCCATCGACACCCTGATCCCCGTCGGTCGCGGCCAGCGCGAACTGATCATCGGCGACCGTCAGGTCGGCAAGACCGCCGTCGCCGTCGACACCATCCTGAACCAGAAGTCGGTCAACGTCTCGGAGAGCGAATCCGAGAAGCTGTACTGCATCTACGTCGCCATCGGCCAGAAACGCTCGACGGTCGCCCAGATCGTCAAGACGCTCGAGGAGCGCGGCGCGCTGGAGTACACGATCGTGGTCGCCGCCACGGCCTCGGAACCGGCCCCGCTGCAGTTCCTGGCCCCGTTCGCCGGCACGGCCATGGGCGAGTTCTTCCGCGACAACGGCATGCACGCCCTGATCGTCTATGACGACCTGTCCAAGCAGGCCGTGGCCTATCGCCAGATGTCGCTGCTGTTGCGCCGTCCGCCGGGTCGCGAGGCCTATCCGGGCGACGTCTTCTATCTGCATTCGCGCCTGCTGGAGCGTTCGGCCAAGCTGAACGAGGACAACGGCGCCGGCTCGATGACGGCCCTGCCGCTGATCGAGACCCAGGCCAACGACGTCTCGGCCTACATCCCGACCAACGTGATCTCGATCACCGACGGCCAGATCTTCCTGGAATCGGACCTGTTCTACCAGGGCATCCGGCCGGCCGTGAACGTCGGCATCAGTGTTAGCCGCGTGGGCTCCTCGGCCCAGATCAAGGCGATGAAGCAGGTGGCCGGCACCATCAAGGGCGAACTGGCCCAGTACCGGGAGATGGCGGCCTTCGCCAAGTTCGGTTCGGACCTGGATGTCTCGACCCAGAAGCTTCTGGCCCGCGGCGAGCGCCTGACGGAGCTCCTGAAGCAGCCGCAGTATTCGCCGCTGACGGTCGAGGAGCAGGTCGTGTCGATCTACGCCGGCACGCGCGGCTATCTGGACGGCATCGCCACCGCCGACGTGCAGCGCTTCGAGTCGGAGCTGCTGGCCCGGATGCACTCGGCCCACGCCGACATCCTGACCGCCATCAAGACCGAGAAGGCCCTGTCGAAGGATCTGGAAGCCAAGCTGAAGGACGCCATCGAAGCCTTCGCCAAGACCTTCGCCTGAGCCCGGACCGGTTGACGAGAGAGTAGCGGCCGATGCCCAGCCTCAAGGAAATGCGCAATCGGATCGGAAGCGTGAAAGCCACGCAGAAGATCACGAAGGCGATGCAGATGGTCGCCGCGGCCAAGCTGAAGCGCGCCCAGGACCAGGCCGAGAGCGCCCGCCCCTACGCCCAGCGCATGGCGGCCGTGATCGCCAACCTGGCCCAGGGCGTCTCGGGCGACAGCGCTCCCAGGCTGCTGTCGGGCACGGGCTCGGACCAGCGCCACCTGATCGTCGTCGCCACGGCCGACAAGGGCCTGGCCGGCGGCTTCTCGACGAACGTGGTGCGCGCCGCGCGCGACCGGATCAACAGCCTGATCGCCAACGGCAAGGACGTCCGCATCGTCGCCGTGGGCAGGAAGTCGCGCGACGGCCTTACCCGTCTTTTCGGCGACCGGGTGGTCAAGACCTTCGAACTGTCCGAACACAAGACGCTGGGCCTGCCCGCCGCCCAGCCGATCGCCGAGCTGATCGCGACGGAGTTCGAGGAAGGCCGCGCCGACGTCGTCACCCTGTTCTACAGCCGCTTCAAGTCGGTGATCAGCCAGGTCCCGACGCCCAAGCAGCTGGCCCCCGCCGTGGCCGAAGCCGATGCGCCCCAGGTCGACCTCAACGGCGCGGTCTATGAGTATGAACCCTCGGAGGAGGAGCTGCTCGAGACGCTCCTGCCGCGCAACATCACGACCCAGATCCTGGCCGCCCTCTATGAGAACCAGGCCGGCTTCTACGGCTCTCAGATGAGCGCCATGGACAACGCCACGCGCAACGCCGGCGACCTCATCAACGCCCTGACCCTCCAGTACAATCGCTCGCGCCAGGCGCAGATCACCAAGGAGCTGATCGAGATCATCTCCGGCGCCGAAGCCCTCTGATCTGATCCTCCTGACGCCCCCTTCGAAACGGACCGCCCCATGACCGACACCGTCGCCCCCAAGAAGACCACGACCCGCAAGCCCGCCGCGCCCAAGGCGCCGAAGGCCGTCGCCGCCCCCACGTCGGCCGCGCCGGTCTCGGCCGCGGCCACCGGCAAGATCGCCCAGGTCATCGGCGCCGTCGTCGACGTGGAGTTCACCGGCCATCTGCCCGCCATCCTGAACGCGCTGGAGACCCAGAACGTCGACCAGCGCACGGGCGAGCCCTTCCGCCTGGTGCTGGAAGTCGCCCAGCACCTGGGTGAGAACATGGTCCGCACCATCGCCATGGACACCACCGAGGGCCTGACCCGCGGCCAGCCGGTGACCGACACCGGCAAGTCCATCCTGGCGCCGGTCGGCCCGGGCACGCTGGGCCGCATCATGAACGTCGTCGGCGACCCGATCGACGAGGCCGGCCCGATCCAGACCCAGCTCTATCGTCCGATCCACAAGGACGCCCCGTCCTTCGAGGAGCAGTCGACCTCGGCCGAGATCCTGGTCACCGGCATCAAGGTGATCGACCTGATGTGCCCCTACACCAAGGGTGGCAAGATCGGCCTGTTCGGCGGCGCCGGCGTCGGCAAGACCGTGACGATGCAGGAGCTGATCAACAACATCGCCAAGGCCTACGGCGGCTACTCCGTGCTGGCGGGCGTGGGCGAGCGCACGCGCGAGGGCAACGACCTCTATCACGAGATGATCGAGTCCAACGTGAACGTGGACCCGTCCAAGAACGGCGGCTCGACCGAGGGCTCGAAGTGCGCCCTGGTTTACGGCCAGATGAACGAGCCGCCGGGCGCCCGCGCCCGCGTCGCCCTGACCGGCCTGTCGATCGCGGAGTATTTCCGCGACGAGGAAGGCAAGGACGTGCTGCTGTTCGTCGACAACATCTTCCGCTTCACCCAGGCCGGCTCGGAAGTGTCGGCTCTGCTGGGCCGCATCCCCTCGGCCGTGGGCTATCAGCCGACGCTCGCCACCGAGATGGGCAACCTGCAGGAGCGCATCACCTCGACCAAGAAGGGTTCGATCACCTCGGTCCAGGCCATCTATGTGCCCGCCGACGACCTGACCGACCCGGCGCCGGCGACCTCGTTCGCCCACCTGGACGCCACGACCGTGCTGAGCCGCGACATCGCCGCCCAGGCCATCTTCCCGGCCGTGGACCCGCTGGACTCGACCTCGCGGATCATGGACCCGCTGGTCATCGGCGAGGAGCACTACCAGGTCGCCCGCCGCGTCCAGGAAATCCTGCAGCAGTACAAGTCGCTGAAGGACATCATCGCCATCCTGGGCATGGACGAGCTGTCGGAAGACGACAAGCTGGTCGTGGCCCGCGCCCGCAAGATCCAGCGCTTCCTGTCGCAGCCCTTCTTCGTGGCCGAGCAGTTCACCAACCAGCCCGGCAAGTTCGTCGAGCTGAAGGACACCATCCGCTCGTTCAAGGCCATCTGCGACGGCGAGTACGACCACCTGCCGGAAGCCGCCTTCTACATGGTCGGCGCGATCGAAGAGGCTGTGGAGAAGGCTCAGAAGATGGCGTCGGAAGCCTGATGGCCGGAAAACTGAATTTCTCCCTGGTCGCGCCGGAACGCGAGGTCTTCTCCGGTCTCGTGGATCAGGTCGACGCGCCGGGCGTCGAGGGCGACTTCGGCGTGCTGGCCGACCACGCGCCGTTCATGACGGCGCTGCGCGAGGGGCAGGTGACGGTGATCAACGGCTCGTCGCGCCGGACCTTCACCGTCAAGGGCGGCTTCGCCGACGTGACGCCGGCCGGCCTGACCATCCTCGCCGAGGAAGCCGCCGAGGTCGCGGCCGCCTGACGGCCGTCGAAACAGCCGACCAAACTCGCCAATGGCGGCGACCAAGTCGGTCAAGACGACCAAGGGCTTGATCCCGTTCGGCCGGGTCCCACATAGCCGCTGAAGACGAGGCCACGTCCTCGCCCCCGGAACACCTGACACGGGCGCCGGGGCCAAGTCCGGGACGGCCCGGCCCTTTGCAAGGAGGGCCGACCGTGGCCTGGGTCTATCTGATCGTCGCCGGACTGCTGGAAGTGGTCTGGGCCTATTCCATGAAACAGTCGGCCGGGTTCACGAGGCTGGTCCCCAGCTTGGTCACGCTCGGCGCGATGGGCGTCAGCTTCGCCCTGCTGTCGCTGGCCATGAAGAGCCTGCCCTTGGGCACAGCCTACACCGTCTGGACCGGCATCGGGGCGGTGGGGGCCTTCATCGTGGGCGTGATCTGGCTGAACGAGGGCGTGCATCCGATGCGCGTCGCGGCGGCCGGGCTGATCGTGGCGGGGCTGGTGCTGATGCGGCTGGCGCCAAGTTCTTAGGGCGCTACCGCTCGACGCGCGGCGTCTCGCTGCTTGAGCGCGGGGCCGCCCCGAACCGCGAGAACGCCGCCACGACCTGCTCATAGGCGTCGCGCTTGAACGGCACGATCAGGTCGGGGGCTTCGGCCAGAGGGCCCCAGCGCCAGGCGTCGAATTCGATCTCTGAATGGCGGTCGAGCGCGATCTCGGCGTCGTCGCCGGTGAAGCGGAAGGCGAACCAGACCTGCTTCTGGCCGTCCCAGGGCTTGCGGCCGTCGCGTCGGTGTTGAGCCTTCAGGGCCTCGGGGAAGTCGTAGACGATCCAACCGTCGGTGCGCCCGAGCAAGTCGGCGGAGGTGACGCCGGTCTCCTCTTCCAGCTCGCGGCGGGCGGCGGCCTCGAGGTCCTCGCCGGGATCGACGCCGCCTTGAGGGAACTGCCAAGCGTGGCCCTCGGTCATACCTGCGCGGCGGCCGTACCAGACTTGGCCCTCGGCATTGAACAGGACGACCCCGACGTTGGGGCGGTGGTTGGGGTGTTCGGACATTGCAGGCAGGGATTAGGGATTAGGGATTGGAGGGGCAACAAGGACATGGGCGGCCTCCGGAAGAACGCTCTAATCCCTCTCCTCTAATCCCTATCTGCCCGGCCGCGCCGCCATGGCCGAGGCGGGGGCCAGCTGGACGCCGCGGGCCTCGAGACCGGCGGTCCAGCGGGCGGCGGCCTCGACGGTGACGGGGTAGGCGAAGCCGGTGCCGAGCGCCGCGCCCCGCGTCTTGGCCGTGGCCTCAAGCGCGTTCAGGCGGGCGATGATGGCGGCGGGCGTCTGGGTCTCGTCGACGATGGTGTCGGCCGAGGCGCGCGACCAGGCCCCGGGGCGGCGGCGGGCGACGCCGTCGTCGAAGAAGGCGAGGCCGCGCTGGCGCAGGGTCCCGAGGAAGGCGCTCATGCCCGCGTCCGAGGTGACGAAGCGGTCGCCGAGGTAGTTGGTCACGCCGAAGTAGCCGGTGGCGCGGCCGAGCAGCCAGGTCATGCGGGCGTTGATGTCCTCGGGCGTGGCGTTGGCCAGAAGGGTCTGGGGGCCGGGATCGTTGTTGGGATAGCCGGTCGGCTCCATCGGGATCTCGATCAGCACCTCGTGGCCCTGACGCCGCGCGAGGTCGATCCAGCCCTGCAGGTCCTCGGCATAGGGCACGAAGGACAAGGTGACCTCGGGGGGCAGGCGCTCGATGGCGGCGCGGGTGGTGACGGCGTTCAAACCGAGGCCGCCGACGATCAGGGCCACGCGCGGGCGGCCGTTCGGGGTGAAGGGCCGGGCATAGGCCTGGGCCGGGACACGGCCGTCGGTGGCGATGACGGGCAGGGGGCCGTTCGGGCCGGGCTGGCTGAGGCCCGCGATCGGCGCGGGCGTCAGGGGCTGAGCCGGAATGACGGGCGCGGCGACGGCCGAGCCGCCCGCGACGGTGGCGCCGTCCGGCAGGGTGATCAGGGCCTCGCCTCCGGCCGCGCCGCTGGCGTCCAGCAACGCCGGATCGGACAGGCCCTGCCAGGCGGCGAACCCGCCCATCGAAAAGGCTTCCAGACCCGTGGGCGCGGCGGGGGCCGGGGCCGCCTCGCGCTTCAGCGCCACGCGGGCGGACGGCGTGCCGGCGCGGGGATCCCCCAGAACCGTCAGGAACAGGGCGACGGCGGACAGCAGCACCAGACCGGCGGCGCCGACGGCGACGGGCGGGCGCTTGAGGAAGGCCAGCACGGCCTTGGGGTCGACCTTCGGCATCCGCGAGGGCGGAGGGCTGCCGGCGGCGGCGGCGAGGGCGGACTGGCGCTTGGCGAACATGGACGACGTCGAACGCTCTGGCCGCCGGACGGATTCCGGACGGCGCTTCTCGCACGCAAGAATGACGGTCGGCGGTTAAGAAAGCCTAACGCGCCGTTAGGCATGATCGCATCGTCGGCAGTCCCTAGAGGAAGCTGTAGGGATCGACGTCGATGCTGAGCCGGACCGCGCCGGGCACCTTCACACGGGCCAGCCAGGCCCGCAGGAAACCCTGCAGATCGACATCGCGGTCGGCACGGACCAACAGCCGCTTGCGGCGGCGTCCGCGCACGAGGGCGAGCGGCGCGTCGGCCGGGCCATAGACCTCCAGGCGCTCGGCGTTGGGAATGGCGGCGGCCAGCGCCGAGGCCGTGCGTTCGACCGCGCCGGCGTCCTCGCCGGACAGGATGATCGCGGCCAGACGACCGTGCGGGGGCAGGGACGCCATCTCGCGTTCGGCCATTTCCGCCTCGACGAAGGCGTCGCGGTCGCCTGCGGCCAGCGCCATCAGAACGGGATGCTCGGGCGTCCAGGTCTGCAGCAGCGCCCGGCCCGGTCGGTCGGCGCGACCCGCGCGGCCCGTCGCCTGGGTCAGAAGCTGGAAGGTGCGCTCCGCGGCGCGCAGGTCGCCGCCCCTCAGGCCCAGGTCCGCATCGACCACGCCGACCAGCGTCAGGCGCGGGAAGTTGTGGCCCTTGGCGGCGGCCTGGGTGGCGACCAGGATGTCGATCTCGCCGTCGGTCATGCGCTGGATCAGGGCGCGCGCGGCCTTGCCGTCCGGCACGGTGTCGGAGCTGAACACGGCGGTGCGGGCGTCGGGGAACAGCAGCCTAACCTCCTCCTCGACCCGTTCGACGCCGGGGCCGACGGAGACGAGCGTGTCCTCCGCTCCGCAGGCCGGGCAGGCCTTGGGGCGCGGCATGGAAAAGCCGGTCAGGTGGCAGACCAGGCGGCCGGTGTAGCGATGCTCGACCAGCCAGCTGTCGGTGTCCGGCGCCGTCAGCCGGTGGCCGCAGGCGCGGCACAGGACGACCGGGGCATAGCCGCGCCGGTTGAGGAACAGCAGGGTCTGTTCTCCGGCTGCGAGCGTCTCGGCCATGGCGGTGCGCAGCGGCGGCGACAGCCATTGTTCCCGTTCGGGCGGGTGCTCGCGCAGGTCGAGCAGGCGGATGTCCGGGAGCGTCGCCGCCCCGTGCCGCCGCCCGAGCCGCAGCCAGCCGTATCGTCCCTGACGCGCGTTCCACAGGGTCTCCAGCGACGGGGTGGCCGAAGCCAGGACGGCGGTCGCCCTCTCGATCCGGGCGCGGGCCACGGCGAGGTCCCGGCCGTGATAGACGAGGCCGTCCTCCTGCTTGAACGAGCCGTCGTGCTCCTCGTCGACGATCAGCAGGCGCAGATGCTGGAAGGGCAGGAACAGGGCCGAGCGCGCCCCGACCACGATGTTGCAGCGGCCGGCGACGACCGCCTCCCAGACCTGGCGTCGTCTGGGTCCGGAGACGCCCGAGTGCCATTCGGCGGGTGCCGCGCCGAAGCGGTCGGTGATCCGCTCGATTACGGCCTGGGTCAGGGCGATCTCGGGCAGGAGGATCAGGATCTGGGCCGTGGGGTCAATCCGGAGCGCGCGGGCCACGGCCTCCAGATAGGCCTCGGTCTTGCCGGACCCCGTGACGCCGTCCAGCAGGAAGGCGGAGAAGCCGTCCCTGGCGACCGCGTCGCCGATCGCCTGCGCCGCCGCCGCCTGGTCCGGGTTCAGCGTCGCGGGGCGGTGGTCGGGATCGGGCGGGTCGAAGGCGGCGACGACCGCGATCTCGACGACCTCCAGCACGCCCTCGTCGATCAGGCCCTTGACGACGCCGGATGAGACGGCGGCCGCTCGCGCCAGGTCGGCGGCGGGCAGGGCGCGGTCGCCGAGCGCCTCGAGCACCGCCGCGCGGGCGGGCGTGGGCCGGGCGGGCTGGCGCTCGCCGACGCGGCGCACGCGCCGCTCGGGCCGGGGCGCGGGGTTGCGCAGGCCCTTCAGCGTCAGGGCCGCCATCTCTCCGGGCGGGCTCAGCGTCCAGCGCGCGGCCCATTCGACGAAGTCGAGCGCGCCGGCCGGCACCGGCGGGTCGGTCAACCGTTGCTCCACCGCCTTCAGCCGCCGGTTGGAGCCGGTCGTCTCGCGCACCTCCGAGACGACGCCGCGCATCAATCGTGGACCGAGCGGCACGGCGACCTGATCGCCGCGCGCGAGGTCGAGCGCCTCGGGGACCTCGTAGTCGAAGGCCTCGGGCACCGGCAGGGGAAGAAGGACGGATGCGACTTTCACCGGGCGGTCCGCTCGGCTAGACACCGCGCCATGAAACTGTTCCTCGACACCGCAGACGTCGCCGTCATCCGGGAGATGGTTCCCACCGGCATGGTCGACGGGGTGACCACCAACCCGTCCCTGATCGCCAAGAGCGGTCGCAACATCGCCGAGGTCATCGCCGAGATTTGCGCCCTGGTCGAGGGGCCGATTTCCGCCGAGGCCGTGGCGACCGATTTCGAGACCATGGTGCGGGAAGGCGACAAGCTGGCCGCCATCGCCCCGAACGTGGTCGTCAAACTGCCCCTGACCTGGGACGGGCTGCGGGCGGCGCGCAACTTCGCGGACAAGGGCATCAAGACCAACGTCACCCTGTGCTTCTCGGTGGCCCAGGCCATGCTGGCGGCCAAGGCCGGGGCGACCTTCGTCTCGCCCTTCGTCGGGCGGCTGGACGACCATGGGGCCAACGGCGGCGAACTGATCGAGGCCATCCGCGTCCTTTACGACACCCACGGATTCGAGACGGAAATTCTCGCGGCGTCGCTGCGCCACCCGGCCCATGTGGAGGCCGCGGCGCTGGCGGGGGCGGATGCGGCGACCCTTCCGGCCGACACCTTCAAGGCCCTAGTCAAGCACCCGTTAACCGACAAGGGGCTTGATGCCTTCCTGGCCGACTGGGGCAAGACCGGCCAGTCGATTCTCTGATTCTGCGGCCCGGCGCGCCCTCCGGGAGGAGCGCCGACCGCGTGATGTCGAAGGAAGAGACCGCCGACCTGTTCACCCCGCGCGAGCCGCACTGGCCGGAGATCCGCGCCTGGCTGCAGGCCAACCCCGACACCCTGCTGGATGATCGGTCGCTGCTGGAAGAGATCGGCCTGATCGTGCGCGGCCGGAAGGTCGTCGAGTTCGGCCGCACGGCGCTGACCAAGCTGGAAGCCGCCGCTGAGCGCGAGGCGGACGCGAGGAAACGCATCGAGGACGTCGCCCGCGCCAACTTCGCCGCCCAGACCCAGACCCATGTCGCCGCGCTCGACCTGATGGAGGCGCGCAGCCATTCCGACCTGGCCCGACGTCTGGACGCGGCCGCCCAGGCGCGCTTCGGCCTGTCCGCCGCGGCCATCGCCGTGGAGAAGCCCGGCGGCGTGCCCTTCGGCTGGAAGGCGCTGGAGCCTGGCGGCGTCGACGCCTGGCTGGGCGGGCACGGCCTGACCTGGCTGGGGCCGATGTTCCCCGAGCTCGATCTCTTCGGCCCGGCGGGCGAGGAGGTGAAGTCGGTCGCCCTGATCCGCACGGCGCTGCATCTCGGCGGCGAGCGGGGCGAGGAGGCGCGCCCGGCGCTGGCGGCCTTCGGGTCGCCCGAGCCGGAAGGCTTCACGGCCGGCATGGGCTGCGAGCTGGTGGCCTTTGTCGCCGCGGTGGTGGCGCGCACGGCCGAACGCTGGCCGGTCCTGAGCTGAGATGACCGCCGCCGAGGCGCTTCAGGCCTGGCTGGAGCATCTGGCGCATGAGCGCCGTCTGTCGCCCCGCACGCTGGAGGCTTATGGCCACATCGGCCGGACCTGGCTGGCCTTTCTGGAGCGACATCGCGGGGAGCCGCAGCGGCTGGCGGACCTGGGGACGGTCACGGCGGCCGAGGTGCGGGCGCATCTGGCGGAGCGGCGGAGCGGCGACCATCCGCTGTCGGCCCGGTCGCTGAGCCAGACCCTGTCGGCCATCCGGACCCTTCACGGCTTTCTGGACCGCCGCTGCGGCGTGCCGACGCCGCAGCTGGCGCTGGTGCGCGGGCCCAAGGTCAAGCCGTCCCTGCCCCGGCCTGTCAGCGCCGATCAGGCGAAGGGGCTGCTGGCCGAGCCCGGCCTCGACCCCGACGCCGAGCCCTGGGAGGCGTTGAGGGACGCCGCTGTGCTGAGCCTGCTTTACGGCTGCGGCCTGCGGATCTCGGAGGCGCTCAGCCTGACTCGGGCCGATGCGCCGCTGCCCGAGACCCTGCGGATCACCGGCAAGGGCGGCAAGACCCGGATCGTCCCGGTCCTGCCCGCCGTGCGCCAGGCGGTGGACCGGGCCGTCGCCGCCCAGCCCTTCCCGCCGGAACCGTCCGACGCCCTGTTCCGGGCCCGGCGGGGTGGGCCGCTGTCCGCCCGGCATGTCCAGGCGACGGTCCAGCGACTGCGTGGGCGGCTCGGCCTGCCGGACTCGGCGACGCCCCATGCCCTGAGGCACAGCTTCGCCACCCATCTGCTGGGCGCCGGAGCCGACTTGCGCTCGATCCAGGAGCTTCTGGGCCACGCCAGCCTGTCGACGACGCAGAAATACACAGCCGTCGATGCGGCCCATCTGCTGGGCACCTATGCGGCCGCGCACCCCCGCGCCTGATCGACCTGCCTGCGGGTGTGCGTGGTGAGCACATGACGAAACCGTAATCGCGCCGAGCCTAGGCGACGCCGCCTGACGGGCCTAACCTATGGCCAAGCTCCGGGGAGGGAGCGGACGTGGGCGAACGAGGCGCAGAGCCCGTTTCCTGGCATCGTCGCGGCGCCATCGCGGGCCTGGCGGCGGCAGGACTTCTCGCGCCCTTCGCCCAGGCCCAGACGGAGCCCGGGGCCGAGGCCCTGTCGGTCAACATCCTGACCCGGATGGCGGCTGAGGTCCGCGTGGCGAACCGGCGCGCGGTCTTCGTCCTGGACACCGGCGCGGAGCGCACCTCCGTCGCCGCCGACCTGGCGCAGAGGCTGGGTCTGGAGGCCGGGCCCCAGCTTCTGGTGCACGCGGTGACCGCCGCGCGGAGCACGGCCTCGGTCGTCATCCCGAGGTTGGTCTTCGGCCGCCGGACCTTCAGCGCGATCACGGCGCCCGTGTTCGATCGGCGCGACCTGGCCGCAGACGGTCTGATCGGGCTGGATCTGCTGTCCCAGTTCCGGCTGGAGCTCGATCTTCAGCGCCGCCATGTCCTGGTGCGCGGATCGTCTAGCGGCCTGGTCGACTTCGTTCCGCCGACGCGGCTGCAGACAGCGGAGCGAGCCCGGGCGGGGCGGTTCGGTCAATTGATCCTGTTGAACGTGACGGCCAACGACCGGCCGGTCGACGCCTTCGTGGATTCCGGGGCCCAGTATTCGATCGGCAATCCGGCCCTGCTCGCCGAACTGCGCGGCGAGACCCAGGCCGGCTTCATCGACGTGTTCGGCGTGACGGGGCAGACCCTGAGGGCGAGGCTCGGGCGGCTGGAGGGCCTGACGGTGCAGGGGCGGGAGCTGGGTTCCACACCGCTGCTGTTCGCGGATCTCCATGCCTTCCGGGTGCTGGAGCTGGTCGAGCGGCCGGCGATTCTGCTGGGCGCCGACATCCTGTATCGCTTCCGCCGCGTCGTGCTGGACTACGGTCGACGCCGGGTGGACTTCGGAGCCGTCCGTCCGGCGTTCGCCCCGCCGCCGGCTGTGGGTTAGGCCTGCATCGTCCAGCCTTCGACGCCCATGGCCGCCTGCTTGACGGCCTCGGAGCGGGTCGGGTGGGCGTGGCTGGTCCGGGCGAGGTCTTCCGATGCGCCGCCGAAGGCCATGGCCACGCAGGCCTCGCCGATCATCTCTCCGGCCTGGGGACCCATGATGTGGACGCCCAGGATGCGGTCGGTCGCGGCGTCGGCGAGGACCTTGGCGTAGCCGTCGGTCTCGTGGTTGATCTTGGCTCTGGAGTTGGCGGTGAAGGGGAACTTGCCGGACTTGTAGGCCACGCCCTCGGCCTTCAGCTGGTCCTCGGTCTTGCCGACCCAGGCCACCTCGGGGAAGGTGTAGACGACGCTGGGAACCAGGTCGTAGTCGACGTGACCGGCCTTGCCCGCGATCAGCTCGATGGCGGCGACGGCGTCTTCCTCGGCCTTGTGAGCCAGCATCGGGCCATGGGTCACGTCGCCGATGACCCAGACGCCGTCCGCGACCTTGAAGTGGTTGGAGGCGACGAAGCCGCGTTGGTCGAGCGTCACGCCGACCGTCTCCAGCCCCAGGCCCGCCGTGTAGGGACGACGGCCGATGGCGACCAGCACCACGTCGCCGGTCAGGGTCTCGGCCGCGCCGCCCGCGGCCGGCTCGACGGTCAGTTCGACGCCGTCCTTGGTGATCTTCGATCCGGTGACCTTGGCGCCCAGCTTGAACATCATGCCCTGCTTGGTGAGCGCCCGCTGGAAGGCTGTGGCGAGGTCGGAGTCCATGCCCGGCGTGATGCGCGGCAGGTATTCCACGACGGTGACCTCGGCGCCCAGGCGACGCCAGACCGAGCCGAGCTCCAGTCCGATGATGCCGGCGCCGACGACGATCAGCTTCTTCGGAACGGCGGGCAGCGACAGGGCGCCGGTCGAGTCGACCACCTTGCCTTCGACGAAGTCGACGCCCGGCAGGGGCGTGGGCTCCGAGCCCGTGGCGATGACGATGTCCCTGGCCTTCAGCGTGGTCTTGGAGCCGTCCGCCGCCTCGACCTCGACGGTTCTGGGGCCGGTGATGCGGCCGCGACCCTTGATCCAGTCGGCCTTGTTCTTCTTGAACAGGAACTCGATGCCCTTGGTGAGGGCCGTCACGCTCTCCTGCTTCTGCTTCATCATCTGGACGAGGTTCAGCTTCGGCGCGACGTCGATGCCCAGGCCGGCGAAGTCCTTGGCGGCCAGTTCGAACATCTCCGACGCATGCAGCAGGGCCTTGGACGGCATGCAGCCGACGTTGAGGCAGGTGCCGCCGAGCGTCTCGCGCATCTCGACACAGGCGACCTTGAGCCCCAGCTGGCCCGCTCGGATGGCGGCGTTGTAGCCGCCGGGACCGCCGCCGATGACGACGACATCGTATTGGGCGGGAACGGCGGGCGTGGCGTCGGCCATGGAAACCTCGGTAATGGGCGCGGTCGGGAGGACGGGCGCTGTCCTAGCGCCTGACGGTGCGGGGTCAACCGCCGGAGCGCATATGGGCGCCCCGTCGTCGGTCCGGGAGACCTCAGCCCGCGAGTTGACCGGGGACGCGCCGTCGACTCCTCCGTCGGGATACGGCGACGATGACCAGGCCGATGACGAGCAGGACGCCCAGGATCAACCATGTTGGGTCGACCGGCAGGCCCGCCGGCGCAACCGCCTCCGCCGAGCGTTGAGACAGCTCGCCGCCCGCGTAGCTGTCGGCCTGGATCGAAGCCTCGGCCGGACCGGCGCGGCCGCGGTCGATGGCGAGGCGCAACACGGCGTCGGCGATGAAGCCCAGGAAGTAGGCGACGGCTGCGCGAGGGTTCCCGGCGCTGAGCATCACCGCTGCGATGAGATAAAGCAGCACCGCCCCGACCCACAGGGCCGCGCTGGACAGACCGCCGCCCGCCTCGATCATGCCGCGCGCCCGCTCCAGAGCCACATCGAGCGGCGCGCCCTCCAAGAAGGGCGTCAGGAAGGGCCAGGCCAGCCAGCCGGCATAGGCGATCACCGCCGCGACGAGCAGATATCGGATGAAGGTCATGACGGCCTCCCGGGAGACGGTGGGGTCAGGCGTAGACGGGGGGCTGGGTCCAGTGCCGGGTCAGGGCGTGACCCTTCTGACCGCGCCAGGTCCCGGTCATCACGACCAGAAGACCGACGGCGAAGAGGGCGGCCAGAGACGCCGGCCCAGGCTCGATCGCCAGGTTCAGGGTTTGGATCGCCGCCGCGATACGGGCCGGGGTGTCGGACAGGCTCGCCCCCGGTGCGTTCTGCAGGAGCACGCGCTGGATGACCTCGGCCCCGAAGGCCGAGAAGTAGGCGCCGGGAGCCGCCCCGATGCGGGCCGCCGTCAGGACCGCAGCGATCAGATAGAGCGCGGCCGAGCCCAGCCACAGCGACGGGAGGAGCCCGCCCAGCCGCGACGTCTCTCTGGTCAAGGCGGTGAGCGCGCCGGCTACGTCTCCGCCGGCCGCCAAGGGTTCGACCAGCGGCCAGATCAGCCAGCCGGCGTAGGCCGCGATGAGAAGACCGAGACACGCTCGCCACACCCAGACCATCTGCGCCCCCCGCACGATGGTTAACGCCTAGCAGAACGTCGGTCGTCGGGCGAGGCCTCAGGCGGCGGCGGGCGCGCGCGGGAGCGTCAGTGTGGCCTCGGCGCCCACGCCGGGGTCGCCGCCCAGGGTCAGTTCGCCGCGCGCGAGCCGGGCGAAGGCGTGGGCCTGTGCCAGACCCAGGCCGTCCTGACCCGGCCGGGTGGTGAAGAAGGGTTCGAAAGCCCGGGCGGCGGTCGCCTCGTCCACGCCGGGGCCGGTGTCGCGCACCGTCAGGCGCACGGCGTCGTCGATCGCTTCCATCCGCACGGCGACGGCGCCGGCGCCGGCGACCGCCTCGACCGCGTTGCGGACCAGGGCGGTGACCGCGCCCTCGAAGGCCACGGGATCGACGTGGACCGGCACCTCGACCTCGGGGGCCTCGATCATCAGATCGATGCCCGGACCGCCCAGCGCCCGCAGCCGGCTCTCCAGCCCGCGCAGAAGAACGCCCGCGTCGACCGTACGGGCCTCGGCCTCCTCGCCCTGGGTGAAGGCGGCGAGACGCCGCGTCAGGGCCTCGCCCCTCTGGCCCGCCGCCAGCGCAGCCTGGCCGAGGCGGCGCACCCGCGCCGGGTCGTCGGCGGTCTTCAGCAGCATGTCGAGCGCGCTGGTCATGACGGTGAGCAGGGCGTTGAAGTCCTGGGCCACGCCGCCGGTCAGGCGCCCGACGCTCTCCAGCCGCTGGGAGCCCTCCCCGCGCTCGATGGCGCGAAGGGCGTCGGCGCGGGCGGCCTCGGCGGCGGCCAGGGCGGCGTCGCGTTCGGCGGCCAAGGCCGTCTCGCGCTCTGCGGCGAGGGCGAGAGCCGTGCGATGGGCGGCCTCCGTCTCATCGAGCGTCGGGCCTGTCGGCTCTGGAGCGGCGTCGGGCTCGGCGGGCGCGGGCACTGGATCGCCCGCGAGGATCAGGGCGTCGATGACGCCCTGGGAATCGAACAGCGGCAGGACGCGCCAGGCGAAGCCGTGCGGCCCGCCCAGCGCCGAGTGGATGGCGTGTGCGCCGGCCGCTCCGGCTGCGACGGCCCTCAGCGTCTGGCGCCCCTCGATCCGCTCCGCCTCCGGCAGGAAGGCGTCGGCGAAGTCGCCGCCCAGAACCTCCGGGCCCCGTCCGAAGGTGGACAGGGCGGCGCGGTTGGCCTCGCGGATCACGCCGTTGGCGGCCACGACGACAAGGGCGCTGGCGGCGGCCTCGAACACGCGGCGCGTGGTCTCGTTGGGGTCCGGCGCAGTCGGGGCCGGCTCGACCGGCGGGGCCTCGGGCGTGGTAAGGCCCTCGGTCTCGACGATGGCGGCCGTCGAGCCGATGATCTGGCCCAGCGCGTCCTCGATCGGCATGGCGGTCACCGAGACCAGCATCTTCCGGCGCGTGGCCGGGTTGGCGAGGATGTGCTGGAAGCCCTTGACCGTCTGGCCGCGCAGCGCCCGGGCGCTGGGCAGGAGGTCGGGCGGCACCTGGCGGCCGTCGGGATAGGTGATGCCCCAGGTCGCCGAGTGGAAGCGCAGGCCGATCAGCTCATTGTCCTTGCGGCCCAGGAGCTGATGCGCGGCGCGGTTGGCGAAGACGAACTTGCCGCCACGGTCGGTCTGGACCAGGGCGACGGGAATGGCGTTCAGCGTCTCGTAAAGCCGCGTCTCGGCCTCTTGGCGGGCGCGGGCGACGGCGGACAGTTCGTCGGCGGTCGTGACGTGACGCTCGCGGTGGGTCCAGGCATAGACCAGTGACAGGACGGCGACGACGGTCGAGACGGCGGCGATCAGCCCCAGAACCAGGACCCAGTCGACATCGCCTTCCATGAACATCGAACAGCACTCTTCCCGAAATGGCGCCCCGATCCGGGCGCCCTACGCGGTTCCAGCAAGGGCGATGCCGAAATCCGCGTCGAACGGCGGTTAGTGGCGGGACCCGCGCCGGTCCAGTCGCAATCGCGCGAGGCGGCGAAAGACCACGAAAAAGGGCCGGACGTCGCCGCCCGGCCCTTCCCGTTTCGAGACGGTCTCCGGCCTCAGAAGGCGACGCGCAGGACCAGTTGATAGACCGGGCCGGCTTCCTCGGTCTCCAGCTCGTACTCGTCGTAATCGCGGGCGATCTGGTCTTCCAGATTGTCGAACTTGTCGAAGACTTCGTCCTTGGAGGCGTTCAGCAGGTTGGAGCCCGTCAGGCGCAGCACGACGTTCTCGCCGAAGGTCTTCTCGACGAAGATCTCCAGGTCCTCGCCGTAGGAGGTGGTGACTTCCTCGGCCAGGATGCGGTCGAAGGCGTCGCCCTGCTGGCGGAAGCTCGCCCCGAAGGCCGCGCCCCAGGTCGGGATGTCGTGGGTGAAGCCCAAGCTGTAGACGAACTCCGACTGGCCGTTGAAGCGACGGTCGCCCAGGAAGTCCTCGACGCTGGAGTCGAGCCAGGAGGCGTTCAGGAACACGCCGGTATTCTCCAGCCCGAACACCGACAGCGGCGTCGAGAGGTCGAACTCCACGCCATAGACCTCGCCGTCACCGACGTTGGCGGGGGTGAAGACGAAGGAGTTCAGTTCCTCTTCGGCCAGCGCCTGGGCGTCGGCGGGGCTGAGGCCGTCGTCAAGCGCCTCCTGCAGCGCTTCGTCGAAGTTCTCCAGCGCCGCCTCGGAGAAATCGCCGGTGTTGGTGAGCTCGATCAGGTCCGAGACGTCGCGATAGAAGAAGTTGATCCCCACGACGCCGCGCCGGCCCAGACGGCGTTCGAAGCCGAGGTCGACGCCCCAGGCGGTCTCGGGCTCCAGGTTGGGATTGCCGAGGAAGTCGTTGTCCTCGAACTCCCCTTCCAGCAGCGCGGGGGACAGGAAGTTGAAGTTCGGACGGCGCACGGTGCGGGCCGCCGAGATCGTCAGACGGTCGGTGTCGGACAAGGCGTACCGGACGCTCGCCGAGGGCAGCAGGATGCCGTAGTCGTTCTCCGAAACCCGGTCCGCCGCGTCGGCGGTCTCGTCGGTGACGGTGACGTCAGTGGTCTCGTAACGCAGGCCGACTTCCCAGGCGGCCGACCCGGTCGTGCCCGAGAGCATGATGAACGGGTCGAAGCGGGTTTCCTCGATGATGTTGTCGCCGCCGGCGATGGCCTCCAAGTCGGAATAGTCGGCCTCGGCGGGCGGGAAGTCGGCCACGGCGCCGTCGGTCTCGGATTCCTGGATCAGGGTCTCGCGGGTCTTCTCGATCAGGTCGAAGCCGACTTCCAGGGTGGACCCGCCCAGATCGCGCTGGTGGGAGATGCGGCCCGAGAACTCCTCGTCGAGGATGTCGAGCGGGATGCGGACGCCCTCGAACTCATCGTCCTCGAAGTTCAGCTCGTTCTCGAACTCGAACTGCTCGTCGTCGATGGCGGCGTAGTTGAGCTTGAAGACGGTCATGCCGCCGAAGGCCGGGGTCTCGAAGCGGGCGCCGACCGCATAGTTGTCGGTCACGATGTCGGTGTCGTTCTCGTTGACCGTCAGCAGGTCGGCGGGCGTGATGTTGCCCTCGCTGTATTCGATCGAGTCCTCGAACTCGCCGCGGTCGGTGCGGACGAACAGGCCGGTCAGCTCCAGCTCGCCGCCGAAGACGGGAACCTGATAGGCGGCGTTGAAGGAGTAGTCGGTCCCGTCGCGGGTGTCGGTCTGGACCTCGACATTGTCCAGGTCGCCGCCGGGCTCGTCGAAGCGGGCGCTGAACTTCTCCTTGGGATTGTAGCGGTCCTGGATGTTGGCACCGAGCAGGATGCGGCCCGGGCCGACCTTGCCGCCGAAGACCGCGCCGTAGGTGCCGCGGAACTCGCCGTCGTCGAAGCGCAGCGCGCCCAGACGGACGTAGCCGCCATCCAGCGTATAGGCGTCGCGCAGCACGATGTTGATCGCGCCGGCCACGGCGTCGCCGGAGCGATTGGCCGAGGAGGAGCGGACCACCTCGACCCGCTCGATCAGCTCGGCGGGGATGCGGTCGACGAAGAAGGAGCGGTCGACGCCGGCGCCCGGCGCGCGCTCGCCGTTGATCAGGACCTGGGTATAGCCGGGGTCGAGACCCCGCAGGCGCGCGCCGTCGGATTCCAGCACGTCCGACAGGAAGGTGACCGAGGGCACGCGGCGCAGGGCGTCGCCGACCGTCAGCGGCTCGAACCGCTGGAAGTACTCCAGGTCGTAGGACAGGGTCGGGGCCGTGTCCTCGGTGCGGTTGCGGAACACCGGCTGGCCGGTGACGATGACGTCCTCGACGCTGACCGGGGCCTGGCCGGCGGTCTGGCCGGCCGTCTGGGCGAACACGGGCTGGGCGAGCAGGAGCGGCGCGGCGGCGGCTCCGACGAGAAGAAGGCGGTTCATGTGAGGCATCCCCGATGGCCCGGTCAGCCCCCCGGCCGCCGGTTCTGAACGCGCTGCTACGCCGGGCCGGAGACGCGGCTGCGACGGTCCGATGAACAGGCGGTGTCGGCGTTGAAACCGATGGGTGACGATTGCTCCGGAGACGGCCAAATGCCCGCCCCGCCGGTATTTGGCCGGGCTTGACGGGCTCCGTCATGCGTGGTCAGGCCGGCCCGAAATCATCGTCGGAGCGGGGGCGGACATGGCGATCGGCAGGCTTCTCATCACCTCGGCGCTCGCCTTGGTCTTGGCCGGCTGCGCGACCGGCGAAGTCGATTATCAGGGCGAGGGCGAAGGCTTCGTCGGCCCCGGCGTGCGGGTGCAGGCGCGGCTGGAGACGCCTTCGGTCGGCACCGGCGGGGGTGAGGACGCCGCCGACGATCCGGCCATCTGGATGTTTGACGCGCCTGTACGCATCGGCGAGGCGACCACGGCGGGCTTCGTGGTCGGCACGGACAAGAAGGCGGGGCTCTATGTCTACGGGCTGGACGGGGCGGTGCTGCAGTTCATGCCGGAGGGCCTGCTGAACAACGTCGATGCGATTGACGGCCTGAGCATCGGCGGACGCGACCAGTTGGTGCTCGGGGCCAGCGATCGGACGCCGGGTCGCACGGGGGTGTCGCTCTACCGTTTCGACCTGACGGGCGGGGCCGGCAACGGGGTCGTGCCCTGGGGGGGGATCCAGACGGATGTGGTCGAGCCCTACGGCTTCTGCTTCGCCCGCCGGGGCGCCGAGGTCCACGCCATCCTGGTCGGCCACGAGGGCGAGGTGCGCCAGTGGGTGCTGAGCGTCGGCGCGGGCGGAGAGCCGGTGTCGCGCGAGGTGCGCCGCTTCGACATCGGCACGATCTCGGAAGGCTGCGTGGCGGACGAGGCGACGAACGCCCTCTATCTGGGCGAGGAGAACGTCGGAATCTGGCGCTATGGACTGGACCCGGCGTCGGGCGACGCCCGGACCCTGGTGCAGGGCATCGAGCGCGACGTGCTGGTCGCCGACGCGGAAGGGCTGACGATCATCGAAGACGGCGCGGCGCGCTATCTGATCGGGTCCAGCCAGGGCGACTCGGCCTTTCCCGTTTGGCGCATCGACGGCGCGGCGCCGGCCTATGTCGGGCGCTTCGTGGTCGAGGCCGGGGCGGTGGACGCCGTGACGGGCACCGACGGTCTGGCGGCCCTGGGCGGCGCGGTCGGGCCGTTCCCGGAGGGGCTGGTCGTCGTCCAGGACGACGTCAACGACGTGGGCACCCAGAACTTCAAGTACATCGACTGGCGCGACATCAAGGCGGCGCTGGGGCTCTAACCGCTCTCCGAGTCAGAGAGCGTCGAGTTCGCGCTTCAGGCGCCCGAGCTGCCTATCCGCGTCGGCGCGGGTATCGGCGATGCGCTGGTCCAGGGCGTCGCGTTCGGCCTGAATGTCCGCCAGCATCCGGTCGGTCGTCGCTTTCAGGTCGGCGATCCGGGCCTTGAGCTCGTCCCGGCGCGCCTTCGCCCTGCGAGCCGCGGCGTCGTCGCGACGCGGTCGGGCCTTTTCGCCCCTGGTGATCTTGCCCGGATCGACGGCCACGCCGGTGCGAATGACCTCGCCGGGGCTGGCGAGCGCAGCGTCGCGATCGGCGCCTTCGGTCACCTCCGAGGCCAGGCCGGACTGGAACAGGTCGTGGGAGACGCCCCAGGCGGCCAGGGCCTTGGGCCGCGACGAGGCGGCCACGGTGAAGCGGTGAAACCCGTCCGACCAGGCGAAGACCTTCACCCGAGGGGCCATGTCCCGTTCCAGCAACGACGGTCCGCAGCGCCGTCTGGGCTCGAACGGTCAGGCGCCGCGATCGTTCGCTCGCTTTCGCGCCGAGCCGTCCATGACCGGAAAATCAAAAACCCGGCGTCGCCGCCGGGTCTTCTGCATCTTCGACTGGAGCGGGCGAGGCGATTCGAACGCCCGACCCTCACCTTGGCAAGGTGATGCTCTACCCCTGAGCTACGCCCGCGTCTCAGTCGAGAGCGGGGCCTATAGCGGAGGGCGCGACCGGCTCGCAAGCCGAAAATGCACGTCGCGCCGATTCCGCCCCGGCCCCGCCTATTGGAGCGCCGCCCGGTCGAGGTTCAGGCTGGTCAGGGGGATGACCTCCACCTGCGGATACTGCGCCCGGATGGCGTCGATGAACTGGGCGGCGTCGCCCACGATCACCAGACTGGCCCGGTCGACCGGCAGGTGCTCGGCGAAGGCCGACTGCACATCCGCCGCGCTGATCGCCTCGACATTGCCGACGTAGGCGGCGAGGTCGCTCATCGGCAGGTCGTAGAGGGCGAGGTTGGCGACCAGCGTGCCCAGGCCGTCCACGGTCTCCAGCGAGCTGCCGAAGGCGCCGGTCAGGATGGCGCGACGGGTGGTCATCTCCTGCTCAGTCGGCCGGGTGGTCGACAGCCGCTCGATCTCGGCCAGGATCAGGCCGGCAACCTCGGCGGCCGCGTCATTGCGGGTTTGGGCGCTGGCGGTGAACAGGCCTTCGTCGGCGCGCACGCCCAGCGATGAGCGGGTGCCGTAGCTGAGGCCCCGCTTGATGCGGATCTCCTGGTTCAGACGCGAGGTGAAGCTGCCGCCCAGCAGGGTGTTGCCGAGCGTGAGCGGGAAATAGTCGGCGTCGGTGCGCGACACGCCCCGCAGAGCCACCGTCACCGCCGCCTGCCCGGCGCCGGGCTGGTCGATGACGACGACGCGGGGCGGCAGCGTCGGGCCGGACGGATCGACGGCGGCGCCGACAGCCGAGGGGCTGGTCCAGTCGCCGAAGGCGGCCTGCGCCAGACGCCGCGCCTCCGCCTCGTCGATGGCGCCGGAGAAGACCAGCGTCGCGTCGATCGGGCGATAACGCTGGCGGTGGAAGTTGGCGACGTCGTCGCGGGTCAGGGCGGGCAGGCTGGTCAGGGTGCCTCCGCCGGGCGCACCGTAAGGGGCCTCGCCGTAGATGACGCGACCGGCGGCCTGGGCCGCGACGGGGCCGGGCGTCGACAGGGCGACGCGCAGGCCGTCCAGCGCCTGATCGCGCTGACGCTCCAGCTCCTCCTCGGCGAAGGTCGGGTTGCGGACCAGATCGGCCATGAGCTGGACTGCGCGCGGGAAGACGTCGGCCGGGGCGTTGGCGTAGACGTTGGCGAAGTCGGAGCCGGCGCTGGCCCCGATCGAAGCGCCCAGCTGTTCGATCTCGGTCGCGATCTGGGGGGCGGTGCGGGTGGTGGTGCCTTGCGTCAGCAGGGCGGCGGTCATGCCCGCAAGACCGGCCTTGCCCGGCACCTCATAGGCCGCGCCCGCGTCGAAGTTCAGTCGGGCGGAGACCAGCGGCAGGCCTTCCTTCTCGACCACCAGAACCCGCAGGCCGTTGTCCAGACGGAAGTCCGCGACCGGCGGCGTGCTTGGCGAGACCGGCTCGGTGGGTTCAGGCAGAGGCGCGCGCTCGGCCTCCGGCAGCAGGGTGAAGACCTGACCGACGGGGGCCAGGTCGGCGACGGTCACCGGGGCGGTGACATCGGTGTCCTGCGGCGTCGGCGGGTTCTGCTCATCCGCGTTCAGGTAGCGGATGGTGATGGCGCGGTCGTCGGTCAGGTAGCGGCGGGCGACGCGCTGGATGTCTTCGGCCGTCACGGCCTGGATGTCGGCGATCTGGCGGTCGGCGACCGAGGCGTCGTTGGTGTTGATCAGGACGAAGCCGAGCGTCGTGGCGCGGTCCTCAATGGTCTCGCGGCCGCGCAGCGCATCGGCCACCAGCTCGTTCTTGGCCTCGGTGAGTTCGGCGGCGGTGACGGGTTCGTCGCGCAGCCGGGCGATCTCGGCGCGGATGGCGGCGATGCCGGTCTCGGGCGTCTCTCCCCCGGCCATGATGGCGTAGGCCGACAGGGCGCCGGCCTGTTGCGAGAAGTCGGGGCTGGACGAGGCCTGGGCCGCGATCTGCTGCTCATAGACCAGCGAGCGATACATCCGAGAGCTCTCGCCCGTCGACAGGATGCCGTCGAGCACGGTCAGGGCGACCCGGTCCGGGTGGGCATAGGGGACCGTCGGCCAGGCCAGCACCACGGCGGGCAGCGGCACGTTCGGCGCATAGAAGGTCGCCTCGCGCGGGCCGGTCGGCTCGGGCTCGCGGACGTTGTTCTCGGGCAGGGGTCGGTCGGGGTTGGGGATCGGCGCCAGATACTGGTCGATCCAGCCGTCCAGCTGGGCCTGATCGAAGTTGCCCGCCACGATCAGGACGGCGTTGTCGGGCCGATAGTAGGTGGCGTGGAAGCGCAGCACGTCGTCCAGGGTCGCCGCGTCCAGGTCCTCGATCGAGCCGATCGTGGTCCGGCGATAGGGATGCTCCTGATAGATCGTCGCCGGCATGAAGACGCTGAACAGGCGGCCGTAGGGCTGGGCCAGGACGCCTTGCCGGTACTCTTCCTTCACGACGTCGCGCTCACTTTCGAACACGGCCTCGTTGACGACCAGGGACGACAGGCGGCTGGCCTCGGCGAAGATCAGCCGCTCCAGGTGGTTGGCGGGGACGGTCTGGTAGTAGCCGGTGACGTCGTCCGACGTGAAGGCGTTGTTGTTGCCGCCCACGTCCTCGGTCAGGCGGTCGAAGGTCTCGTCGGGGAAGTCCTTGGTCGCCTTGAACATCAGGTGTTCGAACAGGTGGGCGAAGCCCGAGCGGCCCTCCGGGTCGTCCTTGGAGCCGACGCGATACCAGACCTGGATGGTGACGTTGGAAGTCGTCGTGTCGCGCGCGGTGTAGACGTCCATGCCGTTGGGCAGGGTGCGCTTCTGGAACCCGAGCGGCGGCACCGCGATGGAGGCCGAGGCCTCCTGCGCCACGGCGACGGCGGGGGCGGCCAGGGCCGGAGCCCCGAGCGCGGTGATCAGGGCAAGCGCGGCGACGGCCGACTTCAGGCGCGACTTCATGGGTCCAGCGGGCTCCAGAGAACAGAGGCGGGGACCGTATCGGGCGCTTCGGGCGGGCGCACGTTACACGGCGGTAATGTAGGGCGGCGGTTCAGCGGCCGCCGGTCAGATCGGACCAGCGCCACGACCCGGTCCCGAGCGCGAGACGCGGCGCGCCGGGGCCGTCGGCGAGCGTCAGCAGCACCAGCCCGCGCTCGCTTTGCCGACGGCACTCGGCAGGGGCGAAGGCGATCTCGACCGCTATGGCCTGGCGCAGGCCCGCCAGACCGCGCCCCGCCTCTCCGGGGTTCAGCACCCAGTCGCCGTCCCACACGAGCAGCGCCCGGCGATCGGAGGGGAGTAGTGCCTGGGCTCGGGCGGCGGCGGCGACCATGCGGGCGTCCTCGCGCAGCGCCTGCTGGATGCGGCCGATCATGTCGCAGCGGCCCGAGCCCGAGCCGCCCGCGCCGGAGCCTGTTCCGGCGCCCGCGCCCTGGCCGCCGCCCGAGCCGGTCCCGAGCCCTGAACCGGCCGTGGCGGCCCCCGCCAACTGGGCCGCCGTCAGACCGGCCGGAGGGGCGGGCGGCGCCGGGCTGGCCGGGGCCGGGCGGGCGGCCACCGTCTCGACCTCGGGCGGCGGCGTCGTGCGGGCCGGCCGCGGACGGGGCGGAGGAGCCGGCCGGGGCGGAGCGGACGTGCCGGCGGGTTCGGCCTCGGTCGGCGTCTCGGCGGGAGCCTCGGCGGGCGCGCCGCCCGCGGCGCCGGGGCTCGCTTCGGTCGGTTCAGGTGGCGGCGGGGGCGGCGGCGGAGGCGGCTCCAGGGTCAGGACCACAGCAGGAAGGGTCTGTGGCGGAGAAAAAGATTCAATCGCCGGACGGGCCCAGATAAGGGCGGACACAAGCGCGAGGTGGGCGGCCAGACTGACGACGACGCCGGCGCTCCAGGCGCCGCTCCGGCGGCGTGAGCGGACGCCTTCGTGACGGACGCCGTCGGGATTTCGGCTTTGCGTTTCGTCGCTTGGCGGCAAGAGCGCGGCTCCCGTCGGCGACACGGGCGGACGCCGGAGGGCAGGAGGCAGATCATCGTCCCACGTCAGCTTTGGGGCGATCGAGGGGCCATCCGGCGGCCCGCATAACGGTCAAGGTGCCGGAATCAGGCCCAGAACGGGCCATGCGATGGCCCTCTCGCCTCGTCCAATGGCTTCTGCGCTGATTTGTAACGGGTGCGCGCGCCCGGCCGCTCAGGATGCCTCCCCTTGATCCTCTCCCAGATGAAATTTCCCGCCCGCCCCCTGGTCATGACCGGCGCCGTCCTCGGTCTCGGGCTGCTCGCCAGCGGCTGCGCGACCCGCAACTTCGTGCGCGACCAGGTGGCCGTGGTCGACGGCCGGGTGACCCAGGTCGAAGGCACGGCCGGCCAGGCGCTGGAACGCGCCAACGCCGCCTATGTGCTGGCCGAGGGCAAGTTCATGTACGAGGTCGTGCTGAGTGACGACTCGGTCAAGTTCCCGACCGATCGCGACGCTCTGTCGCCCGAGGCCGAGGCGCGTCTGGCCGAGCTGGCCAACCGGCTGAAGGCCGAGAACGTCAACGTCTACCTGGAAATTCAGGGCCACACCGACGCCTCGGGACCCGAAGCCTACAACGACGCCCTGGGCGCAGCCCGCGCTGAGGCCGTGCGCCGCTACCTCAGCCGCCAGGGCATCGCGCTGAACCGGATGGCGACCATCTCCTACGGCGAGGAAGCGCCGGTGGCGGACAACTCCACGCCCGAAGGCCGCGCCCAGAACCGCCGCGTGGCGATCGTCGTCCTGAGCTAGGGCCGCTCAAGGCAATGGGCGGGCCGCCCGGTCCGCCCATCGCCGTCAGATCCAGCGACGGACCCGGCGGCGATAGGCCTCGTAGTCCGCGCCGAAGCGGGCAGCGAGGTAGCGTTCCTCGCGCTGGATGACGAAGCGATCCACGACCAGCAGGCAGGGGATCAGCAGGGCGATGGCCAGGGGGCTGTCGAGACCGACAGCTAGCGCCAGATAGGTGATGGCGAAACCGAGGTAGATGGGGTTGCGGGTCACTCCGTAGATGCCCGTGGTCACCAGACTAGTGGACGGCTTCCAGGGCTGGACGGCCGTCTTCGCCTTCTGGAACAGCCCGGCCGCCCAGGCCTCGATGAATAGACCGAGCGCTAGCCCGACGATCGCAATCCCACCGCGCATGCTTCGGTCAAGGCCGAGGCCTGGTTCATCGATCAGGCGGCCGACGCCCCAGCCGAGCGCGAGAAACCCGAGATAGATCAGGGGCGGTGGCGCGACGACGCCGGGAATGTCGCGGTCGGCCATGTCAGACCGTCACGCCCCCGGGCGCGGTGTATTCGGACACCGGCGCGTCGCCGGTGTTGACGACCTCCGAAGGCTCGAAGATCAGGACCTCGGCCATATCGTCCGCGCCGGTGCGATGCTCCACGCCACGTGGCACGACGATGAACTGGCCGGGGTCGAGGGTGACGATCCGGTCGCGGAACTCGACGCGGAAGCGCCCCTTCCAGACCAGGAACATCTCGTCGGCGTCCTCATGCCGATGCCAGGGGAAAAGGCCCTGGACCTTCACCAGCCGGACGTCCTGGCCGTTCAGTCGGGCGGCGATGCGCGGCCGCCAGGGCTCGCGGAAGGTCGCGAACTTCTCGGCGAGGTCGACCGCGTCGGTCATCTCAGTCCTCGTCGGCGTAGATGGCGACGGCGGCCGGCGTCGTGGAGGTGACCGCGCCGCGATACATGCCCGAGGTCGTCATGGCGAAGCCGGGGACGCCGTTCGCATCGACCACGATCACCCCGCCGTAGCCGCCCAGCGACAGGGCGTCGTCGACCTCGGCCTGACCGGCCTCCTCGGACGAGGCGCCGGCCGCGACGCGGGTGCAGATGTCGCGGGCGACGGTGGCGCGGATGTAGAACTCGCCGTCGCCGGTGGCCGAGACCGCGCAGCCGTCGCGGTTGGAAGCGTAGGTGCCGGCGCCCAGCACCGGCACGTCGCCGACCCGGCCCCAGCGCTTGCCCGTCGTGCCGCCGGTGGAGGTGCCGGCCGCCAGCGTTCCGGATTGATCCAGCGCCACGGCGCCGACGGTGCCGAACTTGCGCTCGTTCAGGGGCGGGGCGGGTTCCAGCGAGGCCATACCGGCGGCGGGCGCTCCGGCGGGGCGGGCGGGAACGGGCAGGTTTCGCTCACGCAGGAAACTCTCCAGGCCGCGCCAGCGCCGTTCCGTGAAGAAGTAGGACGGATCGACCTGCTCCAGCCCCTGAGCCGCCGCGAAGGTGTCGGCGCCCTGGCCGATCAGCATGACGTGAGGCGACTGTTCCATGACGGCGCGGGCGGCGGCGATGGGGTGGCGGGTGGTGGTCAGGCCCGCGACGGCTCCGGCGGACAGGTCGCGACCGTTCATGACCGCGGCGTCGAGCTCGTTGCGCCCTTCGGCGGTGAACACGGCGCCGCGCCCGGCGTTGAACAGGGGGTCGTCCTCCATGATCTGGATCGCGGCCTGGATGGCGTCGAGCGACGACCCGCCGTCGCGCAGGATGGCTGCCCCGGCTTCCAGCGCGCGCGACAGGGAGGCGCGGTAAGCGGCGTCCTGTTCCGGCGACAGGTTCGCGCGCTCGATGACGCCCGCGCCGCCGTGTATGGCGAAGGCCCATCGGGGGGCGTCCTGCGCAGCGACCGGCGCAGCGACAGCGAGCGATGCGAGAATCGCCAAACCTGCGAGTTTCAGTGTGTTCATTGGCGATCCGCTCCCGTTCGCGCTATGTTCCGCCCATGTCCGAGGTCACAGACATCGTGGTGCCCATGCTTCGCAAGATCCAGGAGGATCTGTCGAGCATCAAGGAGGATATGCACCTCCTCAAGGTTCGGATGACCGGCCTAAAAGAGAACATGGCGGGTTTGAACCGACGCATGGACAAGCTCGAATATAGAGTCGAACGCATCGGGCGACGGCTGGGGCTCGTCGAAGCCTGACGGCTCACGGCCCCCGCCGATGATGCGACCACTTCCACAGCCGATACGCGATGATGGGCACAAAGCCGCCGACCAGCGCCGCGATCAGCACCGTCCAGAAGCCGCCGCCCAGGCCGAACTGGCCCACCAGCCCGCCGACGATCGCGGCGGCCAGCGGGCCGAGGAAGGGCAGCCAGTGAGGCGGCGCGACCTTAATTCGCGTCGACCTTGATGACGCCGCGACGGATCTGGTCCAGCTCGATGGAATCGAACAGGGCCTGGAAGTTGCCCTCGCCGAAGGCCTGATTGCCCTTGCGCTGAATGATCTCGAAGAAGATCGGGCCGAACATGTCCTGGGTGAAGATCTGCAGCAGGAGGCCGTCCTCGTCGGAGCCGTCGATCAGGATGCGGTTCTTGCGCATGCGGGCCACGTCCTCGCCGTGGTTGGGCAGGCGCTTGTCGATCAGTTCGAAGTAGGTCTCGATCGTGTCCTGGAAGGGCACGCCACGTTCTTTCAGCGTTTCAACGGTATGGAAGATGTCATCGGTGGCGAGCGCGATGTGCTGGATGCCCTCGCCGTTGTAGCGCCGCAGGAACTCCTCGATCTGGGAGTTCTCGTCCTGGCTCTCGTTCAGAGGGATGCGGATGGCGCGGTCGGGTGCGATCATGGCCTGGGAGAACAGGCCGGTCGCCTTGCCCTTGATGTCGAAATACTTCTGCTCCTCGAAAGCGAAGACGTCGCCGTAGAAGCCGGACCAGGTCCGCATCTGTCCGCGCCGGACGTTGTGGGTCAGGTGGTCCAGCAGATGCAGGCCAACGTTGTTCTTGCGCTCGGCCTCCTCCCAGCCCTCGATCTCGTCCCAGCCGTCATAGAGTGAGCCGTTTTCGCCATAGGCGTCGATCAGATAGAGCAGCGAGCCGCCGATGCCGCGCAGCACATAGGCGCCGGGCCCCAGCGCCCCGCCGTCGTGCATCTCGGCCGAGTGGGCGCCGCGCGCGACCGCGCCCTCATAGGCCGCCCTGGCGTCGGCGACGCGGAAGGCCATGCCGTTGGCGGACGGGCCGTGATCCCTGGCGAACTCGCCGGCGTGACCCCTGGGATCGGTGTGGACCAGGAAGGTGATGTCGCCCTGCTTCATGCGGACCACGCCGTTGGCCGGGTTGCGGTGGGTCTGGACGAAGCCCAGCACCTCCAGCTGACGGATCATCGCCTGGGGGTCGGGTCCGGTGAACTCGACGAACTCGAAGCCGTCGACGCCGAGCGGGTTCTCGCGGGCGGCCGTGTCGGTCTTGCGGGGGGCCAGATCGTCCATGGGGCGTCTCCTGATGGGGGTGGCCGTCTCGTCCGGCCGGTTGGCGCGGAACCTAGTGGCGCGAGACGGGGAAGCCAACCCGCCGGATCGAAGGGCGCTCCGACGCTTGCCCGCGCGAGCCGCCCGGCCTAATCGCAGGACATGGCCAGCCCTCCCCTGATCTGCCCGTCGATCCTTGCCTCGGACTTCGCGAAACTGGGCGAAGAGGTCGCCGCGATCGAGGCGGCGGGGGCCGACTGGGTTCACGTCGATGTGATGGACGGCCACTTCGTGCCCAACATCACGATCGGTCCCGATGTGGTGAAGGCGCTGCGGCCGCACACGAGCCTGCCGTTCGACGTGCACCTGATGGTTGCGCCGGTCGATCCCTGGCTGGAGGCCTACCGCGCAGCGGGAGCCGACATCCTGACCGTGCATCCCGAGAGCGGGCCGCATCTGCATCGGACGCTGGGTCGTATCCGGCAGCTGGACGCCAAGGCGGGGGTCGTGCTGAACCCCGGCACGCCGCTGTCGGTGCTGGATGAGGTCATCGATCTGGTCGATCTCGTTCTGCTGATGTCGGTCAATCCGGGCTTCGGCGGCCAGTCCTTCATCGACAGCGCGCTGAAGAAGATCGAGCGAACCCGCGCCCTGCTGGACGCCGCCGGTTCTAAGGCGCACCTGCAGGTCGACGGAGGGGTGACGACGGCGAACGCCGGGGCCTGCGTCAGCGCCGGAGCCGACGCCCTGGTCGCCGGGACCGCCGTCTTCAGGGGCGGACCGTCGGCCTATGCCGCCAACATCGCGGCCTTGAAGGGCGTCGCGGCTTGAATCCCATCGGGCCCTTCGCGGACCGGTCGCCGCCATCGGTCGGGCCCGACGCCATCCCCGGCCTGAGGGGCGCGCCCATGCGCACGCCGGTGAAGAGCGCGGGCGTGGCGACGGGTCCGCAGCTGTGGCCCGCCATCGCCGGGCGCATGCTGACGCGGCAGATCTGGATCGAGCTCTACGGCCTGCCCGGCTATGCCCAGACGCTGGCGGCGGGCAAGGCGGTGGCCTTCGCCGCCTCGCCTCGCGACTTCCGGCCCGTGGACAGCGCGGTCGGCAAGGCCGTCCTGTCGGGCAAGTTCCATCTGGCCGGGACCCATATGGAGGTCGAGACCGGGGGCGATCCGTGGAACCGGCCGAGCCCGTCCAAGGCCTTCGCGACGGACCTGCACGCCTTCGCCTGGCTGCCGTCGCTGATGCTGCATGAGGAGCGGGGCGCGCGCGAGGCTGTGCGGCTGACGCTGGCCTGGGCCCAGACCTTCGCGCGCTGGTCGCCCTTCGCCTGGGACCCGCAGATCCTGGCGCGACGGACCTTCAACCTGTCGTGCGCGGCGCGGCGCATGGGGGCGGTGGCGAGCGACGGGGACCGCTTCCGCCTGGCCGACGTCCTCGGCCGTCAGGCGCGGCAGCTGCTGCGGCCGCCCGGCGGCCTCGCCGGACAGGCCGAGCGGCTGGTCGCCTCGGCGCTGGCGGGGGCCGTGCTGGCGGGGACGCCAGGCCAGCGCATTCGTCGGGTCGCGCTCGGGCGGCTGGGCGGCGCCCTGCGCCAGACTGTGGCCGGCGACGGATCGCATGCCTCGCGAAGCCCCGAGGCGGGCCTGGAGCTGCTGCTGGACCTGCTGGCCCTGAACGAGGCTCTGGCCCAGCTGTCCGAGCCGACGCCGGAGCCCGTCTCAGGCGCCATCATGCGGTTGACGACGGCGCTGCGGCTGCAGGTCCTGCCCGACGGACGACTGGCGGGTTTTCAGGGTGGAGGGCCTTCGACGACGGCGCGGATCGCCGCCGCCCGAGCGCATGACGAGCACGCAGAGACGCCGGGCGGATCCAGCGGAACGGTCGGCGGACTGGCCCGGATCCGTTCGCCTCTCCTGACGGTCGTGACCGATGCGGGCCCGCCTGCGCGCGGCGCCTGGTCGGAGGCCGCCTGCGCCCAGCCCCTGGCGCTGGAGATCGTCTGCGGCCGGGACCGGTTGATCACAGGCTGCGGCTGGACGCCAAGGGCGGCGGACCGGCAGGGTCTGCGCCTGTCACCCGGTCATTCGACCCTGACGCTGGGGGAGACGGCTTTCTCCGAACCGCTCGGTGGATGGAAAGCCGAGCTTCTGGGGCCGCGTCTTTATGGCCGGCCGTGGAAGACGACCTTGGAAAGGCGCGACGCCGAGGGGGCCGTCTGGCTGGAGGTCGAGCACGACGCCTGGGCCGCGCCTTACGGCCTTCTGCATCAGCGGCGGCTCTATCTGGATCAGCGGCTGGACGAACTCCGCGCCGAGGAACGGCTTCATCCGTGCCCGGAACATCGCGGACAGGTGCGCCAGATCGCGGCGCCCTATGCGGTGCGCTTCCACCTGGAGCCGGGGGCGCAGGCGTCGCTGGCGCGGGACCGCCGCTCCATCCTGCTGCGCGGCCATTCCGGCCGGGGCTGGTGGTTCAGGACCGACGGCCCGGACGTGGCGATCGAGCCGTCGGTGCACGTCGAGGACGGCCTGACCCGGCGCTCGCTGCAGGTCGTGGTGCGGGGCTCGGCCCGGACCGACGCCGAGACGAAGGTCCGCTGGAAGCTCAGCCCCGCAGGCGCGGCGGGCGATCCGGTCTGAGCGGGATCAGCCGCCGATGCGCACCTGGACCTCGACTTCGCCGCGCATGACGGTCAGGACGGGGTTGCCCCGGTCGTCCAGCCGGGCCCCGAGCGTCGCCAGGCTGTCGACCGCGCGGCCGCCCACCTCTGTGACGATGTCGCCCGCGCGCAGGTCCGCCGCCGCCGCAGCCGAACCGCCCTCGACCGCCTGGACCTGAATGCCGGACGGCGTCGCGGCGAAGCTGGCGCCGAAGGCCTGTACCGCGCTCGCGCCGATCTGGACGGGGTCGGGCTCGGAGATCTCCACCGTCATCGAGGCGTTCCCTTCGACCCCGTCGCGCAGATAGACGAGCGTCAGGGCCGTTCCGGGAGGCGCGATGCCGACCACCGCCTGGACCGAGCCGGCGTTGGCCACGGGCCGGTTCTGGATGCGGGTGATGACGTCGCCGCGGACCAGACCCGCGCGATCGGCCGGCGATCCGGGAACCACGTCCTCGACGATGGCGCCGCGCACGAAACCCAGCCCCAGCTCGACCGCCCGCTCGGCGGTCAGCGAGCCGAGCGTCGCCCCGATGCGGCCGCGCGTGACCTCGCCGTCGGCGCGGAGCTGATCGACCACGAAGCGCATGATGCGGGTGGGCACCGCGAAGGCGATGCCGTCGTTGCCGCCCGAGAAGTCGCCTGACAGGATGGAGGTGTTGATGCCGATCAGCCGCCCCCGGCTGTCCAGCAGCGGCCCGCCCGAGTTGCCCGAGTTCACCGCCGCGTCGGTCTGGATGTAGTCCTCGACCGCATCGCCCAGCCCCGAGCGGCCCAGGCCCGAGATCACCCCCATGGTCAGGGTCTGCTCCAGGCCCAGGGGATAGCCGACCGCGAAGGCCAGGTCGCCGGTCCGCAGCGTGTCGGAATCGGCCGTCTCCACCTCGGCCAGGCCGCCGGCGGGGATGCGCAGGACCGCCAGATCGGTCGCCAGGTCCTTGCCGATCAGTTCGGCGTCGAGCAGGCGGCCGTCGGCCAGATCGACGCGGAACGTCTGCCCGCCCTCGATGACGTGGTTGTTGGTGACGATGATGCCCTCGTCCGCGTCGATGATGACGCCGGAGCCGCCCGACACCGCCGTGGGCTCCGCGCCGTCGCGCGAAGGGCCGGTCGACCGGCCCAGCGTCGTGACCCGCACGACGGCGGGCAGGGACCGCTCCAGCCCGGTGGCGAAGCTGAACACGCCGCGCTGGCTGTCGTAGGGCAGGGGAAACTCGGGCGCGGTCTGGGCCGCGGCGGTCCCCGCCGTCAGCAGGGCGATGGCGGTCGTCGCCAGGAAACAGGTGCGGTTCACGATGGTCCCCCTTGGTGTCGCGCCGCGAGCCTATCGCGTGAAATGCGCCGTGACGATGGTCCCGGGCGCGGCGTCTTCGATCGTCAGTCTGGCGCCGTGGCGACGCAGGCTGGCGCGCACGAAGGTCAGGCCCATGCCGTGGCTGTCGGACCGGGCCTCGCCCTTGCCCATGCCGGGGCCCTGATCGGCGACGCTCAGGATCGCACCGTCGTCGGTGGGCCGGGCGCGGATGATCACGGCTCCGCCGTCCGGCGAGAACTTCACGGCGTTGTCGACGAGGTTGGCCACCGCCCGCTGGAGCAGGGACCGCACCCCCATGACCGCGACCGGCTCGACCTCGGCGCTAAGACGAATCCCGCGTTGCTCGGCGATGGGCTCGTACAGTTCGACGGCGGATCGGGCGAGCGTGTTCAGACGGACGCTTTCGAACGACCACGCTTCTCCGTCCCGCAGCGCCAAGGCCTCGGTCATGGCGCGCGAGACATCGGCCAGATCCTGGCGGGTCTCGCGGATCAGGCGGGTACGGGTGCGGGCGTCGTCGCTGGCGGCCAGCTGATCGAGCCGGGCGGTGGCGCGCGCGAGCGGCGTGCGAAAGTCGTGGGCCAGCTGGTCGGCGGAATCCCTCAGCCACGTCAGCAGTTCGTCCAGACGGTGCAGCGTCCGGTTCACCTGACCGGACAGTTCGGCCAGTTCGGGCGCGACCGAGACCTCCGGCGCGCGATAGGAGAAGTCGCCGACGGCCGCGCGGTCCAGCGCCTTGGTCACCTTCGCCAGGGCCGTGGCCATACGCCTCCGCGCGACCGTCGCGGCCGTCAGCCCGGCCGCCAGGATCAGAACGCCGACGCCGAACACCGCCAGCACGGCCCGGCGCCAGGCCGCGCCCGCCGGATCGACCACCCGACCCACCGTCACCTCCAGCGGACCCACGGGACGCCGCACGATCACAGCCTCCACGGCCCGGTTCAGACACAGGTCCCCAGGCGCCAGCCGGACCAGATGAACATCGGGCCCGAGAGTGACGAGAGGGCGCGCGGGCGCGGTCTCAAGCGCCGTCAACCCCGCGGGCTTGCCGACGGCGGGTCGGATCAGCCGAACGGCGGCCCCGCCGCGCCCTGTCCGGCAGGTCTCCTCCAGAGTGATCGCCTGATCACCGGGACCGTCCTCAAGGGCGGCCAGGACCGCGGACGGGGAGGGAGCCTCAGCGCCGGGCGCGTCCGTGTCGGGTGGCAGGGCGACGGCGATGGCGGTGAAGTCGGCGAGCGCGGCGAGGGCCGCCTGCTGGCGCTGGTCCAGCTGGGCGGCACGGCCCGTGATCATCAGGGATCCGGTCAGGGCGACGGCCGCGAGCACCGCCAGCGCGGACGCCAGCTCAGTGCTCGTGCGCCGCTCCAGCCAGACCAGCGGCGCCGCCAGGTCCAGCCGACGCCGAAAGGCGGTCCAGCGGCTCTCGTCCGGCGGGCTCATGGCAAGCTCCGGATCACGCGGCGTCCAGATCGCGGAACACCAGGCTCTGGCTGCGCGCGGGGACGATCAGGGGATGAAGGTCCTCGCCGATCTCGGGAGCCTGCTCCCGGAGCCGACGCCGAAGCGCCGAGATGCGGGCGTCGATGATGTTGACGAAGTTGTCGGGCAGGAAGGTCCACTCCACCCAGCAGCGGTCCCACAGCATGGTCTTGGTCACCGGCTGACCGCGCGCGCTCATCAGCTCCGAGACGATGGCGAACTCCAGCGGCGACAGGTCGATCGGCCGTTCGCCGGCGTCTGTCCGGAGCTTCAGCGTCCGCGCGCCGGGCGACAGCCGGAGGGGGCCGTTGATCAGATCGCCGCTCGTCGGCCTGGCGCGACGAGCCACGCGTCGCAGCTGGGCCGCGATCCGGGCCAGAAGCTCCTCGTCGCCGATGGGCTTGGACAGATAGTCGTCGGCGCCGCCCAGCAGCCCTTCGACTTTCTGGCGCTCGCCGGTCAGGGCGGTCAGCATCAGGGCCGGGGCGTCGGCTGACGCGCCCGATGCCGAGCGCAGGCGCCGGAGCGTCTCCAGCCCGTCCAGCCCGACGGTCAGCCGGTCCAGGATCAGGACGTCGTAGGCCTGGCTGCGGGCCGCTTCCAGCGCGGCCTCCCCCGCCTCGAACCGATCGACCGCCGAGAAACCGGCCCGCAGCAGACGCCCGGCGACATGGTCGGCCAGTGCGGGGTCGTCTTCCAGCAGGAGGGCGCGACGCCCGGCGAAGGCCTCGCCCAGAGCCCCGAACGGATCCTCGATCGCCTGGCCCGCATCCTCGGTGATCAGATCGCTCACGTCGTTTCCCCGCGTCGCCGGGAGGATAGGCGTCCCCTCGGGCGATGGACAATCCCGGCGCTGTGGCCGGATGCGGCACCGTAGCGCGGGCGCGGCCTGGCGGTCCTGATCCTTTCTGACGGGGCTCACGCAAAGATGAAGGATTTTTAAGATTGCGGGCGGTCGCGGCGCCCTAGGGTTCGATTTCAAGCGCGCGACAGACCGCGCAGAGGCCTCAACCCGGGACATTTCAATGAAAAGACTGCTGATCGGCGCCGCTGCGGCCGCCCTCCTGATCCCCTCCGCCGCCTTCGCCGACGGCCCGGAGCACGACCACGCCTGCCTGGACGAGGCCTGCACGGTCTGGTCGATCTTCCAGACGCCCGCCGCCAGCATCGGCGCGTCCGGCTGGGCGGGCGTCGAGGCCCCGCGCTTCGGAACCTGGGGCTTCGACACCTCGGGCATGGACCTGTCGGTGGCGCCCGGCGACAACTTCATGCGCTACGCCAACGGCGCGGCGCTGGATCAGCTGACCATCCCGGCCGACCGGTCGAACTACGGCGCCTTCGCCCTGCTGCGCGATCTGTCGGACAACCGGCTCGAGGCCATGATCACGGGCCTGCTGGCCCGGACGGACCTGGCGCCCGGCTCGGACGAACAGAAGATCGCCGACGCCTATCGCAGCTACATGGACACGGCCCGCATCGAGGCGCTGGATGACCAGCCGCTGCAGCCCTATCTGGCCGAGATCCGCGCGATCGACAGCCACGAGGCCATGGCCGCCTACATGGGCCGGACCGTCGGCGGCCTGGGCGGCTCCTTCTTCGCCACCGGCATTTCGACCGACCAGAAGCAGCCTGACCGCTATGTCGTCTCGGCCGGTCAGTCGGGCCTCGGCATGCCCAACCGCGATTTCTATCTGTCGCCGCTCTACGCCGACAAGAAGGAGCTGTACCTGGCCTATATCGGCCAGATGCTGGAGATGATCGGCTGGGAGGACCCGGCGGGCAACGCCCAGCGCATCCTGGATCTCGAGAACCGCATCGCCCAGGCGCACTGGACCCCGGCCGAGAACCGCAACCGCGACCGGACCTACAACGAGTACACGATCCAGCAGCTGGTGGCCGACGCCCCGGGCTTCGACTGGAACGGCTATTTCGGCGCCGCCCGCCTGGGCGACGTGCCGCGGCTGATCGTGCGCCAGAACACCGCCATGCCGCAGATCGCGGCCATCTATGCGGAAACGCCGATCGAGACGCTGCGCGCCTGGCAGGCCTTCCACACCACGGATCAAGCGGCCTCGCGCCTGTCGGCCCGGTTCGCCGACGCCCAGTGGGCCTTCCGCCTGCGCGACCTGCAGGGCCAGCCCGAGCAGCGTCCCCGCGACAAGCGCGCGATCGGCTTCGCCGAGGGCGCCCTGGGCGAGGCGCTGGGCCGCCAATACGTCGCCGAGTACTTTCCGGCCGAGTCCAAGGCCCAGATGGAAGAACTGGTCGCCAACCTGCGTCGGGCGCTCGCCCTGCGCATCGAAAACTATGACTGGATGAGCGCCGAAACGAAGGCGGCCGCTCAGGAGAAGCTGGCCAAGTTCACCGTCAAGATCGGCTATCCGGAAGAGTGGCGGGACTATTCCGCGCTGGAAATCCGGCCTGACGACCTGTTCGGCAACGCCGAGCGCGCCGGTCGCTTCCGCTGGGAGTATCAGCTGGCCCGCCTGAACGAGCCGGTCGACAAGCGGGAGTGGGGCATGACGCCCCAGACGGTGAACGCCTATTACAACTCCACCAACAACGAGATCGTCTTCCCGGCCGCCATCCTGCAGCCGCCGTTCTTCGATCCGAACGCCGATCCGGCGGTGAACTATGGCGCCATCGGCGGCGTCATCGGCCACGAGATCGGCCACGGCTTCGACGACCAGGGCTCCAAGTCCGACGGCGACGGCGTGCTGCGCAGCTGGTGGACGCCCGAGGACCGGGCCAACTTCGAGAGACTGACCGGGCGCCTCGGCGCCCAGTATGACACCTATGAGGTCCTGCCCGGCTACTTCATCCAGGGCGCGCTCTCGATGGGCGAGAACATCGGTGACGCCGCCGGCGTGGCGGTGGGTCTGGAGGCCTATCAGCTGTCGCTCAACGGCCAGGAGGCCCCGGTTCTCGACGGTTTCACCGGCGAGCAGCGGTTCTTCCTCGGCTGGGCCCAGGTGTGGCAGTCCAAGTCCCGCGAAGAGGCGCTCAAGAACCAGGTCGCAACCGGGCCGCACAGCCCGGCCGAGTTCCGCGTGATCGGGCCGGTCCGCAACGTCGACGCCTGGTACGAGGCCTTCGATGTTCAGCCGGGTCAGCGGTACTATCTGACGCCGGAAGAACGCGTCCGCATCTGGTGACGTGAAAAAGGCCGGAGCGGCGATCCGCTCCGGCCTTTCGCTTTCCTGGACGTGAGGGGTGCCCGTCAGGCGGCGTTGGCCGCCTTGCCCCCCGACTTCTTGGCCTCGGCCTCGCGGTGAGCGATGACGCCGCGCGCGATCAGCTCGGCGGCCTCGCCCGCATCCCCCCAGCGCTTGACCCGCACCGACTTGTTCTTCTCCAGGTCCTTGTAGCGGGTGAAGAAGTGCTCGATCTGCTCGACCATGATGGTCGGCAGCTGCCTATAGCTGGCGATGTCGGTGTAGTAGGGATGAAGCGCATCGACCGGCACGGCCAGGATCTTGTCGTCGCCGCCCGCCTCGTCCTCCATCATCAGCACCCCGATCGGACGCGAGCGGATGACGCAGCCCGGCACGACCGGCGTCGGGTTCAGCACGATGACATCGCAGGGGTCGCCGTCGTCGGCCAGCGTATGCGGCACGAAGCCGTAGTTGCCCGGATAATACATCGCCGTGTGCAGGAAGCGGTCGACGAAGAGGGCGCCGGACGCCTTGTCCATCTCGTACTTCACCGGCAGACCGCCTTGCGGGATCTCGATGACGACATTCAGGTCCCAGGGCGGGTTGGGGCCGACGGGGATGGCGTCGAGGTTCATGGAACGAGGCTCTGATTTTGTGCGACTGCGAAGGGAGGCCGGGCGTGATAAGCCTGTCGGGCCGTCGCGGCAAGCGCGAGCGGTGAGGCGGCCGCGGAGATCCGGTGCGACATGACCTTTCTGGACTGGCTGGGACTGGCCCTCTTCTTCCTGTGCTGGCTGGCCTATGAACCCCTGCTGAGGGTTCTGGCCAAGCGCAGCGGCTCGCTCAACGACGACATGCTGACGGTCCGTCACGCCTGGATGACGGCCATGACCCGGCGCGAGGTGCGGCTGCTGGACAGCCAGCTGCTGGGCCACTCGATCAACTCCGGCTCCTTCTTCGCCTCGTCCAACCTGCTGCTGATCGCCGGCGTGGCGAGCGTCCTGTTCGGTGGGGATCAGGCCCTGCAGGGCTTCTCGGCGGTCGGCGCCGAGGATGTGCCCCTACCGCTTCTGGAGGCGAAGCTTGGGCTGGTGCTGCTGTGCCTGGCGCGGGGTCTGCTCGATTTCATATGGTCAATCCGGCAGATGAACTACGCCCTCGCCATGATCGGGGCGGCGCCCGAGATCACCACCGAGGCCGACCGCGACGCCTTCGGTCAAGCGACCGCCGATGTACTCAATCCGGCGCTGGGGGCCTTCAGCCAAGGCGTGCGGGGCTACTATTTCGCCCTGGCGGCGGCGGCCTGGCTGTTCGGCCCGCTCTGGCTCTGCGCCGGCGTGGTGTCGGCCTTCACCCTGCTGGTCTGGCGCCAGTCCGGATCACCGGCGGCCCGAGCCATCCGTATGGCGCGACGGTTGATCGAGGCGGATCGGCCGCCAGCCCGTTGATTTTGCGCCGCAACAAACGCCTCGATGCGCCTCTTTGCGAGATTCGTGTTCTGAAATCGCTTACACAAGGCCAGCATGGCATGATCTTGGTGTAACGCGGCGTGATCGCGAGTTGGTCGAAGCGCCTTGACGCATTGTGCATTGCAACCTAACTTTAACTCCGACGCCTCCGGGCGTCTTGCCCTTCCTGGGCGTTTCCTCCCTATAGACTTTCATGCCGCGCCCTCGGGCGCGGCTTTTTTTCGGCCTCAGCGCGGCCAGGTCTCGCGGGACAGGGCTTCGATCACCCGCGTCAGAAGGCCCCGGAACCGGTTGTGATCCGCCGACGGCTCCAGCGTCGCCTCGTCAAGATAGAGCGCGCGGTTCATCTCGACCTGCACCGCCTGAAACCCTTCATCCGGCCGACCCCAGCGCTGGGTGGCGTAGCCCCCGGCATAGGGGGTGTTCAGCGCGACCGTCAGGCCCTCGGCTTCGAACAGGCCCCGGATCCGTCGCGTGAGGCCCGCGCGCGTCGCCGAGCCGTGCCGGTCGCCGAGAACGATGTCGACGCCGCGCACTCCCCGCTTTCCCACGCCCGCGCCCGTCGCGCGCGAGGGCATGGAGTGCCAGTCGACCAGCAGGGCCACGCCGTGCCGCGCCCGGCTTTCCATCATCAGCGCCTCGAGAGCGGCATGATAGGGCGCGTGGACGTACGAGAGACGAAACAGCGCCTCGTCTTCTGACAGCCGCCGGTCGTAGAGAGGGGCGCCGTCACCGGCGCGGCGCGGGATGACCCCGTAACCCGCCGCCACCTTGGCGGACGTGGCGCCCTCCACCCCGTCGATCAGGGCCGCATCCAGCTCGTCCGGCGCTCGGTTCAGGTCGATGTAGGCGCGCGACACCCGCGCCGCGATCAGCGGCGCCCCGAGACGCGGACCCGCAGCGACCAGGCGGTCGACGCCGACGTCCTCCGCGCTGCGCAGCGTCATGGGCGACAGGGCGGGGCTGTGGCCCATGTCGGCCGGGGTCCAGCCGCCGGAATGCGGCGAGGCGAACACCATCGGCCCATGGTCGCCGATCGCCGGATGCACCACGAACGGCGGCGGACGGTCGGCCGGATCGGGGACGGGAACCGCGGTCATCGCCCTCGCCATAGACTGTTTTTCCCTAACCGCCACGGGAGCCGCCCTGTTCATCACGGCGAATTTCATCGCCGGTTTACGGTTCCCGGCCTAGCGTTCATCCATCGGATAGGAGACCCTTCGCCATGGCGCGCATCCTGCTGGCGGAAGACGACGGCTCGCTTCGGGGCTTCCTGACCCGGGCGCTGGAACGCGCGGGCCATGAGGTCGTCGACTGCGAGAACGGCGACGACGCCATCGACGCCCTGGAACACGGCCCCTACGACCTTCTGCTGACCGACATCGTCATGCCCGGCGCTGACGGCATCGAGGTCGCGCGCGTCGCGGCCGCCCGCCAGCCGGGGCTGCGCATCATGTTCATCACCGGCTTCGCCGCCGTGGCCCTGTCCGCCGCCCAGGCCAGCCCCCAGGCCAAGGTCCTGTCCAAGCCCGTGCACCTGCGCGACCTGGTCAGCGAGGTCGAGCGCATGGTGGCGGCGGCCTGATCTCCCTTTTGTCGCGCTGACGCTCGCGACGCGGTCGCCCGCTGCTTGACCGCATCTCGGTCGCGCTGCCGCTCGCCGCGCGGCGGCTCTCTGCTTGAGCGCATCTCGGTCGCGCTACGCTCGCCACGCGGCGGCTCGCTGCTTGAGCGCAGGATTGCCCCTTGCGAGGCGCGCGACGGCCGGGTTATAGACCGCGCCTTCCCGGACCGGCCCAGCCGGACCCGCCACGGCGGACGCGTAGCTCAGCGGGAGAGCACTACGTTGACATCGTAGGGGTCACAGGTTCAATCCCTGTCGCGTCCACCATTCTCCCCCCCCACGCGTCATTTGCGCCCGATGTGCTTTTCGCACGGGGTTGAGGGCACATGGCGCGAACCCCCGCCCCGCCCTGGAAAACTTCGCCGGTCTCCCATGCGAAGGTCTGGAGGTCAGCCGTCAGATCGCAGTGTTACAGACTTGTAATGTTTCCGCCTTTGACGGACGGCTCGCGAAGCCCTTGTAATCCCATCGATCCGCGCCTGACGGGCGCGACAGGGGAGGTTTTTCATGTTCCGTCGTTCCTTGCGGGGTGTCAGCCTCGCGGCGGTCGGCTGCGCTCTCGCGCTGTCGGCCTGCGCCACCACCTCGGGCTCCGGGTCCGACGAGGGCGAGACGCCCCGGCGAGAGGCCCGCGCCCTGCCCGCGGGCCTTGATTACGCTGCCAACCCCGACCCCTTCCCCTCGACCTATGAGCCCCTGCCCCGGGACAACATGGCGATCGTCGGTGCGACGATCCTGACCGGGACCAACCAGCGGATCGAGAACGGCGTGGTGGTCGTCACCGACGGACGCATCACCGCCGTGGGCGGCGCCAACACCCCGGTGCCGGGCGGCCATCGCGTGGTGGACGCGCGCGGCCGGTTCGTGACGCCGGGCATCATCGACGTGCACAGCCACCTCGGCGTCTATCCCTCGCCCGGCGTGACCGGCATGAGCGACGGCAATGAGGCGACCAGCCCGAACACCGCCCAGGTCTGGGCCGAACATTCGATCTGGCCCCAGGACCCGGGTTTCAACACCGCCCGCGCCGGCGGGGTGACCACGCTCCAGATCCTGCCCGGCTCGGCCAATCTGTTCGGCGGGCGCTCGGTGACGGTGAGGAACGTCCCCTCGGTGACCATGCAGGGGATGAAGTTCCCCGGCGCGCCCTACGGCGTGAAGATGGCCTGCGGAGAGAACCCCTCGCGCGTCTACGGCGGGCGCAACCAGAGCCCGGCCACCGGCATGGGCAATGTCGCCGGCTATCGCGCCGCCTTCATCGCGGCCCAGGACTATCGCGACAAATGGGACAAGTGGCGCGAGACCGGCGAGGGCAGCCCGCCGACGCGCAACCTGCAGAACGAGACCCTGGCCGGCGTGCTGGACGGCTCGATCATGGTGCAGAACCACTGCTACCGCGCCGATGAGATGGCCGTGATGATGGACATTGCCGACGAGTTCGGCTTCCGGATTACCGCCTTCCATCATGCCATCGAGGCCTACAAGCTGGCGCCCCAGCTGGCCGCCGCCGGCATATGCGCCGACATGTGGACCGGCTGGTGGGGCTTCAAGATGGAGGCCCTGGACGGGGTTGAGGAGAACGCCGCCCTGGTCGATGCCCCGCAGGGTTCATGCGCCGTCATCCACTCCGACGACGCCCAGCTGACCCAGCGCCTGAACCAGGAGGTCGCCGCCGCCGTGGCCGCTGGACGGCGCGCCGGGATGAACATCACCGAGGAGCGCGCCATCAGCTGGATCACCTCCAACGCCGCCCGCTCGCTCGGCATCGCCGACGAGACCGGCTCGCTGGAGCCCGGCAAGCGCGCCGACGTGGTGATCTGGAGCGCCAATCCGTTCAGCGTCTACGCCCGCGCCGACCAGGTCTACATCGACGGCGCCCTGACCTTCGATCGCGCCGATCCGCGCTACCAGCCCCTGTCCGACTTCGAGCTCGGCCAGCCGGGTTACGGCATCGCCGCCGCCAACATCGCTCCGGGAGCCCGCTGATGCGCCGCCTCATCTCGCTCGCGGCGCTGGCCGCCGCGCTCGTCGCCACGCCTGTCCTGGCGCAGGAGCTGACCGCCATCACCGGCGGCCGCGTCCTGACGGGAACCTCGGTCATCGAGAACGGCACCGTCGTCATCCAGAACGGCCGCGTGGTCTCGGTCGGCGCGGGCGCCGCCCCTTCGGGCGCCCGCGTCATCGATGCGCGCGGCAAGGTGGTGACGCCGGGCCTCGTCGCCGTCGACGCCGGGCTGGGCGCCTCGGAAATCTCTTCGGTCAACGGCTCGGACGACCTGTCCAACAGCGCCAACTCCATCTCGGCCTCGTTCGACGTCTCCTACGGGCTCGATCCGTGGTCCTTCACCCTGCCGGTCGCGCGGCTGGGCGGCATCACCCGCGCGGTGGTGATCCCCAGCCATGGCGGGGGCGGCGGCGGGCACTCGCACCATGTGGACGATTCGGACTTCGCCGGCGTCGGCGAGGGCGGGCTGCAGTCGCCCGGTCTGTTCGCGGGCCAGGCCTCGGTCATCCACCTGGCGTCCGGGACCGACATTCTGGTGCGGCCGCGCGTGGCCATGGCCGCCCCCTTCGGCGAGGCCGGAGCCGGCATCGCGGGCGGAGCGCGCGGCGCCCAGTTCGTCCAGTTCAAGGAAACCTTGGCCGAGGTCCGCCTCTATGCCCGGAATCGCGCCGCCTATGACCGGGCGGGCATCCGCGACCTGTCGCTGTCGCGGGCGGATCTGGAGGCCCTGATCCCCGTGGCCAACGGATCGATGCCCCTGATCGTCACCGTGCGCCGCGCGGCCGACATCCTGCAGGTCCTGCGGCTGGCGGATGAAGAGGGCATCGACCTGATCCTGGACGGCGCCGACGAGGGCTGGCTGGTCGCGTCGCAGATCGCGGCGGCGGGCGTGCCGGTGCTGCTGAACCCCATCGACAACCTCCCGGGCAACCTCGAGACCCGCGCGGCGCGGATGGAGAACGCAGCGGCCCTGAACGCAGCGGGCGTGGTCATCGCCATCAAGGGCAACGGCGTCCACCGGGCGCGGGAGGCCCGCTTCAACGCCGGCAACGCCGTATCGCACGGCCTGCCGTTCGAGGCGGCGATCGCGGCGCTCACCGTCAATCCGGCCCGTATCTTCGGCATGGGCGGCCAGTTCGGCGAGCTGCGTCCGGGCGCGGCGGCCGATGTGGTCGTCTGGGACGGCGATCCGCTGGAGCCGCTGAGCTCGGTCACGGCCCAGTTCATCAACGGCCAGGAACAGGACTTGACCAGCCGCCAGATCCTGCTGCGTGACCGCTATCGCAACGGCGGTCGTCCGGCGGGCGGCATGCCGCTGGCCTACGGGAACTGAGGCGTCAAAGCGGAGACAACAGGTTCATCACGGAGAGCACAGAGGATTCACAAAGGACACGGAGAGACCGAGCAGGCGGTGAGATCGCCGATCGGTCACCGGAGACATCGAAGTCTGCGAAGGGCGGCTCGCGCCGCCGTCTCTCATCGACGCGCAGCGTCCGTCCTTTTGAAGCGTTGACCGAAATGAGCGGTCGACGCCCTGACCATCCGTTCGGTCTCTCCGTGTCCTTTGTGAACCCTCCGTGCTCTCCGTGATGAAACCCTTCGAACGCTGAACCAACCCAGGCGCTCGAACCTCGGTCTGGACGAGACGGCCGGGCGGTCGCAAAAGGGCCGCCTCGCCGTTTCCCGGAGCCCGCCTTGACCCAGCCCTTTCCGATCCCAACGCCGACCGACTGGCGCGCGGAGGCGGAAAAGGCGTTGAAGGGCAGGCCGCTGGAGGGGCTGGTCCACCTCGACGCCGACGGCCTGACGATCCGGCCGCTCTACGGCCGCGCCAATGCCGTGGAGCCGGTGTTCGCGCCCCGCGCCGCCGACGCCGACGGCCGCCCCTGGGACCTGCGCACCCTGGTCGAGGGTGATGAGCCGCAAGCCGTCAACGCCGCCATCCTGACCGACCTCGAAGGCGGGGCGGCCTCGGTCATCGTGGCGGGCGGCGTGCTGTCGGATTCCGAACCCCTGTCGCGCGCGCTCGATGGCGTGGCGATCGAGCTGGCCCCGGTCGCGCTCGAAGCCGGGATCGACGGACCGGACGCGGCCAATGCCCTGGCCGTCGCCGCCAAGGGCTCGCCGCGCGCCCAGCTGTTGTTCCACATGGACCCCGTGACCGCGTTCGCCACGGCGGGCGGCGCGCCCCGGCGGATCGCGGCCCATGTCGAACTGGCCGCCAACACCGCCGCGCGCCACGCGGGAGCCTATCCGCAAGCGCGGTTCTTCCTCGCCACTGGCCGAGCGGCGCACGAGGCGGGCGGATCGCACGGGCAGGAGCTGGGTTTCGCGCTCGCGGCCGCCGCCACCTATCTCCGCGCCGCTGTGGACGCAGGCTTGCCGATCGAGCGGGCCCTGGCGGGCACGGTGCTCGGGGTCAGCCTCGATGCGGAGTATTTCGACAGCCTCGCCAAGGTCCGGGCTCTGCGGCTGATGTGGCGCTCGCTCAGCCGCGCCTTCGGCCATGAGACGCCCGCCGTCATCGAGGCCCGCTCGTCGCGGCGGATGCTGGCCGCACGCGATCCCTGGCCCAATCTGCTGCGCCTGACCGCCGCCGGGTTCGCCGGAGCCGTCGGCGGGGCCGAGGCCGTGGTTCTGGACGGCTTCAGCCGCGCGCGCGGCCGCCCCGACGCCTTCGCCCGGCGTCAGGCGCGGAACACCCAGCTGGTCCTGATGGACGAGGCGAGTCTGGGCCGCGTCGCCGATCCGGCGGCCGGGGCTTGGTTCCTCGACCACCGCACCCGTGACCTGGCCGAGGCCGGCTGGGCCGAGTTCCAGAAGATCGAGCGCGAGGGCGGCCTGATCGCCTCGCTGCACGGCGGCGCGATCCAGCAGCGCGTGGCCCAGAGCCGGGCGACGCTGGCCAAGACGTTCGGTGACGGCGGGACCCAACTCGTCGGCGTCACCAAGTTCGTCGACACGGAGCCCCGTCCCGTTTCGGTCGAGGCCGATCCGCCGCCGCCCTCGCCCGGCGACGGCGACCGCTGCGCGCCCCTGAGCCCCGTCCGCTGGGCCGAAGCCTTCGAGGGAGAGGCGGCATGAGCCTACACCCGGACCTGACCCGCGCCGCGCTCGACTTGTCGCCGCTGGATGCTCCGACCGGCCCGGCCGCCCCGACGCCCGAGGGCATCGACATCGCCTCGTCTTACGGCCCAGACGCGCTCGACGGCGTGGCCCACGCCGACGGCCTGCCCGGCTTCGCGCCGTTCGTGCGCGGGCCCTATCCGACCATGTATGCGTCCAACCCCTGGACCATCCGCCAGTACGCGGGCTTCTCGACCGCCGAGGCCTCGAACGCCTTCTATCGCCGGAACCTCGCGGCCGGTCAGAAGGGGCTGAGCATCGCCTTCGATCTCGCCACCCACCGGGGCTACGACTCGGACCACCCGCGCGTGGCGGGCGACGTCGGCATGGCGGGGGTGGCGATCGATTCCATCCTGGACATGCGGACCCTGTTCGACGGCATCCCGCTGGACCAGATGTCGGTGTCCATGACCATGAACGGCGCGGTCCTGCCGGTTCTGGCCCTCTATGTCGTCGCGGCCGAGGAGCAGGGCGTGGCCCACGCGGCGCTGACCGGCACCATCCAGAACGACATCCTCAAGGAGTTCATGGTTCGGAACACCTACATCTATCCGCCGGCGCCCAGCATGCGGATCGTGTCGGACATCTTCGAGTGGACGGCGAAGGAGACGCCGAAGTTCAACTCCATCTCCATCAGCGGCTATCACATGCAGGAGGCGGGGGCCTCCGCCGACCTGGAGCTGGCCTACACCCTCGCCGACGGGCTGGAATACATCCGCGCGGGCGTGGCGGCGGGCATGGACGTGGACCGGTTCGCGCCGCGCCTCAGCTTCTTCTGGGCCGTCGGCATGGACTACTTCATGGAGGTGGCCAAGCTGCGGGCCGGGCGCCTGCTATGGGCCGAGACCGTGCAGGCCGAGTTCGCGCCGAAGGACCCGCGATCCTTGAGCCTGCGCGCCCACTGCCAAACCTCGGGCTGGTCGCTGGCGGCGCAGGATGTGTTCAACAACGTCAGCCGCACCATGGTCGAGGCCATGGCGGCGGCGGGCGGCCAGACCCAGTCGCTGCACACCAACTCGCTGGACGAAGCCCTGGCCCTGCCGACCGACTTCTCGGCCCGGATCGCCCGCAACACCCAGCTGTTGCTCCAGCTCGAGACCGGCCTGACCCGCGTCATCGACCCCTGGGGCGGCAGCTTCTACGTCGAGCGCCTGACGCACGATCTGGCGGAGCGGGCCCGCACCCACATGGCCGAGGTCGCGGCTCTGGGCGGCATGGCCAGGGCTATCGAAGCCGGCCTGCCCAAGCGCCGGATCGAGGAGGCCGCCGCCCGCACCCAGGCCCGGATCGACACCGGCCAGCAGACGGTGGTGGGCGTGAACCGCTATCTCTCCGACACGCCCGACGACATCCCGGTGCTGAAGGTCGACAACGCCGAGGTCCGCGCTCGCCAGATCGAGAAGCTGCAGCGCCTGCGCGCCGAACGCGACGAGGCGGCGACACAAGCGGCGCTCGCAGCGCTGACCGAGGGCGCGCGCGGAAACGCCAATCTGCTGGAACTCTGCGTCCGCGCCGCCCGCGCCCATGCCACCGTCGGCGAGATGTCCGACGCCCTGGAAGCCGCCTTTGGCCGCCACGTCGCCTCGGTCGAGACGGTCTCGGGCGTCTATGGCCGGGCGGCGGGGTCGGACGCCCGCGTCTCAAGAGCCCGCGACATGGTCGCCGCCTTCGTCGAGAACGACGGGGGCCCGCCGCGCATCCTGATCGCCAAGCTGGGCCAGGACGGCCACGACCGGGGCCAGAAGGTCGTCGCCACCGCCTATGGCGACCTCGGCTTCGACGTCACCGCCGGGCCGCTGTTCCAGACGCCTGCGGAGGCTGCGAAGGACGCGGTGGAGAAGAACGTCCACGTCGTCGGCGCCTCTTCGCTGGCGGCCGGGCACCTGACCTTCCTGCCGGAGCTGAAGGCCGAGCTGGAACGTCTGGGGCGGCTCGACATCATGATCACCATTGGCGGGGTGATCCCACCCGACGACGTCCAGACCCTGATCGACATGGGCGCGGCGGCCGTCTATCCGCCCGGCTCGGTCATCGCCGAAACGGCCATCGACCTGATCGAGAAGCTGAACCAGCGCCTCGGCTACGCCCAGAAACCCTGAGCCTCAGGGCCGGACGCGCTCGGGCAGGGCTTCGAGCTCTTCCGGCGTCACCAGCCCGGTCACCCGGGCGTAGCAGGGGGCCGAGAAGGTCGGGCTGGGCTGGTTGATCACGACCTGCACCTGGTCGCCGCCGCACAGGCGATCGGTCCCGCCGAAGCGCCGCACGAGCGACAGGGCCACCGCGCCGTCCAGATCGGGGCAGCCGCCGAACGTGTCCAGCCGATAGACCCCGTCGCGCGCCGCGCGGACGTAGAGGGTGTCGGCCCGGTCCGTGCGAAAGTTCCGGACCTGGCTGGCGTAGAAGCAGGGACCGGGTCCGCTCGGCGTCGCGCCGTCGCCGGCCGGAACGGGCGCGCAGGCAGCGACGCCGCCGAGCGCCGCAAGGGTGGCCGCGAGAAGGGGAAGGCGCATGGTCCGTCTCCATTAGACGCCGTCGCGACGGCGGACTCTGAACTCAATCCGGGGCGGGCGCCGCCGTTCCCGACGCCGGTCGACCCGGATCGACCCGGGCGGCGAGATCCCGGGGCAGGGGAGAGGATAGCCCAAGCGCGAGCGCCGCGACATGCTCTCCGAGCAGCGGGGCCGCGCAGAACCCGCGCGAGCCAAGACCTCCGAGCACGAACAGGCCGGCTCGTTCCGCTACGGCTCCGCAGATCGGCAGGCGATCCGGCGTGGTCGCCCGAACCGCCGTTCGGCGCCCAACCGCGCGGTCCGCCACCTGCGTCGCCAGTTCGGGCAGGCGCGACCGCAACTGGGCCAGATTGCGGGCCGAGGCGTCGTCGTCCGGCGCGAGGTCGGTGACGTCCCGGTCGTGGGTGGCGCCCCACAGCATGCCGGCGGCGGTCGGCACGGCGTAACCGCCCCAGGCGAGGGCCGCGGGCGGGACCACGCCGTCGACCCAGTCCGCCTGTCCGGCGACGGGCGCGAGCGCAAGGCCCGGCAGGAGGGCGGCCGTGCCCCAGCCCGCCGTGACGACCACGGCCTCGGCCTCGATCGTCGTGTGGTCGTCACAGGTGATCGTCCAGCCGGCGCCGGATCGGCTCAGCCTGACCGCGCGCCCGCGCGTCCTCTCGACCCTCGCCAGCCACGCGTCGCGGATGACCTCCGGGCGGAGGGTGAGCGCCGATCCCATCCACAGGCCCGGTCCCTCGGCCACACCCCCCGTCTGGCGGCGAACCTCGTCGTCGGACCAGGTCGCCATCGCGCCGTCCCACCAGGCCTGGGCTGCGATCTTGCCGAAACGGGCCGGATCGCGGGGCGTCGCCGCGAGCTGCAGGACGCCGCGCTGAAGGATCGCGCCGGGCAGATCGGCGTAAAGCTGGCCCGCGCGCTCCAGCGCCTGGGCGTAGAGCGCCGCGATCCCGGCGTCGCCGGCGTCCAGACGCGGCGTGACCAGAGCGGCAGGAAAGCCTGAGGCCCCCGCGCCGGGCCGATCCGCCTCGATCACTACCGGGTTTGCGCCCTCCGTCAGGACCGCCCGGGCGACCGCCTGACCGGCTATGCCCGCGCCGATCACAGCCACCCGAGGCGCCTGAATGTCCGGCGTCGCCGAACCCGCAAGCCGAGCTTCCAGCCGTTCGCGCTTTCGCCCATGACCGGGCCGCTTCTCGACGGTGAAGCCCCGCTCGGCCAGACCCCGTCGCACGGCCCCCGCCACGGTGAAGGTGGCCAGCCGCGCCCCCGCCGCCGAGTGGGCGACGATCCCGTCCAGAACGGTCTCGGACCACATGCCGGGATTGGCCGACGGGGCGAAGCCGTCCAGAAACCAGGCGTCGGCCCGGCCGTCCCACTGATCCAGCGCCCAGGCCGCGTCGCCGACGGCCAGATCGACGACGGCGTCCAATTCCGGCAGCTCGATGCGATGAAAACCCGGTGTGGGAGCCGGCCAAAGCTCGATCAGTCGATCAGCGACCGCTGACACCTCTGGCCACCGCTTCAGGGCCCGGGCAGCCTCGTTACGACGCAAGGGAAAGCCTTCGACTGAGAAGATGTGAAGGCGGCCGCCGTGGGGCCGTGTCCGCCCCCACAGGTCGAGCAGGGCGACGATGTTCAGGCCGGTCCCGAAGCCCAGTTCCGCCACAGTGAATCGGCGCCGGCCGGCCCAGGCGTCCGGCAGGCCGCAGCCTTCAAGGAAGACTGCGCGGCTCTCGGCCAGCCCATCCTCGGCGGAGAAGTAGACGTCGCCGAAGCGGCCGGAGCGCGGTTCGCCCGCTTCGGTCCAGATCAGCCGGGGATCGCGCTCGCCGCTCATGGCCGGTCCTTACGCCGGGGACCGGGCAAAGAAAAAGGGGCCGCCGAAGCGACCCCTTCTCCCGACGAGCGCGAGCCCGTCGAAGCATCCAAAGACCGAAAGGTCTTAGGCGGCCGGCGTTTCAGCAGCCGGAGCGGCCGGAGCCATGGCGCCTTCGGCGGCCGGAGCAGCGGCTTCGCCAGCGGCGGCGGCGGCGTCGCCAGCGGCGGCGGCGGCGTCAGCAGCGGCGGCGTCGGCGGTCGCGGCGGCGTCCGTGGCGGTGTCGGCGGCGGCGGCGGCTTCTTCGGCACCGGCTTCAGCGGTTTCTTCAGCGGCGGGCTGGCAAGCGGCCAGAGCCAGGGCGGCGGCCGAGGCAGCGATCAGGGCGACGATGCGCATGGTGGTTATCCTTCAGAAGGGGTTCAAACGGGGTCATGAATCCCCGTCACGGCGAGATAACGGGATCGTGAGCGGAATCGCAAGCGATTTCTCACGCGTTCGTGATCAGCCGTGTTCCGACAGAACGGAACTTTCCGAAGGCGGGGTCGGCCGGACCTCGCGGAGGCCCGGCCGACCTCAGGAGCATCAGGCGGCGGGCTTCTCGGCCGGGGCCATGGCGTCGGCGGCCGGAGCCATCTTGTCGCCCTCGGCCGGAGCCATGGCGTCGGCGGCCGGGGCCATCGCGCCCTCGGCGGCGGGAGCCATCGCCCCTTCAGTGGCGGGGGCCATGGCGCCTTCCTCGGCGGCCGGCGCCATCGCGCCCTCGGTCGATTCGGCGGACTCTTCGGCGGCCGGCTGACAGGCGGCCAGGGCCAGCGCGGCGGCCGAGGCGGCCACGACGGCGATCAGATTGCGGTTGGACATGGGGAACCCCTCGAGATGCGGAACCGGACGGCGCGCCCGGCCATGGAAAGACGCCCACGACCCTGACGAGTCGTGGGCGCGATCCAGCCTACGTCGGCGACCGGCTGCGCGTTACACGCGGCCGTGAGCCCGACGTGAGCTTACTGCGCCGGCGGGGGCGCGCCGGTCGTGTCCGGGGCTGTGGTCGGCGGCGGCGAGCCGGGATTGGCCGAGCCGTCGCTCATCGTGCCGTCGGGGTTCATCGTGCCGGTCGTGCCGGTGGTCGAACCGGTGGAGCCGGGGGCGGTCCCGGTCATGGAGCCGTCGCTCGGCGCCATCGCGCCGCTGTCGGCCGGGGCCATGGCGGACGAATCGGCGGCGCTGTCGGTAGCGGCGGCGGTCTCGTCCTCGGCCGAAGGCTGGCAGGCGGCCAGGCCCAGGGCGGCGACAGCGGCGACGGCCATCAGGGTGGTCTTCATGGATAGTCTCCCGCATCTTCGACCCGCCGGCCCCTATGGCCGCCCCTGAGGGGCATGACGGGTTCGTGATGGCTCGGGAACCGGCGTGAACCGTGCGTGTTCCAGCGTGACCGGAAAGATACTTTGGCGGCTCGTCAGGCGTCGGTCGGCGCGGCGGAAAGGGCGTCTTCCATCTCGGCGAACGAGGGCTGGGCGGTCGAGGGAATGTCGCCCCGGCCGATCTCGACCGAGATCTGCGCCGCATTGCCGTGCAGATGGGCCACCAGCACCGACTGGATGATCTTGTAGTAGGCGGCGTCCCCGTTGATGATTCCGGTCAGACGCGCCGCCAGCGGCCCCACCAGCCCATAGGCGAGGAACACGCCCAGGAAGGTGCCGACCAGGGCGCCGCCGATCATTCCGCCGAGCACTTCCGGCGGCTCGGTGATCGCCGCCATGGTCTTGATGACCCCCAGCACGGCCGCGACGATGCCCAGCGCCGGAAGGGCGTCGGCCATCTGCTGCAGGGCGTGGGCCGGCTCCAGCGCCTCGTGGTGGTGCTTTTCCAGCTGCTTTTCCATGGCGTCCTCGATCTGGTGCGGATCCTCGAGGTTCATGGTCATCATGCGCAGGGTGTCGCAGATGAAGTCGGTGGCGAAGTGGTCCTTCAGCACCTTGGGATACTTCTGGAAGATGGTGCTCTCGGCGGGCTTCTCGATGTGGCTTTCCAGCGCGATGACGCCCTTGGACTTCATCGTCTTGGTCAGCTGGAACAGGAGGCTCAGCAGGTCCTTGTAGTCCTGCTTCTTCCACTTCGGCCCGGCGAAGATGCGCCCGAAGCCCCCGGCCACGCCCTTGATCGTCGACGGCGCATTGCCGGTCAGCAGCGCCGCGATCGCCGCGCCGCCGATCATCATCATCTCATAGGGCAGGGAGTGCAGGATCACCCCCATCTTGCCCCCGGCGATGGTGTAGCCGCCGAAGACCATCGCGAAGAGCACGACGATGCCGATGATCTGAAACATGAAACGCCCGAGCCCAGAGTGAGGCTACGATCTTGGCCGTTAATGCTTAACGGCGGCTTGCGCTGAGATCGGCAAGGCAAGGTTCATCACGAAGAGCACGGAGAATTCACAAAGGACACGCAGAAACCGAGCGGACGGTCAGGGCTTCGACTGCTCATTTCAGGCATCTAGCGGTGAAGAGCGACGCTCCGCGTCGATCCGGACCCGGCGGCGCAGCCGCTGATCATCTCGCAGGCATATCCGGTGACCGGTCGGTGACCCGTCCTTTTGCTCGGTCTCTCAGTGTCCTTTGTGAATTCTCCGTGTTCTCCGTGATGAACCCCTTTCCACCCCAAAGCCCACGCGCTCGCGGCCGCTCATCAGTCGCCCCGGCCTTGCACCCCACCGCCATCGGCCTATATTGCCCGCAGTTATGCTAACTTTGAGCATAAGTATCGGGAGGGCGTCTTGGGCGTCACGCTGCAACTGGATCGCGCCACCGCCGAGGCCACCGCGCCGGTCTGGGAGAAGGTCAAGAGCCACGTCACCCCGCTGGAGTGGCCCGACCAGGCGCGCCTGATCACCGAGATCAACGCGCTGAAGCGCGAGCGCGACGCCGTCATCCTGGCCCACAACTACATGACGCCGGAGATCTATCACGGCGTCGGCGACTACGTGGGCGACAGCCTGGGCCTGGCCAAGGAGGCGGCGCGGTCGGACGCCAAGGTGATCGTCCAGGCCGGCGTCCACTTCATGGCCGAGACGTCCAAGATCCTGTCGCCCGACAAGACCGTCCTGATCCCGGACCTGAAGGCCGGCTGCTCGCTGGCGGAGGCCATCACCGGCGCCGACGTGCGCCTGATCAAGCAGCGCTATCCCGGCCTGCCGGTCGTGACCTACGTCAACACCACCGCCGACGTGAAGGCCGAGACCGACATCTGCTGCACCTCGGCCAACGCCGTTCAGGTCGTGGAATGGGCGGCGAAGGAATGGGGCGTCGACCGCGTCATCCTGATCCCCGACGAGTTCCTGGCCCGGAACGTCGCGGCCCAGACCCACGTCGGCATCATCGCCTGGAAAGGCCGCTGCATCGTCCACGAGCGGTTCAAGGCCGAGGACATCCACGCCATGCGCGAGGCCTATCCCGGCGCCGAGATCCTGGCCCACCCGGAATGCCCCGAGGACGTGCTGGGCGCCGCCGATTTCGCGGGCTCGACCGCGGCCATGACCGACTATGTGATGGCCAAGAAGCCGCGCCAGGTGGTGCTGATCACCGAGTGCTCCATGGCGTCCAACATCAAGGGCGACGTGCCCGAGGTCGACTTCATCGGCCCGTGCAACCTGTGCCCCTATATGAAGCGGATCACGCTCACGAACATCCGCGACTGCCTGCGCGACATGCAGTTCGAGGTGACGGTGCCGGACGACATGATCGAGAAGGCCGCCCGCGCGGTCCAGCGCATGATCAACCTGCCGCCGCCCGCCGTCCCCGCCCGCTACGACATGATCAAGGCGCGTCACCACGTGCCGGTGGAGCTGATCTGATGAGCGACATCGGCCCCTGGGGATCGCGGGACGGACGTCAGCCGACGACGCCGGTCGCGGCCCCGCGCGACACCATCGCCTCATCCACCCCCGGCGCGCCCGTGATCGACAAGGGTCAGAGCCCGGCGTGGGTGATCATCTCCACGTTGCTCATGCTCGGCTTCATCTGGTTCCTGACCGGCAGCTGGATCGTGGCGGTCGCGGCGATCTTCGGCCTGTTCGTGCACGAGTACGGCCATGTGCTGGCCATGAACCGGCTCGGCATGGGTCCGGCGAGGATCTACATCATCCCCTTCCTCGGCGGCCTGGCACGCGGACAGCGCAATCCGAAGAGCGAGTGGGACGGTGTGCTGGTCTCGCTGGCCGGGCCGGCGTTCGGCCTGCTGGCGGCGCTGCCCGCTGTCGGCCTGTGGCTCGCGACCGAGGAGCGCGAGTGGATGATGGGGGCCTTCCTCATCGCCATGATCAATCTGGTGAACCTGGCGCCCACCCCGCCGCTCGACGGCTCCAAGGCGCTTGGCCCGGTGCTCGCCCGCATCGACCCGATGGTCGAGAAGGCCGCCCTGATCGCCATCGGGGCGCTGGTGGTGTGGTGGGGCTTCTCCACCGGCCGCTACATCCTTGCCATCTTCCTCGGCATCGCGGTGCTGGGCTCGCTGCGGCGCGGCGCGTGGCGGCCGGGCGAGCGCAAGCTCAGCTGGGGCGAGGCGACCAAGTCGCTTGGGCTGTTTCTCGCCACGGGCGCGGCCTGCGCCGGTGCGGCTCTGGGCGTGCTCCTGCCGATCTCCGACGGGTCGGTGCTGGGCGCGCTCGATATCGCCGGGCGTTTCATCGGCTTCGATCCGGGGTTGTCGCGATGAGCCGGCTCGAGCACGACGGGCCCCTGGTCATCGGCGGAGGCCTCGCCGGCCTGTCCGCCGCCCTGTCGGCCGCGCCGCGTCCGGTGCTCGTCGTCAGCCCCGCGCCGCTGCTGGAAGCCGCCTCCAGCGCCTGGGCGCAGGGAGGCGTCGCCGCCGCCCTGTCCGCCGACGACGCGCCGGCCCTGCACCTGAAGGACACCGAGGCCGCCGGCGCCGGTCTGGTCGACCACGCGGCCGCCGAAGTCCTGACCGCCGACGGGCGCGCGACGGTCGAGTGGCTGGCTTCGCTCGGCGCGCCCTTCGACCGCGACGCCTCGGGCGACTTCGCTGTCAGCCTGGAGGCCGCACACTCGCGCGCCCGCGTGGCTCGTGTGGGCGGCGACGGCGCCGGACGCGCCATCCTGTCGGCGCTCGTCGCCTCGGCCCGCGCGGCCGACCACGTCACCGTCTGGGAGGGCGCCCGCCTGCGCGCCCTGATCCAGGACGCGACCGACCGCGTCGTCGGGGCGGTGATCGAGAAGGACGGCGATCTCGTCGAGGTCCTCGCCCCCGCCGTGGTTCTGGCGACCGGCGGCGCGGGCGGCCTGTTCGGACGCACGACCACACCCGTCGCCCTCAAGGGCGAGGGCCTGGCCCTGGCCTGGCAGGCGGGCGCCGAAATCCTCGACCCCGAGTTCGTCCAGTTCCACCCGACCGCCATCGACGTCGGCCTCGACCCCATGCCGCTGGCGACCGAGGCCCTGCGCGGCGACGGCGCCCGCCTGATCGACGCCGAAGGTCGCTACCTGCTGGGTCCCGAACCCGACGCTGACCTCAAGGCCCGCGATATCGTCGCCCGGGCCGTCCACGCCGCTGTCGCGGAGGGACGCGGGGCCTTCCTCGACGCCCGCACCGCTATCGGCGACCATTTCCCGGAGGCCTTCCCGGCCGTGTTCGCGGCCTGCTTGGCGGCGGGTCTGGATCCGCGCGTCACGCCCATCCCGGTCGCCCCGGCGGCCCACTACCACATGGGCGGGATCGTCGCCGATCCGGACGGCCGCAGCACCCTGCCCGGCCTGTTCGCGGTCGGGGAATGCGCCGCGACGGGCGTCCACGGCGCCAACCGCCTGGCGTCCAACTCCCTGCTGGAAGCCGCCGCCTTCGGCCGCCGCACGGGCCGCGCCGCCGCCGCCGAGACCAGCCGCCCGGTCGGGTCCGCCACAGCCGGCTCCGTGATCGACGACCTGCCGCCCGAGGCTCTGGCAGAGCTCCGCGCCGCCATGAGCGCGGACTGCGGCGTGGTGCGCGACGCGGCCGGGTTGGTTCGGCTGGTCGCCCTAATCGACCGGCTGGAGGCCGCCCACGGCGCCCCGCCCGCCCTCGTCGCCGCCCGTCTGATCGCCGAAGCCGCTCTGGCCCGCCGCGAGAGCAGGGGCGGCCACTATCGCAGCGACCATCCGGCGTCCGCGATGGTGGCGCGGCATAGCCGCATCGTCCGAGAACCTGCGGTTGAATCCGCTTTTCAGCCCCTCGCCGGGGCGGCATAGTCCCTCGAATGAGCCGATCCACGATCACGCCGGGGTTTGCCGAGGAGGGTCTGCCGACCTTCCTCTTCAGCTTCGACGACTTCGAGAAGATGGACGATGCCGGTCTGTTCCGGGACCGGGGTCGCGGGGTGGAGCTGATCGAGGGAAAGCTGGTCGAAATGCCGCCGCCGGGCATGGACCACACGAAGGCCACGAGCCACCTTCACGGCCAGCTCTACATAGCGATAAGCGCTGGAGCCCCGACAGGCTTCGAGGTACTGACCCAAGGCACGCTCAAGATCGGCGACCACAGCGGGCCCCAGCCGGATGTCTTCGTGGCCCGCAGCCGCGCCGGTGAGAGATACTACCTGGCGGAAGACTGCGTGCTGGTGATCGAGGTCGCCGTGACGTCCGTGACCACCGACAAAACCATCAAGCGCCCCCTGTACGCCAGAGCCGGGATCGCCGAGTTCTGGCTGGTGGAGCCGGAGGCGCGAACGATCCGCGTCCATCGCAAGCCGGGACCAAGCGGCGAATGGGGCGAGGAGGTGACGGTGGCGGAAGGCGTCGTTCGTCCCGCCTTTGCGCCAGAGATCGCGATAGCCTTGAGCGACATCTTCCGCGACGCATGATTTCTTCGCCGCCAGACGTTCTGATCCGCCCCATCGTCCGCATGGCGCTCGCCGAGGACCTCGGCCGGGCTGGAGACGTCACGGCCGCCGCCTGCATCCCCCAGGGCGCCCGGATGCGCGCCCGCTTCACGGCGAGGAAGGCCGGCGTCGCCGCCGGTCTGGCCTGCGTCCGCATCGCGCTGGAGGAGATGGACGCCGGCGCCTCGATCACCCTCAACGCCGCCGACGGAGACGCCTTCGCGGCCGGGGCCGTGCTGGCCGAAGCCGAGGCCGACGCCCGCGCCTTCCTCTCGGCCGAGCGGACGGCGCTGAACCTGCTGGGCCGCCTCTGCGGCGTCGCCACCCTGACCCGCGACTATGTCCGCGCCGTCGAGGGCACGGGCGCGCGCATCGCTGATACGAGGAAGACCACGCCGGGCCTCCGCGCGCTCGAGAAGCACGCTGTGCGCTGCGGCGGCGGGGTCAACCACCGCTTCGGCCTGGATGACGCGGTGCTGATCAAGGACAATCACGTCGTCATCTGCGGCGGGGTGGAGGCGGCCGTCCGCGCCGCCCGCGCCCACGTCGGCCACCTGATGAAAATCGAGCTGGAGGTCGACGGCCTGGACCAGTTCCGTCAGGCCCTCGCGCTCGTCGAGGGGGGCGCCGGCCCCGACGTCGTCATGCTCGACAACTTCGCGCTCCCGGACCTGTCCGAGGCCGTGCTGCTGCGCGATGCGGCGGGCGTCCGACTGACGCTCGAGGCCTCGGGCGGCGTCAATCTCCAGACGGTGCGCGCGATCGCCGGGACCGGCGTGGACGTCATCTCGGTCGGGGCCCTGACCCATTCGGCGCCCGTTCTTGACATCGGCCTCGACGCGGTCTGAGGGAACGGCCGGCGCCGGGCGGGGTTGTCTTTCTGGACAGCACGGAAGGAGCCGACATGGCCACGCCCCCGAAAATCCCCAAGGAACAGACCAGCTTCGCCGACCACGGCGAGATGGATCCCAACGACCCGCTGGCCGATCGCCGCGATCGTCGCACCGGCGTGCCGACCGGTCAGCCCGGCGACGCCGACGTGAACACCAAGCAGCAGGGCCGCTTCGGCGACATCAAGCAGAACACGACCCATCAGGGCTATCAGCAGGACCGCTGATCATGGCCGACAACAACCAGCACACGCCCGAACCGGTCGACGAGAAGCGCTGGGGCGGTCCGGGCTCCAGCCATCAGAACGCCAAGGCCGAGCCGCCGGCGTTCGAGGATCCGCGCGACGGCGGACCGACCAATCCGAAGAACAGCAAGGTGTCCGGCGGCGGCGGCGAGCGGGACATCAAGCACAGCCACATCGACGAGCGCCGCTCGTCCAAGGGCGACCGGGACGCCTGAGCCTCAGGCCTCGGGCGCGGAGACGGAAGCCGCGTCCACGGCGGCCGGTTCGATCGCCGGGGCGGGAGTCGCCGCCGGGGCTGGCGGAGCCGACGGAGCGTTGGCGGCCGGAGCCTCCCCGTTCGCCAGGCCTTCCTGGGCCAGCAGGGCCGTATAGGCGATGGCCTGTCCGGCCTGACGCAGCGGCGTCGAGGGATCGAGGCCGGCCTGCACCAGCTGGGCTCCGTCGTTCATGGTGGACGGACGCGCAGCATAGCTGAAGGCGGTCGATGAACCCGCGCGGCCGCCGAAGCGGTAGAAGACGTGGCTGCCGACCTGGTTGACGCGGATCAGGCTGTTTCTCCAGCGCGGCGCGACATTGGTCGTGTGGAAATGGGTGGCGTTGCCGACGCCGGCGTAGACCGCGCCGGACAAGGCGGCCGAGGCGATATCGCGCGCCCGGTTCCAGGCGGCGCGGTTGACCGGCCCGCGCATGGAGCCGTCGCAGGTGAAGCTGAACTGGCAGCCAGTCCGTCGGCCCGAGCCTTGGAACACCACGCCGCAGACGCTGTTCGGGAAGGCCCCGTGCCGCGCGCGGTTCAGGACCACCTGGGCCACGGCCCGCATGCCGTCCGAGCCTTCGCCCCGCGCCTCGTAATAGGCGGCCTGGGTCAGGCATTCGAGGTCGCGCGAGGCATCGAGGGCGTTCGACAGGCGGAACGGCCGCGCGGTGTCGGCCAGGGTGTTCAGATTGGCGCGACGGAGGTCCGAGGGGCCGTCCGAGCCGCGAAGCTGCTCCAGCCGCGCGGTCAGAAGCTCGGCCTGACGGTCCCGCCGGGCTGAACCGGCGACTGTGTAGGGATCATGCCGCCGCGCGATGGCCAGCGCGCTGGCGTCGAGACCGCCGGCCGCAGCGGCCAAGGCCTCTTCGGTGAAGCCCGCGGCGGTGGCGCCCTCCAGGCGCTCGGCCTGGGCCCGCACGGTCGTCGCCTTCGCCACGCTGCCGCCCAGATAGGCGCAGCCGATCGCCAGTCCCACAAGGCCTCCGAACAGAGCCGCCGCCGTCACGGGCCGGATCCGGGCCACATGATCAGGGCGCGCGTCGGCGCTCGTGGAAGACGAATCGAACAAAGGCTCAGTCCTGTGCGGCAGGGCGGAAAGCGTCGCCCCCTGGGGTCGTCTCGCGTGGGGACCGGGCGCGCAACCCGCCACATCCAGTCCCTCGCGGATCGGAGCTCGGCGAACGCCGCGGCTCCGGAAAGCGGGCCTTTATCCCGGATAATGTGGCCGAAATGGGGTTGATTCGCAAGTCTCTGCTGCGGTGCAGCATCCAGGATGCCAGGCAGATCAATCTGGTAACCAAAATCTTGCCTTTACAAGGTGTCAGAGAATATCCGGACGTCTGTGCGTGTGCACAACTGAAGCGTCGATGGTCGAAGGCGATGAAGCCTTTGCGGCGGTCCGCTTCGATTGAAGATCATTGGCGGGCCCCAAGCGGTTGCTGGGGGCATGCACCTTGGGGAACCGGCGCCGAACGGCGACGTTTGCCACCGACATCGACCCTGTTCAGGAGTTCACCATGCGTCGCCTCGTCGTTCCCGCCCTGATCGCTGCGGCCGCCGCGCTCGCCGCGTGCGGTCAGACCATCGAGCAGCGGGCCGCCACCGGCGCCGTCGCGGGCGCGGTCGTCGCCGGTCCGGTCGGCGCCGCGGTCGGCGGGGCGGCGGGCGCCGCCGTCGGCCATGCCGAGAAGCCGGACTGACGACGCGGGCCCGATTCGCACGGATCGGGCTTACCGGTCTGGCCATTTCCCGGCGGGCGTCCTATGTGACGCCCGCCGCCTTGCGTCGTTCCGAGGAATGATCGCGGGCGGATGGGCGCCGCCGGCCCCCTCCGATCGTCCCGCACGATCCTCTTCACACGCTTCAAGGACCGCTGACCTCCCGCATGAGAGACCTGAAACAGACCGGCTTCAACGATCGCCTGACCGCCCAGCAGGAGGCCAAGAAGGCCCTGCTGGCCAAGTTCAAGCCCAAGCCGGCCGCCCCCGACCCCGAGTTCGACAAGCTGGCCGAAAAGCGCGCCGCCGAGAAGGAAGAGGCCCGCCGCCGCCTCGAGGCCGAGAAGGCCGAGATCCGCCGTCAGAAGGCCCAGAAGGAAGCCGAGCGCCTCGAGGCCGAGCGCCTGGCCCAGGAAGCCATCGACGCCGAGAAGCGCGCCGCCCGCAAGGAGCGCAAGCAGCTCACCAAGGAAGAGCAGAAGGCCGCCCGCGACGCCCGCTACGCCGCCCGCAAGGCTCGCCAGCGCTAACCTGCGGCCGCCTGGCTGTCTGACACGAAGAAGGGCGCGATCCGCAGGACCGCGCCCTTTCGTCCGTTCGCGAGCGCGACCCTAGCCGAGGGCGTTCATGAGCTCGGGCACGATGGTCTTGTAGTCGCCGACGATGCCGTAATCCGCGACCTGGAAGATCGGCGCGTCCGGATCCTTGTTGATCGCGACGATGACCTTGGAGTCCTTCATGCCCGCCAGGTGCTGGATGGCGCCCGAGATGCCCACGGCGACATACAGAGCCGGGGCCACCACCTTGCCGGTCTGGCCGACCTGATAGTCGTTGGGCGCATAGCCGGCGTCCACGGCGGCGCGCGAAGCGCCGACGGCGGCGCCCAACTTGTCGGCGAGCGGCTCGATCACGGCGGAGAACTCCTCGGCCGAACCGAGCGCGCGGCCCCCCGACACGACGATCTTGGCGGCTCCCAGTTCCGGACGGTCCGACTTGACCATCTCTTCGGATACGAAGGCCGCCTTGCCGGCGTCCTGACCCGCCACGCTCTCGACCGGGGCCGAGCCGCCCTCCGCCGCCGGAGCGAAGCTGGTGGCGCGCACCGTGATGACCTTCTTGGCGTCCGAGCTCTGGATCGTCTCCAGCGCGTTGCCGGCGTAGATCGGGCGCACGAAGGTGTCGGGCGCGACGACCTCGATGACGTCCGAGATCGGGGCGACGTCCAGCTTGGCGGCGATGCGCGGCATGAAGTTCTTGCCGTCCATGGTGGCCGGGGACACCACGGCGTCATAGCCGCCGGCCAGACCCACGACCGTGGCGGTCACGGCCTCGGCCAGGGTGTGGGCCAGCTCGCCGCTTTCGGCCAGCAGCACCTTGCGGACGCCCGAGATCTTCGCGGCCGCGTCGGCGGCGGCCTTCGACCCCTGGCCGACGACCAGAACATCGACGTCGCCGCCGATGGCGAGCGCCGCCGTCACGGTCTTGTGGGTGGTGTCGCGGACGGTCGAACCGTCGTGATCGGCGATGACGAGGACGGCCATTTACAGCGCTCCCACGGTCTTGAGCTTGGAGACGAGTTCGGCGGCGTCGGCCACCTTGATCCCGGCCGAGCGGGTCGGCGGGGCGGTCACCTTCTGCACCTTCAGGCGCGGAGCGACGTCGACGCCGTAGTCGGCGACCGCCTTCATGGCGATCTCCTTCTTCTTGGCCTTCATGATGTTGGGCAGGGACGCATAGCGCGGCGTGTTCAGGCGCAGATCCACGGTCACGACGGCCGGCAGCGGGGCCGACAGGGTCTGGACCCCGCCGTCCACTTCACGGGTCACGGTGGCCTTGCCACCCGCGATCTCCAGCCTGGCGGCGAAGGTCGCCTGGGGCCAGTCCAGCAGGGCCGCCAGCATCTGGCCGACGGCGTTGTTGTCGCCGTCGATCGACTGCTTGCCCATCAGCACCAGATCGGGCTTCTCCTCGTCGACTACGGCCTTCAGCAGCTTGGCCACCGCCAGCGGCTCCAGGTCGGCGTCCGACTGGATCAGGATGCCCCGGTCCGCGCCCATGGCGAGCGCCGTGCGGATCGTCTCCTGGGCCTGCGACACGCCGATGGAGACCACGACGATCTCCGACGCCGTGCCGGCCGCGTGGTGCTCCTTGCCTTCCTTCAGGCGCACGGCCTCCTCGACGGCGATTTCGTCGAAGGGGTTCATGCTCATCTTGACGTTGGCCAGGTCGACGCCGGTCTGGTCCGCCTTCACGCGGGCCTTGACGTTGTAGTCGATCACCCGTTTGACGGGGACGAGAACCTTCATGTTCGCTGTGTCCTAGGATGGCCGGAATGTTGCGGCACGGAATGGAACGGGCGAACGGGCCTGTCAACGTAACGCAACGTGAACTCACGTCGCATCCGGGACGATCCAGACGATGAGACGCTTTCTGACCTTTCCGCGCCTGGCGATGCTGTTCGGGGTGATGTTCGCCTTTCTGGTCGGCGGGCTGGTCCTGTTCGACCGATTCTGGATCGGGCCGGAGAAGGCCTGTGAACAGGAAGGCCGCTGGTGGTATCCGGAGGAGCGCCGCTGCCTGACGCCGATCTATCTACCCGACATCACGGGGCGGCCGGCGGGCGTGACCCGTCAGGAAGCCTCGGACGAAGCCAACCGCGAGCTCCTGGCCATCGAGGATCGTCTGGCCGCCGAGCGTGAGGCGCGCGACGCCGCAGTCCAGCGCGAGCGCGAGGCTCTGGAGGGCCGCTGAAACCCTCTAGACCGCCGCGTCGAACAGGGCGTCGCGGACCACGTCGGCGCGGACCATGGGAAACAGGTGGTGGCTGCCCGGCACGGTCTCGACCGTGACGTGGGGCAGGCCGCGCGGCCGTTCCGGCACCTGGGTGATCGAGCCGGTCGCTGCCTTCAGGATGCGCATGGGCCCGCGATAGGTCCGCATGGCCCGCCAGGGGTCGTGGGCCTGGCTGACATAGTTGGATGCCTCCCATTGCGGTGCGCAGGCGAGGCCGAAGCCGCCCTCGGGCCGCTCGATCAGGCCGTCGGACAAGTAGTCGATCAGGGCCGCGTCGCCCCAGCCCTTGAAGGCGCCCCGTCCGCGATAGGCCTCCAGCGCCTGTTCACGGCTGTCGAACACGGCCCGGCGGCGAAGCGCGGTCCGGACCAGGGGAATGCGATCCGAAAAGCGACGAAGCCCCGGTGAGCGGAAGACAACCGACGTCAGCCCGCCCCAGATCACCGGATCGAACAGGACGAGCCGCGATACCCTTTGGGGCCGCTCGACCGCCGCCAGCAGCGAGGCGGTCCCGCCCATGGAATGCCCGGCCAGAACCACCGGCGGCCCCGGAAAGGCGTCGAGCAGGGCCAGCAGGTCGTCGCGGTGGTCGTGCCAGTTCCGGCGGCCTTCGACGACGGTCGGCAGGGTGGAGCGTCCGTGGCCCCTCAGGTCCGGCGCCAGAATGCGAAAGGACGAAGCGAGCGGGGCCAGGATCGAGCGATAGGTCGCGGCGTTGAACCCGTTGGCGTGACTGAACACCAGATCGACCGGCCGGTTGGGATCGCCGAAGTCCAGCACGGCCATCTCGCCCCCGCGCTCGGGCAGCGGGACCATCAGGCGGCGGGGCGGGGAAAGCCGGGCGGCGTCCATGCCGACAATCTAGGCGCGGCGGGCGCGCCTCGCCACCGTGCCCGAGCCTATGCGGCGATCCGACAGGCGGGACAGCGGCCGTGGCCCTCAATGGTCGTCCGCTCCAGGGCGTAGCCCGCGCTCTCGGCCGCCCGACGCAGTGCCTCGCCTTCGGGTGGCGTGACCTCCACTGTCGCCCCGCAGCAGTCGCAGATCAGGAAGGCGGCGGCGTGGGCCCGGTCCCCCACCGAACAGGCGACGTAGGCGCTGATCGAGGCGATCCGGTGCGCCAGGCCGTTCTTCTCCAGGAACTCCAGCGCGCGATAGACGGTCGGCGGCTTGGCGGCCACGCCGTCCGGGCCATAGCGGGCGATCAGGTCATAGGCCTTCACCGCCTCGCCCGCCTCGAGCAGCAGCTCAAGCACGCGGCGTCGGGGCGGCGTCAGACGTTCCCCGCCGGACGCGCAGCGGCTCTCGGCCTCGTCCAGGGCGCGGACGATCTGGCCGGGCGTCATCCCGGCGTCCGGATGGTCATGGCCGCAGGCGTTGGACATGGCCCAGAGCTAAGGCCTCGGCTCTCGCCCTGCAACCAGCCGGCGACCCCGTTTGCCGCCTTGGCCGGGTTCGGCTATGAGGCCCGCTTTCCCGACAACCCAGAGCCTTTCCACCCCATGACCGACACCACCGCCGCCAACGCCCAGGGCCAACTGGACGGCAACGTCCTGTTCTATTCCCAGCCCGAGCCGCTCTCGGCCGAGATGCACGGCAATCTGGGCGTCAACCCGGTCGAGAAGCCCTACGCCTTCGTCGGCGCCTCACACGTCGTGCCGCTGACGGTCACCGAGTTCGCTCCGGCCGCCCTGTCCTATCCGGTGGTCTTCCTGGGCGACACCAAGATGCCGGTGGCCGTGATGGGCCTGCGTCAGTCCGAGAACCTGTTCGTCACCCCGGCCGGCGACTTCCGCCCGGAGGCCTACATTCCGGCCTACGTCCGTCGCTATCCCTTCGTCTTCGCCAACGACGCGGCCCAGCAGCGTCTGATCCTGTGCATCGACCGCGGCGCGCCTTTCCTCGTCGAGGGCGGTCAGGCCCCGCTGTTCGTCGACGGCAAGCCGTCGGACTACGTGAATCAGGCGATGGAGTTCTGCAACAACTTCGAGCAGGAGCGCGTCCGCACCGAGAGCTTCGTCAAGCTGCTCAGCGACCTGGACCTGTTCGAGGTCAAGGAAGCCGTCTTCACGCCGCGCGACGAGAACGGCCAGCCCGGCCAGCCGCAGAAGCTGGCGGACTATTTCGCCGTCTCGGAAGAGAAGCTGAAGGCCTTGCCGGCCGAGAAGCTGGCGGAACTGCGCGACAACGGCGCGCTCGGCCAGATCTACGCCCACCTCGTTTCGCTGCTCGGCTGGGACCGCCTGATCGCCCTGACCTTCGACCGCGCCCGTCAGGCGGGCGAGGTGGCGGGGAACGCCTGAGCCCCAGTGGCTAGTGGTTAGTGCCTAGTGGCTGATCCTCGGCTGCGTTTCACTAGCCACTAGCCACTAGCCACTAGCCACTAATCACCTCCTGACGAACAACCCCCGCGTCAGGCACGAGAAGACCAGTCGGCCGCCTTCGTCCAGCAGGTCGTGCTGGGCGATGATGATGCCCTTCTCGTCGCCGACGGGGTCCTTGCCCATCACCGTCATCCGCCCGCGCAGCAGCTCGCCCGCGGGCGGATTGCGGAGGAAGCGCAGGCCGTCGACGGCCAGCATCTTGGACTGGGCCCATTCCGCCGACTTGTCCGACGCCAGACGGCTCCACAGCGCATAGGTCAGGGCGTCGGGCGCGCCATAGGCGCTGTCCCAGCCCGGCGCGAAATGCTCCACGAACAGCTGGACCGCCGCCTCGTCGACGGCGCAGGCGCCCAGGTTCAGCACCTGGCCGACCTCCAGATCCTCGAAATGGACGTGGAGCGGATCGCTCATGGCTCCTCCGATACCCGGACCAGCAGCTTGCCGTCATGGTCGCCCGTGAACAACCGGTTCAGCGAGGTGACCGCGCCTTCCAGCCCGTTGTCGACGTGGACCTTCCACTTGACCTGACCGCCGGCCAGCCACGGCCCGACCTCAGCGACGAACTCCTTGGCGCGCGGGCTGTAGTCCATGACCAGGAAGCCCTGCATCGTCATCCGGTGGGTGATCAGGCGGCTGAGGTCGGGGCTCGGCGGGCGCTTGGTGGCGTTATAGGCCGAGACCATGCCGCACACCGCCATGCGGGCATGGATGTTCAGCCGGTTCCACACGGCGATCATGATGTCGCCGCCGACGTTCTCGAAGTTCAGGTCGATCCCGTTCGGCGCATGGCGGTCCAGCGCCTCGCCCACGTCCTCGTTCTTGTAGTCGATGGCCGCGTCGAACCCGAGCTCGCCGGTCAGCCAGGCGCACTTCTCGGGTCCGCCGGCGATGCCGATGACGCGGGCGCCCTTCTGCTTGGCGATCTGGCCGGCGATGGAGCCGACGGCCCCGGCGGCGGCCGAAACGACCATGGTCTGGCCCGGCTGGGGCCGCAGCACGTCGGTCACGCCCGCCCAGGCGGTCAGGCCCGTCATGCCCAGGACCGACATGTTCGCCGTCAGCGGCAGGCCGGGGAAGCGATGCACGCGGCTGACGCCCGAGTCCGGCACCACGCCGTAGTCCGCCCAGCCGCCCATCGCCGTCGTCACGATATCGCCGACCGCGAACCGCTCGGACCTGGACTGCTCGACCACGCCCAGCGTCAGCCCGCGCATGACGTCGCCCAGCCCCACCGGCGGCAGATAGCCCACCGCGTCGTTCATCCACGTCCGGTTCGTTGGGTCGAGCGACAGATAGATGGTCCGCACCAGCACCTGACCGTCCGCCAGATCCGGCACCGGCGTCGACACCAGCTCGAGATCGCTGTCCTGCACCAGGCCATGCGGTCTCTGGCGCAGCACCCACTGGCGGTTCATCAGGCCCATCGGTCGTCTCCCGGTTGGTTTCTTATCGAGACGGGCATCATGCCGGGCGAGGCAGCGGGGGGAAAGCGGAAAACGGGTGCGGTGTTCGGAGAAGAGGGGTTCATCACGGAGAGCACAGAGGAGGCACTGAGAACACGGAGAGACCGAGCGGACGGTCAGGTCGCCGATCGGTCACCGGACGCGCCAGTGCATGGTGAACGCGGCTTCGCCGCCTCCAGGCTTTCGACGCGAAGCGTCCATTCCCCGGCTCGGCGTTTGAGATGAGCAGTCGTCGCCCTCGACGTCCGCTCGGTCTCTCCGTGTCCTCAGTGCCTCCTCCGTGCTGTCCGTGATGAAACCTTCAACCCCCACCACTCACGACCCAGGTTGGTTGAGCCTCAGAAATCCACCGCCAGCCCCTTCTTCTCCCAGTCGCCGTAGCGGGTGGGCTCCGGCCCGCGCGGACCGCCGTCCTCGGGCGGCAGGACGACGATGGCGGCGGCGGCCCGGCGCGCCTCGGCCTCGGCGAGCGCCCGCTTGGCGGCCTCGCTCAGCACGCGGGGCTCGGCCGGTTCAGGCGTGGGATCATCGGTCACGGGGTCGGCCTCTTGAGCGGAAGGATGCGTCCAACCACATAATCGCGGCCATGAACCATCTGAAGACCTTCACCCTGATCGCCGTGCTGACCGCCCTGTTCGGCGGCATCGGCTTCCTGATCGGCGGCGCCAACGGCATGCTGATCGCTCTCGTTTTCGCGGGCGGCATGAACCTGTTCAGCTACTGGAACGCCGACAAGATCGTGCTGCGCATGTACCGCGCCCAGATGGTGGACGAGAGCCACCCGGACGCGCGCATCCGCACCTATGTGACCGACACCCTGCAGATGGCCGAGCGCGCGGGCCTGCCCCGGCCCAAGATCGCCATCATCCCCAACGATCAGCCGAACGCCTTCGCCACCGGCCGCAATCCCGCGAATGCCGCCGTCTGCGCCACCACCGGCCTGCTCGACATGCTGACGCGCGACGAGATCCGCGGCGTCATGGCCCACGAACTGGCCCATGTGAAGAACCGCGACACCCTGACCATGACGGTCACGGCGACGCTCGCCGGTGCCATCTCCGCTCTGGCCAACTTCGCCCTCTTCTTCGGCGGCGGCGACCGCGAGCGTCCGGGCGGCATCATCGGCACCCTCGCCCTGATGCTGCTGGCCCCCATGGCGGCGGGCCTGGTGCAGATGGCCATCAGCCGCGCCCGCGAATACGAGGCCGACCGCGTCGGCGCCGAGATCGCCCAGGACCCGCAGGCTCTGGCCAGCGCGCTGCAGAAGATCGAAGCCTATTCGAAGCGCATCGTGAACCTGACCGCCGAGCGCAATCCCGCGTCGGGCCAGCTGTTCATCATCAACCCCCTGGCGGGCCGGGGCGCGGACAACCTGTTCTCGACGCACCCCAACACCGGCAACCGCGTCCGCGCCCTGATGGAGCTCGGGACGCGCACGGGCATGACTCCCCGCGCCGCCTCGACCTTCGTCCCTGCGTCCGCGCCGAACACTTCGGTCCCGCTGACGGGTGAAGCGCCCCGCCCGCGCGGCCCCTGGGGCTGACTTCCCTCTCCCAGAGGGAGAGGGCTTGAGGCTCGGCAAGCGCAGCGCGCCGCTAAGCCGAAAGGGTGAGGGGTTTCCCTCTCACCGTGACGCGCCCTAACCCCTCACCCTTTCGCGTTTCCAATCGCTCCGCTCTTGGACGCTCAAGCCCTCTCCCTATGGGAGAGGGTTGCACTTGACGCGGCTTGGCCCTTTAAGCGCGCCGAACTTTCTCCCCAAGGACGCCGCCCATGACCCAGCCGCCCGTCAAGAAGGTGGTCCTCGCCTATTCCGGCGGTCTGGACACCTCCATCATCCTCAAGTGGCTGCAGACCGAATATGGCGCGGAGGTCGTGACCTTCACCGCCGACCTGGGTCAGGGCGAGGAGCTGGCGCCCGCCCGCGAAAAGGCGCTCAAGCTCGGCATCAAGCCCGAGAACATCTTCATCGACGACCTGCGCGAGGAGTTCGTGCGCGACTTCGTCTTCCCGATGTTCCGCGCCAACCCCCTGTACGAGGGCCAGTATCTGCTCGGCACCTCCATCGCCCGGCCCCTCATCGCCAAGCGCCAGATCGAGATCGCGCGCATGGTCGGCGCCGACGCCGTCTGTCACGGCGCGACCGGCAAGGGCAACGACCAGGTCCGCTTCGAGCTCGGCTACTATGCTCTGGAGCCCGACATCCGCGTCATCGCCCCATGGCGCGAGTGGGAGTTCCGCTCCCGCGAGGCCCTGCTGGACTTCGCCGAGAAGAACCAGATCCCCATCGCCAAGGACAAGCGCGGCGAGGCCCCCTTCAGCGTCGACGCCAACCTCCTGCACTCGTCCAGCGAGGGCAAGGTGCTGGAGGACCCCGCCGTCGAGGCCCCCGAGTTCGTCCACCAGCGCACCATCAGCCCCGAGGACGCACCGGACCAGCCGACGGTCATCACCCTCGCCTTCGAGAAGGGCGACCCCGTCGCCATCGACGGCGAGGCCATGAGCCCGGCGACGCTTCTGACCAAGCTCAATCAGCTCGGCCACGACAACGGGGTCGGCCGCCTCGACCTGGTCGAGAACCGCTACGTCGGCATGAAGTCGCGCGGGGTCTATGAGACTCCGGGCGGGACCATCCTGCTGGCCGCGCACCGGGGCATCGAGTCCATCACGCTCGATCGCGGCGCCATGCACCTGAAGGACGAGCTCGCGGTCAAATACGCCCACCTGATCTACAACGGCTTCTGGTTCGCGCCGGAGCGCGAGATGCTCCAGGCCGCCATCGACCATAGCCAGCAGAAGGTGTCGGGCACGGTTCGCGTGAAGCTCTACAAGGGCAACGTCACCGTCATCGGCCGCGAGAGCCCCAACAGCCTCTACGACCAGGACCTCGTCACCTTCGAGGAGGGCATCCAGGCCTACGACCACACCGACGCGGCCGGCTTCATCAAGCTGAACGCCCTGCGGCTGCGGGTGCTGGCCAAGCGCGACCGCCGGGGCTGATCGCGCTTGGCTTGACCGGACCCTCCGTGCGAGGGTCGGGGCCTGTCCAGCGGAGTTCCTCCCCATGCGTTCGATCGTCTTCGCCGCCGCCCTGATGGCGACCACCCCGTCTCTGGCGCAGGAGACCGCTCCTCCGCCGCCGCCTGCCACGGATACCGCCGCCGCCGAAGCCGCCATCGAGGCGCGCGCCGAGGCCTTCGAGGGTCGCATCCGCCAGATGGGCGAGGAAATGGGGGCCGCCATCACCGCCGCGGGACCGGATCGCGCGAAGCGCGCGGCCGACCTCGACGCCATTCAGGCCCGCTACCAGCCGGAAGCGGACGCCTTCGCCTCCGAACTGGAAGCCTTCGTCCTGCCCCAGCTCGCCGCCCTTCCGGCCGACCAGCAGGCGGGCGCCCGGACCGGTTTCGAGACCGGCATGGCCCAGATCCGCGGCCTTCCCGCCATGGTCCGCGCCCAGGCCGAGCAGTCGGCGGACGCGCCGCCTGCGACGAGCGCGCCGCCCGCGACCGAGTAGGGCGGGTCGTCTTACCGCGATTTCACTTGAGCGGAACCGCGTTCGGGCGGACCCTCGTCGTCAGACAAGGGAGCCCCCGCCATGATCCGCGTCCTCAGCCTCGCCGCCGCCCTGGCGGTCCTGCCGCTCAACGCCGCCCTCGCCTCTGACCCCGAGACCGACGCCGAACGCGCCATCGAGGCCGCGTCCGAAGCCTTCGAGGCCCGCATGGAGGCCTTCGGCGAGCGCGCCGAGGCCATCGCCGAGGATGAAAGCCTGACCGAGGGCGAGCGCGAGCAGCGCATCGGGGCCCTCTGGGCCGAGTATGCTCCGGAAGTCAGCCGCTTCACGGCCGAGATCAGTCGCCACGCCGGCGCCATCGCCCAGCAGGCGCTGGCCGACATCGACGTCGAGGCGCTGGTCGAGGAGGCCATGAACGATCCCGAGGTCCAGGGGGCCATCCGCGCCGGCCAGGGCATGGCCGAAAACGGCACCTGGTCCTCCCAGGACCCCGAGCACATGCAGACCTACGGCCTCGTCGCCCAATATGCGCTCGACCAGGCCGCCGAAGCCGTCACCGAGGCCGAAGCCGACGTGGACGAGGCTGCGCCCCAATAAATCCTCTCCCGTAGGGGGAGGGGGACCGCGAAGCGGTGGAGGGGGTCAGCCGCAAATTACGGTGTTCCCGACGAGCCCCCTCCGTCTGCTCCGCTTCGCTGCGCATCCTATGACCAGGATCGTATACGATCCCGGTCATGCCCCCAACGGGGGAGGATTAGGTCAGCGCGGCGCCATCCGGATCGCGCCGTCCAGGCGGATGCACTCGCCGTTGATGTAGACGTTGCGCGCCAGCTCCAGCACCAGCGAGGCGTAATCCGCCGGCGTTCCCAGGCGGCTGGGGAAGGGGATCTGAGCCGCCAGCGCGTCCTGGATCTTCTGGTCCATGCCCGCCATCATCGGCGTCCACATGATGCCCGGCAGGATGGTGTTCACCCGCACGCCTTCCTGGGCCAGGTCCCGCGCGATCGGCAGGGTCATGGCGTAGACCCCGCCCTTGGACGCCGAATAGGCCGCCTGTCCGACTTGCCCGTCCTGGGCCGCCACCGAGGCCGTGTTGACGATCAGCCCGCGTTCCCCGTCGTCCATGCGGTCGAGCGTGATCATCCCCGCCGCCGACTGGCTCAGCACGCGGAAGGTGCCGAACAGATTGACGCGGATGGTGCGCTCGAAGCTGGCCATGTCGTGGGCGCGAATCTCGCCGGTGTCCTTCTTGCGGCTGACCGTCTTCTGGCCCGTGGCGATGCCGGCGCAGTTGACCACCAACCGCTCCTGGCCGTTCGCCGAGCGCGCCTTGTCGAAGCCCGCCGCCACCGAGGCGTCGTCGGTCACGTCGACGGCGCAGAACACCCCGCCGATCTCCCTGGCGATCGCCTCGCCCTTTTCGGCGTTCATGTCGAACAGGGCGACCTTGACGCCTTGCGCCGCCAGCGCCCGCGCCGTGCCTTCGCCCAGCCCCGAGGCCCCGCCGGTGACCACCGCAGAAATGCCGCTGTCGAGTTTCATGGCGTCCGTCCCTATGTTGTCTGAACCCGTCGAAGTTGGGGGGATTTAGCCGCCATGACCGCAAACGCAAACCCGACGTCGCCCGAGGACGCCATCGACCCGGACAAGGCGCTCCTGCCCGCCGTCCAGCGCGTCAACGAACAGCGCGTCCGCGCCGCCTTCTGGCCCAAGCTCGGCCGCGTCGCCGCCCGCATCCCCTTCGCCGACCGCCTGGTCAGCGTCTGGTACGCCGCCCGGGATCCGGAGACGCCGCTGGCGGCCAAGGGCATCATGATGGGGGCGCTGGCCTATTTCGTCCTGCCGACCGACGCCATTCCCGACGTTCTGGCCGGCATCGGCTTCACCGACGACGCGGCCGTCATCACGGCCCTGATCGCGACGCTCGGCGCCAATGTGAAAAAGCGCCACCGCGAGGCCGCCGAACGGGCGCTGCGGCGGCTGGCTGGCGAGTAGACGGCGCCCTCGCAGCGTGCATCAGTATTCGTTTTCCGCCATCTGGCGCGGAGACCGACTGAAGTAGAACCGCTCTTCGGGCCCGGCATAGGTCACATGGTAGGGAGCCATGAACGACCGGCCCAACAGAACCCGGTTGGTCTCGCTTTTCATCGCCATGCCATGGAGCTCGACCCAGTCCTGAAAATCGAGCTCGGGGATGATGAGTTCGCCCGCGAACACCGTAGCCTCGACCTCGGAGCCGTCGGCGACAACCATGATCTTGAGATTGATCGCCGTCAGGCCGAGGCGGACCGGGATGCGCCGGTCCAGGCAAATCACGGACGCGCCGGTATCGATGATGCCGACGAGCGGCTGGATCGCCTCCCCATCAGCGCCCAGCAAGGACATCTCGATGAGGGGACCGGTGACCCAGGAGCCGAACGACACGGCTAGTTGCAGATTTCCACGAACGGAGCCGTTTCTTTGTGCTGGTCTGTATGCCGGATCAGGGCGCCGCTCTTCTGGTAGTTGGCGTTAACGAAGCGCGCCGCATCGGAGAAAGCCTTGAACGTTTTGACCAGCTTCTCTTCGGCGACGACGGCCCACACCGCCCCGTGGCGCTTCTGAAGCTCGGGCAGCATGGCCTCGTAGGCCCTGATTTCGCGTTCCAGATTGGCGGTCTTCATCGCGTTCATCCCACCTGCGTAACGTCGAATCGTAACACGCCGAGACTCGGGCCAAAATCGCTAATGCGCCTTTAAGGTTCATCTCATGGCGGCCTCGCCGACGAAACTCTTAAGGCCAAGGTTGCCAACCGGCCTTCGGTCATCCGACAGTCCCCTGACGATTAGGGGGAATGTCATGCCGTCCATGTTGAAGCGCGTCCTGGGCCCGGTGCTCGGAACGGTGTCTCTCGCCGCTCTGGCGACCGCCTTGCCGGGCATCGCCTCGGCCCAATCGGCGATCCTGCAGCAACCGTCGCTCAGCGCTTCGCAGATCGCCTTCGTCTATGGCGGCGACATCTGGACCGTCCCTCGGGCGGGCGGTCGCGCGGTCCGCCTGACCGTCGGCGTCGGCGTCGAGTCCGGCCCCGTATTTTCGCCGGACGGCCGGACCATCGCCTTCACCGGCGAATACGACGGCAATGTCGACGTCTACACCGTGCCCGTGAGCGGCGGCCTGCCGCGCCGGGTGACCTATCACCCCACCAACGACGCCGCCGTGGGCTGGTCCCCGGGCGGGCAGCGCATCCTGTTCCGCTCGAACCGCTCGGCGGCCAGCCGCTACACCCAGATCTTCTCGGTCGACGCCGACGGCGGCCCGGCCGAGCCTCTGGCCCTGCCCTATGCCTATGGCGGCCAGCTGTCGCCCGACGGCGGACGCATCGCCTACACCCCGTTCCAGGCGGCCTTCGGCTTCGACTTCTCCAGCTACACCGCATGGGGCAACTACCGGGGCGGCCGCGCCTCGACCATCAACGTGACCGCGCTCGAGGGGCTCGAAACCCGCCAGCTGCCGCAGGTGGAGGGCAGCAACGACCTGTCGCCGGTCTGGATGGGCGGCCTGGTCTACTTCCTCTCGGACCGCGACGGCCCGATCTCGATCTACAGCTTCGATCCCGCCAGCGGACAGGTCCAGCCGGTCTGGACCAACGACGGCTCGCCGATCCGGTCGCTCTCCACCGATGGCTCGACCCTGATCTTCGACCGCCTGGGCGAACTGTTCACCCTGACGCCGGGCGGCGCGCCGCAGGCCGTGCGCGTCGACGTGGCCGGCGACATGCCCGACGTGCGGCCCCGCATCCTCAATGTCGCCGACCAGATCCAGGCCGTGACCCTGTCGCCCAGCGCGGTGCGCCTCGCGGTCGAGGCCCGGGGCGAGATCCTGACGGTCCCGGCGACGCGCGGCTCGGTGCGCAACCTGACCAACACGCCCGGGGTGATGGAACGCAGCCCGGCCTGGAGCCCGGATGGACGGAGCGTCGCCTATTTCTCCGACGAGAGCGGTCTCTACGCCCTGCACGTCGCGCCCCAGAACGGCGAGGGCGAAATCCGTAAGTTCCCGCTGGCGGCCGAGCCGACCTACTACTTCGAGCCGGTCTGGTCGCCGGATTCGCGCAAGATCGCCTTCTACGACAACGCCCTGCGCACCTGGGTTCTGGACACGACGACCGGCCGCGTTCGCCAGGTCGGCGAGCGTCAGGCCCACGGCGGCTTCACCAATGTGTCCCACGACATGGCCTGGTCGCCGGACTCGCGCTGGCTGGCCTATTCGCGCAATGGCGACAACCGTCTGACGTCGCTTTATCTCTATGACCTGGAGAGCGGCGCCTCGACCCGGCTGACGTCCGGCGCGGGCGACGCGCGATCGCCCGCCTTCGACCGCGACGGCCGCTACCTCTACTACTTGGGGTCCAACGACTACGGGGCGGCGACCTATCGCCTCGACATGACCAGCAATCTCTACACGCCGGCCTACGCGGTCTATGCTGTCGCCCTGAACGCCGGCACGCCGTCGCCGGTCGCGCCGATCAACGACGACGAAGGCGTCGCGCCTCCGCCGTCGGCCGGGCCGGAGGCGGCGGCCCCCGCGGCGCCCGCGGCTGCGACGCCTCCACGACCCGCCGCGCCGACCCCCGTCGACCTGCCGGGCCTCAGCGCCGACGTTATCCAGGCGCGCACCGTGGCCCTACCGATCCCGCCGCGCCCCTATGCCAACCTCAGCGTCGGCAAGGCGGGCGAACTCTACTTCATGGAGGAAACCACGCCCCCCGGATCGACCGGTCCGGACGAGATGGCGCTGAACCGCTACACCCTGAAGGACCGCCGCGTGGAGCGCCTGGCCGAGCGGGTCGCGTCCTATGAGCTGTCGTCGAACGGCGCGACCATGCTGGTGGCGACCCGTCCGGCGGCCCCGGCCGAGCCCGCGCCGGGCACGCCGCCCCGGCCGCCGTCCTACGCCGTCGTTCCGGCCACCGCCCCCGTCACGGCGGGCCAGGGCGCGGTCAGTTTCGAGCAGCTGGACGTCCGCGTCGATCCGCGCGCCGAGTGGACCCAGATGTATCGGGAAGTGTTCCGCATGCAGCGGGCCTACTTCTACGATCCCAGCTTCCACGGGTCGGACCTGACGGCTGTCGAGCAACGCCTTCGCCCCTTCGCCGACGCCGTGCTGTCGCGGACCGACCTGAACTACGTCTTCCACGAGGCCCTGACCGGCATGTCGGTCGGCCACCTGCGCGGCGGCGGCGGGACCATCGCCGCGGCCCGGCGCGTGCCCGGCGGCCTGCTCGGCGCCGACTATGAGATCCGCGACGGCCGCTGGTGCTTCAGCCGGATCTACGGCCCCACCCCCTTCTCGCCGGACGTGACGGGGCCGCTGTCCCTGCCGGGCGTCGCCGCCCGCGTTGGGGACTGCGTGGTCTCGGTCAACGACATGCCCATCACCGCCGACATGGACATCCAGCAGGCGCTGGAGGGCACGGCGGGGCGCCTGGTGACGCTGCGGCTGCAGCCGGCGGCGGGCGGCCCTGCGCGCGACGTCACCGTCCAGCCGATCGCCAGCGAGGCCCGCCTGCGCTACCTCGACTGGATCGAGGGCAACCGCCGCCGCGTGGACCAGCTGTCGAACGGGCGTCTGGCCTATGTGCATCTGCCCGACACGGGGCAGGGGGGCTTCACCAGCTTCAACCGCTACTACTTCGCCCAGGCCGACCGGCAGGGCGCGGTGATCGACGAGCGATTCAACGGCGGCGGCCAGATGGCGGACTATGTCATCGAGGTGCTGGGCCGCGACCTGCACAGCTGGTGGTCGCCGCGCTATGGCGAGATCGACCGCAGCCCCGCCCACGCCATCCTCGGCCCCAAGGTCATGATCGCCAATGAGGTCGCGGGCTCCGGCGGCGACGCCCTGCCGTGGATGTTCAAGGAGCGGCGGCTGGGCACCCTGGTCGGCAAGCGCACATGGGGCGGTCTGGTCGGCATCGGCCCCATGCCGCCCCTGATGGACGGCGGCACGGTCACCTCGCCCAACGTCGGCTTCTTCAACCCGCGCGGCGAGTGGGAGGTCGAGAACGCCGGCGTCGCCCCGGACGTCGAGGTCGATCAGGACCCGGCCGCCGTCGCCGCCGGCCGCGATCCCCAGCTGGAGACCGCCGTCGCCATCGCGCTCCAGGCGCTGGAAGCCCAGCCTCCGGCCCAGCCGCGCCGCCCCGCCTATCCGGTCTATCCGCAGCGCTGATGATGACCCGGGCGGCCCGCGCGGGCCGCCCGACGCCGGCGTCAGTCCTCGATCGTCACCACGACCTTGCCCATGACGCTCCGGTCCGACAGGGCCTGAATCGCCTCGTGCGCCCGCTCCAGCGGGAAGGTGCGCGATACGCGCGGCTTGATCTTTTTCTCGGACCACAGCCGCATCAGATCGGCCATATTGGCCTTGTGCCCTTCCGGATCGCGCGCCACCGCCGCGCCCCAGAACACCCCCACCACCGACACCGATTTCAGCAGCGTCAGGTTCAGCGGGAACGACGGAATCCCCGCCGGGAAGCCGATCACCAGATACCGCCCGTTCCAGTCCATGGCCCGCAGAGCCGGTTCGGCGTAGTCGCCGCCGACCCCGTCGAACACCACGTCGGGACCGTCGCGCCCCGACGCCAGCTTCAACTCGCCCGACAGCTCTTTCTGCGCCGCCTTGTCCATCGGCCCCGACGGATAGATCAGCCCGTTGTCGGCGCCGAGCTCCAGCGCGAACTGCACCTTGTCGGCGGTCGAGGCCGCCGCGATCACATGAGCCCCCATCGCCTTGCCCAGCTCCACGGCCGCCGCCCCCACGCCGCCCGCCGCGCCGAGCACCAGCAGAGCCTCGCCCGCCTGCAGGTTCGCCCGGTCCTTCAGCGCATAGTAGGCCGTGCCGTAGGTCAGGACGAGCGCGGCCGCCTCCTCGAACGGCATGCCGTCCGGGATCTTGATGACGCTGTCGGCGCGCACCGCGATCCGTTCCACCAGCCCGCCCCAGCCCGGCACGGCGATGACGCGGTCGCCCTTGAAAAGGCCCTTCACGCCCTCGCCCACCGCCTCGATCACGCCCGCGACCTCGCCGCCGGGGGCGAAGGGGCGTTCGGGCCGGAACTGGTACTTGTCCTCGATGATCAAGGTGTCGGGGAAGTTGATGCCCACCGCCTTGACCTCGATCACCACCTCGCCGGCCTTCGGCGTCGGATCGAGGATGTCCTCCACGACCAGGGACGAAGGACCGCCAACGGTTTTCGAGAGCACAGCGCGCATGAAGATATCCCCGGTGCCGCCCCACATCTTCCGTGCACCCCGGCGAAGGCCGGGGTCCAGATCCAGATCCGCTGGATCGGGCGACGCTTTCACGCGATATCCCAGCCGCCTTCATCTGTCATCTGGACCCCGGACGGAGTTCATCCTCGGGCTGGCCTCTGGCCAGACCCGGGGGCCGGGGTGCACGGTGAAAAGAAAAGCCTGAGCCCGGAGAGACGTCCATGCCCGCCCCCGCCCTCATCCTGCACGGCGGCGCCGGCGCGCGCCGGTCCCGCGACTATTCCGCCGAGATCGCCCACATGCGCCAGGTGGTCGAGGCCATGGCCGCCCGCCTGAACGACGGCCTGCCCGCGCTGGACGCCGTGGTCGAGGCGGTGGTGATGCTGGAGGAGAGCGGCCTCTACGTCGCCGGGCGCGGCTCCTCGCCCAACCTCTCAGGCGACTACGAGCTCGACGCCAGCCTGATGGACGGCCCGAGCCGCCGCGCCGGGGCCGTCGCCGCGCTTCAGGGCTACCGTAGCCCCATCCGCGCCGCCCGCGCCGTCATGGACCACACGCCCCACGTCCTGCTGGCCGGAGACGGCGCCGCCCGTTTCGCCGCCGAACAGGGGCTGGACCCCATCGACGATCCCGACGCCTGGTTCACCCGCGCCGGTCAGGGCGAGGACAACCACCCGCCCGGCCATGTCCCCGTCCTTGCCCACGGCACCGTCGGCTGCTGCGTTCTGGACGATCAGGGCCGTCTCGCCGCCGCCACCTCGACCGGCGGCGTCTTCGGCAAGCTGCCCGGTCGCGTCGGCGACACCCCCATCCCCGCCGCCGGGGTCTGGGCCGACGGCGACGTCGCCGTCTCCTCCACCGGTCAGGGCGAGTACTTCCTCCGCGTCGCCGCCGCCGCCCAGGTCAGTTGGCGCGTCCGCTCAGGCGCCGCCATCGACACCGCCGCCCAGGCCGTCATTGACGAAATCGGCTCACTCGGCGGCGACGGCGGCCTGATCGCGCTCGACCGCCACGGCCGCTCTGCCTCCCCCTTCAACAGCCAGGGCATGAAGCGCGCCTGGCTATCCCCCGACGGCGCCGTCGGGGTGGACGTGTTCGGGCCCTAAAAGCGGTCGCTTTAGTCCAGCTTCGGCCGTTCCGCCGCCGCTTCGTCGATCCCGTCGCCGACCCTCATGCCGATGCCCGTGATCCACGGCGGCTCCGGCGCCTTGCCGCCCAGGTCGTGGATGATGCCCACCAGGCGCTGCACATACCAGACGCGCGCATCCCTCTGCGCAAACTCGAACCGCGTCTTTGCGCTCGCCTGCTTCCAGTAGGCCCGGCCGATCTCATGCTCCGGCGTGCCCTCCTTGAAGTTCCACATCGCCAGCCGTTCGTCGGGGTTGGGATGCATCAGGATCTCGGCCAGCAGCCGGATGTCCACGGTGTCGATCGTCATGCCGCTCCGTCGGTCCGCCACGGCCCGGCTCTCCAGCCGCGCATAGGTCTCCGCCAGCCCGGCCAGGGCCTTGGCCTCGGCCCACAGCCGCCCCTTCATCGCCCGCCCGCTGGCCAGCGTCGCGGTCCGCGCCAGCCTCGCTGGATCGTCCTCGTCCTCGGCCATCTCGATCCCGGAAAACAGCCGCGCCGCCACGGCTTCCGGGCTGTTCCGCCGCGCCTCCTCCAGCTCCGCCTCGCGCGCCAGCGCCTGCCCGATCGCCTGGGCGTCGCCCCAGTCGCGCTTGGTCGCCCCGTGCTGGGTCACGCGCTTTCGGATCGCATGCTGCGACACCCGCCACTTGCGCGACAGAAAGGGCGCCGTCGCCCCCTCCCGATACTCCTTGACGATCAGCTCCCACGTCTCGGTCGACAGCCGATAGTGCGCAGGCCGATCGGCGGCGGGCGGCGTGGGCGGGGGCGTTGGGGTCATGCTCATGCGCCCCAGTCTGACGCCGCCGCCCATGCGGGCGCATTCAACCCGTCTCGTCAGGCGCGGCCCTTGATCCGACAGGCGAATTCGGCGCGAGTTTGGATGATTGGCGAAAACAGCGAACGCATCGCCTGGTCAAGGCCGGCCCGCGCTGCCAACCTCCGCGACGGAGGCGGCGTGGCGGATCCATCAAAGGTTGGCACGGACTGGACGGCGGACGAGCTCGACCTGATCGTCGCCGACTATTTCGCCATGCTGGCGCTCGACGCCGCCGGCCAGCCGTTCGTGAAGGCCCACCGCGCCCGCGCTCTGATGGAGCGCACAGGCCGCAGCCACCGCTCGGTCGAGTTCAAGCACATGAACATCTCGGCCGTCGCCGCCGAGCTCGGCCTGCCCCACGTCCGCGGCTACCGCCCGATGACGAACTACCAGGGCGCCATCTTCGACGCCATCGATCGCCACCTCGCCGCCCACCCCGAGGTGCTTAGCGACGACGCCTTCACTCTCCTCGCCCTTCATGGGGGAGGGGGACCACGAAGTGGTGGAGGGGGTCAGCCGCACATGCCGTCCCATGCGGGGGTCGCCGAACCCGCCTCAAGTTTCGTCGGACATGAGGTAAGTCCGCTCCTTCCCCTCACAGAAACCCCACCCCCCGGTCCGCCCAAGGCCCCGCGCCCCGAGGGCCTCGCCCGCCTCGTCCGCAAATACGACCCCGCCGCCCGCGACCACGCCAACCGTCGCCTCGGCCTGCTGGGCGAGGAGCGCGTCTTTCACCACGAGCGCGCCCGCCTGATCGCGGCCGACCGCCCCGACCTGGCCCGCCGCATCGAATGGACCAGCCAGGAACGCGGCGACGGCGCGGGCTATGACATCAAGAGCTTCGACCCCTCCGGCGCCGAGCGCCTGATCGAGGTCAAGGCCACCCGAGGCGGCCCTGGGACCCCCTTCTGGCTGACCCGCACCGAGCGCGAGGTCTCCCTCGAACATCCCGCCGCGTGGCGCCTCTACCGCCTCCACGGCCTCTCGACCGCGCCGGGGATGTTCGTCCTGCCCCCGCCGCTGGAGGCGTCGGTCAGGCTGGAGGCGGAGACGTGGCGGGGAAGCTTTGGTTGAAACTAAATCGTTGCACAATCCTTGAATGTTTCTGGTTTGTTCGTATAGTCCGTAGCTGACGGCTTTCGCTGTCAGGCAGCACAGACTCGCGCTAGGAGCCAACCATGCGGCAAGCCCTCGCTTTTCAGACAGAACTTTGGCCCGACGAGCGGCCGGCCGATGCGTCTTCGGATTTGGTCGACCAACTGAAGACCTTCAGTTTCAATGGCGCTTCTACAACCGTCGATGACTGGAACGGCGTGCCGTTTCTCTACAACGAGTTCTGGACCGCGCGTCAGCGTCAGGCCCACCGCATCCATGAGGTCAGCTACCGCGCCTGCTTCAAACCGCAGCTTCCCGCCTTCTTTATCGATCGCCTGACTCAGCCCGGCGATCGGGTCTACGACCCCTTCATGGGTCGGGGTACGACCCCGATCGAGGCCGCGATCCGCGGCCGTCGACCGGTGGGAAACGACGTCAATCCGCTTAGCGCCATGCTAGTCCGGCCGCGTCTTCATGCCCCATCAGACGAACAGGTCGAGCGCCGCCTGCGCGAGATCGATTGGACTTGGCCAGGGCCTGTCCGCGAGGACTTGTCGGTCTTCTATCACCCCGAAACACTTCGCCAAATTCACGCGCTTCGAAACTGGTTCGCAGATCGTCAGGCAACGGGTGCCTTCGACACTGTCGATGACTGGATTCGAATGGTCGCTATCAACCGGCTGACCGGTCATTCGCCCGGATTTTTTTCGGTCTATACCCTGCCTCCCAATCAGGCCGTGTCCATCGACGCCCAAGCCAAGATCAACGCCAAGCGAGACCAGACGCCGCCGGCTCGATCCGTGCCGGCTATCATTTCGAAGAAGTCTCGCTCGCTTTTGGGCGACACTGCGTTCGCGGCCAGTGATAGCCAGCTCTGCACCGGCCCTAGCGACGACACCCCTTACATCGATACGGCTTCGGTCGATCTGGTGGTGACATCGCCGCCGTTCCTCGATGTCGTTCAGTATGCTCAGGACAATTGGCTGCGCTGCTGGTTCGCTGATCTGGACATGTCTGACGTCGCCATCGCCATGCACAAGAAGGTTGAGGACTGGCAGGCCTTCATACGCTCGACCTTCAACGAACTGGGCCGCGTGGTCCGTCCGGGCGGACATGTGGCCTTCGAGGTGGGGGAGGTCCGCAACGGCAAGGTGCAGTTGGAGAAAGTGGTCCTCGACGCCATCACCGGTCTACCGTTTGAACCTTTGGCTGTCGTCGTCAATGTTCAGGAGTTCACCAAGACTGCGAACTGCTGGGGCGTGGGAAACAACGTCGCAGGGACAAATACGAACCGAATCGTGGTCTGTCGGAGGGCATGAGGAAGACTGCTGAAGACCGCTTGGCGGAACTGGAAGCCGTGCTTGAGCAGATGCTCAAGCCTGTTAAGGGCATTCCGTTTCGAATCATCGTGAAGTCTATTGCTGGCTGCGAGGTCATTCCGATCGACCCCCAATGTCCCGAAGACGCCGATATGCTTCGTGGCCTTGAGCGCGCGATTCATGCAGCTGCCGCAGAAGTTCGACTCAGACCTATAGAGCGGCCTCGTCCCAATGAAGTCGGCAACGATATCGAGGTGTTCGTGAAAGCCGCTCTGCTGGCTCAAGGGTTTCGCGTAGAATCTCCCGCGGCACGCAACGGCTTGACCAAAGGCGTGGGCTACCCGGACATCCTGATTTTTGATAAGGCCGGTCGCCCAACTTACGTCGAATGCAAGACCTACAGTGCTGGCACTGTTTCAAGTTCCATGCGGTCTTTCTATTTGTCGCCGTCCGAAAACTTCAAAGTCTCTCTAGACGCACGACACGTTGTTCTGTCGTTTGAAATGATCGCCGATGCTCTCCCCGGTTCGCGAAACTCGCGCTATGCGCCGGTAGGATTCAAGCTTATCGACGTCTCTGATCTGTTGTGCGACGTCAAATACGAGTTCAACTCTGACAATCGCCGACTCTACGACAAAGACCTGATCCTGTTGGAGGGCAAGTTCTAGTCTTGGTTGCCCGAAAGATCCGGCCCGAGAGTGCGACCAAAAATATTCTTAAGTTGGTTTTCCCAGCCACCGTTACCGTAACTGAAGGCGTAGCGTGAAAGGCGCTCCAAATCGTCGTCTGTCAGACTGAGTGCGCCGGTCGCGCGATCGGTTTTGGATTGGAGCGACTCCAACAATCCTTGGAATCCTCCTTGGCCCCTCGTCCCGGCAGGATCGAACAGACATTCAAGTTCATTCGCGTTGAGCGTGATGTTCATCTCGCCAAGATAGCAAGACGGTCAATCCTCATCCATCTTCAGCGCGGCGATGAAGGCCTCCTGCGGGATCTCGACCTTGCCGAACTGGCGCATGCGCTTCTTGCCGGCCTTCTGCTTCTCCAGCAGCTTCTTCTTGCGGGTCGCGTCGCCGCCGTAACACTTCGACGTGACGTCCTTCCGCAGCGCGCGCACGGTTTCGCGGGCGATGATCTTGCCGCCGATGGCGGCCTGGATCGGGATGACGAACATGTGGGGCGGGATCAGCTCCTTCATCTTCTCGACCATGCCCCGGCCGCGCGTCTCGGCCCGGGCGCGGTGGACCAGCATGGACAGGGCGTCGACCGGCTCGGCGTTGACGAGGATGCTCATCTTGACCAGGTCGCCGGGCTTGTAGTCCGTCAGCTCGTAATCGAACGAGGCATAGCCCTTCGAGATCGACTTCAGCCGGTCGTAGAAGTCGAACACGACCTCGTTCAGCGGCAGCTCATAGACCACCAGCGCGCGGGCGCCGACGTAGGACAGCTCCAGCTGGGTTCCGCGCCGGTCCTGACACAGCTTGATGACCCCGCCCAGGTATTCGTCGGGCGTCAGGATGGTCGCCTTGATCCACGGCTCGCTGATGGTCTCGATCTGCATCACATCGGGCAGGTCGGCCGGGTTGTGCAGGTCGATCTCGGTGCCGTCGCGCTTGGTGATCTTGTAGACGACCGAGGGGGCGGTCGCGATCAGGTCGAGGTTGAACTCGCGGCTTAGCCGCTCCTGGATGATCTCCAGATGCAGCAGGCCCAGGAAGCCGCAGCGGAAGCCGAAGCCGAGCGCGGCCGAGCTCTCCATCTCATAGGTGAAGGAGGCGTCGTTCAGGCGCAGCTTGCCGATGGCGGCGCGCAGATCCTCGAAGTCGGCGGCGTCGACCGGGAACAGGCCGCAGAAGACCACCGACTGGACCTCCTTGAAGCCCTTCAGCGGTTCGGCGGTGGGGCGTTTCTCGTCGGTGATGGTGTCGCCGACGGCGGCGTTGGCGACCTCCTTGATCTGGGCGGTGATGAAGCCGACCTCGCCGGGGCCGAGCTGGTCGACCGGGGTGTTCTTGGGCAGGAAGACGCCGACGCGGTCGACCAGATGGGTCGAGCCGGCCTGCATCATCTTGACCCTCTGCCCGGCCTTCAGGGTGCCGTCGAACACGCGGACCAGCAGAACGACGCCCAGATACGGATCGTACCAGGCGTCGACCAGCATGGCCTTCAACGGCGCGTCGGGATCGCCCTTGGGGGCCGGCAGGCGGGTGACGATGGCTTCCAGCACATCCTCGATGCCGATGCCGGACTTGGCCGAGCACAGCACGGCGTCCGACGCATCCAGCCCGATCACATCCTCGATCTGCTGGCGCACCCGGTCGGGCTCGGCCGCAGGCAGGTCGATCTTGTTCAGGACCGGCACGATCTCGTGGTTGTTGTCGATGGCCTGATAGACATTGGCCAGGGTCTGCGCCTCGACCCCCTGACTGGCGTCAACCACCAGCAGACTGCCCTCGCACGCCGCCAGACTGCGCGAGACCTCATAGGCGAAGTCCACATGCCCCGGCGTGTCCATCAGGTTCAGGACATAGTCGAGCCCGTCCTTGGCCTTGTAATTCAGCCTAACTGTCTGCGCCTTAATGGTAATTCCGCGTTCCTGCTCGATGTCCATCGAGTCCAGAACCTGACTCGTCATCTCCCGCGCGGACAGGCCGCCCGTGACCTGGATCAGGCGATCGGACAGGGTCGACTTGCCGTGGTCGATATGTGCGACCACCGAAAAATTCCGGATGCGTTCAATGGGGGGCGTCGTCATGGTGCGGCGCGGTTAGCATGGCCGTCGCGTCCGCGCCAACGCGGCCGGGTGCCCCAACACCGAGCGGCCGTCAGCGTCGCCATTACGTCTGTGTAATGCGGCCTGACGACGTTTGAGCGGAGACGAGGAACGCGCTATGGAGCCTCGCCGGTCAACCGGCGATGACTTACGGCTCTCCCCCGCCGTTCAGCGACAGGACTCACCGTGGCCGCCACGACCCGAAACCGCCCGACCGCGCGCACGCGGGGTGTCCGCGCCCCCGCGCTCCTCGCCATGATCGCTGCGTCGCTGACCTTGGCGTCCTGCGGAGGCGGTGAAGGCGACGCCGACGGCGAGGCCCAGGCCGCGGTCGGCCAGGCGGTGACGGTCCAGACCGTGGCCATGACCAACCTGCCGCGCATCATCACCGCGTCCGGTACGGTCACGCCCTGGGAAGAAGTGCCGGTGGGCGCCGAGACGGGCGGCCTGGTGGCCACGGCCGTCTATGTCGACGAGGGCTCCTATGTCCGACAGGGCCAACCCCTGGTCCAGCTGAACGACGCCCTTCTGCGCGCCCAGCTGCGCCAGCAGCAGGCGCAGGTCCAGACCGCCGAGGCCAATCTGGCGCGGGACGACGCGGCGCTGGCGCGTTCGCAAGAACTCAAGGAGCGGGGCTTCCTCTCGCAGGCGTCGCTGGACACGGCCCTGGCCAATCAGCGCGCCTCGGCCGCCAACCTCGCCGCCGCGCGCGCGGCGCTGGCCGAGACCCAGACGCGGGTCAATCAGGCGACGATCCGGGCGCCGGTCTCGGGCCTGATCTCGAGCCGCAGCGTCACGCGCGGCCAGATCGTGCAGGCGGGATCGGAGCTGTTCCGCATGGTCCGCGACGGCCGGCTGGAGCTCGACGCCCAGATCCCCGAGGCCGAGCTGCGGCTGGTGCGGGCCGGCATGGGCGCCACCATCGTCTCGGACCAGGCCGGCCAGACCGGCGGCACGGTCCGGATCGTCACCCCCCAGGTCGATCCGCAGAGCCGGCTGGGCGTCGCCCGGATCGCCCTGACCGGCGGCTCGAACCTGCGACCTGGCATGTTCGCCCGGGCCGAGATCGACGCGGGCGCCCAGCCCGCCCTGACCGTGCCGTCGGCGGCGGTCGTGTTCCGCGAGAACCGGCCGGGCGTCTATGTGCTGGGCCAGAACTCCACGGTCCGCTTCCAGCCCATCACCGAGGCCGGGCGGGCCGAGGGCGCTGTCGCGGTCTCGGCGGGCCTGCAGGCCGGTCAGCGCGTGGTGGTGGAAGGCGCCGGCTTCCTCGGCGAGGGCGACCAGGTCCGGGTCATCCAGCCGACCGCGCGTCCCGCGGCTGCGGCGCCGGCCGCGCCGGCTCAAGCTCCGGCGCGCTGAGCCATGAATTTCAACAACATCTCCTCCTGGTCGATCCGGAACCCGATCCCGATTGTCCTCCTGTTCATCGTGCTGACGGTCGCCGGGGTCATCAGCTACGGCCGCCTGCCGGTGAACAACTTCCCCAACGTCGACCTGCCCGTCGTGGCCGTGACGGTGGTGCAGTCCGGCGCCGCGCCGACGGAGCTGGAGACCCAGGTCACCCGCCTGATCGAGGATTCGGTCGCGGGCCTCGGCGAGGTCGACGACATCAACTCGGTGGTGAACGATTCGGTCTCGACCACCTCCATCACCTTCAACCTTGGCGTCGATCTGGAGAAGGCGACCAACGATGTGCGCAACGCCGTCGCCGGCGTGCGTCAGGACCTGCCCGCCGACGTGCAGGAGCCCATCGTCCAGCGCATCGAGTTCACCCAGTTCCCGATCGTGACCTATGTGGTGCGCGCGCCCGGCATGAACCCGGAGGAGCTGAGCTGGTTCGTCGACAACACCATCGCCAAGCGCATGCTGTCGATCCAGGGCGTCAGCCAGGTCAGCCGCGACGGCGGCGTCAACCGCGAGATCCGCGTCAAGCTGGACCCCGTCAAGCTGGCCGCCCAGGGCGTCAGCGCGGCGGCCGTGTCCAACCAGTTGCGCGCCGCCAACATCAACCTGCCGGGCGGTCGCGGCGAGATCGGCGGCAATGAACAGGCCATCCGCACGCTTGGTTCGGCGCCCTCGGTCGAGGCTCTGGCGGAGACGCTGATCCCCGTCGCCGGCCGCACCGTGCGGCTGGGCGATCTGGGCGAAGTCACCGACGAATGGTCCGAGCCGCGGGGCCGGGCCCGCTTCAACGGCGAAGAGGTCGTGGCCTTCTCCATCAGCCGGTCCCAGGGCTCGTCCGAACTGGACGTCTATGAGCGCACCAAGGAAGAGGTCGAAAAGCTCGACGAGGAGCTGGCGGGCGTCACCATCGAGGAGGTGACCAACACCACCCAGGACGTGATCAACAACTTCCACGCCTCGGTCGAGGCGCTGCTGCTGGGCGCCGGCCTGGCGGTGCTGGTGGTGCTGGTGTTCCTGCGAGACTGGCGCGCGACCTTCATCGCGGCGGTGGCCATGCCGCTGTCGCTGATCCCCACCTTCCTGATCATGGACCTGACAGGCCAGTCGCTGAACGTCGTGACGCTGCTGGCGCTGTCGCTGACCATCGGCATCCTGGTCGACGACGCCATCGTCGAGATCGAGAACATCGTCCGGCACATCCGCGACGGAAAGGCGCCCTATCCGGCGGCCATCGAGGCCGCCGACGAGATCGGCCTGGCCGTCATCGCCACCACCGCGACCCTGATCGCCGTGTTCGCGCCCACGGGCTTCATGCCGGGCGTTGTGGGGCAGTTCTTCAAGAGCTTCGCCATCGCGGCCTGCGTCAGCGTCTTCTTCTCGCTGGTGGTGGCCCGCACGCTCACGCCGCTGATGGGCGCCTATATGCTCAAGGCCAACCAGGGCAAGGAGCACGCCGATCCGGCCTGGATGCGGTGGTATCTGGTCGCGCTCCGCTGGGGCATGGGGCACTCGGGGTCTGAAGACGTGAAGCGCGACCGTGAACGCAAGACGGGCGGCTTCTTCCGCCGTCACTTCGTCTGGCGGGGCCTGGATCACCGCATGTGGGTGATGGGGCTGGGCCTGCTGTTCTTCATCTTCTCCCTGTTCCTGGCCTCGCGCCTGCCCTTCGAGTTCATCCCGGTGGAGGACGTGTCGCGGTCCAATGTGACGGTTCAGCTGCCGCCCGGCGCGACTCTGGGCGAGACCGACGCGGCTGTTCAGCGGGTGACCGACGCGCTCACGGCCCGCGAGGAGGTCCGCTCGGTCTACGCCTCGATCGGCTCGGCCACGACCAGCTTCGGCCCCGGCGGCGGCGGATCGGCGGGCGAGGTGCGCCGCGCCTCCATCACCGTCAACCTGGTCAAGAAGAGCGAGCGGGACATCCGCCAGCAGGCCTTCGAGCAGGAGATGGGTCCGATCCTGCGCCAGATCCCCGGCGCGCGCGTCCAGTTCGGCCAGGACGGCGGCGGCGGCGGCCAGGTCTCCATCTCGCTGGTCGGCGACGACGGCGAGGTGCTGGAGGATGCCGCCGCGGCGGTCGAGCGCGAGATGCGTTCGGTGCCCGGCCTCTCCAACGTCATCTCTTCGGCGGCTCTGGTGCGGCCCGAGATCCTGATCACGCCCAAGCCGGATATCGGCGCCTTGCAGGGCGTGTCGGCGTCCGACATCTCCTCGGTGGCGCGGGTGGCGACGCTGGGCGACGCCGACCAGCTGCTGCCCAAGTTCAATCTGGGCGACCGCCAGGTGCCGATCCGGGTCATGCTGACCGAACAGTCGCGGACTGACCTCGGCCTGATCGCGAACCTGCAGGTGCCGACGGCGTCGGGCGCGACCGTGCCGCTGTCGTCGGTCGCCGACATCAGCTTCGGCGCCGGTCCGAACCAGCTGGACCGGCTGGACCGGCGCCGGGTGGCCAGCCTGACGGCCGAGCTGAACGGCATCACCCTGGGTCAGGCGTCCGAGCGGGTGAACCAGCTGCCGTCGATGCAGAACCTGCCGGACGGCGTCAGCCAGGCGGTGTCGGGCGAGCTGGAGAACCTTCAGGAGACCGCGTCGGGCTTCATCTTCGCCATCACGACGGGCATCCTGCTGATGTACATCGTGCTGGTCCTGCTGTTCAAAAGCTTCTTCCACCCGATCACCATTTTGGCGGCGCTTCCGGTGTCGTTCGGCGGAGCCTTCTTCCTGCTGCTGGTGACCGGCAAGGCCCTGTCGATGCCGGCCCTGATCGGCATCATCATGCTGACCGGGATCGCGGCGAAGAACTCCATCCTGCTCGTGGACTACGCCATCATCGCCATGCAGCGCGGCATGAACAAATACGACGCCATCATGGACGCGGCCCACAAGCGCGCCCGGCCGATCATCATGACGACTCTGGCGATGGGCCTGGGCATGCTGCCGATCGCGATGGCGTTCGGGGAGGGCACCGAGTTCCGCTCGCCCATGGCCATCGCCGTGATCGGCGGCCTGATCACCTCGACCCTGCTGTCGCTGCTGTTCATCCCGGCGGCTTTCAGCCTGATCGACGGGGTCAAGACGCGGCTGGAACGGGTCCTGGAACGGCGCTTCGGCGGCCAGCACGGCGAGGTGAAGCCGGCGGAGTGAGAAATCGCCGCATTTTCTCGAAAACCGCCCCCATTCGGTCATGACCCATAAGGAAACAGGGCCTATATGAGCCCCGCCGGCCTCACGCGGATGTGACCGCGAGCCACCCGGGGCCGATGTCGGGACGACGAGATACGATGGCGGACGATGCCGGTCGGCTGAACCAGGTCTTTGCCGAGACCAGCTTTCTCTATGGCTCCAACGCCGCCTACATCGAGGAGATGCACGAGCGCTGGGCGGCCGATCCGTCGAGCGTGCCCGCCGAGTGGCGCGGCTTCTTCGACCAGCTGAGAGACTCGGCCGAGGCGGTGAAGGCGTCCTCCAGCGCCGCCGGCTGGGGTCGCGCTGCGACGACCGAGCCGTCGGAAACCACCGCCGTGTTCGACGGTCGCTGGCCCGCTCCGAAGGCGGATCCCAAGGCCAAGGGGCCGGGCGCGGCTCCGGCGCAATCGGCTCCCGCGTCCGCCGGGGTGTCGGCGGAGGAAGTCCGCGCCGCGGCCCACGATTCCATCCGCGCCCTGATGCTGATCCGCAGCTACCGCGTGCGCGGCCACCTGGCGGCGACGCTGGATCCGCTCGGCATCGAGCAGCCGGGCTCCAACCCGGAGCTGAAGCCGGAGTTCTACGGCTTCACCGAGGCCGACATGGACCGGCCGATCTATCTGGACGGGGTGCTGGGCCTGCAGACCGGGACGCTGCGCGAGGTGCTGGCGATCCTGAAGCGCACCTACTGCGGCAACATCGGCATCCAGTTCATGCACATCGCCGAGCCGGAGGAGAAATCCTGGCTCCAGCAGCGGTTCGAGGGTCCGGACGCCTTCGAAAAGAACGGCTTCACCCGGGAAGGCAAGATCGCCATCCTGAACAAGCTGATCGAGGCCGAGGGCTTCGAACGCTTCCTGCACAAGCGCTTCCCCGGCACCAAGCGGTTCGGCCTGGACGGCGCCGAGGCCATGGTTCCGGCCATGGAGCAGATCATCAAGCGCGGCGGGGCGCTGGGCGTCGACGAGATGGTGTTCGGCATGGCCCACCGCGGCCGCCTGAACATGCTCGCCGCCGTCATGGGCAAGCCCTACAAGGCCATCTTCCACGAGTTTCAGGGCGGCTCGACCGTGCCCAGCGACATCGAGGGCTCGGGCGACGTCAAATATCACATGGGCGCCAGCTCGGACCGGGCGTTCGACGGCAACAACGTCCACCTTTCGCTGACCGCCAACCCGTCGCACCTGGAGATCGTCAACCCGGTCGTGCTGGGCAAGGCGCGCGCCAAGCAGGCCTTCGACATCCGCGAGGCCAACGCCGGCCTGCCCGAGTCTCAATGGGTTCTGGACCGCTCCAAGGTCATGCCGGTGCTGATCCACGGCGACGCGGCCTTCGCCGGCCAGGGCGTGGTGGCCGAATGCTTCGCCCTGATGGGGCTGAAGGGTTACCGCACCGGCGGCACCATGCACTTCGTGGTGAACAACCAGATCGGCTTCACCACCTCGCCCCGCAACAGCCGCTCGACCCCCTATCCGTCGGACGTGGCCCTGATGGTCCAGGCGCCGATCTTCCACGTGAACGGCGACGATCCGGAAGCGGTCGTGTTCGCCGCCAAGGTGGCCACCGAGTTCCGCCAGAGGTTCAAGAAGGACGTGGTGGTGGACATGTTCTGCTACCGCCGCTTCGGCCACAACGAAGGCGACGACCCGACCTTCACCCAGCCGATCATGTACTCGAAGATCCGCTCCCTGCCCTCGACGCGGGAGATCTATGCGAAGCGGCTGGTCGAGCAGGGGATCATCACCCAGGCCGAGGTCGACGCCGAGGTCGCCCGCTTCGAGGCCTTCCTCGACGCCGAGTTCGAGGCCGGCAAGAGCTTCAAGGCCGAGAAGGCCGACTGGCTGGACGGCCAGTGGAAGGGCGTGGGCCTGCCCGACGGCGACGAACGCCGGGGCGACACGGCCGTCCCCGAAGCCAAGCTGCGCGATCTCGGCCATCGCCTGACGACCATCCCCAACAGCGTCGACATCCACAAGACGCTCAAGCGGGTGATCGAGGGCCGCCGCGAGATGATCGACAGCGGAGCGAACATCGACTGGGCCACGGCCGAGAGCCTGGCCTTCGCCTCCCTGCTGACCGAGGGCTTCCCGGTCCGCCTGTCGGGCCAGGATTCGGTGCGCGGTACCTTCTCCCAGCGCCACTCGGGCATCGTCGATCAGACGACCGAGGAGCGATACGTCCCGCTGAACAACCTCGGCGGCGACCAGCAGCAGTTCGAGGTGATCGACTCGGCCCTGTCGGAAGAGGCGGTGCTGGGCTTCGAATACGGCTACGCCCTGTCGGACCCCAACACCCTGGTCATGTGGGAAGCCCAGTTCGGCGACTTCGTGAACGGCGCCCAGGTCGTCATCGACCAGTTCATCTCGTCCGGCGAACGCAAGTGGCTGCGCATGTGCGGCCTCGTGATGCTGCTGCCCCACGGCTACGAGGGCCAGGGGCCGGAGCACTCCTCGGCGCGGCTTGAGCGGTTCCTGCAGCAGTGCGCCGAGGACAATATGCAGGTCGCCAACTGCACCACCCCGGCCAACTACTTCCACATCCTGCGCCGCCAGATGCACCGGCCGTTCCGCAAGCCCCTGGTGCTGATGACGCCGAAGTCGCTGCTGCGCCACAAGAAGGCGGTGTCGACCCTGAAGGACATGGCGGAGGGGTCGTCCTTCCACCGGGTGCTGCACGACGACGCCCAGACGCGCCCGGAGGTCTCGGGCATTTCGATCAAGGCGGACAAGGACATCCGCCGCGTCATCCTGTGCTCGGGCAAGGTCTATTACGACCTGCTGGACGCGCGCGAGAAGAAGGCCAAGTCAGGACAGGGGAGCGACGACGTCTACATCCTGCGGCTGGAGCAGTTCTATCCGTGGCCGATGAAGTCGCTGCTGACCGAGCTGGCCCGTTTCCCCAACGCCGAGCTGGTCTGGTGCCAGGAAGAGCCCAAGAACATGGGCGGCTGGACCTTCGTCGACCCGTGGCTGGAGCTGACGCTCGAGAAGCTGGACGTGAAGTCCAAGCGGGCCCGTTACGTCGGCAGGCCCGCGTCCGCGTCCACCGCCGCCGGATTGATGAGCCGCCACCTCAAGGAGCTGGAAGCCTTCACCACCGAGGCTTTCGCCTAAGCCGAGGGCGGGATGTCTCCCGCCTGACGCCAAACCTGACTATATGACCGCCTGACCTGAACGACCGGAACTCCCCCATGGCCGACATCCTGACCCCCACGCTCGGAGAATCCGTCTCCGAGGCGACCATCGCCAAGTGGTCCAAGAAGGTCGGCGATCCCGTAAAGAAGGACGAGATCCTGGTCGAGCTGGAGACCGACAAGGTCTCGCTGGAAGTCGTGTCCCCCGCCGACGGTTCGCTGGCCGAGATCAAGTTCGGCGAAGGCGACACCGTGACGCCGGGAGCCGTGCTGGGCTCGGTGACCGAAGGCGCGGTCGCCGCCGCGCCTGCGCCCGCCGCCGCTCCGGCCGCCGAGGCCAAGCCCGAGCCTGCTGCGGCCGCCGCCGCGCCGTCGGCCAACACCGGCTCGGCCGCCTTCAAGGCTCCGGCCGGCGACGCCGTCCTGTCTCCGGCGGTCCAGCGGGTGGTGACCGAGAACAACCTCGACCCCGCCGCCATCACGCCCACGGGCCCCAAGGGCAACATCACCAAGGGCGACGCGTTGGCCGCCATCGGCGCGGCCTCGCCGGCTCCCGCCGCCCCGGCCCCGGTCCCCGCCGCCGCTCCGGCCCCGCGCGCGGACCATCCGCGAGAAGAGCGGGTGAAGATGACGCGCCTGCGCCAGACCATCGCGCGCCGTCTGAAGGAGAGCCAGAACACGGCCGCCCAGCTGACCACCTTCAACGAGGTGGACATGACGGCGATCATGGCGCTGCGGAACCAGTACAAGGACGCGTTTGAAAAGGCCCACGGCGTGAAGCTGGGCTTCATGTCCTTCTTCACCAAGGCGGTGGTCCACGCCCTGAAGGAGATCCCCGCCGTCAACGCCGAGATCGACGGCACCGACATCATCTACAAGAACCACTACGACATCGGCGTGGCGGTCGGCACCGACAAGGGCCTGGTCGTGCCGGTGCTGCGCGACGCCGACCAGCTGACGCTGGCGGGCATCGAGAAGGGCATCGGCGAGCTGGGCAAGGCGGCGCGCGACGGCACGCTCAGCCTCGACCAGCTCCAGGGCGGCACCTTCACCATCACGAACGGCGGCACCTATGGCTCGCTGATGTCGACGCCGATCCTGAACGCGCCCCAGTCCGGCATCCTGGGCATGCACAACATCGTGCAGCGCCCGGTCGCCGTGAACGGCCAGGTCGAGATCCGGCCGATGATGTATGTGGCGCTGAGCTATGACCACCGCCTGGTCGACGGCAAGGAAGCCGTGACCTTCCTGGTGCGCGTCAAGCAGCTGCTGGAAGACCCGGCGCGGGCGCTTCTGGACCTGTAGGTCGATTGAAAGCTAGACCCTCTTCGCGTATCTACGCCCTGTAGATATACGGAGGGTCGCATGGTCGACTCCAAGTCTCGGGGCGTCGCCGAGTCTGCCAAGGTCTTCACCCATGGCGGCAGCCAGGCCGTGCGTCTTCCCAAGGCCTTCCGCTTCGACACCAAGGAAGTGCTGATCCGTCGGGATGGGGACGAGGTCATCCTCAAGCCCAAGCCGCCCGAGCGCCGCCTGCCCCAGACGGAGGCGGAGTGGGCAGAGCGCTGGGCGCGCATCGACGCCATTCCCGGCGAGTTCCCGGATCTGCCGCCCCAGACCATCACGCCGGTCAAGTCGTGGGACGACTGACTCTCTGCCTCGACAGCTCTGTCGTCATTGACCTGACCCGAAGACGGTCGCCGGCCTCCCGTGACCGCCTTCGTGAGGCGGTGGAGCGCGGCGACGAGCTCGTGACATCCGCCGTTGTCCTGTACGAGCTTCTGGCGGGCGCTCACCTGAGTTCGGATCCGAAGCGGGAGCAGGACCGACTTGATCAGGCCCTGGCGGGCATCGACGTCGTCGACCTGACGCCTGAAGACGTCGTGGTCACGGGTCGGGTCGGCGGATTGCTTCGCAGTCGCGGGCGCTCCATCGGCGACATCGACACCCTGATCGCAGGGCACGCCCTGGCGCGCGGCTGGACGGTGGTCACGTCCAACGTCCGGCATTTCGGTCGGGTCGAGGGCCTGACGCTGATCGATTGGGCGGTCGGACCCGACCCCCTGTCGCCTGACGCCATCGCGTTGAAGGTCGATGCGGCCGTGTGAGCGCCTTGCTCAGTCCGTGATCGCCGCGTTGTGCTGTCCCAGCTTGGGAGGGGGCGCGTCATAGCGCACCGGTGTGGCCGACATCCGGATCGGATTGGCCACCGTCCGCACCGGTCCGGCGAGGTCGTCTCGGACCTGCTCCACTTCAAGCTCACGATGCCTCGCCTGAGGCTCGGCGAAGACCTGCTCGACCGTGTTGATCGGGCCGCACGGCACCCCGGCCGCCTCCAGCGCCTCCATCAGCCCGCCCATGGTCCAGCCGGCGGTGATCGTGGAAATCTGCCCGACCAGTTCGGCCCGATGCTCGATCCGCCCGGCGTTTGTCGCATAGCAGGCATCCGCCGCCAGGGCCTCGGCCTTCAGCACCCCGCACAGGGTGCGGAACTGGCCGTCGTTGCCGACGGCGATGACGACGCTGCCGTCCGAGCAGGGAAAGGGTTGATAGGGCACGAGATTGGGGTGGGCGTTGCCCATGCGCGTCGGCGAAACGCCGGATACGAAATAGTTCGTCGCCTGATTGGCCAGCATGGCGGCCTGGACGTCGAACAGGGCGACGTCGATGTGCTGGCCCTGGCCCGTCGCCCGGGCGTGCAGCAGGGCCGCCAGGATCGCGTTCGACGCATAGAGTCCCGTGGCCAGATCGACCACGGCCACCCCCACCTTCATGGGCTCGGCGCCCGGCGCGCCGTCCGGCTGGCCCGTGATGGACATCAGCCCGCCCATGGCCTGGATCATGTAGTCGTAGCCCGCCTGCTCGGCGCGGGGGCCCGTCTGGCCGAAGCCGGTGATGGAGCAGTAGACCAGGCGGGGGTTGATCTCGGCCAGACTGGCGTAATCCAGGCCGTACTTCTTCAGGCCCCCGACCTTGAAATTCTCGACCAGCACGTCGGATGTCGCGGCCAGCTTGCGGATCGTGGCGGCGCCTTCGGGCGAGGCGATGTCCAGTTCGACGGACTTCTTGCCCCGGTTGGCGCAGAGGAAATAGGCGGCATCCCCACGCGAGCCGTCGGTCCTGGTCGTGAACGGAGGCCCCCATTGGCGCGTGTCGTCGCCGACGCCCGGCCGCTCGATCTTGATGACCTCGGCGCCGAGGTCGGCCAGCATCTGGGTCGCCCACGGACCCGCCAGGACGCGGGACAGATCGAGCACGCGCACGCCCGCCAAGGCCTGGGGCTGGGTCACGACGTCGTCTCCTAGAGACCGGGGTCGAAGGCGCCGGCGTCCCTCATCCGGCACTCGCGCGCCACCTGGGCCCGGTAGCCGAGGTCGTCGGCCATCCGCTTGATCTCGTCCGACACCGTCGTCTTGTGCACGCCGGGCATGACGGCGTGGGTGAAGGCGCAGGCCGACAGGCGCGCCAGCCGGACCCCGAACCGGGAGGCCGCTGCAGCGTGATGCAGATAGGTCTCGCCGACCTCTCGCGGATGATCGAGGAACAGGCGGTTCAGGGCGCGCATCATGACGCCGTTCTTAGCGCGCGGAGCCGGTTTCCTCCAGCGGCGGACGATTTCGCGGCCGAGACCCTTGCGCGGCGCCCCCGGCGACGGCGACCATGCCTCGACGGCGCGGCTGAGCGTCGTGATCCAGGCATCGGGAGACGGCATGGCGGGGGGCCACGGCGGGGGCGGCGAATACAAGGACCTCGTCGTCTTCCTGGCGGCGGCGGGCGTGGTCGTGCCCCTGTTCAGCCGGTGGAAGATCAGCCCGGTGCTGGGGTTTCTGGCCGCCGGCGTGCTGCTGGGCCCGGACGGCCTGGGGCGCTTTTCCGATGTGCTCCCCTGGCTGTCCGTCCTGACCATCTCCGACGCCGAGCAGCTGGCCCAGCTGTCGGAACTGGGCGTCGCCTTCCTGCTGTTCATGATCGGGCTGGAACTGTCGTGGGACCGGCTGCGCGCCATGCGCAGGCTGGTCTTCGGCCTCGGCATGACCCAGATCGCCCTGTGTAGCGCGGTTCTCGCCGCCGTCTTCATGCTGATGGGCCAGCCCTTGGCCAGCGCCGCCGTGCTCGGGCTGGGCCTGTCCCTGTCTTCAACCGCCGTCGTCCTGCCGGTCATGGCCGAGCGCGGCCGCATGAAGGGGGCAGCGGGCCGCGCCACCTTCGCCACCCTGCTGGCCCAGGACCTCGCGGTCGCGCCCATCCTCGTCAGCGTCACGGTGCTCGCCGCCATCGCCGCGGGCGGCAGCGAGATGAACGCGCCTGCGATCGGCCGGGCGCTGCTGACGCTGGCCCCCGCGGCCCTCGGCATCGCCCTTTTGGTGGTCGTCGGACGGTTGGGCTTGCGGCCTCTGTTCCGCTCCGTGGCCAAGAGCCGGGCCAACGGCGGCGGGCAGCAGGAACTGTTCGTCGCCCTGTGTCTCCTGATCGTGGTCGGCGCGGGCGTGGCCGCCGAGGCCGCCGGCCTGTCCATGAGCCTGGGCGCCCTGATCGCCGGCCTGCTGCTGGCCGAGACCGAGTATCGCCGCGAGATCGAGGTCAACATCGAGCCCTTCAAGGGCCTTCTGCTCGGGGTCTTCTTCGTCGGCGTGGGCATCGGGCTCGATCTCGACGCCGTTGCGGCCAATCCGGCGGGCGTGTTCGGCGTGGCCCTGATGCTCACGGCGATCAAGGCGGGGCTGATCTTCGGCCTGGCGCGGCTCTGGGGCGTGCCCCTGCGCGCCGCCATCGAGACAGCGCTCCTCCTTGGCCCCGCCGGCGAATTCGCCTTCGTCATCCTGAACACGGGCCTGGTGGAAGGCATCGCCGATCCTGGCTTCACCCAGGGCGTGCTGGTGTCCGCCACGATCAGCATCTTCACCGTCCCCCTGATGGCCGTGATCGCCGAACGGCTGCTGAAGGCGGCTCCGGCCGAACCGGTCCCCGTGCCGACCGACCCCGCGCCCCAGTCCGGCGACGTCCTGATCGTCGGCTTTGGCCGGGTCGGGCATCTGGTCGCCGAGATGCTGACCGAACACGGCCAGAGGTTTATCGCGCTCGACAGCGACGTCTCCACGGTCGCGGCGGCCCGGCGCGAGGGTTTCGATGTCTCCTACGGCGACGCCAGCCGCCAGGAGCTGCTGAAGCTCTGCGGCATCGATGAGGTCCGCGCTCTGGTGGTCACCATGGATGCGCCCGGAAAGGTCGATGAGGTGGTGATCGCCGCCCGCGCCCTGCGCCGGGACCTGCCCATCATCGCCCGCGCCCGCGACGACCGCCACGCCGCCCGCCTCTACGCGCTTGGCGTCACCGACGCGGTGCCGGAAACCACCGAGGCCAGCCTGCAGCTGGCGGAGAACACCCTGGTCGATCTGGGCGTGCCGATGGGTCTGGTGCTGGCCTCGATCCACGAACGCCGCGACAAGTTCCGCGCCGTCTTCCAGGCCGCGTCCCCTGAGGATCGCCGCGACCGGCCGACCCGCGCCTTGCGGTCGCGGCTGCCGACTTAACTCTGTTCCCGACCCATTTTGGTCATGCTTTGCTGATGAAAGCGGCGGCTCCTCCGGGGCGGCGCCTTGCGAGGACCGTCCGTGCGCGTCCGCCTTCCGACCGCCGCCGGTCTTCCCGGCCCGCTCCAGCCCGTTCACCGGCCATGCGCTCCCCTCCCGCATGGCGACAGTCAAAAGAGTATCCGTGTTCATGCGTGAGTCCGCGTCGACCGCCTCTTCTCCGTCTTCCTCCGCCTCGGCCGAGCCCCGGCTGAACCGCCGCCAGGCCGCCAAGGTGCGCACCCGGCAGAAGGTGCTCGACGCCGCTCGCGACCTGTTCGCCGAGCGCGGCTATGAGCCGGCCACCATCCGCGACATCGCCAAGGGCGCCGGCATGTCGACCGGCGCCGTGTTCGCCAACTTCCAGGACAAGGCCGAGCTGTTCGAAGCCGTGCTGACCGAGGACATGGCGGGCCTCGCCGAGACCATGAAGAACGGCGCGGGCGACGGCTCGACGCGCGACCGCCTGGTGAACGCCCTGTCGGCCGGCTACCACGGCTCGATCGACCAGCTGCCGCTGTTCCAGGCCATCGTGGCCCGCTCGTGGTTCCAGCCTGTCGCCGCCGAGACCCGCCAGCGCGCCGCGACCCGGGCCCTGACCGACGTCATCGCCGGCGTCCTCCGGGACGGCGTGGCCTCGGGCGAGCTCAAGCAGGACGCCGACGTGCCGCTGCTCACCGAGCTGACCTGGGACGCCTATCTGTCCAACTACCGCCGCGCCGCCTACGACGGCTGGACGGTGGATCAGCTGGCCGATCACGTCGGCCGCCAGGTCGACGCCCTGCTGGCCGGCGCCAAGGCCAAGTAGCCTCCGCTAGCTCTTCCACCTGAGGGTGGCGGGTTTCACCGGATTGACGAAGCCGCGGCCCTCGCCGCGGCTTTTCGTCCATTCGCGCTTCAGCTGCTGGTACCACTTGGCCTGGGTGTCGGCGTCGTCGATCCAGATCAGGGCCGGGTCATAGCGCAGCCCCTCGTTCTGCAGGTTCACCATGCCGCCGTCCTGCTTCAGGAAGGCGACGACGCCCATCCGCAGGAAGGGCTTGGCGATCCCGAACACCCAGTGGTCCGACCAGAAGATCTGGGTGATCCGCGTCTTCGTCTCCGTCACCGGCGTCAGGCAGGTCAGCGCCAGCACCTGACGCTCGCCCACCTGGATGTGCTCCCAGCGATAGCCCGGCAGGCGGAAGGTGATCTCCGTCGCCGGCGCTCCGCCGAGGATTTTGTAGGCCCGCGAATTGGACGACGGCGCGTGGCGCAGCATGGCGAAGCCCAGCTCGCGCGGCTCGAAGCGCTTGGCCTTCTCGTGCATGGAATGCTCGGAGCGCCACCACCACTGCTGATGCACATAGGGGCCGTGGGCCGGGTCCATCAGGCCGACGACGGCGTGATCGATGTGGCTGTCGAAGTCCATTCCTTCGACCAGCTTGGCGTCGCCGCCCACCACGCCGGGGAACGTCGGCGGCGGATGATCCGGCTCGGCTTCGGAGCGGGGGTCCGAGCGCAGGAAGACGAACACCATCCCCTGGCTCTCGGCGACCGGATAGGACCGCACCCGGATGCGATCCGCCTCGAAGGCCTGGTCGTCCACCAGCGAGGGGATGGCGGCGCACACCCCGTCCGTCTTGAAGCGCCATCCATGATAGGGGCACTCCACGACCTCGCCCTCGCCCTTCTCGACGATCCGCCCGGCCGACAGCGGCGCGGCGCGGTGTGGGCAGATATCGCGCATGGCGAACAGCTGTCCGCCCTTCGTCCGGCCGATCAGGACCGGTTCGCCCAGCAGCTCGTGCCGCTTCATGGAGCCGGGCGCCACGTCGCGGGCCAGGGCGGCGAAATACCATGTGTCCAGCACGAAGCCGCGGCCGAAGCCTTGGGGCGGAGCCTTGCCTTGGGCTGTCGTTGCGGCGGGGGCGCTGTCTGCGGGCATGGCGGCAATCTAGGGCTTCGTCGGGCGCGTGGGAACCGGCTGTCCCCGCCTCTGGGATCGCGCCGCGAGACGGGTTAGGCTCCGCCCATGGCCCTGCTGGACTGGATGACGGATGTGACCGGTCCCGTGGTGGAGGGGGGCGCGGTCATGCTGCGTCCGCCCCGGTCCGGCGATTTCGAGGCCTGGGCCGACCTGCGCCACCTGTCCCGCGAATACCTTCGCCCCTGGGAGCCCACCTGGCCGGACGACGACCTGACCCGCGCGGCCTTCCGCCGACGGCTCGGCCTCTACGCGCGGGAGATGGATCAGGGCCACGCCTGGCCCTTCTTCATCTTCGATCCGAAGGGGCGGACGCTCTACGGCGCCATCACCCTGTCCAACGTCCGGCGGGGCGTCGCCGAGACGGGCACCCTCGGCTACTGGATCGGCGAGCCTTTCGCCGGAAGAGGTCTGGCGACGGCGGCGGTTCGCACGATGGCGGGTTTCGCCTTCCGCTCGGCGCGGCTGCATCGGCTGGAGGCCGCCTGCATCCCCAGCAATCTCGCCTCGCGCCGCGTGCTGGAGAAGGCCGGGTTCCGCAAGGAGGGCGAGGCCCGCGCTTATCTCAAAATTAACGGCGCATGGGCAGATCATCTCCTGTTCGGCCTGGTGTCGGACGAGTTCATCGCGCCCTGAAGGACATCCCGCGACGTGACCCCGCGATCCCGCAGCCTGACCTGGGACGCGACCACGGCGATCGAGGCCCTGGCCGCCGCCGAAAGCGCGCTGTGGATCTGGACCCCTGCCGAGGATTCCTTGCGCCTGACGGGCGCGACCCGCACCTTGGGTCTCGGACCGCTCGCCCCCGAATGCTCCGGCGCCGCCTTCATCGCCCTGGCCCTGCCGCAGGACCGTGCGCTGGCCGAGCGGATCCTCAAGCCCGCCGAGGAAGGGACCGAGGTCGTCGTGCGTCTGCGCATGCGGGGGGGCGAGACCTGCCTGTGGCGTGGCGTCTGGCTGGAGGACGGCTTGCGCGCCGCCGGCATGGTGGCGCTGGACACCAAGATCGCCGGCACGGACAAGGACGCCCTGACGGGCCTTCTGGACCGCAAGACCTTCCTCGCCCGCGTCGGCGAGACCCTGACGACGCCGGGCGACTACGAGATGATCGTGGCCGACGTCGACCGCCTGCGTCGGCTGAACGAGGCGCTCGGCCACGAGCGGACCGACATGGTCATCTCGGCGCTGGGGTCGAGGATGGCGGCGGCCTTCTCCGACGGAGCCCATCCCGCGCGTATCGGCGAGGATGAGTTCGCCGCCATCGTGCCGCGCGGACTTGGGCAGGCCGCCGACCGCATCCGCGACGCCCTGGAACAGCCGCTCCGGGTCGCGGGCTTTGACATCTATCCGACCGTTTCGATCGGCTCGCTCGCCTGTGAGGGCGGCCCCGACGCCGCCGATCCGGCCGAGCTGCTCCGGCGTGTCGAACTGGCCGTCGGATCCGCCAAGAAGCTGGGCCGCGGCGGGACCGCCGCCTATGGCCGCTCGCTGGAGAGCGACTCCTTGAGCCGCCTGGCGCTGGAGGCCGACCTCAGGAACGCCTTCGTACGCGGCGAGATCGAGCCCTTCTTCCAGCCGATCGTGAACCTGCACACCGGGGCTGTCGCCGGCTTCGAGGCCCTGGCCCGCTGGCGTCACCCCAAGCGGGGCATGGTGCCGCCGGACGAGTTCCTGGGCCTGACCGATGAAATGGGCCTGATGAACGATCTGGGCCTGATGATGATGACCCAGTCGGCCCGACAGCTGGCCGAGTGGCTGCACCGCCACCCGACGGCGGGTAAGCTGTTCTGCAGCGTCAACCTGTCGGTCGGCGAGATCGAGCGGCCGAACCTGGTCGAGGACGTCGCCCGCGTGATCGCCGAAACCGGCCTGCCCAGGGGCGCGCTGAAGCTGGAAGTGACCGAAGGCGACATCATGCGGGATACGGCCTCGGCAGCCGTGATCCTTCAGAAGCTGAAGGACGCCGGCGCCTCGCTGGCGCTCGACGACTTCGGGACGGGCTTTTCCTCGCTGTCCTATCTGGCGCGGCTGCCGTTCGATACGCTGAAGATCGACCGCTACTTCGTGCTGACGATGGACAAGGACGAAGGCTCGGCCAAGATCGTCAAGTCGGTCGTCAACCTGGGCCGCGACCTGTCGCTGGAGGTCGTGGCCGAGGGCGTGGAGAACGCGGGGCTGGCGCGCCTGCTGCTGGATCAGCAATGTCACTACGGCCAGGGCTTCGGCTATGCCCCGGCGCTTCCGGCCCAGGAGGCCGAAGTCTATCTGAACGAGAGCCTGTCCGACGGCGTCGCGCCGCTGAAGGCGCGCTCGGGCTGAGGCTATTCCGCCGCGTGGGCGTGGGGGTCGAGATCGGCTCCGGGCAGGGGCCAGTCCTTCCAAGAGCCGGGGGCCAGAGTCCTGGACGCGAAAAGGATCTCTATTCCCACCACCCGTTCGTGCTCGTCATAATCGACGACGATGTTCGGCGCGATTTCTTCACTTTCGACGATCGGCGCTTCGCCGACATAGATGTAGGCGGCGTCCGCGTCAGGGTCGTATGTGTTTGCGCGCATGACGTCGGCGAGCTCCACGGTCGAAGTGGACGCTGATAACACATATCTCGGCGATCGTCTCCCGGACTGCGACCCGAAGCACACGCCCGCCGAACTCCGGGGTTCGCGCGAACCGGCGCTCCACTGTGGAATCATGGGGTTCAGGCTCGATCCAGTCGGGCGTTCTGGCCGCCCGTTCGATCCAGCCCAGGCGAAGTTCGCGTTCAGCGATCTTGACCAACGCGTGGTGCTTGAAGATGATCGGTTTCATGACGCCACTTTGGCACGGCTCGCCGGTGGGGGCCGTGACGTCCCGCCATTTCACCTAAATCGTCAATGATCACAGACGTCTGGTGGGACGCTAAACTCTTCACGCCCGCCCCGTCTGGGCCGACAGCATGGCGGCGTCGACGCCGAGGGTCGCCAGGGCCCGCGCCCACTTGGTCTCGAAGTCGGTGTCGAACAGCAGGTCCAGATCGGGCTCGGCGACCAGCCAGACATTGTCCGCCAGTTCCTCCTCCAGCTGGCCGTCGCCCCAGCCGGCGTAGCCGAGCGCGAGCACGGAGCGGCGCGGCCCCATGACCGGGCGCGTCATGGCGGCGAGCGCCTCGCGCGTGCCGGTCATGGCCAGGCCTTCGCCGAAAGCCGCCGAGCTGTCCTCGATCATCCAGTCGTCGGTATGGAGCACGAAGCCGCGCTCGCGTTCGACAGGGCCGCCGACCAGCACGGGACGACCCGTGGCCGTGGCGGCGCCCGGCGTGTCGAGTTTCTCGAGCACCGACTTCAGGTCGACGCCCGGCGCCGGGCGGTCGATCCTGAGCCCCATGGCGTGGTCGGGGCCGTGGGCGCAGACGATGATCACCGCGTGCTCGAAGCGCGGATCACCGATGCCCGGCATGGCGACCAGCAGACGACCGGCGAGGGAGGAGAACTCGGCCATGGCGTGATGATCGGGGCGGGCGGGCATGAGCGCAAGAGCCGATGGCGTCGCGGGCGGGCTTGGCCAGACCGCGGCCGGGGACTATCAGTCCGCTTGAACGCGATGTCCGCGTGATCCCAGACCTCCCGGAGCCTGCCATGACCCTGCAGATCGGCGACCGCATCCCGTCCGCCACCCTGATGACGCCGACTCCGGACGGCCCCCGGCCGATCACGACCGACGAGATTTTCGGCGGCAAGACGGTCGCCCTGTTCGCCGTTCCGGGCGCCTTCACCCCGACCTGCTCGGCGCGGCACCTGCCCGGCTACGTCGAGAACAAGGATGCGCTGAAGGCCAAGGGCGTCGACACGATCGCCTGTCTGTCCGTCAACGACCCCTTCGTCATGGGCGCCTGGGCCGAGAGCCAGAAGGTCGACGCCGACACCGTCCTGATGCTGGCCGACGGTAACGGCGAGTTCACCCGCGCGGTCGATCTGGTCATGGACGCCAGCCGGGGCGGCATGGGCCAGCGGTCCAAGCGCTATTCCATGCTGGTCAAGGACGGAGTCGTGACCCAGCTGAACATCGAGGAACCCGGCGTTTTCGAGGTCTCGTCGGCGGAACACCTGATCGCGCAGCTTTAGGTCATGACCCCTCTCCCAAGGGGAGAGGGCTTGAGCGCCCGAGAGCCGTCAGGCGATCGGCCTTGCGCGAAAGGGTGAGGGGTTCTGCCCTCACCGGCTCGCACCCCAACCCCTCACCCTTTCGGCTGAGCGCATCGCTTCGCTCTGCGAGCCTCAAGCTCTCTCCCTCTGGGAGAGGGAGCCGACCTTACCGATGTCTCCTGCGTTCGGTTGCTCGGCGAATTGGTGCATGAGGTCAGGCGGCGGCGACCTCGGAGGGTGAGGCGTCTGCGTCCGACAGCACCTGCTGCAGCGCGCCCAGCAGGGCCGGCGGCGTCAGGGGCTTGGAGACGAAGTAGGTCATGCCCGCGGCCATGCAGGCGGCGATGTCTTCGGGCGCGGTGTCAGCGGTGACGGCGATCACGGGAACGCCCGCGTTGGGTCCGCCCCCGGCGCGCAGCCTGCGCGTGGTCTCGCGGCCATCCAGCTCGGGCATCCGCACGTCCATGAAGATGACGTCGAACACGCCCGTCTCGCACTGGGCGAGAGCCGCGAGGCCGTCGGCGGCCGTGGCGATGTCGCACCCGAGGGGCGCCAGAATCAGTTCGACCGCGCGGCGATTGATGTCGTGGTCGTCGACCACAAGAACGCGCAGGGGGCGGTCGGCCTCCGCGTCGGCGGCCTCTGCGAGCGGCGGCTCGTCGGATTCTACGACGACCATCGTCGTGTCCACGGCGGGCGTCTCCGGTGGCTTCGGTTCCGCCGCGGGCTCGGCCGGAATGTCGGCCCCGAGCTGCGCGAGCAGCGCCTCAGTGGCCGACAGCGCCGGAGTAAGCTCGGTAACCGGATCCGGCTTCGGTTCCGCTTTGCGGGGGGTCCGAGAGCTCGGTTTGCGCGGCGCGAGGCTGCGGACGATGTCCCCCCGGCTGTCCTCGCCGAAGGTGCGAGGCGCTGCGGTTTCGGCGTCCCCGCTGGGCAGGACGAGCGAGACGGTGAAGACCGCGCCCTCGCCGGGCCGGCTGCGCGCCGTCAGCCGACCGCCCATCAGCTCGATCAGGTCGCGGCTGATGGTCAGGCCGAGCCCGGTGCCGCCATGCCGCGCGCTGACGCCTTCGGAGAGCTGATCGAACGGCGTGAACAGGCGGGCCAGCTGATCGGCCGACATGCCGGGGCCGGTATCGGCGATCTCGATCAGGATGGCGTGCTCGGCCGGCTCCTCGGGCCAGGAGGCGAGGCGCAGGGTCACCGACCCGGCCTCGGTGAACTTCATGGCGTTGGAGACCAGGTTGTTCAGCACCTGGCGCAGTCGCATGGGGTCGCCCTTGACCGAAGCGGGCATCGACGACGCCCCCTCGACGCGCAGCGACAGGCCCTTGGCGCGCGCCTCGCCCTGCCAGAACATCAGGGTCTGGGCGATCAGGCTGCGCAGATTGAAGTCCACGCTCTCGACCGCCATGTGGCCGCCTTCGAGCTTGGCGTGGTCGAGCAGGTCGTCCAGCAGCGCCTTCATCATCACGCTGGCGTCCGAGATCAGGGCGGCCTGAGCCCGCGCCGAACTGGTCTTGGCGCCGGCCTCCAGCTCGGCCGCGCCCGTCATGATGGCGCTGATGGGAGTGCGCAGATCGTGCCCGACGGCGGCGAGGAAGGCCTGTCGGCTGGCCATGATGCGCTCGGCCTCGACCCGCTTGCGGTCGGCTTCGACCCGAGCGGCGCGTTCGGATTTCTGCGCGCTGTTCATCCGCTCCCAGGTCGAGACGCAGTAGACGCCGAAGACGCACAAGGAGATGGTCACAGCCATGATGAAGGCGTGCGACGCCCCGTAATAGCTCATCCAGAACGGCACGGTGGCCATGTAGAGGAAGTGTGGCGTGATGGTGATCGCCAGCACCTTGCGCGAGCCGGGCGAGTTGATGACGCCGTAGATCGATCCGGACGCCGCCACGACGGCGGCGCAGACCCCGCCCATGGGGCCGCCGAGCAGCCAGAGCGGAATGGAAAGGCTCCCGAACGACGCCGCGTTCAGGAACAGCATCACATTGCCCGCCGCGCTGCGGATCGGTCCCATGCGCTCCACCCGGCCGGACAGCACGGGCGCGAAAATCCACAGATCGAGCGCCTGCACCAGGAAATAGCCGACGCACCACAGCGTCGAGACCTGCCAGCCGAACACCGGCATGAAGATGAGCGCCGTCGCGGCGCCCATGCCGAGCCGCTGCATCAGGGCGCGACGGCGAGCCTGGATCGCGGGCGTCCAATCCGGCGCCGAATCCTCATAGGCCTGCGACATGCACGTCCCCGAAATGAGGCGCACGGGCCCCTGGCGGAACCCATCATGACCGATGCGGCCTAACGCTCCGTCAACGCAGGGTTGGCGGAGGCCTCGGCCACCGAGGCGAAGCCGTCGGCGCGCAAACGAGCGGCCAGATCGCGCTTGATACGGCCGACCAGGCCCGGCCCGCCGTAGATCAGGGCGGAGTAGATCTGGACCGCCGACGCGCCCGCCCGGATGCGTCGATAGGCCTCGGCCCCGCTGTCGATCCCGCCAACGGCAATCAGGGGGAGGCGGCCCTTCGCCGCCTCGGCCGCGTGGATCAGGGCCTTGTGCGCCTTTTCACGCAGCGGCGCCCCGGACAGGCCGCCGGCCTCGCCCCGGTCGCGCGAGCGCAGGCTGGAAGGGCGGTCCAGCGTCGTGTTCGAGACGATCAGGGCGTCGATCCGATGCGCCAGCGCCGCCTCGACGATCATGGCGATCTCGTCCGGCGTCAGGTCCGGCGCGATCTTGAGGAAGACGGGAGCCAGGGTCGTCCGCGATTCGGCCACGCGGCCGAGGAGGTCGTCGAGCGCCTCACGCCCCTGCAGCGCGCGAAGGCCCGGCGTGTTGGGCGAGGAGATGTTGACGGTGAAGTAGTCGGACAGGCCCGCGAGGCGTTGAAGACCGGCGACATAGTCCGCCACGCGATCCCCTGTGTCCTTGTTGGCCCCCAGGTTGGCTCCGACCACGACGCCGGAAGGACGGCGCGACAGGTTGGCGGCGAAGGCCTCCAGGCCGTGGTTATTGAAGCCCATGCGATTGATGATCGCCTGGTCCTCCGACAGTCGAAAAAGGCGCGGCTTGGGGTTGCCCGGCTGCGGGCGCGGCGTGACGGAGCCCGCCTCGACGAAACCGAACCCGAGGCGGGACAGGCCGGCCAGGGCCTCGGCGTTCTTGTCCAGACCGGCGGCGAGGCCGATCGGGTTGGGCAGCTCCAGGCCCGCCAGCGACGTCCTGAGGATCGGATCATCCGGCGACGGCGCGGGCAGGGGCGCGTGCTTCAACCCGCCGATGGCCAAACCGTGCGCCGTCTCCGGGTCGAGGGTGCGGAGAAGCGCCGTTAGCATGCGAACGGCGTCGCCTCGGTCACCGCCGTGGTCGGCAGGGGGCCATAGATGTGGGGAAACAGGTCGCCGCCGCGCGACGGCTCCCAAACCACGGCGTCGCCCAGCGCCTCCAGATCGACGGTCAGGCGCATGAGATTGGTCCGGCCCGCGAAGTGTTTCCGCGCCGTCTCCTCCAGCTGCGCCGCCGTGGACAGGTGGATGTAGCCGTCGGCCAGATCGACCGCCGAGCCGTGAAAGACGCCCTCGGCCAAGGCCTCGCGCCATTCGGCGGCGTCGAGCAGCTTGTAGGCGTAGCGCTCGGCCATCAGTCCTCGGCTCCGCCGCCGAAGGCCTTGGGCGTCAGAAAGCCGTCATAGGCGCAGCGACCGGCCACATCGACCTCGAACACGGCCGCCGCCCCAGTCGGAAAGCCGCTAGCCAGACGGTCCAGGATGGCGGGGGAGGCCGCGCTTTCCGTCAGATAGTCATAGGCCAGGGTGTGAATGCCCGGATTGTGGCCCATGACCAGCAGGCATCCCGCCTCGTCCTCGGCGTCCTGAACCAGGCGGCGGATGGTGTCGGGCGAGGCGTCGTAGAGGCGGGGTTCGATCCGCACTTCGACGTCGCCGAACGCCTCCTGCACCGCGTCCCACGTCTGGCGCGTGCGGGTGGACGGGCTGACCAGGGCCAGATCCGGGCGCAGTTTCTTCTCAGCCAGCACCCGGCCCATCAGGGCGGCGTCGGACAGGCCGCGCTCGGTCAGGGCGCGGTCGCGGTCCAGCCCGGAGGCGGCCGCGCGCTCGGTCTTGGCGTGACGCATCAGGATCAGGCGGTGCATGAGGCCGCCGTTACAGGGGTTCGCCGCGCGCTTCCACCCCGTCGCCGTCACGCGGGGACCGCGTCGCGGGCTGGGGCTGCAGAACCCCCTGCGGGACCGTCACCCGCGCCCCGTGGCCGGACGGCCGGATGCGGGCGTAGGCCTGGCGCGTCGCCTCCAGCAGGATGACGCCCGCGAAGCCCGGCGCCACCCGGCGACCGATCTGCTCGAAGCCGTCGGCCATGCCCAGGATCGGCGTCCACGGCGGAACATACAGCGTCTGGGACCAGGCGGTCGGCTCCAGCCCGACGGCGCGGACCAGCCGCTCCAGCTGACCGCGCGTAAAGGGCCGGCCGTGGCCGAAGGGCGTGCTCTCGGCTCGCGCCCACATGCCGCCCCGCGCCGCCGCCGCCAGGATGATCCGCCCGGCCGGCGCCAGCGCCCGGACCGCCTCGGTCAGCAGAAGCGTCGGGTCGTCGGCTTCCTCCAGCGCATGCACCAGCAGCACGCGGTCAAAGGTGCCTGCCGCAAACGGCAGCCGCTTGTCGTCGACCAGCAGGGTCCGGTTCTTGCCGACGGAGGGCCACAGCTCCACGCCCTGACCGCCCGGCATGGCGGCGATCACCCGGCGTGCGCCGACGAAGGCGTCCAGCCACGGTGTCGCATAGCCGACGCCCAGCACGTCGCAGCCCTCGGCCTCGCCCCAGGCGTCTTCCAGACGCTTGGCCAGCAGCCGCCGCACCAGGGCGCCCCGGGGCTCGCCGTAGAAGGCGCGAAGATCCTCGATGGCGCGACGCATGGTCTCCACTATATGGCGGATCAAGCCTCGCCACCAAGGACCGCACCATGCCCCTGACCGTTCACCTGTTCCCGGCGCGCGAGGACAACTACGCCTTCCTGGCCCGCGACGAGGCGACGGGGACGGTCGCCGCGATCGACACCCCGGACGCCCAGGTCATCCTGGACGCGGTCCAGTCGCTGGGCTGGGGCAAACTGGACCGCGTCATCAACACCCACTGGCACCCCGACCACACCGAGGGCAACGAACGGCTGAAGACCGAGACCGGCTGCGACATCTGGGGGCCGGAGGAAGTCCGCAAGGTCGCCCCGGTGGATCACATCGTCGAGGAGGGTGATGTCGTGACCATCGGCGACACGACGCTTCACGTCACCGCCACGCCCGGCCATACGCTGGGCCACGTCGTCTTCCGCTCGATCCCGGACAACATCGCCTTCACCGGCGACACCGTGTTCACCCTGGGCTGCGGACGCCTGTTCGAGGGCACGCCGGAGCAGATGTGGGACAGTTTGCAACGCATCGCCGCCTGGCCGGACGAGACGGTGCTGTATGGCGCGCATGAGTACACGGCCTCGAACGCCCGCTTCATGCTGAGCGTGGACGACCGGCCCGAGACCCGCGCGCACGCCGAGGGCGTCTTCACCAGGCGCGCGCTCGGCGAACCCACCGTGCCGACGACGCTGGGCGTGGAGCGGCGGTTCAACCCCTACCTGACCGCGCGCGACCGCGCGGAGTTCGCCGCGCGGCGCGCCGCCAAGGACGTCTTCAAGGGCTGACGCCTCGCCGCAGCCGGAACCTTGGCCGCGAACGGGCCGTTGGACACCCCTCGACATCAGGGGTTCCAGCATGAGCGACACCGTCGCCGATCCGAGCTTTCATCCGCCCGAGGACGCGGTCGAGTTCTATGAAGAGAGCCTGCGCCTGCTGAAGGAGAGCGGCATCCCCTTCCTGCTGTCTGGCACCTACGCCGTCACCGCCTACACCGGCATCCGGCGGCCGACCAAGGATCTGGACGTCTTCTGCAAGCCCGGCGACTACCCCCGCATCCTGGCCTTCTTCCAGGCGCGCGGGTACCGGACCGACGTCGAGGACGAACGCTGGATCGCCAAGGTCTGGAAGGACGAGGATCGCTTCTTCGACGTCATTTTCGCGATGTCGAACGGCGCCATCGCCGTGAACGACAGCTGGTTCGGCCCCGACACCATCCAGGTCTATGGCCACGAGGTCGGCATCACGCCGCCGACGGCCCTGATCCTGTCCAAGGTCTTCATCCAGGACCGCTACCGCTACGACGGCGCGGACGTAAACCACATCATCCTCAAGCAGGCGGCCAACATCGACTGGAAGTCGCTGCTGGACCAGATGGACCTGTACTGGGAGGTGCTGATGGCGCACCTGCTGAACTTCCGCTTCGCCTATCCGACCGAGCGCGAGAACGTGCCGGCCTGGCTGATGACTGAACTGACCGAGCGGCTTCAGGCCCAGGTCAACCTGCCGGCCCCGCGCATCAAGGTCTGCCGCGGTCGTCTGTTCAGCGCGCGGGACTATGTCTCCGACATCGCCGAATGGGGCTTCGGCGACGTGGTCGGCAAGGGGCTCGAAGAACGCCATGACCCCGTGCATTGATCAAAAATCCTCCCCCGTAGGGGGTCGAGGAAGGATCGCATGCGATGCGACGAGGGGACCGCGAAGCGGTGGAGGGGGCCTACCGCCCACGCCAGAGTCTGGAGCGAGCCCCCTCCGTCATTCCGCTGCGCTCCATGCCACCTCCCCCAACGGGGGAGGATTTGCGCCATGACCGACCCCCAGACACAGCAGCCGGGTTTGGAGCCCGGTCCCGCCCGACGGCTGCGGGTCGCGGCGGTCGGCGACCTGCACGTGGGCGAAGGTCAGACGCGGCCGCACCGCGCTCTGTTCGAGCGGGTCTCGGATGACGCCGATGTGCTGTGCCTGTGCGGCGACCTGGTGAACTTCGGCAAGACCGCCGAGGTCGAGGTGCTGCTGGACGACCTTCGGAGCTGCCGCATCCCCATGGTCGGCGTCATGGGCAATCACGAGCACGAATGCGGCCAGCCCGAGACCGTCGAGAAGATGCTGACCGACGCCGGCGTGACCATGCTGTCCGGCGGGCGCAGCTGCGAGGTCGGCGGCGTCGGCTTCGCCGGCGGCAAGGGCTTCGTCGGCGGCTTCGGCCGCTACATGCTGAGCGCCTTCGGCGAGGCCTCGATCAAGAGCTTTGTGCAGGAGGCGGTTGAGGACGCCACCGCGCTGGAGACCTCCATCCGCTCGCTGAGGACCGAGCGGTCGGTCGTCCTCCTGCACTATTCGCCCGTCGTCGACACAGTGGTGGGAGAGCCGCCGGAGATCCACGCCTTCCTGGGTTCGTCCCGGCTGGCGGAAACCATCGACCGATATGACAACGTCAGGCTGGTCCTGCACGGCCACGCCCACCGGGGCGCGCCGGAGGGCAGGACGAACCGGGGCGTGCCGGTCTTCAACGTGGCCTTGCCGGTGCTGAGGACGCTCGGCGAGACGCCGTATCGCGTGTTCGAGGTCTGACGGCCGCCGCTTGCCGCTCGCCGCGCCCGCTCCCATATTCCTCACCGAAGCCGAGGGCGCGCCGCTTCAGGGCGCCTCCGGCTCTAGTCGCTTCTGAGTGAGGACTGACCATGACCGGCCGCCCCGTGCTGTTCGACAGCCCGTTTCTTCTGGGTTTCGACCAGACCCGCGCCCTCATCGACCGCGCCGCCAAGGCCGCGGCCGAGAGCTATCCCCCCTACAACGTCGAACAGATCGGCGACCACGGCGTGCGGATCTCCCTGGCCGTGGCGGGCTTCTCGCCTGACGACCTGGCGATCACCCTGGAAGGCCGGCAGCTGACCATCGCCGGCAAGCGCGAGAGCGCTGGCGACCAGGCCTTCCTGCATCGCGGCATCGCCTCGCGCGGCTTCGTGCGCAGCTTCGTCCTGGCCGACGGTCTGGAGGTCGAGGGGGCGACGCTGGAGCACGGTCTGCTGCACGTCGATCTGAAGCGGCCGGAAGAGGCCGCGACCGTGAAGCGCATTCCGATCAGCCTCGGCTGATCTCAACCCAATAGCGACGCTTGGACGCGCCGGCGAACCCGCCGGGCGCTGCGGCGTTGTCTTTTCGAAGGAGGCGGTCCTGATGACGCCGATAATGACCAAGGAAGACCTGAAGGGGCTGGGCGCGCCCGACCTCGTCTATGTGCGCGAGATCAGCGCGGCCGACGTCCTGGCCGACGTGCGGGTCGAAGAGGCCAAGGGCCTGATGATCGATCCCGACCAGACCCTCTATGCGGTGCACAGCGCCGACGGTGAGCGGCTGGCGGTCATGCTGGATCGCGAAACGGCCTTCGCCGCCGCCGTGGCCCACGAACTGGCCCCGGTTTCTGTCCACTAGCCGACGAAAACCGCCTCAGGCGGCGGTGGCCGTCTCGTTGGTGACGAACAGGGCGTGGATGGCGTCGACGGTATGCGCCTGACGCAGCTGCTCGCGCATTTCCGGCGACCGCAGGGCGCGCGAGACGGCGGCCAGCGCCCGCAGATGCTCCGCTCCGTCGCGCGGCGGGGCGAACAGGGCGAACAGCAGATCGACCGGTCGATCGTCCACGGCGTCGTAAGCCACCGGCGTATCCAGCCGCACGAACACCGCGCGCACGCGGTCCAGACCCTCGAGGCGGGCATGGGGCACGGCGACGCCGGAACCGAGGCCCGTCGAGCCCAGCGCTTCCCGTTCCAGCAGGGCTTCGAACACGCGGTCTTCTGCGACGCCCAGAGCCTGGGCGGCGCAGGCGGCCACGGTGTGCAGAGCCTGTCGCTTGGACGACGCGCCGCCTCTCAGGACGACGCCGTCCCGGACCAGCAGTTCACCAATATCCATGATCGTCTCGACTCACACACTCTTACGAGGTTCAGGCGGCCCAAGAGGGGAGGCGACGGGCGCGGGCCGCATAGCCCGAACCGCGCCTCTTTGGAAGGCTTATGCGCCAGAACCGTTTACAGAACCGTGTCCGTTCGACGACACGGTGCGTTCAGGGTCTATCCACCCGACATTGCCGTCCGGCCGGCGATAGACCACCGACAGCCCGCCGTGGGCGGCGTTCCGGAACATCACGACCGGATAGCCGGTCATGTCGAGCTCCAGCACCGCCCGGCCGACCGTCAGGGTGCGGATCTCGGCCTCGGTTTCCGCGATGACCATGCCGACCGGGGGCGGGCCGTCCGCGCCGGCATCGCCGAACTCGTCATCCTCGACCGAGTCGGGATCGCGCAGGACGATGGAGCGGGCGACTTCCCGCGCGGCGTTCTCGGTCTTCTCTGGCGACAGGGGCTTAGGGCCGATGTGATGATCCTTGAGGCGGCGCTTGTAGCGCCGGACCCGCTTCTCAAGCTTCTCAAGGCTGTCGGAGAAGGCGGCGTGGGCGTCGCCGCCGTGGCCGGTGGTGACCAGAGCCTGGCCTGAGGCGAGGCGGACCCAGCAGTCCACCTTGAAGCCGTAGCCGTCCTTGGAGACGACGACCTCCGCGTCTTGGCCGCCGCGTTCGAAGTATTTTCCAACCCCGTCTTCGAGTTCCTGGGAGATGCGCGAGCCTAACGCTTCGCCGACATCCACGTGCTTGCCGCTGACCTGGACTTGCATGTCACACAGAACGCGACTGCCTGCGAAAAGTGTCAATCGGGAACGTCGGTTTTACGGTCACGCTTTTGCGATCAGCCGGACCCGCAACCCAGATGCGCCTCGCCTTCCTTCTTTCGTCATTCCGGGCCCCTCTTTCCACCGTGCACCCCGGCGAAGGCCGGGGTCCAGAAGCGGACTCGGTGATCCGGACAGACCGCACGGTGCGCCAATCCTCCCCCATAGGGGGAGGGGGACCGCGAAGCGGTGGAGGGGGCCAGCCGCGCACGGCGGTGTCTGGGGCGAGCCCCCTCCGTCATTCCGCTGCGCTCCATGCCACCTCCCCCAACGGGGGAGGATTTGACCACGCTATTTTTCTCAATCATCCAACGACGCTGGGATTCCGCGAGCAAAAACAACGCACGTCCCGTTTGAGAGCCGCTGAACGCGCCCGCATTGCGGGGTGTGTTACCCTCCCCCTCGGTTCCGTCGCTTGGGAAGGGCGCAAGGCCTTGCGAGCTTGCTGCGGCGGGAGCGGTTGGAGCGGGAG